>Ga0209257_1000007_pt1 | contig 1564415 bp, 1391 predicted proteins | sample AraplaCvi_mCL_r2_FD_184277 | JGI IMG/M metagenome (GOLD analysis project Ga0209257, IMG submission 184277) | Arabidopsis root microbial communities from North Carolina, USA - plate scrape MF_Cvi_mCL_r2 (SPAdes) (version 2) | ecosystem: Host-associated > Plants > Roots > Endosphere | place...
AGGTAAGGTTCCTCGCGTATCATCGAATTAAACCACATGCTCCACCGCTTGTGCGGACCCCCGTCAATTCCTTTGAGTTTCACCGTTGCCGGCGTACTCCCCAGGTGGATTACTTATCGCTTTCGCTAAGACGCTGGCTGTATATCGCCAACATCGAGTAATCATCGTTTACAGTGTGGACTACCAGGGTATCTAATCCTGTTTGATCCCCACACTTTCGTGCCTCAGCGTCAGTTACTCCTTAGTAAGCTGCCTTCGCTATCGGTGTTCTGGACGATATCTAAGCATTTCACCGCTACACCGTCCATTCCGCCTACCTCATCAGTACTCAAGTCTTCCAGTATCAATTGCACCTCTCCAGTTAAGCTGAAGTATTTCACAACTGACTTAGAAGACCGCCTACGCACCCTTTAAACCCAATAAATCCGGACAACGCTTGCCACCTACGTATTACCGCGGCTGCTGGCACGTAGTTAGCCGTGGCTTATTCACCAGGTACCTTCAATTTCCCGCGCACGGGCATTTTATCCCCTGGCAAAAGCAGTTTACAACTCAGAAAGCCTTCTTCCTGCACGCGGCATGGCTGGATCAGGCTTGCACCCATTGTCCAATATTCCCTACTGCTGCCTCCCGTAGGAGTCTGGCCCGTATCTCAGTGCCAGTGTGGGGGATCAACCTCTCAGTTCCCCTATTGATCATCGCCTTGGTGGTCCGTTACACCGCCAACTAGCTAATCATCCGCATGCTCATCCGGAACCACCGTAGTTTTAATCGAATTGTGATGCCACAACTCGATATTATGGGGGGTTAATCCGAGTTTCCCCGAGCTATACCCCAGTTCCGGGCAGATTGCATACGTGTTACGCACCCTTACGACGCTCTCATAGTCCATTGCTGAACCATTTACCGCTCGTCTTGCATGTATTAGGCCTGCCGCTAGCGTTCATCCTGAGCCAGGATCAAACTCTCCATAGTATTAATCTTAAATAAGCATCGCTGCTTACCGTGCTGACAATTTTACAACCACGTAGTGATCGTCAAAATCTCAGCCCTATGTCATTGATCTCGGTCTCATCTAATCTTTGTCCTTGTTACTCTTCACAGAGCAACTGGTTTAAGAATCGACTCGTCATATCCCTCCATCGAGATATAACGGGTCCGCTATCAGTCATTCATTCAATGAACGTTTTCGGAATCAGAATTTTATTTCAAACCATCTTCCGAACAGTGGTTGAGAACATCTCTCTCAACCCGCCCCAATTTTGCTGTTATTCTCAAAACGGGAGTGCAAAGGTAATCGACGGGATCACATTACGCAAGTCCCGATCAAAAAAATTATGCTGCGCTAAGCTTTCTGTGGATCGTTTGTGTACGATCGGGACCGGTTGAAATCAATGTAATCGGCACATTCAACGCATTCTCCAGAAAATCAATGTATTGCGATAATTCTTTAGGAAGGTCGCTTTCCATAACTCCGGAAAGCGCGGTGCCCCAACCTTTCAATTCGGTATATACCGGTATAATTTTTTCATTCACATACTCGTATGGAACCGCATCCGTAACAGATCCATCTTTCAACTTATAGTGAGTGCAAACTTTAATCGTCGGGAACACACTCAATACATCTGCCTTCATCATCAACAGTTTCGTAACACCATTGATCATAATCGAATACTTCAACGCAGGGAGATCGATCCACCCGCATCTTCTCGGTCTTCCGGTGGTAGATCCATACTCATTACCTTCCTTGCGCATCCTCTCTCCTTCTTCGTCAAGCAATTCGGTAGGGAACGGACCACTACCGACGCGCGTGCTATAAGCTTTAAATATTCCGTACACTTCACCGATATGACGCGGCGCAACTCCCAAACCTGTACAAGCACCGGCGGTAACAGTATTTGAGCTCGTTACAAAAGGATAGCTTCCAAAATCGATATCCAGCAAAGAACCCTGTGCTCCTTCTGCAAGGATCGTCGAGCCCTTCCTCAACTCCTGATTAATAACATACTCGCTATCGATAAGCTTGAACTCTTTCAGGAATGCCACAGCATCGTAGAACTGAGATTCAAGTTCACTCCAATTGAATTGGATATCATGGTTCTTGAGGATAACCAGATGAGTATCTACAAGCTTCTTCAGCTTGTCCTTGAAATTATCGGAAAGAATATCGCCTACACGCAAACCCTGGCGCGATATCTTATCGACATAAGACGGACCAATGCCTTTTAACGTTGAACCGATCTTGTCCTCACCTTTTGCCTTCTCATATGCCTGGTCCAAGAGCCTGTGAGTTGGCACGATCAGCGTCGCCTTTTTAGAAATGAATAAGTTTTTCCTTACGTCGAGATTAAATTTATCGAGCTTATGGATCTCTGCTTTGAAAATGACAGGATCGAGAACAACGCCGTTACCGATAATATTCTTTGTGGTCGGACGGAAAATGCCCGACGGTATCTGATGCAGGACGTGCTTTATACCATCGAATTCGAGCGTATGCCCTGCATTCGGACCGCCCTGGAATCGGGCAACTACATCGTACTGTGGTGCAAGAACATCAACGATCTTACCTTTACCCTCATCGCCCCACTGTAATCCTAAAAGGACGTCTACCTTCATTAGTTGTTAGTTATTGGTTGTTAGTTGTTAGCTACTTCTTCGAAAGAGCTATTGCCTCTTCTTCTGATTGAACAACTTGAAAAATCGCGTTAAGCTTGGTAATGACCAAAAGCTTCTTCACACTCTCCGATGGCTTCATCAAATAAACATCGCCTCCCTTGTTCCTGAACTTTGTAAGGATCGTGATCAGCACACCAATACCGCTACTGTTGATATATCGAAGATCGGAGATGTCGATGATACAGGCTGGCACCTTATGCGACAAAGCATCGTTAACCACATCGATCATGCGCGCGCCGCTATCTTCACCTATGAGGTCGCCCGTAATTCTAAGGATGAGCGTATTGGACTTAATTTCCTGTGCAAAGTTCATGACTTACGATTTTCACAATTTTTCCTGGAACAATTCGCATACAGGATCAGGGAGTGGTGCATCACATTGAAGTGCAGTAATTCCTCCACCGTGTTCTGAATATTCTGAATGCGTGGATCACAAAATTCGACGACCTTACTACAATCTGTGCAGATAAGATGATCGTGCTGTTTGTAACCGTATGACTTCTCGTATTGAGCGAGATTTTTTCCGAACTGATGTTTACTTACGAGATCACACTCAACGAGAAGATCTAAAGTGTTATAAACCGTTGCACGGCTCACACGATAGTTTTTATTCTTCATGTTGATGTATAACGACTCGACGTCGAAGTGACCGTCGAGCGAATAGATCTCTTCCAGGATCGCATAGCGCTCAGGAGTTTTACGGAGTTCCTTGTTTTCAAGGTAAGCCGTAAATATCTTCTTTACTTCTTCGTAAACTTTCTGATTCAGCGCCATTGCGGCGTAAAGGTATTAATTATTTCGCGAGTCAAAACGCGCAACCGAAACGACACCCTCAACTTTTTCCAGCTTGCCGATAAGCATCTCGAGGTGCCTCGTATCGTTCACGTACAGCATGATCTCGCCACGGAAAATACCGAGGTCGGTATTGAAGGCAATGGAACTCATATTCACCTTCAGCTCTTCAGAAATGATCTTTGAAACGTCGTTGATAAGACCGACCCTGTCCGTTCCCACAATCTTCAATCCCGTAAGGAAAGCAACTTGATGCTGGGAAGTCCATTTTGCTTTAATGACCCTGTGACCATGGTTGGCAAAAAGCTCCGTCGCATTCGGACAATTGGTACGATGTATCTTGATACCTTCATTCACCGTAACGAAACCAAAAACTTCGTCGCCGGGAATTGGCGTACAGCATTTCGCAAGCTTGTATTCCACCAGGTCCATATCGTCGCCGATCAGCAACGTATCCGATCCGCTCTCGCGCTTTTTTAACTCCTGTTCTACAACTCCCGCGTCGGCCGGTGTATGCGTACGCGTCTTTATGGCCGACGACGGCTTGTATTCTTTGAAAGCTTTCAGATCATTAACTGTAATGATGCCCTTTCCAAAATTGTAATGAAGATCAAACTTGGAGTTTACTTTAAAGAATGCCAGCATTTGCTCGTAGATCGAGCTATTGGGATCGATGTCGAGCTGCTTCATCTTCCTCAGCAGCGTTTCCTTGCCAGTCTCAGCTACAGCCTTCTTATCTTCTTTAAGAACATCTTTGATCTTCGACTTTGCTTTGGGACTTACGACGAACCGAAGCCAGTCTTCGGTCGGTTTCTGTTTCGCCGACGTGAGTATCTCGATCTGGTCGCCGTTCTTAAGAACGTGATTGATCGACACAAGCTTGTTGTTCACTTTAGCACCAATACACTTCGCACCGATGTCGGTGTGGATCTCAAAAGCGAAGTCGAGCGCCGTAGCGCCTTTGGGCAGTGTCTTTAATTCGCCACGTGGAGTGAAGACAAAGATCTCTTCATTGAAAAGATTCCCGCGAAAGTCGTCAACGAACTCCAGCGCCGTGAGGTCCTGTCGTTCGAGTAGTTCCCGTACACGCACAAGCCATTTCTCGAGATTCGATTCATGGTTGTTGGCAGCGCTCTGATCTTTGTATTTCCAGTGGGCGGCATAGCCTTTTTCTGCGATCTCATCCATGCGCAGCGTACGCACCTGCACCTCCACCCACTGGCCGTTCTTTGCCATCACTGTTGTGTGAAGCGATTCGTATCCATTGGCTTTCGGTGTGCTGATCCAATCGCGGAGACGGTCGGGGTTTGGCGTGTAGTAATCTGTTACGATAGAATATACCTGCCAGCAATAGGATTTCTCCTGCTCGATCGGCGTGTCGAGAATGATCCGGATGGCGAAGAGGTCGTACACCTCCTCGAAAGGAATATTCTGCCGGCGCATCTTGTTGAAGATAGAGAATACAGATTTCGGACGACCTTTGATCTCGTAGGGTATCTTTAATTTATCCAGTTCGTCTTTAATGGGCTGTACGAACTGTTTTATGAATTTATTCCGCGACGCTTTCGATTCGTCGATCTTCGTAACGATCTCGTCATAAACGGTACGGTCGGTGAACCGGAGATAAAGATCTTCGAGCTCAGTTTTGATCGCATTCAATCCGAGGCGGTGTGCCAGGGGCGCATAGAGATATATAGTTTCGTTGGCGATCTTCAACTGTTTGTTGCGTGGCATGCTGTCGAGCGTGCGCATGTTGTGCAGTCGGTCGGCAAGTTTGATGAGGATCACACGAACATCTTCGGAGAGCGTGAAGAGCATTTTCCGGAAGTTCTCGGCCTGCGCCGACGATCCGTATTCGAAGGCGCCACGGATCTTCGTGAGGCCGTCGACAATGCGTGCTACTTTTTTTCCGAAGAGTTTTTCGATCTCTTCGAGTTCGATGTCGGTATCTTCCACGACGTCGTGGATGAGAGCCGCCATGATGGAGGTTGTTCCGAGGCCGATTTCTTCGGCACAGATCTCGGCGACGGTAAGGGGGTGAAAGATGAAGGGTTCGCCGGATTTGCGGCGCATGTCTTTATGGGCGTCCAAAGCGAGCTGGAACGCCTTTTTTATGCGGCGTGCGTCACCTTCCTTGAGTACTGGTTTGGCTTTTCTCAGGAGCCTGCGGTACCGGGCGATTATTTCCTTCTTCTCTTCGACAATATCTGCGACCACTTCTGTTTCTACTTTTTTATTATGTGCCCTTTAATCCTAAATTTGCACTCCATTTTGGGAAAATAACGAAAAAAAGGGGTTTTTCTATCCCTCTTTTCGATTAAAAAACCAGATAAAAAGGTAAAGAAGGGTGCATGCGTGGCGGGGCCCTGGAAAAAAAGGAGAAAGCCGGAGGGTTAATTTGAGATAAGAGAAGTACACATCTTTGAAATAAGAGAAGTACACATCAATATGCGGATGTGGCGATAAAATAGTTAGGGCAGCCGCGCATCGGCGCGATTGCAGATCTGGTAAGTAGTTTTGAAATAAGAGAAGTACACATCAATATGCGGATGTGGCGTAATTGGCAGCCGCGCCAGACTTAGGATCTGGTGCCGAAAGGCGTGGGGGTTCGAGTCCCTTCATCCGCACACAAATGGGCCAAATGGCCTGCAAAGCGCGTGGCGCAAAAAGATTATGAATGTAACGTTAGACAAACAGAGCGTAACAGATGGCACGCTCAAGATTGCTCTGAAAGAGAGCGACTATGCTCCCAAAGTAGAACAGAAAGTTAAAGAATACTCCAGGAAAGCTACGATCAAAGGCTTCCGCCAGGGCAAGGTGCCTTCAGGCGTCATCAAAAAAATGTTCGGCAAATCTATCCTTGTCGAAGAAGTAAACCACCTGGTCTCTCACAGCATCTCGGATTACATCCGCGACAATAAGCTTCGCATCCTTGGCGACCCGATGCCGAACGAAGAAAAAGCAAGTAAGATCGATTGGGATACACAGAAGGACTTTGAATTCGAATTCCAGGTAGGAATGGTCGACGATTTCAAGATCGAGCTTTCAGACAAGGTAAAAGTAACTTCACATCCGATCGAAGTTACAGAGAAGAACATCGAGAACACAGTTACCGATATCCGCAGACGATATGGTAACATGGAGTATCCTGAAGTGAGTGAAGCGACCGACAATCTACATGGTGAGATCGTGATGGCCGATGGCACTACAAAGACTTCATACATCCAGATCGAAAAGGTTGACAAGAAAGCTCAGAAGCAGTTTATCGGTGTGAAAAAAGAAGACACCATTACTTTCAACATCGAAGACATCAGTGACGACACCGCTAAGTCTATGATCCTCGATCTTGATCCTGCGGAAGCTAAATCGGCTAAAGGCACTTATACTTTTAAGGTAAACAACATTACGCGAATTATCCCTGCAGAACTCAACCAGGACTTCTTCGATAAAGTATTTGGTAAGGATGCGGTTACAGACGAGGCTGCTTTCCGTGAGAAAGTAAAAGAGACCATCGCAAGCAACTACAATCGCGAAACCGACCATCTTCTCGAACACATGATCCAGCACTGGTATGTCGATAACACGAAGATCGAGATGCCTGAAAATTTCCTCAAGAAATGGATCATGAACACGAGCAATGGGCAGGTAAACGACGAAACTCTTCAGAAAGAATTCGGCGCCTACAAGGATTCATTGAAGTGGAATCTTATCACAAGCAAAATTGCCGACGATAACCAGATCAGCGTTGAGCCTAATGAAGTGAAAATGAAGGCTAAAGAGCAGATCCTCGAGCAATTCGGTGGCAATGCAGCGCTTGCGGAACAGCTTGGCGAGAGGTTCGATGCCATCATCGATAACTACCTCCAGGGCCAGGATGGGAAAGGCGACCAGTACATGAAGATCTACAACCAGATCAGGACTGAGAAGATCATGAAGGTGATCAGGGAGAAGATCAACATAACCGAAAAGAAGGTGTCTTTAGAGGAATTTGAGAAACTGGTTGCTTCGCACAATCATTGATCATTTACACTACCGATTCACATTCCGAACTAATCGGCACACTAAAAATGTTGTAAATTCCGACTCCTAAAAGATAAAAGTCAACTATCATATGTCAGACATTAAAAACAACGAGTTCAGGAAATACGCTGTTCACCACCTGGGAATGAGCGGCAACACAATAGATTCTTACGGCAAGTACGTTCAGAGCATCGATAACATGACTACCGCGGTTATCGAAGAAAGGCCGGGAAATTTCCGTGCAATCGACGTGTTTACACGACTCATCTCCGACCGTATCATTTTCCTCGGTATGGGGATCGACGACCAGGTAGCGAACGTGATCCAGGCGCAGCTTCTTTTCCTCGCGTCGGCGGATCCGAAGAAAGATATCGTGATGTATATCAATAGTCCTGGTGGCTCGGTATATGCCGGGCTCGGTATTTACGATACTATGCAGTGGATCGATCCGGACGTGGCTACAATCTGTACCGGTCTTGCCGCTTCTATGGGTGCAGTGTTGCTTACAGCAGGCAGTGCCAAGAAACGCTCAAGTTTGCCACACGGAAGGATCATGATACACCAGCCCATGAGCGGCATGCAGGGACAAGCTTCTGATATGGAGATCTCATTGCGCCAGACTCTCGAGGTGAAAAAAGATCTTTACAATATCATCTCTAAACACAGCGGCCAGCCGTACGAAAAGATCGAAAAAGACTCTGATCGTGATTACTGGATGCGCGCAGCCGAAGCGAAGGCATACGGTCTGATAGACGAGGTCCTCGAAAAGAAAAATGCGTAAAAGCATCGAAAGGCCCTCAAAAAGGGCCTTTTTTTATAACAATTAGCCTACCGACCTTGTCGGGAAATCGGTAGATTTGTTGTTTAGTTTTCTCCACTTTTTAAACTAATCCACAGAAATCATGGCGGAAGTAACATGTTCCTTTTGCGGCAGAAGTAAGAAAGACGTCGACCTGATGATTTCGGGCATTCATGCGCATATATGCGACAAATGCGTAACACAGGCGAACCAGATTCTGTCGGAAGAGAAGAAAAATAAGGTTGAGGCCGGGGCTCTCCCCAACTTCAAGCTTATCAAGCCACGCGATATCAAGAAGTTTCTCGATGAATATGTGATCGGACAGGACGAAGCGAAGAAGGTTATCTCTGTTGCCGTTTACAATCACTATAAAAGATTGATGCAGCGTAAAGTCGACAATGATGTAATGATCGAAAAGTCGAACATCATCATGGTTGGCGAAACGGGTACTGGTAAGACATACCTGGCACGCACTCTCGCGAAGATCCTCCAGGTGCCGTTCTGTATCGCTGATGCAACCGTGCTTACGGAAGCGGGTTATGTTGGCGAAGACGTTGAAAGCATCCTGACACGTCTATTGCAGGCTGCCGATTACAATGTAGAAGCAGCTGAACGCGGTATCGTGTATATCGATGAGATCGACAAGATCGCGCGTAAGTCCGACAATCCTTCTATAACACGGGATGTGAGCGGAGAAGGTGTTCAGCAGGCGTTGCTGAAATTATTGGAAGGAACGGCGGTTAATGTTCCCCCGCAGGGAGGAAGGAAACATCCTGACCAGAAGATGATCACCGTAAATACAGAAAATATACTGTTTGTGTGCGGTGGCGCATTTGAAGGTATTTCAAGATTTATCGCGCGTCGATTGAATACGAGACCTCTCGGATTCTCGGCGCAGAGTGAGCACCAGCAACGTATCGAGGAAGACAATTTTCTTCAGTTCGTATCGGCACAGGATCTTAAGAGCTTTGGTCTTATTCCAGAATTGATCGGCCGCTTACCTGTAGTATCGTTCCTTAATCCACTTGATCATACAGCCCTTCGTAAGATACTCACAGAGCCTAAGAATGCTCTTGTGAAGCAGTACAGGAAGCTGTTCGAGATGGAAGACATCGAAGTAGAGTTCAAAGAAGGTGCTCTCGACTTTATTGTTGAGAAGGCTGTTGAATTTAAACTCGGCGCCAGGGGATTGCGCTCGATCTGCGAAGCGATCATCAACGATGCGATGTTTGAGTTACCGACAGATAAGACTTCAGATAAGCTCGTTATCAATCGCGCTTACGCGGAAGAGAAATTTAACCGTTCTCACTATTCGAAACTCAAGGTTGCTTAAGGTATTGCACCATTAAGCGTCCTGCATTTTCGGAAGCAGAACCAATATCTAATATTTTATAAAGCCTATCGTATTCGCTGAGCATTTCAGCACGATAGGCTTCTTTATTCAGAAGCCGGTCGAGCTCTTCATTCAGCTTTGGAACGGTCATGTCGGCCTGGTAAAGCTCCTTTACCACGTTTTTATTGAGGATGAGATTTACAAGTCCGAGCCATTGTATCTTGATAATGGAACGTACGATTGCTTCCTCAACAACCGTTGTTTTATAAAGAAGCGCTTCGGGCACTTTGAAAAGGGCCGTCTCTAACGTAGCCGTGCCGGAAGTAACGAGGGCTGCGTCTGCATTTGTCAACAAGTCGTACGTGCTTTCAAAAACGAACTTCACATTACCAATGCCTGTAAGTGCACTATAGAGCTCTTTCGGAAGAGTTTTTACCGCGGCAACGACAAACTGTTTATCCTGATTTGTCTTTGCGACATCGGCAAGTATCGGCACAACGCGCTTGAGTTCCATCCTGCGACTTCCCGGAAGGAGCGCGACTATTTTTTTAGTTTTGTCGATGTTATTCTTTGAAAGAAACTCGGGGTCCGGTGTAAATTTCCTGACGGCGTCCAGGACGGGATTGCCGACGTAGTCGACATCCCAATCGAATTTCTTGTAGAAATCTTTTTCAAAAGGAAGGATACAAAACATCCGGTCGACTGATGCCTTCAGCTTCCATGCGCGTTTCGTGTTCCATGCCCACACCTTCGGCGAGATATAGAAGAATACTTTGATCCCGTTCTCTTTAGCAAACTTCGCGATGCGCATATTGAACCCGCCGTAGTCGATGAGCACCACGACGTCGGGTTTGAATGCAAGGATGTCGCCCTTGCAATATTTCATGTTTGCCTTGATGGTACCGAGATTAGTGAGCACGGCGGTGAATCCCATGAATGCCAGCTTGTCGTAATGCATAGCGAGGTCCATACCTGCCTCCTGCATTTGATCGCCGCCGAAGCCGCGGCCGGTGAAGCCGGGGTCGTGTTTACGAATTGCGCGTATGAGGTTTCCTCCGTGAAGGTCGCCTGAGCGTTCGCCGGCAATCAGGTAGTATCTCATTCGCCGAAGTAGTCTACGTAGTTGCGCGGAGTTTCGTAGATGCGTACGCAATGAAGTTTTCCGTAACGCGTGATGCCCTGCACTTTGTGATCGAGGATCTTCCAGATCTCCACGGCGAGCGTTTCGCAGCTGGGCAGTTTATCTTTAAGAAAGGGAACGTCGAGATTGAGGTTTTTATGATCGAGCTTGTCGACGACCTCATCTTTTATCAAGGTGCTGAGTTTCTTAAGGTCGATCACAAACCCGGTTTCAGGATCCGGTTTCCCTTTTACAGTGATGATAACTTCGAAATTGTGTCCATGCCAGTTCTCGTTAGCACATGGGCCGAATACCTCCTGGTTTTTTTCGGTGGACCAGGCGGGGTTGTAAAGTTTGTGAGCGGCGTTGAAGTGCTCTTTCCGGCTAACGTAAATCATGACGTCGCAAATATAGCTAACTTGCGGGCATGATTGTCGTTACAGGTGCTGCCGGGTTTATAGGCAGCTGTCTCATTAAAAGGTTGAACGCCGATAATTTCAATATGATTATCGCGGTCGATAAGTTCAATAACGCCGAGAAGAACAAGAACCTGGTGGGTGCAAAGATCCAGGAGCGCGTGGAGCGTGACCAGTTCTTCGAATGGCTGGACAAGAATAACGAGCTGGTTGAATTCATTTTTCACATTGGGGCCCGTACAGATACCACGGAGTTTAACAAGTCTGTTTTCGACGAGCTGAACGTGTCGTATTCGCAGGAGATCTGGAAGCGATGCGTGGCTTACCAGATCCCGTTGGTGTACGCATCGTCGGCGGCAACTTACGGGTTGGGCGAGCTCGGGTTCAAGGATGACGAATCGAAGATGAAGAAGCTGAAGCCGCTGAATCCGTATGGGTGGTCGAAGCTCGAGTTCGACATCTGGGCGCTGGCACAAAAGGAGAAACCGTTCTTCTGGGCGGGCTTAAAATTCTTCAACGTGTATGGTCCGAATGAATACCACAAGGGCAGGATGGCATCGGTTATCTGGCACGCTTTCAATCAAATAAAGAGCACTGGCAAGATGAAACTGTTCCGGTCCCACAATCCATACTATAAGGATGGCGGGCAGCTCCGCGATTTCATTTATGTGAAGGATCTTGTTGAGGTGTGCATGTTCCTGATGAATCACAGGAAGAATTCGGGCATCTACAACCTGGGGACGGGGAAGGCGAGAACATTCCTCGATCTTACGAAGGCGACGTTCGCGGCTATGAAGAAGAAGGAGGACATTTCGTTTATCGATACACCTGAAGATATACGCGACAAGTATCAATATTTTACGGAAGCGGATATGAGTAAGCTGAAAGGAATTGGTTATTCGCAAGAGTTTACGACGTTAGAGGAAGGTGTGACAGACTACGTATCGAATTATCTTCATAAAAACCTGAAGCATTATTAAGCGGTCTTTCTTGTACTTCTTAAGCACTTTAAAATGATCATAAAAAAAGGCCTCGGTTTCCCGAGGCCTCTTTTATTAAACAAGTTCCGATAACTAGTCTTCCTTAGCGAAAACAACAGCCTGGAACAACGCTGTTGACATGTACACCGGAGGAGTTGAAGGGTGGGTATGCGCATATTCAGCGATTGAACCACTACCGTCAGCATAGTAGATATCATATGAAAGACTTACAGTACCCTCGCAATAGTTGATCTGGCCTGTTCCTTTGATGTTATACACATAAGGGTCTCCATTGTAATCCGTTGTATAGATGTACTGTTCATCGATAGTGAGTGCACCACCGGGAGCAAGCTTAACTACTGTAGGAGCTGCGTCAGTGATTGTTTCACCCCAGAAGTAATCCTGGATCATATCAACACCGATTCCAGTGACTTCCAATTCAGTAGGACTGGTTTGTGTGATACTGATATGAGAAGGTCCTTTGTGGTTAAGACCATCAAAATTAGTATCATAACCGTCGAACAGGTCACCTTCGAAGTCATACAAGCAATCATCATCAGCTATAGTGAAGGCATAAGAACCCAGCATAGGATAACCGACCTTAACGTCGTTGTCTGCGCTTTTCAGTGTGAGCACCAAATGAACGTCTGGTTCGTTATCAAAATCAGGCACACCCTTAACAACGAGCTTTTTGAGCGCATCCTTGAAAGGTGTACCAGTAGGGATCACGATAGTACCAGTGGCACCGGTTCCATCAACGACAGTGTAATCAGTACCATAGGTACCACCTGTGATCTCGTAAGTTACAGTAACTGGTCTGCTATTGACGAAATCGCCACCATAGTAAAGGGGTATACTAATTCCAGCGCTGTTTTCAGCAACTGAAGTAACGAGGCCAGCGTTGTTGATCCCAACGTACTCTCTGGTCGCACTTTCGTAGTCCTCGTCCGCGCAGGCAAACGCGACTACAGCTACGAGTAAGGTCCAAATATATTTTTTCATTTTCATTCGATTTTGGGTTGATTAGAAACCAGGGTTTTGCTCAGCGGCCAACGTCGGGTTCCTCGTTGTTTCTGACTGTGGAATTGGCCACAGGTAACGATAATCGGCGTAAGGAATCGCAGCGATACCTAATACAATATCAGTTTTACCAATCTGATAAGCGTCGGCTTTAGCATCAGCAGAGTTCATCTTTGCAGGGACTCCGCCTACGCCGAATGGGCTTTTTGAAAGACGAGTAATGTCTGACCAGCGCTCACCTTCAGCAAGAAGCTCGATTGTGCGCTCGTGGATGATCGCAAGTGTACGGTCATCTCCTGTTGCGAAGTCGGCTGCAGTCCATGAAGTCATAGAGCCTGAGATAGCACGGTCGCGTGTCATGTTCACAAGGGTGATCGCACGGTTCGCGTCTCCACCGCGTGATTCAGCTTCAGCTACGTTGAGAATAACCTCAGCGTAACGAATAACCGGAGCGAAATCTGTCTTAAGAACGTAGTCACGATACTTGTGAGTGAACTTCCTGATACCGTCTGTGTGCACCATCAGGCTGCTGCGACGAAGATCGTCAGCATCCCACCATGTTTGGTTCCACATGATAGGGCTGATAGCAACCTCACCGCGTGCACCGTCGGAAGCAGAAGGGCTACCGAGCATGTTTGCAAGAGCGGAGTTTACATCGAGCGCATCGTTAGCCGACATTTCCATAGAGAAGATCGACTCGCTGCTTCTGTTGTCAGCCCATGGTGTATCGACTGCATCACCAAGTTCATAACCGCCTACACCTTCAACGATCAGTTTATTACCTTCTGTGATAACCTTTGTCCAGTTCTCCATATGGAGGTAAACGCGTGTTTTCAAAGCGATTGCGGCACCTTTGCTTGCACGTGTTATCTTATCAACTGTGTTTTCTACAGGAAGGAGGGTTTCTGCATCATCAAGGTCTTTGAGGATGAAGTCATAAACCTCTTTCACAGTGCTGCGGTGAGTTTCTGGAATTGTCGCTACCGTTTCTGCACTGTTGATACCAGTTGTATGGATTGGAAGACCTGGGTTAGCTCCAGCGCCATCCACGTATGGACGAGCGAAGTGGATCAGCAGGTTGTGGTAAGTCATCGCACGGAGAACCAGCATTTCGCCAGTGTACATATCTCCTGTTTTCTTGTCGATAACTCCGTTTTCCACAGCCTTAGCAACACCTTCACGTACGAGGTTAGAGATGTTGATGATACGGAAACCGTTTTCCCAATAGTTCCTAACGTTAGGAGCAGTTGTGTTTTGAGTAGACCTGTAGATCAGGTCATAAAACACGTTGATAAGAACCATGTTCTCACCACGCATTTCGCCAAGCTCGATATGAGCAGCACCCCAGATGTATCCGCGATCCTGGGCTTCATTGTCGTTATAGAAGCCTGACTGCGCAGCATCATATGCACCAACTACAGATGAGTTAACCAGGTCTGGAGTTGAAAAAGCAACATCCTCAGAAAGCACGTTAGCCGGCTTGAGGTCCGTTACGTCGCAAGACGATACTCCAACGAGTACCATCGCGCTTACAATGTATTTATAAAAATGTCTCTTCATTTGATTCAAGATTTAAAGGCCGATGCTTAAGCCAACAGTATATGTTCTCATCAACGGGTTTGTATTGTTGTCAATACCGCCGTTACCGAAACCACCTACGTTATAGTTTTCAGGGTCAGTACCTTTGTATTTAGTGAATACAAACGCGTTACGGACCTGAGCATAAACGCGTACAGATGCTATAGAGCCTTTCAGGATTGAACCGATAGCCGCTTTAGGCAGGTTGTATCCCAAAGACACGTTCTGAATACGGAGGTAGTCACCTTTTTCAACCCACCGTGAGCTGTTGTTGTTGAGGAAAGTTGACTGGTTCAGTTTCAAGCGGGGGACATCAGTGTTAGGGTTCTCAGGAGTCCACCTGTTAAGGATTTCCTTGATGTTGTTAGCAAATTCCATCTGCATCGCGCCCTGACGAGTAGCGTTGAAGATCTTGTTGCCACCAGCATAAGTCAACATAACGCCGAGGTCGAGACCTTTCCATCTGAACGTGTTGTTCAAACCACCGAACCACTTAGGGTTAAACTGTCCAACAACCTTGTAGTCCTTTTCGCTAAGAGCTGATGTAGCTTCAGTAGCTGCAGGGCTTGCAGGGTTGTAGAGATAGTACTTACCGTCATCTGGATTTCCCTGGATAGTTGAACCATCGCCACGGATGTAGAGAGGGTTACCGTTTGCAGGGTTAACGCCGGCATACTCATAAACGTAGATTGAGTTAGCAGGCTGTCCAACGCGATAAAGTGTAGGTACAGAGATGATGTCCTGGTTGTTGTTAAGGGCAGTGATCTTGTTTTTGTTTGTAGTGAACGTGAGATCAGTATCCCATGTGAAAGCACCTTTTTGCAGGGTCTGCGCACCGATAGTGATCTCGATACCTGAGTTCTGCATAGCACCAACGTTAGTATTGATCAGGTTTCCTGGAAGACCAGCAGAAGCCGGCTGTGGAGCAGCAAGGATCAAACCATCGATATCGTTCCTGTAGTAGTCAACCGCCAATGTGATCCTGTTGTTGAGGAATGCCATGTCGAAACCGAAGTCCAGTTTCTTAGATGTTTCCCAGCTCAGGTTGCTGTTACCAACGTTTGAGTATGAGAAACCAGTCTGGTTACCGTAAAGAGCAGGGCTATAGCTACCAACATAAGGGAAGTCTGACGGCAATGAAGTATTACCTACTTCAGCGTAGCTACCACGGATTTTGAAGTTATTGATTGCCGACACGCTCCAGAACCCTTCCTGTGACACGATCCATCCTGCAGATCCACCAAAGAAGTTACCAACGCGGTTAGCTTTAGCAATTGAAGAGAGTGCATCATTACGATACGAGAATCCGATGATGTATTTTCCAGCGTAGTCGTAGTTCAAGCGTGCGAAACGAGAATCAAATCCGTTGAAAGAAATACTACCATCAGAGAACTGTGTAGCGTACGAGCCGCCGATCAAGCCTTGCTGGATAAAGAACACGTTAGAGAAGTTCTGACCCTGACCTGAGAAGAACTCGCTACGAGTTTTCTGTGCTTCATAACCGAGTGTAAGACCGATGTTATGGTTTTCAGCAAAAGTCTTCTTGTAATTCAAAGTGTTTTGCCAGTTCCATGTGGTAGTCCTGTTGGCGTTCATTCCAACGAAACCGTTAGTACCGCCAGATCCGTCACCGTGGAATGGATCCAGGGAGATGAAGTCCTGACCTGTGAATATATCCAAACCATACTGTGTACGGAGGTTCAAACCATCCAAGATGTTAACCTGCAAGTATGTGTTCGACAGCAAGCGGTAGTTATCAGCCGACTGTTTGTTGTGGCTTACAGTATAAGCAGGGTTGGTATAGTTTGAAGCGATCTGCGCCAGGTTATTTCCCCAGCCAAGAGCTTTCCTGTCAGGAGAGATATTGTAGCCAGTTGGATCATTCGGATTAAATGGCGAAACGTTAGGGAACGCTTTCAATGCTGAAACAACGTTACCTGAAAGCGCACCAGCACCAGTGTTAAGGTTAGTGTTCACCTGGTGAGTTGCCTGCAACTTCATACCAGCTGACAACCACTCAACTCCGTTGTAATCGATCTTTGCAAGCATTGACTGACGATCAACTGAGTTGTTCTTCACAGCACCTTCCTGCTTCATAAAACCGCCGGAGATGTAGTATGACACATCCTTAGAACCACCACTCATGTTGAGGTTATAGTTCTGCATCCAACCTGTTCTGAAGATCTCTTTCTGCCAATCAGTATTGTCGTTGCTAGGGAACGCTTGTGGAGCTACGTTTCCAGTTGCAAATTTTTCGTTGCTGATAGCGACAAATTCATTTGCGTCGAGGAGTTCGTAACGTTTAGCGATCTGGTTAACACCAACCTGAGAATCGAATGAAAGTTGTGGTTTGCCACTCTTTCCTTTCTTGGTTGTAACGAGCACAACGCCGTTAGCAGCGCGTGATCCGTAGATAGCTGTTGCAGCACCATCTTTCAATACTTCGATAGATTCGATGTCTGCAGGGTTGATATCACCAAGCGGGTTACCAGAAGCAGTACCCGACTGGTTACCTGTCAATGCAGGAACACCGTCAACAACGAAAAGAGGAGTCTGGCCAGAAGTGATAGAGTTCGAGCCACGGATCCTGATCGTAGGAGCTGTTCCAACGAGACCGCTGGTTACAACCACCTGCATACCTGCAGCTTTACCAATCATAGCCTGGTCGAAGCTTTGTACAGGCACTTGTGCAATGTCTGCGCCTTTTACAGTCGAAATCGCTGACGTCAGGGTACGCTTTTCCTGTGTACCGTAACCAACAACCACAACTTCACTCAACTGGGTAACGTCTGCAGCCATAGCCACATCTACTGTGGTACGATCACCAATGGCAACTTCCTGAGTTGTCAAGCCGATGAACGAGAACACAAGTGTAGTGGTTCCTGAAGGTACAGCGATACGATAGTTACCATCTGCATCCGTAGTGGTACCGTTAGTCGTTCCTTTAACGACAACGTTCACGCCGGGCACAGAAGAACCATCCTCCTGAGAAGTGACCTTACCGGTCACCGTGCGATCCTGTGCAAATACCACTGCTGTCACAAATGACAACAGCATTATCAACACATTTCTCAATCGTAAAATTTTCCGCATAGGTTTAGGGATTTTGTTAAGAATATGTTTGAAAGAATCCGAAACATAAAAAGAAAACTTAATGTCGCCAATACCGTTAGTACGATTCGCGCTACGAAATTCATTAGAATTCTACCCCACTTAGTGGTAATTTGACGTAAAACAGGGGTAAAATGGGTGAGATTCTAACCCGTTTCAGTCGATATCACTGAATTCTAATCGATGATCCTGAATTCTATCCTCCTGTTGATCTGGCGGTTCGCCTCGGAGTCATTCGGTTTAAGGGGTTTCTTGGAGCCATACCCCACCTCTTTCAGGCGAGAGGTAGCCACACCGCGGGTGACTAAATACTGACCCACGGCCTTTGCACGCTTCTGTGAAAGCTGCTGATTATAAGCATCTGCTCCCTGGTCATCGGTGTGACCACTGATCTCAACCCTGATCTTTGGATTTTCATTTAGAAAACGACTGATCTTGTCCAATTCTGTAATGGACTTCTCCCTCAGATCGAATTTATCAGTGTCGAAAAAAATATTGTTAAGCACTACGGTTGCTCCACTGCTGGCCTTATCGAGGTCTACATCGATCACCAAAGGCTCCACAGCGCTTGCTTCATAGTTGAAATTCAGACTTTTAAAGAGATAGCCCGCAGAGTTAACATACAGTCCGTAGTCGGCTCCCTGCGTTAGTACGATCAGATAATTTCCCGTGAGGGAATCTGAGCTCACCACAGAGACTAACTCATTTTTGGCTAGCTCGTAAAGTTCGATCTGCGCCTTGAGAGGCTGCTTCGTCACCCTGTCTCTCACAATCCCTTTGACTGCATTACTACGGTATTTTACCCTGTACTGCTCAGGCACATCGAATTCATAGATCTTTGAATGACCTTCGCTTCCAACCTCTTCATGAGAATAGTATCCTTTATCGCCATCGGCGGTGATCACAAGGGAATATTGTTCTTCATGATTGTTGATAGGATAACCGAAGTTCGCCGGCTTCGACCACGTACTGTCTGCATAGTCGCTCCAATAGATATCGAACCCACCGAAGCCGGGACGACCATCGGATGCAAAGAAGAGTGTACGGCCATTTGCATGGATGAACGGAGACCGCTCATCATATGGCGTGTTAATGGAAGGTCCGAGATTTTTCGCTTTTGTCCAAATACCCGGCGAATGCTGCATGGATACGTATATATCTGCTCTTCCAAGACCACCGCGACGGTCCGACACGAAATACAGCACACGGCCATCGGCAGACAACGAAGGCTGGGATTCCCAGGCAGGTGAATTCACCTCGGGACCAAGACTCCTCGGCCGCGACCAGCTATCTCCCGTCTTCTTACTTTCAAAAAGATCGCACCTTCCATTCATTCCGACGCAGGAGGTAAATATAAGTTGGCGACCGTCGGCAGAGATGGTACAGGTGCCCTCATTAAAACGCGTGTTGATCGTTGGTGAAATGGATTCGGGAAATGTCCAGCGGCCGTTCTTATCTTTCGTCGATATCACCATGTCTTCGTCGAACTCATCGGTAACGCCCATTCTTCTTGTGAAGATCAGTTGTTGCTCATCAGCGGTAAGCACCGGAAAGTACTGTTGAGTGAATGCATTCACTGTATCCGATAGCTTTCGCGTGTTGAATGCGATCTCGTTTTGAATATTTTGGAGGCTGAAGTCGGCACACGCTTTCCATAGTTTTACCTGGTCGATGCGCTGTTTGTTCATCATCTCGTTTTCGAGATACTGGGTGGCGTAGCCTTGCACCTGCTTATAGTTGCCAAGTTTCATCCCGTTGCCACAGAGCTCGATCCAGAAAACTTTCTGCCATCGCAATTCGGGAGTTATACGAAGTCCGTTTTCAAAATATTCGTTTGCCTTTGCGAAGTTGTTGATTGCCTGGTAGCAATAGCCCAATCTTAAATATGCTTCGAAGAAATTTTTGTCTTTGGCGATGGCCTGGGTGAGAAGGTCGATGGCTTCTCTATACTGAAAGCGGACGCGATAGTTGTCTGCTTCGGTATACATCTCGATGGCTTTTTTGTTTTTGGTGCTAAGAACGCCCTGTGCCGTTGCATAAACAGCTATACAAACACAAAAAACAATCAATCCTAAAGTCTTCATCTTCTAAAACTAGCGAATATTTAAAACTTCCGATTCAGGGGCCTCATCGAGCAACATCGCGTTGATCAGCTTAAAATGTGTGAATTCTTTGAGGTTGTCGACGGCTATACGCTGCTCGCTGATCTTACCGGTATCGAGAAGCTTCTGCCGCGCGATGCCGTTAAGCAAAAATGAATCCGGAGTGTACCATGCACTGTCCTTTTTGAAAGCGATGTTGGCATAAGATACGTCCGTAACCACGCCGTTCTTTACAATGAGAATATCATCACAGTCCTCTTTCAATTGCACGAGCCGTTCAATTGCGCTACGATTCTCATATTTGAAACTATAGCCGATGTCGTTGTTGTATACAAGCTTTAACGAACAAATGGGCCGGATCGTGTAAGGCTCCATTGTGATGGTGCCACTATCGAAACCGTAAACGAGGCGGATTTTATAAATCCCGGCTGCAGGCACGTTGATCGTATCAAGAAGGTGACGCGGGTTCCAATGCAATGAGTCACCGAAATGTGCCATCGATGTCTCGTTCATGCGACGAAGATGATAATCGAAATTATGTATGCGGCCGTGTTCAAACCGCATGGTCTCAATGAACCGGGACATATATCTTATCCTGTGCTTCTTTGTACTCGGAAACCACATCACTTTGCGTGGTTATACCTCCTCCGCTTCTATAGTATAACTGATCTCCTTCCTGTTCAATGTACCGGATCATTACGCATGAATCAATAGATTGACCATTGTAGTAACCGCAGATGCCAGTATAATATCCCCGTTCTTCACCTTCCGCTTCACGGATGATCTCCACGGTTTTTGCCTTCGGGGCACCGCTGATCGATCCCGCCGGGAGAAGAGAAAGTATGGCTCCGCATGGATCGTTGTAAAATAAAGGAAGAAGCTTGCCGGTAATTTCGGAGCTTACCTGCAGCAGGCTCTTCCCGGGTGTATTGATCTGTTGGATGTAACGGAAGTGCGTCACTCTTACGTTCTCCGCAATCATACTCAGATCATTTCGTATGAGATCGACGATGGTCACGTGCTCCGCCATTTCTTTTTGATCTGCGAGGATCTTTGTCCTGGCGTCGGGTATTGAAGCATCGATCGTTCCCTTCATTGGATAGGAGTAGATCATGCCGTTGTCGATACGCACAAAAGTTTCAGGCGAGAACACAAGAAATGAATCTCGCAGAAGAAATTTATACGGAGCTGTGGATGCGTGATACAACTGGAGAAGTGAATGATCACTTTTGATCTTCGTCCTGATCGTAAGGTTTGTAAGGAATGAATCACCATACATCAGACGATCCATAACAACATTAAACTTTTCTGAATAGTCGTTCAATGAAATTGGAAAGGTTTCGATAGACACATTTCCTTTAGACGGCTGCTGGTCGAAGTCGAAAAGTATCTCGGGCGAGCCGACCGGGAAGATCCTCGGCTTCTTTAATTCGAAGTCGATGATGAACGCGAACGGCTCACGTCTTTTATAACGATCATTAAAATCCGCAATGAAATCCTTCAAGGAATGTTCATGTATTTATGCACCTGTAGAGAGATCTGCCAACGAGGGTTGCTCTTCACGTATTCGATGATCAGGGGAAGCAGTTCCTTTTCTTTAGACCATTCGGGCTGAAGAAAAAGCTGGCAATTGTTGCTCACGGAGCGGGCGTGTTTCTCGGCCCACTCAAAATCACTTTTATTGTAAACAATAACTTTGAGTTCGTGTGCGCGTGGGGCAACAGATGCGTGCGGTTCCTTGAATTTCTTTGGTGAATAACAGATCCAGTCCCATTCACCAGTAAGTTCATAAACACCCGATGTTTCAATGTGAGTACGTACACCGGCGTTTTTCAATTGCGCGGTCAATTCACCGAGATCGTGCATTGCCGGCTCACCACCTGTGATCACAGCAATGGGACTTTTCACATCGGTAACGAACGAAACGATCTTATCGACATCAACGTGCGGGTGGGCGTTTACGTCCCACGATTCTTTGACATCGCACCACACACAGCCTACTTCGCAACCGCCAAGGCGGATAAAATAGGCTGCGCTTCCCTGGTAAGCTCCCTCACCCTGGATGGTATAGAAATGCTCCATTACTGGAAGGTGCATAGTGCAATGTGCAAAGTGCTATTACGGATTACGAAGCTCCGTTGCTCTTAGTGTATTCAACAGCAGCGAAGCGATCGTCATAGGTCCGACGCCACCGGGAACCGGCGTGATGTAAGACGCTTTCGCGGCGACCTTCTGAAAATCAACGTCGCCTTTGATAGCATAACCATTCTTGTACTGGGGACCTTCAACACGGGTGGTACCGACGTCGATCACCACGGCGCCTTCTTTTACCATGTCTTCGGTGATGAGACCCGGTTTACCGACTGCAGAAATGAGAATGTCGGCCCGTTTTGTGAACGACTTAAGATCCTCGGTATACTTATGACAGATGGTGACGGTGGCAAGGCCCTGTTCCACGAGCATCATACTCAGTGGTGCGCCTGCGAGACGGCTCGCTCCGACCACAACGCAGTTCTTTCCTTGCGTGGTAATATTATAGCGTTTCAATAACTCCATGACGCCATACGGTGTTGCAGGCATAAGCAAGGGCTGCTTGGATATAATGCTGCCGAAGTTCCGGTTTGTAAAACCGTCGACATCTTTATCGGGACGGATCTTTTCTGTGATCTTCTCCACAGAAACTCCTTGTGGCAATGGAAGCTGCACGATGAAACCGTCGACATCCTCATCGCGGTTCACCTGGTCAATATGCTTAAGAAGCTTATCTTCTTTGATGGTTGCAGAGAAGCGAAGCATTGAATAGTTAAATCCGACTTCGCGACAAGCTTTTACTTTATTATCAACATACGTTTGGCTCGCACCATCATCGCCAACGAGGATGATGGCGAGATGAGGGATCTTCTTTCCGGCAGATTTTCGTTCCTGTACTCGCGCGCTGATCTCGGCTTTGATCTCGGCGGATATCTTACGGCCATCGATTACAGTGTATGTGGTAGTTGCTTCCATTCTTTTATTCGATCTTCAATACGGCCATGAAAGCCTCTTGTGGTATCTCTACGTTACCCACCTGGCGCATACGCTTCTTACCTTTCTTTTGCTTCTCGAGGAGCTTACGCTTACGGGAGATATCACCACCATAACATTTCGCCAATACGTTCTTGCGGATGGCGCTGAGCGTTTCGCGTGCAACGATCTTCTGACCGATAGCAGCCTGGATCGCCACTTCAAACATGTGACGCGGAATAAGCTCTTTCAGTTTTTCGCAAAGTTTTCTTCCCCACTCCTGCGCCTTGTTGCGGTGAACGATGGCCGACAAGGCGTCGATCTTTTCACCGTTGAGCTGTACGTCGAGCTTCACCATGTCGCTTTCGCGTGTGTCGATCAAATGATAATCGAGCGACGCATAACCTTTCGAGATCGACTTTAGTTTATCATAAAAATCGAACACGATCTCAGCCAACGGCATTTCGAAAGTAAGCTCAACTCTATCCGACGTGAGGTAAGTCTGATTTTTGATAACACCGCGCTTATCCATACAGAGGCTGATGATGGGGCCGATGAAATCGGCTTTCGAAATGATCTGCGCACTGATGAATGGTTCGAGGATATAGTCGATCGTGGTGGGATCGGGCATTTCCGACGGAGCATTGATAAAGACTTCCTTGCCGTTGGTGAGTTTCGCCTGAAACTGTACCGACGGCACGGTAGTGATAACGGTCATGTTGAACTCACGCTCGAGTCGTTCCTGGATGATCTCCATGTGAAGCATACCGAGGAATCCGCATCGGAAGCCGAATCCAAGAGCAGCGGATGTTTCCGGTTCCCACACCAACGACGCATCGTTGAGCTGGAGTTTCTCCATGGCGTCGCGAAGCTCTTCGAACTCCGAGGTATCAACGGGGTAGATACCTGCGAATACCATTGGCTTCACGTTCTCGAAACCTTTGATCGCTTCACCTGGATTATTCGGATGGGTGATCGTATCACCAACCTTTACTTCTTTAGCTACTTTAATTCCCGAGATAAGATAACCCACGTTCCCTGTACCAACTTCTTTCGCAGCGATCTTATCAAGTTTAAGGAATCCAATCTCGTCGGCGCCGTACACCTGGCCAGTGTTTACAAACTGTACCTGCTCGCCCTGCCTGATCGTTCCGTTAAACACACGGAAATAAACTTCGATACCACGGAATGAGTTGAACACCGAGTCGAAGATCATTGCCTGGAGCGGAGCTTTCGGATCTCCTTTAGGAGCCGGCACGCGTTTCACAACTGCTTCGAGAATTTCGTTGATGCCAATGCCTTCTTTTGCACTCGCGCGGATCACTGCATCACGTTCGCATCCGATGAGATCAACGATCTGGTCGGTAACCTCTTCTGGCATCGCGGCAGGAAGGTCGATCTTGTTCATCACGGGGATGATCTCGAGATTATGTTCCAGGGCGAGATAAAGGTTCGATATGGTCTGTGCCTGGATCCCCTGTGCTGCGTCCACGATCAGCAACGCACCTTCGCAGGCTGCGATAGATCTTGAAACTTCATAAGAGAAGTCGACGTGCCCCGGCGTGTCGATCAGGTTGAAGGTATATTCAATTCCCTGGTGCTTGTACTTCATCTGGATCGCGTGGGCCTTGATCGTAATCCCTTTTTCGCGCTCCAGGTCCATGTTGTCGAGCACCTGCGCTTCCATCTGACGTGAAGTCAGGGTACCCGTGGCCTCCAAAAGTCTGTCTGCCAGGGTGCTTTTACCGTGGTCGATATGTGCTATGATGCAAAAATTGCGGATATGGTCCATTCCCGTCATCTCTCGGCTGAAAATTAGGGGGCAAAGGTAATGAAAAGAGGTGAGGAGGGGAAGATATGAGGAGTCCGGTTGCCCGATTCTTCACCTCTTCACCTCTTCACCTCTTCCCTCTTCTTTGTAGATCTGTCCGTCTTTCATCACAAATTTTACAGTTAAAAGGGTCTTGATGTCCTTAAGGGGATCGCCATCTACTGCAACAATGTCTGCCAGCTTTCCTTTTTCTATCGACCCGATCTTATCGGCCATACCCAGAACGGTGGCGCTGGTGATCGTACCCGTTTTAATAGCCTCCATTGCGGGCATCCCCGCGTCCATCATATATCCAAACTCGCGTGCATTTTCGCCGTGAGGGAAAACACCGGCGTCGGTGCCGAAGGCAACCTTCACTCCTCTTTTATAGGCAAGCGCGAAAGCAGCTTTGTCCTGCGGACCGATAAGCAACGCTTTCGGAGTAACCAGCGGATGATAATAACCGGGGATTTTCGCGAGCTCGGAGATCGATTCACCCGCTGTGATCGTCGCACAGAAATACGTGCCTTTCTGTTTCATGAGATCGGCAAGGGCGTCGGTCATCAAGGATCCATGCTCGATCGTATTGACACCTGCCGCTACGGCACGACGGGTTCCCTCTTCACCAATGCCATGAACTGCTACCTGCATCCCATAATCCCTGGCTGTCTCTACGATAGCTTTCAATTCTTCGTCGGTGAACTGCGGACCTGACGCGTCGCGCGCAATACTCAGTACACCACCGGTGGCCGTGATCTTAATGAGATCGGCTCCATCTTTATAACGCTGGCGAACTGCCTGCCGGGCTTCGTCGGCACCGTTGATAACACCATCCTTCGGACCGGGGTCACTCATCAGATCTTTTCGAAGAGCGTTGGTTGGATCGGCATGTCCGCCCGTGGTAGCAATTGTTTTACCAGCCGTGAAAATTCTTGGTCCGATAACAAGTCCGGAGTTGACCGCATTCCTTAACGAGATATTCACCCCACTGCCGCCGAGATCGCGCACGGTGGTGAACCCGGCCATTAGCGTGCGCCTGGCATAGACGGTTGATTGAAACGCAATGTCGGCTTCGTTTTGAGTGAAGCGTTTGATTGCCGCGTCTTTGCTGGTTTCATTTTCGAGGTGAACGTGAAGATCGATGAAGCCAGGGAGGACTGTTTTGGTCGAGAGGTTTATGAGTTGATAAACCGTGTCGGGCAATGCTTTGGTAAAACCTTTTTCGACGGAAGTGATCTTGTTTCCGGTAATGATGATGGTGGAGTTGCCGAGAGCGACGTTCGACTTGCCATCGATGAGGTTACCGCAGTAAACGACTTTTATTTGTGCGTTGGCTGTAAAGGAAATCAGAACAAGTATGAGAGCGCGAAACATCAGGTTTTCGTTAGTTCAGTATAGTGAGTAGATCAGTGATGAGGGTATTCAGGAGTCAGGAGTCAGGAGTCAGGAGTCAGGAGTCAGTATCCAACAACCAATCACCAACAACCAATTACCATCAACCAACAACCATCAACCAACAACCATCATTCATTCTTATACACCACCCCATCCTTCATCACGAATTTCACTGAAGTCATCAGCTTGATATCCTTCGTGGGATCGCCGTCGACAGCAACAATATCGGCAAGCTTATCTTTTTCGATAGAACCGATCTTATCGCCCATACCGAGGATGTTCGCGTTGGTCTGCATGGCACAAAGTAATGCTTCGATCGGCGGCATACCACCTTCTACCATGTAACCGAACTCGCGCGCGTTTTCACCATGGGGGAATACGCCTGCGTCGGTACCGAACGCCATCTTCACACCTTTCTTATAGGCTTTGCTGAAATTCTCCTGGATCTTAGAACCGATCTCTATTGCTTTAGGAACAACGAGCGGATGATAATAGCCCGGGATCTTCGCATACTCGGCGGCAGAGCGTCCGGCGATGATCGTAGGAACGTGGTATGTTCCCTTCTGCTTCATCAGGTCCATCACTTCGTCGGTCATTAATGTACCGTGTTCGATTGTCGTGATACCTGCTAACACGGCGCGCTTCATACCTTCGGCACCGTGAGCATGAGCTGCCGTATGGAATCCATAATCTTTGGCGGCCTGCACGATAGCGTTTACTTCTTCCTGTGTGAACTGCGGACCGCTGCCATCTTTGGCAACACTTAACACACCCCCGGTGGCAGTGATCTTGATAAAGTCTGAACCTTCTTTATAACGTTGCCTGACTGCCTGGCGCGCATCATCCGGTCCGTTGATAACACCTTCTTTCGGGCCAGGATCGCCCATAAGATCTTTGCGCGAGCCGTTGGTCGGGTCGCCATGGCCACCTGTTGTAGCAACGCTTTTACCGGCTGTGATAATTCTTGGACCGACAACGATACCCGCGTTGACTGCATTTCTGAGGGAGATGTTTACACCGGAGCCGCCGCAGTCGCGAACCGTTGTAAAACCGGCCATAAGATTTTTCTTCGCATAAACTGTGGATTGAAAAGCAATGTCGGCTTCGTTTTGTGTGAAGCGTTTCACCAGTTGATCTTTGCTCGTTTCGCCTTCCAGGTGTACGTGCATGTCGATCAGTCCCGGCATAACCGTTTTATTGCTGAGGTCGATAACCTTGTCGTTGGCGCCGGCCTGCGTGAAACCTTTATCGATTGAAATGATCTTGTTGCCTTCAACGACGATGGTCACCTGCGATTGAAGCTGTTTGTTTTTACCGTCGATGAGTGCGCCGCAATGGATCAATGATCGCTGCGCGAAACCGGCTTGTGCCAACAAGACCAGCAGAAGGGGGAGAATTTTTTTCATAGGATTTGGGTTGCTTTATCACTGGATCAGCCGCCACGCCGGGAGCGCGACGCGGCTAAGGACAGCTACGATTGACCAGCGAGGTATTTAAGGGTTAGTTTTTTTAACTCGTCGAGTTCATTTGGTCCCATTGCTTCTTTTACGTGAAGCATAAGGTCGAACATCACAGCTTCATTGTATCCCAGCTTTGCAGCAACGTGCGAGCAATAACGAATCTCATCTTTATATAAACGTTCGTCGATCTTCATCAATTGAACGAGACTGAAGATGTATTCGAATTTCTGGTCGTTGCTGAGACCTTTGGGAACGATAACGTCGTGATCTTCTTTGATAAGTGGCCGGAGATCGTTGGCTGACACGCCATTGGCGGCGCCGATGTTATAAATATATTTTTCTTCTTTCTCAGCCACTCCGCCATCGATGCGGGCAAGATTGATCAGGAGTTTAAGCTGGTTAAGAACGGCCATAACAAATTAAGATTTGGACAAAAATTACTACCGGTCGAAAATAGCGGTAAATCGATTACCTTACAACAGATGAACTTCCTTGCGCATCTTTATTTGTCGAACAATCAACCGAAGGTGATGATTGGAAATTTCATTGGCGATTTTGTGAAGGGAAAGAGTCTTGCAACCCGTTTTGAGCCTGAGATCGTTACCGGAATAGAGCTCCACAGGGGCATCGATCATTTCACTGATACACATAAGGTTGTTCAGCGAAGCAAGAAGCGCCTCTTCGGAAAATATCGCCATTATTCCGGTGTACTCGTCGATGTTTTCTACGATCACTTTTTGTCGAGCAGGTGGAAAGAGTATAGTGACGTTACAGTGGAAACGTTTGCTGAGAATGCTTACAAGGTCATACAGGAACATTATGCAATTCTCCCCGAAGAACCACAGAGATTTTTGCCATACATGATCAAGCAGAACTGGCTGGTGGCATATGGTACCTTCGATGGAATATTCCAGGCACTTACAGGAATTGGAAGACGGACACCATATATTTCCAATATGCCAGATGCGGTGAAAGATCTCGAGGAACAATATGAATTATTCGCAGAGGATTTTGCAGCTTTCTTTCCGCAGCTAAAGGCCTTTGCTGATGATTATTTGAAATCGCGGAATCTTTATCTTTAGACTTGAACCCTTAAAATGCATAACGACCCGGAGCTTAGCGGCAAATACCTGGGCACGATCTCTACCGATTTCGTCAAGGTTGCCGACACTTTAAAAGAAGCGTCATACCAGATACGCAAGGCTGGATTCGAAGTTCCCATCTTTGCGATTTCCAGGGAACCGATCCCCGTTGGCCAGTTGCTGATGCCTAAAGAAAAACTTGGACTCGATTGGAATTACTATGCCTCCTTCCTCGACGAATTTGTTCAGAGAGAATTGGTGGGCCAGGAAAAGATCGAAGACTTTAAGAAAACTTATAAAGATCCCGACGAGTTTTGTTGCCTGTTTGTTGTCGATAAAGAGTTCACCAATTTTGTGTTCATACCTTACCCCGAAGACTAAACCAGATGAGCAGGATCCTGACCACAGTAGCTCTTGCGTTGTGCTGTTGGTCTGTCTTTGCCCAGTCTCTTCCCGATAACCTCTCTTTCGAACACATCCCGGTTCCCGGAACCATCCAGTCATCAATCACTGAAGACATTTTCCAGGATCCTTATGGAATGTTGTGGGTTGCCAAGGACGCATTGTATCGTTACAATGGCCGCGACTTCAAAAAGTATGACATCATCTTCCCTGATTCGGGAAGATTCAGCTCGCGGGAAATCACACGTCTTTCCTGGGATGCGAACAAGAACAGGCTACTGATCGGCACACGCAATTATGGTATTGTTCAGTACACTTATGAATCGGACAAACTGATCCGCTTACCGAGTCGCGATGGCGTTCCCATAATCAACGACATCAATATTAACGGCAACGATGTTTGGGCCGTGTCTTTCACCAGCGGATTCTTCAGGTTGCTGAACGATACGCTGGTTCGCGATCATCGCCTTAACGACTTTCATTATCCAACCGAGATGGTAAACGCAGGCAGGGATGTCTGGATCGGGTATGTGAATGGCATGGTTGTCCTGAGAAATAATAAAGTCGTTAAGAACATGTCGTTGTCGAAGTACAACGAATATTATCCGAACAGTCTGCGTGCGAGCGCGTTGATGTTCGATCACCTGGGGCATCTTTGGATCGGAACGGAACGCGACGGCATCCTTGTTATCGACACGCTGACAATGCAGTCGGTAAAAAAATTCTCGCCTAAAGAAGCTCCATTCTATAATTCGATAACAGCGATTGTACAGGATCATGACAACCTGGTTTGGGTTGGTACGCGCGGCGGTGGACTGGTTGTTTACAGCCCCGAGACAGATTCATTTAAACAGATACATCGGTCAGACAGGGAAGAAGGTTCGATATCGGGCGATAACATCACCTCCGCTTGTGTGGATGCTACGGGGATTGTTTGGATCGGGGGCGCCGGGGAGATCAATAAATATGACAAGAACAAGATCAAGTTCCAGCATTTTCATCATGATCCGAAAAATCCCAACACACTTACAGACGACAACATCAGGAATATCTTCCAGGATGAAGACGGCCTGATCTACGTGGCGACGTCTGGCGGCTATGTGAATTCGATAGACCGCGCGACGAACACGGTCCGGAGCTATCGGCCAAAAATTACGGACGCCAATGGTTTGCTGATACCATTGTCGATCGCATCATATTCAAAAGACATTCTTTTGGTCGGATCCTCGGCGGGCTTGTTGCAATTCGATAAACGCACGAAAGAATTCAGTCGCTTCCTTCCGCTAAAAGATCACACGTTCAATGCGCCGGTCCGGCAGATCATCCGCCGGGGAAATGATTTTGTCTTTCTGATAAGGGGAAAAGTTCTCTACTACGAAGGTGACACGAAGAAAGCGCAGTTCTATGACAGAGAACAGAAGATCGACAATGCCCTGGCCATCGGTTTCGATAACAGGAACCGGATGTGGGTTGGAACCCGTGAGGGCGTTGTATACGCAGATCAGAAGCGGGAGACTTTCAATGTCATCAAGTTCGAGCACGATCATTTGAGACCGGATAGCTCTGCATTTTTTCCCTTATCGATACAGGCGATCGGGAATAACCTCTGGGTGAACTCGTTCAACAACGCTATATATATTGTCGATCTTAACCTCGATCCTCCCCGTGTTACCGAGCGTATCACATCGTGGGTGGGACTTCCAGATAACACCGTATATGCCTCGATACCCGACGGAATGGGTAAGGTTTGGATCAGTCACAACAGCGGGCTTTCAAGTTACGACGAGCAAACACACCAGTTCACGAACTTCTCGGTATCAGAAGGATTGCAAGATGAAGAGTTCAACCGGCTGGCATTCTTCAAATCGCCCTCCGGTGAGATCATGCTTGGAGGTATTAATGGGTTGAATATCTTCGATCCGAAGACGATCAGGCTTCCCGTACTCAATCTTTCGGTGCACCTGGTAGAAGCCATCTCCTACCCATTGAACAGACCGTCGGTGGAGGGCGATGTACACTCGCTGATCAAATCGAACGGCCGGCTTAACCTTGCACACGATAATAATTCGCTGCAGTTCAGTTTCTTCGTTCCCGATTATCACGAGCCGGTAAGATATCGCATTCGCTATCGCCTGGAGCCATTCGATGCTTCGTGGACGGAAGCTGACAGACTGATATCACGGACTTATGCGAATCTAAACCCGGGGAACTACACGTTCACCGTGAAGGTAACAGATCCTGCAGGACGCGAGACGATCGACAAAGTCCTAATAGTTATCACACCACCGTATTGGAAAACGTGGTGGTTTATGACGCTATTCGGAATTGTGTGTTCCATGCTCGTGGCGTCGATCATTTATTCGAGTGTGCAATCGACAAGAAGAGAAAAAGCGAGACTGGAAGAACTTTTAAAAGTAAGGACAAGAGAGATCGAACAGTCGCGCGAAGAGCTCGAGAACCTGAACAAGAAAAAGGATCTTATATTCGCCATCCTTTCACATGACCTTCGGTCGCCTTTAACAACACTGAAGGGTTTCCTTGGATTGCTGATCGATCATAGTGAAAGTCTTTCGACGGCGGATCTTCAACGATATGCAACGAGTATCAGAAATTCTGTAACGACTTCGCTCGACCTGATCGACAACACGTTGTTCTGGTCGTTATCGCAAACAGGAAATATTCAATGCAACCCGACGTCTGTTCAGCTGATGCCTGTGTTCGAAAAGATAAAAGGTCTTTACCAGCTCACTGCGGAACGAAAACATCTTACGATAAACTTTCCAAATACGAACGGACTGGCGGTATATGCAGACGAGAACATGGTATACGTTCTTCTCCGTAACCTGGTATCGAACGCGATCAAGTTCACACCTGAGATGAACACTATCCGTGTGGATGCTTCAGATAACGGCGAGGAGGTGTCGGTGTCGGTGAAAGATTCGGGAATTGGAATGACTTCAGAAGAGATCAACAAGATCTTCCTGTTCGACAACCCGATGGTTAAAAAGGGCACGTCGAGTGAAAAAGGAACGGGACTGGGGCTGATACTTTGTAAAAAGTTCGTAGAAGCGAATAAGGGACGGTTACTGATCGAGAGTAAACCCGGCGTCGGGTCGATGTTCACGGTGGTGCTTCCGAAGGCGTAAGGAGGTGGAGAAGGGAGGATGTGAGGAGTCTGGCTCGACATCTCCTCACATCCTCACCTCTTCATCTCTTCACCTCTTCATTTCATCCCTAAAAGTGCGTCCAGCCCTGGGCTTTGAGAGCAAATACATTCCCTGCTTTCGTGATCAATTGATTCTGCTTCGGATCGTTATGCGCATGCCCGATAAAATGAATATCGGGATGATTCTTCAGCTTCTCGTAATCGGGCGGTGAAATGGTAAACAACAATTCATAATCCTCTCCACCATTAAGCGCTGAGGTTATCGGGTCGAGATTCATTTCGATAGCAGTATCGTATGTCTCCGAAGCGATCGGCACTTTGTCTTCAAATATCTTTACCCCGACCCCCGATTGACTACTGATATGAAATAATTCAGATGCTATTCCATCAGACACATCGATCATCGACGTGGGCACAACATTGTGTTCCTGGAGATCGTAGATAACATCCATGCGGGCCTCGGGCTTCAGCTGGCGGCCAACGATGTATTCATATTTTTCGATGTCGGGTTGCATCTCGGGATTCGCCAGAAAAACTTCTTTCTCACGTTCAAGCACCTGCAGACCCATGTAGGCGGCACCGACATCACCGGTAACACAAATAATATCGCCAGGCTTCGCGCCATTTCTATAAACGACCTTGTCTTTGGCAACACGCCCCAACACTGTGATATTGATGACAAGTCCCGCGGGCGATGAAGTTGTATCGCCGCCAACCAGATCAACATTGAAATTTTTACACGCGGCTTTAATGCCTTCGTAAAGTTCATCGACAGCCTCGATCGAAAAGCGATTGCTGATGCCCAGGCTGATCGTGATCTGCTCGGGACGACCGTTCATTGCAGCAATGTCCGACACGTTCACGGCAACAGCTTTATAGCCGAGATGTTTGAGAGGAACGTATTGTAAATTAAAATGTGGCCCTTCAATGAGCATGTCGGTTGAGACCAGGAGGTACTCGTTACCTGCGTCGATCACTGCAGCATCATCACCGATCCCGTATACCGTTGAAGGAACGTTCTTTTCGAAACGTTTTGATATTCTATCGATAAGGCCGAATTCCCCTAATGAACTTATTTCTTGTCTTGGCATAATTCTACTAAAACTCCGTTTGTTGTTTTGGGATGTAAGAAGGCTATCAGTTTATTGTCTGCTCCGTCTTTTGGCGTTTCGTTGATCAACTGGAATCCTTCTGATTTTTGATTTTTGATCTGCGATTCAATGTCTTCGGTGGCGAAGGCAATATGATGTATTCCCTCCCCTTTCTTTTCGATGAATTTTGCGATAGGCGAATCGGGACGGGTGGCCTCCAGTAACTCGATCTTCAAATCTCCTATCTGAAAAAATGAAGTCCGTACCCCTTCCGAAGCAACTTCCTCTATTTTATAGTGAGCAACACCCAGTAAACGCTCAAAAAGCCGGTTTGATTCCTCGAGATTGCTAACGGCGATGCCGATGTGCTCAAGCTTCTTCATAATGCAGAATTGTTGGCGTTTTGCTTACTTTTGTAACTCGCCTTGCGTGTAGCGGGCGAATTTCTGAAACTTTTCCTGCTTTAAATAAGTTTTCATAGCGATTATGCCAAAAGTGATGTTGGATACAGCCAGCGACTCCCACGTAGAAACGGCCCGTATTCAGGGTCAAATCACGGAATACCTTGGTTTGAAGGGAAGTGACCTGATGTTTGAGTACAGCTTTTTCGAAGGAAAAACAAAGCTGGATCTGATCACCATCAACCCCAGGCATGCGCAGTCGTTCCTCTTTCATTCGGAAACCGGTTCCGACAAAGTAGATGCATTGAGAAAGATGTGGTACTATGTTCAGAACTTTAAAGCAAAAGAACTCTCGTACACTATTCAGTGGGTGGCAAACGGACAGCATGAACTTAACACTTCTTACTTCCGTGCAGGAAACATCCTTGAGGCCCTCGAAAAACTGTACTACGGAAGAGACAGGAACACGTTGACAGTTTTTAGTGTCGTATTGAATCCAGTATCGTAAGATTATGATCAGCGTAACAGATAAAGCCAAAGAAAGAATTATTTCCCTTCGCCAGGAAGAGAACAGGGCACCTGAATCTAATATTCGTGTATCTGTGAAAGGCGGCGGTTGCTCGGGCCTCATGTATGATCTCGGTTTCGACGATAAGATCAATCCTGCCGACCAGGTGTTTGAAGACAAGGGAATCAAGATCCTTGTCGATAAGAAGAGTCTTCTTTATTTATTGGGAACCACACTTGATTTCACCGACGGATTGAATGGAAAAGGATTCCAGTTTATCAATCCGAATGCTACCCGCACCTGCGGTTGCGGCGAGAGCTTCTCGGTTTAATACGACCTCTTCCATTTTTCGGCGGTGTTGAGATGATGCTGAAGCGCGGGAACTTTACCTGCCGCCCATTTCTTTACGACACTATCTCCTCCCTTGTCACTTTGAAAAACAAACTTTTCCAGGACTGCTCTATGGTCTTTCACCATAAGCTGCATGTAAGTTGAGTCGAAGGCTCGGCCATCAGTTTTGGACAGAGCGTCATATGTAGCTTTGCATTCCATACACAGAGAAGAAGGCAGGCTTACGTTTTTCTTCTGCGCAAGCTTCATGAGCTCTGCATTCGCGGCATTGTGGTCTTTCAACATCATCTGTGCAAACTCTTTCACTTTAGCGGAGTTCGATCTCTCCAAAGCCAACTCAGCCAATTTTACTTCGGTTAAGCCCGCTTCGGCCGCAGCCACCATAAAATCGCCGGAACTTCCTACCTGACCGTTCATCGCGAGAGAAGTAGTGTCTCCTGAATATCCCTGTGTTGTATCAGAGCCGGCTACGTTATTTGAGTTCGCCGAAGTGCTATCGCCGGAAGGTGAACTGAAACCTGTCTGATCGTTGGTTGCCGGCCGGCAGCTGATAGCAAATATTAACGCGATAAAAATTATCCGCCACATAATGATTTCTTTTGTGACGTATAAATAAAGATGATGCCAGTATTAGCTGATCACCGCTATACACTTTAGTTCGATAGCAATCGGTGTCGGCAATGCCACAACCTCCACGGTTGTGCGACAAGGTTGATTAGTGACGAAGTACTCTTTATATATCTTATTGTACGTTGCGAAGTCATTCTTCATGTTAGTAAGAAAAACGGTAACGTCGACCAGGTCTTCCCATTTCGAGCCCGACGCTTCGAGGATGTATTTTACATTTTGAAATACATTGCGGCATTGTTCTTCGATGTCATAAGAAATGATGTTGCCGTTTGAATCTAACGTAACTCCAGGGATATCCTTACTTCCTTTTTTCCGCGGACCAACGCCGGAAAGAAATAGCAGGTTGCCAACGCGACGTGCGTGCGGGTAGGGTCCAACAGGTTCGGGCGCGAGGTCGGAAGAGATGGAGTTACTCATTATCCAAGAACAAATTTCACGGGCAATATCATGCGCATCTTTTTGGGTTCACCACGATAACGTCCGGCTTTCCATGGTGGCGTAGTTCTAACGGCATTCAGTGCTTCAGCATCACATTCGGGATCAATTCCTTTAATAGTCCTGATGTCTGAAGTCGATCCGTCAGCGTTCACATTAAACTCGATAAAAACCGTTCCCTGGATGCCCGTTCTTCTTGCATGTGATGGATACTTCATCACTTTCCCAACGTGTTTATATACAACCTCCATGCCGCCGACGGGCTCGGGCAGTTCGGTTATTTTCTTATATCGGTAGATCGTACCGTCATGAGTTGCGTACGAGCCCTCAACGATCAATCCATCTTTGTAAAGATCTTCAAAAGAGCCATCCTTGTAATTTCCTTTCCAAGTTCCCTCACGATTACCCTTTACGACTTTACCTTCTCCATCGTCGATGATACAGGGAAAGGTAAGCATCCCGGAGCCTTTGCCTTTCGTGATTAATCTGTTCCCCAATGAGTCTGTGTATTCAAGTATACGGATCCGCGATTGTTCTCCATATCTTGGTGTCTCGTCAGGGTACGATACTTCTGCAAACTCGCTTCCATCGGGACGATAAAACGAAACAGACCCGACAAACCATCCATTCTTAAGAATTCCTTTCGCCATTACCTCCCCCGTCTGATAATAGTATGTGCGTGACATTCGGTCCTTCGCTGATTCCCTCTCCTGGGAAAATCTCATTTTTTTATCAGCATAATAAGCAGATGTTCTAAACTGATCACCGAGTATGCTATCTACCTGGTAGGTATACCACTTATCTTCCTTTGCTACTTCCTGGTCGTATACGTCATAGTACCTTACGTTCACTATCCATTGTTGCGCAAAAAGAGACGTCGAGACTATAAAAAGAGAGACTGATAAAATGAATTTCATAACGTATTTACTCTATTCTTCAATGCCAAAAACCAAACTCGCCCACATGCTTTCGTAGTCGAGGTTCGGTTTATTTGACTCTATCATCTTTACAAAGCTTACCATCCACGGACCTTTGTTGCTGATAGGAAATTTTACGCGACCATCGTTTTCAGTGAATGCATCCTGCAGGAATGCGCGATTGCCGACGAAGCTCCAGATCTTCACCATCTGGTGCGGAAGCGGTTTGCCTTCATAAAGGATCTCGCACTCCAGGTAATCGCCACTTTTGAGCGTATAAGGATTCTGGAGGGGAATGATCTCCACTTTGAAACCTATCTTTCTCTTGTAGACATCATCGGTTTTATTACCCGACTGGACCAGGAGCTTCGCGTAACGTGTATAATTCTCACGCGACGATTTAGACATTTGATCGTTCTTTTTACGGCGCGCAAGGATATCATCAATACCATCTTCTTCCAGGTAAGCGTTGAACTTCTCCGCATCCAGCTCAATGAAAGCAGCATTGCTTTGCAGCGAAAAAAGGTGAGTCCCTTCGTTGGCAAGCTTATAAGTAAGATTGTTACCCTTCGTGCTCTTGATCGTAGCCTTCAGATCTTTCTTACCGTAAGCCGATATCACCTGCGCCGCCTCAACCTTATGCTTCGTGAGATCCCAGAATTCGCCTGTGAAATTTTCGCCGACGAGAAAATCGATGCTTACATCCTCCCCTGCCTTGTACCGGAATTTCTTCGGCTGCAGCCAAAACTCGTGGGCAAAGGCAAGAGACGAGAATGCGACAACCAGGAACAACGCTATTACCTTCTTCATACTACCTCATCAGTTCTTCAATTTCTTCTGCTTCGATCGGGATGTTCTTCATCAGGTCTACATTCTTATCCTTTTGGATCACAACATTGTTTTCCAGGCGAATGCCAAATCCCTCCTCAGCTATATAAATACCCGGCTCGATGGTCCAGACGGAGCCGACCTGCACTTTATCGTGCATATTGCCGAGATCGTGTACATCCAGTCCGAGCATGTGACTGGTGCCGTGGTAGAAGTACGTTCTGAAAGCTTCCGGCCCGTCTTTCTTGTCAATCAATTTCAGTTTGATCAGCTCCGACTGCATCACCTTCTCGATCTCCTTCTGGAATTCGAAATATACCACAGATGGTCTCAACATCTTGAATGCTTCACGGTGAACACGGAGCACAGCATTGTAGACCTCTTTCTGCCGCTTGGTAAATCTACCGTTCACGGGGATCGTGCGTGTAAGGTCACTCGCGTAGTTCGCGTATTCAGCGGCTACATCGAGAAGGATAAGATCACCGTCTTTACACTGCTGGTTATTGTCGAGATAATGAAGCACAACATTATTCTTTCCCGATGCTATGATCGGCGTATAAGCAAACCCTTTCGAGCGATTGCTGATGAACTCATGGATAAATTCCGCTTCGATCTCATATTCCCAAACCCCTGGTTTCACAAAACCGAGCACACGACGAAATCCCTTCTCAGTGATATCGCAGGCACGCTGCATAAGCTCTACCTCGCGTTTCTGTTTTACCCTCCTCAGCTTTGCCATGATCGGGGCTACCCGATTGTACTGATGTAACGGATACTTCGATTGACACCATTCGATGAAACGAGCGTCGCGGGTTTCTACCACAACATCGGAACGATAATGTTCATTCGTATTGAGATACACATTCTCGACATTTCCCATTGCCATCATATGATGGAACAACTTTGGAAAATCACCAACCCACGCCACAGTCTTTATTCCGGAAATATCGAACGCTTCTTTTTTCGTGAGTTTATGACCTTCCCACTTTTCAAGGAGCTCATTCGGTTCGCGAACGAACAACACTTCACGATATCGCTCTTCGGGAAAGTTAGGACACACCACAAGAATTGTTTCCTCCTGGTCGATGCCCGTCAGGTAAAACAAGTCGGCGTTTTGTTTAAATGGCATGGTGCCATCGGCGCTGGTCGGCATGATGTCGTTGGAATTGAACAATGCCAGGCTGTTTGGCTTCAGCTCTTTTACAAGTCGTTGGCGGTTTTGAATGAAAAGTTCTTTACCGATGGTTTCGCTCCTCATATGAGTTTTATTACTTTCAGGTACTGCACGCAATTTAATTAAAACCTCAATGAAGATACGCCTGCTTACAATCACATTGTTTTTTACCACACTGCTGGTCAATGCCCAGTCGCAGTGGACTTATACGCCCACACCCGAAAATCTCGAATCGCGCAAGTGGTTTGAAGACGCCCGCTTCGGACTGTTCATTCACTGGGGCGTTTACAGCCAGCTTGGCGATGGCGAATGGGTGATGAACAACCAGCGCATTCCCATCGCAGCCTATGAAAAGCTTCCAGCCTTCTTCAACCCCATCGCTTTCGATCCGAAGGAATGGGTTCAGATGGCTAAAGATGCCGGCATGAAATACATCACCATCACCAGCAAACACCACGATGGCTTCGCGATGTTCGACAGTAAAATATCGGACTACGATATCGTTGACCGCACACCTTATAAAAAAGATGTTCTCAAAATGCTCGCCGACGAATGTCAGAAGCAAGGCATCAAATTATTCTTTTATCATTCGCAGCTCGACTGGCATCATCCCGACTATTTTCCGAGAGGGAATACCGGCCAGGGATATACCGGCCGCCCGGAGTCGGGTGATTTCAATAAATATCTCGACTACATGGATACACAGCTTTCGGAGCTGTTGACAAACTACGGTCCCGTTGCGGGTATCTGGTTCGACGGGATGTGGGATAAAAAAGACGCTGACTGGAGATTGGAGAAAACCTATAAGCTTATCCATAAACTACAACCAGCTGCGTTGGTCGGCAGTAATCATCATCGTCCTCCTTATCCTGGCGAAGATTTCCAGATGTTTGAAAAAGATCTTCCTGGTCATAACACGACCGGTTTTTCGTCGGAACAAAAGGTTGGTGATCTTCCGAAAGAAACGTGCGAGACGATCAACAACTCATGGGGTTTCAACTTACAGGATCAGTCGAACAAAAATCGTAAAGATCTGATCCAGTACCTGGTGAAATCAGCTGGTTACGGTGCAAACTTTTTATTGAACGTTGGCCCGATGCCTAACGGAAAAATTCAGCCGGAGCATGTTGCATTGCTTAAGCAGATGGGCGACTGGTTGAAGGCAAATGGTGAAACTATCTATGGAACCGAGGGAGGTCCGCTGTCAGCCCGCGAATGGGGTGTTACAACTCAGAAGGATAATAAAGTTTGGGTGCACATTTTGAGATGGGACGATGAGACGTTGACAATACCGAAGCTTGGAAAAAAAGTAGTGTCTGCGAAATTATTCTCTGATAAGAGTAAGATGAAGTTTATCGAAAATGAATTCGGAGTGACTTTACAAATTCCGAAGGGAAAGTTTGATGAGGTGGATACGATTGTTGAGCTGGAACTTAAATAATGATTTGAAATTTGAAATTTGAGATTTGAGATTATCCCTCGAATGATCCGTAGGACAATCTCAAATTTCAGATTTCAAATTTCAATCATTTACTCTCTCCCACCGGGTCATTCACATCATCTGTGGTTACCCAGTTAATAAGAACAAATGTGACAAGCAGTCCTGAGAACACACCTTCAAGCACAACGATAAACGATGCCATGTAAGGGTTCAGGTGAAGTCCCATCTGCTCATTTTCCATCATCGATTTCATGAAGTCGGCATTGACAGTCATGTAAACGAAGAGGATGAATCCAAAAATTGCCGAGCCGACCGCTCCGATGGCAACGCCGGTGATGAGTGCCCGAAAGTAGTTCAGGTGATCTTCGTGAGTTTCTTTGAATTTCTTTAGTCCGAAAAATATCCCGGTGCCGAGGATGAACAGGTTCAGGAGACGCAGCTCGACGTGGTTGCCGAAGCCAATGATGTTCATAACGATGAAATAAGCTATCAGTCCGGCTGCTATCTTAAGGCCGTAGTTCAGGGGGATCTTGTTGGGATCAGTGAAAATGCTCATAAGACTAAAGGTTTTAAGTGTAAGTGAATATAGTAATTGCAAACGATTTCTGAAATGACGTTTACAGAGTTCAAATCAAGTTTAATGGAATCTTCAGCTCCCGGTGGTCTGCCGGTGGAACTGGAAGCGCTTTGGTATGACGGAAAGGGCGATTGGAACAAGTCGCACGAGGTTATCCAGGACGTTAATTCGAAGAATGCTGCATGGATACACGCGTATTTACACCGGAAAGAAGGTGACGCGGGAAATGCGCAGTATTGGTATAACCGGGCAGGGAGGAGCATGCCGTCGGTTAGTCTCGATCGGGAATGGCAATCATTAGTGGAGCATTTCCTTAACAGTTAATGGTTATTGGTTATTGGTTATTGGATAATGGGTAATGGGTAATGGGTAATGGATAACGGTTAGTGTTCGCGGTAAATTGTTGCAAGCTCGCTTTTTCTCTTTTCCAGCTCTTCCTGTGAAGGCTTATAATTCTTGAATTTAGCGAGGTCCGGCTGACCTGCATCCACCCACGCCGTATACCAGATACTTCCAACCATAAGAATACTTGCCCGCATTCTTCTCTCTACCATACCCGACAGCATCTTGTGATACATTTTCGAATAACGAAAGGAATAGACTTTAACCGTCTGCTTCGCCCGTGTTTCGAATGAATACTTTCGTGATGCTTCGCGCTGAGAAAGATCTTTCTCGAAGCTCAACACGGAATCGACGCAAGCATGCGATGCCTTCACAACATCCCACATCGCAGCCTGCACATCCTCGATATACATGGCCTGCCCGACAAAGAAATCGTAGTCGTTCGAAAACAATTCCGGCAAACGCGATTCCCATAAACCGTGAATTCCATGCTGATCGGTTTTCTGTCCATTGTGATTAGAAGTGGTATGCAAAGGAACATGTGCATCGGCAACATAATGACCAAGTTCCGATGAGATTCGAAGTATCCTGTCGGGATCTCGTAACATGAATGCTTCGCGGAGCTGGTGATACATGCGATAGGTGTGCCATGGAACGATGCCATGAGCCATCAGTGAATCTTCTGATAGACTGTCGACCGCAGCGTTCCAGTATTTGGGCAGGCTGTCGTGATAATCGTCCATATCAATATAGTGCCGGGGTCCTTCTTCGGGGATAGCATATCTTCTCCGGTCGGGATTCACGGATGCCTCCACTATATAATGAATGTTCTTTTTGTAAAAGGGGATCATTTCCGGCGGCAGTGTAAACACCGCCAACCTGTTGATATTTTCGTGACCGAAAAATCCCCATCCTGAACAGAGGATGGAGATCACAATCAGAGAAAGTTTTAACTTGATGTTCATGAGATTGATCATTGTATTTCTGTTTGCTGCTACCGGAGCTTTCGCTTCCGATCCTTACCCAAAGAATCCAAACGTTAAAGTGGATCACTATAATTTTTTCATACGGGTGAATGATACCACCGATGTTGTTTCCGGTGAAGCGTGGGTGACGATCAGATTTTTAAAGCCCGTGGATTCTTTTGATCTCAATCTAATCGGTAAAAAGGGTGGCGCGACAGGGATGGAGGTTTTGCAGGTAAAAGGATCAGGAAAACCTGTTGAGTATAGCTTCAAAAACGATCTCATCACCATCAAAACTCCTGGCGTTAAAGCGAATGATCAAGTTGAATACATGATCGACTACCAGGGAATTCCTGCTGATGGACTCATCATTTCGAAAAACAAGTACGAAGACAGGACATTCTTTGCAGACAATTGGCCAGATCGCGGAAGGCACTGGTTGCCGTCAATCGATCATCCCGCGTACAAAGCCAGCGTTGAATTTCACGTCCTGGCTCCTCCGCACTACTCGGTGATTGGTCCCGGCAAATTCGTTGGCGAGTTCGAAAACCATGATAAGAACAACAAAATTGTAAGCAAGCTTACCGAGTGGTCCGAAGAAGTTCCCATCTCAACGAAAGTGATGGCCATCGGGATTGCGAGGTTCAGTGCAGAAATGCAAAAACCGAATATTGGAATACCGGTAATGACATGGGTTTATCCGCAAAACAAAGATGAAGGGTTTGCCGATTTTGCCGTGGGCACCGGGATCCTGAAATTTTTGCAGGAGTATATCGGTCCGTATCCTTTCGAGAAACTCGCACACGTTCAATCGAAAACAAAATTCGGTGGACTCGAGAATGCGAGTAATATTTTTTACTTCGAGAATTCAGTGACCGGGAATAAAGAGCGCGAAGGGTTGATCGCACACGAGACCGCTCACCAGTGGTTTGGCGATTCGGCAACGGAGCGCGACTGGTACCACGTGTGGTTGAGCGAGGGCTTCGCTACTTATTTCACGGCGATCTATATGGAGCACGCACATGGCAAGGAAAAACTTGCGGAAGTCATGCAGGAGAACCGTAGAAATGTGTTGGAGTTTGCAAAGAAGAATCAGCAGCCCATCATCGATACGACGATCGTCGATATCAATAAGGTTTTAAGTACAAACACTTATCAAAAGGCTTCATGGGTACTCCACATGCTTCGTAAGAAGATTGGCGACGAGAATTTCCATAATGGCATTCGTGAATATTATAAGACGTTCCGCGACAGTACGGCATTGACGGGCGATTTCGTGAACATCATGCAGAAATACTCGAAAGAGGACCTCGGTCCGTTTTTCCAGAGGTGGCTATATACAGGAGGGCATCCGAAGATCGCGGGAACGTGGTACTGGAACAAGAAGAGGAAAACGGTCTTCCTGGATGTGGAAATGACAGGAAATGGTGAGTACAGCGTGCCCCTTGAGATCATGGTCGATTCGAAGGTCGAACCCCTGGTTATTGAGCCCGGAAAGCAACAATTGAGGATCCACAGCAATCAAAAACCGTCTAAAATTGTCCTCGATCCCGGCACAAACCTGCTTTTTGAGGGGGAAATCACGGCAAAATAGAATGTTTGCGCCCTTTGCGAATCCCCTTAGCGGTCTTTGCATGAACCCTTTGCGTCTTTCCCCGAAACCATTACCTTTGCAGTCCTTTTGATTTTAAAAGAACATGGCAAATCACAAATCGGCAGAAAAGAGAATCAGAGCTAACGCAGTAAAGACTGAACGCAACTCATATCAGCACAAGTCAACACGTACTGTGGTTAAGAAACTCAAGGCCACAACAAACAAGTCTGAGGCTCAGGAACTCTTGAAGAAAACTTCTGGAATGATCGATAAGCTCGCTAAGAAGAACATCATTCACTGGAAGAAGGCTGCCAACCAGAAGTCGAAGCTTCAGAAAGCTATCAACGCCCTTAAATAAGGTCAGGAGCTCTGCGAAGGCAGACGCAACTAGCTGATAAAAAGGCGTTTACATAGATATTAACCTTACGGAATTGTAAGGTTCTTTTTCCCTCCTGTGTCGAAATGGCGCAGGAGGGTTTTTTATTTTCGGGGTAGTTGAAAGGAGGAAAATTATGGTACTACCCTTAAAGGATTGGACGCTTCGGCAGGATCGTCCCCGTGAAAAGTTGATCAGTAATAAGGAATCCGAGATGACCGACGCGGAATTGGTGGCGGCGATACTCGGAACGGGCAGCAAAAACGAACACGTACTTGAACTTGCTAAAAAGCTGCTTAAAAGCGTCGACAACAGCCTGACCAGGCTGACCCAAAGGCCAATCGCCGAATTAAAAAATTTTAACGGGGTAGGATTAGCAAAGGCTTCGCGTTTCAAAGCTGCCATGGAGATCGTGAGACGTATGCAGTTTGATGCGATACCAAAGGATTTCAAAGTCGTAACATCTAAGGATGCTTTCAGGGTCCTGGGCCTGCACCTTGGCGGCGAACTCTATGTCGAGGAATTTTGGGTCGTTTTCCTGAACAGAAGATCAAAGATCCTCGAAAAAGTAAGGATCAGTATCGGTGGTATGACCAGCACCATCGCAGACCCACGTGTGATCTTCGGTCGTGCCCTCCAACTAAAAGCCTCCTCAATCATCGTCGCCCACAATCACCCCTCCGGTTCCCTTACCCCAAGTCAGGCTGACATCGATCTTACCAAAAAACTTGTAGCCGCCGGCAAAGTCCTGGACATTCAACTTGTTGACCACCTTATAATTAGTGGGAATAATTATTGTAGCTTTGCTGATAGCGGTCTTTTATGACTTAGAAGTGTGACATGCTGAGATTGATTGTAGTCATTGTTACTGTACTGGTTGGCTCATTAATTTTTTACAACTACCGCCACAAAGAAAAAGAAGCAGCAACAAAACCTGTTGTGGCTGGCGTTACGCATCCCCGTACGAAGATCGCGCCCGCTATTACTTTGTCGGCTAATCCATACTGGAACGAACTCCTCAACGAGTACAATGCATACATCCGTGATGCAATTAAGAATGGCGACGCTCCCGGCGCTGCCGTTGCTATCGTTAAAGACAGCAGTGTATTATTCTTAAAAGGCTTCGGACTCAGCGACACCAAAGAAGAAGATTCGATTGGCGTATTCTCTGTATTCCGCCTGGGCTCCGTTTCAAAATCGCTCGCATCGGTCCTCACCGGTGTTTTGGTGCAAGACTCAGTTCTTAACTGGGACGATAAAGTGATCAAATACATTCCCGACTTCGAATTGAAATCGAAAGAAAGCACAGAGCAGATCACGATACGTCATTTACTGTCACATACATCCGGTCTGCCTTACCATGCCTTCACTTCTGAGATCGACAACGGTGCAGACTTCGATCCGCTTGTCTATCACTTAAGGGATCTCAATCTCACAGGCCCTCCCGGAAAAACCTACAGCTATCAGAACGTTGCTTACAGCCTTGTAGGAAAAATAATCGAATCGGCGACCGGGAAACCTTACGATGTAGTTATGGCAGAGAAAGTCTTTCGTCCGCTGCACATGGACCAGGCGTCTTTGACATTCGAGGCCATGATGGCCAACGACGATAAGGCGAAGCCGCATGTTCACACGATCCGTGGCTGGAAGCCAACCACCATCAACGAAACATATTACAATGTGGGACCTGCGGGTGGCGTGAATGCGAGCATCTCCGACATGGCGCGCTGGCTCAAGGCGCTTACCACCAAAGAAAATAATCTCCTGCTGGCGTCAGTAAAACATGACATGTTCAAACCATATGTGAGGGCAACAGCACGTAATCGTTATTTCCGCAACTGGAAAAAATCGAGCGGATCCTTCTATTCATTGGGCTGGAGAATACTCACGTTCAATAAAACAGATACCCTCAATTATCACGGTGGTTATGTAAATGGCTATCGAAGCGAGATCGCGCTTAAAGGCGATGATGGAATCGGCATTTGTGTTCTCGTGAATTCAGCGGGCCCGCTTGCCGATCGCGCCATCCCCGAGTTCTTTATCATGTATGAGAAATACCGTGCAAAAATCGAAGAGTGGGAACAGAGCCAGAATCCACACCTGGCCATCGACGGCGGCAAGACGGAAGAACAACACTCGTTCTAGTTTACAATTAAGAGTTGTAGTTTTGAACTCTTAAGCTCCAAACCCGAAAATTTTGAAAGCATCCCACGTAATTATTGTAATTGCCGTTGTCTGTGTCATCGCAATTTTCTGGTATACCTCCACCAGTGGTAAAGACGATGCCGAGTACAAACTGAAGATCGAGAAAAGCCGCGCGGAGAAAGACGACTTCATGAAGGGCGGAGAGGGATCACCTTTCGCTGATTCAGTCGGATCATTTACGGGACTCAAGTACTTCGAGCCGAATCTCAAATACAGGATCGAAGCCGACCTCGAGCCTATCGGGGAGCGCAACATGATAGTGCTTCAGACCAGCGATGGCAAGGAGCAACGGTACATCGATTATGCCTGGGCAACTTTCAGCATCGACGACGTTCCTTGTAAGCTCAAGATCCTCGAGGTTGTCGATAATGGCCCGTTCCGGGGTGCGCTGTTCCTCGCTTTCGCAGATCAGACGAGCGCTATCGAAACTTACGGAGCCGGTCGATATCTTGATGTTAAGAAAACCCCTGGCGCTAAGAGCATTACACTGGATTTTAACGAGGCTTACAATCCCTATTGCGCCTATTCCGATGCGTTCTCATGCCCGTTTCCTCCGAAAGAAAACGTGCTGCCGGTGATCATCGCTGCAGGCGAGAAAATCTATCATTAACGTGCAACGTGCAAGGTGCGACGTGCAACGCGCCATACGACAAATCCGTTGCCCTTTGTACATTGTACATTGCACATTTTCAGGTACTTTTGGGGCTTGCCTTAAAAGTAATCATGAAGATTTCGTACAACTGGCTTAAGCAATACATCGATATACCCGAATCACCTGAAGATATCGGGAAGGTTCTTACGTCGACGGGGCTCGAAGTAGAACATGTCGAAGTCTTTGGGGAAGAAAAGAAAGCACCGAGCCTGGAAGGACTGGTAGTTGGCCATGTGCTCACCTGTGTAAAGCATCCTAATGCAGATAAGTTATCGCTCACAACGGTAGATATCGGTGGTCCGAAGCCCCTGCAGATCGTTTGTGGCGCGTCGAACGTGGCTGCGGGCCAGAAGGTCGTCGTAGCTACTCCTGGTGTAACGCTGCATCCCTTCGGCGGGGAATCTTTTAAGATCAAGCTCTCGAAAATTCGGGGAGAACAGAGTGAAGGTATGCTCTGCGCTGAAGACGAGATCGGGCTAAGTGATAATCATGGCGGTATCATCGTGCTGGACGCAGGCATTGCAGTTGGAACACCGGTGTCTGCTATTTTCGATACGGGTAAACCGGCAGCGCAAACCGACTATACGATAGAGATCGGCCTTACGCCAAACCGTGCAGATGCTGCTTCGCACCTTGGCGTTGCCCGCGATATAAAAGCGGTTCTGAAAAGAGACATCAAATTGCCGGCCGTAGATGGATTTAAAATAGATAACAAAGATCTTTCAATACCGGTCGTTGTAGAGAATAAAGAAGCATGCCCGAGATATTCAGCCGTTACGATCACCGGTGTTACTGTTGCCGAGTCGCCTGAGTGGCTGAAGAACCGTTTGCTCGCTATTGGGCTCAACCCGATCAATAATATTGTCGACATCACCAATTTCGTGTTACATGAATTGGGTCAGCCGATGCATGCTTTCGATGCTGATAAGGTTGCGGGACAAAAAGTGTTGGTGAAAACGCTTCCCGCGGGAACGAAGTTTACGACTCTCGATGGCAAAGAACGTTCGCTTGCTGCGAATGATCTTATGATCTGCGATGCGAATTCGAAGCCGATGTGTATTGGCGGGGTGTTCGGCGGGATCGATTCGGGAATCACTGCACAAACCAAGAATGTATTCCTTGAGTCGGCTTACTTCTCTCCTGCTTTTGTAAGGAAAACGGGAATGGTGCATCAGTTGAAGACAGATGCGTCGTTCAGATTTGAACGCGGAACAGATCCTAACATGACTGTTTACGCGTTGAAGCGTGCCGCGTTGCTGATCAAAGAAATTGCCGGCGGAAAGATATCTTCGGAGATAGTAGACGTTTATCCTGATAAGATCGGAAATACAAACTTTACAGTTAAGGTTTCGAACATCAACCGGCTTATCGGGAAGGTAATCCCGGTTGAGGAGATCATTGGTATCCTTAATCGACTGGATATTCAGACCACCAATAACCAACAACCAACAACCAGCAACCAATTCGAAGTTTCCGTTCCACCGTATAGAGTTGATGTTAAACAGGAAGCCGATATAGTTGAAGAAGTTCTCCGCATCTATGGTTTGAATAATATTGAGCTTGCAGAAGAAGTTGGCGCTGATTTCATATCAGGATTCCCTGCTAAGGACATCAATCGTTTCAAGCGCTCTGTTGGGACATTACTGGCTTCGAATGGTTTTTATGAGATCATGACCAACTCGCTTACACATTCTGATTATCGCAAATACAACATTGCGACGGAGGGTGAAGCGGTGGAGATCCTGAATAAATTGAGTGAAGAGCAGGCGATCCTGCGAACAACAATGTTGTTCACTGGTCTTGAAGTGCTGTCGTTCAATATTAACCGCAAGCAGAAGGACCTCAAGCTCTTCGAATTCGGTAAAGTGTATGGAAAACAGGACGGAAAATACCGCGAGAGGGAACGTCTTGCGTTGTATATCACGGGTCAATATGAAGCTGACAACTGGCAACGTCAGGCTCGCAACGTGTCGTATCACGATCTTTCGAGGTTTATTGCGAACGTGTTGGCCAAGAGTGCGATCAAAGATGTGGTGATCGATAAGATGACGGCCAACGATCCGGTCTTCGACTACGGAGTCAAATTGATTTCAAACAAAAAGGAAATCGGAAAGGCTGGAAAAGTAAAAAGTGCAATTCAAAAAGATTTTGGCATCAAGCAGGAAATATTTTATGCCGACCTCGATGTTGCCTTGCTTTTCAACGCTGCAAATCCTAAGTTCGATGTGCAGGGCGTGCCGAAGTTTCCGGAAGTAAGAAGAGATCTGTCACTCGTTCTCGACAGACAAGTAGCTTATAAGGAAATTGAAGAACTCGTAAGGAATACCGAACGGAAGCTGGTGAAAGATATCATCGTTTTCGATGTATACGAAGGCGATAAGATCCCACCGGGAAAGAAAGCGTACGCGCTTGGATTCACTCTTCAGGACGAAGAGAAAACGTTAACCGATGACGTGATCGACAAAACAATGTCGAAGCTCATCGCTGCATTTGAAACTAAAATGCAGGCATTAATTCGCAAATAATTCTGTTCTCCGCCTCAGGTGGAGAACGACTAAACAGATATTATGGACCAGGAACTTCTTAAGACCAACCTGAACGGACTCGAAAGAAAACTTTTGGTGCTGATCAACGAACACAAGGCCCTGAAGGAAGAAGTGCGCAGCCTTAAGCTGGAAAATCACGATCTGAAAACGAGTCTCAAGGGCCGTGACGACCAACTGTCCAATTTTAAGAATCAGATTAAAATCACTAAAATTGTAGATAACATTAACCCGGAAGACGGAAGCGTCTCTGAGTTAAAGAAGAAAGTGGACGAGTATATTCGCGAGATCGATAAATGCATCGCCCACTTGAGCAGGTAGCTTGTAAATACCGTTGCGAACTGTAAATAATTGATGGAAGAACTCTCAATAAAAATTAAGATTGCCGAGCGTGAATACCCTATGAAGGTTAAACGCCACGAAGAAGAAAAGGTACGGGCCGCAGGCAAGCTTATCAACGAAAAGTTGAAATACTACAGGGAGCAATTCGGTATCGATGATAAACAAGATCTTCTGGCGATGGTAGCTTTCGACTGCCTTGTACAGAAGCAGGCAAGCGACGAAGACCATAAAGAGATCGACCAGACAGTATTCGAAAAGGTCAATCATCTTAACCATTTGGTGTCGCAGGCAATCCTTTAGCTCGGTCGACTTAGTTGACCATCTCTTCTTTAGCCGGTTTCCAAGTCTGCGGGTTTTTATATAACCCAAACATCTACCTCGATGGAAATCGCAATAATAGCGCTCGCCGGCCTTGTAATCGCCATAATTATTGGTGTGATCCTAGGCAATATCATTGCTAAACGTAAGATCGAAAAGCAATCGCAGGACGCTCAGTCAAAAGCAAGCCTGATCCTCAAAGAAGCCGAAATACAGGCTGAAAATCTCAAGAAAGACCGGATACTCGAAGCCAAAGAGAAGCTTCTGAAAATGAAGCAGGAATTCGAGGAAGAGGCCAATCGCAAGAAAAACCAGATCATCGCCAACGAGCAAAAGATCAAGCAAAGAGAATCACAGCTCTCCAAAGAACTGGAAGTCCTCAAACGCAAAGAAGCCGACGTCGAAGAAGAGCGACAGAGCCTCGCCACTCAGCACGACCTCGTGAAAAAGAGAAAAGAGGAACTCGATAAATTCAATCAACAGAAAGTAGCCCTCCTCGAAGGCATTTCTAAACTTTCCGCAGACCAGGCGCGCGACCAGCTCGTGGAATCCATGAAAGAAGAAGCGCAGACCAAAGCGAGCTCTTTCATCAAGGATATCATGGAGCAGGCGAAACTTACGGCCACCAAGGAAGCCAAGAAGATCGTGATCGAGACCATCCAGCGCACGGCAACTGAGCACGCCGTCGAAAACTGTGTTTCGGTTTTCAATATCGAAAGCGACGACATCAAAGGTAAAGTCATCGGCCGTGAAGGGCGTAACATCCGTGCCCTCGAAGCCGCTACCGGCGTCGAGTTCATCGTGGACGACACTCCCGAAGCCATCATCATTTCAGGCTTCGACCCGGTTCGACGCGAGATCGCCCGTCTTTCCCTCCACAGGCTCGTTCAGGACGGACGCATCCACCCCGCACGTATCGAAGAGATCGTTGCAAAGACTACAAAGAACATCGACGACGAGATCATCGAGATCGGGGAACGTACCGTGATCGACCTCGGTATCCACGGGCTTCATCCCGAACTCGTGAAGATGGTGGGACGCATGCGTTTCCGTTCTTCATATGGACAAAATCTCTTACAGCATTCACGTGAGGTCGCAAACCTCTGCGCGATCATGGCAACAGAGCTTGGATTGAACGTTAAGCAGGCGAAACGCGCCGGCTTGCTTCACGATATCGGCAAAGTGTGGCCGGAAGAACTGGAGAAACCACACGCGATCGTCGGTATGGAGCTCGCCCTGAAATATAAAGAGCACCCGATTGTGTGCAACGCCATCGGCGCTCACCACGACGAGATAGAAATGACAAGCATCATCTCTCCCATCGTTCAGGCATGCGATGCAATATCAGGCGCTCGTCCGGGCGCCCGTCGCGAGGTGATGGAACAATACATCCGCAGGCTGAAAGAGCTCGAACAGGTCGGCCTTAGCTTCGACGGTGTTGAAAAATGCTATGCAATCCAGGCAGGCCGCGAGCTGCGTGTGATCGTCGATGCCGAGAAGGCAACCGACGAGCGCGCTAATCAGCTCAGCTTCGAGATCTCGCAGAAGATCGAACGCGACATGCAATACCCAGGTCAGATCAAAGTGACGGTTATCAGGGAAATGAGAAGTGTCGCTTTTGCGAAATAGTCTGTGAATTCAAATTTTCCCGCCCGGCTCGCGGTAAAGACAATCTTCTTTCTGAATGGTTTCGCGCACGCGAACTATTACAGCCGGCTTCCACGCATCCAGGATCTTTACGGATTCGACAATGGTATGATTGCCATCGTACTGTTGGCATCCTCGTTAGGCGCATTCTTCGCAATGCCATTCGCTGGCTGGCTCGTAGTACGGAATGGCAGCCGCAGCATAGGAATGTTCTCGGTCTATATGTATTGCGGACTCGTGCCCTTCATTGCGCTATGTCCGGGAATAATTACTCTACTCTTAGTATTCTTTCTGCTCGGCGTTTCTTCCGGCATGCTCGACGTGGCAATGAATGCCCAGGCCGTCACAATTGAACAACGATACGGCAAGCCTATCATGACGTCTTTCCATGCATTCTTCAGCATAGGCATGATGCTTGGCGCACTCACTGCTTCTGCATTCAGCAGCATGAGCCTGTTATGGCATCTAACCATCATCACGGTCTTTGATATTGTCGTGATCACAATCGCTCGTTTCTACATGCTTCACGACAAACCGGAAAAGAAGGAGGAAGGTCCCGCTTTTCGGTTACCGAATGCAGCTATGATCGGCATCGGCATGATCGCATTTTGCAGTATGTTGGGCGAAGGCGCAATGGCCGACTGGAGCACTAACTACATGGAAAACTTCGCGCATGCAAGTCAGAGCCTCTCCCCTATCGGTCTCTCCGCTTTCGCTTTCGCGATGACAATAGGCCGCGTCTTCGGCGATGCCGCGCGATTGAAATTCGGGGATAAAAAACTCCTGATCGTATGTGGAATGATTTCGTCCGTTGGACTGGGACTGGCGGTATTGTTTCCCGATCCTATTATGGTGATCACTGGTTTCTTTATCGTGGGAATCGGGTTGGCTACCATCGTTCCCATCGCATACAGCGTTGCCGGCAACACTAAGGAAATGCCGTCGAGTGTTGCGCTGGCAATGGTAACAACCGTTGGTTATTCTGCATTCTTCTTCGGTCCTCCTGTGATCGGATTCATTTCCGATATCGTAACGTTGCGATATGCATTACTGCTCGTATTGTTGCTGTTCTTCCTGATGACATGGTTGGGCATTCGCTATAAGCAGGCGTGATCGTTGAGTCTAAATACCGGCACGTTCCCTACCTGACGAATGGTCATCTCGAGACCATTGTTCCATCCGCTTTCAGAAAGGTTGACGGGGTGATGTACCAGCGCCAGAGATTGGAACTATCGGACGGAGATTTTCTGGATCTCGATTGGCTTCCCGACTCCGCTAAAGCTACGCCGGGCAAGCCCAAAAAACTCGTCATTATTTCTCATGGTTTGGAAGGAAGCAGTGAACGCCACTACTCCCGCGGTATGGCAAAGTATTTTTACAACCAAGGATGGGATGCGCTGGCCTGGAATTGCAGGAGTTGCAGTGGCGAGTTGAATCGTTTGCCGAGATTTTACCATCACGGCGATACAGCTGATCTTCAGCACGTGATCGATGAGGCTTATCGAAAGGAGTACGATCACATAGCCCTCGTGGGCTTCAGCATGGGTGGAAGTTTTTCCATGAAATATCTTGGCGAACAGGGATCGAAGATCGACAAGCGAATAAAGGGTGGAGTCGGATTTTCAGTCCCGTGCAGCCTGGGCTCCAGCGCAGCGGAGCTCGACAAGCCTTCGAAACGATTTTATAGAAACCGATTCTTAAGAAAGCTTGAGAAAAAAATTCTTGCGAAGAGCTTTATCTATCCCGATAAGATCTCGCATGAGGGGTATGAAAAGATAATCACATTCAGACAGTTCGATGATCGCTATACTTCACCATTACATGGCTTTAAGAATGCAGGGGATTTTTATTCAAAGTCATCGTGCGATCAGTATTTGAAAAACATTACAGTACCGGCACTGATCGTAAATGCCGCCAACGATCCTTTTCTAACACCCGAATGTTATCCGAAAGACCTGTTGAAAGACCATCCTTTCGTTAACCTGGAAATACCCGCGCGCGGCGGACACGTCGGATTTTCTCTTTTAAATTCAGAGCACAATTACATGGAAGCGAGAGCTTTCGAATTCCTTGGATCATGATGTGTACAACGTTGTAATACGTTGTACATCTGTGTTTCACAAAGAAGGTTGCTTAAACCCCGGTCCCTTTACGAATCTGCCCGGCTTCTTCCCCGTGTGATTTCCATTCTCCAGCACCTGTTGCCCATTCACGAATACATGTTGAACGCCTGTACTGTACTGATGAGGTCGCTCAAACGTCGCGTGATCCTGGATCTTCGCTGGATCGAACACCACGACGTCGGCATAAAATCCAGGCAGCAAAGTTCCTCTCTTCTGTATCTTAAGATTTGAAGCGGGCAACGACGTCAGTCTCCTGATGGCTTCCTCCAGGCTGATCACTTTTTCATCGCGTACATACTTCGCGAGGAGCCTTGCAAAATTTCCGTAAGCTCTCGGATGGTCACTGGATTTTAAAAATATTCCTGCAGCTGCAGGCGAACCGGCATCCGATCCGAAGCTTACATATGGCAATGCGATCTGTTTCCTGATGTTGTCTTCACTCATCATAAAATAAACGGTACCAACCCGGGTGCTGTCGGCGATGACCAGATCCATGGCGGTCTCTTCCGGCGACTTGCCATATATCTGCGCTACTTCGGCCAGCGTTTTACCGGTAAATTTCTTCAGCGAGTCGTTGGCAAATCCAACCAACAACACCTGGCTGGGGCCGCCCGCAAGCAACAGAAGATTTTCCCACTTATCGGAAGGTTTCCTCATTTCTTCAAGGGCCTTCTGTCTGACCTTCTTGTCCTGCATTCTTTTGATCCAATCTTTCAGACCACCCTCCTGGAGCCACGGCGGCATCGATCCGTCGAGTCCCGTTGCACCGGCGGGATAGGTATACATGTCGGCGGTGATCTTCACACCACTCTTATTCGCTTCATTGATCTTATCGATCACGACCGGAAGTTTTCCCCAGTTGTCTTTACCACCCATTTTTAGATGATATATCTCAGCGGGCAACTTCGCTTCACGCGCGATGCGAATGGTTTCATCGACAGCCTCATAGATGGAATTACCCTCGCTTCTCATATGGGTGATGTACATGCCATTGTATTCACTGGCCACTTTGCAGAGCTCGATCAACTCTTCGGTGCTCGAATAATTCGCTGGCGCATAGATCAAACTCGAGCCCACACCCAACGCGCCTTCCTCCATCGCTGTTTTTACAAGAGCTTTCATACGCGACATCTCGTCAACATCCGGGAGCCGGTTGGCATACCCCAGCTCATGAACGCGAACGGTGGTTGCACCCACAAACGAAGCAATGTTCGGAGAAATACCGCGTCGCTCCATCGACTTCATATATTCGCCGAGAGTGGTCCAGTCGATATCATATTTATAGTCGGGATCACGTCTCATTGCTTCAAGTGACTCCTTTTTCATAACATCGTTCATCGGGCCCATCGACGATCCTTCACCGAAGACCTCCAATGTCACACCCTGGCGTATGTCGGCCTGAGAATTGCCATCAAGGATGAGAGTTTCAACGGCCCAACTGAGCATGTTGATAAAACCGGGCGACACCGCCATACCTGTTGCATTAATCTCCTTTTTGGCGACAGCTTTGGACAAGTCACCAATAAATGCAATGGTATCTGCATTAATCCCGACATCGGCAACAACCGGGGGATTACCTGTACCGTTGTATACATTTCCTCCACGGATGATAACGTCGTATTCGTTCTTCTTACACGAAACGAGTGTTAGGAGACAAAGAGAGATCAGCAATGATTTTTTCATTTTGTGGAGAGTAAGTGATAAAGGAAGGTAAGAAAAGAGGAAATTTGAGACAAATCTTCATTAACGAATGACGCGAAAGCAACACGTGCTGACAATACTTATTCTTGGAGCGCTCTCCACCGTGAGTCCGTTCTCCATCGATATGTATTTGCCCGGATTTCCGTCTATCGCAAAAGACCTTGGAACAACCATGTCCAACGTGCAGCTGTCGCTTACTGCATATCTTGTTGGCATCGCGGTAGGCCAGTTGATTTACGGACCGTTACTCGATCGGTTTGGTAGACGGTTGCCGATGTACGTCGGACTTTGCGTTTACCTTGTTGCTACAATCGCGTGCGCATTTTCTACAACAATTGAATCGTTGATCGCGATGCGATTCTTCCAGGCTCTCGGTGGCTGTGGTGGTATGGTGGCTGCACAGGCCCTGGTGCGCGATCTTTTTCCCACAAATAAAACGGCACAGGCATTTTCATCAATCACTTTGGTGATCGCAGTCTCGCCAATGATCGCGCCGACAGTTGGCGGTTATCTTACCGTCGCTTTCGGATGGCAATCGATGTTCATAACGCTGGCAATCGTTACTGCGATCATCCTCGCCGCAGTCCATTTCATGTTGCCCGAAGGACGTAAGGCAGACCCGTCGCTCTCATTGAAACCGAAGTCGGTGGTGAAAAACTTTCTAACCGTCTTAAGCGAGCCGCAGTTTATGATCTATATGCTTGCAGGTGGTGTGGCAACGTCGGCGCCATTCGCATTCATCGCGGGCTCTTCCGATGTATTCATCAATAATTACGGTCTCACCGAAAAGCAATACGGCTGGGTGTTTGCATTTATCGCGGCAGGAATTATCGGTTCTTCACAATTGAACCACCTGTTGCTCCGGAAATTCACGAACGCAGAGATTGTCCGTTACCCCATTATCGGTCAGGCGGTCGTGGGCATTGTCATGGTAACAGGAACACTATACGGCTGGTTCAATATGTATACTTTGCTGGCGATTATGTTTGTATTCGTATGCGGGCAAGGTATTGTCGGACCGAATGCTACAGCATTGTGTCTGGCGCCATTCTCGAAACTCACCGGGAGCGCCGCCTCTTTGCTGGGAAGCTATCGTATGGCGATCGGCGGAGTTGTTTCTGCCATGGTTGGAATATTTCATAATGGCACGGCTGTGCCGATGATAGCCATGATGGTGGCGTGTCCCGTGGTTGCATTGGTGATATTGACCGCGGGAAATGCTGCGGTGAAGTACCGTGCAAGGAAGAGAGCAGTGCAGGGAGAAGAGAATACGGTGCTGATGTAGTTATTTACTGGTTGCCGGTGAGATCCTTATCACGCATCATCTTCATTACCATCATACCGAGAACCATAATAACCAGCGCAATGGCTGCCCAAATAATTCTTTTGTCCTTGAAGATAGTAGGTGTAGCTTCTTCAGCTTTTATTATAGACTTCTCTTTTAATTTCCCAAGAGTCAACTTAGATGGGTTCGCGGGAATGCTGTCCTTAAAAAAAGCGAGATCATAGTTCGGAGCCTTCATGCTATCCGCAGAGCCAATTGCAATTCGGTAAACACGACCAGCTTCCAACCATGCAACAAGGGACTGCTTCAACTGATATGCACGGACGTCTGTAAACTTCAAAGGTGGATTGTTTTCGTTATCAACCCTGAGATAGACATCATTCTCTTTCACATAGGTATATACAACCGGAGATTGCCCGGATATCAGGTCAAATGATTGTGTCTCATCCAATCGAAAGATCTTCTTTTTATCTTTAAATACGTGACCATTCTCGAATATGCCAGCGCGACGTCTGTAGAAACGAGGACCTTCGATCTTGAATTCGAGTCGGTGAACGAACTGGGCAGTATCTGAGTGAAGCGTGAGCCATGTATATCGACCGTTTGAGCTATCTGTTTGAGAGAACGTTATATTCGGCACGGGAACATACATTCCATGGATAACATTTTCTTCCGTCAACCATGCTCCTACAATATTCAAAGGTGATGAAGTCGAATCATCAATTGTAAGTCGATACTGCGAATAGTCGCTTAAGGGAAAATCCAGAACCTCGATAACTGTTTTATTGTTGAGTTGGCCTGTCGAGATATTGAAGGTCTCTCTTAGAGCGTACCATGTTTTTCCGTCGTCACTCCCGCGTAACACGCCGGTCTTGTGGATTGCAGCACTTCTGATTTCAAGAAGAAAGCTGCTAATTGATTTCTTCTCATCGTTAAAAAGAGTAATAACGGTGCAACAACCATTCTCAAAATCTTTCTCCATGCGAAACTTCTTCCACTCAACATTATTGTATTGTGGCCTTTCACTTATCACAACATATGGAACTTCGGCTTCCTGTGCGTCAATAATGCGAATGTTCCGTGAATCCGGGAAAAGCAATGCCGTAACACTTGTAGGAAGCGGTATTTCATAAAACCCATCCTTTTCGACCCCATTCAATGGCGCTTCCGCCGTATACTTCTGTGCCTTTACAGAAATCGAAATCAACAAAAGGAAAATTATCAGGTTCTTCATTCTGTTACGGGTTTTTCCTCAATTGCCGGTTTATCATCAGTCAACAAAATCTTCTTCAATCTCTGGTACATAAAAGACACGACCAGCAACAGCACACCCAACGAGATAAACGCTGCAATCTTGCCTCCCTCCGAAATCCCCCGGATATCTACGGCGAACAATTTGACCAGCGTAACGAGGAACAAAGTCAGCGATATAATTCTCAAGTGTTTCAGTTTCATTTTCAGACCAATAGCAATCAGCAGGAAGGAAGTTAATCCCCACAATATCGGGAATCCGATCTTATGGTTTTGAGTCAACACATGTTCGTAATTGTCGGGGTTAGCGGCAATTAACAATACCAGGTTGTCGAGCTCGGCGCTTGCGAGGAACACAAAGAACATCACATAGAACCACGAATAAGCATTTAAGGTCCGTAGGTTGAATTCTTTGAGTCGTTTGATCTTCGAGATACCCAGCGCACAGATCGGGATCAGTAGTAATACCATGATATAGTGAATGAGGTATGCTGCCGACGAATTCTCGAAGATCATGATATAACGGGCAGTTACAGCCTGCTGGTAGTAGATCCCGATGTATACAAGAACCGCCAGCACACTGAGGAAAGCGAATGCATTCCTCACATCGCCGGGCGCCGTAAGCTTCGGCTCGGCCAGCAACAACACAAGAATGAACAACATGTTATAGCTTCCGATACCGAGGATCTGCAACTGGTAATCATCGGGATAAGCGGCGACAAGGTGATGACTCAGTTCCAGTAAATTCATCGTGTACACGAGCAATACTGCAGCTATGGTGATGGCGTTTTTGTAGAAACCGAGATTGATCACCGAATCTTCCGGCTTCTCTTTTTTAAGTAAGAGCAGGGTGAGGACAAATGATGCTACCACGAACAGGCTCGTGAGGTATCCTTTATTGAAAATAATATTCAGTGTTGGCTCCGGTACATCGGCAGTGTAAACCGGCGAATACACCTGTTGTAAATCCATCATCAGGCTTATGATCATCAGGACCATCACGGCGTACGATGTGATCTTCATCAGCCTGATACCCGATTTTTGTGAAAGCCACAACAGCAGCACAGTTTCCGCTGCCCAGAACAAAGTGATGTAATTTCCCTGCAACTGTATCGGCGCGGCGAGACTGATGAATGTGAGCACAAGGCCGATCAGCAGGAATACAAGATTCTTATCGACACGCTGGTTCTTATACAAAGTATAAGCGAACCCGAAGTTGAATGCAGCCAAAGCCACGGTGAACAAGCCACGATAATCGATAGTTGCCGGCGTATTGAGTATGTACATTCCGGCACCGTAGTAGAAGAATGTATTGCTGAGCAACAGTGCAAAGTCGAGAGCTTTGAACGGCATTCGCTGCCTTAGATTATTTAATATGTTCATTGCAAAGAATACGAAGTAGAACACCGTCGCAAAGATCAACGCGCCTGCGATCATTCCCGGTTTCTCTGCGTCATACATGCCCGACAACCATGTGCCATATAAGATCACCGTAAAGGCATAAGAAATGATATTAATGAGGGGCCACTTCTTGTAAAACGCCAACACCATCATTCCCACATCCAGGATGGTGATGTAGATGAATAATGCCACGTAATTTCCCTCGCCGCTGCTCGCCATGACCGGCGATGCGAAGCCGCCGAGCAAAGCAACAACTGCAAGCTCAACGCGGTTGTAAGCGAGAGAGAACAATACTGCGAATCCTGTGATCACCACCATTAACCCGAACGCAACAGGCGATTCGAAGAGGTGATATATGTTGAAGGCGATGTAGATCGTCAGATAAAGAACGGCGATACCACCGCCGACCAGCACGGAGCTGAATGCCGTGAATTTCTTACGAAGCCAGTGTGCAGTGCCGAGAAGGATGCCACCACAAAGAATTCCGATGAAGACACGACCGATTACACCGATCCAATCCTGGTCGATTGCGTACTTCACGAAGAAGCCAATACCGATAACGAGAATCCCGATACCGATCTTATTCGCGAGGTTTTCACCAATAAATTTTTCAAGGTCAGGATTGCGCTCAAAGAAAGAAGGGCGTTTAGGTTTGGGAGGAGCAACAGGCTTCGGCGCAACAACAGGTTCTTCTTTCGGAAGTGGAGGAAATGCGACCTCGGGTATTTCTTCTTTCGGTGGCTCCTCTATTTTCGGCGGTTCGATTACGACCTTTGGAGTCTCGACAACTACTTTAGGTGGTTCGACGGTGATCTTTGAAGGCGCGATGATAACACTTTCAATTTCAACCGGCTTTTCAATCGTGATGTTATCCAGCTTCTTCCTTAAAAGATTGATCTCTCTCATCAATGCATTTTTCATCGACGATATCTGGATCATCACAATTATAGGCGCCGCAATAATTGCCAGAACGCCTAGCACAAGAAGTCCTTCCATAGGGGTGGGTTAGGAGGTGAAAGGTAAAAGTTAAAAAGGAAAAGGGAATAGGTAAAAGATCTTTTACCTTTTACTTATTACCTTTTCCCTTGTATGGTTTCATTTAAGACAAAGATCTATAAACTGGAGCATCTCGCCGGCCACTACATCGATGTTCCCGCAAGCATTGTTAAGAAAATCGGTCCTTTCAACAGGCAGCGATTTATTTGTACGGTCAATAAAAACATGACCTGGAAGTGTGGATTGGTAGCTCATAAAGCCGGGGCGGCCTACATTCTTTTGAATAAGAAACAAATGCAAATGGGTGAGTTTAACGTGGGCCAAACCGTAAATGTTTCTTTGGAAAAAGATGAAAGCAAATACGGTATGGACGTACCGAAAGAGCTTGAAGAATTATTTAAACAGGATAAGGTCGGCAAGAAAAGATTCGATGACCTGGTGCCTGGAAAAAGGCGATATATTATCTACTACGTGAACCAGGTCAAGAGTTCCGATTTGAGGATAGAACGGGCGATCAGACTGATCTCTAATCTTAAAAACCTTCCTCCGGGAAAGGAGACATTTAAGGGCATTCTCGCGAAGTAGCCATCTCATTTCACGTTAGCCATTTCACATTTACTGGACAACGTGAAATGGCTAATGGCCAATGTTTTCCGTATCTTTGCCCCTCATTTTTAGAGAAATTTCATGTTATCCGTTAATAACTTATCGCTTCAGTTTGGGAAGCGCGTGCTGTTTGATGAGGTGAACCTCAAATTCGTGGGGGGAAATTGCTACGGGGTGATCGGTGCAAACGGTGCCGGCAAATCCACCTTCCTGAAAATCCTTTCTGGCGAGATAGATCCGACCCGCGGAAACGTAACTCTCGATCCCGGAAAACGCATGGCCGTTCTCCGTCAGAACCACTACGCTTACGACGAAGTTTCTGTTCTCGATACCGTGATGATGGGTCACCAGCATCTCTGGAACATCATGAAAGAAAAAGACGAGATCTATGCGAAACCGGACTTCTCCGAAGCGGATGGTCTCCGTGCTTCAGATCTCGAAGCCGAATTTGCAGAACTCAATGGATGGAATGCACAGTCTGACGCTGCAGCATTGCTCAGCGGCCTCGGTATCGCCGAAGAAGATCACTTCCGTTTGGTAAAAGAACTTAACGGTCATCAGAAAGTCCGCGTATTGCTGGCACAGGCGATCTTCGGTAACCCCGATATCCTCATCCTCGATGAACCGACCAATGACCTGGACCTTACAACAGTGACGTGGCTCGAAGATTTCCTCCTCGAATTCAAGAACACGGTGATTGTTGTATCGCACGACCGTCACTTCCTCGATACCGTTTGTACACACGTTGTCGATATCGACTTCAGCGCTATAAAACTTTACACAGGTAATTACTCTTTCTGGTACCAGTCGAGCCAGCTTGCTTTGCAGCAACGTTCTGCGGATAACAAGAAAGCCGACGTGAAAAGAAAAGAACTCGAAGAATTCATCAGGCGATTCAGTGCCAACGCTTCGAAGTCCCGCCAGGCTACCAGCCGTCGTAAGCTCCTCGAGAAGATCAACGTCGACGATATCCAGGCTTCATCAAGAAAATATCCAGCAATTATCTTCCAGCCGAAAAGAACTGCCGGCGACCAGATCCTCCAGGTTGAGAATCTGTCGTGCACGCTTCATGGTGAACGCTTGTTCAAAGATCTCGACCTGTATGTTAATAAAGGCGACAAGATCGCCGTGTTGAGTAAAGACAGTTTGGCTATAACTTCTTTCTTCCAGATCCTCGAAGGAAAATTGAAACCGGATACCGGATCGATCAAGTTCGGCCAGACTATTACGCCGGCGTTCCTCCCGCTGAATAACGAAGAGTTCTTCAAGACCAACGATAACCTCGTTGACTGGCTGCGACAGTTTGCCGACGATGAGAATAAGGACGAAGTTTATGTGCGCGGTTTTCTCGGCAAGATGTTGTTCTCCGGCGAAGAAGTTTTCAAAAAAGCTTCCGTTCTTTCCGGTGGTGAAAAGATGAGGTGTATGATCTCGCGTATGATGCTCGCCGGCCCTAACCTTATCGTACTCGATGAACCTACCAACCACCTTGATCTTGAATCGATCCAGGCTTTCAACAACGCACTGAAAGATTTCCCCGGAACCGTGTTGTTCACCTCACATGACCACGAGTTTATTCAGACTGTTGCCAATCGCATTATCGAGCTTACACCAAACGGTTGTATCGATAAGCTGATGACCTACGACGAATATATCGAGAACGAGAAGGTAGCGGAGCAGAAAGTAGCTCTGTATGCTTAAATTCAGGATCCGGGAGATTGTACAGGAAACACCTGACATCAGGTCGTTTATACTATCTCCCGAACAACCCTTCCAGTACAAACCCGGCCAGTTTCTCACGATCGTTCGCAACGACGTCAGACGGTCGTTCTCATTTTCATCTCATCCTTCCGATCCGTTCCCGAAGATCACATTGAAACGGATTCCCAATGGAGAAATATCCCGCTGGCTGTTCGATGATATAAAAGTCGGCGATGCCATCGAGACCATCGAAGCGTCGGGATTGTTCCTATATCCCGAAGACACGAGCGACTATGACCTTGCTGTTTTCATGGCCGCGGGAAGCGGCATCACACCGGTCATTTCATTGATACGCGAGGCGCTCGCAAGGAACGACGGAGAAAAACTGATGCTACTGTATAGCAATCGATCGAAGCAACAGACGGTTTTTCATGACGAGCTTGTAGAGTTACAGGAGAAGCATGCCGACAGGTTTACGGTACACTTCTTCTTTAGCAACAGCTTCGATCTTCAGCGTGCCCGAATGGGCCGTCTTGTGCTCGAAGATATACTCAACAAAAACATGAAGGATCCGGCGCGCACGTTATTCTTCCTGTGCGGTCCGCATGTTTATATGCAGAATATCACGATCACACTTTTAACGGAAGGTGTTCCTTTTGATAATATCCGCCGCGAGATATTTTTTAGTCCCGAACCGCCTCCTGCAAATATTCCTCCCGACACAGACATGCACATGGTGAATGTTACCTACGAGGGAAAGAAATATAGCCTTAAGGTGCAGTTTCCAAAAACCATTCTTCAGACCGCGAAAGAGCAGGGCATCATGCTGCCATACAGCTGTGAAGCGGGCCGTTGTGGAACCTGTGCCGGTACATGCACGCGTGGCGAGATCTGGATGCTTCGAAATGAGGTGTTGCTGGATAAGGAGATCGCCAAAGGCAGAACGCTGACCTGCACAGGATTTCCGGTTGGCGGCGACGCCGACATCACCATCACAGGTTAGTTGTTCCCTCTTCGGATCACGCGTCCTGAAAAGCTGGAAGTTGTTTTTCCTTTAATAAAAACTTCCTGCCCGTTTACCCAAACACGTTCAACTCCCGATGACACGTTTTGTGGCTCTTTGATGGTCGACTCATCCCCCATCGTGTCGGGATCGAACAGGACCAGGTCGGCATAGTATCCCTCTTTGATCAGACCACGACGAAGAATTCCCATGTGCTGTGCAGATAGCCAGGTCATTTTATAGATCGCCTGTTGCATCGTGAGGGCTTTCTCTTCACGAACGTAATGCTTAATAACTCTTGTGAATGCCCCGAAGCCGCGTGGATGTAGTCCCATTGAAGCGCCGTCGGAACAAATATTCGTGTGCTGCCATTGCATAAGTTTCGTGACATCACTTTCGTCCATACTTGTTGCAACGATATCGCTATGTCCAACGAGTTCGAGGAGCGCTTTTGCGGGAGAAATTTTCCGGCTGTCGGCGATCTCTTTCACGGTCAATCCCTCGAGCTCATGGTTCGTGTCATGATGACTAATCCAGATACCTTCCGGTTTGGCGATCTCTTTAAGAATCTTTTCTGCTTCCTTCAGATCTTTAAAATTCCTGGAGGGAAACAGAACTTCCATGGTCGAGGCCCAATAGGTATACGGATAAATATCGGCGGTGACGTCGACACCTTGCGAACGGGCGGCTTCCAGCAAACCGATAGTTGAATCGGCTTTACCCCAAAGATTTGTCATGGCCAGTTTGAAATGACTGATCTGCACGGGGATCTTGGCCTCGCGGCCGATGGTGATGATCTCGTCGAGTGCTTTCCAGAAATACCGGTCTTCGGAACGCATATGACTTATGTAACGTCCCCCGTATTCGGGAAGAGCTTTCGATAACGTAAGAACTTCTTCGTTAGCCGAATAAATTCCGGGATCGTATTCAAGCCCGGTAGATAATCCAAGTGCGCCGGCATCCATATCGGCACGCATCAGCAACATCATCGAATCGATCTCTTCAGACGTTGCCTGTCGCCTGAAATCTTTTCCCATCACCAGATCGCGAAGTGTGTTATGACCACTGTAGGATGCAACGTTGATGGCGGCGGGGCTATCGGTCATCAATTGAAAATAATCTTTCAGCGGAGTATTAGATCCGCCGTCTTGTCCGACAACGATGGTGGTAACGCCCTGGCTTACTACGGCAATTGCGTCGCGATTCCGGTTCAGTTGCCAATCGTGATGGCTGTGTGTATCGATAAAGCCGGGTGCAAGTGCAAGACCAGTTCCATCGTAAACGGTGTCTGCATGGATTGATGAGAGATCGCCGATTGCGAGAATGGTGTCGGCTGCGATAGCAACATCCTGGATCTTAGGTTCGCCTCCGCTCCCGTCATAAATGGTAGCGTTGCGAATAATAAAGTCGGCTGTTTTTGATTGCTGGCATGAAATCAATACAGCAACCAGGGCGGTCAGGAACAGTTGCTTCATGTTCCTAAAATAGAGAATTACATTTTACCCATTCGCACAAACAACGGGAATGACACTTTTTTACGATCATCACCCCATAAAGGGCGAAGTTCTGCCACCAGGTTCTTCACCGGATCGACGTCGTTCTGCTTAATATACTTCTGAACCGCGGACCATGTTGAGATATATCCCCGCAATTCATCAAGGGTCCAATCGAATGAAAACTCGAAATGCGGAACATCGATGCGGGTGAAAGGAAAATCGATGGTGCGATAACGTTCGTCGATGAGCTTTCTTTCCTTGTCCCAATAGGGTCCGATCACCGAAGTATAAAAATGATTGATAAGAATATCTATGCCCTGGTCGACGCCCAGGAGACCATAGCCCCACACAGCTATCACACCATCGGGTTTCGATACCCGGCGTACTTCTTTGCAGAACGCCGGGATATCGAACCAATGTATTGCTTGTCCAACCGTTACTAGGTCGAACTGCTGATCTTTAAACGGAGTTTTTTCCGCGGGACAAACCAGGTATTCTATATTATCTCTTTTAACAGCATTACCGATTTGATTTGCGCTGATATCGGTGCCATAAACTTTGTCGAATTTCTCAGCGAGGTCCCCTGAAACTTGTCCGTTGCCACAGCCGCAATCCCACGCCAGCCCCGTTTCTTTTACCTGCTTCACTATAAAATCATAGAGTGAAGCGGGATAAGTTGGCCGGAAGGCAGCGTACTTTTTTGAATGACCCGAGAATAAATCCTTGCTCATGCTTTAATGTAATGGAATATCGCCTTCACGTTCTCCAACTACAACCACCTTCGGAGGAAGCAATTTATACATTACCGGAGTAACTAATCTCGACAACAATGTTGAGCTTATCAGACCACCGATCAATACGAGTGCCAAAGGTGAATATAGAGGGTTGCCTTCTATTGCTAAAGGTATTAATCCCCCAATAGCCGTGAGCGATGTGAGCACTATCGGAACAAATCTGATCTCTCCTGCTTTCTCAATTGCTTCATCGAGTGGTACGCCACGTTCACGTAACTGGTTCGTGAAGTCTACAAGTAATATGGAATTCTTTACTTCTATACCTACGAGAGCAATCAAACCAATAACGGCTACGAACGACATCGGGTTGCCTGTTATCAATAGCATCGTAACAGCTCCTATAACCCCTAACGGAATTACCGATAAGACGATGAGTGTGCTCTTGAACGTACCGAATTCAAGGACGAGCACGGCAATAAAACCGAAGATGGTTATAAGAATGATCGTCTCAATGCCACCAAAGGATTCTTGTTTATTCTCGAGCTCGCCGGCAGCCTGGTAACGATAGCCATCGGGTAACTTTATTTTATCAAGTTCAGCAATTACCCGCTCGTTAACTTCTTCATACAAGTAACCGCTTTTCACAAAAGCAGTAACGGTAGCATAGCGTGCTTTATCGTAATGACGAATCAGGTTCGGTGATGTTTCAAATTCAACCTTTGCAAGGTGTCTCAGGGGAATTGCCTGGTTCATCACGGAATTAACAAACAGCTTATCGAATACCTCGTACGTGGTGAATTTACCACGAGGAGTCGTCACATTGATAGAAACTTCATCCTCACCTTCGATTGGTGAGAATGCCCCGATATTCAGACCTGCAATACCGAGACGGATCGTTCTGTCGATCTCACCGATCGAAACACCGAGCAAGCCAGCCTTGTCTTTGTTGATGCGAACGCGTAAATCCGTTTGTTGATTTGCCAGCGGGTTGGTGACATAGATCGTTCCCGTTGTATTCTTCAACACGTGTTCATACTTCATCGAAATGGCCCGCAAGGAATCCAGGTTTTCGCCGAAGATCCTTATCGCTACGGGTGCCTCGAGGGGCGGCCCTTGCTCAAAATCTTTCACTTCGATGCGCGCGTTCGGATAAAGGAAGAATGTTTCGCGAAGACGATCGATCAATTTCGTTTTCTCTTCCGGAGAAATATCGATCAATTGCACGTAGAACTGCGCAAAGTTGCTCGACTCGGCACGACCGATCACATTGTAATATATCCGTGGATTCCCCTTACCTACATTCGTCGTGAAATATTTCACCTCGTTCACTTTCTTCAGTTCCTCCTCCACGTACTTCGCCACACGATCCGTTTCATAGATACTCGTTCCGTTCGGCGTTTCAACGTTCACCAAAAACTGCGGCTTCTCCGATTTCGGGAACAGGCTGAAGCCAACTACCGGAAACAACATAAGGCTTCCGATAAACAATACAAGCGCAACCAATAATGTTATTACCGGGTGACGAAGTGCGCGGTGCAACACCTTACTGTAGGTTCCGCTGATTCCCTTCTTCAACGCTCTCAGGAAAATATTTCCTTCGGAAGATTCATGGTTCTTCAGGATCCTGCTCGACAGGAATGGAACAATTGTTAAAGAGACGAACAGCGATGCAAGGACTGTAAAGATCACAGCCATCGGAAGACTCCTGATGAAATCACCCGCCTGCTCCGGAAGAAATACAAGAGGAAGGAATGCGAGGATCAGTGTAACCGTACAGCCGATCACCGCAAGACCGATCTGCTTCGTGGCCTGGATGGCAGCTTCTTTCTTACTCAATCCTCCCCTCAGGTAACGCTCAATGTTCTCGATAACCACAATCGAGTCGTCGACAAGAATACCCAGCGCTACGATCAAACCCACAATACTCAACTGGTTGATCGTGAAACCGAAAAAGTCGAGCAAGAACAGGCCTGTGAAAATCGATAACGGTATGGAGATCATCACCACCACGGCGGCACGCGTTCCCAACGGCAGCAGGGTGACCGACACCAACAGGATCGCGATCATGAAGTCGGTAGAGAAACGACTGAGCCTGTGTGACACGCTCACCGATTGATCGAAGTTGCGCACCAGCTTCATACTTTCAGGCAAACCTTTTTCAAACTCATCGAGTATAGGGTTCACCTGGTCGCTCACTTTAAAAATATTCTGTTCATCTTTCTGGCTTGCCGTAAGCAACACAGAACGATATCCATTCAATCTTGTAAGATGTGTTTCGTCCTGGTATTCGGGCTCCACATCCGCGATATCGCGCAGGTACACGATCTTATTCCCGTTTACAAAAACGATGGTGTTACGGATCTCTTCAACACTTTTGTATTCACCGCTTGTTTTCACGTTGAATTTTCGTGTATTCACGAGAACGCTGCCGCCCGGAACATTCATATTCTCGCTTTGAAGGGCAGCGAGAACGTAGTTAGCTGGAATATGCTGGTGCGCCATCTTCTCAAGGTCGAGTTGTACGCGCACCTGCTTTTCCGGATATCCGTGAGTTTCTATCTTCTTCAGGCCTTTTACTTTTTCGAGATTGTCCTCGAGTCGCTCCACCTGCCTTTCCATCTCCGAATACGGAGCCGTTTCAGAAACCAGTGCTACCTGGAAAATATTTACATCTGTCGATGAGAAGCGCATGATATCGATACTGAAAATATCCTGGGGAAGCTCGCCACGCATCACATTAGTTTCACGAACGATCTCCTGGTACTTGGTCTCTACATCGCTTTCGTGTTTATAGTCGACACGAATAACAGCAAGACCGTCATAAATGTCAGACGTCACCTTCTTGATGTCGTCGAGCTCGTTGATCTTCTTCTCGAATGGGTCGACAACGATCTTTTCCATGTCGGCGGGACTCGTTCCGGGATAAACCACGATGATCGAGTATGATGGAGCTTCAGTCTCGGGATCTTCGCCACGCGGCATATTGAACAGCGAGCTGAGACCCAATGCCAGCAGCAATGCAAAGATGATGAGCGTGAACTGGTAGTTCTTTACTGAGAATTCGACGATCTTCATAATCCGACAATTTTAATGGTTGAATTCTCTGTAAGGAATGCGGAACCCGCCGTGATCACTTTGTGAACACTGTCGAGCCCACCGGAGATCATTGCTTTGTTATCAAGCAAATAAGCGATGCGAACCGGGATCTTCTTCACGGTCTTCTGATCATCGGATACGACGAATACAAACGCGTTGCTGCCCGATCCTTCCACGATAGCTTCGATAGGAATGCTTTTCAATTTCTGTTGCTGCGAAGGAACGATGTCTACTTTAGCAACAAGTCCCGTTGCGAGCTTCCTGCCCTTTGGCGCGATCTTTACTTCAACAACGTATAGTCCGCTTACCACATCGGCGCCTTCATTGATCAGTGAAACGGTTGCATCGAAAGTCTCTCCGGGGTACGCGTCTGTTTTCACGATAGCCTTATCTCCCTTCTTAACCCGCACCCAGTCAACATCGGGCAAACCGATACGAACGATCCAGTCATTTTCATCTGCAGAGTTGATCATGAGTACCGGGGAACCGCCGCTAACCAGCTCGCCTTCGTTCACAAATTTCCTGATCACCCTTCCATTGGCGTTCGCATGAATTGTGGAATATGTTTTATTGAACGCAGCTATTCTCGACGATTCGTTTGCTACATCATAAGCAGTCTTCACATTTTGATATTGCTCCAGTGTGGCGGCAGAATCCCTGAACAATCGTTCAACTCTTTCAAGATCACGACGTGTCTTATCAAGATTGTTCTTCGCCTGCGACAACTGCGCGTCGATCTCTGTCTGGTCTAACGTTGCTAATAGCTGTCCCTTCGTTACTGCCTGGCCTTCTTCTACAAGAATGCCGGTAACGATGCCGCCGGTCTTGAAGGAGAGCCTCGACTCCGTCCCGGTAGTTATGAGACCGGAGCTTGCGATCGGCATGCTGAAGTCACCTTCCGTTACTTCCGTCATCCTGACAGCTACGGCGGCATCGTCGATCGTTGTTGTCGATTTCGTTTCATCAGCCTTTTCGCCTTTGCCGCATGAGAGCAATACGATTGCGAGCGCTGCTATTGTAAATAGCTTTTTCATATAGGGGTTGATTCTAGATTGATGCAATTGTTTTCTGGAGGTTTGCTTCTGCTCTCAAGAGATCATAGAGCCGGAGCGATTGTGTTAACCGTGCTGTCGTCCACTTATTCTGTGCATCGAGGTACTCGAGCATGATGGCCTGTCCTTCGTTGTACTTCGACCTGACGATCTGAAAATTTTTCTCTGCGCTGCGAACGCCCGCCTGCGCCGTTGTCCACGCCTGCTCGTTTGCCTCCCTTTCGTAGTGTGCCTGAATTACCTGGAGCTCGATCTGCCTGCGAAGCTGTTCCATCCTGTTCTCGACAACCTGGTAGTCGAGGCGCGCCTGTTGTGTCTTCGCTCGCTTCTCACCGCCTTTGAAAATATCCCAGCTAAGGCTGAAGTTCAGAAGAGCATATTGCTGACTGTTGTCGAACTTGTATTGGAAACCCTGGTAACCGATGTCGCCAACGACGTTGATCTTTGGAAGGAGTGCGCTGTTTTTATTCAACGCCACTATTTCTTCACTTGCCCGTAATCCACCCTGGAGCTGCTTGATCTCCTGGCGCTGCGACAATGCTATCTCACGAAGTTGCTCGATGCTCTGATCGTTGCGCGTGGAGACCAGCATCGTATCGACGATGATCCCTGCTGTCAGATCTTTATTCAAAAGGAAATTGAAATATGCCTTAGCCACTTCATGGTTCTTGGCAGCTTCGGCCAGTTGCTGATCTATTTTATTGATCTCGTATTCGGCGCTCAACACCACGTCTTTCGTCGCTTTCTGGTTCGCGACAAGCTTCTGGTTCACTTTCAGGAGCTCCGTAAGAAATACACGCGTTTCATTTAAAACTTTCAGTGCCTCCTCAGATTGCAGATACTGATAGTAAGCGGAAGCAATCGTGTACTTCAATTCATTCTCATATGCATTCTTCTGCGCCTGCTGAACAGAGATGAGTTCCTTCTGGGCTTTATAGTTGAAGTAGATGTCGCGGTTCAGGATCTGTTGGACCACACGAATTTTGGTATCGTGAAAATTATTGGGAAGGAATTGGATGCTTTGGTTCTGGAGCTGCGGAAACTGGTTGGAGTCTGTAAGCTTATTAAGCGTCGAATACACGGGATTCATGAGATCACCCAGCGGCAACTCGATCTTACGACCTCCGTGTGCGAGGGTATAGTTGGCGTTGAGTGCGATCTGCGGAAGTCTGTAGCTGCGGGCCACTTCCAACGCATCGATGCTTTTCTCATAGTTGAGTTGTTCCTGCTTTAGCTGGAGGTTGCTCTTCAGTCCTTCTTCGATGTAGGCCTGCAGGACTGATTGTGCATTGGCCTGGCTGAAAATCGCTGAAATAAACAGGATCTTCAGGGCTGGGAGAATTTTAGTTTTCATCGTTAATTCACTTAACAGTGTTCAGTGCCGGGTAAAAAAATTTATAGTTTAGAAAGCATTAGTTTAAAATTTTCGAACGATTCCTTTGGGAGTCGTTTTCCATCTTCGATCGAATAACACCTGAGGCGTTTGCGGAGCATAAGGCTGCACATGCCATGCATGTAGCTCCATATAGAGAAAGCCATCACTTTTGGATCGAGTCCCTGGAAACGTCCTACCTGCTGGCACCATGCGATCAGGCCTTCGACAGCGCCAAGGGCTTTATTGCCTTCCTCCCACTTTTCCTGGTTTTCGTCGCAGTCCATAGGGTTATCCATGATAAACATGATATCGTAGTACTGCGGATTCTCGTTGGTGAACTGGATGTATTTCTCACCCATAGCCAAAAGGCGGTCGAAAGGATCGGGGATGTTGGCGAGGTCGGCCATGTATGCGTTGAACTTCTTGAATGCCTCGTTGTGGAGGGCGAAGAAGATATCGTTCTTGTCTTTGAAGTAGAGGTAGATGGTGGCCGGGCTGTATTCTATGGCTTCGGCGATGTTGCGAATGCTTACTTCCTCGAAGCCGCGGTCGATAAAAAGCTTATGGGCTGATCCGAGGATCATCTCTCTCATCTCGGCTTTGTCGCGTTCCTTACGTTCTTTGAGTCCCATAATTTCGTAGTTATACGTGCAATTTATAAACAGTGTTCAGTAAAAACACAGTGATTTTTAAAAAAATTGCAAGTGATTGATTTTTAACTAGATGGAGTTGCTAAAAAAGGCAATTCCGGCCCCCAAAAAATGATCAGGTTTTCCGTACAGGTGATTTTTGGGTAATCAGAAGGCGTGTATTTTTTCATCAAGTGGCGGTTTCAAAAAACGACCGATAATGAAGATGATGATGACTCCATTTGAGATATTCAGTCTGGCTGCGAAAACCGGCTCCGTCAATAGCACAAGCCCGTTCATGCGGGTGGTGATAATTAAGAAACATCGACCTCGCGGTATGCCTTAATAACCGCTGCCTCCCCTTCTTTCCCTTCCTTCGAATTACCGTGTTCCATTCCCCACACACCACGATAACCTTTATCGTGAACGTGCTTAAATATATTCTTGTAATTAACCTCTCCCGTACCGGGTTCTTTGCGGCCAGGATTGTCGCCTATCTGGTAATACGCAATCTCATCCCAACACCAGTCTATCGTGTTAATAATATTGCCTTCATTACGCTGCATGTGATAGATATCGTAAAGGATCTTGCACGAAGGACTCTTCACTGCTTTACAGAGTTCATAAGTCTGCGGTGCAGTTCTCATGAACAGATCGGGATTATCGCTTAACGGTTCCAGTACCATGATAAGTCCATGCGGCTCGAATATCTCTGCGCCGCGACGAAGCATCTCTACAACATTAGCTGTTTGAATACCAATAGGAAGATTGCGTTCATAATAACCAGGCACAACCGTCATCCATTTAGCATTTACACGTTTCGCCACTTCAACAGACTTCTTACATACATCAACGAACTTGTCGATGTATTCTTTCTTGCCTGTCGTATATGAAACTTTCCAGTTATCGCCGGCGTCGACAACGAATACTCCCATAGTCATACTATTCTTCGCCAGGAAGGCGCCGATCTTTTCCTGTTCCTCTTTAGAACGACCGAGCATGCCGTTGTCTTCAATAGCGCGGAAGCCGCTGTCGTACATAAATTTTATCTGGTCGAGGAAAGTGGCTCCGCCGTTATTTTTGAACATACCATCGTGAGGTGCGAACAAAGCATTGAATGGTTTCTCGGCAGGAGGAACTTTGGTTCCCGATGTAAACGAACTGAGGGTTGCAGTTGCTGCAGCGGCTGCAATGCCATTGTAAATAAATTTGCGGCGGTCCATAGGGTTTGCTTTCAGTTAAATATATTTATAATGTGAGAATTCTAATAATACTATTGATTTGTTCGGGTGTTGCGAGGGCGCAGACTTATGAACAACAGATCCCTGAGTCGGGTATTTCTTTCAAAATGGTATCGATCCCTGCAGGCAAGTTCAAGATCGGCAGTTCGGGTGCCGATGTGGATGAATCGCCTCAAAAAGACATCGAAGTATCTGCTTTCTGGATGTGTGACCATGAAGTGACATTCGCGGAGTGGGACCAGTATTTCAAAGATCATTCGCTTCCGCAAAGCAAAGTAATTGACGGTGTAACCCGTGCAACGCCGCAATACATAGACCTTACCTGGGGAATGGGACGTGATGCAAATCAGCCCACCAATAGCATGTCTCAACAGGCCGCTATCATGTATTGCAAATGGCTGTATTCCAAGACGGGGTTTTTCTTCAGGCTCCCCACGGAAGCAGAGTGGGAATATGCGTGTAAGGCGGGAAGTGATAAAGGTCCAGATATAAAAGCTTTAGGTGAGATCGCATACTCGAAAGAGAACAGCGGTGCGAAATTCCATGCGGTGAAAGGAAAGAAACCGAACGCCTGGGGTTTATACGATATGTTGGGAAATCTTTCAGAGTGGACGATCGATCAGTATGATCCTGCATATTATCAAAAGATAAATACAAAAGATCCGATCACAGTACCCGGGGCAAAATACCCGAGGACAGTGAGGGGCGGATCGTTTGCAGACGATGCAAGTCAATTGCGGTGCTCGAATCGTATTCCTTCCGATGCAAGTTGGAACAAACGTGATCCGCAGATCCCGAAGAGTCGCTGGTGGCTTACAGATGGAATGTTTGTAGGATTCCGTGTTGTACGTCCTGCAAAACAGCCGTCGAAAGAAGAAATCGAAGCGTTCTATGCTCCGTATCTAAAATGACTTAAATTGAGTACTGTACATATTACACCTAATCGAAAATCCAACAGCCATGGAAAATAACCTCAAATCACGCCGCGAGTTTATGAAACAATCAACGATGCTCGCCGGGGGACTTGCCGCAATGCCGCTCGCATCGCAGGCAACTTCTTTCTTCAACACAAATGCCAACGATACTATTAAAGTTGCGTTGATCGGGTGCGGTGGCCGCGGTACCGGTGCTGCCATGCAGGCGATGTTGTCGAAACAAAACGTAAAGCTGGTGGCAATGGCCGACGTGTTCAAAGATCGTTTGGATAACTGCTACAAGGCATTGACAGTAGACGATCTTTCTGAAGAGACAGGAGTGCCGGGCAACATCAAAGATAAAATTGCCGTGACTGATGAAACGAAGTTTGTTGGATTCGATGCGTACCAAAAGGCGATCGCACTGGCAGATGTCGTGATCCTGACAACACCTCCAGGCTTCCGCCCGATCCATTTCGAAGAGGCTGTGAAACAGGGCAAGCATATTTTCATGGAGAAACCTGTGGCGACGGATCCTGCCGGTATTAAAAAAGTTCTGGAGACGGCACAGATCGCCAAACAAAAGAAGTTGAATGTGGTTGTCGGACTTCAGCGTCATTACCAGAATTCATATCGTGCGCTTTATAAGAAATACCAGGAGGGCCTGATCGGTGAGTTTGTGTCGGCACAGGCGTGGTGGAATAATGAGGGTGTGTGGATGAATCCCCGTCAGCCCGGAATGACGGAGATGGAGTATCAATTAAGGAACTGGTATTACTTCAACTGGATATGTGGAGATCATATTACCGAGCAGCACATTCACAACATCGATGTGATCAACTGGTTCAAGGGTGGTTACCCGGTGAAGGCGCAGGGTATGGGTGGACGTGAAGTAAGGAAGGGAAAAGACTATGGCGAGATCTTCGACCATCACTATGTAGAGTTCACGTACGCGGATGGAAGTATTTTGAATTCACAGTGTCGCCATATCAAAGGAACGTGGCAAAAAGTTGATGAACAGATTGTGGGAACGAAGGGAACGATGTTCGCCGGCAATATGAATATGATCGACCGTAAGGGAAAAGTGCTCTTCCAGTACGATAAAGAGAAAGAGAATAATCCATACCAGACAGAACACGATGAGCTGTTTGCTGCTATTGCGAAAGGCGAATATAAGTTTGCGGATGCGGAGAATGGTGCGAAGAGCACGATGACTTCGATACTTGGCCGCCTTGCAACCTATACGGGAAATGTTGTGGAGTGGGATGCTGCTTTGAATTCAGGATTTTCACTTCAACCGTCGCGCTATGCATGGGATGCAGATATGCCGGTGAAGCCCGATGCGAATGGTTTATATCCTGTAGCGGTTCCTGGAAGTACGAAGTTCTTTTAAGGGACTCTACTGGTTTTGAGAAGATGAGTTAATAGTCTATCAATACTATGATACTTGACCAGCCGGATAATGAGACACCAGCCCGAAAAAATTCACTTCGGGTGACACGCGCCATGAAACGACATCTTTTCCCACTCCTGTTATTCATCTCAATTGTCTCCTTCTCTCAAAAGAAGCCGGCAGCTCCTTCCGTCTATTATCCGGACCGCGACAACTGGACAATAAAGAAACCCGAAGATGTGGGGATGAACAGTGCGAAGCTGAATGAGGCTATCGAATTTCATAAAGAGCGTGAGTCAAAGAATCCCAAAAACCTCGAAGTTTCCCATTACCAGTCTTTTGGCAAAGAACCTTTCGGCGAGGGCATCGGACCTTTTGCCGAACGCGGCCCGGCTACCGGGATGATCATCAAAAACGGGTACATCATCGCGCGGTGGGGAGAGCCCTCACGCGTCGATATGACTTTCAGTGTAACAAAAAGTTTCCTGTCTACTGTTGTAGGTCTCGCCTACGACGATAAGCTGATAACAAATCTCAACGATTCATTATATAAGGTGATCGCGCCGATCCAGATCTATGATCCTGCACAGTCGGGCATCAAGGCCAATACTTTCGGTCAACCCGATCTCGTCAAACTTTTCGATACACCGCACAACAAGACCATCACATGGGATCACATGCTCAGGCAGGTGAGTGATTGGGAAGGAACATTGTGGGGTAAGCCGGAATGGGCCGATCGCCCGGGCGATAAGCCTGCCGAGTGGCAAACGAGACCGCGCAATAAGCCGGGCAGTGTTTATGAGTACAACGACGTTCGTGTGAATGCATTGGCATTGGCTACTTTGAATATCTGGCGGCGCCCGTTGCCGGAAATTCTTAAAGAGCGGATCATGGACCCGATCGGCGCATCGGCTTCGTGGCGCTGGTTCGGTTACGAAAACTCCTGGATCGTTTTGGATGGAAAGATCGTGCAGGCCGTTGGCGGTGGCGGACATTGGGGTGGCGGTATGTTCATCAACACCTACGATATGGCACGTTTCGGTTATCTCACGTTACGTCGTGGAAAATGGAATGGCAAGCAACTGTTGTCGGATCAATGGGTGACGATGGCGCTTACGCCAACGCCAGCTCAACCGACGTATGGATTTATGAACTGGTTCCTGAACACTGATAAAAAATATTTACCGAATGCGCCGGAGAAGGCTTTTGCTCACATCGGGAATGGAACCAATATGATCTATGTGGATCCGGAGAACGATCTTGTCGTTGTGGCGAGGTGGATCGAGAACAACGCCCTGAATGAATTCGTCGGGAAAGTATTGAGTGCAATCGAGAAGTGATCGTTACGGACGCTTGTACCCTGGACCTCTTATCGCACGCCCGGGTCTAGCACCAGTATGATTTCCATCTTTTAAAACCTGCACACCGTTCACGAACACGTGCTTCATTCCTTCAGCATACTGATGCGGCTTGTCGTACGTTGCCTTATCATCGATTTTATCTTTATCGAATATTGCGATGTCGGCGAAATAGCCCGTCGCAATTTGTCCCCTCTTTTTTAATTTTAGGTTGGAGGCCGGCAGGCTTGTCATTTTCCTGATGGCATCTTCCAGTGTGATCACTTTCTGATCGCGGACATAATCCGACAGGATCTTTGCAAACGTTCCGTAAGCACGTGGGTGAACACCGTCTTCGTTGTCCGGCGGCTCGTTGGCGTACGCAGCAGCGTCGGATCCGACGCTGGCGTATGGAAGTTTCAAAAACCGCTTCACATTTTCTTCCGACATTAAAAAGAAAATAGAAGGGATCGCAGTTTTATCGGCAATAAGAAGATCGAGCATTGTCTCGTCGGCATCTTTGCCATGAAGTCGTGAAATTTCATCGAGGCGCTTGCCGCGATAAAGCCGGTTCAACGAATCTTTTTTGAAACCAAGCAACATCACATCTTTCGGATCCGAGTTCTTCGATGGAATTCCCATCTTCAATTCATACAATACTTTCTTCCTAAGTGCGGGGTCGACAATTCTTTTCCTCATCTCTTTAGAACCACCTTCCTGGATCCACGCCGGGAGTCGCGCGGTGAGAACAGTTCCACTGGCGTTGTAGGGATAAACGTCGGCTGTGATCCTGAGCCCTGCCTTCCTTGCACTGTCGATCTTATAAAGAACCGTGTCGATCTTTCTCCAGTTTCTCTCGTGATTGATCTTGAGATGGAAGATCTCTGCGGCTATATTGGCTTCTTTCGCAATGCGAAACGTTTCATTGAGGCCGGCATAGATAAAATCGCTTTCACTTCGCATATGTGTGATGTACATACCGCCGTATGACGAAGCAACCTTACTTAACTCGATAAGTTCCTCCGTTTGTGCAAATGCAGCGGGTGGATAGATCAATGATGTACCGAGACCCATTGCTCCATCACGCATTGCCTGGGCAACAAGATTCTTCATTTGTGTGAGCTCTTCCTTATTCGGTTTGCGATCGGATTGATCCAACACGTAAAGGCGGACCGTTGTTGCTCCGACAAACGAAGCGAAGTTTGTGCTAACACCTTGCTTTTCGAGAAATGTTAAAAATTGTCCGAGTGTTAGCCATCGTTTGTCTTTAGCCCGTGGTTTGCGCGGTCCCGGACTTAATCCTTCGCCCAGTATTTCGAGCGTTACACCCTGTTTGATGTCGCTCATTTGACGGCCGTCTTTCAGGAGATGGACTTCCGACCAGCTAAGCATGTTGATGAAGCCGGGAGTAACTTCGAGACCCTTCGCATCGATCTCTTTGATTGCCTTCGATTTGCTAAGGTCGCCGATAGCCGCAATGGTATCTTTGCGGATCGCGATATCGGTGACGACAGGTTTCGTTCCTGACCCGCTATGGACGTTGCCTCCGCGTATGATCACATCGAACTGCTGTGCATGCGCGACGGTTATCCCGAAAAATAAAATTATAAATAGTCTCATTGATCACTTCGAAGCAGGAGGTCCAACATCTCTTTGAAAAGTTTCGCGGCTAGCATACCGGTAACGCCGTTGACATCGCGGGTAGGATTGAGCTCCACAAGATCTGCGCCCACAAACTTCGGAGGTAATTTTTGAATGAGTGATATCGCCTGGCGTGTTGTGAAACCACCAGGTTCATGATGTGAAAGTCCCGGTGCAAAACCGGGATCGATGGCATCGAGGTCGAATGAAAGATATGCCGGTCCGTCGATATCGAGTGTTATCGAATCGTTCCAGTCTTTCATTTCGATAACTTCAACGCCGTACTTTTTCACCTGCTCACGATTATGAGTATTCAATGTTCTGATGCCAACCTGGATCAATCTCCTGCACAAACCAGTTTCCATAATACGCGCGAATGGACTGGCGTGTGAATGAGGATTGCCTTCGAAGTCTTCGTATAGATCGGGATGCGCATCAACATGAACGATGGTAAGATCGCGATACTTCGAAGTGAAGCCTTTGATGATCGGGTAAGTAATAGAATGATCGCCGCCGAGGAGAAACATTCCTGAAGCACCTGACAAATGTTTGGTAACCGTACGAACAATTGTATCGTGGAAATGGTCGGAGCCGAAGTCGATGTCACCAGAATCCTTCCATCCTTTGTGATTTTTGAGATCTGTGCCGAACTCCGTGAAATAATTCGCCGAGTCTGAGTTGTACGCCTCACGAATGGCAGTTGGCGCGAGAGCAGGTCCGCGCATGAAAGATGAATTATTATCGTAAGGAACACCAAGAACCGATACCATAAATTCTATATTGCCCCGCCTTATAAAAAACGGGCAAAGCAATTTACATCTTATGCGCAATAAAGTCATTCACCGGGAAACATCGTCATCAACAAAAATATTCGACGACAGAACGCTTGCCGTCGACTATAAACATCTTCGTGCGCTATTGCACCCGGGGATGTCTGTTCTTGACGTTGGTTGTGGAACGGGATCGATCACTAAAGACATCGCAGATATCGTCGGGCCGTTGGGAAAAGTTATCGGCATCGACAATACTGAGAAATTTATTTCCACGGGGAAACAAAATTTTGGTCACATGGATAACATGGAGTTGATCGCGATCGATCTTTTTCGTTATCAGCCTGCCGAGCCATTCGACCTGATTGTGTCGGCACGCACGATGCAGTGGTTGAATAATGTTCCCGAGGCACTCGTCAAAATGAAGTCGATGCTTAAGGAAGGTGGAGTGTTGTCTATCCTCGATTACAATCATAAAAGAATACAATGGACTCCCGAGCCACCTGCTGTGATGAAGAAGTTTTATGCAGCATTTCTGAAATGGCGCGAGGCAGCGGGCATGAATAACCAGGTTGCTGACGATCTTCCCAAACTCCTTAAAGATGCCGGTTTCCACAACATCGAGACGATCAATGCTGATGAACATTATGCCCGTGGCGAAGAAAACTTCGTTTTCAGGGCCGGAATCTGGTCTGCGGTAGCTGCCATCAAGCAGATCGCCGACGAAGGATTTATTTCCGAAGAAGAGCGACTCCAGGCAATACAGGAGTATGACGAGTGGGTTTTGACGAAGGCGCAGACAATGACCGTGAGGCTTAACGAAATAAGAGGAAAAAAGTAATTTTAGGAGTGAAAAAACTCCTCCTCCTCATTGTTCTTATAGCACCTGCAGCGTTTGCGCAGAAAGCTAAAAATTATACTACCGTTACCGATGATCTCACCAACAAGATCATCGGTACCGTTCCTTCCGGCAAATCGCTTCATGTTGGCGTTGTTCCCTTTTCAGGGACATCTGCGAAGTTCGGCGAATACATTACAGAATCGATTATCGGCTCTCTTACGGGACAACCCGACAAGATCAAAGTCTTTGAAAGGACTCGCATGGATGCTGTTCTCAAAGAACAGGCATTTATTCTTACCGACCTGATGAAACCTGCTGCGGCACTCAAGGTCGGGCAGCTTGTACCTATCGATGCATTGCTTTCGGGAACTTACACGAAGCTGAGATCTTATATCGATGTGAACGCGCGACTGATCGATGTAGCCACAGGCGAGATCACAGTGAGTTTCAACGGAAGGATCAAGATGACGAAAAATCTTGCAACGTTATTCGGAGAAGATGAAAAAGGCGGCGACGGCAATGCATATATCATTTCAAAATCAGATCCAAAAACGAAGGAGGAAAGCCCGAAGACAAAAGAGGAGATCTGCAAGCAACGTGTAGCGGAATTCGAGGGACGTCTTCACGACCTCACGTCGCCCGAAAAAATTACGGCTGTTGTGAATGAAGCGAAAAAAACTCCGTTCGACAATGCCTGCGGAAAATTCCATTACAACATCATCTATTCCTTTACGCGATACAAGATCGACAACGCCGACTATAAGACTTTCCTCCTGCAGACTCTGGATACAATTGCATATCCGTCGGGTGACGATCGCGCGATCGAGATAGCCAGGTTCATAGCTTCCGATGGAAACGTAGACGATAAAGAATGGTCCACTTCTTTTCGTGCTATGACACGGACCGGAAATTATGTGCTCCGCTTCTTTATTGAAGATATGATCGCTGAACCGGCGTCGCCGGAACAATCCGTCATGCAATCCCGCATCGCGGGCTACTTCGATCTCGCTTCGAACGGGAAGATCGGCTTGCCGCGGCCAGTGAGCTATGAAACGGCGTTCTTCCATATGCTGGATGGACTTAAAAAAAATGAACCGTTACGGCGACATGTTTATGCAACTTACGCCGGCAAACTGACCCTTGACGATAAATCGAAACCGCTGTTGTTCTCTGCGCTCCACTCCATGTACAAGGAGGAGACCACGCTGAAACCTGAGATCATGAAGTGGATAATCGATTTTGTGAACACGAACGAATATCCTAAAGCACACGAGCAATTGTATGACCTTGCCAGGGAACTGGAGCCGACGGATCCCGATCTTCAATTGCTCCTGGACGGATCGAAAAAGAAATTTTCCGAATACGCATTATCGTCACCTTATCAAAGTCAGAAAGAAGACCGCATTAACTTCTGCGTTGTTCACAACATTCCCGTTCCGGGCGTTATCCCAACTCTCGACGAAGCTGATGCAATTCTTAAAGGAAACAATGTAGCTGAACAACAACGCGTCACAGAAATGCTCGTGCTGATGGGCGATCGCCCGAAAAAATTGGAAAGCAGTCTTGTTGGCTTGTTCGCGAAGCGAAGTCTCGACGACCGTGAAAAACTTTCGCAGGCGCAGACAAATGCCATCATTGTTTTGGGCAACATCAGAACAAAAGATCCGCGAGCAGTCGATTACATGATCGGTGTTCTCCCCCACTACGGAAATGATACCGAAGCAGCAAAAATTGCATTGGTACAGGTCGGGAAACCTGCCGTGAACCAATTGGTGGCGCGACTCGATAAAACAACGGCCCAGGATGGCGGATTGCAATACCAGCTTATCACGATATTGGGAAAGATCGGCAGAGACGCAGCTTCGGCGGAGAAGACGATTACAAAAATCCTGAACTCAAGCGGCAATGGCGACGTGAAGTACGCAGCTGAAGCCGCATTGCAGGAAATAAAGAAATAATATGGATGAAGAGATCAAACCCGTAAAGAAAAGGCCAGTGGCATTGCTGCTGGTTATCGCTGCTGTGTGCATTGCCGGCTTCGTGGGAATTACATTAATTCAAATGAGATCGAATATTGTCGATTATAACTACACGCTCATGATGACCGCCAAGGGAATGAACCTGGCTTGTCCATACATGGTTTCCGACGCCGTGAGGCTGGACAGCGTAGTGGCGAAATATGACAAGCAACTGTGGCAGTATTACACGATCGTCAACACGGCAAAGGAAGATATAGCAAACGAAACCTATTGCGAGGACTACGAAGAAAATGTTGCGAAAGAACTTCGCAAACAAGCTACGTTATCCGATTTTGGACGGCATGACGTGACGTTGTTCATTGAACTCAGGGACAAAAACGGCGAAAAGCTTTGTACAGTGGATCTGCCGGCAAGTAAATATTACGATCCAGGGCAGAACTGAGATCCGGTTCGACAGGTGACTTCGTACGTCTGTCAAATGAGGATCTTTACTATAGCCATCATCGGAATATTCCTGGTCTCGTGGGCACCCGCCGGCGAGACCACCGACAATTACATTGGCTATGCATATAGCGAGAACGAAGACCTGCTGTATACCGAAGAATTCACAGATCGTTTTATTGACGGTAAACATCTCGAAACATTAACTGACTATTTTGATCCCGCTCACAGGAAGATCGCGCAGCGCACTCTTGATTTTCGAAAATCGAAGTATGCGCCGGATTTTATCACCGAAGACCTTCGTTCCGGCTACCTGGAAGGAGCGGAAATCGTTGGCGACAAAGTGAAGCTCTTCAACAGAAAGAATAAGGATTCGGAGGTCAATGAAAAAATAATGTCGATACCCTCACCTGTTGTGGTGGATGGTGGTTTCAACCAGTTTATCAAAGCGAACTGGACGAAACTGGAAAACGACGAGGTCATCACATTTCATTTTGCAATACCCGCCCGGCTGGACTATTTCACATTGAGAGCGTCGAGAGTTGGATCGACAGATACAGAGATGAAAGTCAGAGTTGAGCCGGACAAAGCCGTATTACGTTGGCTTGCCGCTCCGATCATTGTTAATTATTCGAGGAGCACACGGCGAATCATGAGCTACCAGGGTCAATCGAATATTTCCGATGAAAAGGGGAATAATTTTGTGATGAAGCTGGTTTATCCTAAAAAAGGTCCGTGATCCGAAAAAGAATAATTGATCCGCTTATCGGTTTTCTGAAGCAAGGGATCTCGCCTCGCTCACTCGCGCTGGCGATAACTGCAGGGATTGTGATCTCGTATATCCCGATCTTCGGAATTTCAACATTGTTATGCCTTCTGGCGATTTGGCTCATGCGATTGAACCCCGCCGTCGTTCTGCTGGCAAACAACGTCGCCTACCCTCTTCAATTCATTTTTTACATTCCATTTCTTCGTGCCGGTGAGTGGCTGTTCAATGCACCAAAAACTCCTTTCTCGATAACGGAGATCGTGGAGATGGCCAGGCAAAACTTATGGCACCTGATCATGACGTTATGGCAATCGACGATGTATGGAATGGTCGTGTGGGTGATCGTATCGATCCCAGTAGCAGTAGTCTTGTTTTACGTTCTGAAAACTGCGATCACAAGGTTCAGTGGTTCGCAGCCTTCGCAAACTTCATCGCATCAATAAAAGTAGTTACCCAGATATCTTGCTGGTGCTCTTTGAGAAATGCCACGAGCTTCTGATGCTCCTTATTATCGACGTTAAGTCCGTGCTCTCCCCCGACACCATGAAATAAAAACACGGCGAGGGAATTTTCCTTCATAGCCTTTTTTACGATATCGATCATATAATTAGCGTCCTGCCCTGCGATAGAATAGCAAGGGGTTTTATAGTAGTCGAATTTCCCGAAAGGGATCATTTTATCGTCAACGCCCCGGGCGGCAACAAAATCGTCGGCAAGGCTACCGATGTACGATTGACCGCCGGCGTGCGTGTCGGCACAGGGATACGCGAATGTTCGCTCATTCTTTCCATCGATCGTCTGAAGAAGGACATTCGTCATTTTTATTTCGTCTTCAATTCGTTTGATTGAATAATTATTGAGGTCGTAGTCGGCCTTAACCCACGCACGATCGGGAGTTCCGCCGGCGCATGGATGATACATCGTGTGATTCCCCAGTTCATGTCCTTTCATAGCCGCCTGCCGCCAGTCGTTCATCCTTTTTGTGAAAGCATCTGATGAAACTGTGAGAAAGAATGTTCCTTTGAAGCCGGCGGAATCGAGAGTCGGAATAGCATTATCCAAATGAACATTCAGGCAATCATCGTACGTGAGAACGACGGCGCTTTTATAGCCATTCCATGATTGCGCAGAGGCCGTGATCGACATCAAGACAAGAAGGACGATTAATCTCATAATTTTTTTGGGAGATGTACGGATTTAAGAAACGGGAATGTCTTAAATTAAAAAACATTATGGAAAAATTCATGCTTATCATCCGTGAGGATCTGAAACGAATGCAAACAGAAACCGACAAAGACCGGGAGCGCGGTATGGAGCTTATGACAAAATGGGTTGAAGGCATTGCCGAAGGTGGAAATTTTGTTGGTGGCGAACCGCTTGAACCAACCGGGCGCTATGTGCGCAAAGATGAAGTGTTGTCGGACGGGCCCTTTATTGAATCGAAAGAAGGCATCAGTGGTTACGTTACCATTACAGCAGAAAACCTGGAACAGGCTGCCGGCATCGCGCAGACCTGTCCGCTGGTCCTCACCGGCGAGGCAGCTATCGAAGTGAGGCAGTTCATTGTCGTGCCGCCGGAATTCCAGGTGAAGGGAGTATAAATGAATAAAGTACAGCACGTCGTCGACCAGCTTTACCGTCAGCATTTCGGGAAGATGGTTGCGACGCTGCTCTACATTTCCCGAGATATCGATCCCGATACTGCAGAAGACATCGTTCATGATTCTTTTTCGGAAGCGCTCACACACTGGGAACATAAAGGCATTCCGTTGAACCAGGCCGGCTGGATCTACACCGTTTGTCGAAACAAGGCACTGAACAAGATCAAGAAAGACAAACGGATCACCTTTACGGATAACGACCAGAGTACTGAAACCTCCGAGATCAAATTCAACGAATCCCTGATCGAAGATCATCGTCTGAAATTATTGTTTGCCTGTGCGAACCCCGCGCTGCCGCCGAAGACGCAGGTCGTAATAACACTCAAGTATGTTGTCAATCTTAAAGTGGAAGCCATTGCGAATGTGCTGGGCATGTCGATCGATGGTGTCGATAAACTTTTAGTTCGCGCACGTCAGAAGATCAAAAATGAAAAGATACTTTTTGAAGAACCCAGCATCGACGCGTGGCGACCGCGACTTTCCATTGTTCATAAAGTGATCTACCTGATATTCAACGAAGGCTACAAATCTTCGTCGGGAAAAGAGATCATACGCAAAGAACTATGTGAAGAAGCTTTGATCATGAACAAGGCGCTTATCGACAGCGCGATCGGAACCAGGGATACTGCAGCGTTACACGCATTGATGCTTTTCAACTGCGCACGCTTTGATTCCAGGTTTGATGCAAACGGGATGATCGTGGAACTCGAGAAACAGGACCGGTCGTTATGGAACAAGCAACTAATAGAGCTGGCACACGATTACTTATTTCAGTCGGGTAACGACGAGCTGACATCCTATCACTTCGAAGCTTGCATTGCATATCTTCATTGCCTGGCCAGCGATTTCCAGTCGACACGGTGGCCACTTATTGCCAAGTTGTATTCACGATTGCTGGAACAGCAGCCCAATCCGTTCGTGGAACTCAACTATGCGATCGCATTGTTTTATGCCAACGAGCGTGCGCTTGCTTTCTCGAAATTACTGGAGCTTCGGAAGCACCCGTACATGCAGCAGTACTTTGTACTGAATGCAGCTCTTGGCAAATTCTATTATATCGAGAGAGATTATGAGCTTTCAAAGAATTTCTTCCATAAGGCATTGAAGCAGACAAATTCTGAAGCCGAGAAGAAATTGATTGAAAAACATATATTGGAAGTTGAATCAGAAGCGAGAAAGAATGGAGCTTAATGAAGTCACTGAGAAACTGCCTCCGCACCTGCTGCAATTCGTGGTAGACCAGCCTTATAATGAATACACGCCGGTGGACCAGGCTGTGTGGCGTTATGTGATGCGCCAGAACTATCATCACCTAAGAAAGATCGCGCATGAGTCGTACGTGGAGGGTCTCCGGATGACGGGTGTTGATATTGAGCAGATACCGACGATGTATGGAATGAATCGTATCCTGAAAAATATTGGTTGGGCTGCGGTTGCTGTGGATGGATTTATTCCCCCTGGCGCATTCATGGAGTTTACAAAGTACAACGTGCTGGTTATCGCTGCCGATATCAGGACGCTGGAGCACATTGAATATACGCCGGCACCGGATGTTATTCATGAATCGGCGGGCCACGCTCCTATTCTCGCCGTACCGGAATTTGCCGCCTATTTGAAAGATATCGGCGAAGCGGGAAGCAAAGCTTTCTCTTCACAGAAAGATTTCGAATTATATGAAGCTATCCGTCACCTGTCGATCATCAAAGAAGATCCGAACACACCACCAGCAGAAATAGAAGTTGCGGAAAAAGAGATCGAGCGGCTGCAGGCGAATATGGGCGAGCCCTCGGAAATGGCGTTGATCCGGAATTTACACTGGTGGACAGTTGAATATGGATTGATCGGAACCGTGGAAGATCACAAGATCTACGGAGCGGGTTTATTATCGTCGATCGGGGAAAGCATGAGTTGCCTGGGACCCAACGTAAAAAAGATCCCATACACGATCGAAGCGATGAATTGCAACTACGACATTACCAAGCCACAACCGCAATTGTTCGTGACGCCAAACTTTGCGCATCTCACTACAGTGCTGAATGAATTCAAAAAGTCGATGGCCTATATCACCGGTGGATTATCGGGAGTAAAAAAGGCGATAGCGTCGGGAAGTACTGCAACACTACAATTTTCGGGTGGTTTACAGGTGTCGGGCACATTTACCGATGTCATCGAAAAAAATGGTGAGGTGATCTTTGTAAAGACGACGGGGCCGACGGCACTGGCGAAAAACAACGTGCAGTTGCAGAGATGGGATAAGGATAAAATGCCGGATGGATTTTCATCGCCGGTCGGAAAATTTGAGCAACATGGAAATACGTTTAAGTATGAGAGCGGTGTTGAGGTGAGCGGGCTGATCGTTCATGAAGATAAGTACATGGTTGTATTGTCGGATGCTACGGTGACATACGAGGGCAAACTGCTCGATAAAGCTTCGACGTATGTGATAGCGTTGGGTGATAAGATCACATCGGCATTTGCGGGTGCTGCGGATCCGGAAGAGTTCGAACCAAATGTGAATGTGCCTCGCGAGAAGATGCACAAGATCGTTTATGATAAAAAGGCATTTGAGCTTCATGAGCTATACAGGAAGGTCAGGGATGCAAGGAACAATGCAGCACCGGTGTCGGCTTTGCCGTCGATATTTGAGCGGCTGAAGAAAGACTATCCTTCGGATTGGTTGTTGCCGCTGGAGATATTGGAGGTATTGAAGAAGAATTCAGTGGAAGAGCAAATACAGGAGGAGATCAGGAAGTATTTGGAAAATAAACGCGATTCTGAGCCGGCTTTAAAGAAGCTGATCTCGAATGGACTCATGCTGTTATAAATTCTGAAGCTCTGCGTAAATTGGGGCATGAAATGGATCTTACCCCTGGTCCTTCTTTTTTCGTATCGAGCTTACGCACAACCGACCTTCGAGCTTAACGATTTTGTTGGTGAAACGTCCAGGTCAATGGATGTTTTCGGCTACACCGATCCCGAGTTTGCATGGGATATGGAGGGTCGCGTGCAGGTCGAGCTTAATGAAGGGATCAATTATCTGAAGGAAGAAAAGCCCAACCTTGCTCTTCCAAAGCTAGAACAGGCAATCAAGCTCGACCCAAAACTTTGGATAGCCCATTACTATAAAGGCATCTGTCTCAAGATGCTGAACCGTTATGCCCACGCCGTATATGCGTTGAGCATTGCAGACAAATTACATCCCAACGACTTTGTCATTACCATCGAGCTCGGAAAAGCCAACGATTTGCTCCGTAACTTCGAGCAGGGACAGCAGTATTTCGAAGCAGCTGCAAAGATTAATCCAGCCAGTGGTTTGCCGCTGTACCTTCTCGGCAATCACTACTATTTGCTGCGGCCTGCAGATGGTACCGCTCGCAAATTCTATGAAGATGCCCTTCGTCTCGATCCGATGATGCTCGATGCCGAAGTTAAGCTGGCTATGCTTTCCAACCTTCAAAACAATAAGGCAGAAACCATGAAGTACCTGGAGAACGTTCTCCGGAAGGACTCGCTTCATAAACAAGCCCTGTTTTTTCACGGGTCGCTCACGGTTGAATCGGATAAAAAGGCAAGTATTCGCGATTGGGATAAACTAGTTCAAATGAACCCATTCAATTTTCGTCTAAGGATTGTGAGAGGAGTTTTGAGGACCGAGACAGGGAAATTCGACGAAGCATTTTCCGATCTGAGGAAAGCCGTTGAGTCGATGCCTATCAACGACAACCAATTTTCCGGAAATCAGTCTATCAATGATCGCCTTATCAACATAAACTATGCGAGCTATTATGTGATGAGCCATATTTATGGACTAGAGGATAAAGACGCGGCGGCAGTACGCAAAGCCTTCTGTCTGCTATTTGTGGGTGACAACCGCAGCGCCTTGCAAGCGATCAATGAAGTCAGCATCAGTTACGACACACCCTTGTGTTGGTTTGTCAAGGGTATCATTTACGAACAGGGCGAGGTTCACGCACAAGCGTATAAATCGTATGAGATTGCACTTAAGATGGACAACGACATCCTTGACGCTCACAAAAAGCGTGGCATCTACCGGATGGAGCTGAAGCAATGGGCACACGCGGAAAAAGATTTCAACGAAATGCTGCGGATCAATCCTGAAGCCATTTTCGCCTACCGCGCGCTTGGACTGTGCAGCTATCAGCAGGAAAAATATACGACGGCTATCGATTACTTTACAAAGTTCCTGAATAAAGACGACCAGAATAAAGAAGTTAAGTCGTATCGCGGGATGGCTTATCAGAAAAACAAGCAATTGCTGAATGCAACTGTCGACTTTCTCGAGGCCGGAACCCACGAGGGCGTTGAGCCATTTCCGGTCATACAGGCAGAGCTCGATAAACTGATCGCCGCCAAAGACACAGCCATGGTTGTCGACTGGTTAACAAAAATGACCGCAGCGGAGCCGACATTTATTTATGCCGAAAAATATTTTCTCGATCTCCTGATGAATTTAAAAAGATGGGAGGCTGTGGACAAACAAGCCGACGTCGCTTTGTTGAGAACACCGGAGATGAAGGGAAGGCAAGCTGGTCCCGGTTATACAAAAGAAGATCGTTCACATCTTTTATCCGTCAAGGGAACGGCGCTCGTTAATCTTAACGAAAGTGAAGAGGCGATAACGGAACTTAACCGCGCTATTGAGTTGAATAAGAAGAACTCGCTTGCATGGCTATCTCGTGGCAAAGCACAAATTCAGCTCAAACACCGGTCGGCGGCTGTTAAGGATCTGAAGATGGCTGAGGAACTCGGGCAAAAAGAAGCTACCGGCGTTTTGAAATCATTGAAGTAAATGCAAGATCCATTTCAACAGATCCTATCGAATGTTGCAAAGCACATAACTTTGGACGAGGCGGAGAAATCGATATTTACATCCTGTCTTAAACACATTTCCGTCACAAAGAAAAATATTCTCCTTCATCAAAACGAGATCTGCAAGAGCATCTACTTCGTGAACAGCGGTGCTTTGCGTGCATATTTTTCGGACAAACTGGATAAAGAAACAACTATTATGTTCGGCGTCGCCGACTGGTGGATCACGGATATGTACAGCATGCTGAATCAACAGCCTGCGTTGATGAATCTTGAAGCCATCGAAGCGAGCGAAGTGCTCGAGCTATCGAAGGCAAACATGGATCAACTCTATATCGACGTTCCGAAGTTTGAACGTTTCTTCCGGATCATCATTCAGAACGCATACGTGCGTGAGCAGGTGCGGGTGATCCACAATCTGTCGAAGACTGCTGAAGAGCGTTATGAGATCTTCATGCAAAAGTATCCGCATATTGCCCAACGGGTGACGCTGAAACAAATAGCGTCGTACCTGGGGATAACGCCTGAGTTCCTGAGTGCCATTCGTGCGCGGAAGTGATGTTCCTTTGCCCGCGATTTCTTAAGGTACCTTAAGAAACAGTCGTGCTCCTCTTTCGTTCCTTTACAGAAACGTTTACACATATGATGATCTTGATCGCCGGACCTTACAGGAGCGGCACCAACGATGACCCGACGCTGATCCAAAAAAACCTGGACTACCTGGAGTCGGTAGCGCTGCCGATCTTCCGCCTGGGTCATATGCCGATTGTGGGCGAGTGGCTGGCGTTGCCGATCATGAAGCTGGCGGGTTCGAAGCGTATAGGAGATGAAATTTTCCAGGAGATCCAATACCCGGTAGCGCACAGGATGCTGGAAAAATGCGATGCGGTGCTGCGGCTGGAGGGGGCGTCGACGGGAGCGGACAACGATGTGAGGGTGGCAAAGGAGTTGGGTTTGAAGATCTACTACAGGCTGGAAGATATTCCGAAGGCATAGTTGGAGGGTGCGGAGCAGATTCGGCTCAAATGCCTATATTTGGCGGCTATTCAAGGTCTGGCTCCGTATTTCAATGGATAGAATTTGAGATTCCGATTCTCAAGATGCAGGTTCGATTCCTGCCGGGGCTACGTCGCCCGCCGAAGCTTTAGCGAAGGCGAGGCAAACTAAAGAGTAAAGAGAATCAAAACCACTTAATCGATATGATTGAGTGGTTTTTGTGTTTTAGGGCGACTCATCTTTTTCATTGGAGATCAAAGTTGTGGTGAACGATTAGGTGAGTTGAAGTTTGTTTTGATTTCACTCACCCAGAAGTTGTGTAACTGCATGTGAATCAAGCTTGTTCATGGATTGCACATCTTGATTGGGAGTAATCATTCGCGGTAACTTAAATGGTTGGGGGTGAATGATGACGAAGACATTTAATCAGAATTGTATTGTTAGGCGGTCGGGCTCGAAGGATAGAGCTGCCGTGTACCTGCGAATTACCGTGAATGGTGTTCGCACGGAAATTTCATTACAACGTAGCTGTGATCGTTCTAAGTGGGATGCCGCGAGAGGTCGACTGATCGGTAAGACCGAAGAAGTGCGTTCATTCAATCACTATCTGGATGCGGTGCAAGCAAAGGTCTACGAGATATTTCAATCTTTCTTTTCATCGGGTGTTGATTTCGATGGTGAAAAGATCAAAGCGAAGTATCTGGGATTGGATGTAGAGAAGAAAAGAACCTTATTGGAGGCTTATGAGGATCATAACAAAGAGTTTGAATTACTTGTTGGGAAAGGCCTCTCCTATCGAACGCTTCAGAAGTATAAGACTATTGAAGGCTATCTGGCTGAATTCCTGCGCTATCAGTTTTGCTTAAGTGACATCGAACTAGATCGCGTAGATTATCAATTTATTCGAGATTTTGAAATCTATCTAAAATCAGGAAAACATTGCTGTCATAATACGGCGATGGACTATTTGAAGAAGATCAAAAAGATCCTGAACCAGTGCATTAGGAAGAAATGGATGGCTCAAAGTCCGTTCGTCGGTTTCAAAATGTCGAATCATGAAACGCATAAGACGTTTCTCACCGAAGCCGAATTAAAATTCATCGGTGAAAAGAAAATGGCTATTCCACGACTCGAACAGGTGAGGGATATTTTCCTGTTCAGCTGCTACACTGGTTTAGCTTATTGTGATGTTGAAAAGCTAGCCAGTTCAAACATCGTCGTAGGTGTGGATGGTGATAGATGGATCTCAACCAATCGATCAAAAACAAATACAGCCTCAAAGATTCCATTGCTTCCGGTTGCTTCTTTCATCGTTGACAAGTACGCCGATCATCCAGTAACCAGGTATTCAGGAAAGTTGCTTCCTGTCATGAGTAATCAGAGAACGAACAGTTACTTGAAAGAACTGGCTGATCTATGCGGGATAACCAAAGACCTAACCTTTCATTGTGCTAGGCATACGTTCGCGACGACAGTAACTCTAACGAACGGTGTGCCGATCGAGACAGTGAGCAAGATGCTCGGGCATAAGAGTCTAAAGACCACGCAGCATTATGCCAAGATCGTTGACAAGAAAGTCAGCGACGATATGCGGATGTTGAGAGGGAAGTATTCAATTCCTGCTGTAGGTTCCTGACCAATCCTCATTCAATCATATTTCCATTCGAATCAAATCATCCTAAACAATATTGCCATAGCGAGCAAGAAGAGAAAAACCACATCAAAGAAGGTCAAGGGCATTGACTTGACTGTGACTCCGAGATTACAAGAGGCATTTGTAAGGTTCCTAGAGTATCATCCGGCGAAGAGATTCAGTGTTAATCTCAGAAGTTGGTTATTGGAGTTTCTAATGTATGATGGGTCGGCGGAGGCGGAGTATTTATATCACCTGGTGATTGATCTGGATGGGTTGTTTGAGTTGCTGGAGGTGGTGCAGGAGGAATGGAAGGGTGAGAGGGTGGAGTGAAGTGAAGGATACATCTAAGCACAATCATGATGAATTTGACATCAGATGTCAAACGTAGATCTTAAATTGAACTAAGTCGTGAGCAATTCAAAAAGAGTAGTCTTGACAACACGTCACTGTACGGATTACCTGACAATGATTTAGACTTTGGTCCCTGACCTTTGGTGAGTTCAAAAGATATTAATACCGTTGCACGAACATAATAATTGTGCCCACCGGTGGTATTAAATAACAGCAATCTCTAATTACGATATATTGTTTTTTAATATATTTATTAACATATCTTCTTATCTTTATCTTGAATTAGCAGCTTGATGAATCGAATTAAGGCAGTACTCAGAGCCCAGGGAAGAACTCAGACATGGCTATCTGAGAGGATTGGAAAGAGTTATGTAGTAGTCACCAATTACTGTAACAATCACACTCAACCAAGCATACCAGTGTTGAGAAATATTGCAACAGTGCTGGATGTGGATGTGCGTGAACTTCTCGTACCAACTAAGCCTCAACAAAAAAAATCCCTCGTATGAACTTCTTGCACACAGAAATAGGTTCCGCCAAAGACAATCAGAAAAGTCCAGTACATAATTGGTATAAATTCACTGCTGGCTTTTCTCACAAGTTCGTAGAGGAGATCATAAACCTCGAAAACCTTAAAAGGAAAAAAACTTCAGAGATTTTTGACCCGTTCGCTGGGTGTGGCACTACGCTAGTCTCTGCACAGAAAGATGGCGTACGAGCAGTCGGAAATGAAGGACAAGAATTCATGTACGACGTAATCAGAGCAAAACTTAACTGGAAATTGGACGACCGCACTTTCAGAGAGTATCTCGCTTTAATTGAGAAAACCGTTGACGACCAGCAACCTGAGTTTGATTTAGCTTCGGCTGCACATCCTCTCCTCATAACACTATACAGCCGTCCTATCCTCAAAGAGCTGTATCTAATAAGGAATAAAGTATGGGAAATAAAATCGAGTAAGTATCGGCTTTTCTTTCAATTAGCACTGAGCCAAACCTTGCATAAAGTATCGAAGCACCCAATTGCAGTGCCTTATATCGTTCGAAGTAAGAGTCTTAAAAACGAGAATTCCGCCTGGGAAACTTTTAGCGGAATTTGTAACTCTATGTTTGATGATACTCAGTCATTGATGGATAAAATGACAACTTCAAAAATTTATAAGCACGACTCGAGAAAGGAAAATAGATTCATTGATGATCGACAATGCAATATCTGCATTAGCTCACCGCCGTACTTGAATAACCTGGATTATGGTGAGGTTTCGAAAGTTCATACGCATTTTTTCGAAATCACCGAAAACTGGGGTGATATAACTCAAAAGGTAAGGAAGAAGCTTGTTACCGGCTCGACCACTCATTATACAGAATCTTCGTTTGATCTTGACGATTTTAGAAATACAGATTTTGCATTATCAAATCAAGCGGTATTGGATAGACTCATCAGAAAGTCGAATAAGATTAAGCGCGAAGCCGACGAAAGGTCTGGTAAGAAATCTTTTGACATACTGACCTTGCTCTATTTCGAAGATATGTATCGCGTTCTAAAAGAGATCAAACGGGTACTAAAGCGAAACAGCAAAGCTTACCTAATTCTTGGCGACTCCGCACCATACGGCATCCGGATTCCAACCACTGAGATTTTAGGTAATATTTCAATGAGTGTAGGTTTCGCAGATTATAAGATACACAAGATTCGCAAGCGTGGTACAAAATGGACCACTTTAACGCACAGACATAGTCTTGAATTAACCGAAAATGTTTTGATACTTAAATGAGCGTGAGAATCGACCTAGCAAAATCTGCTTTTATAGAGCTAAAAACTTTAGAGCCTTTGGAGGTCAAAACCCTGAGCAAGCTCAACAAAGGATGGAGTTATTCCTACGTCTATGACCTAAAGGAAGTGCGAGATGTCTTTATTGCACTTACCCAATTTAATACTGATCACCAATTCGAACTTTTAGATTTTTTTCGCTTTTGTCAAGAAATAAACCTTCCTTTTGCAAAGACAAAATGGACCAGTCGACGCCTTCTTGAGAATCTAAATGCACTTAAGAATTTCGGGTTAATTGACTCAAATTCCTTCGTTCTAGAGATCAGATTTGAGTCAGGTATTGGAGAACAATTATCGCCTAACGACTTATTAGTATTTAAACACATCTATTTCGATTATTTCAGATTCAAGGAGATTTTCTCGTGGTTCATCAACCCTGTTCCTCAGGACAAATTTGATTTTATCGAATCCCTTTCGAGCGAAGAACTACTCAAAACTTCTGGCCCGCGTTTTTTCTTCTCAAACAAAAGTCGCTTCACTGATTCCTTTATTCAGAAATTAGAGAATGCAACTCCAGTATACTATATAAACGAGGCTAACGAAGATCTGATGAGATTTTGGGATGTTTTTGTGAAATGGGGATTGGAACTCGGGGTGATCGAAAAATTAAATTTACGAAACCTAGACGTCAAAACCGTAGACAACAAGAGTCTCGTTTGTGTCTTTGTCGTCGACAGGGAGTTTGCCAGCCTTGACTTGCTCATGTATTTGAACGAGAACTATCAGTCGAATTACATTTATTTGCCTGATCTCGTGCTTGAGTTAGCAACCAAATTTCGTCAGCGGGTCGAAACCATTCACACGCTAATCACTGACCAATACCGTATCCATAAAGAGTACCTCAGCTTCGAAAGAACATCGGAAATTTTTGTAAAAAAACAAGAGATAAAAAACGGCGATAAAATATTCTTTTTGAAATATAACGACTCATACATTTCACATATAATCATAAGAAGATGAATCAAGAAACGGACTTACTCGATAAAATATTTTCAAGCCAATCATCCGATCCTAATTACGCGGGCGACAAAAGATATGAGCATTTGGGACTAAAGTTCAATCCCTTTCCGAGATCGGGAACAACCAATATCAATAGCAGCGATCTGTATAATAGAAAATTGATGCCCGTTGATGATAAGGTTAAGGATCAAATTGTAAACTTTATCTCTCATGCATTGACCGACAATCATGTTCACAAAGAAGACAAGTTTATAAGTGCTACAGTGACCGGAAACTATGGATCTGGTAAAACGCAGCTCCTTATGTTCGTAAAATATATTCTTGGAGAAGTGTCAACGGTCCACAAAGGGCAAAAAAATCCATATGTTATCTATATTGATAATCCAGGAGTCAAATTGCTTGAATTTATAGGATCTATAATCTCGAAAGTTGGTGAAGAAAACTTCAAAAAATTTATCTGGACTAAACTCATAGGTCAGATTAAAAATGCACGTGAATTGAGATCGCAGCTGTCTAGATTTGAAAACAAAGGAAGTAGTTTATTCAAAGACGTAAACCCAGACCCCTATTCGGAAGAAAATACTGTGTCGTATAAAAAATTCTTAGATTCTTTCATTCGATATATCACATCAAACAAACAGCGAAAAGAGTTTGAAGAAATTTTTAGATCTATACTGATGAAAGTATTGGAGGTAGAAGTTAAAGACTCAGTTCTTGCACAATACTTTTTCGAGTTGATTGCGGATGACTACGGAGTAAATAGAACTTGGGAAGCTTTGTCGTCTGGTAGTATCAAGCAACTGGATAAAAAAGAGGCTGAGATCATTAGGTACATCGTCAGACTCATTAAAGAACAAGGCTACACGGATTTCTTTATCCTTGTGGACGAATTTGAGGACATAACAGAAGGCAGACTTTCAAAAACGCAGGTTGATAACTATGTCTATAATCTGCGAACGCTACTCGATGAACACCGAGAATGGTGCTTGTTATTCGCAATGACAGGGCAAGCGCTAAAGAAGTTAAGAAGTGTTTCCCCCCCATTAGCAGACAGAATCACAACTCGTCTCATCAACCTTCAGGACTTAAATAATGTGCAAGCAAAGAAAACAGTCTTGAACCACCTCAGCATCGCAAAAGAGACTCCACCTGAAGGGTTCTTTCCATTTGATGATTCTGGTATCGAAAAATTAAACGAACTAGTTGAAGGCAATGCAAGAAAATTTCTCAAAAACTGCTACTTCATGGTCGAAAAAGCTATTGAATCATTGGCAGCAGATCAAAAGATCAATTCAGAATTTGTTTCAGCCCACTATTCACAAGAAGGTATCTAAAATGAAACCATGGTCTGATGCTCCAATTCACCAAGAGTTTACGGCGAAAGTATTCCTGGACACCAATATATTGACTTACCTGGTGGACGACACTTTCGTGAGTTTGACTTCGTTCTTTGCAATCGCTAAAGAGTCTCCATTTTGTGAACTAGTGTGTTCTAAGTACGTAATGTTTGAATTTGTCGGGATCAGAAAGCGTGAGCACTACCTTCGTAAAGTAGCTGCTAAAGTGAAAAAATCGGCTGAGGGGGAACTTAACTTCAGTTCGTTACTGAATTTGAAATATGTAAATAGTTTTGCAGCCCCTGAAGTCGAGTTTAATGATGTAATTGGTGATATAAAAGCCGGTGTTGAGAAGGAGATTGAAAAGATTACGACTGATTTAGGAGTTAATTTTAGCTACAGCGTAATACACGACGACCAGTTAGCGCCTACGTTTGATATCTGTCTCTCGTCCAAAATCTCAAATCAGGATAGCCTTGTGCTAATTTCGTCTATACTGCCAACTTCAAAAGAAAATGCAACTAGTGTAATTGTTTTTACTAACGACGGCGATTTTTCAAGTGTCTACAACGGGAATGCAGCAATAGCCACGCAATTTCAGAATCACAAACTTCAACAACCACACGTGAAGCTTATTAGCAATATCGGGGGTAATGTTAATCTGAAGGCAGCTAATCATACGCAATCTCAGCTTGGTGGACATTTTTGCAAGATGATTCTCGAGGCACTCGTTCAAAGAAATCAAAACAAATTCCTTGGACACACTTTCCCCCCAGCAGGTGCAAATTTTCCCAATGATGTAGTTTCATTCCAATTGGTGGAAAACTATGCATTGTCGCAAGACGTTTATGTCACAATAGTTAGTAAAAATTTGGATTTCATTTACACAACAAAGCGAAGGGTTTCTTTCTGGCAGAATGGTGCCGCAGTCCCGGCGGGATACAATTCACCACCTTCACCAAACCCACGTGTAAACACGTCATTCAAAGTCATCGCTATTGACGATGATAACAATCCAATAGCGCCATCTCAGGAAGTTATGGACGCTCTGCGTGACCAAGGAAATTACGTTTTCATACATCCCGACAATTAGCCATCCAAAAGCATTTTTATTAGAAACCCGATTTGTGGTTTCGGCAAGATGTACGAATGCTGGCGCATTCGTAAGATCCCATCTAAGAAATTAGAGTGTCAGCAAGATGCATTTTGTAAACAAAAATGATTTCGCCTTACCTTGGAACTCGGTCGGCGTGATTTAAAAAGTCCAAACGAAGTGATGGTGCAAGGTTGTTATGCATAGCAATAACATGGCTTGCTCCTTTCAATAACAGAGACCCATGGGCCGGAAAACCTTACAATTACAGAACTAAATCTCCAGCTGCTTGTGTGTTCATCATCGCCACGCTAAATTCACTCAACCAATCACAAACGCGTGATTACTTCCATCGATTTCCAGTGAACGATTAGGTGAATTGATTTCTTAGCTCTCTCCGATTAAATTGTAAATGAATTACTTACAAACCATTTACAATCCCTGCCGGGGCTACTATACGGGATTGCATTGATGCAATCCTTTTTTTATGTGTTGACGTTAGCCTGTACTATGTTTTTGAAGGATTCGATCTTCAAATTAGTCTTTCTCCAATCCTGTACTAGTTTAAGTCTGTTCTTAAGTCAATACCAATTCGCCTAAGAATTGTATCAACGACGCTTGATAACGGTGCAGTACCGTCAATTATGATTGCGTTTGCAGGAATGCCGACTTTTGTCGCGTGTTGGGTTCGCGCAAAAGATTCTCCTTCGCTTGCCGATCCACCCCACTCGTCTTCAGGTCTGGCGGCAAGACGCCTGTTCAACGTGTGCTGGTCGATCTCAAGAACGAAAATCTCATCGAACAAATCGATGAAGCGGTCGGAATTCCGGGAACCACCACAGAAGAACGCTACCGCATGTTTTTGATCGGCCGCCAAAGCTTTGACCTTCTCAACGTTCCACATCCAACTCCGTAGCTGTACCGTGCCGGTAACGGGCTGTCCGGTTTTTGGATCGCCCCAATAGGCCAACTCATTGTCGCCATGAATGACGTGGTACCCACGCCTCTGCAGTTCGTTGCCAACCGTAGTTTTACCGGCACAGGAAACTCCATCGATTAAATAGTTCTTGACACCCATATCCAGTTTGGAAGCAACACCAGGTAACTGCAATAGCGGTCATCATAACTATATAACTATTTCGATTCGGCGGCATCCTTTATGTCAATGACATTTTGTTTCCAGGCTGATTTACATTGCTCAAAAAATTCCGTTTCATTTGCCCAACCCGTGTGTGTAAAGTGAAGCATATTTTTGTCGTCCTTGCTTTCAATCGTAAATGAAACAGAGGTGCCAATCCATTCGGGATGACCGGCAACGCAATCCCATTTAATCTCTTTATTGGGTACAAGCTTTGAAATTTTCATTTCATGATGATGCTCACCAAAGTAAAATAACAACGTGCCGCCCACTGTTTCTGTACCTTTTATCGTCCAACCGTCTGTTTTAGTCAACCATTTCTGGATCCCTACTTTGGTAGCGATGAGTTCATAAATTTTCTTAGCCGGAGCGTTAATTGTAATCTGATGCGTTATGTCTGCCATGATTTTATTTTAATATGAAGTACTTAATTTGTTATAAGGGTCCGATCGTTAACTACTCGTAACAAAGGAGAACAACGCCCTGATCGAGGCTTTGGGTCTTGGCGAGTTTCATCCCTGATGTTTTCATTCCTTCTTTGAAAAAACGTTTTCCGTACCCCATTATGATCGGGTGAACTAAAAACCGAAACTCGTCAATTAGATTAGCGTTCATCAAAGTTTTCACGAGCGTAGCGCTACCCGGAATTTGAATTTCGCTTCCGCCTTGCAGTTTCAACTTCTTTATTTCGGCTAAAAAATTTTCGTTGATTATTGAAGTATTATTCCAGTCGGTTTTTTGAAGTTTCGAAGAAACGACAAACTTTTTCATACTATTGATCTTGCTTGCAGGGCCATTGTCATCGTTTAATTGAGAAGGCCAATAGGATGCCAGCATTTCATAAGTTGTCCGCCCCATAAGAAGCGCATCTGCCTCTGAAATGGTTTTCCTTATGTATTCGTCTTTTTCAATACTATTAAAAGGGAAAAACCATTGAGGCATTGTGTCGGCATCAAAGACCCCGTCTATTGACACCCATGCAGAAACCACTAATTTTCTCATTGTGAAATTAAATTGTTTGCGTGGCAAAACTAAGATGTTTGAAATTCAAGAAATAGAACAAACCCGACACAACAGGAAATTGTAAGCATTAACTGGAAATCTGCTTATGAAAAAATAAGGCGTGTGGATTTGTTATATGAAAAGGCAGTAGAGAAAGAGCGACTTTTACCATACAAAGGAGGAAATATCAATCCTTCAGTAGTGAAACACTCGCATAAAATTTTGGGAGATCACTTAACTTTCAATCGACAATGATTTTATGATCTGTAAATATGCTTTTGGAGTATGGTTTGTAAATTCTTTAAAAACACGAATAAAATGGCTCTGGTCCGCAAAACCAGATTGATAGGCTATGTCGCCAATTCTAGAAAATGAAATGCGATTTATTTCTTGAAAGGCTGATTGGAATTGGCAGACCCTGCAATACATTTTTGGTGATATTCCCACGTTAGTTTCAAAGATCCGTTGTAACGTTCTTTCAGTAACACCCAATTCGTCTTGAATATTTTTAAGTGAGATTTGCCCCCTGCTTTTACGAATTATTTTCGTTGCAAATTCCGTTTTTCGATCAACCAGAATCGCATTTTCAACTAATTTTTCAATAAAATTAGTTAGCAATGCCAGCCGGGAATGTAGCGCCTGTGTATTTAAAAGTTGTTCCTGTAACCTGTATGTTTTGGCTTGCTTTAAAAAAGCAAGCTCTAAACTTTTGTCTGTTAATTCGTTTGCATCTATGCCAAATAATGAAGTTAAGGCATTGGGGTATAAAAAGTATGCTATTAACGTAAAGTCGTTTGAGATTGACAGCTCGCTGGGGATTATCGTTTGTCCGTAAAGTGTAAGGTGATCAACATTTGTATTTTTAGTTGTCGCTTTTGCAGTATTAAAAACAAGCGTAGGACTACCATTGGCATATAAAGGAAGAATAAAATTATCCTGTTGATTGTAGTTCTCAATAACAAGGATGCCACTCACATATTTTGAAATCGAAACCTGGGGAATAAGTAGTTGTGTCCTCATTATTTGTAGCGCTCCCTAGGGCGTAAATCCTATTGATCCCGCATCATTAAGTTAACCCGCGAATACTTTATGAAAACCAATTTCAAAGAGCTTCAACGACTCTCAATCTGTCGTTGCAATTACATCCATACCAATAAGGGTTCCTTCGGGCCATCGCTGACCTTGAATGGTGGAACGGGCTGGTGCGTTGGTTTTAAAAAATTCCGCATAAACTTCATTCATCTCTTTAAAGTACTTCCAATCAGAGATGAATACTGTAACTTTTACTACCTTATCAAGGTCGCTGTTAGCTTCTTCGAGTACCGCTCTTATGTTTTTTAGTACCTGCCTTGTTTGCTCTTTTATGCCTCCTTCAACTAAAGCTCCCGATGCAGGGTCGGCTATCGTTTGACCAGACACAAAGACAAAACCATTCGCAACGATAGCCTGAGAATAAGGACCAATTGCTTTTGGCGCTTTATCTGTGGCAATTACTTTATTTGTTTGTTTCTGCGGTTTATCGCTCTGGGCCATAGTCTCCGTATTAAGTGATAAAACACAATTTAATAGAAAAAATACCCAGAAAGGAAGAGGTAGGTATTCATTGGCTTCTATTTTTCGTTTTTTATCACTTCAGATACACGACGTGATATAATTTTAGCGGATTGCTGATTAAAAGCGTCGAACGCATAACTTCCGACTCACACCGGTTTTCAATCTTACGATCTTGAGTAAGATAATAAAACCGCGCCGCACGCAAACGGCTTACACTCCACAAGTTTTAAATCTAATTCGTTTTTTAACGGATTGAAAGTTTGTTGTCCATTACCTAATGCGGCAGGGTTTGCAAGTACATAATATTCATCAATCAGATCATGCTGAATCAATGATGACACAAATGAATCGCCACCATATACAATGATGTCCTTCCCATTTTTATTTTTCAATTCTCTTATTGCCTCTGCCAAATCACCGTTTATAATGATTGTATTGTCCCACTTGCTGTCCTTGAGTGTATTTGAGAAAATGGCATTTTGAATTTCCGCGAACCGTCTTCCGAGTTTATGCTCTCCGTCATTAGGATTGTTTGCCACTTCAGTCCAATATGGAATAAAACCTTCCGCGGTTTTTCTGCCGTGTAGAATGCAGTCTACGTTAGCAAGATTGTCAATACTAAAGTCTGACATTCCACTATCCCACTTATTGTCAAGTAAAATATTCATTTGCAATTTTAGCTTTCTCATATAATAAGTTTTTTTTACAAATGTAATCCGGGTGTCTTGTCGCCAGGGTAGGCTATTACGTCAATAAAAGGGTTATATGCGACAAGCCAGAAACTCACCATTCGGGCAATTTTGACGGTTATTCAGGCTTTTTATTTGTCAAAACTCTTTCTGATCTTATAGTCCCAACCACAACCATTTATGCCTAACCAGCCAGGTAGTTCATTCGTGACAAAGGTATTGCTGAGGCAATCGATTGCCTCGTTTCGGTTGGTCATAGGATTATTCACTGTCGCATCCGCCGTAACCAAATTATTGTACGATCTATTCTTGCCGGAATTGCGCGACTTTGATCAAATACGATGGACCATCATCGGTTTTGGGATCGTCCTCTTCGCTTGCACCTTCGTGAGATTCAAAAGAAGGATCATCGTCCCTGTTTTCTCTCTTCTTTTATACCTGGCTACACTGCTTTATGTCATCGTATACGTGGCAGTCAATCAATTTGATCCATACACAATTATTATCCTATTGCTGGTCTATGGTGCCAGCTCCGTTGTTATCAACAGTTTATTCTATTATGGCTTGCAGTGTGTAATCACTGTGGTAGCATTTGGAATAAGCTATTTGAGCCTCGGACTGGAAAATGGAAATGTCATCGGCTTCCTGAATATCCTCATCGCGATGGGAGTATTTGGCATTGTAATGACTGTTCGACTAAAGCTGATCACCGATATTCAAAGTTCACACGCCAGTTTTGAAAAGCTGAATGTCCTCTCTGTTGTTGCAAACAAATCGGGCTCGATCGTTTTTGTCAGCCATTCCATCAAATCCCTTCTTGGATATACGCCAAACGAACTGTTAAGAGAGGGATGGTGGAGTTCAGACCTTCGGGAGGCGTGGATCAGTCGCGACTACATCGTAAACTATCCAAACATTGTTCCCAAGGAGATTGCTTCGATTGAAAGAGTGGCGATCGGCAAGGACGGGGAGAAAGTGTGGCTCAATTGGGAAAATTCGATTCTGCCGAATGGCAACTATATGGGTGTCGCGTTTAATATCACGAAGTATAAGAAGGTTTAATCAAAGAAACGGTTAAACGAATCGGCGATATAAGCAGAACGGATTAGGTGGTGCTTGATGAAGGTTTCATAATTCCCCGATGTCAATAAGAATGTTCGCAATTTCATTGGCTTTCTTATAAGCCTCTCCTGAACCGAGGTTGGAAAGCACAATTATTGCGACACCCTTTTCCGGAAACCGTATCAGTTGAGAGCTAATTCCGAAATCGCCTCCGTCCCATGAAACAGAAGTCCGTCCTTTGAATTTGTCAAAGTATAAGCCAAACGCCTGGTTATCCCTGCTATGATCGAATTTTATTGTTTTATGCATGAGATCGTAGAACTCTTGTCCTCCGAATTTCCTGGTCACAAAATTCTCACTCCATTTAAGTAAGTCATCAATCGTTGTAACCACACCACTTCCCCCATAATGTGGTGATGTCCGTACATGCTGTATCCATTGGCCGTCGTTTTTAATATTTATCCCCAATGAACCATATGCCTGAACATATTCCTGGGTCCTTTTATTATAGGGTGTCACCCTGTTTTTGATAACCTCTGTAATGTCATCATTAATTAGAGTGTTATTCATTCCTAATGGCTCAAAGAGTCGTTTGCGAGAGAAGTCTCTGAATGACTGACCGCTTACTTTCTCTACCACTTTCGTCAGCAGCATAAAGTTCACGTTGCAATAATCCCACTTCTCACCTGGTTTGAATGCAAGAGTATCTCTCGTTAACGATACTTTTATACAATAGTCTATGTCAAAATAGTTGAATGTAATCCAGGAATGTCCATCCGGACGTGGCAGTTTGTGATAGTCAACAATCCCGCTCGTGTTATAAATAAGATGTTTTATTCTTATTGTATCGGGATACTTGTTCAGTTCCGGGACGTACTCTTTTACGGGAGTCTCCAGGCTCAATTTGCCATCGATTATCAACAAAGTAATGCAAGCAGCAGTAAATTGTTTAGAAACAGAAGCTATATCAAAGGACGAATTTGTCGAAATAGGTATCGAGTAATCGAGGTTTGCCGAACCATACCCTTTGGAGTATAAAGTTTCAGTTCCTTTGGATATTCCAATGGCATAACCCGGGGAGTCTTTTTTATCGAAGTCTCTGAATATATCGTCAATTCTCTTCAAGGCTTGCTTTGACAATTCGATTTTACGTTGCCCTGTGCAAGGGGAGAAAATCAATATTCCGATCAGTCCCATTAGCAATCTCATATTCAATAAATGTTATCTGAATGAAGGTGCATAAGTGGCGGAGGTCTGATAAAGTCCACCCATCACTCTTTATCAAAATACAAATTATTTTTGACCGGATCGGGACATCCTTTAAATGAATTCGTGGAGATAACGGAGCCGTTGAATTCTCAACGATTCAGAAATGGGCGGCCTAGTCTTGTTCTGACTTGAACGCTTTCAAATAATCATTATTTCTGCTTTTAGTTTCTACATTCCAGAACTCTTCATACGAGTACCTCTCTTACTTCGTCAATCATACTTCAGATATTTTATTCCGTGGTATGTTTTTGTCGTCGGAATTTCTGTATCGACTGCAACTTTTATCGTACCGTCTTTCTGCAAGGCAAAAATTGCTTTGGGATAACCCTCGCCACCTTCAAATGTGTTATTGCCAATATATTTCAGACTAGCTACAAGCTGTCCGTTTTGTTTCATAAATAGCAGATCATCGTTTTTGCTAAACTCAATAAAGTTACCGCCACCAACATCATAAAGTCCCGCAACCTTATCGTACACCACTTTTTCGAGCGGGATTTCCTTACTCATAATCACATCAAAAACGATTTGGCTTTCGCCAGAATTATTGCTGCTCACCGTAAGGATCCTGTTGACAGCTTGCGGAGCAGAAGCCCATCTATCTGTGTCCACATACTTGCCGCCCTTAAAATAGATCTGCGTTATTAAATCTTGTTGATCGGGTACAGACACTCTCATGTGTATATGAGCTGGTCTCCAGGTCGCATCGTTGTTGGGAACAGCTTTATACGGAACAGGCAGAATAGATTTGAATTCATATGTTCCATCTCTTTTCGTTCTTTGTCCGCCACGGTAATTGTATTCATCGGATGTGTTATCGTACATCTCATTTTCATCGCAATGCCAGATCTCCACCAATGCATTATTAACGGGCGTTTTTCCATCTTCTTTGAAAATTTTTCCTTTTAGAACGATTGGTGTCCCATTTGACCCTGCGAGCCTGAGATCAGCTCTAAGAGGAGCGCCCGGTCTGTAAAACGGGCCAAGTATATCTGTAGTCGTGGTCGTATCGCCTTCAAAGTATTTCCCATTCCAGCTTAACGCCCCAAAAGCACTGATGCTGATCGCTGTCAATGTGGAGGTTTTTATAAAGGTCCTGCGTTGCATGATAGTTAGTTGTGGTAGGTGATGAACAAATGCCCGCCTTTAGACCGAACATTTTCTGAAAACCAAGCTACAACTTTTAAGTTAGAATCATGGCCTGTCATACATGACGTAACCATACGTCTTGTTGCCAACTTTCCTGATCAATCTAGGGAAAAGAACCAACAGCAAATTCCAGGGAAAAAAGAGTGGCAGTTTTTTACCAATCCTATCGGCTTCATCAAGAATGAGAAGATTTTCACTCACCCTCCAGCCCTGTTGACTAAAAAAGCTTAGCGGCTCTTCAACCTTAAATTGTAAAGGAACATTCTTTAATTTCTTTTGTAAAGCTTTAGTTCCCCGGTTTCTTCTTAACCTACCCCTGCTATAATCCTGGATCCAGTAATGAAATGAGGGAATACTGAATAGATCTTCTGAAAGTTTGGCGGCTTGCTGATTCGTTAAGTAACCAATTACGCCCTCCGTAATAATCAGTGCACTCTTTGTTTTATTTCCAAGTTGTTTAAAAAGTTCTCGTCTATCAATATCAAGAGAGAGATCTGAAGAAATTCTTTCAAGGCGGCAGCGCGGATTGTCAGCCTTTAAAATTTCACTTTTGTAATCAATGATGTTTTTGAAATCAACCTCAATCCATATCAGGTCAGCAGGTAAATTCATCCTGTATGGTCGGGTATCGAGTCCTGCACCCAGGTTAATAACGGTATCAATACCCTTAGAAACGGCTATCTCTACAAGGCGGTCGATTGCGCAGGTCCTGACGATCATGGCAAAAGCCATGGACTCAGTGTGAGGAGTAGTGGCGACCATCTCGAAGCCTTTTTCCCCGGCCAGTTTTTCAGCTAAGTGATCATTGATTACGGGGTTCCTGCTTTTGGTCTCGTTTGCTCTGTAAGCTGCAATCCAGAGAGCGGTATCAGAAATATGGTTAATAGAATTTTCCATTTATTTCAGATGGTTATGGCTTTTATCAGAGAATCTAAGAAAAAAAATAGATTCTAAATAAATCGATAGCCGTAACCTTCAAGAAATAATGTTTCTCTTACCTATTTCATCCGGATCTCATTCCAAAAAGTAAACTCTGTTTTTCCGTCAAGGAACGATTCCGATATCTTAAAGAACTCTTTCATGTGAGGCGTCTGCATATGCGGACCCAGGAATATTTCCTTGCTATCCCAATGTTCTATGATCAGCAACTTTCGATTGTCGTCCGGGTCTTCATGCACACGAATGTCCAGGCACGCCTTCTCTTCAAGCATCACTTTCCTTATGATCGTCTGCAGCTCCCCCTTCGCCAAATCTACCTTCCCTTGCTGTATCTTGCAGGTGATCACAACTGTTATTGGTTTTTTGTCGCTCATAAATTTCGATCTGACTATTTTATCAAAGCATAGTGCAATTTGAGTGTGCGCTCATTCAGTTTACTTACCTCAAGCAGGTTTAGTTTAGTTTCACTTTCCACTCCCTTCAGCAATGGCAATCCAACACCGAACATAACCGGCTCCGTCACCAGGCAGATATCATCCACTAAACCGGCATTCACAAAAGCACTGATCGTCATCGTACCACCAATAATGACCGCCCTGGTGTGACCCTTCTGACTTAGCATCTTAACGATCGCGGCCGGGTCGTCTTTAGTAAATACAACCGATGAGTTCTCTGATTTTGCCCCCCTATCCGTTGTGAGCACAACAGTCGTTCCTTTGTTCTTAAGAGGCAGGTAGTCCGGCGCCAGAATATTGTAGGTTGTTTTCCCCATAATAACAGCCCCGAACTCCTCACACATTCTGTAAAGCCCTTCCCCGTATTCGTTCGACAACCAGTCGGGTTCATTTCGTCCGTTAGAAATCAAACCATTCGCAGAAACAGCGATGTAGACGCTTATTTTCATATTTTTATATTTCTTACAAATGTCCTGACGAACACTTTAGCCGGCAATGACTAACAAAATTGTTAGCCAGGATTAAACGCAGCATATGAAAAAAAAGGAGTCTTCAAATTACCTGAATGAGCAGTTCCTGTTCCAGGTCTGCGAGCGCAATTCTGCGATCAGCATTGTGAGCGGCCGATGGAAGTCGCAAATTGTTTTTCATATCTCGCAAGGCAATGACCGGTTTCATCTTTTGCAGCAGAAATTACCCAACATCTCCGAAACCGTTTTGGCGAGAGAGTTGAAGGACTTGGAAAGTCATGCGATCCTCGTGAAGAAAAAAATACCGGGTACAACACCTATCGGTATACAATATGTGTTAACAAACAAAGGCAATGACCTTGTGCCGATCTTAGATCAGTTGTGCCATTGGGGTAAAGAGTACGCAGAAGGAAAGAAGATCTTTGTGAGCAGGTAGGGCTTCTCCACCCGCAGTAACTATGGTAAAACAAATAATCCCGATGCTTGCCTTTCAGGACGCCTCGAAGGCAATCGACTTCTACAAACGCGCCTTTGATGCGCTTGAAACAATCAGGATGGAGGAAAACGGTAAAATTTTACATGCAGAGATACAAATCGGTGAGATCGATATTATGATAGCCGACGAAGCTCCTCAAATAAATGTGTACAGTCCTGCGACCACCGGTACTTGTCCCATAATCCTTCTACTTGTGACCGATGATGTCGAAAGAATATTTGACAAAGCAATTTCAAACGGAGCTACTGTCGACCGCCCCGTTACCACGCAATTAAATGGACAAATTCGAAACGGGAAGATCATCGATCCATTTGGTTATAAATGGATGATCTCGAGCAGACCTAAGGATAAATGATCAATCCCTCAGAAACACCTCAACCCTCCTGTTAACCGACTGGTATTCCTCTGTATCCCGATTCGCCTTTGGTCGCGCCGAACCGACGCCTGTAACCGCTATCCGCTCATCATCCACACCCCGCTTCACAAGCAACCGTCTTATAACTTTCGCGCGCTTTAAAGATAACGTGCGGTTGAGTCGCGAGCTGCCGTCGGCACTTGTGTGTCCGACGATTGCAACATTCACGTGCCGATTTCTTTGCAACACTGAAACTACCGAATCGATCTTTGATGTGTAATCATCTTTCATCTTCGAGGTTGATTTTTCAAAATAAAAGACACCGACCGGCGATTGCGGTATCTTCTGAAGCTCTATCTCGTGGACTGTTTTCAGTGTATCATATCCCTCAACGGCGACGTCGCGTACAAAATAACCTTTCGCTCTCGCCGTAACGTAGACGGTCAGCATGTTTTTAAAAACGGAATGAGTGAGGTACTTATCATACAGGAGAACGATTGGTCGCTGCTTTTGCTCGTCAAGTACATCATATTTCGCATTTACCGATTGTCCCGTGGCACTATCAACAGCAGTTAGCTCTAACATGCGAATCAGGTTTCTCTCGAAAGCATTGATCTCAAAATCGGTTGGCTTGATCTTCTCTTTGGCCTCTTTTATCTCTTTAACTCTCTTATTTCCTGCGTTGCTCAGGAACCCGAGTGTAACTCCCAATGTCAAATCCTTAAATCCATCGGATAATTTACTGGTCGAATGAAAATTCAAATCATTTTGAAGGGATGAAAAATCAACCGGCTTCAAACTCGCGTGATATCTAAGGTTGACGCCCCACACCACTCGTATCGGCGCACCGCCCAGGTATGGCACATAGAAATTATACTGGATAAATGTAGATGCACCGAAGTTGTTCGTCTTGTATCTATTGTTCGGTCCCGACTTATCGGCATACTGTAACCTGTTGAACTCACGATCGATTCCCAGTTGATACTCGATCCGTGGAAGTCCCCTGGAGTTCTCGTTCCTGCTTTTCAGCAAATGAAGCATCAAGCCCGCACCGATATCGTGGTAATCGTAATTGAGTGACCTCCTCCACTCGGGTGCCGGAGTATCGCCAAACCGGTCGATTAACGTAGAGCCTCGCACATACGATAACGTGAATAATACTCTCCCCCTTTTCGTTCCGAAGCCTGTCATAAACGAAAGCGCATTGGTGCCACGGATCTTGAATCCATAGTTACTCGCGCCAGGGGGTTTCGGCCCATTCAAATTATACGTATTGATATATTGCCTGAAGTTAGGAGCATCGAAATGACCCACGATGTTCCAGTTAAGATGGACATATCGCAATCCCACTTGAGAAAATGACATCGCGGGTAACATGAGAAAGATCAGCAGGGTAACTAATCGCATAGACTATGTTCAAAATACCAAAACATCTTTCCGAAACTCACAAAATATTGGGCAAAATTACGCGAGCATCCCATGCGCTATAAAGTTTAATTCCCTTTCTTCCACAGCCTCTTATTCACCACACGATCAATTACCTCCTGGCGGTAACTTCCACCGATATTGATCCGCGATGATTGGATCAGAATGTCGTTGTTTTCAATGGCGTCAATTTTGGCGATCGCGACGATGAAAGATTTATGTACCCGCATAAACTGTTGCGGATCGAGATTTTCCTCCACGCTTTTGAGCGACAACAGCGTGACAAACTTTCCTTTTGTTGTATGTATAGTTACGTAGTTCTGCAGTCCCTGAATAAAAAGAATATCATCGTAATAAATTCGTTCATACCGATATTCGCACTTCACAAAAAAATGGTTCTCCTTTGGATGTTCCTGATCAGACCTGGAACGACTCCGCAGCGCATGGTAATCCCGCGCCTTGCTGACGGCTTTGAAGAAACGGTCGAATGTGATCGGCTTCACAAGGTAATCAAGCACGTCGAGCTGAAAGCTCTCAAGCGCATAGCTGGGATAAGCCGTCGTGATGATCACCATCGGCAAATCGGCAGTCATTTTTAAAAAGTCGATGCCATTCATTACAGGCATTTGAATATCTAAAAACACAAGGTCTACACTCTGCGTCTTCAGAAGGTTGGCTAATTCCAGGGGATTCTTGCCAGTACCTACGGAAGTGAGGAAGTCAACTTCGTTCAAATAGCTCACTATGCACTCCCGTGCGAGCGGCTCGTCATCTATCGTTATACATCGAAGCATCAGGCCATTCTATGTAGTCGCATTTTCATTTGTTGCTGAACGCGGTATTGCGATAAATCGAGTTCCAGCTTGACGTCATAGCGATCTGAATTTTCTTCGATCTGCAACCGGTACTGAGAGGGATAGGTGAGATCAAGCCTTCGTTTTACATTTTGTAAGCCGATCCCTCCAACCTGAACGGCTTCAGCCGACGCACGATAGACAGCTGACACACTGTTGGCAATGGAGAAGTGCAGGCAGTCGTTTACAAGGGACAGGTCCATTGTGATCCAATTGCTGCGATCATCCCTGCGCGACACGTGCTTGAAAGCATTTTCTATAAATGGAATGATCACAAACGGTGCAATGGAAAAATCATCGGCCCGCTGGCTGTCGACGTTCATTTTCAAATCCACATAGTCGTGATCCTGACGCAGACTTTGCAGTTCTATAAAGTTGTCGACGTAGGCCAGCTCATGGCTTAAAGGGATCTGAGGTTCGTTGCATTCGTAAAGCTGGTATCGCAGCAACTCTGAAAATTTTGCCAACGAACGCGAGGCGACCGCAGGGTTTTTATTGATCAAAACAAAAATCGAATTAATTGTATTGAACAGAAAATGCGGATTCATTTGCGACCGCAAAAACTTCAACTCCGTCTCGATCTTTTCACGTTCAAGTTCTTTTTCGCGGTTACGGGTATGCATCCAGTTCTTTGTCAGCTTGATGCTCAGCGCGAGCGTCATCGCGGCTGCTGTGGAAGGCAGCGCTCCGGTTTCGAAGAGGGAAAAAAATCCGGCGCCATACATCTCACTCACCGTCCTGGAAGCCACTGCCGCACCGACGTAATATCCCGTAGTGATAAGGCAGGCAAAAACAACGATCGTAATGATGAATGAAACGACGTAGAGCGTATATCGTCCGCGGGCCAAAAGCCGTGGCAGCAGGAAATAGAGATTGAAATAAACTGCCACCATCTGAAGAACCATGTAAAACAGGAACTTGATCGTTCCGGGCGGTTGTACCAGGCCAGCCAGCACCGCCGCCGGGCTGCCAAGGCGTAACGTCCACCACATGAAATGATACGCAAACCAAAACGGAATGTGATGGAGCTTATAGCGCACTATCCACGAGTACCAGTGTTCCGGCTGGCCTAACGGCGTTGGTTTCGACATCAGATAAAGCTACTTAATTTTTTACCACACAAAATCACCAATCATACATAGCGATATGGCGAAATATTTTCAGGGAGCCATTAGGGTCTCTGCGCCAGATTACAAGGTCCTTTCCTGTATTTACACCGGAAAAATTATCTCCCCTCACGACAGCTATATGATTGCCATATCCGACAACGTACTTTCCGAGATCATCAATCCGATCATTGCGGATGGAAAGCTTCTCAAAAATCGCCGTAGCGGCAGAATGTTCTTTGAAAAACGCATCAAGCGACGCCCGGCCAATCACCGGCGGGTTGCGACTATAGAGAAAACTACCGTCGTCGCTATAGACCATCGACCATACCCTTCCGTCGTGCTGCGAAATAACGTTCTCCATCAGGTTGTTGATAGCAGTAATTTCAAAGGTAATATTGTCCTTGATCAGTACCTGTCCATAAAGAGCTACGTTCTCCGAAGGAATTTCATCGAATCTGAATTCAGATTCCCATGGCAGGGCCTGGTCATAATTCCATGCCTGCGTGATGAGCAGCAGTTTCCCTTTGTCTTTTCTCCATAGGTCAACATATTTTCCCCGAACCGGTATAAGTTGCCGGCCCTTTGGTGAGATGCTGGCCTTGAAATATCCGATCTCTGCGATCTGCTCTCCTAAATCGAGCACTTCCGTTTCATGGCGTTCATAGTTCAGGATATCAAAATGCTTTGCAAAAGCCTGAAGATATAGGCCTGCATTCTTTTTACCCATCACAGTTTTCTGAAACTCGGGCATGAGACGCAGGTCGTCCGCATAGTAAGTCTGCAGGCGTTCAAACTTCTGATCCGACTGGCACGTGATAAAGTCTTTGCGAAATTTATTAAGCTGTTCTTGAAACGTTTCTTGCCCACGCGCCGGCACGTTGCACAACAACAGCACTATGACTATGTATTTCATAATTTCAGATCTTAATTTTCGAATACGAGATGTTTCTGAAAAAAAGGCAACACCCTGGAATAGAATCTTCCATCTTCTCCCCATATTTTGCTCCATGGGTCTCCGGCGTATTCCTCGGCTTCATGATCCACGCCGAGATCGGTCAACTTTAAAGAAAATACTGCGTTAGCTCTCACGTGATCCTGATTGCCATCGAACCTGGCCCAATCGAATGCCAGGCCGCGCAGTGAGCGGAGGTTAGCGGCAGATTCATTCAACGTTTCATCGAGATGGAATCCCGCCTTTGATTTGATGATGTTATCCGGATTCAGTTTTGGCTCTCCGTTAGCGTCGGGCTCGTACATGAAATCGCCATACAGCGGTGGCCGATTTAAGTTTGGAGAAAAAGCCTGACCTACAGCAACGAATATGGCAGCACCCCCGACGTCAGCAAACGACTTGGCAGCAAATACCTTCTTCCAGTCGACGTTCAGCTTCGCCCATGGAGCATATCCGTAGCCCATGGCTACCGGATGCATGGCGTAAGCCACACCAAAAATTTCAGCGTGTGTCATCACCAGCTTAAGAGCGCCGCGACCACCCATGAAATAACCAACTACCGCGCGACTGTCGCGTTGCTTTAGCGTACGAAATTTCTTGTCGATAAACGGGACGAGTTCCTTCACGGTGAAGTCGATCCACCGCCCGCTTACGGGAGAATTCTCATAAAGACTACCAATCGTGGGAGAGCTGTAGTCGGCAGCAACAAAAATAAATTCTTTGTTCCCTTTTTCTACGAAAGACTGCTCGAGCAGCGATACAACCCCTTTGTCAAACACCTGATCAACGGATGTCCACATACTTGGAAAATAGTAAACGACGGGGTATGATTTCGTTGACGCATGATAACCAGGCGGCAGGAAGACCTTAACGTTACGAATTGGGTCCAGGCCAATTTTGTTTTCACGAAGAACTTCGGAGGCCAGTGTCTCCGTTACAAGATTGCCAGGCTTCGGGGTTTGAGCAAACCCAACGGCCTGCTGGAGACAAATAAAAAAAATACCAATCGCTCGCGTCATAGAAGATAAAGTTTCGATGGGAATGTATCTCCTGTGGTGTCGGATCGCCAAACGAAATTGACGAGTCAGGTGCAGGCGAGGATGAACAAGAGCAGGAAATTGACAAGGGATTTACCCATTTCGTCTTCTGTCTACCTGGTTTCGGCGTTCATAGTCTTGCAAACGTCAGCCACCAACAACAGGCGCCAGCATTGTTAATCCCGTCAAAACTTTACGCCCGGAGTAATAAATCTTTAACGGGACTCCGTTCGTAGTCAAATGGATTAGCGGTTTGATATTTATGTGCTAAATAAAGAACATCTTTTTCATTCCATGGTCTGCTGATTACTTGGAAACCCAATGGAAGACCATGTCTGTCTAACCCACATGGAATATTAACAGCCGGTAAGCCATAGTAATTGGCGAAGGCTGTATTTTGAGGAGAGAGTGACTGAGGGTTTTTAACTGCATCTTTTACTTTCGGAACTACCGTTGTCGTTGTCGGAAGGATCAGGATATCAATATCATCAAAGATCTGCCTGGCCGCCGTCTTTCGATCCTCTTCTATATTGTCGATACCTTTATTCTGGTCAACAAATGGCGCCGGAGCGTTGCTCATGGGAAACCCAAAGCCACCTATGGTTTTCAACACTTTTTCAAATGCGGATCTAACTTCGGCATCGGCCCCAAAATTAGTAGCAACGCCAATTCTCAGTATGCGGTCTTCATTGATATCTTCAAAAAGACTTTTTGATTGCAATCGTTCAATTCGTTCCGACAGCACATCAAGCATCAGACCTGTATCCTCGATACTTCGCGTTGTAATGCCCGGATGAGAAAGCATCAATATTGTCTTATCTGTTTTTTCACCGGCAAGAATACCCTCACTGCTGATAAGTCCATATGTTCCTTTGAAACCGACGACACCGCAGCAAGCTGCCGGCAGCCGGCAAGAGCCGATTGCGTCGGTATCCAACGTAGCATAACACATCCCACTTGCGACTGCAGCAGCAGAGCCACTTGATGAGCCACCAGGAATATATTCCGAATTCCATGGGTTAAGCGCCGGTCCGAAATAACTATCAAGTCCCGTTGTTCCCATACCGAGCGCGTGCATGTTCATCTTGCCTATAATGATCCCTCCTGCCGCTTTGATCCTGGTAACACCGACAGCATCCTTCTTCGGAATACGTTCTTTAAAATGTTCAAAGCCAGCTGTTGTTTTAATCCCTTTGGTGTCATAGAAATCCTTGATCCCGACCGGAATACCGTGCAAGGGTCCCCGCCATTTACCATTATTTATTTCTTCTTCTGCGATCATTGCCTGCGCACGGGCTTCATCGGCTAAAACCGTAATGAATGCATTCAGCGTCGGATTGAGCTCTTCGATTCGCTCAAGAGTTGCTTCTACCACCTGCACCGGCGAAATTTTCCGGCTTTGTATAAGTTCACTTACCTCTTTAATGCTTGAAAACCACCTGAGCCTTTCCATAATCTTATCCGATTTTTCCCGCGGATTGGTTTTCAAAAATTGGTCCCTTCCCGGCAGTGATGCGGAATTTTTCTGTCAATGAACAATACAAAACTTAAAGCAATGATATTCTTCAGGCTAAACGACCTTCTGAAGTATACCTTTCATAAAAAGCAATACTCTTGCTGTGGAAATTCTTCCTTATGTCACTCTTGAATAATATTGCTCACGTCCTCTTTCACACGCCGGCGGGCATTCGTTCCCGCTTGACAATCACTTTTGTTGTTTCCATTAGAAAAGCGTCTGCTGCGTTTTCCCAACTATCTTCATAGGTGGTGATCAACTCGAACGGGATGTGGACCTTCTCCATCAATTTCAGAATCTGCTCAGCATCAGTCCTTGCGTTAGCAAATCCGATTTTAAAATTCACACCCTTCGCATACATCTCTACTAATGAAAGCCCGGCTTTTCTGATATGTATTCCGGAACTTGAAATGGTACCAAAATTCCGAACTGATCTCAAAGCTGTTTCCAAACCCCTTGTCGTAGAACTCGTGTCGATTACGAGGTCATACTTGTTTGTTACCTGGTCGTATGACTCATAGACGTGATTTGCTTTTAAACGCGAAGCTATCTCAAGCCTCTCCCGATTATTATCTACGTAATCAATATCGGCAACATTCATCGCTTTGGCCAGCAGCAATGAATATAACCCCACGCTTTTTGCGCGACCGGCAATAATTAAAACTCTTTGATGCGGGTTGGCTTGGACGTCCCGCAAATGACGATAGCCATCCGGAATATTATCCGACAGACTTGCCATGTGGATCGGGTTTATCGTATCCGGAATTTTCAAAAGCATTGCATCGGCAAACGGTACTCTAATAAAATCGGACATTGCGCCACCGAATTGCAGGTGCTTTCCAAAGCCGTACGTCGAAATCGGCATTGTGTTATTGCAAACGCTTGTCAAGCCCCGGCTGCAATTCAGACACTGCCCACAGGAGATCTGAAATGGCACGCTCACTACATCCCCTGCTTCGACATTTTTTACGCCGTCACCGATTTCAGTAACCTCGCCTACACACTCGTGACCAAATGGGAACGGTCCGTTTAGCAGGTTGCCGAACGTTGACTTATATCCCGGATCGATGAGTCCAAATGCTTCGCCGATCTTTAATTTCAATTTCATATTGTTGAATAGAAAAGCGTCGTCCAAATCGCACTTGGCAACAGCAAAGGGTCTGACGATGGCCTGTTTCCCCCCGGTGATTACCGGTCGTGCAACCTCTCTCCATTCAAGTTTTGCCTTTTTAACGAAGTAGAGTTGTTTCATATGATTAATCCCGGGATAAGTTTCTTTAAGATATAAACAATTCTGACGGAACGCCGGGCCTGATGTGTAAAGAATGCATTAAAATAAATTGTTCGATATTGTACCGTGAGGCTATTTTCAAATAAAATGACACGCCTAAAATCACTCCTTCAAATCATCATCCCCGTAATCTTGCTTTCATGCGCGGGAAGCAAATCAACTTCGACCATATATTCCGACAATTACGATCAGGCAACGGATCAAACTTCTGTAATGATCTTTCCTTATGGAGAAGTTAAAGTGCCCGGCAAATGGACAAATACAAAAAGGAACGATGTAAGCGGACAGTACTTCTTTGCCGGTCGGGACTCTACAACGTTGGCGATAGCGTTACAACCCTGGAACAGGTATGAATTTTCATACAACAACGCCGGGGTAACACCGCATAACTTTGTAAGAAAATTTTATGAATGGGATGCTGACTACTTAGCCGAGCACACGAACGGGCAACAAAAAATACTGATCGAGAATAAAGAGAAGAATTATCTGATCTGGAATCTTTCAAATGACCAGGACCTCAACTCATATTATCTATTCGGACTGAAGGGAAAAACTGCCTACAATATAATGGTGATTAGTAAGAAGTGGGATGAAGAGAAGAAGGTAACGTTTCTTGAACACCTCTTCGATAAATGACTTACACGCTTAGGGCTTCGAAAAAACCTCGATAATCAAATCACTTCCCGTCTTAATTTCAACAGTATACTCTAACTTATCATTGGGATGTTGACGCGTGAACACCTTCTGATTATCGATACTTGGAGAGAGGTCGCGCTTGCGTAAATAATCGCTCCATTCCTTCCTGTCATTGTCGGTAAGGGTGTTATCGCGCTGCTTCGCCATCATCCTGATCATAAACGGATCTCTCGAATTGCTCGTCCAGCGTGTCGCTTCCTGCCGAACCACAACTTTATATCTGCCGGCAATCGGTCCCTGGCTCGATGGAACATTAAATCGTCCAAGTTCTCCGGTACCTGTGTTAGTTATATAAACAATTACCGGCGGCGCGTCCTGATCTTCAACGTTTGTCATTACAATCATTCCGCGCAACAGCGGTGCTCCATCAAGCTTTACAACACCTGTCAATGCGAGGCGTGGTTTGTCAATCAGAAAACCGCCGGACTGCAGCCATGTATACATAAGATCCGGCCACCTGCCGAGGACCGGATCTCCAATCGCGAAACCTGTTCCATGAACACCGTTCTGAAAAAAGTGTGCTTCAACAGGCACGTTCGCTTCGATGAGGCTCGAATACAGTTCCGACATGCCTTTCATACTTGCCGCATCTTCAACGGTACCGAACATAAACACAGGTGGCAGTGAAGCTTTAACCTTTGCATCCATCGACACAGGCATTGGGGCCGAACCATAAGACAGGATCAGAAAGTCGGGCTGTGTATTAAAACGATCAAAGGGATCTTTCGAATCTGTTTGCGTGTCTGCAGGATTGAATGCCATGTCGGCTATGAGGTTGGCTCCGGCAGAGAAACCGACAGCTCCAACGCGGTACTGTGAAATATTATACTCAGATGCGTGTGACCGGATATATTGCATGGCACGCCGCCCGTCTTTCAACCAGTGTTCACGTTCGTAGATTGGACGAAGCCTGTAGCGAAGCAAGAATGCAGTGATACCATGTGCCCTCAACCACTGGGCAACCAATACTCCCTCGTGATCGACAGCACGAATTGTGAACCCACCGCCGGGCACTACGAGAACGGCGGCTCCGTTGCGCTTGCCTTGTTCAGGTATAAATGGTGTGATCGCGGGCTTATCTTCATCCGTTACACCACTTGCTCCGGGCGCACCATCTGGCCACAGGAGAATGGGCGAAGGAAGGTGTTGTTGCGCGTAAATATTCTGCGCAAGAACTAAAGCGAGAAAAAAGAGATAGCTGACAAGGAGTTTCGACTGCTGAAACGATCGGATAGTATATGTCTGGCGGAGGATAGCTTGGGCATTCATATGTCACACTACGTTTGACTGATATCTAATAAAATTCCCTAATTTAAATTGGATTAAGAAATCCCCAGGTCATGTATAGGCTCATCAAAGCTGGCGGGCTGTGAGTTTTGGCCCTCGCAAATTTTTTCCAAAAACCCCGACCGTTTTGTAAGGCTCAAACGTCAAAAGCCGAAACAAAACAAAAATGCAAACCCTTAAAGACAAAATCGCGGTCGTATTTGCCGCGTCAGGTGAGATTGCCGGTGCAGTCGCACGATCATTTTCACAACACGGGGCAAAAGTTTACGTCACCGGCCGGAATCTCGATGCCGTAAAAATCTTAGCCGGGGAAATAAAAACCAATGGCGGAAGGGCGGAGGCTGCCAAAGTCGATGCTTTGAACGAAGATCAGATAAATGAATTCCTTGGAAAGATTGTAAAGGAGAACGGCAAACTGGACATCGTGTTCAATGGCATCGGCGCTGATTACAGCGAAATGGGCGGACGGCCACCAACTACGGACGCAACTTTTGAACAATTTATGGCCCCTATAGAAAAGATCTGTGGATCACAATTCCTCACATCGAGGGTGGCCGCAAAGTATATGATGCAAACGCAATGTGAAGGAACGATCCTGCTGCTTACTGCTGCATTGTCGCGATCCAAACTTGCCAATGTTGCCGGCATTACCGCCGCAAGTGCAGCTATCGAGGGATTGACAAGGGTAATGGCCGCCGAATGGGGCGGCAACGGCATCAAAGTGATGTGTCTGTCGCCGGGTGCGATAATGGAAACAAAGAGAATATCGGGATGGATTGATTCTGTCGCCCAGCAATATGGGATACCTAAAGAACAGATAGTAGCTCAATACAAAGCATTTGATATATTAAAAACAAGTCCGACGTTGAAGCACGTTGGTGAAACGGCAGCCTTCCTGGCTTCAGATATCGGCGTAGCATTCAATAGTCATATTGTTGACGTTGACTGCGGCAAGCTGAACATTCTGTAGATTGTAGACTGGTATACATGGTTGTAGTTCTTCCCTTGAGAACTGCAACCATATTCATTTATTAAACCTGATTGATGGAAAAGGAAAAAATTCTTCAGGCAGCTGTTTCGGGAGACATCAATGCATTTCAAACATTGTTTGGCGAATTCCAAAACCAATTGAAATCCTACCTGTACCGCCTGCTCACAGATCGTAACGATGTAGATGATATAACACACGACACCTTCATCAAGGCATTCTCCAGTCTCTCAACATTTAAAGGCGAATCGTCTTTAAAGACCTGGGTATTCCGGATTGGAACAAACCTCGCGTACGATCATCTGAGAAAATTGAAAAGATGGCTGCCGGATGCGCAGGACAGGGCAGCGGACCTGGCAATCAATTCGGAGGAGATCAGGCGCGTCTTCTGGAACGTTCATGATACGTCCAACGCAGGTGCTTATGAAATGAGAGAGCACATCGATTACTGTTTTACCTGCATTTCCAAAACACTGCCAATAGAGAACCAGGTCGCGCTGATACTTAAAGACATCTATGATTTTCAGGTAAAAGAGATTTGCCTCATAATTGATAAGAGCGAAGGCGTCGTAAAACATCTTCTCAACGACGCGAGGAATGTAATGACCGATATTTTCGAACATCGATGTGCACTGATCAATAAAAACGGTGTCTGCCATCAATGCAGTCATATTAATGGAATATTTAATCCCAAGCACGACCAACAGGAAGAGTTGATGAAGCTGGATTTGGTAAAGGCTTCGGCGAAATTCAACAGGGAGCAACTCTTTACTTTACGAACAATGCTGGTGAAGGCTATTGATCCTCTGCACGCAGCAGGTACAGACTTTCACGAGTCTATTATGACCTGCCTGAGAACTGCGATTGGCGAGAAGCCGGATTTCTTCGACGCGGGCACGAATAAAAAGACTTCGAGCAATTAGTCACGCATAACAGGAGCCGAATTATTTGGGCAGGGAAGCAAGGACTGTCTCAAATCTTAAGAGAGTAGAACCCCATCCATTATAGAACCCCATTTTCTCCTGCTGCATTTTATATTCTTCCGTGGGATGAATGACGCTGAAAGTAAAATGTGTCTTGTCTCCGTCACTTTCGAATAACGAGTGAAGCACAACTCCCTCCGTCATGGGACGGAAATCAGCAGTCGTAACTATCTTCTTAAACTTGACGATCTCTGAATACCGTCCTTCCGATACAAATTCGCCCCCGCCAGGCATTGGCATGACATACTTCCAGGTCCCGCCGATCTTAAAGTTGTGTTCGACAATAGTGATGGGCATTCCTTTAGGTCCCCACCATTGGCAGAGATGTTCCGGTTGTGTCCATGCTTCCCATACCAATTCGACGGGTGCATCAAAGGACTTTTTTAATGAAAGAGTCCTTTACGATAGATCATTTTCTGCCATGTTTTTTCCGTTTAGCTTTTAACTTGTATAAGTACTTCTCGAAAGAATCGATCTTTTGAATCCACAGATCCTCATACTTACCGATCCAGTCTGAGACCTGTTTCAGTCGATCGGGTCGGATTTTGCAGATGCGCTCACGACCGGCTTGTTCGATCTCAATGATGCCACACTCATTCAATATTTTAATATGATTTGAAATAGCTGGACGGGTGACGTCGAAATGCTCAGTAATAGCGTTCAGATTGAGAGGTTGTTGAGACAACAAGTCAATAATGTCCCGCCTGATCGGATCGGAAATAGCCTGAAAAACGTCACGTCTGGTCTCCATAATTAGGTAAACACCTGTTTACACGAATATAAATGTAAACAGGTGTTTACGCAAATTTCATGAGGAATATTTAGATTTGATGTGTGACCGCACCCAAAACAACTTCCACGATGCTTCGCGACCTTCTTCGGGTCCTGCTATTCTATATTTTGACAGTCATTATTTTTGCGACAACCTCCGGCCTCACGAAAGGCCTGCCCTATGCCGACTACATATCGTTGTCCGTCTCGTCCATTCTGACATTTTTCCTGATCGTCTTGTTTATCAAATCGGAAAGACTCGCTTTAACAGACGTTGGAATCAGTTTTCGAAGTGATAGCGCCTCAAAATTTCTGAGCGGTTTTGGTGTCGGCATCATCATGGTGGCGATTCAAGCCAGTGTCGCCACGAGCTTTGCTGAAGTGTCGTTTGTGCTTTCCTCCAACATTTCAATACTCAATATAATTGGCTCCTTAGCCTTATACCTTCTTGTTGCATTAAGAGAAGAACTTGTCTTCAGATCATACTCAATCAGAAGCCTGGCAAAGGCGATAAATCCTCTTACTGCATTAGTTATAATCACGATCCTGTTTATCCTTGAGCATGTCATCGCTGGCGTCTCGTGGAAAATGTCGGTCATCGGATCAGGACTCGGGGGAATTCTTTTTGGATTAGCCGCTCTCAAATCCCAAGGAATAGCACTGCCCTTAGGCATCCATTCGTCATGGAATTTCACGCAATGGATGTTGGGCTTCAAGAACGATACGGGCATATGGAGGGAAGTAGTGAAACCAGGAGAAGAGTCTTCGGCTGAAAACGTGGCCTTACTTGGTTTCAGCATCGCAATGTGCCTGGCAATTTTTGGCATCGCGATGTTATACCGGCAACGTTGAATGCTAATCGATGACCCTCGTTTAAGGGAACTCAATCCACCGATGCTTCGTTATCTTATTTCCATAATTTTACAACCGTCGTCTCCCGCTTATGAAGAAAATAGGATTCTTATCATTCGGACATTGGTCCAATAGTCCCGGCTATAAGGCCCGCACAGCAAGTGATACTTTACTTCAATCTATCGACCTGGCAGTTGCGGCCGAGGAGATCGGTTTAGACGGCGCATACTTTCGTGTACACCATTTCGCCGCTCAATTGGCATCACCATTTCCGTTGCTCTCCGCCATCGGCGCCAGGACCAACAAAATAGAGATCGGTACGGGCGTCATCGACATGCGTTACGAAAATCCACTCTATATGGTGGAAGACGCCGGGGCCGCCGATCTCATTTCGCGAGGGCGGTTGCAACTCGGCATCAGCAGAGGTTCGCCCGAGCAGGTGATCGATGGCTGGCGACATTTCGGTTACGAGCCAGCCAAAGGAGAAACCGACGCCGACATGGGCCGTCGCAAGGCACTTCAATTCCTGGAACAGCTGAAAGGAAAAGGATTCGCCGAACCCAATCCATTCCCAATGTTTCCGAATCCTCCCGGCTTGTTGCGCCTCGAACCTCATTCGCAAGGCTTGCGGGAACGTATCTGGTGGGGCGCTGCTTCAAACGCTACTGCAGTATGGGCAGCCGAAAACGGCATGCACCTGCAAAGCTCGACGCTGAAGTTTGACGAGAGCGGAAAGCCTTTCCATATACAACAGGCGGAGCAGATCAGGCTATATAAAGAAGCATGGAAAAAAGCAGGCCACACACGCGAACCAAGAGTATCGGTTAGCCGGTCCATATTCGCAATAGTAAGTGAGCAAGACCGGTATTTCTTCGGCAACGAAACAAACAGGACGGACAAGATCGGTTACATCGAAGCGGACAAGCGCGCCATATTTGGAAGAAGCTATGCCGCAGAACCCGACCAGCTCATAAAAGAATTGGCGAGCGACGAAGCAATCCAGGAAGCTGATACACTTCTCCTGACGATACCAAATACGTTGGGTGTTGAATACAATGTGCACCTGCTGAATTCTATTTTAAAATACGTAGCGCCGCGGTTGGGTTGGCGTTAATAATAGAACAGGAGAACAATAGAACCGCAGAACAGCAGAATAATAGAACAGCAGAACAGGAGAACAATACACACCCAATAACTTCTCCTGTTCTACTGTTGGATATCGATATTCTGCTGTTGATCTCAATGTTCATTCGGTTGCAACGTCAAATTGCATGGATTGAGCCCTCCGGCCTTAAATCTTAATTAAACATATCGGTATGGGGCACCATACTTGCTTGGCATCGCGGTAAATTAATTCCAACTTGCCTGTAAGCATGAAATTTCCCAGAATCAGGATCAGCAAAGGTGTTTTGTACACAGCGGGGGGAATACTGTTGATTTTCATTCTGCTCCTTGTCATCGCTTCGCCCCTCACCAAATACTATCTTGAAAAGTACGATACGACCCTGTTCGGTCGTGAAGCTTCTATCGGGTGGGCCTACACAAATCCTATTACCGGGTATGTTCACTTACACGATGTAAAGATCTATGAGCTGCAGGGCGACAGTGTCTTTATATCCGCCAGGAGCGCCAGCGCGAATTTTTCCATGCGTAAACTACTCTCAAAGCAGGTATGGATGGAATGGCTATCCGTCGATCACCCGTTCGCAAAGATCGTCCAGAAAAAAGATACGTTAAGCTTCGATGACGTTATCAAAAAGTTCGCCTATAAATCCGATACGACAGATAACAAAGCATCCAACGACTGGCACGTTACACTCCTCCACACCGAGATAATCTCGGGCAAGGTTCTCTATTATGAAAAGATCATCCCGATCAACTATTCCATTAAGAACCTGAACGTGATCGGTCCGGGTAAAACGCAGGATGTCGATACCATCTCAGCGAAATTCTCTTTTGAAGATGGTAAAGGGAAAGGCAGGATGAGCGGGAACTTTACGATCAATCAAAAAACACTCGACTATCGCTTTGGAGTCGACGTGCAATCCTTCGATATGGAGATCATCCGCCAATACATCTGGGAACTCATCAACTACGGGATGTTTCACGCAACACTCGATGCAAAGATCAATGCAAAGGGAAACTTCAAGTCGGCAGACAGTATCAGCACCGCCGGTCGTTTGTTCGTTCACAATTTTCATTTGGGCAGAACAAACGAAGATGCGTACATAGCGTTCAAGAAGCTCGCTTTGGTTATTGATGAATTGAATCCCGTCGGTAATAAATTTCATTTTGATTCGATCACGCTTCATTCGCCGTATGTGAAATACGAGATCTTCGACTCATTGGATAACGTTCAGGCATTGTTTGGAAAGGAAGGAAAGAATATCTCCGATATCACCAGGCAACCCGGGAGGTTTAACCTTGTGATCGAGATAGGCAGGTATCTGAAAGAGATCGCGAGCAATTTCTTCACCAGCGACTTTCAGATCGGAACGTTGGCGATATACAATGGCAAAGCAGAGTTTAACGATTATTCCATCGCCGAAAAATTCTCGATAAGCGCCACCAGGATCAAGATCCGGGCCGACTCATTGAATAAACGGAATAAGAGAGTGGGTATTCATTTTACGTCCGACATTAAACCATACGGCAGCGCTAATTTCGTGATGAGCATCAACCCGAGAGACAGCAGTGACTTCGACCTGAAATATAACGTCGAAAAAATTCCCGCCTCCGTTTTCAATCCATACCTGGTGTCAAGAACGTCTTTTCCGTTAGACAGGGGCACGCTGGAAATGAATGGATTCTGGAATGTGAGAAACGGGGTTATTGAAAGCAAAAACCACGTACTGGTTATCGATCCGCGCCTTACGAAACGTGTGAAAAATAAAGACACAAAATGGATCCCCTTGCCGTTGATTATGTCTCTTACGCGCGACCGCGGCAATGTAATGGACTTTGAGATACCGATCACTGGCAATCTCAAGCATCCCAAGTTCCACCTGCGCGATGTGATCGCAGACATTATCAAAAATATTTTCGTTAAACCTGCAACGACCCCATATCGAATGGAGGTAAAAGAACTCGAGGAAGAAATAGAAAATTCCTTGACGATCAGGTGGGATGTTAATCAACGTGAGCTGGAAGAGCATCAACGGAAGTTTGTCAAACACATCTCCGAATTTTTGAAAAGCAATCGGAATGCGTCACTGGTTGTCAAACCCATAGAATATGAAACGCGGGAAAAAGAATATATCCTTTTCTATGAGGCTAAGAAGAAATATTATTTGATTGCTAACAAAAAACAGCTGAAGGATTTCACGCCCGAGGATTCCCTGGAGGTAACAAAGATGTCTGTGAAGGATCAGCAGCTTGTGAAATACATCAGCCGGAACCTGAGTGATACCGTGATGTTCACCATCCAGGAAAAGTGCTATAATTTTGTCGGTCAAGCGGCCGTGAATAAATCGTTCAACAATCTTATTAAAGCACGTAAAGCATCATTCCTTGAAGTTTTTAAAGAAGACGAAACGCAGAGCCAGGTGAAGATCAAAGCCACGGAAACTACAATCCCATACAATGGCTTTTCATATTTCAAATTTGACTATCCAAACGGTGCCGACGAGCGATTGCGTAAAGCTTATAGTAAGATGCAGGATCTCGATAAAGAAAAGCCCAGGAAGAGATACCTGAAAGACAGGCTGAAGGTTCATTCCGCACAATAGTCGTAAATTCGGTGATCTGATCTAACGTTAAACTTATGCTGCAGTTAAAGGCTTTATCTATTTTCATCGTTGCCGGGATAATGGAAATTGGCGGTGGTTACCTGATCTGGATGTGGCTCCGCAAAGGCTACAGTATGGGTTATGGCATATTGGGCGCGGTGATCCTCGCCGGTTGTGCGATCGTCACTACGTTTCAGTCCTCCTCCTTTGGACGGGTGAGCGCGACATATGGCGCCTTCTTTATCGTAATGTCACTCGTGTGGGCTGCCTATTTTGATAATTTTAAACCCGACCGTTACGACATCATCGGATCAGTGATCTGCATCGTCGGAGCGATCATCATTTACTACGCGCCCAGGAGTTAGATCGACTGATCTATTCAAACTCCGGATTATCACCAGCACACCTGCCAATATCAAAGGGACGCTCAACATCTGTCCCATATTTAGCGTCAGGTGCTCCTCGAATGCGGCCTGATCCTCTTTTAAAAATTCGATAAGGAATCGTTGAGCAAAAATTAAGGTCAGTCCCAATCCAAAAATCGCTCCTGTCTTCGCAGAAAATCTCTTTGTCTTCCATGTAAAGTACAACAAGATCGTCACCGCGAAATAAAATATCGCTTCATAAAGTTGTGATGGATGTCTCGGGATCATATCCACCCGCTTGAATACGAACGCCCATGGAAGATCAGACGGCGTTCCGACTATTTCCGAATTAGCCAGGTTACCCAACCTGATGAAACCTCCCAGGGCAGCCCCCGCTATCATCAACCTGTCCAACAACCATAAATAATGCTTTTGAAATTTTCTGCTATAGAGATAAGATGCGAGCAAAGCGCCTGCGATGCCTCCATGACTTGCCAACCCCGCGAGTCCGGTGAATTGAAAATCGGGATCGATCCTGAAAGGAAGGATCTCGACAGGATGACTGAGATAATAGACCGGGTCATAGAACAAAATATGTCCAAGGCGGGCTCCGATAATTCCTCCCAACATCACATAGAACGTCAGGATGTCGACTTCATCACGAGGTATACTTTCCGATTTATAAATATTGCCCATGATCTTGTAGCCAGCGAGGGTTCCCAAAACCCAAAAAATCCCATACCATCGGAGAAACTCAAAATCGGCAAACACGTTCGGGTCGAAGTCCCAGATGATCTGCAACATCATCCGCCCTGGCAAAAAATAACTATAGAAATGAATAACGCGGCATTCAAAAGAACTCTCTGTAACCTGGAATTATAGACGTTCCCGGAGTGTCCGATGATCGACAATATCTCGTTCGACCCGATGTGTTGCATAGAGTTCATGAACTTGATTTGCTTCCAGGCATCATTAAGATTGTCGAGCTGCATGAGATGTATTATTAAATTTCATTTTCAATTTCGAAGTAACGCGGTTAAGGCGGGTAGTAACATTGGTTTGAGACAAACTCAGAATGTCGGCGATCTCTTTGGTTCTGTAGCCTTCGAGATATAAGACCACGATGGCCTTATCAACGTCTTTCAACGATTGGATGATCAGCGAAAGAAGCTCCACATTGTCGTCAGCTTTCGCGGTGGAAATAGAAAATTGAGGAATATCGATCGGCTCAACAGTTACCGATCTCTTGTCTTTCCGGATTTTATTGAGGATCGTATTAAGACTCACGCGATAGATCCATGTGCCGACCTCAGACTCGCCCCGGAATGTGGCGAACGATTTCCAGAGCTGAAGAATAATATCCTGGAAAGCATCCTGCTGATCTTCAACCCCGCGATAGTAAACTCTGCAGAGGCTTTTGATAATGCCCCTGTTGTCATCTACGATCTGAATGAAGTCCTGCTTTCTCAATTCCATTTGTTGGCGCTTCCTTTATCCGGTTAGTACCCGTACCCCGGGGAATTGTCACACAAGGTCGCAAAATGCCCTTATATAGTCGCGATCTGCCCCGCGCGTACCCGATCCGTTGCCGTTACTTTGTATCACCATTTAAGCAAATGAAAAACAAGTAAGACTACCCAAAATAATGTTTTATGAAAAAAGTATTTAAGCCATCCCATCTCGTCAAGTCCGTTTTAGTTATTGCAACTCTTTTAGTTGTCGTGTTCCAGACCAATGGCCAACAGGCTAAACCTTCAGCCAGCGGCTATGCTCCCGTGAACGGCATCAAAATGTATTATGAAGTATACGGAGAAGGTGAACCACTGATCTTATTGCATGGCGCCTTTATGACCATCGGCACAAACTGGGCACAACTTATCCCCGAATTATCCAAGACACGAAAAGTAATCGCTGTCGAGTTACAGGGCCATGGACATACCCCGTACTCGGAGAGAAAATTAGATTATCCAACGCTCGCCAGCGACGTGGAAGGAGTGATGAACTATCTCAAAGTCGACAGTGCGGCTGTTGCCGGTTATAGCTTTGGTGGCTATGTAGCTTACCAGCTAGCGATACAAAGTCCAAAACGTGTCACAAAATTGATCATCATCTCGTCTACCTATAAGACTGCCGGTTGGATGCCCGAAATAACCAATGCATTCAAAGGAATGAAGCCCGAAATGTTTGCAAACAGCCCCATGCAAACAGCATACGACGCAGTGGCGCCCGACAAAACCAAATGGACAAAGTTCCTGGAAAAGATGATCGACTTTAGTCACGTGCCGTTCAACCTGGGCGATGACAATATTGCGAAACTAACTTCCCCGGTATTATTGATAGCGGGTGATAATGATGGACTTGATAAAATCGAGTTGATAAAAACATATCAACTGTTGGGCGGCGCTAAAGTTGGCGACTTCGGCCCAATGCCTGAATCGCAGCTGGCGATTGTTCCTTCGCAAGGCCATGTGAGCCTGATGATGCAGACAAACACATTGCTGGGATACATCGGTAACTTTTTGAAGTAAATTTATCGCTGCAGAAATTATTCAGCAGCCGGGTTGTGATGATCCGGCTGCTGTTATTTTTTAATGCGGACTACACAGCGATCCTATTGATTCTTGTATTCAATATTTCCAATCCTCTCACTCTCTTCTGCCCAAAAAAGATAAATTCCTTTTCCTATAACCAGCTTTTCAGGAACGAAGCCCCAATACCTCGAGTCGAGCGAATTGTGCCTGCTGTCGCCCATCATAAAGAAATAATTGTCTTTGAACTGATAGGTCGTTGTCAACTGTCCATTGATCCGAACGCCCGACGTATCTCTTTCAACATTTCCATTTTCGAAGTCGATATATTTGATGTACAGGTCTATATTATCATTCGTGAGCCGGACCTGATCACCTCTTTTTGGAATATAGAGCGGACCATAAAAATCACTGTTCCAATCAATATTGTCTGATTTAGGATAGATCATAGGGTCGTGATCCCCTTCAACCGCAGCCCATGGTTCAACGCTTTTGAGGAACTTCATATCTTTCAATGACTGCACCTGGCCGGCGAGTAAAAACATTTCATATCGATCTGACCCGATCTCCATATAATCGTCATCGTTCAGTTCAACTTTGTCGAGTACTTTTTTGCTAATCGGACTACCGTCGGTTGTAACAGAGTATCGAAGTCGCAATTGATCTTCGGATAATGGAGAGCCATTTATCCAAACTCCGGCGTTTTTAATCTGGAGGCTATCACCCGGTAAGCCAATGCATCGTTTTACGTACATCGTTTTTGGACTGATAAACATACCATTGCTGCTATCGGGAAACCAGAAGGTGACAATATCGTTTCTTTCGATCGCCTTCGTCTTTTTTACAGCCATAACGTCGCCGGTCTTCAGCCCCGGATCCATGGCGGGCGTTGTAATTCTCGCGAACGTGATTGCAGAGATTGCATCAAGCGGCCTGCCCTGAATTGAAGCGATAAGCACCCAATGGAAGATAGAGATCAGCACATACACATACAATTTATCGAAAGCGACGGGCTCGTATTCTTTATCTTTTTTAACATCATGATATCCGCTGATCACAAGGAACACGCAAAACAAAACGATCAATGAGACTGTCGTCACGAAGAGCGTAAAATCATAGGCAAAAAATCGCACGCTCAACACGACGACAGTGAACGAGATGTAGGTTATGATCGCCTTTGAAATTTTGCGAGCGTAGAAATTTCCGAGGCCTGGAATAAAAAGGTTCAATACCGCGCCGGTCGTTTTGCTTTTTATCATAATTCTCCTAAAATAAAAAATCCTGCCTGAACCTTTCAACACAATAATTTGGACTTTTCAGCAAACCTTGAAAGTCGTCGCCCGCTGCACCTTTGATCCATGGATCATGAAATTAAAAAAACAAAGAGCAATACAGTGCTCGTTACTGGCGGCTCCGGGTTTATTGCAGCTCATTGTATTATAAAATTATTGCATGAGGGTTACAACGTTCGAACTACCATCCGTTCCGCCACTCGCGAACCGGAAGTCCGTGCCATGTTAAAAGAAGGGGGCGTTGACCCAGCGGGCAGGATCACTTTTTTCGTTGCTGATCTTATGTCGGACAACAACTGGAAAGAAGCCATTACAGGTTGTGAATACGTCCTGCACGTGGCCTCACCCACTCCACTTAAAGATTACAGGAACGACGACGAAGTGATCATTCCTGCACGCGAGGGTGTACTCAGAGTGTTACGCATTGGCCGCGATTCAGGAGTTAAACGCATCGTGTTAACTTCTGCGTTCGGCGCAATCGGAATGGGACATAAAGACAGGACCACCCCCTTCACCGAAAAAGATTGGTCGGATCCTGATGCCGGCATCCCTGTATACCAGAGATCGAAGACGCTGTCGGAACGAGCCGCCTGGGACTTCATTCAAAAAGAAGGAAATGGTCTCGAGCTGTCGGTTATCAATCCTGTAGGCGTTTTAGGGCCGGTGTTGGGACCGGACTACTCGCACTCAATTCAACTAACACGACGCATGCTCGACGGCGAAGTGTCCGGATGCCCGAAGATTTCTTCATCGTATGTCGATGTTCGAGATGTCGCCGACCTTCACGTACGTGCCATGACACATCCAAAAGCAAATGGGGAAAGATTTATTGCTGCCTCGGGGGACACCAGCCTCTCGATCCTGGACCTTGCAATCATGATCAGGAAAAAATTCGGACCACTCGCGGCCAAAGTGCCTTCGAAGGAAATTCCGAACTGGCTGATCCGGGTTCTCGGGATCATAAATCCTACGGCGCGATTGCTGGTTCCAATGCTGGGATATTATATGACCGCCAGTGGCGAGAAAGCAAAAGCGATCTTAGGCTGGAATCCGCGTCCCAATGAAGAGGCAATCACCGACACGGCAGAAAGTTTACTGCGCCTTGGTTTGATAAAGAAATAGGATTTAACTTTTTGAAATGAAAGCCGATGTAATGTCGAATTGTTTCGTCAGCCCGTCGTTGTCGACGGAGCAATTTATTCCGGAGCATACTTTCACATATCTCGTGAAGGGCACGATCGTCGCCTACGATGGCATGAAAGAATATGTTCTCAATACTGGTGAAGCAGCCATCAGCCAGAGAAACCGGCTCGCTAAATACACCAAGCAACCGGACAGCGCCGGCTTCAGGAAGATCTATATTCCGCTTGACCAGGAATTCCTGAAGTCCTTCAATAAGGAAGAACAATATCAATCGACCGGACAGAAACCGGCGGGAACATTCGTTCGAATAAACAAGAATTTGCTTGTCGACAGCTTCATCGACTCGTTGACACCATATTTTAATGAATCGGGAGTTCTCGAACCTAAGTTCCTGGACATCAAACGTCACGAATTATTACTTATACTTCTAAAGATCGACCCGAAGCTGGCAGATATCTTCTTCGACTTCGGCGACCCTGAAAAAATCGATCTCGAAGAATTCATGAATCGTAACTTCAGATTCAATGTTACGATCGATCGATTCGCTTACTTAACAGGCCGGAGCCTCTCAGGATTCAAACGTGACTTTGAAAAGACCTTCAATGCAACACCTAGCCACTGGTTAGTCCAAAAGAGATTGGAGGAGGCACATTATTTAATAAGTAAAAAAGGTAAACGCCCGTCGGACATCTACCTTGAACTTGGATTCGAAGATTTGTCGCATTTCTCGTTCGCCTTCAAAAAACTGTTTGGGCAAACTCCCTCAGAAATTATCAAAGGTTGATATTATTTTTCCATCAGTTCCTCCAGCTTCTTCTCAAGATTCTTTCCCCGAAGGTTCTTCGCCACGATCTTTCCATCTTTATCTAATAAGAAACTGCTGGGTATCGCGGAAATATTATACAGTGCCGAACTCGCGCCAGAATATCCACTCAACTCCGAGACACTCTGCCATGTAAATTTATCCTTCTTTATCGCGTTCTTCCATTTATTCTCGTCCGTATCAATCGACACGGTCAGTATTTCGAAGCCCTTATCTTTGAATGAATTATAAAGTCTCACCAACGTCGCGCTTTCCTGCCTGCATGGCCCACACCACGAAGCCCAAAAGTCGACCAAAACATATTTTCCCCGGTAACTCCTGAGCCCGACCATATCTCCCTGCGCACTCTTCAATTGAAAGTCGGGGGCTGTCGCACCAATGGCAACACGCTTCGCCGAATTAACCTTTGCTGCCAACTGCCGTGTGAGTTCAGCTTTCGGGTAATTTTTCTGAAGTGCCGCTGCCATGGCATCCATCAATGCGATGTCGTGATCGGCGTGCCAACGCAAAGTGTGATGAACCGAAGCCAGCGAATTCAAAAAGAAAGGTTGGTTTACCCATTTACCTAGCTCAGCCTTATAATTCTCCGAAGATTTTTCGTGTTGCATATTCCAATACTCGATCCGCTCTTTGTCGCCGCTTTTTTCTGCAACAGCCGATGAATCATAAGTTGGGCGCATATATTTCTCAAATGCCCGCTTCCGATTTGCTTCGTAGTCGATAAGGTACTGGGTATCTGCGGATCGTTTGGCAATTATCGCATCCTTTCGTACGGTGAGCTCGATATTATCGTTTGGCTTGATAAGCATATGGAGTAAGCTCGAGTCGCCGGCGCTCAGACTATAGATCAAAGGTTCACTCGAGGGAACAGAGAAATTGAAAGCTCCGCTCCTGTCCATTTTAATCTCCTTCACCTGCTTGTCCTTTCTTGTTTCATAGTTCATGAGCGTGAGCACAAGCGTTCTGCCAGATAAAGAGGCAGGCAATGTGCCTTTGATTTTCGCCTCCTGGGCGAAAGAAAGATTTACAATGAGAAAAAATAAGAACAGGATCAAAAGACGTTTCATTTCCGAAAATTTTTAAAGCGTCAAAGCTAAAAACATCGCCATGGGCACAGCGTTGTTTAACAAACTTTTAACAGAAATGATTAGTCCGTAGTATCTTTAAGAAAGCATCAATGCATTTCTTATCGCTCTCTCAACGGGCGCATAGTCGCCTGAATTTTCGATCGTCAATTCATTTTTAAGCAGCAGCGGTGGCTGCGCCATAAACTTCGGATTCTTGCCGTTGTGACTCTGCGCCGAATGCACCATGAACGGGTGGCACAAATAAATTGTACCTGCTGCTCCCGTTGCATGAGTTCGTTTCTCCAACGGAAGTTCGTCAACTCTTGATGCGAGCTCCATAAAAGAAAGTCCGGCATCGCCTTCATGAGACAGTACCCTGGCCACATCAATATGCGACTTGTTAAAGATTACTGTGGGAGCGTCGGTCTCCTCCACGTCGGAATACAGTACGAGCATTAACAGAGCGCGTCCCCTGGATTTGATGTTGATCCGCCATTCGAAATAGTTGGTTGGATCATTACCGGGAAAGCTTGCATCCACATGTTTACCTGTATCGACGGGCTGTTTCGTCGCGGGAAATCTCACAGGAAATGTTCCGACGTTCTGACACGGGATCCATTTTCCGGCGCCAACCAACTGATCGAATATTGCGTGAAGTGCGGAAGAATTTACAGAATCGATGAAAGGCTTCTGCGAATACATTCCCAATCGCACAACCGGTTCTGTCCATGTCTGTGGATCTGCCCGATGGAAGGGAATATCATTCCATAGGATATCAACAACCTGACTGGCGATTTCTTTTGAAAAAGCATTCTCAATGCGAACGAAGCCTTCTGTAATGAAATGCTGGATTTGATGATTGGTTAACGTCGATAACATTCGCGAAATTTATCAAAGTTTAAATAACTAAAGCCAACGACCAATGCGCAGCCTGATCATAATTCTATTTACTCTATTCATCTCGGCCTCAATCTTCGCCCAGGATAAACGGGTGATACGTATCGCCAGGATCAAAATAGATTCGGCATACCTGGACAGCTATAAATCGATGGTCAAAGAACAGATCAAAGCTGCTCTGAAAGCAGAGCCTGGCGTCCTGATGCTGTACGCCGTACACGACAAAATAAAACCAACAAACGTTACAGTGTTTGAGATCTATGCCGACTCAACTGCATATAAATCTCATATTCAGACGGCGCACTTCAAAAAATATAAGGCAGGAACGGCCCACATGGTAAGATCCCTGGAGCTGATCGACGTAAATGCTATCGAACTCGGGACAAAATAACCGTTAGCTCAATGCATAATGAGTAATGAGTAATGGATAATGAATGATGTCTACCGTTTTTTTCCGGTAATCGTCACCACGCCGCCTTCCCTTTCCTGTAACACGCTGCGCTTCACGACTGCAGTAACATTATCACCATCAAACCTGCAGGTTATCGTTCGCGTATGTGGACTCTCCGTATATCGGATGATCATCTCCAACGTATTTGCATCGAGCCATGTGTACTCGCCCGCAACCTTAAATGGAGGCAATCCCTTCAGATTATTCGTTGCGAGCATTAGTAAATAAGGACCTGCCAACGTTGTCTCTCCAGCTTCCCACGAGTTCGGTGCAAGCTTAAATGAATAGTGCTCCGCGCCGATATTCATTCCCAGGTTATAAATATTTTCTTTCACATCGAACGTCATAGACTGAAGGTTCAAACTGTTCGAATCGAAAGTGAAAGTCTTACATGATAATGCCTGCGGCTTTACACTCATTGTTTCTTTCTTCACCGGCAACGTCAGTGTTGTAAGCTTTTTAGCGAGCGCATCGTCTGCACTCTTGTTTGGCTTCAAAGTCTCCTTTTGAAATGCCGGCAGCAAAATACTCCAGATGAGGTTCAGTTCGCCTTGCATATCCATCGTTTCAGACGTGATTGCCATTACGGCGTCGTGTTCAGGAATTACGATCGCATACTGGCCAAAGGCACCGTCGCCGCGAAAAGCGTTATGCCTGCAACGCCACATCTGGTATCCATAGCCTTGTTCCCAGTCGCTTGAATCTCTTTTTGCCTGTGAATATTGAGGATGCTGTATGATATGCGCAGTGCTTGCTTCCTCAGCCCATCCTTCCGGAAGGATCTGTTTACCATTCCATTTCCCTTTTTGTAAAAACAATTGAGCAAACTTCGCGATGTCTTCCGTCCTCAGCCTCAATCCCCATCCTCCTGTGCTGATGCCGTTGAGGTCGGTCTCCCAATCGACCCCGGAAATTCCGAGCGGACCGAATAATCTGGGCTGAAGGTATTCTACGACCTTCTGTCCTGTTGCTTTTTGAACGATAGCCGAAAGCATATAAGTGGCCATGCTATTGTATAAGAACCGTGAGCCTGGCTCGTATTTCACCGGCGTTGCCAGGAAAGTTTTTACCCAGTCATTCGTTTGTGTTACCGCAAACGTCGGATCAGGGTCTTGTCCAACCGACATCGTGAGAAGATCTTTAACATCCAGTTCTTTAAGATTTGCCGTAACTGTGTCAGGAAGCTTGTCGGGGAAAAACGATATCACCTTGTCTGTAAGCTTCAGCTTTCCCTCTGCTTTCGCGAAACCCACAGCCGTCGCAGTAAAGCTCTTGCTTAAAGAATATAGAGTATGCCTGAGATCGGGGCGATAAGGATTCCACCATCCTTCTGCAATGACTTTACCATGACGCACCAGCATGAAACTCTGGAATTCATGTTTGCTCCTGGCGATCGAATCCAGGAAAGTGCTGATGGCGGCGGCCGACACACCCTGCTCTTCGGGAGTGCTGCGGGGCAATGAAGTTTTACTTTGTGCCGTTAGTTGCGATACGCAAAGTAAGGCCAGTAAGATTGTGAGGAACTGAATTTTCATACTGACCTAAAATACTACTTCTTCACGCTGCAATCAAACCCGGTCCATAATTTCTGAAGCTCCGTCCACACCTTGTCTTCCACAGGCTTCGGTGAGATCTGCGTAAAAACGAAAGTGTTATTCTCCTTGCCGGGACATGCCTTCACGTGGACAACACAATTGAAGGTGATGGGCTTCTGCTCCATATAGTCGAGCATGGCGATCGTTCCGGAGAAAGTTTTGAGATCATCTTTGGCCGTCGTTGTTTTCTTCATCGACACTTTCACGGGAACCAGCTTTTCCTTCGGGATCTTCCGCGGTTCGATATTCCTTCCCACAAGTCCCGAATAGTAAGCGGTGAGATTTTTCTCAGTGGTCTCCGCAGTGATATCCACTTTTCCATCGAGGTACCAGAGGAAAGCGTACGACCAGTAGTCTTCACTTTTCGGGTTTCCCCAGCCGGGTGCAAACCGGACGTCCTCCACTCCTTTGTATGGGATCGATGGTGCAAACTCGATGGGGATAGGAAAACGTTCGATGCCCCACCCTTCCGGTGCCGGAAGCGTGTAGGTGGGTTGGTATGTGTCGTGATTGAATTCGGCAGGCGTTTGTGCCCGCAAGGTGAATGATACCAGGATGAAGGCGGCGATAATAAATTTCATATCATTTATATTATTTATAAATGTATATAATATAATCGACATTCTTATCGGAGTAATCCCGGGGTCCCGCTTTCTATAATTATAAACACCCCGAGAAGCAGCAGCACCACAGGCATGATAATGTGCCCGAACTTATCTATCTGTTTCGCCACAAGAGGCCGCGCCGACAAATATTTACCCGCCATACACCACAAATACGTCATGAGACCAAAGATCACTATCATCTGAACCTTTTCACCGTACGTCATTGTAGTGAATAAAGGAATATAAACTCCCAGGTTGTCGGCGCCGTTGGCAATTGTAACTCCGGCAATAGATACGATGCCCGTGGCCTTCGCTTCTGCTTCCGGTCCTTCGCCATGTTCTTCATGCTTTAACAATGAAATAAAACCTTTGATCGCCAGGTATATGGGAAACAATCCGAGGAGACCGATATAACGCTGATCTATAAAGTTTCCGACAAAGGATCCGATAAGTGCGATCACAACTAAACTTGTAATACCCAGATATTGGCCAAGTACGATCGTGGACGACGTAAATCGCCGGCTGCCGTAAAACAACATCAGGATAAAGATGTCGTCGATATTTGTCGAGATAAATGCTAAAACCGATGTTATGATCATTTCCATGTCGAAAGCGTAATTTCGTCAATCAGTTCGATTTCCAGGAAATAGGAAAGTCCGGCAATCAATTTGCCTGCTGATTGCATCGATTCTGGGTACTTTTGAGCAATGGAGGAAAAACATAAAAACGACTGCGATCACGATCACCATGATCATAACCATGAACATGGCGGTATTTTCGGAAAAAATACGGAACTCATATTTTCAATAATCTGCGGGGCTCTCCTTTCCACAGGCTTCATAATATCCAGACTGGAGACCGCTGCCTCGTGGCTACCTCTTTCCTTTTATATAGGCGCGTATTTCTTCGGTGGATTCTTTACCACCAAAGAAGCTTTTGAAACAGTCACCCGCGGTGGGTTCGAGATCGACTTCCTCATGCTCGTTGCCGCCATCGGCGCCGCATTTCTGGGCGAGTGGGCAGAGGGAGCTCTGCTTCTCTTCCTGTTTAGCATGGGACATGCTCTTGAGCATTTCGCCATGGGCAAAGCACGAAAATCGATCGCGGCACTTTCCGATCTCGCCCCAAAGACCGCTCTACTCAAAAAAAACGGAATAATCACCGAAATCCGGATCGAGCAGTTAAACATCGAAGACATAATCGTCATTAAACCAAACAGTAAGATATCTGCCGACGGTGTCGTTATCTCGGGAAACAGCAGTGTTAACCAGGCACCCATTACCGGCGAAAGTATCCCTGTTGATAAAAAAACGGGAGACGCCGTTTTCTCAGGAACGATCAACGGGAACAGTACACTTGAAGTCAAGGTGATGAAGAAAACGCAGGACTCAACACTGTCGCGTTTAGTTAAACTGGTGAACGAAGCACAAAAACAGAAATCACCAACGCAACGCTTTACCGATAAGGTTCAAAAATATTATGTTCCCGCCGTTTTAATCCTCGTTGTCTTACTGAACTTCGCATTCCTGGTACTTGATGAAACATTCAGCGAAAGTTTTTATCGCGCCATGTCTGTTTTGGTTGCTGCAAGTCCATGTGCACTCGCGATCTCTACTCCAAGTGCAGTGCTTAGCGGAGTTGCAAGAGCCGCAAAAATGGGAGTATTGATCAAAGGCGGTCGTCCGCTCGAAGATCTCGGTGTTATCACCGCCCTCGCGTTCGATAAGACAGGAACATTGACGGAAGGTAAACCGAAGGTCACAGAAGTTATTTCTTTGAATAATATTTCACAGGATGAGCTCTTAAAGCTCGCGGTCGCCGTTGAAAGTCTCAGTGATCATCCATTGGCCAAAGCTGTTGTTCGCGATGGAATGACGCGATTAAAAAATCAGGATGTTCCACAGGCAAGGGATCTCGAAGCAGTATTAGGCAAAGGCATCAAAGCAACCCTGGAAAATGATAAGATCTATGTCGGGAATCTCGATCTCTTCGAATCACTGGACGAAAGAAAACCATCGAAAGAGATCGCCGAACAAGTAAGAACACTGGAGTCCAATGGCAACACGACAATGCTCATTCGAAAAAATAACGACTATGTCGGCATCATTGCGCTGATGGACACGCCGAGATCCGAAGCAAAAGAAACGCTCCTTCGACTCCGGAACTCCGGCATCAGGCGAATGATCATGCTCACCGGCGATAATCAAAAAGTTGCCGACGCCGTATCGAAAGAGATCGGCCTGACCGATGCATGGGGTGGTCTTCTCCCGGAGGAAAAGGTGAATGCGATCAAAGAGCTTCGGATAAAGGAATCAAAAGTTGCCATGATCGGCGATGGTGTAAACGACGCGCCCGCTATGGCCAACAGCACCGTGGGCATTGCCATGGGCGCTGCCGGCAGCGACGTCGCTCTCGAAACGGCAGACATAGCCCTCATGGGTGACAAGCTCGACATATTGCCGTTCGCTATCGGGCTAAGCCGGAAAGCCAAAAGGATCATCACACAAAATCTTTGGATAAGCCTTGGAATGGTCGCCATTCTCGTCCCTCTTACAACATTCGGTATCGCTACAATCGGACCAGCCGTCCTGATGCACGAAGGCTCGACTTTGATCGTAGTGCTGAATGCACTGAGACTCCTCGCCTACCAGACAACAAAGTAATACGGACGGACAACTTTCGGATCGTTTTCACAAAACGATAGTTTTGTCTTATGAAAAAATTCGCATTGATCCCCGCCCTTATCGTCATAACAACGATCTGTTGTTATTCACAAGAGTCGAAACCAGTTTTAAATTTCAGCACAGCCGACGCGATCGTCAAAGGATGTATCGAATACGCTGAAGCCAACAAGGTGAGAATGGCCATCGCCGTTTACAACGACGGCGGAGTTTTGATCTCCTTTGCAAAAATGGACGGCGTTCCGGCTGCCATCGTCAAAGTAGCGCAATGGAAAGGATTCTCGGCAGCAACATACCAAGCCGCATCCTCAGAGACCGCTTCATGGAATGTTCCCACCGCTCCTGATATCGCGACAGTTCCCGGCGGACTTCCCATTAAAGCAAAGGACGGCTCAGCACTCGGAGGCGTCGGCGTTTCAGGCGCCGCCGCGTCGGTGGATGTACAGTGTGCTACTGCCGGATTGAAGAAAGCAGGGTTGAACTAAACCCACCATTATATAATATTCGGGAATATTATTACAACGTTGTTCTTAAGCCCCCACTTCCTGGACGATCTCGTATTTATTCCCCCATTCTTTCAACGCCGTAAAAACCGGTGACAGGGCTTTGCCTTTGTCGGTGAGAAAGTACTCAACCCGCGGCGGGATCTCCGGGTAAATAACACGGCTGATAATGCCGTCGTGTTCCAGCTCGCGAAGCTGGGTCGTGAGCATCTGCTTGCTGATATCCTTCAGGAGCATATTGAGCTTCCCGAACCTGTTTATATCGTTCGAGATAAGATATAAGATCAGGATCTTCCATTTTCCTCCAATCACACCCATGGTTGCCGTTACCGGGCAGTTCACGAGGTCGCTTGTTTTTACTCTTCCTTGCTTCTCCATAACTTATTGATTATCAACTATAGTCTGATTTTAGTGACTATATCAGAATATTATTCCTACCCGCAAAAGTAAGACTAATTGCGTTAAGACTGCAAAATCCAAATCATGAAAAACTACATTATCACAGGATCGATCGGAAACATCAGCAAATCTATCGTGCAGGGTCTCGTAAAGGCCGGCAAAAACGTGTCTGTTATCACAAGCAAGGCAGATAAAGTCCAGGAGATCGAACAGCTCGGTGCGAAAGCACTGGTTGGGTCGGTCAGCGACAAAGAGTTTGTTAAAAAAGCACTCGCCGGCGCCGACGTCGTTTACACCATGATCCCACCCATCTGGGTCACATCAAACTGGCGTAAATCTCAAAATGAGATCGGCGACGTTTATATCGACGCCATCAAGAGCAACAATATCAAATATGTCGTGAACCTCAGCAGTCTCGGAGCCAACCACAAAAATGGTGTTGGTCCTGTCGGCGCATTGTTTGATTTCGAACAGGGTCTGAATGCAATCCCCGGGTTGAATGTGAAACACCTTCGTCCGGCATTCTTCTATTACAATTTGCTCGCGCAGATCGGATTGATCAAAAATGCCGGTATTATCGGTGCCAACTATGGCGTGGACAAGATTGCGCTGGTCCATCCACGCGATATAGCGGAAGTTGCGTTACAGGAGTTGCTCGATTTGAAATTCACCGGTAATTCTATCCGTCACATCGTAAGTGACGAACGCACAGGCACTGAAGTGGCACAGGTTCTTGGAAAAGCTATTGGAAAAGAAATTCCCTGGGTTGTATTCTCCGACGAAGATCAATTGAATGGACTGCTGCAGGGCGGCGTTCCCCAATCACACGCGCCTGCATTTGTCGAGATGGGCGCTGCGTTCAGAAATGGAAAGATGCAGGAACAGATCTCGATCAACAAGACCGTTGGCAAGACTAAGCTCGAAGACTTCGCGAAGGAGTTTAGCGTTGCATACAATGCTTAGAGTTATTGAGTTGAATAAGAAGCTGGTGACATCGGTTCACCGGTTTCTTATTCAACTTTTCTCAGGTCAAGCGAGTGAAACACGAAGAGCCTTATCGCGTGACTTGAGAAATAACTATTGCCTGCTGCTTCCTGCTGGTAAACATTCATATATCCGAGCTGCGCGTTGAGGTGCGATGTAAACTGGTAGCCAAATCCCACAAACAATCTGTTCTGATCGAATGTATTATACACCACGTTCTTCCCGAAGTTCAGGAACACTTCGTTCGTAAGTGCAACGAACGGGGTCTTTGGGGCGAGCTCTCTTCCCTTCAATGGTATGAAGAACGAAAAATTGTACCGGGCCCTGAAAGTGTACGCATAACCACCAACTTTTACATCGTTGGCGACCTTCTGATTGAATCTCTGTTCCAGTCGCAGCCACTGCAACGTGCTCAGCCTCGAATATTTTTGATTCCACCACACCTGTTGCCATGCACGATGCTCGGTGCGGGTCGTGGATAGTCCCTTGGCCGGAAAGTGTTCAACCAAAGTGTAACCTGCGTTCAGACGAAGATTGTCTTTAATGAAATATGTGACCGCGGGACGAAACAAGAATTGAAATGGCCGGTCCACGAAGTTGTCGGTCATCCGATAGTGAACGTCGACCCACATTCCCCATTTATTGGTGAACCGTGTTTGATTAAAATAGCCCAGCCATGCTTGCTCGCGGTTGTGAATAACTTTCGAAGGCGCCTGTGCGAAGCAGGAGATGCCGATAAGCAGGAATATTTTGAAGAGTAAAATTCTCATGATGCAAGACTAGCGGGGTGGCACCCGATTTTTATTGAATGAATTTTACTTCTTGAACGGACTTTACTGTTTTTTGATACTTTTCCGGTAAGCCGCCGGTGTGCGCCCGGTGTGCGCCTTGAAGATGCGATTGAAATGACTGGGATCCGAAAAGCCCGTGAGATATGCGATCTCCGATAACGAATATTCAGGGTCTTTCATCATCTCGATGGCCTTATCGATCCGGAGCTTCCTGATGTAATCCCCGAAAGACAGGTCGTCGAAATACTTCGAGAATTCCCGGGAAAGATAGGTGGGGTGCACTTTCAGACTTTTGGAAACCTCCTTGAGACTTAGTGCTAGGTTGGTGTCGATCTGATCCTGGATGATCTCCTTGAGTTCCTGTGCCCAACGGGGAACCCGCTTGCTAGACTTTGTTTTAAGGACCTTATGTATCTCGAGAAATAATCCTTCGATCGGATTCTGCGTATGCCTGACGTTTTGCAAATGTTTGGCCCAACTATAGAGACCATCGTAGATCACCATCCCGACCTCGAGCAGTTCACGATCATCTTTTATATTATGAGCGATGCCTGCGGATATTGCCCAAAGTCCCGAAGCCTGTGAAGCGATCTCATGGCGGTCTGTATCGGCGCCCCTGACAATTGCTGCCATCGTATCGAGAGCCGGGTCAGAAAGTTTATGTTTCCTGATGATATAATCAAAAGTGCACTGATCGTCGTAGTGAGTGTATTCAACATTTGGAAGATCGAATGGGATGGCGTCGAACTCCTTTGCCTTCGCGATCACCTGGTCGAATGGAACGTAAATGATCTGTGCGCTCTTATCGACAAACCGCCGGATCAGCCATGGGCATGCTATCCTGTCGATCTTCGGACGTTCGCGGGTGATCCACTTCATTAACTAAATTCTAAACTATAAACTATAAACTCCAGACTCTAAACTATAAACTCTTGGTTTTAACAGGCATCCAAACTTTCATTTTATTCACTCCCCTGTTCGACCAAAGGTAATATGGTATCAGCTTTATTCCATTCTTATCTGCTTTGCCCGTCAGCACTTCAACCGGTTGTCCCAACAATACTTCTCTCTCCGGCTTCATATTGATCCCGGCTGGAACCGTAATGTTCGACAAATTCTTATTGTCTACTTCTTCGGCACAATAAACGATAGGCCCGCGTTCGAAAGCAATTTTGTTCGCGTTGTCGGCAACCTCGCTTTTCGTGATCACTTTGCGAACCGGCATTGGAAATGAAAAATTTACTTCGTCGTTCTTGTCCCATTCCCTGGCAATTGAGATATAACCGTTCGCAACTTCGATGTTTTCCTCCTTACCGTTGATCTTCAAGGTCAGCGTCGATGAGTTCGCATCACCATAACTATAAAGATCGCCCGGCATCACTTCGTTTCGAAGCCATCCCGGAACCCGTATCTGCAATACGAACTTTGTCTTCTTGTCGGGATCAACTTTCAAAGAAACATCACCGTTCCAGGGATATCCTGTCTGCTGGCTGATCTTTATCCCTGTATCTTTAGTCTTCAACTGAGCATCACTTGATATAAAAAGATTCGTGTAAACTGTATCTCCCTTCGTAGCATAGATCAATCCCGCCAACGACGGAAGAAAACGGATCATGTTTGTCGGACAGCAAGAGCAGTCGAACCACGACTGGCGTGTACAGGCTCCGCGGTTGAACATGAATTTTCCATCCGATTCCAATGGATTCGTATAAAAGAATTCCTTTCCGCTGGTCGATATTCCCGAGATCAGCCCGTTGTAGAGTGTTCTTTCCAGGACGTCGTAATATTTTACATCACCGGAAAGGAGAAACATCTTCTGATTCCACCAGACGCTGCCGATGGATGCACACGTCTCGGCATACGCGGTGAGATTGGGAAGCTCATAGTTTTTGCCGAATTGTTCGCCATCATGGATCGCGCCAACACCACCGGTGAGATAAGTCTTCTTATTAACGGTGTTGTCCCAAAGGCGATCGAGTGCCTTTGAATATGCGGGATCACGATAGATCGCAGCAATATCGGTCATTCCGGCATAGAGATATTCGGCACGCACGGCATGTCCAAGCGCTTCCGACTGCTGCGTTACGGGAACGTTGTCCTGGGAATACGCGCCATATAGTTTGTGCGTCGTGCTATCGCCCCTGAGATCGACGAAGTACTTCGAGAGTTTGAGATAATCTTCGTTGCGGGTGATATGATAAAGCTTGATCAACCCGGTTTCGACGATCTCGTGGCCCGGAGGGATCGTGACCTTACCAGGTTTAAAATTAGCGACGAGGAGGTCGGCGTTCTTCAAGGCAATGTCGAGGAAATTTTTCTTGCCTGTTGCCCAATAGTGCGCGGCCGCTGCTTCAAATAAATGACCGCTGTTGTAGAGTTCGTGGCTCATTTGTTCGCCCTCCCATCGCTTGTCGTGCGCTTTCACCCAATCTGCAGGTGGATGAGTTTTGTCGATCGTGAACCAGGTGGTGATGTATCCGTCAGGTTCCTGCCCTACTTTGATGATCGAGATGATCGAATCCATGTACGCATCGAGCTTCGGATTCGGCATGCTGATAAGCGAGTAAGAGGCACCTTCAATGATCTTGTACAGATCGGTATCGTCGAATGGCATTGCACCTCTCACCGTGCCCTTCATTTTGCCACCTGCGATCAGGAAGTTGTCCATGCGACCTTCCTCCGCACATTTCTGAAAAGCGTGTTTGATGGTGGTGTCCTGGATGAGTTTAATCTTCGGGAGCCAGAAGCTGTCGGTGAGGACTACGTTCTTGATGTCGATAGAGGAGATTGGATAGTCTTTGTGCGTTTGAGGCTCCGGCTTCCGACAACTTACGAAGCAGATCGTGAAGGCTGATAATGCCAATAGTCCGAACGATTTCATAAAAAGGGATTTATAAGTGTTAAATATACACATAAAACCCAAGGAATTATCAGATCACCCTGAGCAAGGTCTTCAGTCAATCTCTTTTATCCCGTTTCCTGATGTTGTAAAAAATCAGCCCTACGAAGGCCAATATTCCAATCACCACTTCAAGTATTGTGAGTGGACTGATTACATAATACGTGTCGTAGACCTGTATCTCCATGAAAATGATTTTGATATGAAGAAAAGAAATTTTGCTCACAGATCGGACTGTGGGATGAGATTAATGTAATGAAAAAGAATTTTGCTCACAAAGAATTTGCTCACAGATCACACGGATCACACGGATAAGTACAAAGGGATTGATCTGTGCGATCCGTGGGATCCGTGAGCAAAATTTTCAAACTCACGCAAATTCTCTCCCTAGCCCTTCATCCACACTTTCGAATCTTTAGTATCTTTCTCAACAATACGACACTATGGCGACCGTAAACTGGCAGAAAGAGGTACAGCCTCTCCTTAAAAAATACAAGAACAAGAAATTTCCCCTTAGCTACGGCAATACGTACGAACTGATGATCATGGTGATCCTTGCCGCACAGGATTCTGATGCCCACATTAACAAAGTGGCGCCCGACCTTTTCAAAGCATTTCCGGACATGAAGGCATTATCGAAAGCAACGCCGGAAACGCTCTATCCACTGATCAGTAAAGTCCGCAACTTTGCGAACAAGACGAAGTGGCTGATCAGTCTCGCCAACGAGATCAAAGACGATAAAAATATTCCACTCACGATGGATGAGCTCGTTGAGTTACCCGGCATTGGCAGAAAATCGGCAAACGTGATATTGCGCGAATCAGGAAAGAAGCCTGAAGGTGTGATTGTCGATCTGCACGTGGTTCGTGTAGCACCGCGTCTTGGGATCGCAACAGGAACAGATCCAAAGAAAATCGAAAAGCAGATCATGGAAGCGGTTGATCAGAAAGACTGGGATGTGGGCATGGCTATTTCCTTTCTCGGCCGCGAGATCTGCAGGCCAACAAACCCGAAACATTCCGAATGCGTGATGAACAGTGTTTGCGCTTATTATAAATCTCAAACCAAGGGCTGATGAACCTCATTTTAATTCTTCTTCTCGCATTAGCCACGCCGGCACAAAACAAAGAATACGTTTGTATGCCATGCGGACGTGAGTGTGACCACGACGTCTATGATCATGCCGGCACCTGTGAGCATTGCGGAATGGCCCTCGTGGAGAAATCTACGGTGAAATTCAAAGAGCTGACTTTTGAAGAAGTTTGCGCACGCTTAAAGGCAAATCCTAAAGCCGTGTTGGTCGATGTACGTACTCCGGAAGAATTCAAGGGTACCAGCGAGGTCCCAAGCTTCGGTCATTTCAACAAAGCGATCAACATCAATGTCGAAGAACTTCCAAACAGGCTTAAAGAACTTTCGAAATACAAGAATCAGGAAGTGATCGTGTATTGCAGTCATAGTCATCGCAGTCCGCGCGCGAGTTATACACTAACCACCAATGGATTCACTAACGTGACCAACGTGGAGGGCGGGGTGTCTACAATATCAGAATCTGACAAAGAATGTTTGAAGAGCAAGTTCGTCAGTCACCCGCATTGATACATGGAAGCGATCCTGAAGCATGTGTGTGAAAAGATCGATCTGAATGATGCGGAGAAAAGGATCTTTCTGTCACTTCTCCGGGAGAAAACATTTCCGCGTAAGTCGGTGATACTGTCACCGGGCGAGTCCTGCAAAAATCAGTATTTCGTGATCAAGGGTATTCTCCGGATATTTTATCTCGACAATGAAGGTATTGAGCACAACGCCAAGTTTGCGCCCGAGAACTGGTGGGCATTCGACATCGAGAGTTTCTTTGAATCAACGCCTGCATATTACGGCATCGACTGCCTGGAAGACACAATGGTGCTGATGCTTGCCAACGAGGATCACACAAAGCTTCTTCAGCAAGTCCCCGCTTTCGAACGATTTTACCGGTTAATGTTGCAGCAGTCGTTCATAGCCCTTCAACATCGCATGACGCAGAGTCTTTCGCTTACGGCAGAAGAGCGCTATCTACAGTTTCAGAAAAAATATCCGGGGCTGGAGCCACGTATTCCGCAGAAGCATATTGCATCTTATCTCGGCATTACGCCGGTGTTCCTGAGCATGTTGCGAAAGCAGGAACTTGTAAAGCATTAAACTACTTTAATTTTTCGGGAGCCGGGTGTTCGTTGTTTTGAGATAAAAAACAATGAAACAACTCATTTTAAACACCTCGGGAGATCTTGTCGGGCTCATTCTTCGCGTTACAGCCGGTGCAATTATGCTACCACATGGTCTTCAAAAATCGATCGCCTTTAAAGCTTCCATGAATTACTTCACGGACACTATGAAACTGCCGTGGATAATTGCGTTCGGAGTTATTGTACTGGAAACCGCCGGCGCCTTCGGATTAGTCGTCGGCGCATTCTCAAGGATATGGGCGTTGGGACTGATCTTAGTTATGCTCGGGGCAATTATCACGACGAACGGAAAAAACGGACTGTTCATGAACTGGTACGGAACGCAGGCAGGCGAAGGCTTCGAATATCACCTGTTGTTCATCGGTATCTGTGTCGCAATCATGATTTGCGGAAGCGGGAAATTCTCAATCGACGGACTTATTATACGACATCGCCCGATTTAAAAAGAAGTAGAATGTTTATAGACCGTTGATGAAGGCTATCAATTGAACGGCCAGCAACAGGACCAGGAGCGTGGGTGTTACAAACACAGCGCATATCCTGATATATTTTTTCACAAACCCCGAGGAGTTATCGAGGCCGCTTTCCTTCTCAAATGCTTTCAGCGTCCATACCCGGTTTACAAATAAAATTGTCATCAACCCGGAGAACGGTAACGCAATATTCATGAAGATATCGAACATCAAACTAAAGAACGACTGATTGCCGGTAATCGCTGTGAGCGCAGGACTTTGACCAAATGATAAAGCCATTGGTATTACAATCAATAAACCGATGATTCCAACGATCAGTGAAGCCATCCAGCGTGGTTTTCCGAAGATCTCGACGATCGATCCAACTACCGGCTCAAAGACAGAGATCGTCATTGTTAGTGCAATGAATGAAAGACAGAGAAAGAAGATCGCACCAAATATGTGTGGCAGGTTATTGAAGTATTCGAACATCGTGCTGAAGATCAGCCCGATGCCGGGCGTAAGGCTCAGTCCAAGGGGCAAAACAAACAAACAGCAAACCAGGCCCACGGCCGTGTCACTTTGTACGATGATGTTTGAAAGTGTAACGATCTTTTGGGGACGTTTCATTTCCGAATTGCTTTTCAGATAGCTTCCATACATCAGCATCGATCCGGCGCCCAGCGATAATGAAAAGAATGCCTGTCCAACGGAGCTCGTCAGCATGGAAGTCCAACTCCTGGGCATCTTCAGTGTTTTTGAGAATCCGTCCACGACTGCCGGCCAGCTCGAAAGGTTTCTTAAAGCGAAGAACAAGAGCATTAGTCCGAAGATCGGAACGACGAACTTCGACACTTTACCGATACCATCGCTCACTCCTCTTGATACGATGACCATGTTCAGTGAGATGAGGGCTACGGCGATCAATATCATTTCGCCGGCGTGGTTCTGACCATAATCGCCAAAACTTTGTGGTGCCGAATTAAAGACGAAGCCGATAAAGTACCGGCATGTCCATACAAAGAGGATGACAAAGATCGGGAAGATAACGAAGCAACAGATGATGTTGATGATGCCCACGAAGCGCCATTGCCTGTTACCCAGTTTTTCATAGGAAACGATGGGACTTGATTTCGCGGCGTGGCCTACGGAGATCTCCATCGACATCAGCGGGACACCGATCATCAATGTAAGCATCAGATAAACGAACAGGAACATGATCCCATGCTCTGCCAGTAACGGGGGAAAGGCAATTAAATTTGCCATGCCCACGGCGCTGCCGAGTGATGCAAGGATGAAAACAAATGTGCTTTGAAAATTTCCTCTTTGGGTGTCCTTTGACGTCATATTACTCCGACCGCAGGCTGTCGGCGGGGTTTACTCGCGCCGCCTTAATGGTTTGCGCGCCGACAGTGAGCCATGTGAGCAATATCACCAACATTGCCGAAACAGCAAAATACCACCAGCTGATTTCGATCTTATAGGCAAAACCTTCGAGCCACCAGGAGGTGATCATGAAGCTAAGGGGCAGGCCGATAACGATCGACGCCAGCACCATTCTTGTGAAATCACGCGATATAAGCGATACGATCTGCAGCTCGGTCGATCCCAGGACCTTACGAATACTCATTTCCTTTTTCCGTCGCTCCGCTGTAAATACCGCCAGGCCGAAGAGCCCGAGACATGAAATAATGATCGCAAGACCCGCAGAATATTTCGAGAGCAGACCGGCTCTCTCCTCTCCCGCATATTGAGCCTTGTACTGATCTTCGATGAAATGATAGTTGAACGCGTAGCCCGGATTATAGCTTTTGTAAAATCTTTCTATGGCGGCAGTCGTCTGTTTCTCGAGGCCCGGTTCCATCCTGATCACAATAGTTGTTGCCGCTTCTGGCTGCAACTGAAACTTATATGGCGTAATAAGCTCGTGCATGGATGCAAAATGGAAATCCTTAACAATGCCGATCACCTCGTTTCCATTCACGATTTTCCCGACAGGGTCGGTGATTCCCATTGCCCTGATAGCAGCCTCGTTGAAGATCACTTTATCACGATCGGCAGGAAAATCTCTCGAGAACGATCTGCCTTCTTTGATCGTCATCCCCAATGTCTCGATAAGGTCGTAGTTGATCAGGCCGCTATTCATCACCATCTTTTTGTCGCCCCAGATGAAATCGCCGCCTGTACCACCACCTGGCATTCCACTTGACACATTAACGATACCTCCCAGCATGCTCGAAGCGTTGACAACACCGGGGATGTTTTTTACTTCCTCCAGGAACGTTGAGGCAGTCTCGGCAACCTTACCTTCAGAATCGAATATCATCACGTTTTTGCGATCGAAACCACTGTCGCGCGATTGAATGAACTCAACCTGTCGGTGCAAAACCAAAACGCAAACGATAAATACGACCGACAATGTGAATTGAAAAATGACCAGACCCCTGCGCGCCCAAAGTTCGCCGGCCGACGACGCCAGCTGACCTCTTAATATCTTTGCTGTTTGGAAACCGGAAATGTATATCGCAGGATAAACTCCGGCGAAGATGCCTGTAAATAAGGTCACGCATGTGATGATGACGAGTGAAGCCGTATCGAACGTCAACGAAAGATGCTTCCCGGCAAGCTGGCCAAACTGCGGCAATGTCACCTGAACGATAACGAGGGCAATCAGCAACGACAGCACGCTCATGAGCATCGATTCGCCTAGATATTGAAAGATCAGTGTTCTTCGTTGAGCACCGATCGCCTTTTTTATGCCCACTTCACGGATCCTGCGCGAAGCTTTAGCAGTGAAGAGATTGATAAAGTTTACGCACGCGATCAGGAGGATAAAGCCGGCGATGACCGAGAACAACCTGATGTACTCGATGCGCCCCCCGTTTGAAACACCGTTCTCGAAATGTCCATAGAGATAAAGATCGCCGAATGGTTGGGCGAAGAATCTATGACTGGACGCCTTACCGGTTTTATCTTCAATAATATTCGCGAGGCGATCATTCAACGCAGCAACATCGGCATTCTCTTTTAAGGTAAAATAGGTATGGAATGGCGTAACATTATTCCAATCGCGATTGGCAGCATCGTAGTTGGGATTGATGATCTTTCTGAAGGAGCTCATTGTAAGGACGAGATCAAATCGCTCCGAAGCATTCGACGGAAGATCATCGAAAACAGCGCTCACTTCTACAGATTGTTTGAGAGTAGAAAGCTGCCATTCGATGGTCCTGCCGACCACGTTTTCCGTAGTTCCGAACAACCGATGTGCAAGGGAGCTGGATATCGCTGCGTTGATATCTTCTGAGAGGACCGCAGACGGATCCGCTCCATTCAATCCCAGGGGAAAAACTTTGAAGAAATCTTCCTCGGCAAATTTTGCATCGGTCTTTACGTGCTCCTGGTCGGTATGCAGAGTTAGCGTCAACCCAAAATCTCTTGGTGTCACGGTGGCCGCATATTCAACCTCAGGCATCTCTTCTTTTAATACACTTGCCAAAAAATCGTGCGTATGGCCCGATGTGGTGATATTGCCTTCAATCGTTTCGTTGTCCATTACCTGGTACAACCGGCCGATGTTCGGATAAAACCGGTCCATTCCCAGCTCGTCATTGGCCCATAGATAGATAAGGATCACACAGGCAAGACCTGTCGACAAACCGAAAAGGTTAATGAAGAAGGCATTTTTGAACTGACGGATGTTCCTGAAGAAGAGTAGAAGACTGTGACGGATCATGCGCGGTTTGGTTTAGAAGATCTCCTTGCACAGGATAATGACGGACTGTGGAAAAGGTCACAATCCGGCGTCACATTAATTATTAGTTATTGGTTATTCGCCGCAGGCGAATGTTTGTAGCGGAACACAAAAGGAAAGACAAGTCCGAGCGTCAGTGCATAACCACCGAACGTAAACCATATCGATGGCCAGTCGCGGACGCCGTTTACCGTGAAGATGTTCACAACCCAACCGCTGATGACGGCGCCGAGGAAAGATCCGAATCCATTTGTAAGCATCGTGAACAATCCCTGTGCTCGCGACGTCATACTCTTTTCAGATTCCATGCGGATGAAAAGAGATCCTGAAATATTGAAGAAGTCGAATGCCATTCCATAAATGATCATAGAGAAGACCAGGAACGGAAGTCCGCCGGCGGGATTTCCCACAGCGAACGACGAAAACCGTAGCGCCCAGGCGAACATACTCATCAGCATAACGGTCTTTATGCCAAATCTCTTGACGAAGAATGGTATCGTGAGAATAAATACTGTTTCCGAGATCTGCGATAACGACATCAGCAGGCCGGGGTGAGTAACTGCAAATGAGTCGGGATAGTCGGCAGCAAAATGATGAAGGAAAGCTTCACCAAAGATATTCGTGATCTGCAACGCGGCCCCAAGGAACATCGAGAAGATGAAGAAGATGGCAATCCGCCTGTTCTTGAATAGAACAAAAGCATCCAGGCCGAGAGCAGTAAACCACGAGAACACCTTGTCACTTTTAATGGGAGGACATTCCGGCAGTGAAAAAGAGAAAAGTCCAAGTACGATGCTTGCTGCCGCACTCACATAAAGCATATTGGGACTCAAAGACCAACCTGCAAGGTCGACGGTCCACATCGCCAGGATAAAACCGATGGTTCCCCAAACCCGGATGGGAGGAAACGACTTAACGATATCGAGTCCGTCTTTTTCGAGGATAGTATAGGAAAGAGAATTACTCAGTGCGAGTGTGGGCATGAAGGCAAGTGCATTCATGAACATCGCCCAGTACATTGTATCGTAGTCAGTGGCCGTGGATGCCCAGATGAGAGCAGCCGCAGCAAGCAGGTGACAGATACCAAAAAGCTTTTCGACGTTGATCCATCGATCGGCTACGATACCAAGTAGCGCGGGCATAAACAGCGCGGCTATACCTTGTGTGCCGTAGATGAAACCGGTCTCCGCGCCGGAGAATTTAAGAACGACGATCAGGTACCCCCCTAAAGAAATAAGCCATGAGCCCCACGAGAAAAACTCGAGGAAGCTCACGGCTGTAAGGCGTAACCTGGTATTCATAAACCAGCGCTAGCCAATATTATAAAAGCTCTTTCAAAAGCGGAGCGAGGATCAGACCGACAAGACATGTGAGCTTGATCACAATGTTCATTGAAGGACCAGATGTGTCTTTGAACGGATCACCAACTGTATCACCAACAACAGCTGCCTTGTGCGGTTCAGATTTCTTGTAATAGATCTGTCCGTTGATCTCAACACCTTTTTCGAACGACTTCTTGGCGTTATCCCATGCACCACCTGCGTTGTTCTGGAAGATAGCGAATAATACACCGGTTACGGTAACACCTGCCATGTAAGCACCAAGGGCTTCGGCGCCCATGAGAAGACCGACAGCAACGGGGGTGATCACCACGATCACGCCTGGTAACATCATTTCGCGGAGAGCTGCTTTCGTAGAGATCTCGACGCACTTACCGTACTCGGGCTTACCGGTACCTTCCATGATGCCCGGAATTTCGCGGAACTGGCGGCGAACTTCGTCAACCATATACATCGCAGCCTTACCTACCGAGTTCATAGCAAGCGCAGAGAACAGCACCGGGATCATCGAACCGATGAACAATGCTGCAAGAACTTTCGCTTCGAAGATGTTGATACCATTGATACCCGTGAATGTTACGTATGCTGCAAACAACGCGAGGGCTGTAAGAGCTGCGGAAGCGATTGCAAAGCCTTTACCGATTGCGGCAGTAGTGTTGCCTACCGAATCGAGGATATCTGTTTTCTCACGAACGTGTGGTTCGAGGTGACTCATTTCAGCTACACCACCGGCGTTATCGGCAATAGGACCGAATGCGTCGATCGCCAATTGCATTGCTGTATTGGCCATCATCGCAGAAGCCGCAATACCTACACCATAGAAACCTGCGAGTGTATAAGCACCCCAAATAGCGAATGCAAACATGATAACAGGAAGAGCTGTTGAAAGCATACCTGTTCCGAGACCAGCGATGATGTTTGTAGCCGCACCGGATGCAGACTTACGCACGATATCGAGAACTGGCTTTTTGCCGAGACCTGTGAAATATTCAGTGATGTAAGAGATAGCGGTACCAACGATCATACCGATCACCACAGAGTAGAAAACATTCATGCTCGTGGTTGTCTCTGTCGTGAAAGCGCCGCTCTTGAACACGTTCATTGAGATCGCATCAGGAAGCATGATATCGATGAGAAAATAAGAAGCGATCAGCGACAAGATGATCGACGCCCAGTTACCACGGTTCAATGCACCCTGTACTGCATTTACATCCAGGTTTGCACTCTCTTTCACATTAACGACATAAGTGCTGACGATCGATGCAACCAGACCTACCGTTGCAATAGCAAGCGGAAGGAGGATCGGACCGATACCGTTGAATGGCATATTTGAGATGTCACCACCACCGGCGATGAAATCGCGAATGAGGTAGTTACCGAGGATCATAGACGACAATGTTGTTGCCACGTAAGAACCGAACAGGTCGGCGCCCATACCAGCAACGTCGCCCACGTTATCACCAACGTTATCCGCAATGGTAGCGGGGTTACGTGGATCGTCTTCAGGGATACCTGCTTCAACTTTACCCACGAGATCGGCGCCCACGTCGGCCGCCTTTGTATAGATACCTCCACCAACGCGTGCGAACAACGCGATACTTTCTGCACCCACGGAGAAACCTGCAAGCACTTCGAGAACGCGTGTCATTGTTTCATAGCCGCCGTTTGCGAATGTGCCGTCCATGAAGTAGTTGAAGAAAAATATGAAGAGCATTCCCAGTCCGAGGATCGCGAGGCTGGCCACGCCGAGGCCCATTACGGCACCACCGGTGAACGATACATTCAATGCTTTTCTCAAAGATGTGCTTGCAGCCTGCGCTGTACGAACGTTTGCTTTAGTTGCGATACGCATACCGAAGAAACCTGCGAGCGCGCTGAATACACATCCAAACACAAATGCAACAACGATGAGAATGTGTGAAGTCTCGACGTTCTGAGACATCCATGCCAGGAATGCACCGGCTAGAAGAGTATAAACAGCTAAGATGACATATTGTGCTTTAAGGAATGCCATTGCACCATCGGCGATGTGGGCTGCGATCTCTTGCATTTTTTCGGTCCCTGCATCCTGCTTTGAAACCCAGGCCGCTTTTGCTGCCATCACGATAAGTCCCAGTATGCCTATGGCCGGCACCAGGTAAATAGAATTGTTCATTGGATTTTAACTCTTATTTATTCGTTTGATTTTGCTTTCTAAGTCTGCTGTTCCTTTGTCCGTACAGGAAATAGATCACGAGGCCGATCACCATCCAGACAATCAGTCGCACCCAGTTCTCCCAACCAAGACTGATCATCATGGTTAAGTTGAAGAGTACACCAAGTGTTCCTACTACAGGTAGCCACGGCACACGGAAACCTCTTTTCGCATCCGGTTCTTTCTTTCTCATGATGAACACGGCGATGCAGATCACAACGAAAGCGAACAGCGTTCCGATGTTAACAAGCTTCGCAATGGTTGTCAACGGAAGAAGACCAGCCACAACAGCAATCGCGATACCAGTGATGAGCGTGCCATTGAATGGAGTTTGAAATCTTGGATGAAGCTTTCCGAAAATCCTGTGCGGAAGCAATCCGTCTTTAGACATCGAAAAGAACAATCGTGTTTGAGCCAGGATGTTTACCAGCAGCACGGAGGTAAGACCTGCTACCGCGGCAATAGCAATAAAGAACGCCGCGTATGTCATGTTATTCGAGATAAATGCTACTGCTACCGGGGCCGTAATATCGAGCTCGGTGTACTTCACCATACCCGTGAGCACGAGCGACACCAGCACATAAAGCGCTGTACAGATCGCGAGTGAAGCGATGATACCGAATGGAACGTCTTTCTTGGGATTCACAGCCTCGCTGGCCTGTGTACTTACCGCATCAAAACCGATATAAGCGTAGAAAACATAACCCGCTGCCGTTATGATCCCCTGCCATCCGTAAGCCACGTCACCTTTATCGTTCAATCCACGCATCGGAATAAACGGCTCCCAGTTGGCTGTATCCACGAAGAATGCTCCGCAGATGATCACGAACAGGACCACACCAACTTTCAATGCCACCATCGCAAAGTTTGTGTTCGCCGCCTCTTTGATTCCCCTCAGGAGGATGAACATGATCGTTAAGCTGGCAAGTATCGCCGGAAGGTTGATCGCGATGCCAAAGCCACCGATCGTAGGAAGGTCTATTGAAGAATATTTCAGCGCAAGCTCATTGAGAGTACCGTTTCTTGTTGCCTCCGCAATAAGGTTGTGTGCGCTCTCGGGGTCGCTCGTAAGCCACAGGGGCAGGTGTATTCCAAACATCGCCAGCAGCTTCATAAAATAACCCGACCACCCAACAGCGACGGTCGACGACGACATCGAATACTCTATAATAAGATCCCACCCGATTATCCAGGCGAAAAGCTCGCCCATCGTGGCATATGAATAACTATACGCAGATCCGGCTACGGGAAGCAATGATGCGAATTCGGCATAGCAAAGAGCCGCGCATGCGCAGCCCATCCCCGCAATCAGGAAAGAGATCGTTAGGGCCGGTCCGGCATACTCTCTCGCCGCCAATCCCGTCATTACGAAAATACCCGCACCTACCACACAGCCGATACCGATCGCGGTAAGCGACCATTTAGTAAGAACACGCCTCAACCCTACGTTGCCAGCCTCGCTCTCAAATTGTGAAAGCGATTTTGTTGCCTTCCACTGTGACGGGTTAAAAAGGGACATGGGGAAATCGGGGGCTATTTTAGGTTTTTAACAGTGGGCAAAGGCATTAAAAAAACGAGGTCTTATTGCTCGTTTGGGGGGCAAAACTAAGCATTTTTTAATCAACAAAAAGGACGCTGGACGCGGAGGACACGCAGAGTGGGCAAAGGATATGCGGAGAAACCGCCTATTCCTGGCGTATCCTCCGCTTCCTCTGTATATCCTTTGTGTCCAGCTTGCTGGCTCACCTTTTGCATACCCCCAAAAATGGACTTATCAAAACCAGCGCGAACGGTCTTCTACTGCGACGACGACGACGAGGACCTGTTCCTGTTCACAGAAGTCGTAAACGAGATCAATCCCCAATACAACTGTATTACCTGTCCCGACAGCGAAGGGGCACTCACCATGCTATCGACGGGAGATCTGAAACCGGACATCATTTTCCTGGATATCAATATGCCGCGAATGAGCGGTATTGAATTGCTCGCGTGGCTACGCCGGCAGCACTCCTATGAGAACATCCCTATAATAATGTACAGCACGGCCATTAACGACCGGGAGGTAAACTATTGCAGGGAACTTGGTGCAGTGCGGGTACTGCCAAAGCTCTACAATCCAAAAGACTCCGTGCTCCAGATAAGGGAGACCATTAACGAATACCTGAGCAAACCCTCTTTTACTTCCTAGAGACCTTCCCCGTTATACACACACCGTTGTTGTGTGTAACTCTATATACATAGAGGCCGGGCGAAGCTGCCAACGATATCTTTTTAGAATAATGACCAGCTTCGGATTGTGTCTCCTCTGTAGTCGATAAATTCCTGCCAACAATATCGAAGACTTCAATTTTCGTTGTGCCTGCAGACGGTATCTCGTATTCGAACATCAACTCGCTATCGAATGGATTGGGAAAAGCACGAACGGTGATGTTCGAAACTTCGGGTTCAGCAATACCGGTTACGGGTGAAAGGAATGTCTTATCCAGATATGCGAGCCTGTCTTCTATCCATGTCTTCATCCAGTCTACTTCGGCGCCGTATGTGGTCAGGTTATATTGATAGTTGGGCCAAACGTACTGACCAAGTACCGGCCACTTCTGGAAGTTGCGTTGTTGTGGTCCATCATCCATCACAGTCTTAACGGAATCGATGTAGCCGAGAATCGACGCGTTGGAGAAACGATCAGTTCTTAACGCAGACCATTTAGTTGTTAATGCCGCTCTGAAATCTTTATCTCCCCAGAGCTTCTGCCACCAGAAAGGGATTAGCCAACCATCAGTGGGACAAATGTAATTGAAGCTGATTACGAGTCCTTCTGGATCGCCGTTGGTGCAATAGTTCACGTTGCCGAATCCGAGGTTGAAATCCCAGATAGGTCCCATGAATAATTTGCCGCCGTCGGAGTCCTTTCTTTTATACATGAAAGTGCTTAGTCGATAAGCGTCGGGATTCTTGGTGATCTCGTTGGCAATAAAGAAATCGACAAACGAATTCATGTCGGCATACTTTGTCCATCCATTGACCGGATCATTGTAGTTGGCACCTGCAAGAACATTCTCGAACTCGTTAACATATCCTTTTATATATGCTTGTTGCTCGGCGGTGATGTCTTCGCCTTTCGGATACTCATATTGAAAATAGGTGTTCTGGTCGCCGGAGCGATTTTCAGGCGGATGTGAGGAAAACCAGCCGCCTTCGTCGCCGCCTGTTGTTTTATCGATCTTCAGGATATAGCCGCCTGTAACGTCGTCGCCGGTGTTTTCATCTTCTTCCAGCTTATTGATAACCACGCGATCTTTTCCCCTTTTGATTTTTTCGAGGAGAACATAAACACCCATATACTCGTCGTTGATGACCACTTCGCAGAACCTTGTTCGTGAGGCATAGTCGCCCATGGCGCGGCCCAGTCGATAAGAAAGCGCGTCGCGCATCAATGTTTTGTCATTGTATGGAGCAAAGAGGATCCAGTCGGACTCTTTAGGCAAGCCGAGAAGCGCTGCGTCCACGTCGTCTACACCGTTGTCGTCCCTTAGCTCGAAGCTATATTGCTTTTTGGGAAACATCTGCGATGAGGAGCCACGGATCTCGATGGCAGCTTTACCATCGTAAACATTGTGCGCATCGGTTGTGTTATTTACCAGGCCGTCGCCATTGTGTATGATGGCCATGTCGACAACGATCTTCGGCTCATCCACGATCTCGCCACCGTTTGTGTTGATGATGACGATTGGAAGTTTAGATGAAGTGAAGTTAATGTTCTGGCTATTTGCCGCAATGGACGAGCATATTAGGGCAATGCTGATTGATATGGCTTTCATAGAACCTAAGTTCAGAAATTCTGTGCTATTTTTTACACGATACATGTCCTGTATCGTGAGGATTTTCTTCAATACTAATCATGCATGTTTGCATTACAATAGGCGTAATCGATGTCATAAAAGTGGTCCGCGAATTGACTAACGGAAGGAAAATACTTTCATATGGCTATCGCGGTTTCTGTTTGTCTTGCACTGTTAGTTTGCTTCGCGCTTTATCCCGAAGCATTCAAAAAAACAGATCTTACACCGGTCATCTTCCTGTTAGGTTTGGTGCTATTCGGTGTGTTATGCTATTCGGGCGGGGTTTCCGTGATGAAACCTATTACAAAAGGTCCGGTGAATATGGCAACGATCGGGGCGAGTATGCTTTTCCTGGCGGCGGCCAGCGGCACCGACACATTTAAAGTACTTCGCAATATGCCTCCTTCTGCTTACAGGGCCCTGGCGCCCGTGGTGATCTGCATTGGAGTGCTGTTGTTGCTTGGGCTGACTGTTATTCTATAAGGACCTTATACTTTTCTGGCTTTTTTAACAACTTTCCTGGGCTTCGAGGTTTTCTTCGAAGCCTTTGCTTTTGGATTAAAGTCCAGGCACAGTTTCAGCCAGTACTCAAAATCCCTTTTCGACTTGAAACCGTCGGGGCTCACATAACAATAGCCCTTCAGATCTTTGCCATTCATGATCATCGGGATGAAGCCTGTACGTTCTTCGATGGTATCACGCAAGGCAGGGTCGATGCGGCACATCAGGTTTTCGCCACTAACGTTCACACACATCTTGCCGTTAACCATAAAGGCAACGCCGCTGAACATTACTTTCTCTTTGACTTTAATTCCTGGGATTGCCGAGAGGTATTCGCGCACGCGGTCGGCGAGTTTTGTATCGTAGGCCATGAATAAAAATAGCGAATCGGCCCGGAATTGTACACAGGCCGAATAGTTATGTTATCCCGCTACGGTCCTGCGATCCAAACGATTTATTTTAACATTCTTCCAGATACCAGTGCTGCGCGTTTCCTTATGAAAGAGAAGATCGCCACGATTCTTGAAACGTTTATTCATATTATCGTTGATCACCCAAAGTCCGTCTATTGAAGCGTCGCCTGCCTGCAGCAATACCGTATCACCGTAGTTGAATGCACCGTTCCATCTCTTCAACATATCTCTCGAGAGTGCCATCCAGCGTATCTCGTTGCGGCGAAGCTTTTCAAGATCGATGCGTTTATTGTTTGCCGTAACGAGCGGGTCGGCATCGCATTGACCAACTTCAGGATTATAGATCGTAAGTGTTTCAAGGACGTAGGAAGTCACGGGAACTTCGAACGGGATCAATGGCTTTGGGTTGGATGGTGCAGGCGATGAAAGTCCCATTGCAGTGGGAATCATCATCAGTAGAAATACAAAAGCACCTAATTTCATTTTCTCCGTTTGACGATGAGTCAGGAGAAAATTGTGCCGCCGGGCCTGGCATGGCTCCCGCCATTTTTAAACGATGATGTTAACACGCGTTAATGCGGAATGTGTGCACAGTTGTGGAATTTTTGGAACAACAATGAAAGACCGCTTTCCTTGAGGAAACCGCTTTAGCCAAGCAACTTCCACCTCGTTTGCGTTGTATGGATACACAGATAAAAAAATCATGAAACAACGTAAGATCGACAAGATAACTTCCAATCCCGCGCACCCTGGATTCCTTGGCGAGGGACATACAGCCACCGCAGTAATCGATGGAAACGACTTCGAAACAACAGATCCGTTCATCATATTAATGGATGATCGTTTGAATTTACCCGGCGGTCCTCCGGTAGGCGGCGCACATCCACACGCAGGTTTTGAGACAGTAACATTCGTTTTGCAGGGCGACGGCAATGAATGGAAGACCGGAACCCTCGAGCTGATGACTGCCGGGAAAGGCATCGTTCACACAGAAGAGATCACTCAAAAAACAAGCGTAAGAATATTACAGTTGTGGCTTGCCCTCCCTCCTGCTCATCGATGGGCTGAACCGTTCTTTCAAAGACTTCTCGTCGAGAATGTACCAACAATTAAGAATAGCAATTCAGAGATCCGTGTATACAGCGGAAGCAGCAACGGGCTTACTTCTCCTTTGAAAAACTACACACCATTCACGTTGGTGGATTTCAAACTCGAAAAGAATTCAGAAGTCGCACAAGAGATCCCCGCTTCGTACAATGGTTTTATCTATGTGGTCGACGGCGATGTTTGGGTATCGGGAAAGAAAGTGGAAAAAGAACACGCTGCCTGGCTCGACAGGTCGAATGAAGAAGGCGATAGCAAAATCGTATTTCATACCGAAGACCAGCCGGCGCGATTTGTATTGTATGCTGCGGAACCGCACCACGCACCGATAGTCAGTCATGGACCTTTTATCGGCGACAATGACGACGACATTCGCAGGTTGTATCGCGAGTACAGGGCTGGGCAGATGCCCCACGTGAACGATCTGCCTGAAGAGAAAAGAGTGGTGTTTGGCTTGCATCCGGGGCAAGCGTCAGCGGTCTCATGACAGAGCGACAAACGGAAAAAATGCCGAACTTTATTTTATGATGATCGATATCGTTAAAGAAAGTTTGTGGCAACAGTTCGGGGCCAGCATCGAGATGTTGAAGAATGCAATTGTGATGTGGCCGGATCATTTGTGGGAATCGAAGCCGAAGGCGTTCAGGATGGCATTCCACACTTTATTCTTCCTGGAATATTATCTGACCAACCCTCCGGAAAGTTTCCAGTCATTCCTTCCAGTCAGCCCCGAAGGTAATGATGACGTTGGTCCTTCGAGGATCTATACCAAAAAAGAAATTTTAGATTATCTTGAGGTCTGTCGTTCAAAGTGCAGGCAGCAGATCGATAATTTCGATGAGAATAATATCGGTATGCGGTGGGTTCAGAAAAAGTGGGATCGGAATTTCAACTACTATGAACTCATGATGTACAATATGCGTCACGTGCAACATCATGCGGCGCAGTTGAATACAATGCTTCGCAACGAGATCGACAACGCACCCGATTGGGTGTCGAGAGTGAGTAACCCCGAACTATGAATAAGATTGTTTTTCTGTTGATTGCCGTTTTCGCGTTTAGTTGTTCACCAAAGCCGGACGCATGGCAATTGAAATTACCGGCACACTTTAACACGAAATTTACAGGCGACCTCGCAGCGCAGCTTCCCGATTCCGTTCTCGGCAAGGGCGAAACGCGCGCATTCCTGTTCGAAGAAAATGGCGTGAAAGTCTACATGAATATTCCCTTACCTGTCGACGACTATTATCCATTTCTCTCGACGGTAGACAAAGATGGTAAGACCATCGACAGCCTGATTCCTTTCGAAAACCCGGAAGAACGCAATGAGGATTCTTCCGAAGATATCACCATCCTGCCCGATAAAACGATCGTAGCTATTGATAGTCTCTATTCCATCAACGTGGACGTAAATGATGAGGGTGAAATTACCCAGGAGACGAAAATGCTATCTGTCATGCAAAAGAAATTCAGGATCTCTGCTACCGGCGAATTCGAGATGTTCGAGGAGAAGAGCGCGTTCTAGATTCGCCTACGTCGTTCCCCATTTCGCCGACGGGCCGTCGTGCCTTGCCTAACAAGGCTGTCGCGACGGCCCTTATTTCCGTTGTTTTGATCATAAATCGAAGCAAATGGAAAATCTTACCAACGCATACCTGTTCCGCGCCGAAGCCTGGTTGTTGATAACAACGCTGATCTATTTCATCATGAATGGGGCCGGTATTTTTGAAACGGCTGTGATCATCCCGAAGTGGTCGAAAAATCCGCCTTATTCGTTCCAGCTTTTCCAGGGGGAATATGGCATCGATTTGAAAATATTCTGGATCGTGGCGCACTCGATCCACGAAATAACTTTCATTGTAGCAATAATTTTCTGCTGGAATATTCCGGGGGTCCGGGAGATGATGCTCCTGTTGTTCGGTATTCACTTCGGTGTGCGAGTGTGGACGCTGACTTATTTCGCTCCGAACATTATAGAGTTTCAGAAAATCGCGAATGGGACTAAAGAAGTTACGGCCAATATTGCTGCAAGAGCAAAGAAGTGGAGGAACCTGAATTATATAAGAACCGGTGCTTTTCTCGCTGTGTCGGGAGGTGTATTGGGAGTGTTGATCCGGCTTGTAGTAGCTTAAGCGTTACCGTTCCTTTGAAACAGAAGAAAAACTGACCCAATAGATATTCCCCGTCCCATTCAGCGGACTGTTCGCGATCTCTTTTATTTTATTGACTGTTGCCTTAGTCCCGTTAAATGAGACAGGAAGCTCATGACGCTCGCTGGTGAAGAAAAATGATTTACCGTCGGGCGACACAAAAGGACAATAGTCCAACTGTTTTGAATTGAGCTCCACCAGGTTTTTTGCCCGCGTCCATTTACCGCTTGCGTCTTTCGTTGCCATATAAAGATCACCACCGCCGGAGTCGTCTTTCCGGCCATATGATGTAAACAGGATAAAACGTTCTTCAGGATCAACGAATGCGTTGAACTCGTAGAATTTCGAATTCACCATAGTATCGAGCGCGACAGGCTTTTGATATTGATTGTCTTTGAATTCAGATAAATAAATATCCTCGCGGCCGGGACCACCTTTGTAGGCTGCAGTAAAATAGATGTTGCCGTTGCGTGCTACCGAAGGATAAAACTCGTCGGCTTCGGTGTTGACTGTCGGTCCAAGATTTTCAGCCTTCGTCCAGCCCGTAGGTGTTCTTGAAACCTTCCATACATCGAAATCTTTTGGCTGACTGCCCGACAACGGGCGGTTCGACGAAAAGAAAAGCGTCTTTCCATCGGCACTGAAAACCGGTTCGAGGTCTGAATATTCCCCGGCAAAAGGCGCCACCGCCGGAGCCGACCATTCACCTTTTGGATTTTTCCTTATGTAGACTATAGTCTGGAAGGTGGATCTCGGTGTCGAGATCGTGTAGAAGATCTCATTCCCGTCGGGAGAGATCGCGAAGTCGCGTTCATTGATTGCCGTCGAGACCGAGCCCTCGCCAAACATTGCCAGGGTTGCCGGCGGGTTGTTCAAAGCAGGGAGTTTTAATTGTGCCGACGACAATAGTGGTGCCGCAATAAGGATGGTGAAAATGAATCGGGTCATACTCAAAACAACGTAATGAGCGTCAAAACGAAAGCACAGATCAACATGAATCTGTAATACGTCAACGAACGACGGATTTTCGTCAACCAAACAATTTAAAATTCACCTTACTTTGAGGAATGACCAGGGCTCAACGGCACATTCTTTTTTGGCTGGCATATGTTCTTTTTAAGACATACCTCAACGTGTCGGACAATCCAGCTGTTCCACCCGGCGAATACCTGCAAATCATACTCGGTCAGCTCACATTTTTGATTATCAAAGTACCTCTTGTCTACTTCTGTTTTTATGCCATCGACAGGTATCTTGAAATGCGATGGAGTTTAGGATTAACGATATTGATCTTAATGAGTACGATCGTCGCCGGAAGTGTGGGCATCAGCTTATGCAATCATCTTATCGTACTGCCCTTCATCGTGCACATGCAATCGGCGATATCGGTTTTTGCGGTAGCCAGTTTATTGTACCACTCGTTCACCCTCATGTTTGTTGCGGGCGTCGCCGTTTCGATAAGATTGTTCCGAAGACAGCAGCAATCACGGATGCGTGAGATAGAATTACAGAAAGAGAAGACTGAAGCAGAGCTGAAGTATCTTAAGGGACAGATCAATCCTCATTTTCTCTTTAATACTTTGAACAATATCTATTCTCTCGCTCTTAAAGGTTCGGACCAGGTTTCGGAATCTATTCTCAGGCTGTCGAAGATGATGCGATTCGTTTTATATGAAGCGGGGAATTCGCATATCATGATAAAAGAAGAGCTCGCCCTGATCCAGGACTACATAAAGCTGGAGAGACTACGCTACACAAACAGGTTGGAGATCACATACCTGGAGGATATAGACGATCCGGCGCAGGACATCGCCCCGTTATTGTTAATTCATTTTGTAGAAAATGCATTCAAACATGGCGTCAGTGAAACCCGTTTGGAATCTTTCGTACATATCGAGATCAGGCTGATCAGGAAAATTTTGACTGTTATTGTTTCAAATTCAAAGAGCGAAACTGCTAAGATCAACGGGGTTTCAATCGGGATGGATAATATTACCAAACAGCTGAACATCCTGTATCCAAATCACAAATTACAGATCCTTGAAGATGATCATAAGTATACCGTGAATCTTCAAATATCATTTGAATAGTTATGATCAAATGTCTGATTGTTGAGGATGAGCCGCTTGCTACCGATGTACTGGTGGAGTACGTAAAACGTGTTTCGTTCCTGGAATTGAGAGGGACGTGCCCTGACGCGATCGCAGCTTTAGAAGTGATGCAACGCGAAACAATCGATCTTATTTTTCTCGATATTCATTTACCGGGCCTGAAGGGCCTGGATTTTATAAGGACATTAAAAGAGCCGCCTTCCATTATACTGACAACGGCATATCATCAGTACGCGCTGGAAGGGTATGAGCTGAGCGTGATCGACTATCTTTTGAAGCCGATAGAATTTAAGAGATTCCTGGAGGCGGTGAATAAAGTGAAACGCAGTGAAGTTCAGCAAAGAACTCCCGGACGGAATACGATTTCAATTCAGTCGGATAAGAAGACAGTGATTATCCCGGTTGAAGATATTGTCTTTATTGAAGCGCAGAAAGAGTATATCAGGATCCAGACTACCGGCAGCTCGTATGTAACGAAGTATGCGCTTACGAAGATGGAAGAGGACCTTGATCCATCGATGTTCATGCGGGTCCACAGGTCATTCATCGTGTCGATTCCCAGGATCACCGCATTCAGTGGTCACGACGTAGAGCTTAACGGCAAGTCGGTACCGATCGGTGGCAACTACAGGGACGAGGTTTCAAACAAGCTCAGGTCCATATTTAAATAAGCCGGCGACGAAAGCGATGACCTTCTACCTCACACTAACCCTGCCTGTCACAACTCCTCCATCACTCTTCACGCTGTATATATAAACGCCCGCACTGACTCTCCGTCCAAACTTGTCATATCCATCCCAGCTCGCTTCGTGTCTTCCTTCTCCGAAGCTTCCCGTTGCCAACACATTCACCTCGCGACCCATCGCATCATATATCGCCACATGCACCATCTTTTCTCCCTGCGATACCACAAACGGGATCGTAGTTGTTACGTCAAATGGATTGGGATATGCCCTGAGCTGCTCTCCACTTTCGCTGGTAATTTGACTTCCCTGCGCGGGACCCGGCTCGTACGTGAACGTCGACGGATCATAGCGATACACGTCGAAATAATAAGTGACATTCGGCACCAGTCCATTCACCGTAAAGGCCGATCCGTCGCCAATATTCACAACGATCGTACTGCTTCCGACAGTCGCGCCAACGTGATACTCCCTTCCGTTCACGGGGACATCGTTGGGTGACGGATATCCAAACGCCCTCATTAAGGCAATGTAGTTTCCCGGCTCTGCCGCATCGAGTGTTATCGTCATGCTATCGTCATCTACGTCAGAAAACGTGAGATTGCTTCCTATTGCGGATTCTCCAGTCGTCGATTGGTGACCCTCTAATGGATCGGTTGTCAAATAATCATTTCCATTTTCGGTAGTCCTGTATGAGAACACATCGAAGTAATAGGCCGTTGAGGGCATGAGGCCGCTTGCCACAAAAGTTGTATCGGTGCCAACCAGGACAACGATAGAACTGCTTCCAATTACCTGTCCAACATGATACGTGGTTCCATCCTGTGGCACATCTTCGGGTGCAGAAGGTCCGTATGATTTCATCAGCACGATGTATCCGCTTGCAAAACTTCCCGAACGATTAAACGTGCCGCGCATCCCTTCCGACGTAACCTGCGAGAATACGAGGTTGGTCGGTTGTGAAACGTTTGATCCGCAAGGTCCTTCCGCTACTATCTGTTGAGGTGTAGGATTTCTCTCATTTCCACTTATTGTTACGTTGATTGGCGGAATGCATTGTTGCGCTCCACAACGGGTTTCTTCTGCATGGAACAAAGTGTACAGGCCACAAAAGGATCCAAGCTCCGTGTTATTAGTAATATTCAATGTCGTATTCTGTGAAGACGATAACCGCATAAGACTAGCAAGGCCGTTAAGATTCTGAAGGACAGGATTGTTCGCGATCTGGAAAGAAGTCGACAACCCGCCAGAGATCAACTCAAGTGATGACAGTCCGTCAACATCCCGGAGCGTTGCATTGCCGTTGATCAAAATTCTGCCGGCGAGGGCTCCCTGGACTGTGGTCAGATTCAGTGAATCGATCTTTGTCAACGACGCGTTCGAAACGAGTTCGAAGTATCCCAGGCGACCTTTGCTGATCGCTTTAATCGCAGAGATACCTGAGATGTCTGTCAATGCGCTATTTCCCGCTATCCTGATTCCAGTGTTATAAGACTCACCTAAAGGCGCATCGAGAGTTTTTAACGACGAAAGGCCGTCGAGATCCACCAATGCTGTATTTCCTTCTATTGTCATCGTGCCGGGTATCGAGTCCAGACCTTGCAAGCCATTCAACGACGTGAGCTCATCATTATATGAAACGACCAGGCTCATACCCGACGCATTAAATTGCCCGATGTGATTCACATTCGACAAACCCTGAAGACTTGTGAGATCGTCATTATATTGGATCGAAATAAAATTCTGCACACGGCTCACGCGCGCGAAGCCGTTGAGGGATGTTAGTGCATCGTTGTGACTGATCGCCAGTGAACCATTGATGCGACCCACGTTCGAGAAACCATTAATATCAGTCAACGCGGGATTGTTTGATATTCCGACACTGTTCAATTTGCTGATTCCGGAAAAACCGTCAAGATTCTGCAATGAAGCGTTACTGCTGATCGACAGATCGTCGATATCCCTAAGGTTCGACAAACCGTTCACATCACTCAACATCGTATTATCATTCAGATAAAATGTTCCCGTGATAGTCGTCAGGGACGAAAGGCCATCAAGGTTCGGAAGGAGATTATTCATTTCGATCGTCAAGCCGGTTCGAAAACAAGTTGACCCGATCGAAGTAATGTTCGACAGGCCATCGATATCAGTCAATACGGGATTGAATGTTATCATAAGCGCTCCAACATTCTTGAGAACATAGAGGCTATCGAGATTAGTGATATCGTCGCCCTGGATGGTAAGAGCACATAAAGTGCTGCAGAATTGTGAAGGAAAATTATCGACCTCAGCCTGCGAACTCAGTGTTACCTGGGTATCGTTACAGGGCGATTGGGCGAAGGCAAGAACCGGGACAAGAAATATTATACACAAGTAATTTTTTTTCATAGGCTCACATATATCAACGAGCCTAATTTATTGTGATCAACAATCGATTTCAGTGACGAAGATCACCGATTCTAAAAAAGTTTAAGCTGATCGTTAGGAGGCTTCGATTTGCCAAAGACTGTTCGTCCTTCGTACTTGTACGAATCCCTTCGCTCCTTCTCGATCACTTTGTCGAAAGCCTTTTCATCAGGTTCAAAAGATTTCTCGAGTAAAGAAGCAGCGATGGATAAATTCTTTATGGCTTCCGACTTATCCTTGTCGCCAAGTTTCGACTTCTCCACAGAAGTCTGTAAAAGATTGATCGTCTCATCGTAAGTCTTGAGTGGCACCGGGAACGGATGACCGTCTTTACCGCCATGGGCGAATGAGAACCTTGCAGGATCAGTGAACCGCGATGGCGCTCCATGGATCACCTCGCTAACAAGGGCAAGGGATTGAATGGTCCGCGGACCGACTCCTTCCATCAGCAGGAAATTTTCGAAGTTGCTGTGTTGCTTTTCATGTGCCAACGCAAGAATGCTTCCCAGCCGTTTCAGGTTAACGTTCTCGCGCCGTACATCGTGGTGTTTGGGCATCACGATCTTACGGATCTCAGGAAGCATATACCTCGGCTCTTCCAGGGTGATCTTCAAAATAGAATCTTTCGCGTGGGCGGATTGCTTGTCCGTAAGGTTCAAGATCTCCCCCTGGTTTTGACCATATATGAAGGTATGCGGCTCTTCAAGATAAGATTTGAATTGTGATGAATTCCAATGATAGCGTCGGGCCATCCCGGATGCGTCGTTCATTCCCTGCTGCACAACGGCCCATTCGTCCTTGTTGGTTGCTATGAAAGTATGAAGGTAGATCTGGAACCCATCGTGAATGGCCGTGTTGTCGACCTTAGCAGTAAGCCTGCTGGACCGGATCAGTGAATCGCCATCGAGACCTGTCCTTTCACCAAGTGCAGCTAACTCCGAGGGTGTTTGTCGCGAGTGTTTTCCCTTACCTCCGCAGAAATAAATTCCATACTCGTTAAACTTCGGATTCATGGCTTTCTTCAAAGCACCCATCACCGAAGTTGTAATGCCCGATGAATGCCAATCCATGCCAAGCATACATCCAAAAGCCTGGAACCACAAAGGATCGCTTAACCGGGTTAATGCTTCCGACTGTCCATACTCCAGTATAATGCTTTCAACGATAGCGCCACCGAGCTTGCTCATTCGTTGAGCAAGCCACGGTGGCACCTGTCCATAATGCAATGGAAGATCGGCGTGACGTACGTTATTGAAATGAAGTTTGGGCACCCTGATCTTAAACGCACTTAAGATAAAAAAAGATCGTTTACAGCGATCCTTCGTGCTCCTGACCTTCTTCCAGGTTGTTTTTATCGTCGCCGCCTAAGCTATAAATATTATTTTCCTCGTCTTCGGTTCCTGTTTCTTCCTGCTCATCGTCCAGTTCGGAACCGGGAACATCGAGATCTTCGCCGGTAAAGTCCACAGGGCGATTCCTGTGTTTCAATTGTTCGTCGTCGCCGCCGTCCAGGCTTAGGTCTTTTGGACCAAGAGCCTCCATATCTTCTTCGGTGAGATCAAACTTACTCTTTGGTTGGTCCTCCTGCTCATCCAACGATAAGTCCACACCCTGATCTGAGTTGGGCTTCGGGGTCTTTATCTCCTGGTTGTGCTTTACCTGTGTTAGAACCTCGTCGTCAAGATTCTCGTCGACACGTTTTGCCTGCCGGGTGATGTCTTCATCGGCGGCATACCTGGGATAACCGGGGAATTCTTTGTTTGAATTATCGGAATTCTTTTTCGACGATGAAGGTTTCTTTGTCTTTATGCTTTTGTTCCTGGTAGCCATATCAATCGTTGGTTTAATTGTTCGATTATGGTGGCAAAATCCGTACCTTCAACATATTGAAAGATCCGAGACCATCTAACGAAGATTTCGCCTTATCAAAGATTAATCCCGAGTCGCTTTACGCCCGGATGTTGGGCGAAGTGCGCGACTACTCCATTATTTTCCTCGATCCGAAGGGCTACATCACTACATGGAATAAGGGTGCCGAAGCCATTAAAGGATACAAGGCTTCAGAAATTATCGGAAAGCGGTTCGATATCTTCTACCCCGAGGCCGACGTCGCCAGCGGATTACCCGATCACCTCTTAAAACTTGCAGTACTTCAAGGGTCTGTTGTTCACGAAGGATGGCGTATCACAAAGAGTGGAAAGAAATTCTGGGGAAGTGTAGTGATCACTGCCATTCACGATGACGACCAGCTGATCGGCTTTTCGAAGGTTACGCGCGATCTGACCGAGAGAAAGAAAGCTGAAGACAACCTCCGCAAATACGCCGAAGATCTCGAGGTAAGAAATGAACAGCTTCGCCAGAGCGAAGAACGCTATCACAAAATGGTGTCGGAAGTTCAGGACTATGCGATCATCTTACTGGATCCCGACGGCAACGTTGAAGACTGGAACTCTGGCGCCGAATACATTAAAGGATACTCGGCTGATGAGATCATCGGTAAAAATTTCAGAGTATTCTACACGGAAGCCGACAGAGAACAAAAGCTTCCGGAGATGCTGATCGACCTCGCTGCGCGCAGGGGACGGTCGCAACACGAGGGATGGCGGGTTCGAAAAGACGGAACAAGATTCTGGGGAAGCGTTACCATCACCGCTCTTCACGGCGCCGATGATAACATCATCGGTTTTTCTAAAGTTACACGCGACCTGACGGAAAAGAAGATAACGGAAGACAAACTGAAAGCCAAGAATCTCGAACTGGAAGAGATCAACAAAGAGCTCAACGCAATGAACAAGGAGCTTTCCTCCTTTGCATACATTTCCAGCCACGACTTGCAGGAACCACTTCGTAAGATCCAGACATTCTCGACCCGTATCCTTGAAACGGATCAAAACAATTTGTCGGAACGAGGTCTTACTTATTTCAATCGCATCATCAGCGCGGCCAACCGCATGCGACTATTGATCGATGACCTCCTTTCTTATTCGAGAACCAGCTCTACGGAAAAAAAATACGAGTCCACAGATCTCAACAAGATCCTGGCCGATGTTCTGACCGAACTCGAATCGAGCATCGAAGAAAAGAAAGCTGTCATTGAGTCGGGTCCACTTCCGACGATGAAAGTGATACCATTCCAGTTTCACCAGTTGCTTTTCAATCTCGTGATCAATTCTTTGAAATTTTCAAAGGCAAACACGATACCTTATATCTTGATCAGGGCCAGTACGGTATCGTCGGACAAAGTTCCGGGACTACAAAAAAAGGTCGCGGATACCTACCACCATATTACTGTCGCCGACAACGGTATTGGATTTAGTCCTGAGTACAACGAGAAGATCTTTGAAGTCTTTCAACGACTTCATGGCCGCGATGAATACCCGGGTACCGGTATTGGACTGGCGATCTGCAAAAAGATCGTTGACAATCATCTCGGCTCTATAAGAGCTGAAGGCAGGCCGGATGACGGCGCTACCTTCAATATCTATATTCCCACTTCGTTATAATTCCACCAGGTATCCCGCCAGTGAAAGTATCATAAAGGTTCTGGTGATACTTGTCTTCGGACTAAAGTATATTGCCACCACCATAATTGCAGATACCGCGATATTCAGTGCAAGGTTGTCAGCAAACGAATGCATCCATCCCATCTTAACGAGCGCGAGCATAAAGAACATGACCGGAACAATGCACACTAAATAGGAAGACATGCTCTTCGAAGGTTCCAGTCTAAACGCAAGAAATGCCCCGACAAAACCGAATAAGGTCACGTCGAGCAATCTTATATTGTAGTTAACGAGCCCACCGAGCATCGGGATTGCCAAACATACACACGATGCGAGAACAGCCATTAACGTTACTGCATTATTTTTTGAAGTGTCTTTTTCCATGGCCGCCCACGTGAGCGCAATCATCTGCAATCCGGCAGCAAAAATAATGATCACGTGAATGACCCTCATTTCGGTGAAGATCACCATCGGCGAGAGTATCAAAAGAAATCTCTCGATTCCCGGCGCATACTTGTCGTGAAGGAAAGTGAAAAGGTTTCCGAAACCTGATGCGGTATTATACACATACAGTGTGTTGACGATCATCGCTACGAGAAGCGTAAGAACACCGAGTGTCACCAGCTGATCGGCGCCAGCCAAATGAAGTATCTTAAATGCATAGCTGATCAGCACGAGCACAACACCTGCTACGGTAGCTACAACTCTCATTGCCCCGTCTTTATCACGATTAAAGTAAATGCCGGCAACCGATCCGGTGATCAATGAAATTCCCAATGCCGCGAATCCCCCGACAAGTAATTCGGTGGCGCCGGGAAAATGCATGAGCTTGAAGATGACTGCACCGAACAATGCCGCCATACCGATGTACGTAAACACACGCGAAAGCGCAAAACGCTGATTAATTGTTTCCATAGTCTCTTTTTGTATTTGCTTAAAGTGATCTTCAGGTAATTCTTTGATCGTCTGCTCCCAGGCTTCCTGGTACGACATTCCCTCATTCATCATATTTTCCAGGTCACATGAAATATGATCTGACATTTCATCCAGCAACGGCTTGAATGCAAGCCCCCGGCTTAATAAGAAATTGCGGATATCTTCTCTCTGACCATCATTCAGGCCCATGACACAATACTGGTTTGGGGTTTTGTCGAATCGTTGAGAATAGCTTTCAATACTTCGGTGAATCGTTGCAGCTCCGAAACTTTCTCTTTCGCGAGCTTTTTGCCTTCGGATGTAAGGGCATAATATTTCCGCGCACGATTGTCCACGACTTCGGTCGACGTTGTGAGGAGTCCCTCCGCTTCGAGTTTATATAGGATCGGATACAATGCGCCGTAGGTGAGCTTGATGTCGCCGCGTGAAAGCTCCTCTACCTTTTGGGTGATCTCGTAGCCATACATGTGCTTCTTCTGGGACAAAAGCTTTAAAATCAGCGTTTTTACGATGCCCCGGATGAACTCCTTCGATTCCATATATATTTAATTTACTTAAATATATAGGACATAAAATAAGGCTGCAAGAGATACAGCCTTAAAATTTTATTTCTATTTGATCTTCGAAAACGGCAATGGCTTCATAAAAACGGACTCGATCCTCGGCCTGTCAACGATCTTACCATCCTTTTGTGATTCCTCAGCCACCTTCACCCATTCAGGATCGGCAATGAACGCGCTCCACGATTTACCCGCGTCCTCCACGCTCTTGTGTGCGAGCAGGTAAACAAGATCTTCCGAATTATCATCCACAAAATACATGATGTTCTGCATTCCATGCTTTTCAAAGATCTTAACAGTATGATCCTGGAAGCGTTTGATCAGCGCAGGGCGACGACCCGGGTACGGATGATAAGTTCTAAGCTCAAAGGTCCTTTCAACTTTTGAAGACTTATCGTTGATCTTCGGAAGGATATCGGCACCATACATAAATACCTGTTTTACCGAATCGACAAGCTTGCCATTGGTTTCAGAAGCATCCTTTACCTTCTTCCATTCAGGATCGGCACTGAAGGCATCCCACGATTTTTTACGCGAATCTTTGTCGGGATAAGAAAGAATATAATATAGAGCGTTCTTTTCGTTGTTGACCGGCACCCAGTAACCTATGTTCTTCATGCCGTGTTTTTCAAAAAGCTTGGTGGTATGATCACTGAAGCGGGTGATCAGGGCGTCAAGCTTTCCTGAAGCTGCGTAATAAATACGAAGCTCAAAATATCTCGCGTCCTTTTGTTGCGCGTAAACGGCCCCGGCTACAAAGACAAGGGCTAAAACAAAGAGGGTTTTCATAAAGGAGTGGCATTAAGGCCACTCCCAAATTAATGATTTTATTTTCCTCTTCCGTCGCCATGATGACGGTCGCCATGTTTTTCATGACGGTCAACGTGTTTACGGCCACCAACGGCGAGCTTATTATATTGCTCGGGCGTTAGGGTGGACTTCAGCTTCGTAATCTGATCATCTGAAAGATCGAGATCTCTCTTAATCTTCTCATCCCGCATTTTTGCAAATTTTTCTGCACGTTCCTTTTTGTGGTCGGCCCACTTCTTATTTTGTTCGGGTGTAAGAACTTTACTGATCTCGGCCTCGCGTTGCTTGTTGAGGTCCTTGCTCAGATCCTGGTGAGCAGTTCTCTGCTTTTCATGATACTTCTTATTGATCTCATCGATCGAAGAGGACTGCTTCTCATCAAGCGAAAGCACCGATTTCATGGATTCGCGCCCATCACCACGTCCGTATTGCCTTTCGGATGCCGGATCATTCTGCGCGAAGATGAAACTGCTGATCATCATTGCGCCAACTAACATCAAACTCTGTTTCATAATAGTGTTTGTTTTAATCCTTAGAGATCAAAAGAGGCACCAAAGTTTGACCCGCTGAGGGGAATTAGACAGACTGGTATTTTGTATCGACGCCCGGTTGATTTTTTGTCGTATTCCACCCTCCTGTTTGTCGCGTCAGGGTATCACCTCCACCCTCCCATGCCCGTTATATTTGTTAAAAAAACGATAGAGAAATGACAACAACACAAAAGACCGTGATTACGATTGAAGCAACCGTAAAAGCACCGATCGAAAAAGTATGGAAATACTGGGGCGAGCCACAGCACATCACAAAATGGGCGTTCGCGTCAGAAGACTGGCACGCGCCATCGGCAGAAAACGATCTTCGCACTGGCGGAAAGTTTTCGACCACGATGGCTGCAAAGGATGGCAGTTTCAGTTTTGAATTCGGAGGCGTTTACGACAAGGTTGAGCATCATAAAACCATTGACTACTCGATTGCCGACGGCCGTAAAGTGAAAGTATCTTTTCAACCGTCAGGAAACGAAACCAGGATCATCGAATCATTTGAAGCTGAAGATCAGAATTCGATAGATATGCAAAGAGGCGGCTGGCAGGCGATCCTGAATAATTTCAGGAGCTATACCGAGAATAATTAAACAGTCATTGCCCGCTTGGGGTTATTTCTTCGGTACAGTGATCTTCTCATTGGTGATGCGGTAAAACAGTACAGCAACTCGCTTCTCGATATTAACTAGAGAATTCAAGTTGATGAACTCTCCGGGCGCATGGGCATTTCCACCCATTGCGCCCAGCCCATCCAGGCAATCGATATACTGAGCAATGAAAGAAATATCTCCTGCTCCTCTTTTACCCGGATCGTAAGGCAGCACCTCTCCAAATCCAAGGTCCGTATTCACCTTGCTGAAACGCTTCAACACTTCCATGTTCCCATCTGTTGGCGGCATTGATGGATAACCGTCGCTGAAGGTGATCACCGACTTCGTACCGGGAAGGCTTTCGGCAACGATAGCTTTCATTTTCTCACGGATGCGCTCTTTTTGTTGTTCGGAGATAAAACGAAGGTCGCCGTTCACGACAGTTGTATTGGCGATGATATTCGTCTTACCTGAAACACGTCCTTCGGTGCCCGTGCTGTCGGTGGTGAGCTGTGTTCCGCCAAGAATAATTCCGGGATTGTAAGTGAGATACTGTTCCTGCAATTCAGAATAGAATCTGGTAAGAACTCTTGAAGCTTCATAAACGGCACCTGCACCTGCATGCTCTGTGAAGATGCCGGAAGAATGTCCTTGCTTACCGGTGACTTCGAGGTGCCAGTTGCTGGTACCGCGACGGGCGATGGTAGCATAGTTGAAACCCGTGCCGGTTTCGAAACACAGCGCGACGTCGCTACGCTGCGCAGCTTCAACAATATCTTTACGACTAACATCCAGCGGACGACCCGCGCTTTCTTCATCTCCATGAAGAATTACGATAACCTGGCGATCTTGTAAAAGGCCGGCTTCCTTCATGGCCTTCAGTGCATACAATAAAATCATATTACCGCCTTTCATATCGTTAACACCCGGTCCCCATGCAAGAGAGTCTTTCCTGGTCCACGTAAGGAAATTGCTTTCGGGTTCAAACACGGTGTCGATGTGACCGATCAGTAATAACCTCTTTCCTTTTTTTCCTTTGATCTCGCCGATGAGATGTCCGGCGCGTTTCATCTCCGACGGCATGTCGACCCATTTTGTAGTAAAGCCGAGCTCATCGAGGAACTGTTTATAGATCAACCCGACCTTCTTCACGCCTTCAACGTTGTAAGTGCCGCTGTTGATGTTCACAGTTTTCTCGAGGAACGAAACGGACTCCTCATAATTCTTCCCGACGTTCTTGATGATCTGCAACTCCTGTTTGGTGAGCTGTGCGAACGCAGTGAACGAAAAAAGCGACAGGGTAAGTATTGTAACGAACTTCATAAGCGGCAAAATTGATGTACAAAATAGGTGTTATATTGTCTATATGAAAATTATCACTTCTCTGCTGATATCGACGATGATAACGTCGATTGCAGTTGGCCAGTCATTTACTATTGAAGCTGTCAAGAGCTATCCATTTCCAACAGAGCTTGTTGCTTCGTCTGCCGGGTCGAAGATAGCGTGGGCTATGGACGAGCAGGGAAAACGGAATGTGTATGTAGCCGAAGGGCCCGATTTCAAACCGAGGAAGATCACGAATTACACAAACGATGACGGCCAGGAAATAACTTCACTTTCCGTTTCCGTTGATGGCAAGTGGGTGGTATTTGTTCGAGGTGGTGATCATGGATCGAACTGGGATGAGTCGGCGCCGGTGAATCCGTCGTTTGCCGCCGAGCAGATAAAAGTCTCGATCATTAGCGTGCCCTTTGCCGGCGGTGAAGTGAAAGTGCTTTCAGAGGGTGATGAACCGGCCGTGTCGCCGAAGAGCGATGTGGTTGCATTCATTCGCGGCGGGCAGGTTCAAACAGTTCCGATCGACGGCTCCGCAGCTGCGAAGAGTTTATTCACAACGAGAGGATCAGTCGGCTCGCTCGAATGGTCGGGCGATGGCTCTCAACTTGCATTTGTTTCATCCCGTGGCGATCACTCGATCATAGGAGTTTATAAAGATGCTGCCACACCGATCAGTTGGATCGCTCCTTCTTTCACCAATGACTTTTCCCCGAGGTGGTCTCCCGACGGATCTAAGCTCGCCTTTATAAGGATGGCAGGAAATGGCGGCGCACCAGACTCTATATTAACACGCACAAAATACCCGTGGTCGATCTGGACGGCAGAAGTCGGAACAGGTAAGGCAACGGAAATTTATAAGTCACCTAAAACTCTTCGCGGATCTATTCCAACAACACATGGAAGTACGAACCTTCACTGGGCTGCCGGGAACAAGATCGTATTCCTTTCTTATATCGATGGATGGCCACATTTGTATTCGATAGATTCGAAAGGCGGCAAAGAAACGTTACTCACGCCCGGAAATTTCACGGCGGAGCACATCAGGTTGAGTCCCGATAAAAAGTCGCTGATCTTTAGTGCCAACACAGGACCCGATCCATTAGATCTTGATCGCCGGCACATAGCCCGGGTGGCAGTTGATAAACCAGGTGTTGAAGTATTGACACCCGGTGGTGGGCTTGAATGGACGCCGGCGATTACCGGTGACGGTACGATTGCTTTTATCAGTGCAACATCACAACGCTCTCCCCTGCCGGCGATGGTTTCTGCTTCTTCGAAGAAGAACGAGATCAAGGTCCTTGGAATGGATCTGATCCCTGCCGAGTTCCCGCAATCTAAACTCGTGACACCAAAAAAGGTGACATTCAAATCGAGCGACGGCATAACCGTTCATGCTGATCTTTTTGAGCCCGCTAATTCTTCCGGCAAAAAACCCGCTATTGTTTACATACACGGTGGTCCGCCCAGGCAAATGCTTTTGGGCTGGCATTATTCGGATTATTATTCCAACGCTTACGCTTCGAATCAATATCTCGCGAGCCTGGGGTTTGTCGTATTGTCCGTGAATTATCGTTTGGGAATCGGCTATGGATATGATTTCCATAATCCTGAACGGGCTGGTTCCGCGGGAGCGTCGGAGTATCTCGATATTAAAGCTGCGGGAGAATTCCTTTCACAACAGGCGAATGTAGATGCAAAGAAGATCGGCGTCTATGGAGGATCTTATGGCGGATTCCTCACCGCACTTGCATTAGGAAAAGATTCGAACCTGTTTGCTGCAGGCGTTGATATTCACGGCGTTCACGATTTTGTGATCGATCGCGGATCGCTCAATCCAAGGAATGATAAATATGAAAAGTCGCCGGATCTTAAACAGGCTATAGAAGTTGCGTGGAAGTCGTCGCCCGTTGCTTACGTGGATTCGTGGAAATCGCCGGTATTGATCATTCATGCCGATGACGACAGGAATGTGAGATTCACGCAGAGCACGGATCTCGTTCGCCGTTTAGAAAAGAAAGGAGTGCCGATGGAAACGCTGGTGATCGTTGACGATACACATCACTGGATGAAGCATAGCAATGCGATTAAAGTGTATTCTGCAACGGCTGATTATTTTGTGAGGCAATTTTTAAATAAAGGTAAATGAGGTTAACGGCAATATTCATTTTCTGTGCTACGGTATGTTCAGCGCAACGCGTTATCGGATTCTTCACCGCAAAGAACGATCAGGCCCACATCACATTCGTTCACGAGGCGAACAAATGGTTTTCGAAAGCTGCGAAGGAAAACAACTTTACTTACGATTCCACCAACAACTGGAATAATCTCAATAAAGAGTTCCTGAAAAAATACGACGTCGTTTTATTTCTAGATACGCGCCCCGATTCTGCGGACCAGCGAAAAGCTTTCGAACAATACATGAAAGACGGTGGCGCGTGGATGGGATTCCATTTCGCAGCTTTCGCGTTAACACCTTCTGCATTTCCCCAGGATTGGGATTGGTATCATAACACGTTTATCGGCGCCGGCCAGTATAAAAGCAATACCTGGCGTCCGACATCTGCCGTGCTTCGTGTGGAGAACAAAACACATCCTGTTACAAAAGGACTTCCCGACACATTCAAAGCTCAGCCCAATGAATGGTACCGGTGGGAAAAAGACCTGAAGCTAAATCGGGATATCACAATCCTGATGTCTATCGATCCATCGAGCTTTCCGTTGGGAACGGGGCCGAAGCAACATGAGATCTGGCACGAAGGATACTACCCTGTTGTGTGGTCGAATTCAAAATACAGGATGGTGTATGTGAATATGGGACACAACGATATCGACTACGAAGGAAAAACGAATAAGCAACTATCGACAAGCTTCGGAAATCCGGTTCAGGATCAGTTCTATATCAATGCAATTAAATGGCTCGGGGCAAAGCAATATAAGAGATGAGAATTTTGCTCACAGATCACACGGATCGCACAGATCAGGCCATACAGATCGCACAGATCTCACAGGTTTTAATCTGAGAGAGATTGCAATAATATTTCTACGGGATGAAGAGCTCTTCGTCCCGTTCCATCTTTTATCTGGTGCCTGCAGCTTACACCGGCCGCTGCAATGATCACATCATCTCCTTGTTTTCTTACCGTCGGGAATAGCACCAACTCACCGATCTGCATCGACAGGTCGAAATGTTCTTTCTCGTAGCCGAAAGATCCCGCCATACCACAACATCCGGAAGGGATCATGTGAACTTCATTATTACCTAACCGGGTGAGTATCTTCTTCACTGGCGTAAGCGATGACAACGCCTTTTGCTGGCAATGTCCGTGCAGCTTGATCAGCTTCTTCTGCTCTTTAAAAAGTTTCACGTCGATACGGCCGGCGTCGAGTTCTTTCGCAAGAAACTCTTCGATCATAAAAGTGGATGCGGCAATCCGTTTTGCCTTCTCTTTCTCTTCACCGCGAACAAGATCAGGATATTCATCCCGGAAACTTAAGATCGCCGACGGCTCAACGCCTATGAGCGGAGTTTCCGGAGTGATGATACCCGCGAAGACTGCAATATTCTTTTTAGCGAGAGATCTCGCTTCTTCGAGCAATCCTTTAGAAAGGAAACTTCTTCCCGATGAAGCGTGCTCCACGTAGCGAACTTCATATCCGAGTTTATCAAGGAGCTTAACCGTGCTGATGCCGATCTCAGGTTCATTAAAATTAAGAAGCTCGTCGATGAAGATGTAAACGATCTTGCTGCTTTTTCCCGGCTTGAATTCGTTGAGATACCATTTCCTCCATGTTTTGGAAGAAACATCCGGCATACTTCTTTTTGTAGCGAAGCCGACAAGCGATTTAAACATACTTGTCTTCGACACCATCCGGTACGCCCATGGAGCTATCGCGGCCATCTTCATCCCGAACTCGAAATTGCCGATTAGTCTCGTCCTGAACGGAACTCCCTTCTCTTTATAATACTGGTATTGCCATTCCTGTTTCAGCTTGCCAAGATCGACGTTCGAGGGACATTCAGACTTACACCCCTTACACCCCAAACACAGATCCATGACTTCTTTGATCTCTTCATGTGCGAAAGGATTCGGTTTGTCCGACCGCGTGATCATCTCACGAAGGATATTCGCACGTGCGCGTGTGGTCTCTTTCTCCTTGCGGGTGGCCATGTAGCTCGGGCACATCGTTCCTCCGCTCACCTCCGTCTTACGACAATCGCCGGAGCCGTTGCATTGTTCGGCTGTACGAAGTATGCCCATCGTATCCGAGAAATCCAGGACTGTGTCGAATTCCTTCGTCACCTGGTTCTTTTCGAAACGAAGGAACGTATCCATCGGTGGCGTGTCGACAATCTTACCGGGATTGAAGATGTTGTCGGGATCCCATACTTTCTTCAGATCGCAAATGAGCTTATAATTATGCTCGCCGATCATCATGGGAATGAATTCGCCGCGAAGACGGCCGTCACCATGTTCGCCGGACAGCGAGCCATCGTATTTCTTCACCAGTGCCGCGGTGTCTTCGGCAACGACACGGAAAAGTTTTACACCTTCTTCGTTCTTAAGATCGATGTATGGCCGAAGATGTAATTCGCCGGAGCCAGCGTGTGCGTAGTGAACGCTGTAAAGACCATGCTTTTTCAACATGGTATTGATGTCGGCGATGTAACCGGGAAGATCATTAACGTCGACCGCCGTGTCTTCGATAACGGGAACGGGCTTGGTATCACCGGGAATATTCGACAATAGTCCCAAACCTGCTTTACGAAGATTCCATACTTTCCTGATGTCGTCGCCGCCAACCACAGGATATGAGTAACCCAGGTTATTGTTCCTGAGCTCTGTGATCAATGCGGCAGCATCGCGATCCACCTCGGCTTCGGAAGAACGGGTGATCTCTGCAACAAGAATTGCCATAGGATCACCTTCGATGAAAAAACGATTTTCTTTCTGACCGATATTCCTCTTCGTTGCTTCGAACACGTAGTGATCCATCAACTCGACTGCCGATGGATTGAATTTCAGTGCAACGAGATTGGCACGGAGCGACTCGTCGATACTCGCGCAATGAATGCAGACAAGCTTCTTATACGGAGGATCGAGCGGAGTTAATTTTATTTTCGCGGCCGTTACGAAACAGAGCGTTCCCTCCGAGCCTGCGATAAGGGAAGAAAAATTGAAACGAGGACCATTGGGTTCGAATGGTTGCATGCGAAGCAACATATCGATAGCATATCCCGTGTTGCGCCTCGCAATGGAAGGTTTTGGAAATCCTTCTCTTATCTCTCTCTGGTTTTTCGGATCCGATAAAACAGATCGTATGTGATTATAAAAAGGATGAGTTTCCTTTTCGATGTCAACGTCGCCGAACGTGACCGCGCTGCCATCGGAAAGCAACGCTTTTACTTCCAGCAAATGCTCGCGTGTACTCCCGAAGACAACGGAATTCGAGCCACACGAATTATTGCCGATCATCCCTCCTATCATCGCCCGGTTGGCAGTAGAAGTCTCCGGTGCGAAGAAGTATCCGTGCCCTTTTAAAATATGGTTCAGATCATCGCGAACAATTCCAGGCTGCACCCACGCATACCCTTCCTTGGTGTTGATCTCGTAGATCTTATTGAAGTGCTTCGAGATATCAACGACAATACCACCACCAACAACCTGCCCGGCCAGTGATGTGCCGCCAGCTCTTGGGATCAGTGAAGTTTTATTTTCCTTAGCAAAACGAATCAGCTTAACGAGGTCATCATCGTTTTTTGGAATACATACGGCAAGGGGAATTTCCCTGTAAGCAGAAGCGTCTGTGGCGTAAAGTCTCCTGGTGGTTTCGTCTGTAAAGAGTTCTCCCTGTAATCGACTTTTTAGTAAACTGAATCTCTCGTCACCTTGTCCCATCGTCATCTCGTGTTCTCCACCACTTTTTTCATCTTCTCGAGACCCGTCTTACATACAGTAAGAGCATCCTGTTTCCAATAACCTTCATTGAAAACTTCGAGGGACAATACTTTTATTCCACCCATGTTAGCAAGGTCGGTGATGATCTGTTTGTAAGGAGCAACACCATCGCCGGGATAAACACGATCGCTGTCGGTCTGCTGTTCGCGTGGTTTATTTCCAGGGTAATCGTTGATATGGATCACATCGATCAGGTTTCCGTTTACCATCTTCAGGCAATCGAAATTAGAGCCGCCGCGGAACAAATGATATACGTCCGGAAGAATGCTTACATCGGGATCGTTGGCTACAGCCGCTGCCATTAATGCTTGTCCGAAATGATAGAACACCGGCGAGCTTCCCCAGAATTCAAGTAAAGGTCTTACTCCGGTCTCGCGACCAAGATCCAGGAGTTGTTTATATCGTTCTCCGACTTTATAAAGATCAAGAGGCTGATCTGCTTTCACACCAGATGAAGGAGCGGCTATACGCTGGCATCCGATGTCAGCCATCAGCAACATCTCTTCTTTCATTTGCGCAAAACCTTTCGCACGTTCTGTTTCATCGTCGACCATCCAGGGTGCAAAGCCGATCGCATCTTCGACAGTAAGCTTACTGTCTGTGATGAGCTTCCGCAGCGCAGGCATTGAACCGCCTTTCTCTTTATATTCCTTCACGTCCATCACCCACAACTCCAGGCTGTCGAAGCCGGCACGCGCCGCCGTATCGATCATCTTTGTGAGCCCAAGTTTTTGACCACGGATCGTGCTCGTATTCAAACAATACTTGAACTGACGAAAAGAATTGGTGCTGTTCTCTTTTTTCTTTTCGGAGAAGGCTATCTGAGGAAGGGATGCGGCTCCGGCTACAAGGCCAAAAGCCTTAAGTGATTCTCGACGGTTCATAGTCCCCGCCTTTAAGCCGGCGGGCGAGGTCAAATTTAGTATATTTCCTATATGAAAAAGTCAAACCTACTATTCGTAATCCTTATTTCAGGGCTGTTTGCGTTCGACATCCATTCGCCAAAAAAAGATAAGTGGGTGACCATCTTCAATGGAAAAGATCTCGATGGGTGGACGATGAAAATTGCCGGACAACCGTTAGGCGAAAACTACGGAAACACCTTTCGCGTGGAGAACGGCATCCTGAGTGTTCGTTACGATAATGATGTTTATAAGAATTTCAACAACCAGTTTGGCGCGATCTATTATAAAAAGAAGCTCACTAACTATCGCCTGAAACTGGAGTACAGGTTTGTTGGTGAAACTGCTACCGGTGCACCATCCTGGGGCTTCCGCGACAGCGGCGTTAATTTTCATAGCCAGTCACCGGAGTCGATGGGTCTTACACAGCAATTTCCAATAACTCTCGAGACAAACCTTCTTGGTGGCAACGGGAAAGATGAGCGCCCAACCGCGGAGATCTGTGCAAACGGCATCATCATCGATATCGACGGAAAACCGAACCCATCGTTCTGCAATCCTCCTAAAGTGAAGCGCACTTTTCATGGAGATCAGTGGGTAACACTTGAAATCGACGTGAATGGCAACAAAATAACCCAGTTTGTTAACGGGGAGGAAGTTCTTCGCTTCGAAAACCCTCGTTATAATCCAACCAATGAGATAGCAAAAACGTTTATCGTGAACGGCGACGACCGTGTAACATCGGGATATATTTCATTTCAATCCAACAGTCATCCCATCGATTTCAGGAACATTCAACTCCTGGAACGTTCGACGAAAGAATGATTCGGCGTGAAGCAACTTTTTGGAAGCAGGACCTGTCTTTAAAAATATGATCAAGCATTACCTAACCATCATCTACAGGAACTTCGCCCGTTCGAAGGGCTATTTCCTCATTAACCTTGCCGGTCTTGCAGCCGGGATGACATGCACACTCCTCATCTATCTCTGGGTACAGGATGAGATCGGTATGAATAAGTTTCACGCCAAGGATAAGGTGCTTTACCAGGTGCTCGAAAACCAGCAGTACTCCGACAAGCTTCAGACGACATCGTCGACACCGGGTATTCTTGCAGAAAATTTAAAGATCGATTTTCCGGAAATTGAATACTCCGCAACAACTACATGGATCAACGACTTCACGTTATCTGTAAAAGATCACAACATAAAAGCCAAAGGCTACGACGTTGGCGAAGACTATTTCAAGATGTTCTCCTATAAGCTGATTGCAGGAAGCCCGGAGAATGCATTAAAAGACAAGATGTCGGCGGTGATCTCAAAGTCACTTGCGGTTAGACTTTATGGAACTGCAGATGATGCCGTAGGAAAAACATTTGAAGTTAACCACGATGAGAGTTTCAATGTAACAGGTGTCATGGAAGACACGCCGAACAATTCTTCCTGGAAATTCGATTTCGTCCGGACTTTCGAACATTTCAAAACAAAGAACGAGTGGGTAAAGGAGTGGGGTAACAACGGACCGAGCACATACATTGCAATCAGGGAAGGAAGCGACTGGCAGGCGCTGAGTGCAAAGATCAAAGATTATGTGAAGTCGAAAGACAAGGATGATTCGAATGTGACTTTGTTCCTGACGAAGTTCTCTGACCGTTATCTGTACAGTACATGGACAGCCGGCGTTCAAAGCGGCGGTCGCATCACTTACGTGAAACTATTCTCGGTAATAGCAATTTTCATTCTCGTTATCGCATGTATCAATTTCATGAATCTTTCTACAGCGAGGGCTACGAAGAAATCGAAGGAAGTTGGGATCAAGAAATCTGTCGGCGCCGGAAGGGAGTCGCTGATCTTTCAATACATGAGCGAGTCGTTGATCACATCTGCTCTTGCGTTGGTCGTTTCCCTCGTATTGGTTTACCTGTTGCTTCCTGCATTCAACGGAGTTACCGATAAGCATATCGTGTTAAACCTGGCAGACCCGATGTTGATCTTGTGGCTCATAGGTGTTACGGTTATCACGGGCCTGCTCGCCGGAAGCTATCCAGCTCTTTATCTCTCCGGTTTCAAACCTGCAGCTGTACTAAAAGGAGAAGTTCGCGGCTCGATCGGCGAACTGTGGGCGCGCAAAGGACTCGTTGTATTCCAGTTCTGGCTTGCCACCATCCTGATCGTAGCTGTGATCATCGTTTACAAACAGATCGAATTCGTTCAGACACAAAATCTCGGCTACGAAAAGGAAAATCTTATACAGTTTCCACGTGAAGGAATACTGTGGAAGGAAAATAACCTCGAAACATTTCTAACCGAAGTTCGCCGCATACCGGGCGTGAAGTCGGCCGCAAGCATTGGTCACGGTTTGCTTTCGCAGAACAACAATACCAGTGGGCTGCAATGGAAAGGCAAGGATCCTAATGAAAGGATCTTATTCGAGAACGTGGGTACCAATTACGAGACGATCGAAACGATGGGTGTAACTTTCGCTGAGGGTCATGGATTCACAAAAGGAAATATGGCCGACTCGACTACGATCATCTTCAACGAGGCGGCTATTAAAGTAATGGGTTTGCAAAATCCTATCGGCGAACACATCCGGCTCTGGGATGAACATGATCTCGAGATCGTGGGTGTAGTGAAAGATTTTCACTTCCAGTCTGCACATGAACCGGTGAAGCCACTGTTCTTCTGGTTCCGGCCCACTAACACATGGAATATCCTTATCCGGCTCGAGGCAGGAAAAGAAAAAGAAACACTCGCAAAGATCGGTGACTTCTATACGAGCTTTAACCCTGGATTCACGTTCGAATATAATTTCCAGGACCAGGAGTATGCGAAACTTTACGCGTCGGAGCAGCGCGTGGCGACGCTCGCAAGTTATTTTGCTTCCATGGCGGTGCTCATCTCGTGCCTCGGGTTGTTTGGCCTGGCTGCATTTACAGCCGAACGCAGGTTGAAAGAGATCGGTATTCGTAAGGCATTGGGATCATCGTCGACCAGCATCGTCTTGTTGCTGTCGGGCGATTTCACGAAGATGGTGCTGATATCCGTGGTGCTGGGATTGCCAGTGGGCTACTATGCACTTGATATCTGGCTCTCGGATTTCGCATTCAGGATCCCGCTTAGTGCGGTGTATTTCATTGGCGCGGGCGTTGCCGCATTGGCGATCGCATGGATCACCGTCGCTTCACAAGCGATTAAAGCCTCTAAAGTAAATCCCGTGAAGTGCCTCCGTTCAGAGTAGTAACCTTACAACTATTTCAACCGTATAAACTCCCCAACCAAGCCGGTTTTTGAACATGATCAAGAAAGTAGACATCCTGAACTTTATCACAGATTCCAGGAAATCCCCTAACGACATCAAGACACATTCACAATTAGTTGGCCACCTCGGCGCCGAAAATGAGCCGACCATCCAGGTGATGATCGGTGAGCTTGCGGCTCAAAAAGTTGTAAAGCTGACAGAAAAAAACGGCGAAAAAGCCTACCAGGTTATCGCAAGGTGAGGTGACGAGGGGAAGAGGGTGACGAGGTGACGAGCAGGTCCAATCGTTTGCAGCGTCCATCGGTCTTTCTTCTGAGGCCATTCGTCTATTAGTGAAGCCAGAAAATCTCAATTATCCATTTTGTTGGTACTTTTGTACTCGCGTATGCGTTGTTTCAGTGAAAAACGCAGAATCTCGAAGCTCATGAAAGTACTAACCATATTTTTTATGGCCGTTTCCGGCCTCATCTCCTTCGGAGCAAAGGCACAGGAAACCCCGGGCAACGGCTCCCGTGAGGTGGTCATGTACGACCCCCTTTTCTGGAAAGATGAGCTCAATATCAAGTTCGACCAATCACGTAAGATCGAGCAGATCAACAACGAATTCTACGAGAACATAAGGCAGAACCGGTCTGATGATCAGCAACAAAATACGGCGACATTGGAACGCGGTCTCGAGGAACGAAGCCAGAAGATCTTCGAAACCCTGCTCCCCAAGCAGAGAAGGAAGCTCGAAAAGATAATCGACAAGACCGCACCCGCAACAGCGGCCCCGTAGTCATCCACCCGATCAAAACATCAACCCCACAGAAACATCTATCCTCGACGCAGCATCTTTGTTGCCGCTTCGATCGATAAGATGTGTATAGTTAACGCCGCCAACGAGATGTGATTTTCCATGCTTAAGGCTTGCTCCTAAACCAAGGAAGTGAGGTTTCCTGGCTCCTTCTGTTGGTGTGTAAGCGCTGCTCGGTTTGCCGGCCCGTGCTGTCACATCATACCTGACGAACGCATCTAGCCAAAGTGTTTCAGTGAATAGCTTGCTTACCAGCAATGATGGGCCTGCATAGAAAAAATATCCTGCGGGATCCAGAGTAGCTCCGCCCGGACGTTTCGAAGCAAAGATGTAATCGCCGAAACTGATACCCGGCGAAACAAGGAGCTTGTCTTGTGCAACTACATTCCAGGTCACTTTATGCCAGCCAAAGAATCCGCTGCCGAATGCCTGGTCGGAACCATCATCGTTAGTCATCTTTTTACCTTTGATGGTGCGACCTACTACGAAGATCATATCACCCAATGTTGGATTTTCGAAGTGCCAGCGATAGTTGCCTTTTTCAAAAGCATCGAAGCGGAAAGCTGCATTAAAAGTAAAGCCTCCGTATGCCGGAGTAAACTTCGCATTTACATCGGTACGCCGGAGGTACAGTTCCCAATTGAAGTGAACGAAGGGATTTTTGCCTTTGCGGGTCTCGGGCATATTTTCAAAACTCTGCGCAAAAAGACCGCTGCCAATCATTGAAAGCAGCATGATTAAAGTCAACCTGGATGTTTTCATGGTTTTCCGGTGGGGTTTCTTTCCGATAAAAGTATCTTTCACGATAAAAGGAACTTATACCGATACAATTGTATTTTCGACTCCGTGCTACTAGGTACAAACGAGTTTAGAGTTTCCCGTTTAGAGTTTAGAGTTCGATGAATACCCATCACAAAGAGGTGCTTTCCCTGATCGAAGAGAACTCGGGTGTTGCCACACAGCACACGTTTCTTGATAGTTATCTCGGCAATACGCACCCGCGTTACCCGATCAATGCGCCGACGCTGCGCGCTATCGCGAAAGAATGGATGCGTACGCACCGGGATATGACCGCGAAACAATTTGCGGCGATGCTCACCAGCATGGCCGAAGGAAAATCAGGCACAGAAAAAATGATGGTCGGGATTTTACTCGACAACGCCACGAAGGAACAGAAGCAGTTCGACCCTAAGCTGTTCGACCGATGGCTGGATCATTTAGTAGGTTGGGCCGAAATAGATTCGGTATGTACAGGCAAGTATTGCAATACAGAGATCCCCGGAAATATTGCCGTTTGGAAGAAGATACTGACTGGTTTCGCAAAAAGTAAAAATATCAACAAACGAAGGGCTTCGATCGTATTTTTATGTTCGCCACTGTCACAGTTCAGCGACGGGGAGCTTGCAGAGCTTGCGCTGGCAAATGTCGATAAACTGAAGAGTGAAAAAGAGATTATAATTACCAGGGCAATTTCGTGGGTGTTGCGGAGTATGGTGAAACATCATCGCAAAGCATTGGAGAAATATTTAAAAGAGAATGAGCAAACGTTACCTTCGATTGCGGTGAGAGAGACAAAAATCAAGCTTAAGACGGGGAAAAAAGTTTAGAGTTTCTAGTTTCTAGTTTCTAGTTTAGAGTTTAGAGTTTAGAGTTTAGAGTTTAGAGTTTAGAGTTTAGAGTTTAGAGTTATGAAGAGATTAGTTATTATTCTCACGGTTGTTCTCTTTTCTTGTGGAGAGAAGAAAGAGATCGTTACAGACGCCAATCTTAAAGAAGTTCTGACGCGCTATGGCGAGACCCACAAAGAGAACGAGGTGATCATTGAAACACAACATGGCACAATGAAGATCAGGTTGTATGACGACACCCCCTTGCATCGCGCCAATTTCATTAAACAGATCAACGAAGATTATTACGAGGGTGGCACATTCTACAGGATTGTAAGCAAGTTCATGATCCAGGGAGGAGTAAAAGGAAAACAGTTAGACTACATGGTGCCCGCAGAATTTTCCCCGAACCACTTTCACAAACGCGGCGCACTGGCCATGGCTCATTACGATGAGGGTAATCCTGAAATGAAATCGTCGCCTACGGAATTTTACATCATGCAGGGACAGATCTATTCCGAAGAAGATGTGGCAGACGAAGAGCGCCAGCGTGGCATGTCGATGACACCGGAACAGAAAGAAGCATATATGAAAGTCGGCGGTGATTTTTCACTCGACCAGAAGTACACGGTGTTCGGTGAGGTGATCGAAGGCTTTGACGTGATCGAAAAGATAGCGGGCGAAAAAGTGCACCAGGAAGATAAACCGATCAACAAGATCCCGTTCAAGATCTCCGTGAAGAAGTGATGGAGTTATCTTCGCTACGGCGATGGTATGCGTCACACATCCAGTTTATCCATTTTCTTTTTAATTGTTTTCTTTTCCGAGTCCGTCTTTGCCATCGACCGTGCCTTTTCGAAATTCTCGATAGCCAAAGTATTGTCAACACCCGTATACAATTCACCTAAAAGGGCGAAATAAAAATGCGTGTCTGTTAGTTCCAGTTTCTTTGCCTCCTCGATTGCCGATTTTTTGCCATGAACTTTTGAAACGGCGTAGGTTCTGTTCAGCGCGGCCACAGGTGAATATTCGATCATCAGAAGCTCGTTGTAAAGACTTAAGATACTTTCCCACTTCTCTGCTGTATCTGCCTTGTTTGTATGCCAGTATGCGATCGCCGCCTCCACGTGATATTTCGAAAGTTTATTTCCTGTTGCGGAAAGATTCAGGAAATATTCGCCACGACGAACGAGATCGGTATCCCACCGGGTGGTGTCTTGCTCTTCATATAAGATCTGCTCACCGTTTTCATCGAGCCTGGCATCGAACCGCGATGCATGAAAACACATTAAAGAAAGCAATGCATTGACATCCGGCTTATTCGTTGTTGAATTCTCTACAAGCATGTAACACAGGCGAATGGCTTCAAAACAAACATCTTTGCGAAGTGTTACATTCTGACTTTCGGAATAATATCCTTCATTGAAAAACAGGTAGATGGTTCGCAGTACGGTCTGCAACCGGCCCTCAAGTTCTGCGGTAACGGGCAACGCGATCTCCACATTCTCTTCACGGAGCTTTTGCTTTGCCCTGAACAATCTTTTATTGATGGTGTCTTTGTCGGCGAGAAATGCGTCGGCAATCTCGTCGATACCGAAACCGCAGAGGATTCGAAGTGAAAGACCGATCTGTGCTTCGACAGGAATAGACGGATTGCAAACGGCAAACATCATTTGCAACTGACTGTCGTTGATGTTCTGCGGAGAAAGATCGATCTCGAACTCGCCCGGCACTTTCGATTCCCTGGATTCCTGCTTCAGCTCGGGGGCAATCTTTTTATCGAATACCTGCTGATGTTCGAGATAGTTGACTGCCTTGTTCTTCGCAACATTGTAAAGCCAGGCGGTCGGGTTCGCTGGAATTTTCCCTTTCAAACCCCATGTGGATGCGGCGACTAAAAATGTATCGCTTACGATGTCTTCGGCGACCTCGAGCTGTTCAAATCCGAATTTCTTACCGAGTACAGAAACGATCTTCCTGTACTCGGTTCGAAAAAGATTTGGGAGCAGTTCGCTCATTAATTTTTATTTGATCTCGATCGGATCCATCGCGAGGATCGTTCTCACCTCTACTGAACCGCCGACCTGGAGAATCGGACAACCTTTTGCAAGCTCCGAAGCTTCTTTGAGATCTTTTGCCCTGACGAGAGAGTAGCCACCCACGGCTTCTTTCATTTCAACATAAGGTCCGTTGGTGACGATGTTGCCGGATTTCACAACACTTCCATCGCCATCGAGACGATTTCCGCGGTCGACCAGCTTGTTTTGAGCGGCGAGGCCGCCCATCCAATCCTGCCATGGCTTCAGGAGCGCCTGAATACGTTCGGGTGACCATTGAACACCGGCATCTGCATTGGCTTCACGGCGGTAGATGAATAAGAATTCTTTCATAGTTGTAAGGATTTAATGAATGTTTTTACACACTCATATCAGGTGGCCGGACCCAAATTGGACAAATTTCCGTGTAAAATTTCAGAAAAGTGAGTTTCCAGGGTTGGCAGGGTTTTTTCGGCTAAAAAATATCAACCAGAGATAAATCATGAAAAACTACGTCATATACTACGAACCCACTGATAAGCACAGCGTGCTTCACCTGGTAAGAAATTTTTCAAACGACGTGCAGGTCGACCGTGTGGAGGAGGATAGGGTTGGAATTACAATCGAACTTGAAGACACCGAAGCAGATCTCCTATACAATAGACTTCACGACGAAGTAAAGGATATGGTGGATGTAAGGCAAAAGCATTACACAGGCGACTAATCACATTAAAGGAAGATACTTACGATAGCGAATGCCGTTGAGGTAAATAGATTTTCCTCTCTTCCTGAAATGATAAGTGATAGTCTGATTATTCTTATATGACCCTTTGTCATTTACTACAATGGCAATCAAATGATCGTGTCCCCGAAGATCGATGTCCCATACCGCATAAGTATCTTCGATGTGGACGTTCATGATATCTTTCTGTATAGCATCTTTTACATCTATGATCGCGATGCCGTTCCCATCGGTCTCCGTATTGATATCGGAAGAACGAAGTCCGATCAGTAATCCCCGGAACGGTTTTCCATTCGAGTGAATGGCGCGTACCTCGATATGTGAATCTTTAGAAGAATTCGGGTTCTTATCATTGATCTGAACCTCAAAGGTTCTTTTCACTTCAAGGAATGTGAGCCTGATGGAATCGTTGATGATCCGAACCCTGCCCTTGCCAACACCGCCGTACCCATACCAAGAAAAAGTGCTGTCATCCTCAAAGTGATAACTTTCACTCCTGTTCTGGTAGCTGTTGATGTTCTTCATAATACACGAAGACATCAGCAATAAAAATAAAAGCAATACAATAATAGCCGACCTCATGGTGAGTGAGTTTAGGCCAGGGTTAGTCTGGTATCTAAAAGTAACCCTCTACTTGCCCAAAGACAAATGCTGCTTTTTACGGCAATTGCATTTCACGCTGTCCGGTACTTTCGGGATGGTAATGATATTCGGATAATCTACTTTCATCGCATCGAAAAGATTTTGGTTCATCCGGCGGAGGCTATAGTCGGATATGACCCAGTTCATGGGAATATCGAGCTCATCGCGGCGACGGAAAAGATTCATGTCGACGAACGGTGTATCGGGATTTCGTGAATACAGGAATTTCTTGAGGCGTGAATTGTTGACGTCTGTCTGTGATCCGTAAGTTCCCAACACTGTGATGATCGGCGCAGCGGCATCGTTAACCAGTGGATGCATGACACCGGGATCTGAAGAAGAAAGACTGCTGTTCCGCAGATAGATCATTTGAAATCTGAGCTTATGAGCCAGCTCATGATCTTTTTCTTTGTCTCCTGTGATAAAGATGCTGTCGCGGTCGATCTTCCGCGTGAGCACCTGCATCATCTCGTGGAGAATGCCGGCCCCGGTATTATCGAAATAACCGCCGTCGACGAATGATTTGTTACCAATGTTGCCGGCGGGAGAAACGTAAGGAAATCGTGCTCCCAAAACCACGCCGGTGCTGAAGTCGATATTGGCAGAATCGGCGTCAACAAGATCGAGCACGTCGATCCTTTCGCTGATAGAACTGATGTCGACGGAGCTGACAACGGCCGGGACACCTTGCTGAACGTTGGTGGTATTGATGAACAGCATTGGCAGACATCCGCTTCTATCGACGACATCGGAAAACGATGTATCAAAAAGATTCGCGAGAGGTTCTTTACCATGAAGTTCCATGACGTCTTCCAGCGCGACTGCACGATCGGAAATAGAAAGAGGAATAAAGTGTTGCCAGAAATCAGAACAAAACCAGTGAGTGAGGACTGGTGAAAGAAAGTCTTTTCGAAGGAATTCCCGTCCATCGCGCATAAACGCGACGCTGTCTTGTGTCATATTCTTTTTAAGAAGAGCATAGAACGTTGCATTGCCGACACTTCCGCCGGAAGCCCCGGCGAGCACCAACAGGTGTTCTGAAAATGCGTTGCCCGGATCCATGTATTCAGTTCTTTCCTGTATGGCCGACAATGCCGAATGAACCCAGTAGCCGGAACGCGAGGCACCACCGTCGGCGATGACAACATACACAGGGAACGACTTCGATGCAGCGATCATATCTTTTCGCTTCTTCAGCCAGTCCTGAACATACGTTATCATTTCAGGTCGCTGGACAATTGACTGTGTTTCGCTCACGGGACTTGTCCTGATATTATAAGGATTATAAATTTTTCCAAACGCGATTGCCCACACGAAAAGTATTACGAAGAGATTGATGCCGATATGATTTGAGACGATGATGATCACATTTGAGATCAATACGAGGGCGCCGAAGGAAAGTGTAACAATGCCGAGTGGACCGATCGCTGTTGCGAACCCGGAAGATGTTGGCAATACGAAGTATAAGATCAATCCGGCGGCGAAGATGATTATCATCCGGTTAAAGAGCCATTGCTCGGATACGCGGATCGCTGCAGGGACGCGAACGGTTTTCCATTTACCGATGCGGAGATGATCGATGGGTGCTACGCATTGTACGTCGGCACCGATGTGCTTCCTCCTTCGGATAAACCATGTCATGACGCCGACCTGGAAAATGAACAGGGCATAAGCTGCTGCGGGAAGTGAAATTGTATGTGGGTCGCTATGTCTCGAGGGCCATGCCAGGTACACGATGAACACCAGGTAAATGAGTGCGATCAAACAACAGAATGTGGCGTAGCGGATGCTGAACGGTTGTGTTGTTAATGTTTTATGAAAGAAAAAATAGAATGCATTCTGAGCGAGAATAAATAACCAGATCCCTCCCTGTGAAAGATGTCCGATAGTAGGAAGGGCGATGATGGCAACCTGGATGCTGGTGAGTGTATTGAATGCGATGAGTCGCGGGACGTGCGTGTGATAAGCTATGGGAATGGTTCCCTGGAGACATCTTTCGTAGGCGACGAGTCGCGCGCTATACCAGCAGAAGATGCACCACATGGGGACGCAGATGACGGTTGTCCAGAACCCGGGCCAGAAGTATTCGCTGATGCGGAGGATGACGTCTTGTCCTTGCGGGAGTTGGATGAAGACGAAGTAGCTGATGAGGACGGTGATGAGTCCGGGCAAGTACAGGCGGCCGGCTTTGAGGGTGTTGCCGATGGCGGTGAGTGAGGAAGAGAGGATAGCGTTCATTGGTAGTGGTTTTGGGTAGTTTGGACCAATAAAAAAAGCCCTACTGCTGGGTGGCAGTTGGGCTCTGAGGTGAAGATACGAAAAAAAGGCAGGAACCTTTTATATTTATGGCCCGTTAGTGGGGAACGTTCTTTATTATTGCACGTACAGACGCTGAACGTAGCACTGAGCAATGTACTTTCAAAATGGGGCTGACCGGTTTTGACAGGATGTGTGAAGGTGTATGCCAGCATGCAAGCTCATGAGGGTAGAGCTTTGATCACTGCTCTCGAACAATTACGTGGCGAAAATACTTACGCCATGGCTGCTTAATCTAACTGTAAGTTAGATTTGCTTATCACGGGATAAGATCCTGTGAAGCCATCATCGCCCGGCATCTCTGTTTAGCGGATCCGGTAAGGCGGTGTCGTCAGCATAAACTGGGTAACTATGTGTCGCGCATGGTTGCTGAGAAACAGCGACTAAGGAATGTTTCAGGCTGTCGTTTGCCTTGACATTCCCGACAATTAAATACGACTAAGCATGTAGAACGTACATTATCATCTTCTCTGGACCAGGGTTCGATTCCCTGCAGCTCCACCTTCGCCCGCCGGAGTCCGCGTTTTGCGCGGCGAAGGGGGATAGAAATCAAGAATTGTCTTGACTTTGTTGATAGGGTAAGGAAAAATCCTACTGAAATAGAATCGTTAATGACTTTCGCTAGTCAGGAGGTGAATAGGCTGCTTGGGATCGATTCTCTAAAAGTGTTTTTAACATTCAGGCATAGCTTTTCAAATCAATCAGATTGGATTAAGGAATTCAGAAACCTTTATAACCACTTGGATTTCATAGACGGACATTTAAAGGAAGTTGCCAGAGTTTACGAGAATTACAGAAGATCCGCATACGATCGTTTACTTAAATTCAAAGGAATAGTCGATCATATACCGGATGTAATGGCTGAGCGATCAGTGGAGATACGTAAGGAAGTGAAGGAATACAAGGATGACTCCGCGTACAAATTCTTACAAGAGTCGATTGTTCGCTATCGAACCCTTGCTGATGGCAAGGCCAAAATAGAACGCTACAATCCCGATTTTCTCGAGCCCGTTCTAACTGAATGCGTGAACAAGTTCGAGACTGCAATTTTCGGCCCTCAGATTATTGATGGCTGTAAGAAAGTTCGTGTATTGCTTAATGACGTTATCATTGACTCCGGAGGACACAGCAAATTCGATAAGCCAAAGTCCAGCACAGTTGAAGGAATCAGTTGAATATCTTCAACGCATTTCAAAGAAGATTAAGGAAATAGAATAGGCCGGAGTACGCTGACTGTCAAATCAGGTCTCGGCTATTACACCTTTACTTTACAAACAGATTCATAAAAGTGGTTTCCATCTGTGGCCAGATGGCGTCGTAAATATCCTGCTTCTCTTTTGAGACGTCTTCCTTGCTTAAGCTGAGGAATAGTAAAAATTCGGGTTTCACGTCCAATGCCATTGCAATACTTTCCAAAGTTTCCTTGCGTGGCTGAGTATGCCCCTTCATAAGTAAAGATATAGTAGTCTCAGAAATTGTAGTTTTTTCTGAAAGCTCCTTTTGGGTCATTCCCTTTTTTTTAAGAATCAGCTTTATGGCCTTGCCAATGTTCATTTTTATGAATAATCTTTAAAAATATCTACGAGGTGAAAAAGCCCCTTGCATATGGTTATGAAATCATACGGAGTAACTTTCCCTGACTCAGATTTTTCTATTAGTTCTTTTATTTGTTTCCGATCTTTTCTCGAAAGGGCGTCGCCCTTCAGAGCATTCTTAAGGATAGAAACTAATTTTTTGAGGTCCTTCTTTTCTTCCGCGGTTAGACCTTCTTTATTCGCAACTTTGCGAAGCACCGCCTTCGTGCTTACGTTTGGCATGTTTGTTAGAGATGTTTTTCTCTTTTGATGAAATAATTTTCATAAGACTTAAATTTTAGTTTGGAAGCTATTACAGGCCGCTTCCAGCGCCTCGTTAGTTAGTTGGTATTTCTTCGTCATCTTTTCGCGTAAAAAAAACTTTCATCTTTCTTCGCAATGCTAGACGCTTGTCTAATGCTTTAGACGATCGACTTATAGCGTTAATGAGCCCAATGATTTTTCTTTCCAGTCGAAAGGCAATATTTCTAATGTTTTCGAATAGATATTCGAACAAACTTCTGAGTACCTGGCGATGAATACTGTCGTCCTTGACATCAATATATGCAAGGGCCTCAGCATATCGTAATTCGATTTGATCGCGCTGATAGTCGACGACCGACCCCAGTACTCCGAGCCGATAACTTCCGACTATATCAACGCTAGCATTGGAGACAGTTTCTTCGACAGTCGTGAGCTTTGTAAACGTCTCTTTAGCGAACGTTAGAATTTTCTTAAAACTCCAAAAATCATCAGCATCGTCGTCTGTTCGAGCAAAAGCCGAATTCACCAAGGATGTAATCTGTCCACTATGAAAGCTTACACCATTGCTTGATGTACTCCAATCTTCCTTAAGTTCGCTTTGGTACGAATGCTGATTATAAACCAGGAAACCTGAGCTATTAACACTGATCGGAATAGAACTGCCACGAGTTGTTATGAGATTATTTGGCCCGATTGAACTCTGGAGATATAATTCTGGAGATTCCAGTAGTAAGCTAGATTTAACTGTACGTCCACAAGAATTAACAAGAGCAGCGTCGTCCAAAGTTTGAGGAGTAAATTGAAAACTAGGAGTAGCTCCGTAAAGAATTTGGTACGGGCTGTCTATAGAATGCGATATTCTCGCATTACAGATATTCGGCGTATCGTCCTCTTCAAAAAATAACTTGTCCGTAAACATCACAGGGCGAACATATGTATTTTACTTCAATAAAGCAAGGATAATTTAATTATTGGTTAAATTTTATAACGCCAGCCTACTAAATGAACGCGCCGTAGAATTTCCATCTAATGACAATAATTCGTAATTTGCAATTCGCGAATTGAGAATTATGAGAAAACACACTGGAATGAGGCCTCAGGACGTTCCTATCCTCCTAAAAATCCTGTCATTTGAGAAAGCCAAAGTGGACTGGCAGATGCGAAACATTGCCCAAGAATTAGATATCAGTCCGTCAGAAGTTAGCGAATCACTCAATAGATCTAGTCAAGCCGATCTAATCGATGGCACTAAACAGCATGTAAATAAATTAGCCCTACACGAATTTTTAATTCATGGTCTACGCTATGTGTTTCCACAAAGTCCCGGTCCAATAGTGAGAGGCATTAATACCGCACACAGTGCGCCCCCTCTTAATAAAATGATAAGATCGAGCGAGAATTATGTATGGCCGGATGCTGTCGGCGATTCAAAGGGACAGGCTATCGAACCTCTATATCCTTCCCTTGTCCAAGCGGCAAAACGAGATCCATTTCTCTATCAATCGTTGGCACTGATTGACGCGTTGAGGGTAGGCAGAGTACGAGAACAGAACCTTGCCAAAAGTGAATTGGAAAAAATGATCGTCGGAAATGGATAAGATCGTAGGTATAGACGACGTCAAGAAAGTTGCATTGGCGCTGAAGGACCTTAAGGTAAATTTTGCCTTCGTCGGAGGAGCAATCGTTAGCTTGTATGTCAATGACAAAGGCGCGGATGCATCACGCGAGACAACAGACGTCGATCTAAGCGTATCGGTAAAGGGCTACGCATCATGGGCTAGTTTACAAGATCAATTATCACAACTCGGATTTTCGCCAGACCCGGATTCTAAAGTCATCTGTCGATACTTGTATCGAGGTATAACTGTCGACATTATGCCTGATGATGAAAAAATTCTTGGATTCTCTAATCCGTGGTACAAGCCCGGATTGGCAAGGATTGAAGTCCACAAACTCGACGACAGTTTAGAGATCAATCTATTTCCTATTCCCTACTTCCTTGCAACTAAATTTACTGCAATTCGTGGCCGTGGAAAAGGCGATCATCGCACCAGCCATGACTTTGAAGACGTAATTTATGTAACTGATAACGTTACTGACATTGTTGACATCATTGAAAAAGCCGATAAAGAAGTTAAAGCATTCTTAGTATCGGAATATGCGGCCATCAAAGATCACAGTTACCGAAGAGAAATAATAAGCGCGCATTTATCCAGGCTCATCCGCGACAGTCGCTATCCGCTCATCGTCGATAGGATTGAAAGGATCGCTGCATTAAGCATTTAATTATGGCCATACCTATAAAAGATATTTGGTATACTGCGGTGATGCCATTTACGCCAGGCACCGACAAGGAAGCATGGCTTAAGTATATCGAATGGAGCAAATTGTCTCATTTGAAGGAAGTGGTCGGGATGGACTCCTCGTTAAACGAATCTGCTTTTCTCCCGGACTTCGACGATCCAGAGGCTTATAATATTGGCATAACTATCGAAACGTCTTTTACCTACTGTTATAGGAATATTGAGTATGTCATCAAACATGCGAGCGCAAAAAATCAATTTAATCTGCTCGCGGTTTACTTGAATCCTACTGACGATGTCTCGCAGTTCCCATTGCCAGAGTTTGAATTCGCCGGCTATGAATTATTAGATCAAAATCACCAAACAAGTGCTTTGACTAACTGTGGCGGATTTGATGAAACATTCTTACCAGACGACCTTAACGTTTTTGGGTTGATCGGTTCTTACTCTAAAGCGACCGATATTCAATCTCGCCTTAAAGAAAACAACCCAATGGAACACCATGCAGACACTAACGTTTGGGCGATTTGGCGGCATACAAAAATTGGTCGATGACTTACGGCTCGAAATTGCTAAAGCTATGAGGCTGGCCAACCAAGTCGAAAATCCAAATTATCTGAGAGAAAAAGACATTGAAGATCTGGCCGCAGTATTGATACAATCTATAACGGTTAAAGAAAACGAATCAACTGATTCGCTAAAAAGCAAGTACACGCTGATTAAAGAACTCATAACATTCCTGGAGAAATATCTAGACGAACGCGTTCCCGACATACCTGATAAGTTGCGGGTGGTGAAAATCCAGGACAAACTAAATATTCGAAAGGAGCTTACAGAATTACTGCTGAACGAATTTTCGGAGGAAAATTTAAGAATAGCAGCAGAGCGACTAGGTCACAAAAGTCAGTCTGCCTTCGACAGCATTTAATTGGATTGTAACGCTACAACCTGCGATTGCACAGAGGACATCGGTTCTTGTCATAGTCTTCCATAAAATCTTCGGAGACCCGTCGCCAATAGTACTAGAATCCTCAGCGGACTTTTTTTGAGTCGACAGGTGCGAAATATATAGCCAGGCAGTTTGAAGTAATCGGTCAGGAAGATCATCAATGAGGGTCTTAATCTCCCGCCGGGATGGTCGTTTGTCCAAAGTTCCCATAGATGTAGACGTCGGTGACTAGCTATGTAATTTGACGCCTAAGAAAATCACATTTAGACAAAGAGCTAAAAATCGCCCAACAGACTGTAGACGATTTAAACTTTATCGAGTTTACGGCGATCATCGCCGTGAATTGAATAAAAGTTAAATTGTAGCTCAACCCTTAGACTAATGACTGGAAAGGATCGACTTGACGGCTTTATAAAGTTACCGGAGCCAGACGATTCAATTGAGTTCTTCCAGGAAGTAAAACGCCAAAGCGAAAAATATTGGCAAGACAGTGCCATTAACAAGAAGATCTATGGCTTTCAGATCCAAAAAAAAACAGTGTGGAGGGTCGGTCTGACGGAAGAAGAAATAAGGTCTTTTGAAATAGCTTTAAATGTCCTGTTCCCCAAAGGTCTTAAAAATTTCTATCGGGTTATGAATGGCCTAAGCAAACCAGGTATAAATGTTTTCGGAAATGACGGGACGCGTCACACCTATTTCCCCGTCTATTACTCGTATCCTGACGACATTGAAATCATAAAGGACAGAATTCAATGGATATTTGATTCAAATGATCTCACGCCAACCAAAATACGAGAAGAGGCCATTCCAGGTATATTCCCGATAACCGGGCATAGATTTCTTATTTTGGATGGCAGCGATCAAGTTCTTTCTATGTATGGCGATGACATAGTGTATTGGGCAGAAAATATCAGTAAGCTGGTTGCCAATGATATTTTCGACAACATATACAATGTGCACGACTTTGAAAGTGATCCAAGAAATTCGAAGCCTATCAAATTCTGGATGGAATGATCACATTTATAATCCCTATGAAATTCGAACTTAAGAATACAGGCGATCGTGAACTTAATGATGTAGAACTATCGACAGTGTTTGAAACGCGCGGCTATACCTACGTTTTTAAATTCACACCACGTTGTGACTTCTGGCGGGTGGGATTTCGTTTTATTTTCAAGAGTAAAGCCAATGGTTCAACTCTATCGCAAAACAGTCGGTATAACGACAATCAAATCCGTCACCTGGAGTTGTGCGCAGGGGAAGTGAAGGATGGCATTTGGACAAATCCAAATAAGCTTCAATTGCAACACTACTACTTCCGAGATCTGCCGTCGCCAAGTATTTCGGGTTGTTCAACTTACGTATTGCAATCACAGGTCGAGGTTCGAATTAAGTCACTTAATGACCGAAAAATTGAAATAAGTTATCAGGCAGAAGGTTGTGAATTGCGATCTCAGACCCTCGATCCGGAATTTAGAGCGTGCTTTAAGGTTTGTGCTTGGGCAGATAATGTTGATTTTAATATTGATGGGACTGTGATACCTCAATTTGATCCGTTGTCAATTCAATTGGGCAAAATTAAAGCTCTTTCTCAGCAAACACTTATCATTAACATTCATCGGTTCGCAGCACTTTTTGGCCCTAACAATTGTGGAAAGAGTTCGCTGCTAGTTGGAATCTGTTCTTCATTCAATTCGGAACAAGATTTTACCGTAGACTATTTGGGTCTCAATCGATTCTATTCCGAGATTGAATATGACTTTCAATTGGAAAACATAACCGAACGAGAGCGACGTCGCCGTGACAATCGGAAGAGTAGATGCGCAGATCAAGGGCAGAATGCACCATATAATTGGTTGGAAGAATTATCACTACAAGACGATAAGACGAGAGAAAACATAAAGGAATGGTATAGTGCCAACTTTGAAGAGTTGACATTTTTAGATAAAACGAGCGGGCGTTATCTGATCGGCAAGGAAGTAACGGTAAATGGGCGCAAAGTACTGGATCAGGGCACAGGTGGCAGAGCAGTTCTTCCGATAATCATTCAGTTATTCGATCCTGACGTCAAACTCTTGGCAATCGATGAACCCGAACTTGGACTGGAACCAAAAACTCAAAAGATGTTATTCCAGGCAATTCAAAATGCATCGAACGGAGAGAATGGATTTCCGAATAAGCGGGTGATCATTGCTACTCACTCCCATCTCTTTTTAGACAGAGCTAATCCAAAAAATAATTTCAGCGTCCAAAAACGCGATGGAGTTATTTCTATCAACCAAGTGGTTGATAGAGTGGGACTTCAACGAGCGACCTACGACTTATTGGGTTGTAATCCTGACGATCTTTTCTTCCCAACCAATATAGTCGGTGTTGAAGGTCCAAGCGACGCCATTTTCATCGAAGCAGTCTATAAGAAAATGCTCCAAGACGGCTTGATCACAAAGCAAAATATCGTGTTTCACTATGTAGATGGGATTGATAATGCCGAAACGGGCCTACTGGCCATGCTTCAAATGTTCAAAACTCAAGCATATTGCCCGATATACAAAGACAAGATCTGCGGCATATTCGACGGCGCCTTAACTGACAAGCGCAAGAAAATGATAGAAAAGGTTAAGAAATTTTTCGACGTCGATTCTCATCAACGATTTATCGTACTAGAGAAGGCGGCAATCGAGTATTACTATCCTGTGCAGGTGCTAAATCGGATCTTTGGCAAGACACTGGCCAACGCTGATATTGAACATGAGGTAACGAGGTTTCTACAAGCAGCTTCCAAATCCCCAAAAGGAACATTGGTTGGTCATGAACTCTCTAAAGTCGATTTGGCCAAACTCGTGGCTAATGAGATTTCTAACAACCCTACTGATGATCTTGATATAGCCATTCGCAATTTGATCAAAGAGGCGGCGGACCGAGCTTACTAGTTCTACCTTTCATTAATCATCGCTGCAAAGTTAGGCTTGCGTCGGAATTGCGCTTGCAAGGAACTACGGCATAAACGGTTTCCCCCTTACATCTTCGATTCCAGGAACTCCCATTTATTCCGTTCCTCCTTGAGCGAATTCGCGCCTCAAGCCTTGAGCGGCACCATAATTAATTCAAATGATTATGGAAAAGAGAAAGAAATTCGAAGTGTTGGTGACACAGTTAAACCGCTTCAGCAGAAAGTTTGTAGTGGAAGCAACAACTCCACTCGCCGCGAAAGCTACAGTCAAAGAGATGATTGCAGTTCAACCGATGGATGCTCGCAAAGGAGCTTACGATGGTTACGAGCTAATCATGAGAACTAAAGAAGAAGCACAGGCAGAAGACGCTCCATTAACCCGGTTTGAACCTACGATCTTAGAAGTCGATCTTCAAGAAAGTGAAAGACTCGATGTCACTCCAACAGAACTTATCGTGCAGAAAGCTTTCGGAACTGTGATGCGTAGGCTAAGAGATCGCATGAGACTAAGTCAACGTGAATTCAGTCACATTGTAGATCTCCGTCAACCAACTATCGGAGTTCTCGAAAGAGGTGAAACTGGAGTCAGATTATATAACTTCATAAAGATTGCCATTGCACTTGGTAAAGCTCCAGATGACTTCATTAGACTAGTCGCGAATGAATATGAAAGGATGAATCAAAATGGTCCAACTTAAAGGACCATACCGGAAGAAATTTGTAATCAACGCTCATTTCGTTATGTTTATAAAAGAGCCCATTCTGACCCTTAAAAAGGGTCATGCTGGGCTTTTTCTATAAAATATAACCTCGTATGCTCAAAAAATTACTAGACAACATTGCCTGGCAAACAATTGCCGGTGTTGTTGGTTTTCTCAGCGCAGCTATATCTCTATTGGCATTTTTTCAAGAGCAAACTCCAGAAGTTCGATTTGAAATAATGTCGAGTACAAACGTCCTGGATTTCAATGCAGATGTCAGCAAACTAAGCGTTACTTATGATAGCACTGACTTAAAAGGTGCCAGGAAGAATTTAAGGATCTTCACAATTAAAATGACCAACGCAGGGAGTGAAGATTTGCTTAAAAGTGGATATGACGAAAACGACCCACTTGGCTTGATAGTTAAATCAGGACAGATAATCGAAAAACCAGAGATAATAGAGACCAGTCAAGAGTATCTGACGAAGAACTTAAAAATTGACAATTACGGAACGAATAGGTTCACGTACTCAGAGGTGATTCTTGAGTCAAAAGAATTTGCCATTACCAAAATTCTCGTGCTACACGCAACCGATTCAACTCCCTCAGTTATCCCAATCGGAAAGATAGCCGGTCAAAAAAGTATTAGCGTAGTTGACGCTCAAACGGCTAAATCGGAACCTTCATTCCTTATAAAGGCTTTTGCAGGGAACATTTTGATTCAGATGGCGAGACTAGTTGTCTATTTCATAGTCGTCATCTTGGTAATTGTAATACTCGTAGCGACGTCGGAAGGAATTAGGACACGAAAGGAAAAACGAAGAAAAGAGATGATGGTAGAACAGTTTGAAGAATTAGACGATTATGCCCATACAAAAATGGACGATGCGATCTTCGATAGGTACGAGGAAACCGACGGCACGTATCTTCAAACCATGATGCAATTAATTGGCAATGAAAACGAACTAAACGAAACTTATCGAAGGGTCACCGATAAACTCAAAACAAAAAGCGGGGTTATTTGGACATCAGCGACTGATCGTGGTCATTTCACTGGAGAGAGTAACAAATGGAAGATGATTCAAGAAATGATTAGTGATGGTTTGGTAATAAATGATGGAAATCAGCTAGTAGTAAACCAATCTATGCGGGAGACCCTTACAAAATTTCTCGCGTTCATTGAACAACGCGGAGAATTTAAGCACGGACGAAAAGTGTATGTTTATCCAGATTTACCAAATGATTTCACTCCAGGAAACTAACTTAACCATTCAATGGCTATCAATAAAACAACGATTGAACACATTCTCCGGTTGGTCTTGAGAAGTATCCCACTAGTGCCTGGACCCGAAGTTTATGACATCGTCAAAAGTTTAAATGACTCCAAGAAGTCAATTAATGCGAAAATCGACAAAGCGTATCAGTCATTAAAAGATACCTCAGACCTTGTTCAGGATTTACAAAAAGACTTGGTCCAACGGACGGAAAAGGTTCGGGAGTTAAAAGATGAGTATGAGCGATATGCAGCTTTGGCTGACATAGAAGAAAGTAAAGCGAAGGCCCTGCTTATTCAATTAGAGAAAACAGTTAACAAGGACAAGAATCTTGAAAGAATAATTAGTTTCGTTATCAATATAGTTGCTGGGCTAATTCTGTTCGTCCTTGGCATCTGGCTCGGACCAAAAATTACAAGTTTATTTTAGTATGAAGCTACAATCGGTTATTCGTCTAAGTTCTGCTTACGCTTCTGAATCATTCGATTAATGTCCTCAGCATCATAAAACATAACACCACCAATTTTGTAAAGGGAAGAGTCTTGTTCTTTCGAAGTGTCTGCAACGTCCCGGAGGAGATACCAAGTAACGCACGAACTTCTTTCGACTTCAGCCACTTCGCATTGGAAGCTGTGTTCTTTGACGTGATAAAATTTTGGAGGTCGCCCAACAGCTTTTGCCTGAAATTTTCCATATCCTCTACAGTCACAATGTTCGCCCGCCGGAGTCCGCGTTTTGCGTGGCGAATAGCGGATCAGTTAAAAATCAAAGAGCGATACAGCCTGAATCCGGAATGTTTCCCACAAACCCAATCTCCCCAAAAAATCACCTACTTCACCCTCCTCCCCCTCACAATCACCACTTCCGCTACAATCAAATTCGGCACCCAGCTCAGCCAGGCAAGGGTAGCGTAACCAGCTTGTTGTGACAAGTCGGCGGAGCCATTCAAAAATAAAATGTACAATCGAAGAGTGATGGCGGCAACTGTAATTGCAAAGCTTCGCCACATCCACTCGCGGTGCGACTCAATGTCGCCATGCCTGATCTTACTGAAAGCTATGGCCGTACAAACAAACCATAGTATACCTTGCGTGATAAAGCTGGCGAGCACCCATGGTCCCCTTCCGATGAACAGGCTCATCACAAACCCACCCGGCGCAGCAAGGAATAGTATGCCCATCACATACACATACCCAAAGAAACGATGGAGTTTTAAGAACCGCTGACTCAACTTCGAAACCTGGAAGAACCCGGCGACAAGAATGAACGCACTTATCAATACATGTGAGTAATAGAACGGCAGGTACCAACCTGTCGCTATCGCCTCACGTTTCAAACGAAGGAATTTGTAGTCGGCGTCGAAGTTAAGATACGTTAACGCATTAACTGCAAGAGCAACTCCCAGGGCGATGAAAGTCCATTTTACGATGGACCATGAAAATGCCGCGACGCGAACGTACATCAGGCCTTCGGATCCGAATTGGCGGCTTTCATTCGCAACAGGAGCTTTTCAATAAATTTCAAATTGTACTTGTCGATCTCCGAAGCCTTCGCCATCGCTTCGTCAACTGTTTTGTAAGCCGGTTTGTACCACGAAAAACTCTCGAAGGACTGACGCATGGCCTCATTCTCTGGAAATGAATATCCGTTGTCGGCAAGTATTTCGTTATACATCCTATTAACGGAGGCAAGCCCAAGGAAACTGCGCGTATCCCACAAACCTGTTTCTTCATTGTAAAAATCGAAGTTTCCCTCGAAGTAGCTGCTGTCGATCTTTACATACTGTGTAAACGTGAACAGACGGTTCGATTCAAGCTGCACCATACTCTCGTCTTCCGCCAAATACTGAACGTATGTGTAGGTCGGAACGTTTTCATCTTCGCCAGTACCTTCGTAATACATCATATCTTGTCCTTCATAGGTCGATTTCAATTCGAATAATGTGCTGTCGACTTTTCGCATAACAACATCACTCGACGCAACTCCAATACTCCCAACAATCTGTCCCTCGTGGTTGACAAACTTCATTTCGTTTGTTGCATAAAAAGATTCGCGCCCTTCAAGATACTCGGAAGAAATAGTGGTCAGGATCGCATCTATTGTTTCGCTCACAGCGCCAAAGAACGAACGACGTGTAGCAACGCTTGAAGTACTTGCGCGGTACGATGTTCCATCCATGGAGAAGTCGCCATACGAGGGTTTGAATATGCCGGTCGCCGAGAGATAGGCTGGCGTTATCAGGAGTCCTGAACCGAAGCGTTGCTCATCGGGCGACTCCAGCATGGTTTGCGTTCCTGCACTGAATTCAATCTGTTCAGGAATGTAAGAGAGACTTTGATAGCTCTTCTTGTCCGCCTCGTTTGCGAAGCCTTCAGTGAAATTTCCAGCGCGATCGATATATCCAATTATATTTTTGAAAGCGAACGTGTGATCCTTGCCCTCTTCAAACGGAACAATCCAGTCAAACTCCGGCTTGACGATCTCCTTTTTCTTTTCGAAGTCATACAGTCCTACGTTTTGACCTAACCTCACCTCGACAATACTCTCACCCATGACACCGGGATTACCGATCGAAGAGTAATCGAAAGGAACGATGATGTTGCCAAGCGAATCGACAATACCCATCATCGTCTCTGACGGATTCTCAAGATCGAATTTACCACCGCTTGTTACATAATAGTAGTCTGCTTCCTTGTACGTGGCAACCCATACAACCGAATCGTATTTCTTGCTGAGGTTTTCTTTTGCTCTGAAATATCTCTTGTGCGATTCCATTAAGTCCTGCTCATCGACTATCCAGCTCAATTCGTTTTCAAGATTCAGAAACACGTTATAAAAGTTCTCTGCATCGAACTTTGAGATGACGTAAGAGTTTTTAACAGGCGTAAGCCAGAGCGTAATCAATGTATTTTCCGACTTGGAGAACTCATTGTAGTCTGCCGAAAATACAATTGGTAAATCCACGCGCAATCCGAGTGAGTCATTAATAATGGCCGCCTGCCCGAATATGGCAACACAGTTTACATATGGATACGCACGATTCTGAAGAACCTTAAGCCCTTGCATAATGGAGTATTCCGACTGATCTGTTTTGAACATCGAAAGCAAACCAGATTTCGTTGTATCATTTTCGATCTTATCCTGGAACGTAGCCAGAAAATCCTTTACGTTTTTTTCAGGATCGGTTTTCAACACTGTGCAGCCGGCAACCAGCGTGAGCACAACGGCAAGGGTTATAAATCTCATTTTGTGGGTGGACGTGAGTGAATAATGCAAAGATAAATTAGTTAATCCCCACCACAAAACAGGTCACAGACGTTCGCTGATGGCGTGATTTATACGGGCTGCACCACAGACTTTGACCAACGATTTGAATCGCATACCTTGTGAAAATCAGTCCTTCACAGTTAACTATGAAGTTCCTCATCACCCTAATTTTCTCTTATACCACCAGCTACTATTTAAATCATGGATCGATCGGAAAGATCGCCAAGCTGTTTTATAAAGGCGAATTCGCAGTTGCGGATGATGATGCCACATTTAGTATCGTAGACAGCGTTTTAACCCGTAACAAGGACACCCAGCCTTTCTATATTTTCTTTTCAATCAATTGATGAAAAGTATCAGCCCTCTCAACAGGACGGAGGCTTTGCAAAAGATCTCAAAACTGATTGAGGAAACGGCGGACAACCAACGTTAATTTGGATAAATAATAATCCACCTTGATCAAATTCCTAACTATCCTGCTGCTCACTCTCGTAGCTTGTCTCCTTGCCGGCATCTATGGCATCCTTCACGATCAACTTACCTACACGATCTCGACCGAGTATTACACAAAATTCAAGTTCTATCAATTCGGTTTGTCAGACGAAGGGATGCCCGGACCCTTTCCAAATCCCAGGCTCTGGGTCTGTTACGTCGGTTTCATGGCCACCTGGTGGATGGGAATTCCCGTCGGGATCATCCTCTCATCAATAAGTATACACCGCAGCCTTAGGACGATGGTTGAAATTTCATTTAAAAGCTTCCTGGTCGTTCTCGCCATTACCTTGTTAACAGGTGCATATGGACTTGCCGAAGGTTATTTATACACGTCAAACCTGCCAAAAGAGAACCTTCAAAGATGGTTTATTCCAAATGATCTCGTCCACTATAAGAGGTTTATTACGGTGGGCTCAATGCACAACTACAGTTACCTCGGCGGTGCGTTTGGTCTTGTTGCCGGGGTTGCTTATGTTGGATGGCGTAAAGGGGTCTTACAGTTGCTTAATAGGCAAAGAACGCTGCAGAAAAATAACCATCGGTCTCAACGTCACTCATGACCGGAATTTCCAATACCCACTCCAATGAACAGGCGAAACATCCTCCTACTCATTCTTATCCTTGCAGGCGTCATTTACTTCACATTCTCATGCCGTTTTTACCTGGATCGTAAATTTCATGAGATCACTTATACTCCCGGTCCATCGATTAGCGTCGAATTCATAGTGAATACCGTCGGTATAGATGAGGATAGTTATGATTTTGATCCGCCTCTAACTTTTCTGGAAAGAATTCCGGAAGATTCATCTACGAATATTGTGACCATTAAGGAAATTGGTGACAAAGGGGTTGGTCTGAGTTTCACCTACCATCGCCCACTTGTGGATACGGCAACCATGGGTCGTAATCCGTCGTGGGCTAAACGACATGTTCTTGAGATCTTGTTCTACCGCAAAGACAGCACCGCTAAATGGGCCTTGTACTCCCAAACAACGCACATCATCGACAAATACCTGGAAACAGGAGAGATGAATGTGAATTCATCCACGGCGGAGCTTTTCGAAGAAAAACAAAAATATAGTATCGGCTTCGACTACAAAGTTCAATAACCATTATCCCATCCTCTTCGCCCCATCAAAAAAACACACACCCATCAATCCCTCCTATTCCGTGAACTCAACTACCTGTGCACTAACTGTGACTGTCCTCTTATAAAAGAATGGTGGCACGCCGCCCGGTGTTCCTCGGTTTGCGAGCTCTTTACAATGCCACGTACTTCGCCATGTTACGTTTGTAGTTCCCGACTACTTCGTTGGTGCGAAATCCTGGTCTGTTACTAAAACGTTCTTAAAATGTCTCCTTCTGAGGAACCGTAGACTCTAACTCAAGTATCAGATCTTTCTGCCCGGCGTTTGCTAGTTCGATTTCGCATGAAATCAGTACTTCCTCGCTAACGAGAACACGACCTGCCTCCATTACAGTATCCCATTGAAGCTCCCAATCCTTTCGATTCAATTTGCAGTTGAGACTAAAGGCCGCTTTCTCATTTCCCAAGGGGTCTTTAACAATGCCGCCAAAGTGAATATCCAGTTTTACATTACGGGTGATCCCCACGATTGTTAACTCTCCCCAGAGTTCAAGATCTCCATTCGCGTCCGGCTTGCGAATAGTGGATGAAGTGAAAGTGATTTTTTTATGGTTTTTCACGTCCAGGAAGTCCGCACTCTTCAAATGTTCATCGCGCTTGCTATCGCGGGTATCAATCGAGTCAGCTTCGATCCATAGATCGATATCGGCTGTTGTAAAGTCCTTCCCATGTGTATAAATGTTTGCATCAAACACTTTGAAAATTCCTTTGACATGAGAGATCATGAGATGCTTTACCTTAAAGGTAATTTCACTGTGCGCCTGGTCTACGGTCCACTTTAAATCGTTCGTTCCCCTATTCTTCATTGCCTTTGTTGCATTTCCCATGAGCTGTCGATTTTAATTCCCATTGATGGATCAACAAGGTGCCATAATTTGTTACCAGCAGGGTTACACAATGCTTAAGGTCATTTACAACTATCACATATCAGCACTCAAATCGATTGAAAAAATATATTTTACATCTGATAACTTCGGTATAGGTTTAATTTCGAAACATCAATCACATCGAATGGCACTTTTAACATTGGTTCGTCATGGCCAGTCACTTTTTAACCTGGAAAACCGGTTTACCGGCAATCTGGATGTGGCGCTCACAAGCGCTGGAGAAGCAGAGGCACTTAAAGCCGGCAGCCTTCTGAAAGGATTTAATTACTCTGTCGCTTACTCCTCAATGCTTAAGCGCGCGATAGACACCCTGCATATCATACTTGCAGCAATTGGCCAGTCCCAGATGCCAATAAAAATGAATGCAGCGCTTGATGAAAGAATGTATGGCAACCTGCAAGGGTTAAATAAGGCAGAAACCGCCGAAAAATATGGAGCTGTCCAGGTCGAACTTTGGCGACGAAGTTACTCAACACGTCCTCCAGGAGGAGAAAGTCTCGAGGACACATACAATCGGGCTGTCCCTTATTATAAATCGGAGATTGAGCCACGGTTGAAGAATGGCGAGAATGTGCTGGTTGTTGCGCATGGAAACAGTCTCAGGGCGCTGGTGATGTACATTGAAGAACTTGACAGCGATGCGATCGAAAAGCTCAATATTCCAACCGGACTACCAAGGAATTACACCTTCGATAACAACCTGAAGGTTCTGAGTGCTTCATACTTATAAACCACTAGTGATCCAACAACCGCTAGACGGCCTCTTTAAAGAAATCGTATTGCTGCGCTCAAGGTTGCGAGCCAGGTGTGTTATCCCTATGTGATTGGTTCCTAAGTTTTAGGGTTAGCTATCCCCATCCTACTCGCGCCCATCAAAAACATACCCGCCGCCGCACCGCTCACAATCACTACCACCGACATCGCCCAGCGCAGCGACTCTACACCAAAGTCGGCAGACAACGCATCGCTTATCGCTCCCACCACCAGCGGACCAAATCCAAGTCCCACCAGGTTTAACATAAAAAATAATATCGCCGAAGTGATCGCCCTCAGGCTGGCTGGCACCAGGCTGTGAGCCACGTTGATCGACGGACCCAAATATGTTCCATATAAAAAGTTGCTCACACCAAAGCAGATCAACACAGCTACTGTACTTTTTAAAAACACCGCTCCGATCACAAACGGGATCGAGATCAAAATAAAATAAGCCGGCAATGTCATGTACTTGCTCTTATCGGCTTTACCAAAACGATCGGTCATGTAGCCGCCAAAGAAAGTTCCCACTGCTCCCGTCGTTCCCAATATCAATCCCAATGCTACGCCAATTTCGGTCTTGCTCATCCCATGAACCCGGGATAAAAATGATGGTGTCCAGTTGAGCAGGCCGTAGATACAAAAACAGTGAAGCGCCGTAGCCGCAGAAAGAAACGCGAACACAGGCTTCGAATACAACAGCTTCACCACGTCAAAGAAAGATTGCTTCTCAATAGCAGACGCGGTCGCATCCATTGCCCCGCGCTGCGGCTCTTTCACGAATGCATAGAACAGCAGCGAGAACACCACACCAGGAATTCCTAAAACAAAAAATGCTGTTCTCCATCCAAGCGCTTCGTTGAGATATCCCCCCATCAAAAACCCGACGAGCATACCGAAATAAATTCCCGTCGAATAAAACGACAGCGCCGTCGCGCGCTTGCCCGGAGGAAAATAATCGGAGATCATGGCATGTGCCGGCGGACTTCCTCCCGCCTCACCTACTCCAACGCCCACGCGCGCCAACAAAAGGTGAACGAATGTCTTCGCCAGACCCGACACGCCGGTCATGATGCTCCACAGACCAAGCGATATCGCAACGATATTTCTTCGATTGCTTTTATCGGCGAGTCGCGCAATCGGGATTCCCATCGTCACGTAAAATATTGCGAACGTAAATCCTGAAAGCATCCCCAGCTGTGTATCCGAAAGCCGGAGATCTTCTTTTATCGATTCCTGGAGGATAACAAGAAGCTGGCGGTCTATGAAATTAAAAACGTAAACCAGCGTCAGCATCACGAGCACAAAATTTCTGTAGGCACTGCTCACCTCCTTGCGGGAAATTGTTTCAGAATCGATCATCGCAAATGAAGATACTCGAAATCTCTGTATCTTCCATTATGAGAGGACTGATGATGAACTACCAGCTCACGATCCCTACGATCCTCCGAAGGGCTGAGTCGCTGTTTGGTGATAAAGAGATCGTGAGTCGCCTTCCCGACAAAAGCATTCATCGTTACACCTATGGAGATTTCGCGCCCCGCGTAAAAAAACTGGCCGACGCCCTTCATAAGTTGGGTGTTCGCAGAGGTGATCGCGTGGCAACGTTGTGCTGGAATCACTATCAGCATCTCGAAGCATACTATGCGATCCCGTGCATGGGAGCCGTCGTTCACACATTGAACCTGAGATTGAGTGGCGATGATCTCTCGTACATCGTCAATCATGCGGAAGATAAGATCATCATCGTCGACCAGGTACTGCTCCCGTTGTTCGAGAAGTTTAAGTCATCGGTCAGTGTTTCAAAGGTGATCGTTATTCAACAAACAGGTGATCCCATTGATCCGTCATACCTGAACTATGAAGACGTCGTTGGAAGCGGCGATTCATCATTATTCGAACCTTACGAAGACGACGAGTATGCAGCAGCGTGTCTTTGCTATACGTCCGGAACAACGGGCAAACCTAAAGGTGTGCTGTATTCGCATCGTTCCATTGTACTTCATTCAATATCATTCCTTCTGGCGTCTAACGGCGTTGGTGTTATCGAGCGCGACGTTGTTCTCCCTGTCGTTCCTATGTTTCATGCATGTGCGTGGGGATTCCCCTTCAGTTCTCCATTTGTCGGTGCCAAGCTGGTATTTCCCGGTCCGTATTTAGATGCCGCAAGCCTTGTAGAACTTTTTGAATCTGAGAAAGTAACGGTCACGGCCGGTGTCCCGACAGTGATGATCTCAATCTTAAACCATCTCGATACCGCCGCTTCGAAACCGGAATTGCATTTAAGGGTGATGGCCGTTGGCGGTTCCGCAATGCCGCCGTTCGCCACCCAGGCATTCAAAGATCGCTACAACATTACAGCGCTTGCCACGTGGGGAATGACAGAACTTTCTCCACTGGGAAGCAGCGAAGGTTTACCGATCCCTTTTGTCGAGGCTCGGGGACGAAACGAAGACGGCATCATCCCATGGGATGGCGAGACGATGGGTGAGCTTGAAGTAAGAGGTCCGCATGTTGCGGCGGCGTACTATAAAGACAACGACACGAGCAAGTTCACCGACGACGGGTGGCTTCGAACGGGAGATATTGTTACCATCGATCGTGATGGTCGTATCGGGATCAAAGACCGAAGCAAGGATGTGATCAAATCCGGAGGTGAATGGATCAGCTCTGTGGAGCTCGAAAATTCCCTGATGGGACATCCGCACGTGTTTGAAGCATGTGTGATCGCAATCCCCGATCCGAAATGGATTGAACGGCCATTCGCTTACGTGGTATTAAGGGAAGGACGAAGTGTGTCTATCGAAGAACTTAAAGAATATCTGTCGGATAAGTTTGCGAAGTTCTGGATACCGGACGGTTTTGCAATTGTACCGTCGATACCCAAAACTTCGGTGGGAAAATTTTTAAAGTCAGCACTAAGAGAAAATCATAAATAGTTCTCAATCGTTGATGGCAGCGTAAACCAACGGCTTGAATGCCTTATCCGTCAAACTTACTTTCGATCCCCACATCTGCCTGTAGATAATACAGATCATCTCTTCTTTCGGATCCACCCAATACGACGTTGAAAAAGCACCACCCCACGAATATGTGCCGGCCTGCGTCGGCGAGAGCCTGCTGGTCTTTTCATCTACAATTCTGAAACCGAAGCTGAATTTGTGCTCGCCATCAATCGTAAGATCGCCGATCTGGTTCATCGTCATTAACCGCACCGTGTTTCGTGATAAATAACGTGTGCCGTTATACTCACCATCATTCAACAACATCTGCAGGAATATCGCATAATCGGTAACCGTGGATGACAACCCACCGCCACCGGAAAAATAATCATGTTGCTGAAGGGGAAAATTCATATCCAGGAAACCACCGAAAACTTTGTCTTGCTTCTTGATACCATCCTGTCCTTCCTGGAAAAAATTCACGAGCCGAGATGCTTTGTCCTGCGGCACGTTGAAGTATGTATCGTTCATTCCAAGTGGCTTGAAAATGCGCTCGGTAAAAAACTGCTCGAGCGTTCTTCCCGACCATATTTCGATCAGGTATCCCAGCAGATCGGTGTTCACTCCATACATCCACTTCTCTCCTGGCTGGAACATCAAAGGAACGGTACCAAGCCGTGTCATTGCATCCGACAGCTTTTGATCTCTTGTACCAACTCCCCCGGTGATCTTCGCTTTGGCATAAATGGCATTCGCTTCGGGCGAGCCGATAGAAGGATAGCCGATACCTGACGTATGTGTCAGAATATCCCGGATAGTGATCAGGCGTTTCGCGGGAATAGTAGTATACGTGGTGTCTTTAGGATTATACTTGTCCAACACAGTTTGATTCGCGAACGTAGGAATGTACATCGAAACGGGATCGTCGAGACCGAACTTTCCTTCTTCCCAAAGCATCAATGCGGCTGTTGTGGTGATGGCTTTTGTCTGAGATGCAATTCGAAAGATACCGTTCTTGTCGAGTGGCGTTTTTGCGTCCAGGTCGTTGTAACCATACGCTTTATGAAAGACGATCTTTCCCTTGCGGGCGATGAGTGCCACGGACCCGTTGATCCAATTCTGTTTCACCCAACTGCTCATCCCGGAGTCGAGCCGGGCGAGTCGTTGCGATGAAAGACCCGCAGACTCCGGCGATGCCTCTGTGAGTGTTCTCGGTTTGCTGTCGACAGTCGTTTGTTTCTCACACGAGATGGAAAACAAAAGGAGAAAAACGAGGAGCAGGTGTCTGATCATGATAAGTGGAGGTTTGCTTACTAAAATAGTATATTAACAAACAAAAAGATACAGATGCGTTTGAAAGGAAAAATTGCCCTGATAACCGGCGCTGCGGCGGGTATCGGGTTGGCGACGGCGCAACGTTTTGCGAAAGAAGGATGTAAGCTCATTTTGTGGGATGTGAGCAGCAAGCTGAACGAAGCTGCGGAACAGCTGATGAAAGAAACGGAAGTTCTTCACAAGAAAGTTTCGGTTACAGATGAAGCCGAAGTTCAGAAAGCGGTGCTCGAGGCGAAGCAACATTTTGGACGCATCGATGTATTGATCAACAATGCGGGCATTACGAAAGACCGGACTTTATTGAAGATGTCGAAGCAGGAATGGGATGACGTGATCTCGGTGAACCTTACAGGTGTCTTCAATTGCACGCAGGCGGTAGCGTCGATCATGAAGGAGCAGAACTACGGTCGCATCGTATCGGCATCTTCGAACGTAGCGATACGCGGAAATTTTGGCCAGACAAACTACGTGGCCACGAAGTCGGCGATCATCGGTATGACGAAAGTGTGGGCGATGGAACTGGGAAAGTTCGGCATAACCGTCAATTGCATAGCTCCGGGATTTATTCACACGGCTATGACCGACCTTATGCCCGAAGAAGTGAGGAATAAAACGATCGAGCACATCCCGTTGGGTCATTGGGGTGTACCCGACGATATAGCGAACGGGTATCTGTATCTGGCTTCGGATGAAGCGAGGTTTGTTAGTGGTATCTGTCTGACGATTGATGGTGGGGCGGCGAGGTAAAAAATATTGGGGTTAGGCTCCTAACGACACAGGGACGTTTCTGTTATTTTTGGGGCAATCAAACCTTACATTCTCCTTCATGTTTACCCGTGCTGCACTCATCTTTATTCTGTGCATTTCTAATTCAATTCAACTTTTTTCTCAACAGTTTAAGTTACCACAAGGCATCCGGGAGTTTGATGAACCGGATGCAGTAATGACTGACGATTATGTCTTCGTTACCGGCAAACACTCCTATCCTGATGGCATTGCGATCATCGCCCTGAACAGGAAAACGCAAAAGGCCACGGGATTTGTGGCCGACTATGAGGCAAGCACTTTTGCCGGCTATCGCGAAACCGAAAATGATGTTGATCTGTATTTGCGTGAAGGTCAAAAGGGTGTTTTAATGGTACGCTTTTCGAAGACAAGTGACGAGTTCGGGAAACCTCGTGAAGTCACAAACAAAGACAACAAATATCCTGTCGTAATTGTTACGGAAGAGGGTGCCGTCGTTTTATCATACGAGCGCTTCTTAAAAAGACTTACGTTATTGAAGGATGATGGTGTAAACACGGTCGCCGACTCTATTTACATCTTACGAAAAGATGACGACATGCATGAATATCTCCGCGGGGTAGAGGCATCGAATTCATATAATCCCGACTTCGAGCCAACTTACTATGGACAGAGATGGCATTGGCGTGATAATCGTCTTGTAATGATCGATGATGATTTTGATGTCAAAGGAAGTGAAAATGAAACCATCCGAATAACCACCCTCGATCCAAAAGATAGAAGCATAACGTATCAAGCATTTGAATTGGAGCACAAAAGGGGGGCAACTCACAAAAGTTATCTTTTTGAAGGTAAGTTGTTTGTTGTTGCGATGGATAAAGAGGGTAAGTACTTCGACTCGGAATATATCGCTATTGATATCTATGATTTTAAGACATTGACAAAGATCAAAGGAAATCACTATTCATATCAACAGTTGTTTATGCCACGTGCCGGCAACGCTTATAAGAACAATGAAAAGATTGCCATTAAGAATGTGGTGACATCAGGGATCTTCACAGCAATTGGAAGGGGCGCGATTGGAAATCCTGTTATAACGGTCAACAACGCAGGGGATTCGTTGTTGGAAGTTATGATTGGAAATTTAAAATCGGGAGGCGGTGAACGCATTCCGATGGCAACGTACGGCGGCGCCGGTGGCGCTCCTACATTCGTATCGGCACCTGTCGGAAGGTACAGCGAGCAATTGACGTTTATAATTGGACTAATGGATAAATCGACATTACAACCATTGGATCGTCAATGGAAGATGAGCAACTCCGAAGAGCGACGACTGGACTGGTTAGATGCACACAAGAAGAAAGCGAAGAATACAGCTATCGCAAGGAGAAACGGCAAGGTGGTTATCGTCTCGCTGGATAAGAATAAGATTGAGGTCTCAGATTTGTAGCGATTGACGAATTCTAGCTCACAATGCATCGATGAACACATTCCTCTTCGCCTGGAATCCAAAAAAATATCCGTGGGACGATCTGTCAAAGGCTGTTAGAGCCTGTAAGAAATTCGGTAAATATTCCGACAGTTGGAGCTGCACCAGCTATAAGCACGTTCAGCCTGGCGATCGGGCTTTCCTCGTAAGAGTTGGCGTTCCACCCAGGGGCATCATGGGATCGGGTTACGTTGGTTCAGAACCATACCTGGCGAAGAAATGGAACAATGAAACAAAAGAAGCTTATCGAGTAAATATCGACTTCGATGTGTTGATCGATCCGGACGAAGAAGAGATTCTCACTTTAGACTTTATGAAGTTCAAAACAAAAGTAAAACAGGTCTGGACTCCACAGTCGTCGGGAATATTGATCAAAAAGGAAGTGGTTGGGGAGCTGGAGGCGATGTGGGATAGGTTTTTACTTAAAGATTAGCCAATTACCCGCCGACATACTGCCACTCTTCCTTCATCTACGGCTTGTGATGCTCTCTGTAAACGTGAGACCGTGGAATAATACATCATTTTTAAGGTGCGTGTAATAGTGCACTTAAGTATATCTACGTTTTTATTGAATGCTGATGATTTTATGAAATCATCCACATGGGGCGAAATCAATTCACCATCTGTATATTCTTCGGACTCCACCGAGTAAGGTTTTCCTGACAACAATTAACTGCGCATATTCAGTCTGGCCTGCCTTTTGAAAGTGGTGGCACCACTTAAGTCGTGCCACCACTCATTTTTAATTATGTGGGAATGATTTTTGTCAACCTGCACAGATCAATCATCTAACAAAAATATTATGGAAACAGACACAATAAATGAATTCAAGACAAAAGCCGCTTCAATCAACCCAAGAAGAAAAGAAGGCAAGATCGCACGGATCATCGAATCACAAACATCCAGGCTCCCTTCAGACCTGTTCCTCTGGGCCTCAGGTGCCGTCATGGCAACTTCACTCACGTTCAAACTATTGAAACAGGATAAGCTGGCACTCTTTATCGGGCAATGGGCCGCACCTATGTTGTTGTTCGGCATTTACAACAAATTGGTAAAACAACAAGGTCACGACCAGGAAGATCCGATACCAAACTAATTTAAAACATGTTGTCATCGCTGCTGGTTGTAACAACAATCAGCAGCCGGCGACATTAACTCAGTTTAGCGGACCGACAACCCACGAACCAATTCCCCGGTAAATTGATCTACACCCGATGAACTCTTTGTTTCCTGAACAGATTTCCCGGGAGATTACTTTCTGCAACTAACCTATCCCTCGTTACAACATTCTTCCTATCGCACAACGCGTTTGAGATCTTCTTTTGCATAAAAAGTCTCAAACTAAAATGAACATCACCCATCTTGCATTAGTCGCCACCGCGATCACACCCTTGTTCTTTGCTCTCGCTGCCAAAGCGCAAACAGAAACAGAAGAACAAATGAAGAATCTCATGAGCCCTCCTTACGACGACATCATGAAGGCAAAAACGATGATCGACAAGTACACACCCGAAGGGCAGATTTATCTCGTTAATGAAGCCGGGGCTATCTGGATGAAACGCGCTCTCGTGGCAAAGAAACGAGACGAGTGGCTCGCACAAACAGATTACTGGTCTGCCATTGGCGGCAAAACACCTGCTCGCGAAAAATTCCTCTTCGCCGCGTTCGATGCCCTCAAAGCTTCCGCAGAGAAGAAACTTGTGAATTACTTCCCTAAAGAAAAGCTCTTCGCTTTTCACAACGCGGAAGACGAAAGCCTGATGAAAGCCGCAATATCCGATATCGACACGGCAGAGAAGATCTATAAAATAGGTACAACTCAAAACGACTGGATCATCGAAAAAGCCGGTAACGGCATTCCAATCAATCGTTACAAGCAGGGATATATTTATATCAAATACCCATCGTCGGTTACAGGACACAAATGGGCGCAGCTTCTGTATGTAAATGTCATCCAGGATTACGCTGGCGGCGGCACATACGGCCCGGCTTATGGAAAGCTCATCTACAACGAATGGATGGGCGTCCCGAAATAGCGATTCATTGACGTGTTTGTCATCCCGCCCACTCTATTTAGGATCAGTTAGAACAAGTTAGAACAGAACTTCGAACAGGACTAAATCAGGGTGTGGCGGGTCAGGCAATTTCCTCCAAAATACACCCCTCGCAACGATAATACCCTTCGTTGCAACAACACTGCGGGTCCCGCCGCTCTTCCTTCCTGACTTTTGCGGTATTCCTTTTCCGCAGACTCAAACCAGTATGAACAATAAAATCATTACAATCCTCTGCCTTTTTGGGTGGACGTCATTTACCGTGCAGGCCCAACAGATCGAGCTACGAGCCATTGAATTCGCAAAGAACAAGATGGTCATTCATTACGACCTGGTCGATTCGGTCGAAGGACGATTCTATTCAATCAGACTGTATTCCTCCGCCGACGGATTTCTGAATGCCGTACAGAAGATCATTGGCGATGCCGGACTCGAGATCAAGCCCGGCAGAGACAAAAAGATAGAGTGGGCCCTGGGTGAAGAGCTGGGAACATCATTCGAAGGAAAACTGGCGGTGGAAGTGCGCGGCAGACAGTTTATTCCATTTATCAGCGCTGATAACATTAACGCATATAAGGTCTTCAAACGAAAACGGAACTACAATCTCACGTGGAGTGGCGGCACGCCGCAAAACATCCTGAATTTCGATTTGATGAGGGGAGATAAAAAGGTGATGTCATTCCCCAACATCGCGAACGTGGGACATCACGCATTTGAATTTCCCGCTTACGTGAAACCTAGCAGGAATTATCACTTCAAGATCAGCGATTCAAAAAACAAAGAGGAAGAAGTTAAGACGAACACGTTTCGTATCAAACGAAAAGTGCCGTTGGTTGTGAAAGCACTACCCGTAATAGCCCTCGGCGCTTTAGTGTACGTAATCGCTACCAATAAATCATCGGGTGGCGAGGAGCCCATCGCCGATCCTATTCTTCCGGAAAATAAATGAGCTTAACGAATATGAAACATCTACTAACTGCTCTCTTCTTTTTAGTTGTAGCCGCAAGTTCACAGGCACAGGTTAAAACCCAGGGACTGTGTTCCTGCTCAGCCAACGTCATCATCAACAAGCCGACAGCCGAGAGTGTCACATCCACATCTGTTAACCTGCAATGGACGACGACCTTTAATTATGCTTTCATAATCGAGGCCGGCGACGTTGCTATTGCTAACGACTGGGATGATAACAACGGAGGTCCGATTACCAACGCGTTAAGCAATCCACGCAAGGGAACAGCGATCAATCTCCAGCCGGGACATACATACGTTTTTTCGATACGCGGTGAAAAGAACTGTTCGGGCGACAACTGTACGGAATGGACGTCGACGATAAATTCACCAAATTCGGATCCGATACTACTGATACCGGGAGTACCCAATCCGTCGGTAACTGCCACGGCCGCTACAAGTTTTCAGATAACCTACAGTGCCGTCTACGGAGCCTCAGATTATCGTGTGGATGCAGCAACCGATGCCGGATTCACCAGTTTCGTTTCCGGCTTCAACAATGTAAACACCGGCGGAGCCCTCAATCCATCAATCTCGGGCCTTACGCCGGGAGTCACTTATTACTATCGCGTTCGTGCTACCAATGCCTCCGGGACATCAGCGTCTTCGACAACAAAAAGCATTGTTACCCTGGCAAATGTTCCAACATTATCTGCAGCTACCAGTGTCACAGGAAATTCATTCGTAGCCAATTGGCCTTCTGCCACCGGCGCCGTCTCTTATCAGATAGATGTAGCAACCGACGCAAGCTTCACAAATTTTGTTACCGGCTATTCACAACTCGGTGTGACCGGAACAACAAAAACGGTTTCGGGACTGCAGTCGGGCACAATATATTTTTACCGTGTCAGAAGTGTAAATTCCGCAGGAGCAGTGTCCGCATTTTCAACGGCAGCACAACAACTCACGATCTCCGCAAAGCCGGTGATATCGTCCGCTTCGGCTATCGCAACAGGATCATATTCATTGAACTGGGCCGCTGTACAGAATGCAGTGAGTTATCAGCTGGACGTCTCAGCCAACGATCAGTTCACTAGTTTTGTCACGGGCTTCAATTCAAAAAGCGTCACGGGAACAACGGCGAGCGTCACTTCTCTTACTCCGGGAACAAATTACTATGCACGTTTGAGGTCTGTTAACGGATCGGGTGTATCGGCATCTTCCGATATTTTTAACACGATCACGGTTCCCTCCGCGCCAATTGCCACAGCAGCTACAACGGCGGGCACCGATCGCTTCACGGCAAACTGGAATCAATCGACCGGCGCTGCATCATACAGGCTCGATGTGGCCACCGACGACCAATTTATCAACATCCTCGCGTCTGCATCAAACGTTTCCACAACAGGAGTCTCGAAAGTCTTCACCGGGTTAAATCCCGGAACAACTTATTACTATCGCGCGCGTGCGGTCAACGCGGGTGGAACTTCAGCAAACTCGAATATCGTTTCGCAGCTCACGCTTCCTGCAAGCCCAAATAACGTGGCCATTACAGATATCACTGCTACGACTATGAAACTGAGTTGGAGTGCGGTGCAATCGGCAACCGAGTACGACATTTTTGTTTCGAAGACACTGGCCTTCGACGATATACTGCCTGAATACAATCCGATGGTTATCTCGAACTCGATTACCGAGACCGTTTTAAACACAGGTCTGCTGCCGGCAACAGTCTATTATATAAGGTTGCGCGCGAAGAATTCGACCGACTTCGGAGGATATTCCGAAACAAAAACAGCGAGTACTTTAGGCGGCCAGGTCGCAGACATTGCTTTAACAGACCTTGTTTCACCACCTTCCGTAACACCGGGATCTTCGTCGTCGCTGACGTTTAAACTGGATGGCGGGGCCGGTGGTCTTCATACAAAAATTTATCACCGCAAGAAAACCGAATCTCAATTTACCAGTGAAGAGGTTACGACGATCAAAGGCACCAACACCATTACGATCAACGACACCTGGCTCGATGATATCGGAATGGAATTCTACATTGAGGTTACAGATGACAATGGCAACATCCAGCGAACGGGAATTAAAACTATCCTCATTCATCTTGCGAATATCTCTGTGCCCGTCTCCTCTTTCGGGAAGGATGTTAAGAATTACTACATCATATCAGTGCCATATGATCTTTCTACAACGAAGATGGCCGACCTCTTCGAATCGCTGCTCGGTGAATACAATGAAGCGCATTGGCGATTGGTCCGGTATAAAGACGGAAAAAATCAGGACTATCGCGATGGACTTGCAGTGTCGAATATCGAACGCGGTGCAGGCTACTGGTTCATCTCCAAAGATCCGGTCAACCTCTCATTCGGGCAGGCAACAACGTTCGACAATTCCATCGACAGACCCTTCAGGCTTTCGCTGAAGAAAGGCTGGAACCAGATCGGTAATCCCGTTAACCGGCTGATCAAATGGGATGATCTTACTTCAATCCCTGAAAACAGCGGCATAAAAGTGAGCAAGCTCCTCACCTACGCAAACGAAACACTTTCTCTCGCAGAATCCAACGAGCTCAAACCATTCGAGGGTGGATTTGTTTACGCTGATGAAGCTTTGGAACTGACCTTCCCTGTTACTCCCGATGTTTCGTCGGGCAGGAAGCAAAGTAAAAGCGGGGAAACTTTCGCGGGCGACTGGACACTGCCGATACAAGTAATACAGGGCCAATTGACAAACAATCTAAGCGGTATCGGTATGAACCACGCAGCTTCAGACGACAAAGACGGTTTGGACCTGCCAACGCCTCCAGCCTTCGTACGATATGTCGATTTCAGTTCAAATGGCCTGTCGAGAAACATCACAAGAACAAAAGATTCTTTCGTCTGGAATTTCTTGTTGACAAGCAATGTCGACAACGCGGTAACACTAAAATGGGACAATACGGCGATTAACGGGCAGCTTATCCTGCACGACAAAAAAGCTAACAAGCTTGTAAATATGAACAAGGTGAATTCATACGTCGCAACTCCTTCTTCCGGGATAAATATCTACTACGATCGTTACAATATGTACGAAGGAACAGAAACTTCCCTGGGAGCTGCTTACCCCAATCCATTCAAGGACCTCACGACCATTCCTTTCGATTACAATCAAAGCTTGGCAACGTTGATTGTGCTTGACGTCAATGGAGCGGAAGTAACGCGACTGTCTGTGTCGTCATCCGAAATTGAATGGAACGGCAAAAATTCACAAGGCGTGCCCGTCGCACCGGGAATGTATATCTATCGCCTGTATACAAACTCATCTGTATTCACCGGCAAAATCATAAAACAATAAAAATATGAATCTTAAAATATTTGTGCTCGCAACAATGATCGTGTTCCACGTTACGAACGTGAGCGGGCAAAGTCTTGTCAGCAAATCGAATGAGATATCGGTAAGCATGAAAGGCACGGGAATGCCTGATACCGGGGCCTTGCCGCATGTTGAATGGATCGCACCGAAGCTTGAATTCACGAGTACGGCAGAAAACAAGATCGAGATCAAAGCTACTGTTCATGCTCCCGGTTCATTGAAAGAGATCAGTCTTGTTGTCGGGAATAGCGCTACCGGTGAGGTGTCGGCGACCAAGAAGTTCATTGTTACTCCAGATCAAAAAAAATATGACATCATTTCACCGGTCATTCTTTCTAACGGGGCGAATTTCGTTTCTATTACGGCCATCACCGCAGGGGGAATTTCGGTCTCCGAAAAGAGGAGCATAACTGCCGGAAAAAATGCAGGCGATATCCTGGTGTCCGCCGATCGCAAAGACTACGCCCTTCTCTTCGCTACGGATAAATACGATAACTGGGACGATCTCGTGAACCCGGTCGATGACGCTCATGCCATCGCGAGAGAGCTAACAGAGAAATATGGTTTTACCGTAGAACTTGTAGAGAACCCCACAGTAGAAACCATTTGGGAAAAGCTACGCGAATACAATGAAAGAAAATTCGCTCCGCAGGACCAGCTGATGGTGTTCTTTGCAGGTCACGGACATTACGATGAATCTTTCGGAGAAGGATTCGTGGTCGCAAAAAATTCTTTGACCAATGATCGTTCACGCACGACATACTTATCGCACAATCGACTTCGCGGTGTTATCAACAACATTCCCTGCAATCATATCCTGTTAACAATGGATGTCTGCTTCGGCGGTACTCTCGATCCTGTAATCGCCCGTTCAAGAGGTGCTAAAGATGTCGAAGTATCGGTCAATGAAATGCTTGTACGCAAGTGGAGTCACCGTACAAGGAAATATCTCACGTCTGGTGCGAAGGAATACGTATCTGATGGTATCGCCGGCAATCATTCGCCCTTTGCGGGGAAATTCATAGAGTCGCTTCGCTCAATGGGAGGAGCCGACAGGATACTGACATTAACAGAATTGCAGGCTGACCTGGAGAAACTAAAACAACTTCCGAGATTCGGATCGTTCGGCGAAGACGAGTCGTTGAGCGATTTTGTGTTCATCGGGAAATAAAGGAGATTATAAGCTCTCTTAATTTTTTGTTTCGTATTCAGACAGAAAAACCCCGCTTCTAAATCGAAGCCGGGGTTCTCTCTCAAACATTACCGATAGTCGTAATCCCTTACTCCACAACAAGTCGGCAACTCGGATTTTAAATATTCAAAATCTATATGTTCTCTTAATGTTCACTTAAAGCCCTCGGCTCATAAGGCTTACTTAACGAACCGGAAAGTTTGTCCATTCACTTTCAAAAGATATACACCGGGCTTCAGCGCCGATACCGGTATCCTTGAATTCAACACGCCGGCGTTGTCTGTCTCAAAATCATATTGCATGTTCTCATCAGCTGAAAGGCTTATAACATTAATCCTTACATCGGCACGAGGTGCCAGGTCTTTTAAGTTTACATGGATATACTCCGAGCTTCCGACAGGGTTCGGATACACTTCGACGGTTGCTGCCAACGGGGTCGGGAACGGAACGCGCACCAGCGTTTCATTAGAAATCGAAGTTTGACCCCAATCGCCTATGATGTAAGCATACAATGCATAACGGTAGTTGCCTCCCGACGTAACAGGGATATTAACTGACGTGACCCCTATTACTTCCTTATTAAATACGTAGGTAGAATCTTTTATTGCCCACACCACATAGTGAACGGTCGGTCCATGAAGTTGAAACGACCAGTTAGCCGTGAAGCCTTGCGTGGTAACGTTGGTTGCTGGTAATGTATACACGTTGGCAACAGGCATTCTGAATGAACTGACATTAGAATTATCGGAAATTCCATAACTGTTTACTGCTCGCACACGGAAGCTGTAGAGTCTTCCTTGCTGAAGATTACCGATTTGTAAAAAAGTATTGTTGCGAGCGTCCAGGTTAGAATAAATCAAAGAATCGAAGTTAAAATTCTTTGCAACATCCACGCGATAACCGGTAGTCCCTTTCGATACCCCCCAGTTGATTACGACTGCTGCCGGTCCCGCCGTAACCACACCAAATAATTTCGGAGCAGCCGGCACCAATACCAACGACCTGATAACGGAATTTGCCGAACGGCTGGTGGCATTAACTGCCCTGAGACGGAAATAATAAGTGGTACCCGGTTGTAAGTTGGTCGTCGTGTCTGACGTTAGCGGCGTTCCCCGCCCGATAAAAACATTACCCGTAGAGAAATTCGAACTGGTAGACAAGTCCATTTGGTAATACAGAGCTCCGGCGCTCGGCGACCAATGCGCAACAAAGCTGCTGTCGGTTACGTGACTGACTGTAAGATTTGTAGGCGGCAGGAGAACCGACTGTGCAACCGCAATCGGTATGATGAACGCGTTGACAAGTAATAATAGTAGAAGTTTTTTCATAAGTGATGTTTATCTCGTGTCAAAAGTATCTGGCACGAGATAGAAGCATTGACACTTATGTTGCAACCAGGGGGAATTATGTTTCTATTTCGCGGAATGCGTCGCCTGGTACTCACTTGGGGTTGCACCGAATTTCTTCCTGAACCGTTTCGCAAAATAACTTTGCTCGTTATACCCCACACGATAGCTGATCTGCGTGAGGCCGTCTACGCGATTACGGATCATTTCCGCCGCTTTCTGCAGACGGATCTCGTTAATGAATTCATTCGGCGAAAAACTCGACAGGGCTTTTAGTTTACGAAAAAGCTGCGCGCGACTCAAGTTCACCTCGCTCGCCAGTTGTTCTACTCCAAACTGGTTGTTGCCCAGATTGTCTTCTACCACCTGTCGCACCTTTGCCAGAAATTTCTCGTCGGTCGAAGCCTCTCTGGGCGCGTTCGCAGAAGTAACCTCCATCGATAGATTCTGGCGAAACTTCGCCGCCAGCCTCTTCCGTTGTTCTACCAGGTTTTCAATCCTGACTTTCAATTCAACAACGCTGAACGGCTTCGCAAGATAGTCGTCTGCTCCAGTCTGCAGTCCCCTAAGTTTTGAATCTTCGTCCGCCTTTGCGGTCAGCATTATTATTGGAATATGACTGGTACGCTCGTCGGCTTTAATCTTTTCTGCCAGTTCAATGCCGTTCACCTTCGGCATCATCACATCAGAAAGAATTAGACTTGGAATATGTTCTGTCGCCTGTGCAAATCCTTCTTCGCCATCAGAGGCGGTAAACACCGTGTAGCGGTCTGTTAGCAGCGAAGCCATGTATGATCGCAGCTCCTGGTTATCTTCTATAATTAAAACAGAATCGCCGTCCTTTTGTCCCAACACCACCTCATCCTCAGGTTGTTCATATTCATTCCCAACATCGGTCGATTCTTCAACGATACCCTGCTGTAAAGGCTCTGTCGTAGCTGCATCGAAGCTTCCGCGCTGTACAGGAAGAACAACGGATATTGCGGTTCCCTTGCCGACCTCACTCTCCAGGTCAATGACGCCACCGTAAAGCTTAACTAACTCTTTCACTAACGGCAGGCCCAAACCCGTTCCAGGCTGAGAATCGTCGTTATACCGCGATTGATAGAAGGGTTGAAATACATGTTCCTGTTCTTCCGGGTGAATTCCCTTGCCGGTATCCGTTACTATTATTGTGATCCCGGAATCAGAATGCTTATGGACTGAAAATGTTACCGTACCTTTTTTGGGCGTGAACTTTATTGCATTCGCCAGGAGATTGTTAACGATCTTCTCGATCTTATCGGCATCGAACCAGGTTTCATCAAAAGAAAAATCGATGTTCTTGTAGAACTTTATTCCGCGGTGTTCCGCGAGCGAATCGAAGGATGCCGCAATAACGGCTATTGTCTCTTTCAGATCACCCGCCTGTATGTGCAATTCCATTTTCCCCGCTTCGAGCTTCGACAGATCCAGTATTTCATTGATCAGGGCGAGCAAACGCTTCGCATTTCTTCTGATGAGTTGAAAAGTGTTCCTGTCTTCGGATTTTAGCTTCGACGACTGCAGCTTGTCCTCGATCGGTGCCAGGATCAGCGTAAGCGGCGTCCGCAGCTCATGAGAAATATTCGCGAAGAATTTCGATTTCAGCTCATCGGATTCCTTTAATTGAATATTCAATGATTTCTGTATGGTGAGAAGAGAACGTACTTTTTTATTGTGCGCTCGTTGCAACAAGATCCAGACGACGAAACATACAACAATAAACAGCAAGCCTGCGTACACGAAATAATTCTGAAGTCTTCGGATCTCGTCCTGGTGTTCCAGCTGTTGTATTGTACGATCCTTCTGTTCAGTCTGGTACCGGACCTCAAGTTCTGATAATTTCTTGCCGTTCTCTTCAGTGAAAATACTGTCTTTATATTGGTGGCTGAGCGTCTGATATTCTAACGCCATTTTATAATTGCGACGTTCTTTCTCCAGGAACGTAAGCTTCTCATAAGCATCTTTCTGCAATTTTTTGCTATCTACATCTTTGGCCAAAGCCAATCCCTTGTTAAGCGCTTCATCGGCTTTACTGTAGTCTCCCGTCAGTGCACACAGATCGCCAAACTCAATCCATACTTCAGCATCCGTCTCTTTATACCCTGTTCCATCCGTTGTAAATACTTTCTCAAAATATTGCAATGCGTTTTCATAGTCCTTCTTTCGCTTATAAATGATACCAATATTGGCATAGATAAAAGGATAGTTCTCATAGTGAATTGCCTTAAACATTTCGATCGCTTTGAAATACGTTTTCAGTGCTTCGTCGTAGTCTTTCATCTCCATACTCAACGCGCCGAAATTATTATACGCAAAGGCCAGGTCGAGCTTCCTTCCACCTTTTTCGAAAACTTCCATCGCCTTTAAGGAATACTCTTTCGATTTTTCAAGATTTCCGGTTTCCTGGTTAATCAGACTAAGGAATTGATAAGCCTGGCCCCAACCGTTAGCGTCTTTAGTACCCTCAAACGTTTTTAGCATCTGAAAGGCATGCTCTGAAGCTTCGGCATAGTCGCCCTTCGACCGATAATATAATCCGATGTATTTGTGAGAAATGCCGATACCTCGCTGAAATCCGATCTCCTCTGAAATATCAAGAGCCTCAAAAGCCAATTGCCTCAGCTTCTCAGGGTCGTTCATATTTTCATAGTAGGAGATATTATACAGCAGTTTTACCCTGTTCGAATCCTTCGCGGGATGGATTTCGAGCAAACGGTAAAGACTATCTAGCTTCTGATTTTGGGCCAGGATTGGAAATGCACTGACCAGCGTTAAGATCACCAAACACACTCTCTTCATACGAAGGGTAAAAATAGATCACTGTGACCTGTTTTTTTGGGTGATAGCAACCAGATTACTGCTCAACGCAACAGGAATTCTATTTCCGCGCGAATTTGACGTGGAATTTTAACCCGGAATCCAGTTCAATAACCGCAATGTAAAGTCCCTGTGTTAATGGCATTTCCCCGGCCCTTGACGATTCGGACTCTATAATAATAGTGTTCTCACCCTTTGCCAGTGAGTGATCCGACATCCGAACCGGCCGACCCAACTGATCGAGAAGTTTCAGGTGAGCCCTGGCTTCAGTTTGAGAATACACTCTTATGAATGCCCTGTCGGTAAATGGATTCGGGAAAGCTTTTGCTGAATTATCCGCGTTCTCCAGGCCTGTCACTACGTCGGGGTCGGAGCCCGGCCCGGAGCCAGGATTGCCTTTGGTTCGGAACGAAAATACATCGGACACTACATTCAGCATACCTGGCTGGTTTAGCGGCGGAAAGTATAACGTGGTAACGCGCCAATAATATTTTGTTCCGCCGGGTAATGGGGGCAACTGGTATGAGCTCTCTTGTGGTCCCAGTTGTCCATAAGCTACCCAGCCAGAATTTTCATCCGTACTCGCATCTACAGTTTGCCATATAGCATTACCGCCAGCCGGCAGCCACGTTAGTGTTATCTGGTCGCCGGAAATATTACTCGCATTGTCGGCCGGCGTAAGCAAAGTAGCCGCGGCTAACTTGCTTGCCTTGAAATTGAATACATTCGACCATGGCAGATCGATACCAGCAATGGTTCCGCGTACCCGCCAGTAGTAAGTCTCGTCTTTCGCCAGATGAAATGTAAGAGTTAATTGTTCATCGCTAACCTGACGCGAGGCAAGCACATCGGTGAAGAGCGGTGACTCCGAGAGCTCGAAGAGATAAGTTGCATTTGGAATTTCACTCCATGTAAACAGCGGATCGACACCAGCATTGACATCGTAGTTCACAGGTGTTATCAGGTTCACTTTCGTGAATGGTGTTACCACATCCTGCTCACCAATTGCAAACGCCGGCTCGAGAGTGTGGGTGATAGAATTTCCAAAATTCTCGCTTGTAAGGCGCAACGAATAATGTCCCGAATGCATATTGTCGGGAAGTGTGGCCCGCTTTACTCCCTCTCCGGGTGACGTTAATGAAAGAGTTGTCCAGTTTTCAGAATCAACTGGTTTCATCTCGAGCTTCACCTGCGTGTCCCACCAGCTCATCTGCATTTCGACTATACCTCCCTTTCCGCTTTCTATCGTGTTGGTGATCTTTCCATCCGACGTCAATTCAAACTTGGTTATGGAAGGCACAAACGGATAATCTTTCGAAAATGATATTTCTGTCTTCACCTCACCAAATCGGCCCGCAACGTAATAATCATTCCAATCGAGCGTAAGCTTATAGTTGCCTGTTTCTGTAACGGGCACCACCAAAACATCCCATGGGCCCGCATCCTCAATAGTGGTATTTAAAAAACTTCCGGTGGAGAATGGCTCACCATCCTTTGTCATCTTCCAGTCTATCGGCGCGGAAATACGTTCGAAGTAAGCATGGTTATACACTCCATAAACATTATACATGCTGATTAAAAACCTATCGTCATAAAAATTTGGAACACCCGTGAAATTCACAAGGTTGTTACCTAAATGAATATCGTACGGACCATTACCCAATGTTTTGATCGGCGCGTATCCGAAATCGAGAATCTGCATTCCATTTTCAGGCGTTATTCTGCGTGAGGCCGTCTCCCATTCAGCGCCACCCAATCCCTGCAGTGGCGAAAATCTATAAAATGATGAGGTGGATTGATCTGGCATATCGGAAACCATAAACTTCGCCGGGTTTCGGACCTGGATAGGTGTACCCCACGAGGTCACGAACGACGATCTCGCGTAGTAAGTAAGCTCCTGGTTTTGACCTTCTTTAATCGACGGATTAGTATAATTCACCGGAACAAAATCGGCAGGATCATTAGAAACTACTTTACTCGACGTAACCTCACCTGTTGTGAGTGTAACTTCAAATATCTTATCGACGACGGGACTTGAATAGCAGTAACGATTCCAGATCTTATATTTTTTCGTATCCGATATCTGGAAGGTAAACTGTGGCCAGAACCAGAACGAGAGCAGGTTGGGGCCGGTCATCGTTGTCGAAGCTGTAAGATTTTGACTTTCGCCCGGAATTGGATCTCCGTTGTCGTCAAGAGCTTGCAGGGTGACTGTATTCTTCGCCGACTGCGAGTCAACGATAACAGATCCCGTTTCATATCCAGCCTGGAAGTCTTCGACGAACACCATTCCCTCGGCGAACCAGGCAACAATGTCGTAAGTACCGGGAGGCAAAATAAGATCAAGACTTCCTGAATTGGGGTTATAGGGTTCCCATAAACGGTTGGTCATCCCCATTACGATGATAGAACCTGGAATAGTGTTTGGAAACTGGATGGTTGTGACTGTCGGATTGAATAACGACAAAACCGTTTTAGCCCGCTTGTCGCCGGAAGAAAGCTCTACCGTCGCATAATGTCCTTCGCCTGCGTTTGTCTTTTCTAAAGAGCTTTTGTTTACGGAGATACTTACGGTTACTTCTTTGGATGCACCGGGTTGTAATTGAAAAGTTGATGGTGACAAGCTTACGCCGATTGCCGCGGAGGTTACTCCATCAACAGCCAGCGATATTTGTTGAGCAGAGGTTCCTTTGTTCGAAACTGTGATGATGTCCTGTTTTGTAAATGTTCCGGGTGTGTTGTCAATTTTTCCGTAGCTGATAGAGCCAGGACTCATGACGATATCGGCAGATATTGCTTTGTAAGCATCGATCACGCCGGCCCCTTTTTCAAGCGGGTTTGACTCCATCGAAAATTTCGTGGTCGACATCAGTGCGGCTTTTACGTCGCCGGGCGTCCAGTCCGGGTGTTTGCCTCGCATCAGAGCAACCACGCCGGTTACATGAGGCGTTGCCATAGATGTCCCTGACATTGTCGTATAACCGGAGTTCAAAAACGATGAAGTGATATCTACGCCTGGTGCTGCAACGTCTGGTTTCAAAACGAATGAGCCGGTCGCAGGACCGCGTGAACTGAATACTGCAGTGACATCATAATTATCTGTGGCTGCCACGGTGATCGCCTGCTCGGCAATACCGGGTGTTCCAATTTTCATATAACCGTAATCGTTACCTGCAGCAACGCAAAAAACAATTCCTTGCATTACAGCATTGTTCACAGCTTCGCTCATCGGCTCGTTAGGATCCGGTGTACGGCCAAGACTCATATTCACAACATCCGGCGCATCGTCGGTCGAAGGATTTCCATCAGGGTCCATCGCATACTCGATACCTGCTAACACCTGCGAATCGCTACCCGATCCATAGCTATTGAGAACTTTGATAGCCATCAGCTTTGCATTCGGCGCAACGCCTTTCAACGTGCCATTTGCGGCAGCTATACCTGCTACGTGTGTCCCGTGACCGTGATCATCACGAGGATCTGCGTCGTTGTTAATGAAATCGTAACCGCCAATCACCTTCTTGTTTGGCCCTATTCCACCACCCAGATCCGGATGTTGGTAATCGATACCCGTATCGATTATACCGATTACAATGCCATCGCCTTTTGCGTTAAGTTCATTCCATGCTTTCGGCACATTGATAACATCGTTGCTGCTCTCGTCGTTAGCTTGTACTTTTTTATCTTCACTTACTGAGATCACATGCGGCATTTTTCCTATCGCTGCCGATAAGCTCCTGTTCGCTTTTATGGTGAAGCCGTTGATCGACCTCCTGAATTCGCGAACCACAGAGATCGTATTTGTCCCCGGTGACGTTCGCACGTTGTTGTTCAAAGAATTTAAGCCGGCAAGAAAATCCTGGTGTTCCTGGTTTATGGTCGAAGACAGGCTTTGTCTCGCTGCGGCTGTTCTCGCACCCGGCGATGTTCTGAGGCGTACAATGAAATTGACAACCGAATCTACGACAGTAGTATCAGCAGCAGCCTGTGCCGCAGTCATAGTTTGAATGGACAAAGGCTTCGTCGTTTTTCGCGGATCGAAATCGGCATGTTTCGGGATCCGTGTCTGGGCAAAAGAAATTGTAAAAAAAAGTAGGAACGCGACAGTAACGTAGAAGCGCAGCATATCAGGGGGATAGATAACAAAACTACCTCGATTTTAGGGGAAAACAGGTACAAGCCTACCCCTCAAATTGAGCCGCGATCCGTGAACAAATTGTTACGGGGACGCGATTTCAGCGGGGTTTCAAGGTTGAACCGCCGTCGCAACAATTCCAGGCCTTACTTTTTATCGAAAAACCTATCTTCAGATACCTAAACCATACCCAGATGAGGAAGATATTCATTCTAGCATTCGCTGTCCTTATCAGTTGCTCATCCGAAAAAGAAACAACCTCACATCAACTTGCTGAATTTATCGAAGGCTTCCAGCCATCTGCCGGGCGGGGCCGCCTTCGTGGCGAAGACGAGATGAGCGAAGCTTCGTTCAAAGAGCAACTCGATAAAACAAAGGAGCAGCTTAAAAACCTCCGCTCGATAGACACCAGCAGGCTTTCATTCGATGAAAAGATCGACTGGAAGTTTGCTCAAAGCATTCTAGCCGGCCGTGAGCTTGAGCAAGAGAAGATGCAGTTCTGGAGAAAAGATCCGAGGCTCTTTATGGCCTTCACCGGCATCTCGGATATGATTAATAAACCGGGCGATGTAACTGAGAAGATCGAGCCGATCAAAAAACGACTCGAGATCACACCTGTGCAATTGTCGAACGCTAAAGCTCTTCTTACCATTTATGTTCCCCGTTTCCAGGAACTCGGACTGTTCATGGCAGAAAATGGTTTCGCGTTGTTCGACCAGGAGCTTCCAGATTTCATAGCTTCAGCAGGCGATCACGGGAAACAGCTGGAAGAGCCCGCGAAAAAAGCCCGCGAAGCTCTCAGTGATTTTATTACGTTCCTTAAAAACGATCTGCCTGCAAGAACGCCTGGCGATTTCCCCATCGGTGCCGAGACCTATAACCGGATGCTTGACACTCAATACTTATTGGGTATTGATGCCGATAGTCTCTATAAATATGGATGGGATCAGTTCAACAAAACGGTTGCAGAGCTCGAGGTGGTGGCGAAAACCATCGACCCGAAAAAGACGTGGCAACAACTTGCTGTGGAGATAAAAAACGAATACCCGGAGCCGGCGAATATGATCGAAGCGCACCAGGAATGGGTCGATAAGTCCGCCGCACATATCAAGGCGAATGATCTGATCCCCATCCCATGGAATGAAAAGGTGAACGTCGTTCCACGCGCAGCTTACCTTCGCAAGACATCATACTACGGAAATTTTTCTCTTGCAAAAGGCAAGGGTAAGGACAGCGTGTATACGTCGGAGTGGATGATCAATCCGTTCGAAGATCAGTGGGATGACAAACGAAAGCAGGAATACCTGGTGGAACACGACTGGGGTGTGATCATCGTTACAGCCCCGCACGAAACATATGCAGGACATCACGTGCAGGGATTATATCAAATGCACAATCCGCGCCCGCTTCGGAAAAACAATGGCATCTCGATTTTCAGTGAAGGTTGGGGATTGTACAACGAACAGCTCATGCAGGAGACGGGCTTCTTTCCAAACGAGCGTATTCATCTCCGCCAGCTACAACTTCGGCTTTGGAGAAACGCACGCGTGATATATGATGTCGGCATGCATACGGGGAAACTTTCGTATGAAGAAGCAATTACTCTAATGACAGACCGTGTTGGCTTCCTCCGTTGGGCAGCCCAACTGGAAGTAGATGCGTCGTCGGCGAGCCCGGGCTATTTCATCGGTTACTTCACGGGGATGAAGCTCATCCTGGAAATGCGGGACACATATAGATCGAAGATGGGCGATAAGTACAACATCCGCGATTTCCACGAGAAGCTTCTGAAGATCGGTAATATGCCACCGTCGCTAATGCGCGAAGCCTTACTGCACGAATGATGAAGACACCGGTACAGATCAAGTTCGAAAAAGATCATTAAGGAGGGCTTCTATTCCGTTCTGAAACCGTTGGGGTTTAGAAAGAAAGCCAACAATTTTTATCGCTTCAAAGACGGTGTTGGCCATCATATCAACGTTCAGAAGAGTCGCTGGAGCGACAAATACCAGATAAGTTTCACGATAAACACGGGCGTTTTTATCCCGGAGCTTTGGGATCAGCACTACAATTATTTTAGCAAGCCGACACACCCTGATTTCCCGACAGAGTCCGAATGCGAATTACGTCGGCGTATCGGAAGATTGAAAAACATCAGTGATCAATGGTACGAAATCAATTCCAGCACTGATGACAATAACATGATCATCGATATGTGGGATAATCTGCATAAGTATATCCTCCCTCATTTCAGCAAACTGGAATCGAAAGAAATTGCGATGATTGCGATCAAGGAAGGAATGCCTGAATAAAAAAGCCCATCTGCACGATGAGCCTTTTACACAATTATCTATGCTGGTCTTCAGTTGATCACCAGGCGGCAGACCTGCCCGGAGCCGCTGCGGATAAGATAAACTCCGGCGCTCAACGTCGAGACGTCGAACTCGTTCGAGTTTTCTTTCGTGAACATTACTTGTCCAACGCTGTTGATGATGGTAAATGTTCCACGGATATTCATCGTCGCGGTTTTTCCAACCATAGGATTCGGAGAAACCGTTAACATCGGTTCCTCATCGCGATTGATCTTAACAATATTCGAGTACGATGCGTTGCCATCGAAGTCTGTCTGCTTCAGACGATAATAAGAAATTCCGGCTAACGGCGTCTCGTCGTAGAATGCATAATTCATCTTCTTCGTACTTGTTCCCGCACCCTTGATCGTTCCCACATGTGAAAATTCTGCGCCGTCAACTGAACGTTGGATCGTAAAGAAATCGTTATTGACCTCAGTCGCGGTTATCCAGTTCAGGGAAACGAACGATCCCATATTCGTGGCTGTGAAATCCAACAATGATATGGGCAATGTGTTCACGCTCGTTGAACTTCCTAATGCGAAGGCACCATAAATACTCACTCCCGCGGTGGATGTAATATTTCCTTCGTCGGGCAAACCAGCACCTGTTCCGGTCGCGGCGGTACCTCCGCGATCCTCCCAACGCGACAGGATCGTATTATAGCTGGCCACACGAAGGTCGGTGGTGTTCACCACATACGTCGAAGAGCAATCTGAATTCTTCCAGCTTAGTGTTACAGTCGGAATTGAAATACCTGAGCGCAGGAGTGTCCAGTATTCGCAGGCACTGACACGATCAAGTCCAGGGCCCATAGTGGTACCTGATGTTTGCGGTGTATAAAAATACTCAGCCGTAAATTCGCCGCCGGCGGTTCTTGTGCCGATTCCGATCGACCTGTAAATACCACTTTTTCCTACAGGGAATGTAAACGCATCGTTACCCTGCTTATGAACTGGTCCGGCAACATGACTTACATTTGACGCTCCGGTCGTGGTGGCATTCGCGATAAACACTGGATAGTTGGTCGCCGTCGAAGTAATAATTCCATTCGTGAATGTTGCGGTAGTTCCGATTTTTACAATTGTATTCAAAGTCACACCGTTAGCGCTCTTATTCATCACTATGCGATTGACCTGGGGCACGCCAACATCCGTTCTGGATATTGTTTGTGTATTTCCCCCCGAGAAAGTCGCAATTCCGGAGCTCGCTCCCAAAACAATGTCCGTCGCAGAACTTATTGTTACATCGCCTGAGAAGCTGTTATTACCAACATACGCTGGTTCTAAAGCTCCTGCCAGAAATGAGCGGGCAAACGTTACGCTTCCTCCATAAGTATCGGCGGTCGTAGTCGCCAATCTGAATCGCCCGGTTCCATTGTTATTGAATGTTGTTGTTCCGTTAAATTGGTTACCCCCGTTACTATCGTCATTAGATACGCTTGTTCTTGTGAAAGAGTTCGTTCCCTGGAAGATCGCACCATTAAAGAATACACGCGGACTCGAGGTTGTAAGTCCACTGTTGAATGTTGTATTTCCATTGAAAGTCAGCGTCGACGTTCCACCCATTGTGATTGTCTGTGGGGTTCCGGTTCCAAGCTGATTGAAATGTGATAACGTCAGGGTTCCGATCGTGAAGCCGGTTGCTCCGCCGAGAACCGATATTGTCTTCGTGTCCGCAAGATTGATATTAGTTGCCGTTTCGCCGAAGGTGATACCAGTGCCGTTTGTACAATTCAATATAATATTGCCATTGAATGTCGTTGTTCCGGTGTAACCGACTCTCACCTGGGAGCTTCCTGTGTTAACGATAGTGACGTTATCGTTGTAGGTGCTGCCCGCCGCAAGCTCAAGAAGCACGTCATTCGAGTTAGAGCTCGTCAACGTCGTTGCGCCGTTGAACGTATTTCCACCGCTCGTTCTCAGGTAGCCCGTACCTGAGTTCTTAATCGAAGTAACACCGTTGAACGTACTTCCACCCGTGCCCGAGTCGCTGGTGGAACCCGTTTTTTCCAGTGTCGCCGTTCCACGATAAATGGAACCGGTATTGATGAATAATTGCCACGCTTTGAAGTTTACGTCACCACCGAAATCTGAGTTCGGTCCAAGTCGCAGACCTGCAGTGCCGCCGAGAGAAAGATTTTGTGCTGTGTTCCCAAGGGTAGTGAATCTTCTTAGACGAAGGTCTCCCGACGTGAAACCCGATGCGCCAATTTTTATGGTCTTACCGGCTGCAAGCGTGGCTGTAGCGGTTGCGCTCGTTTCACAGAAATAGATGCCCGATCCAAATGTTGAGTTCACTGTGATGTCGCCCTTGAACTGAGTTCCTGGAATATTGTCTGCCATTCGAATACCTGCAGAGTTCGTGTTGGTAAGTGTAAGATCGTTATTGAACTGATCGAGCGCTGCATCGGCATTGATGAACCAACCTGTTCCCGAATTCATAATAGTTGTAACTCCGTTGAAGATGTTGCCACCGGAACTCGTATCATCTGTTGCGCCGGTCTTTTCGATAGTTGTTACTTCATTGAAAGTTGCCCCTTCCAAAAGAACCCGTGGTGAGTGGAAATCAACTACTCCATTAAAGGTCGTTGCCGGTCCGAGACGAAGGCGCGCCACACCAGAAGCGGGCGGTGTAAGGATTAATGTCTGTGCAGTATTGCCTAATTGGGTAAATCTCATGAACCGAAGTTCGCCGCTTATGAAACCGGCGAGTCCGATAGACAACGTTGCACCGCTGGCAAGGGTAGATGTACCTCCATTCAAACCGAAGGAAATACCTCCTCCGCCCAATACGTTAGTCACCTGGATATTCCCGTTATACTGGCTATTCAATGCCGTATACGATAAATTGATAGAACCAGAACCTGTGTTGTCTATAAAAAGGTTGGCGTTAGCAACGTCGGGTTGTGCAATTACAGTCGGACTGGTAGTTGTAACTGAAGAACGAAGAACGGCGCTCCCCGAATTAACGATCGTCGTAACCGCATTAAACACATTGCCCCCGTTCCCGTCATTATTAGTAGCGCCTTCTTTCTCGAGTCGCGCCACGTTTGCAGAAGTCGTCCCGTAAATACATCCATTCAATAAAAGTTGTGGCGCACGAAAATCAACGCTTCCACCGAATTGTGATCCGGGGCCGATCGTAAGTGTGGCAATGCCACTAAGGTCAAGTGTCTGCGGAATAATGGAACTGGTCTGCACAAACTTGATCAGCCGGATGTCACCGGTTAGAACCGACCCTGCCGAAATGGTTTTATCGTTAGCCAATACCGATGAGCCACCGCCGTTACCGAAGTATATACCACTACCTGAGGATGTATTTAATATGATATTATTATTGAACGTATTTCCCGACGATGCATCGGCAAACCGAATTGTACTCGATCCAGAGTTGTTAACCGTTAAGGTTCCCTGGAATGTATCAGGGTTAGTGCTGCCGGTAAGAAGATAAGCAGAGCCCGTGCTTGCAATTGTTGCGTTCCCGACAAACACATTTCCTCCTGTGCCACCATCACCGGTCGCACCTGTCTTGGTGATACTTGAAGTTCCGTTGAACGTGGTTCCATTAAGAAGAACGCGCGGCGCGGAGAACGTTACATTTCCGCCAAAATCACTTGATGGTCCAAGTGTAAGCAAGCCGGTGCCGGGATACTGAAACGTGAGTGATTGTGCAGTTGCCCCTTGCTGAGTAAAATATTGTAGTTTCAACTCACCTGCAAAGAAGTTGGTGGTGGTGATGGTTTTTCCCGGCGCTAGTATAGCTCGTGTTGTTCCGCCAGTTTCACAAAAATAAATGCCATTACCGGCAGTGCTTATCACGACGATATTATCGAAGAAATTTGTTGTGCCGGTACGCGCAACTCGAATTTGTGAAGACCCACTGTTTGTGAATTCAACCGGGCCGTTATAAGTGCTGCCGGTTGCATAATCCATAGCAATGAAGTTCGATCCACTGTCCTGGATCTTCGTTTGACCGTTGAATGTATTGCCGCCATTGGTCAAGAAATATCCACTGCCACTGTTTTTAATGGTCGTTGGCCCGGCAAACGTGGAACCACCCAAACCTGAATTGTCGCCTGCACCAGTTTTTTCGATATAGGCACTTGCCATGAAGATTGACGCATCGAGTGTGATCTGGCGGCCACGAAAATCTATCGGCCCCTCGAATATGTTCGCGCTTCCAATATCGAATTGAGCTGTACCACCCGTTTCAACTACCTGTGTTGCCGTTCCTTTGATATTTGTTTGTTGCAACGACAGAACACCAGCGGTAAAAGTTGCCGCCGTTGCGCTCATCGTATAATTGCTTCCGTTTGCCCCAATCGTGACCGAACCAGTGCTGTTTGCAAACAAGATACCACGGCCGGCAGTCGACGTCATTGTAATGTTACCATTGATCGTAACCTTGCCATCGTTACCGACGATGATGCCCGAAGTTGTGCTGAGATTACTTTGATTAAGAAAGACGTTCCCGTTAATAGTTAATGTTGCGCCCGCATTACGTGATAAAATATTATTGATACCCGATGTGTTTCCACCGTGGTTTGTTGTGAGATTTCCGTTGACAACCGTACCCACAGAACTTATTACCAATTGAATACGACCACTACCGGTGTTATTCATAGTCACATCTCCGTTGAATGTATCAGGACTGGTATCCGCAAAGTTGAACTCGCCAGCGCCACTATTGTTGATCGTTGTCGTCACGTATGTATTGCCGCCGGTAAGCGCATCCGCGGACGGTCCCGTCTTTTCAATTGTCAACGGGCCATTGAAGACCGCGGTAGCAACCTGGTAAGCAGGAGAAGTCAGGGACGTTGTGCCATTGAAGGTTGCGCCGTTTCTTATAGACATCGCCGCAGTAGTATTCCCAGTGAGGGCAATAGTCTGACCCGAACCGAATGTTATTCCGCCGAGCGTTAAGTTACCCGCGCCTGACGGCCCGTTAATGATTATCAGGTTTTTTCCCGATAGCAATGTCGACTTACCCGTACCGAGACCGATCCGCGCCGGTCCGTTATTCTGATAATTGATTGTAATATCGTCTTTGAACTGTGTAGGTGTTATTGATCCATAAGCGAGCTCGATACTACCTGTGCTGCTAATAATTGCGTTTACCGTACTGTTGAAGATGTCGGGATTTGTGCTGGCCATCCGTACCCGGTTTGCACTGGTATTAGTAATGGTAACAGCTGCGGCGAAAGTATTATTCCCCGAACCGTCGTCGTCGAAGGCGCCGGTCTTGATAAGATTTACCGGCTGATTAAAAGTACCGCCGTTAAAAATAAGCCGTCCCACAGTACCTGTAAGAGGTATGTTAAATACCGTACCCGCGAATGTGACAGTCCCGGTCGTATTGAATGCAAGAGCCGCCGATGCCCCGCCGTTTATTGTTCCGCCCGTTGTTGTAGCCGATCCGGTTCCTCCAACTGTAAGTGTAAAGTTGTTAAGATCAATTGCTCCTGTATATCCGGATGTGATGGTAAGACCGCCAATAGTTCCAGGATCCACGTCCACGTTACAGGCACCTACTCTCGTACTGTTGAAAGTAACAGCGTCGGCGGGACCAGGTACTGAAAATCCGCCGGCACCCCCCGAGACATTCGACCAGTTTGCAGTGTTGCTCCAATTACCTGGCGACGAAGCCACCCAGAATCGTTGCGCGAAAGCGGAATTCAACGAAAAAAAATACAAGAGCAAGGAGAGGACACCAACCGACAGTTTTTTCAAGACACGCTGGATTTTAGTGAATAGTAAAAGTAATGTTTATATACGATACGCAAACTACAGGTACCCAGCGTTTTATAAGTATCTTCTCTGGGGTCTATTTTCCACAAGATTTAACAATCGGACCTGGCTCCGACAGCCCGTAACTAGCGTAATATTTATCCGTATTTTCAACGATAAACCAGCTCCGTCGACTTGGTTACATCACAATCCGACAGAAATGAGCGTCCACTAAATCCTATATTTATATAAACATGAATAACATGCAGACTCCGCAGCCCATAAACATCTCTGAAAAATTCTCTCTCTTCGAAAAGCTCTGGACACCACATATCATCGGAGAACTCAATGGACAATATGTTAAGCTCTGTAAACTTAAAGATGAGTTCGTGTGGCACAGCCACGAGAATGAAGACGAGCTGTTCATGGTGTTTAAGGGAACATTGCTTATGGACTTTCGTGATGGGAAAACAGTTGAGGTAAAAGAAGGTGAGATCCTCATTGTTCCGAAAGGCGTGGAACACCGCCCTCATACAAACGGCGAGATTGTTTTCAACCTCCTCTTCGAACCGAAGGCGACAGAGCACACCGGGAAAGTTGAAAGTGAGATGACGGTTAAAGATCTGAGCTGGATCTAACGGTCACCGACGTGATCACCATGATATAATCATTGTGTCTCATGACAAATGACCGGGCCGAATCTGAATAACATTCGCCAATTTCAGGTTATGAAACCGCTAACGCTCCTGCTGATCTTTGCGTCGGTCGCCGCCTCCGCGCAAAATCTCCAAAAGAAATACAAGACTTATTCGCAAAACTATTCCAATGGGATGCGATATGGTCTCTTCACCCCTGTCGATTACAATAAGAGCAGGTCATACCCATTGATCGTTTATCTCCACGGCAGCCGCGATACAGTTTCCCGCGACACCGATTATTACGGCGACGCATTTCAATCGAAATGTCCTTCATTTTTTCTTACACCCAAATGCGAAGAGCCGAACCTGGGCTGGGGCGATACATGGCATAGTGAACACACTCCACAGGCAAAGAAAGTCCTGAAGCTGATCGACTCACTGACTTCCGTTTATAACATCGACAAAAAGCGGATCTACATCTATGGTATCTCCATGGGTGGCTTCGGAGTGTTCTCGATGCTTGCCAAAGAACCGGGAAAATTTGCGGCTGCGTATGCCATTTGTGGCGGTTCCGATCCGAAGGCCGCCTCAAAATTACTCAACACGCCATTGTGGATCTTCCACGGCTCTGCCGATGACGTCGTGCCTGTTTACCTGTCGCGCGACATTTATAATGAGATCGTGAAACAGGGCGGCAAATTTGTGAAGTATACAGAATACCCCGGTGTGAAGCACAACAGCTGGGAGAATGCGCTCAAGGAAAAAGGATTAAACGATTGGTTGTTTAGTTATCCCAGGTAAGAAGGTGGCACAAAAGTTGGGCCCGCCACCTGCATGAAGTGGCGATTCCATTCATTTTTCAGGTTAATCAAACAGGCATTCAAAGACTGGTCGGATCGGGAGCCATTCAATAGCAGCGTCATCGTTGCCTATTATACAATATTCTCTTTACCAGGTCTGCTGGTCATCGTCATCAACCTCGCCGGATATTTCTTCGGTAATAAAACCGTTACCCAACAAATTTCGGAACAGATCGGATCGCTGGTGGGAGCCGATATGGCCAAAGACATCGAAGGTATTGTTCTAAAAGCAAGCGAATCAAAAGGCACAGTCTTATCGACAATACTCAGTATCGCAACGTTATTGTTCGGGGCCACCGGCGTATTCTACCAGGTTCAACAAATACTCAATAAGATCTGGGAAGTAAAACCCAGGCCCAAACAGAAGATCATGAAACTGGTCAGGGACAGGTTGTTCTCTTTCGGATTGATCCTGATCGTTGGATTCCTCCTCCTCGTCTCATTAATACTGTCGGCAGCGTTGAGTGCTTTAAGCAAATGGTTCTCTGAAAATATTACTGACGCGTTGCCTGTGCTCTTCTCGTTCCTGGACATCGTCGTATCGATCGGAGTTATCACCCTGCTATTCGCTGCAATCTTTAAGTTTCTGCCCGATGTAAAAATAAAATGGAAAGATGTGTGGCCCGGCGCATTACTCACCGCCGTTTTATTTGCCGTCGCCAAGTTTGCATTAGGATTCTATTTCGGCAAAAGTGATCCAACGTCAGCGTATGGAGCGGCAGGTACCATCATACTCATCATGTTGTGGGTATCTTATGCAGGAATGATCCTGTTCTTCGGCGCAGAATTCACGAAAGTATACTCCACGCGCAATGGCAAAAAAGTAATTCCCATAGAGACGGCGGAGATCGCGCCGGAGCCGAAGAAGAAAGAAAAGAACCGGGTGTTGGGTTAATAGTCGTCGTTCAACGCGAAGTTATTCTTGCGATACATCCACTGTCCTTGTGTAAAATCAGGAAAGTCAACGGTTTCGCCACCCAAACGTATCGACGTTTCACTCAGTGGCGTTACGGCCGACCACGTTACAGCATCATAGACATCTTGTGGTGTATTTGTCTTTCTCTTAACCGCTTCAACAAACGCATTCAGGACAAACCAGTCCATTCCACCGTGGCCTGCGCCTGAGGCGTCATTCCCATATTTCTTCCAAAGCGGATGATCGTATTTCTCCAACCATTCGGCCGCACTCTCCCATTCGTGTGGTTTGCTCTTTCCCTCCACATAAATGCTTTTATTGATGTCCATCCAAAGCCCGTTCGTTCCCTGCACTCTGAATCCAAGTGAATAAGGTCGCGGCAAATTAGTGTCGTGCTGTAAAAGGATCGTTTCGCCATTGGCGCATTTCATCATCGTTGTTACGATATCGCCGAGCTTGAACTCAACTTTTGCATTCGGATGGTTCTCACCGCCGTGCTTAACGATGTGCTCATGAAGTCCCCGCGACTTGGTTGCATAAGAAACGAGTTCTGTGATCCGGTTACCGCGATTAATGTCGATCATCATCGCAATTGGTCCGAGTCCGTGCGTCGGGTAAAGATCACCGTTGCGTTTCACCGAATGTTGTGTACGCCACTGAGCTTCGGAGAATGCCTTCTCACCGAATTCAACCCCGTGACCGTATGGTTCTTTTCCGTCATTGAATTTCACGTCACGCAGATCATGCTGGTATCCGCCCTGCAGGTGAATGATCTCACCAAACACATTCTGACGCACCATATTCATTACCGCCATCACATCGCGGCGATAACAAACATTTTCAAGCATCATCATCGGCCTGCCCGTCCGCTCGGAAGTATGAACGAGCTCCCAGCATTCTTCGATCGTGCTGCCGGTCATTACCTCACAACCAACATATTTTCCGGCGTTCATAGCATCGATGCACATGACGTAATGCCATTCCCACGGTGTGGCAATAACAACTGCATCGATATCTTTATTTTCAAGAAGCTTTTTATAACCCTGGGGTCCGTCCATGATCACTGCGGGCATCTTCTTTCCCGATTTTTTGATCATGTCTTTGCTCATGTCGATCATCCGTTGCTGAATATCACAGATGGCAACAACATCAACGTCGGCACGCTGAAGCGCAAGTTCGAGATGGCTTTGTCCCCGAAGACCGACACCGATAAATCCAAGTCTTACTTTCGTGCTATCGGCCGGTGCTGAAAACATTTCGGTTGGAGATAAAGAAAGTCCTAAACCTGTGAGGGCAGTTGCCTGTAGAAATTTCCGTCGCGATGGGCTCATGAGATAAGGTTTGGTCCAATTTATCAATTTCATCGGTCATTGACCAGATCTTGGCCAGTTCCTGAACACCTCCGATCAATGGCTGTTGGTGACTTTTACTCCCATGAAAGCCACCGCAACCTTACTCTTTGTTTTCCTGGCAATAGCAGCTGTTGCCCAGAAAACCACTCAGAAAAATCAGAAAAACGATGTCAGCATTCCCATCAAAGCAGAAAGCTGGGATGTGAAAGGCGGCAAAGCGAAGTTCGTCGATCACAAAGGCGTGCCTTCCATTGAACTGGCCGGCGACCTTGTCACCGCTAAAAATCTCGACTTCTCCAATGGAACGATCGAATTCGACATCGATGCGCCCGTAGGATTCGTGGGTATCTATTTCCGCCGTCAAAGCGAAGAAGAATCCGAATTCTTTTACCTCCGCGGAGTGGAGAATCCTCCGACAGCGATAGACGCCGTCCAATATGCACCAATTATCAAAAAGGTAAACATGTGGGACATGTATCCCGACTACCAAACGGCAGCGAACTTCCTGAAAGACAACTGGACACACATCAAGCTTGTGATCTCCGGTTTGCAGATGTTGGTTTACGTAAACGACAAGACTCGCCCCACCTTACAGGTATTCCGCCTCGAAGGAAACACGAGGAGCGGCGGCATCGCTTTCCAGGGAGCCTGCTTCGTAGCCAACCTTGTCGTGAAACCTAACGAAGTCGAGGGACTTAATCCCACAGAAGGCTTCGATCCGACGTACAATGACATCCGCTACATCAGGAACTGGCAGGTTAGCGAACCTGCGAAACTGGATGTGGGGCATGAACTCAATAACAGCTCCATGCCCGACATCCAAACAAAGTGGCAACCTATGGTTGCAGAGCGAAGAGGAATGGTCAACCTAACCAGGCTTTATGGTCAGAGCGACTCACGACGGTATGTTTGGCTTCGATCAAAGATCATATCTAAAACGTCTCGTAAGATGAACATCGATCTTGGATTCAGCGATGAGGTGTGGGTGTTCCTGAACGACAGAACTGTTTTCGTCGACAAGAACTTATACGGACAAGGGATGAGAAAGAAACCCGATGGAAGGATATCTCCGATGAATGCAGGTTTTGAAGTTCAATTGAATGAAGGTGAGAACGATCTGGTGATCGGTGTTGCAAATGACTTTTATGGCTGGGGTATCATCGCGCTCGTCGATGATCTTAACGGTATCACTTTAAGTAATGATTATAAACCGGAGGTCGTCAATAAGGAATTCGAAAAATATTTTGGACTGTACAGCGGCAAAGATCTACCAATGAAATTGAAGGTGTCGCAGAAAAACGGAAAACTGTCGGTGCTGCCTACGGCCCAGAGCCCTATCCTTTTCGAAAAGACCGGGGATAATACTTTCTACTCTGAGCAAACCAAGATCAACCTCGAATTCAACGTTGCCGAAAACAAGGTGACCGTGAAAACAGCATCCCAGACATTTGTTCTCACGAGAGAATAGTTACTTTTCTTACTTTAGGGACAGGTTTTCCTGATTAGTCGCTTGTCCGCCGAAGCAGTTCTGCGAAGGCAGATACGACTGGTCAGGAAAACCTTATAATTCTCCCTAATGTCTTCCAACTCCACGACAATCGGCACACCGCTCACGAAATCGGCGGTAAAGGTGATGCTTCTCGGCTCCGGCGAGCTCGGCAAAGAAGTCGTCATCGAATTTCAACGTTTCGGTGTCGAGGTGATCGCCGTCGATCGCTACGACAATGCCCCGGCCATGCAGGTAGCCCATCGCTCCTACACGATTTCCATGCTCGACGAAAAGGCCTTGCGCGACACTATATATAAAGAGCGGCCGCACTTCATCGTCCCGGAGGTCGAAGCCATCGCCACCCATGTTTTGCTGGACCTGGAAAAAGAAGGCTTCACGGTTATTCCGTCTGCAAAAGCAGTAAATCTTACCATGAACCGGGAAGGCATCCGAAAGCTTGCCGCCGAGGAATTGAAACTGAAAACTTCACCTTACCGATTCGCAGGAACGAAAGAAGAATTCGAAAAGGCAGTGAAAGAGATCGGTATCCCCTGCGTGGTAAAACCGGTGATGAGCTCTTCCGGGAAAGGACAGAGCACCATAAGATCGGAAGCCGATATAGAAGCATCGTGGAAGTATGCGCAGGAAGGTGGTCGTGCAGGCGGTGGTCGTGTGATCATCGAAGGATTTGTGAACTTCGATTATGAGATAACGTTACTCACGGTTCGACATAAAGATGGAGTCTCATTTTGCGATCCGATCGGCCACAGGCAGGAACGCGGCGATTATCGCGAATCATGGCAACCACATCCCATGTCGGACAGCGTGTTGAAGAAAGCACAACAAATGGCAACTGACGTCGTGAATGCTCTCGGTGGCCGTGGAATCTTTGGCGTCGAATTTTTCATCCGCGGCGAAGAAGTCTATTTCAGTGAGCTCTCGCCACGTCCGCACGATACAGGAATGGTAACGTTGATCTCGCAGGATCTTTCGGAGTTCGCTCTTCATGTGCGCGCCATCCTCGGTCTGCCGATCCCAAATATCGCACAACATGGTCCGTCGGCTTCGGCAGCAGTTCTTGTCCATGGTAAATCCAACAACGTTTCTTTCTCCGGATTAGAGCAGGCATTGGAAAAACCCGATACACAAGTAAGACTCTTCGGTAAACCCGGCGTAGATGGAGAAAGAAGAATGGCTGTCTGCCTAGCACGCGGTTCCAGCATCGACGATGCAAAGAATAAGGCTATCGAAATGGTAAGCCGGATTAAAATCAGCCTTTAGGAATATATCGCCTTGCCTTATCCAGGAGAGCATTACCCCTTTCCTGAAAAGTTAATTTAAAAAGAAAATACTTCCTTTTTCAGGGGTATCTACCCCTCATATTCGGTCCGCGAAAGGCAGATATTTAAAGTGATGAAATCCACCCGCCGCATATGAAAAAACTTTTACCAATTGCCGTTGTTCTATTCTCGACTTTATCTGCTTTCGCCCAATTAGCGCAACTCACCAATGAAACAAATCCTTCGGGAATAATCGGCGCTAAGCCCACTTCACTTACGAAGCTCGGCAACAAAATTATCTTCCTCGCCAGCACAACGCAGTTCGGCAAGGAGTTATGGATAACCGACGGAACCGATGCGGGCACCACGCTTCTGAAAGATATTCGCAGCGGAGCCACCGATCTGTCGATCTCTCCCTTCGCAGTAATGAACAACAAAGCTTACTTCTGCGCACAACTCGATATCGGTTTTCAGCTTTGGGTCACCGACGGCACCTCTGCCGGCACAAAACCGGTAATGATCAAAACATTTGCACAAATGTTCACTCCTGTTTCAAACGGGACTCAACTGTTCTTTGTCGACAGTAAAGCAAATATCCTAAACGCCTCGACTACGATGGACCTGTGGAAAAGCGACGGCACCGAGTCTGGCACCGTAATAGTGGTAAGCGATTTTCCATCTTCGAATACCGCGAACCTTTCTTTCTATAACGGCTTGCTGATCTTCTCAGCGGTAGATCCTAACGACATCACGACAAAGGTCTGGAGAAGTGATGGAACAGAGGAGGGTACTTTCCCTTTTATCAGCGGGTTCGACGGCGACGGCTCTGGTCCCGGTGGAACAAGCCATCCATCCCGATTCATTGAATACAACGGAAAATTATATTTCGTAATTCGAGACAACAATCACTTCGATCCCTCTGTCGGATTGGTTCAAACAGATGCAACAGTAGAAGGAACAGTTTACCTGAAGTCGTTGTACGCCGGCAACAATGATCTCATCGAATATGGCGAAGCCATTGCTTATAACGATAAAATATACCTCTCTTTCTACGATGCCGATCTGTTCCGGTTTTTCATTTACGAGTCTGATGGCACTGAAGCAAATACCGGGATCATTTACGATCATACAGCTGCCGCATACTTTAATCCATCACCGATGTTTACCCGTGACAATTATCTTTTCTTCACAGATGGAGTTGATTCGGGTACCGGCGTAACGTTAACGCGTCTGGACCTCAGCGACAACTCAACTACGGTGATCAAAAAACTTGTCGACGTAGCAACCAAGCCAAACTTCTTTCAGCCCAGATATGTAGACATCCTTGCTGGTCCGGGTGACGGAAACTTCCTTATTGGTGTGAGTGCAAATAGTACCAGCTCTTCCACATGGACACTATGGACTTCCGATGGTACAACCGCCAATACTACTCTCCTCAACAAGACGACAACGTCATCAGCTACCGTCGTTACAAGCGACCGTGTTTACAGTTCCGCTAAAACCACAGCCGATGGCGAGCAGCTATGGTCCTTCGGTGCGTCAGCTATTCAACTTAAAATCGCCAATACCGGTGAAACTGGTGCCGCATCAAAGGAAATGGTCGTTAACAACGGCAAGCTGCTTTCCCTTACGCGTAACAATGATGTTGGCTACGAACCCTGGACAACAGATGGCACCATAGCCGGAAGTCACATGATTACCGACTTAAACCCTGGAACAACTTCGAGCACGCCAAGGCAAATCGTTCCCTTCGGCGACGAATTTGCGTTCCTGGGTTTCCTCGGAACGAACGGCAGCGACTGGACGATCATGAAGACCGATGCCACAGAGGCAGGTACTTCACAGATCTACAAGTTTATTTATCCGGAATACGCATCGAATATGTACGCTAACAGTGACCACACTTCGATTTACATTAGTCAGCAGGTCCAGGTCTCAGGTCAGATCCGTTACCGTCTCTCACATCTCAATCAAAATGAGACTGCCCCAACGGAATTGGTAACTCTCGGAACCGATGGAACGGTATTTCCGCTTAGTGTGAATGAGTTTGAGAACGCCGGCTCAAAAGCATTCTTCCTGGTAAAAGGACCCTTCGGTGGCGGCGGCTTATGGACAACCGACGGAACGGCGGGTGGTACCAAATCTCTTGCAGCGCACTTTTCATCATCGGAGCTCACTATCGTTGGCAACACAGTTTATTATCTCGCATACACAGACGTGAATGATAAGGCTCCGGATCTCATGATGTCGGATGGAACGGAAGAAGGAACAATTATCCGCAGAAGCCTGGAAACAATAGGTATTCGCCTCGCATCGTCGCTTACAGCATTCGGAAACAAACTCGTGTTTGCGGGGATCAGCGAGGAAAAAGGAAAAGAGCTTTATATAAGCGACGGCACAATGGAAGGAACAAAGTTGCTGAAAGACCTCTTCGCCGGACCATCATCAGGCTTCCGCTCCACATCGATCGAAGTTTTAGGCAATGCATTCTATTTCGCGGGCGACAATGGCACTACCGGCATCGAGCTTTATAAGTCTGATGGCACGTCTGAAGGTACCACACTGGTCAAGGACATTTACGAAGGCAGCGAAAGCTCTGCTCCGCAATCTTTAAAAGTACTCAATGGTAAACTTTATTTTTCAGCACGCACTGCGGAAAGCGGTATGGAGATCTGGTCGACTGATGGCACAACTGACAATACGAAACTGTTCATCGATGTTGTACCGGGAACTTTAAGCAGTAATCCAACGGGCTTCGTATCGCTTAATGATTACTTGATATTCTCGGCGCTCACGGGTGATGACGGACGTCAATATTATAGTTTCAAACCTGCGCCGGAACAACCTGGTGAAACCACCGGCCTGGAAGATGAAAGATCTCCGTTCACGGTGTATCCAAATCCATCAACGGGATTATTCTATATCAAGTCCGACGTACAGAATCCGGTGGTTGAGGTTTATTCGTCCGATGGCCGTCGCTTGCATCGCGGCGCGGCTGGCGAAAATCAGTCTATTGATCTGCAAGGTGCAAGCCCCGGTATTTACATTATTCGTGTGATGAATAATATGAAGACTTATTCCGCGAAAGTTTTAAAAAGATAATCCCGGCCCAGTGAGATCAAGTGCATGTTTTGTTGTCCTCCTGGTCCGGTGAGATCGCACAGTCACAAAATTCATTCAGCAATATTCAAATCAATCGCATCTTGATCTTCGAAAGAAGAACAGTTTTCATGTGTCGATCGGAGACGTCGAACACACACATCGACGACTTTCTTGCGGCGATGACAAAGAATGGATTTGTCGTGGTCAAGCGAAACGAGAATATGAGCGGCTATCCTCTATTCGGTTTTAAGAAAAGCCGAAGCTAAATCACTTTTTATCCATCCGATTTTCTTACCACGAGTTAAAATTTCCTGAAAGAGACCGGTCAGCGCCAGCAATGCTGTTCAAATTTTGAACAGACCCGGTCTTCGAAAATATCCGTGGAATTCGGGATTTTTTAAGGATTTGTCAGCGTTGTGCGCGTGAACAATGAAAATCATTTTTATTTGTACCCCATTAAAAGCTGCACTCCGTAATGTCAAATAAGATTAAAGTCTATCACGTAGAAGACTATAAGATAATGCGTGATGGCATAAAATATCTTCTCCATCAGGACAGTGAGATCGAAGTAGTGGGAGAAGCACGAAATGGGAACGAATTCATGGCGGCATTAAAGAATGTGGACATCGATGTACTTATACTCGATATCTACCTCGATGGCATGGAAGATCTTAAAACGATGAATGGCTTCCAGATATGCCACCATCTCGTGGACAGATATCCACATATTAAAATCATCGCCCACTCTGTTTATGATGATGCCGACCGCGTTGCGGGGATCATTAAGGCCGGCGCCCTAGGCTTCGTTTCGAAGAAATCCGGCTACGAGGAGCTCATCTCGGGAATTAAAACCGTTTACCAGGGTCAGAAATTCATTTGCACCGAGACCGCCAGCCGCCTGAAAAACCTCAATAGATTCTTGCTGGGAATGGAAGACAATCTTCGCAACAAGGACGAATTATTCTCGCAACGTGAAAGAGAGGTACTCGAATTGCTATCAGAAGGCAGATCATCACGGGAAATCGCAGAACAACTGTTCATTACTGAAAGAACAGTGGAGTCACATCGAAAGAATATGATCGTTAAAGGACAGGTGAAAAATACTGTCGAACTGATCGCCTACGCCGCACACTTAGGACTAATCAAAAAATGATAGACTCCCGAACGTTTCCTGGTAAACTATATGGAAACTAATTCGGACCTCATTAATCTCGAACCAATCGAGGAAGTTGCGTCAAAGCAAACTGATGCTGTTTTGATCGTCGACCTCGTTGACCAAAAAGTCCAGTTCTCGAACGAAGCTGCCTCCGCTATACTCGGAATCCATTCGGGTGACGGCTACGAAAAATTTGCGACACTGTTGGATTCGGTTGCCATTGGCGATCGTGATTATGTAAAAGAGAAATACTTCGAGGTTCGTAAACTGCCGAAGGTTTCGGGAATAGAGTTTCGTTTACTGAAGGGCGGTGGCAAAGCATCCTGGTTAAGTTGCGAGACCGTAACGTTCAACGATCAACGATATGTCTATGTCGTTGTACGCGACATATCGAAACTCAAAGACCAGGAGATCTATTTCGTGGAATATACTACGCGAAAAAACACGTTGCTCGATACACTCGTCCACCAGCTAAGCGGCGCTCTTAGTCTCACAAAAAACCTTGCTTCCAAAGCCACTAATCTAAAGGGCAAGTCAGACCAGGAATCTCTCGAAACGCTGATCACCCTCATCTATAATAACAGCAAGCATTGCATCAAGATCATCGACGATCTTATCCAAAAGGAAACTGCAGAAACGCCCGATGCGTTCGTAAAATTGCAGCGCATCGACGTGGTGAAGCACGTGAGCTATATCTTCGATGAATTGAAACGCACCGATCATCGCCGCTTCGTCTTCGAAACCAATGCGCCGGCCGTTTACATCTCTACCGACGATATGAAGCTGCTGCAGATCGTGAACAACCTCGCCTCCAATGCGATGAAGTTCACCCGTGCGGGCGACGAGATCAGGTTCTCCGTTGAGGAAACGCACTCCTCCGTTATCATCTCTATATCCGATACCGGTGTCGGCATTCCAAAACTGCTGCAGCCGTTCCTCTTCGAGAAACATGGACCCGCCGGACGCACCGGGTTGAACGGAGAAAAGTCGAACGGCCTCGGTCTTTCCATCGCCCGGAATCTAACACTGCTTCTCGGCGGGCAACTCACATTCCAAAGCGAGGACGGGAAAGGAAGCACATTCCATGTAGAGCTCAGGAAAGATCAGTAATGAATATCTTTACAACGACATTCAGCTTGGCATAACCAATTATGGACATCACTAAATTACTTCAGTACAACACGTGGGCAAATCGTTTGATCATCGAACAGGTTGAAACATTTCCACAGGATCTCTTCGGGAAACATGTAGGTGGAAGTTTCGGATCCATCAAATCGGTGATGATCCATTTATTGGAAAGCGATTACCTCTGGTTGTATCGATGGAAAGGAAACCCTTTGGCCGACATCCCTGCGTGGCAACATCCCGACCTTGCGTCGATGAAAAAGACCTGGTACCCGTTGCAGGATGAAATGATAGATCTTTCAGGCAAGATCTCTCCTGCCGACAATATAAAGTTCATCACACGAAAAGGCGCTCCTTTTACAATGCCCTTCGGCGAGATCGCCCTCCACCTCAGCCATCATGGAAGCTATCACAGGGGACAACTCACCAATATGATCAGGGATTTGGGCCAAAAGCCAGTTGCCACCGACTATTTCCTCTTCTACACTAAAAAGTAGAACAAATAGCCTTCCTTTTCGTACATTAGTTCTACAAATCAGGTACGAAGATGGAAAAACGCCTTGGCGACTTCGAGGAAGTGCTCATGCTTCTCGTCGGCATCGTTAGTGAAGACGAAGCGTATGCGTATCGCATCAGCGTCGAATTCAAAGTGCAAACCGGCAGGTCTATCTCCATTGGCGCCACGCATAGCACACTGGATCGCCTGGAAGACAAGGGCTTCCTGACGTCGAAGATGGTCGACGGCACTTCCGACCGTGGCGAGCGGGCGAAGCGCATCTACAAACTAACTGCCCTCGGGAAACGCATCCTTCGTGAATCCATGGAGATGCGGACGAACCTCTGGAAACAATATCCTGAAATCGCGTCCATGTTCAACTTTACAGCCTGACGTGCAGGAAAAAGATCCGATACTGCCAAAAGGGATTCAACGCGTGCTCCGGGTCTTCCTCCGCGAGGATCTCCTCGATGAAGTTACCGGCGATCTGCACGAAATGTATAAAGACACTCGCCGTGATCATTCCCGCTTTATAACCAATATCATTGCGTGGTACCAGGCGATCAACTATCTGCGTCCCTTTGCGATGCGAAAGAAATCCCGTCACACTGTAAATTCTCTTCCTATGTATAAGAGCTATCTCATTACCGCATTACGCAATATGGTAAAGAATAAGATGTCGGCGCTGCTGAACATCCTTGGTCTTTCAATTGGAGTAACGGTCACGATCGTGATCACTCTATGGGTTCTCGACGAACTGTCGTATGAAAAACAGTTTTCAAATTACGCCCGCATCGGCCGCGTTATTCAGAATGTAACTAATAACGGCGAGGTACAAACGTGGTATAATACACCGCTCCCATTGTCGGAGGAGCTCCGTAAAAACTACGGCTCGGACTTCAATCAAATTGCCGTATCCACCTGGCCCTATGAATCTTTAATAGAAGTCGATAGCATAAAGTCGTTGAAGATCGGCGTATTCGCGGAAGGGGGTCTTGTAAAAATGCTCTCGCTAAAGATGATCTATGGTTCCTTGAGCGCCGTGGATGATCCGAAGTCTATCCTGCTTTCGAAATCGGCTTCAATTTCCTTGTTCGGCGAAAGCGATCCTATTGGCAAGCAATTGAAACTTCGCGGCTTCGATGCTGAAGTCGGTGGTGTTTATGAAGACATCGGGCCAAATTCAGATTTCTCGGAGGTCGATTTCTTTGGGTCCAGGGAGTCGTACTATAATTATAGTGGTGCGAAAAATATGGACGATCCCTGGAGACCGAATTCATTCGCCACTTATGTTCAGCTGAATGACAACGCGACATTCGAAGAAGCTTCTGTGCGTATCAGGGATGCAAAATACAGGATGGTGAGTGAAGCCCTGAAAAAGAAAAAACCGGCATTATTCATTCATCCGATGAGTGAATGGCATTTGAAGTCGGAGTTTTCAAATGGCCACCAGACCGGCGGCCGATTTCAATATGTGGTCTTGTTTAGCATTGTCGGTGTCTTCGTTCTCTTCATGGCCTGCATCAACTTCATGAACTTAAGTACCGCCAGGTCAGAAAAACGGGCCAAAGAGGTCGGTATCCGGAAAGCAATTGGTTCTCTGCGTACACAACTCGTATCGCAGTTCCTCGCAGAATCGATATTGACCGTTTTTCTCTCCTTGCTCGTTGCATTGCTTCTCACCCAAATCACTCTCCCCTTCTTTAACCTCATATCCGAAAAGAATATGACGATGCCGTGGGGAAATACAAAATGGTGGATAAGCGGATTACTGTTCACGATACTGATTGGAGTAATTGCAGGGAGTTACCCTGCATTGTATTTATCATCGATGGGTCTTGGCCGTTCCGGTAAGAATGCCGCCGGGTCTTCAGTCCTGCGAAAGGTCTTAGTGACAATCCAATTTACGGTTTCTGTAGTGTTGATCATCGGCACTTCGGTTGTCTACCTGCAGATCCAACACGCGAAGAACCGCCCCCTTGGTTATAATTCGGATGGACTTGTTGCGGTAGAGTCGTCGACACAGATCCACGAGCATTTCGTTGCAATTCGCAATGAGATGATAGCGAGCGGTGCAGTTGTGGATGTTACCGAATCGTCTGCGAATGTCACCAATGGATATTCGAGTACAAGCAGGCTGGATTGGAAAGGGAAGGACCCAAATCTCTCGGTCGATTTTGCTGTGGCCGGTGCTTCAGCTGAATATGGTGCAACTGTCGGGTGGCATATCATCAAAGGAAGGGATTTTGAGCGTGACCGGCTTTCCGATTCTTCTGCGATGATCCTCAATCGTGCCGCTGCGGACTATATGGGATTCGAGAATCCCGTAGGTGAGATTGTAAGGTGGGCCGATCAGCCTTTCGAAGTTATTGGAGTGATCGACAATATGATCGTTCACTCACCTTACGCCGAGCCGGCTCCGAACATATACGTGATGTCGAAAGAAGACCAATACTTATTGTTGTTTCGCTTAAACCCGGCGCGTTCTGCGAGTGAGTCGCTTGCAACTGTGGAATCGGTTTATAAAAAATACAATCCGGAAGGAACGTTTAACTACGAATTTACCGATGTCTCTTACGCAAGAAAATTCGGCAACGAAGAACGTGTCGGCACGCTTGCGACCACATTGGCTTGTCTGGCGATATTCATAAGCTGTCTTGGCATCTTCGGCCTTTCGTCGTTTACCGCCGAACGAAGAACTAAAGAGATCGGTGTAAGAAAAGTTTTGGGTGCAACAACATTCGACCTTTGGAGAATGATGTCAAAAGATTTTGTCCTGCTTGTAGCCATCTCATGTATTATCGCGATACCGATCGCCTACATCATTCTGAACGACTGGCTTGAAAATTTCAAATATCACTTGAATGTACCGGTATGGACTTTCTTCGCAGCAACAGGCGCTACGTTGACGATCACCCTTGTGACCGTCAGCTGGCATACGTTGAACGCTGCAGGTTCAAATCCAGTGAAGAGTTTAAGGGTAGAATAAAGTGTACTTATTCATAAAGCCGCTGGCAAACCTCGCAATAGAAAGTCCGGCGGTTGGTTTTGCCAAGGTACGCTTTGATAAATCTGTTTCCGTCGCGTGGACATGTTCTCTTGGTATGCGCTTCCCAATGCTTTCTCAACACAAAAGCTTTTTTCCATCTGAGAAAGTCCTTGCCGTAGTTGACAACCTCATTAACTACTTCGCGTCGTTTGGCAGGGGGAAGAGCGCCGACTTTACTTAATGGGTGAACCCTCGTTCTGAAGAGAACCTCATTCTTAAAAATATTACCGGCCCCGCTGAATATCTGCTGATCCAGGATGGCGTCGCAAATGAAAGTATCGGGCTGTTGTGTCAGTTTCTTGTTCGCCTTTCTTATGTCGAAGCTCTTATTCATTACGTCAGCCGACCAATCGTAAACTTCGTCGAGAGGTTTGTCGATCCGTTCTACTCCGCATGCATAAAAATTGATCTCCTCGTTCTTCGGAAACACGAGGCGGAGGCGTGGCTTTGCATCTTTTTGTTCGTCGATCCTGTAGCTTCCGAACATCAACAGGTGAATGCGGATGGTGAATTTCGGAAGACAGATGAGGAAGTGTTTTCCCCATGTCTTTATGTCGACGACAGTCTGGCCGGTAAGCTCGTCGGGGTTGATCTTCTTCGTCGAACCCTCAGCAAACACGATCTTCTTTCCCTTGAACTTATCTGCGGCTTCTTTTAAAATGATAATCGACGGTCCTTCTGGCATTTCAAAGTTGTTTCCGTATTCGGTTACTTACAAAAAATCAGCCGTATTAACGGTCCAAACACCCTTTTACAGGAATGTAGACCTCTTTTCCGCGTCAGGAAAAAATCCCAGGAGATTGTACTGATAAAACTCTATGTGTCCCGCTCGTCGGGATACAGTGGCATTCGTGTGTCTTAATTAATCCAAACCCCTAAATATGTTTTCGTTAATAAGTTTTCTTGGCTTTGTGCTGTTGTTGGCATTAGCTGCCGGTTATATTCTGAGAAACCGGGTACAATGGAGTATCATGCAGATATTCCAAAACAAGAACCGTCTCTTGTCTGTGGCGTTGCTTGCCTTGTTGATGGCTTTGAGTAACCAGTTGTTTTTCTATTCACGTTTTGGTCACCAGTATTACCTGGTTTATCCAACCGGCGGCTGGAGTACTGTGTCTACATCGGGTATCAAGTTCCGTGGATTTGCGTCGATCCAGGAATGGCAGAAAGAGATCGACATCAAAGTTGTTGCCGATGGTGAACCGACAGATGGTATAGAGGGCGTCATCACCGATAAGGTGAACTTTATTGTTCGCGACACCGGTAAAGGCGATGAAAAAGAAACAGTGCCTGGTATCGCGATTACGTTTATCGACCGTGTTGGAGCAGCCGTACGTGTGTCGGTGCGTATGAAAATACCTGAAGATCCGGAGTCGTTTCGTTTGGTTGCCGAATCTTATCGTAACCCGCAGAACCTTGTGTACAACACATTGATCCCTACGGTTAAAGAACAGATCAGCAACACCGGTTATATGTTTGCAGCACAGGATTATATCTCGGGTGCGGCTACAGATTTCCGACAGGCCGTCGATGACCAATTGAAATATGGTGGTTATGCAACGCAGCGGATCGAATTTAACGACACCATTTATTCCCGCATTCAGGAAAGTGGTCCGCGGGTCATCAAAGAGATCAATACGAGATATAAGATCATTCGAAAAACAGACGCGAACGGTCAGCTGGTGAGGATACCGCACGAGATAACGAAGAACAACATTCTCGTCACACAGGTAATCGTAGACGACGTTTATCCGGAGCCGGCCTTCAAACAGCGACTGGAAGCGCAGCGCGACATCTCTGCTCAAAAGAGAATCGAGATGGAAAAGATAGAAACGGCTAAAGCAGAGCAACAGCGTATCATTGCAGAAGGTGAGCGTGACAAAGCGAAAGAGCGTGTTGACCAGGAAAAGGAACAGGTTAAACAGCTTATCGCGATTGAAACGGAGCTGAAGCAGGAGTCCACAAGAAAGCAATTGGCAGAGATCTCTTTGCAGACAGCGAGATTGGAGGCCGACCAGATGCTGGTACGTGAACGCGCTCAGGCCGAAGCGAATAAGTTAAAAGTTGCCGCAGGTCTTACACCGCAGGAACGGGCACAGATCCAAAAAGATATAGCGATCGGTGTTGCACAGAACCTGTCGAACCTGAAGTTGCCACAGGTTTACATTGAAGGTGGCAAAGACGGCAAGAGTAATATGGGGTTGCTGGAATCGCTGCTCGGCGCTGAGTTTGCGAAGGCAATGATCCCAAAGGCAACGACGGACGGCAATTAATAATTGTCGGAATAATCGATGTGAGCCCGCCCTGAAAAGCGGGCTCTTTTTTTATCGCGCAGGTATGGCAATCTTAAATGCGGCTCCCCTTCCTTTTTCTCCCGAAGCAGATATCGTTCCTCTGTGATTCTTTACCACCCGTTTGCAGATCGCGAGACCGATACCTGTACCTTCGTACTCGTCTTTATTGTGCAATCTCTGGAACACTGCAAATATTTTCTCACTGTATGCATTGTCGAAACCTATGCCGTTATCGCTCACCGTGATCTCCAGGAATTTCTCGCTATCAACATTCACGTATCGATGAGATATCTCGATAACTGGCGTAATGCCATCTTTCGAAAATTTTAAGGAATTCGAGATCAGGTTTTGGAACAGTAAAGCAAACTGTGACGGGATCACCGGGACTTCGGGAAGGTCGCCGGCTTTAATGACGGCCCGGGTCTCTTCGATCCTCCCGTCTAACAATTGCAACGAATCTTCCAGTACCTTCTTAAGACTATGTGGCGAAGGTTTCGCTTCGTTCGAGAGCAACGAGAGTGACAGGAGGTCATCGATCAACGCGTGCATGCGATTGGCTGCGTCAAGGATACGATCATACATGAGGTTATCCTTGACTGAACTATTACCCATCGATTCGCCAAGCATCTTTATAAAGATCGAGATCTTACGGAGTGGTTCTTTCAGGTCGTGACTCGCGGCGTAAGCGAACTCTTCGAGGCTTGCGTTTGACTCCTGAAGTTCACGCGTTCTCTTTTCGAGGTGCCCGACGTATTCGCGTATCCTGTCATCGATGATGTCGACGAAGTTGTGAAGCGTGGCAGATGTATATTCGAGAATGTAAGTATCGATCTCCGCGCATATGGCTACGATCTTTTTCGGATCGGTGGTATAGTTCGGTAAGAATTCAAGAAAGCTCAGCTTCCTTGCGTGTCCGATCCCCGTTACATCGTCAACAACAAAATGATTGCGTTTTGTCCGGAGAAATTGCCCGGAGCGCCAGCGATCGAGAGCCTGCTCTATATGACGGGCTACATTGTTTTGGGTCAGGGATTGCAACAACTCTATATTGCTTTGGTCGGCCAGCTCATTTCCTTCTTCAAGGGTCATTTGCCTTAGCAATGGAATGTCGAGATCGCGGAGAAGCTTGCGGGACAGGCCAAGAAATTCATCTTTATGGTTTTGAATGATAAAGGCAGCGAAGTCTGGCAACAACAGGAGCTTCTCCATATAAAACAAGGTCCGGGTAATTCCTCATTTTTCCAAAGTTCATATCTTCGGAAATGGAATCATCAAAGCCCACATTCAAGACTGTCGATGAATACATTACTTCATTTCCGGAAAACGTTCGCGAAAAAATGGAAGCACTTCGAAAGACGATCAGGAAGGCAGCTCCAAAGGCCGAAGAGCTTATCGCGTATAACATGGCCGGCTATAAACAGGACGGTCCCGTAGTTTATTTCGCGGGGTTTAAAAAACATATCGGGTTATACCCGCGGATCGCAGGATTTGAAAAGGAACTCAGCAAGTATGAAGGTGGTCACGGAACAGTTAAGTTTCCTTTGGACGAACCTATTCCATTAGCACTTGTTTCTAAAATGATAAAGCATCAAATCAAAAAAAATAGCGGGAAGTCAATCACAAAAAGAAAATCGAAATAACATGGAATATCGTCAACTTGGAGGCCTTCGTGTGCCTGTACTTAGTTATGGAACCGGCACATTCGGTGGTGGCACAGAATTTTTTAAGGCTTGGGGAAGTGCCGACGTGAAGGAAGCGACACGAATGGTAAATCTCTGCCTGGATGCAGGGGTGAATTTATTTGATACCGCCAATGTATACTCACGCGGCATTTCGGAAGAGATCCTGGGTAAGGCAATCACGGGACTTCGCAATAAAGTTTTAATCTCATCGAAGACTACCTTCCCGATGTCATCCGAAGAAAACGACTTCGGCTCCTCACGGTTCAACATTATCAAGTCGTGCGAAGACAGCCTTCGTCGTCTTGGTGTCGATCATATAGACATCTATCATATGCATGGCTTCGATGCAACCACACCGATCGAAGAAACTTTAAATACATTAAATACGCTCGTTCAAAGTGGAAAGGTCAGGTACATCGCCTGTTCCAATTTCTCGGGATGGCACCTGATGAAATCACTTTCGATATCGGAGCGTTATGGTTGGGCGAAGTATGTTGCACACCAGGCATACTATTCATTGATCAATCGTGACTTCGAATGGGAATTGATGCCGCTCGGTATCGATCAAAAAGTTGGAACAATAGTATGGAGCCCGCTTGCGAGTGGACTGCTTACAGGTAAGTATCGCAGGAATCAACCGGTACCCGACGCACGGGTGTCGCAGGGAGGAAGCCCGGTACCCGAAGAGGCGATAGACAACAACAGGCTCTACAAGATCATTGAAGTGATGGATGAGATCGCGAAGGAAAACGGAAAGACTGTCTCACAGATCGCGCTCAACTGGCTGTTGCAAAGGCCCACGGTAAGTAACCTGATCTTCGGTGCACGCACGGAGGAGCAGCTTAAACAAAATCTCGGCGCAATCGGTTGGAATTTGACAGTTGATCAGGTGAAGCGCCTGGACCAGGCCAGCGACAGGTTACCTTCATATCCATACTGGCATCAAAGGCAATTTCCAATGTTGAAGGCCGACCCGGAATTATATAGGGGGTAGATAATGTGGTGTGGGTCGGGTCTTTTACTATAAATTTGCATCGGCGTTCAACCCACAATTAAACAATAACGCAAAATGAAAAAACTGTTCTCTCTTTCCCTTCTGTTCGTCGCTGTCCTTGTAGGATGTAAAGACGATGATGTTAAAGTCGATGCAAAAGCGACACTCACAGCCGCTTCAAAAGGCTGGGTATTCGAATCGATAAAAGTCAATGGCCAGGAAGCTATTGACGGTTTCCTCGATGAGTGCGACCAGGACAACTCCCTCATCTTTACTTCTGACGGTAAATTCACAGAAGTCGGCAATGAAACAAAATGTGATTCTACTGAACCGGCAACATTGGATTCAGGAACGTGGTCTCTCAATTCAGACAACACAGAATTGACGGTCACTTCATCGGATCCTGATGGATTCGCCCTGGTGCTTAAGAAAGTCAGCATTACTGAAACAAATATCACTGGTGAATATTCCGAGTCTGGCGGTGGCATCACGATCGTTGCTAACGTCGTGATGAAGAAAAAGTCATAAGGAGGAACGCCTTAGAACGGCGACTGCCGCTCGAATAATACTTTCTTTCAGCCTGCAAAATCACCTGTATTTTGCAGGCTAATTTTTTTAAGAAAGTTATGTCAGGCAAAATATCCCAAACCCTCATCGTTGCCATCGCTTTGTGTATCTCCACCATAGCATTTGCGCAACGGGAAACTTCAAAAGCCAAGGTCCTCGATCCGGCAAACATGGATTTGACCGTTAAACCCGGCGACGACTTCATGCAATACGCCGGCGGAACGTGGATCCAGAAAAATCCGGTGCCCGCTAAAGAAACCCGCTGGGGCTCATTCACCATTCTCCGCGATTTCAACGTGAAGGCGGTGCGCGACATCCTCGCCGATGCGCAGGCCGATAAGAAAGCTCCCGCCGGATCCGTAAAAAAACGTGTTGGCGATTTCTACGCTGCAGGCATGGATAGTCTCGCTGTCGAAAAGGCCGGAGTGACACCAATCATGGCCGACTATAAAAGAGCCGGCAGCGTAACCAACGTAAATACGGTAATGAGTGAGATCATCTATCAGCGTTCCAACGGCATCGCTTCGCCTTTGTTTGGATTCATGGTGGCGCAGGACCGTAAGCATCCATCCGTATATGTTGTAAACTTATCACAAGGTGGAATTTCAATGCCCGATCGTGACTATTATCTTAAGTCCGACCCGCGCAGCAAAAAGATCCAGGAAGCATTCGATACTTATGTAACGAAGCTTTTCGTTCTCGCCGGTGAATCAGAATCGACCGCAAAAGAAAAGGCCGCACGCATCTTCGAACTCGAGAAGAAACTTGCGAAAGCTCAAATGAGCCGCACGGAGATGCGTGACCCATATAAAACCTATAACAAATTTTCATTAAAAGACCTCGAAGACAAAACGCCTTCGTTCAACTGGACTGCTACACTTTCCAGGTTGCGCGTTACAATACCGCAAGACAGTATACTTGTAAATTCGCCCGGCTTCTTCGCAACGGCCGACAGTCTTTTGAATAACACACCGATAGAAGACTGGCAGAGTTATCTCCAGTGGTCTGTCCTTCGGTCATCGGCGCCTTACCTGAGCAGTCCCTTTGTGAGTGCCAACTTTGCTTTCTCGCAGGCAATGAGCGGACAGAAAGTTCAGACACCACGATGGCAGCGCATTTCAACACTGACTGATCAAAACATTCCTGATCTTCTCGGACAATTATACGTAGAAAAACATTTCAAGGCGGCAGCGAAAGCGCGTATGGACGAAATGATCAAAAATCTTGTCAAAGCTTACGAGATACGTATCAAGCAACTCGATTGGATGAGTGATGCGACGAAAGCAAAAGCTCTCGATAAGCTCGCTGCATTCACACCGAAGATTGCCTATCCATCGAAATGGAGAACATACGATGGACTTGTTCTGACCCGCGATGCATTCCTGGCAAACGTACGTAACTCAGGTAAGTGGCAGTTCGCAGAAATGGTAAAACAACTTGGTAAACCTGTTGATAAGAGCAGGTTCAATATGAGTCCTCCGACAGTGAACGCTTCTTATAACCCTGTGAATAATGAGATCACGTTTCCTGCAGGCATTCTTCAATATCCTTTCTTCCATCCGGATGCAGATGATGCGTTCAATTACGGCGCCATCGGTGCTGTTATCGGTCACGAGATCTCGCACGGCTTCGATGATTCAGGAAGTCAATACGATAAAGACGGTACGCTTCGTAACTGGTGGACTGAAGAAGATCTTACCCGCTTCAAAGCACTTGCAAAAAGATTGCAGGAACAGTACGATGCTTACACAGTGTTGGACACGGTTCATGTTAACGGCAAGCTTACCTTGGGCGAAAATATCGGCGACCTTGGCGGGCTGAATGCGGCCTACGAAGCTTTCAAGATGACGGAACAATGGAAGAGCAAGAAGAAGATCGACGGGTTCACGCCCGATCAACGATTCTTTCTTTCATGGGCGCAGGTCTGGAGAAGCAATACATTGCCTGATACCAAGGCCCAACTGATAGTTACCGATCCACACTCGCCTGCAGAGTACCGCACAATTGGCGCGCCTGTCAACATGGACGCATGGTATGAAGCCTTTGGTGTAAAAGAGGGTGATAAACTTTATAAAAAACCGGAGGACAGGATCAAGATCTGGTAAAAATTTTCCGCTCAACAAATTCTATATCCCGGTCATGGAAACGTGACCGGGATTTTTTTTGGCCTCGTGTTTGCAAAATCTTCAGTGCACCACGTCAGGAAAGCTACTACTTCGGAACAGTTGATTGACTATTGTGGTGCTATGTCCACGATATTTGTGGATGACCTTCTACAGGTTGCAATGAAATATAAATTACAGTGATAGAATATGATTAACGAGCAGTTGAAAGATAGTACACAGGCATCTCACCAGGCGTTGGAGAAAAAGATGGTGTCCATCATAAAAAAGATCAGAACGAGAGAAGACTATGTTAACTTTCTGAAATTAATGTATGGATACTACTCTGCACTTGAGAGAAGAGTGCAAGAGTATGTTTCAGAGATGGAGATCGGGAAACGTCGTAAGGCTGAGAGGTTGTTAGAAGATATCAGTTATTTCGAAAGCACTGCGACACCAGAATTCTGCAAGGAATTGCCGCCAATCAATTCGCATGCGGAAGCGCTCGGGGCCATGTATGTAATGGAAGGATCTACGATGGGCGGAAAAAGCATCGCTAAGATGATCGAAGGTCAGGCTGGAATAAACGGACCCTCCGGCTTTTCATTCTTTAATGGCTATGGAGAAGAGACAGGCAAAATGTGGGAGGAGTTTAAAATTTTTCTCAACAGGCCTTTCGATGAGCTGGAGAAGTTGGACCTGATCCTAACTGCGAACAGAACATTTAGGACCCTCTACAACTGGATCGACAAACATGCAACCAACTAACTATGACTCGGAGTTCTGCGGAAGCTTACCAATCCACCTTACCAATCTTATTCAGCCATACGGTGTATTGCTGGTCATAAATAATGATCTCAATATTATACAAGCCAGCGACAACACACAGTCTGTCTTTTCGAAGACTGCAAGCGAAATAGTTAACCAGCCGCTTGCTTCTCTCGTTGGAGCACCGGCCATCGCAAACCTCCGGGAAAAACTCAGTGAAGATTTCAACAACAAAATTCCCGCGGTTTGGGAGGTTGGCGGCTGCCGTTATGTTGTCCTGGTCCATCGTAATCCGCAATATATCGTTGTCGAGATAGATGCCACTGCACTAGAAGCCAGTCCACAAGACGGCTTTGTAAAAAGATACCAGGAGTTCAAGTACGCGATGAGTGCTATCGAAAATGCAGGCAGTCTCGAAAAAGCCTGCCAGCTGGCAGCCAGGGAATTGAAACGTCTTTCGGGATTCGATAAAGTTATGATCTATCAATTCGATAGCGAATGGAATGGCTATGTGATCGCCGAATCGGGAGAGCCCGATATGGAATCATATTTCCAATTTACTTTCCCGGCGTCCGATATCCCGAAGCAGGCGCGTCAACTTTATTTGAAAAATCCATACAGGTTTATTCCTGACAGAAATTATACGCCCGTCAGGTTATATCCGGTTATCAATCCGGTTACGCAATCGTTTATCGACCTGTCTGATTGCAACCTCAGGAGCGTTGCCTCCGTGCATTTAGAATACCTGAAAAACATGGGTGTGACCGCGTCGATGTCAACGCGTATTTTATGCCGCGACATGCTGTGGGGGCTGATTGCGTGTCACCATAAAACCGCACGGCACATGAGCTATGAAATGTGCTCTGTGTTTGAGATGCTTTCCGGTATAATATCAATGAAGATTGCGTCGCTGCAGAACCAGGAAAGTGCAGATCAGCAGAATTTCATCTCGGCAACATGGGCACGCATTGTTGAATCAATCTATCGCGAAGAAGATATATATAAAGTGCTGCTGGGCGAGGATGGCGCGATGAAGCTGTTTAACGCTTCGGGAATTGTTTTGTCGAAGGGACATAAGTTCCGCACGGGAGGCGTCGTTCCACACGATGGCGCGCTGGATGAGTTGCTGTTGTGGCTTCACACAAGGGAACTTAAAAGAGTGTACGCGACAGAGTCCCTTCAGGCTGAATATGATTACGCAAAAGATCTTGAAGGTGTCGCAGGGATATTGGTAATACCGATCAATGTCCTGAAGGATTACTATTTGATTTTATTCCGCCCTGAAAAGGTTCGGGTCATCAACTGGGGTGGAAACCCGGATGATCGGATCCAGTTTGAAAAGAATGAGAAGAATTATCATCCTCGTAATTCATTCAAACAGTGGCAGCAAAAAGTTAGCGGGGTTGCTCTGCCCTGGCGCAGTGAAGAGCTGAACGCCGCCGAGACCCTCAGAAGTTTTATTTATGAATATGAAACTGCTCCGGCAGACAGATAAGTCAGTGACGAAAGGGAAAGAACAAAAAGCGGCTAAGGTAGCCAAATCGACGAGGGTCGGTCCAAATACTGACCAGCACTATATCGTGGCCATTGGTGCCTCTGCGGGCGGCCTCGAAGCTATTCACGAGTTCTTCGACCATATGCCGGAGAATAATAATTTGTCCTTTGTCGTGATCCAGCATTTATCTCCCGACCATAAGAGCTTGTTAGTCGAACTCGTTGGACGTCACACGCACATGGAGGTGTTCGAAGCTGCGAGTAACCTCGAGATCAAAAGAGGCTGTGTGTACATCATTCCGAACAACAAGTTCATACAGATCTCGAAGAACAAATTGATTCTCCTCGAAAAACTTCCCTTAAAAGTTCCAAACAACGCCGTCGATATTTTCATGATGTCGATGGCGAAAGAAAAAAAAGATAAGGGAATTGCTTTGATCCTCTCGGGAACAGGCTCCGACGGAACAAAAGGTATTGCAGCTGTAAAAGAACAAGGCGGCCTTGTGATCGCACAAGATCCACGAACTTCAAAATTCGACGGCATGCCTAACAGTGCCATAGCAAGTGGCAATGTCGACTACGTTCTTCCCCCCGAAGAGATGCCAACCCAGATCGTGCATTACGTGGCTGAAACCGCATTCGCGGAAAACAAAACCATCGATGATGCCGTTCTCGATGCAATCTTCCTCGAGATCAGGAAACAGGCAGGTTTCGACTTCAACCTGTATAAGACACCTACTATTACCCGGAGGATCTTCCATCGCATGATGAAGAAGAACTTCAGCAGGATCGACGATTACCTGAAGTTCCTGAAAGACAACGCAGAAGAGTGTAAAGAACTCGGTAAAGAGTTTCTCATCAATGTAACGCGATTCTTCCGCGACAAGGAGGCATTCGAGGTTATCGCAAAAGAGACGATACCCGCGATCTTGAAGACAAAAGAGAAAGGCGACACATTCAAGGTTTGGGTAAGCGCATGCAGTACCGGCGAAGAAGTTTATTCGCTGGCCATATTGCTTGACGAAGTGCTCGAAAATTATCGGGAACTGGGACTCACCGTCAAGTTTTTCGGAACGGACATCGATAGATCCAATATCGAAATCGCTTCGAAAGGATATTTTCCCAAGGACATCGAGCACGACGTAAGCGAAGAGCGGCTAAACAAATATTTTACAAAGCAGAACGGCGGTTATCTGATCTCGAACCGCATTCGAAAGCAGGTTGTCTTTGCCGTTCACAACGTCATAAAAGATCCGCCATTCATTAAGAACGACCTGGTAACGTGCCGCAACATGCTGATCTATATGAATCCAGCACTACAGCAGCGCGTGTATTCTGTATTACTCTTCGCTGTGATCAGGGAAGGATATATTTTTCTCGGGACCACGGAGAACGCGAATTACATACGTCAGTATCTCGAAGAAGTTAACGGTCGCTGGAAGATCTACAAAAAAGTGGCTGAGGCCAGGCTTACCCCATATTTCCCGGATGCTTCGGAAAGGAATAAGCAGTCGAACGGCCAGTTGGTTTCGAGCTCGCGGAAACGCGATGTCAGGGGTAATAATGCTCTTTGGGATGATCTGAAGGACACACTGCTCGACGAGTTCAACTTCGCAGCCTTTTACATAGATCAGAATTTCGAGATCCGTGAAACTGTAGGAAACTTCGAACGTGTGCTTTCATTACCTAAAAAGGTGTTGAAACTGAATTTGCTCAGAATGCTTCCCGTCAATATCTCGACAGTACTCATTGCCGAGATCAAGAAAGCATGGACCTCGAATGAACGACAAGTTATCAACAACCTGGTATTTCAGCACGATTCGAAAAGTACAGCAGTACAGGTAGCCGTGACTCCGGCACGTCCCCAGTCGGGCAGGGCATATACGATGGTTGCGTTCCATTATATGATGCTCCAGGACGCGTTGAACATTCCCGATCCAAAATCCGACAATGATTATGTGCTGACTCTCGAAGAGGAGCTTAACCAGACGAAAGAAAGCCTTCAGCGCGCGGTAGAAGATCTGGAGACAGCAAATGAAGAATTGCAATCGGGTAATGAAGAGCTGCTGTCGGCCAACGAAGAATTGCAAAGCTCGAATGAAGAGCTCCAGTCACTGAATGAGGAGTTACACACCCTGAACACAGAGCATCAGCTGAAGATCAAAGAGCTGGTGGAACTGAACGAAGACCTTAACAATTATTTCCGCAGCAGTGACATCGGCCAGGTATTCCTCGACAAGGAGTTAAAGATCAGGAAATTCAATCCGGCATCTTCGCGGATGATCAATTTTATCGAGACCGATATTGGAAGGCCTATCACGCACATCTCGACAAACATTCGTTACAACGGTTTGATCGATGATGTTGAAAGCGTCCTGCGCGAAAATAAATCGGTCGAGAAGGAAGTTGAACTACAGAATGGCATGAATATTCTCCTTCGCGTTATGCCGTATCTCTCGCAGGACAATCGTACGTCGGGTATCATCATTTCATTTGTTGATATTACCACGATCACGAACCTGAATAATATAATTCGCGGCGTATTCAACTCGAGCCTTAGCTCCATCTTTGCATTGGAAAGCGTTCGCGACTCGCGTCGTGCAATCACGGATTTCAAGATCACGGCGCTGAATCATGCCGGTGTGAAAATGGTTAACCGAGATATCGACGAACTGAAGAATCAGCGCATCAAGAGAGATCTCAATCAGCCTGTTTTCGAAAATCTCTTCAACTACTTTGTCGATACAGCTGAAACGGACAGACCTCTGCATACCGACATTTTTGTGGAGAAGTCGAAGACGTGGCTGGAAGTAACCGCCGTGAAAATGGCCGACGGTGTAATGGCTACTTTCACTGACATCACCCAAAAGAAGACAGCCGAAGAACGGTTGAAGAAAAATTATGTCGAGCTTATCTCGACGAAGGAAAATCTGAAGAAACTGAATTCTCAGCTCGAAGAAAAAGTTGCAGAACGTACCCAGCTGTTATCGGTAAGTGAAGAACGATTCCGTATGGTTGCCCGCGCAACTAACGATGCCATCTGGGATTGGGATATCGTAAACAACAGCATCTGGTTCAGCGATGCATTCTACCTGAAATTCGGATATACGCCGGAACATACGTTCACGAGAAAAGACTGGCTGGAGAAGATCCATCCCGACGAACGCGCGGCGGTGGAGAAGAGTATGCACCAGGTTATCAATTCCGGTTCCAAGCATTGGTCGAAAGAGTATAGTTTCAGGAAAGCGAACGGCGAATATGCTCATATTCTCGATCGCGGCTATGTACTTCACGACGAGCAATACGACACGCCGTTCAGGATGCTCGGCTCTATGCTCGATATCACGGAATTGAAGAGAGCCGAGCAGGAGATAGCGACCAGCATTGCCCAGAAAAAATTCCTGGCCGAGTCGATGCCCCTGATGGTGTGGACGACAAATGCTGCCGGTGATGTCGACTTCGTGAACAGGCAGTTCGAGATGTACACCGGCATGAAGTACGACGACGCACTCAACAACGGATGGCGCGAGGCGGTGCACCCCGATGATATGGATCCGCTCGACGTTATGTGGCGTGAATCCCTTGAATACGGAAGTGATTTCCAAAAGGAGATCAGGATGCGTCTATTCACCGGTGAGTATCACTGGAACATCCTCCGGGCGAAGGCGCAAAAAGATAAAAGTAACACAGTAACGAACTGGGTTATCACCACGATCGATATCAACGATCAGAAACAACAGCACGAATTGCTGGAGAGAAAAGTTGACGAGCGCACGCGCGAGCTCATGAAAATGAACCACGCGCTGGAGATCAGCAACAACGACCTTCAGCAGTTTGCTTCAGTGGCATCGCACGATCTGCAGGAGCCTTTGAGAAAGATTCACCTGTACGCGAACCTTATCAACGACCGGCATGGTGTGCATCTTGATGGCGCGGCGACGTATCTTCAGAAGATACTCCAATCCTCATCGAGGATGAAGTCGATCATCAACAACATCATGAGCTACTCGAAGCTGTCGGCCGAGAACGTCGATTTCCAACCCACCGACATCAACGAGATGATTGCCGAGTTGCTGGAGGATCTCGAGATCTCGATCAACGAACGAAATGCTTCGGTTTATGTAAGCAAGTTCCCGATTATCGAAACTATTCCAGGACAGATCAGGCAGGTGTTCCAGAACATAATCGGTAATGCACTGAAATTTTCGAAGCCGAATATTCCTCCGCAGATCAGCATTACAGCCACGCGTGTGGATAAGCTTGCTTTTGATGCGACACCAGATCCGAAAGGAAATTTTGTTTGCATCACGATCAAAGACAATGGCATCGGCTTCAATGAGCGCTTTGCAGAATCGATATTCCTGTTGTTCCACAGGTTGCATTCAAAGGATGCATATGAAGGAACGGGTATCGGTCTCGCTATTGCGAAAAAGATCATCGAGAAGCACCACGGACTGATTTCGGCTACCAGCAAAGAAAATCAGGGTTCTGCCTTTACAATTTTATTGCCCGTTAGCCAAAATGAGTACTCGTTATGAAGATGATGGTTCTTGCCGAGGACGATTCAGACGACCAGGACATGGTTCGTGAGATCGTCGGCGTTGTTAGCTCCAATGTAGATCTGAAAATATTCAACGATGGTGAGTCGTTGCTCGCATCGATGAAACTGCTGCCGAAGTCGACGCTGCCCAGCTTAATTATGCTCGATCAGAATATGCCCAAGCTGAAGGGGAGCGAAACCATAGGTCATCTGAAAAAGATCAATGGCTTCGAAAATATACCTGTGGTGATCTACACCACATATCACGATAATAAATTCGCGGAGACTTGTGCCCGGATGAACGTTGAGTTGTTCCGGAAGCCGGACACATTCGAGGATTTTCAGAAAATGATCTCGGGATTGATCAATCGTTACGTCAACGGTTGACCTCGGCTTTCTCGATGCCTACACTTTCAATTACCAGGTAATCTCTTTTGGAGAGCGATTGCCGTGCTATCAGTTCCGCGATAAATCCTGTTAGAAACAGTTGCGTGCCGATCACGACGAACACCAGTGCCAGGTAAAATGCCGGCTGCTCGGTAACGTCACGTTTGATCACACCGTTTTGGAACCAGACGGTGTAAAGCTTCTCACCAATGATCTTTATCGTTAGGATCAATCCGACGAGGAAAGAAACAACTCCCCATGCTCCGAAGAAATGCATGGGACGTCGCGAAAATTTACCTAAGAATGTGATCGTGAGAACATCGAGCACACCACGCATGCGCTCGAGGCCGAATTTGCTATGGCCGTATTTGCGTTCGTGGTGTTCAACAACCTTCTCGCTGATGCGTTTGAAGCCTGCCCATTTTGCGAGCAGCGGAATGTAGCGGTGCATTTCACCGTACACTGTAATATTCTTCACAACTACATTGCGGTATGCTTTCAAACCACAATTGAAGTCATGAAGTTGAATACCCGACATCCGGCGCGTTAGTGCGTTGAAGAATTTCGACGGAAGTGTTTTTGAGATCGGGTCATGACGTGTTTTCTTCCAGCCTGAGATAAGATCCCACTTTCCTTCGTTCATCATCTCGAACAGCTTCGGGATCTCTTCGGGACTATCCTGGAGGTCGGAGTCCATCGTGATCACCACGTCACCCTGTGCAATACGAAAACCGGTATTGAGGGCCGCAGATTTCCCGAAATTGCGATTGAATCTGATGCCCTTAACGTTGGGATCTATGAGAGATGCTTCCTGGATCTTCGACCAGGTCTTGTCGGTACTTCCATCGTCGACGAAGATGACCTCATAAGAAAAGCCGTGTGTTTTCATCACACGGCTGATCCACTGAGTTAATTCGGGAATTGATTCTTCTTCGTCCTTGGAAGGAATTACGACAGAGATATTCATTTAGATAGAAGGCTCTGGATTTCTTTTTTGAGTGAAGATCGACACAACTACGCCCATGAGCACGCTTGAGAATAAGCCCATAACGAGGAACATCGGCCAAAACAGTTTTCTGGTCCACTCTATTGCTGTATCAATGGCCTGATCATTCATTGTTCCCTGCGCTTCCATTTCTTCGCGCTGGCTCGTATAGAATGTCTCCATCATATTAGTATCGATGAGGTTTGTATAGATCAACGTAAAAATGCCGCTGATCACAAAGCTCGTGAGCGTTACAAGGAAACCGATCTTGAATCCCTGGCCGTATGACATAAATCCGTTACCGTTGTTTTTGAACTCGCGATGAGCGAGTACGATCACCAAAATTCCGATAGCCACGCTGATCAATGTGAAGAACGTGTTTTTACCAAACGGATTTCCGTCTATCACTGCACGAGCGATAAATATTACGATTCCAATCACTGCTGAAACGAGGCCATATTTAAGGCTCACGCTCATGATAGTTGGGGCTTTGATCTCTGAATCAGTCATAATTATTTGATTTGGGGTTGTCTTCTTAAAATTACAGATAATATAATGCTAACAAAAAGGCCGATCCCAAAGCATTGAATGAAATATAAAAGCGCCAGATCCGAGCCCTTTGTTGTGGGCAACATGGCCATATTCTTATCATACACATCCCTGCCGATCTGGTCGATTGTTTCCTTGGGGAAAGTCTTTAGCTGATTAGTAGCCAATTCCACGTATTGTATTACAAAATCCGGAACATTTAATGTAAAAATCCAGAGGGATAACGACGCCACCGCCCCAAAGGTTATCACAAACAGCAGGCACGAGATCATCGCCTGCCAAAAGAACAACAATCCACCGAAGTAGTAGTCGCGAAGCTCTTTAAGGATAAAGTATATGAAGATCCCGAAAAGAGGTACCCTGAAATCAAAAAACACCGGAACGAGAAAAGGGTGACGATCTATATAATAAAGAATAATAAGAAGCACGAAACCCAATACTCCGGCAATGAAGCCGTAGAAGACCGGGAGTCGGACAATCGGGGGAATGCGCTTCGCAAACTCAAACATCGAACCACTGACGATTATTATTTACTCCACCAAGTGCTTTTCCCTTCAATGGCTTTCCAAACCACGGCGAATTTTTCGAGTGCGAATAGTTGTCCTCTTGCCCGAAGGTCCATTTGTATTCCGGATCGAACAAAGTAAGATTAGCTCTTGCATCCACTTCAATATTCGGAACCTCGAGACCCAAAAGTTTTCTTGGGTTGTCTGTCACTTTTACGATCAGTTCGTCCCACCCGATATTGTTAGCGAGCTGCGAAAGTTGCGAAGCGAAAGTCTGGAGGTTGATCACACCGAAGTCCGCCATATCGAATTCAAGAAACTTACTCTCGTCGTCTTGCGGAAGATGACCACTGGTGAGAATATCTATCGTTCCATCTTTCAAACCCTTCAACATGGCATCCTGGTCCGCCTTCTCGCGAAGCGGAGGATTCACTTTGTAGTTCGTATCGAAATCGAACAACACACTGTCGTCCAGCAATGGCTGGTAAGATGTCACATCGCACGTTACCTGTAAGCCCTTCTTTTTTGCTGCCCTCACGTAGTCGATCGCCTTCGCCGTCGATAACCGGGACATGTGAAGTTTACCGCCTGCATATGCGAGCAATTCGAGGTTCCTCGCTATCGCGACTTCTTCCGCTATCCGCGGCATACCCTTTAGTCCAAGGACCGTGCTGTTAATTCCTTCATGCATCTGGCCAAACCGGTTTAACCAGATGTCTTCGGGATGATCTACCAAGACACCCTGGAATTTCTGCAAGTACTGAAGCGCTTTCAGGAAAATATCGGTGTGCCACAAAGAGTGAAGACCATCCGTAAATGCGACAGCGCCTGCTTCATGAAGGTCGATCATCTCGGTGATCTCCTCCCCTTTGCAATTGCGCGTAACCGCCGCCATCGGATAGATCTGCACCAGACGGTTGTCGTTATTCCTCGACACGAACGAAGCCTCGTTTTTTGACTGGATCACGGGTTGTGTGTTCGGGAGCACGGCTATTTCCGTAAACCCGCCTGCCTGCGCAGCACGCGCCAGTGACTGAAGATCCTCCTTGTGTTCGAGGCCCGGATCGCCCACAAAAGCTCCCAGGTCGAACCATCCCGTACTCAGGAACATACCATCAGCGTCGATCACCTTGTCGGCAGAAAAGTTCTTATCACCGATCTCGGCAATGCGGCCGTTATTAATTAATACGTTTTTTTTCTTTTGATGAAAGGAGGAGTTCGGGCAGAGAATCTTGGCGGATTGGATAAGTATCTTCAAGCGATGAGGTTTTTTCCACGCAAAGGCCGCAAAAAGCCTTGCGCCTTTGCCTGAACCTTTGTCCCGAGGGGCAAATTTACTTCAAAAAGCGTATCAGCAAAACTTCTGCGAGCAGGAAGAGCAATGATAAAATAAGGGCTTGTTTCCAGAGGGAAGTTCCCAGGTATCGCTCACGGATGTCCGAGGCGAGCGACGATGCCGATTCCGATGTGAATACGGAGACCATTTTGTTTCCAAACCGCTCCGTGAGCTCCCCCGCGGTGAATCGCTCAAGTTTCGATTCGTCGCGCGTCAGGTTGAATGCCACCTGGTCGAGTGTGTCTTTCCGGAACATGGCATAATAGAAGCCGGCATTCATCGAGAATTTGGGAAGCTCCATGATCACTTTATCTACATCCTTCCTTTGCGCCGGGATGAGCTCCTGCTGACCAACCAATCTCACCGGCTCTTCACCATAAACACTGTCGGCCCTGACCGTCACTAAACTCTCCGTGAGATAATAGTAGAGTTGCGATTCATTCCTGCGCCCCGAAGCTGCAATTCGATACATGACAGGCACGAAAAGGGCATGTTGATAAAAATCAGTGGAGTTTTTATCAAGTGGACTCGCCACAACAAACAGGTGTCCATATTGAGAGAGAAATGGAAGTCCGCTGCGGAACTTAAGGATCGCCGACCGGTCTTGTCCCCAGTCGAGTTGTTTCTTTGCACGAGGCATCGACAACTGGTTGCTTCGTTCTTCGAAGATGTTTTCGAACAGAGGATTGTTGTAGTCGGGCTTGTCGAGTTCTTCCATGGCATCGGCGACGAGCCATTTGAAATTCAAGGACAAGGTGTTTGCATAGGAGCCGATGTCGGGTTTGGTACCTGGTATAAAGAGAATAGTTCCGGCTGTTTGACGATATGAGGCAAGTGAAGCACCAAGTGCGGGATCGATCCGGTCGATGCCATTTACAACGACCATGTCGGCCAGGGTGATCTGGCTGTAATCGACATTAGATGCGGGATACGATTTGAACTGGAAGAGTTGCTTGTTTCCGAAAACTCTTTCGACGAAAGAAACCCCTGCATCCTGCTTGATCTCCATGACACGCAATGGCCGGGAATAATTGAGTGCGAAAAAGAACTGGTTATCGAATGTTCCGGGGAAGTCGTTGAAGCTGATGACTCCGCTGTTGAGTCCCGACAAGCCTGTTGATACGTCGAAAGAAATATCCCCCCGTGAATTCGGATCGATTGTCGCGGACGTAGTTGCATGGAGAACTCCGTTGATACTTAATTGCACGTTGAGACCTTCCAGCCGCCGCGGGCCGTCGTTTTGAAGTTTTACGTGAATGGTATTTTTCTCGCCGCCGACTACAAAAGGGTTTTCCAGCCAAAGGGAATCGACATAGACGTTGGAAGTACTTGTTGCTTCAACAGGGACAAGATGCCATTGACGAAGTGTGTCGAATTGAAACTGGTCGCTTCCCCATGTAGATCTCTGGAAGTCGGAGATCCAGAACACTTCATCGGTATAGGCCTGCATACGACTGCTGATCTCGGATGCGGACCGGGTAATGGGTGAAAGCCGGAGTTGCGCGAGAAGGTCGAGTACTTCCGATTTCGTTTTATAGCTATTGGAGAACGGCGCGAAGTCGTTCGTGATCAGTTGGTACCTGGTGTCGGGAGGAAATACTTCGGCTATCTCCTGGACGAAGGTGATGGCTGCATCAAACGATCTGAATTTATCTTCAACAGGCAGGGTCATGCTCTGCGAGTTGTCAATGTATATGATCTTATTCTTGCCGGTGCTCAATTGTTCGTTCGCAGGAATGAACGGTTGTGCGAAGGCGAGTACAAGAAATAATAAGGCAAGAAGTCGCGATGCAAGAACTAAATATTGTTTGAGTTTTCTCTTTTGAGTTGTTTCCTGTTTTACCTGTCGAAGGAGTTTTGTGTTCGAGAAATAGATCCGGGTCGTCTTCCTGAAATTGAAGAGGTGAATGATGATCGGGATCGAGAGGGCTGTTAATGCCCAGAGAAATGACGGATAAACGAAACTCATGCTCCCGCTTAAATCAACTTAAATTGAAATAGTAGCTACTTAAACGTGTAAGTTACTACGGAATTATTTAAAAAAGTCAACAAAAAGTGCCGGAGCTGCTCCCGTTCTGGCCGCTATGGAGATCAGTTGGGGAGCAGCAGACAAGCACCTGGAGAATCTTTGAATAATCCCTGGGAGTCAGCAAGCCTCGTTACATGTCGTTTTGAATTGTCAGGATGACTGACTCTTCTTGGATCCGACCATTAATAGGTCGTTAACATTTACTTCCGTGAGATATCGTTTTTCGCCTCCGTTTGTTTCGTAAACGCGATGGACGAGCTTTCCTTCAACCACAACTTCCTGACCCTTCTTGAGGTATTTCTCAGCAGTGCCCGCCAGCTTTCCCCAAATGACAATATTATGCCATTGTGTGTCCTGCACTTTTTCACCTTTCTGATTCTTGTACGTGTCGGTGGTGGCAATGGAGAAGGCTGCCTTTTTGCTGGCGCCGAATGTTTTCACCTCCGGGTCTTTTCCCAGATAACCGATTAGCGTAACGCTGTTCCGCAAACTTTTCATAATAGTTTCTTTTTTGTTGGTTGAACATAACTGGTAGTTCTGTCGCGACTGTGAAGCAAATATCCGCGGCCCTCCGCACTCTAACCCTCATTTAAACGTGTATAAACGTTTATACCCGTTTATTCCTTAAATTCCTTAATGAAAACACAACTGATCTCCCTCCTGCTGTGCGTAGCTCTCACCAGCCACGCACAAACAGGATCCGTCAAAGGACGAGTGATCGATGCGAAGACTTTCAAGCCGCTCGCTTTCGCGACTGTGTACATGAATCAAACGACCCTCGGGACCGTGACAAATGAGCAAGGTGATTTCGATATGAAAAACATACCAGTCGGTATGTTCGATCTCGTCGTCTCTTACCTGGGATACCAGCCCTATCAGACGAGAGTGACCATCAACGACAGCATCCCCGTAACCATGTCGGTCAAAATGGTTGCCTCAACTACCAACCTCGAACAGGTTCTCGTAAAAGCAAAAAAGGATGACCAGTGGAACGTTCTCTACAACAAGTTTCAGAAACAGTTCTTTGGGGTCAGTCCATATACATCGCAGTGCAAGATCCTGAACCCGTGGGTGCTGGAGTTCAGTGAAGACAGCAACGGCATACTCAGTGCGAAAGCAAGCCTGCCCATCGAAATAGAGAATCTCGGCCTGGGCTATACGATCACATGTACCATCAAGGAATTCCAATCGGGAGCCGATGTTTATAAGATCTCAGGGACTTATCGTTTTACCGAAGCAGCTACAGCCGACCAAACACTCAGTGAGCTATGGCATAGTCGTCGCGAAGACGTTTATCGCGGCTCGCTGCGGCATTTGCTCAGATCTGTTGTCGAACACCGTACCGTTGAAGAAGGATTCGACCTTTATTCGGATATCTCAAACAATTTTGAAGTTATTCGCAACAGCAGTTTTCTTACGAACCTGAACATTTCGCTGGAGCCTCTTTCACCCAACGAAATCCTCGAAGGAACAAAGCGTACCGGTGAGTATGTCATTAAACTCCCGGCGCGTACGGAAGTGCATTACCTCGCCCGCTCTGCACAGGCAAAGATCTATCGTAACATTCCACACCCCATAAGCTGGATCGAAGTCGCGGGCGGATCGATCAATGTAAATGCATCGGGCATCGTTACCAATCCAAGTCGAATGACCATACTTGGTGCAATGAGCGAAGCACGTATCGCTGAAGTGTTGCCCCTGGATTATGATCCCGGTAAAAAAGATCAGCGCGCTGTTAAGAAGTCATACAGCTCGCTGGCTGCGTTGCTCGAGAAGCCTTATGTGATGACAGACAAACCATATTATTATCCTTCAGATGATATCTTATTCAAAGCATTTTTTAATTATATCTCGCCGGTTTACCGCGACTCATTGAGTCACGTGATGCGCGTCGAATTAATTGACAGCAACCGGAAGATCGTGCAGTCTAAACTATTCCCGGTCATCGCCGGCTCTTCCTTTGGCGACATCAGCGTGCCTTCGGCAATACAGCCCGGAGATTATACGCTCAGAGCTTACACGAGATGGATGTTGAATTTCGACAGTCAACTGATCTTTACTAAACCCGTGAAAGTCCTCGCGCCGGATCAGCTCGCGAAACCAACCGATATCCAACAGGAATCTAAACAGCTTACGATAAGGACCGAGAAAGACGTGTTCGAGGCACGCGAAAAAATTACCATCGCACTCGAAGCCTCAAACTTCTATGGAAACCAGGTAGCCGCCGACCTCGCCGTGTCTGTTACCGACATTGAACAGGCTTCGATCCCTTCAAATTCAGACAACATCCTTGACCAGTTCGCTTTCAAAAAAGAAACGCTGCCGGATTCATCCTTAAAAACTCCGAGGCACCTCATTCAATATGGCATCGACTTCAGCGGACAAATGGTAGCCGGCAAAAAGCAAATGAAAACCGGTGGCGTGCTTACCATTTACCAGGAAAAGGTGGGTGACGTCTTTGCTATCGCAACGGATGCTTCGGGTAAGTTTCATCAACAACTGCAGGTGATGGATTCTATTGATCTTCTCGTTGACGCAAAAAGTTTGAAAGGCCGTAAAGCAAAGATCATTGTTGATAAGATCAAAGATCCCGTACCACCAATTACTCCTGCAGCTCCAATTGATCTCGAAGTTTACAAGCCAGCCGATCCCTCAGAGTATCATAAGACGGACACGTATTCGACTACTAAAATGCTCGAAGCAGTTACCATCGAAGCAAAAAGGATCGAGCGCCACACGGCAGATAAAAAATATCTGTTGACCGATAGTCACCTCGATGGCGACTATCTGCGATCCACCAACGCAACGGACCTTCTTAGCGCTTTACAGGGCCGCGTACCCGGGCTGGTGGTTCGCTATGCAATTTATTTACCCGATGGCCTTCCGAGAAAACTGGTCGGTTTCCCCGCCATCACAACCGACGTATTCATCGAATGTGCTGTGGAGCTCGACGGAATGATGATCACACCATTTTCCGGTGAGACCGTAGCCGACAGGTTAGCGTCGATGACCGTTAACGAGATCGAGAGCGTGGATGTGCTTCGTTTTGCCTCCGCGAGCGCTTACGGCGTCAGAGCTGCCAATGGTGTGATCGTTATTAAAACAAGAATGGGCAATAAACCTGCTGGCGGAAGGACTATTCCGGATCGTTCAAAGCTGCAGGTTGTAAGTCTTTCCGGGTATTCGGAAGCAACTGAATTCAGATCGCCGGATTATTCGGAGCATACAAACGGGGACGATCGTACGGATTACCGGTCGACAATCTATTGGAACCCGCACGCGATCTCCGGAGATAAAGAACCACTCATGCTTTCGTTTTATGCGGCCGACATCCCTACCAGCTATCGCATCGTCGCAGAGGGCGTAACCGCCGACGGGGAGCCGGTTCGGAGTGAGAAGATTATTGTGGTGACAGGTAAGAAATAGTACCTTGGGCCTGTCTGTTCCCCATTGTTGTTACATGAAATTATCTGTATCCTGTTCGCTCGTTGTCATTGTCCTGTTTGTTTCCTGTAAGGATCATTCTTCTGCTAAGAAAACAGATTTCAAAAAAGGAACATACGGCTACGACTCTGTCTTCCTGCGAAAATACGATTCAACCTTCATAGAGCTTCGTGATGAGAGCGGCAGTGCCCGTTTGCTGATATCACCCAACTGGCAAGGGCGTGTTATGACGAGCACGTCCACCGGCACAGAAGGAACGAGCTACGGATGGATCAATTACGATCTCCTGAAGTCGGGTAAAAAGAAAAAGCAATTCAATCCCGTCGGTGGCGAAGAGCGGTTCTGGCTGGGGCCTGAGGGCGGACAGTTTTCTATCTATTTTGCGGCTGGCGATTCTTTCAAGATCGATAAGTGGCAGGTTCCTGCGGCAATCGACACGATCCCATTCAAAGCACAGGTTGGCAGCGGAGCCCAGGCAATGTTTGGCTCCGAGGCTACCCTCAAAAATTATAGTGGTTTCGAATTCACTTTCTTTATCGAACGACGTGTGCGTTTGCTCCGCACACCGGAAACCGAATCGCTGTTGGGCGCGAAGATCCCACAAGGTGTACAGGCCGTTGCTTATGAAACACTGAACCGCATCGAGAATAAAGGAAATAAGACCTGGGAAAAAGAGACAGGTCTATTGTCGATATGGCTCCTCGGCATGTTCACACCGTCCGACAGCACGACCGTTATTATTCCATTCCATCCCGGTGAGACTTCGAAGTCGCAGATCAATACAACTTACTTTGGAGAAATTCCTGCCGACCGGCTTACGATCAAAGACAGTGTCTTATTCTTCCGGTGTGATGGAAAGTATCGCAGCAAGATCGGTTTACCACCATCTATTGCGAAGCCCCTCGCTGCAAGCTTCGACTTCAGCCGGAATATCCTGACGTTTATTGTTTATCCGGTTAACGAAGGCGCCATGTACGTAAATTCGAAATGGGAAATTCAGCAGGATCCATACAACGGCGATGTTGTTAATTCGTATAACGACGGTCCTCTTGCAAACGGCGATCAGCTCGGTCCATTCTATGAACTGGAATCGTCGAGCGCCGCGAAAGTTGTGAGACGTGGTGAAAGTATATCGTATCTTCAAACAACAATTCACTTCGAAGGTGACTTCGAAGGACTAAGAGAGCTGACAAAGAACGTTTTGGGAGTCGATCTTAATGAACTCAACAAATAAGCGATGCAACTATTCAAGACCAAAGAAGGAAACATCCTTCGCACCCAGGGAAAATCATATAAAGTAAGCGACAACTGGGATCTCCTGATCAATCAAAAAGATCTTTACAAACATCTTTCAGGTCTTGCTGCAGGCACACCGCTTAATGAAAGCGATGCCGATAAAATGATCGCCAATGGAACGCTTCCTCCGGTTGGAACCCAGGAAGTGTGGGCATCGGGTGTTACATATTTGCGCAGCCGCGACGCCCGGATGGAAGAATCCAAAGACTCGGGCGGCGATTTCTTTTACAGGAAAGTTTATGATGCAGACCGGCCCGAGCTTTTCTTTAAGTCTGTAGCCCATCGCGTGGTCGGCCCGGGTGCCGACGTTCGCATACGAAAAGATTCGACCTGGAACGTTCCCGAGCCAGAGCTCACTCTTTTTATCAACTCAGAAGGAGCCATACAAGCATATACTGCCGGCAACGATATGAGCTCCCGAAGCATTGAAGGAGAGAATCCTTTGTATCTGCCACAGGCAAAATCGTACGAAGGCAGCTGCGCATTGGGACCATGCTTATTTATTCCTGAACACCCTATTTCGACAGATTCAAATATCAGCATCACGATCCACCGGAAAACAAAAAGTGTATTCGACGCAACGATACAGCTCAACCGCATGAAGCGCAGTTTACCTGAGCTGGCATCGTGGCTTTTCAAAGAGCTTAAGTTTCCGAACGGCTGTTTCCTGATGACAGGCACTGGCCTGGTTCCGGGCAACGACTTCACACTGCAAACCGGTGATGTGGTCGCGATCTCCATTGATGGAATTGGAACCCTGCGGAATGTAGTGGCTTCGTAAATTCATGCATGCAGGATAAGGACTCTTACGACGCGATTGTTATCGGTTCAGGTATCTCCGGTGGTTGGGCCGCTAAAGAATTGTGTGAGCACGGTTTAAAAACACTGGTGCTCGAACGTGGTCGCAATGTTGAGCACAACAAAGATTATCCTACTGCTACCAAAAATCCGTGGGACTTCAAGTATCGAGGAAATCTTCCAGCAAAATTTCGTGAGCAGAATCCTTTGATCAGCAAGGCCGCGGGCTACGGCGAAGACACGCATCATTTTTTCATAGAAGATAAAGACCATCCCTACGTTCAGGAAAAACCATTCGATTGGATCCGTGGATACCAGGTTGGTGGTAAATCCCTGACCTGGGGACGCGCCACTCAGCGATGGAGTGAGAGCGAATTCATTTCTCCCGCAAAGTACGGTTATGGAATTGAATGGCCTTTCGGTTACAAAGACATTGCCCCGTGGTATTCGCACGTCGAAAAGTTTATTGGCGTTTGCGGAACCCGTGACGGCATCGAGGCAATGCCCGACGGTGAATTCCTTCCTCCCTTCGATCTCAATTGCGTCGAAAAAGAAATTCAGCAAAAGATAAAAGCTAATTATCCTGATCGTCATCTTGTACACGCACGCTGGGCACATCTAACGCAGCCCCAGCAAATTCACCTGGACCAGGGACGCGGCAAATGCCAGGCACGAAACCTCTGCATGAGAGGATGTCCGTTCGGCGGATACTTCAGCTCCGTCTCATCTACGCTGCCATGGGCAATGAAAACCGGTAATCTTACGATAAGACCGGATTCAGTTGTTCATTCGATCATCTTCGACGAAAAGAGAAATCGTGCTTCCGGTGTCAGGATCATCGATGCCAAAACGAAGGAAGAGATCACCTACAAAGCGAAGATCGTTTTTGTAAATGCCTCAGCGCTGAACAGCACGCTCATCCTGCTTCATTCAATGTCGTCGCGATTCCCGGAAGGTCTCGGTAACGACAATGGATTGCTCGGCAAGTACGTGGCCTTTCATAACTATCGCTGCGGTGTTGGCGGGGAAATGCCCGGCTTCGACGACAAATATTATTCCGGCAGAAATCCTACGGAGCCCATCATCGCAAACTACCGTAACCTTTATAAGCACGACATGGACTACGTTGGTGGATTCACCACGTTCATGGGCGCTTATCGCGAGCGTGGCAATAGCGATAAATTGGAAAATGCGATCGGTGCCGATATCAAGAACATCAAGGCAACTCCCGGCCCATGGCGTGTATACATGTACATGCAGGGCGAAACCATTCCAAAAGAAAAGAATCATGTCCGTTTAAGTTCGGACAAAAAAGATCAGTGGGGAATTCCACTTCTCGTTACATCGGTTGGCTATGACGACAACGACGAGAAGATGATCAAAGACTTTCTCGCGTCGAGCAAAGAGATGCTGGAGAAAGCCGGTTGTACAAACATTGACGGTTACGATTCGCACCAGGCACCGGGACTCGATATTCATGAGATGGGCGGATGCCGCATGGGCAAAGATCCGAAGACGTCGTTGCTCAACAAATGGAATCAACTGCATGCCTGCAAGAACGTTTTTGTTACGGACGGCGCAGCGATGACGAGCACCGGGAACCAGAGTCCATCGATACTATACATGGCAATGACCGCAAGGGCAGCGAATTATGCTGTTGAAGAGCTGAAGCGGGGAAACCTCTGACCATTCATTGCACGTGCACACAGGTAATGACGGTTAACCTGACACGGCGGTTGTCCGGTTTTCCTGATCGCTTGTCGGCAGCATTAAGACGCAGCTTATTTTTATCACATGGAAAAGACCTGTGCTGAATGCGGCCAAAAGCTTATTGGACGCATCGACAAAAAATTCTGTAACGATCAATGCCGTACCGCGTGGCATAATAAACATCATAACACGGCGAGGAACGATCCGAAACCCGGATGGTTTTTCACGAATCCGTCGGTCGTATATTTATTTATTGAAAAATAGAATTGTATGAACTGGTCATTAAAGGGCAAGAAGGCGCTTGTTACAGGCGGCACTAAAGGCATCGGCCTGGCTATCGTAGAAGAATTCCTTTCGCTTGGTGCTGAGGTCTTTCTCGTCGCCAGGAATCAAACGGAAGTTGAAAATCTTATAGGCACCCTTCAATCCAGGGCGAACCATGTGGATGGTATGGCCGCCGATGTTTCCGATGGAAACGCACGCAAGAAGATCATCGAAACACTTACAGCGCGCTGGGGCCGGCTGGATATTCTTGTAAACAACGTCGGCACCAACGTAAGAAAGAAGTTCGTAGAGTATTCGGAGGAAGAATATCGCCGCCTGTTCGAGATCAATCTCTTTTCAGTTACCGAAATGTGCCGGCTGGCCCATCCTCTTTTAGTGAAAGGACAGAATGCGAGCGTGATCAATATTGCCTCGGTGGCAGGCAAATTCGACGTTCAAAGCGGCCCGCCATATGGCACCACGAAAGCAGCAATCATCCAGCTTTCCCGGCATCTCGCTGCCGAATGGGCCACACAAAATATACGTGTAAACACGGTTTCCCCGTGGTACATCGCAACACCCCTTACAGTGCCGGTTTTAACCAACAAGGAGCGGCTTGACAAGATCATTGCACGCACGCCGATGGGCCGCGTTGGCCAGCCTGATGAAGTTGCGAGCGCAGTGGCGTACCTGGCAATGGACCATGCCAGCTACATTACGGGCCAGGATCTGCAGGTAGATGGCGGAATGAGCGTGAAAGGACTCTGACATTACTCTTATACATTAGTCATTATACATTGAAAGATTTAACGGTAAACGTTAAATTGTATAAAACTGCTACTTCATGAGAACCCTCTTTTTTCTCTGTTTTCTTCTAGTCTCTGCTGTCTCCTTCTCGCAAACCTTTACCGTTGGCAAACCGGAAGATGCTGGTATGTCAACTGCCCGCTTGTCGAAGATCGATAAGCTGATCGAAGAGCATATAGCAAATAAATGGATCCCGGGCGCGGTTGTATTGATCGCCCGCAACGGTAAGATCGTTTATCACAAAGCATACGGTTACTCCGACGTGGAAAACAAAGTAGCGCTCAAGAAGGATAATATCTTCCGCATTGCATCACAGACAAAGGCGATCACCAGCCTTGCAGTCATGATGCTGTTTGAAGATGGCAAGTTTAGTCTCGACGAACCGATCTCCAAATACATTCCGGAATTCAAGAATCCAAAAGTTCTTGGAACATTGAACTGGAAAGACACGACGTATACCACTGTTCCGGCGAAGAGCGAGATCACGATACGACAGTTGCTTACGCATACTTCGGGTATCGACTATGCGGGCATCGGTAGCCAGGAGTTTAAGGCGATATATGCAAAAGCTGGCATTGTAAGCGGCATCGGTAACGACAACATGGTGCTTGCCGATAAGATGAAGATCCTTGGAGGTTTGCCGCTCAAACACAATCCCGGGGAAGCATATACGTATAGCTTAAGCATCGACGTGCTTGGTTATTTAGTTGAAGTGCTCTCGGGCATGTCGCTCGACCAATATTTTAAGACAAAGATCTTCACTCCACTTGGAATGAACGACACCTACTTCTATCTCCCGAAGGATAAACACAACAGGCTGGTCCAGGTATATGGAATGACCGACGGGACGATCTCGAAGATCAACAATAAAATATACGATGGCGTGAACCCAATGTACCCGACGCTGGAAGGGAAGTATTATTCTGGCGGTGCGGGCTTGAGCTCGACGGCAGAAGATTATGCAAAGTTCCTGCAGATGTTCCTGAACAAGGGCGAGTACAACGGTGTGAGGATCCTTAGCCGCAAGACCGTTGAGTTGATGCTCACTAATCAGATCCAGCCCCCGCTGACCAATCAATACGGCTTAGGCTTTGGATTGGAGACAGAGAAGAACGATTACCAAAGCATCTTTAGCATTGGCTCGTTCTCATGGGGAGGTGCGTTCAACACCCAATACTGGGCTGATCCAAAAGAAAAGCTTGTTGGTATTATCTACATGAATACTTATGGTGGTCCGAACAGGGCAACTGCAGATAAATTCAAGATATTAACGTACCAGGGTATAGTCGACTAGACGAAATCAAACGTAATGATACAGTCATCGCCAGATTTCTTTGACTTATCATATCTTCTGAAGGGTTCCGCCATTCAGCAGGCGGGCTATCGTTCCATAGTGTCATCGGGCATCATGACCCGCTTAAAAGAGTTTAATCCCGTGGTCGTAGGGACATTGCCCCTGGACCTCTTCACGTACATGAGCGACATCGATATCATTTGTCATTTTACAGATGCTGCTAAGTTTGAGTTGCTCTTACCAAACCCAACAAGAAAAAAACTCGGGGGTATTGACAGTGTGATCGGATCTTTCGAGCACGACAAGTTTCAATTCGAGATTGTTGGTCAGCCCGTACCTGTAAACCAACAGGTTGCTTATCGTCACATGATCGCTGAGTGGGACATTCTTTCGATTAAAGACGGATCGTTTAAGACCAGGGTCATGGAATTGAAACGGAAGGGCGTTAAAACCGAGCTTGCGTTTGCACAATTACTCGGGTTGCAGGGCGATCCCTATCAGGCTCTACTGAATTTTCGGGGGTAGAGAAAGGCCATTTTGGGGGGTAGGGATTTCGCCGACTTACCTTTTCTCCTTGTTATTTTTGATCACTTCTTAAGAATAACATGAAAAACCCGAAAGTGCTTTTCCCGATCATAGTATTTCAATCTCTTATTATAATCGCTGCTTTCATCTATAGTGTCGTGCAACGTCAGCAAGCGGTAAAAATGTCGGAGATCATAATGCAGAAGGAGATGGATGCGAGCATGGCGAAGGAGATGGCTGCGCAGCAGATGGAAAAGTCGCGTGCTGCTATGGAAGCGGCAGAACTACGGGCGGTAGCAGCAGCTCAGATGGCAGAGGAATGCCAGAGGAAGAACAGGTAATTTCAATCGCACTTGATGGTTGATTAACCGCGCTGTCATAGACTGCGAAAACAAGACTAAGTAATCACTCTTCCTATTACCGCATACCGTATACTGTTTACTGTTTACCGTCTACCGTTTTCTTCATCAACCCATTCTTGAACGAATAGCTCGCCGCCTGGTACCACGCTATCGTCTCCATTACCAGCTCAGGGTTTACTGATGCCGGCGTCGCGCTCCGGTCCGACCAGTTGATCGTATGCTCTTCATTCTTCTGCTGCGGAGCCAGGATCACCAATTGATCATTACGAATAAATCCCAGCAATTGATATGTACTTATAAATGCCCTCTCTCTTCCCGGTTCCAGCTTAAAAATATCTACTCCATAAAACTTACTGTTGTACGAGAAATTGAGCAAACCAAAAAGAGTGGGACCGATATCGATCTGGCTCATCACCCGATCCATAACTCCGGGCTGCACATGCTTCGGAGAATAGATCATCATCGGGATATGGTACTTATCAACAGGCAGGTTTGTCGTTCCCGCGCTTCCCGAACAATGGTCCGCTACAATAATAAACAAGGTGTTGTCGAACCACGGTTTTTTCGAACACTCGCGAATAAATCTCCCGATCGCATAGTCGGTATATTTCACTGCACCCTCTCGTCCTGTATGAGATGGAATATCGATCCTTCCGTCAGGATATGTGAAAGGTCGGTGATTAGAGGTCGTCATCACCTGCGCAAACACAGGCTTCCCTGCGGCAACGCTCTTGTCGATCTCTCTTTGCGCCAGTGTAAACAAATTCTCATCTGCCACACCCCAGATATTTTCGTAGTCGATCTCGTCCTCGCTCAATCCGTCACGATCGGTTACTTCATATCCATTTGCCGAGAAATAAGCATTCATGTTATCGAAATATCCATAGCCACCGTAGATATAGCGACTGTCATATCCTTTATCTTCGAACACCGAACCGATGGTAAACAAGCCATCGTTATTTGGTCTTCGCACGATCGACTGTCCCGGCGTAGGCGGCACGCACAATGATAATGCTTCAAGTCCGCGAACGGTGCGCGTGCCCGTGGCATAAAGATTTGTGAACAAAAGGCTATGCTTCGAAAGTGAATCAAGGTTCGGTGTATATCCACCGGGATTTCCAAAGATCCCGAGATAGTCGGCACTGAGACTTTCCACGCTCACCATGATCACGTTGAGTGGCTTCTCCGGACCGGTATTCGAAATTTTTCTTTCAATACTGTACGGATCGCTGTTGATATACTCCGCCTCCGGAGTCTTCAGTTGTTTCCTCACGATCTCGAAAGCCTGTTTGTCTTCGATGCGATTATAAAACCTGTCGAAGTCGATCTCGTTGTTTATATAGGCAGCAAACAGTTCATAGAGTCCGTTGCCAGAAAGCTCATTCACATAAGGATTGCTGCTGATGTTGTGCCATGTGCTTTTCACACCGAAGAACATTAACACGGGAAGGGCAAGTATGCACAATGCCCATTTCGTTCTCTCTCCGATCAACATCGAGCTCGCAACCGTTCTCTTGATCCATGAACGCATCAGGTACACCCATACGAATGTTATGAGCGCAACGATCGCGATGATCCAACCCACAGGGTACGACTGCTGAATGTTACCCATTACCTCCGTGGTATAGATCAGGTAGTCGACAGCTATGAAATTAAATCGCGAGTTGAATTCGTCCCAGAAGAGCCATTCGCTCACGGCGTTGAACGTAAGCGAGTAGATGAAGAATACGAAAATGCCATAAAGGATAAACCGGTGCCATCTCTTGATGAATATCTTGTCGGGCACAAGCCACACGTACAACGTAAGTGGTATAACGACGTAGCAGCTGTTTACAAGGTCGAAGAACAATCCCACGATGTAGATCACCGGGATCATGTACCAATCGATACGATCGATTGACTGAACCAACAGAACAGTCCTGGTAACAAAGGATATGAAAACAAGAACTAGTGCAAGGAGTGCAATGAGCCCAAAGCGGTGCCGTAGGAGTCTCTTCATCAAATATTTAATGGGGCCAGACCCAAAGTTAGCTAAATGTTAACTTTGTTTTTCTGAATTGTGAGCATCAATCTTACCGCTTCCAGCCCAAATATTGTGGCCCGGAGCATACCATCGGAGAAAGAGCCTTGCTGCGGAGCCATGATCTTATACAGAAAACCAAATGTGAGCACAAAGAACGCAAGCCGGAACGGGAACTGGAAGTAGTACACCGCAAAACCCACTTTATTACCGACTATCGAAAGCGGGCCGGAGACAAGCAGAGACACGATCAGCAGGATCACCAACACATTCACTACGCCAGCCGAGTAATTCTCGATCGACCTGATCAGCAGTGGAAAATTTTTATAGAACAGGAGGAGATCCAACGCACCGAAAATCACCATCAAAAACGCCGGCCTACGCACAAGAGATCGTTAAGATCTTTAATAAACGATCTTCTCCTTTTTGCCCGAAGCTATCGAACGGTATATCGCGTCGATGACCTTCATATCGGTTAGTCCCTCCTCGCCAGTAGCCGTGCAGGGTGCGTTCTCGAGAACAGCTTTTCCCATTCCATCGAATTGCAATGCCTGGTGATTGGTCTGTGGAAGATCGAGCGGGCCCTTATTGGTCTTGCCCGCCAGCGGCCCGTAACCGTAAGCCGGCCTTAATTCGATCCAACCGTTCTCGGCGGAAACATAAAGTCGTTCGGTGCCACTCGCATAGGTGGTAACAGAATTCGAAACGATGCCGCTCGGGAATTCCATCTGCCAAAAGATCGTCTCGTCCACTTCCTTGAACTTGACGGGATCGGTTTTGTATTCCTGGGCAGTAACGGCAATCGGGTTTTCGCCGGCGGCATACCGAGCGCCTTGTATTGCATAGATACCTACATCGAACATCGCACCACCACCGGCCAACGCTTTCTTCAACCTCCATTGTGTTGGATCGCCGATCTTGAAACCGTCGGCTGTTTCGATAACCTTTATTTTACCGTTGGCCGCATCTTTTCCGAATGCGCGAACAGCGAGGTTGAATGGTTCGAAGTGAAGACGGTAGCCGACAAATAACTTCACGTTGGCTTTCTTACAGGCGTCGATCATTTCCTGGGCTTCTTTGGCATTGAGGGCCATCGGTTTTTCAGTGATGCAATGTTTGCCGGCCTTCGCACCACGGATCACGAGATCTTTGTGCATCGAGTTGGGAGTAACAACATAGATCATATCGATGTCTTTGTTGTCTTTGATCGAATCGAAATTCTCGTAGTTGTAAATATTCTTATCGGGGATATTGTATTTCGCTTTCCACTTTTCGGCTTTAGCAGGTGTACCTGTCACGATGCCGGCAAGCTCGCAATACTTCGACTCTGCCAGACCGGGAGCCAGCCTGAATTCGGCATAGTAACCGAGTCCCACCAGCGCGACGCGAAGCTTTTTGCCCTGGTAGGGTTTTGCAACAGATGAAATCGATGGTAACGTTGAAAGCAGCGCAGCCCCGGCTGTCGCTTTAGTAAGGAATTGGCGGCGAGAATAGTTGCTCATGGTTATGGCTTTGGTGCTAGTGTAATTTAGCACATCGGCCCTAACTGTACTAACCGCTTAACTAAATATCCGACTTCTTAAGCTTCAGGTAGGCGAAATAGTTGAACATGAACACCCAAAAGGAAGCAATAATTACCATTGAAATAAGCGGGTGGTCCAGGACTTCCATGAAGACATATCGCTGGAACGGCAGGGTGATCAGGGCCTCCATCGATTCGAGAGGAAAAAATTTATCCAGTGCGTCGACATTTACAACCTTGTGGATGAAGAACAGTTCCAGTCCACGTGCCACCATCAAAACAATGATCGTAAGGCCGGAGCGGTTAATGAAGATGCTCAGTAGCAATGCAAACGAAAGGTATCCGAAAAGCTGTAGGAAATATGCGGGGAAGAATTCGACATCGTCGATCAATTCAGTGAAATGGATCTCCGGCGAGTAGATCAACCCGGTGATCAGTGCAATTACGAAGAGGAGAACAGTACTTGTTGCCGCGAGAACTGCATTGGTGAGTATCTTGGATTTCAAAAATTCCCAGCGGCTAAGTCCATCTATCACGTTCTGCCTTACTGTTCGATACGCGAATTCATTTGTAACTGAGATAATGACCATGACGCCGAGAACGAACTTGAAGAACCCGGCAACCCAGATCAGGTTCTGCCATACATCGGGGAAATGATACAACGGGACTCTGCGAATGTTGATCGCTCCACCGAAGTCCTCGATCTTATCGGCGGCAAATTTTAACACCTCCATCCCACTGGCGGTAATGAAGCTGAGTGAAATGAAATAGATTCCACACACAACCCAGAAGGTCCTGTAATTGGTGAGTTTCTTAAGGTCGATTTTTAGCAGGTGCAACATATCACTTCGTTTCGGCCAGGATCTCCAAAAACTGTTTCTCGAGACTTTTCTTTTGTGTAATCAGGTGCGTCACCACGATACCCTTATCGAACAGGAATTTATTAAGATCGCCGGCAGTGAAACCTTCTCTCATTTTCACTTCGAAAGGACCGATGGTTCGTTTTACCGACATCGTTCCGTCGAATTGCATAAGGATGTGATTGAGGTCGTCATGAAACGCAATTACCTCTACGGTTTCTTCACCACGGCCAACATCGCCTACTGGTCCTGAATGAACCAACGATCCTTTTCTCAGCACTGCGAAGTGTGAACAAACACGTTGAACTTCATCGAGAAGGTGACTAGCAAGAATGATGGTCTTATTGTCGGCAGCAATTCTTTTGATGATCTCCCTGATCTCGGCGATACCCATAGGGTCTAATCCGTTCGTGGGTTCATCGAGTATCAAAACCTTAGGATCATTGAGCAGCGCAGAACCTATTGCAAGACGCTGCTTCATACCCAAAGAATATGTTCTGTACTTATCGTTACGTCGTTCTGTGAGGCCAACGACATCGAGCACTTTTTCGATAGATTCCTTCGAAGCGCCTTTGATCATCGCATTCACTTCGAGGTTCATTTGTCCCGACATATACGGGTAGAAGATCGGGTGCTCCAGAACGGCGCCAATGTTCCTCCTGACAAGATGGGTTGGCTCCTGGCCGAACCATGTGAACGATCCGCCGGTAGGATTTACAACACCCATCAGCATTCCGAGTGTGGTGGTTTTGCCGGACCCGTTTGGACCTAACATCCCAAACACCTGGCCGGCCTGTACTTCAAGATTCAACTGGTTTACAGCGCGGAGGGCACCAAAATTTTTAGTTAATCCCTTTATTGAAAGTACTGTCTCCAAATGTATAATGTGTAAGGTGTAATGGCTGGTGAGTAATGAACTAGTCTATATGTCCGTTCTTAAGCTTCCTGGCAACGTCCGAATTCTCGTCGATCATCTTAAAGAGAGAACTGGCTTTTTCAAGAGCTATCTTACCAAGGATATCCAGCACATAAATATTGCTCGAATCTGCGGCCATGATGATCGTACCCTTCACCTTTCCATTGTTCTCACGCACATAGATGTTCAGGTTCTTTCCCTCCAACCTGCCAGTCATGATCTCTTCGTACGACTCGGTCTTCGTATAGTCGCTCTTGAGTTTCTTGTAGTCGTCGTTTGTGAATTTTTCGGTGGTGCGGTCTATCATCACGAAGCGGATCTTTTCGATGTCTTTGATCATCTCATCGAAATCCTTGTCTTCCTTTTGATTGAGCATCCGGAGGGTATTCTTGTAGAAGTATAAAGTTGTTCCTTCATACTTGGCGTCGAGAAGCTCCGTGGTCTTTGTTTGAGCCTGTGCACTTTGCAATGCACAAGCTCCAACCAGGAATATTACAATAAAGAGGTGCTTCATAGATAACACGTCTTAGTTCTTTTTCTTTTCGTCTTTGTCGTGCAGGTTCTTGAGATGATCGAGTCCGTCGATATCCATCTTCGAACCGATCTTACCGATCTGCTTCAGGTCGATGTCACCGAAGAGCGACATTACCATGAAATCATCGTTGCCCCCCATAACCATTACGAGCTCAGATATCTTGCTTGGGCTTGCTCCTCCACGGATAAAGAACTTCATGTCTTTGTCTTCATCGCGAACCGACATCAGTTCCTCGTAATCTTTCGACGGAAGAAGTGCGAGGGCCTCCTTGTACAATGTACGTCCGTCGCGGGCGTGATCTTTTCCGAGGATGCGAAGGCCTTTCAATTTGCTGATCGCGTTGATGATCTCCTGGTCTTCAGGTTTATCCACCTGCATGTCGGTAAGGAGGCTGAACATTTTGCTGCTGATTGTTACCTGGCTAAACGTTTCGTCGTCCTGGTATTTAGCAAAAAACTTTGTGATGGCGTCGCCCTGAGCGAAGGTTGCTGTAGCGAATATGGTCATCAGGAATCCAACTACTAAGGTTTTCATATTTTAAATGCTTTTACTTTCGTCTTTGATTTTGTTCTTACCACTGATTTTTTCTTCTGCTTCGTTAAAGAGGTTGATCTTGCCGGCTCCTTCCTTTGCTTTGCCGAAGCTTTTGGAGATCAACATCAATGCTTTCTTAGTCTCTTCGAGTGCATCTTTCGGATCGTCGAAGGTATCGACAACCTGTGCCTGCTGTTGTTTTGACTTCATGATCTCGTTTCTCACGAAGTAGCCGGCAACAACAACTACAAAGACTCCTGCAGCAATCCTTGCAATCTGCACCCACCGAACCATGCTAACGACTTTCGTACTGCGCTCACTCTTCTTTACCGACTTCATCACATCGTGATCGAAGTTTTCTTCAAGAGAACGCTTGCGCTCACTTTCGAAGAAGCGAAACAGATCTGCTGCATCTTTCAGTTGCTCCGGAACATCCGGGCCATTGAAATAATTACGCAGTACTTTTTCTTCTTCGAGAGATGTCTCGCAGTTCCAGTACTTTTCCAGTAACAGTCCTATTTCCTTAGAGTCCATAGGCATTGATCTTTACAAATTTTTCTCTCACCGCATTACGTGCTCTGAACAGGTTTACTTTCACCTGGTTCATATCGAGCTCCAGTATCTCACAGATCTCGTTGTAGCTATAACCTTCTATGTCCCGAAGGTGCATCACCTGCCGTTGCTTTTCAGGCAGCGAAGCGATCAGTTGATTTATTCGCTGCATGTTTTCGTTGTTTTCGGCTGCTTCATAAGGTGTTCGTGTATCGTTTTGAATATCGAAGGATCCTTCAAGCGGGTCGGTAGCTTTTCGCTGTCGTGCCCTGATCTTGTCGAGCGAAAGGTTCCGGGTAATTCTCATACACCAGGCTTCCATGTTGTCGATCGACTCCATTTGGTCCCGGCCATTCCAGACCTTTATGAAGACCTCCTGGACAACGTCTTTCGCTTCTTCGGAGCTTCCCAAAAGCCGGAAAGCAAAGCGAAAAAGTTTGTTTTTCACTGGAAGGACCCGGCTTTCGAACATCTCGAAATTCATCGTTTACAGTATCAAGACTCCCCGGGGGCCGGGATGTTACGAGGGATAAAAGAATTTTTGAGAAATATTACAGAGTGCAAAGTGCAAGGTGCAGGGTGCAATGCCCTATAGTACCATTCGTTGCACTTTGCACATCGCACGTTGCGCATCCTCATTTCCAGAAACCGAATCCGTAAGAGGCATACAACGTCCTGGAATCGTAGATATTCCCGTTTTTCATCGTCAATTCGACCTTGCGGACGTCACTGATATTGGCAAGCGGGTCGCCGTCGATCAGAACAAGATTGGCTCTCTTGCCAACTTCAACTGTACCAAGCTCTTTATCCATGCCGGCTACTTTCGCAGAGGTGATCGTTGCCGCACGAAGTACATCGGCATTGGGGATTCCGGCTTTCGAATACAATTCAAGCTCATGATGCAAGGTGAACCCCGGGAAATCATCAGTGCCCGGCAGTATCGTCACTCCGCCATCATGAAGTTTCTTCGTGATCTTTAATGTATTGGCGACAGTTGCTGAATATTCAGCGAAATGAGCAGCAACGCCGGGAAGCCCCCCGTAATAAAGTGATCTCGCAAAGTCTGCAGGAAACATCTTCACAACCTGGCTATAACCATTCGCCAGCTCACCAGGCTTGTTGATCCACATTCCTTCAAAGACACCAAGGGTCGGCTCCACAACAACATTCTTCTCTTTCAAAAGAGAAATGAACTGCATCACCTGGGGCGCGTCAACATCTATTTTTCCACCACGTTCCGCAACTTTGGTGAACCTTCCCATCGAGCGGGTGTCAATCGTATCGGCGCCAAGAAAATTCAACATGACCATATTGATGTGAATGATCTCATCGTAACCTTCTTTCACAGCCCGTTCAGCAGTCATATAAGACGGGATGTGCCCGACAACTTTCATCTTCTTCTGGTGAGCGCGTTCCGCCAGGGGTTTCACCCATTCCACGGGAATAGAGCTATATAATTTTATCTGCTGATACCCTTTACCTGCATAGTAATCAACAGCAGCAAGGCCTTCATCGAGTGTGTTTACGATCTTGCCTGTTGGGCCGGCAAACGGCCCGGCGAAATCGATGAATCCCGACATGACGGAGATCTCTGGACCGAGCAACTCGTTTGCATCGATCTTCTTTTTTGTATCAGGAAGATCGAGCGAGTTACCCATGTCTTTGATGTTGGTAACACCGGCCGCAAGGTGATACAGACCTGTGGTGATATCGTAGTGAGCGTGATTATCCCAAAGACCAGGCATTAGCGTTTTGTTGGCGCCATCGATCACAATTGCTGTTGCGGGTACTTTTGCTGATTTCGCTTTTGATATTTGGACGATCTTTCCCTTCTCGATGACAACAGTTTGCCCTTTGATGAGCTTGCCGTTCACAACATCAAGGATGTTTACATTCTTGATGGCGATGGGTTCTGTCGATACCTCGGTTAATTTCTCGGCCTGCTGATCGAAGTATTCCTCTTCGAGCTCGTCCTGAAGCCCTTTCAACTCATTGATGAGGTCGCCATGGCCCGCAAGGATCACACTTGACCAACCTGAGATTGCACCGAAGAACTCATGTCGCGGTGTGAACCAAAGATAACTTGGTGGTCCGCCGGAGCCTGAAAATGAATACAACTCCAATTCAACCGGGAGGCCATCGAGCTTTGTCGAATGATTCTTGATGTGTGTTGCTTTAAGCTTGCCCGAAGGAAGTACATCCAACTGGTGACCGGGGGCTTTCAACAAAGCTTTCAGCGCAAGCTCAAACTCAGGAGGAACACCGTTCAATGGCGAATACAGCGCTTTGCCATCGCTCTGCTTTTTATCGTTCTCGATGTGATTTTTCCATTGGGCAATGCCGTTGGCAAATGTGTACGTTTCTTCTACCGGCGACTTGAAGTAGTCATTGCCTTTGGCGGTTCGGGACGTTATAACGCCATCGCTGGTCATCCTGATGTCGACATCGATGCTGGGTCCTCTTCCGCGATCGTTGTAATCGTAATGGTATCCGACATGACCTGCTTCGTTCGACCATTTCGAAGACTTGCCGGTAACTTTGCCTGAAGAAATTACTTCATAACGTGTTGTATCGGATGCTGCATAAGCGGAGCCTGCAACAACCACTAACAATAAAAGCAGTCGCATGTTTATTATTTAAACTATCCAGTCTAATAACCGTGAATCTATTCAGTCTTGATAACCGTGAATTCCACGCGGCGATTGTTCGCCTGTCCTTCTTTCGTTGCGTTGGTGTCGATCGGTTTGCTTTCGCCATAACCGTGTGCCGTTAATCGCGACACATCGATACCGTGATTGATAAGCCATTCAACAACAGCTTCTGAACGACCCTGCGACAACGCCTCGTTGTGAGCGTCAGATCCGTTGCTGTCGGTATGACCGGCGATCTCAACAGAGATCTTCGGGTTAGCGGTAAGGAAGTCTAATACTTTATTCAACTCGACGAAAGACTCGGGCTTCAGGATAGCCTTATCGTTATCGAAATAGATATTCTTTAACTTAACGGTCAGGCCCACTTCGATAGGCTGGAGGTACAGGTCTTTTGAGAACTGTGTGACATCGCCGTCGTTCCCGATCTCGAGACTATCCGAAGCGTTGATGTATCCTTCGGCCGTTGCAGTCATAACATACCAGCCTTTCTTGCCCACCTGTGTAGAATAGTTTCCATCGTTAGCGTCGACGCGGATAACATTCTGACGATCCGGCTTCACGATCATATCGATCTTAGCGGTGATGGGCTTGTTTGTCTTCTTATTGTAAACCGTTCCCGATAACATCAAAGGTTTAGCAATCGGTGCGAGATAAACCTCAACATTGATCGTAGTGTCGGCATTGATCAAAGGAAGGGTGTAAGTTTCGTTGTATGGAAGGAACCCGGAAGCGGAAGCATTGATGACATACTTGTCGGTTTCAGGAAGCCTGGTTTCGAACTTGCCGTTGCTGGTAGTCTTTAACCCGATCGAAGGAATGCTCTCGACGGTAACCTTCACGTCCGTCGAGCCGATCGGAGCTTTGGTCTTTTCGTTGTAAACGATACCGTTCAGGTTGATCTTAACGATCTTCGGAACGAGCATGAAGATGTCGAGGTTACCGCCATCCACACGCGAATTGGCGCGGGCTGTATATACATTGCCCTGGGCATCCACGGTATAATAATCGTCGGCTGCCGCAGTGTTGATCGGTTTATTGAGGTTGACAGGCTTCGACCAATTATTCCAGGTGTCGTCTAATCTTTCCGAACGATAAATGTCCGCACCACCCTGTTTGTTTGGATCGCTGCGGTCGCTTGCATAATACAACACCTTATCATTTGGACTGAGAAAGGGTCCGAATTCATCGGAGCCGTCGGTGATCTTAAGTTTTACCGGCTTTGAATAGCTGCCGTCGGCCTGCAGGTGACTTATGTAAAGATCGCTTCGGGGGCTTTGCACCGCTTCTGAAAAGTAGATGATGATGTGCTTCCGGTCTGACGACATCGTGGCACCGTAAAATTTACCGCGCATCATGTCTTTGAAGTCGGTGACTTTCAATTCGGTGAGACTTCCGCCGGGAGAAACGATCGAGAATCCGATCTCGTCTTTACCGCGGCCGCCACGGATGAACAGCGAGCCGTCGGGGAATACGCCGAAGACCTGGTTGGCGTGACTATGGTTTACACGTGAGTCCAGTTTTTTTCCGTCGCTCCACCCGTTGTCGGTTTTTTGTGTTAGCCACACCTCCTGGGTGCCGTCGGGCAGAGCAGTGAAGTAGTAGAGCGATTTACCGTCGGGAGAAATGACGGGCGCCGCTTCGTGGTTAGCGGAGTTTACGTTCTTGCCGAGTTTTACGAGTTCGTACCGCTGAGATACCTGTGAGAAAAGACTGTTAGATTGTAAAGCCAGAACACAGACAACGAGGACTATTCTCTTCATCAGGGGATGGGGTATAATTAAGAAGCAAGATACTTCTAAATCGGCAACCCAAAAAATCCGCGTTTAGCCATCGCAATAGCGGCTATGATGATTACCAGCGCTATGGTATTGAGGATAAAAAGTCGCTTATGCTTCGAGGTACTGTCGCTCATCCTTTTGCTGGTGCTGCGGGCAACTGTGATCAGCACAACGGCGATCAGCATCATAGTGATGTGCTCCATTGTCCAGTAACGGGATGTGGCATCTCTCTCACCGCCGAAGACAACAAACGGGCTGATGAAATATAAGATCAAGCCAAGCAAAAACTGGATGTGAGTAAAGATCAGCGTGAAGAGACTGATCTTGTTGTCGGCTCCCGTAAACTCTTTTTTGCCTTGCCAGCCGGTAAAGGATTTTACGATCAGTACGATCATGAGGATCAGTACAAAATAGCGGACCAGCGAGTGAAGTAACAGGAATGTGCCGTACATAATAGTTTTATTTCGTCCGAAAAATACGGAGAATTTTTTTGATGCCTTTTGGTCTACTTCACCTTATGAAAAACCTGATCTTAATACTTGGCTGCTTTGTGGCCGTAATTGCCGCGGTAGCTCAAAATGGCTATAAACGCCCGCCTGAAGAAATCGCGAAGCTCGTTGAGGCCCCGCTCACTCCTTTCGTAACGCTGTCGCCCGATAAAAACTGGATGTTCATGCTGGACCAGTCGGACTATCCTTCTATCGAAGAGCTTTCGCGGCCGGAGCTGCGCATTGCGGGTCAGCGTATCAACCCGGACAACTTTGGGCCAAGCAGGCTTCCATACATCACCGGAATTAAAGTGAAGAACCTGAAAGATCTCAAAGAGTATACGATCGCTAACCTGCCTTCGGAACTGCAACTCACCAACCTTTCATTTTCCCCTGATAATAAGAAGGCCACATTTCTCCAGACCTATCCCGATAAGATCGAGTTGTGGCTGATCGATCTTACAACTTTCAGTGCAAAAAAACTGACAGATAAAAAGATCAACGCCACACTTTCGAATCCTGTGTCGTGGCTGAGTGATTCATATACGATCGTGTTTTTGAGTACGGCGACGGAAGGCAAAACGCTGCCGATAAAATCGCGCGTCCCCGAAGGGCCGGTTATCGAAGAGAACTTAGGTAAAAAAGCTCCGTCACGCACTTACCAGGATCTGTTAAAAAATCCATACGATGAAACTCTGTTCGATTATTACTGCACGTCGCAATTGTGGTCGGTCTCACTGGATGGAACTGTGAAAGCCATCGGTAAGCCTGCAGTTTATAGTCAGCAGAGCACATCGCCGGATGGAACGCTGATCTTAACGAAGACGATCGTGAAGCCTTATTCTTATCTCGTGCCTTCATATCTTTTCCCGCAGGCAGTAAGCGTCACAGATCTTAATGGGAACGTTGTAAAAAAACTCGCCGACATTCCTCTCGGCGATAACATTCCTGTAGGTTTCAGTTCATCTATCACGGGTCCGCGACTGCACGCATGGCGCGCGGATGCTCCGTCGACTGTCGTTTGGATCGAAGCACAGGATGGTGGTGATCCCCGCATGAAGGCCGATATCCGCGATATCGTTTATGAATTGAAAGCTCCCTTCAATTCGACGCCAACGGTTCTCGCGAAGCTGCAGCTTCGTTACGCGGGAATGCTTTGGGGTAATAACAAGAATGCGGTCATCAACGAAAGATGGTGGAACGACAGGAGAGCCAGGGTGACATTGTTTAGCCCGTCCGATCCAGCGCAGACCAAAACGATATTCGATGGTTCATACGAGGATGCTTATAAAGATCCGGGTGAATTCCTCACAACACAGAATCCATTTGGCAAAACCGTGATGCTGATATCGCCCGATAACAACGCATTCCTCGAAGGCAATGGATCATCTCCGGATGGCGATCATCCCTTCCTTGATAAACTGGATCTTACTTCGGGAAAGACCACACGGCTATGGCGGTGTGAGAATCCATACTACGAACATGTTATCGGTGTTATCGATCCGAAGAAAGTTACATTCCTCACTTCGCGTGAGTCTCCCGACGAAAATCCGAACTACTACCTGAGAGCGGCCGGCTCGAAGAACGTTACGAAAGTGACAAACTTCCCGCATCCTTATCCACAGCTGAGCGGTGTGAAGAAACAGGTGCTTAAATATAAACGTGCCGACGGGGTAGATCTTACGTGCAATCTTTATCTGCCTGCGGGTTACAAGAAAGAAGATGGGCCCCTGCCTGCGTTCCTCTGGGCATACCCCGTTGAATTCAAATCGAAAGAAAGCGCCGGCCAGGTTAAGGGATCACAGTATACGTTCACCCGCATCACTTCGGGAAGCCCGCTGTTCTGGCTCGTGAGAGGTTATGCGATCATGGACAACACATCGATCCCGATCGTGGGTGAAGGTGATAAGGAACCGAATGATACTTATGTTGAGCAGCTTACGGGCAGCGCGAAGGCCGCGATCGACTACGCAGCTTCGTTGGGTTATGTAGATCCGAACCGTGTTGGTGTTGGCGGCCACAGCTACGGTGCATTTATGACTGCCAACCTGCTTGCTCACACGAATCTCTTCAAGGCAGGCATTGCCCGGAGTGGCGCGTATAACCGCACGTTGACGCCGTTTGGATTCCAGCAGGAAGAGCGAACATACTGGGAAGCTCCGGAGGTCTATTACAATATGTCGCCTTTCTCTTTCGCCGATAAGATCAAGACCCCCATACTTTTGATCCATGGCGAAGCGGATAACAATTCAGGAACATTCCCGATACAAACAGAGAGATTTTACAACGCGATAAAGGGTCATGGCGGCACGGCACGTTATGTTCTCTTGCCGTATGAAAGCCATGGCTATCGCGCAAAAGAATCGATCATGCACATGTTGTGGGAGATGGATAATATGCTGGAGACGTATGTGAAAGGAAATGGAGATATGAAGGGGAAGATTGAGACGAAATGAGCTGATTTGAGATCTGAGATTTGAGATTTGAGGCCCAATTTCAAATCTCAGATTTCAAATCTATTTTTGAGCAATGAAGACTACCCTCGTTGCCCTTTTCCTCCTCATAAGCACAATCACCCTCGCCCAGGAAGAAGAGACCGTCCAAAGCGAGGTAAAAGCCGGCGTTTATATCATCAGCGTCCACGACATAAACTTTCGCGACAAGGAATATACCCTCCGCTTCTGGCTGTGGTTCATCTACGACAACCCAAAATTCGATTTCGCGGGACAACTCGACCTCCCCAATGCGAAGGATATCGAGATACAGGAAACGATTTACGACAGCCTCGACGGAAAACGCTGGGCCATCATGAAAATGAAGGCGACCATGAAAAACAGCTGGAACGTGCACGACTTCCCGTTCGATAAACAAAGTCTTAAGATGCACATCGAGAACACCTTGTTCGATAAACGAAGCCTCGTCTTTGTTCCCGACACGGTTGGAAGCAGCTACGATCCGGAAGAGGCAATCGACGGATGGCGTGTTACAAATTTCGCTGTGACAGAAAGCGCCAATGATTACCTCACAGGGTTCGGAGACAATTCAAGCAAGAACCAGGATTTCAGCTCCTTCGATGTGACCATGGACCTCGAGCGAAGTGCGTGGGGAATGTTCTTCAAGATCTTCCTGGGTATGTATATCGCGTTTATGATCGCGACCATAAGTTTCACACCGCATCCTTCGGAACTCGAGCCACGCTTCGGTCTGCCTGTCGGTGGTCTGTTTGCTGCCGTCGGTAACAAGTACATTATCGATTCACTGTTGCCTGAGTCATCGGAATTTACGCTGGTAGATACACTTCACGCATTGACGTTCATAGGAATTTTTGCGATACTGCTGGTTTCTGCGATTGCATTGAAGCAGTACGATGCAGGTAAGAAGGATCTTGCAGTTTATACGAATAAGATCGGCGCGAGAATTATCATTATTATCTACGCAGTATTGAACATTATCTTTGTATCTCTTGCGATAGCCTAACCAGAAACTCGAAACTAGAAACTTCAGACTTCAGACTTTATTCTTGGTGTCGATAACTATGGTTACCGGTCCGTCGTTTAACAGTTCAACTTTCATATCTGCGCCGAACTCTCCCGTTTGAACCGGTCTGCCTAATTCTGCGGTTACTGCTGCTACAAATTTTTCATAAAGGGGAATAGCCACCGACGGCTTCGATGCTTTTAAATAAGAAGGTCGATTTCCTTTCTTAGTGCTTGCGTGAAGAGTGAACTGGCTCACGACAATAATATCGCCGCCATCGTCTTTCACACTTAAGTTCATCACACCTTCACTGTCGTTGAAAATTCTCAGGTTAACGATCTTCGAAGCGAGCCACGAGATATCTTCATCGTTATCGGCATCTTCGATACCAGCGAGAACGAGCAGACCTTTATCGATCTTCGATTTAACAACACCTTCAATGGTTACGGAGGCGTGCGTTGTCCGTTGGATTACTGCAATCATTGGAACATTTCACATTGAACATTTCACATTAACCATTTAACCACAAATGTGAAATGTGAAATGGTTAATGGTTAATGGCTAATGAATTAGAACACACGTTGGATTTCTTTCTTCAGCTCTGTCAGCGCAAGGGCGGTCGGATCGACATTCTTCGACATTGTTACTTCGAAAATCCTTTTCGCAAGCTCGATAGACGGTGCGTCCGAAGCAACCTGCTGTGCCGCCTCGTTGATATTGATGATCACATCTTCTTTCGCATTCTTGATAACTGACCACACCTCTTCACCAATATAGACCTGCTGTGAAACGTTATGATTGTATTCATTTCGGATCTCTTCCAGCAAGAGCTTCTGGAAGTCACGAGACGTAATGCCGGGCTGATTCATCCGGATAAGAAGATTTTGAGGTGATGTGCGCTCGAGGAAGAGCGTCATTCTTTCGTATGCCTGGAGGCGTGCCGGCAGAACTGTTTCGATGCTGCGGGAACGTATTTCCAGTTTCTTCAGTTCGATTTCTTTGACGATGAATGACCGCACAATGAGGTACACCGCATAGAGGACAACAGAAGCGGGAACAAGTATCTTAATGAAATCGAGGAGAGCATCCATATTCGGTGTGTTAAAGCTATTTGAACGTGAAAATTAGGTAATTTTCGAAATATTATGTTCGATCATTTACAACCAGTGAAGCTATCGCAACGCGCCTCGGAGGAAGTGAAGAAGATCATGACCACGAAAAATATCCCGGAAGGATACGGCCTTCGCGTGGGTGTTCGCGGTGGACATGGTTGCGGCGGCGCCCAGCTGATCATCGGTTTCGACAAACAGAAAGAGTCGGACCTGGCCTATACCGTCAATGGCATTGCGATGTATATCGACAAAAAACACACGATGTACGTGATCGGAAAGGAAGTGGACTGGGTAGAGAATGAAGTGGAAACCGGATTCACCTTCATCTAAACTAGAAACCAGAAACTATAGCGACTCCCGAATTCTGCTTACAGAGACTGTCGCCTTCCGGCAAACTCCTCCTATCGGCGGATTGAACTTCGAAATGTTTACAGCTACTGATAAAGCGTTGGAAAAAGTTTCAAGCGTCCTGACAGCTATCGCATGACCGACCGTCTCTAACAACTTCGAAGGCTTCTCCATCTCCGCCTTCACAAGAGCATAGAGATCTTCGTAATCGACCGTACCCGAAAGATCATCATGAAATGCCGACGCCGAGAATTGCGTCTCGACCTCAACATCTACTTCGAACTTGTTACCGGAAGATCGCTCATGCGGATAAATCCCATGATAAGCATGAAATTCAAGCCCCGTCAGGATTACTTTACCAATCACTGGATATCGTCGAAAAAGCTTTTTGGTGATGAAGGAATTTTGGCTTCGATCAAAACAGGTTCCTGCACAAGAGGAGTTTCAATTTTATCAACTTTCTTTTCCTCAAGAATCTTCTTTGTCTCCTTTTCTATCTCGTTTGGGAAGACCATCGCCCTTGCTTCTCGTTTTGCATTTGCAAGAAACTTATCGGGATCAAATTCCTTATCTCTCTTCTGGCGCTCAACACGCTCCATTGTCTCGCTTGCAAATCTCTTAAGATCGGCAAGAAGGTTATCGCGGTGAAGCTCCATGGTTTTATATTGGTCGGCAAGACCTCTCAGCTTGTCCTCCATCTCTTCAACCAGCGACTTGGTAGTCTGCTCTGCTTCTTCGATAATGTTACGTGCTTTCGATTTCGCCTCGTTGACCATCGCATCCGACTTGATCTGTGACTCCCTGAGAAGAAGTTCGGCGGATTTATTTGCCTGCTCCACCACGCTCGCGCCGGTATCTTCGGCGGTCTTCAAAGTGCGATACAGGGTATTTTCAACTTCACGATGCTTTACAACTTCACGTTCGGCAGCTTCGAACTTCATCTTAAGTTCTTTCACTTCATCCTGTGTTCGCTCCCATTCCTGTGAAAGGCTGAGCAAAAAGGCGTTTACTTCATCTTTGTCGTAGCCACGAAGGGTACGCTCAAATGTCTTCTGGCGGATTTCCAGCGGTGTGATTTTCATGTGTGGGTCGATTGTAGTTTAAAAAATAAATTTCCAAATAGAAATCGTACGATCGTCGCTTGCGCTAACAACTTGACCATCGTATGCAGTCCAAAGCAATTTGTTTACCGAAGTTCCGTGGCCTGCATGCCTGGCCTTGTCAATGACCTTTAAAAGTTTTAGTTGATCAGCGTCCCACAGCTTGATCGACTTATCAAGGCTACAAGTTACAAAATGTTTGCCATCTGGACTGAAACTCAGCGAATTAATAGCAAACATGTGGGCGACGACCTCCTCGGCAAGCCTGTAATCCGCCTCGCAATCCCACGCCTTCAAACGGGCATCCCGGGATCCGCTAAGCAAAAAACGACCATCGAAGCTATAACGAAGACTGAAGACGGAGTTAGTATGGGCAGCCCACTCCTTTTTTAAAGCGTAGTCGTCAAGGGAAAAAATCCGGATAAAATTATCACTGTAGCCAACTGCGATTTCGCCTGTTTTGGGGTTTACAGCAATGGTCCTTGCACTTTTTTCAGACCGCACCTGGCGCGTTTTTATGGTCAGTTGACCAAGGTTTACGACTGTGAGAGCGCCGTCGCCGGAAGCTATCATCAGGTCACTTTCGTGGGATTGAAGATCGAATATGGCCGCTTCCGTTGTCTTGAGGGAAGCGATCTCCTTTTTTTCCTTTGGATCCACCAGGTGAATGCCGTCATAATTGTGGCCCGCCACCAGGATGTTGTTGGTGAAATGAAGCGCATAAATGGAATTGGGCAGCTTCGCAACCAACTCTCCCTCTTCCGGTGACGCCAGATCCCACTTCACCACCATGCCATCACCGGCACCGGAGAAGAAATGCGATGGCTGACCGGCTTCCACAACTGTGTAAACACCGTCGCGGTGGCCGGTTAACGTATGAAGCTTTCTTACCTGTATCGAACTCATTAACTTGACCAAAATTGTAATCATTAAATCACAATACCAATGCCCCTGGTGAAATCGGAACAGATGGGTAAAGAGAGCGCATGGGGACTCTGGCGGATCACCGAGACCGAAGAAGACCTTGCCTTTGCCGCATTGGAGTCCGTTCCGGAGGACGTGATTGCTCCTTCGAAGCGCAGGGAGTTCCTCGCAGGGCGTGCGCTCGTGAGGTCGCTGGTCGAGCTTATCGGTAAAGAATACAGCGGCATACGTAAAGACGAGCAGGGCAAGCCATTTCTGAAAGGGCTGCCCCACGAGATCTCTTTATCGCACTCGTCGCCCTACGTTGCCGCGCAAATTCACCGGGGCTCGCCGGTGGGTATCGATATTGAACAACCGAAAGAAAAATTACTCCGTGTGGCTCCGCGCATTCTTTCTCCGGATGAAGAGCAAGATGCGGGGGATGATATCGTGAAGCACTGCGTTTACTGGTGTGCCAAGGAGGCGATGTATAAATTGTACGGTAAACGCGGCTTGCATTTCAATAACCAATTGAATGTTGATCCATTCGGGTTGAAGAGATCCGGTGAACTCCAGGGCTATATTCGCGTCGACAGCATCCCGGATATTGTAACACTGGGCTATGTTATAAAAGAAGATTACGTCCTGGTCTATACAAAAGCATGAAATACTTAACCGGCTTTCTCTTGCTGATCGCGTTTGGATCTTATGCACAGGACCAGCCGCTCACCAATGTGGCCAATGGCCAAACCGTCTCAATCCGCGATTTCAAGGGAGCGCGTGGAGTTGTCATCATCTTTTCGAGTAATGTATGTGCTTATGATGGTTACTACACCGATCGGCTGAAGTCATTGTTTGCAGCCTATGGAGCAAAGGTTCAATTTGTTTTGGTGAACTCTTACCAGGAGATGGAAGAGGCGGAAGACAAGATGAAATTGAAATACGAGCAGTGGGGATTTGATGTGCCTTATTTGTCCGATAAGAACCAGGATTGGATGAAGGCATTGGGTGCCAAAAAGTCGCCGGAAGTCTTTGTGCTGGATGCGAATGGAAAAGTAACATACAGCGGAGCGATCGACGACAATCCGCAACTGGCAAGCGGAGTTAAAGAAAATTATCTGAAGAAGGCGATCGACGATCTTCTTGCCGGGAAGAGTGTTGGAGTGAATACGGTGAGAGCTGTTGGGTGTTCGATCAGAAGTAAATGAATTGCCTAATGATAGCCGTTTTATCTGTGCGATCAGTGTGATCTGTGAGCAAATTTTTAAACCCCTAGATCACCTCCGTCCGAGATCTCTATAAGCAGCAACTTCACCTCCTCCGCCTTCGCGTGTTCTCCCATCTTTTCGAAGCTCATGATCAAATTCCTCAGCGCACGTCTTATGATATCGGCATTGCTGCAAGGCTCAAAGAATGACGCCTGCGGCGCCAGGTGCAGCTCATTGATATAATTTTCAATATCCTGTTTCGAGAAGATCAAGCCCTTGTTAAATGCATTGATATAGAAAGTGTGGTTCTGATCTTTATAGGTCAGAATAAAAAGATTCGGGAGGTTCACTCCGAATACCGGCAACTTCAGCTTCTGAGCTACCAGCATATAGATCACACATAAAGTGATCGGATTGCCTTTATGGGTTTCCAGAACGACGTTGATCATCGAATTTCCAGGTGAATGGAAATTTTTCGTGTTGGCCCCAAATTTCAGCTTGTTGAACAATACCCCGTTTATCACTTTCACCTGGTCGAAAGGATATTGGTCGGGCTTGAACTCGAGCCAAGTTTCGTAATAGATCTGTTCAAGGTCCTGCTTTAGCTTCTCGAGCTCTATTTCCGGGTATTGATATGTGGCCACGATCCACATCCCTGTAAGGAGATCCTGGTCCGGCGTTGCATACCAGGCGCGAACACGCTCTTTGAGGAGGTCGTATTGAAGCGTGTGTACAAGCTCCTCTATTCTTTTTTGAACCGTCGGGTTGAACGTTGTCTCCCATTCTCTTTCGAGATGCGGGATGATCGTTGTTCCCAGCGACAATATTTTTTCCTCTACGTGTGTAACGACTTGTTTGTCGTCATCGTCCAGCAGGGAAACGAGGGCTTTTAATTCTCTTTCTTCCATCTACGTTTGTATAACTCCAACGTTAAATTTTTCAACTACTCCGTGATCTGCAGCTTCGATGCCCATCGAGATAACCTTTCTCGTTTCGAGGGGATCAATAACACCGTCGACCCACAATCTTGCTGCAGCGTAGTATGGACTTAGCTGTTCGTTGTATCGGTCGGTGATCTCTTTCAATAGCGCGTCTTCCTCTTCTTTGGATATTGTTTTACCCTGCGACTTCAAAGAGGCGACGCGGATCTGTAACAAGGTTTTGGCCGCAGAAGCACCACTCATTACCGCGATCTGTGCCGTCGGCCAGGCGTAGATCAGTCGTGGATCGTAGGCTTTTCCGCACATCGCATAATTTCCGGCGCCGTAAGAATTTCCTATGATGATCGTAAACTTCGGTACCGTAGAGTTCGCCATGGCGTTCACCATCTTGGCTCCATCCTTTATAATTCCGCCGTGCTCGGATTTACTTCCTACCATAAATCCACTCACATCCTGCAGGAAAACCAGCGGTACACGCCTTTGGTTACAGTTCATGATGAAGCGCGCGGCCTTATCCGCAGAATCGGAGTAAATAACGCCTCCCATCTGCATCTCGCCTTTCTTCGTTTTCACCATTTTTCGCTGGTTCGCAACGATACCGACAGCCCATCCCTCTATGCGTGCATATCCGCACACAATTGTCTTGCCATAAAGAGCTTTATATTCTTCGAACGACGAATCATCTACGATCCTTTTGATGATCTCCAGCGTGTCGTATGGCTTAACGCGATCGGATGGAAAAATTCCATAGATATCGGTATCCTTTTCCTTCGGAGGTAACGCTTTTATACGATCGAAGCCCGCCGGTTCATGTCTTCCGATCTTATCGAAAAGATTCCTGATATACGTAAGACATGACTGATCGTCGGGAAACTTGTTATCCGTAACGCCGGAGATCTCACAATGTGTAGTTGCTCCACCAAGTGTTTCATTGTCGATCTCTTCGCCAATGGCTGCTTTTACCAGGTAAGATCCCGCGAGGAATATCGAACCCGTCTTATCGACGATCATCGCTTCGTCAGACATGATCGGTAAATAGGCGCCGCCGGCCACACAGCTTCCCATGATCGCTGCGATCTGCACGATACCCATCGCCGACATCTTTGCATTGTTCCTGAACTGTCGCCCAAAATGTTCTTTATCAGGAAAGATCTCATCCTGCATCGGCAGGAAAACACCCGCGCTATCGACGAGATAAATAACAGGCAATCGGTTTTCGATCGCTATTTCCTGTGCACGAAGATTTTTCTTGGCTGTGATGGGGAACCATGCACCGGCTTTTACAGTGGCATCGTTGGCAACGATAACACACTGCCTTCCATTTACGTAGCCGATACCTGCAATAACGCCGCCCGAAGGACAACCGCCCTGTTCGGTATACATACCATCGCCGGCGAATAAGCCTATCTCCAGGAACCGGGAATTTTTATCGGTAAGGAACTCGATGCGCTCCCGGGCCGTAAGTTTTCCTTTCTGATGTTGTTCTTCGATTTTTTTTTCGCCTCCACCAAGCATCGTCTTCTTCGACCTGGTCTTCAGCGCAGATGTGAGCTGACGGAATTTATCGTCGTTTTTGTTGAACTCTATATCCATTCAGGAAAGTTACAACTACTTTTTCTTAGCCTTTTCTTCGGCAGCGGCTTTACGTTCGCGCTCGATCTTCTTCCTGCTCTTGCCGAGTGGTCCTAAAAACTGGCTCGGGCTATCATTGAAGTTCTTTGCAAGGGTATCGAGGCTCATCAGCAGCTTATTGAGATTCACATAAAGAGAATCTTCGGTAAGAAGCTTGCTCGCAGTATTATCACCTTTATTCAGCTTGGCGATCGTCTCGTTGAGAGCGCCCATCGTCTGCTGTGTTTTCACAAGTGTTTTATTCAGCTGTATCCTTTTCAGCGAATCTGAGAATACCTGGAAGTTCTTGACTGTCGGTTTTAGATCGACCAGCGTTGAGTTGAGGTGCTCGGTGGTCATCTTGATACTCGCTGTAAGTTGATCAAGATCATCGGCAGACTTAGCGAGGGTTCTGTTCAGCTGCCCGGGAGTATTTTTCAAACCGCGGAAAAGCGTGTCGAGGGAAGCAGTGTTCTTCGCAAGGTTATCGAGAACGGTGTTCAGTTTCCTGATGGTGGTCTGAAGGTTGTCGGCAACCGGCTCTGCTGTCGACGAAAGTGTCTGGAGAATGCTCTTGGCAACTTCGGCAATGATCGTATCCTTCGGTTTTTTCGGAGTTATAACCGTACCTATGTCGAGGAGGATCGACTTTGTTCCCAGGAAATCGCTGTCGAGGATAGCTTTTGTGGAGTCGCCGAGAATGATGTCGGAGTCGATATCCATTTCCACGAGGACTTTATGCTGTTTGTTCTGCATGATGCTGATGTTGCTCACGCGTCCAACAGCGAATCCGTTGACCAGGACGGGGTTTGCCTTCTGGAGCTGGTCTACGTTGTCGTAGATGGCGTAATACTTATGAGAGCGCTCGAAGAAGTCGCGGCCCTTCAGGAAATCCAACCCGAAATACAGCAACACGAGGGCAACGGCAACAAACAGACCTACCTTAAGTTCTTTATTCACGACGCTAATTTATTAATTCTACTTGCGCTTTGTACTCTTTGAGGGCGCGATAGATTGCCGAGGCTATATTGTCTTGTACTTTCGGGTCATTCAGCTCCTTTTCTTCCTTCGTGTTCGAAAGATAACCGATCTCGCAATAGACGCTTGGCATTGTGGTTTGCCACAACACGAGGAAACCCGCTTGTTTCACACCTTTGCTTTTACGTCCCGCCCTGGTTTTGAGTTGCGACTCAATTTTAGACGCCAGGAGCAAGCTACTCTCCTGGTTGGCAGATTGGTTTAAGTTGATGAGAATATACGACTCCGGCGAATTCGGGTCGAAGCCCTCATATTTATCCTGGTAGTTCTCTTCCTTGAAGATCACCGAGTTCTCCCTCTTGGCCACCTCGAAGTTGGCGTCGCTTTTATGAAGCCCCATCACATAGGTTTCCGTACCCATGATCGACTGCTTACGCGCTTCCGGTGTCGTCTCGGGAAGGGAGTTCACGTGGACTACTATGAATATGTCGGCCTTGTTATCGTTTGCAAACTTTGCGCGCTTGTCGAGTTCCACAAATACGTCTTTGTCCCTGGTATACAGCACTTTGACGTCCTTCATGTTTTCTTTGATCAGTTCCCCGAGCCTGAGCGACACCTTGAGGGCGATGTCTTTTTCTTTAGTGTAGGCTCCCCGTGTACCCGGGTCTTTGCCACCATGCCCAGCATCGATCACGACAACGTCGAGCTTGTTACTGCTCTGTGCTGAAGACGAAAAACTTAGCAAGGTTATTGCTATCGTAATGAACCCCGCGAAAATCCGGGTTGCCCGAGTCCCTATATAAGTCACTTGCCTATCGATGTGTAAAGTATTTGGAATACCTTTGCGCAAAATTGTGAATTTTTCACAATATGATAAACAGCTGAGTATCAATTCGGAACTAGTGAAGTTTTCTACTCTTCTCATTTTTACGGTTGTTTGTTCAGTAGCATCGATAACGGGGGTCCAGGCACAGGTGGAACAACGGATCAAGCCACCGGCCGGCCAGCTGCCGGCGAAGCCCGATACCATCCGCCCTCCTCTTTCGGACTCGCTTCAAATCAAAAATGATACCCTAAGCACAAAACCCGACTCGGTGAACACTCCGCCGAAGAAGGATATAGAGACCACGATCTACTATTCTGCCCGCGACTCCATCAACTCGAACATGCAGAAAAAGATCATCAAGCTTTACGGCAACGCGAAGATCAAATACGGAACCATAGAGCTCGAAGCCGACGAGATCGTCATCGACTACGAGACGTCGACCATCACGGCTCACGGAAACCTCGACTCCCTCGGGCGCCGTGTAGGTTTCCCGATCTTCAAAGACGGCGGCCAGGTATACGAAACCGCAGATATGCAGTACAACTTCAAGACGAAACGTGCCCGGATCACGGAGGTCGTAACCAAACAGGGCGAAGGTTTCATCCATGGCGACAGGGTATACAAGAACAATAAGAACGAGCTCTTCAGCATTAATAACGCTTACACCACCTGCGATCTTGCTCATCCACACTTCAGGATCATTTCCAGGAAATCGAAAGCCATCCCGGGCGATAAAATTGTTTCAGGCCCATTCTATATGGAATTCATGGACGTCCCGACTCCGCTGGGCTTTGCATTCGGGATCTTCCCCCAGCAGCGAAAGAGCCAGAGTGGCATCCTGTTCCCGACTTACGGTGAAGAGAAAACCCGCGGTTTCTTTTTAAAGAACGGAGGCTATTATTTCGACATCAACGACTACATAAAACTCGGTATCACCGGTGACATCTATTCGAAGGGCTCGAGTGCAATTGCCGTAAACTCAATTTATAAGAAAAGATATGCGTTCAACGGGAACATATCGTTCAACTTCACGAACAACAGGCTCACACAAAACATTGAGGACAATAGTCGTTCGAAGGATTTCAGGATAGCGTGGAGTCATTCACCACAAACAAAAGGAACGGGTCGTTTTTCGGCTTCGGTGAATGCGGCGACGGCAACGTTTACTACCAACAACTACGTGCCACTTACGGCAACATCGGCAAGCTCGAGCTTCAACGCGACAACAAGTAAGCTCAGCTCGAACGTTTCTTATTCGAAGAGCTTCCCGGGAACGCCTTTCAACTTAGGATTGAACGTTCGCCATAGCCAGGATCTTCGCACGAAGCAGGTAGATCTCCAGGCGCCGGATCTGACGTTCAACATGAACAACGTGTACCCGTTCAAGAAATCGAAAAGCAGGGTAATGCAAAACCTCGCGTTCAAGTTAACATCTGCCGCAACGAATACCGTCACCAACAGGGTAAGGATCACAAAAGCGGACGGAACAGTGAAAGATACTGTAACAGCATTCAACAGCTCGACAATCCCCGATCTCTTCAAAAACGGGAAGAAAGGTGTGAAACATAGTTTTCCTCTTGCAACCTCGTTAAAGCTGTTCAGGTTTTTCACATTGAGTCCTTCGTTCAATTATAACGAGATCTGGTATTTCGAAAAACTGAATTGGGGCATGGCCGACGACGGGAAGACGATCGAAGTCCAGGATACGATCAAAGGATTCAATCGAATCGTGAATTACTCTGCGGCCTTATCATTAACCACACGTATCTACGGAACCTGGATAAACAAGAACAAGCAATCGAAGCTTAAAGCTCTCCGTCACGTTATAAACCCCAGCGTCAGCTATGCTTTCGCGCCGGACTTCGGAAATCCTAACAAGGGATACTTCCAGGAATTCATGATCAACGGCACACCTATCCGTAAGTCGGTGCACGATGGATTCGTATACGGAGGTTCTACATCGGGACGACAGGGTTCTATCAGCTTTGGGATCGGTAATACACTCGAGATGAAAGTGCTCGGCGCAAAAGATACTATTGCCCGCAAGGTTAGTCTTTTGAATTCATTCTCGATCAGTTCAGGTTACAACCTGCTCGCCGACTCGTTTGCGCTTTCCAACTTCAATATATCGGCAAACACGAACGTTCTCGATGGAAAGATCAACATCAATGCCTCGGGCACAGTGGATCCCTACCAGTATGTATTGCAGTCGATCAACGAAGCTGGTAATGTTACGCAAAGAAAGATAAACAGGTACGTGTGGCAGGGTGAAGGTTTCAAGCTTGGACAGCTTAGCAGTGTGAACTTCAACTTCTCGACAAACCTGAATCCCAAAGGACGAAAGAATGACCAGACTACGCGCGAGAAAGTCGGAGCTTCGACAGCCATCACTCAGTCCGACAAGGATTACATCATGAAGAATCCTGATCTGTATGTCGACTTCGATATACCGTGGAACCTTCGGGTCAACTATACTGTAGGGTACAGCAAGCAAGGTTACCAGAAATCGACTATACGGCAGGCGATCACATTTAACGGAGATCTTTCTGTTACGGAAAAATGGAAGATAGATTTCAATTCAGGCTTCGATGTGCAGACGAAGAAGTTTACGACCAGCCAGTTTGGTATTCGCAGAGATCTGCATTGCTGGCAGATGAGCTTGAGCTGGGTACCGTTCGGACGATTCCAGAACTACAATTTTTCGATTGGCATTAAGTCGGGAATGCTGCGTGACCTTAAGCTCGATCGCCAGCGAACATTCCTCGACCAGTTATAATCTTAATCGAATTTCTCAGGCCTCATCTGCGGGAAGAACAGCACGTCCTGGATCGACGGCTGATTCGTGAGCAGCATAACGATACGATCGATACCGAAGCCGATACCCGCTGTCGGCGGCATACCATACTCCAATGCACGAAGGAAATCGTAATCGATAAACATCGCCTCATCGTCACCGCGCTCCATCAACTTCACCTGGTCTTCGAAACGTTCGCGCTGGTCCACCGGGTCATTTAACTCCGTATATGCGTTGGCAATCTCTTTACCATTGGCGATCAGCTCAAAACGCTCAACAACTCCCGGCTTACTGCGGTGCTTCTTCGTAAGAGGGCTCATCTCGATGGGATAATCGGTAATGAAAGTCGGCTGCACGTAATGCGACTCGCATTTTTCCCCGAAGATGATATCGATCAATTTACCTTTGCCAACCTTCGGATCGGCATCAAGATGTAGTTGTTTGCAGACGTCGCGAAGTTGCGCTTCGTCCATCTGGCTGATGTCGATACCGGTATGTTCCCTGATGGCGTCAAAAATACTTACGCGTTTGAAAGGGGCTTTGAAACTGAGCGTTTTGTCGCCAACTGTAACATCTGTTGTTCCGTTAACGTCGACCGCCGCTTTCTCGAGCAATTGCTCAGTGGTCTCCATCATCCAGAAGTAGTCTTTATATGCTGTATAGAATTCGAGGATCGTGAACTCGGGATTGTGAGTGCGGTCCATTCCTTCATTGCGGAAGTCGCGCGCAAACTCATAAACCCAATCGAATCCACCAACGATCAAACGTTTCAGGTAGAGCTCGTTTGCAATTCGCAAATAGAACGGAACATCCAATGCATTGTGATGCGTAATGAATGGTCGCGCTGCGGCCCCGCCTGGAATTGCCTGCAGAACCGGCGTTTCAACTTCGAGAGCGCCCCGGTCGTTGAGGAACTGGCGGATTGAGTTGATCATCTTCGTCCGCTTGAGGAAGGTTTCCTTTACCTCGGGGTTTATGACGAGATCGGCATAACGCTGCCTGTAACGGAACTCCGGATCGGTAACTGCATCGAAAACATTTCCCTGCTCGTCGCGCTTAACGATCGGAAGTGGCTTCAATGATTTGCTGAGAAGAGTTACTTCTTTCGCATGAATGGTGGTCTCGCCCGTGCGCGTTGTGAACACGAAGCCTTTCACACCGATAATATCACCGAGATCGAGTAGGTGTTTAACAACTTTATCGAAGAAGGTAGGATCGATATCATCCCGGCGAACGTAAACCTGGATAACTCCTTTAGAGTCCTGAATTTTTACAAAGAGAACTTTGCCTTTATCATTCAGGCTCATGATGCGTCCTGCGATGGCAACGTCTTTAAAGTCCTCCGCCTTCTCTGCTGTAAAACCGGCAAGGATATCTTTTGAAAGATGAGAAACGGGAAATGACGGAGCCGGATAAGGATCAACACCCAGGGCTCTTAATTCGGCGAGCTTGTTCCTTCTTTGGAGTTCTTGTTCACTAAAATGCATAGCGCAAAAGTAATCATTTACGGCGGCGTTTCAGTTCTTTACGGATCAACTGAAGCTCTCTGCTGCTTTGACCGGCGACGGAAGTATTCTCCTGTGCTCTTCGGATGAGGTACGGCATCACGGCGTTCACGGGACCGTAAGGAACATACTTGGCAACATTGTATCCCGCCTTTGAAAGATTGAAAGAAATGTGGTCACTCATACCAAGCAATTGTGCAAACCACACGCGCTTGTCGTCGGGTTTGAGTCCATGCTTATCCATGAGCACCGTGAGGTACCTGTTGCTGTAGTCGTTATGACTTCCGCACATGAGCGCGATGTTCCCGATGTGATCTACACAATACGTGAGCGCCTTGTTGAATGATCTGTCTGTATCTTCTTTCGAATCGTGAATAGGGTTTGCGTAGTCGTTCTTCTCGGCCCTCGCTGCCTCCTTCTCCATATAAGCGCCGCGAACGAGTTTCACGCCGAGATGATAATTCCCTTTAACCGAATCTTCATGAGCTTCACGAAGATTGTCACCCATATCTTTTCGATACATCTGAAATGTGTTGAACACGATCGCAGCCTGTCGATTGTATTTCTTCATCATCTCATAAGCGAGATGATCGATCGGCCCCTGGATCCAGGTCTCTTCCGCGTCAACGAGAATACGAACGTTGTTGTCGAAAGCCCTCTTGCAAAGCCTGTCTACCCGCTCTTTCACTCTTTCAAAGGCCGCCGCTTCTTCCGGCGTGAGCTTCTCTTTCGCGTGGATCTTCGCCAGCGTTGGGGTATCTGCCATCCCCGTAACTTTAAACACACAGAACGGCGTGGCATCGTTGCCTTTCGCCTTGTCGATCGTGTGAAGGATCTCTTCCGTAGTCTTATCAAAACCTTCTTCCGTCTTCGCTCCCTCAACGGAGTAGTCGAGGATCGTTCCAACGTTGAATTTCTTCAGGGTCGCAATAGTCTTCACACTCTCCTCGATGGTTTCACCTCCGCAGAAATGTTCGAAGATCGTATTGCGGATAACCGTCTTCGCAAAAGGTAGATGAAGTTTCAGGGCATATTTCGCCAGCGTGGTCGATACAGCCGATATCGTCGGGTTGTTTACAACCGTGAAAACAAAGTTGGCTTTTCTAAGCTGCCAATCGGTCTTGTAGGAGAATGCTATGCTCGTGTCGTCGAAATGTACCTTTGGTTCGCTTTCCATTGGCATAAAAAAGGTCCGCAAATATATACTTTTGTGGATGACCAATTCGACCCAGGTACACCCGGATGTTTCAGTTCTGCTAAAGACTTTTTTTCAAGGAAAAGCCTACTCGCAGGTCGTCGTTTTAACCGATAGGAATACACGACTTCATTGCTACCCGCTGGTGAATAAGCTTATCCCTGCCCACGAAGTAATAGAGATAGAGGCCGGGGAAACCTTCAAGAACATCGACACATGCCAGGTGATCTGGCAAAAGATGACCGACCTGCGGATCGACAGGCATGCGCTCGTCGTGGTGCTGGGGGGTGGCGTTCTTGGCGACATGGGTGGGTTCTGTGCGGCTACGTATAAACGCGGAGTTGATTTCCTGCTGATACCCACGACCCTCCTGGCCCAGGTAGATGCCAGCGTCGGCGGCAAGCTGGCGATAGACTTCAACGGAATAAAAAATCACATCGGGGTGTTCCAGCTGCCGGTTGCCACACTGGTGTGTCCCGCGTTTTTGAGATCGTTACCGTTCCGCGAGCTGCGCTCGGGCTACGCCGAAGTGATCAAGCATTGCATTATCAGCGACAAAGCGATGTGGGACGTGATCAGGAAAAAAGACGTGGAGGGACAGGACTGGGAAGCCGTGATTCGTCACTCGGTGGACTTCAAAACGCGCGTTGTTACGGAAGATCCCAAAGAAAAGGGATTAAGGAAGATCCTGAATTTTGGCCATACCGTCGGCCATGCCCTGGAAACATATTACCTGGATACCGGGGATCGTTTGTATCACGGTGAGGCCATTGCCGCGGGTATGATTGCCGAGGGCTGGCTGGCTAAACGCAAGGGATTGATCTCATCGGATGAAGAGAAAGAGATCACGAGCTACCTGAGGATGATATATGGGGACATCAAAGTACCCGGAGATACCGGCCCGGTGATGGAGATCATGCGCCAGGACAAGAAGAACAGGGGCAATAAGATACTGATGGCGCTTCCCAGGGGAATAGGGAATGCCATATGGGATGTGGAAGTTACTGAAGAAGAGGTGATCGGGTCTCTGTCATTCGTTGAGACGTTGCCTTCCGGCGGAAAGGAACACTAAAGACTAGAGATAGTATACTTCAGAATCGTCGAATCTCGATCCGTTAGAATTACCTACTTCCTGCTTTTTGATTGCTTGCCTGAGGTTTTGCGTTCTCCTCACAACAAATTCTTTCGTCTTCTTCTTGCGGTTGCCCGTAAGAAGCCAAGCGGCTAACAACGCTCCACCAGCGATGCCCAAACCTATCGCTACATTTCGTGCCTTCATACTTTAACTAAACTACGAAATAAAACAAATTGTTTCGGGCCACTGAAAAAAATCCCCCAATAAAAAACTACTTTTCATCCCTCATTTTTTTAACCGTGGCAGAAGAGCTTTTCATTAAACAACATTCATCAGTAAAGGGAGAAGCAAAACGACTTCCTGCATCGAAAAGTCTTGCTAATCGCGCGCTCATATTGCAGGCAATGGCAGGCAACCAACCAGTTGTTAGCAACCTCTCCGATGCACGTGACACCGTTTTAATGAATAAGCTGGTAGGCACTGCCGATAAAGTGGTGGATGTAATGGACGCGGGTACGACTATGCGATTCCTTACTGCTTACTTCAGCATCAAAGGCGCTTCGAAGGTGATGACGGGTACTGCAAGGATGAAAGAACGTCCTATCGGGCTTCTCGTCGATGCGCTGAGATCTATCGGCGTTTCGATCGAATACCTGGAACGCGAAGGATTTCCCCCGATAGAGATCAAAGGCTTCGCAGGTCAGAAGGCAGATGAAGTGACGATACCCGGTAACGTGAGCAGTCAGTATATATCGGCGCTCATGATGACGGGACCCGCGCTTCCAAGGGGCTTAAGGATTAAGCTCACCGGTAAAGTCGGAAGCAGACCGTACATTGATATGACCGCAGCTTTGATGAAACACTTTGGTGTGGAAGCGAAGTTCGACGGCGACACCATTCACATCAGGCATTCGGCTTACAAAGCAAATCCATATCGTGTTGAAGGCGACTGGTCGGGAGCAAGCTATTGGTTTGCATTCGCTGCTCTTGCGAAGGAGGCATCTGTTTATCTCCCGGGAATGTCGGACAAATCATTGCAGGGTGACAGGGCTATCGTAGAGATCATGGCGAAGCTAGGAGTAGCGGCTACATTCGATACCAACGGGGTACACCTGGCGAAGTCTGCTATTGAAAAAACCCTTGAATGGGATTTCACGGATTGTCCTGATTTAGCGCAGACTGTGTTGCCCGTGTGTGCAGCAAAGGGAGTGATGGGTACTTTTACCGGTTTAGAGAGTTTATACATCAAGGAGACTGATCGCGTTGCTGCGTTGCGCGCGGAGCTTGCCAAGATCAATGCAAAGATTGTTGAGCCGAAGCAGGGGGTTTGGGTGTTGGAGCCGGGACAGGTTGATGGCATTAAACATATCGAGATAGAGACATATCATGATCATCGTATGGCTATGGGACTGGCTCCGCTGGCGACGATGATGGATGTTACGATCAAGAGTCCGGACGTGGTGAATAAGAGCTATCCTGGTTATTGGGAAGATGTGAGGTCGATCGGGTTCAGTATTTAAGTTGGCTTCAGCATTTCAAGTAATCTTATTGATATGTTTCCCTTGAGCAAGTCTGCTCAACACAATTCATTTTCATTTTTTGTAAGGAAAGCTGGGGCGTAATTTTTTGCACGTCGGGCGTGTGTTGCGGTAGCTTTGGGGTATGAGGGAGAAGAGGGTAGATATTTATCTGGCAGAGGCAGCGATCTATCACATAGTATTGATCGGATTTGGGGAACGTTTTTGAACGAGGTCATCCAGGAATCCCCAAGACTGCATGTCTCGATATTCTCAGGAGCATTAGGAGTTATCTCCTTTTGTATGGTTCGAAACAGAATTTTAAAAGCGAGAGCGGTCGTATAAAAACTTAAAAAACAACGCGGCTATGAATGACATCCTGAGTTCTTTTCTTTGGTTGGCTTTCCTTTCAGGATACCTTTGGTCTATGAACGGATTTAAAATCCTGGCTGAGACGTTCGGAATCAAGAAATCAAAAAAACGTCGATCGTAACTCCTTATAATAATCTGCCATCCTCATCATCCTGCTCCCATACCAGCTAAACATTTCCCCATCCACCAACACCACCTTCGCATCCGGCAGCATCTTCTTCACCTCATCAATATGCTCTTCCTTAAACGGGTATGGCTCCGACGACAGCAAGACAACCTCCGGTTTCAGAGCCTTAATCTGATCATCAGTTAAAGACGGATACCTTGTGTCATCAATTATATTTTCAAATCCCGCCACTTTCATCATCTCACTAATAAAAGTATCCTTCCCAACCGTCATCCACGGCTTTCGCCAGATAAGATAAAGGGCTCTTTTTATATCAAAACCCGTAAGCGAAGAAAAAGATGACTTGATATCCCCGATGATGGCCGATGCATCCTTGCCGGTGAGTTCTCCAATTCTCGTCATCATCGCGTATGCACTGTCGATACTTCCGACATCGCTTACGTAAACCGGGTAGTTCTTCATCAAAGTCTCAACATCTCCCTTCGTATTCTCTTCCTTGTTGGCAATGATCAGATCGGGCTTCAACGAGCCGACCACGTCGAGCTTCACATTCTTTGTGCCGCCAACGATCGCCTTCGTATGACTCCAGATTTCTGGATGGATACAAAATTTTGTAATCCCTATGACCTCACTGTCGAGGCCAAGATCATACAGCAATTCAGTTTGAGATGGAACTAGTGAAATGATTCGCCGGGCGGGCATTAGTCAAGCAGGACTTTGTCGATTGTATTCGGCAAAGTTAAGGTAAATGATGTGCCCTCACCGCGTTTAGAGCGCACATAAATTTTTCCCTGGAGGCGATCGATCGTGTCTTTCACGATATAGAGACCCAGACCCGTTCCTTTCTTGTCGGCATTTACGCGATAAAATAGATCGAAGATCTTATCCTGGTGCTCGGCGTCGATACCAATACCATTATCCTCTATCGTTAAAAACAACCAGTCGGAAAATACATGGGCCGACACCTGGATGTACCTGCGCATCTTCGTTGTGTCGCTGTACTTGATCGCATTCGACAGGATGTTCGAGACGATCGTATTAACGCGTACGGGATCCGAATAAAAAGGAACATCGCCGTCGACAAAGACATCGAAGCGTATACCCTGGGCTTCGGGCATGTTTTGAAGATTCTCTATTTCATGATTGATGACCTTAAGAACGTCGATGCGTTCATTCTTTATCGCGAGCTTATCGTTTTGATAGAGATTATTCATCTCGTCTACCATTGAGTCGAGACGGACCAGGCTTGATTTAATTAAATTCAGATATTTAGCATAATTGTCCGGCTCCATTTCAGCAAGCTGGATCAATCCGAGTGCAGAACGAAGTGGCGCACGCAGATCATGTGTCGTTTTATAGATCACATGATCAAGGTGATGCTTTTCATTCTCGAGTTTCTTTTGCTTGGCCCTGCGTTCAGTAATATCGTAGAGGAAGACAACCATCCCGCGTATCTCGTCATGATCGACGTGATTCGTAACAGTCACTTCAAAAAAGACGTCGTCGCCAGATGTAGTACGGAGATTGATCTCACCCGATTTGTTTCCATTTGGCTTCGTCAAAAACTCACGAAGCTCATTGCGCCTCGGTTCCGGAACCAAATCGAAACTATTCTTTCCAAGAATAGAAACCGGACTAATGCCGAAGATGGATTCAACGGTGGACGAAGCATAACGAATGTTGTACTGCTCGTCGGTAACGATCACAACATTCTTAGGATTCTCAAACAATCGATTTAGAAGACTCTCAGTCTTTATCATTTCTCTTCAACTTTAACCACACGCACTCAGTAGATAAAAACAGTCTTATAGGATTGGGGGGTAGGGTTTGTGACTCTTAACTAACGGTAAAATTACGATGTAGTTGGTAACTTTTTGATAATATTTCAAACTTCGAATTGGATTCGAATTGCAATCGAATTCGGAGAAATCAGCAGGTGCACGAAGTGGCTTTGTTCACTGTAACAGTATGCGAGGCGACCTAAAAACAAAGGTAGGCCTTCCGCGGGATCGCGAAAAGCCTACCTGTAAAGACACCTTTCCGGTGTAAGATTTAAGATCGAATGCTATTTAATATAGCGGAAATCATGGCCTGGCTTCACCTGGAGCAGCACCTCGTAAATCAAATTGATCACATTCTCTACATCATCTTTATGCACAGTTTCAACAGTTGTGTGCATGTATTTCAATGGAAGGGAGATCAAAGCAGAAGCGACACCATCGGCAGAGTAAGCAAAAGAGTCGGTATCGGTGCCTGTCGACCTGGAAACAGCCTGGCGCTGGAACGGGATCTTCTTCTTATTGGCTACATCGATGATCATTTTGAGGACATTGTTCTGAACGGCAGGGCCATAGCACAACGTTGGACCAAGTCCGCATTTGAGATTACCGCTCTCCTTCTTGTTATACATCGGAGACTGGGTATCATGAGTAACGTCGGTGCATATTGCGAGATCAGGTTTCAAACGGCGAGAGATCATCTCGGCACCGCGAAGGCCGATCTCTTCCTGCACCGCATTCACAACATATAGCGCGAATGGAAGTTTCTTTTTGTTTTCCTTAAGTCGGCGTGCTACTTCTGCGATCATATAACCGCCCATCCTGTTGTCGAGCGCGCGGCCAACGAGATAGTTCTTGTTGAGCTCCATAAGATCCGCATCGAATGTCATCACACATCCGACGTGGATACCCATTTCTTCAACTTCTTTTTTGTTTGCTGCACCAACGTCGACGAAGATGTTCTTTAATGAAGGCGTTTCTTCACGGGCTGCATCGCGAACGTGAATCGCCGGCCAACCGAACACGCCCTTTACAATGCCTTTATCAGTCTGGATATTTACGCGCATCGAAGGAGCGATCTGGTGATCGGATCCGCCATTCCTTCTCACGTATATATAACCTTCTTCGGTAATGTAGTTTACGAACCAGGAGATCTCGTCAGCGTGAGCTTCGATCACAACTTTATACGACGCTTTTGGATTGATGACACCTACAGCTGTTCCGTAAACGTCGACGATCTGATCGTCGATATAAGGTTTAATGTAGTCGAGCCATATTTGCTGGCCCGGAGATTCAAAGCCTGTCGGCGATGCATTATTAAGATAATCGAATAGGAATTTTCTGCTTTGTTTGTCCATACTGTAAGGTCTTTGTTTTAAACTCGTCTAAGTATCTGGAAGGCCAAATTTATAAGAAAATCGGCTTCCTTGGTCAAACCAAATCCGACAACGAGGTGTTAAACGTATATTCATGAAAACAAATAAGATGAAGATCAACCTGGGATTCGTGGCAATTGCTGCCACAGTGTTTTTTTACGCGTGTACAGGCAATTCGCAGGCGCAGGAAGTGAAGAAGACACAGGCGGCTGATACCATGAAAAAAGTGGAATTGACGGACGCTCAATGGAAGGCAAAGCTTACGCCGGAGCAATACCACGTTCTTCGCCAAAAGGGAACCGATAGGGCATTTACAGGTAAATACTATTTGCATAATGAAAAGGGCGTTTACTCATGCGCTGCCTGCGGACAAGAGCTTTTTACGTCCGACATGAAGTTTAATTCCGATTGTGGCTGGCCAAGCTTCGATAAAGAGATTGCCGGCGGCCGGATCAAACAGATCAAAGACACTTCGTTTGGTATGGAACGGATAGAGATTGTCTGTGCGAAGTGTGGTGGCCACCTGGGTCACATTTTCGACGACGGACCGACACTTACCGGGCAGAGATACTGCGTGAACTCGACCTCTATAGATTTTAAGAAAGCGGATCTGACGAAGACTGCTAAAAAGAAGAATTAAGCTTACAGCGGGAATATCGCCTCACAAAGGAATATTCCCGTGCTTTTTCTTCGGTAGTTTCGCCGCTTTATTCTCCAACATCGCAAAAGCCCGTATCAGTTTTTCTCTCGTCTGATCGGGATAGATCACCTCATCGATATAACCGCGGTGTGCAGCACGATACGGATTCGTGAATTTTTTCGTGTACTCATCAACTTTCTCATTCAGCTTGGCTGTTGGATCTGCGGCTTCAGAAATCTCCTTTTTGAATATGATCTCCGAAGCGCCCTTCGCTCCCATTACGGCGATCTCGGCAGTTGGCCATGCATAATTCATATCGGCACCGATATGTTTCGAGTTCATCACGTCGTACGCACCACCATAAGCTTTTCTTGTAATGACGGTAACTCGCGGAACCGTGGCTTCCGAAAAAGCATACAATAATTTTGCGCCGTTAGTTATGATCGCGTTCCATTCCTGGTCTGTGCCGGGCAAAAATCCGGGAACGTCTTCGAAGACCAGCAAAGGAATGTTAAAGCTATCGCAGAAACGAACGAACCTTGCTCCCTTAACGCTTGCGTCGATATCGAGTACGCCTGCCAGCGATGCCGGCTGGTTTCCAACAATACCAATGCTTCGTCCTGCGAGGCGAGCGAACCCAACCACAATATTCTCGGCAAAATCTTTATGTACTTCGAAGAAGCTTCCATCATCAACCACACCGTTAATAACATCACGCATATCATACGGCTGACTGGAATTAGCAGGGATGATCTCATTCAGGGACGGCCTGCTTTCGTCGGTCGATTCATAGTCGAGCTTCGGCGCATTCTCTTCGCAGTTCTGCGGCATGTACGACAGCAATTTCTTGATGTAATTGATACATTCCACTTCATTGCTGCATGCAAAATGAGTAACGCCGCTTTTCGTGCTGTGTGTTGTTGCCCCGCCAAGTTCTTCCGCCGTTACAGTTTCGTTGGTGACGGTCTTCACAACGTTTGGTCCTGTGACGAACATAAACGAAGTATTTTCAACCATTAAAATGAAGTCGGTCATAGCCGGTGAATAGACGGCGCCGCCGGCGCATGGTCCCATGATAGCCGAGATCTGGGGCACCACACCGGAAGCCATTACATTCCTGTAAAAGATATCCGCGTAGCCACCCAGCGACACAACACCTTCCTGGATGCGGGCTCCGCCGGAGTCGTTGAGCCCGATAAGGGGAGCGCCGTTCTTCATCGCGAGATCCATGATCTTCACGATCTTCTCGGCATGCGTTTCCGACAGTGATCCGCCAAAGACGGTGAAGTCCTGCGAGAACACATAGACCAACCGGCCGGCGATTGTTCCGTAGCCGGTAACGACACCATCGCCGAGATAATATTCTTTATCGAGACCGAAGTCTTTGCTCCGGTGCATTACAAACTTTCCAAGCTCTTCGAATGAACCTTCATCGAGTAGAAGAAGTACGCGTTCGCGCGCCGTTAGTTTTCCGCGGGCATGTTGCTGCTCGATCCGCTTTTCGCCGCCGCCGAGGAGCGACTCCTGGTTCTTTCTTTCGAGCTCGTCAAACTTCTGCTGTATTTCCGGGGAAACTTTTCTTTTGGTCATAGTACTTCAAATATAATTAAATTGGAACCATGAGCTCCAAACACGCTAACGTCGCGATTATCGATATGGGTACCAATACTTTCCATTTGCTGATTGCGCAGATGTCGGCGAAGCCGAAGATCCTCGTTCGCGAAAGGGAGGCCTCGAAAATTGGAAAAGGAGGGATCAACAGGAAGACCATAACAGCGGAAGGGTTTGAAAGAGCATTGAGTACGTTAGAAAAATTCAAGGCTATCATAGATCAGCACGGCGTTCGCAAGACATTGGCATTTGGAACGAGTGCTATTCGCAATGCAGAGAATGGGCCAGCACTCATCGAGGCCATCAGGGAAAAATTCCGGTTTGATGCGCGTATCATCGATGGCAATGAAGAAGCGGATTACATCTATCGTGGTGTGCGTGCCGGATTGGATCTCGGTGAAGAGAATTCATTGATCGTCGATATCGGCGGTGGCAGCGTCGAATTTATTATCGGAAACAAGAACGGTATTCAATGGAAGAGAAGCTTCGAGATCGGCGGACAACGGTTACTTGAAGAGTTTCAAAAGACAGATCCGATCGATGCGAGAGACGTGGCCAGACTTCATGATTTCCTGGAAGAGCAGCTGAAGCCATTGGCAGATCAAACTCATCACTACAATCCTTCGACACTTGTTGGCGTCTCCGGCACGTTCGACACATTGAGCGAGATGTTTTGCCACAGACTGGATCTTCCTTATTACCCGGATGATTCTGAGACGCCGTTCGACATCGAAAGTTTTCCAGGGATCTATTCGGATCTCCTTAAAAATGATCGTGCCGGGCGTCTCGCGTTACCCGGCATGATCGAAATGAGAGTCGATATGATTGTGGTGGCTTGCGTGCTGGCGGATGTGATCTTACGTCTTCACAGCTTTACCAACATTCGCGTCTCAACTTATTCTCTAAAAGAGGGGGTGCTCGCTTCCCTCCTGCCTTAGTCATCACAAACCAGAAACCTGCTTGTCTTTCGGGTATTTGACCTCGAACTTGTAAGTCATCTTTTTAGTTTCGTTTGCCTGCAGATTCAGCAACCACGTAAGCTTACCTGTCGTCGCATCATATTTTGCTCCGCCCAGATCGCCGGGAGTTATTTCTATCTGCGAGTTCTGTGAAACGGGGATCTGGTCTTCAACAACGATCTTCACGGCTTCAGCTTTTGTGTTCCTTACAGATATCTCCCATGTATAACTTTCACGCTGGCTTCCGCCGATAAGTTTGCGTGAAGTAAGGTCTTTAAGCTTCTCACGTTTAACAACGATACGTTTGTCGCGGCCCAAAGAAACAGAGAGTGTATCCTTGATATTGTTTGGATCGATGAACGATTTACCTACAAATGTTCCTTCGAAGAAAATATTCGCCTCCCCGGGAAGGAGGTTGAATTCTTCCCAACCGGTTCCTTTCGCAAGCAGGAAAGCTTCAGTATCAAGTTTCGGCGCAACACCGTATTCATAAATAGATTTCAATTCATAATTCCGGATGTCGACAACTGTTGGCTTCGACGAAGAGTTTACAGTGTAGGGAATAGAAATGTCGAACTCTGTGTTGAGTGTCGTTTGGATCGTCGACGTGTAATTGTCAATAGTTTCTGCTGGTGCTGCAGTTGGTGCGTCTGCGGCTACTTCCATTTCTGCCGCCGGTTGTTCCTCGGCTCTTTTCATCTTCGCAGCTCTTGATCTTTGAACACCATATCCCGCAACGTAGGGTTGATAAAAATCCAGGTACCACGTGTATAACTCGGGCTTCAATCCACCCTGGTTCGGATTTGCAGTCGACAGCTTCAACCTCACATTCTTCCACTCTTCTCCCGTTCCCTGGAAAACATTCGCCTTGTAATTGATATTCACCGGTGACTTTGTATTGATCGCGCGAAGGTCATACATCGGGTACCAGCCCGCGTTCTGAACAACATAATTTATCTCGAGATCTGCACTCGTTGCGGCATCCGCTGAAACATTGATGAGTATTTCGCCGGTATTTCTTGAGTACAATTCGTTCTGCTCATTTACCTGTTGGGTCAACTTCATGATCCTGGTATTGATCCTGTTCATTTTCTCATCTTCCTTCATTCGCGCATTGACGATCTCGGTCATTCTTGCACGATAGAAATCTGCCATACCCTTTAACTCGGCAACAGAAATGTTCTGCGTATTTCCACCAATTCTCTGGTTGGCGTTAAGCAGGGTTTCTTCTTTATTCAAAATATCCCTCTGGCTTTGTGAGAGCACTTTTTGCTTTTCGTAATAGCTTATTGAGTCTTTCAGAACTTTCAGCGCCCTGGGAATATTCAATTCATTCAGGAAATTCTGCCGGTGTGTGATCCCGAGTATCACGAAGTTTCCTCTGCCCGCTGCCTGGATGCTTTCCGTATCCATGGCTGCAGTAAGACCAGTGAGAACAAGCGTGGTCTTTCCCGCTTCGATGCGTGTCTTAACTTCGCGGGAAACCTGTGCCTTGCTCAGGAACACAGTTACATTTGTGATCCTGGAATCGACCGGTTTTTCGACCTGCGCAATGGCAATGATTGAGGTCAAACATATCGCGCCGATAAAAATGGCTTTCAATTTCATAAAAGGGGTGTCTAATTTTGATTTTCATGACAATGCGAAAAGCCTGCCATTGTCACAAAATTAGCCGTTAATTATAACTTTGCTCTCATGGATATTATTTACAGCTATCACAACCTTTTAGAGTTTTCACGTGTCGTTTTTGAAAAGATCGGCAGCACTCCGGAGCAAGCCGATCTTGCAGCGAAAGTATTGTTACGTGCCGACCTTCGCGGTATCGACTCGCATGGCGTGGCGCGTCTTAGCGGCTACGTGCGGCTGTGGGAAGCGAAACGCGTGAACGCAACTCCCAACATTCGCGTCGTTCATGAATCACCCAGCACAGCTGTCGTCGACGGCGATGGCGGACTCGGTCTCGTGGTAGCTCCTATCGCCATGGAGATAGCAATATCGAAGGCAACGAAATGCGGGACCGGTTGGGTTGCTGTAAAGAATTCGAATCACTTCGGCATTGCCGCGCAGCATGCTATGATGGCACTCGAACAGGATATGATCGGCATGGCGATGACGAACGCAAGTCCGCTCGTTGCTCCCACATTTTCTGTTGAACGATTGCTCGGCACAAATCCAATTTGCGTTGCAATACCTGCGGGTAAGCAACCGGCTTTCGTTGCCGACTTCGCTACGACAACCGCAGCTAACGGCAAGCTTGAGATCCTTCAAAGAAAAAATGCCGAAGCACCCACCGGGTGGATCCAGAAAAAGAATGGCGAGAGCTCGATCAATCCTAACGAGCTCAAAGAAGGCGGTGCCTTGTTACCGCTCGGCGGCGATCGCGATCATGGAAGTCATAAAGGATTTTGCCTCGGCGCCTGGGTCGATATTTTCTCTGCAGTTTTAAGCGGCGCCAACTACGGCCCCTGGGTGCCTCCCTTCGTTAGCTTCCTCGCTCCTCCTGCCGATCCTGTCGGCGAAGGTATTGGCCACTTCTTCGGAGCTATGCGTGTAGATGCTTTCAGGCCGGCGACAGAGTTCAAACATCACATGGATAATTGGATCACTCGCTTCCGCAGCGCAAAAACAATCGATGGTCAACCCGCCGTTGTGATCCCTGGTGATCCGGAACGGGAATATGAAGCAATAAGGATCAAAGAAGGAATTCCCCTTAACGATAAAGTTGTTGCCGATCTGAAAGAAGTCGGTGCCAGGATGGGGGTTGTTCTTAAGTAGTCAGGAGACAGGAGTCAGGAGACAGGAGTCAGGAGACAGGAGTCAGAAGGAGACGCCGCCAGCTGTAACGTAAATCCTGAATACCCATGGAGTCAGGAATGGCGAAGTGCGCTGCTGCGATGACCAGAGAACATCGTACGCTGCCATTACATTGATTGCCGCACGCGGTCCGATCGGTTGGGTAAATCCAAGGCCAAGTGGAAGACGGCTATACCATGATCTTTGATCGGTATTCACGATCGGTGCGCTTATCGCCTGATATTCACCGTAAGCGAAGATCTGTCCGAAGCGATATTGAGTAAATGGGGCAAAGCCATATTGATTGTATCTCGCATTAAGCTGCGGATAGTTCACATTCTGATATATCACCTGGAGACCGGCAGACCATGGAATAGTAAGCCTGTAACCGACCAGGGGGCTCACAGAGATGTACGTGTATTTAAGTCCGTTGGCATTAGTGCCGGTGTTGAATCCGCCGCCGCCGCCAAAATAAATTCGCTCCGATAATGGAAGTCCTGCGGCGCTGTTGGATCCTTTCGGAGGCCTGTTGCTTTTATTGAATTGCGCGAAGGCGGTTGTTGAAACGCAAAGTGTCAGGATTATCAGGAGACCCTTCATGGTATTAACTTCTAGTCTTCAACTATAACGAAGACGTCCTCAGATTCCTTGCGCATCAGGTATTTCTCCCGGGCAAATTTCTCGAGGAGCTCTTTGTTGGTCATAAGCTCGTTGCGGTCTTTTTCAACCTCTACAATCTTCTGGTTGTAATATTCTTTTTCGTCTTCGAGATCGCTGAGCTTCGCTCCCATCTTGAACCTCGTGATGAGGTCATTTGAATCGAGGAAAAGCATCCAGAAGAGGAAAAGGGCTCCGCAAACAAAGTAGAAATTACGGAAGACCGGTGGAAGTTTCTTGAACATAGTTTAAAAAATGGTACTACGAAGGTAGTGAAAAAATAAAAAAGGGGCCAAACCATGCCCGTTGGCAGGTAAGCCCCCTTTCGAATCACTTTAAAACGCGATTAAAACTTCTTCCCAGGGAAGTAAGCAACATCAGCCAACTCCTCTTCAATACGGATAAGCTGGTTGTATTTCGCCATACGGTCGGAGCGCGATGCCGAACCGGTCTTGATCTGACCTGTGTTCAATGCAACCGCGAGATCTGCAATCGTGCTATCTTCAGTCTCACCGCTGCGATGCGACATAATGCTCTTATACCCGTTTCTCTTCGCGAGGTTCACGGCATTGATCGTCTCAGTAAGTGAACCGATCTGGTTTACTTTCACGAGAATAGAGTTTGCAACACCCATGTCGATACCCTTCTGGAGGAAGTCAACATTCGTTACAAAGAGATCATCACCAACGAGCTGAACCTTGTCACCGATCTTGTCAGTAAGTTTCTTCCATCCATCCCAATCTTCTTCTGCCATACCATCTTCAATGCTGATGATAGGATATTTCTTGGCCCACTTAGCCCAATAGTCAACCATCTCGTCAGACTTCAATTTCTTTCCATCTGATTTCTTGAAAGTATATGTCTTCGTTTTTGTGTCGTAGAATTCCGAGCTGGCTGCATCCATAGCGATGAAGATATCTTCACCAGGTTTGAAACCTGCCTTCTCGATGGCCTTCAATACAACTTCGATCGCTTCTTCGTTCGACTTGATGTTAGGGGCGAAACCACCTTCGTCACCAACGTTGGTCGACAGACCTTTTTCATGAAGAACTTTCTTCAATGTGTGAAACACTTCTGTACCCATACGAAGAGCTTCAGAGAATGTATCTGCTTTTACCGGCATTACCATGAACTCCTGGTAATCGATAGAGTTATCGGCGTGACTTCCACCATTAAGGATGTTCATCATCGGAACCGGAAGAGTATTCGCGTTCACACCACCGATGTAACGGAACAACGACTGACCGGATTCCATTGCGGCTGCTTTCGCAACGGCCAGTGAAGTACCGAGGATGGCATTTGCACCGAGCTTGCCTTTGTTGTTGGTTCCATCGAGCTCGATCATGATCTTGTCGATCACGTTCTGATCGAACACTGAATAACCCACGATATTCGATGCGATCTTGGTATTGACGTTGTCAACAGCTTTCAATACACCTTTACCTACGTACTTCTTTTTATCACCATCACGCAATTCTACTGCTTCGTGCGTACCCGTTGAGGCACCAGAGGGAACAGCTGCACGGCCAAACGCGCCGCTTTCAGTAAATACATCTACTTCTACAGTTGGGTTTCCACGGCTGTCAAGAATTTGGCGGGCGTGAATTGATTCAATCAATGACATAAAAGAGTTTCGAGTTTAGAGTTTCGGGTTCCAGTAAATTAATTTTGTTGTTGTTTGATCATATCGACGAACTGATCGAACAGGTATCGCGAATCGTGCGGACCCGGGCTCGCCTCCGGGTGATATTGTACAGAGAATGCTTTCTTATTTTTCAACCTGATACCCATGATCGTATTATCATTCAGGTGGAGGTGCGTTATCTCAACGTTCGGATTCTTTTCAACGCCCTCATGACTTATTGCAAAGCCGTGATTCTGTGAGGTCATTTCACCAAGTCCTGTGACCAGGTTTTTCACGGGATGATTCAATCCCCTGTGACCGTGGTGCATTTTGAATGTCTGCAATCCTGAAGCGAGACCGAGGAGCTGGTTGCCGAGGCAGATACCGAAGAGTGGTTGCTGATCGTGGTCGAGGATCTCCTTTACTGTTTTCACTGCATAAGGCATAACCGATGGGTCGCCGGGGCCATTCGAGATAAAATATCCGTGTGGCTTCCATTTCTCCATCTCTGCGAAGCTTGTCTTTGCAGGGAACACCTGCACATAGCAGCCGCGGTCTGCAAGATTTTTGAGGATGTTCGTCTTGATACCCAGGTCCAGTGCAGCTACGCGATATTTCGCGTTGGGGTCGCCGTAGAAGTATGCTTTCTGGGTGCTAACGACGGAGGAAAGCTCGAGTCCGTCCATCGATGGCACCTTCTTGAGCTCAGCTTTCATTTCGTCGGGCGTGAGCACTGAAGAAATAAGGGCGTTCATGGCGCCTTTGCTCCGGATATAACGCACGAGCATGCGCGTGTCGACGTCGGATATACCTACAACGCCGTGCTTTTCCAGGTACTGCTGAAGGCTTTCGCGGGCTGTTTTGCGGCTGAACTCACTGGAGAACTCATTGACCACGAGTCCCGCGATTTGTGGCTTCTGCGATTCCTGCTCTTCGTTAACGGTACCGTAGTTCCCGATGTGGGAGGTCGTGTTTACGATGATCTGACCGAAATAAGAAGGGTCTGTGTAGATCTCCTGGTAGCCCGTCATGCCCGTGTTGAAGCAGATTTCGCCGCCGGTAGTGCCCTTCTTCCCGATTGCCTTGCCTTCCACCAGCAAGCCGTCTTCAAGGAGTAGATAAGCGATGTCTTTCAATTTATTCTTAGTGGTTATGGTTTCGCAAAAATAGTTCAAATACTTCTTCCCGCCGGTCAGGGCATAAAAAAAGAGGGACCGAACTTTAGTTCAATCCCTCTCGATATTAGCTAAGCCTTTCACTATTTGCTCTTGGCTGCCTTTTCTTTCTTCGCTTTAGGAGCCTTAGCTGGCTTTTCGGCTGCGGGAGCTTCTCCCTCGCCACCTTCTTTCTTCGTCTTGGAGCGACCACGGCGAGTCTTGCCTTTCTTCTCTTCGCCACCTTTCTTGTAGATGTCGTTGAAGTCTACAAGCTCCATGAGGCACATTTCGGCGTTATCGCCGAGACGAACATCGCCCAGCTTGATGATCCGTGTGTAACCACCCGGTCTTTCGCCGATGCGGCCTGCCACTTCACCAAAAAGAGCTTTCACTGACTCCTTGTTCTGCAGGTACGACATTACCGTTCTGCGAGAGTGTTGGTTGTCGGCTTTAGCTTTAGTGATCAGCGGCTCCACATATTTCTTGAGCGACTTAGCCTTAGCGACTGTTGTGGTGATTCTCTTGGCGAGGATCAACGCAGAAGCCATGTTCGAAAGCAAAGCATCGCGATGCGATTTCGTGCGGCTGAGGTGATTGACTTTCTTACCGTGTCTCATTATTGTTCTTCTTAATCTTCTTCCAGTTTATACTTAGCGAGATCCATACCGAAGGTAAGGTTCTTTTCCGCCACTAATTGTTCGAGTTCTGCGAGTGACTTCTTACCGAAGTTTCTGAACTTCATCATATCTGAAATCTCGAGCTGTACGAGGTCTCCGAGGGTCTTTACATCTGCTGCTTTGAGGCAGTTGTAAGCGCGCACTGAGAGGTCGAGGTCGTGAAGAGGAGTTTTGAGAAGCTTGCGCATGTGCAGCATCTCTTCGTCCACCTGTTCGATCTCGCTGTCTTTTCCTGTTTCGAGTTCGATAGACTTGTCTGAGAACAATCTGAAGTGCTGGATCAGGATGAATGCAGCGCCTTCGAGAGCTTTCTCGGGATGGATCGAACCATCTGTCTCGATATCGATCAGGAGTTTTTCGTAGTCAGTCTTCTGCTCAACGCGGGTGTTTTCAACGCTGAACTTCACATTCTTGATGGGTGTGAAGATTGCATCGATCGGAATGAATCCGAATACCTGCTCGTTGGGCTTATTCTCTTCCGCTGGCAAATAGCCACGGCCTTTATCTATTGTCAACTCGATCTCGAAATGTGCAGCCTCATCGAGGTTACAGATAACGTGATCAGGATTGAGTATCTCAAAAGCAGAAGTGAACTTGGCGATATCGCCGGCTTTGAACTGCTTCTGTTTCTTAATGCTTACTGTGATCTTGCTGTCAAAATTCTCTGATGTCTTACGGAAACGAACCTGCTTGAGGTTAAGAATGATCTCCGCTACATCTTCTACTACTCCTTCTATTGTCGAAAACTCGTGCAGTACGCCAGGTATTTTAATACCTGTGATCGCATAACCTTCCAGTGAAGAAAGGAGGATCCTGCGTAAAGCGTTTCCGATTGTAACCCCATATCCCTTTTCAAGTGGCTTGAATGTGAAGAGACCGTGAAAATCATCGGACTTTTCCATTACCACCTTCTCGGGCATTTGAAATGCTAAAATTGACATATTTAGTTGTTTAAGTGGAGTGACGTCGCAGAACGGATAGGCTTCAAACCGTTCCCAACAATCACGAATTACTTAGAATACAATTCGACGATCAACTGCTCGTTGATGTTCTCTGGGATCTCTGTACGTGTAGGCAGGTTAACAAGCTTGCCCAACATTTCAGAACCGTCCCATTCCAACCAGCTGTACTTCTTCGCACCACCAACAGACAAGCTGTTTGTGATCGATTCGATCGACTTCGATTTCTCGCGAACGCCGATCACATCGCCAGGGCGAAGTGTGTATGAAGGGATGTTCACTACATCTCCGTTTACAGTGATGTGTTTGTGAACAACAAGCTGACGTGCACCGCGACGTGTAGGCGCGATACCGAGACGATATACTGTATTGTCGAGGCGTGCCTCCAGCATTTGCAGGAGAACTTCACCTGTTACGCCTTTCTTACGTGATGCTTTATCGAAAGTGTTAGCAAACTGTCTTTCGAGGATACCGTAGATATATTTTGCCTTCTGCTTCTCCTGGAGCTGAACAGCGTATTCAGATTGCTTACGCTTCTTGCCCTTACCATGCATACCGGGAGCATAGTTCTTCTTCTGAGCTGCTTTGCTTTCACCGAGGATTGGCTCGTTGAATTTCCTGGAGATTCGGGCCTTGGGGCCTGTGTACCTTGCCATTGTTCTTCTTAATTTTTCGTTTTAAACTTTGATTTATTCCCTGCCTGGAGCTTTTGTCCGCCTCTGGGTGGACCAGTCTTTTCCCTGCAAGGCTATCCTCCAACCTAAGCGGGAGAATAGGTTCTTACTACTATACTATACGCGTCTTGCTTTAGGAGGACGGCAACCGTTGTGCGGAAGCGGAGTCACATCCTTAATGGTAGTGATCTCGATGCCTGCACCCTGGATAGTACGGATCGCAGATTCGCGACCAGCGCCAGGTCCTTTCACGAACACTTCCACTTTACGAAGACCCATTTCGAAGGCCTTGGTAGCACACTCCTGAGCTGCAGTTTGCGCTGCATAAGGAGTATTCTTCTTAGAACCTTTGAAGCCCATCTTACCAGCTGAAGCCCACGTTATCACCTGACCAGTTGAATTAGTCATAGAGATAGTGATGTTGTTGAACGTAGCCTTGATGTGAGCCTGACCTACTGCCTCAACCACAACTACGCGCTTCTTGCTTTTATCTTTCTTCTTTTCTACAGGAGCTTGTGCCATTGTATAATGTTTAATGGATAACGGTTAATGATTACCCTTTAGTTGCTTTCTTCTTGTTCGCTACAGTCTTACGCTTTCCTTTACGGGTACGTGCGTTGTTCTTGGTGGTCTGTCCACGTACAGGGAGACCCCTGCGGTGACGGAGGCCGCGGTATGAACCGATATCCATGAGACGTTTGATGCTCAGCTGGATCTCGGAACGAAGCAAACCTTCGATCTTAAACTGTTCTGATATGATGGCACGGATGGCGTTCGACTCATCGTCGTTCCAATCCTTAACCTTCTTGTTTACATCAACATTTGCCTGCGCAAGGATGTTCTGTGCAGATCTGCGGCCAATGCCATAGATGTATGTGAGGGAGATCTCTCCTCTTTTGTTATCCGGAATATCAACACCAGCGATACGTGCCATTGTGTAGTTATTAGTTAGTCGTTAATAGTTATTAGCCCTGGCGTTGTTTGTAACGTGGGTTCTTTTTGTTGATTACGTACAGTTTTCCTTTGCGGCGGATGATCTTGCAATCAGCGCTACGTTTCTTAATGGATGCTCTTACTTTCATAATCTCTTTTTATTTATATCTGAATATGATCCGTCCTTTAGTCAGATCATAAGGAGACATTTCCAATCTTACCTTATCGCCGGGCAGGATACGGATGTAGTGCATCCTCATCTTACCCGAAATATGTGCAAGAACTGTGTGACCATTTTCCAGTTGCACCTTGAACATTGCGTTCGAAAGTGCTTCCAGGATGATGCCGTCTTGCTCTATTGACTTTTGTTTCGCCACTTATAACTGTATGCTTCTTCTATATACTTATGCGTCGTCAGTATCTCGGTTTTGTCGTCGTACACCGCAATGGTATGCTCGAAGTGAGCAGACTGTTGCTTGTCGCGGGTGCGGATGGTCCAGCCATCTGCCTCCTGTACAACATTGCGAGTCCCGAGGTTGATCATTGGCTCGATGGCGAATACCATTCCGGCAACGATCTTAACTCCCTTTCCCTTCATTCCGTAGTTCGGTACTTCAGGGTCTTCGTGAAGATTCTTCCCGACACCATGACCTACCAGTTCTCTTACGACACCGTAGCCGAACTTTTCCACGTAGCTCTGAATGGCATATCCTATATCGCCGATCCTGTTACCAGCTTTCGCCTGTTCGATACCGAGGTACAATGAATTGCACGTACGGTTTAACAGGTCGAGCACCGGCTGCTTCACACCTTCCAGTGGATAAGTGTAAGCCGAATCGCTATGATAGCCTTTATACTTTACGCCACAATCAATCGTCACGATGTCACTTTCTTTCAGTTCATAGTCTCCGGGGATTCCATGAACTACCACCTCGTTTACCGAGATGCAGCAAGTGGCCGGGAATGTTCCTCCATAATGTTTGAAGGAAGGGATACCCTGATTGTCGCGAATGTATTCCTCGGCGACCTGATCCAGTTTTTTAGTCTTTACTCCTGGTTTAACCAGTTTCGCTACTTCTCCGTGAGCCTTACCCAAAATAAGGGCACTCTCACGCATTAATTGGATCTCTTCTTCGGTCTTGAGGTGAACCATTCAAACTCAGGCCGCAGCAAACTGAGAACGTCCTTTCACACGACCTGACTTCATCATACCCTCGTAGTGCCTCATCAGGAGGTAGCTTTCGATCTGCTGCAGAGTGTCGAGAACAACACCTACAAGGATCAGAAGCGATGTACCGCCATAGAAGTACGCGAAGTTCTGGGAGATACCAGCCCTCACTGCGAAAGCAGGAAGGATTGCAAGCATCACCAGGAAGAGTGCGCCAGGAAGAGTGATCTTTGATAAAATACTGTCTATAAATTCAGCGGTCTGTTTACCGGGCTTAATGCCAGGCACAAAACCACCGTTTCTTTTCAGGTTGTCAGCGATATCGTTAGACGGAACGGTGATCGCCGTATAGAAGAATGTGAATATCAGGATCAACGAGCCAAACAAAAGATTGTATTGCCACGAAGTGAAATCTGCAAACGTGCTGCCCACAGATGCCCCGATATCAGTATCTCTCCATATTCCTGCAACGAGCGGAGGCAAGAACATCAATGCCTGTGCAAAGATGATCGGCATTACACCAGCTGAATTCAATTTCAGCGGGATGAAATCGCGCTTGCCGCCATACAACTTATTTCCAACTACCTGCTTGGCATACTGAACAGGTATACGACGTGTTGCCTGAGTGAGAGCGATAACTCCGACTACGATGAAGAACAACACGATCAATTCGATGACGAATAACAATGCACCGTCCATTCCCTTGTTTTCGAAAGCTTCCTGGTAGATAGCTGCAGGGAATCTTGAAACGATACCGATCATGATCAGCATAGAGATACCGTTACCGATACCCTTGTCTGTGATCCTTTCACCAAGCCACATACAGAACATCGTTCCGGCAACAAGGATCGTGATCGACGATACTATAAAGAACATGCCCGGGGTAATGATCGCTTCAGGGTTGATTGTTGCCCTCAGGTATGCGTACGACTGAGCAGTTGTGATGATGATCGTAAGTACGCGTGTCCACTGGTTCAATTTCTTTCTGCCGCTATCGCCTTCTTTCTGAAGCTTTGTAAACTTCGGAACAGCAACGGTAAGAAGCTGAACGACGATTGACGCAGAGATGTAAGGCATGATACCGAGCGCGAAGATCGACGCACGGCTGAACGAACCTCCTAAGAATGTATTAAGAAGATCGAAGATACCCGCCTGGTTTGCGTTGGTCAACATGTTAGGATCAACACCTGGCAACACGATATAAGAACCTAAGCGGAAAATTACGAGGAACCCGATTGTATTCAGGATCCTTGTGCGCAGCTCCTCTATCGAAAAAATGTTCGCTATCGTCTTGAAAAATCGCATCGCTATTAGTTGTAGCCCTTAGATTGTAGTAACCGTACCACCTGCCTTCTGAATCGCCTGTGTGGCTGTTTCAGAGAATGCGTGTGCCGAAACGTTAACTTTTGATTTCAATTCGCCACGGCCAAGCACCTTCACTTTGTCATTCTTACCAACGATACCGTTGTCGATAAGCACCTGAACGCTGATATCAGCGGCCTTGATCTTTGAAGCAAGCTCTTCGAGTGTATCGAGGTTCACGCTCTTGAAATAAACTTTGTTATTGTTCTTGAAGCCGAACTTAGGGATACGACGCTGGAGGGGCATCTGACCACCTTCGAAACCAAACTTCTTGTGATACCCAGAACGTGACTGAGCACCTTTATGACCACGGCCCGCAGTGCTACCACCAGAACCCTGACCACGGCCAAGGCGCTTGTTTGTTTTTGTCGAACCTGATGCAGGCTTAAGTGTATGCAGTTTCATTATTTTAATTCCGTTACGGATACCAAATGACTTACTTTTTTAACCATCCCCTGGATCTGAGGAGTGTATTCAACTTCCACGAACGCGTTAGGTTTACCAAGACCGAGAGACTGGATAGTTCTCAATTGTGTCTCAGGACGCTTGATCGTGCTACGTGTTTGAGTGATTCTAACTTTTGCCATGATAGTTATTAGTTACTGGTTACTCGTTACCGAATCAACCGTTATAAACTTTTGACAATTCAACTCCCCTGTTACGAGCAATTGTATAAGCATCGCGCATTGTTGTGAGAGCCTTGAAGGTTGCCTTCACCACGTTATGCGGGTTAGACGATCCTTTAGACTTCGCAAGAACGTTGTGAACGCCGGCGCTTTCGAGCACAGCGCGCATCGCACCACCTGCGATTACACCAGTACCTGGAGATGCAGGCTTAAGCAATACAAAGCCACCACCGAACTTTCCGATCGATTCGTGAGGAACGGTTCCTTTGATGATCGGAACTTTCACGAGGTGCTTCTTTGCATCATCGATGCCTTTTGTGATCGCATCAGTTACTTCGTTGGCTTTGCCGAGGCCGTAACCAACTACGCCATTGCCGTCTCCAACAACTACGATGGCTGCGAATGAGAAGCGGCGACCGCCTTTCACCACCTTTGCCACGCGCTGGATTGCTACTACCTTCTCTTTGAGGTCGATCTCACTGGCCTTAACCGTGCTGACGTTGCTTTGTGTCATGCTCTTTTCTTAGAATTTTAATCCACCTTCTCTGGCTCCTTCAGCCAAAGCTTTAACATTTCCGTGATACAGGTAACCGTTACGGTCGAATACAACATTGTTGATACCTGCAGCGATAGCTCTCTCTGCTACCTTCTTACCTACGGTCTTCGAGGTTTCGATCTTCACTGAGCTCTTCTTGTCGAGTTCCGTAGAAGAAACCGAAAGAACTGTGTGCCCTTTTGAATCGTCGATCACCTGTGCGTAGATCGCTTTATTGCTTTTATAAACTGAAAGGCGCGGAATAGATGTGGTTCCTTCAATCTTCCTGCGGACCCTCATCTTAACTCTGGTCCTGCGACCCACTTTTGTTTTGATGTTGCTCATAATTCTATCGATTATTTAGCAGCAGCTTTACCAGCCTTCCTGCGTACAAACTCACCAACGTAACGAATACCCTTGCCTTTGTAAGGCTCCACTTTCCTCAGCGACTTGATCTTGGCAGCTACCTGTCCGATCAATTGCTTGTCGATACCTTCGAGGATGATCTTCGGGTTCTGACCTTTCTCCTGTTCAGCCTGGAGCTTCAATTCACCAGGGATCGCAACGAATACGTTATGCGAATAACCAATGCTGAGTTCAAGCACATTGCCTTGAGCAGATGCCTTGTAACCAACACCAATCAATTCCATCTCGCGACGGTAGCCTTTGCTCACACCCTCTACCATGTTGGCGATAAGTGCGCGGTAAAGTCCGTGCTGAGACTTATGTCTCTTTTGTTCAGTGGGACGCTCGATCTCTACAGATTCGGCAGTCACATTCACTTTGAATTCCGGCTCAAGAACCTGCTTGAGCTCACCTTTAGGGCCTTTCACGGTCACCTTACGATCAGCAGCATTGAACGCTACTGTTACGCCTTTCGGCAGAGATATCGGTTTTCTTCCTATTCGTGACATGGCGCTTCTATTAATAGACGTAACACAATACTTCTCCACCCACATTCATCACGCGCGCTTCTTTATCAGTTACCACTCCCTTAGATGTAGAGAGGATAGCGATACCAAGTCCGTTGAGGACCTTCGGAAGCTCGTTTGACGGCTTGTACTGACGCAGACCAGGCGAGCTGATGCGTTGTAACGTATTGATGGCCGACTCGCGGGTCTCAGGGTTGTACTTTAATGCAATCTTGATAGTACCCTGCTTGTTCTCGGTATCCTCGAACTTATAGTTCAGGATGTAACCTTTGTCGAACAACACCTTGGTGATCTCCTTCTTGAGGTTGGAGGCAGGAACTTCTACGACGCGGTGGCGAGCCTTGATGGCGTTGCGCAACCGGGTCAAATAATCTGCAATGGGATCTGTCGTCTTCATTTTAATAATCCTTGTAAAAGGCAAGCCCGTTCTTTCGAAACGGGCTGCAAAGATACCTAACAATTTTTGTTATCCAAAACTGTTACCCGGTTTCCTCCCTTTGATCAGGGGACCTTGGTATTCAGCAACCAATATTTTAGCGCCAGCCCACCAGGCTAACACTCTTTCCCGCCTTCGCTTAGCTACGGCGGGCAGCCAGAATTACCAGCTAGCCTTCGTCAGACCCGGGATCTTACCTTCGTTAGCCAAAAGGCGGAACTGGTTACGGCAGATGCCGAATTTTCCAATATAGCCGCGTGGCCTTCCAGTAAGCTTGCAACGGTTGCGAAGACGCACCGCCGAAGAGCTGCGGGGAAGTGTATCCAGCTTTTCCCAGTTTCCAGCTTCTTTCAAAGCCTTACGCTTGGCAGCGAATTTCTTCACCAACTCCTCTTTCTTCTTGGTCCTGGCGATAATTGATAATTTTGCCATTATTCTTAATTCTTACTTTTCTTAATTCTGTCCGGCTTTCTGTACGAAAGGCATTCCGAATGCTTTCAAAAGCTCATAGCTCTCTTCATCACTCTTGGCAGTCGTCACGAAAGTGATATCCATACCGTTGATCTTCTGAACCTTGTCGATCGAGATCTCAGGGAAGATGATCTGTTCTTTCACACCGAGCGTATAGTTTCCTCTGCCGTCGAAGCCCTTATCGCTAACGCCTTTGAAATCGCGTACGCGTGGAAGAGCCACACTCATCAGCCTGTCGAGGAATTCGTACATACGGTCGCCGCGAAGGGTAACTTTAGCACCGATCGGCTGGTTGCCGCGGAGCTTGAAGTTCGAGATATCTTTCTTCGAACGAGTCGCCACAGCCTTCTGACCAGTGATCGTTGTAAGTTCTTCAACTCCAACATCAACCAGCTTCTTATCAGCTACAGCAGCACCAATACCTTTGTTGATGCAAATTTTTTCGATTTTGGGTACCTGCATAACCGACTTGTACTGAAACTTGTCTTTCAGCGCAGAGACGATCTCTTTTTGGTACTTCTCCTTTAATCTTGGTGTTGCCATTACTTCGATTCGTTTATAAATGCACCTGATTTTTTTGCAAAACGCTGGAGCGCGCCCTTATCGTTGAGCTTGCGACCAACCTTTGTTGGTTCACCAGAAGAAGGATCGAGGAGCACAAGGTTGCTAACGTGAATAGCAGCCTCTGTTTTCTTAATGCCACCTTCAGGCTTACCTGCAGAAGGCTTCTGGTGTTTAGTCACCATGTTGATGCCTTCAACGATAGCGCGGTTCTTCTCAGGGAACACCTCGAGAACGCGGCCTTCTTTCTTCTTATCGTTTCCTGCAATAACCCTAACCCGGTCACCCTTACGGATCTTGAGTTTAGGTTGCTTGTTGTATGTCCTGTTCATAATTACAATACTTCTGGAGCCAATGAAATGATCTTCATGAACTGCTTCTCACGCAATTCTCTCGCTACAGGTCCGAAGATACGCGTGCCGCGCGGCTCGTCCTGAGCATTCAACAACACTGCTGCGTTGTCTTCGAAACGGATATAAGAACCGTCCTTACGACGGATCTCTTTGGTAGTCCGCACGATAACGGCTTTCGACACCGTTCCTTTTTTAACCTGGCTGGTAGGGAGCGCTGACTTTACAGTCACAACGATCTTATCGCCTACGCTTGCAGACCGCCTTTTGGTACCGCCCAGCACGTGCATACAAAGGACTTCCTTTGCACCGCTATTGTCGGCCACCACGAGCCGTGATTCTGTCGTTATCATGATTACTTCGCTTTTTCAATTATTTCTACGAGCCTCCAACGCTTGTTCTTGCTCAATGGACGAGTCTCCATGATGCGAACTGTGTCGCCGATACCGGCTTCGTTCTTCTCATCGTGAGCCATGAACTTTGTAGTCTTGTTCATGAACTTACCATAGATGGCATGCTTCACTTTACGATCAACCGCAATAGTGATAGTCTTAGTCATTTTATTGCTAACGACTCTGCCAATACGTTCCTTTCTAAGGTTTCTTGCTTCGGTGGTATTCTCTGCCATGACCAATTACTTTTTAACTTCTTTGGCTGTTAATTCTGTCTTAAGACGCGCGATCAGCTTGCGTGTCTCTTTTATCTTCATCGGGTTTTCGATAGCAGATACCTGGTGAGCAAACTTCATCTTGCGAAGAGTTTCCTGCTCGCTAGCCAGCTTATCCTGGAGTTCAGCTAAAGACAATCCTTTTATCTCTGAGTATTTCATGACCTCTTATTTTGCAGCTTCTTCTACGTAATCTTTACGGATAGTGAACTTCGTGCGCAGCGGGAGCTTACCATCTGCAAGCGCGAGAGCTTCTTTCGCTGTAGCGATATTAACACCACCTGCTTCGAACAGGATTGTACCGGGCTTCACTACTGCTACCCAATATTCAGGAGCACCTTTACCCTTACCCATACGAACCTCAGCAGGCTTGCGTGTAACTGGCTTGTCAGGGAAAATTCTGATCCACACCTGACCTTCACGCTTCATGGCGCGGGTAACAGCAACACGGGCAGCTTCGAGCTGACGTGCAGTGATCCAACCTGGTTCGATTGCTTTCAAGGCAAAAGATCCGAAGGCAATTGTATGACCACGTGTAGCCATTCCTTTGATCTTACCTTTTTGTGCCTTTCTGAATTTCGTGCGCTTAGGCTGTAACATAACTTATAATGTTCTGAATACCTTTTACTGTTTACCGCTTACTTGTTTATCGTCTCGGGCCGCGACCTCTTCCACCGCCGCGATTGTCACCGCCACGGTCCTGGCGTTCGCCACGGTCTCCGCCTCTTTCCCTGCGATCGCCACGTGGGCCACCGCCTCTTCTTTCTCCACGGTTGTCACCGCCACCCTGCTGCTTGCCCTCTGCTGTGTTGCTAACCATTCCTACGTTAGGAGAAAGATCACGCTTACCGTAAACTTCACCCTTCATGATCCACACTTTGATACCGATCTTACCGTACACAGTTTGTGCTTCAGAGATCGCATAGTCGATGTCTGCACGAAGAGTATGGAGAGGAATTCTTCCTTCCTTATACATTTCAGTGCGGGCCATATCAGCACCAGCCAAACGGCCGGAGAGTTTCACTTTAATACCTTCAGCTCCCACGCGCATTGCTGAAGCGATTGATTGCTTCATCGCACGGCGATAAGAGATACGTGCTTCGAGCTGCTGAGCGATAGATTCACCAACAAGCTTTGCATCGAGCTCAGGACGCTTGATCTCGAAGATGTTGATCTGAACATCCTTACCGGTGATCTTCTTCAACTCTTCCTTGATCTTGTCGACTTCGTTACCGCCTTTACCGATCACAACGCCGGGACGGGCAGTGTGGATCGTAAGAGTAATGCGCTTCAATGTGCGCTCGATAACAACCTTGGCAATACCACCTTTCGGGATACGTGCATTCACATAGTCGCGGATCTTATGATCTTCTACCAGTTTGTCGGCGAAAGAATTTCCACCGTACCAGTTAGAGTCCCATCCACGGATGATTCCCAGGCGAAGTCCAACAGGATTAATCTTTTGTCCCATACTATTCTCTATTACTTACTCTGCCGTTGCTTCGGCTTTTTTAGTTTTCTTCTTTGTTTCTTGTCCCTCAGGCATGCGGTCAACAACCAGTGTTACGTGGTTAGATCTTTTGCGCACGCGGTGAGCACGTCCTTGCGGAGCTGGTCTAAGGCGTTTCAGAATTCTTCCGCCGTCAACGAACACTTCTTTCACGAAGAGACCTGCTTTTCCAGGATCAACATCTGCGTGATGTGACTGCCAGTTAGCGATTGCTGACAGCAACAGCTTTTCCAGTTTAGCGGCAGGGTGTTTAGCCTCGAACTTGAGGATCGACAATGCCTTGAAAGCATCGACGCCACGGATCATGTCAACCACCAGCCTCATCTTACGAGGTGATGAAGGAACATCCCTGAGGTATGCGACACCGGGACCAACTTTAGCCGCGTCCTTGATCGCCTGGATCTTCTCCTTTTTCAGGACAGATCTCTTTTTCTTCTTTTCTACCGTTTCCATTTATAAACCGGAATCTATTAATTCAAATTACTTAGCCTCTGTCTTGTTGTTACCTGAGTGGCCTTTGAACGTACGCGTAGGCGCAAATTCGCCAAGCTTATGTCCTACCATGTTCTCAGTTACATACACCGGGATAAACTTGTTACCGTTGTGCACTGCGAATGTGAAACCGATCAAATCAGGAGTGATCGTTGAGCGGCGTGACCATGTTTTGATCACAGACTTCTTGCCCGATTGCTCTTGAGTAGCAACTTTTTTCGCAACGCGTTGATCCAGGTAAGGACCTTTTTTAACTGAACGTCCCATTGTTATTTCTTCCTCCTTGCTATGATTTGACCATCAGAATATTTCTTCGGGTGACGGGTCTTCTTGCCTTTCGCAAGCAAACCTTTACGTGATCTAGGGTGACCACCGGATGCACGACCTTCACCACCACCCATCGGGTGATCGACAGGGTTCATTGCAACAGCCCTTGTACGAGGACGGATACCTCTCCAACGGCTACGGCCGGCCTTACCTACACTTTCGTTCATGTGATCAGCGTTCGATACGGCACCAACTGTTGCAAGGCAACGGCTGAGTACGTTACGCATTTCACCTGAAGGCATCTTCAACGTTGCTGTATCGCCTTCGCGGGCAACAAGCTGCGTGAAAGAACCTGCAGAACGAGCGATCGCCGCACCTTTGCCTGGCTTGATCTCCACGTTGTGTACGATAGTACCAACAGGGATCTTCGAAAGCGGAAGTGCATTACCAACTTCAGGAGCAACATCGTCGCCCGATACAACCTTCTGTCCTACTTTCAATCCTTGCGGTGCAAGAATGTATGTCTTTGCTCCATCTACATAGTAAAGAAGAGCAACACGTGCTGTACGTGTAGGATCGTATTCAATAGATTTTACCTCAGCAGGAACACCGAACTTATCGCGTTTGAAATCGATGATACGGAGTTTCTGTTTGTGACCACCGCCGATGTAGCGCATTGTCATACGACCACCGCTGTTACGACCACCGGTTTTCTTAAGGGTGATAAGCAACGATTTCTCAGGACGATCTGTAGTGATATCCTCGAAACCAGGAGCAAGCCTATGACGGGTGCCGGGTGTTACGGGTTTTAATTTCTTAAGCGACATATCAATTATACGTTGGCGTAGAAGTCGATTACATCGCCTTCCTTAAGTGTAACAATTGCTTTTTTGTAGTTGGGCTTACGGCCAGAAAGCACACCAGCTTTAGTATAGCGTGTCTTCTGCTTACCCATTACGCTGATGGTGTTTACTTTCGTCACCTTCACGTTGTATTGTTTCTCGACAGCAGCGCGGATCTGGTCCTTATCTGACTGAACATCAACAATGAATCCGTATTTACCCTTCTCGTTCAGAGAAGATACCTTTTCAGTAACAAGAGGTCTTTTAAGTATGCTCATTGTCAATTAGGCTTTTAAGAGGTTATCGATCACATTGATTGAACCCTCGAGGAGGATCAGCTGATCTGCATTCACAACATCATAAGTGTTGATCTGTGATGCAGTGATGATCTTTGTATTCGGGATGTTGCGGCCTGCAAGGGCCACATTCTTGTTCGCTTCAGCCAAAACAAGAAGTGTCTTCTTGTCGGCGAGGGAAAGCGACTTCAGCAACGACTGGTATTGCTTTGTCTTCGGAGCATTGAAATTGAAATCTTCAATGATGGCGATCTGCTGATCCTTAGCCTTATAGCTAAGAGCCGAACGGCGCGCGAGATCTTTCACCTTCTTATTAAGCTTGAAAGAGTAGTCGCGTGGCGTTGGACCGAAGATACGTCCACCACCTTTGAACTGAGGGTTCTTGATGTTACCCGCACGAGCTCCACCTGTACCCTTCTGTTTCTTGATCTTCTTTGACGAACCTGCGATTTCATTACGCTGCTTCGACTTGTGAGTACCCTGGCGCTGATTCGCGAGGATGCTCTTCACATCCAACCAGATCGCGTGATCGTTCGGCTCAATACCGAATACGTCCGACGAAAGGCTCACATTCCTTCCTGTCTTCTCACCGCTTTGTTTTACAACTGCAAAGTCCATCGAACAGTCCTATTACTTTTGAAGAATTATCGTTGCATTCTTGGCACCGGGAACGGAGCCACTTACTAAAATCAGGTTCTGATCGGCAATGATCTTAACAACCTTAAGGTTCTGAACCGTTACACGGTCACCACCCATACGGCCGGCAAGACGCTTACCTTTAATTACACGCGCAGCAAACGACGCGTTACCCATTGAACCGGGAGCGCGCAACCTGTTGTGCTGACCGTGAGTCTGTCCACCAACACCCTGGAAATTGTGGCGTTTTACAACACCCTGAAATCCTTTTCCTTTTGATGTAGATACAACATCGAGAAAGTCACCTTCCACGAAAACATCGGAAATACGGATTTCCTTACCAAGTTCAGCGAAAGGCTTAAACTCTTCCGCGATATCACGGAATTCAACCACGTCCCTCTTGGGGGTAGTGTTTGCCTTCTTAAAATGGCCGATCATCTGAGCGGACTCATTTTTTTCTTTCTTCTCGCCAAAAGCGAGTTGAAGCGCCTCGTATCCGTCAGTCTCCACGTTCTTCACTTGGGTGACTACACAAGGGCCAGCCTCAATGACGGTGACAGCTAAATTCTGCCCATCTGCGGCGAAAATGCTTGTCATTCCTACTTTACGTCCAATTATTCCAGGCATGGTTGAAACCTATTTTGCTTGTTTTTGAATCGATTTGCGGGTTTTGTCACGCAAAAAGGACTGCAAAGATAGGAGTTGGTCCCGGTTTAACAAGGGAGTGTTTCAAAAAAGTGCAAGATTTGCATTCATGACCAAAGAACCACCTCGCTGGCCCCTGCTCGCACTAGGCGTTGCCGTGCTCTTCTTCCTCCGCCTCCTCCTGGGCAGCGTACCGGTCCCCTTCTCGGAAGTCTTCACCAACGAGCTGGTCCTCAGGTTCCGCCTGCCCGTCGCCGTCACCTGCGCGCTGGCCGGCTCCGCACTGGCCGTCAGCGGCCTCCTCATGCAGACACTCTTCAGGAACGCACTGGCCGGCCCCGACGTCCTCGGACTGACTTCAGGCTCCAGCCTCATGGTGGCCATCCTCATCCTGGCCGGCAACGGCCTCTCCGCAACTTTCGCCACACCCTGGACGGTGGCCGTGGCCGCCAGCGTCGGCGCAGCCGGAGTATTTCTTTTAATCTTCCTGATCTCCCAATATGTCAGCGACAACACTTCCTTGCTGATCATCGGCCTCATGATAGGCGCAACCACGGCGTCGGCGGTCGGAGTCCTTCAATATGTAAGCCGCGCCGAAGATCTCCAGGCATTCATGATCTGGGGCCTGGGCAGCGTGAGCAGCACCAACTGGGACGAGATCATCATCCTGGCTGTAATCACCGTCGTGGGTGCAACGCTCGCCCTCATCAATATGAAATCGCTGAATGCCCTCCTGCTAGGCGAAAATTATGCTTCGGCGATAGGTATTCCTGTTAAACGTGCGAGATTGTTAATTCTCACTGCCACCAGTATTCTCGTCGGGGGTGTTACAGCCTTCTGCGGACCCATTGCTTTTGTTGGACTTGCCGTGCCTCACCTCATTCGCATCATCATACCTACAACCAATCACAAAACATTGTTGCCCTCCGTATTTTTTGGCGGGGCAATGCTCTTACTGTTATGCGACATCATCGCGCAGCTTCCGGGAAGCACGCAGGTGCTGCCCCTGAACGCAGTAACATCATTGCTCGGCGCGCCGGTCGTGATCTGGTTGGTTATCAAAAACCGTAAAGTGAACATCTGATGAAAGCAGAAGCATTAACGGTGGGATATGGTGAACTGCAGCTTTTTAAAAATCTGCATCTTCAGTTGCACGCAGGCGAGCTGGTATGTTTTATGGGTCCGAACGGATGCGGTAAGTCTACATTGATAAAAACACTTGCCGGCCTGTTGCCTCCCCTTTCGGGAACAGTTCCAAAGAAAGATGAGAAGAACGTGGCGGTTGTACTTACCGACAGAATTCATTCGCAGCACATGACCGTGCATGAGCTGATAACCTATGGACGATATCCATACTTAGGCTGGGACCTGAAATTGTCGGCGGTCGATATGAACATCATTTCGTCGAGCATCGGTCTTGTCCGTATCGGCGATCTGGCCAATAAAAAGATAAATGAGTTGAGCGACGGACAAATGCAGATGGTGATGATTGCGCGTGCGCTCGTGCAGGATACGCCTGTCATGTTGCTCGATGAACCGACGGCACACCTGGATCTGAACAACAGGCTGGAGATCATGAATCTCCTGCGGAGGCTGGCGAAAGAAAAAAATAAATCGATACTCCTCGCCACGCACGAACTGGATCTTGCACTGCAGACTGCCGATAAAGTGTGGCTGGCATACAACAACACAATAAATATCGGGATACCGGAAGACCTTGTCCTCGATGGATCGTTCGACAATGTCTTTCAGTTTAAGGGCTACGATCTGAAAACGGGTAAAGTTCAACACGAGACGTGGAGAAACACTTCACTTAAGATCATTGGCGACGGACCAACGTTGCTGTGGACGAAGAATGCATTTGAACGAAATGGCTTCGCAATAGAAGCTGATTCGAAAAACATCGTTGAGATCACTAACAGTGGCTGGAATTTTGAGGGTAAAAAATTCAATAAGCTTAAAGAGCTCGTTGATTTTATCGCCAGTAAAAAATTCCAGTTATGAAAAAATTCATTGTAGCAATTGCCGTTTGTCTTCCATTGTTAACATTCGCACAGGTAGAACAAGGACGGTCATTCCTCAGCGGCGGACTCGGCTTCAACTCTAACAGTCCCGAGAATCCACAGCCCGGAAGCACGAAACATTTTTCCCGTTTCGATGTCAGCGCGATGTATGGATTTATGATCGGCGATACATGGGCGATCGGTATCACTCCATCTTACCAGACGCAGACACAGACGTTCTACGATGATTCAAAGAATCACAGTAATACATTCGGCATCGGCCCGTTCGTCAGAAAATATTTTTCGCTCAACGATAAGTTCTACTTCCATCTTGATGCGATGTATACCTTCAGTCAACAGCAAGATTTTTCGGAAACGTCTGCAGGAGATAAGTCGCCGGAGACAAAGACAACGAACCATGTTATCGCTCTTGTCCCCGGGGCAAGTTATTTTATAACCGACAGGGTGGCGTTACAGGCATCGGTCGGAAAACTGGCTTTCACGAAATTTAAATCACCGAATAACAATTCCAGTTCATTCGACTTCGACTTCAGTATCACAAGTTTTACGCTAGGGGCAGCAGTGTATTTTTAAATCAAGGTCGTGAATTAATGTGGTGGTAAACCGTCTTTGATGTTTCCGTAATCCCACCGAATAGCCCATAGCCATTCGTAATATTGTTAGATATCAGTACAGGCTGCGCGAACGGATCATCATTGAATTCCTTTTGAATGGTGGTCGTTTTAAGATATTGATAATAATCTTTCGAAATGTGGCGCAGATAGATTGTGAAGGATGAAACATCAAAGTTAATGTATGAATTGGCAGAGAAACCGAAGTCAAGTTTCGCTGGCTTTCCATTAAAATATACATCGTCAAAAGCCGTCGACCGCGGAAACAAGTCGGTGTATTCTTTATACACCGGATCAATAAAAGTAAGATATCCCGAAAATTGGAACATGCCGGCGGAATCTCTTGCCGTCGCACTAACCTCGTAATAATTCTCACCTGGAAGATCGTCGAATCCTATTGTTATTTGCGCGTTTAAATTAAAGGGGTCGACACGGACATTTGTTATTTCCACGTTCTGAATTTCGATCGATTCAGGTTGTTTGTATTCAGATTCTATCTGCGGATAATCCGGATGCCTAACCAGGATCTTATAAATATTCCCGGGTTTTGGTTTTGACATTCCAACGTACCAGCCCGACCAAAGTGGATGGTCGTCCAATTTTTTGAACGGGATAGTTTCAGAGAATATCCCGTTTTCGTAAATCTTTATCGTCGCATCTTCGATTTGTTTGTAAAAGTCCCCGTACAACGCATTTTCAGGTAGGGAAAGAACAGCATGCCATTCATAGTCATTAATTCCAACACAGTTTATCACTAACCGCGGTTCTGGTTTTGGCAATGAAATGGTTTCAGACGGATCGCATCCTGCAAAGACAGCGATAGACATTGTTATCAGGATTACGGAATATTTCATTTGACTATGATTGAGTAAGAGATTGACGGCGTAACCGTGATAAGACTCTTTTGTCTAAGGATAAGATCGTGGTGGCCGTTAGGATAGCGATCATTGAATTGCAGATAGTACGGATTTTTTCTCGCGTAGAGGTTGTAAACAGATAAGTTGAATTCATGAGAAATCTTTGGTCTGCTGATCGAATAAGTGGCACTGATGTCCATGCGGTGATAAGGCTTCATCCTGTAGTTGTTCCTGTTCTCGATATAACGAACCGATCCTACAGGCAGGTCAAACGCGGGAGATGACTGGCGTTCGTCGGGGAAAGAATTTGCTGCTTCATAAGAGACCAATGGAATGGTGACAGCATTTCCCGTTGCGAAAACGAATACTGCGCCTAACTGAAAGTTTTTTGTTACCTGCCATGCACTCGCAATCTTGATATCATGGCGTCTATCGTAACGATAAGGAAACCATTCGCCATGATTGAGGTTTTCAAACTGTCGATTGGTCCATGAAAGCGTATAGCCTATCCACCCATTGAACTTTCCAGTTCGTTTTTGAAGAAAGAATTCTGTCCCGTAGCTATTTCCTTTTCCGATCTCGACTTTATCCTGCCAGTTCTTGCTCCCACTTAAATATGTTGCCCCATCTTTATATTCAATAACGTTTTGCATGTCCTTATAATATCCTTCGACTGATAGCTCGAAAGAGTTATTCAATGTAGCAGCCGTTCCAAGGCTCCACTGACGAGAAGTTTGTGGTTTAATGCGATCTGTACTGGGAACCCAAAGGTCTGTCGGCAGGCCAACACCTGCGTTGGTGAGCAGGTGCGCGAATTGAGCCATCGAAGCATATGATGCTTTAATCGAAACCTTGTCGTTGAGTAAATATCGCCCCGAAACTCTCGGCTGAATTGTCCGATAGACCTTACCATCAACCGCAAAGAAGGCTGAATGAAGACCCGCATTCAACTTTAATTTCGAGGTGATATCGACATCGTCTTCAAAATAGACGTATGCTTCGTTGGCATGAACGTTCTTTGAACTATAAGTCCCCTGATCGATAACTTCTGTTGCGCTTCGTGCAAGTACACCAGGTGTAAAAAGATGATTTGTAATTCCCGCGCCGAAGCGAAAATAATGTCGTGTGTTCGGCGTGTAATCAAAATCGATTTTCGCAACAACATCTTCTACTACGGAAGAGTAATCATATTTGTAAAAACCGTACCGTGCATTGCCGGCGGTTTTTTCAATGTAAGTCTGTGCGATGTCGACACGGTTATTGAACTGATATTTATTGTACGTTGTCGACGCATTCGAAAATAACTTCGGTCCGTAAACGTGATTCCAGCGAAGCGCTGCTAACGTATTACCCCAGTCAAGACGCGAATTGGTGAGACTGTGGTACGTTTGCTTGTCGTCGCCACTATCTACTTTATCCTGCGATCCAGACCTGTCGCCACCATAATACCCGCTTAAAAAAACGCGGTCGTTTTTACCAAGGCGATAGTTTAGTCGCCCGTTGAGATCGAAGAGATAGTATTTATTTGTGACGGGTGGCGCTTGCCCGGCGAGGAAACTGAAGTTTAAGAGATTGAGATAACTTCTTCTCGCAGAAAAAAGAAACGTACTATTCTTATCGATCGGGCCTTCGACAAGAATCCTGGAAGAAATTATTCCGACAGATCCGGTACTCTTTATCTTGTCTTTATTGCCCTCTTTCATCGTGATGTCGACGACTGAAGACAGGCGACCCCCATATCGTGCAGGAAATCCACCCTTAACTAACTCAACATGATTTATTGCATCCGAATTAAAGGTGGAAAAGAATCCATACAAATGAGATGCATTATAAATTGGAACACCGTCTAATAAGATCAGATTTTGATCTGGACCCCCGCCGCGAACATAAAGGCCCAAACTGCCCTCATTTCCACTTTGAACTCCGGGAACCAATTGCAGCACTTTGATGAGATCGCGCTCTCCAAAAAATGTCGGTAAGGACTTTATCTGACCAATCGGTATCGTTACCGTACCCATCGAAGATTTTTGCTGGACGTTTTCGGAACGTGTTGAATTGATAACTACTTCATCGAGAAGTGATGCCTGGTCAAGTAGAATATTTATCGTGGTGTCTTTTGTGAGATTGAGTGACATCGATATGCGTTCATATCCGACGTAGGACCAAATAATCTCAACAGGATTGGTCTTCGTGTGAAGACTGTAGTGACCGAAAGGATTCGAAATCGTTCTGGAGCCGGATGTCTGATCCGATATCGTTGCACCAATTAGATTCTCGCCAGTCTTTGCATCATGAATAAAACCGCTGATGCTGTGCTGTGCCCAGGCATGGATCGACAGGAATAAAAAAGATAATAGAAGGACGCGGATCTTCACGGCGCGAAAATATTATTGCTCTCCGCACCGTAACAATCTCAGGTGACATCAAATTGTACGACCGCAACAAAAATATCGTCGAACGCAACAGTACTTTCCCCGGCGCGTGGCCTCCTGATCAGATTTTCTCCACACCAAGTCCGGGTTTATCGTTGCACGACATAATACCGTCGTTAAGAATAAATCCGCCCTTCACCACATCTTTTCCAAGATCAAGACTTCCGTCGAGGTCTATGTATTTCGTGTTTTGACAAGCGAATGCCACGTGAAGGGCCGCGGTGATGCTAACGATACTCTCATCGTTACATCCCCAGAATAACTCGACGCCTTCCTGCTGTGCGATCGTCGCGATCTTCAATGCATTCGAAATGCCACCACACTTCATCAGCTTTATGTTGAAGATACCGGCGGCACGCGGAGGCTTAACGAGTTCCAGGGCATCCTTCGGAGACAGCAACGATTCATCGGCCGCAACGGTCTTCCGGATGTCGTCAGGAAGTTTCCTGAGACCCGCCACATCCTTAGCAGGAAGAGGTTGCTCGATCAGTTCCACATCGAGATGCTTCGTCTTGTTATAGAACTCGATGGTCTTGTCGATATCATACCCCTGGTTAGCATCGATACGGATCACGAACTTCTTCCCGAATTTCTTCCGAAGCTGTTCAATGCGCTCGATGTCTTCCGCGAGATCGATACCAAGTTTTACTTTAAGAATTTTGAATCCACGCTGACCGTATTCTTCAGCTTCCTTCAAAGTCTCGGCCACGTTCTTGATCCCGATCGTGTTCGATGTTGCCATCGACTTTATCTTTTGCCCGAGGTATTTCACCAACGGCACTTTCAGGAACTTTGTAAATGCATCGTGAAGAGCAATGTCGACGGCTGCAACAACCGCAGGATTCCTGGGAAACTTTTCGTTTGCCTCGAAGATCAACTGGTTGATTTCGCTGATGTCACGACCTACGAGGAATTGCAGATTACTTTCCGTTAACGTAGCAATCGTCGATTCGAGGGGTTCTTTCGTAACATACTCGCTCGGAGCTCCGGCACCAATGCCGGTTGTTCCGTCTTCAAGCGTGATCTCGACAAAGGCGTTGATGACTTCATCAACAGTTTTAAACGCGATCGTGTAAGGCTTCGTGTTAACCAGGTCGGCGTTCCACGTCTTTATGCTTTTGATTTTCACTTCTTCTTTGTCTTGGATTTTTTGATCAGCTTTTCGAAAACAGGTACCAACGCATCAACGCCATCTTCCAATGGAAGTATTGCAGGAATTCCAAGCTGTCGTTTATATTTCGCTGCCGCCGCCCGTGCTTGTTTGACGGTCATCTTTTGCGTGTTGATGCAGACTGCAACCGTCGGTGTTCCATACATCTTAATGAGCGCAATCTCGTCTTTAGGTTCCGGTATCGGCAATGCGTAGTTAAGATCTTTATATTTTTTGCGTGGAGGATTGTGCTGAAGTATTGCCGCATCGGCTCCCGCAGAAACCAACCATTCCGCCCCCGCAGGACCCGAAGGATTTCTTAATGAAGACTGACCTTCGATGAAGATGATATCCGGGTGTTCATTTTCCCAGCAACTCACAACAGCATGTTCCATCTCGCCCGAAATGAAATCATTCAAAGTAGAGTCGAAGATAAAACCATACTTAGCCCCTTGCATCCAGCCGGTCTGACCCGTGTAGATCATCTCTGCCTTGTAACCGGCCTTATTCATTGCCTCGGTAAGGAAACGAGTCGTCGTTCTTTTACCCAAGGCACAATCAGTTCCGAGTACCGCTATCTTGGGGCATTTCACTTTCGCAATATCACCCGACCAGAAATGAAGGTCTGCGAATTTCTTCGGCTTGCGAACATCGATTATCTCGAGACCTTTTTGTTTCGCCAGATTAGCGAGCTCTGCATGTTCTGAAATGTAATCGTGAAGACCATTTACAAGACCATAACCATTTTCGAGAGCTTCCTTTAGCATCGCGCGAAGTGAATCAGGAATCACGCCGCCTTTCGTTGCAACACCGATGATGCAATATTTTGCTTCAGTCTTCGATGTCTTCTTAAAATCGCTTATCGATTTATAAACGGGAATGCCTCGCTTCTTTTTATCCAAAACTTCGCCGGCATCTTTCCCGGCAAACTTTTCGTCGATCACTCCCACTACGTTAAACCTTTCGGAACCTCTTATAAGTCCGTGGCCTGTTTTACCGCTATTGCTGTCGAGATAACCAGCGGTGATTACGATTGCATTCTCTTTTTGCATTTCAAATTTGTCGTTCGTCTGTTGGTAAGGGTCCCGCCTTCGGCGGAGGAGCCGAAAATGGTGGAAACAGAGATTTTTTCCAAACTATCTCTGGCGTTACCTTTGCATCTGACTGCCGGCAGGCAGGTGTCCTCGCCATCAAAAAAAGAAACAACATGAAAACTCTCCTTCTAACCGCGCTCGTTGCCGTTTCCGTTACCGCAAGAGCTCAATCTATTGTCGGCAAATGGCAACTTTCTGAACAGAAAACCTGTTTTCAGGCCGGGATGAAAGAAAGTGAGACGGAGAAAGAACTTACGGCGGCTATGGGTGCAACTTCGGCGACAGGCGTGGGACGTGTAATGAACCTTGAAGAAAAAGGCTACGGTGACGAAGGAATAGCCCAGGTCGGCAAGAAAAAAGCATCCGACAGGAAATCATTCAAATACCAGGTATCCGGCGGCCAGGCAGGCCAGGAATTCCAGATCCTCGACAAGAAATCAGGGCTCGTTACATCGCGCTGGATAATCGACGAACTCACCGACACATCATTAAAACTGCACGATGCCGCGCGCGATTGTGAAACCAAATCTTACATAAGAATAAAGTGACCGGACCAACAGCCATATCGACAAAAAGGGATATTCGTAAGCTCAACCTCGACGAGTTGAAGGCTTTTTTTGTAGAACACGGCGAAAAACCATTTCGTGCTCAACAGGTCTATGAATGGCTCTGGCAGAAATCAGCGAAAGATTTCGACCAGATGACCAACGTGTCCATCGGTCTTCGCGATAAGCTCAAAGAACACTTCACCATCAATCACATTCGTGTCGATAAGATGCAGCGAAGTGTTGATGGAACCATAAAAAATGCTGTCCAGCTTCACGATGGACTGATCGTGGAAAGCGTGTTGATCCCCGCCGAGAAGCGGATCACCGCCTGCGTTTCATCACAGGTAGGATGTAGTCTCGCCTGTGCTTTTTGTGCTACGGCGCGATTGAAGCGACAGCGCAATCTTAGTCCCGACGAGATCTACGACCAGGTTGTGGCGATCAAAGAGCAATGCGAAACGTTCTTTAACAGACCTCTCACCAATATCGTGTTCATGGGTATGGGCGAGCCACTGCTCAACTATGCAAATGTTATTACAGCCATCGACAAGATCACTTCTCCAAAAGGATTGAACATGGCCGCAAAGAGGATCACCGTATCAACAGTCGGCGTCGCGAAGATGATCAGGAAAATGGCCGACGATGAAGTGAAATTCAACCTGGCCGTTTCGTTACACTCCGCCATCAATAAGACACGATCGTCCATAATGCCCATCAACGATACCAACTCGCTCGAAGAGCTCGGCGATGCTCTAAAATATTGGTATCAGAAAAGAAAAAAGAAGGTCACTTACGAATACGTTGTGTGGGAAGGGGTGAACGACAAACCCGAAGATGCTCAAGCTCTTCTTAAGTTCGCCAAGATCATTCCAAGCAAAGTGAATCTTATTGAGTACAACAATATCGACGACGGTGAATTTAAACAAGCCGGCGACGCCGCGCTGCAGATGTATCAGCACCTTCTCGAAAGCAACGGCATCACAACACGCATCAGGAAAAGCAGGGGAAAGGATATCGACGCAGCTTGCGGACAACTTGCAAACAAGAGTTGAGATTCGCCCTCACGATATCACTCGTCCTTTTATTCACACCTGCGTTCTGTCAACTCGTCAACCATCCTAAATACGACATCAAGGTTCCTTCACGCGACGACATGAATCGTCGTTGTGGAGCGACCTCAGCAAAACTCGGCAATCTTCCGGCCGAAGTTCAGTTTGCTACGAAACTTCGCGGCGACAGTGTCTTTTTGATCTTCAACGACGCCAAATTGTTCTGGCAATTCTTCCAGTCAAAGCGCGATGGCTTCGCTATCGACATCGTGAACCAGGAACAATACCAGTGCGATAATGTTCAGCGGCTGGCGACAGAGTATACACATAAAGGCTACCTCCTCGCCCCGGTCTTTCGTGACGAGATCCGCCAGAGAGCGAAGATCTCTTCTAATGATGTTGTTTATGTTTTCGGCGGAATGATCCCGAAAGGCTTCGATAAAAAGAAGGTCGAGACGAATTTCATGCTCCTGCAGGACGAATACCAGTGCAACTACACCACAATAATCAATGTAGGCGGACATGCATGGGAAATGCTGCCGATGGGATTGTACTACGATACGCTCAAGGGCGAATCGATCGAAGATCGTTACAAAGATCTTTCAAAGACCTTGCAGTTCGTCATACCGTTCCAGAAGAATACGTCTGTTTATAAAAAAGAAGATATCAAACCGCTTTACGACTCTCTTAAGCTTACCGACTACGAAATAACCGATATCAGGATCAAGGCTTTCACTTCGGTGGAAGGGACGCTGCAAAGAAATATCGAATTACAGAACGAACGTGCTCAAAGTATTGTGGATGCCATGCAGAGCTTTCAAACCGAGTCGATCCGATCACAGATCACGTCGAATGAAAACTGGGTTGAATTCCTTGATGCAATCTCGAATAGCACCTACAAATATCTTGCTCCGATGTCGAAGGAAGAGATCAAAGAAGCGTTGAAAGATCCGAAGCTTGCCGATAAGATGGAGCCGATCCTCGCCAAAGAACGGAAGGCGATCATTGAGCTCATTCTTGAAAAACGGGTAAAGTACAGCAAAGCCACCCCCGCAGAGCTTAAAAACTATTTCTCTCAAAGCATCAGTAAAAAGAAACTCGACGAAGCATTGTACCTGCAGGAGATCATCTTTCACAGGATCAAACGCGGGGAACTTCCGACTGCCTTGATATACGACTTACAAATTCCGAAGTCAATCGAGTATGGAAGCTTACTCATGAACTCCGCGGCTTTCGACTATGAATACAACAATAAAAATGTTCTCGAAGCCCTGGATGTCTTCAATGATCTGAATGATCTTCTCGGTGGAAACCCGGAAATAGAATACAACATCTGCGCCCTGCGGTTAAACGCCTGGGTGAAGACACGGTCACTTCCCGGGACAGATCCGTTAAATGCAAAGATCCTCGGACTTCAAAAGAGTAATATTCCGAAAGCGCTGATCACGCGACTACTCATCAACTATCATATCGTTCAAAGTGAAGTCGCTTACCAGGAAGGTCGTTATGCCGACCGTGAGAAATCGTTGAAGTTCGTTTACGATAACTTTAAAAGGATCGCATTGACTGACGACGATAGGCTTGGCATCGCACATTTCATGTCGTATAACAGCCGGTTCGACCAGGCCGCTTTAGTTTTAGAACCGCGCATCAAAAAGCTGGATGCCTCAGAAGATCTGTTATTCTATTATGTGATGCTCACGATCTCGAAACAGAAATATTTATTGTCGGGCGGCTATCGTGCGTTCCTTCTTAATGTTGTCAATAGTAATCCCTCGCGTTTTTGTCACCTGTTCGATCCGGTTTCTCAGGGCGGCCTCTCGTTCCAGATCCTTGAGAATTCTTTTTTGAAAAAAACATGGTGCGAGAATTGTAATTTACCGAGGTAAGAATCCGTTAATAGAAGTCATGGTCCTGAAGCTGATAACATTTTGCGCCGCCCTGGTGCTCGTTTTCTCCGCCGAAACTTTTGGTCAGTCAATCTATCTCTCCGGTTACGCGAGAGATTCCACCACATTCGACCTCCTTCCCTTCACAACTATCCACACCATGAAAGGCAAGGCTCTCGGTTCAGCCGATGATAATGGTTATTTCAGCTTATCTGCAAAAGCCGGGGACACTATCGTTTTCACGCGACTTGGATATAAGCCTGTAAAGATCGCTCCGAAGGAAACGGCGTGGGACATGAATGTTCTGTTGCCCGAAACGGTTCACGTACTCGACCAGGCAGTCGTTTACGATAACTACATCATTCATGGCCATGAACAGATCCAACAAAGCATAAAAGGTAATGGAGGCGCTTTAGGCTCCACCATACAGAATCAGTCTGCCGCTCCAACGCCCACCTCCAACCTCATCCCGACTTTTGGCGCGGGCGTTGTGATCAACGGGGCGTTGTCGAAGTTATTGGGTACCGACCGCGAACGCAAGAAGGTGGGCGTTAACAAAGCGGAGATCATCAGGACCCAGGTTTACTACGAAGTAGTGCAGTCGATGCAGGTGAAAGACTATCTGAAGGGACTTTTCAGTCTCTCGGAAGACGACTATTATAAGGCACTGGAAAAGTTCAAGGTGGATTACCCGACGGCCGTTTATCTGCAATCGAGAGAAGAAATCGTCAGATTAATGGTCGAGTCTTTCGCCGTCAAAAAATAAGCTGAACGCTCGTTCATAAAAACGGGCGTTTTTCTTAACTTTTTATATGAACGATCGTTCATATAAAAGTCATGCCCAAAACCACCAACCAAAAAGAACAAATCGTAAAAGCCGCCCTCAGGCTTTTCGCCAAACAAGGATATGGAAGTGCTTCCGTCCGCCAGATAGCTAAAGCGGCGAAGGTATCCCCGAGCCTCATGTACAACTTCTTCAACTCAAAAGAAGACGTTCTCAAAGAAATCGTTCTTCGGGGCTTCGACGACATCAAAACATCCCTGGGCAGTTACAAGACAGTCACCGACGGTGAAAAGGCAATCGAAATGCATATTATCTCAACATTCGACATCATCAAGCGAAACAGTGAATTCTGGCGCTTGCTTCACACCATCCGTCTCCAGGACAAAGTGCTCGACGCCAGCAAGGAATTATTCGATGAGATGATCCGCTTCGTCACATCTACATTCATTCCCGTTTTCAAAAAATTAGGTTATCCTAAACCCGAACTCGAAGCAGTTCTCTTCCTGTCACAGATCGATGGCCTCGCCCTGCTCTACTTGCAAAATCCGTCGCTCGACATAAAAAAAATTTCTCATCACCTCATTCGACGATACAAAAAATGAAAACGCAGCCCGCCTGGATCAACAAACAACTGTTTCCCTTCGAATCGAAATGGATCAATATCGACGGATCCGATCTTCATTACGTCGATGAAGGAAGTGGTCCGACAATATTATTCGTTCACGGCACGCCGGAGTGGTCATTCGGATTTCGCGATCTGATCAAAGATCTAAAAAGAGATTTCCGCTGTGTCGCCCTCGATCATCTTGGATTCGGTCTCTCAGATAAAACGGAGAACGCGTCTTATACCGTTGAATCGCATGTGAATCGCTTAACGAAATTTATCGCAAAGCTCGGGTTGGTCGATATCGCTATAGTGGCGAATGACTTTGGGGGTGGAATTGCACTCGGCTATGCCGTCGCTCATCCCTCCAATATCAATTCATTCGTTTTGTTCAATACCTGGTGCTGGTCGCTGAAAGAAGATCGTCATTTCAGCAAACCTGCCGGCGTCATCGATTCATGGCTTGGAAGGTTTCTCTACAGGAAAATGAATCTCGCCGTGAAATATATCATGCCGGCTGCATATGGCGATCGGAAGAAGCTGACACGGGAAGTCCACGATCACTACAAAAAAGTTGTTCCCGATCCTGCATCAAGGGTTGGCCTTTATGCGATTGCACTGGAGCTGATGAACGCCTCGAAATACTGGCAGTCAACCTGGAATATGATGAACATGATCGAACGAAAACCTATGTTAATTTTCTGGGGGATGAAAGATGAATTCATTCCCGTTAACAACCTCGAAAAATGGAGACAAAGATTTCCTAAAGCGAAGGTTGTGACTTATGACGATGCCGGTCATTTTGTACAGGAAGAAAAGTCCGGAGAAATGATAACGGAAATGCGTCAGCTCCTACTGGTGTAAAGTGTTATTTTTGCGTCGTTCGCCGAAGTTTAAGCGTAGGCGAAGTACCATGATAGACAACCTCCGCGAAGCGCTTCAGCAATCTCCCGATAATGTTCCATTAAGAATTCTCCTTGCCGAAAATCTTCTGCAGGCGAAAATGTTCGCCGAAGCCGAGGTCGAATACAGGATTGTGCTCGAAAAAGATCCCGGGAACCAGAAAGCGCGTCGGGGATTGATCAAAAGTTATTTCGAACAGGAAAAATATTCCATCGCGATCGTCGTATTCGAAGAACTCGCTGATCGCGATAAAGACAAAGACATAGAACTACTGGTTATTCACGCCAAAAGCCTGATGCGCAACGACGAACGTTCGAAAGCGATCGAAGTCTATAAAAATATTCTTGCACTCAATCCGGCCTTCAAAGACGACGAGCTCGACTCCCTCCGGAAGACCAATCCCGCGGGACAGTCTGCCGAAGACCAGCTCGCCGATATCGAAAATAGTTTCCAGGAGATCGAACGCCCCCGCATCAACTTCGAAGATGTCGGAGGAATGTCGAAAGTCAAAGAAGAGATCAATATCAAGATCATTCAGCCACTCCAATATCCCGATCTCTATAAAGCCTACGGCAAAAAGATCGGCGGTGGCATCCTTCTTTACGGCCCGCCTGGTTGCGGCAAAACTCACCTCGCCCGCGCAACTGCCGGTCAGATCAAAGCAAGCTTCATTTCAATCGGTATTCACGACGTATTGGATATGTGGGTGGGAAGCAGTGAGAACAAACTGCATGAATTATTCGAACTCGCGCGCCGTCAGTCACCGTGCGTTATTTTCTTCGACGAGATAGACGCCCTCGGGGCGAGTCGCACCGACATGCGCACCAGTGCTTCGAAGATGCTGATCAATCAATTCCTCAGTGAGCTCGACGGAGTTCAATCGAGTAACGATGGACTGTTAGTGCTTGGGGCAACGAACGCCCCATGGCATCTCGATACCGCCTTCAGGAGACCAGGCCGTTTCGACCGCATCATCTTCGTTCAACCACCCGATACAGAAAGCCGTGAAAGCATTCTTAAGATCATGTTGAAAGGCAAACCCGTGAAAGACATCGATTACACAGCAATTGCTAAAGCGACGAATGAATTTTCGGGAGCCGACCTGAATGCTGTTGTCGATGTTGCTATAGAAAATAAACTTCGCGAATCATTTAAAGACGGCATTCCGCAGCCATTGTCGACCAAAGATCTTCTGAACTCAGCGCGACAAGTGAAGCCTTCCACAAAAGAATGGTTCAACGCCGCCCGCAACTACGCACTATATTCAAACGAATCGGGATTGTATGATGACATCCTCGATTACCTGAAACTGAAAAAGTAATTTCCTGATGACCGACCAGATTATCCAACGGGCTTCATTGCTCATACAACATCGTCGTTACGAAGATGCGCAGAAAGAACTGCGACAAGTGCTGGCCAGTGAACCCAATCATCCTTATGCGCATGCATTGCTGGGTGTTAGCAGCACCGAGCTGGGTCGTCACGACGAAGCTTTGGAGCACGTGAAGACTGCCCTCGGCCAGCAGCCTGAAAATCCATACTTTCTTTATTTGATGGGATTGATCTACACCCGGAAAGACAATCTCACAGAAGCCACGAAGTTCGTGATGAACGCCATCTCGTTCGATCCGCAGAACGCAGATTATTTTGGTCTGCTCGCTATGATCAAACTTGATGAGAAGAAGTGGGAAGATGCATTGACGTATGCAAACCGTGGACTTCAGGCTGATCCCGAAAACCTGATTTGCCTCAACTCCAGATCAACCGCGTTACTCAAGCTCGATCGAAAAGAAGAAAGCTATCAGACGATAAAAGAAGCGCTCCACAACGATCCGCATAATTCGCACACACATTCCAACCTCGGCTGGGGACTGCTGGAGCAGGGCGAACACAGCAAAGCGCTGGAATCTTTCCGCGAAGCATTGAAGCTCGATCCTGAAAACAATCACGCGAAAGCGGGACTGGTCGAGGCGTTGAAAGCACGTTATTGGTTCTACCGGGTATTCCTCCAGTATGTCTTCTGGATGACGAACAAGAATGCCAAGTATCAATGGGTATTTGTGATCGGTCTCTGGTTTGGCATAAGGATACTCAACTCAATTTCAGAATCGAATCCCGCGTTAGCACCGTTCATTACCCCGATCATTTATTTGTATTCGGCTTTTGCAGTGTCGACCTGGGTGGTCACTCCTCTGTCGAATTTATTCCTGCGATTGAATGTATATGGACGTTACGCGCTTACGCGTGATCAGATCAAAGCCTCCACGTTCACGGGTATTGGATTTTTATTGCTGATCGCCGGCATCATCGGCTCTCTTGCAACCGACATCGAACCCTTTGTCGGAATGATATTCTATGGCATCGGTTTTATGATCCTCTGCGGAAGTATGTTCAAGCCAACCGTTAAAAGCAAGCGAATGATCGCGATGGCGCTGGCCTCGGTCCTGTGCGCAATTGGCGCGTTATTTCTTTTGATTGAATTCACTGGTGGAAACGGCGGCGGCTTGCTGATGATCTTCGTGTGGGGAGTGATTATCTATCAATTCGTGATAAACGCCCTGATAACCCGCTAAACCAACAACCAGCAACCAATAACTAATAACTATTTCTTGCTTGCATTGAAGAGCTTTTCCTTCTCTTCCTTTGTAAGGCTCTCGTAACCTTTGTCCGAGATCTTATCAAGAATTGCGTCGATCTCTTCCTGTGTGGCTTTGTTAAAAGATTGCTTCGAGGCCGATTTCTGCGTCGGCTCCGACTTGCGATAAGTCACCTTTACTTTTGGAGATGGTTTAGTCAGACCCCTGAACCAATCGATCGTGGCAGTGATCCACCCGCCCCAGTTTACTCCTGCCTGTAACTGTTTGGTATAGACGAAGCCGATGAGCAATCCACCGAGGTGGGCAATGTTACCACCGTCGTTTGAACCAATTGTACCGATGAACGAAAGCACGATATAAAACAATGCGATGTATTTGATCTTCACGGGGCCGAGCAGCATCAGGAAGAAAGTATAATCGGGTATCAGTGTTACGATGGCCATCATGACGGCAAAAACGGCTGCCGAAGCTCCGATCAGGCCGGGGAATGTTGCCCTTGCAATAAAGAATGGGACGAGGTTGAAGGCCAATAGATAGATGATCCCGCCAGCCAACGCGCCAAGCACATAAACGGCGATAAGCTTATCATTGCCGAGATACTCTATGAACAACTTTCCGAACCAATAAAGGGCGAGCATGTTGCCGATGATATGCCACACACCAAGCCAATCATGACCGAATGCGTAGGTGATCAAGGTCCACGGGCGTGATAAGAAGTCGGTGAACTTTGGTGGCAACAGGAATAATTTCTCAATAAATGCGAATGCGTTTTCAAAACCAATCCAGTGCAACACCACATTGGATATTGCCAACACTAAAAAGATCACCACGTTAATGATGATCAACTGAACGTGTCCGTTGTTATTTCTGTCGAATGCGTTTTTAAACTCTCCGAACATTCTTTAAAATCTGAAAACCTTTATCATTAAGAAACCTACAAAAGCCCCGCCAAAGTGCGCAGTATGTGCAACAGCACCGCTGCTATCTAATAACCATGTGATTCCCCCGACGACAAACACAAGGTATTTCGCCTTAATGCTTATCGGTGGCAACAAAAGCTGTATTTCCCTATCGGGTGCCATTAAGCCAAACGCCATCAGCAATCCATAGATTGCTCCCGAAGCTCCAAGCATTGGCGCTGCAGATATCGGATTCAGAAAATAGTCGACAGCTGCGTAAACCAAACCCGCGCCGATACCCGTGGCCAGGTAATACAACAATAACTTCTGCTGTCCCCAGGTCATTTCAAGCATCGGACCCATAAAAGCCAGCGTCAGCATATTGAAGAAAATATGCGTCGTGCTTCCGTGAGCAAACATATATGTAAACAGCTGGTACGGTCTGAAGTACGGTGTACGCAGAGGGTACAGCTGCAGGAATCCGGTGATGTTTAGAAATATCTGTGCAAGGTATACGGCAACACAAACGAAGATAATGTTTCTGACAAGCGGAGTAAGATTGAGCATGAGCCGGGAAAATCAGGATTAGTTATCTAAAATAGCTTTCCATTTTAGACGTATCAAAAGTAAAAAATGTTGGCTTGCCATCCGGAGAAAAATTGGGGTTAGGGCAAGAGAACAATCCGCCGATGATCGCTTCAATCTCCTCTTTCGTCAGTTTCTGACCTGACGGAATGGCCGTTCTTTTAGCCAAAGACCTCGCCAAATTCTCCCGCAGCGGCACATTGAGCTCCGATTGGTTCACTTTGAATTGTTCGAGAAATCCTTCGAACATCGCCTTTTCTTCGCCATGAACTCCCAAAGGAATTCCTGAAACAAGCAGTGTATTTTTTCCAAAGACCTCAAACTGGAAACCCAACGCACGGATCTCTTTTTCGATTTCGAGCACTAATGCGAAATCGGACGCGCCCAGATGAACGGTCTGCGGGAACAGACATTGCTGACTTGCGCTGTGATCGGCACGAAGCTGAGTGAGATATCGCTCGAACAGAACCCTTTCATGAGCCGCCTGTTGATCGATGATCAGCAGACCATTCGAGACGACTTTAATAATATATTTCTGCTGGAACTGGAAACAGATCTTCTCTTCCTGGCCAGGAGGTTTCTCGGTGAAATTACTTTCGAAACGAAGCTCTCTGCGTTCATGATCGGTATTCAATAAAGATCCCTGCGTGGGCTGATCGGGGATAAACATCTTCTCCCAGTTCTGAAGATTAGACCGGTTAAGCGATGTGAACTGCTCGTCGAGGTACTGATCTTTTTGAAACGAGGTGTGATTGAGCTTTGCCATCACATTAACATCCGCCTGGAAATCTATTGCAGGGGCAAGATTGTGTGCACCAAGTGCCTGCCGGACCGAGGCGGCCACGACAGCATACACGCTCCTTTCATCATCGAATTTGATCTCGGTCTTTGTTGGATGAACATTCACGTCGATATGTTTCGGATCGATATCGATGAACAAAACAAAGAACGGGAAACTGCCGTCGGGAATTAATCCTTCAAACGCTGTCGATACCGCGTGGTTGAGGTAATTGTTGCGCACAAAACGGTTGTTCACGAAGATGAATTGCTCGCCTCGTGTCTTCCTCGCCGATTCCGGGCGTCCTATATAACCTGTTATTTTTATCTGCTCCGTCTCCTCTTTCACCGGTGCCAGCTGTTGCTGATAAGACTTTCCAAAAATGTTTACGATGCGCTGGCTCAATTTTCCCGGAGGAAGATCGAATACCTGCTCATCGCCCTGGATCATCGTAAATGCTACGCCGGGATTTGCCAGGGCAATTCTTGTAAACTCTTCGATCACATGGCGGAGCTCGACAGGGTTCGACTTCAGGAAATTTCTCCGCGCGGGAATGTTGAAGAAAAGGTTCTTCACACAAATATTAGTGCCCTTCTCACAGGAAACAGATTCCTGTTTGCGCACATCGGATCCGTCTACAACGAGCAATGTTCCAAGCTCATTTGTCGCGAGCCGCGTCTTCATTTCGAATTGCGATACAGCAGCGATGGATGCAAGGGCTTCGCCACGGAATCCCATGGTACGAAGGCGGAAGAGATCGTCGGCAGTGCGGATCTTGGAGGTCGCATGACGTTCCAGGCTCATGCGCGCATCTGTCTCACTCATGCCTGTACCATCATCGATTACCTGGATTAAAGTTTTCCCGGCCTCCTTCACGATAAGCTGAATGCGGGTGGCTTTTGCGTCTATGGCATTCTCTACAAGTTCTTTAACGACGGACGCGGGTCGTTGAACCACCTCACCTGCGGCGATCTGGTTGGCAATAGAATCTGGGAGAAGTTGAATTATGTCGGCCATTGATCGATGAAACCCGAAATCCTGCCTAAATTTGCAGTTTCGGGGATGTGTAAAATTGATCTTATTAGACTGCAATTACAAAGGCCAAATCTTCCGGTGGCGAAAAAAGTTTCGCTGAATTTTTTTGCGCTTTTTTTGATCTCAATCATCCTGCCGACTTCGGCAATAGCGCAAAACGGCCAAAAAACCACCAAAGACACCTGGGTCGACAGCGTTTTTCAGACACTGGACAACGAAGAAAAAATCGGCCAGTTGATCATGGTGCGTGTTCCATCGATCAGTAAGGAAAGTCAGGAAAACCTGATCGATCAGATCAAGTCTTACAGGATCGGCGGTGCCGTAATTCAAAACAGCAGTCCCGTCAACCACGCGCGCTTTGTTAACAAGATCCAGGAAATCGCACGCGTACCGATGTTATTCGGTATCGACGGCGTCGGCGGTGTCGGCCACGTTGTCGATAGCGTACTCACTTTCCCGAATCCACTCGCCCTCAGCTCCGTAAGGAACGATAGCATTCTTCGTGCAGTCGGCGCCGAGATCGCCAACGAAATGAAAATACTCGGTTTTCATCTCAACTTCCTCCTTCCCTCAAAGAAAACCTGGGTACTCTTCGAAGCACTCAAAGAAAATAATGTCGTAGGTCTCTTCGAACGCGAGGTCAAACTTTCCAACGGTATCATTCGCACATCATACGAAGGCAACGGCCTCATCATCGCCGATCTGTCAAACATCGCGCTGGATCCGAAAGCGCCCCCGGTCCCGGGAAATGGCAACGACATGGTCCTCGATCCGCAGGATATTCCACGTCTCGTAACGAGCATCAAAAAAAATCTGAGAAAGAACGAACCGCTCCAGCAACAACTCGACTCCGCCGTCCGAAAAATCCTTGCTATAAAATACGACGCCGGGCTCGCCAGCTTCACCCCTGTAAGCACAGACAATATCGTTCTGCGTTTGAACTCATTGCCGGCGCGACTTCTGCAGCAGGATGTTATGCGTCGTTCGATAACACTTGCAGCAAACAATAACAGCGCGCTGCCTGTGCAATCCCTTGAAGGCAAAAAATTTGCCTCGATCACCATCGGTAAAGACAAGAACAACGAGTTTACTCACACTCTTTCGAAGTATACAGCCTTCGATCATTTCGCATTGAGATCTGCAGCCGACATCGCGTCGATCAATCCCGGCGACATCAACAAGTACGACTATGTGATCATGGGCGTGTATCCAATGGCAACACCGTCGTTCGACTCACTCAAGACACTCCTCGCCACAATTCATCCGAAACAAAAAGTTGTTGTTCACTTCGGTGATGTTCTTCAGTTAAATGAATTCACAGATCCAGGCGCAGCGATCGCCGCGTACTCCGATAATCCTCTTTCCGAAAAGTTAGTTGCACAAATGATCTTCGGCGCTATTCCTTTCGAAGGAGAACTTCCATTGTCGATCAACAACACATTGATCCTTGGCACCAGTCTCTCACCACCTACTGTACAACGTTTCTCATATGTTCTTCCCGAAGAAGGCGGAATGGACAGCAAAACCCTCCAACAGATCGACAACATCGTTTCACAGGCCATCGACTCGGGTGCCACACCCGGTTGCCATGTCTTCGTAGCTCACAAAGGCAAAGTGGTCTTTGATAAATCGTATGGCTGGCATACCTACGACAATAAAATCCCTGTCACCGACGAAACCATTTACGACCTGGCTTCGATTACCAAGGTTGCCGCAACACTACAGGCTGTAATGTTCCTTACAGAAAAAGGAGCGATCGATGTGAATAAAAAAGCATCGGTATACCTGCCCGAACTTCGAAGCACTAATAAAAAAGACGTCACTATAAAAGACATGCTCACGCATCAGTCGGGTCTCCTTCCTTTCATTCCCATGTGGCCCAATACTGTAAAAGACAAGATGCTGATGCCGTACTATTACAGCAGGTCGAAGTCAGATCAATACTCTCTGCAGGTTGCCCCGAACCTTTTCACAATTCCTGCAATCAGAGACTCCGCCCTGCAGTGGGTTCTCAATTCAAAGATGACTGATCGTCAGCCCCGCACGCCGTACACTTATCGCTACAGCGACATGGCTTCGATGATATTCGAGTTCATGGTTGAACGGATCATCAATCAACCGATGAATGATTTCCTCGAACAGAATTTCTACGAACCGCTTGGCGCGTCCACACTCGGCTTCCATCCACTCGAGCGATTCGATCCATCGCGGATCGCACCCACGGAGATCGACACGATCTTCCGGAAACAGCTGATCCACGGAACTGTTCATGACGAGCGCGCAGCCATGCTCGGGGGCCTCGCAGGTCACGCCGGACTTTTCGGCAGCGCCAACGACCTCGGAAAACTCGGGCAGATGCTGTTGAACGGGGGAACGTACGGGGGCGTAAGATTTTTCAAACCCGAGACGGTCAGCACCTTCACAGCAAAACAATATGAGAACAGCCGCCGCGGTCTTGGTTGGGATAAGCCCACCGTGGGCGACTTCAACAGCCCCACCACCGAGCTGGCTTCGCCGAAGACTTTTGGTCACACTGGTTTTACCGGCACTTGCATCTGGGTCGACCCTGAGTTTGACCTTGTTTATGTGTTTTTGTCCAACCGTGTTTGGCCCGACCGCAGCAATAAGCTATTAAATGCCAATATTCGTACGCGGATCCAGGAGGTTCTCTATAAGGCAATGTTTAATTATTGCCAGTTTCAGCCGCAGGCGAGAAACTAAACCTTCAAAAAACCGGTTCTACAACAAAAAAATCTCCTAACCTGAATGAAAGTAGGTATAGTTTGTTATCCAACCTTTGGCGGTAGCGGTGTAGTAGCAACAGAACTAGGAATGGCGCTAGCCAAAGAAGGCCACAAAGTTCATTTTATCACCTACAGCCAGCCCGGCCGCCTCGATTTTCTTAACGAGAATCTTTTCTACCACGAGGTAGCGATCCGTACTTACCCGCTTTTCGAGTTTCCACCATACGAGCTTGCACTTGCCAGCAAAATGGTAAGCGTAGTGAAGAACGAACGACTCGATCTTTTACATGTGCACTATGCCATCCCCCACGCTTCGTCGGCGTATATGGCAAAGCAGATCCTGAGATCACAGGGAATTTATATTCCGGTCATCACAACACTTCACGGTACCGATATCACCCTCGTTGGCCGCGATGCTTCCTACGAACCTGTTGTTACCTTTTCGATCAATGAGTCGGAGGGCGTAACTGCCGTTTCGGAGGATCTGAAAAAAGAAACATACGAACACTTTAAGATCACGAACGATATTAAAGTAATTCCGAACTTCATCGACCTCGAGAAGTTCAAAAAGCAAAAGAAAGATCACTTCAAGAAAGCGATCTGCCCTAACGGCGAATCATTGATCGTGCACACGTCCAACTTCAGGAAGATCAAACGTATTCCTGATGTTGTTAATGTGTTCAGTAATATTCATAAAGAAATTCCTGCCAAGCTTTTGATGATCGGCGACGGTCCTGAAAGAAGTGATGCAGAGCAACAATGTCGCGACCTGGGGATCAACGACAACGTTCGTTTCCTCGGAAAGCTCGAAGCTGTCGAAGAAGTTCTTTCGGTAGCCGATTTGTTTTTGATGCCATCAGAAGCCGAAAGCTTCGGTTTGGCGGCCCTCGAAGCCATGGCATGTGAAGTGCCGGTGATCTCGACCAACATCGGTGGTCTCCCGGAACTCAATGTTCAGGGCGTAACAGGTTTCATGAGTAATGTTGGCGATGTAGAAGATATGACGCGTAAAGCGTTGTTCATCCTCGATAAAAATAACCTGCCACGTTTTAAAGAGAATGCTCTGAAGCGGGCGCAGGAGTTTGATATTTCCCGTATTCTCCCACAATACGAAAACTACTACAAACAGGTGATAGAGAAGGCGAAGGAGAAGGTTGAAGCTTAGAATAAGTCGGGCACATGTAAGTAGCGCACGATGACATTAAAATCGTCAGACCTGCTATTACGGCGAGGAAGTTTTTCTTTTTCATTGCGCACTCAATTTTGAGTAAATAAATTACACTTCCCTGTTTCTATCGGCAGCCGGAAGTTTTAACAGGTTAATTATGCTTGGGAATCGTTTTTCAAAATATACTCCGCCCCCGGACGGGCAAAAAAGCGACTTCGAGAAGCTCCTGAAAGTGTTCATGCAATTGTTATTGATCACTTCGGGAAATGTCTCAGAAGCCTTGCAGTGGCTCACTGAAGTCGACAGACAATACAAGCTCACCACACCCGACTATGGTATCGGTGATTTCATCGACGATCTGAAAAAGAACGGATATCTTACCGAAGACGCAGGCAGCGGCGAGCTCAAGGTAAACGCCAGGGGTGAACAGCACATGCGGCAGTCTGCCCTTGAAGAGATCTTCGGTAAGCTCAAAAAGTCGAAACCCGGAGATCATAAAACTCCGCACAGTGGCCGCGGCGATGAAGCTACGACCGACCGTCGTGACTATGAATTCGGCGATACGCTCGAACAGATCTCAATGACCGACTCCCTGCGGAATGCACAGATCAATCACGGCGTCGACGAATTCAATATGACAGAAGAAGATCTCGAAGTTGTCGAGAATGAATTCAAGTCGCAGACTTCAACGGTGCTGATGATCGACATCTCGCATTCGATGATCCTTTATGGCGAAGATCGCATCACGCCGGCAAAGAAAGTTGCCATGGCTTTGGCCGAACTCATCACGAAAAAATATGCGAAAGACACGTTAGACATTCTTGTCTTCGGCGACGATGCATGGCAAATAGAGATCAAGGATCTTCCTTACTTGCAGGTCGGTCCTTATCACACAAACACCGTTGCGGGTCTCGAGCTTGCAATGGATATTCTTCGAAGAAGGAAGAATACGAATAAACAGATCTTCATGATCACCGACGGAAAGCCGACGTGTATCAAAGAAGGCATCAAGTATTACAAAAACAGTTTCGGCCTCGACAGCAAGATCCTCAACAAAACGCTTACACTTGCTACGCAGCTGAGAAAGATCAAGATACCTGTAACTACATTCATGATCGCGTCAGATCCATATCTCAAGGCGTTCGTGAGAGATTTTACGAAAGCCAACAACGGCAACGCGTATTACAGTAATCTTGAAGGTCTTGGAAACCTTGTATTCGAAGACTTTAAAAAGAACAGGAGAAAGAATTTTTAAGAATGAAAGACCACCAGAAAATAACTAATCTAGGCCAGCTGAAAGCAGCCGGCTTCAAATCAAGAACCATCAAAGAAGAGCTTCGCGAGAATCTTATCGCCAAACTGAGGAAGAAAGAAAATGTCTTCGAAGGGATCTGGGGCTACGAAGAAACTGTGATTCCCGATCTGGAACGCGCAATACTCGCAGGTCATGACGTCAACCTTTTAGGTCTCCGTGGACAAGCAAAGACCCGTCTCGCGCGCCTCATGGTAAATCTTTTGGATGAATACATCCCGGTTATCGAAGGCTCAGAGCTCAACGACGATCCTCTCCACCCGATCTCGCGATATGGCAGAGATATCGTTGCCGAACGCGGCGACAACACACCAATCTCGTGGATGAGCCGCGAAGATCGCTATACCGAAAAACTTGCAACACCCGATGTTTCGATCGCCGACCTTATTGGCGACGTCGATCCGATCAAAGCGGCTTCACTGAAGCTTCCCTATTCCGACGAACGCGTTATTCACTTCGGTTTGATCCCGCGCTCACACCGCTGCATCTTCGTTATCAACGAACTTCCCGATCTGCAGGCAAGGATCCAGGTCGCCCTGTTCAACATCCTGCAGGAAGGCGATATCCAGATCCGGGGATTTAAAATCCGTCTGCCTCTCGATCTCCAGTTCGTGTTCACCGCAAACCCTGAAGATTATACGAACCGGGGCAGCATCGTTACACCGTTAAAAGATCGTATCGATAGCCAGATCATCACGCACTACCCGAAATCGATCGACATCGGTAAAAGGATCACAGAACAGGAAGCACGTATCAAAGAAGTACAACGTAAGACGATCACCGTAAACGAGCTGTCGAAAGATCTGATCGAACAGATCGCCTTTGAAGCGCGCAAGAGCGAGTATGTTGATGCGAAGAGCGGTGTATCTGCGCGTCTCACCATTGCTGCCCTTGAAAATCTTTTCGCCGCAGCTGAAAGAAGAACGATCATCAATGGCGAGAAGAGCACCTCTGTGCGCGTCGCCGATTTCATTGGCGTCGTTCCCGCGATCACCGGCAAGGTGGAATTGGTCTACGAAGGTGAGCAGGAAGGTCCCGGCATCGTTGCTCAAAATCTGATCGGCAAGGCGATACGCACTCAGTTCATTTCATATTTCCCGGATCCCGATAAGTTCCGCAAGCAAAAAGATAAGAGCCCGTATCTCAAGATCTCCAACTGGTTCAGCGAAGGCAATACCATCGACCTCCTCAATGATATGACGAACGTCGATTTCGAAAGGACGCTGAGGTCTGTTCCCGGCCTTTCCGATCTTGTGAATGAATACCACAAAGGCCAGGATGCCCCGATCAAATTGTTCCTGATGGAATTTGCATTGCACGGTCTCGCCGAATACAGTATGATCAGCAAACATCCCCTTACTGCCGGACTTCAGTTCAAGGATCTTTTGAGTAGCATGTTTACGATGCCTAAAGGCAGTAAGCAGGCAGATGACGATGACGAAGATTTTGATGATGAATCTTTCGGCAATAGAAGAAACTAAAAAGCAACTTCGTCAACTTGTTCGTCAAGGAGAAAGTGAGCATCTAGAATTCAAGCGTCGCGCATCGTCTCCCGATCAAATCGTCAGGGAGATGATCGCGTTCGCAAATACCTCTGGTGGCATCCTCCTCGTTGGCGTAAACGACGATGGAGAACTGTCCGGAGTAAAATATCCCGAAGAAGAATCTCTCGTCATCAAAAAGGCGGTCGTAAAATTCTCCCGTCCCCACATCATCTTCAGCGAAACCGTCATCAAGCTCTCTGAAAATAAATTCGTCATCCAGTACGAGATCCCGGTGAGCCGGAAACGTCCCCACGTCTTCCGCGTCAGCAATAGAAAGTCCGAAACCTACATCCGCCTCCGCGATATGAGTATGAAAGCCAGCCGCGAAATGAGCGAGATCGTTAAGCGCGGTAGAGACGGAAAGAACGTGCAGTTCACTTATGGCGACCACGAATCCTCGCTAATGAAATTCCTGGAAAGAAATGGAAAGATAACGTTACCGGAATTTGAAATTCTTACAGGATTAAACAAGCACGATGCCGCCGAGAAACTAATCACACTCGTGTTAGCGAATGTCATCAAGATCACACCAACCGACAAAGGAGATTTTTATTCCCGCCCATAGTTGGATTTTCCGTTAGCATTTAGCTAGATTTATTCCATCGCGTTCTCAAATACATTTTTTAGTTGATGGTAAAGACCCCGAAGAAAGACAAAGACAAGAAGATCTTTGTGCTCGATACTTCTGTAATCATTTATGAGCACAATAGCATACTGAATTTCGATGAGCACGACATAGGTATCCCAATCACCGTCCTCGAAGAGCTGGACAACTTCAAAAAAGGAAACGACACCAAGAATTTCGAAGCACGCGAATTCATTCGCCTCATCGACAAGCTCGCTAAAGAGCAGATGCTTCACAATTGGAATCCAATTAACGGCAAAGGAAAAGGCCGCTTCAAAGTGGTTATGGACACCGGTGGCAACGGCACCGTCGACGCAAGCAAGGTCTTCGGTGAAGACAAAGCCGACCACCGTATCATCAACGCTGCCCTGTTGCTGCAGCGCCAGGAAAAAGGACGCAAAGTCATTCTCGTTTCGAAGGATGTCAACCTCCGCTTAAAAGCAAAAGCCCTCGGCCTCAACGCCGAAGACTATACAACCGGGAAGATCCAGAACATCAGCACCCTTTATTCAGGTAACCGTGTGATGGAAGAGGTCGATCCCAGCGTGATCAACCTGCTGTATGAAAAAGGGTATGCTCCGCCCGAAGATGTTCTCGGCACCGAAAAGCCGATGAAGAATCACTACTACATCGTCAAGAGCGGAAAGAAATCGGTTCTCGCATTTTACAATTCCCTGAATGGAATGCTCGAACAGGTCGAAAAACGTTCGGCTTACGGCATCAAACCACGCAACGCGGAACAGGCCTTCGCTATCCACGCCGTTTTAAAACCGGAGATCAAGCTCGTCTCCATGCAGGGTGTCGCCGGCTCCGGCAAAACACTTATCGCATTGGCCGCCGCCCTCGAACAAAAACGCGATTTCAAGCAGATCTACCTCGCACGTCCCATCGTGCCACTCAGCAATAAAGACATCGGCTACCTCCCTGGCGATATCAAGTCGAAGCTGAATCCTTATATGGAACCGCTCTGGGATAACCTGAAGTTTATCCAAAATCAGTATAGCGAGTCTGATAAAGAATATTCGAAGATCACCGAGATGGTCCAAAACGAAAAGCTGGTGATTACGCCACTGGCTTACATCCGCGGCAGGAGCTTATCGAATATTTGTTTCATCGTCGATGAAGCCCAGAATCTTACTCCCCACGAAGTGAAGACGATCATCACGCGCGCCGGAGAGAATACCAAGATCATTTTCACGGGCGATATCCACCAGATCGATACGCCATACCTGGATGCCCAGAGTAACGGCTTGTCGTACCTGATCGATCGTTTAAAGGATCATGAGCTGTATGCGCACGTCACGCTCGAAAAAGGCGAGCGCTCGGAACTGGCCAATCTCGCGAATGATCTCCTGTAATAACGATTTTCTGGCAGTGCAATAATTTGACATTCTTTCAGGAAAACCGGACACAAATACTCCGGAAAGGGCTTTTTCAATCGAATTCGCCCTTTTCGGCCTTGTAAGGTTTTACCCGAATGTTAACTCCTTAACAACAACTTTAACCGGTGGCAGGGGTAATCTTAGTTCTCTGAAAATCCACACTTTTTATCATATGGGTTACACCCGGCATCTTTGTATCATCAACAAGGACAAGGAGATAACTGAAGATAGATATGTGGTTCAAAATTGGTTTCCGTTTTTTGGCTGACAAAAAGAAATTTGAGATGCTCCGCGAAAAGGGCATCATGCTCGGCTCCCGCTGGCGCAATGAGCGCCGCGTTTACCTGTACATGGTAAAAGACTTCTTCGTGGAAGTTATGTATATGCGGGATGACATCGATCTCGAACCTGAGAAGATAAGCACGTTCTCAAACCTCGACAATCTCAACGCTTACCTGGAGAGGGATTTTAAAACTGCTTTCTAAAGATTTTTTTACGTAACGGCTGTTACACTTATCCATCCGCCTACGCGAACGCTACGGCGGATACTACCTCGATCGGCACTATGCCAATCAAACCCTTAACCGCAGGTTGTCTTATTGGTCGATGACCAATAAGTAATGGTTTATTTTTTAAGGGCCCTGGCCATTGTTTCACCTATTAATGCGGGAGATTCCACAACCTGGATCCCGCATTCTTTCATTATTTTCATCTTGGCCGCCGCAGTATCTTCCGCGCCCCCGATGATCGCACCAGCATGACCCATACGACGTCCGGGAGGTGCAGTCTGACCTGCAATGAATCCTACAACCGGCTTCTTGTTTCCATTTTCTTTGATCCATCTCGCGGCAACCGGCTCATAGTTTCCGCCGATCTCGCCGATCATAACGATCGCATCGGTCTCAGGATCGTTCATGAGAAGCTCTACCGCATCCTTTGTCGGCGTTCCAATAATCGGATCACCACCAATCCCGATAGCTGTCGATATACCGAGGCCGGCTTTCACAATCTGGTCTGCTGCTTCATAAGTAAGGGTACCCGATTTAGAAACGATACCGATACGGCCTTTCTTGAACACAAAGCCAGGCATGATACCAACCTTTGCCTCCCCGGGGGTAATAACACCAGGGCAGTTAGGTCCGATCAACGTCGCCTTCCTGTCTTTCACAATTTTCTTGGCGGTCATCATATCCTTTACCGGAATACCTTCTGTGATACAGATGATTACCTTGATACCTGCATCGGCCGCTTCCATAATGCCATCGGCAGCAAATGCCGGCGGCACGAAAATGATGGAAACATCGGCACCTGTTTTCTCAACTGCCTCATGAACAGTGTTGAACACGGGGCGACCCAGGTGAACCTGACCACCCTTGCCGGGAGTAACCCCACCCACCACATTGGTACCGTACTCGATCATCTGTCCTGCATGGAATGTTCCTTCAGTGCCGGTGAATCCCTGTACAATTACGCGGGAATCTTTATTTACGAGTACGCTCATTGTGATAGTATTTAAGTCGATTAGAGGTTGTTCCCCGACATAAACTTTTACTGAAGTCGGGAGCCCACAAAAATAGGAATCTAAAAACAATAAAAAAGCCCCGTTTTTTTACGGGGCCTTGAGTTTTCTTAAGCTGTGATTATTTCGCTTCTGACTTCAATTGCTGACGAAGCAGGAACTCTTCGAAAGCTTCTTTATATGAAGGAACATCAGGTGCCATTTTAATTGCCTGCTCATAAGCAGTAATAGCATCGATGATCAAATTGTGTTCTTCATAGAAACCTGCGAGGATGAATTTGTTCAACGCTGTTTCTTCTGTCGCCTCTGAAGTAACTTGTGAAAGTTCTTTTTTCACAGACTCAGCCTGCGCTGCAGGAAGCCTTTTGATAATGCGGTTCTCAGATTTCACTTTGCCGTCGGTCTTGCTCTTCACTTCAACAATGAATGTCTGCTGATCAGCAAGTTTAGGAGCGCTAAGATCGATCTCGACGCTGGTCTCAGGTGTTTCGATCACCTGAAGTTCATCTTCAAACATATCCTTTAGTGTTACTACATAAGGACCGTGTGATTTTTCCCAGGCAATAACAACGATATTGTTCAAAACATTTGCCTTAGTTGCGTTCTCCGAAAGCAGAACATTGATATGAACACCGAGAGGTCCGCGGTGAACGGCTCCCGTTGCGCTGAGCCTGTTCTTCTTCGCTTCAGCTGAATTGCTGCTAAGGATGAAGTCGGTATACTTGTTGACAACACTGGTAGAACCTGACTGCACTTTTGATAAGAGGTCTACCACTTTATAGCTACCTGAAGCTTTCAATTCGAGTGGTTTTCCGCCTACGGATACAAGGCCGAGATAAGAATTTTCTGCGAGTTTGATCTCGTCTTCCTTCTTGAGGCTTACACCTGTTTTAACAGCCATCCAGGTATCGCCCGATTTGATTTCGTTTGTTCCTTTATTGGCCAACACCTTGAACGCATAGTCACCTTGACCAAAAACGGTCGAAAACGACGCAATGAATGCACCAACTACTAATAAAGACCTACCTTTTTTCATGGTTTTGGGTATTTGAGACACTAAGATACTAAAAAACGTGCCACGTCTCCTTACTGGGGATTTTGTGGCTTGATCACCGGAGTCTTACGACCTGAACGGCTTTCGGGCGATTTATACTGCTTCCTCTCGATTGGTAAACTCCCTTTTTTCAGTCTTGACAAAACGGCGATTGTATTCGTTTTGCAGGGATTTAAAGATGTCATAACACGGACCTACGAGCGCCGACACACCCATTGCAACACTCAACTCCAACATCAGGTTGAACCAGGCAAAAGAAAAAATAACGGCCGACGATATTATCAAAAGCAGTACTACCTGTATGAGAAACGACATCGCATCGAACCACATTGGAAGCTTTCGGTCTATCCAAATGAACAAGGCAATGGTCAAAAGACAAACAAGGAAGGCGATGAAGTAAGCAAACCACTCCGGGATCTCATTAACGTAGTCCTCATTCAGGATCATAGCCACAGCGTTAGCGTGAAGTACGAGGCCGAACATATCTGGATTCGCCCGGCCTGCTACCTTTTTATTAAGAGGTGTGAAGAACTTGTCTTCCCAAGCAGGGTCTCCAAGATAATCGCCAAGGTATCCCAGCATTACAATTTTATCTTTAAACATTTCAGGTAATACCTCGCCGCGAAGAAGCTCTTCTGCGTCCACGGAGTAAAACATGGTAGCGAAATTGCTCGAAGAGGTCTGGTCGAGTTTCTCAGTTTTGAATTTCAAAGTGATAACTTCCATATTACCTCTGAAGTTGATTATCTCTTCTTTTTTGTTTCTGGCGAGAAACTTTTGAGCGAGCGCAGAATCATATTGGTTTGCTATCTGCACCGAGAAAGCAAGCTGCTCCTGTCCGTTCACTATCCATTTAGGAAAGATCGTTCGGCAGATCTTTACATCTTCCTGGTATACTGCGTCGGTCGGCAAGCTGACGAAGCCCAGCTTCGAATCGACCATGAACATCGGATCGGAGATCTCGAGTGAATCATAATATTCTACATCGTATTGTGCAACAGAATCTGTCTGCATCAGCTTCGAGCCCAACACAAACTTATTTGCATCGGCAATCGCACCTGCAAGCATCAGGTTACCCAACGTGTCAAGAAGCTGGGGACAGTTGAGTGTATCATATAATCCTCCTTCGCAATTGAAGAAACCATCGTATGCGATTACCCTTGGCTGGAATGAATTCAGGATTTGAATTTCCTGTGCAATTCCCCTTCGATCCAATGTCCCTATGTTAACCAATACGATGCGATCATCAACTAGTGGATCTTCACGGAGTTTTGAAAAGGCATAATCCGTTAGTCGAAAGTCTTTCAATGCTGCACCGATCGAATCGAATGCCGCGAAGAGATTGAAATCGGACAAGATCGATCCAAACCACAGCATAAAGAATACAAACACTGTGATGATCATACTTTGAAACCAGTACTTCTTCATGGTAAGAGGGGTAATACCTTCGGGGGAAAAGGCATCCTAAAATTAAATATTTAGCTTTGGATATGCGAGCCGGACAGCTATCAACAGAACAATATCATGAGGGGATTGTAGAGGGTTCAACTGTTGTTCTCGGACGCGCGATAACCCTTATAGAAAGTCAACTCGACAGCGACCAACAGCAGGCTTCGCAACTTCTGCAAGCACTTTTGCCACTTACCGGCAAATCTACCCGGATCGCTATCAGTGGTGTGCCAGGCGTAGGCAAAAGCACATTCATTGATGCCTTCGGGACTTTACTTACTTCGCAAGGTCACAAGGTTGCAGTACTGGCCGTCGATCCCACGAGTGTAAAAACTCACGGAAGCATCCTGGGCGACAAGACCCGGATGGAAACCCTTTCAAAAGATCCGAATGCATTCGTTCGTCCCACAGCCACCAGCGGACATCTCGGCGGCGTTGCAGGCAAGACCCGCGAGACTATATTATTATGCGAAGCCGCCGGCTATGATGTTATTATAGTAGAGACAGTCGGTGTTGGTCAGTCGGAGGTCGCCGTCCGAAGCATGGTTGATTTCGTTTTATTGTTGATGCTTGGCGGTGCCGGCGATGAATTACAGGGAATAAAAAAAGGCATCTTGGAGATAGCAGACGGTATTGCCATCAATAAAGCAGATGGCGACAACATTACCAACGCAAAGAAGGCGCAAGCAGAATTAGCTCACGCATTGCATTTGGTCTCATCGTCGGTAACAAAAGTTATCACGTGTTCAGCAATCACAAAAGCCGGCCTTGACGAAATATGGAAGATGATCGTTGCGTTCATGCAGAAAGGTACGTGGATCGAGAACAGGCGTGAGCAACAAATGATGTGGTTGAAAGAAAGCTTAAATGCCTTGATATTTAATGAAGTCAGGAATATCGACTATTCAGCTTTAAGTGCTTCAGAATTCCCTCCGTTGGTTGCACAGCAACTGTTTAAACAACTCGTTAAGAAATAGTATTACTTTTGCACCGTCACACCCAAACCCGCGTTGAGCGTGACATCACTTTTTACCTGGCGGGACGCTATGCAAATAAAAAACTTAAAGTTCAGGAAGTTTCTTCCTGAATCGAAGATCCAGAAGCGGATTGAATCACTGGCTGACGAGATCAATAAAGACTACGCCGATAAAACTCCTTTATTTCTTCCCGTTCTCAACGGATCGTTCATGTTCGCTTCCGATCTGATCAAACGAATCACAGTCGATTGCAGAGTTTCATTCACAAAAGTTTCATCTTACCAGGGTACCGCAAGTTCCGGTCAACTTAAATCCCTGATCGGTCACGACGAAAGTGTATTTAACCACGACATTCTCATCATTGAAGATATCGTCGATACGGGTCTAACCCTCCAAAGGATCATGGAAGAACTGAAGGATCTCGGCGCCAAGTCGGTGGAAACCGTCAGTCTTCTCCGAAAAAAACCCGCGCGTGACAAGAACGTTAACGTGAAATATTGCGGTTTCGAGCTCGAAGAAGAGTTTGTCGTAGGCTACGGCCTGGATTACGACGGTCTCGGCCGGAACCTCAAGGATTTGTACGTTAAGGCAATGTGACGTCTGTTTTATTATCTTCGCAGTTCGTCCAAAAAACCTATGGTTAATCTTGTACTATTCGGCCCTCCCGGCGCGGGTAAGGGAACGCAAAGCGAAAAGCTGATCGCTAAGTATGGCTTCGTACATATTTCTACCGGCGATCTGTTCAGATGGCATACGAAAAACGATACGCCACTGGGCAAACGTGTTAAAGAGATCATGAACAGCGGCGCTCTCGTTCCAGACGAGATCACGATCGCGATGCTTAAGGAAGAGCTCGATAAAAACCCGCAGGCAAAAGGATTTCTCTTCGACGGATTTCCCCGCACCGTTGCGCAGGCAGAAGCTCTCGATAAATTCATGAAAGACAACGGAAGTGCCATTCATCATGTGATTGCACTGGATGTTAGCGAAGACGAAGTAAGAAAACGTATCGCTAAAAGAAGGACCGTCGAAAATCGTGTTGACGACGAAGAAGAAAAGCTCAACAAACGCATCACAGAATATTTCACGAAGACTGTGCACGTGTTGCCCTTCTACAAGAACCAGGGAAGGCTGGTCAACGTAAAAGGCATCGGCGAGATCGATGAGATCTTCAAAAGCATCTGTACAGTTCTTGATCAATAAGTGCAACGTACAATGTGCAACGTGCAGTGATTCATACACCCACGCTCCGCACACTGCACTTTGCACACTGCACTTTAACTAATGTCTTCACCTAACTTCATTGACTACGTAAAGTTTCACGCGCGCTCCGGCGCGGGCGGAGCGGGCTGCCTTCATTTCCATCGTGAAAAGTTCGTCGCGCACGGTGGCCCCGATGGCGGCGATGGTGGCCGTGGCGGCAGCATCATCTTACGTGGTAACTCACAACTCTGGACATTACTTCACCTTAAGTATCGCAAGCACATTCGGGCTGAAGCGGGCACGGCAGGTGAAGGACAGAATCGTACCGGGTCAGATGGAAAAGACGAGATCATAGAAGTTCCTCTTGGCACTGTCGCACGCAATGCCGAAACAGACCAGGTAATGTGCGAGATCAACGACGATGGGCAAGAGTTTGTACTCGCTGCCGGCGGTCGTGGTGGAAAAGGAAATGCATTCTTTGCGACACCAACCAACCAGGCGCCACAACACGCTCAACCCGGTGAGCCCGCCGTTGAGGCCTGGTTTATTCTCGAATTAAAACTTCTCGCAGATGTGGGTCTTGTTGGTTTTCCAAACGCCGGGAAATCAACCTTGTTGTCTGTTGTATCTGCTGCAAGGCCGAAGATTGCTGATTATGCCTTCACTACATTGACTCCAAACCTGGGCGTCGTCTCATATCGCGATAATCAATCGTTCGTGATGGCGGATATTCCCGGGATCATTGAAGGTGCCTCCGAAGGAAAAGGTCTTGGCATAAGATTTCTTCGTCACATTGAAAGAAACTCCCTATTGTTGTTTCTCGTTCCCGCCGATTCACCCGACATCAAAGACGAATACAACATCCTCCTCAATGAATTAAAACAGTATAATCCCGAACTGCTCGACAAAAAGCGATTGCTTGCTGTTTCGAAGTCAGACATGCTCGACGACGAGCTGAAGACGGCGATCAAAAAAGAGTTACCCCAGGGCATAGAAGCGGTGTTCATATCGGCAATTACAAACAAGGGGATTACTGAACTCAAGGATCTTATTTGGAGGTCGCTGCACTAGCAGGTCAATCTGACACTTTTCACCCTTTGGCAAAATTCTTGTCATCTTGCGGTGTCTCAATAGAATAATGGATGGAAAACACGACGGAAGAAGATAAAAAAGCTGAAACACAGGTAGAAAACCCTGCGGTTCAAAATGAAGAGGCTGTCGCGTCGGCGAGGTTGAAGGACGAATTGGCAGAATCGAAGGAGAAGTATCTTCGTCTTTACGCCGAATTCGAGAACCATCGGCGCCGTACCGCTAAGGAGAAGCTCGAGATGATCCAGGCTGCGAATGAGCAGCTCATCAAATCACTTCTGCCCGTGGTCGATGATTTCGAAAGAGCGGAGAAATCGATCAAAGAATTGAGCGAAAAAGAGGCGAGCGCCAGCGGGATCCTTCTGATCTATCAAAAGCTCAGGAAAGTACTTGAGCAGGCTGGCGTAAAAGAAATGGACGCGAAAGGTGATTTCAATCCAGACTTACATGAGGCGATCACACAGATCCCCGTCAACGACGAATCGATGAAAGGAAAAATCGTCGACGTGGTTGAGAAAGGATATTTGATCAATGATAAAGTGATTCGTTTCGCAAAAGTGGTTGTCGGAGCATAACAATGGCTAAGAGAGATTATTACGAAATACTGGGGGTTTCAAAAACTGCCACGCCTGAGGAGATAAAGAAGGCCTACAGGAAGGTTGCTATTCAATTCCACCCCGATAAGAATCCTGGCAACAAAGAAGCTGAGGAGAAATTCAAAGAAGCCGCTGAAGCTTATGAAGTATTGAGCGATGCCGACAAGCGCGCGCAGTACGATCGCTTTGGCCATGCCAAACCAGGGCAAGGCGGATATGGCGGTGGCCAGCACATGAACATGGATGATATCTTCAGCCAGTTCGGTGACATATTCGGTGGCAGCAGTGAGGGTAGCCCGTTTGAAAGTTTCTTCGGTGGTGGCGGCGGCCGGTCACGTCAGAGAAAGGGATCGAATCTTCGTATCAAGCTCAAGCTTACTCTCGACGAGATCGCTAACGGCGTTGAAAAGAAAATTAAGGTACATCGTCTTGTTCGCGCGGAAGGTGTGACGTTTAAGCAATGTCCAACCTGCGGCGGCAGCGGACAAATGCGTAAGGTGGTTAACACAATGCTCGGGCAAATGGTATCGACGACGACTTGTGGCAGTTGTGGCGGCTCAGGTCAGGTGGTTGATAAGCGTCCCGCGGGAGTCGACAGCTCTGGCCTGGTTTCAAAAGAAGATCTTATTACTGTAAAGATCCCTGCCGGAGTTGGCGATGGCATTCAACTCGCCATGCAGGGAAAAGGAAACGAAGCTCCAGGTGGCGGGGCTCCCGGCGATCTTTTGATCGTCATTGAAGAGGCAGAAGACAAGGTTCTTAAGCGCGACGGCAATAATATTATCTACGATCTGCACATCAGTTTTATAGATGCAGTGCTCGGAACATCGATCGAAGTTCCGTCGATCGGCGGCAAGGTCAGGATTAAAATAGATCCGGGGACCCAAAGCGGAAAGATCCTGCGACTCCGTGGCAAAGGTCTAAAGGACCTTAATGGCTACGGCACGGGTGATCAGTTGATCTATGTGAATGTGTGGACTCCGAAGAAGCTTTCGGCAGACGAAAAGGCGAAATTGGAGTCATTGAAGGATTCGGTGAACTTTCAACCGCACCCGGACGCGAACGAGAAGGGGTTCTTTGAAAGGATGAAGGAGTACTTCAATTAAACCTTACATAGTGTAAACCCTACACTTTGAAAGGTTAAAACCTCGTTTTTAGACTAAAATCGCAGAAACCCTCTGCGATTCTTCCCGTTAAATCCCTATTACAACTGGCTGATTCTGGTGATTCAGGGAGTTTATTACCTCCACGCAACCAGGACCTAACCGATTCGTAAAAAAGGACATGGGAAAATTTCTATCAAGTGCCTTAATGGTCTTCTCTGTGAGTATACTGTACTCATGGGGTCAGATCAAGAAGCAGTTCACTGTGGAAAGCCCCGAAGCTTGCCAGTCCGTTGACCTCACCATGAAAGCCAAGGTCGGCGATTGCTTCATCCGCCCCAGCCAGGCAGCCGATCTCCTTAACATCTACAGCAACCAGGACATAGAAGAATACGGTCACTCCTTCAAAAAGGAAATGAAGGAGGGAGTATGTTTTGTAAAGCTCAATCTCGAGCAGGAGGGTCAGAAGGGCGTTGGCCAGATGATTTCCAACCAGGTCTTTGGCAGCGATGAGAAAGTTACCGACAAGCTCTGGAAAGTTTACCTGACCGATTCAAAACCTTACTCACTCGATCTTGTGTACGGATTGGGTAATGCTAATGTGGACCTTTCTGGTCTCTCCATAAAAAGACTCAAGATCAACACGGGCAGCGCAGATGTAAATGTTTCGTACGCGTCCGGGCTGGAAAATAAAGTGGTGATGGATACCTTCTTCGTGAAGGTGGACGTTGGTTCGCTGAACGTAAAGCAGCTCAATCTTTCGAAGTCAAAAGTTGTTTTGGTGGATGTTGGCTTCGGTAATATGTACCTCGATTTCTCAAACAGGCCTCTTGTCAATACACATGTGAAGGGCAGCGTTGGCGCTGGAAACCTTGTTGTTCAGCTGCCGGGGGACGACGTGCCGGTGCTTGTTAAGGTAAATGAGTCATGGCTCTGCAGCATCAACCTGGGCAAGACTTTGCAAAAGATCGGTGAGAATACCTTTGCAAATGCCGCTTACGAAAAGAACAAAGCTAACGCACTCACCTTCGACCTCGACGTCTCTCTTGGTAAGATCATCTTCAAAGAGAAATAAGTTAAATCTCTTTTCCCTTGTAATTTATCGGCGGTTTTTGATACTTATCGTTGCAAAAACCATCCCTTATCGTGGAAGCACTAACCGCCACGGGAATCACAAAGCGATATGCACAGCATACTGCGTTGCGAAATGTGAATGTCACAATCCCGGAAAAAACAATTTACGGTTTGCTCGGTCCTAACGGAGCCGGCAAAACGACCCTTATCCGAATCATCAATCAGATCATTACGCCCGACGAGGGACAGATAAGTATCTTCGGTGAACCCCTTACACCCGAACACATTGGGGTAATCGGATATCTCCCCGAGGAGCGTGGACTTTACAAAAAGCTAAAAGTTGGCGATCAGCTCATCTATCTCGCGAGGTTGAAAGGTCTGTCGAAGACCGAAGCAGTCACGCGGATCAAGTACTGGCTCGAAAAATTTGAGATCAAAGACTGGTGGAACAAGAAAGTGGAGGACCTTTCGAAAGGTATGGCCCAGAAGGTGCAGTTTATCAGCACTGTAATGCACGAGCCGCGACTGATCATCCTTGATGAACCGTTCTCCGGGTTCGATCCGGTAAATGCCCAGCTCATAACAAAAGAGATCCTTGAGCTGAAAGAGAAAGGTTGTACGATCATTTTCTCGACACACAGGATGGAAACAGTAGAGGACCTTTGCGATCACATAGCGCTCATCAACAAATCGGAAAAGATCCTCGAGGGTTCAAAGAAAGAGGTCAAAGCAAAATATCGTTCGCATACATTTTCTGTGGACCACAAAGGCGTGTTCAATGCGAATGAAAATTACGAGATCGTATCTCAAAAGAAGGTTGAAGATGAATTTTATCATACAACCCTTAAGGCGAAACTCGATATAACAACAAACCAGTTGTTATCAAATCTTATAGCTGTTACCGAGGTTCACAGCTTCATCGAGAAGATGCCGACCATGAGTGAAATTTTTATCAGTCTTGTAAAAGGAGAAAGCCATGAATAAAATCTTTTTGATCATCGAGCGCGAATTCCTGAATCGCGTCGGAAAGAAATCATTCCTGGTGGCCACGATCCTCATACCACTGATCTTCCCCGCCATCATCACCGTTCTTGTTTATATAAATAAGAAATCGAGCGAAGGTGCCGACAAGAAAATCGTGTATTATGTAGACGAGTCGAAGTTGTTCGAACCCGATACATCGAAATATCGATTCAAAAAATTCAATGGGTCGATCGAAGCTGCGAAAGAAGCGTATAAGCACACCGACGATCTCGGGCTACTATATATCCCCAACATCGATATTCGCGATCCGAAGGGGATCACTTTGTATTCACTCCGTCAGCCCACACTCGAAGATGAGAACTCGATAAATAACCTGATATCAAGAAGGGTGAAAGACCTTCGCATGGCAAAGCTTCATATTAAGAAAAGCACCCTCGACAGCCTGAATGAAAACGTGGATATGCGTACGGTAAACGTTACTCCCGATGGAACTGAAAAGAGCAGCAACTCCATGGTATGGTATGCGGTGGGAACAACCTTTGGCATTCTCATGTACATGTTCATCTTTATCTATGGCAACCAAATCATGCAGGGTATCATTGAGGAAAAAATGAGTAAGGTTGTTGAGGTTATAGTATCGTCGGTGAGACCGTTTCAACTGATGATGGGAAAGATCCTGGGACTGGCCTCGGTTGGTCTTCTTCAATTTTTGATCTGGATCATATTAATGACGACGCTTACAGCATTGTCGTTAAAATTTACCGGCGTTACTCCGGGACAGGCAGCGATGGATCCGGCGGCTTCAAGTAAAGGAATGGGTCTGATTACTGAAGTGGTTAATCTTCCATGGGGATATATCATCTTCTGTTTCTTATTCTATTTCCTCGGAGGTTATTTAATATATGGTGCGTTGTTCGCCGCGGTCGGCTCGGCGGTAGACAGCCCGGCCGAAGCAAGCCAGTTTATCTTTCCCGTGACGCTTCCGATGCTGATCTCCTACCTGAGCTTGTTCACGTTCATTCTTCGGGAGCCCAACAGTCCTGTGAGCGTCTGGCTCTCGATTATACCTTTTACCTCCCCTATTGCTATGATGGGGCGTCTGGGATCAGATGTTCCCCTGTGGCAGCTGGTACTTTCCATGGTGCTGCTGATTGGCGGATTTATTTTTACGACATGGGTTGCAGGAAGAATATATCGCGTGGGTATTCTGATGTCGGGAACGAAGGTAAATTTCAAGGTATTGGCGAAGTGGTTCCTGATGAAGGGATGATCGATCGGGGATTCTAGTTTCTGGTTTCCAGTTTCGGTAACTTGGTAATCTCAAATCAGAAACCAGAAACTTGGCGCTGCGTTCCACCATTGCTTCGATGGAGTTTTACAAGGATAACTCAAAACTTAAATGGGTTATCCTTGCTGTTTCAATCATTATCAGCATTGGTTCGATTTTTTATACCAACGTACTGGTCGAACAGCTCAAACAACGCGAGCGCAACCAGGTAAAACTCTATGCGCGAGCCCTTGAATACACCGTCAACGAATCTAACAACAACATCTACTTCGTGTCGGAGGAGATCATTAATAAGAACAATTCGATACCGACAATACTTCTCAGCGATCAGAATGAATTTATCGACTACACTAATCTTGAAATAGACAGTACGTGGACATTGAAACGTAAAAACGAGACAATGCTTCGAGAGCTCGAGGAGATGAAGCGCGCGTATCCGCCGATCGAGATCCTGCTTAAAGATCCAACAACGCAGGAAGTTTTCGGAAAGCAGTTCGTTTATTACAAGAACTCCTTTTTGCTCACACAGCTTATTGCTTATCCATATATCCAGCTGTCGGTGATAGCGATCTTCGCATTCATATCTTATCTGGCCTTCAACTATTCTAAAACTGCGGAACAAAATCGCGTGTGGGTTGGCCTCGCCAAGGAAACAGCACACCAGCTTGGCACCCCGCTATCTTCGCTTATGGCCTGGGTGGAAGTTCTTCGCGACGATCCCGATATCAAGAATAAAGGCATTGCCGACGAGCTCGATAAGGATATCAAGAAATTGAAAGTTGTTACAGAGCGTTTCTCGAGTATCGGTTCCAAGCCAATCCTGAAAGAAGAAAATATTTATACGCTGATCCAGAACGTCGTGACGTACTTACAACCGCGGGTGTCGTCGCGAATAAATTTTGAGCTCTATACTCTTTCTGAATCTATAACGGCGATGGTGCACGCGCCGTTGTTCGAGTGGGTGATCGAGAACCTATGCAAAAATGGCGTGGACGCAATGGGCAGTTCCGGCACGATTGCTATCAAGATCCTGCGGGGGAACGAGAACCGGGTATTGATCGATATTTCCGACACGGGTAAGGGAATTCCTAAAGGTATCCTGTCGAGCGTGTTCAAACCCGGGTTCACAACCAAAAAGAGAGGCTGGGGACTGGGCCTGGCCCTTGCCAAACGAATCATCGATATGTACCACGGCGGCAGAATTTACGTGAAGTCGTCGGAGGAAAATCAGGGGACTACCTTTCGGATCGAACTAAGGGGCATCGGAGGAAAAAATTCCTGATCCCGATATCATTTCGGAGCCCGAAAATCATATTTTTGCGGTCGGATTTTAAAGAGCTATGCTCTTAATTGTCTTCATTGAAAATCAGATAGTTACAATTAAAAATACCCCATGGCGAATTTTGGTAGAATCACACAGGTAATCGGCCCCGTAGTTGACGTCGCGTTCAGCGAGGAAGGCTCTAAGCTCCCCAACATTCTCGACTCTCTTGAAGTAACAAAAACCGACGGCACAAAGGTGGTACTGGAAACCCAGCAGCACCTTGGCGAAGACCGTGTACGTACCATCTCTATGGACGGTACCGAGGGTCTTGTGCGTGGAATGAAGGTGACAGACACCGGTGCTCCAATCAAAATGCCTATTGGCGACGACATCAAAGGCCGTCTTTTCAACGTAATTGGACAGGCTATCGACGGTATCAAGCAACCTAAAGGTGATAAGGCTCTTCCTATTCACAGGTCTGCTCCCGCTTTCGAAGATCTTTCTACTTCTTCTGAAGTTCTTTATACAGGTATCAAGGTTATCGACCTTATCGAACCTTACGCAAAAGGTGGTAAGATTGGTTTGTTCGGTGGTGCCGGTGTAGGTAAGACCGTATTGATCCAGGAGTTGATCAACAACATCGCGAAGGCTTACTCAGGTTTGTCGGTATTTGCCGGTGTGGGTGAAAGAACCCGTGAAGGAAACGACCTTCTCCGTGAGATGATCGAAGCTGGTATCGTTGACTACGGTCCGGAATTCATGAAGTCTCTCCACGGTGGTGGATGGGATCTTTCTAAGGTGGACCTGGAGCGTCTCAAAGATTCAAAAGCAACATTCGTGTTCGGTCAGATGAATGAGCCCCCTGGCGCGCGCGCACGTGTGGCTTTGTCTGGTCTTACAGTGGCTGAATATTTCCGCGATGGCGATGGCACCGGCAAAGGTCGTGACATTCTCTTCTTCGTTGACAACATCTTCCGTTTCACACAGGCGGGTTCTGAAGTGTCGGCCCTCCTCGGTCGTATGCCTTCAGCGGTGGGTTACCAGCCTACTCTCGCAACTGAAATGGGTTCGATGCAGGAACGCATCACTTCGACAAAAAATGGTTCTATCACTTCTGTGCAGGCGGTGTACGTACCTGCCGATGACTTGACTGACCCTGCCCCTGCAACAACGTTCGCCCATTTGGATGCAACTACCGTATTGAGCCGTAAGATCTCTGAACTTGGTATCTATCCTGCGGTGGATCCACTCGACTCTACGTCACGTATCCTCCGCGCCGATATCGTCGGTGATGAGCATTACAATACTGCGCAACGTGTGAAGTTGATCCTCCAGCGTTACAAAGAACTCCAGGATATCATCGCGATCCTTGGTATGGACGAATTGAGTGATGACGATAAACTTGTGGTGTCACGTGCACGTCGTGTGCAGCGATTCTTGTCGCAGCCATTCCACGTTGCCGAAGCGTTCACAGGCTTGAAAGGTGAGCTCGTCGACATTAAGGATACTATCAAGGGCTTCAACGCGATCATGGACGGTGAGTATGACTATCTTCCTGAAGCAGCGTTCAACCTTGTTGGTACCATTGAACAGGCTAAAGCTAAAGGAGAAAGACTCCTTGCTGAAGCAAAAGGATAAGAACAAAGAATATCCAACAGCCGAATAATGCATTTAGAAATAATCACACCGGACAAAAAGATCTTCGAAGGGGAAGTATCGATCGTTACTTTTCCTGGTTCCGACGGATCGTTCCAGGTATTGAATAACCACGCACCGTTAGTAAGTCTTCTGAAAGATGGTGTGGTGGAATATAAGGCTTCCGACAAAGCAACGCAGGTGGCTATCACCGGCGGCGTTGTAGAAGTACTGAAGAATAAAGTGATTGTATTGGCCGACGGTCTGAAGAACTGATCAGCGAATCGATAAGAAAAAGAAAACCCGGTTGAGAGACCGGGTTTTTTATTTTACAGCGGGATGCTTATTCCGACAGAGCCAATGGCCTGCAATGAGAAGAACGTGTGCTTCGCATATCCCTTCTCATACAACTTGGCGTGAGTATAGTCGGCGTATGCTCCTTTCAGGCTCGTCTCGAGATAGAAATATTTGTAGATCACGTAGCGGAGATTGGCACTTACACCAATAACGTAACCTGAAAACTGGAACGGTCCGTCGTTATGTTTGCCCATGATGTATGAATCCGTTTTAGGAAAAAGAATGCCGCCGCCGACCTTGAACAATGTATTGAGCTGATGATTGCCGTTACGGGAGCTGAGGAGGTTGGTTTGCTTCACAACGCTCGCCATTGCATAGTTGTTGCCATTGGTGTGCTCGAAGTGAACGAAGTCCTTGGTCACCAGCGTGTCTTTATCGAAATATTCCTCGCGGATCATACCCTTCATGTGCATCACCTGGTCGTCGCGCACGACGTATTTGAGGTGATCCCAGCTGAACTCGAAACCCCAGCCATTCTTTTTCGTGATGTAACCTACGTTGATCACGTACTGAGGTACTGTGAGCGCGGTGTGAAAGAAGTCGTACATGTCGACCTGATCTTTCGCTTTCGCGCGATAGAACTTGAAATCGTAGTCGTCGGTTTGACTGTCTTTGAACTTGATATTGCTTCGGGTGTAAGCGTCACGATGGTATCCCCATGTGAGATAGAGTGAGCCTTTGTTTGTTGAAAGCTGAGGCTGCTCCTGTGCAAACGTGCTGAAGCTTATCAGCAACGCTGCCAGAGTAAAAAAACGCATAATGTCAGGGAAAGGGCTAAAATTCAGGGCTACAACGCCGTATTAAGTCGTAAAGTTTCGTGTTTGAACGTATTTAAGTGGAAATTAATCCACATTTTGTTGCACTTTTTCCGCACTTAATACGACGCTTCAGGGTATGTCCAATTGAGGTTGCACCGACGTTTACATTGCTTTTCGCTACTTTAGAGACTCCATTGGCCCCCAGGATGATCAGAGTAGCTGTCTTGACCAAGTCCCACGCATTCCTTCTTATTGCTCTGTTGATGGCATCTTGTGGCGGCGATAAGTCCCACATTTTACTTTGGCATGAGCTGAATACTGCTGGCTTCAAGCATATTGTGACCTATAAAGAGAATCTGCCGGTAGCAATCGTTTTCGAGACATTTCACGGTACCGGGACAAAAGACACGACAGGGGTGGATTCGGTGCTCAGGAAGGAGATCGACTCTATTAAGTATAACCTCGACGAAAACACGGTATTGCTGACGCGGTTATACGACACGAGCCATAAAGATTTCAGGAAATACTATTTCAACTCCGACAATCTCCTGACTAAGATCACGCGGTTCGATAAAAAGGGGGAATATGTAACCGACTCGGTTGCTTACGATTACACTTTGCGAACAGCAAAATTTTACGATGCGATCAATAAACACGTGTACGAACTCGTCTACGATCAAAAGAACAACATCGAAAGCGAGACGGAGAAGCGGGTGAGCGACCAGCACGTGTTTCAGACCTTCTATTATTACTATGATGCGTCGAAAAACCCGTTCCTGGTAAACCTGGACGACGATGAAACTCTTTTCGGTTGTTTTAATATGACGACGATCGGGCTATTTTGGAATAATGCTTCAAGGCCGGTGTTCAGCTCTGTCAATAACGTACAATCATTTAAAGAAGTAGTCGGCACGGAAGAGCGAAACGGCCTTTTTGAATATCATTATGCCCAAGGATTACCGCTTGCACAATTTGGTACTAACAGTGTGATCTATCGCCGTTATTTGAAGGTTTCGGACTAATATGATCAAAAAGATTCTCAAGATCCTTGCAGCTTTGATTTTACTGCTTGTGGTCGCCATCTATTTCTTTATGCAACAGGATTCATTTGGAAAGCTCCCCTCGGGCACAAGGGCCGAGCGAATAGCGAAATCGGCAAATTTTAAAAACGGGGAGTTTAAGAATCGCGTCGAAACGAAAATGCTTGCCGACAATGCAAACTACTTTGGATTGATCTCAAAAATGTTCTCATCGACAGGTGAGAAAGAACCTTTGAGACCGTTGCCAACAGTGAAGACTGATCTTAAGAATATTCCCAATGACAAACCGACACTCATCTGGTTTGGTCATTCTTCATACCTGATCTCTATCGATGGGAAGAAGATTCTTTCTGATCCCGTGTTTAGCGAACGTGCATCACCTGTGCAGTATGCCGGTCCGAAAAGTTATTTGGGCACGATGATCTATTCCATTGATGATTTCCCGGACCTGGATATTGTCGTGATCTCACACGACCACTACGATCACCTTGATTACAAAACGGTCTTAAAGTTAAAAGAGAAGACAAAATTATTTTGTGTGGGCCTCGGAGTAGGAGAACATCTCGAAGCATGGGGTGTGAGTGCCGACAAAATCCGTGAGTTCGATTGGTGGGAGGGCGAAGAAGTGTTACAGGGCGTGAAGATGACTTCCACGCCTGCAAGACATTTTTCGGGACGCGGGTTTACCAGGAACAAGACTTTGTGGACTTCCTTCGTTCTCGAAGTGGGTGGCTATAAGTTGTTTATCGGAGGTGATTCCGGTTATGATGATGCTTTCAAAGAGATTGGAGATAAATATGGTCCGTTCGATTTAGCGATGCTCGAGTGTGGACAATATGATACTCAGTGGCCTTATATTCATATGCAACCAGAGGAGACGGTGAGGGCTGCGTTAGATCTGAACACAAAAGTTTTTCTTCCTGTACACTGGGGCAAGTTTACGCTAGCTAACCATCCATGGCGCGAGCCTATTGAAAAAGCAGTGATGTATGCACATTCCTATGGAGCAAAGATCACAGCGCCGAAGATCGGGGAGCCGGTGATCTTGAATGAAACGATGCCGTTCTCGGAATGGTGGGGTAAATAGTAAACGGTAAACGGTAAACGGTAAACGGTAAACGGTATACAGTAGACAGTAAACGGTAAACGGTAAAAAAAAGAGCTCCGGGGAGCTCTTTAGTTTCTTGAAATTGCGTTGTGAGATGTCTTACTGACGGATCAACCATTTTACGAAGAAGATCACGCCAATGATCAGGGCGATACCTCCGATGATCCAGAATACATCGCCACCGATGATCAGTGCAACGATACCAACGGCTCCGAAGATCGCGGCCAACTTAAGATCTCTGTCAAGACCTTTGGCAGCATGTGATTCCTGTACGTTATCTTTCTTCTTTACAATCTTCTTGATCTCTTTCTTTACTTCTTTTACAAAAGTGCGACGTTCTTTTTTCGTCATGCTTTCGTAAGTTTTTCCTTCAGTAACAACCGCAGGTTTCTCAACCGACTCGATTGATGTTACCGGTTCTGTAGTCGTAGGAGTGGTTTCCATAGCAACCAACGATTCTGGCTGAACTGGTGCAGGACCGGGATTACTTGCAACTTCCTGTTTCACATCTTTCGTCTTGCGTCCTGCGTTGTAATCGTGATAGTCGAACTTGTAAGCCATCTTCGGTGTAGAGCAAGCAGTGGCGAGCAGGGCCACACATGCAAGAGAGAGTAAGCGAATTTTCATATTTAACTATTTAGTTTCTTTTGAGTTGTGATTTGAGCCGCGCCTGAATCGCGCGAAAAACCTCTTCTCGAAGTTCCAAAAAAATTGGAATTGACCAAAGACAAAGCCGTAAAACAGGAGAAATACATTGTATATGGGAAGTATCAATATATAATAGACTACTGATGCCCATAATGGTCGTTCTCCGCCTTCGAAAAGATAATCGAAGAGTGGTCGTTTCAGGAAAAGTACGGTGAACCCGGTGCATGCGAATACAACCAGGACGATCACTACCTGGAACATGCTGCCGAGTTTCCAACGTTCTTTAAGTGAATTGAGCCAACTCATTGCCGCAAGATATTCTTTTGATCTCCTTACCGAAAACTATCCCAAAAATGATTTTGCGGAAAAGCGGCCGCAATCGTGATCGGTTCTTTGCGAACCGGATGAATGAATTCCAGCCGGCTGGCATGAAGACAAATACTTGCATCGTCGTTAGGTGCTTCAGCTCCGTATTTCACATCGCCTACGATCGAACATCCAATCGACGCCAGTTGGACTCTTATCTGGTGAGGCCGGCCGGTAAGGGGACGCACTTCTAAAAGAGAATGCTTACCTGCATGACGCTGGATCTCGTACGACAATTCGGATCGAAGCCCGTCCTTATTCTCTTTTTTAAAAGCCGTCGTTTTATTTCGACTCTCGTCTTTGACCAGCCAATGCACTAAAGTGTCGGAAGGTTTAGCTGGTTTTCCATGCACAATTGCATGATATATCTTTTCCGTTTCGCGGTTTCGGAAAAGTTCGTTCATTCGTTCCAGCGACTTGGACGTGCGGGCAAAAACCACAACTCCGCTTACCGGACGGTCGAGACGGTGAACGACCCCCAGGAATACAGCTCCGGGTTTGTGATACTTTTCTTTGATGTACTCTTTGACCTTTTCAGGAAGCGGAACATCACCCGTAGAGTCGCCCTGGACGAGCTCTCCGGCACGCTTATTAATCGCGATCAAATGATTGTCCTCGAATAGTATATCAAGAGGGTGCATCGCTTTGAACAAAAGGATCGCCCGGCGGGCGACAAATGTTTCGTAATTTAGGCAAACCTATGAGACCCCTCTTTATTTTATTGATAGCTGCTATAGCTTTTTGCTCTTGTGGGAAGAAAGCAGACATCACAAAAGCGCTTACAGATACCCTCCATGTAGCTAAAGGCAATTTTGCGTTGGCATTCAAAGACCTGCAGACGGGTGAAGAGATCCTGATCAACGAGCACAGATTATTTCACGCGGCGAGTACAATGAAAACCCCCGTGATGATAGAAGTCTTCAAGCAGGCTAAGGCGGGGAATTTCTCACTGGAAGATTCGATCGAGATCGATACCACGTTTAATAGTATTGTCGATAGTACATTTTCACTTTCGCCGGGCGACGATAGTGAAACTGAACTGTACACTGTTGTTGGTCAGAAGCGGCCCATTTCCGAACTGGTTTATAAGATGATCATCCTGAGCAGCAATCTTGCCACCAATTTACTTATTGACCTGGTAGGCGCGAAAAATGTTACGCAATCGATGCGCGAGCTCGGCGCAAACAACATACAGGTATTAAGAGGAGTAGAAGATGGAAAAGCTTTTCGTGCAGGACTGAACAATAAAGTAACTGCCTACGATCTGATGGTAATTTTCGACGCGATCAAAGATGAAAAAGAAATGATCGACATCTTACTGGATCAGAAGTTCAATGAAATCATTCCCGCCAGACTTCCCGCTGATGTTAAGGTTGCCCATAAAACCGGTTGGATCACCGGGCTTCACCACGACTCTGCATTGATCATCCTTCCAGATGGGAGAAGATATGTGCTGGTAACGCTTTCCGATTCTTTAACAGACGAAGATGCAGGCGTTCGTCAAATGGCGACTGCTTCGAAGATGATCTACGACTACGTTAATCGTTAGTCTTTGAATTCTGACGTAAAATGGAAACTGATCTCAGGAAAATTATCCTGCACCATTTGTAACCAGGCTTTCGACTCCGCCATAAATACCAGCTTGCCGTCTTTATCGAGCGCTATGTGACGCTGCTTCGATTCTATGAACTCTGCCAGTTTTCGCGGGTCTTTACTGCTGATCCAGCAAGCCTTGTGAATATTCTGCGGAACAAACTCGACGGTGGCGTTGTACTCATTCTTTAAACGGAATTGGATAACTTCAAACTGAAGGGCTCCAACTACGCCGACAACTTTTCTTTTACCGAGCTGATAAGTGAACAACTGCGCAACCCCTTCTTCCATCAGCTGAACCAAACCTTTTTCGAGCTGTTTGGTCTTCATTGCGTCCTTATTCACTACTTCCTTGAATATTTCCGGGGAGAAACTGGGGATACCTGTATAGATCAACTTCTCTCCTTCCGTCAGTGTATCGCCGATCTTCAGGTTGCCTGTGTCATAAATACCCACGATGTCGCCTGGAAACGCTTCGTCAACCGTTTCGCGGTCTTGCGCCATAAAAGCGGTTGCATTGGAAAATCTCAGACTTTTCTCCTGGCGGACGTGATAATAGTTATTGCCCCGCTCAAACTTTCCGGAGCACACGCGGATAAACGCGATGCGGTTACGGTGCTTCGGATCCATGTTGGCATGTATCTTAAATACGAAGCCAGTGAATTTCTTTTCGTCCGGCTCAACAACGCGAAGGGTTGTTTCGCGATGGATCGGGTGTGGTGCGATCCTTATGAAAGTGTCGAGTAATTCTTTAACACCGAAGTTATTCACGGCGCTACCGAAGAATACCGGTGCAACTTTTCCTGCAAGGTAATCTTCAACTTCGAAATCGGGATAAACACCTTCGATCAGCTCGACATCAGCACGAAGCTGCTTCGCATGGTTTTCACCAACCAGCTTATCAACTTCGTCACTATTGATATCCGCAATCTGGATACCTTCTTCCACCGTGATCTTACTTGCCGTGAAAAGATGCAGGCTCTTTTCGTAAAGACTATATACACCTTTGAAAGTCTTTCCCATGCTGATAGGCCAGCTGAGCGGACGGACTTTGATATCCAATTTTTCTTCGATCTCGTCGAGCAAATCGAAAGGATCCTGTCCCTCACGATCGAGCTTGTTGATGAAACACAATACAGGCGTGTTACGCATGCGGCATACTTCCATCAATTTCTCTGTCTGTGATTCGACGCCCTTTACGCAATCAATAACCATGATCACACTGTCGACAGCCGTGAGCGTGCGATATGTATCTTCGGCAAAATCCTGGTGACCTGGTGTATCGAGGAGATTGATCTTGATGTCTTTATAATTGAACCCCATCACGGAAGTGGCAACAGAGATACCCCGTTGCTTTTCGATTTCCATCCAGTCGCTTCGTGCGTGATCTTTGATCTTCGAAGATTTTACGGCTCCGGCCTTCTGGATCGCACCTCCGAAGAGAAGTAATTTCTCCGTGAGCGTGGTCTTACCAGCATCGGGGTGACTGATGATTCCGAAAGTTCTCCGCTTGTCGATCTCTTGTTCTAGCGCCGCCATAAAGTCCGCCCGCAGGCAGGGCCGCAAAAATAATGAATTACATCAAGATCGACGCATGCTTCTTCGGATCGGCGAGCACTTTGGAAATGCCTTTCGAAACCGACAAAAGTGGTTCGTTATCAAGTGTGACCGGTACCTGTATAGAGTTCTCCAGTCTCTCCCTGACACCACGTAGCAATGCGCCACCGCCGGTAACGTGAATGCCATTCTTAAAGATATCGGCGGAAAGCTCTGGTGGACAGATCTCCAAAGCCTGCACGATCTGTTCTTCCACCAAACGGAATGGTCGGTCGAGGACCTTACATATCTCGGAAGAAGTAATGCTTCGCTCGACGGGCAGACCTGACATGAGGTCTTTACCTTTTATCAATGAAGGATGCGGAAGATCTTTCAACTTATCATTTACGGTGCCAACGTTGATCTTCGCTTGTTCGGCAGTCTTCCATCCAACCTGCAGGTTATATGTTCTCCGGAGATGATCCTGGATGACTTCAGTAAAGGTATCTCCCGCAACCTTGATGGAACGAAATACGGCAACTCCTGAAAGTGAGATGATCACGACCTCCGTGATACCTCCACCAATGTCGACGATCATTTTTCCTTCGGGCTCGCGGATGTTAAGATCCATACCCAACGCAGCGGCGATGGGTTCATAGACGAGCCACGATTTTTTTGCGTGAAATTGTTCGAGTACTTCCCGGAGAGCGCGTTGTTCGACAGCTGTTGCCGCATACGGAACTCCCGAAATGATGTTGTTGTACCGCGAAAAGATGCTTCTTTTCTTCAATGACCTCGAAACCATGCCGCCGATCATTGCATGAGCTGAGTTGTAATCGGCGATCACTCCCCACTTGAGTGGCTGGACGGGCTTAAGATCTTCATGATTTTTTTCAAAAATATCGAAGGCCTGGTCGCCGATGGCCTTGACCTTATTGGTGTTGGTATCGAATACGATATAGGATGGCTCGGAAAGCAGAAGCCCGTCGGAATCGGACAACAATGTGTTGTTGTTGCCCAGGTCGATGGCGAGGTTTTGTGTGTTGAAAAGGGAGGGGAACATCGGACTCACGGGGCTTCAAGGGATTGGTGTTCAAGTAACAAAAAAAGGGAGTTGAAATTCCATGACTACGGGTATTCACTGACATTAGAAAGTCTCTAAAGTCATCAGGGAAACCGTACAGGTAAAGTTATGTGTCACGATAGCCTGAAGAGACATTGTGGAAACCAAAACACTCATGGAAACAGTAAACATTCAAAACAGGATTTTAAGGCGGTTTCCTCATGACTTTATGTTTCAGATGAATGCGAAGGAATGGGATGAGTTGAAAAAGGAAATGACTATGTGGTCACAAATTGTGACCACATCCAGGCGAAGACAAGACATCATTCTCCGACAATACATCTCCAACTATGCTGAACTCTCTGCCAGGATCGCCTCGCTCGAAAAGCAAATGAACCGGAAATTCAGGGACATTCACGAGGCCCTCAACTACCTCATCGGCGGCGAAAAAGCCCCAGAGATAGGTTTTAAACAGGCCGGCAGAAATCCTTGAAATTGCCTGAAAAAATCAATGATTTTCTATGTTTTCTGCCAATATGGCACTTCCAAAGTCACATTTCGGCTTGGTATAATCATTGAGTAACCGCCCGGAGAAACAAGAATTATAAAGAAAGCACACATTAACAGACTTATACAATCATGGGAAAAATCATTGGAATAGACTTAGGAACCACCAACTCGTGCGTTGCTGTCATGGAGGGAAACGAGCCGGTGGTTATTGCGAATAGCGAAGGTCGCCGCACTACTCCGTCTATCGTTGCCTTTCTCGACAACGGAAAAGGAGAGCGTAAAGTAGGCGATCCTGCCAAACGCCAGGCGATCACAAACCCAAAAAATACTATACAGTCGATCAAACGCTTCATGGGTAAGAAGTTCGGCGATGTATCAGACGAAAAGAAAATGGTTTCCTACGCGGTGGAATCCGGCAGCAACGACACCGTGCGCGTTAAAATTGGCGACAGGCACTATACAGCACAGGAGATCTCGGCGATGATCCTTCAGAAGATGAAGAGCACTGCTGAAGACTATCTTGGTACAACAGTTACAGAAGCCGTTATCACGGTTCCTGCATACTTCAACGATGCAGAACGCCAGGCAACAAAAGAAGCCGGCCAGATCGCAGGTCTTGATGTAAAACGTATCATCAACGAGCCTACTGCCGCTGCGCTTGCTTACGGCCTCGATAAGAAAAACAAAGACATGAAGATCGCAGTGTACGACCTTGGTGGTGGTACATTTGATATCTCGATCCTCGAACTTGGTGATGGCGTCTTCGAAGTAAAATCAACCAATGGTGATGTTCACCTCGGTGGTGATGACTTCGATAATCGCATCATGAACTGGCTTGCCGACGAATTCAAAAACGATCGCAACATCGATCTTCGTAAAGATCCGATGGCATTGCAGCGCTTGAAAGAAGCTGCCGAAAAAGCAAAGATCGAATTGTCGAGCTCACAGGAGACTGAGATCAATCTCCCTTATATCACATCGATCGACGGAGTTCCTGAACACCTTGTGAAGAAGTTGACTCGCGCAAAGTTCGAACAGCTTTGTGATGATCTGATCCGCAGAACACTTGAGCCTTGCCGTAAGGCGGTTGAAGATTCCGGTTTCAAGATCAACGAAATCGACGAAGTGATCCTCGTGGGTGGTTCAACACGTATCCCACGAATCCAGGAAGAAGTTGAAAAGTATTTCGGTAAAAAACCTTCAAAGGGCGTAAATCCTGATGAGGTGGTTGCAGTTGGTGCGGCTATCCAGGGTGGTGTACTCACCGGTGAAGTGAAAGATGTGTTGTTGCTCGACGTTACTCCGCTTTCACTTGGTATCGAGACAATGGGCGGCGTGATGACTAAACTCATCGAATCGAACACAACCATTCCAACGAAGAAGTCTGAGGTATTCTCGACCGCTGCTGACAACCAGCCATCTGTTGAGATCCACGTATTGCAAGGTGAACGTCCAATGGCTGCCGGCAATCGTACGATCGGTAGATTCCACCTCGATGGTCTTCCTCCGGCACCTCGTGGCATTCCGAAGATCGAAGTTACATTCGACATCGACGCTAACGGTATCCTTCACGTGTCTGCGAAAGACCAGGGAACCGGTAAAGAGCAGAAGATCCGTATCGAAGCTTCGAGCGGTTTGACAGACGCAGAGATCCAGAAGATGAAGCAGGAGGCCCAGGCTAACGCCGACGCTGACAAGCAAGTGAAAGAACGCGCTGAAAAGATCAACCAGGCTGACTCGATGATCTTCCAGACTGAAAAACAGTTGAAGGACTATGGTGATAAGCTGTCGGCTTCCAACCAGGATCTGATCAAGGGCGCGCTTGAGAAACTTAAAAATGCTCATAAGTCACAGGATATCTCTGCAATCGATGCAGCGATGGCAGAACTCAATACCGCCTGGCAGGGAGCTGCCCAGGAAATGTACCAGGGCGGTGGTGCTGCAAACCCTAATGCCAGCGCAAGTGATAATAACGCTGGTGCAAACCAGGGTCAGGGTGGCGATAATACCACTGACGTTGAGTATGAAGAAGTGAAAAAATAAATCTAGTTACTTCCTAGACTAAGCCCCGCAAGGGGCTTTTTTATTTATATTTGCGCCCCTTATGCAAGTATTAAAATTTGGTGGCACTTCGGTTGGCAAGCCGGAGAGAATGAGGAAGATAGCCGACCTGTTGCTGTCTACTCCAGGCAAAAAGATTGTTGTTCTTTCTGCTCTTAGCGGAACAACGAACACCCTCGTCAAGATTGGTGACTATCTCTTATCGCAGAGCGCTGACGCGGCAGCACGGGAGATCAACGAGCTTGAAAAACATTACGAAGCATTTATCAAAGACCTCTTCTCTACCGAGGCATATAAAGCTATCGGCCAGGAGATCGTTAGCCGCTACTTCAGCTTGTTCCGCTTGCTTGCTGCAGGCCGTTTCGATGATCGCAGCTATCGCGAGCTCCTTGCGCAGGGCGAACTGATCTCGACCGAATTGTTCTATCATCATTTACAGGAAAGGAAGATCTCTTCGAGATTGTTACCTGCTCTTCATTTCATGTCGATCGACGAGAACAATGAACCGGAGCTTGAAAAGATCTCTGAACGATTGAAGCCGATCATTGCAACGCTCGGTAACGTTGACATTCTTGTAACTCAAGGTTACATATGCCGGAATCATAAAAATGAAATTGATAATCTCAAACGTGGCGGCAGCGATTACACTGCTTCGCTGGTAGGTGCCGCTATTCGTGCTACCGAGGTTCAGATCTGGACTGATATCGACGGTATGCATAACAACGATCCAAGGATTGTGAAAAAGACCTTCCCGATTGCTGAGCTGACGTTCGATGAAGCATCAGAGCTCGCATACTTCGGTGCAAAGATCCTCCACCCTTCAACTATTGTTCCTGCACAACGTTACGGTGTGCCGGTAAGACTGAAGAACACGATGGACGAGAAGGCAGCTGGCACGTTGATATCTGACAAAGGTACGAGCGGACAGTTCAAAGCCATTGCGGCAAAAGACGGGATTACAGCTATTAATGTGAAGTCATCGAGAATGCTTCTTGCATATGGTTTCCTCCGAAAGGTGTTCGAGGTTTTCGAGAAATATAAAACATCGATCGATATGGTATCCACATCTGAGGTTGCTGTGTCGGTTACGATCGATGATGCAAGAGAGCTGGCTAAGATCGAAGAGGAATTGAAGAATCTTGGAACGATAGAAGTAGATCGCAATCAAACGATCATCTGTATCGTTGGAAATAAGCTCGCAGAAAAAGAAGGGGTGTTAAAGCAGGTGTTCTCTGCACTCGCTCCGGTGAAAACCAGGATGGTTTCGTTCGGGGGCAGCAGTAACAACATCTCGATACTTCTCGATACAGCAAATAAAGACAAGGCCCTGAATCTGCTGAACGAGGGTCTGTTCGGCATCGTCTAACGCCATGGAAACTATTGCAGTTGTCATATTCGTGATTGGATACGTGGCGATTGCTTTAGAGCATCCCATTAAGATCAACAAAACGGCTACGGCGCTTTTGACCGGTGTGCTGTGCTGGACCATCTACGCGCTTGGCTCCACCGAAAGCGTCGGGAGCGATCTCTCTCACCACCTGGGTGAGATCGCAGCAATATTGTTCTTCTTATTGGGTGCGATGACGATCGTAGAGCTGATCGATGCTTACGAGGGTTTCCGGCTGATCACCGATAAGATCCAGACCACCAATCCAAAAGTGCTTCTCTGGACTGTGTGCTGTATCGCGTTCTTTTTATCCGCGATCCTGGATAATCTGACCACTGCAATTGTCATGGTGTCGCTGATCCGTAAACTGGTAAACGATCGCCAAATGCGTTTGATGTTTGCCGGTATGATCGTGATCGCTGCAAATGCCGGCGGTGCCTGGTCGCCAATCGGTGACGTAACTACAACCATGCTTTGGATAGGCGGACAAATATCGACTATCGCTATTATTAAATCGTTATTTCTTCCCAGCATCGTTTCGTTGATCGTTCCTTTAACGATCCTGACGTTTACCATTAAGGGAACTCTGGACAAGACACCGAATGATGAGCCGGTAGCGAGAGGCAGCAAACTCATGCTGGTGTTGGGAGTCGGCGCCCTGATCTTCGTTCCTGTCTTTAAAACGATAACCGGGCTTCCTCCCTATATCGGGATGATGCTTGGACTTGCAGTTGTCTGGATCGTATCTGAAATCATTAACCCCCATGCAGACGAGGCGTTGCGTAAACCTTATTCAGCGGGCGGAGCATTGGCACGAATCGACACTTCTAGTTTGTTATTCTTCCTCGGTATTTTATTGGCCGTCGGTGCTCTTGAATCGATGGAACTGCTCAGTCACTTTTCTGCGTGGCTCGATCATACAATCAAGAGTCAAAGTGTGATCATAACACTGATCGGTGTGCTATCTGCAATTGTAGACAACGTTCCTTTGGTTGCAGCAAGCATGGGCATGTACAATCTTGCCGATTTCCCCATGGACCATTTCATCTGGGAATATCTTGCTTATTGTGCGGGAACGGGCGGAAGTATTCTCATTATCGGATCTGCTGCTGGCGTAGCCGTTATGGGCATGGAGAAAATCGATTTCATCTGGTATCTTAAAAAGATCAGCTTAATCGCATTACTTGGATATCTTGCCGGCTGCGGAACATATCTCCTCTTGAATTGAACCTCGTTGTCGATATAGGGAACACTCGCATCAAGATTGCGATCTTCGATAAAGACATTCTTATCGAAAAGAATACTTATAAGGGGATCACAGATCTAAAATCATTTCTGACAGGCAAACAATTCGATCACTGCATTGTTTCATCCGTGAGTGTTAATCCGGAGAACATCCTTCCGTCTTTACCAGTAACCGGTCAAAAGATACGCCTCACATCAACACTGGGGTTTCCAATAAAGATCTCGTACGATACTCCAAACACGTTGGGTGTCGACAGGATAGCGGCGGCTTGCGGAGCATACCAGTTGTTTCCCGGCCGGAATTGTCTCGTGATCGATATGGGAACGTGCATCACGTACGATCTTTTATCGGCCGATGGTGTGTACGAAGGTGGCGCGATCGCTCCCGGTGTGAAGATGCGGTTCAAGGCTATGAATCATTTTACGGCCCGGCTGCCGTTGGTTGAGCCGGCATCAACGGCACCACTTACAGGCAAGAGCACGACGTCCTCGATGCAGAGCGGAGTAATCAATGGAATCCTTGGAGAAATAAATGGCTTCATTTCCCGTTACAGTTCGCAGTATGCAGACCTTGCGACGGTAGCGTGTGGTGGTGATGTGGCCTTTTTTGAAAACAGTATCAAACCGTCGATATTTGCTGCCCCGGATTTAGTTTTAATAGGTTTGAACAGGATTTTACTCCATCACGTTAATGGCCAGGCTTAGTTTTTGTGTTTTTCTACTGATCGCAGTATGCTGCGGAAATGTATTTGGCCAGGCGGCGAGAACTCCTTTCTCTTCCTTCGGAATAGGTGAGTACTATGGCAATGCAACGGCAAGTCAGCAGGGAATGGCCGGCGTCGGCGTGAGCAATCCGCAGTATCTCTATCTTAATAACATCAATCCTGCGCTGCTCGTATTCAATGGACTCCAGGGGATCACCACATTCCAGGCCGGTATCCTCGGCGAGAAAAGAACGATCAAAGACGATACAAACAGTGATAAATCAACGGGAGGAAATCTGAATTACCTGCTTCTTGGCTTTCCCATCAAAAGCGGTAAATGGGTGACATCTGTCGGACTGATGCCATATACCGGGATGAACTATCGTTTCACCTATACTGAAAATGTTCCGGGCGGAACGGCACCCGTTACCTTCGTTGAATCGGGAACAGGCGGCATCAACCAGGTTGCGTGGTCACATGGTGTTACCGTCACGCGGAAGATATCGGTAGGTGCCCGTGCGAGTTACCTGTACAGCACAATCGAGAACGGTTTTCAAAACACAGTAGATCTCAGTGGCAACGGTCAGTTGGTTGCTTATACTCCTGATGTGCATCAGCGTTTTTATTATAAGGGCTTTGCATTTACCGGGGCCGTTTCCGTACATCTCGATTCATTGTTCAACGACAAGTACAAGTTCAACTTCGGAGCGGTGTATGATTTCAAGGCGAGACTGAACACAGATTATCTCCAGACCCTGGTTAGAACGAATGCAGCTACAACTGTAAGCACCGACAGTCTGGTGCACGAAGGTGGCAAGACAACGATACCCTCAATTATGCAGGTTGGAGTTTCGTTTGGAAGAGGCAATACGTGGGTGTTTGGCGTTGATGGACGATTCACTGATTATTCGAAGTTCGGTTTCTTCAGGAACGGATCGGCCGACGTACAGAAAGGCTGGCGGGTAGCAGCAGGTCTGGAAATAACACCGAATCCGAATTCGCTTAGCAATTATTTGAAGGTGATCACATACCGAGTTGGCGCCAGCGCTGAAGAATATCCTTACCTCGCAAATGGCAAGGCCCTGCGCGATCTTGGCACCAATGTTGGTATATCGCTGCCCGTTGCACGTGGCTGTAGCGTGGATTTATCCGGCCGGTGGGGTAATCGGGGAAGCATTACCGACAACGGGATCACGGAAAAATATTTCAAACTATACTTCGGGGTGACTTTTAATGACCGCTGGTTCATTAAGAGACGATTTGACTAAACTAATATCGACCATGAGAAACCTGTTCATTCTGCTACTGTTTCTATCGGTAGCAAGCACAGGATGGTCGCAACCCGGTTGTAAGAACAACTGGCCCGTCGATAAAGCAAAAGCACAGGAACAGTTAGGAGTCTACACTGCTGCTTTAAAGCAGCGAAATTATCGTGGCGCCGTACCGGGCATCCGCTGGTTCCTTGAAAATGCCCCCAACTGGGATACACGTCTTTATGTTGATGCCGCTGAAGTTTACAACAAGCTCGCCGCTGCGGAAAAGAATGTTGCGAGGAAGCAGGTGCTGATCGATTCGCTCCTTTGGCTATACGACGAACGAATAAAGTATTGTGGTGACGAAGCTGCCGTATTGAATCGTAAGGCGATGTCGGCAATGATCTACAATGGTCAGAATAAAGAGAGAACGGCAGATGTTCTCGCGTTGCTTGATAAGGTTCTTGATGTATCGGGCACAGAGATCAGCGACAATATCCTCGAGAATTATTTCAAGATCGTATATGCGAACTATTCGTTGCTGAAGAATAAAACGGAAGGCCAGGTTTTCGCTCACTACGAAAAGATCACGAAGGCAATGGATGCAAAGATCGTGAGATACCAGCAGGAGAGTAAACTCGGAGAGGCGGAGCAGCTTAAGGTTGCCAGGGCGAATGTTGATAAACTGCTTTCGAAGATGGTGACTGCCGACTGTGATCTTGTAAGAAAAAACCTGGTTCCGGAATTTCATAGCAACCCGAATGATGTTGGAGTAGCGAAGAGGATCATTGAATTGATGAGACTTGGAAAATGTTCAAATGATTCCTTGTACGTCGAAGCCGGTGAAACAATTTATCGGCTTGATCCCGTGAAGGACTTCAGGCTGACGAAAGATCTCGCTATGAAATACGCAGCCGTAGGTAATACTGTAAAGGCTACCAATTTTGCGAAGGAGGCGTTTGCCCTTGCACGCAATAACATCGAGAAGGCCGAATCATACGTTGTGATGGGAAGCATTTTGGCGAAAGCCAGGCAGAACAATGCCGCCCGCGACGCGTATAAGCAGGCTGCGGCCGCCGATCCCCCAAACCGGGAGCCGTGGGAAAAGTTGGGAGATCTTTACGCTTCTGCTGATGATTGCAAGACCAACCTGGTTTATCTTGCGGCGTACGAAATGTATAAGAAGGCCGGCAATGCCGAAAAGATGTCGATGATGAAGGGCCGTTTTCCCTCGAGGAAAGAGATCGAAGCTCTGAAGTTGAAAAAAGGTGATAAGACTTCGACAGGTTGCTGGGTGGATGAAATTGTGGTCGTTGAGACGAAAGATTGAAAAGAGTTTCTAGTTTCTAGTTTCTAGTTTAGAGTTTTTGAAAAAGCTGGTTGTCATATTATTTGTTGTCGTCATAGCAATGTCGTGCGATAGCGGGAAGGAGAGCACTGAGCCCGTTCTTTATTCCGGTCCGTTGCGCGAGGCCGAGAATGTGACGATGCTGTATGCCGAAAAAGATATGCTGAAGATGCGGATGACCGGCAAGAGGGTACTTGAGTTTGAGAATGGTGACAGGGAATTTCCGGAGGGATTGTTTTTAGAATTTTTTGACGAGACTGGAAAGCTGACGAGCACGCTGGTTGCCAACCACGCCTATTTTTTCAAGAGAGAATATCAGTGGAGGGGAAGAGGTCATGTGGAAGTGAAAAATCTTGCTTCACAGGAACAGCTCAATACCGAAGAATTGTATTGGAAACCAGACACCAAGCGGATCTTCACAGACAAGTTTGTGACTATCCGGGAGGCAACTGATGTGATTTACGGAATGGGTCTGGATGCTGCGCAAGATCTGTCGGATTATACCCTGGGTAAGACCTATGGTGAATTCGAGGCCAGCGAAGAAGAAGACGAAAACATTAGCCATTAACCGTTAGACATTAACCATTAGACATTACACATTAGTCATTGATCATTTGATGAAATTGTCCAACGTCATTTTACTTTCCCTGTCGGGGGCATTTTTGCTGATCAGCCTCTACGAGATGTGGGCGCTTGGCCTGTCTGACGCTTACTGGAGTATAAGTTTGTCAATTATGTTCTTCTTCTGGTACGCCTACCGGAAACGCGGGTAAATACCTGAAAATCAGCCGAATTTCGCCTTAATTAATTGATTTTACCCCCTTGCCGAATCCGGCAAAGCCGTTAAATTTGCGCCCTTGCCCGCCGAGCACGCGCGGCACTTTACACTCTAACACGGTATTATGGCATTGATTGGAACACTAAGGAACAAGATGACCAAATGGGTAGTTGGCTTTGTAGCCGTGGCCATCGTTTCCTTCATTTTGAACGACCTTTTCGGAAACAGCCCTACGTCGATCTTCGGCGGTCAGGACAATTCGATCGGCGAGATCGACGGAGACAAGATCAGCATCGAAGAATTCCAGAGAACCACACAGGAACTGGAAAACAACTTCCTCCGCAGCATGGGTCGTCAGCCCAGCGAACGTGACATGATCGGTCTCCGTGAGCAGGCATGGACGCTCCTCATTGCGCGTCACGCCATCCAGCCGCAATACTCGGAAGTTGGCTCAAAGGTTACCAGCGAAGAGATGTTCGATATCCTTCAGGGTAAGAATATGGATGAGAACCTTCGTATGAACTACCTGGATTCAACTGGCGCGTTCGATCGTAACAGGATGCTGAAAGATCTGCAGGAACTTGCAGCTCAGCCAGAAGGATCTCCGTCACGTATGCAGTGGAATCTTATCAAAGCACAGCTGCAGGGTGCACGTGAGCGCGTGAAGTACGAGAACCTCCTTCTCAAGACCAACTATGTCACATCTGCCGAAGCTGAAAGACAATATCACCTCGATAACGATGTTGCCGAGATCAAGTACCTGTACGTTCCGTACTATGCGGTAAAAGATTCAGGACTTGTTACAGATTCAGACATCAAGAAGTACTACGATGCTCACAAAGACAAATACAAGTCGGAAGAAAGACGCAGCTTTAGCTACGTTACATTCCCTTTGGTTGCATCGAAAGAAGATACACTTGCTCTCCGTACTGAGATGGAAAAGCTTGCAAGCGAATTCCATACAGCTGAAGATGATTCAACGTTCGCTGCGCTGAATACAGAAGGCACCTCTGCTTACGAAAAATACAACGTGAACACCCTTCCTACTTTCATCAACCGCGAGACGATGACAAAAGGATTGGTACTTGGACCATTTATCGACAACGGTTCTTATAAGATCGTTAAGGTTAGCGACATCGGCACCGATACAGTGTACCAGATGAAGGCGAGCCACATTCTCATTAAGTGGACAGACAACACGCCTGAGGCTAAGAAAGTAGCAAAGGAGAAGGCTCAAAAGATCCTTGCAGACATTAAGAAGGGAGCAAGCTTCGCGGCGAAGGCTCTTGAGTTTAGCGAAGACCCGACTAACAAAGCACGTGGAGGAGATCTCGGCTGGTTCCAGAGCGGCATCATGGTTCCGGAATTCGAGAGGCCTATCAAGAATGCAACAAAAGTTGGTGTGCTGAACGACGTTGTTGAGACATCGTTCGGTTATCACATCGTTGATATTACAGCTCCGAAAAGCAATGCAAAGTACATGGTTGCTACCATCGAAAAGGAGATCCAGCCCAGCCAGGAAACGCAGGACAATCAATATCGTGCGGCCGATGCTTTTGCAACAGACCTTGATGGTGTTGAAGAGTTCAAAGAAAAGGCAACTAAAGAGGGCTTGAACGTTTATGAAATGAACGACGCATCTGCAACAGAAAGATACGTTGGAAATCTCGGCGATGCCCGTGAAATGATCACATGGTTGTATCGCGACGGAAAAGTTGGCAAGGTTTCAAACATCTTCGATCTTGACAGGGACTATGCCGTAGCGGTAATGACCTCGAAGTCGGATGCAGGTTACCGTACACTTGATGATAAACTCAAGGCTGAGATCACTGTTATCGTGAAGAAAGAAAAGCAGGGTCAGATCATAGCCGACAAGATCAAGGGTGATGGTTCGCTGGAGGATCTTGCGAAAGCATATCCAGGCGATGCGGTGGTTGGCAGTGCAAGCAGTGTTAAACTGAATGGTACCAACATTGCAAACATCGGTTACGATCCAATTGCCATTGGTAAAGCTTTCTCTGTTGAAAACGGCAAGCGTACGAAGCCGTTCGCCGGCGAAAGTGGTGTAACGGTGATCGAAGTTCAGAACAAGACTGTCGCTCCTTCTATGGGTGACTACAGCATGTTCAAGAACCAACTCCTGCAGGAAGCTAACAGAAGAAACGGTCTTGAAATTGCGGATGCGATCAAAGACAAAGCCAACATCGAAGACAGGCGCTATAAGATCTATTGATCGAAAAATAAAAAAGATGCTGGCGTCCCTTCGCTTTGGCGGGGGGACGCTTTTTTTATAACGCGAAAATTAAAATGAAAGACGAAAGGAAGAATTGGACCGATAAAGACTGGACCGCTTTTGAGGAGCAACTCGATAAATATTATGCGTGGCCAGCCCTCTACACCTTTAAGTTTGTAGTAAAGACGGGCCAGGAAGAACAGCTGGTGAAAATGTTCTCGAAGCACCAGCACACGGCCAGGCCGTCGAAGAACGGAAACTATACCAGCGTTACCTTTGAGGGCATGATGCCGAATGCGCAGTCTGTAGCCGATGTTTACAAAAAAGCATCTGCAATAGAGGGCATTATCGCTCTTTAATGGCTTTAAAACATCTTACCTTTGATAAAACGAAATCTTTATGTGGAAGGAAGCCGACAACAAATTATCGAGGGATTTTAAATTCAAAGATTTCTCCGAAGCTTTTGCTTTTATGACCCGCGTGGCGCTGATCGCCGAAAAAATGGATCATCATCCTACGTGGACAAACACCTATAACAGGGTAACCATCGAACTGTCGACGCACGACGCCGGGAATAAAGTAACTGACCTCGATAGAAAGATGGCTAAATTGATAGATCAACTCGCATAATGTGAGCAACGCAGGTAATAAAAAGACGTCCCTCTTTCTCGTTCCCACTCCCATCGGTAATCTTGCCGATATTACTCTGCGCGCATTAGAGATCTTAAAGTCGGTCGACACAATTCTTGCGGAGGATACGCGGACGTCATCCACTCTCCTGCGTCATTACCAGATCGACAAGCCGCTCCACAGCTTTCATATCTTCAATGAGCATAAAGTTCTTAAGGGCCTGGTTGACAGGTTAAAGAAAGGGGAAGTGATGGCCCTGGTCAGCGATGCCGGCACACCTGGTATCAGCGATCCCGGCTTTCTCATTATTCGCGAGACCCTTGCAGAAGGGCTGTCGGTCGAATGTCTTCCTGGCCCAACGGCGTTCGTTCCTGCTATTGTAAAATCCGGTTTCCCAACCGACCGTTTTGTGTTCGAAGGATTTCTTCCCCACAAGAAAGGAAAGTTAACGGTGATGAAACAGATCGCTGAAGAAGAGCGGACAGTTGTTTTTTACGAGTCGCCGCACCGCCTATTAAAAACATTGGAACAGTTCAGGGAATTGGTGGACCCAGCCCGGAAGATCTCTGTGTCGAGGGAACTTACCAAGATGTTTGAAGAAACAGTAACGGGAACTATCGAAGAGGTACTCACCCATTTTGGTACGAAAGAAGTGAAAGGCGAGATCGTTGTCGTGATAGACGGAAAGGGAAAATAAAGTAAATTACGGTTCACGATAAATCACGTTTAAAATGGTGTCACTCGCGCAATTGGAAAAGCAGGTTGTTGAATTAAGTGGAGAAGTGGGTGAATTCATTTATAAAGAGTCGCGCAATTTCGATCGTTCGAGAATTGAACAGAAGACGGGCTTCAATAATCTTGTCTCTTATGTCGATAAAGAATCGGAAAAGACTCTGGTCGCCGGACTTCAAAAAATATTACCTGGATCGGGTTTCATCGGCGAAGAAGGAACGTCGATCGAAGGAACAAACGACTACACATGGATCATCGATCCATTGGACGGCACTACCAATTTTACCCATTGCCTTCCTCCTTTCGCGATAAGCATAGGTCTTTCATATAAGGGCAAAGTTGTATTGGGCATTGTTCACGAAGTGAATCTGAGAGAATGCTTTCACGGCTCGGAAGACACCGGTGCATTCTGCAATGGAAAGCCCATTCGTGTGTCGGCCATCAATACATTAGGCAATGCGCTTCTTGCTACCGGGTTTCCTTATAACATGTCGGAGAAGATGGAGAAGCATATGCAGATCATCAGAACGTTCCTGACTGAAACACATGGTGTCCGAAGGTTGGGAAGCGCGGCTGTGGATCTGGCCTATGTTGCCTGTGGAAGGCTCGAGGGGTTTTTCGAATATAATCTAAACCCGTGGGATGTTGCAGCAGGATCATTTTTGGTTCAGACTGCGGGAGGCATCGTAACGGATTTCAGCAACGGATCTAATTACTTGTTTGGCGGAGAGATCTGCTCTGCAAACAGTGGCGTGCATGCAGAAATGCTTCGCGTGATCCGTGATAAGTGGATTTAAAATACGTCTCTCACGGATCGCATAGATCACACAGATCAGAACCCACATCTTCAAAGAGATTGATCCGTGCGATCTGTGTGATCAGTGAGCAAAATTATTCTTTTATGAGAATCCTATTATTGCTATTCATTAGCACTTCACTCTGCTTTGGTCAAATAAAATTAACCGACCCTATTCCTGTCTCACCAGATGTTAAGAAAGGAAAATTAGCGAACGGCCTCACCTATTACATCCGCAAAAACAGCAAGCCCGAGAAAAAAGTAGAGCTCCGCCTGGTTGTCAAAGCCGGTTCGATCCTCGAGACCGATGATCAACAGGGGCTCGCTCATTTCACCGAACATATGGCCTTCAATGGCAGCAAGCATTTCAAGAAGAATGAGCTCGTATCGTTCCTTCAATCCATCGGCGTGGAATTTGGTGCCGACCTGAATGCATCCACAGGTTTTGATGAAACGATCTATATCCTTCCGATCCCTGTCGATAAACCCGACAACCTCGAGCAGGGATTTCTTGCACTGGAAGATTGGGCCAGTACAGTGACGTTCGACCCGAAAGAGATCGATAAAGAACGGGGTATCGTCCTGGAAGAATCGCGTCTCGGCAAAGGGGCAACAGACCGGATGAATAAGGTGATCTTACCCAAGCTCTTCGAAGGATCGCTGTACGCCGAACGGTTACCCATTGGTAAAGAGGCGATCCTGAAAACCTTCAGACCCGAAGCCATTAAAAAATATTATGCCGACTGGTATCGTCCCGACCTTATGGCTGTGATCGTGGTCGGAGATATTGACCCCGGTCAGGCGGAGACTCTTGTGAAGAAGCACTTCGATCACCTCAAAAATCCGAAGCAGGAACGTTCCCGTGAATATGCGACGGTTCCATCCAGACAGAAATCCGAAGCGTTGGTTGTAACCGACAAAGAAGCCACGAATCATATTCTCCAGATCTATTTCTCTTATAAGCCGGAAAAACCCGAGGCAACCATTGGCGACTATCGCTCATCAATTGTCAAAGGCCTGTTCAACGCGATGTTGAACCAGCGCCTTCAGGAGCTTACACAGAAAGCCGATCCGCCATTTTTATATGGTGCTTCCAGCTTGTCGGGTTTTGTGAGAGGTTACGAAGTATACGGTTCCTTTGCTGTGATCGGGAAAGCCGGACTCGAGCCTGCGATCCGTACAATAATGGAAGAAAATGAACGTGCCAGGAAATTCGGGTTCACAGCAGGGGAATTGGATCGCGTGAAAAAATCTCTTGCAAGGAGTCTTGAACGTGCTTATAACGAAAGGGATAAAACCGATTCAGAAAATTACGCGGAAGAATTCATACGGAGTTTCACTGAAGACGAAGCGATTCCCGGCATCGAAAATGAATTCAACTATTTCAAACAGTTTTCTGAGTCCATCACATTAGAAGAGATCAACACATTTGCGGCGAGCACAATTCCCGGCACTAACGACACCAGGCTGGTGATCCTTGCCGGCCCTGAGAAAGCCGATTTCAAATTGCCGACAAATGAAGAGCTGCTGGCACTTTCCGAAAAGGCAACCTCGCAGGAACTCAAAGCTTACGAAGAGAAGGCCGTCGCAACATCACTGATGTCGGCCGTACCTGCCGGTGGCAAGATCGCCAGCGAGAAAACTAACGATAAGCTCGGCGTTACGGAGTTGATGCTTTCGAATGGTGTTAAGGTTATCCTGAAACCCACCGATTTCAAGAACGACCAGGTGTTGTTAAGCGCGTCACGTCCCGGCGGACAATCCGTATTTGATAACAAAGATCAATATAATGCTGCGTATGCTTCGACCGAAGTCTTGCAGATGGGTGTTAAAGATTTCACACCGCTCGATCTGAGAAAAGTTTTAGCTGGAAAAACAGTCGGTGCTGCACCGAGATTGAGCCTCTATTCGGAAGGGATATCTGCACAAAGTGGCTCGGCAGACATCGAAACAATGCTGCAATTGGTTTATCTCTATTTCACAAGTCCTCGAAAAGACGCTGATCTCTTTGCATCGTTCGTTTCAAAACAACAGGCTGCCCTGCTGAACACAATGTCTAATCCGCAGGCTGTTTACCAGGATACACTTCAAAAAGTTCTTTACAATAACCATCCGCGGGCACCGCGCATTCCCAAGGTCGAAGATTTCAACGCATTGTCCTTAGATCGTTCGCTCGATATTTACCGGGATAGGTTCGGAAATGTCAATGGTTTCGTATTCTGTATCGTTGGAAGCTTCGACGTGACAAGCATGAAGAAACTGGTTACTTCATACCTCGGAACGTTGCCTTCTTCAGACAAAGTTTCGGGAATGAGAGATCTGGGCATTCGCCCTGTTCGTGGCGTCATAACGAAGGAAGTGAAAAAAGGGTCCGAGCCCAAAAGTTACGTGACATTGATCTTCTCCGGCGACGCGCAATGGTCATCAGCGGCTAACCTGCACATGCAGGCTATGATCGAGGTATTGAATATCAAACTGATTGAAACCCTTCGTGAGGACCTGAGTGGCGTTTATGGAGCAGGCATGAAGGGCCAGATCAACAAAAATCCGTATGGTCATTATATGATCACAGCATCGATACCATGTGGCCCCGAAAATGTCGATGTTCTTATCAAGGCAACCCTTGATGAGATCCAAAAGATAAAAGACAAAGGGCCGGGTGAAGCCGATCTCAATAAGGTGAAAGAAACATGGACCAAGCAATACCGGGAAGACCTGAAAGAAAATGGTTTTTGGTTAAGTCGCTTGTTGCAAAGCGATGAAGCCGGAACCGATCCAAATGAGATCCTGGCAGGCGAAGAGAGAACTAATTCTCTTACGGCAAAGGACATCAAAGATGCCGCGAACAAATACTTCGATATGAAGAATTATTTGACTGTCGTACTCAACCCCGAAAAGTGATTTCAATAGATCTTCAGCAGCGCGTTTTCGACATTGCTCAGGTAAACTTCATTCGGGATAACAAACACTCCCTCCCAACGTCGTTGGCCAGTGCCAAGTATCAGTTCTTTGGAATGCAGTAAGTCTACTTTTGCTTCCTCTTTACGACCTACGGCCGCATAGGCCAGTCCGCGATAATAATAGGTATCTGCAAGAGTCTCGTATTCTGTCACCTGGCGGGTAAGGTCTTCAATTGCTCCATCGTAGTCTTCCATTTTGTACCGGAGTATTCCGCGGTGCAGGTAATCATAAGAGCCGACCCAATTCTCACCCTTCTCCTTTACTTGCTGATCGATGGCTATGGTGTAGAGCTCTAAAGCTTTCTGATAATTCCCCAGTTGTTCATATGAAAGGCCTTTAAGAATATACATGTGCATACTCGTTACATAATAGTATGATCCTCCTACATTATTCTCGAGCGTGTCCAGGTCCGAAATTGCTCCCTTGTAATCGTGCAAATAATGCATTCTCGACCATGCGCGGCTTCCGAGAAAATAATATGGATCTAGCTTCGCGGCCTGACTCAACGATCTCATTCCTTCAACAAATTCGCCCCGAAACATATAGGCTTGTCCGCGATCACCCCATAGCCTGGCAGCGTTCGGACAAATACTAAGCACGCTGTCGCTTACCTTCTTCCAGGCGGCACTCCCGGTCTCATGCTTCCACAAACGTTGCATGAGATGGGTCACGTCGCGACAATCGGTCTGTGCACTAACTGTGGTTGCAATGAAAAGAAAGAATATGGCAAGGGTCTTCTTCATTGAACGATATCGCTCAGTTCACCATTGACTATTCTCACGCTTACGTGATGATAGTAATCGACAGTTTGATTGTATGCACGTCGTGGCGGCCATGAAATACTTTTGGCGATGCCAAGTATATGGGCCTTAAGGTCGGCATTGAATTCTTTCTCTTTGAGATCCGGGTCGAGTTCCAGCAAGCGAAACCGGTCGGCAACGCCGGAGCAGTTTACAAGGAAGCGGATCCGGATAAGACCACTTTCATTTTTCCAGGCGGGATTGCTCCTGAACTTCGAACGAAACTCGCGCGCGACCATGATCGGGGTTTCGTCTTGTTTCGACTTCAATTGATATCCCTGCCACACCTGTTTGGGATTGCAGACCTGGAATTTGGGATCGTCCGTTTTAGGATCAAAAGAAATGTCGCCGACGTTTTGAGCAACCGCGGCGACATTGATAAATATTAACAGGATGACTAATCTCACTAAGGAAGTTCAGTTTTTTCTTCAACTTCCTCAAATAATTAACTAGTTATTCACACTTAAGGGAATCTACCGGATTTAAAGTTGCTGCTTTCAGCGACCTATATCCGACTGTAATGAAAGCGATCAGTGCGGTAATGGCAATTCCGGCAACGAACATAAGCGGACTAAGCTCGATCCTGTATTGAAACTGTTCAAGGAATTGGTTCGTCATGTACCATGCAAATGGAACTGCGATCACAAACCCGATAACGATCAGTATGGCAAACTCCTTTGAGAAGATGAAAAATATACTCGGCACCGATGCGCCAAGCACTTTTCTAATACCGATCTCTTTCGTTTTCTGATTTGCCATAAACGTGGCAAGTCCGAGCAATCCGAGGCAGCCGATCAATATCGCCATCGAAGCAAAAATTCCGACGAGCACAGACATGCGGCGTTGTGTATCGTAAAATTCACGGATCTGTTCGTCGAGGAAATTGAAACTGAAGATCGCTTCCGGATAAGCTGCCTCCCAGTACTTTTGTATCTCTTTGATCGACGATTGCATATTCGTGGCATTGAGTTTCACCGACAGGTTCTCGTAGCCCCGAATACGGTTCATCATCACAACGGGAGGGATCACTTCCGTCAATGAAACGGTATGGAAGTCTTTAACGACGCCAACGACCGGTAACCTGCGACCCCACATACTCAACATCTTCCCGACGATCTGATCAGGGGTATAACCGGCAACTTCCGCGAGTTTCCTGTTTACCAAAAAGCCCTGTGCTGTGTCGAGATCTTTAAGATTTTCACCGGCGATAAGCTCGAGTTTGAACGTCTTCATATAATCGCCATCGATCTGCTTCACCTGCGTGCGGAGGTCCTCGTCTTCTTTTCCCTCGATCGTGAAATTCGTACCTGAAACGCTGCCTGATGACGGTGGCGCAGCATTCAAGCTTGCAGATTCAACACCGGACAATCCCTCCACCTGGTTTTTTAATGTCCTCATCTTGCTGGAGCCATCAACAGCTGCCGGTGCTTCCTTGACAGGAATGCCGATGTTGATGATCGCATCTTTCGCGAAACCAAGATCTTTGTTAACGAGATACTGCATCTGGTTGATGAGCACCAAAGTACCGATGATGAACAATTGTGATATTGCAAATTGAACGACAACGAGACTTCTTCTCAAATTGTAACCCGACGACTGTTTGCTGCCCATTGCATTCTTCAACGCCAGCGCCGGCTTGAAACCAGAAACGACAAATGATGGATAAAGGCCGGAAAGCAAAGAGACGACAATAGTGGTAATGGCGAGGTATAACCAGATCATCGGATTGCCAAACAATGTCAGTTGTTCTTCGAGGAACGGGTTCAGGAATCCCAGGCTTGCCTGTGCAATGAGCAGAGCTATGACAACAGAAACGATCGTTACCAGACCGGTCTCGCCAAGGAACTGGCGGATGAGCTGCGAACGTGTACTTCCCAGTGACTTGCGGATACCAACTTCCTTCGAACGTTTAATTGCTTCTGCCGTAGTGAGGTTAATGAAGTTGATGCAGGCAGTTATGATCAGAAATACGGCGATCAGACCAAGTGTAAGCAACACCGAATTGGACACAGTATTGTAATTGTAGTTACCGAAACGTTCGTCGGAATGAACGGTCTTCAACGGCTGAACAGCATATCTCACACGTTCTGCATCTTCGGCGTCGAGATATTTCTTTTCAAATTCGGGTAAACGGGCTTCGAACGCCGCGGGATCCTCGCCTTCTTTCATAAGTATCCAGCACTGCTCGTCGCTCCACACACTGTGCCATCCGCCATTTAGCTCCGATTGCTTCTTGATCGTTACATACGAAAGCATGAGCTCGAAAGGGAAGTCAGTGTTCACCGGCGTGTCGTCCATTACAGCTGCGATCTTATATTCGAGCGTATCGTATTTCACGATCTCGCCGATAACATCTTCTTTACCGAAATATTTTAATGCAAGTTTTTTAGAGATTACCGCTTCATTAGGATCGTCCAGTGCCTTGATGGCATCACCCGCAACAACGGGCCTGTCGAAGACCCTGAAGAATGAGGGTTGAGTGAAAACAACGCCGCGCTCCTCCTCGTATTTCTTTGGAGCCTCGCCATTGCCCTGGGGAATGAGCACCAACGCGCCGGAGCGATATGACGTAAAAACCACTTCTTCTAATTCCGGAAAATCGTTCCGGAGCGCATCCGGCAACGTATTGGGGCAACCCGCCGTAAACCGCTCGCCGTCGTTATTCTTCGAAGAATGCGAAACGCGGTAGATCCTGTCGGCCTTTGTATGATAATTGTCGAATGTGGAGTGCCGGGAGACGATCAGGAATAACACGAGACTTCCTGCGATCCCTAAAGAAAGGCCAACAATGTTGATGAGTGTGCTGCCTTTCTTGCGCCAGAGGTTTCGAAGGGCTGTTTTCAGGTAGTTCTTCAGCATAGGTATGAGTTTACGATTAGATGATACGGACGGGGAAAAAGTTTGGGTATGGGTGCTAATGGTATTTTTGGAGCGAACCGCGAGATTTTTGTAATGAACCGGGATGAAAGCCCTAAATTTGTCCCGTGGTCCAGACGATTGCAATAATTATCCTTTTTGGAGGGGCGGTTTTCTACCTGGGACGGCTCCTTTTCAAAGCATTTCGCCCCGCGAAGGCCGGAGGCTGCGCAGGCGACTGCAAATGCGAGACAAAAGTAGACTTCGCCTCAAAACGTTAAGACAGACTCGTCTATCGTTTATCGTCCGTCGTTTATCGTCCATCGTCCATCGTCACGCCCAGACCTTAGTCCCTTCCGTACAGTTACGGCATATCTCTATCTCTTCCCTTCCTCTCAATATCATCTTCCGGAATTCGTTATAAGCCTCACTCCTCCAGATCTCTTCAAAAGTATTTTTCTTCAGATCTCCCAGCGTGTAATGCGCATCCTTATCGAAGCAGCAAGGAACCACTTTCCCGTCCCATGTCACTACGCAACTGTTCCACATTTTCCAGCAATGATCCAGTAACTGGTTTTTGATCGACCACGAACCATCGGCCGACTTTTTATAACGTGAATATTTATCAATAGTGGGGATAAGATCAGAACCTGTCTGATAGTCGTATATCTGTGCGGTCTTCAGGAGAACGTTGTCTACTCCCATCTTCTTTGCCAACGCCTGTACATCCGGAATTTGATGTTCATTCGGTTTCACAACCAAAAACTGGAATACGACGTAAGGCGTCTTCGACTTCAATTTTTTTCTCCACTTCAGGATATTGCGCGCCCCTTCAAGCACCTTCTCCATATTTCCACCGACGCGGTATTGCTGGTAAGTTTCCTGGTCGGTGCCATCCAGTGAAATAATCAGCCGGTCGAGGCCTGATTCCACGGTATCACGGGCCTGCTTGTCATTCAAATAATGGGCATTCGTAGACGTAGCTGTATAAATATTCTGTTGTGAGGCATATTTCACCAGCGACAGAAACTTCGGATGCAGGTACGGCTCGCCCTGGAAATAGAACGTGAGATATGAAAGGGTACCTTTCAATTCATCGATCAGATTTTTGAACATCGTTTCCTCCAACATACCGGTTGGACGGGTGAAGGAGCGGAGTCCGCTGGGACATTCCGGGCATCGAAGGTTACAAGAAGTTGTGGGCTCGATGCCGATACTGATCGGCATTCCCCGGTGTACAGGATTCCCGCTAAGGCGCGATGCGTAGTAACTGCTTAACACACTCGCGCTATTCATTAAACGGCGCGGAGTAAGCCTTGAAGCGATATTAAGGTTGTCGGAAAACGGACTCAAGCCACCAAAGGTAAATCAATTCTGAAGCATGCACCCTCTCCTTCCGTAGTAGAAAGCATGATCTTGCCATTCATTTTTTCGACGGTCTCTTTTACGATGAAAAGACCCAATCCCGATCCAATCGGCGAGTCCGATCCACGGAAAAACATCTCGAAGACTTTGTCTTTGTATTCGTCGTTGATGCCGAGACCATTGTCTGCAATCATAACCTGGATCTTGTTCTCATGTTTATTGACCATGATCTTCACCCAGGGATTGGGGATATCGTAGTTGTGATACTTGATCGCATTCGAGATGAGGTTATTCAATATGACCATGAACCGAACGCGGTCGATCATTATATTCTCCTCGATGCGGATGAATTTTTTGAACTCGATACGTGCCGCATTTTCGAGATGAGAGAGATTTTCGATCACCTCATCGACAAGGTCGCCGATCTTCACGGGCTCGAGACGTACGTTGGTCTTGTTGTTCCTTGTGTAGTCGATCATCTCCAGGAGGAACCGGCTCAGCTTGTCTGCCTGGCTATTGATCTTGGAAAAGTATGCCAATGATTGCTGATCCTTACTGTCCATCATCCCGATGTGCGTGAGTCCCTTGATAGCAATGATTGGAAGTTTAATGTCGTGCGATGCGCTATAGACAAAACGATCAAGCTGTTCATTACTCATCAGTAGCTCCGCATTCTTTTGCCTGATCTCATTCGTAAGCTTACGAAGCCGTTCTTCCGACGCTTCGTTAAGCTGGATCATGAAATAGATGAAGATCGCAGTTACGAGCAAGCTCATGACCACGTTGAAGACGAATGGTCTCGCGATCTCCACGTATTCGAACTTCAAATTCGAAAACAACCTGATATCGGAAATGAATATGATCAACAGAAAAATAACTGACAAGGTGATGAACAGGAAACGCCAGATACGTTCTTCACTGCTGAAGATCAGCGCAGCTGCGGCAACCCAAGGAAAATAGAAAACGTAGATCCCTATCTCCCGCGGCGTGATCAACGAATAAAAAAAGAAGAAGATGTTAAGGAACGATAGCAGCAGCACCTTTGCTACCAGGTGTTTCCCCGATTCGTTGATGTAGTAGGAGATGAACAGCATCGCTGTCATGAAGAAGTCGAGGAACGGAAGTGGAAAATTACGGTCGAGTAGACCTTCTATAGCATGCACAATACCCACGATTCCGCCGACCAGGACGATCTGCGAAAAGAGGATGTTGCGTTTCTGGCGATACATTGCCTCCTCGTCATGGCCGTATCTCCTGGGCAAACGCGACCAGTTTTTGACGTCAAGCAGCCATTCTCTCATAAACACTAAGGGTATAACGAAGGTAATTAATCATTCACAGTCCTTTTTCGTTGGTGGGTAATAATTAAATTGCTTCGATTGCGCACGATGAAATTCACCACTATCACACTGCTGCTGGCCCTCCAGGCCCTCCCTGGATTTTTCGGGGCGGCATCCGCACAACCCAAAGTGATCAATGCACCCCAGCTTTCGCCGTCAGCAGAGATCTCGATCGTAACCCTGGGACCGTTCCAGGGCGAACTATATTCCGCTTTCGGACATAGCGCCATCCGCGTTTACGATCCCGGGAATTCCATCGACGCTTTTTTTAACTACGGGATATTCAGCTTCAACCAACCAAACTTTTACTTGAATTTTGCCAGGGGACACCTCAACTACAAACTGGACGTCGATCCCTACGCACCCTGGCGGGATTATTACATCTCGAACAACAGATTCGTTCACGAGCAAATACTAAATCTTAACGCAGGTCAAACCCAAAAAGTATTTGAATATCTCTACTGGAACGTACAGCCCGAAAATCAATATTACCTGTACGACTATTTCTATAACAACTGCGCCACCAAGCTCCGCGACGTTCTTAAAATCACACTGAAGGACGATGTGGTCTTCGACAGCACGTTCATTAAGACCGACTACACCATACGTCAGCTTACAGATCTTTATCTCAAACATCAACCATGGGGCGATCTCGGCATCGACATCTGCCTGGGTCTTCCAATGGACAAGCATGCATCGCCGTACGAATACATGTTCCTGCCCGACTATATCGAACAATCTTTCGACCACGCTACGGTTCGCCGCGACTCCGTTATTCTTCCCCTCGTGAAAGCCAAGGTATCAGTTTTCGAATCGGCTCCTGAAAATCCGCCTTCGAGCTTATTTCATCCATGGCTTGTGTTCGGCCTGTTCCTGGCATTTACCATTTGGATAACCTGGAGAGACATTAAAAGTCACAGGAAGTCGAAGTGGTTCGACGCAGTTATTTTCGGAATCGTCGGGGCAGTGGGGCTGTTGTTATTCTTATTGTGGACGGCCACAGACCACCGTGCGGCTGCCAGGAATCTGAATGTTCTTTGGGCGATGCCGTTGCATCTGATCTTCGTTCCGCTTTATATGTTCTCAAAAAAAATAGCGATCACTTATTTCAAAGGGATCGCTATCCTGTATGCATTGTTGTTGGTTTCATGGGCATTCCTGCCCCAACAACTTAATGTGTTTCTTATTCCAGTGGTGATCGCGTTGGCGATCCGCGCGTGGTTTATCGGTTACAGGTGAATCGGCCTGTTTGCCGTTGCAGCCAAACATGCTTCGCGAACCGCTTCCATATAAGTTGGGTGGGCGTGTGACATACGCGAAACATCTTCTGCGGATGCGCGGAACTCCATAGCCGTTACCGCAGCTGCGATCATATCGGCAGCCCTCGCACCAAAGATGTGAACACCAAGGATCTCATCCGTATTCTTATCTGCAAGCACTTTCACGAGACCATCGAGATCCATTGAAGCGCGTGCGCGACCGAGTGCCTTATAAGGGAATGATCCAACTTTATATGCACGATTGTCAGCTTTCAACTGCTCTTCCGTATAACCAACACTGGCAACTTCGGGCCATGTATAAACGACACCAGGGATCAAGAGGTAGTTGATGTGTGGCTTCTGACCGGCGAGTTGTTCGGCAACAAGTGTTCCTTCTTCTTCGGCCTTATGTGCGAGCATCGCACCGCGAACCACATCACCGATGGCATAAATATTATCCACCTTGGTTTTGAGGTGATCATCAACAGGAATTTTTCCCTTGTCGAGCTCGATGCCGACTTTCTCCAAACCAAGTCCCTCGGTGTATGGACGACGGCCAACGCTGACCATGCAATAGTCACCTTTCAGTTCAAGTGCTTTACCCGACTTGTCCTCTGCTTTCAGAACCACTTCTTTGCCTGTGTTTTGAACGCCGGTAACCTTGTGACCGAGATAAATGTCCATTCCAAGTTTCTTGGCCGATTTGAGAAGCTCTTTGCCCATTGTTCCATCCATCGTAGCAATAAGGCTATCGAGGAATTCGACAACTGTAACTTTCGCACCGATGCGTGCATACACAGACCCAAGCTCCATGCCGATGACACCTCCACCGATGATGATGAGATGCTTCGGAATTTCCGTGAGCTCGAGAGCCTCGGTGCTTGAAATGATCCTTTTCTTATCGAAAGGAGCGAACGGCAACGGCGTGGGCTTCGAACCGGTAGCGATGATCACCTTTTCTGTGGTGATCGTTTTCTCGCCATTCTTACCCGTGATCTTGATTGTATTCTTATCGACGAAAGAACCGACGCCTGTATAAACGTCGATCTTGTTCTTCTTCATAAGGAATGCGATACCGTCGACGTTGGCTTTCACAACGCCGGCTTTCCTTTTGATCATCTGACCGATATTTGGCTTCGGTTCGTTGATATCGATACCGTGTTCTTTGAAGTTATGAAGTGCATTATGAAAGTGCTCGGTGGAATCGAGCAATGCCTTCGAAGGAATACAACCCACGTTGAGGCAAGTGCCGCCCAGCGTATCGTATTTTTCGATGATTGCTGTTTTGAAACCAAGCTGCGCGCAACGAATAGCGGCAACATATCCGCCTGGGCCCGAGCCGATGACTACTACATTATAATCCATATATCAGGAGATTCTTTATTTTGAAATGCTGCTCTCACTGATCGCACAGATCACACAGAAGGAATCCGTGCGATCAGTGTGATCTGTGAGTAAATTTTTTAGACACCAAGGATCAATCTTCCCGGATCTTCCAGCATCTGTTTCACACGCACAAGGAAGCTTACAGACTCACGTCCATCGATAATACGGTGGTCGTATGACAACGCGAGATACATCATAGGACGTATCACCACCTGTCCACCTATTGCCATCGGGCGTTCAACGATATTGTGCATACCGAGGATCGCGGCTTGAGGGGGATTGATGATCGGCGTCGACATCATCGAACCGAACACACCACCATTGGTGATCGAGAACGTTCCACCCGTCATTTCGTCAATTGAAAGTTTACCGTCACGTCCCCGCGTAGCAAGACGAATGACTTCACTTTCGATCTGTGCCATCGTCAGTAATTCGGCATTACGGATCACGGGAACAACAAGACCTCGTGGTGTTGATACCGCTATTGAAACATCACAATAATCGTGGTATACGATTTCATCGCCTTCGATCGACGCGTTCACAGCAGGAAATTCTTTCAATGCAGCACAGACTGCTTTGGTGAAGAACGACATAAAGCCAAGTCCCACACCGTACTTTTCCTTAAACTGATCTTTGTATTTGGAACGAAGATCCATCACAGGCTTCATGTCCACTTCATTGAAAGTGGTGAGCATCGCCGTTTCATTCTTAACTGCAACAAGACGCTTCGCAATTGTTTTACGAAGTGATGTCATCTTCTCGCGACGAATGTTTCTTCCGCCAGCGATGGCAGGAACAGCGGCAGTAGCAGATGCGGTCTGAGCCGGAGCAGCTTCTTTCTTAGCCGGAGCAGAAGCGTTCACCGCATCTTCCTTGGTTATCCGTCCGTCCTTTCCGGAGCCCTGAACCTCTTTAGATGAAATTCCTTTTTCATCGAGGATCTTCGCCGCGGCAGGAGAAGGATGACCCGATGCATAATTCACATTCTGTGTTGTCTCCGTCTTTGTTGCCGGAGTACCCGAATCTTTCTTCTCTGGCGTTGCGCCTCCTTCGGTGATCTCGATCCTGCAGATCAGGCCGCCGATAGGAAGAGTTGTTTTTTCTTTCGCAACGATACGGAGAATGCCCGTCGCTTCGGCCGGAAGCTCGAACGTTGCTTTGTCCGACTCAACTTCGGCGATAACTTCGTCAAGCTTAACCTGGTCACCATCCTTCTTGAGCCATGTGCTGATTGTAACTTCGGTGATTGACTCACCCACAGCAGGAACTTTCATTTCTTTAACGCCGCCGGTTGCTTTAGCCGGCGTTGGTGCTGCAGATTTAGCCTCTTCTTTCTTCGGAGCTTCCGGCTTGGTAGCGCCGGCTGCATCCTGTATTTCAGAGATCGCCGTCCCGATAGGAACAACTTCTCCTTTTTGTTTCAAAATTTTCAACACGCCAGCCTGTGGCGCCGGCAATTCAAAAGTTGCTTTATCCGATTCGAGTTCTGCAATGATCTCATCCTGCTTCACGACATCTCCATCTTTCTTAAGCCAGTTCGCGATCGTCACCTCTGTGATCGATTCGCCTACTGCCGGTACTTTAATTTGCTGTGCCATATTGGTCAATGTATAATGAGTAATGGATAATGTTAAATGCCCAAAGCCTGATTGACAATCTTTGCCTGTTCGGCATCGTGAACCTTCTTAAATCCGGTTGCCGGCGATGCACTCGCTTTGCGCGATACAACTTCAAGCGGCTGACCGGGCATCATACGCTGTATGTATGACAACGGTCCCATGTTCGAAGGTTCTTCCTGAGCAAATACGATGGTTGCTCCTTTATACTTCTTAAGTATTGCAGCGATCTGCTTTTCAGGGAATGGATGCAATTGCTCGATACGAACGATCGCAACATCTTTAAGCTTCTTCTTTTGCTGCACGTCGAGCAGATCGTAGTAAACTTTACCTGAACAGAGCACAAGTCTCTTCACGTCTTTTGCCGTTACCGCCTCATCGTCGAGAATCTCTTTGAATGAACCTTTAACGAACTCTTTCAATGGCGACACAACCAACGGGTGACGTAACAATGACTTCGGCGAGAATACGACGCAAGGTTTGCGGAATTCCCACGTTACCTGTCTTCTTAACAGGTGGAAGATATTCGCAGGAGTCGTAGGATTAGCGACCACCATGTTATACTCGGCACACAACTGCAGGAATCTCTCAGGACGGCAGCTGGAGTGCTCAGGTCCCTGTCCTTCGTAGCCATGCGGCAACAACATGACCATACCGTTCTGACGCTGCCACTTCGACTCGGCGCTTGAAATGAACTGGTCGATCATTACCTGCGCGCCGTTAACAAAGTCGCCGAACTGTGCTTCCCACAATACCAATGCACTTGGTGATGACATTGCGTAGCCATATTCAAATCCAAGCACACCGAATTCCGACAACAACGAGTTGTAGATGTGCATTGTCTTCTGGTCTTTATCTATATGATCGAGACCACAGTATGGTTCGTTTGTATTTGCGTCGAAGAAATAAGCGTGACGATGCGAGAACGTGCCCCGCTTCACGTCTTGTCCCGACATACGTACAGGTGTGCCCTCAGACAACAACGATCCGTAGGCGAGCAATTCCGCTTCAGCCCATCCAAGAACTTTGTCTTCGAAGAAAGCCTGCTTACGATCCTTCAGCAATTTTTCAATCTGCTTCAGAGGCTTGAAACCATCAGGGATGGTTGTCAGTGCCTTTCCTACTTTATCGACAGTACCCTGTGGGATACCGGTTTCAGGTGATGAATCGAAATCTTCGGGCTTTGCACGGCGAAGCTTGCTCCATTCCTCCTCGATCTTCTGTTGTTTGTAAGGAAGTGGTTTCTGTTTCACTTCATTCAAACGATCCTGGAGCTGGTTGCGAAACTTCGCTTCCATGTCTTCCGCCAATGCAGCGTCTACATCGCCACGCTCGATAAGGCGTTTTACATAAACCTCACGCGGGTTGGGATGCTTCGCAATAAGATTATACAATTTGGGTTGTGTGAACTTCGGCTCATCACTTTCATTATGTCCGTGACGGCGATAGCACAACATGTCGATGAAAATATCCTTACCGAATTTCTGACGATACTCAACAGCGATCCTCGCGCAGAAATTAACTGCCTCCGCATCATCGCCATTCACGTGAAGCACCGGCGCATCAATGATCTTCGCAACATCGGTACAGTAAATGGATGAGCGCGCATCATCGAAGTCTGTCGTAAAACCAACCTGGTTGTTGATCACAAAGTGGATCGTACCACCCGTGTTATAGCCTGGAAGTCCCGACATCTGCGTTACTTCATATACGATTCCCTGTCCGGCAACGGCGGCATCTCCATGTATAAGGATAGCCATTGCCTTGCTGAGATCTTCTTTATACTCGTCGTCGATCTGACCACGTGTGTAGCCAACCACGAGCGGATTCACCGCTTCGAGGTGAGAAGGGTTAGGCGTAAGCTTCACATAGATCTTCTTACCTGAATACGAAGTATGCTGACTTGAATAACCCAGGTGGTATTTCACATCGCCATCGCCCATGGTGAGGTCAGGACTAACGTTGCCTTCAAATTCCGTGAAGATCTGTTCGTACGTTTTCCCAAGGATGTTCGACAATACGTTGAGGCGACCGCGGTGAGCCATGCCAATCACAACTTCCTGCACGCCGAACTCTGCCGCTTTGTTGATGATCTTATAGAGAGCCGGAATCGTGTTCTCGCCACCTTCCAGTGAAAATCTTTTTTGTCCGAGGAATTTCGTGTGAAGGAAGTTCTCGAAAACTACTGCATCGGTAAGTTTTGAGAGGATGGCTTTCTTTTCATCTGCGCTGGGTGCATAGTTCACCCATTCTTTCTCGGTCTTTTCGAAAAACCATTTTCTAACATCGTCGTCGCGGATAGAGTTGTATTCAAAACCGATGGGTCCAACGTAGATCTGCTGGAGGCGCTCGATGATCTTGCGGAGCGTTGTGCGCGGCATGCTGATCTCTGAAGCCACATCGAATTCGGTGTCGAGGTCTGCATCGGTGAGTCCGACGCCGGTGTGACTTAAGTCGACGTTATGGTTTCGGCGTTCGCGAACGGGGTTTGTCTTTGCTTTGAGGTGACCGAAGGTGCGATACTGGAAAATCAGGTTTCTGACCTGGGTTTCTTTTATCGACTGCGTGTCGTTTCCGGAAGCAACTGCGGGAGTTGAGCCGTTTTTCTTGTCATAGCGGCTCGATTGAAAATCGTAGCCTTCGAAGAACTTCTGCCACTGCGCGTCGACAGAAGAAGGGTCTTTTTTATAGCTTTGATAGAGCTGGTCCAGGTAGCCGACTTCGGCGTTGGATATATAAGAATAGCTATCCATACGGTATTTTTTAAAGCGGGAACGAAGTTAGAAAAGCGTTATAAGATTCAAAAACCGGATAACCGCTTATCCGAATATAGTTTGAAAATCAGCACACTGCGGAATTCTTTCGGCCACAGACTACAAACTTCAAACTTTTACACTATTTTTGTGACCCATTTTAAAACCGGACGAGATCCAACATTAAAAAGACCAAACAATGGCAGTAAAGATCAGATTGGCACGCAGAGGCCGCAAAAAACTCGCAAGATACGACGTAGTTGTAACCGACAGCCGCTCACCACGTGACGGACGTTTCATCGAAAAGATCGGTACCTACAATCCCCTTACAAACCCTGCAACGATCGAATTGAACGATGAAAAAGCGTTCGATTGGCTCATGAAAGGCGCTCAGCCCAGCGACGTGGTGAAAGCTATGCTTTCATACAGGGGCATCATGATGAAGAAACACCTCCAGATCGGCGTTATCAAAGGCGCGATCAACCAGGAGGCTGCTGATAAGAAACTTGCAGACTGGAAAGCCGAAAAAGACTCTAAGATCCAGTCTAAACGCGAAAACCTTACTAAATCTAAAGCAGATGCTGCTAAGGCTCGTAAGGAAGCTGAATCTAAAGTGAGAGAGGCACGCGCTGAAGCCATTCGTAAGAAGCAGGAGGCTGCTGCCGCTGCGGCTACCGCTGCTCCTGCAGCCGAAGGCGAAGCTGCTGCTCCCGCTGCAGAAGAACAGGCATAATCCTAAGAATTAAAATATAGGGTCAGGAATTAAGAACCCGACCCTGTTATTAAAAAGAGCCAATCCTTCCAGGGTTGGCTTTTGTATTATGAAAATCGACGACGCTTATAAAATCGGGTACGTTTCGAAGACCCACGGCCTGAAGGGAGAAGTTACCATCAACACTCTGCCCGAATGCCCTGACCTTACTTCCATAGAGACCGTTTTCCTCGAAGAAGACGGGAATCTCGTTCCTCATTTTATTGAGTCGATCTCTGTAAAGGCCGACAAGGCATTCGTCAAATTTGAAGATATCGACAGTATCGATAAAGCGTCTGACCTAAAGGGAATGTCGATTTATCTCGCGAAGGCGGAGCGGCCTAAACTGGCGCGCGGGGAATTCTATAATGATGAGGTTATCGGCTTCGATGTCCTTGAGGACGACAATGTGATTGGACGTGTGGTGGGCATTATGGAAGCAGGTCCCAATCGCTTTCTCGAGGTCGACAATGTTGGCAAAGAAATACTGATACCGATCAATGGCCCTTTCATAAAGAGCATTAACAAGACGAAAAAACGAGTTACCGTCGATCTTCCCGAGGGATTTCTGGATATATGAGGTTAGACATCATCACATGCTTACCACGATTGCTTGAAAGTCCTTTCAACGACTCGATATTGAAGCGTGCGCAGGATAAAGGACTGGTAACGGTTAAAGTACACGACCTTCGCGAATACGCGACAAACAAGCATCGCACGACTGACGACTATGCATTTGGCGGTGGCGCGGGAATGGTGATGATGATCGAGCCCATCGATCGCTGTATCTCCTCTTTGAAGAAGGAGCGGGAGTACGATGAAGTGATCTACATGAGCCCGGATGGTGAATTGCTGACTCAGAATCTCTCCAATAAGCTCAGTCTTTACCAGAACCTTATTCTTCTTTGTGGTCATTATAAAGGGGTGGATGAGCGGGTGCGTGAGCATCTTGTGACAAAAGAAATAAGCATAGGTGATTATGTTCTTTCGGGTGGGGAGTTGGCAGCTGCGGTGGTGGCTGATTCGGTAATACGACTGATCCCCGGGGTACTCTCTGACGAAACTTCTGCTCTTACCGATTCATTCCAGGATGGGTTGATAGCTCCGCCGGTGTATACCCGGCCAGCAGAATACAATGGGTGGAAGGTGCCCGACGTGCTGATGTCGGGTCACGAGGCCAAAATCAGGCAGTGGAGGGAAGAGCAGGCTCAGGAAAGGACCCGGAAACGGCGTCCCGATTTATTAAGTTAGTCAGCTTGGCTATTTTGCCCCCTTATCGTATCTTTGCAGTCCTATTTTTAAAACCACGAGCGTCATGGCCGATTTAATGAAAATTGCCGAGCAGGAACTCGCTTCCAAAAGGGCAAATCTCCCCAACTTCAAGCCTGGGGACACCATCAACGTGCACGTAAAGATCAGCGAAGGAAACAAGGAGCGTATCCAGCAATTCCAGGGTGTTGTACTGTATCGCAGGGGAACAGGCACTAACGGTGAATCTTTCTCAGTGCGTAAGGTATCAAACGGCGTGGGTGTTGAGCGTATTTTCCCTGCTCTCAGCCCAAGCATCGACAAAATTGAATTTATCAAGGCTGGTAAAGTAAGAAGAGCGAAGCTCTACTATATGAAAGGCCGCCAGGGTAAATCTGCAAGGATCAAGGAAAAGCTTGCGAGTACTTCTGCTGCCGGCGCTAAGGCAAAGGCTGAAGCTGCTGCATTATAAGTCTAATAATCTTTTAATAGAAAACCCCGTTTCCAGGCTGGAAACGGGGTTTCTTATTTAAAAAGCCGTTGCGGTTATTTTTATATTAAGCCTATATTTGCGCCGCCCACCGCCAATGGTGGGGCCTACCACAGAGAGAAATTATGGCAAAAACGAACGTCAAAGATCTGCTCGGAAAAGACGCAGAATCGCTACTCACGCACAAAAGCAAAACGATTTCTAAAGACCAGCTTCACCTGCCGGGACCTGACTTTGTAGACAGGATCTTCCGCCAGTCGAACAGGAGCACTCAGGTTCTCAGAAGTCTCCAGACTCTTTTCGGAACTGGACGTCTTGCAAACACAGGATATCTTTCGATCCTTCCGATCGACCAGGGTATCGAGCACAGTGCGGGGGCTTCGTTTGCCAAAAACCCGATCTACTTCGATCCGGAAAACATTGTGAAGCTTTCTATTGAAGGTGGGTGTAATGCAGTTGCTACCACGTTTGGTGGTCTTGCCATGGCATCACGCAGCTACGCTCACAAGATTCCTTTCATCGTTAAGATCAACCACAACGAACTTCTTACATATCCAAATAAGGCCGATCAGATCATGTATGGATCGGTAAGGGATGCCTGGAACCTCGGCGCCGTGGCAGTTGGTGCAACAATCTATTTCGGCTCCGACAACGCAACACGCCAGATCCAGGAAGTATCAAAAGCATTTGAACAGGCGCACGAACTCGGTATGGCAACCATCCTGTGGTGCTATACCCGTAACGATGCGTTCAAGAAAAATGGTGTCGACTATCACGTATCTGCCGATCTTACCGGTCAGGCAAACCACCTTGGTGTAACGATCCAGGCCGACATCATTAAGCAAAAACTCGCCGAAAACAACGGCGGTTATAAGGCTCTTAACACCGGTGGAAGCAGCTATGGTAAATTGGATGAACGCATCTATACCGAGCTGACTTCAGACAACCCGATCGATCTTTGCCGCTACCAGGTTGCGAACTGCTATATGGGCAGAGCGGGCCTTATCAATTCCGGCGGGGATTCAAAAGGAGCCAGCGACATGGCGGACGCAGTACGTACAGCAGTTGTAAACAAACGCGCTGGCGGTATGGGTCTGATCTCCGGAAGGAAAGCATTCCAGCGTCCTTTGAAAGAAGGCGTTGAGATACTTAACGCTATCCAGGATGTATACCTGGATAGAAGCATTGACATAGCATAGTTTACTATATAACTGGGTTTTAACTAATGCCCTGGTTCAAACGTACTGATAAGGGAATCCTCACGCCTACGGAAGCGAAGCGTGAGGTTCCTGACGGTTTATGGTTCAAATCTCCTGCGGGAAAGATTGTCCATACACGCGAACTGAAGAACAACGCTTATGTTGTTCCCGAAGAAGACTATCATGTCAAGATCGGTTCGAAGGAATACTTCGAAATATTGTTCGACAACAATGAATTCACGGAGCTCGATCCCAACATGGAATCGGCCGATCCGCTGAAATTCACCGATAATAAGCCTTACCCGAAAAGAATCAAGGAATCACAGGCAAAGACAGAGCTGAAAGATGCCCTGCGCTCTGCTTATGGAAAAATGAACGGCCTCGATCTCGTAGTCGCTTGTATGGACTTCAGCTTCATTGGCGGTTCTATGGGTTCTGTGGTTGGCGAGAAGATCGCACGCGCGATGGACCATAGTCTCAAGCACAGGATCCCTTTCCTGATGATCTCCCGTTCCGGCGGTGCACGTATGATGGAAGCTGGTCTTTCATTGATGCAGATGGCAAAAACTTCTGCGAAGATCGCGTTGCTCGACGAAGCCAAGATCCCTTATATCTCTCTCCTTACAGATCCGACAACAGGTGGCGTGACGGCATCTTACGCGATGCTCGGCGATTTCAACATTGCGGAACCTAACGCACTTATTGGTTTCGCAGGACCACGCGTTATCCGTGAAACGATCGGTAAAGATCTGCCTAAAGGATTTCAGAGCGCAGAGTTCGTACTCGAGCACGGCTTCCTGGATTTCATTGTCGATCGCAGAAATCTGAAAAGCAGGCTAACTACTCTTCTGAGAATGCTTCAGTAGGTGGGCGAATCCGGACGGTTTTTCAACCAACTGAACACATTCGTCAACTAAACAGGGGAAATTCCTCACAAATTCGCCCTTTTTAAGGGATGCACAGGTATTGCTACTGGTCTGGTGCCCAAACTCGAAACCATGATCAAAAACTACCTGAAAGTCGCTTTTAGGAGCCTCATCAAACAGAAGGCTTACTCGGCAATCAATATTCTCGGTCTCTCGATCGGCATTGCAAGCTGCGTGTTGATCGTTCTCTTTGTAACCGACGAATTCTCCTACGACAAGTTTCACGCGAAGGCTGATCGCATCTACAAGTTCACGCTGGAGCGCATCTATCCAAATCACAGGACGAACTACGCTGTTGTTCCACACTCATTCGGGACTGTGATCCCCAAAGATTTTCCGGAAGTAGAATCCGTGACGAGGGTGCAAGGCCCCAACAATAACGTGCTCGTTGCATATACAGATCCTCAGGGTGAGCTCACGCAATTCGAGGAGCAGAATATTTTGGGTGTTGAAACCAATTTCTTTAAAACATTCAGCTTTAAGCTGATCAAGGGTGACACAAACAATGTGTTCAAGAATGCCACAGACATGGTGATCACCCAGGAAACTGCCAGGAGATATTTCGGTAACGAAGAGCCGATCGGCAAGCAATTGAGATTATTTGGCCGCGATTTCTCCGTATCGGGCATCGCCGAAGACGTTCCTGAGAATAGTCATCTTGATTTCGACTTTCTGTACAACTGGTCGGAAGATCAGCAGCGCCCACGTGAAAATTTTACATCGTTCTCTGTTCATACATACCTAACGTTAAAACCCGGTGCTGATGCAAAAGCGCTCGAAGCTAAGTTTCCTGCGATGGTAGATCGTTATGCTGCTGCACAGATCGAACGTGATCTCGGAAAGTCGTGGGCGGATTACCGGAAGGAAGGAAACGGCTATCGATACTTTCTGCAGCCACTTACTTCTATTCACCTCGATCCGACAAACATAGAATACAAGCTGAAGCCCGTGGGTGGAAATGTCAACCAGGTCTATTTCCTGATTGCGATAGCGGCACTGATCGTGGCAATTGCGTGTATCAACTTCATGAACCTGGCCACAGCAAGATCCGCGGAGCGTGCACGAGAAGTTGGCGTTCGTAAAACAATGGGGTCTGCGAAAGCTCAACTCGTCTATCAATTCCTGACTGAATCACTGATCATCAGTTTCGTTGCTACGGTGCTCGCGTTGATCCTCGTGGAAGTGGCATTGCCATCGTTCAACGATCTCGCCCATAAGTCGCTTCATCTTAATTTCAACCCGATGATCGTTGGTGGTTTGCTGGCACTCGCGTTTGTCGTCGGCCTGCTTGCCGGTAGCTACCCGGCTTTTGTATTGTCGGCATTTAATCCGGTTGTGGTGATGAAGGGAAGCTTTACAAGCAACAAGCGAGGTGCATGGCTTCGCAATGGTCTTGTGATCTTCCAGTTCTTTATTTCTATCGTACTGATGGTCGGAACACTTGTGGTTTCAGACCAGATGAAGTTTATGCAGAACAAAGAGCTCGGCTATAACAAAGAGCAGCTTCTTGTTGTTGAAAGAGCATTCCAGCTCGGCGACCGCTTCGAGACATTCAAAGACGAAATGAAAAAAATACCTGGTGTGGAAGCTGCCGCTGCTACATCTGCGAAGCTCGGTGACGAAGGTGATATGTTCGGAGCACAGTTCCAGGCCGAAGGATCATCCGAGATCCTCACAACTAAGAATATGTCGATCGATGACGAGTTTGCAGAAACAATCGGCTTCGAATTCGTGAAGGGTCACGGCTATTCGAAAGCGACAAACGATTCATTGTCGATCATCCTCAATGAAACTGCCGTGAAAACAATGGGACTTGGTGATGATCCGATCGGCAAAAAGTTAAGACACAATTTACAGGACAACGAAGGCACGCATACTGTTGTATTCACCATCATCGGCGTTATCAAAGATTTCAATTTTCAATCGCTTCGGGACAAGATCACTCCACTGACAATCGCCAGCAACGAAGGTCCCATCGGTTTCAATCAATATGTTTACATGCGACTCAACACGACAGAATATTCTGCGGTGGTCAAAGAAGCAGAGATGAAATGGAAAGAGATGATCAGTCTTTCGCGCAGACCCGGCGAACCGGCTGAGATGCCATTCAAATACCAGTTCCTGGAAGACAATCTTATTGCGGCTTACGAAGCGGAGCAACGCGCAGGAACTTTGTTTGGCGTGTTCTCTACTCTTGCTATTGCGATCGCCTGCGTTGGATTATTCGGCCTCGCTGCTTACACGGCCAACCTCAGGACAAAAGAGATCGGCATTCGAAAAGTTATGGGTGCTTCTGTTGTAAGCGTGATATTGTTGCTTACAAAGGAATTCACAAAGCTGATATTGATCGCGTTTGTTCTTGCGGTTCCATTGAGCTGGTACATCATGAACAACTGGCTGAATGGTTTCGCGTTCAGGACGAACCTTGGTGCTGGAACATTCCTCATTGCGGGAGCGCTTGCGCTGGGAATTTCCTGGTTCACGGTGAGCTACCAGTCGGTAAAAGCAGCGGTCAAAAACCCTGTTAAATCACTGAAGAACGAATAGGCCGACGGCATCTATGGGTTACGCCGGAACTTTACATCGAACTGACGTTCGATAAAGACCGGAATACCGTCGGAGGTCAGTCCCTGTACAACGACTGTAATCGGGCCTACGTCGTCGCTTGTCGCGAAAGACAATTCCGTTTTAGTTGTTCCATCCGTCTTCGTCGCGGGCTCCCAGAATAATGTCGAGCGAAGGTCCGGAATGCGTTGTGTCTCGCCTGATGCAGGAATTATAGATTTAAATTTAAGGGGCCGGTTGAGCCCGGTGATCGGGATGCTTGTCGCTGCGCGAAGGGAATCACCCAAAGTACCTTTCTTGGATTCGATAAGAACAACTCCGTTCTCTCCTATCTTACCTAACTGTGCGAGGCGATTGGGATTATTGGCGAGCTTCACCACGGCGATATCTTTCGGTTTCAGGCTCATGAAAAAATCTGCGTCTCGCGACATTACGCCATCCACAACAAATAAGGGATTGCTTTTTGAGGCACGATTTCCCTGGGGGTAAGTCATCATCATACGAACACCCTGGTTCATTCCCTTTTTTCTGTATTGAACAAACGGGATCACTTCACGAAGAAGATCCTCCATGGTTGGGAAAACAACATACTTCTCGACATTAACCTCGTAGTCGATCTGACCAAGCTCGTCTTCGAAGAGTTCGTTAGGATTTTTATCACTATCGTCGACCTTTGCATTTTTACCGAAGTAAGAATATGAGTTTTGGATGAGATACTTGTTAAGAGAATAATTTCCGTAAGCACTTTCCGTCTTTAACTGTTTTCCGGGAATGCCGGGAGCAATGTTCACAGTATCTGCATCGAAATAAATCCCGTACTCTGAGTCGACCTCACGATTCCTTCGTTGCAGGGCCACAAACAAGTAGTCAGTATCCCAGAAATCGAATGGCATCTGTATCTCGAACTTACCATTGCGTGTGTATGTGTCGTAACCCATCGTATTCTTTTGAAGATAGATGATAACGTTGGTCGAGTCCGGCACCGGCTCTCCTGTAAGCCTGGACTTCACGACACCCGTTTCTGTAATGATGTTGTAAAATGGGAACGCCAGTTTCTTCGGTTCTTTCGAGAGTATCTCGGACCAATTGATGCGTGGCCAATGTTGTGTGACAAGGAACGTGTTCAGCGACCGCTCATATTGCGAATTTTTTTCGGCCCATTGCAGTACTGCCGGCAGGTCAGATAAATAGAAGCTATTCTTTAAGAAGGTGTTATTGAAAATTTTCTGTTGATATGCAGTTACACTAACATCGGCCATTGAAGGTAACTCGAGACTCATTGTTACATTCTGTCGCTGCGATATTTCAGCCGGAACAGAGACCTTACCATTTTCATCGATATTGCCTTTGAGGGAAAAAACACGTTCGGCAATAACGGTGCCTGCCTGATCTATTAAATAAAATTGCTGGTACAATCCTTTCAGTAATGAAGGAACGCTTATAGAAGCTTTGCCGTCGTTGAATTTCACCCGGTAGGTGTCGACGAGTTTATCCTGTGAAGTGAATGCGGCCATGAGTTCTTTGTCTTTGTACAGACCTGCGGATGTCAGCGTAATGTTGGCACCCGAAAGATTCACGGCGACGCCATCTGATTTTACCGATGGGAGTTGTGCTTTTGTGCTGGAAGGACCAAATGCCGTGTATTGTGTGTTGGCAGCCGGTATGAAGGTGAATGAAGCGACGCCCGTTGAATCCGCCGGCGCCGAAGCCACCTCTTCACCCGACTGATTTTTGATGCTGATGATTGCGGCTGGATTGTCGGTAGCTACGACCACGTGATTGTCTACACCTGCGACAAGATTGCCACCTTCGGCGCTGGCTGTCATCGGGATTGGCGTGGGGGAAATTTCATTGCGGCCTTTTACTGCGATGTGCTTTTGAAAGAAACCATCCCTGGCAAAATTCCGCATCCATGTTGTGTAAGCGAGAACTGTGTAGTTTCCCGGTTCCAGGTTCTTTGGCAGGATCAGCTGATTATTGGCGCGACCATCTTCGATCTTGAAGTTTATCTGGACGATTGCTTTTCCGTTTTCTCCCATCAGATCGGCGGAAGCGATATATCTGCCGGGAACGAGTCGCTGGGCGCCGTCCAGATGCCATACACTGAAATAAATTGTGTCGCCAGCCGCGTATGAAGGCTGATTGAAAACAAGATGCAGTCTTGTAGCGGGGTATTTCGATTTGTATGCACCGAAGGCCCTGGAGATATCGGGGAACTGCGCGAATGCAGTTGATGCTCCAACCAAAGTTGAGAGTAAAAAAATCAAATAAATTTTAATACGCTTCATAGTTACCAGTATGATGGTTGAACGTTGGTTGAATTGGAAAACTGAGCGAGACACGAATTGGTAGACGTGATCCCGATGGGTGGCACCATCGATATGGAAGGAACATCTTCGATGGTAATATTGATCGCGTTCTTACTTACGCCCGATGCATAAAACAGTCCGGCCATAGGAGCGGCCGCACCTGAGATCTGCACCCAGTTGCCGTCGATCTTTCCATTGGAGGGTTGAAATAAACTTGATACGCCATCTTTCTGAGACTTTACGGCTTTCCAGAATGTATAAGCCCGGTCGGAAAGACTATACTGCATGATCTCTACGTGCGTTTTATACGACATCGTATAGCCGGTTATAGGCAATCGCCCGGCTTTTACGTGCTTGAATATACCGTTCTCTACCACTTCATTGTTGCTTACGATAGGTACATTATTGGTAATCGTTACCCAGCACTCGCAGCACGTGCACGGGCCGGTACTGATCACCTCGCCTCCATCGAGTTCATAACCACTACATGGAAGAGGGTCGGCACACTGACCGCCGGCACAAGCTACTGTATGGAGCTCGGGGTGAGTAGTTACCTGGTACGTCATTCTCGATTTCCATAAAAAGCGAAAACTGGTATTGTCTCCGGCGTGTGAATCAACGAACAGGTCGAAACCATATTCAGGAATTCCTTTGGCGTTGAGATAAGAAACAATCTCGTGACTAATTGCGTCCACCGAACCCGAAACAGTCATGGTATCGGGAATGGTCTCGTACACCTTACCATCGAGCAACTCCACCTTGAGTTTGTAAACACGTCCCACGACACCCTGGAAGCCATCGACCTTAGTTCGATACACTCCGTCTTCTACTTTTGAAAGTTCCTCGACATTGCCGGCGTTGTCGAAAATCTCCAGCTTTCTTACCTGCAAAGGTTTCTTGATCGAGAGTTTTGATTCGATGTCGAATGCTTTTGATACCCTTATCTCGTAAGGACCGGGTTCATTAGTAATAAAACCTTCTACAACCACAGGGTATACGCCGGCATCACCGGTATCGAAAGTGATTTTATCGACACAGGCTGTTGTCAATACAATCAGGATAATGCCAATGTATGTCGATGCTTTGATCATTCTACATCCCAGAAATCTGGTTGAACATTGGTTGAGTAATCGAAATCGAGACATGAATAGGGAAAATAGGTTCCGATCGAAGGCACCATTGATGCATCGGGGAGATCACCTATGTCGAGGTCCACTGCATTTTTGGTAACCGATGAAGCATAAAACACTCCGAAGAGTGGTGATGTTGTTCCCTGGACCTGCGTCCAGTTACCGACAACTTTTCCACTTGCTGGTTGAAACAGGCTTGCGATCCCATCTTTTTGGGCACGGAACGCCTTCCAAAAACTGTAAGCGGTTTCGGACAAACTGAATTGTCGTATTTCAACCCGCGTTTTGTAACTCATTGTTAAACCCGTGACTGGAACCTGGCCGGCTTTAAGATGTGAAAATGTATTACCGTCAACGATATCATCGCTTACAACAGGAACATCCGGGTTTATCGAGATCCAGCAAAAACAGCACGTGCACGGTTTAACCCATAGGAGTCCACCGCCGTTTGGATTGACAATATATCCGCTGCAATCGAGGGGATCCTGGCACTTGGTGCGTCCGCAGTCGACAGTATGATCTTCAGGGTTTGTCTGAACCTTGTATGTCATCGAAGTTTTCCATAGAAAGCGACGATTCGAGGTTTCACCTGCCTTCGCATCGAAATACACATCGAAAGCATAACCCGGGACACCATTGCGATCGGTGGACTTAACGAGCTGGTGATTGATGTTTTGCACGATACCAGTAGGCCTGATTGTATCGAATGGAGTTTCATAGACGCGACCATCCGGGAATTCAACACGGAGCTTATACGCACGGCCGATTACACCCTGGATACCGTTGACATCTGTCTGATAAACCCCTTCGCGGATTTTCTTCAATTCCTCGGTATTACCGAGATTGTCGGACATATAGATCTTGCTGGCAGCTGCGGGGATTCGTCTTACAACTGTCGTGTCTATGTTATACGCTTGTGATACCCTGATCTCATATGGCCCGGGCTGATCAGTAATGTAACCTTCCACAACAACGGCATCTTCACCAATCTTACCGATTTCAAAACCGAGACGGTCTACGCAGGAGGCACTCATCAAAAGAGAGATCGATACGGTATATAGTCCAAGTCTCGTCATTCCGGCCGCCAGTTTTTTGGTGGTACATCTTTGGCGTTCGGAAGCGAAAGACATTCAAATGGATACAACTGCGCCGGAGGTACTATAGCCTTATCCGATATATCGTCGAAGCCAAGATGTGTCGACATTTTATTAATTGCAGACGCATAGAATAAACCAAGGATCGGTGCAGCGTCTCCTGATGTCTGTACCCAGTTGCCCACAAGTTTTCCGCTAACCGGCTGAAACAAACTCGTAGGGGCGGATTTTTGTATGCTTGCGAGTTTCCAGAAATTATATGCTTGCTCCGATAAGCTTAGTTGCTGTATCTCGACCTGTGTTCCATAGTTCATTGCCAGCCATGTAATCGGCAAGCGCCCAGCCCTCTGACGTTTAAACTCCCCTTTATTCACGAGTCCGTAGTCACTTACAAGGGGAATGTCCGGATCAAGACTTATCCAACAATCGCAGCACGTACATGGCTTCACGTATACAAGGAGTCCGTCTTTGAGAACGTAACCGCTGCAATCGAGTGGCGCCTGGCAGGTTCCTCTTCCACCGGGACATGGCTGGGTATAATCCCACGGTTGCGTTTGAAACTTGTATGACATTGTCACCTTCCACATGAAGCGGAAGTCACTTGCTGATGCGGCGTTTGAATCAAAAAAGATATCGAATGCGTGTTGATCGATACCTCTCTCGTCGGTATAGCTAACAATCTCCGGGGAAATCCGCTCGATAACACCTGTTGGTTTCATCGTATCGGGAATTGTTTCATAAACGCGGCCATTGACCATTTCAATCCGGAGTCTGTAGGCACGGCCGATGGTACCCTGGATACCTCCCTCTTTTGTTTGATAAACGCCTTTCTCATTTAGAGCAAGGTCTTCCGAATTTCCGAGATTGTCGGAAATGGTAAGTTTCTTTACAGGAATGGGCGCTGGCTTTACAACGGTGGAGTCCACATCATAAGAGCTGCTCACTCTGACTTCGTAAGGTCCCGGCTCATCAGTTATAAATCCTTCTACGACAATGGGATAGTCTTTAGCATCACCGACATCAAAAGAGAGCGGATCCACACAGGCAGCACTCATCATCACTAAAAACAATCCCGCGTATATCGTGATCTTTGACATAACATTAACACTGTTCTATTGTAGCTTGAAACTATACGACAGCGACGGAAGTGCTGTACCGATAATCGCAAGCCGGTATGGGCGAAGAATTCCGGGCTGCGCCTCCTTAAAGAATACGGAATACGGGTTCTTACGCGCATACACGTTATACACAGAGAATGTCCATGTTCCGTCGAGGAATTTTTTACGCTTATGATTTCCTTCGAGCACGAGACCTAAGTCGAGACGATGGTAATCGGGAATCCTAAACTGGTTTCGGTCGGAGAATCCGGAGACCGTATAATTTTCGATAGCATAGGCCGTCAGCGGCAAAGTGATTGGCCGGCCAGTGTGATACTGGAATTGTCCTGTGAAGAAGAACCGGCGCGAAAGAGTATAGCGCCACGCGAGATTGACGACATGGGGCTGATCGTAGTTGGAACGGTATTCTCTTCCATCGTTGATCGTCTCCTGTGCGTACAGTCCCACAATTGTTCTGAATGAACGGGAGTATGAATAACTCAACGTACCTGTTAACTGACCTGCCGTTTTAGTGAAACTGATCTCCGCTCCGTAAGCGCGGCCTTTTCCCTGCAACAAATCGCTTTCGAGGCGGGGATTAAGCAAGAGAACGGCTCCGTCTTTAAAGTCGAGAACGTTCTTCATTGTCTTGTAATAAACCTCGATATATGACTCGAAACTTTTCTTAGGGAACGTCCTGAAGTAACCTGCTGATACCTGGTCGCCTAATTGCGGCTTGAAATAATAGCCGCTCGGTTGCCAGATATCTACCGGCGTTACAGCGGTGGTGTTTGTCACAAGATGCAGGTACTGGAATATCCTGTTGTATCCGACTTTGATCGACGAGTTCTCGTTCAGAGTGTATCGCAATCCGATACGTGGCTCGGGATTTATGTAGCGTTTGATGTTGTCACCTTTATTAAAATGAAGGGTGTCGATGAGATTTGAGGTTTCACGTGGCCCGGCTTTGTAAACATTTACGTCAGCGGGGCCGAGTTGTTCGAACATAGACACACGAACGCCGGCGTTCACGTTCAGGTGTTCTGTAATGTTGAATTCGTCGCCGACATAAACGCCTGCTTCGATCGACTGCTGGTTCTGGATCTGGATATACTTGCGGTCTGATGTTTCTGAGTTAGGATTGAAAGTACCGGGATTGAAATTATAGTAGATACCCTGAGCTCCGAAGTCAATTTTGTGTTTATCACGGGTGATCACAAAGCTGGCTTTCGCTGTGGGATATTGCATGCGGTAATGAAGATCGAAACCTGAGAATGGATCACGATTCACAACGTTGTATTGATACGAACCGTAACCGACCATCAATGCACCGGTAATGCCGGGGCTGATCTCGTGATCGAACTGAAGCGACGCGAGCTTTGAATCCCATTTGTATGTTGAGTCGCCACGAAGCCGGAATTCGTCGTGGCTCAGATAACCAGACGCTGTAAGCTTGGTCTTTCCACTGAACTTATGTGTAAGCTTAGCGGAGCCGTCGTAAAAACGAACGCTTGCATTACTGAGATCGACATAGTTACTCTTAACGGAGTTGATAAGCCAATCGGAATATGTGGTACGAAGCGATGCGTTAACGGACGTCTTGTTTTTGATGATCGGACCGCCGATCGAGCCATTGCTTGATATGATACCAATGCCGCCGGTGCCAGTCCATTTTTCATAATCCCCTTCTTTTGAACGAATGTTCAAAACAGAGGACATGCGTCCACCGAATTCGGCGGGTATACCTCCGCGATAGAATGTTACATCACGAATGGCATCGGCGTTGAATGCTGAGAAAAATCCGAAGACGTGAGATGCGTTGAATAACGGAAGTCCGTCATAAAGTATAAGATTCTGATCGACGCTTCCTCCACGAACATTAAATCCTGACGACGCTTCACCGGTTGTGGTTACACCGGGGAGGGTTTGAATTTGTTTGATAAGATCGACTTCCCCAAGCATTGCTGGGGCGCGCTTCAATTCTTTGATGCTGATCTGGGCTACACCGATGGAGCTTTGGGTGATGTCGCGGACGGAACGGTCCTGTACAACGATCTCGTCAAGGAGTGTCGGGATCTCTTCGAGTTCCTGGTCGAGCGTACCGTTGGCATACATATCGAGATCGACTACTTTTTCTTCGTAGTTGAGATATGAGAAGCTGATGACGTGTGGTCCGGAGGGTACCGTAATATTGTAGTGGCCTTCGGCGTCGGTACGGCTACCGGTATTGAGGTCACGGATGAATACCGTAACACCAGTCAATGGGTTATTGTTTTTATGATCAAGGATAATACCACTTAATGAGTATGTCTTACCGGGGGCAGCGCCGGTGGAAGGAGTGCCAAAGGTTACTTTTTCGACTTTCTTTCGTTCACGTTTGGCAACGCTTATGGCATCATTGTGACGGATGACCTGTGCGGGGTCTTTAACGAAGACGATGGTGTACGGATTGACTTCGACGAAATTGAGTTCTGTTCCAAGGAGAAGCTGCCTGAGGGCGTCGCCAAGGGTCTTACCACGAAAGCTTTCGGTAAACGTAATATTGGCGATCCATTCGTCGAGGAAGTAGAATCGCACGTCGTGTTTGCTCTCGAGGTCTTTTAAGACGATAGCGAGTTGCTTTCCGGTCTCACTGCCGTCGAGCTCCAGGTTGAGGATGGAAGATTGGGCAAAAGCGCTTAGACTGAGAAAGCACAGGATTGCCAGGGCAAATTTTTTCAAGCGCGTAAAAGAGTCAAAATTCGTCTAAAAACCAAAAAACCTCCCCGGGTTTGAAATTCCCGGAGAGGTTTAGTTTGTATTTAAGCGGTTAGCTTATTTTTTCTTGAACTGGAAGGTCCACTCAAGAGGTTCTTCTGGATCATCTGTTTCGAGAGAAGCAGAGAACGTGAAAGTGTGAGTACACTGCTCGTAAGTACCATCTGTCAAGCTGAGTTCTTTACCACCTACAGTTGCAGTTACGTCTGCCAATTCCTGGTCGTAAGGACTTGTTGAAGGTGAGAATACGATGTCGAACTCGATTGGCGCTGTCTTACCAACTGCACCGTAGATACCTTCCACATGGTATGTGTTGACATCTGTCGGTGTGAGTGTGTAAGCGTTAGGACCATTCGTATCATCATCCAGGATCTCGAGACCTTTGTAGTCACCGTCCCAGTTGTCTTCGTAGTCGCAATATCTAACTACGTCGAACGCCAAACGCATTGCCGGGTAGAACTGGTTACTCTGGTAGAGACCAGCTGCAACCATGTCATCAGCCAACACTTTTGTGCCATCCGTCAGGTTGATATCGGTAACGATATTGATACCAGCCGCGTAGCTGCCAAGCGCCGGGTCGTCGCCAAGTATCGCAGCAACAGTTTCCGGGCTAAGCGGGAATTCTGCAGGGATACCGATCTTCGGAAGAATATCAGCAAGTGTGAAGCTTACTGTTATCATTGGTCTGCCGTTTGCACCTGTAGTGAATGCAGAGGCTGGATAATTCTTCAAAAGCGTGCGTTTACCAACTGAGTCTTCAACATACACATCGATGCTTTCCAGTGAGGAAGGGTTATCGGAGAGGAACTCCGCGTCATACTTGAACACGTCTGTTCCGTCCGTGATCTTGGGAACAAAAGATGCCCCGGCAACACCGTCGTTATAGATCGCATTCAGGAAGTCTCCACGAAGCGCAAGAAGTGTTCCTTTTGCAACTTTCTTAAACTGCAGCGGATCGAGGCTGTCGTCTGTACACGATACGATGACCGCGAACAGAGCAATGGTAAGGATACTATATAATTTTCTCATGGATTTCATTAGTTAAGGGTATCTGGATTTCCATCCCAAAATACTTTGTTCACCACATCCGAGTTCTTCTGCTGGGCAGTCTGATTGAGGTTCACATAGTTTGCGCTATAAATAAGTGAGCGCATCCACACGCCAGCACCAACCTGGATCGTAGGCTGAGGGTCGAGAGGACCACCGGTACGACGATAAGCGTTGTAAGCTTCAACGCCGTTACCCCAGGTAGCTACCCAGAATTCTCTTCCTACTGCTGCAAGTTTGTCTGTCGCCTGGTCGAATTGGTAATCTACCGCAGCAACGTAATCGTCCGTCAATCCCGCAAAGTCAGAAGCCCATGGTTCCACATCCACTGACTGTCCTTTGCTATCAGCAAAATCTTTCACTGAATTAATAGAGTTCCTCACTGCATCTTCAAGGAAAGTTTTTGCACCAGCATCGTCGCCATTCCTTGCCGCATTTTCTGCTTTCAGGAAGTCGGTAAAGAAGCCCATATAAATTGGGAGGATACCGGCACCGTCAGCACCTTGTCCACGCTGTGTCTGAGACTTGAAGTTAGCGTTAGAATCATCGGCATTGTCTGCACGACCGCCGGCAGGATAAACACCAGCAGCTGTGATTACAGGACCGTCTGGAGGAGTACCTGAAGCGTCACCGTGATCGCGGCCATAGAAGCCTGGATCAAATACGCAGAAAGGATAGCCACCAGCTCTGTAATGTGCGGGGTCAGCACCAGGAGTACATCCTATTGCTTTAGGGTCGATCGTGTTGATCTGTTCGATGCTACCAGCCTGGCGTGAGAAATAATATCTCCAGCGTGGGTCTTGAGTGAATTTAGTAGCGTTCGTAGGATCTGCAGGATCGGGCTTTCCGCGATACAGCTCGTACATGAACGATGTACCGATGTATCCACCTGCAAGGCCTGCGTCTACACCATAATACTGGCTGTACAGCGGGTGACGTGAATCAGGAACAGTTGTAGCCGAATACTTATAGGTAAAGCTCTCGCCATCTGTATCAACGAGATCGTCATCAGCAATCAATGCATCGATGTGAGTCTTTGCTTCGGCTGCCCTTGCAGAAAGAGTAGAGATGTTAACCCATGCCTTCAGCTCAAGTGTGTTAGCAAGAGTCACCCACGCATCTACATCACCACCATAATAAATATCGCGGGCGATCGCTGCGCCTTTTCCAGCACTAAGTGCTGTGCGGGCCTCTGTTAACAAGCCCAGTGCATAAGCGTAAACATCCGCGCCGGGTGTAACCGCAGGGTTGAAATCCCTGTCTTCAGCTTTCAATGCATCAGCCTGGGGAACATCACCGAATAAGTCAACGAGCGTGATGTAAGTATACGCCATGAAAATTTTCGCTACTGCAACGTGGTTAGGGAAGCTTTTCTCTTCACCAAGCTTAACAATAGTCTGAGCGTTTACCAATACATCGGTATAAGCACGTTTCCAAACATCATCTTGGTTCTGAGGATTGTACGCTGTCTGGTAACGATAGCCACCTGTCATAGCGATCTGTCTTACGAGCGGAGCTACACGACCGTGTGCTGCATAATAGAAGTCAGCAAAGTCGAGCTGAACCGCGTTCAAGAGCAAATTAACGTCTGCCGCATCGAGCTGCACCTGGTTCGGATCCTGGAGATCCTTATCAAAGTCGCAGGCTGCAGCCAGAAGCATTAGGGGAAGTAATATCTTCTTTAGTATGTTTTTCATAGTCATTCTGCTTTAGAAATTAACCTTAAGAGTCACACCATACCTGCGAGCAGAAGGTCCGCTGAGGTAATCAAAACCTGCACCTGATCCAGTTCCAAAGGATGTTCTGTCGAAGTCAGCTTTTGAGTACTTAGGAGCGTTGATCGCTCTCCACCAGAGGTTGTTACCCAACAGCACGATGTTGATTGACCTGAGTTTCAGTTTCTCAGCAAAGCTCTGTGGCAATGAATAGCCGAGAGAGATCTCTCTGAAACGAACGCGTGTAGCGTCGTAGATACCACGGTCATAAGGTGAACCACCGATGATTGTGTTACCGAAGAATACGCCGGCAGTTGTCAAAGGAAGGTTGTTTGGCTTGTAACCGGTAACATTACCAGCACCGTCAGTAACCTCAAGAACACCAGGCAATACGAGTGGCAATGTAGGATCGAAGTTTTCGAGGTCCTTCGCAACACCACGACCAACCATAGAGGCAGCAGTGTAAGAAAGGATCTGACCACCGTTTACATAATCCCACTGCATTCCGAATGTCAGTGATTTCCACTGGAGGTTAATGATCGCTGAACCTAACCAGTTAGGGTTTGGATTACCGATAACACCGATCTCGTCAGCCTGCTTGTAGCTACCAGCTGAGTTGATGATAAGCTGTCCGTCCGGAGCTCTTTCAGTGTAAGAACCCTGGATCACGTTCAAAGGCTGACCTTCGATCGCGAAGTTACCGAGGTTACTGAAACCGTTAACGAGGATCTGCTTGGAACCTTCAGGTAACGACACCACCATGTTCCTGTTTCTTGTGAAGTTACCAGTGATGCTCAAAGTGAGATCTTCTGTCTTCACAGGATAAACAGTCAAAGCTGCTTCGATACCACGGTTGTAGATCTCACCAGCGTTGATGAAGGTTGATGTATAACCTGTTGATGGGTCGAGCGCACGTTCGAAGATCTGATTCTTGGACACCTTATTATAGTAAGATGTGTTCAAAGTGATCCTGTTTTCGAAGAGGTTAGCCTCGATACCAAATTCAGTTTCTGTCAAACGCTCAGCTTTCAAATCAGGGTTAGCGAGAACAACAGGGTTACGCAATGTAATTACGTTACCATTTCCGTCAACACGGTTCTGAGAGTTAAGAGTCAGGTAAGGAACTGTCTTATATGGATCGCCGAAACCAGCTGATGTACCGTAAGCAACGCGGATCTTCAGGAAGTCGAGGACATCCGAAGCCATGTTAGGGAATGCAGCTGTAGGAATGAATGCGATGCTACCACCAGGATAGAACAATGAGCGGTTTGCTTTCTGAAGTGTTGAAGCCCAGTCGTTACGAGCTGAGAAGTTAACATACAACATCTTCTTAACATCGAGTGTTGCATCGATGTAAGCACCTGCAATGCGCTGATTTTTCTCGTAGTTCAGGTTGTTACCGCGCCAGTCGCGAGGAAGGGTCGAAGTAAAGTTCCTGTGTTCGAGGAAACCATAAACAACCTGTCCGAGTGACTCAAGACCAGATTGGTTATAGTGGTTATCACGAAGGTTACCACCAATGATCGCAGTGAGGTTCAAATCCTCATTGAGGTCCTTATTGAATGTACCCATCAAAGTGTGGTCAAGCACAAGGCTTGTTCCGTTCACTGTACGATAAGCACCAGGAGTCAGGTGAGAATCGAAACCACCGCCACCACCTTTGTTGTTCCAATACGTAGATTTTTCACCGTACGTATCGAGACCAAGACGATAAGAAGCGCTGAACCAGTCAGTCACCTTATAGTTGAATGCTGTGCTTGAATAGAAACGGTTTGTCAGGTTAGTCTGACGAGCGTTGTAAAGCAACCAGCGTGGGTTAGTGATATCGTTACCGTTCCTGTAGTACACACTCGCGTGAGTAACAGGGTTTTCGTAAGGCCAGCCCATAAGGTCGATGTTCCTTGGAACATAGAACAAGTTAGCCCAGATAGAAGGAGCACCTGATGTGTTCGATCCCTGACCGGGAGCTGTTGGAGGAGTTTCAACAAATGTTCTCGCGAAGTTGAATGTAGAAACGATGCTGAAATTCTTGGTAAGCTTAAAGTTTGTACCCAAACCAAAGTTATCACGCTTCATGTTGTTGTTGATCACGAAGCCTTTTTCATCGAGGTGGCTATAAGAGAAGTTTACACTTCCGAGCTCAGTACGACCTGCGAGTGACAATGATGTAGTGTTTGAATATCCTTTCTGGAAGAAATCCTTAATGTTGTTAGGATGTGCTTCCGGAATGTATCCTTTTGTACCATCAGGGTTGACGAAGCTTGCTGGAGTGTTGAATTCCGGATGATCAGGGAATGTATTTCTGTGCTCATAGTAAGGGTGACGAACGCCAGTACCTTTTCCATTGAACAAAGAACCCCAGTTAGAGAAGAATTCACCGTAAGCACCGTCGAAACCGTTAGCCCACTTGTTTTGGAATTCAGGAACAACGGCTTCGTTAACGAAGTAAGATTCAACAATTGAACCTTCGAACTTACCAACACCTTTGTTTGAACCGGTTTTGGTAGTAACGAGGATCACACCGTTACGGCCTTGTGAACCGTAAAGTGTAGTTGCTGCAAGACCACGGAGTACGGAGATTGACTCGATGTTGTTCGGATCAATATCGAGGAAACGTGTAGGAGCGATCTTACCGTCGTTGAAGTCCGAGTTGATATCGTTAGCATCAGTATTGATAGGCACACCGTTTACAACCCAGAGGGGCTGAGTGTTACCGTTGATAGAGCTGTTACCACGAATGTTCACTTTAGAACCGGTTCCGGCCATACCTGAAGAGTTCAGGATCTGGAGACCAGGAGTACGACCCTGGAGGGCACGACCCACATCAGTCTCAGGTTTGTTGGCAAGCATCTGCGAAGAGATGGTAGTCTGCGCGAAGCCGAGAGCTTTCTGCTCGCGCTCGATACCCTGCGCAGTTACAACCACTTCAGAGAGCTGTGTAACGTCGAGGCCGAGACTAATATCAACGACTGTTCTGTCGCCGATAGCTACTTCTTGTGTTTGGAGACCGATAAAGGTGAACACAAGAGCACCGCCCGCAGCAGGGACATTTAATTTGTAGTAACCGTCGGTATCGGTTACCGTTCCATTGGTGGTACCTTTCAGCACCACGTTCACACCAGGCAAAGATTGGCCGTCTTCCGTTGACGTCACTTTACCTGATACTGTCCGTTCTTGCGCAAGAGCAAAGCCCGCCGCAAAAACGAATGAGCATAGAAGTAAAAACTTCCTCATAGGTTTAGGTTTAGGTTAAGAATTAGGATTTAGTACTCCAAATTAGGTCTATAATTCCTGAGAAGGAAATGCTCTATTAAGAATTTCTTAACCGAAAAATCACCTTGGTGACCGTCCAAGTATCGATTTGGCCTCCGAAAACGAATTCGCAACCCGGTGATTTGCGCGATTTTTACTGGAAAATGAGCGAAAAATAGTGGCGTTTAGGGGTGTTAAAAAGACACACTTATCCCGTGAAATGTGGTAGAATTTGAAAAAACTGAATATGATGAAATGAAAAAAGGCACCTCTGAAGGTGCCCTTTTTATCTATGCCTGAAGAAGGCAGGGAGAAAATCCGATGTTATCAGATTGTGATTCCGGACTATATACTATTAAGCTTGTGCTACGATAGAAACGTATGACTTGTCAGCACGTCCTTTCTTGAATTGAACAGTGCCATCGATAAGAGCGAAGAGTGTGTGATCTTTGCCCATACCTACGTTTCTTCCAGGGTGATGTTTAGTGCCACGCTGACGAACGAGGATGTTGCCCGCGATAGCCTTCTGTCCACCATATATCTTAATGCCGAGTCGTTTGCTTTCCGATTCGCGGCCGTTCTTTACTTTACCTTCACCTTTTTTGTGTGCCATGAGTATTAACGATTAACGATGTACGATTAACGATGTACGATTGACGAATTACCCGATGCTTTCGATCTGGATCTTAGTGAACTGCTGGCGGTGACCGTTCTTCACGGCATATCCTTTCCTGCGCTTCTTCTTGAAGATGATCACTTTATTTCCTTTTACGTGCTCGAGGATCTTTCCGGATACCTTGAGGCCAGAGATGGCAGGAGTGCCTATATTAATATCGCCGCCGTTGTCCACGAGGAGAACTTTGTCGAATGTAACGGCTGTGCCAGCGTCTCCTTCCATCTTGGGAGCGTAGATATATTGGTCTTTAACAACCTTCATCTGTTTTCCGGCTACTTCTACAATTGCGTACATGGTCATTTCTTTAAAAATGGGATGCAAAGATGATGAAAAAGGAGAAAAAAACCAATTCCTGCCGAAAAGTAGTGAAAATGAGGAATTTGGCCATTCTACGCGGGAAGCGAGCCAGATATCAAATAGACTATCGATTGCAACCAAGTTCCGGGCTCAAAAAATCTTAAAAAAATCTTTAGTTAAAGAAAAATACAGGGTGCGATTTATAAGTGACTAAAAAGAAACAAGTTATACGCGGGTTCAAACTCCAGGTGCTCTACATATAGACTTATGAGCAGTTGAGTCGTGTTGCAAGAGTCTGTGTATAAAATCATATTTGTTGACGTAAGTAACTTCGGGTCTTTTTCTCCAGAAAAAAACCGGGAAGCCACAGACATTGACAAGTACCAAACACCAACACCACGTGGAATGAGCACCAACCTACCCATGGAACCGATCCTTAGAGAAAATAAGGACCGATTTGTACTCTTTCCCATCGTTCATCATGATATCTGGAAATTCTATAAACAGGCAGAAGCTAGTTTCTGGACTGCTGAGGAGATCGACCTGGGTCATGATATGCGCGACTGGGAAAACCTGACCGACGGAGAACGTCACTTTATCACCCACGTCCTGGCATTTTTCGCGGCCAGCGACGGTATCGTAAACGAAAACCTCGCGGAACACTTTGTTAAAGAGGTTCAATACACCGAAGCCAAGTTCTTTTACGGCTTCCAGATCGCAATTGAGAACATCCACTCGGAGACTTACTCGTTGCTGATCGACACATACGTAAAAGATCCGAAGGAAAAGGATCGTCTCTTCCACGCTATCGAAACAATGGACTGCGTGAAGAGGAAAGCAGACTGGGCACTTCGCTGGATCGGCGATGGCTCGTTCCAGGAACGCCTTGTCGCGTTCGCAGCTGTCGAGGGCATTTTCTTTTCTGGTTCATTTTGTTCGATTTTCTGGCTGAAAAAACGCGGGCTCATGCCCGGTTTGACCTTTTCGAACGAACTGATCTCCCGCGACGAAGGTCTTCATTGCGATTTCGCGTGTCACCTCTATACGAAGCACCTTATCAACAAACTTCCTGAGGATCGTGTGATCGAAATTATCAGGGATGCTGTTGAAATAGAGAAGGAGTTCGTTACAGACGCGCTCCCTGTGAACCTGATCGGTATGAATTCAGTACAGATGTGCCAGTATATCGAGTTTGTTGCAGACCGTCTGACCAACGAACTGGTGGGGAAGAAAATATACAACGCCACCAATCCGTTTGACTTCATGGAGATGATAAGCCTCCGTGGAAAAACCAACTTCTTCGAGAAGAGGGTGGCTGAATATCAGAAAGCTGGCGTGATGAAGAACGCAGAGACTGATTCGTCGCCGAAATTTTCGCTGAATGAGGATTTCTAAACCGAAAGAAATCATTACATTCATGAATCATTTTTTTAACTGATTTTTTCATTTCTAACAAACCACTGAAATGCTTGTACTAAAGCGTGACGGACACAGAGAATCTGTTAAGTTCGACAAAATCACTGCCCGCATTGAAAAGCTCTGCTACGGTTTAGATCCAAAATATATCAACCCGGTAGAGGTAGCTATGAAGGTGATCAACGGCTTGTACGACGGAGTGTCAACACAAGAGCTTGATAACCTTGCAGCAGAAATTGCTGCTACAATGACAACCCGCCATCCCGACTTTGCAAAGTTGGCTGCGCGTATAGCCGTATCAAGGCTGCATAAAGAGACCAGCAAGTCGTTCACCAATACGATGAAGCGGTTGTACCAATACGTAGATCCGAAGACCGGCCAGAATGCCCCCCTGATCTCAAAAGAGACCTGGAAGGCCATTCACGAAAACGCCCAGGAACTGGACGAGGCCATCATCTACGACCGCGACTTCAGCTACGATTACTTCGGTTTCAAAACACTGGAGCGTTCGTATCTCATGAAGATCGACGGACGCATCGTTGAAAGACCCCAGCACCTGCTCATGCGCGTTGCTGTCGGTATTCACGGCGAAGACATACCTGCAGCTATTGAAACTTACAACCTGCTTTCAGAGAAGTGGTTCACACATGCAACCCCTACCCTCTTCAACGCAGGCACTCCAAAACCACAGCTCTCATCATGCTTCCTCCTCACCATGAAGGACGACAGCATCGATGGCATCTACGATACTCTTAAGCAGACAGCCAAGATATCACAGTCTGCCGGCGGTATTGGTCTAAGCATCCACAACGTTCGCGCTAAAGGTTCATACATTAAGGGAACCGGCGGCACGTCAAACGGCATCGTTCCTATGCTCCGCAACTTCGACATGACTGCCCGTTATGTTGACCAGGGCGGCGGCAAGCGTAAAGGCAGCTTTGCCATTTACCTCGAACCATGGCATGCCGACGTTTTCGATTTCCTCGAGCTGAAGAAAAATCACGGCAAGGAAGAGCTTCGCGCACGCGATCTTTTCTATGCAATGTGGATCCCCGACCTGTTCATGAAACGCGTTGAAGACAACGGCATGTGGTCGCTCTTCTGCCCTAACGAAGCTCCCGGCCTGGCCGAAGTTTATGGCGAAGATTTCGAAAGACTGTATGAAAAATATGAGCATGAAGGCAAATTCCGCCGCCAGGTAAAAGCTCAAGACCTCTGGTTCGAGATCCTCGAAGCACAGATCGAGACCGGAACTCCTTACATTCTCTATAAAGATGCGGCTAACAAAAAATCGAACCAGAAAAATCTTGGTACGATCAAGTCCAGCAACCTCTGTACAGAGATCATCGAGTACACCTCTCCTGATGAAGTAGCGGTATGTAACCTTGCATCGCTTGCATTGCCTAAGTTCGTTACCGAAGAGGGCACATTCGATCACCAGAAATTATATGAGATCACAAAGGTTGCTACGCGTAACCTTAACAAGGTGATCGACATCAACTATTATCCTGTAGAAGAAGCACGTAAGTCAAACATGCGTCACCGTCCTATCGGACTTGGCGTTCAGGGTTTGGCCGACGTATTCATCATGCTTCGCATGCCGTTCGATAGCCCGGAAGCTCGCGGCCTGAATGAAGACATCTTCGAAACGATCTATTTCGCAGCCATGGAAGCTTCTATGGAACAAGCGAAGCTCCACGGTCCTTACGAAACGTTCAAAGGCTCACCCGTATCAAAGGGAATATTCCAGTTCGATATGTGGGGTGTTACTCCAAAGAGCAACCGCTGGAACTGGGAACAACTGAAGCAGGAAGTTAAAAAGCACGGTGTTCGCAACTCATTGCTTGTTGCTCCGATGCCTACTGCATCTACTTCACAGATCCTCGGCAACAACGAGTGCTTCGAACCATATACTTCGAACATTTACACACGTCGCACATTGTCGGGCGAATTCATCGTTGCCAACAAGCACCTGATGAAGGATCTTCACAATCTTGGCCTGTGGAGCGAAACAATGCGTCAGAGACTGGTTGCCTCAAACGGCTCAGTTCAGAACATTGCTGAGATCCCTCAGAACATCAAGGATATCTATAAGACTGTTTGGGAAATTTCCCAGAAGTCTATTATCGATATGTCTGCCGATCGTGGCGCTTACATCTGTCAGTCACAGAGCCTGAACATTCACCTTACGAATGCAAACTTCGGCAAACTGACTTCTATGCATTTCTATGCATGGAAGAAAGGTTTGAAGACAGGTATGTACTATCTGCGCACTAATGCAGCTGCAGACGCTATCAAGTTCACGCTTGATAAGAATACGATCGCGGCGCCTGCCACTGCAGAGGCTGTTGCTGTTGCACAAACAGAGCAGGTATTGCAGACCGTTGTTGGCACACAAGTATCAGCAAGTCAGCAGACGTTAGATTACGAACAGAAAATGTCGGACATGGCCTGCTCACTGGATAACCCGGATGCGTGCGAGGCGTGCGGGTCGTAGTGACGATAGACGACAGACGATAGACGATAGACGATAGACGACTGAACGAATAATGATAGAGGCCCCGAGGAATCGGGGCTTTTTTATTTTACACCCGCGACCAAAATCTATCTTCCCCTTTTGCGCAGATCTGCCGAGTTGGAGGCCGCCTTTTTCCGTTCGGGTGACGCCTTAATGAAAGTTCTTTTAGGCGCGTCTTCTTTCCATCCCCAAACAATGTTTACCCCGCCACGCAACGTAAGCGTCTGAGCCGACTTCGGGTTGATCAGGCCATTTATATTGTCGCTGACGGCATAGATCTGTATCGGTGTAAAATTCAATGACAGCCCGGCGCCGAAATTATTGTATGTCTTCTCGTATATCGAGTAGCTAAGTGTTGTGCTTATGACTTTTCCGAAGTGTTTATTCATTGCCAGCGTCATGCCCGAAGAGATCCGGTCCATATAACGTTGAGCGAAGAACATGGCGCCGACGCTTAAGTTTTTTTCGAAGTCATAATCAGCACTCACGAGCATCTTCGCGGGAAGCACGGTGCTGTATGGCGAGCCTTGCCTTTCCTGAGGTTTAAATCTGGATTTCAGCGTATCGACAATGCCTGCGCCTTCGTCCTTGTTCAGAGTTTTGTCAAGATCAGATTTGGTGTATCTATAGTTTGCTGTCGAAGGATCGAGTGTATACTGATAAAGATTCCTTTTCCAGTTGATCGAGCCGAGATCCAGCAAGCTGAAAGCAAGGGTAAGCCTGTCGACAGGTTTGTACGTTGCACCAAGATCGACTGCGAATCCATTATTGCCCGAATAATTTGAAAGATGAAAATCGTCGTTACGGTTTTGGATACCCGATGTCCTGGAGTTCATCGTGGCGGCGAGTGTTACAGAATCGTGCGAGTTATAGACAGCAGCGTTTGCCGTTAGTGTTTGTGCATTAACAAATCCCCGCAAAATTTTCACCCGCGCTCCCACTGTGAAATTTTCAACGGGTTCGATAGCGAATCCCACAGAGTTCTCCCAAAAGAATGTCATATCCGATTGCATGGAAATATTCTGCGTGCTGGCTGCATACGGGTTATTACCGCCGCCAAAAATCGCGACTGCCTCTTTGGGGATCATTGTGCGACTGTATCCTCTTACGGAAGAATTCAGCGACAAGTATGAATTGTCCCCGATCTGCATTCCCAGCCTGAAGAGATCGACCTGGGTGTTTCCGGTGATGTATGTCCTGGCGGGAACAACGTTGCTCAATTTCAATGGAGATGTAACCCGCCGACCCCCTTCTCTTTGAATGAGATCATTATATGCAAAGCCATTGTTGAAGTAATTCACTTCCACCATCGAGCCTGGAAGACCCATTGCGAACTTATACTTCGGGACAAATGCGGGATTATTGGTAACGTATTGAGGAAGGCTGTTCATGAAATATTGAGTGCCGGGAACCTGCGCCGTGGCATAGTTTGCAGCGATCAATAAAACACTCAGGAGAATCCGGCCCTTCATACCAACAGATGTAGTCCCGGTAGCAAAACACAAACCAATCCTGAAAATTTAAAATTTAAAATTTGAGATTTGAGATTCCGACACGATCGGACTTGCGCAGCCGGGATCAATCTCAAATCTCAAATCTCAAATTCTGAATCTCAAATCTATAGGGCTCCGTTTTTAATCTCTTCCACAACACCCGGATCGAGCAATGTGGTCGTATCTCCCAAATTAGTGGTGTCTCCTTCTGCGACTTTTCTCAGTATACGACGCATGATCTTACCGGAGCGCGTCTTTGGAAGACCGCTCACGAACTGGATTTTATCCGGTTTTGCTATGGGTCCAATGATCTTCGACACGGTATCGCGGATCTCAGCGCGAAGTTTCTCGGAATCTTCAGGCTTTTTATAACAGATCACGAACGCGTACACACCTTGTCCCTTGATATCGTGCGGATAGCCCACAACGGCAGTTTCGACAACATCATGATGCTCATCGATCGCACTTTCTATCTCCGCTGTACCGAGGTTATGTCCTGAAACGATAATGATATCATCAACGCGGCCGGTGATCCTGTAGTAACCGTCTTCGTCGCGCTTACATCCGTCGCCTGTGAAATACTTTCCGGGGAATGTGGAGAAATATGTATCGCGGAAACGCTTGTGATCTCCGTAGATCGTCCGGGCCATAGAGGGCCATGGGAATTTTATTGCGAGTCGTCCTTCGATGCCATTACCGGTCAATTCATTGCCCTTTTCATCCATAACTGCGGGTTGAACGCCTGGCAACGGTAATGTGGCGAACGCAGGCTTCAACTTAGTTACGTTGGCAATCGGCGTGATCATAAAACCACCCGTCTCGGTCTGCCACCATGTATCGATGACCGGGCATTTATCCTTACCGATATTTTTACTGTACCAGTTCCAGGCCTCTTCGTTGATAGGCTCCCCTACCGAACCGAGTATTTTCAGTGAAGAAAAATCGCGACCTTCAACGAAGCTCAATGGCGCGTTCATCAGCGAACGGATAGCCGTTGGAGCAGTGTAGAAAATATTTACTTTATGTCTCTCGATAACCTGCCAGAACCGGCCCCAGTCCGGCCACGAGGGGATACCTTCAAACATAACGGTGGTAGCGCCAGCCGACAACGGGCCGTATAAAATATAGGAGTGACCGGTGATCCAGCCTACATCAGCAGTGCACCAGTACACCTGTCCGTCTTTATACTGGAATGCCGTTTTGAAAGTGTAGTTGGTATAAACCATGTAGCCTCCGCAGGTGTGTACCATGCCCTTGGGCTTGCCGGTAGAACCCGAAGTATAAAGAATGAACAAAAGATCTTCGGAGTCCATCTCCTCCGCCGGACAAGTGTCGGCAACTTTGGAGATCTCCTCGTGCCACCACAGGTCGCGGCCCGGATTCATAGTCACTTTTGTTTTTGTATGCTGAACAACCACTACTTTCTCGATGGTTGGGCACTTCACCAGGGCTTCATCAACAATATTCTTAAGATTGATGGACTTATCGCCACGGGCGGCTCCGTCGGATGTTAATACAATCTTGCAGCCCGAATCGTTGATTCGATCTACGAGAGAACCCGAAGAAAATCCTGCGAAGACGACCGAATGCACCGCGCCAATACGTGCGCACCCGAGGATCGCATAGGCCGCCTCGGGGATCATAGGAAGGTAAATACAAACGCGGTCGCCCTTTTTCACGCCTTGCGCCTTAAGCATATTGGCAACGCGACATACATTATTACAGAGTTCCTGGTAAGTGATGTGCTTCGCCTGCTGATCGGGAGCGTTCGGTTCCCAAATGATGGCAGTCTGTTTCGCCCGGGCCGCAAGGTGCCTGTCAAGGCAGTTCTCAGTAATATTCAGCTTTCCGTTAACGAACCACTTTACTTCAGGCTTGTTGAAATCCCATTCGAGAACTTTATCCCACTTTTTCTTCCATTGAAAATTTTCTGCGACACCCGACCAGAAGTGTTCTGGGTTAGATACGCTTTCTTTGTAAACCTCTTGATAATCTTTGGTCGACCGGATTTCTTGCATGGTGCATTCGTTTGAAACAGAAATATAATGATCTCTCCTTTCATCTGCTATACAGTTTCCTTTGTTAGTGTTGTGTTGGTTTACCTATTGGGTTGGTCTGACTTGTATCCGCGGTTGAGCGTCGGCTTACTCGTCTTCCTGGGGATGTCGGTGATATTAAGTTCTGTAAGTCACTACGTAATAAGAAAGAAAATTGTCTTTAAGGAAATTGAGCCTTTCAAATTCCTCCCTGTAACCGGCACAACCATCTTTATCTATATTCTATGGATCATAGAATTCATTTACGAAGGGGGAGTTGGTGTTCCTTTATTGAAGATCCTGTTCCATCTGCCATACAACTACAGGTTGTTCGGTGTTCCATCGCTCCACGTGTTCGTTGTTACATTCAGCTCTTTCTTCACGATCTACCTGTTTCATCTTTATATTTCAAAGAAGGGCGAACCGTCTGCGAGATTGTTTTTACTCCTTTATCTCATCAACCTCGCTGCAGCAATATTGATCTACAGTCGCGCGATGCTGTTCTTTAACCTTACGGGAAGTCTGTTTGTATACATGATGTCATTGAAGTCGCTTCCATACAAAAAGGTCGCGATCGTCGGTGCCATCGTCATTCTGCTGCTCTTTTTCTTTGGTGTACTTGGGTCTTTACGCGTTTCGCGCGAAGCAGGTGAGCCATACAATAATGAGAATTTTATGGATACCGGGAAGGCTTCGGAAACTTTCAGGCAATCGATCATTCCCAAAGAATATTTCTGGACTTATATCTATGTGTCTTCTCCCCTCGCGAATCTTCAATACAACATTGAAAGAAATCCTGCGCCCAGATTTACGTGGGATCGTTTATTCTGGTCGGGAGTTTATGAGTGTCTCCCCGATTTTATCACCAAGAGAATTCATACCCTCCGTGGAACAGGGCCGGCGAAGGAATATCGTATTGCTTTCTCATTTAATGTCTCCACTATTTATTCGAGGTCTTACTCTTATGCCGAATACGGGGGGATATTACTAATGGGGGTATTTTTACTTCTTTTCCCGTGGTTTTTCCTGAGGCTGTTGAACATTGGGAGTGATTTCTTCATCACCGGGTGGGCGATACTTTGTACCATGTATTTTTTCTCGTCCTACGACAATACTTTCAGGTTTACAGGTCTATCCTTCCAGCTCGTTTATCCCGTACTTTTATCTTTATATGAAAAGTTCATTAAACCTGTAAATTAAGTTGTTACAGCCCCTCTCTCATGCTTTGATGTTGTAACTTGTATTTTTAGTCGTTGGGGTCTGCATTATGATTTCTGTCTGCATGGCAGTAAAAAACGGGGCGAGGTATATCGGCGAGCAAATCGACTCGATATTGAATCAATTGGGTAATGATGACGAGCTGATTGTATCAGATGATCACTCGACCGACGATACGTTAGAGGTCGTCCGAAGCTTCAGAGATCCGAGGATCCGGATATTCTCCTCTGCAAGAAGCGGTGCAGTTCACAATTTTGAATTCGCATTGAACCGTTGCGCCGGGGAGTTTATTTTCCTTGCCGACCAGGATGACATCTGGCATGAGAATAAAATTGCCACAATGCTGCCTTATCTCCGGGAGTTCGACATGGTCGTTTGCGATTGCATGCTGGTGGATGATGATCGCAAGGTGCTCAGCAATTCTTTCTTCGATTTGAAAGGATCAGGAAAAGGGTTTTTGAAAAATCTGGTGAGTAACTCGTACATGGGCTGCTGCATGGCGTTTCGTAAAAACATTTTGTCGAAGGCCCTTCCGTTCCCGAACGACATATCGGCTCACGATTTTTGGATCGGCATGGTGGCTGAAAGTCATTTCAAGTCGTTGTTCCTGAAAAAAGTTTTGGTGAGCCATCGGATCCACGAGGCTAACGCATCAACATCGGGGAGACAGAGTACAACGCCGCACATCAAAAGAGCAAAGCAACGGTATCAAATAGTCCGCAACCTGATCAGCAGAAGTTTATGAGTAGCAAGAGGGTGAGTGCATCGATCGTTGTTTATAAAAGCAAGCCGGGACTGCTGAAGGAGGCTATTGAAAGTTTTCGTGCCGCGGTGCCGTGCGCTGATCTTTACATAATCGATAATTCCCCCGCTGATGAAGCCAGGGAGCATTGCAAATATCCAAACACGCATTATTTCTTCAATGGATATAACATGGGGTTTGGCGCTGCACACAATCTCGCATTGAAGAAAGCATTAGAGTCGGCTTCGGAGTATCATTTGGTATTGAACCCTGACATTTATTTTGCCCCAGATGCTGTAGAAAAGCTCACGGCTTTCATGGACACCAACAAGAATGTTGGACTTGCCATGCCAAAGGTTCTCTATCCCGATGGACGGATGCAGTACTTGTGCAGGTTGTTGCCTTCACCTGCAACATTGTTCTTCAGGAGATTTTTATATCCATTTAAAACGGTAAGCAGCAAGATCAATCACAAGTACGAGATGCACTTCAGCGGCTACAACCAGGTGATGGATGTACCGTTTTTGTCCGGCTGCTTTATGTTTCTCAGGGTCGACTCCCTGAGATCTACGGGCTTATTCGACGAGAATATCTTTCTCTACACGGAAGACATAGACCTTTCCAGGAGGCTTCACCGTAACTATCGGACTGTATTCTTTCCGGAAGCAACGGTCTATCATCATCATGTTAGAGAGTCGTACAGGAACTTTAAAGTTTTTGTGACGCATACGCGGAGTGCCATAACCTATTTCAACAAGTGGGGCTGGTTTTCCGACAGCGAGCGTGAGCAGATAAACCGGAATATTATCCTAAAGCTAGCCAGGGGCGGGCAGTGAGCATTTTTATTTCAAAGGCAAGATATTATACGCTGGGAGCGGCAGTAGCCCTTCTTCCATTTTCTATTGCCTACTGCCATCTGTTCCTGTTGTTGTTCATGATCGTTTGTCTTTGCGAGGGAAACTTCGGCGAACGGATAAGAGTGATCACACAAAATCCGCTGACATGGTTGTTGCCGGTCTTGTTCCTCATGTATGTGGCCGGTCTTTTTTATTCAAGTGATGAAAGAAATGCACTGTCGAATATTGAGAAAAAATTTGCGTTCCTGGTGGTACCGCTGATCGTTGCTTCGGCAATGCCATTTGATAAAGAGGAAATAAAAAAATTGACGTGGGTGTTTCTGTGCGCGTGTTTAGTGGGAACCATCGTTTGCCTGATCAATTCATTCTTTATTCTTGACGGGGGCGGGTGGAATCTTGGTCCCGTTGAGCCGTATCTCAGCTTGCATCCCGACGCACCCGCGTGGTGGCCATTTTTTTCATACATACACCTGGCGTCAGGCATTGGAATGCATCCCACATACCTATCACTCTATCTGCTGATCTGCATTTTGATCGTCTTAAGGACAATAGAGAAACGATGGCTCTCGATCGCTCTTATCGTTTACATGCTGAGCTTTATAATAATGCTGAGCTCGCGTGTCGTTGTGTTGATCTCGGTGATCACCCTTTTGATCGCCATCCCGCGGGGACGACTACTGATCATGGGGGTGATCGTCGCGGCATTGTTGCTTAACCCGGTGGCACTTTACCGGAATACGCAGGAATATACCGCAACAAATTTTTTGTTGCCCCCGGCGCAGATGTCGGACAACCCGATAAGCATCCGGGTGTCTTTGTTGTGGCTGAGTGCGAAAGCGATGGTCGCAGTAAATCCCCTGGTTGGAACGGGAACCGGTGATGTAGAGGACACAATTTCGAAGTTGGCCGACAAATACAATACTCACAATGTCCTTAACACTTCCGATCCGCATAATCAGTATATTCATACTTACATTGCTTTGGGGGTAGTGGGGCTGTTAATGCTCCTTATTGTTTTCGCCGTACCGCTGCTGATGCTTTTTCAGAAACGGGAATTTTGGGTGTGCGCGGGACTGGTCGCGTTTATGGTGGTGTGCCTTACAGAGTCGGCGCTGGAGAGGCAAAAAGGAGTTGTTCTGTTTAGTTTATTTGTTGGCCTTACGGGAAATCAGCTGCGGGAGTGGAAGTCCTCAAATGCATCTCTCACAGATATCACAGATCACACGGAAGAAAAATTAAGATCCGTGCGATCAGTGTGACCTGCCTGCCGGTAGGCACGGTCTGTGAGCAAAATTAAGACTATGCGTGAAGCGATAATCAAGACGTTGTTGTACTCCGATATTTTTCGTTATCCGTTAACGGTTAAAGAGATATTTGATCGCCTGGAAGTCCCATGTAATGATATTAACATCGTAGAGCGTGAGCTTGAGTATCTCGTCAATTCAAATGTGATTTACAGGTTCAACGATTTCTACACAACACAAGACGACGTGGCCCTGGCCATACGAAGAACAAACGGCAATAAGATGGCAAGCGACGTTATGCCACGCGCCATCCGGAGATCGAGATTGATCTACAGCTTTCCATTCGTTCGAAGCGTGATGATCTCGGGGTCGCTCTCGAAAAATTTCATGGACGCCAATGCAGACATCGATTTCTTCATCGTCACGGAGCCCGGGAAAGTATGGTTTACACGTGCAATGCTTGCCCTGTTCCAAAGACTCGTATTGTTTAATTCACATAAATATTTCTGCGTTAACTATTACATAGATCACGACCATCTCACGCTCGACGAAAGGAACATCTTCGTGGCCACAGAGCTGATAACGCTGAAGCCTATGTGTGGTAACGAGCACTATAAGACTTTGGTGGATCAAAACAGTTGGATAAAAGATTATTATCCCCAGTTCGAGCCGGTTGTTCCCGTTTCGCATAAATCATTTGCGTGGTGGCCAAAAAGGTTTTTTGAATTGATACTCCGCCCTTTTTCCTCGAAGCTCGACGCCGTCGTGATGCGCCGAATTTCACAACGGGCATTCCGGATACACGGAAAGCATTTCGAGAAAAGGGACTTCGATGTGGCATTTAAAGCAACGCCGCATATATCAAAAAATCACCGGGGGAACTATCAGCGTAAGATCACCGACAAGTTCAACGAGAGAGTTGCAAGTTTTTTTAGTGAAATGGTTGCGCAATGAGCAAGTTGTTATTTTCTCATTCCTATTTCTACCAGTTCGATCCAAAACAATGGAGAGCGCAACAGCCATATCCGCCGTTGGCAACCATGCAGGCGGCTGCGTATATGCGCGAATGCGGTCATGATGTAGCGGTGTTCGATACAAACCTGCGAATGCATCCGGGTGAAGTCCGGGAAGCGTTGAAAGAGCATACGCCGGAGTATTTTATCATCTATGACGATGGTTTTAATTATCTCACGAAGATGTGCCTCACCAATATGCGTGAAGCGGCTGTCGAGATGGCAAAGGAAGCGAAGCGTCATAATTGCATCGTGATCATTAACAGCTCCGATTCAACCGACAGGTATGAATATTACCTGCAGAAGGGTGTTGACTACGTGATCAAAGGAGAAGGAGAAGAGACGTTAAGAAAGCTTATCGAAACTCTTGATGGCGGAAACGACCCCTCTTCAGTGGAAGGCCTCGCCTTTATCAAAGACAAAAATATAGTTCTGACGCAGCCACGACCCGTCCTGAAAGATCTCGATGCTCTTCCTCTTCCTGCGTGGGATCTTATTGACATCGAATCTTATAAAACGACCTGGCAATCGAAGCACGGTTATTTCTCGCTGAACCTTGCCACCACACGCGGCTGCCCCTTCAAGTGCAATTGGTGTGCGAAGCCGATCTACGGCAACCGGTACAATTCGCGTTCACCGGAACACGTGGTGAAAGAAATAGAGATGCTCTTAAACAACTATTCCCCGGAGCACTTCTGGATGAGCGACGACATCTTCGGGTTGAAACCCGGTTGGATCCAGAAGTTCCGCGATCTGGTCGTGTCAAAAAATCTAAAGTTCCGGTATAAGATCCAGTCACGTGCTGATCTTCTTTTACAGGAGGATACCATCGGTGCTTTAGCCGATTCAGGGGCACAAACCGTGTGGATCGGCGCCGAGTCCGGTTCTCAATCGATACTGGATGCCATGGACAAAGGAACGACCATAGCGCAGATCGAAGAAGCATCTTCATTGCTTCGGAGGAAGGGAATCAAGGTCGGATTCTTCCTGCAGTTCGGATATCCGGGTGAAACACGGGAAGACATCGAGAAGACAATTTCAATGGTGCTTAAACTGATGCCCGACGAGATCGGGATCTCCGTTTCATATCCATTACCCGGAACGAAATTTTACGAAAAGGTAAAAGACCAGCTTACAAAAAAACAGAACTGGGCCGACTCCGATGACCTCGCGATGATGTACCGGGGAACATATCCACCATTGTTTTATAAGATCCTGCACCGCTACGTTCATAACCGCTACAGCATAGAACGCGCACGAAGAGCATTAAGAACGCCCCTGAAAGGCGCATCGCTACGAAGGCTTGCCGCTCTTGCATTGCACGTGCCCATGGCTATGCTACGCGGACATCGGATGCAAAACATCTACCGCACGCATGCATAGCGATTCGGTAAACCGGGCCTTCTCCGCTCAATCAGCTCACTACGACACCGACGATCGATCGAACTACGTGATCCAGGATCTGCGGAAGCAGGTTTATGAACACGTCGCGCGTTATATGAAACCCGCAAGCCGGATATTGGAATTGAACGCGGGCACAGGCATCGATGCGAAATATTTTACTTCCCTGGGGCATTCGGTTTTAGCCACGGACCTATCCGATGGGATGGTGAAGCAATTGAAACACAAAAATCTCGAAACGAGGCAGGTTTCTTACGACCGCATCAATGAGATAGATGAAAAATTCGACTATGTATTTTCGAACTTCGGAGGATTGAATTGTATCGACGACCTCGGCAAAGTCACAACTCATCTTCCGGGGCTTCTAAAACCGGGCGGGATTGTGACATTCGTAATAATGCCGAAGGTCTGTCCGTGGGAATTGGCATCCTTTACTTTAAGGAGATTGAAGAAGGGTGGTGTGATGGCTCACATCGATGGAGAATATTTTCGTACGTGGTACTTTTCATTAGGTGAAATCCGGAAAGCTTTTGGTGATCGCTTTTCGCTGCTGCAAAGTGAAGGACTCGCCGCCTTATCTCCGCCACCGCATAAAACGGATCTTAAGTCGTACAAATTTCTTCGCAAACTCGACAAGGCATTAAATAAGACTTTTCCATTCAATCGGTGGGCTGATCATCTCATTGTTACTTTCAGATCAAGATGAACTTCAGCGAGTTTGAAAAAGAATACATCTCCATCAGGACAAAGGAAGGCCGCGTTTATCCCGACGAGATCGTAAAACGTCTTCCATTCATTGATGATGCCGAATGGAGGATAAGAGCACGTTCGGCACGAAAGCTTCTTCACCAGTTAAAAAAAGAAAATTGCAGTTCATTCGTAGAGATCGGTTGCGGCAACGGATGGCTAACGAATTACCTACAGCGTGAACTAAATGCGACGGCGGTTGGTATCGATGTAAATAAAACGGAACTCGAGCAGGCGGAAAGGCTATCGGAAAGCAAAGCCGAATTTTACTACGGCGATATATTTTCGGATGATCTTAAAGCATTCAGGTCCGGCACAATCATCTTCGCGGCATCGATCCAATACTTCGGTGACCTGGAAAAATTATTCGAGCTCTTCAGTGGCACGATCCACATCATTGATAGTCCGTTTTATGAAGATGCTGCGGCTGCCCGCCTGAGATCAGAAAAATATTTTGAATCAAAGGATGCGGACCGGATGAAGCAATTCTATTTTCATCATGAGTTTAAATCATTGATGAAGTATGAGCACCAGTTTCTCTACAAACCCAGTCGCGTGAGAAAATTCCTGGGTGACTCCCCCTTTCCTTATATCAGGATCCGTAAAGATTCATCAGTTTCCTGGCAGTCCAGGTGATGTCGTGCTGCAGCGTCCAATGGTGTGCCTTCATACGGATCTCATTCATTCTTCCAGGATCGTTGAGCAACTGAATTGTTCTTTCCGCCAGTGCCCGGTAATCGCCAACCTCAACGCTCACACAACAACCAGGCAGATCGTGAATGAGGCCCACATTGGTGCCACAAACGACGAGTCCGCAACTCATAGCTTCCGTAACGACTTCACTTTGTCCCTCCGATAAAGAAGTGTGGAGCAGGATATCTGCGTTGTGATAGAATGAAGAAAGTTTACCGTAAGGGACCGGATCTTTGATGATGACCTTATCGGACAGGGCAAGGTTATTGATGGTGCTTATCACTTTGTCGTGATCAATACCCGAGCCGATGATAACGAGCTTTGAAGTGATGTTATCAGAAATAATTTTGAATGCGCGAAGCAACGTTTCCTGATCTTTTACCGGGTGAAGGTTTGCCACATGGAGAAATATAACTTCTTTGTTCGGTGCCTTCGGATGATAGTCGAACAAATCTTTATCGACACCCCACGGAATGATCTCCACCGTCCCATTGAATCCGTAGCTTTTCAAATTATTTACCAGGTATTGCGTAAGGGCATTGGCATGCGTGGCATTTCTTAAAGTCCAGAACGTAAGCCTGCGTAATAGCGGTTTATGAAGCCGGCCGTAGTCTATCTGTGGCAGACCCGCGGCGTCGCCGCCAAGCAAACTGACGATACTCTTTATTCCGGACATTTTTCCGACGACAACGGCGAGCAAGCCGGCGGGTATGCCCCAAAAGCCGTGCACTGACGTGAATTTTTTGCGTTTGTGATGTCCTCTGAAAATAAAGGGGAACCTGATAAGACGAATAAAAGGGCTCGGATTATATACTGACACGAGTTCGAATCCTTCAGCCCGGAAATCATCATTAGGTTTTGAAAGCTGAAAAATTGTAAGGTCGTAATGTGTGCAAATCAATTTCACGAGTCCCTGTAAAACGGGCACGCCGATGTTGTCCTTTCCGGTCCCGATACCTCCGGGAACAATCATCGCGATAGATTGGCGTTTGTTCACAAAGACTCGATTATGGTTATGATCTTTCGCGCGTGGGCCTCGAATGAAAATTCCGAGTTGAAATGGTCGACTATCTTTTCCGGTCCGGTAGCATAAACAGAGCTTTGAAGAGCATCGAGCAATGCATCTTCGTCTCCTGGTTCGAATAATTTTCCAATCCTTCCGTTGCCGGTCATCATTCTAAACGAAGGAATGTTGGTAAGAACCGGATAGCATCCACAGGAAAGGCCTTCGCAAACTGCAATTCCGATCCCTTCATAATGAGATGTGGAAATGATATGAGTGGCAGCGTTAAAATATGTTCCCAACAGGTTATGTTCAACTTTGCCGACGAAGTTGATACTTTCATTCGCGATCTCTTTTAATTTTCCAAGAAGGTGGTCATTTTGAAAAATCATATTCAGTTTCGTGCCCGGATACTTTTTTGCAAACTTCACAAAAGCCGCTACTGCCGTCAGCGGATCTTTATTTTCATCGAGATCACCGATCCAAAGATAAACTCCCTTTTGCTTTTTACTTAAATCCGGTTTGAAGATCGACGACATACCTATGACCTCATGAACTTTATCGATCGAAGAGATCTGCTTTGCCTTTACCCACTCCTGGCCCTGCGTCTTCGAAGCAAAAAGATACGCCCCGGTATATTGATCCGCCCACCTCGAAAAATATTTCCTGAAATCTTTGAATGGACGTTCAGAATGATGCTGACAAATGATCTTCACCCTCTTGCCCAATGTGGCCCGAAGCATGATGATCTGCCATGGGAAGATCAACCCGTGAACTAAAACAACATCCGGTTTGAGGCGCTTCACCATTTTGTTAAAAGCAAATGGCAAGACGAGTTGCCATCGCCGGAAGCCGGGAAATAAGAACCTGACACCGTTGCGTTGTACTTCCCCTTTGTAATGAATGTTGTAGATCACCGTTTGCGGGCCATAAGCGGTCAGTTTTTCGGGAACACCGGAAACGAAAGCTACTCTTTTCAACCAGGTGTCCGGGTCAGTGAATTTTGGCCGGGCTAACGTATAGTTAAGATGGACGAGGTGAAGAGGTGAGGAGGTGACGAGGTTAAGAGGCGAGGAGGTGACGAGAGGACGAGGTGAAGAGGGGACGATATCGCGGGCCACTGGTATTATTCTAATACCTCAAATATAGTAAGTTGCTGTCGTCACCTTCGTCCTTTCGTCATCTCGTCTGTCGTCCTGTCGTCCCCTCGTCTTTGTCTCTCTTTTTGTAACTTACTCTTCCTAACTATGGAAGATTCGGCCGATAACTTACGGAGATGAAGAAAGTGCTGTTGTTTAACCCTCGTGCCGGCGATAATGTCCGTATTATCCCAAACGCCATTCTTGCCATAGCGGCCTCTATCGAAGGACTGACTGAGTATGCGGTCGTCGACGGTAACCGGGAGAACAATCCTCTTCAAAAAATTATCGAATACTTAAAGACAGGTGAGTTCGGATTCTTTGCTTCGACTGTAATGCCCGGCCCGCAACTCCGGCAGGCGATCCCTTTTACGAAAAAGATCCGCGAGCAATTTCCCGATGTGAAGATTATTTGGGGCGGATACTTCGCTTCGAATCACCATAAGACCGTTATCCGTTCGGGGCTTATCGACGTGGTTGTGAATGGTCCCGGTGATAGAGCGTTTCCCGCTGCACTGAAAGCGCTGGACGAGGGCACGCCGATGGATCATATCGAGAACCTTGTACTTCTTCGAAACGGTGAAGTCTTGAAGACGAAAAAAGCATCGCTGTATGAACAGGATGAGCTGCCGCAGCTTCCTTATGAAACATTGAATAAATTTTATCCGCTCGAATCGTTACTCGGAAAAACATTTCTGGGATCGAAGACAGCGGCGTATCATTCGAGCATCGGTTGTCCTTTTACCTGCTCGTTCTGCGGAGTCGTCCCAATCTTCGACGCACGCTGGAAAGGAAAGTCGGCACAGTCGATCTATAAGGATCTGAAGTTTCTAAAAGATCGTTTTGGAGCGAATGCGTTCCAATTTCACGACAATAATTTCTTTGTATCGGAAAAGCGTTCTGTGGAATTCGCGAAGCTCATCGCTCCTGAAAAAATGAAATGGTGGGCCGAAGGACGCATCGACACAATGGATCTTTATTCTGATGAATCACTACAAGCGATTGCCAACAGCGGTTGTACGATGATCTTCTTTGGAGCAGAGAGCGGCAATAACAAACTCCTGAACCAAATGGACAAAGGAGGAAAACAGAATGGTGACCAGATAAGGAAGTTTGCCGCACGAATAAAGAAGTTCGGGATCATTCCCGAATATTCATTTGTATTGGGATTACCGGCACCAACGGAAGAACAGGTCTGGCAACAGATCCATGAAGAGATCGCATTCATTAAAGAGATAAAGCATATCAATCCGCAGACAGAGATCGTCATTTATATTTTCACTCCTGTCCCAACGGAAGGTTCCGATCTCTATTCCGAAGCTGAAAGCAAGGGATTCAGGTTTCCCCAAACCCTGGAAGAATGGACGGAAGAAAAGTGGTTGAATTTTGACTTACACAGGAAGTTCCTCACACCATGGCTGAAACCCGAAATGATCCGGTACATTCATGATTTCGAAACGGTAATACATGCGCAATACCCGACGGTCAGTGATTACAAACTTTCACCCATTCAACGGAAAGCGATCCGTTGGATCTCATCGATCAGGTATAACACGAACATTTTCAGTTACCCCTACGAGCTCAAAGCCTTGATGAAATACTGGTTGCATTATCGTCAACCTGAAATTCAAGGGATGTGATGGGACTCTTGGACAGATTTAAGGGAATTAAAAAATTAACTCCGCTTGAAGGTTATGATAAGTGGTCGGAAACTTATCATACTGAGGCGAACCCGATAAAACGATTGTCGGATGAGTTTATCATCCAAAACCTTCCCGGCCTGGATGGGAAAAGAGTTCTCGATGCGGGTTGTGGCACCGGAAAAATTTGCCTGACTGTCGTCGAACGTGGTGCCGTGTTCGTGAAGGGAATCGATCTTTCGCCAAAAATGATCGCGGAGGCAAAGAAGAATTGTCCGGCTGCCGAATTTGAGACGGGCGACTTAAGTGTCGATCCTATCAAAGAAAAATTCGATGTTGTGATCTGCGGACTTGTACTGGGTCACATCACCTCACTCGAACCGGCACTGACCAATTTGACGGGCAGCTTAAAAAATAACGGTCACCTGATCATCACTGATTTCCATCCGTACCAGACGATGAATAATGCGAAGAGAACATTTTCTCATTTTGGTAAGACCTTCGAAGTGAAACATACTCTTCATCCTCTCAGCGAATATTCCGAAATCCTGAAAAGGGCCGGTATCGATATCATCACTCTCAAAGAACCTGAGTTCAACCATACTCCTGTTATCTTCGGCATTCATGGAGTTGCTGGTTAAAGATCTTATCAAAGCAGGAGGACAGATTACTGAGATCATCGATCTTAAAGATTACTTTGTTTATCCCGGTCTTACCAACTGGCACGATCATCTCGAGATGAATTTGTATCCAAAGCTGGGCACACCTCCTTATAAGAATTACACGGAGTGGATGGGGGACATTTATAAACCGAAAGAATCTCCGCTAAAGGAAATTGAGAGTACAGATAAAGATTACCGGTTGATTTGGGGCGGATTGAAAAACCTGATCTCGGGCGTTACTACAGTTTATCATCACAATCCATCACGCCGGGTAAACCGGAAAAAGTCATTCCCCGTTTACGTTCCGGATATAGAGTGGGCGCACTCTTTAGCGGTGGACAAAAAATTCCGTTACAGGAAAGACAAACCGTTTATAATTCATGCAGGGGAGGGTATCGATGATCTTGCAGGAGGAGAAACAAAAAGGCTGGAAGAGCTGGACCTTCTTCACAAGAATACTTTTATAGTTCACGGAATTTCTGCGGATGCAGACCTGGTGAATTCGCGCGATGCGTCTTTGATCTGGTGCCCCTCTTCAAATTTGTATATGTTCAATAAAACGGCTCCGGTAAAGTCGTTCAAAAAAGTATTTCTTGGAACCGATTCAACGCTTACCGGCTCCCCGACACTATTGGACGAGATGCGCGTTGCGTCTCAATATATTTCAAGGAATGAAATTTTTGAGATGGTGAAAGGGGAAGGATTTTTTGTGGCCAGAAAAACTGAAGACGATCCGATCGATAATCTTTTCAAACTTCAGACAAAAGATATAGAGTTTGTTTTCTCGAGGGGAAGAGTGCGACTGAAAGACGGAAAGCCGGTAGATGTTAACGTCGGGAAGATCAAGTCACATTTTGAAAGGAAGGTAGGATCGAGCATTCTTGAACGAAATCCTTTATGGGAGATGATCAAATAGACCCACGATTCTAAACCCGTCCCAGCTTCAGCGCACATACGCACTTTTTACAAACGCTATTCTCATTCACCTTCAGGTTCTTTCTGAACGCGATTGCCCTTTCCGAGTTCAACACCTTTTCAAAATCCTTTCCATTGATATTCCCATATTCCCTGTGAAAAAAACACGGCATCAGTCGCCCGTCTGATTCCAGTACTGCAGAGACCCACGGCGCGTTGCATGGGGGCGATTCGAATTTTTCTTTACCTGCTAGTGCCATGTAGTGTCCGGGAATTCGACGCATTTTTTCCGGGGATTCCGCCACAAAAGGAGATTCAAATTTCGCGATGTTCTTTTCAACGATCTCCTGGAACTCCTTCGCTTCGATCAAAGTCAACGAAATATCATTTCCCTGCACTGCCCCGAGATGATTAAATGCTGTCGTAGAAATATCTGCCGGCAGGAAGGAGATCTGATCGAGCCCGATCTCTTTTGCACTCGTAATGATATTCTCCAGGTCGAAGTAATTCATCTTCTGGAGCACACATCGTCCCGTTATCCGGAAAGACGGTTTCAATTCCTTGATCGATTTAACACCTTGCTCAAGTTTCTCGAACGCTTCCGGAATATTCCTGATGCGGTTATGAACGTCGCGGCTTCCGTCGAGCGATACGATCACTTCATCGATGTGCTCTATAATTTCTTTTGAAAATTTCTCCAGCAATAAACCGGTCGACAGGAGGGTGATCTTGACATTTTTTCTTTTCCGTTTCAACAGATCGCACAGCACCCATAAATTATTGTGCATCAGAGCTTCGCCACCGGAAAGCACAATCTCTTTTACTTTCAATTTTCCGAAAGCGGGCAGATGACGTTCGATCTCTTCGACGGTTAATTCCTTCTTATCGTTATTTGCCTTCCAGATATCACACATCACGCAGCGACAATTGCAACGGCTGTGTGGCATCATCACCAAGATCGGCAACTCGTATATCTTATGTGTGAGAAAATTTAAGAGTCTTGAAAGCACGTGAACCGATTTAAAATTTGAGATCTGAAATTTGAGATTTGAGATCTGAAGTTTGAGATTATTGATTTACGTCCGCGATTGGTACGGGAATGGAATTAACTCCCAATCTCAAATCTCAATTTCAAATCTCAAATCCTAATCTATATCATATATTCAACCATCACCGCAGCGAGTGCACCAAAGGCTGCAACAGCAAGCTTCTTTGCATGAAAACGGTGCTCAGGACTACTCTCAAACACGATAGTCGTTGAAATATGCAGGAAGTTACCACAGACGAGCGCGTAAAGAAATATCAAACCCGTCTCCGAAAGGGTTTCGGTACGAACAAAAAAAGTACTTAGCAGAAGGCCAATGGGCGCTGCCAGCGAAAATACGATCAAATATGGCAGGGCTTTGATCTTCGAATGAAGCTGCGCAACCAAAACCGTCATTAAGGCGAAAGCAGCCGGCGCGCGATGAAGTGCAATACCAAGAAGCACAGAGTTAGAATCGTAGCGGCCGCCATTTGTTTCCACGAGCATACCCCCCTCCAAAAAGGCATGAATACAAAGAGCGATCAATAACACGATCGCCGATTTCCCATGGTCGTGGTGATGATCGTGGGAGTGCGAATGATCGTGGGAGTGTGAATGATCGTGTGAATGAGAATGAGAATGGATGTGACCGTGCTCAATTCCTGAGCTGAAATATTCCAGCACCTGCTGAAGGAAAAATCCTATGAGGACAAATAGTCCGATCAACTCAACTCTTTCGTTCTCACGGTATAATTCAGGAAGAATGTGAACCACCGTGATGCCAAACAAGTAGGCACCTGCGAATACGAGCAATAATTTAAAATTCGCAGACTTAAAATTCTTTACGAGATAGATCAACAGACCCGAGACGAGTGGCGTGAGAAAGAGTACCGATAACTTCAGTGCCATGAAATTTATTTGCTGAGTTCGAGTTGGTCCGAGATATTCTTTGTGGTATACGTATGTGTCACACCATCCTTCAAATAAACAAGAAATGCGTCAAGTTCCGGATGCTCGCTCAATAATGCGATTGATTTTTCTACTCCCGACACGATGAGGACTTTCGCCCATGCGTCGGCTGTTGTACAATCGGGAGCAAACACCGAGGCGCTGATGATGGGACTTTCCGAAGGATATCCCGTCGTCGGATCCATGATGTGCGAGAATCGCCGGCCGTTCACTTCTCTATAGTTATAATAGTTGCCGCTCGTTGTAAATGCCCTGTCACTCAGCGAAACATAAGCCTTGATGCTATCAAGGTCCTGGGGATCGAGAACACCGATATACCAGGCCTTTCCCGTCTCAAGATTATGTCCCAGCGCCAACCCTTCACCACCCAGTTCAACGAACATGTTTTCAACACCTTTTAACTTCAGGAAGTTCGCAATAACGTCGGCTCCATAACCCTGGCCAATACCCCCGAAGTCGAGTTGCACCCGGGGATCTGTTTTAAGAATGCTGTCTTTTGTAATGAATACCTTGTTTAGTCCGATGAAAGTCAACAGAGAATCGATCCTGGAACTGTCTGGCACTCCCTCCCCCTTCTTTGGACCAAACCCCCACGCATTCACCAGCGGCATCACTGTCGGATCGAAAGCCCCTCGCGATACCTTGTATACCTCCAGTGCTTTTTTAAGTGGTGGAACCAGGTGGGGTAAACCGACTCTTATGCCCCTTCTGCTTTTGTTGAAAACGGAGATCTCCGAAGTCGGATCGTAAGTGTTGATGGATCGATTCACCACCTTCAAGATAGAGTCTATCTCTTTTTTAAAATTCCTTTGATCATCGTCAAAATAGGTGACATGATAAGTCGTCGCCATCGTCTCGCCTTCAATCTTAATTTGAGCTGGCTTCCGATCACGGCTGCCAATAACAATCAAAAGGAAAATAAGACCCAGGCTCTTCATTCGGACTCCGAAGTTACATTTGAATTCCTGAATTTAAATCAGGACTTTTGATCCCATGCGCGAAGACTATCTTAAGGGTGACGGAGAGGGATTAAACGCCCAGGAGAAGGAGTTCGAGAAAGCCTTACGCCCGCTCTCATTCGACGACTTCACCGGGCAGTATAAAGTCGTCGACAACATAAAAGTTTTCGTACAGGCAGCCCGTCAGCGAAGCGAACCTCTCGATCACGTGTTATTGCATGGACCTCCCGGTCTCGGCAAAACCACGCTGTCGCACATCATCGCCAACGAGCTCGGCTCGCACATCAAGATCACTTCAGGCCCCGTCCTCGACAAACCCGGAGATCTCGCGGGCTTGCTCACGAACCTCGAAACGCACGACGTGCTCTTCATCGACGAGATCCACCGGCTTAATCCGATCGTTGAAGAATATCTTTATTCTGCAATGGAAGACTACCGGATCGACATTATGCTCGACTCCGGACCGAATGCGCGCTCCGTGCAGATCAGCCTGAATCCTTTTACGCTCATCGGTGCCACAACGAGGGCCGGTCTGCTGACTTCGCCCCTGCGCGCCCGCTTTGGCATCAACGCGCGACTTGAATACTACGATTCCGAACTTCTTACCAGTATCGTGAAACGTTCGGCCGGTATCCTGGCAACACCGATAGAAGAAGATGCGGCGTTCGAGATCGCACGAAGAAGCCGCGGAACACCACGTATCGCCAACACATTACTTCGACGAACACGCGACTTCGCACAGATAAAAGGTAACGGCACAATTACCCGTCCTATCGCTCAAATTGCATTGAATGCACTCGATGTCGATGAGAACGGTCTCGACGATATGGATAATCGTATCCTTACCGCCATTATCGAAAAGTTCAAAGGCGGACCGGTTGGCTTAACCACGATCGCCACGGCGGTTAGCGAAGAAGCTGAAACGATCGAAGAAGTTTACGAACCGTTCCTCATACAGGAAGGTTATCTGAAAAGAACGTCGCGCGGCCGCGAAGCAACCGAGAAAGCATACAAACATCTCAAGATCCCACCGCCAAAAGGTAGTAGACCAAGTTTATTCGATTGACGCCAACTGAATTCATAAAGACAACAGCCCACTCGTTGGGCTTTAGTTTTTGCGGCATCTCCAAAGCAGAGTTTCTTGCCGATGAAGCGCCGCGCCTCGAAGAATGGCTCCGGCGAAATTACCAGGGACAAATGTCATACCTCGAAAATCATTTCGACAAACGATTAGATCCTACCCTTCTCGTTCCCGGTGCAAAGTCGGTTGTCAGCCTTATCTATAATTATTATCCCAAACAAGAACTCAACAGCGATCTCAAAATTGCGAAGTATGCGTACGGCGAAGACTATCACAACGTGATCAAGGAAAAGCTTCACGACTTTATGCAACGAATTCAAGACGAAGTTGGAGAAGTTCATGGCCGTGTCTTTGTCGATTCTGCTCCCGTTATGGAGCGTACATGGGCACAACGAGGTGGCCTTGGCTGGGTGGGGAAAAATTCGCTGCTGCTGAATCGCTCTATGGGCAGCTTCTTTTTTCTTGCTGAAATTATCCTCGATCTTGGGCTGGAGTACGATGGCCCAATGAAAGATTATTGTGGTTCTTGCACTGCCTGTATGGATGCATGTCCAACCGCCGCCATCCCCGAACCTTATGTTGTCGACGGCAGTAAATGCATTTCCTACTTCACGATCGAATTAAAAGGCGCGATGGCTGATAATCAAAAACCAGCCGACTTCGACAACTGGGTTTTTGGTTGTGACATCTGCCAGGATGTTTGTCCATGGAATCGCTTTGCGAAACCTCACAATGAGCCGCGCTTCGATCCTAAGAAAGAATTGAATATGTCTACCACAGAATGGGTAGAACTGACGAAAGATGTTTTTGAAAAAGTGTTTGAAAAATCCCCGGTGAAGAGAGCAAAATTCGAAGGCCTGAAGCGGAATATTTCCTTTATTCTTTCCGGGACTTCAGGTAGACATTAAATAAAAAAGGCCTTGGTAGTAAGGCCTTTTTTCTGGTTGATTTTTTAGACTGTGTGTAATCAAGCTCGTACAAAACAACGGTTGAGTATCAAACCATGTTGTGACCCAAAAGTAGTGTAGCACCACGTTTTGAGTTCCATGACTTCGTCGGCAATCAAAGATTTGATGGCCTTAAGCAACTCTTTCTCGAAGAGTTTCTCATCAAAACTCACTCTTGTGAGAATCGATTTGAAATAATTGAGCATCTTCTTCATTTAAAATACAATTACTCTGATAATAAAAAGTAAGAACGATTCGTCTTAGCCTCACTGGCCTACCAGCGAAGTGAGGCTAATCCGTTGGAACAATGAATATAGTACAACTGTTAAACATAACGAAGTAAATTTTATTTTTGTCGAATGCAACGAGTTGCGGAATCTGGTTCAGTTATTAGAACGGCTCTAATGGGCCTGTTATTATTTGCGTTAACGATGTTGTCGACGACACTCGTGTTTTCGCAGACGAATAAAAATAACATTAGTGTAACACTCGGTCCCGACCAGATCGGCGAAAACCAGGTGTGGACAATAACGGTTACTGTAAGCAATGAACGGCTTACCGGCTACGACAATTTCCCGGACATCGAAGGATTTCGCAAACGCGGAACATCGACCCAATCCCAGACCTCGGTGATAAATGGCCAGATAAGCTCTTCGCAAGGTGTGGTTATGACCTACCTGCCCACGAAACAAGGCACATTCAATGTTCCAACGTTTAAAATAAAGGTCAACAATGTCGAGATAACCGTTCCCGGCAAGAAAGTGACTGTCGGTGCCGCGGTCGCGCAACGGTCCAACGATCCATTCAAATCCCTGTTCGACAGCGATGATTTCTTCTCCCGTTCTGAACCTGAATTTGTGGACGTAAAAGAAGAAGCATTCCTGGGATTAAGTACAAATAAAGACGAGGTGTATGTCGGCGAAGGTGTTAACACAACGCTTTCATTCTTCGTTGCCGACAACAACCGCGCTCCGTTACATTTTCACGACCTAGGCAAGCAACTCAGTGATATCCTTAAGAAGCTGCGTCCCGCCAACTGCTGGGAAGAGAATTTCAACATAGAGAATATCGAAGGTGAGATCGTGAACATCGGTGGTCGCGGTTATACAGAATACAAGATCTACCAGGGCACCTTCTATCCGCTCAACACTCAAACCATCACTTTCCCTTCTGTCGGTCTCGAGATGTTGAAATTCAAGGTTGCAAAAAATCCTTCGTTCTTCGGACAAAACCGCCTCGAAGACTATAAGACATTCTACACGAAGGCGAAGAAAGTAAAAGTAAAAGAGCTTCCTCCACATCCTCTTCGTGATGCGGTTGCCGTTGGTAACTACCGCCTCGAAGAACGATTGAATTCAGTGTCGCTTCAAACGGGTCAAAGCGTTGGTTATGATTTCGGGATCTACGGTGAAGGGAATATTTCGTCTATCGATAAGCCCATGGTGAAAAACGATGGCACGTTCGAAGTGTATGAACCCAACGTGAAGCAAAACATCAATCGCGACAACGGACGCGTTACGGGTGCGAAGACATTCAGCTACTTCGTGATTCCCCGCGAACCCGGAAAGTTTCGCCTCGGCGATTATATCCAGTGGGTATACTTCAACACGACCACGAGGAAATACGATACGCTGCGCTCGAAGCAGGTGGTAACTGTTGAAGGTGAAAGCAAAAAAAATCAATCGATCGAAAGCTCCGACACCGGTGGATTCTACGATAATATCGAAGAGGTGAGCAATCAACTGCAGACTCAGAAAAATACAGGCTGGATCCAATGGGGTGCAAATGCATTCGCTGTGATCATGGTGGGTTTGTCTATATATTTGATCTCCCGAAAGACACAGGGATAATTTAATGAGCAATTCTTACGGCACTCTTTTCCGTATTACCACTTTTGGTGAATCGCATGGTCCAGCCATAGGCGTTGTTCTCGACGGGTGCCCCGCCGGTATTGAAATTGACGAAGCCTTCATTCAATCAGAGCTCTCACGACGTAAGCCCGGTCAGTCGAAGATCACAACACAACGTAAGGAAGACGATACGTTCAAGATCCTCAGCGGAGCTTTTGAAGGACGGACTACAGGCACGCCCCTTACAATCGTTATCGAAAACCAGGACCAGCGCAGCAAAGACTACAGTCATATAGAAAATACTTTCCGTCCTTCCCATGCCGACTACACTTATCAGACGAAGTACGGCATTCGCGATCATCGCGGGGGCGGACGAAGCTCTGCAAGAGAAACAGCAGCGCGTGTCGCTGCAGGCGCCATTGCAAAACTATTTCTAAAACAAAGCGGCATCAGTATTTCTGCTTTCGTGTCGCAGGTTGGCGATATCACCGCTCCTCATTATACACAACTCGACCTCGGTAACACTGAAAGTAATATCGTTCGTTGTCCAGACCAGCCGACAGCCGAAAAAATGATTGCATTGATCGATCAGGTTCGTCTCGATCGCGATACGATTGGCGGTATTGTAACGTGTGTGATCAAAGGTTCACCGGTAGGACTTGGCGAGCCCGTATTCGATAAGCTTCACGCAGAGCTCGGTAAAGCAATGCTCGGTATCAATGCAGTAAAAGGTTTCGAATACGGAAGTGGCTTCGAAGGCGTGAAGCTGAGAGGATCGCAACACAACGACGAATTTTACAACGAAGGTGGCCGCATCCGCACCAGGACAAACCATTCCGGCGGTGTGCAAGGCGGAATCTCTAACGGCGAGGACATCTATTTCAACGTAGCATTCAAACCCGTTGCCACGATCATGCAAGATCAGCCAAGCGTCGATAAAGATGGCAACGAAGCTGTCGTGAGCGGGAAGGGTCGTCACGATCCTTGTGTTGTGCCGAGAGCCGTGCCTATCGTCGAATCTATGGCTGCTTTGGTTATGGCCGACTTCTTGTTAAGGAACAGAGCTTCGAAAGCGTGATGAACTATATCGACAACTTCAGGGAGATCTATAACGGCGATCCATGGCTGGGTGAAAGCTATGCAGAAAAATTAAAAGACGTCACGGAAGCAGAAGCTTTCACACCACCGATGAAAGACGTTCATTCCATCGCCGAACTCATTGCACATGTGATCTATTGGCGATCCCCAATCATTAAAGCATTGAAAGGCGAGAGAGATTACGTTGGTAAAATGGACAGTCCGGAGAATTGGCCAACGCTCGACGAGTTGAAAGCGAAAGGCTGGATGAAGTTGCTCGAAGAATTTGATCAATCACAAGCCGATCTCGTCACGCTGCTGAAGAGCGCGAAGCCCCAGTTTTTCATGGGAGATTATAAGCCGGGTGTGTCCTGGGAACGTCTCGTTGAAGGTGTTCATCAGCATGATATTTACCATCTCGGACAATTGGCACTCGTCAAAAAGATGATCCGCATGTAGAAATAATTCTTTAGATTGTTTCATGAACAATCGCAGAGAATTTCTTGCGAAGACTGCCGCCGCTCTTGCCACAGCTGCTGCACTTCCGATAATCAAAGCTTCCGCAACGCCACTCGCCCTTCCATCATTAAAAGGACGGAAGATCCTCTTCACGTACGGGGGATGGCCGGGCCACGAACCCGAAAAATTTAAAGACTTCATGTCTTCCTGGCTGAAAGACGAAGGCGCCGACGTACAGGCTTTCCCTTCTCTTGATCCATATACAGATAAATCATTGATGAGCTCCATCGATCTCGTGATCCAGGTGTTCACTATGTCACAGATCACCAAAGAACAGGAAGCCGGTCTTCTCGAGGCTATACGCGACAACGGTACCGGGATGGCAGGATGGCATGGGGGCATGGGCGACTCATTCAGAAATAATGTAGACTACCAGTTCATGGTGGGCGGGCAATGGGTTCAGCATCCCGGCAACACGGTTGACTACGACGTGCACATTACCGATAAAAACGACGACATAACGAAAGGCCTCAAAGACTTTCACATGAAGAGCGAGCAATACTACATGCATGTGGATCCTAATGTGAAAGTCCTGGCGACAACCAAATTCAATGGTGCAGTAAACTCATGGATCGACGGAGCTGTGCTGCCGGTAACATGGAAGAAATCTTTTGGAAAAGGACGTGTATTCTATACGTCGCTGGGACATAGTGTAGAACACATCACCGCGGTACCCGAGGCCATCGAAATGCTTAAGCGTGGAATCAAGTGGGCGAGTGCGAGCAAGTATGAGGCTATGGAGAAATGGATGAGTCCGGTTTATAAGTATTAATGTTATGAAGAGAAAGGAATTCTTAAAAGCAGTAGGAGTTACATCTGCGGTTGCATTAACACCATCCATAAGCTTTGCCAAAGATCAAAAACCGGCGTCGACGCTTCAGTTAGGTGTTGCTTCTTACACGCTGCGCTCCCTTAAGCTCGACGATGTCATTAAAAATCTCAACCGCCTTGGAATTAAAAATGTCGCGTTCAAAGACATGCACCTGCCTTTGAATTCGAGTGATGAAGAGCTCAAGGCTGCTTCCGAAAAAGTTCGCGCTGCGGGGATCAACCTCTACGGCGCCGGCGTCATTTACATGAAAACGAAAGAGGAAGTTGAAAATGCCTTCAGGTATGCCGCTGCCGCCGGACTCGAAATGATCATCGGTGTTCCCAACCATGAGTTCCTTCCTTTGGTAAACGATCTCGTGAAGAAACACGATATCAAGCTCGCTATTCACAATCACGGACCCGGCGACAATCTATACCACAGTCCCAACGATGTGTTCGCGAAGATCAAAGATCTCGACAAGCGGGTTGGCATGTGCATCGACGTAGGACACGTTGTAAGGATCAAGGAAGACCCGATCCCGATGATCTCGAAGTACAAAGACCGTCTCTACGACATGCACGTTAAGGATGTTAACAAAGCGGAGGAAGACGGCACTCCCGTGGAAATAGGCCGTGGCATTATCGACATTCCAGGGATTGTTAAAGCGGTGAAAAAAATCAACTACGCTTACCGCGTTTCCATTGAATATGAAAAGGATGGAGAAGATCCGATCCCGGGATTAGCTGAGTCGGTAGGATATGTGAGAGGTGTTATAAAAACGACTTAACCTCCGGGGTAAAAATCTTATATTTCCGGATGGAAGTTTCTGAAGCCCCAAAGAAAAAGAGCCGCCTCACCCTTTACATCCTTATCTGTCTCTTCGCGGGGATCGCACTGGGATTCACGCTCAACAACACCTACCTGTCCGACGTTAACAAGGACCTCGTTACCGTAGACAAGGCTATCAACGAAATTCAAAAGCAAAAGACACTTCCCGTCGACACCGTCGTGCTTAACGCGAAGCTTGAAACTCTTAACAAGGAACGGAATGCCATCCTCACGAAGCGCGACAAGATGGTTGAACCTTTCTCTCTCCTTGCAGATATTTTCCTTCGTCTCATAAAAATGATCGTGGCCCCGCTTGTGTTCAGCACACTTGTGGTGGGTGTTGCCAAACTTGGCGATATCAAAGCGGTTGGACGAATCGGCGGCAAGACCTTACTCTGGTTCCTCTGCGCCTCGTTCATGAGCTTGCTGCTCGGTATGGTCATGGTAAATTTATTCAGTCCGGGCGAAGCTATGCATCTTCCATTGCCGTCGGCCGGTTCGCATAGCGGCATCGTGTCCAGCGGGTTTTCCCTGAAAAGTTTTCTTTACCACGTTTTCCCTGCCAGCGCTGTTGATGCGATGGCTAACAACGAGATCCTGCAGATCGTTGTCTTCTCGTTGTTCTTCGGCGTTGCCACGGCAGCCATCGGCGAAAGCGGCAAGATCATTATCACCTTCTTCGACGCGGTGGCACATGTGATCTTAAAAGTGACCGGCTATGTGATGAACCTCGCTCCTATCGCGGTGCTCGGGGCTATGACCGCCGTGATCGCCAAACAAGGGATCGGCATCCTTGTAACCTACTCGATCTTCATCAGTGAATTCTATTTCAGCCTGTTATTGCTGTGGTGCTTACTGTTGCTCGCAGGGTTCTTCGTTATTGGTAAACGTATATACCAACTTATTAAGCGGGTTAAAGAACCTACACTCCTCGCATTTTCCACGGCCAGCAGCGAAGCAGCCTTTCCCAAAACAATGGAGGAACTTCAGCGCTTCGGCTGCAAAGACAAGATCGTAAGTTTCGTTCTGCCTCTCGGCTATTCATTCAACCTCGATGGCAGCATGATGTATATGACGTTCGCCACGTTATTCATCGCGCAATCATACGGCATGCACATCCCCCTGGGTACACAACTCGGTATTTTGCTTACGCTGATGCTCACCAGCAAGGGTATCGCGGGAGTGCCCAGGGCATCCCTGGTGGTTATCGCAGGGACACTCGCAACTTTCGGCATCCCGGAAGCAGGACTGGCGTTGCTGTTGGGTATCGACCCGCTGCTGGATATGGGACGAAGCGCTACCAACGTGATCGGGAACAGCGTTGCAACCGCTGTAGTCAGCAAATGGGAAGGGTCTTTGGGAGAAGATTCGAAAGAACCTTAATTGTAGTACTTTTGTTGTTCCAAAAAACGACAATATGCTTCAGGTTGCGCCAAGAAAAATAAATCTCTACCTCGAGTCAAATCCGAACCCTAATTCGCTCAAGTTCGTGGCAAACGAAATGCTCGTCCCCGAAGGCATGAGTTTCGATTTCCCGGATGCCGAAAGCGCACAGGAAGCTCCCCTTGCAAAAGAACTGTTCGAATATCCCTTCGTTGACCGCGTGTTCTACATGAGCAACTTCGTTACGGTAACGAAAAAAGAAGACATAGAATGGCTCGAGATCCAGGACACGATCAAACGTCATATCCTCACATTCCTTGAATCGGGAAAACTGATCCTCGACAAAAAAGCTCCGGCAGCAGAAGAGTCTGAATACGATTCAGAGACTGTCATAAAAATAAAAACGATCCTCGACGAGTACATTCGTCCGGCAGTCGAGCAAGATGGCGGCGCCATAACGTTCCATTCTTTCAAAGACGGTGTGGTACGGGTAAATCTCCAGGGCTCATGCAGCGGTTGCCCTTCGTCCACCATTACGCTGAAAGCAGGTATCGAAAACCTGTTCCAGCGCATGATGCCCGATGAAGTGAAATCTGTCGAAGCTTTAGGTTAAACTCCCTTTCCCTTCAGGTATTTGTCCAAAAACTTCAGAATATCTTCTGAGGCTTTAATATTGTTCTCCTTCTTATCAAATCCATGACCTTCGTCAGGGAAGATGGTGTACTCAACAGGTACACCATTTTTCTTTGCGGCCGCTACGATCTCGTCAGATTCCACCTGTAAGACGCGGGGGTCGTTGCTCCCCTGAAGAACGATAAACGGCTTCGTGATCTTATCGGCGTGGAACAATGGCGACTTCGCGATAAGGGCTACAGAATCTGCTGTGAACGGATCCCCAAGTTCAAGGTACAAGGCCTTGCGTGTAGATTCCCACCACGGCGGGATGCTCTTAAGTGTGCGTTGCCAGTTCGTTACGCCAAAAAGATTCACACCGACTTTAAATTCTTCAGGTGTAAATGTGAGGGCCGCCATGGTCATATAACCCCCGTAGCTTCCTCCCATAATCCCGATTTTATCCATATCGATAAAGGGAAGCGTAGCGAGGAGTTTCTTCGCCTCCACACAATCCTTCAGATCGGCGTCACCATGCTTGCGATCGTCGGCCTGGAAAAACGATTTTCCGTAGCCCGAAGAACCCCTGTTGTTAACCGCAAGGATTGCATATCCGTGATTCACGAGATGCTGGATGACAGGACTGTAATTTAAACGTGTTTGTCCGCCGGGACCTCCGTGGATCCACAACAACGCCGGCACTCTCTCACCCTCGGCAATGCCTTTGGGTTTATAGAGGAGACAGGGAATTTCCATGCCGTCGTATGACTTGAAACGAACGACTTCACCTGCAACGAGATCATTTTCAGCAATCTCTTTGCTCATCGTGTTCGTCAGCTGTTTCAACTCCTTCGTTTCGAAATCATAAACAAAAAGATTGCTTGGCGACTTCGAACTGCTTACGAAGAATGTCATCTTCTTTTCACTGTCTGATATATTCACGTTGGTGACGTCGCCCGCGGGCAAACCGGCGACCTGAACCAGCTGGTTGTTCTCATCGTAGATCTTTACTTCGGTGCGGGCATCGTTGTTGATGCCAACTACACGGTATTTGCCATTGCGGGAGATCGTTGCAAACATCACATCCCATGGTGCTTCCTCCACTTTTGTTTTTTCGCCTGAAGTGAGGTCATAGGCGGCGAGGTATGTAAACTCACCACCCTCGTTAGTCGTGTAGTAAAGCTTTTTGCCGTCGTGACTGAAGTATTGAGCATTGTAGACGGCATCACCCTGGTGTTCACTGAGATGTTTCTTCTTGCCTGACTGGGTATCTAACAGGTATAGATCGCCATTGCTGGTGCTGAGTTGCTTTGTAAGAGCGAGGTAACGACCGTCATCGGAAATTGCAGAAACGTTTTCGCCCTGGTCGTTTTTGTATGCAACAACAGACGGGCTGATCTTCCCTTCGGGATCTTCTCCGATCTGCATCTTGTGCAGATCAAAAAATTTCTTGTCGCGTGCGTTCGACGAATAATACAATTGTTTTTTGTCGAAGCTCCATCCCATGAATTGAGCTTTTGCTTTTTTATCCTGGATCAGGTCGGTTGACGCTCCGTCTTTACCCTGCACATACAGGTGCGTGATCTCGTTGCCTCCGCTATCTGCGCTGTAAAGAATGCGATCGCCGTTTGGAAAATATCCGTTGGCAAACGTCGCATTGTCTGTAGAATGCGTGAGTTGTTTCTTTTCACCACTTGCGATATCGATCTCGTAAGCATTGAAGATCCCGGTTTCTTTGCTGCTAAAGAGCACTTTCGTCTCGTCTGGCGAAAATGCGCCCCCGGCGATCTGAACGATGTCCATGAACTGCGCCATGGTGTATTGTTTCGGTTTCTCTGGTTGTTCTTTCTTAGGAGCACAAGCTGCTGTAAAGAAAAGAAGGAGGATTGTAAGAAGGGTTTTCATAAATTGAAATTATGAAATTATTCTTCATCACCTTCTTCCTGATGGTCGCGACCAGCGCTTATTCGCAAATGATCAAAGTTATGAGCTACAACATCCGTCTCGATGTAGCATCGGATGGGGTGAATCAATGGAGCAACCGGAAAGAAAAGCTGCCGGCCCTTATCGCAAAATATAATCCTGATCTCGTGGGATTACAGGAAGCAATGCATCACCAGCTCATGGATATCCTGAGAGCTCTTCCACAGTACGGATACATCGGCGTTGGAAGAGATGATGGCAAAGAGAAAGGTGAATATTCTGCAATACTTTACAAGAAAGATAAATTTACGGTAGACGCGGCCAAGACCACATGGCTGTCGGAAACTCCGGATGTACCTGGCAGTAAAAGCTGGGACGCTGCGATCACAAGAATTTTAACAAGAGGGGAATTCACCGATAAGAAGACTGGGAAAAGATTCCTGTATTACAACACTCACTTTGATCACATCGGAAAAGAGGCAAGAAAAAATTCCGCTGAACTGATCCTGAAGACGATAAAAGAAGAAAACAGGAATGATCTTCCCGTGATCGTTAGCGGCGATTTCAATAGTCAGCCAACTGAAGATCCGTATAAAGTAATAAGCGCTGCTCTGAAGGATTCTCATCCGGAAGAATCGGCACAGGGAACATTTTGCACATTCAAAGTAAATTCACAGGAGTGTACCCTTATCGATTATATCTTCTATTTGAAAGCTAAAAAGATTGGCTACAATGTGATAACAGACAATGACGGAACGTACTATCCGTCCGATCATTTGCCTGTAATGACTACTCTTTCTTTCGATTAGCAAGATAAACGCCACCGAGGATTGCTATCATGCCAATGTAATGCCCGGCATAAAGTCTCTCACCGTCAAGCAATCCCCAGCCAACGGAAACGATCGGCATCAGGTAAGTGACGGAGCTGGCAAACAACGGCGTTGATATCTTCACCACTTCCGCAAAGATCGTGTTCGCCACCGCGGTACTCATGCATCCAAGGAGCACCACGAAGCCCAGCGACTTCCACGCCCCGTCAACCGTGGAAAGCTTTGTGGTAAATTCGGTGAACCCAAAAAGATAGATCAGCGCCAGGGGACCGATCAGTAATATAGATACTGTGACGATCGTCAATGCACTGTGTCCCTGTATCCGGAATTTGATCCAATTGAGATTTGAGCCATACATGAGGCACGCGACTACGATCAACAATCCATAATAGTTGATGCCCGTTACACTGGTACCTTCACGTGATAACACCAGCATTACCGTACCCAGGAGACCGATAAGGATACCGGTAATGGCAGAACTCTTGAACTTCTGGTTAAAAACAGTTGTCCCGATGATGATCGTGCAGATTGGAGACAGTGTATTGAGGATTCCCGCAACCGAACTATCCAATCGTGTTTGCGCTGCCGAAAATAAAAATGCCGGAAAGAAAATACCCAGCATTCCTGATACGAAGAACTTCATGTAGTCTTCGCGCGTCAATCCTTTCAATCGCGTCAGCGCGATCGGAAGACAAAATAAGAACGCCGAGCTCACCCGAAGCGTCGCTACTTCCGTGGGGCCAAATACGGCAAGTCCGCGTTTGATCAAAATAAACGACGTGCCCCAGATGAGGGCAAGGATAAGAAGCAATATTATAGCCTTGAAGTTCCGGGTCTCAGACATCGCGCGGTACCGTTTACTAATTACTGGATACCGTTTACCGATTCGCCGGCATAACAGGTGTTACTGAAAAACTCTACGTATTCGCCGGCAATTTCATCCAGGATCTGGTGAACCTCTTTCGGCGTATTGGCTTCAACCAGCCTTGTTCTGAAAGGCTTGAAATCCGGCAATCCCTTGAAATAGCTCGCATAATGTCTTCGCATTTCAAAAACACCGAGCTTATCTCCTTTCCACTTCACACTGAAATCGAAATGCTGACGTGTGACACGAACCCGCTCTGTAAGATCGGGCGGAGCCAGATGCTCTCCCGTCTTCATGAAATGCTTGATCTCGTTGAATACCCATGGATAACCTATTGAAGCGCGGCCGATCATAATACCATCGATACCGTAGCGCTGCTTATACAACAATGCCTTCTCCGGCGAATCGATATCACCATTGCCAAAGATCGGGATCTTGATCCGTGGATTATTCTTGACCTCGCCGATCAAAGTCCAGTCTGCCTCGCCTTTATACATCTGCACTCTTGTGCGACCGTGGATCGCCAGGGCCTTGATACCGATATCCTGTAAACGTTCTGCAACGTCTTTGATGTTCTTTGTCTTGTCGTCCCAGCCGAGGCGTGTCTTTACCGTTACCGGCAGATGCGTCGCTTTTACAACCTCTTCCGTCATGCGCACCATTTTCGGAATATCCTGCAGCAACGCAGCTCCTGCGCCTTTGCAAGCCACGGCCTTCACCGGGCAACCGTAGTTGATATCGATGATGTCAGGATTGGCGGCCGATGCAATTTCGGCAGCCTCACGCATGCTGTCCACGTTTCCCCCAAAGAGCTGGATGCCGATGGGTCGCTCGTATTCGAAGATGTCGAGTTTCTGGCGGCTTTTTGCTGCGTCACGGATGAGCCCTTCTGAGGAAATGAACTCAGTGTACATCAAGTCCGCGCCACCCGCTTTGCATACGGCACGAAAAGGCGGGTCGCTGACGTCCTCCATCGGGGCCAATAACAGCGGAAATTCACCTACTTCAACGTTGCCTATCTTTACCATATATTGCGTCCTTCGTCCGCCGTTAGCAAAAGCGGAGCAAATTTACTCATTTTTGACATGATTGACCCGCAACCCGCGCCTGTGAAGAGAGAAGCCCCGCCATGGTTGGTTGCCTGCATCACACTCCTGGTCACCTTCTTCAGCTTCGGCCTTATCGGACCCTTTATTGGGTTCGCGGTCGCCTACCCGTTTTATGGTGGCGATCCGATGACCTTCATCAGCGATCTCGCCAATCCTATCGGGAACGAAGACATGAAGATGCTCTACCTGATCGTTCAGGGATGTACAACGCTTTTTGGTCTCGCAATAATTCCCGCTTTGTTCTGGAAAGCGATGACACACAAGCCGGTCTTTAGCCTGTTTAAGGGAACGCCTCTGAAACCTGTTCATTTCCTGATGGTCGTCGGCATTGTCATTTTCTACCTGGGATTCATGTCGGTGATGATGGAATGGAATCAGAATCTTGACCTGCCTGATGGAGCATTTGAGACCTGGGCGAGAAATCTCGAGACACAACTCAGTGAGATCACAAAATACCTGACATCTTTCACCAATTTCGGTCAATACCTCTTTGGTGTGCTGGTCATTGCAATACTCGCCGGCATCGGCGAAGAGATGGTTTTCAGAGGACTCATTCAACCGGCGTTGTTCAAGTCGACAAACAACATTCACTTTGCTATCTGGACGTCTGCGTTTTTCTTCTCGGCTCTGCACATGCAATTTTTTGGGTTCTTCCCGCGTCTATTCCTGGGGGCAATGTTTGGCTACCTGTATTACTGGTCGGGGAACCTGGTCATTCCTATGTTCGCACACTTCGTCAACAATTTTTTAGCTGTGAGCCTGATCTACTTCGGACTTAGCGAGGTGCCTGGCCTGGGAGAAACTCCTGAAGAATCGGCGCCATGGTATGTTGTGGTGGTGATGACTGCCATCTGCGGTGCGATCATTTACGCCTTCTACAAAGAATTCGAAAAATCGAAAAATAAAAGTACTGCCCTGGATGACCTCCGCTCTTAATAAACTCCCTAACCTCGCACAACGGATAATCACTGGTGTACTTGGAGCTTTCGCCGTAATCTTCGGAGTTGTGTTCAGCGAATGGACGTACTTCCTCGTCTTTTTTATCATCTGTCTCTTTACACTGCTGGAGTTCTATAAACTCACGGGTCTCGATGGACTCGTTCCGTTAAGAACATTCGGAACATTTTGTGGTATGGTGATCTTCTCGCTTTCATTTTTTGTGGAGCGCGGCGACATCAGTCATAAATATTACTTCGTCATCTTCCCGCTCGTATCGCTGGTGTATATGATCAAGCTTTATAAACGCTTCGAGCGAAAGCCATTCACAAACATAGCATTCACGTTTCTCGGAATTCTTTACGTGGCAATACCCTTCTCGTTATTGAATATTGCCGCATTCAACAATGGTCATTACAACTACGAGATCATCTGGGGATCGTTATTCATTTTATGGGCAACCGACACCGGCGCTTACTTCGCGGGAACATATTTCGGCAAGTCGAAATTATTCCCACGGATATCGCCAAAGAAATCATGGGAAGGGGCCGTCGGCGGTGCCCTGCTTGCCCTTGTCTTTGCAGTCGGGATCGCTTACTTTTTTAAGTCATTCTTAATGTGGCAGTGGTTAGTGATCGCTGCCATCATAATCGTGGGCGGTATTTATGGTGACCTCGTGGAGTCATTGCTCAAAAGGAGCATAGAAATCAAAGACTCGGGAGATGCTTTACCAGGTCATGGCGGCTTCCTCGATCGTTTCGATGGGCTGTTGATCTCCGCTCCTTCGATTGTCGCGTTCATCGAGTTGGTGCAATAACCAACCAGAATTCTTAACTTTTTCAAAACAGGATTTTGCGTTCCTGTTAAAGCACTTGTCTAAAATTTGGGGACTTGAAAAAAGCGCCTCGTTGGCAAACCTTTTCTATCTTTGCAACCGTTTTCGATGTAGATTTTAACACTTTATGGCATACATAGAACCAGCACCACTTCTTGACAAAGAGAACCCTTTTGAGGCGATGATGTCGAGATTCCGCACCGCTTCCCAGATCCTTGGATTGGAGGATGAGGTTTACAATGTTCTCAAAACTCCTGCGCGCCAGGTGATTGTCGCACTGCCCGTTACAATGGACAACGGCAGCATCAGGGTATTCGAAGGATATCGCGTCATTCACTCGACAATCCTCGGCCCGTCAAAGGGTGGTATCCGTTTCGATCCACATGTTAACCTTGACGAGGTAAAAGCATTGGCGGCATGGATGACCTGGAAATGCGCCGTAGTGGATATTCCTTATGGTGGTGCAAAAGGCGGTGTTGCCTGCAACCCCCGCGAGATGTCGGCCGGTGAGATAGAACGTCTCATGCGCGCTTACACGCAGTCGATGGTCGACATCTTCGGTGCCGACAAGGATATTCCCGCTCCAGATATGGGTACAGGTCCGCGCGAAATGGCGTGGTTGATGGACCAGTATTCCCGCTCGCAGGGCATGACTGTGAATGCCGTTGTAACCGGAAAGCCTGTCGTCCTGGGCGGATCACTTGGAAGAACAGAAGCTACCGGTCGTGGTGTTATGATCAGCACGCTGGCCGGCATGGAGAAACTGAAGATCAATCCATACAAGGCTACTTGCGCCGTGCAGGGCTTTGGTAATGTTGGTTCGTGGGCGGCTCGTTTGCTTGCCGAACGTGGTCTGAAAGTTCTCGCGGTGAGCGACATCTCCGGAGCCTACTATAATGAGAACGGCCTCGACATAGAGAAGGCATTGAAGTATCGTGATGCGAACAAAGGCAGCCTCGAGGGATTCACAGAAGCGACAAAGATCACCAACGATGATCTTCTCACTTTGAATGTCGACGTACTTGTTCCTGCAGCCACCGAAGACGTGATCACCGTGTCGAATGCCCCGCGCATCCAGGCAAAGCTGATCGTTGAGGGTGCTAACGGTCCGACATCATCCAAGGCAGATAGCATTATTTACGAGAAGGGCATCAGCGTGGTGCCGGACATCCTTGCGAACGCAGGCGGTGTTACAGTATCTTATTTCGAGTGGGTACAAAACCGTCTCGGTTATAAGTGGACAGCAGACCGCGTTAACCGCAGAAGCGACAGGATCATGAAAGACGCTTTTGAAAACGTTTATAAGATCGCGATGGAGTACAAGGTCAGCCTTAGAATCGCAGCTTATATGGTAGCAATCGACAAGGTTGCGAAGACTTACAAATACCGCGGAGGCTATTAATTATTATCTTTGCGGCATGACTATACACCGCGAAGGATATACAATATTGTTTGTTTCCCTGCTCGTACTTTTCGGGCTGAACTATTTGATCTACTACCTGGCACCAGATGCGAAAGTTGTTCAAAACATCGCAATTGGTGCCAGTCTCATTTTATACCTCATCGTTCTCCAATTTTTCAGGAACCCGGTCTTCGGCATCACCAAAGGAGAAAAGACCGTGCTCGCCCCGGCCGACGGAAAAGTTGTTGTGATCGAAGAGACCGTTGAGACTGAATATTTCAACACGAAGCGCAGGCAGATCTCGATATTCATGTCGCCGTTCAATGTTCACGTGAACAGGATGCCCGTTGGTGGCAACATCAGCTATTACAGGTATCACGCGGGTAAATATTTAGTGGCATGGCATCCCAAGTCGAGCACAGAAAACGAGAGAACGACTGTCGTTGCAAAGACCAGGAATGGCACCGAAGTTCTTTTCCGGCAGATCGCCGGCGCGTTGGCACGCAGGATCAGGTGCTACGTGAAAGAAGGTATGCCGTTGGAACAGGGCCAGGAATTCGGGTTTATCAAATTTGGCTCGCGTGTCGACATATTCCTTCCACTTGATGCTAAAATCACCGTAAAAGTTGGAGAAGTGACGAAAGGCGGCCGGACCGTGATCGCAGAATTGGCGTAGAAAGCCTTTGAGCGGCCTGATTTGGTCGATTAAAGAATTACTAATCAGATTTTTAGACCCTAACACGCGTTATCGCAACCGGTCTCGTTACCTTTGATAATTGTCTCTCGCAGAATCCTTCTTGTTACCCTTCACTGCGGGAGTCGATATAAAAATGAAACATTCCTCACTGCAGTTCGCCAAAGGCCAGAACGAATTCTTCGCTACCCTTTCACAGCGGGTGAATCAGTATTTCAAGTCTAATAATATCGAACGTACAGCTAACATTCACATGGTTGTCAAGACCATCTTTATGTTCGCTCTCTACTTTGGTCCATATGCATTAATCCTGTCCGGGGTTGCAGCAACGATGCCGATGATCATTCTCATGGTTGTCCTGATGGGCTTCGGTGTTTCAGGGATCGGCCTTTCGATCATGCACGACGCGAATCATGGATCTTATTCGAAAAAAGCATGGGTGAATAACCTTCTCGGATTCTCATTGAATCTGGTCGGCGGAAACGCATTCAACTGGAAAGTTCAGCACAACGTGCTCCATCATACCTACACGAACGTTCACGAAGTGGATGAAGATATCAGCCCTCGTGGTGTACTTCGTATGTGCCCTACAGAAGACTGGAAACCTATTCACCGTTACCAGCATTTGTATGCATGGTTCTTTTACGGACTGCTCACGATTGTCTGGATAGGTATGAAGGACTATGGAAGATTGAGTCGTTATGGTCGTGATGGCCTTGTTGCAAAACAGAAAACAACACTCGCTAAAGAATGGACGATCCTTGCAATAACCAAGATCTTCTTCACTTTCTATCTTTTCGTTCTGCCCACATTGCTTGTTCCGATAATCAGCTGGTGGATGCCGATCGTTGGATTCCTGATCATGCATTATATCGCCGGATTTATACTTGCGATCATCTTTCAGCCTGCGCACGTTATTGACGGCACCGAGTTCCCGATGCCCGACGATGACGGTAATCTTGAAAACAGCTGGGCGATACATCAGCTTCATACAACAACGAACTTCGGTCGTAAGCACCGCGCTTTCTCGTGGTTTGTTGGCGGCTTAAATTACCAGGTAGAGCATCACCTGTTCCCGAACATCTGTCACGTGCACTATCGTGCTATCGCTCCTATCGTTGAAAAGACGGCGAAAGAGTTTGGTCTTCCTTATAAATCAAAGGAAACCTTCCTGGAGGCGATTATCGCTCACGCGGCCATGATGAAAGAGTTGGGTAAGAAGCCAGCTATCAAACTGGCTCCTGCTGTTGTGCGTGCCGCTTAAGCGGTAACTTCGTCGAAAGCTTTAACGAAGCCCTTCATTTCCTCGGGAGTCCCGATCGAAACACGGCACCATTCTTTTCCCTGGTAATCCCACACACGGATCAGGTATCCTTTTTCTTCGCACTTCGCAAGAATAGTTTTACCGTCCTTCGGCGCAGGGAAGAATACCACGTTGATCTCCGACTTTCCGTAGAAATACTTTTTCGAGTCGAGGTAGTCTGTTAAGATCTTTCTTGCTTCAGCGTTCTTCTGGCGGACCATCTGCATGAATTCTTCGTCGCCAAGGCTCGCCTGTGCTGCCGCAATCGCTGTCTGGCTTGCAGAGATTGTATCACCAAACTTCGAAATCTTTTTTATTGTGTCGGGGTGAGCAACCACGTAGCCGATGCGAAGTCCCGCGAGACCGAATATTTTCGAGAATGTTCGCGATACAACAACGTTGTTACCCTTTCGAACAAGGTCGACCAAAGAATTCTTCTCGATAGGTCCTAAGAATTCGAGATAGGCTTCGTCGGCGTAGACCAGTGCCTTTTTCGAAGCTTCTTCGGCAAAAGCACGTACTTTATTTGGATCGACCACGGTACCGGTCGGATTATTCGGATTACATGCGAAGATCACTTTCGTGTCGCTTTTGATGGCACTGGCCATTTTATCGTAGTCGTGTTCCAGTTTGTCGTTCAGGTCTACTTTATCCCAACGCGCGCTCACACCCTCTGCGTAGTTCATCAGCAACGGAAAAGTAGGATAACTCGACAGCACGCTGCCGCCGTCGAGGCCGTAAGCTGCGCCCACGAGACATAAGATCTCGCCGGAGCCAGAGCCAAACATGATGTAAGACGGATCCACGTTCTCCCGTTGAGCAATGCGTTTGCGCAGCTCCTCCTGCGTCTGGAACTGATATCGGTTGGCTTCGCCAAGGATCTGCACAACAGCCTCGCGGGCCTTTTTTGACGGACCGTAAGGGTTCTCATTGGAATTGAGCCTGACCTTGTTGCCAGAGGATTTCATGGCAAAAAACTCGCGCTCCGCGCGACTCAGAGGTGCTGCTTCGAGGCGGCTCACGAGCGAGCCGGCATGTGCAGACGCGCCGGATAAAGCCAGTCCTGCTCCAATTGCGAACGTAGACTTAAACCAATTGCGACGAGAAAGTTGGGTTTCCATAATTCAGGCGTTTGAGTACTGAATTTACATAAATTGTGGTTATGAAAAACCTGCCCCTTCTCGTCGTTCTTATTGCCATTGCATGTTCGGCCCCGAAAAAAGAAAGCGTAAACGATCCGCTCGTTGCATCGATCGATTCGGTAATGAACTCTGCAGCGGACACAGCACGTTTTAACGGGAACATCCTTGTTGCTAAAGACCACAAGGTAATCTATCAGAAGAGCTTTGGACTGGCCGATTTTTATAACAATAGAACCCTTAATGACTCATCGTTATTCGAGCTTGCGTCGATGTCGAAAGCATTTACAGCGATGGGTATCATGATGCTGAAGGAACGCGGTAAATTGAATTACGATGACGATGTAAAAAAATATATCCCTGAACTTCCTTACGAAGGAATGACGATACGTCATTTTTTAAATCACACCTCTGGGATTGCCGACTATGAATCTCTTTTTATAAGCACCGGGTGGGACGTGAAGAAGATTGCGCACAACGACGACATCATTAAGATGTTCGCGGAAAAGAAACCGGCCGTTAACTTCAAACCGGGAGAAAAATGGGAATACAGCAATACAGCTTATGCGCTGCTGGCTTCGATCATCGAGCGCGTTTCCGGAGAAAAGTATGGAACGTTCCTTTCCGAAAATATTTTCGTTCCACTGGAAATGAAACGGTCGCGAACGTACAACACCCGCCGTTCCGGCGAAGTTATTGACAACTATGCTTATGGTTTCATCTATTCAGATAGTCTGAAAACATATGCGCTTCCGGATAGCCTTAAGGAGTATTTCTATGTTTATCCGCTCGATGGAATCGAAGGCGATGGGATTGTGAACTCGACAACAGGAGATCTTTTCAAATGGAACGAGGCACTTTATACCGACAAGCTTGTGAGCAAAGCGACACTTGAGGAAGCGTTCACATCAGGAAAGACGAATAGTGACAGTGTCTATAACTATGGCTTCGGATGGATGGTGGCCAATGACGGCATGAGTGGAAAAATAACGCAGCACAGTGGAAGCTGGCCGGGTTACAGGACCTTAATTGTACGTTTTGTGGACCATGGCGATTGTATCATTATCCTTTCCAATACAGAAAATCCGAATGCCAGGACCTCGATTGGAAAAGAGCTGAAGAAGCGGCTAGAGCGCTATAGAAATCCCAAGCAAGGAACCTGAGTGAAGTCATGTCGGGAACACCTGACTTACTTCATCTTCTGATAGATATAATTAACGCCGTTAATATTCAACGTAAGCTGCCTGCTATTCACCTGGTAGTAGAAAGTCAGCATTCCGGCCATTGTCGACATATTAACAACACCATTGATCGCCTGGTACGGATACGCCTGCCCCGCATAAATAGCCTGGCCATTCTCTTTGAACTCTACCGTCTCGAGATTGCTTTTCCAGGTTCCAACGAGGTCCGCATCCACACCGTATGCAACAGTACCTGAAGGTGAAGGTGGATTTATCGAACCACCATCACTATACTTCGTGAACATAAGCGGCTGCTGAAGGTCGCCACCCGAGAACGTTATACTATTACTGTCCTGCTTAAAATCATAAACAGTGGTCTGCGTAGCATTGCTCATCGTGAACCTGGTTTGCCTGAGCGTCCAGCGGATTAGCTGACCATTGAATTCACCAGTACCATCCTCATTCAAATAAAGAGTGATCGGCGAGCCAAACTGGTTGTTTTCCCATACGCCCGCAAGAGACGATGCAGGAATGCTTTTTTCTGTAGCAGGCTCAGTCTTCTTAGGCTCGTCTCTCTTTACAATTGGCTCTTCCTTCTTCGCATCGTCTTTCTTTGCAGGAGTAGTTGTCCCGGAAAAATAAAAATCACCTGTATAATCCGACGAGATCCATGGTCTTTGTGCGTCACCCGATTCTTTCGAAACATCGGCGGCAACACGCTTAAATACTTCTTCGAATTTCAATCCATCTTCATTGATGTGCTGAAGCAACTTCGAAGTGAACAATCCATTTCGTCCGGTTCCATCCGACGCAACGCTGCCGGGCTTCGTCGCATAGACAATGTATGATCCGCGCGGAGCATTCACCATCGTTAAACCCTTTTCTGCCGAACGGCTGAAGCTTCGGAATGGATTGTTTCTACAAGCGTCGAGTACGAATATGTTCAAACCATTGCCCGCTTCGGCTATCGCCTGCATCACATAGTCCATGCTCAAGCACTGATCGTCGAGATCGGCCTTGATCTGCGGGTTAGCCTGGGCTGGAACGAGATAATTAACTCCATCTACCTGCATTCCGTGACCGGAATAGAATACCATGCCCGCGACATTGTCTTTGCCCTGCAACAGTCCAAAATATTTGCGAACAGCATCCTGCATGTCGCGTTTTGTTTTCGGATCGTAGAGCTCTATTACCTGAAACCCTTTCTTCTTCAAAAGGGCTGAAAGATCTTTCGCATCATTCAACGAGTTCTGCAATGGCTGTACGTGCTCGTATGCTTTCACACCAATAACCAAAGCATACTTCTCCTGGGGGGTTTGTGCGACAACGTTATCCGAATAAAGAAGAACCAATAACAGGGCGAGTAAGGCACGTAGCATACGATACGATTTAATGATTTACTTCCACGGAGCTCTCTGGTATTGTGTTACGAAAGGTTGCCCATCGAGAACAATCATCGGGTCGCCTGGATTCTTCGGATGATTGCGCTTCTGAAGGCTATAAGAACCCTGCCCGCGGGATTCGGAGTTATAAAATATTCTCTGTCCCTGTACCCACCACGTACCTCTGTCGGTTGTGGCTGAGTTTGTTCCCGCAGAGAACGCCTGGTTCGTCGCGCTCATTGAGCGTTCTGAATAGAAGTCATAAGTACCATCAGCGTTCAGCGTAATGCATGCATCGGAAGAAGTGCCACCGGAGTTTGTGTTTGTAACATTAACCCAGCACCATTTGCCCGCCAGCTCTTGCGGAACGCTTTTAGCTGAAATAACAGGTCGTCTTGTTTGCTGAGCGTCACGTGTTACAGCCACGGGAGTAAGTCGGTCCGTTCTCTTATATGTATAATCAACTCCTTCAACGTTAATGATCAGGTCGCCACTTTTCATCTGGTATGGGATCACCACAAGTCCCTCGGGCATCGACAATTTCAGCTGCCCCTTTTCTGCTGTATACTTGAAAGAATGTCCTGCGTAGTTGCAGATACCATCGTCACGGAACTCCATCTGTTCCCCATTGCCGGCCCAATACCCGATAATTGAATTGTATACAGGAAGTAGCCGCCCTGAATCGGTGGAGGTAAGTCTTGTAAAGGTTATTGGTTCAGTAAGGTCACCACCCGAAATGGTAAGGATACTTCCACTCAGTGTGTAGTTATATTTATTGGATCCCGGCTCGCCGGGGACAGTTACGGTTAATACCCCGGCTTTTGCGGTATATATCAAACGTTCATCATCGAGAACACCGGTTCCATCGGCATTGAGAACAAGCGACATTCGCTCGCCTTGAATTAAATCTGCTTTCCACGCACCGACAATCTGTCCGCTGGCGGAAAGGGACAGCACCACAAGAAAAAAGAGTATTCTCATACTCTTCAATTTACTAAATAAAAGTTTCAATGATCCGCATGAGCTTCTCGAGATACATCGCGTCGGTCTCGTCGAAGTCGTCGAGCTTATCGCTGTCGACGTCCAGCACCAATGCCACTTCATTGTTCCTGAAGGCGGGAAGCACGATCTCTGATTTCGAATCGGAGCTGCAGGCTATATGACCGGGGAACTGCTCGACGTCGGGAACGAGGATGGTCCTTTTCTCTTTCCATGTCGTGCCGCAGACACCTTTTCCAAAATTGATCCGGGTACATGCTATAGGGCCCTGGAATGGGCCGAGGACCAACTGCTGACCGTCGCCTGCAGGATTATCTTTTACCAAATAAAATCCAACCCAAAAAAATCCCATCGCCTGTCGCAGGGCTGCAGCGATATTCGAAAGATTTGCATAGAGATCTTTTTCGCCTTCGATCAGCGAGGCGATCTGCGGAATGAGAACTTCGTAACGTTCTTTTTTATCCGACGAAACAGATATGATGAGATTCTCAGCCATTAAACAATATTCTTTTCTTCGAAGGGTTCATTGGGATCGATTGGACCAGCCGCGATCGACGAAGCGGGGGCTTCTTCTTTCTCACGAAAAAACTTCTTTTGAAAGATCAGTATACTCACTACACCAACAAAAATTGATGAGTCTGCGATGTTGAACACGGGACTAAAGAACTCGAAGTTACTTCCGCCTAAAACCGGAACCCATTCAGGCCAGTAGAAATTGAAGATCGGGAAGAACAACATGTCGATCACCTGTCCGTGAAACCATTTGTATGGTGAATCGAGCGGGGCATTGTTCAAAAACACACCATAAAATGTACTGTCGATAACGTTGCCTATCGCGCCACCGAGGATCAGCGCCATGCTGACGAGGAATCCGCGGTGAGCGCCTCTCAGGATCATCTTATACAGGTAATAGCCGATACCGAACATCGCCGCGATGCGGAAAAGTGTGAGTGCCATCTTTCCGAATTCGCTTTGCCAGCGGATGCCGAAGGCCATACCAGGGTTAAGTAAATAATGCAGGCGAAACCAATCGCCGATCACATTTACTTCTTCGTGAATGTGCATGTATCGCCAAACGAGCAATTTGCTAACCTGATCGATAATGATCACAACGAGTGCAATCAAAAAGAACTTCGCTACTTTCATTATTTGCGCGCAATTTTAACCCTGAGGCTGAAATCGTCCATGTCGATCTCGGTTGCTTCAGCTAACTTATCTTTTAACTCAAAACTCAGCGCCTGAGTTTCCGTCGAAATATATTCCCTAAACTGGGTGAGTGCCGACGTCACAGCTTCACCATCTTTTTCAACTTCAATGCTGATCTTGTCTAAAACCTCGAGACCCAGGTCTTTTCGCAGGTTCTGAATGCGATTCACGAAGTCACGTGCAATACCCTCTTTCTTCAACTCCTCAGTGATATTGATATCCAAAGCTACGGTAACTCCGTTTTCCGACGCAACCGCCCATCCAGGGACGTCCTCCGATGAAATCAAAACGTCCTCTAAAACGAGGTCGAAGCCATCGCGCGAGAGGGCGCCGGATTTTTCGATAGCCGAAATATCCTGTTTGTTGAAGGCATTGATAACTGCCGTTACTTCCTTCATCTTCGGACCATACTTTTTACCCAGCTTGGCGAAGTTCGGCTTCACGTTCTTTACCAAAAGGTCGGATGTATCGTCGATATATTCTATTGACTTAACGTTCACCTCTGCGCAAATAATGTCCTCCACGGTTTTCACGCGGCGTGCAAACTGATCGTCGAGGACGGGAAGAAGAACTTTATTGAGTGGTGTTCTCACTTTCACCTTCGCATTTTTGCGGATCGAATGAACGAGTGAACAGATCTGTTGAGCGTAGCTCATAGAAAGCTCGAGGTCGCGATCGATCACAGCAGCGTTCGCCTTCGGAAAATCAGAAAGATGGACCGAATCTTTTTCCGTCAGATTTTTGAAGATCCAATCAGTAAAAAATGGAGCGATCGGCGAAGCCAGCTTGGTAACCTGCATCAGGCACTCATATAACGTCGCATACGCCGCCGCTTTGTCATCCGACATTTTTCCAACCCAGAAGCGCTTACGATTCAGGCGAACGTACCAGTTCGAAAGATGATCGTTCACGAAATCCTGGATCGCGCGGGCAGCTTTCGTCGGCTCATACTCATCGTAAGCTTTTGTCACGTCCTCGATCAATGACTGAAGCTTTGATAATATCCAGTTGTCGAGAATTGAGCGGGTACCTTTATTTCCTTCGCTGTATTGATAATTGTCAATATTCGCGTAAAGCGCGAAGAACGAGTATGTATTCAACAGTGTACCGAAGAAGCGACGTTGAGTTTCTTTAACACCGTCTTCATCGAACTTAAGGTTATCCCAGGGTGGAGCATTCTCGATCATGTACCAGCGGATAACATCTGGTCCGTATTTCGCGAGCGCTTCGAAAGGATTTACCACGTTGCCCTTACGCTTCGACATCTTATTGCCGTCTTTATCGAGAACAAGACCGTTGGAGATCACATTCTTGAATGCAACGCTATCGAACAACATTACTGCTATTGCATGAAGGGTGAAGAACCAACCACGGGTTTGGTCAACACCTTCTGCGATATAATCGGCAGGGAATGCATTCTTAAAGACTTCTTTATTTTCGAAAGGATAATGCCATTGCGCATAAGGCATCGCACCGGAGTCGAACCATACGTCGATAAGATCCGGTTCACGGTACATGGGCTGTCCCGATTTACTTAGCAGAATGACATCATCCACGAAAGGACGGTGCAAATCGAGATTATCGATATCCGCGGGATTTTTCAACCCGGCTTTATTCGCTTTCCCGACTTCTGATTTCAGCTCGGCAACTGATCCAATGCAAATTTCTTCGGAGCCGTCTTTGGTTCTCCAGATCGGAAGCGGCGTTCCCCAGAAACGTGAACGCGACAAGTTCCAGTCGACGAGGTTTTCCAACCAGTTTCCAAACCGGCCGGTACCGGTAGATTCAGGCTTCCAGTTGATTGTTTTATTGAGCTCAACCATCCTGTCTTTACACGCTGTGGTTTTAATGAACCATGCGTCGAGAGGATAGTACAACACAGGTTTATCGGTGCGCCATGAATGCGGATAAGTATGCTCGTATTTTCTGACGTCGAACGCCTTGTTCTCTTCCTTGAGAATGATGGAGATAATGACGTCTGTGTTTTTATAGTCAGGATTCGATTCGTCTTCGTCCGTATAGTTCTTTACATAGAAATCGTCGGGACCGAGATTCTTATGTGTCTTGATCTTATACTTCGCAACGCCTTCAGCGAGCCTGGAGCCGATCTGTGAAATAAATTTTCCTTTCTTGTCGACAGTTGGAACTTCGTTGCCTGCTGCGTCGCGGACAGTCATCGGGGGAATTCCATTCTGCTTTGATACTCTAAAGTCATCGGCGCCAAACGTAGGCGATGAATGAACGATGCCGGTTCCGTCTTCCGTCGTTACAAAGTCGCCGCTCACAACACGGAACGCCTTATCGGCATCATAAAGGGGCTGAACGTATGGCATGAGCTGTTCGTACTGAACGCCAACGAGCTCTTTGCCTTTAAAGGATTTAATGATTTCGGGCGCCTGGTTGAAGTAGGCTGATACCCGATCTTTTGCAAGAATGACGTTAACCGGTAAGTTGGTATACTTATTCGTTGTCGAAATTAAAACGTACTCGATCTTTTCTCCAACAACCAATGCAGTGTTTGAAGGAAGCGTCCACGGAGTGGTGGTCCATGCCAGGAGATACACATCACCCTCCACACCTTTAAACAAATCATTCTTCTTCACCTTGAACTGGCCGACGATAGAAGTATCTTTTACTTCTTTGTAACAACCAGGCTGATTCAATTCGTGAGAACTCAAACCTGTACCATCCGAAGGAGAGTAAGGTTGGATAGTATACCCTTTATACAACAATTTCTTGTCGTACAACTGCTTCAACAACCACCATAGTGATTCAACATATTCTTTCTTGTAAGTGATGTACGGATGATCGAGATCGACCCAATAACCCATCTTCAGTGTAACGTCGTCCCACTGATCTTTGTACATCATTACCGTCTCGCGGCATTTTTGATTGTATTCCTCGATCGAGATCTTCTTACCGATATCGTCTTTGGTGATACCAAGTGCTTTTTCCACCTGGAGTTCCACTGGCAAACCGTGTGTATCCCAGCCACCTTTACGCTTTACCTGGAAGCCCTGGAGGGTCTTGTATCGGCAAAAAATATCCTTTACGGTGCGGGCCATCACGTGGTGAATGCCCGGGGTGCCGTTTGCTGAGGGCGGACCTTCGTAAAATGTAAATGCGGGCGATCCTTCGCGGTTGCTTACAGATCGTTCAAAAACCTTGTTTTTATTCCAAAAATCGAGGATTTCAGAGGCAATCCCCGCAAAGTTCATCTCTTTGTGTTCCTTATACTGACGAGACATTGTGTGCTTTTAGAAAAACGAGCACAAAGATATACCTTCTAGCTGTGAGCTGCTAAGCTATGAGCCTCTTTCGGGTTGATATTATCCCCTTCATACTGTAAATACTCGCAGGAAATGTCCTTTTTCGCTGCTTGGCAAAGGCTGTCAGCTCATAGCTAAAAGCTCATAGCTTTTTCAGCTCACGGCTCATTCGGCGGAACCCGCCCTGTCGTGGATGCGGATCTTGCTAAGATCGATGGCTACATCTTCGGATTCCCCGTAGAAATTCGGGTCGATATCGTCGATAAGCTGGTAATCCCGGTTGCGCTTCGGCTTGTCGAACGTCATGATCAGCGCCGGAAGGAGAATGAGATTAGTAAACATCGAGATGATCAGCGTCGTGGATGTCAGTAAACCGAGGGCAACCGTTCCACCAAAATCCGAGAAAGCAAAAATTATGAATCCTGCGAAGAGAACGATCGAAGTGTAAACGATGCTCTTTCCTGTCTCCAGGATACTTTCGCTAACGGCCCTTGGAACGAAGAATCCGGTTGCCAGCAACTCCTGCCTGTATTTAGCAAGGAAACGAATAGAGTTATCGACCGAAATACCGAAGGTGATACTGAAGATCAAGGCAGTGCTTGCCTTCAACGGTATATTGAAATAGCCCATCAACCCGGCAGTGATCATTAATGCAATGAGGTTGGGGATCAACGAGATCAGGATCATCCTGGCATTTGCGAAGAGCAATGCCATAGAAAGGGTGATCAGTACGCAAGCTAGTATCAAACTCTCGGTAAGATTATCGATAAGGTTCTTGCTTCCTTTGATGAAGATCTTCGATGAGCCAGTGACCGTTACCTTTACGCTGTCGGCGGGACCTTTCAGGTTCTTCTTAAGCTCAGCTTTCAGGTGATCAGCCTTTGGTTCTATCACCTGGTGTATCAGCGAATCCATTCTACGTGAGCCGATGTCCGCCATCTGCATCGAGATGCGCATCTTGGTGTAAGAAGAATCGATGAATGATTTGAAAAGCCCGCTGGCATCATTCTGACCTTTCAGATATTGCAGCACGAATGCGGCGTCGGTTGGTGAGCTTGGAAGCTGGTAACGCGCAGGATTATTGTTGTGATAAGCTTGTTTTGCCGTCTTCACCAGGCTTACAACAGAAATGGGAGTTGAAGTGACGGTGATGGAATCCAATGATGCTTCGAAGTCGTCGATGGCGCGCATCATCTTCAGGTCTTGCAATGGCTTCTTTCTTTTTGCATCGATGTCGATCACCATTTCGAGCGGCATAAATCCGCTGAAGTTCTCCTCGAGAAATTTGAGATCGCGTTTCAATGGACTGTCTTCGGGAATATCGTCGACCATGTATGAAACAGAATACAGTTTTGAAATGCCGATAACGGAAAGCACAGTAATGATCAATGTGGCGATGTAGATCATCGCGCGGTGACGATGCACCATGATGTCTACCAGTTTCACGAAGCCGCCGAGCAGCTTAAAATCAAGGTGCCTAAGATGCTTTCCGGTAGGCTCAGGCATCCACGACAACATACCTGGAAACATCACAAGAGTAACAACGAACAACGCGATGATGTTGAGACCGGCAACGATACCGAACTCGCGAAGGATAATGATGTCGGTAGAAAGAAGTGTAAGGAAGCCGATGGCAACGGTGAGGTTGGTAAGGAATGTTGCTAATCCCATTTTCAGGACAACGGCGCGAATGGCTTCGGTCTTATCCTTACGTTTTACAAATTCGAGGTGATACTTGTTTAAAAGATAAATCGCATTTGTAATTCCAATGGTAACGATAACCGGCGGGATAAGACCGCTGAGCAAGCTGATCTTGAAGTGGAACATCGCGATCGTTCCCATAACCCAGATCACCATAACGCCGATCATGATCATCGAGAAGATCACGGCGCGAACGGAACGGAAAAACAATAGCATGATCAAACCCGTAACGATCGCCGACATATAAAGGAACATCGACAGTTCAGCTTTCACTTGTGTGGCCATCACCGTTCTCACGAATGGAAGGCCCGCATAATGTACCTCTATGCCCGTGTCCTTTGTGAATGAATCGCCGTAGGATCGCAGTTTTTCAACGAGAACGATACGTTTTGCGGAGTTCGCATATTCTTTCTTGATCGGTGCAATAAGTCGCGTGGCTCCGTTTGTTGTATTCGAAAGTTGATTGATCTGGAATATCTGGTTGTTTGCAAGTTGCAGCAGACTATCGAGCTGTTCCTGGGAAGTTATCTCCTGGGGAAAGAGAGCAATGGGTACGAATTTTTTATTGACGGTGTCTTTTATGGCAATTTTTGCAAGGGGCAGTGAAAGGGCTTCCTGTACACCTTCTATACCGCGAACCTCGTTGGTAAACTGGCGATACCTGAGAAAATTTTTGAGCTCGTAGAGAGAGCTGTCTTTTATGCCTATTGCGATCAGGTTTCCATCTTCGCCAAACTGCTGTTTGAATTGCTGATAGAAGAGCATGTCGGGATCGTCGAGCGGCACAGTGCGGGGCAGGTCATAGCTCATCTCCACTTTCGTTGCGAAGTATGCCATCATAACGGTGATGAGCGTGATTCCCGCGAAGAGATACACCCTGAATCGGATGATACCGTCAGCTATTTTTTCCCACATAGAGGTCGCAAAACTACTTTATTTCAGCCAATTTTCTGATGTGTTGATTGAGTTCTGCCGGGGTTAATTTGCTGCCTTCCCTGACGATGATCCTGTATCTAAAAACAGCTTCCTCGCCCTTTTTCAGAGCCAGATTAATTTTCGCTTTCCCTTCTGTAAAGACCTCCTTGCCGAGCGGATTCACAGCAAACAATCCGTATCCGCGCGCATGCCAGTATGAAGGATAATCGATATTACGGGGATGGTCGACTATTGCAACCGAAATATCTTTGTTATTGATCTTTCCGTCGAGACAAACCCAATTCGCTTTTTTACCCCAAACGTCGGCTCCGATGATACTTTCGGAATTTTTGTAGTCGCCGGTAACTTTAGTAATGTCGTTTTCCATGGGCGCCGATATAGAGCCGTCTTCCATTACAAATTGATCCTGGCCTTTCATCGGAAGCTCAAGTTCGCGGGCCACGCGAAGTCCCATGAGAGCGTCTTTTTTATCGACTATGGTAACATCCGTGAGCGCGACAAGCGTTGTTCTTCGATCGATGATCAGGTCGTTCTTCGAAGCCGAAAACATCATCTCTGTAATTTCGCTAAGAAGATCTTCTCCGTCGTTTGCTTTCCAAAGGGCGTGCGTCAGGATAGAATTTTTACCAACCCGCGCATTTTGAAATATCTCAGTTCCATAATTGATCCTCTTGGCAGGATCGATCGCCGTACTCATATTCCAGAAGTCGTGGCCGTTGACCGACTCATGTGCGAAGAACAACCCGACATGGTGTGGATGATCGGCTCTTTCACCGGCCTTTTTTACATACGGATATTCGCGGGTGATGTGGGTGCCGCTCAACGTAGAGATCGGGTAGTATGCAGTTTTGAAAAGTGAGTCGTGGTAAATGAAAGATGTGATATGGTTTTTGCCGAAGTAGACATCGATCTTTTTTTCAGAGGGTTTCTCAATGAATTTAAACCTTTGTGATGAAGCAGAGTATGATATTAACAACAAACAGCATACTACAAACTTGTTCATATGTTTCCCTTATTAAATTCCCTCACCGCATAGTCGCAGGCCCTGGCCGTCATTGCCATGTAGGTCAAAGACGGATTCACGCAATTAGATGAGGCCATGAACGATCCGTCGGTGATGAAAACATTCTTCACTTCGTGCATTTGATTGAACCCGTTCAATACCGATGTTTTTGGATCTTTTCCCATCCTCGCCGATCCCATTTCATGGTTGGCATTTCCGGGAAACGATATTCCTGAATACGGTTTCACATTTTTATAGCCACACGATTCAAGAATTTCAGCGGCGGCGTTGGCAGCGTCGAGGTGCATGGCCTTTTCATTTTCTTTAAACTCGACACTGGTCGTGAGCGTGGGTCTGCCGAATTTATCTTTCACGTCTTTATTCAACGTGACACGATTGTCATTGTAAGGAAGTGTTTCTCCGAAAGCGCCGAGATTTATTCCCCATGGCCCTGGTGTTTGTGATGCTGTTTTAATTTCAGCACCGAGCGCTTCTCCGTTCATTAACGATCTCCATCCACCGCGCGATCCTCCTCCCTGGTATCCATATCCGCGAATGAAATCTTTGTGCTTGTCTTTGATATTTCTGAAACGCGGAACGTAGATCCCTGTCGGCCTGCGGCCCGAATGATATTGATCTTCGAAACCTTCTACTGTAGCATTTGCACCCGCGCCTTTATGGTGATCCATAATATTGCGGCCAACCTGGTCGCTGCCGTTACCGAGACCATTCGGGAAACGATCAGAGGTTGAATTCAATAAAATAAATGCGGTGCCGAGCGTTGCTGCATTCAGGAATATCACCTTCGCATAAACTTCTTCGGTTTTGTTGGTCTGTGCATCTACGAACTCAACACCCGTAGCCTTACCTTTTTGTTCATCATAGATCACTTTGTTGACAACCGCGTGTGTCCGGAGCTCGAAATTCCCCGTTGCAAACGCCGCCGGCAACGTACTCGCATTCGTACTAAAGTACCCGCCGTAAGGACAGCCGCGTGAACAAAGATTTCTGAACTGGCATTGTCCCCTGCCCTTGACGGGTTGTGTGAGATTTGCGGTGCGACCAATCGTTACATGAACGTCGGGGAATTTCGATTTTACTTTTTCTTTGAAATCTTTTTCAACGCAAGTCATTTCCATTGGCGGCTGGAAGACACCATCCGGTAATTGAGGAATACCTTCGGCTTGCCCGCTTACGCCGATAAATTTTTCGACATAGTCATACCAGGGTGCGATGTCTTTATAACGGATCGGCCAATCCACACCGTGACCATCTTTTGCGTTTGCTTCAAAGTCGAGATCGCTCCATCGAAGAGCTACACGTGCCCATAAAAGCGAGCGCCCGCCAACAACATCGCCTCTTATCCAATCGAAGCGCTTTGCTTCGGTGTATGGATTCTCAACATCGTTGATGTAGAAATGTTTGTTTTCTTCAGAGATCGAATAGTGGCGTGCCTGGATATGATGTTTGGCACGTTCTTCGGGTGTGAGCCTTCCACGATGTTCGAATTCCCAGGGGTTTAAAGTGGCTGTCGGGTAGGTTGGATGAACCATGGGACCACCGCGTTCGAGCATGAGCACTTTGAGGCCTTTTTCACACAATTCTTTTGCCGCCCATCCACCAGAAATACCGGAGCCAACGACAATGGCGTCGTAAGTTTTTTGCATGGAGGAAGGTAATAAAGAATAAAGCTGTACGCAAAGCGTGTCGCGGAGGATACGCAAAAGGACAGTGTCAGAAAGAGATTCCCTTGATCTTTCTATACAACGAAAGTGCGTGCCTGTCGGTGAGACCTGATATAAAGTCGATCACGTTCCGCAATGTAGTGTATGTGTCGGTCGACTCGGATATTGCGATCCTTATCTCTTCGGGAAACAGCAACGACATATTCTGATACTTTCTTGAACCTGAGGAAATATTTTCGGCAGCTTTAATAAAATCGGTAACAAGAGCAGGGAGTATCTCGTGTCCTGCGGCTTCTATTTCAACGACAGAATGTGTTCTGTAAATTTTATCTATCGAGAGCCTGGCGATGTCATTCAAAGGCTCTTTAAAACGGCAGATATCTGTGAGTGCTTTGTCGAACGATGCGTCGAGGATTGATTTTTCGTTGTCGACAAAGACTTCGATACACGCGTCGATCAGCTCGCCGATGGTTAATGCACGAAGCAAGCCGAGGCGTGAATTCAGACCGCGCATCTCCATCAGCTTTTGCTTGTTGAGCTTGTTTCCGAGTATTGGCGAAAGCAGATCTATGATCTCATTTAAACTTACGATGCCAAGGCGACATGCATCTTCAAGATCGATGATGCTGTAACAAATGTCGTCGGCAGCTTCAACAAGAAACGCCAATGGATGTCTTGACCAGGCTCCTTCATCGAATTTAACGAGCCCGAGCTTTTCAGCGACCTCGGTAAACTCCTTTTTCTCCGACTGAAAGTATCCGAACTTCTTTTGACTTTTTCTTTTTGGGTCACGCTTATCGTAGGCAGCATGACGCGGATATTTCGTGAACGCACCCAGCGTCGCGTAGGTGAGCCGGAGCCCGTGATCTTTCCTGTTCAGCAATCTGAAACCCTGGGCGTTACCTTCGAAGTTCTGGAGGTCCGCCAATTCCTCCCTGGAAACAGCTACTTTATTATCGATAAAATAGTTCGAGATAGCCGTCTCACCGGCGTGACCGAACGGAGGATTACCCATGTCGTGAGCGAGGGCGGCAGCAGCAGTGATAGCCCCGATATCGAAAGAAGAAAAATTCTTGTTGAGATCAGGATGACGTTCCATGATGACTTCACCGGCGGTTTTTCCCAGCGAGCGGCCCACACTTGAAACTTCAAGGCTGTGCGTCAATCGCGTGTGGACGAAATCATGTTCGGGTAATGGATGAACCTGCGTTTTGTCCTGGAGTTTCCGGAAGGGATGGGAGAAGATAATTCTATCGAAATCCTGCTCGAAGGAAGAACGCGAGACTGCGTCGGTAGCTGTTTTTTGATTTTGCCGTTCTGAAGAAAGTAACTGTGACCAATTCATTAGTCCTTAGCGGGATCTTGCCGCAATAATAGCACTAAAGTCCCATACAACTCGGGAAGTTCTTTTTTAAACTGGACGGATCTTTCGAAAAAATTCTCTACCGCTACGGCAAAAAATTCCTCCACGTTGGTGGCCGCATAATGCCTCAGGAAATGATTGGTACCATCTCTTACCCTTTCGATCTCGATCTCGGCCTGTCTCATCACCCGATTAAATGCCTCTTCGTTAAAGATCTGGTATTCATCGTGCATCAGCTTATGTTCGAAATACAACGCGTGGGCATATTCGTGCATCAGCAGATTCAATCCTTCATCACCGCGATTGAAACTTTCAATGATCCCCTTCCAGGAGAAAACGATCGTGCGACGGGAAGGATTGACTTCACCTTTATGATTGAGATCGGTAACATTCGAATGATAGAATTCCGGATACAGAACGATGGTGTTAAAGAAGTCGAAACACTCTTCGGGAAGATTCAATGAAATGCGCGTAGCGGCGCCACCAAGAACGGCCTGCACTTCGGGTGTGAACCGCATGTTTCCACGGAGCTCGTAATCGAACGAGTTGAGGAATCGCTTCATACGGAGATCGAACTTACGCTTGCGGCGAAAGGAGAGTCGTTTATAAAAAGGATAATAGTGGACAAGATGTTTCTTTACCGGTTCCGACAAAGGGAATATGAGCCGGTTAAACTTCTGATAGTTTTCCGCATAGGAGACTACCACCAGGAAGCCCAGCAAAAACATGAACCCGTAAAAGAATTCCAAGTAGTGTATAAACTAGATAGTAGAGAGCAAGCTCTTGATTGAACACGCTTTCTCCAGGATGCCTTTCAACTCACTGATCTTTACCCTGTCCTGTTTCATGCTGTCGCGATGACGGATCGTTACTGTGTCGTTCTGCAAAGTCTCGTGATCGACAGTCACGCAGAACGGGGTTCCGATAGCATCCATGCGACGGTAGCGCTTACCAATCGTGTCCTTATCTTCAAAATAACAACGAAAATCGAGTTTCAAATCGTTCATGATGGCCTCCGCCTTATCGGGAAGTCCATCTTTTTTAATCAACGGCAGGATCGCAACTTTATTGGGAGCAAGCGGCGGCGGAATGGAAAGAACCACGCGCTCTTCTCCATTCTCAAGTTTCTCTTCCTTATATGCACGTGACAACGTTGCCAGGAACAGGCGATCCAGGCCCACCGAAGTTTCTACAACGTATGGAACGTAGCTCTGATTTGATTCGGAGTCGAAATACTGGAGTTTCTTACCCGAATATTTTTCGTGGCTCTTCAGGTCGAAGTCTGTGCGTGAATGAATTCCCTCGAGCTCTTTGAAGCCCATCGGGAAATTGAACTGAATATCACACGCAGCGTTTGCATAGTGCGCAAGGTTGAGGTGGTCGTGGTAACGATAGTTGTCGTCGCCAAGGCCCAGAGCCTTATGCCACTTCATTCTCTTCTCTTTCCAATGCTCATACCACTTCATTTCTTCGCCCGGCTTTACGAAGAACTGCATCTCCATTTGCTCGAACTCACGCATACGGAAAATGAATTGTCTTGCGACGATCTCATTCCTGAATGCCTTACCGATCTGTGCGATACCGAAAGGAATTTTCATCCTTCCTGTTTTCTGCACATTCAAAAAATTAACGAAAATACCCTGCGCAGTCTCGGGACGGAGATAGATCTTGTCGGCATCACTGGCCACAGCACCCATCTCTGTCGAGAACATCAGGTTGAACTGACGCACCTCGGTCCAGTTTTTCGTGCCAGAATCTTCGTCTGTTATTTCAAGGTCGTCGATGATCTGCTTGAGAGCTGCCATATCAGACTTCGACATGGCATCTTTAAGACGCGCGTTGGTCTCTTCGATCTTCTTTTTATATTCTAAAACGCGTGCGTTGGTTGTTACAAAAGTTTCGCGATTGAATGACTCGCCGAATTTCTTCGCGGCCTTCTCAACTTCCTTCTCAATCTTGTCCTCCATCTTTTCGATGGCGCCCTCGATCAACACATCGGCGCGACGTCTTTTCTTCGAATCTTTGTTATCGATCATCGGATCGTTGAAAGCATCCACGTGTCCTGAAGCTTTCCAGGTGGTCGGGTGCATGAAAATCGCCGCATCGATCCCCACGATATTGTCGTGGAGTTGTGTCATGAACTTCCACCAGTACTCTTTAATATTATTCTTGAGCTCGGCGCCGTTCTGGCCATAGTCGTAAACTGCGCTGAGTCCGTCGTAGATTTCGCTGGAAGGAAAAATGAACCCATACTCCTTTGCATGGGAGATGATCTTTGGTAAAAAATTGTCGGTCTGTTGAGCCATAGAACCGCAAATATAGTGCAACGTGCAATGTGAAGAGTGCAATGATCTGGCTAATTTTCTTTGCTCATTGCACTTTGCACACTGCACTAGCCCGGCAAAACCACCGTAAACGTACTACCTTCTCCCAATTCAGATTTTAAAGAAACGCTTCCTCCCAGTTGGCCCAAACTCTCTTTAACTATATATAGTCCAAGGCCGGAGCCCTTCGATTTGTCGGAAGCGCGGTAAAACATATTAAACACCTTGTCGTGGTGTTCGGAGGAGATCCCCATGCCATTGTCGCACACCGAAAAATTCAGACCCCCTGCTTCCGAGGGTGACACGGTAATCCTGACAAACCGGCTCTCCTTATTGTGATCGTGATACTTGATGGCATTATTCATCAGGTTATTGAGAACTATCTTCAACCGCATGGCATCGCTTGGCAGGACCATGTCGGCAGGAATCTCGTTTTGTATATCGATCATGTCCGCACCCTCGAGATGCCTCAGGCTGGCGAGCGTGTCCTCGACCAACTGATGAAGATTTACCGGTTGTTTCACGACTTCCATCCGCTCGTTGCGCGAGTAATCTATGATCTCTTTTATAAAATCATCCAAATGATTGATCCGCCCCTTCATCATAGACAAATACTTTTCGATCTCGTCTTTGTCGTCTGTCTTTCTTGCGAGCTCTATCAGTCCGAGCAACGAACTCAATGGTGCACGAAGATCGTGCGAAGCGCTGTACACGAACCTGTCTAGCTCCGCGTTGGCTTTCCGGAGCTGTGCGTTTTTCGCCTGTGTGATCTTTTCAGCGTGATGATGAAGTCGCAGTGTATAATAAAGTATCAGCACACAGATCGAGAACACAAAAATGTAGTTGATCAGCAAATAGAAGTTATGCTGCTTCGGATGATAACCGAAGACTCCTGTATATGAGATAACAAAAAGTCCGCCTGTAAATACGACGATCACCAGGGCAGCTATCCGGTTATTGTAACCGAGTAATACCAATGCACCGAGAGCATTAGAGATGAAATAGAGATAATTCGCGTCGCCATTATAAAACCATGAAAAATAGAAGACCACGGCATTCACCATGATCATTTGTATCGTAGTTGCAATGGTGTAATAGCCAAGGCGTGTAAGGTACAATGCAACAACAGAGATGAAGATCACGGTGATGTACTGAAGATTCCCGGCAGTAAATCCACGCCATGCGTTTAGTGTGAGATAAAATCCTGCGATCCCGATCGACATCAGTTCGAGATATCCGAGAAGCAACGCCCGACGATAAGCTGAATAGTCCTCCAGGAATTTGTCTGGACCGAGGACCAGGTTACGTAAAAAGCGTCTCATTCAAATTGGGTGTACTTCAAAAATACTAATTTAGGCGGCGTGAGCCTCGTATTCAATAAGATTGCAGTAGGTGTGGCATTTTCTCCCACATCGGAAGCTATGCTTGCGGAGACGATCCGGTTGGCTAAACTCTTCAACTCCGAAGTGTTGCTGATCCACGTTGGTGCGCGTACAGCAGAAGTAGAGCAGCGAATGAATGCAATGATGGCGAAGTGTGAGGCTCTACGCGATCGTGTCTCAGTAATATGGGGTTCGGGCGACCCTGTTAACGTTATCCTTGACTCGTGCAAGAAAAATCACGTGGATCTGTTGGTTACGGGGGCACTTAAGAAAGAGAATCTTGTTCAATACTATGTCGGATCAATTGCGCGAAAGGTTTTGCGCAAGGCTGGATGTTCCGTCCTCACGATCATCAACCCTTCTATCGAGAGTGTACCCTATAAAAATATTGTTGTCAGCGCCGAAGCAAGTCCTCATGTCGTAGATGCTATTTCCACTGCCTGCGGTTTTGCTCCGAAAGATTACAGTGCATGGCTGCATGTTGTGAAAGAAGTAAAGCTCTATGGACTTTCCATGGCGGCTGCCGATCAGCACACAGAAGAAGAATACGACGACGTAAGGCAGGGACTTGTAAAACAGGAGATCGAGAACGTTAACGAGATGATGCGACACATCCCTCACGAAGGGGTTCGCATAAACGTGAAAACAGTTTCAGGAAAATCCGGTTTTGAACTCTCGGGATTCGCACACAGAAAAAATGCCGAGTTGCTCGTCATCGGCGCACCTCCAAGAAGATTTTCTTTGATCGATCGTCTTTTCCCCCACGACATGGAATACATCCTTGCAGATCTTCCATGCAGCTTGCTGGTTGTACAGCCGAGCAAATATCGAAAGGAGGTCGGCCATGGGTAAGTTTCCTCATGATGCCGTTGTCCAGTTACTGGTTCAATTAGCGGTGATGCTGTTGGCAGCGCGCCTGTTTGCCGAGATCGCGCGCCGGTTGAAACAACCAGGCGTTGTCGGGGAGATCGTCGCGGGTATTCTTCTTGGACCAACTGTGATGGGAATGATCGAGCCTGGCTGGTTCGAGGCATTATTTCCGACCGGCACAGCTTCGGGTGTTGTATTAACCGGGATGGTGCAGGTTGCCGTTGTAATGCTCTTGTTCGTCGGAGGCCTCGAAGTTGATCTTCACGTTGTGTGGCAACAGGGGAAGACCGCGATTGTCACAAGCTTGTTCGGACTGGTGATACCATTCTCGCTGGGATTTATATTTCCTTATTACTTCCCGCACTTTTTTGGATTCGCCGATAACTACACGGTAACAATTTTTGCGCTGCTCATGGGGACCGCCATGGCCATAACGGCACTGCCTGTTATCGTCCGGATCCTTATGGACACGAATCTATTCAAATCAAAAATCGGGTTACTAGTTGTATCGTCGGCAATGATCGATGATGTTATCGGTTGGCTGATCTTCTCGCTGATCCTCGGAATGATCGGTAAAGGGGGACACGGGATGCCGATCATCAGCACGGTTATACTTACACTTGCGTTCACTGGCATTATGCTTACCGTGGGCCGCGGTGTCATCAATAAAATTCTCCCGTGGCTCAATAAAAATCTTGCGTGGCCCGGCGGCATCCTTGCGTTCTCCCTGGCTCTGTGTTTCCTCGGCGCATCGTTTACAGAATTCATCGGAATCCATGCAGTGTTCGGCGCATTCATTATCGGCGTGTGCGTGGGCGACTCCGAACATTTTTCTGAACGAGCCAAAGAGATCGTTCACCAGTTCATCAACAATATCTTCGCACCACTATTTTCTGTATCGATCGGCTTGCGTGTAAACTTCTTCACCAACTTCGATCCATGGCTAACGCTGGTGATCATCCTCATCGCATTTGTCGGTAAGGTTGTTGGCTGTGGCCTGGGAACGCTGCTCGGCGGCGCAACCTGGCGCGAGGCTCTCGCATCCGGCTTCGGCATGAATGCCCGCGGTGCAATGGAGATCATCCTCGGTATCGTGGCTTTAGAAAATGGACTCATCAACGAAAAGGTGTTCGTTTCTCTGGTGATCATGGCACTCGTCACCAGCATGACCGCCGGCCCGCTCATGAAGAAGTTCCTTAGTTTACCGAATTCGCCGACGTCCACCCCCGTTTCGCCTACGCCCGCCCGGGGTCAACCTTAATTCAATAGCCGAAACACGATTCCTGGCGTTTCTTTACATAAAAATCAACACCTCATGGAATCGTACAAGAAAGACCTCGGCAATCAGACCCCCGAAAAAAAAGACGAACAGTTTTTTGATAACGAATGGCACAAAGGCCGTGTTTGGGCGGGCCTCATCGTAATTGCCGTCGGCGCTATCTGGATAGCCCGCGAAGCCGGACTGGACATTCCACGCTGGATCACATCCGGCCCCATGCTATTGATCGCGCTTGGCGTTTTCATCGCGGTGCGCAGCAACTTCCGTAACTGGATATTTGTGATCCCCATCGGCATTGGCGCTGCCCTTTTAGTCGACCGGTTCTTCTGGGACATCAACCTGAAGCCATTTATCTGGCCTTCTATTATTGTGATTGTAGGCTTGGTCATGATATTCAGACCTAAGCGACGGAGAGAACATGGGTGGAATCGCTGGAGCCAGGCGCACCCGGAATGGAACCACGCATCCGTAAACCCAACCGGTGAAGATGTGATCGATACGGTAGCCGTTTTTGGTTCGGTAAGAAAGAATATTCTCTCTAAAGATTTTCGGGGCGGATCAGTTGTAAGCTTCCTAGGAGGAACAGAATTAAATCTTTCGCAAGCCGATATGACTCAGCCAGTGGTACTGGATATGACACAGGTGTTCGGCGGATCGAAACTGATCGTGCCTTCAAACTGGACTATTCACTCTACGGAATTGGTATCGGTGTTCGGTGGTGTCGACGACAAGCGGATGATCTCCCAGAACGTGGATCCTACCAAGATCCTGAAATTGACCGGCACAAATGTGTTCGGCGGACTTGAAATCAAAAGCTACTAACAACTACTAACCTAAACATGGGCGTTATGAACTGGTATGTTGCAAAGATTATCTTCCGGATCTGTAATGAGGGATCCAAAAAGTTACAATTCGATGAGCATATTCGCCTGATCAAAGCGGATAACTTCGACGAAGCTTTCCTTAAGGCACGCATTCTTGGGATCAGTGAAGAGGATGCTTTCATGAACAGCGACAACAAACCGGTGAAGTGGGAGTTTATAAATGTCGCGGAGCTTTTTCCGATCAGTGAACTGAAGGATGGTACGGAGATCTATTCTTCGATCACAGAAGCAGAAGATTCAAGCAACTATGTTCATAACGTCCATCAGCGCGCTATCTTTATGCAAACTAAAGAACGTCCGTTGTTCTGATGCTTGCACGTATAGTTAGACTCCCTTATTTCAAATTCACCTTATGGTGGGCATTCTGGACAATCGTCGGTACGTTGCTGGTCCACAAACTGAATTTCAGCTGGGCAGTTTCGTTTACCGACGCTGCCGTTACACAACTCGACTGGACTATAGCCGGATATTGTTTGAACGCAGCGCTTCGGTATATGCCCCCAAGCCCGAAGAACTTATTGAATGTGATGGCGTTCACACTCGTAGTGGCGGGATTGTTCACATTCATCATACTTCCGTATGGGATGCCACTCGTAATGCAATATGTCGACTCATCGGGTGACTACGAATCATTCTTATCTCATTCGATGTACGTGCGATTCGTTATCGGCTGGATGCAGTTACTCTTCGTGGCTGCGATCAGCTGGATGTGGCACTTCATCGAAGAACAACAACAAAATCAGTCGTTAAAATCCGATACAGAAAAGCTCGCACGCGAGGCGGAGTTGTCACAGCTGAGACAACAGCTTCAACCACATTTTCTTTTCAATAGTCTCAATTCGATCAACGCGCTCGTGGTCGCACAGCCCGAACTGGCGAGAAAAATGATCCAGCAGCTTTCGGACTTTTTACGTGGCACGGTCAAGAAAGACGATCGTCAGCTTGTTACGCTCGAGGAAGAGATCCACCAGCTCTCCCTTTACCTGGATATTGAAAAAGTACGGTTCGGCTATCGCCTGAAATCGGAGATCAAGGCAGACGATACTTCGAGGGCAGGCAAGCTGCCGCCATTGTTGTTACAACCAATCGTGGAGAACGCTATCAAGTTCGGCTTATATGACACGATCGGAGAGATAACGATTTCTATCGAAGCATCGGTAATCGAAAAACAACTGGTTATCAGCGTCACGAATCCATACGATCCGGATACGTCGCAGCCGAAAGGAACGGGCTTTGGACTTAATTCCATCAGCAGGCGATTGTACCTGATCTATTTCAATAACAACCTGCTGCAGACAACCGCAGAGAACTCAAGATTCACAACCACTATAAAGATCCCGCAGTTATGATTAAAGTGATCATCATCGACGATGAGCCACTGGCGCGAAGCATGGTAAGAGAATACCTGACGTCGTACCCGGATGTTTCAATTCTCCAGGAATGCGATAACGGTTTCGAAGGCGTGAAAGCTATCGGTCAGCATAAACCCGATCTTATTTTTCTCGACATACAGATGCCGAAGATCAACGGCTTCGAAATGCTTGAGTTGCTCGATGAACCGCCTTCCGTGATTTTTACCACAGCCTTTGACGAATATGCGATCAGGGCTTTCGAGGCCCATGCGGTTGACTACCTGTTGAAGCCCTTCGCAAAAGAGCGATTCGATAAGGCAATACAGAAATGGATGGCGGCGCGGCAAACTGCTCCGGTTTCAGTTCCCGCTGCCCTTACTGAAAATACCTCACAGCCTGAAGAAAAGAATCGCGTTGTCGTGAAGAAGGGAAACAACATTGTTATCCTTCCCGTCCATACTATTCATTATCTCGAGGCATTCGACGATTACGTGAAGATCCACACCAAAGATGGATTTTATCTGAAGAAGAAAACGATGAGTTACTTCGAGAAGACGTTAGACCCGAAAGAGTTCGTGAGGATACACAGGTCCTATTTATTGAATTTACAGGAGCTCACGCGGATCGAACCGTTAGAGAAAGATAACCATGTGGCGTTATTAAAGAGCGGCGTAAGAGTACCACTTAGCGCAACGGGTTATACGAAGCTGAAAGAAGTTCTGGGAATTTAATCTCAGATCTCAAATCTCAGATCTCAAATCTCAAATCTCAAATCTTACGCAATCGCCTCGAAGAGGAATTCGTTCAAGATCTTGATCTCTTTGCAAGCCTCGACTATTTTCTTCTGAAAAGATTTACTCGTCACATCGCTGTCCTTAAACTCGTGCGACACTACAAAGCTCTTGTTCTTCAAAAGATCGATATGGGGATGATCTTTTGCGTAACCTTTTGGCATCGTCTTTAGCTTATCGAAATCATCGAGTCCTTTCGGGAAAAGCTTCCTGAACTTTTTGTTATTGAGGATCTTCAAAAGTCTCTCTGCATTGTAGTCGATCTCCTGGCGGATCTTTGCAAGGTTTTCCGGCGAGGGCATATACAATCCGCCGGCAACGAAACTTTTCCCCGGTTCGATATGCAAATAATATCCAGGTTCCTGTTCCATCTTTCCATGTGGCGAAAATCCGGCACCCATATTCGTTTTATAGGGACGTTTGTCTTTACTGAAACGAACGTCGCGATAGATCCTGAATGCCGCCTTCCGGGGGTTGATATTCGCAAGCCCCTCGTCGAATTTCAAAAGTTCCTTATGAAAACTCTCAAGAAAATCATCGAAGTCTTCTTTCGCCTTGAGATACGTTGGCTTGTTTTTCTCGAACCATTCGCGATTATTATTTTTTCCAACCGCTTTTAAGAACTTCAGAATATTATCCATGATTACAGGTAGTCTACGATAGCTTCGAGTCCTATTCCTCTCGATGCTTTCACCAGGATTGTTGAATTTTTTACAGGATTCTTTTTCAGTTCTTCAATCAGCAAATCTCTTTTATCGAATTGTTTTGCATCGGGGATCTCACTTAAAGCAGCCCTGAATAATGTACCACAAAGATATACGCGATCGAAGCCGCGGTCCTTTATAAGCTTGCCGATGTTCCTGTGTTCTTTTTCCGCTTCCCCTTCGAGCTCGAACATATCACCAAGGACGAGCGTCTTGTTCGAAGCATTCATAGAAGCAACGTTCTCGATGGCGGCGGCCATTGAACTTGGATTGGCGTTGTAGGCGTCGAGAATAATAACGTTGGTGTCTTTCCTGACAACCTGAGAACGCATATTTGAAGGCGTATATGCCGACAGGGCTGCGTTTGCCTTTTCGGGATCGACTCCAAAAAATTTCCCGATGCACAAAGCTGCCGCAACATTTTCAAAATTATAAGCACCCGTGAGCTGCGTCTGGATCTGATCTCCATTATCAGCCTGCACGAGCAGGAAAGGATCGGAAGAGATCAGGCTGACGCCGGGGGTCGGATAGCTAACGACCGACTTGAAATCTTTCGTGATGTTCCTGAGCAACTCGTTCTGTGCGTTAACAAAAATTACTCCGCCTGTTGCTCTCAGGTGATCGTACAGCTCACTTTTCCCTTTTATAATATTTTCAAAACCACCGAACGTTCCGATGTGCGCCTTACCGATATTGGTAATAAAGCCATGCGTTGGATTTGCTATCGAACACAGGTCGGCGATCTCCCGAACATGGTTGGCCCCCATCTCCACAACGGCCATCTCCACGTCTTTGGTGATCGACAAAATTGTAAGCGGAACGCCGATGTGATTATTCAAATTCCCTTTGGTGGCATAAGTCCTGAACTTCTGCGATAGCACCGCATTCGTCAATTCCTTGCTGGTTGTTTTACCGTTCGATCCTGTCAATGCCAAAACAGGAATTTGCAACTGCGAACGATGGTATCGCGCCAGGTCCTGCAGCGCTGTGAGTCCGTCTTCGACGAGCAAGTGCCTGTCGCTGACCTGGTGCTCTATTTCATCGACGACCGCCCACGAAGCTCCTTTTTTCAAAGCCTCGGTGGCAAACTCGTTTGCATTGAACTTTGGCCCCTTGAGAGCAAAAAATACCGATCCCGGGGTGATCATCCTTGTGTCGGTGGACACGCCAGATGACTGCAGAAATTTTTGATATAGGTCTTCTATCCTCATTATCTTGCCACCAAGATAAGAGTATGCCACTGGCGAACGTTAATTGGAGGGTAAGTATTTTTATGGTGCGAAGCCTGCTTCTTCTGCTGCTCATCCCGGCAACATCACTCGCTCAGTTCAACTATAAAATTGATCAGAGTATTCCCGTCGAGATCGACGGACATTTACTTTCTATGCCGTGGGCCGGCGGTCTGAACTCGGCACAGATCAACAAAATAGATTTCGACGGAGATGGTAAAGAAGATCTCGCTATCTACGATCGCGCCGGTGGAAAAATTCTTCCCTATCGCAACGCCGGCGATAAATATGAATACACTCCCGACTATGAAGCTCTTTTTCCAGCAAGTGTGAGCGCATGGATGCTGCTCCGTGATTTCAACTGCGACGGAAAGAAAGATCTTTTCACGAGTGATCCTTTCGGTATCGTTGCCTTCGTTAACATCACGCAGCCCGGCCAGCCTTTAACATGGCGTGAATTCAACCCGGGATTTCCTTTACTCACGAAAGGCTTCAGTGGCAGCATCAACTTGAAGATCAACGATGTCGATATTCCAGCCATCGACGATGTTGACAACGACGGCGACCTGGACATCCTCGCAATGCGGTTCGTCGGGATCGGCACCGTGGAGTGGCACAAGAATATGAGTATCGAGAACGCGGGCAAATGCGATTCGCTACAGTTCGAACGTGTTACTCAAACTTATGGGGGTGTTGAAGAATGCTATTGCGGGCAGTTCGCATTTGGCGGAAATCCGTGCAGCGCCGGCGGCTCCCGTGTTCAACACGTAGGTGGTAAAGCTTTACTGAATATAGATATCGACAACGACGGCGACAACGACCTGTTATATGCCGAAGAGACGTGTCTCAATCTTTATGTCTTCAAGAACGAAGGAGACAAGGACAACCCCGTATTTGTTAACGCCGCGCAGTTCCCGAACAGCACTCCGACGGCAAGCTTCCCTTATTTCCCCGCACCGTATTTCGAAGACGTGGATTTCGACGGCGTTAAAGATCTTATCGTATCTCCGAACCTGTACTCCCGTCAGTATGATAATATCCTGGTAAGAAATTCGGTTTGGTTTTATAAGAACACGGGAACCAACGTACAGCCGCAGTTTACTTTCACGCAGAAAAATTTCCTGCAGGACGAGATGATCGATATTGGCGATTATTCGTCGCCGGCATTAATGGATACTGACAACGACGGAGATCTCGATTTGTTTGTAGGTTTTTACAGCGACGAAGTCTTTCGAGGCTCTATTTATTATTTCGAGAACGTGGGCACCGCAGCGATGCCAAGCTTCAAACAAGTTAATAACGACTTCGGCGGATTGTCATTTTTATCTCTATTCAATATTAAACCGCAGGTTGCAGATATGGACGGCGACGGCAGGATCGACCTCGCCTTCACAGGGACTGACAACCAGCTCGTAACGTCACTGTATTATATTCCCAACAAAGCCGATGCGGGATTCGAACCAAACTATGCGGCTTTCAAGCAGACGAGCTTCGCAGGCATAGAGCAAACGGAAAATGCTTATATCACAGACGTAAACCAGGATGGCATTCCCGATCTGCTTCTCGGAAAATCCACCGGTTCACTTTATTACTACGAGAATACCTCCGACGATGGCATTTTCGGTTCATTGATTTTAAAAAACACCAAATACCTGGATCTGGATAATAGCACGTCGCGGCAAAATCCATCGGTCGTGATCGATGACCTCGATGCAGACGGTCTCGAAGACCTGATAATGTCGGATCAAAAAGGCAAGTTGAGTTTCTACGCCGACTATCGGCACTTCGACACATCAAAGAACGATCCTGTCACCGACGCGGTCTACAACGGTCTTCAGAACCAATACAAACCGGTTAACCTCGGTGGACGATTACACCTCGCCGTGGGAAATCTCTTTAATTCAGACAGGCCTGCCATCGTTGTCGGTAATACAATGGGTGGAATGATGGTCCTTCGCAACGACGATTCGAATATTTTGCCCGAGGATCCGGTTGTTCTTATTGGTCGCAACCCTCTTGACCGTGGTGAAGATCTTCAGATTAGATCTGATAGAAATACGAAAGTCCAGATCTATTCGATTCTCGGCCAGAAGATGAGTGAGCTCATTCCCGTTCCGGCCAATCAAACTTTCACTCTGCCGTTGAAGGAGTTTGCCGCGGGAATGTATGTCGCGAGGTTCACCTTCCCGAAAAAACATCTCTCGATCAAATTCATAATCAAATAGTATTTTTGCTCCAATGAAAAAGTTTGGAGTGATCTTCGATATGGACGGCGTGATTGTTGACAGCAACCCGTATCATAAAATATCATTAAAGGAATTTGTTAGTCGTTACGGTCACGAATTGTCCGACGAGCAGTTGATCAAAAGGATCTATGGCCGTACGAATCGCGAATGGTTAACAGAACTTTTTGGCAAGCTTCCTGAAAGTCAACTGGCAGAATACGCCGAGGAGAAGGAAGCTTTGTATCGCAAACTTTTTTATGATCATATCAAGCCGGTGAAAGGGCTGGTGAAATTCCTCGATTTACTTGATGATAATAAGGTCCTCCGGGCAATTGGCACGTCGGCCCCCAGGAGCAATGTCGACTTCACATTGGAAAGAACTAACACCGTCAGGTATTTCCCGACCATCCTCCACGATGCGTTTGTTACGCACAGCAAACCACACCCGGAGATCTATTTAAAGTCGGCGGAAGCGTTGGGACTATCGAACAGTCAGTGTATCGTTATTGAAGATTCTTTGTCGGGTGTTGAAGCTGGTCAACGTGCCGGTTCGAAAGTTATTGGTATCACGACAACGCATAGTCGCGAAGAGCTTTCGCATTGCGATCTGACCATCGACGATTTTGAAAACCTTACCATCGGTGATCTTGAGAAATTGATCTGATCTACGGAATCCCTATCTGGTTTTCCTTACAATCTGCCTCTTAATGGCCTTCTAAATTTCCTTTCCTTTTCCAGGAAAAGTATGTTTGTGCGGTTGCAAGATTAATGTCAAACATCAACATTCTTATGGAAATATTTCTTCAAGGTCTTCAGACCAACTCATCAGTGCTTATTGCGCTGATGACGTTATTCATGATATTGTTCATCATGCACATTAAGCTGGGACACAGGATGGAAATTGGATTCAAAGATGTCAGGGCAGAGATCAGAGAGCTCCGAATCGACTTTAAGGGCATGAAAAGACGCATATGCCCGGTCGAGAAAAAAGTCGATGCTCTCGAAAAGAAAATCAAATGACCTTAAACCATCTTATGTTCATAAGCGAACTTGATCAGCCCCACTAAGCTTGATGTCTTCGTCTTCCTGAAAATATTCTTCCTGTGGGTCTCCACCGTCCTCTCGCTAATAAACAATTTATCTCCGATCTCCTTATTCGAAAACTCTTTCGCAATCAGTCTCAACACATCAAGCTCCCTGTCTGTTAACAGCTCAGGCTCGTCTTTCGGTTTATTCATCTCATCCATCAACAGCCTCGTCACCTCCGGGCTCACGTAAGGCAACCCCTGCGCCACATGCCTGATGGCACTCTTCAGCTCCGAATGCTGAATATTCTTCAACAGGTAACCTTCCACTCCTTCTTTCAAAACCGACTTAATGATATGTGCCTCATCATGCATACTCAGCACGATGATCTTAACCTGTGGATATAACTTCCTCACCTGTCTCACGAAGTCGATCCCCGAGATCCCAGGCAGCGAAAAATCTGTCAATAAAATGTTCGGCTGTTGTGTCTTCAACATTTCCAGAACTTCTTCACCACTGTGCAGCGACGCCAGCACATGGAATTCAGGCTCCTGCTGAAGCAACGATTCCAATCCATCCAAAACGATGTGATGATCGTCAACGAGTATGACCTTTATGCGTCTGTCCGACATAAAGGATAAAGTTAGTCTGTCGAGGTTGTTCGAGGAAGTGATCAAGGCAGAAATTCCAATGGTATATCGGTGGGAACATATCTTTTGGGGAAGCGAAACAACTTCAGCGCTGTAATCATCACCGAAAATTTCGCCCTGCTCTTGTCTTTCAGATGAAAATGGAGCACTCTTACGAAAGTCGCATATGCCCTGGAGCGATCTTCAATATCTTTCGCAGAGGTCTGGTATGTGTTCGTGATGACAATCGGCTTCCCGCCGTCAGGAAGCAGCTGCGTTCGAAAGTGCCTGCCCATCGATTTATTCAAGACAACCTCGTTAATAACCGCATACGGGATCACCGTCTGCTGCTTTCCCTGCTTTACGGTGAGATTGTATTCGGCTAAACAAATGGTTGTAGGCATATCGCTGAGCGACGTCCTGAATGTGTATTCCACAGGCTCAAATTATGCTACAAAGTAGCCGTATGGCTTCCGCCCGGAAATACCCGTTCACTGGTATTTTGAAGTACGTGGTGCTACGTACCCCAATGGTCAATGAATAATGAGTAATGAGTAATGTTCACGCTGCTTGCGCGGCGAGGCCGGGTATGGTTACAACCACCGTTGTTCCCTGTCGTCCCGGTATCGAATCAATTTCAATTTGCCCATGGACCATCGCCAGCCTCGACTGGATATTCTTCCAGCCATTGCCCTGCGATAGCATCAACGTATTTGTATCGAAACCCTGCCCGTTATCTTCGATTGTTATCACCAGCTCCTGCTGATGTTGAACGAGCTGAACGTTGATCTCGGTCGCTCCGCTATATTTCAAAACATTGTTGATCCACTCCTGGCATACGCGGTACAATGCCACCTTCTTGTCGGTTTCATGGATCGGCTCAACATCATAAGCGCCGATCTTAATTCTCACTTTATCGGCAAGATTCACTCTTGTCGCCAGCTCATTCAACGCTTCGGTCAATCCATTCTTGATCAATACCTGCGGCATCAGGTTGAACGCTATATTCCTGATCTCTGAATTCATTTCATTGAGTACTTCAACAGCCTGATCGAGCGATCTTTTCTCAACCTGTTCTTTGGAAAGATTTAATCGCACAGCGGAGATCAACTGGCCCAATCCATCGTGAAGGTCTGCTGCGAATCTTTTTCTCTCCGCTTCCTGTGATGTGATCACGGCCGTAAGCTGTGCTGCACGCAGGCTCGCTTTCGTTTCTTCGAGCTCTACTTTCTGTTTCAGCGTCATTCTGTTCCTGAACATGAAACCAAAGGCTACCAGAGCGGTCACCAGCAATATCAATCCGGCTACAACCGCCTGTTTTCTTTCGAGTTCTGCATCTTTCAAGTCACTCTCCTGCCGTAGAAACCTGATCTCGCTTTCTTTCTTCTCGGTTTCGTAACGGGTCTGTAACTCGGCAATCTGCTTCGTTTTTTCTTCCTGGAACAAGCTGTCTTTTACGATGTCATATTCCCTGAACTGTTCGAGGGCTTTCGCAAAGTTTCCCTCCGCCTGGTACACATCGGCCAGTTCTTTTCTTGCATCCATGATCTCAGGGCGGGAGTTGATCTTCGTAGCAAGGTCCAGTCCGCGGTTGATAACCTTTTTTGCTTCCGTAAGATTTTTTTCATCGCTATAAACGCTGCCGAGGTATATCAATGCGAACGCGAGATCTTTCTTATTATCATATTTTTCATGGAGCTCTATCGCTTTCAGTAACGATTCCTTCGCTTCTTTTTTTAATCCAAGTTTATGATAAGCTCTTCCGGCATTGCCAATGGTGGTCGGAAGGAATTGCAGAATATTCAGGCTCTCGAAAGCCTTCGTGGCTTCGAGCGAATAGTATAAAGAGCTGTCGTACACCGGCACATAGAAATATACCGAACCGAGATTCGCGTAACAGGCAGCCACGCCAAACTTGTTACCGAGTTCCTGGTATATCTCGAGGGCATCGCGATAATAGGCGGCCGCCTGCTTGAAATCTTTCTGTCCTTTCAGGACGATGCCGATGTTCGATGAGATCATCGCAATCTTGTCTTTATCTCCGGCCTTCTCATAGATCCTTCTCGCTTCGAAGTAATGATCGAGTGCTTCTTTGGCCTCGCCACGCTCGTCGTGGATGATCCCGATATTGTTCAGAGTGTTCGCGGTCCTGAGGTCGTCGCCGATTTTCCTGCGCAGCACGAGCGCGCGTTGCGCATAAGCCAAGGCTTCATTGTACTCGCTCTGGGCCTCGTATGTCACACCGATGTGACTGAGGGCTTCAACTTCGAGGTCTTCGTTCTCAGCCTCCTGCGACATCTCCAGGGCTTTCATGCCATATTGACGGGCGGTGTCGGCATTTTCGAAGCGATATTCCCAGCACAGCTCGAGCAGCGTTTTGATGCGGGCAGTACCTTCGGTGGCCGGCAAAACCTTTTTCAGACTGTCGATATTATTCTTTTGCGCCCAGCAGGTTTGAAAAAGGGCGAAAACAAGGAAAAAACAGACAATTTGCTTGCTCATACGGTGGGGGAGGATATTTTCAGGCAATCTTTGAAATTTAGGCAGTCTTCCCGATATTTGCAGTCCCGTTTTCGAAATGGGTTAAAATTGATCGATATGGCTCGAGTTTGTCAAATTACAGGAAAGCGCCCCCAGGTAGGAAACAATGTTTCCCACGCTAACAATAAGACCAAGCGCAGGTTCTATCCTAACCTCCAGACAAAGCGTTTCTTTATTCCTGAAGAGAATAAATGGATCACTTTGAAATTGTCTACCAAGGCAATTAAAACTATCAATGCAAAAGGCATTTCTGTTGTATTGAAGGAGGCTCGTCAGAAAGGTACTTTGACCGCTAACATCTAAACCTTTAATTGGGAAAGCATCATGGCAAGAAATAAGAATCGTATCCAGGTAATTCTCGAGTGCACAGAGCACAAGGCTACTGGTCAACCCGGCATGAGCCGTTACATTACCACAAAAAACAGGAAGAATACTACTGAGCGTCTTGAGCTTAAGAAGTATAACCCGGTTTTGAAAAAAATGACGTTACACAAAGAAATTAAGTAATCATGGCAAAGAAAGTTGTTGCGACCCTTAAGAAAACCGACGGTAAGAACTACGCTAAGGTTATCCGTGCCGTGAAGTCTGAAAAGACTGGCGCGTATACATTCAAAGAAGAGATCGTTCCCGCCGACCTCGTGAAAGAAACATTGGCTAAGAAAGGATAATACATCCCTTCCAGCTTAACGAATCTAAAAGGTCCCTTCACGGGACCTTATTTTTTTCACCTAACTTCAACCCGATGTTCGGACTGTTCTCCAAAGAAAAGAAAGAGTCGCTCGATCAGGGCCTCCAGAAATCCAAAGAAGGTTTCTTCTCACGTCTTACAAAAGCCGTGGCCGGCAAGTCCACGGTCGACGACGAGGTGCTCGACAATCTCGAAGAGGTCCTCGTGAGCTCCGATGTTGGCATCGAAACCACTCTCAAGATCATTCAACGCATCCAGGATCGAGTTGCCCGCGATAAGTACCTCAACGCTTCAGAACTCGACCGTATCCTCAAAGAAGAGGTTGCGGCACTATTGTCGGAAAACCAGGCGACCAACGTTACAGATTTCGAAACTCCCGTCGATAAAAAGCCTTATGTAATGTTGGTGGTGGGTGTGAATGGTGTTGGCAAGACAACAACCATCGGCAAGCTGTCATCACAATTTAAAAAGGCCGGCAAAAAGGTAATGCTTGGGGCTGCCGACACATTTCGTGCGGCGGCTGTCGACCAGCTTAAGCTTTGGGGCGAACGCGTGGGCGTTCCGGTAATCGCCAGGGGAATGAACACAGACCCGTCCGCCGTAGCATTCGAAACTGTGAAAGCTGGCGTCGAAGCCGGTTCAGATGTGATCATCATCGATACGGCAGGAAGGCTTCACACCAAGATCAACCTTATGGAAGAGCTTTCGAAGATCCGTCGTGTTATTCAAAAGGTTATTCCAGACGCACCTCACGATGTTCTTTTGGTACTCGACGGCAGCACCGGTCAGAATGCCGTTATACAGGCTCGTGAATTCACTAAAGCGACCGCTGTTACTTGCCTTGCTATTACCAAACTGGATGGCACAGCCAAAGGCGGCGTGGTGATCGGCATCTCCGATGAATTCAAAATACCGGTGAAATATATCGGCGTCGGTGAAAAAGTTGAAGACCTCCAGGTGTTCAACAAAGTGGAATTTGTAGACAGCTTATTCCGGAAGGCCTAACGACAAAGGTTTCTTCTCCTCTCTTATCGGGATCCTGAAAAATACCTGGTAGTTCAATCCGAACCATCCGTTCTTGAAAGTTCTGCCATAACCCGGGACATCATAAGAGACCAGGTCGTCTTGCCCTTTTCCTTTATATCCAAACTTGATCCGGCCCGTTGCCCCTATCCAGATAAATTTCCAGACCTTAATGCGAAGGCCCGACGTTAACTCATTCCAGTTCGCCTTCGGACTCACGTTCTCTGCATGCATCGCGAGATTACTGAACGGAGGCTCATTAAAGATGTAATCCGTGCGGTCGGTATAGCTGGTATGACCGCGGCGAAACCCGATGAAGAACATATTGCGATCGGGATCCCTCAATAAAAAATTCACATCGACGCCAACGCGGAAATATCTGCCATCGCTGGCATAGAATCCGTTATCCCATTTATAATTGGTGGTCCATGAACCGTAATCGAGCGTGGCGTAATACCTGCGATAAACGTCGGCGTCGACATTGATCTCCCATCCTTTGAAATAATCAGTGTAATAAGATTTACCGATGGAAAGAAGATCGGTACCTACGCGGATCCCCGTCGGAAAAAGTTTATCCTTCTTACTTATCGAATCGCTGAAGATAATACGATCCTGTCCGCTCGAAGGCAGCGAGAGCAGTGCGATGAACACTATGCTAAAGACGTATTTCAATGTTGACTTTTGCACTGGTCAGAAGTTGATTGGTAACGACTCGCACACTATCGAAAGTGGAATATTTTACCTCGAGATTTTTTTGAAAAATAGCGGATCCGCAGTCAGGGGAAAGGACGATCGTTTGGTTTGTGTAGCCTAAAACAAGGGTGTCGTAAAGCCCGTTGTGGCGAATGACGAATTTCGTTTCGGTCAGCCTTGGATCGACAGGTATGGCGAATGCTGTAAGGATGGTGTCTGCCGAGAGCTTAATCTCCTGATCTTTCGAAAAGACGTAGATGGTATCCACGAGAAGCGAATGTGTCAGCGAGGGTGTATCGAGGTCCATTAAGTTTACCTTAGCCAGATTCGTGTTTGAGTAGAGGCAATCTCCCCTGTCAAAGCACGAGGAAAGGGCAAGGCAACAAACAATGAACAAAAAGGCTCTCAAAAGGGAATTTTTTGTCCGCAAATATACTTTTTGATGCTCAACCCACCTACGCTGACGCTTCGGTGGGCAGGCCCACTCAGAACTACGCTGACGCTTCGGTGGGTCAAGGGTAAACTCCGGCGGATGGGCGGCTGGATTTTTAGTAAATTTGCGCCTCATTTTACCTGTAAAGCATTGAAAACCAAGGGACATAAGAAAACGAAGGTCAATATTGTAACGCTTGGCTGCTCCAAAAATCTTGTGGATTCCGAGGTTTTGTTGACGCAGCTCAAGGGAAACAATATTGATGCCACCCACGAGTCGAAAAAAGACGACGCCAATATCGTGGTGATCAACACCTGTGGTTTCATCGACAATGCTAAACAGGAATCGATCGACACCATTCTTCGCTATGTAGATGCAAAGGAAGAGGGCATCGTTGAAAAGGTATACGTTACCGGATGCTTGTCACAGCGCTATGGTACGGAGCTGGAAAAGGAGATACCTGATGTGGATGCATGGTTCGGCACAAGAGATCTTTCCAGACTTCTGAAAACGCTTAATGCCGATTACAAACAGGAGCTCGTCGGTGAAAGGATTCTTACAAACCCAAGTCATTTTGCATACTTAAAGATCGCCGAGGGCTGCGACAGGCCATGCTCATTTTGCGCGATCCCGTTGATGCGCGGAAAACATATCTCCCGTCCTATCGAAGAGCTGGTGAAGGAAGCAAAAAACCTTGCTAAGGGCGGAACGAAAGAATTACTGCTGATCGCACAGGATTCTACTTACTACGGTTTGGATCTTTATAAGAAAAGGAATCTTGCAGAGCTGATGGCAAGACTTTCAGATGTGGAGGGTATCGATTGGATCCGTCTTCATTATGCGTTTCCGGCAGGCTTCCCGATGGATGTTTTGGATGTGATGAACGAGCGAAGCAACATCTGCAAGTACCTGGATATTCCGCTTCAGCATGGTTCAACAAAAATACTCCAGTTGATGCGACGCGGGATCACCCGCGAGAAAACGGAACAACTACTTGATACTATTCGCGAAAAGGTACCGGGCATCGCCATAAGAACTACATTGATCGCGGGACATCCTGGCGAGACCCAGGAGGATTTTGAAGAGATGATGAAGTTCGTAGAACGCTCGCGTTTCGAAAGATTAGGTGTGTTTGCATATTCCCATGAGGATAATACACACTCCGGCACGATGAACGACGATGTGCCCGATGAAGTGAAACAGGAACGTGTTGACGCGATCATGGAATTGCAGGCTGGCATCTCGTATGAACTGAACCAGCAGAAAGTTGGGAAGACGTTCAAGGTAATCGTGGATCGTAAGGAGGAAGGTCAATTTATAGGACGAACGGAATATGATTCACCGGAAGTAGATAATGAAGTCATCCTGGAGACGAAAGAATACCTAAGGCTTGGTGATTTTGTTAATGCACGTGTAAATTCCGCGTCAGAATTCGATCTTTCGGCTACCGTTACGTTGTAACTATTCACTATGCAGGTCCACCACGTCCCTCTTACGGAGACAAATGCGTTCTCCAGTTTTTTTACGGATTATATCGAGGGAAAGGAGGAGCTGAAACCTTTTTACGGACTGTTCCCGGATCCGAAAAATTTCAAAGAGCAGATAAAGGCAAAGGAAGGATTTGCGAACAGGGATGTGCTTGTTAAAAGCTTGTTAAAGCAATACGGAACATTTAAGATAACGGATGCCGTAAAGAGCAATATCCAGGCTCTGCAAGATTCAAAGACTTTCACGATCACAACGGGCCATCAGCTGAACATCTTCACCGGCCCGTTATTTTTTATATATAAGATCTCCGCGGTCATCAATGGTTGTAAGACCCTTAAGAAACTTTATCCGGAATACAACTTCGTCCCTGTTTTCTGGATGGCCTCGGAAGATCACGACTTCGAAGAGATCCGTTCGTTCTCATTGTATGGAAAGAAGTATACATGGGATTCAGATCAAAGAGGCGCAGTAGGCCGGTTCAATCCAAAAGGCATTGAGAAACTTTTCGCGAGCATTCCGGGTGACATCAACTTATTTAAAGAAGCTTATAAATATCCAACCCTGGCGGAGTCGTGCAGGTATTATGTGAATGAGCTTTTCGGTAAAGAAGGCATTGTAATAATCGACGGTGATGATGCCTCCCTGAAATCACTATTTAAACCGGTGATTCGCGAAGACGTTCTGAAGCAAACACCGAAAGCGCTTGTAGAAGAAAAAAACGAAAAGCTCAGAGCGCTCGGTTATCATACCCAGGTCTTCGCCCGCGACATTAACTTTTTTTATTTAACCGATGGCATTCGTGAACGAATAGAGAAAGCCGGCGATGGATTTTCAGTAGTGGATACAACGATCTATCTCTCCCGGGAAGAGATGGAAGATCTCATTGAGAAGAGTCCCGAAAAATTCAGTCCGAACGTTATTCTTCGCCCGGTATACCAGGAAGTTATTTTACCAAACCTTGCTTACGTAGGCGGTCCCGCAGAAATGATCTATTGGCTTCAACTGAAGGGGATCTTCGATCATCTCAGGATACCATTCCCGGTATTGTTGCCACGTAGCTTCGCGTTATACATCGAGAAGCAGTATTACGATAAGTGGAAGAAAACAGGACTGGAGATCGCCGATCTGTTCAAAGAAAAAAACTTCATCTTCAATCATTGGGTGTTGAAAAACACTCATCATGACCTGACGCTTGGTAAAGAACTGAAAGTTTTCGAAGAACTGATGGACGAGATAGCGGGTCGCGCAACGGCGATCGACAAAACACTGATCCAGCATATCGCCGCACAAAAAAACAGGATCACAAAGTCTATCCAGGGTGTGGAGCACAAAATGCTTCGCGCAGAGAAACGTCTCCACAAAGAAAAACTTGGGCAGATCGAAGCGGTGAAAGATGCACTCTTTCCAAAAGGAAAGCTCCAGGAACGTTACGACAACTATCTTGGCTTCGCGCAGAAAGACCCTTCTTTTGTTCCGAAGATGATCGAAAACCTCGATCCGTTCGATTTCAGGTTTAATGTCATTATCGATGAGTGATGACTAAAGCTGAAGCACGAAAAAAGTTTTTAGAAAAAAGAAAGTCGCTGAACGACGCCGAACGCGACATCTTAAATCTCCAGATCTACAATCGCTTTTTTGCTTCCGGATATCTCGACACCGTAAAGACATTACACATCTTTTTATCGATCGAACGTACACGGGAACCGGACACGTGGCAAATCCTTGATCGTATCCGTCGTGAATTTCCCCACATAAGACTTGTCGTTCCCAGGATCAATGGCGATCGTCTCGAACATTTTTATTTCGAAGGACTGCATCAGCTCCAACAAAATAACTTTGGGATACTCGAGCCGGCACAGGGTATCCCCGCAAATCCCAATAAAATTGATTTTGTATTAGTTCCCCTGGCAGCATTCGACGTAAAGGGGAACAGGGTTGGTTATGGAAAGGGCTACTACGACAGGTTCTTAAAAGAATGCAGACCTGACTGTTTGAAAGCCGGCCTGTCATTTTTTGAAGCTTCAGATATTCTTAGCGATGTTGAAGAACACGATGTTCCTTTAGACATCTGCTTCACACCCGCCGAGATCTATATTTTCTAAACCGCCGGCTCTTCGTGGCTTAAGCAATGGAATGCGCCAAGTCCCCAGATGATATCGCGGCAATCCAATCCGATAACCTTGCGATCGGGGAAGCATGCTTGTAAGATACTTAGTGCCTTATCGTCGTTCTTGTCTTTGAAGACGGGCGTTACGATATACTTATTACAGATATAAAAATTAGCGTACGACATAGGTAAACGCTGACCCTGATACAGCACCTTTGCCGGCATCGGCAATTCGATAATATCGATCGATCTGCCGTTCTCGAGTTTCATCTTCGAAAGCTCGATGGTATTCTCTTTGAGAGGCTCATAGTTGTTATCGCTTTTGTCGTGCTCCACAACGGTTACAACTGTGGTCTCATTCACAAAGCGGGTGAGGTCGTCGATGTGTCCATCGGTGTCGTCGCCTTCGATGCCGTCACCTAACCAGAGGATGTTTGTAACTCCATAGTAGTCTCTCAAATAACCTTCGATCTGTTGTTGACTTAAATGCGGGTTACGGTTCTTATTCAGCAAACAATTCTTTGTTGTCAGAACAGTTCCCTTTCCATTGAAATCGACAGAGCCTCCTTCCATTACGATGCCCGGATGATACACGGGAATGTTCAGCGCCTCACCGATCAACGTAGGAATGCGATCATCGAGGTCGAACGGTGGATATTTTCCGCCCCATGCGTTATAACCCCAGTCGACGATCACTTTCTTAACGTCTGCTTTCGGGTTAACCAGAAAAGCAGGACCATGATCGCGACACCACGCATCGTCGGTAGGGTGATTCCAGAATTTTACCTGATTCAGATTTGCGCCGGCTTTGTGAAGGTAGCCGAGAGCTTTCGCCTGCATGGCATCGTCGCGAACGTTGATGTTTACGACCTCGCCTTCGGCCACGGCCTTGATGAATTCTGCATAGACGGGAAAAATTGTTTCAATCTTTCCGGGCCACGAAGCTTCCTTGTGTGGCCAGCTTAGCCATGTAGACGTATGCTTGGCAAATTCTGCGGGGTGATAATACCCTTGAGATGCTGGGGTCGACATTAAATGATTTGGATTCGTGATTAGTCTTCGTCGATATAACGCTTTGTAATAGGTTGATAAGAGTCGATACGACGATCTCTCAGGAAGGGCCAATGGGTGCGATAGCGGTCTGTCTGATCGAGATCTATCTCCTGCACGTGCACTTCTTCCTGATCGTGCGAAGCCTGGTAGATGACACGACCGAATGGATTTGCCACGAAAGATCCACCCCAGAATTTCATCGCTCCTTGTTGCTCGAAGCCCACACGGTTTACGCTGACAACGTGGACGGCATTTGCAACGGCATGACTTCTCTGGATCGTTTGCCATGCTCCGAATTGCTCCGCATTGGTAGCTTCATCCTGCGAGGTTGCCCAACCGATCGCAGTTGGATAGAACAAGATCTCCGCACCCATCAACGCAGTGATGCGTGCTGCTTCCGGGTACCACTGGTCCCAGCAGATCAGGATCCCAATGGTCGCGAATTTCGTTTTGAAGACTTTGTATCCGAGATCGCCCGGCGTGAAATAGAATTTTTCGTAGTAAGCGGGATCATCCGGGATGTGCATCTTACGATACTTACCCAGGTAAGTTCCATCGGCGTCGAGAACCGCGGTTGTGTTGTGATAAAGTCCGTTTGTTCTTTTTTCGAACAGCGAGGCGATGATGACAACGCCGAGTTCTTTTGCAATCACCGCCAGTTTATCCGTAGCGGGACCGGGGATTGATTCAGCGAGTTTGAAGTTTTCGTAGTCTTCGACGTCGCAGAAGTACAAGGAGCGGAAGAGCTCTTGTAAGCACACGATCTGTGCGCCTTTCTTAGCGGCTTCACGGATCTTTACGATAGCTTTGTCCAGGTTCTCAACCGGGTCTTTTGTGCAAGTCATTTGCACGAGTCCGACTTTAACTTGTTTTCCCAATTCGGTAAGGCGTTAATTGTTCGCAAAAATAACAAGTGAGTGGGGTGATTAGTGCGGAGAGGAGAGATTTTTAATGATAAGGCTCTGAGAGCTTGGATCGCAAGGGATCGCGAAGAGTGCCGCAGTGTTACACAGAGGTCAAAGCTTCTTCGCCCGCACCATTTCTTTCTTGCCGGGAGGGCCCGGAAGCGTTTCAACGTCAAGTCCCAAGCTCTTCAAATCTCTCTTTAGCTGACCTTTTGCGCAGTAGGTAACGAATAAACCGCCAGGAGCAAGACTATCGCAAACTTTTTTGAGCATCGGAAGGTCCCACATTGCGGGTTGTTTTGAAGGCGCGAATGCGTCGAAAAAAATGATGTTAAACTGATTTGGCGATAGCGGGATAGCCTCGAGAGTTGTGTGAAACTTCGTTAATGCAAGATTTGAGATCTGAGATTTATGATCCCAGGCAGCCCGGTGCAGCTGTTGAAGAAGATCGTGAGGTTCGTAATTAAGTTGAGAGTAAACTTCTTCAGGCAAAGGAAAGGCTTCGATAGAAGTGTAGTTAATTCTCTTATTCGACTGCGCTGCCAGTAAAGCATTCAATCCGGTTCCGAAGCCGACCTCAAAAACATTGATCTCCTCAAGGCTTAAAACATCGAGCCCGTTTTTGATGAAAACATGTAATGACTCCTGTACCGCACCGTGGCGTGAGTGATAGGTTTCGTCCAGCTCTGTATTGAGCAACGAATGAGATCCATCGGAAGTGGTTATGATCTTAATCACGTGAGATCAGCGCAACGGCCATCGCATTCACACCTTCTTTTCTGCCGACGTAACCTAAAGTCTCGGTAGTGGTAGCTTTGATCGAAACATCGTCGACAGTAATGTTCATCAAAGAAGCCAGAACATTTTTCATGGCCTCGATATGGGGATTGATCTTTGGCTCTTCCAGGCAGATAGTACAATCGACATTCTCCACTCTCCATCCTTTCTCGCGAAGCATGCGGGTAACATCTTCAAGAAAGTATTTGCTGTCTTTACCTTTCCAGCGAGGATCTTTATTTGAATAGTGAAAGCCGATATCGCGAAGATTAGCCGCGCCAAGCAGTGCATCGCAGATGGCGTGAATTAATACGTCGGCGTCCGAATGACCAACGGCTCCTTTCTCAGCCGGAAGCTTTATTCCACCGAGGAAAAAATCCCGGCCGGATTCTAATTGATGAACATCGAAGCCGAGGCCGACGCGAATTTTAATTTTGCTCACAGATCACGCTGATCGCATGGATCAGTTTATAGATTTATAATAAAGCACACTGCTGTTCTCTTCCGTAACGATCTCTCGCCCGATGCGCACGATATCTTCATGTGTTACATCCCTGATCATCTCTGCTTCACGGTTAACTAAATCTGCATCACCCGAAAGGGCTGCAAATGCAAGATTTGTCGCACGACTCATGAGCTCCACCTCACCGAATTCCAGGGTTGCCTCCGCCTGGTTCTTTACTTTCTCGAGTTCTTCGGCTGTCGGACCGTTTGTCAGAAGCTCTTTGATAACCCGGTCGATTTCCGACTCGGCTTGTTCGAAGCTCACGCCATTCTTCAGCCGGCCGCTGATGACGATCTGACCAGGATCAATCGTGGCGGTTGCGAAACTTGAAATAGACGTAAACAATTCCTTATCGTCGACAAGTTGCTGGTACAACCTGCTGGAATGTCCGCGACTGAGGACATCACTGAAAAGATCGGCCGCGTAAAAATCTTTGTCAAAACGACCTGGCATGTGATACGTTTTATAGATCGCATTCGCAGGAACTTTTGCCTCGACAGTCTCGGTGCGTTTTCCATTTTGTTTTGGTTCAACAGGAAGTTGTCGCTTCGTGGGTGAACCGGCTGAAATGGGACCGAACCATTTTTCAGATAATTTTTTAACCTGGGCTACGGTGACATTTCCGGCCACAACCAAAATTGCATTTGGAGGAAGGTAATGTTTGAAGAAAAATCCTTTCACATCATCCATCGTCGCGTTTTCGATGTGTGAGATCTCTTTACCGATGGTCGCCCATTGATAGGGATGCACTTTGTAAGCGAGTGGTCTGAGTTTCAACCACACATCGCCATAAGGCTGATTGAGATATCGCTGCTTGAATTCTTCGATAACAACCTTGCGCTGCACTTCGAGAACTTTCGGGTCAAAGGAAAGACTGAGCATACGATCGCTTTCCAGCCAAAATCCCGTTTCAAGATTCGCTGCAGGCAACGTGAGATAGTAGTTCGTGATATCGGTGTTCGTGAACGCATTGTTCTCGCCACCGACTTTCTGCAAAGGCTCGTCGTAGTTCGGGATGTTGATAGAGCCACCAAACATGAGGTGCTCGAATAAATGGGCGAAGCCGGTTTTAGAAGGATTTTCGTCCCGCGAACCGACGTCGTATAGAATATTCATTACCGCAATCTGCACCGAACGGTCTTCGTGCACGAACACACGCAGGCCGTTGTCCAACGTAAAAGAAGAATAAGAAATCATGGCCCAAAGTTACTGGTTATTAGTTATTAGTTGTTGGTTCAATACTCGATACTTCTGTTGACCTACAGGGGCTAACAATTGATAACCAACAACTAATAACTATTTTTTACCAGTGAGTTCCTTAATGACATCAGTTTCCGCTTTCCGGTATGGCGATCCATCCGCATTTAGAATTTCATGATGCCAGACTGCCGGCTGACGGCCATTCACGTAAGGTTGCTTCCATGAATCCCATGGTAAATTTGTCTGCGTTTTCCCGACAACAAATCCCCAGTTGATCATGCCGATCTTTTCGCGCTTGCCGATAGGCAGTATCGTCTCGAAAGTACTTTTGTTGCCGCGCGCTAGATATTCTGTACAGATCAGGGGACGTTCATATTTCTTCAGGAAGGCCACCGCCTTCTCGAATGTTGCGGGATCGTCGTAACAGTGGAATGAAACGAAGTCCGACATCTCGAGCTGAATTTTCTCGGTCTTCGTAAGCTCCTTGAATTCGTTGTAGTTGATCTTCCAAACGCCGGATGTAATTGGCTGCGACGGCTTTGCGGCACGTGTCCATTCAAAAGCTTTCGGTAAGATCTTTTCAATGATCTCTATCTTATTTTTCGGCTCTGCATAGTTGTTCGTATTGAAGTTGTCCGGCTCATTCCATACGTCCCAGCTCATAATCCGTTTGTCGTTCGCGAAGGCGCCAACAACACCCTTAACATAAGATTCAAGACGAGGCCATTCCTTTTCGTTGGTCAATGCTGCTGCTCCGGGGCTCTGCACCCAGCCGGAATTATGCACACCCGGCTTCGGCTCACGCTGCTTGCCCAATTCAGGCTTGGGATCCCAAACACTATCGAACAACACAAGCATCGGCTTGATGTTATGCTTCTCACAAACAGCAAGAAACTGATCTATTCTCTTTTTGAACCCTTCCGGATCCTGCTTCCACAACAGGTCGTGAAGGAATACACGCATGGTATTGAGACCAAGATCCTGCGCCCACTGCAATTCCTGGTCTATCCGCTTGAGGTCGAAAGTTTCGGCCTGCCACATTTCAAGCTCATTTATCGCATTATATGGAACATAATTGCAACCAACGTACCACGGCTGTGTCTTATACCAGTCGTTTGCCTGTTGAGTTGTCCATTTCTGTTGTGCCTGCGAGGCGAAGGCTATGAGGACGAGAAACAGTAAAGCGAATTTCTTCATGTTAAAGATGTTTACCTTGTAAAAATAATTATTTCCAGAGATCAATGCCTTCTTCTTTTCGTCGCTATGACCTTGACTGGTTAAGGCTGATTGCCATCGTAATACTTTTATTTTATCATACCGGTATGCTTTTCTGCACGTGGGGATTTCACATCAAGAACCGCGAGACAAGTATAGATTTCGATTTCTGGATGGTGTGGCTGCATCCGTGGCGAATGCCCATGCTATTGTTTATTTCCGGTGCAGGCACATACATGGCGCTCGGAAAGAGAACGAAAAAGCAGTTCGTGGGCGAGAGGTTCAGAAGACTGTTTATCCCGCTTCTATTCGGAATGTTCGTGGTGGTGCCTCCCCAGATCTACTTCGAGTATTACGACAAGTATCCGGATTACTGGGAGTTCTATAAGACTGTATTTCATTTCAAACCATATCCAGGTGGAAGCTTTAGCTGGCATCACCTGTGGTTTGTGCTCTATCTTTTGGTCTATTCCCTGGTGTTGTTGCCGTTCCTGGGATTTATTCGCTCGGAGCGATCAAACAATTTCAAATTAAAAGCCAGGCGGTGGTTATCGCCGGCCTGGGGAATGTTATTGATCCCTGGAAGTTTCATATTTCTTACACAGCTCCTGTTACGTCCTTTTTTCCCGCGGGAATCACACAACATGACGGATGTTGCCTATATCGTTTTTTATGGGTGTTTCTTTTTCTTTGGAACCCTGTTCTATTCCGATCAGGATCTGTGGCAATCGATAGAAAGGAACAGGAAGAAACTACTGGTTGCTGCAATATTGATACTTGTGCCTTTTTATGGAATCTTTTTGCATTGGCACCAGTTCATAGACATCGGAATTTACGACGGAGACGCGCTCGACCTGATCTTTGATATCTCATCGATCTACCTCAGCTGGTTTACATTAATTGCAGTGATCGGATACGGGTCGCATTATCTGAATAAACCGAACGCAATTTTGCCGTATACCAATGAAGGGTTATATCCATTTTACATTCTTCACCAGACGGTGATCATATGGCTGGGATTTTATATTTGTCAGCTGGACTGGAGTATAGCGGCGAAGTTTTGGAGCATCAGTTTCCTGACGCTGATCGTTTGCATTGCGTTCTACTTCGCGGTGATCCGGCCGTTTAATGTTATGAGATTGTTCTTCGGCGTGAAACCGAAATCAGGAGTCTAGTTCCCGTATCTCGAAGTCGCTCCCCTTACCAAACTTGAGGAGATCTTTCAGGAGATATCTTTCCAGGGTGTGGATATCTTTAACTTTAAAATCGTTGATGAGAATTTTCTCTATCTCGAATTCGTAACGATCGCCATAGTTAACGAGAGAATACTTCTTTCCCACCCGCAGAACATCGAACGACAAACCTGCCATAACTCACAGGTCCTCTTCTCTTTCCAACATCAGCACAGATGCTTGCGGCACGATGAAATATTTCTCACCCTCGTATTGAACTTCGATAGCACCTTTCTGAAGAAAGATCGCAAGGTCACCTTCGCGCGCCTGTAACGGGAGATATTTTACATTTTCTTCTTTTCCCCGCCACATATCGTCTTCATCTGTGGGCAGTGGAAGCGGATAACCGGGGCCGGCCTTGATCACATAGCCAGTCTGGATCTTCTCCGTTTCCTGGACGCCAGGAGGAAGCCAAAGACCGGATGCCGTTTTCTCAGAGTCCTTCTTCGGCTTTATTAAAAGCCTGTCGCCAACGACAATCAGCTTTCTTAATTTATTATCTGCAGTCACTTTCATATAATACACTCACGGATCGCTTTCATAGAATACAGTTCTCACAGATCGCACGGATCAGTGAGCAAATTCTTATTTCAACGTCCCCATATCGATCACAAAACGATACTTCACATCGTTCCTCATCATTCTTTCATATGCTTCGTTGATATAGCTCATCGGGATCACCTCCACGTCTGACACAATATTCTTCTCCGCACAATAATCCAGCATCTCCTGTGTCTCCGCAGTTCCGCCGATCATAGATCCAATAAGACTCCTTCTTTTTCCGACGAGTGTAAACGGGCTAACCTGTGGATCGGTTGTCGGCAATCCAACGACTACCATCTTGCCATTAACACCCAAAAGTCTCAAATAGTTTTCGTATTCGTGGTTCGCCGAAATTGTATTGATGATAATGTCGAAGTGATTGCTCAGCTTCTTCATCTGGTCTTTATCGGTAGTCAGCACAAAATTATGCGCACCCAATTTTTTCGCGTCGGCCTCTTTAGATTTGGACGTACTGAGCATCGAGACCTCGGCACCAAAAGCCACAGCAAACTTAACGGCCATGTGACCTAACCCGCCGAGACCAACGATCCCGATCTTATGTCCTTTCGAAGCACCAACATATTTGAGGGGCGAATATGTTGTGATACCCGCGCACAACAGCGGTGCCACGCCTTTAGGATCGAGCTTGCTGGAAACGGTATATACAAATCTTTCATCAGTAACGATCTGTGTCGAATAACCCCCCATGGTGATACCACTTCCCACGCGCTCGGGAGCATTGTAAGTTCCCGTCATTCCCTCGTCGCAGTATTGCTCGAGGTGTTGCTGGCACTGCTTGCACTTGCGGCATGAATCTACCATTACACCAACAGCAGCGAGATCACCTGCTTTAAATTTCTTCACGTTCTTGCCAACCTTGAGCACCTTGCCAAAGATCTCGTGACCCGGAACCATCGGGTAAACGGATTCACCCCACTCGTTGCGCGCCTGGTGAATATCGGAGTGACAAACACCACTGTATATGATATCGATCTGAACGTCGTTGTCGCCAACCTCGCGGCGTTCGATACTGAATGGTGCCAGTTTAGATGTCGCACTCTGCGTCGCGTATGATTTTACCTGTGTCATAATTTCAATTCTTCTGTCTGTTAACTTTATCGTCGATCGTCGATCGTCTATCGTCTATCGTTTACCTCATTTCAATTCCCCTTTTTTCATCAACTCTATTGCATGGTTTGCAGCGCGCGCGGTGATCGCCATATAAGTGAGCGATGGATTTTGCGTCGAAGTGGACGTCATACAGGCGCCATCGGAAACAAAAACGTTAGGAGCTAAATGCATCTGGTTCCAGCCATTCAGCAACGAAGTCTTCGGATCTTTACCCATGCGTACTCCACCCATTTCGTGAATGTCGAGACCCGGAGCCTGCTTGCTGTCGCTGGTCTTAATATTTGTGAAACCCGACTTCTCGAACATTTCTGTGTATTGTTCGAAGAAATCTTTCAGCATCTTCTCGTCGTTGTCGTCGTAGTCTACATTGAATTTGATCAATGGAATTCCCCATTCATCTTTCTTCTCTTTATCGAGGGCAAGAAAGTTCGTTTCCTTGGGAATGGTTTCGCCCATGAACTGCGAACCTATATTCCAGGGACCGAGCTTTTCATCTTTGCTCATCAGTTTTGCTTTGAGCTCTTCGCCGTAGCCGCTGGTATCGGGGCCACCCCAACGGCCGCCCCAGAATGTTGCTGCGTAGCCGCGAAGGAAATCCGTTTCCTGTTTTTTCACGTTACGGAAGCGGGGAATGTAAGCGCTGGTCGGCCGTCCGCCGAAAGAATTCTTATCGGCCATGCCTTCGTACTCTGCGCTGATGTGTCCGCGATAGTTATGGAACGCGAAGTATTTTCCGAGAAGACCACTGTCGTTGCCGATGCCATTTGGGAAGCGGCTCGACTGTGAGTTCAAAAGGATAAGATTTGTATTCACTGCGCCTGCGTTCACGAAGATCACGGGGGCGAAATATTCGATCGATTCTTTAGTATTCGTATCGATGATCCTTACGCCGGTAGCTTTGCCCTTCTTGTCATCATAAATAATTGAATGAACGACAGAGAATGGCCGAAGCGTGAGATTGCCCGTCTTCGCCGCCCACGGAATGGTAGTCGAGTTAGAATTGTGATATCCGCCGAAAGGACATCCGCGATGACAAAGATTTCGGCCCTGGCATTGACCACGTCCTTGTTCCTTGTGGATCTCCTGAGGTTCTGAAAGATGTGCGCAACGGGCGTAAACAACGTAGCGATCCTTGTAAGCTGATTCAACTGATTTCTTAAAATGATCTTCGATACAGCTCAATCCCCAGGCGGGAAGAAATTCGCCGTCGGGCAATGTATCGATACCATCTTTGTTTCCGCTGATGCCAACAAATTTTTCGACATAACTATACCACGGCGCGATGTCGTTATAACGTATAGGCCAATCGACGGCGAAACCATCACGTGCGGGTCCCTCGAAATCGAAGTTGCTCCACCGCTGTGTTTGTCGCGCCCACATGATGCTTTTTCCTCCAACCTGGTAGCCCCGGATCCAATCGAAAGGTTTATCCTGTACGTAAGGATGCTCTTTGTCTTTCACGAAGAAATGCATCGCATCTTCGCCGAAGGCATAACATTTACTGACGATCGGATTCTCTTTCCTGATCTCGTAGGGAACTTCACCGCGGTGTTTGAATTCCCACGGCATCATGTTCGTAGTAGGATAATCCTGTAAGTGTTTTACGTCACGGCCGCGTTCGAGAAGCAATGTTTTGAATCCTTTCTCGCAAAACTCTTTTGCAGCCCAGCCGCCGCTCATACCACTGCCTATAACAATGGCATCGAAGGAATTAGTCTGTTGCATGATCTACCTAAGCGTTAACTGTAACACACGCCTGGAATTTCGGTGGTATAAGCGTGGTGATATTTTTTACCTCTGCGAGATATTGTTGTGATGTGGTAAGGTTCCAGATAGTCCCCTGTTTCACCATTTCAAAAAAGAACTTCGCATCGCCGTCAAGCTTGCCGACAAATTCCTTCCTTTCCTCCGGCGACATCCGAACGAACTTCGCCTTTTCAAATGCATTTTTACCGTCTATAAATTTCTTATGATCGTCAGGCGGCATACAATCGTCAGCTATCATCGTCACAAATTCAGGGGATCTCAGGTCCTTTATGCCCGGGATAATGAATTCGGTTAGCTCTGTGAGCATGTCCGCATCCTCTTTACAGGAATATAGAAATGCCACGCCGGCCGACATCAGCACGACATTCCGTAGGGCTGTCCTTCTTTTCATGATGATTTTATTCGAAATTGAAAGGTAAGACAGAATAAGAAAATATGCTACCGTATTCACTTCGACTGGCACTTCGCCACTTTTCGAGGAAAAGGATTTACTCTTCGATTATTGTCATGAGCCTTACAGTGGGCTTTGCGTGTACGTGCTTGCTGGTCTCTTTTTTGAGCTCCGAAAGCGCCGCAGATTCTTTTCACCTGAACAAGGATCGGATCTACCAGGTATCGAGTAATGATCCTTTTGGAGGTGGCGCCGGTACTTCCGGGAAACAGGGTATGATCATGTACCAGATCCGTCCCACCTTTCATTACTTTCTCGACAACTACCCCGAAGTTGAGAATGCCTGCCAGGTATCTGATGTTCCGGGCGGAGAGATCGAGGTCGGTGAAGAAGCGAACCCGCTTAAACTGATATCCGCTGATACATCGTTCTTTTCTATGTTCGATTTCCCTGTTGTAGCCGGAACGAAGAAAGGTATCACGCCGGAAGGCATCATGATATCAGTCGAAAAGGCAAAACAAATTTTCGGCACGCCCGATGTCGTCGGCAAACTGGTAAACCTGCGCTCTTCCGACACATCTAAAATACTTGCCGTCACGGGCGTATTTGATAAAGGAGCCGAAAAAAGTCATTTGAAGTTCGATGCCGTGATAGGTCGTACCATGTTTGAGAAACCCAGAAACAAACCGGGCGGGGTGATCTATGTTATGCTCCGCGATAGGAACGATCCTGCAGACCTGATGGCGAAGTATAATAATGACTCTCTTCGCCCGACGCTCATCGGCCAGGGAAATATGAATTATACTTTGCATCCGCTGGAAGAGTCTTACTTCAATCAGGCGAATGCTGCGCCGTTTATTCAAAAACGAAGCAAAACATTTATCTGGATCGGCTGGATCGTTTGTGGAGTGATCCTGTTTATGGCCAGCTTCAACTTCGTGAACCTTTTTCTGTTGTCAATACAGGAACGCAGGAAAGAGACAGGAATTCAAAAGACATTGGGAATTTCGTTGTGGCAAACAATCCGAAGCTCGGCGGTGGAGGCGGGACTCTACATCGGTCTATCGCTCGCTCTTTCATTAATCCTGGCGTATTCACTGATCCCAATTTTCAATAACACGTTGAATGCCGACCTGCAATTCGATTATTTATCGAGAGTTCGTGTGTTGATGTTCATTGGAGGTCTGTTAGTTCTGGTTGCTCTTGTTGTCATCGTTACGTCCACACTCCAGCAGAGAAAAACGCTACCCGTCAGCATGATGCGAAATGTGAATGCAAAAGTGAGGTATAGTAAGTTATTCTTTACCGTTCAGTTTTTTGTTTCGATAACACTCTGCGTGTGTACAATCACAATTGTGAAGCAGATGAAATACCTGGAGAACGAACCGCTTGGTTTTAACAGGAACATCATCCAACTGAACGCTCCGCGAAAAGAATCAAAAGAACGACTCGGCAATCTGAAAACTTTGGTATCTGAAATTACGGGCGTGGAGCGGGTGGCACAGTCCAATGGTAACCCGATCTCCGGGAACATGATCGTTTACTATACGCTGGAAGACCAATCGACATTTTCGCCTTACCTTTTTTCGGGTGACGAGGATTTTATGAATACCCTCGATCTGAAATTGATCGAAGGAAGATTCGTCACTACCGATCCTCATCAAAAGGTGGTTAATGAAACTCTTGTGAAGAAGTTCGGGATGAAAAATCCTGTCGGGATGAAGATCCCGGGTACAGAAGATGATCGCATTTCGGGTGTGGTTAAAGATTTTACCTGCTCTTCGTTCAAACAGGAAATTCCGCCGGTGATCATTTCCTATACTGCGGAGGCAAGAAACCTGCTCGTCGATTTCGGGACGAACCATATCGAAACACTTCTTCCGGCGCTTGAAACCGCGTGGTCAAAGGTTTTTCCGGATGAACACTTTGATTACAAGATCATCCAGCAGGATCTTATGAACAAATATTCGGAAGAGACATTATTCTACAAAATTGTTCTCGCTGCGTCTGTCACGAGCATGATCATCTCATGCTTCGGAATGTTCGCTTTGTCGTGGGCGGTTACAAGGAGCCGGTCGAAAGAAATGGGGATCAGGAAAGTACTTGGTGCGAGTGTATCGAATATTCTTGGACTGTTGACCATCAGTTTCGCGAAGAGATTGGTGCTGGCATTCCTCCTCGCAGCACCGGCGGGATATTATTTGATGAATTTATGGCTTTCGCGTTTTGTGAATAAGGCCCCGATCGATATGTGGGTATTCGTTATCACTGGAATTTCCCTGGCGGCGATTGCCGTTGTTACATTAGGCGCTCAAACGTTGCGGGCATCGTTGTCAAGTCCACTGGAAGAGATTAAAGAATAAAAATCGCGAAGGATGGCACGTGCCTGAAGAAATGAGAAGAATTCGTGAAAGACGGACTTGACAGCGTCCTGGTTAAATCTTGCTATGGTTATAAAAACGTCGTTTCTATCGAAGAGCACGATGACACGGAGAGTAAACTTCCAAAAGGTTGCACCTCTTTGGTAACTTACAATTCTGTCGCCTTCGATAACAAGTTCTGTGCGATATCTACTTTTTAGAACCTCGACCATTGCCTTTTTATTTGTTTGCAGATCTTTACCGCAAGTCCTGATAAGCCGATTCTCGTTGTATAGTCCAAATAACACAATAAACATCAGAAATAAGCTGATAATGAATAGTACAGGAAAATGAAAGGAGCCAAGAAGCATCAATCCAAATAGAAATAGCGATAACACACACAAGACGATATACCCTATCACATCCAAGACCGGTGGCTTGTTCCTTATTTGTAGCCGTCCTGACATCAAAGAATGATCTATATCGACGTCGGCATAGAGTTGGCGAGTAATCCAGGAATTCCCTAATTTCATTACTTCAAAATTTAAGCAGTATGATCAAAAGAGTCGCTACGATCTGTCTATTGTTCATAACTTTTTTTGCGTTCGCCGAAGATGGTCCTCCAACACTTGCAATTGGTTCCAAAGCCATCGACTTTTCCTTACCAGGCGTTGATGGAAAAACCTACACCCTCAACGACTTCACCAAGTCGAACATACTTCTGATCGTCTTCACCTGTAATCATTGCCCTACCGCGCAGGCTTACGAAGATCGTATCAATCAACTCACCGTCGATTACGCTCCGAAGGGCGTTGCCGTCGTGGCGATATCCCCCAACGATCCCCTCTCTGTTCGTCTCGATGAGATGGGCTACACCGATCTCGGCGACAGCTTTGAAGAGATGAAGATCCGCGCCAAGGACAAGAACTTCAAATTCCCGTACTTATATGACGGAGCAACCTCTGAGCTCTCGAAGAAATACGGACCGCAGGCCACACCTCACGTTTTCATTTTCGACAAGGATCGTATTCTTCGCTATACTGGCCGCATCGACGATGGCGAAAAACCAGGAACGGCTAAGACCCACGATGCACGCGCAGCTCTCGAAAATATGATCGCGGGTCAACCCGTCGCCGTCGAGAAAACAAAAACATTCGGTTGCTCGATCAAGTGGCCCGACAAAGAAGGCTTCGCGGCAAAAGAATCTCTCGATTGGGATAAAGAACCGGTGACGATCGAAGATCTGAAGATCGAAGATGTGAAAGGTCTGCTCGCAAACAACACCACCGATTACAAACTGATCAATGTGTGGGCAACCTGGTGCGGGCCGTGCGTAGCAGAATTCCCGGAGTTTATGGCAATGCATCATATGTACCGGAATCGTGAGTTTGAGATGATCACCATCAGCATGGACGATATGGCGCGCAAACAGAATGCGTTGAATTTCCTGAAGAAGAAAAAGGCTTCCACCAAGAATTACATCTTCGACGGAGATAAATATAAATTCATGGAAGCCCTTGATAAGAAATGGGAAGGCGCGTTACCCTATACGTTATTCGTCGCCCCTGGCGGAAAGGTTCTTTACAGCAAACAGGGAATCATCGAACCGCTGGAGATGAAGCGATTGATAGCAAATAATATTGGAAGGGTTTATTGAAATGTATCAGTTAAAAAAGTAGTTAAATCGTATTTTTGCACTACTTGATACTGAACTGACCTATGTCCAAACTGAAATTCGTCGTCGCGGCAGTTATTTTGTGCGGAATCGTGCTGACGTCATGCTCCGAAGATAAAGACACCGACTTTTCAATCGAAAATTTCACCGTAACCGCTGTAAAGGGACTCAATGGCTCTTACGTGCCTGCGTCGGCATCCATGAAATCATCGGATATCCTCTTCATCCTCCGCGTCACAAACGGTGTTTCAGGAACTGCCCCGGGGCTTTCGCGTGAAGCTGTCACGTATTTCACGATCACCAGCGATTCCACGCTTTATTCAAACGCCGGCGACATTGCCCCCAACGAAGACCTGACCGGTTATTTCCAGGCATCGGACCAGATCAATGGCAGCAAGATCTATAATTGGGATCACCAGTTTGGACCGCTTTTCAGCGTAACGAAAAAACAGAAACACAACTTCAAGTTTACGATCAAGCTCGACGACGGCAGAAGTTTTGTGGTGCAGCCCGGATTCTATGAATTGCTGCCGCAATAGCTATTGATTAAACAGATCGGTTTGGTCCTCGGCGCGACCCAACAGTTTCTTATCGATGCTCTTCGTTGCACGGGCACCAAGCTTTTTGAGCTCTTCAATTTTCGTAACGATATTTCCTCCACCCAGCGAAAGTTTTTTCATCGACTCTTCGTATAGCTTCTTCGCGGTGTCCATCGAATAACCGACTTTCAAAAGATCGTCGGAGAAACCAACAAACTTATCGTAAAGATCTCCGGCCTTGGTAGCAATATCAAGAACGTGCCTGTTCTGGTATTCCTGCTTCCACACATTTTTGATCAGTTGAAGCGATGGGATCAGCAACGTTGGACTTACAAACACAATTCTTTTTGCAAGAGCTTCTTCGTAGAGAACAGGTTCCTTCTGTATTGCAATAATGTATGCCGGCTCGATCGGAATAAACATAATGATGAAATCGAGTCCGTTGGACGAGAGATTCTGATAATTCTTCTCCGCCAGACTTTTCATATGCTGCTTGATCGACGCCATGTGACCCTTCAGCGCTATCGACTTCTCCTCCTCGTTCTCCGCATTCACAAACTTGTTGTACGAATTGAGCGACAGCTTCGAGTCGATCACCACGTGACGTCCCTCAGGTAAATTGATAATAACATCGGGACGGCGGCGGCCATCATCTGTTATGAAAGTCTCCTGTATCTTATACTCACGATCTCTCTCGAGGCCTGATTTTTCGAGAATGCTCTCAAGAATAAATTCACCCCACGCTCCCTGTGCCTGTGTATCGCCCTTCAACGCGCGGGTAAGATTCTCGGCTTCGCGAGTCATTTGCACATTAAGTTTTTGAAGCATCTCCAGCTGCTCTTTAAGAGCCGAGTTCCTCGAAATATTGTCTTTATGGGTTTCCTCGACCGACTTCTGGAACGAAACAATTTTTTCGTTCAGGGGCTTGAGTATTTCCGAAAGGTTGAATTGATTCTGATCGGTGAACCGGCGGCTCTTGTCCTCCATGATCTCGTTGGCAAGGTTCTTAAATTTCGCCAACATGATCTCCTCCATCGACCCCTTGTCCTCAAGCTTCTCCTCCAGGTTCCTGTAATCCGCTTCTGTGGCGGCTAAACTATTGGTGAGGTCCAGAACTTTAGAACGCTCGGTCTCAAGCTCTTTCTTCAGCTCTTTAAGATTCTCCTGAAGCAAACGGTTTTTCTCCTCCTCTGTTAGCAATCGTGCAATAGCCTGCTGCCCCGACATGTCGAGCCTGCTTTTTGCCATCAACCATCCCGCCAGCAAACCAATTAACGCCCCCGCAATAACCAATGCAATTTCCATCGAATGCAAAGGTAATTTTTTCTAAGTATCGCCACGTATGGGGAAATACCAGCAGATCGGTATATAAAAGAAATCGCTGGAGAGGCTACTTGCAATATGAGAACAACACTTACACTTACCCTCATTGCAATCTTATTGGCCTTTTCCGTCAATGCCCAGAACATGGTCGCTGAAGAATTCTACAAGAAAGGCAAAGATCTTTACGACAACGACAAGTACGAAGACGCGATCGTACCGTTGAAACGTGCTACACAACTCTCGAAAGAGTACGCCGATGCGATCTATCATCTCGGTCTGTGCTATAAGTACACCAGCAAGCTCGAAGATGCGCTCGAACAGTTCAACAGGCTCAACCAGGTGGATCCAAATTACTGGGGCTGGTACTGGTATGAAGCCGGCGATGCATGCTTTCAACTCGCGAAATATGACGAGGCCATCGCCTGGTACGATAAATTCCTGGAAAAATATCCAAGCAATCCGACACGTGTTCATTTCCACCACTGGGCTCGTTACCAAAGAGAAAAGGCTCTTCGTATCAAAGATCTTAACAACGAGAAAGTGTCGATGAAAGAACCGGTGATGTTCCCGGCAAACGTCAATAGTTTACAGGACGACTATATGCCAAATTCCGATCCAACCGGAAGGACATTATACTTTACCTCGAAACGGCTGGGCGGAACATCGACCGAAGCTGCCGACGCGAAAGAAGGCGACGAAGATATCTATCAATTGAATCTTGTGGACGGAAAATGGTCTGATCCTGTTCTTCTTCCCCGTCCTATCAACTCCGATAACCACGAAGGTGCGAGCACATTTTCTGCGGATGGCCAGACAGTTGTCTACACCGCATGCGGTCGGGATGGTGGTGTAGGAAGTTGCGATCTGTACATTATGCATCTTGAAGGTTCACAATGGTCGGAGCCGGAAAACTTCGGTGACGTTGTAAACACAAAAGAATGGGATAGCCAGCCTACCATCTCCTCCGACGGAAGCAGGATCATTTTCTGTTCTGCGCGACCTGGCGGTTATGGCTCCGAAGATCTCTACATGATAGAAAAGAATGTTTTCGGCGAGTGGGGTCCTGCACAAAATCTCGGCGGCATGGTAAACACTCCATTCAGCGACGCGTCGCCGTATTTAAGTCCCGATGGAAAGACGCTCTACTTTGCTTCGGTGGGTCATCCTGGTTTCGGAGGTTATGATCTTTTCAAAACCGTTTATGAAAATGGAAAATGGAGCGCACCGCTAAATATGGGCAAGCCATTGAATACTTCGGGTAATGATGAGTACTTCACTATCGGTGGTTCCGGCGAAGTCGGATACTTCGCAAGTAATCGTGGCGGTTCGGGATTGAAGCTTTATTCGGTGGAAATTCCCGAAGATATGCGCCCAACGCCGACAGTGATCGTGTCGGGTGTGGTGTCGAATGCGAAGAACGGCGATAAAGTAGGTGCTTATGTGATCGTTGAAGATCTCAATTCGGGTGAACTCATCGCGGTAAACAAAAGCAACTCTGTTACTGGAAAATATCTTGTTGTGTTGCCTGCGGGCCGAAACTATTCAGTTTCAGCAAACAAAGAAGCGTTCCTCTTCTATTCACAGAGTTTCGAAGTACCTGACAATGCACGATACCAGGAGATCAAGAAAGATATCGCGCTGAAGCCGATCGAAAAAGGTGCAAAGGTTGTGTTGAACAACATCTTCTTTGAAACCGGAAAAGCAACGCTGTCGCAGTTAAGTACGCTGGAGCTTGAGAAAGCCATCGACCTGATGAAGAAGAATCCCACGATGGTGATAGAAGTTGGCGGTCATACCGACAATGTAGGTGAAGACGCCGCGAACATGAAGCTTTCGGCGGAAAGAGCGAAGTCGGTAAGAGACTACCTCGTAAAGGGTGGTATTCCGGCAGCGCGGATACAGGCGAAAGGATATGGAGAATCGAGTCCCGTTGCGGCAAATGATACGGATGAAGGTCGTAAAACAAACAGGAGAACCGAGTTCATTATCCTCGAATTCTAATCGTATCTTTATGGTATGATCGACACCATTACTTCAAGTCAAAATGCCATTGACCTTGAAGAAAAATACGGAGCACACAACTACCACCCTCTTCCCGTTGTTCTTACACGCGGTGAGGGCGTATTCCTCTGGGACGTAGAAGGCAAACGCTACTTCGACTTCCTTTCTGCTTACAGTGCCGTAAACCAGGGTCATTGTCACCCGCGTATCGTCAACGCGTTGATCAACCAGGCGAAAGAGTTGACGTTAACGTCGCGCGCTTTTTATAATGACAAGCTCGGCGTAGCCGAAAAATATGTTTGTGAAACATTCGGCTATCAAAAGGCATTGTTCATGAATAGCGGTGCCGAAGCCAATGAGACTGCGATCAAACTTGCCCGCAAGTGGGGCTATACGAAGAAAGGTATTGCAAAAGATAAAGCTGTGATCGTTGCTGCTGCCCGCAACTTCCACGGCAGAACAACTACTATTATTTCGGCGTCTACCGATCCCTCTGCCACATCAGGCTTCGGGCCATTGATGCCGGGATTTAATATCATTGAATACGATAACATACCCGCTCTCGAAAAAGCATTGGCAGATCCGAATGTTTGCGGACTATGGCTTGAACCGATCCAGGGTGAAGCAGGCGTTTATGTTCCACAGGAAGGATACCTGAAAGCTGCAGAAAAACTTTGCAGGAAAAACAACGTGTTGTTAATGATGGATGAGATCCAGACAGGCATCGCGCGTACGGGTAAAATGCTTGCCGGCGAATACGAATCGGTGCGTCCTGATCTGTTGATCCTTGGCAAAGCGCTCTCTGGTGGTGTTATGCCGATCTCTTTGGTGCTGGCCGACGACGACGTAATGCTCGTCATTAAACCTGGCGAGCATGGATCTACGTTCGGTGGCAATCCGCTGGCAGCCGCCGTTTGCATGGAGGCGTTGCAGGTAGTGAAAGACGAAAAGCTTATCGAAAATGCTGCGCGCCTCGGGAATGTATTCAGGGAAAGGGCGGGAGCCCTTGTGAAGAAATATGACATACTGAAGCTCGTTCGTGGCAAAGGACTTCTCAACGCGATTGTTATCAACGACACAGAAGACAGCGAAACGGCGTGGAACTTATGCCTGAAGTTTGCCGAGAACGGTCTCCTCGCAAAACCGACTCACGGAAATATTATCAGGCTTGCTCCTCCGCTTGTTATCACGGAAGAGCAGGTTCATGAGTGCGTCGACATCATCGAGAAGTCGATCAAATCACTCGTTGCGTAAAGCGTCCACGGGATTTGCAACTGCAGCCTTCGCCACCTGGAATATCACCGTCAAGATAGAGATCAGGATCACGAGGCCTGCCGTTATCAAAAACACTTCTGCGCTCAGCTCTATGTGATATTGATAGCCTTCCAGGAATATTCCCATCAGGTACCATGCAACGGGACATCCGATAATTGCGGCGATCAAACTCAACTTTGCAAAATCACGTGCCATTAGCGTAACAATTGTCCCCACGCTTGCACCAAGTGTTTTCCTTATACTGATCTCTTTCTTTTTGCGCTCCGCCGTATATGCCGCGAGGGCCAACAATCCCAAACCGGAAATGATAATTGCAATCACGGTAAATCCCAGGGCAAGTGAGCCCGTCACTTTATCAATGCTGTAGAGGCGTTCGAAATCCTCGTCAACAAATGTGTACTGGAATGGATAGTTGGGTGCGAATTGCTTCGTAAGCTTTTCCAGGCCTGCGACGACATCGGCAGTTTTTGCAACATCATAACGCACCACAACTCTCGGGATCTGCCAGCCCTTCTGGATCATCATAAACACCAAAGGATCGATGGCCTCATGCATGGAACGTGAGTGAATGTTCTCCGCGACCCCGATAATTTTCCCGGCATGTCCCCATTGGGTGATCTGAGTACCGATCGGATTTTCAAGTCCCATTGCATCAACCGCACTTTCCGTTACTATATAAGCCGATGTGTCGGCGAGACCGGGATTAAACATCCTTCCTTCTTTCAGCTTCACCCCCATCGCTTCCAGGTACTGGTAGTCGACAACCACTGTTCTGAAGAAAGTATTATCGTCGTCGGGGCGGCCGGGCCATGTAACAGAACGATTCTGATTTTCAACCTGCACGAGGGAATTGTCGGACCTGGAGACAAGCTCTACTCCCGGTATTTTTTCCGCTTCGGTCTTAAACGCTTCGAAGCGATTCAACACATCGTCTTTCGCGTAAAAGTTGAGCAAAGCATTTCTATCGTAACCTATGTCTTTCGACCTGATAAATTCGATTTGTTGCAGGACAACCAGGGCGCTCGCGATCATGATCACGGTAAGTGCGAATTGAAAGATCACGAGACCTTTTCTAAGAGCAGCCCCGCGCAGGCCCGGGCTTGCGGTTCCCTTCAGAACGGCAGCCGGCTTATACGATGAAAGAAAGAATGCAGGATAGCTTCCGGCAATAAGACCTGCAATCAACACGATCAGGACGCAGGAGGTCAGTATCCACGGATCTCCCAGGTCGAATACGATATTTTTCGAAACGATAGAATTGAAGATCGGCAATAACATAAACACAAGTCCGAGTGCACACGCCATCCCCAACGATGTTGTGATGATCGATTCACCGAGAAATTGCCACACCAACGACTCACGCTGTGCACCTACAACTTTTCGCACACCGACTTCTTTTGCCCGCTGTACCGCCCTCGCCGTAGCCATGTTCATGAAGTTGATACAGGCTATCAGCACGATGAAGACAGCAACCACGGAGAATATTCTCACAAACAGTATTCTGCCTCCGTCGGGAACGCCATTCGAAAAATGCGAGTGCAGATAAGTATCCTTTAAAGGCATCAGGAAGAATGTCGCCAGCTTGTCAGCTCCTGCTTCGATCGCATTTACCCGCACATCTTCTATGGCATTGATCTTCCTGGTTGCTTCTTCAACGGACGCGCCTTCATGAAGCTTCACGAAAAGTGATTGATCATAATTCCCCCAGTTCCATCCCTCGCCACGCTCAGCCTTATATATCTCCATGGGCATAAGATATTCGAACCTGAACGACGTGCCCCGCGTAAGGTCTTCAAAAACCGCCTTGACTTCCAGGGTGTATTTTTCGGAAACTTCGATGGTTTTACCGATCGGATCTTCATCGCCGAAGAGAGTTTTCGCCAGCTTCTCAGATATCGCTATTGAACTCCTGTCAAGATTATCCGCGGTTCCTTTGACGATATTGAGTGAAAAGATCCTGAAGAATGTGGAGTCCGCATAGTCGCCCCTTTCCATAATCGACTTATCGCCGTTTTGCAGCAGCTGCGAACCTGTCCGAAAAGTATGCACGACAACTTCCGCTTCCGGAACAGTTTCCAGGATAGCTTCGCGCATAGGACCGGGTGACGAACTCCAGGTGAGCAGATCGCCACCGGTCAGGTTCATGTTCGCAAATACCTGGTATATCCTGTCGGAGTCTTTGTAGCCCGCGTCAACGCTGAGCTCGTCATTCACCCAAAGAAAAATGAAGAGTGCGCTCGCAAGGCCGGTAGCTAACCCAAAGACATTGATAAAAGAATAGAATCGCTGACGCAAAAAATTCCGCGTCGCTATAAGTAAGAAGTTCTTGAGCATGACCTAAAGATGGCTGTTAGTGATAAACGATGCAATCACCGTTCACGGGTTAGACTTTATATTTCCACGGCAGGTTACAGGACACCCAATTTCTTCAAATCCCTTTCCAATTCTGCCGCCGACGTGAAATGAATGGTATTTAAACCTACCTCGTTGGCCCCTTTGATATTCTTCAGGTTGTCGTCAATAAAAACTGCACGGGCAGGATCGATGTTGTATCGGCTAAAAAGAATGTTGTAAAACTCCGGAAATGGCTTGCGTGTCTTTTCCTCGCCCGACACCACAATTCCTTCGAACCAGTGCAGGAACTCGAAATTATCCTTCGCCCACGGAAATGATTCCGCCGACCAGTTCGTCAACGCATACAGGCGATGAGCATTCTTTTTTTTGATCTGCGAAAGCACATCTACCGTGGGCTGAATTGCACCACTGATGGTTTCGGGGAAACGGCCATACCATGCCTTGATGGGAACTTCGTGTTCGGGGAATTTTTTCAAAAGCTCTTCGGTCGCTTCCGCGAACGATCGCCCGGCATCCTGGTGATCATTCCATTCGTACGTACATATGTTTGCTATAAACCAGTCGATCTCTTCTTCTGTCTTGAATATTTTGCGATAGAGGTAACGTGGATTCCAGTCTATCAACACTCCACCCAGGTCAAATACAACGGTGTCTATTTTTGTCATCTTATGATTTTAATGCTTTAACAATTCTGTCTTTGTTATCCAGATCTTTGATGATCCTCGTTTTGAAGCCCTTACCATCAAATATCGATTTCACTTCACTTCCGAAATTTTCGTTGATCTCGACCATGATAGTCTTTGCTTTTTGGTTCGCGATCGCCTTATAAAAAACCAGTGGATCTCCATCCTCAACAAACAATGCAAGGTGCGGTTCATGGTCGACAACGTTCGGAGCCATCAATTTCATTTCACTTTTCGCGATGTATGGCGGATTGCTGACGATCATATCGACTTCAGGCAGATCACTGTCGCTCAGAATATCACTCTGAAAAAATTCGACGAATGTATTGAACGTGAGACTGTTTTTATGAGCAATATCGATAGCGGCGTTGCTGATATCCATGGCAATGACGGTTGCATCCGGTATTTCACAAGCCAGCGTCACAGCAATACAGCCGCTCCCAGTTCCGATATCCAGTATCTTCATGGGTTGACCTTTCGCGAAGCTTATAACTTCTTTCACTAAAAGCTCCGTCTCGGGTCTTGGGATCAGTACGTTCTTATCGACAAAAAACAATCTCCCGTAAAATTCTGCTTCCTGGAGAATATATTGAATGGGCTCATTGTTATTGATGCGTTTAATGATCGACTCAAGCTCCTCCTCGTCATAGACCAGCTCTTTGCCCAGCATGATGTGCTCCCTGCGCGCGCCGAAAAGGCTATGCAAAACCAGGTAAACGATACTTTCCTTTTCGCCGACGGTCTCGTTAATCGTGATCGCCGACACCATGCGTCGAAACAGGTCTTTGGAATTGGTGCGCTTGTCCATGATCTTTGCAATGATAGCAAAATGACTTCCGACGAACAATTTATACGACGCTGCTTCGATCTGGCCATGAACGGCATCGGATCCGTAAGCCCCAATCCCCTCGTCGGTTGTGTGATCGTTCACGACGGCAAAATCATCGGCGAAGGGTGGCATAAAAAATACGGGGAACCTCACGCAGAAGTTAACGCTGTAAACTCGGTAGCCGACAAAAACCTGCTATCGTCGGCTACTGTCTATGTGAACCTGGAGCCGTGTTCTCATCACGGAAAAACTCCTCCATGCGCCGACATGCTTGTGGCTCACCGTGTGAAAAAAGTGATGATATCGAATGTGGATAGTAACGAGCTTGTTGCCGGTAAAGGGATTGAAAAACTTCGTACCGCCGGTATCGAAGTAGTGACAGGCATTCTGGAAGAAGAAGGTCGTTACCTGAACCGGAGGTTTTTTACGTTCATGGAAAAACGCAGGCCGTATATCATTCTTAAGTGGGCGCAAACGGATGACGGATTTATTTCACGCAACAGCAATGAACCGTCACAGATAAGCAATGAGCTCGCGAAGAAATTGCTTCACCGCTGGCGATCCGAAGAAGATGCGTTTCTTGTTGGAGCACAGACGGCAGCTGCCGATAACCCCAGGTTGAATGTGAGAGAATGGGAAGGAAGGAACCCCACCAGGATCGTACTAGATCGCTCGCGGCGCCTGGATCGATCACTTCACGTTTTCGACGGGTCTCAACCCACCATCATTTACGACGAGATCAAAGAGCTTGACGCGATCGTCAACGATCTGTACAAAAGAAAGATACAGTCTGTCGTTGTCGAAGGTGGAGCAAAGACGATAAACCTTTTTATTGATGCAGGGCTTTGGGATGAAGCGAGAGTCTTCGTTTCAGATCTGAAGTTCGGGAGTGGACTGAGTGCACCACAAATAGCGGGTACGCCCACCGTTGAATCGATCGGCGACAACAAACTGCTCCTCTATAAAAACGATCAGAATTTCAGTGCGAGGCCGTTACCTGTAAAGTAAAGCCTGGATTGCGTCGATTCATGTCTGGCGTTGTAGCCATCCAAAGCCATCTGAGCATGCCTTTTAAAAGACCTGGAAAAAGGAACGGATGTACCTAAAAGTACCGCGCCACCACCAGCCATCAGCCACTCCGGCTCGCCACCGGAAATAGCAGTGATCACGGGAATAGCCAGCAGGATTGCTCCGCTGAAGCCGAGCAATCCCCCAACTCTATATTTCTTCACCGCAAACTTGAATTCGCGGGTAGCCTCTGTATCGATCGACAGGATTTCCGCCACTTGTCTGTGTGAAAGATAAATGGTGTCGCGCTGGAAGTGCGCGCCACCAAGTGTCTTATGCATTTGTATGGGTTGTGAGAAGGCCGCGCAACTCACCAGGAGCACAACGGCAGTCAGGATAAATCTCATTCCCCTAAATTAAAAATTACTTTAGTTTCTTCGCATCCTCATGAGCTTTCATCTGCTTATTCAGCAGTTTCTTGTCGCCCACAAGAACAACCGTCATATCCTCGTACTTGAAATGATCCTGTGCCATCTTTGAAACCTTTTCAGGCGTCACGGCATGGATGTTTTGCACGCGGTTAGTGAGGTAACTATCGGGAAGCTCATTCTGATCGAGGAAATTAAGCTGTCCGATAATTCCACCCGGTGATGAGTTCTGGAGGACGAATAGTCCCGCCATATAGTTCTTCACACCATTAAGCTCCGTCTCGCCCGGTTTCTCCTTTTGCAGCTTATTGATCTCTTTAGCGATCTCCTGGAGCGACTCGCCTGTGTTCGCGCTCGTTACGTCGGCTTGCTCATACCAGATAGAAACACCTTTGTTGTTCTGGATGGTGCTGAATGGTGAATAGGTAAAGCCCTTGTCTTCGCGGAGATTTGTCGTGATACGGGAACTGAATGAACCACCCAAAAGCGCGTTAGTTACCTGTAAAGCAACAACGTCTTCAGACTTCGGTGTCAGTGTAGGCAAACCGATCACAACAGTTGTCTGCGGAGCGTTGGGCCTGTCGATGATCGAAACCTGGTTTGTTTTGATCTGCTCAACTTTAGGATAACTGATCTCCGGTCCTTCCTTCCACCCTTTGAAGGCTTCTTCGATAGCTTTAGCCGTAGCGGCTTCGTCGAATTTTCCGACAGCGTAAACCACGGTACGTTTTGCACCGAAGTTCTTTTCGTAAAATCCTTTCACCATGTCAACGGTATAAGAGTCGATCATCTTTTCGGTCGGGAAATATCTACCGTAAGCATGACCGGCATAGATCGTTCCCAGGAATTTCTCCTGCGCTTTTTGCTGAGGCACTTCCTTTTGAACCGAGAGATTTCGTTTGAGATCATCTTTTAACCGCTGGATCTCAGATTCAGGGAATTTAGGGTTGATGATCATGTCGGCCATCAGCTTAATGAGATCAGGGGCAAACTCCGACAACACGGCTCCGGTGATGTACGTCTGATCTGCGCCGACACCGACGTTGATATCGCCTCCCATCGCTGCAACTTTCCTGGAGATGGTCTTGAAATCCATCGTCGTTGTGCCGCCTTCCTTCAAAAGGTTGCCGGTGAGATCGCCGAGCCATACTTCGTTCTCGCCTTCGTGAACGTTTCCTGTCTTCACGATGAGCTGGACCGTTACCTTAGGGATTACTCCATACTGTACCATTGTAGTCTTAAGACCATTAGGCAGTTGTCCCAATTTCTTTTCGGGCAGCTTAAAATCTTTAGGTGCCGAACCTGCAGGAGGAGTTTGTTTTTGAGCGTTAGCTGATACTGCAAACGCAACAAGTATTATTGATATTCTGATGATGCTCTTCATAGTTTCGCTGTTTGTTCTGTGCCCTTGGGATCAACGATCAATATTGTTCTGTTGCCTGTGCGCAAATATTCGGTCGCCGTTTTCCTGATGACCTCAGGTGTTACTTTTTTGAACTCACTTTCGAGTGAATTGATCCTCGATGGATCATCGTCGAACAGCGCAAATGATGCAAGCATGTCGGCTGTTCCGAAGCTGTTACCTACGTTCGAATAAAGATCTGAGCGGAGCTTAACGATAGCAAGGTCCACTTCCTCCTGGGTAACGGAATTCAGTTCGGTAATCGATTCATCAAAAACTTTCACGATAGAATCGGGAGAGATCTTGGCATCGTAGGTGAGGTTTGCCATCCAAACCATCGGACCATTGTAGTTAAACATATTGCCGAGATAGTTGATGCCACCACCAACATAGCCGGTATATCCTTTCTCCTGTGTGAGTTTCGTCGAAAGCTTACTATCCTGGCCCTGCAGCAATAGCTGGTCGATCAGGCCCATTGCATAATATTCAGGAGTATTGCGCTCCGGCATTTTATAAGCAACAGCAATTGCAGGTTTCGGAGCGAGTGTGTCTTTTTTATGGAACACCTGTTCGGCCTCCTGCTTTGGTTCAGAGATATCTGGCTTCGGAGGAAGCTCAGATGCCTTCAATGGTCCGAAATATTGTTCGATCCATTTTTTTGCGTCTGCGGCTTCGAAGTCACCAACAACCGCCAGCACAGCATTGTTCGGAGCATAGAATGTCTTGAAGAACTTATCTACATCTTCAAGCTTCGCCGAATCGAGGTCGGCGAGATCGCCGTAAAAGTTATGAGCATTGTACCAGTTCTTGTTTGCATACTGCGGCATATCCAGCCATGGGAAACCGCCATAAGGCTGGTTAAGAACATTCACTTTCACTTCACTCTTTACAACACCTTGCTGGTTTGTAAGATTTTCCTGGGTGATGGCCAGACCTTTCATTCGATCGGCCTCAGCCCACAAAGCTGTTTCAAGCTTATGCGCAGGCATCACCTCGAAGTAGTTCGTGAAATCGAAGCGCGTTGATCCGTTGAACACGCCACCATTTTGTTGAACCAGTTTTGCGAACTCATTTTTTCCGAGGTTCTCCGAACCTTGGAACATCATGTGTTCAAATAAGTGTGCGAAGCCTGTACGATCTTTTGGCTCGATACGAAATCCGATGTTATAGTAAACGGCAACACACACCGTCGGAGCTGTCGCATCTTTCGACAGCACTACCTTCATTCCGTTTGGCAACTTGTAGTATTCAACAGGAACCTGGAAGGCGTTTGGATCTTGCTTCTGCCCGGCACCGCCGCCACAAGAGGCGAGAATACCGGCAAAAATTACAAACGGCAAGCAAAGCTTGACACAGTTTTTCATCATGCTATTGGTTATTTAGGGAAAGGGCAATTTAGGACTGCTACGTCAGCGGCGCAACACCCTTTTTGCCAGCCTTTGGATCCATGCAGAGTTGGCGATCGCAAATAAAACGCCTGCTGTGTCCGCAAACACGTCATTAAGGTCGAATGTTCTCTTCTCTAAAGGAATCTGAATGAGTTCCGTCAATAATGCGAAGAGCACGCCTGCTAAAAGGGCTTTCACCCACTTTACGTTAAAATCGAGAATGATGGCAGAGGTCCAGCCCGTAAATAATAAAAAGTGCACCAGCTTATCGATCGGCAATTTGGTAGTTGGTATTTGTGAGCCTGGCCACAAAACTGCTGTCAATACCAGCAACGTTGCAAGGATAGTGACGATGTATTTCACTGTTTTCTCTTAATGCTCTTTCTTATAATGTTCCGCGAGGAGATCGCCGAAGTCGTTGGTGAGATCGCGAACCACGGTATGTACATGATTGGCCTTGTTCTGCGTGTTGTCGTATTCGATGATCAGCATCGGACCCTGGATGCGATAGTAGGTTCCTTCGCCGGCGGTTTCTGCCCCGGCCCACGCAAACGATAAATTATCCACCCCTGCATCCTGTATTTTCTTCCAGAGCTTCGATGAAAAGCCCAGCTCATAATTTTTCACATACACATTCAACAATTTGATCAGCGACTTCTGCTGATCTGCTGTGAGGTCCTTGTAAAAAATTCCCCGGGGTTCAAGCAATGCCACGTCCTTGCGATTGGATGTAGATATCTCGGGAAGAGCACGTTCATTGAATATGGCAACTTTCTTTTGCTCGCTGCTTAGTGTTTGAAGAAAAGTAAATGCGAGATCCGTTTCATCTTTAAGGTGCCTTTCTCCTTTATGTTCTCCCGAAGGAACAACCGCCGGGTTTGCACCATAGAATGATGGCGTTGATGCTTCCACGACACCATTGAAATATGTAAAATTCAAAGACAGGTGATGGCCTTCAAATCTCCATCCCCACAATGTCTTATCTGCAGGTTCGCCAAAAAATGAAATGTAATATTTCTTCGGATCGCGATAGGTATCATCTTCCTTACGACCTTCTACTTCGCGAAGTATCGCCTCCCATTCAGGTTGCTTCATTGCCTTCGCATAGCCCTGCTCGCTGAGGAATACTGAAAGAAGGGCTTCAAATAATTTTCTTTGCTGATCATTGAGATCTCCCAGCGAAGCGCCTTTCCTTTCCGTTGGCACAAAGTTCCAGTTATACCGTTCGTTGTTGTCATAACTGAACATCAACCTCTCCTTTGTCCTGGCATCGAGAGAAGAAAGGAATTTTTTAGCGGGAGCGACAAACTTATCGTCCGCGCGAGCAGCAATCGCTCCAGTTATGACCAACAAAAAAAGAACGAAGACCCTCATTTCCCTTACCCTTTTACCTTTCACGCTTTTACCTTTTACCTTTTCTCTTAAGCCAGTCTCTTTGCCACTTCATCCCAGTTGACAACATTCCACCATGCCGCTATATAATCAGGACGTTTGTTCTGATACTTAAGATAATATGCATGTTCCCAAACATCGAGGGCAAGCAATGGTGTTCCTTTAAAATCACTTGAGTCCATCAAAGGATTATCCTGGTTTGCTGTAGAACCGATCTTCAGCTTACCATTATCGTTTACAAGCCACGCCCAACCCGAACCGAAACGATCTTTTCCGGCAGCTGTGAATTGCTCTTTGAACTTATCGAATGAACCAAAAGCTCCGTTGATGGCATCACCAACTTTACCGGCTGGAGTTGCTCCGCCATTCGGCTTCATCACTTCCCAGAAGAAGTTATGATTCCATGCGCCTCCACCGTTGTTCTTTGCTTTAGCCGAAAGTTTCGATGCTTGCGCAAAAAATTCTTTCTCGTTGGATGCCGTGATCTTCTCAGCGGCAATAGCATCGTTCACATTTTTGATATACGCAGTGTGATGTTTTGTGTAATGGATCTCCATTGTCTGCGCATCGATATGTGGCTCGAGTGCATTGTACGCATATGGAAGTTTTACCTGTGAAAACTCAAATACCGGCGCATTGAATATTGATAACTTTTCAGCTTGTGCTGCAAGTGGTAGTGCTGCTGTCAAAGCACCTGCCTTAAGCGAAGTGCTCATGAATTTCCTGCGATTAATCTGCTTCATAGTCTACTGTTTTAAGAGTCGTCGTTCCTTCATAAAATTACCCAATTTTTTTAGCTTGCATTCTATGAGCGAGCAATTGTATGACCAGATTCCTTCGCTAGACCTGAGCGATTTTACGAGCGGCGACCCAATTAAGAAACAGAAGTTCGTCGATAATCTCGGTGCGGCGTACAATAGTATCGGTTTTGTTGCCATTCGTGGTCATTATCTTACCGATGATCTAACAGAAAAACTATATAGTGCCATAAAACGCTTCTACGCCCTGTCGGATGCCACGAAGCAGAAATATGAGATTCCAGGCCTCGCCGGCCAGCGCGGATACATCGGAAAAGGGAAAGAACATGCGAAAGGACGGAACACGGGCGACCTCAAAGAATTCTACCATGTGGGGCAGCAGGTGGAAGACAATGACCCGATCAGGAAGGAATACCCCGATAACGTATGGCCAACCGAGATCCCGGAGTTTCGGGAAGTGGCCCTCGAAGTTTACCGTCGCCTGGAAAAGACCGGCATTCAAATGCTTCGGGCCATCGCAATCTATTTGAACCTGCCGGAAAATTATTTCGACGCTAAAGTTCACCACGGCAATAGCATCCTTCGTCCCATTCACTACTTCCCTATCGAAGATCCGGATTCAGTTCCTGCCGATGCCGTGCGTGCTGCCGAACACGGCGACATCAATCTTATCACTTTATTAATGGGCGCAAGTGCCGACGGCTTACAGGTGCTCCGTCGCGATGGCAAGTGGATCCCAATCACTGCTTTGCCCGAACAACTTGTGGTGAACGTCGGCGATATGCTCGAACGTCTCACCAATAAAAAATTGAAGTCTACTATTCATCGCGTTGTTAATCCTCCACGCCATCTCATGAATACTCCCCGCTACTCGATACCTTTCTTCATGCACCCGAGAAGCGAGATGAGCCTGGCTGCTTTACCATCTACCGTCGATGAAGAACATCCGAAGTTGTGGGAAGATATCACTGCAGGTGACTTTTTGAACCAGCGCCTTCGCGAGATCGGTCTTAAAAAGTAAGCGTGATAAGGGAGGTTCGATATTTTATCTTCCTTAGAGATGTCGCGCTCCTTTCCGTTACATGCTTTGGCGGGCCCCAGGCACACATCGGACAGTTCCAGAATGTTTTAATCAAAAAGCGCGCTTATCTCGACGAGAAAGAATTCAACGAACTTCATGCGCTCGCACAGGTACTTCCCGGTCCAACCTCGACGCAAACATTGAGCGCGATCGGCTTTCGATTAGGAGGACCAAACCTCGCATACCTCACACTACTTATCTGGATGCTCCCCTCCGTTGCAATCATGACTGCAGCCGGGATCATCGTAAGCAGCCTGGAAGCAAAAGACATCTCATTTGCGTTCACCCGTTATATTCAACCGATGGCCGTTGGCATTGTTGCCTACGCAGCCTACTCGATCGGACTAAAGACCGTCACAACGAAGACCGGTATTGCGTTGACAATAGCAGCGGGCGTTGCGACCTATTTCATTAAAACACCGTGGGTATTCCCTGTCACCCTGCTCATTGCTGGGTCAATCACCGCCTTCAGGTATCGAAGTCAACCAAAAGATGAACAGAAGCCTAAAGGCATCCGCTGGGAAAATTTTCTTTTGTGGATCGGCGTGTTGGTGTTCGTCGGCGCACTTGGTCTCATCACGAAAGCGCTGGGTTATGAAGTGTTGTTGCCTATTCGTTTGTTCGAGAACTTTTATCGTAACGGAAGTCTTGTGTTTGGCGGTGGGCAGGTACTCACTCCGATGTTATATACCGAGTTCGTTCAATATGCTCCGAAGCGCTATCTCACCAACGAAGAATTTCTTTCAGGATATGCATTAACACAGGCATTACCAGGACCAAATTTTTCTTTCAGCGCGTTCATCGGCGCCCTCGCCATGAAGAACTTCGGGGTCAGCGGAGAAATAGCAGGCGCAGTGATGTCGGCTATAGGAATGTTCCTTCCCGGCACTTTCCTTATCTTCTTTATGATCAGGGTCTGGGACAGCTTAAAGAAATACAGACCTATCCGCGCTTCGCTCGAAGGTATCAATGCCGCTAATACGGGATTGATTGCTGCCGGCGCAATACTCCTGTTTCAGCCTTTAGAAAACACGGTGCTGAACTTCGCTATTACCATTGCAACGTTTTCATTACAGGCATTCACGAAGGTGCCATCATGGGCAGTGATCCTGATCGGACTTGCGTTGGGATTTATAATAAAATAGACGAGGAGAAAACGGCGCTATTTCCTGCTTCCGTAGAACAATGTAAAGAACACTGTTGGAAACAACGCCCTGTTGCTGGTCGACGGCATCAGGATGATCTTCTGGGTATATGCATCCAGCAAAAAACCCGCTTCAAATCCCGTAACCTGGCTCTTCATGGTACCAAGTTCAAAATTCACAGCGGCCTTTAAGTTCGCACCGATCACGATCTTCGATTGCATCACACCTTCGAACAAATTCCCGGTCCCAAGAATTTCTGTGTAAGCGATATCCGGTGTGTACTGCTGATGACGGGTAAAGTTATTACCATCAGAACGTCGTTCGATATAATAGGGAGCAAGCAGGCCTATAGACGGACCCGCCGCTAAAACAAGTTTCACCTCAACACCCTGTTGCGGCGCCTTCTTGAACACGATATAATCACGACCATACTGCGGACGGAAAGCATACAGGTAATTGCTCTTTCCGAAAATGAAGAAGTTCCCTGTGTATTGTGAGCTCCGGCGAACCTCCTGGGGATGCTTCACATTCATGATCTCCAGGCCATAGGTTTCGAGAACCCTGTCTGAAAGCTTCCGGGCCTTCTTGAAGACGAAACCGCCGATAAGTCCACCCGAAGAATTTTTGTTAATACCCCAGATAAACTCTGAGTTATAGTCGTAGCTATCCTGAGTCTGTGCAACTACCCGCAGGCAGCCACCCAGGGAAAAAACCAATAATATGCTAAGGGAGATTAATTTCACGGCCGGACGCTTTCTTACCCGTCTACACGATAAATTTAGGGTTTAAATCAATAACGCAAAAAACAATCCACTCGCATTTATGGGGTCAATGACTGGCGAATATTTAGGGCAATTAAGAACCCGCGACAAGCATCTGAAATCAGGAAATACCGTGATTACAGACGCGCCGACCGACAATAACGGCAAAGGTGAGGCCTTTAGTCCAACAGATTTAGTTTGCGCGGCCCTCAGCAGCTGTATGATGACGATTATGGGCCAGGTGGCAGACCGTGAGAACGTAGACCTGACGGGCATGACCACAGAAATCACCAAGGTGATGTCGGCTAACCCCAGGAGGATCTCCGAAATACATGTGGCGTTTACACACCCGAACCTGAAGGCTGACGATAAGCAGAAGCAGAAGTTGATGAATGCTGCTCACACCTGCCCGGTGGCACTAAGTCTTGCAGACACTGTAAAACAGGAAGTGACTTTTAACTGGTAGCAGCCTCGAGAATTTCAGCTGGATTTATCTCGCTGTGAGAACGGTGATATACCGCCTTGCCTTTGTCTATCAAAAGCACTTGTGGCGATTCGTGGATCACATCGAAAGTAGAAGCGATAAAATTTGATACCTCGCGGTGTGCGCGCAGGTCGAGATAATAAACTTTGAAATTAAAGGTCTTCGTGCCGCGTTGGAGGCGGTGATACGCCATTGCACTGATCGAACATGTTGTGCTGTGCTTGAAGATCAGCACGGGCGCTTCGTTCGACTCTTTTTTTATTGCATCAATCTGCTCAACAGACACCAATTCGATCCAACTCATAACAACAACTCGAAACCCGAAATTTTTTAATCAGCCCACATTCCTTTCTCGCCCTTATCGTACCGCATTTTTCCTGGCTTATCCTTCAGGTTAGATGGCTGCGAATCGGACTTTTGGAACAGCTTTGCCCATAACAACTTCACGTTCGTCATTAAAGTTCGGTCTTCCTTCACATTGTTCTCACCGGTGTGAACAAACCTCGCATCGGGACTTTCACGGCGATCGACAAACTTCCGCATCTTCACGTTGCCCTGGTAGTCTATGCGACGCGCCGAAGCCTGGCTGTGATACACGTCAATTGCATCATCGACGCTGTGAGGACTATGACTTCTTTTACCGATCACTTTTGCACCGCTTGCAAAGTTGCCGGCTCTATGGTTGATGTTCGGCTTCTCCTTCTTGATCGCTAACTCCACTGAATGAGGATTCTGCACGTAATCCTTCTTCACCTTCATACGATCTTCAATTTCAATATCGGTATCGTGCGACTGACGTTTGAATTTTGTGTTGCCTGAAAATTTTCCGGCATTGATCCCTGCATCTGTCGGCTGAAGCCTCGTGGTTGCTTTACTCTCGTTGTTCCACATGCCACGTTGAGTGTTGATCGGATATTCCTTTTTTGTCTTCGCTTTCGTGCGTCCGGAGAAGTTTCCGGCAAGAGCTCCCGACTTCGTTCCTTGTATATCTGTTACAGCCTTACCTTGATTGTTCCACGATTGTCTCACCTTTGCCACCGATTCACGTTTCTCTTTTGCTTTCATGTGACCGGAGAAATTTCCGGCAAGAGCACCCGATTTGGTTACTTCGGGATCAGTAACCGCTTTGTTATTGTTGTTCCAACTGCCACGGAGTGTTGCAACTGATTTCCCTTTGCTTTGTTGTTTCAGGTTGCCCTGGAAACTTCCCGCCAATGCGCCGGATTTTGTCGCTTCAAGGTCAGTTATCGATTTACCTCTGTTGTTCCAAAACGTGTGACGCGAACCAACATAATTTCCCTGAGCCTTTCCTCCTTTGATAAATCCGCGATAAGCGTACTCATCTCTTTTGTTCGACTGCTTATTATATTTTTCAAAACCGCGGTAAGCGTATTCTTCTTCAGGGAATAATTTTTGGCGCTTGATGTTTCCGGAGTAGGTACCCGCAAGCGCGCCACCTCGTGTTACTCCAGGATCTGTTACCGCTTTACCATTGTTATTCCAAAATAGATGACGCGATCCAACGAAGTTGCCTGATTTCCTTCCGCCTTTAATGAATCCCCGATAGGCAAATTCTTCATCACCATATTTTTGCCTGCGCTTAAGGTTGCCTGTGTAATCAGCACCAAGTCCGTTTATATTTTTTCCTCCGCGCGACTTTCCGGAAAATCTTCCCGCTGCCATTCCGGATGCCGGTACGCCTTTACCGGCGATCGCATTTCCGTTGTTATTCCATAAACCTGCCCGAGCCCCGATAAATTTTCCGCGACTCTTCGGTCGAAGGAAACCTGAATAGCCTCCGCCCTGGTCATTGAATCCTTTCGTACGGCCATTGGTTTTTCCGAGTGCACGTTCAATCGAGGAAGCACCGATACCTGGCGCCTTTCCCTGTATCGGTTGATTGCTTCTGAATCCCGTGCTTGTTCTGAACTGTCGCCCTCTTGCGCCGGCAGCTTCGGCGCCACCCGGTGTGTGCCTGCGTAAGCGATAGCCCGCAATATCATTCAGCCATCCGCCCTTTGCTTCGGAGCCGGGCAAAAATCTTCCTTTTCTTTTCCTGCCAGCAACCTGCACTTCATGGGGTTTGCGTCCAAAGAATGCCAGGGTATCCCTGCCAACAATGCCCATTCCCTGCGAACGGAAATTCCTTCTCGACAATGCCCTTCCTGATGGATCTCTTGTGATGGCTTTTCCTCCAACCTTGGTCTTTCCCCAGTAAACGTTCTTACGACCGCGGGTAACGAACGGGGCCTGCCCTGCAGAACCAACCGGCGTTCCGCGCTTCCAGTTTTTTGGACTTGTGTCGGTTCCTATGCGACGGGCATTTACGATCTGATCACGGTTGCCAAAAGCTTTGTCGCGTGGCGAAGGTCTTTTTGAAACGTATTTTGAATAGCGGGTCTTTTGTGGATGTACGTTGCTGTACCTGCCGGTCCCCGATGCAGGCGGATAAAATGGCTGACCTTTGATGTCGCCTTTCCATGCGCGTTCTGTTCGCTTGGGTGAGCGTTTTACCAATGGTTTTCCCGACGCAGTTTTGTTTTCGTAGCCTTTGAATGGTCTTTGTTTCGGCGGCGGCTGTCGGGTCGCGAATTTGCCCTGCGGATATACGTTTGCGCGGTTGGCGTCCGACTGCGATGGCCTGATACGTCTTGGTCTGGATCCGGAAACGTCGCCTTGCCACGAGCGATCGGGGTCCGAGCCACGGCGTTCCTTCGATGCATAGCGCTTATTGATCGGCACACGTGCCGCCCGGTCTGTTCGCCTGCTGGGCTGGCGTTGCGTGCCTAGTGGCTGTGGAATACCCACATTGGCTCTGTTGGCCGAAGATTTATTCTTGGTGCGGAGCCTCCGTCCCGCAATATCACGGGTAGAAGCTTTCGATCTCTTTTTTACTGTTTTTCCCTCGTTGCGGCGGATGGTCCCGCGGTTGTCCATAGGCTTATCGCCCTTGGTGTTTTGCCCCATTGCCGGAGCAAAAAGGGCTACTGCCAGGAGGATAAACAGGGCTCTAAGGATATAGTAGGTGCTCTTCCTCAAAAAAATGGGCGAAAACCCTGAAAGGTACTAAAAAGTCTCTAGTCTGAGAGTTTCTAGTCTGAGGTCTGTAGTCTCTAGTTCAGGGCGAGCGACCTTCCTCATGCACCGCCATAACTTCAGACTTCAGACTTCAGACTACGAACTTCAAACTTCAGACTAAAAACTTAGAAGTTCTTCCAGTCTCGCTTTAACGCGTCCTTTCGGCAGAAAATTGTTTTCCAATGTGGGAGCAAAAGGTATCGCAGTATCGAGCGAGGCAACACGAACTACGGGTGCGTCGAGATCACGGAAGCAATGCTCGCTGATCCATGCGGAGATCTCTCCGCCAATACCCCCGGTGAGCGTGTCTTCATGCAGGATCATAACCCGGTTCGTTTTTTTCACCGACGCAGCCACAGCTTCTTTGTCCCACGGAAGCAGCGTGCGAAGATCTATGAGATCGGCTTTAACCTCCGGCAATTGCGACAGCACTTCCTTTGCCCAATGAACGCCCATCCCGTAAGTTACGATCGTTACATCGTCGCCTTCAGAAACCAATGAAGCTTTGCCGACTTCTACTGTATAAAAGTCGTCGGGTATGTTATCTTTTACGGAGCGATACAAAAACTTATGTTCGAAATACATGTAAGGATTCGGATCTTCGATGGCAGCACAAAGAAGTCCTTTAGCATCGTATGGATTTGAAGGGTAAACGATCTTCAATCCCGGTGTGTGAAAGAACCATGCTTCGTTACTCTGTGAGTGATAAGGACCGGCAGCAGTTCCCGCACCTGTCGGCATCCGAACAACAACATCTGCAGGTTGTCCCCAGCGCCAGTGTGCTTTCGCAAGATTATTTACGATCTGGTTAAATCCTTCGCTGACAAAATCCGCGAACTGCATCTCGACCATCGACTTGATCCCTTTGATCGACAAGCCAAGCCCGGCTCCGAGGATCGCAGACTCACACAATGGTGTATTGCGAACCCTTTCTTTTCCGAACTTCGAAACAAAGCCGTCGGTGATCTTGAACACACCACCGTACTCAGCAATGTCTTGCCCCATGAGAACAAGGTTGTCGTAACGTTCCATGCTTTGACGAAGTCCGTCGCTTATCGCATCGATGAAACGTTTCTCCGAAGTTTTATCAGAAGAAGGAACAACGATGTTTTGAGTGAACGGAGCATAAACATCTTTAAGCTCTTCTTCGGTGTTTGCGACAGGATGCGTTTCAACGAAAGCTTCCTCCAATCCCTTGTCGATCTCTCTCTTTAATTTCTTCCTTGTATCGTCGACCGACTTTTTATCCAACACACCTTCCTTTAACAGGTATGCTTCATAATTTTCAACGGGATCTTTAGCGGCCCATTCTTCCATTAGTTTCTTTGGAACATACTTGGTGCCCGAGGCCTCCTCGTGTCCACGCATCCTGAATGTGATGCATTCGAGCAACACGGGTTTCGGATCTTTGCGCATCTTTTCGGCTATCGAACGAACGGTGTCGTAAACTTCAACGATGTTGTTGCCGTCCACTTTTATTCCTTCGATACCGTATCCGATCGCTTTATCGATAAATTGTTTGCAACGGAACTGCTCATTGCTGGGTGTCGACAATCCGTAGCCGTTGTTCTCAACTAAAAAGATAACCGGCAGATCCCATACGGCAGCAACGTTCAATGCTTCGTGAAAATCACCTTCGCTGGTTCCGCCATCGCCATTGAAAACAACAGTTACTTTATTCTCCTTTTTTAATTTCGTTGCGAGCGCTATGCCGTCGGCAACTCCATTCTGCGGTCCAAGATGCGAGATCATTCCAACGATATGATGTTCGTTGGTACCGAAGTGAAATGAGCGATCGCGGCCTTTTGTGTAGCCCATCATCGTGCCCTGCCACTGCGCAAACAGCCGCGTGAAGGGAATTTTCCGGCCCGTAAAAACGCCCAGGTTCCGGTGCATCGGGAGTATGTATTCGTCGGGCTGCAGTGCTGCGGTAACACCAACGGCTATCGCCTCCTGCCCTATACCGCTGAACCATTTGCTGATCTTGTTCTGGCGAAGCAGGATAAGCATCTTCTCCTCGATAAGGCGCGAGAAGAGAATGGATTCGTACAGTTCTGTTAGAGTTTGATCGGACAGCTTTTTACGATGAAATTTCATGGATGCGAAGTTAGTGGGTAAGGAGCAAGAAGCAAGAAGTAAGGAGTAAGGAGTAGAGGACGATGAAGCCAGAATTCTCACTCCCTACTCCTTAATTCTTGCTCCTCTTTTTTTATATCTTATCACCATGAAATATCTAATGGTCCTGCTGTTACTGGCACTATGCTCCTGCAATTCAAATAAGTTCGACGATCTCTTCAGCAGCCAGATCAAAAAGAATGGTCCGGGCGCTTCCGTTCTCATTATGAAAGGCGACAGTGTGATCTTTTCGAAATCATACGGGTTTGCCGATATGAACACCAAAGAGCCGATCACGAACAAGACATTGTTCAACGTCGGATCTATCACAAAAACTTTCGTAATGAATGCGATCCTCATACTCCGCGATGACGGCAAGCTTTCGCTCGAAGACAGCTTGCTCAAGTATTTTCCTGATTTCAGGAATAAAGAGATCGCAGGTAAAGTGAAGATCAAACATCTTCTTACACATACCTCTGGTTTGCCCGACCTCAGGCCGGTTTCGACAGAATGGGATTTTTACCTTACCGCCGATGATGCACAAAACTGGGCTCCGATCATGCAGGCAGATTCGTTGAACTTCGAACCAGGATCGAAGTATGAATATTCTAACCCTGCATTCAACGCGCTCGCTTTGATCATTGAAAAAGTGAGCGGACAAAACTGGAGGAAATTCGTATCTGAAAGGATCTTCATGCCGGCGGGCATGTCAACAAGCACGATCACAGATCGGGAGCATCCGGCAAGCGGGGTTTCTCATGGATATGTTTTTGACGAATCAGGATTTGCCGGAAAATCAGAAGAAGATCATGCAAAGTATTGGAGTGAGCTGGACTTTGGCGAAGAACCGACATTCTGCGCCGCGGGCAACGGGGGTGTATGGAGCTCAACAGAAGAACTTTTTAAATATTATAAAGCACTGAACGCTGCATCCTTCTCCAACGCTGCAACAATCAGGGAGTCGATGGAGATCAAAGAATTTCCGAACTCAACTCAGCAACCTTTCATCGGTTGGTCGTGGTTTATCGGCAAAACAGATTCAGGATTAAAAACTGTTGGACACACCGGAACACAAGGTGGCTTCTACGCCGATTACCTGACCATTCCGGAAAAGAAGATCGTCTACATCATGCTCGCCAACTTTCCGATCGACAGAAGCCTGTTGAACAAAGAAGTCTTGAAGTTGCTGGGGAATTCTGCGACAGGCCTCACCGATAACACCCCGGATTAGGCTGCAGGAATGGTAAACTCGAATGTAGTTCCAGAGCCAACCGTACTGGTCACGGAGATGGAGCCTCCATTCCGCTCAACGAATTCCTTACAGATCGTGAGGCCGATGCCCGTTCCTTTTTCCAGTTGCGTGCCGGGTCTTGAAACACCGTCCATGGTAAACAGTTTCGAGATCTGGGTTTCGGAAATACCAACGCCGCTGTCCGAGACGCGAACAACGATAAACTGATCTTTTCGTGTCGCAGTTATTTCTATCCTGCCGCCACTATGCGTGAACTTGATCGCGTTCGAAACCAGATTTCTCACGACGGTTTGTAACATATTCATGTCCGCGTAAGCGTCGATGGGTGGGGCATCGATAGATAATTTTATTGTCTTGCGTTCCGCTTCGGCGCGAAGTACTTGTGTTGCCGAAATGAGTAAGTGTTGTACCGGAAACTTCTCGGTTGCGGGCACGAACTGCTGTCCCTGCATCTGCAAGCGCGACCACTGAAGAAGATTCTCCAGGAAATCTGCCGTATTGTGAAGCCGGTCCCCGACCTTGTGAGTATATTTTTTGAGATCTTCCTGCGACAGGGAATTCATTTCCACCAGATCGAGGAGTCCCTGTAAGGAGATGAGCGGACCTCGCAGATCGTGCGATACGATCGAGAAGAGTTTATCCTTGATCTTATTGCTCTCTTCAAGCTGCTCATTTTTCAGACGGATCTCTTCGGTGCGAAGGCTCACTTCGCGTTCGAGTCGTTCTTTTTCTTCCTGTTCGCGAAGAAGCTCGCGGTTCTTCACTTCGATATTTTCTTTTTGCAGCGCTTTAAAGCGATCACCAAAGGCAAAGGATATGAGCAATACCTGTAAAACACCGCCGAAATACGGGCCATTGTCGACAATGAAATTCTTTTCAATGACACCAATGTTTCTCAGCAGGAGGAGGATGCCCAGTACCAGTATCGCGATCCAGGCGAGAAGGAAATACCTGGCGGGTCTGAAATCTTTCAGAAAGCAATAGATGGCGCTGGTAAGGATGACCCCAAAATTCACGAGTGATAACAATCGCATCGGCAACCGCGAAATATGATCGGCAAGACCAACCGTCAGCAATGCGAAGATTACAGCAACAACAGCTACTGCAACAAGCGTGCGATCGAGCCAGAAACTAAATCGCTTCAGCTCAAGGAATGATCTTGTAAGACCAACCGCGGAAATAATGAATAGTGGAGACGCGAATGAACCGATGATCTTGTTGAATTCCGGGAATTCCGGATTGATGTAAAAGAATCCGACACCATTAAAATATGCTATAACGATACTGCCGGTCAGAAGCGTAGCCACATAATACAGAATAGAGATGTCCCGGATCGAGATATAAAGAAAAAGATTGTAGCAGATCATGATCATCATGATCCCATAAAACAGTCCGTGGGCAAACTGTCGCGTATAAACGTCATCGTGTAGTCCTTTCGGAGAACGAATGATCAGTGGCACCTGTACCGCAGATGTTGTCTGAATTTTCAGGTAAAAAGTTTCTTTCGTGTTTTGTTTGATATAAAACGGGAATACGAAATTCTTATGCTTGACTGGTCGTGTGGATAACTTATAAAGGTCGCCCGAGTATTGAAGGTTCCATTTACCCAACGGGTCTATCGAATAGAACTCGACATGATCGAGCAGCGGGTATGCAACTTCCAGAAACCAATCGGTCCTTACGGAGCGATTGACTACATCGAATTTAAACCAGTGAACGTCCCTGTCGTAGCCAAGAGAGACTTCTTCCTTCATGGGCTCGAAAGAAAATTGGGGAACATTCAGAATGTTGACATCGGCACCTGGAGCACGCAGATGATAAACAGTATGCACGGCTTGCGCGTCAGTGCTGTCTCGCAAAACAACCTGTGCGTGTACGCAGCCGCCGCAGACGAACGCCAATATCGCCAGGGCTAATGTTTTCATCAGGGGTAGTAAACAAAAGGCCCGCCTTTGAGCGGGCCTTCCGGTAGCAAATGTATCTAAATTAGGCTGTCACACAACCTTCTTTCTGATCAACTTGGCGTAAGTGCGGCTTACAGGGAAGCTCTTCCCGCTTTGCATCTTCACAACCATTCCTCCATTGAAATGTCGTTCGATCTCTTTCAGATAATTAACGTTCACGATCGTCGATCTGTGCACACGGATAAAGACCTCGGGGTTCAGGATCTCCTCGAGTTTACCGATGCCCGATGAACTCACGAACTGATCGGCCTTCGTTGTAATGATCGTATAATCGCCTGAAGCTTCGAGATAGACAATTTCTTCAACCGGCAGGTTAAAGAGCTTCTCGGATTTCTGTACGAAGATGTGCGTATCGTACGAGCCCTTGCGTTCACTCTTCATCGAAGACAATAGGTCTTCGATCGAGCTGTGCTCGAGAGTCTTTCGTTTTAGGGCGCGATTCACAGCATTTCGGAAACGCTCTTCATCAAGCGGCTTCAACAGGTAATCAACGGCGTTCTTTTCGAAAGCTTTGATCGCATATTGATCGTATGCAGTTACGAATATCACATAAGGCTCGTGCTCGATGTCTTCAAGAACATCAAAGCCTGTCATTCCAGGCATCTGGACGTCGAGGAAAACGAGGTCAGGCTTCAGCTTGTCGATCTTCTCGACAGCGTCGGTTCCCTGGTCTGCTTCTCCCAAAATTTCGATCTCAGGATAATTCTCGAGATATTCTTTGAGAAGATCGCGGGCCAGTTTTTCGTCGTCAACAATAATGCAGGTTGTACTCATTTTGACAATTGTTAATAATACCGTGTTCTAATTTAAGTGAATTTGTTCTTCTATGATTTCCTTCTTGCTATTCGGAACGTTCTCTTGCTGTAATTTCTTGTCTTCGATGTAAAAACTTACAGAATAACCACGATCCGTGGCACGTACCCGCAAACCCGATTGAGGTCCGAAATAGCTCTTTAAACGAAGATCCGTGTTTGCCATTCCGACGCCGCTTCCCGAAGCGTCCATCGTATTCTTTGCATTAATGCCAAGACCGTTGTCTTTCACTTCGAAAAACACGATGCCGCCGGCCCGGCGCACTGAAACATAAATGGTCCCGCCGTCTTTCTTCGGCGCGATGCCGTACTTCACCGAGTTTTCTACCAGGGGCTGCAGGATCATCGGCGGGATCCGCAAATTCAGGCAGGTTGAGTCGATCTCTTTCACGAAATTCAATCGCTCTCCAAAACGGACCTGTTGAATGAGAATATAGTTCTCGATAAAGTCGATCTCCTGTCCTAACGATACCATCTCGCCATTGTGTGAGTCGAGCGCATATCGAAAGATATCCGATAGCTGGGTAATAACTTTTCTTGCTTTCTCTTTACTTGAGTGCACGAGCGTACTGATCGAATTCAAAGTATTGAACAGAAAATGCGGATTGATCTGCGATTTGAGCAATGATATCTGCATCTCTTTGTTCTTCAGAGCGAGCTCGCTCTTCTCCTGGTCTTTTTTCTGAAGGCCCTGGAAGTAACTGATTATATAGAATACCCCAACCGTGATAATATATTGATCGTGAAAACGAATAGCGTCCCAGCTCAGCAATGCAACCATATGTTCCTGCCAGTGTTCGAAATACACCAGCCCTTCTATATAATCATCGAAATAGTACGACAACGTACCCATGATAAAATAGAAGGTGATGATTCCGGCCACGTGACCGGCAATCTGGATCATCGGCTGAAACCTGGAAAGCCAATAGGTCCAAAGAAAGATCAGGAGGATGCTTATGCAAAGTGCCTCGAAAAGGAACAGTGTATTCCATAGCACATATGCCTCCGGCTTAAAGAATTTGTACTCAACTATACCGCTAATAGTAAAGTTGATAAAATGCCAGGTGCATATTAACAAATAGGCCTGCTTCCAAACCCGCGGGATGTCATCCAACCACTTCACCTCGTAAAGTCTTTATTAAAGTTAAAGATTCGCACACTATTTACGGCGGGTTGTCTATACAAGAGTTAAAGTAGTTTTTTTGACGCCAAACGGACAGGCTACAATAACTTCCAAACCATTATCTTTCAGGCGAGTGTCCTTGCACAACGAATATGCCACGATTTCTGATCATTTTCTGCTGCCTTATTTCTTCGTGGGCAGCCGCCCACACGCTGACGATTTCGGCCCGGGTAGTTGATCAGGAAACGAAGGAACCCCTCGCTTTTGCCAGCATTGGCATCAGGAACAGACCGATTGGAACCATCACCAACCTGCAGGGCGAATTCGATTTTCACATTCCCGCAGAGTACCGGAACGATATAATCGTTGTCAGTGTCCTCGGCTACAAAAGCTTCGAAGCGCCCGTTTGGACCATGCTCGAAAACCCCGGGCAGACCATAGAATTGGAGAAGACAATATTCCTCCTCCAGGAAGTTGTGGTCAAAGATTCACTGACTGGTGGAGATGTGCTACGCATTGCCCTCGACCGCGTCGAGTCGAATTATCCCTCCGACCCGTATATGATGGATGGTTTCTATCGTGATATTAAAAAGGTAGGCGGCAGCTATGTGTCGCTGCTGGAAGCTGCAACCAAGATCTATGACGAAGATTATAAAGCTCCGCGCAATCGCGAGAAACTCCGTGAGCGGGTGGCATTAATGGAAGTACGAAGAAGTCTCGGCTACCGTAACAAATTCACATCGTACTTTGATGAAACAAATTTACTGGAAGAACTGCTGCTCCAGAATTTCATCAAATACCGGAGGTTTCCCGAAGACGAGATCTTTTACGATAGCATGAAACGCAAATCGGACTCGTTCTATAATGGTCACGAAGTTTTTCAGTTGCAACTGAAGGGCGACAACGGCTATGACATGAAGATCTTCGTCGACAAACCAACTTTCGCGATCATACATCTCGAATTCGTGTTTGGAGAATCAACCGACGTCGACAAACGAAGGGGCATGCAGAGCCGGCAGGTCCATGAAAAATCGACGATTGACTTCAGGCAATTCCAGGGGAAATTTTACCTGAATTATATCTCGTCCGAATCGAAAGTGAACTGGTATGATCTGAAAACAAAAGAATTGAAATTCGAGACGGAATTATTCCAGCAGCTATTGATCAACACAGTGGAGACTGACTCTGTTGAACGAATTGGAACGACGGAAAAGATGAGAAGCTACGGACTTCAATACCAGGATCAGCCATACAATAAAGACTTCTGGGATAACTACAATGTGATCAAGAACAGCCCGTTGGACAAAAAGATCATTGAAGATCTTGAAAAGGTAGGACCGCTGGAGAAACAGTTCCAGGACAATCGTTAGAGAAGTTCTTCAGCTTCTCTTAACAATTCCTCTTTATCGATCGGCACAACACCTACGTGCTGGCAAACCAATCCACCGCCGAGATTTGACAAACCTGCAACGTCTTTTGCATCGAGACCTAAGGCAACACATGCAGCTGCAATAGCAACCACGGTATCGCCGGCACCGGAAACATCGGCGATCTTACGAACGTGCGCAGGCAGATGAGCCTTTGAATTCCTGTAATTGATGTAAACTCCTTTTTCAGAAAGGGTTGTCATCACGCCATCCGCCTGGAGTTTTGATCTCAGCTGCTCAACTGCTCTTTCGATATCTTCAAGAGCTGAAACGTCAACTTTCAATCCTTCACGAAGCTCTTTAAGATTTGGTTTGAAGAGAGTGACCTTCTCGTAAGAGAGGAAGTTTCTTTTCTTGGGATCTACAACTGTGGGGATTCCTTTTTTGCGGGCAAGCTCGACAGTTGAGCTTATCACATTCCTGGTAAGTGTTCCTTTATCATAATCCTGGAAGATGACCACGTCGGCTTGCGGCAACAACGCAGCGACTCTTTCAATGATCTGTTTCTCTTCTTCGGCGATGGCTTCACGATCCGTCTCTTCATCAACCCTCACAACATGCTGATGTCCCGCGATAACACGGGTCTTCTCGGTGGTTGGGCGACTATCGCTCACAACAAGTCCATCTTCAGTAGCTGAAAGCTTCTTCAGGCACGATCTCACCTTCACAGCGGCATCGTCATTACCGATCAATGAGATGGCGAGCGGCGTTGCACCCAGGGCATGCACGTTGACGATCACATTTCCGGCACCACCCAGGCGATAGTCGCGTTTCTTCACAGTTATAACGGGAACCGGAGCTTCCGGGGATATGCGGTCAACAGACCCCCAGATATAGCTGTCGAGCATTACATCGCCGATGATGAGGACTTTAAGCTTATTAAAGTCTTTGAATATTTGTTGATACCTGCTCAAACGGATTATTTCAATTTGGCCAGGGTGTTTTTCATACGACCCATGGCGTCGATCAATTCTTTTTCGGATGCGGCGTATGAAAGACGAACGCATGCTTCGTCGCCGAACGCTCCGCCGGGAACCAACGACACGTGGCCTTCTTCGAGCATGAACAAACAGAAATCATCTCCGTTGGCGATCTTCTTTCCGTTGAACGACTTGCCGTAGTATGAGCTTACGTCCGGGAAGAAATAGAAAGCGCCCGTCGGATAGTTTGCTTTCACACCGGGGATCTCTTTCAAAAGATTATATACGATATCACGACGTTTGCGATACTCAGCCACCATCTTGTTAGTCGGAGTGATGTCGCCGGTGATCGCTGCGAGGGCGCCACGCTGGGAGATAGAACAGTTTGCAGAAGTCAACTGACCCTGAACTTTGGTTGCACCATCGACGATCCATTTCGGAGCCGCGATATATCCGACTCTCCAGCCTGTCATCGCATAGCCTTTTGCAAAACCGTTGACGGTGATCGTGCGGTCGAACATTCCCGGGAGGGAAGCGATGCTAACCTGTTCCTCGTCGAATACGATGTGCTCATAGATCTCGTCTGCGATCACAAGAAGATCAGGATGTTTTAATACGACGTCGGCAATTGCCTGGAGCTCTTTACGTGAAAACACGGAGCCTGTAGGATTACATGGCGACGAGAAGATGATCGCCTTTGTTTTTTTCGTGATCGCTTTCTCAACCTGTTCGGCCGTTACCTTAAAATCATTTTCAAGAGATCCTTTTACAATAACGGGCGTTGCTTCGGTGAGGCGAACCAAGGCATCATAACTTACCCAGTATGGCGAGAAAACAATTACTTCGTCACCGGGATTCAACAATGCTATCATCACGTTGGCGATCGACTGCTTGGCGCCGTTCGATACCACGATGTTTTCTGCTTTATAAGGTACTTTATTTTCCTTCTGATATTTTGCTGCAAGCGCTTCACGGAGGTCGGCGTATCCTGCAACGGGAGGATATGAGAAGAACTTCCCGTCATCAATCGCTTTCTTCGCGGCATCGCAGATATGCTGAGGCGTCTTGAAGTCAGGTTCACCCAGGCTTAAATTGATAACATCGATACCACGTGATTTGAATTCACGGGCCTTGGCAGCCATAGCGAGCGTGGCTGATTCTTCGATCGCGTTGATCCGGTTTGAAAGTGTTTGCATAATGGGGGCAAAAATACAAAAACGTACGAGGTTCAAAGTGCTACGTCCGGGAAACATGCGACCACTTCGTGCATCGCACGTGGCGCGTCGGGCTAACTAAAAAGCGTGCGCCCCATGATACTTCTTCCTAAGGTGATTTCATCGGCGTACTCAAGCTCGCCCCCAACGGGAACTCCTCTCGCAATCGATGTAACCTTTACGGGAAAGTCTTTTAGCTTCTTATGGATATAGAAAGATGTGGTATCGCCCTCCATGGTTGGACTAAGGGCAAGGATCACCTCGCGGATCTCGCCATTGGATGTGCTCACGCGCCGGATCAACGATTCGATCTTCAGCTCTTCGGGACCGATGCCATTTACAGGAGAAATGATTCCGCCCAAAACATGGTATATCCCTGAATACTGGGCGGTGTTTTCGATGGCCATTACATCCTTGCCTTCTTCCACTACACAAACCAGGGCACGGTCGCGACGATGACTCTTACAGATATTGCATTCGTCTTCATCGCAGATGTTATGGCAGGTTCTGCAAAAACGGATGTTCATTCTAAGCTTCTGTAGTGCTTGTGTGAGCGCCGTTGTACGGTTTTCGTTTTCCTTCACAAGGTGAAGTACCAGGCGCAAGGCAGTTTTTTTGCCAATGCCGGGTAGCCGTGACATTTCGTTGACGGCGTCTTCAATAAGTTTTGAAGGAAACTCCATTTATTTATTAAACGATCCTGGCGTCGATACCTGCATCGCAGATAGCGTCTTTCATTGGAAGGAGATCATCAAAAGAACCGGTTTTTACAGCGCACTTTCCTTTGTAATGGATAATCCATGTACACTGTTCGGCTTGTTCCGCAGTATGTCTGCAAACCCTGATAAGCGTAGAAGTGACGTGATCGAATGTATTGATATCATCATTGAATACCACCAGATTTTTGACATCGGTAGTCTCAATTACTTCCAGTACTTCCACCAATTCCTTTTCCTGGCCTGAAGTGCTCATCCCGATCGATGTTATTTTTTCAAAAGTAAAAAAATACGCTGTATTTTTCACGCAAATTAGAAAATGACGCCTGCTCTCGTACTTTCAATAATGTCCGTCTATTTCGCGGTGCTTATCGCGATCTCCTGGTGGACATCGCGGGGCGCCGACACGAATACTTTCTTTACGGCCAACCGCCAGTCGCCATGGTATCTCGTGGCTTTTGGAATGATCGGCTCGTCGTTGTCAGGCGTTACGTTTATCTCCGTTCCTGGCGCCGTCGGAAAGATCGGCCTCGGTTATTTCCAGGTAGTGCTCGGATATCTTGTCGGATATTGGGTGATCATGTGGATACTGATGCCCTTATACTATCGGTTAAACCTCGTATCCATTTACACCTACCTCGAGCAACGGTTCGATAAATATTCGTACAAAACCGGTGCCTTTTTCTTCCTCATTTCGCGATCACTCGGCTCTGCGCTACGCCTGTATCTAGCAGCAACAGTGTTGCAGCTCTTTTTGTTCGATGCCTGGGGTGTCCCATTCATCGTTACTGTTGCAACAACGATTATCTTAATCTGGGTATACACTTTTAAGGGAGGTGTGAAAACGATCGTTTACACCGATTCATTTCAGACGCTGTTCCTGGTTACCGCAGTTTGCGTTGCCGTGTGGCAGATTTCGTCTCAGCTTGGATTATCCTTCGGACATATCGCTGATATTTTCCAGGACAGCCAGTATTCGAAGATGTTTCATTTCGATGATCCGAACACTACACTGTTTTTTCCCAAGATGTTTTTTGGCGGGATGTTCATCACGATAACTATGACAGGGATGGATCAGGAAATCATGCAAAAGAACCTTACCTGCAAAAATATCGGCGAAGCCCAGAAAAACATGTTTTGGTTTAGTCTCACGCTGGTGATCGTAAACCTGTTGTTCCTGTTGCTCGGCGCTCTTCTATACATCTATAGCGAGAAGAATGGCATAGCTATTCCGGCAGACAGCGATACTTTATTTCCGACGCTTGCATTAAATCATTTAGGTCTTGGTGTTGGAATATTTTTCCTGCTTGGGATTATTGCTTCGTCTTATGCGAGTGCCGACTCAGCGCTGGCTGGTCTTACAACTTCATTCTGTATCGACTTCCTGGATTTTAAAAACAAGAAAGAAGAGCAGAAGAAACGGGAGAAGTTCATCGTGCACATCGGCTTCTCGTTGCTTTTCCTGTTGATCATCGTCATATTCAGGGAGATCAATGAGCGCTCGGTGATCGACGCCGTATTACAGATTGCAGGATATACTTATGGGCCACTGCTGGGGCTGTTCTCGTTCGGATTATTTACAAAGAGGAAGGTTACGGGAATAGCTGTACCGTTTATTGCAGCGGCGTGCCCGCTGATATCATGGTTTATAAGTTCGAATGCACCCGTTTGGTTTGACGGCTATAAGATCGGCTACGAAGTTTTGGTTGTCAATGGTGCGCTGATGTATTTGGGATTGTTTCTGTTTTCGAGAAAGAATAACACTGAGACAATAACCAATATCCAATAAACAATAACCATCAAGCGGTTAAAAAATAACGAAGGGCTGCCGCCTGCAGCCCTTTGTTTTTTTCCAACTTCACGTTCCAACTTTCCCTGTGCTAAAGCCACTATAGATCAGGGATATTTTTATTCAGTTATTGAATTCTTCCCTTGTGATTGATATATGACGAAGATGGTGCCAGAGCAGGCAGCATGTGATTCCAGCGATTTTTCAAGGATTTTGACGAAATATCGATCCCATTTTGGGATCGGTTTCCAGGCTGGAATTGATTTTTGGGAATCAGGTTTTCCTGACTATCTAAATGGGGAAGTGCCCTGAAACTTGACCTCGGGCTATATAGCAAAGTACTTTGCGGCGTGACTTTGAAATCGGGGTTTGGCCGGGATCAAAGCCTCAAAGAACATAACCATCGCCACTATGAGCACTATTGCTATTGAAACATTCAATGAATTTGTAAAAAGTAAGTATCCTACGCTCCTCCTCGCCATCGGGGTAATTATACTTGGCTTCTATGTCTGGAATCAATCGACGCAAGTCGATGATCACGGCAGGGAAGTCGCACAGTCGCGCGAGCGTATAATCAAACTTGAAGCGGACGTAACGATGATCAAAGAAGATTTGCGTGAACTGAAAGATGATATGAAAAAGGTTAAGGAGGACATCGCCGAAATAAAGGCGACTCTAAAACATCACGACGAACAAATGGTAGAAATCCGTGCGGACATCTCTGAAATACGGACGGACATTAAGACTCTTCTAAACAGACACTAGTCTTCGTCACAACTCTTTCATCGGATCCCAGAACTTCTCCTGGAAATCCACCACCTTATCTTTCACCACCTTCACTCCTTCCTTCTTCAACCTATCTTCCATCGCCGAAGGTGGAACAAAATGATGTTTACCCGTTAGCAGCCCCTGGCTATTGACAACCCGGTGAGCAGGAACTTTCTTATCGGCATGGGCAGCATTCATTGCCCAGCCTACCATACGGGCGGAGCTTCTCAATCCAAGATATGCTGCAATTGCGCCATAGCTCGTTACCCTTCCACGCGGAATTAACTTCGCCACCTCAAATACATCCTCGAAAAACGAGTATTTCTTCTGAAACTTATCGTTCTCAGCCTTTTTCTTTCGATTGCGTGCCGTTGCCATAATATTCTGTAAATCTCTGCGAAACGCATTCATCAAACAAAATGAACGCGTTAAATTTGCAGTCCAAATGAGACACGCCCTTTTGTTAGTACTGCTCGTGGCAAGTATGGCCACTCGCGCCCAGCATCTTGTTTTCCCTAATGGCGATCAATGGAGACTACCCTTTGAAGGCACAGAAACATCTTTTAAAGTAACAACCGATTCTGCTGCTGCAAGATTTTCACTTGACGGCAATACTGGTTATGGGATGTTATTCGATTCTTTAGGAAATTTCTCCTGGAAACCCGCTTTTACTCTTGTGGATCGTCTCGAGAACCAGAAGGAGATCACGGTGATGTTCCAGGCCGAATGGAAAAATGGAAAAAAGATCCGCAAGCCGGTCACATTCATCGTAACTCATAAGAATCGTCCGCCGGTAATTGAAGAGCTTCCTATATTCTACGTGAAGCAATCGGCTCCCAATCAATACCAGATCTCGCCCGACTATGTAAGCGATCCGGATGGTGACCCTCTTACATATAAATCCGTTATGAGTGCGTTGCCTGAAGGAGCGTCGATAAGCTCGTTGGGTCTCGTTACATGGACGCCTTCGCGAAATCAATTCATAGCTCTTAAAACAAACCCGACGTATATCGAATTCGTGGTACAGGATCCCGATAAGCTGGAAGCTAAAGGCCGCATTAAGCTATCGCAAACGCAGCTGGACCTTCCGCCAGACCTGTTGCTCGTATTGCCCGATTCGCTTTATACCATCAAGGAAGATGAACGCGTGAATATCAAATTATACGTGACCGATCCGAATGGCGACGACAATATTTCGAGCGTGTCTTTTGTGTGCAACGACGACCGCGTTCCCAAGGCAAGTCTTAAGATGAATTCGCTTGCACAAAGTGAATTCACGTGGTCGCCTGGATATTATTTCGTAGAAGAGTCGGAAAAAGTGAGAGAGGTTGATTTCGTTTTCTTCGCAATCGACAAATCCCAGAATCGTGTTCAGCGTCGCGTGAAGGTGCGCGTTTCCGATGCAGAGAATATCGACGAGAAGGACAAGTTCCTTTACCAGAAATATAAGACGATCCTGTCGCAGGCTCGTGCTCGTATCATTGAATACGACGATAACTACGCCAAGCTTAATAAAATGTATAAGCAGGCCAAGAAGGGGAAGAAAAATCGCTCGCTGATCAATGCTGGTCTTGGCGCTACTACAGGTATCGGTCCGGTTGTGATGAATCCCAATGATTCGAAGTATGTTTCAGCTATCGGAGGCACCACGGTGCTTACTATGGGTACGCTGGAAGCCACGGAAGTGATCGGCAAGTCAAAGACAGATATCCTCGACAGGATGAAGTTGAACGTCGAACTGCGTAACCAGCTACAGGTTGAAGGGGATAATTACGCCCGGAAGTATGCTTTGAAGTCTGCACGCAGGACGAAGGACTTTGAAAGTGATCGTGAGAAGCTCGTGCTTATCATCAACAATCAAAAGCTTCCGCTTCTCGAGTTGGATGCAAGCAAGACAACGTCGACGAACTTCAGCAACAAAGACATCAAGAGCACTTTCGCCGATTATTCGGAGGAATAGCGTTGTACGCTGAGGATACGCGGAGGTGCAAAGGATACGCGATCTTTCTAAGATATAGCTCTTAGCGCATCCTCCGCTTCCCTAGCGTATCCTCTGCGTGCAACTAATCCATCTCGCTCTTATCTGGTTCTCCAGTATTTGCTTCCTTATCACGCGAAACAAACTTGTTGAAACGACTCTGTTCGCCGCTGCTTGTCTCCTCCTGGTAGAGAAATGCCAGCGCGCTTTCATCGAATTTTTTGAAAAAATCTTCCCACGAGATTTCTTCGAGCGACTCTTCTCCGGAATAGCCGGGGAAGTCGACGCGTAGAATACCGACACCATCACCAGAGGTATTTTTTACACTTACCGGTTTGCCATTCCTCTCCTCTATCCACTTGCGGATTTGATCGTGATTGGTTGTGATCTTAGAAGATGTCTCTCCGGACGATTTCGAAGGAGACTTTCCGCCGGTTGATTTTCTTGCCGGCGTTCTCTTTTCCGTTTTCTGTTGTGTAGCCATAATTGATAATCGTTTGGCCACAACCGCTCAAGAAAAATGCCTAACAATGAGCGATTACTTCATCCTCGCTTGCCTTTGTTTTTCCCGAGTGTAACTTTGAAATCGTCTGGCGTGCCTACCAATTTCACACTTACGAAACGGATCTTTTTGTCTTTATCGGAATACTCGATCTCATCGATCTGATCCATATCGACTTCTTCCTGCTTTTTGTTGAAGAGAGCGTTAAAACCTGCGGACGTCACCATCTTCATAGGAATCTTCATGTAATACTCCATTGCGAGATCGACCGACTGTTTACCAGAAAGCTGGATGAAACCCAATGATGAATTGATATTCATGGTTGGGATCTCGAGAACGCCGTCGGCGAATACAAGTTCGTTAATCAAAGTATCGAACCTGATCATCTTCAGATTCTTGTCCTTAAAATATCCGGCCATCGCCTGCATGGGCGCAAAGTCGACGAGGCTTCCGTCGAAGATCCTGACATCCATTTTTGCGCTGCTTTTGTGAACAATAGGAACAAAGTTCGGATGAACTTTCAACTGACTAACGATCTGCCCCGACATTTTACCTTTGATGTTTTTATTGATCACGAAATCCTGGCCAAGGTGATCGAATTTTAACATCAGCTTTTCGAGATCGACTTCATTTACTTTCAGTGTGCTTTGCACAAGAAGATTCGTAGTGTCCTTTCCGTTGATCTGACCTTTGAAGCCAACGCTTCCGCCAGCTATCATCATCGCCAGGGTATCTGCAATGATCATATGATCGCCGGTTATCCTCGCCCGCGCCGTGAGGTTCCTGATCCAAAGTTTATTGTATTTGATCCTGTTGACATCCACCTTCAGATTGAAATCACTGAACGGCAATGTAAAGATGTTGTACGCCTGCGCGTGCTTCGATGAGTCGGCCGCTTTGGCAACAACCGGCTCTGCTGGTTTCGGTTGTCTCCGTCTCCTTGTAGAATCGCCCCTGCGGCGGGTGGTGTCGGGAGAAAAATCGTAGCTAAACAACTGGTCGAGGTCGAGATTGTTTGATTTCAAATAGAAATAGTTCGTTCGTTTTTTTATAGTCGGGTCGGCGCCGTTGAACAACCTCATATTCAGATCGAAGTCGGTATTTCCAACCATTCCCTTTAATGTATCGAGAACGAATATCTTGTTGGCTCCGTATTTCACCCAGCCGCTGATATCTTTCATCTGGAAGTTATGCTTTTTGATAAGACCGGATGCATTGGCGATGTGAGCTTTCGCAAACCTGAAAGTGGTATCGTATCGCAGATCGATTTTGCTTCTAAGCCACACATCGCTCGCCTCCTCGTGACGATAGCCGCGCGGAACATATTTACGCGTTCCCCGGCCGAGAATATCGTCCAACGCAAAACGTTTGGATTTGAAGTCGAATGCGATCTGTGTTTTACCTCGCTTAATACTATCGAACCAAAGCTGGTAGTTGGTAACGCGACCACTAAACTGCAGATCAGACTTATCGATCATTCCCTTCAGATCTTTCACACGGATCATTGTGTCATTGACAGTCAACTGCGCCTTGATCTCTTTGAATGAATGCTTATAGTTTTTCAAGGTCGCATTCAGGATCTTCAGATCGAATTCTCCCTTTGGAAGCGGGTCGGGATTTAATATTTGTCCAACAGTTGTATTGATCTCAACACCCAACACGAAGTCTGTAACTTCCTCGGTCATGTGCAAGGTTGTGTCGTAAGCGAAAAGGTCTTTCAGCAACACTTTATCGCTAAGGGCGTCAAGTTTAAACGTCACTGCTTTGTTATGATCCCGAATGAAAGCCTGGATGTCGCTCAGGCTTCCTTTCAATCGAAGATCGGACTGGCCGATGCGCATGGTTGCCGAATCGAGCGTGATATTGCCCTTGTTCATGGCTGCGTGAATGTTCACGTTTTTAACAGGCAGCGGGTGACCGGGAATGTTGAATGACAGGTTTTCGACAACGAGTTTGCTTTGAATACCTTCCTGCAGTTTCCCGAGGGCTTTCTCCGGAAGAGTAAGATCTACGAGCTCGTTGAAATCCATATCGAGCTTGATGTTTCCTGTGGTCTGCTTGATACCGTTGATCCCGAAGAATTCGCCGAGAAACCTGAGCTCGAGGTCAGAATTCACCTGCATATTAATATGTGGGTGAGTGAAATCCCTCATCTGGAAGTTTGCCTTGAACACGCCCTTACCTGGACGCGCATTCACGTTGGTGATGTGCAGCTCCGATGTGTTGAGCGCGTGATCGCTTCCATTGAAATAATATCCCTTGAAGCCGAGCTGATCGAGTTTTTCGTTGGCCGCCGTATTCAGGAACCACGCATCTTCGCAACCGAAGTCCACTTCGATCAATGGCATTTGCTGTGGAGAAATGCGACCGCGCACTAAAGCGTCGAAATAGATCCGTCCATCATACTGGAATGGTGCCAGTTCCGCCTTTACATCGTTCGGCAGGAATGCGGTTATCAAAGTAAGGTCAGGACGATCGCCCTGCACTCTAAGGTCGAGAACGCTTTCTTTGGCGATGTGTGCGGAGCCGCTGATCTCGAATGTTGCCTCGTCCAGTTTCAGATCTCCGGAGGGAATATGCAGCAGGCTTGTCGAAGGTTCATAGTTGGCTTCGATATCGATATGGAATTGCTTGTGCCTGAAGAGCGATGTGTCGTTAGGACTCGTCCAGTTGAGTTCCATTTTGCTATCCAGCTTCACACTGAGCAAAGAACTGTCGCTTTCGAAATGAGACGTGAGCTCGCTGATGCTAGAGCTATAATGCTGACCACTCGATTTTTCGAAGTATGAAAGCCTGACACCTTTGATCGAAGCTTTTTCAAGATCTATGAGATATGTCGTGGAATCATGTTTCGCAGAGGTTACTGCAGTGGTATCGGCACTGCTGAACGCTTCTACGAGGTTGATGTGGCCGTCGTGTTCTTCAACCAGGTTCAGGTATCCATTTAAAATTGAAAGTCTTCGAACGTTATAGCGGTCGTTGAGAAGATCGGGAATGCTGATGCCGATGTAAAGTTTTTCAAACTTGAAGATGGCTTCGCCCGACCTTGACTTATCGGGATAGAGGGTAGCGTTGTGAAGAGCGACACCAACCGACGGAAAGTGCTTGAACAGGGAAATGCTGGTGGTCTCTACGGTGAGCTCGCCACGAAGCTGTTTGTTCACCTTTTTGAGGGCCATGTTTACGATGCGATCGTGTTCCGTGTAGAGGATGGCAACGCCAATGCCAACCAGCAGGATAGCCGATGCAACAAAGACCAACAACGGCTTCAGGATCCATTTCTTAACCACAAGCCATTTCTTCTTCACCGGAGTCATGAAAAGCTAAAAATTAAAGTCGGGGGTTTGGGCGCAAAGGTACTAAAAAGCGCTTTGGCCCGGGTTACGTTATTGTAATTTCAGAATAACGAACAAAATCGTTCTGAAGATGTTCCCGGTCGTGGAAAAATCATTCAGAGTAGCCCCGACATTTGAAGAGCGGTATTACACCAGGAATTCAAGAACACCCTGTACCACGTCGATACTGATCTCTTCGGATTTTTCGATCTTCACCAGTTCGTCGTCCACGTGAAGAAGATGTCCCGTCCATGAAACTTTTATTTTTTTTGCCCGATGTGCTTTATAAAAGAAAGGTTCATCCCTTCCATACTTCAACCGGCGCTCGATGTAGCCGGCGAGCTCTTCGCGTTGCGATTCAGGAATAAGGATGATATCAAGTTCGCCATCGGCTGTATCTGCTAGTGGTGCAAGATTTAAATTCGGACCCAGAGATTGCGTGTTCATGATCTCCACCATCAGAAACTTTCCATCGAAGTGATGATCATCGAGAATAATATGACACTCGCGTGTTTTGTAGTTCTGAATTATTTCATGAAGTCGTTGAAGGGCGTCCCGAAGTTCTTCTTCGGGGTCTTCGGATTCTTCTTTTCGCTCTTTCATCTCTTTGATGAGCTTGGGAAATACGCCGAAGCCGAGACCTTCAAGCAAGAATGGATTTTTTTCGAGACCGGAAATTCTCCCGATGTCGAATCCTTTCGTTTTATTCGCCGACCATCCTGCAATGATCTCTTCCTGTGTTCCCTTCAAGCCCAATGTTCTTGCGATGTTGTTCGCAGTCCCGGCGGGAAGCAGACCGATAGGTCCGGGTTTATCGCGGAGAGGACGTTCGAGTAAATGTGCTGCGAGCTTTCGCACGGTGCCGTCGCCGCCAACGGCGACGAGGATGTCTACCTCTTCGGGAGGTGTTTCCTCAATACCGGCCTTTTTAGTAGAAGAATAACTACAGTTGTAACCGGCGTTTTCTATCTGTTTTATCAGCGCGTCTTTCGAATGCTCGCCTTCTCCGGCAGTGGGGTTGTGAAAAAGCTTAACCGATTTCATTTTCTGTTGTGTTGACTGTTTCTCCCTGTCAATTCCATACCACGATTTGGAACGATTTTTCCTTCGCATTCATTATGAACATTCTGATAACAAACGACGACAGTGTTTATAGCCCAGGGCTACGGTTGTTGGCTTCTATTGCAGCGAAGTTTGGAAACGTGCGTGTTGTTGCGCCTGATGTCGAACAGTCATCGATGGGTCATGCAATTACAGGCTCGCGACCATTGTTTTATAAAAAGGCTCCGCACTTTACGGATATCGATGCGTGGAGAGTGAATGGAACGCCGGCCGATTGTGTTTCGCTTGGAACACACCTTTGGGGAAAGACGGATGTGGTATTGAGCGGTATCAATCTCGGGCTGAACCTCGGTAACTCGATGTGGCATTCAGGAACATTGGCCGGAGCGAAGCAAGCAGTATTACTCGGCATCAAAGGAGTTGCCCTGAGTGCGCCGTACGACGATAAAGAACCAGATCTTTTATATCTCACCAGTTATGTGGAGAATGTTCTGAAGGTTCTGCTTGCAGATAAGACTGTGAATCTCATTAATGTGAATTTTCCAAAGGAACCGAAGGGAATAAAGTGGACACGCCAATCCGTGCGACAGTACGATGGACAAGTTGTTCCCGGAACTGATCCAAAAGGAAGAAAGCATTATTGGATCACCGTGGCACCTTTGGAGGCAGCTGAAGAAGGAACGGATCGATGGGCAGTGGAAGGAAATTATATTTCGATGACGCCACTGCGATTGGACCTTACAGACGAGAAGGCGCTGGCAAAAGCCGTTACGAAAGAAAGTTCTGTTATTTCAATCTAGCGGGATTGCCAACATACGTTGCGTTTCCTTTCAGATCCCGCAATACGACAGACCCTGCACCAACTGTTACGCGTTCTTCGACGGTCAGGTATTGCCTGATCATCGCATTGCTGCCGATGAACGTGTGATCTCCGATATTGCAACCGCCGTTAACTACCGCTGCCGTCGAAATGTGACAATGATCTCCGATCGTTGCATCATGCTCGATGATTGCTCCAGTGTTTATGATCGTATTCTTTCCAACTTTAGCATTCGCATTTACGAAAGCATTGTGCATAACGATTGTGCCCTCGGCAATACCGGCATGTTTCGAAACATAAGCACGCGGTGAAATGATCGTTGGAAGTTTTCCGCCGAGCCTCCGAAGCTCCTGGAACAATCTTGTTCGGGGCTCATTCGAAAGCACATGACCAACGGTTATCAAAAAGTTGCTGTACTCTTTTACAAGACTCTGAAGCTCATTGTCTGAGGCGATGATCGTATAGCCTAAAACTTTACTACCTACATTCTTTTTATCAACGATACCTGCGATCTGGAACCGGCCTTCCTGCTCGATCACATCGATCACAGACACACAATGTCCTCCGCCACCAATCAATATTATTTTATTGTCAGCCATACTGAGAAAGAATGCCGCAATTTAATATTTCTATTGCCAAAACGGTGGTCGTACTGTAGTGCCGTCGTAATAGCGGCAATCGCCGCAAGCCCTTGTCACCCAATTGTAGCTGAGGATGACCCCGGCGCCATTGCTATTTGCCGAAGTTATTAATGCATCGGGGCCGAGTTGTGGAACAGGGGTACAATCAAAACCGACATTACTGGGCACAGGACACGTGACCCGCGTCTGGCAGTCGGCGGGAATTCCTTTAACAATTTGAAAATCTTTCGGAAGATCATTGTAGTCGATAAAGATGCGGCGCTCCTTCACATCCTGTGCGCGAAAATATCCGAGAACATATTCGCCGGGATCTGTGGTTGAATGAACGTTACCAACAACAGTTCCGGGTATCACAGAGAATAAGGTTCCCTGTTGCTCCGTCGAGCTTTGCAATTGGGTTCGAAAGGCATATTCACCTTCGCTGATCGCACGTTGTTTTACAAGAACACTGTAACGTATCATAAGTTTGTCGTCGCCTTTTTCTAGTCGCGCGACAGCGAATTTTGAGATCACGTTATCGGCAAGATAATTCGCGTTTAACATTACGGACGGTCGCACAAGATCCCGCCAGCACATATAATATATTTCATCCGGATCCCGTTCGACGGGCGTTCCATCAACGATCTTCCAGCCGGCAAAAACGGCAGCGTGATATTGATATGTCTCAATGCAATCCCACAAGTAAAGTCCGGTTGCATTGGGATTGGGGTCTTTGGCATCCAGGCGGATCTCTAACAGATCGCGTGCATCCGTGATGTTCCATGAAATCGCATCTACCGGTGGTGTTGGATATATCTGAACTTCATCGGATTGATATTCTCGGCCATCCAGGGTTTTTATATGCAACGTGAAGTGATCATCGAGATCAAAATTGAGATTCGATGCAGTGTATATAGCGGGGTCACTTTCAACGAGATCAAAAGTCCTTCCCGAAGTTGTTTCGATCGATACAATTGCATTGCTTTCAGCGGGAAAATTATCTGCATGTGTTAATGGCACGGAACGGGCCAAACGAACCGTCGCGGAACCGTCGGTGCTGATATTCCCATCTACAACGAGAAATTTTGAAGTATCCTCATTCAATGGCGGCGTATACCTATCGACGCAACCGGTGCATACTGAAAGAAGAACGATGTGCCACAGACCACGCATAGAAGTAGACGGTCTCTGAAATTACGAAGAAGCGTGGGAATGCTATATTTTCTATACCCCCCATTAAAACCAATAGTCGGGCGGCACGGTCTTACCACCTTTCTTCGTACAATCTCCACATTCGTTGGTGGAAAATACATAGACGGTGGCGTTCCGGTATTCGAACGATGTGATGATGATCTTCGACTCGCTCAAGAGCTGGATCTCGACGCATTGATTCGGGCCGGTGGGCTTTGTATTCGTCGGGCACGTTGTTTCGAGGTCACATGCTTCGGGATCGAGATCAACTTTTAGTTCTTCGGGCAGATCGGCGCGGCCCATGAAGATCCGTTTTTCCTTCATCTGCTGTCCCCGAAAATATCCAAGCACGGGTTCGTTGGCGTCTGCAATGTTGTGAACGTTACTAACTACGGAGCCGGGTATTTCCGCAAAGATGCTGCCTTGTTGCTCCACGGTTTTTGCAAGCTGAGTTCTGTAGATATATTCCTGCTCGTCTATGGCCCGTTGTCTCACCAGAATGCTATAGCGACGGGAGATCTTCGGGGACTTTATGTTTATACTCGTAACAACGTGACCTGAGATGGTGTTCTCTGTAAGCCGCTTCGTAGTTGTAAGTGTTAATGGGACCGGCAACTCGTGCCAGCACGTATCGACATATTCGCCTTTGTGTCGAAGCACAGGAATTCCGTTCACTCTTTTGTATCGCGAAAAATATTGGGATGTATATTCATATGTCTCGATACATTCAAAGGCATAGAAGCCCGTAGCATCGGGATGAATGTCTTTGCTGTCGGTGCGAAACTCGACAGCGTCGCCGGTGGCGGCTCCGGCAAAATAGACCTTATCTATATTCGGTGTTGGATGGATCTTCACAACATCCGACTGATACTCGCGACCATTCGAACGCTTTATATATAATGTGTAAGACGATGTCTGGTCGACCGGGAGATTTTTCGCACTATATTTTCCTGGCTCAACTTCAGGAAGACTAAAATCTTCTCCTGTCGACGATCTGATAGAAACAGTTGCGCCCGTCTCTGCAGGAGCACCCGAAAATTGATAGAGGGGTACGGTGTTTGTCAACAAAACAGTTCCTTCACCGTTTGCATCGATACGTCCATCCACAACCAATGCCTCAAATGCAGACTGATCTACTGCCGGATCATATCGCTCAAGGCAACTGACGCAAAAGCAAAGGACGACCGCAAGAAATTTCAACCTACGCATACCGTAAAGGACACATAAGATACATCACATTTGAATATCTTTAGTGACCCTTACCTATGAATAAAAAGTATTTTGTTCTCTTCCTTCTTTCGCTGCTTTCTGTAATCACCTTTCTCGATAGAAATGCAATTTCAATAGCCGCCGGTCGCATCACCGAAGAGCTGGGACTAAGCGTAAGTCAGCTCGGATGGATTATGGGTGCTTTCACGATCGCTTATGGTTTTTTGGAGATCCCCAGTGGATTGTGGGGCGACAGATTTGGTGAGAAAAAAGTAATTATCAGGATCGTGCTGTTATGGTCGGCATTCACTGCTCTAACCGGCCTGGCCGGCGGCTTTGCGTCGCTCTTTGTGATCCGCTTTCTCTTCGGTGCGGGCGAAGCAGGCGCTTATCCCAACACGGCTATCGCCATACGAAAATGGTTTCCATCAGAAGAGCGCGGACGTGCACAGGCATTTATCTGGATGTCCAGTCGTATTGGCGGCGCAATCGCTCCATTGATCGTTGTTCCTTTGCAGATGAACTACGGCTGGCGGATAACATTCTATGCTTTAGGGGTGGTCGGTGTCTTATGGGTCCTGTTGTGGATCTTCACATACCCGAATGAATCGCCTGCGACAGATCCGGGCGCAGAGCAAAAAGAAATCGAAGAAACCAGGTCCTGGACGTCATACCTGTCGAATAAAAATTTCTGGATACTGATGGTGATGTACTATTGTTATGCATGCGGGGTATTCTTTTTCATTTCGTGGTTGCCACAATATTTGAAGATGGGTCGCGGTATAACTGAAAAAGATCTTGCCTACTCCGCCGCATTACCATTTCTTCTTGCCGCCGCTGGATGTTGGCTGGGCGGATGGCTAAGTGATCGATTGGTAAAACAGCTTGGCTATAACTGGGGAAGAAAAATTGTGCCTGCAGTGGGATTAAGTTTGTCGGCAATATCGATGTTATCGAGTATGACGATCGAGAACAATACAATTGCAGTAGTGTTCCTTGCATTCGGAATGGCTTTGATGGATGTTACGGCGCCGGTCTCATGGGCGGTGGCAACGGATCTTGGCGGGAAATCGAGCGGGGCGGTTACGGGTGCCATGAATACGGCTGGTCTTTTAGGTGGCACCGCGGCTTCGTTAGGAATGGGCTACTTAATTGCATGGTCGGGAAGCTACCATACACCGGTTATAGTATTGGGAATACAACTGTTGGTGGGTGCGGCGTTCGCGTTAGGATTGAAGGTTGAGCGAAAGGGCGAGTGAAGGAAGGATCCGATCACCTCTCATACATCCACACCATCTTTCTCAATTTCTCGACTGTTTCATTGCCGGGTATTTCCTTCATCCTCCATGCCCAATTGCCGTCGGTTGTCGATGGCGTGTTGATGCGCGATCTCTCATCCAGGTCTAAAACGTCCTGCATAGCCACGATGGCCATATTTGCATGCGATGAATAGACGATTCGCATGAACAGATTCGATACATTTCCAGGTGCCACCCGCGTGTTGAAATAACTTGAAAGATTTCTCTTTTCCACGGGGCCCGTCTCTTCGTTATACCAACCACGTGTTGTGTTGTTATCGTGTGTGCCTGGATACGCAATGAAATTGTCGCCGTAGTTATGAGGCAAATGAACCGATGTGGGAAACTCTGACCCGAATCCAAATTGCAATACTTTCATTCCGGGCAACCCCAGTTTATCGCGAAGCTCATAAACGTTATCACCTACATCACCGAGATCTTCTGCAACCAGCCACAGCTCGCCGAGCTCACGCTTCAACACTTCAAACAATTCTATGCCGGGACCAGCAATCCATTCACCTTTAACTGCATTCTTTGCACCCGGTTCAACACGCCAGTAATCTGCGAACGCACGAAAGTGATCGAGACGAACGAGATCGTACATCTGAAGATTCTTACGAAGTCGCTCAACCCACCACTTATAAACCCCTTCTTTATTTTTGGCCCAATTGTAAACAGGCATTCCCCACAACTGACCCTCACTATTGAAATAATCCGGCGGCACGCCCGCAATACCGCCGACGTTGCCTTCATCATCGACCTCAAAGACATCGCGGTATAACCATACGTCTACCGAGTGCTGATGAACATAAAAAGGGACATCCCCCATCAACCTTATGCCTCGTTCGTTACAATATTCCCGCAGCTCCTTCATCTGCCTGAAGAAGATAAACTGAGTCCATTTGATTTTCAGCAGCTCATCACGATTCTCTTCTTTGAATTGCCTGATCGTTGCCTCGTCTCTTCGTTTATATTCGATTGGCCATTGGCTCCACGGCGCGTTTTTGAAATGCTTTCGCAAAATGCTGAACTCGGCGTATCCATCCAGCCAACTTTTTTCCCGCTCCATGAACTCGGAAAAAAGCCTGTTAAGCCCCGCGGGTTTTCTTTCAGCAAAGGAGTTCCAGGCTTCGTCGAGTAACGCAGCCTTCTCCTTGATTGCCATTTCATAATTGATCTTCGATCTCGACTTCCTTGGATATTGATCGCTATCGAATTCGCTTACGTCGATCAACATCGCATTTCCCGCTATTGATGACAGTGCGCTGTAGGGAGAAAACCCGGATGCACGATCAGCTTCATTTACCGGCAACATCTGCCATACCTTCTGCCGGCTTCTGAAAAGAAAGTCGGCAAACTGTCTCGCTGAATTACCGATATCACCAATGGCGTAATTGGATGGCAATGAAGCAACGGGCATTAAAATACCTGCTGAACGCTTTGTGACCGGCGCTTTCAACATGAGTAAGGCAACGGGAAACTTCGCGAAAATGGCTTGTGCTGCAAGCGTTCCCGTGTGATCGAGCTTACTGTCATTCAACAGATCTTCTGCCACAAACGGGCAATCGTCAGGCAATTGAATCGCAGTATTTCCCCAGTCTTTATTTTCAAGTTGTGCTGTATGAAGAGTTGCTGCCGAAACGATCCACGTACCCTGGTGTTCCCGCGCGAAGGCAATAACATGACGGCTTCGCAAGCCAGTTACTCTCAAAGGACGATAATGCCCCCAGCTAAAAATATTTTTATGCTCACTTCTGATCTGAAGGAGTTTTTTGGTGAGCGAAAATTTCTCCGATTCTTTGATATCATTAAAATCAACGGGTCGCCGATTATCTGGGTCGACAAGACTGAGATCCCATTCCAAACAAGACTGATAGGTATCCGGAACACCGGGACAGGTAAACTTAAACAGAACTTGTGCTAACGAGTTTACAATCCCGTGTTCCGAAACTTTAGTCACAAACGGAATAAAATCAGGGAGAAAATCGTTTTGTTCATTCAATAAATTCCTGATGAACTTCAGTACTGCATCCTCGTACAACTTATCGGGATCTTCCCAAAGTGTATGGACTTTTGCTTCACGCAATGCCTTCGTCATGTATTCTTCAATACGCGAGACATAGTCAGGTGACGAAGTAAGGGGATATGATGCGACTAATGTCTGGTAAATAAAATATTCATCGTTACGATCGAGAAGGCCGCTTTCCTGGTAAACCTTATTTTTATGAAACCAGAGATTAACTTTACTTGTCCATTCATGAGGGATATCCGTCAGAACGTTCAGTCGCATGCGCGCATCTTCTCCTCTCTTTGTATCGTGGGTGGCGGTTGCATTCAGGGATAAGGGCCATGTCTGCAAACGGCGCGTCATCACATCATGAAATTCACTCACAGACACACCGAATTCTTCAGGAGAATCACCAACCTCATTATGGCCAATGAAACGATTGAAGTTATACATCAAAGTATCTTCAACACCCTTGGCCATCAAGGGGCCGGTAAACTGCATCAACCGGTGATAGAATTTATTCGCACGCTGATTGTAATCAGCATTGTTACGGGATGGGTGCTCAACAAGTGCATAGTCCAGTTCATCGAATGCAGTTGCATAACGGGGAAATCTCACCCGGCATTCGTCAATCAACTCCGCAAGCTCGGCACGCGTATGGTGATCGAGTGGCAATGAGCCATAATATCGATAGTATGGGCAACGAATGAGTATCGCTGCGATGGCTTCCTTCAAATAACTATCGTCATCGCCTTCCGACAAGCGAAGCTCGAGAAAGTATCTTGTAAGATTCTCGAGCTCGCCAGACATATATTTCGTCAGGATCAGTTTCTTGTTGTCAAATACCCGTTCGTTGAAGGGTTTATCAGATGGCGAAATGGATTTATAGAGGTCATTGAATGCAGCCCGGGCACCCGACCAGGTGAAGAGATTGTTTAAAGTCGCCAGGAACTCGTAGCCTGTCGTTCCCTGGATCGGCCAATGTTTATTCAGATCCTCTCCCTGTTCCAGGATCTTCTCTATAATAATATAGGTGTCGGGTCCCACGAGGTCCCGCAGTTTCCGCAGGTAATCCTCCGGGTCGTAGAGTCCGTCGACGTGGTCTACACGTAAGCCCTGGAAAATACCGTCGTGAACAAGCCTGGCAATCAACTGATGATAAGCGTCGAACACATTTTGAAACTGCATGTTCAGGCAGATAAGTCCGTTGATCGTAAAGAAGCGACGATAATTAACCTGCTTTTGATCGGGACCCGGTGGTATCAGTTCGCCGCGAAAAAAATCACCATTGACAGAACAATCAAAAAAATCTGCGTACTCAGATCCTTTTCCTTTTTCGAGCACATCCCACACCCACCTGTTGGATTCATGAAAGGCCATGTGGTTGGGTACGATATCCTGTATCCAGCCAATGCCTGCATCCTTTAGTTTTTTCGAAATGCTCATGAGTTCCTCTTCAGTGCCGATCTCCGGATTGATAGATAACGGATCGATCACATCGTAGCCGTGAAGACTTCCAGGTGTGGATTTAAAGATCGGCGAAGCGTAGATCGTCCTGATACCCAGTTCAGCAAAAAAGGGAATCAATACTTCGAACTGTCGAAACGTGAAGTCTTTGTTGAACTGGAGTCTGAATGTGGAAACAGGGTTATACATGGTTCATCAGCACAACAATAGAGCGGCCTTCGACAGTGACCTTACACTCAGGTTCACATTCTTTTCCTTCTCCAATAAACATTGCATTTGTCTCGATGATAGTGATCCACTTTTGTGCGTGGGAAGCGGGCGGTAACACGAATTCGACCGGGCCTTCGTAAGCGTTAAACAACAGATAAAATGATTCGTCGGCCAATTCCTCTCCGTTCATGTAGACTGCAAGGGATTTTGCGAAGTCTTTCTGCCAGTGTTCATCAGTCATCTCGTCTCCGTTCGGCTGGAACCATTTGATGTCTTCGGCTACTCCTTTCTTTCCTGTGACCTGCCGTCCCTGGAACCACTTCTTCCGCGAGAACAATGGATGCTGTTGCCTGAAACGAATCAACGCCGTTACAAACTCCTGCAACTTTTTGTCTGCATTTGGCCAGTCGATCCATGAGAGATCGTTGTCCTGGCAGTAGGCGTTATTGTTTCCTTTTTGCGTCCTTCCAAGCTCATCGCCCGCGACAAGCATGGGTACACCTTGTGATAAGAAAAGTGTGGTGAGAAAATTACATTTCTGCTGCGCACGCAGTTTCAGAATATTCTCATCGGTCGTTTCGCCTTCGGCGCCACAGTTCCACGACCGGTTATTACTTTCACCGTCGTTGTTGTTCTCTCCATTCGCTTCATTGTGCTTGTCGTTGTACGAAACAAGATCATGAAGCGTGAATCCATCGTGTGCTGTAATGAAATTTACACTTGCAGTGGGGCGACGATAATCGTCTGCATAGATGTCCGGGCTTCCGGTGATGCGCAGCGCGAATTCACCCAACATACTATCTGCGCCGCGCCAGTAGTCGCGAATGCAGTCGCGGAATTTACCGTTCCATTCGAGCCAGCCGGCGGGAAATTTTCCAACCTGGTATCCGCCTTCGCCGATATCCCACGGCTCGGCTATGAGCTTAACCTGTGAAATGATAGGATCCTGGTGAATGATATCGAAGAACGCACTAAGCCTGTTTACTTCATGAAGCTCACGTGCGAGCGCGGCAGCAAGGTCGAACCGGAATCCATCAACGTGCATTTCTGTGATCCAATAGCGAAGGCTGTCCATCATCAGTCGAAGTACGTTGGGAAGATTGGCGTTCAATGTGTTGCCTGTTCCTGTATAATCGAAATAATAGCGCGGGTCTTCTGCGAGGCGGTAATACGCCTGGTTGTCGATTCCGCGGAACGACAATGTCGGGCCCATCTGATTTCCTTCCCCTGTATGGTTGTAGACAACATCGAGAATAACTTCGATGCCGGCCTTGTGAAGGGCTTTAACCATATCTCTGAACTCCACGATCACGTGCGAAGGTGATTTGTCGTGTGCATAGCGAGGCTCAGGCGCAAAGAAACTTACTGTGTTATAACCCCAGTAGTTGCTAAGTCCTTTATCGGAGAGATACTTATCGACGAGAAAATGATGTACGGGCATTAATTCGACTGAAGTAATACCGAGTCCCTTCAGGTAACGGATCATTTCGGGATGTGCAAGAGCCCGATAGGTTCCACGAAGATCTTCGGGAATCGCAGGGTGCTTTGCAGTAAGTCCTCTTACGTGTGCCTCATAGATTATTGTCTTATGAAGAGGAATACGTGGCTTTTTATCATCGGCCCAGTCATAAGAATTATCAACAACGACGGACATGAACATGTATGGAGCACTGTCGGTTTTGCTCATCGAAAGGTCTTCCTGTTCATTTCCTATTTCGTAGCCGAACAATGCATCGTTCCAAATGAGTGTATTGGTAACCGCCCGTGCATACGGATCAAGCAACAGCTTGTGTGGATTAAACCTTTGTCCGTTAGCCGGGTCGTATGGGCCCTCGACACGAAATCCATATAGTTGTCCGGGCTTTATTCCGGGAACATACGCATGCCAGACCTGGTGTGTTCGTTCCTTTATTCTGATCCTTGTTTCAGTCCCACCTTCCCCTGTCTTATCAAAAAGACACAACTCAACTCCGGTTGCGTGTTCACTATAGATCGCAAAGTTTGTTCCCGGTCCCAAATACGTTGCACCCAAAGGATATGGTTCCCCGGCGAACGTCCGCACAGCTTCACTCATCTATCTTAACGACTTGTCAGTTCATGATAATTTGCTTGTGCTCTTTCAGCCCACACCGGCACTGGCTCGTGACGTCGTTCATATTCAGCCGACTCGATCGATTCGTGCGTCGGCGCGTGCTGTATTTTATGTTGAAAGTCGGTGAGTATGTTCATGTAGTTGATATATGCTTCGTACGGAGAATTGTATGGACTGAAGTATGAATGCACCTCGCCGTCTCCGTGAGTTTTGGTGCTCATATAATAAAGATGATCGCTCGTCTGGAGATTTCTCCAGGTATCGAGAAGATTTGCATTCGACTGTGATCTTACCTGTTCCTCAAGGTTCTGCAGGAACAGGAAAGCTTCGTTCTGGATCTCATTCTCGAGCCATGCCGAAAGATCTTTGTCTCTGTCTGCCCATGAGATGAAATCGGGGCAATCGAATGTTTCGGTTGGATTGATCTCCTGGAACACCTCCGAGGGTGTGGCCATTTTCATGGTATTCGATGACGTGACGTTCAGGATGAGGTCACGTAAGAAATCGATGATTCCCGTGCTGGATGATTTATGCTCACCGAATGTTTCATAATCGAAACCAAGTGTCACCACACCTTCAGTGTGTTCGATTTTTTTCAAATATTTCTTCAGATCCAGGAGTCCATGAGGATCGGTGAACCTGAAACCGATATCGTCGCTAATGTCGTTTTGACGTGTCAGGACCTTCAGATTTTTTTCCACCGGGTGACGATAGACGCCGGTGCGCTGCTTCCCTTCAAGCACGCGATCTACGTCGTCACAGATCACGCCCTTAAATCCAAGCTTCGCAACACGTGAACCGATGCTGTTGCTGTATATCAACTCGGTATTACGGAACACCGCAGGTTGAAAGCCGAAGTAGTGCAGCATCATGTTTGAATGATCCCTTACCTGCTCTGTGAACTCGTCGTTGGGCATGAGGCACGCCAATGAATGGTGACTTGTTTCTCCGAGCAGCTCAACTTTGCCGGTAGCCACGAGAGCCTGGAAGCTTTCCAAAACTTCGGGAGCATATTTGACAAACTGCTTTATAGCCGGGCCGGAAATTGAGAAGGTGAGTCGAACATTGTCGTTCTGCTCACACAGGCGTCTCAACATCTCATTTACCGGGAGATAGCAGGTGCGGGCGATGCGTTGGAGGATCGTCCCGTTGAGATGGTCATTGAAGTATCCCATCTCTTCTCCAATATCGAGGAAGCCAACTTTTCGGAGCCTGAACGGCTGATGGACGTTGAAATAGAGAACGATAGACTTGCCGGAAATTGAAGTGGTCGAAGACATAAAAAAATCTTAAGGTCGGTTAATTGTTAGATGGTTAGACTAAAGCGCATCGGTGTTATGCAAATAGCTTGCGAGACGACGGGCATCACGAATCGATGATTTTAATCCCGATTTTTACTGACTTTTTACTTTGTTTTTTCTTTTCACAATATCTAACTGTAGTATCGCCTGTGGAAAGTCATACACGGTATGCGACATTAGTTCGTGACGCCGGCAGACTCTGCAGCGAATGTTTAACGACATGATTGTACTCGATTAAAAAAATTACTTGGATGGCACGATTGTAGATCGGCCAGTGTTAAATGGGATGCGAATGATTAAAGTATTGATGTTAGGATGGGAATTCCCGCCAAGCATATCGGGTGGTTTAGGCGTTGCATGTGAAGGATTGACGAAGGCGCTGATCGCTACAAAAGATGTTCGAATACTTTTTATCGTTCCAAAGGCCATACCTGCTGCGGGCGAGGCCAATCACGAGTCAAGAGGCAAAGGCCTGGATCTTATCGGCGCAAATAATATCGATGTGCCTACGTTCGTCAATGAATCTTTCGAAATATCTGAAAGCGAAACCAAGGCTGGCACAACCAGTGTCGCGAAAGAGCTCTTGACTATTGAAAGAGTAGATGCGGTACTTAAAGCTTACGAGACTCCGACTGAAAACTACACACAAGAGTTCATCGAAAACTGGACAAAGCTGACAAGTGATCCAACCGAATACATCCGGAAAATCAAAAAAGAAAATAAGCGACACGTGGGTTCGACCCGTTATGACTTCGAGGGTGGTTATGGGAATAATCTCTTCCGCGAAGTGGACTATTATACTCACGTTGTAACGAAGCTTGCACTAGATAATGATTTCGATGTGATCCACGCACACGACTGGATGACATTTCCCGCAGCGATCGCCGTGAAGCATGCAACAGGTAAACCGCTGGTCATACACGTACATGCTACCGAATTCGATCGGGCCGGAGCCACCGGAAGTAATATTGTTTACGATATTGAACGTGCTGCTGTTGAATCGAGCGACCGGATAGTGGCTGTCAGCCGCTTCACGAAAAATATGCTCGTCAGAAAATACAGGGCACCTTATGAAAAGATCGATGTAGTCTACAATGGCATCGATCCAACGACCACTCCGCCTATCAAAGCATCAAGTCATGCGTTAGGAGAACACCTCGTAACTTTTGTCGGACGGATTACTTTCCAAAAAGGACCAGAATATTTCGTTGATGCCGCTGAGAAAGTTTTAAGGGAGTTTCCCGATTGCCATTTCGTAATGGCGGGTTCGGGCGACGCGTTACCTAATATGATCAAGCGGGTGATCAGCAAAAAAATGTCGGGCCGGTTTCACTTCACCGGGTTCATGAGCCGTTCAGATGTAATGAAACTTTTGAGTTATACACGTGTGTATGTGATGCCATCAGTTTCGGAACCATTCGGTTTGACGGCGATGGAAGCTGTGACCGCCGGGGTCCCCACCGTAATCTCAAAGCAAGCGGGAGTTGCCGAGGTGATGCCTGATGTCATTAAAGCCGACTTTTGGGATACAGACGCCCTCGCTCATGCGATCTGTGGTATTCTCCGTTATCCGACTCTTGCCGAGACCATGCGACAAAATGCGATGGGAAAAGTAGGAGGGATCTCGTGGAATGCTGCCGCCAAAGACATGCTCGACATCTACCAGCAGATGGTCACGCGTGATGAACTCCACTCTCCATCCATTCACTGATTATTGAAACCAGTCCTGCTATTGGAATGATGGTCCAGTCGGGCCTGTTGTTCAACTCATATCTCAGCTCATACAAAGCCTTCTCGACAAGAAACAATCGAAGCAATGTCTTCGAATCATTGGCCGACTGCGGGATTAAGCCGGAGTCGTTCATTGAATTCAGGAAGATGTCGACGTACATATCACTCATCTTGTGATACACGTCTGCCAGTTGTTGCAGTGATGCGTGGTTACCCTCTTTATCCATCAACTTGCTGTAAGTGGCGTACTGGAATGATCTCACCATACCCGCTACATCCTTAAGCACCGATTGACACATACGACGTTCTGCATAAGTACGTCCGGGCTCGCCTTCGAAGTCGGTCACCTTGAAATTATCTCCTGAAACCAACACCTGTCCCAAATGAAAATCGCCGTGGACGCGCATTCGTTTCGATGGAATTTCCACCACGTCGGTATCCGCCAGCATATGTTCCAACTCCGGCTTGAGTTCGAGTAAATGATACGCCTCATCTTTGGCTCCTTGCGGAAGCTTGTCGCTGCTGCGTTTCAAAAGATCGAAAGTCTGGCTTACATCTTTCTTCAACCTTTCGATCATCTGGTGAGTTTCGTTTATGTCTTCCGGTTCCTGGTGATTCGCCAACGCACGGTGCATATCGGCCGTTAGTGTTGCCAATTGCGCGATCTTATTCCGAAAACCGTCAATTGAAGAAGAGTCGACCGCCTCGCGGATCATTGGCTGAAAATAATCCCATGCAACCGTTACATCGCTGAGCATCTCCTGTAAGATCCCGACGCCGATTGCACCCACAGACGATTGCCACTCGATGCTTCCCAACCACTTCGGAACATTGTTGAACCGGGCGTCTTCGGAAAGGAATTTAGAAAGTTCTATATCGGGATTGATCCCTGTTTCAACTTTACGATAGAGCTTCAGAAACAATTTATTGCCGTAGATGATCGAAGTGTTGCTTTGCTCGGCGTGCAACAACCGTGAAGTCTGTGCGATGTCTTTCGTAAAGCCCGCAAACGAATTCGACGTTGTAAAATTTATCTGTTGATTATTGTCTTTGAACTCCGCTTGCCGCGCAAACATTCGAAACAGCGACATACGAAAATCGGCGCACCAAACTGCATCAGACAACCATCCACGCTCGAGATCTACCTGGAGCTCACAAAGGACTGGTGGCTTCATCTGACTTTCCGAATTTCTTCCGCTACGTAAAAAACAAACAGGCAGAATATACCTTTCATTGCTCATGTCGCGATAGTCGACTTTCAACAGGAGAAAATAGGAAGATAAAGGCTCTGCAGGAACGCAGATGTGGCTGACGATTTTAACTGAAGATATCTGGCGCCCCTTCCCCCCGAACCATCGCATGCCCGTGAGATATCCCGGAAGTATTGTAGTTTCTAGTCGTTGTAAAACTGGTCCCTGGATGATGTCTTGCCAACGACTAAGCTTAATGGAATCCATGATGCTTTACGATTTTAAAAAGAAAGGAAAGCACTATAGATGCCAGATTTAAGAGAAGTTTAATTGTGTATTGAATAACACCTATTGGTGAAAGCAGGCAACGGCTTTTGTTCCATTTATGCGTTTCGTATGAATTGTATGTGGAATCTTCTTTCCCAATTGGATTGGTATAGCCACAACAATCCCAATATGATAGCTATCTTTTAAATAACTCTCAATAACTTTTTCACGAAGCGTCACTATTGGTATCAGGAACGTCTTTATAACTTTTCTTGAGTAAAGAAATCAAAATAAAATCACTGACACCTTTGGCACAACTTTTCCATAGTGCGAGAAAACTCATACGAGATGGAAGAACGCGTTCAGACCAGCAGCCGATCATGGTGGCGACACGAGGTAATTTACCAGATATATCCACGGTCCTTCCAGGATAGCAACGACGATGGTGTCGGTGATCTGCGTGGCATCATGAGGAGACTCGATTATCTCGCGGGGCTTGGTGTGAGAGTCGTTTGGATATCTCCTATCTATCCGTCGCCGATGGCCGACTTTGGCTATGATATTTCCGACTACGAAGGCATCCATCCGCTTTTTGGTACAATGGAAGACTTCGATTTACTGATGAGTGAAGTACACAAACGCGGAATGAAGTTGCTGTTAGATCTTGTTCCCAATCATACTTCGGATCAACATCCGTGGTTCCTCGAGTCGAAGTCATCGAAAGATAATCCGAAGAGAGATTGGTACATCTGGCATGATCCTTCTCCAAAGGGCGGACCTCCCAACAATTGGCGCGCTGCATTCGGCGGACCTGGATGGGAATGGGATGAGGCAACGAAACAATATTATTATCACGCTTTCTTAAAAGAACAACCAGATCTCAATTGGAGAAATCCGGCAGTGCAACAGGCGATGTTCAATATGATGCGCTTCTGGTTAAAGAAAGGTGTCGACGGATTTCGGATTGATGTGTTATGGCACTTAATCAAAGATTCACAGTTCAGGGATAACCCGGTAAATCCGGATTACCAGCCTCACATGGCAACGTATGATGAATTGCTGCCGATCTATTCCACCGATCAGTTCGAAGTTCATGATGTTGTTAAGGGAATGCGCGCGGTGCTCAATGAATTCAACGACCGGATCATGATCGGTGAAATTTATCTCCCGATCAGCAAGCTCGTTAAATATTATGGTGTCGATAATACGGGCGTTCAACTGCCATTTAATTTTCAATTGATCACGCTTCCATGGTCGTCGCAAAAGATCTCGGCGGCTATCCAGGAATATGAAGCTGCATTGCCCCCGGGCGGTTGGCCCAACTGGGTTTTAGGAAATCACGATCAACCGAGAATAGCAAGCCGGGTCGGGTCGCACCAGGCACGGGTTGCGGCAGTATTGTTGCTCACGCTGCGCGGAACTCCTACTATATATTATGGAGATGAGATCGGCATGCGTGATGTGCCTATCCCAAAAAATGAGGTGCAGGACCCGCAGGGCCTGAATATGCCCGATAAAAATCTAAGCCGTGATCCCGCGCGGACGCCGATGCAATGGTCGGGAAAAGAAAAAAATGCCGGCTTCACAAACGGGCACCCTTGGTTACGATTGGACAGAAACTATCGCCAGCAAAATGTCGAGTCCCAGGAACAGGATCCCGGTTCGATGTTGACTTTATACGAGAAACTGATCGCGTTGAGGAACACGGAAGAGTCGCTTGCCTCAGGAAATTATTATCCGATCCATTCCGATCACCAGATGATCTGCTATGCGCGTTTTGTGAGTGGCTCCGATCCTTTTCTGATTGCACTCAATCTTACTCCACGTATCGCATACTTCGGTCCCGATGGGGTGAAGTTCGAGGGCATCATCGAAATCTCTACATCACCGGAAGTTGAAGGTCATACTGTCCAGGATCAGATAATTCTAAGCGGCGACGAAGCGATCGTTGTTCGCCTGAAATCAAATAATCTCCCATTATAATAATTATAGCTATATGCACGGCCCTGAAAGAATTGGTGAAAACAAATGGAAGTTAAATGTTTGGGCACCACTGCACGAGAAGATGACTTTGCATATTGTAAAGCCCCGCGATCAAAAACTGGAGATGACAAAAGATCGCGATGGCTTCTTTTCGGTGGAATGCGATAATGTATCCGCAGGCACATGCTACTATTTTCAGGTTAGTGGAAAAGATCTTCCTGATCCGGCATCGCACTATCAACCTGAAGGAGTTCACAAGCATTCTGCTCTTGTTGATCATAGTACGTTTAAGTGGACCGATGAGCTATGGCATGGACAACCATTGAGAGACCTGGTCATCTATGAGCTTCACATCGGTACTTTTTCAGAAGCGGGGACATTCGATGGAGCTATAGAGCATCTCGACGATCTGACGGAGATCGGCATCAACGCGATCGAGATCATGCCCGTCGCACAGTTTCCCGGTGAAAGGAACTGGGGCTACGATGGAGTTTTTCCATACGCAGTGCAAAACAGCTACGGTGGACCCGAAGGGTTGAAACGTTTGGTCGACGCCTGTCACAGTAAAGGTATCTCGGTGATCCTTGATGTAGTTTACAATCATATGGGTCCTGAAGGAAATTACCTTCCGGAATTCGGTCCTTATTTTTCCAAGGCGTATCACGTCCCGTGGGGTGACGCAGTAAACTTCGATCAACAGTGGTCGGACGGTGTTCGCGATTATGTCATCGGCAACGTCGGCTATTGGATGAAATCCTTTCATATCGACGGCCTTCGCCTCGATGCGATCCATACTCTTTTCGATACGAACCCGGCTCACATCTTACAGGAAATAAACGATCACGCACAAAGGCTTCGTGAAAAAACAGGGAAGCCGTTCTTTCTCATCGCGGAAAGTGATCTCAACGATCCCCGGGTCATCAAACATCGTACAGTCGGCGGTTACGGCTTCGATGCCCAATGGCTCGACGATTTTCATCACGCACTTTTTGTGCTGGTCGATCCTGAAGGAAAGAAACGCTACTACGATTTCGGAACGGTGCACCAGCTTGCAAAAGCTTTCTGCGAAGGATTCGTTCACAGTGGCGACTATGTAAAATTCCGTAAGAGAAAATATGGTGCTTCTTCTGCGGGATATAGCGGCGATAAGTTCATCGTATTCCTGCAGAATCACGACCAGGTGGGAAACAGGGTGCTGGGTGACCGTATTTCAGGTGTCGGCAAAGAAAGGATGATGATCGCAGCAGCGACGATCATCTTGTCACCATACATTCCAATGCTTTTTATGGGGGAAGAATACGGAGAAGAAGCGCCTTTTACCTATTTCGTACATCATTCGGATCCAAAACTCATAGAAGCAGTGCGTGAAGGAAGAAAGAAAGAATTTGCAGACTTCGGCGAAGAATGGGCAGCCAAAGATGCTCAAAGTGCCGACACATTTCTGGAGTGTAAGCTTCGATGGAATACACGCAAACAAGGACTTCATGGGGAGATGCTCGAATGGTATAAGAAGCTTATTGCGTTGAGAAGAAGTCACCCGGTATTTAAAGAATTCGAAAAGACTTGTCTTCAAACATCGGTGATCAGTCCTTCGGCACTGGCGATCCATCGGCATACGCCGGAACACGATCATGAAGTTTATGTCTTCATTAATTTCTCCACGGAGCCGGTATCATACACGATGCATGGAAATGACTGGAACTTATTGTTGACGTCTTCTTCGCAGGAGAAAAACGGAAATACGGTAAAGATCGCGCCGTTGAGCGTGGCCATTTATGAAATGAACGATGGAGGAGATTAGCGGTACCGCTTCCTCCACTCGAGTGGCGACAGATTGGTATACTTCTTAAAGACTTTCCGGAATGCGTCGACATCGTTGTAACCAATGTCGAAAATGATCTCGTTGATAGTTTTCGAGCCGGTCTCGAGTTCTTTTTTTGTTAGCTCCACTTTAACCCGCTGAATATACTCGTTGACCGAGTTGCCCGTCGATTTGCGAAATCTTCTTTCGAATGTTCGTCTCCCAACGCCGAGCTTTTCGCAAAGGCCGTCCGTCGTAAGCATTTCCAATGGATTTTTTTCGATCAGCTCCTGGGCTCGCAGGATCACTTCATCACCATGACGCTTTTGGCCCATGAATATCATGAATTGATGCTGGCTCTTGCGCTCGATATCTATCTCGAACATCTTCGATGCAAGAACCGACATCTCGCGGCCGAGATGCTTCTCAATTATATATAGCAATAAATTCAAAAAAGAATAGCCGCCCCCACAAGTATAGATTCCACTCTCGTCCGTGATTATCGTTTCATCGATAACATCCACGGAAGGATACATACCGGCGAATTCATTCCTGGCAGCCCAATGGATCGCGCACTTCCTTTTATCCAGGAGGCCTGTAGATGCGAGAAAAAATGATCCGACACATAAGCTTACGATCTCTGCTCCACCTTTATATTGATCGATCACCCAATGGCGATAAGCACTGTTGGTATCGCCAGTTTTTGAAAAATCGCCGCACACAATCGGTATGATGATTATATCCGTCTTCTTTAAGTTACCTGTCGTGTTGGAAACATTGATATTATACAATCCTTTGTTCACGCTCATGTTCTTACTGGTTCCAACGATATCAACCTTATAGAACGGGTCCTTTCCCTGGTATGTAAGAAAATCGTTGGCCCTGTTCATGATCTGGAAACAGCTGTCGATGCAGTTCATGGTTGCGTCTTCGAGAGCAAGGATCGATATGTGTTTCATGGAATAAAAGTACGCCGCGGGTGTGTCGCAATCAACGGGTAAGATTGTCGTTTACGCCATGGCCTGCCGGCGGCCGGTGATCATAATTTTACTTTCATGAAAAGCATCGAAATAGTCATGATCCCTGTCAAGGACAGGCAGAAGGCGAAGGAATTCTATTTGAAGTTGGGAATGAAGGTTGTTGCGGAAGCCAAAGATCCACATGGAGACCCGTGGATCCAGCTTGGGTTCCCGGGAAGGGAAGAGACGATTTCACTGGCGGGTTTTCACGCCATGATCTGTGAAACGGAGGACATTGAAAAAGAAATTGAAGAGTTGAAGGGCAAGGGGATTGAAGTTGGAAAGGTCGACCCGACACCTTTTGGAAAATTCGCGTGGACAAAAGACCTGGATGGAAATGGGATCTGTTTACGTGAGAGACCTAAGGCTTAAGCTTTCAACGACTCGTAGACTTTCTTTTTTCTTTCGAAATCGTAAACGTGACTTGCAACCATCACTTCGTTCACTTTCGTGTCTGTGATGAACTTATCGAGTGATGTCTTTACTTTTTCTTTGTCGCCAATGAACGAGTACGACATCATATTCAATACGCCGTATTTTTCCGCTTCCGTCCAGATGCCGTCCATCGAATCTACCGGGGGAGGCAATGGGCGACGATCGTTGCGGAAAAGTCCGAGCGCCAACTGATAGAATGATGTTGCGAGCTTCTCTGCCTCTTCATTGCTATCGCCAATGATCACATTCACGCAGGCGAGCGCATATGGTTTATCCAAAAATCTTGATGGTCGAAAATTGTCGCGATAGATCTGCAGCGCCTGGAATAGATATGTGGGCGCAAAGTGAGAAGCAAATCCGAACGGCAGTCCAAGCATGGCAGCGAGCTGTGCACTGAAAGTGCTCGAACCCAATAACCAAACGGGCACGTTGCTGTTTTGTCCGGGGATAGCTCGCACTTTAACGGAAGGATCTTTCGGACCTAAATAATTAATGAGCTCGACGACATCGTTGGGAAACTGGTCGACGTCCGCGTTCAGGTTTCTTCGTAGTGCCTGTGCGGTAGTTTGATCGGTGCCGGGCGCGCGACCGAGGCCGAGATCGATTCTGCCGGGGAAAAGTGCTTCGAGGGTGCCGAACTGCTCGGCGATGACGAGTGGCGCATGGTTTGGCAACATCACACCTCCGGAACCGATGCGGATCTTGGAAGTGGCGCCGGCCACATGTGCTATCAGAACGGAAGTTGCTGCGGAGGCAACGCTTTCCATGTTATGATGTTCGGCAAACCAATATCGTTGATAGCCAAGCTTTTCGGCATGTTGTGCCATTTGTACGCTCCGCCTGAAAGCGTCGCCGGGATTTTTATCGCCATGAACAATGGTGGCCAGGTCGAGAATAGAAAGTGGCGTTTGGGAAAGAGAGCTCATGGAGGTGATAACCAAAAAAGCAACGACAGGGTTCATTATTAACGCACGTTAAAATCACTATTGGCACTCTTGTTGGTCTTACGATCCCGGACTAAATGAGATACAAATGAAAACGACCATGAACACCGAAGATATCATCGCACGGGTATCGATTACAATAGATGCGCTGAAGGAAAAAGTGTGGGAGGCGTTGGTGACGCCGGAGATCATCGAGCAATATTTCTTTGGGACGAAAGTGAATTCCGACTTCAAAGTGGGAAGCCCGATTACCTGGAAGGGTGAATGGGAAGGAAGAGCTTACGAAGACAAGGGTGTGATCCGTGAGGCACAGAAAGATCAATTGTTACAGTTCAGTCACCTGAGTCCATCTTCGGGTGAGCAAGATCTGCCGGAGAATTATCGCATCGTTACGATCGCCTTATCAGAAAATAATGGTAAGACGACGGTGACGCTGACACAAGACAACAATCATAGCGAAACGGCACGCGAGCATTCTGAAGAAAACTGGAAAGGGATGCTGGAGGGATTGAAGAAAGTGGTGGAAGGAAAGAAATAAGATTAAAAAATAAGATTATTCTGTTCTGTCGATAACATCACATTTGAATCGCTTTGAAACAGCGTGTGCATAGTTAAGAGCTGCCGTCTTGTTTTCGTCGCTGAAAAGATGAGCTTTTTGATGTTCCGAAAATTTCAGGTAGACGTTGAAATCGTAACGAGTAAACGATGATGAAGCAACCCGGACGTTCACGGTTTGCTTCACTTTATTTTTATTGACGAAGATGTATTCGATCTTATCGAAGTGTTCTGAGTCGCCCTTCTTAATTCCGAAGATCCACATATACTCCGAGTACTTCATTCTTCCGAAGTCGACCTTGATCCGGTAGTGCGAGGTGATCACAAATACCGCTATCCCGAAGAAGATGAGTCCGGCGAGAATGTGACCGGGCACGAGCATGACTCCGAAGATTACGAGCACCCATGCGCCGATCCTTGCAAAAGGCGGGAAGAAATAGGAAGTACGGAAGTCGATTGATTCTTCGAGGGGGAGATCGAGGGGGTCCATGCGAAATAAAAGTAGAGATTCTGGCGGAATAACGATGCGGAAGGGCGTTGGTTCGGGGCTGGCAATTGACTTCACAAACCTTTATCTCTTTCTTTCCGGAATTTTGTTAGAATCCACAGAACTTATACTTTTGCAGTCCTAAACGAGCAAAAAGCGCTACAATCCACCTTGCCGGAAGGCTTGGGGGAAAACACAGAGGAGTGGTAGAGCGGTTTATTGCACCGGTCTTGAAAACCGGAGACCCTTCACGGGGTCCGGGGGTTCGAATCCCTCCTCCTCTGCGGAAATCAACAGTATAACGTTCAAAACCCTGCAAATCGAATGATTTGCAGGGTTTTTCTTTTTAACGGCATTCAGATTATTCACGAATTCTCATATTTCTGGTGAGCATTTGGTGAGCATTCTGAAAGCCAAAAATGCTCACCGAATTGCTCGTAATTGATTGATATTCAACTTGTTCACTGAGTGAACATCTTGAAATCGTGGTGGCTCAAACATAGTTTTGAAATGCTTAACCACAATTGTTATGAGTATGAACAGAATCAGTGTGCTTTTCTATTTCAAGAAACGCAAACAACAAAAACACAGTCTACCCCCAATCTACCTTCGCGTCACGGTCGGCAATTCACGTTTTGAGTTATCCACTAAACGCAGGTGGGACCCATCGCGATGGAACCATAGCACAGGGCGAGCGATTGGTAATCGTGAAGATGCGCGCACGCTCAATGTTGATCTTGATACACTACAAGCACGTGTTACTGAGGCTGAACGACAAATTTTAGCAGATCGTGAGGAGGTGACAAGTCGGTCAATGCAGTATTATTTAGATGGCAAGAAATCAAAAGCCCGAACCCTTGTTCCCATCTTCAAGCATCACAACGACCAAGTTGCACAGCTTGTTGACAAGGATTTTTCCGCCGGTACATTAGAGCGCTATGAAACGGCGCTTCGCCACACAGTTTCATTTATTCAATGGAAGTATGAGAAGCCGGACATCGAGATCAATGACCTGGACTTCGAGTTTGTTTCAGAATTTGAATTTTGGCTGAAGGCTCACCGTAGTTGTAGTCACAATACGGCTGTCAAGTACATAAGTAATCTTAAAAAAATTGTGAACATCTGCCTACGAAATGGATGGCTGCTACGCGATCCATTTATTGGGTATAAATTAAACAAACGGGAAGTCATTCGCGATTTCCTTACACAAGACGAAATCAGTAAGCTTATCACAAAGGAATTCTCTACCCGCCGGCTTTCAATTGTCCGTGACCTGTATGTTTTCTGTTGTTACACCGGACTGGCTTATGCTGATGTCAAAAAGTTGAAACGTAGCGAGATTTCCACGGGGATAGATGGTGAGAAATGGATATTTACCGCCCGCAAAAAAACCGAAACTAAATCAAGCATTCCGTTGCTACCGACGGCCCTGAGCATTCTTCAGAAATATGAAAATGATCCACTCTTGATCAATAAAGACCTGGTGTTGCCGGTTCCAAGCAACCAGAAAATGAACGAGTATTTGAAAGAGATTGCTAATCTGTGTGAGATCAGCAAAAACATGACCTCACATACAGCTCGCCACACCTTTGCAACTACAGTTACTCTTTCCAATGGTGTCCCAATCGAAACTGTGAGTAAGATGCTTGGCCACGTGAATCTCAAGACGACGCAGCATTATGCCAAGATAATTGATAGCAAGACAAGCGACGATATGATGATGCTGCGCAACAAACTCGTTGCACGGACGCAGATCCAACATTTAGCAACTTCGACCTCTCAACCTCAATCTCCAACAATATGAACAAGATCGTAACCTACTTTGAAAGCAAGGAAGTAATCTTCCATGGTGCCATTATCCTGATCATTCTTTACGTGCCGCACGCGGGGCATTTGTTTATGCAGTTAGAGCATCTTGATATGAACATCTACGGGTTTTCTGTGCTGAACTGGGTGTATGGAATAGCCCTCGCGACCGTGATCGAGTTTGTCATCCTCGTTTTTATTGTCAACGGCTACCGCAATACCGGCAAGTTTTACGCAGTCGTGAGTTTCTTTCTGAATGCGTTCTATTATAACTATTGGTTTGATGCCCTTCAAGACCCAACCATTGTAAACATCAAACTAACGACGATCAGCTTTTTTATTTGCCTGGTTCATTCCTTAGCCGTGTGGCAGCTAAGTGAACTGTTTCACAAGCGCATGGAAAAAGATAAAGAAAAAGTAATCGAGCTTTGGTGTTCAGAATGCGATGCTGGTCCGTTCCCGAACAAACGATCATTGGACGGGCACGTCAGCAAAGCTCATCGGCATCCAGCGAAGGTAGCAAAGAGCGCGTCGGTGAACGGCAGCTCTGACCTATTAACAAAAGTAGGCTGATAGGCTGTTTACAAGCCCCGAGATTCTGCTCATGCGTCAAATGGCATCCACCCCGACGTTTTAAGAAATGTACCTGTAAGCATTGAGAATGATTCAATATTCCTACGCCTTCAGTTATATTTCGGTCTGATGTCACCATGTCATGGTCAAAAGGTTCCTCACATCAGCAAACCCGGTTCTGTCGTCAGTGATTGACGCCATAGAGAACTCGTTGCAATGTCCGAAGTACACTCAGGTATCGCATACGATTGAGGTGTGTCTCCCGGATGGCGTTGTATTCCAATTTCCGGCAAATAGAGAGTTGACGGAGAAAGGATTCGGTTTCTGTCTAACCAGACATTATAACAACAGCAGTTGGGATGCATCTATTATCATTAATATGAAGAACTGCGCTGCCGCTGGCCTTATCCAAAGAGAAATTACCGCGATTGTTCTCCATGAATTGGGGCACCTCTTGAATGAACCCGAATTACAAGAAGAGCCAACGTTCGAATATTGTTTTATTAATGGGATTGAGTTCAGTAGGGATATACTCGAAGAGGTACGAAAATCAAATAGCATTGCAATGGAAGTCTTTGCTGACTCTTATGCTAACAAGCACGGCTACGGGGAAGAGTTGATCTCCTCCTTTCACAAGCAAAACGCGAGCTTTGAAAGCCAAATAGAGTATTGCTCGACCAGAATAGAGAAAATAATCAGGAAGGAATATCTTGACGGAAAGATTATGTCTACGCACTTCAGATGACGGACGTCGGCAACAAATCAGAAGTCTGATCGATTCGCATCACGGCCCACGGCTAATAGCATCGATCATCGCGCCCCAACCTCAGGACACAAAATTCATCTTTCAATAGGAATATAAGTGATGCCCTTCATCTTTTCTCGTTTCAATTTCCGGTGTGTTTCAGGACCAACGATTATGATCGAATCTTTTGAGTTCTTAGAACCGAACACAATATCCGTTCTATAAAATCCATCATCGAGCGGATGTTCGATATGGGACAAATAGGGCGGTTTAATTCCAGTCGTTTCTTCATAATTCCCACAAACAGTGCAGAGTTTGTCAAACTCAGTTCCTGTTCGATGAGCGTCAAAGGAAACAACTGATTCAGAAAAGAACTGGTAATATCCGAACGATCTCTCCAACTCTTTAAATTGTATAGCGTTGTAGTTCTCTCTGACACAAAACTCTCTAAATCTTTGAGAAACAAGGTGACCTAAGTCATAAGGATGAAAAAAGTCATACATTTTTCGCTTTACCTTATATGAAGGATTATGATAATGAAAATCTTTGAGAAAGCCGCAATTTTGGCAAAGATCGAGCGTGCTGTTCTCATCAATCAGATAGTTGTCGTCGTCTGGACCAAATAAACAGTATCCCAATATCATACCGGCCGTTAAATTTGACATTTTTTCGTATACGCCGTTCCGTCCTGTTCAACACGAATTGTAGCGTCGGCTCTAGTTATTGCTCATTTGTCATTTGCCTATGTCTACTTGTAAGGACATTCGAATCGGAGAAGTTGAATTCACCTTCAAACGGAAAGTCTTCTAATTGAGAAACAATTCTCCATTTATTTGGACCAATCCGTGTAATGTCAATGTTCTCTTTCGGATCGAGTTGATTGACTCCGTATCGAGGTGACATTGAAATGTATTCCCTTACAATTCTTGAATTGCCAAGATGCAGGGGGCTCACCAAGCTGTCCGTTGAATTAAGCTCGATGAATAATGCCCTAAAACTTTGCAAGTCTTCATTTGTCGGTGCATCATGTTTAAGAATTGGCTTAGTTTCCAATTCCACAACCAACAAATTGTTGTTTCCAGAATCTATTCTTGCTCGTTTACCATCAATGCTCAAGGAACTGCTTGGATATGTTTTGAAAGTCGTGACGTATTCCCATCCATCAATATACTTTTCCAAATCAAGCGGCTTGTTTTGACAGTTAACACAGCAAACGATAAAGAATGCATTTAATACTTTAACAATGGTTTTCACTAGTTAAGAGTTTTATCTACTCCCCAAATACTTCCACTTATTATTCCGATCTCGTGTGGATTAAAACCCACTCCTGGATCGTATGTATATTTGTAATCCATCACTGAGGGCCAGCTAGGATATAACCAATATCGCCGCGGGATTCTGACCAAAAGGTTGAACATACTTGTCGCCCAAAATGGCTATGTGTTGTACATGGAATACTTAAGCCAGGCTCAATTTGTCAAACGTAAAGAATGCAACGGTTCAGCTCTCAATTGGAAAATAAATGAGCCCCTTCATCTTTTCTCGTTTCAGTTTTCGGTGTGTCTCCGGGCCAACAATTATGAGCGGATTTTTGGAATTACGGGAACCAAACACTTTATCCGTTCTATAAAAGCCATCATCCAGCGCCTTTGTAACGTTAAGCAAATATGTGGGCTCTGATCCGGTTGATTCTTCGTAGTTTCCACATACTGGACAGAAATTATTTAATTCCATTTTAGTACGAGTAGCGTCCACTAAAACAATTCTTTCCGAGAAGAATTGAAAGAAGTCAATTGACCTCTCCAACTCTTTAAATAAGATATCGTGATATCCCTCACGAAGACAAAATTCCTTAAATCTCAGCGACACAATAGTACCTTGATCATAGGGATGAAAATAATCGTAGTTTTTTCGCTTTACTTTGTATGAGGGATTGTGATAGTCAAATTTCTTTAGAAAACCACACCGCGGGCAAAGATCAAGAACACTTTGCTCGTCAATCATATAGTTGTCGTCGTCTTGCCCAAATATGCTGTAACCAACTATCATCGTATTATTTGATTAAAAAAATCCTCTGCTGCTTCTGTATATTTTGCGCCTGGCCCGTTGTAAAAATCGCTAAGCACCTTCTCAATTTTTGAGCGGGGGTTAAGTCGTCGGATGGTTGCACCGGAATTAGCCCTTGACGGCGTCATCCCGAATTGTTTCAAAAACAAATTTAGTTCTTTATGGAGATTTTTATGCGCTTCAACTGTCATCTTGGTAAGCTTTTGATTCTTAAGTCCACCTAAGAATTTAGGGAACGAGTGGTGAAGGTGACTAGCAATTTTAAATGCGCGCTTCGGACCGATGTCTGGCGCTTCGCCCATCACGATGTGATGCATCGGAATCCCCTGCCTGTCGTAATGTATCCCGTCTATATTTCCTCCGTTCCAGGCATATTCCAGTAATGAGAATGGTTCACGACGCGGCGCGTTTGGCAAGACGTAATAGCCCATGTCCTGAGTAGGATAGGGAGAAACACCTTCCCAATATTCTAACTTGTATTTTTTATCTCCATGCTCCGAATCGTCTCTATAAATATAGGCTGCGGCAGATACAGTGACATCAACTAACCTTCCATTGATCATCCAGGCACGATTGGGGGCGTCACTACTTCCGAAAACAGATAACTCATCCTCACCATCTTTGGCAGAAATGATCCTTACGTTTGCGCCTAGCATCTTGCCAGCTTCAAACTTTCCCTGATTATTGGAAAGGTCAAGATTGTAGAATGATCCAAAGGTGCCCAGTGACATCAAACCAAAGTTGGTTTGAGCGGGACGTAGCCCATCGGCCCAATTTCCTCCGGAGCCGGGTGTTATATGATCACCATATCCTCCTGCACCTCCAAAAGTACCTGTGTCGTGAATCACAGGCCGCCCGCCACGATAGTTTACACCGAATAAAATCATTTCAGTTTCACTATAAAGAGGAGAGGCGCCCGAGGCATCGTTAAAAGAAATCGGATCATTAAACGCGAAACTGTAGGGACTTAAAGATGAAAAGTCCTCGGCCAGAACATCGACTCCATTCATTCTTCCCAGGACAGGATCGTAGTCCCTGAACATCGTCTCATACCACTCATTTTCGGAGTTGAACTCACTGGCGCTGTTATACAAGTATCTGTTTACTATTTCGCCACTTTCGGTTCTGTCCCAGCTGCCACCGGCCCGCATGCCAAAGGGATAGTATTCATTGTATTGGATGACGTTACTCGGAGAATACGTCATTTTGATATCATCGAAATAGACGTCGTAAAGTTTTGCACTTTCATTGGATACGTACATGTATGCAAAACCGGCTTCCTTGACAGTATATTCAGCTAACATGGAATCGGGTGTAACGACTGGCGACACACCAACTTGTTTTGCATTTTGGTCGATCCTTTCGTAAGCGACGTCAAGTAAATGATGATCCTTGTCAAACAAGATGATGTTTACATAAGCCAATACTTCATCTGAATCTGGATCTGATTCATTGGTTATCAGCGTCCCATATTGATTTAGTCCAGCAGATGCCGTCCCCGTTTCGCCACCGACCGGGGATGGGAGACCAAAGGCTGAAAGAATTGCCATACCAAATCCGGTCATATCTCCTGCAGGAGGATTGTTATTACCTGTGTATTTTGCGTTAGCTTGTATTTTTAGCTTATCACCCGGGTACACCTTATAAGATTTAGCAAGCCCAATCTTTCCGCTGTATCCGCCGTTGAGAAGATTCGAATATGTGCCCCCTGCCGTGCTGTTGTAGACCGGCGTTGTGTTTCGGGTTACCTGATTATAGTTCGGGAAAGATTGATTGGTTTCACTCTCCATGTCGCCCAAACTTATTTGGTCGGTACTTGGTATGGACGTGAAGAGCACTCGTGTATTACCCTGATGATCCTGGATGGTGTACTGATATTCATCAGTGACGGGTTTAAAATCCGTTTCATTCAGATAAAATTCAGTACCGATTGGAACCGATATTGAATTATGCCAAAACACGCCGAATTCGACGCTGGTACAACCAGCCGGCGCAGTGAACTCATAACTTATCCAGTCTTCATTAACAGCTCCTTTTGGCAACAAGGGCCCATTGTTAGCAAACAAAATCAAGCCAGTATTGGAATTGATAAAGAGAGTCGGTTGATACATTGAAGTCCCCTGCACGTAGCCCTTCGCCTTGAACAAGTATTTTCTATTCGGCTGAACGGTTACGGACTTGCCAGCAAACACACCCGGACCGACCTGTCCTGAATTGTTTCCAATAACCTTTAAATAGGTTTCACCATTTTGAGTAAGTACACTGAGATCAGAATTTTGCGCCTGAAAGCCCGTCACACCCTTGCATTGGACTTGATCGTCATTGAGAACGGATTGTCCGTAGCGGACGACACGGCCTTCGGGATTTGGGAGGTATTTCATTTCCCCACCCTCGAAGACCAGATCATTTACATACTCTTCCTTGGAATGCAATACACCCGCCGCTGTGAAAGTTTTTGAGTGTAATTTCTCTCCGGACGCTGAGTACTTGTATATCTGAACATGTCCATCACTATACCTGATTCTAGAGACTTTCCCAATATCATTATACTTGATGCTATCTATGCCTTTGTTCTTGTCGGAGGTAAGACTTCCAACGGCGTTATAGGTGTATTCGTTTGTTCCATTGACAGTCCCGTTTGCAAAGCCAACTTCAATGCTTGCATCCTCAACTCTGCTCAACTGGTTGCCTGTCGTATAATTGTAAGTGAGAGAATCAATCGTCATGGGCGTGCTGGTAATGTTTAAACCGCTCATGCCTCGCTGATTCTGGGTCCTTATAAGATTGGAAATATTCCCATTCTCGTCATATCGTATTTGTTCATTTAGAGTATTAACCTGTTGATCCCACGCGGATGTTCCATATTGTTTAAACTGTCCGTTTGTCAACCTCCCTGTCATATCATACGTATGAATGTAGGCATTGCGATCGGTGACACCCGATGCACCGGGGCCTTTCCACTTTACTGCTGATATGCTGCCATCATAGTTTGCTGAATTTCCAAGTGAGTTGTCGATTCCATTATACATCAACTCCATCCCAAAGAAATCATTGGCATCATTGTTAGTTGCATGAATACCGGCACCTTCGTCGGTAAGTGTTGAATTATTTATTGAAGACAACCAGCCTCGAATGTTGTACCTATAGTCAACGCTTTGTAAACCCAACTCCGATTGGCTGAGGTGAAGATTCTTCTCAATAAGCTGACCGATTTCATTGTAACTATATTTTGCCACGGTATTGTCGACTGCACCATCAATTGACTGGGTCATTCTTGTCGATCGACCGGCGTGATCGTATGTCACCTTGTTTTCTATGGTAACAGGTGTACCTGTATTAATGGTCCTCTTAGATCTTAACAGTTTGCCCGAGAAGTCATATACAAAAGTGGCTAGATTGTCCACCGTTAGTCGGCGATGGTTGTTGCTAATCGTCTGTATGGTTCGTTGAAATTTGTCGTAGAAGCTTACAGTGAGGAGATAATCGGAACTGCCAAGTATTTTAGTCATGCTGCCGGTGGGTAATCCGATTGCAGAGCTTGGTGTTCCTTCTCCCGGAAGATTCTGCGGTGAATATGTATAGTCAGCAAGGTGATTTACATCGTAGTCGAAGTCATAGTTGTCATACCAATTTACAGTCAGCAAATCGCCCTCTACAATTATAGGATAGGCTACATTCGTGTAACCGTGTAATGTGGTGCCTCGCGTTTCATAGAACGTGCCTGTCCCGAGTTGCGCACTCACATGGGATTGCATGGACGCAAGGTTAGTATGGACCAAATCGGTTAAAATCCCGGACAAGATTGGTCGGTCAAGAATATCATATTTGATAAAGGCCCACTTGCCAGAGGCGCGGAGATTTCCGTCTTGACTCAGGATCAACCGATCATATTTGTCATAGACGAAGTATTGAACAGCAGATCCTGGCACCTTCTTTTCGGTAAGCCTGTCACGGTCGTCGTAGATAAATTTGAAAATAAGCTCAGAAACAGATGATGAATTGGCGTCCAAACTTGATCCATTTCCTAAAACGGCTGTCGCTTTCGGCGGAAGCTGACATATCATCCGATCATAGACGTCGTATATAAAATAGGTTTCAAGCCATGATGAGGCACCAGCTTGGACTTTTTTCAATACAATGTTTCCGCTGCGGTCTGTGTATGTTTTGACTTTAGTCCCGTTTTCGTCTGTTACCTGGCTTACTGCCAAAGTTTTTGCGGGGTAAAATGAGTTGGTGGTCAGGTCGGGTTTCCAAAGGCGTACTTCATTGGCCACATTAAGAATGAAATCATTCTTAACAGCATGAGCTCCGGGTTGCCAGTCCACACCTGGCGCTCCCCGCTCACGCACTCTGCCTCTCATCGATGCCTCAAAAGTTCGAGCAGCATATGGTTGGTTATCATTCGCCACCTTATCCGCATTCTGATAGAAATTCTTCTGTTCACTCGATGCATAATTCACGATCGCGTCGTAACGACTATAGCCGCTTTTTGAATTTGTCGCATACGGCAGGTAATCCTTCTCGATCTGCCCCATCTCGTTGTAGGCGATGGGTTTAACGATGTCATTCATTTGTGGTGATTGACCGATCCCTATTACTTGTATTGGGCGGCCAAAGCCATCGGAATAGGTAACTTTCTGCACCACTTCATTCGGTTGTAGAGTAAATAGGGCGGATGTATTTTTTACTCCTTCCTTCAGTATCGTAGTGCTACTTGTTATGTTAAGGACATCATCCGCGGTAGTTCCATCGCTTTTAATTGCCTTGTCTACATAGATAAACGGCTGAATAACGGTCGACGCACTTGTATAGCTCACCGAGTATGGCACGGAATTAATAGTTGAATCTTTGGTTACTCGTACCTGATACGTTCCGACCGATGCCCCACTGTAGATCGAGGCCGCCGCTGTCGAACCTAAAATGTCCACACCGTTTAATATCCATCGATAGGTTGTAAAATTATTTTGCGCGGTTATCGTGGCATTCTTACCATAAGGGAGGTATTTATCCGACGTCGTTATGTTAATGGGAAAAATCGTCAAGGTTGACCCGGAAGCCGGCAGCTCTGCACACGTGGCACTTTGAGTAACGGCGCGAAAAGATGTCGTCTGATTAACGTTATTGTAAGCATACGTCGTTGACGTGGAGGCTAATGGTGACCAGGGGGCTGAACCAATTTTCTGTTCCCATCTGATGACAGATCCCGAGTGACCATTTACCGTCACTGTTCCAGAGGCCGATGCAATACCTATTGGTGCTGGCGATGGCAAAGACGTGGTTCCGGCGGTAATACCATAGGCGGTTACTGTTAGGATATTTGAAACTGCTGATGAACAAACGCCGTAGGTTGCTGTTGCCTGAAATTGGTAAAGTCTGTCTATGGCGCCGTTACATGATATTGTCGGTGAATTCACAGACGAAGCAAGAGACGTACTAAAATCTGTCCAGCTATTGTAGGTTGATCCGCCGTCATTACTAAATCGATACTTCCACGCAAGGCTCGTGGCTGTATAGCCGGACAAAATCAATGGGACACTGCCACTGCCACATACCGTCGATGTCGGAGCTTTTGTAAGGGTGCCCCCATTCGAAGCGGGGTGAACGTTCACTGTTATTTCGCTCGAGTAGGCGACGAGGTTACCACACTGCGTAGTTTTGCGACGATAAGTGTAAGTGGCTACGGTTCCTGTGGCAGTTAATGCGGGAGGTGTGTAATACACAAACGTCGCCCCTGAAATATCATTCCATGTAGATCCAGATTTGAGCTGCCATTGAAGGGCAGTGCCGGTCGGTTGTGTTCCTCCGCTACCAGCAGTCCCCAGCAATCCAGGAGATGTATTTGAACAAACTGTATATGAGGTTGTCGCTATTGTTCCAGGATTCGGGGTAGTGAAAATATTTACCGTTGTTGTAGATGGTGAGCTGGTACACGTGCCGGCGGTTATCTTGACCTCGGTACTTTGATTGAAAGTGAATGACTTGCCAGCCGATCCCGATGTGGTCCCATTAGACGTCCAGGTTGACGTGCCAACCGGTCGTGACGACCAGGTAATCGGGCCTCTGCAGTCTGGACAGTTTACGGTCATTGTGGTTCCGGCGCACACCGTTGAATTGGTAACCGTCAATGCACCGGCTGTATAAACGTAAATAGGAATATTGCTAATGGTTGCGACGAGATTGCTTGCATCGGGCTCACCTCCATTATGAAGGGATATTGTTATATAAGCGGCTGAGCTTACGCCAAAGTCAATGTCAGCCTGACTGTTCTTCGTCCCGCCAGTCGAAACGATAGACCCTGTTGAGACCGACCACACCATCCAATTATAGGTGTAGTTAGGGTTGTTGTAGGAGAACGTTTTAATGGAACCTTGAGTGCAAGTATTAACAGGCAGGGCTGCATTGTAAATTTCAATTCTTGGTCCATTGGGTGTACCACCACCACCGCCACCGATAATTGATTGTGCCGCAGGAGCTGATACTAACGATAAAGAATCCTCTTGGCCAAATACCTCCGAACCAGCGAAGCAGAACAGGGTAACTATTGTTAATATGATCTTTCGCATGGTTATTAAGGACAAGTGGTGAAGTTTACCCATTGAATAAACATTGAATCTGCAATCTCATTGTCATAAGATTTACATGGTTCAGTATTGCTGCATTGTTGCGAGACTGTGCATCGCATTGAGTAACCGGTACCAAAGTCCGGAGAAAACTCAAGCGTGTGGTGCGCAGCATCGCCGTCGTCAACGGTGTTCCAAATTTCCTCTCCTGACTTGCGATATGCCCAGGTATACGTTATGACTGCTCCGCATCCGGTGCTGGCAAGGGTGGCGGTAAACCTTTTTTCAGAAAAACATATGCTTGTCTCATCTTTGTCTATCCATCGCTCGGTAGGATCATCTAAGCTTACCACCGTCACATCAACCTCCAACAACGGCGCACTGACGCAAAAAGACTGCTTCGAAGTAGAAAATTGCCCGTTGGAAAGTGATATCGAGTATTCGATAGAAACCGATCCAGTCGCACTTGGAGTGTAAGTGTATGATGCTCCGGTGCCCACATTAACTCCATTCAATTTCCACTGCCTGCTTGTAACGGTTGCATTCTGACAAGAATTGGTGCCGCTTTCGGTAAATGTTACCGGGGAGCCCATCCTTATATCTTGTTCAGCGAGATTCGCAATAAACGCACTGCTGGCCGGGATCAAAGGGTCAGAAGCTATTCTGTATTCATTGTACTGAATGAGGTCCTTGTCTTTATTCAATACAGACTTTACACGGCCTAATTCATCGTAAACGGTAAACACGCCATTTCCTCTTTCATCAGCCTGCGCAACTTTGCGATAGCTGTCGTCAAACGCCATAGTGGTTGCCGATGCTTCTGCGGGGATAAAAAGAAGTTCGTCGAGACTTGCGAGGGCCGAAGTTTTCACGAACAGCGAAAATGTGCTCGGTGCCGTCGATAGATCAAAGAATACTTCCAGGTACTTCCATTTGTTTATATCTGAGGAAGTATAGCTAGCTGTTTTCTGAAGTGTATACCCTCCTGCACCTGTCACTTTAAAGGTAATATCGGTTGCAGTAGTTGCGTTAACCCAGACGGCACCCTTATACTTGGACGAACCTCGTTGTATATTGTCCCGATTTCTTTCGAGACCAGCATACCACACTCCCGCATTTCCTGCCCAACCTGGGCCAATGTTGTTAACATTGCCAAAGCCGAAGTCGGTACTTACGCCGTTTCTTTCGAAACCTTCATAAAAACACTGCTCAGGCAAAGCGCCCGAAAAAGTGGCTATCGGCACTGTGGGCACATAAGCACCGAGTGACGAGGAGAACACGTAACCATAATGCTGGCCGCCTTTGCTATTTCGATGATCGTTCCATCCTGTGGGTGTATTTTCAACGTATGTCAAATACCTGGTGCCGAAATAGTCTGTTGTATTATAGCTAAAGAGTTGCTTGCCACTGCCATTAGTCGAAACTGACGCATCCGTGTATCCAGCTTTTCTCGGGAACGACAGTGATTTGTACGGCAAGATTCTATTACCCCCATAATCACGGTATAACAAGAGGGAAGCGTCAGTCACGTAAGAGCCATTGTAGTTGGTTGTCTGAACTATGGTGGCGTGGCGAAGGGAGTCATTGAGCGCTTTTATAGCGATAGCTGCCGTGTCGGTCGGGTCCGGGTTCGTTATCGCAAAATCTTTAGCATATCTGTACTTTGTTCTGTAGACATTTCCATTGCTGTTTGTCACATCAGCATGGTCTAAAAGGCCATGAAATGAATTGTATGTATACGCAGTGGCCGTTTCAATGAAATTTGTCGGAGACGCCGTTCCACCAGGTGAGAGCTCGTCGGTTAATCGAACTGTTTCGGTTGCAATAATCTTTCCGGTGTTCACCGACAAAGCATACAATCCAAAAACATACTTTCCGTCGACGGCTTCATACCGGAGTCCATTAACCGTTGCGCCACTCACCGATTGATTTTGATAGGAGTACACTTTCTCGGACAGCCTTAAACCGGACTCATCAAAGTCGCGCACCGAACGGAGCAGTCCCCTCGCGTAGTCGAAGTTTTGATTGGGCACCCAGGGGAAAGAATAGTATCCGCTGACAAGGTTATTGATTGGAGGGCAGGTCGCCGACGAGCGAGCAACGCGGTTGTTGGTAGCACCCCATTCCGTCGACGACGTCGTTGCCGGATATGTGCCTGGCGTGTAATACGTGTATGCCGTTTCTCCTTTGCCGTTTTGATCCACGTAGACCCGTTCATACATGACGTAAGACTCCGGTCCCATATGGTGGGTCGTTCGAAGAATCTCAGTGCCATTTGGGAAAGCGTATGACAGAGGATAGCTTAAGCGTCCGCTTGACTTGACTCCGTCCGCTCGTTTGTACCAATAATGAATTATTTTTTCGGTGGATCCCCTTCCGGAGCCGGAAGTGTACAGCGAGAAAACCCTGACGCCACCACCCAGTTTGTTCATGTTAGCCGCAGAGTCATAGTATTCGTTATTCTCGTAATACACGTTGGTTGTTCCTCCTGCCGGGTAGGTTATTTCATCCAGTGATCCGTACTCAGGATAGACTTGCTTTGGCAGTCTATCGGCTCCACTAAGAGTTGGTTGTTCTGTTGAAAGAGGAATCACGCGAAAGCGTTCGGCATTATTTGCCGCTGCGTTGTAATAAAGCCTTGGGATAAGATTGGTAGCGGTGCCATTGTTAAAATAACCCCAGAGGTCTTGCCGATTCCGCCTCTCGAATCCTAACGGAACACTGTACTGAGACCCGCCCTCGTGCACGACATGAGAATAGTGAAACTTGTAGGCCGGATCGGGCACGCAATCTGCGACCTGAGTAAGCTGCACCAGGAACGCTCTGGTCTTAAACATATTTGGATTTGGTTCCGTCGCATCGTATGCGAAACCATACGTGAAAACAAATTTCCTCGCTTGTGAACTTCCAAGGACCGTCTGAGTGACACTGGCAATCCGAACGTCGGTCCATTCGAAGGTCACGGTCTGACGGGAGGAGGAAATAGTTTCGAGTTGCTTAACGTTTACTTCCTCCTGCACGGTGTATTGCTGTGTGATGGTTCCGGCAGTATTTACGGTTGAAAGTTCCGTTTGGTAATCGGAGGTCTCTTGCGACTTATAAGTCAGTTTGATTTTATCTCCATTAGCAAACCTTATTGTAGTCAGGTGCCATGCAGTGGTAAAAGTTATCGGCGTTCGGAATTGATTATATCTAACTGCAAATTGAGTCGCGCCAACCGATGGGCCGATGCTCCGCGTTAGCGTTTCTGTTGCGCTAAACTGATACGTAACGCCCTGGTTGTTTTTGATTTTAAACGAAATAATTTCGCCATTTGCGTTCTTCTTCGTTTCAATCCTAACGTCCTGATATGGAATTAATTGAGGGTTGCCAGACCCGTCGAAAACAAATTGACCGCTTAGACCGGGGGCGTAGAATGAAAAAATATCGGCCTCCGTGTCTTTGTAGAGCATGGTGGCAATAAAATCGTAGTCTAGCTTTTCGTCACTGCAATCCGAGAGGTTTGAGTCGGTATGAGCCGTGAAGCTTTGTACGGCGCTTGCTACTCCAGGAGATAGCCATCCTTTTCTTTGATTGCCGGTGGTCTCGGAAAAGTCGTCCGGCAGTCCGCGAAGCTCTCGCATTATCGCTCCGCCAGCATTTAATTCCCATCCCATTCCTGCCGAGCCTTCAGATTGTTCGACTTTAATGCCACCACCTTGATAGTCAATAGACACAGGTACAGAGAGAGGACCTTGGCTTACTTCAAACAGTGGTATATGCGCTTGAAGTTTGCCGGTAAATAAGTCAACATCAACCTGTGCATTGACATAGAAGCTGATCAACAAGATGCAGCTGCAAAAGCAGATCTTTTTCATCGGAAGAAGGGGTGTGGGGCGTGCAAGTTGCGCCACATACTCGATCATTTGCAAATAGTGCTGCTCGCTCACTCCAGTGGCGATACCCCTATTTCGTTATAGTGAAAACACGATTGGTCGTCAAAAAACTAATTGGCCTACAACAACTTATATCTTGTTTTACTCCCATGTCAGAAGAGTAAAAAATATTTCACTTTTGTTCTCTATGGGGTGATGCAGAGAATAGAATCTGTGATCGCGATCATTGATCGAAGGAGATACGACCGATCCCTTTCAGGTTCATTTTTGAATCCAGGACAAAAAAATGTGGTGTTCTACGCTTCGTTGTTCTTAATGGCCGCCAGCAATGACGTCTTTAAGCGGTCCAGGAAATTTGCCTGGCCGCTTTTGCGTAATTGAATCTCTGAGAATGTTCGGGCATAGTTACCCAGGTCGAGTGCAAAAAGCTGTTCAAATGTTTTTACAATGGTTCTGATGTCCTCCCGTCCGTTGGCAATGGCATGGGAGGAGTGCAGCGCATAGATGAGTTCAACCAGCGCAACTTTCGATTCGGACCATATCAGAAACGGCTTTTCCGAACTGCTTACTTTGCCCTGTGCCTCAGTGATGAAAGAGTGGATCATCTGGTGCGCCAAAAACTTAGCCAGCACTGTGTCGGTGCCAGTAGTGAACTTGTCGTCCGAGTTAATACCCGACGTACGCCTTCCCTCCAAGGTAAAGTAAGCACGGTCCAGCAATGCGGAGCCAGACACAAAATATTCAAACAGGTCCTTATGCTTGCGTGCATAGCGCTCGATGGCGAGGAGAATTGCGTTGTAATTTTTCACCCTGCTTTCCCGATCACGATACGCATCGTAGAGCGCAATCGAGAAGAGTTTTTTGTGATAGTAGTAATGACTTGCAATGACCGGTTTGACCTCTTTGAAAAACCGGATCTCTTCCTGTGTATTTCTGAATGTATAGGTATGCATGAAATGTTTCAGCTCGTGGATGATGCTCCGCATCTCGCCGAGGACCTTGCCTCGTGCAATCAGCGTATCCTTCTCAGGCATCGCACTAAGAAGTTTGATGCGTACCAAGAGGTTTTCGGAGAATGTGTTCATGTCCATAGTTCTGTGACTAATTATGCGTTGTTACTCAGGCGGTCCTCGATAATAAAGCGGATATCCTCTTTGATCTTGTAATAATTTCGTGTGATTTCGGTCAGCGTTACGTTTCGCACGCGAGGAATGCGCCGATAGCTTTTCTCTTCCTTGCGGAGCGCATCATGGTCATTGATAATTTCGGCATGGAAGATCTTCTGTTCGATCTTATCCTCCGGATCGTCGGCCACGATCCCTACAAATTCGCCGGAACTCAACGTGGCGATCTTTGAGGCGGGAATGGCAGATTCAAGCTGCGTTGACCGACTGACGGAGGTATCATGTCGGTTAATGGAGACGCTTTCGCGTTCCTGGACAATCTTCCCGAATCGCTCTGAAAATGTCTTTGCAGTATCGCCTACGACCTGTCCACTAATGACGTTGCCACAAATGTTCATGACCACATCGGCCTGATCGCGGCCATAGTCACGCCTTAGCTGCGAATAATCCTGAACTGCCAATGTAGTGGCTACCTTGTTTGATCTCGCAGTTGCGATCAGGTTATCCATTCCCTGGAAATACAAGGTTGGGTATTCGTCAAAGAGCAGGCTGCTCTTGAGTTTGTTGGGTTTGTTGACCAGCTTGGTCAGGCGGGATACGTACAGCGATACCACGGCGCCATATACTTGCTGCTTTTGCGGATTGTTGCCCATGCATATAATCTTTGGCTCATCGGGATTGTTTATGTCGAGCGTAAAATCGTTACCGGACAGCACATAGTACAGCACCGGAGAGGATAGTCGCGCCATGCCGATCTTTGCGCTCGCGATCTGGCCTTCAAGCTGATCAAACGCCTCGCGGTGATAGGCCGATTCAAAGGGATTGACGAGTGCTTCAATCTCAGGCTCCGTTTTCAGAAGGGGAAACATTACCGAATAATCGACTTGCATCAGCTCAAGCACGTGAGGCAAAGTGCAGTACTTTCCGTTCTCGTACTTGCGAAGAAACCAGATGACCGCACTCAGAAAATTTATCGGCGACTCGACGAAGAAATCGCCTTGCTTTTTGATCCAATCCCGATTGAGCCCGAGCATGATACTGCGGCTCGACTCTGTTGCATCTGTGATGTCTTCCATGCTGGCCGGGTCAAGTGGATTGCAGCGGTGGTAGATGTCATCGAAGTCAATGACATAGAATGATGGGCGCTTGGCGTACCTGTGCCGATAACGCAACAGAGCATTATAGGCAATGCGGGACAGATCATCGAACTTGAAATCGTAGATAAACATCGTAAAGCCTTTTGCTATATGTTGCGTGATGATGTGACGGATAATGAAATAGCTTTTACCTGAACCCGGTAAGCCGGAGACCAGTATGCCACGAAACGGATTGATAAAGTTGATCCAGGACTTACGTACTTTTCCTTTAAGTATGTAGCGGGCTGGCAAATTGATGGAGTATTCATTATCGCGTCGCTGTTCCTCCTGCGGGAATGATTCGTTCAGCCGGTTGAAAATGTCATTCTTCATATTCAACCGGATCAGGCGCGAGAGCCAGGTCCCTCCAGTAAGTGCCAGCAGAAATCCCGCTACAGTAATGGAGATGTAAGTGATGGCTTTCGTGGTTACGTCAAGAGCCAGCAGGAACGCGCCATGGCTGACAAGGAAAAGTATGATACCGAGGAGCAGGCAAAGTATTGCTTTCACCGGATGAATATTCTCGGTCTTCTTCCCCTGTGCGCCGATCAGGGATATAAGTAGCAGGGCGAGAGAAAGAAGTTTAGTGTGCCAGATGGTGTGAAACAAAGCGGTACGCTCTACGACTGCAAGTACCTGATCGATCCATGGATGTGTATATCCCCATTGCTGAAAGGCGGCGTAGCAAAACACATATATATTGAGTGTCAGTACGGCAATACTGCAAATGCGCGTTAGATCGATAATTTTTCGAAGTGCCTGTTCGTTTTCCCCGGTTCCCATGATTAATTTATTAATAGGGTTATGTGATTGAGTTATGTTAAGTGTGATGAAAGCCTCAGAGGCGAGGTCTTCTCCTCTTTCGTTTCTTTCTTCGTTTTCCGACGTTGCTGACTGAATAGCCACTTTCCGCCTGTAAGAGCTGTTCTAGCAGAGCGGAAGAAGTAGACTTATAGTCCTCATTCAGACCCTGCGATCGTTCCGGTTGTACTGAATGTGATGTTTCGGACGGAGCAACGACCTGCTGACGAATGGGTACGATACCGAATCGCTCGGTAATGGCTCCGGCGCTGTAGGCTTTGCCCAGGTCACTTCCTTTGAATACTGTTTTGGAACGGTGGTCGATGAGCGTAAGGCCATAAACACGTCCATCGGAGTTAATCCGGAAGATCGCATCAACCTGGTGAGCACGAAGTGCTCGGATGAACTCGTCTCGATTGTCGATCGGCCTGGAAAAGACCAGATCAACGGTTTGTCTTAGGGCCTCCTTGTGTGGCGCACGCAACGCCTCATTCACGACGAATTGTTTTTCGAGGAATCGCATCGTCGGCTTTCCGGGCAGACGACTTGCTTTAATCGGTACGCCGGTCTTCTCTCCCTGCTCCTTTGTCATCCAATAGAGCAGACCATTTTTCAAATACATTTGCGAGCGTTCCGTTCCGCGGTATGCTACCACATTGTATTGCTGCAATACAGCATTCAGTTCTGGCACCGATGTGTACTTATAGTTGTGCGTGACATATCGGGTTATGTTAGAGATCGAGCGAAATGTTTCGGATTTGCCGTACGTAGGTTTTAGTGGAGTAAGGTCCGGCTTTATAGCTGCGACCTGTTGGCGGGATGCCGGTACCAGGTGAAACTCCTTTTCCACCTCCTTACGTGCTTTTTCCGATTGGTGCTTGCCGATATAATTTATTGGGAGGCGTTTGCCGTCCTCTTTAATAATCGTTGTTAGGATGTGCACATGCTGGTGGGCAGCGTCAGTATGCTCATACACCAGGTACGGCTGATCCCCGAAACCGATACGGTCCATGTAGCTTGAAGAGATTGCCCGAAGCTTCTCAACAGGTATCCGTTCATCGGTTGAAAAGTTGAGCGAGATGTGAAGCGTGTTGGTCTTTGTCCGTCGGTTCTTTTCATTGAGGTCGATAAACCGGTTTAGCTTTTCATAAAAGGTGAGCTTTCCATGATCCTTCAGATACATGTTTGCATGGATCAGGGCAGCCTCCCCTTTTTCGACCTTCCGTTCGTTATAGTTCAGCGCGCCCTTCACGTCCGTTCCGCTTTTAATCCTTGCGACCATACTTTTTAATGTTAGAGATGACAGCAAGCAGCTGCTCGACCTTGTAAGTGACCTTGGCGTACTCCTTGGTGATCTGTTGCGCATGGTAAAGCTTCTGTTCTGGGACCTGTGCGCTGTGGAGGAAATGCGTGACCTGGTTGATGTTGATGCCTATTGCGCGCAATTCTTTGCGGACGCCCGCCAGCTCGACGATAATTCCGTCCATGGTGGCATCCTTATGATACCAGACGATCTTTTCCTGATTGACAATGCTGCGTATGAATTCACCGAGCGTGCGGCAGTTTGAGTTTTTGCGCAACTCCTCAAGGCGCTTGTAAGAAGCGTCAGTCAGCCTGAAACGGACCACGTGGTTGAGCGGCTCTGTTACCTTAGATCGCGTGCCCATATATGTTGGATTTCAGTGATGCGAAGAAGCCGAGTTCCGAGGCTTCTTTCCCGAAGCACGATAGTGCGGAGGGCAAGAGGCAAATGGCGTAGACATTTGTACATCTTGCTCCGTGCACAGAACAGCACGGTGTTGGCCTCATCGCGCCCATTTCCTTTCCGATTTTGTGCTGAATCCTTTTCATCGATGATGACCAATTGTTGGGTTTTGCGTGCCCGACTTCTTGCCTGATTTCAGTAACCGCTCGATGTCGGACACCTCGTAATAGACAATGCGCCCCACCTTGGTGTAAGGGAGGAAGCCACTGTTGCGGAGCTGTAGTAGTTTGCCGGGTGACAGGTTGAGCATCTTGCGAACGTCACGCGACTTGACCCATCCCGATGGAATTGACGCCTGTTCGACTGCCAGTAGTTTACCAATGTCTTCGAGCAGGTCCCGCCTTAGTTTTTCCAGGTCATCGGTTGTGATTGGTTTGCCCATGGTTCCTTTTCGTTTGATGGGACAAAGCAAAAGGCAAACGCAGCGGTGAACCAGTGGGAAACGTGCACCCACCCTTGTCCACCCCCTTTGGGTGCGGTGTTTTTCAAGAATGAGGGCGAAAAAAAATCAAAAAAATATAAGCGCCGGTGAAAAAGTAGTTTGAAGTTATCCGCATTTTTTGAGCATGCGATAACGGTTGCGTTTAATGACTGCTATTTGAGAGCGTGGCCAAATCCTTTCCGCGAGGAAGAACCGTGATAAAAACGTGAGGCCGTCCTAACCAGGACGGCCTCGATGTCTTGATCGATCGATCGGTTAATGCTTGATGATAATCTGCTGGCTATAAGTTTTATCTCCTTTGGAAAGGGTCAGATAGTATAATCCATTGGGAAGGTCGGCCGTATCAAGGGTGATGGAAGAATTGTTTTCTCCGAAATTGCTTTTTACGACGGTACCCATTGCATCCATTAGTTTGACCTCTGCCGATTCTTTGACCGTTGAAGAGTTCACATTCGTTTCTGCACGCGTCGTTGGGTCGGCTATGATCGTCAGGCTATTGCTCGCAGGGTTTGGATAATATGAGTAATCGCTTCCGGCGATTCGACCTGACCCGCCAATGACAGTGACAACCTGGTACACATCGATATAACCACAAGGCGCCGGAGCTGTCGCCCGGACCGTATAGGTACCGGGCATGTTAAAGGTGACAACACAATACCCGGGGCCGGATCCACTTATATATCCGTCGGCAACGACTTCAATCGGACCGGTTTTAGCGGGGTAATCGATCACCGTGATCATCGTTTCCTGTCCGACGAAAAATACTGGGTCGGGTCCCTGATAAATATAAGATGGGGTACCATCGCTATTCATGCTTTCCTGCGGCCAGGAAGGATTGAGAAATGAAAGGGTCTTGCTAGTTGAGGTTTCTCCGCACGTTGTTGAATTGAACGTTGCCACGATGGTTGCCGAACCCGCACTTGGGGCTGGCGTAACGGTAACTGTTGACGCATGGGAATTAGGTGGCACGCCGATGTCGCCGATCGTACTCCAGGATATTGTATTACCCGCCGGAATATTGCTCAATGTGCACACGATAGGGTCCAAACAGAGAGTATTCGGTCCAGAGATCGTCGCGCCCGAGCCACCGCCACATGAATATGTGCAGTTTGCAACCGGATTAGTACCCGCAAGCACGTTCAACAGCCACGTCGCGCTCGTTGGAGTAAATTGAACATGCCGCGAATTATAAGATGAGTTTAGAAACGCCGGAGCGTCATTGCGTTCTTGTGTCTTAAAGTTAGAGAACCTGGATGGATAGGTTGCATTTGCACCTCCCGTATAAACGCTGGTGATTGCTGCCGGTGTCAGGGAGCTTGAAACATCTAATGCGCTCACCGTCGGAACGAAGTTGAATAAAGGCGCAACCCTCACGGTCAAATTTGCCTGCACAATCGGATAAGCGTTGATATCAACGCCAGAAATCTTTGCCTTTTTTGATTGCAAGTTGTAGAAACCTCCGGGTTGGCCATCCCAGAAACCGACGTTGGAAACAGAGGTCGATGATTGAAAAAGCGTGATGCTGATCGGGATTAAAAATAGAATCTTCTTTTCCAGGGAAAACTTTCCACTAAACACTTCACCAGTTCCGGAAGCATCGGTTGATTTTACAACCATGTTCGTCTTCCATGTTTTGCCGGTGAAGGGTATAAGCAAATGGAAGGGTACATCGGTCAATGCGCCAAGTCCTCTTTGTGCTGGAGGGATACCCTGAGCGCCTGTAATAATATCGGCGGCCGCCGTAAACAAAAGGGGATTGACAAATAAGCTGGCGTTCGCATAGAACAACTCAGCGGACGGGCTGATAACCTGTCCGTGCCCGCATTCAGAGCCATTGGACAATGCTTGTGAAGAAAAGGTCGGAGTATAACCGGCATTGAACGTGATCATCGTTCGGTATTCGCCATCGAGAAACGTATTGGTTTGACCATCCTGGATAATCAACATTTGCCGAGTTGCAGGTTCGTTGAGTAAATGTTTGGCTTGCTTCAAAGCAGGCACTAGGTCTTGCATGTCCAGAAAGCTTCCAACAATGGCTCCTGTTGTTCCATACGTAAACAATCCAATGGAGGTCAGGCTCTGCGTAGCCAGGTTGTTGACAAGGGACTGAAATCCCAGCGGCACATTCGCTCCTCTATGTGGTGAATCCTGGGTAATGAGCAGGCGACATTCATGTGCAGGGAATGCTGGCGTCGCAATCCGCCTCTTCTCCAGATCACACACGGCATACCTACCTATCAACCCTCCCATGCTTTGACCCAATACTACATTTTTTTCGCGCTGGCCGGATGGGTTATTGATCTTATGCGCATTGACCCATTGAATCACGTTCTCGACCAAATAGGCGTTCCTAATAATATCTCCCGTCCCCTCGCTGAAGTCTATAAAGACCAGATCGTACCCGGCTATATCCAGTCTGCTGTTCAGATCATTGCCGTCGGAGGTTATAGAGGCGATGCCACCGTTGACGCCGTTTTGAATAAAGTGTTTGAAGTCCCAGTTATCCCCGCCGAAGGCGCTGAAATTACTCACGTCGAAGCCTTCAATGACGATGAGAGGCCGGATGAGTTGTGGAGAGCACGAAAGGGAAGGCCGCGAGCTAGCGGTTTGAGTGCCATACGCGACGGTGACCGTTGCTCCATACAAACTCCCTTGGTACAGTTCGGGATTGGGAAAGGACTCGGGACAGGCGCTATCGGAGGATCTCGGGAATTTAAAAGCGTGTGAAGTTTCCTTAGCATACTTTGCTGCTATTCCATCCACGCTATATACCTGAAAGCTGGCGTGACTATAATAAGAGATGTTCCCCGTGACTGTAAGCCTGAAGCGTAACGTCTTGATACCGGCGACGCCGTATTGAATAGAAATAGGTGTGTTGAGGCTGACCGTACGATAACCCCCGCCATCATCAAAGTCTACAGAAAAATCGGTCATCGCTTTGTCGGAGGAATTGATGAACACCGATGTTGGAAACCTAAAGAGGACCCTGCCGTCTGCATCGTATGTCATAGTCGGCGCGGCACCGAACGCATAATTCGTTATGTAGGGCGACTGTGTTCGACCGGGCACGTCGAGGAGACGGTTGTTGTTGTTTGAGATAAGATTCTGGGTGATTGCATCGGAACGCAAGGTCTGATAACGCACAAACTGGACAGGTACGTCGATGATACGATTGGCGGGATCGGACGACTTCCACTTGTTATCCAGCGTATCGTTGACAATTTTGAGACTTTTTAGATTGCTCGATGGATTGATCGTGGAACTCAGGAATTCGGCGAGTAAAGCACGCCATGAATCGATTGTCATCTCGTTGTTGGTACGGATCACGCCATCGTAGAGCGTTGGATTGGCGAGATCGAAACCATAGTCTGTAAGTATTCCAGAATTGATGGACGTCTGGTCGAGCCCTCCAAAAATATAGTCGCGTTGGGCTTGGCTTTTCGAAATAGGCTGAGCCGTAACAACGACAAGCTTAGGACGGGAGGTTGCCGTACTAAAATCAATGCCCGCAAAAGTACGAGCGCCCTGTACTGACTCGTCTTGTAATTTCATCATAAAACCATAGTTGGTTTCCGGATGGTCGAGCATATCCTGAAGCATGGTCGTAATATCTATTTCCAGATTCAGCGCGCCGCCGGTCGATGCGGGTACAGCGATCTGACTGGTCGTGACCGTTGCAGGCTGATTGTTCCAGGTTACTATATTTTCTTTCCATGCCTGGGTTACTCGTTGCAGGTAGAAGGCATTTGCTCCGCTATTACTCATCGCCCCGGTTAAACCGGAGGAGTTATACGTCAGTACGAGTTTTGCATTCTGCAGCACGGTGCCCGTTGGTATCATGTCGGCAACGTTGATACGGAAGAGCGATCGTATTTTAGTGGGCGACCAATAGGCAGCACCGATTTGATCGACAGTTCCATAATTGGTAGACGCGATACCTGGGGCGGATCCCTGACGGATCTCTGCATCTGCCCAATCAATAGTACTCGACGAAGGAGGGAATGTACTATTCGGTGAAGAAATAAACGTGGTAGTTACTTGAGCGTTTGCAAACAAACTTGTAAGGCAGAGCACGCTCAGGCGCAATAGTGCCGCTGTTCTTGGTATAACTTTTTTCATAAATAATAATAAGGTTCTTCTATGGAGACTAATGCGACCCTCAAGTTGGCTAGATGAAGGCAATAGTTCTATCGCCCTATTAATGATAGAGCGGAATCAAGTTGTTCAAACATTGGCTTGGGTATGCGACGAGTGAAAAAGACGTATCCGCTTATCTTAGGATTCGTTCATCCTGGGGCTACCTGTCCTCCCGAATATCAAATCTGCCCTCCGTGATGTTTACCGCCCGGTTGCAATCGGTGCTAAAGGCGGAGAACTCAAACACACCGGAAAAGATATTGCTCACAAAGTCTATTTTCGAGAACTTAATGAAGCCTGATACGGGGGTGTCCCTGTAGTCACAGTCGTCCTTGTCTTTCAGTGAGTGATATTCGCACGTGATGTTTTGTTGATTAAAGTAGTACGACCGGTTCTCAACAATTGCATCAATTGTGTCGCGCGCCACAAGGACGAAATGGACATCGAATGAACTGCCCGATACGACAATCATTTTTCTGTCTGGTTGAACCAGGGGCTCAGAGTACGCGCCCTGCGGTATGTAGACCTGGCCGTCGATCCGGCAACCGAATGTGCCAGCGCCGACTGACGTTGCAGGTGGTAATATCGGCGTATCGTCGTCTTTGCAGGAAAGAGCAAAGGATGTCAGGTAGAAAAGCAGTAAAATGTTAGCAAGAATGCGCATGGTGTCAGTATATCCTCCGTATCTAAAGACTATGGAATGGCAAATTATTACCTATAGCATCCCGTATATTTTTATATGCATTTACGCTCGTGTGTCCGCATAAGCACAAACGGGGGCGCCCGTTGGGTCAATGAAAAATAAAAGCCCACATCACTTTGCTTCTTTTATAAAGCAAGGTAAGTGGGCCTCTTGAGGCTCAATGTACGAAATTCACATCGGATTGGACCGCGTTTCGTCAGGATACATGCCGCTTTTGGCTTAGCAAAACATCCAAAAACTCGTCGAAATCATGTATTTCGCCAGCCAGAAATTGCTTTCCATTATACTCAAAAATGAATCCTTCTCCCTCGTTCCAGAACAGCACACCGTGGTAGTCAAATTGCACCTTCCAAGGCAGGGTATTTATAGCGTTAAACGCCCGCATTAGATAGTATCGGCTGTCTACCTCCACGATTGGTCCATGATCTCTCTCCCGTCCCATAGGACTATAAATTTCGGCAAAAGCCTAATATAAATAGTGTTTTTTACTAAATATTTTAGCAAAACGCCATTTTAAGCTAATTTGTCTTTTGAGAAAAGTCGAACTAGCATGGCGAAAGAGGAGGTTATTATAGTGTTCGAAATGCCGATGGCTGAAAAGGTTTGGGCACTGCTTGAAAAACTCAAGCTCAACTCTAAAGAACTTGAGGCCAACTTTCACGGATATTATCAGGGCAGACGCTTTAGTGATCCATTACTGCAACCAAGGTTGATCTTCCTGGAATGGGGCGAATACCAATTACAGCCCATTATTAACCGGCGACTTAACCGTGATCATGGACACCCCACGTTTTATAAAATGATGGAATTTTGCCTGTCTGAAGAAATCGAATACCGTCGCTCGCAATATTCCAAACTGAGCGCGCCTTCAGAAAAAGAAAAGCGAGGTTAGAAGATGTTTCATTTCGATGCGAAAGAGCTTGATGCAGCACATCTATTTACTCTCGTCTATGCGGCGGACCATGTCCATTAGCATGGTGCGGATGGACTGTCGCGTTCCGCTTTCAACATCATAGTATTTGTTCTCCAGGCTTTTAGCCGAAATAGTGTCGGATCGTTTTGTTTCGAATATGCGCGCAATCTTACGAATCAAGGGAGTGATGTTCTTTTGATCCAATACACCGTCTTCTATCAATAACCGTATGAAGTAAGCAAGTTGGGCAACGGACAAATCAACTTTGACTCGGGTGTCGGGCTCATCGGAGGATTCGTGCGTTGTGTCAGGACCAGAAAGCTTTCCAAGGTAGTAGGTGAGCTCAAGCTGGCACCATTGAATGAGCTGGTCGCGGATGGATTGAACGTCCGGGTCGAACGCATATTCTGGCCTTGTCACCCGTTGCTGCATGAGCTTCACCGCCAGGGTAAGCGTGCTTACTCGTTCCTTTGTATCATCTGTCAATTCGAGAAGGGTTCGCATCCATTGGGTCACATAATGATAATATGCAACGGTGTTGAAATTCATATCAAACAACACCCACATCAACGGAATATCGTCTGGTTTATCAGACAACGGTTGTTCGATCAAGATTAACAGCTCATGGTGAAGCTGTTTCAAATAAATGAGTCGGTGATACTTTGACGTTTTATTCTTGACAAATCGCTCATACGGCGATAGCACTTGAAGCACGAGGTCCGGAGAAAACCCTTTGCCGAGCAATCCTTTCTTGAGCGACGCGATGTTCCTGGTAATTTCAGTCACAACGATGGAGTGATAACTCTCGGGAATCCATGCGCGGTGATCAAAATATTTCGGGTAGTGTCTTTCAATAAATACCAGGAGATCTTGCAATCCTTCATAGAGGTAACGACAAAGGATCGCAGCATCAGTTTGTGACGGGCGGTGTATTTTCGTAGGGGTTGCGTACCGCGTAAGTGAACCGGCGAGGCGAATGATATTCTGTTCATGGTATTGGACGAACACTTCAAGGGCACGTCTTTTCTCAAGGGCGGCGGTTGAGTTGACAAAACTGAATTTGATCCGCTCAACTTCGCTATCGACATACTTCTTGAAATGGACAACCAGGTCGTGGTCAACTGAGTACTTCCGTTCGATGAATGCTGCCAGGTCGGAAAGAATAATGCTCTCCAGTTTACCCAGTTCGTATTGTTCGATAATCATAGCGGTGTCTTTTAGAATCAGTCCATGACGGAGTTTACAATGGGTAAACAAACCAACTTCAATCCTGCGTGATAAGCCACTGATAAGCCTCTGGATACGAGCGGAAGGTTCTTACCGCAGTCGTTCCATCCATTGCGATTTTAGCAGAAATTTCAGCGAAAATGTCGACAGATAAGACCCAGGCAAAATGTCTGAGGCCAGCGTTGGTCATTTCGGGGAACCATTGGTCTGCTGCCCAACGAGCCGCTTCCAGCCATGGGCCTTTAACCTCGCGGTTGTCGTTTAGCACACGAGTAATCTGTCGGTCTTTAACGTGCGTTAAAATGGTCCAACCCGACTCCTTGATCTTGTTGGTCTCCTGGAATCCAATCCAGCGACAGACGAGAACGTTCTCGGTAGAATCATGAGAAATTTCTAAGTGGCTTGTCTTGTCTATTACTTCCATAGCATACCGTTAACACTTCTGATAGACCCGACTGTAGCTGAATAGCTATGGGCAAATGTTGTGTGTAGTGGACGAGTAGTCAATGGGTTTCAAACGTATTTGTGATACGTATTTCTCCCAAAAAAACGCACTACGGGGTGCGTTTAACTACACCTTCGGCACTGGAATGGTTGTTATGCTGTTTGGCTTGCCAATTCAGGTGTCCAAGTTTGTTGATGAATTCCCCTTTGTTAGTGACCCCTGCTTTCGTGTAAAGGCTCGACGCATGCTTGGAGACGGTCCGTTCGGAGATGTTTAGTTTGTCGGCGATCTCCTTGTATTGGAGTCCTTGGGCAAGCAGGGGTAGCACTTCAAACTCTCGCGGTGACGGGCTTTCCCTGAAAACGTTCGCATACTGTGGGTGTGCAGGTGGCGCTGGCATTTCCGATCCAGGAAGGGTAACGGATCGAATATAGAAAATGCTCATGAGCATAAATCCCAGGTTAGTTACGGAATGCTCGACGAGCTGATAATCTCCAATGAAATTGATTATGGGCAGCGTTGCCCAGCACGTCATAGAAAAGTATGCGGTGATTGCTAAATACAACGTGTCCGTGATGACATGTTGTTGTTTGGATTCTTTGATTTTTACCAGCAACGAACGGGTTGCCTTGGCGACAAACCGGACGCCATAAAAGAAGGGAATAATCATTGTGATCTTGCGGCTCAAGGCAAGATCGCCCGTGATCAGGTAAAGTGCTACGAAGACCAAAAAAGACATAAACAAGTAAATGAACAGGCCGTAGGTAGCCAGAAACTTGAGACGTTCAAGATCAAATAACTTGTAGTAGAAAAATATGGCGAACATCGATACTGCAAATCCCAGGAAGTATGCCGCGATATTCTGGACAACAATGGGTATGGGGATCCGGTCATCCGGCATGACGCCACCACTACAAGTATTGTAGGCAATTAGCAGGACGAGCAGGATGAGGTATCTCAGGCGTTGCGCATCATTGGGTCTTTCCAGATAGTATATTATCTGAAAGAATAGCATAACCACTTCAAATATCGTGATGCAGAATACGATGACGTGCATCTTTGTGTCCAAAAACATCATGTGCTAGACGATTTAATTGAAGCCAAATCGTGGCGTAGAATGATGTTAACACCACGCTTGTGGCCATTCTCCGTATCATCGACCCGGTATAGAAAAACCATAGTTTGGGTAGAAGCTACCATTTTTTTGAATGTATTCGATGGATCACAACCCGTTTCATGATTTTGATTTATGCGACCATCATAGGAAATACCCATAGCCATCGTTGCTCCAGAAACAGGGAAGCGTCTCAGTTCTGGAACCTATTACAGTATTGAAAAATGTCCGTGCAAGGGCGATCAATTCCTGTCTTGTAAATGGAGTCACTGGGGAACGATTTTCAGAATATCTGCCCTCGTTGCGTTTTTGAATTGGTACCTCATTATCACGTAACGGACACAACCTATCGAATATGATAATGCATATACAATTTGATACATGCTTAAAGTTTGGCTCCAGCTTAGACAACGCCATGGGATGTTGCAGGCACACCGTTGTGAAACTTTGCTTGGTTTCGGAATTGTGGGAATTGGCGTATTTGGTCGCTTTCATGAACTGCGTTTTGGAAACTCTAGTCATTGTTGAGCAACAAGCCATCGGTAGGCCTCATGATACGATTTGAACGTACATACAACGGTTGCGTGCCTCATGGCAACCTTCGCTGAGATTTCGGCGAAAACGTTTACGGGCAGTATCCAGGCGAAATGTTTAAGCCCCGCATCCATCATCAAGGGAAACCATTCTTCATCTGCCCACTTTGCCGCGTTGAGCCATGGGCCCCGAACGGCTCGGTTATCATTCAAGACGCGGGTAATGCCCTTGTCTTTTACATGGAGAAGAATCTCCATTCCAGCCTCCATGATCTTATCGGTCTGCTGGACACCAAACCAGCGACAACACAGTATATTGGTCACTGCTTCATGGCAGATTTCGATGTGGCCGGCGCGATACAAGACAGTCATATCTGGAAAACACAGAGGTTACAACCACTCAACTACTACATCGTACCGAGGTTTTTAGTTACTGGCTTTGATGTTTATTATTTGGTGTTTTCAGCTAACGAAATGGATCAATAATATACAAAACGTTGTCCGTCCAACATAACCGTCCATACGAAGAGCAGGGTGTTTTTTTAGCGAACGAATTGCCTGTGGAATATTATTTCTTTTGCTATCGAAATTTTGAAATCTTATTAGGGAAAGCGTTGCGACTATGTTCGGAGGCCGGCAAACGGATCCTGCCCTGGAAAACCTAATTATCAGTTAAGACAACGCGCGCTATTAGGATTCGAGAAAACACGATTAGTGTGGAAGAAAATCGACACCGACCTTCGCTAATACTGCATCAACGTCGCCGGCTTTCTGAATTGATGTCGTTGTATGCAATGGCGCCATGATGTTCCCTGTCTCTTGAACAGTGACACATACGCCGTGTTTTCGACGCGCGGTTTGACAATGGTATAGCGCTTAACATGATGCCCATTCCTCATCAAGCCTTTGATTGAGCGGAGAGCCTTGCGGTGAAAGAAAGGTCGTATCTCCCACGCGAGTCGGACGGGATCGTTTATATACCCTTGTCCTTCCAGGTAGGCTATGACAACGGCAAGCTCGAACCCGCGGCGGTGAAGTAAAAATGCACGGGTCATGTCAATGCGGTAGTCCGTAGGCGGAATACCCCAGTCGCATAAGAGTTCACCAATCTGATGAATGGTCGGTTCAGCTCTGTGATTTTTCCTCATTGGACGGGTGTTCTTTCGCTATTATCATCTCGGTAATGAATCGCCCGATCAAGCCGTGGACGACGCGGGTGTACAGTTGCTCGCGCACGCGCATAGCACTTGCACCTTTTTTGTATCGGTTCCATGCCTTTTCTATACACGCTTCCATCACGCTTATGATGATCTTATCGTCTATGTGAACTTTCCTGGAGGCAATGAAAATGATTCCGATGTCTTCCTGAATGGATTTGTAAAAGTCTTCGAAGCGTGGGTCGCTCTGCGCTAATGTTTTGAATCTATCCATAACAGCTATAGAGGTTTAAAAACGGCTACCGCGACACTTGATTGTATCTTGGCATATTCGAGACCTGGCCTTGTTAAGACCTCCATGAGCAGCTGATGAACGGTCCGGTCCTTTTTCTCAAGACTGATGTGTGGAGTATTAGTGAGGGCATTGTCGGGAAAAGTAAAAAATAGTCCTGTCCTTGAGCCAATATCAAAAAGCACTTGCTTGATTGTCGCTGATTGATAACCGGCAACTACGTGGATTCTCTTCAAGGTGGTTGTGTCTGTCTCAAAGGGCAATTCCTTTTCAACGACCGAATCATTTGGTAAGATATGGAGATACCCAACGTTGAAGTCAATCCACCGCGAAAGTGTATCGAGGTTAGAATCGACTGACGGTTGAGACATGGCGGTGGAATCATCTGTTCGTTCCGCCTGTGTTGGTGCTAACAGCAGGCGTTTCACTGGCGACGGATCAACTTCTATAAGTGGAAGAATTTCATAGGCTACCGTCTGCATAGGTAGTGATTCGGACGGAGCGGGAGTGGATGAAGTATTTAATAGGATATATCCTACCCAAATCCCCACAAGACTGGTCGTTACTGCGACTGAAGCCAATAGGCGATGCCAATATGATTTACGGATTGAAACGATTTCATCAATTACCGGATTACCGGTTTGCTCCAACAAGACTTGCATCATTCGCTGACAGGTTACAATAGCACCATGCCCAGTCATGGACAATAATCTCCCTAACCGGCGTACGAAATAGCCGATGTGACCGGACAAAAGTTCTCTTCTCAACAGGTAAGACTTAAGAGATTGATTCAACAGCTATATGTTTCTCGATTTTATTTTTGAAACGCATCTTGCTGAATATAAGGTCATTGGATACCTGTCACTCGTTGAGCGAGTGATGGAATGAAATAATTGGCGCCAGGGGCGCCGATAGAAGGGGCGTGTGCCGCTGCAACCTTAAATAATAGTGAGGGTAAAGTTTGAGCTGAACGGTGGTAAAAAACGAAAGCACACGTAAGCGTGTGCTTTCTGGCAGTAAGAGAAACTTTTCGAGTTACCTAAACCTGAGAAGAAAAGATGAAACTTTGTCCGGCCCCATCTTATGTTTCTTCACTACCGCTGCTTTCGAGGTGGTAATGCATCACCGGCATCCTCCAGTCCAATGCCCGAACGTTACCCCTCAGATGATTTTTCAGTTGCCTGCTAACAGAAGAGAGATCTTCAACCTGTTACTATCAATGACGGGTTGAACCCATCCTTTTTTTATGAACTGGAAAAATATTTTAAAGTTCTTCATGAAGTTGTTTAAACAACAATTAGCATTTAAGAAAAAGGACAAGAAATACTCCCTTATTCGTAAATCATTGTCCACTCCCCGCTATAACGAATGCCTTACTTTGAAGTATGGTTTGGGCTCCTCTACGGTAGCCATCAAATTCAAAGCTATGAACCAACATAATGAAATGCGATTCGATTACTCGCTCTATCGCTCTGACCAGGCGATCCGCGGTATAGATCACTTTGTCCATGATGCCGAGCACGAAATGACAATCACCGTTCCGGTAGATAGGGATGTTTATGTACTTGCCATTAATCTCGCATCTTCAAGCGACACCTATTTTATAGGTTCTTGCCAACATGTGATTCCGGGCGGCCACTTTAATATTTTTTCTATTAGTAAAGACACGGCGCGGTGGGTATTTAAAGAAGGCTTTAATTCGGTGATATTGATCAGCTGCACTCCACAGTTCATGACAATGCTGGGCGACAATTATGGTTGGATCAAAGGTCATTTGCTCTTAAACTCCGGTCAGGCAGGTTCTCTACTCAACCAAGATGCGTATGTCATTACACCTGCGATGGAAATAGATCTGGACCGTATACTTTCAGACACTGACGGCGATGGGCCATTGCACTCGATGTACATGGAGGCGAAGGGTATGAGCCTTTTGTTCTCTGCGATTCAAACCAGTGACGATCATCGAAACGGCAAAATCGACAATGCAACGGTATTGGAAGTAAAGAGAGTCTATGAACACATGGTCACTTGCCTGGAGGATGTTATTGACGGATCTCAATTAGCGAAAATAGCTCAGATGCCGGAAGCCAGATTTCATAGGGTGTTCGATCTCCTTTATTTAATGTCAATAGACACCGCCCTGGAGCGTGAAAGGCTGAACCTGGCCGAATCACTGGTGTGCTATTCGCAGGACGATATTTTCGACATCTCCGTCAAGGCTGGCTTTCCTTCTTTTCAGCTCTTCCTTGATGCGTTCGAAAGCCGCTTTGGTATGCATCCGGCGCATTTCAGAGAAGTATATGGACACCCATCTGCGCTTGAGTAAGGTTTGAAGCGATCGGTATGGATGATTTTTTTAGAATCGAATTTGATTTTTTTCTCGATGATACCAACGAGTATCGTGCTGTTCTTTCGAATTACCGCCGTGTAACCGAAGAGCCTGTCGATGTAGATATCTTTCATCCAGAGAGGCAGTTCACGGGAATGGTAGTGAATCTCTCCGGGCATGTACTTCCTTATTGGGTCGGAGATGAACGCGGCTCGCTTGGCAAGGGTCAGTACAATTTTTTTTCCATACCTGCATCGTCGAGCCGTTGGCTGTTAAAGCCAAAGATGAATTCCATTCTTTGCCTTGAATGCTCCCATTCCTTTCTGCAACAGTTTGTTAAGGACGTGCCAGCGTTGATTGAATACCTGGCACATGCATCGCTCGGTGAGTATGCAACGCTCACCAAAACCAACGTGCCTCTGCCGCCTTCAATCCTGGATGGCATTGTTGATTTAATGAAGCAGCGTCAGTTTGTCGGAAAGGCCCGTCACAATTATTTACGGGCTAAGGCAGGTAATATTCTTTTGACCGGGCTAATTAACAGTCAGCGTCGCCACGACGAATCCAGGGAAGCGGTTGAAGCTTCTGAACTGCACGGGATCTATCAATACATGGTTGACAATCTAGAACATCTTAGAGACACCAGATCCTTGATGTCATTATCCAAGTTGCCAGAAGCCGAACTGAAAGCAAAGTTTAAACGCCTGTACGGCAAAACGTTGGTGGAGGCGTTGCATGAGGAACGCTTAAAGAAAGGCGAATATCTGTTAACATATACATACATGCCGATTCTTGAGATCGGTGTACGAATTGGCTACACGTCCCGCAATTCCTTTTCAACAGCATTTTATCAGCACTACGGTATGTATCCAAAAGATTTCCGCAACAGGTTCAACAAACTCACTTAGCAGGAATTCTTAAATCATTTTTTGAAAAGACTCCCGTAAACGAAAGTGCTGTTCTGGCGATGCGAACATTGGCGCTGTAGCTTTACCAATGTATTCAAAGGGTAGTCTACACAATACAAGCAAGTTACTAAATCGTATAATTCGCTTAACAAGAAAGATCCATATGAAAAACGTCATCTTGGTTGTTAGCGCTTTTGCCTTGGGCATTAGTGCAGCATTTGCATCTCTTATGACACCTGAGGATGTGTACGTCCGGGCGAGGTTTGTTCCTTCTGGCCCAATTCATTGTGTTAATACCCTTGCTCAATGCGACCGCACGGGAACAAATTTATGTACGGTGATCATTTACACTGAGCAGGGTGGTTATAGGCCGGTAAGCTGCAGCGTGTCCAATGCGTGGCCATTTCGAGCTGGTTGCGTTGAATTATTATGCAACGATACTTATTTCGGCTCTCATTATTCACCGATCACAGTGTACGAGTTATCATTTTGATTTACGTGTTGGACACCAGAATATATGAATATGAAAAACAAATTCAATTGGCTTGATTTGATATTGGTGCTGTTTGCTGTTTTGTTTGTATACGCGGCTAGTAGCAAACTGTTGACCTATGATGAATTCAAGGTTCAAATTTCAAAGTCGCCCCTTATCATGAATCAAGGATGGTGGATTTCTTGGTTTATTCCGATGGCGGAAATGATTATTGCAGCAATGTTATTTGTACCCAGACTTCAGTTATTCGGCTTGTATGGCGCCTTTCTTCTAATGTTTGTGTTCACGCTTTACATTGCTTTTATGCTATTGTTTATCCCATCGTTGCCATGTTCATGCGGAGGAATATTAAATAAACTCGGTTGGACCGAACACTTATATTTTAACACTGCCTTCACCGTCTTGGCCGTCGTTGGAATTGTTCTATTGAATCGTCAAAAAAAAGTAAATACGATAGCCGTATAACGGCGTTAAACATTAGATGTCTATGAGCAAAAGGCAAATACTTGCGTTGATAGGATGCATGATAGTTGGGATAGCCGTAATTGGTTTGATCCTAGCGCTTTCGCCGATTGGAACGACGGTTCCAAGGCATACGTTCTCAAGAAATTTTGGCCACGAGATTGAAGTTTCAAAGCCTTTAGCAATTGCTGATTTAGGAGTCAATTCGTTCTATTTTGTTGGAGCGACCAAAAATAGAGTCTATTTGGGAAGTTATACCGGTCCCTTGCACATGGTCCAAGCAACGCTACCTAAGTTGGACACACAGCATGTTCTTGTAAACATCATTGGCACGAAAATACCGGAAAACTATCGGGTGTTTCGAATGAAGGTTGACTCTCCTTACTTCTACCTAAGCCACGGGACTATGCCAGGAGTTTTCAAAGGCATCTTGAGCGAACGTTCAGCTTCTAACTTTATGCCCGTTAATGCGCCATTTTTCCTTGACGCTCTTCCTGTGAGTCCCACACGGGTGGCCCTGAAGTCATTAAACACAATTACTGATGCAAGTGAATTGGCATCCCTAACACCTGATTCGCCATATTTTGAGTTCAAGACTGGGATATTGCAAAAGCAAGTGGATGGAATTTTCTGTGAGGAGGGAAGAATGCTGTACAATAAGGATTTAAACAAGATAGTCTACGTTTACACCTATCGAAATGAATATATCTTGATGGATACGAGTTTGAGTCAGGTTAGTAGACATCACACGATTGATACGTTTCGTAGAGCAGCGATCAATGTGGCGAAGGTTGATTCGAGAAATTACAAAACACTGGCGTCTCCACCAATGCGCATTAATGTTGAAAGTTGCACTTCTGGTCGCTACTTGTATGTGCAATCATCCTTGCTTTCCAAGAATGAAGACGACGTAAAATTTAGAACCAACACCGTATTCGATGTGTATGATCTAGTTGAAGGGGTGTACCTGACTAGCTTCTACGTTGAGCAAAACGGCGGTCACTTTGTTAAGAACTTTATAGTCACGAATAATTACTTCGTTGCAATCTATGACACCAAACTTGTTCTATATGAGCTACTGACTAGGCACGATGTTAGGGCTCAATTGTGACAAACTAGCTACCTATGAGTAGTAAATGATAGTTACGCGTAATCCCAGGAATGGTTGCTGAACACCTGGTTAAACCAAAGTAGGCATTATTCTAAAACAAAAATAAGATAGTTATGAAGACCAAGAATTTTGTAATGGCTGTTGCAGCCTTTGTGTTCGCAATTAGTGCGTCATTCGCTTCGATGTTTGCTGATCAAGATGTTTATGTCTTTGGAGTTAAACAGGATGGGGACACTCCTACTTGTTTGAGAACAACTGCTGCTTGCGACAACACTGGCTTGAACATCTGCCAAGTTCAAATTCACCAAACTAGCAACAATTCGAATGTCGTAGCTAGTACCACTGGAACTCGCAAAACGTACATCGGAACGACTTGCGCCAATACTTTGAAAGACACAGGCGGTGAAGTTCAAATAGCTAACGTTGTTGGCTTCCCGAACGGTATCTTTGAATTGACACAATAATTTGCATGATCAGGCGCCTGCCAAAGCAGGTGCCTGATTTCTAATATCGGCAAGCACCCATAGTTGGTGTAGTTTCTTGTACTGAAGCAAACCTGGAATTGGGGTGTATTTCGTTAGCAACGGTGCGAGGCCGCAACACCCTATAACTTATCATAAGGTGCCAGTGCTCCTGGTAGTCGTAAGTCAAAGTTGCGGCTGAAATTTGATACAAGTAATTAGAAAATGATTAATCAATGACTCATAATTGCATAGATCAACCTTCCTTTGGTTTTATTGGTACCAATGCTTAGTCACCTTCGTTTATACAGTTTATTTGCCATTCGAATGGCGCGATATGCATTCACAACCCCGCCGGTTCTGCACAGACTACTCATTGGAACCTGGATAGTACCTCCGGGTCTTGTTACAAACCCGTCGACCTTCGTAACAGTACTTTCAATTATTCTTTTGACCTCGGTGGCCGATAGCTTCGGGTAATAAGCGCGAAGCACGGCGGCAAGGCCGCTAACTACCGGTGCCGCCACGCTGGTTCCACTGACGATATCATAATTCGAATCGCGTGCTTTGTCAGCATCGCAATAGATATTAACGCCTGGTGCAAAAACATCGACACTCGCCTTGCCATAATTACTGAAGGAGGCAATGATATCTTTTCGTTGCGGTCCACTTGCGCCTACTGTAATCATGTTTGAAATTAATCTGCCATTCAAATCAGTTGGCGAGGGGTAGAATATAGAAGAATCTGTGCTCACTCCGTCGTTGCCTGCGGCATGAATAACCAGTACATCCATTTTTCCTGCGTACTTTAAGGCATCTTCCACCCAATTCCGCTGGGGAGAATATGGCTTGCCAAAACTCATATTTATAATCTTTGCTCCGTTATCGACCGCATATCGAATCGCGAGGGCGATGTCCTTATCATACTCATCGGCACCTCCAAAGACCGCCCGTATCATCATTATCTTAACAAAGTTCGCAATTCCGTCAATCCCAACGTTATTATTTCTAACGGCACCAACCACACTCGCAACATGTGTACCGTGATATCCTGTTCCTCGTACGTTTCCATCACCATAGAATTTATCCGTTAAATCGGAATAATCATCTCCGATCGTTTCCGCGCGAAATATTAAAGGATGTTGAGAGTACTTCTTGAACAGACGAATTTTTGCTTCAGTTATTAGCGCCAACTGTTCAGAGTTTGTTCGTAACGAGTCAACTTTTAAAAGGGAGGGCATAATATACCTGCGGGCCTCGGACTCATCTAAATGGAGATCATTGACCGTATATGATTCTTTCCCAAGTCGCATTTTCCATAAACTATCTTCTTTTGCGATTTCATTCCAAAAAGAAAGGTTTGCGGAGAATTTCTGAACCGAGTCCAATTTGAATTGAGCCCTTGCCGCCAGCCACTCATTGCAGTTGTTGTCTAGGTGTGCGTATTCCGCTGGAAAATAGTGTTCACAGCCTTTTGTCAACGAGAGATAAACGCGACGATACTCAGGTCCCGGATCATATGACATTAAGTCGCCATGCTTTAATCCAACGAAGTTCCAGCCGTACTTGTCATTCACATATCCGTTTTTATCCTCGTCGCCTCCAAGTTCTTTTGTATTTCTCCAAATAACCGGGCTTAAGTCTTCATTTAACGTGTCAAAGCCAGAATCAATTACCGCAACAATTATCGGTTCCGGAGTGATGCCTTGCGGTAAGGACTGGTATGCTCTGTCCATGCTGATACCGTATACTCCGTCCCGTTTCAAATCAAGATGCTGCCAACGCAAATCTTTCACATCTATCTGTGGGTTGGTCTGTGAGAATACTGAAAACGTTGGCAACAGAAAGGCGAACATTGTAAGCGCTATGTTGAAATGATTCATAAAACTTGATTGTTAAAGCACCTCAAAAAGCATAAATCGTTTTGTATCGAGTGATTGGCCTAATACACGAGTGACGTCGTTTTTGCTGACCCCTCTTAACAATTCTAGCCGATGGAAACCGTCACTAAGTGTAATACCGTTTCGCAGTTGGTTTGTTAGATATTCATTCAAGTAGCTTGCATTATCCGATTCGGCTTCCAACTGATCCTGAAGCTGACTGACCGCGTTCTTGAAAATGCTGTCATCAAGTCTTCCCTTTGCCAACATGGTCAATTCTTCTACAACAGCGGTTGTAAGGCGAGGGATATTGCTCGGCGAAGCGGAAAATTCTACTTCGAGAGTATATGTGCCGAGTTGTTCGTTAAATCGTAAAGTCGTATTGACATCATAGACTGCTTGTTCTTGTTGCCGTAAACGGTAAAACAGAACATTCCTCACAGTCGACTCCGTCAATCGACCTACTACTTTATTATAGGCAGTGGCGATAAGGTTGCCAACGAAAACCATTTTTACGTCCACATCTCCCGTTGAATCGCCAATGAAACGTGCTCTCAGGTCTTTATCCACGATAAACGATGCGTGTGAGTCTGCTACTATACACTTCTTTTTCACGGTCGGTGTGGTGGCTTGAGTTGGTAGCGCTCCTAAATAGCGAACGACTTTTTCGATCATAGTGTCCATTTCGAAGGAGCCGGTAATTACAAATCGGAATCCTGACGCGTCACTGAACTTGTCTCTATAGATTGTCATGGATCTATTAAACTTGGGTGGCTGCATCTTTGGATGAGTGGGAACGCCAAGGGTAGCAGCGGCGATAGAATCAGCTACTAGTTGGCGTACCGATTTGGCGGGTACGTAATTCAAAGACCATGATTTGATTATACTTTTGAAGGTGGATTTATCCTTACGAGGTTTGGTAAAATATAAATACACTAGACGAAACATGTCATCAATGTTTGAACGACTAGCCCGTGCAGAAATACCCTCTTCGACTGCATTGATATATGGAAATACTGCAAGTTTTTCGGGATTATTTCTCTGTCTTACGAACTCCTCTAGCTCTTGGCCGGTCAATGACGCGACTCCAGAATTTAGAACAAGGTTTGCCGCAATAAGACCTGATGTATAATCGCCTTCACAAAGGGTGTGCAGCCCTCCCAAACGGAATCCTCTGACTACGATCGATTCAACGTTTGGCGTTGTGACTGATTTAGCGGAAGAATTTATCTGTTTTAAAACAACCTGTATACCATTTTGTAAGTCGATTTTTGTTGCTTTGATCTTCTCAATCTCCGACCGAGAGTAATCACATCCGGTGTGTTGTGGCACATGTGGAAGGCTAATTCGACTGTCAGTGTCGTTGCTGACATTGTAAGGGTTAACCCTGACTTGAGATGCCCGTTGCATCCAGGAAAATGTTTGCGCCTCTGTAGGGATGTTGGGATCACGCTCGTTGGAAACGGCGAAGACAATATCAGTGTTTTCGTCTTCGCAAATCCATTGTTTGGCAAAACTATTGACCATTGACAAGGTGATTTCATTAAGAAGGTCTTGTTTGAGTTGAGATTCGTTTTCCGGAAATATAGTCCCATCGATAAAATGGTTCGCTAAATCGCCAGCCAATGAACTTGATTCGCGTTGCTGATCCTCAAATTTCTTTTTTAATACTTCTTTTGCCACCCGATACTCATTGGATCCAAAACCCCACAGCACAATTCTTCGAAGTTCTTTCATGGCGAACTTTACGGCCTGTTCCATAGTAATTAGGTTATCAACTTCGATAGACGTAGTTAATGCGTCAATATTAGCGAGTGGGTGAATTGCTCGACGATCGACATAATGGTTGAGTCGCAAATTGGAGTGGCGGTCTTCACTGATTCGATTGAACCTATCTGATACAAGCTGATTATACAGATCATCAATGATTTTAGACTTAAGCTGAGAGCGATTGATCGGACCTGAAATTCCGATCGTTGATTTTCTTTTTTTTATTATGCTGATTTTCGGTTTGGAAAGAGTTGGACCATATCCAACAACGATCTGTTTGTTTCTCCCAGTCAATTTCACATCATACTTTTGATAAATGTCCGCTACTTGGCTAGCTTCATTTGAATGCATACGGAGTGAAGAAAAATGAGATTTGATTTTCTTTTCAACCGCTAAGTCGTTGACATCGCCAACTATAATTAATGCCTGAAGGTCAGGTCGATACCATTTTTGGTCAAACGCTTTGATCGTCTCTATCCCAATGCTATGTACGTCGTTTAGTATCGCTCTTGATTGCCGATTAAACAATGGATTTTCGTCCAGAATTAAATAGTCTTTTTTACCTTCAGAGATAAACAACGGGGTTTGTGTTATGGCTGCTTCGTTCTTAATGGCCGCATACTCTTGGTCAATTTCGCGTTGGAGATAAAGTCTCCCGCTTGCGAAATCTCGGCAAGCTATTAGCGCCGAATTGAAAAGGATTGAGTCGTCAGCGTTAATAGTTATTCGATAGCTTGTTTGTATACCGGTGCTCCCTTTGATGTCACGACCGCGCTGCAGGCCATGTGACATAAAATAGTCCCTAATACCTTGGCGAAAATGTTCGGTACTTCTCAAGCTTAGATGCTCGATGATATGAGCAACCTCCTCTTCGTTAGCATTTTCGTGATACGCGCCTGCTTTTTCTATGAAAAGAAACGCCACTTTCCCGTTAGTATCACGCGTATCAAGTATATAATAGACAAATCCGTTGTCTAATTTGCCCCGACGGACGTTGGAATTGAAGCGAATTGTATCGGAATCAACAAGTGACTGGCTGCACGCAGACGACGAAAACGTCAAATACATTACAAAAGACAAGAAAATTAGTTTCATTGGATCCCTGCACTTTTTTTTTGCACCTAATAGCCAACATTTTGAGGTTTTAAATTTTCGTTCTTGCTAATCTCTGCTGCCGGGATTGGATATAGTGAGTCATAAATACTCCATCCTTGTTTCACAGGAGATAAAATTGCCTCACTCCGGTTCCATCTCTTTATGTCAAGCCATCGGTGCGCCCATTCAGTCAAAAATTCGATTCTTCGCTCGTTCTCTATTGACAGCCTCAGGCTATCTTCGGTAATGTCTGTATGGACCACTTCAAACGGCTTTAGTCCTGCCCGCAGACGTATATTATCAATATCTGAGACTGCTCCCGAAAATTTAGACTGATTCAACCGCGCCTCTGCTCGTATTAGATATATCTCAGCGAGTCGGATAACCATTGAGTATTCATCGGTCTGTCCGGACGGCAAGTAGCGTTTGTATTTAAAAGGTAAGTAGACGGTGGTACTGTTTGTTGTAGCACTGGTTATCCAATTCGTTTTTCTTTTATCGTCGGGGGATTCAAATGCGTTCAGAACCGAGTTTGTCAAAATATTATTTGTTGGTGCCTGTTGGGTGCTAAACCAATATCCTTCATTGGTATACGCAGCTCCATCATAGGGACGAAGTTGCCAAATCGCCTCCTTGCTATTTGCGAGAAATACGGTGTTGAGATTGCCGAGAAGACTGAATAAATCGGTTCTAGTGATAACGCTTGTTGCTTTGTCTTCTGCTCGCGCCCAATCACCTTTATATAGATACACGCGGGCCAGCATTGCCGTGGCGGCGAATTTGTTTGGGCGAATTCTTTCGTTGTTGGCATACTGCTCTCCAAGCAAATCTTCTGCTGTCAACAGGTCGGCTATTATCTGGTTGTAAACTTCCAATTCGGCGGTACGATGCAGAGTGTTATTTTCTTTATAGTTGCTCGTCAATGCCAATGGCACATCGCCAAAAAAATTTGTTAAATAGAAATAGCAAAATGCCCTTATAAATAATGCTTCCCCTTTCAATTGATTTTTTACAGCCGTGGTCAATGTATTTGATGCTTCAAGTCCTTCTAATGCAACATTTGTCTGATATACTACCTTGTACATGGAGTTCCAGAATAGATCCAAATACGGATTAGACGCCCGAATCTCGTTGTCTTCTATTTGTTTAAGCAAGGCATCAAAATTGTTGTTATGAAGTTCATCGGAAGAAAGGCCTCCAAACACAAGAACACTTTGTAGCCCCCCACCGCCGAACCCCGGTGAAGCATAAAGGTTAATGTAGATCCCTGCAATCGCCGACTTCGCCATGTCGTCGTCTTGAAAGACGACGTCCGTGGGGATTTTGGAACCAGGAGGAGAAATATTAAGAAAGTCCTCGCAGGAAGTTATACATAACAAAAGCAAAATATTTACGATTCCCCAATGTTTCCAAAAGCCGCAAATTTGAATAGCTGTCCTCATAATGAACGGAAGGTTTTGAAGATAAGGCACTTGTCGAATTTCGTGCCTTATCCTTAGATTAGTTCTTAATACATCTGCACGCGTATCCTGCGGCTCTGTTTGCGTTACTGTAACCAATTGAAGATGAAGTAACTCGAAAGAACATTGATACGTCAAAGCCAGCGTCACTAACTAAGGGATCGGATCCCCAGTAAAAGCCGACAGCATCACTAAAGAAATTTCCGGTGTTGAGATCTCTTCTGGACGTATATGTCAATTTAAGCTTTGCAAGGCCATCTGACACATCTGTTATCCCCTCGGCGGTCCATTCCTCTTGTGTTGGAATTCGCCAACCGGTAGGGCATGGGTTATTTATGCCGTCTACACCTTGCCAAAGATTATTGTTGGGGGTTGTTCGCCAATCACCAGAAAATCCGATTCCATTTGAATAGATGATGTACTTATTCGTTGTCGGTACATCTGAGTCGGATGTTTCATATGGTTCAACGGTCGACGTAATTCCGGTGACGCCGGTTATGTCCGTAGAAGCAACTGGACCTGTACGGGTCACTCGTTGATGACCATCTGCAAGCCTGCCCCATTGGAACAAATCGCCGTAGGCCTGATAGTCGTTAATCGATTGCGCGATACGGCTAGCGCCGAGATTGCGGTCAAGCCATTTTCTTTGAGTTGTAGCGCTAATAAGTGTTCCATAGGTCACCTGCTCACCACCATATGTGAATGTTACCGTCTCTGCACCAACGGCCGTCGAATAACTTGATTTCACTTCAGCGCCAGTCGTCGTACCGCTGGACGATTTTGGTGTGACTGAAAAACGAAGAAACTTTCCATTCTGTGATTCCTGGATTTGAAAGGTTTTCGACGTTGCACCATCAATGGCAGTTTCGCCGAGACCGTTCGCATCATTTGCCATGTACCACTGAAATAGCGTACCATTTTCAATGTCACCCTCACTGTCCGAATAAGCGTAAAATGCTGTCACGGTTTTTCCCACTTCCAATGTGCCTGTAATCGAAAGATCCTTAGCAACCGGTGCAAGGTTGCCGGTCGTTAAATCCATAACTTCCCCATAGGAAGTACCTACGCTGTTGGTCGCAAATGCGCGGAAGTGATAAGTCGTCCCGGAGGTGAGATTTGAGAGGGTGACTTGAAAGGCACCTTGTGTTGATGTACTCTCAATCTTGTTGTCAGCGATAGTCGGGACTGCAATGTTACTACTGAAGGCTACGCCGCTTTTTGTAATTGGGTCGTTTCCATTGTTGGTGATATTTCCTCCAACGGTTGCGGTTGTCGCGCTGACATTACTGGCAGCGGTCGTAACAACGCTTGGCACTACTTTTGGCTCTTCGTCGTCGCCGTTGCACGAGGATAGAGTTGCGGCTAAAAATGCCAGCAAATGGATCGTAGATTTCATTTTCATTGGGCTTTACATTTTAATGATTTGAAAATTGAGTAAGGCTAGAATTTCATTTGTATCCCCGCGGTAATCATTAGAAGCGGGGGCAAACCTGAACCGGTTTCCGGATCAAGCCCCCGATACCTTGTGACAGTCAACAAATTTTGTCCTTGCAGGAATACCTTTGCGTCCTGGATCATTGTCTTCTCCAGCCATCGATTTGGAAGGCGGTATCCTAGTGACAGCGTCTTAAGACGCACGAATCCGGCATCGGTGGAGTTGTAGTTGCTGTTTAAGAGCGTCAAGGCATATCGTTCATAGGCAAGCGTGGAAGCGCTATTGCCAGGTGATGAATAGAAACGTTGAATGTCTGTTTGATCTCCATCTTTTTGCCACCGATCAAGAACATCAACTGGTTGGTTTGTCTTAATGGATCCTGGTATTGATGTTGGTAAATAGCGCGGACCTCTTTGATTTGAGAATTGGAGTAAAAATGTAAATTCAAGATTTTTGAATTGGATTGTATTGCTGAGTCCTCCATACCATACCTTTCCAGATAGGTTCTGCAGGCTCTTATCCTGATCGTCGAACTGTCCATCACCATTAACGTCCACAAAATTGTGGAGCCCAGTGTGTTGATCTACTCCGGCCCATGTATATACCCATTTGACCGAAAGCGGGGCGCCGACTTTATAAATATTTGCGTAAGGAGAATTCTCAATACCATCGAACTTCACTAACCTGTTGCGCGGCAATGATATGTTTAAGTTGACATTCCAGTGCCAGTCATTTGAAGACAGGATGTCACCTCGCAGCATAGCTTCCCATCCTGAGTTTTCGATAGTCGCATCGAAGTTATCAGAGACTGAGGAGAATCCTGTGACACCGGATAGTGGAATGCCTACCAACTGATTGGAAGATCTGTTTCTATACCAGTTGACTTCAAGTCCGATTCTGTTTTGTGCGAAGGCCAACTCGATTGCTGCTTCCAGCTTTTTTGTCCGTTCCCAAGCGTAATCTGGGTTGTATAGAGAATAAGGTACAATTGCCGGAGTTCCGCCATATTTGTAAGGAGTGACGTCATATAGGTTATAGTAATTGTAGTCTCCAATATTGTCGCTGCCTGTGATGCCGTAGCTCGACCTTATTTTGCCGAACGTAATGAATGGAATTGATTTCTGTATAAAATCTTCTGACGAGAAAATCCATGCCGCGCCGATTGATTCAAACGTTCCATATCGATTAGCGGGTCCAAACCTTGACGACCCATCACGGCGTGCAGTTAGATTCAGAAGATATTTCTCGTTCCATCGATACCCAAGACGTGCATAGAGTGAATTGTAACGATAATCAGTTACCTCATCTCTGAAAACGGTAATCTGGCCAGCGCCAAGAAGTGATCCCAATAGCGCATCAGATGTATATTTGTCCCCCCCTACTATGTATCCGCTCGTACTGATGTTCTGTAAAGTGGATCCAACAACCATGTTTAGTGCATGTTTTTCAATTTGCTTACTGAATGTCACCTTTGGCTCTGCGATCCATGTTGCTCTCTTATTGTCAGTAAACGTCGCATTTGCAGAGACTATTTTTGTGGGTGGGCTTGAGCTACGCGGCTGTTTAATAATTTCATGATTTGACACGTCAGTATAACCGCCGTTTAATGACACTGCTAAACCTTTAATAATCTCATAGGTTAGATTGATATTTGATATATTATTTCGTGTGTTTACCTTCTGCGTGTTTCTTAGATAGGCGAATGGATTGTCCCAACTGCTCAGCAACGTACCCCCTCCCAAGTCTCCAATCGCCCAATTCAACGTGCCGTCATCATTATAGGGGTTGGGCGCGTTTGGTGGCAAGTTTAACGCAGAATTGATCATATTTCCGATGAAAAAAAGGCTGTTATCTAAGCCAAACGTGCTTGAAATTGACAGCCTAAAGCGCTGATCGGTTGATGTATGATTAACACTTAACTGTGTAGTCAGTTTGCGATAGCCGAAGTCACCGGGAAAGATTAAGGTTTCTCTATGATAACCGGCATTGAATCTAAATGATGTGTTTTTTGTACCCGATGAAACTGACGTTTGAACGTCTGTGATATTTGCAGTGCCACCAAGAAGTTTTTTCTGCCAGTCGGTTGAACGTGTGGTGTCCCATAAGAGAAGGTCATAGGCATTGTTGAGTGTGGGTACGGTTCCGCTGTTATTTAGTGCTTCCTTCCGCATTGCAACGTATTGCTCTAGATTCAATAGGGACATCCGCTTGGAAACTCGCCCGAGGCCAGAATATAGATTCGCTTCCACGTTTGTTCGTTCTAAAGACCTTGAATTTCGCTTCGTCGTGATAAGGATAACGCCATTGGCGCCACGAGATCCATAAATAGCGGTCGCGTCACCATCTTTAAGAATTTCAATACTCTCAATACTATTTATGTTGATAGTACTGAGTGGATCAAACCCAAGATTTGAAAATGATGACCCGGATGGGCCCTGACTAAGAAGAGGAGCCGAACTAACGGGGACACCGTCGATTATGTATAACGGAAGATTGCCATCACCACCAACTTCAAATTGACTTTGGCGGAAACTATTTGTTCCTCTGATTCTAATTTTCGGTGCCACGCCAGGAGCGCCGCTTTGTGGTGTGATCTCGAGGCCAGGCACTCGACCTTGCAACGCCATAAGAGGGCTTGTTACTGGCTGTTGTTCTATATCTTTGGCAATAATCTTTACAATGCTTCCTGTTTTTAATTTATCGGTTGTTTCATAGTAGCCACCGTTAACCACAACTTCGTTGAGTTGTGCAACATCCTGTTCGAGAGTGACATCGATTGTCGAACGATTTCCAACGTCAGCAGTTACTGACTTGTAACCGATGAACGTGAATATTAGTGTCTCGTCACTCTCGACACCAAGGCTGTATTCGCCTTCGCTGTTTGTACTTGTACCTCTCGTGCTGCCTTTAACTATGACGTTTACTCCTGGAAGCGGCTCCTGCGTGATCGCGTCGATTACTCGTCCAGTTATTTTGAAGAGTGAAACGTAACCATTGGATTCCGTTTCTGATATCTCATCCACTTTACTTTTTATGCTCGCAAAAATTGTTATGGTGTTATGAATAACTTCATATGTGTACACGGTATTCTTTAGCGCGAGATCAAGTGTTTCCTTGACAGTTCGCTCAGCCGTCGGGAAGGTGACCGTCTTCGAATCATTCATACTGAAAGCAAAGCTTACGCCGGTTTGTCGTTCCAGACGTTGAAATAGAACCGTTAACGGCTCATTATCCATACCTACACTTACCCTTTGATCAAGTATTTGGGCGAAACCACTGTGTGCTTCCACAAGCATACATGTCAGCGCAATCAGAACATGAATCAAACTAAGCCTCATAACAATCCATCGGATTAAGTGCCCTCGCCTTACGGGAGCATGTGAGCCGGAAGCTTCTACGACCGGAAAAAATTTCATAAATTGACCATGTTTTAAGTCCCTAGAAATGATTTAGAACACCCGCCACCGAGGGGCCCGAATCCCTTGGTGGCACTTTTTTTAATATCATCGCGTTCGTCGCGTCTGTTACCGTCTGGATAAGGCAATACAAAATCAGCCCGCCTGCGCGAGAATTTTTTTTGAATGCTTATTACCAGACTATTTCAGCGAGTCGCTTACGGTGAGTAGTTTGTAAAGAATGAAATCATGATTGGCTGGTTTAGGTTTTATCAAGTCTATTTTTTCGAATTCCTTTATGGCTTATTGCATCCCTCTCCATTTTGAATGAGGATCTTTCCATCATGCATCACGTGCGTCGCTCTTCGTAGTTTACATAATACGTCCATGATCTGATCGAGCGATTCGTTATTCACGAAGTACGCCGTGACCGGACAGTATTTTAGGTCTTCGTTTTCAAGGATGATTGAAACATGAAACCGCTGTTCGATAAAGAGAATAGCTTGTTCCATCGTTAAGTCATCCAGTATCAGGTTTCGGTCCTTCCACGCAACTTCATTAGCCGTGTTGACAGTAGCTTTTGCATAGGTCATTGACTTGGTTAACACAGTGATTTTCTCGTTGGGAGTAATAGTTTCGAACGTAGTTGTTTTGTCACCTACGTTAACCTTCCCGCGAACGACGGTAACTTCAATCACACCTGCCGAGTCCATCACATTGAACGCGGTACCCAGCACTGTCGTGATGACTTTTCCACTATGAACTTGGAATGGAAGGCTCTTATTGTGGCTAACATCAAAGAAGGCCGTACCTTTTAGTCCGATACGACGGTCGTTTATGCCAAATGTTTTCTTGTTGTAGGTGAGCGTGCTTCCCGCCCTCAGTTCAACGATTGACGTGTCCGGCAGCTTGACAAATGCAGGTCCGTTGATCGTTAAGAGCAGATCTTGAGGGAACGAGTGACTACCTTCCTTACTACCTTTTTGGTACTGCCAGAGACCTATACTTAGGAATAGTACTATCGAAGCTGCCGCTGTCAGCCAAAGAGCCCGCGATTGCAGACGGCGAACTCTGGACCTGGATACTTGTTTCGAAATAAGAGTCGAATAAATTTCTTCTCCAGTTCTCCGATCTTCTTCAGACAAGGGCTTCGGAGAGTTCCATATCTGTTCATGAACGTCTTGATCTTGTTGAGCAAACTTTCCTGACTTAAAAAGCTCAATATATTCGGCTTCCTCCGCGGGAGATGCGGTCTTTGTGAAGTACTTTTTTCTAAGCTCAAGAAAATGCTCAAAATCGCTCATGGCAATATTTTGTTTTACGTCGGATGAATTAGTCGGAATGTTCCTCTGCTAATTCTTCCGTTCGCATTTATAAACAATGACGGGGCGAATCAGCAGATTTTTAAAAATGTTTAAGAAAAATTTCACGAGCTGTTAACAATCGTTGGAAACATCGTGAAAATGCGTTCTGGTAGATAAAGGGAAAAGTGGGAGATGGATCAGAGCAAGAGAGAACTTGCTGCCGAAATTATAATGAGAAGGGAAATAGCGTGACCCTTAATGTAAGTGCGGACTGCCTTTACTACTGAAAACAGGTCGTTATCGACTGTATGTTGTGCAAGATTGAGCCGTTCGGCTATTTGCGTGCGAGACAGACCTTCTTCACGCATTTTAAAAATCTTTTGGCCACGTGGTGATGTGGAGGCCAACGCTCGATCTAATATTTCCTTGTAATCGCTTTCCGTGTATTGAATTTCTAATTCAGTTGAGGTAGGCTGAGGTCGCTCGAAAATGTATTGCTTCAGGAACCGTGACCTAGTTGTCGCTTTTGCCTGCTTGTCCGCAGCAAGTTTCCAGGCCATTCCATATATATATAAACCGACATCCTCTACGTCTCTGAATTTCTCACGTTTTTCCCAAACTCGCGCAAACAAATCTTGAACGAAGTCTTTGGCGGTGTCGTGATCATGGAAAAGTCGGTTGCCGAGTAGTAAAGTGTTTGGAAAGTAAGCCCAGTAAATCTTAGTGAAGGCTTTTTCGTCCCCGTCGATGAAATCGGAAATGGTCTGTTTCGATACTGCGTTTTGATCCATGTCTCAAGAGGAATAAAGGCTTCAGTTATTCCGGGGAGAGGGCTTAATTATCGACACATGAAGATCGACATGACGAATTAACAAAAACATTACATCAAAGTCAAAGAAAATACTCCCGCAGACGTAAATAAATTGTTTGTGCTCGTAACTGAATATTCAAAAAAAACTATATCGTTTAAAAAAGTAACTGGAAAAATGAATCAGTAATGCATGAAAATGTAGGAATGACATTTCTTTGGGTGAAATGCAACACCCCAAAAGGGCGTGTGTTGGGTAAAATCTTACGCTTGAGTACTAGTACTCAATGAGGGCATGATAAGTAAGCTAAACCAAATGTCAGTTGTAATCACATCATCTGGTGATGCGTTGTATTGATATGCGGTTGTCGAGGGTTGATCCACCCATGAAAACTTGCTGCCGATGAAACGCCCTTCCCGACGATACTGAATTGAAGTTATTGATCCGTCGATTTTTCTTTTGAATCGGCTTGAGACGCCCCAAGCAGGTTGCGTATGGTCGCGAGAGCCGCTTTGATATGATTATTCACCGTGTTCGGCGAAATGTCGAGAATCTTCGCAATTGCGTCGTGGGACATTTTTTCCTCCCTTGCCATTTTAAAGATCGTTCGTTGCCTTTCGGTCAGCCTTTGGAGCAGGAAGCTATATACATCATCGTTTTCCTTGCTCTCCATAATCGAATGAGGGCATGGTGCGAGTGCCACTTCCCATGATTCATGTAACAGAAAGTGCAATTCTCTTTTGCGCTTTATCAGCCGACTGAGGGCCTTATTGCGTGCCATGACGTATAGATACTTCTCTAGGCTTTCAACCTTTTCGAAATTTTCCCTGATTTGCCAGGCTTTGAGAAAAATTTCTTGAAGTGTCTCCAGGGCTTCTTCCCTCGATTTCAAGACAGCATATGCTGCGTCGTAAACATGATTGCGGTTCTGGTTATAGAGCCGCTTAAATGCAGCCGGGTCGCCGGCAGCTAACAGATTTCTAATGTCGACCTCTGAAGTCGAGACTTGATCCACCATGGGAGAGTTGGGTTCTTATAATGCTAATGACGGGTCATGTCGATGAATTTTTTGAAATGCCGCAGTTGTATTCGTTGTTGCCTATCAGGCCAGTAGATTTATCAGGCTTGTGTTTCCGTTAACGCATTATACAATTGGGAATCGGAGCAAATGAAAAAAGGCGCCTAGAGCCTCCGAATTTTTTAGTTGACGGGTTTGCGCAATTGCTTTGCCCGAGGAAGACCCTTTCCACCACTTACTTGGAAGACTTGAGATAGGAAAGACTTGGCACGCAGAAGCCGACAGCGTGAAAGCAATTCACAATATCAAAAGTCGAAAAACAATGCAAAAAAAATTGAAGGGTGGTTATGTTTGTGATTCTCCTGACGTCGACGTTCCACCAAATTGAGTATGTGCAAGTTCAAATTCGCGATACCAGTCGAGCGTTCCCAAACTTATATGCTTATTTTTAACGATGTTCTGATAAAAGCTATCGTTGCTGTCCGACATATTGATAACTTCTACCAGCTGCGCTAACCCAAGAAAGTGACAGTTAAAAAAAGGGAAGTGCGAAAAGTTTGGATCCAACTTATTGAGCTGACGATATTGTTCGACCCAATCCTCTCGCATTTGACTGAGCTTGGTAAACCTTTTTTGAACGATGGGATCTTCTGAATGTGTGCCAAATGCATGCGTCAGCAATGCACCAAGAAACTGATCCAAAACTGTGCGATCGTGGAAGGCACCGTACTCCTTCTGAGTCACTGCGAATCTTTCAATCCTACGTTCATTTAATTCAACAGTTGTTTGAATGCTTTCGTTTGATTTCAGTCTCACACTGCCTTTTTTCCTTAGTATTATTTCCGTTCGCCCGGTCTGCAGGTGAGCTGAGAGGATGCTATCAGATAAGTCAAGCAATAAGTCGATATCACTACCTGACCTTGCTTTCCTGGTAAGGATCTTCTTCTTAACTTCTAGTAAAACAATTCCTTCTGAACTTTCGACCAAGAGATCGCACTCGCCTTCCATTTTGTCTTCAAAATACTTGCCGGACGAAAAAGTGACTCCCTTTTCCCTTAGGAATTGTTTGATGACTTCTTCGACATGCAACCCGAGCGCTTTATCAAAGTCCGACTTCCCCTTCGAAAACTCAGCACGAAGGGGGCCGGCGAGTGCTTCAAAATAATTCGACGCACACCATGACTTTTCCATTAAAATAAACTTCGTCGGCGAAACCCGAATGAGCGGTTTGTCTGCAAAGTCAAGTGTGCCGTAGTCTGTTGGATACACGTATCGCTTGTTAGCTGCCGTGTCGTGCGAGCAAATGTTTAGTATATGTAGAATCTTGTCTGGATCAAGGTGCCTTAATAATTTTGAAACGGTCGAATGATAGATTGTGACAGGCTTGAGTGGTATCGACTTTGCTGTTATTGTCGCCATCACATCCATGAAATCCTGGAAAGAAAAACCAAGGGCTGTCAGGAACATCTCTTCATCCACAAATGATAAAGTTCTTTTTAGGATAGTGACTGCACTTGAGGGCCGGCACTGCGGCACCGCAAACAAAGTGTCCCACAATACAAGTTCAGTGCAGAATCGAATGATAGTTTCTCCGGTTTGAAAATGGAAGTGCCAGCGGTTATATGGCTGCACCCCGAATGCGCCATTGACAAGAATTGTTGAGATACCCTGGATCTTAGAAAGCAAAGAATCGAACTCATTTTTAGTTAGCTTATTGCTGTACGGATATTTTGCGCAAAGATTTAAGAGAAAGCCGACTGGAAGCTGCGGCTTTTGATCGTAGGAAAGACCACTTGCTTCACGAGTAACATAATACCGCTCCATACGCTGAGAGTATTTGCCCCCGTCTGCCAGCCATTGAAACAGGCACTGAGCTAATGTCAGCCCGCCCAGTCGTTGCACCCACCGATCGATGTCTGCGACAACATTTTCAACACCACTTTCAATGTCTATGCTTCCATTTTGAATAACGAAGGTGCATCCCAGATCGGCGAGCTTCTTAACCGACTGAGCCCGATCAAACTCCTCCGGATAATCATCCCTGAGTCGTTCCCTTGATGAAGCATACATGCTAGAGGACATCACGACTTGGCTTTTCGCACTAATGATCGCTCTCTCCCAATTTTCTTGTGAAGAGAACGACGGATAAGCCAATTGCCCGGTCCTGCCCGCATCGTTAATAACACGTATAACCCTTAAGTATTCGAAGGGCTCTTCATTGCACAACACGTAACGATACACCAGTTCCGAGGAAAGCATACGAAAGTCCGATATAGCCAGGCCCGTGTCCGAATCACTGCGTTGAAAAGTCAACGTCTTTTTTATATCCTCATAGAAAATATTAGTAACAACACCGGGAGCCATACCCCGTGTTGTATCCAAGTCAAGCGCCTCATAAGCCTTACGAACATCATTTGACGAAATGATGGACCGACAATCGTCACACAGCTTCTTAAATGCATCGAGCAGCATGTACTTTTTAGTAATTAATTGAATCCATGAATTTGTGCCGGGTCGCTTAAAATAGGGCTGCTATGCTTACTAAAATAGAGATAGCGATCGCAACCCATGCCGTTATCAAATTTTGTCGATGTCGTATTTGATCTTCTGTTCTAAAGCCTTTCCTGACATAGTACCTCAGTGCTTCCGAGCTGACAAATACAATATCCAAGTATTCGAAAATTAATGCATATGTATCCGAATCTGGATACTCAGCGCCGGTGAACGCATTGGAATTATTGCGGTATTCGCTTACAACCTCCTTCGTTCCGATCGTTCCTTCGACGGAATTGCCATGCGCGGGTTTAAATGATACTATATAGGCATTGATTTTAAGATACTCGATAAGGTTAATGATTTGGACAATCTTTTCAGTGGCGAGTTCCATAGTCCCTTGCAAGTTTCATGTCACGCCGGTTTCTGATTTTCTGATATAGAATTTAATCTCATATCGTTTATACATTGGATCCTTAACGAATTTGATTAAAAGATTTTTTAGAAAATCTTTATCAAGCAGATCACTAAATGCATGATAACCTGGTGTTGATAATGTTGTAACGATCCGTCGCTCGTCGGGGCTCAAAAAGCGCATATCCCTTATAGTTATTAAATATTTTTACAGAACTAGATCATTTGACCATCTCTCTGGTGTTTACACTCTGACGGTGGTCCGTTTTACTAGTTGTTCTCACTCGGGTGAACTAAATTTTTATTAAAAAAGCCCTCACCAGCCGCCAACGATGGCAACCGGCTAGGGCTCATTTAAAGATAGCAAGTTCCTTTGGATTCTTATTGGGTTACAATACTCTGTTTTTAAACTCAGGCCATTGGCACCGAATTCCTCTTTGACCTTTTCGTGTAGATTCAACGCGTCTGTGCCAGCCTGAAAGATGACCCCAGCCGGGCGAAGGCCTTGAAGCCGGGCTTTGGGGTCATTTCATTGACCATAAGAAGGGTATTATGATCACTTTGCATTCTTCGATGGACTTATGGATTTCGCCAATCACCTGTGTTGCTTGCTCGTACGAGCTTGACTCATAGTTTGAAATTTACTTGTTTAAAAAAAGATCTGCTTGGTTGCGATTCATGAACAGAGGGGTGTCGCTGTGCCCTTTCTGCATTGACCTTGGTGCGCGATTCACGGTAAGGGATGGGTACCTGTTGTATGTTTCGATGAGTAGCCGATGTTCGGGCGTCATGACCTTCTTTTTACGCTTACCTTTCGGTCGCCTCGGTGCTTGAAACATTTCAAATTGTTTTTCATCGTCCATAATCTGTCGATTTAAATGTGATTGGTGAAAAGAAAAAAGTAAGAGGGGTTGGTGCCCCTCTTGCTAGCGTTCATGACCATGTCTGTCGTTGCTCGATCTGGCCAAGGATCCAAATCAGATCATACACACAGATTGCCGTGTTGTCTTCTAGATCATATTCATGAAACGGCGTGTTGTCGCTGCAACTGACAACCAGGTACTTCCCATCTCGCTTCGACACCATACTGAATTGTTCGTTGAACAACTGCATGGAGACTGTACCATCAAATACAATTTCACTATGCTTGTCCAGGAATTGTTTGATGTCATGTATCAGACGAAGCTCAACCCAGGTCACGATAAAGCTGCCATACTCTGATTGCGTGGTCATGGCATGAAACCCCTGTAGGTAAGGCAGGGACCTGTATGGCTGGCACCTATCCTGACACGTTGGGCACTTACTGTCGTCCATCGCATTGGACACTTGCTCCCAAAACTTGCTGCACCGATCGCAGAAGTATTGATTTTGATACTGCAGTGAATTCATGATTGTGATCATTTATAGTCCGGGATCGGCATCACTCAAGCAAATGTCACCGTGGCCGGTCGGGCCATTGTCGGTTTCCGTCGCGTCTCCTTCTGACAAGCAATAGTTACTTGCCCGAAGCTCTGTGATCGCCTCGTCATCCCAATAATCACAGCCGTCGTCTAATCTGATCGCATATTCTGTATGCTTCAGATTGTCGTCGTTGAAATAGAACCGGATGTCCAGGTACGGACCGAAGTCATGTTCGTTTCGGTGAATTATGAAAGTGGTTCCCTCCGGGTTTATACCATACACCCTTTTTAATTGTTTGATGTAGGTCCGGGCCTCGATTCTCATTAGAGTGAGTGCATTGTTTTCATTCACACCTATACAATCCTCGTTGTTTGGTGTCGATGACAGTTCGATGTAGTCCATCATATCCTTTTGTTTTGGTTGAACATTGTTTTTATGTCCAGCCAATCCGGCTTTTCCGACACGCGGCAGTGTGGGTGGAATGCGCGTGCGTGCAAGAGGAAACGGAATTAATGGAAGGGGGCCCTGACAATGAGAATGTCAGGGAAGAGGCCGTTCATCCGTAGTCTCTTGCAAGGCCGTGGCGGAAACAGCCGGAACTTTGGTCATAAAAATGATGAGAGGAGAATAGTTAAAATCGGTATTCCGCTTGAGCGCATCACTTGGTTTCAAATGAGTCAGTGAATCAACACAGTCCTTGTATCAATGGCATTGCATCGCGTTAATGGACGGGTATTTGAACCAGTCGGTTTTTAACTGCTAATGGCCTTCATCTTGAATTGAAGTAATATTCTTTAGGTGCCTTGTATGTAAAGGCACCTAAATGTGTTCAACGCCAAACGTCAATATTCCTCGGGTGCAAGACTTCTTACTTGAATACAAAAAAAGTTAGACATTATTCTAGCTATTGGGCAGGGGGGATTAGTCTTTTTGTAAGAAACGACGCTATGCCGACGCCAATGCACAGTAACCCACTCCAATCCCACGTACTTCGAGTCTTTTGGAATGATTAACCCTAGATATTCTGATGTTTAACGATGAACTTACGCTCTATCGACAATATTTTTTACTCAAGAATCATCGAGAACCGATGAAAAGGAGGCCCAATTGAAATGATGACCAAGTAATCAACACCAGTGTGGGACGCCGTTGATGTTGAGCTGTTTCAAACGAAAATGAAGGGATTATATCATCCCTTCATCTGCAAATGAGAGATAGCCGTCACGTGTCAGGATGATATGATCCAGAACTTGCAGGTCGAGTAGCTGGCCTCCGGCCTTCAGTTTGTCTGTGAGAACCTTGTCTGCATGACTGTGCATGAGACTTCCGGACGGGTGATTGTGCGCAATGATGATCGAAGTAGCTGCACCTTTGAGAGCAGCGATGAAGATGAGTTTCGGGTCAGCGACAGTACCGGCCATGCCGCCGGTAGACAGATCGACAATGCCAAGGACGCGGTTGGCGCGGTTGAGCAACATCACTTTGAATTGTTCGACAAGTTCCAACAGATCCTGGTCCCATACCTGGCGGAGAATTGCTGCCGTGTCGGAGGAAGATGTCACTTTTGGGAGCATTGTTACTTTTACTTTGGGATGGTAGGATAGTTTGACTTCTGAGACCTGCCATTGATGTTTCGTTGTGCTTTCCATGACTATTTGATTTAGTTATGGTGCACTCCGAGGGTTCGATATAAACATGATGCAGGGAGGAACTGGAATAAAATGGAGGATCCAGTTTCTGGGGGTGCCGTTTTATGCCGGGAAAATCCTTGCGGCATGTTTGCGAACCCTACCTTGGCGCCAAACTAAATCTGTCAGGGAAATGACAATGGAAGAGGTTTGGTCAAAGAAAAAATTGCCGCCAGGCAAAATGAAGCTCAGTCATTAAGTAGTAGCTCACCACAATGGTGGTCGTTGGAGCGAGCTTACAATCATTTTCTAACTGCTTGCTTTGTCTATAAGTAGAACACTTATGATTATGAAAAGTATTATACCGACAGTACGTCCTTGGGTTTACCGTATCACCTACGGTGAGAAAACATGGGACATTCTTCAATTCGAGGGAGAACCGGAGATCAGGGGGCGCCGCTGTATGTTATCTGATCAAATTCATGATTTCGAGAATCATGAATTATTGGAGGCGATCTCGCGACGAGAATAGGAAGTACTTTCGCTAAAGCAAGCGGGACGAAGCGGGGCCGACTTTGATCTGGACCATTGGGCCGATCAGAAACCCAATGTCGACAGATAACCGGTCCGGCATTTGAATTGATAAATCAAAATAGCGACGTCTGGCTCTGGTCCGGTTTTCCTTTCTTTGTCTTGATTGCCTTCGGCGGTCTTGGCGTGTCAACTTCGTCCAGCTCGTCCGAACTGTATTCGACCAGTTTGTCGATGTCGGGAATATTTTTCTCAGCGCTTGTAATCCTGGTGCTGTTTATATTTTTTGTGATCGGATGGGAAGAAAGAAAGTCCTCAGGCATTGACTTACATAAAGCCAGCACGTCGTCCTCCGATAACTTTTCATTCAACCAATCGCGTTCGTATTCTTTCTTTATAATCACTGGCATTCTATGAGGATTCTTAGGATTGTTGTGTATGTACCGCATCATTTCATTTGCAGCAGTGGTCAGTACGGTATAGCTGAAAATTTCCTGACCTGTTTCCTTGTCTTTCCAGTAAGAATACAGACCAGCGATGGAAAAGATGTCCTGATCCTTTGCGAAGATTTTGAAAGGTATTTTATTTTTTGGAGTCGCTTTAGTCACACTGCTCCAATGGCTTTCTATAAATGATGTTGCGGGAATCAAGCAACGTCGGTTCTGTCTTGCCGCATCCCGGAATGATGGAGTCGTGAACATTCCTTCGCTCTTACAGTTCAAGGTCCCCACGGGTTTAGAGATCTTACCTGCATCTTTCTCAAACCACGGAACGAAGCCCCACCTATACATCAAAATTTCTTTCGGTCGCTCTACTGTCAGTATAGGGTCATTCTCAAAATCGAAGCCAGTCTCGAAATATTTGGGCGCGTATTCGATGTCACGCATTGTGGCGTCATAAAATTTCTCGATTGAATACTTGTCTGCTTTAAGTGCTTTGTTGTAACACATACTTCATCTGACTTTTAACAAAGTTAAAACGAAAAGTTTACATCACATTTGCTGTTATGCGTCCACTCTTGGTGCAAGATCCTACTGAGACTGTCGATTGAACCCAGCGCTTGAGTCAATTCGGGTTGCTATAACCACAGTTTGTCCGATGGCATCCCGAGTGTCTATAATATACAGACGATTTATAAAAACGACTCGGCGTTAGGGGCAACATGACGCCGGGACCTAAAAGCTGCCTTTGGGCGTGAGCCGAAAGTCTTTCTTAGAACAAGTGGTTGTGAATTCGGTAATCGTTGCTCCCGGATGCGTTACTGGCGGATAAATTTCAGGTTTCTCACCCTACCGTTTGAGGCCCTAAATCCGGCGATTTTACCTTTCTCTCGATAGAACTCAAGATTTCCCAGGATATTTATACTGAAGCCATCCGCCTTTGTCGGGCGCAACTTCATGTCGTCGTGACGCTGATGATGTGAGGTCAGCGTGTCGTTGACGACTTCAAAGGTGTAACTGGTTTCCAGTTCCGGGCTATAAAAAGTGCCCGAGTAATCCGACAGCTTTACCGTTGCGGGATTAAAGGGCTTCTCTTCTCCGCTTCCGTTGCTGGATTGTTGCGGAGTTTCCTTTTTTTTCGCTTCGGGTTTGAAATCTTTTTCTAAATACAGATCGACTAATTGGAAGGTGAGATCTGCTATGGGAAATTCTGCGCTGTTGCTGAAGGTGGCGATTGAAAAATGTTGATCAGGGAAGCGCATCAAGAACGTCCGGTAGCCAGCATCCCCACCGCCGTGCGACCACATGTTGAGTCCCTTGTACTTTTCATAGGCCTGCCCAAAAGCGTAATTGATCGTGTCTCCATTGTTGAGGACATATTTTGACTCCATGATTTTCATCACGTTGGCATTACCGACTTTCATGCTTTCGAAATTCTGCGCCCACAAGGTCAGGTCTTCAACGGTTGTAAATAAACTCGTCGCCCCTACGTTTGCATAGCTCAACACACTTTTTTTAAATCCGTTGGAACCGGTGTGATACGAATATGCACGGTTTTCCACGATCCTTTCGTGATCATCATAAAACAGCGTGTTCCTCATACCGATTGGATCGAAAAGATTTTTTTTACACCACTCGGGGAACGGCTCCTTTGTTACGCGCTTCACAATCTCAGCCATCAAAGTATATCCCGAATTGCAGTAAAGATGTTCGTCACCGGGTTTAAAGTTCAGTTCCGTCTGACGACTCATCACGCGCATGATCTGCGGCATGGTAATTACATCGTCCATTCGCCAGCCCGCCATTGTCAGTAAGCTCCACTGGTCGCGAAGTCCGCTGGTGTGGTGTGCGAGTTGACGCACCGTAATTGGCGTTCCGAAGTCATGCATCTCGGGCAGGTACTTTCTGATGTCGTCGTTAAGGTTGATCTTACCTTGGTCGGCGAGTGTCGCGATTGCGAATGCCGTGAATTGCTTTGAGACGGAGGCGATGTGAAAGATCGTCGTTGGCGTGATCTTCGCATTGTGTTCAAGGTCTGCATAACCGAACCCTTTGTCATAAATCAGTTTGCCGTCGCGCTGGACGGCAATGGCTACACCGGGGGTTTTTTCCGAATCACCAAGCGTTGCCCGGACGATCTGGTTCACTCGGCCCTCTGGATCGGTAGCCAGCGATTCTGCCCCTTTAATGGTGATCGAATATTCTCCGCTTCCATCCTGGAACGGAGACACTTTTAATGTGTACATCCCATCGGCTGCGGTTGTAAACTTGAAATTTTCAAATCCGCGTGCGGGGTCGTCGAACTCAGCTATCTTCTTATTATCCGGTCCAAAGATCCTTACCACGACGTCGACGTCGTGCTGGTTGACATAACCATACACGAAGGCATCTTTCTTAAGATCAAGCTTGAAGGAATCCGCCGCGTGAACCTGCAGCATCTTCCGGCCTACGAGCTGGCCGATCTGCAAGTCGGAATTTTCGGCGGCAAAGACGTCGTGAGTCTTGTTTTCTTGGCATGCTGTCGCGGCCGCGACCAGTACAATAAAAAAGAATCGGTTCATCATAGCAGACTATTAGAATGGGTAATAAGATACTGCAAAATGATGTATTAATTACTGTGGAGTAGCAAATACTCCCGGTTTGAACAGCGGAATGACTAGTCAAAATAGTCTTTAAGATTCCCTCTGATTGGTGGAGCGCTTTGACCGAACGACGCGTGGCTTTTCATGCAGGGAAATTCTTAATTCTTTGTAGACTAGTTTCAGCACGTCCCATGGTTGGTAGCCGATGGCCAGACAAATAGCCCTCCATATCGTTTGGTTATATTGCCCGGCTCCGCGTTCTATTGTTCTAATGTTAGCGACTGGCACTCTGGATTTGCGTGCCACCTGCTCGACGGACAGACCGCGCCTTTCCCGCAAATTCTTATAGATTTTTCCAAACGCGATAAGTAGCAACTTCTCCTGGCGGACCAACCCCTTGTCGGAATACCGGGCCAGGTACATTGAACCAATGTCCCGGACGAACGTTGCTGTTTTCATTCGAAAGGCTCTTGCCAGCCTTGGTACCACCTTTGGCTTCCACCGCTGTACTTCACCCTTCTCTATCTTGTTTAGATAGTAATACGACACTCCTATCTTCTTTGCAAGTTGCGTTTTTGACAGCCCACTTGTGATCCGAAGTATTTTAACGTAATCACCTGTAACTATTGCCAGTTTGGTCATGATGTGTTAGGTTTTCCAAAAATTCTCATCAAATCGCCACATCCCGATAAACTCACTTCGATTCCACTCGCCGGTTTTACTAAGGATGTAATAACGTTGACCGTCGAGGGGCAGCAGACGCTCAATTTGTTTAGGGAGTTCCTTTGCGGCCGATTGAATTATATTTTGTTCTGTGCGCCTCTTGATTGCAAATGAAAGAACAGTCTTCTTAATTCTTATATCCGTCCTCAAATGCCTGTGCAATGATTCTGTTGCGATCTTGGCAATAAATGGGCATAACAGTCGGTAATAAGTTCCATCTGCAACCATGCGTTTGAATATGTCAAATGGAACTTTAATTGAATTATCCTCTTCGCCATTTACGATGACCCCGTAACCCATTGGTCGGAAGTCTATGTAGCCGAGTTGATAGCCGCTTCTAATGAGTTTATTTTCAAAGTCTCTGACTTTTGATGGGCTAAAACTATCACTCCAAAATCCTAAACAGATGACATTAGCACCCAGTTTTAAATTTCCCATCCATTGGCTGAACCAAGCAAGATTCTCGCGTATTGCGCATTTCGACATAGGCCGGTGCGACTTGATTCTTCGTGACCAGTAGCTGATACTAATATTGTCTGACATCTTTCAGTTCCATTCGATCAATGATAACAGTCACGCTAATTTCCATCGCATCCGCCAGCTTGTAAACAGTTTCGATTGTCGGGTCGACTTCACCTTTTTCTAACCGATGTATATGCTTTCGTTCAATATTTGAAATATCTGACAGGGCCGATTGACTGAATCCGTGTTCTTGTCGCAGGTTCTTTAGCGCCAATCCAAAATGTGTGATCACGTTCCAATCTTTCGGACTCATACAACGACCGGAATATATGCCTATTGGCCTGATCGATCTGAGTCATTTAGTCGTCAGAAAAAATATTATTTAATTCGGCTTATAGTCGTCGACTCATACTCACGCCTTGCTTTAGTTTTCTTCCATGAAAACATTATCAAAAGCATTCGGACGAACGTTAAAAAGTTTACGTGAATCTGCCGGTCTGTCTCAAACGACCCTGGGAACAAAAGCCGGTCTCGATCGCACCTTCATTTCCTTACTCGAACTAGGCAAGCGTCAGCCCACGATCACCACACTTTATAAACTCGCCGAATCTCTCAACGTACCCGTTAAGGAACTCATCCTTCGCCTTAATAATGAGCTTGGTAAGAAATCTTAGTTGACCGACTCAACTCAGTTGCTTTAATTTGTATTTCGCCGCTAACGAATTGTTTGTTCCACAAAAGGAATACTTACTATGAGTTTCGGCCACCACAACGAGCATAACAAGCCCAATTATTACAAGGCCAAAAAGGAGCCTGATTCGATAATTCCTTCCGACATTTCGCAGGTATTTGAGGAGAATGACATACCTAAAGTATGGTCAATTCTGGATAGAGTGTTTCACTTGAACGTCAAACACTGGAAGCTTACGTTCGACTACGATTTTAGCAAGGCACCGCACGGGTTGAGTAAACAGGAGGTCTTTTATAGATTCTGCAAATCGAACTTCGAAAAACCGATTAACGTCTTAAGGGGTAATACGGAATATGATCCCGTTTTTGATCGAATTCTCCGATATGTCCTTAAGAATAAAATTGCCGAAGTGAAGAAGGATCACGTCACGTATTCATATCCCGATTATTCGAAGTTCTACAATAAACGGTAAGTTACTGATCTGCTGTGTCCCGTTACCATTGGATAGGCACTGCATTAGTAAATCGCGTGACAAGGTGAAAGTCGAAACTAAAATAATTGAAGTAGGCAAATTCATCTCTGCTACGGGATGGTCGATTCCCAGTGATTACTTGATGATTAGTTGACGATTCCCGTAGACCATTTCCAGTTCAGTTAAATCCCGTCGCAGGACATACGATGTTTTTGTGTTACTTGAATATAGAAAATAGTAATTCCGGGAACTGCCCAGGTAATACAAGTGGTCCAGTCTCTGATTGCCATAGTACGCCGTTGTATGGGTTTGGGATTTCTCCAGTGCGGCAATTTTTAGCCGTACGTAATAGTAGGGTTGGATGGCCATCAGTAGAATAACAATTACCCCGAGTATCCACCTCTTCCGGATATCCTTTACGCGTATAAACAGGATCCTTGGGGAATATCTGCGCACATACAGACACAGAGCGAACACGGATGAGCAAATGACTACAGGTAATTCATTGAACAGATTTGGTATCCCCTCCAGAACGTAACGTATCAACGAAAGCGCGACCGGTAGCAAAAGAATCAAGATATACCCAACCCGGATGACGATAGCTCGTTTCTTTTTTGGCATGGCAGACGGCGTGTAGTGAGTCAAACGCTCCGCCAGGATCACTGCTCCGCACGTCAGGAACGTGTTCACCATGATAAAACAAAAGTTAACAAGTCCATCCTGAGTTATTAATGTCAGTTCCGTCCAATCAGCAATCCATTGCGTGATGTCAATTCCGAATTGTTCGTAATACATGCGCGACAGAAAATAGGAAAGACCGATAAATGCTCCGCTGACAAGTCCGATGGCGCCAGAAAATAATAGGATAACTTTCTTCATTACCTTGACCTAGTAGTGGTGGAGTGATCAAATGTATCAAGGCTTCGGATAGGAAAAAATAAAAAAAGGCTTGATTGATCGTGCGCACCTTTTCAATGATGAACACACTAAGGCTTGTGCGTTACAGCTGACGTTTTTACATTTTTATCGGGTACTGATTGGGAGACGAGATGTCAACGATAAAAAAGTCGAGTGATTTACTCCAACATCTGACCTTGCACAGTCGCATCGACTATAGGTTGGTCCTGATTAGCAACGTCTGGGCGATTCGTGCGCTGGGGAAGCGAACAAAAAAAGGGGGCTGAGCCCCCTCTCTACTACGCTACAACTTTCTCGTTTTTCGCCTTTTTTGCCTTGGCTTTCCTTTTGCGTCTGTCACCTGGAACCTGTAGCTGTTTCAGGCGCTCTTTTGCCTTTGTCTCGCGCTTCACACATATTGCTTTCTGTTCATCCTCAAATTCCTGTATGGCAATATCTCCGTAGCCTTCGGCGATCTTCCTGATGAGAATGCCGTATGCAGACCTGGGATAATTACCGCCGTACTGTGCCAGCATTACCTTTCGGAGCATAAACACTCGCTCCTCGCTTTTCAATTTTGCAATCGCATCACCAACCTTGTCTGGTGAATCAATGGGGATATGTAATTGCTTTGCCAGTTCCCGCGACAATGAGTATCCTGCCTTGTCGAAGATGATGTACCATAAAAGCGTCTCCTCCTCCTTTAGCATCTTCACGGAGGAAGGTTTTTTCTGTGTGGTGTGATCCGTTAAGCTGGCCAGAATCTTTGCATATACTTTTTCGCGATCCAGTTCCCGATATCGTTTCATCCGATCGATTATCGTCTTGCGGACGATCTCAGGGGAATCAGGCTGAATCTTTTTCTCCGCCTGTTGCCTTATGTACACCGCCTCAATTTGTCCAGCCTTGTCGCCTGAAATCCAAAAGCCGGTAATCTTCTTAGCATTATCGCTCTTATAGGTATGGAAGTCATCATATTCCACCAAAGGCTTGATCTTCTGATCAGCAATAATTGCTGCTATCGAGTCGTTCACCCTGGTATAACTTGAAGTCAGAATGATGGTTTCAGGTTCTGTTTCCACAATTCGTTTTACTTCGTTGATCAAATGCGTATCTGTTTTTTCGTTGAAGCACAGACGGTCGAAGCACTTGTCTTTTCCCTTGACATCTGCAAAGAGCAATGAGGCGCCGGAGCGTTTCGGGCACAAAGTACATGCCCCTGCCTTCGGACAGAGCGCTGCATCGGTCTTACTGAATGGCGCTTTCGATAAATCGTTGATGATGTTTCTATCGATATATGACTGAAGATCACGGACGGTCCCAAAGCCATTACCATATCTCTTCATTTCGGAGAGCGCAAGCTTTTGATCTGCGGGCGTCAACCTGCACAGGAGCTGCGCGTGCCCTAGAAGCATTTTATCAGCAAGAAAGTCTTTGGAAGCTTCGTTGACCAGGTCGTTCAGCTTGAGACGCTGTACAATGTAGGTTTCTGATTTGCCCAACCTTAGTGCAAGTTCGTTTGTGGTCATGGTCTTGTTGCTTTCAAGCATGACTTTGTAGCCTTTGGCTTCGTGGTAAGGGTGAATGTCCTTGCGTTGAAGGTTCTCGGTGAGTTGCATTTCAAATGCCGTCTGGGCTGACACTTCCCAGATTTCGGAAGGAATGGTTTCCTTTCCTGCATACATGCTTGCATGGTAACGGCGTTCCCCTGCAATCAGGATGAAGCGACCCTCTTTTTCCGGATTGGGTCGGATAGCGATCGGCTGAATAACACCCAGGTGTTGAATTGATGCGGTCAGGTCGGCCAGAGCTTCCTTGCTCAACTTTGATTTCTCGCGAAACATCTGATTGGTTTCGCTGGGGTCAATGAGCTTCAGCAATACTTCCTGAGATTTTCTGTTTTCCATAAAATTTGTGTTTGAGTGAAACATTTTTTTATGCTTCACCCACCGGCCTTTTCACTGACCAGACTGTGGGGAGAGCGAGCGTGAAACAATGCGGCAACGGTATAAATGGAAGGGGCCCTAGGCATGATAATGCCAGGGAAGTAGGCCGTTTATGGGCGGTGCCCATTGGAGAGGTCAGGGAACAAGGCCGACCTTTGCGCTAAAAAAATGAGAGATAATAACCCGATACATTCTCATATTAGTTTCGGTAGTTTCATCCCCCTTATGTAGTCTTTTACTACAGAGTCCTAGTTGGACAGCGGCAATGTCGTAACGTTTTTTTGACAGCTCCATTAAGCACAATTGAGGGAATGATCTTTTTAGTTGATATGCTGACGCGGTCCGGATGGTTACAAAAGGTAACTGCTGCCGTTCCGGCTGTTGAAGTATGGGTGGAACAAATAGATTGGACGCGTGTGTCGTATCAGCAAATCCTTGAGTTGAAGCAACAGATTAAAGACATGCCGGATAAGGTGAGCGTTGTTGAATTCCGCAGGCGGCTCGGTCGCACATTTCCTGACAATGAACTTGAATCTTTTCGCGATGGAGCCTATGTACTTCGGGAGCTCCATGCCGGACAAAAAGGTGAATCGCGGCAAGTCATAAACATTCGCTAACGCAGCCAGTCGTGGCGGACAACGAACGTTCAGATGATTTGCGCCCAACGGTGGAATAGCTATTGAAGAGGATTTGGGGGTCTTAGTAGTAAATCGGTCCCATGAAGAACGAGGAACGCTACCCCGGTGTTGTGCGGCTCTTGGAACGTGCCCGGGCTTTTAATCCCGAACTGGGAGCGCTCCTGAAATATGAGGTTGGTGTATCGGGTGACCTGGTTATTTTCTTAGTCAATGGTACTGTGAAATGCACAGCACTCATGGCTGCTGATGAATCAGTCGTTCCAAATTGCGTTCCACCCATCTGTGTTCGGCGCATTGCGGAAAGCTTCAAGCCTCACTTGCCTTGATTCAGGTTTTTAAATTCGACCACTTTACATCTTCTGAAAATTACACTCTCCCCTCACCACAGGGTTTGTGTCACGTGGAACGGCGGGGTTACGTTCAACTCGTATCAATTCAAAAATTGACTCGCACAGTTTTGCAAATATTTCTTTCCGTATTCGGACCGAATACTGAAAGCATCTTCATGGTTTGAATTTGCTTCGCCTTCGAAATCAAACAACGAAGGCTATGATTAACGTAAGCTGGTCCGAATTTCTTTATACCGCTATCATACTTGTTGGCATGTACTATGCCATCGCGACGTTATTGCTCTATAGCCATGAGATCATCGCATTCACCAAGTCCGGTTTCCGCAAGCCGTCTTCTGGCGATTCTTCCCCTGCTCCTGAGACGACGACTGTCATGGGGGAAGTGCGGACGAATGACATGGATCTTATTGAAGAACGTGCTAGTGAGTTGAGAGGCGAAGGGGCCTTTGCCGACAGCGATATAGCAGATACGCTTCTTCCCGCTGGCAAATCGAAGCATGACGTGTTAAGTGACCTTGCTAACGAGCTAACCAAGGAAGTCAATGTAGTGGTTCAACTAGCCATCGACCTTAGCAGCGATGAGAACGAGACCGCGTCGCTATTCAATGCACTTTTGATTCGTTTCCCTGAGGTGGCCGCCTCATCCTTGCGCGCGTCTTTCAATCAGACCATTGCTGAGGCGGTCAATGTACGTTTGAAGCTTCCTGTCAGTGTTGATCAGGTCAACCAGTGGTGGAACGAATAGCAATCCTATCCAACATTATTTATAAAAAAACATAACCAAGTCACTCTATGAAAAAGATCATTCATTTCACATTCAAGAAGGGAAAGGCATTCGGAGTCGCATTGCTCGTCTACGTGCTTACCTATGTATACAGCTACGCCCAGGACGGCAACGCCGGTATTAACGAAGCGAACATGCGCGTAAGAAGTTACTTCGACACAGGCGCAAACCTCATGTTCGCCGTTGGGGCTGTCGTCGGTTTGATCGGCGCGGTCAAAGTCTATCAGAAATGGAACAGCGGAGATCCCGATACCTCGCGCGTGGCGGCGGCGTGGTTTGGAAGCTGCATTTTTTTGGTGGTGGTCAGCACTGTTTTGAAATCATTCTTTGGTGTATAGCCATGAACCTATTGACAGGCTATAGCCCCGAGCTGGAGGAAGAACAAAGTCCACAGGCCCGTCGCAAAAGATCCATGTCCAGACACATGTAGTCATGAGTATTTCCAACACACGGCTGCCCCGCATCAAGATCGGCGATCATGAGTACGCTGTAGACTTCAAGAACAGTGAGTTCCGGCAGTTGAAGGATCCATCCAACACGATACCAATGTATGACCTTCGTATTGAAGATGATCAATTCATCTTCTGGTATGACAACCAAAAGGCCCGGCCTGTCGACGAGCCAACAAGTAAACAGGTTTCACCGAATGTTGTGCGCGTCGCTATCGAAATCGAAAAAGTTGACCCGCAATACTTTGCCAATCTGAAGAGCGAGGAGCAAGAGGCGCACGCGCTCATTCGCGCCGGCCGCTCTATTTATAACAATCCCGATGGCATACATGCTAACATACCCATTACCGGCAATAAGCCAAGGCTACTGCCGATGGTTAACATCTACGGGACCGATTTCTTCCTCGATCTGCCGTTAAGAGAATTCCGCCAGGTAGATGATCCAACGAACAGTATTGAGTGGAAGGCATTGGGTCAAAATCATTTTCACTTCCGCCTGCTCTACGACCCTGAAAGAAAAATTGAATTCACTGGTCCGCTGAATGAGATGTCTAAATGGAACGTGAAGCTGGTTCATCTGCCGCCACTGGACAAAATGATCCGTGAGGGTGTAGCCCGCCATGAGGCGATGATACAGGCAAAGGCCACTAAGACAAGCGGCGATAGAGTCCAGCGGAAAAAACGACAAATCTGAAATGAAAGCTAAACAGTAAAACGAAAAACAGCAAAGTATGAATACCAGCGTATACACGATCAATAAAGGAATCAACAAGCCTGTTGAGTTCAAAGGCCTGAAAGCACAATATATATGGTGGCTCGGCGCAGGATTTCTGATGATGCTGGCCTTCTTTGCACTACTCTATTTTATAGGGGTCAACACCTATGTGTGTGTAGGTGTTGTTCTTGCGTTGGGTACCCTCATGGTTATGTTGATATATCGTGTATCCGATACCTACGGAGAGCACGGTCTACTCAAGAAACTTGCTAAGCGTAACATGCCGGAAAGAATCATCTGCCGGTCGCGCAAAACATTCGGGAAGCTTCTCAATAGTGACCGCCGTTCATTGACCTTCTAATATAAATAAAGGTAAGATGGCCCAACCAGTTCACTTTGAAGATGTCTTCCCGATTTATAGAATCGAGCAGGACTGTTTGATCTCGCGGCAGGGGGATGTAACAATCGCATTCGAGGTTGCCCTTCCTGAAATCTTTACGCTCTCCGACCAAGATTATGAAACCTTTCACCAGGTGTTGATCAAGGCGCTCAAGATACTACCTAAGTATTCAGTGTTCCACAAACAGGACTGGTACACCACCAATAAACACACCGCTCAATTCGATCAGGAGCGATCGTTTTTATCCCAGGCGAGCGAACGCTTCTTCAATGAACGTCCTTATCTGGATCATGCATGCTACATCATGCTGACCATGAAACCTTCTAACCGGAAGGTATCAAACTCTTCCTTGTCGAATCTGTTTCGTCGCAACCTCATACCAGACGAATCAGTAAACCAGCAACGGCTACAGGAATTCTTCGACGCTGCCTCTCAATTTCAAAGGATCACGCAGGACAGTGGGTTTATTAAAATGACCCGGCTAAAGGCTAATGACCTGACCGGCAGCCAAACTTCTACGGGACTGTTAGAACGCTATTGCTTTCTACACAGTGTTGGCGAAACTCCCGTAATACGTGACATCCACATTCGTGATGAGCTACGCATCGGCGACCAGATCTGCCAGGTCTATACACTTTCTGATGTTCAGGACCTTCCATCGAACTGTAGCAGCCGGATAACCTATGACCGGTATTCAACTGACAAAACGAAGTTCTCTGTTGGTTTTGCAAGCCCACTTGGACAGCTGTTGAATTGTAACCATATCTATAACCAGTTCATCTTTATAGATGATCCTGCAAAAACTATCCGGCAGTTAGAAAGTAAGCGCCTTCGCCTTCAATCTTTATCATCCTACTCGCGTGAAAATGCGATCGCCCGAGACGCTACTAACGATTTTCTGAACGAAGCCATTAGCAGTCAGCGCCTGCCGATCAAAGCCCATTATAATGTTATGGTATGGACTGACAATCGGACAGAACTCAAAGAGTTACGCACGCAAGTATCTTCGGCGATGGCCCAAATGGATGCTATCGCCCGTCAGGAAGTCGATGGCGCGCCACAGATCTTTTGGGCAGGGCTCCCTGGCAACGAAGCCGAATTTCCAATCAATGACAGCTTTGACACGTTCTGTGAACAAGCAGCTTGTTTCTTAACACTGGAGACCAATTATCGCTCTTCTATCGGTCCGGTCGGAATACGTCTCGGCGATCGGCTTACAGGAAGGCCGGTACACGTGGATATATCCGATGAACCTGTCAAGCGAGGTATAATAAGCAACCGGAATAAATTCGTTTTGGGAGGTAGCGGAAGTGGCAAAAGCTTCTTTACCAACCACATGGTGCGCACCTACTATGAACAAGGAACCCATATAGTACTTGTTGACGTCGGACATTCCTACAAAGGATTGTGCGACCTGGTGGGTGGCTACTATTTCACCTACGAAGAAAAGAATCCAATTCGATTCAATCCCTTCTACCTATCACCAGGTGACACACTGGATACCGAAAAGAAGGAAAGCATCAAAACCTTATTGCTGGCCCTGTGGAAGAAAAGTGATGAGACGTTCAATCGGTCTGAATACGTCGCCCTGTCGGCGAGCCTGCAATTATACTTTGATAAGCTTTCTAAAGACCCAACACTGCGTCCTTGTTTCGATTCGTACTACGAATTCCTGCAAAGTGATTTTATCGAGATTCTCAATGCCGATCGGGTCAAGGAAAAGGATTTTGATGTACAGAATTTCCTGTATGTCCTTCGCCCCTATTATAAAGGAGGTGAGTTCGACTACCTCCTGAACGCTACGGAGAATCTGGACTTGCTTGACCAACGTTTCATTGTCTTTGAGCTGGATAATATCAAGGACCACCCGATCCTCTTTCCGGTGGTAACGATCATTATCATGGAAGTCTTCGTTTCCAAAATGCGGAAACTTAAAGGGGTGCGGAAGATGATCTTGATCGAAGAAGCATGGAAAGCCATTGCCCGTGAAGGAATGGCGGAGTACATCAAATATCTCTGGAAAACGGTACGCAAGTTTTATGGTGAGGCCATTGTTGTCACTCAGGAGGTGGACGACATCATCAGTTCTCCCGTCGTCAAGCAAGCGATCATTAATAACTCGGACTGCAAGATTCTACTGGATCAAAGTAAGTATCAGAACAAGTTTGCCCAAATACAGGATATGCTTGGACTTACCGACAAGGAACGCTCTCTTATTCTTTCGATAAATAAGTCTAATGACCCGAGTCGCAGATACAAGGAAGTTTTCATTTCGTTGGGTGGCATCCTTTCGAAGGTATATGCCACCGAAGTTTCATTGGAAGAATACCTCACTTATACCACCGAAGAATCGGAGAAGGTAAAGGTGCAGGCTTACGCCAAACATTGGGGCAGCATGACGAAAGGCATTGCCGCGCTGGCTGAGGACATAAGAAATGGTAAAGCTTAAATCAACACAATCAACAACACAATGTCACCTGTAAAGAAGATAGTCATTATGCTGCTTCTGACCGCTGTTCTGGTACATACCACTCCGCCACGTCAGGAAGCGAATGCCGTTGTGATCGCCATTGCGAAAATTATCCAGGAGGGGGTGAAGAAAGTCATCAAAGCCGTGGACCTCATGGTTCAGCGCCTTCAGAACAAAACGATCTGGCTTCAGAATGCTCAGAAAGTTTTGGAAAACGGTCTGTCCGAGTTGAAGCTGAACGAGATAGCGCAATGGACGGAAAAGCACCGAAAGTTATTCGGTGAGTATTACGATGAGCTGTGGAAGGTTAAGAATGCATTACAGGCCTACCAGCGTATTCGTTCTTTGCTTGCTAAACAGGAACGCATTGTTAACGACTACCAGCGAGCGTGGCGGATTATCAGTGGCGACCATCATTTCACGCCGGAAGAAATTTATTACATGGCCAGAGTGTATACAGGCATATTGAAGCAAACAGCCATGAACCTGGATCAAATAATGATGGTGATCAATTCCTTTAAAACTCAAATGACCGATGCCAAGCGCATGGAGCTGATCACCAAAGCCGGCAAACAGATCGATCAGAACTACGATGACTTACGTGCCTTCAACGCTCAGAATGCTCAGTTGAGCCTGAATCGCGCGCGCTCAGAGCATGAAATCGAAACGGTGAAAAAACTTTACGGCTTGTGACAAGCCTCTCCTATTCTGTCGGTAAAAAATGAAATCTATGAAACCTCAGTTGCCAGAGTGGATCGTTAATCATGCTCGTGAATTTGCGCAGTTGATACAAGACAAAGGATTCGATCGCGTGTTTACAATCGGGGCGAACTATGGCTCGTTTCGCGATGCTTTTATCGATCATCTCAAAGACGAGATCAAAAATGGAAAAATAGCACTGCCGATTCACGCGAGAACGTTTTTCCGGTACACAGATCCTGGCCACGATCACATTGTCGGCGATTTCCTAATCGAGTACTCGAAAGACGGTGGCTTTCGCGTCGCCGGCCTTGACCTAGAGTTGCAAAGTCCTTCCAGTATTGCTCTCGACAGGATCAAGCTGACGCCAGCGACCAACCAGGACATTCCCAGCCAGCAACAATGCGATGAGAAGTTTCCTTTCAGGACGGCTTTGAAACAGCAACGCTCTGTCGGCAGCTATCTGCAAAGCAAGCAACGTGAGCGCAGGCAACGTCGGGGATTTAAGTTCTGATTATCGTGCGACGTAATTTTTGATTTGGATACTTGATGAACCATGAAAACAAGAGACTAAAACAACATCATGAAAGCAACAATCTTAACGTGTGTAATGCTGATTGCGTGCCTTGGTTGCCACGGCCAGTCACCCAATGCCAATGAGTGGTTTCGACAAAAGAAGACTCAAAAGAATTATCTCATCCAGCAAATTGCCGCCCTGGAGGTGTACTATGACTATTTGAACAAAGGCTATCAGATTGCTGACAAGGGACTGACCTTGATCGGCGACATCAAGGATGGTGCTTTTCAAAACGATAAGACATACATCGAATCACTACGCAACATCAGCCCGGCTGTGCGTGACTCTCCTCGTCTTGCAGCAGTCGTAGCATACCGGAACGCTATTTTCAAGAACCTCGATCGTATGATGTCGGACTGCCGGGCGAGCGAATTCTTTACTGCTCACGAGCTGCGTTACTTCGAAACGATCTCTGAAAATATGAAGCGGCAATGTGCTCTTACGGTCGATGAGCTTGAAATCCTTGTCAGCACTGAGACCGAAATGAAAGACGACGAACGCATTGCCAGACTCGATAAGGTCTATGCGGTGATGAAAGACCGCGATGGTTTTGTCCGAAGCTTCTGTAACGATGTGCATCTGATCGGAAACGAGCGTGCCAAGGTAAAACACGAAATAGAAGTATCATCAAAACTGAACGGTCTATGAAGAAGCTACTCATCATCACCTGGTTTTTAGCATCTGTCCAATTTGGATTCAGCCAGACGACGGAAGCAACTCAACTGCTGCTCAACTATGAAAAGTTACAGCAGCTTGAAAAGATCCTCGATAACATGTATAAAGGCTATACAATCTTATCAAAAGGGTATAATACCATTCGGAATATATCAGAGGGAAACTACACACTCCATGATCTTTTTCTGAGCAGAATGCTTTCGGTCAATCCTCTGGTCCGTGACTACAAGCGCGTTGCCAGCATCATCACTTACCAGCAATTCATTGTCAAAGAATATAAGCGCGCCTGGAACCGCTTTCGAAATGATTCCAATCTGACCGTCCAGGAGATTATGTACATCGAGCGCGTTTATGCAAACCTGGTGCAATCCTCTTTGCGTAACCTTGACGACTTGCTGACAGTGATCACCGCTGCGGAGCTGCGCATGAGCGATGATGAAAGACTTTCGGCGATCGACAGGATTTTTTTCGATATGGAAGGAAAGGTGTCCTTCCTCAAGCAATTCAACAACAGCACGGCCTCCTTACTTAAGAAGCGCGCGAGAGAACGTCAGGACGTTCAATCAGTACAAAGACTTCATAACATCAATCCGTAATCGCTATGACTAAGAAGTTCATATTGTCCACTTTGTGGTTGTTGTTGCCACTGCTGGCCGGTGCACAGGACGATTACACCGGGGAAATTGAAAGTTTTCAAAGCGTGCTCGATCAACTCTATGAGGAGATGATTCCGATGTGCTCCCAACTTATCGGCGTTGGACGTGGTATCGCAGGTTTTGCCGCACTGTTTTACATCGGGTACCGTGTATGGCGCAACATAGCCAATGCTGAAGCGATCGATGTGTACCCGCTACTGCGGCCTTTCGCTATCGGTCTTGCCATTATGATGTTCCCGTCGGTCATCGAACTGATGAATGGAGTACTTCAGCCCACGGTCAGCGGAACGGCAGCGATGCTTAGAAATTCAAACCGAGCGATCGCTTACCTGCTGAAAAAGAAGGAACAAGCCATTCTAAAGTCGGAAACCTATCAACTCTATGGCGATGAAACTACTCATGACGAATGGTATAAATATACGCATCCCGATGAAGATGAGGAGACCGGCGTCGACCTGATTACAACGGGGATGAAATTTGCGATGACCAAAGCCCTGTATGGTTTTAAGAATGCCCTTAAACAATGGCTTTCTGAAATTCTCCACATTTTCTATGAAGCCGCAGCACTTTGTATCAATACGATACGGACGTTTTATCTGATTGTACTTGCGATACTCGGGCCTATAGTTTTCGGATTGTCCATCTTCGATGCTTTTCAGCATACGCTTGTGAGCTGGTTTGCGCGGTATATCAATGTATTTCTGTGGCTTCCTGTAGCGAACGTCTTCGGTTCGATCATCAGCAAGATCCAGGAGAACATGTTACGGATTGATATTACACAGATCGAACGGTACGGAGATACGTTCTTTGGCGCTGCCGACCTGGCCTACATCATTTTTTTACTCATTGGCATTGTTGGCTACTTCACGGTCCCTTCCGTCGCCAATTACATCATCAGTCCCGGGGGATCCAACGTGCTTTTAGGAAAAACGACCAATGCATTCGGCTCGGTAGCCAGGGGCACGACTGCTGTTGTCACTGGCGGTGCGTCCAGACTCGTGTCATAGAAATAACAACACTGATATGTTCCAACAACTCAAAAACATTGATACTGCCTTCAGGCACATTCGCCTCTTCTCGGTCGTCTTCATGCTTGGGTGTGTGCTGGTTTGCGGATATACTGTATACAAGAGCTTCGACCTGATCGCCCAGGAACAAGCGCGCATCTATATCCTTAGCAATGGCAAAGCCATCGAGGCGTGGTCTGAAGAAAGAAAGGACAACATACCGGTGGAAGCACGCGACCATGTGAGTGTTTTTCACCACCGGTTCTTTACACTTCATCCGGACGACAAAATGATCCAGGCGACCATCACTGAGGCCTTGTATATGGCCGATGAAACCGCAAAGCGCCAATATGATAATCTCAGGGAAAATCGCTACTACAGTAACCTGATCGCGGGCAACATCAGCCAAACGATCAAACCCGACAGCATTGTCATTGATTTGGATGAGTATCCCTTTCACTTCAGTTACTACGGTACGCAAAAGATCATTCGCGCCACCAGTATTGTCACGCGAACCCTGATTACTGAAGGATACTTACGCAACATCGCACGATCCGACCGCAACCCCCATGGGTTTCTCATCGAACGCTGGACGATCAAAGAAAATAAGGACATAAAAACTGAAAACCGATAACAGCTATGAAAGAACTATTTCAACGCCTACTCAAGGGTGGCCAACTTGGCCAATCCTTTCTGCACAAACTCGACACAGCTCTTGAGAAGCACAAACGACGCCTGGCTGATTTCTTGAACGCTCGCCTTGCAAAACTATCCACGAAGAATCAGCGAAGGCTATTGTTAACGCTTGGCTTAGTTGTTACTGGGCTCTGTATCGGGCTGCTTGTTCAGGCTTTCAACGGTGGCTCCGACGTGCTGAAGACGATGCAGCCATCAAGAGTGATTCAGCCCGATCCATCATCAAGGCGTATCCTTCGAGCAGAAGAACAGCAGCTTCTTCGTGAATTCCGATTGATGATGGACAGTCTTCAGCGATCACCGTATGGAAAGGAAATCTATGAGGAAATCAAACGGCAGCGACCCGGATTGCTGGACACTGTGAATATGCTTCTAAAGATGGAGCGGTAAGTGGCCACTGAAGTCTCTCAAACCAAACATTCATCATTAACCGACCTTTTTATGAAGTCAGAAAAATTGATACGCCAGCGCAGATTCTACATGGTTCTGCCTATTCTCGTTTTGCCGTTCATTACACTTCTATTTTGGGCATTGGGCGGCGGTAAGGTCACCGATGCTGAGGCCCGGACGGCGACGCCAAGCGGACTGAACACAAAACTTCCGGAAGCGCATTTTAAGAAGGAAACGGAACTGTGGGATAAGTTCGCGTTGTACGAACAGGCCAAACGGGATTCTCAACGTTATGAGGAAGCGCGGCGGAATGATCCATATTTTGTTACCATTGCACTACCGACGGGCACGCCCGATTCGGTCCCCGGCAATGTGAATACGTCGCTTGGGAAGAAGAGCCATCTTTCTGCACTGGAGGAAGGTGAGCGTGGTATTCAAGACAAATTAAAAGAGTTGAACGATCACCTTAGCCGTCCGCCCAAGACCTTTGGTGAACGTATCAACACCGATCGGCCCGTCATTGAATCGGGTCACACGTCGAATGGAACGATGGTTACTTCGCCTGAAGTGGATCGCCTGGAACAAATGATGCTGATGATGCAACAGGAGGGCGGCAGCGACCAGGAGATGGCACAGATCGAAGGCGTACTTGAAAAGATCCTGGACATTCAACATCCCGAGCGCTTACAGGAAAAGTATAAAGCGCAACAGCAAACGGAGCTTGCCAATACATTCACTGTTGAACCGACGGGGGAGCGAAACCCAGTCGCCATCATATCACAACAACAGTGCTCCGGCTCTTCCGTTTCAACCGATTCGGCGCGGACGGACAAGCCGGCACTATTATATATAGAGAGCAACGGCTTTTTCGGGCTTGACGATTCGAGTCACACTGCCAAGCCTATCAATGCAATCGAAGCTGTTGTTCATGAGACCCAAACGCTGGTTGCCGGCGCTACAATAAAAATGCGGCTGACTTCCGACGTTCACATCGCCGGCCACCTGATTCCGAAGGATCAATTCGTATATGGCACATGCTCGATTTCAGGAGAGCGGCTGGTGATCACCATTCGCTCAATCCAATCTTCCAATTCTCTATACCCGGTTTCTTTGAAAGTTTATGATGTTGATGGCATCGAAGGCTTGTTTATTCCTGGAGCGATCGAGCGCGACGCCGCTAAGCAGGCTGGCAGTCAATCCGTACAGGATGTTCAGATGATGTCGATGAACCCGTCGCTCGGTGTGCAGGCTGCTTCAGCGGGCATCGAAGCGACAAAGAGTTTGTTCAGCAAGAAAGCGAGGCTCATTAAGGTAACGGTAAAAGCTGGCTACAAGATACTGTTGTACGATGCACATGCGACAAGTTCATACTAATCACAATTTGGAAAGAGGTGCCTTTTTAATCAATAGCTAAACAAAACAAACACGTATGGGACTTCATGGATGGATTATCCTGCAAGGTATCATAGCACTCATCCTGAGTGCGCTTTAGCCTTGACAGAGTCAAAGACAAACGCTGCCGTATGTCTTTGATGAATTGACCGGCAGACTGAGAGTCCGGAATTTCAGGCGCCATTCTTCTAATGTGGCATTCAACCCCTTACGGGAGCATCGGATAATTTTTACGCTTTATAAATACAAGAATATGTTGGGACTACTTTTTGGTTTCGCGATGGCACACGCACCGCTGCTGTTGTTGCTGTTGCTTCTCTAATGCAATAAAGAAGATGGGGCGGCCGAGGCCGTCCCACTTTATCCAATTTCGAACATTAATAAAAGAGTGTATGTCGATCATTAAACTAATTGTGCTTTCGATCCTTTATGGAGCCATTGTCGCTGTTAATGCGAATGGTCAGAGCCTTCCAGACTCGATTGCGGTTACATATAACAAAACTTCGAGCGTTGTCTTTCCGTCGGTCATCGAATCGGTTGATCGCGGCAGTAACGATGTCATCGCCCAAAAGGCAAAGGGCGTATTAAATGTTCTTCAGATCAAGGCAGGCCGCCGCCAATTTCCCGGAGAGACGAACCTGACCGTCATTACTACCGATGGCCGTCTGTATCATTTCATCATCAGCTACGCAGACCAGCCAGGTTCATTTACATATCCTGTTGACTATAAGGTCGGAGAGCCTATGATTTTTGAGTCGGTCATGACCCCTGAAGAGTTCAACGCCTCGGCAAAACAATTACTGGAGCAGTCGGGGCGAGGGCGAGTGAAGTCAACGCATAAAAATGACATGCGTCTGACGCTCGATGCAATCGGCGTTCGCGACGATGCGCTTTTCTTTCAGCTGACTATTGAGAACCGGTCGAACATCAATTTTGATACTGAGCTACTGCGCTTCTTCATCCGTGACCGGAAACGCGTGAAGCGAACCGCGACACAGGAAATACCGGTTCAGATCCTGTATCGACATGGCGATGACCACACCGTTAGCGGTAAATCATCAAGTCAGGTCGTCTTTGCTGTGAAGAAGTTCACTATTCCTGACGCGAAGGTTTTGGTCATTCAGCTCATGGAGTCGAACGGCGGGCGCCATTTGCAACTTAATCTTAAGAACAAGCACATCAACGCCGCTGACACTGTTGGCGAGTGATTAACTGGAACATGGACTATAGGGATGGTTTAGTGTAAAACAATTTAATATCAAGCTTATGAATGACAATGAACAGGCTACACAACGTGCGGCCGAACCAAAAAAGAAAGAAGACAATGAGGCGTATTTTATTAATCGCCTGAAACACCAAGGGTTCGACAACCACCTTTCTCAACCTCTGCGTGATAAACTCAAAGAGGGTAGAGATGAGTTCAAACTGAAGTTTGAGGGACAGAGTATTGGTCATTTCGGGAAAATGCGGACAATCGACTTCGAGCTGAATTTCAAAAAGGACAAGGTGAAAAAGGATGACAAAGGCCAACCACTGTATTATTTCAACAGCATGAAAGCTACGTTGCTCGACGGCCAAGATCCGACCAAGAATCGTAGCCATTTATTCTATATGCAAAATGACCGTGGTGTCACCACAAAGGACGCGTTCAATCTTTTGGAAGGACGCGCAGTGAAAAAGACCGTTACCGTAAACAAGAAGGACGAACAAGGCAACTTTGTATATACTCCAGGTGTAAGGCCAGAGACCAAACAGGTGTGGCTTCAGCTCGATCTTGGCAAGAGACGCAACGAGAACGAGTTTGAGATGAACTCGTATTATGAGCAATACAAATACGACCTGAACAAGGCGGTAGGCAGGTTTGAGATTAAAGGGATCGAGTACGAAGGAACTAAAGTCAAGATTCTTGAAAGCCTGGAAAAGGGCAATCTGACACCAGTGGTATTTGTCGGAGCGGAGAACACCAACGGTTTTCTGGCGGCAAACCCAAAAGATTGGAACGTGCTGGCATATGACTCAAAGTGGGAGGCATTCGGACATGGCATGCGTCAACACACCGGCGAAAGAAAAGGAAATGGTCAGGACGGCAACACGAGTGAGTCACAGGACCAGAGCCGGCCGAACACCAACTCAACGGCATTGCGAACCGATTCCAGCTCCGATAAGGATCTCGCCAACGGCAAAGCAAATGTCAACGCGCAATCTGCACTCAGTACAGATCGGACAACTGTTCAAACTAGTAAGCAACAAACTGAAAACGTCGGCACGAGAAAAAGCCAGGAGCATGAAACTGCGAAAAGGCGATCTCGCGGCATTGGCGCTTAGAGGCGAGGGAAAGAACGTTTGGGACGAAAGCCAGGGATTTCAGCCTTGGCTTTTTCTCTAAAATGGGTTATAGGCCAAAACATTGATTGAATGAACTCTGAACGCTTGCGCTTTGAAAATCTGATGAGAGAGCTTCGCTTTCCGGCTTATGCCATCAAACGGCTTGATGAAATGTACAAGCGACCCGGAGAAGACTTTAAACTACAATGCATCGGTGTGGGCATTGCCATGCCTCTTGATATGACGGAGATACTGTTGACTCTAAATTTCAAGGCACTGAATGGTGACATCGGTTTCGATGCAACCGACTATCGAGCAGTCATTCACCACAAGGCTTCCGGTCAGGTGCGTGGTCATACTTTTCCGATTGGGGAGAATGTAACGAGGAATGTGGATGAGGCCTTCGCTTTACTCGATGGCCGAGCTGTACAAAGAAAGGAACCGAATTCATTGGGAATCAAAACAATTTGGGAACAAATGGACTTCACCAGCCGCGATAATGATGACAACTACAAGATTATTCAGTATTCCGATTTTGATTTTGAAAAGGCACTCGCCCGTTTGCCATTCATTGACCATTTGAGCCGGGATAAAATAAAAGAACTTAGAAGTCAACTTACCAAAGGTGACCTCGCGCCAGTGGAGCTAAAGAATCAACAAGTATATCTTGTCGCAAATCCGTCAGAGCGCACTATTATCGCCTGCACTGCTGAAGGGATTGCCATCGCGCACGATCATTTAAAGCAGAAACCTACTATTGCTGACTTCGTTCGTCGGCAATTCACAAGAAAACGCGGGAAGGGCATCTGAAGGCTCCATGACGGCTATGGCGCCCGTGCAGGAAAATATTAACATTAAGACCTGGACGTCGCGCGTTCCGGCGCCGCATCATGCCTTCTACATCTTATCGAAAGGCGAAAATGCAGGAAGGCCTATGGACAAAAGCTGTCCGAATTGCTTTATAGTTTCATGCAGGAATGAGAATGAACGAAATACTCTTTTTGGATTATCGCTTGCTCTCTGGCATGCCGGAAGTTTCCAACATTTTTTACGTGGCTCTGTCGTCCCATTCATCGTAATACGGCATGTGCAAAGCTTGTTATCTGATGCGTATCACAACTTTCTTGCGGCGCCAGACCACCAACGTGCACAAATCGAAACGCTGAGAAAACTGGATGCTTTAGAAAAGCTGAAGCGCAAGGAGATCAATTTGATCAAACAGCTAAAGCACACACTGGCGCGTAAGCATTTTTTCAATGTTAGCAACATACAGAATTTGCAATATCCCATTGTCGAAGGAAGATTAAAAGGGTATTGTTCTGTACGCAAAAGGAAGTGAAACTTTTCCCTTTCGGATAAGAATGGAGTCGCTCTCAACTTGGCCAATGGTTCCATTCTCTCATTTTTATATGTTGCTCCGGGAACCCTTTGTGAGGTTTTTGTACGAAACTATTCGTATAAGTATTGTTTGATCTAAAAGTCAAGGACTATTTACAAAAGGACCGGTTGCGAACCACGAAAAATTAGGTGAAAGCATTATCTTTAACAGTAGTTTCTACAGTTAGGAAGAGCCCATCCATTTATATTTAATGCCTTAGAGAATTCCGAGGCATTCGTTTCTTAAACCGTATTTAGAGTACGTCATTCAAAGTGGTCGTCATTATAGTTATGTATTTGAAATTCTTTATTAACACCACTAAGCGAAATCAGTAACCAAAATAAGCTCTTATTGTACAAGCATTGGTCTATGGATGAAGAACGCTCACTCCATCAACTTACAGTCAAGGAGGAAACATACCTTAAACGACTTCAATCGAAAATCTACTATTGCTATAATTGCCAACCATATGAGGGTGGTGAACCGTATTGGATACAAGGGGAACAGATGTCAATGTCGAACTTACTATTCAACTGCAATGTTCCTGAGCGGTACCATTCCGACCTGGCCGCTCTTTTATATTGTCCGAATTGCGGCACATCACATTTCGATCTTTACGCCGATGTTGGACTTCAGACAAAGTATGAGCGACAACTCACCACATGGGAAAAGAAGTTGAAGGTAATTCATCGAAAACAGGTTCAATCGTTCGAAGCGCATTTACAAGAATCACCCATGCTTGGCTTAAGCCATCCGTTCGGACGAAAAATTCACAGGGAAATTCTTGGACACCGATTGCCCACCACCCTGGTCGAGGGAAAGTTTTATCGCGCCCGTCGAATCGACGGAGAGCAAATTTTCTCTACGAGGGACATGCTTCATGCGCCGCACGGGAAACCAAAAGATGGAAGATTCAATCACGCTGGCCAAAGTCATCTTTATTTGTCAACCGAGAAGGAGACTGCATTACGTGAGGTGATTGACTGCGATTGTATCGTTTGGGTGTCGTCTATAACACTCAAAAATCCAATCGACAAGGTACTAGATCTTGATCTGGATTGGACCGAAGACATGTCATCAACGTCCTCGTTGTTGCTGCACGCTCTTATCATTGGGCATTCACTAACCAGGTCAGATCGAAATAACGAAAATTGGACGCCTGATTACTACCTCACGAAGTTTATAATGGACTGCGCACGGAAAGCCGGTTATAACGGCATACGCTATAAATCGGCCAAATCACCAGGGTCGTCAAATTACGTTTTGTTCCATCCCGATAAAATATCATTAAAGCGCGCTGGAAAACCACAGTTGGTCATTTTCGAAAAGCCCGATGATTACTCATCGGTAAGACGTAGGAAACGGAGCTTCAAGTTTACAAACCCCCTACGGGTCCGGAAAAGAAGGTAAAAAACCTAAAACGATGTCGTAAATCATATCATGGGTAAATCACGGCAAACAATAATTCAAAAGCGCAAATCCGTCTCACTGTTCGTGCATGAAAACATCACCGATCTTTGGAGTCACAATCTACCGCCGTGTGTGAAGCAATTATCGAAGAATCTCCGTTGATATCTCCGAAAGCCAAAAAACAGAATATCCAGTAACAAACTAATAAAAACCAATTTCTCGTGAAGGAAAATAACTTATTAGCCTCAGTTGCCTTGTTTAGTGAGTTATATAACAACGACACTTATAAGGATGTCACAGATATTTTGGCTGAGTTTATCAAAAGTATTGTTGTTTCAAACAATAAATGGGCGGTGACTTCGACCGAACTGAACCACTTGCTTAAAACACAATTTGAGTTTGACATCCCTGAAGGTGTTGTTAGAACTACACTGAAGACGAAACTTAAGCATATTGTCAAATCCCAAGGCGGAAATTTCATTTTTGACCCAGTAATCAAAAACGGATATGACGTGATTAACGCCGCTTTCATATCAATGCGACAGAGGCAAATGGCAATCGTGGATCAGTTGGTTCAATATGTAGAGGTTAAAGAAGGGAAAAGTTTACATCAAACCCGTAAGGAGGAGCTTATTGAAAATTTCAGAAGGTATCTTATAGGCAATACGGTGAATGAGAAAGATTCACAGTATATAAGCGCATTCATCATTTCAAATCAGCTCACGCCCAATTTTACAGACAGCTTAAACTTAATAAAGGAGGGCCTCATCCTATACCAGGGGATCGTTTATACCGCCGATCTTAATGAGATGGGTAAATGGAGTTCTGATATCACGATTGTATTGAGCACAGAACACCTTTTCAACTCGGTCGGATTCAATGGTACGCTCTTTCGGCAAATATTCGACGACTTTTATGGTTTGGTTAGTGAAATCAACTCGGTAAGCAAGGACAAGCACAATGAAGGTGCAATCAAGCTCAGGTATTTTGAAGAAACTAAGGAAGAAATCGACGCATTTTTTCAATCTGCAGAATCGATCGTGAAGGGCACTGCAACGTTGGAAACGTCCCGGCCAGCGATGAAAGCAATTTTGAACGGCTGTTCCCGTCTAAGTGACGTCAAAGTAAAGAAGGTGAAGTTCGAAGACGAATTAAAAGCAAAAGGAATCCTGCTGAAGGAATTTAAAACGTCAATATATCAGTATCACGATCTAGTGATCGATGGGGAGGCTACACTCGAGGAAATCCGAAAGCAAACAGAATCGAGCGGACGTCATTTTGATGAGCACCTTTGTCGCCAGCTCTTTAGCATTTTCACCAAAGTAAACTACATGCGTGGTGGGCTTAAGGAAACCAAAATCGAACGTATTCAAAGCTTATTCATAACTGGAAATAGTTTTGCATTGCATCTTGCGCATAATCCACTAATAAAAACGCATGACGGAATCGCATTGGCTAGGGATATCGACTATATCACGAGCAGATTCTGGTTCAAACTAAAAAAGGGTTTTAATAATAAAACGTCGCTGCCAAAAGCCTTTGACGTTGTAACAAAAGCTCAAATCGTTATATCATCTCAACTTAATCAAGCCGTTTTCGAACATTACCAGCTATTACAAAAGCAGTTAAAAGATGGGGAAATCAGCATCAGTACGGCAAAAAAGTTAAGTGTCGAGCTTAGACAGAAGCCCAATGTGCCTGAGGAGATTACTATTGAGACGATCGATAGAACACTCAGCTTCCTGACCGACAATGAATACTTTGAAAGTGTTCAAAGAGAACTCGATAAAAAAGAAATTCTTCTTAAAGATACTCTTGAACAGAATCGGGCGCTTTCTGAAGAACTCCGCATCCGCAGTGAGGCAGAATTAGCAAAGAGGAATGAGGAGGAGCTTGCCAAGCTACAACTACAGTTGCAGAAATATACGTCTGAAAAGTGGTCTGCTTATGTTACTAGCCAAAACTGGAACAGTGTTTATGCCTGTCGAGTTCTTCTGCTTACAGTACTTCCAATCATAATCGGCCTTACAATCAAGGCGGTGGAATCTATCAATGCCATGGTGTCTAATTTGGGCGTCTATCAATGGTTTATCTGGATCGGTATTGCACTAGTCTTTCTCGCAGAACTATTTCTAAGATCATACATATTCAATAAAGAAAGGGTTAAGTCTGGTTGGGTTTGGATGCAAATGCGATGGTTCAAACGCAAACTCTTTGAAGAGAAGAAGCGCGTTAAGCACGCTGAATTTGCGGACGCTTTCCTTATGAACACTCGTTAAGAATGGATAGTGCAATTCCTCTAGTGTGTGACAATCTGATCTTTTCTAACCGTGGTGTAATCGGGTTGCCGGTTTCGAACTACGCAACAGATGGTTAAAAGGGGTTATCTCCGAAAGACATTCCTTGATTCGGGAGAGCCAGGTCATAATGCAGTGTTGGCGAATTTATGGACTTTTGCCTTTGCTGCAGATGAGGATGGACGAAGGAAAAGCTGTTCCGGACACACAAGCCTAGTACTCAATTCCGCGAGCATGGTTTTACAAACTTTATCGATTGTTGTGCAGCGGAAGGATGGAATTATTCCGTTGTTCATAGCGATCCAACAGGCATGAAATCAAAAGCGCAATTCGTGAAAAATGTTTGCCATTCCGCGATGCATCAACTGCTTATTTCAATTTAAAGATTTGAATGCACAGCTTATCGCGACGGAAAAAACGGTTCACACGCATTTGAAGTAAATAAAAGCGGCATAAAATATGAGCTGATTACACATTAACGTCCGCCACTTTTGGATTTACTACCCGCTTTCTTCTGCCCGGGTAACTTCTTATTGAGATTTTTAAGGAGGGTAATTACCTCGGAAGCAGAAACAGCAAATTCTCGAACAGCGTCCTCCCGATTTTTTAACGCCCAGTCCATTACTTCCGTAATCAGGGACTCTTTTGCCTTTTGCTTTCTATTACCCTCAAGACTGAAGGCGGACGCGACATCTCCTTTAAATCTACTCGGGTAGAAATCCTCAAAATTGTTCTTCGTGAAGTTCAAAAAGTGATTCGATGGCCAGGATTTGAATTGTGCCTTGAGTCTGTGTATACAATCTTTGCCAGCCTGGTCTCCGTCTGCCACCACCCATGCTCTTTTGTAATAAATCGGACTCGTATGAATGAACACAAATAATCGGTTAAAGTCACTTATCCTAGCATTCAAATCGTCAACACCGCGCGCTGCGATAGTTCGGATGCGGCCATACAATTCCGGAACAAAGTTTGGAATGAGAAAATCGCGAATGACGCGCTCCGCAGATGATTCCTCCAGTATCAAGTAGGCATCAAACAGTTCAAAGTCATTAAATTCATATCCCAATCGTTCCAGCACCTTCATTCGCGATTTAGGGTCATTCGGTATTCGAGTGACTTTTGATGTTGGGATCGGACTTGTCTTGTAGTCAGTGATTGTCTCAGTGAAGAATATTCTGCTTTCCGGAACAGCCCCGAGGTATTTTAAAACAATGTTGGAATGTGTTGAAATAACAAACTGGTTATTGAACGATTTTTCTTTTATCAGCGATAGCAGCTTTTTTAACGCCGTCGGATGAATATCGTTTTCAAGCTCTTCAACTAAGATGAGCTTATCATCTCCCGTCAAAAGTGTTACAATAAATCCTAATATATTCACAACCCCTTCGCCCATTGATTTTATAGGTATCATGGACGTGTCGTCGACGTACAATCCAGGCTCGAAGCCGTTTCCATTTTGATCTACCGGAATGATTCCGATCTTGAACCCTAAAATTTCTTGGCAAAGAGTTACGAATCTTTCGTGTCTGGGATGCGATGGGTTCTCTAGCCGTTGAATGCGGACCGCAATATTCCGCATCCCTTCCAGAATCTTAAAGTACTGTTCTTGATTGATGTTTGAATCATAGTATTCTGTTTTTCGTTTCGCAAGGAATGGAAAAATGTAGTTCGCTTTATTTTCCATATCTGGAAATAGGGGGAAAGTAATGTATTGCTTTTCCAGCTTGCTTCCCTTTGTTATAGGTTTTTCGTCGCCAAACCGCCACGAAATTGTATTAGATCCAGCAAATAGATTTTCTTCGACGACTGTATTAGCCGGAGTTATACCCAAATGCCAAAACACGTCCATATTCTTGTGATGACGCAGAGGTTCGTGTGTTCTGGGGTTTTTAAAGAGTTGGAGATCCTTTGCACTTACGTTTGAAAGTTTAATCAATGTTTTTGCTGAGGTCTGTCCTGAGCGAATATCTTTTCTTTCGAACGCCCTGTATTGCAAATTCAGCAGACTTCTGATAATGGTTGTTTTTCCGGAATTATTTTCTCCGATGAGCAGGTTAATTCCAGGGGAGAGATGAATCTGTGTCCTCGTGTAGCTCTTTAGATTTTGAATGCTAAGGTATTTTACTTTCATAGTTATTTAAACCTGGTCTACGATGTTCCTTTTTCGATTCTTTCAATGGCGGCAATAGCAGAAGAAGACAATTCCTGATCCAAGCAGAATGATTTAAGCAATTTCAAATCGCCCGGCAGGCCGAATGCGCCTAACGTTTCGATAGCATACTTACCGACTTCAATATGGCTGTCTTCAAAATAGCCTCTTTGATTTTTAAGATTGACAAGTGCCTGCCGACATATGTCAGCGACTCGGTCTGGCGCAATCTTTTCAAGTATATAGACAATTTCTTTACCCTCTGAGAACCTAGTTGTCGAGTCATAAGTGGCATGCCTTAAATCAAATAAGACCCCGGCCGAAACATATGTTTGATGATCTAACAAAGCGCTCCACAATCTTTCGATCCGGTCACTTTTAACAGCGTCATTTACAGTTGTTCGATTCGTCCAATATAGAATTTCAAGAGCGGAGGCTAATGCCTTCGCCGCGTCAGTGCTCACATTTTCACCTTTCGACGGTAGTGAATGATTGAAATGACCTAAAATTAAATGTGCGAGCAAGCAAATTTCAGTTGCCACTTGCGGCATGTGGTCGTTAACATCGGGTAGGTTAGCAAAACGCTCAATAATCGATAGGTCAACATTTGGTAAGAGGCTCACCTGACACATTAAGTATCCTGTCCCAAAGTCAGAGCCTTGTGGGGCGCCCTCCAGCGCCAAAATCCTAAATTTGGCCGAATGTTCCGGCGAAAGCTCACTTAGCACGGCCCAGTATGCACCGTCGTAGGGATGGTCGTAGGTTCTATGAAACATCCCGTTTGCATCTTGTCGCCTTTCATCAATTGGTGCATCGCTAAATACGAATTCCAGTTCCTTTCGTACCGCTTCCTCATACCCTTTTTCATCTTCAACTAAAGCTCCCAAACTTTTGAGCGCATCGATGATAGATGTGTTCGTGAAGGCGTTGTGTGATTCGGCGAGCAAGGCGTTTAATGCATCGATTATAGGCTGCTTACTCTCTGTGGGGCCATCCCAGGCGTATTGTGCAGCCTCATCCAATACAATGTTTTTTAGATGATGTGGTAAAAATTTCCAACGTTCCGATAGAAATGCCAGCAAATGAGGTTGAGAAAGTTGTTGCCAGTTATGGTTCTTAAATCGAAACTGCTTAACCAGCAACAAAATCAGATAGAGTTGACCATATGAGAGTCGGTCCTCTTTTAATTTTTCTCTTGCTACGTGGTACAGCTCATCACTTGGCTGAACATCAATTAAATTCCATCCATTGTTATTGAAATTCTTGAAAAACATTGTCGTTGAACATTCTTTGCGACTCCATACGCCGATGAATAGCTGCGAAAACATATCATCTCGAATGCCGATTTTTCGCTCCACAGCCGCCGGACGTAAACGGTGGAACTCATTGGCGAATTTTTGATCGACCGCAGCAACCCATTCGAACACTTGTTTTGTAAAGCTGCCCTTGATAAAAGGTATTGGTATTGCGTGAATGAGGCTAACCTCTTGTGGTGTCCATGGATTTAAGGAGGACTCGTTCAATTCGACTGATGAAAATACTGGCTCATTAGGCTTGGATTCCGTGAGATTGAAAGAGAAGCTTTTCGCCTCATCAGTCATTGAAAGCAACAGCTCTTGACATTTTTCCACGACCCATTCCCTTGCATAGGTACCACAGTCGCCCATTAAACAGTCCGCGAGAAGGCGATGACTCGTTACGTGCGACAATAATGAATTCAATAGATCGTCATCGTCAATCGCACCTAGAATGAGCGTAGACCTGTAAGCATTTCTTGGAGATGACAAAGCGTCGATGATTTTTGAAACACTGTTAGCAGAGAACCTAACGATTGCCTCAGCAGTATATGCGTCCAAAAAAAGCTCGTGTGCAAAACTAATGCGATCGCCGCGGCGAACCAGAATTCCCGTGGTAAAAAGATATTCCGTCGGCTCAATTAAATTTTGAGTAGCTAATAATCGAGAATATTCTATCTCAGACAATGTGAATGAGATGCGCTGATCCAGTAGCTGGGCAACCAAGCATAGGACCTGAATTCCTGCGACTGAATTGCCCGTCAGACGTTTTCGTACATAGCAATCATATAACGCATAGCGGCTCGTCGTCGGCTTTATTTCGTCTATCAGCTCTCCTGCCAATTTACATTCAAGCCGTGTTTTAAGAGCTTTGACTAGATGCAGAATCCTATCGGATGCCCCTTGTCCATTTACCCTCATTGCAATCTGCTTCCTCTCGTCGAGGCTTGGTGGCATTATCTCAATTGTGGAGAATTCGACTCCGTTAATCAGCCCTACGTTTTGCTGAGACGTAATTATAACGTTTGCCTTGTGAAGGATCGCGAAAGAAGAAATCCACAAGTTCAGTTTTGATCTCAACTCGGGCGGGCACTCATTGTATCCATCTATGACCAATAGTACTTTCTTTTTAAGAACCGTACAGGCTAAATCAATTTCCTCAAAATAGTCCACCAAAGGAGTTTGTACGCTCCATGCAAATGCGGGTTTGATCTGCCTTGAAAACTGCGCGGCCTCAATGACTATAGGAATAGTACCCTCGGATAGAGCCGCGGAGGCAATGCAAAACGACAGCATGCTTTTCCCTTGCCCACTTTCTCCTACAATTACGCAACTATCGTGTGCTAAAGTGGCAAACTGTTCATCCGAAAATTGACTCACCACATTATTACGCTTATAGGAGGACATTTCAAACTCGCGACGCGCAAAGCCATATGCATATTGAAACTCAGAAGTGTATCTGCTAATGATATCAAGATGTTTCTTCTGGGGAAAGTCGGTACTTAGTGATGAAACTCGTCGCTCGTGCAATTGTTTAATCCTCCTAAGTTCCTCTGCGGTGTAGGTGAGTTCCTGCTTGTCAATGACGGTATGACAGTTGGCGCATAGTAGGATTAGATTGTCATAGCTATTCAACTCTTGGTTGCTCAAAGACGCATTTCCCCTTGGTCCATCGGATGCGATGGCGATAATATGAGCAACCTCGCCAAACACTGCAATTTGTTCATCTGGTTGATTGGACGCACTCGTAACATCCCGTCCACAGATAGTGCATAAATTTGCCGCACGGCCGAATAATGTGTTGGTCAGAGATGCAGGAAGTTTTATTCGCTTACCCATGAATGTCGTGGCTTTTAAACACCGAAATGGAGCTAAGGAAATACCTGAGGCACCTTTTGCAGTACATTAAAAATGTCATTTGTTGTACGTTTGCTCATTGGCGTATGTATATAGTACAGAAGGATGTTTGTCGTTCATTCGCCAAGAGGGATGTTGCAGGTTCCGGTCGTTTTGAAAGGGAGTCATGAACACTGATTTAACTGCGTTTGTTGGGCATCTGATGATCGACCGCCTTGTTTTCCCCATGCCGTGAGGGAAGTATTGTTGACGCAATGATGGATATAGCAGTGACGGTCATACAAGTCCCGCGAGAAGTGTCAGTTCACAATTAGAAAAGCCCATCTACCAGATCCCTAATAGATAGAGAACCGTGACAAATGGGCTCTGGCATCAAGGTATGAAAAAGGTGTTAATTTTTCTACAGAGACGGTCGCCATCCAAACGCTTCGATTGCAACAATGATGCATAAGCACACGTCAAAGAGAAGTAAACTGTACTCGTCCATCGAGTAGGCAGACGCACCGCAATCATAGAGGTTCTTATTTCGAATATTTACATCACTTGTTTCTTAGTTGCATAGTCCTGGTAATGTGGTTTCACATGTCCTTTCGGTTCATTTCGATATAACTCATTAACAGATTCGTTTTTTTTGAATCTTCATTTCGGGGTTCCCGTATCCCTGAAATGTAATGTCCTTACGAATGGAACGGGCCGGGACGACGTATCGGTACCATGTTCGAGTCTTGAATTCAAAGTTGACGTTTTGCGGAACAGCTTTGGATACGTGGAATATCACTTACCATCCAGTTAGGGCAACGCCGGTAGATATAAGGATTCCTTAACTTATTATGGAAGGGAATAAACTCACATACAGTGAAGCGAAGAACGTATCCATTACGGCCTACTTGTATACGCTGGGAATTCAGCCCGCGAAGATGCGAGGTAACGATTGGTGGTATCATTCACCATTTCGGCAGGAACGTACACCTTCGTTCAAGGTTAATAACAAGCTCAATTTGTGGTACGATCACGGTATTGGTGAAGGTGGGACGATTCTTGATCTGGGGGCTAAGCTTCATGGTTGGACGGTAAGTGAGTTTCTGCGCAATCTCACTGGTGAAGTATTGCGCCTGGCTCCGCTCCGGGAACGACCCACAATCAAGGAGTTCCCACAAAGCAAGGTTGAAATAGTTTCAGCAAATCCTTTGGTCGACCAAACCCTCCTCCAATACCTGAAGAGTCGCGGGATTGATGTAGACATCGCGCGCCGATATTGTAAGGAGGTTGACTTTAAAATCAAAAATGCAAACTATAAAGCGATCGGTTTTGCGAATCAGTCTGGGGGTTTTGAATTGCGCAACAAATGGTTTAAAGGTGGCTCATCTCCGAAAGACATTTCGTTGATTGTCGGGCTGCCTGGTACGATTGCCGTTTTTGAGGGATTTATGGATTTTCTGTCTTTGCTTCAGATGTCAATGGAAGACGGAAAACATGATCCTGAGCATACAAGTCTTATTCTCAATTCCGCGAATATGGTGTCCCGGGCATTGCCGATTGTTGCGCAAACGCACAGCAAAGTTATTCTCTTTCTTCACAATGACCCTACAGGTAGAAAGGCAAAGGATCATTTCGAGGAAAACGGCTTGCCATTCCAAGATGCATCACCGCTATACGCGGAATTTAAGGATTTGAATGAGTGGCTTATGGCGAGGAAAGGAAAAGGCACGCCTATCCGAAGCAAATCAAAGCACCCTAATTTAGGATAGGCGTGATGGAAATAACTAAAAAGGAGACGCTTGGCTATTTCTTCAACAGCGGCGTAACCAACTCATTCATTCTGATGCGATGTTGATCATAAAGACGCCCATTGTTGAGTGCTTCTGTTTGTTCATTGATAAATGCCGAGAAAGCTCTGGGATCGATTTGACATACCTTAATAATCAAATTGAGTTAAAAGAACTTGATCGGCCCATCATCCAACCATTTCGGTATTTCATAATCTGCTGCATCCCTGTGTCGCTGGAAGATCTGTCGTAACAGTTGCATAGCGTTGTAAGCCCGGTCCATTACGTCCCGTTGTAGTTGAATATATTTTTTGTCGAACGCATTTGTGTCAATCTTATGGGCCGGGTTTTGTCGTTCTTTTCTTATCTTTTTGAATGCCTCGAAGATTGAACTAAACTGAGCTTCCGCATCCTGGCCGCGCGGTGTATATTGCTTGGCCATCCACTCCTCCAACAATCTTAACGTTCCTTTCGGCTTCTTCTCAATTGTCCCATCCTTATGGTTAACAATTTCCGACAGATCAACCTTGCCGGCGAAAAAGTCTTTGTTGATGTTCTCTGAGATCATCTTATCAAGCAGCAGGATAAAGTCGTTGTAGTTTCTGAGCGTAGGAGAGAAAAAAAACGTGAATGAGGTGGGTCTCTTATCCTCTTTGAATGTTTCCCTGAACAAATTCTGTCCGAATATTTTTCGCACCAAGCCATTCAACGCTTCTAACTCACCCAGGAATGCACTGAAAACGGAATGTGAAAAGGTCCAGTTGCCATTTATTGTATTTTCATAGTACTCAGCAACCATTCTGCATTGGTTGTTCTTAACCTCCTTGCTTCGCCAGTAAATTTGGTGCTCTGGCGTGAGATTCTTTAAGTATCTCAGATAAACTACTGCAACGCGGTTGTCCTCCGAATCGAATCCTAACCCAAAAGTTTTCATAAAGACTTCGTCTTCCTCTCTTACGACTGGCTTATCATTTTTATCGTATAGGCAGGAAATTTTGCCGGAGTAGTCATCGAAATCAAAGTCGAATCGCGGATCAGCGGCGTATCGTTCCAACACCTCAATATCGAAAAACACAGGTCTTAAATGAGGCTCACCGAGCGCCAGCCGTTTGGTGTAGTGTTCGTCCCCAAACTTCGAGAGATCACGATTCTTGTTTAAGTAGCTAGGTGATGGATAGAGACAAATGGGAAATTCTGTGTTTTCAGAGACAATCCTGAATCCAGGTGATGTTCCCAAGTCCATGACTGTCTGCGTAACTTCCTTTGCATGCTCCAACACGGTAAGTTGACCGTCAATCGGAAAATGTTGAAATCCAATGATGTGGGGGTTGGTGCTTGATTGGATTGACACTGAGTCTTCTGCTACCAGGTTCTTGATCAAGTCAATCGACTCCTTGTAATCAATTTCGAATTCCTCGGAAATCTGGCGCAGCGGAATACCGTTGAAGTCGTTTGATTCTACAAAAAAATTAAATATCCTATCGCGTATCTTGTCTGTTATGTCCATTTCATTTATTCTTTTTACGACGCCCGGGAGTAAATGACGCGTCTGCTCCATGAACGTTCAATTTTGACAAACTCGTCAAAGCCTATATCAATGTGCTTTCCTGCGTATGAGCTAGTTCCCACGGGCACTTTTTTTTCAGCGGTGCGGAACGAAAAAATTACCAGATCGTCCACTCGCGTACCCACGTAACTTACGTTCTTCGTATCCGTTTCATAGAATCGCCGAAAGTTTAACGTAGAGGAAAAAATATCCCATGACTCCAGTTGGTTTGCGATGTGTTCAGTCGCCTGATCAAGAAAATGCCATTCGTGTCTCGCAAACTGGTGCGCCGAATGGTTGCGAAGCTCTTTGTACCATTTAAAGTATTGAGGACTTACAATTTGACCGGCGTCATTAAGTATCTCGAACTCTGACTTCCCCTTCACTCTTTTCATCTGTAGGTGATCAAAAAAGTAACGGATCGAATTATCAAAAACACTGATCAGATCAATGAGTAGTTGTGAGTGGACATAGCGCTGGGCAACATCAATTGGCGGATGTGGTACCCCGTCGACATGGGTGTACACACCGATCTCCAGGAACGCCTTCATTTTTCTAAACTCGAAAAACTGCGAATCGATGTCGGGGTGCTTGATTGAGGTCATGGCTTATTTCCGTCCTTTGAAATGAGCGAGCGCAGGAAATTCCTCCAATGCCGGCTTGATCTTATCGTAGATGATCTCTGCCTGACCTTCACCTTCCTTGTGCGTTGCCAAGCACAAATAGTAATTCACGTTACCAATCCGCGTAAAGACAATCCATTCACCGGTCAGACTTTCGTCTTCTTTCCTCTGCTGGATGATGTCTGAATGTAGTGTGTTCAACAGTCCGGACAGGCTGCCCTCCGACCGTTCTTTTGCGGACTGCAGTGCCCTTTCGTTTAAGCCGTTAAAAATATTCTTCGATATAAAGGAAGCCTGTGCGAGTGCCGAATGATGCTCCTTGTATAAACCACCAATTAATCGGCTCCTGGTAAATTCTCTACCTTTTAGTTTACCACTTTCCAGCAGCTCGATGGTATCCAGTATCGTTGATCCGTGATAAAACTCAATAGAGTCGGCGAACCGCTCACCCAAGTGGCAATAGTGTCGTGCTATTTGGCCTACGAGCACGGTGCTGCAAAGGCCCGACGACAGCTTTATCTTTAGACGAGATCGTACATCCTCGATCGCAGCCTGGTACTTCCGCGTGTCAAAAAGATAATCCTCGACAACGTTGGCCGATGTCGTATAGCGCTCCGATAGTCCTTTGTAAAACCCTCTTATCTCTTTTACACTTTCCATGCTATTTGTGTTTTGCATCTTCGGTTGCTGTTGTTGCCCCTCTTTTGGCCGTGAGTGCAGCCATTCCAAATTTTTTCAGATCGTAGCTGGTGACAAAAGGCAAGGGAAGACTTTGCTTTTGCAGAAACGGAGTTAGCATCCCCTCAGCCGTTACAAAGAATGATTTGATTTCATATTCACTTAGATCAATTACGAATTTTTTTCCCAACAGCACTTTGTTGTTCTTCAACCAGGTATCCCTATCTACATGTTTTTGAATCAAGCCTTTCTCCGAATCGCTTCCTTTCAGTTTTGACACTTCCTCCACCATTTCCTTCACGTTCCGGCTGGGCTCGATGCTCTTACATTCCAGGCTGTAGATCGTCTTTGCTTGCTTGTCGATAATGAGCACATCAACATCACCAAGATCATTCGGGTCATATAAAACTTCTTTCGGGCCGATCCAGACTTCAGTATGCACGTCCAAGTCATCACTCTTGACAGATTTCAAAACGCTTCGTACGAGCGCGTCACCTTTTTCTTGCGCGAGTCTTCCAAGAGCCTTGATCACGCTGCCGCCTTCCGGGACTTTAAGACGACCGCTTTGAATTTGCTCCGCGATATAAATGCGGGTGTGAAGAACCTGACGCGGGCCCCAATATACCCACGGGTTATTCGCGTCATTGGAATTTTGAATCACCATGAATGGACGACGAAGGATTGACAATCTTCTGTTAAACCTCCACGGTGAAATGTCAATGTTGTCAAAGCCCTTAGGTGCTTCATCTACTTTATTCCGTTTCGTAAGCGTCAGAAAGTCCATCCCCGCTTTGAACTCCGCTTCAGAAAATGGATCTTCCTGTTTGTTGATCTCTTCGCGCATACTTAACAGTGGCATTTTCATGTATGAGTTCGGGGAAGACTGAAATGCAGTAAGAGAAAGTGCACCCATCAACTCGCAAACCCTGGTGAAGCTAATGCCGTAGTCGCTGACAAATGCTTTATCAACAAACTCAGGAACATCTTTACCATTGCGTTGAAAACGTTGCGCGAATACGGAGTCGTAAGCCTCTATCGAATCCTGAATGTCTTCATGAATTTTGATCTCATAAAAAGGTTCGAGCACTTGCTTCACATGATCCTTACCCGTTCCCACACGCCCGGACGGAAGAATCGCCATGTTTGTGTTGAACAAATCGTAATTCACCTCGTCGCCAATAGAACCCCATGTTATGATCTGATGCATGATTGCAACCAGTTCATCCACTCCAGTCATGCTGACTTTCTTCACTCCTCTGGATTGTTCGGCTGCGACGTGTTCCATCAGGCATCGAAGCGCCAGCGTCGTGCGGTTGATCTCTGATGAGGTCTTCATCCAGTCGATGCCGTGTTGTTCAACGGAGACGTAGCAAGCAATGCGCGATGGAGTATTGACGTTGTAAAACTCTCGTCGCTCAATGAGCGCCTCATTCCGTTCGATAAGGTGCGACAACAACTCCTCGCAATCATACTGAGAGATCGCCTTCTTTAATGAAGGGAGCAGCGATCGTCCGACAATGGCCCGCGTTAGCTTTAGCTTGTCCTCCTTCGTAGTAATTTCCCCTTCAGCGGGTGCTTTGTCTCCAAGTCCTGGAACAATCGAGTTCAGCACCGCACCGACGTTGTATTCACGTATTCGTCTTTCACCGACCAAATTTCTTTGATCCAGAAGCAAGTTGTCGCTTGAATCGAGCATCACAAATTTCTTTTTCATTCCAAGCGGCGCGCCCTCGTCGACAATGAGATCAATGCGTTCAGCGGGGATCTGAGTCACGCCATTTGCTGCAAACAGTTCATTAAACGCCAACACCAAATTTTTGACAAGCACCCTTTCACCTTCATTGTCCGATCCATAGAAGTACGCAATTAGTTCCGCTGGAATCTGAATAACAATTTCAGATTTGGATGCTGACCATTTGAATTTCTCTGAAAGCCTGGGGTCGCGAGTAAAGTCATGCTCGAAGCTCTGGAATTTTTCTATTGGCTTCAGATCAAAGCGAACTGAGATTGGTGTGTCGCTCAACGGTTTGAAATAATCTCTTATGCCATCACAAATCTGTGATAACCAAAATGCAATCGTGTTATTGATCTCAAACAAGGTGTGACGGAAGTCACCATGCACGTCCTCCATACTGAAATTAGGCATGACCCACATGGACTGAGGAAAGCCTTCAACAGCAAATCGAAGAACGTTTCGCATCAAATCGTTGGGGTTGCAGTAAATAGGAAAATACTTGTCCTTTCGTACAACTGGAATGCGTAGTATCCTGCCCCGCTCATCGAAAGGGATCGAGTGAACGTCCCTATTTTGCTTAGCCTTAAAAATGTAGTCTGCGCCGTAACCAGGTTGAACGTGAAAGTAGTTGTACTTCGACTTGTCAGAAATGTAAAATGAATCATCGTTTTCCTTGTACAGCTTGAAGGTGTCCAGGAACGAAAACGCGTGAAGTGTTCCCTCCGGCGCTTGCTCATCCAAGGCGGTCGCGAAATTCCAGATGTCTATCGCATCGGCTAACTCAAGATCACCGAGCACATTAAACTCATACAGTTCGATCGACAATACCCTTGCATTAGAGTTTCGCATGATCGGATGCATTACCATCTGCCCTGTCCCAGAGATCAGCGATATGTCTATGAACTGTTCATCTTTGAATGCGGGATTTTCTTTCAGTTTCGACAATAAATTTTCCGAAGACAACCGCTTTTCCGTCGCGTCAGAAACGCGCGATGGAGAGATCAAGCGGATCAATGCAATCTTATCGGTATCGAAACGGTACAGGTTATCCCATTGGCCCAGAAAAGGGATTATCTCTTCAACCTTTAACAGCTCGTATCCCATCTTGCTTAATTTATACTGGGCATCGTTCCAGGTTACGCTGTTGTAGGCATGTTCTACTTCCTTTGTGCAATCAAATGCTTCCGCCTGATCCCAAATAAAGCTGGTGAGCGCACTGACGAGGGCTGTTGGCGAAATGACCAAAAAACCAGATGGTGATTCGATGATGGGATGCTCCATGACCGGGCTATCCTCTATTGAAAGCCCATTGAAATCAATGGCGTTTCTGTCCAATGAGAATCTTGAAACGACTTGCTCTGCAATTCCACGCTCGTTCAGGAACGTTTTCATTTGTTCCTTCGAAAACTCCACCGCACGGCGCGCATGGTCGAAGATCTCGTCTGAAGGGAACTCGATCAATTCTTCGTTAGAGTCACCCTGCATGTACCGGTTGTAACCCATCGAACACGCAATCGCGTCCGAGATTCCCAATATGAATCGTATTCCATGGTGGCAATTCACTTTAAACCCTTTCGGTAGGTAAGTATCCGGCCAGTGGTTGATTGCCGTGAGAAGGTTGGTGAGAACAAACGTCCCTGTCTCTGTTATTCCTGGAAAGACCAAATAGTCGCCGCCGTGGTAGGACACAAGATCCGTGAACAGGTTAGTCTGGGGGTCTTCAAGACGGTGTGAAGGGTAATTTTTATCTAAAAAAGACTTCAAAGCAGTTTTCGAAGCACTATTTATTGAAGTATTGAATGCCTGTAGTGTGGCAAGGGCGAGCAGTTCAAGGCGAACATTTTTACCATGATTTTCAGGCAACACACTCAGAGCTGCAAATGATGTAAGTAAGTCGCTTGAATTGTTTTCTATCAGGAATGACGGCAACGCAGGATTGGTTGGTGGTGTGGTTTGAGGCCATCTCCTCAAATACTCCGGGATGTCAATACAACACTTTTTAAACTTTTCACCGCTGCCGCATGGGCAACGGTCATTTCGGTTAGGCTTTGTCATTATTGAGTGTTGGGGTGGGTGTTTATGCAAACGCTTGCAAAACCGTGCCTGACCAGTAATCGTTAAAGATCATGCCAAATTGGCAGTTCATGTAATGGTGAAAGCCCTCGTGAAAGGCTCTGAATATATTTGCGCCATCGTTGACTGAATGTGCCTGTACCTTGAAAAGGACCTCGTTGGCCAATGTATCTGACCTCTGCAAGCATTAGTGGGGATTGGTGGAACCTTGATAAAGCCGATTGAGTGCGAACACACCGAGGCAGTCAAATCGAAGATACCGCGGATTTAAGTATTCAAATTTCCTCCTCGTGTGACGGCTTATGGATTGATTTCACTGTTGAGCAGTTCGATCCGGCTAGCCTGAGTTGGATGATTTGATGGATAGTAACGCACATAGCCGAACGCTTGCAGGTCTTTAATTGCCTTGTGATACGTCGCAGTAGAGCGAATCCGTGACGATTTCATCAGCAAGCCACGTGAAATTTGGCATACTGGTTGGAATTGGTTATGTGCCCAGTGATCACAGATTGCAAAGGACAGAAGGAGATGAACCGGTTTGATTCTATCGTCTGACACCAGGCGCTGCATATAATGAATCAATACACTCGTGTCCATTACTTGCCTTCTCTAATCTACTCTGCGATTCGCTTCCAATACCCTCATGATATCCTCGTAACTGTAAAGTAGAATGGTTCCCATCCTTGTGTAGTTGAGAATTCCATTGACCCTTAAATTTTGAAGAGATGCAGCCGAAATGCCAAGCATTTTCCGAACCTCGGCAGATCGCAACCACTGCTTTCGCACTGGCGTACACTGTTCTTTCAACAGCGCTTTGATCTCCGTCATCAGGTCGACCTTAAAGTCTGCCAAGTCGCCAATGGTGATTAATTGATTCCTGTTTGGGACATTGTTAAGCTCCGACATCTTACGTATGATTAACTTAATAACAATACGATGCTCTAGGCTATTCGATCAGGTCAAGTTTCCGAATGGGCCCTTATTGCATGTAAATGTGCTATAACTTTGTGAATACATACCCTCGTCCAATTGATTGTATTTATTGAACGTCCCGTCATGGGAGTAGGAGGCCCACATGAGGACCACCTTATGATTGAAATAAAGCATATAAGTATTATCTTCGTATCAGATTTGAGTCTACCCGATTCGTCAGAAGGGCAAATCGGTGAGCACTGGATTTTAACGTATGTAACTCGTTGATAGTTAAAATATTTGGGGTGTAGTTCGTTCCCCTCCTCCTCTGCGAAAAATGCTAACAAATAGCATCAAAAGCCCCCAAATCAAATTGACTTTGGGGGCTTTTTCGTTTTACACCATGCCAAAACATTCATAAACGCTCATTTGGTAGGTGCACTTTGTCGGTGCACACGACCAAGCTGAAAGGCGGATGTTATCATCCAACCACGCATCTTACATATCCACCCATCTGACATCTTTAATCAACCGGCTGTTTCCAAACATCTTAGAAACTCACGAAGTTGCCTTACCAAGGAAGTTATCGAAGAATCACTATGGTATCCACGAGAAAGATAGAACAAGATGAAACCCACAATGGGTAGCATCTTCGATAGTTTGCAACAACGTAAAGATTCTTGACATCGATCGACCTAGGACTAGGCGCGTTCGATTCGTTCATTTTGGGAGAAAATTAACAAGGGTGGACGCCCTGGCGTTATTGACGAACTACGCCACAAGATTAACGAGTTTGACGATAATAGTGAACGCGAAGAAAACCACGTTTTAATGCCGTCATTTTCGTCTTTTATGAATTTCTTTAACCCAGTTCTCCAACATTTCAATATCTCCCTTCAACTCCGATGAGTCTGGAAATGGCGCAACTTCGGCGCCGGAATTATCATGACCTGGAAGCCACCTTGAACACTTGGTCATTCCCTTCTCGAAATTATTACAATCATCCTCAGAAATATCGGCTAGGTATTTGATTTTGAGACTTTGTACACTTGGCCTGTATCTCTCAACTATGCCATTAATCAACACTTCCTCCAAGGCACGTTCCCACGCTTCTCTCAACATACCATAAAGATGAGCTGCTTCCTTTTCATAATTCTCCTTGCTGGATGTTTTCTCAATCTTGATGATTTCTTGTAGATTTTTATTGAGCACGCCAAGTCTATCTTTTACTCTCATTGCTACCCAAGGTAAGTCAGGTGAAGAAACACCTGCCCCTTCATGCTCTCTATGTATATATTGATGTGTAACATTGACGTGATTCTCTTCCGCCAATCGATTAAGCGATGTTAGGAACACGATGTCATGCGTAAAAACAATGACTTGCCGCACTTTTGATTCCTCAATTAATCTAGCGGCAATTCTCTCTCTCCAAACATGATCTAATGATGACACTGGATCGTCAAAAAGAATTCCACACCGGTTTGACGCAGTGCTTAACTCAGCAAAAAAAGCAGCAATAGACAATGCTCTCGCTTCGCCTTCACTAACAACGTTCTGTACCTCTATGTTAATGGCGCGTTTGACTACTAGCTTGTGGTAAAGTGCGCCGCGAGAAGCTCCTGATGGTTGTAAGTCAATTTCTAAATGATCGAACCCAAGCTTCTTCAGTTCGTCGTGGAATGCAGCAATCAACCTTTCTGTAACCACCTCCTTTGTGATCTCTGTGCTCTTCTTTGTAATCGCTGTAGTCCCAACATCATTTAGACAGACCGCATAGACTGCGATTTTCTTCAATCGTTCAATTTCGCCAACTATTAGAGGTAGGTTATTTTGAACGACCTTACGTGCTTCGAGTTCTTCGACTTCCTTCTGTAGTTTGGTGAGTTCCGACTTATCAACGCCAAATGATAGAGCCGCAAGACGCCCTTCAAGGTCTCCTGCAACTGATTGCAGACTAGAAAAATCCATATTGGGAACAGTAACGTCGATACGTTTTTTCCCTTTAAGATTCTTTATAACACTTGAAATGCTTTTCTCAACTTCCTTTATCTTCTTGATTAAGCGATCTGCAACGTCTTCATATTCAATTGCAATTTCGTTTAGAACTTCCGACTCGGATATTTTCATTTCCAATGCCGATTCAAAGCTGGCAATTTCTGAATCCAAATGCTCACGAGCGTCTTCCAGCTCGGTTTGGATTGAGGACGTCATGAACTTATCAAATGAGCTAAATCGGTCTATTGCTTCTTTTTGTAACTCTTGCTGGCAAAGGAGACAAAATGCACCTTTTTTAACAACAGGAAAATCATTCTTGGGATATGAAATCGCTGAGAATTCGGAGGCAGCATTCCACATCGCTTGCCATTCTTCTGTCCCGACCCCCCCAAGCTTGGTATGCCTCTGAAAATCGTCCTCTGATTTCTTTGCTAATTTTTCATTGCTCTGGACAGTGTCTTGTAATCCTAAAATTTCTTCTATTTTCTCTTTCGACATCAACGCGATTAAGGTATTTAGTTCACTTTTAAACTTGCGTACCTTCTTAAGTTTAAGTTCAATCTCTTTTTTTGACCTTGAAGTGTCCTCTGCACTCATTTCATGAACCTTGCTTTTCAATTGTTTTAAGTGAGCTACTTCCTCAGTGGACAGTTCTGCTAGTTTTTTGATGCTGTCGACGTCGGTCAGGGCAGTAAGACTTGATGTTAGAGTATATGCCCTTGTTCCCGTATTTATGCTAATTGAAAATGCTTTTTTGTTTAACTCTTGTCGCTCTTTTTCCAGCAATGCTCTAATCTTCTCGCAGCTGACGGCAAGCTTGTCAAACAGATCTAATCCAAATGGACGAAACGCCACATCAGTACGCTGACTTAGATATACAGTAGCGCAGTGTCGATCAAAAACACTAATATTTCCAAGGATTGGATGTTGTGGATGAGAATCGGTCCACCGCCACTTTTGTTCGACGCTACCAACGGAGTAAGCGAGGACCGCTGAAGGCTTACCTGGTACTGTTTCTGAAAGAACATTTCCGAGTATGTCTTCAGATCCTCTAGCGCGACAGGCTTTCTTTAGCACACGTGTATACCCACTTTTTCCTGCAGCATTTTGACCATATACGATTGTTAGAGCCGCGCCAAATCGTATCGTCTGATTGTTCGCTAATGCATTTACACCACTTTCATGAGTTAGCGCCTTTAGTACAATGAGCTCAGTAGACAGTAATTGCGCTGGCAAATGCTCGGCTTCCAATGGGTTGAAATCCATTTTTACACTAAGCCCATGTGCAGCTTTGCAGTGATTTAATAAATCGTCAATGTCCTCCTGGTCCAAGTTTCCTTTTAAAATCAAGCGCCGCAAGGCCTCGCGTTGCCATGCTGGTCTATTCTCAGACCAATTGAGAATTTCTTTTAGGACTTCCATTTTTACGTTGAAGAAGGTGTATTCTATCGAATTTACACACAAGCATGTAAATCCAACGCAGGGAAGTGACATCAGATTTCCAACGACCAATGGCCACGGCATACTAGCGGTATAAGGGGCTTTGTAAATTCGTCGATCTGTGTAATCCTAGTCTTTAGGCATACGTGTCGCTGAAGGAGACACCTAACCAATAGGTTGCGTTCTCCGGAAATTCATTTATCTTTAAAAAGAGCCCGAAGGCTTGTCTCCAAAAAGACGAGCCTGTTGGGCTTTTTTGTTTTCTAAAATACCCTCACGTCAATTAGCGCATGATCTTTACACTCCCGATCGATGGAAAGCAGGTAAAACTACGCTTAAAGCATTTACCCGTGACGAATCTGATCGCCGACGAAGAAAACCCTCGGATCGGCCTCTTCAAAGACAACCAGCCTAAAGACCAACTTACGCAGGACGAGATCACATTCGCGCTGAAAAACAAAAGTCCAGAAGCTTACTCAAAATTGAAAGATTCTATTCACAACAATAAGGGGATTATTAATCCTATATGGGTAGAACCTGATGAATCATCTTTTCGAGTTATTGAAGGGAATTCACGACTCACGGTTTATCAAGACCTACGTATTCTAGAGCCTAACGAGCCTCAATGGAAAACCATCATTTGCTATATACTTCCCAGCCAGGTCAATAGTGAAGAGAAAAATTACATTCGGCTCCAAGCACACCTTAGAGGAACGAATGAGTGGGATGCATATGAAAAAGCAAAATATTTATATAAGCTCTCTGTCGAAGACGTGTGGCCGTTATCTAAGATTGAGAAACAAACCAAACTGACAAGACGCGATATCGAACAGAACATAGAGGCTTTCAAAACGATGCGCAACCAGTACCTACCATCGCACCCAGATCCACTTGAAGTAAGTAAGTTCAGTTACTTCGTCGAATTTGTGAAAGATAAAAAATTGCGACAGGCAATGGATAAAAATGGGTATTCTATAAGTCATTTTTGCGAATGGGTGGCGGACAAAAATAAAATTCCCACGGGTCAAGATGTTCGACGGCTCAGAGATATTTTGGACGATCAAGATGCGACTGATGAATTCATCACCAATGGATTTGAAGCGTCAGTTGGAATTCTTACCTATCGCAATCCGAACATTACAAATCCTTTCTACAGAGATGTTGAAAAAGTAATTGACAAACTCAAAAACATTCCTCTATACGAGATCGAAGACATAGCCGACGAAGAGGGAGGTGGCAAAAAAAGACTGATCGCCGACCTAGCAAAATGGAGTAATAAGATTCTTGACATGATAAATAATAAATAGAGTGTCAAAAACTCATGATAGACTTGTCAGTTTTGTTGCTGGAAAAATGCAACGCTTTGGTTTCGAAATACGATTTATGGAGGGCAACCATGTTGACGTCAAGGTCAATAAACCTGAATTACCAGGGCCAATAAAAACGCATCGACCTGACATCCTTGGTACAAAAGGGGAAGCTATAGGAATAGGAGAAGCGAAAACAAAAAATGACTTAAAGTCGACTAGAACTAAAACGCAACTTATAGATTTTAGAAATCTAGTTAGAAACAATCCTCAAAATCGGCTTTTTCTATGTGTTCCGCAGACTGCAGAGGGTGAATTACTCAGACTCCTCAATCAGCTTGGAATAGATATAGACGATCAAATTGACATCATGATAATCCCAGACGTTCTGCTCTTCAGCAATGGCGAAATATAATTTTGACTTTACCGCTAAGACGAGACCATTCGCTCACCAAATTGAGGCGATAGATTATGTAAACAAGCGAGATGCAGTTGCATTGTTTGACGAGCAAGGCTTGGGGAAAACTAAAATCGTGATAGAGGCTATCACCAAGAACATTGACGAAGGAAAGGTCGACGGGGCTTTGATCGTTTGTCGCAAAACACTAATAAGAAATTGGCAGGAGGAAATAAGCACTCATTCACACCTTAAAACAATTGTGCTCCGAGGCACCACGAAAGAAAAAGGCATAAACTACATGGGATTCGCGCACTTCTATTTGATTAATTATGAAAGTGTTCAAAGTGAGTTGCATCGTCTCACAATGTTCTTGAAGGTGCGAAAGCTAGCTATTGTTCTCGACGAATCTCACGCCATAAAAAATCCAAAATCTAAATCCACCACTGCAATTCTAAAATTAGCAGAATACGCGCCAAAGAAGATCATCATATCAGGAACACCTGTAGCGAATAAACCAGAAGATATATGGGCACAATATTATTTTTTAGATGGAGGGAATTTACTCGGAGACACCTTCGATGCTTTTAAAAGTCGGTATGCAGTCGACATGAAATCGCCAGCGACATTTTTAAACAATGATAGATTAGATGGACTCCGACAAATCATTACTTCGAATTCGATTAGGCGGAAGAAAGATGATGTTTTAGAGTTACCTGAAAAAGTTTTTGTTGAACGACTCGTGACGCTGAAAGGTCGGCAAAAATCGATGTATGAGCAATTGAATAATCAATTGTTCATAGAGATTCAAGGAATCGATGGATCTATAAAGATTGATGAAGCTGAAGAATTACTTAAGAAAATACTTCGCTTAGTCCAAATTTCTTCAAATCCTCGATTGATTGATGAATCATATAGTGATACCCCTTCGAAATTTATCGTTTTAGATGAACTAGTCGAGAACATTGTGACTAAGAATGAAAAGGTGATCATTTGGAGTTGCTTCGTTAATAACATAAAAGAACTTAAAAAAAGGTATGCGAGGTATGGAGCCCTCACAATTTATGGTGACTTAACGATGGATCAACGCAACGAAAATGTTCGATCCTTTAAATCAAATCCAGATAAGAAGATCCTCATTGCCAATCCCGCAGCTGCTAAGGAAGGGCTTACTCTAACGGTGGCTAACAATGCTATCTATTTGGATCGGAATTTCAACCTAGTCGACTACTTACAGTCACAGGACCGAATTCACCGAATATCGCAAACTAAAGTTTGCACGATCACCAAAATAATGGCATCAAACACGATCGATGAGTTCATCGACGAAATACTAAGTCGTAAACATTATTTGTCAAATTTTCTGCAAGGAGGCAAGGATGATGTCGCCTTCTCATCAGGTATTTCCAAAGAGGAATTGTTGACATACTTAAGCCCCCAGAAGCATATATGATAAAAAATAAGAATGAGATTTCTATACTAAATAAAAAGATTTCGGTTAAGACGGAAGACCGAGATATTTTTCAATTGCAATTCTGGATTGAGAACCCTAGGGTAAATTCAGCAATTAAAAGAAAGTACGGAACCAGAACCGTTACCGACAAGGAACTTGAGGATTTGTTACGCGAAGAAGAGCATGTTAAAGAGTTATTTCAAGAGATAAAAAAACATGGCGGTCTTATCGACGAGATAGTCGTCAAAGGCAATACCGTTCTTGAAGGGAACTCACGCCTTTGTGCATATCGAATGCTGTATAAGAAGGCAGAGGAAGCAAAGGATGATGATGAAATGTTAAAGTGGTCCTACATCAAGGCCCGCGTAATTCCCGATGATACCACCTACGAACAAATTTTTACGATACTAGGTACCTGGCATATAAAGGGGAAAAAGCAATGGGACACATTTGAAAAGGCAGCCTACTTAAAGCGGATGAAAACTGAGCACCATTATTCCTCGGAAAAGATCGCGGAGTTAATCGGCGAAAGTCAAACGTTCGTAGAGCAAAATATTGAGGCACATGATCTAATGGTTGACCACAAGGTATTTGAGCCTGAAAAATTTAGCTATTTCATCGAGCTTGTAAAGAACAAAGGGATTAAAGACGAACAAGATAAAGACCCGCAGGTTAGAACAAAGATTATAAAGGCGATTAAGAATGATCGATTTGCTAGGGCAGAACAAATCCGGCATGTTCCTAAAGTCTTAAAGGACAAAGTGGCAAGGCGCGCATTTCTGGATCAAGAAGAAAACTTCGATGGAGCTTTAGAGATCGCGGTAGAAAGGCATCCAGAGTTAGAAGGAGCACTCTTCGGTCAGTTAAAAAAGACAACCACTAGGCTAAGTGGAATCGAAGCCAAGGAGATTGAAAAGCTCAAAAATGAAATCCAAATTGATGCCAATAAAAAAGACATTATGCGCCGATTTTATAAGGAAGTGAAAAGGTTTTGCAAACATATGGGTATATCAGATGACAAGAAAAATACTTCTCGTTGAACCAAACTATCAGAATAAGTATCCCCCAATTGGGTTGATGAAACTGTCCACCTACCACAAAACATTAGGTGACAAAGTCGAATTCTTTAAAGGCGACCTAAAGCAGTTGATTGTTCGCGGTTTGACAAATTCTTGTCTCCGTTCCCTTCAACGAGTGGATGCAAAAAATAATTGGAAGAATCATCGCCTAGAAATTGAGATGTTCATCAAACGCGGATATTCTTCCGAGGTGACAGATCTTTTGGAATCACGTAAAAAGAAAAAGGATAGATTATATAAAGTTCTAAAAAAATACAGCTCTATTTATCGAGCAAAAAAAACAGAGAATTATCCGAAATGGGATCGCGTTTACGTAACTACGCTTTTCACCTTCTACTGGAATATCACAGTAGAAACCATTCATCTTGCAAAGACCATTGTACGAGACCATTCTGAGCTTTTCATCGGTGGGGTGTTGGCTTCATTGCTACCTACCGAACTGGAAAGAGAAACCGGAATTAAACCACATACAGGTCTGCTCGACAAACCAGGGATTCTGGATCCGGAAAATAACCGAGCCAAAAAAATCAATATTGACAACCTTGTTCTTGATTATTCAATTCTTGATGAAATTGAATATAAATACCCAACAGGTAGTGCATATTTTACATTCATGACAAAGGGATGCACGAGAAAATGTGCATTCTGTTCTGTCCCGATACTCGAGCCTACTTACAAACCCAAAATCGAAACAAAGGATAAGTTTTTTGAAGTTAAGGAGCTGTACGGAGAGCAACAGCATCTACTGTTGATGGATAATAATGTCCTTGCATCGCCTAAATTTTCTGAAATCATTCAGGAGATCAAAGACATGGGATTCGTTAAGGGGGCCACCTTTATAGAGCCAAATCAATATGAAATTGCGATTACCAATCTTCGTGCTGGTATAAATGATCGTGCGTATACTAGAAGGGCAGTAGATCTGATAAATCAAATTGCTCATAGAGTTAAAGGAAAAACGCGAGTTCAATTCAGTTTGATTGTTCAGAAGCATGACATAGGAGACTTGAAGTCGGCAACTAAGAAAAATCTGCTACGCTCCTATAAAGCCGTCGCACCGATATTTGAGAAGTATCGCAATAAATTGCCTAAGCCGAGATACGTTGATTTTAATCAGGGTACTGATGCCCGTTATGTGACAGACGAATTGATGAAGTTGATGAGTGAAATTCCGATTCGTCCTTTAAGGATTGCATTTGATTATTGGGGGTTAAGGGATAAATATGAAAATGCTATTCGTCTAGCTGCTAAATACGGAATCACAGAATTATCAAACTACATACTTTATAACTTCAAGGATGCTCCCGATGAACTATACAAGCGATTAGAAATTAATGTACGGCTCAATGAGGAGCTGGGTGTAGACATTTATTCGTTTCCAATGAAATACATACCTCTATTTGGAGAAGAGGCTAAAGATCGAAACTATATAGGGACTAAGTGGAATAGAAAGTATATACGTGCAGTTCAAACAATTCTGAACGCGACAAAGGGTATAGTCGCTCCCGGCCGTTCGTTTTTCAATATTGCGTTTGGTAAAACTCTAGAAGAATTTCGGGAGATCTTATATATGCCTGAGCCATATATTCTATTCCGTTCCTATTTTCAGGCCATTGGGTTAACTTATCAATGGCGAGTGCTTTTTAATTCACTGAATGAAGATGAGAGGGTCGAGGCATTCGAAATTATTCACAAGAACGAATTTGGTGATATTGGTCATTCGATAAGCCCGAAGATTGCCGCGTTACTCGAGCACTACACTATTAAAAAGAAAAATGCAGATCAAAAGGTTAGATCCGCAACTATTCAAAAATTAAAGCGTCAGTTTGATAAGTTAATTAAGGAAGATCAATTCATCGAACTGACATTGACTTACGATTTTGAAAAAAGGCAATCCGCTAAACAACTTGCCATTGCATAAAATATCACCGATGAGCAAAAGGAAATCGTTTAAGGAATTCATGTTGAAAGAATACGAACACATTGCAACTGCACACTTCGAATCGCAAAAACAATTTGCATTGTTCTTCAGATACTACACTCTATTTTTCTCCGTTCCGATTGTCATTTTTTTCTACAGTGACGATAAACCCTTTGTAACCGACAAGCAGTTTGGTGGTGTTCTAATTGGCTTGGCAATTATTGGGGGTCTCTTCTTTTGGTATGCCATTAACCTTAAAAATGAGGCCGTATTGTACGCGCGAACTGTGAACGGCATAAGAAATTATTTCTATAAACCGATAAGACCCTCAAAGCAAAAACGCTTAAGAACTTTGCCATTGAGTATTCAAAAACCACCATTCTATAGTCCTTGGAATCCAGTTTTACTTATAATAACATCCGTAAACACTTTATCATTAATGTTTGGTATTACGAAAGTTGAGCCTACTTATACCTGCCTTTCTGCCTTGGGTTCGATAATCTGGCTCGGTCTGCATTTCATATTAAATTTTCTAGTCAGTACTAAGCAGGCTGATATTTATCCATCGTCCAAATATGATTGCTAAGCTTCTGGCTACCTTGAACAAGGTCATGCGGTTCCTTGTGACGGAATAATAACAACCTTTAAACCTGCGATTGGATGCCCAAGGGGATATCAAAAGTTGCCTTGTCACACTAATCCTTCCTCGGAATACAATTTTCGTCCAGCAGTAGCATGACGTCTTGATATTTGTAAAAGACGATTCCATTGATCTTGGTGAATGATAACTTCCGGGTGATCCGAAGATTCTGCAATGTACCCGCTGAGACGCCGAGCATTTCCCGGATCTCCGATGTTCGTAACCATTCTTTTGGTGCGGTTGCGGACTTATCCTGTAACAGTCGTGTGATCTCCGCAAGCAGCTCTACTTTGAAATTTTCTAAATCCCCGACCGTCAGTAACTGATCGCGATTCATGGCATTCTCGTCACTTGGTTTTGCCTCTCTCATAGATTGGTAATCGTTTAATTGTCCTGGAGGAACTTGGGCGCAGATGGCCGTATCGCGCCTAACCTTCCCTTTGACAATACGTCATTGGCTATCGATATGATTTGATTGTGATTACCGTTTTGACTGAATTATATCGAAATGACCTGAAATGTTTTTTCAATGTTTAAGGAGTCCATTATTTGAACCCGTTATTCGTTATGTGTATCTTTGAATATCCTACGAATGAGTTTTCATTGAAGCTTTGTTGAGTGGCAATTCGGTGCACTTGCTCCGAATCAAACCGCAAAAATTAGAATACAGCGGAATTAAGGGGTTTTCAAAGTCCCTCCTCCTCTGCCCGGTTCGATTCCCTTCCGAATCTTAAAGGTTCGAAGGGATGAAAGCCAAAGACAAACCTCGAGATCATAATGATTTCGAGGTTTTTTTGTTTTTAAGTCCTACCAAAACGAACCAAAAGGATCACAATCCCTCGGTAACCGATCCGTAATCAAGACTCGGGCCGGGACTTCAGTTACCAATACCCGTCTCTTTTTTGAAAAGCCTCTGACGCCAAACCACATGTTATACGCAGCCTTTATTGTTATTTTAGAAAGTCTTCTCCCGTCATTGCGTTATTTAACATTACTCCGGCAATACTTCCTGTTGAAATAGCATATGGTACGGAGCGCAAAGGATTGGTATTGTCTCCACAAGCGAATATATTATCCACTGTTGTTTTCTGGGATGTATCTACTTTGATGAGTCCTTGCTCTGTCAATTCACAGCCCAATAATTCAGGGATCTTACAATGTTGTTCAAAAGCAGGTCTTGAATAGATAGTCTTTAATTCAAAAGTTGAATCGTCTGCAAATACGATTTCTTCAACTACTCCGTTTTTGTGCTTCAATGAAGTAATGCCCTTTTCAACTATTGAAATATCGTGTCGTTTGATTTTATCGGTTTGCTCTTGTGTCAATTCGGATTTCCCATTGGTAAATATGGTTAAATCCTTTGTCCAGTTGCGAATGAGTTGAGCAAGTTGAAATGCAGAAGATCCATTTGCCAGAATCCCGGTTTTCTGATTCTTCACTTCAAATCCGTGGCAATATGGACAATGAATTACTGTAATTCCCCAGCATTCAGAAAATCCCTTAATGTTTGGCATTTTGTCTTTTAAGCCTGTTGCAAAAACGAGTTTCTTAGCCGAAAATATTTTTCCTGATTGCGTCGAGATCTCAAAACCCTTATCGGTTTTCTTCCCATCAACGGCAAGGTCAGTTAAGAATTTTACTGCGTCGTATTTCAACACTTGTCCTTTTGCTTTTTCTGCAATAACGCCTGGTTTTTCTCCATCCTGCGTAATGAAGTTATGTGAATGAGGTGCTTGTCGGTTACAAGGTAAACCGCTGTCAATGATTAAAACATTTCTTAATGCTCGTCCCAGAGACATTGCTGCCGAAAGTCCTGCATAGCTTCCGCCAACTATGATTACATCAAAATTATTGTTATCTGTCATTTCATTAAAATTTGAGAATGTTGTTCGTTTCGCCCATTTGTTATTTCGATGTCTGTTCTAATCTTTGGGTTTCATCACTTGGCACTTGCCAGCTTCATCTTAATTTTCATCATCACGGAGTCTGGCAGTATTCCAGCTAAAATGGAATTAAGCCGGTTTTGAAAGCCTACAATTTTCTTTCCTTTTCCATGTAGCAGAAGTTTCACTCCTTCAGTGGCCACTGTTTTTACTGGGGTCAGCTTGTTGGATTTTATCAGATTTGTTTCTCGCATTTCAGGTGAAACAAAAGCTGTTTCAGTTGTGCCGGGTGCGAGTGTGGTAACCACTACGCCGGTTCCTTCCAGTTCAGCAGCAAGAGTTTCCGAAAACGCTAAGACAAAAGATTTGGTAGCGGAATACACCGACATGTAAGGGAAAGGCAAATAGGCAATCACTGAAGACACATTCATGATTCTGCCCGACTTTTGGGCTACCATGTCTTTAGCAAATAGTTTGGTTAGGATAACCAGGCTATTGATGTTGAGATCAATCATGTTCAACTCTTTCTCCAGCGATGTTTCCAAAAAACTTCCATAGTCGCCAAACCCTGCATTGTTCGCCAAATGGGATACCTGGTAGTTGGCGCGCTTCACATCATCATATAACTGCAATGCTTGGTCTGTTTTACTTAGATCTTTGGCTATGTAATGCACAGCAATTCCATATTTAGAAGATAAGTCCTGTTGCATAGCAGTCAGCTTATCTTCGCTGCGGGCAACAAGTATAAGATTGTATTTTAAGGCTGCGAGCTGTTGCGCCATTTCGTAACCAATTCCGGATGAAGCCCCGGTTATTAAGATGTACTGTTTCATTTTGTTTTTTTGAATGATTAAATATTTTATTTGACGATTTTTTGAACGTAATAAATATTATGAACAATGTTCATTATTGAGGCAAAAAAAACTATTGTTTGTTAAGCATTTTTAAAAATTCACCATAGCCGTCCGCCACAATTGTCTCCGGATTTTTTAAAAGGACACCTTTTGTCCTTGCCCTTATTTCAAGGCTGCAGAGGCCATGCACACAGCTCCAAATCAAATAGGACAGTGGCTCCAGCTTATGCCCTTTGAAATGGCCGGCCGCAATACATTCCCGCACTACAGTTCGTAATACCTCAAAGTTTGCAGTTCCCTCGTCCCACTCTTTTGCCCGAATGTCATTCAGAAACTCCATTGGCTCTTTTAAACTGAACATCAGGTCGTATTTATCGGGATTGTCCATCGCGTACTGGATATAGAGCTTGCCCATCGCTTTTAGCCGCTCCATCGGATCTTTTACATGATACAGTACCTTAAACTGGCTCCCCAATTCGGCAAAGCATTGTGTGTGAAGGGCATGGAGAATGGCATTCTTATCCTTAAAGTATATGTATACAGTGCCGATACTGTAATCAATTGCGTCAGCAATATTGCGGATCGTAGTCTTTTCAATGCCTTTTTCCACAAACAACTTCATTGATGCTTTTAAGATCAGGGCCTTTAGTTCTTCTTTCTCCCTTGCTTTCCGGTCTGCACTACTCATCGTTTTATGATTAGAACGCAAAGATAATGAACAATGTTCATTATTTGAAGATAAAGTTCATATTTTGGGCCTTGTCATCTGAAATGGATGAATATTGAGTTGCTGGCCGCTTGGATATGTTTTGAAAGTCGTCGAATATTCCTATCCATCAATACCTTTTCAGGTCATGTGGTTGGTTTTGACAGCTAACAAAGCAAAGGATTAAGAATGAATTCAATACTCTAACAATGGTTTTCAATAGTCGAGACTTACCTATTACTTATGCTTCTACTTATATCGACCTCGTGTGAGTTAAATGTGATGTGTTGACGCCTTCACGAACTGAAAACTCTCAATGAGGAACAGCCCGTTCGGATGTGCTTTGAAGGAACGCGGATAAACCCCGTGCGTAAATGACCATACCGATACAGCCAATGATACACCCAATGCCTGAAAGCAATGCGCCCATCATCAATCCATTCCGGGAGCCGGTATAGAGCGCTGCGGTCATTCCCACAAATATGAGGGTGTAGAAAACAGCAAAGGTGCGGCACAACACCGTGGTATGTGAATGAAGCTTTTCAATGGCCTCGGGATTGTCACCCGTCGCTTCGAGATTTTCGGTCGCTTGGTCCAGCACGATTGCCGGCATCTTGAAGTGGAGAAGGGGCACCCAGCAGAGCAGCGCCAGAAGGAAATGCATCGGCCGCTCTTTCGTTTCACGACGCGCCAGATTTTCAGCATAGTTCGTGATCGTGGCCATCCAGCCTGAAAAGAGCAGGATCATCAAATAAAGACCGCACAGTTGCAATATCGCCGGCACGGAAGCCACTCCTTCAAAAAGCTCCTGACGGGTACCGAGTTGGGTAAGCACGACTATGACGAGCCACACGCTGTTGACACTCAACAACACCGCAGCGCCCGTGATCAGCCGGTTGTGATGAAAGAGCGCCCGGCCGGGTTCGGTATACACCAGCTGCGTATGCGAGAGGCTATCATGCCACCCGCGGCCGAAGAAGAACGAGTAGCGTTCGAAGGGAATAAGCCGCGCAAACGTGCGTCCTATAATATTGCCGAAAGAAGGATGCCCGCCGTCGCCCTCATGAGCCACCATCATACCCGTGAGGGCCTTGGCGGGCGTGATCTGGAAGACCTTCTCCATGACGATATAGCTGATCCATAAGCTCAGCGTAAAGCTCGCCCATCCCGCCAGTCCGATAAGATGGACGGGCGTAGAATAAGAATCGATTGGTTTGTATAAGTAAAAAATGTAGTAGGTGAAAAAACCATTGCTTGCCATGAACAACATGACTATAGCGTCCACGGGGCTGTGAAAGACCCGCATCCATTTAACCGGCACTGGCTGAGCCATTGGAGAGGAGGTAAGGCCGGGATCTTCAGTTCTTACATTGCGCAGCAGCATAAACGATAGCGCCACCTGTAAAAACGGAAGCGCGGCAAGCCGTAGGTCAAGGTCAAAGTTCATATCGGGCACATAGGGCGGCGTCCATGTTTTCCACAGGTAGCAGGTCGCCATGTTGAGCAGCGAGCCCAACCCCGCCCAAAAATAGATGGCCAGGCTTGCGTGTAGCAGTCCTTTATGCCGGCGCCCCGTAGCAAAATAACGTATCGTGACGGCAGGCAGCAGCAGAAAGAACACCAGGCTCCGGAACATGAACAGGCGCTGTGAGCCGAACTCATGCTTCCTGGTAAAAATGTCGTTCAATGGATTGTAGATCACATATAGTCCCTGATCTTCAGCAGGCTCCAGACGCCGCAGGATGACATTCAGATCGAGATAGTATCCTACCAGGATAAGACAAAATAACAGAAGCAGGATGTGAAAGATAGGTTGCTGACGCAAGCTCATGAGCGCCGATGATGATATTGGAAGGATAAAGATAGGCCGGTTTTTGGTTGCATATTTTTCAATCTGAAGCCTGTTATTACATCAACCCTGTGGAGAGAACGGTAATGATGGTATGCGTTCCAAGGTTTCTTTGTCTTCTCCCGCCATCAACTTCTCTTCCTCTGCTGAATGCCTCGAAAAATCCTACTCCTCATCCACCCAAAACTTCCTCAGTCCTTCACACACCTGACAGACCTGGAATCGTCTTTATCGCCAGTGGAAATTTTTGCTACTTTGATTGCACTGGGCAGGACGAATGTATAGGCAACTCCACGATTCTTCGTCTCAGTTGAACTCCAAAACATTCCAACCTTTTCCAGGCTCCAAAAAGTTTCGTGCGACGTCTTGTGTATCCATCCGCCGAGTAACAGATCAACGTTTGACTGGCCGCCTTTGCTGAGTTGTATATACCGCTCTTTTCCATTTGTACCCGCAGCGTTCGCCAGCTGAACAAATTCATCTTTCGATGGAAGATGCCAGTCGACCGGGCAAGCCTTTGTTGCCTCCTCCCAGTTATATAACCCACCATACCGGTCACAAAACATCACGTCGTCGTTATAACAAGCTTTGAGCAATGTAGTATCCGAATAATTGAGGTTCTCGCCCATCCAGACCTTACCTCCTATCTCAATTGTCCTGTACGTCCTGCCGTCGCGTGGGTCAGTCATCATTCCAGTTTGACCATAAGACAATGACGCGGCGATCAGAGATATTACCATTGTGATTATACCATTATTCACCGGTTTATGTATCCGTCGCTTTCGCCTTCCCGCCGCGCATGTTGTACATGTTTGATTTGTCATAGACCTATTCAGCTATTCGTTGTTTCCTGTCCTTCCGTCAAAATACTTAACTGTTGCCTCATTTAAAAACTGACCGCCAGGTTGCGACTGTCCATTAAAAATACAATATCAAACTATTTCACGCTGCTTGCGCGAATTATAAAAAACATACCATCGGGAGCGAAATGCCCCGACTGCGAAATCGCAGCTATCAAAAGCCAGCCCTCGGTCATCATGTCGTCAATCGATACATTATATCTGTTCGTAACACATACTTCGTACCTTCTATTACTTCGCTTCCTTCATGCTCCAGGAAGTGATTGAATATAAGAGCCGCACCTTTTGAAGGAGCAACAGCCACGTTGTCGAATTTTGTTTCACCACCTTTAAAACCATCATTGAGATAGATCATAAAAGTATAATAGCTCGCCTCTTCGTTGTTGCGAATAAAACTTTGGTCGCGGTGCTTTTTGAATTGCTGCCCCGGTTCGTATCTGTAAAAACGAAACAATTCGTTAAGTCCGACAGCATGTGAGTTACCTATCGATTTCGGCGCATATGACTGAACCTGACTCCATAACTCATTGGCTAAGTCGTCTGACCAAAAGTTGTCGATCAGGAAGATGTCTTTCGACAAAGTTTTCATTTTCATATTTCCCTATTCAAAATCTCTTTTATTTTCCCCGGCATCACGAATCCATTGCCCACAAATGCTTTGGATACCCTGATCCCATTTACAATCGATGATCAGTATAAGTTCCTCTGCTCCCGTTGGCCTGTATAAAGTTATGTTCCTTGTCATTTTAATTATAATATCTTCGGTATTCATAAAGTATATAAACAAAAAAGCCCTGGCTCTTCTGCCCGGGCTTCTGTGTATCGCACATAAGTACTAATACGCTATCCAATGCGGGAAACATCATATCTAACAAACGCCGCTGTCAGCATATATGCTATCAGCAGAAGGTATGTTCATGCCTGGCCTTGTCGGCCGGCGAGGCCGGATGGATTGTTATGATATAGAATCACTATAGATATTATACAAAGCCCTGGGCAACTCGCCTGGGGCTTTTTGTTTTTATACGGTTTCTATCAATTGAGTTTGATATTGATTTCACAAAGGATGTCTGGCCATTTGATGCTTCGAAGAATCGACGTTAGGTCGGAACGTCCATTGTTGGACCCCTATTCCGACCTTAAACTCTTCACAGGATTCGCCTTCGCGGCCTTGATGGATTGATAACTAACCGTGAACAGTGTCACCAGCAGTGCTCCCACAATCGCCATCGCAAAGATCCACCAGCTGATATTTATTCTGTATTCAAAATTACGAAGCCAGTTATTCATAAAATAAGTGGCTATCGGGATGGAAGCCACCGCAGAAATAATCACAAGCACAACAAAATCTCTCGACAACATTTTCCACAACCTGAATACCGACGCACCCATCACTTTTCTTACGCCGATCTCTTTAGTGCGCTGCTCAGCGACAAATGAAGCGAGCCCGAACAATCCAAGACAGGAAATAAATATTGCGAGCGCTGCGAATATCGTCGCCAGCTTTCCAACGCGCATCTCCTGGCTAAACTTAGCTGCATATTGCTGATCAACGAACTTATAGTCGAAAGATGCAGACGGTACGATCTTCCTGAATACCTCCTCGATCTTTGGAACCGCCAGCTGCGCACTTTCAGTCGGTTTTATCTTTACGTGGATCTGCGATGCTGAATTAAAGTTAGGATCGAGAAAAAAGAAAGCCCTTTTCTCAGGACTATAGGGAGAAGTCATGACCATATCTTTAATGACGCCAATGATCTGCCACTGATATTTTATATCACGGTTCCAATTGGGCGCCGTGATAGTCTCACCAAGTGGATTTTCAAATCCAAGATAACGCGCAGCCGTTTCGTTGATCACGATAGCTGCAGAATCTGTTTTCATATCGCGCGAGAAATCGCGGCCACTGATAAATTCCCAGCCAACGGTTTTTCCGAAGTCGTATGAAACATTGGTCGACGAAAAATCAGACCCGGAATCCGGATTTTTCCCCTGCCAATTAAAACCTCCGAGATTATTCCATACCGCCGTCAACGGACTCGACGACGTAACCATCCCTGAAACCACTCCCGTGTTCATCAGTTCATTTCGGAGCACTTCAAATTTCCCTCCATAATTCGGATCGTTTGCCGGGATGCTGATAATACCTTCACGATCATAACCCACTGGCCTGTTACGCGCGAATTGGATCTGCTGATAAACGATAACCGTTCCTATGATCAAAGTTATAGACACCGTGAACTGCATTACCACCAAAACTTTTCTCGGAAGGGAAGCAAAACGATTGGCCCGAAAAGCTCCTTTCAAAACTTTTACCGGTTGAAAAGAAGAAAGATAAATTGCGGGATAAATGCTGGCGAGTAACCCGGTGACAATAATGAATCCAAGGCACGACGACCAAAACCATACGGAAGAGACCGGTAACGAAAGTTTTTTTGCCGCGAGCTCGTTAAACAATGGCAACGCGAGAACGACGAGTATCATAGAAAATACAAAAGCCATTAACACGACAACAAGAGATTCGCTCACGAATTGCTGAACAAGCGAACTTCTCGCCGACCCGATAGCTTTGCGTACGCCGACTTCACGTGCACGTTTCTCCGATCTTGCTGTGCTCAGGTTCATAAAATTGATACATGCCAACAGCAACACAAATACACCCACAATTCCGAAGAGCCAAACGAATACGATCCTTCCGCCCGAAGGAACTCCATCTTTGAACTCCGAATACAAATGCCATTGATCCATAGGATACAATGTCACCTCGACCTTCAGTCTTTTTGCGTCCTCCAAAAATTCGGCCGGACCATATTTTATGTACAGTCCTTTGATGCCCTCTTCGGCAGCAGCCATCGACACACCCTCGGCAAGCTCTGTGTAAACCAGGAATGAACTGTTTCCCCAACTGGTTTCTGCCTCCTTAACCCAACTATTCGATGAAATCCAAAGGCTCCAAGGAGCAAAAAACTGGATGTGACCGTACTCGGTATTGTCTGGCATATCTTCATACACACCCTGCACGACAACATCCATACGATTGTCGATTTTTATGTTTTTGCCCATCGGATCTTCGTCGCCGAAAAAGGTTTTTGCAGCCGATTGTGAGATTACGATCGAATGGGGATCGTTCAATGATGTATAATTTCCTTTGATCATGTTTAAGGAAAACATCTCTAAGGCTCCGCCTTCTATAAATTGACCTCCCTTTGTAAACTTTTTATCATCTATCGATAAAGTGAAATCGCCGGGCCAGAAGGCCAACAGGATATGTTTGAAATACTGCGAGTAATTTGATTTCATCGCCGTATAAAGAGGTATAGGCTGGGCGTCGTGCGAACGCATTTCGCCCGTGTTTCGATCTGCAACTTTAACCCTTACCTCGGCAATGCGCTCGTGATTCGTGTAATAATGATTGAAATTGATCTCATCATAAACCCAGAGACCGATAAGCATCGCCACTGTCATTCCCAACGCAAGGCCGCCAATGTTGATCAACGAATATCCTTTGTTGCGCAAAAGATTTCTCCATCCGATAGTGAAGTAATGTTTAAGCATATCTATCCTGTTTATTGAATACCTGTTCTTTCGTCTGCCTATAATTCTCGGTCTGCACAGCAAAACCACTTCGATCATGAATTTTATGTCCGCTCTTAGCTTACCACGTTTCTTCAGTGAATGCCTGTACGATTCGAATAAGTCTCCTTCGATATGATCCACCAGCCCGGGATCACAATACCATCTGAGAAACTTGATGAACAGACGAGGAGGCATTGGCTCCGGGGGTTTATAAAGAAACTGTCTTTAAGTCGAGCACGACTTTCGGGATCGCTCTCCAGAGATCATTTCTGATCTCTCTCGAGTGTTCCATGGCTTTCTTTCCCAACGGATTGGTAGAGATCAGCGGAGCAGTGTCATTCCTCCATGCCGATAGTACTTCACGGTTGGTTACTCCAAAAAGCATACAGATCAATGAGCTTGCTGCAAACGAAGGACTCCTGGTAACTGTTCAAAATGTCCAGCTCGTTAATAAATCATTCGTATTTTATCCGAACAACACAGAACAAATTACAGATGGAACGACTCAGGCCGATCTTCGGATCGATGGCGATACGAATATTCCCGGTCTTGCGAAACCACAAGGTCCGGTAAATATCACCGGGGTCGTTGGTCGTTTCAACACCAATGCGCAGCTGATGCCCCGGTCATCACTGGATATTCCCGGAGCTGCCGTTCCGGAAACTCCTGCCGATTCCATTCCACACACAGCAACATTCGATCTCATGAACTGGAATCTCGAATTCTTTGGAGCCCAGCGCGAAGATTATCCGGATGAATACGGGCCAGCCGACGAGCCATTACAGCGGGATAACGTAGCGAAAGTGATCATCAACCAGGATCCTGATGTTGTTGCCGTTCAGGAGGTTTCTAACGACTCTATTTTCAGCACTCTCATCGCAAAGTTGCCCGGATATAGATCAATATGCTCTCCCCGATGGTCTCACGATTTCGACGACGATGGAACATTCCCTCCACAAAAGGTTTGCTACATCTATGACACAACGACGGTGAAGGTTATCTCGCATCGTCCCATGTTTGCCCAGTTGTTCGATGCAGCGCGTGCCGGGCATCCTGAATTATTGCCGGGCATTCCCGGCGGCGATGCCTCCAGCTTCTTCGCAAGTGGCCGCCTTCCATTCTTAATGACAGCCGACGTAACTATCAATGGCGTTACTGAAAGGATCAACTTTATTGATATTCATGCGAAGTCGGGTGGCGATGAAGATTCCCGCGTTCGACGTGGTTATGACCTCCAGGTGTTGAAAGATTCTCTTGATGCTAACTTCAGCAACGCGAAGTTTGTGATCCTCGGCGATCTCAACGATGACCTCGATGAGTCTATTGTTCCCGGACAGCCTTCACCATATGCGGAGTATGTGGCCGATTCTGCTAACTACTCTCCTATTACAAAGGCTTTGAGTGATGCCGGTGCGAAATCGACATTGGGCTTTAACGATGTTATCGATCACCAGATCCTCTCCAATGAACTTGACTCGTTGTACATCGATGGTTCGGTGAGAATATTTGCACCCTTCACTTTAATACCGAACTACGGAACGACGACGTCCGATCACCTGCCTGTACTTTCAAGATTCACTTTCCCGCAACCTGAGCCGGAGATGCCTTCTATCGGCTTTGCGGAAGCGGAGATCAGTATTGTCGAAGGAAGCGGCAAGCACACAATTGTTCTCAAGGTCACCGAGCCACTGCCGTTCCCCCAATCAGTAACTATCTCGGCGACTAACGGACCCGATTTGTTCTACGGACCATTGCTGGACTATGTGACGAAGCCTGCTCTTCGTCCGGGCAATAAGATCACGTTGAATATCCCTCCGAACGCAATGGAGATCTCTTTTGATATTCATCCCAACAAGGACGTGTTCCGCGAGAACGAAGAGACGGTGACATTCACGATCGCTTCGGTAACCAGCGGTCTGAATATCGGAATTCAGTCGACCGTAAAAGTACATATTGAAGACCTGGTTCCATGTGTGCCAATATTTATTGTGTATCCAAATCCAACATTTGGGCCCGTCAATATATGGACGCCGGAGTACAATGAGAATGAGATCGTTCATGGAACCCTGTATGACCAACATGGTAACGTGCTCCAATCTCTCGACGGAACGGCCGCGCAGCTGGGTGATGCTTTCACAACCGCCTTACATGGAAAGAGGAACGGGATCTATGTGCTAAAGCTTGTTCAGTGTGATCAGACCTTCACTTACAGAATATTGAAATTATGATCTGAAAGGTCGGTCTTTCAAATAACGAAAAGGCAGGAATAATATCCTGCCTTTTTGTTTTGTGAATTATTAGTGGGTTATCTGTGTACTTCTTTTATCTATCTCCTTTTGAATAAAATGGGTATCAATTTTTCTTTTTGCCCGGTGCCTTATTTTGTTGACCGGGAGCATATGGGGCGGCCGATTTACTTCCCGTTGCTTTTTTCATTTGGCCCGGAGGCGGATTGCCTGCTTTTTTGGCTTGACCCGGAGGGACCTTAACCATTGCACAGGAGGAGAGTGCAAAAACAAAAACGATGAGTGCGAATGATACTTTTTTCATACGAAAATTAGTTGGTCACAAAGATACTGTCGGTGCCCTCGGCAAAGGGAGTCGTGTAAGTAATTAGCGTAATTAAAATATTTTGGGCAGTTTGACTTGTTCAAATTTCCATGCCTGCGCTAAATGGCGACAGAGATTTACAACGACTTCCCTCCTTCAATACAAGTCGTTTCGGCAAAGAGCACATCATCTGATTGGCATGAAAAGTAGCGGCTGGCAATGATGGTTTATGATCATGAATGAATCTGAATGATTGCCAGTGCTTTAGGAAGCCGCTTTTGGTATCTTGCAAAAATTTATTGAATGCCTGACGCTGTAAAATGTCCCAAATGCCAATCCCCGTATGGATATCCCACCGGCACATCTATGATGTGTCCTGAATGCGGCCACGAATGGAACCCAGAAGCAACTACCGAAACAACCAATGTCGTTGAGGAAGGTGATTCACTGCTCATAAAAGATGCTAATGGTAATGTGTTACAGGATGGCGATACGGTAGTACTGATCAAAGACCTCCCGGTGAAGGGTGCACCCAGACCCATTAAGGCCGGTACCAAAGTGAAGAACATCAAGCTCACCACTGGAGATCACAACATTGACTGCAAGATAGACGGCTTTGGCGCGATGGCGCTCAAGTCGATTTATGTGCGCAAGGGATAATGAGTATAAGATTGGAAGTTGATGGGAATTTTAATGTGATCCGTTATTACAACGGCCTATTTTAAACCATGAAAAAAGCAGTAATACTTTCGGTCCTGATCAATATATTTTTGATTTTTTCACTTGAATCTTTTGGGCAGCACGGGAGAATAAAAAACGACAGGGAGCCAGATTTTGAAACTGCCGGAGAGCAGGAGATTTATTGGGCGAAACAAATTTTTAAAAACGATTATAAAAAGAAGAGGCACGAGAAGTTTGAAGTATCTATAACCAAAGTCGATGATCTTACTTTCAAGTTGGATACTGTAACATTCAGACTAATTGATGCTTAGCCCATTTTCTCACTAATCATTGAAAATCGACTTATAAATCCAACCACTTTGGGAAATAGTCTCCATGACTTTGAAGAACCTGACTATCTGAAAGTATCTCCGCAAGTACGCCGCTTTAAAATTGTTGTTGGAATGTGGTTCAATGGCTTTAAGTTAGCAAATCCAATTGTATATTTTTTCGAACTCACCAACAAGAGCGCGACGAAAAACACCGATGATAAGACCTTTATTGAAGGTGCAGAACTCACTTTTATAAAGCAAGGTTGGGTAATGATATGAACTCAGATTCTTTCATCAATCATCCACCGCAAATTCATTTTACCGTTCCCCTAAAACTCCCCATCAAAATTAAAACATATCGGATTCGACAACGCCACCATATTACCAGTCAGTGCCATTGAGTCCGGCACTTGCGGATAGTCTGCGGGTTTGCCCTCCACCGCAATGCGATAATATGTGCGGCCTAAAGAAGCCGGTGTATCTTCAAACTCCACCACAGGAGTTTTGCCTTTGATCTGAAGCGTGTCGTAAGAGTTCCCATTTTTCACAACGTTCACGGTATATACCGCCTCCGGATCCATAGCTCCTGTAAGCTGAATACGAAACCTGACGGCTTTGCCCGTGGCTTTGGTATTATCACCCATCATCATATCCATCTTGCCATCATGGTTTAGGTCAGCGAAGAATTCGACGCGTGGTGTATAAGGATTCGCGCTGATCGATACCCGTCCATTTGTTAAGGCTTTTACAACAGCTTCGCGGGTTCGCGCTTCGGCAAATACCCAGGTCGTCGGAGTTCCTATATAATTTGCTTTGGCCTGCGCACTGTTCTTAGTTGCCTTATCCGGCGAATCGGGCACACCGTGATGCACATCGCTTCCACCCCGGCCCGTCAGTTTTCTGCCCGACGAAAGCATATCGTCCCAGATCATAATTGCGTTCGCATTCTTACTCCAGACGGCAGAGTTCCAGACTTCGATCGACTCGATCATATCATAAGAATATCCGAAATGATCTTTACCCGACGGATGGTTGGCCGACAGGTGAATGCCCAGCTCCTTTTTTACAGATCCGACAACGACGTCACGCTGGTCACGCACGTCATACAGTTTCTGATGAAAATAAGGTTTGGCCGAAAATACATTGCCATGTCCGCGGGTGGTCGTCCATTCGGCACCATATAACAATAACACCGTATCCGATTTGAATTGAGGATCGGCCCACGTATTGTTCGCCACATCACCTCCCACATGATTGTCGTGGTCTGTAATACAGATAAAATCTATGCCCACCGACCTCGAAAAATTAATGATCCGCGAGATCGGATGATTTGAAGACTCTTTACTGTGACGGGAATGCACATGCAGGTCGCCCTTCAGCCAAACACCGTTCGCTATACTTGCGACTGGTGGCGTGGCCGGAATTTCTTTGACTGCCCATGGATTAACATATGCAGCCTGCGCCCGCGCCATTTGGGTTGTGCTGATGAGCGCTAACCATAAAACAAACCATAAAAGATTTGAATTTTTCGTCGGAAGATTTTTCATGCGGGCGAAAGTATTCATACGGCATTACTGAAGTATTACCGAACCATCTCGTTTGTGAAACGGCGATTTTCTTCTTTTGCCGGTCCGGAGCGGAACCGGGTGTGAGTTAAAACTGTATATATTTTAAAAGTTTTTCGATAGATTAAGTGACAATGGAAAAAAGTTCTATTCCCCGTTTTGAATTAGAAGCCTTTGCTGCTGCCAGCTATCAAGGACCTGTTATGCAAGTGCAGCATCACCCGCTTGACTCCAGTTATTTCATTATTGAGGACAGAGCAACCTACCCAATAGTAGATTACATCTCTCCAAACAGGAGAGACTTTTATAAGATATTCCACATGACCTCCGGCACAGGCGTGCTCACTGTGGGTTTACATCGTTATGAAGTCGGCCCTGGGGACATAGCCTTTCTGCATCCGGACGAAATAATGTCGTGGCACACAACATCGGAGGGAACCGGAGGACATTTTTGTCTCATTCATCCAAAGTATTTTGATCACGATGCCGAGCATGTTCATCATCTGCTGAAAAATTGTCAATACTTCAAGGCGCCCAATGCAGTAGTTCATCTAACGCCTGAGCAGTCATCTGCCGTCAACCAGCATTTCGAAAATATCCTGAAAGAGGCACGGACAGACAATGAGGATAAAAAACAGGCACTGCTTCTCCATCTGCAACTGATCCTGGTCGAAGTTCAACGTGCAGGTAAAAACGTTAAGAATGATAACGTATCTGAAAATTATGGATACATCTATAATTTTCTCACGCTCCTGGAGTCTTCGTTCCAGATTGACGATCGCAATGAGTCGGTGAAGATTAAGACGGCGGCAGAATTCGCAGATCAGCTGCATGTCCATCCGAATTACTTGAATGCGTTGGTGAAGCAGCATACCGGGAAGACTGTACGCGAACATATTCAAGAACGCCTTCTGTACGAGGCGAAAGCATTACTTCTACGGACCGATCTTACGATTAGCCATATTAGCCACGGGTTAGGTTTCTCTGACCCCGCAGCATTTACTTCATTCTTCAAAAAGAAAGAGCGGGTTTCCCCTTCAAATTTCAGAAAGGTAAGTTTGGCGCAGACGAGCAGATAGCTCCAAAAATTTGCCTCAATCTTTGATATTCACAAGTACTCCTTTGAATTACGATAACCCTACCCCAGGGCACCATACGTTCTTTGTGTTGTAAACATTTCAACCTTAAAACGAAAACTATGAAAAAGGTATGGTACGTTACCGGCGCCTCAAAAGGCTTAGGTTTATCACTGGTTAAAACATTGTTGAACGAAGGCTATCGTGTTGCTGCAACATCAAGAAATGTAAGGGAACTTGATAAAGAAATTGGATCAAGGGCAAATTTTCTTCCTCTTGGTGTGGAGATTGCAAATGAAGAGAGCGTTCGTGAGAGTATCGCTAAAACATTGAAGAAATTTGGGACAATCGACGTGGTCGTAAACAACGCCGGCTATGGCCAACTGGGAACGCTTGAAGAAACTACTGATGCAGAAGCACGCGAAAACTTCGATGTCAATGTGTTTGGAACGTTAAATGTCATTCGTTCTGTGATGCCACACTTCCGTCAGAAAAAATCCGGTCACATCATCAACATTTCATCGATCGCCGGATTCCTTGGCAGTTTTCCAGGATGGGGTATATACAACGCCACCAAATTTGCCGTTGCAGGTCTCACCGAAGCTCTTGCAGTAGAAGCGAAGTCTCATGACATTGCAGCAACAATTGTTTATCCTGGTTATTTTAAAACCAACTTCCTGAAAAAAGGATCACTTCGCCTGGCAAAAAATCGTATGGCCGAATACAAAGAAGCTCGTGACCTGGAAGTAATCCACGACACGCAGGTCATCGGAAATCAACCCGGTGATCCGGAAAGAGCAGCGACAGCTTTCATCACGTTGGCCGAAAATCAAAATCCTCCTTTGCATTTATTCTTAGGCAGCGATTCACTTGCAATGGCACACGGAAAGATCGAAGCCGTTCAGAAAGAATTGGCTGCCAACGAAGCACTCAGCAAGTCGACTGACTATGCTAATCAAGGTGTAGTTTGATGACAACTTCTGACATTTTTCTTTGTAACGTTTCATGTTAGTTGGGATTGTCCCATCTAACATAACGTTATGAAACATCTTTTAACCTGTGTTATGATATCGGTCGCATTAGCTGGCAACGGTCAGCCTGTCGATACGTTCGGAACCATCGCCGACCGGGAAGCCCACAAGTTCATGGTTTCTAACGGCGCCGTCGGTCTGGCCATTGGCATCTGCAAGAAAGGTAAAACGCAGATGCGCTTCTATGGAACAACGGATAAGGAAAAGAATGATAAGCCGACGCCCCGTTCAATATTCAACATTGCATCGATTTCCAAGACCTTCACGGGGTTACTCCTGGCGTCGGCCGCTTTAGAACAAAAAGTGAATGTTAACGATGATGTCCGAATGTATCTTCGGGAACCTTATCCAAACCTGGAATACGGAGGGCAGCCGATCCTGCTGAAACACCTGGTGTCGCACCTTTCGCGATTGCCTTCTTCACTATCCGACCAGTCGGAGAGTCCTGGTTATTCAAAGGCGGACTTCTTCAAAGATCTTCACAACGTTAAGCTCGACACGCTACCGGGACTTCGCTTTATGTATTCGAACGCCGCTCTTCAATTGCTTGGGTACATTCTCGAAGATGTTTACAACACATCATTGGAGGCGTTGCTAAAAGAAAAGATCACCGGGCCATTGAAGATGAAACACACCAGCATCGCGCTGCAGGATTCAGACAAGAAACTAAAGACCAAAGGATACAATGAAGACGGGAAGGAGAACGCGGATCTCTATGATCGCCTGGCCGGGGCCGGTGGAATGAAATCGACGATGGAAGATTTGCTGAAGTACGTTGCGTTCCAGCTAGATGAGGCGACCGGAGTCATGAAGTTGTCACACCAGGAGATCTGGGGTTTTGATATGAATGACAACACGCGTTATTCGTTTTCAATGGGCTGGCAAACAATTACAACAAAAGACGGCCATCGGCGCATTTTCCAGGACGGAAATCTCCATAGTTACACTTGTGTTGTAATTTTCTCCCCTGAGCTTCAGACTGGCATCGTCGTGCTCTCGAATTCATTGATGACTGGTGCAGGCGAACTTGCCAATTCGATCCTTAAAGAAATGGAACCACGGATGCCATGATCTCCTTCTCATCGCTCTCGTGGTATTAATAGTGGGGAGTGAGATGAAAAGCCAGGTCTCTATCACTGGCTTTTCATTCTTCCATCGATCAAGAACGTTCATTCGAAAGGGTGGGCGCTTTCGTCTTTTTCATTTTTGTAAAAGGTATCAGCATTGGAGCGGAACGCTGATAATCCTGGTATTGGGTTCCGAAATGACTGACGAGATCTTTTTCTTCAAACTGGATCGCAACCAGCATATATCCCGTCGTCATAACGGCAAAAAAGAGATGCGCAGCCGTCATGGTTGGGGCAGACCAGAATGCGATCATAAAGCCGAGATACAGCGGATGACGGACGTACTTATAATAGAGTGGAGTCCTGAAGGGAAGGTTATAATAATTTTTACCGGAGAAGTAGAGCCACACCTGTCGCAATCCGAAGAGGTCGAAATGATTGATCAGGAACGTTGTAACGAGAACGATGCCGAAGCCCACAAGGCAAAGGGCCGTGAGTGTTTGCCGCAGCGATCCGGATTCGACTTCCCAGATCACACCGCCCATCGGTTGCCAGAACCAGAACAGGATCAGCAGGCAAATACTTGCGAAAAGAACATACGTGCTTCGCTCAATAGGTTCGGGTACGAACCTGGTCCACCATCGCTTAAATGCGGGACGCGCCATGATGCTGTGCTGAAGGGCAAAGAGTGAAAGCAACCCCGCATTTACGAGAAATGCGAAGCTCAGCGGAGACTCCGGAATGCTGTCGATATTCTTGGGAACGAAAAGGGCGCTAACGAATCCGACCGCGTAGCAAAATGTGGCGAAAAAGATCAGGTAAGCAACAACACCATAGACGAGAAAGAGCAGTTTTTTCATAGGATCATTGTTTCGTTTTTTGATTACGAAACAAAGGTGCGATCGCCTGAAAAAATGCGATTTAACGCTTGTAGCTAAGTATTTAAACTTTTTTTTAAAGCTTACAGTGTTAGTAGATTCACTTGGTTTGATGTTCCAAAGTGTGATACCTGAAGCCAAGTTGCCGCGCCATCTCCCGGAACGCCGGCTCATTCCTGAGATCATAAAATTGGGGCTCGGTCATAAGCCACGGCATCTCCATATCGTGACGGGAATAGGCAGTCTGCAGCCATTCGAGGGCCGACTTTTTTTCACCCAGTGCCGAATAGATTACCGCAATGAAAAAACTGAGCGACGCCTCTTCCTTTTTCCCGAGTCGTGTTTTCAATTCGTCTATGATCTCCCGCGCCTTTTGATGATTACCCGATCTTGCATAGGCCGCGCCCATCCACCCAAGCATTCGTGGATACCGGATCCCTTCGAGATCAATCGCTTTTTGAAAATGGGTGATCGCCTCGTCGTATCGTTTCATGTAGAGAAGAAGGAAGCCATGAGCATCCAGCGTGCTGTAATTATTGAACATCTTAAGCCGCGATTCTGAAAAATCAAGAGCTTCTTCGAAACGACCATTGTAGACATAGGAAAATACCATCCTGCTGTTTGGGTAGTACGGGTCGAGTTCGTTGAGACGTTCGGCGATTTCCATGGCCTTGTCGTGCTGCTCCACAAAATTCAGGTAGTCGGCGTAGACGGCAAGAGCATCTGGATGATCTGACTTGATTGCCCGTACGTACCATTCTTCCGCGCCTTTGAGATCCCAGTCGTGATACAATTTATAAAAGCCCATCAGCATTTGAGCTTCGTCAAGTTCGGGGTTGAGCTCAAGGGCTTTGTCGAGAAATGGCTTTCCTTTCTTCAAAGCTTCGAGAGCACTTAGCTCAGCTCCGAAGATTGTCGCCAATCCGACGTAACTGTTGGCCAGGAAAGCATAAGCTCTCGCATAATTTGAATCGAGCTCGATTGCCTTTGTAAATAGGTCGATGGCATTGTGAGTTCCCTTGTTCGTATAGGTGCGATATTCATAAACGCCTTTCAGGTAAAGATCGTACGCTTTCGGATTCTCGGTATCGGCACGCGAGCTTACTGTTCCACGCGATGATAGTTTTGCATGAAGTTCGCCGGCAACCTGCTGTGCAATCGCAGTCTGAATGGCAAAGACGTCTTTTAATTCATGATCATAACTTTTTGCCCAAACCTGTTCCTGTGTAACGCCGTCGATAAGCCGCACATCGATGCGGATCCTGTTTTCGCTTCGTTGAACGCTTCCTTCAAGCAGCGTTGATACTGAGAGCTCGCCGGCGATTTCGCGCGCCGACAAAGTGCTTTGTCTGAATTGCTCCACCGAAGTGCTCGAGATCACTCTCAGATCGGTGGACTGAGTGAGATTCGTGCGAATGGCTTCACTCACTCCCTCAATAAAATATTCGTTTTGCTGATCTTCGCTCAAATTCTTAAAAGGAAGAATTGCAATGGAGTGATTGTCGGTTCTTACTTCATTTTTCTTTTTAAAGAACATGAAAGCACTGATCGTCAATATCGACAACGCCAAAGTGCCGGCGATAATTCCAAATAGTTTTCTTCGGGGTATTCGCGTCGTTTGGGGGACCTTCGTCTTTACATCTTGCTTGCTGATTTCCGCCAGCTTGTTCTTGACTTCGCCGGGCGGGAAACCATAGAAGTCGTTGAAGCATTTATTGAAATATGTAGGGCTGCCAAAGCCAACACGTCCTGAGACTTCTGCCGCCGTCAGGTTCCCGTCTTTCAAAAGTTCCATCCCTTTTTTGAGGCGGTACTCCCTGATAAATTGACTTACGGATTTTCCGGTAGCAATGGTCAGCTTTCGATGAAGCTGTGAGCGACTCATACCTACATTCCGCGATAGCTCTTCAACACCGAACTGATCATTGACAAGGTTATTGTCAATGTCCTTCATCAGCTTTTCGAGCAGAGTATCGTCAGGACGGTGAGAGTCTTCCATGTCGCGATCTGAAGATGCGAATATTATGAACGAAAAGCGAAGATAAAACAGGGGATAGACTTTTCAGTCGCTATTCAGCTTTCCTTACGATCCAGTCGGCCACCTTCTCTATATCAGGGATCCTGAGCGAATCGATCACGGGCATCTCGGGATAACCCGGCCAGTTAGCGGGCTCTGGTTTCAGGATCAATTCCACCAACCTTGCTTTAGAGTAATCTCTCCTGGCTATCGCATTGAACGACGGACCGATCAATCGCATCGATTGATTATGACATTTTGTACAAGTGTACTTTTTGAGTATAACCTTTATCTCTTCGCCGTCCTCATCTTTCTTTTGTCCTGAACAGATGCCAGCAATACAAGTAAATATCAAGACCAGGAAGACCTTGTTCATTTCAACTTTTTGTTATTGATGACGGGAACAGTTTGAAGATATTGGTAGATCGAGGAAAGATCGTTGTTGGTCAGCATTGGATAGACCGGCATGGGGAAGCGGAGCCACTCGCCGTTCTTACGCTTACCTGTTTTCATTGTCGTGGCGAAATCCTGCTGGCTGTAGTTCTCGATTCCTGTTTCTTTGTCGAACGTGAGATTTAAAGAAACAATCTGCTCGCCATCGGCGCCGGGAAATTTACTTCCGCCGCCCATGTATCCTTTCGAATGATCGGGCTCATTGAAATTCACTTTCGCCGCCGAAGCCGAGTGACAACTATAGCAATGTAAAACATCGTCGACGAGATACTTTCCGTAGGCGACACTATTGAGTGTATCGGGTTTAGTGATTGGTCCGGGTTTCCATTCCTTATTTATTTTCTTGATCGCCGGCGCCATCTTCGCCGAAAGCTTCAGCCTGGAAGCGGGAATTTTTTCCTTCGATGCGACCGCCACACCATCACCACTCTTCAGATAGTTGACAATAGCATTGAGATCGGAGTCTGCCATCTTCTTATACCTGGGCATCATGATGTTGGCTTTCCTGCCATCCCGAGTCGTTCCCGTCCTCAACATCTTTTCAAGATCCTCTTTCGACCAGTTTCCTATTCCATTCTCCGCATCATTCGTGATGTTCGCAGAATAGATTGTGCCGAGGGAGCTGGGAACGTCAGTCATCAGCTTTCCGCTAAGCTTTCCATCGTCGCCCAGATGACATGGCCCGCAGGAAGCGAGTGTAAGTCGTTCCCCAAGTTTGAGGTCTTCAAAGTTTGTTGGCGGTGCAGTCTTGACATGGTTTGCCGGGTTCGAAAAAAGAAATGTAAAAAAATAAATCGCAGATCTGAGAAGAAGCATAATCGAATAATAACGGACTCGAAAGCAAAAAGGATGCTAGCGGCGAGGTGTGTTATTTCGAATCAGTAAACGCCACGAAGGAATACGCGTGCCTGAACCCGTTGCCTTGGGCTTCAAAAACAGGATAGTCACAGAAGAACCCGGTTGAATTTGGATATACGTTGTAACCGGCCGGGGTTATCTTATAGCCCGTGGCATCTAACGACCGGAGGTCTATCTTATACAGGTTTCCATGATGAGAGAGAAATAATAGGTCATTGTCGATAAACAATGGTAACGAAGTCGTATCCACGCCATGGAACTTTGTCATAATTTTTCTTTTATCGGATAACTTTTCAATTGACAGCGTATCCCTATCACCATTACCCGCATTGTCGATCGTTTTAAGGTTTGGATCAAAAACAACGGTGGTCGATGTGATCCTGTCTATCGCAAATTCACCTGCATAGTTTATGGTCAATACAACTGAACTTTTGAAAGTTTCGAGATCAAACGCGTAGCACGCTTGCCAGGATTTACAGAGGCCGGAATCGACTGTCATTTTGATAAAATCCGACACATACGTCGAGATATCGACAGTAACAAGCTCTTTATTGTCGAGGTCACATTTCACAACTGCGTATTGTCCCTCGTTCTCATTAATTGTTTTTACATAAAAAAATGATCTGTCGGAATAGCTAAACGCATAGTCGCCATTGGTGCTGTTCGTACTTTCGGGGAAAAGTTTCAGGTTATTGAGCCCAAAGCGAATTGTATCTTTAACGGCAATCAGATCAAGATCCAATGCGCTGCGTTCGCTCGTGCTTTTGCTACATGCACCGGCGCAGAACAGTAACGTGATCAATATTGACGATATTCGGGGTGCATATCTTTTCACAAATCAATCCAGGTATACTGAAAATATAGTCGAATAAATCATCCCTATGAAAGAACTCATGATTTTATTACTGTTCGTATTCATTTCAGGTTGGACCGGCGCTCCGTCATCGCAAGCTCCATTGGGCAAATTCTCAATAGGCGACAACTGTGAACAATGCTCCGGTGGAATAGACCTTACCCTGATCACCGGGAACGGATCACAAAGGTCGAAGCTGAATAAGATCATCATGGACTCCCTCATCAGCGAAGCGCCGGGCGCTGACCATTATTCGGTCGAAGATTTCGAGAGCAACAGGATCTTCGAAAATGATGATTGTGTCGGGATAAGTATTACCACACTTGTCAACATCAACACGCATTCCATTCTAAGCCTCTCATCAAAAAGCGAGGGTGTATGTGGCAGTTCTGTTGGTGACTATTTTCCCGCTCATCACGTGACAATAGACTTGAACACTAATGAATCCTTAACGCTGGCTAAAGTGATCAGAAAAACTCAATGGGAGAATTTCAAACGGTTTGTTTCAAAATATGCGAGAACGAACAAGATCGATAACGTACCTTACGTTGGAGGTGACACAAAAAAGGGCAAGCACGATCAGAGAAAGATCAACCACCTGCCTGGATTGCGCTTATCCTTTTATGTAAACGAGAAAGTGCTCGGTGTATACACCCTTATCGACGACAAGAATTCCCGTGACTGGTATCGAAAAGCCGGTGAAGGAGCCGTAGGTATCGAATACATGAATGTAGAGATACCGCTTTCGGAGATCGAAAAGTTCATCGACCCCAACACTGCTATTTCAAGTCTTGTTTCAAAATAGAAAGGCCTTTTTGAAAAATTCATTGGACCGGCCAACATCGATGGGGCTTTACAAAATCCCCATCGATTGACTCTATAATATTACGGTTTAATGATCTCGAAGTCCGTCCTTCGGTTGAGTTGATGCTGTTGTGCTGAGCAGGCAGCCTGGTTTGTGTCATCACAATTGTTCACCAGTTTCGTCTCGCCTTTAAATAATTTGCTCACGATACGATCCGCGGAAATACCATGCTCCGTGAGATAGGCTACAGATGAATTCATCCTCCGCTGCGAAAGCTTCACGTTGTAGTCGTGGTTGGCCCGCGAATCCGTATGTGATGACAAACTGATCTTGAGATCCGGGTATTTATTCAGAAGGTCGATGATCTCTGTCATTACCGGAATTGCGTCGGCGCGGACGAAACTTTTATCGAAGTCGAAATAGATATTCCTGATCTTGAATACATCGGCAGGAATTTCTGGTTTCTTTTCAACGACCACCGGCGTTACGGCCGTCGTATCTGGTTTCTCTTCAACTTTCGGTTCCTCTTTTTCCGGTTCAACAACGGGAGCTGGTTTTCTCACGAACATAAAAAGATCGTCGTCGGTACCTCCTCTTTTCCTGTTTGAGCTGAAGTATCCTGTGCTTCCCGATTTGTTGATGATCAAACCGAAATCATCTTTCATCGAATTCACCGGGAAGCCCATGTTGAGAACTTCTGCATTCTTGTCGTTCAAATCGTATTCGAAAATATCGAGGCCACCGAGTCCGCCATGACCTGTAGATGCGAAGAACAGGCGATTGTCCTCACTCACAAACGGGAACATTTCATTGCCGCCCGTATTGATGGTGCTCCCGGCATTTACGGGTTTGCTCCACTTTCCATTCTCCCATTTACACACGTAGATGTCAGTTCCACCAATACCACCGTCCATATTCGAAACGAAATACAACGACTGGTTGTCGGGCGATAACGCCGGGTGACCGGTCGAGAACTCGTTATTGTTATAAATGAATTCGGTGATATTACCCCACTCCCCTTTATTGTTTTTTGTGGCGGTGTAGATCTTCAACTCGTTGATATCCTCTTCGCTCGTTTTATACTTCCCGGGACGGAAATTATTCCTGGTGAAATAAACGGTGTTCTGATCTTTGGTGAACACAAGCGGACCTTCGTGATACTTGCTGTTGATCTTTGCCGAGAACGGAGTCACATTAGCATTTGCACCGGCGACCTGCCATGCACTGTCGGGATTAAACGTAGCCGCGTGATAACCCAATGTATGCGTGTCGTTGCTCGTGATCCGCGTGTCGTCGTGATGAAGGGCTTTTTTCTTTGTACTTGCTTCGAGTTCCTCCTTCGAGTATGTAGAGTGCGTTCGATCGGTAATGAAGTGCGTTGTATCTATCGAAGTTGTATCAGTGAAGTAGAGATCGAGGAAAGCAGAATTATCCCACGAGAAAACCCGGCGAACACCGTGCTCCATGATACGACCCGAAGCGAATACAATTCCATCCTTGTAATACGAAGGACTGAAATCCGACTGCGGAGTATTGAATCCCAGGTAATAGATCCTGTATCGCGACGAATCCAGGTAGAAAGTATGAATATTGTCCTTTGCTTCCACGTGGTTCTTGGCGATATCGTCGGAGCCTGCATACTTCGAATACCAATGCCTGGCTTCCTCATAATTACCATTTTGCGAAAGCACCTCGGCAAATTCAAGACCGGCCTTCGGTGAAATATTTTCAAGGTTACCGATGTTCCTGAACACGCGCTCGGCATTCTTCGTGTCTTTCACTTTGTGATATGACTGGGCTAAATGAAGCTTCGCTGAATCGTCGGCAGTGTTGTCTTTCAAATATTGTTCGTAGTGCTCTATTGCAAGAGAATATCTCATCCGTTCGAACTCGCGATCGGCTTTGTCTTTAAGCGTGTTCTGTGCAAACGCCTTGCCTGACGGCAGGATGCCACACAGGATAACAATCATGTAAACTAATTTCTTCATGGCTATCTCTTAGAAATAACGTGGTGATAAGATCTTACCCTTGTCGAAACCGAATTCATAGCGAACCATGATCTCGTGACTTCCGCTATTGAAGTTCTGCAGGCGGGTGAGTGTATAATCGTATGCATACCCGAAACGGAATTGCGGCGTAGCCTGGAATTCGAGGAGAACGTCCATCGAGTCGCCCGTGCGATAAGACAATCCCACCGACACGCGATCGTGGAACCAAAGATTCGCATTAACATCAAGCTCAATCGGCGATCCGTGAACCATCTTCAATAACGCAGATGGCTTCAGCTTCATAACATCATTGAGAGGAAAGACATACCCGGCAGTGATAAAGAAGTGACGGCTCTGACGATCCTTGTACGACGACAGGTCCATCGCCATATCGAAGTCGGTTAACTTATTCTTTATAAGCTTGGGGACAGCAATACCTGCATAAAATCTATCGGTGCTATACCATAATCCGGCGCCGACGTTGGGGAAGAACCTGCTTACATTGCTCGCGAACGCCGCGTCGGCACGATAGCTCGAATTCTGACTTGGATCGACCGAAGCATAATCTGCCTTGTATTGATTGACAACACCCTGCAGTCCCATTGCGAGAATACCTTTCTCGTTGATACGAATACGGTATGCGTAGCTGATGTTAACGAGCGTGTTGTGCATGATACCCAGGCGGTCGTCGGTTACGTTGATACCTAAACCGATCTTCTTATTTTTTACGGGCATGTCTGCAGAAAAGGTGAACGTTGATGGTGCGCCCTTGATGCCTACCCATTGCCTGCGGTACAAAGCGGTTGTGCTGAGTACTTCACGACTTCCGGCATAAGCTGGATTCACCGCGAGCATGTTGAACATATACTGCGAGTACATCGGGTCCTGCTGACCAAATGCCTGCATAGTGATGAACAATCCAATTGTGATCTGTAAAAATCTTTTCATCGTATTACTTTATTAGCGGTGAATGGTCATGAATCTTGCTTCCTTGTATGACTCGGCTTCTACAACATAGTAGTAGGTTCCATCGGGGAGTCCATCACCAACCGTGACGCCCTTGTTAGCGAAACCGTTCCAGTCATTTTGATAGTTATCGTTCTCGTAAACCAGGTTACCCCAGCGATTGAATATCTGCAGTTTCAACGAAGTGCCTGTATGATTCTGGATCACGAACAGGTCGTTAACGCCATCACCGTTTGGTGAGAAACCTTCGGGAACAATTACAACCTTACCTTCTTCTACGATAACATTGATCGTGATCGTCAATGTTGAGCATAGTGATGGCATTGGCGTTCCGCTGTCGCAGATCTGCACGACAACCACATCGGTGCCTGCGAATCCCGGATTTGGCGTGTAAGCATATGTTCCATCAGCATTGATCGTTATTGAACCGTTCGCCGGATTGGTTACAGGGTTCGTGTTCACGGTGACCGTTGTATTCTCCGGATCGGTTGCATCGTTGAGAACGGTTCCAGCTACAGGAACACCAACAAACGTCTCATGAAATTTATCGACGCCCACCGGTGGATCGTTAACCGGATCGATCGTTACCGTGATCGTAGCAACATTCGAAACCGCTCCGGATGCATCCGAAACCGTGTAGGTTATTACAGCTAGTCCATTATAGTTGAGCGCAGGGGTGAACGTAACTTCCCCATTCGAATCGATAGTCCACACCCCTTCCGGTGTTGTCCTGGTTTTCTGGATTCCGTTGGTTGAAGGATCGAGGTCGACCGTGGAGGTTACGAGTCCTACATCATCTGAATCGTTGACGAGAATCTCAAGTGTAACGGGTACGTCTTCGTCTGTTGTTGTTGCATCGTTGTTCGCAACAGGCGGTGAATTCACCGGAACAGTTACCGTCGCAGGTGATGAATCAGCGTCACCGTCATTGTCCGTTGCCGTGAACGTGAATGTATCGGGTCCATTGAAAACTCCATCCGGGTCGTAGGTCAACATCGCTGCATCTGCAGGAGTGATCACATCACCGATCGAAACAGGTGTTCCATTGATTCCAAGGATGCCGTGTGAAGGAAGAGAAACGATCGTGTAAGAAACAACTGTTCCGTCCGCATCATTGGCAGTCAATGCGTCGATCGACGTCGGGCCGGCCTGCGAAGGAACAACAGCGTTCGTATGATCGTCCGCCACCGGAGGAATATTCAGAACCGGGATCGTGACGGTTGCGGGCGATACATCTTCCGCCCCTTTGTCGTCGATAGCCGTGAATGTAAACGTGTCATCGCCGTTCGTATCTCCATCCGGATCGTAAGTCAAAAACGCAACTTGCGAAGGAGTAAGGATCTGACCGATCGTAACGTTCGTTCCGTTCAATTGAAGTTTACCATGTGCAGGCAAGGTGACGACTTTATAAGAGTCGATCGTTCCATCGTTGTCTGAAGCTGTAAGCGCATCGATCGCCGTCGCACCAGCAGATGATAGCATTGCGGTGTTTGTATGATCGTCTGCCACCGGCGGTGTGTTAAGAACCGGGATGATGATGACAGCCGGTGTTAAGTCGGCATCACCATCATCGTCGGTAGCAGTAAATGTGAAAGAATCGTCGCCGATGAAATCGCCGGTTGGATCGTAAGTCAATGTTGCTGATTCAGCAGGTGTTATCACCTGTCCGGCCGTGAGCGGAGTACCGTTCAAGGCAAGCACTCCATGCGACGGCAGCGTCACCACGGTATAAGAAGTAACCGTTCCATCTGCATCTGTTGCTGTTAAAGCATTGATTGCACCGGCCGCCGCCGATGAAGATATCGCAGTGTTGGTATCGTCATTCGCAACAGGAGGAATGTTCAGTACCGGGATTGTAACTGTTGCCGCAGTCAAATCAACCAAGCCGAGATCGTCCGTAGCCGTGAATGTGAATGTATCATTGCCATTCGCGGTTCCTGCAGGATCATATGTCAGCATCGCCACTTCAGCGGGTGTCAACACCTGGTTCACCGTAACTGGTGTTCCGTTCAAGGCGAGCGTACCCATTGTCGGCAACGTCAGGATCGTATAAGATGCTACGGTACCATCGACGTCGCTTGCCGTTAAAGGATCGATGGCCGTCGCACCAGCCGACGAAAGAATTCCGGTGTTGGTATGATCGTCAGCTACCGGTGGATCGTTCGGAAGTATCGTAATCGTGAACGTCTGCGTTGCAAAAGTGTCGTCGCCGCCATTCGCAGTTCCCCCGTTATCGGTAAGGATCACAGTAACCGTTGCAACGCCGTTCGTATTCGCTTTCGGCGTATACGTTAACGTTCCTGACGGGCTGATCGAAGGCTGTACTGTGAACAATCCATTGTTATCGTTGGTAACGGCAAACGATAATGTTTGTGAGCTTTCGTCTGCCGGCCCTGTACTTATTGAAGTTGCCCAGTTGTTAACCGTCTGAGCACCCGCGTTCATGTTCTTCACCTCATCGCCGCCTTTTACAAACGAAGGTTCGTCGTTAACGGGATCGATTGTGATGTTCACAACATCGTTTACACACGAAGGAGTCGGAGTATGAGAATCACAAACACTTACCATGAATGCATCCGAACCGTTATAATTCGCCGCAGGTGTGAATTCGAAACTTCCATCAGGATGAAGAACAACCGTTCCATGTGAAGGAGTAACGACAGGCGTTGTGTTGACCGTCAGCGTTTCTGCTTCGGGGTCGCTATCGTTGGCAAGAATACCTGTTATCGCAGGCACATTCAATACGATATCTTCAAGCGTAGAATATGCATCGTCTGAAACGAGCGGGGCACAATTCGCTTTAACAACAACCGATACCTGGTCTGTCTTTGCAGCGCACGTCCCGTTAGTTACTTTCCATTCGAAGACATATGTTCCCGGAATTGTTCCGTTAACTGTAGTTGAAGCCGAATTTGGATTAACAATAACCGGTGTAGTGGGACCCGAGATGTAAGACCAAAGTCCTGTTCCAACCGTAATAGGATCCGCCGACAAGGCAACAGGCGCAAAAGGACAGATCTGCTGATCTATACCCGCGACAGCATTAGACGGCGCCGCATAAACATTTACAACTACATCGTCGGTCAGCGTACATCCACCGCTTACAACAGTCCACGTAAATGTGTAAGTACCGGGGATTAAACCCGATACAGGCGAATCATGCTGCGACGCAATGAACGTCGGTGCATTCGGGCCGCTAACAGTCCATGTACCCGTTCCCGCCGCGATCGTATTTCCCGCCAACGTCGTGGTTGTCACGTTGCAAAGATTCTGATCAACACCGGCATTGGGAGAAGTAGGCGGAACATCAGTAAACGTAATGTCTACACTGCTCTCACTTGGCGCACACACTGTTCCGTTCGTGATCGTCCATTTGAAAGTGTAAGTGCCGGGCACTGTATTCGAGATCGTCGTTTGAGGTTGATTCGGAAAATCGATCGTCGGCGTATTAGGTCCGCCGACTACCGACCATGTGCCGATACCTTTCACGGGAGTGTTGCCATTGAGTGTAGCAGATAACTGGCACGCGTTGGATTGATTAGCTCCGGCCACAGATGTTGAAGGAGGATCGAACACACTCACCCGCATCACATCGAAATAGGTCGTACAGCCACCGTTTGTTATACTCCACCTGAAAACATAAATGCCCTCCTTCAATCCATTCACAGTGATGGAATTTCCAGCACCGATGGATGGCGAGGTCGGACCAGACTCCAATGACCATGAACCTGTTCCGACTGCGGGTACATTACCTGTTAATGTTGCAGACACAGAACCACCGATCGCACCTGTGCATTTTTCCTGGTCGATACCTGCATCAGGCACCGTAGGAGCCGGGAACCCAATTACCTTAACATCATCGAAGGCAGCACTGCACGAGTAAATAGCGTTCGCCGAATACCGGAACGTGTATGTCTCATTTGGATCGAGGTTGCTGACGAGTACTGAGTAAGGTCCCGTTGGTGTAAGCGTGGGACCGGCATTGCCGCCAACCTGCGACCATGTTCCCGTTGAACCGGCGTTACCCGTTAATGTCGTTTGTGTTTGATTACATAAATTCTGATCAGCACCCGCGTTAACCGCTGTGCTCACTCTTACAACAACGTCCGAAGTGCTCGGTGTACAGAATACTCCACTTGCAATAGTCCAACGGAAAGTGTAAGTGCCCGTGATCAAACCAGTAACACTTGTTGTAGGGCTCGATACATTGGCAAAGGTTGGCGTGTTCGGAGAACTTCCTACCACACTCCAGATACCTGTTTCCCCGGCAGCCGGAGTATTCGCACCCAATGTTGTTTGGTTATTCGCGCAAACATCGATCGTTGCAGCGGTTGTCGCATGTGCATCTGCCGTTGTTCCAGGGAGTGAAACATAAACGATCACATCATCGGCATTGATGCCCGACTGGCAAGCGCCGGCATTCACAGACCATGTGAATGTGTAGACACCAGCGTCGACAAACGTCACCATCGATGTCGCGCTGTTTGGATTAGCAATCACCGCGCTTGCAGGACCAGATTTTAATGTCCAGGTTCCAACGGATGGCGCAACGATGTTACCCATAAGATTGGTCGACGTCCCGCAAACAGTGATCGAAGCGGGACCTGCATCGGCCGCAGGAGGAGTTGTCGAAACCGTCAGCAGCATCGTATCGAAATTGCTTTGACAACCCGCGAGACCAACTTCCCATTTCAATTCATATGTGCCGTCCACTAACCCGCTAACACCCGATGCAGGATCGTTGGCATCGGCAAACGACGGCGTATTCGGTCCCGACAAAACACTCCATGTTCCTGTGCCTGCTGTTGGAGGAACAGCAGCCAACGTTGCAGATGCAGTTCCCGATGAAAGACATATGTTGATGCCCGCATCTGCGATCGATGCACCTGTTATCGGACCTGTCGTTACATCCATACTCGATGAGCTCGATCCGCACGCATTGGAGATCTTCCACGTAAATGTGTAAGTAGTATTTGCTGCGAAACCTGTTACAACAGCATCATTATCTGTTGCATCCGAGAATGCAATGCCTGCACTTGGCGATACTGTCCATAGACCGACTTCACCGGCGCCGACCGGATTACCTGTCATTACAAACGGTGAGTTCGCGCACGCCGCGAGATTCGGTCCGGCTATAGATGTTGTTGGCGTTGGAGGCGATACACGCACCGAAGTGATAGATTCTTCGACAGGACACTGAGGTCCGAGCGAGATTGTCCATTTGAAATAATACACACCTTCGATCAAAGAACTGATCTGTGTGTCTTTATTATAATGATCGGCGATCACCGCAGTATTCGGTCCACTTACTTGTGACCAGAATCCTGTTCCCGATATCGGCGCGTTTCCCGCGAGGTTCGTCGTATGAATGTTACAGCCCAGTATCTGTGGTGTACCTGCGTTAGATGCAGACGGAGCTTCCGACACAGTAACCGACACATCGTCGAAAGCATTGGAGCAAGTGATACCGCTCGATGTTCGTGTGAAACGAATAACATAGGTACCGGGAGTATTCAGATTATTGATAACTGCCGGCGTTCCACCAAGATTGATGTTACCGGTTGTGGTCGGACCGCTAATAATGCGATAGCTCGACCCGCTACCACCTGTGAATGTGAAATTGATAGTTGCCGAATTTACACCGCAAGCGAGTATCTGATCGGCACCGGCGTTGATCGTTGGTGCCGCGAAATAGCGGATCGTTCCGTTGTCTGACGATGTACATCCGTTCGGGCCTGTTATCGTGTAAACGAAAGTATAAGGACTCGATCCATTAAGTCCTGTGATCGCGGTACTTGGTGATGTCGGGTTTGTGATCGTTGCTGCCGGACCTTGTGTCTGAGTCCACTTCACGGTCTCATTACTATAAGTAGGAACTGTTCCAACCAGCAACGCTTCCGTGGTTCCGTTACAATAAGTTACATCCGAAGCAGTTGCATTCGTTACACCTTGTGTTGCCGCAGCAACAGTTATCGTCATCTGATCCGATCCTGCTGCGCAAGGACCAACTACAGTCCATTGCAATACATAAGTGCCCTCTACGAGATTGCCAACGCTCGTTACGTTCGAATGAATATCTCCAAATGTGGGGTTGTTCGGTCCCGACACCAACGACCACGTTCCTCTTTGTGTAACAAGATTTCCCCCCAAAGACGCATTGAGGTCCGTTGACTGGAAGGTAGAATAACAATTACCCAATGCCTGATCAGGTCCCGCGCTCACCGGGACAACACCGCCCGAGTTCGAGACCACGATATCGTCAAATGATTGACATGAGTTAGAGTTGGTAATTGTCCATCGCAATGTTGTGTTGCCTGCGCTGGTTGTTGGTAGTGTTATCGATGATGTTGCCGATTGAGGCAAGGCTATCGATACGCCGGCATTGTTAGCACCGATGATCGTCCACTGGCCAGTTTCGCTTGCGCCTGGAACATTCGCGGCCAGCGAGACTGTGCCCGGGCATCCGGCGATATCTACGCCTGCAGATGCTGTCGATATCGGCTTTACCGTGTAAGTAACGTCATCGGAGATCAGGCTTCCGTCGGCACACTTCGCTGAAAGGCGGAAAGTGTAAGAATTTCCTGCTACGTAACCCGTTACAGCGGTGGTGAGACTGTTTGGATTCGCGATGGTGACAGAAGGTCCCGCCACCTGGGTCCATTTAGCATTAACGGAAAACAAACCGCTGGCCGATCCATTAAGATTCAATGCAGCGTTAGCGCATAAAGGCAAATCAATGTTTGCATTTACGGTACAGTTCTGAGCCTGGAGATTCGCCGAAATGCCAAAGCATAACAAAGCGGCAACAAGTCCAGCTCGCAGAAGAGTCGGTAGACTTCTTTTCATAAGGGGTGTTAAGAATTCCCGAAAAACCTCGGGCCGGGTGTCGCAAACGTTGGCGAAAACAACAACACCCGGCTGCGTTACATTTTATATGTTACGCCTTAAGAGAGTTGCTGACAAAGCCACATTTAGACGCTGCAATAGTAGAAAGACGCAGGTTTCTGACTGGTAAAACCATCGTTACAAAACGTTACATTTCGAGAAATGATAACATTGGAGCTGCGGGGCCGACTTGTCTTAACTTTGGTAATCTTTTGCCTCCTGCCATTCGACATTTTTGCCCAGTATGTACCGGAAATTGATAGTCTCTTAAAAGCGCGAACGGCTTCAGGCGCCGATCAAAAAGAAGAGCGTAAATCCTTCTCCTATTTTAATGTGGCCCTCGACCGGAAATACGGCGGACGTAAGCTCCAGGAACAGGTGCTCATGGTTTTGAACGACCCGAACGTTAGCCTCGGAAACAAAATGCTGTTTTCCGACTTCCTCCCCAACACATTATTTAACACCGACGCGGATCTAGACAGCCTGATCGACACGTATGCCCACCTATTGGAAAATCTCTATGATGAAGCCGATAATAAATGTCGCGCGAGCAAGTTCCTGACGCTCCAGGCTGGTGTTTACGGGTACAATAAAAGATACGCCGAAGCACGGGTAGTATTTGATCGCATGGGTCAGGAGCTAAAGAAGAACAAGTGCGTGCTTGAATCTTTTGTGTATCAGCTGGAGCTAAGCAACGGATTGTATGAACCGTTGGGCAACACATCAAAGGCTATTGAAAGTCATTTAAAAGCTTTGCACATCCTCGATTCTTTAAAGAAAGCAAAGTATGACTACCCATTCTTCTATGAACTCGATGTATACAATGAGTTTGCGGGGATCTATTATCACATGGGACACTGGAAACAGGCCATTCAATATTGGAAGAAGGACATTGAGTTGGTCGAGGAAAAGAAACAAGGGGAGAATTATCTCGTAGGATGTTATAACAACATCGGCATCTCTTACCGGAAGATGCTTCAATATGATAGTGCGCTTTATTTCCTGCGCAAGTGTGTTGAACGTGCAAAGGCGACGAACGATGTAGCGTGGATCGGTATCGGCAACGGTAACATCGGCGATATCTATACGGAGCAGGGGAAATACCAGGAAGCTATTCCTTACCTGGAGGAAGATGTGCGCTCGGGATACGTTTACTATCAATATGGAAGTACGACGACGGCTCTCGCGAGGATAGGCATTTGTTACCAGGGTCTCGGGCAATTTGCTAAAGCAAAGATCTACTATGATAGCGCGTTAAGGACATTCAGGCGCTGGCCGAACCCGGTGGCTTATAATACTTACACTTATAACATGTTGCTGAATATTTATCAGCACTATGCATCGTTGGAATATCAGCTCGGAAATTTCAAGAATGCATTTTTATTAAATCAAAAGGGCGAGGTATTCAACGACTCATTAAAACAGTTGTTGAAACGACAGGAGATCGCGTCTATTCAAACTTACCACGCGTTCGAAAAGCAGGACGTGGAAAACAAATTGTTGAAGGCAGACATCGTTGAGAGAAAGTTGAGGGAGTCGCGAACGATAATCCTGATTGCCCTGATCACGGCGGTTGTTGTTTTCATCATTATATTCTATCGCTTACGAATACAAAAGCTTCGCGCGGAAAACAGGGCTGCACAGCTTATTCATGAGCAGGCGGAGGAACAGTTGCTCCTCAAGGAAAGGGAACTTAGCTCGATCACCATGCAGATCCAGCAGAAGAACGAGGTGATGAATCATCTTAAGATACAGTTGGGGAGCATGGCTCAGGGCAAAACGGGTTTACAAGACGAGGTAAGAAATATATATAAGGCCATTCGGAAAGATTTGAACCTCCAATCCGACTGGGAGAGGTTTAAAGTCCATTTCGAAAAAGTGCACCCGGAATTTTTCTCGAGGCTATCGCAAGCTCATGCGGATCTGTCGTTGAGTGACCTGAGGATCTGCGCATACCTGAGGATCAACATGGACAACAATACGATGTCGCAGATTTTGAATGTGTCTCCGGATAGCCTGAGGGTGAGGAAGCATAGGCTGAGGAAGCGGATAGGGATTGCGACGGATAAGGAGTTGTATTCGTATTTGGCGGGGATTTGATTCGCCAATTTTAGTCCATTCTGATCGGCATAACTAAGTTGCTCTCATCATTCTGGGTCTGTCATCCGCAAACAGTTAGGTTTTCCTCACAAAAAGAGAACCCTGGAGACTTGAAATTACATCAGGTGCTTCGGGAATCCTACCTTACATAAGGGGAACCATCGCCGCAAGAAAGTTCACGAAACGTGAACTTTTCAAAAATCTTAAACGTATATTTGATGCGAGTTCATTTAATCAGAAAAGAGACGGTTACCGGCTATGTTCAGCGAAATGCGAGAAGCAAACCTTCCTTCGCGGCGTGGTTAACGACGGTGAAGTATGCTGACTGGGACATGCCCTCCGACATTAAAGACACGTTCGGCGCAGCCGATTTGATTGGCGGCGGAACAAACCGGGTAGTATTTGATGTAGGTGGAAACAATTACAGGATGATCTGCAAGTACGCATTTGGCGAAAAACAAGTCCATCTCTTTATCTGCTGGATCGGGACGCACACGGAATACGATGAACTGTGTCGTCGCAATGAACAATACACGATAATGAATTATTAGGATGATAGCATTGAAATACAAGGTGATCAGGTCAAAGGCTCAGTACAAAGAATACGCGAACGCGCTTGAAGAGCTTGTGTTGGCGGATTTCAAGAGCAAAGAAATGAAGAACGAAATTGAGCTATTGACCTTATTGATTGAAAAGTGGGATGAGGAGCACAACGCATTTCAGGATGTTGATCCAATAACTCTGCTTCATTCCCTGATGAAACAAAAGGACCTGAAGGCAAAGGACCTGGTCGAGATCCTTGGTGTGAGCAAAGGATTGGTATCGGATATCCTCAACTATAAAAAGGGGCTTTCGAAGGAAATAATTAGAGGGTTAGCTAAATATTTTAAGGTGTCGCAGGAGGCTTTTAACAGGGAGTATAGATTGAAGAGCTAGGGGTTTAAAAATGAGTCATTTTTAAGCGAAGGTTAAATTCTTGAACACATCCTTAAATACTCTCCCAACTCTTCATCCACGCAATAAACATAACAGCCCCTCTTACCTCTCGTCATCAGAGTCTTATAGGTATTTTTAATTATTGTATCCAGTTTCTTCTTGGTCTCCCCCGGTTCTGCTGCCATTAACTTCTTATAGCCCTTGATCGTCTGATCGGCTTTTGATCGCTCTTCCGGCTGGACTTTGATCTTCCCATTTCGGGCAATCATATCCTTGCCAATGATCACTCCTATGTAGTCTACCTCCAATCCCTGGCAAGTGTGAATGCATCCTATCTCGTTGATACTATTCTCCGCCATGACAAACAAAGGCCCATCCGATTCGAGATTCCATTTCATCTTGAAATCAAACGGATCAATAATTATGTCGAAAGCCTTAGGATCTCTTCTGCTCTTCCAATCCCAGCAGTAACCCGCTACTGCCCGTGACTTATTGTTGATCTTGTTCTTTTCGTAGATCTCGCTCCACAAATCATTTGGTGACGAAAAAACTTTAAAATCGTAATCTACTCCTTCTAGTGTTTCATTTGCTGTCGCCCTTTTCTGGAGAGTGTTATCCAACCAAGCCAGGTATCCATCCGACCCATTACAACGGAACTGAGATGCCAATTCCATTTCAACAACTTCTGCTCCCGTTCGCGATGCCCACTTTTTTATCTCATCAATCGTTCCTACATCTTTTAAAGTGACTCGCTGATCTTCATCAATAAAGAATACAGAAAGACGTGCAGCATTAATTATCTCTTTGATCTGGCTTTCGCCCATGTTGCCATAAAGCTCCGATTTATCATTTAACCGGTGAGCCTCGTCAACCACTACGGCATCATAAGAGTTTGCCGGTGTTTTATAGAAATCCCATACTCCTCCAAAAAGATGAGATATTTCCGTTTTCTTGAATGAGTTAGTCAGCTTCGCCTCATAGACCTGGCGTGGCGCCGCATTTCTCGAAACATATCTTGCATACAAATCTTTGCGGGTTAGCCTTTCCAAAATATTTACAGCAACAACGGATTTGCCGGTTCCTGGACCACCCTTAACGATCAGGACTTTCTTGCTGCCATTAGACGCTTTCCCCACTAAGGATACCGCTTCTTCTAAAACAAGTTTCTGATCATCGATAAGCACAAACTCATTATTACCTTTCAGGATCGAACTCAAATGATCTGCAAGATACTTGGATGGTTTTACCCGACTCTTGTCAATTCTGAAAAGTAATTCGCGATTGTCTCCATGCCTGATATGTCTCTTAATAAACTCGCGAAGTTTTGCAGCTTCTCCCCGAAGAAATACAGGAGCCTTCTCTAAATAGTCTTTGTAATGCTCATGGGTCATTACATCATCCTGGACATAATTATGAAGAAATGCACAAGGAACGAGAGTTATCGATTCGTTTTGGATCGTCTCGTTAAAGCTTTTAAGCAAAGTAGAATACGACCAGGCCTGATACGAAGGATGTGGGAATTCGCCGTGACGACCACCTACGTACGTAATGACGACACCATCTTTATCTGAGCGTGTCGCCGAACTCCATTGTTTGAGTTCCACAATTATCAGCTTTTCGAAATTATTGGCATCTGTTCCAGTAAGAACAAAATCGATTCGTTTCGACGATTGCGGCAAATGATACTCGAGTGCCACGCCACAGTCATCCGGAATGGCCGCGTCATTCAAAACGCGATCCATAAACCCCAGTGAATTTCTATATGAGATCAGTTCCTGTTTCGGAATGCCCCGATTCAGCTTGAGTCTGAATTGCTCAAGTATTCTATTCTCAATGACATCCTCAAGAATGTCATTCTGGAATGTTGCCTTCGTTGCCTGATAAACGATCATTGCCGCTCAAACTCGCTATAGCTCGGTATATTTTTTTGAATTACCCTTGGACTTCTCAACTGAATATTTTTCTGCGTTCTTCTTCATCTTATCATTGATGATTTGCTTAACAGAAAATCCATGTTTATGAGCAAGCAGAAGGGCATAAACAAATACATCAGCCAGTTCTTCCTTGAGGCGTTCCTTAGAAACCTGCTCAGATTGTTCAGAATTCTTCCACAAAAAAAGTTCGTTGAGTTCCGCTGCCTCTATGGATATAGCCGTCGCAAGATTTTTTGAGTCATGAAATTGAGCCCAGTCTCGTTCGTCACGAAATGCGACAACAGATGCTGTTAATTCTTCGAGATCCGACATATGCAATAGGTAAGTGAATGGTGTCAGGAAAACCGTAAGTCTCAAGCTACGGAAAACCTTACAAAGATGCGAGTCTAGAGGGCGGCGTTGAAGATGTTATGAGCGTCTTATATTTTATTCAAAAACATCCCCCTCCTCTCAAATCCCTCAAGCCTCCAAACACAACATCAATCCCCCTACCCGATCAACTCCCTCTCTCCCATCAAATACTCCATCCCCTCCCTCACCGCCTGCTCTGGACTTTTAGGATCAAACCCGAGTTCTTTTCTCGCCTTCGTTATATCAAAATTCTGCTGTAACCCCGAGAACATCGCCACATCATTAGTTGTCAACAATGGCGCCCTTCCCGTAACCTTGCTGCTCATCTCCATGAACCATGCGATTGAATACAACAACGGCTTCGGCAACGCAACCGGCAACTTGATGTTTAACTCCGGATATAATTCCTGCGCCAGCCTCGTCGTGTCTTTGATCGACATACATCGCTCGTTGGCCAGTATGTAACGCTCGCCGCTTCTTCCTTTCACCGCCGCCAGGTAACAACCTTCCGCCACATCTTTCACATCTACCCAGTTCAACGTAATATTCGTCTCCACCGGGATCTGCTTCGTCAGGATCAACCTCAATATTTCGTATGAAACATTCAGCGGCGCAGATGCCTTCGCACCAATCATCGCCGACGGCAACACCGACACCAACTCGATGTTATGTTTTTTCGCCAGCTCAAACGCCAGCGTCTCTCCATCGTTCTTCGAATTGTAATACCAGTTTCTTCTATCTGTGTTCAAACCATAACTCTCTTTCGTCGGCAACTTCGAATAGTTCAACGCCGCTATCGAACTCACATACACGATGCGCTTAACACCCGCCTCGGCCGCCGCCTCTATCGTGTTCCTGATGCCCGCCATGTTTACATCATAGATCTCCTTCTTCGGATCCTTCGCCCAAAGTTTAAACGCAGCCCCCACCGAGTAGAAAGTTTCCACATTTTGCAATGCGCGCAGCAGCGATGACTTATCCGTAATGTCGGCCTGCACAACCTCGCAGTTCAAGCCTGCAAGCGACTTTGTATTTGTAATGTTTCTTACAGTAGCCCTCACCGGGATATTTTTGTCGATGAGTAAACGGACCAGGTTGTTACCTAAATGACCATTAGCGCCTGTTACCAATGCTAAATTCTTTTGTGACATACATTTTTTGTTTTGTGATGTCACAAAGCTCGGCGGCTGCTATCCGTTTACACTTGACATTTGTTAGCTATTCAGCTTTTTACGGATACGACTCAGACTTTCAGGTTTCATCCCCAGGAAGGAAGCGATGTATTGCACCGGCACATGATGCACAATGGCTGGATAATTCTCGATCAGCTTCACATAACGTTGCTCCGCCGTCAGCGTCGCGAGCTCACGCGACCGACCCTCATTGTAAGCCAGCGATCGCTGAAAGACAATGATGCTGAAATCTTTGAACGCCTGACTTTCCCGTGTCAGAATATCCAGCCCGGGTTTGCTGATCTTCAGCACCTCGCATTGCGTAATACACTCAACATTTTCAGAAGAATTCGTCTGGTTCACAAAGTTCGGGTACGACGTGATAAAACCTGGCGGACAATTGATATGTGTCGTGATCTCTTCGCCGGAGTCGTTATAATGAAATAATCGCATGAATCCCGACACCACAAAATACAGGTATCGCGGCACCTGACCTTCCTCTTCGATGATATGATTCTTCGGAAAGATCGCCTGCTCGAAATGTTCCCTGCACAAAGCTATATCCCCCTCAGATAGTGCAACCTCGGTAGAGATCAACCTCAATAGATGTTCGTGCATCGGGATAATTTTTTCACGGTCTGCTCAAATATCATCAAATACAATCTAAAAAATCACAACCAATCCCATCCCATTTCCGACCTCTCCTATCCCGATTCCGCACATTGTTTGTTGCCGCGCGTCACTTTCCAATTCATTTTCTCAATATTCATATGGCATCCTTCTTGTCAACCAACACCTCATGCTAAAAAACTACCTCAAGACCGCATACCGCAACGTTCTGCGCGGCAGCAGCTTCTCCTCAATCAACATCATCGGACTTTCTATCGGGATGACATGTTGCCTCATCATCTTCCAGTATATCAACTTCGAAACGTCGTTCGACAAGTTTCATCAAAATGAGGCCACTATATATAGAGTGCTGCAAGGATCTGCCCGCGGCGACGAACAGCTCGACCAGGGTCACGCCTACACAGCACAGGCACTCACGCCCGCACTCAAAGACGGCGTCCCCGAAATAGTGAACATTGCAAGACTGAGCAGCGAACAAGCGATCGTCTCCACACCCGCGCGACAAGGCGAAGTCTTCGAAGAAAATAACGGATTGTATGCTGACCCCGCCTTCCTCAAGATGTTTTCCTTCCCAATGGCATCTTCCGCACAGCCTGACCTCTCAAGCGGCAAGGTTTTAATATCAAAAGCAGCCGCAACGAAATACTTCGGCAATGAAAAAGCAGAAGGGCAGGTGCTCGAGGTTGTCGGTTCCGTTACAAAGAGTTTCACCGTATCCGGTGTCTTTGAAAACGTGCCGGCAAATTCAAATCTTCAGTTCGACATGCTCCTTCCAATGGAAGATCTTCTTAAAGGAGAAGAATATGCGAACGAACCCGAAGGCGGCTGGAGCTGGAATAACTTCACAACGTACGTACAGGTTCATCCTCAAGCCGACCTCAATATTCTCCAGCAAAAAATGACGGCGGTCTACCTCAAGCACCGCGGCGAAGTGCTCAAACAACAAGGTATGCGCGCTGCCATCAACCTGCAGCCGCTCTCCGATGTTCATCTCAATTCGAAAATTGAAGGAGCCGGCACCATCGTAACAGGTAGCTATCAAACCGTATACTTCTTCCTTATCGTCGGCATCGGCACACTCATCATTGCTCTTGTCAATTATATAAACCTTGCAACGGCACGCGCTATGAACCGTGCAAAAGAAGTCGGTGTAAGAAAATCCATTGGTGCCAAACAAAAGCAACTGGTCATTCAATTCCTCTTCGAGTCAGCCTTCACTAACATCGGCGCACTCGTCATCGCCTTAGCCATTTCGGCCGCCGTGTTACCATACATAAACAATCTTGCTGAAACACATCTCACCATCGACCAGTGGATACAACCCGGATTCCTCCTGGCAATCGGCGGTATGCTGTTTAGCGGAACAGTCCTCGCCGGACTATATCCCGCGTTCGTACTGTCGTCGTTCCGTCCTGTTTCCGTATTGAAAGGAAGCGTCCTATCGGGCAACAAAGGTTTCACGCTCAGAAAAGCACTGGTCGTTCTCCAGTTCACCGCGTGTATCGCTTTGATCTCGGGCACAGCCATCGTTTATGATCAGCTCGACTTCATGCAAAAAATGGATCTCGGTCTCGACCTGAACAGGGTTGTATCAGTTAATGCACCACGGGTGGTTGGTCCTGATGTTAATCGTAACGAAGCCGTCCGCACATTTGCTAACGAGATACGCCGTATGCCGGGCGTTGAACGCGTCGCGCTATCGTCGTCGTTGCCCGGTAAAGGTTTCAACTGGAACGGTGCAGCTATAAGAAAAGCGACCGATGATCCATCGAACTCATTGCGTGGCGTTGCTACTTATATCGACTCGGCTTTCGCGAAACTTTACGGGTTGGAACTCCTTGCCGGCAATGATTTCAGCAATGTAACACTGCGGGATTCCCTTTCGTGGCTGGTCGTCGTAAACGAGTCTGCCTCCAAACACCTGGGCTACAAAACACCGGCGGAATCTATCGGCGAGCTGCTCGACATCGGCGGATATCGTGCAAGGATCATCGGGGTCTATAAAGATTTCAGGTGGTCGTCGGCTCATGAAGACCAACAGAACGTTGTCTTCGGTGCCACACGCGGCGGACAACAAGTGTCAATCCGACTCGCCTCAAGTACTGCGACCGATGTTCTCGAGAAAGTAGAGTCATTGTACAAGACCATGTTCCCTGAGAATCTCTTCCAGTATGCTTTCGTCGACGAAACTTTCGATCTTCAATACAAGAACGACCGACGCTTCGCGAAGCTATTCAGCATCTTCGCTGCCATGACCATCTTCATCGCATGTCTCGGACTCTTCGGGTTGGTTGCCTTCACCGCCCAACAGCGCAGAAAAGAGGTCGGTATAAGGAAAATATCCGGAGCAACGGCAACAGGTATTGTTGCACTGCTGAGCAAAGACTTCCTGAAACTGGTGATCATCGGCTTCGTGCTCGCTGTACCGATCACATATTACTTCATGTCGGAGTGGCTCCTGAATTTTTCTTATCGTACCGGGATCAGCGCCGGCATCTTTGCAGTGTCTGGAGCCCTCGCATTAATGATTGCATTACTCACGGTCGGATGGCAATCGTTTAAAGCCGCGATAGCCAACCCTGTGAAGAGTTTAAGGAGTGAGTGAGCTAGTCTCCCACTCCTTAAATTCCAGATGCGTTAAAGCGCAACCGTTTTTGTTGATATTCCCACACGGTTAAGGAAGTTGATGTGACACACGCAAATGATGATGTCTGCGACTTCCTTATTATTGAAAAAGGTTTTAAGTCTCTCAAAGGACTCGTCAGAAACACCGTGAACGGAAATGTGCGTTATCTCTTCAGCTACCTTAAGAGCGCTTTTTTCCCTGTCGTTGAACAACGGACTTTCTTCCCACGCGGATAAAGCAAAGATCCTGCGTTGCGATTCTCCCTGTTTCAGAGATTCTTCGGTGTGATAGTCGATACAATAAACACACTTATTGATCTGCGATACCCTGACTTTAATGAGCTCTATCAGGCGGCGCGGCACCGACGATGAATTTACGCGTTTATCTACCGCCGCAATATGATCCCAGTACAAAGGCTCTTCCTGCCAAACGTCCAGGCGATGTTTGATAACCTTAAGCATATGAACATTTTTTATTTGATGAGCAAAGCTCAGTCAATTCGAATGTCCATGTCCTTAAACTGGTTTAAGAAATGTATTTCTTCCGGATCTCGCTCAAATATTCAGGTGTAAAGCCCAGGAATGAAGCCAACAGGTATTGCGGAACTCTTTGAATAAACGCAGGATAATTTTTGGCGAAGTCACGATACAAATCTTCCTTGGATAATTCGTACAACATTCTCAACCTGATCTGCGAAGCGGCGTACGCCCTCTGAAATACTAAATGAAAATACTCGTTCAATTCGGGAACTTCATCGAGCAATTCCCGCTGGCGGTCCGCCGTAATGGATAGCACGTTCGTCGTTTCAACGGCACGAATAGAGAACCGCGCAGCAGAACGATTTTGGAACGCCATGAAATCGGAGATCCACCAGTTCTCTATCCCGAAATCTATTACCTGCTCATTCCCATTCTGGCGGGTGTAACTAATGTACAGGCAACCATTCGTGATGAAGAACTTCTCATTACATCTGTCTCCCTCGTTCAACAGCACATCCTTTTTTTGATATGTCCTCTGCTCGAAAAAGGGCTCGATCAGGTCGAGCTTCTCCTGCGAAATGTGACAGAACCTGTTGATATGCGTTATAAGATGTTGCATCACGGCTTAAGTTTTGTCGCCACATAAAGTTATCTTTAATCTTCCGAAAACACTCTCTTTGACGATCCCCTTTCAACCAACTATCGCCGGCTGGCCGGTGAATGTTCATCTTATCCTCGAATACGTCGCGTTCTTCGTTGCTTATCGATACTATGTCTTTCTCCGGAAGAAGAACACAGACGTCATTCCCTACTCAAACAGGCTGTCGATCATTCTCGGCGCAGCCATCGGTGCGCTCATCGGATCACGCATTATGGGCTTCCTCGAAAATCCTGTTGTCGATCTCTCCAACGTAAATTTTATAGAACTCTATAACCTGAAAACAATCACTGGCGGACTCTTTGGCGGTCTGCTCGGCGTGGAGATCACCAAAAAGATCATTGGCGAACGTCAGTCATCAGGCGATCTCTTCACGCTGCCGATCATCGCCGGCATTTTCATCGGAAGGATCGGATGCTTTCTGTCGGGCACCGACGAATTCACCTACGGAACACCAACATCATTCATCTCCGGAATGGATCTCGGCGACGGCATCCTCAGGCATCCCATCGCATTATATGAACTGGTGTTCCTTCTCGGACTATTCTTTTTCTTACTAAGATTTTCCAGGTATAAAGAATATGAGTCCGGGCTTCTCTTCAAACTATTTATGCTCAGCTATTTCGGATTCAGGTTTCTGATAGAATTCATAAAGCCAAACGTCTTCTTCATTCTGGGGCTCAGCAGCATCCAATGGCTTTGTATAATCTGTTTTGTATATTACAGGAACACCCTAATCAGTTTCCTGCGTGCCCACTAGAAAGTATACCTACTACGATTTCACGTTGAGCCTTTGTCACGAATGCCTCAAGCGCGTCGACGCCAAGATCGTGTTCGAAGACGATAAAGTTTATATGTTGAAGCGATGCAACGAGCATGGCCCTTCAAAAGTATTGATCGCCGACGACGTCGCGTACTACAAAAACATACGGAACTACAACAAGCCGTCGGAGACACCTTACACATTCAACACGAAAACACACTACGGTTGCCCTTACGATTGTGGCTTATGTCCCGATCACGAGCAGCACTCGTGTCTGACCGTTGTCGAGATCACAGACCGCTGCAATCTTACTTGCCCCACCTGCTACGCCGGATCATCACCCACCTACGGACGCCACCGCTCACTCGACGAGGTGAAGAAGATGCTCGACGCAGTCGTGAGAAATGAACGTGAGCCCGACGTTATCCAGATCAGCGGCGGTGAACCGACATTGCACCCACAATTGTTCGAGATCCTTGATTACGCGAAATCTCTTCCCATCAAGCACCTCATGTTGAATACGAACGGCATCAGGATCGCGAAAGACTTCGACTTCGCAAAACAACTGGCAACCTACGCTCCCGACTTCGAGATCTACCTGCAGTTCGATTCGTTCAGGAAAGAAGTTCTTCAGTCGATGCGCGGCGCCGACCTTACCAGCATACGCGAAGAAGCGCTGGCACATCTGAACGAATTGAATTTGTCGACCACGCTGGTAATGACAATTCAAAAAGATCTCAATGACGATGAGATCGGGAAAGTCATCGATTTTGCGTTGGAACAACGTTGTGTCCGCGGTGTGACGTTGCAGCCGACACAGGTCGCCGGAAGACTCGAAAACTTCGATGCTTTAACAAACCGCATTACATTGACAGAAGTAAGGAGGAAGATACTTGAGCAGAGTGATGTTTTCAACAGCGACGACCTCATACCTGTTCCGTGCAATCCCGATGCGCTGGTAATGGGTTATGCGCTGAAACTGGCCGGAACTGTGCTTCCACTGACGAGATATATTAACCCGGCGGATCTGCTCGATAACAGCCGTAATACGATTGTCTATGAGCAGGATGACCAGTTGCGCGACAAGATGATCAACCTGTTCAGCACGGGAAACTCGGTGCAGGGCGCGGCTGAGAAGATGCACTCTCTCTTGTGTTGTTTACCGCAGGTGCATGCCCCATCTTTGACCTATAACAACCTCTTTCGGGTGATCATTATGCAATTCATCGATGCATACAACTTCGATGTACGCACGGTCAAGAAGTCGTGTGTGCATATTGTGGATAAAGACTATAACATCATTCCTTTTGAGACGATGAATCTTTTTTATCGTGATCACAAGAAGGAATATTTGAATAAGCTTATTAACGCTAACCAAATCTGAATATGGAAGGACTTGGCATAATTATCTTTATTTCTGCATTACTGATCTTCGGAATACCGGTCATATTGCTGATCGTTGGTCTGTCGCGGATGCGAACAAACAGGAATGCGGGAAAAACAATATTGATCGTCGGCGCAGCCTGGCTGATCATCGCAGGAGGGACCTGTGCGTCGTTGCTGATGGCGTAACGTATTTTCTGCATTTAAAGTCTCCAGACGTATCAGCGCCTTTATGTGTTAACCAATCCAAAAAAACTCCGACTTTCTTTGTAACATTCCATTCATCCTCGTCTCTAAAGGCCGTACAAAACAAACAGCACTATGTATAAGTTTTCGGCCATAGCCTTATTATTCGTTTTATTAAATGCTCGCACCACGAATACGTGTGAAGCCTCTCCATTAAAGAATAACGATCCATATCCTTTCGAAGTAAACATAACCGGGCAAGGAAGCAGGTCGATCATTTTCATCCCGGGGTTTGCGAGCTCCGGAAAAGTATGGAGTGAAACCGCTGCTAAATTTGAAAAGGGATATAAGTGCTATACATTAACAATGGCAGGGTTTGCCGGAATAAAGCCCCAGGGCACCGCGACATTCAAGGACTGGACTACAGGTATCGCACATTATATTAAAGACAATAATCTCGGAAAAACATTTGTTATTGGGCATAGTATGGGGGGTGCATTGGCCCTTGCGCTTGCAGCCGAATATCCGGAGCTCATCGAAAAAATAGTTGTGGTGGATGCTCTCCCCTGTCTCGCAGCTATGAGGAATCCCGCTTTTAAGCCCGAAGTGAAACCCGACTGTTCTGCAATGATCTCACAGATGGTGAACTTAACAGACGAGCAATTTATCCAAATGCAAAAGATGACTGCTCGCGGACTGGCCGCCGACACCACGACACACCAGACGATAGTGGATTGGAGTATGGCATCCGATCGGAATACCATGGGTCAGATGTTCTGTGACTTTATGAATACAGACCTGAGAGAGGAACTAAGGTCAGTTAAATGTCCCGCGCTCATCTTGCTGCAACCCTATTTTAAGAATGTAGGTAGCAGTATCGATTCACAATATCAAAATCTAAAAACAGCCAACTTGCAATACGCAACCAAAGGACTTCATTTTATAATGTTCGATGACAAACAGTGGTATCTTGACCAGGTCAATAATTTCATCGTGGCAAAATAAGATGACTTTCGAGGAACTATACAGCAGGTATTGGGAGAAAGTGTTTCGAGTATGCATGGGCTACACCAACGATCGTGACATGGCAAAAGACCTGGCGCAGGAAACATTCATCATCGTCTTTCAAAAGCTTCCGGAATTCAGGGGTGAGGCTAACATCGGAACGTGGATATATAGAATTGCAACAAACAATTGCTTGCGACAGGTTGAAAAGCAGAAACGCTTTCCCCAAGCCGAACTGTCGGTAAATATTGCCGATGAAATCCTGGTCGATCAAGAGCCCCAGATACAACTACTACACAGTTTTATCTCAGAGCTCCCTGAAATAGAACGTATCATTATCTCATTGGAGTTGGAGGAAGTAAAGCAATCGGAAATCGCCCTCATCGTGGGGCTCTCAGAATCAAATACTCGTGTCAGAATTCATCGTATTAAAGAAAAGTTAACAGAAAGATTTAAGCAGCATGGACATAACTAACCTGAATCTGAAACAGTTGTGGGCAACGCAAAAAGTCCAACAACCCGGTATCGATGAACTAATGAAGAGAATCGGGAACTATAGGAAGGCAAACAGAAGACAAACAATAGTGACCAATTTATGTTTGGGCGCTACTGCTCTCTTCATTTTGTTTGTCTGGTACTACTTTCAGCCGCAGTTTGCAACCACCAGGATTGGTATCATCCTGATTATTATTGCGATCGTTTTATACATAGCCGCGGTCAATCAGTTGTCTTCTCTTTTCAAAAAGACAGACGAGGCAACAAGCAACCAGCAATACCTTGACAATCTTCTTGAGATAAAAGCGAAGCAGCAGGTGGTGCAAACCCGTGTATTGAATATTTATTTCGGATTACTCTCCACGGGGATTGCTTTATATATGTACGAGTATACGTCACGGATGCTGCCCATGTGGGCCGCAACCACTTATGTAGTAACCGGTTGCTGGATCTTATTCAACTGGTTCTATATCCGTCCACGGGTAGCAAAAAAACAACGGACAAAACTGGAAGACCTAATTGATAAACTTCAAAACATTCAGGAACAACTGAGAGCAAAGTGATTCGTTTTCCAATTAAGGCCTTATGAGACTTTATTTTTAATGACATAATTATTTTTGCTGCTTGGATTTTTTCTCTTTCACCCGATCTTCAACTTTCTTTATGATTTCAGATAAGGGCATCTCTAATTGTTCTGCGAGTTCGAACAATACTTCTGCGGTTGGCGACGAGAGATTCCGCTCTATTTTTGAAATGTACGAACGGTCCCGGCCGACGGCGATACTAAACAACAGCTGGCTGCGATGTTTCGAAGCCCTGCGCAGTTCGCGCAAGACCTCCGCAAGCTCCTTGTTTAGATCACCCGTCACACGGGCAAGCTATTTTATGTGTTTTGATAACATTGACGACTATAGTCCTCATTTTCAAAAAAGGACATGACGGCTACGCACAAGCGTTTAAATAAATATGATGTCAATTGCTTGTTAACCCTGAATCGGGAAGATCGAATTCAAAATCCAGGAGCTCCTGGTGCGTGATACCCAACGACTTTGCCATGATAACAATGATTGCAAGACCAGGCTCGCGACCACCATTTTCATACTTAGCGAGGTTGCTGCTGTCGATCCCACACCGTTCAGAGAATTGAGTCGGTGTAAGCCCCCTCGCCAATCTCAATTTCTTCAGGCGACTTCCAAAAGTTGTGTAAAGCCGGGCACGTTGCTCAAACTTCATCAACCTCACTCGCTTCTTGTTCTGCTTTGGAGTGCCTTTCGCCATCAACTTTGAAGTTGATTACAAGCGAGATGTTATCAACAGTCTAATTAGACCGGTCTATCAGAAAAATCGTTTCCCGTGAACTTTCATCCATACTCGTCTGTATCCTATCAAGGGGGAATTATGTCTATGTCAATCGAATCGCTTATCTGCGCCGCCATCAAAGAGAAACAACAACTCCAATTCCTCTATAACTCCAAACTGCGCATCATCGAGCCCCAACTCCTTGGCATCGGCAAGAAGGGACATATGCAACTCCGCGGCTACCAGTTAAACGAGACTCCTCAACTGGAGAAACTATTCGATCTCGACAAGATCAAAGACGTTCAAACGCTCCCTGTGCGTTTCAGCAAACCCGGTCCACACTACAACCCGAACGATTCTGCATTTAAAGAGATAATCTGCCGCCTCTAACATCAAGCCTCTTATGAAATTCCATTCAGGATTTTAAAAAAGTTCCTCACACTATGTGACCTTTGATCATCGTTTTGATTCTATATCAAAACATTCTCCCATGTCCACGCCAATCAAAAACACCACCCTTAAATTTCCTTGCCAGGAAAAGTGGGATCAACTCGAAGTCGTTCCCGGAGGCAGGTTATGTCAATCGTGCGCACATATTGTTAAAGACTTTCGGGACTGCTCGCAGGAAGAGTTGAATTCCCAACTCGACACACAGTCGCACGTCTGCGGGATTTTCAGAAAAGACCAGCTAAGCTCTGCCTTTCTCAAGGCCGCTGCCGTTGCTGTCGCCGTCACATCGCTGGGCGCCTGCGAAACAGAACAGCAACCGACACCCGAACCAGGCACCGTAGTTTTCGAAGACCTCGATACTCAGATACTATCCGAAGTTGATACAACCGTCGGCGACGTTGTGATGGGTATCGTGATTAACCCATTACCGGATTCCACTCAGAATCCATGACACCTAAGATCCAACCGGTCGAGGGAAAGAAAACAAAAGCCCCGCCTGGAATCATCCGGGCAGGGCTTTTTTTTAATTCTACTATTTCCTAATTCTCGTATCGCGGCGTTGGCTTCGAAGATACGAACCCAAACAACCTTGCCTGTGTCAGTCTTTGGTTGCCGCGATAAAACTGATCTTTTTCATCATGGCCATCGAGCGTGCGGTCACTCTGTTCCGCAAGCCAATCGACAAACTCATTTTCCTTCGCGAACTCTTTGATCGGATCCTGCATATAGCCGTCGTAAACATGACCATATATAAACGTGTAGTTCGACCACGTGAGTCCTGTTCCACAATAGTCACGATGTGAAAACATCAGGTCACATTTCATTTTCAGACGATCGGCAACACGTTGTGCCATCTCCTTTCCAATTTTCATGTCGGGCATAGCAGGGTAAGTCGATTGAAGGGGAAAGATCGCAGATTATCTGGTTGCGATCAAATCCGTTTCTGCGCCAAAATCCCCCGTGTTATAAGCTGCCGCCAGATTAAATTGATGACTGTATGGTTTCCCATTTTACTAATGGCATGACTTAAAAAGAAAACCAGATTATAAGATTGATTTTACGCTGTTACTTTCGATGACCTCTTTGGCCAGCTCTTTCGCTTTCTTGTAGGTAGCACCGTGAAGAAATGGCCCCATACTTAATCTCTTCACTCCAAGTTCACTCATTCGCTCCAGTGTGGGCAGACCAGGGATCACCATTGCATTCAATGGGAGCTTCGTCGTCGAAACGACTTTTTGAATATCACCTTCATTACTGATACACGGTAGAAAGATGCCGTCAGCTCCGGCCGACTCATACAATTTCACTCGCTGAATTGTCTCAGCGATCGCATCTTTCATGTTCAGGATAAATGTGTCACAACGAACATTGATGAACAGCGACTCATGTGAATTGGTAAGCTGTGTCTTCAACCGATCGATCATCTTTGCAAACTCCTTCGCATCTTTCAGCGATCTCGTTCCGTTGTTGATCTGTGAATCTTCGATGTTGATACCAACCACCCCGGCTTCGATAAGTCGCTGAAGGTTAGAATAAATTGTTTCGACAGATTTTCCATAACCCATCTCTATGTCGATGGTGACAGGAACTTTCACAGAAGCAGATATTCGTTGTATCACGAAAAGGTATTCCGGGAACGACATATTCTCGCCATCCTTGTAGCCAAGCGCTGCCGCCACCGCAGAACTGGATGTTCCAACCGCAGGATAATTACTCTCTTCAAAAATTATCGCACTCTGCGCATCCCACGCATTGGGAAGAATGAAAAGCTTGCTCCCGTTATGAAGTTTTTTAAATGTTTCGAATTTTGACGCCATATCTTTTTGTTTGATGACACAAAGATGTGGAGCGCCGGCGTCATACTAATTGTACAGATCGGAACTTATTGTGATTTATTTGGCGAAGCCAGGATGGCTGTCGAATTCCCCGATTTGAATGCTGATGGAGCGAAACCGGTAAAAGATTTGAATTCCCGGATGAAATGCGATTGATCGAAATAACCGCAAGAATATGCAATTGATGTCAACGAAAGATCCTTTTGTCCCAGCAGCACCACGCTGTTCTGAAATCTATTGATCTTCGAATATAACTTCGGCGACAATCCTGTTTGTTGCACAAACAACTTCTGCAGATATCTCGAAGTTATTCCATGTCGCTCCGCTACGTTTTCGATATTATCGAAGAAATCTTTCTTCGTCAGCTCGTTCATTACCTGCTGAACAAGATCGACCTTATTGATCAACCTCGACTGTGCGATCTCATTTAATAGATAAGAGTCAGTCAATTGAATTCTTACTTCGTCCGACTTCGCCTCCTGGAGTTTTGAATGCAGGTCATTCGCGTTATTCCCCACAACACTCTGCAATTCCAGAACCTGGTCGTTGAGGTTACTCACATCCTCGTTCAGGAAAATTGCCGCTGCCGCGGGATGAAATCTTATTCCAAAAACTTTGCTGTAACCCGGGATCCTGAAGATCAATGGCTTCAGTATCTGTCCCCATACTTCTATGGGAGATGTTTTTACAAACTCGCTGCCTGGCTTGTCCGCCTTCGTCTCCCAAAGGCTTCCCTCCAGCGTGAACATTACCTCTACGCAGCCTGTTGCGAACGCATGATCCACCACGTTTGATCCATGCTCATATTCCAGCGAATAGTAACATTTGACGTACTGCTCCAGGAATTTATTCGGCTTGTGCTCCGTGTATTTCACAATAGCAATTTAATAGAACCGCTTCAAAATAGAATTGTACAGATCGGAACTACCCGCCAGTCATCACTTCTGACGTCTCACCATTTCATTGATCCAAATTGGTGCAAACGGCGATGTGCAGCCCTTTGAAACCGGGTAATCGCGGTAGATTCCAAGCTTCTCACCAATATCTATTGCCCGTTTTCTGAACTTCGGGTGATAGATGCCGATATACGCCAGGGCAAAGTTCATCGTCCATTGCACCTCCGACGGAGCCTTCGCCATCTCCTTTTCAAGTTTGTCGAGAAGCTTTTCCAGGTCCAGACCTTCGGCGTCCCGTGCTATTTTCCCGCTCATTAAGCTCCAACCCGATCTCGCAACCCAAACATTCTTCGACTTCATCCACTTTTCGCGAAGAGATTCCTTTTCGGGAAATTCTTTCACAACATAAGAATTCATCCATTCTGCTTCCTGAACGAATGTGATCGAGCCAACCATCTGCTCAAGTTCTTTTGCTGACAACTTCGCCGGTTCCATGATAAGGATCGCTACAAGCCGTGCCTCGATATTGTCAGTCTTCCAAAGCTCCAGGGCCAGATTGTGATCTTTCCTGATCTTCGTGGCGAGCGCACGAATGTCGCCCATCTTAACACCAAACTGATTTTTGCCCGCCCCACGTTTAACATTTTGGGCGAACATTTTCTCGTCTGCAAGGGATTTGAGTTTTGCAAGGATCTCTTTAGTGGTCATTTGTCTTTAAGTAAGAATTGCAATAGATCTGCCCGTCAAAGTTCTGTTGCAAAAATTACGACGCAGGGCGCGTTTCCCCTCATACTTTAGTATCAATTTGTTTTAACCTACCGGATAGTATACCCGATACTCACATTCACAAAGAACGGAGTATTCGAAACGCCTATGTTATTCGCCTTGTGGATCTCTTCCTTACCGGTTTCCAGGTTCTGATAACGGACTTCGTTCTTGTTCAGCGATGTCGCCACATTAGGCCACCAACGTGCACTCGGCGCAATCGTCAGGCCCCGGATCAGTCCTTCTTTTTTTGCAAATGGCATCCAACGGTAGTAGGCACCCAGACCAAGCGTGTAAGTATTGTAAGTCGTGATCTTCCCCTGCGACGATTTAAACTGGTCGTCATAATACATTTCCCATACATGGATCTTCGGCTCGAGGCGCAAATTGAAATTCTCCGTGAAGCGATAACCGAAACCGATGCCCAAGGAATGCGTGATATTAAATGCCAGGTGCTGTTCGCGTGCTTCCGGTGTAACAAGGTTATCCCGGAATTTCAACCCGAAGCCGTGTGAGTAGTCGATCACAAATTTTTTCATCCACCAGTTCACTTCAAAGTTAAATCCGTGCGTTACGATCGGCTGGTTCAATCCGAACAGCAGACTAACCTCCGGTGATCTTTGTTGTGCAGCCGCATTGGAAGCGACCATGAGAAAGCTGATAAAATAAAAAGTTTTCATGGCGTTGTGTTTGTTGTTCCAATGAACGAACAAAACAAAAACGCCGGCGGCGACATTTGTCTATTTCTTCATAGCCCTGATCCTGCTGAGATGTCGCGGGTGAGTGCCCAGCATCGAGGCCAGGTATTTGTCCGGCACCTCCCGGATAAATCGAGGCTGATTTTCAATCATCCAATAATATCTTTCTTCGGCAGACTTTGCTATGAGATTGAAGACACGCTCTTCCATGCCGATGTAATTCTCTTCGATGGTCTTAGTCCAGAAATTCCGCGCCACCTCATGTTTATCGTAGATGTCAAGCCAGTTTGCGCGACTTATGAAAGTGATCTCAGTCGCCTGCATAGCCTGGATGTTTTCAACCGAAGGAACCTGGTTTATGAAACTTCTTAATGACGTCACGAACGTGCCCGCGAGCGCCACCCATCGTGTAACTTCACCGGTCTTCGTTTTATAATAATGTCTGCACATTCCCTTTGTAACAATACCGATCTCGTTACAAACTTTACCCTCTTTCAGGAAATACTGGCCGGTCTTAAGTTTTCTTTGATCTGTGAACTGGCTTGAAATTATTTCGGGGAGCATCAACGAATTTACTAATTCTACTTCACCGGTTCCCGCAAAATTGTTTTGAGTTTCGCAGGCTGTGTCTTCCTGTAATCAGACAAGTAAATCTCGTGATGCAGGCCGTTTCGTTTGAAATCATGCTTGCTCATGAACTCGTCCATAATTTTTAAAGAAACAGGTTCTTCCGAAAAAGGACCGATGTGCATCATCTGCACACACTTGCCTTCCGCCATTTCAAAGAATTCAACTTTACCGGCAAGAGGGTTATTTCTCTTTTCAACAACTGCCTTCACCGCATCATCGACATCCGTCGCTGTAACAAAATCAGGTAACCGTATCAACAGTCGGTACTCCCATTCACTCCGCGGTACTTCAACAGCAGTATCAATCGTCTTACCCTTGAATTTATTTTCATCGTACCACCAAAGTCCCTCCAGCTTCGACACGACGAAATCTTTTTTCTTCGCTTTGAAAGCAAACTTGACCGTGTAAGCCACAGGATAAAGAGCCTCGAGGTGATCGGAGAATTCTTTGCCCGAAGGGTCGCCTTTTCCGCGAAGGGAAAGAAATTGTACCGGACTGATATCGACGATATGAGGTGTTTTCTTAGCGGTGAAATACTCCTTATCGGTTTTAGAAAGATCGAGCTTTTCCATGCTCAAAGAAATTCATCGAAAGTGACAGCCGTATGTCAGCAGATCAACCTTTTTTCTTCAAGATCAACGAGCTCACGAGTGCAACCAGCAATCCTACCGGCAACACCTCCATATATGAAATCAATACAACAAACACCGGGTTCTTATACATCTCGGCGAACTGTTCGTTCGACTCTTGCTTTGCCGCCAGCTCCGCTTCGGTTGCACCATGCTTCTTCGCAACGAGCATCACGTGCTCCGAATACTTATCAATAAAATCCGGAACAACCAGGTAATAATAGAACAGCCAGACGACCACATACACCGTCGATGCCACGAGTACGATCAATGCACCCGTCTTGAACGCCTTACCAAAAGATATCTGTCCACCGAGATCTTTGTTCCTGTAATTCCAGATGCCGACACCCGCCAAAGAAAACACGATCACCATCGCTGTATAACCAACAACGTCGTTGCCCTCATACGCAGGATTATTACAAATGGTGTTAACCATGTACAGCGAATGGCCGATCAGGATCGTGCCCAACACCAATCCGAAAATGATAACGTTTCTTTTCATCGTGATAAAATTTTCGACAAACCTATAGCCATCAGCTCCGAAAGCCGTCATACTAAAGTATCAAAAGCAAATTCTTAGGGTTTTCGACTAAAGTCTGAATATTTCTTCTGCGCTTCAGCCCTGTTTTTTACTTCCATTTTTATAAACAGGCTGGAGACTTCGCGCTTAACTGAACTCAGGGACAGGAATAATTTTTCGGCAATCTCGGCATTGCTCAGCCCCTGCGATATCAACTGGAGAACCTGGTGCTCCCGACTGGTGAGCGATGGAACCTGGATTTCCCGAGGGTCAGCCTTTGGGTTGCTGAATTTCATCGCAACCCAAAGTCCAATTGCCGTAGCAACAATCGTAACAATGCCTATGTATATCTCAAAGACAATGTCACTCCCCCACATAATTATTTTGCCGGAGTGATCGTGATATTCCTGAACTCGATCGGACCGTGATCTCCCTGGATCATGATCGGCCCTGGCTCACCTTCTTTGCTGTCGAGAGCTCCGCCGGTGATACCTGGTATCAATTGAGCCGTAATAACCGACTTACCGTTTGCCACAACAGTTACCGTTCTTCCGACAAGAGTAACATCATAGGTCTGCCATTCCGATGCATCATTAGCTGCCATCACATTTGGCGTTAAAAAACCGTAGATACCTGCGAACAAATGTGAGTCTGGTTCTTTCCCTTTGTCGTCTTCGATCTGAACTTCGTAACGACCGCGGAGATAGATCCCACTGTTGCTTCCTTTCGGTACGCGAAACTCGACGTGGATCTTAAAATCGTTGTACTTCTCATTTGAAAGAAGATTCGAGCCACTCTTCGGGCTCTTCAGCAAACCGCCCTCAACAACCCACTGGTTCTCGCCTTCTGTATGCCAGCTCTTCATGTCTTTACCATTGAAAAGTGCAACAGGTTTACCCCACGCCGGTTCCTTTTCGCGCTTCAACAGCGGAGCACGCGACCCCGTGAAAGTATAACTCTTGCCATCCGTATATACCATCGTTCCTTTAATGCCGTCGCCTTCAACTGTTCCTTCGAAGTCCATATTCCTGTCGCCAGGTTCAAATTGTGGTGGAATTGAAAAGCTGAACTTGCCGTCGGTAAATTTCACCTGCGATATCGGTCGTGCGCTGCCGAATGCATACACAAAGCGACCGATTAAAGTGCTTCGGCCTGAGTGTTCAACCTCGAGCCATGATGGAAGTTCTTTACCATCTTTTGATACAACAAGATCCCAACGACCTTCGATTGCCTTCGTGTCTTGCGCAACAAGACGACCGCCGCCTATCAACAGCAGGGCGATGACTATGAGTTTAGATTTCATCTGTAACATTTTTATTTGGGCTGTTAATATCAGGAATTTGACTGTAAGATAGAAGGACAGTTATACGGGCTGATCAATTCGAAAACAGGTGAAGCTTCCGAACGTTAACGCTTATAATTATTTTTTTTGCAACGTTCTTCATTGTGTAGATTATACACATTATATTTAGTAAAATCATTTCCAATGAAATCTATCTCTACGCTATTGTTTTGCTTCGTGATGCTGACAAGCTTCGCACAGCAAAATCCACCACCCAAAAAACATCTCCCCATCATCGATGTGCACGTGCACGCCATGAAAATGAATCCCGCATTCGGGGGTGACATGTGCCCATGGTTCCTCAAGAACATGCCAGGCAGCGACCCCAACGGTCCTCCACCATCATTCATCAACACAGAATGCGCACATCCGCTGAAGGCGGCGAAGTCGGACCAGGAATTCCAGGACGGGCTCGTTGCAACAATGAAGCGTCTCAATATGACGATCGTTGCGTCGGGCGACGCAGGTATCATGCGCAAATGGCAAAAAGCGATGCCGGGCCGTGTGATCCCAAGCCTTGGTATCAGCTCATCTTCGGAGATGACTGCGAAAGCATTTGAAGACTCTTTAAAGGGTGGTTTCTACAAAGTGATGGGCGAAGTTGCGCCACAATACCAGGGTATGTCTCCGAGCGATGCATCACTCGATGCATACTTCGCTGCCGCGGAGAAGCTCAATATTCCTGTGGGCATTCACATGGGAACAGGTGGCAATGGCATGGCTAATATCACTTCACCAAAATTCAGGGCGTCGCTCGGCAATCCGTTCCTGCTGGAAGATTTGCTCGCGAAACATCCAAAGTTAAAGATCTGGGTAATGCACGCGGGCTATCCAATGGCCGACGAGATGATCGCTCTTATGGGCGCTAATGCTTACGTTTATGTAGATCTCGCCGGGTTTATCTGGAGCTACCCTCTTGAGGAAATCCACAATTATCTCCGCCGCCTTGTGGAAGCTGGTTTCGCAAAAAGGATTCTTTATGGCACCGATCATATGATCTGGCCCGAGCTTATTGAAACATCGATAGGTGTGATCGAAAATGCGAATTATTTATCTGAAGAACAGAAGAGGGATATCTTTTTCAATAATGCTGTAAGATTCTTCAATCTTGATGAGAGTAAGTATAAGTAATAAAAGGAGTAAGAAGTAAGGAGTAAGGAGTAAGACTAAAGATCCCGGTGGTGCCGGGATTTTTTATTTCATCATCGGTTGCCCATCAGAAGACGATCAGCGCAGCATACATTCCTTCCTTATGATATTGCGATGTATGCTCGCCGATCCGTTCTGCCTTCGGATAGATCGATTTCAATTTATTAAAGCTGACCGGGTAAGGAACCCATTGATTGCCTTTGTCTGTATTGTATTCAACGAGTATCAACCGCCTCGTTCTCTTTGCCAACTTCGAAAGAAAATCTTTTTGATCTTTCACATAATGAAGAGAGTTGGCCATCACCACTCCATCCGTATCCTCAAAATCAAGATCGAGAAAATCAGCAGCCCGTACTTTTATATCGACATCATGGCCCGCGCTAATTTTCGAAACATTTTTATCGATCGCAGTTATCGAACTTCCCTTCGGTAGCAACGCAGCAAGCGCTTTCGTAAATAATCCTGATCCTGCCCCAAGATCCGCCCATGACTGGACGTGGTCCTTCGAAACTCCTCGTTCAATTAGATTTATTGCCTCCTTAATTTCCATCCCTCGTAAACAAATAATCGATAGACTTACCATCACCTGAGACTGTCGCTTTCAGGTTTTTTCCATCGACTTTGTAAACAATCTTCTTCGGAAAATCGTGCTTCGGGTTCTCACAAACAAAACCTTCGTCTGTTAACGAAGTGAATTCGAACCAAACTTCTCCTTTATTTTCGGGAACATCGGGCACGTAAAACAGCTTTCCATCTTTAGACACGATCCTGAGCTTTTCAATAAAAGTTGTGTCCGCTCCTTTCAAGCTCACTCCCTTCCCGATCAGTTCATTGCCCTTCTTCGTCCATATCTCCGCTCCGGATCTTCCCGGCTTCGCATTCGTGCGCGTCCAGGTGCCGGTAAGCCATTCGACTTTACCAACGTCGCTTTGCGCATTTGCCGTCGTGATGACTGCAAGCGCGAACACTAAGGCAATTGTTCTCATAATTATCTTGAAGCTTTTTCTTTCCTCCTCAACTTGGTCCGTTCAGCCACAGCCTCCACTTTGGTCCCGTAATGCAGGCTCGCATTGATCTCGTAGCCGAAAAGCAATATCATGGTCATCAATTGTATCCAAACCATTAAGGCTATCAGCGTTCCGATAGACCCATACACTTTGTTATAACTTGCAAAGTTCGCGACATAGAATGAGAAGGCGTACGTGATAAGTATACATGCAAGCGATGCGAAGAGCGATCCCACGGAAAAGAAATTCCAGTTATAGTGAACCGCTGGCCCAAAGTAGTAAATACATGAGATCGCTATAAAGAACACGATAAAGATCACCAGGAAGCGAAGGGTAAGAATGAAATAGATCGAAAGATTATCCAGGTTCAGCTTCGCGAGATCATGGACGTGTGTCGTGAAATAATTGATAACGATCTGGCCAACGACCAAAAGCATAATTGCAAGGAACACTACGACCGACAGCATGATCGTTAATCCAGTAGCCGTTAGTCGCGTCCTGAAAAAATTTCTCCGGTCGACTGTTCTGTAACACGCGTTAAATGCCCGCATCAATCCCGCCATTCCATTCGTAGCAAGCCAAAGAGCGAGTACGAAACCGAACGTGAGCAGTCCCCCGCGCTGGTTATTCACGATATCCAACACGGTGTTTGCAATCACTTCAGTCATATTCGGCGGTGCGAAATCACCAATAAACTCAATAATGCTTTCGTTCGTGATCTCCGGAAAGTAAACCGTGATATAGGGTATCAGGGTGAATAAAAAGATGACCGTAGGGAAGATCGCCAGGATGAAATTGTACGCTACGCTGTTTGCCCGGTCGAAGATCTCGTCTTCATGAATGTTATGAAGGAAGATCTTCATAAACTTATAAAGCGACAGGTTCCCAAAACGCTTAAAGGTTATCCTTTTCATCCACGAACGGAATGTTCGCGCCGACGGGACTGATAGTATCCTTTTGCGGATGGAGTACTTCATGCTTTAAAAAACGGCTCCAGGATTTGTTCGAATTTTTCTGGCGGCTTGCGTGGTCTCCCCGTCTTCTTATCAACAAACACAAGCAGGGTGTCGCCCTGGTTTATCAATTTAGCGGCTTCGTTGTAAATCTCGTACTCAAACTTAATTCTAACACCAGGTTTCTCACGAATTGTCGTCACAATGCGTAACAGGTCGTCGTACAGCGCCGGCGCCAGGAATCTTGTATGATTTTCGATCACCGGCATCATTACGCCGATCTCCTCCATCTCGCGATAAGTCATTCCGAGTTGCCTCAAAGCTTCCACCCTCGCTACCTCGTAGTACATCCCGTAATTACCATAATAGACATAACCCATCTGATCTGTTTCACCATAACGCACCCTGATGTATGTCTCTGACCTGTACATTATGGATTCTGCTTCTTCTGCTTACGGCGTTCTTCCTCGCCCTTCTTTATTTCTATAGAGAGCGCCCTCTGGTATTTGGCTGCGTTTTTACCATGATCACGCAGGTTTGACGCGAAATTATGTGCACCTGAAAAGTCCTCCTTCGCACACATATATATATAGTCGTTCTTATCTGCGTTCAGAACCGCATTAATAAAAGTGATACTGGGCATATTGATCGGCCCGGGTGGCAGACCCGTATGTGTATAAGTATTGTATGGCGAATCTACTTCCTTGTGAACATTCAACACCCTCTTCAAAGAGAAATCGCCCACGGCAAACACAAGTGTCGGATCTGCCTGCAGGGGCATATCCATTTTAAGCCTGTTAAGATAAAGTCCGGCAATCACCGGAGCCTCCTCTTCCTTCGAAGCCTCGGCGCGAACGATCGACGCAAGTATGGTGACTTCAATCGGTGTTAGTCCTATAGTCTCAGCCTTTGCTTTTCGCTCATCATTCCAGAATCGCTGGTATTCTTCGTGCATACGTTCCACCAGTTCATCAGCTGTTACGTTGAAGTAAACTTCATATGTGTTTGGAATGAACATACACAGCACGTTTTCTTTTGTAAACCCCTCCTGGTTGTTCTTCACAAAGCGGTCTACGGCGTCATCAAATTCAATGGGTGAAACAGAGGTGTTTTTCGTGATGCGCGGACCAAGCTCAGAGAGCAGCCTGATATTGTTAAACGTAACACGCACCGGCACCTGGTCATTGCCCATCAGCACTTCAAGTGCCTGCAGGTTTGTCATATTTGCTCTCAGGGCAAATTGTCCGGGATGTACCTTTTTGTCGTAATCTTTCAGTCTCGCTATGAAGCTGAATGTAACGGCATCGTTCACGAATCCCTGGTCGTAGAGATCTTCCTGTACCTGGCGATAGGTTGCACCTTTCCCTATTTTAAACACGCGATTTTCTTTTTCTACCAGGATGTTAGGTGTGAAACACATCTGGTAAATGTAAAAAGTGAACGTGATGGTAAGCATCGACGCAATGAGGTAGAACGCGAGCTTTCTTGTACTTACTGTTGGTTGTTGTTTACGGGCCATCTTAAAAAAAGTGGAACCACAAATTTAGCTTATTTTGTTATTCGATCATGGCCGCAGAATTACTTAAGATCCATCCTCTCAACCCCGAGCCTCGCAAGATCGCCCGAGTGGTAAACGTATTACGTAATGGCGGGCTCATTGTTTATCCAACGGATACCATCTATGGAATAGGTTGCAGTCTTATCAACAGACGGGCTGTCGAACGATTATGCCAGGTGAAGCAGATCAGGCCACAGAAGTTGAACCTGTCTTTCATCTGTCACGACATCAGTGAGATCGCGTCCTATGTCCGCCGTATCGACACGCCTGTTTATAAAGTAATGCGACGAACGTTGCCCGGTCCTTTCACTTATATTCTCGAAGCCAACAGCAATGTTGACAAAAAGACTGTCGGCGTGCGTATCCCTGATCACCAGGTTCCACTCGCTATCGTAAAGGAACTCGGTAATCCTATTATCACTTCATCCATAAAAGATGATGATGAGATAAAAACTTACACGACCGACCCGGAAGAGATCTACGAAGACTTAAAAAATAAAGTAGATATTGTGATCGACAGCGGAGCAGGTGGTAACATTCCATCTACGATCGTCGACTTTACTTCAGGTGAACCGGTAATTACGAGAAATGGCCTCGGAGAATTTATCTATTGATAAGGCGGACACGGCAAAAAAGCGAGTGCTTTTAATCGATTTGCACTTCGCTCCGTCGCTCGAATACTTCTGTGCCCTGTCGGATTATAAAAGCATTACGCTCGAAAAGTTCGAACACTACGTAAAACAAAGCTATCGCAATCGTTGTTACATAAAGACCTCGCAAGGCGTGGAAATGCTGTCGATACCTTTAACCAATAAACACGGAAAAGTTCCGTTTTGTGAAGTGATGATCGACTACTCCACTCACTGGCAAAATATGTTTTGGAGAACGATCGAATCGGCCTACCGTAACAGTCCTTTCTTCGAACATTACTCCGACGGTCTTAAGAAAATTATTTACTCGAATACAACTTTTATTTTCGAGTTGAATCAGCGAATTCTGTCATTCTGTCTCGAATCATTGAGGTGGTCGCGGCATCTTTCCGAGACCACCGAGTATCAAAAAGATATAAATCACCCTTTTTCTGACATGCGTTCGACGATTACCAACAGGAATACGTATATAGAACGCGGATTCTATCGGCCCGTACCCTACTATCAGGTATTTGGCAGCGGTTTTGAGGAGAACCTCAGCGTACTCGACTTATTGTTCTGCACAGGGCCCTCCGCGGGAGAAGTGTTAATGTCGGCTCGGGAATTGGCTGGCATCGTTTGAACAAATGGAATTCTAATATTGTTAAAATGGTTACTCCTGCCCGGCCCCGGAGAACTAACATTAAATTGGGCCGTGGGTCAAGCCCCAATTGAATTATCAAGGTTAAAACAATACATTTACCTATACTATGGCTGATAATATGGAAGCTAAATTTTCCAACCGCGTTAAAGAAGTGATCTCACTGAGCAGGGAGGAAGCGTTGCGACTGGGCCATGATTACATCGGAACCGAACACCTCTTGCTTGGAATGATCAGGGAAGGCGAAGGAGTCGCGGTTGGTGTACTCAAGAAGCTCGGCGTACCTCTCGACGCATTGCGTTCTGAGATTGAAAAGATCTCAAAAGGCACTGCTACCCACCAGATCAAAAGTCTGGCACAAATTCCACTCACCCGCGCTTCGGAAAAAGTTTTGAAAATCACTTATCTCGAAGCCAAGGTATTTAAGGCGCAACTCATCGGAACAGAACACCTCCTGTTGTCGATACTCCGCGACCCCGATAACCTGGCAACACAGATACTTAATAAATTCGATGTCGCTTACGACGTGGTGAAAGAAATGCTGGAATACCAGCACGAAAACCCACAAGCTTCATCCGATACCGACGATCCGGACGAAGATTCTTCGAAGATGTTCGGCAATGCAGGTGGCGCCGGATCCGGCAGCACTGGCAAAGAGAAAAAAGGCACTGAGAAATCGCGCACTCCGGTGCTCGATAACTTCGGCCGCGATCTTACCAAACTCGCCGAAGAGAACAAACTCGATCCTATCGTTGGTCGCGAAAAAGAAATCGAACGCGTTGCTCAGATCCTGAGCCGCCGTAAGAAAAATAACCCGATCCTTATCGGCGAACCTGGTGTTGGTAAAACAGCCATCGCCGAAGGTCTCGCCCTCCGTATCATCCAGAAGAAAGTGTCGCGCGTACTCTTTGGGAAAAGAGTCGTAACCCTCGACCTCGCTTCCCTGGTTGCCGGAACCAAGTATCGCGGTCAGTTCGAAGAACGTATGAAAGCCGTGATGAACGAACTGGAGAAATCTCCGGACGTCATCCTCTTCATAGACGAGCTACATACAATCGTTGGTGCCGGTGGCGCTTCAGGCTCCCTCGACGCTTCGAACATGTTCAAGCCCGCCCTTGCACGCGGAGAGATCCAATGCATTGGCGCAACTACACTTGATGAATACCGTCAGTACATCGAGAAGGACGGCGCCCTTGCCCGTCGTTTCCAGATGGTAATGGTTGATTCTACTTCAGTGGAAGAAACAATCCAGATCCTCGACAACATCAAGGAGAAATACGAAGATCACCACCATGTAACGTATACCAAGGAAGCTCTTGAAGCCTGCGTGAAACTTTCAGATAGGTATATCAGCGACCGCTTCCTGCCAGATAAGGCCATCGACGTGATGGATGAAGCCGGCGCACGCGTTCACATCAACAACATTCACGTTCCTGAAGAGATCGTTAAGCTTGAAGAAGCTATCGAAGAAGTTAAGAAGGAAAAGAATCGCGTGGTGAAAAGCCAGAAGTACGAAGAGGCTGCTCAGCTCCGTGACAAGGAGAAAAAACTTATCGAACAGCTCGACATCGCTAAGGCTAAATGGGAAGAAAAGACCCGCACTGAAAAATATACCGTTACCGAAGACAACGTTGCCGACGTGATCGGTATGATGACAGGCATTCCTGCCAATCGTATCGCTCAAAAAGAAAGCAACAAGCTCCTCGGCATGGGCGACTCGCTCAGCGGTAAAGTAATCGGCCAGGAAGAAGCGATCAAGAAGCTTACCAAAGCGATCCAGAGAACCCGCGTGGGTCTGAAAGATCCTAAGAAGCCGATTGGTTCATTCATCTTCCTCGGACCTACCGGTGTTGGTAAGACCGAGCTTGCAAAAGTTCTTGCGAGCTACCTCTTCGATAAAGACGATTCGCTGGTGCGTATCGACATGAGTGAATACATGGAGAAATTCTCCGTATCACGTCTCGTTGGTGCCCCTCCCGGATACGTTGGTTACGAAGAAGGCGGTCAGCTTACAGAGAAAGTAAGAAGGAAACCATACTCAGTTGTGTTGCTCGACGAGATCGAAAAAGCACACCCTGATGTATTCAATATCCTTCTGCAGGTACTCGACGACGGTATCCTTACCGATGGTTTGGGCCGCCGCGTTGACTTCCGTAATACGATCATTATCATGACCTCTAACATCGGTGTTCGCGACCTGAAAGACTTCGGTAGCGGCATCGGCTTCGCAACACAGGCGAAACGCGCCAGCGAAGAAGAGAACATGAAGTCGACCATTCAGAACGCCCTGAAGCGTGCCTTCAGCCCTGAGTTCCTGAATCGTCTCGACGACGTGATCGTATTCAACTCACTGCAGCGCGAGCATATCCATAAGATCATCGATATCACGCTCGGAAAACTCTTCGCTCGTATCACCGCACTGGGATACCACGTTGAGCTTACCGAAAAGGCTAAAGATTTCTTGTCAGAGAAAGGATATGACCAGCAGTTCGGCGCTCGTCCTCTTAACAGGGCCATCCAGAAATACCTGGAAGACCCGGTAGCAGAAGAGATCCTGAAAGGTGAAGTAGAAGAAGGCGGAACGATCCAGGCCGACTACGACGGCAAGAGCGATTTGCTGACGATCACTTCCAGGAAGAAAGAGAAGAAAGCTTCGAAAGAGAAAGAGAAGTAAGCAACCGATTGAGAATTAATTAATAGCCCTGTGGTAAAATCTACAGGGCTTTTTTATTTACTCATGATTAAAAAAACTAGATTTGCCGCTCCCTGTGTGATATGCTGAATAGGCGAATGCTTCGTATTAAAGTTATGCAAAGTCTCTTTGCATACGAGCAATGTAAGGAGGCCAATTACCTTCTTTCCGATGCCCATATTGAGGACACCTTTCAGCCCGACCTTAACAGCATGGAGGTTCAGGACAAGAAGGCGATCGCCAACAACAGGAAAATTGCGCGACAGCTTTTTGAGAATAAGTTCAAGAAAGCAGACACGCCCGACAACGCAGACCCGCTCATCAACAAAACGGTAAAAGAGGCCCTCGATCTGTATCTCAAGCAAACAAAGAAAGATTTCACGTTCCTTTCAAAGAACATGGTTCTCGAAGTTGAAAAGCTTTCCGGATACTACTACGCCGTACTTGGATTGATGGTAGCACTTGCCGAACAGGCCGCTGCCGATAAAAAAGTCAACCACTCACATTTCATAAATAACCCGTGGATCCAGGCTCTTGAGAATAACCAGGAGTTAAAGAAAGAGCTATCGAAGGGACAGTGGGGCTGGGGAAATAAACTCGACAAAGTAAGACCGTGGTTCAGGGACGTTATCAAACCCGACGATACTTACAATGAATTCATCAGCGGTAAGAAACCCGACATCGAGCAGCACAAGACTTTTATAAAACATCTTTATCGCAAGCTTATCCTCACAGGATTGATCAACGATTATTTCGAAGAGGAAGATATCCGTTGGGCGGAAGACCGCGACATCATAAAAGGGCTGGTCGACAAGACCATCAAGTCGCTGGACGAGAAAGCTCTCACGATAGATCTTCAGAAGGTGTCGCTCGACTGGGAAGATGATAGCGCCTTCCTTTCAAATTTGTTTACGGAATCTGCGAACCTCAGTAAAGAACATAAGAAACTGATCGCCAAGAATACCAGGAACTGGGAAGTTGACCGGTTGGCCCTTACCGATCGCGTGATCCTGGAAATGGCCATCGCCGAGATGATCCACTTCCCGAACATCCCTGTTAAGGTGACCATCAACGAATACATCGAGCTAACGAAGGAATACAGTACGCCCAAAAGCCGCCAGTTCATCAATGGTATACTCGATGTAATCTCCAAGGAGCTCTCCACGGCCGGCGACATCAAAAAGTCAGGCAGGGGCCTGATTGACAACAAGTAAGCGGCTATTATTCTTTATATTTGCTACAGTAAAAACTGTGACTATGGGAAAAAAGGGTAGTAACGCAATGATGGCATTCCTGGCTGGAGCTGCAGCTGGTGCCATCCTCGGTGTCTTATACGCTCCGGACAAAGGATCCAACACACGCGAAAAACTTTCATACCGACTCGACAAGTACAAAAAGGTTCTTGAGGACTTCCTCAACGACCTGGTGTCAGGCGCTGAGACCAGTCCACTGACGAGCGAGGCAAAATCGCAGGGGCAGAAGGTCGTGTCGGAGACAAAAGACAAGGCAGAACAACTTTTACAGGACGTGGATGAGCTCCTGGAGCAGATCCGCGGAAACAAAAAGAGTTAACGTATTGTTAAAGTGACATCACTTAACATCCCTTAATTGCGTACCAGGTAATTTTGAAAAAAGAGATATCCATGAGAAAATTTATCACGTTCGCGCTCATGTTTGCCGTAACAGCCGGTATTACGAGCTGCCGCGATAAGGCTGCGGAGAAAAGAATTGCTGAGCTCGAAGCCCGTCTATCACAACTTGAAAAAGATAAGCCCGCTCAGTCAGCTGCTGTTACACCAGCTGCGACTCCTGATCCTGGCGCTACGGCGGCAGCCGAAACAAAGCCGGAAGGACCTCTTCCTGCATTCAAATTCGAGCGCACCGAGTATGACTTCGGCCAGATCAAAGAAGGCGAAAAAGTGACCTACACTTACAAATTCACGAATACTGGTGAAGCGCCGTTGATTGTAAACAATGTTCAGCCATCATGTGGTTGTACGGTGCCTGATTGGACTAAAGAGCCTATTCCTGTTGGTGGCGCCGGCTTCGTAAAAGTAGAATTCGACTCAAACGGTAAACAGGGCATCCAGAACAAGGTTGTTACTGTGAACGCCAATACGTGGCCAAAGTCGCTTATCCTTCGCTTTAAGGCGCAGGTTAATCCGAAACCTGAGGCTGGCACTCCGCTTAGGTAGAATCTTGAGATTTAAATAAATCAAAAGGCCATGTTTCCGGACGTGGCCTTTTCTTTTACCTTTTACCTGCTCCCTTTTACCTTTTTTGGTAATTTCGCGGCTCAATTAATTCAAAATATGCAAAGCATTCTCTTACAGGCAGCTCCCCAGGGCGGAACGAACTGGCAATTGTTTATCACAATGGGTTTGATGATCGTTGTCTTCTATTTCTTCCTGATTCGCCCGCAGCAGAAGAAAGCTAAGGATCAGAAGAAATTCATCGAAGCCCTGAAAGTGGGAGATAAGATAGTGACCATCGGCGGCGCTCACGGAAAAATCGCAGAAATCGACGGCGACACATTCATTATTGCAGTAGAAAGCGGACGTATCCGTTTCAATAAAGCTGCTGTGTCTCTCGATCAGAGCAAGCCCGCGAGCGAGCCGGCAAAGAAATAATGATTGAACCTTCTTAAACTATTTGTCAATCTATTTCACTTTAACCGCACCAACTGGAAGGCGGTAGCATTATGTTTTATAACAGCCGCCATTTTCTGGCTGTTCAATGCGCTCAATAAGACTTACTCCACCAGCATCAGGTTCCCACTGCAGTTTGAGTTTGACCAAAGCAAGTTTGCTCCGGTCGGTCAACTGCCACAAACCCTGCTGATCAACGTAAAAGGTACCGGGTGGGACCTCTTTCGTAAATATTTTGGAGTGAAAGTACCAACACTGATCATACCGATCGAACGACCTGCGGACACGCGAAAAATCGTTGCAAGCACGTTGCCCGTGAAGCTGGCCGCGCAAATGGGATCAACGCAGATCAACCACATTGTCCTCGATACGATCCGTCTTCATATCGAACCCAGGATTTTCCGCAAGTTCCCTTTGACGATCGACACCACGCTTTTGCAATTCAAAGGCAGCATGGCGCGCATCAGTAAAGTAAAGATCTCTCCCGACTCGGTAGACCTCAGCGGACCGGTGAGCATCATTCATGATATGCCCGATCCTATTGTTTTGAAACTGAAGGAGGGCCGCATCGGAGCAAACTTCCACGAAGAAGTTGAGGTCGAGATCCCGGGACTGGATTACGTTCAAAGAAATCCCCCCACTGTTGAAGTGACCTTCGACGTTGGCGAAATGGTTTCGGCCATGCAAGTTATAAGGCTCGACAAAGACAAGCTTCCATGGGGATATACCTCGGATCAGGACAGCGTTAAATGCTCGTTCCTTGTTCCGCAAAAATTTATCGGCAAGTTCAATGCATCAGAATTGTATGCAACGCTTCCATCGGTCACCAACGAATCGCTCAAGCGTGGCGAAACAGGCAACTTCACTCCTCTTGTACATGGCATTCCTCCCTATGCCGAAGTTGTTTCTGTCGATTCGGTTCGTGTGAAACACTTTTAACAACGCGTTAACAAATTGGCGGCACCATTACAAATAGGGATCACAGGCGGCATTGGCTCCGGCAAAAGTCTTGTTTGCAAGATCTTTCAATGTCTTGGTGTTCCAGTGTACGATGCCGACAGCCGGGCGAAAGCCTTAATGACCACTGACGGAATACTGATCGAACAGATCAAAAAAGAATTCGGAAACTTGGCTTATCATACGGATGGTACCCTCAATAGAAAACATATTGGGGAGGCTGCTTTCGGAGATCCTGAGAAGTTAAAGAAGCTGGATGCGATGGTTCATCCACGTGTAGCCGCCAACTACGCGCAATGGGTAGGTGAACAAACTACTCCGTATGTTATCAAAGAAGCTGCCTTACTTTTCGAGGCAGGGTCTTACAAGAATTTAGATAAGATTATTGTTGTCTCCGCTCCAGAGCAACTGAGAGTGAAGCGCGTGGTGGTTCGTGATCCTCAAAGATCCGAACAGATGGTAAAAGATATCATCGGGAACCAGATGCCGGATGCGGAGAAAATTTCGAGAGCTGACTTCGTCGTGATGAATGATGAAAGCCAGTTGGTGATCCCCCAGGTACTTCGACTGCACCAAATATTTGTTACTTCTCTTAAATGAAAAAACCAATCATCACAGGCTCTATCATCGTTGCCGTTATTTTGCTTCTCGCTATTCCCAAGCTCGGCTGGTTTAGCAGCGGTAACGATGGCGGCGAAGCTAAAGGCGGACCCGGTGGATCTGCTCTCCTGCCTGTAGAAGCTGTTGTTCTGAAACCTCAGAAGCTCGACAACAAGCTGGTGGTTACCGGCACAGTACTCGCAAACGAATCCTTAGAGCTTCGAAGTGAGATCTCCGGCAAGATCACGAAGATTGCTTTCCGCGAAGGATCGAAAGTGAACAAGGGCGACGTTCTTATCCAGATCAATGATGAGGAGATCGTGGCGCAGCTTCAAAAGCAAAAGCACAATCAGAAGCTGAATGAGGATAATGAATTCCGCCAGCGAAAGCTGCTCGAGAAAGATGCGATCAGCCAGGAGGAATATGACAACGCGCTGAATCGTCTTAATACAACCGTATCTGATGTTCGCTTACTCGAAGCACAACTCGCGAAGACGAGAATTTCGGCGCCATTTGCCGGAACAATCGGTCTTCGTTATGTGAGCGAGGGCGCTTACCTGTCGCCGAACACTGCCATCGCGATGTTATATAATAACACGCCTGCCAAGATCGAGTTTGCCATACCAAGCCGTTACAGCACGTTGGTATCTGCCGGGAAAGAGATCTATTTCAAGATCGAAGGAGATACGCTTCGTTACAAAGGCGAGGTTTATGCGATTGAACCGCGCATCGACCAGGATACGCGCACGCTGAGACTTCGCGCCGTTGCCGACAATAAAAACGGAAGACTTCTCCCGGGCCAGTTCGTTGAGCTCGAGCTGATCCTCGCTACGTTCAACAACGCCCTTCTTATTCCAACGGAAGCGGTTGTTCCCGAACAGGCGGGTAAAAAAGTATTCGTTCTCGAAAACGGGATTGTGAAGGAGGCGAAAATAGAGACTGGCATTCGAACGAATACAGATCTTGAAGTTACAAGCGGACTGCACGCCGGCGACACTGTGCTTACCTCAGGCATCCTTCAATTGAAAGAAGGTCTGAAAGTACAGATCACATCTCTGAAATAAATTTTTAATCGATATCGTTTATGGCCAGCTTATCTACCGTAAGTATCAGTCGCCCCGTACTTGCCATTGTGATGTCGATGGGCATCGTGTTATTCGGGTTTGTGGGATTTACGTTCCTCGGTGTTCGTGAGTTCCCGAGTGTCGATCCGCCTGTAATCACAGTAACAACAAGCTACGTTGGTGCCAACTCAGACGTAATTGAATCGCAGATCACGGAACCACTCGAGGATGCCATCAACGGCGTTCCAGGTATTCGCACGCTGACTTCCGTTAGCCGCGAAGGAAGAAGTTCCATCACCGTGGAATTTGAGTTAGGTGTGAGCCTAGAAGCTGCAGCCAACGATGTTCGCGATAAGGTTTCAGGAGCGTTATTCAATCTTCCTCCCGACGTAGATCCGCCCGTGGTCGAAAAAGCCGATGCCGATTCAAGCCCTATCATTTTCATGTCGATCATATCCGACAAGCGCGATCTCCTCGAACTGTCGCGTATCACTGAAGTGATGTTCAAAGAAAGACTGCAGACAATTCCCGGCGTGAGTTCCGTACAGATCTGGGGTCAGCGTCGTTATTCAATGCGCTTGTGGATGGATCCCATCAAACTCGCATCGCTCAAGCTTGCACCGTCTGACGTGTTGAGTGCCCTCAATCGTGAAAACGTAGAATTGCCTTCGGGTCGTGTGGAAGGCGCGAATACGGAACTTACCGTTCGCACAATGGGCCGTTTAACAACCGAGGCCGACTTCAATAATCTTATCGTTAAAGAAGGTGCCGACCAGGTTGTCCGTTTTTCGGATATAGGCTACGCGAAGCTTGGTCCCGAGAACGAACGAACAATTCTTCGTCGCGACGGAACACCCGGTTGTGCTTTGGCTATAGTTGCCCAGCCCGGCGCCAACAACATCGATATCGCCGATCGCCTTTACAAAAAGCTCGAGCAGATCAAAAGGGATCTTCCTCCGGATGTAAAATGGGTAATGAGCTACGACTCTACTCAATACATTCGTTCGTCGATTTCCGAAGTTGAAGAAACTATCATCATAGCATTCTTACTGGTATTGTCCATCATCTTCATTTTCTTCCGCGACTGGCGTACGACACTCATCCCGATCGCTACCATTCCAATCTCCTTGATCGGCTCGTTCTTCGTAATGTACGTGCTTGGGTTCACGATTAATGTACTTACGCTTCTTGGTATCGTACTCGCTATTGGTCTTGTTGTCGACGATGCCATCGTGGTGCTCGAGAACATCTACGTGAAAATCGAAGAAGGCGAAAATCCTGAAGAGGCCGCAAGAAAAGGTTCGATAGAAATTTACTTTGCCGTTATCTCGACAACCGTGTCGGTGGTTGCCGTGTTCCTTCCCGTGATCTTTTTACAGGGTCTTACCGGGCGACTGTTCCGCGAATTCGGATTGGTTGTCGCGAGTGCCGTGGCCATATCTGCATTCGTGTCGCTCACGCTCACACCAATGATGTGCGCGAAGATCCTCAAGCACCGCGCAAAGCAACCGTGGCTCTATCGCAAGACCGAGCCATTTTTCCAGGGGCTCACAAAAGGCTATGCCAATGCTCTTCTCGGTTTTATGAAACACCGTTGGCTTGCGATCGGTATTATCGCGATTTCAATTGCCCTCATCTATATTTTAGGAACCAATGTCGCCTCGGAGCTCGCTCCTCTCGAAGATCGTAGCGAGTTTCGTATACAGGCCACTGCCGTTGAAGGATCGACCTTCGAGTTCATGGACAGTTACATCCAGGAACTTACTGCCTTCGTGGATAAAGAAGCGCCCGAGCGTCTCGGTATTCTCAGTGTTACTGCTCCCGGCTGGGGAAGTGGTGGCGTGAATACCGGCTTCGTTCGCGTGATCCTTGTTAGTCCAGACCAGCGCACCCGCACACAACAGCAGATCGTTGATGATATGAGTGTGAAAGTTCAGAAGTACACGGGAGCAAGAACGTTCGTCAACCAGAGCGCGACCATCGGCGACCGTCGTGGCGGGATGCCGGTTCAGTTTGTGATCCAGGCCGCCGACATCGATAAGCTTAAAGTTGCATTGCCTCAGTTCATGGCGAAGACCATGGCAAGCCCTTTATTTTCGTTCGTCGATCTCGATCTGAAATTCACAAAGCCCGAGATCAACATCACCATCAATCGCGATAAAGCCCGCAACATGGGCGTCAATGTCTTTGATATCGCTCAAACCCTTCAGCTCGGATTGAGCGGTACGCGTTTCGGAAACTTCATCATGGACGGAAAGCAATACCAGATCATCGGGCAGGTTGAACGCGCTAACCGTAACGAACCTCTCGACCTGAAAACATTGTATGTGAAAAGTAATCGCAACGAGCTTATCCAGCTCGACAACCTGGTGACCATGGAGGAACAGAGCAGTCCTCCGCAGCTGTATCGTTTCAACAGGTATTCTTCTGCTAAAGTAAGCGCACAGCTGGCAAAGGGTGTTGCACTGGGCGACGGCATTAAAGAAATGGAACGTATTGCAGACGAAGTTCTGGATGAATCGTATACGACAAGTCTCGATGGCGCTTCCCGCGAATTTGCGGAAAGCTCTTCAAGCATTTACCTCGCCTTCGTAATCGCGCTCGCCATCATCTACCTGATCCTTGCCGGACAGTTCGAAAGTTTCAGAGATCCGTTCGTAATTATGTTTACAGTACCTCTCGCATTGGCCGGAGCATTGTTGTCATTGTGGTACTTCAACCAAACACTCAATGTGTTCAGCCAGATTGGCATCATCATGCTTATCGGTCTCGTAACGAAGAATGGTATCCTCATCGTTGAGTTTGCAAATCAAAGGAAAGAGCAGGGACGCAGTTTATACGATGCCGTTGTCGAAGCTGCCGAATCCCGCTTCCGGCCGATTCTTATGACAAGTCTCGCCACCGTTCTCGGTATCCTCCCCATTGCCCTTGCGCTTGGCGCAGGTTCCGAAAGCCGCGTGTCGATGGGAATTGCAGTTATTGGAGGAATGCTGTTCGCAACATTGCTTACGCTGTTTGTGATCCCGGCGATCTATACTTATTTGTCTTCGAAGGAAGCACGACACGCAATTGAATAATCCCGATGAAAAAAAATCTATCAAGGAGTCAGAAGTCAGGAGACAGGAGTCAGGGAACCGAATCGGGCAAAAGTATTCGTCAATCTCCGTTATTTGTGCTCCTGACTACTGTCTCCTTACTCCTGGCTCCTTTTCTTTCGTTTTCACAGGACACACTTTCCCTATCACGAGCTATCGAAATTGGCCTAAAAAACAATTTCAGCATCGAGATCGAACGGCAGAACATCGACATCGCCAAAAACAATAACAATTGGGGGCAGGCCGGTGCGTTGCCAACCATCAACTTCATCACCAACGCAACCAACAGTGTTGTTCAGCGAAAGCCCGCCAACCCTTTCGCCGTCGCCGGTCGAAATATCTCCAGCTCCATTCCTCCACAGTTGGATGTTCAATTCGTTCTTTTCGACGGATTCCTGATCCGTTACAACAAACAACGTCTCGAAGAGATGGAGAAGCTAAGCTATGGCAATGCTGCCTTCGTTATGGAAACTGCCGTCCAGGCAATCATACTTGGCTACTACCAGGCACTTTTGGAAAAAGAAAGACTACAGGTGTTCGAAGTCACTCAAACACTTTCGAAAGAACGCTACAACTATGTAAAGCTTCGCAAGGAACTCGGCGGCGCCATCACCTTCGACGTTCTCCAGGAACAGAACAATTATCTCACCGACTCAGCCAACGTGCTCCGTCAGCAGATCGTGTACAAGAATGCTCTCCGCAATCTCAATTTGCTGTTGAGTGAGGAGATCACCAAACAATTCACTCTTACCGATTCGCTTAAGCATGAAACGGAGCCTTATAAATATGAAGATCTCCGGACGAAGATGGTTAGCTCCAACACCAACCTCCAGAACCAGTTCATTAACCAGGAACTCCTCCGTAACTCGACACAAATACAGCGATCGAATCTTTCTCCGAGTCTTATCCTCAACATGGGTGCTACGAGTTCGCTGGATAAACTTAATGCCAAGTTCCGTCCCGTCGAAGGCAGTGTGATCCAAAAAAGTACCGTCGGGTATCTCAACGACGATCCGTCACAACCTGTGATCGCCTCATCTTTCGCCCCTGAATATTCAACGGTTAGTGGTAATTCATACGGTGCTTATGCAAACCTCGGTTTGCGATGGACGATCTTCCAGGGCGGACAGATCCGTCGTGGCATCGAGAATGCCCGCATCCAGGAAAAGATCGGTGCCCTTACGACCAGTCAGCTAAAGTTATCGCTGGAGAATGACCTGCTTGTGAACTTCGATCAGTATAATCTCCGCCAGCAGCTCGTAAGCATTTCGCAAACAAAACTTAAAGCGGCAGAGTTGAATCTAAGTCTCGCCAACGAGCGATACAAGAACGGCGCGCTAAGCGCAATCGATCTTCGCATCGTTCAGGAAAATTTCAGGAATGCTGCGGTGGAAAATTTTGTGGCAATCTATTCAAGTATCGAGAGCCGGGTGGCGCTGATCAGACTGACTGGCGGCCTTGTCGATAAAAAAGCGGAACATTAGTCATTACTCACTGGACATTACCCATTATACAATAACATTGGTCAATGTGTAATGTCAAGTGTATAATGGGTAATGAAGGATCTGCCGATTATTCTGCAGCCGGAGTAGTCTGATCCACTTCTTGTCTCTTTGAAACCCAGAAATTATTGAATCCTTCACCAAAGATGATCGACACTTGCTGAAGCGCAGCCATCTCCAGGATCGCAAGGAAGTTAAAGATCAACGCGATCCTCGTTCTCGAGGCTTCAAACAATTCTGTGAAAGGGACACGTTCCCTCTTGCCGATCTCCTGCAGGATATAGTCTTTCTGACCTTCTACTGTGTAAGGATATTGCACAACCTGGTGCACAGGCTTGTTCTTCTCGTCTTCGTAGCGCTTAAGGACTTTCTCAAAAACAGTAAGTAACTTAAACATATCCACATCCTGGAGTTCGGCTTCTACATTCGAGCTTTCTGCAAGAGTGCGAAGTTCCTTCATGATGTTACCACGCTTTTCTTTCATCAGCTCGTTCTCTTCCATTTTGTGGAATTGATCAACCACCGACTTATACTTTTTGTATTCCATCAAGTGGCGCACAAGCTCCTCACGCGGGTCGATCTCGTTACCCTGTTCGTCAAGTTGTGGACGGGGTAACAAAAGTTTCGATTTGATACGCATCAGCGTAGCCGCTACAAGAATAAACTCGCTGGCTACTTCGATGTTCAGTTTTTCGAGGTGATGGATATAGTCGAGGAAGTCGTTGGTGATCTTCGAAATCGGAATATCAGTGATCTCAAGCTCGTCGCGTTCAATAAAAAACAAAAGAAGGTCGAAAGGACCCTCAAAAAGGGGCAAATGTATCTCAAAGCCGTCTGTCGTAGTCTCTTTCTCCATATACTAAATGGTTTACCTAAGGGATGGCAAAAGTATCCATTTTACGGTAACTTTATGGCGCTTTCCATTATATTGAATTGAACTGTCATTGCCTGCGAAAGCCGGCAATTCCGAGGTAGGTAGTTGGCTATTTTTAAAACGTTCTGGATGTGTTAATTGTCCCGGGTAAACTTCTTTCACAGATCGACAGCCCTGCTGATCTGCACAAACTCGACGAGGTTCAGCTGGTGCAGCTGTGCGAAGAACTCCGCCAGTTCATAATCGACAATGTCTCAGTTTATGGCGGGCATTTCGGCGCCAGCCTCGGTGTGGTCGAGCTCACAGTTGCTCTCCACTACGTTTTTAATGCCCCGTACGACCAGATCGTCTTCGACGTGGGTCACCAAGCCTACGGACATAAAATTCTCACAGGCCGCCGCGATTCATTTCACACAAACCGTGTCTACGGCGGGATTTCCGGCTTCCCAAAGAGATCAGAAAGTCCCTACGACTCATTCGGCGTAGGCCATTCATCGACGTCTGTCTCTGCAGCGTTGGGTATGGCGGCCGCATCAAAATACCAGGGCCTCCCCGATAAACAACATGTTGCCATCATCGGCGACGGCGCACTCACCGGCGGTATGGCTTTCGAAGCCCTGAACCACGCGGGCGTTTCCGACACAAACCTACTGGTGATCCTTAACGACAATTGTATGTCGATCGACCCCAACGTGGGCGCCCTTAAGGATTACCTCACGGACATCACTACTTCACAGACCTACAATAAGTTTAAAGACGAAGTCTGGAACCTCCTCGGAAAGCTTTCGAAGTTCGGCAAAAGTGCACAGGAGATCGCGTCGAAGATCGAGAACGGCATCAAGTCCACTTTACTCAAAGAGAGCAATCTTTTCGAGTCGCTCAATCTCCGCTACTTCGGCCCCGTTGATGGTCACGATATCGATCACCTCGTTGCCGTTCTGCGGGATCTGAAAAATATTAAAGGACCAAAGATCCTTCATTGTGTTACTGTAAAAGGCAAAGGCTACGGCCCCGCCGAAAAAGGTAACGCGACCACATGGCATTCTCCGGGTGTGTTCGACAAGATCACCGGTGAGATATTCAAGAAGACTTACGACAAGCCGCAGGCTCCAAAATACCAGGATGTATTTGGTCACACCATCGTTGAGCTTGCCCGCACAAACAAAGACATTATAGGTATTACCCCGGCGATGCCTTCGGGTTCTTCATTAAACATCATGATGAAGGAAATGCCCGAACGCGCTTTTGATGTCGGTATTGCTGAACAGCACGCCGTTACATTCTCAGCCGGTCTCGCCACACAAGGGCTCATTCCTTTTTGCAATATCTATAGCTCGTTCATGCAGCGTGCTTACGACCAGGTGATCCACGATGTGTGCATTCAAAATCTTCCTGTGAACTTCTGCCTGGATCGCGCTGGTTTTGCCGGCTCCGACGGGCCTACTCATCACGGCGCTTACGATCTCGCTTTCTTCCGTTGCTTGCCAAACATTATTGTGGCCGCTCCAATGAATGAAGTAGAGCTGCGAAACATGATGTTCACCGCGCAACTTCCCCGTAAGACCACTGCATTTTCAATAAGATATCCGCGCGGGCAAGGTGTAACTCCGGATTGGCGCCAGCCTATGGAGGAGATCGCGATCGGTACGGGCAGAAAAACTATCGATGGCGAAGACATCGCAATACTTACGATAGGTCACGTCGGCAACTTTGCCGTTACCGCTTGTGAAGCTCTTTTAGCTAAAAGCATCAGCGCAGCCCACTACGACATGCGTTTCGTGAAACCGCTCGATGAAGAGATGCTTCACGAAGTGTTCAGCAAATTCAAGAAAGTGATTACCGTGGAAGACGGCTGCCTGCAGGGTGGCTTCGGAAGCGCAATACTTGAATTCATGGCCGATCATAACTACAGTGCCGAAGTGCGACGCCTCGGCATCCCAGACCGTGTGGTTGAACACGGGGAACAACCGGAGCTATTCCGCGAATGCAAATTCGACGCTGCGGGTATTGAACAGGCAGCAATAGAAATGTTTGAAGCCGCTCCAGCACGTTCATGAGTTCCATATCCTACAGGACGATGGGAAGTGGAAAGCCTGTTGTTCTGCTCCATGGCTTTTGTGAATCGAACCAGGTGTGGGGAGTTTTTGCAAACCTCCTCGCCCAGCGTTGCCAGCTTATCATTCCCGACCTTCCGGGTTTCGGCGCAAGCCAATTGCCAAAAACACCCTTCTCGATCGACGATGTCGCTGAAATAATGTGGCTATGGCTCGACAGTATTAATATTAAAAATCCGGTTCTCGTCGGACACTCGCTGGGTGGCTATGTGACCCTGGCTATGACCCATCGCCGCCCCGGCAGTGTTGCCGGCTTCAGCCTCTTCCATTCCACGGCCAAAGCCGACACTCCGGAGAAAAAGCAGAATCGTGACAAGACTATAGATTTTGTCAACAAGAATGGCGTGGCCCCTTATATCAAGACTTACGTGCCCGGACTTTTTTTTAATAAGGAAAATCCGGCGATGAAGGAGGTGTATGACATCGCGTATTCGACCCAGGCGGCGACGCTGGTCGCTTACGCGGAAGCTATGCGGGACCGGCCGGCGCGGCGTAACGTGCTGGATGATTTTGATAAACCGGTGTTAATAATCGCGGGCGAAAAGGACGATATCATTCCCCTGGACACTTTGATGGACCAGGCGATCCAGCTTCGTAAGGGGAGGCTATCAATATTGTCCGATACCGGACATATGGGCATGCTTGAGTCCGTTAACCGAAGTGTAGAAATTGTAAGTCAGTTCGTTGGGGCCTGCTCGTAGATTAGAGTTGCAATTAAGCGAGTTTTAATAGCTACATAGTTTTCCTTTTCTCCCTAAAGGATAGTACCTTAGCCGTCTGTTCCGCTTGAAGCGGGGCGTTCTTTGGACTAGCTTTAACATCGATAAACCTTATAAACAAAACCGTATGAACGAAGCCTTACCGACTTCAACCTTACCAGCGTACGATTCATGGAACCAGCTTGCGGCTAATATTGCTTTTGGCGCGTGGGGATTGGGCCTTCTTGTGATCCTTGGTTATCTGGTTCGTCTTATGACGATCAGCGAGTCAAAAGACAAGTACGATTTCATTAACCGCTTTGAGATCCGCATTTTGTGGATCGCTTCGATCATCCTGATCGTTGGCGCTTGCTTCTTCGTGAACAGCAACATTATCCAGTTGACTAACCTCTGGATCTTCGTTTATGTGTTCACAACTGTTTCGATGGGTATGATCGTTGCCCTTATCATTCAGAACCTTCTCAAGTTTTATTACCCCTTCTTCATTGAGAAGCGTTTGAAAGTTCTCCGTTATCGTCCACGTATTTCTCCGAAGACCGGCAAGGCTATGAAGCTCCTGTCTGAAGAAGAAGAAGACGTGTACCTCGACGAGGGTATGATCGCGGAAGAAAATGTGTTCTCGGTTGACTACGACGTGTGGAAAGACGAGGAGACAGGCTTCATCAAGATCGAAAGATATGCCGGTCACCTGCACGCTTTGCAGTGCCCTGAGTGTAACTACCAGACATTTAAAGTTGTTCGTGAGGAGATCCTCAAGCAGCCTACTTCGACAGAAGAAGGTGAATTGTTGAAGCACTACCAGTGCGGATACTGCGGATACAAGGCTAAGAAAACGGTTGTTCTCCGCCAGTCTTCTAAAACAGAAGCAGCTACGGCTACAGCTTAATTAATAGCTTACAGGAAATTTAAAGGCTCTGGGAAACCGGGGCCTTTTTCATTTCCGTTACATGGGAAAGACAATGACTAAAGAATTCCTGAAGGCAGTTTGATCTGGTCGACGTAGAACTTGATCCTCGAATTATTGAGGTCCAGTGGAATGATCTTCTCGATGAGGTCTTTTTTATGATTGTAAAAAACCTCCACGTAAAAATTGCCGATAAGGTATAGGTTCACCTTGTAGCCGTAGTAGCGGATGCCCATCACAAACACACCATTCTCATACAGCGTCTGGATCTGTTTGTCGAATGGGAACGTTTTGAACTCCGGCCACACCATACACGAAATTTAATTATTAATCCGAAACTTCTACCTTTACATTCTAGTTATAACCCTATGCTTAAGGGCCTCATCATCATAACGCTGGCATTCTACGTCTTTTACAAGATCACCAGCTTTTTTTTCAAGGCTGGCGCTGCTTCGCAGCAAATGAAGCAACAACAATCGAACCGCCAATTCCGCGACGACGAAAAGAAAAATAAGAAGGCGAACGTCAGAGGTGGTGACTACATCGACTACGAAGAAGTTAAATAGTGAAACTTCAATTCACCAAATATCAGGCAACAGGTAATGATTTCGTTTTGGTCGACAACCGGAATGGGAACATTAATCTTTCCATAGATCAAATAAAACAGATCTGTGATCGTCGTTTTGGTATTGGTGCCGACGGGTTGATGCTTATCGAAAAACATCCCACCCTGGATTTCAATCTCGTTTATTACAACAGCGACGGAACACAAAGCCTTTGCGGCAATGGATCGCGTGCTGCCGTTAACATGGCCAGGTCGCTGGGCATCGTTAATGGAAAAGCAAGATTTAACGCCTACGATGGAGCACATGAAGCGGAAATCGATAACGGTATTGTAAAGTTTCGCCTTAGTGATGTTGCTGTGGATGGCAACAGCGACTTCATCAATACAGGCTCACCACATGTCATCAGGTTTGTGAATAACCTGGAGAACTATAAAATATTCGACGAGGGCCGCGCCATAAGGTATGAACGTAACGCGAACGTAAACTTCGTCGAGCTCCTTGATAACAATAAGATCTATGTGCGCACTTACGAGCGCGGCGTAGAGAACGAGACCCTTTCGTGCGGCACTGGCGTGACAGCCTCGGCGCTGGCAGCATATTTCAAAGGATATACCTCCCCTGTTGCCATTAAGACACAAGGCGGAGAGCTTTCCGTTCAGTTTACTGCGACAGAACCGGGACAGGCCTCTCAATCTTCCGGACACACGGTCACATTTCGCGATATTTTCCTTATTGGCCCTGCCAAAATGGTGTTCCAGGGCGATTTGGAGCTATAATTGCCCTCCCAAATCCTTACCTTTGTACCCCTTCTTCTTTGAGGGAAAAACTTGCTGCTAATGGCAGGCTCGGTCAAAGGAGAACTCATATAATTCGCTATGCTAAAGTTGATTGCAAAGATCTTCGGATCGAAGTCGGAAAAGGACATCAAATCGGTAATGCCCATCGTGGAAGAGACGAAACGCGAGGGTGAAAAGCTCGTGGGCATCTCTCATGATGAGCTGCGGCAGAAGACTTTCGAAATTCAGGACGAGATCAATAGTTTCCTCAAACCGATAGATGACCAGCTGGCTGGTCTTCACAAAGAGATCGCAGACAAACCAGAGCTCGATATCAATGAAAAAGAGGCGACCTTCGCGAAGATCGACGCACTTGAGCTTGAAAGAAATAAAGAACTCGAAAAGGTCCTGATGAAAGTGCTCCCGCGCACATTCGCTATCGTGCGTGAGACGGCGAGACGATTCAAAGAGAATGATTTCATAGAAGTAACGGCAACCGACTACGATCGTGCCTTTGCTGCGCGCTACCCTAACATTAAAATAGAAGGTGACAAAGCCATCTGGGCTAACGAATGGATAGCTGCAGGCAACAAAGTGAAGTGGGATATGGTCCACTACGAGGTGCAGATCATTGGTGGTATCGTTCTTCACCAGGGTAAGATCGCCGAGATGGCTACCGGTGAGGGTAAAACTCTCGTTGCTACATTCCCTGCATTCCTTAATGCCCTGGCAAAACGCGGCGTCCACCTGGTAACGGTGAACGATTACCTCGCCCGTCGTGATAGCGAATGGATGGCGCCACTTTATCAATTCCACGGACTTACTGTTGATTGTATCGATAAGCACGAACCTAACGGCATGGCCCGCAGGAACGCTTACCGCGCAGATATTACTTACGGCACCAACAACGAATTCGGTTTCGACTACCTCCGCGACAACATGGCGCGTGACCCTGAAGAACTCGTGCAACGCGGACATCATTTCGCGATGGTAGATGAAGTTGACTCCGTATTGATCGACGAAGCCCGAACTCCACTTATTATTTCCGGCCCGGTCCCCAGGGGCGACGTGCATGAATATGCTGAGCTCAAGGTTAAGATCAATAAAGTTGTAGAAGCTCAGAAGAAAGCCGTTAACACTTACCTGAACGAAGCGAAAAGACTGATCGAAGCCGGCAATGAAAAAGAAGGGGGCCTTGCATTGTTCCGCGCGCACCGCGCAATGCCCAAATACAAGCCATTGATCAAGATGCTGAGCGAGGCTGGTAACCGTCTCATACTTCAGAAGACAGAGAACTATCACCTGGCCGATAACAAGAAAGAAATGCCGAAGGCTGATGAGCCATTGTATTTCGTTATCGACGAGAAAGACAATAGCGTTGAGCTTACTGAAAAAGGTATCGATTTGATCACCGGCGATGGTGAAGATCCACGCTTCTTCATTCTTCCTGAGATCAGCGTCGAGCTTGCAAAGATCGAAAGAGATCACGGCCTCAACACAGAAGAACGCCTTGGTAAGAAAGAAGACCTTATCCGCGACTATTCAACAAAGGCACAACGCATTCACAGCGTTAACCAGTTACTGAAAGCATACACGCTCTTCGAAAAAGATACTGAATACATCATTGTCGACGGTAAAGTAAAGATCGTTGACGAACAAACCGGTCGTGTCCTCGATGGACGCCGTTATTCGGATGGTCTCCACCAGGCTATCGAAGCGAAAGAAAACGTGAAGGTTGAAGACGCAACACAGACATACGCAACCATTACGCTCCAGAACTACTTCCGTATGTATCATAAGCTTGCCGGTATGACCGGTACGGCGGAGACGGAGGCAGGCGAATTCTGGGATATCTATAAACTCGATGTTGTTGTAATCCCTACCAATAAGCCGATCACGCGTAAAGACAACGACGATCTCGTTTACAAAACGATGCGTGAGAAATTCAACGCGGTTGTTGATGAGATCGTGAAACTTACAGGGCAGGGTCGTCCCGTGCTTGTTGGTACTACTTCCGTTGAAATTTCCGAGCTATTGAGCCGTATGCTGCAGCTCAGGAAGATCAAGCACAACGTATTGAACGCGAAGCAACACCAGCGCGAAGCTGAAATTGTTGCCGAGGCAGGTAAGCCAGGTACAGTGACCATTGCCACCAACATGGCGGGTCGTGGTACCGACATCAAGCTTACTCCGGAGTCGAGAGCCGCCGGCGGTCTTGCGATCATCGGTACAGAAAGGCACGAGTCGCGTCGTGTAGACAGGCAGCTCCGCGGTCGTTCCGGCCGCCAGGGAGACCCGGGTTCATCGCAATTCCACGTTTCACTGGAAGACAACCTCATGCGTTTGTTCATGCCTGAGCGCATTGCACGGGTTATGGACCGCCTCGGTTTGAAAGAAGGCGAAGTGATCCAGCATTCAATGGTGACAAGCTCGATAGAGCGCGCACAGAAGAAAGTTGAAGAAAATAACTTCGGTATCCGTAAGCGCCTTCTCGAATATGACAACGTAATGAACTCGCAGCGCGAGGTTATTTACAAAAGAAGAAAGAATGCATTGTTCGGAGAACGTCTCCAGCTCGACATCCTGACGATGATGTACGATACAGCAGAAGACATCGTAACGAACGGCAAGAATGGAGAAGACTACGAAAACTTCAAGATCACAGTATTGAGCACATTCGGCTTCGATACAAGTATCACTGAGAACGATCTTCTTGCTAAAGACATTAAGATAACTGCGGAGACTCTCTACAATGAGGCACTGACGCACTACGATCGTAAGAATAAGCAGGTAAGAGAAAAGGCGTTGCCGGTGATGAAAGACATTTTCCAGACACGCGGAGCAACAGTCGATAGTATTCTCGTTCCTTTCAGCGACGGAACCAAGCAGATCGGTGTTGCTGTGGATCTTAAGAAAGCTATTGAAACAACCAACGCCGAACTAATCCAGGCAATGGAGAAGATGATCACACTCGCGATCATCGACCAGCAGTGGAAAGAACATCTCCGCGACATGGACGACCTGAAGCAGTCGGTGCAGAATGCTGTTTATGAGCAGAAAGATCCGCTGTTGATCTATAAGTTCGAAGGCTTCGAGGCTTTCAAGCGTTTCATTGCTACGGTGAATGAACAAACCGTGTCGTTCCTCGCGAAAGCCGAGATCCCGGTCCAGGCACAGGAAGCCGATCGCCTGCAGGAAGCAAGAGCCAATCGCGTGCGTGAAAAACTGAGCGAGAAGAAAGAGGAATCCCGTTCACTTCTCCAGGGTGGTGGTCAGCCACAGCAGCAACAGCAGGGCGGACAACCTCAACAGCAGCAAAGACCAGTCGAAAAAGTAATGCCCGTAAAGTCCGAGAAGGTTGCGAACCGTAACGACAAGATTTCCGTGCAATACACAGACGGTACGGTGAAGAAAGACGTTAAGTACAAGCAAGTAGAAGAGGACATCAAGAACGGCCGTTGTATCATAATTGAATGAGATCGTTACTGATCATAGCACTGTCTGTAGTTTCACTGAGCTCTTTCGCTCAAAAGAATAAGCCTGTAACGGAAGACCTGGCAGTGCTTCGACCTCATTTTGACGCTCCGGCGGATACAGCCCAGCACTACCAGGGTAATCCCGTAAAGAATGTTCCGCAGGTAACACCGCACTTGATTGTGAACCAGAAAGTGAATGCGGTACTCGATAGCATCGATAAGTTAAATGCTCACCGCAAGGTTGTTCCCGGCTATACCATCCAGGTATATTCGGGATTGAATCGTGAGGAGGCGAGCGATACAAAAGCCAGATTAAGCCGCGAACTCGATATGCGCGCGGATATGCAATATCTTCAGCCTAAATGGAGAGTTCGTGTCGGTTATTATTACAATAGTCTTGAAGCGCAGAAGGACCTCGTCCGTTTAAAACGGTCTTTCCCAAATGCCATTCTTGTTCCCGAAAGCATTCCGCTACGATAATGTCACTGCTGCAATCCGTAAAACAAGCGTCGTTAGCGTCGGCCGATGAGGTGATCCGGTTTCGCCGTCACCTTCATTCTAATCCTGAGCTTTCATACCAGGAGTATAAGACTTCTAAGTTTGTTGCCGAAGCATTGAGATCATTTGGCCTCACTCCTACCGAAGGAGTTGCAGGCACAGGTGTAGTTGCCATGATCAATGGTAAAAATCCTGACAAAAAAACTATTGCCCTTCGTGCCGACATGGATGCATTGCCGATCACCGAAGTGAACAATGTGCCATACAAGTCGACGAACAGCGGAGTGATGCATGCGTGCGGTCATGACGTGCACACGTCGTCTCTGTTAGGAACGGCGAAGATCCTTGCGGGACTTCGCGACCAATTCGAAGGAAGCGTGAAGCTAATATTTCAGCCGGGTGAAGAGAAAAATCCCGGTGGTGCTTCGATGATGATCAAAGAGGGTGTGTTGGAGAATCCCCGCCCCCGGGCCATTATCGGCCAGCACGTGATGCCACTGGTGCCTGTAGGCAAAATCGGCTTCCGTGAGGGCATGTATATGGCCAGCTCAGATGAAATTTATATTAAGGTTATTGGCAAGGGAGGCCACGGAGCCACACCAGAACTTACGATAGACCCGGTAGTTATTGCTTCGCATATCATCATTGCCTTACAGCAGGTGATCAGCCGCAATGCAAGTCCGAAGCAGCCCACCGTGCTCACGTTCGGAAGGATCATTGGCGAGGGCGCGACGAATATTATCCCTAACGAGGTAAATATTGCCGGCACATTCAGGGCGCTCAACGAAGAGTGGCGTGAGAACGGCCTGAAGAAGATCATAAAAATGGCAGAGAGCATTGCAGAGGGCATGGGTGGCCGCTGTGAGATCGAGTTGTCGAGAGGATATCCTTACCTGGAAAATAATCCGGAGCTTACTAAACGCATCCGTGACGCTGCTGAGCAGTATGTAGGAAAGGAGAATATCGTGGAGATCGACCTTACGCTTGGCTCCGAGGATTTCGCATATTATTCACACCAGGTGCCCGCTTCATTTTACCGTCTCGGTACACGCAACGAATCGAAGGGTATCACTTCCTACGTTCACACACCTACTTTCGATATCGATGAAGATGCGCTGCGGATAGGTCCGGGCGTAATGGCGTGGATGGCTCTGACCGAGCTGGCGCTCTAGAAGTGCAGAGTGCAACGTGCAACGTACGACGCCCCCCGCAAATTGGTCGGAGATCCGTTGGTTCTGTTATCAAACTCCATTTGTTCTATTAACTGTACGTTAGCTTAACGTTGCACATAGCACGTTGCACGTTGCACTTTGTTTATATTTGGGAATGGACCTTCCTGAAGATGCACCGTCGATCCCGGCACAAAAGCCGTCGTGGAAGGTTATTCTTCGAAACACCGCTTACATCCTGGCGGCATTACTCGTTTTCCTTTTTGCTATCGACTTAATGATCTCGTCGCTGCAGCACCTGGGTACCAGCGCTGCGGAAACGATCATCATGGCAACATCGAATCCCTTCACGGGATTGTTTATCGGTTTGCTGGTGACTGCGATCATTCAAAGCAGCTCTGCAACAACGTCGATGGTTGTGGCCCTGGTTGCGTCGGGCTCGATAACACTCGAAGGCGCAGTGCCGATCATCATGGGTGCGAACGTGGGCACAACGATCACGAGCACGATCGTATCACTCGGCTTCATCACGAAGAAGAAAGAATTCAGAAGGGCCGTGGCAGCAGGAACCTACCACGACTTCTTTAACATACTTACCGTATTGATACTTTTTCCCCTCGAATACTACTATGGATTCCTCTCGGGAGTGAGCGAGTACATTGCACGAACTTTCTTTTACCAGCCCACGATCGGAACTGCAACAAGATTCTCCCTGCTTGGAGGTGGCCTGAGTGCGATCGTAGAGAAGATTGTTGAGCTGATCAACAATGGCTTTGTGCTGGTAATATTCGCGTTCGCATTGTTGTTTGGATCCATACTCTTTTTCAGGACCGTATTATCGTCGATGCTGGGACTCGGCAGCCAGCAGGAGTCGACAGGTGTTCAAAGATTTTTCTTTCAAAGTGGGTTCAAATGTTTTGGCTGGGGGCTGCTGACGACGGCAGCGATACGATCGAGCACTGTAACGACCTCTTTGGTTGTGCCCCTGGTGGCAAAAAAAGTCATACGATTGAACCAGGCGGTGCCCTTCATTCTCGGGGCCAACATCGGCACAACGATCACCGCATTTATCGCAGCGATGTCGAATTCGAATATTGCGATCAGCATTGCGATATCGCACTTCCTGTTTAACACAATAGGCGTGGTGATATTCACAGCTGTTCCTTACGTGAAAACGATCCCCATAAATCTCGCCAAGGGTTTAGGAAAGCTCACAATACGTTACAGGCTTGCCGGCTTCGTTTACATTTTGCTCACTTTCTTCTTCATTCCGTTCTCTTTGATCTACCTCAACAGAAGCGCGCAAACGGTCCGGGAGTTGATTTATGTTCGTGAAAATTCGTCGACGTTTAAAGTGGTGAGCACAACATTCCGCAATCATAACTTTAGCAGCTGGGCATATTATGGATCGGAAAAACAAGAACCCGAACAACTGGTGCCGGTAGAACGAAGGAAGAATATCCTCGTGATCAACAACGAACTTTTTGAGTTCAGCAAAGCAGGTTCGTGCAGAGACGGTGAAGACAAAGGAGGAAAATACAGGATGTGCGTTTTACAGGTACTTCCGGAATATAAGATCAGCGAAAGCACGAAAGTCGATTCCGTATACGTCTTCAAGAAAATTTACAACGACGATCATTACGTTGAGCTGCTCATCAGCGCCAGGGAAAACCTGATCATCGCCAAGACGGAAAACCGGGGCGATAAGAAGGAATCACAGATCCTGACACAAATCTCTGACAAGTAAATTCGCTATATTGCCATAATCCTGCGCTCACTTAAAGCGACGCATCATTCATCGGGGAGGGCAGGGTGTGCTAATGGAAAATTTAAAGGGCCGGATCCTGAAGTTCCTCCATCTCGACGAGATTGTAAACCATCTGTCGGGCTACGTGGAGACGAGGGTGGAGTTGGTGAAACTCGAGATAAGAGAAGAGGTTGCGAGCATCCTGTCACGGGGGCTGATGATCATGCTGATCTTTATGGTCTGCTTCCTGTTCCTTCTTTTTCTGTTCATCGGACTGGCACAGTATCTTAATTTATTGCTCGAATCGCAGTTCGCCGGCTATATGCTGGTAGCATTGTTTTTCGGGTTGCTTCTGGCCATTTTACTATTCCTCCGGAAGAGCTTCTTCAGGATGGCAGAAAAACAGTTTATGGAATTGATCAAGCAAAGGCATCAGTGATATGGAAATTTTAGAATCGCAGGACCCGGAAAAAAAACGGCTTATCGAAGCCTCAGAAAGGCATAAACGTGCATTGGAAAAGGGTGTCTTAGATCTCTCTAAGGACACCAAAAAAATGCTCACAAACGCCCTCATCGTCGGAGGCGTATTAGCTTTGTCATACCTCGCAGTACGGAGCCTCTCCTCGGGAGGTGGCAAAAAGAAGAAACACAAAAAGAGGGCTACGGTTACTCTGGTTTCTCCGTCGGTATCCAGCAATGGTGCCGGTGATCACGACGAAGATGAGGATGCAGGATCGCCGGGTGTGCTGGCTGGTATCGGGGCGCAGGTAATGAACCATGCCACGGTCATGTTGATCGACATCGCGCGTGAGAAACTAATGGAGTATCTCGAAAGCAGGAAAAAAGGAGAATGAAGCTTCTTGAAACTTTGCAGCATTGGCATAAGCTCGGAAAGAAATCCGTTGCTGTTCTTATCGATCCCGATAAGGCGGAAGATCCTGCAAAACTCATGACACTCATCAATATCGCCACTGAAAATTGTGTCGACTTCTTCTTCGTGGGCGGAAGCCTTGTCACGACAACAAATCTTTCAGAGGTAGTCAGAACGGTTAAAGAAAACGTGAACATTCCCGTTATACTTTTCCCTGGAAGCACTCTGCAGATAGACCCTTCAGCCGATGCGATACTTTTCCTTTCTTTAATATCGGGTCGCAACCCTGATCTCCTCATAGGTCAGCATGTACAGGCTGCGCCGATCCTCAAGAACAGCAGAATGGAGGTTATTCCTACAGGATACATTCTTATCAACTCCGGTAAGATGACCTCTGTCGCTTACATCAGTAACACGACACCTATTCCTGAAGATAAATTTTCGTTGGCTGCGTGTACTGCCATGGCAGGAGAAATGCTTGGCCTTCGTTTAACATATATCGATGCGGGAAGCGGCGCAGAACGCGAGATCAGCCCGAAGATGATCAGCACGGTCAGAAAGTCGATAGACACACCATTGCTCGTCGGCGGTGGAATTAATACCAGTCAGAAAGCGATTGCAGCCTTCGAAGCCGGCGCAGACACAATCGTTATTGGAAACGCGCTTGAGAAAGATCCGAACCTGCTCACGGAGATCTCCGAAAAGGTATACGACTGGAATCGCGCTCTCACCAGATAATTCAAATGATCCTCAATATTACTTTCAGCGTCGACAAGGAGGTTGCCGAAGATTGGATCACGTGGATGAAAGACAAACACATCCCGGGATTGGTGGTCAAAGGTTTTTTTAGCGAGGCCAGGATTCTGAAAGTCCTCAGCCATGAAGACGATCAGACATTTTCTTATGCTGTACAATACTTCTGGGGATCGATGAAGAATATCGAGCAATATCTCGCCGACGACGATATCCAGAAGCGCTATGGAGAGCGCATTCTTGCTTATCCCACACTCCTCGAAGAGATCTAGGTAGTTTCGCCATGGCCATGTCTGGCCAGTTATGTCTTCGTAAAATCGTACAGATTAAAAACGAAGACATGAACCGCATTCTGATTTTCATTTCAATTCTATTGTCGTGCTGCTCGTGCAGCATTTACCAGTACAATGTTTTGAGTTCCAGCACCCCCGGTATAGAAGACCAGCCTTTTACTTTCGAAAATGACAGCATCCGCGTCAGTTACTACTTCGACGATGGGCGCAGCAACGTCGAAATCTTTAATAAGTCATTGAAGCCATTGTATGTCGATTGGAGCCGGTCCTCGTTGATAGTCAATGGCGAGGCCAGGTCGTATTGGAATGGCGAATCCGTAGTGAACCTGCAATCAACAGAATATCGTTCGGTCATCAACGCGGCTTATAAAAACGGGACTATAACGGGGACCATCAGCAGTGGTACGCCCGTTACATTCCTGCCTCCCGATTCTAAAACCAGGAGCACATCAATCGGATTGCCTGGCGTCTGGCAGACGATGAAGGCGTCTGAGAAATTCAAAAGATTCAGCGAAGATGATACGCCCCTGAAATTCAGGAGCTACTTAATGCTTTCCAGGAACCAGGATTTTTCAAATCCGATCCAGATGGATCATCACTTTTGGCTGGCCGAGGTCCATCAATACAACCAGGAACCTAAAATAACTCCCAGGCAGAATGCGTGGATGTCATCCAAACTGAGCGAAGGAGGAACTGTTGCAGTCGGTATGGTTGCTATCGCAGGGATGATCGGCGTTATTATCATCTCCTCGGATAATATTCCTCCAACTGCTAGAGCGGGTCAGTAATTACTTCAGGAGATCGCGGATCTGCTCAGCTTCGAGCGTGCAGTTATGCCATTCACCACTGATCTTCGAACCGTACTTTTTATAGAAGTTGATCGCGGGCTCGTTCCAATCGAGAACCTGCCACATCATGCCGCTGCAATTTTCATCGAGCGTGTGCTTAAGAGTGCGATCAAATAATTTCTTGCCGATGCCTGAGCCGCGTTCGCTTTGTGTTACGATGATATCTTCAAGCCAAAGACGTTTTCCTTTCCACGTAGAATATCTCCAGTAGAATAAAGACAGGCCGACGATACCTTTATTGTTTTCAGCGACAAAAAAACCGTAGATGGGATTCGGACCGAAGCCATCTTTCTCAAGCTGCTCAACGGTATTGAATACTTCATGCGCTGCCTTCTCGTATTCGGCAAGCTCTTTAATAAGTTCAAGAACGCGAGGAAGATCACTTTTACGGCCGGGGCGAATAACTGTAGTCATATTAACGAGGTGAGGAGGTGAGGAGATGAAGAGGGGACGAGGTGAAGAGGGACGAGATGAAGAGGTGAAGAACCGGTAGCCGGGATTTCTTCATCTCCTCACCTTCTCACCTCCTCACCTCTTCATCTCTTCATCTCTTCATCTCTTTTTACATTTTTTTCCTTGTCTGCGGAGGTTCGATACCCATGTTATAATAGGTAAATGAATATTGATCTGCGATGGCATCCAGGGACTTCGAAAGGTTCGACGCACCATGACCTGACTTCGTATCTACCCGGATCAATACAGGATTGTCGCCAGCGTGGTTCTCCTGTAATGTTGCCGCGAACTTGAATGAGTGCGCCGGAACAACACGATCGTCGTGATCGGCTGTTGTGATAAGGGTGGCCGGGTAGCTGACGCCGGAGTCGATCGCATGCACCGGGGAATAGTTTTTCAGATACTCAGCCATTTCTTTCGAATCGTCGGCAGTACCGTAATCATATGCCCAGCCTGCACCGGCAGTAAACTTATGATAGCGAAGCATGTCCATTACGCCGACTGCAGGGAGCGCTACTTTCGCAAGATCGGGACGTTGTGTCATTGTAGCGCCAACGAGAAGTCCCCCGTTAGAACCACCGGAAATTGCGAGATACGGGCTGCTTGTATATTTCTCGTTGATCAGGTATTCACCAGCTGCGATGAAATCATCAAACACGTTTTGCTTATTCATTTTTGTGCCGGCCAAATGCCATTTTTCTCCGTATTCGCCGCCACCGCGCAGGTTAGGTTGGGCATAGATCCCGCCATTTTCCAGCCATACGAGTCGTGATGTGCTGAATGAAGGCGTGAGACTGATGCCAAATCCGCCGTAAGCGTAAAGCATTGTCGGATTCTTTCCATTAAGCTCCACGCCCTTCCTGGCCACAATGAACATCGGGATCTTAGTGCCATCTTTGCTCGTATAGAATACCTGCTTTGTTTCGTAGTCGGCGCTGTTGAAGTCGACTTTAGGTTGTGCGTAAAGCGTAGACTTGCCGGAAGCAATATCAAATTTGTAGATAGATGTCGGTGTGGTGAATGATGTGAAGGAATAATAGACATCCTTATCGCCATGTTCTCCTCCGAAGCCACCTGCTGACCCGATACCGGGAAGTTCTATTTCTCTTTCGAGTTTACCGGAGTAGTCGAATTGTTTTACCTGGGTGCTTGCATCTTTCAGGTAACTCACGAAAATCTTTTTGCCTGCTGTAGCGATACCTACCAATGCATTTGTAGTCTCGGGAATAAGGTCTTTCCAGTTTGCAACGCCGGGCTTCGAAGCATCAACCACCACAGTTCTGCCGTTAGGTGCGTTGAGATCAGTTGAAATGATCAGTTGCGATCCCTCGTTGTCGATAACACTGTGATTCTGTTCAGAGTTGTCGACGATTGGAATGAGCTTACTGTTCTTCTGACTGAGATCCTGAACATACAATTCATTACCTGTTGTGCTGACGGCTGCAGAGATCACCAGGAATCGTTCATCTTCCGTGAGATAGGCGTTGATATACCTGCGTGGTGTTGCCTCACCACCGAACGTCATCTTATCTTCTGTTTGTTTGGTGCCGAGCTTGTGATAGTAAAGCTTGTGGTATTGCGTTTTTGCCGACAACTCGGAACCTTTTGGCTTATCGTAGCTGCTGTAATAGAAACCATCGTTGCCCTTCCATGCAATCCCCGTAAACTTTAGATCTCTCAGCGTGTCACCGATCACAGATTTGTCTTTAGTATTCAGCACGACAGCTTTTCGCCAGTCGGAGCCACCTTCCTGGATAAGGAGTGCAACCATGGAACCATCCTTTGTATAAGATGATCCGCCGAGAGCGGTAGTTCCGTCGGCAGAAAATGTGTTCGGATCGAGAAAAATTTCTTCGGGTCCGTCTTCACCCTTTTTGCGGTAAACAACATTATGGTTCTGAAGACCGGTGTTCTTCGTGAAATAATAATATTCACCGTGTTTTACCGGCGCGCTGATACGTTCGTAGTTCTGCACTTCATCGAGGCGTTTACGAATTGCGTCGCGGAACGGGATGTTCTTGAGATAACCGAATGTTACGTCGTTCTCGGCTTTCACCCATTCGGCCGTTTCTTTCGAAGTATCGTTTTCGAGCCAGCGATAGGGATCATTTACGACAACACCCGAAATGGTGTCGACCTGGTCGACCTTTTTTGTTTGTGGATACTTGCCAGCCCTGGCAGTTTCTTTTTTGGGAGTGCACGCGATCGCTGATACGAGCACGAGCAGTGCTATAATCTTATTCATATTATCAAGATATAATATTAAAGCCCGTATAAGGTTGCAATACCTTAGGAATGTGAATGCCGTCTTTTGACTGGTTGTTTTCGAGGATTGCCGCAACGATCCGGGGCAACGCCAGGGCGCTTCCGTTCAATGTATGGAGCAGCTGGGTCTTTCCGTCTTTGCCTTTGTGACGAAGCTTGAGGCGGTTTGCCTGGAATGTCTCAAAGTTGCTCACAGAACTTACCTCCAACCAACGTTGTTGTGCAGCCGAGTAAACCTCCATGTCGTAAGTCAACGCCGAGGTGAACCCCATGTCGCCACCACACAATAGCAAGCGTCGGTAAGGCAACTCGAGTTTTTCGAGAAGACCCTGAACATGAGTACACATTTCTTCAAGGACGTTGTAAGAGTTCTCTGGCCTTTCAATCCGAACGATCTCAACTTTGTCGAACTGATGGAGCCTGTTAAGACCACGAACGTGAGCACCCCAGCTTCCTGCTTCACGGCGGAAACATGGAGTGTAGCCGACATTCTTTATGGGGAGATCATCATCGCCCAGCATCACATCCCGGTATAAATTCGTGATGGGAACCTCTGCAGTAGGTATGAGAAACAGCTTGTCTTCGCTGGCGTAATACATCTGGCCATCCTTATCGGGAAGCTGACCGGTTCCATACCCTGAGGCTTCGTTGATGACGATGGGGGGCTGGATCTCTTTGTAACCGAGGGCGACTGCTTCGTCGAGGAAGAAATTGATGAGGGCGCGCTGGAGGCGGGCACCTTTTCCCTTGTATACCGGGAATCCCGCACCTGCGATCTTTGTTCCAAGCTCAAAATCGATTATGTCATATTTCTTAATTAGCTCCCAGTGTGGCTGTGCATCGGCAGGCAGCGTAGGAACTTTACCCCACTCGTTTACTGTTATGTTGTCGTCCGACGATTTTCCTGCGGGTACTTTTTCGGCAGGAACATTGGGTATCCTGTAAAGTAGTTGCTGGAGATCGCTTTCTAAAGTGGTTAGCTGCGTTTCTAGGTCTTTAATAAGATCTTTATCCGCGGCAACGGACGCACGAAGAGAGGTAGCTTCATCGTTATTACCTGACTTCATTAACTCACCTATCTTCTTTGACTTGGAATTTGACTCGGCTTTGATAGCATCAAGTTTAACTTGAAGCTGACGGCGGGTCTGGTCGGTATTAATGACATTGTTGATCAGACTTTCCGCTTCCTTGAAGTTTCGTTTGTTAAGACCGGTCAGTACTTTCTGTGATTGGTCTCGTATGACCTGCAGTTGAAGCATGTGAGTATAAATTAGTCGGCAAAATTACCACAAAGGCCTTTGTCTGGCGTAGCTTGGCGAAGCCGGGGGAAGATTTTTTTTAGCGGTTTTTGATAATATTCGATTTTGGGCTATAATTGCAAGGTCAATCCCGGCCATTCAGGCCCTTTTAATAGATTAATCCGGTACTTTTCCCTTGATCAGTTTCCCTGTATTTATTTCATTTCATTCTCTCCTTTAAAAATTTCAAAACAAACTCATGTACACAATTGACGATCTGAATGTCAAACTCTTATCTGAATTAAAAGATATTGCTGACGGAATGGGTATCAAGAATGCGAGAAAGCTCCAGAAGCAAGAACTCGTTTATAAAATACTCGATGAACAGGCTATAAAAGGCGATGGCAAAAAAGAAGAGCCGGCGCCAACAACAAACAGCGAACGTCGTCTGCGTCCCCGTCGCCGCGAAAACGTAGCTCCTGCCGAAGAACAACACGCGAAGCCAAAAGCGAATCCCGCTAAACAAGACAGGCAGGAAAGGCAGGAAAGACAAGAGAAACCTGCAAAGGTGGAAATGTCTACCGAAGATCTTATCAATAGCATAGACGTCGATCTCGAAGGCACCATGCCACGCTTCGACGAAGAATCAAATGCTCCTTCATTCGAAAATAAACAGGAAGAAGGTCAGCAAGAGCCAGAGACCGCTAACAACAACGGCGGCAACAATAATAATAACAACAACAGGAATCAGCAGCAACCACAACATCGCGGTAACATTAAAGACTTCGATGGAGTAATTGCAAGTGAAGGGGTTCTCGAGATCATGCAGGATGGCTACGGCTTCCTCCGCTCGTCCGACTATAACTACCTCGCCAGCCCTGATGATATTTACGTATCTCCTTCCCAGATAAAACTGTTTGGCCTGAAGACAGGCGATACAGTAAAAGGACTTATTCGTCCACCCAAAGAAGGTGAGAAATATTTCGCTTTGCTGAAAGTCGAGAGCGCCAACGGAAAAACGACTGAAGAGATCCGTGACCGTGTTGCTTTCGAATATCTCACTCCCCTTTTCCCGGACGAGAAGTTAAGACTCAGCACAACACACGATAACATGTCGACACGTATCCTCGACTTATTCTCTCCTATCGGTAAAGGTCAGCGCGGTATGATCGTTGCGCAGCCTAAGACCGGTAAGACCGTGTTGTTGAAGAATATTGCGAATGCGATCGCAGAAAACCATCCTGAGGTTTACCTCCTGGTGTTGCTGATCGACGAACGTCCTGAAGAAGTTACAGACATGGCACGCAGTGTTAAAGCTGAAGTGATCGCGTCTACTTTCGATGAACAGGCTGAAAGGCACGTGAAAGTTGCAAGCATCGTTCTCGAAAAAGCGAAGAGAATGGTAGAGTGCGGTCACGATGTTGTAATCCTCCTCGATTCTATCACACGTCTTGCACGTGCATACAATACAGTTGTCCCTTCGTCAGGAAAGATCCTTTCCGGTGGTGTTGATGCGAATGCACTTCACAAGCCTAAGCGTTTCTTCGGTGCTGCGCGTAAGATCGAGAACGGTGGTTCATTGACGATCATCGCAACAGCTCTTATCGATACAGGTTCGAAGATGGACGAAGTTATCTTCGAAGAATTCAAGGGTACTGGTAACATGGAATTGCAGTTGGATCGCAAGCTGTCGAACAGAAGGATCTATCCTGCTATCGATGTGCCTGCATCCGGTACTCGCCGCGAAGATCTGTTGATGCGTGAAGATGAACTTCAACGCGTATGGATCCTGCGTAAATTTATGAGTGATATGAACTCTGTGGAAGCAATGGAATTCTTACAGAGCAGAATGAAGGGAACACGGAATAATGAAGAGTTCCTGATCTCGATGAATGGCTAACACATTAGTCACTGGACATTAGTCATTAACCATTTCACATTTCACATTGGGCGGGGCTTCGGAAAAGTCCCGCCCTTATTTTTTAACCCTGCTGTATTGTGGCGCTGTCCTATTCTTTTATAATGGCGCCATTCTGATCCACGCGGAAATAAATTTCATTTACTTTATTTCCCTCCCCGTCGAAGACGAGCAATTGAAATTTTCTTAGCCCATATGCCACGTATGGCTGTGGATCTATCATAAACAGCTCTCCTTCTCCCTGGCTTTCGCCATCGTGTTTCCATAAAAGATGATCGCCGTCGTAGTTATAAAGGCGAAGCTGGAAAGTGTCATGCTCCCTGAACATCAGGCGGAGCGGAAGAACTTTAGTCACGACCCGGGGTTCGGCCTTTATCTCGGGTTTGATGCTGAACTGCCGTGCAGATAGAAGCAATGGCATGTTATCGCTTTCGCGGATGCCGTAAATCCTGTAGTTGTAAGTACCTGCAGATTTCAGTGTGTCGGTAAATGCAAACTGGTTACCCGCAAGACCATAAGCGTTCCGGCTTATACCAAGCCCGGTGATAAAATTTGAATTGCGAAAGATCCTGAACTCACTGATATCTCTAGCGAGCTTCTCATCGATAGTCCAGTTCATGGTAATGACTTTGTTTTCAAGGCGCGATTCGACCTTCAATGTATCGAGATTGACATCCTTCTCTTTTCTTGGAAGACCTTTCGGTTTGTCGGAAAGCTCTATGTTGAACTTGCAGAAATCCCCAAGAAAGCCATCGATGTTAACGAGATACTGCGTGTTTGGCTTCAATGAATTGACTTCGATGAAAACGTCCTCGGTACGTATCTGGTTTATACATTCAAGAATCCTGTAGGTACTTACCTCGCATGGATTGCCTTCGATAAGGATCATTTGAACACCTTTCGAATCGCGGCAGGACTGCGCGCCGATGTTGATGAAATAGTCTCCGGGACGGTCAACGGTAAATGAGAACCATTGGTCGTTGTGGTAAACCAGACATTTATTTGTCAACGACTTATTGATACACTTCCACTGAACATTCGCGCCGGCGGTAGAGGAATGAAGTGGTTCATTAAGAGTGAGCTCGAGACGTTCTTCAATGTTATTATTTGCGACTTGCGCGATCGACTGAAAGCCGACGAACAATAATATCAGAACACGCAAGATCATTTTTTAGAACTCTTTCTCTTGTGCGCCAGCTTTTCCTTTTTGGCAATCTTCCATTTACTGTCGTGGAATGCTCCTTTGAATTCCGGATCGTCCCTTCGTTTTTGCGAATCTATTTCGCGCGCTGTGATCTGCTTCTCTTCTTTTGAGGTCTCCTCCACAACGATGCTGGACGGCATTTGCTTCACCGGAATTTTTTCCCGGATCAGCTTCTCAATTTTTTCGATATGATACTCCTCAGCGGGAGTCACGAGGGTAATTGCCTTTCCTTCTGCGGAAGCCCGGCCTGTGCGACCAATGCGGTGAACATAGTCTTCGTAAACAATAGGTACATCGAAATTGATCACGTGAGAAACCCCGGTTACATCAATACCCCTGGCAGCAACGTCGGTCGAAACAAGCACACGAAGTTTTCCGTCCTTGAATTCGGTCATCGCGTTGATGCGACTATTCTGACCTTTGTTTGAATGAATAACGCGTGCCGGCCCCAATTTCTTGCGATCGACGTATTTGAATACGCCGTCGGCGTTCTCCTTCGTCCGTGCAAAGATCATCACGCGACTCATTTCATCGTTGTTAGCTAAAAGATGTTCGATGAAGTTGATCTTCGTCCGGAGATTTGGAACGTGATACAGCTCCTGTTCGACTTTTTTTGCGGGCGTTGATTGGGGCGTCACTTCCACCCGCACCGGGAATTCCAGAAACTCCTGGGACAATCTTTCAACTTTATCCGGAAAAGTTGCTGAAAAGAGCAGGTTCTGCCGTTTAGAGGGTATTATTTCGAAGATTTTCCGGAGCTGTGGCATGAACCCCATGTCCATCATTCTATCGGCCTCGTCCAATACCAGTGTCTTGATCTGCTTTACCGGAAGCTCGTTGCGGAGATAGATCTCCATGAATCTGCCTGGAGTGGCCACAAGGATGTCGATTCCTTTCTTGATGTCTGCTATTTGTGTTTGCGGCCCCACGCCTCCATAGATGCCCGCAACGCGAAGATCGGTATACCTGGAGAGCTGCCGTGCCTGCTCCAACACCTGCACCACGAGCTCTTTGGTTGGAACGAGGATGAGTGCGCGCGGGTCGGTTCCCTGCTGATATTTAACCTTGAGTAACAGTGGCAGCATATAAGCTGCCGTTTTGCCAGTACCTGTCTGGGCTATACCGATAACCGCCTGTCCACCGAGGATGAGGGGTATGCATTTCTTTTGAATGTCGGTTGGATCTGAAAATCCAGCTTCATCAACGGCAGTAACCAATTGCTTATTGAGCTTCAGCTCGCGCCAAACATCCTGTTGTTCTTCTGTCACCGTATATTTGCATCCCCCGAATCCCGGGGGACAAGGTTATGACTATGTTAATTGTAAACGCTAAAATAGTAAATGAGGGGCAAGTGATCGAAGGAGATGTGCTGATCAAAGACAAGTACATTGAAAAGATAGGCAAAGGTTTATCCGGCACGAAGGCCGCAAGAGTTATAGACGCCAATGGCCAGTTCCTGTTCCCGGGGGTTATAGACGACCAGGTTCACTTCAGGGAGCCGGGTCTTACTCGTAAAGGTGATATTTTTTCAGAGTCACGGGCGGCAGTTGCAGGTGGAGTAACTACATACATGGAAATGCCCAACACCGCTCCGCCGACTTTCACACAACAGCTTCTTGAAAAGAAGTATGCGATTGCAGCGAAGAACTCCCTGGCAAATTTTTCATTCTACATCGGGGCTTCGAACGACAATCTTGAAGAGGTATTGAAGACCGATATCAAACAAGTATGTGGTCTCAAGATCTTTATGGGTTCGTCGACAGGCAATTTATTGGTCGATGATCCAAAGGTCCTCGAGGGCTTCTTTTCAAAATGGCCGGGATTGATCGCTTCTCATTGCGAAGATGAACCCACCATCCGAAAGAACAATGATGCTGCGAAGGCTAAGTATGGTGAAGACGTTCCGATCGAGATGCACCCGCTGATAAGGAGTGAAGAAGCTTGTTACAAGTCGTCGTCGGGTGCTATAGAGCTCGCGAAGAAATTCGGTACTCGGTTACACATACTTCATATATCGACAGCTAAAGAAACGGGTTTGTTCACGAATAAAATTCCGTTGGAGAAAAAGTTGATCACTGCCGAAGCGTGTATTCATCACCTTTGGTTTTGTGATACAGATTACAAACAGCTGGGAACGAAGATCAAATGGAACCCGGCGATCAAAACAGCCACAGACCGCGAGGGCATCTGGAAGGCGTTGCTCGATGACAGGATCGACGTAATTGCCACGGACCATGCGCCACATACTGTTGAAGAGAAAAACGGAACGTATTTCAAGGCTCCGTCGGGCGGACCGTTGGTTCAGCATTCATTGGTGGCGATGATGGAATTCTATCAGCAGGGAAGAATCGGTGTTGAGCAGATTGCCGATAAGATGAGTCATAAGCCGGCCATCTTGTTCAGGGTCGAGAAGAGAGGATTTATTCGTGAGGGATATTTTGCCGACCTGGTGTTGGTGGATCCGTCGTCGTCGTGGAAGGTTGACAAGGGCAATATTTTATATAAGTGTGGATGGTCGCCATTTGACGGTCAGACTTTTCATTCGAGGGTGACGCATACATGGGTGAGCGGGCATCTGGCGTGGGAAGATGAGAAGCTGGATGAGAGTAAGATGGGGATGAGATTGAGTTTCGACAGGTAGGACTTTTGACAAATAGCTTGTACGGTTTACCTGACGATTTTAAAGTGAAGCGATGATTTTCTTTGGTGAGAAATTGGATTGTTGAGAGGTTTGCATAAACCAAAACAAACAACATTATGATTCTTACAAATGAAGACATGTCGGCCATTAGCAATTTGATGGACGAGAAACTTGAAAAGTTCGATCTGCTGAAAATTCTACCTATCAGGACCGACATTGAGTTTATGAAGGCTGACATCAAGGTTCTCAAGACCGACGTTGCCCATCTCAAGTCTTCCGTGGATGGCTTGAGAACAGAAATTGATGATGTCAAGTATGAGATTGGTGGAATTAAAAGAGATATTCATTTTCTCAGGAATCCAAAAGGGGAAATACCGATGCGTGTCGATGAATAGAATGTACGGTTTACCTGATCATTTTTAATTGAACCCCACAGTTTCTTTTGAGACAGTTTAGATTGTAGGGAGGTTTGTTGCGTAAACCAAAACACAACAAAACCATGAGTTTAACAAAGAAGATTTATTAGCGATCCGTGGAATCGTGGAAGAAGTGGTTGATATTAAACTCGGGATACTCGAGGAAAAACTTCAGAAGAAACTCGAGGAAAAACTTCAACCAATGCGCGAGGCCTTAAAGCAAGTGTTAAAAGCGCAAATCGAGATTGTCGACAAAATTGCTGACCTCGAGAGAGACATGAGTCTTGTCACGCACTCTATATGTCTGACTCCGGCTAGTCGCGAACTACGAAAAACCCTCCATGATATAGATTAAAAGCAAATCGCCTAAAAGCAAAAAAGCCCTCGGTTTCCCCGGGGGCTTTTGCTTTTCAATATTATGGGTGAAAGACGGGACTCGAACCCGCGACCCCTAGAATCACAATCTAGTGCTCTAACCAACTGAGCTACATTCACCATACTTATCGTGACCGCGCCTTCCGCGCAGCCGCCCCAGCCTTTTTACGAGCCGGGGTGCAAATTTAGCAATTTTTTAGCGACTCAGATACAGGTTCCTCACCGAATAAATATTCAGGAAATAGTCGTCCATAAGGTCATCTATAAAGTAGATAGCCTCTCCCGTACTCTTCATTTCCGGCCCCAGCTCCTTATTCACATCCGGGAATTTGCTGAACGAGAACACCGGCACCTTTATCGCGTAACCCTTCCGTCTTGGATTATATGTGAAATCCGTCACTTTCCTTTCCTCCAGCATCACCTTCGTAGCGTAGTTCACGTACGGCTCATCATAGGCCTTACAAATGAACGGCACAGTACGCGACGCCCGCGGGTTCGCCTCTATCACATATACTTTGTCGTCCTTTATTGCGAACTGTATGTTGATCAAACCCTTCACCTTTAAAGCCTGGGCAATTTTGATTGTATAGGTTTCGATCTGCTTCATCACGAAATCGCCAAGGTTATACGGAGGCAATACCGCGTAAGAATCTCCCGAATGGATACCTGCCGGCTCGATATGCTGCATGATACCGATGATGTAAACATTCTCTCCATCGCAGATCGCATCCGCCTCCGCTTCCATCGCATTCTCAAGATAGTTGTCGAGCAACACCTTGTTCTCAGGCAAATGTTTCCAGATATCGATGATGTGATTCTCGAGCTCCGTCTCGTTGATCACGATCTTCATACTCTGTCCACCCAACACGTATGAAGGACGAACAAGCAAAGGGAATCCGATCTTCTTCGAAACTTCCAGCGCCTCATCAGGATCGGTAGCAACACCGAAGTCGGGATAAGGAATGTTTTGCTCTTTCAGCAACGTCGAAAAACGTCCGCGATCTTCGGCAAGGTCCAGCGAGTCGAAAGATGTACCAATGATCCTGATGCCGTGCTTGTCCAGCTTTTCGGCAAGCTTCAATGCAGTCTGACCACCGAGCTGAACAATCACTCCCACGGGTTTTTCATGATCGATGATATCGATCAGGTGTTCCCAAAATACCGGCTCGAAATAAAGTTTATCAGCAATGTCGAAGTCGGTCGAAACAGTTTCAGGGTTACAGTTAACCATGATCGTTTCATAACCCAGTTCCTTCGCAGCTAACACGCCGTGCACACATGAGTAGTCGAACTCAATACCCTGGCCGATACGGTTCGGACCAGATCCGAGGACAACGACTTTCTTCTTGTCTGAAACAATCGACTCGTTTTCCTTATCGAAGGTCGAATAATAATATGGAGTCTTCGCTTCAAATTCGGCAGCACAAGTATCAACAAGCTTGTACACGCGTTTGATGCCGAGCTCGAGACGTTTTGCGTGAACTTCACTTTCAAGACAATGTAACATATGGGCGATCTGCCTGTCGGCGAAGCCTTTCTCTTTTGCTACACGTAACAGATCTGCAGGAATAGTATTGAGGTCGAACTCTTCGATCTTATTCTCGATCTCGATGAGTTCTTCGATCTGTTCAAGGAACCACTTATCGATCTTCGTTACCTTATGAATGGTCTTCAATGGAACGCCGATCTTGATAGCATCGTGAATGTGGAACAACCTGTTCCATGTCGGATTCGCGAGGCTGTGCATGAGCTCGTCCTGGTTACGAAGCTCTTTACCGTCGGCACCGAGACCATTGCGGCGGATCTCGAGCGACTGACATGCTTTCTGAATGGCTTCCTGGAAATTGCGGCCGATGCCCATTACTTCACCAACGCTTTTCATCTGCAAACCTAACCGGCGATCGGCGCCGTGGAATTTATCGAAGTTCCAACGCGGGATCTTTACGATAACGTAGTCGATAGCAGGTTCGAAATAGGCTGTTGTAGATCCGGTGATGGCGTTCTTTAACTCGTCGAGGTTGTAACCGATCGCGAGTTTCGCTGCGATCTTCGCGATAGGATAACCTGTTGCTTTGGATGCAAGTGCCGATGAACGCGATACCCGCGGGTTGATCTCGATGCCAACGATGTCGTCGTTCTCGGGATTAACAGCAAACTGTACGTTACATCCACCTGCGAACTGACCGATCCCATTCATCATCCTGATCGCGAGATCACGCATGTGCTGATAAACAGTGTCAGGCAAGGTCATTGCCGGCGCAACCGTAATTGAATCGCCGGTGTGAATTCCCATCGGATCGAAGTTCTCGATCGAGCAGATAATGATTATATTTTTATTGTTGTCGCGAAGAAGCTCGAGCTCGTACTCCTTCCAACCCATGATACTTTGTTCTACAAGGACTTCGTGAATCGGCGAAGCGTGGAGGCCACGATTCAGGGCTTCGTCAAATTCGTCGGGTGTATTTACGAAACCACCGCCGGTTCCGCCGAGCGTGAAAGAAGGACGGATAACGAGCGGGAATCCGATCTCCTGGGCGATCTCCTTTCCTTCAAGCATTGATGTTGCGGTTGACCCTTTGCAGACACCAACGCCGATCTCGATCATTTTCAAACGGAATTTCTCGCGATCTTCTGTTGTCTCGATCGCAGCGATATCAACACCGATGATCTTCACACCATAGTGCTGCCAGATACCGGCTTTATCGCAATCGATACAGAGGTTCAGAGCAGTCTGACCACCCATTGTGGGAAGCACAGCGTCGATGTGATGTTTCTCGAGGATCTCGCGGATCGACTTTTTCTCGAGCGGAAGGAGATAAACGTGGTCCGCGTTGATCTTGTCGGTCATGATAGTGGCCGGGTTCGAATTGATCAACACGACCTCAATTCCTTCTTCGCGAAGTGAACGAGCGGCCTGGGAGCCGGCGTAGTCGAATTCGCAGGCTTGTCCGATAATAATTGGGCCGCTACCGATGATCAGTACGGAACGAATGCTTCTGTCTCTTGGCATCTTGTGCTACGGGTAGGATAAATTGGCGCAAAAATAACCGATTCTCCCGCCCCGCAGTACAATTCTGTTAATTCAGTTTGATAATTTTTTTAACAGTTGTTCCGAACTGAGATTGTACTCTTACGAGGTAAAAACCCGGCGACCAGTTGACGTCGTAATCGCGCTGGAAATCTCCCGACGGCGCAGAAAAACGGTCGGACGATAAGAGCTGTCCCTGGGTGGACAAAAATTCCACATTCACTTGCGACGCTGCCGGCAATGCCATCCTGACGTGGAGCGATCCATCGGTTACTGGATTCGGCCACGCGTCAAAACCTGAAACAGAATACAATGGCTCTACACCTGTAACCGTACCCTGGATGCTGAGGTTGTCAACAGCCCAGCCCCAGCCGGTAGTTTTCGCATCCGAATGCAATCGAAAGCGGATGATAATAGCATCGCCTGCTTTGAACTTTCCACCAGCTGTAATGTCAAGAGTGTGTTTCTGATAGAACGTATTCGTAGGGTTATTCAGACCATCGAAAGCGATCTTCCACGTCGAGTTGGCGTTGGCAGCATACGGTGCGATCAATGGCTCCCAGTTATTGCCATCTTTCGTTGCTTCGACAACGACATAATCTTTTACACCGGCGCCGCTATATTCCACCATCGCTATGTCTTCATAGTAGACTAACGCGTTATCGGAGCTAACCTTTATCGCCTTCTTCGTTACCCAACTAAAATCGGACACACTGTCGATACCAATACCGGTGAGGTAAGGATGACTTGTGGTGAATGCAGTGTTATTGCTCAGGTTTTGCCCCGATATGTTAAAATAATTGCCGGTGAGGTCCGGGCTTTCACTTTGAAAATCGGCAGTGATCTCGTCAACTGTTGAAGTCAAGGAAATGATGGCCGTATTGATGAACCCGGTCGAAGGGAAAACTCCTTCGTTGCCGTTAACGTCTGTCGCGCGGAAGCGATACTGCAACATATCGCCAGCTTCGAGACCCAGCTCGGCAAGGATCAGCGGCCTGGAGTAAATGTCGTTACCCGGAATGAGCGGAATTTCGTCGGTGGTAACGCTTCCCCCATTGATGCTGTAATCGAAGAATACCTGTGCGACACCTTTTGAGTCGGTGATCTTAGCTTGTAAAACGAAGTTAGTGGTATCAGACACGACGAAGTCTGCTTGCTGATGTAAGATGGTTGGTGCGACATCATCAATTTGGATTTTCAGGTTGTCGATAGACCATCCCCAGCCGAAAGAGAAAGGATCGCTATACAACCTGAAGCGAAACGCAACTTCGTCTCCGGCCTCGAATTTATCGAGCAGATTGAACGTATGAGTGCGATACATAGAAGGCGTTCCGGTTCCCGTTGAGTTTTGGCCGGAGGTCGAACTATTCCATTCATCAAGCCAAACACTATTGTACCTCGCATCGTATCCGTCGGCCAAAGGGATCCAGTTCACTCCACCATCTTTTGATCCTTCAACAACGACGTAGTCGAAAAAATTGGAGCTTGGCCAGGCGGCGCCATCTTCGCCAGGTTCCACCAAAACGATCTCGTCGAATTTCATAATGGCATCTTCAGTCAGCGAAGACACTCTTACAGGAGTTTTAAGATTATAGATAAGATTTATTTCGTTGCCATCACCCGCGGCAGCATAAGGATGATCCGAGTTTATTGAACCATTTTCAAATCCAGACGGTGTTGAAACAGTGAAACCATTTCCGAAGAAATCGGCCGCAGACAGGTTGTCAAAATTATTATAGTAGTTATCGGCAGTCTCATTAAGACCAACCACATTCACTTCATGATTTCCCGTTGGAGAAGGGTCGTAAGCCACGTTACCCGCAACCGAAGAATCCTCTGCACGAATGCGATATTGGATCTTGTCATTGTCGTTGAGAGGACTTCCAAAAGTTATTGAAACGGAATACGTGGACTCGGTATCTGCAACGAGGGTCATCACCTGGTCTGCCTGGGGATCTCCGTTGATACTCCATTCCACTTTTACGTTGTCGATACCTATGTTATCCGTGACAATAGCCGTCAGGTCAAGCGGCTGGTGATTAGTGATGAACTCTTTCGGTGTGTGGGTAATAACGGGAGGCTCGGAGTCGGGCCCAACAGTGAAAAGAAAAAGTCCTTGTTGCGCGTCACTTCCCGGATGAATAATTATTCCTGGGTTTGTGAACGTTCGATTGTCATTATCGACTACGGAGATAAAATAATCATAGTCTGCATTTGCGCCGCCCGGGATGTTCGCTGCAAATTCGTTTGCATTGCCTGTTGCCGTCATCGTTATCACGCTGAACGTACCGTTGTTTACCTGGTAATGCAGCTTCACGCTTCCGGCACTATAACCATTATCGCTGTCGATCGTAGCCACGGCATGAAAAGGACCTGCTGTGTTCTCAGAACTCTTCAAGGCGGTGTGTTTAATGACCGTTGATATCCAGCCCATGTCCTTTAGAATATTCATTACGATTGGACCGGGACTTAGAATACGTTCTGCAGCACCGATAAACGGTGTCATCAAAGAGTTTACATTTCCGGCCGGATAGGTATTTTCATCAAGGTGAGCAACACTCGACCCTGCGCTATAAGTACTGGGCGCGTATAATCTGGCGTCGTTATTTGAATTTACAGCACGCACAAGTGGTGACGAATAATACAGGTCGCTCGTCAACACAGTCTTTAATGCTGCTGAAGGAGGAGTAAAATCGGTTACCAGATTCGCCCCGGAGTTGGTGACGATATTTGTTTCGTAAGCAACCGCGAGACCATTGAAATAACTTGGTATAAGTCCTACGCTACCTTCAACCGAATAACCATGAGTGATCCCGAGACCGTGACCGATCTCGTGGAGGACGATACTTACGAGGTCATACTTGCCAGCGGGGGGATTGCTGCCTGTAAGGCCGTAATGCCAGTCACTGTTCGTGCTGTTGAAAGTTGCAACGATATCTGCTTCACCGGTATCGTTCTGTTCCTCGCCCGAAATTTTTTCAGCTAATGCAATCGGATAGTAAACATCTCGTTTCGGGGCGCCATCGAAGTTTGACAGGTAGCTTGCAGGACCTGCGCTCCCGAGGACTCCCGTTCCTAACGGAGCCCAGCTCGCATCGATATGAATCGTAATATCGGTCTGAAGGAGTGATTCCCAGATGTCTACGGCCTCCTGGAATGCGGCTTGCGCCTCCGGCGTAAAATTGTGATAGGTAACTTCGATGTTTGCACTCTGAGTTCTCGCGCCGGAATTGTCTTTTTGCTTCGGTCCGATACTGGAGAATACATTCTCTTTGCTCAGATAACAAATGGTTGGCGAGCCCTTTACAAATTGACCCTTCGATTTGCGTTGAGCTTCGACCTGGATGCACACACTAATTGCAACCAGCATTAAAATTATTCGCATCATTTCCCAGTTTAATTTCCCTGCAATTCTTTCGATACGTCTATTACCTTATTCCAGACACGGAATGCATTTTTAAAACATATTTTCTCAATATCCTCGTCGGTGTAGCCACGCTTAAGTAAAGTGTAGATCAGGTCCGGATATTTGGATACGTCTTCAAGTCCAACGGGCAAATTGCCAGAAACACCGTCGAAATCAGAACCTATACCGACGTGATCGATTCCGGCGATGCGAACGACGTTATCGATGTGGTTTGCAACGGTTTCTACGGTCACAGGATTGGGGTGTGACTTTTTAAATTCCGCGATCAGGGGTTTCGCAAGAGAATCTGATTCTTTAAGGTTCCTGGACTTCAGCAAAGCGTTGAGCTCATTGCTATATCTCACGGCGGTTGAATCGAGGAACATGGTGAAAAAATTGATCATGATAACTCCGTCGTTCTCTCCGAGTTTTTTCAGCATATCGTCGGTCATATCACGCATGGTTGTAGGCGAAAGGGCCCTGCACGACGAGTGTGATGCCATCACCGGAGCTTTCGTCAGCTTCACCACCTGGTAAAACGTGCTGTCATCAACATGAGAGATATCGACGATGATGCCGAGCCTGTTCATTTCGGCAACTACCTGCCTTCCATAGGAAGTCAATCCAAAGTTGTTATTATCCAGGTCTCTTGATGCTCCGCAAATCTGGTTGTCGTCATTGTGTGAAAGAGTGATGTAACGGATTCCCCGGTCGTAGAAATATTTGAGATTCTTTAGATCGTTACCTATCGGGGCACCATTCTCCATGCCCATAGGCAAAGAGATCTTCCCGGCCTTTGTATTGGCCTCTATCTCTGCAGGAGAATTCGCCAATGCAAACTTATCCGGCAAGGCCTGGGTGATCCATGTAACCGTGTTGATCAAAGAGTCGGCAAGCGATTTACCATTGTCTTTCTTCTTCTGATATTCCACGGGAATATAGATCGACATGAACGGTGCATCGAGACCGCCCTTCTTTGCACGGACGTAGTCGAACTCGCCTTTTCCTGTGCTTACAATGGTGTCGGGAGAATCGATTCCCGCCTTAAATTTTTTCTCCTGTAAAACTTCCGGCAGATCGATGTGGCCATCGACGATGATGAATGAATCTGCGAGCGCCTGTGCGTGGGATCTGATCTCCTCGTCGGTTATTTCCGGCAGAGCAATTTCTTGCTTTTTGGGTCCGCAAGCGATCAAAAAAGTAACACAGATGCTCAAAAAAAGGGCGATTCTCGCAAGCATAGGGGCAGGAGGTTATCTTTGCCAAGATAGAAAGATATTGTGATCAATCTCGAAAATCTACCCCTCGTAACGAAGGGGCAACTGGCACTGAGAAATGGGCAGGACAAGCCCGAGGTTTGGATCGCATACCAGGGGCTGGTCTACGATGCGACGCCGTCGAGATTATGGTTTAAGGGCAAGCACTATGAACATTGGGCGGGCCAGGACCTCACACATGAATTGAAAGATGCGCCACATACCGAAAAGGTTTTCGAAAGGTTGAAAGTAATCGGAAAGTTGGCCTAAATTTCCAGAACATATGATAATAATAGCCGATAGCGGCGGATCGAAAATCGATTGGCGCCTCCTCAACTCCGATGGTTCTATAGGTCAAGCGAACACTCCTGGTTTTAATCCTTACTATCAACCCATTGAACATCTCCATAAAACACTGAAGGAGTCTGTTGCTCCTATCGTGAAAGAAGATGTATCGACCGTATACTTTTATGGGTCCGGGGTTTCATCCGAAAAAAATCAGCAGATCGTCAAAGATGCTTTCCTCACCTACTTTCCAAAAGCAGAAATAGAGATAGGCTGGGACCTCCTTGCTGCCGCAAGAGCATTGTGCGGACACGAGCCAGGCATCGCATGTATTATCGGCACCGGCTCAAATTCATGTTTATACGACGGTAAAGAAATCACAGGCAACATAGCGAACCTCGGCTGGATCCTGGCAGACGAAGCTTCCGGTGCCAACATCGGTAAGAAATTCCTGGTGGATTACCTGAGAAAAAAATTTCCAGCGTCCCTTGAAAAAGCATTTCATGAACGATTCCCCTTCACACGTGAAGAGTTTCTTGAAAAAGTGTACCAGCACGAAAAACCGAGCGCATTCCTGGCCAGCTTCATGCGATTCATTTTTCAGCACCTTAAAGAACAGTACTGCTATCAGTTGATGTACAACAGTTTTGCCGAGTTCTATGATAACAATGTGATCCCCTATCCGAATTCTAAAAATCTGAAAGTCCATTTTACCGGGTCCGTCTCGTTTTACTTCAGCGATATACTCAGGCAGGTGGCAAACGATAAGGGCATCACTGTAAAGAATATTTTAGAAAGCCCTATAGCGGGATTGACATTATATCATTCGGAAAAAGGTTAACAGTTTAGAGTTTAGAGTTTAAGAGTTTAGAGTTTGGAGTTTGGAGTTTAAGAGTTTGGAGTTGGGTTATGAGTACGACTGAATCTTCATCGAATTACAAGGATCTCGACAAGATGTCTGTAATCGAGTTATTGAGTGGAATAAATAAAGAAGATCAGGGTGTACCGTTCGCCATTGAAAAACAGCTTCCGCGGATAGAGTCGCTTGTAAAAGCTATTGTGGAAAAAATGAGAAGCGGAGGGCGTTTGTTTTACATCGGCGCAGGTACCAGCGGCCGCCTTGGCATTCTCGATGCATCAGAAATTCCCCCCACCTATGGCGTTCGCGATAAAGTGATCGGCATCATTGCCGGTGGTGACAAAGCTATCCGTACTCCCGTAGAACATGCAGAAGACGATGCCGCACAGGCATGGAAAGACCTGCAGGCATTTAACCCCACGAAGGACGATGTTCTTGTGGGTATCGCCGCCTCAGGAAGAACACCTTATGTTATCGGCGGTGTTAAAGATGCAAAAGCAAATGGTCTCGTTACGGGCTGCATTACCTGCAATTCAGGAAGCGCTCTTGCGGCAAGCGTCGATTTCCCCATCGAAGTAGTTGTCGGCCCCGAATTTGTTACCGGCAGTACGCGAATGAAATCGGGCACGGCGCAGAAGCTCGTGTTGAATATGATCTCTACCGCCGCGATGATCCAGCTTGGCCGCGTGGTCGGAAATAAAATGGTCGATATGCAACTCACCAACATCAAGCTTGTTGGGCGCGCCGAACGAATGGTGATCGAAGAAACAGGTGTAGACGAAAAGACGGCTTCAGAACTTTTGAAGAAACACGGAAGCGTGAGAAAGGCAATAGATGCATACAATAGAACCATTTAGCAACTGGCTCAAATACTACGATTCGTCACACGATGAATCTTCGCCATACTACGGCAAGGAATACAACTACGATCTCTACGAACAAACCATCTACGGGTATTACATCGATCCGGGTTGGGATTCATTCGGCTCCGAAACACTTTATTCCAAGATCCTTTATGCCGACTACGACGAAAAATTTGTCATCCTGGAAATGATCGGCGAATGGAACGATACTATCAACAACGATATCATGGAGCTCAAACGTGGTCTCGTCGATCCACTGGAAAAACACGGCATCAATAAGTTCATCCTTATCGGCGAAAATGTTTTCAACTTCCACGGATCAGACGATTCTTATTATGAAGAGTGGTTTGAAGATGTTGAAGACGGCTGGATCGCTTTCGTAAACTTTCCCGATTTCCTCCAGGACGAGATGAAGAAATATCACCTCGATCATTACATCAACATGGGCGGAACGCTACAGATCGATAACTGGCGAACACAGAAGCCGGAGCGTTTTTATGAAGTTGTGAACGCACTTATTCAGAGAAGACTCAACTGAGCATTCTCGACGGGCATATCCGCCGGCACCAGGAATTTTCTTTTGGTCTTCAATTCAAAGCAAAGAACCCTGGTTCGTTGTAAGGTTCCTTTACGAAACCATTTTCCATGCAAACCGAACAGGCTTCCTTCGGGAATTTCCGAAAGCAATGTAGCGCGACTCCATTTTGCATCAACACTCCGGAGAAGCTCCGTCATCTCGGGATCTGAAAACGTCGAAGCCTTTGGATTAACCATATGACGTAAGAGCCCTTGCAGAACCTTACGCTCAAATACCTCTTCATTCATGAGCGGCACGAGAAGCTCACGAAATTTATCCTTCCACTCTTCGCCATGTCCCTCAACTTTATTCCCATACTCTTTGTGAACGCGCAGGTGCGCGACTTCATGAACGTAGGTGATCAGAAAAAGAAATGGATGAAGATCGTTGTTCACGGTGATCTGGGGTGTTTCACCATGCTTACAACTGAAGTCGCCTACCTTGGATTGCCGTGACTTGCGAAGCTTGAATTTAAACGGGCTGTCTTTCCAAAGCTGAATGCAATATTCGACGGCGGAAGCGGGTACGTGTTTGTCGAGAATGTCGCGAAGCTTATCAACTGCACTGATCATGTGGCAAAATAAAAAAGGCTCTGAAATTCAGAGCCTTTTTAGTGCAATTTCACTGCTGATTACTTAGCTGCAGTTGTGTCAGTCTTAGTAGTGTCAGTAGCAGTTGTGTCGGGAGCAGGAGCTGGAGCAGAAACAGTGTCTTGAGCAGCTGCCTCTTCTTGTTTAGCACCACCACCGCATGCAACAAGAGCAACAGCGAAAGTTGCTACGAATGCGATTGCGATCAGTTTTTTCATAGTTTACAGGTTTTAATTTGCAGCAAAGATAACATATTAGAGAGATATTAGAAGCTCAGGTAATAAAAACTCCCTTTTTACCCTATTTTTTGCGGAAGAAGAGCCGGATCGGCACCCCGGTGAAATCAAACTTTTCCCTGAGTTTATTCTCCAGAAAACGTTTGTATGACTCCTGGATGTACTGCGGCAGGTTGCAGAAGAGTGCAAAAGACGGACTCCGGGCCGCCACCTGGGTCAGATATTTTATTTGTATATGCTTTCCTTTGTGTGATGGCGGCGGATAATGCACGATCTCAGGCAGCATCGCGTCGTTAAGCTGCGAAGTAGGGACCTTCTTGGTCTTATTATCATATACCTCCACGGCTTTTTCAACAACCTGGAAAATTCTCGTTTTCTCTGTGGCCGATGCGAACACGAAAGGAATATAATCGATGGGCCTGAGCTTCTCCATCATCTCCTTTTTCAATTTGTCCGCCGTCTTGCTGTCCTTTTCGATAAGATCCCATTTATTGACCATGATCACCATCCCCTTGCTTTGCTTCTGGGCGAGACCGATCAAACTGACATCCTGCGATTCGAGACCTTGTGTAGCATCGATCACAAAAATGCAGACGTCGCTTTCTTCGAGAGCGCGGAGCGATCGCAATACAGAATAGAATTCAATGTCTTCGGTAACCTTGGCTTTCTTGCGGATCCCGGCCGTATCGGTGAGAATAAAATTCTTACCGAACATTTTATAATGAGAATCGATGGCATCCCGGGTGGTGCCGGCTTCGTCGGTAACGATACTTCGCTCGTGTCCCAGCAATGCATTCAATAAGGAAGATTTTCCAACATTAGGTCTGCCGAGAATGGCTATGCGGGGTATGCCGGCGTCCGGATCTTCAACGCCCTGCGTAGAGAAAGTTTTTACGAGGTCGTCCAGGAGTTCGCCGGTGCCGCTTCCGTTTTCGGCGGACACGGGATAGACTTCACCCATGCCGAGAGCGTAAAACTCTGAAGCGAGGATGGCTTTGTCGGGCGTGTCGGCTTTGTTGCCCGCAATAAATACAGGTTTCTTAGAGCGACGGATGATGTTGGCGAATTCTTCGTCGTAGCCTGTGAGACCTTCGCGCGCGTCGAGCATAAAAATTACCGCGGTACATTCTTCCAATGCGAGCTCCACCTGGCGGCGGATCTGCGATTCGAACTTATCGTCGGAGCCGGTCACATAACCGCCGGTGTCGATAACGGTGAAGAAGTGGCCTGTCCATTCAGCGTAGCCATAATGGCGGTCGCGGGTAACGCCGGGCATGTCGTCCATGATTGCCTGCCGTTCCTCGATGAGGCGATTAAAAAAGGTGGATTTTCCTACGTTCGGTCTCCCGACGATTGCGACGATGTTTGCCATTGGGGTGCAAAGGTAAACAGTATTCGGTAAACAGTGTTCGGTGAACAGTATTCAGTAAGCAGTATCGGGTATTACTATAAACCGGGGACCACTGAATACTGAACACTGAATACCGTTTACTATTCCAGGTAGCCGAACTGCTTCAGTCTTAGTTTTTGCTTTCTCCAGTTCTCCGCCACTTTCACCCGGGTTTCCAGGAAAACTTTTTTATTGAAAAAGCTTTCGAGGTCTTTCCTTGCCTCGGTGCCCACTTTCTTTAACGACGATCCGCCTTTGCCTATAACGATACCTTTTTGTGAGTCGCGTTCCACGAATATCATAGCGGATATGCGAATCATCTTCTCTTCGTCTTTGAAGCTCTCGATGCCTACTTCGCAGCTATACGGAATTTCCTGCTCGTAATTGAGGAAGATCTTTTCGCGAATGATCTCGGCCGCGAAAAATCTTTCGTATCGGTCTGTGAGTGTATCCTTGGGATAATAGCCCGGATGTTCGGGAAGATATTTTTTTACGAGGTCTAATATCTTTGAAACATTCTCCCCGGTTTTCGCCGACACTGCAATGATCTCGGCGGCGTTGAAGTTCTCTTTCCAATAAGAGATCTTGTCGTCGACCTGTGATCCTTTGCCCAGATCCGATTTATTGAGGACAAGAATGATGGGCGTTTTGATTGACTTGAATCGATCGATAACAAATGCATCGAGCTTTTCGCCTAGCTCGACGACGAGAAGAATGACGTCGGCGTCTTCCAGTGATACCTGCACGTAGTTCATCATCGCTTCGTGGAGATCGTATTTGGGTTCGAGGATACCCGGAGTATCCGAATATACGATCTGGAAGTCGGCCCCATTTAAAATACCCATGATCCGGTGACGGGTCGTTTGAGCTTTTGCGGTAATAATGGAAAGGTTTTCACCCACGAGTTTATTCATGAGTGTAGACTTGCCGACGTTTGGTTTACCTACGATTGAAACGAAGCCTGATTGATGTGGCATACGAGTGCAAAAGTAGCACTCTTCACGATACCGGCTCAATTAACTTATCATAACTCTTCCCGGTCATCACGTGAGCTGCATGCTCTACGGTGCGGCGCAATCCCTCGTCAAGACTTACTTCTGCCCTCCAATGCAACTTCTCGCGGGCATAAACGGTGTCTGCAACGGGAGTGTGTTCCGAATGCCTGTCTGCCAGTGCGCCAAATTGCGGTAGCACTGAAGGATCTATTAACGCTACGATCTTATCGACCACGTCACGAACAGACGCGTATTCACCTGTGCCGATATCTATTGTGCAACCTTCAATACCCGGTGCAGCTGCGCATCGAACAAGGCCCTCGATCACATCGTCGATGTAGATCCAATCCGTCTTCCATGTTCCGCTCGAAAGCTTAGGACGTTCGTTACGCATCAGCTGCGACATCACGTAAGGAATAAGTTTGTCCGGAGACTGGCCCGGTCCGTAGGCAACGAATGTCCGCGCGATAACAATCGGCAGGTTGTACAAAGTCTGAAACAAACGACTGTACATACTGGATGCCCACTTTGCGGCGGCATAAGGTGAATTAGGATAATGGCCAACCGGCTCATTGCTTGAGCCAACGATGATGATCCTCTGGCAACATCCTACGTGAGCGGCAACAGACAATAAATTGACTGTGCTCGTTACGAGGCTGTGAAAAGTTGGGATAACATTATCGACATTATTAGAACCCGTCACCATTCCCGACAAATGGAAGATAATGTCGGGTTTGACTTCGTGAATGATATTGTTAACCGTAGTAAGGTCTTCAAATGAGCCTACATGCCAATTGATCAGCAGCTCATCTTCACTGCGATCCACCCGGGAGGTTCCATGAACCTCACACCCGACCGATTGAAATCGTAGTGCGAGGCTTCTGCCGATAAAGCCACTAGCGCCAGTTATTAGGACTCGTCTCACCAACATAGTGCAAATTATAAACGTTCTAATTTGCTGTCGAATGACCTACATCATTAAAAAATAAGTAATGTGTCATTAAAGCTCACATAACATTATTAAAATGGCGTTTTTCTTCAAGCGCTCACTCAATTATTCTACCTCATCGAAGGTATTTCCCTGGTTGATGTCGCCGGTGTCGAAGCCTTTTTTGAACCAATACATTCTTTGTTTGGAAGTGCCGTGTGTGAATGCATCTGGCACAACACGACCTTGTGATTCTTTCTGAAGCCGATCGTCGCCAATGGCATTCGCCGCATTGAGAGCTTCTTCAATGTCACCCGGCTCGAGAATATCTTTCATTTTTTGCGCATGATTTGCCCAAACGCCGGCGTAAAAGTCCGCCTGCAATTCGACCTTCACAGACAATGCGTTCATTTGTTTTTCATTGAGCCTGCCGCGCATCGACTCCACTTTTTCGGTAACGCCGAGAAGATGTTGCACGTGATGGCCGACTTCGTGAGCAACAACATAAGCCATCGCGAAATCTCCCGGTGCTCCGAAGCGATCCTTGAGGTCGTCATAAAACCCAAGATCGATATAGACTTTCGAATCCATCGGGCAATAGAACGGGCCTACGGCTGCCTGCGCATACCCGCATCCCGAGTCTGTGCTTCCGGTGAACAAAACCAGGTGGGGGTCAACGTAATTCTGGCCTTGTTCCTGGAACAGTTCGTTCCATACATCTTCCGTGTCTTTGAGCACGACAGAAACGAACTGTGCATTTTGATTTTCCTCCTCGGTGGGCGTGTAATTCTGATCGCTGGCGCCATTACCTATATTGACGTCCTGCGGTGAGATATCGCCATTACCGAAGAACAAACTGAGGAGAAGAATAACCAGTCCCCCGAGGCCACCGCCGATGGCTACCCGGCCGCCCATTCCGCGACGGTCCTCCACGTTACCACTTCCCTGCCTGCCTATCCATTTCATAGTGTTAGTTTTTGGAGGGGTAACTAAATGCGTGCCATTAGTCAGGAGACAGGAGTCAGGAGGCAGGAGTCAGGAGACAGGGGACAGGAGTAAGAAGTAAGGAGGCCGAAACTCCGCTCAGGGTTTCTTAACTATTTTACCTCCTATCATCACAAACTTTACACGCTGCAGTTCCGTGATATCTTTCAATGGATCGCCGCTTACCGCGATGATGTCCGCAAATTTACCTGCAGCGATAGATCCGATGTCGTTATTCATCAGCAGCTCTGCATTAAGACTTGTTCCTGCTTTTATTGACTGCATGGGTGTCATACCCACTTTTACCAATTCATGAAATTCATGCGCCGAATATTCCGGTTGCCATCCAACGTAGTCGGTCCCGACAACGACTTTAACACCTTTCTTTATGGCAAGAGAAAGCATATTGGCACGAGTCTGCTCTTCTTTCGATTTCTTACTAAGCTCAACGGCTTTCTTAAGAGCTTCACTGTTTGCATACTTCTCTTCGAAAAACAATCCGATTGTCAGAGTAGGTACGAGATATGTCCCGTGCTTAACCATCAGGTCAATTCCTTCTTCGTCGAGATATGAGCCGTGTTCGATCGAACGGGCACCGGACTTCACGGCGATCTTGATCCCTTCGGTAGCATGTGCGTGAGCCATCACGGGGCGATGACGCCGCCCAGCTTCTTCCATCAGCGCGCTCAACTCTTCTGGACTCATGTGAACATCCTGCGGATTATCGCCTACAGTCATAAATGCGCCGGTTACAAGTATCTTGATCCAGTCGCTTCCGTTCTTCACCTCCTCACGAACGGCTTTTCTCATCTCGTCGGGACCATCGGCAACGAGACCATCGGCGATGATCTTCTGCTCATACGACATGAAGTTGATATCGCCGCCACCGCCGGTAACTGAGATGTAATGACCTGCACCAAACATCCGGGGTCCGTTAAATAAACCTTTGTTGATCGCGTCGCGTATTTCGAGATGTGCATATCCAACGTCGGCATCGCCGGCGATACGAAGGGTGGTCCATCCATTCATCAGCAGATCCTGCACCCGTTTCATTCCTTCGAGCGCTTTCTGCGCAGACGAGCGTTTCATGTGATTCACCTGGTAATCATCTCCATCGATAAGTGGATGTACGTGGGCATCGATCATTCCCGGGAGAATGGTATAACTGCTGAGATCGACGATGGTTGCATTCTTTGGTATGATGTCTTTATTGCCGATCGCTTTGATACGATCGTTCTCGATAAGTACGACGGTATTTGAAAGTGGCGTGTCGGATTTGCCGTCGATGATCTGTTTGCAGATGATGGCTGTAGGTTGAGCAACTGCTCGTCCGGCAAAAAAAAATAGAAGTGGCAGGAAATAGAGTCTGATCATGATAATTTAGGAGATTGTATCATTCGATAAGGAGATGACGAATTCAACGAGAAGATATACTTCTCCTGAGTCATTTGCGAGAAGAGCAGCGATAAATAAACATATTTACCAGTCTGAAAACGTTTTCAAAACGAAGCGGTTTTAGTATTGCTGCAGCGACTCCATGCTGCCCATGCTGTGGATTGACAGATTTTAATTTTAATTTGTCGGGCCACTAATCTCCCCTATGTACCGCAATTTCAAAATTGGCGTCGTAATCCCTGCCTATAATGAAGAGGCCCAGATCCTGAAAGTCATTTCTTCAATCCCCGTATATATCGATCATATTTTCGTTGTTAACGATGGCAGTAAGGATAATACTCTTGGAAAATTACAAGAGGCAAAAGTTACCGAGCCCCGGTTGAAATTCTTTAGTCACGAAAAAAATCAAGGAACAGGAGCTGCGCGCATAACAGGGCTGAAGAATGTTCTGAATGAAGATCTTGATATCATCTCGTTGATCGATGGCGATGGACAAATGGATCTGTCCGAACTCCCATCATTGCTCGATCCCCTGATCGACAGGAACTACGATCTTGCGAAAGGAAATCGATTTTTCTCGGGAGAAGCATGGAGCAAAATCCCTAAAGTCAGGTACCTGGGTAATGCTATGTTGTCGTTACTCACAAAAATCTCTTCCGGATACTGGCACATCGCCGACTTTCAAACTGGATATATTGTTATCAGGAAAAGTTTACTTGAAAAGATAGATCTGAATCATCTTTATCATCATTATGGGTTCCCAAATGATTTGCTTATTCACGCGAATATTGCAAAAGGAAGGGTTGTTGACGTTCCGATAAAACCAATCTACGGAGTTGGGGAAAAATCAAATATTAAATTCAGAAAAGTTATTCCAAAGATCGGGTGGCTGCTCATCAGGAGATTCTTCTGGCGTCTGAAAGAGAAATATGTAATACGCGACTTCCATCCATTGGTGTTGTTTTATTTCATCGGATTCATGTTCGCAGTGATCACACTCATCTTATTTATAAGATTGTTCTACATGTGGGGGCTCAATGGGAAAATCCCATCCATAAACGCACTTGCGGCGATGTTTTCTTTTATGAGTTCCAATTTATTCATCTTATTTGCAATGTGGTTTGATATGGAGTACAACAAAGATCTTAAGTAGTCTGTGAACGATACACTAGGAAAATACCTCCTTCGTAAAAGGATCGAAAAGGTTGTTCCCCATATACGAGGCAAACTGGTAGACATCGGCTGCGGAACAAACGAACTATGCGCTGCCTATGGAAAAGATGCAGTCGGCGTTGACGTTTATCCATGGCCCGGCGTCGATCAGGTTGTGACGAACACTGCCGATCTGCCGTTCAAATCCAAGTCAATCGACACAGTAACGATCATTGCAGCCCTGAATCACATCCCGAACAGGAACGAAGTATTAAAAGAAGCACATAGGATATTGAACGACAATGGCAGGCTCATCATCACGATGATCCCGCCATTCATATCAACTGTGTGGCATACTCTAAGGAAACCGTGGGATGTAGATCAATCGGAGCGTGGAATGAAGGAAGGCGAAGTATATGGCCTCTCGCCGGCAGCCATCAGGAAACTGATCAATGAGAACGGCTTCGAAGTAAAAGAAGAACATCCGTTTATGCTTGGAGTTAACAGGCTTTACGTTGCACTTAAGAAGTAGCCAGGCCGGTGTTTAAAAAGATCACGTCATTATTTAAGAAGGTCACTTTAAGTAAAGTATTGTTGTACGTTTCGCTTGTCGCGATCTGTATTTTTCTCGTCGATCATCATTACCTTACCGTTCCCACTATACATTCTTTCTCCCTTCTCGGGATCTCGATCATACTGCTTTTCGTTGCTTTTCTTATAGATTCTTTTGGATGGAAACTGATCGTGAGCAGCGCGGGATTACCTGTATCGTATGGACTTGCCTTAAGAAGCTCCGGATTGTACGTATTCACGAAATACATACCCGGAAAATTCTGGATGATCTTCGGAAAGGCATCCTACCTTTCTGAACGCCTGCCGGCAACAACAAAATATCTCTCAACATTGTCTGTGTTCGCCCAGGTAATTTCACTTGGAAGCGGGGTATTAACAGGCCTGGTAGCCCCTCTTCTTCTTGATCAGGGTGATTGGCTGTTATTGCCCGTAGCTGTCGCCCTCTTGGTAACCATTGTCCTGGCGTGGACAGGAGTCATCAAGAAAATGATGGAGTTCTTCTTCAAAAAACTGAAGATAGACTTTGAAATACCTTCGATCCCGCGTAACGCATATATTTTACTGTTCACTAATTATCTTTTGTTCTGGCTTTGCCTTTGCGCCGGATTTTATTTCATGGCACAAAGTTTCTCGGAGCAGCCAATAGCGATCGCCTCAGGTTTTTCATTTGCCTTTTCGTGTACGATTGGTATAGTAGCACTGTTTGCCCCTGGAGGTATTGGAGTACGCGAAGGTGTTCTCACTGGGTATTTAACGCTAACTGGATTGCCTTTGGAGCTTGCAACTCAAATCGCAATCGGCAGTCGACTCTGGTTCATGTCTGGAGAGTTCTTTATTTTCCTTCTTGCATTAATCGCCGGCCGGCTGAATCTCAAATAAAGACCAGCCGCCATTGTAGTCGCTTTGCTGGAAAATATTTTTCAAGGTTCCGGATTGTTCATACGTCCTGGCTATCTCAAGCATCTTAGCATCGGCCAAAAATTTTGATATAAGAATATATCGAACAGGCTGCGATCCCGACTTTCCCGACCGGATTATCTGTTCGAGAGTATTTGCATTGGCTGCATTTTGAAAATCAAACGCGACGCTGTACTTATTGATCCCTGGAAGATGTGGCAGGAACCAATAGTTCGACACGACCATTCCTTGTGTATCAGTTGAATCGAGCAGAGAATAGAGCTGTTTATTGAGGTCAGCAGGACCTAAATTTTCTATTGAGAGTGAAACCTGCTTTTTGTAAAAGAAATCCTTATTCCACCGGAAAATGGAGCCCGCAATTAATAATATCAATATGATCGCGAACCCAATCCTTAACAAAAGCCTCCCGGAAAGTTTATTGACAAGCTTTATGACGACCACAATACCTGTGGCAAGTCCGATAGAAATGAAGGGAACACTGAGAGACACGTTCCTGAGATCATAACTGAACAACGTTCCCCAGATGATATAATAAGGCAATCCAATCGCCAGGAAACTGATTCTGCCGGCAGGATCAAATAATGAAGCCAACAGAAGCAGAATTACCAATATTCCTATTGCCCTTTTAGTTACAAGAGAATCAAAAGGAATATTTTCCGACTGAATCAGATCAACGCACTTATCAAGGATCGTAGAAGTTCCATTTTGCAATCGCTCCATGTATCCCATACCATGGTGCCGTTCGTTCGATGTGAGGTATCCGAGGTTGGACGTTTCCTTGTAGCGATATATTTGAACCTGGTTGTAAACATACCATGGAAGAATGCAAGCAGCACAGATTAAAGCTACCGACAAGATCAAACGAAAAGGCTTATCAATAACGGGCCGGTATCTCATCCATATCATCAGGCAAAAGATTGAAAATGGAAATGCCATGAACAGGCCGGGCTGTTTGGTAAGGGATGCAGCCGACAAAATCGCCGCCGAGATCAGGAGTCCGTTTCTTACCGGGAATACATTCTGAAGAGTGAGATAAAGGAAATAGAAGACAGTCAGACAATAGAAGGCCAGGGGAATATCGACGTATCCGGAGAATATAAAACCTCTCTGAAGTGCGAACAACAGGAAGACGGTCATCACGCCGCCAAGAATAAAGAGCAGTCGTTTTGTGTAAAGGAAAAGGTCCCAGAAGATGAGCACGATACCGAAAGGGAAGAAGTTCATCACAAATTTTGCGAAGAAGTTTATTTCCGTATCGCCGATGAACACGTAGCTGACAGACCAGTTGGCCGGTAACAATTGCGGATATAACCAGGTCTGGAGCGGTAATCGGTTCGTGGCCCAGTCGACAGCCCAGCGGTTCCATGAGACAACACTATCTCCGACAGCAAAAATCGGAGTCGCCTCGAAGGAGAGTAACAAAAGTTGTCCAACCGCTATGAAGAACAGGAACAATAAAATTATTCCAGACCAGCCCAGCTCCATCTCCTTCAAGTCTCTCCATAGATCTGTAAAGCTGAAACGGGTGACTAACAGACCTCTATATCCGAGGAAGATGAGCGCGCCGCATTCGATGAGCACCAGGCCGGCAAGAGGATAAATAGTATAAAAGCCGAGACTTGTCAGCAAGAAGACAAGCAAGAAATTGAATAGAGTGCTGATGCAAAAGACGAAGAGGATCTTACTTGCGAGTCGCTCGAAGTGGAATAGTTGCGACAAAAGGTATCCAGGCAAAAATGAGATCTGGACTATCGATAAAATTCCCAGCAGGAGCATTTCGACACAATAAACGAAAAAACCGCCAGAGCACTGTATCCTCGGGCATTCTGACGGTTCTTATTGTTCGCCTTCGCCTTGCGGCGCGGGTGGATGGTGTAGTGGGGTAAGATGGAGGAATAGGGTACTACAGGTCGTTTTACCCGTATGGATCGCAGGAAAATGGCCTCCTGAACTTTCGGCGCCGAAGTTCAGGAGGAGGCATTGTTTAAGTATTGGATTAAGTAGATCAGGACGATACTAAACAGTTGATCAGATAACAGAACCTATTGGCATCCTAGTTTTGCTTTTTCAGCCAGGTCGAACTTCACTTGAACTGTAACCTGTGAATCTACCTTCCTTCTATTTTGGATTGCGGCAGTCCATCCGCTTAACATTCGCGATACTCGCAGAGCTTCTGAATCCACTTTCCCGTTAACGCCTTTCACTACGGTGGCTTGTTTAACCGTACCAATAGTGTCAATTAGTAAATTGACATAAACAGAAGGGTTAGAGCTCTTTTGGCTGACAACCGAGTAGTCCAGATTACAAGCAATAAACTTCCTCAAAGCTTCCCGACCTCCCGGGTATTCAAGATCACGGTCACCCAAACCAGATGAGTACAGGCTATCGATCTTTCTATCGATAATGCTGAAAAAATCATCGCCGTATTTCTCTTCTATCTTCTTCTCCATAACAGCGTTATAACACTTGCCATCTTCGGTAATTATATCGCCTCCGCCTTTGATCACGATATTATATTGCTTTAGAACACTAATTCTTGTGCTTAGTTGCGGACCGGGCAAGCCGAATAGATATAACCCGAGGATCTTGTTATCAAAATCTTTAAGTGCCTCTGTTTTACCCTTACTACACTCATCGGATATTTCGAGGTTATTGGAATTTTCGTCATTCACTTTTGCCTGTTGGCAATTCAATAAAGTGAAGAATAACACAACTAAAAATTCGGCTCTCATTCTGTTGGTCTGTCAATGGGTAGAACTTTTTAATCACCGGTGATGTCAGGCTATACTTAAAGTTGTTATACATTCCGTTTTGATTCGCCCTGCTTCCTGTCTTGAATGTCATGACCGCATTCTGAAAACCTTTTGAATCAAACTTTTGCGCTGTCATAAGACCGAGCATCGCGCTGTTGTATAGTTCTCCACTTTTCGAAAAGTTTCCGAAGCCGTAATCATAAGACAGACCGCTTTGAATGGCGACCGATCTGCCGAAGAGGTATGCTCCAACTTCTCTCTCCACGGTCGCGTCCGTTTCGCCATTTTCATTTTGGTATCCGTGAAAAATTTCATGCGCTATGTTTTCGGTCTTCTGCCCATCATCGGTGTTATTCAGGAGGGCGCGTTGTCGCCACCCCTCGGAGGAGTAATTGAATCTGAGTCCATTTAACTATGTCTGTATTAACATCTGTGTTCGTTATATCTCCAGGGTTAAGGAAGGTGTCTCCGTCAAACTCCGTTTAGCTGAGAATATCCCTGGCCCTCTTGATCTCTAAGTGTAAGAAGGGCGAAAGACGAAGTCCTTTTAACACCGGTTTAACACAAAAAAAATACAGAGAAATTCCACGGACAATATGTTGGTTAGTCTTTCTGTTTCTCATTTGAAGGCATATGTCCTTCACTCGTACTGCCTCTCCCTTACCGAAGCCTTTTTAACAACGACATCTTATGTTAGGTCAGGAATCAGCTTATCACGAAGTCTATAAAGTCTCAAGACCTCGGTTAATCTGCAGGTTTCGTTTCAACTTCGGAGCGCAACGCTACAAATACTGGAAATAATAAATTGGCAAATTTTTCAAGATCGCGCTGTTCGCTGGGAAGCCTGGCCACGGCTTGGTGATCACCAACTAGCGTCGTCATAAGGGTGCTTACCCTCTTGCTTTCGGCCAGCAAGTCTTTGTATTCCGTTGAGTTAAAATTGTATTTGAATAAGTGCCCATACCGAGGATTAAATTCATGCAGTGCAAAATAAAATTCTGAAAATACAAAGCTAAGGTCTCTAAGATCCTCATAGACCCTAACCATGCGTTGTGCACCTTCAATTGGCGGCAGTTGTTCGTACTTGGGAATCAATGACATGATACTATTCATTTTTGCTGTAAAAGAATTGATGGGTTTAATGAATTTCGCAAGCTCATCATACGCCAACATTCTACGTTCGAGAATGAATAAGTTTTTACTATCGCGCGCAGTTTGCAATGCGATCAGATAGGTTAGATATCCAAGTACAAATAGATTTGCTACGGAAATAATTGGATTCAGCAACCCACCAAAGTAGTCACCAAGCGATCCCCAGGCTTGAGGGTCTGGTGTTATCATACTGTTTCTAAAATACCAGAGATAAAAAAAGACTGGTATCAGCATCAGCACTAAACTAACTACTATTGATACGATAAAGGTTTTCTTCATAGAGATTTCTTGATTACAGAAAGCAGATGATCGTGCATATACCTGTCTTGAGTTCTTGAGGTGCCAACAATCAACTGATCCTTTGTTCGCTCAATCTTGATGGGTGTCTTATTAAACTCATTCACATTTTGGGTTAACGCAAATGATGGGCAATAATATTTGCCATCATAGTGACTCTTCACAACATATACGCCAAGCAAATTCTGAAAGTGATGTTGTACGTCTTTCGGAAGAAAATGCGTTTCCTTTGTATAAATGGGGGGAACACCGAAGATGTTCTCCTTCCCTCCCGAAAATGACCGAAGAACAAGGTCATCGCCTTGGTAGTTGATCATTATAGTGTTGATTGGACGTGAAATGAATTCTATTCCATCGCCGATTTCTGCCGCCATAACCACTACCACGTACTGATCAAGCTTAATGAATTTGTTGTCTTTGAAAATAACAAGCTCATACCCAGCGCCCCAATGATTTTGGATTGTGTCGGGCCAGACGTAGTCATTACCAATCCAGTATCCGATGAGAGATAAATTACTAAGAAGTGGCGCATCGATGGAGTTATCTACTTCGTAGACTTTCGTTTCGGAAACGTGTCCTAAAAATTGGGCCGTCCCAGATCCTGCTGCAAAGACGTCGCCATATAAGTCGTGATAGTCACTCTTCACGTTTCCAATATGCCATACCTTGAACTTTATCCTACCACCATCCGGTATGGACGCCAGGATTATAGCATCCAACCGGTCGCTTAAATCAGCGGGATAGTTTAAAATATAATCCCGCAATTCATCTTCAGTGAAATCATTCGTTGGAATGAACGCTCTTAGTCGATTATAAAAGGTGAGCATTTGATCATTCCTCCCACCAAGAGCTACAGAGAGGCGGTCATGAACTATGTATAGCTTTTGCTTAAGAGCAAATGGTTTGTATCCGTCTTTATCTTTGAGAAATTTCCCTACTCCCTTTGGAAGTGTCGGAAGTGGTAAATTTTCGTCGCCCGAACGCGAACTAAACAAAATATCGGCCATAAGGATCGGACTTCCATGATTGACTGTTAACGCGATAAGGGTCACGGCACTAAATCTTAGATCTATTTGATCGGAGGTTTAACCAATTTTATCGTTTCCCGAAAGAAATTCTCATAAAGCTGGTCTAAGTTCCAGTTAGACAGCCGGTGAATCTGTTCAGCGGACTTCTGATCCTTAACACTTCCCAACCTGTCCAGCCAGTAATAGAATGACTCTAAAAGATTTGCAGCAATGGCAGTCCTGCTATCGTCTAATGAATCGCCTTTGGCGAAGAAAGAGAAATGTAGTCCCCAAAACACGTAAATGTCTTCACTCTCAGTTCCTTTCGTCGTATCCATCGCATTATGAAACGATTCGATAATTGTTTGATCAAACGCATGGTTATAAAATTTCTCAGCAAATGCCACCGCGACGTTATTGTCGACTGCCCATAATGTACCGATGTATCCAGTCGCACCAACGCTCAAAAATGAATCCGAGATACCAGACCAAGACCAGCAGGTGTTGTTAAAAACGAATGGGTTTCTCTTATGCCCGGCAATACTGTTAAATACAGCCTGATAAATGAAATCCGAACATTTAATTGAACATGAATCGCCCACTGACGGCAGCTTGCCTTTGTATCTCATTTTTGTATTCCGAATTGCCTCCGTCATGTTAGTGTAAACGTAGTGAGGATAATTCAAGCTCTTCAACTCCTTACTTTTCCACTTCAGGCCGTCGAACTTTCGAAAGATATATTTATGAAGGACTTCTATTAGCTTTTCTCCGCGTGTTGGTGCTATACTAATAACAAGATCGTACTCGACAGTATGCTTGTTTCCATCCTGATCATCAAAATCTAGTTTAACAGGATAACCAGAAACTTCCCCTCCGTGACTGCAAATGTGAAGTATTTCATAAGGATACTCTTTTACGTGATAATCAATATTGTAGACAGTAGCGCTCTTTCCTATCAGTGTTTTAACAAATACGAGTTGTTTTTCAAGCGTTTTCACGACGAATTCCGTTTCCTCATCCTTTCCAAATTCCAGCGGCGAAAACACAACTGCGGAATGAATTTGCTTGTCACTATAGATATAAAGATTGTTGAAGACGAAAAAGTCCGGTCGAAGCTGAGTGTTGACGTATGATAGTGGAATTAGATTTTTAATCAATAAACTATACGGCGCTCCGAAAGTGAAGAATGTTGCAAATCTGAATTTTATAAATTCAATTCCTTCGATTCTACTATATAGCAGTGCACCTATTTCATTTAATGCACTCTGATTTTTATCGACCTTCCACTCCACAATGAGATCCTTGATCTCAAATATATTGACTGAAGGAACTGAGACTATTCGAACTTCTGCTCCAAGTGAAATCGCGTAGTTTACTGCAATGATAGGTGATAACGAATCTTCATCCTCAATAAGAATTAGTCCCTCAGTTTTGTATTCAACCTTGGGCTCCTCATTTCCTGCTGTGGAATCAATCTTTAACATCGCATTTTTTGATGCCGCAATGTATAATCCCGCTGTCACGTCGGTTTTCTGGCACATGTAGTATTCTATTTTACCTCCAATAGCTGACAACATCCCGTCGACTTCATCGACGTTATTAATCTCTAATACATTGTAGTCTTTAAGGAATGGCAGGAAGCTTTTCTGCTGTTCTGTCAGGCAACCAAGTATCAAATATTCGCATCCTCCTTGTCTACGGAGAGCATTAAGTGTTCGAATACCAAATTCATCAGCACGCGTTGCCATAAGGTAATTCTCGTCAAGGGGAATCTCACCGTCTGGCTTGAGCGCTTCGACTTCCGGGAATTCAAAAAGAGAAAGGTAGCTGCTGGGTGCATTTAAGTATGACGAAATTACTGCTGCCAGTAGCTTCTCTTTTCGCGATACTATACAAAAGAATCGCTGATTTATTTTTGGAATGGAGGTCATGCTAACTCAACTACGAAACACACATCATTTAGTCTGTCGTGATTTAAAGTCAATACCAAGCTTCTCCTTTAAAAAATCCTTCAATACATAAACTACAATTCTTCGTTCGTCTCGCTTATCTTCAAGGAAGTACCTGGTATGATCCTTCTCATCTTCAGGTAGCGTAACTTTCAGGATGCGTGTCTTGTTCTGAATATCGACTATTGAATCCCCATCAAGAATATTGGTGTCCCAACAGATAATGCTATGTAGATATTCGAATGAATGATTAAATGTCTTATCTAAAGAATTTTTTAATTCTACATAAAAAATCCTCGTTTGATCGACCGTCAGATTATTCTTCTCTCTAACAAGAATATCGATTCCAGTGTTCGTGTTGTAATCGATCATCTCAAAAGGAAATAACGTAGGCTCAAGAATTGATAACTGCATCAGGAGTGCATGCACCCCAGATTCAAGTTGGGGCTCATACAGTTTAAATCCTTTGTATTCCGCGACCCTTTGTTTTAATGCAAGCTTTTTTCTGCGTTCATATTCTCTCTTTTCTTTTGCCACCGTATCATAACCCTTCGATTCTCCTTGAAGCCAGTCCAGCACGGCATATTCCTCGCTGCTGGTAATCTGGTCGTAAAGTTTCTTTACAATATTTTCAATATCATTCATTAATTCTGGTGAAGTCGCTTCTACCGAACCGCGATTGGCGGTGAGCCTAAAGTTTTGACAGTTGAAAAACGCATGGAACTTCGTATACTCACTACCTCTTGAAATAATCCACTCGTTCTTTCTTTGTATTGGGATATAGTCTTTGCAGAGCCAAAGGCCATATCGCTCTTGGATTGTGTAGGACCCATCAGGTGCCCTATGACCTTGACGCCTTAACATTGGGTTATACTCATATTTCACATACTTGCCCTCAACGAAGAAGATCGCTTGATACTTGATATGAGGGAAATTCGGAAGCGTACCGTTTTCCTCCCACCTTTTACAAAAGTAATCGGGTGCGTTATTGTTGTATTCATCAAAAAGTTTGTTTGCATTCAGACTTTCGTTAGGGAATTTATGGCCGAACTTGATCACTTCGAGTTCGCTAACATCTAATCCCTTAAGCTTAACAATACAATCATCAAAAGTCTTGACACCAAATTGCTTATCAATCCCGCCGAATTTCGTTCGCCAAAGGATATAATCTCGAATGATGTCTTGTTTAAATACACTGTACTTGTTCGAATTAAAACCTAATATTTCAATCTCAGTTCCCCGTGAATTATTTTCGTTACTTGAGATATGGTATTCATAAGGTGGCACTATCCCTTGACTAAGGCATTTTGAAATATCGGGCATCGATGCTTTGATGCACAAGGAACCCTTATAGGTTGTAACGTTTACGTGTTTACTATGAAAGTAAACCTTTGTTCCATGGCCTTTTTCGCCGATCGTATTTGGGTCATTTATTTTTGTGGAATTTCCTAAATCGAAGAAGCTCTCCAGTTCGATCTCGTCCATTCCTTTCCCATTATCCTTAATAACAACCCTGAACAAATCCTCCCCAAAGTGTGAAGTTGTATCAAATAATAAAGTGATCTCAGTAGCTCCAGCATCAAGACTATTACTTATTGCTTCTCTGACGATTTCTAAAGGGTTTGAAAAGTTACTTGCAATTTCCTTGAATTCGTTGACGGGATTTACCTTGGGTTCCTTTCTAATCTTTTGCATTTTATTGGGTGTGATTGATTTCTAAAAACAAAAAAGCCCACTCACTCGCGTTGACGAGTAATGGGCTCACAGTAAATCTAATAAAAACCATCGAAACCGTTGCTCTATCTTGTTTCCCGAAATCTCATCTCTAAACTTTCCGGATCCTGGCTAATCCGAAAATGATTGTAAATTAGCTGAGTTGATTCCCCTCGAGCCCACCTGGAATCATACAATTAAAATTTTTAAAGTCAGCCAACTTAAAGTTGGCAAGAAAATGCTTTGACCTTTGTCAACCCCAAGAGAACGAAAAGTCAAGGCAGTTTAAAGGTCCTAAAACACTGAGAATGTCAGAACAAACCTTCTTTGAACAGCAGACAGCATCTTCAAGAATTAAGGCACAGATTGTATCAGAATACTTTCCGAGCTATTGCAAAATTATCGTAACTAAACACAAGCCAAAAGCTATCAGATATATTGATCTTTTCGCTGGTCCAGGCTTTTACGAAGATGGGAATCCATCCACGCCTATTCTCGTTGCTAAGCATTGCAAAGCGGACGAATCGCTTAGGAAAAGTGTCAAGATGATCTTCAACGATAATCAGCACTGGTCTACCTTGGAAAGTAATTTCACTAAAGAATTTCCAAAAGGGACATTTGCAATGACTCCACATTTTGGCAAAAGTACAGTTGGCGAGAATCCGCATATAACAGAATTCCTTTGTGCCGATACACACGAGGGTAAGAACAATGAATATCCAGCATTACTCTTCATTGACCCATTCGGATATAAAGGAATTGAGACAAAGGTTCTAGCAGCATTCCTTAAAAATTGGGGGAATGAAATTTTTCTTTTTGTCAATACAAAGCGTATCCATCCCGCTCTTGAAAATGATAAGTTTGAACTTTTAATGAATGACCTTTTCCCCACAACTTTACAGAAAATCAGGACAGATAGACGGTTTAAGGCAACAGTTTCTGAAAGGCTCTCGCTGATTATAGATTCGCTAGGGAATGAGTACAAAACTCTTCTTGCTGCGCCTGAGTTGTACTACACAGCATTTAAATTTCAAGAAGAGGATAGTGATGGGACGAGTCACTACATTCTTCACATCACAAAAGGGGCCAGAGGATATGATTTAATCAAAACAACGTACAACGATTTTGCGAATGTCGGAACTGTATTTGATGGGGTTAATACCTATACGTTTGATGCCAAGAAGATGGAAACCTCGGCCGCCGAGCTATTCGATTTAAAATCAATGAACATCGATAAGCTGAAGGAAGCCATATATTCTAAATATCGTGGTCAGAAAATTCTTGCTCACGATCTGTTTGAGAGAAATCACACGACAAACCTCTACAGTCGAAGTCACTATACAGAAGCTTTAAGGAGGCTTGTCGATGAAAAAAAATTAAATGCAACATTTACGGACGGAAAGACACATAAAGTTGCGGTACTTATTTCTAAAGATTGTTTATTAAATTTTCAATAATGGCTAATTCATCTATTGAGTGGACGGAAATGACGTGGAATCCCACGACCGGCTGCACTAAAATATCTACTGGTTGCAAGTTCTGTTACGCAGAAGTTATGACTCGTCGGCTTAAAGGAATGGGGCAGGAAAAATACAAGGACGGATTTAAGGTTGTGAAACCTCACAGGGAATCATTAAAAGATCCCTATACATGGAAAGGGTCAAAAGTAGTATTTGTGAATTCTATGAGTGACTTATTTCATAAAGCGATCCCATTGTCTTTTATTAAAGAGGTCTTCGAAGTTATGAACGACAATCCTCATCATGTTTTTCAAGTGCTGACCAAAAGAGCTGATCGGCTTTTTGAAGTTCACAAAGAATTGAAATGGACACACAACATCTGGATGGGAGTATCAGTGGAGGACGAGCGAGTTACAAGTAGGATTGACTTCCTCCGTAAGACAAAAGCAAAGGTTAAGTTCTTATCTCTCGAACCGTTGATTGGTCCATTACCCAATTTGAATCTTAAGAAGATTGATTGGGTTATTGTTGGTGGTGAAAGTGGACATCGACCAAGGCCAATGGATGTTGAATGGGTGCTCGATATACAAGAACAATGCACAAACAACGATGTCGCTTTCTTTTTCAAACAATGGGGTGGACGAAATAAGAAGGCTTCAGGCAGAATCCTGAATGGCAAGACTTATGACGAGATGCCAGAATATTGAACAACTGTGGAGATACACAGATTACTATTGTCAACGATCTGACTTCAATAAAGAAGTACTTTGTGATGAGTGACGAAGAAAAAGAAGCCCTTCTCAATAAAATAAAAAATGGCCTCATTACGATGGCCTAGACTGACATTGAAAAAGCTTCCGCTGGCGGATCTAAGATGGGTGCCTTTATACTTTGTAGCTGCTACATCGATTATCTAGCAGGATTTAGATTTGGAAAGCCAGGTGGCGGAAAGGATTATAAGAAGTTTATCGAAATCTATCTTCCAAATTACGACCCGGACACTATATACACCGACATGAGATGTGGTATCGTTCACAATATACCGAAAGTGGTAGCTACGTTTTTGTGCATTGCCTACAAATTTGCATTTCTACAAGCCAGGTGGTGTGGGCAAGACTACTTTAAACTTAGAAAATTTCATGGCAGACGTAAAACTAGCTGCCGACATCTATCTCGAAGAACTTAGTGGTTCCGACGAATTAATTCAGTTAGCAGCCGAGAGAATGGCAATGAAAGGTATTCTTCAAACTCAAGATCATCTTTGATTAAGAGTTAAGTTTTTTCATCAACTAATTGAAATAATTGGAACTAAAAGTGCCGTTGAGGATAATTTATATCCACAATAATCCCCCTATATTTGATTTTTTGCAGGAATGGGGATCACTCAAAACATCCAAACAATTCGGAAAATCAAACGCATGAGCCAAAGTGATATGGCTATAGCGCTTCAAATTGGCGTGTCTGGTTATGGGAAAATTGAAGCTGGAAAGATTAAGTTAAGTACCGATCGACTTGAACAGATAGCTCGAATATTTGGAATGCAAGTTCAGGAGATTATATCCTTCAACGAAGAAGAATTTCTAGTGCAAAGGCTCAATCTACCTGACGGGTCCGATAATTCTCTAACCGAAATCCTGTCGACGCCGGCGATTCAAAAAAGTCTGTCGCATCCTTTCTGAATGGCGTAAAGGCTATTTTCAAGGATTTTGTAGAGATCTATTTTATTCCTTTAGAACCTATCTATAAAAAAATCCCATCTAAGAGAGACAGGCAACAAGTGAAACATACTCTTATAGAAGGCCTTAAAAAGATAGATATCATTAAGAAACAAGTGCAAAAGGGGGTTCTCGACGATGACAGCATCGACTATATCGTCAACCTCTTCTTGGATTCGAGAGGAAAGTAACCCTTAATGTTGGAGCGCTACGACGTCGCTTTTGTGTAAGCGTCATCATCAAAATTGATGTGACTTCGGTTATCCAAGACCATGATGAAAAACAAGTCCCAATAAACCGGCCATCTTAACTCGAGAACTTGTTATTGGTAATTGATAGTGGGCAAATCTGTATAGTTTGAGAGATACCTTGAATTAGCGCGCCGATGTCATTGCTCTTCTAGCCAAGATCAAATCAGCTTCATCAATTCTTTTTGGATAGTTTAATTTTTGCTCGGACGCGTTGCTATGAATCCAATCTAACGTTGTTGAAACGACCAAATCCCACTGAGTCAAGAATTCTTTTAATGTCATTTCCTTACAGTCTGGTAGGCCAAATGAATCTTCACCATTTTTGTAGACGTGTTTTTCATGGTCCGTCCAAATATGACTTCTATCATTTGTACTGACCTTTGCTAGATCCGTTAGTTCTGATTGGGGTTTAGTAATAATGCCGAAGTCGAGTGGTCTCAATGCCTCAGCAATTTCAGTTGGCATGAATAAATTATTTGCTTGATCAGTAACGTGGCGTACATCGTTAATTGTTTGTTTATGAATAGTAACGATGTCATTGTAGTGATGACTATAGACATCAAGTAGGATAAAAGATTGTAAACGGTTAAATGAGACCAGAAGAGTATCATCATTTGTTTCAATTGTGAAATAAAGGCGTTGCAAATCGCCTAGAAACCTGAATACAACTTCAGATTTTCGAGCCAGGATTGTTTCGTCGATGCCCAATTTGCGATAGATCGCAAAGGCGAAGGCAATACCGGCCATCGAACATAGGCCACCTATTATGGTAAATATTGTGACTAATTCTCCGTTGACAGAATCGGGCAGAAATATCGAAATACACGGCAGACCAGTAATAACTAGTAACATGAAAGCAGCCAATGCGAAATAATTCCGATTAGTCATGTATACCAATAGTTATCGTCCTCTTAATATACAAACAAATGCTAGTGGCCAGAGAGCAGAGTATCCTGAACTTTAACAAACATGAATTTGAGTTTACTTGATTAGACGTGTCGCTGACCTTGACGCTTGATTGGACAAGTATCTACTGTTTTGTCCGAAGATATTTAAGCTCTCCATGCTTAACTTCTGGACAGTTTACATCGATCCCATCAAACTCAACTTGTAAAACCTTACCGAAATAGGTAATGAGTCTATTTAAATGTCGAAAGGCCCTCGACACATGTTTGTCATAAGTTAGAAATGCATCGTCGGTAGTAAGCTTGCCATCCTTTTCATTCACTAAATACCGACTCCGTCTGGAAAGAGTCTGGAGGGCGGTATAGGAAATGTATTCATCCTCCGGTAATCTGGCAGAAGATAATTGATTACTAAAGTTTAGTGCGTGATTAACATCCTTATGCTTTCTATACTGCAAATTATGCCTAGAAAGATGAGCGTTTACCAAATGAAGTGCTGAGTAAAATGACACAGTTACCTGCCAGTCATAACAATCTTTGACGTCGTTGTTGATCGATTGTAAGAAGGAAAGGTTGCGCTTGGCCTGGAGGATATGGTCGTCAAACTTTGCCAACTATGGAACGTTCACGCCTTGTATGGGCGGTAGTGATTAGGTATTGGTAACGTATCACCAGCCTCCACAATTGTCGTCTCCATGTCAAATCCATATTGATGATATGCTGAGTTAATTTGAGCTTCAGCCTTCAATAATTCTTTCTCGCTCCGTTCAAAAGCTGCATCATTGACCTCTGCCCAAACTAGTACTTCGGAATCATTGTAATCAAATGCCAGTTTTTCTGGCATGTGATCTTTGATCAGTTTAAGGTATTCAAAGATAATTTGTGATACGAAATGCTTCTGCGCACCATTCTTTGCCAAGTGTACAACCTCATCTGCATTCCCCTTAAATATAGTTTCGTAAAACTTACGCACGTCCTTGTTGGCGGTGGACGTTTCAAGTTGTACCTGATGAGATCTCAGCGTCGAGATAAGATCATCGAACCAAGCTTCAAACTGACTTGGCTTTGTTGGTATTTTGGTGGTTGATTCAGACATCAATTAATGTGCACGTTCGCTTTTAAATATGACTAGCGTAGTATCGATTGTAATTCGTCAGGATTACGTCTTCCTCCACGATCGGTTCAAAAACACGCATTTTGCAACATTCTCACTCCAACGCGTCGAAAGATATAACTTCGCGTTATATCTAACAACAGTTAACAATAGATAACAACACTTAACAATAGGTAAGTAACAACTGATCAAAGATTATTCCAGTTCCAGCGCTCAATCAATTCTTTTGAAATAACGGCAGCAGTGCAAGTCGGTTGCACTCGAGTTTTCGTCGTGTGAGGAATCACGTGTTCACTTCTGGACAGAAGTACGAAAATTCCCCAAAGCAGTCTCGTCAATTCTTCAGTAGTTCTTACATTCAATGCCATCAAAATTCTGACATACAAGAGTGATTGACGTCAGAAACTAAATATCCACATTCGAAAAATCGAATCTTGCAACCCGGTCGTTTATGTCCCTTGCCGAAAGATCAAAATACTCCTTCGTCGTGCTCTCTTGGGTATGACCGGCGATCTTGGCCATGTGCTGGGTCTCGAGACCTTGCGCTTCCCAGAATTGAATAGCCGAATGCCTTGCTGTTTTGTTCATGAGGTTTTTCCCGATGCCGGCTAACCGGGCGAGCTCCTTGAGTTTGCCATTGTACTTCTGCTCTGCGATCGCACCTGGGAAAACGTATACGGGATCTTTCCCTTTCTGTTGCTGCAGGATCTTCACTGCGTAAGTGAACTTATGCACCGGCGCTATGAAAGCATTCTCATTCTTATACCTTTCACCGACGAGGCAAGGTCCCTGCTCAGTTTGCTTAACGTTGTCCCACTTAAGGTCCCGGAGATCTGAATAATAGAAGCTTGCGTAAAAACAGAAGAGCCAGTGATCACGGACCTCGAGAAGATCCGGTCGATCCGCCGGCGTCTTCACGTTCTTTAGCCTGCTGATCTCCTCGAGCTCCAGATATACACGCTTTCCTTTCGTCGGCTTGACTCCCAGGTCTACAAGGTCGAATGGGTCCTTCTCAAGGTATCCGTCTTTGACTGCTTGCTTTACGATGACCTTGAAAGGATCAAAGTACTTGTATACCGTAACTCCGAGCATGCCTTTGTCTTGTAACCAGGTCGCGAAGGATTGAAACAGGGATTCACTTAGATGACTGAATGAGATCCGCGGATTGTATTCATCCAGGTATCTCACGAAAGTCCTGTATTTCTTGAGGGTATTCAGCGATTTTCCTTTCACGGTTTTCATGTATTCCGCTACGTACTCGTTGAATACCTGTGGATCCGCCTTCTTATAGAAGTATTCCGAAATACCATCCAGCGAGATCGAATTCCCGAAGAGTTTCTGTCGGTACTCGTACTTCTGAAGCAAATCCATCTTCTTTCGAATAATCGAATTCAATTCGAAAGCACACGAATACGTTTCCTTGATCCAACGGTTTTCTTTTCCAGACCAATACTTCTCATCGACCTTCTCTCCCAGGTTGAAGTACCTGGAGCTGCGATCGATCGTAACACGAATGAATATGGAATGCCGGCCGGTCTTATTACTCCGATTGTCTTTGTTGAGTATAGCCTTGTATGAGTATCCCATCGAATGAAAATCGATGGGGCGAAAATGCTAAAACAAATACGAAAACATTTCCCTTGAACTACCTCGAACAAACAGGCCCTGAGACAAGAAAATGAGGACCTAACTAAAAGAAAAAGAGACCGTTAGTTAACGGTCTCTTCTGGTATAGTAGCGGGGGTAAGACTCGAACTTACGACCTTTGGGTTATGAGCCCAACGAGCTACCAACTGCTCCACCCCGCGATTTAACGACTTTTCAAAACGCGCCATTTTGTGGCTTTTTCTCAAAATCGGAGTACAAAAGTATGACCCTGTGGGCATAAAACCAAATTGGCCGGAATTAATTTCCCCCTTTATGTCTTTTCCGAAAACTTTATCCTCCTTTATTCGCCTTTACAATATGAGCGTAGCTTAAGATATGACCGTCTACTTTCTCTCTGGCCTCGGCGCCGATCATCGATTGTTCGACGCCCTTACAATCCCGCCAACTTATCGCATCGTACATCTCCACATGCCAGTACCCCAACAGGGACAATCAATGCATTCATTCGCCAAGCAACTTGCAACAGAAATAAGGAGCGACGAAGATTTTATTTTGATCGGCGTATCCCTCGGCGGAATGATCGCCCGGGAAATATCCACTTTCCTTAAACCCAAAAAGATCATACTCATCTCAAGCGCTCAATGCAACAGCGAGATCCCCGCCCTTTATAAGTTCATCGGACGCCTTCGCATCAATCGCATCATCCCAGGCTGGCTCATAAAATACAGCGCCTTTATTCTGCAAGGAATTGTTGAAAGCGATAGCTGGAAACACCGGAAACACTTTCGTCAAATGCTGCTCGCAAAACCGTCAGCATTCTACAAGAGAACGGTCGATATGATCGTCAATTGGGACCGCCAGGACGGTGATCCAGGCATCATCCATATCCATGGATCCGGCGACAGGACACTACCCATAAAACTGGTGAAACCACATCACGTTGTACGTCGCGGTTCTCACATGATGGTCTACACCCGCGCAGAAGATATCAACAGGATACTGAAAGAGATCCTTTGATCTCTTTTTGACCTCATTAAAAAAAGAAAGGGCTCACCTCTACGGTCAGCCCTTCTCCAATTTCATTCTGAAACCAATTACTTCACAGATACAGATCCTTTGAGATTCTCCCAAATCAAACTGAAACCTGTTGACGTAACTTCATACTTCAAAGCTTCAGCCGTAGCGTCCGCCTTCACCGGCTTCACTTTCACAACAGCAACGTCCTTCGCAGGATCACGCGTTGTCGACTGATCGCGGTTAATACCCCACTGACCAGTCTGTGAGTTGATGATAAACTCCCACTCCTTCTCATGAGGTATAACATAGATGCTATACTTTCCCTTTGAAACAGCCTTACCTTCAATAGTGATGTCCTTATCCGTTTCAAGAACAGTAGCCTCATTGGCACCAGCTCTCCAAACTTTATCGTAAGGAACCAGTCCACCCCATATCTTCCGTCCTTTCACAGAAGGACTTGAATACTTAATGGTAAGAGTTGCTCCACTGGCAAGCTTACCAGTGGCAGTTGCAGCCGGGCTCTGTGCCCAGGTAGTCACGCTCACAAGCATGGCAGCAATCATCATGACTGCTGTCAGCATCGTCGACAGTTTTTTCATGCTAAAACGTTTTGTTGGTTAATTGACTTAAAGTAAAGTTAAGTAGTTCCGGCTATGAAAAACCTCCGAAAAGTGACGATCAGCCAGACGCTTTGTTAATTCCGGTGAAAAGGCTCTTTGGAGGGTTTTTGAACCGAATTTGACGTTCGATTGAAACATTTTTCGTGCCGGCCTTCCCGCCCACGACACGAAAGATCCGTCAAGGTCGAGCTGCGACTAGCAACCCTGGAGACAAAGGTCGACGGTCTCGATGTAAGATTTGATAAGCCCGAAGATAAAGTAGACAAGGTCATCACCCTGCTTCTCGAAAAACAGGATGAGGCATTTCGACGCTCGGAAAGTGAGGCTCCCGGAAAATGCCCCTTCAAATCCATTTTCAGCCGCCGAATAAAATTCTCTTAAACAAAAAAATGCCGCCGCAATCGAAACCAAAACCTGCGTTAATCCAAACTTTTCTTACATAGACAGAAATAGCGCCCAGCTTTAGTTTCCGGATGTTATTGCGGGCGTAAAAAGCGGTAGATTTGAAGTCCCATTCCCTCAAAAAAGCTTCGGATGAACCGTTTGCGGACGTACTTTATTGGCGACATTCTCGACTCGGATCACGACCCGCTTAAGCAAGCAAGTATCACGCTCATTTGCAACATTCTCCTGCTCTGCGTTTTCTGTCTCGTTATCCTTGCAATAACTCACTTCATAAACAACAACATGATGCAGGTTCTGAAGGGCCTGTTCATCACCGCAGTATTCCTTGCATGTCTCTTCTACATTAAACGATACGGAAAGGTAGAACTCATTGGTCATCTCATGATCCTCGTTTCATGGGCCAACATCCAGATGGACATGTTCGTGCTCTTCCAGGACATCACGATGTTTCCAGCCCTTGTCTCGATACTCAACATAATCTTTGCATTCCATATCATGGGAAGCCGCGCCGGATTTTTTCACGCGTTCCTTCACTTCGCCGGCTTCATCACATTCCTCGTAATGAAACAACTAAACCTGCTTCATTTCTCTAATCCGCCGGTCTTCCTCACGTTTACACAACTGCTCCTGTCTTTCGTCCTCGTCTTCGGCATTCTCATCTACCTCATTTACCATTATCACCAGGCATTCCAGGTTGCGAAGCAAAGTCTCGGCGAATCGGTGAGCGAGCTCCGCAGAGCAAAAGAGATGGCCGAAGAGATGAACCGGCTGAAAAGCAATTTTCTCTCTAACATGTCTCACGAGATCCGCACTCCTATCAACGGCATTCTCGGTATCAGCCAGGTGATAGAACTGGAAACGAGAGATGAAAATATCAGGGAATACGTACAGCTCCAGAAAAAAAGCGGACGCCGTTTGCTCGATACGATCACAAGTATACTAAGTCTCTCCCGCCTCGAAGCCCAGCAAGCTCAGTTACAGCTCGGCGTTGTAGACATGAACAAAGTGGTTCATGAAAGTGCCACATCTCTCGAAGAACTCGCGCACTGCAAGGGACTCAAGTTCCGGATTAATGAAGCCACCGAAGAAGTACTCTGCCTGTCGGACGAAACGATGTTATACCAGGTTGTACATAACATCGTCGGGAATGCGATCAAGTTCACAGAAAACGGAGAGGTGAATATATACGTTTCTGTTTGCCCCAATAAGAGCAACGTCAGCGTACGCGTAACCGACACCGGCATAGGCATCTCAAGAGAATTCTTACCTAAAATTTTTAATCCCTTCGAACAGGAAAGCATGGGGCACAGTCGCGTGTACGAAGGTTCAGGTCTCGGACTATCGATCTCAAAAAGATATATCGAACTCCTGGGCGGCGAAATTGCCGTCGAGTCAGAAAAAAACCAGGGAAGCATGTTCGAAATTCTATTACCAATCTATAAGAATGCATGAGGCGAGTATTATACGTAGAAGATGATCCGATCAATGCACTTGTGATCACCCGGCTGTTAGCACAATTCTATACCACCGAACACGTGGAAGACGGCGAAACATGTCTGAATATCTTACAGAAAGAGGAGTTCGATCTCATTCTCATGGATATCAACCTGGGACGGGGGAAAATGGATGGCGTGGAGACCATGAAAAAAATAAAGTCCAACGCCGTTTTTGAAAAACTTCCCGTCGTTGCAATCACATCCTACGCGATGCCGGAAGATAAAGACAAGTTTTTGGGACAGGGTTTCAATGGTTATCTTTCAAAACCGGTAGAACGACCGGTATTGCTTGAATACCTTGGAACCTTTTTTCAATAATGACAGTAGACCTTAGAAGCGACACAGTTACTCTCCCTACTCCTGGCATGCGCAATGCCATGATGAGTGCACCGATCGGCGACGATGTTTTTGGTGAAGATCCATCTGTAACACAGCTCGAAAAAAAGATTGCAGCGCTCTTTGGAAAAGAGGCCGCCGTTTTCTGTCCCTCAGGAACCATGACCAACCAGATCGGCATCCGGATCCTTACCAATTCTTTCGAAGAGATCATTTGCTATTCCGGCGCACACATCTATCGCTACGAAGGCGGCGGCATCGCCGGCAACAGTCATCTCAGCGTACGATTGATCGATGGCGACCGCGGAAGATTCACTGTTAAAGACATCGAAAACAACATTGGGAATCCCGCCGATCCTCATTCAGCAATCACATCACTTATCGCTTTGGAAAATACCGTGGTCCGCGGCGGCGGCAGCTTCTGGTCACTTCAGCAGATCGCAGACATCAGGAATTTTGCTTTGGGCAAAGGAATAAAAACGCATCTCGATGGAGCCCGTATCTTCAATGCTCTTGCGGAAACAGGCGATAGCCCTGCAACCATCGCCTCATATTTCGATACTGTGTCAGTTTGCCTGTCAAAAGGCTTAGGAGCTCCCGTCGGATCTGTGTTGTTGTGCAGCAGTGAGCTCGAACAAAAGGCTCGTCGTGCGCGAAAAGCTTTCGGTGGCGGTATGCGCCAGGCAGGGTTTCTTGCCGCAGCAGGAATCTATGCGCTCGACAATCACATTGCCCGCCTGAAAGATGACCACCGCCGTGCAAAGATCCTGGGAGGAATTTTAAAAGAACAGCCCTGGGTCAGGTCCGTTGACACTGTCGACACAAACATTATCGTTTTCGAAGTAAGCGACCAGGATAAAACTTTACAGGAACTGTCGAAGCATAACATCAAGGCCGTCAGGTTCCGTGGACCGAATGAGCTACGCATGGTAACACATCTCGACTTCACAGACGAGATGCTTGACTACACGAGCACAGCGCTGAAAAAGATCAAACTCTGATGGAAGATCTCGGGAGCTCTCTCGCGGAGGGCGAAGCTTTTATCGAAGCCGAATCCAATACACGAAAACCACATCCTAACGAAAATTGTCTCAACTGCGGAACAAAGCTCGTGGGCATTTATTGTTATCAGTGTGGTCAGAAAGATATTCCACGAAGGCAGGTCATAGGCGATCTCGTCTCAAATTTCATCGAGGCATTCACCAACTTCGATGGCAAGTTCCTTAAAACAACGAAGTATCTTTTCCTGAAGCCGGGCTTCCTTCCCGTTGAATACAACAAAGGAAAACGTGAAACATACTTTCATCCCGTAAGGATGTACACGTTTGCCAGCTTCCTCTTCTTCATATTGTTCGTGGTCTTACCCGATGCGAACAATGATGCCGTTGACGTGGGACTATCAAAAGAAGACAAGGAAGAGCTGGCACAGATCGGCCTGGATTCAACTCTCAGGTACGATGATTCACTTTATCGTGCGAAAGGAAATACGGGAATGACATGGAGTCTTTCTTCCGACTATGAAACAATAGAGCGGTATGACTCAGTGCAAAATTCATTGCCCGAAGAAAAACGAGACGGCTGGTGGAAACGCGTCACGACAAGAAGGGGCATAGAGCTTACGAAGAAATATAGAGAGGATAACAAGAAACTGGGCGAAGCTTTCCTGGCGATTATCGGGGAAAATTTTTCGACTGCGCTGTTTTTCCTGATGCCTTTCTTCGCCCTGGTGCTGAAACTTCTTTATGTGCGGCGCGACTATTTCTATGCCGAGCACCTGGTGTTCACGATCTACTACTATAATTTCTTTTATCTCGCCGGATCCCTGATGATGATATTCAACCTCATCCCGGTCGTCGATTTTGTGTCTGTGATCCTCGGTTGCTGGGTATTCTTCTACCTGCCATTCGCCATGAAGCGGACGTATGCGCAAGGATGGGGAAAGACGATTTTGAAATTTGGTATCTTCACCTTCCTTTTTTCGATCCTGCTGATGATAGGTATTGCGCTTCTTGCGCTTTTTGCCCTGATGTCGGTTTAGCAGGTAAGATTTTTGTTGTGACTTATAGATGTTAAATAATTCTTTACCGCCACTTGCAGAACGGATGAGGCCTTCAAAACTTGAAGACCTCGTGGGACAAGAACACCTTGTCGGTAAAAATGGTATCATCCGTAAAGCGATCGATACGGGCAACGTCCCTTCAATGATCCTGTGGGGTCCGCCCGGCGTTGGAAAAACTACCATCGCCAATATTATTGCGAATGAAGTTAAACGCCCTTTCTATGTGCTTAGCGCCGTGAGCGCGGGCGTAAAAGATGTCCGTGATGTGATCGACAAAGCGCGGCAGTCTTCGAGGGTTATCCTGTTCATCGATGAAATTCATCGTTTCAATAAATCGCAACAGGACGCATTGCTCGGCGCCGTAGAGAAAGGAGTGATCACACTGATCGGCGCCACCACCGAAAATCCTTCGTTCGAAGTAAACTCGGCGTTGCTGTCGCGATGCCAGGTTTATACACTCAAGGCGCTGGATGAAAGCGACCTGATCAAGCTCGTCGATCATGTTATTCACAAAGACCCCGAGCTTAAGAAGAGAAAGATCGAAGTGAAAGAATATGGCGCATTGCTGGGCATTTCCGGTGGCGATGCGCGTAAGCTGTTGAATCTTGTCGATCTCGTTGCACAGGCAACCACCGGTGATGTCGAGATCACAGACGAGCTCGTGATCAATCTCGCTCAAAAACACATTGCCATCTATGACAAAAGCGGGGAGCAACATTACGATATCATCTCGGCTTTCATAAAGTCTCTGCGTGGAAGCGATCCTAATGCGGCGCTATATTACCTCGCCCGTATGATCGAAGGTGGCGAAGATGTGAAATTCATAGCACGCCGGATGGTTATTCTCGCCAGCGAGGATATCGGCAATGCGAATCCTACAGCGCTCGTCCTGGCAACTGCTGCTTTCCAGGCTGTCAATGTTATTGGTTATCCCGAAGCGCAGATCATTCTCGGGCAGTGCGCGGTATACCTCGCGACGTCTGCCAAGAGCAACGCGAGTTATATGGGTATTATGAATGCCCTGGGCAAAGTGCGCGAAACCGGCGATCTTCCCGTGCCGTTAGCCATCAGGAATGCACCGACCAAACTGATGAAAAACCTGGATTATGGAAAAGGTTATCAGTATGCTCACGATTTCAAAGACAATTTCGTTAACATGGAATTCCTGCCTGATAAGATCAAAGGCACAAAATTCTACGAACCGGGACCCAATCCGCGGGAGGAAGAGTTGAGGAATTACCTGAAAAGATTGTGGAAGGAGAAATATAATTATTGATTTGTGATTCGTGATTGTAATTGGTGATTGTGATTTTGTAATTAGTAGTTCATGCAGCGGCTGATTTTCGAATATTCTCCTGCGTTCATCATTTTATGTGTGGCTATCGGCATCGGCTACGCATGGCTGCTGTACAAAACAAAACACACCTGGGGCAAAACCACCAACAGGATCTTATTCTTCGTGCGTGCGTTCGCCGTAACCCTGGCAGCATTTCTACTGATAGGGCCTATCCTGAAACTGACGACAAATCAGTATGAGAAACCAGCTGTCGCAATCGTGTTGGACAGCACCCAATCTGTTACAGAAGTCCTCGGTGCCGAAAAGCGTAAAGCCCTCCTCAATAACATTTCCACCCAGACTCAAGCTCTTGAAAACGCCGGTTACCAGGTCGACTATCGAAGCCTCGGCTCCGGCACTTCCGATATCCATGGCGCCATCAGGTCGATCACCTCAGACTACGAAGGGAAAAATCTCTCCAACATCGTTCTGGTGTCCGATGGCATTTACAACTCCGGCCCATCGCCACTTTACACAACCCTCAGAATCCCGGTTAATACAATCGGCATCGGTGATACCACGCAGCGCGTGGATCTTGCCCTCAAAAATGTTGCTTATAATAAGATTGCTTACCAGGGGAATCGCTTCCCGGTTCGTGCCGAAGTCCTGGTAAAAGGACTCGTCAACCAGGATGTTCGCGCTTCTATATCGATGGGCGGAAAAGTGATATCGACCCAGAATAAAAATTCAGGCTCCAAAGGACTTCTCGACTTCGACTTTCTGATCGACGCAAACGAAAAAGGCATTCAGCGGGTCGACGTTGCCATCGAGCCGGTAAAATCGGAGATCAATCAAAAAAATAATCGCGCCGCTATTTATGTTGAAGTTGTTGAAGGCAAGAAGAAAATACTCGTTGTCTCTTCATCTCCTCATCCTGATATCAAGGCGCTTCGCTCAGCCATTGAGAAGAATTCCAACTACGAATTTCATGTTCACATTCCTGGTATAAAAGAAGAAGATCAGCAGGCGCTCGCGCCCGATAAAGCGGACCTGGTTATTTTTTCACAGGCGCTCGACCCTGAGGGCAAGACACTTCCACTCGTTCAGAAATTTCAGAAGACAAAAGTCGGAATGCTTTTCATGGTGGGAAGTAAGACGAACCTCCGCCAGTTCGCTAACATCAATATACCTTTGACTTTCGAAAATATCGGTCAGCGCGACGAAGTTATCCCAAGCTTCAATACAGAGTTCCGCGATTTCGCTTTTAATGATGACATCGCCGGCAAGTTTTCGAGATATCCACCCGTTTCTGTTCCGTTCGGAAAATTCACATATCCGCAAGATGCCGCAGTGTTGCTGTATCAACGCATCGGCAGCGTTACCACCAATCGGCCGCTGCTGTTCAGCTGGAATGGTCCTCAGAATCGTATCGCCGTTCTTCTTGGCGATGGGATCTGGAAATGGCGACTGAACGAATATGCCGAAACAGAGAAGACCGAAGCCTTCGACGAAGTCTTCTCGAAGCTCATTCAATATTTGAGTACCGCTGACGATCGCAGAAAATTCAGAAGCTTCCCGATACAAAACGAATTCACGGATTCAGAGCCGGTCGTATTCGAAAGTCAATTGTATAACGACCTCTTCGAGCCGATTTATGGAAGTACGGTGAACATCGAGCTGCGTAGCGAAAGCGGCAACACAACGAAGTACAGCTATGCCACCAGTCCCGCGGGCTCACGCTACCGCATCGGTGGTTTGAAAGAAGGCATTTATCGTTATACCGCGAGCACGCAAACGGGCACAGGCAAAGAGACCGTATCGGGGGAGTTCTTAGTGACCGCGCAGAATATCGAATCGCAAAATCTTACGGCAGATTTCGGATTGCTTAAAAAGTTGTCCGACGAAAGTGGTGGTAAATTTTATTTGGAGGGAGAAGGCGAAAAGCTGGTTGGCGATCTTTCGACACTAAAAGCCAAGACGCTTATTCACTCTGAAGATTCCTTTCACCCGATGATAAATCTTAAAGCTGTTTTCTTCCTGTTGCTGTTCCTGTTAAGCCTGGAGTGGTTTACAAGAAAATTCTTCGGCAGCTACTAAAATTTAATTGTTGACGGTCTTCGTCAAGCGGCAGATATTCTTGCCGTTCTTCTTAGCGTATTCGATGCTGTCCATGATCGATTTGACAAGACTGATACCGAGGCCTCCTTTGCGTTTTTCATGAACGAGGTTGTCCATTGTCGGAGTCTTGTAAGCGTTGATGTCGAACACGTCGCCGTCGTCGATGATCTCGAACACGAATGTCCGGCCGTTGTCAACTTCAATATGCAATTCTAAAACATGATCTGGATTGCAATGATGGGCATGAATCATGAGATTGGAGCACATTTCATCGAGAGCAAGCACGATAGCACTTATCTCGACTTCGGGCACACCATGTCCTTTCAGCGATGTACGGATAAAATCGCGGATACCCTTGAGGTTAGTGAGGCTGCAACCGATGCTATACTGATAGTTCATTGGCCAGTTGCTTTGCTTCCTGCTTACTGTCCCTGATGAGTAACAGGTCGGCAAGCCCTAAAATTGCGAATGTGTTCATTACCTTCTCCTTCATACCAAACAACACCATAGTCACATTCTTGTCTTTAAATTCTTCGATGTAAGACATAAAGACACCCAAACCGGCAGAGGATATGTATTCGAGGGCACTGCAATCAACCAGTATTTTTCGAAATCCCTCTCCTACACTTTTGGCGATAGACAGGTCCAATTCTATGGAAGAACTAGCGTCAATTTCACCGATGATTGCGATGATGTCGGCTCCGTCCTCCTGCAGTCTTTTGATGTGAACCATGTGATATTAACGGGTTTTTAACGTTTTGGTTTAGGTCTCTTTTCTATTTGAATTTGACGATCATATTCGTGTAATCGTCATTGATCATATGCGTTCCTGAATACTCGTACAACCGCGCGATCAGGTACTCAGAGATCTCCTTCGGATCCTTGTCAGTCACCTCAAGCAAGGTCGATTTCAGCCTGTCGTCGCCGAACTCCTCCCCTTTCTGATCTTTTGCTTCCGTAATACCATCGGTATACAACACCATGATGTCTCCCGACGCGTAAGAGATCACATTTGTATCGATGAAGTTGCAGTAATCCTTCGTTTTGATCATCCCCAATGCTGTGCCCCTGTCTTTCAGATATTCCGCCTGGCGCGTATTGGCGCGATAGAAAAGCACAGGGCAGTGGCCGGCGCGCGCATACCTGATCTTTTTCACTTTAGTATCGATCGCAAAGTAGGTTGCGGAAATAAACGAGCCGCGCTCCAGGCAAAATACCAGCGCACGATTGGCGCGCTGCATAAATTCTTTCGGGTCCAGATCCTGCTGAGCAAGACTGTGGAAGATCCCTTTCATCTGCGACATGTGGAACGCCGCCGTTGTTCCTTTTCCTGAAACGTCGGCAATGATCAAAGCGACCTGGTGATCATCAATTCTAATCGTATCATAATAATCACCACCAACTTCATCGGCCGATTGTGAGAATGCGGATACTTCGAAGTCGGCATCTTTCTCGAGTTTATCGGGAAGTAAACTTTTCTGTACAGTCTTCGCGATCTTAAGCTCTTCCTTGTAACGTTCATTCTGGAACGCCTCCTCCATCAAACGGAAGTTCTCGATCGAGATGCCGGCCTGGTTTGCAAATGCAGAGACGATACGCGTCATCTCTTTATTGAAGCCTTCCGGTAATTCTTTCAGCAACGCCAGTGTACCGATGGTATCTCCTTTCACCAGGATAGGGAACGATAACAATGAACGAAATCTAGTTCCCTTCAGACCTGCCAGGTGCTTCGAGAGATTTTTTGTCTTGTCTGTATTCTGATCCAGAATACCTTTCACATTGTTTGACTTCAAATGAAAAGCAATATTCCTCGATTCCTCTTCAGAGATATGGTATGTGAAGAAACGCGCTTCGTTGTTGGCTCCGCGGATCTCGAGCCACGCCGCATCTGCGAAGACTGAGCTCACCGAGCTTTCGAGGAGGATCTTATAAACGCTCTCTTCGTTCTGTTCCGTTTGTATCGACTGACTGATCCGCTGAAAGTTTACTACCTCCTCCAGTTTCTGTTCGAACACAGATGACGTAGGAAGGTTGAATAAGATCACAAGGAAAGAGAACACACTGTATGTGATCACGAAGAAGAACAAACAGAGGTTGAAGTAATGATCTCCAAAGCTGAGGTACATTCCCTTCCTTTCACCGAGTTCGGCAGGAAGATTCCATACTACAGACCAGAAGAAATAGCCGATATAGAACAGGGTGAGAACAAGGATCAAAATGCTCGTCCACTTCTGACGGAAGTTCAGATATGCCACCCACTTCATGTTGGCCGACAACATGATTGCGAGAATTCCGAACAATACCATCAGGATCACTTTCAGCTCGTCGGCAATCGCGATCTGGATGGTGTTATAAAGTAGAATGACCAGCAATGCAAACTCGAAGACGGTCCACATGCGAATGAGCCACTTAGACTTTTGATAAAGAATAAGTCGCTTCCACGATGTGAACGCAGCCAGGAGGAAGCTGAGGAAGAGAGCGAAGTTGATCTGGTACAACACATCCTGGAAAAGTATGTTTGTTGAAAGCGTGGTGCTTCCCAGAACAGTAAGGATAAGTCGAATTGAAAGCGACAAAACCGTTGATATCAACCCGGTCGCAAAAACTTTCCAGAGGAGGTCAGTAAAGTTGAGCGACTCGTCGCGTTCGATCCGAAACTTGTAATAGTAAAATAACGCGATGATATAGAGGTCGAGCATGACCCGTGGCAGCCAGAGAGGCACGCCGGGATCAAGGCCCCGGTCGCGGGCAAAGAGCACCGTCACGTCCGAAAATACCAATACCAGCCAGCAGATGACTGCAGAGAGGAAGGTTAGACGAATTAGGGCTTTGGTCCTCACGAATTAATAAAAGCCAATGGAGTAGAATTGGGCACGCAAATATAAGGAGACAGGAGTCAGAATTCAGGAGACAGACGTGGAAGTCAGGCTCCTGACTCCCGAATTCTGTCTCCCGACTTATTTGCGGCTATAGTTCGGAGCTTCGCGAGTGATCGCCACATCATGTGGGTGAGACTCGGTTACGCCCGCAGCCGTGATTCGCACGAATTTCGCGGATTTTAGCTTTTCAAGGGTCTTGGAGCCACAATAACCCATACCGGCACGAAGACCTCCAACGAGCTGGTAGAGCACTTCCGAAGCGAGGCCCTTGTATGGAACGCGTCCTGAGATACCCTCGGGAACCAGTTTCTTGACGTCATCCTCAACATCCTGGAAGTAGCGATCCTTAGAACCGTCGTCCATTGCCTCAAGGCTGCCCATGCCGCGGTACGACTTGAACTTACGGCCTTCGTAGATGATCATTTCACCGGGAGCTTCGTCTGTGCCGGCAAGCAATGAGCCGATCATAACAGTATCGGCACCAGCGGCCAGGGCCTTGACGATGTCGCCGGAGAAACGGATACCGCCATCGGCAATTACTTTAACGGGGCTTCCTTTTACGGCTTTCGCCGATTCGTAAACGGCAGACAATTGAGGGAGGCCGATACCGGCAACGATACGGGTTGTACAGATACTGCCTGGGCCAACACCAACTTTGATCGCGTCGGCGCCTACTTTGGCAAGGGCTTTCGCTGCTTCGCCGGTAGCAATGTTACCGACGATAAGATCGAGCTCGGGATATTTCTTCTTTACTTTCTTAGCAGCCTGGATCACATACATCGAATGACCGTGAGCTGTATCGATACTGATCACGTCGACACCGGAAGCTCTCAGTGCATCGATACGTTCAAAGATATCAGGAGTGATACCGACGGCAGCACCGGCACGAAGGCGACCGTACTCATCCTGTGAGGCGTTCGGTTTGTTTCGTTGCTTAAGGATGTCTTTGTACGTGATAAGACCTGTGAGTTTTCCTTTCTTATTGACGATAGGAAGTTTTTCAATCTTGTATTTCTGGAGGATGTTCTCGGCTTTCGCGAGCGTGATCCCTTCGTGAGCCGTAATAAGGTTCTCTTTGGTCATGATCTGCTCGACCGGAATGCTCATGTCTTTCTGGAAGCGAAGATCGCGATTGGTAATGATGCCAACGAGCTTTCCGTTTTGATCGACAACGGGTATTCCACCGATCTTGAATTCGCGCATGATCTTTTCGGCGTCGCGGACTTTGGCGGTTACCTGTAAAGTGACGGGGTCGAGGATGAGGCCGCTCTGGGAGCGCTTTACTTTCCGCACCTGGTCTGCCTGCGCTTCGATCGACATATTCTTGTGGATCATACCGATCCCACCTTCGAGGGCCATGGCGATAGCCATCTGGGCCTCTGTGACGGTGTCCATCGCTGCCGAGATGACAGGGATGTTCAACCTGATGTTTTTCGTTAACTGGCTGGTAGTATCGGCTTCGCGTGGGAGGATTTCGCTGTACGCAGGTACCAGCAGAACATCATCGTAAGTGAGAGCGTCGTAAAGGAATTTAGAAGAGTCGAGCGACATGGCAAATAATATTAGGATTCATTATTTGCCGGGCAAAGGTAAACTAAAAAGTGCAAAGTACAACGTAAAGGGTACAATGTATCTGATATCCGTTCGTCGCACATTGCACTTTGCACGCAGCACTTACTAAATTGCTGCATGAAAACACTCCTTTCGATCTCTTTCCTATTCATTGTTTCGATAGCTATTTCCCAGACACAAACCGGTAAAGCATCGTTCTACGCCGACAAATTTGAAGGCGGTCCCACAGCGTCGGGAGAAAAATACAGGCACTCGAAAAAAACCGGGGCTCACAAGACACTGCCTTTCGGAACGAAAGTGCGCGTAACAAACCTCGCAAATAATAAAACGGTAGATGTGGTGATCAACGATCGCGGTCCATATGTGGAAGGCCGTATTATCGACTTGTCCAAATCGGCGGCTGAAGAGCTCGATTACGTCAATAAAGGAATTGCAGACGTGAAGCTTGAAGTGATCGATGCAGGTGATGGAAAAGGAGGCGGCGTGAGTGTGCCAATTGATCGCGTGGTGGTGGATGAAAAAGAATTTTATGATTTTGAAATAAAAAGGTTTGAACCAAAGGGCTGGGGTGTGCAGATTGGCACTTACCAGGAGTTGGTGAACCTGATGCGCCTCGCCGACAATCTCAAGAACTCATACAAAAAGCAAGTGAACGTGCAGGTGAAAATTGTGAACGGAACAAAATACTATAGCATCATTCTCGGTGAATTTAATTCACGTAAGAAAGCGGACGACTTTATCAGTGAAGTCAAAGGAAAATTCCCAGACGCTTTCATCGTGGAGTACGATAAGATCAAATAATGCTCAGTGAGATCATAGGCTACCTCGGAGCCATTGTCATAGGTTTTGTATTAGGTCTTCTTGGCGGAGGTGGCTCCATTCTCTCGATACCAATCTTAGTCTATCTGTTTCATATAGAACCGGCGATCGCCGGCGCCTATTCTTTATTCATTGTCGGGGTAACATCGTTTGTCGGCGCTATTCCGAAATACAAACAGCAGCTCGTTCATTTAAAGACGGGCATCGTCTTTGGATTACCATCCATCATCACCATTTTTCTTACACGATCGATCATCGTTCCGTTGATACCCGAAGAGATCGTTTACGTCGGAAGTTTCCTGTTAACGAAAAGGATCTTGCTACTGGGTGTCTTTGCATTGCTGATGCTGTTCGCTTCAATACCGATGATCCGCGGTAAGCGCGACATCGCTTCGAACAATAAAAGATTCCGGACAGTGCTGGTCGTCCTCGAAGGCGTCCTCATCGGATTCTTAACTGGGCTGGTGGGTGCTGGCGGTGGCTTCCTGATCATTCCCGCGCTCGTATTCCTTACCGGCCTTCAGTTCAAGACTGCAGTGGGAACGTCTTTGTTCATCATCAGTATCAATTCGATGGCGGGATTTCTTGGCGATGCCATTCACCGTGAAATGAACTGGCCGTTGCTGCTCAGCCTGACGGCTTTGGCGATCATAGGAATCTTAATTGGAAACCAGTTCTCCAAAAAGATGTCCGGAATACGGTTGAGAATAGCTTTCGGATGGCTTACCCTGACAACAGGCGCTTACATCCTGCTTAGAGAAGTTTTTCTATAATGCCATCTACCGAGATACCGTCGGCTTCCGCTTTGAAGTTTCTCACAATACGATGACGCAACACTGGCTTCGCTACAGCTCTCACATCTTCGATATCGGGTGAATATTTTCCGTTGAGCAACGCATTGCACTTCGCTCCGAGCATCAGGTATTGAGAAGCACGCGGACCAGCCCCCCATTCGAGATAATCGTTTGCTGCGGCAGATCCGTTTGTGTGGGGTCTCGTAAGGTGCGTGAGCTTCACCGCATACTCGACCACATTGTCGGCAACAGGAACTCTTCTCACCAGGTGCTGAAACTTAACGATCTCTTCAGCGCTGAGAACATGAGATACTTTCTTGATATCGTCGGCAGTCGTATTCTTCACGATAGCAACCTCCTGCTCATACGAGGGATAATTCAACAGGATATTGAACATGAAACGGTCGAGCTGCGCTTCAGGAAGCGGATATGTTCCCTCCTGTTCAATAGGGTTTTGAGTGGCCAGCACGAAGAACGGGCGAGGAAGTTCATATCGCTGTCCGGCGATCGTTACTGCATATTCCTGCATCGATTCAAGCAATGCCGCCTGGGTCTTTGGAGGAGTACGGTTGATCTCATCGGCAAGAACGATGTTTGCAAATACAGGGCCTTTCACAAAATGAAAGTTCCGGTCTTTATCCATTGTTTCGGAGCCCACGATATCCGAAGGCATAAGATCCGGTGTGAACTGAACGCGTTTAAACTGAAGATCGAGTGCGCTTGCGATGGTTTGAACCAGGAGTGTCTTCGCGAGACCGGGAACACCGACGAGCAGTGAATGGCCCTGGCAGAAGATACCTGTAAGCACAAGACGGACAACGTCGTCCTGGCCAACCACCACTTTCGCAATTTCTTCTTTCAGTCGCTTGTAAGCCTGAGCTAACGCGTCAGCTGCTTCTACATCGTTGGCAAGTTGAGCCATAAAAAGTCGTTCAGTTTAAGATCTATTCTAGCAAACCACAGCCTTTGTACGCCGGATCGATGTTAATAAACACATCTCCTCTCGCTTTCAAAAACCACTTATCAAGTGTTCTGTCTTTTTTCTCACCCAAAGCAGCGGCCTGGATCCGGTGCCAGTCGTCTGTAAGATTTGCCAAATGTGGAGGCAATTTCGTCTTGAAGTAAAGAATGCGTACCGCCTCCTTGCCATCGTCGGTACGATAAACCGTAGGCTTCGAAATATTGCCGGTCTTCATTGTGTCGATGGCGAAATAGACCACCGGGTCGAGATCTTTCACCGAGATCTTCGTTCCGCCGTCGGCGTCGGCAAAGAAGCCGGAGCGATCTTTCGTGCCCCTGTCGTCTGAAAATTCTTTCGCGGCTGCTTCGAATTTCATCTTGCCTTCCATTATCAAAGTCCTGATGCTGTCGAGGAATTTTTCTGCACGCTTCAGATCTTCAGCAGAAGGAGTGGCAGAGATCAGCACGTGCTGCGAATGATACTCGTTACCACGACGGTCGAGTAATTGCATGATGTGAAATCCGAACGGTGATTCGAAGGGAGCAGAGATCTCGCCCTTTCTCAGTTTGAAAGCCATCGCCTCATATTGCGGCACCATTGCGCCACGGCCAACCCATCCCATGTCGCCTCCATTGAATTCAACAGATGGATCGGTTGAATGCTTTCTTGCAACTTCTGCCCAGTCTGCTCCATTAACGATCTGTGAGCGAAGTTCGCTCAACATCTTGCGTGCTTCGTCTTTTTGCGAATCGCTCACTTTGGCAATCTTAACGATCTGTCCTACCTCCACGTCTGATGAATAGAACGGGAGACTATCAGTAGGAATGCGGTTAAAGAACTTTCTCACCTCCGAAGGAGTGACGGTGATGTCTTTCGTGATCCGGTTCTGCATTTCGCGGCCCAGTAACTGTTCACGCATCTGGTCGCGAAGGTCTGCCTGGATCTCTGCGAGTGATTTTCCAAACTGGCGTTCGAGCTGCTCCGGCGAGTTACCGGAATTTTGCATGATGACCTGCATACGCTGTTGTGTGTTTGCATCCACCTCAACATCGGTAACAACAACGGAGTCGATCTCCGCTTTTGCAACCATAAGCTTGTTTACCACGAGCTGGTTGAGCATTCCGCACTTCGCTTCTTCGGAAGGAGTTCCGCCGTTGGTAAGATATCCCTGGTATGCGTTCTCGAGATCAGATTTCAGTACGATGTAGTTATCCACTTTCACAATGATCTTATCGACCACGGTGCCCTGTGGTTTTTCTTCGGGCTTCTTCTCGTCCTGCGCCCACGCTTCGCCGGCAGTTCCCAGGAGGGCGACGGTGGCAGCGAGCAATGCGCTAGTTATATACTTCAAAGTCTTTACGTTTGGCTGCGTTCTCATACACGTCATCTTCTAATTTTTTTGCAAGCTCCACTTTCCTCTTGTTGAGAATGATGTTTTTGATCTCCTCTCTAACGAACTCCAGGGGCGATGCGTTATCGGAAATCTTATATTCATCCACTTTAAGGTAGTAGAGCGATTCGGTATCACTCGTTTCGTAGTAGGGATTGCTTTTCAGGAACTGCACCTTGTTGGGTATTTCCGCGAGCGGCGATCCAACCACTAATTTATCGAACTCCATCCACGAAGAATCGGCTATATGATAAGCCGTGGAAAAACTGAGACAAAACGACCGTAATTCGTTGACATCTTTCTCTTTATTCGAGTAAATCAGCTCCTTAATCCTGTTTGTCCTGGGCGCTCCTTTTGGCACAACGATAAATGTACCCTTCACGATATTCTGTTTCAGGATAAAGTTGTCGATGTGTTCCGTGTAATACTTCTGGATCTCGGCATCCGACACGTTGTTGTCAAGATTCTTGTTGATATAAAAGTTCTGGTATTCGTAGCCAATAAGAGTATACCGATATTCAAGGACTTTTCGTTCCACCTCTGCCTCGTTGATATCGATGGTCTTCATGGCCTGGCTGATCAGCAGTTGCTTGCGCACCCAGCTGTCGATATAAGTTTGTACGCGCTGGGCGCTGTCTTCTTTCGAAACACGGTCCGATACGATTCCAGCAAGCTCGTCCTGGTACAAATAGACGTCGTTCACACGGGCCACGGCCTTACGGCCTTCACCGGGAGCGGCATCTTTCTTCATGCGAATAAGATCGCAGGAGGCCACTGCTACGGCTACAATAACACCTAATATTAAGCTTAAGGCTCTCATTTATTTTCAAGCTGGGCAATCATCGCCTTTACTTCTTTCTTGTTGATCTTCAGTTTATGTTTTTTCCGGAGTGCTTCAAGCCATTTCTTCTCGATGTCTTCCTGGTATTCGGAGATCACGCTGGCCCTCGCTTCCTGGAACGACTTCTGGCCGGGCGGTATTAAACGCTCGATGTCCACAAGATAATACATCCCGTCGGCTTCAGTTTCATGGAGTCCAACAGTCCAGGGCACCATATCGACGATCTTATTTTCACCCTTGCCGAAAGCACGGTGGGCCGTGACAGACTTGAATTTCTTCAGGTCGGCAACCGTGAGGGTGTCACCCTTCGAAGCTTTTTCCCGCATCTCGTTCAGGAATGCTTTGTCGGACGTAGCATAGATCCGTGCATAGGCGCGATCGCCACCCTGGTATTTGTCTTTATGGGCTTCGTAGTAGGCGCGCTGGCCGAGTGTGTCGCCGGAGCCTTTGTTCCAGACTTCTTTCTCCATGATGGAGAAAAACATTATGCCTTCACGATACTCGCGCACAAGATTTCGATACTCGGGATTTTCCTGCTGCAGCTTTGCATCCTCGGCATCGTTCAAACGCGTTTCAACAAATTGATCGTAGAGTTGTTTGAAATACGCCGTCGGCGAAAGCGCCGACGGTCGCTGATGAGTTCTTAGAAAATTCAGAAACTCCCAGTTCATCGCCGGAGTATTGTTGAGTGTGAAGAGTGTTTGGGGAACGATCTTATATGTCCTGGTGGTGAGCGTCCAGTGTCCTTTCGTCAGTGATGTGTCGACAGCCGATTCAAACCATTTCTTTGCTTCAGCATTTTCAACGAAGCCGAACGCCGCTTTACGTTTATTGAGTTCCGCTGCTTTGCTGATCTGCAGGCGCTCATCGCGACCAATTTTTCTCTTCAGTCCGGGCTCGGCTTCGGCAAACGAAGGGATGGGATTTTTTTTCTCGAAACGGATGATGTGCCAGCCTACCCTTGATTTAAAAGGATCGGAGATCTCGCCAGGAGTCGACATCGAAAAAGCCATTTCTTCAAATTCGGGAACGGCGGGAAGATCACCGACACCGATAGGCGGAAGCTTTCCTCCGCGGTCTTTCGTGTTCGTATCTACAGAATATTCTTTGCAGAGCTCGTCCCAGCTGCGACCGGCTTTTAACTGATCATAAACTTCGAAGGCTTTGTTCTTCGTTTTGTCGTCGGTTCCGCCAAACAAAATATGCGACACTTCAACTTCACCACTTGCGGGGCGACGGTCATAGACTTTGATGAGGTGATAACCGAAGCGTGTACGGATGGGCTGGGAGATGTCGCCGACTTTTGTTTTATATGCGGCGTCTTCGAATTGATAGACCATTTTCATGGCAGTGAAATATCCGAGCATACCGGCGTTTCCTTTTGCAGATGGATCTTCAGAATATTCTTTAGCAAGATTGCCGAAGTCTTCGCCTTTTAGCGCACGTTCGCGGAGCGAAATAATTTTCTGCCAGGCAGCGAGCGTGTCTGACGGAGGTGCATCGGGAGCTAAGTTGACAAGAATATGTGCAGCTTTAACTTCATCCTTCATGCGTTCGTAAGCTTCCTTAACGAGTTTACCGAGATCGTCGGCGGAAGCCACAAAAGGCTTCTTAAGCTCATCGCGATATGTTGTGAATTCTTTAACAAATGACTGTGTGGTATCAAGGCCGCGGTCGTGTGCTTCTGCAACCTTCAACTTGAAATTGATGACGAGGTCGAGGTATTCGCGGATATTGGCTTCCTTGCCGGCGTCGGGCTTACCCTGGTTGTTTTTCCGGTAGAGATAAAGGAATTCGCTGGTGTGGATATCTGTTTTATCGACAGAGAAGAGGACCTTATCGGTTTTATCGGTAGTGGAGGATTTCGTTTGTGAAATCGCGCTGATGGCCAACAACAAGAGCCCTGCCGTGCATAGTACACGCATTTGAATAAACATAAGCTTGCAAAAATAACTGTCCTGATTCAAAGGCCAAATCTGAATTTGCTCACAGACCTGCCTGCCGGCAAGGCAGGTCACACCGATCAGGCGGATGAGCGATGCATTTATCTGTACGATCTGCGCGATCTGTGAGCAGATTTCGTGAACTTTAACGCTCTAAAAACGTTTTCTGGTCTGTGAAAGAACTTCGGTATCTCAATAAGTACTTACTTAAGTACAAGTGGCATCTCATTTTGGGGTTGGTCTTTGTCATCATCTCCAACGCATTCCAGATCCTTCCGGGTTGGCTTGTAAGGGTTTCGATAGACCTGGTCATCGACAACCTTAAAGTTTACAAGAGCTTCGAAAATACAGCGTTGCAGGACACATTTTTCGGCAACATCACCTGGCAGATCTTCATATTGTCTGCGTTATCGATCCTCATGGCGCTCTTGCGGGGACTTTTCCTCTACTTCGTCAGGCAGACCCTCATCGTGATGAGCCGCCTGGTGGAATATGATCTCAAGAACGAGATCTTCGAACACTATGAAACTCTTCCATTAAGTTTCTATCGCCGCAATAACACAGGCGATCTCATGAACCGCATCAGTGAAGATGTGGGAAGGGTAAGAATGTATCTCGGACCTTCCATTATGTACGGTCTGCAGCTCGTTACTCTTTTCCTGATGTTGATCCCATTCATGTTTCACATCAGTCCGACATTAACGATGTATGCATTGATCCCTCTTCCATTCCTTTCGGTTGGAATGTTCTACGTGAACACGGTTGTCGAGCATCGGGCGGAACAGATACAGAAAAGTCAATCGAAACTGAGCACGTTTGTGCAGGAGGCCTTCTCTGGTATCCGTGTGTTAAAATCATTCACGCGCGAGAAAGAATCTGTCATCAACTTTGAAAAGGAGAGCGATGAATACAAGCATCAGTCGATGAAGCTGACCAAGGTTCAGTCTGCTTTCTTTCCTTTGATCACTGGTTTGATCGGGATCAGCACAATACTTACCGTTTATGCCGGTAGTGTAGGCGTTATCAACGGAACTCTCACATTCGGTAAGATCGCCGAGTTCATCATTTATGTGAACATGCTTACGTGGCCTGTTGCGTCGCTCGGTTGGACAAGTAGTCTCGTACAGCGTGCAGAGGCGTCGCAGAAGCGCATCAACGAATTTCTAAAGACAAAAACCGATATCGTCTCAGAGCAAAAGCTTCTCCGTCAGATCGAAGGAAAAGTAGAGTTCCACAATGTTTCTTTTGTGTATCCCGACACGGGCATTAAAGCGTTGAAGAATGTGTCGTTCTCTATCAAACCGGGCGAGTCGCTGGCAATTATCGGATCTACCGGTTCCGGAAAGAGCACGGTGTCGAATCTTGTGACACGTCTTTACGATGTAACGGAGGGAGAAGTTCATATCGACGATACGCCGATAAAACATTATGACCTGGTAAATCTGAGGAGCCAGATGGGCGTTGTTCCGCAAGATGTCTTCCTGTTCAGCGATACTATCTATAATAATATAGGCTTTGGCTTGAAGGAGTCTGATGAAGAGAAGATCATCCAGGCTTCCAAAGATGCTGATGTGTATAACAACATCATAGCATTCCCACAGGGTTTCAATACGCGGATAGGAGAACGAGGCATCACGCTTTCGGGCGGACAGAAGCAGCGAGTGTCAATAGCCCGCGCCATTGTTCGGGAGCCGCGCATACTTATTCTCGACGATGCACTTTCTGCTGTCGATACGAAGACGGAGAACACGATCCTTAATGCGATGAAGAAAGTGATGGTGGGACGGACGTCGATTGTGATCTCACACCGTGTTTCGTCGGCACGTCTTGCGAGCAAGATCATTGTGCTCGATGATGGCGCGATCGTAGAAGAGGGAACGCATGAGCAGTTGCTTGCGAAGAATGGTGTTTATGCCGATCTGTATGAAAAACAGATCCAGGCAGAAGACGAAGTAAGTTCGAAGGAACTGAGCTAGGTTTCCGGACAACCTCTTATTATCGATAAAAGTGATACCTGGCGCCAACCGCCGCGAAGGCTCTTCCTCCGATGCGATCGAATAATTCAAGCATCACGCTGCCTTCACCATAAAATGAGAACGGCGTGTCTTCAAGCCAGTACTCGGCACCCAAAATCGCTTCCGGACCAAAATCGATATCAGTGTGCTCGTCGCGTTGGATCATGGGGATAGCTTCAGGATTCCTGTAGGTATAATTTACACGCGCGATTTTCAATACCGCCCCTGCGCCACAATACCAATTCAACTGACCTGCCATGCCCGATGTAGGGATTGGAAAATCTTTCAGGTAGCGACCTTGTAAATAGATCGTGCTTCCCACACTGTGATCGAGATACGTGTAGTCCTTATACTTCGAAAAAGTGTTGAATGAATTAATGTAATAGTGATTGCCCCAATAAGGAGAAGCGCCACCAACACCGAATTCGAACCCTTCTTTCTTTCCCGTATAAACTTTGTAAGTAAATCCCAGAGGAACTCCGAGCCTGACAGACACACTTTGGGTCGGAACAAACTGTGCGCAAGCCTTGCCTACTGGCAGGCAGGCAGCAATAAAGCCAACCGCCAACAACACAACCAGGGAGATTAATTTCTGTTTCATGAAACGGCTGGTAATCAAAAAACATACCGCAGGCCTACTCCGCCCTGGAAGCGATTATAGCCAGGGTCTAGTAATGCGTCTGCGAACCATTCGACTTCGATAAAAGCAGATAGTGGCAAAGAAAAATAGGAATACTCAAATCCGAGGATCGCCGTTGGCCCATAAGTAAAACGCGACCGCTGGAATTTTCCGAGCCTGCTTTCAAACAGACCATCTTCGTACATATAGTCGTATTCGAGCTTCGTGCTTCGCCATTGCAACCCTAAGCCGGCATACAGCTGCAGACCTTTCGAAACGCTCGAGGCATCCCATTGATACAAGAACTTAGCTTCGGCGTACCAGTCGGTTACGGCGCGATGGGAGAGATATCTTATTGATTCTTCTCCTGTCAGGGTGTCGGGCAAGTAGTTCGCAAACGCTTTGCGATAGTATTTACTGTACAACCCGCTTGCGGCCTTCCCTACGTCGGCACCGAAGGCCAGGTGTTTGTTGGGATAATATTTATACGAAAGAGCGACGGGGTCACCCAGCTTGATGCCGAGGGCCTGGTACGGATATTCGCTTTGGGTAAAAATGGGACAAATGACCCTGGAACGGGCTTTTGAGATCGAAGGGGCCCTCAGGTTGCGGTTCTTTGCACTCCTTTTAAGGGTTGTATGCCTGGCCTCCTGCGAATAGCATTCGATGGTAGGAACCAAAAACAAGCATATAGCCAGTGGCAGAATTAACCGCATCTGACAAATATAATCAATGGAGCGCTTTCAATGCTGCATCGTAGTCGGGTTCCTGACCGATGAGGGGTACGACTTCAGTGTGTTTGATAACTCCCTGTTCATCAATAACGATAACGACACGGGCGAAAAGGCCTCGCATGGGTCCGTTGGTCATCGTCACATGGTAATTATTCGCGAAGTCGTTTGATCTGAAGTCTGATAAGGTAACAACGCGATCGATTCCTTCGGCGGCGCAGAATCGTTTCATGGCGAAGGGAAGATCTTTGGAGATACATAATACGACGGTGCGCGAGAGTTCTACGGCCCGGCGATTGAACTCGCGGACGGATTGAGCACAGGTGCTTGTATCGATGCTGGGGAAAATATTCAACACGACGTTGTTGCCACGGTAGTTGCTCAGTGAAACGTCGTTGAGCTTGTTGTCGGTAAGCACGAAGTCGGGAGCAGTTGATCCTGCTGCGGGAACGTCGCCATTTGTTTGGACTTGAAGGTCTCCGATCTTGGTTACTGACATAAGTTTTTATCTAAGTCGTTCTGAATCTCTTACAATCTTTTCGTCGCGGCGGATGAGTCGCATAGCGAACCAGTTGCACGCTACGCCGCCGAATATTATCCAAAGTGAAATACGTGATATGCCGACGTAGTCGAACTGGTCGTTGAATTTAAAAGCGAAGTACACGGCTGTGGCCATTACTCCCATCAGGATGAATGTGTTAATGGCACAGAGCGTCATTTGAGTGAGACGATTGTCGTAACGCCGGATGGTTTGGATTGCGATCGTCGCTGCGGCGATCATCAGCACGGCCGTGAAAGAGTAAGGAAAGTAAGCGGTGGTTTTTTCTTCACCGTTAACGATGCTATAGTGAAGAGGAAAGAGTTCGTACCGGACACCGTCGCCGCTCACGTACCGCCAGATGGGGAAGAACATTGCTACGATCATCAGGATAACGACGAGAGCCAAAAGGACTGTTTGAAAACGTTGCCACATAGAGGGTAAAATTAGTTAGGTTTTCCGGGAAGATGCCGCGACAGTCGAGATTATTTTCGCTTGTAAAACTTACGGTATGGAATTCAGGAGACAGGAGTCAGGAGTCAGGATGAGCCCGGCCAAAACATTTCGAGACTTGATCGTGTGGAGGAAAGCGCATCTTCTAGTTTTGGAAGTTTATAAGTACACAAAGGGCTTTCCAAGAGAAGAATTATTTGGGATTACGAGCCAGATGCGACGGGCTGCTGTTTCTGTTCCTGCGAACATCGCTGAAGGATTTGCCAAATTTTCTGACCGTGACAAAATACGTTTTTTAAATATCGCCCAAGGCTCATTACAAGAATGCAGATACTACATTTTATTATCAAAAGATCTCGGCTTTGGAGAAAACAAAGCCCTTGAGGAACTTGCAGAAGAAACTAGTAAACTACTTGCCAACTATATAAATTCAATACGAAAGAGAATCGGATCAGTATCTTGAGATTGCATCGTCTCCTGACTTCTGACTCCTGACTCCTGACTCCAATGCGTTTCCTCTTCGAAATATCCTACCTCGGCACGAATTACTCCGGGTGGCAATCGCAGCTCAACGCTACCGGCGTGCAGGCCGTGGTTGAGAAATGCCTCAGCACCATTCTCCGGCAAAAGCTCGACATCGTCGGAAGTGGCCGTACCGACGCCGGCGTTCATTGCACGCAACAATTCTTTCACGTCGATATCGACAAGTCATTCGACCGCGACAAGCTTATCGTTCAAATGAATTCTTTCCTCCCTCCCGATATCGCCATCCACTCCATATCCTCGATCAGACCCGACATCAGCGCCCGCTACGACGCCACCGAACGCGCTTACGAGTACATCATCACACGAAAAAAAGATCCGCTGCGGACCGGGCGCGCCTTCTATTACTTCAAAGAGACCCACATCAAAACCATGAACAAAGCAGCCGCGTTATTAGTCGGAACCCATGACTTCGAGGCTTTTAGCAAGGTAAAGACCGACGTAAATCACTTTATTTGCACGATTAAAGGAGCCGAATGGAATCAAAAGGGCGACTTATTGGTTTTTAACATCGCGGCCAACCGGTTTCTCCGGGGAATGGTAAGAGCCATTGTCGGAACCCTGCTCGACACCGGCACCGGGAAGATCTCGTTAAAAGAATTCCAGGAAATTCTGAAGAGCAAAGACAGGAAAAAAGCCGGGATGAACGTACCCGCCGAAGGATTGTATCTGGTTAAAGTGAAGTATCCCAAATCGATATTTATCGACTAAATGGAAAAAGAAAAAGTAAGTAGCGGTAACATCATAGACTTCAAGGTGCTCGGGCGCCTTTTGCAATTTGTAAAACCTTACAAGGTGCACTTCATTATTGTTACCATACTTACCGTCGTAATCGGTTTCCTGGCCCCACTCAAAGTCCTCCTCATTCAATATACCCTCGACCACCAGGTGGCCAACGGCGACTACCAGGGAATGCTTACCATGGTGATGATCATGATCGCGACACTTGTCGGTCACGTAGGGTTTCAATACGTTCATACTTATCTCTCCGGAAGGATCGGTCAGTATGTGATCCGCGACATACGAATCAAACTATATGAGCATATTATCGGACTTCGTTTGAAGTTCTTCGATAAAACTCCGATCGGCCGTTTGATCACACGAACGATATCCGATGTTGAAAGCCTCGCAGACGTTTTTAGCGAGGGCCTCGCGGCAATGGCTGGCGACCTCCTGCAGATCATCTTCATTCTTGCTTTTATGTTCTACCAGGACTGGCGACTCGCACTCGTAAGTCTTTCCACGATACCGTTCATGTTCCTGTCGACATACGTCTTCAAGGAAAAGATCAAGGTTGCCTTCAATGATGTCCGGAATGCCGTATCCAATCTGAATGCCTTCGTCCAGGAGCACATTACTGGCATGTACATCGTACAGATCTTCGGAAGTGAAAAACGGGAGTTCAACAAATTCGTTGAGATCAATAAAGAGCACCGCGACGCGAACCTGAAGTCGGTATTGTATTACTCCGTTTATTATCCCGTTGCCGAGATCATTTCTGCCGTAGCACTTGGTTTGCTTATCTGGTATGGCGCGCGTGGCGTGATACACTACGAAACAACCGGGATAACCGTCGGTAAGCTGATCGCCTTCATCATGTACATCCAGATGTTCTTCAGGCCGATCCGAATGCTCGCTGACCGTTATAACACGTTGCAGATGGGCATTGTCGCTTCTTCGAGGATCATCAATCTTTTGGATGATAAAGAATTTCTTGCGGAAACAGGAACACACAGGCCGGCAGAGCTTCGCGGCGAGGTAACGTTCGACAAAGTTTGGTTTGCCTACAACGAGGCGAACTATGTCTTGAAAGACATCAGTTTCAGGATCAAACCCGGTGCTACCGTTGCTTTCGTTGGCGCGACGGGTGCCGGAAAATCTTCAATCATTAATCTTCTCAATCGTTTCTATGAGATCAACAGTGGTTCTATCCAGGTAGACGGTGTTGATATCCGTGAGTTTGATGTAACCGTTTTGCGCCGTGAGATCGGTGTTGTTTTACAAGATGTCTTCTTATTCTCCGATACCATTCGAAACAACATCACGCTGGGTGATAAAGAAGTTACTGATGAAATGATATGGCATGCTGCCGATCTCGTAGGCGCCAGGAAATTCATCGAAAGACTTCCAGGTGAGCTCGACTACAACGTGATGGAACGCGGAACAACTTTATCTGTTGGTCAACGCCAGCTGCTGTCGTTCATTCGCGCGATGGTTTATGATCCACGAATACTCGTTCTCGACGAAGCAACGTCGTCCATCGATAGCGAAACAGAAGAAATGGTTCAGTCGGCTATCGCCAAAATGATGACGAACCGTACAGCTATCGTTATTGCACACAGGCTCTCCACTATCCAGAAAGCAGACACCATCATTGTTCTTGAAAAAGGTGAGATCAGGGAAAGCGGCCGCCACGAAGACCTGCTCAGCAAGGACGGATATTATTCGCAGCTTTATAGAATGCAGTATAAAGAAGTTGTATAATTCAGTTTCGAGTTTCGAGTTACTGGTTTCTGGTTAACTTGAACCAGAAACTAGAAACCCTTCCCATGAGATTTCTTATACTGATCTTATTCAGTTCTACCTGCTTCGCCCAAAACACCGCATATTTATTAACTCCCGATCGCGTTTTCGACGGCGAAAAGATCATCACCGGGGCTTCCGTTTTCATTGTAAATGATAAGATTGTTGCCGTTGGACCCACAGCGAGCATCAAGCCCACATCGGACGTAACTGTGATCAAACTTCCCGGCTGTACCCTCATGCCTGGATTGATCGAAGGCCACTCGCATCTTTTACTTCATCCTTACAATGAAGTCAGTTGGGTGGACCAGGTGATGAAAGAACCGGACGCTTATCGCGTAGCACGGGCAACAGTTCACGCAAAAAATACTTTGATGGCCGGCTTCACAACGGTGCGTGATCTAGGCTCCGAAGGCGCAGGCTACGCAGACGTCGGTCTGAAGATGGCGATCAACGAGGGTATTATTCCCGGTCCGCGCATGCTCGTTGCCGGACGTGCCATTGTTGCAACAGGATCGTACGGCCCCAAAGGTTTTGACAATGATTTCAATGTAATGATCGGCGCAGAGCAAGCCGATGGAAATAATCTGATCCAGGTTGTTCGCGACCAGATCGGTAAGGGTGCCGACATTGTTAAAGTATATGCCGACTACAGGTGGGGTCTTCACGATGAAGCGCGCCCAACATTTTCAATCGACGAGCTGAAGCTTATTGTCGAAACGGCCAATAGTTCCGGTCGACCAGTTGTTGCACATGCTTCCACTGAGGAAGGAATGCGCCGCGCAACATTGGCAGGAGTATCGACGATTGAACACGGCGACAAGGGAACACTCGAGATCTTTCAATTGATGAAAGATAAGAACGTTGCGTTGTGTCCCACGATTGCCGCAGGTCATGCTATTGCACAATATAAAGGATGGCAAAAAGGTTCGTTACCCGAACCAGATGGCGTGAAACAGAAGCGAGCGAGTTACCAGGCTGCGATACAAGCGGGTGTAACAATAGTTGCAGGTGGAGATGTGGGTGTCTTTGCGCACGGCGACAATGTTCGCGAACTGGAGCTGATGACAGAATATGGAATGATGGCCGACCAGGTGCTTCGGTCTGCGACGAGTGTAAATGCCGATGTTTTCGGAATTGCGAATCTCACGGGCCGTATCAGGAATGATATGAAAGCCGATATCCTGGTGGTACAGGGCGATCCGACGAAAAACATTTCCAGCCTGCGGAAAGTAGTGCTGGTAATGAAAGACGGCATTGTTTATCGCAACGAAAAATTGTAAATAGTACAGTTATTTAAATCCTCGTCGCATGAATCGTAAACAAGCTCTCAAGTCTATTGCTGCCGGTTCGGCCGGTATCGTTGGCCTTCCCTCCATTGCGAAAGCTATGTCACTATTGCCCGAATCTCTCAAAGGCAATATCAACCACTCGGCTTGTCGTTGGTGCTACCAGGATATTCCCCTGGAAGATCTTGTTGTGGCTGCGAAAGGAATGGGACTGAAGTCGATCGAATTGCTTGGCCCTGATGAGTGGGCGGTTGTGAATAAGCATGGTATCACCTGCGCAATGGGATATGGGTCGACCATCGGCCTGAACAAAGGATTCAACGATCCGTCGTTGCACGCGCAGCTGTTAAAAGAATATACCGAAAGCATTCCCAAAGCTGCAGACGCAGGCTTGAAAAATCTTATCTGCTTCAGCGGCAACGCGAATGGAATGACTGCAGAAAAAGGAATTGAGAATTGCGCGAAAGGATTAGCACCTGTTGTCAAGATCGCCCAGAAGTATAACATCACTATCTCGATGGAATTGCTTAACAGCAAAGTAGACCATAAAGATTATCAGTGCGATCATACCGAATGGGGTGTGGCTCTCGCTGACAAACTCGGCTCCGAGAATTTCAAGTTGCTGTACGACATCTATCACATGCAGATCATGGAGGGTGACGTGATCGCGACCATCAAGAAGCGCATCAAATATATCTCACACTTCCATACAGGTGGTGTTCCCGGCCGTCATGAGATCGACGATACGCAGGAGCTTCAATATCCTGCGATCATGAAGGCGATTCACGACACAGGATTCAAAGGCTTCGTGGCGCAGGAATTTATTCCGGCAAAAGCGGATAAACTGGTGTCGTTGAAACAGGGAGTAACTATCTGCGATATCTAGCGCCTGGCCAGTTTTACGCTGGCGTCATCTGCTCTTATATCGACCTTCGCGTTACCGCTTGCGAGTGTAAATCGTGAACGGTCTTCCGATTCTTCAATAGATGAGAAGCTTGCATCTGTGCGGATGCTTGCATCATCGTGACGGATATCGAAACGTCCGCCACCGGATGTTACGGTAAAGGCCACACGTCCGTCTTGTGTGTTGATATAATAATCGCCGTTCTCTGCGAGTGATGTCTCAACGATAAAATCGCCGTCGTCGATCTCTGCATTGATGCTTGTCAACGCTGCGTTGCGAATATTGATATCGCTATCGTCGCCATCGAATTCAAGTTTCCCTTTTGCCTGGTCCATCTTCACATCGCCATCATCGAGATGAAAACGGAAGTCATCGCCGTTGCAGGCAATGAATTCTATGTCGGCATCATCAAGGTCTGCGTCCACGGCACCATCGATGTGATCGATGATGTAATCACCATCGTCGCCGTTGAGAATAAGGCTAACGCCTTTAGGAGCCTGTATCTTTATTGTGTAGTGTTCGCTATACGAACCGCCAAAATTTACATGCGACGAACTCGAGCGCTCACGGATCGAGAGATTTCCATTGCTCTCATCAATATCAACCGAAAATTCCTCGTTTCCCCAGCCAAAGCCTTTCTGCTCGACTTCCCTGTCCACTTTCACGTTCACATCAGCGCGGTCGGAGCCGGTGATAACCACTCTTGCGTCGGAGCAGCTAAGCTTGATGGTGCCCCTGGCGCCGATCTTATAGTTGTCGTCGGTGTGATAATCCCCTGTTTTTGTGCCCTGGGCGAAGGAAATTGTGGTTGCCGACAGAAGTGCGATGGTGATAAGGTTTTTCATGATGAGGAATTTACACCGGTTAGACGCAAGTTTAGGAGGGCAGGTTGCTCCCAATATGTGACGATGTGACGAGGTGGGGAGATGACGAAGTGAACCGTCAGAGATTTTGGATCAATTGTACGTAAAGCTTAGTCAGCTTCGGTTCTGCTTCGTTCGCCACTTTTACGATTTCTTCGATTTTAACAGGCTTCAGGTTTTCCGGGTCTGCGTCATCTGTCAAAACCGAGATTGCACAGCAGGGAAGTCCCATATGAACGGCGACCAGCACTTCGGGAACGGTACTCATCCCGACGGCATCGGCACCAGCCATCTTCAAAAAACGATACTCTGCACGCGTCTCCAGCTGCGGACCTGTTACAGCCGCATACACACCTCTGTTCAACTTGATCTTACTTTTCCTGGCAAGGTCGACAAGCATCTTGTTCAACTTCTTTGAGTAAGGCTGACTCATATCGGGGAAACGAGGACCGAGCTTTTCAAAATTTTCTCCACGCAAGGGATTATCTCCCTGGAAGTTTATGTGATCGTCGATCAGCATCAACTCACCTTTCTTCCATTTAAGATTCATATTGCCTGCTGCATTCGATATCAGCAGATGACGAACGCCAAGAAATTTCATCACACGGACAGGCAGAGTGATCTGCTGCATCGAGTATCCTTCATAAAAATGAAAACGTCCCTGCATAGCAAGAACCTTCCTGCCTTTCAAGTCACCATAGATCAGCCTGCCTTTGTGAAACTCGACTGTCGATATAGGGAAGTGTGGTATTGAGTTGTAATTGATGACGATCGGGTTTTTGATCTCCTGTACAAACTGCGACCCCAACCCTGTTCCGAGGATAATTCCAACCTCGGGTTCTACGATTCCACGCCGTTCAAGATAAGCAACAACCTCCTTTATAATCTGCAGCATTCCGATTCCATTTAACTTTCAAAAGTCGCATATTTATCCATGAAAAATATACTCCTTTTTCTGTTAGCGCTGGCCATTTCCGTGCCGGCCTTCACTCAAAGTTTCAATAATCTTCCGGTGATCACACAAAAGCCCCCGCTTCACGGCAGGCATTGGATGGCAGTTACCGGTAAGCCGCTGGCGGCAGCTGCGGGAGCCATGACCTTTACCAAAGGTGGCAATGCCGTCGACGCTTCGTGTGCGATGCTGGCTGCTACGTGTACGATGTGGGATGTTCTTTCCTGGGGAGGAGAAACACAGGCACTGATCTATAATCCAAAGACTAAAAAAGTTATTGCGATCAATGCGCTTGGCGTCGCTCCAACAGGCGCTACTGCCGATTTCTTTAAAGGAAAAAATATGAGGTACCCTCCTGAGTATGGTCCCCTTGCTGCTGTAACTCCCGGAACGCCCGGCGGTTTAATGACGATGCTTGCGGAGTATGGTACAATGAGTCTTAAAGATGTTTTGGCTCCGGCCATGCAGATGGCCGAAGGATATCCCATCGAAGCTCAGACTGCTAATTCGATCGAAGGAAGAAAAGAGATGATCAAAACATGGCCTTATTCGAAGAAAGTTTTTCTTCCACACCTTGGCGAGAAAAGGGAAGCACCCGATGCCGGCGAGATCTTCGTACAGACAGATCTTCTTGAAACATTGAAGAAGCTCGTTGAAGCGGAACAGGCTGCACTGAAAAAAGGAAAGAGTCGCAAGGAAGCTATTTACGCCGCTTACGATCGTTTCTACAAAGGTGACATCGCAAAAGAATTTGCCCGTGGCTGCCAGGAACAAGGTGGTTTGATCACTGAACAAGACCTTGCTAACTGGAAAGTGAAGATCGAAGAGCCCATGATGACGACATATCGTGGCATCGATGTTTATAAGTGCCAGCAGTGGACACAAGGTCCGGCATTTTTACAGACCCTGAATATTCTCGAGAACTTCGATCTGAAGAGTATGGGGTATAACTCGCCGAAGTATATACACACACTATACCAGGCGATGAACCTCGCTTTCGCTGACAGGGATTTCTACTATGGTGATCCTGCGTTTGCCCCGGAAGAGCCGATGAAAGGATTGCTCTCAAAGGAATATGCGAAAGACCGTGCAAAGCAGATCAATTGGGAAATGAACGATCCGAAGGTAATGCCTGGCGATCCATATCCATTCGAAGGAAAAACAAATCCTTATGCTGATCAATTGAAGCAATGGGGAAATACGCAGGCTTCGAATATTTATATCGGCAACCCGTTAGATGAAAGGTACCAGGAACAATTTACGGCAGGCACAACGTCGGTGGAAGCCGCCGATAAGGAGGGCTGGGTCGTGTCGATCACGCCAAGTGGTGGCTGGGTGCCTTCGTGTATTGCAGGAAACACGGGTGTTGGTATGAGTCAGCGCATGCAGTCGTTCGTTACCGATCCAAAAGAAAATCCCTTCAATGTTGTTGAGCCAGGCAAAAGACCGCGTGTGACGTTAACTCCAAGTATGGCGTTGAAAGATGGTAAGCCGTATATCTCTTTTGCTAAACAAGCGGGCGACGAGCAGGACCAGTTGTTACTGCAGTTCTTTTTGAATATGGTGGAGTTCAATATGACTGTACAGGAGTCGACGGAAGCGCCAAGTTTCAAAACGCTCCAGATGTATTCGAGCTTTGGTGATCATGAAAAAACTCCCGGAGGCCTGATACTAAATAGCCAGATGCCGGCATGGAGTCGTAAGGATCTTTCGAGGATGGGATATAAACTTTCTTACCAGGACAGGACCAGCGGACCGATCAATGCCATTTTCTTTGATTGGAAGCATGGCACGTTCTGGGGTGGAAGTTCAAACCATGGTGAAGATTACGGCATTGGATGGTGATCAAAACCCCTTCCCAAAGAAGCTGTCTATGTTAAAATAGAATTCTTTCGTCGATCCGTCGGCCAGCTTGGTTGTAAGAACATCGTACCTTCTACCTTTTTCGGAAACAAGGGCCTGTTGTACAACCTTGCTGCCGGGATAATGTTCCCTGATCCACTCGTATTCGCTCGCGATGCTTTTTGCAATCACGGCCGTTTGAAATGATGTTCCGTCACCAGAAACAGAAGTCGTTGACGATTTTCGTGACGACGCGCATCCCACAATGGTGAGCGCGAGGATCATGACGATAAGGGTTCTATTCATATAGATCGTTGATTGGTGTCTTACATACTTCTTGAAAATACACAGACACCTTTTCAGTCACAGCTTTAAAGTATTTTTCTCCTTTTTCTTTCGATGCCTTTCGGGGGTCGCCTACACCGGTATCCCTGGTTACCTGCATCCACTTTCTTTCTGCCCACGCCCAACCCTCTCTTATACCGGTAATCCTGAATTTTTTCGAAGCACCGTCACCTGCTTCAGATAGAGGCCTCACGAGATCAGGTCTTAGATACATCATAAGACTCGTCTCCATCTCACCCGCGTGATCATCTTTGTTCTCGAAGAATAATTTTTGGTCGAGTGATTGATACCAGTTGCACGATGTAAGGAACATTCGGGGAAACTTCAAACCGAGCTCACGGATCATGGTACGAAAATCATTTCCACCGTGACTATTCAAAATAATAAGCTTATAGATGCCTTGCCGGTCGAGTGTTTCAATAACGTCTCTCAGGATCATGAACTGTGTGCTGGGATTCATGTTCATGTCGAGTTTTACATCAAACTGTCCCGTGTTCACACCGAACGGTATTGGCGGAAGGACAGTAAGTTTAGCTCCTTTGTCCCACGCGAGACGCGCGGCTTCGGCCGAAATAAATTCCGATTCGAGTATATCGGTGCCGTACGGCATATGATAATTATGTGCTTCACATGCGCCCCAGGGAAGAACGGCAGCGTCGAAGTGTGCGTCTTTGATGTATTTCCAGTTGGATTCGGAGAGAATGTATGGTCTCATAAAGTAGTACGCAATGGATACGCGAAGGTAGCGAAGGATACGCAAAGTTGCTCTGCGTATCCTCCGCCTCATTGCGTATCCTCCGCGACCAGCTTACACAAATAATCAGTTAGCTACTATAAGCCCCTGACTCGCCTGACCCTGTTCCGACGTGGAAACCTGGTACATGTAAATGCCAGTGTTGGCCCTGTTCCCATTCGTATCGATGCGATTCCACTTTACAGTGTGTTTACCCTTCGCGTAACGATCGTTGACAACTTCTGAAACCGGACGACCCAACTGGTCGGTAATGATGATCCTGACATCGGCACTCTCCCCCGCAACAGTAAACGGGATTGTCAATTCTTCCACAAATGGATTTGGATACGGCTGATGCGCAGGCATCGTTCTTTGATGTCCACCTATACTCTTAAGGAGAAGATATTCACTCGAATTTATGTAAGGAATAACATCGAAGTAATAATCGACGTCCTGCTCAAGATACATGGCGCTGTATGTGGTATCTATTCCCATGCCCACAATTATCGAACAACAGCCGAGTACATCTCCAACATGATATTCCGTTCCATCCACCGGCGCATCGTTAGGCAACGCCGATTCAAACGCACGCATGATAACCATGTATCCATCCTGTCCGGTGCCCGCTGTGAACGATAAAGTCATACTATTATCAGTAACATTTGAAAAAGTAAGATTGGCCGGAGCGGTCACATTCCTGTCATCACGACATGGACCTTGCTCAAGAATGGTCGTTCTATTTACAGCAGGTCCATTGCCTTCAAAAAATGTGGGTGGGTTGCTTGTATGTATGACATTGTAAAAACCGCAGCCTCTTGTAAGATTCGTATTGTTCGTAACAATAAGCCTGTGTCCCGGCGACGGCGTTATCGTAGTTAATGAAGATAGACCATCAACATTTTGAAGAGCCGTGTTACCGTTAAGCAATAGACTGCCATCGAGACTTGTGAGCGAATAAAGCTCGTCAAGATTCTCCAGCTTCACATTTAATTCGATGGAAAGGTCGGTAGCATGTGTTAAGTTCTCTAAACCATGAAGGCTGGTAAGATTCGAATTCTCTGTAATACTCAGCGAACCAGCCGTTGTCAACGTTAGCCCACTTAGATCTGTAAGGCCGTCATTTTCCCGAATACCAAGAGAACCACTTATACCTTCAAGACCATGAAGACTGGTAAGCTTGTCGTTGTCTTCGATAACAAGAATGTCGACCTGATCGAGATTAGAGATCCCCTCCAGTGATCCAAGGTTAGAATTGCGCGATATATAAACTTCGTTGCCACTGGTTAGTGCCGGCAGATCCAGGTAAGCCAGCACATCATTGTCATTAATATTGATGAAATTAACCGACTGTAGCCCAGGTAAGCTTATCGAATCCAGGCTGTTATTATCGGAAATGGTAAACTGATCTGAGCTTTGAAGATTCCTCAAACCAGATATGTCTGCCAGGTTTGGATTGCTTTGTACGAACAGATTAGAAACTGACGTTAACCTGTAAAGACTGTCTAGATTGGTGATGTCGGAACCGTTAATTGTCAACCAACCCGTGAACACAGGACACGAACGGGTTACAAAGAAATTGTCCACCTGCGCCTGACTAATCAGCTTGACAGTTGTACTACAAGTGGCCCCACCCGGATCGCACTCGCCTGCAGAGTTAATTTCTTCCTTTGTGACAGTGGGACCATTACCTGTGAATGTGAAAGACGCTGTTGTGTTGTTATAATAACGCGATACAAGAGGATACAATCCGCAACCTTTAATGAGTTTCGGATTGTTCACCACATAGATCGTTGCACCCGCACCCAATGTTGTAAGCGACTTAAGACTATCTACATTCTCAAGCAACGGATTATCGTAGATCTTGATCGGCGAAAGAGACGATCCCTGTATGGTTTTAAGGCCTTGTAAGCCATTAACGTTTTTCAACGCCGCGTTACCTGATATGAATACACCCCCATTAACGGATGTCACGTGGCTGAGGCCGCTAAGATCAGTTAATGCTGGGTTATCCTTAATGAACAATGCGCCAGTTGATATTAAATGACTAAGACCATCGAGATTGATGATATCGGCACCCGTGATTGTAAGAGTTCCGGTGAGCGTGGTGCATTCATAGGTTGTCGCGAATGCGTCTACATCTGCCTGCGAAGCAAGAATAATGTCACCGTTACACGGATCAACCGATTTGCATGGGCCATTCGCAAGAATTGCATCTTTCGTTACGCCCGGACCATTTCCCGAAAATGATGTGGCGGGATTGCTCGTATGAAGAACGTTGTAAAATCCACAGCCGCGACTGAGACTTACATTGCCTGTAACGTGAAGGCTTGCACCAGCTTTTATCGTCGACCAGTTTGAAAGACTATCGACATCGACAAGAGCAGTGTTCCTATTGATAACTGCATCTCCATTGACATTCACAAGGTTTTGCATGCCATTGAAGTTCATAAGGCTCGAGTTATCCTCGACAATAAATGCCGCACCTGGATCGCCGGGGCCTTGCGTAACGCTCGTTAGAGATGAGAAACCGTCGAGTGTTTTAAGAGCCGCGTTGTCCATAATGACAAGACTTCCTTTAATCTCCGTTATCGAAGACAACGCACTGATGTCGGCAAGCTTTTCATTTCTTATTAAGGACAGACCGCCATCGATCCTGGTCAGGTTATTCAAACCATTGAGACTGGTCATTGCAGGATTATAGCCAACCAATATAGTTCCAGAATAATACAACCCCAGGCCACTTAGGTCCGTCAGGACATCATTAGCTGATACAATAACGTCACCGGCAGAAGTAACACCTTCCAGTCCATGAAGACTGGTCAACTTTGGGTTGCTATCGATTTTCAGCAACGACACCCCACCCCGCACATTCGACAGACCTTGAATGTTTTGGAGTTTCGTACAGTAGAGGATCTGAATCGAGCTGGTAGTAGTTAACGAAGAAAGTCCATCGAGATTCGGCAGCGCATTGCCACCGATAAACAGGGAGCCAACCGATGTAAGATTCGCCAGAGGGCTAAGGGTCATCAGGCCGTTTTGATCAATCTGCATTTGGCCGGCAACGCGTTTGAGCCCGGAAAGTCCATCCAGTTTTATACTAGCGTTTCGGGAAATTTTCAATGCATCAAGAAATTCGATGTTCTCCAAACCGTGAAGGCTTCCAATCGAAACATTGTCTTCCAGCACAATTGTCCCCGCTGAATCCAATGCCGTCATTCCCGAAAAATCAGTTAATGTCATTCCGCGGATCTCCAGCGATCCAACCGTTTCGAGTGCGCCAAGTCCATTAAGATCATGGAGCGCGTCGTTGTAAACGATGCTTAGTATGCCAGCTTTGGTGACGTGAGACAAGCCGGTGATATCAGTCAGCATTGGATTGCTTGGCATATGGAAAAGTCCCCTCAGTTCATTTATGCCGCTGAGTCCGTCAAGATTTTGAATATCACTACCGGAAACTTGTAACTCGGCTGTGACGATGCTGCAACCATGGGTGGTTGGAAATGCATCTACTTCCGCTTGCGATGTGAGGCTAATCCTTTGATCGCACACTCCTCCGTTAGCCGGGGAGCCGCAAGGGCCGCCTGCGATTATCTGTTCTTTGGTTATTCCGCTTCCTGAAAAATCATAGGTTACACATCCGGGGCAGTTAGTCTCTTTTTCATTAATGATATTAAAAAGGCCGCAGCCACGGGTCAGGTTTGGATCGTTGGTGAACGTTATCTTCGGACTGCCCGTCATTTGATTAAGGTTCGAAAGGCCATCGACGTCAACGAGTGATGGGTTACCTGAGACCACCAGCCATATGCCGGCACCCCTGACGAGCGAAATGGTCTTGAGTGACAGAAGACCATCGAGATTAGTCAATGCATCGTTATTCATTATCGTCACGCCCGGATTTATCATGGTTATATTCTGAAGAGAGCTAAGGGACGCTAAAGAGGCATTACCTGAGATCTCGAGGCCGTCTCCTGAAATTTCATAGATGTTGTCAAACCCTGTTATGTCAGTAAGAGCATCATTGTTGATAATGTAAAGGCTGCCGATCGGTCCTTGCAGATTGTTAAACCCGTAGGTGCTGGTAAGCATAGGATTGTTTTCTATGTTGATACCCCGCTGGCCGTAGGTTGCCTCGCCCCCAAAGGATCCGATATGGGAGAGTGCATCAACATTCGCAAGGACAGCGTTATTCTTAATATTCACGTTCAGGCCTACTGTCCCGATACCTTCAAGTCCGTGAAGATTCTGCAGGTTGGGGTTGTCCGTGATCATCAGTGTACCGACCGACGTTATTCCTGAGAGCGGAGTAAGGTCAGTGATGTCGTTGCCGGAAATTGTAAGTACGCCCGAAAGCGTAGAGCATCCGCCTGGTGCGGATTGAAACGAGTTGACGTCGGCCTGGGAGGAGAGAGTGACGTCTGCGCACTGGGCTTGTAGTTGGAGGGAGAAAGCAAGAAAGCCCGCTAAAACGAGGTAAATTTTTTTCATCATATAACGGTGAAGAATTATATGATAAAATTATCGGGATGTATGTAAGCAGGCTATGACGTTTGCCTCACGCGGATAACAACTTTGTTGTAGAAGATTTTTCGTGGATTTTTCAAGACGCCGGAAGTGCAATCTTATAGACCTTCTTTTTCTTGACCGTCAGCTTTTCATCGCGAAGCCAGGGATTCAATCTCTTCAGGATCTTATAGCTCGTTCCCTGTGCTATTGAAAAATCGACGAGGTCTTTTACGGTCTCGGTAACTTCAACATATTTCACAGGCTCCGGCTTATACCTGTATTTCTCCCCGATGTCGAATCCATATTTCTGTGGATGTTCCATGATCTCTTTCATTGCGAGAAGTCGGAACACGTAACGCGCCGTCTCGTCGTTAAGGAAAAGGTCGTAGTACGATTTTACTTTTTGATTCTCCAGGGCGCGGTCAAGGCCGGCCATTCCCCGGTCGTAGGATGCTGCCGCCAGCGTCCAGCTTCCAAACTTATCGTAAGCTTTTTTAAGATACTTGCACGCTGCTTCCGTTGCTTTCAAAGGATCGTAGCGTTCGTCTACCTCATCGCGGATCTCGAGGCCCAATTCCTTACCCGCAGGTTCCATGATCTGCCAGAAACCCACCGCACCACGGGGCGAAATATCATTCAACAGGGCAGACTCGATTGCCGCCTGGTATTTGAAATCGTCGGGGATGCCATTGGCCTTAAGGATCGCTTCGATCTGCGGAAGCCAGCGCCCAGCGCGTTTCATTATGAAGATCGTGCTGTTATGCATATATGAATTGATATGCAATTCCCGATCGAATCTCTCGTAAACGTCGGGTACATTGAGAGGAACCTCCTCACCGGCAAAACTCATCTTCGAAGGAACGTCGAGGGCCCTCGCAGGCATCCACGATCCCTGGGCGTCGGCAGACTGCTCGAGCTCCTTCTCGTCGGTGATGTTATCGGCAACATCGGGATCGTCGGCGTTACGAGTGGTGTTTGAACGGCCGATTACCTCATTCTCAATTTTTGTGAGACGCTTGTTGGTTGTCCAAAAGTTCAGTAACACGATAACCAACACCAATCCAGATACAACTACAGACGCATACTTCATGTTCATTTCACATTAACCATTTCACATTAACCATTAACCATTTCACATTGGACCGTTCACAGTTAGAAATTCGGAGACAGCATATATTTTGAATAAAAGTCGTCGATGACATGAACCGCTTCTTCCGGCGTATCGACCACACTAAATAAATTCAGATCTTCTTCGGCGATCATTCCATCGGCGAGCAATGTCTGTTTGATCCACTGAAGTAGTCCCGCCCAGTATTTTTTACCAACAAGTACAATCGGGAATCGGCCGATCTTTTTTGTCTGGATCAACGTGAGCGCTTCGGAAAGCTCATCAAGTGTGCCAAACCCGCCTGGCATTACAATAAATCCCTGTGAATATTTCATGAACATCACTTTACGCACAAAGAAATAATCGAAAGTGATGAGCTTGTCCGGATCGATATAAATGTTGCCCTTTTGTTCGTGGGGTAAATAAATGTTTAATCCTACAGATTTTCCACCTGCGCGATTTGCGCCACGGTTTCCCGCTTCCATAATACCGGGACCGCCGCCGGTGATAACACCGTAACCGTGCAATACGAGCTGATAGCCTATCTCTTCCGCGATCTTATAATATTGACTGGTTTGCTTTGTGCGAGCCGAACCATAAATGGTAACACACGGACCGATCTTCGCGAGCTTTTCGAAACCTTCCACGAACTCGGCCATAACTTTAAAGATCACCCACGAATCCGAGCTTTTGATCTCGGCCCAGTCTTTATCTTTAAATGCTTTCCTGATGCGATGCTCTTCTTCTATTGCCTCATTAAGGGAATCTCCGGCCGGCCTTTTCTTTTTTGACGTCTTTCCACTCTTTACCTTCATACTTTATTTGGACTAAAAAACGGATGAAATATAGCAGGTTTTTGACTGTATTGCTGCTGATAGGCTGCGCTGGCAACAAATCGGAGACCAATAAATGGGCTCTTCTTCCTTTCATTAAAGCAGACGATGCAAACCCTGTACTCCAGGCCGGTGACAATAAGTTTGTTTGTCCTATCCTCGGAGATACTGTGAAGTGGGATGAAAAGGATGTATTCAATCCGGCGGCTGTCGTAAGGAACAATAAAGTTTACCTAGTCTTCCGCGCCGAAGATAATATCGGCAAATATGCAGGCACATCGCGGCTGGGTTTAGCAATCAGCGACGACGGACTTCATTTTACAAAGCAACCTGTACCAGTCTTTTATCCCGATAATGACGAGATGAAAAAATATGAGTGGGAAGGTGGCGTCGAAGATCCCCGCATTGTTGAAAGCAGCGACGGACTCTACATAATGACCTACACTTCCTACGATGGTGACACCGCCAGGCTTTGTCTTGCCACATCCAGGGACCTTGAACACTGGAAAAAAGAAGGACTTGTATTAAAAGGAAAACACAAAGATACCTGGAGCAAGTCGGGGGCGATCGTCTCCAAAAGACTGGGAGAAAAGATCGTCGCCGAAAAGATCAATGGAAAGTACTGGATGTATTGGGGCGACACCGACTTATTCATGGCCGCTTCCGACGATCTTATTAGCTGGAGTCCCTTGGAAGAAAATGGTGAGTTAAAGAGTGTTCTAAAGCCCAGGCAAGGTATGTTCGACAGCCGGCTGGTTGAAAGCGGTCCTTTTGCTTTAGTTATCGACAAAGGTATTTTGCTTCTATACAATGGCATGACGCTGGAGAAAAGCGGCGCCTATTGCTCGGGACAGGCACTCTTCGATTTAAACGATCCAACAAAATTGATCGATCGGATGGACAATTATTTCATGAGGCCCGAGAAACCATACGAGATCACTGGACAAGTAAACCAGGTTTGTTTTATTGAAGGCATGGTGCCATTCAGGGGCAAGTGGCTTCTGTATTATGGAACCGCCGATTCAAAGATCGCAGTCGCAATAGGACCTGATATAAAATAAGATGTCTCATTCAGGTCGCTTCATTTTTGCGGGAGTGTTGTTTGCAATTCTCTGGGCTTCGGCATCGGTCGCCGGAAAGTTTGGTTTACACTCAGCCGAACCACTTACCCTTTTTACCATTCGGTTTCTCTTAGCGGGAGCAATACTTCTTGGCTACGTTGCTGTTTCGCGAAAATGGCAGATGCCGTCGAAGACTGAATGGCTTCAGCTCACGATCTTCGGAGCGTTCAACACAACTTTATATTTAGGAATTTTCATCATCGCGCTCGGTGATGTTGCCGCCGGCATCACGGCACTTATGCTGGCACTCAATCCACTCCTTATCAGCGTGCTATCCGCAATCTGGATGAAACGTCCCGTGGCCATACGCGAATGGGCAAGTATCGTCCTGGGTATGACCGGCGTTTCGATCGCCACATATCCGTTGCTCGAAGACGGATATGCAACGGTGTGGGGTGTCGTGCTCCTGGTGATAAGTATGCTCACCTATTCTATCGGTGCAGTTTATTATGCTTCGGTGAAATGGAATTTAAACCGCATTGTAATAAACGGATGGCAGGTGCTCATCGGGGGCTTGCTGCTGTTGCCTTTCACACTTTTCTTCGAAGGCGGCGCTACAGATTACGATGTCGAATTCTGGCTGTCGATCACGTGGCTTGTGATACCCGTATCGATAGGCGCCGTGCAACTTTGGCTTTATCTTCTGAAGGAAGATGCAGTTAAAGCTTCCCTTTGGTTATTCGTTTGCCCAATCTTTGGATTGCTGTATTCCACATGGTTGCTGGGCGAGCCTTTCACTTTATTCACTGCTGCCGGCGCTTTGCTCGTGCTGGTAAGCTTATACGTCGGGCAAAATCGAATCAAAGGGTCAGCCAATAAGTGAACTTCAACACGATCGCCCTGCTCTTCACTGCCCAATTCTCAGGCATGTAATTATCAGTATACACAATAAATATGTCGCTAGCCGGCTTGAACCTCCATTGCACCCTCGTGTTGATATTCACATTGTCCAGCTGCTGATTGTACTGAAGGAATGCCGTGAAAAATAACTTATTCGTCATGGTTACATCCAGCCGCGGGCTTATCAGCCAAAACGGCTGTCGTCCCCAGGGAAATGGCAATCGAATGTCGTTGTACGTCGTGCTCAAAAGCAGGTTCACATACGGCTGAAACCTGTAACCGATATCTGCACCGGCAGTAAGCTTTGTTCCGCCCGCATAATATCCTCCATAGCGAATAGATGTCAGCACTGTAAGCATCTTCTGTGGCCGGGATTGATAATCGATACCGGCAGTATACCACGTGGTCTCAAAACCGGTGGGCAATTTTTCAAGACCGGAATTCGTCGGATCAAAAGGCCTCAGCAGCTTCACATAATTCCTGGTACCGCTAAGAGTAAGTATGCTGAGCTTTCTGAAGTTGAATACCCATGATCCCGTCGTTTCATCATCGGTGCGGTGAAAATTTGTGTCAAAGAACATCGATGAAACTGCCCGCGGGCCGTGGCTCAGAATATTTTTCGATTTCGGAAAAAATAAGTACGCCGCCTGTGGTCCCAGCCGTACGAAGTTTACACGCGGCACATAACCAACCTCGGCGATGTAGTCGGCGCCAACACGCTCAACCTGCATGGCGGCAAGCCAATGCCTGCTGAAATATTGAAGGTGTCCTGCATAAACCCAATTATCGGTCTTCGATGTCTGACCCGGGCTCAATGATCTGTACACAAACCCTTTCCCGGTGAACTGGTTATTGCGCGACTGAAGATTATATTCCAGTCCGATATTTCGGTTGTATTGTGTGTAAGTGGGGCGGCCATCCGTTGGCTCATCGTAGTTGATCGATTGCTTGTTGATGGCGAACGCTCCAACATATGATCGTGCAAACAATCGCCGTTGTATCGCGAACATCGCAAAGTTTTGCGCGGGCAACGATGTAGCGGAATCAGGAACGGCTGCGGTCTGCATATCCATCGCACCGAGACGCCAGTTACGGTTGATACGCCCGCTGAGTCGCGCACCGTAATCGATCGGCACACCAAGGCCAATCCTGCGGGAGAAGAACGGCCGTATGGTTGTATATCCGAAGTTTGCGAAGATGTCGCCGTTCTCAAGGAAGAACTGCCGTCGTTCCGGAAAGAAAAGTTCGTAGCGATCCAGGTTCGTTACCTGGCGGTCGACATCTACCTGTGAGAAATCCGGCCGCACCGTGAGATCGAGATTCAACGAGCTCGTCAACGAAATTTTTGCATCCATCCCCGCATGAAGCTTATCGACGATGCCGGTACTTTTTTCAAAATCCTTAGAGCGACGACCCAACACATACGGGATCACCGACGCATTCAATTTTGGAGTCGGCGGCGCCTCATCCCAAACGAGGTAGCCGGTATGAGAAAGCGATGCTGTTGGAAACTGGCGAGGTATCGGTGTCCAGCTCGACTTCTCAGTGGTTTTAAGATCCTGCCGGCTGAAGTTGATGCCCCACTTCATAATACCTTTCTTATATCGAATGGTCTTGAAAGGGATCGACATCTCTAACACATAACGGTCGGGATAGTTGCCAACGGCAGAAGTCCATTTGTTATCCCAACTCAGATCAACTTTACTTCCTTCATACATCGTTCCATCCCATTGTGCGCCGGCCGCGCTCAATCCAAAAGAAAATCCATTGGTCTGATCGTCGAATGGATCCACGAACAACAGGAAGTTATCGTTCTTGCCAAAGGTGAAGTCACGCTTAAGCGATTCGACGGTATATCTTGTATCGGTGCTGTGATAACAAATTGCCTGCAGGTAGATGTGCTTTTCGTCGTAGGTCATCCTTACTTCGGTGGGCACCTTTGCCATACTGGTGTCCATGGGAAGCACCATGTAAAAGTCTCTTGCAACTTCGCAGGATTTCCAGACTTCGTCGGCTTCGATGCCATCGATGGCTATTGGACCAGTGGCTTTATGAATGTGGTATTCGAAACGCGCGTTCACTTTCTGAGTTTGTGACATCACAATAAGCGGTGTGATGGTGATGAAAAAACAAATCAGAAATCGGGGATACATTTCTCTCAAATTTTGCTCACAGATTCCACAGATCGCACGGATCAAAAATGCATCTGTGAGATCTGTGCGATCTGTGAGCAGAATTGTTCCGTCAAATCAACGCGAATCTTCGACGTAGTCCCTAAGATATTCAAAATGAGGTGTCAAACGACCGTTAGCCGCGATGGTTCCGCGTTCAATTATATGAGTGGGATCTTCCGTCAGCAAAGGCCCCAGGATACGGTCGATCAAATCGCGACCAAATTCTTCGGAGGCGCTGCGTGGCAACTCACACGGTAAATTGTCGATGGCCATCACCGTCACAAATTTCTCATTACTCAGGGCAGGTTTTACACTGTCGCTGGCCGCATCGTAATCATAGATGGGATCGTCGATCGTCGAAGATTTCTTTGTACTTGGAACAGATCCTTCAATGTCGCAGGTAATGTCGGCAATCACTTTTATTTTAAAATCAGCCGACAGCATATCCTCTTTGGTGAACAGAACAGGTGCCTTTGGATTCCAGAACGCGCCCGCCAACAACAGGTCCGTCACTTTGGTGAATTCATGGAACCGCGACCAGTATTTATCGGGATCGGTGTGAAACTCTTCACGGTTAAAATGACCTCCTTCTTTCCGGCTGTGATAATCTGCACTGCCTAACTGAACATAAACAGGTTCGTCAAATTTTTTCTGAAGAAAATCATATGGACCAACTTTACGAACTCCTGCCGTATCGAGCGTTTCCATCGCACCTTTTGCAACGCGACCTGTTCCCGTCAAAGCTATCTTGATGGGTGGCAACTTCACTTTTCGAAGCTCGAGCTTCAGGTCATTCACATCAAAGCAGTCGTGAGCACGACGCAGTGAATATAAATTGAAGCGCTTTCCATAAGTAAGAATGCCGTTGTAGGCGCCAACCATTCCAGCGTAACGTCCGAATGCAACGAGCCTGTTTCCCTGCAGATCTTTCAGGGCTTCATAGTCGATGAGGCGGATCTTCTTTTTAAGAACAGCCTGCAGCAATTTTTTATTGTGAGGCTGTTTTTTGATGGTATGCGAGAAGAAAAGATATGTTTTTCCTTCGATCAACTGATCGATGGGAACCTCCTTTATACCCATAAGAATGTCGCATCGGGATATATCTGATGCAACAGGAATACGGTTATCAATATATTCCTTGTCTTTGAAGCAACGGATGTCACTGGTTTCCACGTTAACCTCTACATTGCGGAAACGTTGTTCAATTTCTTCGATTTGAAGAGGTGTAAATGGAACACGCTTGTCTGGGGGATTTTTTCGCTCCTTTATAAGGCCAATGATCATAATCGTTAATTTACAGAAATGAATCCTTATTTAATCCTCGTTGGCGGCTGGGTTTTATACTTTGTACTTCATAGTGCAATGGCAGGAAGATCGAATCGTATCCTCTATGTGCTGATCTCCACTGGAGGATTGCTTGCATTGTTGTTTTACAACGGCAGTATTCATTCTTTGAAATTCTTTAACAGTGAAGGACCATTCCGGTGGGTGAGCCTGGCATGCACCATCGCCGGCGTGATGATCATTCAAACTTCGTTTCGCCAGTTCAATTTTAAAGGGTTTGTCGGGTTAGCGGATGAAAAGAAGGAATTGAAGACCGATGGTATTCTCGGTGTTATCCGTCATCCGATCCAGGCCGGGATCATCTTAATTGTGCTGGGATTTTTCTTTTTCATACCAAACCTGCCTACGCTGATCTCATGCCTGTGCATATTGATTTATATACCGATCGGTTTGTATTTCGAAGAAAAAAAATTGGTCGCTCTTTTCGGCGACCAATATTTGAGGTACAAAGAGAAAGTCCCGGCTATGATTCCAAAAAGCTTCCTAAAATAGAGCTGGATTCTTTACCGCTATTCCGTCCATAAGGTGCCAACGCCTGCACGAGCTTCCTGATAGGCATTGATTGCAACCAAACCTTTCCTGTTCCCTGTAATGTTGCGAGAAAAATACCTTCACCACCAAAGACCATCGACTTAAGACTGCCTGTTGTTTCCACGTCGAAGTCGATATGGGATTCGAATGCGACAACGCAACCGGTGTCCACCCGGAGTCTCTCGTTGTTCAATTGTCTTTCGATAACGGTGCCCCCTGCGTGAACAAACGCCTTACCATCGCCCTGCAGCTTCTGAAGAATAAATCCTTCGCCGCCCACAAGTCCGGAACCGATACGCTTATTGAAAACCATTGAAAGTTTTGTTCCGAATGCTGCGCAAAGGAATCCGTCTTTTTGAACGATGATCTCGTTGTTGCGCTGCGATTTCAGATCAATCGGGATAACTGTTCCGGGATATGGTGCAGAGAAACCGACCTTTGCTTTACGGCTTCCACGATTTGTGAAGTGTGTCATGAAAAGCGATTCGCCGGTAAGCATCCGGCTACCTGCAGATAAAAGCTTGTCGAATAAGCCCTGTTTTGGATTCGAGCCGTCGCCCATCTTGGTCTCAAATTGTATTCCATCGTCCATGAAAAGCATGGCGCCCGCTTCCGCAATAACTGTCTCGGAAGGGTCTAATTCCACTTCAACAATTTGAATGCTTTCTCCTTTGATCTGGTAGTCGATCTCATGTGAATTCATAAAATCCGGGGTTATTTGGATATGTAATATCTGAAAACGGGATATTCGATCGGGTTGTTGTCTTTCTTTTCTTTTTCGATGCTTTCATCGAAAAAATTCCATGTAACGAGACCATCGTCGGACTCCGGCTCCAACAGGTAAAAAGCAAGATTGCCAAGCGGCTGCGCCAGGTCCACAACATAGTCGCCCTTCGAAAATCTCTTCGTCGTTTCAACAAATTTTCCCGTGGCGCGGGCCATCTGGTGACCCTCGAATTTGCGTTGCGCCAGATCATATCGCACAACTTCGAACGTTTCGCCAAAGAAAGTTTTCCTCCTCCTCAGCTCGTCAACCTTTATTCCATGCTTTCTAAGATTGGAAACAACTGCGACAAGCTCTTTTGGAATAACATACCCCGACGGCATCCTGCTCTCCACTTCGGCTTTGAATCCACCGAAATACGTTACGCTGTCGATAACCGATTTCGATTTCTTGGGCTTATACCTGTTTGACGTGGCGTCGAGCTCATAATCGTATGTAGGGAATTTATAAAGCGTTTCACTTGGTACCATTGTGTAACGAACACCTTTCTTCGGTGTGCCCTGGTGGATCGTCCTCTCGTCGGCATCGTTATTGATCATCCTGATCTCGTCCGCGTGATCCGACGCGTACTGGATGATCTCTTTAACGAAAGCATTTGTAGCCCATATTCGTTTTTCGAATGGCTCGTGAGCAAACGCTTCACTCAGGATAGCCATACGATTTCGCAGGCCGAATTGATTCACCAGATAACGCGGATGATGATTGTATGTGTAAAAGTTTTTAACCGGCCAGCCCTGGCTTAGATCATAATCGCCGAACGGTCCGAACGCAACATTATATTTTCCCGGAACGATGCCGGTGATGTCTTTCAACATCTTCAAAGTGAAATCATACGGGGCCTTATCGCCGGCATAATGATAGCTCGGAGCCCAGGTTAAATCCCAACCGTGCCATGTTCCGTTGGTCGTGTGAAGGTCGACGAATAACTGCGGATCCCATTCGTTGATAACCTGGAACAATGCATTTGTTTCATCCGCTTCCATCTTTGTTCCATCACGATTGAGATCGAGACCCACGCTGTTCTCACGGATACCAACTTCAGGCGGACTGTTCTCCTGTGAAGGCCTTCGCCCAAAGGCCATCTTATCATTGCTGTCGGTGTTATAAATGGGAGCACAAAGAATGATGAGGTTGTCAAGCAATGGCGTCGAAACGACACTCAATATCTCCCGTATTTGCATCATCACGACTTCCTTTCCCTCGACTTCGCCGGCATGAATATTTCCCTGGATGTAAATGATGAGCTTGCCCGATTTCTTCGCTTCATCGGCGGAATTCACCATAGGATGAGCAAGAATGGCAACGGGTATGTCTTTGCCTTCGGGGCTTTTGCCCATCGAGATCAGCCGGATGTCTTTGGATCTTTCTACCTGCGCATTCAGAAAGCGCATAACATCCGCGTAAGTGGAAGTTTTTTGGTATTTAGTTTTCTCGGGGGTGATTAAGAGATCTTCTGGCCAGCCAGGTTGTGCATAAGCGCTAGTGCTCAGCACCAAAAACAGAAAAAACAACCTCACTACTTAGTCCTTTTTCTTTGGTCTTCCCTTCTTTTTTATCTCTTCGATGTCCTCACGCTCCAATAACTTCTTATCATCGACATTCTTATTCAGGAATTCGTTGATCTTTTCGATGTTCATGTTTCCACGTATTTCACCGAACTCGTTGATAGAAACTTCAAAGCCGGAAAGGTCCTGGTGGACTTTAGCTTTCGGCTCGTTCTTATCTTTCTTTTTGTTCTCTTTCTTAGCCATGGTTTTATCGTATTCGGTTTAGAACTTCATCGAGGCCGAGAATTTCCATTGTCACCATAAGATCCGGGCCTGTGGTTCCTCCGGTCAGCGCAATACGCAAGGGTTTCATCATCTGACCAGACTTTACACCGGCCTCTGTGGCCGCTTCTTCGATCGACGCCTTGAAATCGGCTGCAACTCCTGGCTTTTTCCTTTCAAAAATCGCTGCCAGTTTTTCAATGAATGCTTCATTCAATTTCTCCTTTTTCTCAGGAGCAACAAAGAAGAATTTCCCCTGTTCCCAGAAATCTTTAGGAAACGTGACCCTGTCTTTTAGCGCATCAACGATCTTTTCAACCTTTGCTTTTTCACTCTTAATTCCCTCTTCCTCCAGCTTTTTCCTCAAAAAGTCTACCATCTCCGGCAGGCGCTTTCTTATGTATTGCTGGTTGAACCATTGAGCCTTCAGAATGTCGAACTTCGCCCCGGCCTTTCCGATCCTTTCAATAGTGAATGCCTCGATAAGCTCATCCATTGTAAACAGCTCCTGTTCGGTACCCGGGTTCCACCCGAGAAGAGCGAGGAAGTTCACAATTGCCTCGGGTAAATATCCGGCTTCACGGTAACCTACTGCAACTTCATTTGTGTTGGGATCTTTCCACGTCAAAGGGAATATAGGGAACCCGGCTTTGTCCGCGTCACGCTTGCTGAGCTTGCCGTTACCATCGGGTTTCAATAAAAGCGGGAGGTGTGCGAATCGCGGCATCGTATCTTCCCAACCAAAATAACGATACAATAAAACGTGAAGCGGCGCGGATGGCAACCACTCTTCGCCACGGATCACGTGACTGATCTGCATGAGATGATCGTCGACAACATTAGCCAGATGATACGTCGGCATGCCGTCGGATTTCATCAATACTTTATCATCTACCTGCGAGGTGTTGAACGTGACTTCGCCACGAATAAGATCGTTAACCGTGACGGTCGTGTCTGCCGGAGTCTTGAAACGGATTACGTGAGGTTTATCAAGGCTAAAATTTTCTTTCGACAAGGAATTATTCAGAGTCATCCGCGACTTCGCATCATACTGAAATGAGGAATTCGCTTTCCGTTGTGCCTCCAATTCTTCTGCTGAATCAAAAGCATAATAAGCATGGCCGGCGTCGAGCAGCTGCTGAACATACTTTTTATATATTTCTTTTCTTTCAGATTGTTTGTAAGGTGCGTGTGGTCCGCCGACACCGACTCCTTCGTCTATTTTTATACCTGCCCAATTGAGAGATTCAATGATGAATTCTTCGGCACCGGGGACAAACCTGTTTTGATCGGTGTCTTCAATGCGCAGCAGCATTTTGCCACCGAATTTTCTTGCCAGTAAGTAATTATAAAGTGCTGTACGCACGCCACCGATGTGCAAAGCACCGGTAGGACTTGGAGCAAAACGAACTCTAACTTCCATAGGGAAGGCAAAGGTAATGCTTTCACCTCACAGCGATGCAGGAAATCTCGACGTTGGCTTCTTTAGGAAGTTTGCTTACCTCCACCGTTTCGCGAGCGGGGGGAAGCTCTTTGAAATAAGATCCATAAACTTCATTCACTTGTGGGAAATCGCTCATGTTCTTAAGGAAGATAGTGCTCTTTACGACGTTGCTGAAATTGAGGCCTGCAGCTTTCAGGACGAACTCGATATTCTTCATCACCTGGGCGATCTCGTCTTTAATGTTCCCATTCACAAACGTTCCGGCAGATTGATCAAGAGCGATCTGTCCGGAGATGAAAAGCATATTGCCGGTCATTACCGCTTGACTGTACGGTCCGATAGGTGCCGGCGCGTTGGGCGCAAATACGATTTCTTTTGCCATGGGAATTGGATGATGGTTATTGAATATTATCGCAAGAGTGCTCCTTTCAATCTCAACAATTCGGTTTCCGAAACCTTTGCATTGTAACGCGCCGTTGTCAGGCGATTATACGCATCAACCATACTTTGCTGAGCTGTGCGGAGTTCGATAAAGGTAGTGGCTCCGCGCTTAAAAGTCTCGAGAAGGATGGAAACATTTTCGCGTGCCAGCTGAATATTTTCTTCTTCGATAGCCAGTGTCTTGCGGGCATTGTCATAATTGGCGTAAGCGATACGAACACCATTGTAGGCAATGGCTTTTTGTTGTTCATAGATGATCTGCTGTCTTTGCAGGTCGACCTTTGCCAACTGGATGGCGTTGCTGATCGCAAAGTTATTGAGGATGATCCACGATCCGTTAAAACCATACGAGTAGCCGTTCGAGCGTGATGAGATGGTAGAAAACTGGTTTTGCGCCTGGTTACTCTCGTTTTTGTTGATGTTATAGCCGGAAATAAAATTGATCGTCGGGAATCGAAGGCCCTTCTGCGCTTTCAGATTGTATTTCGAAACTTCAATATTTCCCCTTGCGGCGATCAACGCAGGGCTTGTCGATTCGATCCCCTCGAGGATCTCTTCCATCGTAAGATCAAGGTTTAGGGGAATAGTATCGGAAACCTCGAATTCGTCGGGCAGCTGATTCCCGGAAAGGGTCTTCAGGTTTGCTTTGGTCTGCGCTATTTGCGCCTCCTGCTGAAGAGCCGAAGTTTTAAATGCGTTCTGGTCAAGTTTCGCTTGCAGCAACTCTGTTTTAACACCGGCGCCAACCTGCAACTTTCTTTCGGCTAGCTTGATGCGCTCTTCGCCTACTGCGATCTGTTCGTTAATTGCCCTGAGCTGCTGCTTCTGTGCAACAACACTATAGTAGTTGCCGATCACCGTGCTCATAGTGTTGGCCATCTGGCTTTTCAGCAGAACTTCGTTTACGCCCTTCGCTTCCTGGTAACTATTGTATAGCGCAAACATCCGTAGCCCGTCGAATAACGTCCACGTCATTTGAAGCTGCGGATTAAATGAGTTCTGCTTGATGTTGTTTACGTTCCTCTCTGAATTATCGGCGAGCACCTGTTTCGAATTCTGTTTTTGCCATATCCTGCTGGCATTCAGGGTGAGGTCCGGCAAGAACAATCCCTTTGAATAATGTGCATTCGCCTCTGTTACGGATGCAGTATTTCTGAACAACTGCACGTCGTAGCCTTTCTCGAGGGCCATTACAACAACATCCTGTACATCTACATTCGGTTGCTGTGCTGCCGCCTGGAAACCCGATGTAATTAAACCTAAAAAAATAAACCTCTTAATGTTCATACGCTAATTCCTTGGCAGTCGATTCTGCCGGTTCCGCAATCTGGTCAGCAATATGCTTACGCTGACGAGAGAAATAAGAATAGATGGCTGGTATTACGAAAAGTGTAAGGATCAATGAGAACATCACACCCCCCACAATCACCACGCCCAATGGCACACGGCTCGTCGATGCATCACCGAGCGACAAAGCGAGAGGCAGTGAGCCTAAGGCCATCGCCAGACTTGTCATAAGAATTGGACGGAGACGCATCTTCGACGCATGTATCACGGCATCGATCTTCGCCATTCCTTCTTCACGTTTCTGGTTCGCGAATTCCACGATAAGAATACCATTCTTCGTAACGAGACCTATGAGCATGATCATGCCGATCTGCGAGAAAATATTGATCGTAAGTCCAAATGCCCAGAGTGATATGAACGCACCGCAGATAGCGAGCGGCACCGTCATAATGATCGTGAACGGGTCGACGAAACTTTCGAACTGCGCCGCAAGCACAAGATAGATCAATACCAGCGCAAGTATAAACGCAAATGTTGTGTTGCCGGAGCTTTCAGCAAAGTCACGTGATGAGCCCGCGAGCGCCGTGTTGAATGTATCATCCAGGGTTTCGTCGGCAATGGCGCGCATTGTTTTGATCCCATCACCGATTGTTTTTCCGGGTGCCGGCGAAGCCGAGATAGTCGCAGACTTAAACCTGTTAAAGTGGAAGATCGAAGGTGGAGTTGCAGATTCCTCGACACTCACAAGGTTGTCGATAGAAATTAGAGTTCCCGAGGTCGTCCGAACATACAGTCTCTTCAGGTCATCGGGATCGTCTCTGTCGCTTCTCGCAACCTGTCCGATTACCTGGTATTGTCTTCCTTCCTTAGTGAAATAGCCAAAGCGAAGATTACTGTACGCAAGCTGGAGTGTCTGTGAAATGTCCTGTACACTTACTCCAAGTTGTGTGGCCTTCAACCTGTTGATCCTCACAAGAAGCTCAGGCTTGTTAAATTTCAAATCAACATCCACGTTCTGAAGAACGCCGCTTGCATTTGCTTTATCCAGAAACTCGGGGATTATCGCCTTCAGCTTATCGAAGTTGTTGTTCTGAAGCACAAACTGTACAGGCTGGCCACCGCGGCGGTTTACCTGGATCGTCTGCTCTTCCTGGATGAATACGCGACCGTCGGGGAATGCCGGCAGATCTTTTTGTACATCGCGAACGATCTCGGCCTGAGAACGCTTCCTGTCTTTTGGATCGACGAGGTTCACGCGCGCGAAACCGCTGTTGCTTGCACGCCAGCCGCCGGCAGATGCGATTACGGTCGTATACTCGGGAACCGAATCCATCACGAGCTTCGTGAGACGATCAACATATCCGTCCATGTAGTCGAAGGAAGTTCCTTCAGGTCCTGTTGCCATGATGCGGAACTGGCTTCTGTCTTCGATCGGTGCAAGCTCTTGCTGAATGTTTGTTGCTATGAGATATGTGGCACCGACGGCGAGCACAACGATCACGAAGGCGATCCAGCGCAGGCGCATGAAGCCGGTAAGTAATCGTTGATAACCGTTCTCCATTCCTGTAAAGAATGGCTCGCTCCAATAGTAGAAGCGTGAATGTTTATGCTGGCTGCGGGTAAGTTTCACACTCAATACAGGGGTGAGCGTGAGTGATACGAATGCAGAGATCAATACAGCGCCTGCAACCACGATACCGAACTCACGGAACAAACGGCCTACAAATCCCGGAAGGAATACAACGGGAAGAAACACAACGGCCAGCGTGATCGACGTGGAGATAACGGCGAAGAAAATTTCCTTCGATCCTTCCACGGCCGCTCGGTATTTATTCATACCGCGTTCGAGCTTCTTATAAATGTTCTCCGTCACCACAATACCGTCGTCTACGACGAGACCGGTCGCGAGCACGATGCCGAGCATGGTGAGCACGTTGACGGAGAAGCCGCACAGATACATGATGAAGAATGTTGCCACGAGCGACACCGGGATATCGATCAACGGACGAATTGCTATCAGGAAATCGCGGAAGAACAGGTAGATGATCAACACCACGAGAACGAAAGAAAGGATGAGGGTTTCCTGTACCTCGGATATCGAGCGCTTGATGAATTTTGTCTGGTCTGTCGATACATCAAGCGTGATGTCGGCAGGCATCTCTGTTTTAATTTGCTCGAGACGCTTATAGAATTCATCGGAAATCGAGACGTAGTTGGCGCCGGGAAGCGGAATGATACCGATGGCGATCATCGGTATACGACTCTCGCGAAGGATCGACTCTTCATTCTCAGGGCCAAGCAGAGCTTCGCCGATATCCCTGATCCGGATGTTTCCATTGAGAACATCCGATTTGACGATCACATTATTGAATTCATCTTCGGTGTACAGTCTGCCGAACGTACGTACCGTAAGCTCCGTCGCATCTCCCATGATCTTACCGGAAGGAAGCTCCACGTTCTCACGATTCAAAGCAGCCTGAACGTCGAGGGCAGTAAGATTGTAAGCACTGAGTTTCGCCGGATCGAGCCAGATGCGCATAGCGTACTTTTTCTCACCCAGGATCTGCACAGCACTAACACCGGGAATTGTTTGAAGTCTTTCAACCAAAACGTTGTTGGCGTATTCCGTCAACTCAAGAGGATTCTTCAAACTGCTTTGCACCGTCATACTGATGATGTGATCGGAGTTAGCGTCGGCTTTAGAAACAACCGGCGGCGCCGTTAAGTCTTGCGGCAATTGACGGACCGCCTGTGATACTTTATCGCGCACATCGTTAGCCGCCGTTTCCATGTCAACACCGAGCTCGAACTCGATGTTTATGTTCGAACTGCCTACACTCGACGACGATGTGATATTCTTGATCCCCGCAATGCCGTTGATAGATTTCTCGAGCGGTTCGGTGATCTGCGACTCGATGATATCGGCGTTGGCGCCTGAGTAGCTCGTGCTTACGTTGATATTGGGAGGATCGATGGCGGGATAATCGCGCACACCAAGGTAACTGAAACCAATTGCACCAAATAACACAAGGATGATGTTCATCACGAACGTCATCACGGGACGCTTGATACTTAACTCTGAAATATTCATACCCTTCCCTGTTTAAATAATAATCACGACCTCGGCAACCTCGACAGCTTGCCAATTTTCACCTTCACCGACGGGCGTATCGCCATGAGGCCTGTGGTGATAACAGTATCACCTTTCCTGAGACCACTGTTGATCTGCACATAAGCCGAATCACGAATGCCTGTCTCTACTATTTGAAATACCGTTGTATCCCCACGAAGGACGATAACTTGTTTGTTTCGCGCTGTCGGGATGATCGCTTGTGTCGGGATCATCAATGCGTCGTCCGTCTGACCCAACTGTAAATTCACTTTTGCGAAAACACCCGGCACGAGCTCTTTATCTCTTCCATTCACCATCGCTTTGATCTTGAGCGTACGTGTTGCCTGGTTCACGTTACCTTCCGTGGCGATCACCGTTCCCACATGATCTTTTCTTCCGCCATCAACGCGGAACTTTACGGTATAACCTTTACTGATCGTCTTCGCATATTTTTCCGGAACGAAGAATTCCAGCTTAAGCCGATCGACATCGCGAAGTGATGTTACAATATCTGTTGCACCCAAATAGGCCCCAAGGCTCACATTGCGGAGACCGAGCTGTCCATCGTATGGCGCACGGATCTCTGTCTTGGAGATCGCAATCTTAACCGATTCTATATCGGCCTTAAGGTTGTCGACATTCAAATTAGCAAGATCATAATCCTGCTGACTGATGCCATTGATTGCCAAAAGCTCTTTCTGACGTTCCTCTGTTTTCTGTGCGATCTGAAGCTGAACCTGGAGCTTCTTAAGCTGGGCCTGCAGGTCCTGGTCGAACAACTTCACAAGCACTGTACCCTTTTTTACGACTCCACCTTCGGGGATATTGAGCGTTACAACACGCCCCGATACTTCGGCGCGTATTTGTGTTTCCTCTGCAGGCAAAAGTGAACCGGGAACTTCCACATCTTCACTTACCGATTGCTGCTCCACAAGGAAGCCATCAACAACCATCGGTCCCTTCGGACGATTACCACCATTGCCAGCCTGTGGTCCTCCCTCTTTCTTCTTTTGACACCCTGCCAGGACCACTAATGTGATCAGCAAAATTCCCGTTAAACGCATCTGAAATAGTCTAAAAACTGCCGCAAAATTGATATATAAAAGGCTCAAATCCAGTACTATCGGCCCAAATTTGGTAAGCGGCAATACTGCCATACCTCCGGCTCTTTTACCGGTTCCTTGTCTATCAATCGCAACTGCACGTGTAAAATTAACACCAATGAGGCCCGACACGTTGCCCAATGGGTCGAACAGAAATGAAGATCAGTCGAAAAGCCTTCGGGAGCCCGACAACTTTTTGTTAATGATTTGTAAAGATCTACTTCGACTAGATCGTAATGATAAGAGGATTACCCGGCGTTATCTCCGTCAATGATTTGAGATCCACTCTTGTTGCTTTACCACCTTTCTCCAAATTGACGGTCTTCAACAAAAGCTTACCCCATTTCACGTCTATCTTACACTCCAGGCTTTTGCCTTTCCTGGTTTGCGAATAGGTCCCCCAGCCTTCTGCAGTGGTGAATGCAGCTTTGAAATTGTCGGGTGAAATCCTGGGAGCGAAGCCGATCTGCTGTTTCGGTCCATGATAAGTGAAACCGCAGGCTGTGATGAATGTTCCATAGCTGGCCATCGCCCGTGCGTAATGATCACTACATTCAACCTCGTTAAATGGATTTCTCTTCTTCGCATGATAACGATCGTGTACTGTGCGGGTAAGTATCAACGACTCCTCCACCATTCCTTCCGCCATCATATGTGAAGCTACCTGGTGTTCAAATCCACTCATACATTCGTGAAAATATGTTACCTGCCACGCATCTTTAACGCCATAAGGAACATCCTCATTTTTCGGATTCGTGTTCATGATCATCCCGCCTTCGCCTGGCAACGCGTAAGGTCGTCCACCATGATGCTCCGCTAAATATGGACCAACATCTGTCGTGAAATTATATTTCCAAAGAGCTCGTAATGCCGACAATGTCTTGTCGCGATCAAGTGTTCTGCCAAGTCCGACCTGGTAAGCCCAGCTTTGTCCATACACCTGGTCGATATGACAAGTGTTGTACGAACCGATAACTCCATCGCGACCTTTCACGGGGTCGGGACGATGAATAAAATATTCACCATTGAATAAGAGCTTTTCCATGTTGGCTCTTCCCTTGTCGACGTAGTCGGAACATTTTTTTGCAAATGACGTGTCGTTCATTTCCTCTGCCATCATCTGCGAAGCTTTGACGGCTGTAATTGTAAGTCCGACAATCCACGCGATCTCGCCTGGCCATTTGGCGTCAAGGGTGTTTTCCAGCGTTGTGTCCGTCATGCCATCGCTGTTGGTGTCCTGTGCGAGAAGATATTCGACAGCCTTCTTCGTCTTCGGCCAAACACGTTCCAAAAAGTCATTGTTCGCGCTCATCTGGTGTTCGCGATAAATGTCGAGAATGCGGCCCGCTTGTCCGTCGATAGCGGGAGACGTATCATACTCCGCGCGAAATCCGATGTGACCGTCATCAAAGAATCCCACGCCGAGATCCACGCGCTCACGTGTATCGCGCTCAAGCCCAGGGAATATTCGTCCAACGGCCTGGGCATATTGCCACACGTGATTGCAGGTACCCGGGCAACTTCCAATTCCTTCCCACGCATAAAAGCGGCCTGATTCAAACCAGTGACAGGTGGTGGTGGCAAGCGTGGAGATGTTTAGAAACGTTCTTTCGAGGAACCAGTACGGAAGCGTGCTGTCTTTATACCACGTGTCCGACCAAAGATGAGTTTGTTCCGAAAGAGATTTGAAGTTGTCGTTTACATATCGGACAACGTCGACTGAACTTTTGAATCGTTTCTTATAGTGACGTCCGCCTTCGCCTTTAATTTTTTCAAAAATGAGATTCGGAAAATACCAGGAGATGGCATAGTTAAGGTCTTTGGAAGAACCGGGCTCGAGAGTTATTGTATTACTTACGGTGCCAATGAGTTTGTCCGTAATCTCCTTTTTTGAATTTTCACTTGTTGTTGTGTTCTCATTCAACGAAGCGAGACAAAAGTTTCCATAGTCGGGAGCGCTCCAGAAAGATTCATCAGCCCAGTTGTGGCTGTGCGGGCGCATGAAAATGCCACTGAATTTCTCATTCTTCACAACCTCGTTTATCCTTTGATATTCGGGGTTGTTAGCACTATAGATTGCTGTTTTATTTTCAAGGAACCCGGTAAGCTCTGCAGTCACACGGGCGTCGGCTTTATTTTCGAGCGAGTACGAAAGAATTGTAACAGGCAATGCGGAATCCTGTTCGTTCAAAGGAATAAATGGTGAATATGCTTTCAGCGTTATGGCAACAGGGAAGTTCTTGTCAGAATATCTCACGGTGGCCACGGGGTAGGTTGCTTCAAACGACACTTCCTCCCAATCAGACGCGTCGAGCTTCTTTATCATTATGCGGTCTCCAAGAAAGACCTTTATTGAAAATCCCTGTTCCAGCGGTCTCACGTCTTTCACTGGCTCAACATAGTTTGCTCCATCGAATGGCCTTACATAATCGAAGTTGAACTGGATCTTTTCATGCCACGGAATATTTTTATAGACCACTCCACTTTGATTTTTGTTGAACACATCCCATAACCACAATCTTCCATCGCCACCGAGGTAAACCATCCCGCACATTATACCACCCACCGGCATACCAATGTACTCGAGTTCATGTTTTGTTTTGAAATATGTGGTGGCATTTCCACGGTGATATAAAGACTTCACCCATGCGGAATCTAATTTCTTTATAAGGACAGGATCGATTGTTGGTCCCGCAAAAGAATCAAACTTCGATATCGCAAGACCTGCGGTTAGAAGTCCCGTGTTTAACATGAAAGTTCTTCGTTGCATTGAGGTTGCGTGTATTAAGTAGTAATTTACGAATTCTGAAATCTCTTCATGGAGCTAAAAAACACCGGCAGTGCTCTTAAGTCAATTCTCAGGGACGTGCCGGTGGGTATGGTCGTTTTTCGTGGACCTGAGTTCATGGTGGAAACGGCAAGTCAAACGTATCTCGACATCGTTGATCGCAAAGAAGAAGATTTCGTTGGAAGGCCACTGTTTGCTGTATTACCTGAAGTAAAGGAACGTGTCGAGCCTCTTTTGAATACCGTATACAACACAGCTGTTCCGTATCACGGCCACGAGTTCCCTGTTACATTGAATCGATACGGGAAAAGCGAGGTCGCGTATTTCAACTTTGTATACGCACCTACTTTCGGTGCCGATGGAAAAGTAAGCGGGATCGTCGTTGTCGCTAACGAAGTTACGGAAGCTGTGATTGCCCGCCACCGGCTTGAAGAGAGCGAAGCGAAGTTCAGAAACCTCGTGATGCAATCACATATACCGATGACCATCTTCGTCGGAGAAGATTGGATAATAGACATCGCGAATAAAAAATTGCTAGAGACGATCTGGCGACGAAAGGAACAGGACGTGATAGGCAAAAAGCTGCTGGATGCTTTTCCTGAATTGAAAGGTCAGAAATTTCCCGCTCTCCTTTCAAAAGTCTACTACGAAGGGATAGCACACTCAGAAGAAGAAGCGATCGTTGACGTGGAAGGTGACGATGGAATGCGCCGTTTTTACGTCGATTACAAATACGAACCGCTATTCGATACTAACCAGAATGTGTTCGGCATCATGGTTACGGTCAACGATGTTACCGATCGTGTTGAAGTTCGTAAACGACTGGAAGAAGCGGAGGAGAAGATGCGATTGGCCATCGATTCGGCAAAGCTCGGCACCTACGAGATCGATCTTGCAACCGATAAGGTCAATGTATCACGTCGATTCCTGGAGATCTTTGGATTCGACGGACCTGAAACACGTGAAACGATAGCGTCGCGTATTCATCCCGATGATCTTGCCTTACGCGCAGAGGCACACAGGACCGCACTTCAGACAGGGCATCTTTTCTATGAGATCAGGGTACTGGTCCCCGGTCGCAACGTGACGTGGATCCGTGCGGAGGGAACCATCCTTCGCGACAAGAATGAAAATCCCGCGACACTGATCGGTATCATCCAGGATATAACGGAGCAAAAGAATTTTTCCGGAGAGCTCGAGCGACAGGTACGCGTGCGTACCGAACAGCTACAGGTAGCGAACGAGGAGATCGCTGCAGCGAATGAGGAGATCAACGCCACCAACGAGGAGCTTACCGACACGAATAATCGTTTGATCAGTGCAAACTTCGAGCTGGAACAATTCAACTACGCTGCTTCACACGACTTACAGGAACCGGTTAGGAAGATACAGACCTTCGCAAGTTTTTTATTAACGGAGGGAGATAATACTTCGAAGGAAAAGTCAAGGGATTTTCTTAAAAGGATCTACACATCGGCCGATCGCATGAAAAATCTCATCGACGACCTGCTGTTGTACGCGCGCGACTCCCGTAACGAAAAGCAACTCGTACCAACTAATCTGAACGACGTTCTTGAAGGAGTTTTGTCCGACCTCGACCTCGTAATTGAACAGAAAAATGCGACGATTGATAAAGGAGATTTGCCAACGATCAATGCGGTGCAGGGACAAATACACCAGTTGTTCAGGAATCTTCTTTCGAATAGCCTGAAGTTCTCACGAAAAGACGTCGCGCCGGTGATCAAGATTCGTGCATCCCGCGAAAACAACAAGATCCATATTACATTCGAAGACAATGGAATCGGCTTTCCGCAAGAGTTCTCCGACTACATATTCAAACTCTTCAAGCGGCTGCATTCAAAAAGCGAATACGATGGTACGGGCATAGGACTGGCCCTTTGCAAGAAGATCGTACAAAATCACGGAGGAGATATTTATGCACAGTCGAAACCAGGAAGTGGTACGACTATGCATGTCTTGTTGCCTTTATCCTCTACGGAAAAATAACTATTCTACGGTTACGCTCTTTGCGAGATTTCTCGGCTGGTCCACGTTACATCCTCTCATCACAGCAATGTGATACGAAAGCAACTGCAATGGAATCACAGCAATCATCGGCGTAAGAGCATCTGTTGTAGCGGGGATTTCAACCACGTAGTCAGACATTTTCCTGATCAACGTGTCGCCCTCGGTAACGATAGAGATAACCTTACCCTTACGTGCCTTTACTTCCTGGATGTTCGATACAACTTTGTCGTAAGAGCTATCTCTCGTTGCGATAAACACAACCGGCATCTCTTCATCGATCAATGCAATCGGTCCGTGTTTCATTTCTGCCGCGGGATATCCTTCGGCGTGTATATACGAGATCTCTTTAAGCTTAAGTGCCCCTTCGAGCGCAACAGGGAAATTATATCCGCGGCCGAGGTAAATGAAGTTCCTCGAATCTTTGAATTCGCCGGCGATGTATTTTACCTGTTCATTAAGCTGCAAAGCCTTCTCAACTTTCGCCGGGATGCTTTCCATCTCAACGAGTAATTCATGGAATTTCTGTTCAGTGATCGTTCCGCGTTTATTCGCAACGATCAACGCGATCATATTTAAAACGGTAAGCTGTGCAGTGAATGCCTTCGTGCTGGCAACACCGATCTCCGGGCCGGCATGCGTGTATGCACCGGCATGCGTTGCACGGGCGATAGACGAGCCGACAACGTTACAAACACCGATTATGATTGCACCTTTGGATTTTGCCAGTTCGATTGCAGCAAGTGTATCGGCTGTCTCGCCAGACTGAGAAATGGCTATCACTACATCGCCTTCACGTATGATCGGATTCCTGTAGCGGAATTCCGAAGCATACTCCACCTCAACGGGTATACGACAAAACTCTTCGAAGAAATATTCGGCCACGAGGCCGGCGTGCCACGACGTACCGCAGGCAACGATCAGTATCCTGTCGGCATTCACAAGCTTCGTAACATATTCGCGCAATCCGCCGAGCACCAGCCTGCCATCTTCTGCATCAAGACGACCACGCATACAATCCTGGATAGAACGCGGCTGCTCGAAGATCTCCTTGAGCATGAAATGTTCATACCCGCCCTTCTCGATCGCCTCAAGCGCAAGATCAACCGTCTGTATATAAGGAGTGAGTGGCTTATTCGCCGTACTCCTGATCGACAATTTTCCGTTGTCGACAACAGCGATCTCCTGGTCATTCAGATAAACTACTTCGCTTGTATACTCAATGATCGGAGTCGCATCCGAAGCCATAAAGAATTCACCTTTGCCGACACCTATGACCAGCGGACTCCCCTTTCTCGCAGCGATAAGCTTATTAGGATCGTCTTTCGACATGATCACGATCGCGTAGGCCCCAACAACACGGGTCAAGGCGAGTCTTACGGCTTCTTCGAGCTCACATTTTTCTTTGTCTTTGATGTCTTCAACAAAGTGGATGAAAACTTCGGTATCCGTGTCACTCAGGAAGCGATGACCTTTGTTCAAAAGATCCTGCTTAAGAGCAGCATAGTTTTCGATGATCCCGTTGTGAATGATGGCAAGCCTTCCGCTGGCAGAATAATGCGGGTGAGCATTTTCATCGTTAGGAATACCGTGGGTCGCCCAACGAGTGTGTCCCATGCCTATGTGACTTTGCAGGTTTTTTGCCTTGATGAAGGATTCGAGCTCTGATACCTTTCCCTTCTTCTTGAAGACTTCGAGGTCTCCATTCATCACCGCGATACCAGCGCTATCATAGCCACGATACTCGAGCCTTTTCAGACCTTTAATAATGACATCGGAGGCCTTACGCGGGCCAACGTACGCAACTATTCCACACATATCTTTAAAAAATTAGTTCGTGATCTTAGGAGTTGTGTAATAGACTGTCAGCTTCAAATTTTGAGCTGCGAAATAAAGTCCATCAACACCCCTTGCATTATTAGGCGACTGAGGGAGGAGCGCATAATAACGTAGAATGTCAGTTTCACTTAACGAAAACTCTTGTTGCAGATAGCTCGTCAGATAGCCGCTGTAAAACGTGCCGTCCGCAGTTGTCTGCTTGCTTAACGAAAAATCATCGCCTGTGTCACCAACGACGTCTGCTGTGAAATAAGGTTTTACATAACTTTTTGATGACAACAGGTGCTTCGACACGAAGTCGACATCATAATCTCTTGTCGGGTTGCCCGCAAGATCATCATAGCTTTTTGATGAATTCACTTCGCGATTGTCAGATCTCAATGCACGCAATCCAAAGTTAAGCGGAGCTGTGCGTTGTGTGTTGTCGGTAGTGAGTTTTAGCTCGGCTACACTCAGTGCTTTGTTCGGTACATTTTTGAAGTATTCGAAGACTTCCGTGAAATCGAGTGCCAGGCCAAGTCCAGTACCCGATTGAACATAACGGTTGCCGTCTGCGGGTTCGATGCCAACGTACTTTTCCGTTAATCCCGCCAAAGGGGTTCCTGAACGGTCCGTCGTGATTTGGGTCCATCCCATAAATTCGCTGGTACCAACAGCCTGCCCTGAGGGTGAGAAGTAAAAGGGAACCTGAAAGTGTGTGGTGTCGATACGGTATTTCAACAGTAGTCTCGTTTTTGCATTCTCCATATCGAGACCCACGATCTTATCGGAGTTTGGAGATACAAATGCGAAGCCTTTGAAAAGGCGACGAAACTTTTTGAATACGGCAATGTTCTCTTCATTGCTACCTGTAGTATCCATTGCCAGGTTAAATAAGCGCTGACCGAAGTCGTCGTCCAGTGCTATATGAAGACTGTCTGCCACCTTCTGGCTCGCTGTTGTAGTCGGCAAAGAATTAAGCACCACGTTCTCGTCGAAAGTCTGCGGATCGATTTTATAAGTCTGTTCGCCGATAAGATTAGAGTAAGGAGCAGATTCGGAGCTGAAGTGCTTCACGTATGTGAGCACACTGTCCTGCAATTCATATACCTCGAATTTTTGATCAGACGCTGTTTCAGCGCCTGTCCAGTAATAGTCGAACACAACGGTAAGGTCAACGCCCTCATAGACGGCCGGAATATCGTCTTCAACGTGAACACTGCCTGCCAATGCATAAGGTGAATAAGCGATGGCCGTCGTTTTTCCGAAGTGCGGATCGTTGAGACTGCCCACCAATAGCCGTTGAGGAGATGGCATTTTGAATGTACCCCGCGCAGTGCTTGACTCTATAATACCGGTGCTTGTGGCGAGCGAGTCCATAAGAAAAACCTTCGACGGTATGATAAACTCCTTTGCAACGACATCAAAGTCGCGGTTGGGGTTTTTAAACCCAACCTCGCTCAAATTGTCATCGCAGGAAAGAAGGACCAATAAACCGAAGGCCCAGAAATAGAACCGTGGATTACCCAACCAGTTCGTTATAGAGATTATAAAACGATTCAGTGTAGTCGTCGTCCTTCTCAATGGTCTCAACTTTCTTATCCTTTATTTTCTTAACTAATCCTTCCAGCTTTTTATTGTCGCCGGCTACAGAAACTACGTCCGACCATTGTGCGCCGAGCTTAATGAAGCCTTCGTAGTCTGCGGTCTTCAGGTGGCCCAGCATGTTATCTTCAACGTCAATCATCTTCACTTTGCCCATGAGATCGCCCTTGAACTTGTGACTGAAGCTGTTGTTGTAGATCGTGAACACGGTTTTGGTGTTCTTGAACAGCGGATCGTTTTTGTAAGTCGTTTTCAGATACAACGGAATGAAGCTTGTGATCCAGTCGTTGCAATGAACGATATCAGGAGCCCAGCCTAGCTTGCGAACGGTCTCTATCACTCCTTTACAGAAGAAGATAGCACGCTCGTCGTTGTCCTCGTAAAAGTTATTTTCCTTGTCGTGGAAGACCGATTTGCGGTGAAAATAGTCTTCGTTATCGATAAAGTAAACCTGGAGTTTTGCATTTGGAATGGATGCCACCTTAATGATCAGGGGCTTTTCTTCTTCTCCGACAGCTATGTTTATACCCGACAACCTCACCACCTCATGTAACCTGTTCTTCCTCTCATTGATCAAGCCAAACCTGGGGACCAGGATGCGAATTTCCATCCCTTTTTCCTGCATCGCCTGTGGTAATTTCCGTACGAAATCGGAAACTTCAGTCGTCTGCAGAAAGGGATTTATTTCGCTGGCCACATACAGGATACGAATCTTTGACATATGCTTATTTTTTTAGGGGAAAGAAAAATCGAGCCACAAAAATACTGAAAATCCGCCCCTTATTCAACTCAATTTCAAATGTAACGTCTTATATTACCGGCCCTCAAAAAATGCTGGAAATGCAGATTTTCAAGGAAATTGACCCTCTTAAAAGACATTTACAGCAGAAAAGAAAGGAAGGATTTTCAATCGGTCTTGTCCCAACTATGGGAGCCCTTCACGAAGGGCATTTGACTCTCATCCGAACTTCGAAAGCTGTTACCGGCATCACCGTCTGCAGTCTGTACGTTAATCCAACCCAGTTCAATAACCCCGCCGACCTCGAAAAGTATCCCCGGACAATAGAAAAAGATATTGCCATGCTCGAATCGGCCGACTGCGATGTTCTCTTCGCTCCCGAAACAGCCACGATGTATGAACGCCCGGGAATCATCAAATTCGACTTCGGCGCACTTGACAAGATCCTCGAAGGAAAATTCCGCCCAGGTCATTTCAGCGGCGTGGCAACCGTTGTAAGCAAGCTGTTTCACATCGTCGATCCCGACCATGCTTTCTTCGGGCAGAAAGACTATCAGCAACTGGCCATCGTTTCGAGACTTGCAGAGGAGCTTAAGTTCAATCTGAAGATACATGGTGTGCCCATCGTCCGTGAAGCGAGCGGACTTGCGATGTCGTCGAGAAACCAACGCCTTTCGGACGAAGAAAGACAACGTGCATTAATACTTTTCAACAGTCTTTCGGATGCGCGTAGTAAATTGCTCGCTGGTAACACGTGGACGGACGTGCAGAAAGAAGCTATCGAAAGGTTTAAGAAAGAGAATTTAGAGCTGGAATATTTTGAGCTCGTGGATCGTGATGATCTGACGTATACAACCAGTGCAAAGAATGGCATTCTTCTCACAGCTTGTTTTGTGGGTGCTGTGCGATTGATTGACAACATGTTCTTATGAATCCAAAAATTAAAACTGCTTTACAATACATAGTAACTATCGGCATCACGGTACTACTCGTGTGGCTGTCTTTACGTGGCCTGAATCTCGGCGGAAAGCATGAGGGCCAGGGTACGGCAGATCTTATCTGGAACGCATGGACAAGATCAAATAAAGGCTACCTCGTGCTAATGGCCATTCTGCTAATGATCAGCCACATGTTTCGTGCAGAACGCTGGAGGATGCTGCTGGAACCGAGCGGTCATAAGGGAACGTACTCGAACAGCTTTTTATCTGTGATGGTCGGATATCTCGTAAACCTCGCGATACCTCGTGGCGGTGAAGTGTCACGCTGCTATAATCTTTTTCAGCTTGAAAAAACACCTGTAGAAATTTCGTTCGGAACTGTTGTAGTGGAACGACTGGTCGATGTGCTGTGTATGTTAACGCTGGTTTGCATTTCATTCATCGTTGAGTGGGACAAGCTGGAAGTATTTATGAGCACGCTGGATTTTTCGGGTAACGGAACGAAGCCGAAATTTTCTCCATTGCTGATCATCGTTGTCGCCGGTGTGATCGCCGTGGTGCTGCTTATCTATTTCCTTCGCAACAATCCCCGCGTCAAAAAATTATTAAACGGTTTCAAAGAAGGATTCCTCGGTCTCTTCAGGCTTCGCAACAAATGGCTTTTCATCGCTTATTCGATAATCATCTGGGGACTGTATTTCCTGATGAGCTATTCGGTGATGTTTGCGTTCGACGAGACCTCGCATCTGGGTCTTAGCGCTGTGCTCACTATCTTCGCTATCGGCGCAATTGCCATGGCTGCGCCGCTTCCCGGTGGGGCCGGATCTTATCACCTGCTGCTGCCGATGGGCCTCGTTTCACTATATGCCATGGATCGCGCCGACGCAGTTGCCTTTGTGTTCATATTTCACGCATGGCAAACACTGGTGCTGGCATTTTTTGGCTTTGTGTGTCTATTGATCAGTTTGTGGCTTATCAGAAAGAAGAACAAGAATGGAACAGTCGCTCAATAAAATCAAGGTCATTTCCGACGCTAAGAAAAAGGTGGCGGAGTGGAAGGCAAAAGGTGAGAAAGTCGTTTTCACCAACGGCTGTTTTGATATCCTGCACCTTGGCCACGTCGACTATCTCGAGAAGTCAAGGAACCTTGGCGACAGGCTTGTGGTTGGACTAAATACAGACTCCTCCGTAAGCCGCTATAAGGGTCCCGACAGGCCTGTACAGGATGAAAATTCGAGGGCACGTGTTATCTCGTCTCTCCAGTTCGTTGATATGGTAGTTCTGTTTGACCAGGATACTCCGCAGGAACTTATTTCAACATTAGTCCCGGATGTTCTTGTAAAGGGCAGTGACTATTTGGCAGAGAACATCGTTGGCGCGGATGTTGTAAAGAAGGCGGGAGGCGAAGTAAAGACTATCGATTTTGTTCAAGGATATTCTACTTCGAAGGTGATCGAAAAGATCAAGAAAACGTAAAACACCAAAAACACTCTATAGACATGGCACTTATCATCGGTATATTTTTCATGATCGTCGGCTGGCTTGTTCAGAGCAGGTTGAAGAGCAAGTTCGCCGAGTATTCGCAAATTCATTTGACGAAAGATCTTACGGGTGCAGAGATCGCCCGCCTTATGCTCGCCGATAATGGTATCCGCGACGTGCAGGTAGTTAGCGTGGAAGGTCAGCTTACCGACCACTACAATCCTTCAAGCAAGACAATTAACCTGAGCACTGAAGTGTTCCACGGACGTAACGCTGCCGCTACCGCTGTTGCAGCGCACGAAACTGGTCACGCTGTTCAGCACGCAACCGCTTACAGCATGCTTGCGTTGCGTTCGGCAATGGTGCCGATCCAGAACATCAGCGCACGCGTTCTGAACTTTATGTTCATGGCGCTGTTCTTCGGTGCTATTTTCGCAAGAGGCATTATGCCATGGCAAACTGCTCTCATTGTGATCATCGCATGTTACGCTGTATTCGCATTGTTTGCTCTCATAACGCTGCCTGTCGAATTCGACGCCAGCAGGAGAGCTCTTGCTTGGGTTAAGACCCGCAACATCGTAACTCCTTCCGAATACGACATGTCGAAGGACGCGCTTAAGTGGGCCGCTATGACGTACGTGGTTGCCGCTATAGGTGCGATCACAATGCTGATCTACTACGTAATGCAATTCCTGGGAAGCCGCGACTAATTAGCAAAGAATAATTTAAATTGAGGTCTGGATGAAAGTCCAGACCTTTTTTATTTACACGCCTTATGAATTTCCAATTAACCGAAGAACAGCTTGCCGTGCAGAAGGCTGCCCGCGATTTCGCACAAACAGAATTACTCCCGGGTGTTATCGAAAGAGATGCACATCAAAAATTTCCAGCGGAGCAGATCAAACAAATGGGACAGCTTGGATTTATGGGAATGATGGTGGATCCAAAATACAACGGCGGTGGAATGGATACCATTTCTTATACACTTGCCATGGAAGAGATCTCGAAAGTAGATGCTTCTGCCTCGGTGTGTATGTCGGTAAACAATTCTCTGGTTTGCTGGGGCCTCGAACGATTCGGAGGGGAAGAACAAAAAGAAAAATATCTCAAGCCCCTCGCTGCAGGCGAGATCATCGGAGCATTTTGCTTGTCGGAGCCTGAAGCAGGTTCTGATGCAACAAGTCAAAGAACGACTGCCGAAGACAAAGGCGATCACTATTTATTGAACGGCACGAAGAACTGGATCACAAACGGAAACAGTGCGAGCGTTTATCTTGTAATTGCACAGACCGATCCGGCGAAGCGCCATAAAGGTATCAACGCGTTGATCGTCGAAAGAGGAATGCCTGGCTTCGTTGTCGGTAAGAAAGAAGATAAGATGGGTATTCGCGGATCCGATACACATTCTTTGATGTTCACCGACGTAAAGGTTCCTAAAGCAAACAGGATCGGTGAAGACGGTTTCGGATTTACTTTCGCGATGACGACACTGAACGGCGGTCGTATCGGCATTGCTTCACAGGCATTGGGTATCGCGGCCGGCGCATATGAGCTTGCACTGAAATATTCGAAAGAAAGGAAAGCATTCGGCAGACAACTGGCCGAACACCAGGCAATACAGTTCAAGCTTGCTGATATGGCAACGCAGATAGATGCAGCGAGACTCCTGGTATGGCAAGCGGCGGCGCTGAAGGATCAGAAGAAAGATTTTGTGAAAGCAGCAGCCATGGCTAAGTTGTTCGCGTCAAAGATTGCGCAGGACGTTACCACGGAGGCTGTCCAGATCCATGGTGGCTACGGTTACGTAAAAGAGTTTCACGTAGAGAGATTGATGCGCGATGCGAAGATCACGCAGATATATGAAGGGACCACTGAGATACAGAAGATGGTGATTTCACGGGAACTCTTAAGAGTCTAGAGTTTGAAGTTTAGAGTTTCTGGTTTAGGAGTTGGTCCAGAGCCAAAGAAAGATTCGGGTACCTAAATCTAAATCCTGTTGATTCAATTTTCTGAGGTGAGACAATAGCTCCGTTCAGGACAGCGTAGGCCATTTCGCCAAGGACGATCTTCAAAACAAATCCCGGAATATTTGGAAGCCACAATGGCCTGTGAATTCTCTTTGCTATAGCCTTTGTGATGTCTTCGTTTGTAGCAACTTCCGGTGCTGCTGCATTGTAGACCCCTGACAGATTATTCTCGAGCACATGCATGAATATCCCGCAGATGTCATCGATGTGGATCCATGCAACAACCTGCTTGCCGGAACCCAGCGGAGCGCCTGCATATAATTTTATCGGCCGCGACATTTCGGGCAAAGCACCGCTTTCAGGCGCGAGAACTATCCCCGTGCGGATGTGTGCTAATTTCACGTTGCTGTTCTTTACCTGGTCGCCGGCCTTTTCCCATTCGACAACAACGTGGGCCATGAAATCTTTACCGGGAGGATCGCTTTCATGAAAAGCTTTTGAACTATTATCAACACCGTAGTAGCCGGTAGCAGAACCCAGAATGAACTGCTTTACCTGGTGAGGTTTGTTATTTAGAAAATCGACGATGAGCTTGGTGGAATCGGTACGGCTTTTAAGTATTTCCTCTTTGTATGACTTCGACCATCGTTTACTATTTACGTTGGCGCCGGCGAGGTTGATAACGTGCGTTACCCCGTCGAATGCACGCTCGTCTACTGTGTGATTGTGGATGTCCCATTCGAAGGTCTTAACCTTTCCATTCCTGGCTTTCCTGCCGAGGAAGCGTACCTGGTATCCCTTTTGGACCAGGATCCTGGTAAGGTGAGAGCCAATTAGCCCCGAGCCTCCGCCGATTAATATACATCCGCTCACTATTCTTAGATTTGATACGAATTTAACACCCTATGACAAGAAATCTGGTTTTGCTTGCAATGCTTTTCATTGTGTTTAACACATTTGGACAAAAGGTTACTGTTGGTAAGAAAACCGAAAAGGTTAGAAATGAAAACGCCGACGGATATATGACCGACCTGGATGCGAAGTCGGACGATGTACGTTTGGCCCTTAACAAATTTTTAAAAGATGCCGGTAAGTCCAGGAACAATGGCGATATGATTGTGGTGAATGAGCCGGTGATCAATGGAACGCCGTATGCGAAGGGGGTTCTTTATGCCAATGTGAATGGATCGGATGTTAAGTCGCGTGTGTGGATTGGCATCCTGGCGTCTGAGTGGAACTCATCGGATGTCGAGCCGGTATTGAAAGAGATAGAGCAGATGACCTATCGTTTTGGGATCAAATATTACCGCGATAAAATTCAATTGCAGATAGATGAGGCACAGCAGGCTTCGGATGCGGTGACGAGACAAACGCAGAGGACTCAGAACGAAGGGGAGTCGCTGGCGAGAAAGTTAAAGGCCAACGATGAGGAAAAGATCCGTTTAGAAAAAGCTCTCGAGGCGAATAAACTCGAAGACCTGGTGTTGAAACAGAAGATCGTTAACAACAAGAAGTCGCTGGACTCTTTAGCGGCGGCGGGAGTAAAGATCAGGACTGTGATGGATGGGCATAAGGAGAGGCAGGGAAAGGTTAATTGATCTTTATCGTATCAACTTTGCTTGTGTCCTGTCTTGAATTGGCAACATCCATCACCCATTCATATTTTGTTGAATCGTAGTAAGAGACGCGGTTGGGCCATTGAACGTAAGATTCCATTTTTAGAAAACGTTGTAAATCTCCCTTGACCATTTGATCAAAAAGGAACCGACCCTTGCCCCTTGCGACAGAATCTGTTGACTCACGTGTCACGAAGGTTTCTCGGAAATTTTTAAAGGTCTTATCCTCCGCTACGTCGAAAAAACCACCAGCCGCTCTTTTCTCACTCGCGTTCGAAGATGGCCTTATTACGAGATAGTAATGACGACCAGTCTCGTCTACGTATAGTCTGTCTAAAGAAAACTGCTTCTTTGCATTTGCTTCATAGAATGCCTTGTGCTCAGGTTTAAAGCGATCAGACATTTTAACATATGGTGGCGCCGAAAAAATATATGTTACAATTCCGGTTAACAGATCCGCGCGTTCCTGATCGTTATAATATTTTGAAGGTTCATAGTTGTTCGTGGCCGGTGATGCGCACGACACTAAAAGAACGAGGAAGAAAAATTTAAGCTTATTCACGATCACAAAATAATTGAATCTGTATGTCAAATAAAAACCGGGACCTTTCGGGCCCCGGTTCCTCATATATAACTGTAAGCAGGTACTGAATTATTTTACTCCTTTAGAATAGTCTGTAGAAACTGGATTCCAGTTAACCCAGCCAGAAGTCCAATCTGTATCTGCGAAAGCACCTTTGTAAGTCACAGCCTCAAATCCGTCGTATCCGTCGAAGTCGGCACCGGCTGTCAAAGACGCACCAGTAGGCTTGAATACAGGAGTGTTAGCAATAGGGTCGAATACAGTTGAGCTAAGGCCTATTGAAGCATCAGACCATGTCATTTTTGCTGTGTTCGAACCAGTGAACCAAACAAAACCTGTATTTCCATTGATCGTTGCTGGGGTGTTAGGAGTGAAAACACCGTTAGTAAAACCACCAGAACCTGAATATGCATAACCGCCACGTGGATTGTTGGGGTGATTACTTCCAGCCGCAATGCTAAAATATGCTTGTTCATCCGCTGATGCAGCGGAACCCATCCCATTGGCGCCCCAGCCATCAACACCTGCGAGAACGTTGTTAGCTACCACAAGCTCACCATCCGCAGCCCATGCAGCCGAGGTTCCGAGGGCGTTATCAATGAAGATACCGTTAGGGAAACCAGTGAAGAATGAGTTAATGATATCCTGTTTTGAGTTACGACGGATCTGTGCAACGTTTTGGAAGTTAATATCAATTGTAGTGTTCTTAACTGCCTTAGCACCAATGATAGTCATGTTAGAGAAAGTAGCGTCAGTGAAAGGTTCGTCTGCGTTACCAAGTGCCATGTTGTCTGATTCAAAACCATTTGAACCTGACTGGTCTGCGAACTGAGCATCACGAATTGCAAGGCCAAACTGGACCTGGCCTCTGTATCCGTTGTCTGTATCGAAGTCGTCGTCAAGAGTTTTGTAAGCGATAAGATGCTTGCCATTTACTGCACCACCAAACCACTCATATGAGTCGTCATTAGAATATGACACCTGTATATAATCGAGTTCAGTGCCGGAACCAACACTACCGAATGTGATACCATTGATCTCCTGGTTAGGGTTGATTGGATAACCTGCAAATTCCACGCGTACATATTTAAGTTTACCAGAGCTGTCTTCGTCATCGGAGTTATCTCCGTTTCCATGGAAACCACCATAAGCTCCTTCGAGTTCTTCAACACCTTTCAAACCGGTTGACGTTGAGCTCTGCACGTTATTGAAAGCTTTTCCGCAGATTACAAGACCAGCCCATACACCAGCTTTACGAGTAGTTCCGGGAGGTAAAATTGTTGTAAAAACGATGGGAGCAGATGCTGTACCTTCGGCTATGATCTGGCTGCCGCGGTGAACAATAAGGCCACCTCCTGGAGTACCAGTCGCGCCCTGGATCACTGTACCTGCATCGATAGTAAGAACAGCGGTAGCTTTGATAGTAGGAGCATTTCCTGGACCAGAAACATCCTTAGTGTCCTGGCCGAGGTTGATAAGTTTATCGAGTACATAGATGTTGTCTGCTGTCCAATGTGTATCAGCCGTAATATCTGCCGATATGTGCACCACTGGTTTGTCGGCAACATCAGAAACAGTAACTGTGAATGATTTTGCGTTTGAATTCTGACCAGCTTTATCCACTGACTGGAAAGTAAGCACATAGGTTTTGCCAATTGCTGCATTTGCTGGAATCGTAACTTCCACAGGCACTACTTGAGATTCCGTTCCATCAAGAGTAACTGGAGAAACGGTTACTGCCGCGTCGTTGCTTTCAATGTTGAGAGTTTGACCACCAGCCGGTGAATCGATTGTAGCAGTTACTGTGACCTTAGTTCCTGCGAGGCCGGCGGCTGTTGTCTTGTCTAATGTGATTGTTGGTGCTGGGAAACTTGGATTCTCGTCATCCTTACAAGATTGCACGAAAAGAGTCATTCCCATCACCATCATCAACGCCATAGCTTTGAAGGCCGGACGAAAGAGGTTAAGTGATTTCATTTAAATTGGTTTTAGATAGTTGTTGTTTGATCCCGAATTCGGGTGCAACCTACCTACCCCACGTTATTGGAATGTTACCGAAAATCGAACTTTGCTTTAACGTCTTAAACGAAAAATCGTGCACAGTATACCCCATGCACGATGAATCGCGCGATAAGAATGATGAATATCTTAACCGTTATATTTTGAAGGAAAATCCGATTGAGAATACCTGACCGGGTTTATAGCTTTGAATGATCCTGTCGCCTATTGTTTGACTCGTCGTCTTCTTCTGGAGTTTACCATTGCCATCTGAATCCTGCAATAACATAACAGGTTGATTCAAAAGATCAGATATACCGCCTTTCAATTGGAAGCGCTCGCCAAGTTGCTTGCTGAACGTCAGGTCAAGGACACTGCGTGGCATTAAATAAACTGTCTTATATCCTTCGTTGCCTACGAACGCGATATTTTTTCCAACAATGTTATAAAGTGCATTCACCTGCCAACCAGATTCCTGGTTGTTATAGAATAAAGCCGCGTTAACTACATAAGGAGCTTGTCCTTGCAAAGGTCGATTTGTGTCCTGGCCACCAGCGACTGCATCAGGTATCTGTACCCGGCTTTTGATAAGAGTTGCATTCAATAAGACATTGATCTTATCGATTATTGGAGATCCTGTTATACCCTGAAGTGATTTCTTCATCTCAACCTCAACACCATATGCTGTTGCCTTCGTCGCATTGCTGAAGTATGTCTGTTTTACACCACCGCCGGGCTGATTAAGATCAATGATGACCTCAATTGGATTTTGAAAGTTCTTATAGAAACCGCCGATCGTTAACAACTCTCCTTTTGAAGGGAATAGTTCATATCGAATATCGACGTTTTGAATTTTAGCCGTCTTTAGATTCGGATTGCCAACATAAAGGAAGTTCAAGTTGAAATCATAGAATGAGAATGGAGCAAGTTCTCTGAATTCCGGCCGGTTCAGCGTCTCTCCATATGCCGCCCTAACCAACTGCTTTTCATTGAAATTATAGCTGAAATTTGCAGATGGTAATACTCGGGTGATGTCTAATTTCGGATCAACGGGAACCTGGTTGAAATCATCATAGCTGTGGAGCTGCTGGATGTTATTCTCAACACGCACGCCCGCGTCGAGCTTTAATTTTGTTCCAAATGGAATAGATCCCATTACATAGCCTGCGAGTAAATCGTTTTGTGCTGTGTAACTATTCTTTTTGTACGAGATCTCACCGATAGCAAGTCCGTCTTCACGAAGGTTCTGCGGTTGCATTAACTCACCAATCGGGAGATTTACAAGGGTCGGATCAAATGTCGACGATGCTTTTCTGTACCCAAGGTTGCGCGCCGTAAAAGTTCGTTCTTTATGCTCATAGAAACCGCCAATTTTCACCTCGGGACTTAACAAAGGGTTGCTCGTATTGAACAACTGTTTAATGGACAGTCCACCTGTATAAGAGGACTCATCCATTTTTGAAAAGAACCGCCCCAGAAAATTTGGATCCGCATTGTTAGGCACATACACCGACACCTGACCATTAGCACCAAGGTTTGACCTGTATCTTCGATAGTCAGGTTCATCCCTATTCGACTTATTGTACCCCGCCACCCATTCGATCTTGGTTCTGTCGGCGAACAGATCGTGGGTGCCCATCAGTTGTCCAGAATACAAGCCACGATAGATCTTATCAAAAGATGCGTTACGTTGTCCCGTTGATACCTGACCAAATCCTGTACGATCAACATATTGATCATTTGCGCTTTGATTGTAAAGATTTTTCAGTTCAATCGTATGTTGAGGACTGAACTTGAATGCCCAGTTAAACAACACGCCTGTACGTACCTGCTGATTGTACTGAACGTCGTTATATTGATAGTTAGGATCTATCTTCCCGGGTGATTGTGTGTAATCTCCACGTTCCACTTTGAATGTGGAGTAGCTATTCGAATAGCTAAGGGCGGTAATATTGCCGACCTGTACTTTTCCAATATTGAATTTCCGATTGAATGTTAATGTTAAACGCTGATCAGGAATTGCTGTTCCCTTAATCGGCACCCAGGTATTCGGAAGCATCTTGCCAACATTGGCCAGTGCATCTGAATTATGAACATTATTTACATCCTTGGGAAACCCAGCAGGAAGATCATATGCACCTGTATTGAACCCTGTGAAGTGCATGTCATCTTTTTTCTGGCCATAGTAAGGTTTAAATGTTGTATTTGCGCGAACCTGAGTGCTGTAGTCAACTATAAATCCGTTCTCTTCCGGAATACTCTTCGTGAAGACCTTGACAACACCACCAGCGAAATCTCCAGGAAGATCAGCTGCCGGGCTTTTGTAAACAATTACTCTATCCAACTGCGACGAAGGCAAAGTCGCAAACGAGAACGAGCGGATGTCAGTCTCCATACTCGGCGCATATGCATTGTGCAACATCACTGCATTATATCTCTCCGATAAACCCCTGATCTGTACAAACTGATCTCCCTTAATCGTGATGCCTGGAACACGGCGAAGCACCTGTGCCGCATCGCGATCCAGGGTCTTTGATATCTGTTCTGCTGAAATACCTACTGCAATTACTTTCTGCTCCTTAATAGTCCTGAGCATATCGAAGTCAGTGTCTGTCTGGCGAGTTCCGCGAACGACAACTTCTCCAAGCTCCTGCGCTTCTTCGCTGATCGGCACATTGATCGAAACACGCTTAGCGTTTTCCACAACAACGTCCGGAACCGTAACTGTCTTATAAGTAATGTATGATACCTGCAGGTTGTATGTGCCCGCAGTCACATTAGAGATGAGGAATTTTCCTTCTATATCTGTCGCCGCACCAACCGTTGTGCCTTGAATAACAACGTTAGCACCGATGATCGCTTCACCAGTTTTGGCGTCGGTGATCGTTCCGCCAATAGATCCTTGCGCGAAAGCCGCTATCGATCCGAAGAGTGCGAATACCAGGGTGAGTATCCTTAAGGCCATACTGTTTTAATTTGCCACAAAGGTGTACCCCTAATATTACCCGTCGGTGCCGGGTATATTACCGAATTGTTAATCCATTAAAACGTACTTAACGAAACAGTCTTTTTGGGCTGTTTTGACAGGATTTGGCCAAATATTATTTGGCGGGCCTTCGCGGCTATTTTGCGATAGGAATTTTACCCAGGATAGCTTCTATGATGTCAATTGTCTTCACGTTATCCGCCTCCGCTTCATAATTCATTAAAATACGGTGGTTCATAACATCGCGGGCAATTTCCTTGATATCCTCCGGAAGAACGAAGTCGCGTCCATCCATATACGCTACCGCCTTTGCCGCGAGGTTCATATTGATACTTGCACGCGGCGAGGCCCCAAACTGAACATAGGTGGCAACACGATCCAACCCATACTCCTTCGGCTTGCGTGATGCCGACACGATCTCTATGATATAACGCTCGAGCGACTCCGATATCTTCACTTTATTAACCTCCTCGCGGATCGCGAAAATATCTTCCTTCGTAAGAAGAGGGCTAACGGTAAAATTGAATTGCATGTTCGAGATCCTCCTCATGATCTCGAGCTCCTGGTCTTTTGTCGGATAGTCGACAAACACCTTCAACATGAAGCGGTCGATCTGTGCTTCAGGTAATGGGTAAGTCCCCTCCTGGTCAACCGGGTTTTGTGTTGCCATCACGAGAAACGGGCGATCCAACTTAAATGTCGTCTCACCAATTGTCACCGTTTTTTCCTGCATGGCTTCGAGAAGCGCCGACTGAACTTTAGCCGGGGATCGGTTGATCTCATCAGCAAGGATAATATTGGCGAAGATCGGCCCTTTCTTTACTTCGAATTTTCCTTCTTTCTGATTGTAGATCATTGTACCAACCAGATCGGCTGGAAGAAGGTCGGGTGTGAACTGGATCCTTTGGAAATCAAGATGGAGAACCTGGGCGAGCGTCGATATGGTAAGTGTTTTAGCCAGACCGGGTACCCCTTCCAGCAGGATATGACCGTTTGTAAATAAACCAACCATCAGTCGGTTTACCATGTAATCCTGTCCTACTACGACTTTGCCAACTTCACCATAGACCTGTTTGATCTTGTACTGGTGTTCCTGTTTGATCTCGGTTGCATCCATTCCGCAATAATATGAATTCTCCTATTTAAAAGTAACCTTAAAATAAATCAGCAGCAGGCTTAAGACACAAACTATGCCATTGGCGATGATAACCGGCCACAGCATGAGTGCAAAAGCGTACGTGAGCCACACGATCGTGCTCGTTAAAACGATAAAAAGCATCAGCAAACTGATGTCCCCGGCGCTACGCAACTTCCAGGTCCGGTAGACCTGCGGAATAAACGTTACACTGGTCAGAAACGCGCCGAAGTGGCCCATAAATTGAATCCAATCCATAATGATAGACGATTTACGATAGACGATTTACGATAAACGATAGACGACAGACGATAAACGACAGACGATTACGATAAACGATTTTACGATTTTAGAGACGCAATTTAAACTTTAAAGACTTGAGAACTTTCGTTATAGGAGACATTCATGGGGCCCATAAGGCGCTGGTTCAATGCCTGCAGCGCTCATCATTCGACTACGACTCCGACCTGCTGATCTGTTTGGGGGATGTTTCCGACGGATGGCCCGAAACCCGTGAGTCGGTCGACGAGCTGATGCGCCTCAAAAACCTCGTATACATCATGGGCAACCACGACGTATGGACCCGCCAGTGGATGGAGACCCGCGAAGCCGACGAAACATGGCTGGATCAGGGCGGGCGCGCAACGTGTGATTCGTACAACGCCGGGATACCCCCTGAGCATACAAGGTTCTTCGAGAAAGCGTACGATTTCTATTTCGATGATCTCAACAACCGGCTGTTTGTTCACGCCGGCATCCTCCCGGGCTTAAGGGCAGAAGAATGTTCGACCGAAATACTTTATTGGGATCGTTCGCTGGTGCGAAGAGCAATGGATCTCCAGAAAAAAGATACCCCTCAACAACTTACTCCCTACAACGAGGTTTACGTTGGCCACACACCCATCCCGTATCCAAACCCGATGAAATATTGTGAGGTTTGGATGGTTGATACCGGCGCTGCATGGTCCGGAGTATTGTCTATAATGAATGTGGATACGAAGGAATATTTTACAAGCGATGTTGTAAAAGATCTTTACCCTAACGCGAAAGGGCGGTAAGCGCCGCTTCTTTCATGACCTCAAGTTGTGAGTCTGAAATGTCTTTCCATTTCGACGTCTTCAGGAAGTCAAAATCCTTCTTCTCGTTAACGGTGGCATAGATCACCATTGCTGCCAATACACTTCCGTGAATACTCGGATGAAACTGATCCGGTCCGTACAAAGGCAGCGTCTGATCTTTCTCCAGGGCTATCTTCCAAGCCAGGCCAGCCGGACACAGCAACGCGTTCGATTTCTCTGCCGCATTTGAGTATGATGCGATAACATCATCATAGGCATATTTGCGGGACAGCTCGGGCCATACCATGTATAAAGCTAGATCTGTTTTATACGGCGCGCACATTTTTGAAAGTTTGATGGCCGACGCTTCCAGGATCTCCCGGGACTCCGGTAATGCGGATGGACCCTGTTGAGCAATTAAGAGATCAAACCTCTCCTTCTTGAAAACATTTGAAATACTGTTCCCGGCAAGATGATCGTCGATAGAAAAGTCGGGAAATGCGATGGTTTTATAAGACACCGTGACGCCATCTTCCTTAGCGATCTCCGAAACAAGAGATGGAAGATCGTTGTAGTAGGTGAGGCTATTGCCAACGAAGAGAATCTTCAGGAGAAACAACGTGCGCATATCTATTCCCGGAGTTTCGCGAAGGGAACGCAAAAATTTCGCAAAGAGAATGCAAAGTCTTGAAAGAGATCAACAGAAGATCATCTTCTGTCAACGGAAACTTAGAATGTCACTATCTGTGCACCCTTCGGATTTTGTAAAAACGAGTTCACGAGATTTTGGACGATGCGATTTTCTTTTGCGGGCTTCACAAATGTTCTTGCTGAATCAAGGTCTGCAATGGTGAGATCGCTGTCGAAATAACCGAAGCCCTGGAAGTTTCCGTTCTCGACCAAAACCAACGACTTCTCTTCCGAATTCCTTCCGTTACCAAGAATGGCCACCGTCTGGCCTTTCTCAAAAAAGCTATCGACTGCCTGCTGGGCCCGCTTATTGTATTTCTTCGTCGTCTCAACGCCCTGGCAAGCGCCCTTACAGGTGCCGGACTGATGACTGAAGCACAATCCTTTCGCCAGCTGCAAACCAGAGAGCTTCGGACAAAGATCGTACGCTTTAACTTTTTCCCACATGAAATTCCATGCATCGCCCTTGTTACTGAACGTGATCAACGGGCGAGTGCCACGATTAACGACATTCACACAAAATCTTAAGTAACCGTTACGATCCTCGTAATCGTAAACACCCCACTCTTCGACACGATACTTTTGAGCGAGATTATATTTTGGCCATAGTCTCCTGATCTCCTGTGCTTCGAGAATCAGGGCGATAAGTTCGTTACCTGTAAGTTCGTAAGTAATGTTATGGATCTCGTTACGAATGTTCGACCTGTTCCATTCGCGGGCCTCGCCGCTGAAATGACCGGCGATACGTTTTTTGATGTTGATCGCTTTACCGACGTAGATCACATGGCCATGTGAATCGAGAAAGTAATAGACACCGGCGCGTGAGGGCAGTTTATCAAAATCCTCTTTTGGAAGATTAGGCGGAAGGATCGTTTCACCCGAGTTTCTCCTAAGGGCTTTGGCGATAACTCCTGCCTGGTCGCGTTTCAAAAGGATATCGAAGATGCGTGCAGTAGCGAGAGCATCACCACCGGCGCGATGACGATCTGGAATTTTTATTCCGAGGCTTTCAGCCAATCGACCCAGCCCGTATGAATCGAGGCCGGGAATGATCTTGCGGCTAAGCCGAACCGTGCAAAGCTTTTTTGTATTCCACGATTTGCCGGCGTCTTCTAATTCCTTCTTGAGAAAACTATAGTCGAAATGTGCATTGTGTGCCACAAAGACACGATCCTTCAACCAGTTCATCAACTCATCGGCGATGTCGGCGAATGCAGGAGCTTCTTTCACCATCTCGTAGTTGATGCCGGTAAGCCCTGTGATGAAGTGGGGGATCTTCCGACCCGGATTGATCAGGGTCTTGTAATGATCTGTTATCTGGATACCATCGTGATGATAAATGGCGATCTCAGTTACACGATGATTTTCAGCGTATCCTCCAGTCGTCTCAATATCGACAATCGCGTACATGCAATTTCAAAGATAACTATCCTAAACCTTTCCTGCGCCGATTGGTTTGATCGCTGAAAAATATTTATCAAGGTTGGTCCTTCGCGAAACCTGGCCTTTTTCTATCACCTTAAATTCGATGGGAACAAGGTCGTTGGCGAACTTAAGTTCAATTTCATGTTGAGGCACAAGCAGGCACGAAATATTCAAAACGTTGCCATTTATAAATTCGATTTCCGTGTGATACTCGGCAACTGTTGCCGCATCATTTATCGGGTGAATGAATTTTGAGATATTCCTGATGTCGCTCTTTGGAATTGACTGGCTCCAGGTTCCTTTCTTCACGTGAAGATGATTGTCGCCCCGGCTGAACCTCAATGAAATATCTTTATTGTCTTCATAGTATGCGCGTAACCGTTTAAACGTGTTATACATTCCGAAGGCGAACAGGAGACAAAATACGACACCGATGATCAGAACGGCGAACGATGTAATGAACGAAAGAAATATCGCCGCGGCGAGAACAAGAATCGGATAAACCAGTGAATCGAGATTCTTCCAAACATTTCGCCTGGTTATCGAGTAATTAAAATCCTTTCCCCTGAAATCTCCCAGGATAAAACTTTTGTCCTCGCTTGTTGCCTTCAGATTGTGCCGGAGATCGGCATTCTGGTTATTGAAAAAACTCTCCAGCACGAAGAACATAAACTGGATGTCCGTTTTCTTGTGATAATACCCGCGGGTATTTTTCTTTTCGATAAAATAGTAATCGAAAATATCCCGCTTCAGGTGATCGATGATGAGTTGGTCACCTGCTTCATTCTGGATGACGACGATGTCGAGGTTATTCGGGAGAGTTTCATTGAACCAGTGCTGGAGAATGAACTGGAGTATGGTGCCCGATTCGGCGGTGTGAAATTCCGAAAATTCGCCCGTCTCGTTCAGGTAGCCCTTTATTTTGAAGCGAAACTGGGACATGGTTTGTGCTGTTTATCAAAAAATATACAATTTAAACGTTGAAAATTCCCGCGTAGTGAATCTGATAACCCAATTTCTTTTGAATGGCCTCGCCGTTGTGGTTGCCGCCTACCTTTTACCCGGAGTAGACGTCGACGGCTACGGCGCAGCACTGGTGGTGGCGCTCGTACTCGCTATTGCAAATATTATTGTGAAACCGATCCTCGTCGTTTTTACGATCCCCCTCACGATCGCGACGCTGGGGCTTTTCCTGCTTGTGATCAACGCAATCATCATCATGCTGGTTGATTACCTGGTGCCCGGATTCTCCGTTTCAAATTTCTGGTGGGCGCTGGCCTTCAGTCTCATCCTGAGTTTGATCAACGCGCTGTTCAGCGATCTCACCAAGAACAAGAAAGACTGAGATCCGGCTATCTCCTCTTAAAAATGATGTCGGTGTTTTGCGCCTGCACCATTTTGCTATAGATCTCTTTCAGGTAAGGATATTCCTGGGCGTGATAAAGCGGCCGCGCAAGGGAGAGCGCATTCGTTATCGTAATCCGGTTCTGCACGACCTGCGATCCAAAAATATATTTGCCCCCTGCGTTCGGTAACGCCAATCCAACCTTATCGGGAACGGACACGACTTCAAATGTTTCGGGGAACTCTATGACGATCGTCACGTTTTCATCGATTGGAACGGCAAAGTCTACCGGGTAAATCCTTTTATCGGATTTAAATGGATTTGTATCCTGCCTGTCCGAGATAAAAGGATTGAACAGAAAGTCGGTTGTCCCGGGTGAATCGAATGCCGAAAATTCGACCCCGAATTTTTCAGTTACAGGTTTAGAAATATCCTCATCGGCGGTGCGCTCGTAAGTTGTGAGTGTGGTGAAATGATTTTTCGACTTCAACTTATCGAGATAACTCTTTTCATCTGCGTATTCTGAAAATTCTTTTCTCTTGTTGATAGCGGCGTACCCGAAGCTCGTTTCGGTGATCACACCAGTCATTGCTCCACCTGGCTCAAGCTTGAGATTGATCAGTTTAACAGTTCGGTCTCTGTCTGTGGGCTTGATGTCCATCCAGTAAGATCCCTGGTCGGCGATCACGCGCCCGATACCGTTATAACACCTCAATGGTATCGATCCGAACGGCATGAAGTCATCTACCGCGTCTAACAGATAAACTTTCTCGTTGAGAGTGAGCTTCGCGATCACATAATTAAAATCGGTAAGCACGGGGTGAATTTCGATTGGTCTCTTCAGGCCGCGTGTAGCAAGCAACACCGGGTCGCACTGGAAGCCCGCGTAACGCAAAGCTGCGATCAACGATAAATTGATATCTCCGACGTTACCCTTCCTGGCCTCGAATGCCTTCCTGATACCGAGGTCACTTCGGTCGCCGTAGTGCTCGTTCCACGTATAATGAAATTTTATGAAGTTGTAGATCTTCTTTGCCTTCGTAAGCGGATCGGTCTCACCTGCAAGTGTTGCCTCTATGGCATCGTCGACAACATTCTTGCCTAATTTCAATTGTTGTCCAAAGTCCTGGTCCGTCTTGAGCTCGAGATCGGCGTCCTTCCACTCCTTGGTGTACTTGTATTTTTGACCGTCCCAGTTAGTTACCTCTGCCAACTCGAAGTTGATGGTCGAGATATAATTATCTTTTGACAGCATATACTCTTCTTCCCTGAAGGCGGGAATATTTGTCATCAGGTATTTATTGTTCGAGCAATCGGCTACTCCGCCATTACCGCCGCGCAAACATTCTTTCGTAACCGACGATTCATGATTCGTAAGTTCGAGTGGTCCGATCAGCGTGATGTTGTACTGGTAGTTGGCCGGTATGATGGTCTCGTATTCACTTCGGACTTTCGGGATCTCGGACTGGAAGGACCAGTTCCGGAAATTCATTTTAAAAGGACTCTCGATCTGGTACTGGTATTCGATGATCGTTCCGACTTTCACATTGGGTATCGCGAGCTTCGTCACATCGTAATACTTTTCATTCTTCGCCGCAAAGATTCGCTTTTTGTCAAGCTTGGTTTCAACCACCTGGTTTCCCTCAAGGTTGAATGATGAAGCATATATTCTGATTACAATCTCCTTCCGATCCTCGGATTTATAAAGCGGGATCTCGACATCGGCTTGCGAAGCGGCGCTTTGCTTCAGGATCTTGATCCGGGTGTGATACATGAATATCAACTTGTTCGGGTCGTCGTAGTCGAAATAGGCTTTACCATATTCCTGCATCACGTACGCTGCCGCTGATGTATCTGCCGAAAAACTATTTAGGGCAAGTTGGCCGGAAGTCAATTTTCCAAAGGGAAATCCGATAACGTCCTGCTGGGCAAACACAATCGCCGGCAGAACAAACGCCAATGGGGTGAGGATGGCTTTGATCATAAGAACAATCTTAGCAAAAAATAGAATGCCACTTGTAAAAATCCTTTTAGTTAAGAGTCAAATTCATTTAATATTGGGTTGCCTTAACCTGTTTCTATGAAGAAATCCTTATTCCTGGTGCTGATCAGTTTTTCGGCATTCGGTCAGCAGCTAGCACCCCTTACCGTTGAGAAAATTATGCGCGATCCGAAATGGATCGGCGTCAGTCCCACCAATATCGACTGGTCGGAAGACAGCAGACAAGTTTATTTTAACTGGAATCCTGAAAACAATCCCGGCGATTCACTTTACTCGGCTTCGATCGTAGCGAAGACGCCACAAAAAGTGAATGCTACGATTCGCAGAGGCCTTCCTACTTCAAACGGAGAGTACAATAGAGCCCGCAATAAAAAAGTATTCGAGAGAAACGGTGACATCTTCATCCTCGACATCGCAACGGGAAAAGAGATGCAAATCACCGACACCCAGGAGCGTGAATTCGGACCGACGTTTTCTTTCAATGAAAAAAAGATCTATGCGACTTTCGATGCTAACATTTACAGCTTCGACCTGGCAACAGGAGGAATCAAACAACTGACCGACTTCAAACGCGGCACGAAGAAATCTGAAACAAAACAAAACGACCAGGAAAAATGGTTGAACAACGACCAGCTTGCTTATATGCAGGTAGTTCGCGAGCGTTCTGAAAAAAAGAAGGCTACTGAAAAATCACGGAAAGCAGACCAGCCAAAGAGGCCAAAAGAAATCTACGTTGACGATAAGAATGTTGACAACGTAAAAGTTTCTCCTGACGAAAAGTATATCACTTATCGCCTTGTAAAGAATGCACCGAATGCAAAGAATGCCATCGTTCCCAATTATGTGACCGAATCCGGTTTCACAACAGATATTCCTGCGCGCGCTAAAGTCGGCGCGCCACAAAACTCATACGAGATGTTTGTCTACGATATCGCGAAAGACACTGTACTCGCGATCAAAACAAACGACATTCCCGGCATCACCGACGAACCCGACTATAAAAAGGACTATCCCGAGAAAAAGCCTAAAGACGATAAAGCAAAAGACACCAAACCATCGCCGCGCCCAGTGGTGATAAGCGGACCGGTCTGGTCGCCGGATGGAAAAAATGCCGCCGTCGTTGTTCGATCACAGGACAACAAAGATCGTTGGATCATGTTGCTCGATTGTGCTTCGCAGAAGCTTACCCTCGTCGATCGCCAGCGCGACGAAGCGTGGATCGGAGGCCCTACAATCAATGGTTTCGGTTTTCAATCGACCGGAGCTATAGGCTGGTACCCTGACGGAAAAACACTTTGGTTTACATCAGAAGAAACGGGCTACTCACACTTATACACCTACGTGCTTGGAACTGCCAAAAAGCAGGCGTTGACATCCGGTAAGTTCGAAGTGCAGTCAGTCGACCTTTCCAATGACGGCAAATTCTTTTACCTGATCACCAACGAGGTTCATCCCGGCGAGAAACATTATTACAGGTTGTCGTCTGCCGGTGGCAAACTTGAGAAGCTCACGACAATGACGGGTAACAACGAGGTAACGTTGTCGCCCGATGAAAAATGGCTGGCGATCCGGTATTCATATAGCAATAGGCCATGGGAATTGTACCTGCAGGAAAATAAGCCCGGTGCAAAGGCTGTGCAGGTAACCAACTCGATCACACCTGAATTTAAATCATACAACTGGCGCGATCCTGAGGTAACGACGATCAAGGCCCGCGATGGCGCCAACATTTATGCCCGCGTGTTCAAGCCTGCAAATCCAAATGGCGCTGCCGTGATCTTTGTACACGGTGCCGGTTATCTGCAAAATGCTCATAAGTGGTGGAGCAGTTATTTCCGCGAGTACATGTTCCACAATCTTCTTGCAGATAAAGGTTATACAGTTCTCGATATGGACTATCGTGCGAGTGCCGGCTACGGAAGAGATTGGAGAACCGGCATCTATCGTTTTATGGGCGGAAAGGATCTCACCGATAATGTTGATGGCGCGAAGTGGTTGGTCGACAATCATAAGATCGACCCAAAGAAGATCGGCGTTTATGGGGGCTCTTACGGAGGATTCATCACGTTGATGGGTATGTTCACGACTCCGGATGTATTCGCAGCAGGTGCGGCGTTGCGTCCTGTTACCGATTGGGCCCATTACAACCATGGATACACTTCAAGTATCCTGAATGAGCCGCATACCGATAGCATCGCGTACGCGAAGAGCTCACCGTTGTATCATGCCAATGGATTAAAGGGAAGATTGCTTATCTGTCACGGCATGGTAGATGTGAACGTTCACTTCCAGGACGCGATAAGATTGAGTCAAAGGTTGATAGAATTGGGTAAGGACAATTGGGAGATGGCTGTGTATCCTGTAGAAGATCACGGCTTCGTTGAGCCAAGCAGCTGGACGGACGAGTATAAGAGGATTTTGAAGTTGTTTGATGAAACGCTTTTGAATAAGAGGTAAAAGGGAAGAGGGAAAAGGGAAAAGGGAAAAGGTAAAGTCAGAATGAGATCTCTTTGTTGAAAATTTGAAAGAAGATCTTTGATTTCATAAGAGGAGGGTGCCCATAGGTGCCCTTTTTTAATTTATAGCCCTGCGCTTCGCGTGTGTCGGGGTTCACCACCCAATACTCGCGGACGCCGGTCCTTTCGTAGAGATTTTTCTTGCGGACGAGGTCATGCTTGACGTTGCCAGGGGAAGTATTTCGATCACGAGGTCGGGTGCACCGAAGACGCCTCTCACTTCAACGGAAAATCTTTTTTTCTTACTGATGAAGTAGATATCCGGTATGACGACATGCGAATTGTCTTCAAGAAAAATGCCGCCACCGAAAAAGACTTCGCCCAGGCCGTTTTCATCGACATGTCGGGAGAGGGCCTTATACAATTAGCCCTGGAGGCGTACGTGAGGTATGTTTGATGATGGTGACATGAATAATTCGTCGTCGATAACTTCCGCTCGCGTTTTTTCGGGGAGTGTCTCCCACATTTCCATTGCCGTCATCATATGCGTGATAATTAGAACTTAATTGACTTGTTGAGAATGCGAATGTTTATTTCGGAGTTCAGTAGAAGGGGCTTTCCATAACTGTCATTCTCCAACAGGTACCCGGTAGTTTTTTTAGTTTCCGGATCAACGAGCCAGTATTCTTTTACGCCGGTTCTTTCATAGAGGTGTTTTTTTCTGTTGAAGTCATGACTTTTGGTGCCCGGAGAAAGTATTTCGATCAAAAAATCCGGGACACCGAAAAGGCCGCGACGTTCAATTCGGATGCTATTGCCACGACTCACAAAAACAATATCCGGGCCTACCACTGTGTCTTTGTCATTCTCGAGAAATACACCAACTGGTGCCAACCAGATCTTGCCGAGATCGTGCTTCAACACAAAATCATAGATGTTGCGATACAATGTCGCAAGCACGTCCTGGTGATATAGTGTTGGAAAGGTCAATATGTATAACCTGTTGTCAATAACTTCGGCATGGATTCCTTCCGGAAGTCTTTCCCATACTTGCATAGCCGTCACTGTCGGATGGAATTCAAGTTTTTGTATTGCTGCTGTCATAAACACAAAAGTATCCGGCTTGAAGCGCGAGCTCCAAAAATTTTGAAACCAGAAAACCTTACAATTTTTAGTTGACAAGATTAGTCAACTGAGGGCAGATAAGATCTGTTGGTGATCTTTAGTCAGACACCAAGTTCGTTACAGTTTCTTTTTATAAAAAGTATCGCACGCAAAATGCCCTGTATTACCCAGCGGTCCCGGTATTTTTTCAAATCCCACCTTACCGTACAACACCATTGCATCTTTCATCGTGTTGAATGTCTCGAGGTAACAATATTCAAAACCTATCTCTTTCGCTGCCGCCAGGCATCGTTCCACCAATTTGCGCCCCAGCCCCTTCCCTCTTCCTTGCGGCAGAAAATACATTTTCTTTAACTCGCACGTATTGCTGTTACCACCAAGCAACGGAGCAACACCTCCTCCGCCAACAACCACTCCATCGATCTCACAGACAAAGTATGCCGATCGTGGTTGCGTGAACGCAGTGTGGATGTCATCTACTTCCGGATCGTGGATAGCAAAGCCCTTTCCGCCTGCACCAAATTCGGGCATTACGGTCCGGATAATTGTTGCAATGGAATTATTATCTGAAGGAGTCACATGCCTGACGATCGCATTCATGAGCTGATCTCTTTCATTACACTTACGAAATTATCGCGGATGCCGTCGAACGATTCGTGCTTTTGATTTTTCACGACCCAAATGCCGTTCACGATCGTACCCAGGGCCAACGAAGAGTTGCAATGATATAATAATACAGACAACAGGTTTTCATTCGTGGCCGACGACAATCGCGGAGAACGCGCATCATAAACAACTGCGTCGAAAGATTCCCCGATCGAAAAATGTTTGCTACTCCTGATCCCCATGGCAAGCTTGCCGCGGGTCTGCGCTTCATCAACGAGATACGAAGCCGGAACGCCCTCAAACGTGCTTCTCAAATTTGTAGTGAGACGCTGCCTGTAATCGATCATCCTGAATTCCTCCAGGGGATCGAGTCCAATATGACTATCGGTACCAATAGACCATCTTCCGCGAAGCTTCGCATACTCCTTCATCCGGAAAATGCCATCGCCGAGGTTTCCTTCCGTAGATGGACAGAGTACAACGTTTGCTTTCGAAGCCGCGAGATCTTTAACTTCCTGGTCATCCAGGTGTGTTGAATGAACCAAATGGAATCTTTCGTTCACATCTACATTCGACAATAACCATTGCATCGGGCGTTGGCCTGTATATGCAATGCAATCCGTCACTTCCTTTTTCTGCTCGGAAACGTGTAAATGAAAAGGAAGATCTTTCGGCCCCTGATTATAAGTTCGCTTCACATCATCGCCGTCAACCGCACGCAATGAGTGGACACTGAAACCTGCATTAGCCAGGGGATAGTAACCGGTGGCGCTAACGCTCGCTTCGAGTAACTTAAAATATTCGTCGGTCGTATTCGAAATAAATCTGCGCTGACGTGGAGTGGGAGGCGTTCCGAAATTTCCCTTTTGATAAAAAACAGGAACGAGGGTGATCCTGATCCCGGCTGTACGTGCCGCAGCCAGCATGCGTTCGCCCATCTCGGCTACATTCGAATATGGCTTACCATTTTTGTCGTGATGGAGGTAATGAAATTCAGCGACATGGGTATATCCATTGCGAAGCATTTCAGCGTAGCACATTGCCGCAACGGCTTCGGCTTGTGAAGGCGTTAGCGATAGAGCGCATTTATACATGGCTTCCCGCCACGTCCAGAAATCATCTTCGATTCCTTTCGGATGGATCTCGGCATCGCCCGCCATCGCATATTGAAATGCATGAGAATGTGCGTTTTGAAAACCGGGCAATGCGTAGCCCTGTACTGTTTCCGCTGCAACGCCATACCTGCTGGCGGAGGAGGCAGATGGCGGACTGGACGAAAGATATTCAAGAATACCTTCTTCGTTCACGCCGACATACGCCGGCATGATCCAGCCATTTTCAGTATACAGTCCGTTAAATCTGAAATATCTCATGAAAGATGTTTGCGAATAAGCGTGTTGAAAATCTTCTTCAGCACTTCACGCACCTTGTCTGCACGAGCCTCATCATATTTCGTCTCTGAATCATCCATGTAATTCACTTTCGACATTTCCAGTTGCATCGCATGTTGATTCTCTGCCGGTCTACCGAAATGTCTGGTGATATATCCGCCCTTGAACGGGGAATTATGGCTGACTTTGTACTTGCTGCTTTTCAGGTCATTCAGGGTCGCATCGATAATTGGCTTCGAAGCCGACTGTTCATCGTTCGTTCCCAGGATCAGATCAGGGAACTTTTCAGGAAATACTGTGGGCACAAACTGACGGATGGAGTGACATTCCCACAACAGAACTTTTCCGAATTTATTCTTCAATTCAAAAAGCTTCTTCTGTATCTGTTCGTGGTATGGCCGGTAATAGATCTCAACTCTTCGCTTCACTTCATCTGCATCAACCTCTTTTCTTTCATCAACGTAAAGGGGCTGACCGGCAAAAGTGGTTGTCGGACAAAGAGCTGTTATAATTCTTCCATCCGTATACAGCGGCTTGCTCTCCGGGTCGCGATTGAGGTCGATCACCCAGCGGCTATAGATCGAATGTATCGTAGTGATCCCCATAGACGCAGCGAAATCATACAACTGGTGAACAAACCAGTCGGTATCGTCGGGGGCTGCAATCAGGTCGGGCTTATACTGGCGTTTTAGTTCCTCTGGAAACATCGTTCCGCAGTGAGGGATGCTGAGGAGGATGGGAACCGGATCTTTGGCAGGTTTTATAAGTTTGAACGAGTTCACTTTTTCTTCTTCTTTTTCTTCTTCTTGCCCGACTCAGTTGCAGGCGTCTTGTTCATTTCATCGATCTTCTGCTGCAAACGATCAGCGCGCAGCTTTTCGCGAGCTGCAACTTCCTGGTACATCTGCAAAGCGGAGTCGGAGGTAGCAAGTTTCGATTTCAATCTCATGATACGATGATATGACTGATCGATACGTTCTTTTTTGATATCGCCATTCTCGACCATCTTACGGATCGCTGCGTGAACAACTTCAACGTTACGTGTTTCCGTATTTTGAATATTGTTTGAAAAACAAAGGACGTCGATACCCGCATTGATCGCTAATTTAATCGACTCTTCAAGGCCATATTGTTTACTGATCGCGTGCATCTGCATGTCGTCGGAGAATACAACGCCGTTGTAGCCTAAAGTCTTTCTCAGCAGACTATCAAGTATCCTGTCTGACAGCGTTCCGGGATAACCCCTGGGATCGAGATTTTTATTCACAATGTGGGCGCTCATGATCGCATCGACATAGCCCGAAGCCAAAAGATCTTTGTATGGTTTCAATTCAACTTCACTCCACGTTTTCGTTACATCGGCAACGCCAAAGTGAGTATCGTCTGCGGAGCTTCCGTGCCCGGGAAAATGCTTGAGCACAGTGATCACACCGAACCTGCGATGAGGAATGATATATTCTTTTGCGAGGAGTGTAACAGAATCGGCATTTGCAGAGAAGGAACGACCAGGTTTTACAATTACCGGATTAGCGGGATTCACCGCGATATCGACATCCGGTGCGAAGTTTACATTGAATCCCAAACCTGCGAGATTCGAAGCTATCGACTCAGCATTGAAACGAACGGAATCTAAATTTTTCGCCCTACCTGAAGCTTGCGCTGTGATAGACTTTGGAAAACCGTATTTATCCTTCAATCGGTTTACCCTTCCACCTTCCTGGTCTATTGTGATCAACAAGGGAACGGGTGCCGCCTTTTGATATGTCCACAATACCTTTTTCAACTGATAAAACGCTGTTGGTGTTTTTGGAACGTTCTTTTCGAAAAGAAGTATCGATCCGACTTTTCCGTCGCGAATTTCCTGCAACAATGTACTATCGAGCTCGGGCCCGGGATAACCGGTCAGGATCATCTGACCGATCTTTATATCGAGGCTATCTTGTTTTTGACTAAAAGCTAAAGAGCAAACTAAGAGACAGGCTGCTAAAAAATAAAATCTCATTACTTGGTTAAATATCTTTCCGTAAGAATCTTCCGATGATGTGTTTCGTGGCCGGCAATCACAAAGCCGTAAGCGAGCACGCTGATATCATTTGTTCCGGCAACGCCGTGCCTGCGAAGCATTTCTTCTGTAAACCCTTCAAACATATCGACCGTGGATGCGCGAAGGTGCGTGAATTCGTCGGCTATTTTTTTAAGACTCCTGCCGCCGGCATTTGCTTCCGGTGCATAAGTGTTTTCATCGAACGAAGAGAGATGAGTGCTGTCGTTTCTCGCAAAGCGGAGGGCGCGGTAAGCGAAGATCCGTTCGGCATCCAAAATATGGCAGAGCACTTCGCGTACACTCCACTTCCCATCGGCATAACGATAATCGGCCTTGTCGGCGGAAATAGAATGGATCAGCACCTGCATTCGCGCACCTGAAAGCCTCAGCGCCTGGAGCACGTCGGTTTCGTCGATCTGCTTAACATAGGTTTTAAAACCTCCTTGTACGGTTTCGAGATTTAACAGCATAACGGTTGCAATTTAGAGAATAGGTTCACTGCCTTTACGGCTTTTCGTGAACATCTTCCCTAAATTAACCTTTCCTTCCGAAGCTTCCTCCATGAAACGGCGCAAACGGTTCTCAAGCGGTAATACAAGCAAGGCGATCACCACCTGGATAATGAACTCGATGACCGGCGAACTATGGAAGTCGATCAAAGAATCGACCGTACTCTGGACAAGCTGGATCACCATGATCACCGTGAGCAGGGATAATACCCGGCTGATCGGCTTATATTTTTCATTGTAAACGCTGAGGCGTACCGACAACAACACGAGCATCCCGAAGAATGCCACCTCAAGTCCATAAAACCACGGTTGACGCCAGTACGGAGGGGTAACGCTGATCGTGATCTTATCGATCTCGCTCACTTTACCGAAGATGTTCATCGATTGTACAGAGATCTCGTATTCACCTGAAGGGAGATACGGGAATGGTATCTCGCTGTTATTGGGAGACCAGGGAGACCATCCTTCCGTTAGCCCCGTTAGCAGGTAACGATATTCAATTGTTTCGAAGCCGTTGTAATCGGGCTGAACAAATTCAAAAGTAAGCGCTCCCTTTCCTTCTTCAATTTCGAGATGATGAGTTGCGAGTACTTGCTCCGGACCACGAACACCTCTCAGGAAGAGAGGGAATGCTTCGGGGCGCTCATTTCGTGAGGGAATAAATTTATAGAGTTCGTTGTTGGACGTAATAACCCAGAGTCCGTTGGCGTCGCTGATGGGAGTAAGGAAACGGATGTCGGAAAATAATCCCAGCCATTCGAGCTGCATGGCTTTTGTGACACGATCGTCGATCGTTCTCCAGCGGTGGCCATCATGGAACCAGAAAGCTCCGGCTGAAGCGAAATATTTTCTTGTACCCGGGAGCGAATCGTATTTAACGAACTTATCGTTAGCGTGATCGTACAATTGAAACTCACCCGCGTTCACAACGTAAACATCAGATCCCTTCGCAAGCCCGACGGTTTCATCGATCGACGGCTTTAAATAAGGAATATGAACGGAGTTCGTGATCTCGTTGTCGATCATCTCAATCTTGATCACACCTGTACGTCCGCAGAGCCAAAGGTTTTGAAGTTTGTCTTCGAACATGTAGCTCACATATTCCTGTAGACTGTCAAGCATATGTGTTTCTTGCCAGCTTTTCCCATTGTCTTTGTAAGATTTGATCTCTTCGTTGTAGGTACTTACAAACAGTTGCTTCAGGGAAGGCGAAAGGAAAATAGAACGAACAGGCTCCGAAGTAAGAGGCGAAGCATTGAGATTGTCGATAATGAAGACTCCCCCGAGACCAGCGGCCATCAGCTGACCTTCCACGTCGATCAGGTGAGTAACTTTACCATTGATGCCCTGGACGCGGACATATTTATACTGAAGCGATTTTAAGACTTTCCGGGTGCGCCGCTCGCGTGTATTGACAACTGTTGTCTTCTCGTTTTTCTTTCCCTTGTCTTTCTTTTCTGCTACCGGAGCTGGCTCCTGCTTCTTTTTGTCCTTTTTTCGAAGTCCGAATAAACTTCTTCTTGCCTTTTCTACCTGGTTTGCAACGGTCACTTCCTCCTCATCGGGCTCCGACGCCGAAACGACTTTCTTTTTCTTCGTTACAAAGTATTCCTCCTCTTCGTATACTTCATCTTTTACAAGCTTGAACAGGCCGAGCGATGTTCCCACGTAAACACCGTCGTCTTTCGCTGAATAAGCGCACAACAAATTTCCTTCGAGGCCGGGATAATGATTGAACGTTCTGAACGGCTGAAATGGAGCGATCCGTGTGAAGCCATAGTCGTGGGCAACCCAAATGCTTTCCTTATTATCACCAAGCAAGGCATATACTTCGTTGTCGGGAAGACCTGTATAATAATTGGTGATCTCCTGTGTTTCGCCTGTCTTCGGATCTATGAAGATAACGCCGCCACGAAGCGTCGCAAGACCGATGAGATTTTCATTGACCCAGGCACCGCTTACCAGCACATTGGAATGAAGGTAGTCGACGTCTTTAACCTGGATCTCGTTGATGAATCCGCTTTCGTAAATAAAGACCCGGTCTGCGGAAGTGCCAAGCAAACTCTTTCTTGTTCCTTTAAGCGCGTGACTGAATAAGATCTCCCCCGCTGCGGGATTGAACTTCGCACTTGCAAGCTTCCTGTCTTTCCATGTAAGAATGTCGCCCGACTCCGTTGTTATATAAAGATCTCCATCGATATCAAACAGGTTCTTGAACATTCCCTGGTTGTCGTTCGAAGGAACAGTACTTCCAACATTGCCTGATTGGCTATCTACGACGTAAAGATTATTTCCGGAAAGAAAGAACACTTCATTTTTGATGGCAACGCTTGTGAAAATGTTGGTTGCAGAAGTCTGAACCGACTCATACTGCTTGCCCGAGTTGCCGCTTACGATGCGGCCGAAGCCTGAAAGTCCACCGCCGTACACTGTTCCATCTTCTGATACTGTAACGGTATAGACAGGCGCCGGCGTCTTGATAAGATTCCAGTTACGACCGTCAAATTCGAGGATACCGGCTTTGTTTGCGAAGTAGAGAACACCTTTGGTATCCTGCGCAATATCGAAGCTTACGTGATCGATCTCTTCGTTTTTCGGGGAATAGTGGGTTAAGAGGTAATTGCCTGTTTGACCAAATGAAGCGACCGCACCGACGATTAAAAGCAGACAGAGAATAATTCGTCTCATAGGGTGGATAATGGGACGGGTAATTTAGCGATTAAATACGTCTTCCGGGCGGCATTTTACCGGCGGCCCATTCATTATAATTCTGTTAATGCAGAATTAATTACCTGGCCACGAAAACGAAATCGCTGCCGGGGGCATTATCGCCGAACTCGCCGGCCCGTGGCGTGATCTTCAATTTTTCGACGAACGGGGTGATTTCGCTGAGCGTAAGGATGCCATCGCGACCGCCTTTGGAACGTAATGCTTCGATGAATGCACGTGCGAATGGCGAATGTTTGCCCGGTATTCCATCAGACACGTATTGCTTTCCTCCCGAAGTCAGGAATTTTCGGGTTTTATAGGTAAGCTTTTGGGTAATAAATTCTGCGGCGCTCTTTTCCTTGTATTCATCATCCATACCGCGCGATGAAGCCAACGCCTGGTCGAATGTCCCGCCGAAGCACACGTCCATCGTCAGGAAAATATGTTCGCAAGGAATATTATTAATAACCGAACGAAGACGATTGTACGATAAATAAGATGTCTTCGCTTCATCTTTGATCAAAGCTTCTCTTGGCACGAGATAGCCTTCACCGAAAGTCTGATCGTAGTTGCCGTGGCCCGCAAAAAAGATGAGAAGCTGATCAAGTGGCTGATATTTTCTTTCGATGTATTCGCGGAGCTTTTTAAGAATGTCTGCCTGCGATGCATTTTCAATAATCTCCACTTTGAAACCATATGTCTTGCGAAGCTCTTCTGCTATCGTACGTGAATCGAATACAGGGTTAACGAGATCCGGCCAGTTGTCATATTGATCTGTCGCAAAAACAAGAGCGTAATCGGTCCTGTTAAGCTTGCTGATATCTGCAATGCCGGTAGAACCCACATGCACTGTCTTATAACTTACTGTTCTCACACCTTCAGCATTTTCAGCAATGATCTCGAGGACATTTTCTCCCGGCAGGAGTGTGATGTTCTTTTCGATCTCCGAATTGAGGTTAGATGAGGCGTCCGGTGTGATGCTCTGTGTTCCCCGCGAAGCAGAGTTGATATTCTCTTTTACAGAAAGTGTAATATTCTTGATGGGTGTACCCGACTGCACCGAAAACTTGATCTTGTACCTGTTCTCCTGCGAGTAGGTTGTTTCTGCAACCGGCGTGATCCAGTTGATCACCGGAATTGTGCTTGTTACAAGTTTGGTGGGATCGCTGAAATCGACTTCGAAGTCGTTTGTCCGTGAACTCACATTTTGCGCGAAAACATTGACTGTCGCCGTCGCAAAGAGCACAGCAATCAGGTGGCTTTTAATATGTTTCATAAGCGTATGGCTTTCATACAAAAAGGAACAATGAAGGTAAACAACTCACTATCTCGATACAAAGATAAAGTCGCTTCCCGGGGCGTTGTCCCCAAATTCGCCCGCCCTGGGCGTGATTTTAAGTTTCGACACGTATGGGATGATCTCCCTCAAAGTAAGTATACCATCTTCGCCGCCCGACGAACGGAAGGCTTCGAGGAGCGCCCTCGCGAACGGTGAATGCTTACCCGGAACTCCATCAGATACATATTGCTTTTCGCCGGAAGTCATAAACTTCCTGGTCTTATAACTCAATCTTTTTGTCACGATGTCGGCAGAAACCTTTCCTCCAAATCCGGCATCATGCGCGTCGACCGATGACAGATCTCCATCGAATGTCCCGCCGAAGCACACATCCATCGCAAGAAAAATATGATCGCACGGAATGTTATTGATCACAGAACGCAGACGATTATAAGACAAATAAGAAGTCTTGCCTTCGTCGTTGATTAGTGCTTCGCGGGGAACGAGGTAACCCTCACCGAAAGTCTGATCGTAGTTCCCGTGGCCTGCGAAGAAGATGAAAAGCTGGTCAAGGGGCTTGTATTCCTTGCCGATATAATCCCGGATCTTTTTAAGGATCTCGTTTTGTGTCGCATTCTCGACGACCTCCACCTTAAAACCGTAAGTTTTACTCAGTTCAGCACCAATGGCACGTGCATCGAACACAGGATTCACAAGATCGGGCCAGTTATCGTATTGATCGGCACCGAATACAAGGGCGTAGTCGGTACGATTCAGATCCCTGATGTCGGATTGTATCGCCTCTCCGACATGAATCGTTTTATAGCTCGTTGCCGTTGCACCGTCTGTGTTCTCTGCAATGATCTCGATCACGTTAGCCCCCGGTTCAAGCTCAACTTCAAATTCAACAGTTGAATTAGGATCGAGCTTCGAGTCGAGTTCTATTTTTTGCGTAGTGCGTGATTTTGAGTTTATCGCATCCTTTAAAGAAATGGAGATCAGTTTAATCGGTGTGGCGCAACTAAGATCAAATTTTACGCTGTACGTACTTTCACTTTGATAAACAGATTCGCTTGCCGGTGAGATCCAATTGATGATTGGAAGATCACTGTTCTTCTCACTCAACTGAAAAGCATCCGTTCGGGCACTGATGTCCTGAGCAGTCGCCGCAAGGCTTGCTAGTGATAGAGCTATGGCAGCGACTGACCTCATCTTATTTTCTCAGAATAATTTTACCGCCCAGGATTTCCTCGCCGGCAAACAACCTGTACACGTACATGCCATTGCCATTGCTTTCGTTCGGATGCCACTCTGCCGAATAGAACCCTGCTTCGAATTCACCGTTTGCCAGCGTTCCGACTTTACGTCCGGTTAAGTCGAATATGTCGAGACGAACATTCATCTTACCTCGAACTTCAGGAATGGTGAAGCCGATTGTTGCCGCACCCGTTGTTGGATTGGGAACAGCCAGTCCAAGCATGACTTTAGAAGGTTTGATCTTCGCGAGAGCGTTTGCTCCGTAGTAAACTTTGAAATTTTTCGACACGCCCGCATCAAAAGAATAAGAAGAAGTCTCTTTCATATTCACCGGTGTTTGTGTGTCTTCATCATAGAGGTAAAGATCTTCGCCGATCGTATAGCTTTCATTGTCCCACGTCATCGTGGCAACGCCGGCAACATTTGATGCAACTTCAAAGGACCATGTATATTCGTTCGCCACAGGCACAACATCGCGGGCGAAAGCTTTGGTGTTGTATTCGGGATGACTGAATTTCATTTCAAGATATTCGAACCAGCGGGGACCGTTGAGATCATCGAACCTGTCGAACGACAATGAAGCAGTAGAATGCATACCGACGCCACCAAAGGTGTTTTTCAATTCACCTTGCTTGAGTGTGATCGGCACGAGCCATTCACCAGGACCAAAGCCTGGCGACTGTATCCTTGAGCCTGAGCTTTGACCGGCAAATGGAATAGATATCTGAACGTCGGCTTCCACGTTTACGGCGCCGCCTTCGTAAGCTGCGAGAGACGTTGTATTGTCATAGTTCCCTGCATTGAATCGCTTCAATGTTGCGCCGGCGCCGCTGATCGAGTTGTAAGCAACCACGTCGCTCCAGTTGATTGCGTCCAGGTATGGATTACCGATGATGTTCCATCCTTTTTTCAACGTCATCTTAAAGAGATTGTCACGTGTGTTCGATGGGGCAACGAGACCATCGCCAACAACTATTGTCACCGGTGATTTGATATTGATCATATAGCCGATACCACGGTTCACAGTGTTAAATGCTTCAGGAGCATCCTGCCATGCAGGCGACGGAGTTTCGGTGTACGTTACAAGCCTATAGTCAACTTTAACTGTACCGGTGAGCTCATCGAATACAGTTTGCACGCCGTTGTTTGATCCGAGATCGAAAGGCACAGCGATAATCTTCCAGCTGGTGGCAGTACCGCCCGTTCCGACAAGAGCAGCAGGGATTTGAGATGATGTACCATCATATTTTATGAACGTTTTGTAAGTGGCGGGTGCTGCCGGGCTTATTCCTTCGTTGGTGGCCGCATCATGTGCTTTGAAATAGTATTCGATGCCTGTTCCATCATACACGTTGGCAGGCACGGCGAATGTCCATGCATTGCCACTTGTTGGAGCAACGCCCGCTATTTCGGTAAACCCACTTCCAGAGATCGATTTCACAAACATTGTGGCATCCTGCACACCCTTGTTGTCCGTGATGTTTACACTGAAAGTTTGTGCCAGAGTAGTTTTATTCACTGTCGCCGGCAGCGTATTCATATCATGAAACTCAGGAGCATCGGGATCTGAATTTTCGGTGATGGTTATGAATGAGTTGATCGCGGGATTCGTCACGGTTTGAACGAATGGCGGGTCCGTTGGCCATCTTACCTGGATACTTGAGATCGACGTTGCCGACCCGATTCCGAAGTGTTGCGTGAGACTGTTGAGCGATACGAACGCTGTGGAGCTGACAACTTCGCGGGTAAACACTTTTCCGCCGGCATTAACAGTGATCTTCGCACCAAGACCGTTTTTGTTCGCAGTTACACCAGCCAATTTTACCTGTATCCAGTTGCCGGTGGTGTTATTGTTCTCAAATAAATAGTTCTCTCCGTCTGTGAAGGTACCGTCGTCATCAGTACTCTTTATACTACCCATGGCAAGATCTACAAATCCGTCTTTGTTGTAGTCGGCGAAAGCGGCACCAATATGCGAGTAACGAGTGTCGTTTACCTTTTCGGTAGTGACGGCCTGGAAACTCAAATTGGAGCCGACACTATTGTTGATGAACAATTTGGTTGCAAGTCCGAAAAATCCCGGAACGACGAGGTCGATAAGGCCGTCGTTGTTAACGTCACCTGCGGCAGGAGAGATCACGAATGCCGCCTCGGAAACGGCTGTTGCATTTTTTACCGTGAAAGTGCCGTCACCATCATTCATATAAATTACGCTGCTCGCCCCTTCACCACCTCCACAATAGATATCCATAAATCCATCATTGTTGAAATCGGCAGTAGTCACTCCGGCAAAGTCTCCCAGGTTTATTCCAGCTGCAGCCGACACGAACGTGAATGTATTATCTCCATTGTTCCTGTAAAGTCGAAGCGGATTTGTCCCGCTTACGAGAATATCCGAGTATCCGTCATTGTTATAGTCGATCCAGAAAGTAGAAAACGAGTCGTCTGCAAAATCACCGAGATCTCCCGCGTGAATGGATGTAAATGTTCCGTTTATGTTTTGGATCATTACAGACAGACGATCGTCGATGGCGGAATTATAGTCGCCTGACAGAACTATATCGAGACGTCCATCATTGTTGATGTCTCCCCACATAACTCCTTGCCGTTCAGATTTAACTGCGATGTCGAGATCGCCGAGTTCGAGACTTGTGAACTTGGTGAACGTGAAGTCGCCATTACCTTTGTAGTGATCGACCCCGGACTTATTCGATATCGCTATCGAAATGTCCAGCTTACCGTCGTTGTTAATGTCCGATGCACTTGCAAATGTGTATTCTTCGGCTGCGAGATCGAGTGTCTTCTTTTCGAAATTGCCGTTGCCAAGGTTTTTGAAGATGGTCGCGGTAGCAAGGGCACCGCCGCTAAGAGCACCGTTGACCATAAAGAGATCATCGTTTCCATCTCCGTTGAAGTCGCCCCAGAAAGATCCGATTGTGGAAGCTACATATGAAGAAACCGTTGTTGCTGAAACTATGAAATTCGGCTTTTTGAAAGGAACTGTTACAACCGTTGAATATGCCGATTCCAAAGGTGTTCCATTGGCATTCCTCGCTTTGATCCTATAAAAGTACGTCGTTCCTTCAGCTACCGTATTATCGGTGATGATTGTTACAGGATAAAGAATGTTTGACCCCAGCTGTGTAAATCCAGAGGAAGGACCAGTGATTGATCTTTCAACAATATAATCCTTTGCAAAATTGACTGTTGCCCATGAAAGTTCTACTGTATTGTTATTGGTTACGACAGCCTGGAGCGTTGGCGCAGCGGGAGCCGGATCGGTAGGATTAAGAGTGTAAGTGATGACTTCTGTTTTCGATGGATCGTCACATCTTACCCAGCTAAGCTTCAAAGTATTCGTTCCACTTGTCCAGGTATTTGTGCCATTTGCTTTTACAGCGCTGAACGTGCTCGACGCACCAACCCCTCCTACCACCGTTGTGGTCCCATTTACATAAAATTCTTGCGTAACATCACTCGATGAATAAATATTCATACCTATGTCACTCACCGTGTACTTGCCATTGCCCAGAGATTGAATGGATATCGTTGTCTTTGCCGGTTGAACGGAGTAACCTCCTGTTCCTGCATTTTGAGCGGTCCAACTACGGTTGTCGGGCAGGGTTGGGAATGCGGCCGCGGGAATTGCTGAAGGCGACAGCACGGCACTTTCAACTTCCCCGGCTTCATTAACAACTCTTAGTTTATACTTATAAGTGGTGCCTGGCACAACGGTGTTGTCAGTGAAATAACCTGTTCCACCACTTGCGAAAAGCCCGCATATGTCCCCGTCGTCAACTATACCGATAACCGAATAGTTGGTTCCCCCATCAGAAGATCTCAATATGCGATACGCGCTCTCGCTTGTGGCATTGTCGGTCCATTTAAACACATATGCGTTTGCAAGACGGGCCACTTCGGTCAATCCGGTTGGCGCCGCAGGGAGAACAACTTTTGTCTTGCTTTGATAAATGCTGCTGTGATAAGTAGTCAGGTACGCATAATCATCCGGAGTTACTGTAACATCCTGCACGCTCGAAGCGGAAAGGCCGGTTGGTAAATCAGTCACCGTAAATGTAGCTCCATCGTCTCGCGACATATGCACCTTTCCCGGAGATCCTGACACCATAATAAAAATGTAGCCGTTGTTGTCGGCTATGTAAAACCGGCTGCCATCCGGAACACTGATCGGTGTAGACCATGACGTTCCATTATAAACTGTAAGTTGGTTTGTCGACGTATTATTGATGTACAGCTTTCCGTTCGAAGAATAAGTGTCGCCTGTGATCGGTGGCGGGATTTGAGTTGCCGCCGCTGCTGTAATCACATTTGAACCGTTGTATGTTATAGCCACCTTATACCACTGGTTTGTACTGGTGGTTGTATTGAAGAGACTAATGTAGATCAGACTGGCCGTGGTCGGCACATAGATATCATTGAAAAAATAGCTTGTTGGAAGTCCCGTGATCGTTATTGGCGTTGCGGCGAAGTTCACTCCGCCATTTGACGAATAATAGATCGTGGATGAAAAAGTCATGGCGAAGGCGCGTGAGTTATAAGCTCCCTGGACATCACTGAACGTTCCCGTTTGAACTGACGGTGTCCACGTTTCACCATTGTCATTCGAATAGTACGCCAGTCCATTGTTTCCCAGAACAATCTGGTTCATACCATTTGCCGGAGCACTTGCTGTTACCGAATTCGTTATGGTCCGGAGACTGAATGGAACTGAAGGGACACGATTCCATGATTCACCCGAAGTTGTTGAGCGCAATAAGCCCCCATCGCTGGTGGCCATTAACAATGAGTTGTCTGGAGTGCCTATAGTTTTGAAACCGCTCCATTCATTAATTCCGCTGCTTGCCTCAGGGATGCTTGCTCCACCCGTGGATGATCTGAAAACACCTACCGTGGTTCCAAAGACAATCTTCGAACTTATAGCCGGGAAGTTCTGCGAAGATGCTGAATTCACCTGCGCAGCAGGCCATATAGCAGTCTTGATTGTAGGGAAATCCGTTGCCTGTATTGTCCAGGCAGTTGCCGCCGCGACAGCCGTCTTGCTGTACAGCTTGCTATTCGCGTTGTCTATAAAATACATTCCGGCATTGTCCGCGGTGTATTGCACAAAGCTTGGTGCAGAGAACGATGCAATGGTCGCGTCAACGATGTTTCCTCCTTTAATTAAAGTCCATGCGGCGCCTGTTGTCGTGGAATAAATGCCTGTGGCCGTCACACAAACTATTGCTGAGCCATCAGGGCTCGCCGTTAACGAAAAAACATCGCCAGTAGGAATGCCCGTAGAAGATTCCGTGAAGTTTGCACCTCCATCGATTGACCGGTAGGGCCTATATTGACTGACACCGTTCCTCACGATCATAAAGATCTGATCAACGTTATTGACTGCGAGATACTGGCTATTGATGGCCCCCGTATTAAAACCGGCAGTCCAGCTCACACCATTGTTTGTCGAATAATAAATGTCTGGTGTGCCCGCTCCACTCAGTATCACCAATCCGCCGGACGAAGGAAGGCGTTTGATTTTGTAGCCGTTGAAGAATTGTCCCTTCGTTCCGCCAATCAACGTCGCGCCCTGGTCCGTACTGGTATAAACCTGATCGTAAAGCAGGAAGTAGATCGTATTATTACTGATCTCAATATCGTAAACGGTATTGTCATTAAGGACATTATTCGACGGTCGTGCCCATGACGTTCCGTCATTTGTGGATCTGTATACATGCCCGTTAGACAACGCCCACACTGTCGATGTTCCCGGATAATATTCTACATCCGATATGTTGCCACCCAACGGCCCGCTTCTCGGTATCCATGACGTCTGGCCATAGGATGTAACGACGACAAAAAGGAAAGTGAACAAGTATAGATATCTCATACGCTGGCTTTCAGATTTGATGTTAGTTGGGAAGAGTTGGTAATTCTATCTCGTCTCCGCTACCCTTTTTCTCACCATTCTTTCCTCCAGACGATGTTACTACAAATACAATCGCTCCAACCACGACGGCGCCGACGGCTATCTTTGCCACGGTCGGGATCTTCGGTGCAACCTTGAATGTCTCGGTGTAAAATTGTTCTTCGCTGTTCCTCGAATCCGTGATCTTCAGGCGATAATCTTTTCCATTTGAGACGTGCTTCGGAATAAATAAAGAGTGAGCACCATTGTTGGGCACGTTCATATCTCCTGCTACACGCTCCCCTCCCTTGTATAATTCGATGTGTATCGGGTTTGAGCCAGCGGCTTTCCATTTCAGATTTATGGTCTGACCCTTCTTATATGTCTTCTTTGTGTCGAAGCCCTGAAGCTTCACGAATGGGATGTAAACTTTGCCTCGGATCTCAAGCGCGATCTTCCCTTTATACCCGCCATATTCATCGCGGACCTTCCATGTGATCTTCTTGTTAACACCTGGCTTTACTTCCATGCCAACATCTCCGGTCACTTTTGTGAGGGGAGCGAAGTAATTGTCTTTCGAAGAATAAAGATTGATCAGGTATTCGTTGTTGGGATTCGAATCGTCGAGATCGTAATGAACGATGACGTTCTCTCCCGCTAACTCTACTTTTTTAATAACAACAGATTGGGCAAAGACCGTGGACGTAGCGAACACGGCAACCAACAGTAGAATCTGGCGCATAGGGTGGGCTTTAGCTTAAACAAATAAAAATACGTATTTCCGCATACGTATTTCTGCCGTTTAATGCCTACAGGTGTTAAAAAGTAAACCGCGCCAGGGCGAAGCCCCTCAAAATTGGTAGGTCTATGAGATACGGCTCCAGTTAACCACCGTTTTCTTCATCGAATCGATCTGTTGTTTTATAACCGCGTTAGCGGGTTTATTAAGATCTGGATCGTCATTCAACAGCTCTATTGCGGCCTGTCGCGCCTGTTGAAGGATCACCTGGTCCTTTCCAAGGTCGGCAATCAGCAGATCCAATGCGCCGCTCTGTTGCGTGCCCATCAGGTCGCCCGGACCGCGAAGTTTCAAATCGGTCTCCGCTATTTCGAAGCCATCATTCGTGCGGACAAGCGTGTCGATACGAATTCGCGAGTCATTCGAAAGTTTGTAGTCCGTCATTAGTATGCAATAAGATTGCTCCGCGCCGCGACCCACACGTCCGCGAAGCTGGTGCAATTGTGACAGGCCGAATCGTTCCGCGTTCTCTATCACCATCACCGAAGCATTTGGGACATCGACCCCTACTTCGATAACAGTTGTCGCCACCATGATCTTCGTTTCGCCACGGGCAAATCTTCCCATCTCGAAATCTTTCGCGTCGGGCTTCATCTTACCATGAACGATACTGATCGCAACGTCGGGAAAAGCCCGCGAAATACTTTCGTATCCGTCCATCAAATGTTTGAGATCGAGCTTCTCGGATTCTTCTATCAGCGGATACACAATATATACTTGTCTGCCAGCCTCGATCTGCTTTCTCAAAAATCCATTCACTTCAAGACGGTGTGAATCGTATTTATGAGTTGTCTTTATCGGCTTACGTCCTTTCGGAAGTTCATTGATGGTGGAGATCTCGAGATCGCCGTATAATGTCATCGCCAATGTGCGTGGGATCGGGGTAGCCGTCATTACCAATACGTGCGGATACACATTGTCATTCTTCTGCCACAGCTTGGAGCGCTGCGCAACGCCAAAACGATGCTGCTCATCGATCACGACCAGTCCAAGCTTGTTAAACTTCACTACATCTTCGATCAATGCATGTGTCCCGATCAGGATTTTCAAATGCCCCAGTTGTAAGGCAATGTGAAGAGGTTTGCGTTCCGATTGTTTTGTTGAACCGGTCAGCAATGCGATAGGAATTTTCATTTTGTCCGCATACTTCTTCAGGTTGGCATAGTGCTGCTGCGCGAGGATCTCTGTGGGAGCCATCAACGCCACCTGGCCGCCGTTGCTGATCACGAGGAGAGAACAAATGAATGCAACAATAGTTTTTCCGCTGCCCACATCACCCTGCAATAACCGGTTCATTTGTTTACCCGATCGCATATCGGCATAGATCTCTTTGATCACACGCTTCTGTGCATCGGTAAGCGGGAAGGGAAGATGATTATTGTAAAACTCCGTGACGAGTTCCGCGCCGTTGAAAACAATGCCGCGGAATTTTTCCTGTCGAACGAGTTTGAGTTTAAGGAGGCGGAGTTGTATGTAAAACAGCTCTTCGAATTTCAGGCGATGTTGTGCTGCCTCCAGCTCCGAAGGATCCTTTGGGAAATGGATCTGCTGTATTGCAGCGTTCTTCGGGATCAGGCGTTCGGCTTCGATAACATTTTTTGGAATGGTTTCCCTGATATGATTCCCCGCCATCCGGAGCACTTCTTCCATAAGCTTCATCAGAAACCGTGTGTCCATGTGCTTTGCCCGAAGCTTGTCGGTAAGAGAATACACGGGTTGCAGCGCGCCTGATTTATCGGAGCGCGCTGTTACCGGTTCGATCTCAGGATGTGCTATTGAAAGTTTCCTTCCGAAGCGGTTCGGTTTTCCGAACACAACGTAGTCGATGCCCGTTTTTATTTTGTCCTGGACCCATTTGATACCCTGGAACCAGACGAGCTCGATCTCGCCGGTGCCATCGGTGAAATAACCCACCAGTCTTTTCTTCCGGGCCATTCCAGGCATTTCGAAGCCGGTTATCCTGCCGCGCAACTGGATGTTCGGCATGGTTTCATTGACTTCTTTTATTGCATAGAATTTTGTGCGGTCTTCGTGGCGAAAGGGATAGTGTTGAAGGAGATCGCCGTAAGTAAATATTCTAAGTTCTTTCTGAAGCAGTTCGGCGCGTTGAGGACCAACGCCCTTAAGAAATTCGATCGGTGTTTGGAAAAAGGAACTCACTGGTCGCCCTTAAACAAGTCGTTGTTTGATAAAAGCATGCTGCTATGATGGATCGTCAAAATGTCTATCCTTTTATCAGATACAACATAGTAGATCATTCTGTAAGAACCAATGATCAGCTCACGTAGTTCGTCGGTTGCAAACTCAGGAACGACTCTACCACTTAATGGAAAATTTTCTAATACGGCTGCTCTTTCAAAAAAACGTTCCGCCTGAATACGTGCATAATTGACCGACTCTTTTGATATGAATTCCGCGATGTCGGAAATGTCGGTTAACGCCTGTGGTTGCCAGATTATTTCAACAGCCATTTCTGAAGCTTTTTACGAGCCTCAGCTGTTGTAATGCCTTCCCCTTTCTTTGATTGCTCAAGTCCAATCTCAACCTTATGAAGAAGTATGACTCTTTCGAAAAGCTCTTCGACAGAGAACTCGTTCGGAAGTTCCTTGATTGTTGCCAGAAGCTTTTCTTTTGTAAGCATGTTACAAAGATAGTGACTTTTACTGAGTGCTATGACGTTGAAATTCATGTCAATTTTTCCATTTCAATGTATTCACAATGTGCATCATCTCCTTCTTCATGAAGTCGATCGCCGGCTTAAGTGAATCGTTCGACACCTGTGTGTTAAAATATAACGCACCGCGAAGGAAATTCTTCGACGAGTCTGTCATTGTAAACTGGAATTGACTCGGCACTTCCCCTTCGATCTCAGCGATGACCGCAACTTTTTTCTCCTCCGTTGTTACGATGGTCTCGTTGATCGCGTTCGCTTTGATCTGGTGCTTCGCCGTAAGCACGTACGAATCGTTAAGAAACTCTTTCAGCAACTGCTCGCTGTTCATAAGCTTCTTATAGGTAATGTGAATGTTTGCCTTCAATGTTGGGTAATTGATCTCTACCCAGTGTTTCTCACGTATCCACGACGTGTCTTTCAATAACGTCGCATACTTCGAATATTCGAACATGTAAGGAAGCGTATCGGGCAATGCGCGATACGCAGTGCCAGGAAGGAGAATACGATTATAGCCTTTCGGTTTGGGCGTATATTCTTTCGAACATGACGTCATCGACATCATGAAAGCGTTAACCACAAACAAAAAGGCTATAACTTTTTTCATTCCTAGAATGGTAGATCGTCGGTTGCCGAATTGTCGCCCGATGTTTTAAACTCTTCTGCCTGGTTTCCTCCTCCACTATATTGTGGAGCAGAACGTTCATAATTTCCTCCGCCGCTGTTACCCGAACGTTGCGTGCTGAGCATTGTCATGTTGTCGCCAATGATCTCTGTTGTATAACGTGTAACTCCTTCCTTTTCCCATGAGCGGGTGCGGAGTTTCCCTTCCACGTAGATCATGTCGCCTTTGTGAAGATATTTAGCTGCAATGTCTGCCAGTCCTCGCCACAGTACGATGTTGTGCCATTCGGTCACTTCTTTCCTGTCGCCCGTGGTCTTGTCTTTGTACGTTTCGGATGTAGCCATTGTGAAGTTGGCAACGGACGCGCCGTTTTCAAGATTCCTTATTTCGGGGTCCTTGCCCAGGCGGCCCACTAAGATGACTTTGTTTACTCCTGACATATAGTTATTCGTTATTTGTTACTAGTTATTAGTTGTTGGAAACAAAAGTAAAGGATTTTAGTAGTTGGCAGTCTCCAAATATTTCGTGATCGCGATCGGCTTCGGCATTTCCTCCGCCTTTTTGATCGAAATAAAAGAAAGATCACCCATCAGTTCTTTGTTTTTAGTAAGGTTTTCCTGATCCACAATCGCCTCAAAAAATCTGATCTGCAAAACCTGGTGCGTGAGCACGTGTTTAACACTGCCTACCTCTTTCACCTTATCACTTAACAACGCAAGTAATCTGTCTTTTTTGACAAGTGCTGTCAATTTTTCTTCGGCGGCAGACTCTACCAAATGAAACTCGTACAACCCGTTCCATATATCCCTGCCTGTCCTTTTCTTCATCGCCACCTTATTGCCGTTGCGAAGGATGAAATATGAAAAGTAACGGGTCTTCTTATTGATCCTCCTTTCCTTCACCGGAAGTTGTGCGATCATATCGCGATTGTATGCAATACAATTCTTCGCGAAGGGACAAGTATCGCACCCCGGGTTGACCGGAGTACAGTGCATTGCACCGAACTCCATCACAGCCTGATTGTGATCGCCGGGATTTTTATCAGATATCAACTCGTTGGCAAGCTCCGCAAATATTTTTTTTCCTTCGGTTGACATAATGTCGTTGGTGATACCGAATATTCTCGCGAGCACCCGGTAAACGTTACCGTCGACCACCGCCACTTTACGATTGAAAGCGAACGATGCGATAGCCGCTGCGGTATAAGTTCCGATCCCGGGAAGATGAACCAGCTCTTCAAATGTTGCGGGGAAGCGGCCGTCGTATTTTTCTGCTACGACTTTTGCACAACGATGAAGATTTCTTGCACGCGAATAATAGCCGAGACCCTGCCACAATCGCAACACAGAATTTTCGGGCGCAGCGGCAAGATCTTTTACTGTAGGGAACGCTTCAATGAACTTGAGATAATAAGGTAGGCCCTGGTTAACCCTTGTCTGCTGCAGGATTACCTCCGATAACCAGATCCGGTAAGGATCTCTTGTGTCACGCCAGGGCAAACTCCTGTGATTTTCATGGTACCAGGCAATGATATCGTTTGAAAAATGTTTCACTGATTAGATGTGGGACAAATTAAGTCCATCTGACGGATTTCCTTACTTATCGTAGTGATAATCAATAAATTCATTTTGTGTTTGATCTGTGAGTTCCTAGATTTGCCCACTTAGTAATTTTCTCTTCCCCAAAATTTCACCCCTGTGACGAAGGCAGATATTATAAACCAGATTGCTGAAAAGACTGGAATTGATAAGGCGGATGTTTCTGCATCTGTAGAAGCATTTTTTTCTGTTGTGAAACAAAATATGTCGAGCGGACAAAACATATACATCCGAGGCTTCGGCAGCTTTATTAATAAGAAGAGGAAGAAGAAGATCGCACGTAACATCTCCCGCAACACCGCGATCGTTATCGACGAGCACTATATCCCAAGCTTCAAACCTGCGAAGATCTTTATCAACAAGATCAAGAACAGCGACAAGGTGAAACAGTTAGCGGAGAAGAGTTAATTGAAAGAAAGTTAATAGTTGTTGGTTATTAGTTATTCGTCAATCAGTGTTCCCACGAATAACTAACCACTAATAATTAATAACTAATATCCTACCTCATGGTTAAAACCCGGATCATTTTAGTCGTCATCACCGCGGCCGTAGTCGCGTTAATTTTCTTTCTCCCTAAAGTCGTTGTTCAAAGCGAAAAGGAGCTTACCGCCGAGGGTCACGCTGAGCCTAAAGATACCGTCGCGGCCCATGCAGCTGTCTCTGAAACAGACCAGGCTTCCATCAACCGGTTGCGCAATCAGTTTAAGACCAAAAAAAATTCTATCTTTGCGGACTCTTTGTGGCAGCTGTACACGAGTATAGGAAAATTTGACAGCGCTGCATGGTTCGCGGAGCAATCCGCATCGTTCTTAAAAACAACAGATAGTTATCTGCGCGCCGGTAACAGCTATTATGAAGCATATTCATTTGCGCTGGACCAGCAAAAACAGAGGCAATTGGGAGAAAAAGCACGTGAGTTCTTCGGCAAAGCCCTCGAGGCCAATCCAAAACTCTATGACGCCAAAGCCAAGATGGGCATGACCTATATCGGCAGTGGCGCACCACCCATGCAGGGCATTCAAATGCTCCGCGAAGTGGTTAAAGATGATCCTAAAAACGAGTTCGCTCTATTCAACCTCGGTATGCTGTCGATTCAATCCACACAGTACGACCGGGCAGTTGACTGGTTTACAAAACTGGTTGATGTGAATCCTCAACATTTACAGGGACAAGTGCTCCTGGGAGTTGCCCTCGCAGGCGCCGGTGAAAAAGACAAGGCGCGTGCGCAATTTGAAAAGGCTCGTAAGATGACTACGGATCAGTCGGTACTTGCTGGAATTGATTCGTATCTGAAAGACCTTAAATAATACTTTTTAATATTATGCCAAGCGGTAAAAAAAGAAAGAAACACAAGATGGCCACCCACAAGCGCAAGAAGCGTCTGAGGAAGAACCGTCACAAGAAGAAGTAATCCCCATAAAGTGGGGATCCCCCCGGAAGTCCCGGGGGATTAGCATTTTTAAACATTTTCAGTTTTGAGTAACGAACTAATCATTTCCGCTACTCAGAACGGAAGTCGCATAGCCCTTCTAAAGGATAAACAGCTTGTAGAATTTCACGAAGAGACGGAAGGAAGCAAGTTTGTTGTTGGTGACATCTACCTGGGATCTGTCAAAAAGGTCGTCCAGGGTTTGAACGCTGCATTTATAGATATCGGGTACGAAAAGGACGCGTTCCTTCACTACCTCGATCTCGGACCGCAGTTTAGTTCATTGATGAAATTCACCAAACTAGTCCGTGGAAAGAAAATCACCGGCGGCCGGCTTGATAAATTCAAAGCCGAAAAAGACATCGACAAGCATGGGAAAATTACCCAGCAGCTATCAAAAGGTCTTTTGTTGCCGGTACAGGTTGTAAAAGAACCGATCTCCACCAAAGGTCCCAGACTTTCGTCTGAGTTATCAATTGCAGGAAGGTACCTGGTACTGGTACCATTCTCCAATACCGTCAGCGTTTCGAAAAAAATTTCGAGCAGCGAAGAACGGAAGCGCCTTCAGCGCATCATCCAATCCATTAAACCGGAAGGCTTCGGCGTCATTATCCGAACCGTGGCCGAAGGAAAGGAAACAGCAGAACTCGACCGCGACCTTCGAAACCTCGTCAAGATGTGGGACGAAGGCATGACCCGGATGGTTACAGCCAACGGCCGTGACAAACTCATCGGCGAGATCAACAAAACGTCCTCCCTCCTCCGCGACCTCCTCAACGAATCTTTTGACAACGTCACCGTCGACGACAAAAAGATCTTCGAAGAGATAAAAGGATACATCCACACGATAGCTCCCGAAAAGGACAAGATCGTGAAGCTGTACACCGGCAAAGCCAAGATCTTCGAGCACTATGGCATCGAAAAGCAGATCAAATCTGCCTTCGGACAGACCGTCAGCCTTCGCGGTGGCGGCTACCTCATCATCGAGCACACAGAAGCCCTTCACGTTATCGACGTGAACAGCGGCAATAAGTCAACCCGCGAGGAAAGCCAGGAAACTACAGCACAGTCTGTAAACCTCGAAGCTGCGAAAGAGATCGCACGACAACTCCGCCTCCGCGATATGGGCGGTATCATTGTTGTCGACTTCATCGACATGCGCAGCCAGGAAGGCCGCAAGCTCATCTATAAGACGATGAAGGACGAGATGGGCAATAACGATCGCGCAAAGCACACCGTGCTTCCGCTTTCGAAGTTCGGATTGATGCAAATCACCCGCGAGCGTGTTCGTCCGCAGATGAACATCATTACCAAGGAAGTTTGTCCTACATGTAATGGTACCGGAAGCATCACGGCAAGTATCCTCATCACAGACCAGATCGAGCAGCACATCGAGCATTTGTTCGTGAAGCAAAACGAAACGGAGCTCGTACTCGCATTACATCCTTTCCTTTACGCCTATTATACCAAGGGCATCATCTCGAAGAGAGTGAAGATGTTCTTCAAGTATAAGAAATGGGTGAAGATCGTTAAAGACAGCTCTCTTGGAATCACTGAGTTCCACTTCCTCAACAAGGATGGAGAAGAGATCGATGTAGCGCAAAAAGAAAAGATCACACCCGAAACACTCGCGGATATCAAGGCTTCCATTGCCGAAGGCAAGAGCCATGAACATAAACATCGCGAAGTGAACGAAGATGATGATGAAGAGGAAGATGACGACGAGACAGAGGTAAAGGAAAGACAGCCGCGCGAAAAACGTCCACATCCGAATCGGAATAATCAGAACAATCAGAATCGCAGGAGAGACCACGGCCGAAATCAGAATCAGCCGCGCGAACAGAAAGAGGGTGAGCAGAAAGATGGTGAGCAAAAGGGCGGAGACCAGAAGCCCAAAGAACACCGTCATCCCCGCGATAACCGTCATCAGAACCAGCGTCATCAGCAGAGAAGGAATAATCCGCACAAATCGGATCACCCTAAAACTGAAGATCAAAAACCTGTTGACGATCAGAATCAGGCGATAGAGCAAAAGCCTGTTCAGATCGATCCGCCGGTAAACGAGGTGAAACCACCGGATACGCAACCAGAAACGTAGTCGGAGAATTAATAAGAAAAGGTCGGAATCAAAGCCGGCCTTTTTTATTTTTATCGACCCCGTCATGAAAAATCGTTGGCTCCCCGTCCTGTGGGTCTGTTTTGCACTGCCCAATATTTCTAATGCCCAGGACGCGTGTGTGAAAGCACGCCGGGTAATTGATCAGATCAATAAGATACACGTTCAACCGCGGGCTGTAAACGACAGCCTGTCGGCCGATATTTTCTCTGAGTTTTTCAAAACCCTCGATCCCTACGGTGAGATCCTGATTTCCGCAGATACCGGCAAGCTTGTTCGATACCGAAATGAATTAGACAATGGCAACGAGGCCGTATGCTTATTCCTTCGCGAGGCTACGACGTTATATCGCAAAAAACTGCAATGGTATCAGCGGTTTGCCGACTCGTTGATGTCGAATCCCCTCAATTTTTCAAAGAAAGAGACCGGTCCTGCTGCAATACACGAAGCAATGGACCTCTGCAAGACAAATGCAGAGTTGAAGACCCGTATTACCCAGGATATCAAGTTAAGTGTGCTCTTAAGCATTTATCGTGGTGCTTCAGCCGATTCAACTCTTCTCATCAATGCAGTTGGGCTCAGCAAAGGCGAACCAGCGGCCAGGCAACGCGTTCGAAAGAATAAGCTTGTAGAAATAGACCGGCTTTTAAAAGATCCAAAACTTCTAACCGGGAAAGTGGAAGACAGCTACCTGAAATCAATACCGGCAGTCTATGATCCTCACTCGACGTATTTTGGTGAGGCGGAAATGAAAAAATTTTCGGAAGCGCTCAATCCAAATGAATTGTCGTTCGGGATCAAAGTGGATGAAGACCTCACCGGACAAGTAAAGGTTTCCAAAGTAGTGCCTGGAAGCCCTGCATGGAACTCGAATCAAATCAATAAAGACGATGTTCTCATCAGCATCAGGTGGCGACCATCCGGTGAATACACCGATCTTATTGATCTCGACGCCGATATCGTTGAAGAAGCCCTCGCGGGCAAGGAGAATTCTGCCGAGATCACCGTACAAAAACCCACGGGGGAGCATAGGACCGTAAAGCTGATAAAGGCCAAACTCGAGAATGAGGAAAATATTGTATCCGGTTTTGTTCTTACAGGCAAAGATTCGAAACGAAAAGTCGGCTACATAAATCTTCCCGGCTTCTTCACAGACGTTGATCCCAGCGGTGGTGGTTGCGCAGTAGCGGTTACAAAAGAGATCATCAAATTGAAAGGTGAATCAATCGAAGGATTGATCCTCGATCTTCGATTCAACGGCGGCGGTTCTTTATACGAGGCCATCGGGCTCGCCGGCTTGTTCATCGACGTTGGTCCCCTTAGCGTAATTGAAAAAAACAGTGAACCACCCGTTGTTCTTAAAGATATTAATCGCGGACTCGTATATGACGGCCCATTGGTAATAATGGTTAACGGTGCAAGCGCATCTGCCTCCGAAATCGTGGCCGCGGCATTGCAGGATTATCATCGCGCTGTGCTTGCCGGAAGTCCAACGTATGGAAAAGCGACCGGTCAAACTGTTGTTCCGATAGACGAGAAACATCCGGAGCAAGGATTCCTAAAGATCACTGAATTGCGCGTTTACCGGATCAATGGACAGACACACCAGGGAAAAGGTGTAATCCCCGACTTCCCTTTGAACGATTTTTCATCAATGTTCTATCCCCGTGAAGAACAAAGTCCTTACGCGTTGAAACCCCGCACGGTGAACAAGAAAACTTTCTACAGCCCATGGACCGACTATTTTTCGAAATCGCTTGGTGCTCCTGTAGAAAACCATTCGAAGCCGGTAAACTCCCGCGAACTTACCGACCTTCAAAAGATATACACTTCGCCAATTCCATTGGAGCAGCAAGCCTTTGTGAGCTTTATGAAAAACATGGAATCGATCCTGGGGAAGATTACGGCCGGCCAGGAGGAAGGTACATATTCAGTATCAAACAGCCAGTACGATAAAGATACATTCAGCCTCGATGGATATCATAAGGAGATGAACAACGAGATCCTCGAGCAGGTTAGTTCCAGCGCTTACATACAGGACGTCTTTCGTTTACTCGAAAATATAATCGCCGCAAAAAAATAATATGATTCGAATCTCTACACTCGCCTTACTCACGCTAATTTCGATAAACGCATGGGCGCAATCCAGCGCCGGTGAATATCTCGACTTGATCGGTCAGCAATATCAAAAGATCTCGCAGGATATGATGAGCTACACCTCTGCTGTAAATCACGGGAAGAGCGCACGCAAGGTCGAAAAGAAACGAACCGAGCTGATGCAAACTCTGAAAGAGGCTGAAACGACAGTACGGAAGATGAAGCCATTCAATGGTAAGACCACGTTACGCGATTCTATCGTCGGCTATTTCCGGATGTCTGGAATTGTGCTCAATAAAGATTACAGTAAGATCGTAGACATGGAAGAAGTTGCCGAGCAATCTTACGATGCTATGGAAGCGTATCTTCTCGCTAAAGAAAGAGCCGAAGCAAAGCTTGACACGGCAGGTAATCGTGCGAGCGCACAATACAAAGCCTTCGCTGCTGAAAATAATATCAAGCTTATCTCTAACGACAACGACGAGTTGGGCAAGAAACTCGAGAAAGCCGGACGGACATCACAATATGCCAACGCTGCTTACCTTCTCTTCTTTAAAAGTTTTAAAAACGAAGCATACATGATGGATGCCCTTAACCGCAATGATATCACAGCCCTGGAGCAATCGCGGAACGCCCTTGCTGCCAGCGCTGCGGAAGATCTTGGCAAAACGGGATCACTAGGTACATTCAATGGAGATCCTTCGCTGAAAAATTCCCTCCAGCAGATCCTGAACTTTTATAAATCGGAATCCGGTGAGATAAAGGCACAGAACGACTTCCTGATCGCTAAAGACAATTTCGAAAAGATCAAAAAGAATATGGAGGCTACTCCCGCTTCCAAACGAACCAAAGAGGTAGTGGACGCTTACAACAAAGCAGCAGACGACTTCAATAAAAAAGTTAACGCCGTTAACGCAATGCACGAGAGCCTGAACAAAAAGAGATCGGCCGCATTCAAGAACTGGAACGATTCATACGAAAACTTCCTCGACAAGCATACGCCAAAGTATAGGTGACATCTTGTCAGGGTTCATTTTTGGAACAGTCCTTGCGCTCGCGGGACTGTTCTTCATTTTATATCGATTCTAACTTTTAGCAGTTAAAAAAACACAACCATGGCAGAAGTCGCAGAAAAGGGTACCATTTCAATCCACACCGAGAATATATTTCCCATCATCAAAAAGTTCTTGTATTCCGACCACGAGATATTCCTTCGTGAATTGGTTTCAAACGCCGTTGATGCCACGCAGAAACTGAAAAAGCTTTCGTCGCTCGGCGAATTCACAGGAGAACTGGGTCAACTCAGGGTCGAAGTAAAATTTGACAAGGACGCAAAGACGATAACCGTAAGTGATCACGGTCTCGGTATGACTGGCGACGAGATCAAGAAATATATCAACCAGATCGCCTTTTCCGGCGCAACGGAGTTTGTTGAGAAATTCAAAGACAAAGGCGACGTTAAAGACATCATCGGAAAGTTTGGTCTCGGCTTCTATTCGGCGTTCATGGTTGCAGATAAGGTCGAGATCATTTCGAGATCATATAAAGTCGATGAGAGCGAAGCGGTCCGTTGGGAATGCGACGGCTCTACAGAATTCGAATTGACACCGGCTACCAGGGCAGAGCGCGGTACCGATGTAATCCTTCACGTTAACGCCGACTCAGAAGAATTCCTGGATGAGTTCAGGCTCAAAGGAATTCTCGAGAAGTATTGCAAGTTCCTGCCCGTGGAGATCAAGTTTGGAACAAAAGAACAACGCGAAGAAGATGGTATTGACGACAAGGGCGAGAAAAAATATAAAACTGTCGTTAAAGACCGGATCATCAACAACCCTTTCCCGCTTTGGGCGAAATCTCCATCTGATCTTAAAGACGAAGATTATAAAAACTTCTACAAGGAATTATATCCATTCGCTGAAGAGCCACTCTTCTGGATACACCTTAATGTCGATTATCCTTTCAACCTCACCGGTATCCTTTACTTCCCCAAAGTAAAGAACGACTTCGAGGTAAATAAAAATAAGATCCAGCTCTATTCACGACAGGTGTTCATCACCGACGAAGTAAAAGACGTCGTTCCTGATTTCCTGATGCTTCTTCACGGCGTTCTCGATTCACCGGATATTCCATTGAACGTTTCAAGAAGCTATCTCCAGAGTGATTCGAATGTGAAGAAGATCAGTCAGCACATTACCAAGAAAGTTGCTGATAAGCTCCAGGAAATGTTCCGTAAGGATCGTGCGGACTTCGAGAACAAGTGGGATGACATCGCGATCTTCGTGAAGTATGGAATGATGAGCGAAGATAAATTCTATGATCGTGCTAAAGAGTTTGCGTTGCTGAAAAACACGGAAAGAAAATATTTCACGCTCGACGAATATAAAGAGCGTGTCAAAGATCTGCAGGTCGATAAAGAAGGATCTGCGGTTTATTTGTATACGTCGGATCCTGGAAAACAGCATGCGTTCATCGAAGCCGCAAAGACGAAGTCGTACGACGTTCTTGTCTTTGATGGCGTCATCGACAGTCATTTTATAAATGCACTGGAACCGAAGCTTGAGAAAGTTCAGTTCAAGCGCGTGGACAGCGAGACCGTGGACCAGTTAATCCCTAAAGAAGAAACTGTTGAGAGTGTCCTTTCGAATGATGAGCAGGAGAAACTCAAAGGCATTTTCGAAAAGGCCATTAACAACAAGGCAATGATGTTATCCGTTGCGTCGATGGCTCCGGATCAATTGCCTGTTATCATCACCATGAGCGAGTGGATGCGCCGTATGAAAGACATGGCGAAAATGGGTGGTGGCGGAATGAATTTTATGGGGCAGATGCCCGACAGCTACAGCGTGAGCATCAACGGCAACCATCCGGTTATCCAGAAAATTTTGAAAGCAGAAGGTGAAGAGAAACAGGTGATGCTTGCGAAGCAGGCTTACGATCTCGGGCTGCTGTCACAGAATATGCTGACCGGCGCAGACCTTACGAATTTCATTAAGAGAAGTGTCGACCTGGTGAGCTGATCTGTTAACCGACAGCAGCTCCCGCTAACAAGAAACCATTCCTGGTCAATCTCCATCGTTTAACCGGCTGATGGAAGTTGAGCCAACCGGGAGTGGTTTCATATTCTTTGACGAGCTCGAAGCCAAGACCTTCCAACGTTCTGTTGGGTGCTTCGTTGTTTGCGTGCGGTTCGCAATACAGCTCATTAAGCTTAAAGTTTTGAAAGTAATACGGTAAAGACAATCTCACGAGCGAAGAACCGATTCCCTTATGGCGACGGTCGGCGCTCCAAAGGTGGAGGTGCATGAAAGCCTCTTTACCGAACTGGATCTTATTGATATTTGAGTGCCCGATGGGTTTGTTTTCGAAGAGCCATATCACGTAGAAGAACTCTTTCTCTTCCATTGGCTTCCCGAGGTCGGATTGGATAAGATTTACCCATTCATCAAACGTGGGCAGTTTACCCTGGTCAACTCCCATGCCTTTGAGAAACTCCGGAGGCGCCTCCAGGAAATACCTGGCAACGAGTTCGGCTTCTTTGCTTTTAAGTTCTCGGACGGCAATCATGGATTTTGCAGTTATTCAAATATAACCCATAAAAAAATCATCAGGTTTTCCTCCCAGATGTTTTTTTGGAAGGAAATCCAGTTGAAATCATCCTTTGCCGCGACCATTCCGGCCCCGTAACACGCGCCTTTTCCAACCATTCATTTGTACTATTTTTGTACTGACTTCGTTGTCTAAAATCATGAAACCGGTCGCGATCATATTTCTCTTGTTTACATCTTTCCTCGCTTATTCCCAGGAAGAGCAGCGTCAACCCTATGGCACCGAAGGTCAGTTTACATTCGAGACGGACAAACCTTATAAACTTCTCGAACTCGATGCCCAGACATCTGAGCCTATCGTTACCAAAAAGAAAAAGCCAAAGAGAAAAACTTACTACGGTATAAAAACTAAAAAGGGTTTTACCCGGAAGGGCTTCGGCGAAAAAACGGTTATCGAAACGTTCTACTATCTCAAGAAACACGAAAAGCCCACGCCATTTGTGCGTGACATCTACTGGTATGATTTCACACGCCGCGAGATCAGGAGGACGGGCTTCGATCCGAAGAAAGGCGTACTGGTACATGGCCCATATAAAAAGATGCAGGGCGACATAATCCTTGAAGAAGGGATTTTCTTTAAAGGTACAAAACACGGTCGTTGGATGAAGTACGATCGAAACGACCTCGTTGAAGACAAGGAAAAATATTTCAAAGGCTGGCCGAAAGAATCACTTGTTACTTACTATGATCCTGGCGAACGCACGAAAGTGAAAGAGATGATCCCGATTGAATACAATGAGCGTGAAGGTTTTTACGTGATGTATCATGAAAATGGTAGCGTTGCCGTCCAGGGAGAATTTAAGTGGGACAGGAAAGTAGGGGAATGGCAGGAGAACTATCCTAATGGAAAACGTAAAAAGTTGATAGCGTACCCGACGGATCCTTTCGATAAAACACAGAAGCCGTTTGTGAAGAAAGAGTGGGATTTGAAGGGGAGGGAAATTTATTGGAATAACAGGCAGTAGTTATTGGTTATTAGTTGTCAGTTGTTGGTGGTCGTGGGTTGTAGCATTTGAGAAGCCATCAAGAAGTCTTTGAATATAAGTTTTGAAGCAGGTTATTAGTTGTGGCGAACAAAGATTTCTAAAGAACGCGCCGGTTATTGGTTGTTAGTTGTTGGTGGTCTTGGATTCGTAGTATCTGATGAATCCATTGAGAAGTCTTTTGCAGGTCTCGATTTGTTTAAGCAACGCCTCAAGTTCCGATTCGGTACAATATTTCAGATCGAACGCAATTATTCCTTGTGTCTCAACCTCATAGAGAGAATCCCGTGCGATAAACAAAAAGTTCACGGTCGATTTGGAGGTGCCTCGTCCGCAAGCCTCAGCGATATTCGATAATACGGAAACAGCTGCTCTCCTTATTTGATTTGTAAGACCAAATCGCTCTTCACTTGGGAAAGTGCTGGTCATCGCGTAGACCCGAGCAACAGTTTCCTGGCCTCTATCCATACCTCCAGATCCTTATATGTCAACAGCTCACTCATAATCCCTATAAACACCAACAACCAATATCTAACAACCAACAACCATTAATAAAACGCATCCTCGAAATGCTCTATCTGGCGATCAAAACCAGTTCCCAGGACCGCAACAATATCATACCTGACGTTTCCCTGCCAATTGATCTGATACATATACTCGTCCGCAGCCGTTAAGATCAATTCCTCCTTCCTTCTATCGACAAATTCTTCCGGGAACCCATATCCCGAATTGCTTCGCGTCTTGACCTCAACGAACACAAGCCAGTTCTTTTTCTTAACAATGATGTCGATCTCGGCGTGCCTGTACCTGTAGTTCCTTTCCACCACTTCGTAACCGTTTCCTGTCAGATACTCCGCTGCTGCGTTCTCACCATCGCTCCCCGTCTGCATTTTTACCGTTTGCATTTTACTCATCATCACTCCTACATTTGATGCAAAATTACCGGGAGCAGAAGAGCAATGATCAAATCAATCGAACAGTTTACCAGACAATTATCCGATGCTTTACGCCTCGGGCAAGCTGTCGATCTCGTACGTCCCGGTAGCGACATCCGCAACATTCTGATTGCGGGCATGGGCGCATCAGGAATCGGCGCCGACCTCGTGGAATCCCTGACATTTGCGCGTGTTCCTATCCCGATTACCGTTTGCAAAGGCTATAACATCCCGCAGTTCGTTAGTCCACACACACTATTCATCGCATGCTCTTATACGGGCGATACGGAAGAGACTCTCTCCGCCGTTCAAAAAGCCATGCTCAAACGCGCCCACATCATTTGCATTACGTCGGGCGGAAAACTGCTTAACCTGGCGAAAGAGTATAATCTCTTTTACATAAACATCCCGGCGCGTTCAACGGCCCCGCGTACCCAGATCGGGTTTATGCTCATCTCCTTGCTGTATGCGCTCTATCATACAAACCTCATTGGCGCTGCATTCATCAAAGAGACAGAAAACGCCATCGAATCACTCGATCGCAGCGAGAAAGCAATACAGACGGAAGCAGAGATCATCGCCAGGAAATTGAAAGGAAAGTTTCCCGTTATCTATTGCGACGGCCGGTTGTACGCGATGGGCCTCCGTTTTCAGAATCAGCTCAACGAAAACGCAAAGCAGCTCGCCCACGTGAATACGTTCCCGGAAATGAACCACAACGAACTGGAAGGATGGCGTTTCCCCGACCACGTTCTGCCTATCATCCAGGTCGTCTATCTGTACTCCGATCACGATCATGAACGGGTTGAAAAAAGAATGGAGCTCTGCCGTCCTATCTTCGAAAGGAAATCGAATCCTATCATCGATATTGTCGCAGAAGGCGCTTCGTTGCTGGAGCAATATTTCTACCTCATTCATCTTACAGACTGGATCTCGTATTTCCTGGCCAAAGAGAACCAAGCCGACCCGGACGCTGTTGAGTCCATAGATTTTGTAAAAGAAGAACTGGAGAAACAGAAATGAACCGCGCCGTAGAGGTTATCGATTTAGGACTTATTGATTACAAAGAAGCCTGGGATTACCAGACTAAGCTCTTTAACGAAAATCTCGAAATTAAATCGGCGAACCAGGATCAATCTGCAAACTCGAAACTCGAAACCAGGAACTATTTACTGTTTTGCGAACACCCCAACGTTTACACTTTGGGAAAATCCGGCAACGAGAAAAATCTTCTGGTTCCCATCGATCAACTTACTGACATCGACGCAACCTACTATCCAATCAATCGTGGTGGCGATATTACCTATCACGGTCCCGGACAGGTAGTTGTTTACCCGATAATCGATCTCGACAATTTCTTTACCGATATTCATAAGTACATGCGCTTCCTCGAAGAAGCCGTGATCCAAACGCTCGCCGAATTTGGTATCGAAGGCGGCCGGATCAAAGGAATGACCGGGGTCTGGATCGATATCGATCGTTCACCAAGAAAGATCTGCGCCTTTGGCGTGAAAACAAGCCGTTGGGTTACCATGCACGGCCTCGCTTTGAACGTGAACACCGACCTCGGCTATTTCAATAATATCGTTCCCTGTGGAATAGCCGATAAAGACAAAAGTGTGACATCGATAGAGAAAGAACTCGGCCATAAAGCCGATATAGAAAAAGTTAAATCATCGCTGAAAGACAAGATCCTTTCATTGTTCGAAATGCATGAAGAAAGACATCAACATACCGGAAGTTAAGAATGTAACAATAGCGGTCGTTAGAGAAAAAACTATCCTCGAAACGTACGAATGGAAAGTCTACCTGATCAATAACAATAGTGTTCCGCTCGAAAATACGCTCGTTAGCAGTACAGGTTACGGCGAAAAAGACGGAGAGCAACAGAAGACATCGACGCTAAGACATTTCCTCGAGACGGTTCCGGCCAAAGGTTCGGCACTCATCGAACCGATCAACGAGAATGTTTTTCATTTGAACAACGAATATTGGGTGAGCTATTACATCAACAAACAGATCTTTGACAAGAGATTTGTTTTTGTACCCGATGCGCTACTTGAAGAAAATCTGACTTACATAAAAGAATTAGACAAGATTGGCGTACTTCATTCCTGAGCCGGTATTCAGAACCAGGATCTTTTCGTTTGCCCGTATCTCGTTGGTGACTATCATTTTCTTAAGCGCCTCAAACAACGCAGCGCCCTCAGGTGCAACGAACAGTCCTTCACTCCTGCCTACTTCTTTCTGAGCTTTTAAAATATCTGCATCGGAAATCGAGATGGGCCTTCCCTTCGATTCCTTCAATACCTTTAAGATCATCCTTTCGGCAAACGGATTAGGTACAGCCAGTCCATTCGCCAACGTAGGCTTGCCTTTGTAATTCGAAGCATCGGCCTGCGATCCACTCCACGTTTCAACGATAGGCTGACAGTTTTCCGACTGTACAGCGATCATTCTCGGCCTGCGATCTGCAATCCATCCCATTTCAATCATTTCCTCGAAGGCTTTCCACATGCCGATCAACCCGGTTCCTCCACCAGTAGGATACAGGATAACGTCAGGTAACATCCAATTCATTTGCTCCGCGATCTCATACCCCATCGTCTTCTTCCCTTCGAGCCGGTACGGCTCCTTCATCGTCGACATATCGAAGTATTCGCCATTGGCGTTCATCTCACGAACTCTCTTTGCACAGTCGCTGATCAATCCATCGACAAGAATAACCTCAGCACCGTACATCTCGCATTCATGTTTGAATGCTGCCGGTGTATGCGAAGGCATTACCACCACGGCCTTCATACCGGCCTTCGCGCAATACGCAGCCATGGCACCGCCCGCATTTCCTGCAGTCGGCACGATACACTTGCGAATTCCTAACTCTTTAGCCTTCGAGATTGCCATGCTCATTCCCCTCGCTTTGAAAGATCCCGTTGGATTCAGTGATTCGTCCTTCATCACAAGACTCAACAACCCGAGTTTATCGGCTGTATTCTTTAAGTTCAGTATTGGCGTAAATCCTTCTCCCAGCGAAACCACGTTGCGCTTGTCGAAAACAGGGAGCATCGACATATAACGCCACATCGATCTTTCGTTTTGATCGATACTTGTTTTACGAAGCCCTTCAGTCGAGTAGATCGCTACCAGCGGCCCCCTGGGGCATACCTCACAATATGTATGAATTTGTTCCGCCGCATAGATCTTTCCGCAGCTGCTGCATTGCAAATATTCACAATGCGAAATCTTTGTATTCACCGTCATCATGCCCCAATACTAGCACTATGCTTTGTTAAAAGTCATAATCCAGACTATGGCATTCCCTTATTGCCCATAACCTGTAGTTATGGGTTTATCTGATTTCTATAAGCGGCATTATTTGAGGTTGAAGTGCGCCCGCGCGTAACGGATGAATGCATTGGTAAGCCCGTTCCTCTCATCGCCATGACGCTGGATAAGATAGAATTGTCGTGTTATCGTAAGACCTTCGATAAATAATCGCACCAACGAACCTTGCTCGATTTCTTTTGCAACAGAACGCATCGGCAAAAAGCCGATACATTCGTCGACAAGTATGAAGTTCTTTAAAGCCTCGGTCCCGCCAAGTCTTACGCTCACCTGGAGGTCCGATAATTTTAGTCCATGCGATGTCAGCGCATACTTCAGGGCGGCCAAAGTTCCCGACCCTCTCTCGCGTAGTGCAACCGGAAGCGTCTTCAGGTCGTTAACCTGGTAGGTCGACCGTTTTGCTAACGGACTTCTCGCAGAGCAAACGGGAATTACCTCGTCGGTAAGGAAATGTTGGCTCTTCACCTGCGACAGTTTGTGCTTCCCTTCCATGATGCCCAGGTCGATGTCGTGGTCCAGCAGGGCGTTCAGGACGCTTTCGGAGTTGCGGTTAAATAAACTAATTGTGACGTTTGGGTGTTTTTGATGAAATCCCGACAGCACCGGCGGGATTATGTATAGGGCGACCGTCGTACTGGCGCCGAGTTTAAGCTCACCTTTTGCCATGTATTGATCGCCGTGCGTACTCACATCGTACTGCAATTGTTTCTCGATCTCCTTGGCACGCATAAGGGCTCCGAAAAGCATCTCGCCCACGGGCGTCAGCGCTATGGTATTTCCACGACGTTCGAAAAGACTTGACTTATATTCGTGCTCGAGTTGCTTTATGTTTTTACTGATCGCCGGCTGGCTGATGTATAACGACTGGCTCGCCTTTGTAAAACTCTTGAGGCGTGCCACCTCGAAAAACACCTCATGTTTGAACGAAAGCATAATATATCTTTGGCTTTTAAATTAAAATGATCCCGGAACTTCGCGACATACTTTTCCTCGACATAGAAACGGTTGGTGCCTCAGAAACCTTCGACGGCCTCGACGAACGGTTTAAGACCCTCTGGGCACGCAAGGCAGCATTCTTTAAAAGGGAGGAAGGTCAGACCGCCGAAGACCTCTTCACCCAGAGAGCGGGGATCTACGCCGAGTTCGGGAAGGTGGTCGTTATCGCTTTCGGCAGGTATTTTGACACCGAAAACGGCGAACTCGGTTTCAAAACGAAGTACTTTGCAAGTGAAAACGAGAAGGAGGTCCTGGCAAACTTCAGGATTATGCTCGAAAAGCTGGACCCGGTGAACACCCGGCTTTGTGCCCACAACGGAAAAGAGTTCGACTTTCCGTACTTATGCCGAAGGATGCTGGTGAATGATATGACTCCGCCGGCACTGCTTAATCAATCGGGCCGAAAACCGTGGGATATGACACATCTCGATACCATGGATATGTGGAAGTTCGGTGACTTTAAGAATTATACGTCACTCGATCTTCTCGCAGCGCTGTTCAACATCGAAACCAGTAAAGGAGTTATGGATGGAAGCATGGTAAACGAGGTGTTCTACAAAGAAAAAGATCTCAGGAAGATCGCCGAATACTGCGTGGGAGATGTCGTGGCGATCGGGCAGATCTATTTAAAACTAAAAGGAATGGCTACCCTAAAGCCAGAAAATATTTTATATGTCTAAAAAGAAAATCAAGAAGACGAGAGAAAAAAAAGAAAGAAAAACTCGTCGCGAGCGTAGCACTGACTTCAAGCGCTCCTCACCCAGAAACCAAAATACAAGGTTGTCAGTTGTTCAGGGAACCGTCGACCACGTCAATCCCCGCTTCGCCTATATCATTACAGGAATTGAAGGCCAGAAGGATATCTACGTTAAAACGCCCGATCTCCACACCGCCCTCCATGGCGACAAAGTAGAGATCGAAGTTTTCAAAAAACGTAATGGCGAAAATCCGGAGGGAAAGGTGATCAATATCCTCCAGCGCGCACGCACGCGTTTCGTTGGACGGGTCGAGGTCACGAAAAATTATGCATTCGTAATTCCCGACTTCAAAAAGATCTACCAGGATTTCTTCATCTACACGGAAAACATCAATGGAGCGAAGACAAACGATAAGGTTGTTATTGAAGTAACCACGTGGCACGAAACGGGTGACAAGAATCCCGAAGCGAAAGTTGTCGAGATCCTCGGAAAGACCGGTGAGAATGAAGCGGAGATCCATTCGATCATGGCCGAGTTCGATCTGCCGTTCCGTTTTCCCGAGAATGTGATTGCCGAGGCCAACCAGATCAGCGAAGGATTTACTCCTGAAGAGATCAAACGACGACGCGACTACCGTGATATCTTAACTTTTACGATCGACCCCGAAGACGCGAAAGATTTCGACGACGCATTGTCCTTCCAGAAACTCGACAACGGGAACTACGAGGTTGGCATTCACATCGCCGATGTAACACATTATGTTCGTCCCGGGACGCAGCTCGATGCCGATGCTTACGATCGCGCAACATCTGTTTACCTGGTGGATCGCACCGTACCTATGTTGCCCGAAAAGCTTTCGAACGAGTTGTGTTCTTTACGACCACATGAAGATAAGTTCACCTTCGCTGCAATCTTCGAGATGAACGAGAAGGGTAAAGTTTTTAAGGAATGGTACGGAAGAACCATCATCCATTCCGATCATCGTTTCACCTACGAAGGCGCACAGGAAGTTATCGAATCCCGGAAAGGTCAGTTTGCAGAAGAGCTTCGCATACTAAATACGATCGCGCTTGCTTTAAGAAAAGAACGCTTCGGAAAAGGTGCCGTCAACTTCGAAACCACAGAAGTGAAGTTTAAGCTCGACGCGAAAGGAAAGCCCCTGGCGGTTATTCCCAAGATCCGTAAGGATGCACACAAGCTCATTGAAGAGTTCATGTTGCTTGCGAATAAAGGTGTAGCAACATTTGTATTTAACATCAAAAAAGGAGGCGACAAAAATACATTCGTATACAGAACGCACGACTATCCCGATCCCGATAAGGTTGCCGACTTCGCGAAGTTTGCAAAACAATTTGGTCATAAACTCCAGGTAGAAGAAAAGTCGATCTCGCGCTCGTTGAATGCTTTGATGGACGACATCGAAGGCAAGCCCGAGCAGAACGTTCTTCAAAGTCTCGCGGTTCGTGCAATGGCGAAAGCCAAGTATACGACCGATGCAAAGGGACACTTCGGACTTGCTTTCCTGCATTACTCACACTTCACTTCGCCGATCCGCCGCTATCCTGATATGATGGTGCATCGTATGCTCCAGCATTATCTCGACGGAGGTAAGCCGTTCAATAAAAAAGAGTACGAAGAAAAATCTATACACTCTTCGGAGCGTGAGAAACGTGCCGCCGACGCCGAACGTGCGTCGATCAAATACAAACAAGTAGAGTTCATGAGCATGGCAGAGAACAAGCTCTACGATGGAATTATTTCCGGTGTAACGGATTTTGGCATCTTTGTCGAGATCATCGAAACGAAATGTGAAGGCATGGTTCGTCTCGCCGATATGAAAGACGACTTTTACGAATACGACGAGAAAGCTTATCGTGTTATCGGGCGGCGTCGGAAGAAAGTATACCGCCTGGGCGATAAGGTACAGGTATGGATCCGTAAGACGGACGTAGACCGGAGATTGATCGATCTCTCGTTCGATAATCCGAGAGACGAAAACAAGTTCGATATGGAAGACGAAGAGTTTTTCGGCAGAAAGAAGAATTGGAAGAAATAAATGGATATTCAAAAGGCGCTGCCGTTAATCGAGGAGGAGATATTGCAACTGCCGCTTGGCTCTTCTCCCAAATCACTTTACGAACCTATCCGGTATATCATGAAGCTGGGCGGAAAACGACTCCGCCCACTTCTGACCCTCACAGCTTACAGTCTTTATCAAAACGATTTCCAGTCTATCGTTAAATATGCAGTAGCAGTTGAAGCATTTCACAACTTCACACTCATGCATGATGACATTATGGACAAGGCCCCTTTGAGAAGAGGAAAGCCCACTGTCCATGAAAAGTATAATTCAAACACAGCTATTCTCTCCGGCGATGTCATGCTCGTAAAAGTTTACGACATGTTTTTGTCGTTGCCGGACGATAAACTTCGCGATGTTATCCGCCTTTTCAATAAAACTGCCGCAGAGGTTTGCGAGGGACAACAGCTGGACATGGATTTTGAAACAAAATCCAAAGTTTCAGAATCTCAATACCTGGAGATGATCCGCCTGAAGACGGCCGTGCTTCTTGGCTTCAGTCTTGAACTGGGCGCGATACTGGCTTCGGCGCCGGAAGAGGATCGAAAAGCATTATATGATTTCGGTGTGAACATCGGTGTAGGATTCCAGCTGATGGATGACCTCCTCGACGTTTATGCAGATCAGAAAAAATTCGGGAAGACTGTCGGTGGCGACATCGTATCGAACAAGAAGACCTACCTGCTGATCAAAGCCCTTGAGAAAAAAAGAGGAGAGCTCACCAAGTGGATCTCCGCGAAGAAGTTTGACAAAAGAAAAAAGGTGGCGGCGGTAACAACTATCTACAACTCCATCGGTATTCGTGAGATCACTCAAAAGAAAGCCAATGAATATTTCGAAGAAGGGTATCGCCATCTCGATAAGATCAGCAATCCAAAAAAAGCTGACCTTATTGCTTTCGCCAGATCATTGGCCTCGCGACAGAAATAATTACTTTCTCTTATAGAATCGTAAGTACGCGGGCTTTCCCAGGTTAGTCTCACTCAACGTATAATACCCGCTACCGTCAAGCTTCCACGTGAGAGCTTCACCTTGCGCTTCTTTTTCATACGGAAGCTGTTCCGGTTTCCTGACAAGAACATCTTCCAACAATTCGCCTCTCTCACGTTTCCAGTAATAAATGTGATCGTAGTCTTTGATAAGGATCTCAAGACCATCTTTTGAAAAACCGCCGGCAACAATTTGTGAGAACGGTATTTCTCCGACTTTTTGTGCAGTCATTGTCCCTTTGCCAAACGGCGGCGATAGTTTATAGACACCAACAAGGGTCTCGCGCTTCGAGATGATATAAAAGTCTTTGGTGATCGGGTCGATCATCATCGTCTCCGTATCGCGTTTTCCATCCGACAGTGCAATGTTTAATGTGTCCGTCAACGTCACGTCCTTAAACTCAGAATCGAGCTTTGGTTCTTCGAAACGATAAATGATTTTGGTTTCGTGGATCGCATTATTGTCACCGATCTCGCCCACGTAAACATAAGTTTTGTTTGGATCGGGTCCGGGTCCTACGGCAACCTCTTCCCAGTCGCGATTGGCGACAGGAAGCTTACACGTCATTTTTACCCGGGCCATTGTATCGATCAGGAAAACCTCGGCAGGGTTTCCACTGTCGTTCACCGCCCACAGATATCCCGGGTTAACAACGCTGCTTGCAATTCCTGAAACTTCGGGAAGTCGACTATCAATTAACGCCAGATCCGTTGGTAAGCTAAAACTGGATTCTCCGGTTTCCGGCGTAGTGGGTGTTGTACTGGAACAAGAGAACATCAACAACACCAGGGCAATCCTATAGTTCATCATAAAAATTCAGTGCCAAAGATCGTGTTTATTATTAGGTTTATATCGGATTTTCTGCAAATGGAATACCGCGAATTTTTACCACATCCTGTTCTGCGTTCCGCAGTAGAATGCTATTGGAGTGTTCGGGGAATTTCAAACGATTTATGGATGGTCTATCCCGACGCATGCATGGACATCCTCTTCGACTTCAGGTCTGTGGAGACGTTTGTTGTTGGCAATATGTTTAAGCCCATCGAGTCGCGTGGCGCCGGTTACACAGACATGCTGGGGATTCGATTTCACGCTTCCGGGATATCTCGAATTCTAAATGTTCCCCTTTCCGCTTTCAATGATACCAGCGTCTCACTCGAAACCGTCTATCGTTCGGGACCAGAGGTAGCACAACTTCAACCACTCTCCATGCAGGAGCGGATCAATACACTCGATCGGTGGCTGCTAAAGCGAATGACGTTTTCGAATAGCAAACCGGAGACGTGGAAGCATTGCCTTGATATGATCGTGGCGCGGGAGGGATCTATTAACGTTTATGATCTTGCCCGTGAAGTCGGCATTTCACAAAAGCAAATGGAGCGTAAGTTCATCGAGAAGGTGGGACCGACGCCGAAACAATTCGCGCAACTGTTGAAGTTCCGGAAATTGAAAGAGCACCTTGAAAAAAAGAGAGATGAGAGCCTGATGAATATAGCTTTTGATTTCGGCTTCACCGACAGCGCGCACCTTACGAAGTTCTTCAAGAAGTTCGCCGAGACCACTCCCACCGATTTTTGTCTAAAAAGTACAAAGGCCTGACGCGGTTCCTTTGTCATCTTTGATCCCATAAAACGACATCACTATGAAATCCAAACTCGAATCCCTATCGCCAAACGTTATCAGCGACAGCGTAAACGCATCCGTGGATTTTTATACGAAACATTTGGGCTTTAGCCTCGCCGCCTCCGTTCCCGAAACAGGAACCTACAACTGGGCAATGGTTCAGCGCGACAGCGTAACCATGATGTTCCAGTCACTTAAAAGTTTGAAAGAAGACATGCCCAGCCTGAAACTCGACAAGAAAGGAAACATAGGCACATTCTTCATCAAGATGCACGGCATTGAAGATCTTTATAAGTCACTTAAAGGCAAAGTGGAAATAGCTCTCGAATGGAGAGTAACTTTCTATGGGATGAAAGAATTCGGAATAAAAGATCCCGACGGATACTACCTGGTTTTTGCAGAGGACGAGTAAAAGAAAAATCTAATGTACCTTCGAATTCGCGACGCATGGGGACCGAAGGGGAAGTAAAGGTCGAATTTTCAATCAACCCGGACGGCTCTCTTTCAGATTTCAAGGTAATTGAAGGCGTTGCCGCCAATCTCGATGAAGAAGCATTGCGTACCATAAAGATCGTTGCCCCACAATCACCCTGGAAAAAAGAAGATAAAAAAAGATGGGTCTTGTTTCCCGCTAAATTCAAACTAGCCTAAACTCAGACGGTTTGCTTAAATTTGCGCCCTTGTTTAGGGTACTATGATCGAAAAACTGGAAGAAATAAAGAACCGTTTTGAGGAAGTTGGTCAGCTGATCGTCCAGCCGGACGCGATTAGCGACATGAAGAAATTCTCCCAGCTCAACAAAGAATACAGGGACCTGGAAAAGGTCGTAAAGAAATACGACGAATATTCTAAAGTACTTTCCGGGATAAGACAGGCCAAAGAAATCCTCGAAAAAGAGAAAGACGAAGGCATGCGCGACCTCGCCAAAATGGAGATCGACGAGCTCACACCCCGTCGCGACGAGCTCGAAGGTCAGCTGCGGGAAATGCTCATGCCTAAAGATCCTAACGATGACCATAACTGTATGCTCGAGATCCGCGCAGGCACCGGGGGTGACGAAGCGGCGATCTTTGCTGGCGATCTTTTCCGCATGTACCAGCGCTTCTGCGAACGCAAAGGCCTCAAGCTGTCTGTGATGGACGTTACCGAAGGCACTGCAGGCGGCTATAAAGAAGTCATCAGCCTCATCGAAGGTGAAGGCGCATATGGAATTTTCAAATACGAGTCTGGCGTGCATCGTGTACAACGTGTACCCGCCACCGAACAACAAGGCCGTGTTCATACATCAGCCGCCTCTGTGATCGTATTGCCCGAAGCCGAAGAAGTCGACATGCCCGACATCAACCCAGCAGACCTGGAAGTTCAGACAGCCCGCTCGAGTGGCGCAGGTGGACAGAACGTTAACAAGGTTGAAACAAAAGTGCAGATGACCCACAAGCCGACAGGCATCGTCGTGGTTTGCCAGATCGAGAGATCGCAGTCGGGTAACAGGGAACGCGCGCTTCAAATGCTTCGCACAAAGTTGTATGAGCTCGAAGTTGAAAAACAGCAGGCTGAAATTGGTGCGTCGAGAAGAAGCCAGGTACGTAGCGGCGACCGCTCAGAAAAAATTCGCACTTATAATTATCCCCAGAGCCGCGTAACAGATCATCGCATCGGCTTTACGCAACACAATCTCCCGGCGATCATGAATGGAGATATCGACGAATTTATCGATCAGCTTAAGATTGCGGAAACTGCAGAGAAAATGGCGGAAGGAAGCGGAAGCAATAACCATTAAACATTATACATTAACCATTTCACATTGACCATTTCACATTTCGCATTAATGGTCGATGGTCAATGTGAAATGACTAATTGTCTCCTTGCTTATCTGCTTCATCGGCAGCTTTAATTTCTTCATCAATCAACTTCAGCATCGCCTCTTTCTGCTTCTCGCTGATCTTCGTATCTACTTCCGCCTTTTTCTTCAAGAAACGGAACATCGCATTCTTCTTGATCTCGTACGCCATAAATACAGTGTACTTCTTCTCTTTCTCGTTATAATATTTCTCTTCACCGATCTTACGAACATCGGCGATTTCTGTGTTCATTACTTCACGGATAAGGCTTTGAAATTTATCGGCAACATCTGCCGCAGCTTCATTTGAAGTCTGACCGAGATACTGATCTGTGACTTCTTTCACTGTTGTTTGAACCTGGCTGGCAAGTTCTGCTTTTGCTTCTATATCAGCCTTGCCGCGCGCAATGTTGTCTTGTGAGCTTTCACCCTTACCGGTTCCACGGAAAAACCTGTTGTTCGATTCATAAGCTTTTCCACGGAATGGCTCTTTTACTTTTTTTCCAAGAATGCCGGATGAACATGAAGCAGCGACTAAAAGCACTGCCAGGGGGAGGAGGATTTTTGCTTTCATAACGATTTAAAATACGAAAATTATGCCACAATGATCAGTTGATACCTGAACGCCCATTTCCACTTGATTTGATAATTGGAGATGCCTGCTCTCTTAAGAATTGCTTCCAATTCATGCTTTTTAAACGCCCTTCTTACAGATAAGGGTGCGTCGAACTTTACCATGGCGGACTTCGAAAATAATTGCGTAAGCCATTTGATGGAGTAATATGAAAGCGGATGCCTGTGAATATCGTTTATAACAACGCCGACGCGCGACTGTTCTTTCATAGATCTGAAAAGCGCGACAAGTTGATCATCATCGAAATGATGAACGAAAAGGGTGGCTGTTATGATATCATACGTTCTCTTATTTTGAAAAACGTCGAGCGTTTCAAATTCGATATTAGATGTATTCTTCCTGGCAAAATCTATGATATGCGGGTTTGCATCTATACCCAGGACTTTCAGATCGTATCCCTTTTTCCTCCCCCACTTCACGATCTTCATAGCGAGATCTCCTCCTCCGCATCCGTAGTCGGCGATCGTCAATTCCCTTTTATTCGATTCGGAGATCAATCGCTCTATACCGTCAAGCGTTACATAGTCTCCACCGAGTAACCTGTTTATGATCTCCAGCTCACGAAGTGTCTGATCTACGACTTCGCCATGACAATCGAGATCATCCATGATCTCCAATTCTGCCGATCTTGTTTGCAATGAAATCATGCGTTCACAACTGATAATAACATGCTTTCGAGGGTGAGCCCGGGACCAAAGGCAAAACTCAGGATCTTTTTATTATGATCAACACCGTTCAAATTCTTACAAAGCTCATTAAGAACAAAGATCACGGTTGGTGACGACATATTCCCGTATCTTCTCAGGACATCATAAGCATAGACATTCTGCTCTTTGGTCATGCCGAGCTCTTTCTCGATAACTTCAAGAATTCTTTTTCCCCCGGGATGAATAGCAAAGTACGAGACGTCGGAAGTGCTCCCCATCAATTTCGCCGTCAGTTGTTTTATTCCGCTTTGGATGATCTCGGGTACGTAAGCTGACAACTTCATTTCGAAGCCGAGGTCTCCCACCGACCATGCCATATCTTCTTCGCCGTTCGTAGCCAGATCGCACTGAAAGATTTCCGGTTTCAGGTTCAGGCCCTTTCTCGTCTTTCCTTCGACGATCATACTTGCCGAGCCGTCGCCAAACAACGCGTTAGCCAATAGATTGTCGTCCGTATTTGTTTTTTGAAAATGGAGACTGCACAGCTCCGTGCAAACAATAAGCACTTTCGATTCCGGATCGTTTCCGCAAAAAGAATCAGCGAGCTTAAGCGCATTGAAGGCAGCATAACATCCCATGAAATTGATGCACGTGCGCTGAATATCCTGGCGAAGTCCAAGTTTTTTCACAAGGTCGATGTCAAGACCCGGAGCATAAAAGCCGGTACAACTAACAACAATTAAGTGCGTGATGTCTTTCGGAGCTATTCTATCGCTCATTGCGGTACGCGCAGCGGTACAGCTGAGTTCAACTGCATGCTTTCTGAATACCTCGAGTCTCCTTTTTGTTGACGGTAGTGGATTCATATCCCCGGAGTTGGCATAGAATTCGTAATCCGCCGTTTTGCCGTAATCGGGTAGCACAGAATAACGCGACTCAATACCGGTGGCCCTGTAAAGCGCCCTGAGCTTCTTCGCTTCGGCATCGTCGAGCTGCATCGCTCTCACCATAAAATCCGCGATCGTCTGCTGACTAAATCGATGTGGTGGTGTTGCTGTCCCGATCGCGGTAATGTAGCTCATTGGTCAAGTATAGTTCAAAAACATGAATTTTAGCTAGATTGTTCGATGCTATCAAAATCCACCCTGTTACATCTTCGTATACCGTTCTCCTTCTTTTTGATGCCCGTCTACCTTTTTGCCGTCTGCATCAGTCCGAATGTAAATGGAGAAAACTTGTTGTGGTCTTTTCTGATCATCCATCTTTTGGTTTACCCGGCGAGCAACGGCTATAACAGCTATTTCGATAAAGACGAGAAGAGTATCGGCGGGCTGAAGAATCCGCCGCCTGTCAAAAAAGATCTTTATTACACATCTCTCGTTTTCGATGTGGCGGCAATTGTACTGGCTCTGGTTTTCGTGAGCAAAGAATTTGCCGTCATGATATTCGTTTACGGACTAGCCTCGAAAGCCTATAGCCATCCCTCGATACGATTAAAAAAATATGCAGTGCCTGGATGGCTCACAGTCGTATTCTTCCAGGGGGTTTTCACGTTCGCAATGAGCTATATCGGGATCAACAAATTCCCATTGGAAAACCTGCTGCAGGCAAAGGTTCTGTTCCCCGGTATTCTTACAAGCCTGATGTTATTCGCCACATACCCAATGACGCAGGTGTATCAGCACGAGGAAGATTCGAAGCGTGGCGATAAAACGATGAGTTTGTTACTGGGTATCAAAGGCACATTCGTCTTCGCAATGATATTCTTTGCGATAACGACATTTGGCTTTGTTTACTTCTTCATACAGACGTTCTCCGCTTTTTATGCGGTTGTATTTCTGATCACACAATCGCCCGTGGTTGCTTATTTCTTCGTTTGGTTCTCTTTCGTTTTGAAAGACAGCACCAATGCCGATTACAAATCTACCATGCGTTTGAATTTTCTTTCGAGCTTATGCCTTAATGGTTTTTTTACGTACCTGTTTCTCAACAGTTGGCATATGCTTTAACATTAGACATTATTCATTAAACACCAGACATTACACAATAACATTGTTCATTGATCCATTGGTCAATGTCATTGATCGATGTTTAATGTCCAGTGAGTAATGGTTAATGCTAAAAGCTATCGCCGTGTGTTGCTCTTACAAGGAAGTTCGCAACAGGCTTCACATTCCGAACAAGGTTCACCGCGAAGTCGGAAGCGGTTTCTGCACCGAATAGCCGTTGGACCTGCCGGCCAGTCCATAGCCTTTTCGCGAAAAGTGCTTTCCACTGCTTGCCATAACCCTCTTCCATTTCCTCTCTTTTGATCTCACCCTTCAGGAATCTGTCAACCCAGTCGGCCGAGATCTTTGCTGAATGAATGGCCATCGCCATTCCATTGCCGCATAAAGGTGTGATCATTCCCGCTGCATCGCCGATCATCAGCATGTGATTCTCCACTGGCTTTTTACTTGCAAATGAAATTTCATTGATCACCTCCGGTTTGTCGAAAAGGAACTCAGCCCGTTCAAAAATGGATTTAAGGAATGGGTTCCTGAACATCACATTCTCTTCCATCTTTCGAACATCACCATATGTCTTAAGATTCGATCGATGTGTCAGGTAGCACAGATTCGTTTTACCATCTTCGATATTACTGATGCCGCAGTAACCGTCCTTAAAATTATGAAGGGCAATAAGCCCCGGGCGGTGATCGATCTTTATATGATACTTCACTCCCACATAAGGAGATCGCCGGTGAACAAAATCGCGATCAAGGTCGTAGTCGAGCTTCGATCGCTTGCCATGTGCGCACAAAATAACCCGCGCCCTCGCGTGGTCCAGGCGTTCCAGATTTTCATGAATGACCTCAACGCCGGCATCCATCGCGATGTGATATAAAAAGTCGTCGAGTGTATAACGACTGATGCCAAAACCTCCCAGGTCGAGATTTAATTCCGCACTTTTTCCGTTGACGGACGTCAGTTGTAATTTTTTTATGGCCTCAGGATGGAATTTTTGGGGGAAGAGTCCGTGTGTCTCCAAAAACGGCACGGTCTCGTTAGAAATGTATTCTCCGCACACCCGGTGGAACGGATAACGCTTTTTTTCATACAATTTTACAGTCCATCCGCGCCTCTTCAGGAGGATTGAGGCGATGAGACCGGCCAATCCTCCCCCGGCGATCAGGACATCGGCCTCTAAATTGCCCTTCAAATCAGCGATTTTCCCGCTCACCTATGCTTGTGGATATAATGTTGAACAAAGTAAGAACCATTACCCGGTTCAATTTCGTTAATAGTGTGAAGCTTCACACATTCATCTCTATGGAAACAGGCAAAGCGGAGAGTTCCGAAGGCCGCCTTGGTTCGGCGGACGCAATTGGAACGTTAAAGCTCCTGGTTGTTGGCAACAATCCTATCGAACTCAGCAGGGTACTCGAGCAAATTGAAAAGATCGATCGTCAGAAAGAGGTTAAGATCGCTTTCGACTTTCATTCAATCATCGACAGGCTCTCTCATTTCACTCCCGATTTCATTCTCATCGATGACAACATCGGGAAAAATGAACTTCGCCAGGTTGTCGATCAACTTCTCAGCGAACGTCGCACAAGAAACATTCCCATCACCGTTCTCAAGAACTATAACTATCGCGAAACGATCACTTCAGGTGTAATGGAATTTCTTCTCAAAGAAAATCTTTCCAGCGAAAACATTTACAAAGCACTTCGTAATTCTCTCCGTCTAAGAAAGACAGAGATGTATCTTATCAATTCTTACAAGAAACGTAAGGGACAATTGCTGAGAATCTTCCGTTCGAACGAACCTGCGCTTTCAAGCATCTGATTTAGACCACCGCTAGATCTGACTCGTCAACCTGAATTCTTTTTTCAGGACTTGTCCTCCGCGGTTTACCTCAAGAGATATCTTCTTCCCCGGTTTCAGGTTAAAGAATGCATTCATTCCATTGAGATCCAGCTGATCTGCCGGAATCCCGTTGATGCGCATTACAAGATCGCCGGGTTTAATACCAGCAATCTCCGCCGGAGATTTTTCTCTCACATCCGTAATCTCGAAATTCTCAAGGCGGGAGCCTTTTGCTTTCAATGTCAGACCACTCATATTGTAATAGAATTTCTTCTTGAACGCATTGTTCTTTTGCAGGTAAAGATTCTCCCGCGGGAAATCAAAAGTTACTTTAAACCTGCTGAGTATCTCGCCCCCAACAGCCCCATTGCGTCTGACAGCCCTGCTGACCTTTAGAGTATCCATGTAACTATTCGGATCGGGGAAGTTCGCGATCACGTCTTCGATGACAAACTTTCCAAAATTGATCTTCGAAATACGACCGATCTTTCCGGTGATAACTCCGCCAAGTCCACGCCCTATAATACTTTTCACAAACAGCGGTGGTACTTTGATCGTGTCGTTAGAATCCGGTTCGAGGATAAGTCCATGACTCGCGCCGCTATCGATCAGTAACTTCGCTTTGATTGTTGTCGAATCTGTTACGTCTACTGTAGTTACGAAGTATGGCTTCGTGTCTTCTACCGAGATCTTTATCTTTTCTGCCTTACGCTTCGGATGAAATCTATCAGGACGCTGGAGCGTCATCTCCTTTCTCTCGTAGTCGATCGTAACAATGAACCGGCTGAATAATTCGTAGCCAAGAATTCCCTGGACGTCGGCTCCGAGGTAATTGCGAAGCTCGAGGTAATCTTCTTCAAGCACGAGCAATGCATGACCTTCGCCATGAATCCCCGGAGGAAGGTCCAGTGACACGTTATTTGTTACGTAAGCCTGTACAAACTTCTTTCCGCCCGGGCCGCTAACGGTATACTTTCTGGTATAAGTGAGATTGAGGATATCGCTGAAGATCTTCTCGGTTAGAATGGCCGTGCGAACTCCGGTGTCAAGAACAAATCGCAACGGGAGCTGGCCGTTAACGACAACAGGGATGATAATGAGATTATTATTGATCTCAATCGGGATCCTCACCTTCGATCTTCCGTCTTGCATCGCAAATCCGAGTACCTGCTGTGCCTGTAAAATCTGGGGTAAAAACGCGATTAGTAAGAGCGATAGCAGCTTTCTGATCATCGAACACTTAGCCTCGCTTAAAACTAAACCTTTTTCTCTAAAGGGTAAATCTTTTAAGCGGTAACTACCCCAAGTCTAGTGAGCAGATCAACGGGCTGTTCTTCTACTAGTAAAGTCTTGCTGTTTGCTTCACTCACAAAGCCTTTTGCAGTCATGTGTTGAAGTTGCGCGATCAGAGGATTGAAAAATTTTGCTGTGTTCAGCAGTCCCACGGGAGCGTTGTGAAGTCCAAGCTGTCGCCATGTCAGAATTTCAGCGAGTTCATCGAGTGTTCCCCAACCGCCCGGCATCGCAATGAATGCATCAGTCAGATCGGCCATTCGTTTCTTGCGCTCGTGCATCGATTCAACAATCTCGAGTTTTGTCAGACCATTGTGGCCGACTTCACGTTGATATAAAAAAGAAGGGATTACGCCAATTGCCTTACCGCCGTTGCGAAGTACTTCATCGGCCACAACGCCCATGAGACCTACTTTTCCACCGCCGTAAATGAGCGTGCAGTTGTTTTTGGCCAGAAGCAGGCCTAATTCTTTGGCTGCCTCAGCAAATACGGGCTCGTTCCCGACCGCTGAGCCGCAAAAGACGCAAACTGAGGGCATGTTAAGTTTTTTTGAGAAACGACGACAAAGCGTCGTAGGTCGACTTAGAACTTCAGATCGTGTTCGTTATCGCTAACCTTTTTGTTAGGAATGATCCACGGACAAATGATTGCCAGGACGAATAAGGCTACGATTGTGAGCATGACTGCCATAAAAACACTGTTTTGTGGAACCAAAAGTACACTCCGCACGCGTAATTTTTCAACTATCAGTAGCTAAAAAGTTAAAATTGAACAATTTTACACACCGTAGGGTTATTTCAACCGGTACCTGACATGAAAAAGACCGTCATTATAATCGGAATTCTGGCCATTGTATTAGCTGTGGCCTTCATATTCTGGCGCAACCAGGTAAAGTCATTAAGTCCCGAAGACGGTGTCGATTACACCGAGGGCGATCTCAAAGTACACGTGTTTTATAATCGTCCCTACAAAAAAGGGCGTGTTATCTTCGCAACAGACGGGCTGGTACCTTTCGGCAAAGTTTGGCGTACCGGCGCCAACGAAGCCACGACCTTCGAAACGAATAAAACTCTATCTATAAATGGCAAGGAATTGAAGCCGGGCAAATACAGTCTCTGGACAATTCCGAATGCGCAGACCTGGACGGTGATCTTAAACTCAGATATCCCTTCGTGGGGCATCAACTTCAACGGTGAAGCTAATCACGATGCAACGAAAGATGTTGTGACGGTTGAAGCGCCCGTAAGTCTTACAGAGACGGAGATCGAACAATTCACTATCTCAATTGAAAAGACAGGCGAAGAGATCGAGTTGATCTTTATGTGGGACAAAACTGTAGTGGCCGTCCCTTTTACTGTTGTCGGGCAATAAGCCGGATCACGGTTTTTCGTTCTTCTGGAATCGCCTCAAAAACTTTGCTTGCCGGCATTACCCTGTTTGCCGGAATACCCTGTTCGATGAGGTAATTCACAATCTCCAGTGCTTCCTGTTGTGTACGATCGTTATGATAAGTGTTCCTGACGATCACTGTAGAATCCATCGTAACGCTGTCTGAAATAACTTCGGTGAGATCGGCATCCGATTGAATTGAATCTTTCATGTAACCGTAGAGACTTACCTCCACATCGAATTTCAAAGATGGAGATCCATTGATCATCCGGGCGACTTTACGAAGCTCTGTCTTCGACGACTCGATCATCTCCGTTGAGTGAGGCTTAAATTGAACTCCGCCCAATTCGATGATGTCGCCGGCCACAACAGGTTTCAATACAGCTGTCATTTTTTCGAGAGTCGATATTTTTTCCGCCGTAAGATCGAACACCCGGGAAATGAAATTAAAATTATCCTGTTCCGGGTCGATCACAACGTTATAAACATTTCCTTCAATCAGATATAAAGTAAACGCACCATCTTTCGTAGGACGCGTATTGACCAGGCGTGTTTGTGTTCTGGCATCCAGGAGGCTGACGTATGGAGAAGCAAGATTCGGAGGACCTTCAATTCTTCCTTCGAGTTTCATTACAGCATGTGGCTTGATCTCCGCCGGGAACAAGACCTCGACGAGCTCGGTGGCCGTTTTTGTAGGAGAATCTTTTACAAGGTAACGACCCAGGGAGTTCGCTGAAACATACTCGTCGTCGTTGGGTGTGTTTACAAAATCCAATGGAACCGGTTTGCTCCATGTCGTTCCTGTTCTCTTTGTGATGAAAAGGTCCATCCCTCCTTTGCCTCCCATTTGATCGGAAGAGAAGATCAGCGATTCTCCATCGCCCATAATTCGCGGAGCCTGTGAGTTTCCTGTATTGATATTTGAGGGTAGTTCAACCGGTGGTTGCCAACGTGTATCTGTAGGTTTTCTTGAAGCCATCATGATGCGGCAGCCGGATGCTTTTTCGGAATCCATCTTCGTACATCGCATAAAGTACATCGTCGTACCGTCGGTCGTTATCGATGCGCATGCTTCATTTTCTTTTGAGTTCACAGGCAGGCCCACGTTCATCGGCTCCGCCCAGTAAGTACCTTTCAGGTCGCTTACATAAAGATCGTAGCCGCCGAGGCCGCCACCTTTTGTAGTTGAAATATATACCTGGCGCCCGTCTGGAGATAAGCCGAAGCCCCTTAGAAAGTTCAGGCGGCCGTTAAGTGTTTTTGGTAAGGCAGCGGGTTCTTTCCAGTTCACGCCGTCGGGCTTCGTGGAATAAAAAACGGTTAGAATATTGTCTTCAGCGTTGTCGGACACAAAAAGCATCGAGTTTCCCTCGAGGCTCATGTAGGGCGACGAAACGTTGATACTCGGATGGTTGATCGGTGCCGAAAAACGATTGATTTTATTCTGGCCGGCGGCCCCGCACACGATAGAAAAAATAAGGAGTGATGTTATCGAAAAACGCATAACGAAAGTTATCCAATTTCATGCTAACTTTAACCGCTCAAGTGAGAGTTAACATGATCCAGGTCATTCCGTCCATAGCAATCAGAAAGGGTAAGGTTGTAAAGATGCGCAAAGGCGATCCTACAAGCGAAAAGGCTTACGACGAAAACCCTCTCGATCTCGCCAAGCGATTCGAAGATCACGGTATTGAAGTCGTGCATCTTGTAGACCTCGACGGCGCCGAAAGAGGCTCTCCTCTCAACTGGCATGTTATCGAAACCATTGCCGGGCATACCGATCTTAAGATCGATTTCACGGGTGGTATCAGCACGGATGGTGACATCAGCAAAGCTTACGAATACGGAGCAGACTATATCACCGCATCGAGTATAGCAATCCAGAAGCCTGAGTTGTTTGCATCATGGATCGTATCGTACGGTCGCGAGAAAATTACCCTCGGAGCCGACGTTGTAGATATTCAATCGAAGATTGTTGCCTTCAGGGGCTGGCAGAAAAAATCGGATGTCACGCTGTTCGATCACGTGGAATACTTCTACGAGCGTGGCTTGAAATATGTGAAGTGTACTGATATATCCCGCGACGGCGTTCTTGAAGGACCGGCGTTTACTTTCTACCAGGATGTGATCGCCCGTTTCCCGGAAATTAAAGTGCTGGCTAGCGGTGGTATTCGCGGTGTCGACGATATTAAACGTCTGCACGATATGGGCGTGTTTGCCGTGATCTTTGGCAAAGCGTATTATGAAGGTGTCCTGAAACTGGAAGACCTCGAGCAATTCCTCGTAAAAACTAATTGATTACTGTTGTTCCATCAATTCAGAAGCTTTGAACTTCTGAAGGATGTAGTACAGGAAGTTGAAATTCAGCGGATCGCCTTCTGCCTGTGCTTTCTTTGCGTCGTTGGCTTTTGATTTCGCAGCCGGCGCTGGAACCGTCTTATGCTGAAGTGAGTCGTATAATGGCTTTACACTTTGCTCCATCAGCAACGGCTTCTCGTCATAAATGGCTGCATCCTGGCTGAAGAGGTTCGTCACAGATGGTGAAGAGCCTGTCATAGGCCCGGGCACATCATCCTGCGCTGAGGCCGAAAGAGCCACCACTAACATCAGTGTTAGTATTCCTGGTAGGATGTATGAAAATTTTGCCTTCATTAAAATCCGGACTGAGTCGGAAGCTGTTACTTTACAGGGCCTAACGCAATTTACTGATTTTTCGATATGATAACATGGGATGATTTTGTTAAAGTTGACCTGCGTGCAGGTACTATAATAAAGGCAGAACCCTTCCCAGAGGCCAAAAAACCCGCTTTTAAGCTTTGGATCGACCTTGGCAGCGAAATCGGGGTCAAACAATCCAGCGCACAGATTACCGCTATTTATCGACCGGCGGACCTTATCGGACGACAAGTAGTCTGCGTGGTGAACTTCCCACCGCGACAAATCGGCCCGTTCATGTCGGAGGTTCTTACCACCGGGTTCCCCGACAACCAGAATAATGTGGTGCTCTGTTCCGTTGAAAGAAATGTCCCTAACGGGTCGAAACTATTCTGATGCTGTTTTCAAAGATCGGTTCTGTTACACACGGGATCTCCGCTCAATTGCACGAAGATCGTGATATCCGTCTCTTCCTTACCGATAGCCGCAAAGCCTCACAACAAGATTTGCCCGGCAGGCAGGCAGGATCTTGCTTCGTCGCAATCAAAGGAGATCGTCATGATGGACACGACTACGTAAGCAACTTATATCAAGCAGGTATAAGAATGTTCATCGTCGAAAAAGAACTCAAATGGAATTCGTTTCCGGAAGCAAGTTTCTTTTTTGCGAAGTCTTCACTGAAAGCTTTACAGGACATCGCCGCAGATCACCGATCTCATTTCAATTACCCGGTTATCGGGATTACCGGCAGTAACGGGAAGACAATCGTTAAAGAGTGGGTCTATCAATTACTTGCTCCCCGGTACAGCATCGTCAAGAATCCGGGTAGTTACAATTCGCAATTGGGCGTTCCTCTTTCGGTGCTCGCTATGCAAGCGCATCACGAGCTGGGATTATTCGAAGCGGGTATCTCGATGCCCGGCGAGATGAAGAATCTCGAAAGGATCATAAAACCAACGATCGGAATATTCACCAACATAGGCTCGTCACATGACGCCGGCTTTAAGGACCGCAAAGAAAAAATCAGAGAGAAGCTCCGGTTGTTTCAGGATTCCAAAGTTCTGATCTATTGTAAAGACCATAAAGAAGTTCACGAAGAGATTCAAAAGCTTCCGGCCAATATTCAGTTGTTGGGATGGAGCGCAAGCGAAGGTTTCAATGTACCGTTCCACGACGCGGCCTCAAAAGAGAATCTTATCCATTGTATCGTCCTGATGCGTCATCTCGGCATCGGAGAAAATGAAATACAGGAAGGCATCAACACATTGAGATCAGTTCCGATGAGATTGGAGCTGAAACAAGGTGTCAATCAAAGTCTCATCATCGACGATACTTACAACAATGATCTCGGTGGTCTCCAGATCAGCCTGGATTTTCTTTCAGGGCAAACGAAACAAAAGAAGACATTGATCTTGTCGGATATTCTTCAGTCGGGAATGACCGATGAAGATCTTGTGAAAGAAATTTCCTCAATTGTTTCCAGAGCGGGAGTTCATTCATTGATAGGGGTCGGCCGCGTGTTGAAAGCCCATCAGCAATATTTCAAGAGCATTCCGGAAAAATCCTTCTATCCCGATACTACCTCATTTTTGAACGATCTCGATCCCGATTCATTTCAGAATTCCGTCGTGCTCATCAAAGGCGCTCGCCCGTTCGCATTCGAATCGATCGTACAGCGATTGCAGCGCAAAGTTCATGGAACTGTGATGGAGATCGACCTGAGCAAAGTCGTTCATAACCTTAACTATTTTAAATCGAAGCTTCGGCCCGGTGTAAAGCTTATGGTTATGGTGAAAGCATTCGCATATGGAAGCGGCAGCGAAGGCGAAGTCGCCAATCTTCTTCAATATCACCAGGTGGATTACCTGGGTGTTGCTTATGCCGACGAAGGAATAGAACTGAGGAAGAACAGGATCTCGTTACCGATCATGGTGATGAATCCTTCGGAAGAAAGTTTTCCTTCTTTGCTCGAATACAACCTGGAGCCCGAGGTCTATAGTATCAAGATCCTTCATTCGCTTGTGAAATTTCTCGGGACCCGTCCATTAAAAGTTCACATCAAGTTTGATACAGGAATGCACCGCCTTGGATTCGAGGAAAAAGATCTGCCGGAGCTGATCTCGGTTCTGAAAGCACATCCTGCCATTTCCATTGCAACGGTGTTCAGCCACATGGCTGGCGCCGATGAACATGAGCACGATGCATTCACGAAAGAACAGGTGGACAGGTTCAGCGCGCTGTTTGAACACTTTTCCTCAAAACTTCAAATACAACCCATACGGCACGTGTTGAATTCACCGGGTATCCTTCGATTCCCGCAATATCAATTCGAAATGGTGAGGTTGGGAATCGGTTTATACGGCGTTGATCCAACAGACGAGCGAAGGTCGGAAGGCGATCTTCAGCCGGTGGCTACATTAAAGACCGTTATCTCGCAACTCCGGCGGGTTCCTGCCGGAGAATCTATTGGCTACGGACGGCGAGGCAGGACCACGAGTGAAATGATCGTTGCGACGATCGCCATCGGCTATGCGGATGGTTTCAGCCGGGCATTCAGCCGCGGTGTTGGTGAAGTATTGGTGAATGGCAAGCGCGCGCCGGTGGTCGGGAATGTTTGTATGGATATGACGATGATCGACGTTACAGGTATCGATGCGAATGAGGGCGACGAGGTGATTGTCTTTGGTAAGGATCTGCCGATAAGCGAGGTGGCTGAAAAGATCAAGACCATTCCTTATGAGATCCTGACGAGCACGAGCGAGCGGGTGAAGCGCGTTTTTCACGCCGAAAGCATTTAAACGTGCAAGGTGCAACGTGCCGGGTGCAATGACCGCATCTCCAGACGTTGCACGTTGCACACTGCACGTTGCACTTTCTCAACCGCAGCCCAGGTTCTTCTTTAGGTCCCTGTCTGGTATCCCGCCGAAATCGAATGGCTTTTCATCCTCTCTCTGAATCGTTCCCTCGTCGTCCCGGGGCATCTCTTTTGGCTTCCCCGTTACTATTTTCCCGGCCGTTTTCTTCTCTTTCGCCTTCTTTTTCATACAATTGTTTTTAATTAATCTGAATAAGGTTGAGTCATAGAAGCGTTGCCGATATGCGCCCAGGCGAAATAGCCGTAATAAGTGGTTTCATGGACGATGAGATATCAACAAAACTACTGGAGATGGGGTTCTTACCGGGCAGCTCTGTCACATATAATTTCGCCGCCCCGTTCGGAGACCCGATTTGCGTAAGCGTTTCGGGATTCGACTTATCGCTACGCATCGCCGAAGCCTCAACGATCTCAATACTTAAGTAATGGCGGAGACAAAACGGTTGAGGATAGCTCTTGCGGGGAAACCTAACTCCGGAAAATCTTCTTTATTCAATCAGCTTACCGGTCTCAACCAAAAGATCGGGAATTTCCCCGGCGTGACTGTCGAAAAACGCACGGGTTCCATGAACATCAACGGCGTCCAGGTCGACATCATGGACCTTCCGGGAATTTATAGCCTGTATGCCCGTTCGTTAGACGAAAAAGTTGTTGCCGAGATCTTCGGCAATCACAATAGCGAATATTATCCCGACGAGGTGGTTGTTATCGCCGATGCAACCAACCTGAAGAACAGTTTCTTGTTGCTTACACAGCTCATCGATCTTGGTCTGCCTGTAATTCTTGTCCTGAATATGATGGACCTCGCAGCGAAAGCCGGCCAGAGCATCGATATCAAAAAACTGTCATTCGCGCTCGATGTTCCGGTTGTAATGATCAACGCCCGCAGCGGAGAAGGACTCGACGATCTCAAAAAAATTCTCACCGAAAGGGCAAAGGCGTCTTCAAGGAAAGTATATAAGATTGAAAATGAAGTGATGCCGGCAGTAACTCGCATCAAAGATCATTTCCACTTAAGGTCCGACTACGAAGCATACCAGTTTCTCCAGCAAACCGGTAGTCTCGTACATCTTACCGAAGAAGAAAAAAAACATATTTATCGAATTGCAACCGACATAGGATTTTATCCGGGTAAATACCAGGGGGCGGAAACTATCAGGCGATATGAGTTCATCCAGGACCTGCTCAACCAGGTATTCATTAAGGTCGCGAATCCAAATCCTCAATGGAAGAAAACGTCGTATGCGATCGACAGGGTGTTAACTCATAAAGTCTGGGGATACCTGATTTTCCTTGGAATTCTCTTCCTCATCTTCCAGTCGATTTTTGCATGGGCGCAGATCCCGATGGATTTCATCGATGAGAACTTCGCACGCATGAGCGAATGGCTGGACAACTCATTACCGGAAGGACCATTGTTCGATCTCATCTCACAGGGAATTCTTCCGGGCATTGGCGGTATCGTGGTTTTCATTCCTCAGATCGCCGTTTTATTCGCATTCATTTCAATACTTGAAGAAACAGGTTACATGGCGCGCGTGGTCTTCCTTATGGACAAGATCATGCGTCGCTTCGGGTTAAATGGAAAGAGTGTTGTACCGCTGATGTCGGGATGGGCTTGCGCTATTCCCGCGATCATGGCAACGCGAACTATCGAAAACTGGAAAGATCGTTTGATCACAATTTTCGTGACGCCATTCATGAGTTGCTCCGCCAGACTTCCGGTGTTTACTATTCTGGTCGCGCTTACAATTCCGGATAAGATGATCTGGGGTTTTATGAATCTGCAGGGACTGGTGATGATGGGACTGTATTTACTCGGTTTTTTGGCGGCGATAATTTCTGCTTTCGTGATGAAATTCATCATCAAAGTGAAAGAGCGTAGTTATCTCATCATGGAACTTCCCACGTATCGCATGCCAATGTGGAAAAATGTCGGTTTTACGATCGTCGACAAAACGAAAGCATTTGTGTTCGAAGCCGGTAAGGTTATCCTCGCGATATCGATCGTGTTGTGGGTGCTTGCAAGCTTCGGTCCGGGCGACGAAATGCAAAGGGCCGAAGAAGTTGTTCGTGATGAATCTTACAACCTTCGGCTTACAGAACAAGGGTTCCAGGATCGCGTTGCCGCGTACAAGCTCGAACATTCTTACGCCGGAAAGATCGGCCACGTTATCGAACCTGCGATTCGTCCCCTTGGCTACGACTGGAAGATCGGGATCGCGCTGATCACGTCTTTTGCGGCACGGGAAGTCTTCGTGGGCACGATTGCTACTATTTACAGTCTCGGCAGCACTGAAGATGAGTTAACAATCCGCGAGCGATTGGAAAACGAAGTGAATCCGGAAACGGGTGGCCCACGCTTCACCATGGCGGTTGGCTTCTCTTTGCTGATATTCTACACGTTTGCCATGCAATGTATGAGCACGATTGCAATCGTGAAGCGGGAAACAGGTGGATGGAAATGGCCCATGATCCAGCTGGGTTATATGACCGGGCTTGCATACATAAGCGCTTTTATCGCGTACCAACTCTTGTCGTAATTTCTCTATCTTTAGGCCTGTCTGCCGACAGCAGGCTTGACCTAATCCCTTAATGAAAAACGACTACCACCTTGGTCTTTTGTACATGGTGCATCTCCTTATGAGCTCCGATGGAGAAGTACATGAGAACGAAGAGAAAGCATGGAATGTGATCAAGGAAAAAGAAGGCATCTCCGACGAGCTTTTTAATGACTTCAGGAAAAGCCTGACCGAGAAAAAGGAAAGAGAGATTTACCAAACGGGTATCGAGCATCTGAACTTATGCTCGAACGATCAGAAGCTGGACGCTTTCGCTCACCTTTATCATATGTCAGAAGCTGATGGCAATGTCCACGTCAAGGAGGTTCGCCTGTTGTTGTATTCTATCCGAATGACCGGCATAGAGTTCAACGATGTCGTTGAGCATGCAAAGAAAACTGCGTGAGTCGCAAATTTATATTCCCCCTTTTAGTTGCAGCATGCTTTGCGTGCAGCGATCAAAAAAATGAATCAAGAATAATCGCCGGCCTCCAGGATCGCAGGAATACAGATTCATTATTACTCTACCTCGATAACAAAGCCGCACAACTGGCTTTTGGATCCGTTCAGGATACAAATGCTATCGATGAGCTGGCAAAATATAAAACTGACGAAGCTGCTTTTGCTTTGGGACAGATGTATAATCACAAAGCGGTTTCGGCCTTGAAGAATTATCCTTTAAACCGGGAGGTTGCTGAGGCGCTTGGTAAAGTCATTAAAAAAGAAGACCTCCCTCTCCTCTTATCTGAAACTAGAGACACATCAACACTTGCGGGAATTTCCTGGGGTCTTTATCGCGCAGGCGTTCGGGGCGTTTTTGATTCGAGGTCAATAGAAAAAGCCCGCTCAATTCTTGCCGACAAAGAATCGGGAAGGACTGCCCGTCTTGGCGCCGCTCAATTTTTTTCGAGAAGCCGGCTAGCTATCAACGACAACGTCGGCCAGGTGCTTGTTACTGCTGCGACCGACGCCGATCCGGAAATCCGCATGGCCGCCGTAAATTCATTGGCCAAAGTATCGCCGCATCTTGCCATTGATGGGATTACTCCCGCCGTAGAAGACACTGATTATCGTGTACGCGTAAATGCCACGCGGGCGCTGCGATCGCAGTCATTCAACGAAGTTCAACATTTATATCAAAGGCTCCTTGGTGATCCCAACGCTCACGTAAGTGTGTCAGCAGCTATGGAAGTAGTTAACAACCTTAAGGCCGATACTTCATGGATCCATCAGCAAGCGAAAAGTGCGCGTAACTGGCGAACCCAGGCGATACTCTATTCAAGGCTGAAGAATGTTGACGCCGAGGTGAAGACGATCTATGTCAACAGTAACAACGACTATCAAAAATCGGAACTGTTGAATGCGATCTCTGACGTAAACTTCATCTTCGATCAATACAAGAACAGAGAAGCTAAAGTTATTAAATCGACGGCCGCTGCCCGGATCGCATCCCTCAGCGATGACGTCGATATTTATAAGCAAATTATCGCCGATGGCGACCAGGGGTCCATCATTCCCATCAGTGCAGCTCTTGTTGATACAGCCCGTGGCTTTAAAAAATCAATTACCGACTACTCATTCCTCGAAGAAGCGAAGAATAAACTTTCACTTCCACGTGATTACGAGACCTACGTTCCTCTCGAACGGGCAATTAATTATTTCAGGAATCTTCCTCCTCCACCAGCACCGAAAAATGAATACAATCATCCTATCGATTGGACTGTTGCAGATGCGATCTCAAAAGATCAAAAGGTATTGATCAAAACCTCCAGGGGCGATATCGTAATGCAATTGTTCGCCGACGAAGCTCCCGGCTCCGTGGTGAACTTCGTGAAGCTTGTGAACAGCAAGTATTTTGACGGCCTTTTCTTCCACCGTGTGGTGCCTAACTTCGTCATTCAAACCGGTTGCAATCGCGGCGATGGATTTGGGAGCGAAGACTATTCCATCAGGTCCGAATTCTCACAGCGCCGGTACAAAACAGGCAGCGTCGGTATGGCGTCGGCGGGTAAGGACACCGAAGGAACGCAGTGGTTTATCACGCACTCGCCAACGCCACACCTCGACGGGAAGTATACTATCTTTGCGGAGGTTGTAAAAGGCATGGATGTCGTTCACCAGATAGAACAAGGTGATAAGATCATCGAAGCACGTCTAATCAAATAATGGCGAATAAATTTTATCAGCAGTTTAAGCTGGGAATACTTGGAGGAGGGCAACTTGGCAGAATGCTTATTCAGTCGGGCATAGACCTCAATATCGATTTCAATGTTCTGGACCCCGATGCCCAGGCACCCTGTCACCAGATCTCTGATTTCACGAACGGGAAGCTTACGGACTTCGACACCGTGATCGCCTTTGGCGAAAAATGTGATCTCATTACTATTGAGATCGAAAACGTGAATACCGCTGCGCTCAAAGAACTGGTTAAAAAAGGAAAGAAAGTTTTCCCTCAACCGGAAGTTATCGAGCTCATCCAGGATAAAAGAATTCAGAAAGAGTTTTATAAGAAGAATGATATTCCGACTGCCGATTTCATTCTCACCGAAAGCAAAGAAGATGTAAAAGCGAATTCTTCATTCCTGCCTGCTGTTCATAAACTGGGAAAAGGCGGATACGATGGCCAGGGTGTACAAATTCTTCGAAGTGCTTCCGATATTGACAAAGCCTTTGGCTCTCCCGGTGTTCTCGAAAAACTGATCGACTTCGAAAAAGAGATCGCTGTTATCGTATCACGTAATGAACGTGGAGAAGTCAAAGCGTTTCCCTCCGTCGAAATGGTCTTTCATCCCGAAGCCAATCTCGTTGAATATCTCTTGTCGCCGGCGCAAATCGATCGCCACGTCGATCAGCTTGCCCTCGATATTGCAACGAGGGTCATCACCAAACTAAACATGGTCGGACTTCTTGCTGTCGAGATGTTTGTGACGAAAGACAAGAAAGTTCTTGTGAACGAGATCGCTCCCCGTCCTCACAACAGTGGTCATCATACGATCGAAGCCAACGTTACTTCCCAATACCAGCAACATCTGAGGGCTATACTGGGACTAGTCCCCGGAAATACGGATTCAATTCGTCCTGCCGCAATGGTAAATCTTCTTGGCGAAGAAGGTCATTCGGGCGTTGCCAATTATAAAGGCCTTGAAGACGTGCTCGCAGTCGAAGGAATTTATGTTCACCTTTATGGAAAGAAGATGACGAAGCCATTCCGTAAAATGGGACACGTGACGATCGTTGATGGCGATATTGATAGTCTGAAGAAGAAGATAGATTTTGTAAAGAAAACATTAAAGGTCACCGCATGACAAAGCCATTGGTCGGTATCATCATGGGTAGCCAGTCGGACCTCAAGGTTATGAGACAGGCTGCAGAGTTTCTCGAGGACATGAAGATTCCCTTCGAGGTTACGATAGTGTCGGCACATCGTACGCCGGCGCGTATGGTGAAATATGCAACCGAAGCCCGGGAACGTGGTTTAAGGGTGATCATTGCGGGCGCGGGCGGTGCAGCTCATCTCCCGGGTATGGTGGCTTCACTTACAACACTTCCGGTAATCGGTGTCCCGGTAAAGTCGTCGAATTCTATAGACGGGTGGGACTCTATTCTCTCTATTTTGCAGATGCCAGCCGGAGTACCTGTTGCAACAGTCGCTTTGGATGGCGCTCGTAACGCTGGAATCCTTGCCGCGCAAATAATCGGCACTAACGATAAGCGAATTGCAGCCAAATTGGAGGCGTTTAAGCAGGAGCTTCAAACTAAAGTTGAACAGTCCATAAAAGAGATTGGGAAAAAGGGATGGAAGGCGTAACTTCTCATCGGTTTTAGCCCCCTCTACACTAAGCCATTAAATGAAGCCTGCAGAAAAAGGCTGGTTGAAAGAATATTTGGAGTTCCGCCAGGATCTTCTGAAGAACCTTGCTGCCGAAAGCAAAAAGGCTTCTCATCCAGAACATTCATTGTATCGTGTTATTCAACCCATGGGCCTTATGTACGGCCAATCGGTTAGTCTCATCGATCACCCGCAATCTGATACGTGGGATGAACGCGATCGCATGAAGATCCTTCTTGCAGAAAGTCTTGTAAGCAGCTCTCTGTTATTTCACGATAAGCAGATAAAAAATCCGGATGAGCTTTCCTCGATCATATTGAAGACCGTTGAAAGCATCGGTAATTTTTATAACAATGTTTTTCCCGAGCTGGCAACGCCCACGAAAACATTGTTCGGCCGCAAGAAGTCATCGCTGGAGCTTGCAGAACGCATCCTCGACAAACGTATCGAGCATACAGCTAACGCCGGAAATTTCTGGGTTCAGTTCTTTCACAACAGCTTACTATTCCTAGACATATTCATCTTTGGTCAGTGGATCCATACGAATGCCGATCGCATCGTTGCAGATTTCTTTAAATATGAAAGAGAAGAACTTCGTTTCTCAGTAGTGAAGATCATCGCGGCTGCAGCCCACGCAAACACGACTATCGAATACGAAGAGCGCAAGCTTCTCGAATTTTTCCTTCAGAGTGCCGGCTTAAGTGCCGAGAGGAAAAAAGAAGCGTTCACAATTTTCGATCAGGGAGTTTCCATCGAAGGCATCAACCTTCCTACCAACAATTCATGGATACTTAAGAAGTATTTCCTCGAAATGGCAATCCTCACGATATGGGCCGATAAGCGTGTGGAGGAAGCTGAGGAAAAATTCCTGATCGATCTATGCAGCTACCTCGGCTTCAACCAGGGCGACCTCGACAATAGCATTATGGCTATCGAAGGATTTGTGCTTGAGCACTGGGACCAGATCAACCTTCTCCAGAACAAGAAAGATTACACAGAGGTAAGCGAACGCTTTATCTCGCGTCTTTCAAGAGTTACCAGCAGTAACAGCAAGCGCCTGATAAAAGAAGCACAGGACAGTAACGAACTCATGGCGTTACTTCAGAAGGCGAAATCAAATGAGCTTGACGAAGAGGAGAAAAAGAAATTACAGGATCATCTCATCTCTATTCTTAAGACGATCCCGACATTCGTCATTATTTCGCTTCCGCAAAAATTCCTGACACTTCCGATCTTGATGAAGATCCTGCCCAAGGATTTCTTTTCTGAAACACTGAGCGGTAATTAGACGACGGCTTATAGAGGTTTATAACTCCTGATCGATCGGGAGCTCCTTGGTATCTTCCTTTTTAGGTATGAGCACCGAGAACACTATACTCAATGCAAGCGTTACTACGATCACCGTAAACGAAAGCTCGACAGCAATGTGAACTTCGATTATCTCGAGGAGCATTTTCGCGCCGATGAAGAAAAGGATAATTGAAAGTCCCTTCTGAAGGAGATAGAATTTGTCGATGATCCCGGCAAGCAGGAAGAACATAGCCCTTAACCCGAGTACCGCGAAAATGTTAGAGGTATAGATCAGGAATGGGTTCGTGGTGATTGCAAACGCCGCAGGGATCGAGTCCACCGCGAAAATAAGGTCTGTTGTTTCGATGAGTACGACAACCAGAAACAATGGTGTAAACATCCATCTTGGTTTCGTGATGAGGAATTGTCCATCCTGATCGTCGTTTGTCATTGGCAAGTATTTCTTGCACAACTTCATGATCGGGTTTTTCTCGGGATCGATCTTCTCGTCGCTGTCTTCGAAATAAATTTTTATTCCCGAGTAAATGAGGAATACGCCGAAGATGTACAATACCCAGTGCAATTCTGCGATCACAAGGGCGCCCACGAAGATGAATATACCCCTGAATACAACGGCTCCGAGAATACCCCAAAAGAGGATCTTGTGGTAGTACTCTTCTTTAACAGTGAAGTATTTCAGGATAAGAAGGATGACAAAAATATTGTCTACTGAAAGGGCATATTCAGTCAGATAAGCAGAGAAATATTCAAAAGCGGCATCAATCCCACGTGGCTCATAGAAGTAAATAAAGATGCCGAATAAGGTGCTGACGATGACCCAGAAAATTGATTGGTACAACGCAGATTTCGTTGTGATCTTCCTGTTGGTCTTATGGAAAACACCCAGGTCGAGGAGGAGGAATATGGCAATAATCGCGGCAAATACGCCAAAAAGGACCTTTTCCGTATTTGTTGAATCCAACAGAGAGACTAATAACATGTGCCTATTTTCCGCGGTTAAGGTGATTGTAAAAGAGGTGATTACCTGATCGTTACCAACAGCTAATCACCTCTCGAACATCAAAGCTACAAATATTAACTAAACCCAAAAACTTACCTGAGCCCGTTTATCGGCGAGACTCCAGAAAAGTAACATGTAAAAAATGCTTAGGCATTTACGATGTGTATCCCGAACACATTCAGTTACTCGGTTACCTCGAGTTGCATCTTTAACAGGTTGCTGTAAATACCATCATTGAGAGAATTCAACTCGCTATGGGTGCCCGCCTCCGCGATCTCCCCGTCTTTAATAACCAGAATTCTGTCTACCTTTCTTATCGTGCTAAGACGATGAGCAATGACGATCGTGGTTCGGTTTTCCATTAGCTTTTCCAGGGCATCCTGAACAAGCCGTTCGGAGGCTGCGTCGAGTGAGCTGGTAGCTTCATCAAGGATCAATATTGAAGGATCTTTAAGGATGGCCCTTGCAATTGCTACGCGTTGCCGTTGTCCGCCGGATAACTTTACTCCGCGATCTCCGACAACGGTATCCAGGCCTTCAGGAAATGCTTCAATAAATTGCCATGCGTTCGCTTTTTTAGCTGCGGCTATGATGTCGTCTTCACTCGAGTTCGGTTTGCCGTATTGAATGTTTTCTCTGATCGTTCCGCCGAACAACAACACCTCCTGCGGTACGATGCCGATATTCTTCCTGTATGCTGCAAGGGGATAATTCTTCGCGTTCTCCCCGTCAACGATCACAGCACCATCTGTTGGATCATAAAATCTCATGAGCAAACTGATGATGGTCGACTTCCCCGCACCACTTGGTCCTACCAACGCCACTTTCTCCCCCGGAGCAATATTGAACGACATGCCTTTAAGAACAGTCATGTCTTCGCGCGTTGGATACCTGAACACGACTTTATTGAAACTGATATCGCCCTTCAGTTTTATCTCGATGTCAGTGTTTCCTTTCTCATCCTCGAGTTCCAATATCTCCAGGATACGTTCTGATGCGCCGATCGATTTCTGAAGCTGCCCGTAGAGGTCGCCCAAACCTGCGATAGAGGCGCCCACAAAGCCAGTGTAAAACACGAATGATATCAACTCACCGCCTGTCATTACATGGCTTTGAACCAAAGATGCCCCAAACCATGCGACGGCAACGATGCCCCCAAACATGGCAACGATCGTAAACGAGATAAACATACCGCGATACCTCGCAGTGCGGAGGGCTATCGCTATGATGTCGGTAAGTGCCTTACGATAACGTGTAACTTCAAACATTTCGTTGGTGAACGATTTCACAACGGAGATCGAATGAAGTGTCTCCTCCACGATCACGTTGGAACCTGCGAGCTGATCCTGCGTCTTTCTCGACATCTTGCGGATAGCTTTCCCGAACAATAGTGCAGCTACGACCAGCGGCGGAAATGTAAGGAGCATGAACAACGTGAGTCTCGGCGTCAGGATCACGAGGAATGCAACACCACCAACCAGTATCACAATCTGCCTCAACAACTCGGCGAGCATGAAAGTAAATGCATCGCTTACAGTGGCGACATCCGAAGTAACACGACTCATTAATTCACCAACCCTGCTTTTATCAAAGAATGTTTGGGGCAGCCATATCATCTTCTGATAAACGGTATGACGCAGGTCGGCAATAGATCCCTCCGTAAAGCGGGCGAAGAAATGAACTCTTAGGTACGAGAATGTTCCCTGCAACAGGATGATACCCATGAAACCAAAGGCAACCTGGTTTATCGTATTCAGGAAGAAAGTCGATTTCCCTTCCGCCGCATCGATAAGCTTGCCGGCCATGAAAGGGAACGTGAGCGCCGTAAGGCTGGAGAAAGTTAAGGCGATAAGACCGAATATAAATGCCGTTTTGTACGGCACTACGAATCGGAAAATACCGAAGAATTTTTTCAGTTTCTCTTTTGTGATCGGCGTCTTCGGAACGTCCTCAAATCTTTGTCTCGCCATGATATAATTAGACGGAGTGGTGTTTGAATTTATTCTATCGTGCCTTCGATAAAGAAGGGGACACTGTCGCCCAGTGTCATTTTCTGGAATCCTTCAACACGATAACGGTGCAACTCGTGGTTACGCTCTAATTCCAGCACCATTTGCCTTGCATTGGAATACACTGCGTTTTCTTCTACAAGCGTGGCCTCGATCTTCCGGAGATCATCCGGAGTCCGCAGGTAATAAAGTTTCATCAGTGAAACCGGAACCTCACGCTGCGCTTTGATTTCCCGAACCATAAGGTTGCTGTTGGTGTCGCGCACATCGCTCACCTCATAGGCATCACGAAAGGAAGCTTTGTTCACCTGCCCGATAAGACGGAAGACCTCGAGCTCGTTGGCCCATTGAAGACTGTCGGGGATGAGATGCGTGTCTTCTTTCTTATCACCAACAGAGACAGACTTGCTCAGCCCGCGTTTTTTCAGACTTTGAATCTGAGCAGTAACAAGACTGTCTATATTATAAAATGAATTTTGCCGGGCTACTGGTTGCTTTCCGGCACAACCGATGATAATCGTTGTAACCAGCACGCAGTACGTCGCACTTTTAATCAATGAGAACATTTCCTGTCATCTCTTTAGGGATCTTCACACCCATGATCTTGAGAATCGTCGGTGCAAGGTCTCCCAATTTCCCATCCTTCATCTTTCCTTTGTAGTCATCATCAACCAGGATGCACGGCACGAGGTTCGTCGTGTGTGCAGTATTCGGACTTCCATCTTCATTGGTCATGATCTCCGCATTACCGTGATCCGCTATAACGATGATGGCATAACCGTTCTTTCGCGCAGTCTCCGTAACGGCTTCATTACACTGATCTACAGTCTCGACTGCCTTTACAGCTGCCTCGAATACGCCTGTATGTCCAACCATATCAGGGTTGGCGAAATTGAGACAAATGAAGTCGGCCGATTTCTTTTCAAGTTCAGGAATGATCTTGTCGCGGATATCGAAAGCGCTCATCTCCGGTTTAAGATCGTAGGTTGCAACCTTCGGCGAAGGTGCGAGTAGTCTGCTTTCACCCGGGAAAGGTTCTTCGCGGCCACCCGAGAAGAAAAACGTTACGTGAGGATATTTTTCTGTTTCTGCGATGCGTATCTGCTTCAATGTTTCTTTGGCAAGCACTTCACCCAACGTATTCTGAAGATTGTCTTTATCGAAGATGATCTTCACATCTTTGAAGGAATCGTCATAGTTGGCCATCGTCACATAAAACAGCTTTAACTTCTTCATGCCCTGCTCCGGGAAATCCTGTTGCGTGAGAGCTTGTGTGATCTGGCGACCGCGGTCGGTCCTGAAATTAAAGCACAGCACAACATCACCTTCGGCAATAGTCGCGAGTGGCTTGCCATCCTCACCAACGTGAACGATGGGTTTAATGAACTCGTCGGTTACGTTAGCCGCGTAAGATTTTTCGACGGCAGAGATGATGTCGGTCGCTTTTTCACCAACACCGTTTACCATTAAATCATAAGCAAGCTTTACCCGCTCCCAGCGCTTATCGCGATCCATCGCATAGTAGCGGCCTACTACACTGGCAATTTTGCCCGTGGTTTTATCAAGATGCTTTTGAAGATCCGTCAGATAACCGACGCCACCTTTCGGGTCTGTGTCCCGTCCATCTGTAAATGCATGAATGAAAAGATCTTTGACACCATTGTTCTTCGCTATCGTGCAGAGTCCTTTGAGGTGCTCGATGTGAGAGTGAACACCGCCATCGGAGAGCAACCCGATAAAATGAACTTTGCGATGAGTGCCCTTCGCATACTCGAACATTTCGAGCAGTACCGGGTTTTTATCGAGTTCGTGTTCGTCGATCGACTTGTTGATGCGGACGAGATCCTGGTAAACGACACGGCCGGCGCCAATATTCATGTGGCCGACTTCTGAGTTACCCATTTGTCCTGCGGGCAGGCCCACGGCCAGGCCGGAAGCTTCAAGCTTACTATGAGGGTATTTCTGGTATAAAGAATTAATGTACGGTGTCTTTGCCTTGGCGATTGCAGATACTTTCGGATCTTTTCCCAGTCCCCAACCATCGAGGATCATCAGCAGAACTCTCTTTTGCATAGCGTTTTTTGTAATGGAAATGCAAATATAGGGCTCTAATACCCAACTTCGCATTAAATGCGGAGCCGCGCAAAGCAGGGGTATTTTTTGTTTCTAGATGAGATGATTATGGCATACTTTTGGACTTCCTAAGAACAACTATGAGCAGAATACTGCGTTTGACGGTTCTTTTTGTGTGTTTGGGCTCTATTCATGCTTTTGGGCAAGATATTTTTGCGCCCATGAAGGACGCCATCAAAACGGGCAATGCTAAAGAGGTTATCAAGTTCTTCAATAACAACGTTGATATGAACCTCGACGGACAGGTTGCCATGTACAGCAAGGCACAGGCTGAGTTTGTCCTCCGCGACTTCTTCAAGAAACATCCATCGTCGGAATTTTCCATCGTTCACACAGGATCATCCAAGGGTGGACTTCAGTTCGCTATTGGTCGCTATGTGAGCAACGCCGATACGTTCGATGTCGTTATCCGGGTTAAAGAAGTCAGCGGCAATTATCTAATCCACGAACTCAACTTCGTGAAAGATTCAAACTGATGTTTGATCTCCCCGTAAAGAATCTCCCGGCCTACCTCACTGAAGAGGCAATTGCAGAATTTATTGGCGCAGCATTTTCAGAAGATGTTGGCGAAGGCGACCATTCGAGTCTGGGATCAATTCCGGCCGACGCGCGCTCTGCTGCACGGCTTCTCATAAAAGATAACGGCATTCTCGCCGGCGTAGATCTAGCCTCGATGATATTTCAGTTTTATGATCCCACGTTGGTCATGAACAGAATAAAAAACGATGGCGACGAGGTTACGAAAGGAGAAGTCGCATTTACGGTCGAGGGTCTTTCACGATCAATTTTGTCGTGCGAAAGGCTAGTACTAAACTGTATGCAGCGAATGAGCGGGATCGCCACCTACACGAATCGCCTCACACAGTTGATCTCCGGAACAAAAGCGAAGCTCAAAGATACCCGCAAGACTACCCCCAATTTCAGGATCATGGAAAAGTGGGCAGTATTGATCGGCGGGGGCGTAAATCACCGGTTCGCTTTATACGATATGATCATGTTGAAAGACAATCATATCGACATGTCGGGTGGTATTCAGAATGCAATCACCAACACCAAAAGATATCTGCAGGAAAAGAACAAAAACCTCAGGATCGAAGTGGAGACACGAAACATCCAGGAAGTGAGGGAAGTGCTGGCCGTTGGCGGTGTGGACATCATTATGCTCGACAATATGACAATTGAGCAGATGCATGAAGCGGTTGCGGTTATCGGTGGCAGGTGTCAGACCGAAGCAAGCGGCGGTATCACAGAGGAAACTATCCGGAAAGTGGCTGAAACGGGAGTAGATTTCATATCGGTAGGCGCCCTGACTCATTCCGTGAAAAGTCTCGATCTGAGCCTGAAATTCTTGAAGTAAAGATTTACTTTTGCCCTCCGAATTAGGCACTTATGAAGGTTACGACCAAGAAATACCGGATGGAAAAGAATGACTACATCCGTCTCGCATTCAAAAACATTTTACGTCAGCAGTGGTGGGTTGGATTGATCGCAGTGGCGATTTGTCTTGGTTCTCTGTGGGTGTTCAGTATCTGGTGGTACATCGGCGCCGTGGTGGCCCTCGGTTTATACCTGCTTTTCTGGTGGCTTCAGTTTTATGGAGTTACACAGCTCGACCAGGGGAAGATGTTGTTTGAAAGATATCATTATGAGATCACCAGCCAGGAGATAAAGATGATGATCAATCCACGCGAAGGCATGCCTCTGAAGTGGGATCAGATCAAGAGCGCACAGGTTGGCAAAGACTATTTTTTGCTTTTCATCAATAAAGCGCAGCTGATCTACTGGCCCTTCAAGATCTTCAATACAGAGAACGAGAAGAAATTTGTTCAGAGTGTGTTAAAGACCAAACATCTGACTCAATAGGATGTTCGACGACGAAAGTCCAAAAAAGAAAAAGAAGCTCACACCAACCGAAGCGTTAGCAAAGATCTACCGCTATTGCGCCTACCAGGAACGTTCGCACCAGGAGGTTAAGAAAAAACTGTTCGACTTTGGCCTTACCGCCGACGAAGTGAATGAGATCGTCTCAAAATTGATCACCGATGGTTTCGTGAACGAAGAACGTTTTGCAAAAGCGTTCGCCGGCGGCAAGTTCAGGACGAAGAACTGGGGGCGAATCAAAATTGAAAAGGAATTGAACGCACATGGCCTGAGTACCAGGTGCATTAGCAGTGGGTTGAAAGAGATAGTTGACGAGGACTATCGTAAAACCTTACAAACGCTGCTGGAAAAGAAGAATAAAGTTTTATCCGAGCCAGATTCTTTCGTCAGGAAAGATAAGCTTGCTAAGTTCGCAATTGGTCGCGGTTTTGAACCGGAGCTTGTCTGGTCGCTGATCAAGGAAAACTTCTAACTTCTTGTTGGATTTTTCCGTTACTTGAAAAATCTGCAAACCCCTATTATGCAATTGATAACCGCCTGTGGCGCAATTCTCGATCAGCTCGAAGGTGTCGTCACGCAAATATCATCGGAAGACTTCGCGAAACCCTCACCGGCGCTCAGCAATTCAACCGTTGGTCAGCATCTTCGGCATACTGTCGAATTCTTTCTTTGCCTGGAAAACGGATTTCGTGAAGGTATTATCAATTATGATAAACGTGCTCACGACAGGATCATCGAAACCGATAAGTTTCTTGCGCTCACGGCAATCCGAAGGATCAAGGATTTCGTTGTTTCAACAAACATCGACGTGGCACTGAAGCTTGACGTCGGCTACGAAAGGGATTCCGAAGACTGCGTTACTATTCAGACCAACTATTTCCGGGAGCTCACTTATAACATAGAGCACGCAGTACACCATATGGCTTTAATAAAGATCGGTGTACGTGAGGTGGCAAGCTACGTACGCCTGCCCCAGGATTTCGGAATTGCGGTTTCAACAATCAGGCACAACGAGGTTGCTAATGTGGCGAAGTAATTTCATGATCAAATTGCGATCGTGGGAGTATTGGCCGTTTGGTATTCTTCAGGCTCCCGCCTTGCTCTACTGGCTCTTTCTCGCAGTTCGTGCACGTTCGTTGTTCTATTTTTCTGCGTCTAACCCCGGAATTCTCTCAGGGGGTATGATGGGCGAATCGAAGTCGGAGGTTTTAGACCTGGTTCCGGCCGAGGTGAAACCAAAAACAATCCTTATTAAAATTCCATCGACAGCGTCCGGTGTTGTTGAACAGATGAAGTCACACGGCCTTTCGTTTCCTGTAATCTTCAAACCGGATGTTGGTGAACGTGGATGGATGGTTCGCAGGATCAATAGTGTGAATGACATTGAACAATATCTTGGCGAGATCAGGATCAACTTTATTATCCAGGAGCTCGTGGATCTTCCCCTCGAATTCGGGGTGTTCTTTGTTCATTTTCCTGATAAGCCGAAAGGTAAAGTAACATCGGTAACGATGAAAAGATTTTTAAGCGTGACGGGCGATGGAAGAAGCACGCTCGGTGAATTGATCCTGTCGGTCGATCGCGCCAAGTTGCAGTGGGATGTTTTGAAGATACGGTATAAGGACGAGTTGGATTTGATATTACCTAAAGGGGAATCGAAAGAGTTAGTGTCGATCGGGAATCATTGTCTTGGAACAACGTTTCTCAATGCAAATCATTTGATCACTCCGAAGCTTCATGAATCCTTCAACAGGATCGGCCGGGAGATAAAGGGATTTTACTTCGGCCGTTTCGATCTTCGTTGCGCTTCTTTCGAAGATCTTGAAAACGGCAATATCAAGATTGTTGAGCTTAATGGATGTGGTGCGGAGCCTGCGCACATCTATCACCCTGGTGCATCCTTCTGGAAAGCATTGATCACGCTGTTCGGGCACGTACATAATATGTATCGCATAAGTGTGATCAATCATTCGATGGGTGTTCCTTATCTTTCATTCCAGGAAGGGCGCGCTATCTATCAAAAGTTCAAAGCCCTGAAATCGGGGTCATGATCTATCTCCAGGTTTTTCTCGTTGGATTGGTTTTCAGTTTTTTGGGATCGATCCCGCCCGGAACATTGAATCTTTGTGTTCTGCAGCTTGGGCTGGAGAAAAAGATAGGGGCGGCTCTTCGGTTTGCATTGGCGGTCTCTATTATAGAATACCCATATGCGTGGATTGCTGTGGAATTTGAAAAATGGATCACTGCCTCGCCCGCGGTTATTCAAAATTTCGAACTGATCACGGCAATCGTCATGACTGTCATAGGCATTCTCAATCTTTGGGCTGCACAAAAACCGACAGACTTTACGACCCGCTTTAATGAAAGCGGCTTTCGTCGTGGCCTGGTATTAAGCGTTTTGAACCCGATGGCGATACCATTCTGGATAGGCATTACGGCCTATTTGAAAGCACAAGGATGGATAGACCTTTCGTCGCAAGCGAAATTGCATTTGTATGTTCTTGGCACGTCGGTAGGTGCAATGGTCCTTCTGACTTTGTTTACTTATCTCGCACACCGGTTGTCGGCATATGTGACTCAAAGCAAGTTGGTGAAGCTCATCCCGGGAGCTACGCTTCTGGCGTTGGGAGTATACGCTTTCGTTCGCTATCTATTTTAGTTTCGACGTCTCTTTGTATCTAAAACAACTGGTCATGTGGTCGTTCACAAGTCCACATGCTTGCATGTGTGCATACATCACAGTACTTCCGACAAATTTGAATCCTCGTTTGATGAGGTCTTTGCTGAGGGCGTCTGATTCTGGTGTGGTGGCGGGTATGTTTCCCATGCCATCGCGTTTGTTGACGATTGGTTTGCCTCCGACGAAGCCCCAGATGTATTTATCGAAGCTGCCGAATTCTTTTTGGACTTCGAGAAATTTTTTGGCGTTTGTGACGGCGGCGTACACTTTCAGCCGGTTCCGGACGATGGAGGGGTCTTCGAGGATCTTTTCGCAGCGTGCTTCTGTAAATTTTGAAACTTTTAAGGGATCGAAGTCTGCGAAGTTCTTTCTATAGCCTTCACGTTTTTTAAGGATGGTAGACCAGCTGAGTCCGGCCTGTGCGCCTTCGAGGATGAGGAATTCGAAGTGAATGCGATCATCGTGAACGGGAACGCCCCATTCTTCATCGTGGTATTGAATGTATTGATCGAAGCCAAGACACCATGGGCAACGGATCGTTTCTTTTACTTTTTTCATATTCAAAAAATACAGACTTTAATGTAAAGGTAGCCACCCCACTGACAGCTGTATGTCAGGAAAACCAGACATATGAAAAAATCCATTATACTTTTTGCATTATTCATTTCGGTGTCGGCAGTTGCGCAGGTTGATTACGATAAGAAGTTGAAAGATCTCGGCATAACGTTGATGCAACCATCGAAGCCGATAGCCAATTATGTAAAGGCGGTACGTACGGGTAACCTGGTATTTTTATCGGGTCATGGACCGGTAAAGGGTGATGGAACTTATATAACGGGTAAGGTTGGGAAGGAGTTGACGATAGAGGAGGGTTATGAGGCTGCGAAGCTCACTGGTATTGGGTTACTTTCGACGTTGAAGGCGGAGATTGGTGATTTCAATAAAGTGAAGCGGGTGGTGAAGGTACTTGGTATGGTTAATTGTCCGGCGGAATTCACTGATCATCCGAAAGTTATCAATGGTTGCTCAGACCTTTTGGTTGCGGTGTTTGGCGACAGGGGTAAACATGCGAGGTCTGCTGTAGGGATGAACTCATTGCCGATGAATACATCTGTTGAGATAGAGATCATTGTAGAGGTTGAATAGTGTTTTATTGAATGGCGAGGTAACCACGGAATGGGCTTATATATTTTACAAATACGTATGTTTCATTTGATATCCGTTGAAAAAAGTCGATTAAAATTTTAATACTTTAAAGCCATGTTCAACTAAAACAACTATAGTTATGGCTTTTACAGGAGATGAAGGAAAAATGATTGACGCTACAACTGCGCAGCAATGGATCGACAACTATGCGAAGGGTGTTTCACCTGATGCGCCACGCGCTGAGTTCTTTGGGTTCCGAAGATTGTCCGAGTTACTTGGGCAAGGGAAAGCGATTGGTGTACGGATTTATTATGCAAAAGATGATGCGGGTCAAAACAGACTTGTCCTCGTGGCCGTCACCCCGGAAGAATCTAATATCGCCAAAATCGATGGATCATCTTCCCTTGGAATGGTCCTCGAAGAAGGAAAAATTTGTCCGCCGTATTGTAACAACCTTGACTAATTGAGCTCAAACGAGACTTTTTGGCTTACAATTCTCAGTGAATTACAATTGCTGTTTATACTGGTTGGTATGGTCATTTTTATGACCATACCAAAACCAGGCAGAAAAGAATTTGCTGAATTGGGGTGGCTATTATTGGTTGCGTTAGTTACGGAAATTGTTCTTGATATCGGCATCCATCTTTTACATACAATGATGAATGTCGTGGTTAATCTCTATCTGCTAATCAATGTGCCTTTAATTGCATTAATGTATCGAAGAAAAATTCAGTGGAGGAGAATAGATCTGGCGATCTATACCGTCATTATTGGTTTTTTAGTCTTTGGATTCATCAATATTACTCTAATACAAGGTTTGCACAAGTACAATTCTTACACTTCTCTTTTGGGCGCTGTCTGCATAATCGTGATATCCTTGGGCTACTTTTATGTCCTTATTCAACAACTCCCAACGCAGTCCATCACTAAGCTTCCGATGTTCTGGATAAATTCGGCGATGCTTATTTATAGATCCAGCTTGTTTTTTATCTATCTGTCAGCCGACTATCTTATTAACGTCCTTAATAGTGATATGATAGCTTCATGGCTCGTGCATAATTTATTTGGTCTTGTTTTTTATGCACTCCTTTGGTATGCCCTTTTATTAGTGCGCTCTGAATACCGAAATAAAGCCTCCGCGTTTGCGCGTTAACAATGCGATCAATAAAAACATCATTGAGGTACATGTAAGGTTAGTCTCGCACCGATCCAGGACATTTTGAATTGGTTATGCCATCCTTTCAATCAGATTTTGAAGATATTTGCAACGCTTGGCAGTTATGTTTTACTATGAACATCGTGAGATTGCAAAAGACAAAAGTAAAATGGCCATCGTAATATCTAAACCTGAAGCAATTTAAGAGTGAAAATTGGCGATACCTTCTGGTTAACTGTCTTAGTTCAAATTCAGACATTAATCATATTAGTCGCTGTTATCTTGTTCATGCTTGTTCCAAGAGCAGGAAGAAAAGACTACCTCGGATTGGGGTTGATGATGTGGCTAGCGTTGTTAACGGAAATTGTAGCTGCGATAGGACATCACGCCCTTCATAAGAACATGAATGTAGCAAGTAATATATTTTGCATCCTCTATCTTCCACTTGGCCTTCTTTTTTACCAACGAAGAATCGAGGGATTGACGATGAATATTGTAATTGGGATCTCTTTGGCTTATGCTACGATGGGGTTATTGAATTTTTTCTTTTTTCAAGGGCTCCACGGTTTAAATTCCTATACCTCTACAGTTTTGCATATCGGATTTATGTGTCTGTCCGTCTCTTATTTCGCCGCTCTTTTTTTTCAGCACTCTGTGCACCACACTGTTCGTGGGATGTTCTGGATAAACGCTGCTATATTGATCTACTCCGCCGGCACATTCTTCATTCACCTGCTGGTGAATTATCTCGTAAAATTTCTAAATAACGATCTCATAGTGGTTTGGATGATTCATCATTCCATCGGACTGGTCTATTATGGCCTCATCGCATACGGGCTTAATAAAGTGAGGAAAGAATATTTAAGTCGCATCTTCGCCATCTAAGCAACTTTTTTCTAAATTCTGCCAATGAAAATTAGTGATTTGTCATTCCCTGATCAGGATCCGTTCAGTGCATCAGAACGGGAAGGCTAGTCAAGACCCAATGCTTTCGTGAAAATCGGCGACACGTTCTGGCTTACTTTTATAAACGAAGTTCAATTTGCCTTCATAGTTATTGCCGGCATCACATTTCTAAGCATTCCCCGAATGGGGCGAAAAGATTACCTGGGCGTCGGTTTGATAATTCTGCTGTCCTTTCTCGTGGAGAGCATCGCAACGATCGGAGTATTTGTCTTTCATAAGAACATGAATCCTGTCAACAACATGTTCAGCCTTTTCAACCTTCCGCTCGGCATAATTTTCTATCGACGCAGAATCGAAAATTTCAGCATCACAGTCGCACTATCCCTCATCATTTTATTCATCCTATTTGGTCTCATCAATTTATTCTTCATCCAGGGTATTGACGGCATCAATTCATATACATCAACAATATCGAGCATTGGTTTCATGTGCCTGTCAGTTGCCTACTATGCACAATTATTTTTTCAGCTGTCCGAAAATCAGTCGGCTCGAGGAATGTTCTGGATCAACGCTGCTTTCCTGATCTACTTTTCAGGAACCTACTTCGTAAACCTGCTGATCGAATATCTCCTGAAGTTCCTGCACAACGATCTCATTGTTGTTTGGTTAATGCGCGACTCTCTAGGTCTAATCATGTTCATTCTCCTCATCTACGGACTCATTAAAGTCCGGCGTGAATATCTCAGTCGTATTATCTCAATCTAAAACTCATCGCCTCTTTGGCGACAATGATCATTACAGGACCTTTGCCCGGGTTAATATTTTTATGTAATCTGTTACCTCAACAATGATTCGATCTGATTATCGAAACAATTGACCACTATTTAAAGATTGTCTTAAATTTCGCATACTTCACTTACTACACCCTTTGGAACCCACACACGAAAGCCAGGTATTTTTGCTCATTGCCATCGGCACAGGCGGAATGCTCATCCTCGCAGGAGCCATCGTACTTTTCGTGACGTTTTATCAAAAACGAATGTTCGAAGCACGACTTAAGCAACAAGTCCTCGAAAGTAAATTCCAACAAAAAGTCCTCGAAGCAACCCTCGATTCGCAAGAACAAGAACGACGCCGTGTATCCGACGACCTCCACGATAGCATAGGAGGAATGCTCTCCGCCGTGCGCGTCGGACTTTCAGCTATCGGTCGTCAATTGCCCGACACCCATGTGCTCGACTCCCAAAAACAAATGCTCGATGATACAATCGAGTCGGTGAGAAAGATCAGTCGCGACCTGATGCCCGCTACCCTGGAGAAATTCGGTCTCATCCCTGCCGTGCGCGAACTCTGCGAAAAAATGCAAGCCACAACAAAGATCCAGATCGGCGTTGTGGAACTCGGCGAAACACGCCCGATAGAGCATCGCCGACAACTCATGGTCTATCGGATTACTCAAGAATTACTAAACAACGCTTTCAAACATTCGAAGGCAACCTATATCGAGGTAGTCTTCAATTTTCAGGAAAAGCTCTACCTTATTGTTGAAGACAATGGAATTGGAATTGATCCGAAACACATGGCGGAGAGCGGACGAAAGAGCCTCGGACTGTTCAACATACAAAGTCGAGTACAACTCTTATCTGCAACCGTAACTATCGATCGTGACAAACGAGATGGAAGTAAGATCACCGTATCAGTACCCTATGAGCACGTTGAACAAAAAGCTTAAGGTTTACCTGGCGGACGATCACACCTTATTCAGAAAGGCAATGGTCACATTGCTTCAAACTTTTCATAAAGTAGGCGAAGTGAAGGACGCCGAAAACGGAAAAGAGCTTCTCACTCTTATGAAGTATGGAGAACCCGACGTGGTTATCGTCGATCTTCAAATGCCCGTGATGGACGGCGTGGAGACGAGCGAAAACGTTCTCAAAAAGTTTCCTACAGCCAAGATCATCATTCTCACCATGCACGATAGTGACAAGTATATCCTTCATATGCTGGAGATGGGCGTGCATGCTTTCCTTTTGAAAAACACGGATCCTGACGAACTCGAAAAAGCAATCTATAATGTGGTCGAAAAAGATTTCTATCACAACGACCTGGTCGCAAACGTCCTTCGTAAAAATGTTCTCGATAGAAAAGCCGGTGAGCGCCCGCTATTCCGGCAAGCACATTTAACGGACCGTGAAAAAGAAATCCTTCTTCTCATCTGCCAGGAGCTTACCATTCGCGAAATCGGCCAGCGTTTATCCCTAAGCGAGAACACCGTCCGGAATCATCGCGTCAACCTTATGGAGAAAGTTGGCGTCAACAACATGGTGGGCCTGGTGAAATTCGCGTACGACACAGGCTTGGTTCATTAGAACCCTCGCCGTTAGAGACATGGTAAAATTGTACCAATTTCGTAGTAGTTTTTTACTATCCCAGAAATGGGATTAGTTCGTTGCCCGAACGCGTAAAATATTGATTAACAGAAATTTATATCACTTTTTTACCCCTACCCCCAAACACCCCATCCGTATTTTTCCGGGCTAACCTACACCCACACGCGGAATTCCGATCTTCCATCACGCTTCCAACCTGTTGACACCCCATTTCACCTTGTTTCGGTAGCACCCCCCAATAATCAGAACATGAAAATACTTGTGGTTCACAGGCAGAAAGAAGTCGTTGCGCAAATCGCCAAAACACTTGAAGGCAAGGACTTTGCGATCATGCATCTCGAATCAGGACTGGATGGGCTCTTCACGTCCCGAATAGAGAAGTTTGATCTCGTGGTTTGCGGCACCGACCTGCCTGTGGTCACAGGTTTCGAACTGGTTCGCTCCCTCCGAACCTACTCGGTAAACCGTACTACACCAGTAATATTCCTCGCCGATACTGTCGACACTAAAACGGAACGCCTGGGTGAAGCCCTCGGCGCAGCCGCATTGTTGTCGCACAGCAACGTGCACATGGAGCTGCCCGGTATGATCTCCGAACAGATCACGCACTGGCAGGGAAGCAATAACAATTAACATCGGCTTCACTCAAAAACGGCCTCCACGGCCCCACAACGCAGCTTCTTCGAAGGAAGGTTAATCTTCCGTTAAAAGCACTGTTTCATCTTGAAACTCAGGCACTTGATTTGCGTTATTTGTGATGTCAACCACTACGACAAATGCAAAATTCACCGAAACTGGCAATTCTTCAGAGCCTGGATTCGATGGATGCGGTACAAATGGAGGAAGTGCTCAAGTACATCAAGAGCGTTCTTAACCCAGCAACCCGCACTATCAGCTACCAGACTTTTAAAAGTGAAGCGCTGAAAGAGATCGCGCAAGCTTTGAAGAAAGAGCCAACAGCAAACGGCATGCACCAGGCTGCCTAACGATGCAGAAACATTAGCATCATACAAGGCCTTTACCGGGCCTTGAGGAGACGTCTTCCCCCTTTTCCCGCCGATTTTACTGCATCGTTACGTGTACATTACGTAGTTGTCCCATTTTTCCAGCACATCCACAAAGTCCTGCGGCAACTCTGAGTCGAACTGCATCTTCTTACCACTCGTAGGATGAATAAAGCCTAGCGATTTCGCGTGTAACGCCTGCCTTGGAATGACTTTGAAACAGTTCTCGACAAATTGTTTGTATTTCGTAAACATCGTCCCCTTCAGGATCTCACTTCCGCCGTACATCTCGTCGTTGAACAATGGATGTCCTATGTACTTCATATGTGCACGGATCTGGTGTGTTCTTCCTGTCTCCAACCGGCATTCGATCAACGAAACGTACCTGAGGTCTTTTAAAAGCCTGTAGTGTGTGATCGCATGACGACCAAAGTCGGCATTCGGAAAAGCCGCTGTCACACGACGGTCTTTCAGGCTTCGTCCCAGGTTTACATTAATTGTTCCCGTGTCGGGAGTCGGTATGCCCCAAACAATTGCCTGGTAGGTTCGCTCTATCGAGTGGTCGAAGAACTGTTTAGCCAGATGGGTGATCGCATGCTCTGTCTTCGCGATCACCAATAACCCCGAGGTGTCTTTGTCGATACGGTGCACCAATCCCGGGCGACCTTCATTGCCGGGCATATGGGGGAGCTCGTTAAAGTGGTGGATCAAAGCATTCACCAAAGTCCCCGACCAGTTTTGATAAGCAGGATGGACGACCATGCCCGCCGGTTTATTCACGACAACGATATCATCGTCTTCGTAAACAATATTCAATGAAATATTCTCGGGCTTGATCTCATTATCGCGCGGCGGCTCCGGCAGCGATACGATAATGACATCGTTCGGATGAACTTTGTAATTCGGTTTGATCTCGCGATCGTTCACCTTTACAAAGCCATTGTTGATGCCCTCCTGAATCTTTGTTCGCGTTACGTTGGGCAAACGATCCATGAGAAATTTATCTATTCGAAGCAGGCTCTGTCCGGGATCGGCTACAATCCGGTGGTGCTCGAACAACTCATCGTCGTCATCTGTTTCCTCTAGGTTCATAAGAAACGCGAAGGTACATTTACATTATGAAATTTTGGTCTTTAGCGATACTGTTATTCCTTACAAGTTGTGGTGGGGCGCTTAGCGACGAACAGCGCAAAAAGATGCGCGAACGCATGAAAGATGATGAGATCAAACGCATTACGGAAGGAGAACTGATGTCGGCAGCTTTCGAATACGGAAGAGCAATTGGTTCTGTGATCGAAAAACGCGATCCTTCGATGCTCGACAAAAAACTGATCGATTCTTTGGAATCTGCTTTCGATGTTCATATCACCACGATTCAGCCCGGCGACTCCCTTTTGCTGGCCATCGAGTCGCAATTAATCGAGGCCTACACGTCAAGCTCCGTTAAGATCCCGGACGATGTTCAGAAGTTGGGAAATGATTCGATTATCTATACGAAACCAATCATGCAGGAGCGTCCCGACGGCTCGGTTGAATTCATGCGTGCATTGAGTATACACATGCCCACAAGATCTGTTGTGCTCTCTATACCAGAGGAGTAATGAGCTGGAAGATCTGGGTCGACACCGGCGGAACCTTCACCGACTGCCTTGCTATCGACAAAGCGGGAAATCTCTCGCGACTAAAAGTATTAAGCAACGGAACACTTCGCGGTAAAGTCCTATCGCACCTTTCGTTGGATACTCTTGCAGTTGATATCAACTGGCCGGTTTTGAATGATATCTACGAAGGCTATATCCTTACTGACAGAAATGAAACTGCCATAATAAAATCGGTAGATACATCGAAGGGCTTCATTTATTTGACAAAACCATCCAAACACCGGTGGGCTGCTCAAACCATCGAGCTTTCAACTAATGAAGAGGTTCCCGTTTTTGCGGCCCGCTTGCTGACATCGACAAAACTCAAGGACACTTTTCCATCAATCGATCTGAAACTCGGTTCCACCCGGGGCACAAATGCTATCCTTGAAAGAAAAGGAGCGAAGACGGCATTGCTTGTAACGAAAGGCTTCAAAGATATCCTCGTAATTGGAAATCAACAGCGATCGGATCTGTTCACATTGAAGATCGAAAAAGAAAAACCGCTGTATGACGAAGTCTTTGAAGTGGATGAAAGGATCGCTTCGGACGGGGAGATCATAAAACCTTGCGATCAGAAGGAACTTGAAGCGATCAGGAAAAAGCTTCGACGAAAGAAGATCGAATCGGTCGCGATAGCATTCATCAACAGTTATAAGAACCCGGCTCATGAGCAGTTTGCAAAAAATTTCTTAAACGCTGATTTCAACTTCGTCAGCATCTCTTCTTCACTTTCTCAGCAAATAAGAATTCTTCAGCGTACGGAAACTTCTGTAGCCAACGCTTACCTCGCTCCCATCATCCATGATTATGTTGGAAGGATATTAAGCGGCTTGCCTGGTGCAAAACTGCAGATCATGACGAGCGCCGGTGGACTTTCCAAAGCGTCGGATTTTTATCCAAAGGATAGTTTATTGAGCGGTCCCGCGGGCGGAGTCGTTGGTGCTGCGACCACGGCAAAACTTTCCGGCATCGATAAGCTTATCACGTTCGACATGGGCGGCACGAGCACAGACGTTTCGCTATACGACGGTCGCTTCGACTATCGATATGAGTCGCGTGTCGGCTCGTTGAAAATTCTTTCACCTTCACTGGCGATCGAGACCATTGCAGCCGGAGGTGGTTCTATCTGCTCTTTCGATGGATACCGGTTTACTGTCGGGCCCGCGAGCGCTGGCGCATATCCCGGACCGGCGTGTTACGGCGCAGGCGGACCATTGACGATTACCGATGTAAATCTGTTGTTGGGACGAATCGATGCGAAGACTTTCACGATACCGCTATCGACCGGGAAAGCTGAAGAAGCGCTCGATAAACTGATCAAACAGGTTGGAAAGAAATATACACGCAGACAAGTGCTGCTTGCACTTACGCAGATCGCCAACGAGAAAATGGCGGGAGCCATCAGAAAAGTTTCCACGCAATCGGGCCACGATCCCTCTGAATACACATTGTTAAGCTTCGGCGGTGCCGGCGGCCAGCATGCATGTGCGTTGGCAAGTATGCTTGGAATGAAAAAAATCCTGGTTCCATACGACGCCGGTTTGCTGAGTGCTTATGGCATCGGCCACGCAAAGGTTGAGAAGTTCAGCGAGACCCTGCTACTGATGCCGCTTGAACGGGCCGTCGGTGAACTTAATTCATTTAAAGGCGACAGGATCCTTGCATACCTCCGATTCAAAGGGCAAGAGAACAGTATCGAAATAGATCTTGCCGAAACTGACTACTCTCTCAAATCGATCCTTGCGTCGTTCAGAAAAAAGTACGAGCGCATTTTCGGGCATTGGATCGAACACCCGATTGAAGTTGAGTCGGTGAAGGTGTTTGTTTCAATAGAAGAGCAGACGAGCATCTCTGATAAGAGAACCGAACTACCAAAAAAATTGAAGGGCAAGCTTTTCCTGTGGGAAGATCTTACGCCTGGCGCAACCATCGAGGGGCCTGCATTGGTCGTAAGTAAAAATTCAACAACCGTTGTCGACGAAGGCTGGAGCTTCTACCTGGACGGCAATAACAACGCGTTACTGACGAGTATCAAAACAAGATCTTCGAAATCAGATCATGGCGCCGAAGCGGAGCTCGAGTTGTTTAGCAACCGGTTCACGTCTGTTGCTTATGAAATGGGTGCCATGTTGCAGCGCACTTCATTTTCGATCAACGTAAAAGAAAGGCTCGACTTTTCATGTGCTGTCCTGGATGCCGACGGTTATTTAGTTGTTAACGCTCCGCACATTCCGGTGCACCTTGGAAGCCTCGGCGTTTGCGTTCGCGAAGTTGCCCGGGTTATCGATATTAAAGAAGGTGATGTTATCATCACGAATCATCCGGCTTACGGCGGATCGCACCTCCCGGATGTTACTCTTATCAAAGGGGTATTTGTAAAAGGAAAACTTGTTGCCTACGTTTCAAACCGTGCGCATCATGCAGAGATCGGCGGAAAAAAACCAGGATCGATGCCTGCCGATGCAACCACTCTCGAAGAAGAAGGTGTGATCATTAGCCCGACGTATCTCGTTCGCAACAACGAAGCGCGCTGGAATGATATCGAAAATATATTCGCCATCGCTACCTGGCCCACGCGATTATGGGAAGAGAATCGCGCCGACTTAAACGGAGCTCTCGCATCTGTGAATTATGGTGAACAGGCAATGCTGGCTCTCTGCGAGAAATTCGGTGCTGGCAAAGTCAACGAATATATGCTGCGCATCCGTGAGCATGCTTCAAATTTATTCGGCAGCAAGCTAAAGACACTTTCACTTGCCGGAGCCAGGGCTATTCAACGACTTGATGATGGATCGCTTCTCAAAGTACGACTCTCGAAAAGCTCACGTAAACTGACAATCGATTTTACCGGGTCTTCGGATGTTCATCCGGGTAATATGAATGCAACCCGTGCTATCGTTCAGAGCGTGGTGTTGTATGTGGTGCGACTGCTGGTTAACAGGGATATTCCAATGAACGAAGGTCTTCTCGACAATGTGAAGATTATCCTGCCAACCGGCCTTCTTAATCCTGATTTTAGTTCACGCGTGAAAGAAGCACCGGCGGTTGTAGGCGGAAATACGGAGGTAAGCCAGCGATTGACAGATACTCTTCTCAAAGCTCTCAATATGGCTGCATGCAGCCAGGGGACGATGAATAATTTCCTGTTCGGGAATAGTCGTTTCGGTTACTATGAAACGATATGCGGTGGTACAGGCGCAGGCAAAGGATTCGACGGAGCAAGCGCTATTCACCAGCATATGACGAATACGAGGATCTCCGATCCTGAGCTTCTCGAATGGCGATTCCCCATACGCCTGGTTCGATTTGAAGTAAGAAAGAACTCCGGTGGAAAAGGGAAATGGAACGGTGGCGATGGGGTTACACGTGAATTCTTGTTTTTAGATGATCTTGATATCAATATTCTTTCTCAACATAGAGTGGAGTCTCCATATGGATTAAATGGGGGTAGAGACGGAAAGGTCGGTCGCCAATTTATTCTTAAGTTTAATAAGAAGATCTTACTGGGGGGAGTTGCATCTGCAAGTGTCTCAAAAGGTGATCATCTCGTTATAGAAACGCCCGGTGGTGGCGGTTATGGCAAAACTTAATTTCCTTTTCCTGATCTTTTGCTGCATTCACTCAAATGCACAGAATATTATCGAAGGATCTATTGTCAATAAAAACACGGGTAAGCCTGTTCCCTACGTCAATATATTTCTCAAAAAGAAATCATCACTCGGCACAATCTCCAACGCCGAAGGAAAATTCCGATTAAGGTCTAACGACAACGATTCTGTTGTATTCAGCCACGTTTCTTTCAAACGGAAGGCAATCGGCACGCAACAAACTGCAAACCTCAAAAGGGTGGAGCTGGAGGAATCTGAAAAGATGCTGTCGGAGGTGGTGATCATGAGCGACAGCACGTTGCTTGGAATACTTCGACAAGCGTTCTCGAAGATCGAAACAAATTACCCTTCGGGCGGAACATTATTCGAAGGATTTTTCCGCGAAACCAATAAGGTCGTTGAGGACAATAAGTTTATCTATTTCGGTGAGTCGACGATCCAGTTCTACAAACCCGGTTATTCAAACCGGTCTTTCGGTCGCGTGAAACTTGTCAACGGCGCGAAGTCCGAAATCGCAAACCGGCTTAAGTATTCGAATATCTATTACTATTCGGGGGTCTACACACCTCAAAAATTCGACATTGTTAAACAGCGTGCCGATTTCATCAATCCCTCACACTTTAAGCGCTACAACTATTCAGTAGTGAGAATTTCAAAAGAAGGTGATCATGAGATCATGGAAATTGAATTCAAACCAAATCCAGGTGCATGTTGCACTGGGCGGTTTCAACTCGATAGAAAATCGCTGGCATATACGGGCGCGCAGTACGAACTCACCCAAGCAGGCTTAAGAGAGGATCGTCTTGTCGATCTTACACCCAGAGACTATACGGAGGTGAAGCGAGATGTTCGATATCGGGAGATAGATGGACGCTGGAATCTGAACGTGGTTATCATCGAATCAACGCTTTATAATCCAGGTTATAAAAATCATCTGCATACTACGCGGGAATTCGTCGCTACTTCGATAACACAGATCGATCACGATCCGATCAAAGAGTCGGAAGCTATCACCTATACGGACATATATTCCCAGCAGGACTCAAAGTTTAATGACGACTACTGGAAGGAAAACTCGACGATTGCAAGAGACTCCGCTCTTCAGAAAGAGGTTAATCTGCTGTTTAGCTCAAAAGACCTCGTGATCGACAAAGAGCAATCGCCAACAATGATCGCCGATAAGAAGAAAAGCCAACAAAGCGGAATCAAGATATTGTCACGCATTAATTCACAATTCGGACTGGCTATCTCTCCCATTAATGTTCAACCGGGTTTGTGGACCATTGCGTATGGTGGCGAGACTTATTCGAAAAACGTTTCGCAGGCGAGCTATGTATGGACGCTCGACGAGGAATTCGGCATCAAACTCAACCGGTCGTTTGCTGCCTTTATTGGCATTACAACGGGCCTTTCAAAAGAAAAAAATGCCGGGGCGGTCAGATTCGGAGTCAACTACCGGAAGCGACTCGCCGGATGGAAACATCCCTTGTGGTTGTATGCAGGTGCCGGCATCGGGAAGATCTCGCTTCAACAATCGATCACGAACAACATGACGATCTATAAAAGCCTGTCAACAGTGACTCCGTCGTTACAACTCAATTATAAGTTTGCTGCGAACTGCGGATTGATTGCCGGTGTAACGGTCGCTTCCATTCTGAAAAGCAAAGAGAAATTATCTGTACTGAAGAAGAAAAATATTTTCAATGCCCGGTACAAAAGAACAGATCTCACGGATCCGTCGGTTGATTTCAGGATCGATGGCATTCAACAAAGTGAATCCGGGCTTGACTTTACAAAAAATCCCACCTTTATAAGGGTGGGACTTTACCTGGGATTCAATTAGAACAACGGCCGACGGATAAGCCCGCAGTCCTACTTGTTATTCTTCTTCTTTTTAAGAAGATTATTGAGTTTGTTCTGCAACTGTTGAATGTCCTTCGTGCCTGTGCTGTCTTTCTTGGTCGAGTCGCCCTTCAACACATTGTTAATAATATCTTTTGGCTTCTGTCCCTCTGTCGCTTCTTTGATTGCTTGCTGGGTCTTGTCTTTGACGGTCTCCTTAACTTCTTCCTTCACCGCCTCCGTTTTCTCTTTCACCTCTTCTTTAACGGCGTTTGTAACCTGCTGCTTTTGGTCGGATGCCAACAACGTCGGTTTTGGATCTTTATAAGTTCCGCCAACGCCGATTGTAACCGGAATTTCTTTGTTTACTGTCGTTCCTCCCGTTAGCTGGTTCGCATAACCTTGCAATGCCGATCCGAGTTGGCCGGCCGGAACCTTCATTTTCAAAGTATAATTGATTGTACCATCGAGAGCCGTGGTGCCCGCAACGTTCGTTGTATAACTTCCGAATTTCACATCGAAAGGTTTTACTTCGAGACGGCCGTTAGAGATCGATGCATTCATCAACACATCTTTCATAGACACATTATCTGTATTGCTGAGTTTGGTCAGGGAAGTAACCCCGGAAAGTAATTTCGACTGTGTAAGAGATGCCTGCGCGATCTTGATAAGGCCGGCGCCGTTCACCGTTCCCATCTTAGGCATCATGTCCTTGCCAAGCTCTCCATTGAGCTTGAAGTCAGTACCGAAGTTTCCATTCACAAGTCCCGCAACCGGAGCATATGTAGAAACGATAGAGAACGACGAGGCTGCCTGTTTGATCGACAGATCCTCGATCTTCAAACCGAGATCATACTTCGGATGATCGATATCTTTTGTATTGTATGTTCCATTAACTACGAACGCGCCGCCCAGGAGGTTAAACCTTAAACCGCTAAGGTTCGCAATGCCATCCTTCAGGATGATATCGCCTGCAGCGTTGGTCATCGTGTAGTCCATCATTTTCACCGTCTTCACTGAAGAGCGCAAAACAAAATCGATGTTTTGTGGAATTGGAATTACGCCGTATGATGCCGTGTCTTCAGGAGTTGCAGTTTCGCTGCCGCTCATGAATTCGTTCAGATCGAGGAGCGTCGACTTGAAATCCACGTTTCCTTTAATGGTCTCATTTTTCCCAAACACATAGCCGATGTAGTTGCTGACCGCTCCAGTAACCGCGAAATCGCTTTTACCGATGGTGCCTGTTGTATTCTTTAATTCAATTTTTTTAGGATCGAAAACCATCTCTGTCTGTGTGATGGTTACGTCGGGCATATCTTTCATCGTTAACTTGAATGCCGCCATCGAAGCCGAACCACTTGTCGGCATGCGATCGTAACGCTCGGCATTGAGATCGGACATCTTTCCTTTGGTCTCGATGTTGGCTTTTACTTTTCCGGCTACTGTCATCCCTTCGAGCGGGAATATTTTTGTCATCTTCTCGAGATCCACACCACCTTTTGCTTTTACATCCCATGTGTAATCGTCAAGATCACGGAGAATCATGCTCGCATCGAAGCGCTCGCCCTCCAGCATCATGGAGAAAGCAGGAACGTCGATCACTGTTTCAGCCATCTTGCCGGTTGTGTTCTTCACGGTAGCCGACATTTTCAAATCTTCGAGCGGAGCAGGGAATGCGGATGATTTTACATAACCGTCGGCCAATTGCATCGCAACATCTACTGCGGGCATGATCTTTTTAATACTATCATAAACACCATTCGCTTTCGCATTTACGGAGAATGTTCCTTTCATGTCGAGACCTTCCATCGGGAACATCTTACTGAGCTCTGCAAGGTTAAGCTTCGCAGCAAGCGCGGCATCCATGCGATAGTCTTTGAGGTTCTCGATCTTCAGTCGTGCATCCACGGGATTCGAACCGAAATCGAGATGAAGTTTCTTAAGGTCAACGAGTGTGTTCTCGATCACTCCCGTTTTATTGTCAATCAACAGGTCCATATTGATGTTATTGACAGCCGTCGGCAGATCGGGATATTTAAACATCGCATCCTTCACCAGGAGTGTGAGGTTGAATGCCGGCATTTGTGTGTCGCTGTATTTTCCCTTTGCAGAACCGCTGAACTGGAGCTCGCCATCGGTCTTGATCTTGTCGAAGTCTTTCGAGTACATGCCAGGGACGAGTGACAACAGGCTTTTGAATGAATTCTCGGGGCTGCCGAACGTGAGATCCATGTCATAATCTTTCTCGTTCATTTTCACCCAGCCGTTCATAGCCATTTCGAAGTCGTTCACTTTCGTTTTGTTGTCTTTGAAGGTGAACTTCGAATAATCTTCACTTATCTGGATCGTTGCATCGATCTCTGCCCGCTTGTTTGTCAGGTATTCAACTCCATCATAAGAAGTTGTTACTGTGTCCGCAGTTGTATGTGTTCTAAGATCGAATACATCTTGCGTAAAATCACCGCTACCGTTGTGATTAAGTCCTTTGATTTGCAGGAGATAGGGCAATGACTTGTCGTCATAAGTAACTTTTCCGTTGATGATCTCCCAATGATCGATACCAAAAGAAAAACTGCCGGTGTCTGCAGGCGTAGCGGCAGTATCTGTCGACGGGTAGGTGATGTCGTAGTTAGCACGACCGTCTTTAAGGACTTTGATCGTTATCTGGGGATCGATCAGGGAAATACCTTTAACACGGATCTCGTCGCCGAAAAGAATTTCTTTGATGTTAACCTCCACATCGAGTTCCTGCATTACGAAGAGAGGAACATCTTCGAAGGGTGCGCGGTTAAATACGCCCAGTTCTTTGATCTGAACGGTAACGTTGGGAAAGTTTTTGAAGATGGTGAGACTGAAATTGTCGACGTCGAAGATCACGTCGGCGTTTACTGTTTTTGCGATCTCTTTATCGAGCGCCGCTTTTATGTCGTCCTTAAAAACGATGGGTATTATGATTGCGGCCGCTACCAGCACCACTAAAAAAATTCCCAATACAATCAGGATACGCTTTACAATCTTCATAAACAGTCAATTAGAGGGCAAATTTACTTCTTTTCAAGGCTAAATAAACCAACGTAAAACGATGGCTAAAATTTTCCTTTTAAAAGCGGTGTATGGGGGGTAGAAGAGGTAAGCCATCGAATATCCTGCCTTTTGTCTGATTACCGGTTTTTCGTTGGTGAAGGCAAGAAAACCCGAGTGTCCATGTGCTTTTCCGATACCACTATTGTTCACTCCGCCAAAAGGCACATTTGGATGAACAAACTGGAGCACTGTGTCATTGACACACACGCCGCCCGCCGAGGTATTTGTTAACACGTTCTCCCTGAAATCCCTGTTCCGAGAAAAAACGTAGAGGCCGAGTGGCTTTGGCTTCGAATTTATGTAGTCAACCGCGGTGTTAATATCTATCGGCAGAACTGGGAGTATCGGGCCAAAGATCTCCTCCTCCATCACAAGCATATCCGTTTTGATATTTGTAAGGATCGTCGGAGGAAAATATTTCTTCGATTCGTCAACAATCCCCGAAAGGGCCTGTGTTGCTCCTTTATCAAGGGCATCTTCCAAAAGCATCCGAAGTCTTTTGAAATGCTTTTCGTTGACAATGCGGCCGTAGTCTTCATCCCTGGCGAACACTTCGTTGACGCTCTCTCTCAATAGTTCGATGAACTTCTCTGAAATACTATTATCCACCAGCACATAATCCGGTGCAATACAGGTCTGTCCATTATTTAAAAACTTACCGAACGCGATACGCTTCGCAGCATCTTTAAGATTAGCGGATCTCTCGACGATCGCCGGCGATTTGCCGCCAAGCTCGAGCGTCACCGAAGTCAGCCGCTCTGCCGCAGCCTTCATCACTATTTTGCCGACGGCCGGACTTCCTGTGAAGAAAATATGATCGAACGGAAGTTTAAGCAATTCAGTGGCAACGCCTGGATCTCCTTCAACAACGGCTACAACATCCTTTTCGAAAACTTCATCGACGAGCTTCACTATGAATTTCGAAGTATGTGGCGTCATCTCCGACGGTTTCAATAACGCGGTATTGCCAGCAGCCAGGCACGACGCCAACGGGCCGATACAGAGATTGAAGGGATAATTCCACGGCGCGATGATCAAACACACACCCTTTGCCTCATGTCTAACCTCGGAACGTGTTCCTAAAAATGTTATCGGCGCGTCGATCTTAACGGGCTGTGTCCACCGGTGTATATTTTCGATAGCATGACTGATCTCCGCCAATGCGGGAAAGAGCTCCGAAGTTCCGACCTCCATCGCCGGCTTGTCCAGGTCTCTGTAGACTGCTTCTTCCAGCGCGGTCTGATTATCGCGAAGCCATTTGTCCAATTTTCTCAGGCGCGTTACCCTGGCAGATACCGGTTCGGAACGCAGCTGATGACTGCGTGTTTTTAGATCTTGGAATATAGTTTGGATGCTGCTCAGAGTGATTAAATATAGCGTTTTGAGCCAGATTCGGGCTCATTTGCTTAAATGTTATGTTAATGTTAAGTTTATGTTACGCATATTAACAGAGGGGAACGATGAAACGCGTTTTAATATTCGTACTTGCAATATCGACTTTCGTAGTCGCTTCCGCCCAGTCGACGGTTATTGAGAAGGCCTGGGCAACGAGTTCTTCAGGGACGGGCCTCAATGAATTCAATTCCCGCATTGCCAAACTAGTTACTTCTCTCGAAGAGCGTCATTATCGCAACGAGCAACACAAGCTCTACGCACTCTTCAAGAAAACACACACAACGTTCCTTCGTCAGTACAGTCAATACTCAAACATCGAAGAGCTTTCGAACGGCAGGTATGATTGCCTCACTGCGACAGCTTTGTTTGCCGATGTGCTTTCACGCACTGGTTTCCGGTTCAACATCATCGAGACAAATTATCACATCTTTATCGTTGTGAACACACACGAGGGCGATGTGATCCTTGAGACCACAGATCGTGCGAATGGATTTATAAACGACAAAAAACAGATTGCGGGTCGTCTTGCTGAATATCAGAAAAACATCCTCCAGGCCGCGACGCCGTCACATCATCAATATTCTTTTAGTCTTTATCACCAGGTGAATGCAGATCAGCTTCCAGGTTTGCTGTACTTCAACCAGGCAGTGAAAGCATTCAATGCGCATGAATGGAAAGAGTGTTCCTCTAAACTCGCGGCTGCGTCGGAGATCACCGATTCGCCACGAATTGCGGAACTCGTTCAACTCCTCGAAATGCAGGATTGAAAAAAGAAGGTGAGGAGATCACCTCGTTTAGTTAGCCAGGATACGAACCTGTACCCGGCGATTCATTTTATGAGCTTCTTCTGTATCGGCACGTGACAGGGGCTGTGTGCCACCGAAAGCTTTCGTCTTCACTTTGCTTTTACTTACACCCTTAGAGACAAGATAAGTTTTAACGGCGTCAACCCGATCCTGCGACAGCTTCATGAGTGCTTTTGCATCACCACGTATGTCTGTGTGACCTTCGAGCTGGATGATCATCTTGGGGTATGTCGCGAGCATTTTTACAACCTCATCCAATTCTGCGAAGGAGGCAGGGGCGATCTTTGCGTTACCCTGTTCGAAGATAAGGTTGTCGAGGTTCATCACCTTTCCCACCGTATGAGCAGTTTCCGCGTGACCCGAAGCGCTTGAGGGCAGGCCAAGCTCAACGTCTCTCAGAACGATGCGATCCTTTGCTTCGGCCGGATCGAGCATATACTTCGCCGGTGCGAAGCCTGGAGCTTCGACTACGATCTCGTAACGTTCGTTATCGAATAACGGGAACTTAAAGTTGTCTCCCGTCAGGAAGCCGACTTTGTTTCCGTACGGAAGGCTTTGATAAGAGATGCTTGCTGTTACCGGCTCTTTTGTCGTGCCGTTGATAACCTTGCCTTGAGCATAGATCAGCGTATCGGCCTGACCGAAAGCTGCGGTGCCCGCAACTAAGCAAAGTGCAAATGTCGCGATCGTCTTCATTACAAGGTGAGGATGGTGAATTCTACACGTCTGTTTTTCTGGCGTCCTTCTTTAGTAGCATTGCTTTCAACAGGTCGGCGTTCTCCCCATGAGGTAGTGGTGATGCGCTCTCTTACTACGCCTTTCTTAATCAGGTATTCTGACACTTTCTCGGCCCTGATCTTGGACAATTTCTCATTGTACTCTTCCGGACCGGTAGCATCTGCGTGACCTGATATTTCAACTTTGATAGATTCTTGTTCCATGAGGAATTCAACGAGCCTGTTGAGCTCAGGGAACGACTCAGGGCGCAACGTGAACTTATCGAAGTCGAAGAAAATGTTGTTCAACTTGATAGTTGTGTTTGGCTCAACACGTGCGATCTCGATCGGCGCAATATTGATGTCCTGGTAAGCAACCTGTCCGTCGGTTTTGAAATCCCTGAGGTCGAGGTTCTGATTTTCAGAAATATGTCCTTCGGCTTCTGCGTGGAAACCATAAAGTTCGCCTCCCGGGAGACGGATCTCGTATTCTCCGGTCTCAGGATTCGATTGAGCAATACCGACTTGTTTTCCGTCACGCAATCTTTCGTAGATGATCTTTGCGCCGATCGGCTTACCGGTTTTAGCATCGAGAAGTTTTCCGCGTACGATCACATAAGGCTGAGGACTGTTGTAGAACGGAAGCTTCGCACGATATATATCGGTGTTTGTTGCTTCGCCGCGTGAGTAATATGCGTATTCACTTGTTGAAGGGATGTTGAAGAACAGGTCTTCACCTTTTGAGTTAATGTCCGGACCCATGTTCTTGGGTTCGCTCCAGTTGGTATAAGTGTCGTCGAGGCGCTTACTCATGTAGATATCACTGCCGCCGTAGCCGCTGTAACCATTTGATGAGAAATACAATGTTTGATCGTCGGAAGCGAGGAAAGGAGCCGTTTCCTCACCGGCGGTATTGATCAGGTCGCCAAGATTCTTAGGCTCAGTCCACACGCTGTCGTCCTTCATGAAGGAAACATAAAGATCACGGCCACCGCGTGAATCGTCACGCTCTACCGACATGATCAGGGCCCTGCGGTTATTCGTCAGGAAGTAGTTTGCTTTCTCGTTGTAGTTGTAGTCGTTCTCGATATTGAGAGCTTTTGGCTTGGTCCACTTGCCGTTGATGTTGTTGCTGACAGAAACACCTGCAAGCATTTTACCATTGTCCAGGTATTTGTTACCCAAAACGAGTACCACGGTTTTTCCGTCCGGAGTCGGAGAAGTGATTGCGTTCACGAAGTTGGGGTGCTCGTTATTGAGTACGGGTCCGATGTTTCTTGCGAGCGACCACTTACCGTCTGCGCCGAGCTCAGAATACCAGATGTCTTCCTTATCGTTGGTACCACCGATGTTTTCGGGATGGTTCGCGCGACTGAAATACATTGTTTTTCCATCCGGCGAAAGCACGGGATTATATTCACTTACGTCGCTGTTGACGTTAGCATCAAGCTTTTCGACAAGGATGCCCTTTGCGAGTAGTTCGGGCTTAATGATATCCGCAATGATGGGATATTGTGAGTCGGTGATTGCAACGGCGTCGATAGAGAAGTAATCCGGAAGCGCGCCGCCATCGAATTCAAGCTTCACCGCAGACACCTTGTAGGTTGTTTTCTCAACGAAGACGTTAAGCATACGACCCTGGAGCGGAACGGCTACGGGGTTAAGTGTGCGCGCGACGTGTTCGGTGCCGGCTTCGTCATAAAGCAACACCCTGTAGAGACCACTTGGGTTATATGATTCAGCAATAGCTATTTGTTGAACCTGGATCGGATGCGAGTATCCAACCTTTATAAATTCTTTTCTTTTTGGTTTGTCTGGCGTCCAGGCGTTTGGATTTTGACCGCCAGCCGGAAGCACGTTCGGCTTGCCGAGGATCTGTTGAGCTGAATATTGGACTGGTGTCAGCTCGCTTGAAAACTCAAGAACTTTCGAAGCCCATTGCACCTCCTGTGCGAAGGCTACTGAATTAAAAAGAACGAGAGCAAAGGAACTTAGGAGTAGGTATCGCCTCATGCACAACTATGCTTTAAGGGTTTAAACATAGTTAAAATTTTTAAAAATGCGGAAAAATAGTACATGTTGAACGACGACTCTTTTAGGTCGCCGTTCCGCCAAAGCATTAAATATCAGTTTACTTTAGTTAAGTGAGGTCCTTTGAAACAGCAGGAATCCTACATGCAATAACGCCCCTACCTGGTTCTCCCGATCGTTATAGTAATTGACGCTAAGGCTGATCGGACCCACGGAAGAATGCAACACGAAGCCGGCGGTACCTGCGAAGTAGAACTTAACAAGATCTTCGCCCAGGTCCTGACTGATCATCGGTCGCTGGTCGGGCTTTGTGACGATCCTTTCGAAAGGCTTGAAAATATACCCTTCAAGGCGGAAGTCGAGATTTTTTCTGATCGCGAATACGTTCCGCCAGCCGCCCGCCACGTAGTTGAAAGCCCTGAAGTTTTCCAGCATTAACGTGGGACTGTCCTGCATCGGGTTGAATTGCGAAGCGTTTATGATCGTTCCCTGGTAATTGGAAAAGAACGGTTGATTCGAGAGAACTCCTTCAATCAAATAGCCTGAGCTATAGAATCCTTTTTTAAAATACTGCTCCAGGGTGACCTTGCTTCGCACCCACGCACGGTGTTTCGATTCTTCGGAGGTGATCAGGGATGTGTTTCCGGGAGTGAACGTCTCGTTGAGGGTAAACCAGTCGACATTGAACTGGTATCGCTTTCCCTGTGAAGCGTATTGCTTCCTGTTAAGAGTATTAGTCGACAATGACACGCCGAACCTGCCGCCTGCCAATCTCAATTGATCAAGGGTGTCGGTAGAGACGAGAACGTCGGAGTCGATATACCGGTCGAGATTATTTACATAGTATCCATATATCGAAGCCTTGAAGCGCCGCCCCGCGGGCACGCCGATAGCCACACCGACTTTTCTGTCGATACGATTTAAAACGGTGGGCTTGAAATTGTCGACCACGAGATCTTTTCCCTGGAGGAAATCCCAGTTATTGAAAGTTGCTTCGGGTTCCATGAAGAACCGCCCGATGCCCGGGAAGTCCATTCGCGCTTTGAGTTGAAGCGACTTATAGAAGTTACCGGCGTAGACGTTGACCATCGCATGAGTGAGAGCGCGATTGAAATAGTAATAGTTCACTCCAAGGAATATCGAGCTGATGTTTCGCGTCGAGATCACTCCACCGAAATCTATCTGGAAATCATTCTGGGGACGTTTCGACAGCTGGAAGTTGAAATGATTTTTCGTGGGGTCGAATAAAAAGCTGGGATAGATATTCCTGAAATAGTCGTCGGTTACCAACTTATAGTATCCTTCTTTAACATCGCTGAAGTACAATGGTCTGCGACCATTGCGGAAGAAACGATTCATGTAGCGCTGTTGCCGCGAATTGAAGCCCTGGTAAACAACCTGGTCGATCTTAAGGGCTGTTGTCCTGTTGTTGAACCTGTTTCGGGCTTCGGCAACAGACTCGCATGTACGGTATAACGATGGATCGACCTTTCTCTTGATCTCATCCATCTGCCGCATGGTCTGCGCATAACCACTGTCGATAAGATGTTTGGCGCGTGCGAAATCGAAAGTTGAAAGTCCTTTGAGATTCGGTTGAATATAAACGCCGGTAGAAGGGATCTGTGCAGGATCCGATTTATCAAGTAACATGTACAGAAGTGATCTGGAGATCAGCTTCTCATCTTCACCATATGGGTATTCGTCATACACTTTCGACGAAACGTTGCTGCCAATGATAACGTCGGGTTTGAATTCGTTTTGCATTACATCAACCGGGAAGTTGTTGTAAACACCTCCGTCGAATAAATATTTGTTGTCGACTTTGATCGGTGAATAAAAGAACGGAACAGTTTGTGTCGCCCGAAGGGCGTCGCTGAGGCTTCCGGATTTCAGGATCACTTCTGTTTGCGTGAATACATCGGCAGCAACAACTCTTAATGGAACGAACAAACTATCGAAGTTCCCTTTTGCGATGGCCGACGGCTGTGCCATTACTTCGGCCAGAGCGAAGTTTAGCGACAGATCGTTGGCGATACTCGAATTAAGATTGAAGTTAAAAGTGGAATCGAGCGAGAGATTGATCTTAAGGACCGATGGATTGTCCTCGGGGCGGTTGTAGTAATAATTATATCCTTGTTCGAGGCGGCCGGTCACCCAGCCTATGAATTCTTTCGACAGCATGATGTTCTCGATTTGCTGAGGACTCATGCCTGCGGCGTAACAGCCCGCTACGATCCCACCCATTGATGTACCTGTGACGTAGTCGATCGGGATTTCGTTCTCTTCGAGAGCTTTGAGAACACCTACGTGTGCGATGCCTTTGGCTCCGCCTCCACTTAACACCAAACCGACTTTCTGCGCCTGTAACGACAGGGCAGCGATTAAGAAAAGGGAGATGAGAAAGATGTGACGCATCGGGCTTCAAAGTTAACGAAACCCGCGCCGATTTCGTTTACTCTTCCGCTATTGCAATCTCTGTTGGAGCTGCGGGGAACTGGATGGCGTCGAGACGTTTTGTTAAACGTTCCTTAACAGCCTCGAAGGCTTCACGTTCTGAATCTTTAACCGGCTCTGCTGCAGGCAACTGCACTTTCAGCGCATCTACCTGAACGCCATTCTTCCAGAAACGGTAGCAGAGGTGTGGTCCGTTTGCAAGACCGGTCTGACCCACGAAGCCGATAGTTTGTCCTTGTCGTACACGAACCCCCGGATGAATGCCCGCACCAATCCTGGACATGTGGAGGTACTGGGTAGTGTAAGTGCCGTTGTGACGGATCTTCACGTAGTTGCCGTTACCTCCTTTGTATTGCGCTTCGAGAACGATGCCGTCGCCTGCCGAACGAATGGGTGTACCTGTTGGTGCGGCGAAGTCTGTTCCGTTGTGTGCACGGAACACTTTCGCTACCGGATGGAACCTGTTCGGATTAAAGCGTGAGCTGATGCGTGTGAATTCGATTGGATATTTCAATAATGCCTTGCGGAGACTGTTACCCTTCTCGTCGAAGTAGTCTGTACCTTCCGACTGATCGAAGGGGAATGCATAATATCCGCTGCCGAAGTGTTCAAAGTAAATGGCATCTATGCTCGCGACGCCTACAGGTTTTCCTTCGACCTGCTTTTCTGTATAGATGAGTTTGAATTTATCCCCTTTCTGAAGTCTTGCGAAGTCGACCTGCCATGCGAAGATATCAACGAAGCCGTTGGTGAGCTCGTTGGAAATGTTCATTGCTTCGATAGTCTCAGAGAGATTCGATTTGATCTCTGCGGCGATAGATCTTTCAACTGTTGAGGTTTCACGTTTGCATGCATCAACGATCAGCGTATCGGAAAAATGGAAGATGTAATATTCAATCGGGTTGGCTTCATACACCAATGCACGCATCGTATTGAGTGAATCTTCTTCAGCGATAACTGTATATTTTTTATGTGTCGCCACTTTGCGGAAATCGAATACATCACGCGAAAGCGTTGCGAGTAACCGCTTTGCTTTTCCGTCGACATAATAACCGTCGAGAAGATCCGTGAAACGCTGGTTGCGTTTTACTTCGGCATCGGAAACCTGGAGGCTGTCGACAACCATACCGAAGAGTACAGTGGGTTCTTTAACCACCACAGGTATTGCAACTGAATCCATTTCAACTTCTTCATCATCGTAAGATGTATGTTGAGAAACATTGTCGAATACGATGAGCACGCCGAAGCAGACGAGAAGTGCCCCGATAACAATTAAAGACTTCCTGAAAAGTTTCACGATGGCGAGGAGTTTAAAAAGTGAAATCCCACAATAGCTGCGGGACAGCTTCAAAGATAACTATAAAGCCATCAACAAATTATTAGAATTTTTTTAAGTAAATGAGGACTGTAATCCCCAACCTTAGTTAAACAATTCTTTGTACTTCTTCTTTCCGGATTCAAGGAACTCAACGAAGCCAGGAACGCTTTTTTCGTAAGCCTTTGGCCATGCTAACACGCGTTCATCGTCGCCCAATAAAATATAGAATGGTTGAGCGTTATTATTCAGATTAGCGATCTGTAAATCGGCGTTCTGTTTACCGATTGTCTTCTTCACTTTGTTATCAACTTTCGAAGTATACCACTCGGCTTCCGGTAATTCAGTTTTATCGTCAACATAAAGCGCTACAACGACAAAATCGTTCTTAAGCCTGTTGAGAACTTGTGGGTCACTCCATACTACCGCTTCCATTTCGCGACAGTTCACACAACCGTGACCTGTGAAATCAATAAACAATGGCTTGTGCTGTTCGCGTGCGCAGGCAAGAGCTTGCTTGTAATCGAAGTAGCCGTTGATGCCGTGAGGCAGGTGAAGAAAATCTGAATGCTTCGCCGGACCACATGGAGACTCGTTGCCTTTTTGTTCACCGAGGTTAAAGTCATGCGTATACATTGGAGGCAAATACCCCGCGAGGGCTTTCAGAGGTGCGCCCCACATACCTGGAGTAAGATATACGACGAAAGTAAACGTGATGATGGCAAGCACCAGTCGGGGTACCGTAACAATCGTTACGGGACTATCGCCTTTCAGCACAAGCTTGCCCAGGAAATAAAGTCCGAGCAAAGAGAATATCACGATCCACAAAGCAATGTTGAGATCGCGATCGAGCAACCCCCAATGATATGCCTGGTCGGCGATGCTGAAAAATTTCAAACACAGGGCGAGCTCGAGGAAACCCAATGTGACTTTAACTGAGTTCAACCAGCCGCCTGACTTCGGAAGAGCTTTGAGAAGCTCGGGGAACATTGCAAAAACCGTGAATGGTATCGCGAAAGCGAGAGAGTAACAAAGCATCGCGAGGATAGGCTTCATGATCTGGCCTGTGGCTGCGAGGACCAACACATTTCCGACAATTGGTATCGTACATGAAAATGAAACGAGGACCAATGTTGCGGCCATGAAGAAGATGCCTGTGAGTCCGCCTTTCTCCGCGGCCTGGTCGGCTTTATTCACCAACTGATATGGAGCGTTGATCTCGAACAGACCGAAAAATGACATTGCAAAAACGATGAATATCGCGAACACGAAAAGGTTCGGTGCCCAATGTGTTGAGAGTGCATTAAGAAAATCGCCACCCAAGGTGAACGCAACCAACGTTCCTACAAGAGTATAGATCGCGATGATCGAAAAACCGAAGATGAGCGCCTTACGGATCCCCTCGCGTCGCGATTGATTGTCGCGAAGAAAGAAAGTAACAGTCATCGGTATCATCGGGAACACACATGGAGTTAGCAATGCAGTAAGGCCAAGAACGAAAGCCAGGATCAGGAAGCCGGTGAATGATTCTGTTTCAAGAGCCGGCTTACCATCAAGGATGGAAGGATCTAACTTCGGACCATTAAAAGAACCGGGAGTATTAATCGTCTTCGGTGTAACAGAAACAGGATCTGTAGAAACCGGATCAGTTTGTTTAGGCTCTTCAACTACGGGAGTTTCTTTCGTTTCACCTTTAGCCTTTAACGCAAGATTAAAATCTCCATCAAATATTATACAGCTTCCTTTAGCCGTGGAGCAAACCTGTCCTTCGTAATCGCCTTTGATCTTGACAGAAGTAGCGAGGATCTTTATCGTCTGCCTGAATTCACCTGTCTTTTCAAAAATTCTCACATCGCAGTCGAAGATCTCATCGTGCTTCTTGTGATCCTCGATGGCCCGGATCTTTCCGACCAGCTCAAAGCCCGAATTTTTTGTGAGGTTAATTGCCATCGGGTTTGGTCCGCATTCGGCGTCAAAATCTACTGTGTAGATGTACCAACCGTCGTCGATCGTTGCTCTGAAAATAACATCGATCTCGTCACCAACCTTTATATCTGATTTTGACAAGGAAGCAACGAGCTTGGCCGGCTGAATAACCTGGGCGGTAGCAGCGAATGAGATCAGCGAAAAAAGGAGAATTCTGAACATGATGCGAAATTAAGATATAGGGTCTTAATAGCTTGTTAACTCACAGTCTTAAGCAGAAAAGTGCTTATAAAAAGCAACTATCGTTTCTATACCTATGAAGAAATTCTTCAGGCCATAGCTTTCGTTCGGAGAGTGCAAGGCATCGCTATCCAAACCAAAGCCCATGAGCACAGTATCGAGACCCAACTCTTTCTTAAACAACGCCACGATCGGAATACTTCCACCGTCTCTTGTAGGGATTGGACTTTTACCCCAAACTTCTTCAAACGCCTTCGAAGCGGCAGCATATGCTTTCGAATCTGTAGGTGTAACCGCAGGCTGCCCACCATGATGCGCAGTGACTTTTACTTTAACGGACGTCGGTGCAAGTGACTTGAAATGTTTTGTAAACAACTCAGTGATCTCGTTTGGATCCTGGTTGGGAACAAGTCGCATCGAAATTTTCGCGCTTGCCTTAGATGGAAGGACGGTCTTCGCGCCTTCGCCGGTATAACCCCCCCAAATGCCGTTGCAATCCAGCGTAGGTCTTACGCCTGTCCGTTCCAAAGTTGTATATCCCTTCTCACCTGTGATCTCTTCGATGCCCAACTCTTTTTTATACTCGTCAAGATCGAACGGAGCGGCATTCAATGCTTTTCTTTCTGCATCTGTAAGATCTTTAACCTTGTCGTAGAATCCAGGTATCGTAACGCGACCGTTCTCATCATGCAGGGAAGTGATCATCTTCGCAAGTTCATTAATAGGATTTGCGACGGCGCCACCATAAACACCTGAATGAAGATCACGATTTGCGCCGGTTACTTCCACTTCCATATAACTCAATCCGCGGAGGCCGACTGTTATCGAAGGTTGATCGAGAGATATCAACGCTGTATCTGATATCAAGATAACGTCTGCTTTCAGCTTGTCGCGATATTCTTTTACGAACAGGGGAAGATTGTCGGAGCCGACTTCTTCTTCACCTTCGATCATGAACTTCACATTGCAATTCAAAAGATTGTGCTTGGCAAGGATCTCGAATGCCTTGATGTGCATATAGAACTGACCCTTGTCGTCGCACGAACCGCGCGCGTAGATCTTCCCGTTTCTTACTGTCGGCTCGAAGGGTGGGGATGTCCACAGATCGAGGGGATCGGGTGGTTGTACATCATAGTGACCATAAACGAGGACGGTGGGTTTTTTGGGATCTACTTTTTTCTCACCAAAAACGATGGGATGTCCTTTGGTTTCAACCAGCGTTGCTTCTGCCCCAAGTTCAGCGAGACGTGCCCTTACGTATTCCGCAGCTTTCCTTACATCTCCTTTGTGACGACTGTCGGCGCTAACCGACGGGATTCGCAATAGCGCATATAATTCCTCTAAAAATCGATCCTTGTTAGCTTCGATGTACTGCTTAACCATGATATAACAGCTTTTGATTTATTTGGACTGCATATTTACTTAATTTTATGGTCAGCTAAGCATAATCTATGCGTCGCACCCTCCTCTCTTTGATGTTCGGTAGCCTGGTTGTAGTCGTGTGCACTTCCTGTGCAACGATCATTCAGGGCAGCCGCCAAAAAATAAACGTTTACTCCGATCCGCCGGGTGCACGCGTATATGTCAATGGCGTTGACAAAGGTGTGAACACACCCGGTCACGTGTCATTTAGAAGAGGCGGAGTGCAAAGGATAAAATTTGAGAAAGACGGCTACGAGACCAAGACCTTTACACTCAATCCCCGGTTCAATGCACTGGTCATCGTCGATTTTGTTATGTACCTGATACCGGGTGTGATCGACCTCGCCGTTGGATCTCAGCATCTTTATGATAAGAATGTGACTGTCGATCTTCAGCGCATCGACAAGCAACAACCGATCATCACCACACCTGTAGTTGTAGCCGACCATACGTACACTTTCAGACATCTGTCGGATATCGACAATGATATCCCTTCCGGGATCATTGAAGAAAATATTCATCGTTACGCGTTGATCATCGGCAACGAAGATTATAGCACGCATTCGAAAGATCTCAACAGCGAAGCGAATGTTCTCTTCGCACGCAACGATGCCAGCGCATTCAATGAATATGCTCAGAAAGTTTTAGGGATTCCTGCCCGCAACATCACTTTCTCGCTCGACGCAACATCTGCAGAGATGCGCCAGGGATTGATGAAGCTCAATCTTATCGCAAAGAATACAGGAGGCAATGCAGAATTCTTCGTCTTCTATGCCGGCCATGGTTTGCCCGATGAAGAAACCAAAGAACCTTATCTCATTCCTGTCGACGTAAGCGGTAAGTTTATCAAGCTGGGAATTCCACTCTCCGAATTCTTTCAATCGCTTTCAGAATTTCCCACGAAGAAGACTACCGTCTTTCTTGATGCCTGTTTCTCCGGTGGCGCCCGTGGCCAGGGACTGGTTGCGTCCCGCGGAATCCGCGTTACTCCAAAGAGCGGGATGTTAAAAGGAAACGTTGTCGTATTCTCGGCAAGTTCAGGCGAAGAGTCTGCCCTTCCTTATATGGAGAAACAACATGGGCTGTTCACGTATTACCTCCTGCAAAAGATGCGGGAATCTGCCGGCCGGTTGAATTACAAAGACCTTTCCGACTTCATGTCACAAAAAGTCGCGCTGGAATCTGTTATCGTCAACAGCAAAGAGCAGCATCCAACAACAAATGTCAGTGCCGACGCTGCAGACTTGTGGGCGGAATGGACGTTGAATGATCTAAAGTGAAATACTCCTTCTTTCTTTTATTTCTCGCTACCTCCGTCTTCGCACAGAAACAATTGGTTCGAAACGTTAAGGGCATTGCGACCATAGTGAACATTTCCCCGGAAGAAGCACGCACGAAAGCGATCGACGCTGCAAAACAAGAGGCGCTTCGTCTCGCCGGGGCGGAAGAGTGGATCCAGTCGTTCGATTTTCTCGAGAAGCGTGAAGAGCACAAAAAGTTCGACGAGTTCTTTCATTCGCTTACGGCGGTACAATCGATGGGAACCGTTATCGATTGGAAAGTGGTGAGTGAAACGAAAAAGATCGATGAGTTCAAAAACCTGGTTTACGAGGTTTTTATAGATGCCACCGTACAGTTGTACAAGACGCGTCCGGATCCCGAATTCAATCTTACGGTGAAGGGCATCCACCGGGTTTACAAGAATCTTGAAAAGATGACTTTCGAGATCTTACCTGCCAAAGGCGGGTATCTGAAAATATTCCTCCTCGATGAAGCCCGGTTGGTCTCAATCTTATATCCTAACCCGTACGAACCGGTCGTTGAGCTTAGTGCAAATCAGAATTACAGGTTCCCGCAGAATCCGAGGTTCGACTATGAAGTGTATACAGAGAAGGCAGAAGAGACCAACTATCTGTTTTTTGTTTACACCAGGAAAAACATCCCTTACAACGGCGCCGAAAGTTTTGCCGACTTCATCGAATATGTCTATTCAATGGAACCTGCCGACAGGTTTGTGAGTGTCGAGCAGATCCATATTTACAAATGATGGTTTTCCTGACAAAATAGCCACGGCTTAATCTTCCCTGGTTCGGTTTTTGAAAGTGGTGGCACCACTTTAGTCGTGCCACCACTTTATTAAAGAAGAATCAACATTTTCTATCCGATTTCAGACAGGTTTACCTGATCAGTCATCGCATGACTGAAGTGGGGTCATAATCGGGGCTTAAAAGAAAACGTTTGCAATACGGCAACAAACGTTTTCGCTGATTTTTCCAAAACTTTTTTTGAAAAAACCTCATTTCACAGAATAAGTTTCTGCGATTTCAAGATTAACTTTAGAATGATTTTTCCCTCAAAAAGTTTAAAAAATTGGAAGACCAGCAGCAGTACGGACTTTATCACCCTTCGTTTGAAAAGGATTCATGCGGAGTAGGCTTCATCGCCAACATCAAAGGAAGAAAGTCACACCAGATCGTTTCCGACGGTTTGACAATGCTAGAACGCATGAGTCACCGCGGCGCATGTGGATGCGAACCAAACACCGGTGACGGTGCAGGTATCCTCATCCAGATCCCCCACGAATTCTTCTTCACAGAATGTCTCAAACAAAACATCACCCTTCCGGAGATCGGAAAATATGGGGTAGGTCTCATTTTCTTTCCTTCCGATCCGAAGCTGCGTGAAGAATGTCGCACAGTCCTCAATCGCCAGATCAAGCGAATGAAAATGACACTACTCGGATACCGCGTAGTGCCTACGATCAATAACGACCTCGGCGAAAGCGCCAGGAAGGCCGAGCCTGTCATGGAACAGGTATTCATTAAACGACCCGACACAATCGACGATCCGGGCGAGTTCGAAAGAAAACTCTTCGTGCTTCGCATGTTCAGCACCCGCCTGGTAAAAGAATCAGTGGCTGGCGTGAACGGCGACTTCTACTTCTCGTCGCTGTCTTATAAGACAATCGCCTACAAAGGCATGCTCACATCGGAGCAGCTTCGTTGGTACTTCCCCGACCTCGAGCATGAGGAAGTCGTTTCTGCTTTTGCTGTCATCCACTCAAGATTTTCTACAAACACGTTCCCATCGTGGAGACTCGCCCAGCCGTTCCGCTACATCGCGCACAATGGCGAGATCAATACCGTACAGGGAAATATCAACTGGCTGAAGTCAAAAGAAGCATTCTTCGAATCTCCTCACTTCACCCGCGAAGAATTGAACATGGTGTTGCCTATTTGCAACCCAAGCATGTCGGATTCTTCGAACCTCGACAACGTAATTGAGCTTCTCGTTCACGCCGGCCGCTCTCTTCCTCATGTTATGATGATGCTGATCCCCGAAGCATGGGACGGCAACGAGAACATGAGCCGCGAGAAAAAAGATTTCTACGAATACCACGCGAACCTCATGGAGCCGTGGGACGGTCCCGCTTCAATCACTTTCACAGACGGAAAAATCATCGGCGCCACGCTGGATCGCAACGGACTCAGACCTTCGCGCTTCATCGTTACCAACGACGACCAGGTTATCATGGCTTCTGAAGTTGGGGTGTTGGACATCGACCAATCGAAAGTGATCTCAAAAGGCCGTCTCCAGCCAGGTAAGATGTTCATCGTAGATATGGAGGCGGGGAAGATCATCAGCGACGACGACCTTAAGAAAAGAATCTGTACTCAACAGCCTTACGGTGAATGGCTTCGCGCCAATAAGGTGAAACTTTCCGATCTCCCGGAACCCGGTGGTAGTTTCCACAAGTACGATCCCAACACGTTTGTCAAGCGCCAGGTATCGTTCGGTTACACAACAGAAGACCTCCGTGTGATCATTGCACAGATGTGCGAGACCGGCAAGGAAGCTCTAGGCTCTATGGGTAACGACACGCCGCTGGCTGTACTGTCGAAGCAAGCTCAACACCTTTCGAGCTACTTCAAGCAACTGTTCGCGCAGGTTACCAACCCTCCTATCGACTCTATCCGTGAGCGATTGATCATGTCTCTCGCATCACACGTAGGTGGCTCGCTCAACCTTCTCGAAGAATCGCCGGAACACTGTATCACTCTAGAGTTGCCAACTCCGATCCTTACTAACTCGGAACTCGAAAGAGTCCGTTATATCGACCACAGGCATCTCCAGACAAAAACCATCTACACTTATTTCAAAGCAGACGGTCAGCCCGGTTCGCTCGAAAAAGGATTGAACCGCGTTTGCCAGTATGTTACCGACGCTGTTGAAGACGGTTTCACAATTATTATACTTTCAGACAGGAGCTTCGACTCGGGTCACGCACAGATCCCTTCATTGCTTGCTGTCTCTGCTGTCCATCATCATTTGATCAGGAACGGTATCCGTGGCAAGGTTGGTCTGCTGGTTGAGGCCGGCGACGTCTGGGAAACACATCACTTCGCAACGCTGCTGGGTTATGGTGCGTCAGGTGTGAATCCATACCTCGTATACCAGACTATCCACGACATGAAGAAACGCAATCTCCTTAGTGCAGAGCTTACTGAAGAGAGAGCGGCATATAATTATAAAAAGGCTGCTGCCGGAGAATTGCTCAAGATCATGAGCAAAATGGGTATCAGCACACTTCAATCATACCACGGTGCGCAGATCTTCGAAGCACTGGGCATCAGCAAAGATGTTGTTGATCTCTACTTCACCGGCACGGTTTCACGTATCGGTGGCCTTACACTCGACGATATTGCGACGGAAGCTCTCGCTAAGCACAGTCTCGCATTCCCTAAAACTTCGAACGCAATTCCCCATCTCGAAGTTGGTGGCGTTTACCAGTGGAAGCAACGTGGCGAAGCTCACCTGTTCAATCCACAGACAATTCACCTCCTCCAGGAATCGACAAAGAAAAACGACTACCAGCTTTTCAAGAAATATTCCGGTCTTATCAACGAGCAGAGCGACAAGGCAATCACGCTGCGTAGCCTTCTCGAATTCAGGAAGGGAACACCTGTTCCGATTGAAGAAGTTGAATCGAAGGAAAGCATCTTCAAACGTTTTGCTACCGGCGCGATGTCGTTCGGTTCGATTTCGTACGAAGCACATAGAACGCTTGCCGTTGCAATGAACCGCATCGGTGGCAAGAGCAATTGCGGCGAAGGTGGTGAAGACGAAGCTCGTTTTACCCGTCTGCCAAACGGTGACTGGGAAAACTCGGCTATCAAACAAGTAGCGTCAGGACGCTTCGGTGTTACGAGCTACTACCTCACCAACGCAAAAGAACTCCAGATAAAGATGGCGCAAGGCGCGAAGCCTGGCGAAGGCGGACAATTGCCCGGTCATAAAGTAGATGACTGGATCGGACGCGTTCGTCATTCCACGCCTGGCGTCGGTCTTATCTCACCTCCTCCGCATCACGACATTTATTCTATAGAGGATTTGGCTCAGCTGATCTTCGATTTGAAAAATGCCAATCGCGATGCCCGCATCAGCGTGAAACTCGTTTCTGAAGCCGGTGTCGGTACAATTGCGTCCGGCGTAGCAAAAGCACATGCCGACGTGATTCTTATCTCGGGTCACGATGGTGGAACGGGCGCATCTCCACTCAGTTCAATTCGTCACGCTGGGTTGCCATGGGAGCTTGGCCTCGCTGAAACTCACCAGACACTGGTGCGCAACAAGCTTCGCGGAAGAGTCGTGGTTCAAACCGACGGCCAGATCCGCACCGGAAGAGATCTTGCGATCGCTGCATTGCTTGGAGCCGAAGAATGGGGTGTTGCAACTGCAGCCCTTGTTACAGCAGGATGTATCATGATGCGCAAGTGTCATTTGAATACCTGCCCTGTCGGCGTAGCCACACAGAACAAGGAATTAAGGGCGCTGTTCACAGGTAAACCTGAATATGTCGTGAATCTGTTCCACTTCCTCGCCGAAGAACTTCGCGAGGTGATGGCGGAACTTGGCTTCCGCACTGTGAACGAAATGGTTGGCCAGGCCGACTTCCTCGAATTGAAAAAAGTGGAAGATCATTGGAAATTAAAGAACCTCGATCTTTCTCCTGTTCTTTATAAAGAGGCAATAAGCCTTGACACTGCTCTTTTCAAACAGGAAGAGCAGGATCACGGCATCGAGAAAGTTCTCGATCGCGAACTCATCAAAGCTGCCGAGCCGGCCTTGAAATCTGCTAAAGCAGTTCAGGCAAGCTTTAAGATCGCTAATCAGGACCGCGCCTGTGGTACAATGTTGTCGAATGAAGTCTCTAAAGTTTACAAAGGCGAAGGACTTCCTGAAGACACAATTCACTATAAGTTCATTGGAACGGCAGGCCAAAGCTTCGGAGCCTTTGCAGCAAAAGGTATGACATTCGAGCTCGAAGGAGACGCGAATGATTACTTCGGCAAAGGTCTTTCGGGTGGTAAGCTGATCCTCTATCCCGACAAATCGATCACTTACAATCCTTCGAAGAACATTATTGTTGGAAACGTTGCATTCTTTGGAGGAACATCCGGCCAGGCATTCATTCGCGGGATGGCCGGCGAGCGCTTCGCCGTTCGTAACTCGGGTGTAACCGTTGTTGTTGAAGGTGTAGGTGATCACGGCTGTGAATACATGACTGGCGGTAAGGTTATCATCCTCGGTGAAACGGGAAGGAACTTCGCTGCCGGAATGAGCGGCGGCGTTGCCTATGTATGGGATGTGAACAAGACATTCGTTCGTAACTGCAATATGGAAATGGTTCTTCTCGATACGATCGATGAAGAAGAACAACGAATGCTGAAGCAACTGATCAAAGATCACAAAGATCTTACAAACAGTGACGTTGCTGCACATATCCTCAGCTACTGGCCAACTGCCTTCCAGCAGTTCATCAAGGTTATGCCTGTCGACTACAAAGCCGTTCTCGACAAAAAGAAAAAAGAAAGTAAAGCAATATTAAACTGATAAGAACGTGGGTAAGCCAACTGGTTTCTTAGAGGTTAATCGCGAAATCCCTCAAAAACGCGACGTAACTCAACGAGTTAAAGATTATTATGAAGTAGAAGGAGATGTTAACGAAGATCTCACAAATAAACAGGCGTCAAGGTGCATGGACTGTGGTATTCCGTTTTGTCATAACGGATGTCCGCTTGGTAACAACATCCCTGAGTTCAACGATGCCGTTTACCAGGGCAATTGGAAGCTCGCTTACGACATCCTGATCTCTACGAATAACTTCCCCGAGTTTACAGGACGTATTTGTCCCGCTCCTTGTGAAGCTTCATGCGTTCTTGGCATCAATAAACCGGCGATCGCCATTGAATACATTGAGAAGTCGATCATCGAGAAAGCTTTTAGTGAAGGATTCGTTACTCCGCGCATTCCACAAACACGCACTGGAAAAAAAGTAGCCGTTGTCGGATCCGGTCCTTCAGGTCTCGCGGCAGCCGCTCAATTGAATTATGCCGGTCACTCGGTAACAGTTTTCGAACGCGCCGACGCAATCGGCGGACTGCTTCGTTACGGAATTCCTGATTTCAAATTGGACAAACGCGTTCTCGATCGTCGCCTTGAAGTGATGAAAGCAGAAGGTGTGAAGTTCGTGGTGAGCACCAACGTTGGTGTAAACTATAAAATGAAGAAACTCAAAGACGATTTCGATGCGATCGTTCTCTGCGGCGGATCAACTGTTCCACGCGATCTTCCGATCCCGGGCAGAAACGTAAAAGGTGTTCATTTCGCGATGGACTTCCTCACCCAGCAAAACCAGCGAGTAAGCGACAAGAAGATCGCTAACGAAAATATTTTCGCAACAGGTAAGAATGTGATCGTCATCGGTGGCGGTGATACCGGGTCCGACTGTGTTGGAACATCGGTTCGTCATGGCGCGAAATCTGTTACACAGATCGAGATCATGCCGAAACCACCTAAAGATCGCACCGATACCATGCCATGGCCAAACTGGCCAATGATCCTTCGTACGTCTTCATCGCATGAAGAAGGCTGCGAGCGACAGTGGAGTATCTTAACAAAAGAGTTTGTGCAGGATGCTGAAGGCAATGTGAAAGGCCTTCGTATCGTGGAAGTTGAATGGAAAGCGGTTAACGGAAAAATGCAGCCGGTGGAGAAAGCAGGAACAGAAAGAGATCTTCCTTGTGACCTTGCGCTCCTGGCGATGGGATTCCTGCATCCCCAGCTTGAAGGCTTGCTTAAACAATTGACCGTAGATCTCGACGATCGCGGCAATGTGAAAGCCAACAACTACCAGACATCTGTTGAAGGTGTTTTCGCCGCGGGAGATATGCGCCGCGGACAATCGCTGGTTGTTTGGGCTATCAGTGAGGGCCGCGAGGCTGCAAGAGTAGTTGACGAGTATTTGACTGGCGCGCCCAGCTTGCTGGAAGCGAAACAGGTGGGAACGTTGAATCTCGCATAACGTCCGATAACGGGACGTAACAGTTCAGTTACGATCTCCAGGTACTTTGAAATAAAGGGCCCCGACTGATCTCGGGGCCTTTTTGCTTCTGGCCATAAAATTGAACTTCGCTCTCAATGCTGTCACTTCATTCCCGCTCTTTTCTCCGAATGATCCGAAAGGACTGGGAAATCTATTCTCTTAAATTCATCACTCTCGCCATCGCCTTCGCGACAGCGATCATCGTCATTTCATTTTGCGTTTCTGAATTCAGCGTGGGAAACGAGTATCCCGGGAACGTTGTCCGTGTGCTTCGCAGGAATGAAACCAAAGAATATGAAGGGAGAAACAGGTTAAGCAACAGGATACCTGACGAAGTTTTAAGGGATCTGTTCTCTTTAGGAACTGTAGAAAAGAAAAGTGATCGCAGCATTTATATTTCTTTAAAAGAAAGTCGCTCTGTCTCCGAAATCAAACTCAATAAGCTACACTCCGATTCCTCTTACACTTACCGGCTTCAACCGGTAAGTGAAATTTATTTTGGCCCACGCGTTGTTGGCGAGAATGCCCGGCATGGCGAAGTATACAGTGTTCTCATCCTCACCTGTATCTCTTTATTGATCCTGATCCTGGCGACGACAAACTTCGTTAACCTTGTGTCCCTCACGCTGCCTGCGCGTTCTAAAGAAATCGCTATGCGAAAAGTTGCGGGAGCCCAACGGGCACCACTGTTTCGATTGCTGGCTAAAGAAAGCTTTTTTGTAGTTCTCGTTTCGTTTCTGATCGGTATGGCTCTCGCCGTGCAGTTCAAACAATATCTCTCGCCAGATATCCTCACAGCGTCGATCATCTTCTTACTTATCCTGGCAATCACGATTGCTCCTCTTATTCCTGCGTGGACATTCATAAAAGCCACGCCGGCAAAGCTGCTCGGCACCGATACGATCACGTTTCCACGAATGAAAAAGGTGATCACCATGGTTCAGCTCGGCGTAAGCATCTCATTGATCATCTCCAGTCTTGTAATTAACCGACAGATCACAAGATCACTCATTAAAGAACCGGGGAAGAATCACGAACAGATCGTTTATACGAAATGGCCCGCAGGAATGAGTCGACAATACCTGAACAGACTTAAGAACGACTGGCCTCGTGATAACCCGAGTATTATCAATCTTACAGCCGTTTCACACACACCGGACAATATTCAGAGTAAGCCGGTAGGCGCAGATTATTACCAGCTATCGGTTGATTACGATTTCAAAGATTTCTTCAGGCTGGAAATGGTGAACGGCCGCTGGTTTGGCGCAATGGACGATGATTCTGTTGTTGTAAACGAAAGTGCCGGAAATCATAAGGCGATGGGTGTGATTCAAAATTTTGGAGATGTATATAACCTTGCCGATAAACCCCTGCATTTCAAGATCAATGAAGGTGAATCGAATTTTATTTTAATAAGAGTGCTGGAGGTCGACATCCGGAAAACATTAAAGACAATTGAGAAGTCATTCTCTACAACGCTTACTTTTCTTGACCACAATTACGCGAACACCATCGCTTACGAAGACAGGCTCAACAGTCTGTGTAACTTATTGTCGATCGTAGGAATATTGATGGCAACCTGCGCGATATATGCTTTGAGTTTAAGTCGTATGAACGACAACATGAAACAGATAGCGATAAGAAAAACTTTCGGAGCTACAAATGGACAGATCGTTCAGAAATTAGCTTTTCAATTTATTGAGCTGATGTTAGGCTCCTTATTCTTTTTCGCGCCCATTACATATTTCCTGTTACACGAGTGGCTTCGCAACTTTGCCTATGCTGCAAAGTTCAACTGGTCGGACCCTTTAGTTTCTATCGGGATATGTTTTTTGATATTGATCGTTACTAACGTCTCGATGCTGATCAAGCTTCGTAAACCTCTAGCGGTAATCCATCGGGGTCTGAGAAGAACGTGAACCTTTTCCCGGTATATTCATCAATCCTGATAGGTTCAGTAAGAACTTCTTTCGAATTCAGATCTTTTACCGCCTTCTCAATGTCCTCCACCTCAAATGCCAGATGCCTCAGTCCACATGCCTCCGGGCGCGACACGCGCTTTGGCGGATCCGGAAAAGAAAAGAGCTCTATAACATAACGGTCATCAATAGCCAGGTCCAGCTTATACGAGTCTCTCTCCTTGCGATAATGCTCTGCAAGAACCTTAAGGCGCAATACTTCTGTGTAAAACTTTTTTGAGCGGCTATAATCACTACAAATTATAGCAACATGGTGGATCGACTTCAGACCAATCATATCCCAAATCTAAGATTTCGTCACCTCCTCACCTCGTCGCCTCCTCATCTCGTCATCTCATCACCTCCTCACCTCCTTACCCTTCATCTCCTCACCTCCTCACCTCTTTTTCTTAAATTTGCCCGCAACCAATAACTAGTAACTAACAACTAATAACTCCCAACGATGAGTTTCCGCATAGAAAAAGACACAATGGGCGAGGTTCAGGTTCCCGCCGACAAATACTGGGGCGCACAAACTGAACGCTCCCGCAACAACTTCAAGATTGGACCCGAAGCCAGTATGCCTAAAGAGATCATCTATGCTTTCGCATACCTGAAAAAGGCTGCCGCTCAAGCCAACTGCGAACTTGGTGTCCTTTCGGCAGACAAACGCGACCTCATCGGCCAGGTTTGTGACGAGATCCTCGCGAAAAAGCTTGATGGAGAATTTCCCCTCGTGATCTGGCAGACCGGCTCAGGCACTCAAAGCAACATGAACGTAAACGAGGTTATCGCCTATCGCGCTCATGTGATCCATGGAGGTAAACTCACCGACGAAAAGAAGATCCTTCACCCTAACGACGATGTCAACAAATCGCAATCGTCGAACGATACCTATCCGACAGCAATGCACATCGCGGCATATAAACAAACTGTTGAGATCACTATTCCAGGACTTAAAAAACTCCGCGACACTCTTAACAAGAAAGCCGGCGATTTCAAGTCGATCGTAAAGACAGGTCGTACCCACTTCATGGACGCAACCCCTCTTACATTGGGCCAGGAATTTTCCGGTTATGTTCAGCAGATCGACAATGGTATTCGCGCGATCAAAAACGCTCTCGAATCAGTAAGAGAGCTTGCCCTCGGTGGCACAGCCGTTGGCACCGGCCTTAATACGCCTAAAGGTTATGATGTTCTTGTTGCAAAGAAGATCGCCGATCTTACAGGTCTTCCCTTCATTACGGCTCCGAATAAATTCGAAGCACTCGCCGCTCACGACGCAATGGTTGAGCTGTCAGGTGCACTCAAGCGCGTGGCCGTTTCGTTGATGAAGATAGCCAACGATATCCGTATGCTAAGCTCAGGTCCCCGCTCAGGTATCGGTGAGATCGTTATTCCCGACAACGAACCGGGTTCTTCCATCATGCCTGGCAAAGTAAACCCTACCCAACCCGAAGCGCTTACCATGGTTTGTGCACAGGTTATCGGTAACGATGTAGCAGTTTCTATCGGCGGCTCCACCGGCCACTTCGAGCTTAATGTGTTTAAACCCGTAATTGCGGCCAACGTTCTTCAATCAGCACGACTCATCGGCGATGCCTGCGTTTCTTTCAACGACAGATGCGCGGAAGGTATCGAGCCTAATCTTCCTGTTATCAAGCGTCACATGGAGAACTCACTGATGCTGGTTACATCACTCAATACCCATATCGGTTACGAGAATGCAGCTAAGATTGCCAAGAAAGCTCACAAGGAAAACAAGACGTTGAGGGAAGCGGCGGTCGAGCTTGGACTACTTACATCAGAGCAGTTCGATGAATGGGTGCGTCCCGAGAAAATGGTCTAGGGGGTGCGATGTGCAACGTGCAAAGTGCAGGGTTTGGATAACCACGCATTGCACGCTGCACATTGCACGCTGCACATTGCACCTTGCACATAATTTATTAGCTTTACTCATTAAAATAAAATCCCAAGTCAATGAAAACTAGAGTTTTATTTCTCTGCCTGGCTTTGATTTTTTCCGGCACTACAGTTTTCGCTCAGCTTTCAAAGGCTGAAAAGAAAGAATGGAAAAAGAAGGCCAAAGAATTCAAGAAGAACCCAGCTGCTCTCAAACAACTTAACGAGGAAAAGCAAGTTGCCGACAACAGTGTTGTTGATCTTAGCGGCCAGGTAAAAACACTTCAGTCAACCGTTAGCGACAAGAACGCTAAGATCGCTGAACTCGAAGACCAAATCTCACGCATGCGTAGCGAGCTCAATTCTGCGAAAGCAGAGCTTGCCCAATTGAAGGCGGCTCCCGCCGTTGTCAACCCGATGGACTTCTCGAAAGGCGTTGTGTTCAAGGTGCAGGTTGGTGCTTTCAAGAACAAAGACCTCAGCAAGTACTTCGACAACAATCCCAACTTCGGAGGCGAGGCTGCTGACAAAGACAAGAACGAACCCCAGAAGATCACTATCGGTATTTTCCGTGATTATTGGGAAGCCGACACTTTCAAGAAATATATGAGGGAAATGGGCGTTAAAGATGCCTGGATCGTTCCTTACAAGGATGGTGTTCGCGTAGAAATCAAAGACGTGCTCGAAGGCGTTACTCAGGAAAAGCCAGCTGAGGCCTCGAAATAAACGGTTATCGAACCGTTAGAAAAGCAGCACATCCCTTGTGCTGCTTTTTTTATTAAATACATGGACTATTTTGCGAAATGATCAGGTTTATTGTCGTCCTGTTTTTTGCTCCCATAGCCGTCTTTGCTCAAATTCGGATCGACAAACTCGTTGTGCCCGCGAAAGAAACTTATAAGATCACGGGCACCGACATCATTGTTATCGACACCCTGATCATGAACGACTCGTCGACGATACAACTGAACCTCAACAAGAAAGACAACTTCATCCATGCGAAGAGTCTGATCGCCAGGAATGGCGCCCGGATACTCGGCTTCGGTGAAAGAGGCCAGGATGGTAAAGATGGAGGACGTGGCCGCACAATGGACGGACCATGTATCGACGGCACACCTGGTCATCACGGTACCGGTGGAAGTCACGGCGACAGTGGCGTAAACCTCTTCCTGTACTGTAACATGATCACGATAACCGGAAGCCTTACAATCGATCTCCGGGGCTCCGATGGCGGCGACGGTGGCAAGGGAGGACAAGGTGGAGGGGGAAGCACCGGCACACGCGTGTGTGTAGGCGGATCAGGTGGTCCGGGTGGAAATGGAGGCACAGGAGGAAACGGCGGAAACGGTGGGGCTCTCACTATCTCATGTAAACAGGGTATCGACGACCTGCGTGCCCTCCTCGATCATCAATTGCTGGTGAAGAACTATGCTGGCTTCGGCGGCGTTGGTGGTGATGCAGGCCCCGGCGGACTTGCCGGCCTCGGCGTCAATGGAATGACCTCAAGAGACGGACGGATCGGCGCCAGGGGAAGAAAAGGTGCCGATGGGCAAAATGGCAAGGAGGGCGCAATAAACTTTGAAAAAAACTGATGGTTAAAAGATGGCGATACAAGCCAATACCTCCACAAGAGGAGGTTACAGCATTGAGCAAGGCCATCAATGTCAATGAATACCTGTGTGCCATTCTCATCCAGCGTGGCATTACCGATTTCGATCTTGCAAAGAAATTCTTTCGACCCTCACTCGATCATCTTCACGACCCATTCCTCATGCGCGACATGGAACGCGCCGTGGAACGTATTAAAAAGGCGATCGATAACAATGAAAAGATCCTCATCTATGGCGATTACGACGTAGATGGAACAACAGCTGTGTCACTCGTTTACAGGTTTCTCAAAACCTTTTACGAGAACTGCGAATTCTATATCCCCGATCGTTATAGCGAAGGCTATGGCGTATCCGCCGCCGGCATTCAATGGGCCGAAGACAATGGGTTCACACTCATCATTGCATTGGATCTCGGCATCAAGTCATCCGACATGGTCAGGATCGCCGACAACAAAGGCATCGACTTCATTATCTGTGATCATCACCTCCCCGGTATAGACATGCCGCGCGCTGTGGCCGTCCTTGATCCCAAGCGGGAAGACTGCGACTACCCTTTCCAGGAACTTAGTGGTTGTGGTATCGGATTTAAATTGATCCAGGCCTATGCACGACGATACAACAAAGAAGAAGAGTTGTATTCAAATCTCGATCTTGTCGCAGTCAGCATCGCTTCCGATATCGTTCCCGTTGATGGCGAGAATCGCGTTCTCGCACATTTCGGTTTAAAGAAGCTCAATGAAGATCCATCACCCGGCTTACGTGCGTTAAAGGAGATCGCGGCAATTAAAAATGATCTCGATATCTCAGGAGTCGTATTCACCCTCGGACCGCGGATCAATGCTGCGGGCCGTGTAGATCATGCAGACGGAGCTGTAGAGCTCTTGATCGCAAGCTCGCAGGAAGAAGCCAATGCCCTCGCGGAAAAAGTCAACGTTAACAACGACCATCGTCGCGAAGTCGACTCAAACATTACCGAAGAAGCGATCTTCATGATAGAGAATGATGAGTTCTATCGCACATCGAAGTCTACCGTGCTCTTCAAGAACACTTGGCATAAAGGAGTGATAGGCATCGTTGCGGCCCGTTGTGTCGAAAAATATTATCGCCCTACCGTCATCCTTACAGAATCGAATGATCTCATTACAGGTTCTGCACGAAGCGTGAATGGTTTCAATTTGTATGACGCTATCATGAAATGCAGCGACCTGCTGGAGAAATATGGTGGACATAAATACGCCGCGGGTCTTACGATGAAAAAGGAAAACCTCGAAGCGTTCAGGAAAAAGTTCGAAGAGGTGGTGGCCGGATCTCTCACAGAAGAAATGCTCACGCCCGTTATCGATATCGACCTGCAGGTTCCTTTCGATGCAATTACTCCGAAGTTCATTTCGGTGTTGAGACAGCTCGCGCCCTTCGGTCCGGAAAATCATAACCCGGTATTTGAGGCACGAAATGTGTATGTCCTCAATTCCCTTTCAACATTTAAAGACAGACACCTCCGTTTTTTGGTAGGGCAAAAAGGCCAGGACAATTTCTTTAATGCTGTTGGGTTCGATATGATGGAGCACTATCCCCGGCTCGTGGCCGGCGATTATTTTCGCATGGCTTATACGATAGAGGAAAATACTTATAATGGTATGACGTCTATCCAGATGCGCATAAAAGATATTAAGTTCGACTGACCATGATTCTCAGGGCCGAAGAATTAGTAAAAAGATATAAGAAACGCACCGTCGTAAATCACGTGTCCGTTGAAGTTCGCCAGGGCGAGATCGTTGGTCTGCTTGGACCGAACGGAGCTGGTAAGACCACCAGCTTTTACATGATGGTGGGTCTTATTAAACCAAACGAGGGACAGATCTACCTGGAACAGGAAAACATTACGGCGCTCCCGATGTATAAGCGTGCGAAGCTTGGCATCGGCTACCTCGCGCAAGAACCTTCTGTTTTCCGGACGCTCTCAGTCGAAGAAAACATTATGGCTCCGCTGGAAATGCTCGACATGAGCAAGAAGGCCCGTAAAGAGAAGGTCGACACACTTCTTGAAGAATTCAAGCTGTCGCACGTACGTAAAAATCTCGGGCAGGTGTTATCGGGTGGCGAGCGCCGCCGCACTGAAATTGCCCGCGCCCTCGCCGTGGATCCAAAGTTCGTTTTGCTGGATGAGCCCTTTGCCGGTGTCGATCCTATCGCCGTGGAAGAAATACAATCGATTGTTGCGAAGCTCAAGGCAAAGAATATCGGTATCCTCATCACCGACCACAATGTGGACGAAACCCTGTCAATCACTGATCGCGCCTACCTTATGGTCGATGGAAAACTGTTCAAGGCCGGAACAGCAGAAGAGTTGGCAACCGACGCCATGGTACGGAAGGTCTACCTCGGGCAAAACTTCCAATTACGCAGAGCAAGAGTAGACACAGAGTTAAGATCGTTGAACATTAACGATCAAATGAGTGATGAGCCTGATCTTTTTGATGAAACACCACTAGATTCTCCTGCCGATCAATCTCCCCCGGCGCTGTAAGTAGCCAATATTGGTTATTTTTGAGAGCGCGGATATGCAGTTCCTTAATTCCATCCTCACCTGGGTAATGAAGAAACGCATCCACCAGATGGAGCTTTTCATGAAGTACCCGCATGAAGTTCAGGACGAGTTGCTAAAGAAATTGATCGCTACAGCCCGAGACACGGAATTCGGGAGACTGTTTGCTTTCGACGACCTCACCAACTACGATGACTTTAAACGTCGTGTGCCAGTTCACACGTACGAACAACTTTTTCCATTTATTGAGCGGCTTCTCCAGGGCGAGCAAAATGTTTTGTGGCCTTCCGAGATCAAGTGGTTCGCGAAATCTTCAGGTACCACCAACGCCAGAAGTAAATTCATTCCCGTCTCCGTCGAGGCAATGGAAGAATGTCATTTTAAAGGTGGTAAAGACCTTCTCTCTATCTACGTCAATAACTTTCCCGACACCGATGTGTTCTCAGGCAAAGGCCTCGCTGTAGGTGGAAGTCTTTTCAATAACGAATACGATCCCACCGCCACATCCAAGTATGGCGACGTTTCTGCTGTCCTCATGCAAAATCTTCCTCCCTGGGCGCAATTTATTCGTACGCCAAGCCTCGAAGTGGCTTTGATGAGCGACTGGGAAGAGAAAATAGAACGACTTGCTGCCGAAACAGCCAAAGCCAACGTCACTCACCTCGCGGGCGTACCCACATGGACCGTACTATTGATCCAACGCATCGTTGAGCTCGAAAAGAAATCAAACATTCTCGAAGTGTGGCCTAACCTGGAGGTATTCTTCCACGGCGCAGTTTCTTTTACTCCGTACAAGAATCTTTTCAAGTCCCTGATACCAAAAGGTGATATGCGTTACTGGGAAACCTATAATGCAAGCGAGGGATTTTTTGGAATCCAGGACCGGAGCGACTCCGAAGAAATGCTGCTTATGCTCGACTACGGTGTGTTCTACGAATTCATTCCGATGGAGGAGTTAGGCAAAGAATATCCGGAAACAGTTTCTTTATCAGAGGTGGAGGTCGGAAAGAACTATGCGATGGTGATCACCACCAACGCGGGACTGTGGAGATATAATATCGGCGATACCGTTAAGTTCACAAGCATTTCTCCATATCGCATCAAGATCTCGGGTCGTACCAAACATTTCATCAATGCATTCGGTGAAGAGATCATCATAGAGAATGCAGAGACCGCCATTACCAAAGCTTGCGAAATGACAAGCGCGGTGATCGACAACTTTACCGCAGCTCCCATTTACTTTGAACGCTCGCAGCGCGGTGGTCACGAATGGATCATCGAGTTTAAGGTGAAGCCAACAAGCATGGAACGCTTCACGCAAGTGTTGGATGAAACTCTTCGCAAGATTAATTCGGATTACGACGCGAAACGTTCTCACGACCTGGCACTCGTTGCTCCGCGCGTGCACAGCGTTGCCGAAGGAACATTCTACAAGTGGATGAAATCGAAGGGAAAATTAGGGGGACAAAATAAAGTCCCCCGTCTGAGTAATTCACGTGAATACGTGGATGAAATCCTGGCGATGACCTAGAATACTAAGCTCCTTTGATCTTTACGCTGCAACCAACTGCCTTTGTTTTTGGAGTTGCTACCGGTTTTCCGGCCAGTAAAGCATCCACAGCCTGCTCCACATATTTTACGTCTGCCTTCTCGGCGCTGCGTGAGTTGTTATCGATAGCCCCGATATAGGCCACTTTTAAGTCAGATCCATTTTTAGTGAGAATGAAAATGTGTGGTGTGTTGGTCGGTCCATAAGCCTTCACTGTCTCCTGTGATTCGTCATACAGGTAGGGAAAGTCATATCCTTTCTTCCTTGCATATTTCACCATCTCCTCAAAAGATTCTCCCGAAGAAAGTTCCGGCGAATTCGGATTGATAGCGATCAAAGGAAATCCCTTCGCCGCATATTTTTCATTCAATGCCTTGATCCTTTCATTGTATGCTTTAGACATAGGACAAGTATTACAATCGAAGGCTATGATGAATCCTTTTGCCGAAGAATAGTCAGACAAAGAAACCAGTTTACCATCGACGTTCTTCAATTTGAAGTCTTTAGCTGTGTCGCCAACTTCGTAGCCATTCTTTGCCGGCGAAAATGCCAGCAGCGCCACGGAAACAAGAAACATAATTGCTGTTTTCATGCGAATCGATTTTAAGTCCTTAAAATTCCTGAAAAATGCAGACGATGCCATACCCGACCATCCGGTATTTACTGCACTTCGTCAATTAGTTTTTCGAGCTCGCCCTCATGAAGCTCACGCTCAACAAATTTACGCTTCCCGTTTTTCGTGTTGATCACGATCGTGGCAGGCAAACCACCCGACCACTCCGAAGCGATCTTGTCGATGTATGTGTTTGGATCGGTCTCGTCGAGAATGAGAACCGATGACGCCAGTTTTTTTCTTGTGACGAACTTATTCACCTTCTCAGGATTTGGATCGAGATCCAGGTCCATGCTCACCAGCGTCACGATAACATCTTTACGCTCCTGATTTAATTTTTCAAAGAGGGGAAGCTCTTTGATACACGGACCACACCAGGTAGCCCAGAAATTTATGACCTTGACCTGGTCCGACGGGTCACTCATTACCTTTTGAAGCTCCGGAAGCTTCACGATCTTCGGCTGTGCCCGTGCGGCAAGCGCGAAAAACAGTATCGAAAAAATCAAGATTGATCGCATGGCGCTAAGGTAATGTCAATGGTTATGCCATGTAAGATCGGTGACAGGTTTTTAGTAATGGGGTCGATTTCAGGCACTTAGGAGCGCATAACAAATCCATAAAATAGAAATCCACAATTTCAGAGAGTTATCCACATTACCACAGTGTTGCCGTTTAATTCACAGAATATCAATTAGTTACACTGACAAATTTCAATCCCTTCTTTGTGGAAAACTCCTTAGAGGGTCATAGTCTTACTAATTCCATAAAAAAAGAGAGAGCCTTTCGACTCTCTCCTGAGATCACGTCCTTAGTTGGTAATCTCGTCAAAATCAGGCACCTAGAATTGGTACACGTTCATGGTATCATTGAACGTAAAGGTTACACCTCCCACCACAACTGTACCCACGACGGTAGCCGTGCTGAAATTGCTGGTGTAGGTGAGTGATTTACTTTGCACCGGGTAAGTTGTGCTGCCCCCGTTTGTGACAACCACGTTACATACCACTCCGCTCGTCTCCACCAGCGTTACATAGAACTTGAAATTCTTCCCGCTCTTTGTGATGTCGCACATCGGTATCGTGCATTGGCCGGTTTGGCCACCGTTGTCGCCAGGAGGATTGCCAGGCGTATACACATAGTCGACAGTTGTAACCGCAGCATTGGTAGGCGAGTTATGATCACGCACAACCTGCCCGCTGATCAGGATCATCCCGTTGGGAGGCGTTGTTCCACCGCTGCCACCATCACCAGCGCTTGACGTGCGGCCACCGGCTGCCCTACGGCCGCCGCCGGCCAGCCAGCTGTCCATCAGTTCTTCAAGCCAGGCTTCGGCCTCACCAATGTCAGGATTTACTGTACTGCCTCCGGGCACCAGGATACCGAAGTAATTTCCGTCAATGTTGTATGTGACAACACCTCCGACCTGGGGGTTTACAAAGGTGAATCCGCCATTCGGCTCACCGTCGGTATTCCCGGTTGGATCAACCGTCGTATTACGAATAAAGCTGGTACCAAAGGTGATTCCTCCACCGTACGATGAAACGTATTGGCCGCCAGATGTTATAACCTGGTACATCGTCGGTTGAATGGGTCGCGCTGCATCGTACTTCGAATTAGCGTCTTTCCCATTAACAGCAACTGGAGTTTCATCAACAGTTATGGGCTTCACATCCTGGTCGCTACCATTCTGACTGCATGATAACAGGATGAGAAATACAAGCGAGAGAAAAACATTGATCGTTTTCATGATAACTCATTTGTTTTTTGAATGATTGAAAATAAAACTGTAGCCGATCAGAGATGACATAGGGTATTGTCATTGATCAGCGTGGTGAGTTATCCGGATTATCTATAAGTAAAACAAAACGATCGGGTTTTTATACTACGTAAAAGATCCCGAGTGATCAAAACCACAAGCGCTTTGCAACTCTTTGAAAATCAATGAGAGAAAAATGAGTGAACAAACCGGGATGAATCGATTCGTTTAATTTTAATGCCGTTCAACGGCTATAAAAAGAGATTCACCGCCAGGAAATCATAAAATTTCTTCCGGCGGTGCGTCTATACCCTTATTGGGGTATTCAGATTTTTAGTTGGAGTTTCTGGGGTGGTCGAGAATTCTCGTAGCCGCTACTTCCTTATTGAAAGTCTCCCTCATCCAGTTAGCATAGTCGTTCACCTGGATACAGTCGGGGAGCAATTCCTTGCCGCGAAGGATTTTAATGATCTTCGTACGGTCGATAGTTTGCGTTATTTTATTCTTTTGATCTTCGGGAAGGTTTGAAATGCGAACGAAATCAATTCCCTTATAGGTCTCAGCACTCATACGTCTAGGTGTCTTGCCCGTCTCGGTAGCATTTATACTGCCAAAGTTAAATAGTAACCCCCGGGAAAGGGGTTCAGGCGCGTGATTTTACGATGAATTAATTTTAATGGTTGCATGGTCTTGGCGCACTCGTTTTCGGAGTGTGGAATTCCTTTAACTTGTCCACGTTTTTAATTCCACATTAAGGCCAATTTTTCCACAACTATGTTGAAGAATCAAAGATCAGCGTTCAACATTCCGCGCGATACCACATATCTCAATTGCGGCTATATGTCGCCTCTTCCAAAAAAAGTTGAAGCCGCGGGCATTGAGGGTCTTCGTAGAAAAAGAAATCCTGCAGAGATAAGTGCTTTAGATTTCTTTACGGAAGCTCATGTACTTCGAAAAGAATATGCAAGATTGATCAACGCCAGCGAGTCACAACGGATCGTTGTTCTTCCCTCGGTGTCGTATGGGATAGCAAATGTTGTTAAAAACGTTCCTCTTGGCAAAGGCGATGAAGTGATCGTTGTATCAGAAGAGTTTCCAAGTGATTATTATCCCTGGGCGACTCGTTGCGAAGAGGTCGGCGCAATAATAAAGACCATTGCACCTCCTGATTCAATCAAACGTCGCGGCGAACAATGGAACATCCGGATACTCGAAGCAATAAACAGTAAAACAAAAGTTGTGACACTCGGCAATGTTCATTGGGCCGATGGCACTTTGTTCAATCTCACAGAGATCAGGAAGAGAACAAGAGATGTTGGCGCTGCGTTGATCGTCGATGGTACTCAATCGGTCGGCGCATTGCCGTTCGATGTTCAGCAGGTGCAACCCGATGCATTGATCTGCGGAGGTTACAAATGGTTGCTTGGACCATACTCTTTAGGTATTGGTTACTACGGCGAAATGTTTGATAACGGTAATCCTGTGGAAGAAAGCTGGATGAACAGGCTGAACGCCGAAGATTTCCGTGCGCTGGTAAATTACCAATCTGCATACAAATCGGGATCGCTGCGATATGAAGTCGGAGAGCACTCGAACTTCATCCATGTTCCGATGATGATCGAAGCTGTTAAACTCATCAATACCTGGAAGCCATCGAATATTCAAAAATATTGCAAGAGCATTACCAAAGACGCAGTCAAAGAGCTTCATAACGCGGGCTTCTGGATCGAAGACGAAGATTCACGCGGGCAACATCTTTTTGGAATCCGCCTTCCTGAGGGCATGGATCTCGATAAGATCATTCCCAGGTTCAAAAAGAAAAAAGTATTCGTCTCGTTCCGCGGAAATGCCATACGTGTCGCCGTCAACATTTTCAACACAAAGAGTGATATCGACAAGCTGGTCGACCTGTTGCTGTCGAAATGAGTCAGAAAAGATCTTCAGCATACATCCTCGTCGGTGTACTCATAAGTGTGCTTGGCGCGATCTGCTTCTCAACAAAGGCCGTCATCGTAAAGCTGGCGTATCTCGAATATCCCGTCGACGCGATCACGCTTCTCGCCCTTCGGATGATCTTCTCTCTCCCGTTCTTTTTGATCTCTGCAACGATAACATCCAACAGAAAAGAGAACGTAAAATTCACAACGCGCCAGTGGATCGATATAGCACTACTAGGTTGCTTCGGTTATTACGTGAGCAGTCTGCTCGACTTCGAAGGACTAAAATATGTCTCTGCGGGAATCGAGCGGCTCATACTCTTTATATACCCTACATTCGTTTTGCTGATCTCTGTCGTTTGGTTCAAACGAAAAGTGCGGACGATAGAGTGGATCGCCGTATTGATCACATACGTTGGATTATTCGTTGCTTTCATTGGTGAAGCAAGATTTCATACAGGCGAAAATTTTTACCTCGGCTCTGCGCTGATACTGATCTGCGCATTCACTTATGCGGTTTACATTGCCGGAAGCGGCTCAATGATCCCGGCCGTCGGCGCCATTAAGTTCAACAGCTACGCGATGTCTTTTGCCGCCGCCGCCGTTCTGATCCATTTCATGGTTACAAGCACGCAATCCGTGATTGGTCTGCCCTTCAGTGTGTATGCCTATGGATTTTTGATGGCCGTCCTGAGCACGGTAATTCCTTCTTACCTGGTATCAATCAGCATAAAACGACTCGGTGCCAATACAACAGCCGTTATCGCGAGCATCGGGCCAGTCTCCACTATTTTACAGGCGTCGTTTCTTTTGGGTGAATCCGTTTCGGTATTAGAAATTGCCGGTACGATATTTATTCTTCTCGGGATTTTGGTAATCAGCTGGAAAAGAGTGGAAATTCAGAAATGAAAAATCTATTCGTTATCCTCACTTTCCTGGTAGCATTAAAACTGGATGCGCAGACGCCAGACAAATACACGTTTGTATTCCTTCATAAACGTACAGATGCTCCATCTCTCTCAAAGGAAGAATCCGATAAAATAATGGGAGGGCACATGGCGAACATCCAGAAACTTCATAAAGAGGGAAAACTTGTTGCAGCCGGTCCATTCGATGGTGGCGGAGGGATTTTTATTTTCAGATCTGCATCCATACAGGAAGTTGGTGAATGGATGAGTACAGATCCAGGTGTGCAGGCGAAACGATGGAACATCGAGATGCTTCCATACGAACCGACGATCGGCGGCATCTGTGCCGTCGGGGAGAAATATGAAATGATCTCATACACATTCATTCATTTCAAACCGAAGATATACAAGTTCAACGTGCAGGAGGCTTCCGATACGATCGAAGAACATAACAAGTTCATGAAAGAACTCAGCAAAGGGGGAAATGTTATAACGCATGCGTTGTTCGGCGGAACAGATGGAGCAATCCTTGTTATGAAAGGAGATATTCAGCAAGAAGTCATTTTGGAAGATCCGGCAGTGAAAGCTGCCCTGTTCGAGCCGGAGTTCAAGAAACTTTACATCGCCAAAGGATCATTTTGCGAGAAATGATAATAGCTGACTTTTAAAGTCACTCATGCCTTTATATTCGAGAGAGTCGACAGGCATGGAATTGATCGCTTTGCTTAAAGCTCCCTTTTCGTCAGAAGTCAGATCGGCTACTTTATAGAAGTATGTGCGTATCGTGAAAATAAACGCGTTCACCTCCTTTAATCCTATAAGGTTCTGCCGTTCCACCCTTACAAAAAACCCGGCATGTTCATCCACCATTCTTCTTCCACGCCATTCGATAGTATCGTAGCCGGGTGGCGGCTCCGGATGATGATTTAACCTGTCGTCCGTTGCAACGCCCCAGGCAAATCTTGTGAAGATATCTTTCTCCACGACCATTTTTAACATCACCTGGTAGTTCTTAATCGTGCGTTCGAAGTTTGGAACCGGCGTATGTATCTCGTTGAATGGCCTTCCAATTTTCGTTCGCGGATCCCAATGGTTGGGCGAACAAAGATGGATCGCCGCAAGCCAATCCCTTTCCCCATCCAGTTGTACGACAGCAATATCTTCCTGCAGGTGACTGCATATCGCATCAAACAGCGAATCGTATGTCTCGCGATCGAAATCCAAAAGTCCCGGATACTCATCGTGGACTCTTGAGAACAGGAAATCTGTTACGGCACGGCTCGTACGTCCATCGAAATTGTGCTCACAATAATATTTCGAAATATCCTCGGCGCGACAACGATTCTTATTGGCGATGTACTCCTGGTAGTGTTCATCGACGTCAAAGATCTTCTGGTCGCGCAATGGGATTAATCCGGGCGCTGTCGTATATACACCGGTCGTAAAAGGAAGGTATCTCTTCATCATTCGGCGACAACAACAGCAATCTTGCTGCCGTCGGCGTTAACCGCAATTCGCGTAACAGATTTCAAAAGTTCTGCACCTTTGGTGATCTCCACAGGAGCCCACGTTTTCGGTCTCTTTCCGTCAATCCAATAAAGTTTTGTGCCGTCACTTGTAATTATTTTTCCATCCAACGTCCACGCGATGTCCTGTCCTTTGTTCATGGTCTTTGTGATCTCCGAGACCTTCCGGGTGTCGATATTATACTTCATGATCGAATTATCATTTTCACCATTCTGAATAAAGCTGATCGATCTTTCCCGGGGGACTTTATGAAGCGACCGGCCGATGTTGGTTGCTATAACGGTATCCTCTTTCGTTGGAAGCCGCATGAAATGGAAGTCGTTCGGTTTGCCCTCACCGCCCAGAATAAACAACCCGATGTGACTGTTATCGAGCCACACGTGGTAACCGACGAGGACGCTATCGATGATCAAAGCAGGTTCTCCACCATCGACGGGATACTTTCCAAGATCCTGTGCTCCATTGTCGCGTTGAATAATGCACGAGAGAAACTGCTTATCTGGGGTTACGGTAGGCGAATACTCACGTTCCGGAGTATTGGTAATGTTCACAACAGTATCGTCCGACAGGCTGTATCTTTTAATATCTGACCGTCCTTCATCATTGAACGAAGAGAAATAAATGAATTGGCGATCGGGATGAAAGAAGGGCTGGTTGTCGTAGCCCGGGTGGTTGGTGATATTCTTGGGATTAGAGATAGTGACCTTATTCTTTTTGATTTTCAGGTCGAAGACAATGATTTCTGAACCCGTTTGGGCAAACGATGTCAGCGATATGCAGGTAATCGCCAGGGAGAGCAGTTTTTTCATTTCGGAATTTAGGAAAATTCCCGCCAGTATTTCCCGTCGTGTTTCAGGAGCGAGACCCTCCTGCATTCGAACGTGGCAGAGTATTGTTTGCTTTTAAACTCACTCCAGGCGCTTTCGAACATCGGCTTTTTCAGGTCCCGGAAGGCGATGGTAACATGTGGATGAAAAGGTTGGTCACGATACCCGGCGTTGAAGAGATTTAATTCCGCTTTGCAGAACGAGATCAACCTGCTTTGCATCTTTTGGAGGATCTCGTTCCTGACTACATCGACAAAAATTACGCGGGGTTCGAAGCATCCGAAATCTTTCAGCTCGATATCAAATTTCGCGAACTCAAATTTCTGCAGGGTGCTGACGAGTCTCTCTTCTTTTTCCCATTCAAACGGCATGTGAAGGGTAATGTGCGTCGGCGAATTGAGTGAAGCCTTACTTTTATATTGATCCCGTACGTACTCCTTGATCTTATAAATTTCTCCCGCAACGGGCTCGGGCGGAATGATTGCTATAAAATATTTATTTGCGGTCATTGAGCGAGAAACTTTTTCCACTCGTCAGTCTCAAGCGCATTCTTGATAGCAACACATCTATCCATCAACATCTTTTCCAGGTATCGTTTCAAAAAAACATGGTAAGCCACTTTGCCAAAGATGCCGAAAGGCGTCTCATAACGGAAGTCATCGATCATCACTACCTGGTTGTCGTCGATTTTTTTAATCTCATGCCTGTGATGGAATGATTTAAATGCACCGTGTACCATCTCATCTACGAAATAGCGGGGCCTCACCATCTCGGTGCATTTACTTGCGAGCCGTTGCCGTACAAATAAATGAGTTGCTTCCCATTCGACAAATTCACCGAGCTCGAATAAGCCGCTCATTCGTCCAGCCACGGCGATCTCTTTCGAATCATTCATCGAGGCCGAATGAAAATCGATGCTCCGCGACATATCGAACGCCCGTTCCTGCGGCGCATTTATCGGTGTTTCGATGTAGATGCGATACATACTTATTTAACTAAGTCATTAATTGCTGAATCGATCGATGTAAACCTGAATCGATATCCCTCCTGTAACAATCTCTTTGGAACGACCCAACGGCTTTTCAGGACAAGTTCAGTTTCAGTGCCAATCAGCCTTGCACCAAATGTAAGAAGCCATTCAGGAGCGGGCAATCCTATGGGCACGTGATATGCCTTGCGGAATGATTTCATCAAATGACTATTCGTGACCGGCTGTGGGGCAGTTACGTTGAATTCCCCTTTTACCGGGTTGTCCAGCATCCAGTCAACGACGCCTACAACATCGTTGATATGGATCCAGCTCACCATCTGTTTCCCGGACCCTTGTCGTCCGCCGAGACCACACTTCACAAGATTTCTTAAAGGCTGAAAAGCTCCGCCATCTTTTCCCAACACAATAGAAGTTCTCATGATCGTTGTTCGCGTTTGGGGAAGATCCAACTCGTTGAAAATTTTCTCCCAGGCCTTTACGACATCCATTGAAAAATCACTCCCGGTTTCGCCAAATTTTTCATCCATCGGTTTATCCAGCGAATGCCGATAAATAGTGGCCGACGACATTTGTATCCAAACCTTCGGCGGGATCATCGATCTGCTTACCGCGTCGCCAAGGATCTTCGTCGATAACGTTCTTGATTCCAATATCTCTTTCCTGTTCGCGGGAGTATACCTGCAATTAACGTTCTTGCCTGTGAGATTGATAAGGGCAAAACACCCGTCGATCTCTTTTGCCCAATCGTCAAGATCACGTCCATTCCATTTTACGGTTCGGATGTTTCCTGATTGAGGCGATGCCGTGCGACTAAGTATCACAACTTCTGATGTCTTACTAAAGTGCCCGGCAAGTGCTTTTCCAACGAAGCCACTCCCACCAGCGATCACAATTTTTCTTAGAGGATTATGCATAAAACGAAAAGTCTGTAAAGTACCCAGGTCAATGTTGGCAACGTTCCCAATCCCAGCCACCTCATTCTTCTCCAATGCAGAAAGAGCATGAAAGACACTACCAGTGCGAACCATGCGAGCGATACGATCGGCCCAACTGCGATCGTCGTATTCAAAATTATCACAGGCAAGAGCAACAGGCCTCCAATCATCGATACGGTCATCATATTGCCAATGTAGTGCAGCAGTTTGTGGCGGTTTATCATTAGCACAAATACCATTTGGAAAACGATCTGTCCTCCACATATGATGAATTCGCGGTAGACGTTCGTTGCCGGCACCATGGGATATATCATCGTCGAAAAGCTCGCCAGTATGAGAGATGTTACCAACCACGCAAAAGCGATGTATGCAATGCGATAGCCGACCTTGTATTCTGGTGTGCACGCTCCTTTTTTCTCGAATAAAGTTGGTGGTGCAATCACCTTACGGTTATAAGAAATGAATGAGTAGAGGAGGTTAAGTGGCGCGCGAATAATTCCCAGGTCCAGTATTCGTCCAAGTAGTGGAAAAGAATTGCCGATGATCTTTATCAGGCTGTCCAATCCATATGTTACTGTTCCATTTCCGTAGTCAATCAACGCGATTTGATTACGTGCTTTGGCGTTGTCGAAACCTGCTGGAACTTTGGCGTTGCCATATGCCACGCGTCCATTGCAGTCGAGCATACCTGTCTTAATGAAGCCCTTTGTATACAGGTCGCACATGGGACATTCACTGTCATACACGATGGTGTGATTGGTGAGAGTTTTCATGGTCTCAGAAACTTGTGTGTGGAAGAAATTTTCCCTTATGGGTTGGTTTATTGCGACGGAACAGCCTGATGATCTGCTTTATGATTCTTAAGTATTTCATACTTTCAGAAAATTGTGAAACTATTTGACAAAAAAATTATGCTCCTGCGGGTCGGGCACCTGACCCGTTTCTAATGATCCTGAACGATTTCACTGTGATGTAATAGTAGAAGACTGCCAGTATTGCCGGCACCGCGAAGCCGAGCACACCGATTATTCCCTCGGCCATTCCGTTGAAGATGTCCCTGTTCGTATAACTCACGAGCAAAGAGAGAATGGTGAGATAAACGACTGCCGTCACGAGGTGGATCAGTCTCCACTTCAGAAACATCCAGCGGGCAACACAGGTGATCACAGAGCTCAACATCTGCCACGGTCCGAGAAAACAAGCGCCATACATCGCAATCATAGCGATTGCTTCCACTGAGCCTTCCACAAGCGTAAGCACAGCCAGCATTACTGCAGCACAAAGAATGAATGTCTGGATTGCAACATCGATGTAAGTGAATGCTCTCATATCGTTGCCTGTTTATTGTTAACGATGCTACTTTAGTATCTTCATCACGGTACCCCAGAACCAGCTCTCTTCCGATTTTACGAAGGTCTCCAACAGGCTATCGGCTTTTTCCGCGAAGCCTTTAAGGTCCTTGGTCACTCTCTTCAGTTCTTTGGCTTCGTCACTTCCATCTTGCTGAACTTCCGAAACCTTCTTCAAGACTTTAATGATCGGATCCAATTCTCTTCTTCTTCTCTCCTTCGCTACGGTTCTTGCCAGCGTCCACACGTCCTTTTCCGATTTGAAATATTCTTTACGTTCGCCGGGCACCAAAACTCTTTCTACGATACCCCACTCAAGCAAAGCCCTGATGTTCATATTGGCGTTACCTCTGGAGATATTGAGATCCTGCATAATGTCTTCGGTCGACAATGGTTTTGTTGAGACCATTAGCAGCGCATGTATCTGCGCCATCGTCTTATTCAGTCCCCAACTCTGCCCCAGCGTTCCCCACGCCTGGATAAGCTCTCCTTTTGCTTCCTGGTATTTCATACGGAATAAAGATAGTGAATGTTTCTAAACTTTCAATAATTATTGAAAGTTTAGTTAGTTGTGTGCTTTTGTGCTAATTCCAGGTATTTCGACTGATTGGCCGGCTCGAGCTCAGCAAGCCTCTTATAGCTGTCGACGTAAGTACTATCCAGGTTTACCGACTCTTTATACAAATCTATCGCCCTCGTGGTCTGACCTTGTTTATCGTACATATCGGCCAACGCCCACGACAGCCAGGCGAAACGGAAACCACCTTCATAAGCCTTGACGAAATAAGTGTTCGCCATATCAATATTTCCGCGGTTGTAGGCTACAATACCCTTTCCATAATATCCTTCCATATTGTCAGGATCAGCTTCCAACGCGAGGTCATAGTACTTCTCCGCAGAATCATATTTCTGCTGGTTAAAGAAATCATTTCCGCTGCCTATGTAGTCCTGTGATGAAGAATCCTCCGTCGAAGAGTCCTGCGACCCGGAAGATGAATCAGTTTTTTCGTCACCGGCACTTTCATCGCTAACTCCTTCGATCATACCTACCAAAAATGGAATGAAGAATAACATGAAGATGAAAAGTGAAATGATAGTGATGACCACTTTCCTTCGTTGCGCCACGGGGTCCTGGACCGATGTCTTTGAACCGCGAGTATCCATGTTGAACTGCGAACCATATGACCGGTTCGGCCTCCCCTGGAAAATTTTTGGCTGAACCGGCAGCAGGTAATAAGACATGAAAAGGCTATACGCGGCTGCCAGGAATAAGATCCAATTTAAAGCCGACGACAGGCCGAACGTAATACCAAATATCAACGACAGCACTATGAAGGCCACGAACCATCGGTTGGCCTTCTTCGGGGTTTTTTCAAAATAGTCGGCCTCAGCCACGACTATAAGTTATTGAGAATAAATTCAGTCATCAACACAAATCGGTGTGCATTTATAGCTGCCCCCCGGAAACCGTGTGCCTGGTCCGGGTAGTAGAATGACTGGAATTGTTTGCCTGCACGGATCAGGGCATCTTCCAATGCCACAGAATTCTGGAAGTGAACGTTGTCGTCGCCTGTTCCGTGGATCAATAAAAATTTGCCTTGCAACATATGTGCGAAAGTCATAGGCGAGTTATTGTCGTAACCTGCCTGGTTATCGTTGGGGCGTTGCAGGAATCTTTCGGTATAGATGTTATCATAGTACCTCCAGCTCGTAACGGGCGCGCCTGCAATTCCGAGTTTATAAATTCCGGCACCCTTGGTCATCACAAGTGCTGTGGTATAACCTCCGAAGCTCCATCCCCAAATTCCAAGTCGCGCTTTGTCGATATACGGAAGGGTTCCCAGATAGCTCCCGGCAGAAAGCAGGTCGGACATTTCCATGGAACCGAGTTGCTTGTAAGTCTGCTTAGTGAATTTCTCACCGCGGCCGCCGGTACCACGAGTGTCTACAACGGCAACTGCAATTCCCTTTTGAACCAGCATCTGATGCCAGAAGAAGTTCGCTCCGCCACCAAAGCTGTTCCCAACCTGGTTGGATCTTGGACCGCTGTATTGAAATACGAGGACCGGGTATGTCTTTCCTGCTTCCACGGCGGGCTTTAGAATGTAACCGTCAACTTTTGTGGAACCATCTGCTGCCGTGTACTGAAAGAACTCCTTCGGAACGATCTTATAGTCCGTTATCTTCTTGCGAAGTTCGTCGTTGTTCTCAAGGACCTTCACCAACTGGTTGCCTTTTGTTTTATAAAGACTGACTGTAAGAGGATCCGTAGCGCTACTAACCATATCGATATAAAACTGGCTGTCGTTGCTCATGTTCACGGTGTGCTGACCGTCTTTTGTCGACAGTTTTATTTTTTTCTTTCCATCAAATGAGATCGAATAGAAAGTACGGTTCAGGTAATTCCCTTCGGTCGATATATAGTAAAGCTGCTGATTTGTTTCGTCAAGGCCGACAAGATGCGTTGCTTCCCAGTTTCCTGAAGTTATAGGTGTAAGGCCGCTGCCGTCAACGTTGCAGAGATAGAAGTGCTTGTATCCACTCCGTTCGCTGGCCAGTAAAAATCTTTTTCCATCGCGCAGGTAGACGAGTTCATCTGTGTAATCGATGTCATAGTAGGTGTCGCTCTTCTCCGTAAGGATAACATTCGATTTGCCGTCGGCGGCGTTCACATGAAGTATTTCAAGGGCGTTCTGAAGCCTGTTCATCCGGCGCACGGAAAGAACATTTGGATTTGTCGTCCACATAACGCGCGGGATGTAAATATCCTTCTCTGTGCCGATGTCTGCCTGTACTTTTTTATTCGCAGTCACGTCGTAAGTCCAGATCTCTACAACTGAATTGGCTTCACCTGCTTTTGGATATTTATAACGATAATCGGTTGGATAAAGAGAGCCTTTGTTCCATTTCTGAAGATTGTATTCATGAACTTTACTTTCATCGAAACGATACCATGCGATCTTCTTGCTGTCGGGCGACCAGAAGAATGCCTGTGCAAAGCTGAGTTCCTCTTCATACACCCAATCGGTGCTTCCGTTGATGATGTGATTGAAAGAACCGTCGTTTGTTATTTGTGTTTCCTTAAGATCATGCAGATCGGTAAGATCCACCATCCAGAGGTTATTGTCGCGTGCGAATGCAACCTTGGTTCCGTCGGGTGAGAATGTCGCGTATGATTGCTTATCGCCCTGTGAGAGTTTGCGTGTATCTCTCGTTTTAATGTCATAGATATAATAGTATGCCTTTGAAGATCGGCGGTAAATGCTTTCGGTGACCGAAGACAACAGCAACTTACTCTCATCATCACTGAAGGTATACCCGTCTACCCTGATCTGACCTTCATAGATGGTAGCTACGGGCTGGCCGGTTGCCACGTCATACTTCATCACTTTTTCATCTACCAGCGATGTGTAGTATTTGCCGTCTTTTAGCCAGCGAATCCCGGAAACCGATTTTTGAGCGAAAGTGTTTTTTGAAGTGAGATCTTCGACAGTGATCTCGGGTTGCGCCGTTGCCACGAATGAAACGAGAGTTAACAAGAGGAATGTAATCTTCATAAAGCATCTAAAATAACATAGCAATATAGTATTTTACACACATGGAAGTTGACGTGATTATCGTAGGCGGCGGGCCGATCGGCCTTGCGTGTGGAATAGAGGCAAAGAGGGCTGGACTGTCTTATGTGATCATCGAAAAAGGAGCGCTTGTAAATTCACTCTACAACTATCCTCTCAACATGACCTTCTTCTCTACGAGCGACAGGCTGGAGATCGGCGACGTTCCCTTCATTTCGCACGGACCAAAACCAAACCGGGCTGAAGCATTAGAATACTTCCGGCGTGTAACGATGTCGCATCAACTCGATGTGCGGCTCTATGAAAAGGTAGAGAGCGTAAAAAAAGAAAAAAAAGCTTTTGAAGTCCGGACTTCCAAAGCAACGTATATAGGCAAGCGTGTCGTTCTCGCATTAGGGTTCTACGACAGGCCGTATCTTTTAAATATTCCCGGAGAAAATCTTCCGAAAGTAAAACATTACTACGACGAGCCTCACCCGTATTTCGCACAACGGCTGGTTGTCGTCGGTGCCGCGAACTCCGCCGTCGATGTCGCACTGGAAACTTATCGCAAGGGTGCCGACGTGACGATGGTCATTCGCGAGGGCGAGCTCAGCAAGAGCGTGAAGTATTGGGTAAAACCCGATATGGAAAACAGGATCAGCGAGGGATCGGTAAAAGCCTATTTCAATTCTACAATTAAAGAGATCACCGAACACTATGTGATGATCTCCACACCAAACGGAATTGTCACAATTGAAAACGACTGGGTACTGGCGATGACCGGCTATCAACCACCATTTGAATTTATGGAATCGATGGGTATCCGGTTTCGTGATGATGCCGATCACACACCGGTTTACGATGATGTGACGATGGAAACTAACGTTCCTGGAATTTATTTGGCGGGCGTCGTTTGTGGTGGACTAAGAACCAACAAGTGGTTTATTGAAAACTCCCGGGTTCACGCAGAAATGATCGTAAAGGCCATTACAAAAAAATAGCCCCGAACCCATTTACAGGGGCCCAGGGCTATTCACAGTTTATTCCAGTTTCTGATTAAAGAGCGTTTGCAACAATTGTCGCTTTCACTGTTACCTGCGCATCAAACTTTACAGGAGTTTTTGCGATTGTGGCGTTAAGGAAAATGTTCGCCTTTTTGTCTGTCTTAAGAAGGTTAGACAATGCGTCAACCTGAGCCTGGCTGTAAGTCAAAGTTTTCGTCTGACCTTCGATAGCCTTCAGATTATCAACACCCAATGATGCGATCTGAGACGCAGTAGTCGCCGATGTTGCTGCGAATCCAACTGTAGCGTCGTTTACAATAGCGCCATCTGAACAGTTTTGAATTACATAAGTAACACTCGTTACTGTGATCGACTTGATCTTATTCTCGTATTTTTTGAAGTCTGCGCTGAGATCAGCTGCATCCAAAAGTTCTTTCAACTCATAGTTTACATTAGTACCATTCTGAGTTTCGTTCACGTTAAACGTGTGGGAAAAAGTAGTTTCAAAGGTAACGTCGTCGACCTTGTCAAAAAGGTCGCAGGAAGCTGACGACATGACGAATGCAAAGCAAAGGGCAATAGCCGATCGCAGAACGATTGATGCTGTTTTCATTGTGGCAGGTGTAAAAGGGTGATTAAAGCCTAAAATTATAGCTTTTTACTCAAAAGCCTTAGTTAATCCGGAAGTATCGAAAAGGTAACACCTTGTTATACCCCTAGTTGCGATAAACGCCGAAAGGGATGATAATTCCGCCATAAAAATTCCGGCCGGCAGCAGCGTTGTAGTACCTGCCACCCACTGCATTCAAATCATTTCCCAGGCTATATTTTGCATCCAACAGATTGTCGCCGCCCAGGAAAATATCAATGCTTTTTATCTTCCAGATATCCTGTCTTTTACCGATGCGGGCTGAGACTATCGTGTAATCACGAGCAAATTCAGAATTCGCATCGTTAACAGGTATGTGATCCGTATAGTTTACGCTGACATTCGCGTACCAGCCTTTTTTCAGGGAGAGATCCAGACCGGAAACAACTACTGTCGGAGGTACGCCCGTCAATCTGTTTCCTGAGAGATCAGTTGATCCGCTTTGATAATCGAGAAAGTGATAATCATTATAGGTGTAGCTCATCCATAACCTGAACAATTCAAATTTATCCGAGTTAAAATTCGGAGTCCACGATATCGTAGATTCTATTCCTTTCTGTGATGTGGTTCCGGCGTTCACGAAATAATCAGCGCCTGCTTCATTTGTCCTGATCACAATGGTCTGCTTTAACCTGAAATCATACGTAGCAACATTCAATCGAATCTGGCGATCAAACAATTCGGTGCGAATACCAACCTCGATACTTCTTCCTTTCTCCGGGTTTAATGTCGTGTTGAAAACACTGGTAGATGGCAACAGCTCCGCTAATGTCGGGGCCGAGAAACCTTCGCTTACCGAAGAATAGATCGAGAACTGCTCTCCGAATTTTTTTATTAATGCGACGCGCGGAAAAAATGCAGGGTTGAAATTCCTGTCGTAATGAATATTTGGATCTGTCGACTTCCTTGTGAAATCGATGGCCTGATAATTCACACTTCCACCCGCGGTGAACAAAAACTGATAAGGCAATTCAAACTCCGCCTGCGCAAATGCAAAAGCATTCTTCGACTGGAGCAGATCATGAGTTCTAAGGTTACCGCGATCGCCCTTATTATTATCATAAACCTTAACAGGAGAGATCAGAGATTGAAACTCTGCCCCGAATGTGATCTTATTTTTCCGATCGTCTTTTCCGAATGTGTATTGTGTTTCCGTGCGGCCTCCCCAGTTATTTTCCTGGCGTTGTTCATAATTGAGGATCGCAGGGTTCTTGAACTTTGTAATCGATCCGTAGAAACCGATGTTCGACGACCAATGTTCGTTCCAATCGTGTTGATATACAGATCCGAAATAAAGAGTATTGTTTGTGATCGCTGCTTTCTGGTCAACTGCTCCGGGATTTGGACCGGCCGCTGGTCTTGCCTGTCTCGGGTCTGCTTCGAACTGAGCCTTGTTTAGGCCGCCAGGCGTTTCGTAATGGAGATTTCCGCTTAGAAATGTGAACGATAACTTTCCTTTCTTGGCAATCGCCTGGTCGTAATTCATTCGAACATTCGATCTTGAAAGCGCCGTCTGCTGCCGGTATCCATCGCTGTTTTGTTGGGATATACCGATGTCGAATGTGGAGCGTTTATTTTTTATTACCTGGTTGAAGCTCCAACGAAACAACCCATAAGATCCGCCCATGATCGAAGCGCTGCCTCCACTCGCTCCCGGCGCTTCGAGCATCACCACGCCACCTGTACCTGCGCCGTACAAACTTGCCCCGGGGCCTTTAATGATTTCCATTCTTCCGATTGTTCCGAGATCGAGAAGATTCAAATAAGTGTTGCCACCGGCATCGGTGAACGGTAGCCCCTTCCAATAAAATTTAACGTTGCGAATACCGAATGGCGACCTTAAAACACTGCCCCTGATTGAAAAGCGGTAGCTGCCGGGAGAACGTTCTTCCATTCTTACACCAGGCACAGTGTTAACAGTCGTTACCATCGACTGGGGGCCGAAACGAATGAGATCTTTTTTATCGATCACGTTCACGGTCACTGGAACGTCTTTCAACGGACGATCACTGCGATAGGCCTTGACGACGACTTCGTCGAGGACCTTTGTTGTGTCCTGTTGTTCGGTTTGAGCGAATGCTATGAGACTAGCAAACAGAAAACTGGTCAGTAAAAAAATACGCATACACAAATATCACTTAAAAGCAGACATCACATCTTCTACCGGACGGACGTTAACAAAGAATTGGGCGAGTTTCAGCATCACACGGTCAACCAAAGTATCCGGACAGCTGGCTCCGCTGGTCAGAATGATTTTCACGGGATTCTTATCCGGAAGAAAGCTGTGAGTGATCACTTTTTCACGTTTGTGGTAGTTGAAATGATGGATCTCTTCCCGGTTTTTGATCTCCGTCTCGGAGTTGATAAAATACGTGGCGAATTTCCTTTCGCAGAGTTCTACGATATGAGACGTGTTTGAGCTGTTGTAGCCTCCAACCACGATGGCGAGATCTGCATCGATGTTAAGAAGTTCGTACGTCGCATCCTGGTTGTCGTTCGTTGCATAGCAAAGGGTATCACGCGTGTCTGCAAAGTGATCGCGAATATTTTCTTCACCATACTTCTGGATCATGATCTCGCGAAAGAAGTCGGCGATGGCCTGCGTTTCTGTCGCAAGCATAGTGGTCTGATTAACGACACCTATTCTTGCAAAATGTTTTGTGGGATCGAAGCCCGGTGAATATCGCCCTTCGAACTGATTGTAGAATTCTTCGCGCGTTTTTCCGCCGATAATGTAATTAGCGAGCTCTTTTGCCTCGTCGATATCACTGACCACGATCGATGGGGCTGCACTGGAGCTGTGGGAAAATGTTGCTCTTGTCTCTTCGTGACGAGGCTTCCCGTGAATGATGATCGTATGTTGTTCTTTGCCGAGTTTCTCGGCGCGGTTCCACACCTTTTCAACAAACGGACATGTGGTATTGTATTTCTGAACTTCGACGCCCTTATCGAGAAGAAGGTGTTCGATTTCCAATGTGGTTCCAAAAGCCGGGATTATAACAACATCGTCTTTCCCTACCTTATCCCATGGAATGAATTGAGTTCCATCGGTATCCATTATAAACCTGATCCCACGTTCCTGCAGGTCGTTGTTCACTTCCTGGTTGTGGATCATCTGGCTTAACAAATAAACATTACGTGACGAATTCTCTTCGAGAGCTTTATAGCTGATCTCGATGGCGTTTTCCACACCATAACAAAATCCGAAGTGGCGGGCGAGATAGAATTGGACGGGACCGAAGTCTAGCAGCGTAGGAGAAAAATCCTGCTTACGAAGATCTTTCAGTCTCCGCGATTCCTTGATCTTTCCCGTAATGGATGACCGGTAGTATGCCGGGATTTCGAATTTTTTCACCTCGGTAATAACAAGGTGCAAGTTACATTTTGTTCGCGGTGTTAGAGAATCGCCACGAGAAAGATGTGTAGGGCGATGTCATTGACAAGCTACTTCCGCCGGTGCCTTTATAAAAGAACATCTGGCGATCCAAACCGAATTCAATATCATAATTCTTAGTGGTCACGCCAAAACCGACGAGAAATCCGAAAGGCATTATGGGTTTCATTGGAGTATCCCAGGAATTGGGACTTCCAATGGAAGTAGAGTAATAACCGGATGCTCTGTAGTTTATTTTTTCATTTCGTGTTCCAATTTTGCCGGCAACGATGTTGAGATCTAAAGATGCGCGCACATATGGTCTTGCCACCTGGTATTTGGCGATTACGTATTTCGCGCCAAATCCAACCGAGAGGAATCTTCTATCATAGACGTATTCGCAGCGGTTCTTAGAGCTGATTGTCGGGTCAACGCCATTATTGGATCTTAATTTATTGATAGACCGTAATGAAAATCCAAGCTGCGGATAGATGACACCACGTTTTCCCACAGGCGAATGCTCGAGCAAGATCGATGGGACAAAACTTGTTGCGGTATGATCATCAAGAATTTGATCATAGGCGGGTGTCTTACTATGAAAGCTAAATGTACTGAACAAAACAGCCGCAGAGATCACAGGCAACAATTCTGATTTACGTGGCTTATCATTGTCTACATCCCTACCTATGCATAGATAATATGTCTTGAACGCGGCAACCATTGCTTGTTCCGTGTACGCTGCTGGAATGGTTGATTTCCTGGCGCAATCGGCGAAAGCATTTTTTAATTGCTGCTTGTACTGTTCGAAGTATTGGACCTTTCCTTCCCTGTTCCGGAATACTTCAAAATACAATTCTTCGATCCGATTATTTTCTCCAAGAAAAAAATGGAGCTCACCTTTTTCGTCGACGTATTTATATAGTTCGAGTTTACCGGCAACGAGTAACGTAAGCTCTATTTCTTCCGATTGAATTCTCTTTGTGATATTATCCTCGAGGGTCGCCTTATCGCGCGACTTCTTGTCGATACCAATAGTTACACGACGTGATTGCCCATAAGCGGAAGTGCTGACAAAAAAGCACGCAGTAATCAGAGCGATTTTGAAATTCATAGGGGTGAGAACAACAAAGATAACCTCGTGAAATCGCTTATCAAGCCGTCTCTACCCCTCACAAAACACAAAAACCCAACTATCCGCCTTACGCGAATGATTGGGTTTTCTTATCAAGTGAACGGCTGCTTTCTTTTAAGCGGCCTCTGATAATTTGTCTTCCTTGATACGGTTTGTCCTTACTTCTTTTGACTGGAGATCAAACCATTTCACTTCTACTACATTGGACTTGATGTACTTCAGCACTTCCATCACTTTTCCGTCGATCTTGCTGCGTACACGCTGTCCTTTCTTAAACAGCTTTCTCATAATTACTACTGAAAATTACATTCGTAATGCATAAATATACTCACGGGGATAGTCTTCGTAAACACCTGAGAAGAGAATAGTTTCACCCGATTTTTTACGCTTTATAAGCTCATTTGCCTCTTTTGCCGACTTCACCGGGGTGTTGTCGATGCTTGTAATGATGAAACCTTCCTTCATATCGGTGTATTTAGCCACCTTCCCGTTCTCGAGCTCTTTCACTTTAACGCCGTGATCGAGATCGAGTTGCTTAAGTTCCTTACTATCGATGTCCTCAAGGTTAAGGCCAAGTGAAACTGTTGTTGCTTCTTTCGCATCACGTTTTACGGCCTCAGTACCTCCTGTTTTGCTACGAAGTGTGATCGGGAACGTCATTTTCTTTCCGCCACGATCTACCACTGCAGTGATCTTGTCACCCGGACGTTTGCGGCCAATATATTCGATCAGCGCGGTGCTTGTCCTGATGTCGTGATCGTCGAGTTTCACAATAACATCTCCTTCTTTGATACCCGCTGCCTGCGCCGCACTCTTGCTGCCTTCAGCAAAACCAGACACATAAGCGCCATCTTCAACTTTCAGATCTTTTTCCTTCACAAGATCATCATTCACTGTACCAACCTGGATACCCAACCAGCCACGCTGAACGGTACCAAAGCCGATGATATCTTCAACTACTTTACTTACGATGTTGGCAGGAACAGCAAAGCCATAACCGCTGTAAGATCCCGTTTGACTTGCGATAGCCGTATTTATACCCACGAGGCCACCTTCAACGTTCACGAGTGCACCGCCACTATTGCCAGGGTTGATCGCCGCATCTGTCTGGATGAACGATTCTATCGCTGTACGCTGCGCTTCCTGATCAGAAGAGTTGCTGTTGATAATACCGATGTTGCGGCCCTTCGCGCTGATAATACCAGCCGTTACTGTCGAATTCAGGTTGAAAGGGTTTCCTACAGCAAGCACCCACTCACCAACCTTTGTCTGATCTGAGTCGACAAACGCCAATGACGGAAGACTCTTCTGGTTGATTTTAATTACCGCGAGATCGGTATCAGGGTCAGTACCTAACACTTCCGCGGGATATGTGTGGTTGTTAGATAATGTAACATCTACTTTGTCGGCACCTTCAACTACGTGATTGTTGGTGACGATATAGCCATCGGGGTTGATAATAACGCCAGAGCCTGCGCTCATACTTGGTCCATTTTGCCTTTGTCCTCCACGGGGACCGAAGAAGTACTCAAATGGATCAATTTCCTGCTGTTGTCTTGGGGATATACGGCCGGAGGATGTCGACCGGATGTGGACTACTGCGGCAGTAACCTTCTCTGCCGTTGCGGTGAAATCGAGGGGAACGATTTCGCCCTTTTCATTTTTCTTGTAACCCACCTGAGTTACGGGCACACCAGAAACGTGTTCAATTCGTACTCCCTCATTTCCGTCCTTTTTCCATGCACCTGTAATAGCAACTGTAAGGGCACTTCCCATTACCGCTGCGAGAACTAGCGATACGAACTTTCTCATTTTCTTTCTCTTTTCTTTTTAAGTGATTGATCCCATGCAAAACATAAACCATGTCGCGACAAGGTGAAATTTTGTCATGGTCTTCCGCCTTCGGATAAAACTTCAGCGGGGCACAGTAAGTACGAAAGTCTTCGGAGTTTAGTTTCTTAAAAGGCGTATTTTTGCCGTTAATGAATGTTAAAGGCAAAATTTTCCTGAAAAAGGGTAAAGAAGTTTCGGTTTTACGTCGCCACCCATGGTTGTTCTCAGGGGCAATTAATAAAACGGAAGGCTCAATAGTCGACGGTGATTGGGTAACGGTACTCGATGCAGACGAAAAGGTCCTGGGACACGGTCATCATCAAAAGGGAAGTATCACTGTTCGCCTGCTTTCATTTGACAAAGAGGTGCCCCAACCGGATTTCTATACAGGAAAGATTTCTACAGCGGCAAGGCAAAGAAGCAATGTCAATATTCATTACTCGTTAACGAATGCTTATCGGTTGATCCACGGCGAAGGCGACGGGCTTCCGGGACTGATCGTAGACATGTATAACGGGGTTGCCGTTGTTCAGGCCCATTCGCACGGTATGCATGCGGATCGTCAGCATATCGCTGAAGCCATTAAAGATGTTTTTGGAGACAATGTGAATGCTGTCTATTATAAAAATCAATTGGGCGGTAACACGCGAGGCGAGTATCTGCTGGGGATGAGTGTTGTTCCTCACACAATACTTGAACACAATCATAAATTTCTGGTCGATTGGGAAGAAGGTCAAAAGACCGGGTTCTTTTTAGATCAGCGTGAGAACAGGATGTTACTTGCGAGCTATGCGATGAACCGGACGGTGTTGAATACTTTCTGTTATACCGGCGGATTTTCGGTATACGCGGCGCAGGCCGGAGCGGCGTTAGTCCATTCTGTAGATGCGTCGGAGCGTGCGATAGAAATGACAAGGAAAAACATGCAGCTAAATGGCTTTGATCCGACACAGCATGAGTGCTATACGGAAGACACTTTCGATTTCTTAAAAGATAAAAAGGGAATTTACGATCTGATCATCCTTGACCCGCCAGCTTTCGCGAAGCATAAAGATTCGAAGCACCAGGCGATGAAAGGATATCAGCGATTGAATCTTGAGGCGATCCGGAAAATAAAGCCGGGGGGGATAATTTTCACCTTCTCTTGTTCACAGGTTGTGGACCGCCAGCTGTTTTATGATACTGTTGTGTCTTCGGCCATTCAATCGGGCAGAGAGATCAAAGTTTTGCAGCATCTTAGTCAGCCGGCGGACCATCCTGTTTCAATTTATCATAGAGAAGGAGAATATCTTAAAGGTCTCGTTCTCTATGTTGCTTAATTAATTTGTCCCGGTTGGGGTTCCCGGATGTTTCGCGTAACGTTCGAAGAACTCTATCACGCGTAACATATGATCCATCATTCTGCCGGGGTTGCCACTACGTGTTAGTTCGTGCCCTTCCTTAGGATAGCGTATATATTCAACAGGCTTGTTCAGAATTTTTAAGCTCTTGTACAACATCTCTCCCTGAATAATCCCTGTGCGCAGATCCTGGTCGCCGTGAATGATCAATAAAGGAGTGTTGATCTTATCGACGTAAGTAAGAGGTGAGTTGAAATTTAAAACCTCACGGGTTTCTTTTTCCCAGGGATAACCGCCGAAGTGCTCGGGAACCAAACGCCATGCATTACCTTCTCCCATAAATGTTGTGAGCTCATAAACACCTCGTTGTGCGTTGGCCGCTTTGAAACGATTGTCGTGGCCGACGATCCAGGCAACCATGTAACCTGCATAGCTGCCACCTTCTACAAAAAGCTGATCCTTGTCGATCCACGAATTGTTCTTAACAGCGTCGTCCAGCGAAGCGAGGATATCGCCGGCAGGGCCGGTACCCCAATCTTTGAAGTTTGCCCTTTTGAATTTATCTCCATAACCGCCGCTGCCTCGTGGATTGCTATAAACGAGTCCGTAACCCCAAGCATTCTCTAACTGATATTCATGCCACATAGAAAATATACCCGGGCCCCACATTGCTGATGGTCCACCATGTATGTTAAGAATGGTAGGATATTTTGTGCCGTCTTTTTTTGCTACTGGTTCCTGTACCCAATACTGAACTTTTGTTCCGTCGGGGCGCGTGATCCAATATTCTTTAGGGAATACGACAGTACGTTCTTTTAACCATTCTTCGTTGAGCTGAGTGATTTGTTTGATCGATTTGGGATCTTTCGCGCTAAGCAGGTAGACCTCCCATGGGTTACGTGTTTCCGTGATCGCGGCAACGATCTTATCGCCAAACATATCGAAATCATTTACACCAGAATCGTTACCAACGACCTTTGTGATTGCACCTCCCTTTACCGAAACGCTATAAATCGGAATATCTCCATCTGTTTGTGCTACGAAATAGATCGTTTTGTTGTCGGCCGACCATGTGGCGCTGCCTGCATCACGATCGAGCGATGCTGTGATAACAGTTGGATTGGCTCCGGCTGATGTTGCAACAGCGATCTGATTCTGTGCATACGCACGTCCTTTAGTTGTGCTGGCACCGAAAGCGATCATTGTTCCGTCGGGGGAATACTGAGGGCTGTTCAATGAATAGTCGGGCCACTTTAACAATTGCTTGGCTGATTTCGAAGCTACGTCGATCGTCCAGATGTCCGAGTCTCTTTCGCGGTCGGGATGCGATTCATAGACACGTGAATCGCAGATGATAGTCTTGCCATCGGGCGACCATGACGCGTTGTTGAAATCCTGAAAACCTGATGTCAATTGAACTGCCGGCGAATCGTTGAGTTCTTTTACAAACAGATGATTGAATGATTCTTCGGGTTGAAGATTCAATTCCGCCTGGAAATCCTGGCGATAGAGAACACGCGGATTCGCTTCGCTTGCATTCTTCGCGAGCCATGCACGAACTTCTGTGAGATTGCCGTCGGGACTGTTGGTCACTTTCTTTTTCTCATCGGCTTTCATGCCTTTGAAGTTGGGTTCGTCACCTGCAGTTCTCCCCGGCCGCTCATAGTTCCATGTTGCTTTTCCTTCGAGGTTATAAACAGGAATATTCGATGTATAAAGAATTTTCTTTCCATCGGGTGACCACCTGGGATTTGAAGCGCCGTATTCTGATTTGGTCAGGACGTGTGCTTCACCTCCGTTTACCGGCAATAGCCAGATCTGCGTTTTATCACCATCGGGGCGCGTGAAGGCGATCGTCTTTCCGTCGGGTGACCATTGAGGAGAGAGGTCTGTACGATCTCCGAACGTGAGCTGGCGTGGTTCTTCTTTGCCGTTGAGATCGAGAACGTAAAGATGACGGGTATAGTAATACTCGTTCTCATTTTTGACTGCTTTATGGTTAACAACCATTACGGCTTTGGATCCATCGGGAGAGATTTGGATTTGATTGGTTGTCGCAATCTTCAGAAGATCGGAGGCAACTATCGGTTTCTTAGTTTGACTAAAAAGCGATAAGGGGATTAAGAGGAGTAGCGTTAGGATTCTCATATCTATTATTTACTGTTATCATTAAAGACATACTTATTAAACCATTCCCAATTGTGCGTGGTCGCTGCAAGGCGTTCTTTTGGTTTCGTAATTCCATGACCAAATCCCTTGTACACGATCAATTCGCTTGGAACACCTTTATCGCGCAGGCCCTGAACAAGTTCAAAAGCATTTGAAATGGGAACGCGACGGTCGAATTCACCATGCTGGATAAGTGTTGGTGTTTTCGCGTTGTTGATATTCGTCATCGGCGATGTTTTCTTATAAATCTCTTCATCGGACCAGGGTGTGGCTTTCAAATACTGGCGAGTGAACGGATGAATATCAGTGCTGACATAATATGTTACCCAGTTTGAAATGCCGGCGCCAACCGAGATTGCCTTGAAGATATCCGTATTGGTTGTAAGGAACGCAGAGATATAACCGCCCTGGCTCCATCCCATACAGCCCATTTTAGACTTATCGATCAAACCTTTCGAATCGAGATAGTCGACACCGGAAAGTACGTCCCATGAATCTCCCACGCCAAGGTTCTTTACATTCAATGATCTGAAAGCTTCGCCATATCCAGCGGAGCCGCGATAGTTAACACGAAGGACAAGGCATCCTTTGTCGAGCCATTGAAGCGCGGGATAAACTGATCCTCCCGGAACGGGCGTCGGCGTATCGATGCCTGTAGGCCCGCCGTGGATCATTACAAGCAAAGGATATTTCTTTTTAGGATCGTAGTTGGATGGTTTATGAAGGATTCCTTCGATCGTAGACCCGTCTTTGCTCTTCCAACTGATAACCTCGCTTTGTGCAACTTTCCAGTTAGATATTTGTAAAGTCATGTCGGTTAGTTGACCGGGCTTCGAACCGGATGTTGGCGTTGAAAAAACTTCGGCGAGCTGATTCCCATTCCTTCCAACATAAGCAACTTTATCCCCCGCTTTCGTAAACGAGATGCCAAAGACTTGCTCGGGGCTGTTCAAAAACACTGAATAATTCCCTGTTTTAACGTCGATCTTATACAATGGACGTTTGGTCTTATTCCACGCAGAGGTGTAGATCCCGGTGGGTGTCCAGCGAAGGCCGCCGATGTTTTCATCGAAATCCTTTGCTAGTTGTCTGGATGACTTCGAAGCAAGGTTTATAATAAACAGCTTCGGGTTTGTATAGAAATTTGACGTTGTATCCGTTAGGCTGGTCGTATACAGGATCTCTTTGGAGTCGGGCGACCAGTCTTCAAAGTTGTCGGAGCTTGGATTAACAACAACCGAAGTGATCTTCTTGTCCGCCAGATCGATAATTGATATGTCGGCTTTAGAAGAGGAATTGATTAACGGATTCGGCTGATGATTGAACGCGACATATTTTCCGTCGGGGGATATCTGAAAATAGCTGACGGTAAACTTCCCGTCACCTTCAGTCAATCTCACCAACTTTGGCATTTCTATGCAGCCGGCTTTCACTTTCAGTGAATCGGCGGTCTCATAACAAGGCAGCTCGGAAGGGTCGAGGAGATCGGGCTTGAACTCTAATGTCCAGAGCTGTGAGTTGCTGTAGTCTTTGTCGTCTGTTTCGTAAGCTCCGTATTTCTTTTCCCTTTCTTTGTTCTTGTCTTTCTCTGGTTTGAGGACCACGAGCTTTGTTCCCGATGGATGCCATTCGAAGGAAGAGATCCCTTCCTCTTCTTTGGTGATCGCACGGGCTTCGCCTCCGTCGACGCGCATCACATGTATCTGTGTTTTGTTGCCACGGTCCGCTAAAAAACCGATCCATTGTCCATCTGGTGAGAATGAAGTTCCGGAGCTATTGCCTTTTGTTGTATTGGTAAGCGGGAATGGTTTTTTGCCGTCCTTCGAGAGCCATATCTCCGTGTCGAAGCGATTGTCGTTCCAGTCTGCCGATGTAACCGTGAAGGCAACGTTCTTCCCGTCGGGAGATATCGTGACGCCGCCGACCGAACGAAGAGAGATCACCTCTTCGAATGTTGGAACATGTTGTGCGAACAACGTGGAAGATAAAGAACACGTGAAAAGGGTGAGGAGAAGAAATTTTTTCATGCAGAACCAATATAGCTTAATTCCTTTCGCCGGGACAACCTGCTTTCCGTCACCGGCAGAATGCATTTAAGAAGTCGTTAACAAGAGAGACAGCGCGAAAGAATTATCTTTCAAGTTCTTTATTACCCTCGATGAAGTTCTTGATCCCCACCCTCTTACTTGCTATTTCTTGCTGTGCTTTTGCGCAAAACAAACCGGGCGCCCAGGTTCATATCAAAAGGGCTCACGGTGAAATAAAACTGGACGGCATTCTGGATGAACCCGATTGGGGATCGGCAGACGTGGCGAAGAACTGGTTCCTGAATTTCCCGGTGGACTCTGCGGCGGCGCCCTACCAGACGGAAGCCCGCTTAACTTTTAACGATCAGTTTTTATTTGTGTCGTTCGTATGCTACGACGATAAGGCGCCGGACATTATCAATTCGCTCCGTCGCGATTTCGACTATGACAGGAATGACAACGTGGGATTGAATATAGGTCCGTACAACGATCGCCTGAACGGATTTTTCTTCGTGCTTACACCTGCGGGTGTTCAAATGGAAGGAACTATTGCAACCGGTGGTGCTAATGATGATTCCTGGAATATCTACTGGGATAACAAATGGTATTCGAAGGTTGTAAAGTATGATGATAAATGGATTGCCGAGGCTGCGATCCCGTTCAAGAGCTTCAGGTATAAGAGCAATATCAAAGAGTGGAATATTTCGTTCGACCGCCTCGACAAAAAGAGGAATCATAAGTCGGCATGGATCCACACTCCCATACAATTTGCCACGGGCGCATTCGCTTACTCGGGACAATTGATTTGGGACGATCCTATTCCGCCGGCGCACACAAATATTTCCCTGATTCCTTTTGTGGCGGGGCGTGCCACACAGGACAAGGAAACAACGCCAACTGAAAAACACCAGGAGCTGCAGGCGGGCTTCGATGCAAAAGTGAGTGTGACCCCATCGCTCAATCTCGATCTTACCGTAAACCCGGACTTCTCGCAGGTTGAGGTAGACCAACAGGTGATCAATCTTACGCGCTTCGAATTCCTCTATCCGGAAAGGAGAACGTTCTTCCTTGAGAACAGTGATCTTATGGCGCAGGCAGGATTTCCGCCGGCGCGAACATTCTTTTCACGACGCATCGGCCTGGTGAAAGGAAACGACGGTTTGTATACACGTGTACCAATCCAGTATGGCGCAAGACTCAGCGGTTCAATCAATCCCAAGTGGCGGATGAACCTGATGAATATGCAAACTGGTGAAAAGAAATCGATGGGATTACCCGCGCAGAACTATTCAGTTGCAACGATTCAACGTAACTTCTGGAAACAGTCGAACTTCGCATTGACTTACGCCGATAAAGAGTCGGTGGGCGTTGGCGTCGGCGACTCCGTGGAATATTTTCACGAGACTGTTTTTGTACGGCGACCGGACCAGGCTTCCCTTGCGCGAAATAAATATAATCGCGTGCTGACTGCCGACCTCGAGTTGCTTAGTCATGATAACAAATGGAGCATGAGTGGTTATGCTTCGAAGATGTTCGATCCATTTAAGAGCGATAAGTCTTTTTCTTCGGGAATTTTCGGCTCCTACAACGTGAGAAAGTTCAACTTTAATCTTGGCAGCTACCAGATCGATAAAAATTATAATGCCGAGATGGGATTTGTTCCAAGCTACAGGGTCTACCCTGGCCAGAATGCATACTTCCTTACAGGTGTCTATAAAATGTACCCGACGAATCGTAGTGTGTTCATGATGGGACCGCGTATCGATCTTCAGAATAATTATATCCCGGGCGGCACACTGACCGACAAGCTTTATTCTGCAGGTTACGAATGGCGTTTCGTGAACTCGACGCAGATCAAGTTATCGTACAATTATACTTATCAGCGGATGACGAATACTTTCAGCCCCATCAACGCTGAAAAGTACAACACGTTTAACGAAGGCGAAGTCTACGATTGGAGCAACATGATGTTGACATTCCAAAGCAACATTCGTCGTTTGCTTAACACAACTTTCACCAGCAGCTATGGTGGTTTTTATAACGGAACAAATTTCAATTTCACGGGACAGTTAAATTATCGTTACCAGCCTTATGGGAACATCTCGATGCGGGTTGACTACAATGACGTGAGATTGAAGCAGGGGTATGGGAAAGAAAAGTTGTTTTTGATCGGGCCGAGGGTTGATCTCACTTTTACGGATAAGATCTTCTTAACGACGTACGTTCAATACAATAATCTCCTTGAGAATATGAATTTGAATGCGCGTCTACAGTGGCGATATAAGCCGGCGTCGGATTTCTTTATTGTTTATACCGAAAACTATTTCACCTCCGGAATGCCAGACGGGCCGAATTTTGGTAGCAGGAATAGGGCGTTAGTTTTTAAATTTACCTATTGGTTTAACCTTTAGGATGCCGGAATTCATTCATGTCTCTGCAGAAGAATTAAAAGCAGAATTTTATCGCATATTGATCGACACAGGATTCGATCAAAATAAAGCTTCTATCTGTGCCGATGTTTACACGAACAACTCGGTGGATGGGGTTTATTCCCATGGTGTAAATCGCTTCCCGAAGTTTATCGCAATGGTAAAGAAAGGTGCTGTTGATCCGAACGCGGAAGCGATCTGTAAAAATAAGACGGGCAACATAGAGCAATGGGATGGACAAAAAGGTGTGGGCATTGTGAATGCCCTGAAGTGCACGGACCGCGCTGTTGAAATTGCAAGAGCTTCTGGTATTGGTTGCGTTGCATTGGCTCATACAAACCATTGGATGCGCGGCGGCACTTACGGGTGGCGCGCTGCCAAAGCCGGCTGTATTTTCATTGGATGGAGCAACACAATTGCCAACACTCCGGCGTGGGGCGCTGTTGACAGCAAGCTCGGAAATAATCCGTTGGTGATCGCCGTTCCGTATGAAGACGACGCAATCGTTCTCGATATGGCCATGTCTCAATTTTCTTATGGAGCCATGGAAATGTATGAGTTAAAAAACGAGAAGCTTCCAGTGCATGGCGGTTACGATACAAAAGGTGAGCTTTCAAATGATCCCAAAGAGATAAAGAAATCGCAACGCACGTTGCCGATCGGATTCTGGAAAGGATCCGGACTTTCGCTGATGCTCGATATCCTGGCTGTTAGCTTGTCCGGCGGATTATCAGTTGCGGAGATCACCAAACAGGACTCGGAGAAAAATCTGTCGCAGGTGTTTATCGCAATTAACCCTTCTCTCTCTCCAGGTATCCTTAAAAATATCCTCGACGATTTCCAGTCTTCCACGCCTGAAACACCTGGTAAAAAGGTGCGTTATCCCGGCGAAAACGTTTTAAAAACGAGAGCTAAAAATTTACTTGACGGAGTTCCTGTTTCAAAAGCTATTTGGGATGAAATTAGAGGCTTATGAGACTGGCTACCGCCGCCATCCTGCTCTTTATAGTTTTCGACATCTCCGCACAGACCAGGAAGCCTGCTGCAAAAAAGACTGTCGTTGTTCCTGAAATTGTTGAAGGCTTTTGGCTCGTTACAAAAGTATCCATCGGGACACGCGACGTAACTCCAATCGGTCGATGGTTCAAGATCGAAAAAGGAAAGCAGGTATCAGGGAATGGATGGACTCAACATTCATTCGGTACTTATAAGTTTGACAAAAAGAAATCTGAGCTGGTTGTCATCACAACCAACGAGCCGGAGGATGAATACGGGCCTTTCAAAGTTGTACGTAAAGGTCCGGCGATGACATGGACCCGGAAAGAGGAAGGAGAGACAGTGGTTGTTGAGCTTAGTCCCATTGCCGAGCTTCCGATGAGCCCTTCTGATGAAGCAAAAGGTCTATGGGTCCTTACTTCTGCTTTAGATCGGGAGCTGGATGTCACAAAGACGTATGACCCCGATCACAAACATTTTCTTTTTATCCGCTGGGATCATCAGTACGTGCGGCAGATCAACGCCCATGAAAGGATCTCGGGCTACTGGTTTTTTGATGCAATACGCCCGGAGCTTACTCTTATCAGCGAACACCGGGAACAATCGGATGAACGCTGGACTGTTACAATCACCGGAAGCAAGATGACTTTGAAGGGAAGCTCCGAGAATATCGAGGAGATGACCTTGACTTATTCGCGCGCTACTGAATTCCCGAAATAACTTCAACGATCCCGTAGATCCCTACGACAAAGATCGAGATCACACTCACGAAGAAAGCGATCGTATACACAGAACCGGAAGGCAGCAATTGCTCGCGCCCGTACTTGAAATGTATCGCGCCCATCATCACAATAAATAACATGAACGATCCGATCAGTCCACCGAACAATACCATTAGCACAGGGAGGTTAATGAAGAAATAGGCAACAGCCCAGCAAGCGGGGAATACCCACGACAACCATGCTATTACTTTTTTTCTTTTTGTCAGGTCGTTGAATTTAAACCACCCCAGTTCACCGAATATATCGGGAAAGATGCGGGTCCAGGCGCCGAGGGTAGCAAAGAGACTGGAGTATAAAACGAAGAATCCACCGACGAGGTAAGCGGTCTTGATACCGGGACCAAGTGAAGTGGTATAGATCAATGCGAGGGTTTCGATCACTTCGTTTCCATGCGGAATTTCTCCGCGTTGATGTAAGACGGCGGCGCCCAATAGATAAAAAGCAACTGTGACGGATGTGTAGATGATCATTGCGACAATGGCATCGAGGAACATAACCTTTATCCATCCGTCTGCACGCCGTTTCCATGCTTCTGAATTATCCCGGGGTCCTGTATATGCTGCGTATCCCTTTTCGAGGCACCAATAATTATAGGCGATGATCTCGTCGCTGGCTACACCGGTAATTCCAAAAGCGCCAATTGCGTAGGGAACAATTGCGGAAGGAAGATTAATTCTTTGTTGTTCAAAAACACTGAGCCACGAAAAAGCATACTCGGTAACCTGTAGAGAAAATAGTGATGCTAATGTCAGCAGGGTAAACATAGCGATCATGAACAGAGAAAACTTCTCAATGATCCCGTATTTACCGTTGTAGATGAGCAATCCAACACTGGCTGCTGTTACTACTATCCATACTGTGATCGGCACAGATGGGAAGAGCATGTATAAGATCACAACCGTTCCGCCAAGCATTCCTCCCAGCTGAATGATCTTCAATCCTATCAATACGAGCAACGTCCAGACGGCCCATCGTTTTGGACCCCAGATCTGTGAGAACGCTTGCATGCATCGTTCGCCGGTAAGCACGGCATGCTTCCCAAATTCAAGTTGAACGGTGACTTTCGCGAGACAACTGAATATGATAATCCAGAGAGCGATGAAACCGGCCTTGGCTCCAAGAATAGTTGTTGCAATGAGTTCGCCGGAGCCAACAATGGATGCAGAGAGAATAAATCCCGGACCCAGAAATTTGAAACGATCAAAGAGGGTTGTTGGCGGCTCTTTGATCGTGTCTTTTGATATGATGTATGGATCTTTCATAGAGTAGTCATGGCATGACTTAAGTGATGCCATGACTGATGTGTAAATCTGACACAAATAGTATAGTAAAACCCTACTCCTGTCCTACCGGGGGCGGGCCATCAGGAATATACGGCTTATAGATATGATCTCCTTTCCTCTTATCGAATTCTGCGCGAACATCCTTACGCAGTTGTTCATTTTCGAAAAGATCTACCATTGTCATTGCTAAAGATTTAGAGGCAAGCAACATTCCTTTATGGCCGATAGACATTCCTCCACATGCAACAACGGACCAGCCATGCCATGCTGTATTAGCCGGAGCAGTTGTAGCGCCGAGGGAAATCTCGGGAACGATCCAACTGATATCCCCTACGTCTGTTGATCCACCTTCCGGATTCTCCTTCGTTTCTTTCAAAGGATGGATAGATCCATCGAGACCGGTTTGTTGTCCTTTCTGAACTTCCTGGATCTTTTTCGCAAATGCAATCTCTTCAGCCGTGTATGTTATAGGTCCGAGGATCTCGAGATTTTTTTGTAACGCTGCTGCTCCGGTACGATTGACGAGGATCTCGTAGTCGCCCGAGCCAACAGTTACTTTGCTTTCGACACCTGCGATCGTAGCCGCGCCTTGCGCGATCTCTTTCACTCTTGCAAAAACTTCTTCAACGCCGGATCTTTTACTATCACGGACCCACATCCACACTTTAGCGTATTCAGGAACAACGTTTGGAACATCACCACCGGCTTTTATCGCATAGTGCATTCTCACAGTTGGACGCACGTGTTCACGCAATAAGTTCACGCCGTGAGTAAATGCTTCGAGTCCATCTACGGCACTACGACCATTCCACGGATCGCCCGCAGCATGGGCTGCTTTACCTTTAAACTCAACCACAAAGTCGACCATTGCCTGGGAGCTTTGCGTGCTTGCCTGGACTTCTGTATCAGGATGCCAATCGAGACATACATCGAGATCGTTGAATAATCCTTCGCGGGCCATATAGATCTTTCCGCCAACCGCTTCTTCGGCAGGTGTTCCATAAAATCGCACGGTACCTTTAAGCTTACCTGCCTCCATTAATTCTTTTATTGCCACAGCGGCTCCAAGGCTTCCTGCTCCGAAGAGATTGTGTCCACAACCATGACCTGCTCCGCCCTCAACCAGCGGATCGCGGGATGGTTGTGCTTTTTGTGAGATTCCCGGAAGGGCATCATATTCTCCCATAATACCGATAACAGGTTTTCCGGATCCGTATTCGGCAACGAATGCAGTGGGTAGGTTGGCAACACCGCGTGTTACCTTAAAGCCTTGTGCTTCGGCGTAGTCCGCAAGCACTTTCGACGATTTGTATTCTTTTAATGCTGTTTCGGCGAAAGCCCACACCTGATCACTCAAATTGGTGAGCTCGGCCTGGTGTTTGTCAACAGATTTTATGACACTCTGTTTGTTCTGACCTTCTCTGCCTGCAGGGAAGCCGGGTTTTTCCTGTTTTTGCTTTTGTGCGAAGGTCACGGTGGTTACCGCGAGGCATGCTGCCAGAATAAGGGTAAGGGATCTCATTTAGGTAAGGATGGATTTTTTTTACTGAAATGAATATATGCATTTCCAACCAAAAGCAGATCTGGGGTGTCTAACTCACAAGAAGATAGAGAATGAAGATTTTAGTTGCCGTCGGAGTGCTGTTGGTAAGCTTGTTTAAGTGCCAGGGGTCGGAAAAGACGGCCGAATATGTGCCAGTTGGATGTAGTGAGATTGCCTCAGTGGTAGACTTCACAGGGTTAGATGGGTGTGGACTGATGTTAGTGCTGGAAGATGGAACTCGTCTAAACCCTGAGAAGCGAGTTTACGTACAGGCGCCTAAGCGCGAGGACGACCCGCTTTACTACTTCACCCTTATTGCGGGAGAGAAGGTAAAAATCTCTTATAAGGAGACAGACGGCATGGATGCCTGCATGGCAGGAAAGAAAGTTTTTATTACGTGCATCACCAAAATAGATTAGCCATGGGATTAATGGGAGACATAAAGAGATTTGCGTTTTGGATTTTCCTCGGTGTGATTACGGTAAGCGTTATCGTTATCAATTCTTTTTAGCATACATGTAGTCGAGTGTGAGGTATGTCATTGCCTTCACACCCAGTTTAAATGAACGCTCGTCTATAAAGAAATCGGGAGTATGATGTACAGGCTGGGCTGCGAGTTTGTTCTCGTCGCTATATGCTCCTAAAAAGAAAAACATCCCCGGCACTTTCTGCTGATATCCTGAGAAATCTTCTCCCATTGTTACGGGATTGATCAGGACAGTGTTCTTCTCACCTGCCGCTCTTTTCAAACTAGGAACCATCTTCTCGGTCAACGCCGGATCATTTGTCGTTGGCGGATAGCTGCTCGTAAATTTTATTTCTGCGGTTGCTCCGCCGCTTTCCGCAATATCTGTTGCTGTTCTGATCATCTTCTCGTGAAAGATCTTCTGTTGTTCAAGATCGAATGTTCTCGTTGTACCTGTAAGTGTCGCCTCTTCCGGAATGATGTTATACCGGATACCCGCATTGAACATGCCTATCGTGAGAACCGCAGGAAACTTCGTGATATCGGTTTGCCGGCTAACAACAGTCTGCAATCCCAAAACGATCTGGCTTCCGATAACAATCGGATCAATGCCGTCCCACGGAGTTGCACCATGTGCCTGTTTGCCCTTCACTTTTATCGTAAATCCAACCGGGCTGGCCATGAGCGCACCAGGTCTGTAGTTAAGCGTGCCCAACGGCAATAACGATTGAATATGTAAACCGAAGATTGCATCGACCTTCGGATTCTCGAGAACACCTTCTTTGATCATCAACGGCGCTCCGCCTTCTTCTCCAGGGGGTGGACTCTCTTCTGCAGGCTGGAATATAAACTTGACGGTTCCTTTCAGATCGGATCTATTCTTTGCAAGCACCTGCGCAACGCCCAGCAATATCGCCGTATGTGCATCGTGACCGCAGGCATGCATCACACCGGTCTCCTGGCCGGCAAAAGTTGCTTTCTGTTTCGATGCAAATGGAAGTCCGTTGCGTTCCATTACCGGAAGAGCATCGATGTCGGCACGCAAGGCTACAACTGGTCCTGGCTGACTTCCTTTCAATAAACCGACAACGCCGGTCTTTGCAACCGGGTGCTGGACTTCAATACCGAATGATCTCAAAAGTTCAGCGATCTTTTCGCCTGTTTTAACTTCACGATTCGAAAGTTCGGGGTGCTCGTGGAAATACCGGCGCCATTCGATCACTTGTTGTTCAATGGCGTCGATCTGCTGATCGAACTTCGCCTGTTGTTTTGGACTTATCTGTGCCACGCAATGGACCGTGAACATCAATAAGATCGCGACAGTACAAACTTTCTTCATTTTAGGATCGTAACTTTGTTTCAATATAATGGATTGGATCAAAGTATTTCCCGATTCTGCGGCAGCACGACAGGTGCTTGTTAATAACCGGCCACAACTCGTGATCATCGGTACTCAAAAGATCTGTCTCGTCCTGCATAACGATACCCTTCTTGCTATCCAGGATCGGTGCTCTCATAATGGCGAGTCGCTAAGCAAGGGAACCGTGAACTACATCGGTGAAGTCGTTTGTCCCTGGCACGGCTACCGGTTCAACCTGAAAACAGGCCGCGAGTCTGGCGAAAGGTCGCACGACCTGGCGACGTTTCCCGTAAAAGAGACCGGGGAAGGTGTTTTTATAGGGATCTAAAATACGGGTAAGCCGGGATCGTTCTATTATTATTGTATTTCAAAATGGTCCGACTGCTTTTACTTTCTCTCGTTTTCGTTGCAACGGTTTCGTTTGCGCAGGAACAACGTCTCATCAGCATGTTAAAGATTTCCGAGACAGCTCCTGCCGAACTTCTCTCCAGCAGGTCTGCAGTCTTGTTCAACAAGGCTTTGAAGGTAGACGAGCTCAATCGCATACAGGCCAGGTTTCAACAGATAGGAATCGATGCAGATCTTTATTTCGATGTGGAGAAAGTTTTGGCTGGCATCGACACCGAGAGAGCGTACTCGGCTTACCTGACTACCCGCGAGATCAAATTTCTTTTGTTCCTGACTAAAGGCGACGACGGTTATTCGTTTTACGCAACTGAATACAATAACACCATTGGCTTCGTTACAAAAGATCAGTTTGCCTGGAAAGTAACTGATCGCCGGATTGAGGATCTGATGGCAAAGATCTATCGGGATTCATGGCTTCGCGAAAAGAAACAGAATTTCCTTATTAATGATATTCCTGAAATGGATATCCAGGTTCCGATCATCACGGGACGCCGTTCAGAGTTATTTCCGATCGATTTAAAGATCGATATGATGGCCGTGCCAAAATTCGACGACCCTAACATCCAATCACAGGTAGACACGCTCTTCAAAAAGATCTATCCGTATCCCGAAAAATTCAAGGTCGCACAAATCCCTGTCGATGAAAAAGACCTGGTGAAACAGGGATTTCAATATGCCCTGCTATATGTGAAGGTCAACGGGAAAGCGGCCCACGAAATTCTTGGTTACGACATGTTGAAGACCTCAGCAACTGCTTACGGATCGGTGAGTTACCCTGAGGGAGTATCTACGCCACAGGTTAAAACTATTTCCGCAGAGCTTCCCGTATATAAAATTTATATCAAGCATCTGAGGTCGGGTAATGTATTCCTGGGAAAGAACTGGGATGCGGATGAAGACCTGGTACAATCGATCCGAAATCATATCATGGGATTTCGAACAGAGTTAAAGCTTAATTAATAGAGATGGCTTGGGTTTATCTTGTGATCGCCGGGTGTTTTGAGATCGGCTTTACAACGTGCATGAAAATGTCGAAGGACTTTACCGTTGGAAAGTGGATTGTCGGTTTCGTGATCTGCATTTACCTCAGCTTCCATTTTCTTTCGCTGGCAACGCGAACCATTCCGATGGGTACAGCTTATGCGGTGTGGACGGGGATAGGTGCGGTTGGTACGGTGATCATTGGAATGATCTTTTTTAACGAACCAACCTATTTCCTGAGAGTGCTTTTCATCTTCGTTTTGATCGGCTCGATCATTGGTCTGAAGCTGGTGTCTTAGCGACCCTGGCGTGAGCGCGAGCTCAATGCAATACCTAACGCGATAATGAGGATAACAATCCAGAAACCGTGATGATGATGACCGTGGCCCCAACCCCAGCCGTCGTGCCATCCAAAAATTCCTCCGAAGATTCCGCCGAAGACGGCTCCGAAAACACCGGCAACAATTCCGATCGCGCCGCCGATCAAACCCATCATCATTCCGAAGAGTCCACCGATGATCCCTATCCAGATAGGGAATGTGATGATGGCAATAATTACAAAAAGCAGCGATGATGTTTTCACGGCGGTCAGGATTTGTTTGGTGCCGTGATTGCAAAAATTGTTCAAATTCGAAATCAGCGGAATTTCAAAGATTATTTGATCGCACTGTATTAAAAATGAACAGGTGAACTGAACATTTATGAACAGAATTAGCTCCTCTTCCTGTAATTCCAGACTGCAAAGCTATTCAACACGATCCCGAAGACGGCTACTATTGCCAGGTGAAACCTGATGTCATATAGCGTGCTGCCCTTCAACACTACCATTCTCATTACTTCAATGAAGTAAGCAACGGGATTGAACTTGGTGAACGTTTGTGCCCAGTCAGGCATACTATCGATTGAGGTATACAATCCTCCAAGCAAGATGAAGATCATCATGAGGAAGAATGACAACAGCATTGCCTGTTGTTGTGTATTTGCCAATGTAGACACGAGCAATCCTAAGCCGAGAACGGAGAGCAGATAAACGGCTGCGAAGATGTAGATAGTAAAGATGCTTCCAAGGGGCACGATTCCGTAAAAGAGGTATGAGATGATTAGTCCTATTGTAAGGACTATCAGGCCCAGGACCCAGAATGGTATCAGCTTGCCGAGAATGAATTGATATTTACGAATGGGTGTAACGTTGATCTGCTCGATGGTGCCTATCTCTTTTTCTTTAACGATGTTAAGGGCCGACAAGAATGCGCCAACCATTGTTACGAGGATCACAAGTATACCGGGAACCATGAAGAACCTGTAGTTCATCAGTGGATTGAACCAGTTCACGGAAGTGATCCCAACAATGGGGATGGGATTGAATCGCGGCATTTGCATCCATTCGAGTCTCACTTCATTATTGAAATCTCCGATGATGCTCCTTAAATACGCGCCCCCGAGATTAGCTTTGACGCCGTTGATTGCATTCAATGCCAGGAATAATGTTGATTTGTCTTCTCTCACAAGGTCTTTTTCGAAAGACGTGGGAATTTGAAGGATAAGGTCTGCTTCTTCATTTTCTACATGCTCGAGGGCTTTCGTGTATGAATCGGTATAGTCAACCAATTGAAAATAGTTGCTCGCAACAATCTTGTTGGTCAATTTTTGCGAGTACGTCGAATGATCGTAGTCGACTATACATATCTTAACATTTTTTACTTCGTAGTCAGCAGCCAACGGCATGACAAGCAGCTGTACGGCAGGCATGGCGAACATCATACGAAGGATGGCTGGGTTACGGAAAACCTGGCGAAATTCTTTTTCCAGAAGGATCAACAACGCTCTCATTCCAATCGGGATTTAAATTTTTTTATACTCACAATCATGAAGAATGTGGTCATTCCAATAAGGACTAAAGTCTCCTTCCAGATGTATGTGAAGCCGAGGCCTTTGATCATCACATTCTTCACGATATAATAGAACCATTTCGCGGGAACGATGTTTGATATCACCTGGAGGGGTATCGGCATGTTTTCGACCGGGAACATAAATCCGCTTAGCATGACCGTGGGCAGAAATAATCCCATTAAGGAGATAAGCATCGCGGTCTGTTGCGACCCTGCAACGGTTGAGATCAGCAAGCCGAGGGCGAGAACGGTCACTGTGAATAACAATGCTTCTCCAACAAGCAAAAAGAGATTGCCCTGGATAGGAACATTGAGGACGAAGACACTCAGTAAAAGAATACTTGCTATGTTCACTGTCGACAATAGAAAGTACGGTACCATTTTCGCGATCACCACGCGGATCGGTACAATGGGCGATACGAGTATGACCTCCATCGTTCCCAATTCCTTTTCGCGAACGATGGATATTGACGTCATCATAGCGCAGACGAGCATAAGCACCATGGCCATTACACCGGGAACGAAATTGTAAGAACCCTTCATTTGAGGATTGTAAAGCATTCGGAGCTCGGTATTAATAGTATACGGGAGATCCTGATAGCCTTCAACTGTTTTCTGATAGTCGAATATGATTGCGGAAGCATAGTTGATCAGTGTATTCGCAACGTTCGGATCGGTAGCGTCGCCGATAAGTTGAATGGGGGCAGCATTGGTGTGAAGCAACTCGTCCTGGAATCGTTCGGGGAAAACGACGGCCATTTTGATCTTGCCCGATTGGAACGCTTTCTCCAGATCCGCATTGGATCGTATGTCTTCCTGGATATCGAAATAACGACTGGCTTCAAGTTCGCTAATGATCTTTCGTGTTGCATCGTCTTTCGAGTTATCGAGAATGGCGATGCGGGTGTTCTTCACTTCGTTTGTCAGGGCGAAGCCAAAGATGAGGATCTGCATTAAGGGCATGCCAAAAAGGATAAGCATGGTTCGTTTATCCCTCCACAGGTGAAAGAACTCTTTCTTTATAAAATATAAGAATTGCTTCATGGCGTTTAAATTTAGTCTGCTGCTCTTACGGCCCTTCGTGCCAGTTGTAAGAACACCTGTCCCATATCGGTTGTGTTGAACTGCTTTTTCAATGCATCCGGCGTATCAAGGGCGTCAATTCTCCCATCCACCATAATACTTACCCTGTTGCAATACTCAGCTTCGTCCATGTAGTGGGTTGTAACAAACACCGTAGTACCGTTCGCTGCTGCCTGGTAGATCAGGCTCCAAAACTCACGGCGCGTGATAGGATCAACACCACCCGTAGGCTCATCCAGGAATACGATCTGCGGTTCATGCAACATCGCCACCGAGAACGACAGTTTCTGTTTCCATCCAAGGGGTAGCGATTTCACAAGGACTTTTGCCTGGTCTTCGAGCTTCAACTGATGAAGCAGAAACTCCATCTTCGTTTTTATCTGCTTATCGGTAAGCCCGTAAATACCACCGTAGAAGCGAATGTTCTCTTTCACCTGTAAGTCCTCATAAAGAGAAAACTTCTGGCTCATGTACCCGATGTTTTGCTTGATCTTCTCCGCATCCTTTGAAAGATCAAATCCCGCTACCATCGCCTGGCCGCTGGTAGGGAATGATAGTCCGCACAGCATTCGCATTGCCGTGGTCTTTCCCGCACCGTTTGCTCCAAGAAATCCGAAGATCTCTCCCCTGTGCACATCGAAGGTGATGTGATCAACAGCCGTGAAAGGACCGAATTGCTTCGTTAGATCTCGTACCGATATGACTTTTTCACTGGTCATTTGGATTTCATTAAGTCCATAAAACAATCTTCGATTGTAGGTTCAATTTGATGAACAGATAATGACTCATGGCGAAGTTTCTGTTTGATGTTCTCAATCGAGCCGTTTGCCACAACATGATGTTCGGATCCGAAAGGATAAACAGAAAAAACCTCAGGCATTGCTTCGAGATCTTTCATCAAACTATACATCTCTTTTGACTTAAAGGCCCACAATGGCTTTCCAAATTGTTTCGTGATGCCCGACGGCGAATCGATCTTCATGATCTTTCCCTCCTGGATCAGTGCAACGCGATCGCATAAACTTGCTTCGTCCATATAGGGTGTGGAGACAACGATCGTGATGTTCTCCTTCTGCAAGTCTCTCAGCAGTTCCCAGAATTCTTTTCTCGAAACAGCATCGACGCCGGTTGTAGGTTCGTCCAAAAACAAAACAGAAGGGCGATGAATGAGCGCGCAGCTTAATGCAAGCTTTTGTTTCATCCCACCCGATAGTGCGCCGGCCTTCCTGTCTTTAAATTTTTCAATCTGCGAATAGATTCCCTTTACGAGATCGTAGTTTTCCTCAATCGAGGTATTGAATAGCGTTGCGAAGAACCCGAGATTTTCACTAACGGTAAGGTCCTGGTAGAGCGAGAACCTACCCGGCATGTAGCCTACCCGCTTCCTGATTTCCTTGAAATCCTTCACCACATCGAATCCATCTACGGTAGCATTGCCCTTGTCGGCAACCATGAGTGTTGTCAATATTCTGAACATCGTGGTTTTGCCGGCGCCATCCGGGCCAATCAACCCGAAGAGTTCTCCCTGCGCAACCTCAAAAGACACATCATTCAGCGCAGTAACCGTCTCCTTTCCTGCCTTGAAGGTCTTTACTATGTTGTTGACAACAACGGAGCTCATTTCTGTACGAAGTTTACTTCACCATACATTCCTAACTTCAAATAGCCGTCGTTCTTTACCCTGATCTTGATTGCGTATACCAGGTTCGCTCTCTCGTCTTTTGTCTGGATCGTCTTGGGAGTAAACTCCGCCTTATCGGAAACCCACATGATGTCGCCGGTGTATTTCTTGTATTCGCCACCGGGCGCATCTACCAATACCTCCACCTGCTCACCTAATTTTATCTGCGAAAGCTGACTGCCCGATATGTATGCTCTTAATATCAGTGACGAGAGATCGGCAATTTTATAAAGCGCTTTTCCCTGGGAGGCCATTTCGTCTTTCATTGCATATTGAGTGAGGACGGTTCCCTTGAACGGATTCACGACAACAGATTTATTTAATTGATCCTGCACCTGGTCGAGTTGAGCTTTCAGCGGAAGCGTTTCACTTTGGATAGAAGTTGTCTGCACGGAAAGATTCGATTGCGAGGCATCATACTGTCGCTGTAATAGCAGCAACTGTGAATTGATGTCGTCGAGTTGTTTTTGTGTCGCCGCATCATCTTTCAAAAGATTCTCCACGCGCTTTTTTTCGCGCTGCTGTGTTTCAATCTGTTCTTTGATGGCAGCGAGCTGGATCGACGTGTTTGGCGACTTTGCAATAACCGCCTTGATCGAATACTGGAGCTGCTTCTTTTTAAGATAAAGCTGGGTTGTATCAATGAGGCCAACAACGGCATTTGCCTCGAGTTCCTTTCCTTCATCAACATCAAGCTTCAGGATCTTTCCGGAAGCCTCAGATGAAATGATGACCTCGTCGGCTTCGAAGTTACCCGTAGCATCGAATTCATTCGACGAGCCCTTACAGCCCGCTACGATCAGCAGCAGAATAAATAATTTATTTGTTTTCATATCCAGTAGTAGCTAAGTAGTTGTATTCCGTCATCAATAGTTGGATCTGGTGCAAAGAGAGGTTCTGTTTCGCCTGGTCTTCTGCATTCAGTTCGCGCAAATAGTCATTCGCAGTGATCACACCGTTGTCGAGCTGCGCTTTTGCAGTTGTCTTGATCTTCTCACGAAGCGCAATGATCTGTTGGTCGACTTCTATCAGGTCATTCAATTTCGAGATGTCAGTATGTTGCTGCTTCAGCGTGAGCCCGGTATTGAACAGGAACGCCTGCCGCTGTACATCAATGCCTTGTAAGTTGATATCCAATTGTTGTTTGTCGCGCCTGCTGTTGTACAGATTCGCAAGATTCCAGCTCAACCGAAGTCCACCGATATAGTACGTATCGAAATTCGGCTCGAGAAGATTAAGCGCCGGCCTGCCGTAGCCACCCTGTACGAACAAACCGAACCGGGGCATCAACTTCGTATTATTCAGCTGCTGTTGTGCTGTAAAGAGCTGCGACTGATAATTATATAGTCTCATCTCGGGACGAACAATGTTGGGATCTTCGGCCGCCTGCACATCCGCTGGTCTTTGAAGCGTTGTTCCTGAACTCAGCTCCTGTCCAATAAAAATCCCAAGCATGGTGAGATATGCCTCTTTCCCCGCCCTTAGTTCGATAGCCCGCTGATCTGTCTTCAGCATTTCAGCCTGCAGAATATCCGCATTGGTCTTAAAAGCGGTTCCGTTCTTTATCGACGACTCAACTTTTTGAATGCTCGACGTAAGATCCTTCTTTATAAGATCTACCTGGAGCAGTTGCTCATCCAACAGTAATGCACCAAAGTAGATCTGGTTTATTCGCTCTCTTATCTTATACAGTTCAACTTCGATTTTTTGATCCTCCACCAAAGCGTTTGTTTCGCTGATCGCATTTTGTCTTTTAATCGTTCCTCCATCGTACAGCGACTGGTTTACCTCCGCATAAACCTTGTATTGATCTTTAGGAAGAGTTTTGATGGCGAAGCCCGGAACGTCGATCGGAACTTTCGTTACATCCGATTGATAGGTAGCCTGTCCTGCTATCGTCAGCTGTGGAAGATAGCCACTCCGTGCGTTGGCGATGGTGAAGTCTCTCGTTGAAACGAGTAGACTCTTTTGCTTGATCAGTGGATAGTTCTGTCGTGCTTTTTCATAACACTCCTCGAGTGTCAGTTGTTGAGCGAAGACTACGTTGACACATAGCAGCATCGCGAAGGATAAGATTGCTCTTTTCATCATTTCCATGGTTTCAACAACGGAATTTAGGCGATTAGGCTGGTTTCCGGGGTTGGTTTCCACGCGAAACGTGCCTATTTACAACTGAGGTGCTTGAAAATGGAGGTTAAGGAGCGCGCGATGCTACCCTGATTCACTGTGCCGCGTCTAGACTAAGCACCTCAAAAGTTTTTTCTATTTTGCCGATTGGGCTGCTTATATCAATGATCGTGAATAAACTATTTACACTATTACTCCTTTCGATTCTTGTTCTCGGTTGTAAGAACAGTGACAATGATGTGGACACTGTCACGACAAAAACCCTCTTTACTTTTACAAGTGACCTCAGACATGGAGAGCAGTGGATTATTCTTCGCGATTCAGAGACAGGCGATCTGATCGACGCAAAACAGGTCGTAAAAAATGTACCGCTCGTTTTTGAGAGCACCAAGAAAGTATCCAACGATAAGCTTTCTGTCACGCAACTTATAATTTCGAATGATAGGTCATACATATCGGCAGGCGTGTATAATGAGATCGCCACAGGTAGCGTTTGGACAGACATTGCCCTCGAAGTCGACACTAAAGCCGAAGGCACTCCCGTTGGTTCTTATTCTATTAACATTAGTAACGTGCCCGAGATCTACAACTACGCCCTCGGCAACGGAGTTAACAACATCAGTTATTATCTAACCAGCTTTGGCTCCAACTTAACTGGCGAGGTCAACATTGGAAATACCTCCAGGAAACATGTAGTCTCGATCTACCCCACAACAGGAAATCCTAAATATCAGTTTTTCGATAATGTCACTGATAACGACGATATTTTTCTTCAGTATAGTGAACTGAAGTCATACGATAAGATCCTGAATGTTAAGTTTCCGGAAGGCCTCGTGCCGTATGGCGATATCCAGGCAATCGACAACGGATACTATTATTCCCTGTTTTCAAGCATCAATTTTCTCGATCAGCCGGACGACCTGACAGAAGCTAATTTTGGATTCCTTAATGCTTACAGTAATTATTATGTGAGATTGTCCTTCGGTGAATTCGAGTACTTCTCGCTCGGGCCAGCGCCGGCGTCGATCGACTACGTTGACGGCAGCCAGTTTACGATCAATAACAACAGTATTGATAAGTTTAGTGCAACAGCTTCCCATGCTTATGATTTCAGAAGCGTTTTTTATCTCTACGATGATCCGGATGACTCCGGTTTCGATATTGACATCACGTACTATGACCCATCTCCGGGTGCACAACATCACGATCCATTTACTCCGGAGCTTATCAGCACGTATTCAATACCGATGGATCAGGTGAAATTTGAATCGGCTTCTTTCGCGGTTGGCGGCGCCACGTATGAAGAGTGGCAGAAGTATTATTTTGGTACAAATGCCCCCGGAAAAATCACACTCGCAAGTGTGACTAAACATTGATACCTCGCCCTGATTATTTCTCTTATTTAACCCCTGTCCGATTCGGAACACTCCTTTCCCGTTTCGGTGTTCGTTTTTTTGCCAATAGCGCTATTCTTCGTCAATTTTGAAGCATTCGCCGTATCAAAAGGTAAATTCAGGATTCAAAATGGAAAGGTTCAGTCGCACGTTAATGATTATCGCAGGGATCGCAGTTGCAGTTTTGGCTTTCGCTGTCGAGTCACACGCACAATCACACGAAGGATTTATTTACGGTAAGGTTTACACCAATCGCAGCACATACACTGGTCCCATTCGCTGGGGTAAAGAAGAAGTTCTCTGGACCGATCTTTTCAACGCAGCAAAAACAGACCGCACTTACGATAAGCTTGTTCCAAAAGAAAACAACGACTCCTGGGGCGATTACGACTGGAGTTTCGGGAGCATCTGGGAAAGCTCTACCACTCACCAGTTCACAAGCCAGTTTGGCAATTTCAAGGAAATGAGAATGATCAACGATGAGGAGGTTGTCATCAAGTTAAAGAACGGTGGCGAGATCCGCGTCGAAGACGACGGCAACGACATTGGTGAAAAAGTCCAGGTCATGGATCCCGAGCTCGGCATCATCAATATCGATTGGGATAATATAGATCGAATTGAATTTCTTCCAACGCCTGCAAAGCTTCCGCAGATCTTCGGTATGCCCTTGTACGGAACTATTGAAGGTGCGCGCAAGGAAAAATATACTGGCTTCATTATATGGGACAACGACGAACGCCTGACGACCGACAAGCTGGACGGCGACTCAGACGACGGCGATGTTTCAATTGAGTTCAAAGATATTGTTAGTGTTGAAAAGCGAGGCAGGGGCAGCTTCGTTATAACTAAATCGGGACGTGAGCTCTATCTCACCGGCTCCAACGATGTTGACGATGAAAATCGCGGCGTGCTGGTAGTTGTTCCCGATGTTGGTGTGATCAAATTTACGTGGGATGCCTTCCGCAAGCTCACCCTTGCAACCCCAAAAACGACCGGACCTGCTTACAATGATTTCACTGCACCCAAACTGGCGACTGGAAAAGTGTCGCGTCTTGATGGTGGCGATGTAAGCGGTCAGATCGTGTATGACATCGATGAAACGATCGACTTCGAAATGATCGAAGGAAGTGAGAACGACATCGAATACATGATCCCGATGAAGAACATCCGGTCGATCACACCTAAAAATTACGACTACTCACAGGTAGACCTGGTATCTGGTCAATCACTGATTCTCGGGGATGGCCGGGATATCTCCAACAAGAATGCAGGATTACTCGTATTTCAAAAAGGTAAAAAAGATCCTGTATTCATTGCTTGGAGAAGGATCAATCAGATTACCTTCAACTGAATTTTTCGGTAAAAGATGGAATCGGGACCGGTGTTGTGGTTCGGACTTGGTTGGTTCGCACTTATATCTTTTCTCCTTTGGATCGGCAATCGCCTTCTCACCAGGCGTCTCGACCGGAATTTCTCGTGGTCGCGATGGGGCAACTATAGATTCTTCACACAGCTGTTTGCAGGTTTAGCTTACCTGCTCGTACTGATCAACGGAACTTACTATGCGATCAAGCTGCCGTTAACCGGAACACCTCCATCCATCGAACAGCTTGTAGTCGCGAATGTCTGGGGGATCGTGATTTTCGTGCCCGTGTTCTCTATCTATTTCAGCTTGTACTTTTTAAGGTACTGGAGAAAAACGGAACTGGAAATGATCCGGTTTCAAAAGGAGAGCTTCCGTTCCCAGCTCGATTCACTGAAGAACCACCTCGACCCTCATTTTCTCTTCAACAACCTCAATATTCTCGCTGCGCTGATCGACAAGAGCAGGGAATCTTCGAAAGAGTTCATTCATAAGTTCGCTGAAGTATACCGCTCGATCCTGAAGACCACAGCTGAAGACCTGATCCCGCTTTCAGAAGAAATGAAGTTCATAGATTCGTATATCTATCTTATCAAAACAAGGTTCGAAGAAAACATCCAGTTCAAGATAGATGTGAAGAGCGGCGAAATGATGCTGCCTCCCCTCACCATCCAGATGTTGGTGGAGAACGCGATCAAGCATAATATCATTACAGAAAAAGAACCGCTGATCATAGAGATCAGGCGTATTGAAAGTTATCTCCTGGTCTCAAATAATCTGAACAAATCGAAAGACGAAACTTCGCCGGGAACCGGCCTCAGCAACATCAGGCAGCGTTACGCACATTTTACCGACAAATCAGTTGAAGTTTCGGAAGAAAACGGAAAATTCGAAGTGCGTATCCCGTTGCTGGAAATAGAACAATCATGAAAGTACTCATCCTGGAAGACGAAACGTTGGCTGCCGATAAGCTCCAGTCGGCATTGCTGGAACTCCAACCCGACTGGCAAATCGTTAGCCGCATAAAATCTGTCAGCTCTGCAGTTGAATGGCTTGAAAGCAATCCCCATCCCGATCTTATTATTTCAGATATCAGGCTATTGGACGGACTTGCGTTCGACATCTTCACGAAGGTTAAAGTCGATAAGCCGGTGATCTTCACCACGGCATATGACCAGTATGCGATAAGAGCATTCGAAGTGAACAGCATCGACTATTTGTTGAAGCCCGTAGAGAAAGAGAAGTTAAAGAACGCGCTGTCGAAGGTGCAAACTTCAAAAGAGCCGCCGCTGCCAGACTATAACGAAGTTTTAAATTTTATTAAGTCGAATAAGGCCGCTTATAAATCCCGTTTTATGGTGCGCCTGGGTCAGCGTATCGTAGCCGTCACGTCTGAAAAGATTGCCTATTTCTATAGCGAGAATAAGCTCACGTATATCGTTACACTCGACAATAAGAAATTTCCGATGGATCAGCCCCTCGATGAGTTGATCGATCTCCTTGACCCTGTAAGATTTTTCAGGGCGAACCGGCAATTCATTGTTGCTTTTGATTCCATCGCCGAGATCCATCCATATTTCAAGGGAAGGATCAAGATCGTTCTTCAGCCCAAATCAGACGAGGAAGTGGTGATCAGCTCCGAGAGGACCCCTGATTTCAAGAAATGGATCGATCAGTAGAGTAGCGTTTAATCCCGATTCAGCCAGTTCCAATTCCGATCCAGCGGAATCCGTAAACTTCCGCTCTTCATAGTAGTATAATTTAATACTATGAAACAGATCTTTACTCTCACCGCCCTAATCCTCACGTCCCTGGTGGCAACTGCCCAGGACGAGCATTTCATCTACGGCAGGATCACGATGACCGACAACAAAACGTATGAAGGTCCGATCCGCTGGGGAAAAGAAGAAGTCTACTGGAACGACATCTTCAACGCGTCGAAGCAAAGGAATCAAAACCTTCGTTATCTCTCGAGTGACCAACGCGATGATCTCATAGAACGCCGCAATCGCTCGAACTACGATGGCGACTGGGGCAACTGGACCCGTTGGTTCGGAAACAACTCATGGCATTTCGAGGACGGCGACCATGATTTCACTCACCAGTTCTCCTGCCAGTTCGGTGACATTAAAAGCATTACTCCTTCAGGAAGCAAGTGGGTAGACATCGAGCTTCGGAATGGAATGAAGGTCGAATTGGACGGTGATGGTTACAACGACGTCGGTCTCGACATCAGGGTTCTCGATCGCGAGTTGGGTGAAGTCGAGATCTTCTGGAACCGTATCGCCAGGATCGAGTTTGTAAACACTCCTTCGAAGTTGATGAATCGCTTCGGCAAGCCTCTTTACGGCACCGTTGAATCCTTCGGTAAGAAATTCACAGGTTACGTTCAGTGGGATCACGACGAGCGCCTGTCGGTCGACAAACTGGATGGCGATTCTGATGATGGCAATAACCTCTCTATAGAATTCGACAAGATTGCGTCAATAACCCGTGTTGGAAGTCGTTGCCGTGTTCAACTTAAATCCGGCCGCGAGATCTACATGGAAGGGTCGAACGACGTGAATCGCGAAAATCGCGGTGTTATCGTAATGAACAGAGACGTACCTGCGATCGACATCCCATGGTCGGAATTTGATAAGATCACTTTTGAAGATAAAGCTACCACGGCTCTCGTTTCGTACGATCAATTCAAATCACAGAAAGAATTGTCCGCCACCGTTAAAACTTTTAACGGAGAATCATACTCCGGAAGGATAGTGTATGACCTCGACGAAGAGTACGACTTCGAATTGCTGCAGGGCAAGCAATATGATTTCGAATACACCACTGCGTTCAGAAATATCAAGAAGATCAGAACTCTGGACGACAGGCGTTGTGAGATAGAATTAAGAAATGGAGAAAAGCTCATGCTCACCGACGGCCAGGACGTGAACGAAAAAAATCAGGGCATCCTGGTATTCGCATCCGGCAAAGGAGATCCAAAATATGTCCCCTGGGATAAAGTAAGCGAGATCGAATTCAACTAGATCCTCGCTGAATGAAGAAATAGCAGGCATTCCGCATGCTATATGTTTAGGGTAGTTTGAAAGAAGCACCAGTCGTCCTCACCAGACGGCTGGTGACTTTTTATACAATTTGTTCTTAAAAAGAGAAACAAATACCTTTGGATTTCAGTATAAGCATTCATATGAAGACATACCTCGGCGAATTCGAAGAGCTGGTATTGCTCACCATTGCCACACTTGGTGATGACGCGTACGGCGTTGCGATCAAAGATTCAATAGAACAGCGTTGTGATCGCACGATCAGCATCGGTGCATTACACTCAACGATTACCAGATTGGAGGAAAAGAAATTCCTCCGTTCCTGGGTGGGTGGGGCCACAGCAGAACGAGGCGGCCGGAGCAAACGCTTTTATGAGGTAACGCGCGATGGAAAGGCAGCTTTGTCGACAGCCAAAAGTCTGCGCGATGAATTATGGGCCGAAGCGAAGATCAATCTCTCTATTCAAAAATGATTAAACGCAATCCTCCACGTATAGCTGAAAGACTGTTCGACTGGTATTGTGGTAATGCCGGTGTCGACGACCTGCGCGGCGATATGGAGGAAGTGTTCCACAGGAACGTCAATAAGTTAGGATACAGAAAGGCTAAGAATATTTACTGGCGACAGGTTTTGTCGCTGATCTTCTCTTACGCAATCAGGAAAAGAAAAAGCAAGGCAGGCTTTCATCAGCTTTCATCATCAAATCCATTCGATATGTGGGCAAACTACTTCAAAGTCGGTTTAAGAAATCTTTATCGACACCGCTATTTCAGTATTCTCAACATGGCTGGACTTGCCATCGGCATGTCGGTAAGCTTACTGATCATTACGTTGTTTGTTTCCGTCACCAACTACGATGAGTTCCACGAAAATAAGGACAACATATATCGGGTGATCAGCTATGCGAGTACAGGAAAAGAATATGCGTCTGCCCCGCCGGCGCTTGGCGAACGGTTAAAGAACGAATATCCCGGCATCAAGGAAGTAATTCATATAGACAAGAATCTTTACATCAGCGAGCCAACCCCGAAGAATCCGGTTTTTACATTCGGTTTTTATGTAGATCCTTCGTTTCTCTCTTCGTTTACATTTCCACTCGCCGAAGGTGATGCGAAGACAGCACTTGCACAGCCTCATAGTATTATCCTGACGCAAAAACAGGCGAAGAAAATTTTCGGGGAGTTAAATGCAATGGGAAAATTCATTGCCATAAATAACGAGCAATATGAAGTAACGGGCATCATGAAAGATTTCCCGTTGGCCTGTCATTTTGAGTTCAACGCAATTGCGCCGTACTCAGCAATTTGTAAAGACCAGTTGAATGCGCCTGTTAAAGAAGCATGGTCGGAGTTTAAAAGTCACTACATCTATCTTCAACTCAAGGAGGGACAAGATCCTGCCGATCTCCAGGCATACCTCGATAGGGTTTCTGCGGAAGTTTATAAGTCAAATCCGGATTTCAAGGCGAAGTTTCGTTTGCAGGCGCTTGGCGATATCACGCCGGGTCCCGACCTCGATAACGACATTGGACCAGAGTGGAGTTACATGTCCTTTGTTATCGCTGGAAGTATTGGACTTTTAATCCTTTTACCTGCGTGCTTCAACTACACGAACATATCGATTGCCCGGGCATTGAAACGTGCAAAAGAAATTGGTCTCCGAAAAACTCTCGGTGGCCTGCGCCAGCAAATTTTCGCGCAGTTCATTGCTGAGACAGTCATAGTTACTGTTTGCTCGCTCTTATTATCGTGCGGAGTCTTCTTCGTAATTCGTGGGCAATTCCAGGAAATGCTGGTTTACGGAGCTTCATTGGATCTTAGCCTTACCCTTGAACGATTCCTTTATTTCCTTGCATTCGCGATAATCACAGGCTTCATGGCCGGATTTTTCCCTGCAATGCATTTCTCAAGACTCAATCCCATTGAGGCGATGAAGAATAACATCCCTTCCAAAAGATTTTCAGGGACCAGGATCAGAAAGGCCCTCATCGTTTTTCAGTTCGGACTTTGCCTGTTCTTCATTCTCAGCCTGGTGATCTTCAGCAAGCAATACCGTTATGCGATGAATTTCGACCTGGGTTTCGCCGACGAAAATATTCTTGACGTTGACCTCTATAACGCAAAACCGGAAGTTGTCTCGAATGAATTTTCCAAGCTCTCCTTTGTTCAAAAAGTTTCATTCTCTTCAGGTGTGATGGGTCATGGAGTTCCCGCCACATGGGCATCCCTCGACAACAGTAAAGACAGCACCGAAGTGTTTTACATGTTTGTGGATGGGAATTTTATCGACAACATGAACGTGCCTCTCCTGGCGGGAAAAACCTTCGACAATGGAGACTCAAAAAACGGCGAGACCTCGGTTATAATCAACCAGACGCTGATGAAGCGATTCAATTTCGCAGGCCCTTCGGAGGCCATTGGTCAGATCGTCCGCGTCGATTCGCTTTCCCTGAAGATTATTGGTGTGATCAAGGATTTTCATTTCTGGCAATTACACGCGCCCCCGGGAAACTTTTTCTTCAGAAGTAAGCCGGATGCGTTCCGGCTGGCCAATGTGAAGATCGCGACAACAGATGCCCAGATGGCAATGGAAGAGATGGATAAAACGTGGCACAAATTTTCAAATGGCGAAGTTTTTACTGCCAAGTTCCTTTCTGATGAGACTTCGGCTGCATTCTATCAATATCGAACACTTCTGAGACTATTTGGATACCTGGGATTGCTGGCGATATCGATCTCATGCCTGGGCTTGTTAGGCATGGTTGTTTACACAGCAGAGTCCAAAACAAAAGAAGTAGGCATACGAAAGGTGATGGGAGCAAGCCGATGGAGCATCGCTTACCTGTTGTCGAAGGAATTTTTGAAGCTGATACTGATCGCGAGCCTGTTTGCGTTGCCGATCACATTGTTGCTCGATAAAGCGCTACTGGGGACGGAGCATTATCGTGTTGCGATCACCTTTATTGATATTTTCCTTGGACTTGTCGCCATGTTTGCGCTTGGTATTGTTACCATGGCCTCTCAAACATGGCGAACAGCCTCTATTAATCCGGCAGAGACGTTGAAGTATGAATGATCTTAGAAAGGATACTCCCCTTTCTCGATTACATAATCTGCAACTTTCCTGCGCGCATTCTTAAGATTGTACGGATCTATTTTGGCAAACCTCTTCAATCCCATCAGCATCAGGCGTAGCTCGTCTCCGTCTGCAAATGACGTGATGGCGCTGCGTCCGGCACTGGCAGCTTTTTCAACAGCACTGTGCAGATAGATCATTGCGAGCTCTTTTTGAATATCCGGAGCTCCCATTTTTTCAACACGAAGAAGAACAGATTCCGCCACATAGATCTCTATGAGAATATCTGCGAGATTCATGAGGATCTCCTGCTCTTCTGAAAGCTTCATCATAAATTTCTGAACAGCTGAGCCCGCGATCATCAGACCCGCTTTCTTAAGGTTCGCGATAACCTTCTTCTCCTTCACAAAAATTCCTTCCTCTTCCGATGCGCCGAAGTCGGGAATAGCCATAAGATCTTTCTGGACGGCCATCGCCGGATTCATAAGATCGAGACTTCCTTTCATCGCGCGCTTCAGGAGCATATCGATAGTTAAAAGCCTGTTTATCTCGTTTGTTCCTTCGAAGATCCTGTTGATACGTGCATCGCGGTAAGCGCGGTCCATCGGACCCTCTGCGGAGAATCCCATACCGCCATAGATCTGCACGCCTTCATCAACGCTATAATCCAGGACCTCGGAGCCGTGCACTTTGAGGATCGCACATTCGATGGCAAATTCTTCGAGTGATTTCAATTTCGCTGGCCCCGACTCCATTCCGCCGGCAACGAACGCGTTGTAAGCGTCGTCGATATTCTGACCCGCACGATAATGTGCCGACTCACTGGCAAAGATCTTAGCTACGGATTCTGCAATCTTATGCTTGATTGCGCCGAAAGTCGAGATCGATACGCCAAACTGTTTTCTTTCTTTGGAATATTTTACAGCCTTACTCACGGTTGCCTTGCTGCCGCCAATTGCTGCTACGCCAAGCTTGATCCGACCGATGTTAAGAATATTCACCGCGATCTTGAAACCATTTTCGCGTTCACTTAACAGGTTCTCAACAGGAACCTTGCAGTCGTTAAAGAAGATCTGTCGTGTAGATGAACCTTTAATGCCCATCTTCTTCTCTTCTTCATTCATCGTGATTCCACCAAATGATTTCTCAACGATAAAGGCGCTTAGATTTTTATCCTGGTCGATCTTGGCGAACACAACAAAGATGTCGGCGAAACCGCCGTTTGTGATCCACATTTTCTGACCGTTGATCACGTAGTGTTTCTTATCTGCAGTCAGGACAGCCTTTGTCTTTCCTGAGTTTGCATCTGAGCCGGAGTCCGGTTCAGTAAGACAATAAGCTGCTTTCCATTCGCCGGTGGCAAGCTTGGGAATGTATTTCTTTTTCTGGGCCTCATTTCCATAATAGAGGATCGGCAGTGTACCGATACCGGTGTGAGCTGAAAGTGCTACGGCAAAAGAATGTCCCCCTCCAACTACCTCGGCAACAAGCATCGTCGTGTTGAAATCCATTCCGAAGCCACCGAGTTCCTGAGGGACGGAAGTTCCCAGCAGACCGAGTTCACCGGCTTTGTCAAGGATCGATGGCATCAACTTCGGGTCTTTCATCGAGTCGAGCTCATCGAGTCGCGGATATACTTCTTTTGTTAGAAAGTCCTTGCACTGTTGTGCAATCATCTTTTGCTCTTCGTTAAAATCTTCAGGTGTGAAGACTTCTTTAGCTGTCGTGTCTTTTATTAAGAATTCGCCGCCTTTTGCCATAACGTTATTAATTCAATAGTTCATAAATACCTGCTACTCCCTGGCCACCGCCAACACATGCTGTGACCATTCCGTATTTTTTCTTCTGCCTCCTCATCTCGTTAAAGAGCTGTACCGATAATCTCGCTCCGGAAGAGCCGAGGGGATGGCCAACCGCTATTGCGCCGCCATTAGGATTCAATTTCGACCTGTCGAGGTTAAGCTCCCTGATAACAGCCAGCGACTGCGCAGCAAATGCTTCGTTCAATTCGATGATATCGATATCATCCTGTTTCAAACCGGCTTGCTTCAAAGCTTTCGGAACTGCGGCTACCGGACCGATGCCCATGATGCGTGGTTCAACACCCGCTACGGAGTATGCCATCATGCGGGCAATTGGTTTCAGGTTGAGTTGCTTTACCATGCGCTCACTCATCACGCACACGAAAGCAGCACCATCTGATGTTTGTGAAGAGTTACCCGCAGTAACAGAACCATTCAATGCAAAGACGGGCTTCAGCTTAGAAAGTCCCTCGATACTCGTATCGGCACGAATACCCTCATCGGTATCGACGATAAACTCTTTCGTTTTTTTCTTACCCGATTCGTCTACGAAAACTTCTTTGACTGTAATCGGAACAACTTCATCTTTAAACTTGCCGGCTTTCCACGCCGCTGCCGCGTTCTGATGTGATTCAACCGAAAATTTGTCCTGGTCTTCACGTGATATCTTGAACTGCTTGCTTACTTCTTCAGCAGTGATGCCCATGCTCGAATAATAATCGGGATGCGAGGTGGCAACCTTATAATTCAATGCTGTCTTATATCCCATCACAGGCACAAGGGACATCGATTCTGTTCCGCCGGCGATAATGATGTCGGCCTGGCCGGCTTGAATGCGCGCAGATGCAATGGCAATGGCTTCGACGCCGGAACCACAATATCGATTGATAACCATACCCGGAACTTCAATTCCAAGGGCCATCAGGGATATCATCCGTCCCATTTGCATTCCCTGCTCAGCTTCCTGAACCGCATTGCCGACAATCAGGTCGTCGACCATTTTTGAGTCAAGGCCAGGAATTGATTTTACGAGATGTTGAATTACTTCCGTCGCGAGATCATCGGGACGTGTAAATCTGAATCCACCTTTCTTGGCTTTACCAACACCGGTTCTATACCCGGCAACTATAAATGCGTCCATACCTTCTATTGGTTAATGGTCAATGTTTAATGTCTAGTGTCTAATTTCTCAGCGGTTTGCCGCCGGTTAATATTGCCTGAATTCGTTCCAAAGTTTTTCTTTCTCCCGTCAAGCTCACAAAGGCTTCTCTCTCGAGATCGAGAAGATATTGTTCGCTCACCTCCTGTGGCGAAGTGAGATCACCTCCACACATAACGTTCGCGATCTTCATCGCAATCTTCGCATCGTGGTCCGAGATATAGTTACCCATCTTCATGCCCTGGACGCCCGCTGCAAATAATGCAAGACCGGTACGTCCCTGTACTTTGATGTTCTTTGCGTGAGGAGTCATTGTATAACCAGCCTCGGCGAGCTCGATCGCGGCCGCCTTTGCATCAAGGATCTGCCGGTCCCTGTTCATCGATATCCTGTCTTTCGCACGAAGTATTCCAAGGTCGCGGGCTTCGTGTGCTGACGTGGCAACTTTTGCAGTAGCGATGTTCATGAACGCCGTCTGAAGTGCATTCAACTCAACATCACCTTCCTGCGTGCGATCACTTACCCGTTTCGTGAATTCTTTCGTTCCTCCACCACCTGGTATCAGGCCAACACCAACTTCCACAAGACCGATATAGGTTTCCGCGGCCGCCTGTGCAATGTCGGCGTGCATGGTCATTTCACAGCCGCCACCCAATGTTCTTCCCTGGGGAGCAACCACCACCGGTATCGATGAATACCTGATTCTCATCACGGCATTCTGGAATGCACGCACCATGAAGTCGATCTCATCGTAGTCCTGTTCAATAGCATACATGAACACCAGGCCAAGGTTTGCACCAAGAGAGAAATCCGCGCCCTGGTGACCAATCACCAGTCCGCGATAATTCTTCTCTGCCATGTCGATGGCCGTATTCAAACCCGTGATCACATCACTGCCAAGTGTATAGCTCTTGCTATGCCATGAGAAGTCGATAATCCCGTCGCCGATATCGGTGATCTTTGAATCGGTGTTCTTCCACACAATATTCTTACTGAGGTTCTCGAGAATGATGAATGCGTCGCGTCCCGGAATATTTTTATACGATTTCGAGGGGATGTCGTAATACTGACGTACGCCATTCTCGACACGATAGAAAGACTTGTTACCTGATGCCAGCATGTCGTAGACCCATTGATTGGGTTTGTAACCTGCAGCCTCCATAGCCTTCACAGCGCTTTCAACGCCGACAGCGTCCCATGTTTCAAAGGGACCGAGTTCCCATCCGAAGCCTGCCGATACGGCGTCATCTATCCTGAAGAGCTCATCGGAGATCTCAGGAATTCTAAAGCTCACGTACCTGAACAGTGCATAGAACATGTCGCGATAAAAATCGCCTGCTTTGTCTTTTCCCGCCAAAAGAACCTTGAAACGATCTTTAAGGTTATCGATGCCTTTTGTCGTTTCGAGTGTGGCAAACTTTGCTTTTGCTTTCGGCTTATATTCTAATGAGTCCAGATCGAGTGTCTGGATCTCCGAACCCTTGTCTGTCTTTACTTTTTTATAGAAACCCTGCCCGGTCTTATCGCCTAACCACTTGTTCTGCTCGAGCTTAGTAACCACTTCAGGTAACCTGAACATCTCACGGCCTTCGTCGTTCGGAAGCCCGTTGTAAAGATTGTTTGCTACTTTGATCAATGTATCAAGACCAACGAGATCAGAAGTCCTGAATGTAGCCGACTTCGGTCTGCCTATGACCGGCCCCGTGAGTTTATCGATCTCATCAACGTTGAGCTGATACTTCTTCATTGAATCGATTACCTTCAGCAATCCCCAGACACCAACACGGTTACCGATAAACGCCGGCGTGTCTTTGCAAAGCACCGTTGTCTTTCCGAGGTAGAGGTCGCCATAGTGCATTACGAAGTCAACCACCTCTTTACTTGTATGAGGAGTGGGAATGACTTCGAACAATTTCAAATAGCGCGGTGGATTGAAGAAGTGTGTTCCGCAGAAGTTCTTTTTAAAATCCTCACTGCGGCCTTCTGCCATCAGGTGAATAGGAATACCCGATGTATTCGATGTGATGAGCGTTCCGGGTGTGCGGTGCTTTTCAACCTGCTCAAATACTTTTTTCTTGATGTCAAGATTCTCGACAACGACTTCGATGATCCAGTCAACGTTCTTGATCTTCGGCATATCGTCGTCGAAGTTTCCCGTTGTTATCCTTGAAACAAACTCACGCTTCATCAACGGAGCTGGATTCGATTTAACCGCGCGGTCAAGCGAGCTGTTAACGATCCGGTTCTTTACTGCTTTATTATCGAGTTGCAATCCTCTCTTCTGCTCTTCCTCGTTGAGTTCTTTCGGAGCGATGTCGAGCAGCATCACCTCGCAGCCTACGTTCGCAAAGTGGCATGCAATAGCGGAGCCCATGACACCCGACCCGAGTACGGCGACTTTTTTAATGGACCTGTTCATATATGTTGTTGCGTTCTATGATCTGATTAATTGTTCTAAGCACGTCAAAAAAAGCATTCAATTTATCATCGCTGATCTCCTCCCGCACAACTTCATTAAAACGTAACACTGTGTTCTTCGCCTTCTCCTTGTTCTTCTTGCCTTCTTTGGTAAGCCTGATCCGAACCGAGCGCTTATCGTTCTTATCCGTTTCCCTGTAGATGAGTCCTTTCTCTTCCATCGACTTCAGCAATCTCGTGAGACTCCTGGCTTCTAGGCCCATCAATGGGGCGATCTTCGTTGCGGGCGTACCCTCTTCGGTATGGATATTCAACAAGGCAAAACCAATAGACATAGTGCCGCCATATTGCATCGCTTGTTGGTTATACATGCGTGCGATGGCATGCCATGCAGCCTTAATGTTGTAGTCGACAGTTTCTTCTCTCTTCATGCAATCGTTGCCGAATATATAGAAAAATATTCTGCATGCAGAGCAATTAATAAAAATTTACAGGGGTGGGGGTTTTCGATCGTCGGGGTTCTGGTGGTAAATTCTCAGATCTCCTTTCCGAGTTTCTTCATGTAAAGCCTGGTGGCCTGGCCTATCCAGTTATCGCGGTGGATGCGCTCGGGGAAGACTTCGATGAGCTCCGCCAGCCTTTCAACGGCTTCTCCATCGAGCTCGCTGAGTTGACGGAATGTATAGAGATCTAAAGCATTCAATTTCTTCTGGAAAGCCGGACCAATTCCTTTGATTTCCGTGAGATCGTCGCGCTCGTTGCCTTCATTGGGCAAGGGACGAACAAAAGGATGATCCGACCAGTCGCGGTGTTCGACCTCTGGCTTACTATTGCCGGCCTGGTCGAGTTCCTGCGTCAGTGCACCGATTACCTTATTCTTGTCGGCGACCTCCGATTCGAGCACCCTTATCCTGAATTTTGATGAGTTGATCTCACCTTCGAGTACCTGGATTTTGGTGTCGAGGTCGCGGTTCTTGCGCATCAACTCTTCTTCTGAAGCCGTAAGCGCTATAAGCTTTGTGTTGAGATGATCGCTTGACAGCAGGGCTTTTGCGGCCTTCTCTTCTGCTTCGTGGGCGATCTTCTCCCAGTTAACAGTCGATTCCTTGTGAACTGTAATGGTTCTCTGAAGCTCGCGTATCTGGTACTTCGTGGTGGTGACTTCGTCGTACATTATTTCGATGGGCTCCGCCCTGAGCATCCACGCGAGGCCAAATCCCAACAGGCAGGCAACAGTGATCATTACGATGATCTCGATGATCGCAGCAGCCGTTATCGAAGGCTTGATGACACCAGTATCTTGAGGTAAACCCTTGATGCTGAACATGTACCACAGGGCACTAACGACACACCAAACAGCAAAAACGAGGATGATCCAGTATCCTTTTCTCATTAACGTGGCTTCAAATCCGATTGAATTTAAAAATTTTTTCCGGACATGGATGCAACCAGCCCCTAAGCAAAAGCGTCTTATGCCTAAGAACCTTATGTATTACTGAATTATGCATTCACCCGAATTATTAAAAGGCACCCTGCAGACGATCGTACTCAAAGTGCTGAAAGACCATGGCAAAATGTATGGCTACGAGATCACACAACGCGTGAAAGAACTTTCGGAAGGAAGAATTCTCCTTACCGAAGGTGCCTTGTATCCAACTCTTCACAAGCTCGAAGCCGAAGGTCTTCTAAAGACGGAAGTGGTGAACATCGGCAAGCGCATACGCAAATACTATGTGCTTACGGCCCCGGGAAAAGCAATTGCTAAGGATCGCGTGACGGAGTTTATGGACTTCATCAATACAATGACAACCGTACTCCAGGTTAAGCTCGACTGATCTTAACAAGATGTTGAACAACGATCATATCGACTTTATCATAAAAGATCTGCACAAGAGAGGTCTTTTACTCGATAATCTCAAAGATGAGATCATTGATCACGTTTGCTCCGCCGTAGAAGAACGGATGGAGAGGGGCATCCGTTTCGTGGATGCCTACGAAGAAGTAATAGAAAGCTTCGGCAGCACTGCCGGGCTCCAGGAAACCCAAAAACAATCTGCCATGCTCCAGAATTTTTTCATCGTTGCTTTTCGTAATCTCAAAAAGCAAGCCTTCTACACCTCGATCAACGTCGCCGGCCTGGCCGTGGGCGTGGCTTCGTGCCTGATCATCATGTTATATGTTCTGAATGAACTGAGCTACGATAAGCATTTCAAAGATCACGAGCGAGTCTATCGCGTGGAGAACGAGATCAAATTCGGAGATAATCACCTGGTGATGGCCGTCACACCGGGACCGTTATCGGAAACCCTTCAAAAAGATTTTCCTGAAGTTGAAGCGGCCGCCCGTTTCTGGAATAGGAAAAACAGGATATTCCGGCGTACCGACGAAAGTTTCAAAGAGCCCAACACGGTAATGGCCGATAGCTCATTGTTCAAAGTGCTGGACATGCCATTTATTGTAGGCGATCCAAAGACGGCGTTGAAGGAGCCGCATACAATGGTGATCAGCCGGAAAGCTGCTGAAAAATATTTTCCGGGTGAATCGGCTCTTAATCAAACACTGCTCGATAACAACAACGATTCGTGGAAGATCACGGGTATATTCGAAGATCTTTCTGAAAACACGCACTTCGAACTTGATTTCATTTTATCGCTGATCACTGCAGATTACAACCGCGACGGTAATTGGTTGAGCAGTAACTTTCATACATACATTAAGCTTAAGAAGGGTGCTGATCCAAAAGCCCTCGAAGCGAAATTCCCGAAGATGGTTATGACCTACGTGGGCCCGCAGGCAAAAGCTGCTCTCGGTCCTGATTTTACAATGGAGAAGTTTACAGCTGCCGGAAATAAAATCGTGTTCACGCTAATTCCGCTTGCCGACATTCATTTGCATTCCGATCGGATGGCTGAAATAGGAACCAATAGCAATATTGCCTACGTCTATCTATTCGGAGCGATCGCCATTTTTATTCTCGTGATCGCCTGCATCAACTTTATGAATCTCTCAACTGCACGATCATCAAATCGCGCCAAAGAAGTTGGTATCCGTAAAGTGATGGGATCATTCAGGTCTCATCTTATCAGGCAATTTCTTACCGAATCGATTATCCTCAGTATGATCTCCTTCGTGATCGCTGTCGTGATCGCATGGATCTGCGTGCCGATGTTTAACGAGATGGCGGTGAAGAATCTTTTTTTACCCTTCAGCTCTCCCATTTTCTGGTTGCTGATCATTGCGGCCGCATTAGTAACCGGTATCCTCGCAGGACTATATCCTTCATTTTTCCTTTCTGCCTTCAGACCGGCAGCAGTGCTTAAAGGAAATGTAGCGCTCGGGACCAGGAGCGGAATTATCCGGGGCGCTCTGGTCGTGTTCCAGTTCTGGATCTCTATCGTCCTCATTGTCGGGACCATCGCCGTCAACCGGCAACTCTCATACATCCAAACGAAGAAGATCGGTTTCAACAAAGACCAGGTGATCGTTGTAAAAGATCCATACGCATTAAAAGATCAGCTCCAGTCTTTCAAAGAAGAGGTAGAGAAAGACAGTCGAATTAAAAGCGGAACAGTTTCCGGATTTCTGCCGGTGGATGATAGTTACAGAAGTGACAATACGTACTGGCCGGCTGGAAAAAGTCCGACACAAGACAACATGATATCTACTCAGTCATGGGATGTGGATCATGACTATGTTAAAACTCTTGGGATGAAGATCGTCGAGGGGCGCGATTTTTCCCGCGCGTTTCTAACGGATTCATCTGCTGTAATTCTCAACCAGGCAGCCATAAAAGCTTTTGGTTACACAACCGACCCTATCGGCAAGAAGATCGAGACTTACAACGATCAGTCGCTCAAGACCTATGCAAGATATACCATAGTCGGTGTGGTCGAAGATTTCCACTTCGAATCTCTTCGTGAGACTATCGGGCCGCTCGCACTTTTTATCCGGTCGAGCCGTGGAAGTATTTCATTCCGCTTCGAAGGAAAGAACACAAACGAGGTCATCTCGATGATTGAACAACACTGGAAAAAACTCGGCCCTGGTGTTCCATTCGATTATACTTTCCTCGACCAGGATTTCGGAAAAATGTATTCCGCAGAACAACGTCTTGGCGACATCTTCACAGTATTTGCCGTCCTGGCCATCATCATTGCCTGTCTCGGCTTGTTTGCACTGACGGCCTTCACAGCAGAGCAACGCACGAAAGAGATCGGCATAAGGAAAGTAATGGGTGCAAGTGTTTCCGGAATTGTTGTACTGCTTTCGAAAGAATTCGGTAAGCTCATTTTGATCGCATTTGTGCTGGCAACTCCTGTCGCATGGTTTGCAATCGACAAATGGCTCGAGAGCTACACTTACAGAACCGAAATTGGAATTTGGGTTTACCTGATCGCTGGCACCGCCGCGTTTAGTATTGCATGGCTTACCATGAGCTACCAGTCAATCAAAGCCGCATTAATGAATCCGATCAAGTCGCTGAGAAGTGAATAGTGAACACCTGGATTTTATCATCAAGGACCTCCACCGGCGGGGCATCCTGCTCGACGATTTCAAGGACGAGATCATAGATCATGTTTGCTCGTCGGTCGAGGCGCGGATGAAAAATGGCGAGCGGTTTATTGAAGCTTACGAGACGGTTATAAGATCATTCGGGAACACAGACGGCCTCCACGAAACACAAAAAGAATCCCTTCACGCGATTATGTTTAAAAACTATCTAACAACAACACTTCGTCAACTTTCGAAGGGAAAGCTATACACGTTCATAAATACGTTTGGGCTTTCAATAGCGATTGCTGCCTGTTTGCTGATCGTGTTATATATCGGGAATGAACTTAGCTACGATGGTTATAACGATAAAGCAGATCGCATTTATCGCGTCCATACAGAAATTAAATTCGGTCCCAATCACGTGAGACTCGCGAATGGGCCCGCGCCTGTGGCAAATGCTCTTCAGCATGAGTATCCGGAGATCGAGACAACCTGTCGTTTGTATGACAACGGCCAGTATCTCGTAAGACCCGAACATGAATCGGTAAATCAGCGAGAGAGAAACGTGGCCTGGGCCGATAGCACTTTCTTTAAAGTTTTCTCCGTACCGGTAATTGAGGGTAATGCCGATAAAGCCCTGACTGAGGCTAACAGCTTCGCGATCAGTCGTAAGATGGCCGAGAAATACTTTCCCGGGGGAAACGCCCTCGGCAAGATCATGATCCTCGACAACAATCGGACTGGCAAGGTCACTGCGATTTTTGAAAACATTCCGTCTGCATCACATTTTCACTTCGATATACTGATCAGCCTTGTTGGCGATTGGCCATTGGCACGAAGGGCGCTCTCGCAGGATTTCCTGACAGGTGAATGGTACACTTACCTTTTGCTGCATGAAGGTTCGAATGCTAAAGCCCTCCAGGCAAAGATGCCCGTGTTTGTCGAGAAGTATATGGGAAAAGCGATGGGGGTAGCGCTGGGAACAGACTTTAAAATGGATGCTTTCATTCGCGATGGAAATAAATATGAGGTCACCCTGATGCCTCTCCGCGATATCCATCTTCATTCCGACCTGATGGAAGAGATCGAGCCGAATGGCGATATCACATACGTGTTTATGTTCGGTACGATTGCTATCCTGATCCTGGTGATCGCCTGCGTGAACTTCATGAATCTGTCGACAGCACGTTCTGGTACACGTGCGAAGGAGGTCGGTGTAAGGAAAGTGATGGGTTCACTGAGGATCCACCTGGTGAAGCAGTTCCTCGTGGAGTCGATGACTATCAGTATAATTTCCTTTGCGATCGCAATCGCTTTCGCGTGGATGACAATCCCGATGTTCAACGAGCTTGCGATGAAACAGCTTAGCCTTCCACTCACCTCGTCTGTATTCTGGATATTACTTCTTGCCGGCTCATTGCTGGTCGGATTTCTGGCGGGTATTTACCCTGCTTTCTTTCTTTCAGCCTTCCGCCCCGCTTCGATCCTCAAAGGAAATCATTCCGTCGCGAGCCGATCGTTCCTCAGAAACGGGATGGTCGTATTTCAGTTCACCATCTCGATCCTCCTGATTGTAGGAACGATCACCGTTAATCGCCAGGTCGGTTATATTCAAAGCAAAAGGATCGGCTTCGACAGGTCGCAGGTGATTATCGTGAAAGACGGGTATGCGCTTCGTCCGAATGCAAGTGCCTTCAAAGAAGAAGCATTGAAGATCAGTTCTATCGAGCGGGGATCTATGTCGGGCTTCGTGCCTATAGACAATTCGGAGTTTTATCGCAATATGAATGCAACATGGAAAGAAGGACAGGAGCCGTCCGGCGAAAACATGATCAGCGTACAGACATGGGCCGTTGATGAGGATTACGTTCCCACCTATAAGATGAATATCATCGAAGGACGAAATTTTTCGAAGCAATTTCCTTCAGACAAGGATGCTATAATCATCAATGAATCTACAGCTAGGTTGTTGAACTTTGAAGGCAGTCCGATCGGGAAGAAAGTAAATTCATTTGTGGAAGTTGATGCTACACAGGAGGGGACAAGAACATATACTATTATTGGTGTTGTCGAGAACTTCAATTACGCAACATTGAAAGTTAATGTCGGTCCATTGGCCTTTGTCTACGACGAGAAAAACGACGGCGCATTCAGTTTCAAATTCCAGTCTGGTCAAACCACCGAAACCATCGAGGCTCTTGAGAAAGCCTGGAAGAAAGTGGGACCCAACGAGCCCTTCAGCTATACATTTCTTGATGAAGAGTTCGGGCGAATTTACCAGACGGAGCGACGCCTGGGCCGGATCTTCGAAGTGTTCTCTACATTGGCGATCGTGATCGCTTGCATTGGCCTCTTTGCGTTGACGGCTTTCACAGCGGAGCAACGCACCAAAGAAATTGGAATACGCAAAGTACTTGGTGCTTCGGTACCCGGAATTGTCGTTCTGCTTTCGAAAGAATTTGGAAAACTTATTCTCATCGCATTTGTGATCGCAGCACCTGTTGCATGGTATGGTGTTGACTGGTGGTTGCAGGGATATGCATTCAAGACGACTATCGGCGCCGGCGTATATATTCTCGCGGGAAGTTTGATTGCTACAATAGCGATCATTACCATGAGCTTTCAATCCATTAAAGCGGCAATAGCCAACCCCGTAAAATCATTAAGAAGTGAGTAACTTCCGGGATGAAATTATTCGTCCCACTTTTCATTCTTTTCTCAATCACTACCCACGCTCAATCGTGGTATAAAGGGAATCTTCACACCCACTCTTACTGGAGCGATGGCGACGATTTTCCGGAGATGATCATGGATTGGTATAAATCTCACGGATACCAGTTCGTTGCCTTGTCGGATCACAACACACTACAAGAAGGAGAGAAGTGGAAGCTGATCCAGAAAAGTAAGACATACATTGATGGCTTCGAAAACTATCTTCGGAAGTATGGAAAAAAATGGGTCGTTTATAAAGAAGACACCGGCAGGATCAGTGTAAAGTTGAAAACACTGAAGGAATACCGTCCTCTGTTTGAAGACCGGAATTTCCTGTTGATCCAATCCGAAGAACTCACCGACAAGTTCGGCGACAAGCACGTTCACATGAACGCGACCAATATCCAAACGGCGATTCCCGCACAAGGAGGAAATTCTTTGCAGGAGGTTATGCAACGCAATCTCGACGCTATCATCAAACAGAGAAAAGACACCGGGGTGCCGATCATGCAACATCTCAATCACCCTAACTTCTTTTACAGCGTTTCTACTCAAAACATCATCGACCTTGAAGGAGAAAAATTCTTCGAAGTTTATAACGGACATCCACTGGTGAATAACTACGGTGACAGCCTTCACCCTGGAACGGAAAGAATGTGGGACGATATCAACGTGGCGTACATCAATAAAGGGAAGCCCATGCTTTATGGTCTCGCGAGCGACGACAGTCACAATTATCATTTATTCGGTCCAACCAGCTCTAATTCAGGAAGAGGCTGGGTTATGGTGAGATCGAAGGAGCTCACACCTGCTGCGCTGATCACTGCCATGGAAGCAGGAGAATTTTATGCGACCACCGGGGTGGTGTTGCGCGAGCTTTTTATGAAAGACAATTTCATGCACATTGAGGTAGAACCCGATCGTGATGTTTATTACAATATCGATTTTATTGGTGTGCGCAAGGGCGAGACGAAATCGAAAGTGCTCGCATCTTTCCCAGGACCGAAAGGACAATTCGAAGTGACAAAAGATTATCTATTCGTGAGAGCTAAAGTTACTTCAACCAGGAAGCGGACAAATCCGATTGCTGAAGATGAGAATGAGGCGGCATGGATCCAGCCGGTAAGAGGTAATTAATTTATTGCTTTCACCCTTACGGTATCTGTTGCAAGACCGGGTACAACGTAATTTCCCTTTTCAACAGTTACACCCGGAAGATCAGGATCTTCAATCAACGTTTGGTAAACATTCAAATACCTGAGGTTTTTGAGAGACCCAAGTTTTTTAACTGTCGTGACCTTGGTTCCCGATAGGTTCAACTTTACAAGATCTTTGCATTTAACGACCTGATCGATCACGGCGTCGTCAACTTCTGTTCCCGATAAATTCAACTCGCGCAGGTTAATGAAGTTTGAAAGATCTACCCGATCTATCATCGCCCCGTTCAACTTCAACCACAGCACGTTCTTTGCTATTGGTCTTAGTTCTTCCAAAAGTTTTGATGCCTCATCGGGTACACTTATAAAACTCACTTGTAGAAAATTACTTCCGCTCGCCACCGGGGTAATTGCAACGTTCTTCCCAACCAGCTTTGTAATTATCTCCTGGTTAGCCGGTGCTATTTCAGTTAAGGCAACCTCATCGCTTTTATTCTCTTCTAATTCCCTGACCTGATTTTCATTCAAGCTCTGGGAGATCTTCTTATTGAAATCTGCTCCCGATGCCACCCAAAACGAGATCAGTTTTTTCTCCTGGTCTGTCAACTGCTTCTTTTCTTTCGGCGGCATATGATCTTCATCATCCAATGGAAAGTCAATCCGCTTTATCATTTCACTTTCAGCGGGATTTCCAGGCACAAACACTTTCCCGTTTTTCCCGCCTCTGCTGATTGCCTCCTGGCTATCGAGGCGAAGTCCTCCTTTTTGCTTCGTTTCCCCATGGCAGCTAACACAACGCGCGTCGAGTACCGGCTTCACCGCGTCGTTGTAAAACAACGCGTTGTTGAAATCTATCTTCGTGAGGTCAAGATCTTCCCCCTCGATTTCACCCGTTAATGGACCATGTGTTAGTGTGCCTCCGAAATGACCCGTAAGAAAGATCATAGCTGTCATTACAACGGAGCCGGTCTTTAAATAGACAACGGGAATAAACCACATAGCCACGCTGACAATCATCAAAACGATGCCAGCCCATTTATGAAGTTGTACCTCTTCGTTGTATCCTTCGCTGTTCGCGAGAAACAATCCTGTGATCACAGATGCAATGGCTGCGAGTGCACCCAACCCGATGGAGATCTTCACTGCCCTTCCGGGCTCTTTGATCCAAATGAAGATTACCGCAATCAGCAAAAAGCCTATCGGCAGGTGAACGAGCAACGGGTGAAACCTGCCAGCGAGTTCCACGAGTCTATCCATCAGAGATACCTCTTGCGGAAAGTATTCATCATGTGAACGTTAATGTCCCACTGGTTCGCAAGGGGCTGGCGGGTATAAGGGGTCGTCCACATGTAATCGGGTGGACCAAACTCGGTCAGGACAGTAAGTCCCTTTCCTTCTTTCTTCCTGGTTTCGACTACGGTGTCCCACCACGCGAAGTGTGCCTTAACGGCACTCTCCCACTCGGGTGCGCGCGGTTCGCTTACCTGGGGCCCCTCTGCGTGCCCCACACGGGCATGAATATGATCGACACGCGAAAGGACAAGATTGATTGTGTCTTGCTGGTCGGCTAGGAGCGATTCGTGAACGTTGCACCAATGAGATATGTCGAGGGTAATTCGAAGGTCTTTGTTCTTTTCGATAAGCTCGCGTGTGACGGGCGCCGAGTATAGCGCGCGGCCGCGGTGAGTTTCGTGGTAGATCGGAATGTTCGCACTCTTCGAGAGCGCCGTGGTAAATGCGATAGCCTGGAGCTTTTGGTCGGCTGTGAAGAAGTCGCGGCCAGAATGGCAATTGATGTAGATCGGGTTTGCCTTAACGATCTTGTTCAGAGTTGCTTCGAACTCGGCCTGGTTGTCTTTAAAAACGGGATTACCGCTTCCCCAGAGGAAGGCGAATTTAAGTCCATGCTTATTCAGCGCATCGAACATTCGGGCGCGCTCTGTTGTGTCTGTCGGCCACCATATTTCGGCGCCATCATAACCGGCAGCTTTTGCTTTCGCGCAGAACTCGTCCCAGTTTCCGGGAAAGCCCCAGTTAGTGGCCATCACAGTTAAGGAAAAACCAGGAGCCGATTTCACGGCGACGGGCTTTGCAAAATTTTCGAGGGGGTTCATAATGAGGGCGGCGCTCGTAGCCGTGGTGAGTTTGAGAAAGTTTCTTCTTGAGGGCATGGTTATAAGATTACTCCAATTTTTTTAAAATCATAGCGGAATGATGTGCGTACAACAATAAGTCAAGCTATTATTTCCTTTATCACGCTTCCATCAACATCAGTGAGCCTGAACGGTCTTCCCTGAAATTGATAAGTAAGTTGTTCATGATTAAATCCAAGTTGATTCAATATTGTCGCTTGCAGATCGTGCGGCGTTGTACGACCCTTCACTCCTTTGTAACCTATCTCATCCGTCTCGCCGTGCACATATCCCTTCTTCATTCCTCCTCCCGCCATCCAGATCGTGAAGGCCTCGGTGTGATGATCGCGACCCAAATACGGTGTGTCTTTTCCATCGCGATTTTCCTGCATCGGCGTTCTTCCAAACTCTCCTCCCCATACCACAAGTGTCTCATCGAGCATACCACGTTGTTTAAGATCCAGTAATAAAGCAGTAGTTGCTTTATCAACCTGCCTGCATTTGTTTATGAACTCCGTGTTCAACGCGTCGCCGGCACCTGTTCCATGTGTATCCCATCCCCAGTCAAAAAGCTGCACAAACCTCACTCCCTTTTCAACCAACTTTCGGGCGAGCAAACAATTATTTGCAAACGACTCTTTACCCGGCCGCGTGCCATACATCTCGTGAATATATTCCGGCTCGTTGTTGATGTTCATAACCTCCGGCACGGAGATCTGCATCTTGTAAGCCATCTCGTATTGAGCTATCCTCGACAGGATCTCCGGATCACCTTTCTCTTCGTGATGAAGTCTGTTGATCTCGTTGATTGCATCTATCGAAGCTCTTCTTTCGTCGCGGTCAATTCCATGAGGATCATTTAAGAACAACACCGGTGCACCTTCCGACCTGCATTGAACACCCTGGTACACCGATGGAAGGAATCCACTCGCCCAAACGCTTTTTCCAGCATCTGGATTATGGCCCCCTGAGGTAAGCACAACGAATCCGGGAAGATTGCTGTTCTCACTTCCCAAACCGTATGTGACCCACGAGCCCATGCTGGGTCGACCCAGACGTGGACTTCCCGTGTGCAGCAACAACTGCGCAGGTGCGTGGTTGAATTGATCTGTCTGCATCGCCTTCAGAAACGTCAGCTCATCAGCAACTGTAGACAGGTGTGGGAGGTTATCGGATATCCACGCGCCCGACTGACCTCTTTGTTTGAAACTGGCCTGAGGTCCAAGCATCTTGGGAACGCCCCGTATGAACGCAAACTTCTTTCCTTCAAGAAATGAAGGTGGACAAAGCTGTCCGCTCATTTTTGCAAGCTCGGGTTTGTAATCAAAAAGCTCCAGCTGCGATGGCGCGCCCGCCATGTGCAGGTAAATAACGGACTTCGCTTTTCCAGGAAAATGCGGGGCCTTTGGAAGCAACGGATGTGCAGCCGAAAACAAGTCACCCGCCTTTGATGATTTCGAAGAGCAGCCGATAAGCGATCCCAGCGCCAGGCTGCCAAGACCAAGTCCGCATTCATATAAAAAATGTCGTCGTGTGATCTCGTTCATCAGTTCTTGGTTATGAATTCATCGAGGTTCAATATGGCGCTTGCCACCAAAGGCATTTGAGTTTTCTGATAGAGTTTTACCAGGACATCTAATTCCGCGTCGGATGGTCCATGTCCCATAGCGATCAGAAAACCGTTCCTGATCTGTTCTTTCGGTTCGGTTGCACTCGCCTCCATTCTTTTGGCGAGGTGCGCTGCCGCTTCGACATAAACCGAATCGTTTAATGTCACGAGCGCCTGCAACGGCGTGTTGGTCCTGATCCTTCGCGCTGTACAAACTTCGCGGGCCGATCCATCGAAGGTCATCATGCTTGGATACGGAGCCGTTCGCTTCCAGTAAGTATAAACACCACGACGATATTGCTCGCCACCTTCACTATTCTTCCACGTTTCTCCATTGTATGGCGAAAGCCAAACACCTTCGGGCTGATATGGCATTGATCCGGGACCATACATTTTGGTGTTCAGCAGGCCGCTTACAACAAGAGCCTGGTCGCGAATTTGTTCTGCGCTCAATCGAACACGCGGAGCACGCGCATAGTATTTATTGAAGCGATCCTTTTCGAGATGCTCTTGCGTTACCCTTGAATCTTGTCTGTATGTTGTTGACATCACGATCTCTTTCATCAGTTTTTTGAGGCTCCAGTTGAATTCATTCATCAGTTTCCACGAAAGGTGATCGAGTAGTTCGGGGTGCGTTGGAGGAATTCCTTGCGTGCCGAAGTCCTCAACAGTCTCAATAAGTCCCATCCCAAACATCTGTTCCCAAACGCGATTGACAATCGTACGGGACACGAGAGGATTCTCCTTGCTGGCGATCCACATTGAAAGACCCAGTCGATTTTTCGGCGCACCGGCAGGTAGTTGTACAAGAGATGCGGGTATCGATGGCTCAACAGTATCTCCTTTCACCAACCAGCTGCCCCTTTCAAATACCTGTGTTGATCTGCGTAGCTCAACCGGATTCTCCATCATCACCGGGGTCGATGGAAAATTTTTGTTCACCAATTCCCAGTATTCTTTTTTGTAGATGCCGTTCTGTTTTTCCCACGGTATGCTGCTGTCGGTAAAATAAAACCAATCGAAGATCACGCCGCCATCCAACTTGCTTTTGATGTTAGGATTCTCGTATGAAAAGAACAGATCGTGGACGCCTTCAACTGGGGTAATAGCTACTTCGTTAATGTTCCACCCTTTCTCCGTTTTCGGAACATTGATTTTCGCAATCACCTTTCCATTCTGACTATCTGCGCGGATCGTCCACGTGCCTCCTTTTACATATCCCTGGAACCGATAGATCAGCTTGTCGCGATCCGTTAATGTAACGTTCCTAAGCCTGCATTTTGCATGATCACGTAACACCAGCCACTTCGTGTCGTTAAGGGCCGAATTCTCGAACTGATCCGTTTGTATCGAATTGATCGCCGGTTGCCATGTCTTCACGAACGTGTAGATCTCGGCGGCTTTCTCTTTAGATACCTCCTTCGTGATCCAATTCTGAAGTGCGCTCAGCTTTTCCTCCGACATCTTATCCATATGACGCAATAGAGGATAATCGTCATATGTATCCTCATCACGTGTGTTGTTGAAAAATGCCATGAACTTGTAATACTCTTCATGGCGGAACGGATCGTAAGGATGGCTATGGCATTGAACGCAGGCGAACGTCGTTCCCATTAACGACTCCCACGTTGTGTTCACCCTGTCGATGACGGCAGCCGTGCGAAATTCTTCGTTATCAGTACCACCTTCATCGTTCGTCATTGTGTTCCGGTGAAATGCCGTCGCTATGTATTGTTTGTCTGTCGGATTTGGAAGAAGATCGCCGGCGAGCTGCTCGATCAAAAAGGAATCGTAAGGCATGTCACGATTGAATGCATCGATAACCCAATCGCGGTAACGCCAGATAGAACGGACGTAGTCGCGTTCATAACCTTTGGTGTCTGAATATCGGGCGAGGTCAAGCCAAACGGATGTCCATCGCTCACCGAAACGCTTCGAGGCCAGCAACGAGTCGACGAGCTCTCCGTAGGCGTTCGGATCCTGCGACGATAAAAATTTCTTTGAAACAGATTCACCTGCCGGCATACCGATCAGGTCCAGGCTCACTCTTCTGAGGAGAGTTTGTTTGTCGGCCTCGGGCGAAGGCTCCAATCCTACCTCATCCAACTTGTCGGCAATGAATTGATCTATGCTTCCGTCGTGCTTTTTAACAGGCTGATATGCCCAGTGATCTCCCCACTTCGCCCCTTCGTTGATCCATTGTTTTAAGATCTCGATCTCATCTTTCGTGAGTGGATCTTTTTTATATGGCATTCGCACTTCGGGATCGTGACTTGTAATACGATGTATTAATTCACTTCCCGATGCATCACCAGGTATTATAGCGAATTTTCCACTTTCAGCTTTAGCCATCGCCTCCTGGCGAAACAATAAGCTGAAATCAGCTTCGCGTTTAACGCCACCATGGCATGAAATACATTTCTTATTGAGAATTGGCTTTACCTGTGTATTAAAATCGACTTGCCCAGATGGGAACAGAAAGAACGTAGTCGTCGCTGTTGCGATTGCAAGTGCAGCTATGATTACACCTTTTCTCATAGCCAACTAATTTAGGCAATTACTTCGTCGTTCGCAGCAACGTTTCAAAAAACCAAAGAGTCTCCCGGTAGCTCTTTGTGCTCACGCGTTCATCGATCCCATGAAATCCTACGGGGTCGACCATCGGGCTGAACTTGATAATGTTATTAGAAATGTCGGACATGTGGCGCGAGTCCGTTCCGCCGATCATTAAAAATGGCGTTGTCACAGTCTCTGCAAAAGTTTTATGAACGGTCTCATCCACGATCTTATATCCCGGGCCATCCTCAGATGTTATACCGGTTGGTTCGGAGGCGAACCCATGCATGGGCGCTACCTGTACCCGATCGTCGTTGATGATTTTCTTAACCTCCTCAATTACCCAATCCGACTTATTGCCGGGAAGCAATCGAAGATTCACGATCGCCGTAACCGATGTGGGTACGACGTTGTCTTTCATGCCGGCGTGTATGATCGTGGGGACCGCCGTTGTTCTCACCAAAGCATTTCCGCCGGGCGACGATTCATAAATTCCGATCACCACACTTTTGAATAACCATGTATTAGCAAAAACCATTTTTTGTAAGAATGGCATTTCTGGTCCAACGTGATCTATAAATCCCAATGTCGACGGTGAAAAATCTGCTTTAAATGGATGTTCGCGTATCGTCAGTATCGCTTTCGCAAGAATGTCGAGGGCCGTTTCTTTTTCGGGCATCGACGAGTGACCTCCATTCTTTTCAACTTTCAGTTCAAGTGAAAGATATCCTTTTTCAGAAGTCCCGATCAGTGCAACCGGCTTCGTCATGCCCGGTACTTTGTTCATTGTCACAATTCCTCCCTCATCCAACACCAGGTCGGCATGAACATTCTGTGATTTCAATTCGGCGGCCAGCGCCTGTGCACCGTGTCCTCCAATTTCTTCATCATGACCAAAAGCGAGATATATCGTTCTCTTCGGTTGAAATCCTTCTTTCAACAATTTCTCAACCGACTCCATGATGCCGATCAAATTGATCTTATCATCACAGGTTCCACGACCCCATATCGAATCTTGTTTTACAACGCCCTCGAACGGATCGACAGTCCATAGACTGCGTGAAGCTTCTTCGATAGGAACTACATCCTGGTGGGCCATCAATACATACGGAGCCAGAGACGGGTCTGTTCCTTCCCATTTGTAAAGCAAACTGTAGCCGCCGACTTTCTTAAGAGACAATTTCCCGTGAACGAGAGGATATGCCGTCCTCAAATATCGATGAAAGCCGTTGAACTGCGACGAATCGAACATCGCAGAATCGGCATAAGAGATCGTTTTGAATTTTATCGCTCCCCGGAAATGATCAAGTGCTTCGGCGGAGTAGTCAGGCGCAGCAACCGTCGCAATGTCGGGCTGCTTCGATTTGAACATTAACGTCTTTACGAGCACTACAACAATCAGGACGAGCAAAGCGGCTCCCAGGAATTTTAAAATCCGACCGAACATTATTTGATCGCTTTAATTAGATCTTCGCTTTGTTGAACGTAGTTGTTCCGGTTGCCTTGCTCCTTCGCAAATGTCGCGCTCAACTTCGCCTGCTCGATTGCTTCCGTCTTTTTTCCCAGGTCCTTCAAAATTTTCGCCTTGTAATAATACTGCCAATAAGGTTTTCTTCCCGCAGCTTCGTTAGCGGCAATGGCCTTATCAATCATCGCGAGAGCTTTTTCTTTATCGTTGTCGTATTCGAAATAGAACTGCGCAGCCACATAGTAATTCGGTGATGATTTCTGTAAGTCGGCTTCGACTTGCTTTCTCAGGGTTTCTTTTACCGATGTCGTTACGGGAACCGAGATCATCCAGTCTTCCCATGTAACAGAAATGTCGCAGCTTTCAGGTTTCACATTATCGATCTGGATTGTAAAAGTTTCGACCGGCTTGCGTTTTCTTTCGGGTGTCACCATTATCCGCGCCACATCATCTTCCTGTTTGTATTGATCCGATCCCCAATTCTTCACGCCCCTATTGAATATCACAGTCCAGTCGCCTTTTTCGGTTGGTATCGTGTATAGCACATAAGTGCCCGAGTCGATCTTACTTCCTCTGATCTCGACGGGACTAAAGAATCTCACTTTCGTCGGTGCATTCGCGCCAGTGCGCCAAACCTTTCCATAAGGTTCGTTGTGGCCAATGATCTTGCGCCCTTTCACCCCCGGTCTTGAGTAATTGATCTCAATCGCAGACATTCCGAAGTTCTGCTTGATCGTCTGCGCGGGACTGGGATTTGGAAAATCAACCTGTGCAAATGCAATCGCTGAAATGAAAAGTGCTGCGAAAGTCAGGTGTTTCATGAGGTAGGTATCGTTTTTAGGATGCTATCCACATCTGAGGATGTCATCCGGCCCTAAGCTATGAAAAACTATTGTTCATTTTGCACGGCGGGATCCGGGAGTCACTTTTGAGAACGCGGAAAGCGGTCAACTTTCTGGTTTGAAGTCGCCCCTTAAAAGTCTGTAACGTTTTCTTGCCTCGGCTACATATACACTTCCAGGGTACTTGGTAAGGAAATCGTGATAGATCTCCATCGCCTTATCTTTATTCTTCAATTGGTTCTGATAAATATCTGCCTGGAGAAATAGCGCGTCATCTGATAAAATATCGTCTCCGAAATTATCGATGATCTTTTGGAGTATCGCTATCGATTGGTCAAAGTGACCCTGCTTCATTTCGAGATTTGCCTGCAGCCAATAAAAATCATCCAACATAGGAGATGTGGCGTTCGACGGATCGTCTACAAAACTCTTAAGCTGCTGCGTCGCCTCGTCGGTTTTATTTTGTTGTAGCAGCAATTCGATCGACGCATATTTCTTCAACGCCGTTCCAACCGAATCGAAAGCTATGTTTTCATTTATGCGCATGCTCAGATCCATCGCGTCATTCGCAATTTCCCTTGTCGTCGCTTGTTTTAAAATATCAAGATGTTCCTGTGCAAGAGCAAACTCGCCTTTGAAATACGACAGCTTCGCGTTTTTCAATTTGGCTTCATAACCTATCGGGGCATCCTTTTGCATTCGCTCTACTTGCGAGTACAAGAGCGTGGACTCCCACGGCTCTTCCTTCAACAAATAGATATCGCCCAATTCCAATTTAGCCTTCGACTTCAGGTAAAGCGAAGCGCGTGGATTTTGTATGAGTTTGTTAAGTTTTACGACAGCTGAATCTTTTTGATCAAGGTAATAAGCAAACAGCGCCGCTTCATTCAGCTGCGCCTCATGTGCGCTCACATTCTCCGGGTATTTCGAAATGAAAGACTCGTACTCGTTCAACAGGTAACGGATAGAGTCGCGGTTTACAGGAAATTTCCTTTTCACTTTTGCTTCGCGCGCCCTGATCTGTCCTAGTCGCGCCGGCAGGTAATTCTCGGTGCCCGCATATTCCTTCGCTACATAAGTGAAACTCTTGTCCGCGTTGTCATAATCCTGGTTGTTCAAGGCGATCTGCGCGATCTCTAAAGTTTTCGGCGATTCTTTTTTGAAACGCTTATCGTACGCACGAGCCTGGATAAATGCTCCGTAAAAATTTTTTTGCTGCAGGTTCACCCAGATCAAAAGGTCCGAGTAAACTTCCGACTGCGGATTCTGCTGGACACGATCATATAAAAGTTTTTCAAGGCTCTCAAGTTCTTCGGGTTTTGTCAAAAGGATCTGGAGAAGATTTTTGACGTAGCCGATATTTGCCGGCGTCTGCGTAACATAATTCAGGTACTCGTCCACCATCTCGTCGCGTTTTCCCTGGAGTCGGTAAAGATTCGCGAGCTCCAGAGTAAACAGCGAATTGTTTCGCAATGCGGTTCGCGCTTCTATCAACGCGAGCGATGCATATTCCGCGAGGTTATGCGCGACCAGGTAATCTGAAGCCGTACGAACCCGGTAAATGTCGCCGGCAATACTTTTTATAAAAGCTTTAAAATACCGATCCGCTTTTTGTTCATCGCCGGCGCGTAAATACACCAACCCCAGGTCGAGACGATAATTGAGACGGTCCTCATTTTTTTTCACGAGACGTTCCACATAGTTTTCGGCGTCGCGGAACTTGCCCATGTCGATCATGAGCGCCAGATAATTTTCGTGGATCTGTGGAATATTTTCGGGCCGCTTGGCGAGCGCCTCATACATCGTGAGCGCCTTTTGCTTGTCGCCTTTGAGAAAATATTCGTTGGCAATTTGTATGTCAGCGTTATCCTGTGCGTAAGCATCGCTTACCGGGAAAAAGAACACACACATACACAGCCCTTGTATTAATATATTATATATAGTATTAATGTAATAGTTATTAGCGCTGTTCATTTGTGGATCACTTAGCTTTCTCCTCGTATGTGCCTAACCCGTTGGCAACGTGTTGGTGATTTTTAGTCCGTAGTGCCTGAATTCAAAGTTTAATTCATGGTTTAATTTACTATAAACATTTCAACACAGTTGTTAATAAATTACTCAACGGTAAAACCGAATGTTTGGTGCTGTGGACAACTCGAAACTTATGAACACTTAAGGGCTGTTTTGGGTCAATAAGTGATTAGCCCTCAGAGTCCCGTGGATTTCTCCACGATTGTCCACAAGTTATCCGTGGCAATTCAGAACTTAAACACAAGAGGTCCAACGTCCCAGTTGGCCCGTAATGGGACGTCCAGCTTCTGTTGGGTATTTATATAATAGACTATTCTCTCCGCCTCCCGGTTTTGGGGGTATATCGCAGGATCCCATACACCATTTCCATTGGTATCGATGATCGCCCTGATCTTTATCGACTCCGGGTTAAGGAATCGGATCGTAATGGTCTTCTGGTCTTTGATCGATCTGACAACCTTATTGCTTGAGTTTACAATCTGAATAATGAAATGAGGGACTGTGGTTTGAATGTTCAAATTGAGGATCGCCGTTGTCGGCGTGTCGGCCAGTTTCATTGGCATCTGTATCTGTCTTGAACTGTCGTTTTCTACGCTTACCAGGTATCCTTGTCCAAATGTGATTGCGGGCGATTTGGGAAGTGAGTCGAACGGCACCATCTCGTCGACAGTAATCTTATTGAATATCGTGTCGACTTTCATTGACCTGTATCTCAGGGGTAGGACAGTCACTGTATCGTACCTTAAGTAAACACTGTCGTGGTTGATGAATTTTAGTGGCTTATTGTATGTCATTGTATACGACATCATGTTTGTCTCCAGGTTGTATAGTAAATCGTTTCCAGGGCTGACGTTGAATTTTTCCTCGATCCGCTGGTTTTTATCTCTTTTGATATAGATAAGAGTATCGACGATTTGCTGTGTACTGTCGGTTGCTTTAATACCGATCATGAGACTGTCAATCTGGACTTTAGTTGAGTCGGGGTAGTAAGCGGCAATTTCCGTCTGGTTGTTTGCAAAAGATGAAGTGATCTTGATATCGGAAATGATCTGGTAGTCGATCATCGACTTACTGAACCTGATCGTATTGAAGTACGATTGGTTTCGTACACTTTGGACCTTAGCTTTTGTTGTATTGATATTCATCATAGCGACCTCTATGCCTTTCACAACGCTGTCGAGTTCTATAGTCTGAGAGATGAATCCGAATTTTTCTGATCTGGTTTCAGCTTTGAGGTTTTTGTTCTTGTCTTCGAAGGCGTATAGTTTATACTTTCCGGCCTTAAGATTTGTGATCGAGAATTCACCGGTCTTCTTGGTTGATTTTGTGAAGTATTCCGGTGTATCGTCGAAGATGTTGAATGTGTCGGTGGTGTAAAGTGCGATCGTGATGTTGTCCGGTATCTTTTCATCAAGCGCATTCTTGACCCGCCCTGAAATGCTAAGTGTATCGATCTCGGGACCAGTTGAGAATGCCAGGTGGAGATCTTTTTCAAGTCCACCTCTTAGGTCTTTCGCTGGATTCCCCTCGGTGAGATCTTTGACGCCCTCGCGGAAGTTGATGTTATAGGTCGTGCTGTCTCTCAATGGTTTCTCGGGAGTTATTGTAAGCGTCGTTCCTTTGAGCTTGAACTCAGTCTTCGCGCCCGTCGAAGGTATGATCAGTATTTCCTCTTTTGGATTATTCAGCACCACCGGCTCATTGAATTCCAGTTGGATTTGTTTCCCCTTGAAGTTCCTCGTGTTCTCTTTGGGACTGTAGCGGATCACCGTGGGTGGGATGGTGTCCTTAGGACCTCCCATCGGCGTGCTCTGCGTCGCGCAAGAAATTGCGATGAGGTACCAGATGGGAAAGATGAGGAACCGGGCGTATTTCATGAACCCGCAATATAAATTAAGCTTGAGTGATTGTCTTTGCCCGCTTTCAGATTCGATATGGTTCCCCTCATAAATGCAGATGCCGATTTCACGACGGTCGACATGCCCGGATTTTTATATCCTTCGCTAAGCAAGCTCACGTAGTATGAATCGAATTTCATTGGCACTATTGCTTGTAATTTAAGGTTGTGCCTTGTCAATAGTGTTTTAATATTTTCTTTGCTGAAATGCCACAGGTGACGAGGGACATCGTATCCGGCCCAATAGTTTTTATAATATCGTGCATCATACGATTCGTGATTCGGTACAGCTATAAAAACTGTGCCATTGTTCGTAAGCAGGGATCTCAGTCTGGCGAGAGTCTCATTGAGTTCATGCACATGTTCGAGCACGTGCCACATCGTGATGGCATTGGCCTGCGTAGTTACCTTCGATAGATCATCGACCACCTGCAGGTCCTGGCGATTCTTGAGGCGTGCTTCGTCAGAAGGCTCAACTCCAGTCACTGTCCATCCTGCATCTTTACATGTCGCCAGGAACTCACCGGTACCACATCCATAGTCCAGTATGTTGAACTTTGATTGATAAGCGTTAACCAGTTTGAGTTTCGACTTGAGCGTGATGTTTCGCACCGAGCGATAGATATGATCTGTCAGTGTTGTGCCTCCTCCGGTGTGGGAGATGTATTTATCGGAATGATAATATTTCCCGATTGACGTCTTATCTGGTCTCGGGTTGGTCAGCAGGAATGAGCATTGCTCGCATTTCTGAATAGTAAACGCTTCACGGGTTGTCGTGTAGTCCAGCGTGTCCAGGTATTTCGAAAATGATTTTTCGCCACAGATGGGGCAGGCGATTACATGCTCTAACATTTACTTGCCAAGATACACGGTTAGAACAGATACATCGGCAGGTGATACTCCACTGATACGTGACATCTGCCCTATCGTCGCCGGGCGGATCTTCTTAAGTTTCTCTCTTGCCTCGTGTGACAACGCTTTCACTTTGTCATAGTCAAAGTCCGGGTATATCTTGAAGTCTTCCAGTGATCCAATCTTTTCGGCAAGCTTTTGCTCGCGGTCTATATAACTGTCGTACTTCACGCTTATCTCAACTTGCTCGAGAATTTCGTCGGGATATTTTGACAGCGTTTCACTGATCGAGTTGCTCATCTTTTTAAGATCCTGGATACCAACATCGGGTCTGCAGAGAAGTTTAGAGACCGGCGTCTTTTCCGTGATCTCCGCAGAGTCCAGTTCTCCGAGAACTGCGTTGGCGAATTGAGGTTCGGCTCTCATGTTCTTTAATTCTGTCATGAGCTCTTTGATGGCTACCTTCTTGTCGATAACAGCCTTGTATCGTTCATCTGATGCAAGTCCAAATTCATGTCCGATCTCTGTAAGTCTTAGGTCGGCATTGTCCTGACGAAGCAGGATTCTGTACTCGGCCCGCGACGTGAACATACGGTATGGTTCCTGGGTACCTTTGTTTACGAGATCGTCTATGAGTACGCCAATGTATGCGTCCGAGCGCTTAAGTATCAGAGGGTCAAGGTCTTTCGTTTTTCTGTGAGCATTTATGCCGGCCATTAGTCCCTGGCAGGCAGCTTCTTCATATCCTGTTGTGCCGTTGATTTGACCGGCAAAATACAGATTGTCAATGAGTTGAGTCTCTAAACTTGTCTTAAGCTGTGTGGGCGGAAAGTAGTCGTATTCAATGGCATATCCGGGCCTGAACATTTTTGCCTTTTCGAATCCGGGGATCTTGGTCAGGGCTTCATACTGGATGCTTTCCGGGAGAGAAGTTGAAAAGCCGTTGACGTAGATCTCGATTGTATTCCAGCCTTCGGGCTCTACGAATATTTGGTGGCGGTCTTTATCCGCGAATCTGTTGATCTTGTCTTCTATGGAAGGACAATATCTCGGACCCAGCCCTTTGATGCGCCCCTGGAACATTGGCGATCTATCGAATCCCTTTTCCAGGGATCTATGAACGTCGTCGTTTGTATAGGTGATCCAACAGCTCACTTGTTTCTCGAGCGGCTTTGTGTTGGTGTATGAAAACTTCGAAGGCTTCTCGTCCCCGGGTTGTTCTTCCATCTTGGAGTAGTTGAGGGAGCGACCGTCGATACGGGGAGGCGTACCGGTCTTCATTCTGCCGGATTCAAATCCAAGTTGAATGAGTTGTTCCGTGATGCCTGTGGAGTTTCTTTCGGCGGCCCTTCCTCCGCCAAAGTTTTTCTCGCCTATATGTATTAGTCCGTTTAGGAAAGTTCCATTGGTAAGAACTACAGCTTTGGCTTTGATCTCTATTCCAAGGGCGGTTTTGACGCCGACTACTCTTTTATCTTTTATAATCAGCCCTGCCACCATCTCTTGCCAGAAGTCCAGGTTTGGTGTCCTTTCAAGGGCCATTCTCCATTCTTCTGAGAATCTCGCTCGATCGTTCTGCGTCCTGGGACTCCACATCGCCGGACCTTTTGATCGGTTGAGCATCCGGAATTGGATCATCGACTTGTCGCTGATGATCCCGGAGTATCCTCCAAGTGCGTCAATTTCACGAACGATTTGCCCTTTAGCTACGCCGCCCATGGCGGGATTGCATGACATCTGCCCGATAGTCGTCATGTTCATCGTCACAAGAAGAGTCTTTGATCCCATGTTTGCTGCTGCCGCTGCCGCCTCGCAGCCAGCATGGCCTGCACCTACTACTATGACGTCGTAATCTTGAAACATCTTCTTTTTTTCTAATAGCCAGAATCCGGCATTTGTTCCACGTGGAACCCCGTGACCAAGTGTTTAGTTCGTTGTTATCTCCCGATAAGGCGCAAAGGTAATGTGATTTGTTTAAATCGCGCTCCCCCGTCCCACTCCCCTAGTTACCGGGTTTTGCCTGGGCGGGTGTGAAAATTGTTCCACGTGGAACGCTGATGGAAGCTGAATCTGAGCAAGCTGCGAATCATGCGATTCGTATTGCCAGCGGTGGGATCTGGCCGTGCAGGCGTTGTTCATCTATCATCTTGGAGGTATTGGGTTGTGTGACGTTTACCGGTGAATTCTTGTTATCGCCCCTCCCAATACCTCCTGGGTGGATCGGCGACATCACACGGTTTTCAACTTGCAGTCGCATCTCAGATTCACCGCCGGATATGATTATAAAGACATTCATTCCTGCGGGGCCTCGTTAGGTCAATTGTAAATCAAATACACTCTCCCAAGAGTGTTCTATGTTCATAGCCAAGGCTAGCTCTAAATCACTATTTTTTTTGACACGGAGTCCGCCCCGAGAAGCCCTGAGATATTTCCGGGTCTGCCCCTCCGTTGTTCCACGTGGAACAATTTTCACACTCTATAGGGCTAATGAACTTCTATTGGATTTGATTGAAGAATCCGGACATCTGAAAACTGGAGCTTAATCGATACTACCATGCACCGGGCATTGTCGACAGGAAATTCTGCGGGTTTGAATTCAAGACTCATCGGATGAGAAGATATCTCTCCTCAGCCGCCCGCATCTCCGCCTTATCCTTTTTACTCTTGTCCTTATAACCTAAAATGTGCAGGACGCCATGAATGATCACCCGGTGAAGTTCAGTTTCAAAATCTGTTCCCAGAACGCGCGCATTTTCACGGACACGCGGAATACTTATATAGATCTCACCCTCCAGGGACATATAGTCCTCACTATAGTCGAAAGTGATAATGTCGGTGAGTGTGTTGTGATTGAGATACTCCTGGTTGATGCGCAGAAGATATCGGTCAGAGCAGAAGACGTAGTTTAAAGATTGGATAGCCGATTTTTCAGCTTCAACAACGCGCCCGATCCAGGCGATCGTCTTCTTCGGTTTGGGGAGTCTGAAACGTGTTTGATGATAGTCGAACCGAATCTCAGGCATTCATATAGAAGCTAAGCTGAACAACACGGCCGTTGTCATCGAACTCCACTTCGTCGCTGAGGTGCTTCATCAGGAAGATACCTCGACCACCCGGTTTTTCAATATTCTCGGGAGACGTAGGATCAGGAAGATTCTGGTGATCGAAACCTCTGCCCTCATCCTCAATTTTGAATTTTATCAACCCCTCTTCAAATGAAAGAGTCAAAGAAACATTCTTACTGGAGTCGCCACCATTTCCGTGCTTGATCGCATTGTTCACAGCCTCCGTCACAGCGATCATGATATTTCCATAGATATCATCATCAAGCTGATAACGCTCCTTCGCATTATCGATGAAGCTTTCGATCATCCTTATATTATCGGCGAGCGAAGGGATTTCTATGCGGATGTTCTTCATGCGAGCCTGCTCAAATTTTTATTCCTGCGTTCCAATTCTCTTAAAATAATCGTTGACTTCTTTCTTGTAGTACGGGTATAATTTCGGAGGTACCGTCTTCAGCAATTCTACTTCTTTTTCCTTTAATCTTAAATATTCCTCGAAAGCGCGAGGAATTTCTTTGTCATAGTCCTTCGCAGTTTCGCCCTTACGCTCATCATCCATATCCTGCTCGCGCAACGACTTCTCGGTTTCTAAAAGTCTCGTCATGATATCCTGCTGACGACGAATAGTTTGTTCGGTGATCTGCTTATTCACGAGATCCATTTCTGTTTGCTCCATCTTCCCTGGAAGATCTCCTCCAGGAACTTTGCCCCCTTCCTGCTTTAACTTTTCTTGCATCTCCTGCAAAGCTCTGCGAATTCTTTCCTGCTCCGCAGCAACACGCGCCAATTCCTCCGACATCTCGCGACCCGACTTGCCGCCATTCTTCAACTGCTGAATTCTTTCATTCAACTGTTGCTGCATCTGCCCCAGGTTCATCTGCGAACCTTTCTGCTTCCCCTTCTTACCCTTGCCGGGCATCGCATTCGCCATCATCTGCTGCATCATATCAAAATGATCTTTCAGCATTAACGCGAGGTTGTTAATACTGGTCATCGATAATTGCATCTCGGTGCCAGCATTACCCTTACGACGCTCGCGCACATTTTCGACAGCTTTATCCATATGGCTGTTCAGCTCCCCAACCTCTTTTGTGACGACTGAACTCATGAAGGCATCCTTCTTTGCGAGAGCTAACAGGCTGTCTTCCAGTATCTTAGCATCATCTTTGATCTTCAATTGATCCTGTCCCAGTGTAACATATTTGGGATCCGTCTGCTGAATGGGAGCGAACTCCTTCATCAGCGATTCCTGGTCGTAAGAAAGTTTGATAAGTCCATGAATGATCTGGCGAAGGGACTCCATGTTTGCCATATCCATTTCCATCTCCATGGAGCTCTGCATACTCTCCATGTTTTGCTGCATCTGCTTCATCTGCTTCACCGCCTTCTGCTGCTGCTCCTTCGATTGCTTCGACTGATTTTTTTGAAGCGACTGTTTACTTTGCTCCTGTGCATCCTTCACCTGCTTCATCTCTTCTTCAGAAGGACTGCCGGATTCCTCTTCCAATTCTTTATCTAATTCATTGAGTTCCTCAATCGACTTCTCGAAGTTTTCAAATTCTTTGGCCAGCTCTTCCTGGCGCTGGTCTAAAGACTTCTGTTCGTCTTGTTGTTCCCCGTTGTTCTGCTGTTCAGAATTCTGCTGTTTGGTATTCTCCTGTTCGGCATTCTGCTGTTCAGAGTCCTTCTGTTCTGAATTCTTCTGTTCTGAATTTTTTTGATCGGACTTTTTATCCTGATTCTTTCCGTCGTTCTTCTTATCAGAATTTTTCTGTTCCCCGCTATCCTGTTTCTCAGTATCCTTCAAAAGGTCTTCTTGTTTCTGGGTCTGTTCTTTTAATTCTTCAATGGCTCTCTCGAGTTTGTATTCTCTCTGCATCTGTTTCACCAGCTCGAGGGTCCTCTCCAACTCCTTCTCAAGATTATTTCCTTTCCGATCCATCTTTTCGAGCATGCGCTGGATCTGCGATGGATCCGAGTTTTCTTTGAGAAGCTTCTCTAGCTCTTCAAATAACTTCTTCGTCTCTTCATCCAATAACTGATCCATCAACTTTTGGATCTGCTCGGACTTTTCCCTTATGCGCTGATTTTCCTCTTCGTCGAATGCATTCTTCTTCTCATCCAGCATCCTGTTCTCCTTCTGAAGCTCGTTGATCATCTGATCAAGGCCCGATTTTTTTTGAACCAGGTCTTCGAGCATTTTCTTGTCTTGCCAGTCGAGACTTTGTTTGCCTCTCAATTTTTGCTGAGCTTGTTCGATCGACTCGCGAAGCTCTTTTGCCTTGTTCAAACTGCGATCTACTTTTCCTTGTGTCGCAGCCTGCGATTTGCTGATCTCCGCTTTCATTTCCTCCTCACCGGGCAACGCGAAAACGTACATCGATGACTTGGTGGACTTGTGGCCATTCACGCCATCATTGTCCCATACCTGCAAATAATAATTGAGTTGATCGCCAGGTTGAAGGTTCAGTGAGTCGAGGACCCACTGATGAAAGAAGCTTTGTTGATTCGATTGAGAGTTGAGTGCAAGTGCGATCTTCTTCTCTCTGGTCGGCTGCTTGCCTCCTTCCTTCACAATTTGATACCTGATCTCAAGAGCTGTTAAGCCGTAGTCGTCTGTGATCGAACCACCGAGTAAAACAGTCTTGAATAATACCGAGTCACGTACGTGGTCCACCACGATCTCCGGATGCTGATCTTTAATTACTCGAATCGAGTAAGCGATCTTGTCTTTGTTCTTTGCGCGATCGTTTTCAAGTGAGATCCAATAGTCCTGCGGATTGTTGAAGCTATTTCCATAAGTAAATAACTGGTCACCAATTTGTTGCATGGGATTTTCACCTCCTCCTCCGAACGACATGCTGGCAGACTTCGCATGAGCACCACCAATAGTCCACGTTATCTTCGTTCCTTCAGGTACTTCTATGTTTCCTGTGTTTGTAAGACTCTCCGGTTTCCTTCCCAGGTATCTCGGGAACGCAAGGTCGATCTTAAGTTGTGTGAGCTCAGGTCTGTTGACGATCTCAATTGAATATGTGCGTGAGAAGAAGCCCGACGCTTCGAACTGGAAAGTCATCGGTACCTGTATCCGTTCGAAAGTATAGGCAAACTCGCCCGGTTTAAGCTGCTCCATCTTCAGACGCTGACGGCCCGAAACGATGTATGCGGACTCAGGGATTACTTCACCATCCAGATTGAGTTGAAGTGTAAAATCCTCATTGAAAAATGCTGTGAGATTGTTATTTGGAACTACGAATTTGAATGGCGCCTCAGGGGAGAATTCGGTGTTGAATTGTACTATCCTTTTTGTGCTCTGCGTGAAAATATTCTGATCCACCACCCAGAGGACACCCATCAACACAAAGGGCACCGCGAAATATTTTAAATATTTACGATTCTCACGAAGATCAATTGCCTGTTCGAAAGAGATGCCCTGCATTGCCCGGGACTTCTGGGCGATACCCGCCTGCACGAGTTCACTATTCCCGGGAAGGGATGCGAGTTGAAGAAGATTAAGTAACCTGTCGCCGATTGTCGGAAAATGATCGCCAACCAGCTGGGCGCTTTCCTCCTGACCGAGACCGCGGCGGTAGATCCACCAACGGATGGGAAGTTTCAAAAATCTGTAAATGCAGAAAAGGACAAGTGCAATGAAGGAAGCGAATACCAGGAGTCGCGCGCCTTTGCTCATCCAAAGGCTATACTCCAGGAGTGCAGCAATTATAAAATAGACAAGAACGAGCGACAGCGTGAGAATCGTGCCGCGGATGAAAAGATTCAGATAATACTTCCTTCGAAAGGAAGCGAGGTTATCGTAAATCGGTTTAATGCCCTCCCCCATAAATCAACTCGTTAACAGTTAACAACGACAGGATAGCCAAGTTAGTTTTTTAAGAGGGATTTTCGGAGGGAGCAATTGTTAAATCAAGACCATACTCCTTTTCGAAATATTCTATAACGTGCATTTTCAGAAGCTTTTCCTGCTCCAGCAGATCAAAATGGGGGAGTTTCTTAATCATTTTCCAATGCGGCCAGCCGTCTTTATCACTGCCGGTAAGCTCATAATAACCCGATTGACTTAACACCCGGCAGATGCCTATATGCATGAGGTCTTGTTTCTCTTCTTTCGAAAACGGCTTATATCCCTTGCCCAACTCCTGAACGCCAATGATGAAAAGCACACCGTTGAGATCTTTCGGCCGCCTGCCAATAAGCTTTTCGATCTCGCCCATAAGGCGACTCCACTGTCGTTGAAGGTCAAGATCTTTTTGGTACATCGCTATTTGGATAGTTCTTCCCAGAATTCGAATGCACGGCGGAGATGTGGGATAACGATCGTACCGCCGATCAGTGTAGCGACCCCCATCGCCTCGTGAACCTCTTCCGTGGTAAATCCAACCTCCTTGCATTTCCCCAGGTGATACTTGACACAGTCATCGCACCGGAGCACCAACGAACAGGTAAGTCCGATCAGTTCCTTCGATTTAACATCGAGAGCACCTTCCTGGTAGGCATTAGTGTCGAGGTTGAAGATCCTTTTTATGATGAGATTGTCAGCCCCCAGAATTTTTTCATTCATGCGGGAGCGATAGTCGTTGAATTGGTCTACTAGATTCATAACGCAAAGATATCCGGAATACCTAACGTTGAGCATTTGGGGAATGGTTCGTATGACCGGAGTTTTGCATTATGATACTTCAGGATTTTATCGCGCTGTTTTATCCCAGGGTTTGTGTCGCTTGTCACACGTCTTTGATCAAAGGCGAGGATGTTCTGTGCACGTCCTGCCTGGTGCAGCTTCCGAAAACGGCGTATCATCGTTATGATGAGAACCCCGTGCGCAATCGCTTGGCGGGCAGGCTTCCGCTGGCTTTTGCCTCCGCATTTTTAAAGTTCAGAAAGGGTGGGCTTGTTCAGAGCCTGCTTCATGAATTGAAGTATAACAATCGTCCCGAGATCGGGATAAGAATGGGACACCTGTATGGGATGGAGTTAATGGAATCAGGCCTTGGCGCAGATTTCGACATGATCGTTCCTGTACCGCTTCATTCATCGCGCATGAGACGTCGCGGTTACAATCAGAGCGCAAAGTTTGCTGAGGGGCTGAGCGAAGCGCTGAACATTGCGTGGGAAGAAACTATTTCTCAGCGCGTTTCGGCAACGACCACCCAGACGCGCAAAGGAAGATCTGACCGGTGGAGCAATGTGAAAGACGCATTCTCCGTCGCCGACGTCGATAGGGTTGCTGGAAAAAGAATCCTGCTGGTCGATGATGTGATTACCACCGGTGCAACTCTTGAGGCATGCGGGTCACATCTAATTGAATCGGGATGCGCATCCCTGAGCATAGCCTGTATCGCAGAGGCATAAAAAAACCCTCCGTTATGCGGAGGGTTCTTTCTATTGATCTTTTTGTGTTTACCAGTTAGAGCCAGCGCGGATCATTGCGCAACGGAAACCGATAGTAGCTGTAGAAGAGTCCTGATCGAGATATCTTCTTGTACCAGGTGACATCCAGTACGCAACATCTTTCCATGAACCTCCTTTGTAAACACGAACCTTGTCAGACACGAGGGAAGTGAATCCCTGAGGGTTTGCTTCTTCCCAGTCGTCATTGTCAGGATCTTTTGCGTTGAATTTCGCTTTAGCAGGATCCATTTTAGGATCTTTCAGCTGATAGTTATTTCTGTAACCGCTCTTTGCGTCATCGAGGAAACCATCGCGACGGATAGGGTTAAGGTCATCGAAATCCTGGAATGACATAGGGCGATAAACGTCCATTACCCACTCGCTCACGTTACCGGCCATATTGTAGAGACCGTAGTCGTTAGGAGGGAACTCATAAATATATGATGTGATAAGGGCACCGTCGTTCAAGCGACCAGCGATACCGGCATAGTCACCGCGACCTCTCTTAAAGTTTGCAAGGAAGAAACCCATTGTCTTACCGAAAGGGTTACGAAGAGCGTGGCCATCCCACGGATAGATACGCTGATACATCTGAAGTTCTTCAACCCACTGAGTAGCGATAAGAGCTTGTGCCGCATATTCCCACTCTGCTTCTGTAGGGAGGCGGTATGCAGGAATTACAACGCCGGTTTCGAGAGGAATACGACCACCAGGTGCAACCTCAGGAAGTTCTTCGCCTGAATCAGCAAGGAGCTTCTGGTTTACAGCGGTTGTTCTCCACTTGGCGTAGTTATTTGCCTGAACCCAGCTAACGCCCACAACAGGGAAGTAGCGGAATCCGGGATATCTGAGGTAGTGATCCACATAAGGATCGTTGAATGCAAGTTTTCCAACCCATACAGTAGTGTCGGGAAGAGCTGCCTGATAAACTTCCTGAGATGAGTCTTTGCTCAGGTAGTGCATGTATTCAAGCCAGTGAATGTTTGCGATCTCTGTTTCATCCATATAGAATGAAGCAACAGAAACTGTTCTTTCTATGTTGTCGCGATACGACATAACATCTTCTTCGAATGAGCCCATTACAGCACGACCGCCTTCAATGAATACGGTGTTTGGAGCATCTGGCTGGCCTTCGAAGGGTTTTACCTGGAAGCCACCTGCATCGTCATCGTTGTAAGCGAGACCGGTGGCGGTACTCATCTGGCCGGGATTGGTTGCTGTGGGCTTGCCCCCCTTACCGCCGAAGAGTGAACAAGAGGCGAGGATCATAGAGCCGCCTACGAGAAAAAATAACCCCCTTACGTACTTCATCTTTCTGGTGTGTTAGATATTAAAGAACTGCTAAGATAAATAGATAACTATATGTTTTCCAAAGGCTAGAGATTATAATCATTAATCACAGGTCTAAGGACCGCCCGGCCAGCGGACGAAGTGAAAATCCCGTCGCCGGATTGGAACGAAACGCCGTCGAATCTATTGTATCCTAATTTGGGAATAAGCGTCTTGAAATGAATCGTAAAACGATTCAAATCGTCTTTAGAACTATCAAAAACAACGTTTTTTGGCATGGCAATCCTTTTGAGTTAAGGTGCCCATTATGAAAACCAAAGGTATCTTCAACATCGACGATTTCAGACGCGCGTCGTTTGAAAAGAAGTGCGATGTTGTTACCACACAATCGACCTACATAGTGACGCGCACCCTCGGTAACTGCAAGGTTTACCTCTACCACACTGGCGACTACTTTATCGAGGTTTTCTTCTCCCCGATTTACAAGAAGGTCCTCATGATCAACGCCTTTAATGATGTCGAAAGCATGCTTCCCTACTCGGAGACAGTATCGCTCAACGCGCTCGGGCTAGATAGACTAAACAGACAAAATTAAAAACGGCTGCCCCGACCATGGCTCATACCTCGCACATCCCGCTTAAAACATTTAAAGAAGTATCAATCGGTGATAAGGCGAAGGCCCTCCAAATGTTCGGTACGCTCCTGGCCACAACGTCGGCGTATGGTATGGACTTCTTCCTTTACGGAATGGATAGCTATTTCGTGGAGGTGACGTCCCAGCCAATTACCGGCGATGTGATTTATATAAGAGCAACCGACAGAATGGGCGTGTGTGACCTGTACCTCGAGGCTATAGAACTCCCACAGTTTTAAGCGCATCTTCAACGGATCCGATCTTTTCAATGGTCAGGATCAGTTTTCCTCCAGTATCCTTCATTTTACAACGGCGTGAATTCGCCTGCACAAACGCCAGGATTTTTCCGAAGATCTCCGACTTGAAGTATTCGTCTTTACCCGAGATAAACTGACCTTTGAATTTGTCGTTCTTCAGACTGATCTTCTCGAAGCCGAGCTTCTCTCCTACCCACCTTAATCTAACCGAATCGATCAGCTGACCGACAGAAGCAGGGATTTCTCCGAACCGGTCCTGAAGTGAATCGCGAAACTTCGCAAGCGCCTCTTCATTCTTAATGTTATCAAGAGTTGCATACAGCTGCAGACGTTCGCTGGTGTTGCTCACGTATGTTTCGGGAATGAGAATTTCGAGGTCGGTCTCAATGACGCAATCCTGTGCAACAAGCTTGGCCCTCTCAGCCAGCTCACTGGCAAAGAGATCTTTGAATTCAGTTTCTTTCAATTCCTGGATCGCATCGTCAAGGATCTTATGATAGGTGTCAAAACCCAGGTCGTTGATAAAACCACTTTGTTCGGCACCTAGGAGATTTCCCGCACCACGGATATCAAGGTCTCGCATCGCGACTTTAATGCCATCACCCAATTCGGAGAATTCTTCAAGTGCTGAAAGTCGCTTACGTGAATCGGAAGAAAGAACGGATGTCGGCGGAGTCAATAAATAACAAAAAGCTTTCTTGTTCGAACGGCCAACGCGACCACGCATCTGGTGAAGATCGCTCAATCCAAACATATGTGCCTGGTTGATGATGATCGTATTCGCGTTTGGAATATCCAGACCAGACTCAATGATATTGGTGGAAACCAGGACATCGTATTCTCCTTCGATGAATTTGACCATCACCTTCTCGAGCTTATCGCCATCCATTTGTCCGTGAGCGATACCGATCCTTGAATCCGGTACGAGCTTGAAGATGACGTTGGCAACCTGCTCGATATCACTGACACGGTTATGAACAAAGAAGACCTGGCCACCCCTTCGAAGTTCGTAGCTCACCGCGTCGCGAATAATCTCTTCGTTATAAGTGTGTAACTCTGTAGTAACCGGCTGACGGTTCGGGGGAGGAGTGCTGATGATACTAAGATCGCGCGCACCCATCAGTGAAAAATGCAGGGTGCGAGGGATCGGCGTAGCGGTCAAGGTCAATACATCGACGTTTACTTTTAATTCTTTTAAACGGTCTTTCACCTTCACACCGAACTTTTGTTCTTCGTCGATTATCAAAAGTCCAAGGTCTTTGAACTGCACGTCTTTGCTAACAACTCTGTGAGTTCCGATGATGATGTTGACCGTACCATCTTTAACTTCACCGAAGATCTTCTTCAGCTGGGTATCTGATTTGAAACGGTTAGCATATTCGATTCGCACAGGGAAATTCGCGAGTCGTTCGGAGAACGTTCTGTGGTGTTGCATTGCAAGGATAGTAGTTGGAACGAGTACTGCTACTTGCTTTCCTTCTGTTGTTGCTTTGAATGCTGCACGAATTGCAACTTCGGTTTTTCCGAACCCCACATCCCCACAAACCAATCGATCCATCGGGTGTGGTTGCTCCATGTCGCGTTTAACATCCTCCGTAGCCTTGGCCTGGTCAGGTGTGTCTTCGTAAAGGAATGAACTTTCGAGCTCTGCCTGCAGAAATCCATCCTGCAAGAATTGATAACCGGGTGCTGTCTTGCGACGGGCATACAGCTGGATCAATTCTTTAGCGATGTCTTTAACCTGTCGCTTGACTTTATTCTTCTTGTTCTCCCACTCACCCGAGCCAAGCTTGCTGATTGGCGGAGGACTTCCTTCCTTACCAACATATTTGGAGATCTTATGAAGCGAGTGAATGTTGATATACAGTAAGTCATCATCACGGAAGACGAGCCTGATTGCCTCCTGCTCACGACCATTAACATCTTTCTTCTCGAGACCGGCAAACTTGCCGATACCATAATCGATGTGAGTCACGAAATCGCCGGGCTGTAATGTCTGCAGCTCGCGGAATGTCATCGCCTTTGACTTGGAAAACTTTTCTTTTTGCCGATAGCGATGAAACCGTTCGAAGATCTGGTGATCGGTGTAGCAAACAACCTTTACATTGTGATCGACAAATCCCTGGCGAAGGGAAATATCAAGTGACTGGAATTTTAATTCCGGGTGGATCTCAGCAAAAACACCCTGCAGTCGTTCGAGTTGTTTTTGTTGTTCGGCAGCAATGAAGTTCGTGTAACCCTGCATCTGCTGGTCCAGCAAATTGCCGGCGAGCAGTTCGAAGTTCTTTTTGAATGCGGGTTGTGCGCTCGAACGGTACTCCACAGTCACATCAGCGGGATAGAGATAACGATTCCCGAACTCTATCTTTTTGAATGGTCCAAGATTCTTCTCGAAGCTCTCACGTGTCTCGAATAAAGCTTGCGGCTCCAGGTTCACTTTTGCGTGACCACTATCGTGCAGGATCTTGTCAAAACTCTGACTCGCTTTGTCAAAACACTTTTCGATGACATCCAGGGTAAGTGCTGTGTCTTTGATCCAGACTTTACTTGCCGGTGGGATGAATTCCAGCAATGATTGTCGTTGCTCCTGTACGAGACGGGTTTGCACGTTTGGCATCAGACTGATCTTGTCGACAGTCTCGACAGACAGCTGTGAGCCCGGATCGAAGGAGCGGATACTATCGACTTCATCGCCGAATAGTTCAATACGATACGGTAGCTCGTGGGCGAATGAAAATACGTCGATGATACCGCCGCGGATTGCAAATTGGCCGGCTTCGTAGACAAAGTCGGTCTTCTCGAAATCGTAGGTATGGAAGAATTCTTCCAGGAAGGCTCGATCAAGATTTTCACCAACAGTTATCACGAACGTGTTGCTCGCAAGCGACTTCTTATTGATCACTTTCTCTGAAAGAGCTTCGGGGTAAGTGATAACTATATTGGACTTACCAGCAACAGAGAGCCGGTTGAGACATTCGGCGCGGGTAAGGATGTTTGCATTTTCAGTTTCATCGTACTCATACGGACGTTTATAAGACATCGGGAAAAAGAGGACCTCCCGATCTCCGAGAATACTCTGCAGGTCGTTTGAAAAATAAGCTGCCTCTTCTTTGTCGTGAAGGATGACGAGATGGTCTGACTTCGTGCTCTTGAAAACTGCCGCGAAGAGAATCGCATCGAGGCTTCCGTTGACTCCCTTGAGCCGAACCGTTTCCGATTTGGACGTAGTTATCCCTTCCGCCAGCGTCCTTACTAAACCGTCGGCCTTGAAAATTGAAAGAAATTCGTCCGCCCTCAAACCTAAACCAAAAAAGGAACGCAAAAGTAATATTTTTGCAGACCATGACATATCTCAGGTTACTCTTTTACTATCTCACATTCCTGAGCCTATTGTTTGTAGCGATTGGTTTATGGAGACCGTGGGTAATGTTGTGGTGGGAAGATGTTTCGAACCGACGCAAGGTTATTAAGGTATACGGATCGATTGCTATCATCTTTTACGCGATTTTCCTGGCACTGAAACTTTTTTAATAATGGTAAGAACGTTAAGCAATTTTGTATTCGGGCTAATATTGATCGCGCTCGTTACAGCGTGTTCGAAAGAGAAACCGAAAGAGGAAACCGTTCAAGCGCAGCCGGCTGCGGCTCCGGCGTCGACTAACCAGATGCCGACTTTCGAAATCACACTAACCGACGGAAAGAAAAAGAGTTTCCGAAATGATACAGGCAAATTGCTGCTGGTCCTGTTCAACCCGAGCTGTGATCATTGCCAGCGTCAGTCTAAGATGATATCGGAGCATACTGACCTCGTAAAAGGTTACAATGTATATTTCATTTCGCCGGAGCCGTTAGATTCGATCGCGAAGTTTTCATACGAGTATAAACTGCTCGACTATAACATGCATTTTGGACAAGGCAGTGGACCCGAGATCATCGGACAGATCGGGCCGGTTAATGAAGTGCCAGCCTTCTTTGTTTACAACAATCAGGTCCTTGTTAAAAGGAAGGAAGGGGAGATGCATCTCGAGAACCTCAGAGAGTTCCTGAAATAATCTCATTTCAGTCGATCGGCGGTGACAGCAAATTTCTTTTTGATACCACTGAAATAGAGGAGGTATAGATCTCCGCCGTCTTTAATTCCTGTCTTCTTTTTAATCTCGTCGACAGACATGGGATAGTTACGCACGATGATGTTCGCTTTGTCCGGTTTTATGTCGTCTCTCACACGAAAAACCCTGCCCGGAAAATTTTCGACGAATGTGTTACTGGTGTATAAATGTGTGTTGATTTGGATCTTTCGAAGATCAAAGGCAAGTGCGATTGATTTGAACGCTCCGCCTTTTAGTATAGAGGCATTGGGTTCATAGATGTATTTGAGCGGATCGGAGAAAGTGGTTGTGGCAGCTCGCTCGCCGGAGAAGGTGAATTTGAATTCTGACGGTGTTTTATCGAGGTTATAGCATTCGATAACGGGCTCGCCTGTGAAATCTTTCTCGCAAAGAAACAATAGCTCTTTGCATTCATTGTCAACGGACACCACGAGTACGCGACTTACAAACGAAAGATCTTTGATCCCTTGTTGAATGTCGAGGAGGGGAGAAGCTTTGATCAACAACCGCTCTGAGCGTTCGTATAATTTTTCTCTAAGATCGATCACATCGGGAGTGCAATCGGCAAAGCCATGAACCTTTTTGTTCGTTGACGATCGTCGCGATGGATCTATATAAATGAGATCATAGCATTTTCCAGGCGTTGAAAGAAATTCTGCTGCGTTGCCATTGTGATGATAAATGTTATTTGCGCCAAGCAACGTGTGATTATGTTTCGCTATTTCCACCAGATCGGTTTCAGGTTCGCAGTAATCACAATATGAAAATTGTTTTGACAGGAAAAAGGAATCGATGCCGAAGCCGCCGGTGAGATCGCAAAAGTTCGTTTTCGGTTTTATCCACCTGGAAATAATATCCGCCTTAAATAATGCCGTTGCTTCGGAGCTGCTTTGTTCGAGATTTAAGGAGGGAGGATAAACGACACCTTTTGTATTATGATAAAGCGGGATCTTGTATGTCGATTTTTTCCGCGCCTTGATCTGCGATGCAATCCACGCCGAAGGAACTCCAAGTATTTCTTTGTGCTTGAGAACGAGTTTGTCTTCATCATCCTTTTCATGTTCGAAGATGAAGTCTTGTATGTCGTCTTCAGCGATCCTCCTCGTGTTCAATCGTTGCGTGGGATTTGAAGTGAAGGTAAATATTCCGCGCGTAAGCGATCAAGCCGGCAGACTGTGCGATGAGAAGAACGATATCGTCGCGATAGATGCCATATACTACGACCATAACTGACGCCAGGGCACTGATGACCCAAAAGCCCAAAGGCAACAAAGACTCGTTCGCCTTTTCAGAAAAATACCATTGATAGAAATAACGGAAATTCAAGAGCAACTGACCCACCATACCGATGAGCATGAAGATATCTGTGTAGTTGAAGGTGACCGCAGACGTCTCACGCGTGAAACCATATAAAAGAATAGCAGGCGGGATCATGAGCAGGACAACCCTGACTGGCGCGGTGATTTGATTCCATACTCTTTTTAGCTGCAGGTTCCGTACGTAGATATAAAATGCGATAGTCTGGCCGACCATAATAACCGGGTCCTGGCGGAGGACACCGTAGAATAGAAAAGCGGAGGCGCCGATGAGGCTGAAGATCCAAAAGATCACCGGAGAGACGATGCGTCCTTCACGTTCGGCGATGATCCACTGCGCAATTGTTCGCGCACCGAACATAGCCTGGCCAAAGAAACCGAGAGCTAACAGCCAGACAGGATCTTTCATTGACGCAATAGTACCAAGCTTTTGTGAGGATTTAAAACAGGCTCAGCAATCCACCCTTTCTGAATTTTGTCAGGTCGTATGGAGGCATCGATTTTCCCTGGAAGAATCTTTTTTTCGAAACCGCGAAGAGTTGATGAATGGCGTCTGCGATGTTTCCTTCACCCGACATTCTTCGACCGAACTGGGAGTCGTTCACATTTCCGCCGTGGAGTGAACAGATCTGGTTCCAGACCTTGTCGAAACGATCGGGAAAATTCTTGCGAAGCCAGTCTTCGAAGATTTTTCCGATGGATCCGTTTAGCCGAACTACGGTCATCCCTGCAGTGAGAGCACCAGCGTTTGAGGCAGCTTTCAGTATCTCAGGAACTTCATGATGATTAAGCCCTGGAATAAGGGGAGCATTCATAATGCCCACGGGTATCCCGGCTTTCGCGAGCTGTTCAACGGTGTTGAGTCGTTTGAATCCACTGGCTGTTCGCGGCTCCATCTTCCTCCTGAGCTCTTCATTCAGCGTCGTTATTGAGATATAAACCTGGACAAGATTATCCGAGGCAAGATCCTTTAAAATGTCTATGTCGCGCGTGACCAAGCCGTTTTTTGTAATGATGCCAACGGGATGGCGGTACTGGGCCATTATTTTCAGTACGCTGCGTGTGAGCTGATATTTTCTTTCTTGTGGCTGATAGCAATCGGTGTTACCCGAAAGCATGATCGGGAGTGCTTCCCACTTCGAGCTGAGAATATGCTTTTCGAATAGCTCGGCAGCGTTCTTTTTGACAATGATCTTACTCTCGAAGTCAAGACCAGCACTGAAACCGTAATATTCATGAGTGTTGCGGGCATAACAGTAAATGCATCCATGTTCACAGCCCTGGTATGGATTCATGGAATACATATTTCGCAGGTCGGGACTTTCGACTTTGTTGACGATCTTCTTTGCGTTTTCTTCGAAGATTTGTGTGTCGGGATTTTCTAAAAGCGGCTCATCAAGACCTTCGATATGATCTGTGACGTACTGATTTTTCAGAAACTTATTTGTCGTCTTAATTTGCGCTCCGCGCCCACTAAAATAGTCGTCCCGCTGCTCCATGAGGCCAAATTACTAAAATTATTAGCATTCTAAAGAACTTAGTTTTGATTTATTTAGAGCCTGAATTGACTGAAATTTTGAAGGATAACGTGCGGATCAGGGTACTCCATGAGTATCAGAATCATCCGTCGGTGTCGGGAAATAAGTGGTGGAAATTGAAGTATAATATTGAGCAAGCGCGTAAGGAAAACCATGATACGTTGTTGACTTTCGGAGGCGCTTACTCTAATCATATCTATGCGACAGCAGCCGCGGCCAGGGAGAACGGATTCAAAAGTATAGGCGTGATAAGAGGAGAACAGGTCGATAATCCTACTCTCCGTTTTGCCAGGTCACAGGGGATGAGGCTCGAATTCATTTCCAGGGAACAATATCGAAGGAAAGAGGAGCTTCAGTTTCCTGGTGTGTATGTGATACCTGAGGGCGGAACGAACGACTACGCTATCGAAGGATGTGCGGAGTGGGGAAGGAAATTGTTGAATATAGAATTCGATCGGCTCTATCTACCTGTAGGCACCGGTGGAACAATGACGGGTTTATTGAAGGGCATCGGTGGCAAGAGAGACGTGATCGGCGTACCTGTACTAAAGAACGATGATTTCGGCAATGGGGACTGGAATCTTTTGAAGGAGTACCATCATGGAGGTTATGCGAAAACCACCGCCGAACTTCTTGCATTCATCGACATGATAAAAAACAAGTATGACCTCGTTCTCGAACCAACGTATACCGGAAAATTATTCTTTGCTGTCTTCGATCAGATAGAAAAAGGAATTATTGCGAAGGGTACCACTCTCCTCGTTATTCATACAGGAGGACTTCAGGTTCTAGCCAAATAGGTCTTCAAAAATTTCCGGAAGCTTGCCGAATGCCTTTACCGCGATTTTTGATTTCGTTAAGTCGAGCGACTTCTGACTGTACTTTGAAATATATATCTCCGTAAATCCAAGTTTCTCCGCTTCGGAGATCCTTTGGTCGATACGATTAACGGCGCGAAGCTCACCGCCGAGACCAACTTCTGCGGCGAAGCAGATCTTATCGTTGATCGGGATCTCTTCGAACGAGGAGACCATCGACGCACAAATCGCAAGATCGATGGCAGGATCTTCAACGGAAATGCCACCAGCCATGTTGAGAAATACATCCTGCGTGCTGAGCTTGAAGCCACAGCGCTTTTCGAGTACTGCCAACAACATGTTGAGTCGCTTTTGATCGAAGCCTGTCGATGTTCGTTGCGGCGTACCATATGAAGCTGGGCTTACCAGCGATTGTATCTCGATCAACAACGGTCTATTGCCTTCGATGGTGGCGCCTATGGTTGCACCACTTAATTGACCATCTTTCTGCGAGATCAGGATCTCGGAAGGATTCGATACTTCGCGAAGACCGCTTCCAAGCATTTCATAAATACCGATCTCCGACGTTGATCCAAACCTGTTCTTTGTTGTGCGGAGTATACGATAGGCAAGATGGCGATCACCCTCGAATTGAAGGACCGTATCAACCATGTGTTCTAGGACTTTTGGTCCTGCAAGCATCCCGTCTTTTGTTATGTGCCCTACCAGGAAAACAGATGTGTTGGTCTCTTTTGCAAACTTCATGAGCTCACCCGCGCATTGTCTCACTTGTCCAACGCTTCCCGAAACAGAGTCCAGCAATGGTGAGTACAAGGTTTGTATCGAGTCTACGATCAGGAGTTGTGGTTTCAACTCTTCGACGATCGCAAAAATATTTCTCGTATTCGTCTCCGTGAGAACATGAAAGTTTTCGCTGGCCTTTCTTTTTCCGATCGTGCGTTCGGCCCGCATTTTTATTTGTTGTTCACTTTCTTCGCCCGACACATACAGTGTTCGAAGCTGTTGCATGCCGACTCCAATCTGCAGCATGAGTGTTGATTTACCGATACCAGGCTCTCCACCGATGAGTACTAAAGATCCGGGTACAATTCCGCCGCCCAGCACGCGATTTAATTCCAGATCGGGTGTCGTTATTCTTATCCCGGACGCTGATTCGATCTCCGAGAGTTTTCGTGGCTGCGCTACACGGGCGGTCGAGTCGGACCGCCACTGATTTTTACCCGCGTCTGTTTTCGTTACAACTTCCTCGGCAAAGGAATTCCAGGCGTTGCACGAGGGGCACTTTCCGAGCCACTTTGCTGACTCATAACCGCAGTTGTTACAATAAAATAATGTCTTCGATTTTGCCATGAAGCGGGCAAATAAAGGATTTTTTATGACAACGAATGACAATCACCCAAAAGAGGTATTTGTGTCGTTACCCCAAAACGCGTTATTGTAACGTCGATAGTTACCCCCGAATACGGCTTTATGAAGAAATTACTCACCAGCGTAATTGCTTTAGCAATTACAATCGGTGCCTGCCTGCCAGTCAGCAACGCACTTGCACAAAAAGAAAAAGCTCATCCTTCGTTTGGCGAAATCACGCCCGATGAAATCAACATGAAGAGTTACGCAAAAGACACTTCGGCCAACGCAGTTATCCTTTTCGATATTGGTTCATGTGTGCTTGATGACGATCTCAGAGTTATTTACAAGCGTCATATTCGTGTGAAGTTCTTCGGAGCTAAAGACATCGACGAGTATGCAAGTAAGGCGATAACATACGAAACCAACAACGAAGGCATTACGAAGATCAAAGGTGCCACGTACAACCTGGAAAATGGTAAGATCGTCACGTCAGAACTGAGCGACGATGGGGTTTTCAAACGGAAAGTGGATAAGGTTAACAGTCAAATAAAATTTACACTGCCCAATGTAAAGCCCGGGTCGGTGATCGAATACTCATATCAATGGACGATGGCGGCGAGCTTGCTTCCTTCATGGCAATTCCAGCACACTATCCCCACAATCTATAGCGAATATGAAACGAACATACCCAAGACGTTCACTTTCAGAAAGGACCTTCAGGGATTCCTGGCACTCACTGGTCAGACTTCCAAAAATGAAGGTGCTGTAGAGAAATTGATAATGAGGGATGCACCTGCATTCAAGATTGAACCATTTCTCACCACACCCGACGACTACGTTTCGAAGATTCATTATTACATCACTTCGATCTTTAGCTCGGGGAACGCAAAGTTTTACAATTTTGAAAGAACGTGGCGCGGTATCGCAAACCAATATGATAAAAGTCCCGACTTTGGCGGCGTGATAAGATCGACAGGCTGGCTCGACAAGACTGTAGATCCTCTTGTAGCGGGCGCAGCTACGCCGGAAGAAAAGGCCAGACGGATTCATGATTTCGTGAAGACGAACATTACCTGGAATGAATGGACTGATAAACTTCCGGACCACACATTGAAGAAGGTTCTTGAAGACAAAAAGGGAAGCACGTCGGAGATCAATATGCTTTTGGTGGCCATGATGAAGCGAGCCGACCTTGAAGCATATCCCGTATTGATCAGTACACGTGACAATGGTCTTATCCGTCCCTTTACGCCATATGAAGCTCAATTCAACAACGTGATCTGCCTTGTAAGAATCGAGGGTAAAGACAAGTTCTTTGACGGAACTGACAAAACTCTTCCATTCAGCTCACTTCCGGAGCGTTGTCTTAACGGGCAGGGCTTACTCGTTAAGGCCGATGCCAGTGAATGGGTTACTATAACTTCGTCGAAGTCGCGTAACATTTACAGCGCTAGTTTCAAATTGAGTAACGATGGTGAAATGAAGGGGAAGCTTACAATTGCGCGGGATGGATTGTTTGCCGGACAAATGCGTTCTGATTTTACGTCCTTGGGCAAAGAGAAATACATGGCCGAATCGTTCTCGCACAAAGGTTGGGAGTTCGGAAAAAGCGACTTTGCGAACATAGATGGTATGAATGAGGTGCCTAAAGAAGAACATGAGGTTGTTATACGGGATCATGCACTTACAAATGGCGATATTATCTATATAAATCCGTACATAGCTGGACTCGAGAGAAATGACTTCAAGTCGGAGGAACGTCAATATCCCGTGAATATCCCGACTGCCTTTGATGATATCTATTCAGCAAAGATCGAGATGCCCGAAGGATATAAAATAGAAGAACTACCGGCAAACAAGATGTTTATTCTCCCCGAAAACGGTGGTAAATTCACTTACAGCACGTCGGTAATCGGGAACGTTATTAATTTCACATCGCAATTCACGATTTCCAAGAACTTTATCGAAGCAGAGAAATACCAGGCGCTCCGCGAGTTTTATTCAATTGTGGTTGCAAAGCAGGCGGAGCAAATAGTATTGAAAAAAGCACAGTGATGAAGAGACTAATTTACACATGCGGGATTGTTCTTTCCACGATCGTCGCGTATGCGAAAGAGATAAAGTATCCGGTGAGCGCAATTCCGGAAGGACTTAAGCAAAACATGAGCGTCGTTATTCGTGAGGACGAGACAATTTTTAAGATCAATTCACGAAAAAGTTCGTCCGTACACTTTCATCTTGTGGCAACGATCCTTAATCCGAACGGGAAAGATTATGCCACTAGTGTTATTCACTACGACAAAATGCGTAAGGTCAAAGACCTGACCGCCGTGGTTTATAATGCTGCCGGCGAGTCGATAAAGAAACTTAAGTCTTCCGACATTCTCGATCGTGCTGCATCCGGTGGTGATGCATTGTTTAGCGACGATCGCCTGAAAGCATTCGACCTGACACAATCGCAATATCCGTATACTGTTGAGGTTGAATACGACATGGAATATGATCATCTCTATTCTATCGATGGGTCTGCTTTAAGCTCAAGGGAAGATGTCTCGGTACAGCACTTTAAATATCAACTCATTTACCCAATTGATCTTAAGCCGCGCTACAGGCTTACCAACATTGATCAAAAGCCGACAGTAAATTCCGTCAGTTCAAATGTCGAGTCGCTTACATGGACTTTTGAAAACGTAGCGCCGGCAAAACGGGAACCAATGGCTCCTGTATCGAAATACATTCGAAAAATCGATGCGGCACCGAACAACTTCGAGATCGGGGGATATTCAGGTGATATGTCGAGCTGGGAGAATTTTGGCAAGTGGTTTATAAAAATTAACGAGTCAAGGGATAAACTCCCGGAAGAGGCTAAGCGAAAAGTTCATGAACTCACAGCCGGCCTTAAAGCCAATGAAGAGAAAGCGAGGGCGATCTATGAATACATGCAATCAAAGACCAGGTACGTAGGCATTCAACTTGGTATTGGTGGTCTGCAACCCTTCGAGGCAACAACGGTAGAACAAACGGGCTACGGCGATTGTAAGGCATTGTCCAACTACATGGTTGCTATGCTGAAAGAGGCTGGTATCAATGCATACTATACCATGATCTATGCAGGCGACAGGAATTACGGAATTGACCCGGCTTTCCCGAGTGGACACGCCAATCATATTATTGTAGCAGTACCCAACGAAAGAGATACAACCTGGCTTGAATGTACAAGTCAAACGATCCCGTATGGATTTATCGGGTCGCACACCGACAATCGCTACGGATTAATGGTGACGGAAAATGGAGGTAAACTGAGAAAAACAACGTATTACTCTGCGGACAAAAATATTCAGTCGACCGTAGCCGATGTAACATTGGATATTTCCGGTAACGCCAGGGCTCAGGTAGTCACAAATTATTCGGGCTTGCAATATGAAAACAATGGCTTGTCATTTATGCTGAGCAATTCATCTGAAGAGCAAAAGAAGTGGATACAGGAGAACACGCAGATCCCGACTTTTGATGTAAGCCAGTTTTCGATGACAAATAAGAAGGATAAGATCCCGACAGCAACGATCAAAATGAACCTGTCGCTGAACAAGTATGCGTCCGTAAGCAATAAGAGAATTTTTCTTACACCGAACCTGATGAACAAATCGACGTTTGTGCCGGAAAAAGTTGAGAACAGGAAGACGCCGTTCTTGCTTTCTATGGGATATACGGACATCGATACGATCAAATATCACTTGCCGGAAAGCATGTATCCTGAATTCCTTCCACCGGATTCGAAGTTTACGTCTCGTTTCGGAACATATGAATCGGGATTCAAGCTCGACCAGGGATCGTTGATCTATTTCAGGAGAATGATGAGAAAAGATGGAGAGTTTCCGGCAGAGGCCTACCAGGAGCTGATCGACTTTTACAAAAGTGTTAATAAGGCAGATAATACCAAGCTTGTATTTCTTAGTAAGACCTGATACGCTTGGCTGCGGTTGAAGCTGATTCAACTGTTGTCTCTTCTTTTTTCATGAAGTCCAACGTCTTCCGGTCCATCCATCGCGGAAAGAAGATATTGAGCCACACGGCGAGTTTTCCCTGCAATGTCAGTAGGAGGTCGCGCTTCCTTCGGACAACAGCGGTGTAAATGTGATCGGCAACATCTTCTGGTCGCATCATGTGTTCCTCGTCGGCAGGTGAATATCCTTGAACGCGTCCGTTACCCAACAGCGCTGATTTTCTGATGTTTGTTACGGTGAAGCCTGGACATGCCGTCAGAACATGAACGCCGCGGTCGAGCATTTCGGAGCGGAGAGATTCCAGGAAACCTATCATTGCGAACTTCGAAGCAGAGTACGCGCTGCGCTCGGGTGTGGCGCGACGGCCATTTACGGATGAAATTCCCACCACAGAGCCCTTCGATCTTATGATATGGGGTAGGGCGTACTTCGTGGTATATACCATACCGAAGAAGTTTACTTCCATGACTTTCTTGAAGACATCCAGCTGCAGGTCTTCGAAGAGCGCGCGCATCGAGATGCCGGCGTTATTGATCAGCACATCGATACGTCCGTAAGATTCGATCGTTGCACTGACCACGTTGGCACATTCAGTTTCAACTGAGGCGTCGGCTACGATTGGGAGAACTTCAATGCCTTTTTCTTTAAGGCTGGCAGCAACCGATTCAAGTTGCTCTTTGCGGCGGCCTGTGATAACGACCTTCGAACCCTCCTCGCCAAATCTTTCTGCAAGGGCCTTTCCTATTCCGGAAGACCCGCCGGTTATTATAACAACCTTGTCTTTCATAAATAAACTACCGGTGACAAGCCGCTTCAAAAGTAATCAAAAACAAAAGGTAATTTTGCCCCACCATGTTTGTACTCAGGCTCATCTCCAAACTGCCCCTCGGAGTTTTGTATGTTATATCTGACCTCATCTACCTCCTCACCTACTACATATTTAAGTATCGGAGAAAGGTGGTGATGACCAATCTCGAAAAATCTTTTCCACAAGCCAGCAAAAAAGAACTTGAAAAGATCAGCAAAACATTTTTCAGAAACCTGTCCGACTACGCTGCGGAAACTTTGAGACTTCTTTCTATGAGTGAGGCAGAGCTCAGGAAAAGAGTTGTGTATACAAACCCTGAACTTATCCACGAATACACCAACAAAAATCAATCCGTTCTATTACTAGCGTCTCATCAGTTTAATTGGGAATGGCTGCTCGCCGCAGGATGTCTTCAACTCGCGGTGCCAATAGACTTCGTCTACCTTCCGCAGAGGAGCAAGCTCGCGAATGCCTTTGCACTAGCGGTCCGCACACGTTTCGGAGCTCACGCTATCCCGCGGGAAAGTGTTGGTCGCGAAGCTATTCGAAGAAAGGATATTATTCGTGGTACGGCAATCGTCGCCGATCAATATCCCGGTCACTCTAATCATAGAAGATATTGGGCAACATTTCTTGGTCAGCGAACGGCTTTCTTTCATGGAATATCACAGCTTGCAACCTTGCAAAACGCTGCTGCCTATTTTGGAGCAAGCAGAAAAATATCAAGAGGTCATTATGAAGTGACTCTTGTCAAGCTTGCTGACCCTGGGGATGGGCTAAAGATCATCGATAGATATATTACCGAAAGCGAAAAGGTAATTCGAGAACAGCCTGCCGGCTGGCTCTGGTCTCATCGTCGATGGAAAAATGTCGAGTAAAAATTTAATCGAAATTTAAGCAAGCATCAGCTCTATATCTTCCCTTGTGAGCTGCTTAATAATACTTTCCTCGGTGGTGATAAGGTTTTCCGAGAGCTTGAGCTTATGTTTCTGAAGCTGAAGGATTTTCTCTTCCACAGTATTTCTCGTGATGAACTTGTATGTAAACACTCGCTTCGTCTGACCAATACGGTGAGCACGGTCTACCGCCTGTGCCTCCACTGCTGGGTTCCACCACGGGTCGAGGATAAATACATAATCGGCCTCGGTCAGGTTCAGACCCAAACCACCGGCCTTGATCGAGATCAGGAATACTTTCAGATTCGGATCTTTATTGAATTTCTCAACCTGATCTTTCCGGTCATTGCTCGATCCGTCGAGGTAAGCGAAAGGAACCTTCTGCTTGTACAGGAATTCTTTAACAATATCGAGGTGTTTCACGAACTGGCTAAATACGAGCAGCTTATGTCCTTCGGCCATTGCACTCTCAAGCATGTGTGAAACATCTTCAAGCTTGCCGGATTCTCCCTGGTAATTTGGATCGATCATCCTGGGGTGGTTCGAAAGCTGACGCAACTTCGTGAGGCCCTCGAGGATCATGAAACGGGAATTATTGATGCCCTCTTTGTCGATCTGTTCGAGGATCTTATTCCTGTAGAACGCTTTTGCTTCTTCGTATTTCTCTTCCTGTTCCGCCGTCATATTGGTGTAGTGGACATTCTCCACTTTTTCCGGAAGTTCTGTCGCCACCTGCGATTTAAGCCTTCGCAGCAGGAACGGCTTAATGATAGAGTTCAGTTTTTTGGTCTTCGCCTCGTCCTGTTTCTTTTCTATCGGAACCTGGTACTCGTTCTTAAAGAAAGTCTGACCACCCAGTAATCCCGGGTTGATGAAAGTCATCTGTGACCAGAGATCGAGTGTTGTATTTTCGAGCGGTGTACCTGTAAGTGTAAGTCTGTAACGCGAGTGCAGTTGCATCACTGCCTTCGCAATATTGGAAGTCGGGTTTTTAATTACCTGCGACTCGTCCAGGATGATATAGTTGAAATAGAAATCTTTCAACAGATCTACGTCCAGCCTTGTGATACCATAAGAAGTAAGAATGATATCATAATTCTTAAACCTGCTGATGTCCTTGTTACGAAGTGTTCCGGTGTATGTGAGGATCTTCAGATCCGGGGCAAATTTCGTTGCTTCCATCTCCCAGTTGTAGATGAGCGATGTTGGCATAACGAGTAAGCTTGTACCGGCGTCTCCTTTTTCTTTTTCTGATTGCAGCAATGCCAGAGTCTGCACCGTTTTACCGAGACCCATGTCGTCGGCAAGACATCCGCCCAGGTGAAACTCGTTGAGGAATCGAAGCCAGTTGTATCCGGCCTTCTGGTATGGACGAAGCTTCGCGTTGAAATGATCCGGTAGCGGGTAGTCTTTTATTCCATCGAACGACTCCATGCTGCGGAATCGCTCGCTCATATGAACCTTGGCGAGGTTTCCGTCTTCAAGTTCCTTGAGAAGGTTGAGGTGATATTTCTTGAGAACGGGTTTTTCGTGATCACCATGTGTTTCACTAAGCGCAAAGAGGTCGCCGTATTTCTGAAGCCATGCTTCCGGGATAATGGCGATCTCACCGTTCGGTAGTTTGAATTCTACCTTCTTACGGAGAATGAGTTTACGAAGCTCTTTGAAAGAGATCTCATATTCGCCAAAGCGGATCTTTGCGTGGATATCAAACCAGTCGATATTTTCTTTTACTTCGAGATCGAATACCGCCTTACCAACGAAATATTTCTTGTCGCGATTTTCGGGCTGACTTACCTCGAAGCCCAGGTTCAGAAGATTAACGCGATTTTCATTTAGCCATGAGAACGCGTGTGCTTTCTCAACAGCAACGCGGAATCCCTTCAACGGAAGGCCAAGTTTGATCAGTGTTTGCGCGTATTTCTTCTCGCCGTCGGTGTTTCGTTTTACACGATGGAAAGTATAGTCGTTGTCTTTCTTTTCTATGGTAACGCTGACCGGGCCAAATACATCTCCGCGGAAACGATGCTTTCCGTACTTGAATGAAAGATCGAAAACAATCTTGCCGGCTTCGTCGTCTTTTGTTTCAGTTTCAACTGCGTTGTCGAACAGGTCAGTGACTTCGCGTGATTGTCCCTGGTGCAGCTCGGAAAGAGTTAGCAGCGGGTGCGGATCGTATGCGCTGCGATTGATCTCGAAGCCCTGCACATCGACATCATCGAAGGACGCGATCAGGGGTGCAACGAAACGATTATAATATGTTTCTTCTAAGTTCTTCGGAATAACAACATGGTTCTTGGCAAGGAACGGCATAAGCTTGCGGCCGTCAACGTGTTTGTCGAAGCCATAAAGTTTGCCGTTCAGAACCATCCATGCAGGTTCTTTACAGATCAGGTATGCCGAAGCATTCGGGATGTCCACTTTCTTTCCATCATGACTGATAGTAGGATAGTAGTTGGTATTTTCCGGGGTGCGGCGAAAGTGGAATTGAATATTGGCGCGCTTCTCCAGAACCTCCACCTTTTTCCATGTGGGTTCTCCATCGTTTCCCATCTCGAAAAGCATTTTGCCTTTCATTTTATCGAGGATCTCCGCACGCTTTGTTTCAAGATATCTTTCGATCTCTTCCTGGATCAGCTCGTTGCCCTTCTGTTTGTCGTAAACTTTCGCGAAGAACTCGTTAGGCTTCATCATTTTCGCCGAGAACTTCTTGAGGATCACATCCTGACTCATTTTATCCATGAGCTCGATGAGTTCATAGTCGCGGGTGTCAAGACCTTTCGCAAACTCGCGGGCGTTCTTCGAAGAGATGTTCTGATGCTGGTAGGTGAGCTTACCTTTTTCGTCGAGATGCACGATGAAAGACTCAAAAATATAACCCAGGTACTCGTGCTGGTACAAAGAGTAGATTACTTGAAATGGCTGGGCCGCTGAAACTTTCATTTTTTGACCAATCTTAACGTCGGTGTATTATTAGAGGCAAAAAGCTATCCAATTGGCTGACTTTTAGCACAATACCCACCACGCAGAACTGCTAATTTAAGCATTAAGAATGGATTTTTTAAGGCAAAATCGGGGGACGACCTTACACAGAAATTACCTGCTTGCACCGGCGATAAGAGGAAAAACTACAGATTTTGAATGCTATACGACCTTGATGCCAGCGAGGCAGGAAAGAATGAAGTCAGGAAGGTGAAGACGATGACAAATCCCGAGGTTGTCAGGAAATCCGTCAATTCCATTTTAACAGGATATGCAGTAACGATCGCATTCTCCATGCCCATGCCCACAAGTCCAAACTTGTCTTGGATGAAACAAACAAATGAGCCGAACAATAATCCGACAAAGGCACCTGCAACAGCAATGATCGCCCCTTCCGTGATGAAAATCTTCCTAACCAGCTTTGGATGTGCGCCCACAGCAAACAATACAGAGATATCTTTTTTCTTATCGAGGGCGAGCATCATCAGCGAAAAGAAAATATTGATTGACCCCACAAGTGCAATGGACGCGAAAGCAAGTGTAGCAAACAACTTCTCCAGCTTGAGCAGGCGATAAAGATCCTGGTGTTGCTCTTCATTTGTCAGAACCTTGAAGTCAGCGCCAAGTTTTGCAACGATCCTTTTTTTCACCGACTCAACATCTGCGTCTGGATTAGTCTTTACCTCGAGCCATGTGCGGCGATTGCCGTAGTTCAACAATTCCTGGGTGAAGTCGAGCGGGAGAAAAATGTAGTTCTCGTCGAAATTCTTTTCTATCGAGAACACACCCCCGGGGCGAATACTTTTGCGGGCGTACATGCGCGATGGGTCAAGACTTCCGCCGGAGACATTGCGGATATAAAAGACCTGTAAAACGTGCATCTCGTCGCTGAGATTGATCTTCAGACTGCTCTTCACTCCTTCTCCCACGATGGCGAACGGAATGCTGTCGCGGTGCAGAGCAAGCTCGCCGGCAACCATATTGTTATCGAGGCGCTTTTGCTGTGTAAAATTATCGCTGATGCCCCGGATGATCACGGGCATATCGAGGTCCATATAACGAACGTAAGCGTAGTCTTCGATTACCTCCGACAGCAAATGAACTCCTTCGACAGAGCGGAGATCGGCGAGCAGTTTGTCGTTGACTTCGAAGGTCTTTCTTTTTGCAGCTTCTATCCGGAGTTCCGGATCGAATGCGCCATTAACGGATCGAAGCAGGTCACCGAGTCCATTAAAGACAGAGAGCACGACGATGAGTGACGCCGTGGAGAAGGCGAGCACAAGCATCGACAAGAGAGAGACATAATTAATAAATGATTTATTCCTTTTGGAAAGGAAGTAGCGCCTGGCAATGAAAAGGGAGACGTTCACTTCTTCTTCTTCGGTTCAGGCTTCGTCTTCTTTTCAGCATCCGGAGCGGGAGGAATATTCAGGCTCTTAAGGATCTCGTCCATGCGTATTGCATTTTCTTCAACCTCATCTATGAAAAATGCGAGTTCGGGGACGATCCTTGCCTGGTTGCGGATCTTTTCGCCGAGCGCGCGACGTATCTCCTTTTTGTGGAGGTCGAGCTTAGAGAGGATCGCCTGTTTGTCTTTGGCAAGCATCATGCTTATGTAAATCTTGGCCACACTGAGGTCTGGACTTACTCTGACTTCGGCGATCGTAATGAAGGCGTTATCCAGGAAACCACGCTTATCCTGTAAGAAGATATCGCTGAGCTCTTTCTGGAGAAGACGGGCAAATTTTTGTTGACGAACGCTGGAAGCCATAGTTCAAAGATAGTTAGACTTTTTGAACGGCAGGGAGACGTTTATTAGTTCATAATCCGGCAACCTTTTAACTATTTTGCAGCGCAATGCTTCGGTTCTTCCGCATTAATGATCCGTATCGACTGCTGGCGATACTACTTTTCCTGATCCTGTTCAGCCTGCCGTTGATGATCAACCGGCCAGAGCTTACCAAACCAGAGCTAAAGACTATGGTTTTAGGGGAAGCAATGGACAACGGCCAGATGATGTATGCAGAGATCATAGATCCCACGGCTCCAATGGCTGCCGGATCTTTCGGATTCATGGATTGGCTTATGGGACGTTCGATGATCGGCAGGCAGGTCATTGCTCTCATCCTGATATTTTTCCAGGCAGCGTTTTTTGCCATACTTCTGATCAACAATAAGGCTTATGCCGACAACACTTATGTGCCCGGATTTATCTACGGCCTGTTGTGTTTTGTCTCGTTCGATTTTCTCTCCATAACCCCGGAACTCCTCGGGTCGACGGTTCTGCTTCTCGCCTTGAACAGTCTCTTCCGGGAGATTGAATTCAGGGTGGAGCGACAGGGAACTATTCTGAACGTCGGGCTCTTCATTGGCTTGGCCTCGGTGTTTGTATTTACCTACAGCATCTTCCTCGTGGCCGTGTTCGGCTGCCTTATCGTGTACGCAAGGATCAGCTTCAGAAAATCTTTGCTGTTGCTGTTCGGATTTTTCCTGCCCCACATGGTTATCGGAGTTTATTATTACTACAACGACGCCCTTCCGGCATACTGGAATAATTTTTACCTGGAAAACTTCCTGCACAGCGACATCAACCTTATCTCCGGTAAAAGCTTGCTAATTCTGGGGGTGCTGCCCATTGTTTATTTTGTGTTCTCTCTTTTCATGATGACCCGCGAGGCGAGGTTCACAAAGTACCAGTCACAACTTTTCCAGGTCATGTTCCTGTGGCTGGTGTTCTGTCTCATAGAATTTTTCCTGACAAGACAACTGACGCCGCATAGCATGATCATCATGGTACCAAGCCTTTCCTACTTTTTCAGCCACTACCTGTTGCTTATCCGGCGCCGGTGGATCGCTGAAAGTATGCTATGGCTTTTGGTCGTTGGGATCATTACCGTGAACCTCCTCGCCGTTCGTGGCAAGCTGAGCTCGATCGACTACTCGAAGATGTATGTCAATGAGGCGAAGCAACTACCTGTTGCCAACAAGTCGGTTATGGTGTTGGGTGATGATCTTTCAGTGTACAGGAGTAATAAGCTTGGGGGCTATTTCCTCGACTGGCGATTATCCGAACGTACACTCAATGGAGTTCAGTATTACAATCACGTTCTGAAAATCGACGAGATGTTTCACAATCATCCCCCGGAAGTGATCGTCGACGAAAGGGGTATGTTTGCCGCTTTAGCGGGAAGGATCCCTTCGCTTACGCGACAGTACAAAAGGCAGGGAGAGAATCTCTACGTGAGGATCTAGCAGGCGATCTTTTTAACCCTTCGCTCGTGTCGTCCGCCTTCGAATGAAGAATTCAGGAATTTGTCGATGATCTTCATTGCAAGGTCGGCGCTGATGTAACGGGCCGGCAGACAGAGAACATTTGCATCGTTGTGCTGACGGGCTAATGATGCGAGGTCTTCCAGCCAGCAGATAGCTGCGCGGATGCCCTGGTGTTTATTGGCTGTAATGGCAACGCCGTTACCGCTTCCGCAAATAAGAATTCCAAGATCAGACTCCTTGTTTTCGACGGCTGAAGCAACCGGGTGTGCGAAGTCGGGGTAGTCGGCCGACTCCGAAGAATATGTTCCGTAGTCTTTGTATTCGAAGCCTGAGCGTTTCAGGTATTCTGTAACTTTTTCTTTGAGCTCAAAGCCCGCGTGATCGGCACCGATAGCAATTTTTGGCATCATTAATTATTGTTGAAGGTGTTCGAGAGCTTCTATGCGCTTCTTTCTTCGTACTTCGCGCGCGGATATGAAGATACTTATTTCATAAAGTATCCACAACGGCACCGTGATGATGATCTGGCTGATCACATCCGGCGGTGTGATAATAGCAGCAAGAATAAGGATGATGATGATAGCGTGCTTGCGATAAGTTCTCAGGAACGGAGGATTAACCAGACCTATACGGGTGAGGAAGAAGATAGCTACCGGCAACTGGAACAGGATCCCGCTACCGAATACCAGCGCTACGATCGTTGAAACGTAAGATGTAATATCAAATTCGTTCACGATCATATCACTGATCGTGTAATTAGCGAAGAAGTACATCGACATCGGGCAAAGAATGAAGTAGCCGAAGCTAACTCCGGAGAGGAATAGCAATGTTACGGCGAAGACGGCACCTTTCGATCCTTTTCTTTCTGTTGTATACAAACCTGGCCTGATGAAGCGCCACAACTCCCAGAATACGTAAGGGAAGGCGATGATAATGCCGATCACTGCCGCGGCAGTGAACTGCATACTGAATTGACCTGTGACGAAACGGCTTTGAACTTTAAATGGGATCTCCGTGACACAAAGGCCTTCGCTGCCTATGTAATCGCCAAGCTTACATAACAATCTGAACGTGATGAAGCTCGGCTTGGCGGGGGCGAACACTATGTTGTCGAATATCCACTTTGCAAATACGAATGCGGTAATAAACCCCACAGCAACCGCGGCAACGGATCTTACAATATGCCACCGAAGCTCTTCGAGATGATCAAGGAAAGACATTTCCTTATCCTCATCAACATTCATCTGATCCAACGCCATTCCTTGTTCCGAAAAAATTAGTCCAAAAATTAAATATGAATGCTAATGCCTATTTACTGTATAGCGGAAATTTCTTCATGAATGTATTCACCTTACGCTTCATCCCCTTAAGGTGCTTATCATCTTCTGGTTTCCTTAAACACTCGTCGATAAGATCAACAACCTTTACTACATCTTTCTCTTTCAATCCGCGGGTTGTTATCGCCGGCGATCCGATGCGGATACCTGATGTTACCATCGGAGACTGAGTATCGAAAGGCACCATGTTTTTGTTGATGGTGATATCTGCTTTTATGAGTGCTTCCTCGGCAGCTTTACCTGTCAGGTTTTTCGAACGAAGGTCGATCAGCATGAGGTGGTTGTCGGTTCCGCCTGAGATGATTCGATAACCACGCTTCACAAATTCATCTGCCATTGCCTTTGCGTTGCGGGCAACCTGGACAATATAATCCATGTATTCGTCGCTGAGTGCTTCGCCGAATGCGACCGCCTTTGCAGCAATAACATGTTCGAGCGGTCCTCCCTGTGTTCCGGGAAATACGCCAGAATCAAGGATCGAAGAGATCTTTCTGATCTCACCCTTCGGTGTCTTCAAACCCCACGGATTATCGAAATTCTTTCCAACCATAATAACACCACCACGGGGACCGCGAAGCGTCTTGTGCGTTGTTGTTGTTACAATATGGCAATGCTCGAGCGGATCGTTCAACAACCCTCTTGCGATCAGACCGGCAGGGTGCGATACGTCGGCAAGCAACAAAGCGCCAACGGCATCAGCGGCTGCACGAAGTTTTTTATAATCCCAGTCGCGGCTGTAAGCAGACGCGCCGCAGATGATCATTTTAGGTTTCTCGCGTTGAGCCGTCTCCAGAACTTTATCGAAATCGATGAGACCGGTTTCCTGTTCAACACCGTAGAAAGTCGGCTGGTAAAGTTTACCCGAGAAATTGACGGGCGAACCATGAGTGAGGTGGCCACCGTGGGAAAGGTCGAAACCCAGGATCTTGTCGCCTGGCTTGAGGCAAGCGAGCATAACGGCTGCATTTGCCTGGGCGCCCGAATGAGGCTGCACGTTTGCCCAGCTGGCACCGAAAAGCTCCTTCAGACGATCTATAGCAAGCTGTTCGATCTCATCCACTACTTCGCAGCCGCCGTAATATCTTTTTCCGGGGAGTCCTTCAGCGTACTTGTTGGTAAGGACTGTACCCTGTGCCTGCATCACCTGGCGGGAAACGAAGTTCTCCGAAGCAATGAGTTCAATTCCGTGTTCCTGGCGATCCTGCTCTTTAGCAATGAGGTCGAAAACAACTTTGTCTTTCTTCATTTGGGCCTTTTAGTGGTTTTGAAAGGAGGCCCAAAAATAGTTAAAAAGGTAAATCAACAGTCACTATTCCTGATCTCTTCTTCGCATCCAAAGAATGGAAGAGCAATTCACCAGCTTTTGGCCTTTCAGCAACCCTGGCTGGTACACCACCGGTAATCTGGTTGATGGCTTTACTGAGGAGACTTTCATTGGGATCCCCGAGAGGATACAAGACCAGATGATTGTCGGGATCAAGTTGCTGCGGAACGAAACCCTTTTCATAGTTCGATTCACCATTCTTGTTCAGGAGCTTTACCACAATAGGCTGCATGCCCCACGTATTATTCGGATCGTCCTTATCATATATCGAAATGGAGCCCACATTCTTACCGATTGTTGTGTCGCCAACCAGGTAAACATCCATGAAAGGCTTGAGACCATTGATGATAAGCTCGCTTGCCGACGCCGTACGAGACCCCGTCAGAATATACACGCGGTTGTCGCGCAGCTGGCTTCCGATGTTCTGAGATTTTACAAGGAAAGGAATACTGAGAAACCCTTCACCGAGGCTGGGGTCCGCTTTGATGTCTGCTGTGACCTTGTCGTTGTATTGATGAGAAACGAAAACTGTTGTACTGGTAACGTTCGGTGCGATCAGGCTTGCGAGATTCTGTGCCTCGGTTTCAGCACCGCCGCTATTGAAGCGAAGGTCAAGAACCAGGTCGGTGATGCCTTGCGATTTGAAGTCTGCGAAGATGTTGTCCATCTCAGTTTCGTAGGTCTTGCTTTGATCATCGGGGCCGGCTGAGAAAAGATTGTACACGTAGTAACCGATCTTATGGTCGTTGTAGGTAAAAACTTTATTCAGGTAATTCGGGTCTTCCGCATATTCAACGGGCGTAATTGAAATAGTCTTGTCCTCGCCGAAGGCTTGAGTCTCAAGATTCAGCGGGCGGTAAGTCAGCGTGTGATCTGAAGACATTGCTTTTAACAAAGCCTGGTAGTTATCTGTTGTGATCTGGGTGCTGTTGATCTGGTCAACCACATCTCCGCGATTGATCCCTGCCGAAGATGCAGGTGAATTCGGTTTAACATAAAGCACCTGCATGATTACGTTGTTGTTGGATTCCGAGGCCCGGTACAAAGCGAATTCGAAACCCGCTTCCTTATTAACACCACGAAGGGTGTTGAGGAGGTCTCCATAATTTTCCTGTATCCATGAGAAACGATCACTGGAACTTTTCAACGAGTTAAAGAATGCTTCAGGATCTTGAGATTTATCGGGATTGGCCGGCATATCATCCTTCCAGTAATACCAGTAACTCATATTGTCGTAGATCCAATTATTTACGTGCTCATTACCCGAATCGCTCGTCGTCGGTGAAGGATCGTTTTTATCACAGGCCTGAAATAAAAACAGTATTAAAATCGGAAGTAGTAGCTTTTTCATGTTTTCAGTAACGAAGAAAATCACACCATATTTTGGACCACAAATTAGTAGACAATCTTTTAATATAGATCGACACAATTGCTGTCTTTGTCTTTTAACACCACGCCGTGACTGATTTCTTCGACCTTTGTCACGTTCGATGAATGTGCCGTTGTTTATCAGGAAAAATATTTTGGTGATAACTCTCCACCTGGCGGGGATACTACTGTATATCCTTTCCCCACTGTTCTTTGGAGCTCCGCGGTCGCCGCGCTTCCAGAATATCCAGGTATCATTTATCCTCCACAATGTCTTAATAGCAACTTTCTTTTATCTGAATATTCTAATCCTGATGCCATTCATCCTGAAGAAAAAAGGTTGGTTCGCTTATGTGGCCACCATATTCATCTGTGCGTCGGCATTTGCAATCGTTTCTCATCTTGTTCGTGAAGCATTTATGAACGCTGAATTCAGGCGCCAGCCGAGACCTGACCGGATGTTTCCAATTCCATACTTCGGTCTCGCGTTTCCTTATCTGGTGGCATGGGTTTTTAGCGGTAGCGTGAAGTTTTCCATGGACTACCTGAGACTCGAACGTGAACGAAAGGAAAGTGAAAACGAGAATCTCAAGTCCGAACTCTCTTTGCTCCGTTCGCAGATCAGTCCCCATTTCATGTTCAACATTCTGAACAGCCTTACAGCCCTGGCCAGAAAAAAATCGGATGCGCTGGAACCGGTGATTATCAAGCTTTCTCAGCTGATGCGTTATACGATCTACCATTCGGCAGTTCAGCGCGTAGACCTCCTCACAGAGCTCGAATATTTAGGAAACTATATCGATCTGCAGCGCCTTCGCTTTGGCCAGCATATCTCGATTTCATTCGAAAAGGAAATCGGGCAAAGCGATTTTCAAATAGAGCCGATGTTGCTTATCTCATTTGTCGAAAATGCGTTCAAGCATGGATCTGTACTCGTCACCGATCCCGTTATCGATATCGCAATTACCTGTCGCGACGGCATCCTGAATTTCAATGTGAAAAATAAGTTTGTTCCCCATACCCAACCAGAGGAAACACACGGCGTGGGATTAAGGAATGTGAAAAGAAGACTAGAGCTCCTTTATGAAAATAAATACGAGCTCAACATAAAAGATAAAGCTCCATGGTTTACTGTAAATCTTATTCTGATTGGAAAATGAAATGCTTAATTGTTGACGACGAACCGCTGGCACGTGATCTTTTGGAAGACAACGTGCGCCAGGTTCCTTTCCTGGAATTCGCCGGTGCATGCAGCAATGCCCTCGAAGCGCTGGATGTTATTCATCGCGAAAAGATCGACCTGATCTTCCTTGATATCCAGATGCCTGGACTCAACGGGATCCAGTTTTTGCAAACTTTGAAACAGCCAGTGCTTGTAGTTTTCATCACCGCCTACGAAAAGTTTGCCATTGAAGGATATAATCTCGACGTGGTTGACTATTTATTAAAACCCGTGGCCTTCGATCGTTTTCTCAAAGCAGCAAACAAAGCTCAGGAATTATTTGCGCTGCGAAGCAAGCCAGTGTCACCGGACTTTATTTTTGTGCACGCCGACTATAACCTCGTCAAGATCTCTTTCAATGACGTGATCTTTGTGGAGGGGTTAAAAGATTACGTGAAGATACATCTGTTGTCTTCGCAAAGACCGGTGATCACGAGAATGAGCATGAAGTCGCTTGAAGAGTTATTGCCCGCAAAACGATTTATGAGAATTCATAAATCATTCATCCTGTCGGTCGATAAGATAATTTCAATTAGAAAAGGAAGAGTGAAGATCGCCGCCGCTGAATTACCAATAAGCGACAGCTATGCAGAGAAGTTCTATCAGTTAATTGGAAAGCCGGAGAACTGACCGGGATCATTTCATCCAGACAACCTTTTGTTCCGGGGTGTGTTCTTTGCCGATGATATCGCGGTATAGATCAGGACGGCGTGCTTTTATGTAACGATAGCCGCCGGCTTTGATGAGGTTCTCGCGCTCAAATGTAGCGGTGACAATATCATCATCGAATGTTCTGCATTCCGCGATAACACCTCCGAACGGATCCAGGATCATCGAACAGCCGTTCTTAAGCTGGTCATCATCCATACCGATAGGATTTGAGAATACAGCATATATCGCGTTATCGTAAGCACGCGCCGGAAGCCAGCGCATCAGCCATTCGCGGCCTTTTAATCCGTCAAATTCGGCCCGAAGCGCTTCGGGATTTTTATGCCGGTCGTACCATAATTGAGGATCAACGAAACCAGCACCAGGTCTGGTGGAAGGAGTGCACATTGTAACGTGAGGCATGAAGATCACTTCAGCACCAAGCAGCCTTGTGGCCCTTACATTTTCAATAACATTATTGTCGTAGCAAATGAGTATCCCGCATTTCCATCCATTGATATCGAATACGCAATATTCGTTGCCTGGAGTAAGGTGTGGATTAATGAAAGGATGAAGCTTCCTGAACTTTGCAACGAGTCCATCTTTATTTACGCAGACATAAGCCTTAAAAAGATTGTCATCAACATCCTTTTCGAAGAGTCCCGCCAGAATATGGATGTTATTTTTCTTAGCTATCTGTTGAAGTTTCCGGATGCTTTCTCCCGACGGTATGATCTCCGCGAGATCAAGCATTTGCTGACGGGAAAGGTTTCTAGCGAACGTATACCCGGTTATAGAACACTCGTGGAACGCAACGGCATCGGCACCTTCCTTTGAAGCTTTCGCCGAAAGTTTATCGATGACTGATAAATTATAGTCCTTGTCGCCGCTCTTGTTTTCAAACTGAGCAGTCGCAACTCTTAGATTATTCATCATGAAAGTATTCGCTTACCAACTATCGCTGGATCCGCCCCCGCCGGAGAAACCGCCCCCACCCCACGAGCCGGAGCTTCCTCCAAATCCACCACTGCTTCCGCCTCCGCTACCAAATCCTCCTCCCATGGGAAGGAACCATCCGCCGCGCGACATATAGCCACCGCGTCCACCACCGCCACGCCGCGACATGATAATAATGATGATAATAAGAATAACGAGCGAGCCCCATGAGAATGGCTTCTTCCCGCGTACAGTTTTTATGGGATTATCATTCTTGTATTCACCTTTGATAGTCTGGATAATTGCAACGACGCCCGCTTTAATACCCTCTCCGTATTGACCGCGCCTGAAGAATGGCGCGACCTGGTTCCTGTTAATTCTGCTTGACTGTGCATCGGTCAGCACGCCTTCGAGACCACGACCCGTTTCAATTCGCATGACGCGATCGTCGATGGAGATCAAAAACAGAACACCATTGTCTCTCTTCGCCTGGCCAAGTTTCCACTCGTTGAATACCCTGTTTGAATAAGCATCGATATCATCGCCTTCAAGTGATTGCACAACCAATACGGCAATCTGATTTGAAGTGGAGTCGGCTTCGGCCTTCACGATGTATTCAAGCATCTGCTTGTCGCTGGAGCTGAGGACATTCGCCTCGTCGTGGATCATATAGCCGGCTTGCGCGGGAACAGCCATTTGTTGGCCAAAGGCAGCCGCAAGACCAACCAATATTATATTCAGAGTCAGGAAAAATCTTTTCATTGAATTCTCAGATCGTCACCCAGTTCATTGATATCATCTTCGGCACGAAGGAATCCTTTCTCTAAAAGTATTTCGCCACTTCGTTTAATCGCTGCTTCGAGACCATCTACCAGCTTGTTCTTACGGATGCCCTCGATGATCAGCCGGACCAGGGAGTCCCATTCTTTTTGATCTACGACTTTGCTGATCCCTTTGTCGGCCATTACGATCACTTCTTTTTCGAAGAACGAAACGAAAATGAGGATACCGGTTCTATCCTTTGTGTTAAAAACCTCCTGTTCCAGGAATGCTCTTTCCGCACGAACGCGTGTGGAGGAATCCAACTGTTGCTGATCTGCGAGAAGTCTTTTGAGAGGTAAAATATAGTGCGATGCAAACCCGCCAATGATGCCTCCAAGTAAGAAAACGATGAGAATGATCAACGGGTCATAGATGGCGTATTGCGGCACATAACGATCAAGAAAAATGATTGTAAGGAATGTTGAGATGGCTGCAATCAAACTCCCACGATAGTTTGCAATGGTGTACCTGCCGCTCGTTTCCACGAAAACGGGAACGATCTCGCCCGAGATCTTGCTCTCGGCTTCGAAAACGGCGGCTTTTATGCGTGCCATGTCTTCGCTGCTAAAACGGCTTTGGAGGGACATGATGATTTAATGAGAGTGCAATATACTAAAGGACGTACGCTAAATAACTTTAGTCTTCCACCGGCCTGACTTAAGGTAGAAAAACGCCATCGAAAACATGCTGATCCAATAAACCCATTCGCTACCCCAACCCCACGTAATTGGCAGGTTCAGGTATTCCAGGATCACATACACGTAAATACAGTACACCACGATGGTAATGGATTCTATCGTAAGGTTCACGACTGTGTTGCCGGTGCCCGTTACACCATTGAGCCAAACGGTAGCAAACGACATCATTAGCAGCGCAACGGACACAACGCGAAGGCTTGGTATTGCATATTCTATGAATGCCTGGCCCTGTCCGTAAAACGACAGGAATACGTGAGGGAAAAGATTTAAGAACAGGAACAGGACGCCTGAGATCATAAGACTCAAAAGGCTGATCTTCCTGATCAAAGGAAGCACCTCTTCATGACGTTTTTGCCCAATAATATTGCTGACCATCGCACTGCAGGTGGAAGCGAATGCCCATGAGAACGTCCCGAAAATTCCGAAGATGTTCCTCATGCTGTTTGAAACGGCAAGTGCCATTTCACCATGATGTTCAACCAGGATATAGAAAAACTCCCAGCTAATGATGCTTATCGCATACTGAACGATCAGCGGCGATGATTGCACAAGGATCAGCCTTACCATTGGTCGGTCAATCTTATTCTGATCGAACAGAGCAAACTGTTTATGTATTTTCTTGAAATGGATCACGATCCAGATGACCACCAAACCAGTGACCTCAGCTATGATCGACGCATACGCAGCACCATTAAAACCTATCGCTGGCATCCCAAAACGACCATAGATGAGACTATAGTCCATGAAGATGTTGGTAAGAGTTTCCGCCAGTGTGCCCCAGATGAGGAACCGTGTCTGGTTTGTCCCAACCAATAATGCATTGCGCATCACGTACAGGTAAAGGAAGGGCAGTCCCCAGATACGAATTTTCACAAAGCCGACAACCATGTCGGCGATGTGTGAATCTTTAAGGGACCAACGAAGGATGACTGGTCCGATCGTGTACGTGATGACAATACCGATAGCGGATATCGCGAGGGCGATCCAGACACCGTTAAAAAATATCTTTCCGATCTCTTTTGGAAGATTCTGGCCGGCACGGCGGGCGATCAATGCCTGGAGCCCGTTATTCAGTCCATTGCCTATAACGGCGAAGGTTAAATAGTAAACTCCGGTAATGCCGGCGGCCGCCAGAGCTTGCTGGCCAAGCCCTCCGAGAAATATGTTATTAACAATGAAGTTGATCTGAGGGACGAAAATGGCAAGAGCAATCGGCCCGGCCATCGCCAAAATCTGGCGGCTGTTGGTCTGGAGTCGGAGATCTTGTTGTACGGACATTTTCTTAATACGGAAGCAACGTGCAAACTACTAAATTAGAGGATCACTAATCTTAAAGCTATGCAAACAATCCTCGGAGCGAACGGCGTTATAGCCACCGAGCTGTCAAAACACCTTCCATCCTATAACACGCCTATCCGCCAGGTGAGTCGTAACCCGAAGAAGGTAAATCAGTCAGATGAATTATTTTCGGCCGATTTACTTGACTATAGTCAGACTCAGAATGCAGTTGCCGGAAGCAGCGTCGTTTATTTGCTGGCGGGCCTTCCCTACGACATCAAAGTATGGAAGGAACAGTGGCCAAAGCTCATGAGGAATGTGATCGACGCCTGTAAAATGCACGGCTCGAAGCTCGTTTTCTTCGACAATGTTTATTCTTATGGACTGGTGAATGGGGTGATGACAGAAGAAACTCCGTTCAATCCAACGAGTAAGAAGGGAGAGGTGCGGGCAAAAGTCGCCACCATGTTGCTTGACGAAATGAAGGCAAGTAACCTCCAGGGAATGATCGTTCGTGCGGCGGACTTTTATGGCCCTGGCGCAAAATTGAGTTTAACTTATTCGACGGTGACTGAGAAACTGAAGGCGAAAAAAGGTCCACAATGGATCGGAAACCCTGAGACGATCCACACATTCACATATACTCCGGACGCCGGTAAGACAGTGGCAATGCTTGGTAATACTGCATCCGCGTATGGACAGACATGGCATTCACTCACCAGCAAGGAGAAGATCACGGGCGAACATTACGTGAAAATCGCCTGCGAGCTTATGGGTGCAAAGTACAGCCTGACTTCATTGCCGAAGTTCGGTGTTCGCGTGCTTGGACTGTTTGTCCCGGTGCTGCGCGAGTTTGTTGAGATGATGTACCAGTTCGAGAACGACTACATTTTCGATAGCACGAAATTTGAGAAGGCATTTAACGTTCAGGCAACTTCTTATAAGAATGGAATCGACGCAACCCTGAAGTACTAAATGAGATACATGATCATCTTACTTGTTGCAACTACATTAGTTTGCTGCAAGCAGTCAGAGACAAAGAAGCGCCCCAATTTCATCGTGATCGTTACCGACGATCATGCGAAAAATGCTGTCAGTGCTTTCGGGAGTAAGATGATCAGTACTCCGAATATCGACAGGATCGCAAAAGAGGGGATCAAATTCAACAATGCGTTTGTAACCAATGCACTGTGCGGCCCGTCACGGGCAGTGATCCTCACAGGGAAGTACAGCCATATCAACGGATTCAAAGACAACCAGAGTACTTTCGACAACCGCCAGATGACTTTCATCAAGCTCTTGAAAGATGCCGGATATTACACGTCCGTGGTAGGCAAGTGGCATCTGGTCAGTGAACCAACGGGTTTCGATTACTGGAATATCCTTATTGACCAGGGGCAATACTACAATCCAGATTTTCTGGAAATGGGAAAAGACACGGTCAGGGAGATTGGATATACAACGGACCTCATCACCGACAAGGCGCTTAAAGAACTCGACAAAATCAATGATACCAAGCCTTTCTGCATGTTGCTCCATCATAAGGCACCCCACAGAAACTGGATGCCTAACCTCAAGGATCTCGGAATGTTTGATGGAGACACGATCCCGTTGCCTCCCACTTTCTTCGATGACTACAGTACAAGATCAGCAGCGGCTAAAGAGCAGGATATGGAGATCGTGAATATGTTTCGCTCCGACGATATGAAGCTAATACTTCCTGCCGGTGCGAAAGACGAGGGCAGTGGAGGAGGAAACGGATTTGACGGTGCGAAGATCTGGGCATCAAATTATGGGCGAATGACTGATGAGCAGAGAAAGATATGGGACGCTTATTATGGTCCGATCTCACGGGCATTTTATGAGAAGAATCCCAGGGGTGACGAGCTTAAGAAATGGATGTATGAGCGTTATATGAAAGACTACCTCGCGTGCGTTGCCTCCGTGGATGAAAATATTGGTCGTGTTTTGCAACGGCTCGAGGAAAAGGGCATGCTTGACAACACGTTTATCATCTACACATCGGATCAGGGCTTTTTCCTGGGCGAGCATGGCTGGTACGATAAGCGATTTATGTATGAGGAGTCGATGTCCACTCCCCTGGTAATGCGCTACCCGCAACGTTTAACGGGAGGGCTCGAAAGTGATCAGTTAGTGTTGAACCTAGACATAGCGCCAACGATTCTCGATGCTGCTGGTGTTGATATTCCGAAAGAAATGCAGGGCCGGTCGTTGTTGCCTTTGATGAATACGACTCCGGAGAAAAATTGGAGGAAGAGCGTGTACTATCATTACTATGAATTCCCATATGGCTGGCATAATGTGAAGAAGCATTATGGGATAAGAACGGATCGATATAAGCTGATCCATTTTTATAATGATATCGATGCCTGGGAATTGTATGACCTGGAGAAAGATCCGACGGAGGTTAAGAATCTTTACAATGATCCGTCGATGAAGGCAGTTGTAGATTCTTTGAAAATAGAATTGGAGAGCCTCCGTAAACAGTACAGAGACACGATTTCACTGGACATTAAACATTAAACACTAAACATTAACCATTGACCATTATTGGTTAATGGTTAATGCCTAGTGAGTAATGTATTGGATCAGCCTTTAATCACTTCAATGTTAAAGAGAAGTTTTACTTCGTCACCGACAACGATCTTACCTGCTTCAGTGATCGCGCTCCAGTTAAGTCCGAAGTCTTTCCTGTTTACTTTACCTGAGATCTCGAATCCGGCACGTGTGTTGCCCCAAGGGTCTGCCACGATGCCGTTATAGTCAGCGATAAGCTCGACTTTCTTAGTCACATCACGGATCGTAAGATCACCTGTAATAGTGTAATCGCTGCCGGACTTTTTCTTTATTACGCCATTCCTGAATTCGATCGTAGGATATTGTTCTGCTGCGAAGAAGTCGGGAGATTTCAAGTGACCATCGCGGCTTGCTTCGTTTGTATCAATGCTATTTACGTCGACGCTGAAATTAACTTTTGCGCCGTCGAAATCTTCCGTCTCACTTTCAACCGCTCCACTGAATTTCCTGAAGAAACCAGTTACTGTTGAGATCACGAGGTGTTTCACTTTAAATTGAACCTCGCTGTGTGCTGTATCCACGCCCCACTTTGTTTTGGTTAATGTTGTTGTGCTCATTTTATTTCTTTGTTTTTGTTTCGATACAAAGATGCTGCAACAGCATACCTGTCTCCATTGAACTGGATTAAGAAGGAAATTGGACGGCTTAATCTAGGTTAAGATCGAACGGGATAGTCACGAAAACCGGGACTATTTGTGAGCGAGGCGACGACGGACTTTGCTCAGGAATTCGGGGGTGACACCGAGATAGCTCGCTATATATTTCTGTGGAACGAATTGTTCAAGCATGGGGTATCGCTGACGGAATGATTCGTAACGTTCCTCGGCGGAATATGAATTCATTTCTGTGATCCGGCGGCCATGACTTACTATCGAGTTCTGGAATAGAATCCTGAAATACTTCTCCAGCTTCGGAACACGTTCGAGCAGATTCTCGAATGCCGGAACGGTTAAGAGCAACACCTCGCTGTCGACGATAGCGCGTACTGTGTAACAAGACCTGGTGTGCTTCGTAAAGCTATCCAGGTCGCCGGTCCACCATGACGCCATTGCAAATTGCAGAACTCTTTCTACTCCTTCGGAGTCGGTAAAATAAGTCATGAGGCATCCCATGCTTACGAAGATGAAGTGCTGGTGCTGCTCGCCGCTTCTCGCAATGATATCGCCTGACTTTAGTGACCGCGATTCCAGGGAAGATAAAAGTACGGCGCGTTCGACGTCGTCGAGCGAAACGTTCTTTTCTATTGCAGCCAATATGCCTTTAAAGTCCGCCATCAGTCTGGTAAATATCTCTGAATTAATCCGAACGTCCACGTTCCCAGGAGAGCAGCTAGTAGAGTAATGATAGTAACACCGTAGCCGGCGCCGATCTGAGCGTAGAGTGGCCCGGGGCACGCACCTGTCAATGCCCACCCGAACCCGAAGATCAATCCCCCGATGATGACACCGTGATGATATTCTTTCTTAGGCATTTCAATTACATCACCCGCAAACGTCTTTGTTCCAAGCCTCCGCATGATCAATAAGCTTATAGCACCTACAGGTACTGCCGTCATAAAGATGCCATACATGTGAAAGCTTTGAAAGTGAAACATCTCCTGGATACGGAACCATGAAATGGCCTCACCTTTTGTAAGGGCTAATCCGAAAGCAACTCCGACCAGGACATACTTTAAGTTTTTCATACGAGGTAGGGCACAACGAAATTGGAAAACACGATGCCACCAATAAAGAATGCGATGATCGCGACAAGCGATGGCCATTGCAATGCCGACAAGCCTAAGATCCCGTGTCCGGATGTACAGCCACGCGCGTAACGGGTTCCGAAACCAACCATAAACCCGCCGACGATCATCATAATGAAGCCCCGTGCCGTGATGAGCTCACTCCAATTGAATATTTCAGTTGGAAGGTATTCAACGTTCTCCCCGTTGAGTAGCACACCCCCGATAAATCCACCGATCAGGATCCCACCAACGAAGTAAAGGTTCCAGATCTCTTTCTTCCAGTCGTACCGGAACAATGGTATGGATGAAGGAATGCAGGCGGCGCAGATGTGGCGGAGGGTTGAAGAAATGCCAAGTTTTTTATTTCCAAGCAGCAAGAGCAGAGGCACACATAAACCGATGATAGGGCCTGCCACGTACCATGGCCACGGTTTGTTTAAAAAATCCATCGAAATAAATATTTGACTTAAAGCTAGCGATCTTTTTTATCTTGGGGTTCCAGACCTAATACCCCGAAATGAAAAGAATATTTACTGTTTTACTGATTTCTGTTTTTGCCGGAAATCTTTCTGCACAGACATCGACTGCCCCTGTGAATACCGATCGCGTTATTCAAGCTGAGTCGACAGTCGTTTCCAATGGTACCGCGACGATCAAGGGAGTGAAAGTGCCATATAAGGTTACATGTGGTACGCTGCCAGTTTGGAATGCCGAGAACAAAGCGGTGGCTTCGATCTTTTATACTTACTATGAACGCACAGACGTGACCGACAAAAGCCGTCGCCCGTTCGTGATGTCGTTCAACGGCGGACCTGGCTCGGCATCGGTTTGGATGCACGTGGCATATACCGGTCCGAAAATTCTTAACATCGACAAAGAAGGTTATCCTGTTCAGCCCTACGGCGTAAGCGACAACCCGCATTCAATTCTTGATGTGGCCGACATCGTTTATATCGATCCTGTGAATACAGGATTTTCGCGTTTGCTCGATCCAAAAGCGGAGCGTAAAGATTTCTTCGGTGTGAATGCCGATATCACATACCTCGCTAACTGGCTTGACGTATTTGTATCGCGTGTTGGACGCTGGACATCGCCTAAGTATCTGATTGGAGAGAGCTATGGCACAACCCGCGTGTCTGGTCTGGCCCTTGCCCTTCAGAATCAACACTGGATGTACCTCAATGGGGTCATTCTTGTATCGCCGACCGAACTGGGCATCCGTCGCGATGGACCTGTGAGTGACGGTCTTGCGTTACCTTATTTTACTGCGGCAGCCTGGTACCAGAAGGCGTTGCCAGCCGATCTTCAGTCTAAGGATCTTAACGACGTATTGCCTGAAGCTGAGGCGTTCACAATCGATGAACTTATTCCTGCACTGTCGAAAGGCGGATTTATTGATGATGCAAAGCGCAAGGCGGTGGCGGCTAAATATTCGCGCTATTCAGGATTGAGCGAAGAGGCGATTTTAGCGAATAACCTTGCGGTCCCCACTCAATACTTCTGGAAGGAATTGCTTCGCAAGAAAGGTCAGACTATTGGTCGTCTCGATTCAAGGTATCTTGGTATCGACAGGAAGACAGCGGGTGATGCGCCCGATTACAATGCCGAGTTGACCTCATGGTTGCATTCATTCACTCCTGCGATCAATTACTATCTGCGTGATGTGCTGAAGTATAAGACCGATCTTCAGTACAACATGTTCGGGCCGGTTCATCCATGGGACAATACGAACGACAATACCGGTGAGAACCTTCGTTTGGCTATGGCTGAGAACCCATACCTGAACGTAATGTTCCAGTCAGGATACTATGACGGGGCTACAACTTATTTCGAAGCGAAGTATACAATGTGGCAGCTGGACCCTAGTGGAAAGATGAAAGATCGTCTCTCATTCCAGGGATATCGTAGCGGACACATGATGTACTTGAGAGCGGAAGACCTCGAGACCTCGAATCAACACATCCGTGATTTCATTAAGAAGTCGACGCCGGCTAACGGAATGCCTGCGAAGTATTAAAGCTTGGACTTCAGGTATTCTGCAGTGTAGCCTTTTCCCTTCTTAACCATTTCTTCGGGGGTGCCTTCAAAAACGAGGTGCCCCCCTTTTTTCTCACCACCTTCAGGTCCAAGATCGATGATCCAATCGGCGCACTTGACAACTTCGAGGTTGTGTTCGATGATGATAACGCTGTGACCTTCGTCGACGAGGGCGTTGATTGCTTTCAATAACCGCGAGATATCGTGGAAGTGAAGACCTGTGGTCGGCTCATCGAATATGAAAAGAATGTGATCGTTGTCGTCGGGTGCATTCTTACCAAGGAAGGATGCAAGCTTGACACGTTGTGCTTCGCCACCACTCAATGAGTTGGAGGACTGGCCCAGCTTCACGTAACCGAGACCGACATCGTTCAAGGGAAGAATCCGGTCGTAAACGGTTTTCTTGTCTTTGAAGAATTCCAGCGATTCTTCGACGGTCATATCCAGCACATCGGAGATCGTTTTTCCCTTGTATTCAACTTCGAGTATCTCCTGCTTGAACCTCTTGCCCTGACAGACTTCGCACTTCAGATAGATGTCTGCCATGAATTGCATTTCTACTTTGATCTCGCCTTCGCCTTCACAGTTGTCGCAACGGCCGCCTTCGACGTTAAAAGAGAAATGTGAAGGTTTATACGCCCGTTGTACCGACAATGGCTGATCGGCGTAGAGCTGACGAATTACGTCGTAAGCTTTCACATAGGAGATTGGATTCGAGCGCGATGATTTACCGATCGGATTCTGATCGACAAATTCCACCTGTGAGATCCTTGAGAAGTCTCCATCCATTCTGTCGTAACGACCTGGTGATTCGGCGACCGAGCCATTCAACCGGCCAACGGCGGGATAAAGGATCTTTTTGATCAATGTGGATTTCCCGGAGCCGCTTACGCCTGTCACAACGGTAAGAACGCCCAGCGGGAATTTGACTGTAAGATTCTTGAGATTGTTTTCTCTTGCGCCAACGATGGTAATGGAATCTTTCCACCGGCGGCGCGATTGAGGCACGCTTATCTTTTCACGGCCCGTGAGATAATCGGTAGTATGCGATTTTACCTTACCTCCGAGCTGGCTAAGCGGACCCTGGAACACGAGCTCGCCGCCGTGACTTCCTGCATCGGGACCGATGTCGATGATCTGGTCGGCGGCCCGCATAATATCTTCTTCGTGCTCAACAACAATCACGGTATTACCGAGATCACGGAGTTGCTGAAGAACTTCGACCATGCGCGCAGTATCCTTTGGATGAAGGCCTATACTCGGTTCATCCATGATGTACATGGAGCCGACGAGGGCGCTGCCAAGGGAGGTAGCAAGCTTGATGCGCTGGAATTCACCACCGGAGAGAGTATTGGTGAGTCTATTGAGTGTGAGATATCCCAGGCCTACTTTGACCAGATACTCGAGCCTGAATTTTATTTCGATAAGAAGTCTCTCGGAAAGCTTCTTTTCATAGTCAGGCAGCTTGAGCTTGTTAACCACTTCATGGACTTCTTCGATCGGGAGGAGAACGAAATCGGTTATCGAGTATTTATCGACTTTAACATATGAAGCATCCTTGCGAAGCCTGGTACCACGGCAATCGGGGCAGGTTGTTCGTCCCCGATATCGCGATAACATAACGCGATACTGGATCTTGTGCATCTTCGATTCAAGGTATCGGAAGAACGTGTTGATGCCATCAAAATATTCATTGCCGTTCCAAAGTAAGTCACGCTGTTCCTGTGTGAGCTCGTTGTAAGGACGGTGAACGGGAAAGTTGAATTTAATGCCACTCTTTAATAGTGGTTTCAGCCAGCGTTCGCTCATCACTTCACCTTTCCACGGTGCGATGGCGTTTTCGTAAACTGAGAGACTCTTGTCGGGAATAACCAGGTCTTCATCGATGCCCAGGACTCTTCCAAAGCCTTCGCAGGTTTGACAGGCACCGTAAGGATTGTTGAAGCTGAAGAGATTTACAGACGGTTCTGTAAACGTGATACCATCGAGTTCGAAGCGGTCTGAGAAGGCTACTTTGCCGAATCCTTCGACATGAAGGAATGCGTCGCCGTGACCTTCGAAGAAGGCTGTTTGAACAGAGTCTGAGAGACGGAATGTGAGATCTTCATCTTCGGCATTGACGGCAGCGCGATCGATGAGAACCTCGATCTCACCGGGGATAGTAAGTTTTTTATTCTTTTTAGCGGTGAGAAGCTCTTCAATGAACTTCGCTTCACCATCGAGAAGGATTCTGGCGAAACCTTTACTCAATAAAAGATTGAGTTCATCCTCGAGCTTTCGTCCTTTCTGAAGTTTCAGGGGGCACGCCACCATGATGCGGGTGCCGGCCTTTTGTTTGTTGATATAATCGATGACGTCTGTTACGGTGTCACGTTTTACTTCTCTTCCGGTAACGGGAGAATATGTTTTACCAACCCTGGCGAAGAGAAGCTTTAAATAGTCGTAGATCTCTGTGCTTGTGCCTACGGTTGAGCGCGGGTTGCGGGTATTTACTTTTTGCTCGATGGCGATAGCCGGTGATACTCCGCGGATGTAGTCGACGTCGGGTTTCTCCATGCGGCCAAGGAATTGACGGGCATAGGAGCTAAGGCTTTCAACATACATGCGCTGACCTTCAGCAAACAGCGTGTTGAAAGCAAGGGAAGATTTTCCGGAGCCGGACAGTCCCGTGATCACGACGAGCTTATTGCGAGGTATTGCTACGCTAAGGTTTTTAAGATTGTTTACCCTGGCACGCTTGATTATGATGTACTCTTTGGGATCGAGTTCATCGAGATGCTGGTCGTTGAAAAGGGTGAGTTCCGTCATGTTTGGAAAATAAGAACACCATCCTGGTGGATGGTGTTCAGATATATCGAAAATATTTTAAATACCGTTATCCGTCGAAATCGGGGTCATAGCTCTGCTCACGGGTCCTTTTCCCCCCTCCTTCCTCGTCATAATCGTCGTCGTTGTTATTGTCGTTACTATCGAAATCGTCGTCGCTGTTGTTGTCGAAGTCATCATCGGCGCCTTTAACGACAGGCACGCTGGTATCTTCTCCGAATTCGCCTTTTTCGGCAGATTCTACATCATATTCACCTTCGCTATTTTTGGTAACAGGCAATTTGATGAGGTATATAGCATCGTGATCTTCGAGGGGAAAGACGAAGATGGGTTCTTTTTTAGCATTGACGATGCGAGTGATGCTTCCCTCGTACCCGTTGGGGTATTGTTCCCTGAGTAACTCTTTCAAATCTTCACCCAGGTTTTCCAAACTTTTAATAACGCGCTTTTTACTCGCAGCCATATATCAATCCACAGAAATTCTCGCCAAGTATTCAAACAAATTACATTGAAGGCAAGATTTTTTGAAAATTTTTTGCCGTTCTCGGAAAACTCTCTATTTTTCTCAAACAAATTCAAAATCTCTAACCCCCAGACACTATCGACCCAGATTTCTACGTTACCAAATTGTAAACCAAATGATTGATAGCAGATGTAGTGATAGCCAGTTGGTTGCACTCTATCAGAAAGGTAACGAAGGGGCGTTTGAGATGCTGCTTCACCGACACAAGTCGCGTATTTATACGGCCATTTATTTAATAGTTAAGGATCGTTATATAGCTGAAGATCTTCTGCAGGAGACGTTCATAAAAGCGATCAATACTATTAAAAGTGACAAGTACAACGAGGAGGGCAAGTTTGCCCCCTGGATAAGTCGCATTGCACACAATCTTGCTATTGACCACTTCCGCCGTGAAAAGCGTTACCCTGAAGTGGTTTTGGAAGACGGAAGCCGGGTGATGGATTCTCTTCAGTTCGCAGAAGAGTCCTTCGAAGACATGCAGGTGTTAAAAGAGACAAAAAACCGTTTGCGTGATCTTGTGAAACAATTGCCCGAAGAACAGAAGCAGGTTCTGATTATGAGACATTACCTGCAAATGAGCTTCCAGGAGATTGCGGACCGGACAGGAGTTAGTATCAACACAGCCCTAGGTCGAATGAGGTATGCGTTGATCAACCTGCGGAAGAAGATGATTACTACAAATTTCGCCTATGATAAAACTCTTTACCCAAAACGATCTGATCAAATTCCTATACCACGAAACTTCAGTGGAGGAGACGAAGGAGATCAATAAAGCGCTGATGTGCGATGCAGAGCTCCAGGCCATGTATAATGACCTCAAATCAACTATGAGTGAGCTGGATCGCGATCAGATGGAACCTTCATCTTCAGCAGTTTTGAACATTTTGGCTTATTCAAAGAGTATTGAAGTGAAGAACGCCTAAAGCGTCTTCACCTTAATATTTCTCCAGCGTACTTTTACGCCGCCACCGTCATGAATCTGAAGGGCGATCTTACCTGTAATGCTTCCTATTTTCTGATCTGACAAATGGATCATTTCCGTTCCATTTAACCAGGTTGTAACGTCATCTCCCTTCACGCGGATCTTCATCGTATTCCATTCTCCTTCTTTCAACACACTCTGCTTTTCTGCCGTTGGCTTGATCAGCCACTCACGGCCATAAGATTCATAGATACCGCCCGTGTCGTGGCCCAACGGCGCGACTTCTGCCTGCCAGCCCGAAACTTTCGTTCCTTCTATCTGTGAGTGGAAGAACACCCCGCTATTACCGTTCGACTCCTGTTTGAATTCAAGCGTCAGCTCGAAATCCTTGAATTGTTTCTCAGTAGCGAAATACCCGTACTTTTTATCGGGGCCGCTTTCGCAAACCAGATCTCCGTTGGTATCTACATACCATTTTTCGGTTCCGTAAACCGTCCAACCTTTGAGGTCTTTACCGTTAAAGAGGGTCTTTTCTTTTTGAGCAAATGCCGAAGCAGAGATAGCTATTGCTGCTGCCACTACTAATAACTGTTTTCTCATTTATATTTGAATTTAGATTTGGGAAATACTTTTCACGCGCCTTTTGAAGATACTTATTCTCCATCAGCATTTTAAAACTCCGCAAACGGGGGGAGCCATACGCTCATGGTATCTGGCCAAAGGCCTGGTCGACGCCGGCCACAAGCCTATTGTCATTACTTCACATAACGACAAGCGATATCTCCACACAAATATCGACGGCATCGAAGTCCACTACCTGCCTATTCCTTACGATAACTCTTTCGACTATTACAGACGAAGCGTTTCATTTCTTCGATTTGTTTTCAGAAGCATTCGTATCGCTGCGGGGATCAAAGACATTGACCGCATTTACGCAATATCTGTACCACTGACAATTGCGTTTGTTGCACGCTGGACAAGCTTTCGCAAGCAGATCCCTTATGTCTTTGAAGTCGGCGATCTCTGGCCGGATGCTCCCATTGAAATGGGTTTCATCAGGAATCCTCTGATGAAGTCAACACTATATTCTGTAGAGCGAACGACCTATCGGAGAGCCGAAATGGTTGTTGCTCTGTCGCCGCCTATCAGGGAAGCAATACTCAAGAAGGCACCAGGCACCAGGGTTATCACAATCCCGAACATGGCCGATTGCGATTTCTATAAGCCGGAAGAGAAGAACGCTGCACTCGCGAAGCAATTTGGAGTCGAAGGTAAGTTCGTTGTGTCGTATATCGGCGCAACCGGCCTGGCCAACGGACTCGACTATCTTCTCGAGTGTGCCAATCTAGCGAGAAAAGGGCAGCTGCCGATGCACTTTATTGTTTGCGGTACCGGTGCGTTGCTCGAACGGTTGAAAGGAGATGCCAAACGACTAGGACTTCAGAACATAACGTTTACGGGATTTGTGGACCGCGATGGGGTTCGCGGGATCATGAATATTACCGACGCAGTATTTGTTTGTTACAAAGACAGACCCATCCTGGAAACGGGTTCGCCCAACAAGCTCTTCGATGGATTGGCAGCTGGTAAATTGATCGTGATCAACTTCGGAGGATGGATCAGGAAAGAGATCGAAGAGAATAAATGCGGGATCGCTGTTTCGAAATCTGATCCCGCCAGCTTTATAAACAAGATCCGGACCTTTATGACGGATCCAGACCTGTTAAGTGAATATCAGATGAACGCCAGGAAACTCGCCGAACAAAAGTTCGATAGAAAGAAACTTGTCAGGGAGTGGTTGCAAGCCCTTTTCTCTTAGCCTTAAGTATTTCCGCGTTGTAATACTTAAGCACTCTCTTGAAATAGCCACTGTATCCTTCTGCATGTCGTTGTTTTTGAGTCGACACCTTTTTCAAAAATCCGGGACCGCGAATGAAATATGTCTTTTTTCTTATGTGAGAATTCTGCTCACCATCGCGAACGTACATTTTTGCAGTGCTGTGCGATTTCGGGAAATACCAAAAGGCCACAATGAATCCGCCATTTGTTGCAGCCATAATGGCTATCGGTGTGACTGCAATGCCGACGAAAGAAACTATCGATGCCTCGACTTGCTTGCCCCGGGAAACGGGTTTAAAATCTTTCACCCTTATGATCATGTCGGCTTCGATTGTATCGGCAGCTTTGTAAAATTTCACAACCGACATATTCGACTTTGCAATAAACTGGTCGAATTCTTTATTGATCCCTTCCTGAGTTTCTGCTGGAATGGTTTCATCGAATACGACGATTGCTTTCCAACTTGCTTTAGCTGGTTGAGGAACGGGGAAGATCCTTTTGTTGCACGATGAGAGTGTTAACAAGAAGAACGCCACGAAAGCAAGCTCCACGTGGCGTCCAATCGGTATCAGAGACATTGGTTGAAATTAAAGGGCTATAGAATTTATCAACTTTCTACCCGCTCTGAAATTTTTCCTGTCTTTTTATTTTTCAAGATCCACTTCTTCGCGCCGTAGTGTGTTACTTCTTCCTTCACGAGATAGTGATCGTCATCGTAAGAGACCAGGTGACTGTCTTTGGTAACGCCTGTGCGTCCACGCCAGATATCGATTTTAACGGGCTCCCACTGTTTCGATTTAACCGACTTATAGCATGCGTCGAGGACGCAGTTTACAATGTAACCGTCATAGAATGTCTCCTTGGGAGGAACGCCTTTCTCCATGGAGTTGAACATGTCCATGAACATGTGATTATAGCCGAGTTCGTTCAGCTCGTCGCCAACAGGGAAAAGCCAGCCGGAGTTGCTCTCAGCCTTTTCGGCAACATAATCGGCGCCCTTACCGGTCGTGAACATATCAAAGCCGGTGCGGAGGAAACTATTGATCCAGATCGTTCCTTCGGTACCCATTACTTCGTCACGAAGATCGAGACCACCGCGGAAAGTCCAGCTAACTTCAAACTGACCGATGGCACCGTTCTCATATTTTACGAGAGCGATCGCATGATCTTCGGCGTCGATAGGTTTCACCTGTGTATCGGCCCAACACATAACTTCGATAGGCTTGATGTCTTTGCCAATATAACTTCGACCGATCTCAACGCAATGACATCCGAGGTCGAGCATACATCCGCCGCCGGCCTGGTTAATATCCCAGAACCAATCGCTGTGAGGCCCGGGGTGCGTTTCGCGCGACTTCGCCCAAAGGATTCTTCCGAGAGCTCCGTTCTTAACGCTTTCGTGAGCTTTAATGAATTTCGGAGTGTAGACCAGATCTTCGAGATAACCGTGGAAGATCCCCGCTTTCTCAACAGCCTCAAGCATCCGCTTGGCTTCTTCAGCGTTGCGTGCGAGTGGCTTGGTAGTCATAACAGCTTTCTTGTGTTTGCAGCACAGCATCACCGCCTCTTCGTGGCGATGGTTCGGCAAAGAGATACAGACCACGTCTACTTCGGGACGATTGATAGCCGCTTCCATATCGTCGGTGGCGAAAGCCACGTCGTAGTCTTTGGCGAATTTATCTGCGCTCTCTTTACGACGGGAAAAGATTGTAACGATCTTGTCTTTGTTTCGATAACCCTGAAGTGAGTCGGCGTAGAAGCGGCCGATGAAGCCCGAGCCGAGCATTGCAATTTTTTTCATGAGGATAGAATTTATGCTGCTGTTTCGATTTGTTTTTTCTCTTTGAAGAATAGTAGGAAGAATACGAGTACGCCGACAGAGATGTAGGCGGGCACCATCCAGATTGGATTCCACTGTGGGGCACCATTGACCGTATAAGCATCGACTACGAATCCGGAGAAGTAAGTTCCGATGACCATGCCTATACCATAGCTAGCGAGTGTGAAAAGTCCTTGTGCGGAGTTCTTGATCTTCTCGCCGGCTTTTTTCTCGGTATACATATAACCTGTTACAAAGAAGAAGTCGTAGCACACGCCATGGAGAATGATGCCGGCGTAAAGCATCCACATATTTGAATCGGTATTTCCGAAGGCAAAGCAGAGATAACGAAGCAACCAGGCGACGATACCCATGAGGAGCATATTCTTAACTCCTATTTTATTGAAGAGGAATGGTATAGCGATGATGAACAGTGCTTCTGATGCCTGGCCGAGGGTCATTTTTGCGGCAGCATTTTCGACACCCAAGGCATTGAGGAATACGTTGGCGAATCCGTAGTAAAAAGAAAGAGGAATACAGATCAACACCGCTGCGATGAAGAATATCAGGTAGGCTGAATTTCTGAACAACACGAAAGCACCGAGATCGAGTCCGCTTGATGCGTCTTTTCCTTTTGGAGGAGTGTTTGGTAAAGCGAAGCTAAAGAGGCCGAGCACGCCGGATGAAATGGCCGCGAGCCTGAATGTTGTTATTGATTGTTCTTTATCGAGTGCAAGTGCGCTGATCAATACGCCGGCGAGTATCCATCCCAATGTTCCAAAGACACGTATCCATGGAAATTGTTTTCCCGGATCGCTCATCTGCGAGAACGCGATGTTGTTCGACAACGCGATGGTTGGCATATAGAGCAGACTATAGAAAAGTACGATCCAATAGAACGCGGTGTTATCGGAGATCTGGGTGGCGAAGAACAGCAGTGCAGCACCGATCAAATGAAGTACGCCCATGATCTTTTGAGCGGCGAAGTATTTATCGGCGATGAAGCCGACAAAGAACGGAGAGATAATGGTGGCGATGGCCAGCGCGCCATAAGCGGCGCCGATCTGAGCGCCGGATGCGTGAAGGTATTCGGTCATGTAGGTTCCGAGCGTAACGTACCATGATCCCCAGATAAAATATTCCAGGAGCATCATGAATGAGAGTTGTGCTCGCACGCCGACGGTATAGCCAGAAGAGGTGCTCATAAAAGGCTTTTTAGTTTGGTGCAGACCAAATTAGCCTAAAAGATGGAGTGACGAGCGACCGTCCGAAGAAATTATTCGATATGATCCTCTATTTCGCTCATCTTATCCTCGCTGAACTTCCCCGACGTGGCATAAACGATCTTGCCATCTTTATCGAGAACGAAAAAATAGGGGATGTCTTTCTTTTCGAAGTCGAGCGCTTCTTTGTAGGTCTTTAGTTCTCCTTTATAGAAAAGAATATAAGGCAGGAGTTGAGGATCCACATTTTTGATAGCCTTCTTTTTTGCAGTGCCGGTTGCTGCTGCATTAACACCGGTGAACATTGGTACGAAGTAGACATTTACGTCGTAGCCCATTCCAGTTGCGAGAACACCCGTGTTTTTTTGAATGAAAGTAGTGAACACAGGAGAGAACCAACTGTTGAGCTCATCCTCGGATTTTTTTGAGTAGGCGAGGCCAAGCAGAGTGTATTTACCTTTTGTGTCACCGGGAAGAGTCACCTTCTTGTCCTCGACAGTTTCCGCTTCCATGTTGGGAAACATTTTGCCCACCACCTGGGCCGACAGATCAAAAGCCAGAGCCAATACGACAACCGTCAAAAAGAGTCTTTTCATGGGTACTAATTTAGTATTATTAATTCCTTTTATCCGTATAACTTCGCACGATGGAAGCCCTGATTCTACTTGGTATTGCGACAGCGCCGTGTGTGGCGATCGGGCTTTATATCTACCTGAACGACAAGCACGAACGTGAACCGATCGGCCTTTTATTAAGGGCATATTTTTACGGGGTGCTCAGTATCGGTATTACTTATGTGGTCACAAAACTCTTGAATCTCGTTGTCACGATCGATGAAAAGAGTCTTACGGCCCAGGCGATCCATGCATTCCTGATTGTTGCGCTGGTGGAGGAAGGCAGCAAGTTCTTTTTTGTTCGCGGACTTCTATACCACAATGTTAATTTCAACGAACCATTCGACGGAATAGTGTATTCGGTGATGGTTGGAATGGGCTTCGCAACATTCGAGAATATCCTTTATGTTTTAAACGACGGCTTTAGTGTCGGGGTGATGAGAATGTTCACGGCCGTTCCTGCCCATGCATGCTTTGCAGTGCTCATGGGATTTTATTTAGGCAAAGCGAAATTCGATCACAAGAAGGGTTACTACGGCTGGTATGGACTAGGTGTAGCAACATTATTCCATGGTCTGTACGACTATTGCCTGTTTGCATCATGGTTGCCTGGTATCTGGATCGGGACCATCGTTGCCCTGGCTATCGCCATCGCATTATCGAAGAAGGCGATGGAGATACACCAGGTCAATTCGCCGTTTCAAATCAAATACGAAGACGACACCACGCAATAGAGTGATAGTCTTGCCGACGATCATTTCTCTTCTAAAGCTTCATCAAACGCAGGCGAGCCGATCTGACTTCCGAAGAACAGAGCATTGATGAACAACCTGTTTGTTCCATACCAGTAACCCCTGAAGTTGGGATCATCGATGAAGAGAATGGCTCTTCCTTGGCCCACACCACTTACCATCAACGACGGAGAATTTTTGATCTTCTCGAGATTGGAACGATGAATGTATCCGCTCAAATGAGGATTTGCCGTCATCTTACTTACTGTGCTGAACGGATTCTTGGAAGGCTCGAGGAAATTTGTATGATTCCTCCACACGGGAAGATTTCTTGAAGTATAGCCGAAACCAAGAGGATGCGTGATGTCGAGATCGGTCATATATATCGATCCGCCTATTGCACGCGATCCCTGATAGTCGCGGGCAGTAACGAAATCGATACGTTGTGAATCCTTCTTCTCGTCTTCTTTCTTCAACACTTCTTCGATAACCTTCGCCTGGATAGCCCAGCCAACGGCATTGCGAACTAATATCAACGTACCGCCCTGCTGCATCCATGTTTTGATCTTTGCAATACCTGCGTCGCCAAGAGGAGTATAATTTCCCGACACCATAATGAGTGTCGTGTAATCCTGCAGTTTAAGCTGACTGAATTGATTTGTATTGACCTTCGTGATCGGCATTCCAATCTTTGAATCTATCATGAACCATGTGAAGCCCGCTTCGTTCGCCGCAACACCGTCACCGATCAACATGGCAACTTTTGGTGCGGCAACAGTGCGAATGTTACCGCTGCCGAGATCAACGCCTTCCAAACTAAAGCCAGTCGAGACCGGGAACGCATCGACACCCGATAACTGGACCGCCTCGCTTACAAGCCTGTGAACTTCATCTGCAGAAAGATTCTGATCCGTAACCGGAATCATCAATGTTCCATAACCGAAATTCTTCTTTGAACCATTAACGGTCGCCGCAAACTGTTTGAATGCTGTTTTCACGAAGACTTTATGATCCAATAGATACCAGAGAGCTTTCGGAGCATTGTATTCATTCCATTCCATCAGGTAAGCGTACGTCGCTTTCGCAGGGGCAACGGGTTTTGCAACAAGATCATTTGGTGTAACACGGTCTCCTTTTGCAACCGCTGTATTCAACGTTTCTACAGGCATGTTATATGCAAGCGCCATGGTCCACGTCGAAGCATCATAGAACACACTGTCGTGGAACTGCGTAACCTTTTCGAAGATGCTTCTGACCATTCTATATTGTGTCTGCTCTGTTGGAACAACAAAACGATCTTTGTATTTGTAAACTTCGATCTGATGTTTCAATAAAAGATCGGTGAACGCTTTGGTTCTGCTTATGTCTTTTGTGTCACCAAAGACATATCCTTTGATCGACGATTTCCTTCCTTCATCCAGGGCAGTCTTAAAGAAGTCCTGCTGATGTTTCAATAACAGCTCGCGGTTCTCGACGCCGGCCTTCACCGTTGCAAGACTGGTGCGCAGATGATTTCTGATCGTGAAAGCAAATGTGACGATCTTCGTGGAGCTCTGCTGGATATGACCACGCGAGCTTGCCTGCTCGAACACCAGTCCAAGGCCTCCATGAATATCGGGATAAGTTGAACCGTATCCGGGATAAGAGTTGTCGAATTCTTCTTTTGAGAAATACAACGAGCCGATGTCGTCCAACGCTTTCGAGAAATACTTCGCGAAGATGGTGTTGAGCTGATCGTAGTTCGCCCTTGGGACTACCGGATTTTCGGAACCGTAAGGTTTTGTTGGCTCGAAGAAGTTGGTACTGTTGGTTCCCATTTCGTGGTAATCGGTGCACACATTGGGCAACCACTGATGAAAGAAGGCTACGCGATTCCTGCTTTCGGGGTGAGCCAAAGGAAGCCAGTCGCGGTTCAGGTCGAACCAGTAGTGATTAGTCCTTCCGCCAGGCCACACTTCATTGTGCTCGCGATCCATCGGATCGGCGACCGGCGGAAATCCTTTATGCATGTTTGCCCAGTTGCTATGACGATCGCGGCCGTCCGGATTGTAGTTCGGATCGATATGGATCACTGCGTTGCGAAGGGTGTTGTTGGCCTCCTCACCTTGGGCAGCAACGAGGTAGTAAGCCGTAAGCATGGCAGCTTCACTGCTCGAAGGCTCATTGCCGTGCACGTTATATCCGTGTGTGATGATTACCGGCATGTTCGCTGTCGACACCTGTTGACCGGGCGTCGCGAGGCGAAGGTGTTCCTTGCGAATTTCTTCTAAACGGGCATAATTCTCGGGACTTGTTATGGTAAGCACGATCTGTGGACGCCTTTCGTGGGTGTAGCCAATCACCTGGAAGTGTGCTTTCGGCGACACACGCGCCAGTTCTCTGAAGTATTCTACGATGCGATCGTGGCGGGTATGCCAGTCGCCGATGGGGTAGCCGAGGAACTGTTCGGGAGTCGGGATAGCTGAATCGAAGGTTGTTCCGGCAGGAAAGAAGTATTCGTTTTGACCAAACGATGAAGTCGAGACGAACACAAGAAGGATTAAAATCTTCCTCATAGCGGGTGATTTGGGTAGGTTTTTATTAAAGATAATGTTGATAAAACTCGACAACCTGAATATTGTGATAAGTGGCGTCCAGCAATAGTTTGCAGAGATTCGCGCTAATCGTTTGATGGGAGAAAAAAGGTTCTATATTTGCGCACTTTAGACATACTAAACACTTAAATAACCACTATGACAAAAGCTGAACTTATCAGCAAGATCGCTGAAGACGCAGAAGTAACAAAGGCTACTGCTGGCGTTGCACTTGAATCTTTCCTTGAAGCAGTTACAAAGACTTTGAAGTCTGGCGACAAGTTGACACTTGTAGGCTTCGGTACGTTCTCAGTTTCTAAGAGAGCGGCACGCAAAGGACGCAACCCTTTCACTGGCGAAGAAATTAAAATCAAAGCTAAGAAGGTTGCTAAGTTCAAAGCTAGCAAAGAGCTTTCTGGAAAGCTCTAATCTGACTTTTTGATCTAAAAAAAGGGCCTCGAATAGAGAGCCCTTTTTTGTTTTAATCTGTTTCGGAAGGCTAGAAGCCGTCGTCTTTTTCGTCTTCTTTCTTCTTCTTCTTCGCTACATCTCCACCGAGATCATAGTCCGATTCAAGTCCGAGATAGTCTTTTCTGAATCTTCGAATGAAGGCGAGCGTCTCTTCGTCTGAGCCGGGAATAAATACGAGGTCACCTACTTTGGCTTTCGAAGCATTGGTCTTCTTCGCGATGAGGTCGTTGAATGCAGGATCGCTGCCCTGAACCATAAGGCGGTTGTCTTCGAAGCCGAAGTAATACCACACACCGGGACCGACTTTGAAGAATACGTGAAACACCTGGGTTCCATCCTCATTTTTACGGATCTCCATGAAACCGTCGCATGACGCATTGACGTCAGTTTTACCAATATTGCTCAAGCCAAGATTTCCGGTGCTGTAGAACGCTTTGTGTTTTTGTGACCACTTAAGATTGACGCTTGAGAAAACAAGTGGCTTCGCCAAAGCAGGAATGGTTGCAAGAGGAACGTACGATTGCAAAGATTTAGCTTCGTAGTCTTTGGCAACACGCTCACCAACAATATCTGCGATCTTATAAAGCAATTCCGTTTGGTCGCCCAAAGCTTCTTCCTGCACGCCCACCTCTTTAATAAACTCAGAGATATTCCTTGCCATAAGATCATAAGCAGTAGAAGGAACACCCATTTCCGCCATGATGAAGGAATTCATTTTGATGTCATTCGTTTCAAGATTTCCGGACCCCAGGGCTGTGGCAGTGATCTTGAAATCTTTCAGACCTCCTTTGAAGAAATTAACGGGTCCCTCAAAACGCACTTCCTGTTTGTCTTCGTTGTAAGCAAATACTTTTCCCGATAGTTTTTCTCCCGCAGCTTTCTGACGGTCTTCGATCTTAAACTCGGTGCTGTCGAAATACAGTGATCCACTTGGAACAAAGAAGTCTTCATCCTCCGCATTCTTCTTATCGAAAACAAAGGTTATGTACAGGCTGTTGTCGTCTGCAAAGTGGAGACCAGCCTCAACTTTTCTTCCTTCCTCAGTGGTGGCATGATCAAAGTCGAGGTAAATCTCTTTTTCGTCACCACTCTGTTCGTGGTTAATCCACGTATTGTATCCTTTGATCTTTTTCAGATCCAGTTTAACAAAACCGCGGAGTTGAAGTGCCGGCTTCGTCGCGTACATTGTCATATCGCCTTTGTAATAGATGCGGGGAGCGATAACAAGATTATCTTTTTCAACAACGGCCCCGTTGCCGACAGTCTGTTGCGTTGCAACCGACTGATGTGTATTCCGCTTTCCAATTCCGAACCGGGAGTGAGTTGGTTGTTCACCGATAGCTTCGAGGTGGAAGTCTGTCATCTTGATAGCAAACGTATCGTTGATAGCGTTCACATACTGGTACGTAGCGTAACCGGAGAATTCTTTTCGTGAATGAATATCAACCACACCTTCTGTCAGGCGGTGATAACCATTAAGCGTATCGAGGACGATCACCGTGTTTTTGAGCTGTCCGATCTTTGCATTTTCAAGGATCAACACTTCGTTGTTATCCGGGGTGATCTTGGCGTCGGCAACAACGATGTATGGGATACCACTTACTTTCAGCTGCTGGGTCTTGATGTCGTATTCGGCTTTCTCTGCATTGAACACAAGTGAGTCGAGATCTTTGCGAGTTGTATAAAAGTATGATTCGTCGAGGGGAACGTCGGCGGCTTTTGCCATCGTTACCTTTTGGGTGGTAAGGTCCCAGCGTGCGTCGGTGATTGAAGTTTTAAACTGAGCATACGGGAACTCGAATGCAGCCTCGCCTTCAATCTCCGGACTGATATCGGCAAAGTTTTTTTCGAGATTGAATTTCAATCGCACATCCTTACCGGCGAGGGCCGGCTTATCAGGGTTTGTAGTCTTAACCTGGAACTGCGCATGTCGTGCGCCGAAGTCTTTCGATGAAAATGACATCTCTTTGGACGAAAGCTCCGAACCGCGGGTAATAAGCTTACCGCTTCCAAGGGTTCCCTGTTTCGAGACCACCAGTTCACCATCGAGTTGGGCGGTGGCATTGTAAAGACTGAATGGATCCCGGAGGTTATGCAAACCGAATCTGTCCTGCTTCGGCAGCCACTTAAGTCTGAATTCAGGTAGTGTGATCTGTGGATACCACGCGGACCCAAACTGTTCTTCTTTCAGTTCACCTACACTTCCCCGGCCGGTAACAGAGTCGGGATAGAACACGAAGTCCTGCGATTCAACCGTTGCAGCGAGGTATTCGATACGGCCAGTAGCGCGAATACCTGCATTGTCGAGTCCCATTGCACCGAATAGTTTTCCATCGGTATTGTATAGCTGATAACCTGATTCCGGCACGGCGTGAGAGAAACCGAGAGATTTATCGGCCATGGTGTGAAGGTTCTCCTTGAAACTTGGGAACATACCGCTGGAAACGAATGTACCCTCGAAGTTGATCGCAGCAGGATCTGCATCACTCAAGCTATCGAGCTTGAATGGGGGAACGACGAAGAACACTGATCTGTCGTAGGCGCCATCGAGAACTTCGCGCCTGTCGAAATAGATCACACCGCCGGCACTGGCATCGAGACGTGGATAGTTCGGCACACGCTTACGACCCGACTTATTATCGGGGCGATTGATAAACAATGTTCCTTGTGTTTTGTCTTTACCAGCGGCGAGACCACCGGCAGCTTGTGCTGTTGAATCCGCGCCGACCATCGCATTGTTAACACGTCGCCTTACGGGTTGACCTTTCGCGTTAAGCTCTGTTACATAAAAACGGATCGAGTCGATATGATTGAGGTTGATGAAGAAGCTATCATACTTCAACGTGAAGTCTTTACCGTTGATCTCGAAGTTACCGGCAGTGATCTTGCCATTGAATTTTATGTCGCGATTCTGAAGAAGTGTGATGACACTGCTATCGGGTTTGATCACCACGTTCAGGGAATCACTGATCTTGAATTCTTCAACGCCGCGAACGGTCATGTATCCTTTCGGGAAATTGATTGTTGCATTGGCCGGACCATCAATAATCGAATGGATCTTCATGTTATCATAATCCGTTTCATTCTTACGAGCGTCGTTGATGTGAAGAACTTTCTCCTTCACTTTGATCTGACCCGTGTGAAGATCATAGTCGATCATTCCTTTTTGTGCAAGGAAAGTCATCGCGCCATGGATCTCGTTGAAGCTTTTTCCATTAGGTCTCATCAGGTCGGCTGCATTGAACTCACGCACACCGTTTTGATTCGCGTAGTTGGCGACGATGATCAACGGATGGAAAGTGAAACCAACGCCTTTGAGCGCTTTGAAATCATTAGGATCGAAGAAGTCCTGCGATTCAATAACCATCGGAGCCTGGCTGAGGCCGGCAGAGGTAAATATGTTCAGGCTATCTCTTCCGAGACTGTCACCTTTCAGAGACCAGCGCATTACGTCAGCCGTGAAATCTACTTTGAAATATGAGGAGGTAAATGGAGTATCTTTTAGCACACCACGCGTTCGCTGTAACGTAAGCTGCTGCTTCGCATAATTATAACTCAACTGAAGTCCGGGATGGAAGATTGAGTCGTTGCCCTGGTAAACTTCTACAGCAGCATTACGCGAGACGATTGTTGAATCACGGAACTCGAACAGGTTTGATTGAGCTTCAAACCTTTTTGAGGTAGGATTAGCAACTTCCAATCTCGCATTTCCGCCATTCAATGATGCGCTGTAGATCCTTCTTCCGTTTAAGGCGAAGCCCCCGGTGTACTTAAGGTATTCGTCGCCCAGACCGAGCATCGGGATGTTGCTTTCGTATGAAACGAACCGGGGATAAGTTGAGCTGATAGAATCGCGATGGTGCGTTGAGCTATATTCGAAAACACCATCAACCTGTCCATTGATACGGCCTTTGTAAACCATCCTGGCCTGTTCCGCTTTCATTCGCGGATACGAGGTGTTGAAATAGAATTTTTTTAGATCAGCATATACTTCATCGGCAGGCAATGAAACTGTTGTCCAGTTAAATCGTCCTCCTTCGCCAATAAACAGATTGTCCGACATCTGGAATATTCCTTTTGTATTCTCCAGGAATGCCGAGTCGTACGGCGTTGCAAAATTCAGCGTCACTTTATCGAACCTGATAACAGCGCCCATCGGTTCAGGGATGTATACCGGTTGTTGCCAGGGTGGTGTTTGAGCAACCGGCGTTGTGTCGGCTGGTTCGTCCACCCATGTTGTGCTGCCGGGATCCTGATTGTTCAGATCGTCGAGATGTTCCGACTGTGTAGTGTCTGCCGGGGCTTGCACGGGTATCTCTATCGCGATGTAGTCGAAATAATATGAATCATCTCGCGCGTAGAGTTTCGTGCCTTTTTCGAAATGCAGGGCATGATGCCTGAAAAATGCGCGGCTGTTATTGAAGAACGTGGATCCTTTTTTAGGGTCTTCGTTCTCTATGACTTTCCCGGCAACGTTCAGGTACGAGGCGAGCGTTTCATTGTCGATCTTTTCGACGTTCATGGCATCGACCAGTGAGCCGAAATAATTTTGGAAATGGGGACGAAGGCGGTAGCCTTTTTTCTTCATGAGCTTCGTTTGCTTCATGATGACTACCTGGAGGTCGGAACCGATCCCGTTCCAGACGTTGGAGAGCGCGAGGCCTATGGCTTCGGCGTCGGTGTTGCGGGTGTTTTCGAGGGCAACCCTTACGCTGTCCTGGAAGGGTAGCCTGACGGCCGCGTCACTTGCTTTTTGGGCAAAAGCATCACTTACCGGCAGGAAGGCGGTGCTTAAGCTGAGAAAAAAGAGGATAATATATATTGAAGCCCTGTTCACGTGGCAAAACCTCACAAAATCGTCAAAAAAGGCTAAAACACCAATCGTGCAGTTTGGGGTTGAAGCGGCAAGGTAAAGAACGTAAAAGGTTTAGTGAGAAGTGTTAAAAAGCCTTGAATTATAAGGAGTCTTTTTATGAGGGAAGAGGCAGCGAGTATTCGATTTTGCTGAGCCTGAATTCAACATTGTCGAGGCGGACCTCGATCCGTTCGAGCCAAACTCAAGCTTGCCAAGTTAGTTCTTCATCAGAAGAACGCATGCCCATGTTTCCTTTTCCGCTCTTGTAATTTCACTGAAGCCTACAGTCACCGCTGTTACTAACAGATCATCGATATCCTGTGTGTAAAATCCACTGATCAGCAACAATCCACCTGGTACCAGGTGCTTTGCGTACTTATCCATCTCTGCCAACAATACATTCTTATTGATGTTTGCAAGCACGATATCAAATGGGGTGGTGAACTTCATATCGCTGATGGTTCCCTGCTGAATATGAATGTTGGAAACACCATTGACTTCCGCATTTTCTCTTCCATTGATCACACTCCATTCATCGATGTCAAACGCGTCAACGCTTGATGCACCGACCTTCGCAGCCATGATCGATAAAATGGCAGTGCCACAACCAGCGTCCATGACCCGCTTTCCGACGTGGTCGATCTTCACCTGGTTGCTCAACATCAAATGCGTAGTCTGGTGATGTCCTGTACCGAACGACATTTTCGGAGTGATGATGATCTCTATCGGAAATTTCCGGCTGATCTGATGGAAGGCGGCTCTCACCAGCACGGTGTCATCGACGATGATGGGATCGACATTTTTCTCCCACTCTTCGTTCCAGTTCTGTTTCTCAACTTTTTCGAAGAGCAGGAGCAATGGTTTTACGTGACTATACTTCTGCTGAATATCATCAACCATCTGGCGATCGGCCTTGTCTTCTTCCGCATAAGCCTCAAAGCCGGTTTCGTTTTCCATAAACGTGTCGAATCCTGCTTCGGCAATTTCTGCCATCAGGATCTCCGAATACGAAGCATCACAAATTACCTGTAGTCGTGTATAGAAGTTACTCACGCAACACCTTTAATGATGTCAATGAAGTCACGTGCTTTCAGTGACGCGCCACCAACTAGTCCCCCATCAACATCTTTCATTGCAAACAATTCTTTTGCATTGTCGGGTTTCACGCTTCCACCGTAAAGGATTGAAATATTTTCAGCAACATCTTTACCATACTTCGCAGCGATATGTCCACGAATTACCGCATGCATGTCCTGCGCCTGTTGAGACGTCGCCGTCTTGCCTGTACCAATCGCCCAAACAGGTTCGTATGCAATGACTACCTTCTGAATATCGGCGGCAGACAAATGGAAAAGTGCTTCTTCAGTCTGTTGCTTCACCAAAGCCTCATGAGTTCCTTTTTCCCGGATCTCGAGAGGTTCGCCGTTACAAAAAATAGGAGTAAGTCCGTTTGCCAATGCTTTATCCACTTTCTTCGCGAGCAACGCACCATTCTCACCAAAGTACTGACGACGTTCACTGTGACCAATGATCACGTAAGGAATATCGATAGACTTGAGCATCGCCGCCGACGTCTCGCCGGTATAAGCACCCGACTCGTGTTCGCTGCAGTTCTGTGCGCCGACAGCCATCTTTGAAGATCCCAATTGTTCCTTCACTTTAAGCAGATAAGGAAACGGCGTACAGAGAATCACCACTGCATTATTTTTCACTTCACTGTTTGAAAGCGAGATCAATTCATTAACAAGAGATGTTGCTTCTGCCAGTGTCTTGTTCATTTTCCAGTTACCGGCAACGATTTTCTTTCGCATAAAAGATTATTGAGGTTTAAAAGATACAGATTGAGTTGGGTTGTCATTCGTGAGGCGAAGACTTTTGACCTTATCCCTGAAGTTCACATTCACGAGATTGGATTGATCTTCGTGTGTTTCCAGGATCACCTTGTTAGTGATCTCTATGGATGAGAATTTTTTGATGTTCTCGATCTCTATGTAGCAGATCATCGCCGGGCCCTCGATCTCATGGCCGAGATAATTCGTCTTCACCAGCTTCTTATCGACTTTAACTTTGAGTTTGTCTGCGAGGTAGTCCTTCACCAGCTGATCTGTCGTTTTCCCGTTTCCCGGCTGCAGCAGGTCAAGCTCTTCGATTCCCGTCTGCTTCTGGATCGACAGCTCCAGGTCGTCTACGAAGATCCGCATGGTCATCTGAAGGGCCTTCGATTTCTCGTTGTGCTCAATTTCCGTAATGGAAAGATGAATAGGGTGGAATGCCAGTAGAAAACTGAGAAGCAGCGACATCATAACTCGCAAAATTAACAGTATTTTACCTTATACTTGCCGATTCTTTTGATTGTTGATTGGACCAATTTTCAACATACCTGCTCATCGGCAAGGATCACATCCTGGACCTGAAGAATGGCTACGACCATATCCTGTTTGTCATCGCCCTCTGCGCAGTGTACGCCGTTCGTGATTGGAAAAAAGTGCTGATACTCGTTACCGCGTTCACCATAGGCCACTCCATAACCCTCGCCCTCGCCACGTTTAACCTGGTACAATTCAGCACACGTCTTGTAGAATTCCTTATCCCGTGTACGATTTTCATTACCGCGGTCTCAAATCTTTTCAGGAGTGAAGTGAGTATTGAAAAAAGCAACATTCATCTGAACTACTTGTTTGCGGGTGGATTCGGACTGATTCACGGACTGGGCTTCTCCACCCTTTTGCGTGAGCTTTTGGGAGGCAGCAAAAGCATCGTGTCATTGCTGCTTGCCTTTAACATCGGACTGGAGCTCGGCCAGATAATTATCGTTGCAGTATTCATGGCGCTGACCTTTATTATTGTTGATCTTGCGGGCGTTTCGCGGCGTGACTGGAAAATGATAATTTCATCGGCCGTGGCCGGTATTGCCCTGATACTGATCAAAGAATCTGACTTACTGACCTAAATAAACTAGCAATATGAAATTCCTTATTACTCTGTTCCTGGCGCTGATCTCAGCCGGTGTCTTTGCCCAGGAGCAAAACCAATGGAAGGGGAAATTCGAGCAGCTCGACCAGATGCTCCCCACTCCGAATGAATATCGTACAGGCTCCGGTGCGCCGGGCCCAAAGTACTGGCAGCAACAGGCAGACTATGATATCAAAATCGAATTGAATGACGACAACCAGAGCATCTCGGGAACTGAAACGATCACGTATACCAACAACTCTCCTGATGTGTTGAAATACCTGTGGCTGCAACTCGATCAAAATCTGTTCGCAAAAGACAGCAACACACCCAAAACAGCTCAAAGTGCTGTGAAGGATTCTGTTACCACGAAAACAATCGCGGGTCAGCTTAACCTTATCGACTTCGACGGAGGTCATAAGATCAAGTCTGTCCGTGATGTTGCCGGCAAGCCTCTCACTTATACGATCAATGCCACGATGATGCGTGTCGATCTTCCTCAGCCGTTGAAACATGGTGAAAAAGTTTCATTCAATGTCGACTGGTCGTTCAATATTGTCGACCGCAATATGCTCGGCGGACGAAGTGGTATGGAATATTTTCCGGAGGACAAAAACTACATCTACACCGTTGCTCAGTTCTTCCCGCGCATGTGTGTGTACGACGATGTTGTGGGCTGGCAGAACAAGCAATTCCTCGGGCGTTCGGAGTTCACCCTTCCTTTTGGTGATTACAAAGTAGCCATCACTGTTCCTGCCGACCACATGGTGGGAGCGACGGGAATGCTCCAAAATCCACAGGATGTTCTATCTAAAACAGAACTGGAAAGGTTTGAGCAGGCAAAGAAAACATTTGATAAGCCAGTCGTCATTCGCACAGAAGCAGAAGCTACTGCTCTCGAGAAGGGGCACTCAAAAGAAAAGAAGACCTGGCAGTTCGCAGCGACTAACGTTCGCGACTTCGCATTTGCATCGTCACGTAAATTTATTTGGGATGCGATGGCTGTAAAACTTACAACGACACAGCCTCTTGCGATGTCATACTATCCAAAAGAAGGCAATCCGCTTTGGGAAGAAGAGTCGACGAAAGCCGTAAAGAACACACTCGAGGTTTACTCCAAGCACACCATCGATTATCCTTATCCGCAGGCAACGTCAGTTCACACTGCGAGCATCGGTATGGAGTACCCTATGATCTGTTTCAATTTTGGGCGTCCGGTAAAAGGGGCTACGAAGGAAGCAGCAGACCGCAAGAAGTGGGGTATGATCGGTGTTGTAATTCATGAAGTTGGTCACAACTTCTTCCCGATGATCATCAACAATGATGAGCGTCAGTCGACCTGGATGGACGAAGGAATTAACAGCTTCGTACAACTTCTCACTGAACGTGAAAGATATCCTAGCAAGCCTCCCGGCCGTGGCGACCCCAAGAATCTTGTTGCTTATATGAAGAGCGACAACTCCACGATGCGTCCGTTGATGACAAGCGGCGAGAACGTTGTTCGCATTGGTGAAGAACAGTATGGTAAAGCTGCTACCGCGTTGAATATTCTTCGCGAGACTGTAATGGGTCCCGAGACATTCGATATCGCGTTCAAAGAATATGCGCAGCGCTGGGCATTCAAACATCCGAAGCCATCCGATTTCTTCAGAACACTTGAAGATGCTTCGGCTGTCGATCTCGACTGGTTCTGGAGAGGTTGGTTCTACGGAACCGAGAACGTCGACATGACACTTGACAACGTGAAATGGTACAAGCTTCGTAACAACCAGGCCAATCTTGAACAGAAGAACAAGAGCGTGAAGAAAGGTGATCTGGGCTCAGGTACCGGAGATGGAAAGAATAACCAGAACTTCAACAACGGTCCTGAATTCTTCACAGTGCTCCCTACAGACGATAAGCTGTACGACGAATTCCAGAACAAGGTGAACGATAAGGCGGTTATCACTAAACTGGAGAATAAAAACTTCTACGAGATCACACTTACAAATAAAGGAGGACTGTTGATGCCCGTTATCATCCAGTGGACTTACAAAGATGGAAGTAAAGAAACAGAAACTCTTCCCGCTGAGATCTGGCGATTGAATGAAACGAAAGTGATTAAAGTGTTTGCGAAAGATAAAGAGGTGGTAAACGTGGTGATCGATCCGGACGGAAAGACGACCGATGTTAACGCCGCAGACAACGCTTTCCCGCGCGCACCGCAGGTGAATAAATTTGAGGAGATGAAGAAGAAGTCCGGAACGAAATAATCCTATGAAGAAGTTAGTTTTCTTACTAAGCATAATATCCCTCTCTGCCTTCGGACAAGAGCAGAAAGGATGGAAAGGGAAGTTCGAACAACTTGGAGAAACCCTTCCAACACCGAACAGCTACAGGAGTTCTTCGGGCGCTCCCGGTGTTGACTACTGGCAAAATAAAGCTGACTATGTGATCAACGTCGAACTGAATGACGATACTCAATTGGTTACGGGATCGGAGACGATCACATATCACAATAACTCACCGGAAACTTTAACATACCTCTGGTTGCAGCTGGATCAAAACCTGTTGCAAAACCAGGGTATTAAGTTCAAGACGTCGACCAACCAGGTGAAAGACTCTGTGCCCACGCGTTATTTCGCAGGTGCAGTGGAAGCCTTCGACTACGAAGGTGGTTACAAGATCAAGTCTGTGAAAGATGTTGCCACCGGAAAGGAGCTTCAGCGTACCATCAACTTCACGATGATGCGTATTGAACTTCCTGCTCCTCTGAAATCCGACGGTTCTTATCAATTCTCGGTTGAATGGAGCTATACCGAATACGATCGTATGAAATACAACGAACGTGGCGGCTACGAATATTTTCCCGAAGACGGAAACTATCTCTATACACTTGCTCAATGGTATCCACGCATGTGCGTGTTCGATGATTACGAAGGATGGCAGAACAAGCAATTCCTGGGCGACGGCGAGTTCACTCTTGCTTTCGGGGATTTCAAAGTTCGCATAACCGTTCCTGCCGATCACATCGTTGGAGCAACCGGCTGGCTTCAGAATCCCAAAGAAGTTTTGACCAGGCAGCAACAGGAACGTTTCGAAACGGCACGCAAGACTTTTGACAAGCAAACGTGGATCGTTACCGAAGAAGAAGCGCGTAAAAAAGAAAAGGAGAGATCAAAAGATAAGAAGACATGGGAGTTCCACGCCGACAATGTTCGTGACTTCGCATGGGTGTCTTCGCGTAAATTCATTTGGGATGCGATGGCGGTAAAAGTCGGTGATAAAACTCCCCTCGCCCAATCACTCTATCCAAAAGAAGGGAATCCGCTTTGGGCACAAGAGTCGACAAAGGCTATCAAGAATACCCTTGAGGTTTATTCTTCAAGAACTTTTGATTATCCATATCCGACAGCTTACTCTATTCATACAGCAAGCATTGGTATGGAATATCCAATGATCTGTTTCAACTATGGCCGTCCGAAGAAGGACGGAACGATTTCACAAAGACTTAAGGAAGGAATGGTCGGTGTGATCGTACACGAGGTTGGCCACAATTTTTTCCCGATGATCGTTAACTCGGACGAACGTCAATGGACATGGATGGATGAAGGCTTAAATACGTTTCTCGAAAGGGAGACCGTACGCACGCGTTATCCGGGCTTCGATGTAACAAGCGGTTCTCCAAAGGGCATTGCTAGTTTCATGCGTGGCGATAAGACCCAGATGCGTCCAATTATGGCAAGCTCGGATAACCAGGGGCGAAGCTTCGGTCCAAACGGTTATACAAAACCTTCGGCAGCTCTCACCCTGCTCCGTGAAACAATCATGGGCCCGGAATTATTCGACGCGGCTTTCAAGGAGTACGCTCAACGCTGGGCCTTCAAACAGCCCAAACCAGCGGATTTCTTCCGTACTATGGAAGACGCTTCGGCTACCGACCTGGATTGGTTCTGGAAAGGCTGGTTCTATACAACGGATAATGTTGATGTAGAGCTCGACGAAGTAAAATGGTATCGTGTGAAGTCGACTTCGGCGGACCCCGAAAACAAGGTAAAAGTGAAATCAGGTGACCTTTCGAAAGATGGTTCTGGTGAGGCCAAAAAGAACGATTTCAGCGGAGGACCCCAGGAATTTACCGTGGTGAATAATGCCAATGCCCGCGAAAGCGAGCGTAATTCCGAGTTCCGCAACGCTATCGACGATAACGCTGTACGCGGGAAAGTGGAGGGTAAAAATATTTATGAGGTTTCCCTCGTCAATAAAGGTGGATTGGTGTCACCCGTCATCATCGAATGGACGTATAAGGATGGTAGCAAGGAAATAGAAACCCTTCCTGCTGAGATCTGGCGCACCAACGAGGTAGAGGTGAAGAAGATGTTCTTAAAAGACAAAGAAGTGGTCAATGTGGTAGTAGATCCCAGGCTGGAAACAGCTGATGTGAACGTTAGCAATAACGTTTTCCCGAAAAAACCTGCTGCGAACAAGTTTGACCAGATGAAGAAAAACAACAATTAGAAAATTACATAAAACCATATATGAGCAAAGGATTAGTTACCACCCTCGTTATCGTCGGTGGGATTTTACTGTTCGGATTTATTTTCGTGATGTGGGGCACAGGAGTTTATGACAATGCAGTCCGTCTGCAGGAGGATGTAAACGCTTCGTGGTCGAACGTCCAGACAACTTATCAGCGTCGGGCGGACCTGATCCCGAACCTTGTTGCAACTGTCAAAGAAGCGGCAGCAAACGAGAGAGGTATTCTTACACAGGTCACTGAAGCCCGTGCCGGTATCACAAAAGCAACGACTCCGGAAGAATTGGATCGTGCAGGAAAGCAAATCAATACAGCCATCAATCTGGCGTTCGAAGCGTATCCACAGATCCGTTCAACAGAAAATTTCTCGGATCTGCAGGCGCAGCTGGAAGGAACGGAGAACAGGATCACTGTAGCCCGTCAGAATTACAATGAAAGCATTCGCGGGTACAACACTTATATCCGTGGATTCTTCAAGAGAATGGCGTTGAGCATGTTTGGCGGTGGCGAAGATTTCTCCGTGAAGAAAGGCTTTGAAGCTTCAGAAGGTTCGGAGAATGCACCGAGCGTTAAGGATGCCTTCAAGAATTAAGGATCAACAAGCAGTTATCAGGAATAAAAAAGCCCGACTCATCATCGGGCTTTCTTTTTTTATCTCCTGAATTCGGTCTACTGAATCCTGTCTCCTGAATCCTTAGAGCTTACTCTTCACTTCTCTCATCTCGTAGCTCTCGATCACATCTCCCTCCTTAATGTCGTTGAATCCGTCGATGCCCATACCGCAATCGAAGCCTGAACGAACTTCCGCCGCATCGTCTTTATGACGCTTGAGTGATGTGAGCTTACCGGCATACACCACGATACCATCGCGGATAAGACGTATAGGGTTCGAGCGTTTCATATAGCCATCGGTAACCATACATCCCGCGACAGTTCCCACTTTCGTGATCTTGAACACGTTTCGGACTTCTGCGTTACCAACAATAACTTCCTGGAACTCTTTCTCGAGCATACCCTCCATCGCAGCCTTCACGTCATTGATAGCGTCGTAGATGATCGAGTACAGACGAATTTCAATTTCTTCGTTTTCAGCCAGCCTACGGGCCGATGCCGAAGGACGAACCTGGAAACCAACGATGATCGCATCAGAAGCAGATGCAAGCAACACATCCGATTCGGAGATCTGACCGACCGCCTTCTGGATGATACTTACAGCAACCTTTTGTGTCGAGAGTTTCAACAATGAATCCGACAACGCTTCTACTGAACCGTCCACGTCACCTTTAACGATCACATTCAATTGCTTGAACGAACCGATAGCAAGACGACGTCCGATCTCGTCGAGAGTAATATGTTTCTTCGTACGAATGCTCTGTTCGCGTGCAAGCTGTGAACGCTTGTTTGCAATCTCACGAGCTTCACGGTCGCTTTCCATTACATTGAATTTCTCACCAGCCTGTGGAGCTCCATCGAGACCCAGCAATGCCACCGGAGTAGCGGGACCAGCTTCTTTCAACCTGTTACCAGTATCGTCGAACATCGCTTTTACACGACCATAGTTCGCGCCGGCAACAACGATATCGCCAACCTTCAATGTTCCGCTTTCCACCATCACCGATGCAACGAAGCCACGGCCTTTATCAAGCGACGCTTCGATCACCGAACCTGTTGCCATCTTGTTAGGATTTGCACGAAGATTAAGGATCTCAGCTTCCAGCAATACTTTCTCGAGAAGGTCGTCGATACCCTGGCCTGTTTTTGCCGAGATCTCCTGAACCTGGTATTTACCACCCCAGTCTTCTACGAGGATGTTGATCTTTGAAAGTGATTCGCGAACCTTTTGAGCATTCGCCGCAGGCTTGTCGATCTTGTTGATCGCAATCACAATTGGTACGCCCGCAGCCTGTGCGTGATTGATCGCCTCTTTTGTCTGAGGCATCACATCGTCGTCGGCAGCGACCACGATGATCGCGATATCGGTCAACTTTGCACCACGCGCACGCATCGCCGTAAAGGCTTCGTGACCTGGTGTATCGAGGAATGCGATCTTGTGACCACTCTTTGTAGTAACATCGTAAGCACCGATGTGCTGCGTGATACCGCCAGCTTCCTGGGCAGTAACTTTTGTGTTCCTGATGTAGTCGAGCAATGAAGTCTTACCGTGGTCAACGTGACCCATGATGGTAACGATCGGTGCGCGGGGCTCCAGATCTTCTTCTGAATCCTCCTCTTCAACGATCTCTGTCTCTTCTTCGGCGCTTGCAAATTGCACATCATATCCGAATTCATCGGCGATAACGGTGATTGCTTCAGCATCGAGACGCTGGTTGATCGACACGAACATACCGAGGCTCAGACAGGTAGAGATAACGTCGTTCACCGATACGTTCATCAGTGAAGCGAGGTCGTTAGCTGAAATGAATTCAGTAACCTTCAGGACTTTTGAAGCCTGTTGTTCCTGTGCCAAACGTTCTTCTTCCGCTTCGGAAGCCGATTGACGTTTCTCTTTACGATACTTGGCACCGCTGAACTTCTTCTGTCCGCCACTCAATTTTGCGAGTGTTGAACGGATCTGGTCCTGTATTTCTTTCTCTGTTGGCTCTGCTTTCGGAGTACGCGGAGGAAGGGGACGATTGCCGCCACCACCACCCTGACGATGATGTCCGCCACCCTGCCCTTGCTGAACGTTAGGTGGGAGTCGCTTGCGCGGACGCTTCTGGCGATCGGCTTCTTTGCGAATATCGGATGATGCGACAGGTTGTTCCTTCTTCTTCTCTTTCTCCTGCGGAAGGTCAATTTTTCCGACAACCTTCAGACCCTGAAGGTTCGTTGCTTTAGCTTTGATAAGCTCCTGTTCCTGTTTTTCGGGAACAACGACAACGGGCGGTTCCGGTGTCTTCGGAGTTACTTTAGCAACAGGCTCCGGAGTTTCGACTTTCTCTTCCTTCTTTTCTTTCTCTTTCTCTTTAGCCTTTTCTTTTTCCTTTTTCGGAGCTTCCTCCTCTTTAGGTTTTTCTACAGGCTTCTTCTCGGCTTCGAGATCGATCTTACCAACAACCTTAATGCCTTCGAGTTTCGGTTTTTCAACTTCTACTTTTTCGGGCTTGGCTACTGTTTCTTCTTTCTGTTTGAAGATCTCTTTCGATCCGAGGTTTTTGATAAGTATACGATCCTCCTCTTCACCCTTTTTGCGATGCGTTTCTGCCTCGCTTTTGATCGTTACGTTTTCCGTATGCTTTGTGCCGATATGAAGGCCGTGCGCTTCAATCTTTTCTGAGGCAGAAGAAGCATACTCTTTCGAGAGCACGGCATATTGTTCGGCAGAAAGCTTCGCATTGGGATTGTTCTCCACTTTGAAACCCTTTTTAGCAAGGAATTCCAGGATGGTATCTTTCCCAACGTTTAGATTCTGTGCCGCTTTTCCTAACCTTATACCCTTATCTTCTGCCATGCTCAAATTTGACTAGTATTTTTTGTATTTGTGTGATTTTAATGTCAATTCTTACTCAAATTCCTTCTTCAGAATGTTGTGAACAGACTCTACAGTCTCTTCTTCCAGCTCAGTTCTGCGCACTAATTCCTCTTTATTGAGGGCCAATACGCTCTTCGCTGTATCCAAACCGATGCGCTTCAACTCATCGATAACCCATGCTTCTATCTCGTCTGTGAATTCGTCCAGATCCACATCTTCTTCCTGGATCTCATCCAATTCTCTGAACACATCGATTTCATAACCAACGAGACGGCTCGCAAGCTTGATGTTCAAGCCCCCTTTACCGATCGCAAGCGATACCTGGTCGGGCTTGAGATAAACAGATGCGCGTCCATTGTCTTTGTCGATCTTAATGCTGGAGATCTTCGCAGGACTCAATGCCCTTTGAATGAAAAGCTCCATGTTCTCTGTGTAGTTGATCACGTCGATGTTCTCGTTCTGCAATTCGCGAACGATGGCGTGGATACGTGAACCTTTCATACCTACGCAAGCGCCTACCGGGTCGATACGGTCGTCGTAAGATTCGACAGCAACTTTTGCGCGCTCACCTGGCTCCCTTACAGCTTTCTTAATGGTGATCAGACCATCGTAAACTTCGGGTACTTCCTGCTCGAACAAGCGTTCAAGCAAAACCGGCGACGTACGTGATAACACGATTTTCGGATTTCCGTTCACCATTTCCACCTTGTGAACGATTGCCCTTACGTTTTCTCCCTTGCGGTAACGATCCTTAGGGATCTGTTCGTTGCGCGGGATCGAGATTTCGTTACCCTCACCATCCGTGAGCAGAACTTCCTTGCTTAATACCTGGTAAACTTCGCCGGTGATGATCTCACCAACGATGTCTTTATACTTTTGGAACAGGATATCTTTTTCAAGATCCTTAACCTTCTGCATCAACGTCTGACGAGCTGTAGTAACCGCACGACGACCGAAATCTTCGATTGATACCTGCTCCGATACCTCTTCACCCACCTCGAAATCCGGCTCGATCTTGCGGGCGTCTGTAAGACTGATCTTATCGTGATCCCAGATGTCTTCAGAGTCGTCGTCAACGATTTCGCGAATACGATAGATTTCAAGGTCACCCTTGTCCGCGTTAATGATGATGTCAAAGTTGTCATCTACGCCATACTTTTTCCTGATCATATTGCGGAACACATCTTCCAGGATCCTGATCATCGTAGGACGGTCGATGTTTTTCTGTTTTGCAAAGTCAGCAAATGACTCGATGAGATTGTGGATATCCATGACTTCTTCAGTTTGACTTAATTCTTTTTGGCTCTAGTTATTTAAATGATACTTGTACAAATGCTTTTTCTACCTGGTCAAAAGGCACTTCGGTCAACTTCGTTTCCTTTTTATCGACCTGCTGCCTGATGGTCAGTTTTTCTTCAGTAACCGACTCAAGCTTGCCTTGAACTACAGACTTATCTTTTAGCTGAACCTTGAACTGGCGACCTGCATTTTTAAAAAATTGCCGCTTCAGCTTCAAAGGCTGGTCAACACCGGGAGTTGTGACCTCAAGAGTATAAGCGTGATTCGGGATATTTTGTTCATCGAGCAACGCTGCCAGCCTGCGACTGATCGAAGTAAGCGTATCAATGTTAACACCATTGTCGCCATCTACGATCACCATGACTTTTGCAGGGCGCATTTTTTCGAAAAACAGGACATCCACGAGGAAATGTCCCGGGTCCTCCAGGAGCGGTTCTGCTATTTCTCTGATTTTTGACGCTATTTGCATACAATTTCAAAACAGAAGAGGGGACTTTTGGTCCCCTCTTTGATATGAATTTCAAAATGGTAATGCAAATGTACGACTTTTTTGAAAATATTGCAACGATGATCAAGCACTCTCCCATCCTGATTTTACTGCTGCTCGCTGCGTGTGGCAAGAAAGGCGATACAGGTTCAACCGCCAATAAAGTCGTTGACTTTCCGAAACTCAACGCCGATTCAGCCTATACTTTCGTTCAAAAACAAGTCGATTTCGGTCCCAGGGTTCCGAATACAGAACCACATGCGAAATGTGCATCGTATCTCGAGAATAAGCTACGATCATATGGCGCCAGTGTTGTCGTACAATCTTTTAAAGCACCAACGGTAGACGGAACGGAGGTCGACCTCAAAAACATCATCGCCTCATTTAATCCCGAGAAGCAAAAACGAATTCTTCTTGCTGCCCATTGGGATACACGTCCATACGCAGATAAAGATTCCCTTAAAAGAGATGCACCCTTCGATGGTGCTAACGACGGAGGAAGTGGTGTGGGAATTTTATTGGAAGTTGCGAGACAGTTGCAATCACAGCACCCGCGCGCCGGCGTAGATATTATTCTATTTGACGGGGAAGATTGGGGTCAAAAAGATTACACGGGTACAAAACCTCCGTTCGCACCAGGATGGGAAGAATGGTGGTGCCTCGGATCCCAGTACTGGAGCAAGAATCTTCATAAACCCGGCTATCGTGCTTACTATGGAATCCTGTTGGATATGGTTGGAGCCGCGAACGCCCGCTTCTTTCACGAAGGAACTTCGGTAGAATACGCGCCGCGTATCATCGACAAGGTCTGGTCCGCCGCTTCGGTTCTCGGATACAGCAACTATTTCATCTCACAACAAACACACGCGCTTACAGATGACAACTACTTTGTGAGCAAGAATGCCAACATCCCGATGGTCGACATCGTGCATTATAATTCGAACACGGGATTTCCCGATCATCATCACACAACGAATGATAATATGAGTGTGATAGACAAGAAAACATTACAGGCGGTGGGCAACACCATCCTGTATGTTGTATTCCAGGAAGAATAGCTATTTCGAATACTGGGCGAAGTCTTTATGATCCCTTTGATATAATACTTCGTGCGGCAGCGACTTGAAGTATTCGTAAGTGATCTTCAAACCTTCGGCGCGGCTAACCTTCGGTTCCCAATTCAATAACTTTTTCGCTTTCGTTATATCAGGCTGACGTTGCTTTGGATCGTCCTTGGGAAGGTCCCTGTAAACGACTTTTTGTTTCGTCCCGGTGAGCTTCACGATCTCTTCTGCAAATTGTTTGATGGTGATCTCCGACGGGTTACCGATGTTTACCGGCTGCGCATAGTCACTCATCAGCAATCTGTAGATGCCTTCAACGAGATCATCGACGTAGCAGAATGAGCGCGTCTGCGAGCCATCACCGAAAATGGTAAGGTCTTCGCCGCGTAAAGCCTGCCCGATGAAAGCGGGAAGCACACGTCCATCGTTAAGTCGCATACGAGGGCCGTATGTATTGAAGATCCTGACAATGCGTGTTTCAAGGCCGTGAAATGTATGATAAGCCATGGTGATGGCTTCCTGGAAACGTTTTGCTTCGTCGTAAACTCCGCGGGGACCTACGGTATTTACGTTTCCATAGTATTCTTCTGTTTGCGGATGCACCGTCGGATCGCCATAAACTTCGGATGTCGAAGCGATGATGATGCGTGCCTTCTTGGCACGTGCAAGGCCAAGGAGGTTATGGGTACCAAGTGATCCTACCTTCAAAGTCTGAATAGGAATTTTCAGGTAGTCGATCGGACTCGCGGGCGATGCGAAGTGAAGTATGTAATGGAGCTCGCCGGGAACGTGAACAAACTTCGACACGTCGTGATGATAGAATTCGAAGTCGGGATGTTTGAACAAATGTTCGATGTTACGCAGATCGCCCGTGATAAGGTTATCCATCGCGATTACGTAATACCCTTCTTTAATAAATCGGTCACACAGGTGGGAGCCGAGAAAACCGGCACCACCGGTAATGAGTACGCGTTTTTTATTTGCCATTGATGACCTCCCTTCCAATGCTATAGTATGTATACTTCAGCTCGCGCATAACATTGAGGTCGTAAAGATTGCGGCCATCGAAGATCACCTTGTTCTTCAGGATCTTATTGAGACGGTCAAAGTCCGGTGTGCGGAACTCCGGCCATTCTGTAACGATAAGAACAGCGTCTGCATTCTCTGCTGCCTCGTAAGGGTTCGCAGAGTACTGGATCTCATCTTTGAAGAGCTTCCTCACATTTGGAGTTGCTTCAGGATCGTGTACTTTAAGTTTCACGCCCTCTTTCAAAAGCGCCTTGATGTTGTACAGTGACGAAGCTTCACGAATGTCGTCTGTATGTGGCTTGAAAGCCAATCCCCAAACGGCAATCGTTAATCCCGAAAGGTTGTTGTTGAAATGTTTTTTGATCGTAGGGATGAGCTTTGTCTTCATCGCCTCGTTCACTTCCATCACCGAGTTGAGGATCTTGAAGTCATACTTTGCATCGGTCGACGATTTTGAAAGGGCTTTCACATCTTTTGGAAAGCAGCTTCCACCATAACCGATACCTGGGAAGAGGAATCGTTTGCCGATACGGCTGTCGGTGCCAATGCCTTTTCTCACTTCGTCTACGTTTGCGCCAAGTAGCTCGCACAGGTTAGCAATCTCGTTCATGAACGTGATCTTCGTAGCCAGGAAGGAGTTTGCCGCATACTTGGTAAGCTCTGCAGAGCGTTCATCCATAAATATGATTGGATTGCCCTGGCGAACAAACGGAGCGTAAAGCGCGTCCATCACCTTCCGTGCTTTTTCAGAGCGGGTACCGATCACTACCCGGTCGGGCTTCATGAAGTCTTCCACCGCGACACCTTCACGAAGGAATTCGGGGTTTGAAACAACGTCGAATTCTACTTTTGCTTTTACCTTAATGCGCTCGTAAACTTTATCGGACGTTCCTACCGGAACAGTACTCTTATCCACGATCACTGTGTAATCTTTCAACAAAGGACCGAGATCATCGGCAACTTTTAGGATATACTTAAGGTCCGCCGAACCGTCTTCTCCTTCGGGCGTCGGCAGGGCGAGAAAGATGATCTTCGCATCTTTGATGCCTTCTTCAAGGTTGGTTGTAAAGAACAGTCTCTGTTGTTCTATATTTCTTTTAAAGAGGTTTTCAAGGCCCGGTTCGTAGATTGTTATGGTTCCTGAAGAGAGTTTCTGGACCTTTTCTTTATCGATATCGACACAAGTAACCTGGTTTCCTGTTTCCGCGAAGCAAGTTCCCGTAACGAGCCCAACATAGCCCGTTCCAACTACAGCAATTTTCATTTAATTATCTCAGTGAAAGTTTTGATTGAATCCATGCGCGACCCAACAAAATTGGGGCCTAAAAGTACTGATAAAGGTTAACCTGAAAAAAGGAATACTTACAAACTAACGATCGTTTGGGTATGTGAAAAAAGGCTATTTTTGTGAATATGACAGTGGTAGCAGAAGATAATGGGGTGAGCTTTTTCGAAAGCGAGAACCAGACAATGATCGCTCAAATGATACGGGATTTTGGAGCGCGTGAGATCAAACCGAAGATGATGGAATGGGACGAGTCGCAGGAATTTCCTGTCGATTTATTCAAAAAACTCGGGGGACTTGGACTGATGGGTGTTCTTGTTCCTGAACAATACGGTGGTTCGGGGTTCGGTTATCATGAATATGTAACGGCGATCGTAGAACTGTCTAAGATTGACGGATCGATCGGGTTATCGATGGCTGCCCACAACTCGCTTTGCACCGGGCACATCCTTCAGCACGCAAGTGAAGAGCAGAAAATGAAATACCTGCCTAAGCTTGCTACGGCGGAATGGATCGGCGCATGGGGTTTGACAGAACCGAATACAGGTTCGGATGCAGGTAACATGCGCACCGTTGCCGTTCGCGACGGGGATTACTATGTGATCAATGGGGCAAAGAATTTTATTACGCATGGCAAGTCGGGCGACGTAGCTGTTGTTATCGCGCGTACGGGTGAAATAGGTGATTCCAGGGCTATGACGGCTTTCATCGTTGAACGTGGGACCAAGGGATTTGCGGGCGGTCGCAAGGAGAATAAGTTGGGTATGCGCGCCTCGGAAACAACGGAAATGATTTTTACAGACTGTCGCATTCATAAGAGCCAGGTAATCGGCGAAGAAGGCGATGGCTTTGTGCAGGCGTTAAAAACCCTCGATGGCGGAAGGATCTCGATCGCCGCCTTGAGTCTCGGCATTGCACAGGGAGCATTTGAAGCGGCCTTGAAGTATTCGAAGGAAAGACATCAGTTCAACCAGCCGATCTCTGCGTTCCAGGGAATATCATTTAAGCTTGCAGACATGGCCACGAAGATCGAGGCCGCAAAGTGGCTGGTGTATCGTGCTGCAGATCTGAAGAACAAGCACCTTCCTGTTAATCGTGAGTCGGCTATGGCCAAACTTTATGCTTCCGAGATTGCTGTGGAGGTAGCCAACGATGCAGTTCAGATCTTTGGCGGATACGGATATACGAAGGATTTCCCCGTGGAGAAGTTTTACAGGGACGCCAAACTGTGTACGATAGGTGAGGGCACGTCGGAGATCCAGAAAATGGTCATCTCAAGATCGATTTTGAAATGATATAGACACCCTCTATATTTGCAGCCCTAATAGAGTAAACAGTCATGTTAGTTATCAACATCAAGGAAAACGAGTCGATCGATAAAGCGCTTAAGCGTTTCAAGAAGAAATTCGAAAAAACTGGCGTTTTGAGAGAACTGAGATCAAGGACGGCCTTCGAAAAGCCTTCAGTTCGCCGTAGAACACAGGTTTTGAGAGCGGTTTACCGCCAGAACCTCTACGCTCAGGACAACTACTAAGAACGTAGATATTCACATTTTATACACAATCCCCTGGTGCAGTCTGCGCCATGGGATTTTTTTATTTAAATTCATTCCGGTTCGAGGCGTGAGTTTGAATGACAGACACCTTTCTTAAATATCTCCAATACGAGAAAAGATACAGTCCAAGGACGCTTGTCTCCTACCGGACCGATCTGCGTCAATTCGAAGAATACCTGACGAAAGAATTCGATAGTAAGCCGGAGGAAGCCAATTATGGTATGGTCCGCGGCTGGATCGTTTCATTATCTGAACACGACATTGACTCTCCTTCCATCAATCGCAAGATCGCGTGCCTTCGCTCCTTCTTTAAGTTCCTGCTGAAACGCGAGGAGATCACTAAAGATCCTATGCTTAAGGTGAAGGTCCTTAAGGTGAAGAAGAAGCTTCCAAGTTTCGTTAATGAAGACGAGCTGATAGCATTACTGGATGGACGAGTAGAAAGCAAATCAAAAAAGGCGGGCAAAGAAGATACCCGATCACCTCACGAACAAAAGCGTGACCAGGCGATCATTGAAATGTTCTATGGTACTGGCATGCGCCGGGCTGAATTGATTGGATTGCGCGATGGAGATATCAACTTTCGCGAGAATACTGTTAAAGTCCTGGGCAAAAGAAATAAGGAACGTGTAATACCTTTTTCAAGGTCACTCGTTTCTATACTCAAGGACTATTGCGAAGTGAGAGACCGCGAGATAGATAAGAAAGACGAGAATTTTTTTCTTACAGAAAAGGGAGAGAAACTTTATCCCGAGCTCGTTTACAAGATCATAAAAGCTGCTCTTGCCGATTTGAACGTTGAAAAGAAAAGTCCCCATGTGATGAGGCATTCGTATGCTACGCATCTTTTAAACAAGGGAGCAGAGATCAATGCCGTTAAGGATCTTTTGGGCCATACAAGTCTTGCAGCAACGCAAGTATATACTCACAACACTATAGAAAAACTTAAAGAAGCTTATAAGGCCCACCCCAAGTCGGGCCAATAGTATTAGTCATATGTTTCACTTTAAACTTTTTGCGTTATGAAAGTACAGGTTCATGCAATTCACTTCAGTGCCGATCAAAAGTTGATCATGTTTATTCAAAAGAAGATCGATAAGCTCGAGACATTCTATGATCGCATGGTGAATGGAGAAGTATTCCTAAGACTGAATAACGAGGGTGTTGAGAACAAAACGGTGGAGATCATTCTTAAGGTGCCGGGGAACCAGCTCTTCGCGAAGGAGCAGGCGAGTTCTTTCGAAGCGGCCACAGATCTTGCGACAGACGCGCTGCGACGACAACTGAAAAAGTTTAAAACCAAACTCCGACCAGGACGGGTATAAAAGAAAAGCCCTCTGCATAAGCGGAGGGCTTTTTTATTAGTTATAAAATTCTATGAGCACTTAAGGCTTTGTCGGCGTTGTTGCAACCGGCTTCGGCGTAATGCCGAGCTTCTTAAGGACTGAATCCGAAATGTTAAACTTGTCGTCGCTGTATAACAGGATGTCTCCACCCTGGAGCAACTGTGGATTGATGATAAAGCTGAAGCCCTGTTCCTTCGCTACTTCTTCGATAGCTTTTCCAACTTTGTTAAAGATTGGATCCATCAAAGCGCTCTGCTTGTTGGTCAACGATGTTTGCGCATCCTGTGAGAATTTCTGAAGACTCTCATTCAGAGCTTCAAGCTCACGTTGCTTGTCTGCACGGATAGCATCGGGCGTGGTGGTTGGCAGCTTGGTGAACGCTTCATATTTAGCCTGGAAATCTTTCTGCTTCGCTTCCATCTGTGACTCCAGCTGTGTTCTGTGTGCCTTGAGCTCAGAATCTATTTGCTTGAACTCGGGCATCTGGCTGAAAATATAATCCCAGTCGGCGTAGCCGATCTTTTGAGCAGCAGGTTGTGCTTGTGCAACTGCCGTACCCACCGGCAGGCAGGCAGCGAAAGTGACTACTGAAAAGATGATTGAAAGTAAGGTTCTCATTTTTGTGTTGATTGAAATAATTACTTGATTTTATCGTTGGCATCTCCCAACCCCAGATCTTCAAGCACGAAGTCTGTATAGTCATGTCGCGGGTCGGTGTAGATCATTACCATTGTTCCGTTTGCCTTATCGAATATGATCGCAAGCCTGTTTGACTTCGCCACTTTTTCAACCGCATCCCAGATCTTGTCCTGCAAGGGCCTGATAAGTTCCTGTTTCTTCAGGAAGAACAGGCCTTCGAAGCCAAACACTTTTTTATTGTAGTCCTTGAGCTCTGTTTCCTTCTTCTTGATCTCATCCAAACGCTGTGCCTTCATTTCTTCGGTTAACAGAACCTGTTCAGCGTTGTAACTGCTGTAAAGCGCTTCAACCTTGGTTTGCATATCGGCAATTTCCTTTTCCCATGCTGCCGACAGCGTGTTGATCTCATCCTGCGCTTTCTGATATTCAGGCATCTTCGAGAGGATGAATTCGGAGTCGATATAACCGAACTTCTGAGCCTCGGCAATATTCAGGCCGAAAAGGAACACCAACAGTAAAGCGCTTAAAACTTTCATTTTAACGGATTTGCTGGCCGATAGTAAAGTGGAATTGAGATCCGCTGACCTTGCTTGCATTTGGCAGAGTGTCGAACCCGTATGCCCAGTTCAGACCGATCAATCCAAATGCAGGCATGAAGATCCTCGCTCCAACGCCGGCCGATTTGTAAAGATCAAACGGATTAAACTTTACGTAATTGTCCCAGTTGTTTCCTGCTTCTGTAAACACGAAACCGTAGATGGTTGCAGTCTGTCCTGTCGTAATCGGATAACGCATTTCAAGACTGAACTTGTCATAAACGATACCACCTTCGATCTGGTTTGTAGCCTGTCCGGAACCGCGGGCGTCATAAAGCGGAGGAGTGATCTTGTTGTTTCCGTAACCACGGAGACCGATGATCTCCTGGCCCAATACATAGGAGTTGAAACCGCCGGCGAGACCATCACCACCGAGGAGGAATCGTCCGAAAGGACCGGCGCCGAGAGCTTTGTTATAAGTACCGATGAAGCCCATGTGCGCACGCGCTTCCAGTACAAGGCTTCGTCCGTCGGGCTTGCTGCTGCCGAGAAGCTTGATATAATATTTCATATCAAGCATCCATTTATGAAGTTCAACAAAACGATATCTGGCCGCATCGTTCAAAGGAAGATCGGCAGGATCTGTTTTCGCCAGCAGCGACCACGGAGGTGTTAACTTCAAGCTTAATGACAACGTTGATCCCTGGGTCGGGAACATCGGGTTGTCGATGCTGTTACGAGACAACGTAGTCTCGAGTGAAAGATCGTATGTTTTACCAACCCGCGGCATCGATCCAACCTGGAAGTAATTCTTGTAATCGTAAACAAGAACACCCACTGAGTTCAACAAAGTGAAATAATTATCAGGCCACTCGAGGCGACGGCCAAGACCAACTGTGATACCACTTTGTTTCAACGAGCTGTTGTCGCTGTACTGGTAAGTTGTTGTAAGCAGTCGGGATATTGAATGGTTCAAGCTTACAGTGAGCGAGTTTGGTTTATGTCCGCCCAGCCATGGTTCGGTAAACGACAATCCGTAGCTCTGGAATGATTTACCGGTCGACTGTGCACTGACAGATAAACGCTGTCCATCTCCGACAGGCAGAGGTTTCCACTTATCGAAGTGAGGAATATTTCGTGCAGAGAAGTTATTGAACGTTACGCCGAGTGTTCCCACGAAGCCGTAGTAACCGCCCCAGCCACCGGAGAGCTGTATCTGGTCGTTGGATTGTTCTTCGAGCTTCCATTCGATGTCAACGGTTCCGTCCGCAGGATTAGGTCTGATGTCCTGTTCGATCTTCTGGGGGTTGAAATATCCCATCTGCGACAACTGCTGTTGTGTACGGATAAGATCGGAACGACGGAACTTTTGTCCCGGAACAGTACTGAGTTCGCGGCGGATCACGTGATCGCTTGTGCGGGTGTTACCTGAAATAATGACTTCGTCGATGGTTGCCTGGTCGCCTTCAGTGATGCGCATCTCGACGTCGATAGAATCGTTTTGTACGGCGACTTCAACGGCCTCAACGTGGAAGAAGAGATAACCGTCGTCCATATAAAGACCGCTGATGTCGGCGCCTTTGGGATTGAAGGTTGTCTTACGCTGGATCATCTCGTTGTTGTAAACATCGCCCTTCTTTATATCGAGGATCTTGTTAAGGGTAGAGGCGCTGTGGATGTAGTTGCCGGTCCAGATGATGTTACGGAAATAGTACTTGTGTCCTTCCGAAACTTTGAACTTGATATCGATCGAGCGTGAATCGTAGTTGACCACGGTATCGGAAACGATCTCGGCATCGCGATAACCCTGTGAGTTATAGTAAGAAATGACTTTAGCTTTATCGTCTTCGAAGTCTGACTGTATGAATTTCGATCCGGCGAATACATTAAGTTTTACGTGCCGGTTGAGGAATTCCTTGACGGGGCGCCAGCTCATACCATCGTTTGTCGAATCGCGGCGATACGTGTTGAAATCACTGGGGCGAAGACCGAACACAAACTGTGCAGCGGCGCGATGAAGTGAAAAACGAGGATACTCGTGTGTCTTCTTCATCTTACGTTTCAGTGTTGTTCCACTGATGTTGTTGTTGCCTTCGAAGGTGATCTCGTGAATCCGTACTTTTTGTTTGAGATCTACATCTACTTTGAGGCGGATGTTGCCGCGGCTGAGGGTATCGCGGATCTGTGTGATCTTAACGACTGTGTTGAGGAAGCCCTTCTTTACAAAATGTTTTTTTACGCTTGTTTCAGCATTACGGATCATCGCATCGGTGACGATCTTTCCTTTGATAAGGTGAAGATCTTCTTTGAGGCTTGACTGACGGCTCTTGGAGATGCCGGTGAAGAAGAAATCCGAGAGACGTGGACGTTCTGCAAGCCGGACGATGAGGAATACATTCTGACCTTCGATACGTTCCACTTCGATGGTAACATCACCGACGAGACCGTGTTTCCAGAGCTTGCGAACGGCGTTAGAAATGTGATCGCCGGGGATCTTTACTTTGTCGCCGATCTTGAGGCCGGTTAATGAAATAACGGCGTTCTTATCAAGGACTCTTATACCGGCAACATCAATTCCACCGATAATATATTCTGTGGGATTTGCGTAGTTGAGCGTTTCACCTTGTGCCGGTGATGAGTCTTGGTTGCTCTTGCCTTTGCGGAATTGTCCGAATGATGGAACCGCGTAGACAAGAACGCATATAGCAATCAGGGGTAGTATTCTCTTCATCTTACGCTGTACGTTCCAGTACCTTGCCAAATCTTCTTTCTCTTTTCTGGTAGGCACATATCGCCTCGTATAAGTTTTCTTTTCTGAAATCGGGCCACAGCGTGGGCGTTATAAAAATCTCTGTGTACGCAATCTGCCAAAGTAAAAAGTTACTTACGCGAAGCTCACCGCTTGTGCGGATCAGCAACTCGGGGTCGGGCATACCAGCTGTTTGTAAATAACTGCTCACTAAACTTTCATTGATCTGGTTAGGATCAAGTTTACCTTCTTTCACGTCGGCAGCAATGTGTTTCATTGCTCTCACCATTTCCCAACGTCCGCTATAGCTCAGGGCTATGACCAACGTAAGGCCGGTGTTGTTTCGTGTGGCTTCTATCGCTTCGGCTAGATTCTTTTGACAATTGATGGGAAGATTGCTTGTCTCACCGATCGTCTCCAGTCGAATCTTATTTTCGTGCAGCCTCTTGATCTGTTTCTTGAGGGTGTCGACCAGGAGTTCCATCAATGCATCGATCTCCGCTTTTGGTCTTGACCAGTTCTCGGTACTGAACGCATACAGCGTCAGATATTTAATGCCCAGCTCTGCGCATCCTTCGGTTACCGCGTCAACTGCATCGATCGCGTTGCTATGGCCAAATATCCGGGCCGCGCCCTTCTGTTTTGCCCACCGTCCATTGCCGTCCATGATAACGGCGATGTGTTTGGGTAAATTACTGAAGTCGATATTTTCCTTTAGCGAAGCCACAAGGCAGCAAAAATAGCCGTTTTCAGGAACTTTCCACAAGCCGTGAAGTCGACGAAAAACGACTAATAGGGGCTTTTCGGGCAGGGTATGTCGTAGAAAGTGCGGGTTATTGTAAACCCCATGAAAAAGTAGCTGTCATTATCGTACCGGTTGCCGTACTGGTAGTTTTTCAGCGTGGGGTCATTATCGGAAATGTTGTCGAGGTAGTCGAAGGTGAGGCGGCGCGATGCGATCTCGACGGCCATATACCATTTGGGGTTAAGGACATATTTTACGCCGCCGCCTATGGGTATACCTAATTGTACGTTACTGTATTCACCATTTTTGGTCGGGACGCCGGAGATACCGAACATCACCAGTCCACTCATAAGATAAGGCGTGAACCTGAGTTTTCTTTTCGAATCTCTCCAATCCAGGAAGTGATACTCGAAGACCGTGGAAGCCTCTATGATCGTGATATTGAATGAATATCCGCGTTGCGTTGCGAATGCGTCGATAGGATGGGATTTGTCACTCGCTCTCAATTTTCCACCGGTAAGGCCGGCCCGGAAGCTGACGACGCTGCTTATGTTATAGCGATAAAAGCCGGTAAAAGCCGGGGAGGAAAAAGAAGGATTATAAAATCTGACGAGATCGCCGGAGTAATTGAGGGTGCCGATTCCGCCACCGACTTCCGACTTCTGTGTGAGGGTGGCCCGTTGCTGTGCCGATGTTACTGAAGAAAGGAACATCGAGGCCGACACAATCAATGCCAGCTTAAGAATATTCCTTCCCTTATACATTATCTGAATTTAGCCCTGTGATAAGTAGCTCCAATGATATGGGTAATGCGAATGCTCGTGACCATGTATATGTCGCGGTCTTTCTTGCTGCCCCTGTTGTTCCAAGTATTTTCTTCGCCATATCCTGGTTCTACCGTATAAGTTTGGCCGTCTCGTCCAACATACTGATGAGTGCTCGTAGGAAGGGCCAGCTCACCTGTTCTGTAGGACATCGCTTTCGCGAGGGGGCTCTTCAGCACGCCGAGATCCACGTAGTTGCGGCTAACGTCGTCCAGGTAATCCGTGAAAGTGTACCTGAAGCCGATGTCTGCCCAGAGATCTAACGTTTCTGTTAGGCGAAGTCTTGCACCGACACCGAAAGGAATTGCAGCCTGGAACAACTTATAAGGTTTGATGCCACTGTTAACATCTGTAGGATCCAGTGTAGAATACTGACCTTCGGTACCGAGCGGACGGAGGTTCACCCATTTACCGGCTTCGGCAAGCGGGGCTCCAGTCGGGTCGGTTGCCGGAGCAATGGCTTGTGGATTATGAAGGAACCCGGCTATTCCGACGAACAAATAGGGCGTCCATTTTACCCGGGCGATATAATTTCCGTCGTTCTTAAATAAGTCGAAGACGAACGTCACTGAAAACTCTTTGATGTTGTTTCGGAATGACAGATTTCTTCTGTACCGGTAAATACCGTTATCGGCGTCATCTTTGTTTGCCGATTCACTGTCCGATCCTCTAAGAGTTCCGTACATGAACTGACCCAGCACCGTATATCGCGGACCAAAACGGTGCATAAAAGAAAGGCCGAAGCCGGGCCGGGTAAATGAAATATCGGTACTAAGCTTTTTCGGGGTTGGGGCGAGATCGCCGTAATAGTTGAGGGCGTTTACCGAGAAGCCAATGGCTGAATACGCCTTGGTTTTTGAGAAGTTGTTAGAACTTCCGCGAAAGCTTCCAATTCGCTTGTTGTTTTTCTTGATCTGTTTTCGGTTAATCTGCGCTTCCGCTTGTATGCAGAGGAAGAGCACTAACACCGCCAACCACAACTTTCTCATATTCAGGAGGATTACCAAACCCTAAAGATATATAAAATTTGAAGTTCCCTACAGGTTCTGGTGTCTCAATTACGCACATCCAGGCCCCAATTCAATTTTTGCCTGAGGGTTTTAAAATAATGGTAGCCTGGGAGCAATACCAATTTAATGGTGAACTTCTCTTTTGTGACTTTCAGTGTGGTGCTGGCGTCAATGGTTTCATAGCGCGAATCGAGAGAAATCAGGAATTTCTTGCTTCTGCCTTCGATTGAAATCCCGATTTCCGAGCTATCGGAAATAACTATCGGTCGTGCCGTGAGGTTATGGGGACTAACGGGTGTTATGACGAAGCTGTCGGATTTGGGGTAAACCAGCGGACCGCCGCAGCTGAGGGAATAGCCGGTAGAGCCGGTGGGCGTGGCAATAATTATTCCGTCGGCCCAGTAAGAATTCAGGAGTTCCCCGTCGACGTGAACGTGCACGGTAATCATGGAGGAGGAGTCTTTCTTCATGATCGTGAGGTCGTTCAACGCAAAAGGGATGTTGTTGAAGAGGTTTTTCTTATTGTCGGACGCCAGTCTTAATAATATGCGTTCGTCGATCTGGAAGTTGCCTTCCAGAAGATCATCTATGGCCTGGTGAACCTCGTTGCGATGGGTGGTTGCCAGGAAACCCATGCGCCCGGTGTTGATACCGAGAATGGGCACACCGGATTTACCGACATAGGTAACGGACTCCAGAAGAGTACCATCGCCGCCAACCGACATGAAGAAGTCCGCCTTTACGAGGGGATCTTTATGACTGAATGATTTCAGTTTCAGCTTACGCCGATCACGAACGGGAATGTGGGCAAGAAGTCTATCCGATACGAGAACGTCGACGCGTTTTTCACGAAGGTGTTCGATCAGCTTTTCGACGAAGCTTGTGGATGCACTTTGGGTATCTCTCCCGTGAAGGGCGATCTTCATCAGATATTCAGGTATCTCATCAACATATCCAATCGCTCCTTCTCATTGGAGGGATCGGTACGATTTTCCTGGTAGCGGGCAATTATACGATAACCAAAACGCTCGAGGGTAGCGATGATCCTCGAAAGATCTTCCTGGTTGATCTTTAGTGTGAGCTTGATTTTTCCTTTGTCGAGTGGATCTTCGACCATCATAAAGCTGATGATCTTTGCATTGTTTTCTTCCACGTATCGTGCGATCTCAGCGAGCGAGTAATCGATAAGATTCATCGAGAGCACGATAATGCCGCCGGGCATTTGTATGGCAGCGGATTGTGCGAAGGATGTCATTACATCCTGGATGGTGATCACCCCAACATAATGATCTTCCTCGTTGAGCACGGCGACGATCTGCAGTTTGTTATCGCTTGCTATGCGGAGGATATTATAAACGTGAGTTTCGTTGTGTACGAAGCATTCTTTACCGACAAGCTCGAATTCCTTCAAAGGTTTTTCAATGTCGTTTGCTTCGAGAATGATCTGTTCAGAGATAAAGCCAATCAGTTTTCCTTCATCGATGACAGGAAGGTGATTGCAACGGAATTCTTCCATCCACACAATAGCTTTGTGGGCATCGTCGCCGACCTTGAGTGGCGGGATCATGTGATTGATAAGTTCCTCTGCGATCATTTAGCGGGGACTAAAAAGTCTTCTACGAGTTCGTTAAATCTTTCCGGGTGTTCCATCATCGGTGCATGACAACAGAGGTCGATGAACCTAAGTTCCGAGTTCGGTATAAGCCGATTGAAATCGTGCGCCACGGTTGTTGGCGTAATGGTGTCGTTCAATCCCCACACCAATAATGTTGGTTGCTTAATGTTATGAAGTTCTTCCGAAAGATTGTTGCGCTGTGCCGATTTTGCAATGGCTACGATGCGCATACATTTTGGGATGCTCTTGGTTGTTTCGAACACTTCATCGACGAGCTCTTTGGAGGCGACTTTTGGATCATAGAAAGTATACTCGACCCTTTCTTTAACGTAATCGCGGCTGCCACGGCGAGGATAAGATCCTCCCATAGCATTTTCGAAAAGGCCGGAGCTGCCGGTGAGTATCAACTTAGAAACCTTCGAAGGATTGTTAAGAGTGTAAAGCAAACCAACATGTCCTCCGAGTGAGTTACCCATGATGATCGAGCTTTCAATCTTCATGGTCCTCACGAAATCCTCCACAAACAAACGCAAGCCTTCGAGACCTGCTTCTTTGATGGGCATCTCGTAGATGGGAAGCATGGGAATAACAACACGGAACTTCCTCGAGAAGCGGTTTACGACAGCCTCCCAGTTGCTGAGGGCTCCGAACAGACCATGAAGCAACATGAGGACTTCGCCACTGCCTTCGTCGACAAACCTAAAGCCATTTTGTTCCTTCACATTTAAACCCATACAAAAGAAAATTTCGGATAAGTAACGAAAAAAACGGAATGTTAGAAAGCCTTAAAAATTCGTTAGAAAGACGGGAATATTTCCTTGAGAAAAGGCAGGAAGCTAGCCATCCAACGAGCCAATACGGGAGCCAAATTAGCCGTAAAAGGGTATAAATATGATCCCTCGGTCCACTCCTGGTGGGGTGCTATCTTAAAGGAATCGGCAATCCACAAAAGGACACTTAATGTAAATAGTGTTTTAAAGACGCCCAGGAGGCTTCCAAAGATCTCGTCGACACGCCCAAGAAAGGTTTTGTCGATCGAATGCCGGATGGATTTGCCCAGGAAGGTTACGCCTACGACAACAAGTACCAATATTATAAAGAACGTGATGTAAGGAAGCATATGCTTGTCGGCATTGAATTCTTCCTGCAGGAGCACCATACCTTCGCCGGTGAGTTTGAATGCAACAAATACACCAAGCACAAGGGCGATCATAGTGACAAAGCCCATAAGGAATCCATCTTTATAACCACGCCAGGCGCCAATAAGGCACATTAGCAGAATAACAATGTCGATCTTACTCACGAAGCCAGTAATTTCTTTACAAGTTCTGAGATCATTTTGCCATCGGCTTTCCCTGCAAGTTGCTTCGTAGCTGTGCCCATGACTTTGCCCATATCTTGCGGACCTTTAGCACCGACAGCTGCGATGATCTTTTTAACTTCCTCAGTTATTTCTGCTTCGCTCATTTGCTTGGGCAGGTAGCGTGAGATAACATCGAGTTGGAACTGTTCTTTTTTTGCGAGGTCGTCGCGGCCTTCCTTTGCGAAGATCTCTATAGATTCTTTGCGTTGCTTTGCGGCCTTGGTGAGAAGCTTCATCTCCACGTCCTGGGCAATGTCGCCGGATCCGCCTTTTTCGGTTTCGGCAAGAAGGATGGCTGACTTAATAGCGCGAAGGGCTTCGAGCTCCTCTTTATTCTTTGCAAGCATTGCCTGCTTAATGTCGTTGTCAATTTGTTGTTTGAGGCTCATGTAGAATTTAATTTTGTGTCAGATGACTAAGCTCAGCGTAAATATCAACAAGATTGCCACGCTACGCAATGCGCGCGGAGGCAACAACCCGGATGTTATTAAAACGGCACTTGACTGCGAACGGTTCGGTGCGCAAGGTATAACGGTTCATCCGCGTCCCGACGAGCGTCACATAAGATATACTGATGTGATGCAATTAAAAGATGTGGTGACCACCGAGTTCAATATTGAAGGATATCCTGATGACCGCTATATGGATATTATCGCGAAAGCGAAACCTGCACAGGCTACGTTGGTACCCGACGGACCGCATGTTATCACATCCAATGCCGGCTGGAATACAATTGAGCACCAGGCTTTTCTTGTTGATATCACCAGGCAACTGAAGAAGCATGGCGCGAGGGTGAGCATTTTCGTTGACCCTGATCCGAAGATGGTGGAGGGGGCGGCAAAAGCCGGGGCCGACAGGGTGGAATTATACACTGAGCCGTATGCAAGCGGGTACCATAAGAATAGAGATGCGGCGGTAAAAGATTACGTGGAGGCAGCTAAGGTAGCCCGGAAGACAGGGTTGGGATTGAACGCCGGGCACGACCTGGACCTGGATAATCTTGAATTCCTGGCGAAGTCTATTCCATGGCTGGATGAGGTGTCGATAGGGCATGCGTTGATCTCGGACGCCCTTTATTTAGGTCTTGAGAATACAATTCGGTTGTATTTACGGGCACTTCAGTAAGTGAAATTCCCGGTTCATCCGTTTCTTTTTTCGGGCTTCCAACTGTGAGTGTATGTTTGAGTGTCAAATGGAAGCACTCATGTTTAACAATCGCAAAATTTCTCTCCTGATCGGAGTTATTATAGCGGTTTTGGTTTGGCTGATCAGCTTTAACTAACGCTCATTACGGCATCTGCTGTACGATCAGTTCTCTGTGGTCTGGTCTCGCAATAAGCGTAATCTTCGAGAGCTTCCCACTCTTCTTCCCATAGAATACCGGCACTTTAGATGGACTTACCCAAATACTATCGTAAAGGGGTTCTATAGGCCTGATCATCCACCCATGAGATTCCCAGGCGATAAGTCCTTTTTTGTTCGTCTTGTCGTCACGGGTTATAGAAAACATCCAACCATCTTTTTCTATTGGCTCGGTAAAATAGCTGCAACCGGGTATCGATGTCACCATCCCTACCGAATCACTTTTGCCAGGCCTCGCATAAAATTGAGCGAGCCGGTAATGATTAAAACCCTTGTCGAAGTATCGTCGGACATCGGGTTGCCTGAAAAAGGATTGCGCAAATCCCGCCTTAATCATAAAACTGATCGTAAAGACAATAAGAATAGATCTCATTGGATACTCGGTTAGTTGTCGTTTACTAACGCCGCAACCTCTGGTACTCCAATCAGATTATTCATCTGAGTGACTACATGGCCATAGTGGCTTGCCACATAATTTGATAAAGGCTTCACTGTATACTTTCGTGGATTCGGTAAAGACGCGGCAATCATTGCCGCTTCGGGTTGTGTTAGCTTGCTTGCCGGCTTATTGAAATTTTTCCGTGCCGCCGCTTCAACGCCGAAGGTTCCCTTGCCGGTCTCAGCAACATTGAGATACACCTCAAGAATACGTCGCTTGCCCCAAGCGGCTTCGATCATGAAAGTGAAATAGACCTCAAGAGCTTTTCTGAAATAGCTCCGGCCCTGCCAGAGAAAAACATTCTTCGCTACCTGTTGGCTGATCGTAGAAGCCCCGCGAACTTTCTTCGACTTCTTATTTCTTTCAGCGGCTTTCATGACGCTGCCCCAGTCGAAGCCATCGTGAAACGGGAACATCTGGTCTTCGGAGGCGATAACGGCAAGCCTCATCGGCTCCGAGATCTCGTCCCAATCAACATAGTCGCGGCTAAATCCTTCGCCGTTCACCCAACGAACAAATTGTGTTGTTGTAATAGGCGGGTTCACCCAACGAAGGACAAGAATGTAGACAAGTTGAAGGACGAACAATAAACCAATAATTCGCCAGGCGAGACGCCATATCTTCTTCAGCTTAGTATCTCCAGCTTTTTGTGTCTGCTCCTGCGGGTGCACTTTCTGAAATTCTTTTTAGGATCTTTGGTAAGTACATCGTGTTGTAACGAAGTCTTGAAACGTAGTTCGGGTTTTCATGATCTCCATTCCAGCAATGTTCTGCACGATCGCCATAGTCAACTTCGCCTGCATAGAAGGGAGTCTTTGTGTTCTTAAGGAAATCTTCCATCAGGTAAACAGCGTTGTTGAGATAGTAGTTATCCATATCCCCACAATAAATGTGGATCTTGCCCTGGAGTTTCGGCCCAAGCCTGGCCCAATCGCGCTGCAGGATATAACGTAAGTCATAATTTTCTTTCCAGTACTCGGCAACGGAATGATCGATATCTCCTGTTTGCTTATCGAAGATACGTTTTGGATAGCCGTCGGGCCCCTGTGGAGAGAACACTGCTTCCCATATATCCCATTGTTGTCCTGAACGCGACTTCGTTCCCAATGCAAGCTCATAGTGATTGCTTTGTTCTACTGTGCTTGTGAGAGCGCCAAGATAATTGCGGAGGCTCGGTATTGCGAGCTTCTTGAAATCGCTATCGTAGTAGTAAGCGTTCTTTTGCTTGTAAAGATCAACGGTACAATACGCGCGGAAGTCGATAGGGTCGGGGCAAGCTGCGAAGCATCCGTTGAAGTCATCGGGATAAAACATTTGAACGGCCAGTGCCTCCCAGCCGCCTGTTGATCCACCGTAAGTGAAACGGGCCCAGCCCTGGCCGATGCCGCGGAACTGTTTTTCTATCTCGGGCAACAGCTCTTTCATGATAGCATCTCCGTAAGGACCGATGTTAGCGGAGTTGACTGCATAAGAATCATCGTAATAAGGATTGGCGTGCTGGATCTCAACGACCAGGAAGCGCGGAAAATCTTTAGAGATCCACTGCTTATAAAAATTGAATGACTCCTGCGCTTCGAATTTTTTGTAACCGTATATATGGAAGCGCTCCGAATAATCGGTGGTGTCCATGTTGGCTGGCGGCGGCTCCGTACTAAATCCGCCGAAGTCGGAAGGGAAGTGACCGTGATAGATCATGAGAGGATACTTTGCTTCGGGATGTTGGTCGAAGCCTTCGGGAAGGAGTACGTGTGCTCCGAGAAACATCGGCTTGCCCCAGAACTCTGTAAGCATCTTACTCTGGATCCTGATGTGCTTCACATACTTTGTGTCTTTTGGTTCTTCGATCGGAGCGATCACCTGGTCCATAACTATTTTAGTGATCGATGGCTTTTTCTGGTTGATCGAAATTTTGACAGGCTTGCTGTAAAAGTTTCCTGGCTTCGAATGCCACTGCTGTCCTTCGCCCTTGTCGGGAGGAAGCTTCACGGTGTGACCGGTCTTTAACTTGAAAGTTTCGTAGCGGTTTATAAGTGCCTGGACGTAGTAGTCACCCGTGGGAATTTCCTGCAGGGAGGTCAGTGGAAACCCATAAGCTTTTTCATCGATGATGATCTCCTGCCCCGGTTTCATTCCTTCAACATCAATTCCGAACACGAGTTGAGATTTCAGTCCTTCACCGATCTGGTAACGCGGTTCCGATTTGTTGTTGTTAGCAAGCATGAGGAGGAGTCGTCCATCCTGGGCCTGGTCGCTTAATTCTTTGGTGAAGGAGATTGAAAATTTAGCTGGTGAAGATTGTGTGCGGAAACCGAGTAGCGCAAACAGGCTCAAGCAGAGGAGAATACTTGTAAACTTCATGATCGGATAAAGGTTTCGGTTCTTGAATGTACACAAACCTTGCTATATTGCGTATCGTAGGCAGTGCTATGAATATTTACCTGATCGAAGACGACGAGATTTACGCGGAATTCATTCGCAAGGCGTTGCTAGGCCAAAACCCGGATTGGAAAATCAGTCATTTCTCTACGGCAGAAGCGGCAGAGAAGGCAATCAATGGAACACTTCCCGACGTTTTGATCATCGACTATAAGCTCCCGGGTATGTCGGGCATTGATCTGTATGATCGGATCAAATCAAAAGTTAAGGATAACAACAAGGTTGTTATGCTCAGCGCACTCGATGACGGGCAGATGGTACTGGGTTTCATTCAGAAAGGCGTGAGAGATTACGTGATCAAAGATGAGAACGTTGTGGAGTCCCTTAAGGCGATCCTTGATGGTAATGAAGACGACTACTACCTGTTCAACTGAACGGGCAGTTTTACTTTGAAGGTGGAACCCGCGCCCACTTCACTCCTGCACTCGACATCTCCCCCCATACAATTACTTAGTGTTTTCACGATACTCAACCCGAGGCCTTGTGAGCTTTCGCCGGCTGTTGGCCGGGGCGTGAGCTTGCGGAATTTCTGATAGAGGTTTCCGAGGTCTTCTTCGTTGAGACCAGGCCCCTGGTCGGCCACCGAGATCTCGACATGAGTATCGTTTGAAGAGATCGATACACTTACATTTTTTCCCGGCTCCGAAAATTTCAGCGCATTGGAGAGAAGATTTTCGATCACACGGCAGATGTAATTCTTGTCGGATACCATCTCGACTTTTTCCGGGGCGGTATAGTCTATTTTGATATTTTTCTTTTCTGCGAGAACATTGTATTGCTTGATGATGGGAAGTACGACCGCAGGAAGGTTCAGTTTCTCCGGATAAGGGTCGAGGCCCTTCTCTTCAATCTTTCTGACATCTACAACATTGCGAACCATATTCAAGCCGTCACCCACGATCGAATACATTTTATTGATGTATTCTTTTTGCTCGTCAGTAAATGTTCCTGTCATCTCGAGCAATTGTGTGAGCGCGAAGATGCGATTGAATGGACCTTTCAGATCATGTCCGACAAGCATGATCAATTGTTTCTTCTCGTGGTTGAGCTGTTCCTGTTTTTGATTTTGGGCGATGAGGACTCTTACCTGTTTTTCGATCTCAACGCTTTGGACACGAAGCATCACCTTCTGTCTTTTTGTGCGTACCACGAAGTAGACGAGAAGTATGATGATGATTAGGAGGAGAGACGCGGATACTAATCCCCAGACCAGTGTCATTTTATAAAGATATTATAAATGTTTCAGATCAGCTTCCTGATCCAGCATCCAGCCGGTGATGCTCAACCTCTCTTTCTTCGAAGGCAATACCTCGTGTTCTATACTGTCGCTTCGGAAGACAACTATCCGGCCGGCTGAAGGAAGCACATCTCTTATACCCCTTTTTAGGTACATCCTCAACTGCCCTCCCAGGTCGTCGGTCCAGTCTTTGTTGAGGTAGCAGATAACAGAAAGTTTACGATGGTCGCCGGGTTTAAACTGGTCGAGATGGCGTTTGTAGTAGGCGCCTGCGGGATATACTGTCATGTGCAGCTCGATGTCTTTCAGGCTCAGGAAAAGGGTTCGGTTTATATATCGCATCATGTCGTTGACGCGGTCGATGTAAACTTTAACCTGGGGAACGGCGGTGGTTTTATCGATCCACCGGATATAGTCGCCCCTTATCGCTTCGTTGATACGAAAATCGGTTTGCTGGCCGATGCCGGCTTTCCGCATATGTAACAAACCGTTCTGAAATTCGTCGAGTTGTATTAATTGTTCCGTTTCTTTGTCGCTCAGAAAATTATCAACGATCGCGAAACCTTCGTTGGCAAGATCGTCGGCAATGGTTTCGAAAATAGATTCATCAATATTATTCATGAGGTCAAAGTTATTCATAGTCTGTTTACTTTTTATTGTCGCTGGATGTTTACCAAAGGACGCCGTACAACTTCGGGATGTGAAAAATTTCTCGCTGACGATGGGTAGCAGCCAGGCGCTGTCTGGAGACGCCGTTTTTTATAACCCGAACTCCTCGAGGATGAGACTTCGCGAGGTTAAGATCGATGTGTTCCTCGATGGGAATAAGTCTGCGTTTGTCGATCAGAATACAAAAGTTGTGGCAAAAGGGAAGTCGGAGTTTACGATACCCGTTGTGCTGAACTTAATGGAGGGCGTGAGGATCTCGGACCTGATGCTGAATGTTCTTCGCGGGAAAAAATACCAGGTACATTATGTCGGGTATCTTAAAGTGAACGTCAACGGGTTTCCTGTCCGGATACCCATTGACCATTCTGAAGAATTAAGATTGTCGCTTTAAATAAGGGGAGCCCGCAGTCGCGGGTACTGGCAGCTACTTTGGAAATAAACTCTTATCTAAACCCGGGATAAGAGTCATTGCATTTTTATAATAGATCTTTTTCAATACTTCATCCGATAAACCTATGCCGTACATTCTCCAGAAGGCATGATAGCGTTTATGGTATGGAAAATATTCGTCTTCTGTTTCCAGCACACGGAAGTAGGTCTCATATTCTTCGGGAACCCAGCTGTCTTTCCCAAATAACACGCGGTCCTGGTACTTGGTAAGAAACGCTTTAGCGGCGCGCGGCTGACGTCCAAGTTCTGCGATAACGGCACCGATCTCGGTGTACATATTGGGATAGGTATCGAGGAGTTGTCCAAGTTTCTTCAGATCGTTGCCATACCATCCAAGGTGCGCGTTGATGAATTTCGTCTTCGGATGTTTTTTGAAAACGTTGTGTTGTTGCTGGATGACGTCTTCAAACTTAATTGGATCCGTATCATGACGGCGACCGGGATGCGTTTTAAGTTCAAGCCATCTCTCGTTGTTCTTATCGATTGGCTGCCAGAACTGGGGAACGTCCGCTGCGTGGATGAGGACGGGAATGTTCAGCTCACCGCATTTTGCCCACATGATATCGAGACGTGGGTCGTCAATTTTAATGACGTTGCCTGATTTGTCTTTGCTGAAGAGGCCGAGACTCTTATATATCTTCAGTCCCTTTGCGCCGCGCTTCACATCGTTCTCGAGTTGCTTCGCGATACGCGGACCCCATTCCGGGTTATCGATATCGGTGAAGTCGACGTTTGTGAACAGCACAAAACGGTTTGGATAATGATCCTTGATATTTTCGAAAGATTTTTCGAGGTGTTCGCCGCCGTTGCTGTTATTGAAACCGCGACCGCTGAGGTTCACCATGACGGCCATATTGAGCTTATCCATTTCCTTAACGCGTTCGGACAGGTCGCCAGTGTTCATATTTCCATAGTGATTATGAATGTCGACGAACGGAAATTTTGAGCGCGTGAGGTGATGTTCTTCAACGACCAGTGTTGATGGTGGATCATATTCTTCGAAATCCATCTTCATGTCAAGAGGTTTTTCCTGGGAGAAGACATTCGTTGCCGCGAAAGCCGTCACAATGAACGGCAGGATGTATCGTTTAAAAAGCATAGGTCAAAATAGGTAATATTCTTCTTAACTTGTTGCCAAGTTATTGTTAATGAAAGCAATCATAACTGCCCTACTGGCTTTTAACATATTTTTTTCCGTGAGCGGCCAGGATGTCCTGGATGCTGCGAAGAAGAAAATCGCATCGGGAGATTTCAAGGGGGCGAAGGCCGACCTTACGAAGATCCTCGACACCAATATCAAAAATAAAGCGGCTTTGACCTTGCGCGGACAGGCACGTATGGGTCTTGAAGATTATTACGGCGCGATATCGGATTTCACTTACGCACTGGAGCTCGACTCAACATTCACTGAAGCGTTGAATTATCGCGCGGAAGCAAAAATGGCACTGGTTGACGACGAGTCGGCGATCGCCGATCTGGACAAAGCGATAAAGTTTAATGCGAAGTTTACGGATGCCTACACCAACAGGGGTCTCGCCAAGTACTATATCGACGATCTTGAGGGTGCATATTTCGATTTCACGAAAGCCCTGGAGCTTGGTCCTGCAGATGCGGATAAATATTATAACCGTGGCACGGTAAAAGCGGAGCTGGGCGAATTCATCAGTGCCATCGATGACTATTCGAAAGCCCTGGAGATTGACAAACAGGACTATGATCTGTACAACATCCGTGGCGTGGCTTATTATAATGTGCAAAGTTTCGATAAGGCACTTGCGGACTATGATGTCGCGATAAAAATGGATCAGAAAGATCCCGTGAAATACGAGAACCGCGCACTGGCAAGGGCAGCGAAGCAGGATTATAAAGGAGCGCTGGAAGATTATTCGAAGGCGATCGAGCTCGATGCAGAGGATCCTGACACGTACAATTTCCGCGGCGTGGTGAAACACAATACGCAGGAATACAATGGAGCCATCGAAGATTTCACGAAGGCTATAGATATAGACGATACGAATCCTGTATACTACGATAATCGTGCGCTGAGCAAGACAGAAAAAGAGGACTACGCCGGTGCTATCGAAGACTATTCTGCGTCGATCGATCTCGACCCGGGTGATCCGGAAACATACTTACAACGTGGACTCGTGAAGATGTTGATGAACAACAATTACGATGGCTGCCTCGACCTGAAGAGAGCCGAAGAGATGGGTTCGCTGGAAGCAAAAGCAGCAATTAAGAAAAGCTGTAAGAGTAAATAATTTCTCACCACTCGTTACTTTTCGATCCCAGTCTGGTCAACGCTTGATGAACTTAAGGGTTATATTTTGAATTTTTGCAAAATACAAGCCCGGCGTTAATTCACTTACGTCAATCTGTAACCCTTCATTATATAAGCTGGAGGGCAGGTTGAATCTCTGTCCCATCGTATTAAAAACCAGCGGGCGCGTTTTAATATTATCCGGCAAACTGATCCTGACGAATTCTTTAGCCGGGTTCGGATAAAGTGTGACGGAATCCTCCAACTCATCCTCCAACCCGGTAATAACAAAGTTAATTTCTTCGGAAACATTGATACAACCTTCTATGTCGACGGAAACTTTATAAGCACCCTCCTTTTTCGGCATGTATGTTATTTGGTTTGCATCAGGGATCACGGCGTTATCAACATACCAAACGATATTGGCATCGCTGCTCGATGTAAATATTGGATCAGCATCCTGGGTGAGGGTTAACGTTGGTACTGGCGGATAAACACAAAACTGAACAACCGCGGAGCCGGCGCTGAATATTGAATTGCCCTCCTGCGAAGCCAGAAGTTCAATTATGCCAGCCGTCGCGGGAATGAATTTGTTGCCTTCAACTATTCCGGTGCCCGCCAGGATAGTTATTTTAACAGGAAGATTTGAGGACGCAGTCGCAGTTACATCAGTTCCTTCGCCCTCCACAATGTTTGAGGTGCTTGAGAAGGCGATAGTCTGGGATGTAAGAGTATTAAACTTAACAGTGGCCGCACTATGCGAATAATTGATGACGTTTTTCGACGGCATAGAATAGTACTCATACACGTCCACAATATATTCCGTAGCTGCATCAAGTTTATTGAAAGTTACAGTCTCGAGCTCTGTGGAAAAAGCTGACTTTGAATCGTAGAATGTTCCATTTGTCGGAACGACAGGAGCATCCGTTACTTCATAAATTATGATTAATCGGCCATCGCCATCTCCTTTTTGAAATGTAATAACCGCCGAGGTTTGCGCCGGGTGGGCCTCAAGGTTACTGACTTTCGTTATAGGGCCAACAAAGAGAGAATCTGTTAATGTCGAACTGTTAACACAACCGTCGACGTCAACTTCTACTCTAAAACGTCCATCGAAAACCGGGACAAATGTTTTTCCGGTAGCGAGTACGGCATCGTCAGCGGCAACGAACCAACTGTTGTTTCCATCGGTACTTGATGTTAACGTTTTGATGCCGCCCGTTGAGATCGAAACTTCGGGCTTCATAGGGATTACACAGAAAGAGACTTCAGTCTCCACTAACGTGTGCTCCGAATTTCCCGCTTGCCTGGCGTGTAATGTTACGATACCGGCAACGGTCGCCGTAAATGTATCTCCCGCTACTTCACCATCACCAGAAATGATGCTTAGTTCTACCGGGAGGCCTGACGACGAAGATGCCGTCACGGTTATGTTATCGGTTCCTAATTCGATATTGTCTGTGGCGGAAAAGCTGATTACCGGAGGATCGAGTGTTGTGAATGATCTGCTTGCAGAGGCCGTTGAATAATTGATGGCGGTGGTCCCATTCGTATAGTATTCGTAGATGGTTACTATATAGTCAGTTGACGGTGTTAGCCCGCTGACGGATGCAAGCTCCTGGTCTGTTCCGAATGCGATACCGGATTGATAGAAGATCCCGTTCGTTGGCACAACCATAGCTTCACCTGATCTACGAATAGTGATCAGTCGTCCATCGCCGGCTCCTTTTATGAAACTGATCTCGGCTGTGTTTTCTCCGGCAACGACTCCCAGTTCGGTGACCCTACTTTCTGGTCCAACCACAATCGATTCGGTATTATCGGAACTGTTTGAGCATTCGCCGACAGCAGTCACGAGATTATATATGCCGTCTGCAGATGGTATAAATGTTTTGCCGGAGCCTGCTTGATTGTGCGATGGTTCTGAGAACCATTTATTGTCGTCGTCACTGCTTGAAGTCAATATTACCAGGCCACCAGAAGATATCGATATGGTCGGTTTAACCGGACTCACGCAAAATACAATGTCAGCTTCCGTGGGAGCATATTCGGAGTTTCCTGCTTGCGTTGCATGAAGCTTAATTTTCCCTGCTTTGTCGGGTGTAAAGGTATTGTCCGCAACGAGTCCGCTTCCCGACATCACGCTTAGCTCAACAGGCAGCTCCGACGAAGCAGACGCAGTGACCGTGAGATCATCCCCATCTATAACGAGGCCGCTCGTATTATTAAAAGTGATCGTTTGCTCCTTTTTCGTTTTGAAAGATTTCGACGGGCCGGTTGTCATATAGTGGATCCGGGTTGTGTTATTCGACGAGTACTCGAATACGTTTACCACAAATTCCGTTTCCTGATCCAGGCCAGTAACCGTTACACTTTCCTTATTGCCGCGGAGGACGACGTGACTTTCACCAACTTTATCACCCTGGCCAAAGACGGTGCTTGCCTTATAAAATGTATCATCAACCGGCGCTGTGGCGTTGTCGGATACTTTTCTCACCAGGATTATTCGCCCCGTTCCATCTCCTTTGGTGAGGGTTATTGTTGCCTCCGAAACTCCGGCCATAACGTTGAGGTCGGTCGGTTCGGTTGTAACAACAGGCGGTGTCGTTGTGTTAGGGTGGATAATGACAGGAATGCCCATGGCCCCGAAACCGACGACGTCTATTTTGGAGTCATTGTTCATATCGGCCAATTGCATTAAGTATGGGCCAAATGAAAAGGAATTACTGTTGGTTATAAACGTTTCAGGCTCATCAAATTTTCCATCTGGCAGTCCCTTGCAAACGCCTACAGAATTGACACCTATCTTAAAAATGAGATCGATCAATCCGTCTTCATTGATATCATAGCCATCGATTCCCGAGATGCTAAAGATGGGACTGAAAAATTGTTTATGGTAAATTTCGTTAAGGTGACCATCGCCTGAGGAAGTTAACACCCTTATGTTTGGAATGTAAAACGGAGGCATTGCTGTCACTTCAGTGAATGACCCAATTACTTCGTCGATACCGTCGTCGTTCACATCGATGGCGCGAATGGTTTCGAAAAGATTCGGCAGCGACGTATTGCTGAACGTTGGAAAATGACCTGTTCCATCATTAAAGAATATGTAGAATCCATCATACGAGCTCATTGCGATATCGAGAAACTCATCGTGATTAAAATGCCCTACTGTCGTTGCATCCTGATAGGGAGAATATACAGTGACGGGAATGCCGCTTAAGCTAAACGTAAAATGCCCGGTCCCGTCATTTACGTAAGTTCCGAACGTGTTAACAAAATCCACATCAGTGTCATTGTCAAAATCATAAGACAATATTTTAGAGATTGAAGCTTCGTTTGGATAAAGCTTGACGGCGGGCGCAAAAGTTCGGGGACCCGTTGAAAATATTATGGATCTCCCGTCTGTTTGAGCGTTGGGAATATTTATGTCGTTGGTATTGTAAACGATATCACCGTATCCATCGCCATTGAAGTCGGCCACAGCGCTTCTCGGGACTTCTCCGTTTATTGGTATGAAGACCGGCTCCTCGTATTCCAGATTTCCTTTGCCATACCAGATTGCTATTGAAGGTCCTGAAAAAGATGCACCGACAATGTCTTTGATCCCGTCGCCGTCAATATCATAAACGTGTCCGTCGGCAAGATTCGCCTCGAAGATCACCGACTTACTTTTTGACCACGTGCTGCCGTCCCACTTAAACCAGTTAAGGGTCTGATCGCCGGTAAGGAATACAATGTCGGGAGTCGGATCGCCGTCGAAATTGGTGAAGCGCACATCCAGTGGACCGAGCCAATGAGGTATGCCGGGAGATTTGTTTTCAAACCCGCCACCTCCAATGTTGTGAAGAACGAGAAGATTATTGTAAAAATTTTCTTGTAGCCCCATGGCGAGATCCTCCCTGCCGTCGGCATCGAAGTCCGCATGATCTATTGTGATTATAGTCCCCGTTCCGGTTGGTATAAGCGCGGGTTCTGCAAACGTGCCATCGCCATTGTTCGATAAGAAACTCACTTTTCCATCATTAATGAGGTCCCCGTTTGTGTCAGGCACTGTCGTGACTGTGACTATGTCCAACGTTTCATTACCATCGACATCTAACACGATGGAATTACGTGATTGATCATAGATTCGTACGAGGTTTCCGGTAATTGATTTTGTATCTGTGATGTAATCTTCACCCGGACCTTTGACATATGTGGTAACTGTTTGATCGCTTACAACAATGAGATCCTTTCGCATATCATTATTGAGATCGACAACGTGTAAATCCAGATCATCGCCACTGAAGGATGTTTTTACAGGCAGAAATGAGGAAGTAAAATTGCCCGTGCCATCGCCGGTATAAAGCTGAACGAATAGGTCCTTGCCTGCGACAAGAATATCGAGATTGCCGTCGTCGTTGAAGTCGATGACTGTTGCCCTTAGCGTGGGTATGTAGGTCAATAACGGAATTTTTTTGATATCGAAGTCTGTACCGGTGGAGATGCAAACAAGTATGCCGAAAATGCCGTCGCCGAGGATAAGAAGGTCGTCTTTGCCGTCGTGGTTGAGATCATCGGCCATCAGGTATGTCCTGTTCTCACCTGTACCTGGCACATCAATGTATTTGGTTGTCACGTTTCCGTTGCCATCTACGTAAAATGTTTTCAGGGTTGGTATGGTAACGCTGTGCACAACCACGTCTTCGAAACCATTGCCGTCAAAATCGCCGACTGCCATGGATTTAGGCGAGCCGCCGCCCGGCGGAATAACAGGATGACCGAAATTGATTTGAGCCAGCGCCAGCGCAGGTGTTAACACAAGAATAAGGGAGAGACTGAACGATTTCATGGGGTGTCGGGACCGTAATTTATTCTTTGTAATTGGCTTTACTTCGAATATCTTACCCCTGAAATTTTCACCCCACATGCTCCGATCTTTATTACTCGTTTTTTTAAGCGTTTCGGCGTCATTTGCACAAACTACGTTGCAGTCGCCCGAACAGTTTTTGGGTTACCAACTTGGCGATCGTTTCACACGCCATCACCGTGTTGTCGAATATTTTAACCATGTAGATGAGGCTCTTCCGAACGTAAAAGTTCAACAGTATGGAGAGACTTATGAACATCGTCCTTTGATCTTCGCGATCGTTGCATCGCCGGAGAATTTTGCGAACCTCGAGCAGATCAGGACAGATAACCTGAAGCGCGCCGGCATGATGGAAGGAACCCCTTCGGCGAATAAAGTCGCGATCGTTTGGCTGAGCTATAACGTCCATGGAAACGAAGCCAACTCGATGGAAGCTTCGATGAAAACATTGTATGAATTGGTGAATCCGGGCAACGCAAAAACAAAAGAGTTTTTGAAGAACACGGTTGTAATGATCGATCCTTGTATCAACCCGGACGGCCGCGATCGTTATGCGAACTTTTATAATCAGTACGGACAGTTTCCTGCGAACCCCAACATCGATTCAAAGGAACATCGTGAGCCGTGGCCCGGAGGAAGAGCAAACCATTACCTGTTTGATTTGAACAGGGACTGGGCATGGCAGACCCAGGTTGAATCGCAGGGAAGGATCAAAGTATATAATGAGTGGATGCCGCACGTGCATGTCGACTTCCACGAACAGGGATATAACAACCCGTATTATTTCGCGCCGGCAGCCGAACCATATCACGAGGTGATCAGCAATTGGCAAAGAGAATTCCAGGTGATGATCGGGAAGAATAACGCGAAGTATTTCGATGAGCAGGGATGGCTGTACTTCACGAAGGAAGTATTCGATCTTTATTATCCAAGCTACGGCGATTCATATCCGACATTCAACGGGGCGATCGGCATGACCTATGAGCAGGGTGGACATAGCCTGGCGGGATTAACGATCACAACGCGTGAGGGAGATCCGCTGACTTTGAAAGATCGTCTGACGCATCACTATACGGCGGGTATTTCCACGATCGAGATCACATCGCAAAATTCCGCTCGTGTGATCGACGAATTCGAAAGATATTTCAAAGACAACACGAACAATCCTGCGGCCCCCTATAAAACTTATGTGATCAAAGGAGATAATAATGCCGATAAACTGAACACCATCACCAAGTGGTTCGATACGCACCAGATAAAATACGGTCATCCCGCTGCGGGCAAGGCATCGAAGGGATTTGACTATACAAGCCAGGCACAAGGTTCGTTCAACCTTACGACGGATGACATTGTTGTGAATGTCTATCAGCCAAAATCGAGATTCATTACAACGTTGTTTGAACCGCAGTCGAAGCTGCCAGATTCTGCGACATATGATATTACAGCCTGGAACCTGATGTATAACTATGATCTGAAAGGCTATGCGGTGAGTGAGAGGATCAATCCTTCGAAGGCATATGAGGCAAAGAAGATTGACAATTCTTCGATAGCTGCGAATCCTTATGCATACATCTTCAAATACGAGAGCGTGAAAGATGCAGCATTCCTCGCCCAGTTATTAAAAGCTGATGTGAAGGTCCGTGTAGCAAGCCTTCCGTTCAGTAGTGGAGCGCAGCAGTTTGATGCGGGCACGTTGATCGTAACGAGGAGGCACAATGAGACACTGGCAGACTTCGACAACATTGTAAAGAAGTTGGCGAAGGAAGCGGACAGGAAGATCTATACAACTACCACGGGCTTCGTTGAGAAAGGAAAGGACTTCGGTTCGGGTTATGTTGGTTTTATCAAGGCTCCGAAGATAGCGGTGTTGTTTGGTGAGCAGACGTCGTCGTTGAATGCTGGAGAAATATGGCATTTGTTCGAGCAGACTTTACATTACCCGATAACACAGATCGGAACAGATTATTTCAAGAATGTCGACTTGAAGAAATACGATGTTCTTATTGTTCCGGAAGGTTATTACAGGTTGTTCGACGATGCGACGCTGGATACAATTTCTGGTTGGGTATCTGGTGGTGGTCGCCTGGTAGTGCTCGCTAACGGCGTGACATCTTTCGCAGATAAGAAGGCGTTCGGGTTGAAGCAGTATGCAACAGAAGATGAGAAGACCGCTGCGGAGAAGAAAGAGAAAGAGGAGAATGAGAAGAATCTTTTGAGGAGGTATGATGAAGCGGAGCGTAAAGCGATTTCGGAGACTATTTCCGGCGCAATCTATAAAGTGACGGTAGACAGGTCACATCCGCTAGCCTTCGGTCTCCGCGACACATATTATACTTTGAAGACCAATGAGCTTCGTTATGGTTACCTGGATGGTGGCTGGAACGTTGGGGTTATAAAAGGAAACGCGAAGCCGGTTCAGGGTTTTGCAGGTCATAAGATCAATAAGAAGATATCGAACAGCCTGGTGTTTGGTGTCGAGGATAAAGGGCAGGGTAATGTTGTTTATATCGTAGACAACCCGTTGTTCAGAACGTTCTGGGAGAGTGGTAAGCTGTTGTTTGCCAACGCGGTGTTTATGGTTGGGAATTGAAGAAGAGTTTGATTGATTGAATTTTGGTTATAATTAAAAGAGTCCGGAGCGATCCGGACTTTTTTTGTTCGACTTCATTTCAGCATTTTTCGGGGTTAGAATCATAAAATTAAAGTTTCAAAATCGCGTTGATCTAACACCTCAACCCGATCCCCATGAGAATACTGTTCCTTCTCATATTTCTTCCATTCATCGTATCCGCGCAAAAATTTACAATAAGCGGCTATGTAAAAGATTCTGAGTCCGGCGAAAGCCTCATCGGCGCGGCCGTTTTCAATAAAAAGACTCTTCAGGGCACATCCGCCAACATTCATGGATTTTATAGCATCACCCTGCAGGGCGACTCAGTTGAGCTGGTTTGTTCTTATGTAGGGTATACTCCCATCGATGTAAAATTTTTACTGCGATCGGATACAACGATCGATCTCACTCTCACCTCCGCCAATCAACTCGATGAAGTGATCGTGAAAGGCTCCCGCGCCGATCTCATCCAGGAGACAACTCAAATGAGTTCGGTGAGCGTGCCCATCGACCAAGTCAAAAATCTTCCCGCATTGCTCGGGCAAGTCGATGTCCTGAAAGTTTTGCAGCTCATGCCTGGAGTGAAGTCAAGTGAAGGCAGCACCGGTCTCTACGTTCGTGGCGGCGGTCCCGATCAAAACCTCATGTTGCTCGACGGCGTACCCGTTTACAACGCCTCGCATCTTTTCGGATTCTTTTCTGTCTTCAACGCCGACGCAATCAATCGCGTCGAACTAATTAAAGGAGGTTTTCCCGCCCGCTACGGAGGCCGGCTCTCCTCCGTCATCGACATTAATATGAAAGACGGCAACATGAAAGAAGTTCATGGCGAAGGTTCCGTCGATATCATCGCTGCCAAGGTTACCGTCGAAGGTCCTATCAAAAAAGACAGGACATCATTTTTGATCTCGGCACGGCGAACATATCTCGATGCGCTCATATCGCCATTCGTAAGAATTTCCAGCGACGGCGACACCAAAATGGGTTATTACTTCTATGATCTCAACACCAAGATCAATCACATTGTAGATAAGAAGAACAGGATCTATTTCAGTACTTATCTCGGCGACGACCGGGTGTGGGCAAAAGAGAAATACGGCGACGACAACAGCAGGTTCGGCCTCCGCTGGGGAAACATTATCACAGCATTCCGATGGAATCATGTTGTCGGACCACGATTGTTTTCAAACCTGACAGCAACGTACAGCCGATACCGGTTCAATGTGTTCAGTAAAGAGGAGGGCACTGATTACAACAACGGCCAGGAAGAGAAGTACGTCTATCGTACCGACTATTATTCCGGTATCCGCAACTGGGCTTTAAAACTCGATTATGACTTCATGCCTACGCCATCGCATGTGATCCGATACGGTGTTCATGGTATCGCACATAAGTTTTCTCCGGGCGCATTTACATATCGTGTCGAAGATATGCCACGAGACACGACGTTGGGAAGCTCAAAGATCATCGCGGGCGAATTTTCAGCATACATCGAAGATGATTATAAAGTCGACGATAGGTTAAAAGTAAACTTCGGCGCTCACACCAGTGCATTCGTTGTCGAAAGCAAATGGTATCATTCGATCCAGCCTCGCGTTTCTGCACGATATCTCCTGACACCCGATCTGTCACTGAAGGTATCATATGCATCTATGATGCAATACATTCACCTGCTCACCAACGCCGGCCTCGGATTACCGACCGATCTCTGGGTTCCAAGCACGTCGGATGTCAAACCCCAACGCGCCCAACAGGTAGCAGCCGGCCTCGCCCGGAATTTCAACTCCAATTATGAAGTGAGTCTCGAAACGTATTATAAAAAGATGACGGACCTCATCGATTATAAAGATGGAACATCATTCACCAATGTTCAGACGGACTGGCGCAATAAGGTTGTGAAAAATGGAAAAGGGAAGAGCTACGGCGCGGAAGTCTTGATTCAGAAGAAAACAGGGAAAGTCACAGGCTGGATCGGCTACACGCTTTCGTGGACATACCGGCAGTTCACAGATCTTAACAATGGCAAATGGTATCCATATAAATATGATCGTCGCCATGATATCAGTGTAGCATTAGTTCATTCATGGAATAAGCGAATGGACTTCTCCACCGTTTGGGTTTATGGAACAGGCAATGCAATTACACTGCCGACGGCGCAGTATGCCGGCGCAAGCACCAATAACAATCGCTACAGTCCTTTTGTAGGATCTTACACGTACAATCCTGACCTGTATTACTATGGTGATCGAATCAGTTCCAGGATGCGGGACTATCATCGCTTAGATATAAGCTTTAGCTTCTGGAAGGACACAAAGTGGGGACGAAGCAAATGGACACTTGCTTGTTACAATGTTTATAGCCGCAGAAATCCGTTTTATATGGATCTGACTACAGACAAGGATGGCAACCGGAAATTCGCACAGTACAGTTTGTTTCCGATCATTCCTTCGATCAACTATACTTTTAAATTCTGAAGCATGAGAAAACTAATTCCGTTGTTTCTTTTTTTGTTTTCGGCGTGTGAGTTGATCGTCGACGTTAACGTTCCATTCGATCCTACTAAGATCGTCGTGAATGCATTGCAGCGTACAGATAGTACGTGGTATGTGGAGCTCACTCACACGAAGCCTGTTACTGGCCCCGAAGAATATGGATATGTGTATATCCCCGATGCCAGAGTCACCATCCATAATCCGGATGGAACAACGGAAATTCTGAAGGTTGATAACTATGGGATCTTTCACGGTGTAAGCTATCCGATACCGGGAGAAACTTATAAGATCACCGTGGATGCAAGCGGGATGGAGTCTGCAGAGGCGCAAATGACGATGCCATTGGTGGTTCCCATCGCAGATGTGAAGTGGGATTCGACCGGTGTCGAAGAACAAACTTCAAAGCCTCATGCATTTTATGTCGACGTTCCCTTTATCGTCACATTTAATGATCCACAGGACACAAAGAATTATTATGCAGTCAGAGTTGCAGAAATGATCCGGAGAGAGTACAAGGGCTCTAATGGAGAAACGGTCATGGACACGATATGGCGTGTAAGAGAAAATGGTATCCTGGACGATCCGGGTATTGCAACTAAGGACGAATTTAAAACTGTGTTCCCGGATAATACTTTCAATGGTCAAACATACACAGCTCACTTCAAGAACCAATTTTATATTGAACCGACCGAAACCCGTTTGAAAGTAGTGGCTCAGCTTCTAAGTCTCTCGGAAGATTATCTCAAATACCAGGAGACGAAAAACCTGCAGCGAGATGTGATGGGTGATCCATTCGCTCAACCTGTTCAGGTATATTCAAATGTGAGTAGCGGTTTCGGAATTTTTGCGGGAAGTTCTATCGACTCCCGGGAATGGAGGCGTGATAACCCTTAAGGTTTAAACCTTCAAACAATTATCTTTATTATGGAAGTCCCTTACAACGATGAGAGGCTAGTCCTAACAAACAAACAGCAACGTGGGAAATGTTTACGGATACTTTATTAAAGTTGTACCAACTAAATGTTAAAGACACAGACAAAGAAACACCGCGAATGGTCAAGTCGTCCGATCATAATTATTGTCATCGTTTGCGCGGTCATCATCCTGTTTTTCCAGCTGGGAAAAATGTTTGCACCCGGAAGCTATCCATATGCGGAATGGTATAAACTCAACATAGACGAACCAGCGCTAATTGAGATAGTTAAAGAATTTAAAAGACAGACTCCTATCTATGATGTTCCCATGCAGGTTAGATTGGAAGAAGGTCGACGTGGAAAATCGGATCACTGGTACCACATCTATTTTTATTATCCAGAAGAGAATCAGATTATTCATTCCTGGATTAGACAGAATGGAACGAATGAAACTGTGCTAGCCTTTGTTGGTGTTAACGACGGATTGTATTTGGGAAATTGGCGTGAAATAAACCATGACTTCTCTGGTTCTGAGAACCGTGAACAAAAGAGAATGTTCGAAGAAAGGATCTTGAATAAGATTAAAGCCGGTATTCCAAAAAAGTGACATTTACCCTACAGACATACGTCGAAATCGCACAAACCGCTAAGAGATCAATTGCCATCGGCCGTGAATTATCTAAGGTTCCAGCAAGACCTTCAAACAATTATCCTTCTTATTCGAAAAAATATCATAACCCTTCACCCCTTCTTTCAGCTTCATGCGGTGTGTGACAATTGAAGTAAAATCTACTTTCTTACTCTGAACGAACGGTGTTAACTCGTCCATCATTGAGCGTGCCGGGCAACGGCCAACCGTGTAGGTGATGTTCTTATTGTAGGCTTCAACCGGGGAGAACGAGAGGTGTGCGTCGTTACAAACACCGACAACAGAAATAATTCCGCCTGGACGGATCAAATCGTACGCAAGCTTTCCCGCGCCACCACTTCCTACCGCTTCCATCACCGCATCAGCGCCACGTCCTTCTGTAACTTCTTTTATTCTCTCCACAGCATTTTCTTTCGACGCATCTATTGTGATTGCACCAAAATTCTTCGCCATTCGAAGTCTTTCGGGTACAGTGTCTATCGCGAACAAATTTTCGGAACCATAATGTCTCGCGCCAATCACGGCCATCAAACCAACCGGTCCGCAACCAATAACTACATGGGTTTCCTTTGGCTTCACGTGCGCCTGCTTCGCACAATAGAAACCCGTCGATAGAATGTCGCCCATCATAAGCGCTTCATCTGTCGTTACGCCTTCCGGGATCTTCACCAGCGTTCCATCGGCCATTGGAACACGAACGTACTCGCTCTGTCCTCCCTGCAAACCCTGGCCGTTCTCAACCCATCCGAATAATTGGCTGTTCACACAACGGCATGTGAGTCCGCGCACACAATAAAAACATTTGCCACAGCTCGTTGTGAAAGGACTCATCACATGATCTCCTTTGCGAAGGGATTTTACATCGCGGCCCACTTCAACAATTTCGCCGGTAAACTCGTGGCCCATGGCCGTATGATGATCAATACCCTGCTCACGTCCGTAAAAAACGTGAAGATCGGATCCGCAGATAGCACAAAGTTTTACACGAACGATTACATCGGCAGGTGAAAGAATTTCAGGATCTGAAATGGATTCAAAAGTGATCTGCTGAAGGCCGGTGAAAGTGAGAGCTTTCAACTGAAGAGATTGTTGAGTTCGAAATCAACTTTGCTGACCACGAATGAGAAGTCTTCTATCCTCGCCACATAGTCGAGATTGTTAACGTCGATGGTAAGCAGCCGGTGCTTATAACCGGAGATCCACTTCTCGTAGTGTTCATTCAGATTTTTCAGGTACTCCAACTTGATGTTGAATTCGAAATCCCTGTTGCGTTTCGAGATCTGCTGAACCAGTTTCGGTATGTCTGCCTTCAGATAGATGAGCAGATCCGGCGGTTCCACGAAATTGATCATCGAATTATAGATATCGAGGTAACTTTGATAGTCGCGGTCATTCAAAAGTCCGCTCGTGTGCAGGTTGGCAGCAAAAATATGCGCGTCTTCGTAGATCGTACGATCCTGGATCACGGTTCTTGGACTCTCGCGGATCTTCCGGACCTGGTTAAACCGGTGGTTAAGAAAATATACCTGGAGGTGAAACGCCCATTTTGCCATGTCACCGTAAAAATCGCGGAGGTATGGGTTCTGATCGACTGATTCAAAAAGGGAAGTCCAGCCGTAGTGCTTCGCAAGCTTCTCTGCGAGCGTGCTTTTACCAGAGCCAATATTGCCGGCAACGGCTATGTGTTTGATCTTTTTCATTTCCAGAATTCAGAAGACAGGAGTCTGGATACAGGAGCACTATCAAGCCAGACTCCTGACTCCTGTATTCTAACTCCTGTCTCCTGGTTTGAGGGTTTCAAGATCGTTATTTTTCATTGATCTTTGCTCAGATTTTATGAAGTACTCACTCCTCTTTCTATTATTGATTTTAATCGCGGCTTCTTGTGGCAGCGATCGCGAAGAAAAATGTGCCTTCGTTCCCGACACAAAAGACATCAAAATTGATCTTCAGTGGGAGTCGCTCGAAGATTCACTCCCGGCGATCACCAATAAAGAACAACTCGTCGGTTTTCTTACGCGACATCCATCTGTTCGTGAACTTTTTCTTGGTCACAATGAATATCCGTCCGACTCCGCATTCATCAACGACAGGTTAAAGAAATTCACAAACCCGCACATCGATACCTTGTTGATGGAAACCCATCGTGTGTTTGGCGATGCTTCGAAGCTCAAACAGGAGTTCACACAGGCATTCGCGAACTTCAAATATTACTATCCCGACTTCCAGCCACCGAAGATCAAGACAATGATCACCGGCTTCGAAAGAGATATTTATGTCAGCGACACACTCGTCATTATCGGCCTCGATTATTACCTGGGTCCCGGCGCAAAGTATAAGATCCTTAATCTTTACGATTACATGACGCGTCGCTATCATCCTGGTTTCATCGTACCTTCTGTGATGCTGCTTTATGGCATCGATGAAAAGTATAACAAGATAAACCCCGAGGATCGCACCATGCTCGCCGAGATGATCGCCTATGGCAAAGCATATTATTTCACAAAACAAATGGTGCCCTGCACACCCGATAGTGTTTTGATAGGATATACTTCAGAAGAGATCAGAGGCGCCGATGCCAACGAAAGTTTAATATGGTCGCGATTGATCGAAGACCAGGTACTGTTCTCCACAAGCAACCAGGATAAGCAGAAGTATATAATCGAAAGGCCGAAGACCCTGGAAGTGGGTGAGAAATGTCCCGGCCGCATCGGTCAGTGGGTTGGATGGAGAATGATCGACAGCTATCATAAGAAGCATTCAGATAGTACCTTACCCGACATCATGAATATGAGCGATGCTCAGAAGATGTTCAAAGATTCGGGTTATAAGCCGCAGATACAATCAGTTCCAGGTCGCAAAAAAATATAGGTTATGAACTCAGTTCCAACCAGGGAAGATATCATCGCAGCGCACGAGCGTATCAAGGCGTATGTTCATCGCACGCCGGTGTTAACGAGTCACAGTATCGATGAGATTGCCGACGCCGAGATCTTCTTCAAAGCTGAAAATTTCCAGAAAATAGGCGCTTTTAAGGCCCGTGGGGCCATGAATGCTGCCCTTTCATTAGCTCCTGGAGATCTGAAAAAAGGGGTTGCAACTCACTCATCAGGCAACCACGCGCAGGCGCTCGCAAGGGCTGCCAAGATCCTCAACACGCCGAGTTATATCGTGATGCCGCGCACCGCTCCGGAGATAAAGAAGAAAGGTGTGCGGGCTTTCGGCGGAGAGATCTTCGAATGTGAGCCCACGCTCGAAGCACGTGAATCGACACTCGCGGACGTGATCAAAAAAACCGGCGCTACCGAGATACATCCATTCAATAACTATGACGTGGTTGCCGGTCAGGCTACAGCTGCTAAAGAATTATTTGAACAAGCAGCCGATCTCAATTATATAATTGCTCCTGTGGGTGGAGGCGGACTGTTGAGTGGAACAGCTCTCGCAACAAAATATTTTTCTCCGAACACTGTCGTACTCGCAGGGGAACCCGAAGGCGCCGATGATACCTACCGCTCATTGAAAAGCGGTAAGATCGAGACCTCGCAGGCAAACTCTGTTGCCGATGGACTCCTGACTTCGCTCGGTGATAAGACTTTTCCTTTGATCAGGGATATGGTGAAGGAAGTGATCGTGGTTTCCGACAGGGAGATCGTACAAGCCATGCAGATGATCTGGGAACGACTGAAGGTCATTGTAGAGCCGTCTTGTGCCGTTCCGTTCGCCGCGATCCTGAAGCAAAAGCCCAGGTTCCAGGGTCAGAAGGTGGGGATCATTTTGTCGGGAGGAAATGTGGATCTGCCACGGGCTTTCAAGCTCTTTTCAGAGTTTACGTAGATTTACCCCGGTACAATAACAATAAAAAAGCCCTCATTTGAGGGCTTTTTCTATTCAGGCCGGAACTCCGACCATTTTCTTAGACTTGAGATATTCTGCGATCTGAACGGCATTTGTAGCCGCTCCCTTGCGGAGATTGTCAGCCACAATCCACATGTTCAGTGTCTTTGGCTGCGACTCGTCCCGGCGGAGGCGCCCAACGAAAACTTCGTCTTTCTGATGCGCATTGATAGGCATCGGGTACACATTATTCTTCACGTCATCCTGGACGATCACACCCTGAGTGTTTTCGAGGATGTTACGAACATCTTTCAGATCATATTCATTTTCGAACTCAACATTCACTGCTTCAGAGTGGCCTCCGATAGCAGGTACACGAACTGTTGTTGCAGTGAGGCCGATAGACTGGTCACCCATGATCTTGCGGGTCTCGTTCACCATCTTCATTTCTTCTTTGGTGTATGCATTATCGAGGAACACGTCGATATGAGGAAGAACGTTCATATCGATCTTATGAGGATATGCTTTTGGTCCGTCGACACCATTGCGTTCGTCCATCAATTGAACAACGGCTTTCTTACCTGTACCGGTTACAGACTGATAAGTAGAAACAACGATGCGTTTGATCTTATACTTCTTATGAAGTGGATTCAAAGCAACCACCATCTGTATTGTCGAACAGTTGGGGTTAGCGATGATACGGTCTTCCGGAGTGAGGACATTAGCATTGATCTCTGGCACTACAAGCTTCTTTGCAGGGTCCATTCTCCATGCCGATGAGTTGTCGATAACGATGGTTCCGACAGCTGCAAACTTGGGTGCCCACTCGGTCGAAGTACCGCCTCCAGCGCTGAAAATCGCGATATCCGGGGCAATTTTCACAGCTTCATCCATACCAATCACGCTATACTTCTTACCCTTAAACTCGATCTGTTTACCTACACTCTTTTCAGACGCTACGAGGTAGAGTTCATCAAATTGGAAGTTGCGCTCCTTGAGCACTGTTAGGATTTCCTGACCAACTAGGCCAGTGGCTCCGACTACTGCGAGTTTCATATTACAAAAGTACTACGTTTGGTTTGCCATGAAAAATATTTATGCTCTTTCGATAATCTTATTCATGCTCCTTGCGAACATGTGTAAGGCTCAAGTCGACGATGATTTCAATGATGGTGAGTTTTCTGATTGGAATGGGAGCTCATCTCATTTTATCATTAACCCGGGTCACCAGCTGCAGCTTAACAATACAGTTGCAGGTTCGTCGTATCTCGTTAAATCGTTTGCACCGACTATTCAAGACCTTGAGTGGAATGTATACGTAAAGCAGTCCTTTGCGGGTTCGTCGAACAACTATGGGCGGATCTATTTATTAAGCAGCCAGGAAAGCCTAACGCAGGCTACCGAAGGGTATTATCTCCAGTTGGGGGAGGCGGGAAGCAATGATGCTGTAGAATTATTCAGGCAGGATGGAACCACTTCGGTATCGGTGTGTCGCGCCGCTAATGCTACGATAGCCTCGTCGTTCGCGATAAGGCTAAAGGTGCTGAGGGATGCAGTGGGTTTATGGAAGATACTGATCGACTATAGCGGGACGACGAATTATGCAGAAGCGGCGACGGGCCAGGATCTGACCTATCCATCGGGGACTTGGATGGGTTTGGTATGTGTTTATACAGCGGGTAATGCAACGCGGTTTTATTATGACGATGTGTATGCGGGCCCGGTTAAACCTGAACCGGTCCCGTATGATGTAGCGGAAGAGAGTGATGTTGTTATCAACGAATTTTTTCCGGATCCGTCGCCACCGGTGGGTCTGCCTGGGCAGGAGTTCGTTGAATTATACAACAGGAGCTCCAAGACATTTGATCTTCATGGATGGAAGATAGGAGATGCAAGCTCGTTGGTTCCTTTGCCTTCCGTTGTTATGCGTCCGGGTGAATATGTCGTGATGAATTCGCCGCCATCGTTGAACAACAGCTCCGATGTGATCAGGATCATCGACGATCGGAATGTTGTTATCGATTCATTGAACTATTCGCTGGGTTGGTATCACGATGCATCAAGATCCGATGGGGGATATACCATCGAACGTTTGAATCCTGCTGTTGATTCGAATGAGATCACTAACTGGTATGTATCGCAGGATGTGAGTGGAGGAACGCCGGGAAGAATAAATTCTGTGTTTGGAAGGAATCCGGATTCTACGCCGCCAACAATCTCAGACATTAAATACCAGTATGATTCCATTGTGGTAAAATTTAGCGAGGCGATAGCAGCGGTTACGACAGTAGCAGGTTTTCACGCCGACCTGAAAGATGCGGTAACTATTATTCTTCGCCTGGAAAACCTTACCAATGGATCAACTTATAAGATCACGATTGAGAACATTGATGATATCGCCGGCAATCCTTTGGTATCGGTAGACCTTACGTTCACTTATTTCATTCCGCATGTTGTCAATTATAAAGACATCATAATAACCGAGATCATGGCGGATCCAACTCCCACTGTACAACTACCGGAAGCTGAATACATCGAAGTCTACAACCGATCAGGAAATCCTGTCAACCTCAAAGACTGGCACCTCGAAGATCCCACAACCATCGCGAAATTGCCGTCGATAATCGTCATGCCCGGCACCTATTTATTGCTTACATCCAACACGAACGCTTCGAAATTTCCGAAAGCTGTTGGTGTTACATCATTTCCTTCTTTAGGAAATCCCGGCGATCGAATAACACTGCGAGACCCGGATGGACTGGTTACAGATTCAATTGCATATGCTTTATCGTGGTATCGCAGTTCCGAGAAATCCGATGGAGGCTGGTCACTGGAGTTGATCGACATCAATAATCCTTGTGGTGAGGAAGACAACTGGACTGCGTCAGAAGATGTTAATGGCGGAACGCCTGGCGATGTTAATTCGGTCATTGCAAGCAAGCCTGATATTGCCGGTCCGAAGGTTTTAACGGTAACGGCAATTTCAAAGGATACCCTTTCGATCACATTCAATGAGAAGGTCATCGACACAGGTACTATCTCGCTACAGGGACAGTCGAAAGTTAAGTACCGCGAGATCGTTCATGTTCTTTCGGCGCCACTTCGAACCAGGACATTGTACACGATTGTCATCTCCGATGTTCATGATTGCAATGGCAACCGGATGGAAGAGGTGATCTTTGAATTTGCACTTCCCGAATTTGCTGAACCACGTGACATCGTCATCAATGAGATCTTGTTCAACCCGCGTCCTGGCGAATCGGATTTTGTGGAGCTGTACAACCGCAGTGACAAATACATCAATCTAAAAAACTGGAAGCTGACAGATAAGACCATCACGGAGACAAATGACATCATGGTGCCGGATTCGTATCGAGTATTGAGTTCCTCAAATATGTCGATGCCGTCAATGCCTGATGATGAGGGGACAGTAATGATTACTGACGATCGCGACGTTGTTATTGATCAGGTTACATACAATAGCAATATGCATTCACCGATACTCGTCGATACCGAAGGAGTTTCGTTGGAGCGTGTATCGCCGGAAAGTAATGAATGGCATTCTGCAAATGCGTCTGCAGGCTATATGACACCGGGAGCTCCGAATTCAAACCTGAGAGCAATAGCGATAGCAGACAAGGCGATAACCATTAACCCCGAGGTGATCAATCCATCGGGGGCATTGCCATTCTCGCAGATAGGATATCATTTTGATCACGGTGGGATGGTTGCCAACGTGTCGGTTATCGATACGGAGGGGCGGATCATAAAGACCATCGCGGCTAATGAAACCCTGGCTGCTGAAGGTTCATTTCAATGGGATGGAGATCGTAACGAAGGGGGATTGGCGAGAGCGGGATACTATATGGTTTGGTTCCAGGTGTTCGACTTAAGTGGTGATGTGAAGACGTACAGGCAGAGGATTGTTTTAGGTTTTTGAACAGAATGGAGCGGACGGTTGGAGTATTAGAGCCTTATTAAAATTCAAACTGCCTTATGACCATGATATTACCAGCCACCACCCCAGGATAGATTCCGGGCCATTTTCGCTGGATTTTGCCCAAAAACGGTCTTTTTCCCTCTTCGGGAATTAATCCTCCTATATTTTTTGTTATGAGGCCTACCCCGTATTTTTGCCAATCTTTTTTAAAAGCAAAACGAGGAAGTAAAAGCCATGGCTAAAGCACAAAAAAAGGCAGCAAAACCTGCAAAGAAAAAGGCAGCACCAGCACCTAAAGCCAAAAAACCCGCAGTAAAAAAAGTAGCTAAGAAGGAGACGAAAGAAGTGAAGAAAGAAAAGCCAGTGGCTAAAAAAGCCGCGCCTGCAAAAAAAGAAAAGGAGAAAGAAACTCCGGCACCAAAGCCTACGATGAAGAAGGCAGCCGAAGTGGATCCTACCAAAAAAGTCGTTCAACTCACGAAGAGGCAGGAAGCAATGGCAAAGCCATTGAACTCTCCTCAACTGAATATATTCCCGATGCTCACGCAACGTCCTATTGCTCACAAGCAAGCTAAGGCCGCGGTGGTTGACGATCGTACCCGCTATAGCGATGAGGAACTTAAAGAGTTCGAAACTCTCATTATGAAGAAGCTCGACAAGGCCAGGGAAGAATTCCGGATACTGAAAGAAACATTGAACCGTAACAACGATGCCGGCACCGATGCTACATCAGGCGGTAATACAAAGGTTCTGGAGGACGGAGCCGAAACAGCTGAGAAAGAAAACCTCAGCCAGCTCGCAGCCCGCCAGCAGAAGTATATTATGAACCTCGAGAACGCATTGGTTCGCATTAAGAATGGTACCTATGGAATCTGCACCGTAACAGGAAAGCTGATCCCTAAGGAGAGATTGATCGCTGTGCCGCACACAACGCAGTCAATCGAAGCCAAAATGATGCAAACCGACTAGGAAGTTATTAGTTGTCAGATATTAGAAGCGTATGGATTTCTTATTGAACCACGTAGAAGCATTGATCTTTTGTTCGCCTGTGCCGACAAAAGTTGTTGATATCAAAGCATGTCTTTCGGAGATGTTTAATGCCGATGTGCCGGAAGAAGATATCATGAACGCTATCGTGAAGCTCGAAGAAAAATATGCGAGCGATGAATTTTCATTCTCGATCAACAAGTCGATGGGTGGATATCATTTCCTCACGAAGCCCGCATACCAGACAAGCATCGGCATTATGTTGAAGCAGCAGTCGAAGAAAAGACTGTCTACTTCTGCAATGGAAACTTTGGCGATCATCGCTTACAAACAGCCGGTATCGAAGACTGACGTTGAGAATATTCGTGGTGTAAACTGCGACTATGCCGTTCAGAAACTTCTCGATAAAGGGCTCATTGAAATTCGTGGAAAGGGCGACACTATTGGAAGACCAATGTTGTATGGAACAAGCCCGAAATTCATGGAGTACTTTGGAATCAACGATATCTCGGATCTTCCTACACCGAAGGATTTCACTAACGAAGTGAATACTATCGGAGAGGTGCCCGAGAATTAATAAGGAACTTTTTATAGCAGGCTCCGAAAACCGGAGCCTTTTTTATTCACGCCGCGAGGCAGTTAAACAAACACAATTATGGCTAAGGCATTTGGTGGAGGAAGAAGGAACAGCAGAACGTCCTTCGGAAAAAGACAGGAAGCAGACGACACTTTCAGGAAGAAGAAGAAAGAAAGTGGAGGAGCAAGAAGCGGAAGAGGCGAGTTTAAGCCTTTTGAAAAAAGAGAAGGCGGTCCGCGCAGAGAAAGCAGTGGTCCACGCCGGGAAGGCAGCGGAGAAAGAAGAGGACCAGGCGGACCAAGGAGAGAGGGTAGTGGAGAAAGAAGAGAAGGCGGACCAAGAAGAGAAGGAAGCGAACGCAGAGGATTCAGCGGAAGCCGGTACGAAGGCGGAGCACGGAAGTTCTCTGCAGGTCCCAGAAGAGATAGAGACGATAGACGAAGCGACGACAGACGAAGTGACGATAAGCGTGGCAGCTATAATCGGCGCGACGACAGAGACGAGAAGAAGCCATTTGAAAGAAGATCTTCAAGACCTGGATCTTTCGCTAAGAAACCATTCCGTAAAGAAAGACCTGAACGCCAATCGTTCGTCGAACGTAAAGTTGAGCGCCAGCGCGCACCGCGTGAAGAGCGCCCTGAAGGTGAAGAACGCAAAGCACAGCCGGCTCTTACCGGCAACGAATTAATCCGCCTCAATAAATACATCTCCAACAGCGGGGTTTGCTCGCGTCGTGAAGCAGACGAGCTCATTAAGATGGGTGTGATCACGGTGAACGGAACCACCGTTACAGAAATGGGTTACAAAGTAAAGCCCACGGATGATGTCCGTCACGAAGGAAAGAAGCTCACCGCTGAGAAGCCGGTTTACATATTATTGAACAAGCCTAAAGGTTTCATCACAACGACAGATGATCCCCAGGAAAGAAACACGGTGATGGAACTGATCGCCGGAGCTTGCAAAGAGCGCGTTTATCCTGTTGGTCGTCTCGATAGAAACACAACTGGTTTATTGTTGCTGACCAACGATGGTGATCTTACAGATAAGCTCACGCATCCGTCATTCAATGCGAAGAAGATCTATAAAGTCGAATTAGATAAGCCGCTCGCAAAGGCGGACTTCGATAAAATCGTTGAAGGCGTGAAGCTGGAAGAAGGCAAGGCCGTTGTAGACGACCTCGCCATTGTTAGTGATGATAAGCTGACCGTTGGTATCGAGTTGCACATTGGCTGGAACCACGTGGTACGCCGTATCTTCAATGCTCTCGAGTACAATGTTGTTAAACTCGATCGCGTTGTTTATGCCGGCCTCGATAAGAAAGATCTGAAAAGAGGTCAGTGGAGGTTTCTCAGAAGCGATGAGATCGTCCGACTGAAACACTTCGGTTAATCATTCATTCTTTAAGTTCTCAACAGGGTTCACAAACGTAGCACGATATGTTTGTGAACCTATTGTTATTATCGCAAAGAGGATAAGCATCCCCACTCCGAACGCAATCACCGGCAAACCTACAGACACGTGGTATGGCAACAGCTCGAGCCACATTGTGTTGATGAAGTAAGCGGCAGGAACTCCGATAGCAATTGCTATGAGGACGATCACCAAAAATCCTTTCGACAAAAGATAGATCAAAGAGCCATCGCTGCTTCCGAGGATCTTGCGAACTGAAACTTCTTTAAGACGGGTCTCCGTTGCATAGGTAGCCATTCCCAGTAAGCCCAAACAAGAGATCACGATTGCCAGGAATGATATAAATCCCAATATCTGCACGGCATCGCCAAAAAGTGTGTTGTACAACACCATTACTTCCGATTCCATGTCTTTAACATCGAGCTTTATGTTCGGATTAGCTTTAGCCCACGCCTCATTAACACTCTTCACACCTTCCTCGTAACTTCCGTTGTATTTCACCTGGAGCAAGTCAAAACGTGGAGGATCGTACATCAATGCAAGTGGTTTGATATCCGAGAACAACGCCTGGTGATTGTAATCGCGTACAACTCCAATGATCGTATACGCTGTCGAGTCGGCATGAGCCAGGATCTGGTTTCCTATTGCATCAAGAGGTGTCGCAAAGTTGAATTTCTTCGTCGCGGCTTCATTCAATACGATCATGGTTTTATTCGACTCGGGGTTGTTCGCGTCGTAGAACTTCCCTGCAATCAACGACAGATGCAGGTTGGTCAGATAGTCTTCATCAACCCTGAAATTATAAATTGAAGTGTGCTCTGTTTCACCGGGCTTCTGAAATTCATCAGCCTCCTGTCGCCCTGCGGCCGGCAGGTGAGAAGCCGCAGAAACGCTAGTGATGTTGGAGTGTTTCAACAGCTCGTTCTTAAGCGGACCATATGGTGTCTTATTCAGTTTCACGCTAAGTTGATTCTTCATATCGAATCCATGATCCTTATGAAGGAAAAGATTAAGCTGATTATAGAGAACTGTGACGGACAAGATGAATATCAGCGCCAGTGTAAACTGAGATACAAGCAACGCTTTCCTCAATCCCATCCGTGAGAAGAGCTTCATGGTGCCGAAATTCTTTAGAACTTTTACCGGCTTGAAACCTGAGAGGACGATAGACGGGAACAGCCCGGCAAGTATACCGACAAACACGGCGAACACCAGGAAAACGCCATAAACCAGGAAGTTCGATTCCAGATCCCATCGGAAGATCCGTGCGAAATTCAGCTGCAGGATCATCGGTTTCACAAGCATCAGTAATGCGAGCGAGAACACCAGGGCGCACATCGAGACGATAACAGCTTCGGAAATGAACTGGCCGAAGATCTGCATCCTGGAAGCACCGTTCACCTTGCGAACACCAATCTCCTTTGCGCGTGTAAGTGATCGTGCAATGGAAAGATTCGTAAAGTTGAAGCACGATGTGATCATGATGATTGCTGCGAGACCAGCAAGAATGTAGACAAGCACCCAGGGCAATGAGGGCCCGATTGGATTGTTGACCATAGCACCTGGCGTGATCTCCGTCAGTTTCTGAACCTGGAATCTCAACTTGTTCGCATCAGGATTTGTGTTGCTTCCGATTTTCGCATCAAAGATCTTGTCGAGGGAGGCCTGGATGTCCTCGCGCCTGGCCCCATCTTTTACGTGGATGTATGTCCATTGATTCCAGAAATCATCCCAGTTGTTGACATCGTTCTCTTTTACCGAGCTCATACTGGCAAGGGCTTCGAAGGCAATATGAGTCTTGTGTTCGGTTTCTTTCAGAACGCCGGTAACAGTATATAGTCCCAACTCGCCTACCTTGAATGTCTTTCCAAGAGGATTCTCGTCGCTGAAGAGTTTATTCGCGGCCTTACGTGTTAACACCACAGAATTAGGCTGAACCAACGCAGTTGCCGCATCGCCGTACTGAAGCTCATACTCAAACATCTCGAGTGTGCGTGGATCTGCGAAGTACCCGGCAACAGGAATATTGATATCCTGGTTCTCAAATTCAATCCAGCCATTGCCAAAACCTCGTTTTAGTCGTACGATATAATCGATGTTAGCGTACTTCTCGAGTTCGTCGCGAAGGGGCATCGGGGTGGTTGACACGAGCGTTCCATCGGGATCGGCCTGAAGTTTTTCATCTACATGCGTACTGATGATGCGATAGATAGAATTCTTCTTCGTGTTATAACGATCGTATTGGAGCTGGTCGGCAACGAGCATGATGATCCCCATGCATATCGACATGGCAAGCGATAGCCCGAAGACGTTGATAGCCGAGAAAAACTTGTGACGAACAAGATTCCGGAAGGCTGTATTGAAATAGTTACGGATCATTGGTTATTGCTCTTCTGCGTGATGAAATAGTAAGCAAGGAAACCTATTGATACGAATACAGCGAGAATTCCATAAGGAAGCGGTGAATCAGGATGAATGTCGATGAGAGAGATCGTAATTAACGCAAGACCCGCGGCAAACACGATCAATCCCCACTTCAATGAAGGATACCTGTCTTCGTTGCCGTTCTGTGATTTGAAAATTGACTGCGTGCTATCGTTCACGAAGCCTTTATCGATCATCTTCTTCCTGAGAATATAGTCGGTCATGACTTTTGTGAAGGCCCAAACTGCGTAGCCGAGACTACCGATGATCGAGATTGGCATTAAGACTTCCTGTAAGTTCTGGTCCATAATTTTTAGGCGTTTTGTATTTGGATTTGTTGGGTGAGACACCACGCTTGATGCCGATGTTGCAGGGAATTAATTTATTTTTCAGGGCTGCAACATTCAGCGGACCGCACGTGTCAAACGACCTAATGACTGACGACAAAGCCCTTGTTTCCCGTGTTTTAGATGGGGATATGACGGCTTTCCGCGGTCTGATCAAGAAACACGAGCGACTTGTTTCTCATATGGTAGGCAGGCTGGTGAAGCAGGAGGAGGATCGCGAGGAGCTTTGCCAGGATGTTTTCATGAAGGTTTATGAAAAACTCGGGGAATTCGCGTTCCAGTCGCAGCTCAGCACGTGGATTGCGACGATTGCATACCGGCATGCGATCAACCACCTTCGTAAAAAGAAGATTGTGATCACGGACTTTCCGGAAGAGATCGCGATCCCGGAGGAGAATATTGCGGAAGACCAGGACATTGAGAATTATTTACAGAAACTCATCGAACTCCTCCCTCCGCAGTATAAGATAGTGCTGACGCTCTATCACATGGAACAGAAGAACTACGCTGAAATTGGCGAGATAACGGGGATGCCCGAGGGAACGGTTAAGAACTACCTCTTCAGGGCACGACAGTTGTTAAAAGACAAAGCAAAGAAGTATCTTGGTAACGAAGAATTGACATGAACAAGGACGAGAAATTTGAGGAGGTAGTTTCCAACGCGCTCGAACGTGAGCGGGAATTCGAGCTGCCGCACGACTTCGCGGATCGTGTCTTGTTGAAGATACAGCAGCATGCTGTGGAAAAAGAAGCAAAGCGCGACAAGTGGTGGCTGATAGCCGGCATTATCAGTATGCTGGGGGCATGTGTATTTGCAATTACCAGAGTTGAATTTAAGCCAGGAGTTGGCGTATATACATTCTTCCAGGGTTATTGGGGATTGGTAATTTTTGGTATCCTCTTCGTCAGCGCCCTGCATATCATCGATAAGACGATATTAAGAAAGCAAGAATCGGGTTGAACTGACTTTTCACTCAGGCTACTTTTGATCCATGAAAGAGCTTGAATCATTAAACGACACAGGCTTCGCAAGGATTAAGAATTTTCTCAGCGATGATCAATGTGCCGATCTCATCAGGAACTACGATAACGACAGCCTTTATCGCAATACGATCGACATGAAGCGGTATCGCTTTGGACAAGGTCAGTATCGATACTTCAACTATCCATTGCCCGACATCATTCAAAAAATCAGGACAGAGCTGTACGAGCCACTGGCAGTTATTGCGAATGAATGGAATGAGAAGTTATCGATTGGTGTCCGTTATCCAAAAACACATGCTGAGTTCATTGAGATCTGTCACAGAAATAACCAGGTTCGTCCCACACCTTTAATACTGCGTTACGAAGCGGGCGGATTCAATACCCTTCACCAGGATCTTTATGGCGATATCTATTTTCCGTTCCAGGTCGTGTTCATGCTTACACAGCAAGGTGCTGATTACGAAGGAGGAGAGTTTGTTTTAACGGAGCAGGTTCCCCGGGCACAGTCGATTGCGCGGGTGGTTCACGCCGATAAGGGAGATGCGGTGGTGTTTACGACTAACTTCAGGCCTGCGAAAGGCAGCCGGGGCTTTTACCGTGCAACGTTAAAACATGGTGTAAGCGAGATTTTGTCCGGGCAACGGTTTGCCATGGGTGTAATTTTCCATGACGGGAAGTAAATCCTTTGGAAAATTATCTTAATTGGTACCATGAATAAACCCCTAATAATATTCGCATTCCTCGCGTGCGGTCTCGTCAGCTTTGCACAGGAAAAAGAGGAGAAAAAAGACTCCACCGAAAAGGAGGATAAAAAGAAGAAAGACCTGCCGTTAAAGGTCGGACGACGTGTGCCAATAAAAACTAACGAAGGTACATGGATGTCGATCGATGTAAGTCCCGATGGAAAGACCATCGCGTTCGATTTCCTCGGTGACATCTACACGATGCCAGTCACAGGCGGTAAAGCAACACAGTTCACCAGCGGTATGGCTTTCGATTCACATCCTAAGTTCAGCCCCGATGGAAAACGCATCCTGATCATCTCCGATCGCAGTGGCGGTGAAAACATCTGGTGGTTCACCCTCGACAAGTCCGACTCTGTCCAGGTGTCGAAAGGAAATACCGACCACTACCAGTCTGCTGAATGGACACCCGACGGAAATTTTGTAGTCGGCTCAAGAGGTACCCGCAACCTGAAACTTTGGTTATTCCATAAAGACGGTGGCTCCGGAGCTCAACTGATCTCCAAACCCGACAATCTCAAAACTGTTGAACCGGCTTTCGGTCCGGACGGCCGCTACATCTGGTTCTCACAACGCACCGGTGCATGGAACTATAACGCGCAGCTTCCGCAGTATCAGCTTGCCATCTACGATCGTGAAACCGGTGAAGTGGAAAGAAGAACGGATAAGTACGGATCTGCTTTCGCACCTACGCTTTCTCCCGACGGAAAATGGCTGGTCTACGGCTCACGTTTCAACGACCAGACAGGACTCGTTCTCCGCGATTTGAAGAACGGCGATGAAAAATGGCTGGCATATCCTATCCAGCGCGACGAGCAAGAGTCGATTGCCCCGATGGGTGTCTTGCCGGCAATGTCCTTCACACCTGATAGTAAAGAACTCGTAGCATCATATGGTGGAAAGATCTATCGCATACCTGTTGCAGGTGGAGCTGCGGTGAACATACCATTCGAGATCGATACTGAGCTGTTACTCGGACCACGTGTCGATTTCAAATATCCTATCAAGGATGATAAGAATATGACTGTAACGCAGATCCGCGATATCGCCGTATCGCCCGATGCGAAACAACTTGCGTTTACTGCGCTTAATAAGTTGTATGTCATGGATCTCCCTAATGGAACCCCGAGACGCGTTACCAACAGCACTTTCACAGAAGCAATGCCTGCATGGAGTCCCGACGGCTCACAGATCGCATTTGTAACCTGGGAAGGCAAAGACGGCGGACATCTTTACAAATACAATCTTAAAGTGAAAGGCGCGAAGCCCAGCCGCCTCACCACCGAGTCGTATGCGTATACTGAGCCGGTTTGGTCTAACAACAAAAGGATTGTAATGATCCGCACAAGAGGTCAGCATTTCAAAGACCAGGACGGACCAACTGGTTTCAACTCCGAGAACGAGATCGTATGGATCAGTGACGATGGGGGTCCAGTGAATTTCATCGCACGGTCCGCAGGAAGATCAGCGCCTCACTTCACCGACAATCCCGACAGGATATATTTATACAGCGGAAATAAAGGTCTGTTGTCAATTCGTTGGGACGGTACCGATGAGAAAATCCATTTGAAAGTTTCAGGTATCATGACTTATGGCAGCGTACCTGATGAACAAATGCATTGTATGATGATCGAGTCGGCCACAGAGCCAACACGCGAGCCTTCCAATGCCGATGTTATCAAAATGGCCCCGAAAGGAGATCAGGCTTTCGCGCAGATCAACAATGAGATTTACGTCGTAACTGTTCCCAAGATCGGCGGCGAAGCTCCGAAGATCTCTGTAGCCGAAGCCGACAAAGCATCGTTCCCGGCAAGAAAGCTTACGAAGCTCGGTGGTGAATTCCCCGTGTGGTCTTCGAACGCCAAGAATGTTTACTTCTCTTTAGGTAATGCATTCTTCTCATACAATCTCGATTCTGCAAAGATGAGGGAAGATGAGATCAAGAAAGAGAAAGCATTGGCAGAGAAGAGTAAAAACAAAAAGGACGATAAGAAAGAATATAAAGATTATAAGCCTGCCGAGCTTCGTGTTAAAGTTACCGTTCAGAAGGATGTCGCGCAGGGCCGGATCTTGCTTCAAAATGCCCGCATCGTTACGATGAAGGGAACCGAAGTGATCGAACGAGGTGATGTACTTATCGAGAACGCAAGGATCAAACAGGTAGGCCCTGCCGGAAGCATCAATGTGGATGGCAGTGTTCAAAAGATGGATCTCGCCGGCAAGACAATCGTCCCGGGATTTATCGATACGCACGCCCATATGTGGCCCGCATGGGGATTGCACAAGAGCCAGGTATGGATGTATGCTGCCAACCTCGCCTACGGTGTCACAACAACACGCGATCCTCAGACAGCTACAACAGACGTGCTCACTTATAGCGATATGGTTGAGACCGGCGAAATTATCGGACCCCGTATTTATTCAACAGGGCCCGGTGTTGGTTATTGGGCCTACAACCTGAAAGATTTCGACCAGGCAAAAGATATCCTGAAACAATATTCGGAGTATTACAACACGAAGACCATTAAGATGTATCTCACTGGCAATCGTCAGCATCGCCAGTGGATCATCCAGGCATGTAAGGAACAACAGCTCATGCCAACAACAGAAGGTGGTCTCGATTTCAAACTGAATATGACAAACCTTATCGACGGATATCCGGGACATGAACATTCAATTCCGATCTATCCATTGTATAAGGACGTTGTTACCGCGGTAGCTGAAGCAAAAATGACTTACACACCGACGTTGCTTGTTGCTTACGGTGGTCCATGGGCCGAAAACTTCTATTATGCTACTGAAAACGTGAACGGCGATCCAAAGCTTAACCACTTTTCATCAAAAGCCGAGCTCGATCAGAAGTCGCGCAGAAGACCAGGTTGGTTCATGCCCGAAGAACACGTATTCCAGGATCATGCGAAGTTTGTGAATGACCTGGTGAAAGCCGGAGGTGGCGCAGGTGTTGGTTCACACGGGCAGTTACAGGGTCTCGGATATCACTGGGAAATGTGGAATATCCAGTCTGGTGGTATGAGCACCCACGATGCTCTCCGTGTTGCAACAATACTCGGTGCACAGGCATTAGGTCTCGACGGCGATATCGGATCTATTGAAGCAGGTAAACTTGCTGACCTTGTAATCCTCGATAAGAATCCACTCGAGAGTATCAGGAATACTAACAGCGTGAATAAGGTGATGAAGAATGGAAGGTTGTATGATGGAAATACCCTTGATGAAGTTTATCCTCTGCAGAGGAAGGCGCCATCTTTTGAGACAGATCAGATAACACCAACGAGTTCATTACCCGGAATCAGATAAGGGAAAAAGGAAAAGGTAAAAAAGGAATAGGTAAAAGATAGGAGTATAGGGATTCTATAACCTCGATCTTTTACCTATTCCCTATTCCCTTAGCTTATTTCATCTTCATAGTCCGTGGTCATCAATCCATATCCTGAAAGGAATATAAAGAACCCACCTATGATCGGAAGCCAATAGCTTCCAAAGAAGCCAACTATGCCTGCTATCACGCTCAATGCACCCGTAAGGGCCAGCAACCAGGCAATCGTCTTGATTATAAGTCTGCTTTCCATACCTGAAACAACGCCCGAAAATCAGGCCAAGTATGTTGCCAATCGTCAATTATTAAGTGACGCAGGAACGCTAAACTTGTTTACCTTATTTTGCATCGGAGTTAAAGTTTGGAGGTAAGCGAAGATCGCCTCAAGATCGTCGGTCTCCATCCCCGCATACATTGTCCAGGGCATAATTGTCTGGAATTCTCCGGCCGCTACATCGGGTAAAGTATAAGTCGAGTCTTTATAGATCTTGAATTTCTGAACGAACATTTCAGGAGTCCATGTACCAAGACCTGTTTCTTTATCAGGCGTTAAGTTGGCTGAGCGTAAAACAGATCCGTCAGGTAATTTAAATTCTCTCCCGCCACTGAACGCCAACTCAGGAATGATCTGTCCCTGTTTCTCTTTTGTATGACATTCACGACAACCGCTGGCATTGACCATATACATTCCGTATGCGATCTTATCAGACTTCGATGGACGTGTTTGAGGAGTAGGATCCTTAGGAATCGTGCGCATGATAAAGTTCACCGGGAAGTCGGCAACAGATTCCGGAACGTCATTCTTGATTGCTGGAATGCTGCGGAGGTAAGCAATAATGCTGTAGATATCTTCTTTATCCATGCTCGCATAATATGGATATGGCATCAGCGGGAACATAGGCCTTCCTTCTTTAGTAACGCCCGAAGTGATCACGCGATAAAGTTCACCATCGGTGTAGCGACTGATACCTTCAGGTGTAATATTTTTTGAATGAAACACACCGGGGAGACCCGCGCTTTGATCGAAACGTTCACCGCCTTGACCTAAAGTACCGTCTATTGGGGGACCGGAAAATTTTCCGTAGTCGCGTTTCGAATGACAGTCCATACAGACCGATACGTTGTTCGCGAGATACCTTCCGCGTTCAATCCGTTCAGGTGTATATTCAATAGTCACGTCTTCTGCGGGAGATACTTTTGGATAAGCTGCATTAACATAAGAAAGAATGCCGGCCACAGCGAGGAAAACAACAGCGACAATGATACCGACGATCTTTAGAACTTTTTTCATTTGATAATTATGGGGTTTTTGGTGTTTGCCATTCAGTGATGAGCTGGCCAATGATATCCTTCATTGGTCGTATCGAAGTTACATGTTCGATAGAGGGTCCAGCGCACCAGACGGTTTTATACGTGGCTTTAGTCGCTGCGGTTTCAACAGCTTTCATACCCTTGAATGCGACAAACATCTTTGCCCACTTCTTCAATGTCTTGTTACGAAGCATCAAGCCTTCCAACCAACCTGCCTTTGTTCCGATCTTCTGAACATAGGGTGTGTTGATAACAGTAAGATGCGACCCCGAAAGCTTTGTGGTGAGAACGATATCTTTCTCACCATATTCAATCATCGCTTGTTTATATTCCGGTGAGACATCCGATTCTTCACATGCAATAAATATCGTTCCTATCGAGGCACCGGCAGCTCCCCATTCAATAACCTGTGCAAGATCTTTTCCGGTCCCGATACCTCCCGCAGAAATTATCGGAAGACCGCAATTCTCTTTCAAGGTTGTTATCAGCGTCTTTGGATCTGTTGGACCACAATGACCACCAGCGCGATTGTTAACCGCGATGACCGCATCCGCTCCAAGTTGTTCCACTTTCTGGGCATACTTGAGATCGACGACGTCGCAGAATACTTTTATTCCAAGGGGCTTACATTTTTCAATAACCTCCTGCGGACTTCCCAATGATGTGATGATATAAGGGACCTTCACATCGACGAGGGTCTGGAGTTGTTTCCTATACTTTGGATTTGATTTGTTGACGATAAGGTTAACACCGAAGGGTTTGTCCGAAGCGGCTTTGATGGTTTCGATGGCTGCGCGCAATTCGGCATCTGTACGGTAGTTAAGCGCCGGGAATGCCCCACTGATGCCGCTGTTCAACGCAGCGATCGTCATTTTGGTGTTTGAGATAAGAAACATCGGTGCCGCAATCACCGGGTACCGGATGTCGAGGATCTGCGTTAGACTTTTAGGCATAGGAATATACTAAAGATACGGGCTGTGAAGTTATTTCTACAGGCTGACTACCAAACGCGAGTAAAAATTCCGCGTTTTGTCGGGATTTAAGTGGAATTCAGGGGCCTGGCACATGGTATCAAACTTGTGTAAAGTGAACTGAAATTGATTTTCAACCAAACCGAGATGTTATGAAAGTGGTAGAAAGAACAGATTTGGAGAGAGATAACATGACGGGCGAAAATCACACTGGCAAGCATCCGAACAAGCCAGTGCATTTCCTGACGGCATCATCGGTTATCGGCGACAAGGTTTACAACCATCTCGACGAAGACCTTGGTGAGATCAAGGAAATAATGCTCGATATAAATAATGGATCGGTCGAGTACATAGTACTTGAATACGGCGGTTTCCTGGGAATGGGAAGTAAACTCTTCGCAATCCCTTACGGAGCTTTCGAGATCGACACAAAACGACATGCATTTATCCTGAGGCAAACCAAAGAAGTGCTCGAAAAAGCGCCTGGTTTTGACAAGGATCACTGGCCAGAAACAAACGCCCACTCACTACGTGATAGTGGAGTATACTGGGGCGACTTTATGGGTTCAAATACCGGCTCAGTGCCATATTAAAACCTATAGTTAAAGAGGTTTAGGTATAGGTAGAAATTGGTTTAGAGGTTTACAATTAGGTACGGCTATTGACTTCGCTTGTGGTAGGGCGATTCAATAGCACGTACCTTTTTTCTTGTAGGGGTCGAAACGGTTTCGTTAACTTGGTACCCCCAACACCCCCAATTATGCGTTTTTTAGCGCTCATAGCCTTATTCCTCTGCTCAGCAAATGCCATCGCACAGGTGGATTCCGTAGCTCTCTCTCAAGAATACTATAACCAGGGAATGGAAGTTTTCGGCTTCGCCCATCGAAAGCAGGCTGCCGAACTGTTTATACTTTCTACTAAAATGAATCCCAAAAATGCGAAGGCTCAACTGATGGCCGGACAATCCATCATGCTCTCCATTCAAAAAGAAAAATCTTTAGAATACTTCCGTCGTGCATGGAAACTCGATAACAGGGTGAGCAGTGACATTCTTTACTTCCTGGGCCAGGCATATCACTACTCGGAGAAATTCGATAGCGCGATCTTATTCTATGACCGTCATATAAGGATACTGGCACGATCTCTCAACTATGAGAAATCACAAAAGATAGAAGAGGTAAACCGTAAGATCTTCGAATGCCGCAATGCCATCGTATACATGGAACATCCGGTTGATGTTGCGATCGAAAATCTTCCCGCCGATATAAACTCCGAGTATCCCGACTACGCGCCCACTATCGATGAGAATGAAACAATAATGGTATTCACCAGCCGCCGTCCCCGCAACAATGCCAGCGATCGTGTTGCAGAGGATCATGAGTACTATGAAGAAATATTGATAGTCGAAAAATCGAATGGCAAATGGGGACCTGCACGGAATCCAGGTGCTCCGCTGAACACAGGTTATCACAATGCAAGTGTGAATATCTCTCCGGACGGAACAGAACTCATTCTCTATCACGATACCGGCGGTGGTGACCTTTTACTTTCAACAAAAGGCAGAGACGGAAAGTGGAATGATCCGAAACCAATGGACGGGATCAACACCGAGTACCTGGAAAGCTCTGCTACGATCACGGAAGACGATAAGACCATCTATTTTACAAGCAATCGTCCAGGTGGTTATGGTGGTACCGATATATATAGCTGCGAGTTGGGCAAGGGCGGACGCTGGGTGAACGTGAAGAACCTCGGTCCACTCGTGAATACGGAGCTCGACGAAGAAGGTGTTTATATTTCCGCCAACGGTCAACACTTGTATTTCAGCTCGAATGGTCTTGCCGGCATGGGAGATCTCGATATTTACCGATCAACATACGATCCAGCCAGGCAGCAATGGGGCGAGCCCGTCAATCTCGGGTACCCGATCAACTCCGTTGAGAACGATATTTATTTCGTGCTCTCGGCAGATGAGAAGTATGCATATATCTCTTCCCTTCGTCGTGATAATCTTGGCGAGCAGGATATTTATAAAGTTGACATGCAACGATGGAAGCCGGTGTATCTTGATCAGCCCGAGTACAATGAGGTTTTTGCTGAAGCTCCTGCTACACAAAATGTGAATCCTGTAGTTAAAGAAAAAGCCGCCCCTGGTGAAGTTGTTTCACAGAGGGAAGTGGTTTATGTGCATAGTCCGTCTTACAAGCCCCGTGTCACTTTCACGATCACCGATGAGAATAATAATCCAATAAAGAATGATGTTCAGCTGGATCATCCAAACGACTCCACATATAACTATCATATCGTTGTAACGAACTCAGCTTTTCCGGCGAATCCAAAAGTGAATGTCGGATATGTGATGAATGTATATTTCGCTCACAATGGTGTTGATCCCATTTCTCACGAGGGGATCAGGAATCTTTTGACGATGATCAAAAATTCTCCAACCATGAAAGTGGAGATCAGCGGCCACACCGATAACAAAGGTCCTGATAGTTATAACGAAAACTTAAGTCTTCGTCGCGCGCAGGCAGTTCGCAATATCCTGATAAAGGGTGGTGCAGATCCGGAGCGTATTACCGCTGTCGGATATGGAGAAACCAAACCGATGGATACGAATGATACGATGGAAGGACGAAGAATGAATCGAAGGATAGAGTTCAGGATCCTCGAGCCATAGAACGTCAATGTGCTTCCAGCCAGTTCTTTCCGACGCCCACTTCCACTTCCATGGGGACTTCAATGTTCACCGCGTGTTTCATTAGCTCCTGAACCCGCGGTTTCACGATCTTTTCCTCGTCTTTATGAAGATCGAAGATAAGTTCATCGTGAACCTGCATGATCATGCGGCTCTTTAGATTTTCCTTCTGAAGCCAGCGATGAATATTTACCATGGCGATCTTGATGATATCGGCCGCGCTGCCCTGGATCGGTGCGTTGATGGCGTTTCGTTCGGCGAAGCCACGGGTCGTAATATTCCGTGAATTGATGTCGCGCAAATATCTCCGCCTGCCGAGGATAGTTTCAACGTATTCTTTTTCCCTCGCGAAGTTAATGCTGTCATCCATGTAACGCTTGATGCCGGGGAATTCCTTGAAATATGAATCGATGATCTCCGAGGCCTCTGTTTTAGAAATGCGCAGATTCTGGGCAAGACCAAATGCAGTGCTTCCGTAAAGGATGCCGAAGTTTACCTCTTTCGCTTTACGACGCATGTCGGGTGTAACCTTATCGAGCGCAACTTTAAATACTTTCGCGGCAGTTGTTGTGTGAATGTCACGCTTGTTGCGGAAGGCGTCGATCATCGTTTGATCTTTCGAGAACGCTGCGGCGATACGAAGCTCGATCTGTGAATAATCGGCCGACATGAACAAGTAGTCTTTCGAGCGCGGGATGAATGCGCCGCGAATTGCCCGGCCTTTCTCCGTCCTGATCGGTATGTTCTGAAGATTGGGATTGTTGGAACTCAAACGTCCGGTTGCGGCGCGTGCCTGCTGGTAGTCGGTGTGCACGCGGCCGTCGGCGGTACTCACCATTTTAGGCAACGCATCTACATACGTTCCGCGAAGTTTTTCATACTCACGGTATTCGAGGATCTTTTTGGCAATCTCGTGATCTTCCGCAAGCTTCAAAAGAACGTCCTCGCTCGTCGAATATTGGCCAGTACGGGTCTTTTTCGTTTTATCGAGAAGCTTCATCTTATCGAAAAGTATTTCACCAAGTTGTTTTGGTGAACCGATATTGAACTCCGCGCCTGCAAGCTTATAGATCTCTGATTGGATCTTATCAAGATCTTTCCGAAGTCCATCCGACATTTTACTTAACGTCTCTTCATCAAGCTTCACACCTTCGAACTCCATCCCTGCAAGAACAGAGACCAATGGCATCTCAACATCGCGCATCAGCAATGAATGTGCTTTTGCTTCGAGCTCTTTCGACAAACGTTGCTTCAGTTGAAGAATGATATCGGCGCGCTCGCAGGCAACCTGCACCGGATCGGCTCCGGCGGAAAGCGCATAATTCAAATAAAGTTTGGATAACGTTCCAAGGTCATGTGCTGCTTCCGGCTCGATGAGGTAGTGCGCCAGCATCGTATCGAACAAATATCCTTTGAGCTCAAGACCAAGCTTCTTTAAAGCAACCTGAACAGCCTTGATGTTGTGTCCCGACTTACGGACTTTTTCATCCCTGAAATATACTTCAAGACCTTTGAGATCGTCGGCCGATTTTACAGCAACAAAGAATGCTTCGCCCGCCGCGACTGAGAAAGTGAAGCCGGCAACCGTGAAATCGAAATGATAGTCATCGTTTGTAACAACTTCAACGGAAAACTCTTTGCTTTCTTTAAGCTTTGCGATCAAAGTGGCTTTGTCACCAGTGTAGTTAACAACGGCTGCGTCGAGAACACGTTTTTCGGTGACTGTAATTTCTTCTGTTTCTTCTACACCTCCGAACATCGAAAGCTGATGTTCTTTCTTTACGGTGATGGTTGTTACCGTAGCTGCAGTTGGATTGGCGAATGCTCTTCCGGCGATGCCCTTGAATTCAAGCTCGTCGAATATAGGTTCGAGCCTGCTCCTGTCAGGTCCCTGGTATTTAAGCTGCTCCTCGTCGAATGTCACAGGTGACTCCGTGTTGATCGTCGCAAGTCTCTTTGAAAGAAGGGCCTGCTCACCAAACTCAATTACACGTTCTTTGAGTTTGCCCTTCATCTTATCGGTATTCCTGACAACTTCCTCTACGGTGCCATATTGTTTGATAAGGTCGGCAGCTGTCTTCGGCCCAACACCAGGGATACCGGGAATGTTATCCGATGTATCGCCCTGTAGTCCAAGGATGTCGATAACCTGAGAAACATCGGTGATGTCCCATTTCTCACATACTTCTTTTGGTCCGAGAATATCAACGGAGTTGCCCATGTACGCAGGTTTATATAACCAGATGTTGCTACGAACTATCTGCCCGAAGTCTTTGTCGGGTGTCATCATATACACGTCGAAACCTTGCGCTGCCGCCTTTAGCGCGAGGGTACCGATGATGTCGTCGGCCTCGTACCCTTCAAGCTCGAGGATAGGAATATTGAAGCCCCGGATGATCTCCTTTACGATAGGAATACCTGTACGGATATCTTCCGGTGTTTCCTGACGTGTGGCTTTATACTCTTTAAAGATCTCATCACGGAAAGTTTTTCCCGGCGTATCGAAAGCGACGGCTATGTGAGTCGGTTTCTGTTTACTGAGAACCTCCATCAACGTATTCGTGAAGCCGAATGCCACGGAGGTATTCATGCCCTTCGAATTGATCCGGGGATTTTTTGTGAAAGCAAAATGTGCACGGTAGATCAGTGCGTATGCGTCGAGAAGGAATAGTTTCTTGGGATCAGCCATTTGTCTCCGATAAAGGTTACAAATGTGCCAAAAAAAGTCTAACTAGTTATTGATGTCAGACCCTCTATCGAAGTTTTACCATTGGGAGAAAAATACACCCGGTAAACTGTTATTTCATCAGCCTCTTTCCACAGGCCCGAAAGCATGGACGTACGGCGAAGCGGGAACAGAGATCAGGAAGATTGCCACTGCGCTGAAAGACCTGAACCTGGCCCCACGAACAAAAGTTGCCCTGTTGTCGAAAAATTGCGCCCACTGGATGATGGCCGACCTGGCCATCTGGATGGCGGGACATATTTCCGTGCCGATCTACCCGACATTGTCGGCAAACGCGGTCAGGCAAATTTTAGAGCACAGTGAATCAAAGTTGATTTTTATCGGGAAGCTCGACGATTATGAAAACCAGAAAGATGGGATCCCGAGCGATCTCATCAAAATAAGTTTTGACACATACGGAATCACGGAAGGGCGGAAATGGAGCGATTTGATCTCGAAGTATTCGCCCATCGCCGATCCTGAAAAATGGGACCGGCATGAAGTTGCCACCATCAAGTATACTTCAGGAACCACCGGTTTACCTAAAGGCGTAATGATCTCGATGCACGCGATAGACAACGCACTATCTCATGCCTTCCCGATCCTGGGAACCGGTCCCGATGATCGTTTCTTTTCGTATCTGCCGCTATCACATATCGCAGAACGGATGCTCGTCGAATTTGGCGGGATCTATAATGGAGCGAGCATTTATTTTTCTGAGTCGCTCGACAAGTTTGCCGGCAATCTCGCACAGGCACAGCCAACGGTATTTCTTGCAGTGCCACGGATCTGGGCACGCTTTCGCGAAAAGATCCTGGAGAAGATACCACAGAAAAGACTTAACACGCTTTTGTCAATTCCGCTTGTGAATATGCTGATCAAAAGAACGATCAGGAAGAATCTTGGATTGATCAAATGTAACTGGGCCCTGACCGGCGCTTCGCCGATATCTGTAGAGTTGCTTGAATGGTATTCCAGGCTGGGGATCACTATTCGTGAAGTTTATGGAATGACCGAGAACCTTGCGTGGGCAACAAGTAATGTTAAAGACATCCGCTTCGGCACGATCGGCAAGCCCTGGGCAAATGTTCAATTCAGGCTGAGCGCCATAGGCGAGATCCAAACGAAGAGCGACAGCGTAATGTCTGGTTATTATAAAAGTGCAGACCTCACAAAAGAATGTTTTACCGACGACGGATTCTTGCGTTCGGGCGATGTTGGAGTGATCGACAACGAAGGTTTCATAACGATCACCGGTCGAATTAAAGATCAATTCAAGACAGACAAAGGAAAATACATCGCTCCATTGCCTATCGAGCTTAAGTTCTCATCCAATCCTGACGTGGAGCAGGTATGTGTTGTGGGGATGGGCGTTCCTCAGCCTATTGCATTGATCGTTCTTTCTGCCGCAGGAAGATCAAAGAACAAGAAAGAGATCAGTGAAAGCCTGTCTCAATCATTAGAGGAGATCAATAAAGATCTCGAGAACTACGAGCGATTGAATGCTGCTGTGATCATGAATGGAGACTGGACCATTGAAAATGGATTGCTGACGCCTTCACTGAAGGTGAAGAGAAACGAAGTAGAGAAGATACACTTACCGAAATATCCGCATTGGTATGAGCTCGGGAAGAAAGTGGTTTGGCAAAACGACTAGGTCTTATTTCACGATGGTGAATTCGAATTCCATGGCAGGCTTCGGATTTACCGATCGGCTCAGCTGGTACGCAAATGCTGTCGCATTCAATAAGAATATCGTTAAGTAACCAACGTTGAATAACAGCGGACTGAAAGTTATGAATCCTTCGTAGGTGAGCATATCGTAGCTGAACATAAGGACACCAAGAATTATACTCACCGCCGAGAACCACGCACCCGCACGTTCGAATATGATCGCGCGAACAACAACATATCCCACGTAGCCGAGTATCAGCCAGGCAACAAACTTATAAGCCGGGAGCATGTGTGTATAAAGTACGGCAGGCGTCGCAATGGTGAAGAGAATGAAAACACCATTCAATATCACCAACACGTATTTGAATATCGAATTAACATCGTTAGGAAAAAGCTTTCCAACATACAGCAAGCTCCACATCATCGTAAGATATAATGTGAGGTATTCCACCTTCACCAATAATTCCCAGTCTACCGAAGGAAACCAGTTGGCAAACAAATAGAGGGTTGTGAACACTGCACGCAGCGCCCAGGTGATACATATGGCAGCGAAGTACAGTGCAGCTTTCTCTTTTCTGAAGAACAGGAAAAGGATAATGAAGAAACATCCTATCAAGCCAAGGCCTGCAAAGAGAATGACGTTGGTGATGACGGCCGATTCTCTTTTTTGATAGAGCTGCTCGGGCAATCCCAAATAAATATGATCATTACATCCGCCACGCATGTGATGGAAGTTGGAGATCTGCATCATTATATGAAGTGTGTCGCTGGCCTGGAAGACAACAGTTTGGGGAAGCCATTGTGGAACCGATTCTTTCCTGCTCGTTCCGACTTCACCATTGTTTGCTACCTGTACCCCGTTGACCCAAATGCTGTAACTCGAATAGAAATCCGGAAGATCCATCGACAGCATATGAATGTCGGGACTGATGTAAACGTCGGCAGTATAGGTTGCGAAGCCCTGGCCTTCTTTCCAGATACCGGGAAACTCCTGGAATTTTCGCGGCGCTGTGTTTGCCTCACCTGGTGTCAACAACTGATCCCAGTAGAATCCCCATCGTCCATCGAGACGAACGGCGTCCTTATTGAAATCCCATTGACGGAGATCTATTTTGCCTTTTTCAATTTTCGGCTGTGCGAAGCTTGTTGTAACAAGCAACAGCATGCACACACGCAATGTAAAGTTTAGCCAACTATTCATGTGGGGTGCTATTATACACCGAAAATAAATAGCGACAACTAGCTAAAAAAACATTTCAGGGGTAGAAACCTACTTCATCCTTGCTTTGAGGTATTCTATCGTGTTTTTCCAGGCATCTTTTGCAGCAGCCTCATTGTAACCATTTGTGTTACTTGGGTTGGCAAAGGCATGATCTGCATCGTAAGACTTGACCGTAAGTGTTTTCCCGGCAGCTTTCATGTTAGCGGCGAACTTATCCATCACCTCTTTATTGATGCGGCGATCTTTTGTGGGCCAGATGTTAAGAACATCGCTGTTGAGTTTCTTCAATTGCTCAACGTCATCTACGGGCATTCCATAATACATTACGCAGGCAACAGTTTGTTTGCCACCTTCGATCGCGCCGAGTAGCGAGAGTCCGCCGCCGAAGCACCAACCGATCGTCGCAATCTTTGCCTGTGGCCCAACGTAGCTGATTGCACCTTTGGTGATCGCCGTTCCACGCTCGGCTTTGAATTGCTGCATGGTCTTGCCGGCTTCTTCGGCAGATGTTGCAACTTTGCCGTCATACATATCGAGGGCAAGGACGTTTACATTACCGAGCTGGTTATAGAGATTTTCGGATTCGCGTTTGATGTTGTCGTTGAGTCCCCACCACTCCTGGTAAACGAGTATCCAGTTATTGGTTTTTGTTTTTGCTTCGAGAAGATACCCGTTTGCCTCAGCTCCATCCGGAGTTGAGAATTTGATCATCTTACCGCCGGCCTGTGAAACGTGAACGTAAGCTCGCGGTGTAGGATGTTCTGCATTGAAAGAAGGGTCTGATGCGAAGGCCGCGAATCGTTCAACGGACGAAGTATGGCAGACAGTGATGTCATCGTTTTGCGCGAAGACGCAAGTGATTGATGCGATCAGTATGATTGTTAAGGTTATCTTTTTCATAACCTTAATTTACGTCAATCTTTCCACTGTCCGGTTATCACCCTGTCGTACGTAATAAAATCTGTGTTGATCGGCTCGAAACCGTTTTGCCTGAGCAGCAACGCTACTTGTCCACGGTGATAGCTACCGTGATTTACCAGATGCATCATGATATGCTCCACGTTGGTCTCGTAGTAATCGCCGACGTAGTTCTTGTATTTCAGGATGCGATTAAAGTCATCTGTCGACTCGACAAACTCTATCCATTGTTTTGATCCGTCATCGACAAGCTGACGAAGTTTTTGAATGTCGTATGTCTGCCAGAGTTTGAGGTCGGGTGCAGGAAGGCCTTTGATGCGATGCAGCCAAAGGAAGTTTGCAACGAGCTGGTGACTAAAGATGCTGAGGATCTTTTCTGTCGTAACGTTCTGACGTTCGATAGCTCCGAGGACGCGCCGGTTCGCCCACTCATTGTATTTATAGAGCTTTTGGAAGTACTCTTTCATATAAGGTGGCGCAAGGTACGATCTTTCAGCTATCTTAAGTATAAAAAAGTGACCATATGTACAGGATCAACCTCGTCGTTTTGCTACTGGTAACTACATCGGTTGCAGAAGCGCAAGATAAACATCCGACCAAATCCATTGAACCTTACTATGATCTCGCGTTGACCGACACCGAACGCGATTCCCTGCAGGGAAATCTTGAGACTTTCAGGAAAGCATATGAGGAGCTTCACGGCTATAAGCTGGACAACTCCGTTGGAATGAGTTTGAAATTTGATCCGTTGCCTGAAAATTTTCTGCGCAACATATCCAAAGTTTCCCAGGAATGGCCTCTGCCGAAAAACGTCGAGGTTCCGAAGAACAAGGAAGATCTCGCATTCTATCCCGTATATAAACTGGCGGCGCTCATCAAAAGCAGAAAAATTACGTCGACCGAATTAACATCGATTTATATATCGAGATTGAAGAAATATTCCGATACTCTTCAATGCGTGATCACATTGCTCGAAGAACGTGCGATGGAACAGGCTGGAAAAGCTGATGAAGAGATCAGGAAGAACCAATACAAGGGCCCTCTTCATGGTATCCCATATGGAGTGAAGGATCTGTTTGCTGTCGATGGAACAAAGACAACATGGGGAGCAACTCCATATAAAGATCAAACTATTGATAAAACCGCAGACGTAGTTAAGAAACTGGAATCGGCCGGCGCTGTATTGGTATGCAAGTTCACGATGGGTGCTCTTGCCATGGGGGACATCTGGTATGGCGGTGTTACAAAAAATCCGTGGAACATGAAGCAGGGATCATCAGGTTCATCCGCCGGTTCTGCTTCCGGAACTTCCGCAGGTTTGGTTGCTTTCGCGATAGGCACTGAAACGTTGGGCTCGATCATCTCGCCATCTACACGTTGTGGAGTAACCGGACTCCGTCCCACGTATGGACTAGTGAGCACAGAAGGAGCGATGACACTGAGTTGGTCGATGGATAAGATCGGTCCGATATGCCGCTCCGCCCTGGATTGTGGGATCGTATTGAAAGTGATTGGTGACGTCAATGCCGGTCCACGCAAACTAAAGGTTGGATACCTGAAGGCGGCTTTTGAATCGGACTATCCCAACAAGGCGAACGATGCCGCTGCACTCGCCGTTATCCGCAAACTCGGATACGAGCCAGAAGCTGTTGAGCTGCCAACGGGCATACCTGTTTCGGCAATTCGTATAATGCTCTCCGCGGAAGGCGCTGCAGCGTTCGATCAATTAACGCGCGAGAATATCGATGACCAGCTTACAGATCAAAGGAAAGGTGCATGGCCAAATACATTCCGGGCGGCAAGGTTTATTCCTGCCGTAGATTATGTTAATGCTTCACGCGCACGGAAACAATTAATTGAAGCGTATCATAAGAAACTTGGCGAATATGACGTGGTGATCTCACCCACATTCGCCAACGGACAATTGTTAACCACCAACCTTACCGGTCATCCATGTCTTGTTGTGCCGGATGGGTTTAATGATCAGGGTAGTCCGACGAGTATTTCCTTTTTAGGTAAATTATATGGCGAAGCAGCGCTGGTAAATATCGGAGCAGCATACCAGCAGGCAAGTGAGTGGGATGAGAAATTTCCGCCATTGTTTAAGCCATAGAGATAACTAACTAAATACTATGTATCGATTGAGGTTTGCTTTCAGAATTTTTCTCAAAGACAAATTTTTTTCTCTTCTCAATATCCTCGGCCTCGCGTTGGGAATTGCTGTGAGCATGATCCTGGTCATGATCCTGAAGAACGACCTTAACTACGACCAGCACTACGCAAACCATGAGCGCATTTATAGACTGGGCTCGCACTACGTGATTCCGGATGTTGATGCATTTATCGGTGTAACACCACGCGAATTAGCGCCCGTTTTGCGGCAAAACTATCCCGAGATCGAAGAGCTCGTCAGGATCGATCGTCTTAATCACACACTCGTCAGCACCGATACGAGAAAGTTCTATGAAGAAGAAATAGTCCAGGCAGATCCAACGTACTTCAGGATATTTAGTCACGACTTTATTGCCGGTGATCGAAATACCTGTCTTAACGATCCGAAAAGTGTTGTGATAACGCGCCGTATGGCGTTCAGGTATTTTGACACTGGGGACTGCATCAACAAGCTCCTTACTATAAAGGGTGAGCAACGACAGGTTACTGCTGTTATTGAAGACTTTCCGGATGCAACTCACCTGAAATTCGATATGATCATTTCAGGTTTAACGGAGAATCGGCCGGGTTGGGACTATGAGATCAAGAATGGTAAACCCGATGCAAGTGTAATGTGGAGTCCCGACGTGATCACGTACCTTATGCTTCCGGAAAATTACGATGTCAATACTTTCTACAGTCGCTTCCAGGGTATCTACCGGGAATATTTCACAGACTTCGAAGATTACAGCCCTGCGAAAAATTCCAACGACCCGGTACTGCAGCCACTTGCAGAGGTACACTTTTCAAAATTCGATAACTATGAGGAAGACTATAATGCCCTGATAGTTTTTGCTGCGATCGGTGGCCTGATAGTGATCCTTGCATGCATCAACTATATGAACCTCGCGACAGCAAAAGCGATGAAGCGTGCAACAGAGATCACCATGAAAAGGCTATCCGGCGCAAGCAAGTCACACTTGCTCGCGGCACTTCTCGGAGAATCTGTTTTGCTTGCACTCATATCGTTCCTGGTCGCCTTAGGAATTGTGTACATGTTGATGGAACCCGTCAACGCATTGTTGAACAGGCATCTCAGGATAGACCTTATAAGTGTAACAACGTCATTGCCCATCGCACTTATCATTGGCATTCTGTCGGGAGTATATCCTGCGTTCTATCTTACCGGGCTTCCTGTCATTGAATCTTTGAAGGGAGGAATTAGATCTGGTGGCTCCGGATTAATGTTAAGACGCACATTGATCACTGTTCAGTTCTGCATGTCAATATTCGTTGTTGTGTGCACATTATTTATGAGCAATCAACTGCAATTCATCCGGGAGAAAAGCCTGGGATTCGACAGAAACAATTTGCTGGTGGTTCCAATGGAGGATACGGCAGTCAGTAATCAGCTCGCGTTTATAAAGAACGAGTTGTCAAAAGACAGTCGTTTCGTGGGCGCTGCTGCCTCGGCGCAGGTTATCTCTCTCGGCGAGGGAGTGGAGGTGATGCATGTAGAAGGCCCTAACGGCGAAGAGCAACGGGCATTTGTTACACTATGGGTAGACGAAGATTACGTGGATCTGATAGGGATACAGCTGTTGCAGGGAAAATCTTTTGCAGACTATAACCGCTCGGAAAAGGGCGGTGTGTACCTGGTCAATGAGGCAGCTGTGAAGATGATGGGATGGGGAGATAACGCAATCGGCAAGAATGTTTCGTTTTATGGCCACCAGAATGAGGGAAAGATAATAGGTGTTATCAAAGACTTTAACTCAAGCTCGTTGCGCATTGGTGTAGATCCGATGATCATCACTGAGGGGTCGTGGCATCCGGGTTATCTCAACATACGGCTTACGGGAGAAGATATCCCGGGAGCCATAGAACATGTAAGAACGCTCTTCAGTAAGATAGATGATCAACATCCTTTCGAATATTTTTTCGTCGACCAGAAGTACGACGCTCAATACAAGGCTGATGTCGATCGCAATACGCTGCTAAACGTCCTTTCTTACGTGTGCGTGTTCATCTCCTTACTTGGACTATTCGGTCTCTCCGCGTTCTCTGCAGTTCAACGCACAAAAGAGATCGGTATCCGGAAAGTGCTCGGCGCCAATCTCACCGGAATACTCTTTTTACTATCCAGGGACATGCTGACACTTGTGATCATATCATTGACATTTGCAATACCGTTGGGCTCGTATGTTATCGACAACTGGCAGGAAGGTTTCGCATACCGGGCACCTTTCAATTATTGGCTTCTGGCGTCAATCGCATTCTCCGCGATAATCGTCGTTGTGATGGTAACCATATTCCAGTCATGGCGAGCCGCCAACTCCAACCCTGTGGAATCGCTCAAATACGAATAATTAATTTACCCACGTCGTAACACTATCCACTGCCTTTCGCTTTGTTTCCTTTGGAACGAGGTCTGTATTTCCAATATGAAAGAACCCTAACAACTTATCATCCGGCCCTAAATTGAAGAACGGTTTCGCCTCTTCATAAAAGGTGATCCCGCCGGTGCTCAGGTAAGCACCCACGCCATAAGCCGTAGCTGTGAGATACATATTCTGAACGGCACAATAGACTGCCCCGATCTCTTCAAGCTCTGGAACACGTTTCGCCTCATCGCGTTTCATTCCAACGGAAATTATATGTGACGACTGGAAAGGCTTCGACAGCAAGCCTTCATACTTGTCTTGCTCAAATTTTCCTTTGGCCGTAGCCACCTGCTTGTAACATGCACCTTGAAACTCTGCGAGCTTTTTAATGCCTTCGCCGCTGAACACCATAAATCTCCATGGCTCCGTAAGCTTATGATTGGGTGCCCAGGTGGCATTGAAGAGTATCTGGCGTACTATCGCGTCATCTACGGGATCTTTAGTATAGTCCCTTGGGAATATGGAACGGCGCTCACGAATCAGCTTATTGATAATATTCACATCGAACATAAAACCTATTATTTAATGGGCGAAGGTAACGCAATAAAAAAATAATGGGTTAATTTACCCTACCAAAACCCTGATCAATGTCAAGACTTCTCTTCCTGGCCGCCGTGGCTGGATTTGCGCTGAGTTCCTGTGCTCCTGCTTATATTTCCAATACCCGCAATGTGCCGCAGTTCGGTGAGGCCAATGAATTCGCGGGAACGATCGCGCTTTCTTCGGGGGTTGATGTGCAGGCAGCTTACTCTGTAACCGATCACGTTGCCATCATGGCGAATGCCAACGCCGTCATCAAAAAGTATACGCCGGAAGGACACGAGTCATTCAATCGCGATCATCTCTATTTCGAAGGAGGGCTCGGATATTTCAGCAGGACAAAGAAATCACGCTTCGACTTGTTTGCCGGCTATGGACTTGGCGAGGGCAACAGCTATGAATCATATTATTTCTTTCATACTCAAAGTCAATCAGTCGTTACCAAAGGCGTGTACAACAGGATCTTTTTTCAACCTTCCATCGGCACAAATAAAAAGAAGGTCAACCTTATTTTCACCGCTCGCGTATCGATGGTTGGATTCACCAAGTTCTCGACCGAGGATCCGATAGCACCGATCAAGGAATTTAAGCCAACTGGTTATGACGTTATTCTTGAACCATCGCTGACCCTGCGAGCACATCTTGCGGGCAACGTGCGTGGATTCATTCAATTAGGGCTCAACAGCCCGCTTGGCCAGGTCGACTACAATGTGGTTCCGGTTCAAGGTTCAATTGGAATTCAAATTCATACCGGCCAGTTGAGCACGCGTGTCTATTAAACCAAAACTCGGTCTCTTCGACCTCACTATTATCACGGTGAGCCTCGTCATTGGGATGGGGATCTTCAGAACGCCGGTGGAGGTCGCTAATAAGGCAACCACGCCGTCTGTTTTTTTTGCGGCATGGATCATTGGTGCTGTCGTAAGTCTGTTTGGCGCCCTCACCTTTGCGGAGATAGGTTCGCGCTATCACGTGACAGGTGGTTTCTACCGTATCTTTTCACACTGCTATCATCCCGCGTTCGCATTCATGGTAAACTGGATGACCGTAATTTCCAATGCAGCATCTACGGCCATTGTCGCGATCATTGGAGCGGAGTATATCAATCCATTGATCATCCCGGATGTCGATCATGATCTGGGAATAAAGATCACAACCATATCCGCCATACTGATCCTTTATGGAGTAAATATGCTGGGAATAAAAATGAGCGCAAGAACGTTGAATGTGCTTATGATCATCAAGATCGCTTTGATCGTATTATTGATATCAGGGATTTTCTTTATTTCTTCATCTCCTCCGATCGTCACCTCTTCACCACCGTTAGGGGGCCAATTAAATTCATTCTGGCTTTGCTTCGTCCCCGTGTTCTTCACTTACGGAGGCTATCAGCAAACAATGAATTTTGGTAGTGATGTTCCGGATGCAGGCCGTACAATGCCCCGCGCCATCTTCTGGGGGATCGCTATCATACTCATTTGTTACCTGATGATCAACTTATCGTATTATCACGTGCTGGGCCTCGATGGAATTCGCTCTTCAAATGCGCTTGCTTCTGAGATGGCAACGAGACTCATTGGACCTTCGGCTTCAAAGATCATCGGCATCGTAATGTTCCTTTCCGTAATGGCGTATGTCAATGCTTCGATTATGTCGAACCCAAGGGTTTACTACGCCATGGCCGAAGACAAAGTGCTGCCCAAGATCTTCGCGAAGATCAATATGAAGACCCAGGTCCTTGAAGTATCGACATCGTTGTTCGTCGCATTGATGGTGATCACGTTATTTCTCACATCATCTTTTTCGAAGGTGCTCAACTACGTGATGTTCTTCGACAGCATCGCACTGGTATCTGCGGCTGCAGCAATTTTTGTTCTCAGGCACCGGGCAAAAAAAGAGAGCGTTAACCCAAACATTTATAAAATACCTTTCTATCCCTGGCTCCCTGTCGTTTTCATAATTACATACACACTCGTAAACGCCAGTATCCTTATATCAAATCCTGTTGCCTCTTTGATAGGATTCATATTGTTTATTTCGGGATGGCCACTGTTCTTTGCATTAAAGAAAATGATCAATGGATGATTTATCGTATATACTGAATGAGCTCGGCGAGGAGCGTGAGAACTATTTTAATGCTATCTCTCCGCCGATCATGCAAACGAGCAACTTCGCATATAAATCGGTCGCCGATTTCCGGAAAGGCCTGGCAGATGAGTATTACACCTTGATCTATTCACGGGGCAATAATCCGACCGTCGACATACTTCGTAAGAAACTCGCTGCCCTCGACGGAGCCGAAGATGCCCTGGTATTTGGAAGCGGCGTGGCGGCAATTGCCACGCCCATTATCTCATTGCTAAAAAGCGGCGACCATATCGTGAGCGTCGCAAAACCATATAGCTGGACCATTAAGCTCTTCGAGAGGTTGCTGCCGAAGTTCGGGATCACAACAACATTCGTCGACGGAACGAAAACAGAGAATTTCGAAAACGCGATCACGTCCAACACGAAACTCATTTACCTGGAGTCGCCCAATACATTTACTTACGAACTGCAGGACATCGAGGCCGTTGTGGCGATCGCGAAAAAGAAGGGCATCGTCACGATGATCGATAATAGCTATAGCAGCCCCATCAATCAACAGCCATATAAAATGGGTGTCGATCTCGTTGCTCAGTCGGCTACGAAATTTATCGGCGGACACAGTGACGTCGTCGCCGGCGTTGTTACGGGCTCGAAGGAGATGATCAAAAAGATCTTTGACGCGGAATTCTTAAACCTCGGAGGAAATATTTCGCCAATGAATGCATGGCTGCTGATCAGGGGACTGCGCACAATTCACCTGCGCATGGAACGCGTATGTGCCACAACAAAAAAAGTTGTTGAATTCTTCGCCGGCCGGCCCGAGGTGGAGCGTGTGATATTTCCATTTCATCCGTCGTTTCCCCAATATGAGCTTGCAAGGAAGCAAATGAAAGATGCCGGTGGCCTGTTCAGTGTCGTCCTTAAAGCGAAGTCGATCGATCAGATCGAAAGTTTTTGCAATTCACTGAAAAGATTTTTTATGGCAGTGAGCTGGGGCGGACATGAGAGCCTGATCATACCTTCGGTGGTTACCGTGAAGCCGGAGGATTTTGATGCTTCAAATCCTACCCATCGGCTAATAAGGTTTTACGTGGGACTTGAAGATGCCGATTATCTCATTTCTGATATTCGGCAATCTCTCGAAGCCCATCTAAAGTAAGATTCGGTTCTATACTTTCGAAGAAGCCTTTCAGCGAAGTTATTACGAACGACAGCCCACCGGTTGCAATGGCAGGACATTCTTCATTCAACTCTTTGCGTATCGCCGTTATCATGCTTCTGACGAGGCCATCGTAACCGATCACCAATCCTGATTGAATCGCAGTAATTGTACTCGTACCCAGTGCCGACTTTGGCGTTTCCAATGGAACATCAAATAGTCTGGCCGTATTTTGAGAAAGAGCTTTGATCGCAGTTCGCAAACCGGGTACGATAGAAACGCCCAATATTTTCCCGGTGCCGGAGATCGTTGTGAATGTCAACGCCGTTCCGAAGTCGGCCACGATACAGGTCTTCTTCATTTTCATGAAAGCGCCCATTGCATTCGCTACAAGGTCGGAGCCTATCTCGTACGGATTCAAAACCTCGAGAGGGAGATTTTTATAAATGACCGGACCAAGCAGGATCGGATCTTTTTCGAACAGCGTGCGAATAACCTTATGGATCCTGTCCGTTAGCTCGGGAACCACGCTGCTCAATACGATCTTCTTCACCGAAGTCACAGCAAGACCTGCTTCGAAAAAATTGTCGCGCATCTTTACGCCGTAGAATAGCTCAGGCTCGTGTGTGCGGGATGGGATCCGCCACGTGTGCTTCCATTGTGAGCCATCCCAAAAACCTATCGTGATGTCGCTATTGCCGATGTCGAGGACCAGGATCATTCATCAAAAATAGAGATTCTGCTGACATACTGTTGTCATTTTCTGCCGTAGGTTTGTATTATGCCAACTCCAAAATATGGTGATGTAGATGAAATGGTGGCAAGTCTTCCAAAAGAAGAGCGTGTCCTCGTAAATCGCTTAAGAGCGTTGATACTCGAGTGCATTCCAAAAGCGCGCGAAAAAGCATACTACGGGTTGGGTGTGCCGTTCTATAGTCATCATAAGGTGATTTGTTTCATCTGGCCACCATCTGTTTTCTGGGATCCGCAGGGGAAAAGCAAAGATCGAAAGTTAAATCCCAAAGGCGTTTCGCTCGGTTTTCAGTATGGAAATCTCATGTCGAATGAAGACGGTGCGTTGCTGGCCGAAGGGCGTAAGCAAGTTTATGTTCTTTACATCAAGACGATTAAAGATCTCGATGAGAATCAGGTGAAAGCTCTTTTGTTTGAGGCTGCGATGATCGATGAAGAGTCGTCGAAGAAGAAAAAATCTGCTCACAGATCGCACAGATCCCACAGATAATGTCCGTGCGATCAGTGAGATCTGTGAGCAAAATTCAAAAGAATCTAACGGCGATCTTCCCTCCAAACCACATCTTGGTATTCAGGTTATTCGAATAGCTCTCATTAAAGAAAACCTTCGGCTGAATATCCGGGAACATCGTCGGATAATCCGAATACGTCGTCTTCGTGAAATATGCGTTCAGGGTACCGCCCGCATAGATTGAGAATCCTTTCGCGAGGCGGAAATCAAATCCAAGATTAAACTTATTCAGGCTGCTGAGCTCATCAGTGAATCCACCTTTGTTTACATGCTGCGAAGTAATATCGATGTTCAGATGCCACCACCTTGTAATCCTCCTGGCCGTACCAATACCATAACCGAATGTCCACATAGCATCCTTGCCTAACTGGGTTTTCGGATTATAACCAACCGTCAGGATGTTATAGAATTGTCTCACGCCGCTTCTGAAAGCGATGTTGCTGTAAAAACTTTCGTCGGCCGACAATTCAAGCTTGTGGTAACCATGTTTCACGATACTCAGGAATCCGAACGGAACACCGGTTAAGCTGTCTGCATAGTTGAGGAAGCCGATCTGAGTTCCATAAACTTTATGCGCGTGATTATAGAATCCCGCAATCTGAGTTCCTTTCAGCGTGCCATTGGTGCTTATGTTGGTGAAGCCTGCTATTTGCGGACCTTTGAAATTGCCACGGTGAATGTTGGCAAAACCCGCAGCGCTTACGCCGACTGAGTTTCCATTGCTGAAGTTCGCGAGTCCCGCAGCTTTAACGCCATCTGCGGAAGCGAGGTTAATGTTCGCAAGCCCTGCTGCCTGCACACCCTGGAAATCTCCGAAATTGATGTTCGTGAAACCGGTAGCTTGTGCGGCCTTCACTTCGCCACCGTTGAAGTTGAAGAAACCGGAACCTTGTGCGCCGATCATATCGCCACCGTTCATATTTCCGAACCCGGCGATCTGCATGAAGCTCACATCACCACGGTCGATGTTGAAAAAGAATCCAAGTTCAATCTGTCGCGTGCCCAATGAATAGCCGCCAAACATGTTGATCGAATAGTTGTTGATGATGTTGCCACTCAACCGTCCGTTCGATCCGACAAATGGGAGCAAAGAGATCTGTATGTCACGATAGAGGGTATCGCTGATGTTCTCTACGTTTGGCGATGTCGAGTAAGGAAGAGCGACTTCTTCTTTTGGAGGTTCGACGGAAAGATCGACTGAGTCTGTGGTAGCCAATACTTCGGATCTGTTTTCTTGCTGTGGCTGAACGGTTACTGTATCGATCTTTGAAAGAGGTCTGACCCTCTTCAGTTGAATTTTAAAATACTGGCTGCCGGTTTCTGTTATCACGATCGTCTCGTCGATGTAATCGCGTTTACTGATAGTTAGCGTGAGATCCTGCTCTGCATGCTTATCCAGCTTCAGCCGGAAGAACCCGAACTCGTCTGTTACGACGGAGCTGATCGAGGTTTTTTCATATACACTGGCGTCGACAATCTTTTCGTTGGTGAACCAATCCTCAACATAGCCGCTGATGATCATCGACGTAACGTTTGTCTTTACCTGCTTTACGGCAACTTTTGTGAGGATGAGGTGGTTCCCCTTTTCCTTGTAAGTCATAGAGCCTTTGAAGACTTCGTTCAGCACTTCACGTATTGTCGCATTTTTCTTTTCGATTGTTATGACTTCGTCGCCGGGAATGATCGCGGAGTTATATGAAAACGAAAAGTTTTCCATCTGGCCGATGCGTGCGAGCACGGTCGTGATCTTCTCGTTCTTAAACGAAACATCTACTTTTCGATCGAGTATGGGAAGCTTTACCTGTGATCTCGAAATAAAAGGGCAAAGCAATACCAGGGAAAGAAGTAAAATCAATCTCATAGAGTGTTTTTTATTGGCACCCGGGGCCGTTCAGAATAATCTCTTTCTTATTCCGCTCCACCGTAAGACCCAGTGTTTCGGAAATGATCTCGACCATGTGGTCAAGGTCGTCGTTTCGGAATGTTACCGTAAGCTGACATCGCGCGATATCTTCATTAGCCAGCCTTATCTTCGAATCATAGACTTCATTGATCTGCTCGATCATACTTCGCAGATCTGTTGCGTGGAAACTGAACACCCTCGTCTTATATGCAAGCTTATTGGTATCGGCTTTCGCTATCTTCGTAAAAACTTTCGCGCGCTTCGAATAAATACCGGTTTCACCTGCATTGATCATCATACCCGGATCCTTCAGGGTGTAGAACTGAACAACGCCACTTGTTACAACGACCTCAACTGTATCCTTGCCGGGATATGATTTCAGATTAAACGACGTGCCGATGTCACGAACAAGAGCTTCGTCTGCCTCGATCACAAATGGCTTTTCCTCTTCATGCTTCACGTCGAAGTAACCTTCACCTTTCAACTTTACTCTACGCGTCTTCTGTTTCGGATCATACTTGAATTCGATCGACGACTTCTTATTGAGGGTTACAGTGCTCGAGTCGGGCAGCGTATTTTCGAGAACCTTGTTGTCTGAGACGAGTGCCAGGGTTTGTGTTTCCTTCGACCGGTTGAAATACCTGAAGGTGAAAATTCCGGCTGTGAGAATAAGGACGATTCCCGCTGCTATTCTAAGAGGTTGCCAGTAAATGGTCTTAGCTTTCTTTTTCCGAAGCTTCGACTGTACCTTTTTCCATGCTTCATCTTCGTTGAAGTCGATCAAAGCAGCCCGGGAAAAAATTACCTGCAAGCCGGAATAATATTTCTCGTTTTCCGGAGAAGCTTTACGCCATGCTTCAACTTCACGTATCTCTTCGGCGGTTGCTTCATTGGAAAGCACCTTACCGATCAAATCATCAATATCGTTAAACTCAATTCCCATTTCCCATCAAAAAGAATAAGAACAAAGGGAGGTAGTCCTTCAATTGTTCTCTCATTATTTTCAGAGCCTTTCCAATCTGGTTTTCCACAGTCTTAACCGAAATATTTAATTGGTCTGCGATCTCGGAATATTTGAGTTCTTCGAAGCGACTTAACTGGAACACGAGCCTGCATTGTTCCGGTAGTGCTTTCATTGCATCGGCGATCTTTGCTTCCAGTTCTAAGGAAATGACAGACTGGCTCACGCTTTCATGCGATGCTTCGCCGGTAGCCATTTCATTTGCGACGTGTTGCTTCTTGACTTTCTCGTGTTTGATAACATTCAGGCAGGAATTCCTTACAATCCTGTATAGATATGCTTTAAGAGAGGTCTGTATTTCGACCTGGTCTCGTTTGTCCCACACATTGATGAACGCTGCCTGGACAACTTCTTCAGCCTCGTCCTTATCGTTGAGGAACGAGTATGCATACTGGCAAAGCGGGCGATAATAGGTTCTGAATACCATCTCAAAAGCACTTTCACTGCCCTCCTTCAGGGTATTAAATACCTGCTGTTCCAGTAAATCCACTGCTTTTGATATAGAATTCAGTGCAATTTACGGTTTTGGGCCTTTTGAGGTTAGGACAATTTAGGGGAAGGATACCCCTATGGGTTGGGCATAAAATTTTAAAAAAACTGGTGGCACGACTTAAGTGGTGCCACCACTTTCAATAATCGCACCAACGCCAATAATCCTCCACTCCCATTGTCAGGAAATCCTTAAAAAAAATAGGCGCCGGTGATCCGCCACCGACGCCTGAGCAATCTGAAAATTTAAGCCGCTATTATCAGATCCTTTCGAACCTGTACACTTTCGGTAGTTCAGCATTATCGTGGAACGAAACATCCAGGTCCTTGATAATACCATCGGCCACATTGTAAACCCAACCGTGAACGTAAGGAGCCTGGCGTTTCTGCCACGCATTCTGAATGATCGAAGTCTTACAGAGATGATATACCTGCTCGATCACATTCAGCTCTATGAACCTGTTCTCCCTTTCTTCCGGGTTTTTGATGGCATCTAATTCCTGTTCATAAAACCTGTACACATCTTTAATGTGACGGATCCAGTTGTCGATGATACCAAACTGTTTTTGTCCCATAGCGGCGCGAACACCACCACAACCATAATGGCCACAAACAATAACATGCTCAACCATCAGCACATTCACCGCATAGTCGAGAACGCTTAACATATTCATGTCGCTGTGAACTACCATGTTTGCAATGTTCCTGTGCACGAACACTTCACCGGGATCCGTTCCCGTGATCTGGTTTGCAGGAACACGGCTGTCTGAACACCCCACCCACAAAAATTTCGGGTGTTGCTGATTGGCAAGACGGCTAAAGAATTGAGGATCCTGTTGATTGCGTTCTTTTACCCACGCCCTGTTTTGAAGTAATAATTGTTGATAGTCCCTTTCTGCTTGTTCTTTGTTCATATCGCTATTTGTTTCAGTTCTACTGCTATTTTTTTGGCTTTTGATGTTTCAATGAAATCACGGATCGCTTCTCTTATATCCTGGTCGACAAACTGAGCTTCCGAACCATCGATAACAACTGTCGAGTTATTCGGGATCGTTTGGAATTTACTCCGGATCGTCGACTTATTAAGAAACGAAACATTCTTCGTGAATTTTAATAAAAAGTTTCTTCCGTCCCCGACCAAAATCACCGCTTCGTGGAAGTTGGTTTTCAGTATGAAGAAAACCGATACAAGTATCCCAACAAATACGCCCGCGAGCAAGTTTGTTAATACGATTGCTGCCACTGTCACGACAAACGGAAGGAACTGTGAAATTCCTTTGTGATACATATCCCTATACAACTTTGGTGGCGTGAGCTTATAGCCGATCGTTATCAAAATACCGGCAAGCGCCGACAAAGGTATAAGACGCAATACTGAAGATGCAAGAAGAACGGATGCGGCGAGGATAACGCCGTGAGTGATCGCCGAAGCCTTCGATTTAGCCCCCGCATTGATATTCGCCGAGCTTCGGACGATCACGGACGTTATCGGAAGTCCACCCAACAGACCCGATAACATGTTTCCGGTTCCCTGTGCTTTCAGTTCACGATTTAATGGTGTGTTGCGCCGATATGGATCGAGCTTGTCGCATGCTTCGATGCTCAACAACGTTTCGAGCGAAGCAACGATCGCCATAGTAGCTGCGGCTTTCCAGATCAAAGGATTTACGACCTGGCTAAAATCCGGATGTGTAAGGCCGCTGCCTTCCCTCGTGAAAAAAGTAGGCACGTCCACAAGGTGTTTGTCTTCGATAGCAAGCGACGGAACATATGCCTTGAAGATTTCGCTCAGCACAACTCCAAATACAACAGCGATCAATGGTGCAGGTATCAGCGAGATCCAATGTTTTTGTTTGCTGATAGTCTTCTCCCAAATAATAATGAGCACGATCGATGCAAGACCAACTATAACCGCTCCGCCACTGAATGCGCCCATTGCATCCATCAGGGTCGTGAAAGTATTGCGACCACCTTCTTCGAAGAAACTTTCGTCACCTTCGTAGTCGGCGTCGTAACCAACGGCATGAGGAATTTGTTTCAGGATGAGGATGAGACCGATAGCGGCAAGCATCCCTTTAATAACTGATGCGGGAAAGAAATGTCCGACAGACCCTGCGCGGATAAATCCCATGACAATCTGGATCGCGCCCGCTAGAAATACTGCAAGAATAAACGCTTCGAACGAGCCAACTTCAGCGATCGCTGCAATAACAATTGTGGTAAGACCTGCGGCAGGACCGGCAATGCTCAATGGAGAGCCGCTTAAAGATCCTACAACGATGCCTCCAACTACTCCGGCAATGAGACCGGCCTGCAGAGGAGCTCCCGATGCCAGGGCGATGCCCAGGCAAAGGGGCAGTGCAACAAGAAAGACCACCAACGACGCTAAGAGGTCGTTCGAAAAATACTCTTTGACATTCATAAGATTAAAGTCCTGAATAAAAGTTGAGGAAAACGCAGCAGCCCACCCGCGACGCTGTCGGGATGAATGCGACTAAATAAAAAAGTAGGGAGATCCTTACGCTTTGGGCGGAGGAACTACAACTTCCAGCTCAAGACTTTGGAAGACAACTTCCTGGTAAAGGAAGTGAAGAGAAGAGTTATTCGATTTATCTCTTGATATCCAGCGATGGGTGAGGTCAACTTCATCATCATCTTCTTCGGAAGTTTCTTCTCCATCACTGAGAGGCATTTCTATCGCGTCTTCGTTGACATCGCACGCGGCGAATGAGATCAACACACTGTTTGTGCCAGTGAGCAGAAAGAACATCGCGAAAAACAATAGTTTCCTCATACCAGTGACAAATGTACGGATTTTCGCCGAAGACAGTTTCGTTCTGTCGGTCTAATAAGCTTCTCAGCTACCTCAACGCATTTCCTTAACACACACTTAACTATTTTGACCTACCTAAAAACAAGGGATGCATGAAAAAACTGATTGGTGTACTTGTAGTGGTAGTGGCTTTATCGGCTTGTAGCAAGAAGAAGGAGCTGGCACTTCAAAAGGAAGTCGACTCGCTTCGTATGGAGATGGCAGTAAGCCGTCAAATGACGGAAACTTTGCAGGAGGTCGGATTGATGATGGATTCCATCGATGCTAACCGGCATGCTTTACGTACCGACCTCGTTGAAGGGACAACGTACGCCGACTACACAAACAGGATGCGTGAGATCAACACATTTGTGGCAACAAGCCAGGCCAAGATCGACGATCTCGAGAAAGCATTGAAGAAAAGTAAATCGTCGAATGCAAGCTATGCAATCACGATCAAGAAACTGAAGAAAGACCTGGAAGCCAGAACTCAGGAACTCGCTACCCTCACAGAGCAGGTGGCAATGTACCGAGCTAAGAACGACACGCTGCTTACCACCGTAGAGCTTCAAACAGCAGAGATCGCCGACAAAACAGAAGAACTCTCTGTAAAACAACAACAGCTTGAACAACTTGAAGATCAGGTGAAACAAGTGACTGAAAAAGCGAAAGTAGATCTGGCGGATTCTTATTACCAGCGCGCCCTTGCACTGGAAGAAGCAGCTAAGAGAACACATTTTGCGCCAAAGAAAAAGAAAGATACGAAGCGTGAAGCGCTCGAGCTGTACAAGCTCGCAGCATCGTCAGGAAAAACGGAGGCCAACGATAGGATTGCAATACTTGAAAAGGATATTTAGGGTTCCTTTAAAAGTCCCTCGCAATACCTTCTGAAAGAATCAAAAATCTATCCTCCGAAATGCCCTCTCTCCTGAGGGCATTTTTTATTCCCTCAACCGGGTCTTCGCAGCTGTCGTCGGCCAATGGAAAGGTGCCGAAGTGACTTGCAATACCCTGGGGTGAACCTAAGTCTTTATAGATCTCCACGGCCTGCGCCGGCGAACAATGGATAGGCGCCATAAACCATTCAGGTTTAAATGCACCGATTGGAATGATGGCGATTGTCGGTCTTGTCCTGACACCGATCTCTTTGAAGGTGTCCGGGTTATAACCTGTATCTCCTGCGAAATATATATTGCCATGATTGCCATGAATGGCAAAACCACACCATAAAGTTTTATCGCGATCTGCAGTTCCCCGTCCGCTGAAATGTTGAGCGGGCACCGCTTCGATGGTGAACGCTGCACCGAATGACGTTGTCTGCCACCAGTCTAATTCCTGTACCGATGTGATGTTCTTGCTCTTTAAATATGCACCAACGCCGAGGGGCACGATGTATCTGGGATTATACTTATCGTGAATCCGTTTAAGCGTGGTTATGTCGAGATGATCATAGTGATTATGACTTAACAACACGAGATCGATCCGCGGAAGATCGTCGAATAAAATTCCCGGGGGACGCATTCTTTTGGGACCCGCGAAGGTGAATGGGCTCACACGTTCACTCCACACGGGATCGGTGATAATATTCACGCCGTCTACCTGTATGAGAAATGTGGAATGATTAACGAATGTTATCCGTACGCCACCGTCATATCGCGGCAACGGGCGCGGACCCGGCTGTAAATTCCGGTAAACCCACTTGCCGGGTTTGCGATTGCGCATCCATTTCAAAACACCGAGAAGCCCCTGCGTTCTAAGGCCCTTAGGATTGATGAAAGTTTTACCGTTAAAATGATCGCTGACTGGACCTTTATAAACAGGAGCAGAGAGAAGAACTCCTATTATGAACGGGAGGGAGAGGAGGACAATTAATATTAAGAGGAGCCACATCATAATCTAGAATTCAGGAGTCAGGATTCAGGAGGAGGACTGGCGGTCAACTTCTGACTACGGTCTCCTGACTCCTGAATTCTTTATTGTGCGATCGCAACGATCTTTGCTAATGGAATCGCATTAGCTGCCGCTGTGATCTCCTGCTCGTTACTGTCGTCCATACGAAGTGTAACAAGCGTGTTGTTCATCGGGATCTGCAACTCATAATTTGTCTTAGCTGTTTCGCTATCGACTGACTTTGTGAGCAACGATTTATATCCCTGTATTTTCACCTGCTTCTGATTCTCGTCGCGCATCATACCACCAAGTATCGGTGTAGTAAGAATAGTCTGAAGAGAGTTGATCAATGGCGAGTTGTTGATGATCTCAACCTGTCCTGATTTCGGCGAAGTTCCATATGTGCGATGAACGTAGAGTCCGCCCGCATAACCGGCGCCGCCTGTGAGGTTATCTTCCTTTTCATTGACTTTCATCGTACCGATCTGCGCCGGAAGCATTTTTAGAATTTCTTTGCCGATAGCAATATCCAGGTCGCGAAGCATTTGTTCCATTGCAAACCTCGCATTCTCCAGGTCACCGGAACCGTAAGAAGATTTCGCCGTGGCGATGTTCTTATCGAAATCCTGTGAATAAGCTACGCTGCTGATAAATAGTATTAGGTATAAGATCTTTTTCATTGCTCGCCCAACTGTTTTTTGATTGAATCAATATCTACTGCCTCTGCTGCTTTCATCATCTCGCTTTCGTTCGCGAAGTTCACACCTTCATAAACGAGCAATGATGATTGTCCGAGAGGAACACTGAGTTTGTAACCAGAGCTTTCATCGTATTCGATAATTGCCCTGTTCCCTTTTACTTTAGTCTGCTTCCAGTTTTGCTGACCATTGGTTTGCTGTGCGTAGCCACCGTTCGCGAGATATGCATTTACGCCGGCCATCCAGGCAGAGTTGTTAGCAACCGTAACACGAAGCTCTTTTTCTTTAGAGTCGTTGTACTCGCGGTGGATCATGAGGCCGGCCCAACCATAACCGGAACTCGTCACCTGGTCGGCGCTCTCATTTTTCTTTAACCCGCTGATTGCTTCCGGAAGCGACTTGAGGATTTTATTGCCGATTTCGAGCTCGACACCGAGCATCGCCTGTTGAACCGCGTAGCGCGCTTCGCCGTAGCTCGATTTCTTATACGCCGCTTCGGCATCGGCAAGGTTCTGATTCACATCGGGTGGGGTAGATACTAAACCACCACCGCTATTGTTCGAAGGATGATTGGTTCCACCGTTGTTACTGCTGTTGCCGCCATTGTCATTGCCACCAGCGTTCCCGGTGCTGCTGCTGCCTGAATTCTGGTCTTTTTTCTTCTTCCCACTGAAGAGGTTGTCGATTGCCTCTCCCGCCTTCTGCTCACCTTTGCCTTTAAGCTTGTTGAGCACTTGAGCCTGTGAACCGGAAGCTACCGCAAGGGCAGCCGCCAACAGGATAAGTTTTGCTTTCATCGATTTTGGAATAAGGGTATTTGTGTTAGAGAATAAGTTACGAAAAACAGATCTATTTGTTCCGTCGTTCGAGTGTGCTGCCGGTAAAAAAACCTTCGTTAATTAAAGTCATCAGTTGTGCGGGGGTAGGATTGATCTGGTAAAATGTATCGTCACCGCGTTTGACTTCCTTATACCTGATTTTTTTCGAGAGCTTTTTCAATTGGTCTTTGGAGCCCTTTTCATCTTGCAGATCGATTGAGAGAAACTCGATACTGCCATTGGGATTTTGTTTAATTAGTCGAAGCACCCATTGGTCACCTGAACGGAAGTTTATGAAATAGTAATTCTGGTAAAACTTAACGACCAGCGAGTCACTGATCGTACCGCGCCCCAGCCAGTCTTTATCGTTCGAGTCTTTAAAATGGTAACCCCACGATTCGATGATGAGTGTGTCGGGTTTTTCATCGGAGGTGGCGCCTACGGGTAAATACATACCACGCAGGGCCTCCGGTACTTCTTGCAAGGGCTTAACTCCCGACGGCTGCGGCTCACGAAACGACACCTCTTTGCATGAAGCAAACATGAGGGTCCAGAATGCAGCCAGGAATGTCAGCCGTATAATCAAAGCTTAAATGCTTTTTTAACTGTGTCAACATAGTCGAGTTTTTCCCATGGGAATAACTCAACCTTCATTTTAACTTCGTTGTGCTTTCCTTTGTTGAACACTTTCTCTACCGTCTTCGGCTCGCGGCCCATGTGTCCGTAAGCTGCCGTTTCTGAATAGATGGGTGTGCGGAGCTTGAAACGCTCTTCGATGAAGTAAGGACGCATATCGAAGATCTTTTCAACCTTTGAAGCGATCTCACCATCGCTAAGTTTCACTTTCGATGTTCCGTATGTATTCACATACAAACCTACCGGCTTTGCAACACCGATAGCGTAAGCAACCTGAACCAGTACTTCGTCGCAAACACCAGCGGCAACAAGGTTCTTCGCAATATGGCGCGTTGCATATGCCGCAGAGCGGTCAACTTTTGAAGGATCTTTTCCGGAGAAAGCACCACCACCGTGAGCGCCTTTGCCACCATAAGTGTCAACGATGATCTTACGGCCAGTTAAACCAGTGTCGCCGTGAGGACCACCGATCACAAACTTACCGGTCGGGTTGATATGATATTTGATGTCGCTACCGAAGAGCTTCTGTACATGCTTCGGAAGTTTTTTCCGAATGCGTGGAATAACGATGTTGATGATATCTTCTTTGATCGTAGCCAACATAGCGTTGTCTTTAGCGAAATCATCGTGCTGTGTTGAAACCACAATTGTGTCGATGCGGGAAGGTTTGTTGTCGTCGCCGTACTCGATAGTCACCTGTGACTTTGCATCGGGACGGAGATAGGTCATCACTTTTCCTTCGCGGCGGATCGCTGCCATCTCACGGAGAATAGAATGGGCAAGATCCAAAGGAAGCGGCATGAAATTGTCGGTCTCGTTAGTAGCGTAACCGAACATCATACCCTGGTCGCCAGCGCCCTGGTCTTCTTTCTTCTTTCTTTCAACACCCTGGTTGATGTCTGAAGACTGTTCGTGGATAGCTGAGAAGATACCGCAGCTATTAGCCTCGAACATATATTCGCTTTTCGTGTAACCGATCTTCCTGATCACTTCACGTGCGATGTCCTGCACGTCGAGATATGCCGTGGACTTTACTTCACCGGCAAGAACAACCTGACCTGTTGTCACCAGGGTTTCGCAAGCAACTTTTGAGCTTGCATCATACGCGAGAAAGTAATCAATCAATGCATCGGAAATCTGGTCTGCAACTTTGTCGGGGTGACCTTCAGAAACTGATTCGGAGGTGAACAAATAAGGCATTCTTCGTTAGTTTTTATTTTTAAATTTTAGAGGCGCGCAAAGTTAAGAATTTCTTATGCAAGGAAAAGAAACACAGCAGGTTCCTTGGGCCAGTTTACTTTGCTCGATTGCCATTTGGCGACCGTTTGTGTTCTGATGCTTTCCTGTTTACCCGTGATATCGATTGCTACCGTAAGAAGAGTCGTTTTTTGAAGAGTTTTTAGCATCAGCTCGAATAGCTGGTTGTTCCTGTACGGTGTTTCAATGAAGATCTGCGTCTGCGACCTACTCCTCGATTCCTTTTCCATCGCCCGCAATGCTTCAGCCGCCTGCCTGGTATCGATCGGCAAGTAGCCATGAAACGTAAACTGCTGCCCGTTTAACCCCGAACCCATTAAAGCCATCAGCAAAGAAGAAGGTCCAACCAGGGGCACTACCTGGATATTGTTTGCATGGGCATATTCCACGGCACGAGCTCCTGGATCAGCAATACCCGGGCACCCCGACTCAGAGATCACGCCTATGTTTTGTTCTGAAACCGACGACATCAGCGACGCAATGTCCTCCTGCTTCGTGTCTTTGTCCAACACATGGAACGTAAGATCCTCTATAGAGTCGTAGATCTTGAGGCTGCTCAGGAACCGTCGGGCGGTTCTCACATTTTCGGCAAGGAAAATCCTGATGGAAGGAAGTACAGCAAGCACCTGCGGAGGTATCGTATCGTTCGCTCCCTCAGCAATGACGGTTGGTATCAGGTATAGCTTAGCCATTGAGCCAGTTCAGGACTGTCTCTTCAAATTCTTTTGGCTTTTCAGCCTGAACCCAGTGGCCTGTATCCAATGTAACCCATTGCACATTCGGGAAATACCGCGCCACCGTAGCTTCGTCGCCATCTTTATAATACCACGATTTTCCTCCTTTGATGAATAAGGTCGGACCCGTGTACTGACCTTCATATTGTAGTGCTTCTCCCATCTTCCCGATATTCTTATCGAGTGAATCAAGATTGATCTTCCATTCGAAGTGCTGTTGATCGTCGCCTTGCTCCGCCGGAGCGCTACGCGAAGGCGAACGGGCCAGGTTCTTCATAATGAACTGGCGTTCGTCCATCTTCGGGATCTTTGCGGCGAGGATAGCTTCCGCCTCGCTGCGCGATTTAAGATTCGTGAGATCGAGCGACTTCATCCCCGACAGGATATGATCATGATGCAACGGATACGACTTCGGCATAATATCCACAACGATGAGCTTGCCCGTCTTCGACGGATTTTTGATGGCGAAGTTCATGGCAACTTTTCCCCCCATCGAGTGGCCGAGGATAATCGGCTTTTCGAGCTTCTGACCGTGGATAAATTCTTCCAGGTCCTCTGTAAGAAGCTTGTAGCTGTGATCGTCGCTGTGTGGCGATTGCCCGTGGTTACGCTGATCGACGGTGAAGACGCGGAATTTTGTCGCGAAGATTTTTGAAAGTGAATACCAGTTGTCTGACGAGCCAAACAATCCGTGAAGAATGATCAATGGCTGACCTTGTCCGGCTTCCCTGAAGAACAATTTCATGATCGCAAGATAGTTCTTTGCGTTGGGTTATCTTTGCGCCTGCCTGCCGGAAGGCAGGTCTTTCGCGTTAAAAAGAAATGAAAATCCAGAACCTCGACATTGCCGATATCGCTAACGAATTCGGTACCCCTTTGTACGTTTACGATGCCGATAAGATTGTTACGCAAGTTAATAACCTTAAAAAAGCTTTTGCCGGAGCAGACCTTCAGATCAAGTATGCCTGCAAGGCACTTACGAATATTTCTATACTGAAGCTGCTCCGTAAACACGGCGTCGGTGTAGATGCAGTGTCAACAAACGAAGCCCGCCTTGCGATCCTTGCCGGCCTTGCCCCGGAAGGCATCAACTTCACACCGAGCTGCGTAGATTTTTCGGAGATACAGGAGGGTGTTGACCTGAAGCTTACCGTTAACCTTGACAATCTTGTGATGCTCGAACGGTTCGGGCAGACTTACGGGAACACATATCCATGTGGTATCAGGCTCAATCCGCACATCATGGCAGGAGGAAACCTGAAAATCTCGACGGGACATGTGAATTCGAAGTTCGGTATTTCCATACAACAACTTCCCGAGATCAAAGCGATCATAGAAAAGTATAAGATCAGGCTGCAGGGACTTCACATACACACCGGTTCAGAGATCGTGGAAACAGAAGTTTTCATGAAGATGTCGGATATCTTTTTCAGTATCGCGAAAGATTTTCCTGACCTGAAAGTGATCGACTTCGGCGGTGGATTCAAGGTAGCTTATAAGAAGGACGATAAAGTAACAGACCTGGCGGCAATAGGATCGCGGTTATCAGAAAAGTTTGCAGCCTTCGAAAAGGAAACGGGTAAGCATCTGCAGTTGTGGATCGAGCCTGGCAAGTATCTCGTTAGCGAAGCAGGGTACCTCGTTACAAAAGCGAACGTTGTTAAAGAGACGCCTGCGCTTACGTTCGTCGGCGTCGACAGCGGATTGAATCATCTCATCAGGCCGATGATGTACAATGCTTATCATGAGATTGTCAATGTTTCGAATCCGGGTGCGCCTTTGAAAACATACACGATTGTGGGGAACATCTGTGAAACCGACACGCTGGGCTCCGATCGCGAGCTGAACGAAGTCCGCGAAAAAGACCTTATCGTGTTAAAGAATGCGGGAGCTTACGGCTATTCGATGGCCTCTAACTACAACTCACGTTTAAGGCCCGCAGAAGTATTGGTTATAGATGGGAAGGCACACCTGATCCGCGAAAGAGATAAGTTGGAAGATATCCTGAGAGGGCAGAAGGACGTGATTCATTAGTCATTACTCACTGGACATTGAACATTACTCAATAACATTGACCATTTCACATTTCACATTGATCGCTTGTGGGTCAGAGAATGACCACGACTCCGAAAAATGATCAATGTGTAATGTGAAATGTGTAATGGGTAATGGTCAGAGTTTCATCGACATATAAAGTCCCGTTGGCGATGCCGAGATATTCATTTTACTGATGAACTTAGGTTCTCCCGCCTTCTCTTTGTGCATCAGGTAAACAAGGTTTGTCGAAAGTATACCAATGCCGGCGCCGACGAGAACATCGGAAGCCCAGTGGCGGTTGCTCATCATGCGGCATGATCCAACGGCTGTTGCCATAGTATACCCCGCCACACTATACCAGATGCTTTTTTTCCCGAACTCTTTATGAAGAAGAGTAGCAGCCATAAATGCCTGCGCAGTATGGCCTGAAGGAAATGAATGTGACCCTCCATCGGGACGCGTTTCATTAGTAAGATATTTCAACGGCCTCACGAACGCGATCATCAACGCCTCGGACTGCACAGCCAGCGAAAATTGATTTAAGAACTTATGCTCACCCTTATGATGCGTGGCGGTAAGGGCAAACATCATAACCATTGGAGCAAACTGCGTATAGTCGCTGACATTGCTCGGGGCCTTGGGCCCTCGCTCGTCGATCTGCTGATTAAGAAAATGCTGTATGTGCTGATTCTGTCCCTGTATCATCAGGCCGGCTGTAACAAACGCGACAGGTGCTGCGAACGTATTGACAAACCTGCGTGGCTTAGGCGCGGGAGGTTCGATAGCAAGTGAATCAGCATACTGCGAGTAGCCAAATTCAGGGAAGAAAATAGCAATGAGAAGAATGAAGTACTTCTGCACAAGTTGAGGTTTAGATGTAATTTCGAAAAAAAATAGCATTGAACAAGCTACTTCTCTCCCTCCTTGTTACGCTCGTCTTCTTCCAGGTAACCTTCGCTCAAGTCCCAGACACCCTTATTTATAAAGATTCCACGCACTTTGTGCGAATGCAGGTCTATCATGTTGGTGACACGACGTATTACTACCAGAAGCCGCGACCTTTTTCTTTCATCACAAAAATTCCTGCGACGTATCCCGTAGCCGCACGCAATGTCTTCAGGAAGCAAAACATAAGACCATTCGCGATCATATTGGCATCAACGGCAGCATTAATACTTGCGGACCAGGGTATCTCCAACAAAGTGCAACAGGCCTCGAATTATATCGGGCTCGATAACACCCGCGCCTACGGTAAGAGTATCGCGTTTAAGGTCGGCGGTTTTAAAGTGGATATCTATGACGTCCCAAAGAATCTCAACACCGCCGTTTATTCGATGGGCGAAGGCATCCCGCCAATCATACTCGCAGGCGGACTATGGGGTTTTGGACTTGCAAAGAAGGATTACCGGGCAATTTCTACAGCGTCGCAGATCGTGCAGGCGACGACAGCTGCCGGTTTCGTAACGCAATTCATTAAGAGGACAACAGGTCGCGAAAGTCCTTTCAGGGCGACCAGGCATGGAGGCGCATGGCGACCACTCCCCGCATTTTCTGAATACCAGAATAACACATCGAGGTACGATGCCTTCTCAAGCGGACACATGGGAACGATGGTCGCGACCTATGTAGTGCTCACAGAAAATTATCCGGAGAAGAAATGGATCAAACCCGTGGGCTTAACAATCATGTCACTTGTTGGTGTGGCTATGATAAATAATGGCGTGCACTGGTCGAGTGACTATCCATTGGCGGTGGGAATAGGATATGCGGTGGGTAAAGCCACTGTGCATCTTAACAGGTTTGTTAAAGGAGAAAAACTGCTCACCCGAAAACGACGGTGAACATTAGTCATTACACACTAGACATCAAACAATGATCAATAACATTGATTCATTGATCATTGAACAATGTTATTGGATAATGTGTAATGTTTAATGTATAATGACTAATGTCTACGCTGGTTGTTCCAACGTAATCTTAAAGGTCGTTCCGGTGCCTGGTTTTGAATGCAACTCAACCGATCCTCCGATGCGCGCGAGAGTTTCCTTAACGATATACAATCCCAGCCCCGTGCCTTGCGATTTCTCCGAAGCCCTGTAGAACATATCAAAGATCTTTTCATGATGATGCTTTTCGATGCCATCACCATTGTCGGCAACCACGAACGACACCTTTCCCATCGCTTTTTCGAAGTCAACCTGGATATAGGGATCAGGTTTGCCAGGTGAATGATACTTGACTGCATTGCTGAGCAGGTTTCCAAGTACCATTTTGGTAAGGCTATAGTCGCCCATAAACCGGTTCGACGCCGACTCCATGTACCTGATGTCGATGTTTTTGCCCTCGGCCAGCACTTTCACGTCCGAAATAGAATCAGCTAAAAGGGTGTTAAAATCGACTATTTCGTACTTAAGTTCAGTTTTTTTGACCCGGGAAATGGTCAAAATGTCAGATATGACACGATCTAATTTTACCACCCTGTCCTCGATAAGGCGGAGGTAATTGTTCGCCGCATGGTCTTTGACCTCTCCCCGCGCGACGGTGATAAGACCAAGTACTGAGGCCACCGGCGCTCTCAGGTCGTGCGAGGTGCTATAGATGAAACTGTCGAGTTCGCTGTTCGCCTTTTTAAGGGTCGCCTGCTCGTCTTCCAGCAGCCAGATCACAAGGCCCAGACCTATGAGTGCTATGAGCACCAATTTAGCCAGGCCAAGAAGTTGAGGTAAGAGGATCTTGTCTCCCATTACAAACAGCACAACGGCGCGTAGATCATAGAGGTGGACGAGTCCATAAAATACGAATCCAAAGGCAACGAGCTTCACGCCGATACCACGAAGACTTTTTGTGAACAAAAGAGTGATGCCGCCAATCAGGAACGAGGCACCGGTGATGAGGTCCATTGATCCGATCTGGTAAATGAAATCTTTTGGATCGATAGCGAAAGCGGCAGCGCTGATTGCACCGAGGCCAATACCCGCGGCCAGGTAAATTCTGAACAGTGCTTTCTTTAATCCTTTCTGGTTAATGGCTTCGTATACGCCGATGAACATGAGGACCACATAGGCATTATTGGAGAGCGCGGAGGTGAGTCCGGCAAAAGTTCTGATCATCGGATCTGATCCGAAAGATGAAGTCAGGTAAGCAAAGGCTATTGCGTGCGCGCAAAAGGTGTATGCGCTGAAAGACCATGTGCGCAGGTAGATGCGCTCGTATACACGGCTAAAATAAGTGAGCATTATACCAATGCCCAAACCAAGAACAAACTGAGCCAGGTACAGAAAAGGTGCCTGTGCCGCGACTATGTCACTCATCACCGATCAATTAATAAAACTGGTTATCGACAACTATTGGCTCGGGAATGAAATTAGTGCGTTCAGAAAAATCAAAAAAGACTGTTCACAGAGTTGCGGAGGGCATGTAAGAAAAAAGGCCATTCTGAATTTCAGAAGGGCCTTTTTCGGGTCCGAAGACCGGCTTTTGAAGTGGTGACGGAGGGAGTTGAACCCCCGACACAAGGATTTTCAGTCCTTTGCTCTACCAACTGAGCTACGTCACCTTATTTGTAGCGGAAAATACCGGGTTTTCCCAATTGTTAACCGCGAGGGGCACAAAAGTATGGAAATTTAGGTTCGACGCAAAAATCTTGTAAATATTGCCGCATGAGATTATCCTGGATGTTCTGCGCCGTCGTGTTTTCACTTACGATATCGTGCACAACCAAAGAACAGAAACAAGAACTGCTGGCCAGGCAGTACTGCGGTAGCTGCCATTCTTTTCCCGATCCATCTTTACTGAGCAAAGACGCCTGGCGCACTGTCATGCCCCAGATGGCCGTGCGCATGGGGATCAACATAAACCTTCTCACCCGCCTGAGCGAAGACGACTATCCGTATGTGATGCAAACTCTTCCAAATAAACCTATGATCACCGAGCAAGACCTCGACGAGATCCTCAGGTATTACGAACGCGAATCGCCGGAAACATTGCCGTTGCCGCCCGACTTCCAGGCAAAAGAACTTAACCAGTTCGATATAACGGAAATGGCTGTTCTCAAAAGCCGCCCTACTCTTTCAATGCTGAAAGCCGATACCATCAAAAAGGAGATCTGGTTGTCGGACCGGCGGAAAGGTCTTTATAAGTACGACTATAATTTTAACCGACTGGATTCGGTCCCGATAACGAGCCCGGCCACAAGTATTGTGTTCGGCGAGCAACCATTGATCTCGCTGATCGGCATCATGGATCCTAACGATCAGCCTAAGGGCTCTTTGGTAACACTTGATCAGACAGTTCTGATAGATTCAATGAAACGCCCGGTATATATCAGCCGGACTGATCTCAATAAAGACAAACGTGAAGACCTTATAGTATGTGCTTTCGGCAACTACGGTGGCGAATTGTCGGCCTATGAAAATACAGGGGGCAATAAATACATAAAGCATACGATGAGCTCGCTGCCGGGTGCGAGGAAAACTATCGTAAGGGACTTTAATAATGACGGATTAGACGACGTGCTCGTTCTATTTACCCAGGGCGATGAACAGATATCGTTGTATACCAACGCGGGTAACTTCAGATTTAAGGTAACGACGTTATTGAAGTTCGTACCCGTAAATGGTTCAAGCTATTTTGAGATCATAGATTTCAATAAAGACGGGCATTGGGATATTATCTACGCGAATGGCGACAATGCAGACTATTCGAAGATCTTTAAACCTTATCATGGAGTCCGGATCTTTTTGAACGACGGCGAGAATCATTTTAAAGAATCGTGGTTCCATAACCTTTATGGATGCGCGATGGTCGCGGCCCGCGATTTCGATAAGGACGGAGATATCGATATTGCCGCGATCTCTTTTTTCCCTGATTTTAAAGGTCATCCGGAGCGGGGCTTTGTTTATTTCGAAAACAATAACGGGAACCTCGAGCCTTACACAACGCCGCTTGGGGCCGACGGCCGATGGATGCATATCGAGCAGGTGGACATTGACAGCGACGGGTATATGGATATTATTCTGGGAGCACTGGACTTCGAATCGGAAGGCGTTACACAGGAGCTCAACGACCGGTGGAATAAAAATAAGACGGACATCCTGGTGTTGAAAAATAAAGGAAAGAAATAGACCTTTAATGATAACTTTGAGTAGGAAAGAAATCGCATGATGATCGTTCAACAGGTTTTATTCCTGATCACACTTGGCGTAGCCATATACTTTATCATTAGAAGGGTAAAGTTCATCAAATCCAACATCGCGTTGGGAAAGCAGGAAGTTGTCGGCGGAGATACTTCGCGACGATGGAGCAACGTATTGCTCGTGGCCTTCGGACAAAAGAAAATGTTTAAGCGCCCGTTGCCGGCGATCTTTCACTTATTCATTTACGTCGGATTTCTTGTCATCAACCTGGAAGTGCTCGAGTTCATCATCGATGGACTTGCGGGAACGCACAGGATCTTCAAGCCTTTCCTTGGGGGATTTTATTTCATGTTGATGAATATGTTCGAGTTCCTCGCGGTGCTGGTCCTGCTGGCCTGTGTTGTGTTCCTTTATCGACGAAATATTCAACGACTCCCCAGATTTCAGAATACAGAGTTGAATGGCTGGCCACGAAAGGATGCCAACCTGATCTTATTTACTGAAATAGTTTTAATGTTTGCGATCCTGACGATGAACGCAAATGATCACGACGGGCCATTCTTCTTCAGCTCTTTTATTGAACCGGTATTCAATGGATTGGATGAACATACACGGATGGTTATCGAAAGATTCGCCTGGTGGTTTCATATCATCGGCATTCTCGGTTTTGCCGTGTATGTTACCTATTCGAAGCACCTGCACATCTTCATGGCTTTCGTGAATACATATTATGCACGCCAGGAACCTAAAGGACAAATGCACAATATGCCGGTCGTTACCCGGGAAGTAAAATCAATGCTTGGGCTCGGCACAGAGACAACTTCATCTGCTGAGCAGCCGGGCAGGTTCGGTGCAAAAGATGTAAACGACCTCGCCCGGGTTCACCTGATAGCCGCATACTCCTGTACCGAGTGTGGAAGATGTACTTCTGAATGTCCTGCAAATATCACCGGTAAAAAACTTTCTCCCCGCAAGATCATGATGGATGTTCGCGACAGGATGGAAGACATCGGAAATGGTATCAATAAAGAGAAGACGCTCCTCAACGATTATATCACGAAGGAAGAGATCAATGCGTGCACGAGCTGTAATGCCTGTGTCGAAGCGTGCCCGGTTCTCATAAACCCTTTGGATATCATATTAGAATTGCGCCGCTATGTAGCGATGGAAGAATCGGGATCGCCTGCACAATGGAACTCTATGTTCCAGAATGTTGAGACCAATTTTGCCCCGTGGAAATTTCCTGCATCGGATAGATTTAACTGGGCGAAGAACATCCAATAACCATATCGAATAGCCAATGACGATACCTAGTGTAGCCGATTTAGTTGCAAAGGGAGAAACTCCTGAAATACTTTTTTGGGTTGGATGTGCAGGGTCTTACGACGATCGATACAAAAGAGTCACTGTTGCTTTCGCGAAGATCCTTGAAGCAGCAAAAATAAAATTTGCCGTCCTGGGTAACGAAGAGGCCTGCAATGGCGACCCGGCCCGCAGGGCAGGCAATGAATTCCTGTTCCAGATGCAGGCGATGAACAACATCCAGATCCTGAACGGCTACGGCATCCGGAAGATCGTTACAGCTTGTCCTCATTGTTTCAACACGTTGAAGAATGAATACCCGGAGCTCGGGGGAACATACGAGGTCATTCACCATTCAACATTCCTTCAGGCACTCATTAACGAAGGTAAAGTGAAGCTGCAGGGAGGAGGAATCTTCAAAGGACAAAAAATAACATACCACGATTCATGCTACCTCGGCAGGGCCAATAACATCTACGAAGCTCCGCGCGAGGTGCTGAAAGCTCTCGACGCAGATCTCGTTGAAATGAAAAGGTGTCGTACCACGGGATTGTGCTGTGGTGCGGGTGGTGCCCAGATGTTCAAAGAACCGGAAAAGGGAAAAAAAGACATTAACATCGAGAGGGCGGAAGAAGCAATTGCGACCAACGCCAAGACTATCGCGACAGCGTGCCCTTTTTGCATGACGATGATGAGCGATGGTGTGAAGAACAAGGAAAAAGAGACGGAAGTAAAAGTTAAAGACCTCGCAGAGCTCGTGTTGGAAAGAATTCAGGAGACAGGGGGCCAGGAATAGACACCGAATAGTTGAGATATCAGACTCCTGACTCCTGAATTCTGACTCCTAATTATGGAACCTTCGAATCAATAGATCGGTTTTTCAACTATGTACGTACCATTCGATCAACTTCCCGAACACTCCAGGATCTGGATATATCAGTCGGACAGAAAATTCACCAGTGTTGAGAAGCAGCAGGCAGAGCTTGCCCTTCGCGATTTCTGCGAAAACTGGACCGTTCACAACCAGGATACGCGAGCCAGCTTCAGTATTGAGCACGACCAATTCATCATCCTGGCGATAGACGAGGATTACCGCCTTGCCAGTGGTTGCTCGATAGATTCGTCGGTGAGGCAGCTTAAAGCTTTGCAGACGCAATTTGGTCTTGATCTTTTCGATCGCACCCGGGTCGCTTTCCTGGTCAACAATTCCGTACAAATTCATCCGCTGTCGCGCCTGAAAGCTCTTTTCGAAACTGGTGAGCTCGGCAGGAATACGATCACCTTCGATAACCTGGTTCCGTCGCGCGGCGACCTTTCCCAGACATGGAGAAAGCCGGTGGAAAAAACGTGGCTGACAAAATATTTACCGAATTCTGCGTTAGCCTAAGGAATGCCTTAATTAGAGGCTATTTTCGTAGCTTTACTGGGCATCGTGCGTTATGAAATTCAGGGCGATATTTTTTCTTCTCGTCATCGGCCTCCTTGCTGCCTGTTCGGCAGACAAGAAGATGGCCAAAGCCTTCAGGCAGGGCAAGTATCAGAAGGTCATCAACTATTACACAGATGTCCTTCAGAAGAACCCCAATAATCCAAAAGCAAACTATTTCGTGGCGGAATCCTTTCGCCAGTCGAACCGCATTCAGCAATCAGAAGCTTTCTACGCGAAAGCAAACGGACCCGGCATTGATGACGACAGTGTAAGGTTGTATTACGCGAAAGCGTTGCAGGCGAACGGCAAATACACGGAAGCACGTGAGCAGTTTGAGGAACTCCAGGCAAGTGCCGAAACTGAGCCGATGAAGAAGCGGGCTGCGAAAGAGCTTGCCGGTTTGGCCGGTCTCGATAAGCTGAACGAGAAAGAAAGTTATTATAAGATCAAGAATCTTGAATCGATCAACACGCCATTCGGTGAATATGCTCCTTCATATTTGAACGGAGAATTGTATTTCACATCATCGCGTACCAATGGAAGAATTTACGAAGCATCGGGAACGCCGTTCACAGATCTCTATCGTGTGGAAACAAAAGGTGCGAACGTCGACATCAATACGGTAAAGCCTTTACCTGAATCGATCAACGACTCGAACGTGAATGAAGGTTGTATCACGTTTACACCGGATGGACGAACGATGGTGTTTGGAAAGGGAAACACAGGTAAGCGCAAAGGCGCCGATGATGTGGACCTTTATATCTCGCGCTTTCGCAATGGGCAGTGGAGTGAGCCAGCTCTTATCAACATTAATACACCGAAGAACTGGGAATCGACGCCGGCTTTCAGTCCCGATGGAAAGACCTTGTATTTCGCCTCCAACCGCCCGGGTGGTTATGGCGGCCTCGATCTTTACTCTGCGGTAATGGATTCACGCGGCCGTTTTACCCGTGTGAAAAATCTCGGTCCCGATATCAATACAGCCGGAGATGAGATGTTCCCGTATGTTGCCGAAAACGGAAAGATGTATTTCTCTTCCGACGGTCATCCGGGATATGGACAGCTCGATCTCTTTGTCGTGAACAGGGTTAATGGAAAGACCGCGATCGAAAATCTTGGTCGCCCGGTGAACAGCACCGGTGATGATTTTGGAATTTTCTTGTTCAGACCCGATCGTGGTTTCTTCACCTCTAACCGGGAAGGCGGAAAAGGCGATGACGACATCTACACGTTCGTGAATGAAGATCCGAACCTGCGTGTTGTTAACTATTATTTGCAGGGTGTTACTTATGCATTAAAAGCAGACAGTAGCCGCGAGATCCTCGCCGATACGAAAGTACAGCTCCTCGATGCATCGGGTCAGGTGATGCAGGATTTTGTTACCGGTAACGACGGTAAGTTTCTCTTCAGGGTATACGATAATGAAAAGTATACTCTTACCGGCGAAGCCGATGGTTATATCGCGAAGCGTCAGCCTTATACTACCATTGGAAAAGGAGTGCCGCTCGAATCTTTGAAAGAGCTGGTTACGAACATCACGCTCGACACGGTGATGGTCCTCGATAAAAAGGCCACCAACATCGCGTTCCGTTTGAAGAACATCAACTTCGGTCTCGATAGTTTTAACATCAACCCGATAGCTGCCAGGGAACTAGATAAGCTCGTCGACCTTTTGAACGATAACCCGGATATCACAAAGATGGAGTTGAGCTCTCATACCGATAGTATTGCATCGGCGGACTATAACCAGCAACTGTCGCAGCGTCGTGCGCAGTCTACTGTTGATTATCTCGTGAAGAAGGGCATTTCCAGGGAACGTCTTGTTGCGAAGGGTTACGGTGAATCGAAGCCCGTGGCTCGCAACACCAATCCCGATGGCACCGATAATCCCGAGGGTCGTGCACGCAACCGTCGTACGGAATTCCGAATTCTCCAGATGGGTCCTGTGACCGAGAAGAAAGAACCCGACGAGTTCGACGAAGACAAGTATTTCAAGAACGATAAGAATTGACGTTCGTGTAATAGTCTTTCCCGTACGAGAGGTTTTAAATACCTTTCGTATATGAAGAGTATCCTTACCTTACTGTTGTGTGTTACGACAGTTATTTCATATTCACAAAAGAAGTCGAACGCCCCCATCCAAAAGAAACCTCTTTCCCATACAGTCTATGACCAATGGAAAGAGATCGGTTCAAAAGCATTGACACCCGATGGCAACTATGCCGCCATTACGATCAATCCACAGGATGGTGACGGCAAGGTTGTCTTTTATAATCTGAAAACCGGCGTCCAGGACTCTGTTAAGCGCGCTGATAACATCCTGCTCACATACGATAATAAGTTTGCTGTCTTCAAAGTGAAACCACAACAGAAAGTTGTGAAAGACCTGCGGAGATTGAAGAAGAAAAAAGAAGAGTTACCGAAAGATACACTCGCTCTTTATTCATTTACGACAAGAAAAACAGAGAAGATAGCCGATGTAAAATCCTTCAGGATCCCGGAGAAGGCGGGCGGTTGGGTTGCATATACTCTCGAAGCAAAGAAAGAGGAGAAACCCAAGCCGGGAGAAAAGCCAAAGAAGGTCAAGAAGAACACAGAGGAAAACGGATACACTTTGGTTTTAAGGGGCCTGGAAAAAGGAACCTCGAACTTTACTTATCCTTTTGTGAGAGATTTTCTTTTCGCCAAGAATGGAACTGGTCTCCTTTTCACAACGTCCGGAGACAGCTCGCTTGCTGCTGGAATATACTGGCATGACCTTTCGGCCAATCAACTGAAAACTTTGCACGTTGGTCGTGCCAAGTACAAATACAAAGGCTTATCGATCAGTGAGGACGGAACCCAAGCAGCGTTTATTTTAGATTCCGATACGACGAAGGCATTGATCCGCCGTCCTCAACTATTTCATTGGAAGGCAGGCGATGTTGCTGCGAAATATTATGATGTAACGAACTCTATGGCGCTTCCGCCAAGCTGGCTGATAAGCGATGTACAGACGCCATGGTTCTCCAAAGACGGCAGGAAACTTTTCTTCGGAACGAATCCGACGCCGCTGGTGCAGGATACGATGAAGCTTGCGGAAGAAATTGTGAACGTGGAGATCTGGGGTAACTCGGACGCCATTATTTATCCGCAACAAAACAAACAGGTGGAATCGGAACGCAAGAGGTCGTACATGGCTGTGCTGGACCTGGGCGAGAGATCGGTAACTCAGATTGCCACAAAAGATCTTCCTAACGCAGAAATCGGCGATGAAGGAAATTCGAACATCGTCCTGATGGAAACGAATAAACCGTATCAACGAATGATCACTTATGATCCGTCGGCTTACAATGATTTCTATTTGTTCGACATGAAGACACGGCTGTTGCTCGACATTGCCGGGAAGGTGAAGGGCAACGCACAGTTGTCGCCAAAAGCGAAATATGCTTTTTGGTTTAGCGCGCCTGACACGACGTGGTTTATTTATAGCGTAGCTTCCGATTCGTCGTTGAGAATAAAAGGTATTACGAAGTTTGCCGACGAAGAGGATGACCACCCGGATTATCCTTCCCAGTATGGCACTGCGGGCTGGACAACCGATGATTCCGCGTTATTGATCTATGATCGTTATGACATCTGGTCGTATGATCCTGATGGGACCAAAGCACCGGTGAATCTTACAAAGGTGGGGCGTCAGGAAAAAACAGTTTTCAGGTACATCAAGCTCGATCCTGAGGAAAGATCGATCGATCCGAATAAAGATCTGCTGCTGTCGGCGTTCAATGAAACCACGAAGCAGTCGGGTTTCTATAAGCTCTCGCTGAAAGACGGAAAGCTCAGCAAGTTGATCATGGACGATTTCAAATTTGTTGGCGCGGTGAAGGCAGCCAAAGCCAACCAGATACTGTTTACCAGGGAGAGCTTCAGAGAATTTCCGGATGTGTGGACATCGGATGTGAACCTCGCGGGAATGAAGAAGCTCACGGATGCCAATCCACAGATGAAGAATTATTCATGGGGAACGGTGGAGTTGGTGACATGGAATTCACTTGATAATGTTCCATTGACCGGACTATTATATAAACCTGAGAACTTCGATCCGAAGAAGAAATACCCGATGATCACTTACTTCTATGAGAAGGAGAGTGATAATCTTCACGCGCACATTCCTCCAACACCTTTACGCTCTGCGATCAACAGGTCTACTTATGTAAGTGATGGTTATCTCGTGTTCGTACCCGATATCGTTTATAAGATCGGCTTCCCCGGAGAGAGCGCATACAATGCGATACTGCCCGGGGTTACTTCATTGATCGCGAAAGGTTTCGTTGACGAGAAGAACATCGGCATACAGGGACATAGCTGGGGCGGATACCAGACCGCATACATTGTTACCCGCACCAATCTTTTTAAGGCTGGAGAAGCCGGTGCGCCGGTCGCGAATATGATTAGCGCTTACGGAGGCATCCGTTGGGAGAGCGGTATGAGCCGTATGTTCCAGTATGAACATTCACAGAGCCGTATCGGAGGAACGTTGTGGGAGAAGCCGATGCATTTCATTGAGAACTCGCCGATCTTTTTTGCAGATAAGATACAGACACCATTGTTGCTGATGGCTAACGACAACGACGGAGCAGTGCCATGGTACCAGGGTATTGAGATGTACATGGCGATGCGTCGTTTGGACAAGCCCGTGTGGATGTTGAATTACAACGGTGAGCCTCACTGGCCGGTGAAGAGAGAGAACAGGATGGACTTCCAGATAAGGATGAAAGGATTTTTCGATTATTATCTCAAAGGTGCGGCTATGCCGGGCTGGATGAAAGATGGCGTGCCGGCAGTTGAGAAAGGTATTAAGACGGGTTATTGATATATTTGACTGATGAGCATTTTCGGTTTAAAGGATAAGGTTGTCGTGATCACGGGTGGAGGCAGCGGGATCGGTCTGGCGATCACCAAAGTGTTTGAAGAGCAAGGTGCGATCGTTCACGTGTTTGATCTCAAATCGGATAGCCAGCATTTTCATAAAGTGAACGTGTCGGTGCAGCAGGAAGTAAAGAACGCCGTGGCATCGATCGGACGAATCGATATTCTTGTGAACTCCGCGGGAATCGCTCACATCGGCAATCTTGAGAATACTTCGGACGCAGATTTCGATCGTGTTTATAATGTGAATGTGAAGGGCACCTACAACACGATGTATGCGGTGGTTCCCGTTATGAAGAAACAAAAGCATGGAGTTATCCTGAACATCGCTTCGGTAGCTGGTATAGTAGGTATCCCCGATCGTTTTGCGTACAGCATGAGCAAAGGCGCTGTAATGAGCATGACCATGTCGGTTGCAAAAGATTTCGTCAAAGATGGTATCCGCTGCAACAGCATTTCTCCCGGAAGAGTGCACACGCCTTTTGTAGATGGTTTCATCAAGGCCAATTATCCCGGCAGGGAGGAAGAGATGTTTGATAAACTTTCGAAGACACAACCCATCGGTCGCATGGCAAAACCGGAAGAGATCGCTCACCTGGCGTTGTACCTGTGCTCGGATGAAGCGTCGTTTATCACCGGAACAGACTACCCGATCGATGGAGGATTTATAAAACTTAACAACTAATGAAATTATTCAGGTTCGGCAAAGAAGGTTCAGAAAAACCGGGAGTTCTTCACAACGGAAAACACCTCGATGTCTCGTCGTTCGGTGAGGACTTCGGTGAAAAATTTTTAGAGACCGACGGACTCGCACGTCTCGGGAGATTTTTGACAGAGAAAGGCTCTTCATTACCTGAAGCTAAGATCGATCGTTATGGATCGGCGGTCACGCGCCCGTCGAAGATAATTTGCATAGGTCTTAATTATGCAGACCACGCGAAGGAATCAAATATGGAACTTCCGAAGGAGCCAATCGTTTTTTTTAAATCTACCACATCGCTCTGTGGTCCCAACGATAACCTGATCATTCCCAGGAACAGCACTCAAACAGACTGGGAGGTCGAGCTTGGTGTGGTAATCGGAAAGAAGACCAGCTACATTTCGGAAGCGGATGCCCAAAAACATATCGCCGGTTACGTAACTATCAACGATTACAGCGAACGCGAGTTCCAGCTGCATCGTGGTGGCCAGTGGGTGAAGGGAAAGAGCTGTGACTCATTTGCTCCGATCGGTCCGTATTTAGTTACTCCTGACGAAGTGAAGGATATCAACAATACCAGGTTGTGGTTGAAAGTGAATGGTAAGACGATGCAGGACGGTACCACAGCCAACCTTGTTTTCAAAGTTCCATTCCTTGTTTCATACCTGAGCCAGTTTATGACGTTGCTTCCCGGCGATGTTATCTCAACCGGAACTCCTGCCGGCGTCGGTTTGGGAATGAAACCGCAGGTTTATCTGAAGGCAGGAGATGTTGTGGAACTGGGAATTGAGGGAATTGGTGAGCAGAAGCAGACCGCTGTCGCTTATAAAGGATAGAGCAGAAATGATCATCGATTCCCATCAGCATTTCTGGAGATATAACCCGGAGCATCATGGCTGGATCAATGATGATATGGCGGTAATTCGCCGTGATTTTCTTCCGAAAGAACTGGAGCAGATCTATCGTCACAACGACATCGATGGTTGTGTTGCAGTGCAGGTTGATCAAACTGAAGCAGACACGGAATTCATGCTTTCATTCGCAAGGAAGTATGAGTTCATCAAAGGTGTTGTTGGTTGGGTCGACCTTCAGGCGCCGGACGTTAAAGATCGTCTCGATTACTTCTCCGGTGAAGAAAAAATCAAAGGCTTTCGTCACATCGTACAGGGTGAAAGCGATCCTGATTTCCTGTTGGGAGAAAATTTCTGTCGTGGGATCGGGATGTTGAGGGATTATAATTTCACTTACGACATACTTGTATATCACCACCAGTTGGACAGCGTGGAAAAGTTTGTAGAAAAATTCCCGGATCAACAGTTTATTATCGACCATATTGCGAAGCCTGCGATTGCACAAGGCGAGATGGATCAGTGGTCGAAGCGTATGATTTCGATATCGAAACATCAGAACGTTTATTGCAAGCTGTCGGGGATGGTGACGGAAGCCGATTTCAAAGACTGGACTTACGAACAGATCGTTCCTTATATCGACACGGTGCTTGAATGTTTTGGTCCATCGCGGCTCGTTTACGGTTCCGATTGGCCGGTGTGTCTTGTGGCCGCCACGTATGAAGAACAGTTTGGCGTGGTACAGAAAGCTATCGAAAAATTATCGCCCGCTGAGAAGAAGCAAATTCTTGGTGAAAATGCGATCCGATTTTATCATCTTTAAACGTGGATCTTCATCTCAATAAGAAAGTCTTTATAGTTACTGGCGGTGCTAAGGGTATTGGTCGTGCAATCTGCGAACTACTTTCGGCAGAAGGCGCCCATGCTGTGATCGTCGACAAAGACGAGAAGGCCGGCCATGAGCTGGCTTCCAAACTTTCCAACTCATATTTTATTTCCGTGGATCTCGGCAGCAGCGATGCCTGCCGCATTGCCGTGGAGGATGCCTTCGCCAAATATGGCCGTGTTGATGGCATCGTGAACAATGCCGGTCGCAACGACGGTGTTGGTTTGGAACACGGATCTCCCCGGAAATTTATCGAGTCGGTCGAAAGCAACGTGGGCCATTTCTATTACATGGTTCATCACGCTCTGTCGCACCTCAAGAAGGCAAAGGGAAGCGTCGTGAATATTGGATCAAAAGTCTCTCTGACGGGCCAGGGAAGTACAAGTGGTTATGCTGCGGCGAAAGGCGCGGTGCTGGCACTTACAAGAGAATGGGCCGTCGAGCTTTTGCCTTATTCCATAAGAGTGAATGCAGTTCTTCCTGCTGAAGTGTGGACGCCGATGTATGAGTCGTGGCTATCGACGTTGAAGAATCCTGAAGAGAAGAAAAAACAGATCGAGAGTAAGATCCCATTTGAACACAGGATGACGACTCCGCAGGAGATCGCAGACACCGTTGTATTCCTGCTATCCGATCGTGCGAGTCACGTTACGGGTCAGTGGTTGTCGGTGGATGGTGGGTATTTAAATTTGGATAGATCTATTAGTTAATATTAAATCATGGCGTCCGTTACTACAGAGGTTAAAGTAAGTAATTCCAATCCTGGCAAATCTTATGTTCTTGCATTCAGTCTCGTAACCAGTTTGTTTTTCCTTTGGGGATTGGCCAATAGTTTGAATGGTACGCTGGTAAAGCATTTTCAAACAGCATTGAATCTGAACAGGGCGCAGGCTGGTATTGTAGACTCTGCTTTTTATATCGGATACTTTGTGATGGCCTTGCCCGCAGCGTTTCTAATGAATAGAATTGGATATAAGAAAGGTATCTTGATCGGATTGTTCCTATATGCTATTGGCGCCTTCCTGTTTTATCCCGCCGCCGAAGTTCGCGTATATGGTTTCTTTCTTTTCGGTCTTTTTGTGATCGCATGTGGCTTGGCATTCCTCGAGACAGCGGCGAATCCATATGTGACGGTATTAGGAGATCCTGCCGGCGCTGACAGGAGGATCAACTTTGCTCAATCTTTTAATGGAACGAGCATTATCCTGGGACCTGTAATCGGGAGCCTCTTCATTTTTTCCAATAAAGAATATACCAATGATACGCTTAACGCGATGCCGGCTGCCGAAGCGGAGGCCATTCGTATCGCCGAAGCTCATTCTGTCCAGGGACCTTATTTATTTTTGGCGGGGGTTGTTTTGTTCGTCGCAATACTTGTGGCGTTAGTGAAGATGCCGGAAATATCTGACCCTGCGGAAAAGAGCGCAACCTTTAAGGGTATCACGAAACATCGCCATCTCATGTGGGGAATCGTTGCCCAATTTTTTTATGTTGGAGCGCAAGCGTCGGTGTGGGCATACTTTGTCGATTTCAAGCTTCACTTTGCACCTGATCAGCAGTTCGGTATCGTTGCCACACTCTATCGTTTTTATGATGGTATGACGGCAACGCAGATGGCGAGCTTCCATGCATCGTTCGCTTTTGTCCTGTTCATGCTCGGGCGATTTGCAGGAACATGGTTACTTACGAAATTCCCGTCGAATAAGCTTCTGGCGGTTTATGCTGGAATATCGGCGGTGTTGCTTTTGTTTGCGTATGTTAGTGATGGTCTCGCAGCAGTGGTGGCAATAAGCGCTGTGTATTTCTTTATGTCTATTATGTTCCCAACGATCTTCGCACTTTCTATAAAGAACCTGGGCGACCAGGTAAAGATCGGTTCGGGTCTGGTGATTATGGCGATCGTTGGAGGTGCTGTGCTGCCTCCGATCACCGGTTATCTCTCGTTGTTTGGAATTGAGAATGCTTTGATTATTCCGGTGATCTCGTTTCTCGTGATCATGTATTTCGGATTGAAAGGTTATAAAGTTAAAACTGCTTGAAGAAGTACACTTTCGCGTTAGATCTTAAAGATGATCCCACTCTTATCAAAGAGTACGAGGTCTATCATCAGAACGTGTGGCCCGATGTTGTTGAGAGTATCAGGAATGCGGGTATCACGAATATGGAGATCTATAGGGCCGGCAACAGGTTGTTTATGATTATGGAGGCGGAGGATGATTTTTCTTTGGAGGCGAAGGCGTTAACGGATCAATATAATCCTAAGGTGCAGGAGTGGGAGACCTTGATGTGGAAGTATCAGCAGGCGATTCCTTATGCGAGGGAGGGAGAGAAGTGGATGCTGATGACGAAGATCTTTCAGCTTTAATTCTTTTGGCGACTGCCGCTTAGTGTGCGACTAAGAACAGGAGTTTGCGAGGTTAAGTTTCTTTAGGCGACACTTCCCGGCATTCGGTGCCTTCTTTTCGGCTTTTTCTTTTTTCGCCTCTTCTGGCTTCGGCTGTCCAAATAAAGGAAGTATGCGGTCATGAGTGCAGTGGCACTCCAATTAGTGCTGTCCCATAACGAAATCAGGAGTGTAGGAACTATACAAAGCCCGATTGTGAATGACAACAGAATTAGGTCATTGCGTTCGCTCTTAGAAATTTCCGCATACACCGAGCCCGCAATTCCCATAATTCCCCATATGCAAAAAGTCAAGCAACAGCTTTCCTTACAAAAATTGAGAACTATCTCGTGTTGGAGTTGGCGAGCCGCAGGTTTCTTATCCGTTTCTCTTCTTTTTTGCGTGCCTTTTTGGCCTTCTGTATGTAGAACCGGATGTTACTTTTCCACAAGAAATATCCGACACATGCAATGGGTATTGCCAATAATCCCATCACACAACACAACAGGACTTCAACTGTGAACTGACTCATTGCTCAGATATTTGTTTATAAATCTTAAGATAGATCGCCACACCTGTACACAGAGTGATCACTGCGAGCATAACCGAAAGGACAATCAACAAGATGCTCCTTTCGCTTTTTAATATTTCGCTCACCAGACCACCAACGCATGCCAGGAATACCAATTGAAGAAATCCTACGACACTCAACCAAATAGTGACTTCCTTCATCTTCATAACGCAAAGCTATTGCAACACACGCACGCGATGCAAAAAATCAGGCAACAGATTTCCTTACAAAGAATTGAGAATTAATTTGATCGAGACGATCATGTGGGTTTGCGAAACCTATTTGGCGGCCCAACCTATCTCGTCATTCTGAAGCTTATAAGCCGCGCGTATACGCTCTGCGTACGTGTGGGCCGACTGGAAAAGATCGGACGTGAGTAATTTTTTCTTGTACTTTTTTAACAACTCCTGCTCGAGATCAAGATTTGTGATCACAGTATTGTCTTTTAAGATATGATAGATCTCGAAGTCGTCTTTTAACGCAACAGATATCAGGGAAAACCGATGGCATTCCAACGGATCGGCTTCAGCACACATCAAAGCAATCGTGAAACCTTTGTTCACACCATGCTTCAAACGCTCAACACCCTTTTTGAACGCCTCCGACTTTCTCACCTTGTCAAAATCCACACGTCCATTGGTATGAAGTGCTGGATCCGCATGTCTCGCACCAAATTCTTCGGGCATATGAATGTACGTGATGCCCTTATCTTTTAACGACTCGGAAAGCTTCGCCTTGTTATACTGCGGATTGAAACGACTGGCCGCGAGGGTGCGAACATCAACGACGCAGTTGATGTTGTGACTTTTCAGAAGGTCGAGGAAGTAGCCGATCTCATGGGTTGAGTGACCAATCGTATATATTTTCCTTACCGTCATGTTTGATGGTGAGCTTTTTTGAATCACTTCTTTCCACTCTCCCCACAATCTTCGCACCAACACCCAATGACTTCGAAATGTCAATCACCTCTTTCGCAAATTCTTCTTTCAAATAGATCTCCATACGATGACCCATGTTGAAAACTTTATACATCTCCTGCATGGATGTTCCGCTTACCTCTCCAATCATCCTGAAAAGCGGCGGTACATCGAAAAGATTATCTTTCACAACATGCAGCTTATCTACGAAATGCATCACTTTGGTCTGTGCTCCGCCACTGCAATGAATGATTCCATGAATATGCGGGCGCAATTCTTTCAACACCGGAATGATAACCGGAGCATAAGTCCTGGTTGGCGACAATACCAGTTTACCGACATTCACCGGGACACCTTGAATCTCATCGGTCAACTTATACTTCCCGCTGTACACGAGATCTTTTGGGACCGAGGGATCATACGACTCCGGGTACTTCGAACGATACTCTGATGAAAACACATCGTGTCTCGCGGAAGTGAGTCCATTACTTCCCATTCCCCCGTTGTAGCTGTCTTCATAGGTGGCCTGGCCATACGATTCAAGCCCCACGATCACATCTCCTGCCTCTATCTTTTTATTATCGATGACGTCGGAGCGTTTCATTCGCGCATTCACGGTGCTGTCGACGATAATCGTTCTCACGAGGTCGCCAACGTCTGCGGTTTCGCCACCTGTGCTGCTGATATTCATCCCATGCTTTCGCAACATCTCCAGTACTTCTTCGGTGCCGTTGATGATTGCGGAGATCACTTCGCCCGGGACGAGATTTTTATTTCTTCCGATCGTAGACGATAAAATGATCGGGCCGGTGGCACCCACACAAAGGAGGTCGTCGGTGTTCATAACGATCGCATCCTGCGCGATCCCTTTCCAGACCGACATATCGCCGGTTTCTTTCCAGTAGATGTAGGCGAGCGACGATTTTGTGCCAGCTCCGTCGGCGTGCATTACGGTGCAATAATTATCATCACTGGTAAGGATATCCGGAACAATTTTGCAGAATGCACCCGGAAACAAACCCTTGTCGAGTTTGCTGATGGCTTTGTGAACATCCTCTTTTGAAGCAGAAACGCCACGCTGGTTATAACGATCGGAACTCATTGGCCGCAAAGTTCAAAGTTTTGCTCACAGATCACACAGATCACACGGATTTTTGCTATCGCTGGGCAGATCTATAGATTTCCCACACCACAATGCCCACGCACACCGAGATATTCAATGAATGCTTTGTCCCCGATTGAGGTATCTCCACGGCCACATCGGCAAGGTCGATCACACTGTCGCTCACGCCATTTACTTCGTTGCCAAAAACGAGGCACAGCTTTTCGTCAGGTTTTCCTGTAAATGATTGCAGCGGGATACTTTCTGTCGTCTGTTCCACGATCACGATCTTCCAGCCTTCAGCCTTCAGCAACGTCACCGCATGGGCAACATCTTCATAATGGGTCCAGGCTACCGATGTTGTGGCCCCAAGAGCTGTCTTCTCGATCTCCCTGTGGGGCGGAGTGCCCGTTATGCCCGTCAATACCAGTTTTTCGACACTAAAAGCGTCCGCTGTGCGAAACGCAGATCCAACATTGTGAAGGCTTCTCACGTTATCCAAAAGGATACACACAGGTATTTTTTTTGCAGATTTAAACTCTGCAACGGAGAGCCGGCCGAGCTCTTCGAGTTTCAGTTTCTTCATAAATAACGTCGTGAAAGTAATACTCTTTTTATTCTTCCTGATCGCATGTCATTTTGCGGACGCGCAGGTAGACACCTATATGAACGTGTATACCGAATCTGCCTGGAAGGAGCGCGATAAGTGGCAGAAGGCCGACGAGATCATCAGGAAACTAAAGGTCAATAAAAATAGCGTCGTCGCCGACGTGGGTTCGCACGAAGGCTATATGACTTTCAAGCTGGCGAACGTGGCCGACACTGTTTATGCCGTGGATGTGGATCAGCCGAAGCTCGATAAGATCGCACGCCACAAACCGTCAAATGTTGTGCTGGTGAAAGGAGGATATGACGATCCAAAACTTCCGACAGGAAAACTGGATGCAGTTATTATTCTCGACACTTATCATGAGATGAAAGACCATGATAAGATCCTGGAGCACCTCTATGCATCGTTGAAAAAAGGCGGGCGCCTGGTGATCTGCGAACCGATTGCAGAAAGCCGCAGGAATCTGGGCCGGGCCGAACAGGAGAAAAAGCACGAAGTGTCAATCAATTTCGTTCTCGACGACCTCAGGAAAGCAGGCTTCACCATAATAGAAAAGACAGATCGCTTCGTTGACCGCGAAAAGATCAAAGGCGATAAAATGTGGATAATTGTGTCCACAAAATCCTAATAATTGTCAGGTTTTCTGGCGCAAAAGCCTCGATCTCCCGTCACCTCGTCCCATCGTTTCTTTTATCTTTGCCCGCTATGGCCGGAGCTGCAGCAATGGATACACCCCTCATGAAGCAATACAGCGTCATCAAGGCGAAGTATCCAGGTGCACTTTTACTTTTTCGCGTAGGCGACTTCTACGAAACCTTTGGACAAGACGCCATCGCGGCGAGCAAAGTCCTTGAGATCGTTCTCACAAAACGCGGCAATGGGTCAGCATCAGAAATAGAACTCGCGGGATTTCCTCATCATTCTCTGGACTCATACCTCCCGCGACTCGTACGCGCCGGGCACCGTGTTGCGATATGCGATCAGCTCGAAGATCCCAAGATGGTCAAGGGCATTGTAAAACGTGGCGTTACCGAACTGGTTACACCCGGAATTTCTTTCAACGACAACGTACTCGAACGCAAACAGAATAATTTTCTCTGCTCCGTATTTATCGGCAAAACCTCCGTAGGCGCCTCCTTTCTCGATATCAGTACCGGCGAATTTTATTGTGCACAAGGCAGCGATCATTACATATTCAAACTCATTCAGAGTCTTACTCCCGCTGAAATAATTTTCTGTAAAGGGCAACGTGAGGCTGTCGAAAAAAATGTCGGCGATGATATAGCAAGCTTCGCTCTCGATGACTGGGTTTATGCGTATGATTTCACACACGATAAACTCATCACACAATTCAAGACCGCGTCCCTGAAGGGATATGGTATCGAATTGTGGAATGATGCCATTATCGCTTCCGGGGCAATCCTGCATTACCTCGAAGCCACCGAGCACAAAGACACCCATCATATCTCTTCGATATCACGTATTGATGAAGATAAGTATGTGTGGATGGATAAGTTCACCATCCGGAATCTCGAGCTCGTTACATCGCAAAACGACGGCGGCGTTCCATTACTGCAGATCCTCGATCGCACGCTTACCCCGATGGGCTCGAGACAGCTTCGTAAATGGATGATCCTCCCCCTCAAGGAAAAGCAAGCTATCGAAGAACGTTTACAGGTAGTAGACCAGTTTTTCCGCAACGAGGATCTTTGTGAAAAGGTATCGGAACAACTCAAGCAAATTTCAGATCTCGAACGACTCATCTCTAAAGTTGCCGTTGGCAGGATCAATCCACGCGAGCTGCAACAGCTTCGACGTTCATTGATCGCCATCCTTCCCGTCAAAGAAATTCTCGAAAAGCAATCAACCCCCGAGCTTCAGAAACTCGGCGCCCAGTTGGACAAATGCGAGTTCCTCCTCGAAAAGATCAGCAGAGAACTTAGCGAAGAGGCTCCAATGCTTGTTCACCAGGGAGGTATCATCAAATCGGGTGTCGACGCAGAACTCGACGAGCTTCGTACGATCGCCTTCGCCGGGAAAGACTACCTGTTGCAGGTTCAGAAGAGAGAGATCGAACGAACAGGTATTTCATCTCTGAAAGTATCTTTTAACAAGGTCTTTGGATATTATCTCGAAGTAAGCAACGCAAACAAAGATAAAGTTCCGGCCGACTGGATCCGTAAGCAGACCCTGGTGAACGCCGAACGTTATATCACCGAAGAACTGAAAGTTTATGAAGAGAAGATCCTTCACGCCGAAGAGAAGCTTTCGGTGATCGAACTGCGATTGTTCACGGACCTTGTTCGCCACGCGGCGGACTTCATTTCCCAGATCCAGCAGAACGCGCGCATCGTTGCCACGATCGACACGCTCCTTTCCTTTGCGATCGTCGCGAAAGCAAATCGTTATACGCGGCCGGTCATCAACGACTCTAAAATTCTCGATATCAAAGATGGTCGTCATCCGGTGATCGAAAAGCAGTTGCCCGTGGGCGAAACCTACGTGCCTAACGATATTTATCTCGACAACGATAAACAACAGATATTGATCATCACCGGTCCGAATATGGCCGGTAAGTCGGCACTACTTCGGCAGACTGCATTGATCGTATTGATGGCGCAGACAGGAAGCTTCGTCCCGGCTACAGCAGCAAGCGTCGGCATGATCGATAAGGTATTCACACGTGTCGGTGCTTCGGATAATCTTTCGCGCGGCGAGTCCACTTTCATGGTTGAGATGACAGAGACCGCAAGTATTCTTAATAACCTTAGCGACCGGAGTTTAATATTGATGGATGAGATCGGGCGCGGTACAAGCACTTACGACGGCGTTTCCATCGCATGGGCAATCGTGGAGTTCCTGCACAATCATAAGGATGTAAAACCGAAGACCCTTTTCGCGACGCACTACCACGAGCTCAACCAGCTGTCGGAAGACCTGGTGAGGGTAAAAAATTTCAACGTAAGTGTAAAAGAGGTTGGTGACAAGATCATCTTCATGCGTAAGCTGAAGGAAGGCGGCAGCGAACACAGCTTTGGTATCCACGTAGCACAGATCGCAGGCATGCCAAACCGCGTTGTTCTTCGTGCCAATGAGATCCTGCATTTCCTTGAAACGGATAAGCATAAGAACGAGCGCAAGAAGAAGCTTGAGGAACTTCCAAAAGTACAAATGAGCTTGTTCGAGCTCGATCCCAAAACAAAAGAGGTTCAGGACATCCTTTCAAAGATTGATATTAACACGCTAAGTCCTGTGGAAGCGCTGTTGAAACTCAATGAAGTTCTCACGATTCTTAAGAAGCCGTAAAAGAGAACAGAAGAACGCCGAACAGATGAATATCGAACCGAAGAAGTTACTTCCGCTGTTCGATATTCGATATTTTGCTGTTTAAAAAGGTATCCCTTTGCAGCCTTTACTCGCCAAAAATTATCTCGTCAACGAACAACCATGCCCGTATATCTTTATTCTCCGGTTTGTTCGCCGGATGCCATTTCGGAAGCTGGGGCAATGGCCATGCAACGATCTTATAGACTTCAAAGTTTTTGTCTATCGGAATAATGATCGCTGCATTTCTCCGCTCTTCATTTTTTGCAGGTTGATCAGGCTTCAACTCCTTTAAGAGTTCCAGGTGCTCTGCATCATGTCCTCCCCAAACCTGAAGTTTTAAAGGAGGGAATAACCAGGCATCGGGATTATGATCGTAACTGAAAGTGATATCGCGGATGTTTGTTCCTTTAGGGAATTTAAATTCGGCAGACAACGGGTTATCCCTGAAGCCGATCCATGCAATATCACGATGATCATCCACGAAGCCTTTCTTGTTGTTCGTGAGTGTAGCAGCCCCTTCACCTTTATAATCTTTGTTCGGAGTCGTGAGTAACTTCGTTTCTTCAGGCATCACACCTTTTCTATACATCACATAGGTTCCAACAGGGCTACATAGCCATCCGTCCTTGCATGCTCTTGTTTTTATAATTGAATAGCCATTAATATCGATCGGCTTATCGAAAACTTTTGCTTTGCTCGAGTCAGGATCCGTTCCATCTGTTGTATACCTGATAACGACACCAGGGAGTTTATGCGTAAGCGACATCTTCTCATCTTTATCGAGAAGAGTTTTATCGGACACAGGAATAGGAGGCGTTAAACGAAGTTTCTCATGAACATAGGCGGTCGTATCAAACAAATAAACATCCTTGAGATTCTTGAACTCTTTCAAGGCTTCTTTCGCTCCGTCGTCCAGCTTTACACCGGCAAGTGACAACGATCTCAATTCCCTGAGAGATGAAAGGGTCTTTAATCCTTTCGATGTCACCGAAGAAAAATTGAGATTCAGCTTCTCGAGATTTTCAAATTTGCGGATGGTCTCGCAGTCGGCATCGGTTACGGGCATCTTCGAAAGATTTAGCTGAACCAGTTGCTCCTTAACCGCGGTAAGCTCTTCGAGTCGTGAAGGCCTGTATTCATTACGTATGAAGAAGGTTGCAGCAAGGGCAGGTTCCTCCAGGGCGACGGGCGATACAGTGCGATAGGGATCGTTCAGTTTGCGGATAGTCTCGGGTGAGGCAGCTTCAAAAGTATAATGTTGTTGTGAAGCGTCTCCTCCCTTATTGATAAACTGCTCTGCAAGTCTTCTCACGGTATCTGAAGGCTGATATCGGGTCCATGCCTTTGCCGTGTCGGCGCCGGATAAGATCCATTGGAACAATAACTGTACTTCGGGCGCCGTGAGCTGAGCCTTCCCCGATGGAGGCATATGATCGTCGTGACTTTCAGGCAATAATATTCGTTTCATTAAATGACTGGCCTGTGGACTTCCGGGTAACCACACTGCGCCGTGCTCACCACCTTTTGCGATTCCCGCCAGCGTTGATAGCACTAACTCTCCTTTTGCTTTCTTTTCATTGTGACAGCCGTTACACTTTTGATCGAATATGGGTTGTATCGCTGCAGCGTATAAGCTTGTGCTATCGCTGACTGTTTTTTGTGCGACGGTTTGATGAAACAATGGTTCGAGAACAAAATCATTCCCATGCGTGAGAACGCTTCCAAAGTGACCTGCAATGAGAACAAGGATCAGTGCGCTGAAGACGACCACTCTTTTTCCTTTCAGAAAAAATGCTGTGGCAAGAACGAAACTCAAAAGTGCGCCGGAATATTTATGAACGAGAAGTGAGGGAATGTCATACCCGCCTTCACCGGCAAGAATGATCCCCATGATCGCCGTGAGCGCTGCTGTAACGGCACCAATTGCAAGTATCCATTTCGTTCCTTTTTTCAGAAAAAGAAAGATTACAGCAAAGACGATTGCCCCGATAGGAATGTGAAGCAACAATGGATGTATTCTTCCGACTGACTGCAACCACGCCGGAAATTGCATCCTATCTCCGAAAAGGAGAAAGACGACCAGCAACGCATTAAGACCAATAAGAATATTGCCGACGACTCGTTGCATTATGCGATTATCGGCGTAACAACTTTTCCGGCAACATCTGTGAGCCTGTACCTGCGGCCAAGATGTTTAAACGTAAGCTTCTCGTGGTCCAGGCCCATCTGGTTCAATATTGTCGCATGGAAATCGTTCACGTGGACCGGATCTTTCACGATATTATAACCAAACTCGTCTGTTTCTCCATAAACGATTCCCGGCTTGATGCCGCCACCGGCCATCAACACGGTATAGCAACGGGGATGATGATCGCGTCCATAATTATCTTTTGAAAGATCGCCCTGGCAATAGTTTGTTCTTCCAAACTCGCCGCCCCAAACAACCAACGTTTCATCAAGCAAGCCTCTTTGTTTCAGATCGGTGATCAACGCTGCCGACGCACGATCGGTATCACGGGCCTGCATGGGCATCTCTGTAACGAGTCCGCCATGCTGATCCCACCCCTGGTGATATAATTGAACAAACCGGACTCCCGACTCCGAAAGCTTTCGGGCAAGCAAACAGTTCGCTGCGTACGTTCCCGGCATCAGGCAGTCGGCGCCATACATTTTAATAATGTGATCAGGCTCTTTCGATAGATCTGAAATTTCAGGAACAGAGGTCTGCATCCGGTAAGCCATTTCATACTGCTGAACTTTCGTTTGGATCTCCGGATCACCGAATTCTTCATAGCCCATGTTATTCAACTCTGAAAGTTTGTCGAGCATGCGACGACGACCCTCTTTCGTAATGCCTGACGGATCGTTGAGATATAGAACAGGTTCTTCGCTTGCGCTGAACTGGACACCCTGGTGTATTGAATCTAAAAATCCGTTCGTCCATAGCTTGGAGTATACACCCTGACCGTTGCCTTTTCCACGTGATAACAAAACACAGAATGCGGGAAGATTCTTATTCTCGCTGCCGAGTCCGTAGCTCAGCCATGCACCCATACTTGGACGATTTCCCTGCTGTGCGCCCGTCTGCATGAACGTCAAGGCGGGATCGTGATTGATAGCTTCGGTGTGCATCGTCTTAATGATGCAAAGATCATCAACGATGGAAGCCATGTGCGGGAAGATCTCGCTTACCCACGCCCCACTTTTTCCATACCGGGCAAACTTGAAATACGATCCGACGAGAGGAAACTTCGTTTGACCCGATGTCATTCCCGTAAGGCGCTGACCATTGCGGATCGATTCGGGAAGATCCTGGCCGGCCATCTTATTCAGCAATGGCTTGTAGTCGAAACTTTCGAGCTGTGAAGGAGCACCGTTCTGATGTAAATAGATAATTCGTTTTGCTTTCGGTGCAAAGTGCGGAAGACCGGTGGCCAGCGCCTGCTCAGGCGAAGAAGAGAACAGGTCTGGAATCAGTAACGATCCCAAAGCAGCGCTTCCAAGACCCAAGCTCAGCTTGCCAAGGAAATGGCGCCTGTTTATGTTAAGACGGTTTTCAAAAAATGGGTTCATAAATTTTGCTCACAGATCACACGGAGCCCTTTTGCATTCATCAGCAAGATCCGTGTGATACGTGAGAGCTTTTACGATTTAACAATAGCTTCTTCCATATTATAGATTGTCATAATCACTTCGATCAATGCGGCAACACTTGCCCGATCTGATGCCGATTGATGTTTGTATTCGCCGATGTCGATGAGGTTCTTTGCCTCGTCCGGTGATTTTTCAAAGAGGTCTTTCTCAGAGTTGTAGTAATCTTTAAGAATGGAAATCTCTCTATCGCTTCCTTTCCTGCAAATAATAGTCCTGAAAGCCTTCGAAACTTTTTCGTCTATGGTTCCCTCGTCGTTCGCCAATCGTTCGGCCAACACCCGTGCCGCTTCATTCACCTGCGGATCGTTCATCATCACCAATGCCTGTAAGGGCGTATTTGTTCGAAGTCTTCTCACTTCACATTGATCCCTGTTGCTCGCATCGAATACAAGCAGCGACGGCGGTGGAACAGTTCTTTTAATAAAAGTATACAGTCCGCGGCGATACAATTCTTTACCATGATCCTGGTTGTAGCGTGTAAGCCCACGACCCGATGTTGCAACTTCCCAGATACCTTTGGGCTGATATGGCTTCACACTCGGTCCGCCGATCTCATCGGTTAGTTCTCCACTGCTGGCAAGAACGAGATCGCGTGAAAGCTCTGCAGTCAAACGAATCCTTGGAGCGTGAGACAAATAAATGTTCTCAGGATCCTTTGCGAGTTTCTCTTTTGTGATCTTTGAGGATTGCCGGTAGGTGGCAGATGTGACAATCTGTTTGATAAGTCTTTTTACATTCCATCCATTCTTCACGAAATCCGTTGCCAGCCAATCGAGCAACTCCGGATGTGAAGGAAGTTCCCCCTGCATGCCGAAATCGCCGGAGGTTTTGACGATCCCTCTTCCAAAAAACTGTTCCCAGATCCGGTTGACAAACACACGCGATGTAAGGGGGTTATTTTTATCCAGCATCCAGTTTACAAGACCTAAACGGTTCTTTGCAAAACGCATGGTATCGAAGCCGAAGATGCGGGATGGAGTTCCAAACGGAACCGTTTCAGCCGGCGCATCATAATTTCCTCGTGAAAGGAGATGGGTCGGCCGGAACAGATTGCTGTCGCGCATGATCATCACCTTGACGATCCCTGAATCTTTTTTATTCACAAAATTCAGGATGCCTTTAAGATCCTCGTCTTTGATGGTGATCCTTGGAACGTCGGCGGCCGTTCCCGAATAGATATCACCCTGGTATCCTTTTTCGGCAACCTGGTTAAAGAATGCGAACGTGCTGTAATATTCCTTCTGTGAGATCGGGTCGTACTTATGATCGTGACATTTCGCACACTCGAACGTCAACGCAAGAAATGCCTTACCGAAAGTATTCGTACGATCGGTAACATATTCAATCCGGTATTCTTCATCGATCACACCACCTTCCTGTGTGATCTTATGATTCCTGTTGAACCCGGTTGCCAGCAACATTTCCTTATTTGGATTCGGCATGAGATCACCTGCCAGTTGCCATGACAAGAACTTATCGTAAGAGTAGTTTTCATTGAACGCGTGGATCACCCAATCGCGCCATGGCCACATTGTTCGAAGACCATCATCCTGGTAGCCATGAGTATCGGCATAACGGGCGACATCGAGCCACTGAATGGCCATCTTTTCACCATAGTGTTTGTTTGCGAGAAGCTCATCCACAACTTTCTCGTAATTGCCGTCCTTAAGAAAAGCATCTTGTTGTTCGAGTGTTGGAGGTAAACCAATGAGATCGAGGTAAACTCTTTTTAAAAGTCTTTCGCGATCGGCTTCATCATTCGGGTCCAATCCTTTCTCGTCCAGTTTTGCAATAACAAACTCGTCGATCTCATTCTTAACCCAATCATTATCCGACTTTGGGACTTCAGGTTCTTCTGGAGGGACAAACGCCCAATGCTTTTTATATTTCGCTCCCTGCGAGATCCATTTTTTCACAAGCTCGATCTCGTGCTCCGACAGCTTTAGATTGGATGAAGGTGGAGGCATCAGCATCGAAGTATCCGACGATGCAATGCGATTGTATACTTCCGAAGCATTCGGATCGCCGGCGACGATCACATGAGCGTTGGGATTGTCTTTCAGGGCAGCATACAGTCCTTCTTCCGTATCCAGTCGAAGGTTTGCTTTGCGCTGATTGGCGTCCGGTCCGTGGCATTTGAAACACCTGTCTGAAAAGATCGGACGTATATGAAAATTATAATCAACTGTTTCTGGAAGCGAAGCAGTGTTTGTGTTTGATCTGTTGCAGGCTACTGCAACGAACAACACGAAAACTAAAAGGCAGTTAAGTTTTCCCGGGAAAGACACATTCTAATATAAGCAAAACGGGAAACAGTAAACAGTAGACAGTATTCAGTAAGCGGTATTCAGTATTCGGTGGTATTAGAACGTTTTACTTCGAATTGGACCATACCGTATACTGAATACTGTTTACAGGTTCACGGGTTTACCGTCTGCCTTTCACTTTCTTTCGTCTGTGGAAATCCTTCTTGCCTCCATGGCCTTTTGAAGCTACCGGATTATACGCAGGACCTGCGCCGATCTCTTCGGGTAGCGGTAATTTCGGAATCTCTTCTCCGATCAATCTTTCGATCGCGTGGAATTTTCTCTGGTCTCTCTCGTTGATGAACGTCACCGCGGTACCTGTGGTCTCGGCCCTGGCGGTACGACCCACACGGTGTACATAATCTTCCGGGTCTGGCGGTACATCCCAGTTAATTACAAGGCTGATGCCTTCGACATCGATACCCCGTGAGAGCACATCGGTTCCGATGAGTATTGTGATCTGTTTATTCTTAAATCCGCGAAGGATCTCTTCACGTTCCGCCTGTTCAAGATCTGAATGAAAAGCGCTTGCCGGCAAACCGGCTCTCCTGAACGAGCTATCCAGTTTTTTTACAACCTCTTTCGTCGAACCAAAAATTATAATGCTGTTCCATTTCACCGTGCGAAGCACATGCTTCAATACGGCACCTTTCTGCTCATCATAAACAACGTATGCCTGTTGCAGGATTCCGGCTGCAGGTTTTGCCAATGCTATATTGATCTCTTCGGGATTGCGGAGGATCTTATTCGCAAGCTGCCTGATCTTTGGAGGCATCGTAGCTGAAAACAACAACGTCTGCCTTTCTTTTGGAAGGTAGCTGATGATGCGGACGATGTCGTCGAAGAAGCCCATGTCGAGCATCCTGTCGGCCTCATCGAGGACGAGATGTTCAAGGTGATCGAACTTAATGGTACCTGATTGCAGCATTGCGATCAAGCGCCCTGGTGTTGCAATGATTATGTCGGCTCCCTCGTCGAGAGCTTTTCGTTGCTGATCCCACATGGCGCCATCGCCACCACCGTAAACGGATAACGAGCTTATGCCGACGAAGTATGAAAATCCTTCGACCTGCTGATCGATCTGTTGTGCAAGCTCTCGCGTGGGAGCAATGATCAATGTATTGAGATGTCGAACTTCCGCACGTACGATATTGTCGAGTATCGGAAGGAGATAGGCAGCGGTCTTACCGGTGCCGGTCTGGGCGCAGGCGATAAGGTCTTTTCGCTGGAGAATTTTCGGGATCGCCATTTCCTGGATAGGAGTGGCACTCTTGAAACCCATCGAGTCGAGCGAATCGGTTATCCTGGCGTCGAAATTAAATTCGTGGAAGGTCAAAAAAAGGGACTTTTATTAAAAAGTCCCTAAAGATATGAAGTTTTAGGCGAAGCCGCTCTTATGCCGCTTTCTGAACCTGCTCTACCTTGAGTTCGCGTTGCTTGTTGAACTGGATCACACCACACCAGTTAAGCAGCCTGATAACGAGATAAGTAGGGTCGATCTCATGCCAGCGTATGCCACCGAAGTTCGCCCTCGAGCCATTCTTGTGGTGGTTGTTGTGATAGCTTTCGCCCATCATCAGGAAATCGAAAGGAAGGAAGTTTTTAGAGGTATCGCGAACCTCAAAATTCCTGTATCCATACTTGTGGGCAAACCAGTTGATGATCGCTCCATGGATAGGGCTCATGAGAAAATGTATCGGCAATAACAGGAAGAACCACGGCGATGGCGCCCAGATCGCATAAATGGAAATATAGACTCCAGCCCAGAACAATCGCGATACCCACGATCTTGCAAACGTGTCGAACGATTCCCAGTCAGGTACCCCTTCAGTAAATCTCTTATCAACAGTCATCGTCTTGTTCGACAGGGCACTATAAATAGTGTTTGTCTTCATCATCATATTCCAGATGGTCTCATCATATGTCGGTGAATGCGGATCGTTTTCAGTGTCGGCGTAAGCGTGATGCATTCGGTGCATAACGCCATATCCATAAGGACTTAAATAATTTGAACCCTGGAAGATCCACGTCAAAACGTAAAAGATCTTTTCAGTAGTCTTGTTCATCGTAAAGGCGTGGTGCGCAGCGTACCTGTGAAGGAAAAATGTCTGGAAGAAGAGAGATAGGTACCAATGGGCAGCAAAAAAACAGAGTATGACGGTCATAGGTCTGAGGGAAAAATTAGCAATTGATTAAATCGCCGGAGCCCTGGCAACGGCGGGTTCTTTGTAAGACAGGAAGGCCGCGATTCTGTGACAGAATCTCAAAACTTTTTTTTGATGTCTTCTTTCAGGTGGGAAATCAGATCGGCAATGCTCTCGCTTTTGAATTTGTCCATAAGCTGGGATGCCCCGGACATGTCAAAATGGACCCTGGAACTCTCGTCTGAGAGCTTTTTACGGGCCCGGGCCAGCAACTGGCGACAATGGTCTTTCTTTTTATCGAGTGTTTTCTGCAGCGAATCGTAATCGAAGTCAAATACCTCTTTCAGGAGGAAAACTGCCCTTTCGAGAGGTTGCAGCTTGGCCTGCATCACCTTAAAAGCATTCTTCAGCTCCGCATCCAGGTCTAAATGACTGAAATTAACCTCCTTTAATTTCTGTACGAATTCGATAGAATTGAATGACTCAATACACTCTTCCTTTTTGCGCTTCAACGTCTCGAGATGAGACAAACAATTGTTCGTTACGGCTTTAATTAAGTAAGCTTTTGTATTGTCGATCTTCTGCTGATCAATAGTCAGCCAACGGAGGAAGGTTTCCTGAACGATATCTTCTGCATCGGCGTTACACCTTACGAGGTTGTACGCAATGCGATGAAGGAGAGGCTGATAAAGCGCTATAGTCTGTGCCTGGGTCATCCGTGTAAAGGTACGATTTGAACTTTAAAATATTAACCCGAAATTTGATCTCTAATAATATTGAGATGGTAAAAAACGCAGAATTGATGCCGGAACAACGCCGGAAGCCCATTCTCAAGCAAGAAATTGCCTTTGGAATAGTGCATTTAATTCCACTTGCGGCTATCTGGACCGGGGCTACCTGGTTCGATTGGACCGTGTGCGTGTTCCTGTATGTTACCCGGATGTTCTGGGTCACCGGCGGGTACCATCGCTACTTCGCGCATAAATCATATAAAACCTCCCGTTGGTTCCAGTTTGTGATTGCGTTTATGGCAATGACTTCAGCACAAAAAGGAGTTTTATGGTGGGCAGCACATCACCGTCATCACCACCGCCATAGCGACACACCAAAAGATCCTCACTCGATGTTGATCTACGGTTTTTGGTATTCACACGTGGGTTGGATCGTTGGACCCGATTTCAAAGAAACGGACTACAAGACTATCGGCGACTACGCAAAATATCCTGAGCTCATGTGGCTCAATAAACATTATCTCGTTCCACCGGTAACACTCGCCATCGTTGTTACTGCAATCGGCGCCTGGGTAAATGGCGGAAGTCCATTGCTGATGTTCACACATTTCGGATTATCGACATTGTTCATCGGTTTCTTCTTAAGCACCGTGATCCTCTATCACGGAACATTTTCGATCAACTCGATCATGCACCACTTCGGAAGACAGCGTTATGAATCGAACGATGAGAGCAAGAACAGCCTCTGGCTTGCGCTTCTGACCCTTGGCGAAGGATGGCATAACAACCACCATTATTATGAAGTAACTGCGAAGCAGGGATTCTTTTGGTGGGAGATAGATTTTACGTATTACGGATTGAAAGTACTATCGTGGTTGGGACTCATCTGGGATTTGAAAGGAGTGCCCAAGCACATTCTTCATTCGAAGAATAAAACTCATGCACAGGAGTTAAGAAAACAATACGAAGTTGAGCATGAGCACACTGGAGAATGATTTTCTCACAAGCTCAATAAAGCTCTTTAAGTATTACAAAAAACTTGGAGAGGGCGCCATCGCACAACTCAACGATCAGGACATTCTCTCACGCCCCAACGAAGCCAGCAACAGCATTGCGTTGATCGTTCATCACCTTAGCGGAAATATGCTTTCGCGATGGACCGACTTTCTCACGTCGGATGGCGAGAAACCATGGCGTGATCGCGAAGCTGAATTCGATCAGCAATATCCCGACAAGAAGGCCATGATGGAAGCATGGGAAAAAGGTTGGTCTGTATTGCTGGATACACTTGAGTCGCTTAAGCCGGAAGATCTCGGCAAGATCATCTACATAAGAAATGAAGGCCAGTCGGTGATGGAGGCAATTCAGCGCCAGCTGGCACATTATCCTCACCATGTTGGCCAGATACTTTACCAGGCCAAGGCCATCAAAGGAGATGCGTTTACATCACTCTCGATCCCCAAAGGCAAATCGGATTCTTTCAATAAAGACAAATTCAACCAGGAGAAGAGCAGGAAGCATTTCACAGACGGACTCAAATGAAACGATCACTGTTCCATAAGGCTTATTCGCTGATGCTGATTGTAGCATTGGCGTTCGGCCAGTTGGGCGCAGGATTCTTTCACAATAAGCACGATGCCCATGAGAAAGTGGCCGACATGGATCAAACCATGCTGTTGCCGCATGGTGAGCACTGTAAGATCTGTTCGGTGGATTGGGTACACCAGTTTCTTGCCGGCACTTTTCAGTTCGATTCTTCAAAACCGCATCCCGTATCTTTCATAGCGATCGATATTCTTCGCGTCGCTGATTCGATCATTCTTTTTGAAAACGGCAGAGCTCCGCCCTTCGGAGCTTAGAAATTCTTTTGCTGTTCTTCTTAAAGATTAATCTCTCTATGCTTTATCTAAGGCTCTTACTGATATTTATTCCATTCGTTGCATTCGGTCAGACTGATTGTAATTACTCCGTGTCGGGGAAAGTGAATCTTCCGGGTGCCGTTATTATTCTATCTCCGCAAAAAGGCTCAGTTTCAGATGTTGAAGGAAATTTCAAGATCGAATCTGTGTGTGCCGGCACTTATGATCTGCAGATAAACTATCTCGGATACAAACCTCTCAATGTGAAGGTCAAAGTTCCCCAAACCGAACTTCTAGACATCAAGCTGCAAGAGGAGACAAAAGAACTCAACGAAGTCACGATCCACGGTCACACCGAAGGCGTCGAACACTCTCAAAACTATGTGACGCTGGGCGAGAAAGAACTTTCGGCAACCGCCGGAAAATCATTAGGTGAGGCGTTGCGTGAAGCGTCGGGTGTGAACACCATTCAGGCGGGACCGGGAATCTTCAAACCCGTTATTCACGGCGTTCACAGTACGCGCGTGCTGATACTCAATCATGGGATCCGGCAGGAAGGACAGCAATGGGGCGCTGAACACGCTCCGGAAGTAGATCCATTCGTGGCACAAGAGATCGTTGTTATCAAAGATGCATCGGCAATTAAGTATGGTGGCGATGCACTCGGCGGGGTCGTCATCGTAAATCCACCAGCACTCGCGGAGCGGGCCGGCCTGGGCGGTTCATTGAACCTGATCGGTCAAAGTAATGGCCGTACGGGTACGATCTCGGGGATGCTCGAAGGGGGAATAAAGAATCATAATGGTTGGGGATGGCGAATCCAGGGAACCGGCAAGCGCGCAGGCGATTATCACGCAGCCAATTATCAATTGACAAATACGGGAAGCAAGGAACTCGACTTCTCCGGGGCAACGGGCTATCACGGAAAGAAGTGGGGCTTCGAAATTTTCGCCAGTCACTTCCAGACACAGCTTGGTATTCTTAAAGGTACCGCAATCAATAATCTCGATGATCTTCAGACGGCGATGACAAATGAGAAGCCATCATACACTTCAGACTTCAGCTATCATATTGGAGCGCCGCGACAGGAAGTTTCACACGATCTGTATAAGCTCAATGTTCATAAAGAGACAGAACACGGTTCGTTGCATTTTCAGTACGGACTTCAAAGCAACGCGCGAAAGGAATTCGATCTGAGGATCGGCGCGTTGACAGAGGTTCCGGCTTTGGACTTCCGGCTCAACACACATTCATTCGATGGTGACTGGGAATTTGGCAGGGAGAATAAATACAGTCTTTGCATCGGCGGCAATGGGATGATACAGCGCAACAGCACGGTTTATGGGACCGGCCGGATTCCGTTCATTCCTAATTACACGAGTTTCTCCGGTGGTCCTTTTATTGTTTCCAAGTTCTTTATTAATAAGTGGACTTTGGATGTAGGTGCGCGTTATGACTATCGTCAGTATAACGTGGCAGGATATGATTACAAGAACACACTGTTTAAGTCGAATATCAATTTTGGTAATGTGAGTGGAACGATAGGTACCACTTACCAGATCGACAAGAAACGATCGTGGTCGGTAAGCGCGAGCACTGCGTGGAGGCCACCGCATGTTGCGGAGCTTTACAGTTTAGGAACACATCAAAGTGCTGCTGCAAATGAATATGGTCTGCTACTCAATCCGCAGACCAACGAAGTGATGGATATCAAAGATGTGAACTTCAGGATCGAGAAGGCTGCGAAAGCTGTTACGACTTATCGTCACACCGGTGAAGCGTTTCAGTTTGAGGCTACGGCTTACTCCAATTTTATTTTTAATTACATCTACCTGAAGCCGATTGGGATTACACAAACTCTTCGGGGCACGCTGCCGGCATTCAGGTATACACAAACTGACGCATTGTTCCTGGGTATAGATCTTTCGGCGCAGCGACAGATTTTTAAACAGTTTTCGCTGATATCGAAAGCGTCCTTGATACGCGCGTCGGATCAAACGAATCACGACTACCTCATTAATATTCCTGCGAACAGGTTTGAGCTGGCGGCGCGCTATGATATTTCAAAATGGAAAAAGTTTGCAGGACTTTTCTTTGAGTCGAAGTGGAAGTATACCATGCGGCAAACGCGTGCGCCGAGAGTTATTCCTATTGAGACTTTAAAAGAGTATGCTGCTAACGATAGGAACCCGTTTGAAGATGATCCTTCGAATTTCGATTTCATGGCGGCTCCGAAGGGATATTTTTTGTGGAATGTTTCTGCGGGTGTTGGGGTGCCCACGAAAAAAGGTCGCTATGAATTCCGGGCGTCGGTGGAAAATATGTTGAATGCAAGTTATAGGGAGTATACCAACAGGTTCAGGTATTATGCTGATGATTTAGGAAGCAATCTTATTATGTCGGCCAAATATGTTTTTTGACAAGGTTTTCCGGACAGAGATTTAGCCAGTTTTCTGTCGGTTATCGGGTTTTGGTGTGATGTTTGAAAGTGGTGGCACGACTAAAGTCGTGCCACCACTTTTTTATATTTGTGTCTTTCTGACGCAAATGCTTCAACCCAACATATTTCTATCCGTTGATGCCGTTGTCTTTGGATATGATCCCGGCGACGGCATTTCCGTTTTGCTGATCCAGCGGAATATCGACCCGTTCAAGGGCTGGTGGGCACTGCCCGGTGGCCTCGTAAAAACCAATGAAACCCTCGAACATGCGGTCCGTCGCGAGCTCAAAGAAGAAGCCGGCATCGAAGTCGGATTCATGGAGCAACTTTATACTTTCGGAGACCCAGGCCGCGACCCGCGAAACAGGGCCGTTACCGTTGCATATTATTGCCTCGTACGCCCGCGCAACTTCAGGTTAGTCGCAAAGACTGATGCCGCCGATGCGAAATGGTTCACCATCAAGGATCTTCCAAAGCTCGCATTCGATCATAAAACTATCGTGCAGACGGCAATCGATCGGTTACGCGGGAAGCTTGCTTATGAACCCATTGGCTTCGAATTACTCGAGTCGAAGTTTCCTTTCTCCGACCTGGAAAGTTTATATATGACGTTGCTCGATAAGGAACTCGACCGACGGAATTTCAAGAAGAAGATCATGGCCTATGGGTTCCTGGAAGAGACCAATGAAATGAAGAAACAGGAAGGCGCCGGCCGCCCCGCCGCACTGTACAGGTTCAACAAGAAACGATATGAGGAATTGGTACGAAAAGGCTTCAATTTCGACCTTTTTTATTAATTATTGTATTTTTTACGCAAATCGATGAACAAGACCTTTATATTTGCGTATATATTACACAAATAGGGATTTATATATGACAATTGGAGTAATTATCGCACGCTTTCAAACGCCTTACCTGCATGAAGGGCACAGAGCGCTTATCAATTCCGTGAAGACTGGTCACAACAAAACCGTTATCGTCCTCGGAATTTCTCCCGTGCTGGGAAGTCGCCGCAACCCGCTCGACTTTCACACCCGTGAGAGAATGATCAAAAAAGAATACGAAGACATTGTCGTGCTTCCGCTGCCGAATCATCCAATCGATCAGCAATGGTCGCAGAATCTCGACAAACTTTTGAGCGACACGTTCCCGGGTGCAGGCTTCAAACTTTATGGAAGTCGCGACAGTTTTATTCCTTTCTACAGCGGCAAGTATGCGACAGAGCAATTAGCTGAAACGGGAAACTTCAGTTCTACCATACTCAGGAAACAGATCTCCGATCGCGTCCTCGACTCCGAAGAATTTCGCACGGGAGTGATCTACGCTTATTCGAATACTTATCTTAAAGTATATCCAACAGTCGATATCGCTGTTTTCAAAAACAATAAGAAAGAGATTCTCCTTGGCAGAAAGAATATCGATAACAAATGGAGACTGCTTGGAGGCTTCAGCGATCCCACCGATAACAGTTATGAGGAAGCGGCGAAGAGAGAACTAACAGAGGAGTGCGGTGAAATAGACACAACACCCATGCAATACGAAGCGTCGTTCCGCGTAAATGACTGGCGCTATAGAAATGAGGAGGATAAGATCATCACCTCGATGTTCTCTTGCGACTACATTTCGGGAGAAGTGAAAGGCAGCGATGATATCGCCGAAGTAAGTTGGTTTACGCTTGCGCAGGTCAATGAGATGATGCTGGTAAGAGAAACAGCAAGCGAACACTTCCCACAATTAAGTGCCCTCTTAAAAAAATATCTTAAGTAGTTATGAAAACGAATTTGTTGCTCTTAGCCGACGCCTACAAGTATTCTCATTATAAATTATATGCTCCAGGAACTTCAAAGATCTATTCTTATCTCGAAAGCAGGGGAGGCGTTTTTGATGAAACTGTGTTCTACGGTCTTCAATATTATCTGAAAGAATATTTACAGGGCCTGGCATTCACCAGGAGTGATATAGATGAAGCCGAAGTGATATTGAACGGTGTGTTTGGAACGAAAGGGATATTCAATCGCGAAAACTTCGAATATATTCTCACAAAACACACGGGTAAGCTGCCTGTAAGGATCAAAGCCGTTCCGGAAGGCACGCCGGTATCCACGCACAATGTGCTGATGACAATCGAAAACACAGACCCGAAATGTTTCTGGCTCACCAACTTTCTCGAAACATTGTTGATGCAGTTGTGGTATCCAACCACCGTGGCAACCCTTTCGCGGGAGATCAGGAAGGTTGTTCAGGATTATTACAATAAGACATCTGATGATCCGAAGCAAACGGGTATCAACTTTGTGTTGAACGACTTCGGTTTCCGTGGTGTGAGTTCCGTGGAAAGTGCCGGACTCGGCGGCTCTGCACACCTTGTGAACTTCATGGGCAGCGATACAGTTTATGCATCGATGTTCGCGCAGAAATATTACAACGCAAAACAGGTTTATGGAATGTCGGTGCCTGCAACCGAGCACTCGATCATGACCCTGCTTGGCGCGCAACGGGAGAAGGAAGTTTTCGCTCACGTGCTGGACGCCTATCCCAACGGAATTCTTTCCGTGGTAAGCGATTCATATAATATCTTTAACGCTGTCGGTGAGTTGTGGGGAACCGCATTCAAGGACCAGATCCTGAAGAGAAATGGCAAGCTTGTGATCCGACCCGACTCAGGAGACCCCGTGAAGACATTGTTGAAAGTGTTCGGGATCTTATTCGAAAAGTTCGGATTTACTGTGAACTCCAAAGGATACAAAATTCTTCCGGCCCAGGTGCGTGTCATCCAGGGCGATGGTGTTGATCACACATCGATCAGGATGATCTACGAATCGCTCATGAAGAATAACATCGGTGCCGAGAACCTTCTCCTTGGAATGGGTGGCGCTTTGTTGCAGAAAGTGAACCGCGATACCCAAAAGTTTGCCATCAAGTGCTCTTACGCGGAAGTCGGTTCTGAAAAAGTAGAAGTTCGTAAGTCACCGGTAGAAATGAATGAAGACGGGAAGATCGTCCCTTCTTTTAAAGCGTCGAAAGCGGGCAGGCTGAAGCTTGTCAAAGAAAACGGTCAGTTCAGGACTGTAAGTGAATCGGCAGCTGGTGAAGATCTTCTTCAGACAGTCTTTGAAAATGGAGAGCTAAAGAAGAGTTATACTTTTGAGGAGATAAGAGAAAGAGCGAAAGTTTAGTTATGAACACAGACATCAAATTCTTCTGCACATCTACCGCACGTTCGATCGGCGACAGGATTGCGAAACACCTGGGTATTAAGCTTTGTCACACCGTAGTAGAACGATTTTCCGATGGTGAATTGTTTGTGAAATTCGACGAAAGCGTGCGTGGACAAGTGATCTTTCTCATCGCGAAAGTTCAGATGCCCTATGAGAACTTCTTCGAGCTGCTGATGACAGTTGATGCGGCGAGGAGATCGTCCGCAAAGGAAGTGATACTGGTCATCCCATATCTTCCACACAGTCGCCAGGAACGCCGTGAAGGTGTGCGTACTGCAATCTCGTCGCGCATGGTTGCCGATATGATCCAGTTGATGGGAGCAGATAGGCTGATCACACTCGACCTTCACACGAATGCTATCGAGGGATTTTATAAGATCCCGCTCGATCCGTTATCGTCGCTCAGATTATTTCTCGAGCACATTCAAAAACAGGCTCTCCCGGACCTATGTTTATGCAGTCCTGATTTTGGCGGAATAAAGCGGATCAAACAATACAGGAAAAATTTGAATGCTGAGATGGCCGTGATCAATAAAGAACGATTGAAGGCAAACCAGGTGGCGAGTATGGAGATCATCGGTGACGTAAATGGAAAGAATGTGATCATCGTCGACGACCTGGTTGATACGGCGGGAACATTATGTGCCGCCGCTGACCTGCTGATCTCACGCGGCGCTAAGTCGGTGAAGGCATATTGCACACACGGCGTGTTGAGTGGCAAGGCGATCGAGAATATTCAGAACAGCAAGATCGAGAAGCTGTATATCTCCGATACGGTCATAGAAAATGTCGATCATCCGAAAATTGAAGTTGTGAGTTGCGCGCCGATATTGGCGAGCGCCATTGAAAACGTAACACAGAATAAAAGTCTCAGTCAGATATGATCACAAGAGCTATTGAGAATGCATTCAGACATAAGGAACAACGCGGTTGGGCGAAGACTTACTGGGCGTTCGACATACATGGAACGATCCTGAAGCCGAATCACCGCCGCGACGTGATCGCCACGGAGTTCTATCCTCATGCAATAGAAGTAATGCAGTTGCTGAGTAAGCGCACTGATATTGTAAGGATACTTTACACGTGTTCATATCCGCATGAGATCACGCAATACCTGAAACTTTTCCATGATAACGATATTCATTTTCACTATGTGAATCATAATCCGGAAGTAGCGGACGGCGGGTATGGATATTATAAAGAGAAGTTTTATTTCAATGTATTGTTTGAGGATAAGGCAGGGTTCAGCGGAGATGATGATTGGGTCCTGATCAAAGAGGCGCTTAAAAATTATTAAGTTAACCTGCGTAATCAAGGGACAACTTGTGAAGATGTCGGGTGAGTAATATCTTGCCCGGATGATACTTCTGATTCCCGGCCGCCACCATCTGCTTACTACTTTTCAGCATCACTATCTGCTTAACGCTATTCGAACAGAGAAAGCCGATGCAATAATTTTTGCCGTTACTTCTGCTAATCACAGCAACACCCGCCGCAACCCGCTACCATTCTATTTACGAGCCCTTGCGATAGAAGAGTTTGGCCGAGCCCTCGGTATTCCCTGTTTCATTTATGGCATCGACGACGTCGGAAATGTGAAAAACTTTTCGTCTTACACGATTAAAAGAATCCACCATGAAAGCGAAGGTCAGTTCGACCTCGAACCTTCGAATACGCTTGTCGTTTGCTCTACCCCTGTGCTGGAAATGTATGAGGCCGAAGGCTACAGGATCCTTACCGCAGAACTCGAAGATCGCAAGACATGGAAGCATCACTCAGTGATGCCGTGGGATCTTGTCGAGCACATCGCAGCAGCGGCCGACTGGGTTAACGATAAGATGATCATCAAAGAGATGCATCCCGCTTCGATCGATGTGTGGAAGCGATATCGTTGCGGCGAGAAGGTTCAGATGTTGTTCAGGGATAAGATGATCTCCGACGACGGTGATATAACAACGACGCGTGACTACAACACGTACGTTCGCCAGATGGATGAGATTGCCGTGCTGAAGTATGAAGACACCGCTCCGTTTATCCGGGCAGGTCGCATTGGAGATATCGGTTGTGCCGTCGGTTCGTGGATAAAGTTGGCTTGCAATGATTCCCGCTGGCGTGAGTCCGATTTTTACGGGATCGAGGTAGCCAGGCACTTATTTGATGTTTGTCAGCAGCGAAAGCATAATGGAGAATTCAATAATCCGTTCGTATTCTTTTCACAGCGCAATGCCGTCACGGGATTAGCTTTCGATAAGGGATCGATGAATACGATCCATACCTCATCGCTCACGCATGAGATAGAATCGTACGGAAGCCGGGCCGAGCTTTTGTCATTCATCCGGAACCGTTTCGACGAACTGGCGCCGGGCGGAGTTTGGGTTAACAGGGATGTCGTAGGCCCGCCAGATCGCGAGCGCTATGTTTTTATGAAGCTGACGACGAATGATGGTCGCAACGACGACTATGACAAGAAACATTCGGCACGTGAGGAGTTGTCGGCTTACCTGAAGGGACTTTCAACTTTCGGGCGCTTTATGAGGTTTGCCAAAGACTTCCGTGCGAAGGAGGGATATCATTTAAAGTATGAGATCGTGGATGATCGCATTCGTCTTTTATTAAGAGATGCATGCGAGTTTATGAGTCGTAAAGATTACACAGACAATTGGGAGAGCGAGATGCACGAGACATTCTGCTTCTGGGATTTCGACGATTGGAAGAACCATTTGACACAGGCCGGATTTACGATAGCGGAAGGATCGAAAGCATATACGAATGAATGGATCGTGAATAACAGGCTGAAGGGAAAGGTTGAATTGTTTACTGAAGACGGGCTGCCGATGGGTTATCCCGTTACGAATATGATCATGGTGGCGGAGAAGAAGTATTAGAATGGTTTGAACGTTATCGAAATCATTGCCATACTGCTTTTGTACCGATAACGGTCATTTACAATTCTGCCGTTATCAAAACTAAGATCCCGGTCAGTGCGATATTCATTGAAAAGAAAAGTATACCCGCCTTTGATAGCAACTTTCGGTGTAATCCAGTACCGGGCAAAAAATTCTGAATTCAGTGAGCCAATGTCATTGTCACTTGTCAGTAAAAGGTTGAATCGTGTCGGCGAGGCTTGCTGATCAACGTTCTGTCCCAGGTCGAGACTGCTTGAGATGACCTTAAAATTTTTCCGTGGACCAAAGCTGAAACCGACGACATCGATATTGAACCCGACATCAAACCGGGGTGCGGCCCGGAATTGAATGTTAAACGTCGCGTTCAAAGAATGCGTAACTGTTGTTGACGTCCTGATCGTATCTATATTCTCGGTGAATGTTTTTGAGAATATCGTGAATATATCCTGGCGAGGACTTGTATACTTTGCGGGAGCGGTTGTGTATAGTTTATTCGAAGCGGTAAAAGACGTAAACCTAATGCCGTAGCCGACTTCGATCCGTCCTTTCTTCCCAATTTGATGAAGTCTTATCCAGGATCCGGCGACAGACAACTGACTTTTGGAAGCAGCTAAGGATATGTCGAAGAGATCAGTTGGCTTTTGCTTTATGTCTTGAGCAATCGCCGGATGACATCCGAAAATGAATAAGAGTAAGAGTAACTGGTGTTTCCTGATCATCCGATGGTAGAGACAAAAGTGATATTAGTATATCACAAAAGAGTCACAGTGGCACTTTATAAAAAAATAAAAGCACTGGCCATCAGTGCTTTAAAGTGGTGTGTACCCCGGACGGGAGTTGAACCCGTACAGCTATTACTAGCCACAGGATTTTAAGTCCTGCGTGTCTACCAATTCCACCACCAGGGTATGACCTGAAACAACTTTCCAGACCTTTCTTAAACAAAAAAAGTGCAGGTTGGGACCTCGCACTTTTTTTTCTTCCGAGCGGGAAACGAGACTCGAACTCGCGACCCTCACCTTGGCAAGGTGATGCTCTACCAACTGAGCTACTCCCGCTTGACTTCCTTTGAAGGAGGTTAAAAAGCCCGTTTTTGAGGCCTTTTCCCCCGAAAGGGACTGCAAATTTAATGACCGAAAGGAAATATGCAATTCTATATCACATTTCTATTTTTACAGATATGCAACATCTTCCCATCCATCCGCAAGGACCCACGTTCTCCCGAATTATCGCCGGCGCCTGGCGCTGGAACAACATACCTTCGGCTACCATAGAACAGTTAATAAATACCGCGCTCGATGAAGGTATCACAACGTTCGACCACGCCGACATCTACGGCGACTATGGCAACGAACGCACTTTTGGTGAAGTGATCGCCCGCCAGCCACACCTGGCCCAAAAGATCCAGCTCGTTACCAAGTGCGGCATCAAACTCACCTCGTCGAAAAAACCTGAACACCGGGTAAAACATTATGACTCTTCAAAAGATCATATTATCAAGTCTGCCGAAACATCGCTGCAACTGTTGCATACCGAGAAAATCGATCTGTTGCTGATACATCGTCCCGATCCGCTCATGGACATTCATGAGGTTGCCGAAGCTTTTGGTCAACTTAAGCAGCAAGGTAAAGTTCTAAGCTTTGGAGTCTCAAACTTCACAGTATCCCAATTCGACCTGTTACAGAGCGCACTTCCTTTTCCTTTGGTGACCAATCAAATAGAACTTTCATTGTTCTGTACGTCCGCATTATTCGATGGAACGGTTGAACAACTGTATAAACATAAGGCATCGGCAATGGCATGGTCACCGCTTGGTGGCGGAAGAACTTTCATCGCCGAAGACGAAGTGTCGCGGCGCGCCAGACAGAAAGTTGAAGAGCTTTCACACAAATATGAGAAAGCAACCACCACGCAGATCTTTCTCGCATGGCTGCTCAAACATCCTTCGAAGATCTTCCCGGTTATCGGAACATCAAAACCCGAACGCCTTCGCGAAGCAGCACATTCTATTAATGTAAAACTAGACACACAGGACTGGTACGAAATGTTGAAAGCCGTTCGCGGCACAGACGTCGCATAAATGTTCGGAACCATGCTTGGTGAACTGAGCACCGTCGAGTGGATGCTCTTCTTCACAGTTGCAGTGTGCGTCGGTCTTTCAAAGACAGGTGTTCACGGCGCTGGAAATATCGCCGTTCCCTTGCTTGCAATTGTCTTCGGCGGAAAGCTGTCAAGCGGAATTATGCTTCCAATGCTTTGTCTTGCCGATGTGATGGGTGTTATATATTATCATAGACACACGTCATGGCCGCATCTTAAGAAACTGGTGCCTGCAGCTGTTGTCGGGATCGTTATCGGGACGTTTGTCGGTGAAGTGATCGCACCTCATGCATTCGACCTGATCATGGTGAGTATCATATTTGTCAGCGTCGGAATTATGATCTGGATCGAACGCGGTCGGCACGAGCAAGATATTCCTGATAACCGATGGTTTGCCAATTCATGCGGCGTCGGCGCGGGATTTACATCGATGATCGGAAATCTTGCCGGTGCCTTTTCAGCCGTCTATTTGCTCGCAATGCGTTTACCCAAAAATGCATTCATAGGTACAAGCGCCTGGTTCTTTTTGATCATCAACTGGATAAAAGTACCGTTTCACGTCTTTAGATGGCACACCATCAAAGTGGAATATGTAATTCTCGACCTGGTGGCCCTTCCGTTGATTGCAGTAGGAGCATTGTTCGGAATATTCATCGTAAAGAAACTAAGTGAAGTCGCCTACAGGTGGTTCATCATCGTGATGACATTGGCAGCAGCCGTGTTTATGGCGCTGTCGTAGTTCCGTTACCTTCCCTGCGAGGGCGCAACTCCAAAATGCTTCTTGTATGCTCCCGAAAAGTGATTCGGGTATCGATATCCAAGCTTACCCGCCACTTCTTCTACCGTCATGCTGTTGTCGCGAAGCAGGGTTTGCGCAAATTCCATGCGAAGCTTACGCACATACTGGATCACACTGATATCAAACAAAGTTTTAAAACCTTTCTTAAGCTTAAACTCATTGAGCATCACCTCGCGACAGATGCATGTGAGCGTTAAGTCCTGCAGAAAATGACGTTCGATGAAATCTTTCGCGTTGAAAAGTTTCTCCATATCGGCAGCCGCGATATCCTCGCCACCTTGTTTTGTATCATTTAAACAAGCCAACTGTTCGACCTGCAATGCAATAAGCTCGAAAGCCAACGACTGCATCATAATGCGTGTCATCGGCGATGGCTTCATATGGCGGATCGACTGCAAGACAGCACGCATCTTTGGCGTAGTAGATATGAATTTTTTTGAACCAAAGAAGTCTTCGTTCGTCTCCATCTTCCGATGAACACCTTCCGCCCATGAATTATCTGAACCGATGAGGTCCAGGAAGTAATTCTTCTCTATCCCGATCGCAAACATATTAACGGTTTGCCTACCGGCGTGATGCGAGCTCTTTTCAGAAGGGGTGAACTTCATATTATTCGTTCCACCAAGCAATTCAAACTCAGTGTTTAGTCCACGATATGTTCCTTTGATCGAACCCTCGAGCACAAAGTTGATGTCTACCGTCTGACTGGGATAGCTCTCATGGATTATCAGGTCGTTGGCAACCTGCCACTTCACATCTACCAATTGGAGTTCAGGAAACCCTATGTTGGAAACATGAAAAGCGCCAAAGTCCGGATTTTCACTGTTAACGATTGTGGTGAGTGACCCCGTCCCGTCACTTACGGGATACTTATAAACACGATGCAGTTCTGGGATGTTGTGTTCGAATATCTGGGTGGCCATAATCCGTTTTGCGTATGCGGTAAATCCGTTCTACGTATTCACCCCCGATGTGGTTATGCGTTTTCTCCTCCATAAACGAAGAATCACAGTGAAAGCACTAAGAATTACAGGCTGGGTGCTGTTATCGATCCTCTCGATAGCAGCCATTTTTTACACATACGCTTCTTATCGCGTAAACACGAGGCTCGAAAAGAGATACGATGTAAAAGTCGAGTCCCTTGTTATTCCAACCGACAGCGCATCGATCGCGATAGGTAAGCATTTGGTCGACATCAAAGGATGTCGCGATTGCCACGGTGATAACATGGCAGGCAAGATCGTAGCAGATAACCTGATGCTCGGACATCTCGCTGGTCCGAATCTCACGCATGGAGAAGGTGGATTGCCGGCCGGCTATTCAACTGAAAACTGGGTGAAGGCAATTCGTCATGGACTCGACAGCAACAACTACCCGATCATCGTGATGCCGTCACTTGAAACGTCGAAAATGTCGAAGGAGGATCTCCAATCGATGATCGCCTATCTGCAGAACCTTGAGCCTGTTGATAATACGATGCCCGAAAGCTCTCTCGGGATCATGATCAAAACGATGGTGTATTTGGACGCGATCGATGTCATTCCTGCCGAGAAGATCGATCATGAGGCGGCATTGTTATCGAACGTGAACACGTCGTCGCCAATGGAGTTGGGAGAATATTTATCTGTGATGTGCTCCGGGTGTCACCGTGAAAATTTCAAAGGAGGGCCACCGATGGCTCCAGGATTTCCTCCCGCACCTGATATCACATCGAGTGGTGCGACTGGTCGCTGGACCGAAGCAGAATTCATAACAGCATTGCGAACCGCGCAACGTCCTGACGGGACAACACTCGACCCGAACATGCCGGTGCAAATGACGAAGCATTACACGGACGACGAGCTTCATGCACTCTACAGTTTCCTGAGAACGAAATAACGATAATGAAAACATCCAACAATCAAATTCATACCAATGAGAAAACTGAAGACGATTTATTTCCTAATGATGCTCGCCGGAACGTCGATAATGCTCAGCTGTCATGACAACGATGATCCTGTGGTTCCTGCAACAGACCAGGTCGAAGTACCAGATGAGGGTGATGATCAAACTCCTGATGTTGAAGATCCGGAGCCGGAACCAGAGCCGCAACCGGTCACTGAGTTTAAAGTGAAAGTCAATGGAGAAGATTTTACCTACAAGGTTCTATCTGGACAATATTTCACAGTTGACAAGTTTATTGAAATTGACGCCCATGAATTGGATGATACGTTCATGGGTCAGAAAGTGGTTGGTATCCAGGTCGATCTTTTAAAGATCACCGCAGCAGGAACATATGAGATAGAGAACGATGATCCATTCGATATCATAGTGTACTACTTTCGCGAAGACGGGCAGGGACGTTCAGCGACAAGCGGACATATGACGATCAAACAGCTCAGCGAAACAAGATTCGAGGCAACGTTTGGGTCGATAACCATACCTGCGTTCACTGTGGATGGACAAGAGACCGTGCTAACGGATGGATCTGTCAGCATTGACCTCGTGAGGAACGATGATTAAATCTTTTGAAAAAGCGTAACTTTCGAATCATACAACAATTCGTGAGAACGCTTTTTTCCTTTTTTATCATACTCTCTTTCTCGATATCCTGTAGTCGCATGATGGGAGATCGTTCTGTGGGCAACCACCTGGTTTTGCTGGCGGGCAACAGTGAGAAAGACCAGGCGATCGTTTACTGTGCTTCCGATGAATCGTGTGAGAACGGCATCTATCTCGTTCCCTCTTCGAAAGGTTCCGAGTACGTGGAGGATTATAAAACCAATCACGACTGGATCATCGCGCGCACGGTTAAAGACAACAAGAAATATTTCTGGCTCATCAATAAAGACTTCTCTCTAGGCGATGAAGATTGCAAGAACAAAGATTGCGGGCAATATATCAGGACCTTCGTCACTGGGCCGCTCAACTACGAAGATTTCCTGGGTTCATTAGATGAGTTTGATGTGGGGATGCATCTGACGAAGGAGTAGAATCATTTCCATAACTCTTCGTCGGGGATTTTATCGTCGATCAGCTTATCGTATTCCAGCGCCCGCGGACTATTAAGATCATTGATCCTGGATTTCAAAAACTCGATCAGTATCTGGTCTTCTGAGATGATGCACATCTGCGGGATGCGATGGTCGTCGATCAATTTAGGATCTTCGATGTACACAATTACCTTTTCGTTATCCGTGTCCCTGTCTTTCGTCATGAAAAAACTAAGCGACGGTCGTCTCTCCTCCTCCACGATAAAAACCTCCTTTAGATGTTCCCGGATATTGATATCATCTTTTACACCCTTTTGATGCATTTTTTTAAAGAAGGAACGAAAGTCTGCAAATTTATCCCGGAAGTTTTTCATGTCGGCGGCACTCGCATTGGTCGGCTTAACCAGGTAAAATGAGCAACGCATTTTCCTGATGAGATTTATGTAATGATTGTCGAATTGTGTGGAGTTGGCCAATGCATACTGGGCATTGAACCAGATATAATAATCCTTCGAGTCATTCCATATCGAAAACTTTCTCATGTCGGTGTATACTGTCGTTACACACGAATCCTGAACGACGGGAACAGGGGAATCCTCTTTCTCATGCTTGCAGTACAACGGCAGCATGGAACCCAATACAATTCCAACTGCGCCGACAACTGACGCCGCTACTTCCGGATGCCTCCACAGACGATCCTTCAACTTAACCTTCGATTGAGTTTCGTTTGCCATACAAGATTTTTGAGATGGGTAAAAAAAAGAGCCCATCTTCAGCTTTTGCCGAAGAAATGGGCTCTATACGAAGATAAAAAATTACGGGATAGTTATTTTGCTCAAAGACATTTTTTAACGTTACCCTTCGAGCTATTTAATGCGGGCAGATGAAAAAATCAGTTACCCACCATTTCCACATACCTGCACAGCCCATTCGCCCACTTCATTTGCTCAACGGTCTTGCAATCCGGTTCCAGCAACCTCGGCGAAGCAACAAGGATACAAACACTCTTCGCTCTGCTTGTAGCGACATTCAACCGGTTCGGACTAAATAAGAAACTCATTCCCCGCGGTGCATCTTCGTGGGATGAGCTCGTCATCGAATAGATAACTACCGGCGCTTCCTTTCCCTGGAACTTATCGACAGTTCCTACCTGGATCCCCGGAAGCCGCGATGAAAGTCCCGCAACCTGTGCGTTATATGGTGCGACAACGAGAATATCGTTTTTATTTAGTTTTCTTGTTTCAAACTTCCTGTTTTCATCATTTAAACCTGTCCAACTGCCGAAGGCAAGTAAGTGATTTACGATCTTACAGATCTCCTCAATCTCTTCTTCAGATTTATTCTGATTGCCGATATGAATTGAGGGAACATAAAACAGTCCCCCTCCGTCAAATTTTTCAGTCCCCGAAATCACCTGCTGTTCCAACCCGGGGGCCGATCTCAATTTCCCTTCATAAAATAGCTCTGATGTGAACTCACAGATCCTGGGATGCAGACGATACGTGAGCCCAAGAAATAAACCCTGCTCCGGCGGCATCGCCTGGTGATCGCCAATTAAATGGGTCAACGCAGCTATGTCGCTTCCTTCGGGATGCGATCCCTTCTGCGGCTGTTCCAACTGCTGGGGATCACCCAACAGAATTATATTCTTCGCAGCACGCGACGCCGCAAGAGCCTGCGACAGCGACATCTGACCAGCTTCATCAATAAAAAGATAATCAAGCTTATCGTCCATCGCATCGGCCGCCCAAAGCCATGCAGTTCCACCAACCGGACTTCCCGCATCTATGGCCTTCAATACAGCTTCTGAATTTTTCATCAACTCAAGCCATTCAGGAACGTAATCGAGATCGTCGCCACGGTGACAGAACTGAATCTTGAAATTCTCCTTATCGGCAACTTCCTTGACCTTTTCAAAGAGATTGATGATAACCCGGTGACTGATCGCGGTAACGCCGATCTTCTTTTTCTCTTTCAGCAAAGCGATGATCATCTTCGCAGCTGTCGTGGTCTTGCCGGCGCCCGGTGGTCCCTGGATCGGGAGAATGCTTTTATCGAGATTCAATGCAATGCGGATGGCTGCCGACACTACATCCTCACCGGGTAATAACCCGGCACCTTCTTGTCCGCCGATCAGCTTTGGCGCTCGTCGCATCAGCAGATCCTTTGAAGCGTGATAAGGCCATATGTGGGCCAGCCCGTCTTCTTCAACTTTTTGTGCGAGGTTTAATATCGAAGTCCACAATGTGCCCGGAGAGATCCTGTCGTTCACATATGCCGTATTGGGATGAAGTTCCAGTGACTTCTTGGTTTTCTTGACGAGTATCGTTCGTTCGGCAAGATTGATTTCTTCCACAGTTCCGAACGTAATGCCAAACTTCTCGGCTTCGCTGGTGCTGTTGGTGATCACCAGCACATCACCTTCGCCTATACCAACTTCCTGGTTAGGGAACGAATATCTATGTGATGGAAGGGATCCTTTTCTCTTTGCGGGGATCGCCTCGATGAATTTCAACCCGGTTACTGCCTTTCTTTCATTGAATGCATCTTCATCTTCCATCTTTTGCAGGCGGAAGAATTCCCACCATGCACTTTTATCTTCACGACGAAAATAGTTGAGTTGATGGGCGAGCAACCATTTTGCCTTGTGTTCGTCGGTCCACGTTTCCCGGTCGGATGGCAGATTGCTTATAAGTCCCTCAAACAAACGAAGTGATTGCCTCTCTCTTTCTAGCAGCTCCTTATCAGGTTCCTGGTCTTTAGGAAATGGACGCCTGAATTCTACACCGGTTTTGATGAGATCGTTACGAAGATTTTCCAACCACACGTGAAGGGCTTCCGTCGCGAGACAATCATCTTCATTGTAGCCCTCGACAGTTGCAATAGTCTCTTTCGAAAGAGAGGCGAACTCATTCAGCTCGAGAGCACACTCAACATTCTTTCTTGCCCTGCTTGCATCAGGAAGTTCAACCTTTCTAGTGTACGTGGTAAACTTCTCGAGGTCTTTTAATGAATAACGTTCAACACTCGCGATCAACGATTCTTTGAAAGCAGCATGAAGGTCGATAAACCGTTCAGACCGCAGGAGCTCGTCAACTTCCTGTTCGTAAATGCTATGAACACTTGCGAGTCGTTTAACTGCAGTAGACTCGTAAGGAGCGAAGTGATAAATATTGAATCCGGGAAATTTCTTTCTGCGCTCAACCAGGAATTCCATGAACCAAGCGAAAGCTCTCTTCTCTTCAAGTCTGTTGGTAGCCAGGAAATTTTTGTAAACAAGATTTCCATTTTCGCGATAAGCATAACCCAGCATATACTCCAGTCCGCCCAAAGGATAATAAGCATCTCCCTCAATGTCGAAGTAAACGTCGCCTGCATTCGGTTCGGGAAGCCTGTTCAGACCAAGACCTTCGTCGACACCTTCAATGAGCTTATGGATCATCTGTTTCCTGATCCTTCCTTCCAATTGAACTTTCGCCTGTTGCTGACGCTTCAGGTAGCTCTCAATATTGCCTCTCTTAGGCTCTATAATATTTGCCAGCTCTGCAAAGGCCTGCAGGCTCTTGATTCCCTGGCCTTTTAATTCTTCGATCTGTGTCGATCGCATTCCTGCAACCAGTGATATATAATCATCATCGTGTCGTTGCGTATCACACACCTTCCACCATCTGCAGATACCACAATGTTCCGTCGGCTCCGGATATGTATTCGCAGAGGCGCCGCTTACCGTGTTCTCGAAATTCTTTTTTATCAGGCGATAGTATGCTTTGAAATCATCAAACCGGTATGATTCAGCTTCGAAATCATCGACGGGTTTAATGATATGGAATCTCTCAGGGGAGAATCCCTGGAAGTTCGCGAGAAGATCTGTGTACAAGCATAACTGGAGTATCGTTGCTGCCTTTGTATTCAGCGCAAGCTTTGTATCCTGTATTTCGTATGACCAATTACCGAACTTACTTTTCCCCGGAACTTTGATGAGGATATCGGCAAGACCCATCCACTGGTCGAGATCTAATCGTGCCTGTACGATAACATCAACACCTTGCCGCATCGCATAGGCGAGATCCGTTTCATGGCCATCAACAACATTCAATCCTTTTGACCTGAGAAATTCCACATAAGCTTTTTCATGATCCTGCCCGCGCTGAATTAGTATCTCGAGTTGCGGATCGGTCCAGTGTGGTCTGCTCAAATGACCTAAGGCTACCTTGCGATTGAGTTCTGTGAGATGGCGGCAGCTTAAGTGATTGGATAGATCGGTAGCGGAAAGTTGAAAGATATTATTAGTGAAATCCATAAATTGTTGTACGCGGTGGATACGCGAAGGATGCAAAAGGATACGTAAGACCTCGGTATCCTCTGCTCACTCAGCGTATTCTCTGCGTCCAGCTTGCAAGTTATGAAACACCTTATTTTCACCTTTGTTATCGCTCTGCTTTTTTCTTGTGCTCAGCACAAACGTCAATATCCTTACTCCATTTCAGATCCTTCGCTGAAAGACTCACTTATATCTGTGAGAACTGATTCTATCGACAGCAACACGACGCGGTACGAATACACATACTATTTCAAAGATTCTGTTAAAACAGACGATTGGTCTGTAACCATTACTCCCGATTTCAAACCAACTTTCCATTGGCAACCACACCTCACTCCAACTAACAACCACATCATCGCACAGCACGTCTTTCGTGCTCCAACGATCATTCTCGCTAACGATTCAATTGAATTCGCCGTTATTCCCGATCTCAAGCTCATCCGGAACAGCGACGTTAAATGGTACATGGACCTCGAGGCGCGCACCAACGAGATCAGGATCGGTCTGTCGAAAAGCAAAGTCACAAGTCACGTACTCTTCGAACGCGAACCCGGATTAATTATTCCTCCAGGTGAATTCAAATTCGGATTCTATGTGATGACCACCAAGGATCCATCGAAGTTGAACGACCCATGGCGAATGCCGCTCGATCATATGTGGAACATGTATGGCGACTCTTTATATAAACAAGGTCAGCCGATCAAAGGCTCTCTCGATCCATATGTTGAGCACACCTACAACTGGGCATTCAAAACGTGGGAGAGATCTGTTTGGCAGGAATTCAAGATCGGTAAAAAGAAAGTAGGTGCTCCAGTCTTCATCGTCAACGTAACGCAAAGTCCGAACTATCCCGGTGAAGCCAGGGAGCGTGAGTTCCGGTCAATATGGAACCAGGCGTGGTTCAGCTCACTCCGTTCTGCCGAAGGTCTTTACAGGTACGCACGCCGTACGAAAAACAAAGAGTTACTTCGCAAAGCGAATATGACGAAAGAGCTGGCTTTAAGTTTTCCGCAAACTGATGGACTATTCCCTTCTGTTATCGCGACGGAAATGAAAGACAAAAGATCGTTGGGTTGGAAGACTCTCTATTTCGGAAACTCAAATCGCAATCCGGTTAATCCATGGGGAAGTGCTAAAGATGCTCCTTATCATATTCTCGACATGAGCTGGACCGCTTACCTGATGTTGATATGGAATGAGGAACTCGAACAGGACCAACGACTCATTGACTACGCGACACGTTACGCCGATAAACTTATCACTTTACAAGACAAAGACGGATTTTTCCCGGGCTGGCTCGACATCAAAACGCAACGACCGCTTCCGCTGATGAATCAAACCCCTGAGACCTCGATGTCTGCGGATTTTCTTCTAAAGCTTTACCAGGTCACGAAGGAGGAGAAATATTTAACATCTGCTACACATGCGATGAATGCCGTTATTGATCATATTATTCCCGTAAGTCGTTGGGAAGATTTCGAAACATACTGGTCGTGCAGCAGGGTGCTCGATTCATTGGTGGGAAAGAAGATCGAACGCAACGACGCCTACAAGCAAAACACCCTGTCGATGTTCTGGACGGCAGACGTGCTCATGAATTTTTATAAAGCAACCGGCGAGACACGCTATTTAAGTACAGGGCGGCGGGTGCTCGACGAGATGCTGATGTTTCAGCAGACGTGGCAGCCTCCATATATTCCAATCCCTGTGCTCGGCGGTTTCGGCGTTATGAATGCCGACGGTGAATGGAACGATTCGCGGCAGTGTCTTTTTGCAGAAGTCATCATTCGCTATGGAAAAGAATTGAAATCCGACGAATACGTTCACCGCGGGATTGCGGCGCTTAAGTCAGCCTTTGTGATGATGTATTGCCCCGAAAATCCCGAAACGAAAGCTCAATGGGAGAAAGTGTATCCTTTTTTTAATGAGAAAGATTACGGATTTATGATGGAAAACTATGGCCACGGTGGGCAAACCAATGCCGAAGGTCTCGGCATTGGCGAATTTACGATCTATGATTGGGGAAACGGAGCTGCCGCAGAATCTTACAATACCCTCCGGGACCGGTACCCGGAATTATTCTGATTTTTCCCTTGCGGGAACCAAATTGGCCTGCATTTTTGTAGTCCTTCTTTATGACCAGACAAGCGGCGGAGAAAAAAGTAATCGACAATAGCGGACACGAGTTCATAGAAGTGATCGGGGCGCGCGAGCACAACTTAAAAGATGTGAGCGTAAAGCTTCCTCGAAATAAGCTGGTCGTCGTCACAGGCATCAGCGGCAGCGGGAAATCTTCACTCGCGTTCGATACCATCTACGCCGAAGGCCAACGCCGTTATATGGAGAGCTTTTCGGCTTATGCCCGAAGCTTCATCGGCGACCTCGAACGGCCCGACGTCGATAAGATCAATGGACTCAGTCCCGTGATCTCCATAGAGCAAAAAACGACATCACGCAACCCGCGATCTACAGTTGGAACCGTTACCGAGATATACGACTTCATGCGCCTTCTTTACGCGCGTGGCTCCGAAGCTTACTCTTACCTCACGGGCGAAAAGATGGTACGGCAGTCTGAAGATCAGATCATAGACGCCATCCTGAATAACTTCAAAGGAAAAAAATTAACACTCCTCGCGCCGGTCATTCGTGGTCGTAAAGGTCACTATCGCGAATTGTTTGTCCAGATAAGAAAACAAGGTTTCACGAAAGTCCGCGTCGATGGCGAAGTTCTCGAGATCACCGCGAAGATGCAGGTCGATCGTTTCAAGATCCACGATATCGAAATGGTCGTTGATCGCGTCGTTGCCGATCCAAAAGATCGTCAGCGTATCGCGCAATCTGTCAGTAAAGCTTTGAAAGAAGGTAAAGGTGTTATCATGGCAATGGAAGAATCCGGTGCCGTACATCACTTCTCGAAGTATTTAATGGATCCAAAGACCGGCTTGTCTTACGATGAGCCGGCTCCGAACCTGTTTTCATTCAACTCCCCTTACGGAGCTTGTCCCACATGTAATGGACTCGGTGTTATCGAAGAGATCACCGAAGAGTCTGTTATTCCCGACAAGAAATTAAGCATTAGTCGCGGCGGTATCCTTCCATTGGGTGAATATCGCGACATATGGATATTCAAAAAGATCGAAGCAATTCTCAAACGGCATAAGTTCACGCTCACAACGCCGATCAAAGACATTCCGAAAGATGTTATCAGGGTGTTGTTATATGGCGATGATGTCCCCGTGTCCGTGTCATCTGTTAAGTACCCAGGCACCGACTGGAACACGAAGTTTGAAGGGATCATCAATTTCCTGCAGAAGCAAAAAGAAGAAGGCTCCGAAGCGATCAAACGTTGGGTCGACGATTTTACCATCACAAAGACTTGTCCCGAATGTAACGGCGCACGTCTTCGCAAAGAATCTCTTCACTTTAAGATCGATGGAAAGAATATCGCAGATCTTTCGGTGATCAACATCAGTGAGCTTACCAAATGGCTTACCGGTCTCGAAAGTCGTATTTCAGAGAAGCAAAGGATTATCTCCACCGAGATCCTGAAAGAGATCAGGAAACGTATCGGTTTTCTCCTGGATGTCGGATTGGATTATCTCCACCTCAACAGGCCCATCCGTACATTGAGCGGCGGCGAGTCGCAACGTATCCGCCTGGCAACACAAATAGGAACACAACTCGTGGGTGTTCTCTATATACTCGACGAACCGAGCATCGGTCTTCATGCACGCGACAACGTTAAGTTGATCAAAGCACTGAAAGACCTTCGCGATCTCGGTAACTCCGTGATTGTAGTCGAGCACGACAAGGACATGATGCTCGAATCCGATTACATCCTCGACATCGGTCCCGGTGCCGGAAGACATGGCGGCAACGTGGTAGCCGAAGGCACTCCGAAAGAATTTGTCAAAGGTGGAAGTCTTACGGCCAAATACCTTAATGGTGAGCTCGGGATCAGAGTCAATAAAGAACGCCGCAAAGGTTCAGGTGAACATTTGATACTCTCGGGAGCGTCTGGTAACAATCTGAAAGACGTTACGCTGGATCTTCCTCTCGGTGTTCTCACTTGTATCACAGGAGTTTCGGGTAGCGGTAAGTCGACGCTCATTCACGAAACATTATTCCCGATACTGAATCGTCACTTCTTCAACTCACGACAGGAACCTTTGGAGCATAAGAAGATCGAAGGACTTCAGCATATCGATAAAGTCATCGAGGTCGACCAGTCGCCTATTGGCCGCACGCCGCGATCGAATCCTGCTACATATACAACCGTATTCTCCGATATACGTGACCTTTTTGCTCAAATGCCCGAAGCGAAGATCCGCGGGTATAAAACAGGGCGTTTTTCTTTCAACGTGAAAGGCGGTCGTTGCGAAACATGTGAAGGCGCCGGCCTGAGACTGATCGAAATGGAATTCCTTCCCGATGTTCACGTCCCTTGCGAAACATGTAAGGGCAAACGTTACAACCGTGAAACACTCGAAGTTCGCTTCAAAGGGAAGTCAATCGCGGATGTATTAGACATGACCGTTGAAGAAGCTGTAGCATTTTTTGAAAACCAACCGAAGATCCTCAGGAAGATCCAGACATTGAATGAAGTGGGTCTCGGTTATATTTCGCTAGGTCAGCACGCAACCACATTGTCCGGCGGTGAAGCACAACGGGTGAAATTGGCCACCGAGCTTTCCAAACGCGATACCGGCAAGACTCTTTATATATTGGATGAGCCCACCACCGGCCTGCACTTCCAGGATATCGCGCATTTGCTCGACGTTTTGGAAAAGCTGGTCGACAAAGGAAATACAGTGTTGGTGATAGAACACAACATGGATATTATCAAGGCCGCCGACCACATAATCGACCTCGGTCCCGAAGGCGGTCAAAAAGGTGGAAAAATCATCGCAACGGGCACTCCTGAAACGATTGCAAAAAACACTGCCAGTTACACCGGAAAGTTTCTGAAATTGGAACTTCAGAACGGTTAATGGGTAATGGTTAATGTGTCATGGTTAACAAGACCAGGCTTTATTGGACACTTCAGATTGGTGGTTGGGCAACGTATGCTGCCTTCCAGATTGTAACATACGTTCTCTCGGGTTCCGGCATCAGAACACAAAGGTTGCTTTCCTTCGTCATCGAAGCGATCCTGTGCTTATTGATCACACATTATTATCGTAACTACATCAATCAGCGCAAGTGGTTGAGCATGGGTCTTCCGAAACTCATCCGGTACGTTCTTGCGGCCGTGCTGTTGATGGGTATCACCACGTACTTTTTACGAATACCTTTTTCGATAGCACTCGGCACATTCAATCCTGCGAACGCCTTCGATCCTGAGAAAATGGTTACAGGTATCATCTCGTATACCGTGTTCTTCTTCTTGTGGTCCGTACTGCACTTCATGTACAATTACTTCGAGCGTTATAATAAGTCGCTGCAGCTCGAAGCATCAATTAAAGAGATCGAATTAAGCAATCTTAAATCGCAGCTTAATCCGCATTTTATCTTCAATGCGTTAAACAGCATACGTGCCCTGGTTGATGAAAATCCCACCAAGGCAAAGCATGCGATCAACCAGCTTTCAAGTATTCTTCGAAACTCTCTCGTTACCGAAAAGCGCGGACTCACAAGTTTCGAAGACGAGCTGAAACTGGTGCGCGACTATCTCGGTTTGGAAAGTATACGCTTCGAAGAAAGACTTAAAACTGACTTCGACCTGGACCCCGAATCGAAAGATTTTATGGTACCTCCGCTGATGATCCAAACCCTCGTTGAGAATGGCATCAAACATGGGATTTCGAAGCTAACGGAAGGCGGACTCGTTCAAATTAAAACAAAAGTTGAAGGAGATCACCTGAAAATTCACATCCGTAATAGCGGAAAATTTGTTGTCAACGGTCATAAAAAAGAGTCAGGCGGCGGACTGGGCCTGGAGAACACAAGACAGCGACTGAAGCTGATCTACGGAGACGAAGCATCATTCAGAATTCTAACTGAAAAGGATAATTTTGTCCTCACAGAAATTATAATACCACACTTATACTGACATCATGAAGGCTCTGATTGTAGACGACGAACGCTTGGCTAGAAAAGAACTTATCAAACTTCTCGAAGAGCATCCCTCGATAGAAATAGCAGGCGAAGCAATGAATGCCGACGAGGCCGAAAAGATGATCGAAGAACTTAATCCCGATCTGCTTTTCCTCGATATACAAATGCCAGGTCGTACCGGCTTCCAGTTACTGGAGTCGCTCGACTCCGCACCATTGGTTGTGTTCACAACCGCATACGATGAGTTTGCCTTAAAGGCATTCGAAGTAAACGCGCTCGATTACCTGTTGAAGCCGATCACCGCCGAGCGTCTCGCCGAAGCAGTTCATAAGATCCAGGACAAAGAGAAAACAAAATCAGGTCGTCCACGCGACAAGAAACTCGACCTTGAAGACCAGGTCTTTGTAAAAGATGGCGAGCGTTGCTGGTTCGTTAGTCTCGCCAACATTCGTCTCTTCGAATCCGACGGAAACTACATCAAAGTTTATTTCGACACGAATCGGCCGATGATCCACAAGTCGTTGAATGCCCTCGATGAAAAGCTCGACGAACGTGCATTCTTCCGCGCAAGCCGCAAGCACATCATTAATCTTAGCTGGGTAGAAGGCATCGAGCCCTGGTTCAACGGCGGTTTAATGGTGAAGTTAAGAGGAGGAGATAAAGTTGAAGTGAGCAGGAGACAGGCAGCGAAGTTTAAGGATATGATGAGTCTCTAGAAGTCGAAACCAGAGACTACAGACTGGAAACTATTTCAGCACGAGCGCGATCAGCTCTTGCTCCACGTTCCAATCCTTCGCCAACCGTAACATCGCCGTTACCTCCATTTCAGTAACATAACCCTTCAGGTTGTTCGATTGCCATACCATGTTTATGAGCTCTACACGCTTATCCTTTTGATAATCGCCGATGTATTCGTTGAGATAAACACGCGCACGTTCGAATGCCGTCACATAGTCTTTCGCGATGAATTCGATCGCCCACTTATATTCCGTCTCCGCATCGAGTCTGGCTGCAGTTTCTTCCAAATCGTGACGCTCGGCTTCATCAAGGCCGTGGTAATAATAGATCACCGCCTTCAAGAGCATGTAAACACGTTTTTCTTGCTGACTCATGTGCGATGATGATGACGGCGGGGATGCTGCAAACATACTTCAATTTGATTTATTCAGCACTGACAAACAAATCAGACGCGATTTTGTCCGCTAAAAGTTTACCCTTGTCAGTTAATTTCAGCGTCCTTCCGTCGAAAGAAGCGTTTCCCAGGGTGACAAGTTGAGTGATATAATCTGACTGTTCTGCCGAAAGCCGGAAGTTGATAGTGCAGCCCTCCGATGTTCTCAGCCCGATCAGCAAAGATTCATTGATCTTGTCCCGTTCCGAAAGAACTTCCCTTTCAAAAGGGATTTCTCCTTTCTCAATCTCCCTGATATAGATCGCGTTGTTGGAAACATTGAATTGTCGCGAAGTCCCGTCATAAGAATGAGCACTTGGGCCGACGCCTAAATATTTGTCGCCGCTCCAGTAGCTGCTGTTGTGCCTCGAATGAAAACCCGGGAATCCGAAATTCGATATCTCGTAATGATCGTAGCCATTTTTTGTAAGTATGTCCATCAGCATTTCGAATTGCTGCGCCACAGTTTCCTCATTCACAGGTGTGAGTTTATTCGAAGCTTTCCATTTGCCGAAAACAGTGCGCTCTTCGATCGTCAGCGAGTAAGCCGAGATATGTTCGGGTTTGAAAGAAAGGGCCTTCCCGATACCAGAGTGCCACGCATCGTTGTTGCTTCCCGGAACGCCATAGATCAGATCGATGCTGATATTATCAAAACCGGCAGATCTCGCATCCGACAAGCACCTTACTGAATCTTCTGCATTATGCGCCCTGTTGAAAAACTTAAGGATGTCGTTTTCGAAAGACTGTATCCCGATACTCAGACGGTTTATGCCTGCAGATTTTAAATCGTGAAGTTTCTGAAGAGTGAGATCGTCGGGGTTTGCCTCCAAAGTGATCTCGGCATTCGCATCAACAGAAGTTATGCTGTGGAGAATTTTCCCGATTTCTTCCTTCGTTAAAAGTGATGGCGTTCCACCCCCGAAGTATACCGTGTTAATAGTCTCGCCGCCGAGGTAATCTTTTTGCATTGCCAGCTCTTTCACAATGGCGTCGATCATTTGTTCCTTCAGATCGAGCTTGGTCGAGAAGTGAAAGTCACAGTAATAACACGCCTGTTTGCAAAAAGGGATGTGAATGTATATTCCGGCCACGTTGCAAAGTTAATCAATGTGCAATGTGCAAAGTGCAATGTGCGATGTGCAAGGTGCGACTTATCCACCCTTTGCACATTGTACCCTGCACCCTGCACTTTATATTTGTGCTCGAATGATCCGCATTTTTTTACTGGTCCTGGTTACAACAACGAGCTTCGCGCAACAGCGGGTTCTGATCTACGACCTCTCCAGGGATTGGAAAGTCATGGTGTCCGACACCTATGTCGACTATGCCAACGCCACCAGTTCCAGCAACGCCATCTATTTTACCCTCGACGCCAATCGCTTTCGCGGATATGACCTTGAAATAAACGGCGTCCGCGACTACTCTGTATGGGTCAACGGAAAACTCATCCGCCAATCCAAAGCGGGCCTTAAGCGCTTCAACATCGACAGCCTCGAAAGAATTTATCACACACCGATGACAGTCGGACTTTATGCCGAAAGGGGATTGTCGCGGATAAAGACCAGCGTCGTTACCTTATCCAAACATCAGCCCGAAGACGTCGAAACACTACGCCAGAAGAATCACCTGAGGGACTTCGCAACGCTTGGGGTCCTTATACTTGTTGCGGGCTTCATTATCATGCTCCGCTTCAACAGGCGCATGCTTTTCGACTATTTCGACTTTACCAAATTATTATCATTGCAAGAACGCGACGAGTCGTTGGTTGCTGGCCGGATCACGTCGCGTTTCAGTATGGCGATCTATGTTTATCTCTGCGCCTGGGCAGCATTTCTTTTCCTGATTACTTTTCAGCACGTGGGCCGCGACTGGATCATCATCAGCGACTTTGCAATCGGGAGTGTTGGTGACGGCTTCGCGAAGTGGGGAAAGCTAACGATGGTGATCGGCTTAATTCTTTTCATCAAGGTAAGTATTGTCCTCTCGTTATCGATTGTCTTCAGGCTACGGGAGGGTGGGTCGATCCAGGTGCTTAATTATTTCAGGCTTATCAGCTTTCTGCTGATGATTTTGTCAGTGATCCTCACCTTCTATTTTATGCTCACGACAAAAAGTCCGCATTACTACCAAAATATTATTGCGGTAACGGCGTGGATCATGGCCGGCTGGGCTGTTCTCATCTTTTTGAAATTGTTGAATAAGTCCAGCTACTCAGTCTTCCATTTATTTTCCTACCTTTGCGCATCGGAATTTTTTCCGATAATCATCCTTTTTAAGAGCTTATTCTTTTAGCGATATAGCGTAGTATGACTGAAACTGCCAATGACAGGATGCGAAAAGTGAAGAGCATCTTGATCACACAGGAAGCACCGACGGACCTCAACTCTCCTTATCTCAAATTAGCTGAGAAGTTCAACTTAAAGATTGACTTCAGGCCTTTTATTGAAGTTGAACCAGTTCCTGTAAAAGAGTTTCGTAAGCAGAAAATCGATATCCTTCAGCACACTGCAATCATCTTTACAAGTCGTCACGCAGTAGATCATTTCTTTCACATCTGCCAGGAGCTCAAGATCGAGATGCCGGCCGATATGAAGTATTTTTGTATCTCTGATCAGACGTCGAATTATCTTCAGAAATATATTGTCATCAGGAAGCGCAAGATCTTTACGGGTCTCAAAGACACAAAAGATCTTCTCGAGATCATCAAGAAACACAAGAATGAGAAGTTTCTCTTCCCCTGCTCTGACATCCGCAAAAACGACATCCCTGATTTTTTAAAGGAGAACGGATACCATTTCACCGAAGCGGTGATTTATCACACCGTGGCCTCTAACCTGGCCGACCTGAAGAATGTCTATTATGATATTCTTGCGTTCTTCAGCCCCTCAGGGATCAACTCCCTTTTCGTGAACTTCCCCGAATTCAAACAAAATAACACAAGGATCGCTGCGTTTGGTGCTACAACGGCCAAGGCAGTCCGCGACGCCGGACTGACACTGGACATTGAGGCCCCCCTCCCAAATGCCCCCTCCATGACCGGCGCAATTGAACTTTACATAAAAAAGGCCAACGGTATCAAATAACCGGTTCATTGCTAAGTTTTTACGAACGGGTAGGTTTTATTACACTTTAATTACATGCTCTAGGTAGGGATTATAGTTTTAGCGTATATTTAAGACTCATTTTTTGATATACACCTGTGAGAAAAAGCCTCCTCTTCCTGACGCTACTTCTTCTTCTGACGAAGTACGCCGATGCTCAGCAAGACCCGCAGTTTTCCCAGTACATGTTTAATCAACTGTACTTCAATCCTGCATTTGCCGGCGTTGAAGGCGTAACGAAATTCACAGCGGTACATCGTTCACAGTGGCTCGGTTATTCACCAACGGTCGGATCGGGTGGAGCCCCCACAACACAAATGATCACATTTAATACACCATTGTTTAAGATGAACAGCGGTGTTGGCGCATATATCGTTAACGACAAACTTGGTCCACAAACAAACCTCGAAGCACAGCTCAGCTACGCCTATCATCTTGCAGTAAAAGAAGGAAAGCTTAGCCTCGGTCTGAGAACCGGTATGTATTCCCAGACTATCAACTTCGATATGTACAGGGCCCTGGATCCTAACGATCCGTTGATCGACAAGAAAGGAGCGATCTCGCAGCAGCGTCTCGATCTCGCTGCCGGATTGTACTATCGCAAAGAGAAATTTTATGCGGGCGTTAGCTTCAATCACCTTACGAAGGCAAACTTCGATTTCGATACAAGCCAGAGAAGCGCTTTGCAGACACACATGTACTTCACAGGCGGATATTTCTATGATGTGAGCTTCGACTTACGCTTCCAGTTCATGACACTGGTAAAAACGGATTTTACGAAGACTTCCTTCGACCTTGGAGGAATTGCTTACATAAAAGATACTATGTGGGGAGGTTTATCGTTTCGTCAGTCGGAGGCGGCCATCCTTCTCCTGGGTTATTCCTTCCTGAAGGATAAGTCGCTGAAACTGGGCTATGCCCTTGATTATATTGTCAAGGACCAGGCAGCGAAACAGCCGACATCGCATGAGTTTATGCTTTCCTATGAGTTGCCCGTGACACCCATTGGGAAAAAAGTCGTTCGGACCCCTCGGTACCGTCACTAGGCGATGATTTTTACGTTTTTAATGGATTTTGAAGAATTTGATAGTTACGATTTTTAAATATCTAGGCTAAACAGTTAAATTTCGATTCTTTTTCGACTCTAAAACACGTCACAGTATGATCATTAAGGTTTCTCCCAGGCTATTGAGCTTAATCACCATTGCGGTACTGGGTGTAGTTGCAGCAAGCTGCGGGCTACTCGGTATCGGAGGGAAAAAAGGAGGCGATCAGGGCGAACTGGTCGGCGTACCAAACCGCGAAGGATGGGTAATGACCATCCCTTATGGTATGGTGCCTGTTCCTGCAGGAACATTCCATATGGGCCAGGCCGATGAAGACCCTGCATCAACGCAGATCAACTTCAACAAACAGGTCACCATCGGTCCCTTCTTTATGGACGACACGGAGATCACCAACAACGAGTATCGTCAGTTCACCAACTTCTTTTTGGTAGACAACGGTACGCTTGAAGGTTTTCCTACTGTGAGCACAGACGATTTCCGCAAAAACTATTATCCTGATACAACAGTATGGGTTCGTGACTTCGCTCACCACATGGGTGATCCGGTTCAGGACTATTACTACTGGCACCCTGGTTATGACGACTATCCGGTGGTAGGTATCGACTGGGATGCGGCAGTGTTCTTTGGTAAGTGGAGAACTGCATATCTCAATGAGTATCGTAAAACTGTGGGTGAGTTCCCTATGCCTGAATTCCGTCTTCCATCGGAAGCAGAATGGGAATATGCATCACGTGGTGGTCGCGATATGAATAAGTATCCATGGGGTAACCCTTACATCCGTAACTCGAAAGGTTGTATGCTTGCCAACTTCAAACCTGGCCGCGGTAACTTCTACGACGACGGATTTGCTTACACATCACCTGTACAATCTTATTTCCCTAACGACTACGGTTTGTTCGATACAAGCGGTAACGTTTCTGAATGGTGTCTCGATGACTTCTATGCTGCTTCTGTTCCAACAGTTTGGGATTTGAACCCACAGTATATCGATCCTCGCACAGATCCGGAGAGCAAAAAGTACAATGCGAAGATCGCTCCTAAGAAAGTTGTTCGCGGTGGATCATGGAAAGACGTAGCATACTACCTCGAAACAGGTACAAGAACATATGAATTCAGAGATTCAGTAAGAGCTTATATCGGGTTCCGTTGTGCTATGACGCACCTCGGTCGCTCATCTGGCGCTGAATTTTAATAATTGAAAACACTCTTTATCTTTATAGAAACTAATTGGCAAAAACTTAAATCTCTACCACAATGAGCAAGAAAAAAGGCGGTTTCATGGAACTACTGTACAAAACCATTATGCCCAAAGTATATGGTATTGGTGCGGCGGTAGTTATCGTAGGTGCGTTGTTTAAAATCCTTCACTTAAATGGTGCTGATGAAATGTTGATGATCGGTCTCTCTGTTGAGGCAGCTATCTTCTTCTTGTCATCATTCGAACCTGCACACAAAGAACCAGAATGGGAGAAAGTATACCCAGAACTCGCAGAAGACTTCGAAGGACCATCACAACCTACACGTATCAGCAACCGTCAGGGAGCAGGTGAATCACCTCTTCTCAAGATCGATGAGATGTTGAAGACTGCTAAAGTTGATCAGAACCTTCTCGATAACCTCGGAAAGGGTCTTACCAACCTTGCTACATCAGCAAAAGAAATGAACAGCCTTTCAAACGCAGCTGTTGCTACTAACGAGTATGCAACTAACGTTAAGACTGCTGCCGCTTCACTGGTTGAGATGAACAAATCATACAGCAACGCAATGGGCGCGGTTAAGTCAATGGCAGATGCTTCTAAAGATACCGGCGAGTATCACAAGCAGATGCAGGCTGTTACCAAGAACCTTCAGTCACTCAACGCAGTGTACGAAATGGAGTTGAAAGACGCCGATACACACGTTAAGAACATGAACAAGTTCTACGAAAGCCTCACTGGCGCTATGGCTGGTCTTACTAAAGTTGGTGACAACACTACCAAGTTCACTTCAGAACTCGGTAAGCTTGCCGACAATATGACTGCGCTCAATAAAGTTTATGGCAGCATGCTCACTGCTATGAAAGGCAACTAATTGTATTAGAACAACATTGTTTCACAACATTTAAAATAATCACAGATCATGGCAGGCGGTAAGGAAACCCCAAGGCAAAAGATGATCGGTATGATGTACCTGGTACTAACGGCGCTTCTCGCGCTCCAGGTAAGTAATGCGGTCCTCGAGAAGTTCGCCATTATCAATGGCGCGCTTGCTGAGCTGTCCCGACAGACAGATGAAAAGAACTCAAAGCAACTTGAGGCTATTGAAGGAGCTCTTGCTACTTCAAAAGCCCCTGAGGTTGCAGCAGCAGTAGAGAACGCGAAAAAAGTTCGCGCACTTACAGCTGAGACGATCAAGTATACAGATGCCCTTAAGAAGGAGTTCCTCGCTATTTCAGGAGCTGCCGGTATCGATGGCAAATTCATCAACGACCACAGCTCAAAAGTGTCGTATGCGATGATGGACCCACGTGGTACCAAGGGTAAAGACTACGAAAACAAATTGAACAGCTACGCAGCTGAGCTCGAGAAGCTCACTAAGATCGATGCAAAAGATCCCGGTGTGAAATTCGAGAAGCTTGCAAAAGCACCAGCGGAAATGGCTGAGTTCAAGGATGACCCGCATCATGCGAACAAATCTTTCGTTGAGTTTACGTTTGAAAATACACCTCCGATCGCAGCTTATGCTTCGGTTAGTGAGATGGAATCACAGATCTACGCTTACGAAGCTGTAGCGCTCGCGCACCTCGCCGAGATCGCAGATGCTTCACAGATCAAGTTCGATAACATTCTCCCGATGATCATTCCGACTTCATCCACTGTGGTAGCTGGATCGAAGTATGAAGCCAAGATGTATATCGGTGCGTCGAACTCAGGCTTGAACCCTGTTATGTTCCAGGACGGAAAAGCTCTTCCGATCTCTGAAGACGAACAGCACATCAAGTATGGTAAAGTTGAATTCGTAGCAACTCCCGGTGCTTACAAAAACGGTATCGCTGAGAAGTCATTCAACGCGAAGATCGAAGTGAAAGGACAGACTTTCGAACACGTTGTGAAATACAATGTGATCGCTCCTACAGTGAAGATCACATCAGGTGCCCTCTCTAAGCTCTATATCAACTGCGGTAACCAAATGAACGTTGAAGTTCCTGGTCTCGGTACCGGCTTCGTTCCTGGCTATAGCGCAGCAGATGCAGAGATCATCAAGAGCGACAAGATCGGTCAGATCACCGTTGTTCCTAAGAGCAAAGCGAAAGTGAAGCTTGCCGTTTCTAACGCAGGCAACCCTATCGAAACTGTAACATTCGACGTTCGTACTGCCCCTGCTCCAACAGTTGTCGTAACAGCTGCAGGCAAGGAGATGAACTCGAAGGATGGTGTGCCACGCTCACAACTTGGCCAGTTGAAGATCTCAGCTAAAGCTGACGAAGACTTCGCTAACACTGTTCCAAAAGACGCTGAATTCCGCATCCGTAAGGGCCGCGTGTACCTCCGCAAAGGAACAGCACTCGGAACCCCGGTAGAATTCACTGGTGAATCACTGAATCTTGGTGCTTTCATGCAATCTGCGAAGCCTGGCGACGTTCTCTCTTTCGAATTGGAGAGCATTACCCGCAGGACTTTCAAAGGTGAAAATGAAAACGTGGTGTTGAGCACCAGCATCAAGTACATCAGCATTCCGATTGCTAACTAAGGCAGATTTAAACTGACTGAATAAATCAGAGATATGAGAAGGTCGATCATTTTTTTACTGGCTGTATGTTGTGCTTCATCACTGTTTGCACAAGAGGATATTCCTCAGTACAACCCCAACTCACTCAACCCTATCGCCAGGTACGAGCAATTGTACAAAGTGAAAGTGTGGAGAGAGGTAAGGCTTGACGAGAAGCAGAACAAGGGATACTTCGCTCGTAACAACGAGATCACCAAGCTCATTATGGATGCCATCAACTCAGGCGAGCTTGCCGATATCTATGCCAACGACTCTTTGACAACAAAGATGTCTAAGGAAGATATGGTAAAGAAGCTGTTGATCTCCGAGGGAACTAAGCCAGATCCATGGTTGCCGGATAACGATTACTATGCATCAGATGCTGTTGATTTCAACGGTGTTTACTACAAGGCTAAGAGAGATAACCGCGGTAAAAACCCTGGTACATCTCCTGACGATTGGGGAAGAGACAACTCTGTAGGTGCAGGTAACTATGCCCGCCCCTTCCAGCTTGCATCACTTCGTGTTGTTGAAGACGTGATCTTCGACAAACGCAGATCAAGATTGTACTACGACATCCAGTCTATCACTGTAGTGTGGCCTGGTGACAAAGACAACCCGCTTGGTGGTGACCTGGATATTTTCACAGTCCGTTACAAGGATCTCGTGCAGGTGTTCCGCAATCACCCTAACGATGCGATCTGGTTCAACCGCTATAACACTGCCGAAAACAAGAACTACGAAGAAGCATTCCTTCTTCGCTTGTTCCACGGCGTGATCCAGAAGGTTGAAAACCCGGACAACGAAACGATCTATGAAGTGTACTCAGCCAACAACAGACCTTACAAAGAAACTGTATGGGCTCGTGAGTGGGAAGAAATGAAGATGATGGAAAGAGAACACAACCTCTGGGAATACTAAGAGAGGTTCTCAGATTCAGAAGAGATATTTTCAGAAGACCCCGGGGCGACAGCTTCGGGGTTTTTTATTAACTGAGCTTTTTTTGCCCCGACCAGCTCAACCAGCTCTTCTATTGGAGCCTCCTTTATTTTCTTCCACGACCTGTACTTCGCCAGGAGAACATCCGCCGTCTTCTTGCCTATTCCTTTGATCTCCTCCATCTCGGTCTTAAATGTGCTCTTGCTGCGCTTCAATCTATGGAATGTGATCGCAAAGCGGTGAGCTTCGTCGCGAATACGTTGGATCAGTAACAGCGCCGGCGATTTCTTGCTGATGTGTAATGGTATCGGATCTTCCGGGTAATAGATCTCCTCCAGCTTCTTGGCAATACCCACGATCGGGATCTGTCCGTAAATACCAAGTTCCTGCAGCGCTTCGCATGCGCTGGAAAGTTGTCCCTTACCGCCGTCAACGATGATCAGGTCCGGGAACTTTGTATTCTCTTCAATAAGACGTTTATACCTGCGGGTGACGATCTCTTTCATCGAAGCGAAATCGTCGGGTCCAACCACAGTCTTTATGTTAAAGTGCCGGTAGCCCGCTTTATCCGGTTTCCCGTTAACGAAGCGCACCATCGAAGCAACCGGAGACGTTCCCTGGAAATTCGAGTTATCGAAACATTCGATCACATCCGGGAGAGTAGGCAACCGCAGATCTTTCTGCATGATCACCAATGTCTCGTTCTGCTTCGCCTTACGTTCACCTCTTTCAATCTCCTTCTTCGTCTTTATATGAAGAGCGTTGGTCAACGAAAGTGATACGAGCTTCTTCTTATCGCCAATTTGCGGCACGAGGTTTTCGATGTCCTCACCCGATACAAGTATCGGCACATTGGTATAGATCAGCTTGTTGTTGCTGTTGTGTTGTGTGCGAAGCTCCTGTGTTGCCAGTGAGAGAACGTCTTCGTCGCTTTCTTCAAGCTTCTTCTTTACTTCAAGATTGGTGGAGAATACGATCGCTCCTTCCTTCACCATCATGTAGTTGATGTATGCCTCTTCTTTCGAGCTCGTGATGGTAACCACGTCGATATCCGTGAGCTTATTACTCACCACCATGGTCTTCGTCTGGAATTTATCGAGGTATTCGAGCTTGTGTTTAAAACGCGCAGCCATTTCAAATTCCATCGTTTCAGCAGCGCGTTTCATCTCGTTCTTAAAATAATGTTCCACGAGACTTATCTGTCCCTTGAGAATATTTCTTGCCTGAACGATCTCGGCATTATACGCTTCTTCATCAACCAATCCTTCGCAGGGACCTTTACAATTGCCAATATGAAATTCCAGGCAAACTTTGAATTTCTTCGCGCCGATGTTCTCTTCCGACAACAGTAGGTTACATGTGCGGATGGAGTACAGCTGGCGGATCAGGTCCAGTACGTTTTTCATCGACACCACACTTGTGTATGGACCGAAATATTCGCCCTGCGACGGAATGTATTTTCGCGTTGAAATGATCCTCGGGAAGCGTTCCTTCAGGATACACAGGTATGGAAACGTTTTATCGTCCTTGAGGAGGATATTGTACTTCGGCTGATTCTGCTTAATGAAATTGTTCTCGAGAAGAAGTGCATCGAACTCGGTGCCTGCAAGGGTGTATTCGATCTTCCGGATCTCGCTAACCAGCTTCTCTGTCTTCGCGTTGTATTGCGATTGCTTATTGAAATAGCTTGATACACGTTTCTTGAGGCTCTTGGCCTTTCCAACGTATATCAGGATATCTTCTTTATTGTAGAAACGGTAGATCCCTGGCGAGTCGGGCAGGGATGCAACTTGTTCTTTAATTGCATCCATGTCCTTCGTTATTCATTATTGAGATCCCAGCGCGGCTGAACGTTGGTCTTCGTGCTATCGGATTCGTCGTTTGAGTATCTTGAGCAGTCTCCGAGGAATGGAATTCCCGAGCGGGGCTGCAGGAATCTTCCTTTGGTAACACCTGTTTCCTTGTCCGCATACACTTTCAACATAAAGTTCGCGAAAATAGGTCGGGCTGTTTTGATACCTTGTCCGAACGTCCATGATGGGAAACGGATAGCGCGCTCGTCGCCGCCAACCCAAACGCCGGTTACCAGATTATGTGTAATTCCCATGTACCAACCATCGGATGCGTCGTTGGTCGTACCGGTCTTACCACCGATCTCGTTATCGATCTTAAGTTCGCGAGGCAAACCTCCCGAAGTACCGCCTTCTTCTTCGACGCCACCACGAAGCATGTGGACCATCTTATAGGCAGTCTGATCGTTAATACTTTCACGTGTTTGCGGAACGAATGCTTCGATCACGTTTCCGTTCTTGTCTTCAATTCTTTCAATAAAAGTCGGCCGCGTGTGAATGCCGCCATTCACAAAAGTTGAATAAGCGCCGACCATTTCATAGATAGAAACATCGCTTACACCGAGACATAATGCGGGTACCGCATCGAGCTTGCTTTCGATACCAACGCGATTCGCGAATTCAACGACGTTGGCGGGACCAAGTCTCAACATCACCTGGGCGGTGATCGTATTGATGGAAAGCGCCATTGCATGGCGAAGAGTCATCAGTTCCCCGGAGCCTTTAGAGCCATCGGAGTTCGGGGGATTCCACGTACCACCTGGAACTTTAATAGCTGGGGAAATATCATAGAATTTATCGCAGGCTGTGAATCCCGATTCCATCGCAAGTCCATAAACGAATGGTTTGAAAGTAGAACCGGCCTGTCTCTTCTGCTGCTTTACGTGATCGAACTTGAAGAACTTGTGATTGATACCTCCAACCCATGCTTTGATGGCCCCGGTGTTTGGATCCATCGCCATCATACCAGCCTGGAGAAAGCGCTTGTAATAGTTAAGTGAATCGTAAACACTGAATGTCGTATCGCGCTCGCCGGTCCATGAGAAGATCTTCATCGGCTTCTTAAGCTTCAGCATGATATTCACCGAATCGTCCTTCTCGCCCCACCTTTTCACATACGCCTTATACTGTGGCGTCGATTTAATCCGCTTTGCGAGGAAATCTTTGAACTGGTATCCATTTTCATCCAGCCATGGATCCATCTTACGGGCTTTCCATTGCTCTGTAAACCCTTTTTGCAGACTAGCCATGTGCTGCGTCAATGCCTCTTCGGCATATTTCTGCAGGCGGCTGTCGATTGTGGTATAGATCCTTAAACCCGAATTATAGAGATCGATGTTTCTCGCTTTGCAATAGGCAAGCAACCAGTTCTGAAGTACCGTCCTGAAATATGTAGCACTGCCTTCATTCTCATTTTGAACTTTGAAATTCAATCCGAGTGGAAGCGCAGTTATAGAATCGTATTGTTCCCGGGTTTTGATCTTGTACTTGTGATCCCAGATTTTTGCAAGCACCTCGTTTCTTTTGCGTAATGCCCTTTCAGGGAAACGCGCTGGGTTATACAGCGCAGGGTTCTGCAACATACCCACCAGCAATGCAGATTCCTGTAAGTTCAGGCTGTCGGGCTCTTTCTGGAAATGGTTCTCGGCAGCCACTTTGATCCCGAACGACTGGTTTACATATTCCGCAGTATTCAGGTACATCGTAAGGATCTCTTCTTTGGTAAAATTCCTTTCCAGGTACACAGAGATGATCCACTCTTTATTCTTTTGGATGAGACGCGCAGGCAAACTTCCCAGCTTGGCAATGTGGCCGTCGAGCGAGTGATCGGCATTTCGCGTAAACAATGCTTTTGCAAGCTGTTGAGTCAATGTACTTCCACCGCCCTGGTTGGTGAATGTAAGTGCCCCGAAGATCGCGCGCATCAGACCTTTAAAATCCAGACCGGAGTGGTCATAAAATCTATGATCTTCAGAAATAAGAAGTGTATTGACGAGATCAGGTGAAAGTTCCTCGTAAGCTACCTGGCTTCTGTTGCGGTTTGAGCGATAATATCTACCCAGCGACACCCCATCGGCAGAGATGAGCTCCGACGACAAATCATTCTTCGGGTTTTCGATCTCGTGAACATTCGGCATTCCACCAAACAGTCCAAAAAGATCTATGCTCACGCACAGGAGGTATAGGGGAACTCCAACGAGGATCGCAGCGAGGCACATCCAGATGCCCTTGACGGTTTTGCGAAACCAGGGCTTCTCGATCCTGAGAAGCTTATTGATTCTGGACTTTATAGTTCCGGTCGTAGAAGGTGAGGTATTCATCCAGTGCCTTTGTTCGGTAAAAAATCTGGAAATTGTCCTTAGTAATTACAAAAGTATCGAATTTATAGCTGGCAAGCGATGGCCGTTGAGCCAGCCAACCGTTGAGTTTGTCGAAATATTCCAGCGCCGCCGCTCCATCTTTGAGCTCCGTCACCATGGTAAAGGCCATGTCGTCGTTAAGTACGAGGTCGCTGGTCTCGAGCTTCTTGTCTTTCACCACCGTTTTATTGAATTGCTCGATCTCTGCGGTCACTTTCTCCCGGATACGATCCGAAACTTTATACACGATGACGTAGTAATGCACTGCGGCGAGATCGTGAGCGAAACGGATACCCTTGGCCTTTTCAACTTTCTGAAGGAACGACTTCGACGCTTCCAGCAATGTTTGTGCGTACGATTTCATCGGACCCTCATATTTAGCAATGAACTTTTCCAGTTCAGCCTGGTATTTCGCCACGTCTTCAGTCTTGCCCATGATAAGGATCTGCAATAATTCTAACTGTGGAGTAAAACCCGTTTCGCCCAACGCTATTGCCTGTGATGTTTGTTCCTGCGCTTCACGCAAATTGTTGTTACGATAGGCGTCGTATGCTTCTTTATAAATAAGTTTTTGCTTCTCCGTTGTTGCGCTGGTCTCTTTTAAATAGTCGGGGTTCAACAATACTTTCGTGAAAGTCGAATTGGGATAATTTGACGTAAGCACCGTCGAGTATTTATCGGGATTGCCGTCGGTCTTCTCTTTTTCGATCAGGTAAAGTTTATACAGGACTTCGGGGGCGTGGTCCGATTTCGGGAAGCGCTCGAGTAGCTTCGTATACGAAGTGGCAGCGTTTGCCTTCTCGTTCAACTTTATAAAGTAGAGATCGCCGAGTTGAAAATAAGCTTCTTCTATCTTCGCAAGAGCTGCATGCTTCTGTTCTTCCGTTACCGGCAATTGCGCGAATATTTTATTGATCTCCGCAACTTTAGGATCGACAACAGCTAAAGCCTGCTTCGTCTCCGGTGTTGTTGCATTGTTGTTTGCAGTCGCGTCGTCGGACACATTCTGAATATTGGCCGACTTATTCGAACGGTTCCAGTAGTCTTCGAGAGCAATGCTTCCCCAGATCCGCTGGAACTCCGTTTGTCCCGTTGCGATAGCCGAAGGGTTATCGAAATACCAGTTCGATGTTGCCGTGCTTTCTCCCAGGTTCAATAAAGAATTACTTCCGCCACTATTACCACCTCCGCCGCCGCCGCGTTTCTTCTTGGCCTTTACTTGCTGCGCAAGCGTCCGTTTCGTCAACGTGGAATCGAGGCTTTTGCGAAGTGTCGCCGTATCTACGGCAGCCATCGCCAGCAAGCTATCCTGCCAACGAATTGTTTCATTGTATTTCGCGAAGTCACCCAGAACTTCCTGCCTCACCTTTATCTGTGCGTAGTTCTCGAATTCCTTTGGAAGTGAATTCACCGCGCTATCGTAATAAAGCTTGGCCTGGCCGTATACTTTCAACGAATCGAAATACAATTGTCCGACTCTCAGGTAAGACATTCCCTGGATACGCTTATTGGAGCCGGCATGTGCTGCCAGCTTGTAATCCTCGATAGCCTCGGGTAAATGATTTTGTTTTCGCTCGAACTCACCGAGCTCATAGTAGATCTTATCCCTGAACTCAGCGTTCTTGGCATCCGACAGCAGCTTCTCGAATTGTTTACGAATAGTTTTCACATCTCTTTGGTTATCGAGACGTGCCACCTGCGCCATATTCAACCGGGCGTAGAAGTCGATCTCATACTCCGGGTTTGCCTGTAAAGTCTTCCGGTAATAGTTGTACGCTTCGGCTCCAAAACCAAGTTGCTGGTAAACCTGCCCGACGATAAAATAGATCCGTGCTTTGCGATCAGCTTTCGTCAGCAATGAATCTGCCTTCGTGAGATTGCGGACCATCTTGTCGTAGTCGGCTCTTACCTGGTAGTAATACGCTTTTTCGAGATAGAGATTCTTACGATTGGTCCTGTTGAGATTTTCTTTTTCGAGGAACATGAATGCCTCTTCAGCTTTTTCAAATTCTTCGTGCTCGGTAAATGTTCTCACGAGGTAGATCAATGCCTGGTGACGAAGATTAGAGTTGTTACTTTTTGTGTTTACATACTTGAAAGTCTGGATGGCATCCACAAACTCGGCATCGTACAGGCGAGCCCGCCCCACAAGGATATAATTTTCATAGACCCATTTGCTGTTCGGATGCCGTTGAATGGATATCGACGCCATCTTTATGATCTCCTCGGTGTCTTTGGAATATCCTTTTGCGAGCACCGTATCGATTTTCGGGAACAGGCGCAGCATCATGTTATGATCGTCGTCGAGACTTTTGAGGATCGCCTTTTCTACTTCGGCAGCTTTTTCCCTTGCGTAGAAATATCCGTTAAAGTGGGCCGTTGTATTGTGGAAGATATTCGACGTAATGGAGGTCTGCTCAATCCCGCAGGAGATCAATAAAAAGACAAAAATGAGCAGTGATAATAGGCCTCGGAACCGGTTCAACGGCAATTAAGTTTTGCTTATCCAGTACAAACGTAAAAAACAGATATTCAATATTATAATTACTCAGAATATCTAATTTTGCAGGAAATTCAACCCTCTTGAAGCCAAAAAAGACGCTGTCTGACAGGTTCACCACCCGGTACCAGTTGGTGATCCGAAACGAGGAAAACCTGTCGGAAAAAACGACGATGGCATTCACCTATGCCAAGGTGCTCGTGTTCTCCGTAGTGGTCTTCGTGGTGTTGTTTATCGTAAGCCTTTTTCTGGCTGAAACCCTCCTTGCCAAGTGGTTCGACCCGCGTCACGCACAGCTCGAAGCCAATAAACAGCTGTTTGAACTTGCAACCAAAGTGGATTCGTTGGCGCTCGAGGTCGACAGAAAAGATAAATTCATTCAGAACTTTCAGAGAATACTTAGTGGCGACACCGCTTCGGAGTTTGTGGATCCGGCGCAGAGCCTTACCGGCGAGCGCCCCGTGAAGATCGTAGGCAGCATGAATGCAGCCGAGTCGGATTCTGTTTTCCGCAAGGAGTTCGAAAAGTCGCAGCTGGCCAGCGTGGCCCTCACCAGCAATAAATACAAGGATCTTCAGCAGACATTCTTCTTCACGCCCATCACCGGGTACATCTCGGATCACTATGACGTAAAGAAGGGCCATTTCGGTATCGACGTGGTGGCCAAAAAGAACGAGCCGGTTAAATGTATCGCCGACGGGACAGTGATAATCAGGGATTGGACACAGGAGTCGGGATACGTAATTGCGGTGCAACACGCTGGGAACCTGATATCTATCTATAAGCACAATGCCGAATTGTTGAAGAAAGTTGGTACTTTTGTCAACGCAGGAGAGATCATTTCTATAGTTGGCAACTCAGGAGAAATGACCGACGGACCACATTTACATTTTGAACTGTGGTATAATGGTAGTTCCCTTAACCCTGAAGAATTTGTAACTTTTTAAACTTCTACCGCATGCTTACAACGAAAGAACAAAAACGCGTAGCCGAAGAAATCAGTAACTCGAGCAATGTTATTGGTAAAGGCACTGTCCTTACCGGTGACATTGAAACGTATGGCAACATACGCATCGAAGGCAAAGTAAACGGCAACGTGAAATCTAAATCGAAGATCGCATTGGGCAACGGAAGCCAGATAGATGGCAACATCATTGCGCAGAATGCAGATATTGAAGGAGAAGTGAAGGGGAAGATCGAGATTGGAGAATTACTTGTTTTGAAATCCACAGCCATTGTACACGGCGATATTCTTACGGGCAAGCTGGTTGTTGAGCCTGGCGCTGTCTTTAACGGAAGCTGTAAGATGGGTGCTGCTATAAAAGATATAAAGATCGCCGATGGAGGATCAAGGTCACTCAGACCAGAAGAATCAGCAAAAGCCCTCTAATTCGTATTTGAGGTATTCGCAACTGGGCATTCAGCTCTTTCTTACGATAGGGTTGGCTGCCTGGGCTGGATACGCGCTGGACAAGAAGTTAGGTCTTAAGTTTCCCGCTTTTTTACTGACATTCATTTTTGTGGCCTTCGGCGGGTCGATGTGGATGCTCATGCGTTCGCTCAATAAAGAAGAGTGATGATTAGAGTGCTGATCACTGCTTTCCTGGTGGTTATCACCAGCGTTACCATTCTTATACTCCGGAAGAAATCGCCTGAAAATCTGACCCCGGTATACCTTTTATCGATCACGGTGAAGATCTTCCTGTCGTGCTGCTTTGTGATCTGGTTCATTTTATACGACCGGGAAGCGGCCAACTCCAATGTCATTTTTTTCCTCGTTGCCTACGTCATTTTTACTGCCGGCGAAGTCATTTTTCTTCTTGTAAAAAAGAGAGCCTGACTTTTCTTTTTGAGGTATTAATCCATAGTTTTGCAGTCGATTTAAAAAGCCCCACCAGGCCACATGAAAAGGCTCTTTTCACATCAGAAACGCACATTTTTGGCACTTTTGCTGCCAGTTTTTTTTGCCTTTTTTTCACCTGTTTTTGCTCAACACGAAGCCCACGATCCAATAGAGGCTGACACTGCGCATCACCAGGCAGAGGAAACTCCGAACGTGAGCGACGTTATTATCGAACACGTAAAGGATTCGCATGTGTGGCACTTTACCGAAAGTGTTGTGGTGCCGCTCCCGGTTATTGTTTACACAAAAGAGGACGGATTGAAGATATTCTCTTCTGGAAAATTCTTTGAACATCATCATCCGGTTCCTTACGGCGATTACACGCTGGAACACGAGCATATTTATTATAAAGGTCAGCCTGTTCTGGACCTGTCGATCACAAAGAACGTGGCGATGTTGTTCATCAACACGTTGCTGATGCTGGTTGTGTTCATTACAGCAGGAAGGGCTTATGCAAAGAGGAAGGGTCTTGCTCCGAAGGGTGTTCAATCATTCATGGAACCTGTGATCCTCTTCGTGAAGGATGAGATTGTGGCGCCGAACATCGGTCCGAAATACTGGAAGTTCCTTCCTTACCTGTTGACATTATTCTTCTTCATTTTCTTCGGAAACCTTTTAGGTCTGTTGCCTGGTGCAGCAAACCTTACCGGAAATATCGCGGTGACTGCATGCCTTGCATTGCTCACATTCGTTATCACGAACGTGAATGGCAACAAGGGCTATTGGGGTCACATCTTCTGGACTCCCGGAGTTCCTCTTCCTCTTCGCGTCATCATTCTTCCCGTTGAGATCATCGGAGTGTTTACCAAGCCTTTTGCGCTTACTGTGCGTTTGTTTGTGGCGATCACAGCAGGTCACATCGTGTTGCTTGCTCTTACGTCGCTCACGTTCATGGCTCACAGCTGGTTTGTTGGTATCGGTACGTCGTTCGTCAACATCTTTATCAGTTTGATCGAGTTGTTGGTTGCGGCTATCCAGGCTTATGTTTTCACAATGTTCACGTCCCTGTATATCGGGCAGGCAATTGCGGAACACGAGCACCACGACGAAGGTCACGGCGATCATCATTGATCCTCCCGGGCTTCGGCTCCGGCGGATAAAAATACTGCCAGGATAATCCTGGTTTTGTTTCACGTTTAACTGTTTAGTTATGTTGTTTTCACTTCTTCTCGACATCAGCTACGCCGTCATGGGTGCTGGCATTGGCGCAGGTCTCGCTGCAATTGGCGCGGGTATCGGTGTAGGCCGCATTGGTGGTTCTGCTATGGAGGCTATGGCTCGTCAGCCTGAATCTGCCAACAAGCTTCAGAACTCTATGCTTGTGATCGCAGCTCTTGTCGAAGTAGCGGCGCTTTTTGCGCTCGTTATCTGTCTGCTTATTTCGTTCCGTACGGTTTAAGCAATGCATAAGAAACCTGCCTGGGCACTGGGCCTGGCGGGTTTCTTTATGATTTGAGATTGAGATTTGTGATTTGAGATTCGGATTTAAGATTATAGATAAATGGATTTACTAACACCTTCGACCGGCCTGTTCTTCTGGCAGCTCGTCATTTTCCTTGGCCTCTTCTTCATCCTCGCGAAGTTCGCATGGAAGCCGATCCTTTCAGGATTGAAAGAACGTGAAGAGTCTATCCAAACTGCCCTCGATTCGGCAGAGCGTGCAAAGCAGGAAATGGCGGCACTACAGGCTGGCAACGAAAAGCTTTTGAAAGAAGCTCGCGATGAGCGCGACAAGATCATCCGTGATGCGCGCCAGGCAGCGAGCGTTCTCCAGGACCAGATCCAGAACGATGCTAAGAAGGCGGCCGACAAGATGATCGCCGATGCACGTGCAATCATCAACACAGAGAAACAAGCCGCTCTCCGCGATGTGAAGCAGCAGGTAGCATTGTTCTCTCTCCAGGTTGCAGAGCGCCTGATGAAAAAGAATCTCGCTGACGATAAAGCACAGAAAGATCTTATCGACAGCTACATCAAAGAAATTAAACTGAACTGATCGGATGGCATCACGCGTTGCATCGAGGTATGTGAAGTCGTTGCTCGACCTGGCGGTTAGCCAGGGTTCGCTGGACATAGTGCATGCAGACATGCAATTGTTCGCGAACACGATCGACAAGAGTCGTGAGCTCGAGCTGATGCTCAAGAGCCCGGTGATCAGGCACGATAAAAAGAATTCGATACTCTCTGCGATTTTCAAGTCGAAGGTTTCGGCGCTCACCATGGCGTTTATCGACATTCTCACGAGGAAAAATCGTGAGCCTCTTTTACCGGAGATCGCAAGGGAATTTCACAATGCTTACAATGTTTATAAAGGCATTGGCAAAGCAAGTGTTACAACTCCCGTTCCGATGGACGAAAAAACCCGTAAAGAGTTCGAGGCTATCGTTAAGAAGTTGAGCAACCGTAAAGAGGTCGAGCTCGAAGAAAAGATCGATAAAGATCTGATAGGCGGGTTTATTCTCAATGTCGAAGACAGGCAGATTGATGCTTCGATCAGGAATAACCTCAAAAAACTGAAATTGAAATTTAGTGAGAACCCTTACATAAAAGAGTTCTGATAACTAATAACGACTAACGAATAATTCTCATGGCAGAAATCAGACCCGAAGAAGTATCAGCAATATTAAGAGAGCAGCTCGCTCAGTCCAAGACTGATGCCCAGCTTGAAGAGATCGGTACAGTATTGACCGTCGGCGACGGCGTTGCTCGTATCTATGGTCTTACAAAAGCACAAGCCGGTGAGCTCCTCCAATTTGAGAACGGCCTCCGCGCGATGGCCCTCAACCTTGAAGAAGACAACGTAGGTGCTGTATTGCTTGGTGACTATAGAGACATCCACGAAGGTGACACAGTTAAGCGTACAGGCGTTATCGCATCTATCAAAGCCGGCGATGGTCTCCTCGGCCGCGTAGTGGATACACTTGCTAATCCTATCGACGGTAAAGGTCCCGTTGCCGGTGAACTTTACGAGATGCCGATGGAACGCAAGGCTCCAGGCGTTATCTTCCGTCAGCCTGTGAACGAACCGCTTCAGACTGGTATCAAGGCGATCGATGCAATGATCCCGATCGGTCGTGGTCAGCGCGAGCTTATCATCGGTGACCGTCAGACTGGTAAGACTGCGGTTGCGATCGACACGATCATCAATCAAAAAGAATTCTACGAAAAAGGACAGCCTGTATATTGCATCTATGTTGCGATCGGACAGAAAGCATCTACGGTAGCCGGTATCGTAACTACGCTCGAGAAAGCTGGTGCGATGGCCTATACAGTCATCGTTTCGGCATCTGCAGCAGATCCTGCTCCAATGCAGTTCTTCGCGCCATTCACTGGTGCTGCTATCGGTGAATTCTTCCGCGACACCGGTCGTCCGGCGTTGGTTATCTATGACGACCTTTCGAAGCAGGCTGTTGCTTACCGCGAAGTGTCTTTGTTGCTCCGTCGTCCTCCCGGCCGCGAAGCGTATCCTGGTGATGTGTTCTATCTCCACTCTCGTCTTCTCGAGCGTGCTGCGAAGATCATCAACAACGATTCTATCGCTAAGGACATGAACGACCTTCCTGCATCTCTCAAGAATATTGTGAAAGGTGGTGGATCTCTTACAGCGCTTCCAATTATCGAAACACAGGCGAACGACGTTTCAGCATATATCCCTACGAACGTGATCTCGATCACGGACGGACAGATCTTCCTTGAAACCAACCTCTTCAACTCAGGTATCCGTCCCGCTATCAACGTAGGTATTTCTGTATCGCGCGTGGGTGGTTCTGCACAGATCAAGTCGATGAAGAAAGTTGCAGGTACTCTGAAGCTTGACCAGGCACAGTTCCGTGAGCTTGAAGCTTTCGCGAAATTCGGATCTGATCTCGATGCTTCAACGAAGCTCACGATCGAACGTGGACGTCGTAACACAGAAGTGTTGAAGCAGCCACAGTATGCGCCAGTTCCTGTTGAAGAACAGGTAGCAATCCTGGTAGCATCTACGAGAGGCTGGTTGGACAGGGTTCCTGTTCCTAAGGTTAAAGAATTTGAAAAAGAATTGCTGACCTTGCTCAGACTTCAGAATAAGTCGATACTGGATAATTTCCGTGCCGGCAAATTTGAAGATGCTGACGTCGAAACATTGAAGAAAGTAACAATCGACTTATCGTCGAAATATTGATCACTAATGCCGAGCTTAAAAGAAGTTAAGAGCAGGATTTCGTCGGTGATCTCTACACAGCAGATCACCAAGGCCATGAAAATGGTGGCGGCGGCGAAGCTGCGTAAATCACAGGATCGCATTGTGATGATGCGTCCCTTCGCACAGAAGTTGAATTACCTGTTGCAGAATCTTTCGTCAGCTTCGTCTGATGGAATGGACTGGTACAATGCTGTACGCGAAGAGAAGAAGATCCTTGTTGTTGCTATCACTTCAGACCGTGGACTTTGCGGAGGTTTCAACAGCTCTGTTATCAAGTTCACAAACAAATTGATCCAGGAGAAGTATTCGGCGCAATTGAAGGCTGGTAATGTTTCTGTGCTGCCGATCGGTAAGAAGGGATTTGAATTCTTTTCGAAGAGGAATGTGAAGGTTGTAGATTCATTCTGGAATGTGTTTGCAGATCTTTCTTTCCAGCGTGTTGCTGCGATTGGTGATTACATTATCGATGCTTACAAAAAAGGTGAGTACGATAAGGTGGAGATTGTTTACAACGAATTCAAGAATGTTGCTACACAGATCCTGAGGTCGGAACAGATGTTACCGGTACTTCCGGCAAAGCAAGAGGCGAAAGGACAGGATATCGATTATATCTATCAGCCTAACCGTGAGGAGATCATTTCCGGTCTTATCCCCAAGTCGCTGAAGATGCAGCTTTATAAGGCTGTGTTGGATTCGAATGCTGCGGAGAACGGCGCGCGTATGACGGCGATGGATAAGGCGACGGAGAATGCGGGTGAGTTGTTGAAAGACCTGAAGCTTACGTATAACCGTACTCGCCAGGCTGCGATCACGAAGGAGATCCTCGAGATTGTTGCAGGCGCGGAAGCGTTGAAGTCGAACTAAGGAAGATTACAGTTTTAATTTATAAGAAAGCCCTTGTCAGCCCCAGGCAGACAGGGCTTTTTTGTTTGTAAGGCGAAGACAAAGACAATGACAATGACGTAACCCCATCAGTCTAACAACAGCGCCGGATAATTACCTTTGCTCCGTGCGCTTCTATCACTACATCAATCTCCTGAGTCTCGACGTAGCCCTCGGCGCCGTCATCTCTTCCGCCTTCTTCGGAAGACTACTCGGAGTCGGCGTACTCCCTCAGGGTTTCCTTCTACTCGGCATCATCGTCTGGCTCATCTACACCGCCGATCACCTCCTCGACGCCTGGTCAATGAACGAAGCCGCCACATCGGAGCGCCACAGGTTTCACCAAAAACACTTCATCTCAATACTCGTTACCTTCTTCTTCACCGGTGTCGTTGCCATCGGCCTCATATTCCTCATCAGGATACAACTTATCACTGCCGGAATTTTTTTCGGAACATTTGTGATCATCTACCTCCTCGTCAACCGATGGCTGAAATATTTTAAGGAACTCACCGGGTCACTTCTGTATACCGGTGGCGTTCTCTTGCCCGCCTGGTCGCTGCACACACAGCCGCTCAATCAGGATCAACTCATTACAATCGTGATCTTCGCACTTATCGCGTTCACAAACATGCTCATCTTCGCACGATTCAGCATCGAAGAAGACATTCTCAACCGCCAAAAATCTCTTGCAACAGTGATGGGGATCCGATCGATGAATACGCTGATCACGATCGTATTCGCAATCTGCTTCGGCACAATGATCTTCGAAGGTATCCGCCAGTTCAGGATAGAGCTGCTGATACTTTTTGTAATGGAACTTGTGCTGCTGGTCGTGTTCTCTGTGAGGTACTTCCGTTACAACGACCGCTATCGCACGTACGGCGACGCGATATTTCTTGTGCCTGCCATCCTCCTTACCGTACCTCAACAGCCTGCAGTAGCCTTGCTTTTTCTTCCATCAACATAATGATCTTCTTCAGGTAGTCGATCTCTTTCTTCGACAGGTCAAGCTGGTTCTTAAGATCTGCAACCTCCTTGTCGGCCGGCTGCTCCGATATGCTGTCCGGCGTTTTGTAGTAATGAAAGAAGTTATGGTTGAGCACTTCCGAGATCTTGATCAAAAGACCTGTGTCCAGGTCCTGTTTTTTGAAAATGCGATAAACGTTCTGACGAACCGTGCCAAGCTGATCGGCAAGGTCCGACAATTTCATGTTCCTTGACTCGAATACCTCCTGCACCTTTGGGCCGATCTGAATGTCAGGAATTGTGATTTTTGGTTCCATTTTTTGCTGATGTGAAGACAAATGTAAACAAAAGTGTTACTTTATGTAAAGAACGAGACTCCACAAATTAAATGTTTGTGGTAACACGTATCTACCCGATTACAATCTTATCTATACAGATATATAAGTTTGAATTCCGACAAGCTTTGTCAATCACACAGAACCGAAACCAATCCCGGCTGGGACGGACCCAATCTCAGCGCTTTATGCCTGCGGTAACCCTCTATTATCAGGATGAATACGCTACCATCGAACTCGATGAGTCGGTTCCCTGTGTGAAAATCAAACTGGACGGAATGCCCCGCTTCAGCGAGCACTATCAACTGGTGCAATCGAAGCGATTGGAATGCATGCGCGAGGGCATGAAGCGTCACAAGCTGCTTCATATGCTTACCGACAGCCGTACGGCCGGCCCCGTACTCGATGAGGACGTGGACTACTTCCGGATGAAGGTCCTTCCCGAGATGGAAACTGCCGGTGTCCGCTATCTCGCCATCGTTATGCCTACCAACGTCTTCACACGCATGACCATCCAGGATATGACGAGCAATACGAAGATGATAACGGTCCGCTACTTCGATTCAATGCGCGAGGCGCGCGAATGGCTCCGGGGTAAAAGTCCCGAACTGCTGTAAACTTTTGTGAGAAAAGTTATCCCCGGTTAAGCTCGTAAACGTTGCCGGGCAAGCAGGCCGCCACCGGCGCCCACGACTTTTTGAATTTCGCCCCCTTTTCTTACCTCATTCTTACGCCTCCTTAAGGGAATGCTATGAAAGAGTTATCTTGTTTTTACTTTGCCTTAAATCATGTCCAGTTCTGTTGGCCTTACTCAGCGTAGCAATGTCGTACACATGCTGGACAATCTGCCGGCAGTTGTTTTTGAGTACTCCGTCTTCGCCGACGGCTCCCGCGATTTCACCTATATCAGTCCCCGTTGTGAAGAGATCCTCGGCGTAAGCCAGGAAGTTCTCATGCGCGGCATGCTGCCGATGAAGAATTTCATCTACCATGAGGACTGGAACGAGTTCAACGAGACCACCGAACAGGGTCTTGCAAGATTACAGCAGTGGAAATGGGAGGGAAGGATCAACAATCGCGGACAGCTGATCTGGATCGAAGTAAGCGCAACACCCACCCGGATGCCCGATGGCGTTATTGTTTGTCATGGTATCATCAGCGATATCACCCAGCGCAAGCAGCTTGAGCAAAAGCATCGTGAGTCAGATAAAAAGTATCGTGAGCTCGTAGAGCATATCCCTCTTGCGATAGCGATCCATGCTAACGGCGAACTGGTTTATGCAAACCGTCATGCTTATGAAATGATGGGGGCAACCAGGACTGAAGATATTGTTGGGAAGAGTGCGCTGGATTTTGTACATCCCGACTCCCGCGACGTTGTTCGCGAAAGAATGAAGCTTGCGATGCAGGGATTTGAAGTTCCGACCATCGAAGAGAAATATGTTCGCCTCGATGGCAAGGTTATCGACGTGGAGACGTCTGCTTACCCGTTCTCTCACCAGGGAATGCCTGCAGTGCAGATCATATCAAAAGATATCACCGAGAAGAAGGAGGCTATCGAGTCGATGCGCAAGACCGAAACCCTTTTCTCGCAGTTGTTCGAGAACTCGCCGATGGCAATTGTGATACTGGACGACAAAGGAAACGTAGTTCAGATCAACCATGGATTTCACGATATGTTCGGCTACGATATCAACGAGTTGAAAGGTCATGGCCTGAACGCATTCATTGTACCTGAAGAGCTGGAAGCGGAAGGTAACGATCTCAATACACTTATATCGAGCTACAAGGTTATCAGGATAGAAACGGTAAGACGACGGAAGGATGGAGAAATGCTGTCGCTGATCGTTTACGGCGTGCCCGTTCACATGGAAGATAAGACCATTGGCATCTTCGGTGTATATGTCGATATCACCGAGCAAAAGAAGATCGAGAAGGAGCTTAAGATCAGGAATACCGAACTCGACAACTTCGTGTACAAAGTTTCGCATGATTTGCGTGCGCCATTGTCGTCGATACTCGGTTTGGTGAACTTGGCGAATATGCCGGGCAATGATGATAACCCGGGTACATATATGTCGCTGATCGGTAAGAAGGTCGAGCAGCTCGATCATTTCATCAGCGACGTGCTTAGTCATTCGAAGAATCTCAAACAGGATGTGACCATCGAGATGGTCGATCTGAAGCAGATCATCGCCGGTACGTTTACCGATCTTGCTTACCTGAAATCTGAAACGCTCGCAACGGAGATCGAGATCCAGGGAGGAGCATTTTACAGCGACCGCTGGAGGTTGGCGGAGATATTCAGAAATCTGATCTCAAATGCGATCAAGTATCGCAGGATGGATATAGATAAACCGAGTGTGAAGGTAACTGTACAGGTGACAGACATCGAAGCACAGATCAGTTTTAAAGACAATGGTATTGGTATCGAACCCGACAAGCTTTTGAATATCTTCGAGATGTTCTATCGCGCCAGCACGCAGTCGGACGGTTCAGGACTCGGCCTTTATATCGTGAAGAATGCGGTTGAAAAACTCGGCGGTCAGATCGATGTATTTAGCCGGCCCATGAAAGGAACCGAATTCAAAATTATTATACCGAATCAAAAACCTTGATCAAAGAGGTTATCTCAAGGGAAGATGTTAAGGCTTTTCTCGATCTTCCTGCTGCCCTGTACAAGAATTCTCCGCACTGGATCCGTCCGCTGAACCAGGACATTGAAGCTGTTTTTGATCCGAAGAGGAACCGCGCCTTTCGTCACGGTGAATGTACGCGGTGGTTGTTGTTTGACGATAATGGAAACGTTATTGGAAGAGTGGCTGCTTTCACCAAGAACAATAGCGGAGGGATGGGATTTTTTGAATGTGTGAATGATCGTGCGGCGGCATTCAAATTATTTGATCAGTGTAAATCATGGCTTCAGCAGAGAGGCATGGAGTTTATGGATGGCCCCATCAACTTCGGAGACCGGAACAGCTGGTGGGGTTTGTTACTCGATGGATTCCATCTCGATCCCAACTATCAGAGCAATTATCATTTACCTTATTACAAAGAGCTTTTTGAAGCTTACGGATTCCAGGTGTATTTCTACCAGTATACCTTCGGTCGTAAGATCATGGGTCCGCTGAACGAAAGGCTTTGGGAGAAAGCAAGGATGGTCGAAGGCAATAAGGACTACACTTTCAGGTACCTGAGAAAATCGGAGATCGACAAGATGCCTGGAATGATAAAGCACGTTTACAATAAAGCCTGGGCGAGTCGAGGTGAAATTCCTGCACTGACGGAAGCGCAGGCGAAGAATATTGTTAGACAGATGAAGCCAATCCTCGATGAGAAGCTTCTGTGGTTCGGATTTTATAAAGAAGAACCTGTAATATTTTTTCTTTCGTTACCCGAGGTGAACCAGATCTTCAAATACCTGGATGGAAATCTGAACTGGCTGGGAAAGATCAAATTTCTTTGGTATCGATTCAGGAAAGTAAACCGGAAGGCTTTTGGAATTTTGTTCGGCATCGTGCCGGAGCACCAGGGAAAGGGTCTTGATGGCGCCATCATTATGCATTTTCGAAAACTCATGCAGGAGGACTATCACCGGTATGATGAATATGAGATGAACTGGATCGGTGACTTCAACCCGCAGATGATCAGGATAGCGGAACAGATCAATACCGAGATCTGGAAAACCCATGCCACCTATCGATATCTATTTGATAGAACGAAGCCGTTCGAAAGAATGAGTTTTGTATAACGGCCCCACAGGGATCTCCTCCTTACCTATAAACACGGAGTGCTGATTGAACGAAGTCACTTTATTTACGGCTACGATAAACGACCGGTGTACACGTATAAACTCACCGGGAGGCAGCATCTCTTCAACAGCCATAATAGTTTGCTTTGTTATCACGGGCTGCGATCCGCCGCTATAGATCTTCACATAATCTTTAAGACTTTCAACGTGGGTGATGTCATTAATGAAAACCTTCACCATTTTTCTGTCAGCACGGAAGTATAAGAACCTGGGGGATTCGACCACCGGCTCTTCTATTCGATGCGACCGCACCTCGGCGTGAACTGCCTTCTGAACGGCCTTCAGGAACCGGTCGAATGAAATAGGTTTTAGAAGAAAGTCTACCGCGTTGAGATCGAAACCATCCATCGCATACTCACGATGGGCTGTTGTGAAGATGACTTTCGGGGGATTAGCCAGTGCCTTCAGGAGATCTGTACCGAGTAATTTCGGCATCTGGATATCGAGAAATAGAAGATCTACCTCCTGGCGCTGGAGAAAATCGAAAGCGCCCATCGCACTATGACACTCCCCGGCAACTTCAAGCATCGGCGTATTCGTAATATGCGAGCGAAGAACATCCAGCGCCGGTGGCTCATCGTCGACTATAAGGCAACGGACTTTCATGATGCCGGGAGAGCTATTTTGCCGAGATAAAGCGTAAGAGTGACCACGTATGTTTCTTCGTCTTCACTGATACGCAAGTCGTGAGCCTGCGGATACAATAAACCCAGCCGTTTTTTCACATTCGCGAGTCCAATGCCCGGAGATGGGGGAGCGGGCTTGTATGATGCCGGGTGATTTTTTCCGTTGACAAGCTTAAACAGCAACTGGTCTTCTTTGAGTGCGATATCGAGAGACATCCACGCCTGGTCGTCCACCGCATAAGCACCGTGCTTGAAACTGTTCTCGACAAAAGGTAACAGTAACAATGGGGCGATGTTATGTCCCTGCATTTCTCCCTGGATGCTCATGGAATGATCGAGGCGATCTCCCAACCTGCCCTTCTCCAGCTCGATATATGTTTTAATAATATGGATCTCCTGTTCGAGCGATACCGCGGGTTTATTCGACTCGGCGATCATATAACGCATGAGATTCGACAGTTTGAGGATAGCGTCTGCAGTGTGCTGCGAATGGTGAAGTGCCATCGAATAGATGCTGTTCAGGGTGTTGAACATGAAATGCGGATGTAGCTGGTTCTTGAGCAGCTCAAGCTCCGAACGGAGATTTTCTCTTTCCAGCCGCTGATTTTCGGAGCTTTTCAGATACCAGTGTTTAACGAGCTTGATAGCAACGAAAAATCCTGAAACCGTCAACGATCCGCGCAAGCCGCCCATGAATGAATGAAATACAGAGATGTTTTTGTACGGAGCTCCAATGAAGGCGCGAAAGGGCTCCACCAAATAAATTAATGATAATGGAGATAGCATTGCCGTGAGCACGATCAATCCCAAAACGCTGACGAAGCCTGTCCAGTAATGTCCTTTGAATATCAGGTGAGGCAATACCACGTAGCCGATCGTGTAGCTAAGAAAGATGTGCTGAGGAAGGTACAGCAACGACTCCGAAAACGAGAGCAGGAAAATTATCGATTGATTGTATCCGGGATAAAGAAATCCGTAGATGAATCCCTGGAAAATCCACGCTGCTACCCAGAACAAGACGTGCCTTCCGATACGCTGCCGGCGATCGTTCGAGAGAACAAACCCTGTGAAAAAGTCATTCATCTATTGCGAGATACTGGATTGGGGCGACAAAGTTTTTATTTAACGGTGTTTGTCGACAAAAGTGGCGGTTTAGAAGACGAAAGAGTTTTCCGGTTAAGAGTTTAGAGTTTGGGAGTTGGTTTCATAGGATTGGTCGAGAAAGCGGGACTCTCTGTTTTCGATCTGAAAACCAAATCATTCGGCCACGTAAATTCATCCATGAAAAAGTTAATGATTACTGCGGCGTTGATGGTAACGATGGTCGTTGCCAAAGCCCAAAACTATTGGGTTGTGGAAACAGATAAGACAAATGTTTCTGTTGTTAAGATATATGATTCAAAAGATCAGTTGATAAGTGAATCGAAACTCGCGAGACGAATCGACATTACGAAAAGGAAGCATCGAAAAAGATTGGATCAGATGGTAAGGTCCCGTGAAAATTCCGGGCTACCTGTTTGGAGTAAGCGTTGATGTTTCTGCAGCGTATTTTTTTATTTTTTCCCAGGTGAAGTACACAGGGAAATGCTGGTCGTTAGCCCACATCGGAAAAAGGTTACGATAGTATGGGCTATCGGGGTTTCCGCTCTGACCGGGAGTATTGGTGAACATAGTTAAGTCCCAGTCTTTTGTGTCAACAACCATGCGGAATGAGGCGCCACTCGTTTGGTTATCGGTGTTGCCGGTCATACCGGGAGTGGTGCCCGACCCGCCTCGCGGCAACGGCCCCGCTTCCAGTTTTTTCCGCGTCGCTTCATCAACAGCATTGCTCAACGGATGTTTGATCAGAACGTGGTGATACATGGTCTGACCGTATTGCCATTTGTTCATATCAGTTCCAAGTTTCTTCGTAAGATCGGCAACAGCCATTTCAAGACATTTAACCAGGAATGAGTTACGGTCGCCGATCTCCGGCCGCAGGGTGGTGATCCACTCAACAACTTTCGAAATACTTATGTAATCGTATAGACCCAGGGCATTTTGAGGAACAAGAAGAGGTTTGATCTGTTCTGTAAGCTTTCTTTCCCAGGCGATATAAATTCCCGCTGCGACGGAATTTTTGTCGAGCACATAGTTCCATTCGAGCAATTGTTGTCGTGCCTTCTCAACTTTAGCATCCGCCGACTTCAGACCTTTTAAGAAGGGAACGAGATTTCTTGCCGGAATGCTGAGATAGTCGAATTGGAGACGCATCATGTCGGACTGTGTGTGAATTCTTCCGGAACCGAGAACTTCGTTGATCCTATCAGCCCGATACGTGTCGGGCCAGCTTGCGCCAACGGCATTGTTATGCTGATAATCGAACGGCACAAGATTTTCATTCGCAGTAGCCCAGAATCCTTTTGAGGGATTGTGAACGTTTGGCAATGAAGTGATCGGTAGATATCCGGACCATTCGTAGCGGCCATCGCCGGGGATCGGTACGAGTCCACTGAAATTTTTTCTGATAGGAGCGATACCAACAGCCTGCCAGCCGATATCGCCTTTGCGATCCGCCCAGATCATATTTTCTCCAGGGATGTGACTATACGAGCAGGCATCACGAAACTCGTTCCATGTTTTTGCCTGGTCGATGCGAAGGCTTGCTAAATAAGGCGCACCGCCTGGTTCTAACCACGCACAACGTATTGCATAAGCGATATTATTGGCCTCGTCGTGAAAAGAAACAGGACCGTGGCGAGTGTAGAGATGATCGACATAAACGTTGCCTTTACCTTTAACCCTGATCGTGTCTTTAATGACACGCATATCTTCCCAACGTCCCTGGTATTTGTATTGTCTTTTGTTTTCGGGATTGAGCTCGTAAACATAAAGGTCCTCGCCATCGATGGCGAAGATGGTCAGGCCCCACGCGCCATAATCGTTGTGCCCGATAGAGATGCCCGGAATGGTGGGTTCGCCGCCGCCAACCACATTCCAGCCGGGCTCGTCGGCCGACAGGCCAGGTGCGTTCAAATGAACCATGTAACGCAACGAGGGAGCAGACAACGCACGATGCGGATCGTTGGCCAACATTGGAAATCCGCTTTGTGAGAGATTGCCACTAACGATCCAGTTGTTGCTGCCGATCGTTCCGCTATGAAGCATAGATTGGTAATCTTCATGATCCTGCATGGCCAGGTTTTGATATTCTTGGAGGTTGCCGTTCTGCGACACAGCGAGCGACTTCGGCGTGAAAACGAAAGGATTCCGGTAGGCATCGTACAACTCGGTTACGTTGTCGAACAGTCTTTTCTGATCGATAGCTGTATCGATGTTGAGGATAGGTTCTCCCGGTTCAAACTTCCCGAGCTCGCGGACTTTCGCAGCACCAACGGCAGCAACCTTTCGCGCGATATTCACCTCTTCGTCCATGTTGCCGAGAAGTCCCTGGTGACGTGAGATCACAACAGCGGGTGTCCATTCTTTAGGTTGAATACCCAGTAGCTTGAATTCAATCGGAAGCTTCGAAGGATCTTTCAGCGCTTCGCGTATATATGCATTCACCCCTTCGGTAAAAGCGGTGATGATATCTTTTCCGTGTGGATGATAGTGATTGAACTCCTGGTCCAGGTTGCCGCGGTACCTGAATCGCCGAATGCCGATGTCGCGTTTGAGTTCCGATTCACCGAAGACTTCGGCGGCAGTTCCTGTGGCTTGTATACGCCACATCTCAAATTGAAATAGCCTGTCTTTTGCTGCGGCGTAGCCTTGCGCATAAAAAAGATCGTGCTCATTCTTCGCGTATATGTGATTGATGCCATACGGATCACGAATGATCTCGACAGGTTCTTTGAGCTGTGCACTTGCGGCGGTGGCGGCAAAAACGCAAAACGAAATAAGAGCGATCCTCATTACGCTGCAGCAACTTTTGCAACTGCGTCAATAAATCTGTCGAGATCTTTTGTAGTCGTATAGATGTGTGGTGTTACCCGAACTGCACTCACATTTTCCCAAACGATGGGGACTACGTGGATCTGATATTTACTCCAGAGTGCTTCGGTGATGTCGCCAGGTTTTTGACCTTCGATGCTGAATGTTCCCAGAGCACAGGAATATTCTGGTTTCAGGGAAATATGAAGCCTTACTTTCGGATTTTGAGTAACAGCATCGCACCAGTATTTCTTCAGGAAGTGAAGTCGTTCCTGCTTGCGGCGGCTTCCGATTGCATTGTGAAAATCTATTGCCTGGCCAATAGCTTGTTCGGGGGCAAACGATCTTGTGCCAAGAGCTTCGAACTTGCGAATGTCGTCGCTTTGATTTTTTTCATTGGGAAAGAGGGGCCACGTCTTTGCGATGTGTTCGCGACGAACGTACATCATCCCTGTGCCGAAGGGAGCGCAGAGCCATTTGTGAAGACTGGTCCCCAGGTAATCGCAATTAAAATCGGAGATCTTATAATCTATGTGAGCGAAAGAATGCGCAGCATCAACTATAGAGATGATGCCTCTTTTTCTTGCCTCAGCACAAAGTTTTGCGGCCGGTAAGATCTGTCCTGTCCACGTCATGAGGTGAGTGATATGCCAGATCCTGGTTTTCGGGGTGGTTGCGTTGATATAAGCTTTTATAACGATATCATCATTATCCACCGGAAGGTCGAGATTGATCCAATTGATCTTCACACCTTCACGAAGCTCGCGTTGCTTCCATGCGTTGATCATATTCGGATAGTCCTGTTTGGTCATCACGATCTCGTCGCCACGTTTCATGTCGATGCCCCAGGTAAATGTTCCCAACGCCTCGGTAGTATTTCGATTGATGGCGAGCTCGTCGGCGGAGACGCCCGCAAGATCAGAAAGCTTGCGACGCAACGGTTCACGTCCCTGGTCGAGTATCCGCCACATGTAATATGTTGGGGCCTCATTACTGAGGTGATAGTATCGGTCGACCGCGTCCTGCACAACCTTTGGCTGCGGACTTACGCCACCGTTATTAAGATTGAGAATGTTTGGAGTTACAGTGTAAGCCTGAGCCATCTGCGCCCACAGATCTTCATCTGTTGCGGCGGCCTCGGGAGACAGCTTTTGTAAGGACAATAGCGCATCGGAAACATTTTCGGAAGCTGCCCGGGCGGCTAACGGTGTAAGGGCTGCGACGCCAACGGCGCCTGCAGTCTTCTTTAGAAAAGATCTCCTGGAGCTCATGAGAGTAAATTTTTAGGTTACTCTCAATTTAAGAATTATTTCCCTTCCATGTCGCCCAGTTCTATTTCAAGTGCCTTAGTGCTGAGGAGGATCTCACTCAATGAAAGAGCAAGCGAGATAAGTAAAAGAACGAGGCTAACTCCGAATATCGAATAAGCGAGAACTTCGTGCTCGAGATAAAAGAAGAACATACAGAGCACGCAAAAGAAAAAGCTCAACACACCTGACGCCTGCATTTGTTTTATGAGCGTCATCCTTCTCTTCAGATTTTTTATCTGGCCATGAAGAGCCTGCGGATCCTCAAGTCCCTGTTTATACTTCGAATGAAGGTTCCGGATGAGAGTGGATAGTGCGAGGAATCGATTGGTGTAAGCCAGCATCAACAGTGTGATTGCCGGAAACAAAAGGGCCGGAGTATTAATTGACATTTGCATACTCATCTACATTTTGTAATCTTCTTAATGACTTCCCTAGCCAGGAGATTGTTCCGACGACCGCGATTGTCATGCATCCGCCAAAGATCACACTTGGAACAACGCCCATCGCCTTTGCGGCAACGCCCGACTCGAACATTCCTATTTCGTTTGAAGAGCCGAGAAAGATATTGTTCACGGCAGATACGCGCCCTTTCATATTTTCCGGTGTCGTTGTCTGAAGCAGTGTAATTCTTATGATGACACTCACGCAATCGAACCCGCCGGTTGCCATCAGTAAGAATAGCGACAACCAGAAACTGGTGCTGATGGCGAAAAAGATCGTACAAACTCCGAAACCCGCCACGCACCACAACAAGATCTTACCCATGTTGCGCTTGATCGGTTTGTGCATCAGAACAAATGCGACAAGCAACGCGCCAATTGATGGGGCGGCGCGAAGAAATCCGAACCCAACGGCGCCAACGTGCAACACTTCGTCGGCGAAGAACGGTAACATCGCCACTGCGCCGCCGAATAACACGGCAAACAGATCGAGCGACATAGCGCCAAGCACCAGTTTGTTTGTAAAGACAAAACGCAATCCCGCTTTTATTTTATCGATCATTCCCTGCTCATGACTTTCTTCCGGCAAAGGTTTGCTGGCCACGTTTAAGATCAATAACAATCCAACAATTGTGAGTCCGGCGTCTACGGCATAAGCGACCGTAACACCGAGTAATCCGTACAGGAATCCGCCTGCTGCAGGACCGGCGATGGAAGCAACTTCCCACGTGCTGCTGTTGACAGTGACGGCCCTCTGCAACATGTCTTTCGGGACGAGCTGTGGCATGAACGAAAAATTCGCCGGCGTCAGGAATCCACGTGCAATGCCACTGAGAAATATTACCGTGTAGATGGGAGTGGTACCGAAATTCTGTATGAATGAACTGATGTCGGTTGTAAAGTAAAGTAAAGCACACGAGCAAAACACCAGGCCGGCGAGGCACCACATAATGATCTTTTTACGTATCACGATGTCGGCAACGTGGCCCGCATATAATGAAACACCTATAGAGGGAATCGCTTCGGCGAGGCCGATCAATCCAACGGAGAAGGGATTTTTCGTTAGCTCATAGATCTGGTATCCGACAACAACACTTTGAATTTGAATTGCGAGCGTTACACAAAATCTCGAAGAGATAAAGTAACGGAAATCGCCAATCCTAAGAACTGCGTAAGCGTTACTCATTGATAACGTATTTCGATATAGCCTGCAAAGCCATATTCAATCGCTCCTGTTCATTCCCTTTTACTTCGATAAAAGGCGCAGACTGATTTTTCATTTCTTTCAGGTAGATGTCGTAAAGAACGTCACGTTTGTCGGGATGCTCACGCAACGGGTCGGCGGCCCAGGGGATGTCTATGTAAGTCAACAGGTACAGGTCGTATTTGCGTGACGAGATAAGGTCTAAGATCTGTTTATCGACGTGACCATATTTGAATTCACTCCATACTTTGATCACAATCAGATTTGTGTCGCAGATCAGAACTTTGTTAGCATCGACAGACCATTCATCTTCCATGCGAAGCTGGCCATGTGCAATCTTCAGGAGATCGCCTTCTTCGTAGGGTTTGTTGAGACGATTGAGGTAGGCGCGGGCGTATTCTTCTACCCATACCGTTTTCAGGTGCCTGGCCAGAGATTCAGATAGCACCGTTTTGCCCGTACACTCCGGACCGATCACGCACACTTTTTTGATAGACGACATAAGGCGCAAAATTAGTATCTTTCATGTTTAAACCGCTTCAAAAGTGAAACGCAGACAGGCCATAAGGCAACTGGGAGTTGGCTTTTCATCAGCACTTATAGGAACGTCGTGGCTTTCGTCTTGCAAAAAGGACGACCTTGGCCCGGAAATCCAGTACGACGGCAATGTGATCGTTATCGGTGCAGGCGTGGCCGGCCTCTACGCAGCCGATATTCTCATGACGAAAGGACTCAATGTTACAATCCTTGAAGCTTCGAAACAGATTGGTGGACGTATTGCTTCTCTTCGAAACCAGCTTGAGCTTCCATACCAGTCTATCGCCGATTTCCCGGTAGAACTCGGTGCCGAATACTGGCAGGGATCCGATTCTACATTGGGTAAGCTGGTGTCGAACCTGGGGCTGCCCATCGTCAAGGTCCCGAAAGAAACGATAAGATATATTCTGGGAGCGCAGGTAAAGACCGAAGCCGACTGGGGCGCGGATGGAGATTTTGCATCTGTGCAGGCGTTCATGAACGGACTTAAATCATACAGCGGTCCCACAAATTCTGTGGCCGGTGCAGCGTCGGTTAGCGCGACAGCAGCGCCGCTATTGAATTCGCAAGCCGGAAATTTCTATGGATCGTCGGCAGATAAAATCGGTGTGAAAGGACTTTCTGAGCAACTGAAGCTGGTAAGTCACGACGCCGACTATTACATTTTGCACAGCAACACCCTGCAGGATCTGATGATATCGAGATTCTTCCAGGTGTATGATAAAGTGAAGGTCGAGTCGCCCGTGAAGTCGATCAACTATTCTGCCAACGATATCATTACGATTACGATGGAGGATGGAACTCAGATGACGGCTAATAAAGTCATTGTAACCGTTCCCGTTACGATACTCAAAAATGGAATTGAATTCCTTCCGGCACTTCCGTCCGAGAAGGTGAATGCACTTAATAACATCGGCATGGATCCTTCTATGCGTGTTGTCATGGATTTTAAAAAGAACTTCTGGGGCGTCGATTCGTCCTTCATTTGGGGAGGAACGGATGGGCCGCAATATTTCAGCGCAGGCGTACAACGCAGTGAGCTGACGCAGACCCTTACCGTAACCATCAACGGTGCGAAGGCCCAGGAACTCTCCGACCTCAACGATGGAGATCTTGTTGTGAAGAAACTTCTCGCTGAACTCGATGAGCTCTACGCAGGACAGGCAACGCAGTTTATTCGCAAAACCATTCCTACCGACGAACAGCCTGAAGAGAAGATGATCTACTACATCAAAGACTGGACGAAAGAGAAATACATCGGGGGAGGATTCTCATACCCCATGATCAATACCACGCTCGATCATCGTACGGCGCTTATCTCGCCGGTAAACGACAGGTTATTCTTTGCCGGTGAGGCCACGGATATCAGCGGCGAACCAGGAACGGTGAATGGAGCGATGGCGTCGGCCGAACGAGTGGCGGAAGATGTTGTATTGTCTATTAAGAAAGTAAGCTGAGGCATCACTCATTATTCACTGGACATTATTCATTGAACAATGACATTGCATAATGTGTAATGCCTAATGCGTTAGGCGCCTTTCAAATAATCACGAAATCGTCTGATCAGGGCGATCACAAATCCTACGATCAACACTCCTGTTCCTAACCAAAGCACATTGATCAGAGGGAACTCTTTTGCTTTGATAACGACCCAATCTTTCTGACGGGTAGTGATACCAAGCGTGAATGTGTTTGTCTCCGGATGGATGTTGAGCAACACAAGCTTTACACCAAGATCGTTTATCTCGATAGGCATCACCCGAACCTCTTTCTGACCTTCGATAAGGAACACGGGCTCTGCTGTATATTCTTCACGTTCTCCCTGCACTTTCACCACGGCTTGAACGGCCACATCTTCGGGCTTGAGTTCGTATCCAGGGATCTTGTCGATGCGATGAACGTCCTCGAGAACAGCCACATAATCATTTACGAAGAATTGCTGGCCAATCGGAACTGTAACTTCTTCCTGTTGGCTCCAATCAGGTTCTTCAGCAGGATTCGCATAAGCGGAAATATGTGTGTAGATATCGCGACCGGCTTCTTTGCGAATGTCGGGCGACGGTGTGAAACCGCCCATGGCCTCGTTTTGCTGAACGCGCGGGAATAGCGTTGCCGTTAATTTATTGTTTTTGCGGAACTCGATCTCGTAGTACGTATTCTCTCCAAAGATCCTGAAGGTGTCGAGCGCGTTGTACAATTTTTTGCCGTCAGAGAAAATATCCTTCCGGGCGATTACAACGTGTTCGTTGAAGGTTGGAATGACATCGCTTTTCTTCACGTACCCTTTTTTGTCGCGAAGCTCGAAACGCTCGCCGCGATATTCGATTTCATAGTCGGCCATCGCGCGCGGCTCATTGATGAAAAGGAAAAGATTGTCGCGATTGAATTCGGTTCCCGCCTTTGGATTGAGGATCAATCCATTTGTATTTAACGAAACGATCTTCGATTGTCCAGCGGAGAACAATACCCCTATCAGCATTAATCCGATGCCGATATGTGCCATGGCACCGCCTGAAAATTTCGGATTCGTTTTTAAAAGAGAAACGAGAACTGCGATGTTGGAAACGATGAGATATGTGCCTGCAAGGGCCAACACCATGTACGATGGATTGGTAACGCGACCGATCGCTATAACCATGGCGAACACGATCAGCGTTCCGAGAACAACCGGAGTTACTTCTTTCTTCCAATGATCTTTATCCATTCTTCTCCACCAGAAGAATTGACCGGTACCCGAGATCAATGCCACGGCCGCAGAGAACCAAAGCTGGAACTTCGAATAAAATCCCAGCTGATCAGCAGGGGCGGCTATGTTTGATTCGCCGCCGAAGAATCCTACAAGCTTGTTCCACACAGGATAGGATGTAGGCACCAGTACCTGGAAGCCCATGAGGCAAAGGACAGTTGCGCCCAGGAAGATCCAGAACTCTTTGGAATAGGTGAGAACTTCTTTCTGGCTTGCGGGGATCTCTTTCCAACGGATGGCCATGATCACCACCGAAGCGACGAGGAAGAACATGAGGTAGATCAACAGCTGGCCGGACAAACCGAGGTCCGTGAAAGAGTGTACCGATGCGTCTCCGAGAATCCCACTGCGGGTAAGGAATGTTGCGTACAGGATCAGAATGAATACAGTGACGACGAGGATAATGGAAGTCTTCAGTGCAGTGTTGCTATTCTTGTAAGTGATCATGGTGTGCATCGATGCGATGAGCACCAGCCACGGAACGTAAATTCCGTTTTCAACCGGATCCCAGTTCCAATAACCGCCGAAGGTCAAAGTTTCATATGCCCAATATCCTCCCATGAGAATTCCGGCGCCGAGAAATACACCCGCCAGGATTGTCCATGGCAATGCGGGTTTGATCCACTCGCTATATTTTTTGTCCCAAAGTCCGCTGATGCAAAACGCAAATGGAAAGAGTGTAAGTGCGAAGCCGAGGAACAATGTTGGAGGGTGAATGACCATCCAATAGTTCTGAAGCAGAGGGTTTAATCCGTTACCATCTGATGGAACGAAGTTTGGATTTGTCTTGAAGATCGGATCCTGTATTGCGTCGCGGAGGAGAATGAATGGAGAGCTGCCGATCTTGATGTCCAAACCGGGAATAACAACGCCAAGGATCATTGAGGCGAGGAATCCCTGCACAAGGGCGACGATCACCATCACTGAAGGTTCCCACTGACGTTGTGTGTGAATAACTGCGACACCAATAACCGCCTGCCAGAAGATCCACAGCAGGAAGCTTCCTTCCTGGCCTTCCCAAAAACATGAGATCATGTATTCGCCGGGGAGATAAAGGGAAGAGTGGCTATATGCGTAATGATATTCGAAATAGTGATTGTAAATGATGGTGAACAGCGATGCCACAACTCCGAGAACTGAAGCTACGTGTACATAAAAAGATATACGGCCGTTAACAAGCCACGCTTGCTTCTTACTTAGATCGCTATTTGATCTTGCCTTCAGGTATGCAAAAGCACAGACAAGAGAACTGACAAATGAAAGGATTATGAAAAGATGCCCGAGATCACCAATGAAATAATGAAGTTCTTTATCCACGATCAGACTCCTGCTTTAAGTTCTTCCTCAACATACTTAGAAGGACACTTCATTAAGATCTTATTTGCAACGAACAGGTCGTTGTGATAACTGCCGATCACGACAACTTTTTCGGAACGCGTGAAGTCTGCAGGCATCGGCTCTGCGTAGAAAACTTCCTGCTCTTTTCCGTTGGTATCGATCAGCAAAAACGAAAATGAAACTTTGTCGGCTCCCGGATGGATTCCGACGATCTCGCCGGCGCTGTTTTTCTTGAGTTCGCCAACGACGTGAATGCTCTTCGAGCTGCCGTTAGATGCAAGCTGTGAAGCCTGATCGAAAGTGACATACGTACTTGATTCGCCGGCAGTCTGTACAATAATGGCGATGGCTGCTGCAATTACCACTAAAGCTATGATGTATGACTTTTTCACTTGTTTAAGGGTTGGTTAAGCCTCGCGCCGGAGCCTGAACGGAGGCGTGCAAATTTAACGGTTGTCTTCGATCTTCTGTTCCAGCTTCTTGACCTTTCTTTCGATCGCAAAAAGATATCCGATCAAACCCAGTAAAACGATCAGGATAACGCCCACAACAACGTAGATCTTGCCGTTCGACCGCATTGTATCTGCCATTTCCGGCCTGTCCTGGGCAAATGCATTAACATAAATAACTGTTAACGCGAGTATGGAAAGGATCTTTTTCATTATCCGAATAGTTTTTCGTCGATCAATTTTATCCTGATGCGCAGCGACGCGATCCAGAAGCCGAGTAATATCCAGCCGATGCAGGCCGGGTAAAACACCGGTCGCATTGTATGATCGAGGTCATACATATTAAAACCGGGATTACCACCGCTGCCAGGGTGCAACGAATCCTGCATACGTGGTATTACAAACAACAACGGGATCATCGCCACGAAAGCGAATATGTTATAGATAGCGCTGAGTCTTGCTTTCTGATCTTCATTTTCGATCGACGCCCGGAGGACGAAGAATGCGGCATAGATGAGCAATGTTACTGCTGCCCCGTTTTGCTTGGGATCGCCGTGCCACCATGTTCCCCATGCATATTGTGCCCACAGCATTCCCGTGAAGATCCCGAGCATGCCATAAGCAAAACCGACGTTGGCGAATTGGGTCGAGTAAATGTCGGTTTCTATGTTTGGGTTACGGAGGTATTTAACAGCATGCCATGCAGACGCTCCAAAGAGCGCGATCATACCGAACCACATGGGAACGTGGAAATACAGGTTCCTGATAGTTTCGTTAACAATATCGAGACGGGGCACGTCGAAAAGGAGTCCGCCCACGATAGTATATATTAACAAAACTACGCAGAGGAGCTTCCACCAAAGGGCTTTCATAGGGCCACAAATATACGCTAACTACGCCAAACAAATGGGAACAGAATGTAGGACATTGCGATCAGCAATGCATCTACAGCTCCAAGCGTGAGAAGGTCATTTGTGCTGATACTGGGATCCAGGCCATCGATACAATTCTTCGTCACTTTGACTACCAGCAAGAGGATAGAGATGATAACCGGGAAACTGAGAACAGCCATTACCACGTTGCTGTTGCCCGATCTTGAGGCGATGCCCGAAAGCATTGTGAAAGCGCCGGAAAAACCGATACACGCGAGCACCAATACGATGCTGAAGGTGGTCATATCCTGGACCGGGTTTTCAAAGAAAATTGAGAACAAAATGAAGCAGGCGAATGACATTACTCCGCAGAGCAATGCGTTGTATACGATCTTGGAAAGAATGATATCATGCGGGTCGGCAACAGAATATAAATAGATATCGACCCCCTTTTTTTCACCGATAAAACTTTTGGCAACGGAGTTCACACCGCTGAACATTACGATGATCCAGTATAATGCGCTCCATGTTAACGGTGACATTTGGTTTCCGCGTAATGCAAAAGTCAGATAGCAGATGAAAGTAGTGCTTAACAGGTAAAGGGCAATACCGAGGATGATCGACTTGCGGCGAAGGTCCAGCGTAAATTCCTTTTGAAGTAACGTGAGCACGCTCCTATTCCAGGTTAGCGAGATATTTGTTGAACATGCGAAGCGCGACTATTAAATACGCGATGCCGATACCTATTAACAACGAATAAAATATGATCAGTCTCATACGCGGGCTGGCAGGTTCAGTGAACGCCGTAAATCCATTAACAATTTCGAGATCTCTTTGAAGATGAAGATCGGCGTTAACTTCCTGGAACTCGTCATAGATCGCTAAATCGGTCTTGTAAAGCTCAGTCGGATTGGTGGCGGCCTTATCGCTGAGGATAACATTATTTGAGCCGCGGGTTTGCTCTGCCATCGATTTGTAATTCTGGTACATCACCGATTTCAGACTGTCGAGCTTCCCGATATCGCGGGCAAGTTTCTTCTTTTTGTTTTGAAGATTCTCGCGATTGATTGCAATGCGCCTTTGAATGTATGGGTTTCGCTGAAAGTAGTTGAAGATCGCTTCCTGCAGGTTAGATATCACGCTCGGATTCAGAGTTCGTACAGTGATCTCAAACGCGTGACGGTTCTCTATTTCAATACGCTCGATGATGTTGTCGACCAGTTCCTTTGGCATGTCGGTTTCTGGTACTGAAGTAAGTTTTTCTCTGAGTACTTCGACATCCACCACATCACTTTCTTCCACGAAAGGTGTAACATCAAATCCTATGATGTTATCGGCGAGTGTGTCGGGAAGGTTGAGGGCTGCTGCGAGCCCTTTCTTTGTACCTTCTGAGGCAAGACCATTTAGGTTGTCGATAATGTTTTCTGCCAGGGTCTTATTAAGAAACTGCGAGCTCAGGATCATCTTCGATTCATAGAAGTTTTTCCTGACGAACGAAGAAAAGTAAATACCGGCGCCAAGGCTGGCCGCGATAATTACTATAAAAGACCACTTATTTTCGATGGGAATCCTTCTTAGTGTGGCCAGGAATAGCATGAAGTTCATCCACCCGCCTCGTATCGACTTACCGATGCTCGAAAATAGCAGCGATAAATCTATCTCATCGGATTTTGATTCGGGTTTTTGACTCTCCATAGGCGGGTTACTAGGGTATTGGAACCGAAGTTCTTAGTTTTAAGGCTCAAAATTAGGAATATCTTTCCTGTGGCAAAAGGCGACAAAGTTTTAATTACTGGGGCGGCCGGGTTCATTGGCTTTCATTTATCGGATACACTATGCCGCAAAGGCTACAACGTAACCGGTGTTGATAACGTGAACGACTATTATGACGTGAAACTTAAGGAAGATCGCCTCAAGTTTCTATCAAAGTACAACAACTTCGAGTTCTTGCGTATCGACATCTCCAATAAGGCGCTTGTGGAAGAACTCTTCAGATCGAATAAGTTCACCTACGTCGTGAACCTGGCCGCACAAGCCGGTGTGAGATATTCTATCCATCATCCGCATACTTATATCGAAAGCAACGTGGTCGGTTTTCTCAACGTGCTCGAAGGTTGTCGGCATCATGAGGTAGAACACCTTGTGTATGCTTCGTCAAGTTCCGTATATGGAGCGAATAAAAAGATGCCGTTCTCGATCCACGACAACGTTGATCATCCATTGTCGTTGTATGCTGCCACGAAGAAAGCCAACGAGTTGATGGCACATTCTTATTCGTCGTTGTACGGATTGCCCACCACTGGTCTGCGCTTCTTTTCGGCCTACGGTCCTTATGGGCGTCCCGATATGGCGTTATTCGTTTTCACGAAAGCCATTATCGAAGGTCGTCCAATCGACGTTTATAACGACGGTAACATGAAGAGGGATTTCACTTACGTGGATGATATCACCGAAAGTATTGCCCGCCTTCTTCCCAGGAAACCGACGGCCAATCCGTCGTGGGACTATCACAATCCGGACCCTTCGACGAGCTATGCGCCGTATCGCATATTTAATATCGGCAACAATGATCCCGTGGAACTTTCTCAGTTCATCGATCATTTGGAAAAGAAGCTTGGTCGCAAGGCTATCAGGAACAATATGCCAATGCAGGAGGGTGATGTACCACAATCATACGCCGACGTTCAAGACCTCTATGATGAAATAGATTTCAAACCGGCAACACAGATTGAGACGGGAGTCGGTAAATTTGTCGATTGGTACCTGGAGTACCACCAACAAAAGTAAAAATGCAGAAAGTAGCGATAATAGGAATGGGTTACGTCGGACTGCCACTCGCCGTCGAATTTGGCAAAGTGATCGACGTGGTCGGCTTCGATATTAATAAAATACGACTGCAGGAGCTTTCGGAGGGGGAGGATAAAACGGACGAGGTGACAACCGAAGAACTGAAGTCGGCAAAAAAACTGAAGTTTTCCTCCGAGCTATCAGATATCCGGGAAGCAAACTGGTATATCGTTACCGTGCCGACCCCGGTCGACGAATTCAAGAAGCCTGACCTTCGTCCGCTTGAAAGCGCGAGCACCACGGTGGGCAAAGTATTAAAGAAAGGTGATATCGTCGTGTATGAATCTACGGTGTACCCCGGTTGTACCGAGGAGGTTTGTGTTCCCGTTCTTGAAAAGATCAGCGGTTTAAAATATAATGTCGATTTCTTCTGCGGTTATTCACCTGAAAGGATCAATCCAGGAGACAAGCAGCATCGCGTTACAAATATCAAGAAGGTAACGAGCGGCAGCACTCCCGAAGTTGCCACCCAGGTTGACGAACTTTACAACAAGATCGTAACGGTAGGAACGCATAAAGCTTCGTCAATCAAAGTTGCCGAGGCCGCGAAAGTTATTGAGAACTCGCAGCGGGATCTGAACATAGCATTTGTAAACGAGCTCGCGCTCATCTTCGAGAAACTGGGTATCGATACGCACGAAGTTCTTGAAGCAGCGGCCACGAAATGGAATTTCCTCAACTTCAAACCGGGTCTTGTTGGCGGGCATTGCATTGGCGTGGATCCATACTATCTGACGTATAAAGCTGAAGGTGTTGGATATCGCCCCGAAGTTATTTTATCAGGAAGAAGGATCAACGACAACATGCCCCGCTACGTGGCAAGTAAGATCATCAAGCTGATGGCACAGCACGAGTTGCCAATCAGCAAAGCGAAGATTCTCGTGCTCGGCATCACGTTCAAAGAGAACGTGCCCGACATACGCAACAGCAAAGTAGTCGATGTTGTGACCGAGCTTCAAAGCTATGGGACCGTGGTGGATATTTATGACCCTCTCGCCGAAGAGCATGAGGTGAAACACGAATATAATCTTCCGTTGACCCGGCAATTGAACCAAAAATACGATGCCATAATAATGGCTGTTAATCACACAGAATTTAAAACGATCGATTGGTCGGCGATCCGTCATGATAAGACAGTTGTGTATGATGTTAAGGGAACACTGGATCGTTCTATTATTACGGCCCGACTCTAAAAATTCATGAGCAAGAAAAAGATTTTAGTTACGGGAGGCGCCGGTTACATCGGTGCTCATACAGTCGTTGAGCTCGCACAAAACGGCTATCAGCCCATCCTCGTCGATAATTTTTCAAGGAGCGACAGGACCCTGCTCGAGGGCATTGAAAAGATCCTGAACGAGAAACCCGTTTTTTACCAGGGTGACTGCACTGACGAAGCGTTCCTCAAAAATGTATTCCATTCTGAGAAAGACATCCAGGCGGCCATTCACTTCGCAGCTTACAAATCTGTCGGCGAGTCTGTTCAGAAACCGGACATTTACTATTCAAACAACATCAACTCGCTGATCGCATTGATCCGCGTGATGAAAGAGTTCAATGTGAAGGATCTCATCTTCTCGTCGTCGTGCACGGTGTATGGTCAGCCCGATCATATCCCTGTTGGCGAAGAAGCACCGATGAAACGCGCAGAGTCTCCTTACGGGGCAACGAAGCAGATGTGCGAGAGAATACTCGAAGACATCTATCCTCACGGAATGAGGATAGTGTCGTTAAGATATTTCAATCCTATCGGGGCTCATCCGTCGGCATTGATTGGTGAATTGCCGATCGGTGTCCCTGGAAACCTGGTACCATTCATTACACAGACCGCGATCGGCAAGCGGGAAAAGCTTACTGTGTTTGGAAATGACTACGACACACCCGATGGTTCTTGCTTACGCGATTTCATTCACGTTGTTGATCTTGCCCAGGCTCATCTTAAGGCTTTGGAATATCTGGCAAAACAAAAAGAACCTAATCTTTACAAAGTATTTAATGTTGGTACCGGTGTCGGTGTCTCAGTTCTTGAACTCATCAACACGTTCCAAAAGATCACTGGTGTGAAATTGAACTATGTGATCGGTGCGCGCCGTTCAGGCGACGTTGAGAAGACCTATGCCGATCCCGCAAAGGCATTCAAAGAGCTTCAATGGAAACCTGGATTTTCTATCGAAGACGGACTGCTTCATTCGTGGCATTGGGAAGAAAGACTGGCTAAGAAATGAAGGAAATAAAAATGGTCGATCTGCATGGTCAGTATCTTCGGATAAAATCTGAGGTAGATAGTGCTATGCAATCGGTTATCGATTCAACAGCCTTCATCCAGGGCCCGGAGGTGAAAGAGTTCGCGTCAGCGCTTTCGAAGTACCTGGAAGGAGCTCATGTGATCCCCTGTGCCAATGGAACCGACGCGCTTCAGATTGCAATGATGGCTCTCGGACTAAAGCCTGGTGACGAAATCATTCTTCCCGTTCATACTTACGTCGCTACCGCCGAGGTTATGGCGTTGCTTGGATTAACGCCGGTATTCGTCGACGTTTATCCTGATACATTCAACATCGACGTTTCACAGGTTGAAAGCAAGATCACGAAGAAGACGAAGGCTATAGTTCCCGTTCATTTATATGGACAGTGCGCCGACATGGATTCATTGATGGCTATCGCTTCAAAGCATCATCTTTATGTAATAGAAGATGCAGCTCAATCGATCGGCGCGAAGTACAAGAATACTTACAGCGGAACGATCGGCCATGTTGGAACAACATCGTTCTTTCCGTCGAAGAACCTCGGTTGCTTTGGTGATGGTGGTGCGATCATAACGCGATCTCCGGAGCTCGCGGAGGAATTGAGGATCATTGCCAACCATGGTCAGAAGCAGAAATATTACCACGAGAAGGTCGGCGTCAACAGCAGGCTCGATACGATACAGGCAGCTGTCCTTAACGTGAAACTCAGGTATTTGAAAGAATACGAAGGAAAACGAAATGTCGTAGCAGATTATTACGACAAGCATCTCCCGAAAGGTGTTGTAATTCCCGTAAGGTCCAAAGACTCAACTCACGTCTTTCATCAGTATACGATCAAAGCGCCCAGGCGTGATGACCTGAAGAAATATTTAGAGGAACATAAGATCCCGACAATGATCTACTATCCTCTTCCCCTGCATCACCAGAAGGCATATTATTCAGAAAAGAAATTCCCGGTAACGGAGCAATTATCAAAAGAAGTATTGTCGTTGCCCATTCACACGGAAATGACGGAAGATCAACTGGATTATATTTGTAAAAACATTACGGCGTTTCTACACTAATTTGTCACCATGAAGATCGGCAATGTTATAAATCTCCTTAAAGATCCGAAGATGATAAAGGAGCTCCTCCGCTTTCACGCGGGCGGGTACCTTCGTCAGATAGGATGGTTCGAGAGCAATCGCAACAACAAGCCGGTCGATATAGACGGTCAGCCTATTCCATGGGTAACTTATTCATTTATAGATTTTATTCGCGACCGCCTCGATAAGACAATGACCTTGCTGGAATATGGAAGCGGTAACTCGACACTTTTTTACGGCAGTCGCGTAAAGAATGTGCACACAGTTGAAAACGATAAGGGATGGTTTGACGAGATCTCGAGATCAATGCCATCGAACGTCGAAATGAAGTATATCGATCTTGTGCGCGGTGGCGAATATTCGAAATATGGGCAACAGTTTCCCAATACATTTGACATCGTTATTGTAGATGGACGTGATCGTGTAAACTGCCTGAAAAACAGTTTGGGATCACTTACAGCCAGGGGGGTCATGGTACTCGATGATACCGAACGGACTGAGTACAGCGAGGCAATAAAGTTTATGGTTGATAAAGGATTCCGTAAAATCGATTTCTCCGGTATCGCCCCGGGTGTCTTTTACAGGAAATCGACGACCGTCTTTTACAGGGACAACAACTGTTTGAAAATATAGTCGTGGCTGAAAAATATTTCGCACATCCAACCGCGGTCATCGATGAAGGATCACAGATCGGCGACGGCACAAAGATCTGGCACTTTGCTCACATCATGACCGGTTGTGTGATAGGTGAAAACTGCAATCTCGGCCAGAACGTAGTTGTGTCGCCCGGCGTTGTCCTGGGAAAGAATGTGAAAGTGCAGAACAACGTTTCAATCTATACAGGTGTTACCTGCGAAGACGACGTATTCCTCGGTCCATCCGCAGTGTTTACCAACGTGATCAACCCACGCAGCGCCGTTAATCGCAAGAGTGAATACATGAAGACCGTTGTGAAACGAGGCGCAAGTATCGGGGCTAACGCAACTATCGTGTGTGGACATGATATCGGGGCTTACGCATTTATTGGTGCCGGCGCTGTTGTTACCAAGAATGTCCCCGACTATGCATTGGTTATTGGAAACCCGGCGCGGCAGACAGGCTGGATGAGTGAATTCGGGCATCAATTGAAATTCGACAAAGAAGGGTACGCAGTTTGCGAAGAGAGCAAGCAGAAATATTTTTTGAGTAACGGTAAAGTGACAAAAATCGGATGAAGAAATTTGCGATCATCGGTGTAGCTGGTTACATCGCCCCCCGACATCTACAGGCTATACGCGATACCAACAACACAGTAATCGCAGCGCTCGACAAATCCGACACAGTTGGGATCATCGACTCATATTTTCCCCAGGCACAGTTCTTCACGGAGTTCGAGCGATTCGACAGGCACCTCGATAAACTCAAGCGACAGGGAGATGGAGTTGATTACGTAAGCATTTGCTCACCGAACTATCTCCACGATTCTCATATCCGTTTTGCATTACGCCAGGGCGCTAATGCCATCTGCGAAAAACCATTGGTCTTAAGTCCATGGAACGTGGATGCGCTGACACAAATGGAACAGGAAACGGGAAAGAAAGTCAATACAATTCTTCAGCTTCGCCTTCATCCGAATATCATTGCCCTTCGCGAGAAAGTTCTCAGTGGTCCTAAGGATAAGATCTACGACGTGGATCTCACTTATATGACCTCCCGTGGTCAATGGTATCATCAAAGCTGGAAAGGAGATGTTTCCAAGTCTGGTGGTATTGCCACCAACATTGGTATTCACTTTTTCGATATGCTCCTGTGGATTTTCGGTGATGTGAAGAATATCGAAATGAAGAGTATGGATGCCGACAGCGCACGTGGTTTTCTCGAGCTCGAGCGTGCCCGGGTGAATTGGTATCTGAGTATTAATTACAATCACATTCCCGAAGCGGTGCGTGCCGCTGGCAAAAGAACTTATCGTTCGTTAAAGATGGAAGGTGAGGAAATAGAGTTCAGTGACGGGTTCACAGAGCTCCATACACGCAGCTACGCAAACATCCTTGATGGCAAGGGCTTTGGGCTTGCAGACGCAAAACCTTCGATCGACCTCGTGTACCGGATAAGAAATTCGATGTGATTCGCGTATTTTTACGGCCGATATGAAAGGCATTATACTGGCCGGCGGATCGGGAACTCGCCTTTATCCCCTTACCAAGGCCATTTCCAAGCAGATTCTCCCCATCTACGACAAACCGATGATCTACTATCCGTTGTCGGTGCTTTTACTTGCGAACATCCGGGAGATCCTCATCATATCAACGCCCACTGATATCCACCTTTTCGAAGCTCTTTTGGGTGATGGAAGTCACCTCGGAATTACTTTAAAATATAAAGTACAGCCTTCACCCGACGGGCTCGCCCAGGCATTCCTGCTTGGAGAAGAGTTCCTCGGGAATGATTCTGCCTGTCTCGTGCTGGGTGATAACATTTTCTACGGCTACGGCTTTTCAAAGCTGTTGGCAGATGCAAGTTCGATCCAGAAAGGTGCGACTGTTTTCGGGTACTATGTAAATGATCCCGAACGGTACGGTGTGGCAGAGTTTGATGATAACGGTAACGTCCTTTCTATCGAAGAGAAGCCGAAAGAACCAAAGTCGAACTACGCGGTTACAGGGCTTTACTTTTATGACAATACGGTGGTAGCGAAGGCGAAGACCATTAAACCTTCCAAAAGAGGCGAGCTTGAGATCACCGATCTGAATAAGATCTACCTTGAGGAAAAAACACTCCAGGTAAAGTTGTTGGGACGCGGAATGGCATGGCTCGATACCGGTACTCATCAATCGATGCTCCAGGCTTCTAACTTCGTTGAATCCATTGAAGAACGCCAGGGACTTAAGGTTGCGTGTCTCGAAGAGATCGCATTCCGTAAAGGTTACATTACGAAAGAACAGCTAACTGAACTGGCGAAGCCACTGCTTAAAAACCAGTACGGTCAGTACTTGATGAAGATAATGAATGAGAAATTCATTCGCTGAGGTATGATCGTTTCCCAAACTGGATTTAAAGGACTTGTTGTATTAGAACCTAAAGTTCATGGTGACTCCAGGGGTTATTTCATGGAATCGTACAATAAGCGAACATTTTCTGACGCCGGCGTCGATATCAATTTCATCCAGGATAACCAATCAAGATCTTCGAAGGGTGTTTTACGTGGATTGCATTTTCAGAAAGCCCCGTATGCACAAACGAAACTTTTGAGAGTTCTCTCCGGATCAGTATTGGACGTGGTTGTAGATCTGCGTCGAGCTGAGCCCACGTATGGCAAACACTTTACCGTTGAGTTATCGGCAGACAACAAAAAACAGATACTTGTACCAAAAGGCTTTGCACACGGTTTTGTTGTGTTGAGCGATTTTGCCGAAGTGTTTTATAAATGTGATGAATTCTATAAGCCTGAAGCGGATGCCGGCATTCATTACAAGTCTGTAAACCTGGATTGGAGACTTTCTCCCGATCAACTTATTCTTTCTGAAAAGGATAAGAACCTTCCAATGTTGGAAAACGCAAAGTTTGAATTTTGAAGCGCATACTTGTCACGGGTGGAAGTGGTCAGTTGGGAAGCGAATTGAAGGCGCTGGCATCGCAATACCCGTTTGAGTTTACGTTCATCGATCAGGTTGAAGTGGACCTTACCGATCATACGGCGATAAAGAATTTCTTCAGCAGAAATACTTTCGACTACATTATCAACTGTGCGGCGTATACCGCGGTAGACAAGGCGGAGGAAGATAAAGACCTTTGTAAAAAGGTAAATGCTGATGCCGTTGCTGTGATCGCAGAGATGGCGAAACAACAGTCGTCGAAGCTTATCCATATTTCTACCGACTACGTTTTTGACGGCGAATTCAATCAGCCTGTCGATGAGCATGCGAAGCCCAATCCGCTTTCAGTTTACGGTAAGACGAAACTTGAGGGGGAGGAGAACGTCCGTAGAATATTGGATAACGCTATCATTATTCGAACATCGTGGGTGTATTCAACGTTCGGGAAAAATTTTGTAAAGACGATCGCAGGCCTCGCGAAACAACGTAGTGAATTGACTGTTGTGTCGGATCAGTTCGGTACTCCGACATACGCGAAAGATCTCGCTGTGGCTATTATGTCGATCATTACGTCGGGTATAGATGGTCCCGGTATTTATAACTTCACCAACGAGGGATCGATCAGCTGGTATGATTTTGCAGTGGCGATTAACGATCATTACGGGTTTAACTGTAAGATCAGGCCGATAAAAACATTCGAGTACAAGACAGCTGCGGTTCGTCCGAAGTTCTGTGTGCTTGACAAAACAAAGATCAAAAAGACTTTTAATATAGACATACCATACTGGTCTCACAGCCTGAAGGAATGTCTCAACAATCTTGAATTATGAAAACTGTTCTTGTAACCGGCGGCGCGGGGTTTATCGGATCCAATTTTATTCCCTGGTTCCTGCAGGCAAATCCCGATACTACTGTTGTTAATCTCGACGCGCTTACTTACGCAGGCGATGTTTCCAACCTGAAAGAGGTTGAAGGCAATTCACGATATATTTTTGTGAAGGGCGACATCTGCGATCGTGCATTGGTAGAATCATTATTTGCCGGACATAACTTGACGGGTGTCATTCACTTCGCAGCCGAGTCGCATGTAGATAATTCGATCTCAGGCCCCGAAGCTTTCATTAAGACGAACATCAACGGAACTTTCACATTGCTCGATGTTGCCCGGAAGAGTTGGATGAATGCCCCATTCGAGACAAAACCAGGTAAGGAAAACAACAGGTTCCTTCATGTTTCTACCGACGAAGTTTATGGTTCGTTGGGTGACACTGGTTTGTTCAAAGAAACCACTCCTTATGCTCCAAACAGTCCGTATTCTGCTTCGAAGGCAAGCAGCGATATGCTGGTGCGGAGCTATCATCATACTTATGGATTGAATACGGTTACTACAAATTGCAGCAATAACTACGGCCCCAAGCAACATAAAGAGAAACTGATTCCAACCATTATCAGGAAAGCGTTGTCTGAACAACAGATACCGATCTACGGGGATGGCAAAAATATCCGCGATTGGTTGTACGTTCTGGATCACGCCAAGGGTATTGCCGTCGCTTATCAGAAAGGTAAGAGCGGGGAGACATATAACATTGGCGGGCGAAACGAGAGAACTAACAACGTGATCGCTGATACAATTTGTGGCATTCTTGATAAAAAGAGACCGCGTGCTTCAGGTAAGTCATATCGCGAGTTGCTGACTTTTGTGAAAGACCGCGCAGGCCACGACAGGCGATATGCTATCGACGCAAATAAGATCGAGAGCGAGCTGGGCTGGAAGGCCGAAGAGACTTTCGACACCGGGATCCTTAAAACCGTGGATTGGTATCTGGGCCAGGCGTAAGCCCGCTGCGCAATCAGAAACTGGGTTAAGATCGCTATCTTGCGGGTCCATTTGAGGGCAAAAACATCATTTTTTAGTGAAAAAGGCACTTATCACGGGTATTACCGGCCAGGACGGCGCTTACCTGGCAGAGCTACTTCTATCGAAAGGATACGAAGTTCACGGCATTAAGAGGAGAAGTTCTCTTTTTAACACCGATCGTATCGATCATCTCTACCAGGACCCTCACGATGAGGGCGTAAATCTGAAACTTCATTATGGTGATCTTACCGATTCAGTTAACCTGATCAGGATTATCAAAGACACAGAGCCAGACGAGATCTATAACCTCGGCGCCATGTCGCACGTCAAGGTAAGTTTCGATACGCCGGAGTATACGGCGAACGCAGATGGTATTGGCGCAGTGAGAATACTCGAAGCAATAAGACTATTGGATCTTGCGAAGAAGACGCGATTTTACCAGGCGTCGACGTCAGAGCTTTATGGATTGGTACAGGAAGTGCCTCAATCTGAAACCACCCCGTTCTATCCCCGTTCGCCTTACGCTGTGGCAAAGCTATATGCGTATTGGATTACTGTGAACTATCGTGAAGCGTATAACATCTTCGCCAGCAACGGAATTCTATTTAACCATGAGTCGCCATTGCGTGGAGAGACTTTCGTAACCCGTAAGATCACGAGGGCTGCCTGTAAGATCGCATTGGGACTGCAGAAAACCGTATACATGGGTAACATCGATGCGAAGCGCGACTGGGGTCATGCAAAGGATTATGTTGAAGGAATGTGGCGCATACTTCAGCACACCAAGCCGGATGATTTTGTTCTGGCAACAGGGGTTACAACTACGGTTCGGGAATTTATATCGAAATCATTCAAACACCTTGGTATTGAAATAGAGTTCCGCGGAGAGGGAGTGAAGGAAGAAGCTATCGTTTCGAAGGTCACCAATAAAGATGTGAAGGTGAAAGCTGGTGATGTCGTGGTGAAGATCGATCCGAAGTATTTCCGTCCAACGGAAGTGGAATTGCTGATAGGCAATCCTGCTAAGGCAAAAAGGGAATTGAACTGGACGCTAAAGTACGATCTCGATGCGTTGGTGAAGGATATGGTTTTCAGTGACTTCGAATTGTTCAAGAGAGATCAGTATTTGCGTGAAGGTGGTCATAAGATCTTCCAATACAACGAATAATGGAAAAAAGTGCGAAGATATATGTAGCAGGTCATCGTGGAATGGTGGGATCGGCTATCGTGAGAAGACTTCAGAGAGATGGCTATAGCAATATTGTTGTTCGTTCGTCGAAGGAAGTCGATTTAAGAAGTCAGTCTGCCGTGGAGGAGTTCTTTGCAAAGGAGAAGCCGGATTATGTTTTTCTCGCTGCTGCCAAGGTTGGAGGTATCATGGCAAACAACACTTATCGTGCAGATTTTCTATATGAAAACCTGATGATTGAATCGAATGTGATTCATCAGGCTTATGTTCATAATGTAAAGAAGCTATTATTCCTTGGTTCTTCATGCATTTATCCGAAGCTCGCACCTCAGCCACTGAAAGAAGAAACATTACTGTCAGGATTTCTTGAGGAGACCAACGAGCCTTATGCTATCGCGAAGATTGCCGGCATCAAGTTGTGCGAAAATTATCGCAGGCAATACGGATGCGACTTCATAAGCGCGATGCCTACGAATCTTTACGGTCCGAATGATAACTACGATCTGAAGAATTCGCACGTGATACCTGCGTTGATCAGGAAGTTCCGTGAGGCAAAGGAAGCGAATGCGCCTGAAGTGGAAGTTTGGGGAACCGGTACGCCCCTGCGCGAATTCATGCACGTTGACGACCTTGCCGATGCCTGCTTTTTTTTGATCGAAAATTATTCGGGTCTCCAGTTCGTAAACATTGGAACGGGTGTGGAGATCACGATCAAGGGACTGGCAGAATTGATTTCGGACATCGTCGGATACAAAGGAAAAATAAAGTTCGATTCAACAAAGCCCGATGGCACGCCGAGGAAACTGATGGATGTCTCGAGCTTAAGGAATATGGGATGGACTGCACGTACAGACCTTCGTAAAGGCCTGGAGAACGTAATACAGCAGCCAGAAATGCAAACCAGATGATGCAACGAAGCCCTATTGCTCTTTTCGTTTATAACCGGCCATGGCACACCAAGCAAACAATAGAGTCTTTATTAAAAAATAGCGAGGCCAGGGAAACAGACCTGTTCGTTTTTTCGGACGGCCCGAAGACGGATGCGGATGCAAAAAAGGTTGAAGACGTCCGGGATTATATTAGTTCATTAACCGGCTTCGCTAAAGTTGATCTCATCGCGAGTGCGCATAACAAGGGACTCGCTAATTCTATCATCGCAGGAGTGACGAAAATTCTGGAAACCAGTGAGACTGTTATCGTCATGGAAGACGATCTCGTTACTTCACCGTACTTTCTTCGGTATATGAACGAGGCATTGACATTGTATCAAAATGATGATACAGTCATCTCTATCCATGGCTATGTGTATCCTGTGAAACAATCGTTACCCGAAACATTTTTTTTGAGGGGAGCAGACTGCTGGGGATGGGCAACGTGGAGAAGAGGTTGGAAATATTTTGAGCCCGATGGCAGGAAGCTGTTGACAGAGCTAGAGCGATCAAATTCCATTCGGGAGTTTGATATGGATGACAGCTTCTGGTATTCGGAAATGCTTCGCGATCAGATAAAGGGACTAAATAATTCATGGGCAATCCGCTGGCATGCATCCGCATTTTTAAGAAATAAGCTCACACTTTATCCAGGAGAATCGCTGATAAACAATATAGGTTTTGACAACAGTGGCACGCATAGCGGGGGCTCACAACAATACCAGGCGAACATTGTTCAACGTCCGTTGAATGTTAAACGAATTGATTTAAATGAAGACAGTCATGCAAGAGCTGTTATAGTTTCATATATGCGCGGACTGAAAAAATCCCGTCTGAGGAAATTTGCATCCAGGGTGCGCAATGTCTTCAAACGGATATGGCAGAAGGCATAAGTAAATACGTTAAAAATATTCTCTGGCTCTTCTCAGACAGGATCGTGAGAATGATACTTGGCGTATTTGTCAGCGTGTGGGTTGCGCGGTATCTCGAACCTACATTGTTTGGTAAATGGAATTATGCGGTTGCGTACGTAGGCATCTTTACCTCTATTGCCAATCTCGGAATTGATACGATCGTGGTTAGAACGTTAGTGCGATATCCGGCAAAAGGCGACATCGTTTTGGGTAGTGGATTTATCTTGTTGGTAGTTGCCAATATTGCCACATTTTTTGTCTGTATTCTGTCGGCCGGTATCACTGAAGGATTTCTAACAGAATCGTTTTACACAGTTGTGATAACTTCATTGAGTTTGCTATTCAACTCTTACCTGATCGTGGACTACTGGATTCAGGCAACACTTCGGTCCAAGTATACTTTCTGGGCTCAGAATATCGCTTATGCCGTCAGTACTTCATTCAAACTCATTCTGCTGACAATGCACGCGAGGTTTGAATACTTCATATGGATCTCGGTAGTGGATACTACAGCATTATTTATCACCTATTTTGTGATTTATAAACAAAAATTTGGAGTCTTTTCTGAGTGGAAGTTTTCCTCGAGGATGGTTTCAGTTATATTCAAGAACAGTTGGGTGTTTATTATCACCAACCTGGCCATTATTATTTATATGCGTATCGATCAATTGATGATCGGAAAAATTCTTGGCGATAGTGAGGTAGGGATTTATTCAACTGCGGTTAAGATTGCTGAACTTTGGTATTTTGTACCAATGACCGTGGCAACAGCAGTATTTCCATTGATAATCGAGATCCGTCAGAGGAATCGGGAGAGATATCTCGAAAGTGTGCAGCTTCTGTATAGTGCACTTTCGTGGCTCGCCATCGCGTTTGGGTTATTTTGTACCATCTTTTCAAAGCAGATCGTAGTCCTGATTTTCGGACCCGAGTACATAGCTGCCGCAACTCCTTTATCGATTAGCGTGTGGGCAGGTGTTCTTGTATCACAAGGCGTTGCGAGAGGTAAGTGGTTAGTGGCCGAAAACCTGCAGAGATATTCGATCTGGTACACGGTGTGGGGCGCAATAGTCAACGTATTGCTTAACCTCATGTTGATCCCAACGTACGGTATCGTCGGAGCATGTGTTGCAACTTTATTCGGAATGGCTACCGCAGTTATCATCGCACCTTTTTTTCTTAAGAAAACAAGAATATCAGCGATAATGATTGTGAAATCCATCAACCCTGTACCGTTGATCAATTTCTTAATAAAATTGAAAAAATCACGCCAGGCCGTTTGACAAACACAGACAAATAAGATTGAAGGATGATAGATAAAGTACTTCAGAGAGAAGAGCTACAAAAAGAACCTCCCGTTCTCGTCGATGTCGGCGCTTCAGGTGAGATCCATGAAAAATGGAAGCCGATTGCAGCACACTGCATCTGCCTTGCCTTCGATGCCGATGACCGTGAAATGAGTTTCAAGGAAAACACAAATAGTGGATTCAAGAAGCTAATTACAATAAATAGAATTGTCACCGACAAAGATGCAACGGAGATCGATTTCTATCTTACCGCATCGCCGTTCTGCTCGAGCACACTTGAATCCGACATGGACGCATTGGCTCAGTGGCCCTTCCAGGAGCTCTTCAAAGTAGAGAAAGTTGTCAAACTGAAATCTGTTCAACTGTACGGAGCCATGAAAAATGCCGGGCTGTCCTATATCGACTGGCTGAAGATCGATACGCAAGGAACAGACCTTCGAATATTTAAATCGTTGCCGGATAGTATCCGGGAACGTGTTCTCGTTGCTGAATTTGAACCGGGTATCATCGATGCCTACAAAGGTGAGGACAAACTTTATCAGCTCATCGGCTTCATGACAGGATCGAATTTTTTTATGTCGAGCATCGATGTAAAGGGAGTACCGCGTGTTCGTTACGATGTGATCTCAAAGTGGGTGAAGAGTAAACAAACTGCTTTCGGACGGGCACACAAGAAATCACCAGGGTGGGCTGAGGTATGTTACATCAATAAGTTGCAGGGCACAACCACCACGCGCGACTTCCTCTTAGGCTGGCTATTTTCCGTAATCGAAAGCCAGTATGCATTTGCTTCTGAAGTTGCCCAGCGTGGATATGATTCGACCAACGACGCCTTCTTTTTAGATCTCCTCAAATACTCGGATTCGAAAGTTGGATCCGTTACCAACAAGTGGCCATTTAAAGTCGCTCAAAGAAAGCTGAACCGTTTAATGGATACATTGTTCAACTAATGATCAACTACTGCACACTTTTCGATTCATTCTATCTCAACAAAGCACTTGTCATGTACAAGTCGCTGCTGAAAAGATGTGCGTCATTTCACCTTTATATTTTCGCTTTCGACGATAAAGTTCTTAAGATCCTTAAAGAGATGAACCTCGATCATGTAACAGTGATCAGTCTCGCCGAGTTCGAATCACCAGATCTTCTTCGTATAAAAGCAACCCGCACCCGCGGCGAATATTGCTGGACATGCACGCCGTACACGATCGAATATTGCATCAGTAAATTCAATCTTCAAGAGTGTACATATATAGACGCAGATCTTTTCTTTGTTTCCGATCCAACCGTATTACACGACGAAATGGGAAACAGCTCGGTGATGATCACCGAACACAGGTATACAAAGAAATATGACGTGTCGGTAAGTCATGGAGTGTACTGTGTTCAATACATCACGTTCAGGAATGATGAACGCGGCCTGAAAGTGCTCCACTGGTGGAGAGATCGATGTTTCGAATGGTGCTATAATCGGTTTGAGGAAGGTAAATTCGGAGACCAGAAATACCTCGACGACTGGACAACACGCTTCGAGGGCGTTCACGTTCTTAAGCACATTGGAGGTGGATTGGCACCATGGAATATTCAACAGTATAAATTATTGGTCGGTGCCGGCGGAGAATGGCTCGTTGAGAACAATGATGGATCTGGTCGCACGAAGGCAGTTTTCTATCACTTTCATTATGTGAAATTTCTTCCAGGGGAAAAGGTTGATATCTCGCCTTACGATCTTAAGGGCGAGGGTGCTTTGAGACTTTACGCTCAATATATAGACGAAACCCTCCAGGTGAACAAACAGCTTGAAAGGGATTTCTCAATCGATCCTGAAAGCTTCATCACGACCCCCGATCTAAAGGCCAGGCTCCGTTTGATCAAAATACTTGTCCTGACCGGCATCAATAATGTTTACAATATCAAGAACTTACTGGCGAAATGGCAAAACTGATAGATCTTAAGACCTTTACCGACAAGCGAGGAAATCTGACGGTGATTGAAAAGGTTATTCCCTTCGATGTCAAAAGGATATTCTACATCTACGGTGTCGACGACTCCGTCCGCGGTGGGCATCGTCACCATAAAACTATACAGGCCGCTATTTGTTTGAAAGGTGAATGTAAGATCGGCAATAACAATGGCAAGAAGGAAGAAACATTTCATCTCGACAGACCTGACAAGTGCCTGATACTCGAGCCGGAAGACTGGCACGAGATGTTCGAGTTTTCGCCTGATGCAATATTGATGGTGCTGGCATCCGAATATTTTGACAGTAAGGATTATATATACGAACGTTACAAGTGATCGAATACGAAAATCTCAGAGAACTCAACAGGCCATTCTTCGAGGCCTACCGCGAGAGCTTCAATAAAACATTGGAGAGTGGCTGGTTTATTCTCGGCAATGAGGTGGCCTCATTCGAGAAAGAATTCTCGACCTATTGCGGAGCAAAGCATTGTGCCGGCGTAGCAAACGGTCTCGACGCACTCATCATCGCTTTGCGCACATTCGACTTCAAACCAGGTAGCGAAGTTATCGTGCCTTCAAATACTTATATAGCCACCATTCTCTCTATCATGAATTGCGGCCTTATACCGGTAATGGTAGAGCCCGACATTCGAACATACAACATCGATCCTGAAAAGATCGAAGAAGCGATCAGTTCGAAGACCGTGGCTATTATGGTTGTACACCTTTACGGCAAGTGTTGCAAGATGGATGACATCACTTCGATCTGTAAAAAACACGATCTGAAACTTATCGAAGACTGTGCCCAATCGCACGGAGCCACGTTCAAGGGGCAACAGTGCGGAACGTTTGGTGATTTTGGAGCATTCAGTTTCTACCCGACAAAAAATCTTGGCGCGCTGGGAGATGCAGGGGCCTTAACAACGAACAGTGACGAACTGAACCGAAAAGTGAAAATGTATCGGAACTATGGTTCCGAGAAAAAATATTATAACGAAGTTGTGGGAACCAACTCGCGTCTCGATGAGGTACAGGCTGGATTTTTACGTGTGAAGCTTACAGCACTTGATAAAATCAATGAGCACAAGAGAAAACTTGCAACGCTTTACGATAAAAACCTCAAGAATGATTTTATCAAGCCGGTGATTGAGAAAGATTTCGTAGACGTGTATCACATATATAATATTCGTCACCCCAGGCGTGACGCTTTAAAAGAATATTTGCTCAAGAAAGATATTAAAACGGAAATCCATTATCCTGTTGCGCCACATCATCAAAAAGCAATGTCGGGAATATTCGATGGACGGTCTTTTCCAATATCCGAGGAAATTCACGCAACTACTTTGAGCCTACCGGTATCATACATGCATACAGAGCAAGATATTATGAGTGTAATTGAAGTAATGAATGCCTTCTGAAGACTGATGAAAAAGGTCATAGGACTCTTCATAATTTTCTCCCCTTTCACATCCTATTTTGCCTTATCATCCTGGCTTAGATTTCCCGTCGTTATCATCCTCTTCCTTGTCGTACTCTTCTTTGTTACGACATTAGTCACCAAAAGTATTCCGTCAAATTTTTTTAAAGTTACCTCCAGTGAGATAATCCTTTTTGTATTACTCGGACTAATTTGTATTTCCTTTCTTATAAATCACGAAAAAAGACTTGCGATAAATCACGTACTCGCCTATGCTTTCGCATTCATTGTCTATTTCATGCTGTTCAGAAGGATTGTTGAATCGAAGGATCTGCGTTATGAGTTCGTACTAAAAATGTTTGCCTACTCCGCTCTCATCTGCGGTCTGATCATTGTCGCCGACTGGGTTTTGATTAATACAATAGGAATCGGGTTCAGAAGATCTTTTGTTAACCTCGACAACAGAACGGCCAACATGGACTACTACGCGAATCCATATTTTATGACTGTAGGCGGAGTTGCCGAGGAACCGGGCAGTATGGGGCTTTTCGTGAACATCATCTTCCCGCTCGGGCTTCTTTACTGTTCACTCTCGAAGCGTTTTCGATTTCTTTTTGTGCTGCTCGTCATGTATGTGTTATCGCTGTTTTTTCTGTTCTCGACGGCAGCCATCTTAAATGTTATTATCGCGCTTATTTTCGTAGCCGTGATAACAGCACTGCGACATCAGGGCAACTTTAGAGTTCATAAATATTTTGCGGGATTGATGGTTCTGTTCGTCTTCATATCCATCGGTGCATCGATCTTCCTTGTGGTCAAACGATATGATATCCTGGTCAGTCAGTTCGACACTATCAAGAGTAAGATTTTTTTGAAGGAAGAGAGCGTTTCGGCAAGCGAACGTTCGGAGACCTGGCAGATCGCAATCGATCAGTGGAAGGAAAGCCCCTTTTTTGGAAACGGTCCTGGGAGGGGGACACGATTACTCACTACCGGCTATCACAGCGTATATCTTACGTTGCTGTCGGATACAGGAATACTTAGTCTAATCGTATTTATAGTGTTCATAAGTTACCAGTTGTGGAAAGTGTTACAGATCAGGCCTGCTTTAGGTAACTACCTTGTTATTCCTTTAATTGCGACACTATTACATTTCGTCGTGGTTGGCGATTTTTATCACGCTCCGTTCTGGATACTGCTGGTCGTTATTCATATGGTCTTTCGTTCTGAAAAGCTTAAATCTGCAGCAACATGACGAACACCCATTTTCTGCCGGTGAGGATACATGATGTTGTACGGGACAAGGTCTTCTTTCCTTTACTTATAATTTTTCCAGCAGTCTTTCCTTTCCCGATCCGAATAACAACCATCGTCGCACTTTTATTATTTGCCACATGGTTCGCATTGAATCCATTCGGTAAAATTAAGCTGGCTCTGAAAGACAGAACGATTCAACTTTTCGTCCTTATCCTGTTCGTTCTCCCGGTGCTTACCGTGCTTTACTCAGCGAACAAAAATTTCTCTTCTATAGAAAAACGATTGTGGTTACTGATGATCCCCCTCCTGATCTATTGCACGGAGATCAATGCGCGGCAAGTGAAGCAGATCCTGTTTTCATTTGTGATAGGCTGCACCATCGCATCGGCCTATGCGTTTACAAAAGCCCTTCAGGATCCGGGACTGTTGATGACGAGCGAAATGACGTCTTATACGCTCAACATAACACATGTCTATTTCGGGATGTATTTGTGCCTGTGCGCAGTGATCATAGTTTACTATCTGCTTACAGAGAAACATCAACCGGCTATATCGTCACTCATGGTGTTATGGATGGCGTTCCTGTTAATGATCTTGTTCATAATGGCTCCCAGGATGTCTATTATCGCATTATTTTTCCTGGGCATCGGCTGGTTTATCTTATTCATTGTCAAAACACGAAAATGGAAGACGGGAATGTTAATGCTGATTTTTCCGATTATACTTCTTTCAGTTGTACTGTTGATGTTTCCAAATACACTTAGCCGTTTTCTTTTCATGTTCAATGCTGAAAATTACCAGGTGGGTGATAATTTCTGGAACAACATGGGTTCCCGGCTAAGTATACTTAAATGTGTTGGCGAGGCCTTCAACACTAATCCACTGATCGGCACAGGTATCGGGGACGTGCAGAACGACCTCGATAAATGCAATGAATCCCTATACCCGACACTGATCGGGATGAATCCGCATAACCAGTTTCTGCAAATCTTGCTCGGCACTGGCATCATTGGTCTCCTGGCTTACGTTTTCTTTGTGATCTACTCAATTTTAAAGGGATTCAAACCGGAGAAAGAATTATACCTGAGTTTCCTGGTGATCTTTCTTATGTGCACTCTTACTGAATCCATGCTCGAGAGACAACAAGGTCTTGTATTTTTTTCTTTTTTTTATTGTCTTCTTCTGTTTCACCAAAAACGAGAAGGAGCAGCAGTCTAATGTTATGAAAATTTCGATCGTAACACCAACGTACAATAGCGCGAAATACGTTCGCGAAACAATGGACTCGATCCATGCGCAGAATTATCACGACCTCGAACATATTGTGATGGATGCCGTATCTCGCGACAATACGCTCGACATAGTCAAAGAGTATAACGGCGTTACTGTAATAAGTGAGAAGGACAAAGGACAATCTGACGCTCTCAATAAAGGATTTAAACATGTGACAGGTGATATACTTGCCTGGCAGAATTCCGACGACCTTTATTGTAAGGACACCTTTACGACCGTAGAAAAATATTTTCGGGAACATCCGGAAGTGGACATGGTATATGGGAACTACCAGTTGATCGATTCGGAAAGCAATTGGATCTGCGATGTTTTTCCGCCACATTGGAATAAATGGCTTTTTGTGCACGGCCGATTCTGCCCCGTGCAGCCAAGTGTTTTTTGGCGAAAGACAGTATGGGACGAAGCGGGACCGCTATCCGAGCATCTCCATTTTTGTATGGATGTAGATTTCTATTCGAGAAGCGTGAACAAGAAATTCAAGATCGCCAAGATCGATCACATCCTCGGAATCTTCCGGGTTCACGATACCAGCAAGACTCAGAATAAGGAGAATCAACGAAAGGTCTACAACGAATACAAAAAAGTACTCGCTGATAACTTCAATTATAGTTTAGCGGATTCAGCGCTGTTTGAGTTCTTCACGGCGCGTGCCAAGGTTGCGGGCATTGTAAAACAAAAGATCTTAAAGAAATGGTGAGAGATTTTTCAAACGCCTGGGAAAACCTTTTATGTGTTGTTTGTAACAACAACCTTGGGAAACCAGAAGATTCGAAATCGGACTATGTAAAGTGTAGTTCCTGCGGCCAATCATATCCTGTTATACAGGGCGTTCCTGTCGTCATCGACGAAGCAAAAAGTATTTTCAGGTTCTCGGACTTTCTCAATAGCCGCAATCTTTTCTTCGATATCTCCAGGAAAGGTAGGGTCGTTGGTGTGTTGAAGAAGTTTGTTCCGAGTATTGGCGGAAACAATCTGGGCAGAAGAAATTTCTCATTTCTTGAAGATCTTCTCGTTCAGGAAAAAGGAGTTGGGGCACGAGTCCTGGTAGTTGGCGGGAGCATCGTTGGCGACGGCATGGACAAGTTCATTGAGTCGAAACGACTTTGGTTCGTCGAAAGCGATGTGTCATTTGGTCCCCGTACCCAGATCATCTTCGATGGACATGCCATTCCATATCGCGATGGGAGTTTCGATTGTGTAATTGTTCAGGCTGTGCTCGAACACGTACTCGATCCCATTCTATGTGTGAAGGAGATACATCGCGTACTCAAACCCGGGGGAGTTGTTTACGCGGAAACGCCCTTTATGCAACAGGTCCATGGTGGCCCATATGATTTTACACGTTTTACCCGCTCCGGGCATCGACGATTGTTTAGAAACTTTAGCGAAGTGAAAGCCGGCATGACTGCGGGCACCGGAACATCTCTTGCCTGGTCGTACCAGTATTTTTTACTTGCCTTGTTTGGGCACGGCAACGCCTTGAGGTCAGCCGTCAAAGTATTCGCAAGATTCACGGGCTTCTGGATGAAATATCTCGATTACATAACAGGCCTCAACAAAAGAGAGTCAGACAGCGCTTCAGGATTCTATTTTATCGGTAAGAGATCTGAAACAACAATACCTGATCAGGACATCATCAAATATTATAGCCGCGAAAATTGAGTCAATGATTATTTGCCACATTATAACGGCACTCGGTTACGGCGGTGCAGAAAAATTGCTGGTTGACCTGGCCAACATCCAGGCAGGCAAACACGAGGTTCACATCATATATCTCAAGGACATTACGCTTCTGAAGCCAATGTTTAACCCGGCAATCACCTTTCATCGCGTCGATCTGGATGTCTCATGTGCATCCCGGCTACGCGCAACGATAAAAAAGATTAAGCCCGAAGTAGTTCACACGCATCTTGGACATGCGGATCTTATCGGGCTCTGGGCCGTTAGGGGCTTGCCGCTCAAGCGTTTCTGCACAATGCATAACATCTGGTTCAAAAGAAACTGGCTCGATAACATCATCATTTTTCCCCTGTATTCATTCTTGTTTCGCACGGTGGCAAAAGATTGTAAAGTAATCGCTATCTCAAAATCTGTCGCAAGACATTGTCAGCAGGTACTGCAGGTCAAACCCTCGAACATTGTCTTACTCCACAACGCTATTCCGGATCTTGCAATAAATGAAAGCAGGGAAATACTTCGTAAGAAGCTCTCAATACCCCTAAGTTCATTCGTTCTTCTATTTGTTGGCAGACTTGAAAAACAAAAGTCTGTCGACACATTGATTCGCGCCACGGGTATAGTAAAAGACAAGATTCCCGGATTACAGGTTTTGATAATCGGCGATGGAAGATTACGCAGCTCTTTACAGGAACTTGCTTCAACCACTGGCCTCAACGACACGATCTTTTTCCTTGGGGTGAGACAGAATGTAGCGGAATATTTTTCGTCGTCTGACGTCTTCGTTTTGCCCTCTATATTCGAAGGTTTTGGCATCGTTATTATTGAAGCGTTCCGTTCCTCTGTGGCAACAATAGCGACGTCAATCGAAGGTCCCGCCGAGATCATCAGGGATGGTGAGAACGGCCTCCTTTTCGAGCCACTCGATCATGAAGCCCTGGCTGATTCTATCCTGAAACTTTACCGGGATAACGAATTGAGGAACCGGATCGCGAAAAACGGACACGATTCGTACCTGAACAAATTCGACATAGGTAGCTACTCAGCCAAAATTGAACTAGTCTATTCGGCATGAAGATCATTCACGTTATCGAATCGGGTGGTGGAACGACTGTGTTCGTGCTATACCTCGTAAAATATCTCAAGGAGCACCACCACCATCTTATTTGCAGTGACAGGACTTTTGAGAATAAGCCCTTTACCGGTTATCCCAATCTTTCGATCCATCCATGGAGACACGTTAAGCGCGAGATATCGCCGGTAAACGATTTTCGGGCAGTTGTAAGTCTTTACCGACTGCTAAAAGAGATAGACGCAGACGTCATTCATCTTCACTCGAGCAAAGCAGGTTTCCTTGGACGGGTTGTTACATTCCTTTTGAGGAAAAAGAACGTCATCTATACACCTAATGGAGCTGCCTTTTTGCGTACGGATGTATCACCTGTAAAAAGGAAACTCTACGTCTTATTTGAGAAGCTTGCCGATAAGCTATCGGGGCGCGTGGTTGGATGTTCAAAATCGGAAGCTGACGCTTATATCAATGAGGGAATTCCAGCCACATACGTCAATAATGGAACCGAAGTAGTCACTGTAGCTGAAACATTTTCACGTAACGATGACACGTTCGTGATTGCTACGGTTGGCCGGACGACTGCACAAAAAGGCCCGGAGATCTTCAACCGGATCGCAAAGCATTTTGAAGGTGACGACCGTATCAAATTCCTTTGGATAGGCACTGGAGAGTTAGATCATATTCTTACGGCGAAGAACATCACCATCACAGGCTGGCTTGGAAAACAGGATGTGCTGAAAACGGTGGCAAGGTCCGACTTGTACCTGTCGACAGCTTTGTGGGAAGGTCTGCCGTTCGCCGTTCTTGAAGCCATGCAATTGGGACGTGCTCTCCTTCTCACGCGATGCGTTGGCAATGTAGACCTCGTTAAAGAGGAACTTAATGGCTTTGTGTTCTCACGACCCGAGGAAGCCGTCAGCAAGATCGAATGGTTTTTACAAAACCCGGTCGACTGCAAAAAAATGGGAATGAAATCATACGACCTCGCCTTAAAAGAGTTCTCCGTAGACGGCATGGCAGCTAAATACGACCTCGAATACAAAACGCCGGCGAAGTCTTAACTTGCAATGTGGCAACGGTCTTAAAGTCATTAAATCTCGAAAAAATCCATTGGACACTGGTGCTCGTGTTCGTTGGGCTTATCCCGGTTTCACAGTTTCTCAGCGTAAGGGTGATAGTTATTACCCTGTTGCTGACGCCGTTTGTGTGGAACGGGGGACACAAGCGTCTTTTAAATCGTTCGTGGGACCTCTGGCTGTTCCTCCTTGTGCTCATTGCAGGGCTGCTTTATTCCGGCAATGTAAAAGCAGGTCTAAAAGAACTTGAAACGAGCTTTAGTTTTATAGCAATACCGATAATTCTTAGTGCGGTACAACGAATTGACGACAATCGTCTTTTAAGCATCTCACGCGCTTTTATGATCGGCCTGTTGATCACTTGTGTCGTCTCAGTAACATATGCCTCATACCGTTATCTTCAGAGCGGTAGTACCAGCTATTTCTTTTACTATGAACTTACGGATCTGATGAACTCACATCCGACTTACCTTGCTTATTATCTCATCTTTGGGATTACAGCTTGCCTATACACCTTTTATTACAATCGAACGACCGTTGCAAGTTTGTTACCTGTATTGATGACAACCGTTTTCTTTTTTGTGCTCATCCTCACGGGCGGAAACACTGCGTTGATGAGCCTGATCCTTGTGTTCTCGTTCTTCATACTCAAGTATATGGTTGAACCACGAACCACCAGCAAGACAATTATCTTTACTTCGATTATAGTGATGATCGTTTTTCTGTTTGTAGCCAGTCGAAGTGGTTACTGGATGGTTGAAGGAGACTACTGGAAACGTTCGGGCTTGTGGACGTCTGCTATTAACGCCAATTCGAATCCCCTGATAGGAGTGGGAACAGGTTACGATCACGACGTACTAAACGAATATTACCTTAACCACGGGCTTACTCATTTCGCTGAGGAAAATTACAACTCGCATAATCAATTTATTGAGCTGTATCTTTCTAATGGCATCATAGGTCTTGTTGCTCTTTTGCTGATAATTGCACGACCGATGTATATGTCAATGCGAAGTGAAAACCCGCTCGGTATCTTGTGTCTCTTCCCTTTTATCGTGTATGGCATGAATGAAGTCTTTCTTGGACGATACCAGGGAGTTGTATTTTTTGTTCTTCTTCATCAGTTGTTTGTTATTTGGTATAAGGGGTTGAAGCCCGAAGTTTTTCTCAAACCGGCCGATAGAACTGTACCCGTATGAGCAGGCTTCTCAGGCTTTTATTTTTCGCTGGTGATCTGCTGCTGTTGAACCTCGCAGTGAGCTTTTCGATATCGTCATACCAGGCATCGGCAGCACCGGAAGCAAAAATCTATCTTTTTATATTCAGCAACCTTGCGTGGCTTTTCCTGGTAATGGTGTCAACGCCATATAACGTTAATAAAGGATGGAAGCTGTCGCGGACAATCAAAAGCCAACTGGCATTTGTCTTCATCCACTTGCTGATCCTTGCATCTCTGGTCACATTCTTGAAGCAGGATTATCCCATCATAGGCATAGTGTTCATTTACCTGGTATTTATACCGGGGTTCTTCGCTTTTCGCATTATGTCTTTGTACTTGAGAAAGATCTTTACCAAAGAACAACCCTACTTAAAATATATCATCATTGGGCGCAACGATCTCGCAAGAGATCTCAGGAGATATTTCGCGATGAATCCTGAAGCCAACTATAAGTTCGTGGCCGACTTCGATTTCGGCCCCGGCAATTTTCCTTTACAAGAGATCCAGGAATTTAGTGTTGAGCACGGTATTCATGAGATCTATTGTTGCGTTTCGGAGCTCGAACCACAGACCTTGCAACAGCTGATAGAATTCGGACTGGATTCTTTGATCAAGGTGAAAGTTGTTGTGGGTACATCTGAAGAATCTCTCAGGCTCAATCGCTTCGATAAGCCGCCGGGACTCGATCTGGCGACCGTTCGTCTCGACGACAGGCGGAATCAACTTGTCAAGAGAGTATTCGACGTCTTCTTTGCTGTTTTATTCCACCTGCTTATCTCGTGGTGGCTTTTTCCAATCATAGCAATAGCGATCAAAATAGACTCAAGGGGACCTGTCTTCTTCGTACAGCTGCGAAGCGGTCGTGGCAATAAGCCTTTCAAATGTCTTAAGTTCCGCACAATGGTTGTGAACTCCGAATCTGACGTGAAACAGGCTTCGCGCAACGATACGAGGATCACCAAACTCGGTCACTTTCTGCGTAAAACCAGTATTGATGAATTACCTCAGTTCATCAATGTGCTCAACGGCACCATGTCGGTAGTTGGACCAAGACCCCACATGCTAAAACACACAGAAGAGTATAGTATGGTCATCGACAGATTTATGGGACGTCACTATGTGAAACCAGGTATCACCGGGCTCGCACAATGTCTTGGCTACCGCGGCGAAACAAAGGACCTTATCGACATGGAAAATCGCGTGAGAATGGACAGATATTATATAGAGAACTGGACCTTTTGGTTCGATATTAAGATCATCTTTCTTACGATCATTAGTCTTATCAGGGGAAGCGACAAGGCATTCTGACCACCGTGAAACCATATCTTCTTTTAATTTATTCAGCGTCGGCATTTACGATTACGTTCCTGCTGCTGCCAGTGCTTATCAAACTATTGGCAGGATGGAAGATATTCGATTCGCCTGGAAAGCATAAGATCCATCAATATTACACTCCATCGATGGGCGGTGTCTGCATTATGATCGGTGCGGCTTTCGCTCAACTCATCGGTTTGCCGGTGGTAGAATGGCTGCAATTCAAATTCTTTTACATCACCATCGCCATGATGTTCATCACCGGGCTCCGCGATGATATCCTCACACTGTCACCACGACAAAAACTGATCGGTCAGATCCTGCCTGTTATCATACTTGTGGTGTTTGGCGATGTCGTTCTTCGATCATTCTATGGAATGGCATTCGATGGCCTGGTCTTTCACAACGTCGTAGCATGGTTTATCACAATATTCACGATCGTTATTCTCACCAACGCATATAATCTTATCGATGGACTTGACGGTCTCGCATCAACAGTTGGCATGGTTGCCCTTGTGTGTTTTGGAACATGGTTTTACCTCGCGGGAAATTATGACCTCTCACTCATTTCGTTTTCTTTCTTCGGATCACTTGCTGCATTCACTTATTACAATTGGGAACCGTCAAAGATCTTCATGGGCGATACCGGAGCTCTCGTGATGGGGCTGTTACTGTCATTTTTAACGATCAGGTTTATCAATATCAACTATGATTTGCCGGAGGGCGACCCGATCCGCTTCAGTTCATCGATCGGAACCGCCGTTATGGTCATGATCATCCCGATATTCGACACCCTTCGGGTGATAATCCTTCGCCTCCGCCAGTTTACATCACCCTTCAAGGCCGACAGAAACCACCTTCACCACCAGTTTTTGAAGCTGGGCCTCTCACATTCGAAATCGGTCCTGATCATTGCCGCTATCCATTTATTTTTCGTGGCCCTCGCCCTCGTTTTAAAGAATACTCCGGATAGCGTAATTTTGCCGGCTGCCGTTATCGGCTGTCTCATAATAAACCAGGCAATCAAAGTCGCACAGGCGCGACATCAACGAAATGGAGGAAAAAGTCTCATTACTTAAAAGCGAAATTGAAAGGTTCTCCGGCAACGCCGAAGAATTCCGTTTAAAATATACAAGCAAGAAGGGATCTGTATCTCAACTGTTTGAAGAGCTCAAAAACGTTCCGACAGAGAGAAAGAAAGAAACCGGGCAGCTTTTGAATTCGCTTAAGCAATTGGCGGAAGCGAAGTTCAAATCTTTAAACGAAGCCTCCGGATCGTCATCCTCTTCGAAAACCGATATCGATCTAACACTTCCCCCAATTGCCAATAAGACAGGTAATCTTCACCCTCTTACGCTGACCCGATTAAGGATCATCGAGGTATTCGAGAGATTGGGTTTCTCCGTTGCTGATGGTCCGGAGATCGAAGACGACTGGCATAACTTTACAGCACTTAATTTTCCTCCGAACCACCCGGCTCGCGAGATGCAGGATACATTCTTCGTCGAGAGAAATGCTGAAACTGACGTTCTCCTCCGTACTCACACGTCAAACGTGCAGATACGACTGATGGAGAATACGAAACCTCCTATCCGTAGCATCATGCCCGGCCGTGTGTATCGAAACGAGGCTATCTCGGCAAGGGCGCACTGTTTCTTTCACCAGGTGGAAGGTTTGTATGTTGATCGTAACGTTGGCTTTGCCGATCTGAAACAGACGCTGTATCATTTTGCGAAAGAAATGTATGGCAAAGACATAAAGATCCGTTATCGTCCTTCGTTCTTTCCTTTTACAGAGCCGAGCGCGGAGATCGACATCTCTTGTCTTATCTGCAAGGGCAAGGGGTGTAACGTGTGTAAATATTCCGGTTGGGTAGAAATTGCCGGTTCCGGAATGGTGCACCCGAATGTGTTGAAGAATGTTAACATAGACCCTGAGGAATTTACGGGATTTGCATTCGGTATGGGCGTAGAGCGTGTTGCGCAGTTGTTGTACAATGTGAATGACCTGAGATTGTATTCAGAGAACGATGTCAGGTTTCTGAAGCAATTCGAGACGCTGATTTGAGACTTAAGATTTGAGATTTGAAATTCCTGATTTGAGATTCAGAATTCTTTGAGGTCTTTTTTTATAATATTCTTATTGTTGGCAGCAACTTCTTGTGAGCCCCAGTTGACGGACGATCCGATTCCGCTGGTCGCTTTCAATGACGTAGTGATAAACACCAGCCTGCCTGCATATCAGAAGCTTAGAAATAACGGCGGGCTGTTGGCTTACAATGGCGCAGGTGTTCGCGGTATTATCATTTACCGGCTGAGCGCAAATGTTTTTAAAGCATATGAGCGCAACTGCTCGTATCATCCAAATGAAGCTTCGGCGACCGTTGAGATCGATCCTTCAAATCTTTTCTTAAAGGACTACAGTTGCAATTCGCAGTTCGATCTGGAGAATGGTAATCCGAGCGGTGGCCCTGCGTGGCGGCCTTTGAGACAGTATCATACGGAAGTGACCGGAGGAGTACTCACGATCACTTCCGATGTGATTAACTAGAAACCAGAGACCAGAAACTATTTTTTATTCTGGAGGAAACTGTGTTTCATTCCATAACCGAAGTAAATCAGCAATCCTACAGCCATCCACGCGAAGGCGACGACCAGTGTAAAGTTATCGAGCGACACAATCAACAGCGTACAGATTATCACACCCAGGATAGGAACTAAAGGCACGAGGGGTGTTTTAAATGCTCTTGGCACTTCGGGGCTTTTCACACGCATGATCCATACGGCGATACAAACCAAAACAAAGGCGAATAGTGTTCCGAAACTTGTAAGATCTCCGGCGACACTTACAGGAACAAACCCTCCGAACATGGAGACGAAGACGAGAAGGATCCAGTTCGATTTATAAGGCGTAGAGAATTTCGGGTGAAGCTCGGCAAATACTTTGGGCATCAGGCCGTCATTAGCCATCGAATAGAACACGCGCGACTGACCCAGCAACATCACCAGGATCACTGAAGAGAATCCGGCAAGGATCGCCACTGTGATGAACAGGGACAACCAATGATAACCGGGCATATAAGTTTCGATAGCATAGGCAACCGACGCTTCTTTACCTGCGGTAGCGAATTCCTGCCATGGAGCAACACCTGTCAGCACCCAGCCAAAGAGGATGTAAAGGACGGTACATAACACCAATGAACCGAGGATTCCGATAGGCATATCGCGTTTCGGATTTTTTGCTTCCTGTGCAGCTGTTGAAACGGCGTCGAATCCGATGAACGCAAAGAACACGATCGATGCGCCGCCAAAAACACCGCCCCATCCCCATTCTTTCCATGACTCGTGACCAGGCATTCCTTCGGGAATAAAGAAAGGAGTATGGTTTGCAGGATTGATGAACTGCCATCCAATTCCTATGAATAACAAGACGATCGTGACTTTAATAAATACGATAACGGCGTTGAGCGTTGCGGATCCTTTTGTACCGCGTATGATCACAAGGGTAAGAGCCACGAGTATGATCAATGCCGGAACATTCATGATACCGCTAACACCGTTTTCTGTTTCAAATGGTGAGTGACACCACTCATACGGTATGGCCCCGCCCAGTAGTTTATTGAGATATTGACTCCACGAGATCGCCACGGTGGCGGCGGCAAGAGCATACTCTAGGACAAGCGCCCATCCGATAATCCATGCAAGAAATTCACCCATCGTAACGTATGCATAAGTGTATGCACTGCCGGCTACCGGGATCATCGATGCGAACTCGGCATAGCAAAGTCCGGCGAAAGCACATCCAACTGCAGCCACAACGAATGAGATCATCACGGCGGGACCTGCCGCGTCGCTGGCAGCCTGGGCTGTTCTAACAAAAAGGCCGGCACCAATAATGGCGCCTACTCCAAGTGCGACGAGATTTGCGGCACCAAGCGTTCGCTTTAGTCCCGTGTCTCCGGCAGCGGAGGCCAACAGCTTGTCGAGAGGTTTTTTAACGAATAGACTCATAGGAATTTATAGGAAAGAGAGGTTTTAGGTTTTAATTTTTACTGCGTCCCGCCGTCAGACGGAAGGCCTAAAATAGCACAAAAGTTCTAGGTTACTGCCGCTCGGTTCCCGGTAGTTTGGCCAGCCCTTTATAGTCGGTCAATCCCGTGTTTACAATGAGAATTTTCTCGTCCCTCGGAATATCATTCCTTATCTGGAGAAGGAGTGCCAGTCCTGCTATCCCGCTCGGCTCGCAATTGATGTTCTGGCTTTTGGCGATAGCCATAGCTTCGTCCACGAACTCTTCCTCGACATCCAGGATACCTGAATGCAGGCCGATGCGGGCGTTCTCGATCATGGAATAGAGATAGTCGTTGTAATCGTTTAACGAGGGCAGATAGTAAGAAAAAAGTTTATCGAGTCGTGTATTTGAATGATGCGATGTAGCCCCGAAGAAATTACACCTGCTGATGACATTCATATTGCCCCTGAAACGAGGATCATGTTTATAGATGCGGTTGTTGTACTCGCGCTCTGCGATGATCAACACGTTGATGAAAAGGTCGCCTGTTCCAAAGGGAATGAAACAATGGGAAGGACTCTCATTCAGGATCTCGTATGAAAGCCAGTCGTAATAGTTGTCACTGAACCTGTCGAGGATCTCACGATAAGTGATATCGATACCGTTATGATTATCCGTTAGCTCTTTGATCTCTTTTCCGGTGAGTGGTTTTGCCGACAGGTCCGTTTCATAAACTTTACACCCCATATCTTTCAGGGCCTGCTTGATCTCCGGTTTCATTCCCTGATCAACAAGAACTTTAAGCACTGTTGTTACGCCGAAGAGATTGAAGAAATATTGGATCGATGCTGCGGCACTACCCGACGAGATCAGCGAGATCTCTTTGATCTGGTATCGCTTCGCTTTGATCAATACTTCCCACGCCATACGCGCCTTGTGCGTACCGCCGGGATTGGTGCTCTCGTCTTTAAGCCAGACATCGGAGAATCCCGGAACCTGGATCCGCCTTGTATTTGAGGCAGGAAATTTCGGAGTGAAAAAAGGCTTCGGCGGAAATTCGGGTTGCTCAGGATTGTTGAACGACGGGATCGTGATATTCTCGATCTCAATAGCAGGCGCACCGTCCGTGTTGAGTTTCTCTTCGAGGATCTGTTTCTTAACAACCTCAATTTCCTTTGCCGAAAGCTTTTCAAGAAGAAGATCGGCAACCTGTTTTGCAAAACGCTCGATGTTGGGTGCAACACCCGTCCCGGTTTCCGCCGCATTGTCGTGCTCCGGCTTATCTCCGTCTATCAACGACGCATACTTGTCGTTATAATAAGTTTTAATAACACCATTCCAGTCGAGCTTCAGATGGGTGGCATATAAACAGAGCAGGTCGCGGAGAGACTTCGTAGCACCTGGCGGGCTCTTTAAATTGAATGCCCTTCGAAGAAGATCTTCCGTAGGCCCGTGAGGATAGTGGAGGATATAATTAGGAAGCTGTTCTTTATTGTTCTCAAGAAAATGCTGCAGGGCTTTTTGTAATAACGGAATGAAACTCCATTTTCCCGTACCTCTCGACTTAAAAACGAATTCCGATGAATTGAATTCCTTGCGTACAAGATCGAGTATTTCCTGTGGTATAGACTTAGCGGTCGCTTTTTTTGACATCCCAGCAATTTCGTGATTAATGTCGTAACTTTGGCACCAATTTCCAGTGATGGTACGGATCAGCGCGGTAATTATTACTTACAACGAAGAAAGAAATATAGCGAGGTGCATCGAATCGGTAAGGCCGGTGGTAGATGAGATCGTTATCCTCGACTGTTTTTCCCAGGACCATACCCGCGAGATCGCCGAGAGCCACGGCGCAACCTTCTACCAGGAGGAGTTTCAGGGCTTCGCAAAACAAAAGAATCGCTGCGTTGCTCTCGCGTCCCACGACATTGTTCTCTCCCTCGACGCCGACGAATACCTTTCTTCCGAGCTTACACAATCTATACTTGGAGCAAAGAATGACTGGAAGAAAGATGGGTATATGTTCAATCGCCTTTCGAGCTTCGAAGGCACGTGGATAAAAACCTGCGGATGGTATCCCGATCAGAAATTGAGATTGTGGGACCGTCGCAAAGGCGTATGGCAGGGCGATGGCGTTCACGAGCGCGTGGAGCTTGCTGAAGGCAGTACAACGGCGCCGTTACGGGGCGACCTGTTTCACCGCGCTTACGACAACATTGCGCAGTTCCTTCAAAAAAATCAAAACTACTCCACGATTCACGCGCAGGTGAATCGGTACCGTACTACTTCTTCCACATTAAAGATCCTCTACAAAACGATCTTCGCGTTTTTCAAAGCATACATTCTTAAGGGTGGCGTGCTCGACGGCTATAAAGGATTGGTTGTCTCAGGGTCAACGGCGCATTGGGTGTTTTACAAGTATGCGAAGCTGCTCGAGGCGAACCGCACTGTTCGCGTTTCATTGATCGTTGAATCTTCCGGTGAAATGGAAGATCTCGAGAAGACACTCACTGAGATCAAAAATCAAAAAGAACTTCCTTCCGAAGTTATCGTGAATGGAAAGCTTGCACGAGCCGCCACGAAAGTAAAAGGCATTGCGAAAAACTTCCCGACACCTATTCGTTTTGTCGATTCCGAAAATCCTACCGCGCTCGATGAGGCAGTCAATATCGCGAAGGAAGAGTACGTTCTCGTTGTTAAAAATCCAGCGCGACTTTCAACAACGTTCCTGAGAAATCATAAATCGAAAGCGTGGAAAGGTAAGATCGTTTCGGGTGTTGATGCAGTAAACGTTACACAACTTACCGATCAAAGCGAGTGGAAGTATATTCTCGGCAACGGTACCGTTGCATTCTGGAAGGAAGACTGGCAGGCCGGCGTTCAAAAGAACCTTCCGGAACCAACGACAGTCAATGTCGATAATTCCATAACCGTTACGGAAACACGCGGTCTTTCCGTTGTGATACCAAACTACAACGGTATTACTCTGTTCCCTCAAACGCTACCCCCATTGTTCAAAGCTTTGGATAATAGTGGCCTTCCTTATGAAGTTATCATCTCTGACGATTGTTCTCCGGATGACTCGGTAAAGTATCTTCAGACGAACTATCCAAAGATAAAGGTGCTCACGAGCGAGGTGAACAAGGGTTTCGCTCCCACCATCAACAAGGGTATCCGTGCGGCACACTACGACATGGTATTCCTGTTGAACAGCGATGTTAAGCTTGAACCGGATTATTTTATTTACCTGATTCCATATTTCGACAGGGCAGACACCTTCGGTGTAATGGGCCAGATCGTGAACTGGGAAGATGATCGTATACAGGATGGTGCAAAGCTTCCGACGTTCCAGGGCGCGAAGATAAAGACATTCAAAAATTTTCTTCCCTCGGAAACCCCGATACAATCCGGTCTTTTCACCATGTATCTCTCCGGTGCCGAAGCGCTGGTAAGTAAAGAGAAACTGCAGATGCTTGGAGGCTTCGATGAGATCTTTGCCCCATATTATATCGAAGACTACGAATTATCGTTACGTGCGTGGCGTCTTGGATGGAAGTGTTATTACGACCACCGTGCGATGTGTCGTCATAAAACTTCATCGAGTATCAAATCGAAGTCGAGAAAGAAACAGATCCAGTCTATCTACTACAGGAACAAGATGTTCCTTCACGCTATACATCTCAGCGGGTTCCAGATGGCTATCTATTATCCGCAGATAATTTTTGAATGCCTGGTGCGCGTGATCTCCTTCAGGTTTCACTATGTGAATTCGATCAGGCTTTTCTTTGCCGGGAAAAGCAAATGCAAGGAGTCCAAACGTCGTTTCGAAGAGCTGTCCAAAAAGGTCGGGACTAATCTTACACTATCACAGGTAGCAAAGAAGATAGGGGACAGCCTGAACAGAACGGAGATCTGGAGATTCTAATACCTTCCGTATTTGTTTCGGAGGAAATCGAATATCCCCAGAAACATCATCTTTATTTTGTTTCCTTTATCGTCATCCATAAGAAGAACGACGAAGAACGACTTCACCAGCTCTTTCATTTCACGAAAAAAGAACCAGAAGTCTGAGAAGAAATATTTAAAGCTGACATGCAGCCTGTTGCGTGTGATGTAATAGCGTCGTAAAGCCGGGTGATTGGTGGTCTTCAATTTTAAGAACAGAAATTTCCTGTAGCGTATCTCGCCCAGCGGATGAAGCAGGATCGCGTTGTTAGCCCTCAGAAGCGTGTACCCATTTTTACGCAGGCGCAGATAATATTCATGATCTACGGAATCGATGAACAGTTTTTCATCGAAAGGACCGGCAGCTTTCCAGGCCGACGATCTCAGAAGATTGCCGGAGGTCATCGTAAGCTTTATCTTTTTTGTTGACTCACTGAAAACAGGCTGCGGAGCGTTTGGGGTTAAATGAAAAGGAGCAACCAGTGCAACATTGCTGGCTGAACCGAAGGCTACCCGTTTTAGTTCTTCGAAGCTTCCTGGTTGAAATCTGCTATCCTGATCCATCGTCAGCAGCCATTCAAAATTTCCGTCTGCAGCGATCTTCGCGGCGGCGTTCAGCGGTGCGCCAATGCCCAGGTTTGAATGATTTCTAATGACCTGGATCTTATCATCCCACGATGAAAGCCAGCCTGTATGGGGCTCAGAATTATCAATCAGCACTACCCTGGTGACTCCGTCGATAAAACTGTCTACGCGACCGCGCAAACCCCTGTCAGGATTGTATAAAATTACTACGGCCAGTATGTCGCTCATGGGGCTGTACGGACAGAGGTGCGGCTCCGCTGAAGCTACAGCGGCTCGCGGGCAATTTGCTAAAAATGTGGTATTTTTGTGCCCCAATGGCTGAAGAAACGCAGGAAATATCACAGGACGTACCACAAGCGCACTATTCCGAAAAGGAAAAGGAAGAGATCTTTCACGGGGAATTTATGCCTCACATCAACTCGATGTACAATTTCGGGTATAGGCTTACGCTGGATGCTGACGATGCAAAAGATCTTGTGCAGGATACCTATTTAAAGGCGTATCGGTTTATCAATTCATTCCAGAAAGGAACTAATGCTAAAGCATGGCTGTTCCGGATTTTGAAGAATAGCTTTATCAACGATTATCGTAAGAAAAGCAAAGAACCAAATAAGGTCGATTATCAGGAGGTTGAAACTTATTATAACTCGGAAGACGTTGATAGGCAAATAACGCCAGACCTGAGAGTAGAAGCTCTTAAGGACATGATTGGCGATGAGATATCAAACGCACTGAATTCACTTGATGTTGATTTCAGAACTGTTATAATTCTGTGCGACCTTGAAGGATTTAAATACGAGGAGATGGCAAAAATATTGGACATTCCAATCGGAACGGTAAGAAGTCGCCTGCATAGGGCGCGCCAACTTCTGAAAGAGAAATTAAGCACCTACGCAAAGTCGATGGGTTATAAAAATACTAACGTATGAATCCTTCTACCCCAAATCCGTTTGTCACCAACGGTAAGAAGTCAACCTGCCTCGAGATGCTGCAGGTGATACTCGACGGTGAAGCCACCGACGAGCAGAAGAAATACTTCAAACAGCACATGGACAACTGCATGCCTTGCTTTAAAGGTTATGAGCTGGACATGGCTATCAAACAGCTCGTGAAGTCGAAGTGCTGTGGTGGCGATGCTCCTGCAGAGCTGGTAGAGCAGATACGAATAACGATCTCGCAAAAAATCTCCTGATGCCTGGGAAAGCGCTGATTTTTTCCGCTCCCTCGGGATCAGGCAAGACCACCATCGTCAAACATCTTCTCGCGAACAATCCAACCCTTGGGTTTTCAATCTCAGCGTCCACGCGTGATAAACGCGGCCGCACCGAAACAAACGGCAAGGATTATTATTTCCTTTCACCCGATGAGTTCAAGAAAAAAATCGATGACAACGAATTCATCGAATGGGAGGAAGTGTACGCCGGTAACTTTTATGGGACGCTGAAATCCGAGATCGAACGCATCTGGAAAGAAGGAAAAGATGTTGTATTCGATGTAGATGTGCAAGGTGGCATCAAACTCAAGAAATACTTTGGAGAAAGGGCTCTTTCGATCTTCGTTAAAGTACCATCGATCGACGTGTTAAAACGAAGACTTGAGTCGAGGGGAACAGAATCTGCTGAAAGTCTCTCTCGCCGGATCTTCAAAGCCGAATTCGAAATGAAGTTCTCAGATCAATTCGATGTGGTCTTGGTTAACGAAGACCTGGAGAAGGCAACAGTCGAGGCACAGAGATTGTACAGTAATTTTATTGCACAGGAGCCAAGCTTGTTTTAGCTTCATGGCTACGGCTCTTTATGAACATCGGTTTATTATTCGGCTCCTTTAACCCAATACACATTGGCCATCTCATTATTGCCAATGTAATGGCCGAAAACACCGATCTCAAAAAAGTGTGGCTTGTCGTATCGCCACAAAATCCCTTCAAGCCACAAAAATCCCTGCTTCACGAATTCGACCGTTTCGATATGGTGAAAGCCGCGATTGCAGATAACTATAAGCTCGAAGTTTCCGACATCGAATTTCATCTGCCCCGGCCCAGCTACACAATTGATACATTAACCCACCTGACCGAACGCAACCCTGGTAAGACTTTTCGAGTCATAATAGGAGAAGACAACCTCGTGAATTTCGAAAAGTGGAAAAATTATAAGCAGATACTCGACCAGTATGGTCTGTATGTTTATCCACGCCCACCTTTGCCCGACATTCCACCGGCCGGCCCCGGTGTAACAAATCCGGAATTAAAACGTCATCCCAACGTAAAAATGGTCGAAGCACCCCTATTGGACATTTCGGCGACATACATAAGGAATTGTATCAAAGACAATAAGTCGATCCGATATCTCGTTCCGGAAGCAGTAGAAACAATGATCAGGACCAGGCAGTTTTATAAATAGTTGCAATGAGACTTCTTACCCCGCTGTTCATTGCAATCTTGTTTTTAAGCACATCCCACGCTGGGCTTTCGCAGAGCAAGGCAGGCGGTATAAAAGGAGTTGTGAAAGCCGACGACGGAACACCGCTCGCATACGCAACAATCTACGTACGACAAACGGCAACGGGAGCAGTGAGCGATATCGAAGGAAGCTATGCGATCTCCCTCAAGCCCGGGACCTACGATGTGGTTTATCAATACATGGGCTATGAATCCATCGGCCAGAAAATAGAAGTCGCCACTGAATGGATTGTCCTCAATATTACCCTGAAGCAGGCGACCATCGTGTTGCCGAGCGCCACCGTGAAAGTTGGAAAGGAAGATCCCGCTTACACGATCATGCGTAAAGCCATCGCTAAAGCGAAATTTCATACGCAGCAGCTCGACTCATACACCGCCCGCGTGTACATCAAAGGAAAAGGTCAGTTGAAAGATTATCCCTGGCTGGCAAAGAAGGCTCTCGAGAAAGAAGGTATCACCAAAGACAGGATCTTTGTACAGGAATCGGTGAGCGACATCAAATACACGCGACCCAATAAGTTCGAGGAAAAAGTAATTGCCATTTACACCACGGGTAAAAACGAATCGAAGGCTTCGCCGAATGCTTATGTGTTCGGAAGTTTTTACGAGCCCGAAATTGCAGAGACCATCTCGCCGCTTTCTCCGAAGTCATTCTCTTACTACCGGTTCGAATATCTTGGAACATTCAAGGACCGTGGCTACGAAGTCAGTAAGATCAAGGTAACGCCGCGTTCCAAAGGAGACAATGTTGTTGAAGGCACACTGAATATCGTTGAAGACTGGTGGAGTATTCACAGCCTGGATTTTCATGTGACGAAGCTTGGCATTGGTGCCGACGTGAAACAGATATACAATCCTATCGAAGACAAAGCATGGTTGCCGGTTTCTCAAACATTCAAAGTCACCGGCGATATCTTTGGATTTGAGTTTGAAGGAAATTATCTGGCCACAGTTAAAGATTACAAGATCACGCTCAATCCCGCATTGCCGCAGGAGTTGAAGGTGGTAGACGAGAAGATCGAAAAGGAGGAGGCAAAGGAAATTGAAAAGAAAGAGCCTCCCAGGAAGGTGGCAAAAAAGCAAAAGATCGAAGAGAAGCTGAAAGAGGGCAAGGAAGTTACAGCCAAGGAACTTCGGCAGATCGTAAAGGAGTACGAGAAAGAAGAGCGTAAAGAGCAAAAAGAACCCGACGTACTTTCCGAAAGTACTTTCTCCGTCGACTCTCTAGCTTATAAGAAAGACTCTACTTTTTGGGAAGAGATCCGTCCAACGCCTCTTAGCAAGGAAGAAGTAAAAGGTTATCAGAAGGAAGATAGTATCGCGGAAGTTGATCGCAAGAAAGCTGAAGGCGACACACTTCGCAATAACAGTAAAAAGAACAGGCAGGGATTTCAACCGTGGGATATCCTTACGGGAGATTCTTATAATCTCGGCAAGACCGCAAGTTTCAGGATTCATACACCGTACGGAGGTTATAATACTGTTGAAGGTGTAAACCTGATCTACAGGATGAGTTTGTACAAACGATGGACTACAAAGGATTCTCTCGGTAAGCCAAAAGAAAATTACAGGTTGGAGATAAGGCCCGTCTTTCGTTATTCTTTTGCCCGCGAAAAACTAGTAGGATACCTTCGTGCGGAACTAAGAACCAAAGCCTGGCGTGCATGGGCGGAGGGCGGGAGGTATGTCACTCAATACAATCAGACTGAACCGATCAACCCTTTTGTGAATACGCTCTCGACACTCTTGTTCGGGAACAACTGGATGAAATTATATGAGCGCGACTTCGTTGACCTGCACTATGTACATCGTCTGGGCGACAAGTTCACAGTGAGAGCAAATCTTTCGTGGGTTGAGCGCCGGGAGCTCTTTAATAACGCCAACTATACTTTTTTTGAAAAGAATAAGGAGAAGCTAACGCCAAACGAACCTGTAAACGTTGAGTTACTGAATACTTCGTTTGAGCCCAATCGCGCGTTCCTCGCCAACTTGTCTGTCGATGCGCGTCCATGGCAGAAGTATCGTATCCGCAACGGTAACAAGCAACGGATCAATAACAGCACTCCGACATTTACATTGGATTATCGCACAGGCATTCCCATTTTCAACAGCGACGTCAGGTATGATCAGCTGGAGCTTTCGGTGCGCAAACAGGTTAAGCTCGGCATTCGGGGCACGATCGACATTGCGTTGAAGGGTGGTAATTTTTTCAATCACGACAAGATGTACTTCATGGACTACAAACATTTCATGGGTAACAGAACATTCTTTATCACCGGTGATCCGACGTCGAGCTACCGTTTACTTGACTACTACAAGTACAGCACATTCGAAGATTATTTCGAAGCACATGTTCACTATCATTTTCGAAAGTTCCTGCTGACATACCTGCCGAAGGCGAGGATGCTTGGACTGTCGGAGAATGTTTTCGTGAATCACCTGCGTACCCGCACTGCGCAGTACACGGAAGTTGGGTATGCTATTGAGGGCATTGCGAGACTCTTCAGGCTCGAGGCGGCTGCCGGGTTCCAGGATCTCGACCTAAAGGGTGCAAATTTTGGAGTACGTGTAGGTATCTCATCGAGCCTCACCGTTAACTTCAACGATTAAATGAGGTATTCCTGACTTGTGACGCTTTTTTCTGAGTGGTGGCACGACTTAAGTCGTGCCACCACTGTAAATAATCAATTAACTTTAATGATTATTTTAAGCGTTTGAATCTCTCCGAATTTTTTTCCCTTCGAAAGGATCTTCCAGTGGTCGACGTTCGCTCAGAAGGCGAATTCGGCGAAGGGCATATTCCCGGCGCGATAAATATTCCCATCCTCAACAACGAAGAGCGGAAGGAGGTCGGAACCGACTATAAAAAAAAGGGTCAGAAAGACGCAATCATGACCGGCTTTCGCCTCATAGGTCCCCGCCTCACGTCGATCATCGAGCATGCCGAACAGGTTGCCGAAGGAAAAGAACTGTTGGTTCATTGCTGGCGTGGAGGAATGCGGTCCAATTACTTCTGCCAGTTCGTTACAATGGCACGCCTCAAAGCAAAGTCGTTGAGCGGCGGTTATAAAACCTACAGGCATGCCGCACTCGAATCGTTTAAACTTCCACTGAAACTTAAAGTGATCGGTGGAAGCACCGGCTCTGGAAAGACCGAGGTTCTTCGCGCCCTCGCAGGCAGGGGCGAGCAGGTCCTGGACCTGGAATTATTAGCCCATCATAAAGGTTCTGTTTTCGGTGGACTGATGCAGCCGAAACAACCGACAACCGAGCAATTTCAGAATAACCTTTTTGAGCAGATCATGAGACTCGATACAAGCCGTACAGTTTGGATCGAAGACGAATCTCTCGCGATAGGAAGAATATTTTTGCCACTCGATTTCTGGAATACGATGAGTGACAGCCCGGTTGTTGAGATCGATGTTGATCGGGGCATGAGGATCGAGAGACTTGTGAAAGAATATGGTCCCGCTGATCGTGACGAATTTTTAGAGCTTATGGGAAAGATCGTGAAGCGATTGGGCGGTCAGCATTATAACGCTGCCAGAGAGAAGCTACTGGCAGGCGACATGCATTCGACAATAGAAATCTTGTTGACATACTACGATAAAGCGTATCAATTTGGATTGGAAAAAAAGAAGAACAGGATAATCTCCAGGTTAAGTTGGAATGGCGTCGATGTCGATGCTATCACAAAAGAATTAATTTCAAGTTATGGCCTCTGAAACTCCCATCATTAAGTTAACTCAATACTCTCACGGCGCCGGTTGCGGATGTAAGATCTCCCCCGCAGTACTCGACAAGATCCTTCACTCCGATGTTCCAAAAGGTTCGTTCCCGAATCTGCTAGTCGGCAATGAATCGAAAGACGATGCTGCCGTGTATGATCTTGGAAACGGCGAATGCATCGTTAGCACCACCGATTTCTTTATGCCGATCGTTGACGACCCTGCAACGTTTGGAGCCATCGCTTCGGTGAATGCGATCAGCGACATATATGCCATGGGTGGCGAGCCCCTTATGGCGATCGCGATCTTAGGTTGGCCAATCAACACCATCCCCGCAGAAATTGCGCAGCTCGTTCTCGACGGCAGCCGTATCGTTTGTAAAGAAGCAGGAATTCCATTGGCCGGAGGCCATAGTATCGATTGCCCTGAGCCGGTGTTTGGCCTTGCCGTAACCGGTCGATTGAAAAAAGAACATCTTAAGAGAAACGATACAGCTAAAGTCGGATCCACTCTGTACCTGACTAAGCCCCTCGGTATTGGTATCATTACTACTGCGCAGAAAAAAGGTATTGTCAAACCTGAGCACCTTAAGCGCGCCACTGATACGATGCTTACGCTCAATAAAGCCGGCGCCGATTTCGGTAAGATGAAATTTGTTACGGCGCTCACAGATGTAACAGGCTTCGGTTTACTCGGTCACCTTACCGAGATGTGCGAGGGTAGCAATCTTTCCGCTTATATAGAATCTGCCAGGGTTCCGAAGTTCGACTTCCTCGAAGAATATATTCAGCAAAAGTCAATGCCCGGCGGAACTACAAGAAACTGGGATAGCTACGGCAAAAAGATCAGCCTGCCTGCCTCCGATCAGCTTCGCGCCATTCTTGCCGATCCTCAAACAAGCGGAGGATTGCTGGTTGCCGTGGAAGAAGGTCATGGCAGTGAATTCGAATCATTTGTTAAATCAAAATTCGGTTGGGACCTGAAGCCTTTCGGATACCTGAAAGAGCGTGGCGATAGCATTGTAGTGGTAGACTAAAATGGAAGAGATCACAGCGCTGATTTGGGAGGCAGCGGAGAAACGGCAATGTATCAGGATACATCTTCGTGGCGAGCCGCTTCCCCGTACCGTTCATCCTTATGGTATTTGCAGAACATCTGCGAATAAGATTGTTTTGGTTTGCTGGCAGTCGATGGGTTTCACTAAACCGGGCGGTGTGGAAGGATTCAGAAATCTGGTGTTGGAAGATCTCGAAGAAGTGGAGATGCTTGACAGCCATTTTAAAGTAAGTGAAATGTTTAATCCCAAAGACACCCAATACAAAGAATGGGTGTTCCATATTTAAAACGCCCTCGTCCCATCGTTTATGAAGGAAAAAAGGAAATTCGGATTCGAAACAAGAATGCTTCATGCGGGTCATATACCTGATTCATATGCCGGTGCGCGCGCGGTGCCGATCTTTCAAACATCCGGCTACGTGTTCGATAGTACCGAACAGGCCGCACAACTGTTTGAGCTGAAGCAATACGGCAATATCTACACACGCATTGCCAATCCTACAACCGCCGTCTTCGAAGAACGCATTGCATCCCTGGAAAACGCGACCGGCGCCGTAGCAACGGCCAGTGGTATGGCCGCGCAGCTGATCACATTCATGACATTACTTCGTCCAGGCGACGAGATCGTAGCTTCATCTCATTTATACGGCGGAACTTATACCCAGTTCGAGCACACATTCAAAAAGCTGTCGATCAAAGTAACGTTTGTCGATATAAGCGATATCAAAAATTGGGAACGGGCGATCACCCCTAACACGAAAGCATTGTATGGTGAAACGATCGGAAACCCGGCCGGAAGTATCTTCGACTTCGAAGCGGTTTCAAAGCTGGCGAAAGCTCATGGCATTCCATTGATCATCGACAACACACTTGCTACTCCTTATTTGTGTCGTCCATTGGATCTTGGCGCAGATATCGTAGTACACTCCGCCACGAAATTTTTGAACGGCCACGGCAATTCCATCGCGGGAGTTATCGTCGATTCCGGAAGATTCGATTGGAGCAATTATCCTTCGATCGCCGGTCCGTCTATCCCATATCACAATCTGAATTTTTACGAAACATTCGGTCACTACGGTTTTCTTATGAAGGCCCGCGTGGAAACGCTTCGCGATACCGGTGCCTGTCTTTCACCTTTCGATTCGTTTCTGGTTGTGCAGGGTCTTGAAACTCTTGCCCTGCGTATGGAACGTCACGTCGCCAATGCGCAAAAAGTTGCTGAGTATTTAAACCAGCATCCATCGGTAGAGTGGGTAAAGTACCCGGGATTGAAAGATCATCCGCATCATGAGCTTGCAAAGAAGTATTTGCCCAAAGGTCCTGGTGCATTGTTTGCATTCGGTATCAAAGGCGGAAGAGAGGCTGGAAGAAAGTTTATCGAAAATCTTCAACTCTTTTCGCACGTCGCAAACATCGGCGATTGCAAAAGCTTGGTGGTTCACCCGGCGTCTACCACACATCAGCAGTTGTCGGATGCCGAGATGATTTCAGCGGGAATTAGTCCCGGCTTAATTAGGCTATCTGTAGGAATAGAAACAATAGACGATCTGATATGGGATTTGGAACAAGCATTGCATGCGACATCTCGATGAACACAAAGCTTACGCCGGAAGAGCGTAGGCTGTACCAGGACACCGAGGTTATAAGAGATCTGCTTCATCGTGCAACTACGGTTGCTATCGTCGGGTTGTCCGACAAGAAAGAGCGCGCCAGCAATTTCGTCGGATCTTATTTGAAGTCGGAAGGGTATAAGATCATTCCGGTAAATCCGTTGAAGCAGGAGATATTGGGAGAGAAGTGTTATCCTGATCTGAAAAGTATCCAGATCGCGGTTGACATCGTCGATGTATTTCGCCGTCCCGACGAAATGGTCCCGATCGTGAAGGAAGCGATAGCCATAAAGGCCAAAGCCATTTGGATGCAGCTGGGTCTCGTGAATCGTGAGGCAGCCGATTTAGCCAGGGAAGCCGGTCTGCTGGTAGTAATGGATAGATGTATGAAGATGGAGCACGGCCGTTTCAGCGGGGCGTTGCACTGGGCAGGAATGAATACGGAAATTGTGACGGCAAAGAAGGGGAGGCTGTTGTAGCAGACAGCTACGAGTCAACACCCGTACCCGTTAAAGATCCTTGCACCCTTCGCATCTGCACTCAGGTTGGTATAATCAGAACATGAGGTGTCATCATTGAAGATGATATTCGAAACCTTCCCGTTCTTGATCTGCACCTGGTAATTGATCTGCCTGGATATCTTCATCGTGCACGAATCGGTAGGCATCAACGGCAGCCACGTGTGCATGCTCTCATTCACACTGGACCACAGCAACCACGCCTGCTGTAACGTCATCCCGGGAATGGTGACATCGAGAATGTCAGACTCAAATGCCACGTCATGCTTCACAACAATACCCTGCTCGAAATAATACTCTTCATGATCTCCGCCACCTCTGGCCGGATCGTTATCGCTCTCGATATGGATCACGCGCACCGGCTTCATGAGATGCAAACTTGTTTTCAGATAACTCAAAAGACTTCCTCTTTCAGGAACAGGGAAATTCAATAAGTAGCCCGTAAATACGTACGCCATCTTATTTCCAAACTGGAAAAGTGCATAATAGCCCTTAACGCCATCAACAGTCAAAGGCGCTTCGTTCCTCAAAGGATTCAATAAAACAATTTTGGTTTTGTAGTCAAGGTGACCAATTACCTTTTCGGGACTCGTGCCTTGCTTCACTTCGTATACATCAACACCATTGGTATTGTATACATACGCCACGTCGGATCTTATCAGGGAACTATCGGGATTGTTAGCGATGCTGTCGCGATATGTTGTATCGTAGCGGGCGCCTGCGGGCTGCTCAATTACCAGTGAGTCGGTAATAATTATGGTTGGACTCTCAACTTTTTCTTCGACAGGCTTCGGTTGATTGCATGAAACGAAAACGAGAAAAATTGCTAACCGCCTCAGCATCCTCCTCCGGTACTCATCTCCACACCATAGTCGGTAGCCAGAATAGAATCTTCCCAATAGCATCCTTCACCGTTTCCAACGGTCATGCCCGACACATTTCCGTTGTTGTCAACAGTAACCGAAATATGTTTTTGCTCTGGCAAATCATCCTCCCTCGCTCCTTCAGGAAATTGTTCGAATCCGCCGAAGCTCTCGTAGAAAAAAGAGGCAAACAGGAACGCCTGTCGCATACTCAATCCTGGAAGCTTAACCGTTGTGAAACCACTTTCATACTGACTTCCGCTTTCAACCTTGAAACCGCCTTCGAAATAATAGTCAATGAAACTGAATGATCCTTCCATATCATCAACCTGGCTCCGTCTTTCAACCGGATCTTTTGAGAGCATCAACGTTGTGGTAAAATATTTAATCACATCGTCTGTAGCAGGAACCGGGAGCGGAAGGACGTATTCCGATTCTACCGTGGCGCTTGTACCATTGAAGTCTATCTCGTATCGATCGTCAACCTTGCTCTTGATGTAGACTTTTGATTTGTAATCGATATGACCGATCACTTTGTTTTCGATATAAACATCCAATCCCGTTGAGCTATATACGTAGCCGGTATTTGGATCGAGCACAGGCTTTGCGACCTTGTTCTCGACTACAACAGGAATGAACGTGGTATCGACAGGAGCGAGCTGGTCGCCATATTCACCGGCAACGTTCAGGGTATCTTCAGAAAGGACTGCAATGGAATCCTCTTTTGTCTCCGAAGGCTGCGATACGGTGCAACCAGTTGCCAGTAATAGAACAGCAATTGCTCGTTTCATCTTATTTTGTCCGTTCTACCTGTGTGATAAAATATTTTGTTTCACCCCGCCATGCGAAGGACATAAATCTTTTTTTGAAGTGAAGGTTCACGCGCTCGCCACTTAACGCTACTTCATTGAGTTGCTCGATAACTTCTTTCTCACTCGACTCTACGGAGAAATCGAACGTCTCCGCCACGGGACTTACGCCTTTCAGGGCGCCAAAAGATTCGAGACTTAGTTTGCCTTCGTAAGTTTTGAACAGCAGACCTTTTTCGCTGATCCGCAGCACTTTGCCGGCCATCACGCCACTTTCGTAAGTTCCCCAATAGAGGAATGCCAGGATCGCAAAAGAGATCACGATTCCGACGATAAGGGTGCGTTTCAGGATCTTTTTTATCATAGTTTCGAGTTTCTGGTTTCTAGTTTTTTAGTTTCTAGTTATAACAGTGTTAAAGAATCCCACCAATACCGAACAACCCTAAACCCTAAACTCTAAACTAGAAACTCGAAACCAGTTATTAGTTACACGGTCATTATCTCCCCTTCTTTCTTCTTCATGAGTGCATCGATCTTTGCGATGAATTCATCTGTAGCTTTCTGCACCTGTTCCTCGCCATTCTTGACGTCGTCTTCCGAAACGCCCTTTATTTTCTTGAGTTGTTCGTTGATCTCTTTGCGTATGGAGCGGATACTTACTTTTCCCTGTTCGCATTCGCCAGCCACCTGTTTCACGAGCTGCTTACGGCGCTCTTCTGTGAGCATAGGGATATTGATGATAACCTGCTGACCGTCATTCTGCGGGGTCAGCCCGAGATTGGCCGCCATGATTGCTTTCTCGATTTCGAAAATGAGCGTCTTTTCCCAGGGCTTAATGAAGAGTGTGCGTGGCTCCGGCGCGGTAACAGACGATACCTGGTTGAGGGGACTCATTGCACCATAGTATGAAACCATAATGCCGTCGAGCATCGAGGGTGATGCTTTGCCGGCGCGTATCTTCGAAAGCTCGCTTGAAACGTGAGACAGGGTTTTGTTCATTTGATCCCTGGCTTCTTCGAGAAAGAGTTCAATTTCTTCCATAAATGAGATTTGATTAGCTGATGAGTGTACCGGCTTCTTCGCCCTGTGCCACACGAAGAAGGTTGCCCTTCTTATTCATATCGAATACAATGATCGGCAATTTGTTCTCCATGCAGAGGGTGAATGCCGTCATATCCATGATGTTCAGATTTTTTTCATACGCTTCCTGGAAGGACAGCTTTTGGTAACGCACTGCATCCGGGAACTTCTCCGGGTCTTTCGTGTAAACGCCATCAACGCGCGTTCCTTTTAATACCACGCTGGCCTGGCATTCTATTGCCCTGAGGCTGGCTGTTGAGTCGGTGGTGAAATACGGGTTTCCGATACCTGCTCCGAAGATAACGATCCGTCCTTTTTCGAGGTGACGGATAGCGCGACGGCGGATGAAGGGCTCGCAGACCTGCTCCATTTTTATTCCGGCCATGAGCCTGGTGTACATGCCGTGACGTTCCAGGGCACTCTGCAGAGCCATAGCGTTGATCACAGTCGCCAGCATGCCCATGTAGTCGCCTTGCACCCGGTCGATGCCAAGCGCTTCGGCCTGGCCGCCACGGAAGATGTTTCCACCGCCGATAACTATCGCGATCTCAACACCTTGCTGCTTTACCTGCTTGATCTCTTCCGTGTATTGTTCGAGAATGTTGGGGTCGAAATTGATACCCTTGTTACCGCCCTGAAGGGCCTCGCCGCTGAGTTTGAGGAGAATTCTTTTATACTTCATTGAAGATGTGCACTGTCGTGGCTAAAATCCTGCAAATATCTTAATATTGAATAGATTTTAAAACTTTTACACTATGGCAAAAGGTCAGGACAAAAGAAAAGAAGACAAAAAAAAGCCTGTTAAAACTCTGAAAGAGAAAAGGGCTGAAAAGCGCGCCAAGAAAGACGGAAAGATGTAGTCTTTCAGATGCCGGTCGTTAAACCCTTACGGCTTCGACCCGTTCGTGACAGTCAGTCCTTTTCTTACTGACTGTCATTAGAACTCTATCAGTACCTGGCCCTTATCCACGCTATCACCCTTCTTTATTTTGATAGTCTTGATCGTTCCGGCACCGGGCGATTTCAAAACGTTTTCCATCTTCATCGCTTCCAGGATCAACAACGGATCGCCGGCATTAACGGTGTCGCCAACTTTTATTTTCAGATCGATGATCAGTCCGGGCATCGGAGCTTTGATGTTGTTGATCTTTGACGTTGCCGCTTCGCTCATTCCCATCTTCTCCAGCAACAGGTCGAATTTATCCTTGACAGTGACCGTCTGAACAGAACCATTCACTTTAATGATGAAAGTCTTCGTTTGCGGATCGGCTTTAACGATTTCGGCACGATAACTTTTGTTATTGTGAATGATATGGAAGTAGTTCGGAGAGACTTCAACCAGATCCCAGTCGATTTGCCCCGGAACGATGTCGAATGTCTTATCTGCAACGGTCACTTTGTACATAATTCAAATTTATTACTTTTGTCCCGTCGAAAGACAAGCCGACTACGCTTTTTGCCTGGTCGGTGCAAGGGGTGCCTTAAAATAACGGGCTGAGATTATACCCACTGAACCTGATGCCGGTAATGCGGACGAAGGGAGGCAAGTTTAAAACGTAAGTAAGGTACATTCCCCTATGTGCCTGCGGGTTTAAACAACTAAATCAAATGTTAAAAATGATCGCTGCAGCTTTCATGGCTGTGCTATCGGTATCTGCCTACGCGCAAACAAATGTGGTACGCGGATACGTGAGAGATTCTGTAACACAGGTGCCGCTACCGGGTGCAACTGTTGTGAGTGTCGAAGGCAAAGCTACCTCGACCGATGAAAACGGGTTCTTCGAGATTTCCCCGGGGCAGATCGAAGTAAGATTCATTGGCTACAAACCAAAGATCTTGAACCTTACTGCTTCCAATGAAACCGTCTCAATCCTGCTAAATGAAGATGTCATTCTCACGGATGAGGTTATCGTTTCTGCAACACGTGCTACCGAGAAGATGGGCGCTACGTTCACGAACATCAACAAGCTCACGCTGCAAAAACAAAACTTCGGACAAGATCTTCCCCTTATTCTCAATTGGACGCCTTCCCTGGTCACCACTTCGGATGCAGGTGCGGGCATCGGCTATACCGGTCTCCGTATACGCGGAAGCGATGCAACACGAATAAACGTTACGATCAACGGTATTCCTTACAACGACGCGGAATCACAACAGACTTATTGGGTCGACGTACCCGATATTGCCACATCGACGAACAGCATACAGGTGCAACGGGGCGTGGGCACGTCTACCAACGGTGCGGGAGCTTTTGGAGCTTCCATCAACCTGCAGACCAACGTCCGCAACGACAAGCCTTATGCCGATGTCCTCAATTCTGCCGGTTCGTTCGGTACCCATCGACATACAATCGGCGTGGGCACGGGATTGATCAACAACAAGTTTGCTTTCGATGCGCGTGTTTCTGCGTTGCAGTCCGACGGCTTCATCGATCGCGCATCCTCAAACCTCAAATCGTTCTACCTGGCGGGTGGCTATTATGGTAAGAAAACCATGATCAAAGCGATCGTCTTCGGCGGACAGGAGATCACCTACCAGAGCTGGAATGGCGTTCCGGAGTCGCGTTTAAAAAATGATCCTGAAGGAATGCAGGTTACGATCGACGACCAGGTGTGGAGGGGAAACGATGCCCTTGTGAACAATCTCCTGAATTCAAACAGCAGGACATTCAACATGTTCATTTATCCGAACCAGGTCGATAATTACAAACAGTATAATTATCAATTACACTTTTCTCACCGGTTCAGCCAGGCGCTTACGTTCAACGTTGCTTCTCACCTTACAAAAGGAAGCGGCTATTACGAGGAGTATAAATACAACGACAACTTCTTGAGCTACGGTTTGAATTACGATGAATCGGCAGATCTCATTCGTCAACGCTGGCTGACAAATAATTTTTACGGACTCACATTTTCTTTGAACTATGAAGCCGACAAGCTCACATCAATTCTTGGTGGAGGAATTAACCGGTATGATGGAGATCACTATGGTAACATTACATGGTCGTCTGTAAATCCTGGTATTCCCGACAACTACCGGTATTATTTCAACAATGCAGTGAAAGACGACAGGAATATTTACTGGAAAAATGTTTACCAGTTCACCGATCAGTTTTCCGGTTTCATAGACCTGCAGTACCGTGGAATATCGTACAGCACGAAGGGCATTGAAAACAAACAAAATTCGTTCGATGTCGATCAAAGCTATAATTTCTTCAATCCGAAAATCGGTCTGACATTCAACATGACTCCGACTTCGAATGTTTACGCTTCATTCAGCCGTGCGAATCGCGAACCGGTACGCGACGACTTTGTGGATGGCTCCCTGAATGGAACAACACCAAAGCCCGAGCAGCTTAACGACTTCGAAGCGGGTTGGAGGTTCAGAAGAAATGGTTACTCTTTGTCGGCCAACTATTACTACATGGGTTACAAAGATCAGCTGGTTCTTACCGGGGCTCTGAATGACGTTGGGGCCTCTTTGAGAACGAATGTTGATAAAAGCTACCGGACAGGTATCGAATTGGAAGCAACTGGAAGATTGAGTCCGAAGTTTTCACTCGGCGCCAATCTTACTCTGAGCCAGAACAAGGTTCTCAATTTTAATGAGGTATTGTATGACTATGGCGCAAATTTCGACGAGTACAATGTGATCGTGAACAAGTATAAGAAGACTGACATCTCTTTTTCTCCGAACGTAATTGCCGGTGGAATATTTTCATACACGGCATTCAGGGGAATGGAGATCTCGTGGCTCACGAAGTTTGTGGGTAAACAGTATCTCGACAATACTTCGAATGAAGACAGGAAGATCGACTCGTATTTTATAAACGACCTGCGACTGGTTTATACAATACATCCGAAAGGAATGCGGGAGATCGCGTTCAGTCTATTCGTGAACAACCTATTTGATGTTAAATATCAATCGAATGGCTATACGTACGGATATTTTGTTGGAGCGCCTGCCGCTGTAAGACAGAACTATTATTATCCACAGGCAGGAACGAATTTCCTGGGAATGGTTGCTTTACGCTTTTAATTTAAAATTTCGCGTAAAACACTGAGAGATTTCATCGGTCCGAAATTATCGATGTGCATTGAATAGAAACGGAGGAGGGCGTCGAGCACGCTTCTCCTCTGTGTATTCGATAAATTGATTTGATCTGTATATCCGGCGTTGAGGATCAGATCGAGGGCTTTTTCTTCGTCGAAATCCATAACCCTTCCACCTAAAACCTCTTGCGGGGTCATGGGCTGAAAACCTAAGTGTTTACTCAATTGAGCCATGAAGATGAGGTGAAAGTTTTCAGGTCTCTCTACCTGGTCCAGCGTAACCAGCGACTGTATCAAAAAATCACATAGCTCGCCGGCGTGAGCTTCTTCTTTAATTGACCTGTTGATCAGCTCCTCGATGAATAGAGCAATGGTAGTTTTTCGGACATCGACACCGACATGCCTGTACGGATAAATACATTTCGCTTCTTTAATGCGCATGATTGCAGCTGTCTCTTTGTGATAAACAACAAGATCAAGAGGGGTGAGTGGTTGATATAAAGCGATCTTTCCTTTGCCCGATTTACTTCTCGCACCGTTAACGATGTAAGCCTGCAGTCCAAACTGTGCTGTGAAAATTGTTACGATGATGGATGTGTCACCGTATTTAACAAACCTGAAAACGATGCCGTGAGTGTGGGCAAGCACTTATTTTGTTTTAGATGTTGTTCCACATTCCCTCGATCCGGTCGGAAATGACTTTAGCCTTTAAAAAATCCGTTTCTTTTACTCTTATCTGGATACCCTGGTTGAGATAAGGAAGAATGGTCGCTGTATTTTCGTTCGCCTGTATGAAGAGTATACCTTCGGCTTCCAGTGCCTCTCCTAAGAAATGCGCATGGTAAATATCACTTGCTGTTGTCAGGGTAACGTACTTCATTTTTTCTGCTTGGCTTTCATTCCCTCGATAAAGGCGCTACGGCTACGTGCTTCATATTTATCCTTTTCGCCAAGTTCAACCTGCGAACTGTTAGGCGTGAGCCTGAACGAGAACGAAGCCAGCTCTCCCGTCTGCATGCACACTGCATGAACCTTGGTAACGAACTCCGCTACCGCAAGGAGGTACGGCATAGGTCCAAAAGGTTTTCCTTCGAAGTCCATATCGAGACCGGCAACGATCACACGCTTACCGTTATTCGCAAGCTTGTTGCAAACGTCAACGATACTCTTGTCGAAGAACTGTGCTTCGTCGATACCGACAACATCACATTCGCCGGCGAGGAGAATAATGTCATCGGGGAAATCGACCGGTGTGGAACGAATCTCTTGTTCCGAATGAGAAACGATCTTGACGTCGTGATAGCGTCTATCGATCGACGGCTTAAAGATCTCAACTTTTTGCTGCGCTATCAGCGCACGATTCAGGCGGCGGATCAGTTCTTCTGTCTTACCCGAAAACATGCAACCACAGATCACTTCGATCGATCCGGATCTTTGCTTGCCATGATCTCGACTTACTTGTGGTTCCAGGAACATCGTGCAATTTAATCGGAATATTTCATGTGCGGGAGCTTTGAATCGCCGGGCACTCGCAGAGTAAGGTCACCTTTTGCTCTAACCTGGCACATCAGGCGCTCATTGGAAAGCAGCAGTCCAAGGCCCCGGTATTTTATCTCCGCCGGAGAAACCGGGGTCAGGTTCTCTGCTCCATTTACTATTATGGCCCTGCAGGTAGTACATCTCCCCTTACCTCCACAATCCGTCATCCAATCGACCCCGGCCTCCTGGATAAGCCGCAAGACCGGCTTGGCGGCGTCATTTGCCGTGATCTCTTTTTGCCCCAAATTTTCAATCACTATCTTTACCATCGACCTACGGGTTTCCAGATTTTACTAATGGACGAACGACTCAGTCTCAAAGCAGTTGAAGATTACAGCGAGGATTTTGCCTCGAAAGTAACGGCTTCTTTCTTCTCTAAAAAAGACAAGATCACAGGCCCCGAGATATTAAAGCTATCAACAATTCACCAGGTAAATCTGTTCGTTATCCGCGAGTTGTTGCGTGCCTGGCAGCACGAGGGACAGAAACTGAGGAGCCCATATTTCGATTACTCTGCCCCCGAAGTGAAGGAAGAGCTCGAACGATTTCAAAACATTCTTTCCAATCATATACTGATCAGCAGAGAGAACTTCCAGCCTCTGCTGAAGAAAGCGGTCACTCAAACATTGCTATTGATAATCGACCCGTACGACTTTTTCTCGGATACACTGGATGGCACAAACCTGAGAGCAGGTGATCTGAAAAAAGATATCCGTTACCTGAAGATCAACAAGGCGCCGCTCGAGAAGCTGGCACAGCGGATGGAAGAGAAGAAACTGGATCTTATTTCCGGTAAGGAAGCATTTGGATTGCTGGATCAGATATTAGAGGAGGTGAGCTTTACCCCGGAAGACATCGACGGATATCTCGCAGAGTTTTCTAAAGAAATTCCGTTGAAGATGGAATCGCTCTACGAGAGGAAACCAGAACCTGTTAAGGCAGAGCCCGCAAAAACAGAACCCGTAAAGCAAGTACCGGTTCAACTGCAAATAAATACTCCGGCTCCTCCTTCTACTCCCTTAAAGAAGATCTCTTCCATTAAGGACAGCCTTACGATCAACCAAAAATTCATGTTCACCAAGATGCTCTTCAAAGGTGACTTCGAAATCTTTTCGCAGGCTGTCGAAAAGCTTGACCGCCTTGATAACCTGGGCCAGGCGATGAAGTACTTTAACGATAATTATCCTGAGTGGGATAAGGAATCAGAAGAGTATGAAGAATTTATGGAGCTGATCCAAAAGCGGTTTGCCTGAAGCTGAATTGATCTGAAATCTGGGATTAAGAATTACCCGGATCAATCTCAGATCTCAAATTTCAAATCTCAAATCTAAGATCTCAAATCAGTTTATCCTCTGCAGGACCTGGCCGCGGTTAGCATCCAGCTTCAACAGGATAAACAGCAGGATCGTAAAGCTCCAAAGCGCCGAACCACCATAGCTGAAGAATGGCAGCGGGATACCCACCACCGGGAAGAGGCCGATCGTCATACCAATATTGATCGCAAAGTGTGCGAAGAACAAGCTCGCCACGGAATAACCGTACGATCGGGCGAAGCGATTCTTCTGCCGCTCGGCGAGAAAGACTATCCGAAGGATCAGTGCAATAAATAACCCCACCACGAACAGGCTTCCGATCCAACCCCACTCTTCTCCGATGGTACAGAAGATGAAGTCAGTGCTCTGCTTGGGAACGAAGTCGAATTTTGTTTGCGTGCCGTTGAGATATCCTTTGCCTGCAAAGCCGCCGGAGCCGATAGCGATCTTTGACTGGGTCACGTTCCAACCTTCACCACGCAGGTCGCTGCTCGGATCGATCAATACTTTAATGCGACTGCGATGGTGTGGCTTCAACGCGTTGTTTACTATGTAGTCAGTACTTTCAATGAAGCCGACTATGACCACCAAACCGATGGCAAACACGGTAATCCTCCTCACAGATTTTTTGCCAAGCATAACGATGATCACAGCGATCACTGCCAACGTGATCTCCAGATAAAGGCGGTTTGGGACAACCAGCGTAAGAATGAATAGTGCTGCGGAGCAGACGCCGACCACCAGCAGGAAGGGCGACATCCCTTCACGGTAAAACATCAGGAGGAACGACATGAATACGAGCGCCGTTCCGAAGTCTTTCTGCAATAAGATCAATCCGATGGGCACCCCGATCATCGCGAAAAGCACAGCCTGGTTTCGCATGTTATCCATACGGAAGCCAATGGATCCTATATATTTCCCCAGCGCCAGGGCCGTCGCAAATTTTGCAAACTCCGAAGGCTGTACGCCGAACGACCCGATGCCGAGCCACGATTTATTACCGCCAACTTCCTTACCAATAATGGGAACAAGGCACAAGACGAAGATGGCGACGCCAAAGATGAAATACGCGACGGTCTCATAGAATCGCAGATCGATGGCCATGATGATGATAATGATAACGACCGACGCACCGATGAATATCATCTGGCGTCCCGAGTTGATGCTCAGATCGAAGAATGATTTAGCTGCCGTATCGTCGTACACAACCGCGTAAATATTCAGCCACCCCATCATCAGCAGGACAGCGAATAATCCGACTGTCGCCCAATCGATGTTTCCCGTGATCCGTATGTCGCGATGTTGGTCTAAGATCATGTTACAGGAATTTACCGGCTATTACATAATCCTCCAGGTACTTGCGCTTCACTTCGCCTGTGAGATATTTCTCCATCAGCAAGCTTGCAATAGATGCAGCGGCCCGCGCGCCCTGTCCAGCATATTCAACATACACGGAGATAGCGATCTTCGGATTTTCACGCGGAGCAAAAGCAATAAACACCGAGTGCGTTGGACGAGGATCATTTTGCACGGTACCCGTCTTACCACACACGATCATGTCGGGCATCTTCGCGCGCGTTGCAGTGCCGTGATCAACCACCGCCTCCATGGCATCGACAGCTATATCGAAATATTTCGAGTCGATCTTCGTGTAATGCTTTTCAGTGTATTGAGGTAATGGCTTTCCGTTCTTTCCGATCGCCTTCACAATATGCGGCGTGATATAATACCCACGATTGGCAACCGTCGCCGCGAAGTTTGCCATTTGTAAAGGCACCACCAGGTTTTCACCCTCACCAATAGATATTGAATAGATATTTGAAAACTTCCAGGGACGACCACGATATGCACGATCGTAATATTCCGGTGTCGGGATCAGCCCTGCTTTTTCATTGGGAAGATCGATACCCAGTTTTTGTCCGAAGCCAAAGCTCTTGATGTACTGGTTCCAGTCGGCCAGACCGATACGCGAGTCTGAAAACGGATCGTTAGTCTTTCCCTTGTTCACCATCCTTCTAAGAACATTATAGAAATATGGGTTACATGAATTTGTGATAGCTCCACGAAGATCTTCGTTCGAGTGATTGCCGTGACATGCCATCGGATGTCCCCTGTCGCAATAAATTCTCGTCTCCGGTGTAATTACTCCCATCTGCAGGGCCGACATAGCCTGTGCTATCTTGAAGATAGAACCGGGTCTGTACTGAGCCATCAATGGCCTGTTGAACAACGGCTTCATCGTGTCGGCACTGATGAGCTTATAGTTGTTCGAATATTTTCTACCAGTAAGCTGGTTTGGATCGTACGAAGGACCGGAGACGAAAGTCAGGATCTCACCGGTTGCCGGTTCGATGGCCACGATACTTCCCGATTTCCCCTTCAATAGATACTCTGCGTATTGCTGAAGATCGAGGTCGATGCCGGTAACGAGATCGGTGCCGGGTGTCGAAAGCGTGTCGTACTGACCATCGCTCCACGAGCCCTTCTCAACACCTTTTACGTTACGAAGTTTATAGCGGATACCACGGGTGCCACGAAGCACACTTTCGTAGTACGCTTCAATGCCGCTCTGACCGATATAGTCGCCCTGTTTATACAGGTGCAGGCTATCGTTCTCGAGTTGATTTTTGCTCACCTCGCTTACATAACCTAAAGCGTTGGCGAGGGAGGTTGTTGAATAAGCTCTGCCGGTACGGGGAACGATGTAAAATCCCGGGAACTCGTCCATGTGATCGGACACGCGCGCATAGTCTTCAACTGAAAGCTGATCGAGAAGGACGGTCGGTTTAAAACGAGAGTACTCTTTGCGGGCTTTCATGTCGATGAAGGCCTTACGCACTTCTTCCCTTGACATTTTAAACACGTCGCAAAAACGGGCAGTATCGAATTGTTTGATGTCCTGTAAGATCACCTCCACATCAAATTCGGGCGTGTTGTAAGCGATGAGCTTACCTTTTCGATCGTAGATCAATCCGCGCGATGGGTATTCGATCTGCGGGAGGATCGCATTGCTATCGGCAAGGTCCTTATACTTGTTATCTACAACCTGGATGAAAAACAATTTGACCAGGAATATTATCCCGATCAGGATAAAAACGATCTGCAGTATTTCTTTTCTTCCCTCGTTCATGATCGTGGTACACTAAAAAACTGGAGCATCAACATAACGCCCACCGTGAACACAAGGCTCGCCATGATCTTAAGCATGGTAAACCAGAACATTCCAAAACCTCCCGCCTCGACGAAAAACAATAGTGCGAGATGCACAAACACCATCGGCACGATGTAAACAAGAAACCATTGAACTCCGTTCGTTACTGCCGGGCTTGAATTATTATCATAACCACCTTGTGGTGTTATGGTGTTCAGCCAGTAATTACGCAGGTACGCTACTGTTACCAATGCCAATGCGTGTATCCCTAAACTATCGTAAAAGATATCAATTGTGAACCCGAGTAAGAACGCGAGCACCATTAATAACAGGTTATTGGTTTCTACGGGCAGCAACAATATAAAAGCCACATACAGGAAACAGAAAGATGTATTGAACAGCACGAGGCGCTTGAACAGCAACACTTGTGCAATTACATACAGGAAAAAGTAAATGACATTGAATATGCCTGTCCTGTTCATTTTTTCTGACCCGTTGTACTTAACTCTAGTGAATCCTTTTCTGCCTTCTGGAAACTTCTGACCACCTCAACAAAGGAAAGCTTCGCGAAGTCCTGCGCTAATTCAACTTTAATTTCCCAGAACTGCGATTCGTCCTTCAGGTTCGCCCTGGTTACTACACCAATGAGAATATCGGGAGGAAAGACCGCGTTGAATCCTGAAGTTACGATAGTGTCGCCAACCAGCGGCTTCACATGTCGCGGTATATAATTAAGATTGATAGTTCTCGCATCCATTCCATCCCACTGGATGGTTCCGAAATGACCCGTGCGTTTTATCGAAGCCGACACCTGGTCGTCGGTATTCAACATGGAGATGAGAACGGCATAATGATCCGACACACTCTTTACCTTACCGATCGCACCCTTTGAGCTGATCACGGCCATTCCCGGTCTCAGGCCTTCCGCGCTTCCTTTGTTTACCGTGATATAGTTCTTGAACATCTGCGTGGAGTTGTTGATCACCTTCGCGCTTACAAAATCGAAACGGCGGGTAGTATCGGTATACATGCTGTCCACGGCAGCATAACGTTCCAGTTGGGAACGGAGCTTTGCGTTCTCCTCAGCGAGGTCCGCATTGATGCGCCTCAGCGAAAAATATTCCCGCACGCCCTGGGAGAAGCTGATGATGTTGGCAGCGAGTCGGTTGGAAGAATTAAAATATCGTGTGCTCTGGTATTGGTTGTTCTCGACGATCAGCCATGAACATAACAATACCAGCAGGAGGAAAGTGAAAAAAGCTCTGTACTGGTAGACGAAATTTAAGAGCCTATCCATCTACGTCATCAACACCTTGCGATAGTGATTGAGGTTTTTCAACGCAGCGCCAGTGCCTCTTACCACAGCGCGCAGCGGATCATCGGCCACGTGAATCGGTAACTTCGTCTTCAGTGCCAATCTCTTGTCCAGACCGCGGAGCATCGCTCCACCGCCGGTCAAATAAATACCTCTCTCGTAAATATCGGCCGACAACTCAGGAGGCGACAATTCGAGCGCCTTCAATACGGCTTCTTCAAGTTTTGAAATTGATTTATCCAGTGCGAAAGCAACTTCAGAATAGGAGATCTTAATAGTCTTTGGAATACCGGTCATGAGATCGCGACCGCGGATCTCGAAATCCTCCGGACCGTCATCGAGCTCCGTAAGAGCTGAACCGACTTCGATCTTCACACGCTCAGCGGTGCGTTCACCGATCAGCAGGTTATGCTGGCGACGCATGTAGTCGAGAATGTCGCGGTTGAAAGTATCTCCCGCAATCCTGATCGACTGATCACAAACGATACCCGAAAGAGCGATCACGGCGATGTCGGTAGTACCACCACCAATATCGACGATCATGTTACCAACGGGTTGTTCAATATCTATTCCGATACCGATCGCCGCAGCGATTGGTTCGTGGATCATATAAACTTCTTTTGCATTGGCGTGTTCTGCGGAGTCGCGAACCGCACGCTTCTCAACCTCCGTGATAGCCGATGGGATACAGATCACCATTCGGAGGGATGGCGGGAAGATCTTCTTACCGGTATCGATCATCTTGATCATACCACGGATCATCATCTCCGCGGCGTGGAAGTCGGCAATCACACCCTCTTTCAGAGGACGGATGGTCTTGATGTCTTCGTGGGTCTTCTCGTGCATCTGCATCGCCTCTCGGCCGATGGCCAGCACCTTGCCGTTCCTTTTGTCCAAAGCGATGATCGATGGCTCATCCACCACAACTTTGTCTCGATGTATAATCAGTGTATTGGCAGTGCCTAAGTCGATGGCGATGTCACTGGTGAAAAAGTCGAATAATCCCATTGGTAAAAAATTGACGCAAAGCTAACTAATTAATTGCGGCAAATCGACGACACCCAGCGCTAAAAACTTACATCCCGTCTAATGCTTGAAGTGACGATAGCCGGTGAAGACCATACTCATTCCGTGGTCATCACAATACTTGATAGAGTCTTCATCCTTTATGGACCCGCCAGGCTGAATTACAGACTTTATGCCATTCTTGTCGGCTATCTCGACACAGTCGGGAAAAGGGAAGAAAGCGTCGGACGCCATCACCGCATTCTCGAAGGAGAACCCGAACGACCGGCCCTTTTCGAGAGCCTGTTTCAGGGCATCCACACGGCTCGTCTGACCCACGCCGCTCGCCAGCAATTGGCCGTCTACAGCCAGGATTATGGTGTTGGATTTAGTATGCTTGCAGACTTTACTTGCGAAAAGAAGTGCCTTAATATCCTTGTCAGTGGGGATTTTTTTCGTCACCACTTTGAGGTCCTCAGCAGAATCGGTCTTCCAGTCGATGTCCTGTTCGAGCACTCCGTTGAGGAGGGTTTTCGACTGGCGCTTGTTGGCCAGCTTCTGTTTTTGAACGAGAATGATGCGGTTCTTTTTTGACATCAAAAGCTTCAAAGCGTCGTCATCATAACCAGGTGCGATCAATATCTCGAAGAATAGTTTATTGATCTCGCTAGCAGCAGCAAGATCGATCGTTTTATTACATGCGAGTACGCCGCCGAAAGCAGAGATCGTGTCGGCAGCAAAAGCTTTCTGATATGATTCGAGCACCGAGTTTCCTGTAGCAACGCCGCACGCATTGGTATGCTTGATGATCACGAAAGCAGTTTCACCTTCGAACTCTGCAACAAGATTTACGGCTGCATCAACATCAACAAGATTGTTATACGAAAGCTCCTTTCCATTCAGCTGGTTGAAGAGGTCACTCAGGCGTCCATGGAAGATCGCTTTCTGGTGAGGATTTTCTCCGTAACGAAGAACTTGCGATCCAACAAAGTAATTAGCGATCGCAGTATCGTAGTGTGACGTTACCTTGAACGCCTTTCCGGCGAAAGTCTTACGGTCGGAAAGCTCCGAAGCGTTATCCTTCGACTCCAAAAGCCGGAGCAGATCGCCGTACTGATCTCTCGAAGAAACGATAAGAACATCATTGAAATTTTTGGCCGCACCGCGGATCAGGGAAATGCCGCCGATATCGATCTTCTCGATAATATCTTCTTCGGAGCCGCCCTTGGCTACCGTTTCCTCGAAAGGATAAAGGTCGACGATCACCAGGTCGAGCGGACCAATTTTATACTGCGCAGCCTGCTTTACATCTCCTTCGTCATCGCGGCGATATAAGATCCCTCCAAACACTGCCGGATGCAATGTTTTCACCCTTCCGCCGAAGATACTGGGATAGCCGGTGAGGTCTTCAACCCTGGTAACTTTGTAACCGAGCTTCTCTATGAAGTCCTGGGTTCCGCCTGTGGATACAAACTCCACATTGCTTTTCGCCAGTTTGTGAATGATAGGTTCGAGGTTGTCTTTATAGAAGACAGAAATGAGTGCGCGGGTGATTTTCTTCATTAAATCTTGAAATCAACTAAGACCAGTAGGGGATTCTCTTTCCTCGTATTCGCCTATCTCGAGATTGAAATCGTCTGCATCTAACAGCGCAGGGAATTTATCGCGATAAGCCTGGAGAGAATTTGCGTTCAGCTGGATGGTCTTAACCTCCTCAACTCCTTCGACGGAGAAGATAGGTTCTCCTTTCGGAGAGATGATCTGTGAGTTGCCAATGTATTCAATACCCTTTCCATCGATACCAACACGGTTCACACCGGCAACGTAACTTAGATTTTCTATAGCGCGTGCGCGCAGCAAAGTGTCCCATGCATTGGCTCTTACCTGCGGCCAGTTGGCCACATAAACCAGCAGATCGTAAGCAGGCTTCTTCAGCGTGGCATTCCACCTGTTCCTGCTCCACACCGGGAATCGCAGATCGTAACAGATCAGCGGGCATATTCTCCAACCTTTCCAGTGACCGATGAAAAGACTTTCACCCTGCGAATACGTAAGGTGCTCGTCGGACATACGGAAAAGGTGACGTTTATCGTAAGTTTTAATAACACCACCCGGTTCCATCCAAATAAGACGGTTGTAAAACCTGTCGTGGACCTTGGCGATGAAGCTTCCCATGATCAGCGCGCCGGTGCGGTCGGCGATCATTTTCATCCACTTGGTGGTTTTCATGTTCATCATCTCACCGAGCTTCTGGGCTTCCATCGAAAACCCGGTCGTGAACATTTCAGGCAGGATAATCACATCTGTAGACTGGCCAATACGTGCGATTTTCTCTTCAAACATATGAAGGTTCGCGTCCACGTCTTCCCAGTGTGGATCAGCCTGAATTAATGTGATATTGAGATCCGTCATGGCGCCAGAATAGGACCGCAAATCTAAAGCTTTCTTAAAATTTTGCCGGCCTTTTCCAGGGTTTCTTCCCGCTTCGCAAAACAAAATCTCAGCAGCTGCTGGTTTGTGCCATCCTTGTAAAACACCGAAACCGGTATAGACGCCACTTTATGCTCCTTTGTCATCCATTCCGCCATCTCGATCTCGCTTTTTTTGCTGATGTTTTTGTACGAAAGCAGCTGGAAATAGCTCCCGTAACAAGGCAGCGTCTCGAACGACGAGCCGCGGATCTGTTCCAAAAAGAAATCGCGTTTCGACTGGTAGAACTTACCCAGGTTCATGTAATTCTCCGGATTCTGCAGGTAGGTGGCAATTGCAAGCTGTACCGGTGTGTTCACCGCAAACGTGATAAACTGGTGCGTCTTCCTGATCTCTGTGGTAAGGTCGGCCGGAGCCACCGTATAGCCCACCTTCCAGCCCGTAGCATGAAACGTTTTTCCGAAAGAGAAACATGCGATGCTCCGCTTCGACAACTCCGGGAATTTCAGAACACTCTGGTGTTGTTTCCTTTCGTAAATGAGTCTCTCGTAAACTTCATCGCTGATCACAATAAGATCATGTTCGACTGCGATCGTCTCCAGCGCCTTCATATCGGCTTCCGACATCACCGAGCCGGTAGGATTGTGCGGTGTGTTGATCATGATCGCCTTCGTGCGTTTCGTGATCTTCGCCTTTACCACATCCCATGGCACTTCAAAAGAAGGAGCAACAAGATTGATATGTACGGGAACGCCGCCATTCAGCCGAACAGCGGGATCGTAAGAATCGTAAGAAGGATCCAGGATAATAACTTCATCGCCTTCGTGGATGAAAGCTGCGATAGCAGAATATAACGCCTCCGTTCCACCCGCAGTGATAATAATATCGGTATCAGGGTCCGTCTCACGATTGTAGGTTTCATAAACAACCTTGGCAATCGACTGCTTCAATGCGGGAGCGCCGGGCATCGGCGCATACTGGTTATGACCCGCGCGCATATTTGCGTAGATCAGTTCTACAAGCTCTTCGGAAACAGGAAAATCGGGGAAGCCTTGCGATAAATTAATTGCCCCATGATCGAGAGCCATCTTCGACATGACAGTAAAGATCGACGTACCGATATCAGGCAGCCTGGACTTGATCATTTATTGGCGACGATGCGATATTCGGTGTCAACTTCACCTTTGCTGATATCATTCAACTTACCCTTCAGCATCTTTTTCTTAAGAGGCGACAGGTAGTCGATAAATAACTTTCCTTCTATGTGATCGTATTCGTGCTGAATGATCCTCGCCTTCACGCCGTCATAAGTTTCCTCGTGTTCATTCCAGTCTTCATCGAAATACCTGATGACCACCGTCTCGGGACGCAACACTTTTTCACGGATATTGGGAATGCTGAGACAACCCTCTTCGAAAGGCCACGGCTCCCCTTCGGCGCTGAGTATCGTTGGATTTATGAATGCTTTCTTGAAACCTGTCATGTCCTCCTCTTCGTCGGTCAACGAAGTGCCGTCGACGATAAAAAGACGAATGCCCTTGCCGATCTGGGGCGCTGCCAGGCCGATGCCGTTGGCGGCGTACATGGTCTCGTACATATCGGCAATAAAGGCCTTCAGATCTTCACCTTTCTTAACATCCACAGCCTTTTTGCGGAGGATGGGATCGCCGTAAACAACAATAGGATATACCATCCGGCAAAGTTAGAAAAAGTTGGGGACTGGTTGTTGGCGGATTGTTGTTGGTTGCTGGTGAATGGTTGTTGGTTGCTGGTGATCAGTTGTGGTGGTTCGTTATCGGTGCTCCGGGACCAACAACCAACAACTAATTGCCAACAACTATTTTTTCGCTGTTAAGAAATCCTGCAGGATGATGGTTGCAGAGATCTTGTCGGCATTTCCCTTTACGCGACGGTCCTTTTTCTTCATCCCGCTGTCGATCATACTCCGCAGCGCGATAGAGGTCGTAAAGCGTTCGTCTAAAAAATGAATTGGCTTATTTGGGTACGCCTTGCTGATATGCTCGCCGACAGAGCGAATATGTTTTGCCCATTCGTCTTCCTCACCTTTCAGGGTCTTTGGAAGGCCAATAACGATTTCATCTACTGTTTCTTTCTGGAAGTATGATTTCAGGAACCCCATTAGCTTGGGAGTTTCGATAACATCTAATGCGGTGGCTATGATTTGCAATGGATCAGTAACGGCGATCCCCGTTCTTTTCTTTCCATAGTCAATAGAAAGAATCCTTCCCACTTAATTGTTCCTGGTCTTATCGAAGAAACTTTGCTTCACTTTATTCTCCAGGGCCATTGCCTTGGGGAACAAGATCTCGTTTTCGATACGCGCGTGAGTTTCCAGGTTTTTCTCGAAAGCAACGAGCTCTGAATACATCACCTTTACATGCAGCGGCGAATCAGGGAAAAGCTGGTAGTCGTTCGTGATCTTACGAATGCCGATCATCTCGTCGTCGTGAGCTTCATGATCCATCGCGAAGCGCTGCAATGAATTTCTCTCCATCATGTAATAAAGTTTCGCAGGATTGTAATTCCCTGCCTGGGCACGTTCAAGCACTTTGATATACTTGAACAACGTGTCTTCTTCTTTATAGATATGGTGAATGAAATCTTCGATAAATAAAGGGAAGAGGATCTTAAGATCTTTCGCCATCGTCTCATACCTCTTGTCTTCGGGCTTAAAGCCTTCGACCAACCGCCCGATGAACGGAAGTTTATGCTTCACGAAAAGGAAATGAGCATGCTTGAGATATTCGATAATAAGATCAATGGGGTAGGAGATCAAAGGGAGGTCCGCCTCACGAAAGTTTTCCCCGGGCGATTCAAGTTCTTTAAGTACCTGCTCGATCTTGAGCCCCTTTTCCTGGCATACCTGCTCGAGCGTGTGCTCGGAATATTCGTAGAACTTGATACCGAAGTAAAAAAGGACATGCGCGCGTACACTATCCTGGTCTACGAGCTCTCCAATCCGCTTATTTTTCAACGCCAGCCTGTCCATAATCAGTAAATATAATAATTTAGCCCGTGAACTATTCAGGCAGAGGCCCGTTTATCTATAGTCATGAGCGAAGAAAACAAGAACACAAAATCCCAGATCCGGTTGCCCCTGGTCCTTTGCCTCGGTCTCGCAGGCGGAATCATAATCGGCTCCAGCCTCAATTCTTCAAAGGGCGGCCCCAAAGAGATCGGCGACGAAGTCCAGAAATTCAGAGAGGTGCTGTCGCTCGTTCAAAACGAGTACGTTGACGAAGCCAAAACAGAAGAGCTCGTAGAAGAAGCCATCGAACACCTTCTCACCAAACTCGATCCTCACTCGTCTTATATACCAGCCACCGATCGCGAGGCAGCCAGCGAAGACCTTCGGGGCAATTTCGAAGGCATCGGTATCGAATTCAATATTTTCCAGGACACGCTCGTAGTAGTTTCGCCACTCAGCGGAGGACCTTCCGAACAGGTGGGGCTTCACTCCGGCGATCGAATCGTAAAAGTCGACGAAAAAGTGATCGCGGGCATCGGCATCAACAGCTCCGACGTTTATAAATATCTCAAAGGACCCAAAGGCTCCGAAGTGTCCCTCGACGTCGTTCGTCACGGTTCCAAAGATCCTCTTCATTTCAAAGTAGTTCGCGATAAGATCCCACAATATTCTCTCGAGGCAGCTTACATGATCGATAGCGAGATAGGTTATGTCAAGATCCGTTTATTTACTGCTACCACTTACGACGAATTCAAAGCTGCGCTTGAAAAACTGAAGGGACAGGGAATGAAAAAACTCGTGCTCGATCTGCAGGGAAACCCCGGCGGTTATCTCAACCAGGCCATCGACCTATCTGATGAGTTTTTGAAAGAAGGAGAGAAGATCGTTTTCACAAAAGGTAAAGACAAGCGTTACGATACAGAGGCGGTCACAACCAAAAAGGGTGAATTTGAAGAAGGCGACCTGATCGTTCTCGTGAACGAAGGAAGCGCTTCGGCATCTGAGATCGTTTCGGGAGCACTGCAAGACAACGACCGCGCACTTATCGTTGGCCGTCGTACGTTCGGCAAGGGTCTCGTTCAAACTCCGTTCGACCTGCAGGACGGTTCGGAGCTTCGTCTTACCATTTCAAGATATTATACCCCGAGTGGTCGTTCCATCCAGAAACCTTATGGTTCGGGTGAAGATTACGGTCGCGATGTATATGAACGCTACCAGCACGGTGAGTTCTTCCACGCCGATAGCATCAAGTTCAATGATTCTTTGAAATATCAAACGGCAAACGGACGCATCGTTTATGGCGGCGGTGGCATTATGCCCGATTACTTTGTTCCGCTCGATACAACACAGAACAGTGTTTACTTTAATAAACTGTTTAATGTGAATGCTCCACGTGAGCTCGCTTTTAACTATGCCGCGAAAAATAAGGAACACCTCGAAAAGATGGGCTTCGAAAAATATCGCGAGACATTCAAAGTAGACGATGAGATGATGAACGATCTTGTTGACCTTGGAAAGCGCGGTGGCGTGAAACCAAATCCCGGCGACCTGAAGCTTCACAGGCAGTCGATCGAAAACTATCTGAAAGCCGAGATAGCCCGCAGGATCTGGGGTAATGACGGGTTTTACCCGATCCTGAACGAAAACAACGAAATACTCCAGCAGGCGATCAAGCTATTCGATAAAGTCCCGGAACTGAACAGGCAGAAGATGTAACGAGGGGTTGTTGGAAAAGAGTTGTTGGTTGCAGGTCATTGATTATTGCTTTTTGCCTGGTTAAAACCCGGTAACATTTAATAACAATCAACCGACTTCCACTAATAACCAATAACCAACAACCATCAACTATTTCATACCTTTGCTGCAAACGTTTTCGGTATGTATTACTATCGACTGGGACAAATTCCTCCCAAGCGGCACACGCAGTTTCGCCAACCAGATGGAAGCCTTTACAAAGAAGAGCTCGTAAGCTCAGAAGGTTTCCATGGCATCTACTCGAATCTCTACCATATTTATGCACCTACACGCATCAAAGGCATCGACAAACAGGAGCCGTATGGTGCAAAGATCATAGAAGACTATTCCCTTCGCCAGACACATCTCAATACTTCGAAGGTGGGGAGCACAGGCGACGATTTTCTTTCAGCCCGGAAGGTCCTTTTAAAAAACAACGATTGTTCAATCTCCATCTGTTCACCCGTAAAGCGGAAGATGGACTACTTCTATAAGAATGCCGAAGGTGATGAAGTGTTATTCGTTCACGACGGAGAAGGGGTACTCATCTCGCAGTTTGGAAAGTTATCGATCCGTAAGGGAGATTATGTTGTAATACCACGCACGGTCATCTATAAGCTCGAATTCAATGAAGGACCACTTCGTTTGCTGATCATCGAATCGGCTTCACCGGTGGAAACCGTTAAGCGCTATAGAAACGGGTTAGGTCAGCTCCTTGAACATTCACCGTACTGCGAGCGCGATATCAGGCCTCCACAAGACCTCGTCACCGAACACCAGAAGGGCGAGTACCTGATCAAGATCAAGAAGCAGGGATATCTTCATCATTATGTTTATGATCACAGTCCCTTAGACCTTATCGGTTGGGATGGATTTCTGTGGCCGTATGCTTTCTCGATACATGAGTTCGAGCCAATAACCGGACGCATTCATCAACCACCGCCAGTGCACCAGACATTCCAGGCGCATAATTTTGTGATCTGTTCTTTTGTGCCGCGACTTTTCGACTACCATCCGCTGTCGATCCCGGCGCCTTACAATCATAGCAACATCGATAGCGACGAAGTTCTGTATTATGCCGAAGGAAACTTCATGAGCAGGAGGGGCATCGACAGGGGCTCATTCACATTGCATCCCGGTGGACTTCCCCACGGACCACATCCGGGTACCGTGGAGAAAAGCATTGGCGCAAAGGAAACGCACGAGCTGGCTGTAATGATCGATACGTTCAGACCACTTTATCTTACAACCGATTCATTGGAGTTCCTGGATAAGAACTACCCGATGAGCTGGACGGATAATGATGAGAAGAAAGGATTTAATGAGGTGAATACGCCGTGACTTTCGAGCGAAGACTCTTCAAATACTCGACCAGGTCCACCAACTCATCTTCCGTCAGCATCTTCTGAAGATCTGCCGGCATCAACGAATTTGGAAGCTTCGTCCGGCTGACCACATCCGAAGTGTTTACGGATTGTGTTTGTGTCATGTACTGAAGATCTATCTTCTCCGCTGTTTCCGAAACAATTCTTCCAAACGCTGTTGAGCCATCTTTCAGTTTCAACAAATAGCCTTCATAGCCAAAGCTTATTCCCTGGTCAGGATAGAGTATCGCAGTGTACAATCCTTCGGGAGAAAGCTTATCGCCGATCTCGCTAAGATCCGGGCCGAAGTTCGTTCCTTTGCCATCGACCACGTGACAAGTAGAGCACGTATTTGAGAACACTGCCTGTCCCTTTTTCTCATCTCCCTTCTTCTCGACGAGTGCCGACACCGGAGGCAATGGTTTCCCATCTTTATTCCCGGGAAGAGTTAGATACTTCGAAGCTTCTTCACGAAGCTTTGCACGCCACACAGTCTGGAACACGCCTGCAGCCGCTGTCTGCAGGTCTGCCGGGATCTTATTCTCCTTCGCCAGTACAAGAAGCCTGTCTTCCGATTCCCAGGGCCCACCGAATGCACGAATAGCCTGCTTACGTAACTCTATATCACGGGTGTTGTCGAGCATCAAGTCCTCCATCAGTTTTATGGCTTTAGGATTCGACATCGACGCATCAAGTACACGGGTGAGCGCGATCGCATCTTCTTTGTTGTTTCCGTGGAGGATCGGTTTTATCAGGTCTGTGCGATCCCATTTCAATAATGTACGAACAGCTTCACGTGACTGCAGGCTATCGGGGTATTTGATGGCGAGGGCAAGAAGCTCGTTCGATTTGTCTTTGAGGTTGAACGAATTCACGAGCTCCACGTATTCGATCTTGTCTTTGTACTCATCCAGTGTTTTTTGCAAAGCGGTATTGATCGCAGGGGTCATCTTCAGATTCGACGGATCCATATGCTTCAATGCATAGAAAACCTTCTGACCCTGCACCTGCGGAATGAGTGAAGCGAGAACCTGCTGCTTCGAAGGATCTTTTTGAAAATCGAATGCACGGAAGTAACGCAGTGAGATTGAATCGTTGGACGTCTTGATCAACTCTGCGAGCAATGGCAACGAAGCACGGCTCCTGCTTCTCCAGACGATATCACGGCCTGCCGGAGAATTCCATGCACTGCCGACAGTTGCTCTCCACCTGCTAAAGTAAAGATCCCAGTTGCCTTCCGCCGAGATGCCCAATGCCTCGAGGTACCATCGATCGGTACCATCATATTGAGCGGCAAGTTTCGTCCATATATCGGCTGCTTCTATCGAGTTGTTGCCGCGAATGGCGATTGCAACCTCTCTTCTAACCTGAGGCGACGGATCTTCGGCCAGTTTTTTCGCAATAGGCATAATATCTTTTTTCAGAAGACGCGCACCCCGGATCCCAAGTATCCTGATGTTTGCTTCGACACTGTCGTTCACTGCCTGCCTGATATAATCGTCGCCATTGGGTAACCGGATCAACAACCAGAAAGCCATTGCCCGCTGACGGATACTTTCTCCTGCCCAGAGCTCCACAAGATCAGATTCAGCCAGCTGTCCCGAAGTTTCAAGAGCTTTCCAGCCGAGATATCTCGTTGCAGGATTGGGGCTCGTCATCGCGGCGATCGCACCGTCATTCGTGGCGAGGTCAACATCATTTAATTTATATTCTTCTTTATTGGTCGAGATCCTGTAAATTCTTCCCCGATCGAGATCACCAACCTGGTGACCGCCCACGCCCGGATCGTACCAGTCGGCAACAAACAATGATCCGTCTGGCGCTATTGTAACATCTGCGGGACGAAACCACTGATCTTTCTGACCTTCAAGAATATTTACGATGGTGGCTTTATAACCGGCGCCGTTGTTTTCCACAGGATATGATCTCACAACATTATGACCGGGCTCGGCATGGATCATCTGGCCGTAGAAAATATTCGGAAGCATACTGCCTTCATACATTGTCATACCTGTTGGCGATCCTGAACCCGTTTGCAAGAGATTCGGAACGACACCCGGATCATTCAAATGCCAGTGACGAAGGGGAATTTCTTTTTCCATGTTCGTCCGTCTCGAAGGCCATGATGCTCCCGTAACCTCGTCTTTGAACCCGTAGTTTCCATACTCCATCACGTAATTGATACGTGTCGCCTTATTGCCATCATCATCGTTGTCTGATTGCCAGATAGTGCCAAAAGGATCTACCGTCAGCTCGTAGTTATTTCGGAAGTTGTGAGCTACAACTTCAACGCCGCTTCCATCTTCATTCATCCGAAGCACGAGACCGTCGCGGAAGGGTTTTCCATTGGTTACAACCTTGTGCCCGTTGATGTCGACCACTGTGTCGCCTTTCGCATCTACGAGGATGCTTCCCTCATTGCCCATATTGAAGTAAATTCTTCCATCATAGGCAAAGTTGAATGCATGTATTGCGTGATCGTGGTCCACACCTTTAATTCCCTGGAACAGGATCTCTTTCTTATCAGGAATGTCGTCGCCATTCTCGTCGGTAAATACAAACACGTTCGGGCTGCACGACACGATCACTTTGTTGCCCAGCACTGCGATACCCAATGCCGCATTGATGTCCGTTCCCTGGTAGAACACTTTCGAGCTGTCGGCTTTGCCATCGCCATTGGTGTCTTCGAGGATCACGATGCGGTCGCCGTCTTTCTTATATGGATTTTTCGGGTTGTACTGGTTTCGATAATTATATGCTTCTGTAATCCACACACGACCGCGCGAGTCTATGTCCATGTTCGTGGGGTTGCTGAACATGGGCTCCGACGCGAAAAGCTCTACCTGCAGACCTTCGTATACCTTTAGATCGGAGAGCGAGGCTTCAGGGGAATGTTCGGCAGGTTGTTTCCTGGAACAGGCGGTTATAACCAGGAGGATCAGTAGAAGTTTCTTCATAGCGAAATTTATTAAAAATAAAATAGACCGATCGGTCTCTTTCTCGTATACTTGCATTATGCTCACAAAATCAGAACGTACCCGGCAGTTTATTATAGAGCAGGCGGCGCCCATCTTTAACAGGAAGGGCATTGCGGGCACGTCGATGAGCGACCTGCTGGAGGCGACGGGCCTTGCCAAGGGGGGCCTTTACGGCAATTTCGAAAGCAAAGAAGAGATAGCACGGGAGGCGTTCAGGTATTCCTTCGAGAAGGTATATGCGGGTATCGTGGCAGCTGTTACCACGAAACAGAGTCCTATTGAAAAACTGATGATGATCTGCGAATATCACAGGGATTACACGAAGAATGGTCCTATTGAAGGAGGTTGTCCGATCCTGAACTACAGCGTGGAAGTTGACGATACTATGCCACGGCTGAAGAAAGATGTGAAGCTGGCCGTTGATAGAATGCTGAACGATTTATACCGGATCATAGAAAAAGGGAAGAAGCTTGGAGAGATCCGCAAAGAGATCAACAGCGAGAAATATGCTTCGGTTATTTTGAGCCAGATCGAAGGAGCGATCTTTTTAGCGAAAGCCCTCGATGATCATAAGAAGTTGAATCAATCGCTTGATTTTCTGAAGGGTTTAATAGTAAAGGAATTGAAACAATAACCTTGCTCACAGATCACACTGATCGCACAGATCAATGCAAATTTCTTCTGTGCGATCTGTGAGCAAAATTTGCGACCGTGATCAAAATTTAAACTTATGACAGTATCTTCATCACCCATCGTAAAGTGGCCCGAATCAAAAATGCTTATCCGCTTTTCGGACTGCGACCTCTACGGGCACCTGAGCAACATCCAGTACGTGAAGTATTTTATGGATGCGAGGGAAGATCATATATCGGAATCGTACGGACTGTCACTGGGCGATTTTGCGAAAAAAGGCATCGGTTGGGTGGTAAGCTCGAACCAGATCGCATATTTTCGGTCTGCAAAGATCAATGAACCCGTGATACTCCGATCCGCAATTATCGATGTCACACCTGCTTACATACTCGTCGAGATGCAGATGATCGATGAGAAAAGGACGAACATCAAAGCGTCGATGTGGTCGAAGTTTGTGCACATTTCTCTGAAAGATGGTCGCAAAACAGAACATAGTTCTGAATTAATGGAATTGTTCAACCAAGTGAAGCTCGACAACGTTCAATTAGATTTCGAAAGCAGAATGAAGGAGCTGAAAACAACTTTGCTCACAGATCACACAGAAGAATAATATGGATCATTACTCAGTACCTCTCAGCATTCGCTGGGCCGACATCGATGCGAACAGGCATTTGCGCCACTCTGTATATTACGATTTCGCAGCGGCCATGCGTATGAATTATCTCAACAGCCAGGGACTTACTACCGAGAAACTCATCGAATGGCAGGTTGGCCCGATACTTTTTCGTGAAGAGGCGATCTTTAAAAGAGAAGTGAAGCTGGAAGACCAGGTTAGCATCGATTTCAGAATATTGAGGACTATGCCCGACTATAGTCGCTGGTCGCTTCAACATTATATCACCAGGACCGACGGAACAGTATGTACGATCATCAACGTAGACGGTGCGTGGATGGATCTGGTCAAAAGAAAGCTTACGGTGCCGAATGATTTCATACAAAAGATCTTTGCAGATATTCCCAAATCTCCTGAATTCCAGTTCATGACACCCAAGCAATAACTAATATCCAATGAGGAGATTGTTTGACCTTAGTCATGTTATCGAGCATGGGATGATCACCTATAAAGGCCTTCCCGCCCCGATCATCTGCGATTTTCTTTCGCGTGAAGACTCTAAAAAGAACTATGAAGAAGGAACGACCTTCCAGATCGGGAAGATCGAGATGGTATCTAATACGGGAACATATATCGATTGTCCGTTCCATCGTTATGAAAATGGAAAGGATTTGAGCGAGGTCGCAATAGAGCGATTTGTGAATATTCCCGCAATCGTTGTGCGCACATCAGAGCAAGCAGTCGATGCAGACCTGTTCGAAGGTCTTGATGTGAAAGGCAAGGCCGTGCTTGTGAGTACAAACTGGAGCAGGCACTGGAGAACAGATCAGTATTTCGAGAATCATCCATTCCTTACCAAAGCTGCGGCCGAATACCTGAGAGACAAAGGTGTGAAGCTTGTGGGTATCGATTCTTATAATATCGATGACACGAGGACAAAGTCGAGGCCCGTGCACTCGATACTGTTAAAGGAAGAGATATTGATCGTTGAGCATTTAACGAATCTTGGCAATCTCCCTGATACCAATCTATTTTTTACAGCTGTACCTCCCAAGTTCAAAGGAGTGGGGACGTTTCCCGTGAGAGCGTTCGCCAGCGAAGCTTAATTCAATATCCAGTTCTCTATCACTTCCGGATAATATCTGTGTTCCAGCTCGTGCACTTTTCTCGCGATGTCATCAGGTGTATCTGTATCTGAAACGGGGACGGCTTTTTGAGCGAGCACTTCGCCGTCATCGTATTTCGTATTCACCAAATGAATGGTGATCCCGGTTTCCAGCTCATTCGAAGCGTGAACGGCTTCATGAACTTTCATTCCATACATACCCTTGCCGCCAAATTTTGGTAAGAGCGCCGGATGAATGTTTACAATCTTATTAGGGAAAGCTTTGATGAGATTTTCGGGAATCAACCACAGGTACCCCGCAAGAACGATATGACTAATTCCAGCAGAGGTAAGCCATTCAATAACTGTGTTCTCCTGGATGTCTTGTTTGGTGAAGATCTTACAAAGAACTCCAAACTTTTTTGCTCTTTCGATGGCATAAGCGTTAGCATTATTGGTCAACAGCAGCCCGACACTGATCTGAGCGTTACCCTTAAAATAATTCATGATCGCCTCGGCGTTGCTGCCATTGCCGGAGGCAAAAATTGCAATCTTATACTTCTTCATTCTCCGATTAACGCCATACTGAATATTCCCAGCACCATGATAAGCTTACACAGCTGGCTCAAATTGTAAAAATCCTTTTTGGTGTCTGCACGAACGAGCCTGATCACGAGCCAGGCAACAGGTGCAAAAAGAAAGATTGAAAAATATGACATGGGCAATGGCTCGACCAGGATGTCAATCATGAAAACACTGGTGATGAATAGAAACGTCAGAAGATAAATAAGATTCTTGGTCTTCCGTAAGCCCCAAACGATAGGCAATGTTTTACAGCCGAAAGTATTATCGCCCTTAAGGTCTTCCATGTCTTTGATGATCTCTCTGACAAGGGTAGTAAAGAAAGCGAAGAGTGTATAGATAAGAATGTTTGTCTTTCCAGCGAACGGATACAACAGCCAGGGTATTGCTATCGAGCCGGCTGTAAAGAATGCCACCACAAAATTCCCCGTGAAGGGTTGTCTCTTGAGCAAGTTAGAGTACAACCAGAGCATGAATACGCTTAGGAAGTTGATGGCTCCGATCTTCCAGTTGAGTATCAGGCCCAGCAAAATCCCGAGTACGCTAAGGGCGGTATGCAAAAAGATCGCATAGCGCCGCGATACACCTCGGCCCACAACCACTCTTTCGGGTTTGTTGATGAGGTCGATCTTAACATCGTAATAATCGTTGATGATATAGCCGGCTGCAGCTATGATCACGGTAGATGCGGACAATGCTGCAAGATGCCAGTCGAAGATCAGGTCCTCATCGACCAGGAAGAATACGGTAAAATACTGCGCGACAGCTATGATCAGCAGGTTCCAAAACCTGGTGATCCTGAGAAGTGACGGTATTCTGGGTGGGCCGGAAGACATTTCCCGGCAAGATAATTCACTTTATCTCTAACCTGAACCCGATGCCGTGATAATTCACGATCTGGACAGTCGGGTCGTCCTTCAGGTATTTGCGAAGCTTGGAAATGAAAACGTCCATGCTTCTTCCCAGGAAGTAGTCATCATCGCCCCAAACGGCTTTGAGGATCTCTTCGCGTTTCAAAACGCGGTCGCGGTTCTTGCAAAGAAGGCCCAGCACATCCGATTCTTTCTGGGTAAGTGTCCTTGTTTCCCCTGCATGCGTAAGCGTGAGATTGCTGCTGTCGAATTCGAATGCCCCGAGTTTGAAAACCGTGTCCACGCTCTCGCGGCCGGTAGACCTGCGGAGGAACACTTCGATACGCATCTGGAGTTCTTCGACGCTAAATGGTTTTGTGATATAATCATCGCCGCCGGCACTGAAGCCTTCGGTTTTGTCTTCGAGCATCGACTTGGCTGTGACGAATAATATGGGAACCTGCTGATCTTTTTTGCGAATGTTACGGGCTACGGTGAATCCGTCTTTGCGGGGCATCATCACATCGAGGATGCAGAGGTCGAATGAATTCTGATGAAAAGTGGTCTCGCCGCTTTCGCCGTCATTGCAAAGCGTCACGTGATATCCCTTCATCTCGAGGTTGTCTTTGATCACAAAGCCAAGGCTCGGATCGTCCTCTACCAACAGTATTTTTGTATTCATGCAACAGGAAGGATCAAAGTGAACGTACTGCCTTTACCCAATTCGCTGGCAAGATTTATCCTGCCCTTATGCGATTCTACCACCAGCTTGACGTAATTGAGACCTATACCGAATCCCTTTACATCGTGAATGTTGCCAGTTGGAACACGGAAGAATTTTTGAAATACCTTCTTATGATTTTCCTGGCTAATGCCGATACCGTTGTCTTTAACAGTGATATGTAACAAGTCGTTTGTCTTAGCGGTGCTGATAGTGATCTTCGGAGTTTCTTTGCAATACTTCAAAGCATTATCGAGCAGGTTAAAGAAAACGTTGGTAAGATGCAGTTTATCGGCATGAACATTCGAGTTCGAGGACTGAAGATTCAACTCAATATTGCTTTCCACGTTCTTGTTAAGCGAGATATTTTTCACGGCCTCGTTAATGATCTCGTGAACGCAGATCTTTTCTTTCTTCAATTTGATCTCCTCTCTATCGAGACGAGCCATTTGTAATACGCGCTCTACCTGCTGACGGAGTCTGTTGTTCTCGTTTTGAATGATGGTGGTATAATTGAGCAGCCGCTCAGGTGTGTTAACGATCGAGGGATCTTTAAGAACCTCGGCAGAGATAGCAATGGTCGAGATCGGCGTCTTGAACTCATGCGTCATATTATTTATGAAATCGCGCTGGATCTCCGACAAGCGACGTTGTTTTAGTATGACGAAGATCGTATAGACAAAGAAGAAGATCACAACCAGGTTTACAGCCGACGAGAATAACCAGATGCCCATTTGGCTGATGAGGTTCGCTTCGAGGCGGGGGAATTGAACTCCGAAATAATATCCGTCCGGGGGAGCGTCTTCCCAATGAGGTAAAGGAGGTAGCGAGGCTTCGCTTACGAAATGAGATTTACCGTTAACACCGCCGGAGTTTGAAGTAGGCAATGACTGGTTTTGAGCCATGCATTTGTAGATGCAATCGTAGACCCCATACTCGAAATCCGCCTTAATATTTCTTCTCTCAAATTCGGTGGCGAGCAGAAACTCGAGCACGTTCGCGTCGATCGGTCCGTTGATGGTAACTACATAGTAATTGGTGGAGACCTGCGTAACGGGATTATTGACCGGCGAAGGCGTTTTATTGATCTCGAAAATGCGCTCGGCCACGTTTCTCAACGACGCGTTAACGTCGCGGTAAAACTGGTTTTCGCGGATATCGAAAGCCTTACGCACCCAATAGATCTGGGTGAACGTGATACCGGCTATGCTGAGGCCCGCCAGGACGATTACGACACGTAAGGTTAGTCTGCTCACAATGTAAAAGTAACGATGATTTGAGGTGCGGGTTAGGGTTTAACAAGTCGTTAACATGAATTATAACCCTTTTAACACGCCACAGGCCGTTTTGCCGCGATGTTTGTATTGTTGGAACGAAGATTTCGTAATTTTGTAACCCTTAACTATTAATAAAAATGAAAAAGCTGTTTTTCCTGATGATTGTGCTGTCAGCTGTTGCCGTGAAGGGCTTTAGCCAGACTGCTCCCGCTCAAAACGCGGATCTTGCCGTGGCTACCTTCGAAGCTCAGAACTTCGACTTTGGCAAAATTAAGCAGGGCACACCTGTTACCCACGAATTCAAATTCACTAACACCGGTAAAGTGCCGATGATCATCACAAACGTTGCTGCATCTTGCGGATGTACAACTCCTGACTGGTCAAAAGAGCCTATCGCTCCTGGTGGAAAAGGATTTATCAAAGCGACTTTTAACGCTGCATCGGTTGGTGCTTTCAACAAAGCCGTGACTGTAACAGCAAATATTCCTAACGGTACTGTTCAATTGTTTATCAAAGGCGAGGTTCAACAAAACGCCGTTGTAAACAACAAATAATAGACGTTGTAAACAGAGTAATAAAAAAGCCCCGATTTCTTCGGGGCTTTTCTTTTTCATGAGGCTTTCCTTTCTTATCAAAGCTCTCTTTCTTAAAGCTCTCTTATCCAGATATTCCTGTAACTAACAGGATTTCCATGATCCTGTAATTGAAGTGGTCCTTTGTCGATCTGCTTATACACAGGCAATCCTTTATATTCCGTAGGCCCTGTGATCGCAGTGTGCGCCTGGATCAGAACGCCATTGTGAAGAACCGTTACAAAAGCGGGGATGATCATCCTTCCACCGTTACCGAAACGCGCTGCTGTGAAGATCACATCATAACTTTGCCATTCACCAGGCTTCTTACAAGCATTCACCAAAGGAACGGCCTGCTCCTGCTTATAGATAGCGCCAGCCTGGCCATTCGAGTACGTTACACTTTCATAGCTATCGAGCACCTGGAGTTCGTAAAGTCCCTGGAGGAAGATACCGCTGTTACCACGGCCTTGTCCATCACCAACTACCTCTGCAGGCGTTCTCCATTCAATATGAAGCTGGAAGTCGCGGAATTCCTTTTTGGTTTTTACATCGCCGCCTCCCTTGCTGACGGTCATTGCGCCGTCTTTCACATCCCACTTCGGAGCAGAGCCATCTTTAGCTGCAACCCATTCAGTGGCATCTTTTCCATTGAAGAGAACGATGGCATCTGAAGGCGCGTCGCTGTTTGTAGCGCCGGGAGTGATCTTTACAGGTTTAAGGTCATAGAACTCTGTTACTTTCGGATCCATCTGATCACGGGTAAGCGGAGCCGGAGTACCTTGAGCAAGGGCCTTGCCTAACGGCAGGCAGGCTGTTGTGCTTACTGCGAGGGCTAGCACGAGGGTTGAGCGCATAGTTGTTTGAAGTTTAATTAGTACAATTTACAATTAATGGGGCGGGATGCCCTTATTTTTTGATGAACGTCCAAGACTATGCCAATTTAGTAAATTGAGAATGACCGGTGGGACGGCCGATGCGCTAATTCGCCTTGTCGATGATATCCTGGCTTACGATCTCGTAGATCTTTCTCGCAACCTTATCACTTTTCAAAAATTCCATATGCTGATCGAGTATCTCGAGATCGCCTCGGACAGCAGGGCCGGTCTGTGCATATTCGGGCCCAATAGAAAGAGCTTTATTGATAGACTCGAGGATCACCGGCTTTAACCAGTCGAAGTTGAGTTTATTTTCGTCCATGAGCTCTTTCGCTATCCTCAGCATGTGATTAGGAAAGTTTGAAGCGAAGACTGCTGCAACGTGAAGAGCCTTTCTTTCTTCAGATGAGATCTTCTTGAAATTTTTCGTGAGTCCTTTTGCGATCGTCAACAGCTTCTTCTCTCCTTCACTATCGTTCGCTTCAATGAACACCGGGACGTTTTTGAAATCGATCGCTCTTGCTTTCGTGAAAGTCTGAAGGGGATAGAAAACGCCGATGTGCGTTGCAGCAGAATATTCGAGTAAGCTTAAAGGTTGACTTCCCGAGGTGTGGACTAATGTTGCATTCTCCGGAAGTGCGATCTCTTTGGCAATGTCCGGAATGGCTTCGTCGGAAACGGCGATGAAAAAGATGTCGGAAGGACTGTCGGAGAAATCGAGAGACGACTTTACTTCAGCCTGGTACAGGCGTTCTGTCAGGGCGGCAGCATTCTTTGCCCGCGCGCTAAAAACTTCTTTTACAACGAATCCAAGATTGTCGAGGGCAGGGGCTAGGTGCCATGCAAGATTTCCTGAACCGATGAAGCTAACTGTCATTAAGGAGAATTTGCTCACAGATCGCACGGATCGCGCAGATCAATTCACTGCATCTGTGCTATGAGTGTGATCTGTGAGCAAAATTTAGTTTGATACCTTGCTATTAACCAATTCCGCCAATTTCTCTACCGTTTGATCTATTTCCTCAGGCGTGTTGTATTTGCTGAATGAGAATCGCACAGCACCGCGTTTAGATCCCGGATACAATGCACCGAGAACATGAGATCCTGTTGTGGCTCCGCTCGAACAGGCGCTGCCACCGGATGCAGATATTCCCTGCATATCGAGATTGAAGAGTATCATGTCGTTGTCTTCCGATTCGGGGAGACTAACATTCAACACGGTATACAAGCTCCTGTCGAGATTTGCCGAATCGCCGTGGAATGTAACACCTGGTATTTCGGCTTTCAGTTTCCCGATCATACGCGATTTCAATGCACCGATATATTTCTGATGCTCATCCATTTCGCGATAAGCGATCTCGAGAGCTTTTACCAGTCCAACGATACCATAAACATTTTCGGTACCACCGCGCATATTGCGTTCCTGTGCGCCACCATGAACAAAAGGGTTGATCTTCTTGTCTTTGCGGATATACATGAAACCAACTCCTTTCGGACCGTGAAACTTATGAGCGGCAGCAGTGAGTCCACACACGAAAAGATTTTTCATGTCGTGCCTGTAATGACCCATTGTCTGAACAGTGTCGGAATGAAAGAATGCATTAGCTTCTTTACACATCTCGCCGACTTTCTGAATATCCAAAAGGTTGCCGAGCTCATTATTTGCGTGCATCAATGAAACGAGCGAACCAGGATATTGCGTGAGCAGTTTCGCGAGATGATCGAGATCTACGTGACCATCCCGGTCGAGGAGAACCCTGTGGAACTGGATACTTCCGGCCTTTTCAAGCGTTTCGATTGTGTGAAGAACCGCGTGATGTTCGATAGAAGAAGAGATCACATGCCTGATGCCGTATGTATGAACAGTGCTTGTGATCAAGGTATTGTCGGCTTCGGTGCCACCTGACGTAAAAATGATCTCGCCGGGAGTACAGTTGAGAAGCTCCGCAGCCTTCTTTCTTGCCGATTCGATCGCCGACCGGACTTTACGTCCATGTGCGTGAGTAGATGAAGGATTGCCGAAGTTATCGAGCAAGAATGGTTTCATCGCTTCGAAGACTTCCGGATCGAGAGGAGTAGTGGCAGCGTTATCTAAATAAATTGCCATGTTATAACTTGATTATCTGTTGAATATCTGTGATGATCTGCTGCGCAAGCTTTGACGCCGAAGATTCACTTTTTGATTCTGCGTAAATTCTAATGATCGGCTCCGTGTTCGACTTTCTCAAATGAACCCACTCTTTTGTCTTTTCGAAGTCGATCTTAACCCCGTCGGCAGTATTGATATCTTCCATTTTATACTTTGCCTTCACCTCCTCCAGAACTTTGTCGACATCTATCTGCGGGGTGAGCTCGATCTTATTCTTCGAAATAAAATAAGGAGGGAAAGAAGCACGCCATGCTGACGCTTTCTTTTTCGACTTCGCAAGTCCCGTCAGGAACAATGCAATACCGATCATTGCATCGCGGCCATAGTGGAAATCCGGAACGATGATACCACCGTTTCCTTCACCGCCAATAACGGCCTTCGTTTCTTTCATGGCAGTAACCACGTTCACCTCGCCAACAGCTGCAGCTGTATATTTACCACCAGTCTTCTCGGTGACATCGCGCAAAGCACGTGTCGACGACAAGTTTGATACAGTATTACCTTTACGACGGCTCAACACATAGTCTGCTACCGCAACAAGTGTATATTCTTCACCAAACGGTTGTCCATCTTCAGAAACGATCGCGAGCCTGTCAACATCAGGGTCGACGACAATTCCCAAGTCGAGCTTCGATCTTTTCACAACCGAGCAGATCTCCGTAATGTTCTCCGGAAGAGGCTCCGGGTTGTGCGCGAATTTACCTGTAGGCTCGCAGTTGATCTCGACGACCTTTACTCCCAGTTCCTTCAATAGAGCAGGAACTGCAATGCCACCGGTAGAGTTCACTGCATCGACAGCAATTTTGAACTTCGCTTTTTTTATGGCGGCCTTGTCTACAAGCCTGTGACGGAGGATCAACTCGATATGACGACGGATGTAAGTAGTATTGAAAGTATGCCTGCCGAGTTTGTCGACAGGTGCGAAATCGAATTCTTCTTTTTCGGCAAGGCGAAGCACTTCGGCGCCATCGGCAGCAGAAATGAATTCACCTTTCTCGTTGAGAAGCTTGAGCGCATTCCATTGCCCCGGATTGTGACTGGCAGTTAGTATCACGCCGCCACCAGCTTTCTCAAGCATCACGGCAAGTTCGACAGTAGGGGTTGTAGAAAGGCCAACATCGATCACATCGAGACCGAGGCCTTTGAGAGTGCTTGCAACCAGCGTGCTCACCATCTCCCCGGAAATGCGGGCATCACGGCCGATGACAACTTTTTTACCTTTTCTTTTTTTTACCCACGTTCCGAAAGCGGCTGCAAACCTGACAACGTCTACCGGCGTAAGAGAGTTTCCGGGGCTTCCTCCGATGGTCCCTCGTATTCCTGAAATCGACTTAATAAGTGTCACCTAGATTGGACTAAATTGGGGGCAAAGATAGCCTTAAGTTCCAGCATGAAAAAACCATTATCAGCTCCAGATACCAACCGGAAAGCGAAGCTCGAAGCATTTGATCGTTTGTTGACAGTGATGGACGAGCTTCGTGAGAATTGCCCATGGGATAAAAAACAGACCTGGGAGACGCTTCGGCATCTTACGATCGAAGAGACTTATGAGCTTTCAGACGCGATCATCGAAGGCGATTGGCCGGAAGTGAAGAAAGAACTTGGTGATCTTATGCTTCACAATGTTTTTTATGCGCGTATCGGTGCTGAGCAGAAGATGTTCGACATGGCTGATGTGCTGAACGCGATCTGCGATAAGCTTATCGAGCGGCATCCGCACGTGTATGGAGATTTTGTTGCAAACGACGATGAAGCTGTGAAAGCGAATTGGGAAAAGATAAAGTTAAAGACAGGGAATAAGTCGGTGCTACAGGGAGTTCCGAAGGGTTTGCCGGCTCTGGTGAAGGCCATAAGGATACAGGATAAGGCGAGAGGTGTTGGCTTCGACTGGGAGAACAAGGAACAGGTGTGGGATAAGGTAGAAGAGGAAATGAATGAGTTCAAGCAGGAGAATGATAGGGAGAAGAAAATGGAGGAGTTCGGGGATCTTATGTTCTCGCTGGTAAATTATGCGAGGTTCCTGGATATCGATCCGGAAGAGGCGCTTGAAAGGACGAACAAGAAATTCATTAAGAGGTTTCAGTATTTAGAGACCGAATCGGCGAAAGATGGAAAGAAGATGGGAGAGATGACGCTGGCAGAGATGGATGTTTATTGGGAGAGAGCGAAGAGTCTGTGATGAATGATTAGTGATACGATCATTTGGAAATTGAAAAATCGAAAGCCTGATAGGGAACATCATTATTGATCTCAAGAAGGGCGTGTTGCATGCCGTTGATCCAATAGGCCGGCACCTGGAGTACACCGTTACTCTGGTATCGATACCCTAAAACATACACGTCGCCGTTATTAACTTTTAGGCCGACAGCTTCTCCACCATCGCTCAGAACAACAGGCTTACCGTTTTTCCAGTATGTTGCCACGATGTCGTCATCACCAGCACCTTTCTTTTGGTTACCAACAACATATACATCGGAGCCATCTACGTATACTGCATTCGCTTTGGATGACAACATTTTGTCACTAAGCTCCAGCTTCGTCGCCTGTTTATTGGTCCAGTAATAACCGCCGTCGCTACCATTGCCTACAATATGTAATTGATCATTTTTTGCAAATGAACCAGTGGCAACAAAATTTTCTCCTCCCTCCAGGAATTCGCCACCGAATGGATTATCCCAAAAGAATGTCTTGTTATAATAGCTACCCAGTACATATACTTTATTGTCAATGACAGTAATTGATGTGACTTTCGCCTGGATCTCGTGAATGAACGAATAGTCTTCATCGACCCAATATGTAGGGGTCACGTATTCGTTTTTATCATCGTGTGTGTATCGATAGCCACCGCAGTAAACAATTCCCTGCGAGACAAAAATTGTTTCAATGCTTCCGTCGTCGCTCAGAGTGGTAGGTGTTCCGTTTTTCCAAACGGTTGGCTTCAGATCCTTGCCGTCTTTCGTTTCGATGTGACCGGCGAGATATATATCAGAGCCGTCGACAAAACCACATTTGATAACGGTAACGGCATCGCCGACATCTTTTATTGATTCGTTAGTCCATGAAACAGATCGTCCGTGGTCTATCGCGCCAGCAGTTAACACCTGAATTTGTGGAGATGTGTCGTCATCTTTACAACTGATCAGTAGAATTGTGATAAATGAAAGGGCGAAAAGTAGTTTTTTCATGGGGCTAAAGTGTCTTCAAACGTAAAGGTAACGATTGGAAGACAACGGCCGGATGAAAGTACCCCCTAAATAAGATTGTTGGCGTAAGCGTATTTGATGAGACCCACGAGATTGGTTGCGCCGGTTTTCTTTAGAATATTCTTTCGGTGAGTTTCAACCGTGCGTTCACTTATAAATAAGATCTCCGCTATCTGCCTGCTGCTGTATTCTTTCGCCACTAACCTCAGGATCTCGACTTCGCGTGCAGTAAGAACACCTCGCTCTTCGGGCTCGTCTGCCATTTGAATCAAAAGGTCCGAGATCTCATCGCTCAGGAATCTCCTGTTGGCCATCACCTTGTGGAGCGCGTCGACCAGCGTTTTGTGCGTATCTTTTTTCAGTATATAACCGTGGATGCCCGCGCGAAGCAACTCCCTTACGATAGCGGGGTCATCGTGCATGCTCAATACGATTATCTTCATGTCGGGGAGAACAGATTTCGCGGCGCGAATAAGGTCAAGACCGGTTAGTTCGGGAAGCTCATAATCGGTAACCATGATATCGTATTCGTTCGACTTTATAAGTTGCAATGCATCCCTGCCAGTGGAGGCTGTATCTTTTACTTCGAAGTCGTTCGAACTGCTCAATAGATTCCTGACCCCATCGAGCAGTATACGGTGGTCGTCGACCAGTAAAATGGAGCGTTTATCCATGAGTTTCTTTCTTCCGAAAATTCTTTCAAGCATGCTCCGATCGTTGACTGGAGCAAAACACCAAAATCTTAAGGCTCTTACCTATACCTGCTGCTCGGTATTTTGTTTGGCTAAAGCCACCGAAACAGGCACTGTTATAATAACGGTACTGTTCTTTCGCCCTAATTGGGTGTCAATTTCTATCGTGCCTTTGATCAAACTCACTCTCGAGTGAACGTTGCGCCAGCCATTCCCTTCTTTGCTGTTCTGAAACGCCTGCAGATCATAGCCGTCTCCATCGTCGTCGATCGTGAGAACAAGCTCGTTTTCATAACCTGTAAATGATATTGTGACCTGGGTGGCGCGCGAATATTTGATAATGTTGGAAAGTAGTTCCTGCACGACGCGATATAACGATATCTCCATCACCTGCGGAAGCCTGTCTTTTACGTCGAACGCCGACAACGTTCCCTTGATCCTTCCGACTTTATTGATCTTTCGGATCAACTCATTTACCGCAGCCACTAATCCTTCTTTCACCAGGACCGGTGGCATCAGGTTGAATGCGATGTTCCGGATCTCGTCGTGAACTTCGTTCAACAATTGTTCCGATGACTCAAACAACTGGTCTCTTTTATCGAAAGTTGAAGGCTGGCGAAGCGACGAGATGTTGAGCTGTAGTGCAGAGATCAACTGGCCCATGCCATCGTGAAGATCCGTTGCGAAACGCTTGCGCTCCTGTTCCTGCGATTCGATCACAGCATTTATCTGTGCTTCTCTAAGACGGACCTTCTGTTCCTGTAAGATCGCTTTCTGATGCTGGAGGTTTCTTGACCGCCATGTTATAAAAAGAGAAACGATAAGTATGAGCGTAGTCACCAGGCCACCGATTACTATATAATTCCTTTCTATCGTCGTTGTATGTAGTGCAATTGCCTGGTCCTTCTTCTCTGTCTCATACTTTGTCTGAAGGTCCTGTATGACTTTCGTCCTTTCAATGTTAAAAAGAGAGTCTTTCAACAAATGATTCTGATGCTGGTACGCATAGGCGTTCTTATAATCATCCAAATGCGTGTATGTCTCGGCTATAAAACCATTTGTATGTCGAACCAGGTCTGTGTAGTTGATCTTTTTCCCCTCTTCCAGTCCCTCCAGGAAAAATTTCAATGCTTCCTTATACAGTTTTGCGCTGTAGTACGTCTCTCCTGTATTCACAAGATTTACAGCTACGCCTTGTGTGTCGCCGATCTTCTTCCTGATCACGGTAGATGAATCGAGATCCTTCAGGGCGGTCGATATATCGCCGTCATTCAATGCCATTTCGGCAAAGTTGAGATAGGCGTAGCCAAGACCCACACTGTCTTTTAACTGCTTACGGATCTTCAAAACCTCTTCGAAGAACGGACGTGCTTCCTTATACTTTCCTTCTGCCGCCAGCCACGATCCGCGATGATCGAGTGTTGTTCCTAGGTGCCCGAGATCATTAACCGCCCTGGCATTCTCTTCGGCAACGTTCAATGCGACTTCAGATTCCACAATGTTTTTCTGTTTATGATAGAACACGGCCATCTCGTTGTTAACAGCTGCGATACCCGACTTATCTTTCAATGAGTCGAAGAGATGTAATGATCTGTAAAACTTCGGAAGAACTTCTTTGTAATTGCCCGAGAGGAATGTGATTACTCCCCAATCCATGCTGGACCATGCTTCTTCGGCAGGCCATGCATTTTTATGAGAGATTTCAGTTGCCCATTTAGCCAGGTCCGCGGCGCGTTGGAAATCGGCGCTGTAAAGTTTATAGAAATTTTTATTGATGAACTGAACACTGTCGCGGACATCCTTTTTTTGTGCAACAGCGGGGATGAAAGCGAGCATAAGTGCGACGAGCAGGCCGGTTCTGAAGCTCAACATTTTGAAAGATATGAATTCCAGCCACCGAAACTCCTTAAACATGTAAAGATCGGATCAAGTTAAGGGCTGGCACGGAGCAATGATACCCACTGCTAGGTATGCCAAATTACCAGCAGATACGGATTTCTTACGGATTAGGATGGCTGTTCCTTTGAAGAACATAAAACTCAACCCCATGAAATATCTAATCCTGCCTTTGCTGCTCATTGCGTTCGTGGCACAAAGCCAGACTATCGATGTGGAAAAAAACTTCGACGTTTCGAAGGATGCCCAGAAGGGTTTCATTCACATGATAGACAACAACGAAGCAAAACAACAACTTGATGTTATCTATCGCGTTCGAGCGAAGCGCAATCAGGCAAAATTCATCACCTATACATTCGACTACAATTTCAACCTGGTCAACCAGGCGGAAGAAGTGATCGACATGGAGAAAGAACTTCCTTCAAAATATCGCCCCAAGCGTTACAAGGGCGAGAACTATGAAGTTGAAGGGCTTTATGTGGAACCCAATATGATGGGTAGTCTCGTGTTGAAGCGTAAAGTGACGAGATATAACTGGAATTGGTTCAAAGGCGACTACAACGCAACGACCTCAGTGGAAGGTAAACTGAAGGCGAAGACTGACGATGACAAGAAGTTATTCTATCATTATCATATCGAAGAAAGCAATGACGGCACCGCAATGATCCTTGCCGGAGAAAAAGGTGGCAAGGAAGGTCCATTGAACCACTTGATGAACTTTCACTTCCTGAAATATGACATCAATCTTACCAAGCTTGCAGATGTATCTGTGAACTTCGAAACGCCACAGGCCCTCGCGGGTACGTGGAGCTTTCTGAATGACGATGGAAAGCAGAGCGACTTCGTCGCAGTATTCGCGCCTACTAAAATTAAGAACTTCGTTGGCGGTGGGAAGTTCTGGAGCAAAGATCCCTCGGAGTACACGTATGTACGGGTGTCTTATGACGGTAAACTGATCGACCGGATCACCTTCAAATCTCCCGGTAGCCTCTGGAGAATCGATGAATTCATTAAATCACAAGATGGCTCAGTTTATATCTATGGACCGTCTAACGACGTAACAGACGATTACTACGCCGGACGCCAGGATGTATCGAGCGAGAAAACCAAATGGCCCCGCTTCCAGCTTGCAAAAATTTCAAATAATAAGTTGGAATTCGTTACTAGCACGTCTATGGACGACTTCAAAGCAAAGTTGAAGCCTCAGCCCGACGGCAAGAAAGGAGATCCATATAACGGCCGTCGAGTGCAGTTCGTCTATTCCGCAATTAGCCCAACCGGTGAGCTTGTCCTCTCAGGTCAGAATTACGGAATGGCAAAGAACAGCAAAGGCCAGGTTATCGGTCGCGAATACGAAGACCTTGTAATGTTCCACTTCGACACCAAGGGCCAGCTTATCTCCGAATACACAATGAATAAGAAGAAAGCGGCATTATCTCCCGATTACCAATTCTTCGAATTCAGCAGCGACGGTAAAGCGATGTACTGGAGCTTCTTCGACAACATAGACACCAAGGTTGTTAAAGAACTTGACTTCACGATCGAAAAGCCTTTGGCTATGCCTAAGATGGCGAAGATCAACCTCACAAACGGTACGTTCGAGAAATACACCGAGTATGGTAAAGGCGACAACTTCGCACACTACGGTGGAGTACTGAACTACCTGAAGTTCACCAACACGAATCAGGTTAATTATCTCGGTGAGAACAAAAAGGGAAGTTCCCTTTGGTTCGCTCGCGTTAACCTTGACAAGTAAAATGATGTCTAGGGTTGGATTGTGTTTAAGGGCCGGTCGAGCAGGACTGGCCCTTCTCTTATTTTTTCTCGCGTCGGATGTTTCCGCGCAGGATGACTATTATATCAAGCTCGAGCAAGCATCCCTCGACGAAGCAAATAATGGTCAGTATGCCTCCTCGCTGGAGAAAGCAAGAGAGCTATATGCTGCTTACCAGGATAATATCAACGCACACATTCTTGCCGCGTATGATATGATCATGCTGGGAAGATATAAAGATGCCAGCGGATACATCGACGCCGCCTTTGCAATCGACCCCACAAATTTTTCAGCGTACTATAACGCTGCGTACTACTACGCCCTCGATGGAAATATCGAGATGTCGAAAAAATATTTTTTGGAGACGTTAAAGTGCTACGTCCCAACGTTCCCGGTGAAAGAAGCCGTCGATGAGATCCGTAAGGTCGGAGCAAACAACAACAAGGCAGCCGTATTTAACGAGTTGGCTGATTGGTATCAGCAGCAGTACAACACATTTAAGGAAAGATACCCGACGATCAACGGGATGTATGCCGAGTTCAATCAGAATCCATCAAACATTCGTGGGATCGCTGATGACTATGCTGCCAGGTTCACAAAAATGAAATGGCCCGAGATGGCTCTCGGTGTTTATGGACATACCTGTCGCGTGTTTCGTCAGAGCGGATATCCAAGCCTGGCCGTCGACGCGGCCGAAGCAGGCTTTGCTTACATGAGAAAGAACGGCTATGGTCAGAATCCATTCCAGGCAACAATGATGTTGAACGAACTCGTCAGAACTTATTACGAGTTAGGTAATGATGAAAAGGTCGTCGATTTCTCCGACGAGATCCTCTCTTTGTCTGAACATCTTCCACTACACGTTCATGACGTAAATGCTCTGATCTTAATGGCATCGTCATATGATGCGTTGGGAAAAAACGACGAAGCAAGAAAGCTGTCGTTAGAGGCTTACCGTCTTGCTGAAAAATCGACTAACCGTTTTGGTGCGGCCAGTGCTGCAAATTCATTGTGTGTGGCATATAATTTACGGCGTTTCGATACCGACGTTAATGATGCCATCTATTTTGGTGAGCAGGCACTGGAGATCGCGTTGAAGTACAAATTCGAGGATCTTTCGGGGACCATCATGGGCAACCTGGGATTGGCTTACTACAAGCTTGGGACAGCTGAAGGACAATCGAAATGCATTCGCCTCTACGGGAGTCTCGCGGCGATATACGAGCAAAAACAGCTGTGGGCAAAGGCTGCATCAACATTGATGACGACCGGCGTTATGATGTACCACGGCGGCGGATACCAGTATGCGATCGAATATCTTGAAAAGGCAATCGCGTATGAAAAGAAAAGTATGGGAGTGATGAGCACAGAGGATAAGCTCACATACTATCAATCGCAGATGAGCGCCTATGAATTTCTTGCAGCTTGCTATGCCCGTCTCGATAACAGCGAAAAGGTTTATGAAGCCATCGAGGGAAGCAGGAGCCGGGTGTTGACCGAGCGCCTTGCCAGGGGCAGGGAGGTTAAGCCGGGATCCATTGCCGGTCTTCAGAAATTATTGCAACCCGACGAAGCCGCGATCTTTTATGATCTGTTCACTGCTCACGAAGTCATCATTCTTGTTATCACAAAGAAATATTCGAAAGTATTATTTCACACGGACGAGACTTTTATCGGAAATATTAAAGAAAAGTATTTCGACAAGATGACCATGGAACATCGTGAGCGAAAGGGAAACGATCGCGACACGCGTGTTGCAATGGCCGACTTTCAAAAAGTGACTCAACTCACCCGTAAATTTTTTGAGAAGCCTGGTGTCGCAGATGATATCCTCAAAGAGTATTTACAGGGATACTATAAATTCCTCATCCTTCCTGTTCTTAACCGTCTCACGAATGTTAAGAACCTCCTGATCTCGCCCGACGATGTATTGAACTACATTCCCTTCGAAGCACTGCAGATGCACGACGGAAAATACCTCGTGGAAAAGTATGGCGTGCGTTATTTGAATTCTACCGGTGCTCTGCAATTGATCACCGACCGGCAATATTCCGATTCGCGTAAACCGCTTATTGCCATGGGCGGAGCGATATACGAACAAAACAATGCCGTCGCTCCCGTGATCACCACCCAACACGACTTGAACGCACTCGTTTCTGAAGTTGAAGAGAATAAGCGGAATGGCACATCGCAAAGAACGGCTTATGCAGCAATATTTGGAGCGGGACCAATGAATCCCCTGCCCGGTACTTTGGCGGAAGTCCAGACAATCGCGAAGAATGTTCCCAATGCGGAGATCTATTCGGGCCGCGAGTTCACTGAAAACAGGTTGAAGTCAATGTCGGTCAGCGGAAGTCTGAAGCAATTCAAGGTGCTTCACCTGGCTACTCATGGATTTGTGGTGGAGGAGATCCCAGACCTTTCCGGCGTGGCGATGAGCATATTCACCAACGAGACCAGTGATGAAGACGGATTTCTGAATGTGAATGAGATCGCAGCATTGAATCTGAATGCAGACCTGACCGTGCTGTCGGCTTGCCAAACTGCCCTTGGAAAGATCTATAGTGGAGAAGGTGTCACCGGTCTCACGCAGTCGTTGCTGGTTGCAGGATCCAACGCAGCGCTGGTTTCATTGTGGCCTGTTAACGATACGTCGACGAGTTTGTTTATGGCAGATCTTTACAAAGAAGCCGGTAAAGGGAAGAGCTATGCGCAGGTTGTTACAGAACTGAAAAGAAGATTTATAAAGGGCGAATTCGGAGAAGAATTCAAACATCCGAACTATTGGGCACCGTTTATTTACTTTGGGAGGTGAAGAGATGAGGAGATGAAGAGGTGAGGAGATGAAGAGATGAAGAAGCTGGCAGCCAGACTCGTCACCTCTTGACCCTCTTCACCTCTTCACCTTCGTCACCTCTTCACCTTCATCATATCAATTGTCCCAATCAAAAACCTCATCCGACAATTCAAGTTCTTTCTTCTTCTTGACTCCTTTCGTCTTCACCGCATCCCGCAACTCCTGCACTTCTTTCTTCAAACCGGCGGCGATATTTTTCTTTAACGCTTGCTTATCATACTGGACATCATATTCATCTGTTGTCCCGGTGATCTTCAGGAACACTTTTATTCTTCCCGCGCCATCATCTTCTATTGCGCCGAAGGCTTCATCAGGATCGATCTTCTTTTTGTTGCGCAGTGGTGCCGTCACCCGGTAATCGATATGCCCGTCGAAGTTATGTGTTCCGCTTAACTTGATGGTCGTTACGTTACTGCTGATCTCCATTTGTGGAATGATGATCTGTTTCTTCTCGATATGAATATCGTTTTTGATATCACCGAATCGTAGCTTGCTCAATCCTTCGTCGTCGAGGTAACGGCTCAGGCTCTTCATCGGTTCGAAGTTGTTGAGTTCTCCGTGTTTGATCACCGCGCTGATGTCTGCGACAAGCGTTTCAGGATAGAGATTAAGTTTCTGGTTTAGATTCATCTCAGTGCTAACGTCAGCCGTTGCCTGTCCTTTCAGGTGTTTATCTTCGATGAAGTCCTGATCGAAATTTTCGAATACGTAAAACAGGCTATCGATGTAGACGTTGTTCAGCTTGAATCCACTTACCACGTCGATGGCTTTCGGATTCTTTGCGTCCACTATTCCATCCATCGTGATCGATCCACCCATGGCGGTGAACGCTAGTTTTCGTGACACTGCCATCTGGTTTTTGATCAGGAGGTTTCCTTCAATATTCCTGGGTTTGAATCTTCGATATTTCAATGCTCCCACCTCACAGTTGAAATTGAGATAGAGATTGGGAGAGATCGAAAAGTCATAGTCATCTGATTTCTCGTCGCCGAACGCGATGCTGAACAATTCGTCGAGATTGAGGTACTTCGACTGGAGGTCTGCTTCAACTCCTATCGGTTGATTTTCGAACAATAGGAACGTGATACTGTTCTTGAAGAGTCCATTTAAAACGATATCAGATTCGCCGATCGTTGCCCTGCAGTTACTCAATGCGAGATCGTTGTTGTTGAATTGAAGAGATCCATTCAATCCATCGATGATAACGGGACGTTTGCCAAGTGACAAATGCAGGTCGCTAAGGTCCAGTGTGCCCGCTGCTTTTACCCGTTGTGCGGTAGCGCGTTTTTTCAAAAGGCCGATCTCCCCTGCAAATGAAACGTCGGCTTTAACCTTGCCGCTCATTTCGTTCACACCCGGGATCGGGTAGAATTGCATGATGGACTTCGCATCAAGATCGCCTTTAAAAACGAGATCGATCACCGGGTTATCGAAGTTGCTCAGACCGAAGTCGGCTTCAAAAGGGAGTCCGTTCAATTCACCCTTCACTCTCTTCAGAAACAGTTTCGCATCGGCCAGGCTGGAGAACGATGGCGTCGCGAAAGATCCTTCGAGGTTGGCTTTCGTGATACGTGAGTGGTAAGATGGATGGAAGAAAGTTGCATCCGTGCACCCGAATGCTATTGAAAAGAGCGGATCTTTTTTCGCGCTGATCTCACCCTTCACAATAAAACTGAAGAACACTTCGCCGTTACTTTGATATTCGCGAAACTGTTTACTGAAATCTTCAGGCAACAGTGAAAGAACTGTCTGTATGTCGGTGTTCTTACCATGTGCCTGTATGTCGATAAGATTCTTGTCTTTGAAGTTATACGCGCCCGTTACCTCAAAATTCGATCGCTTCAGCCCCAGTGATGAGGGATTGATCGTCACGATCTTATTTTCATCATCATAGTCGATATCGGCAACAGCGTCAAACTCTTTGTGAACAAGGAATTTTTGTTTACCCACGCCGATCTGCTCCGTCGTCACATCGCCTTCTGCATGAATTTTATAGAGATCGCCTAAGATCCTGATCGAAGCATCAAGCGCTTCACTCCTGAAGAGATGAAATTGTCGTGCCTGCTTATCATCGTAAGAGACTTCCGTGTCGATCAGCTTTACATTCTTCAGATCGAACGAGATAGTACCGGTGCCACCACCCTCGCTCTCTTTCAGAATATTGTAATTGCTTTTGCCAACGGCATTGATCTTCAGGTGTGTGATGCTATTCTCGATCCTGAGCCCCTGGATGTCGTAGTTACCCTGCCAGACTTCGAAAGCGTTGAGGCGGAAAGAGATTGTTTTTGCTGCAATGAGTGTGTCGTTGCCGGGATGACTGTCTTCCACATAAACATCGTGAAAAACGATGGCGAGGCTGGGAAAATCCGACAGCGCGGAGACATCTATCTTCTTTACGGAAACCGGGGTATTGAGACTTTTATTGGCTTCCTGGATGAATTGGTTGATAATTCGGTCCTTAAAAAGGTATACGGAGACCACCAACGCTACCAATAACGTAACAATGGTTAGCGTGAAATAAAAAAGGATGCGTTTGAACCTTTTCAAGTTTAAAAAATCGACCTGCAAAAATAGTGATCCTAACGCAAATAACAGGCCGGGAAAAGATGAAGAGGTGAGGAGGGGACGAGGTGAAGAGTCTGGCTGCCACGTTTCTCACTTCTTCACCTCTTCCTCTCTTTACTTCCTCACCTCCTCCTCTCTTCACCTCCTCACCTCATTCCATTTTCAGCACATCTACCGGATTCATCGTCACGCCGCGTCTCACCTGTGTACCAATTGTCAGGAAAGCTATCAACGTCAGGATAAGCGCCGGTATTGCAAACAATTCAAACCCGATCCCAATTTTAAAAGCAAAGCCGTTAAGCCACGAATCGATCCCATACCACGCAACGGGAATGGCGATAATGGCTGCAATTCCCATCAGGACCACGAACTGGCGGACGAGCAGGGCAATAATACTGGCAACAGGAGCACCAAGTACTTTGCGGATACCGATCTCCCTGAGTCTTTGCGACGTTGTGAAAGATGCGAGTCCCCAGAGTCCGAGGCAACAAATGATAATAGCGAGTCCGGCAAACATTCCGAATATTTTTCCGAACTGCTGATCGGCCTTGTATTGATGGTTAAATGAGTCGTCGAGGAAGTAGTACTGGAACGGATCGTTCGGCAGCATCTCACGATAGAGTTTATCGAGTGCCTCGACAGTTGCAGGGATCGAGCCGCCCTGCAGGTGTACTGATATTTTCATCGGCAGGATGTTTTCGGGTACGAATACGAATGGCGTATACTCAGCCTTCAACGAATTCCAGTTGAAGTTTTTTGCGACTCCCACGATGTTGAAAGTATCTTCTATAAGAAGTTTCTGGGTCAGCGCTTCTTCGGCCGATCCGAGCTTCAAAACGCCTAATGCTGCTTCGTTGATGATCACCGATTTCATATCGGTGGCGGATTCTGGCCTGAAGTTATTTCCCGACAAAAGTTTGATATCGTAAGTGGGAACAAAATCAGGGTCGACAAATACGATACTTACACTGGTATTCGAGCTCTCAGGTTCACCGAACTTCCTGATATCGGCGCCCCAATTATAACCGGCTGCGGGAACTGCTCCTGAAGTTGCGATCGATTCAACGCCGGGAAATTTGCCGGCTTCTACTTTATAAACTTCAAGTTTCTTTTTGGCGTCCTCCCATTTTAATGTTCCGGGAGCATCAATGATCATCATCTGGTCCATCTGTAATCCTGTGTCCTGCGATTGCATGAACTTTATCTGGCGGTACACTGCAAATGTTCCTGCGATCAACACCAGTGATGAAACAAATTGAAACACGACCAAAGCCTTTCGAAGAGAGAAACCCCGCTCGCTTTGTGTCTTAAACGCTTTCGTGATCTTGAACGACGACAATATAAATGCGGGATATATTCCCGAGGCAATAGTTCCAATTGCAAACAATGCCATCAGAATAAAGTAAAGTCGGACATCGTTAAAATGAGTCGGTAGTTCTTTACCGAGCATATTACTGAGCGCCGGTAAAAGAAGGATCGCAAGTATGATCGCGAATGCTATCGCCACGAGGTTGATCACAACAGATTCGAAGAGGAATTGTAGAATGAGCTGACCTCGTACCGCACCAATGGTTTTCTTAATGCCGACTTCACGGCTTCGTTCCATTGCCCGTGCGGTAGACAAATTGACGTAATTGATCCACGCGATGAAAAGAATGAACAGCGCTATGATCCCGAAGAAATAGATTGTACTGCGACTAACTGTTTCACCACCGTTGCGAAGAGCTGTGTCGTTGTGGATATTCAGCAATGGCTGCAAATGCAAGTCAACGTGACCATTGATCGACTTCCATCGCGGGTCTAACCATCGCTTGGAAAAGTCGGGAAGCTGTTCTTTCGCTGCGAAAAAATCGTCGGCACTATTGAGCTCGACATATGTGTAAAAATTATTCCAGCCCCAGCCATCATCCTGTTTGTATTGACCGGCAAGGAAGATGTTGTGCATCGGCGCAAGGATATTAAACTTGAAATTGGAATTGTCGGGCACGTCTTTAATGATCGCCGCAACATTATAAAGCCCATCAATTCTTCCGCCCGCGAGCTGCAGTGTTTTACCGATGGCATTGTCGCCGCCGAAATATTTATGTGAGGTAGATTCCGTTAGAACAATGTTGTTCGGACTATTGAGGGCCGTTGAAAGATCGCCTGCCACGGGCGTGAACGTGAATGCATCGAAGAAGGTAGAGTCGACGATCAGCATTTCGCTTTCGCGGAAACTTAAAGCCTGTCCACCAGACGGTTGATAGCTGACGACGCAAGCTTCGCCATGCGTTCTTATATAACGGTTTACCTGTGGCACATTGGAAGCAAGCGTTGGCCCGAGCGCATACGACGTTACCGCATTCGGTTCGCGGGCCTCATTATTTTGAATGAACGTACGATTGACGCGATACAATCGATCAGCTTTCGTGTGAAAATTGTCGTAGCTCGTTTCGAACTCCATGTAGTTAAGAATGAGCAGTGCCGCACAGACGCCGAGTGCGAGCCCGAAGATGTTGATAAATGAGTAAGATGCTCTTTTACGCAGATTGCGGAATGCAAGCTTGAGATAATTGAAGATCATAGCGGTATTGGCGGATGATGTTGACTTCTTCGAATGAAATAGCTTAATGTACTCGGGACGGAAATGACAGATGATGTTGAGATAAAGGCTGCGCCGGGCTTTCGATGGATTTTTTTGAGATTCCTTTTCGAATATTTCCATGAGGTTCCCTTCGACCTCATCGATATAGTCCTCGCGACAAAACCATCTCAAGAATCTGATACCCGGCTCCATTTACTTAACAAATATAAAAATAATAATTTCTTTCATTTTTGTTAAGTAAATAAACCTAAGGGGAAGCGAATGGTTACAGGCAGAGTAGTGGATTAAGATTATTTTCTGAAGAATGAGCCCAGGCGCTGCCAGAACCCTCGTGACGAACGGGTGCATACCATACCTGCAACCACCACCACTTCGCCCAGCGCCTCCTTATCCAGATCCAAAAGAATGTCGCCTGCGTTAGTGACCTCACCTTGGAGTGCGATAGTTTTTTCTTTTGTTTCAAGCCCAATTGAGGAAAAAACTAGTGTCAGATCTCCTTGTTGGCCATCGTGTTTATCGAGAGTGAGTTCGAAATTTCCGTCGACGTCTGTTATGGTTCCGTATTGGGAGCCTTTAACGATCACGTTTGTCCCCGGCACACTGGTGTTGGCGGCATCCAATACTTTTCCAGTCACTACCTTTTTTTGGGCGTTCGCCTCAGGGGCTTGTGTTAACGTGAGCAATCCTGCGGCAAGAACGGCTGCCACTCTATTGAATGACCTTCTCTTTTCATGAAGGTGATAAACTTTAAGTTGATCTTCCTTAAACCGACCACAGGTTTGGCCGTCGTCCTTTTTAAAGAACTCAAGGATCTCTGTGTCAGTGAGCTTTGTAAAATCGATCACGTTCTTCCTGCAAGACGAACAAAAACCAACGTTACCCTTCTTTTCGAAGTTGTCCCATTTTTCTGAACAGGGATTTTTAATTGAAACCTGGAGCGTTCCCATATATTGTCGTTACCTGCTGAATACGTTTCTTATTCCCCACCACCAGCGGCGTGGACTATACCATGGATCAATAATACACACGTCGCCCAGCGCCATTAAATCTGGTGACAGCGACACGATCCCGATATCTTTTTGTGACTGAGACATCAGTACCTCCCGTTCAACGGTCACATATCCAATGAAAGAAAAGACAAGCGTGATTTTTTCATCTTCGTCGGCATATTCAATCGAAAAATCCCCGTTCTCATCCGTCGTCGTTCCCCTGCTGGTTCCCTTTATTACAACATTGACAGCCGGAATGGCACCACCGGTTTCGTCTTTTACCCGGCCCGTTATTTTCGTCAAACCTTTGCCGATCGTCATTGTTGATGTTTGAACGGTAACATTGTCACCAATCTCATCATCTATCGACGTTACAGTTTCATACCGTGCCGGAGCAGCATTACTTTCAGATGGATTAGCAACCGACAGAACTCCGGCAGTCAACATCGCGGCGATAGCGCCGAAGTCTCTTTTCTTTTTTGGAAGCGTATATGTTTTAAGCTGACTGCTTTTGAAGCGACCACATGTTTTATTAAAAGCATGCTTTTTGAAATAGCCGATGATCTCCTCGTCCGAATACTTGGTGAAGTCGACCACATCTTTCTGACATGAGAGGCAAAATCCCGTGTTGCCACGTTTTTCGAAGCTGTCCCATTTTTCGGAACATGGATTTGCGATCGAGACCTTCATACGGAATAAGAAATGACCACTTGAAGATACTTGCGCCGGCAGCCGGATCATATCCCGGCGGTAGGGGGATTTACCCTTTTCCCGGAAGAAGGCGTCATTTTTTTGCACAATTCAATTTCTCTACTACATTTGCAGTCCCAAAACGGAAAAAAGCGTCGATTTACGGAGCTTTTAACCTGGAAAAGGGAGCTTAGCTCAGCTGGTTCAGAGCATCTGCCTTACAAGCAGAGGGTCGGGGGTTCGAACCCCTCAGCTCCCACACAGAAACCCCGGTAAACGCCGGGGTTTTTTGTTTTATTGGGCCCATGAAGAATATCCTGATCCTCAACGGCTCGATCCGGGGTTCACTAGGCAATTCCCGGAAACTCGCAGAGCATGCTGATAAGAAATTGAGACAGCATTTCGCTGTAAACTCATCTGTTTTGAATCTATCGGAACCGAAACATGGTCTTGACGAGATGAGCAAACTCCTCGAAGCCAGCGACGCATTTCTTATCGTCACCGGCACCTACTGGAATAATTGGAGCTCGCCTTTACAAAGATTTATTGAGGTCATGACTGCCTTCGAAAATTCGCCAGCTTTTTTTGGTAAACCTGTGGCCTGCGCCGTCACAGTAGATTCAGTCGGAGGCATTGAAGTAGCTGCAAGGCTACACGGCGTTTTTTCCGGGCTAGGTTGCTGGAGTCCTCCTTGCTCCACGATTGTTCTTTCAAGAGTTGGACAGGAAGCAATGGCAGCGTCGGAAGGGAAGAGTGACGATCCGAACGAAGATGTTTGGCGCCTCGATGACCTGGATATCGTTCTGAAAAATCTCGTTACAGCAACGGCAATCAAAAATGATTGGACATCATGGCCTCACGTCGCTTTAAAGCTACCTGGAAATGAATGGCCTGAGAATGGCGATCTTGATATGGGGAGCCCGGTGTTTCTTTGATCCTGTTGAACTCCAAACTTCAGACTCCAAACTTTAAACTTTAAGGATTCGGGCTCACACTCGTCCAGCCGCCGTCAACGATCAAAGTTTGCCCTGTGATGTGCCGTGCCGCGGGACTTACCAGGAATGAAACTGCCGCTGCAATATCTCCTGGCATTGCGGCGCGACCCATCGGCGTAATTCGCGACCAGGTCTTATCATATTCATGATCCTGCATCGTGCGCTCTGTTTTCGTTGCGCCCGGTGCAATACAGTTTACATTGATCTTATAAGGAGAAAGCTCCAGCACCAGATGCTTCGCAAGCATCTCCAGCGCCGCCTTTGTCATACCATACGCCGCAAGATCCTTGTGCGCCTGGTGGCCTGTTACAGATGACATAAACAAAATGCTCCCACCACTTCCTTGTTGTTTGATCTGGCGTGCCGTTGCCTGTGCAAGGAAAAAACTTCCGCCTATGTTCAAGCTCACCACCTTCATCAGGTCGGCGTGTCTGTATTCAAGAAAATCGCCAAACAAAGTGATGCCAGCGTTCGCAACAGCAATATCCAGGCTGCCGAACGATCGCACCGCAGTGTCGACCATGGTTTGGATGAAGTTGGGATCGGAAGCATCTCCGGGAACGGGCACGCAATGGCCGTCGTTCTTATTTATTTTTTCGGCAGCTTCAACAGCAAGTGATTCCTCGACATCATTCAATATAATATTGACACCTTTCCGGGCAAGGTCCAGGCAAATTGCGAGTCCTATGCCCTGACCTGCACCCGTTACGATTGCTGTTTGATTCTGCATAAGATCAATGCGAATCCCTTGTTACTGTACTGCCGGAATTTCCCTTCAACATTTTCATATCTGCACCGAGGTGTGATTGCTCCACGTTTGTCTGGTACAAATGCACATAACCTCGATCATATTGCTTATGTGTCGGCTTCCACGCTGCTTTTCTTTTTTTGAATTCTTCTTCACTCACTTCAATCATAAGAGTGCGCGCAGGAACGTCGAGCTTAATGATATCGCCATCCTTCACTAATGCAAAATTGCCACCCAACGCAGCTTCCGGCGATGCATGCAATACAACCGTTCCAAACCCGGTTCCACTCATACGTCCATCGGAAATGCGAACCATATCCGTGATACCTTTTGTAAGAAGCTTCTTTGGTATCTGCATGTTTCCGACCTCAGGCATACCCGGATAACCGACGGGTCCGACGTTTTTCAATACAAGCACGCTTGTTTCATCAACAGGGAGATTGTCGTCATCAATGCGTGCATGAAAATCTTCGATGCTGTCGAACACGACCGCTTTACCGGAATGTTGCATCAGGTGTGGGCTGGCTGCCGATGGCTTGATCACACATCCATTCTCACAAAGATTTCCATGAAGGATTGCGACACCCGACAACGGATTGAATGGTTTATCTACACTCGTGATCACATCTTTGTTCCAGATCTCTGCATTTGAATAATTCTCTTTTACTGTCTTGCCACTTACTGTTTTAATACCGGTATGTAAAAACTTGTCGAGCTCCTTCATCACGGCTGGAAGTCCGCCGGCGTAGTAGAAATCTTCCATAAAATGTTTACCCGACGGCTGAAGATTGGCCACGAGGGGCACCTCTTTCGACAGGTGATCGAAATCTTTGAGATTCAATTCAACACCGATCCTTCCGGCGATAGCCAGCAGGTGAATGATGAAATTCGTCGAGCCACCGATCGCCGCGTTTGTAATGATGGCGTTCTCGAATGCTTCTCTCGTGAGGATGTCAGACATCTTAAGATCTTCGTTCACCATGTCCACGATCCGTTGACCAGATCTTTGTGCGAAAACTTTTCGCCTTGAATCTGCAGCGGGTATCGCAGCATTTCCAGGCAACGTCAGGCCGAGCGATTCTACCATACACGCCATCGTAGATGCTGTTCCCATCACGGCGCAGTGTCCGCGGCTACGACTCATACACGCTTCCGCTTCACGACTATCATCTTCAGTCATTTCACCGGCACGTACCGCGTCGTTGAAACGCCATACGTCGCTGGTGGCGATATCTTTTCCGCGCCACTTCCCTGTCAGCATCGGCCCGCCCGAGATCACTAATGTTGGAAGGTTCACGCTTGCCGCGCCCATTACCAGCGAAGGAGTTGTCTTATCGCAACCGCACATCAGCACAACGCCGTCGATAGGATTCGCACGAATGGATTCTTCTACGTCCATACTTGCCAGGTTCCTGTATAGCATTGCCGTTGGCTTGATCAGGGTCTCTCCGAGCGACATCACCGGGAATTCCACGGGAAATCCCCCTGCCTGCAATACTCCGCGCTTCACAGATTCGGCGAGCTCACGAAAGTGAGCGTTGCATGGTGTGAGTTCCGACCATGTGTTACAAATGCCGATCACCGGTTTTCCGCGAAATTCCTCATCCGGAATGCCCTGGTTTTTCATCCATGAGCGATAGATAAATCCGTCTTTGCCGGTTTTCCCGAACCAACCCTGTGATCGAAGTGTCTTTTTCATGCTTGTTTTCAGATTGAGAGATTCAGGCAATTCGAAAAATGCCCTGTTTCATTAAAAATAAGGGTTAGGAGTCAGAATTCAGGAGCCGGGAGACAGAATTTGATGGCCGGACGAGGTGATGATCGACGATCGACGAGGTGACGAGGTGGAGACCCTGACTCCCGTCTCCTGCCTCCTGACTCGCGTCTCCTGACTCCTGTCTCCTGACTATGAAACCTTTCGCCCTCAACAATTGTATATACAATAATGGGAATTGAAGACGACATACGACAACCGAAATTTGTCAGTGAGCACGCCAAAGCTGCTATCAACATTCTTTATACGGGCAGCTGGATCCATAATGGAAACTCGGCACGTCTCAAAAAACATGGAGTCACCCCGGAGCAATACAATGTGCTCCGCATCCTTCGTGGAAGTCATCCGAGTAAATTGATGCTTGCCGAGATCACCAATCGTATGATCGATAAGAGCAGCAATGCAACACGCCTTGTCGAAAAGCTCCGTCAGAAAGGATTGGTGAAGAGGGAAGTCTGTGAGGCCAACAGGCGCCAGGTCGATATATCGATCACGGATAAGGGCCTTACTTTAATGAAGGCGGTGGATGCGGAAGAGAAGGAGTGGATTGATACACTGAAGAATATCACGAAGAGTGAGGCGATAGAGTTGAACAGGCTCCTTGACAAGTTGAGGGGATGATTTAAGATTTGAAATTTGAGATTTGAGATTTGTCCGGAGTAATCTCAAATCTCAGATTTCAAATTTTTTATTGGGGCGTAGGAACAACAGTGTTTCGGATATCGAATGCATCCATCAGGCTCAGGCTCATCAGATGTAGGTTTGCAAACTCGGACTTCTTAATTGTCATCCTGTCTTTCTTTGTCACCGCTTCTATATAACGTCCTGTAGTGATAACCATTCCGCGATTGTTACTGCCGGCAGGATGAAACTTTTCGGCATATAAAGCATAGACAGTAACGCGGTAAGAGTTGTCGAAGACTTCGACGACAAACTTTCCGGTCCATTCTCCATACCAATACATGCGTGGCGTATTGTAATAATTCCTTCCAAACTTTCTGCAGTCTACTTTATAATGCTTGAGCTCGCCATTGTATCCGGCTTCGTTTCGGATAACATTGAACGTAAAGAATTTCGACTTCAGCATTTGCACCACTTCATGACGAAGGCTGTCTGAAGTACCGGCGTAATCATACGTTTTTGTCCAATAGATATCGTCTTGTTCAATACGGAAGAGCTCATACTGCTGACCCGATGCGCTGGTGGTCAAAAATAGCGTCGTCAACAAAAGAAAATTTCGCAGGGCAGCCATATCACAAAAAAATGAAATTGTCTTTTAAGTTTAGATGGTCATTTTTAACCCTATTTTTTCAAAAAGACACTACTTTTTATTGAAAGAGCCTCAAAAAATACCCTTTCGTAATCCGTTGCGGTGATTTTTTTTCAAATCAGGGCAAATTTTAGCCCCCAGTTTTAAATATTTGTTAAGTCAAACAGAAAATCTATTAACAAACCTTAACCCTCGAGCGTATGAAAAAATCACTGATCCTTCTTGTTTTGCTCATCGCGGTCAGCATCCTGGCGCTGATCATTCCTGCCGTTCCGACACAGATCGTTACGGAAGGAATTGTTGCCGGAGATGTTGCCTGGATGCTTGCAGCAACTGCCCTGGTGCTCCTTATGACACCTGGTCTGGCCTACTTCTATGGCGGGATGATCGACACCAAAAACATCATCTCAACCATGCTTCAAAGCTTCATCGCTATGGGCGTGATCAGTGTTGTGTGGATTGTAGTAGGCTTCAGCCTCGCCTTCGGTGACTCAATCGGAGGATTTATCGGTGACCCACGCACGTTCTTCATGTTCCAGAATGTACTCGATGGAAAGCCGTGGTCACTCGCACCAACTATTCCTTTAGTGCTTTTCGCCTTCTTCCAATTGAAGTTCGCGATCATCACACCAGCCCTTATCACCGGTACTTTCGCAGAACGCGTTCGCTTTAAATCTTACGTGATCTTCCTGATACTCTTCTCTGTATGTATCTACGCACCACTTGCGCACATGACATGGCACCCAGACGGATTCCTCTTCGGACTCGGTGTGCTCGACTTCGCTGGTGGTACAGTTGTACACATGTCTGCTGGTTTTGCGGCACTCGTTGCATCGATGTATCTCCGCGATAAGTCGGAAAAGAAAACAGCAATGCAGCCTGCCAATATTCCTTTCGTTCTTCTCGGAACAGGATTACTGTGGTTCGGCTGGTTCGGCTTCAACGCAGGTAGTGCACTCGGCGCCGGTCCACTCGCAGCATCAGCTTTCGCAACAACAAACACTGCCTCGGCAGCAGCAGGTCTTGCATGGGTATTGATGGACGCAGTTCGCGGTAAAAAACCTTCTGCCCTCGGATTTTGTATCGGTGCCGTTGTAGGCCTCGTGGCGATCACACCTGCAGCCGGTTTTGTAACGATCCCTTCAAGTCTCTTCATCGGTACGTTTGCTGCGTTGATCAGTAACTTCGTAGCTCACTGGAAGACCAAGACAACGCTCGAAGATACACTCGACGTATTCCCTTGCCACGGTGTGGGTGGTGCAGTTGGTATGGTGATGACTGCTTTGTTAGCTCACCAGGCCGTTAACGCCGCTAACACGACAGGTAATGGACTTCTCTTCGGTGAGTTCACACTCTTCAAAGCACACATGATCGCACTCGTAATTGTGATCGCATTCGTTGTGATTGGATCTTATATAATTCTGAAGATCACTGATCTGATCTCTCCGTTGAGCACAACTGCAGAAGACAAAGCTGTTGGTCAGGATTTGAGTCAGCACGACGAAGCGTTGCCAACTTACGATGTGAGGACAGCTTAAGCTGTAATCACCAAAGCGCCCGGGGAGGAATTGCGCTCCGTACCCCGGGCCACTTTAGCTTATTGTTACTTAAAACACTCCCAAAATTATGAAAAATCCCCTGAACCGGTTTGTTATATATGTACTGTTCATAACGTCACCATTCGCAGTATTGGCACAACAAGACAACCTTACTGCGTCACTCAATAACAGAAGACTTCCCGTAGGCAAAGAGCACGATGAAAAGATCGTAACAGCAGGAGAAAAGAAAGAAGCCGAAGAGAAGGAAAAAGAAGGTACCAAACAGGAACCCGTAGCACCTGAACCACCGAAATTCACTGTCAACGGTTACATCGACAGCTATTATTTTACAAACTTCAACAAACCGGCGTCACGCGATAACCTCGGTATCTCAGGCGTTGGCCGTGGCTTCGATCGCCGCGTTGATCAATTCCAGCTCGGTATGGTGCAAACTGTGATGAAGTACACCAACAAGAAATCTGAAATGATCGCCGACCTCGCTTACGGTCCAAGCGCACAGTACGGTAACTACGGTAACGTTCCAAATTTCGCTCCCGCTTATGGATATGCGATCGGTAACGACACCTGGTCATCTGTGATCATCAAGCAGGCATACTGGAAATACAACGCTACCCAGAAATTGTCATTCACAATGGGACAATTCGGAACGCACATCGGTTACGAATTGATCGAAGCTTCGCTCAACTACTTCTATTCGATCAACAACACCTTCAATAGCGGGGTACCTTTCTATCATACTGGCCTCAAAGGCACTTACGCTTTCAGCGATAAAGTGTCGCTGATGTTAGGTGTGGTTAACGGATTCGACTATGTGCACGACAACAACAGGGCAAAAGGTGTTATCGGTCAGTTGGCTTTGGCCCCTGCCGAAAATTTCACAGCATACCTGAACTTCATTTCTACAAACGAAGCTAACGCAGATGCGACGGGAAAAACTCCGAAAGGAAATTTCACTTTGTATGACCTCAACGGGGTGTACACAGTTTCTGAAAAATTCTATATCGGATATTGGTTCATCTACGGTATGCAGCATGGTGCGCTGGGTTCTCCCGGAACATTCATCCCTGCCGATGGCGATACCGATAAAACGAAGAAGTGGTGGGGTGCTAACCTGTACTTCGTGTACAGCCCTACAGACCTCTTCAGCATTGGTGCACGTGTAGAAGCGTTCAACAACGATGATGGCGCCCGCGGTCTTCGCAGCTACAACAACGCAACAGCTACTTATGCAGGAACATCTGCGAATACATTCACGCTTACAGGCACATTCAACCTCGACGGCGGTGCACTTATGCTCAAGCCTGAGTTGCGTATCGATGCCTTCAAGAAGTTGAGCGGCGCTGGTCTCGAGAACTCACAACAGTTCATGGACTCAGACGGAAACTTTACAAAGAACAGTCAGACTACACTTGGTATGGCAGCTATCTATAAATTCTAAACATAATAACCTCATGTCTAAAACAAAGCTCGAATACATTTGGCTTGACGGTTACAAACCAACTCAGAGCCTCAGAAGCAAAACGAAAATTGTAAGAGACTTCAGCGGAACATTGGAAGATTGTCCAATGTGGTCTTTCGACGGAAGCTCGACAGAACAAGCACTGGGCAAATCATCTGATTGCCTGTTGAAACCTGTTGCGTTGTTCCCTGATCCGGGAAGAAAGTCGGCGTTCCTCGTAATGACTGAAGTATTAAGTCCGGATGGAACCGCTCACGAATCGAACGGTCGTGCAACAATCGACGATGATGACCGTGACTTCTGGTTTGGATTCGAACAAGAATATTTTCTCTGGAATCCGGCGACCGATAAGCCGCTCGGTTTCCCCGAGAATGGTTGGCCTGCACCGCAGGGACCTTACTATTGCTCTGTTGGAGCAAAAAATGCCTTTGGACGGGAGATCGTGGAGGAACATTTGGACCTTTGCCTGGCTGCTGGAATTAATGTTGAGGGCATTAACTCTGAGGTGGCAACGGGACAGTGGGAATTCCAGATCTTCGCCAAAGGTGCCAAGGAAGCTGGTGACCAGGTTTGGGTTGCTCGTTATCTTCTCGAAAGAACTGCAGAGAAGTACGGCATAGCAATCAACTGGCATTGCAAGCCTCTTGGCAATACAGACTGGAACGGATCGGGGATGCACGCAAACTTCTCGAACTCTTTACTTCGTACGGCAGGATCGAAAGATGTATACGACGAAGTATGCCAGGCGTTTGCTCCTTATGTTAAAGAGCACATTGCTGTTTATGGCGCCGACAATCATCTTCGCCTTACCGGTAAACATGAAACACAGTCGATCGACAAGTTCTCTTACGGAGTGTCAGATCGTGGTGCTTCTATCCGTATTCCAATCGCTACTGTTGAAGGTGGTTGGAAAGGTTGGTTGGAAGATCGCAGACCAAATTCTGCAGCCGATCCATACAAAGTTGCTGCCCGCATCATCAAAACAGTAAAGCCTGTTGGTGAGCCTGCACTGGTTTTGAATGGCAACGGGAAAGCTAAAAAGTAAAAAGAAACCTAATTCCTAATCCTAAACGAAAATGGCCTTCGAGAAAATCGAGGCCTTTTTTATTGCCCGGAAATCCAGCTATACTTTGTCTTAACTTTCGTTATGATAAGGTTCACCGCCAAGATCGACATCGATTCCCGCGACCTTCCTGCCGGCAGGCAAAGCCCTGACAAGAAAGGCTGGTCGTTTATCATCATCAGTAAAACCCTTTCCAACAAACTAAACCCCGGCGTCCGCAAAGGCTTTCGTGTAAAAGGGAAGCTCGACAACTTCGAGATCAGGCAGACTTCATTACTTCCCGTGAGCGGCGAACGGTTCATGCTCCCGTTCAACGCTGCCATGAGAAAGGGAACCGGTAAGCAAGCCGGGGATAAGATTGTTGTTCAACTGGAACTCGACAAGAAGCCACTCAAGATGAGTGAAGATCTTTTGGTTTGTCTGAAAGATGAGCCGCAAGCCGAGGCATATTTCAAAAAGCTCCCGCCTTCGCACCAGAGATACTTCAGCAAGTGGATCGACGACGCTAAAACCGCGCCTACAAAAGAGAAGAGAATCACGATGGCGCTGACGGCCCTTGGCCGGGAGATGGGTTTTAGTGAAATGATCCGCGAGCAGCATACAAAGGCAGGACGCGATCCTGATCGATATTCGCACTAAATCCGTGCTGGTAGGTATTTACCACGCAATCTATTCCGGCGATATTTGAGGTTCGATGAAACTCCTTCCTTTTGTCCTCGGCCTTTTCTTATACATCACCGCGTTTGCCCAATTTCCGGTGTCACCAAACCTTGTCGATGAAAATGGAAAACGCACCGGTCACTGGACAATACTATATGACAGTAATTTCTACCAGGTTCACGACCCCGACTCCGTTCGTTTCTATCGACTAATTCGTTTCGAAGCCGGCGTACCCGTCGGCAAGATCCGCGACTTTTCGAGAAGTGGTTTCAAATACTGGGACGGCTATGCGAAAAGCATCGATCCGTATGTCTTCGACGGCGAGTCAAATCACTACCATGAAAATGGAAAATTGAGTTTTCGCCAGATGTATGTCGACGGAAAACGGGAAGGCCCTTGCGCAGAATTTTATCCGAACGGCGCCAGGAAATCTACGGGGCAATTTCACAATGATATGCAGGAGGGCCGCTGGCAGTATTTCTATGAAGATGGGACCCTCTACGTTGACCTGACCTTCAAAGAAGACAAAAGAGTCGGCGTAGTCAAGTATTATCACAACAACGGCAAGTTATATAGCGATGCAGAGTGGAAAGACGGACTGATGAACGGAATCTATCGTGAATTCAATACAGATGGGAAAACCGTGAACATTTCACATTATAAGAACGACACACTCAACGGCGTACGTGAATTGTTTTATAACGATGGTGCCATCGAAAGCAGAGCCGATTTCGTGAAAGGAAATCGTCATGGCCAGGTTACTTTTTATCATCCTAACGGAGTAGTGAAATCAAAAGGTCTTTATAAAAATGGATTGCAGACCGGAGTGTGGGAGTTCTTTCACGACAATGGAAAGCGCAGCAATATCGGTCCCCTTATCGATGGTAACCTCGAAGGTGAATGGAACACGTATTACGACAACGGCGTGCTTATGCGTACGTCGAATTATAAGAAAGACACACTAAACGGTTTGTTCACAGAATATCACGACAACGGAGTCAAATCGGAAGAAGGAACGAAAGTAAAAGGACTGTCGGCCGGTCTTTGGAAGACATGGAACAGCGACGGGGTCCTTATTCACGAGGGCGTTTACGTCGATGGTGAAAAAGATGGGGTTTGGAAAGACTATTATAATAGTGGTAAACCGGAAGTGGTTGCGATATACCGCCATGGAAGTCTTCATGGGCACCAGGTAAAATATTATGAAAACGGTAATATGCTGGAAGATGCATATTACAAAGATGGATTGCTCGACAGCGCCTACGTCTCCTACCACGAAAATGGAAACGTAAACGGTAAAGGCGTTTTTGGAAAAGGAATGAAGCAAGGCGAATGGAAATTCAATTTTGAGAATGGCGTGCTGTACAGCGTCAACCATTACATAGATGGAAAAGAGAATGGTTGGTTGTTGAACTACTATACAAACGGCGCTCTTCGTGCCGAAGCCGAACGTCGCGACGATATCATGTATGGCTCCGCGAGGTTCTACGCGACTACGGGAAAGTTGTATCAAAAAGGTTCGTACGTAGAGGGCCTGTTCGATGGTGAGTGGATCTCTTATGATTCGATCACCGGTAAGCCGGAGGAGATGCAGCATTTTTCAAAAGGAAAACGTCACGGCGAATCATTCAGGTATAACGAGAAAGGAAAGCCCGGTACCAAATACTATTTCATAAACGGATGGGAAGAGAATACTGCAAATATTGCCGACAGCATCAGTCACCTCATTCGGATCCGTGACTTCGAAACAGCATTCAAGTGTATAAAATGGATGCAGAAGGTCGAGAAACGGGACTACGCAAAACGTTCTGGCAGAATCCTGTCGCTTTCCGTCGAAGCAAGCATCTACACGGGAATGCATAATTACCAGAAAGCCTATGAGTATGACTATAAATACCTGAAGGCTGTTGAGAAATACCAGGGTAAGAGCACAGAATATAAAACAGCGCTACACAATGTTGCCACAGCAATGCAAAGCCTGCAAAAGTATGATGAGGCGTTAGCGCACTACGATGAGGCCATCGAAATCGCAAGACCCCAGGGCCTCGCAAAACCGTATTGGAGCTCGGTCATCAACAAAGCCTATTGTCTGTACGACGCTGGTCGGGCCAATGACGCCGCGGCTTTGCTCGACGATGAAATTCAAAAGGCAGAACAGTTATACGGACCAGATTCTAGCGCCGCGTGGTACCTCCGTTCGGAAGTAGCAGAATATTATTACGACAGACCGGGCAACTATGAAAAATCGGAGAAGATGTTTCTCGATCTCGCCGAAGACATGCGCAATGCCGGTGAACAAAATAGTCAATACTGGTTTAGAACTCATCGCCGGTTGGGACAGATCCGCTACTATCAGTTCGATAAGCCAAACGAAGCCATTGCTCCTTTCACGGAAGCAATTGAATATGCAGAACGCAACAGAACTGCCGACACGCCGGAATATGGCGACGCACTTACAGATCTTTTTTATATCCGTAACACGCGCAACGCGTTGGACACAGCGTCGGCGAGGCAACAAAGGTTCATCTTAGAAAAGCTAAAAAAGTTTGTTGCTGAATGTGCCGATCAGGCTGCGTTGGCAGATGCATACCTGGCGATGGGTAACGCCGTATATAACATCGAGCTTTATGCCGAGGCGTACCGGTATTTCCATCAAGCCGAGCAAAGCATCGTTGCATCGGGACAGGCCAACACGTCACGTCATGCGTCCGTCTTACAGAGCCTGGCATTCTCCCTTTACTACAGCGACCGATTACAATATGTGACAGCGCAAAATTATTTTGAGAGATCTATCGAGATAAGAAAAAAGTTGCAGCAACGAACTTCCGCGGTTTATTACGGCGCGCTCTTCCAATTGGCCGAATTTCATATGCTGATCGAGAAGTACGATTTAGCTGCCGACATCTTTAATGATGTCAGGGAGATTGCCGTGGAAGTAAACGATGAGGTAATGATAGCGAAGTGCAATCAAAAACTTGGCGAAACAAAGTATCATCGGTGGCACTACAGCGACGCACTCCCATACCTGAAAGAGGCGTATACTTTTTATGAGAAACGTCTGCAGGATTTTCCTGATCAGTACATCAATACTGTCGGATTCATTGCCCAGTCATATAAATATAGAGGCGAAACCGAGGACGCCATTGCCTGGGGGAAAAAGAACTTGTCAACCGTTCAAACGCTCTTCGGCGACAAGAGCACATACTATTATTATAGAGTGTCTTCGCTGGCTTCAATTTACAGCCACGCAAACCTGCTAAGCGAAGCGCTCAAATACTATACTGAATGTGCTGCAGGACTCGCCCAAAATGAAGGGCCAGACAGCTATGGCGCAATCAATCAACAGATCAACGTTATCGAGACGCGCTTTAAGATGAACGACACGAAGAAGGCTATCGAGCTGGGGGAACAACTGGCAAGCCGCGTTAAACAAACTTATTCCGAGAACAGCGATCTTTATCTGAGCGTCATCGGCCTTCTCGGTAGGATCTATGATGATGTAAACAACTTTGCCGGGGCGGAGGAGAATTTCATTAAGGCTGTCAACGTTTCCCGAAAAATCAACGGCGATCGTTCTCCTTCTGTACCGATCGAATTATCGCGGCTCGGAAGATTTTACAACAGAAGAAATCGCCTTGAGGAGGCACAGTCGACATTGCAAGAGGCTGTTGATATCATGAGAGAGTCGGACTACCGCTCAACTATCGCGATCACATCGTATCTCGGATACCTGGGAACGGTGCTCCAGGAGCTCGATAAGAATAAAGAGGCTGAAGATCTTTACAACGAGGCTTTTGCCATCACGCGACAGGACTCTCTCAATAATCTTTCAAGTTATGTCGAAGCCGGCCAGGAGCTCGCCAGATTCTACTCTAAAGTTGGCCGTTTTAAAGACGCCGAAAGACTGATCAAGCGGCTCACAAACCTTATCGAGCGACTCGAAGGAAAGGGACAATATTACGCCACAACGCGACAGGACCTTGCCTACATGTATTATCGTCTCGGACAGTACAAGGAAGCGGAGAAGGAAGCGATAGATCTCCTTGCTATCCTGGAGGAGACCGTCGGCATCGATCATTGGCTCGTGCTCCGGTTGCATAACTATTTGGGGATCATCTACGACGACCAATCGGAATACGAAAAGTCCAGAAAGGAATTTATGTTCTGTATCGATGCCTCGAAGCGAAAGACGGTCCTCACAGAGAGCGATCAGGCTTCTCTTGCAACGTTTTATAGCAACATTGCCCGTATCGATTTATGTCTTGGCAACTACGAATCGGCCGGCAAGTTTCTCGATGATTGTGACCGGCTCCGCAAGCAATACAATGTAAAAGAAGGTCAGCTGAACTATGCCGCCACGATGGCCAACCGCGCGTCGTACTACCAGGCCACGAATAAAATGGACAGGGCAGAAGCCACGTGGGCTACGCTGACGAAATCTCTTCTCGATTTTTCCCGCAATAATTTTTATTTCATGAGCGACGAGGAGAAAGCGCAGTTCTGGAAAAGCTACAACGGTTACTTCCAGATCTTCCAGGCCTTTGCAGCACAGCGAGCAAAACAGAATCCCGCGATCGTAGCAGATATGTATAATGTGCAGCTTGCCACAAAGGCGATCTTATTGAGCGCATCGAATAAGATCCGCAAGCGGATCCTTTCGAGTCGCGATACGTCTATGGTGAGCATGTATTATCAATGGACCCGTAAACGCGAACAGTTGGCACAGCTTTATTCGTCCAATATTACCGATCCAAAACAAAAGCTTGCGATAGATTCTCTTGAGACTGCAGCGAGACTTCTGGAGAAAGAAATGAACATCAGCGCGGAAGACGTTTCGAAAGATAAAGGCGGGGAGTCGATCACATGGAAGAGCGTACAGGCGTCGTTAGCTCCCGACGAAGCGGCCGTCGAGATCATAAGATTCAAACACTACGACAAGTATTGGAGAGATAGTGTGATATACGCTGCAATGGTCGTTACATCTGAAACAAAACAGTATCCGAAGTTTATGGTACTGAATGATGGCAAGAATCTGGAGGGTCGCTTTCTCAAATTCTATCGCAACAATATTTCTGCGAAGGAGATTGATACCATGTCGTACAGGCAATACTGGGGACCACTTAAAGATGTGCTGAAGAGAAAATCACGGGTTTATCTTTCACTCGATGGCGTTTACAATCAAATCAACTTAAACACATTGCAGGATCCTGAAGGCGGTTTTCTTGTCGATGATAAGAATCTCACCATCGTCTCGAATACGAAAGATGTTATTGCCATCAAGTCGCGTAAGATGAGACGAATGAGTTTTTCGTCTGCCACATTATTTGGTTTCCCCACTTATTTCCTGGGCGGCAATAACAGTGAGGGTTCCAACGGCACAGCGCGTGATTTCGACCGGACGGGCATCAATACTTTACCGGGCACAAAAATAGAGATCCAGAAAGTCGGCTCTATTTTGAATTCACATAAGATCGATGCCAACATTTTTACGAATGAGCTTGCGAGTGAACATGCGATCAAGCAACTGCAGCATCCGCGTGTTCTTCACATAGCCACCCATGGCTTCTTTGATGAAGCGGGAACTGAAAGCAATCCACTGCTTAGAGCCGGACTTCTTTTGGCCGGAGCGGCTAACTTCATACAGGATCAATCGCGCGTCGACGATGAGAATGGGATTCTCACGGCTTATGAAGCTGCCAATCTCGATCTCGACAATACCGACCTTGTCGTGTTGAGTGCCTGTGAAACAGGTAAAGGAGAAGTGGAAAATGGGGAGGGTGTTTACGGTCTCCAGCGCGCATTCCAGACTGCCGGCGCGCAGACTATTGTAATGAGTCTCTGGAAAGTGGATGATGCAGCTACGCAGCAGTTGATGACCTCATTTTATTCGAACTGGATGGGAGGAATGTCGAAGGCGGAGGCGCTGAAAACGGCCCAAATCAGCCTGAAAAGGCAATATCCGCACCCGTATTACTGGGGTGCGTTCGTGATGTCGGAGAATTAAAAGAGTCAGGTATTCCAGCAAATTTCAAGTTAGGGTTTCCATATACCCTGTTCCCTTCGGCCCGAACTTTGAAAGTGGCTGGCGCCACTTAAGTCGTTCCACGAGTCAATTGTTGTATATACAATAATTGTATGAACTTTTATCTGCATCGCCCCGTTATGCTATCAGAAATCAATTAAATAACGCCATGAAAACCATCTTCCATAAATCTACAGAACGCGGACACGCAAATCACGGATGGCTCAACAGCCACCATTCCTTCAGCTTCGCACACTTCTACGATCCCGAAAAAATTCACTTCGGCGCCCTCAGGGTTCTGAACGACGACATCGTGCAGGGCGGCATGGGCTTCGGCGCACACCCACACGATAACATGGAGATCATCTCCATACCATTGTCGGGCGACCTGGAACATAAAGACAGCATGGGCAACTCCGGCGTAATCCGCCAAAACGACGTACAGATCATGAGCGCGGGAACAGGAATCCAACATTCTGAATACAATAAGAATAAAGACAAACTTGTAAACTTCCTCCAGATCTGGGTGTTCCCGAAAGTGAAGAACATTAAACCACATTACGATCAAAAAACATTTAAACACGAAGACCGGATCAATAAGCTCCAGGAGATCGTTTCACCGAACGGCGAAGGAGTTCATATTAATCAGGACGCGTGGTTTTACCTGGTCGATCTTGAAAAAGGAAAAGAAGTGAAACATCAGCTTCACAGCGAAAATAACGGCGTATATACTTTCGTGATCGAAGGTCAGGCCGACGTGAATAATCAAAACTTAAATAAACGCGATGCACTCGGTGTTTGGGAAACCGACAGCATTTCGATAACAGCAAAAGACAACTCTCAAATATTATTGATGGAGGTACCAATGTCATGAAGACCAGAACAGTCTCTCATTTATTATATGCGGAAAAAGTAGACATGGGTGGAATGCCGATCAGGCAGCCCTTCCCAACAATGAAAATTCAACAGATCGATCCGTTCCTGTTGCTGCATCACGCCGATGTTAAGGTGCCGGCCGACAGGGATCCTGATCATGCTGGCGTCGGTCCACATCCGCATCGCGGATTTTCACCGGTGACCTTCATCTTCAAGGGTGGTGTTCATCATCGCGATAGCCGGGGAAACGACAGCGTGATCTATGCCGGCGGTGCACAGTGGATGAATGCGGGTATGGGTGTAATTCACAGCGAACGTCCTCCAGTGGATATCCATGAGATAGGCGGACGCCAGGAAATTATCCAGCTTTGGATCAATACCCCGGCAGCGCATAAAATGGATCAGCCAAAATACATTCCCCTTTCTGCCGGTGAAGTTCCGCAAAGAACTTTCGGTAATGTAACTTTGAAAGTATTCTCCGGTGAGGTGGACGGGATCAAAGGACCCATGCCTTCACACACCGAGGTGAATGCAGCAACACTGGATCTGAAAAAGGGCGGAAAATTCATGACGAATCTGCCTGCAGATCATAATGTTGTGATCTATTTGCTCGATGGCAAACTGAATATCGACGGATATGGTTTAACAGAAGGATTGAACGCTGTGTTGTTCAAAAAAGATGGTGATGGTATCGGCTTCGAAGCGCTGGAAGACACGAGAGTATTGTTGTTGACCGGGAAGCCCCTCGACGAAAAGGTAGTTTCTCACGGTCCGTTTGTGATGAACAACCAGACAGAGATACTTGAAGCGATGCGCGACTATCAAATGGGAAAAATGGGCGTTCTGATAGAATGATCTATTATTGAATGATTTATTGAAATGTCTCAGAAGTCACATCAAATACACTACCCTGTTTCGGATCTTATCCGGAACAGGCGTAGTATAAGAAGTTTTTCGGCAGAGCCTGTCAGCGAAGAAAAAATTCATTCGTTGTTCGAGGCAACGCGATGGGCTCCTTCGAGCTCCAACGACCAGCCATGGTATTACTTATACGTAACGCGTGATCAACACGAGCTCTGGGACAAGTATCTCGACTGTCTCAATGACTCGAATAAGATTTGGGCAAAGGATGCATCGCTCATCATTTTCAGCATGGCCCGCAAGCAGTTTACGCGTCACGCGATAGACAATGCCCATGCTCTGTACGACCTGGGCGGCGCGAATTCATTTTTGGCGATCCAGGCCGTCGAGTTGGGACTACAACTGCGACAGGTCGCGGGTTTTAAGGCGGATAGAGTGAAGGAGAATCTCAGGATACCCGACACTTTCCTTCCCGGTGTTTTTATCGTCGTCGGTTATCCTGGCGATATCACTTCTTTGCCGGAACATCTCCAGGTAAGGGAGGCGCAGCCACGCGAACGACTTCTTCAAAATGAATTCGTCGTTAACGGGATATTTCCCCAACAATAGGTCACGCGGTAGGCACTCTTATTGCTAAATTTGCGCGATGGCCGAAAGAGTTCTCCTCCTTTTCCTCTGTATTTCGCTTGCTTTGGCGGGTTGCAAAAACGAACCGTATGAAACCGGCGAGCTAAGCATTGTGACCCTCGTTAATAAAGAAAGTGGCGGTGCAACGCAGACTTTCACTTACAGCGGAGGAAAGCTCAGCACCTACAGTTCCAGGAGTGCCACCGTGAATCACACCATGGAATTTTTCTATCGGGGCGATGAGATCGATTCTGTTCTTTCAGATAGCTCTACTTTTTCATTTTCAATTACACGCTTTTATTACAATGGATCGGATGTCACAGACAGCACTTTCCTTTTTCCAATGGACACTCTTTCCGCCGATGAGGACACAGTTATTTATCATATAGTCGATACGACATTAGTGTCGACGCGCGTTATTACCTATAACGCCGATGAAACGCCGGCGAAGGTGAAAACGACAACGTGGAATGAGAGTATCCAAACCGACGTGGAAGTCGATATTACATGGGAGAACGGAAACATATCCCGTTTATTTACCACTACAAAAACAGGTGAGACTGTTGTTCTGAAAGACGTGATCGCAGAATACGATGATAAGAAATCGATCTACACAAAGAGGAAAGAATACATCTACACCTTACCAACCACAAAAGATATCTTCTGGCTTTCTGCCAATAACCCGGTGATGTTCAACGACGGTACAGGTGAAAAGGGGTATAGCTATTCATACAACAGATTGGGATATCCGTCAGCTTTCACAAGCAACGTGGGAACCAAATATGGAATGACGTATCACCAGGTGCCCTGATCTTATTCTTCCGACAGGCGGGCTTTTTCGTTCAAGGAGTTCGGCAATTTGTAGTTGGCCAGGTTTGTGAACATCATCTCGTAAAAGATTCGCAGCCAGATAAGCGTGCACGGCACTGCTTTTATCGAGTGAACGCGCAGCCACAATCTCATGCCCGATGGATAAACATCGACGGTGTTGAGACTTCCAAGAACGAAGGCAAAGATCAGCAGCGACCATACCTTCCAGTCGAGCTGTGGTTGGATCACAAACCAGATGGCTATCCCCACAAACACTATTATATATGTCGACGACTCCGATGAAGAGCTGAACAACACCGGGAACATCAGCGTAGATGCGAGCAACAAAAACTGGTACGCCGGATTTTTGTATTGCGATATTCTCAGGAAAGGAAGACCATACAATACAACGAGCACCAACAGGAATGGCCACGTTGGAATGGTTGGATCCTGGAACAACCTTCTTACAAACCCGATAATGGAGATATCCTGGTAAGATGTAAGGCTCACGTTTTCAACATTCTTGATCACCAGGTATTCATACCACTGAAAATACATATCGATAACGTACTGTGGAGACGAGATTGCCATCGGAGCAATGAATAATAAGATGGTCCATAGTGCACTTCCCAGTATAAATTTCCATTTGTTCTTTACGAAGAAGAAAAATCCGAAGCCAACGATGCCGTATAGTTTTACAAACGTTCCCATGAGTATCGGCAACGGCGCCCATAGATCTTTTCGTTGCCAGATCAGCACGAACGTGTAAACGATCATTGTGGCGATGGCAATATTGAACTGTACGTTGAACGTTGCAGTAAGAAGATCATTGAAACAGATAAGCATGATCACGTTCTTTTGCCATTCTTCAACTGGCAATTGACGGATCACGTAATACAAGGTGCCTACCAAAAACGTTATCCAGAGCAAATGTCCCAGCCAATCCGGCATCAGCGCGAACGGGGCAAACAGCAGTGCGAAGAACGGACCGTAATGGTTCTTATCGAGGTATTCTCCCGGGTGTTCACCGTAAAGATTTTCACCCCCCATCGCATGGATGGTCGTGTACTTGAATATGAAATAATTGTTATGAAACTCGGAAAGGAAATTGTGCTTTACGAAAGTCCACACGATAACAAGGATCCACAGCGCCGTTACATACCTTTTGTCGTGTAAAATCTTCCAGCCGAATGATGCCATCGCCGGCAAGTTGGTTATGAAAAGTAGAATTTTCAACTTTGAGATTCAAAATTCCCCGCAATAGCGAGGAACCACTAAAAATAGAAAGTCAAGCAATCATGACTGACCTCGTCGTAATAATCCCCGTCTTCAACGAAGAAAATAATGTGATGCTTTTGTACGAGCGGCTCGTGGGCGTCATGAGATCATTGGGAAAATCATATCGCTTTATCTTCGTGAACGATGGCAGTCGCGACAATACTCTTTTAAAATTGAGAGAGCTTGCCGCAAAGGATCAGCATGTGAAATACATTGATCTCAGTCGTAATTTCGGTCACCAGGTAGCAGTGACCGCCGGCCTTCATTTTTCTAAAGGTAAGCGGGTAGTCATTATCGATGCGGACCTGCAGGACCCGCCGGAGCTCATCGCCGATATGGAACAGAAGATGAACGAAGGGTGGAACGTTGTTTACGCGCGCCGCCGTCAAAGGAAAGGCGAGAGTTTTTTCAAGCTTGTTACAGCAAGGATGTTCTACAGATTATTGAAGAGCATCACATCCGTGGATATTCCGGTCGACACCGGCGATTTCCGGATGATGGATTGGAAAGTCGTCGAGGTGCTCAACAAAATGCCGGAACAACATAAGTTCATCAGGGGTATGGTATCGTGGATCGGGTTCAAACAAACCTTCGTCGAATATGATCGCGATCAGCGTCACTCCGGGAAAACTGGATATCCATTCAGGAAAATGCTGCGCTTCGCGATCGATGGCATTACAGGGTTCTCGAATATTCCCCTGAAAGTTGCTTCATGGGTCGGCTTTGCAATCTCATTTGTATCCTTTCTTTTGATCGGCTATGCTTTATATGCGCGATTTGTTTCAGGTAATTACGTTCCCGGCTGGGCGTCGCTCATGATCAGTATCTTGTTTATCGGTGGAATTCAACTGATATGCCTGGGCCTGATCGGTGAATATATTATCAGGATGGATGCGAACCTGCGCCAAAGACCGCTTTATATCATTAACGATACGAACGTAAACGAGTGAGTAAGCATCACAAAGGATCGAGAAGTAATTTCGACCCTTTTATGTCTTCGGGCATGCAGACTTCGATCTCTTTCTTCAGCGCATGGAGAATACTTCTTCGCGAATAGTTCGAGTTCACAACAAGACTAATCTCACGGGCAGGCTTCGGTGGAGCAAAGGACCTTATCTTTCTTCTTTGCACTGCCGTTAGATCACGAGTTGCAAGCAATGGCAGTATCGTGATCCCTTTATTATGATCGACGAGGTTCTTCAACGTCTCCAGGCTTCCCGCCTCATAATGAAGCCTGTCACTTTCAACATCCTTTTTTTTCAGCTCACACAGGTTAAACACCTGGTTTCGGAAGCAATGTCCTTCTTCGAGAAGCCAGAGCTTGCTCAGGTCGATGTCTTTAGGTAAAAGATATTTCTTCTTCGAAGCGTTTTCGTCTGATGTATACGCAAAGAACTCTTCATAGAATACCGGATGTTCGACAAGCTTCGAATCATGAAGCGGCGTTGCGAGCAAACCGATATCTACATCCCCGTTTTTTAAAGCGCCGATGATGTCGTGCGTTACAAGTTCCGAGATCTTTACACGGAGTAGCGGGTGTTTTTCAACAAACGATGGAAGAAATAATGGAAGCAAATAAGGAGCAAGCGTCGGTATGATGGCGATGCGTATCTCACCGCTTACGTCGCTCTTCAGTCCCCGTGCGAATTCTTTGAGATGAGTTACATCGGCCATAATCTGCCGGGCGCGGAATATGACTTCACGTCCTTCAGGCGTCGGCTCAACCGGTTGTTTCGTACGATCGAATATGCGAACGCCAAGTTCATCTTCGAGCTTCCGGATCATCATGCTCAATGTTGGCTGCGTCACGTTGCTCTTGCTTGCCGCCGTCGCAAAATGCCTGTGAGTGTCTACTGCCAGGATATATTCTAGTTGCTGAATATTCATAGATATTCTCTATGCGAAGATAGAGAATATAAATAGAATCAATCTACCACCTGGTATCCCACGCCCTTGATGGTAATGATCTCGATGCCCGGATCGGCCTTGAGGTAATCCCGGAGCTTGGTTATATAAACGTCCAGGTTGCGCGAATTGAAAAATGAATCGTCACCCCAGATCTTCATCAATATATCCTTCCGGGCTACTACCGAATTCTTGTTCTCCGCCAGTATCTGCAATAACATCGCCTCGCGGTGAGATAACTTCTTCGATGTTCCATCGATCTTAAGATCGTAACGCGACAGGTCGAACTCGAATTTTCCGAGGTGAAGCATACCGTTAGCCGCAGGTTTCACTTTCTTCGAAAGGTTCAAAAGATTATTAACCCTCACGATCAGCTCCTCCATACTGAATGGCTTCCGGAGATAATCGTTCCCGCCCGATTCGAAACCTTTAAGCAGATCTTCGGTCTGTGTCTTTGCAGTCACAAAAATGATAGGGACGTTCGGGTTTACCTGTCTTATGCTTTTTGCAACGGAATAACCATCCTTCGAAGGCAGCATAATATCAAGAACGCAAATATCCGGCAAGGTCTTATGGAACATATCGAGCGCCTTCGCACCGTCTTCCGCCATATTCACCTCGAAGTCGCGGCTCTCGAGGCTTTCTTTTACAATGCGACCGAGGAATGGCTCGTCTTCGACATATAATATTTTCGTCTTCTGGTTGTCCATCATCACATTCCCTTTGGCAACGAAATTGTGAACACACTTCCTTCACCCGGCTTGCTGGCAACTTCGATCAGGCCATTGTGGCTTCGGATAACACTGTCGACGTAACTCAATCCCAGACCATAACCTTTAATGTTGTGAATGTCGCCTGTGGGAACACGAAAGAATTTTTCGAAGATCTTTTTCCTGTACTCCGTCGGAATACCAATACCCTTGTCGGCAACTTTTAATATCACCGTGTTATCATTCTCCTCCAGGCGTATAGAGATCTGTGGATTTTCGAAACTATACTTCAGCGCGTTATCGAGAAGGTTATAGATCACGTTCGTTAAATGAACTGATCCGCCACGAATTGTGAATGAGTCGCCTTCGTGCTCGAATATCACGTGAGCCTTTTGTTTTTCGAAGATCAGTTTCATCGAATGAAGGATCTGATCGACTGTCTTGTGAAGATCTACGGGCTCGCTCTCAAAGTTAACGCCGCGATTGTCGAAGACAGCTGTCTTTAAAACTTTGTCGGTCAACATTGAAAGTCTCGTGAGTTCGCTCTGCGCGATGTCCAGGTATTCGCGTGTCGTTTGCGGATTATCCAGGCCTTTGAAATTCCTCAACGCTTCGAGAGCTACACTTACCGTTGTGACCGGGGTCTTCAGCTCATGCGTGATATTACTGATGAAATCATTTTTCATGTCCATGAGCCGCTGTTGCGATTTCATGCTTCGATACATCATCCAGAAAGCTGCGGATGTGATGATGGTTAGTGCAATGGAGAACAAAGTCTGCGGACCAATCTTCCAGTACAGGTACGGAGGAACATGGTCGAACACTGCGGCATATCTTACCGTCGGAGAAAAATGTATCCACTCGGTTGATAAATTTTCCCTGAATTCAGGGATCCTTCGATCGTCGGCGAAGGGCGGCTCCGGCGGAAAGTTGCTTTGCATTTTTATACCAAAAGGGAGATCGATGCCTGCGTTGTTGAGTGATCTTCTATAATGATGGAAGAGACTGTCACGGCTCAGCGTGTCCACCATATAACGAACTAAAACCTGGTTGCCTACAGAATCCGTCTCGCCACGGGCCAATATGATCTCCGAGCGCGAGTGTCTCCTCCTGATTCGCTCTCCCTTTTTTACGGTGTCGATGTCGAACGAAAAAAACATCGTACGTCCTTCTCCTTTGTCGACGCTTATCTTCTTTAAACCTTCTATCGAGAAATTTTTGATCGACTTAATGAAGATAGAATCTCTCAGTTCCAGGATCGTTCCTCGCAATAAGTCGTTGGTTTGTCGACGAAGATCGTCCTCAGCCCGCTCGTATGAGTTGACAAGCCACAACGTCTGGAGCATAAGCAGCAAAACGATACTGCTTGTCATGAGGATCATTGGTAAGAAGTCTTTCCTTCTTTTCATCACCCAAAATTACACCCTTTGAGATTCTTAAAACCCGCGATTAACCTTAATTAACATTGCTTTCAGGACTATTAACCAGCTTGATGCATCCTGAAGTCGTTCTTTGCTTTGGCTTCCATAGCCTTTGCGACGGAAGAAAAAAAGTAAAACCCTAACGAATCACCTATGAAACCTGCCCTTCTCCTGCTCGGTATCGCCGTATCCCTTGCGACTGTCAATGTTATCAACGCCCAAACCGCCACGGAAGGTGTTATCAATTATGAGGTAAAGATCGACATGCATCGTCGCATTCCAAAGGAACGCGAGAACATGAAAGCGATGATGCCACAGTTCAGAACCGAGAACTACCAGCTTTTTTTCAACGCGAACGAATCGATGTACAAGAAAGTGGAGGAAGATTCCGAAGAGGAAATGTCTTCCACAAATGGTGGCGGTGGTGTTCAAATCAGGATGATGACACCAAAGCAGGAAGTATATCTCGACAATGGCTCGCAGGAAAGAATTATGCTTCGCGAATTCATGGGCAAGGAATACCTGGTCGGCGACACACTCAAAGTTGCACCATGGAAATTCGGAACTGAAACAAAAACAATCCAGGGTTACGAATGCAAACAAGCGTACTACACTGACGATTCGCGCCCGGAGCAGAAGCTCGAGATCACCGCATGGTATACTGACAAGATCCGTCCATTTCTTGGACCTGAAAGATACCAGTCACTTCCAGGGACCATCCTTGCTGTCGATATAAATAATGGTGAGCGGGTATTCGTCGCGAGAGCGGTCGAGTTTCGGTCACTGAAGAAAAATGAATTGAAGAAACCGGTGAAAGGAACGAAAATAAGCGACGCAGAATTTCGCGCGATGGTGGAAGAGCAGATGAAAAAGAACGGCAATACACAAATCAGGATAGGAGGTTAAAAACCGGATTCGCATGATCAGAAATCTACTGCTACTACTTGTACTGGTTCCGTCGCTTGCATCAGGTCAGAAGTTTACCGTTCGGGGAACGCTGACCGATACATTGAATAGTCCGCTTCCATCAGCAACAGTCATGTTGTTGAACTCGAACGATTCTTCTTTGGTGAACTTCGGCATTAGCGACGTCAATGGTGCTTTCGCGCTGAAAAATGTCGCTCCCGGTAAATACATTTTTAAGGTATCTTTTGTAGGCTACCGCACTTATACCAAAAGCATAGCGCCCGAAGCCGGTGTTGCCGACGTCGACCTTGGGATCGTCAGATTGAAACCTCAATCCACCCAACTCGATGAAGTCGTAGTGCAGGCCGAGAAGGCCCCGGTTACAGTCAAACACGATACTATCGAGTTCAATGCGACGTCATTCAAAACGAAGGCGAATGCCAACGTCGAAGATCTCCTGAAAAAACTTCCGGGCATTGATGTTGAAAGCGACGGAACGGTACGGGCTCAAGGAGAGCAAGTGCAGCGTGTAACCGTCGATGGCAAAGAATTCTTCGGCCGCGACCCGACATTGGCGACGCGAAATCTTCCCGCCGACGCTGTCGATAAAGTGCAGGTTTTCGATCGAAAGTCGGATCAATCACAATTTACGGGCATCGACGACGGGCAACGTGAGAAGACTATCAACCTCGAGTTGAAACCCGAAAAGCGAAATGGCGCTTTCGGAAACGTGATGGCCGGCGCCGGAACTAACAACAGGTTCCAGGGAAAAGCCAACATCAACAGGTTCAGCAAAGACAAACAAATGTCGTTTCTCGGTATGGGCAACAACGTGAATGAACAGGGTTTCTCCATCAACGACTACATGAATTTCTCGGGAAGTTCATCATCACTTGCCGGCGGTGGAGGGCAAATGCGTATCCAGGTCGACAATGGTGGAATGAACGGCGTGCCATTGAACTTCGGCGGAAGACAAAATGGTATCCTCACGAACTATGCCGCCGGTTTGAACTTCAACAACGTGTTGAGTAAAAAGACCGAGATCAACGGAAGTTATTTTTATAACCACCTCGATCAGAATATAACGCAGCAAGTGGAACGTACAAATTACATCCCTGGGGGAAGCTACAACTATAACAGCTTCGCAAGACAGAGGAATAGTAACGACAATCACCGCATCAATTTAACTCTTGAGCATAAGATCGACTCATCGAACTCAATTCGATTCACGACACAGGCTTCGAGAAGCAATACTCATTTGTCGACGTTGACTGAAAGCCAGACAATGACAACCGGCAATGAATTGCAGAATACCAGCAATAACAATAATCTCGTGGATGGTGAAGGATTCAATGTGAATTCGAATCTTTTGTATCGCCACAGGTTTAACAAGAAAGGCCGAAGCTTTTCGGTGAATGGAAACCTCGTGCTGTCACAAAACGAAAGCACGGGACAACTTTCTGCAGAGAATAATTTTTACGACACCGGCGAGAAGCGTAACGTGCTACAGGAGAACAGTCAGAAAAACGATAACCAGACGATTGGTACGAACTTCTCGTACATCGAACCACTCGGCGGCCGCAAATATCTTGAAGCTACGTACAACTTCAGGACAAACAGGAACCAGGTCGAACGGAATGTATACGATGTCAACGGGAGCGACAAAAACCTGAACACACAACTGAGTAATATTTACAACAGTGACTATCTCTACAATCGTCCTGGTCTGAATCTTCGTATCAACAGGGCCAAGTACAATGTTTCGATGGGTGTTGCATGGCAGAAGACAACGATCAATGGACGACTGGTCCTGAAAGATCTCGAGATCAATAAGTCGTTCCAGAATTTTCTCCCGGTTGCGCGGCTGAATTACGATTTCAGCAACCTGAAACACTTGCGTATCGAATACGAAACTTCGATGCAGGAGCCGACCATTCAGCAATTGCAACCTGTAGTGGACAATACGACGAACCAGATTAATCAATCTGTAGGTAATCCGAATCTTCAACCCGGCTATAATCACCAGTTGAATGCAAACTTTAATGTTTTCGATCCTGCAAGGGGGATGAATTTGTTTGCCATGGTGCGCGGGACCTATACAACGAATGCGATCTCTTCTTCACAGACTATTAATGAAAATCTTTCAACGCTTACCATGCCCGTAAACGTGAAGAATGGGAGCAACGTGAATATCAACATACAAGGTGGTGTTCCCTGGCGAAAAGCATTCAGTCGCTTTAATCTTGGACCGACGGCTACAATAAGAAACAGCAGGGTGTTGTTGAACGATGTGGAGGTTACGAGTCAATCGAATACTCTCGGTGGCACCGTGCGATATAATTTCACTTATAAAGATGCGTTCACGCTGGATCTGAGTGCCAATCTGAGCAACCAGTCGACGAAGTATGGTTCAGGGTCGACTTCAGCGCCCCAGGATCAGAAGTATTTCAACAAGACTTACACGGCAGAGACGAACATCACATTCCTGAAGAACTTCCAGTTGAATGCAGATTTCAATTACTATATGTACGATAGTAAAACGACAGGTTTCAACCAGAACATTCCGCTGTTGAATATTGCCGTATCGCGATTCCTTTTCAAGGCACAGAGCGGCGAGCTGAAATTGGGTGTTGTCAACGCGCTCGACAAAAGCCTTAGTGTTTCCCAGAGTGCCAGTGTGAATTACCTCGAGCAGACCACGTACAATAACCTTGGAAGATATTATATGGTAAGCTTTACCTATTCACTGAATAAGCAACTTAATCCGATGGAAGGAGGACCGAGAAGAGGAAGAGGCAATCGCATAATGATAGGCGGATAAAACAATATCCATTATACACTGGACATTACTCAATATCATTGATCAATGAGTAATGTCCAGTGTGTAATGTTTAATGTTTGCGGGTATTGCTAACTTAGCGTATCCGTTGAAAAGACTTTTTTTATGCCAGAATCACGTGATTTTACGCCAAGGTGCTGTCGCTTTTTTCCGATATTGATCCTTCTGTTAACTCACCTTACTGTATTCGCCCAGGTGTATACTCCCAGGTTTGATGTACAGGGTCATCGCGGCGCCCGGGGTGTTATGCCCGAAAATACCATACCGGCATTTATCTATGCGATCGATGCAGGCGTTACCACAATCGAGATGGATCTGGCAATAACGAAAGATGGAGAGATCGTGGTATCGCACGAAGGTTGGATGTCGTCCGCGATATCGCTCGATTCCCTCGGCAAATCCATTAAAGAGAAAGATGAAAAGAAACACAACATCTATAAGATGTCGTACAAAGACATAGCGAAGTACGATGTCGGCTCGAAGGGAAATGAAAAATTTCCGCAACAACAGAAGATGAAAGTTTCAAAACCCCTATTGAAAGATGTGATCATAGCGGTGGAGGATTATATCAAAGGGCGTGGATTGTACGAGGTAGATTATAATATTGAAATAAAGTCTGAGAAAGAGGGCGACAACAAGTTTCATCCAAAACCGCAGGTGTTCTCCGATATCGTGTTCGATCTTATCGACCAGTACCTTCCCTGGGAACGTGTGGTTATCCAATCTTTTGATATCCGCGTTTTAAAATACTGGCATGAGAAGCATCCGGCCGCGAGGCTTGCCTACCTGGTCGATAACCTGAATACGATCGATGAAAATCTGAGGCTCATTGGTTTTACACCCGGGATCTATAGTCCCGAATATCACCTGCTCTCGAAGGAAGAAATCAAGACCTGTCACACCAAAAAAATGCGGGTTATTCCCTGGACCGTTAACGACGCGAAAGAAATGGAAGAACTGAAGGCGTGGGGAGCGGATGGGGTTATCACAGATTATCCGGATATAGCAAAGGAACTGGGCTATACCGTTAAACCTCCTAAGGGAAAGAAGTAAGGAGTCAGGAGACAGGATTCAGGATTTAGAAATGTAAAACTTTCGGTCAGACTTCTGTCTCCTGACTCCTGACTTCTGACTCCTTAGTATTATTTTCGCGGAATCATTTTAATACCACCCGGTTCCCATGAAATACGATGTTTACTGCGTCGGCAACGCTATTGTCGATATTGTTACTGAAGTTGAATACGATTTCTTCGCAAAGAATGGAGTAGAAAAAGGCGTGATGACGCTGGTTGACGAGCAGCGCCAGCTGCAACTCATGAAGGCCATCGATATGAACAGGAGCAAGATGAGCGGTGGTGGCTCCGGCGGCAACACCGTCACAGCCGTAAGCCAGTTCGGCGGAAACGGATTCTTCTCCGGACTCGTGGCCAAAGATTCTCTCGGTAACTTCTTCCTGGAAGATCTCAAGCACAACGGCGTAGATACCAACATTAAGTACGACAACTGCCCCGAAGGACATTCAGGCCGCTGTCTCGTTATGACTTCACCCGATGCTCAACGCACCCTGAATACATTTCTCGGTGTAAACTCCTTCTTCGACCCGGACTATCTCGACGAAGCTGCCATTCGCAATTCACAATATGTGTACCTCGAGGGTTATCTCGTTACCAGCCCGAAAGGACTCGAGGCGATGAAGGAAACCAAACGTATTGCCGAAAAGCATAACGTGAAGGTCGCGCTCACTTTCTCTGATCCCGCCATGGTGAAATATTTTTCCGAGCAAATGAAAGAGATCGTCGGCGCAAGCGTCGATCTGCTGTTCTGCAACGACGAGGAGGCGATGATCTACACTGGCACCAACGACGTTAACGACGCGAGGGAAAAGCTTAAAGACATTGCAAAACGTTTCGTGATCACACTCGGTGCGAACGGAGCCTTGATCTACGACGGAGATACATTTATTAAGATAGAGCCATACAAAACCATGGCCGTGGATACGAATGGCGCCGGCGATATGTTCGCAGGTGCTTTCATGTATGCGATCACCCATGGACACAGCTGGGCAGAAGCCGGCAAACTGGCGTCACTAGCTGCTTCCAGGGTTGTAAGCCAATGGGGTCCGCGCCTCGAAACATCTGCCGTTCAGAAAATTTTACACGAGTTAAGTGCGTAACAACATTTTGGGGTTATACGTCTTAAGTCACAATTCCCGTTTTTACTTACATTGATATCAAACAAATAGCCACTATGCGTAAAAGCTACCTTTTCCTCGGTATGGCTCTCCTTATCGGGACAGCGTCCTGGGGGCAGGCCCGTAAGATCGAGTTCACCGAATATGATCTCGACAATGGCCTTCATGTGATCCTCCATAAAGACAACACAACGCCGATCGTAGCCGTGTCTGTTCTTTATCATGTGGGGTCGAAAAACGAGAATCCGGAAAGGACAGGCTTCGCACACTTCTTTGAACATCTTTTGTTCGAAGGGACAGACAACATCAAGCGCGGTGAATTCGACAAGTATATCACCAATGCAGGCGGAACAAACAACGCCAACACGTCGAACGATCGCACTTATTATTATGAGATTCTTCCTTCGAACCAGCTCGCGCTTGGTTTGTGGCTGGAAAGTGAACGCATGATGCACGCAAAGATCGAAACCATCGGTGTCGAAACTCAACGTGAGGTCGTGAAAGAGGAAAAGCGTCAGCGTATGGATAACCAACCTTATGGCAGCATCCTTACGGAGATCCTTAAACACGCATACACCGTTCACCCTTATCGCTGGCCCACGATTGGTTCACTCGACCACCTCAATGCCGCATCGCTCAATGAATTCGTGGACTTCTATAAAACGTTCTACGTCCCCAACAACGCCACGCTGTCTATCGCCGGCGACATAGATATAGACGCGACAAAGAAACTTATCGCACAGTATTTTAAAGACATCCCGAAAGGAACTAAACCGATTCCACGTCCGACAGTTGTTGAACCGCAGCAGACAAAAGAAGTTCGTGATGTTGTTCTTGACAACATTCAACTGCCGGCAGTTGTTCACGCGTACCACATGCCTGCCCAGGGAACCGATGATTCATACGCGCTCGATATGCTCAGCACATTGCTGAGTGGCGGTGAAAGCTCCCGTTTGTACAAAGCTCTTGTCGACGAACAGAAGAAAGCATACGTGATCCAGTCATTCCCGTTCTCTTCAGAAGATCCCGGTCTTTATCTCGTGTTTGGATTAGCAAACATGGGTGTTCCTGTCGAAGATCTCGAGAAAGCCATGGATGCGGAGATCGAGAAGGTTATGAAAGAGCTTATCTCTGAAAAGGAATTCCAGAAAGTAAAAAACCAGGTTGAAAGCCAGTTCGTGCAACAGAATTCTTCGATGGTCGGTATCGCCGAACAGCTCGCGAACTATCACGTGTATTTCAAAGATTCCAATCTCATAAACACAGAGATCAATCGCTACAATAAGATCACCCGTGAAGACCTTCAGCGCGTTGCAAAGAAATATCTGACCAAAGAGAACCGTGTGTCGCTCTTCTACCTTCCAAAATCAGCGCAAAGCAAACCCGACGGCACACAAATCAAACAACAAAACTGATCCTGATCCATGAAGAATATCATTGTCATATTGCTCGCGTTGATTTGTGTTACATCTTATGCACAGGTCGACCGCACACACGCTCCGAAACCTGCTCCCGCGCGTGAGATCAAAATCGGTGAATACCAGTCGTTCACATTAAAAAACGGCTTACAGGTCTTCGTTGTCGAAAATCACAAGCTTCCTCGCGTACAGCTCTCTCTTCAATTGAAGAATGACCCGATCCTCGAGAAGGATAAAGTAGGATACGTCGAGATCACCGGCCAGCTTATTGGTACCGGTACGACCACCAGAAGCAAAGCACAGCTCGACGAAGAAGTCGATTTCATCGGGGCTACTCTCAACACAAGCTGGAATGGAATATTCGCATCCAGCCTCACCAAGCATCGCGACAAGCTCCTTGAGCTGCTGACCGACGTGCTTTACAACCCCGCATTCTCGCCCGACGAGCTCGCAAAACTCAAGACACAAAAGCAATCGGAGCTGGCGTCTGACAAAGACGATCCGAACGCGATCATTGCAAACGTAAGAGCATCGTTGGTGTATGGAAAAGATCACACTTACGGTGAGATCGAAACAGAGAAAACGATCGACGCCTTCACGCTAGACGATTGCAAGAGTTATTTTAACACATACTTCAAGCCTAACAACGCTTACCTCGTCATTGTTGGTGACATCGATTTGAAAACAGCTACTGCCACTGCCGAAAAATATTTCAGCAAGTGGACACAGGGAAACGTCTCAAATCCTACCTATGCGCTACCCCAACCTCCCGCATCAACTTACGTAGCGTTGATCGATCGTCCGAACTCAGTTCAATCGATCATCAGCATCGCATATCCTATCAACCTTAGAACAGGTTCACAGGAAGCGATCAAAGCACGCGTACTCAACGAGATCCTCGGCGGCAGTTTCTCTGCCCGTCTCAATCAGAATCTCCGCGAAGCACATGGATTTACCTATGGCGCGACTTCCCAGCTGGCAAGCGACTTCCTGGTCGGAAGTTTCAGGGCCGGAGCAAGTGTCCGCAATGAAGTTACAGATAGCTCTGTATATGAGTTTATGAGCGAACTCAACAGGATCGTGAATGAACCTGTAAAAGATACCGAGCTCACCGCTGCGAAGGCAAGTATCTCAGGCGCTTTCGGACGGTCACTTGAAAACCCGCAGACGATCGCTTCGTTTGCCGTGAACACCGCGAAGTATAATCTGCCCAAAGATTACTACAACAACTATCTCAAGAGCATTGATGCCGTTACTGTTGGCGATGTACAATCAATAGCAAAGACATATGTCCTTCCTGACAGGGCACACATCATTGTCGTAGGAAAGGGTTCGGAGATTGCCGACAAGCTCAAGAAATTCGGACCGATCAAATACTTCGATATCTATGGAAACGAGGTAGCAGCTCCGACGATGGCGAAGCCTCTTCCTGCCGGCCTCACCGCCGATAAAGTCATCAACACATACATCGACGCGATCGGTGGATTGAAAAAGATCCAGGCTGCGAAGTCATCCAAAGTTGTTTACAAGTCCAGCTTCCAGGGAATGGAGATCGTGAACACACTCACGAAAAAGGACGCGCTCAAAATGGTTTGGGACATGAAAGTTGGTCTCCAGCCGATGCAAACTGTTATCAGCGATGGCAAGAATGTGTCCGTAGTAGCGATGGGTCAGAACCAGCCGGTTTCCGACAAGGAAAAGGAGGTATATCTTCTCAATTCTGCGTTCGTTGAAGAGGCCGCGATCGGTTCAGTAGGCGCAAAGGCAACCCTTACCGGCATCGAGCAGGTTGACGGCAAAGATGCCTATGTTGTGGAGGTGTCACTTCCAAAGGGAGAGAAGCAGCAGTTTTATTACGATACCCAGACCGGCTTGCGGGTACAGGTGGTCTCAACGCAGGATACGCCCCAGGGGCCGGTGACCCAGGCGGTGAAATATTCGGACTATAAAGATTACAGTGGAATTAAATTTCCGGGTGTTTTCACGCTGCCGTACGGCCCTATGACTATGAAATTTGAGCTCGTGGAGGCGGTTTTGAACCCTAAGGTCGACGATGCGATCTTTAAGGTTCAGTAGCAAGGAGCCTGCGGGCGTAGTAAATTTCTCCGTGATCGGTGTGATCTGTGAGCAAAATTGAGCATATTTGCAGCCCTTTTGGGAAAAAGTAAATAGAAAGTCATGAAACGTACGTATCAACCATCACGGAAGAAGAGAAAGAACAAACACGGATTTCGTGAAAGAATGGCAACTGCGAATGGCCGCCGCGTATTAGCTAGCCGCCGCGCTAAAGGAAGAAAGAAACTGACTGTTTCTGACGAGAAGACATTCAAGAGCAAGTAATCACAGCTTCGAAGGCCGTTTTGCTGATAGGAGCTGACTTCTATGAGCAAATTTACCCTGAGTAAAAAGGAACGACTTTCAAGAGAAACTTACATACAGGAACTCTTTTCGAAGGGTTCCTCTTTTTATTTACATCCATTTAAGGTGCTTCATCTCCCACACCCTGATCCGGGGAGTACCGTAAACGAGATACTTTTTTCGGTTCCAAAACGACAGTTTAAACGGGCTGTCGATCGCAATAAGATTAAAAGAAAGTTAAAGGAAGCTTATCGGCTGAATAAGTCGCAGCTCTCTACACCCGGAAAATTCCTCATTGCGTATATTTATACTGCTAAGACGATACTCCCCTCAGAGACGTTCCAGCAAAAAGTTCTTGGTACTATTCAAAAGATCAGTTCATTAAAAAATGAAGAAGGGTAGAAAAAGATTGATGTTGGCGCTGGTTCCAGCCGTAGTTCTGTTTGCATTTGCAGCTCCTCCTGCCGAAAAGTATTTCGAGATCGCTAAGAGTCTCGACATCTTTTCAACACTATTCAAAGAGGTCAACGCTTATTACGTCGATGAGGTTGACCCCGCGAAGCTCATTGACCAGGGTATCAATGGCATGCTCGAAAATCTCGACCCATACACCGTTTACATCCCCGAAGACGAATCTGAATCTTTCAGCATTCAAACCACCGGACAGTATGCCGGCATCGGCGCATTGATCGGTATCGTAAACAATAAGACAGTCGTTACTCATCCTTATTTCGGATTCCCCGCCTATCGCGCCGGAGTTCGCGTTGGCGACGAGTTTGTTTCTGTCGACGGTAAAGACATGAGAGGAAAACCTTCGAGCGCCGTTAGCGCTGCATTGAAAGGTAAACCTAAAACCGATGTAGAGCTCGTGCTCCATCGTCCCGGTTTGAAAGATGATATTAAGTTCAAGATCGCCCGCGAACGTATCAAGATCACCAACGTCGTTTATTCAGGTATGATCGATGCAGCCACCGGCTATATCAAACTTGATGATTTCACACCCGGTGCAAGCAAAGAAGTTGCAGACGCTGTTGTTAAGCTGAAGAGCAGCGGAGCGAAGAAACTTGTGTTAGATCTCAGGGACAATCCCGGTGGTCTGTTATACGAAGCGATCAACATCGTGAACATTTTCATCCCCAAGAACAAAGAGGTGGTTTCTACAAAAGGAAAAGCCGCCGAATGGAACAAGACATACGTGTCACTCAACGAACCCATTGATACTGAAATTCCTCTTGCAGTGTTAACAAGTGGAGGAAGCGCTTCCGCAGCGGAAATTGTTGCCGGTGCATTACAGGATTACGATCGTGCCGTGCTCATCGGCGAAAAGACTTTCGGCAAAGGACTTGTTCAGACTACACGCCAGCTTGCTTATAATGCACAGCTTAAGGTAACTACGGCGAAGTACTATATCCCGAGCGGACGTTGTATCCAGGCGCTCGATTACACGCACCGTCAAAGCGATGGTCACGTCAATCGTTTTGCTGATTCTTTGAAGGCTGAATTCAAGACAGCGCACGGACGGAAAGTTTATGATGGCGGTGGCCTCGACCCCGATGTGAAAGTGGAACCGGAAACATTTGGTTCTGCAGCCTCGGAATTACTTACATCCGGAATGTTGTTTGAATATGCGTCGCTGTATTGCTCGGAGAACACGGCGCCCGCTTCACTCAAAGGATTTCGCCTGTCAGATGCAGAGTACAACAAGTTTGTTTCCTGGGTGAAGACACAGAAGTTCCAGTATTCTGATGCACTGGATAAGCGTGCCGACGATTTGATCGCCGCAGCGAAGACCGAGAAGATATATAGTGAGTTGAGCGCAAACCTGAACGATCTCAAGAGTAAAATAGCCGCGAATCATGAGAATGATTTCACAAGGTTCAAAAGCGAGATATCATCACTGCTGGAGCTTGAGATTGCATTCCATTATGGATTAAATGCAGGCCAGGCGGAGGCATCGATTGACCGCGATCCGGAAATCCTTGCAGCATTGAAGACCCTTTCGGACGAGAGTGGTTATAAGAAGGCGTTGTTGCCGCAATAAGTTAACGTGATCCTGAGCATTGAAACATCGACAACAGTTACCTCTGCGGCGCTTCATGAAAAAGGTAAGCTCGTTGCGCAGGAGATAACTCATGTCCCCAACTCTGCGGCAAGTCAGCTTGCCGTGATGATCGATAAGATAATGAAACAGCATCCGGGTACACTGGATGCTGTTGCTGTTTCTGGCGGACCGGGATCTTATACGGGATTGCGTATCGGCACCGCGACGGCAAAGGGTTTGTGTTATGCGCTATCGGTTCCGTTGATATCGATCAATACCCTTGAACTGATGTCTTACCAAACTCTGAACTCTAAACTTGTAACTCCGAATTCGTTGATGGCTCCGATGATCGATGCCCGGCGAATGGAAGTCTATACAATGCTTCTGAATGATAAGCTGGAAATCCTTCAGCCGGTCACTGCAAGCATTATCGATGCAACTTCGTATTCTGATATTCTTAATTACAAGAAGATCTTTTTCTTCGGCAATGGTTCTTCGAAGTGCAGGGAGATCCTGACACACCCGAATGCAAATTTCATTGACGATATTTTTCCTTCGGCCGAATGGATGGGAGAGATGGCGTTTGATCTTTTTAAGAAAGGGAAATTTGAGGATGCAGGTGATTTTGAACCTTTATATCTGAAAGACTTCGTAGCTAAAAAACCAAAGTCACTGGTTTAGTGTTTAGATCACTGCACGTTGCACTTTGCGCACTGCACTTTGCACATTATACATCGCCCTATGGAAGAAATAGTAAATCGCGTAGCCAATAGTTCTCTCGTAACCTTCGATCTCGAGGCGCTTTACACTCCTGGCATTCGTGTTACTTATGATATCAAGGATCATTTGTTCCAGGGATTGATCCTTCGCGAGAAGGATTTCCGTGATCACATTAAATCTCACGATTGGTCTGATTACCAGGACAAATTTGTCTGCATTGTTTGCACTGCCGATGCCATTGTGCCTACCTGGGCGTATATGTTGCTTGCTGTCGCGCTGAAACCATATGCTAAAAAGATTTTTTTTGGCCCTGAAGAGGAATTAGAAAAAGGGTTGTTTCACGAAAAGCTGGCGGATATTGACTGGGAACAATACAGGGGAGCGAAGGTTGTGGTGAAGGGCTGTAGTGATGTGCAAGTGCCTGTGTCTGCGTATGTTGAGGCGACTTCGCAGCTGAGTTCAGTGGCTGCGAGCGTGATGTATGGGGAGCCATGCAGTACGGTGCCGATCTATAAAAGGGCAAAATCAGCGAGTTAGCCGCCCTTAAAATTCTCAAAAATCTTTTGGTCAGAGTTTGCACATACCATCCGACCCTCTATATTTGCACTCCCATTCGACGGGGAAACGCCAAAATCAACGGAATTTGGCAGGTTTTTGAAAGATTGATGTTTTTCTTAACCACGGTTGTCCTGAATTTAACGAGGAAGGACAAAACGTTCATTGAATGAATGACTGATAGCGGACCCGTTATATCTCGATAGAGGGATATGACGAGTCGATTCTTAAACCAGTTGCTCTGTGAAGAGTAACAAGGACGAAGATTAGATGAGACCGAGATCAATGACATAGGGCTGAGATTTTGACGATCACTACGTGGTTGTAAAATTGTCAGCACGGTAAGCAGCGATGCTTATTTAAGATTAATACTATGGAGAGTTTGATCCTGGCTCAGGATGAACGCTAGCGGCAGGCCTAATACATGCAAGACGAGCGGTAAATGGTTCAGCAATGGACTATGAGAGCGTCGTAAGGGTGCGTAACACGTATGCAATCTGCCCGGAACTGGGGTATAGCTCGGGGAAACTCGGATTAACCCCCCATAATATCGAGTTGTGGCATCACAATTCGATTAAAACTACGGTGGTTCCGGATGAGCATGCGGATGATTAGCTAGTTGGCGGTGTAACGGACCACCAAGGCGATGATCAATAGGGGAACTGAGAGGTTGATCCCCCACACTGGCACTGAGATACGGGCCAGACTCCTACGGGAGGCAGCAGTAGGGAATATTGGACAATGGGTGCAAGCCTGATCCAGCCATGCCGCGTGCAGGAAGAAGGCTTTCTGAGTTGTAAACTGCTTTTGCCAGGGGATAAAATGCCCGTGCGCGGGAAATTGAAGGTACCTGGTGAATAAGCCACGGCTAACTACGTGCCAGCAGCCGCGGTAATACGTAGGTGGCAAGCGTTGTCCGGATTTATTGGGTTTAAAGGGTGCGTAGGCGGTCTTCTAAGTCAGTTGTGAAATACTTCAGCTTAACTGGAGAGGTGCAATTGATACTGGAAGACTTGAGTACTGATGAGGTAGGCGGAATGGACGGTGTAGCGGTGAAATGCTTAGATATCGTCCAGAACACCGATAGCGAAGGCAGCTTACTAAGGAGTAACTGACGCTGAGGCACGAAAGTGTGGGGATCAAACAGGATTAGATACCCTGGTAGTCCACACTGTAAACGATGATTACTCGATGTTGGCGATATACAGCCAGCGTCTTAGCGAAAGCGATAAGTAATCCACCTGGGGAGTACGCCGGCAACGGTGAAACTCAAAGGAATTGACGGGGGTCCGCACAAGCGGTGGAGCATGTGGTTTAATTCGATGATACGCGAGGAACCTTACCT